>BNJT01002400.1_pt1:0-1615000 | contig 2162780 bp, 2865 predicted proteins | sample 8540491 | NCBI WGS metagenome assembly BNJT01 (sample SAMD00202455, study PRJDB9452) | human saliva metagenome | host: Homo sapiens | reverse complement strand
TTCAACTTAGCATATATTTGGGGACCTTAACTGTTGGTCTGGGTTCTTTCCCTCTCGGACATGGACCTTAGCACCCATGCCCTCACTGCCAACGAACATTTATTAGCATTCGGAGTTTGTCAGGGAATTGGTAGGCGATGAAACCCCCGCATCCAATCAGTAGCTCTACCTCTAATAAACTTATCATTGACGCTGCACCTAAATGCATTTCGGAGAGTACGAGCTATCTCCCAGTTTGATTGGCCTTTCACCCCTACCCACAGGTCATCCGAAGACTTTTTCAACGTCAACCGGTTCGGTCCTCCACTTTGTGTTACCAAAGCTTCAACCTGCCCATGGGTAGATCACAAGGTTTCGCGTCTAATCATACTAACTATTCGCCCTATTCAGACTCGGTTTCCCTACGGCTCCGATACTTAATATCTTAACCTCGCTAGTACAATTAACTCGTAGGCTCATTATGCAAAAGGCACGCCGTCACACCATATTGGTGCTCCGACCGCTTGTAGGCGTATGGTTTCAGGTTCTCTTTCACCCTTCTATTCGAAGTGCTTTTCACCTTTCCTTCACAGTACTCGTTCACTATCGGTCTTTCAGGAGTATTTAGCCTTGGAGGATGGTCCCCCCTTATTCAAACAGGATTTCACGTGTCCCGCCCTACTCTATTATCATCATAATATGCCTTTCATTTACGGGGCTATCACCCTCTATGGCTACTCTTTCCAAAGTATTCTATTAAACATACTACAACTTTTGGGCTAATCCGCTTTCGCTCGCCACTACTCACGGAATCTCTTCGATTTCTTTTCCTCCGGGTACTTAGATGTTTCAGTTCTCCGGGTTCGCTCTGCTTACGCAGTAATACATCTTCAATGTATTGGGTTTGCCCCATTCGGATATCTCACGGATCAATTCGTGTGTGCCAATCCCCGTAGCTTTTTCGCAGCTTACCACGTCCTTCTTCGCCTCTGAAAGCCTAGGCATCCGCCATACGCCCTTAACGATTTATTATATATCTTATCTCTTAATCAAATATTATACATTAATACTCGATCCTCTCTTTTGTGATGTCTTTTTCCGTTAATGTCAATGTACCTCTTATTTTTATCCCTAAATATTATCTTAATACTTATTAAAAAAATATCTAAAAAAATAATCCGTGGAGAATAAAGGGAGTCGAACCCTTGACCTCCTGCGTGCAAAAGCAGGCGCTCTAGCCAACTGAGCTAATTCCCCTATCTTCCTAAATTAGTAGTCTCAGGGCAGGCTCGAACTGCCGACCTCTACATTATCAGTGTAGCGCTCTAACCAGCTGAGCTACGAGACTAAATCTCTCCCTCTTACTAATCCTTAACCTAGGGGCTTCTCTTTATATATAAGATTACAACCAAGTAGAAAAACTAAGACTCTATATCAAATATCACCAACAAATAAATCTTATCTTTATTATTTTTTTTCTTGACTTTCGTCTCTAAAATGAGATGTTCCAGCCACACCTTCCGGTACGGCTACCTTGTTACGACTTAGCCCTAGTTACTTGTTTTACCCTAGGCAGCTCCTTTTACGGTCACCGACTTCAGGTACCCCAAACTTCCATGGCTTGACGGGCGGTGTGTACAAGGCCCGGGAACGTATTCACCGCGTCATGGCTGATACGCGATTACTAGCGATTCCAGCTTCATAGAGTCGAGTTGCAGACTCCAATCCGAACTGAGAACGACTTTCGAGATTCGCATCACATCGCTGTGTAGCTGCCCTCTGTATCGCCCATTGTATTACGTGTGTGGCCCAAGACGTAAGGGCCGTGATGATTTGACGTCATCCCCACCTTCCTCTCTACTTGCGTAGGCAGTCTCACTAGAGTCCCCAACTTAATGATGGCAACTAGTGACAAGGGGTTGCGCTCGTTGCAGGACTTAACCTAACACCTCACGGCACGAGCTGACGACAACCATGCAGCACCTTGAAAATTGTCCGAAGAAAACCATATCTCTATAGCTGTCAATTCCCATTTAAGTCTTGGTAAGGTTCCTCGCGTATCATCGAATTAAACCACATAATCCACCGCTTGTGCGGGCCCCCGTCAATTCCTTTGAGTTTCACTCTTGCGAGCGTACTCCCCAGGTGGCTAACTTATCACTTTCGCTTAGTCTCTGATACCTAAATACCAAAAACGAGTTAGCATCGTTTACAGCGTAGACTACCAGGGTATCTAATCCTGTTCGCTCCCTACGCTCTCGTCCCTCAGCGTCAGTAATATCTTAGTAACCTGCCTTCGCTATTGGTGTTCTAAGTAATATCTATGCATTTCACCGCTACACTACTTATTCCAGCTACTTCAAATATACTCAAGACTATCAGTATCAATGGCAGTTTCATAGTTGAGCTATGAGATTTCACCACTGACTTAATAACCCGCCTACGGACCCTTTAAACCCAATAAGTCCGGATAACGCTTGCACCCTCCGTATTACCGCGGCTGCTGGCACGGAGTTAGCCGGTGCTTATTCATATAGTACCTTCAGCTACCCTCGCGAGAGTAGGTTTATCCCTATATAAAAAGCAGTTTACAATCCATAAGACCTTCTTCCTGCACGCGGAATGGCTGGATCAGGCTCCCACCCATTGTCCAATATTCCTCACTGCTGCCTCCCGTAGGAGTCTGGGCCGTGTCTCAGTCCCAGTGTGGGGATCTCCTCTCAGGACCCCTAAAGATCATCGCCTTGGTAAGCCGTTACCTTACCAACTAGCTAATCTTGTGCGTGCCCATCCTTATCCACCGTAGCTTTCAATATCAAATGATGCCACCTGATATATTATAGGGTATTAATCATCCTTTCGAATGGCTATCCCCTTGATAAGGGTAGGGTTGCACACATGTTACGCACCCGTACGCCGCTCTCTCTAGTAGCAAGCTACCAAATACCGCTCGACTTGCATGTGTTAGGCCTTCCGCTAGCGTTCATCCTGAGCCAGGATCAAACTCTCCATTGTATTTCCTTTCCTAAAACTTATTCATTATCTCAATATCCAATATATAAGCCCTAGCCTCTATATCTTCTATCTCGGTCGTATATCTTCTATTTTTCAATGTCCTTCTGTCTCCTCAAACAAAAGCTTATCACCTCATTTGCGAGTGCAAAACTATCAAAAAAAATTATCCCATCATCCAAATTTATTTTGCAAAAAAATTATAAAAAAATTTACTAAATAACTGATATCCAATAAGAAAAAAATTTTTTTAAACAAATCTTTAAAAATAAGCTCCAATATATCTCATAATAATCTTCACAAATTTGTCTATACTATCAAAGAAAGATTTTATTACCAAAAATATACCCCAAGAAACTAAAAGTTTAGCCATGGATTTTAGTAATCATCTTTGAGATTTTTTCTAAATAGAATACATCTATTTCATCTAAGATATCATCGCGTTCGCTATCTACATCTAAAACTCCCATCATCTCATCATTTTGATTAAATATAGGCACTACAATCTCTGATTTCGTTGCACTACTACACGCAATATGTCCCTGAAATTGCTCTACATCTGGAACCAACCGCGTTTTTTTCTCTTTCCAAGCCGTACCACAAACGCCCTTACCAAAAGCAATTCTCGTACAAGCAATAGGCCCTTGAAATGGTGCTAAAACCAATTCATTCTCTTTCACCCAATAAAAACCGACCCACCACCAAGAAAAATACTTGATGTAAAAGCCGAGGAAATATTTTGCTAAATTCGCTACTAAATCACTCTCATACGCCATCAAGGCTTCTATTTGTGGTAACAATGCCTCATATTTTTTTCTTGCTTTGTCGCATTCTCTGGGATGTATAAATTCTCTGCCATATTCTTTTTATTATTTATTTCAAAAATCGCATTAAGCATTTCTCGTTTTCCTTTGGGTCCTTCTACTTTTTCTACTTCAAAACCTAATTCCACAAGCACTCTTCTGACACTTCCTTTGGAGGAATAAGTGGTGAGAAGTCCTCCCTTTTCCATTTTAGATTTCACTAATTCAAAAAGAGGCTTTTTCCCACAAGTCAGGCTGAACTCTCGCACCGAAACAATCAAAAATACACCAAATTTATCGGAGGCAAATTGATTTCATTTAAGGCAAAGAAGTCGGTTTTTATCTTCTTTAAGAAAAAAATTAGGATAAATCTCTTCCAATCTCTCCCACTCTGTGCGGTGGATTTTATGATAAGCCTCTTTAATGCTCTCCTCTTCAAAAAGTTCATCGTAGGCCAACTGCTCGGCTTCTTGCTCGGTGATGGGATATTTCTCCAAGGAGAAATAATTCACTCGCACACCTTCCATTTTTAGAAATTCTCGCAAAGTTACCAGCACATTTAGCCCCGTCCCGAAGCCCATTTCAAGAATATTAATTTCCTTTTGAGCGAGTTTTTTCAGTCCGTGTTTGATGAAGACATGCTCTGCCTCCTGCAATGCTCCATGATGAGAATGGTAACACTCATTTAGCTCCCCAATGTACAGAGTCTTGCTATTATCCGCTGTGGTTTTTATCTCTCGTTTCATCTCCTTTCCCTTTTTTCTCTTTTTTAGACCTTGCTTTGATGGCTTCGTTAGTGCTGGTGATGATTTCCGATGCTTCGGCGGTGAGATTCTTAAACAATTCTGGTTGGGCAACGCTCATCGCTACTAAATACGGCACTGCTTTTTTTTATTGATAAGCTCTAAAAGTGGCTTTCTCAGACTCGTAGCACTGCTCTTCTCTTTTTGGGAAACTTGTGCTTTCTCGTAATCCGAACGAAGAGCTGCAAAAGCATCTTGCTTGGTTTGAATCTCTGCCAATGCTTCTTTCACCCCTGCAAGTGCCTCAATGGAGGGCTTCAACTCTGTGGCGGAGAAATCGCCTAATAGGGAGTTAATCAAGGTGGATTGACTGGCATAGTTCTCCCCCGTTATCTTCACGCCATATTTTTTTTGAAGATTTCTGCTAATTTTTTTAGCGTGAGTTTTTAAGTTTTCCAAAGGGATATTTTCATAGCCTTTGAGGAGTTTATCCAGCACTCTGATGGCTTGGTCTCTTTGGGCATCGGCCTCCTCTAATTTTGATAAGGCTTGGTCGCTTTTTCACCGCTGCGGTCATCGCTGTGGCTTGTTTTTCTATTTCCTCAAAGGTTTTTCGTTAAAAACGCATCATCTTGCACGGCTGCCACTGCCTTAAAGGCTTTTTACCAAACGGAGAGCTGTATCTCCAAGCTCGGTAACTCTGGCTACAGTAATTACTTTTTTTCATATTATAAAAAAATTAAAATGTTGGTTAATTATTTTTTTCATCTAATTACTATTTAGTCATTGATAGGTTTTATCTGTTTTTTTGCTCATTACTATTTAGTAACTTGATGCTTTTACTTCATTTTGGTTAATTACTATTTAATAGTTAAATCATTTCATTTGCTTTCTATTGATTAGCATTTAGTAAGTAAATAAATCTGTCTATTTTCTATGTGTTACTATTTAGTGATAAAAAAATAAAAGATAGGTAACCCTATTCTTTTATAAACTATATCCTCCAATCAAAACTTAATTGCTGAGATTTTTGTAATTGTAACTGGGTATGATTATGTTTTTTTCAATCTCATTTATATCAAAATTACATACTAAAGCCTCTACTATACTCTTACGATTATTTATACTCGCTCCATTATGATAAAAAAATGGTCTTTGGTTACAATATTAAATTTATTCCAATATTTATTAATCATTTCATTATCACGGTAATCATTCCCATACCAAGTGGATAATATAAATTTTTGCTTTTTGTATTAGATAATAATTGAAATAGTGTTTCTTCATCTTTTTCTGTCCAGCCATTATAATAATCCGTATGCCTTCCAAAAATAAGGAGGATCACAATATATTAAATCTTGTTCGGTTGCTAATGGAATAATCTCCGTAAAAGATTTATTATAAAAAAATGCCATTTCGGTTCTGGATTTATAATTTCAGAAACATTTTTTTACTTGATTAACAATTTTTTTGTGATATAAGCTTGTGCAAAAACGATTAGGTTTTTTTACAAAAAGGAATATTCCAGTTACCTTTACTTCCAAAACGCATCATTCCATTAAATCCAGCTCTTGAAAGAAACAAAAAAATCATATGAAGAATATTCCCCGCTATTAAATCTTGATCTAACTTTCAAATAGTGTTCATATCCCTCTTTTTGGCAATAGAAAGTAGATATCCTTCTTTTTTTCTAAATATGTTTTTAACTAAATCAGAAGTAATTTCTTTTTTTGTTGAATTTTTTTATAAAAGTTAATAATATGAGGATTAGTATCGTTTAATATTGCTTCCTTATATTGCATATTAAATGCAACCACCCCTGTCCCTAAAAAGGCTCTATCCACTTTCCTCTTGGTGATGCCACTCTTACCAATTCTTTTAATCCAAGGCACTAATTTTTGTTTTTTTATACCTTGGCTTTTTTTATGGGAGGAACAATTACTTTATTCTGTTTTATCATCTGAATCTTCTTGGAAATATTTTTTTCTTATTTAAAAATATCATTTTTATGCTTATTAAGCATTTCCATTCCCTTACTCTTATACTCTAAATATGTTTGAAGATTAGTATAAGGTCTTTCTATTTCTAATGCTTTTGCCATATCATTAGTCAAATAATACGCCCAATAGTCATCATAAACATCTTCTCCTAATTCTGCAAAAACACCTTTGCCATTTATCAGCTTATCTAAATTATTAACAGCTCCAATATTTTTTTAGTATTTCCACTACCTGGACTTGCTGAAGCTATTTTTATACTTTGGTTGAACAAAAAATTGAAAGTCTCTAATAACAGAATGAATATCATCTATTTCTTCTAATGAATAAATCACTCTTTCGTTGAAAGAAGATGCAACCTGTGAATAAATAACACCAAAGACTAAATGACATTGGTAGTCATCATAAGGAAAAAGTTGTATTCTTTGTAGATTTTTCTATTTCTAAAAATATCCTGTGAAAGCACCTAATGTCATACTTTTTAATTCTATCTTTATCATCTTTAAAAAGTACTTTTTTTATATCAACAGCAAATTTATTACCAGTCTCTTTACATATAAACGATAAATCTGGATAAAAAAATTTTTGCTGTGGTGGTAATATTAAATCCAAGTTATTCTTTTTGAGCAAATTTTTTCAAAATGAGGAATTAAAAGTATTTCTATAACCTTTGAAACCACTTTTTGTATCAAGCGTTATCGTGTATATGTTTTTTTATAAATATCTATAAACCCTTTTTACTATCCAATCTCCATTTTTCCGTTGCAATAATACGATTATAACTTAAAAGCCTCTTCTTGAAGTGCTTCTATAAATTCCTCCTTATTCATAATTTTAATCTTTCGCAAATTTAGTGATTTTTTTATTAATATTCGTTAGTATTATTTATAAAAAAACTATCATTGATAACTATTAATCATATTAATTATTATCTTTGCAAGAAAAAAATATCAGTAATGAATAAAAATTTTTAGTATGGCTGGGGATAGCAATTTCCGTAGTATCCTGCTCAAAATCGGTAGAAATAGAAGGCAGTATAAAGAACGCTAATCCCTTAGAAAGATTGGAAGTAATAGAGATGGCAAGTGCGAATACATTGCCTATTGTAAATGCTCCGATAGACAAGAATGGACATTTTAAAATGGAATTTGAAATTCCTAAAAATGGACTTTATTTATTGACTTATGGAGGGAACACCGCTACTTATTACCTAAAACAAGGCGATGCGGTAAGTATGTCGGGCGATGCAGAGAGCTTTCCTATGAATGCGAAATTCGGTGAAGATGGAAAGACGAAGGCCAATAATGATTTTATCAATAAAAATCGATGAATATTTCAGAGAGTACAAAAAAATAAAAATCAATATAGAACACCTCGTAGGGAAAGATGAAAAAAACTTTTTGGTAGAATTTGATAAGATAAAAAAGGATTTAGACAATACCTCAAATCGACTTTCTAAGCAACTTAACCCAGATAAAGAAGTTATCAATTATATTGATACGAAACATAAAGTACTCCTATTGTCATTATTAGATATCTACGAAATGGGACATAAGATGGTTACTAACCAACCGAATTTCAAAGTTTCTAAGCATTTTAATGATTTGAAAAATGAGATGCTGAAAGACAGAGATAAAAATGGTAGCGGAATTCCCCGAGTTTAGACAATTTGAATCAGGATTACTCAATAATGATTTTCAAAAAAATTTGCTCAACCTAAACTTCTTAAACAAGGGAATGACAAAATAGTTATTTCGGAGTTATTTTTAGAATTTCTGAAAACAAGGAAAGATATCAGTCCATTGGAAAGAGATTACCTACTCTCCTATACCCTTTCGGAGTATGATTTGAGACCCAACAATATGAAAAAAATTATGATAAAATCCATAAAAATCATCGATGAACTTACGACTTCTAAGGTGAAAGATGAATTAAAAGCAACTCCAAATTGCACGAATGGGTGAAAAAAAGCTGGTAATTCTCTTAATTTAAATGTATTAAAAGGTAACAAAAACTTTAATTTCAATGAAGTAGCAAAAGGAAAACCTACTTTGGTAATCTTCTACGCTTCATACACGCCGAATATTTCTATCACAATGACACCTATATTAAAGGAAATCAACAATACCTTTAAATCTAAACTTAATTTTGCCTTCATCAATGTAGATGACACAAAAACAACAATTTGAGAAGACAAGTAAATCTTTGTTAAATGGTATTAGAGGAGAACATTATTATTTAGATGGTGGTATTAATTCCAGAGAAGCTTATAAAATTGGTTTATATTCCTTTAATCTTCCTACGATTTTGATATTAGATAAAAATGGAAAACTATACGGCCGTAAGTTCTTTAAAATTGAAGACCCTGAATTGTTAATTGAGCTACAAAGACTTACAGGTATCATAGACTTTGCTCCACAAGCATCAGATTTCCAAATAAAAGAATTAGAACCTACGAAATAACAAACAAAAAGAAGCAACCTAATTTGGGTTGCTTCTTTATTTTTAAATAGTAGTAAGTCGTAATGTATTAGTCTTACCTCCCTCATACACTGGTGTAGCATTGATATTGACCACTATGTCTCCCTGTTGAACAAAACCATTATGATAAGTGAGCGTATTGACTTGAATAATCGTCTCATCGGTAGACTTTTGTAAATCATAGAAAAAGGCACGAACCCCCCAAATAAGATTTAGCATCGTGATAACCCTCTTATTTGAACTATACACAATAATATGAGCATTCGGACGATAGGAAGAAATCCTCATTGCTGAATATCCTGAGTAAGTCATCGTAATGATAGCCTCTACATTAGTTGTTTTGGCGATTCTTACGGCAGCAAGACAAATTCTATCAGTGATAAATCTATCAGTATTTTCGTGGTTAATATCCGATGTTGCAATAATTGAGTTTTTATAATATTCGGAATCCTCGGCTTTTTTGATGATTTTAGTCATATTTTTCACTACCTCCACAGGATATTTTCCAACGGAAGTTTCCCCCGAAAGCATTACAGCATCGGCACCATCAAGTACTGAGTTGGCAACATCATTTACCTCAGCACGAGTTGGCGTAAGGCTATTAATCATCGTTTCCATCATCTGAGTAGCAATGATTACAGGCTTAGCATATGCTCTTGCTTTTGCCACCAAATTTTTCTGGATAGCAGGCACCTCTTCCATAGGAACTTCTACCCCAAGGTCTCCACGAGCCACCATCAACCCATCACAATACTCAAGTATTTCGTCAATATTTTTTTTACACCTTCTGGTTTTTCTATTTTAGCAATAATCGGTGTTTTTAAAGTTTTTTTCCCTTTGGATGATTATGTATAAGTTCTTTTTAAATCTATAATGTCTTGGGCGTGTCTCACGAAAGATAAGGCTATCCAATCCAACTCTAAATCCAACATAAAATTAGCATCTTGGATATCCTTTTTGGTAAGTGCCGGAAGGGATACATTGGTGTTAGGTAGATTAACTCCTTTTTTAGAACTAAGCACTCCTCCTTGTATTGTTTTTGCCTTTACAGTATCCTTTTTCGTTGGTTTCTACAACTTCTAAAAACGAGTTTTTCCATCATCAATTAGAATTCTTTCTCCCACCTTTACATCTTTTTGGAAACTGCTGATAAGTCATATAAACTCGTGTGGAATCTCCCTCTATTTCCTCATTAGTAAAAGTAAGAATATCCCCTTGATTGAGATAAGAGCCTTCCTTAACTACTCCTACTCGTAATTTAGGGACCTTGCAAATCGCCTAAAATACCTACGGAATACCCAAAAATCTTTATTAATTTCGCGAATAGTTTCCACATTTTTTCTCACCAAATCATAATCTGCATGAGAGAAATTTATTCTGAATACATCTACCCCCGCCTTGATAAGTTCAATCATCGTTTCGCGATTAGACGACGCAGGACCTAATGTAGCTATCAATTTCGTTCTCTTCAAATTCTTACTCATAATATTGTATTATTTTATAAAGTTCGTTATCTGGTTCTAACTCATACGGTTGTATCTGAAAAAAATAAATTTTTCAGGTAACGAAATTAGTGAAAAATTCCGAATATTATTTGACGTTTTTACCAAATATTCCACATCAGTATATTTATCAAGGAGATAGTTATCCTCCGTCTCCTCCACAAATAATCTATCTATCTCTTTGATTTTCGTACAATTTGAATTTTTTTATTCTGTATGAATAAGATTTTATTTTTTTCCAATTTGGCTGATGAGCCTCAAATACAATATGGTCGTAGCGATAATATTCTGAAAAACACCTCCAAATCCCTCTTTTCGCTGATATCTCATGTTTTTTTCTGACTATTTATCTGAAAAAAACAATATATGGGGCTGTAAAAAAATTTAACTAAACGAGCTAATCCTATACTAATCGGTTCATTATCAGTATCATTAAATAAAGAAAACCGCTTTTTTTCATTATATATTATTTTAATTCTCTTTTATATCGTTTAGTACACGATATGCTATCTCTGCTGCCTGTTCTTCTGCTTTTTTTCTTAGAAAGCGCCATGGCACTAGATACTTGTTGCCCTTCAATAACAACAATAGCCCTAAAAGTAATATTCTTACCCTCTCCTTCTTGAAATGTCTGATATTCAAGTTGTTTTTTATCTTTCTGAGACCACTCTAAAAGTAATGATTTGTACGACGCTACTTGATTTACCAAATTATTAATTTCCTCATTACTGAAAATTCTTTCTAATACGACCTTTCGGCAATTCTCAAAATCAGTATCTAAGAAAATAGCACCTATCAAAAGCTTCTATAAGATTTCCAGAAATATTATTTCCCACGAAGTAGAACATTTATCCTTTGGTAAAAAAATTTAGTTAATTGGAACTTATCTCCTATCTGATTAAGCGTTTTACGATTAACAATTTTAGATTTTAGTTGTGTCATCTGCCCTTCATTTGCTTTTGGATAATTCAAAAACAAATATGATGAAATAATGGTACTCAATACAGAATCGCCCAAAAATTCTAATCTCTCGTAAGTTTTTTGGTAATTTCTTTTTATAGGTAGATTTCAGAGAAAAAAGCCTCATGAAACAAACGAATATTCTTTATTTCGTATCCTATAATACTCTGCATCTCGGATACAAATTTAAAAATCTTCACCTGAATAAATCGGTTTTTTTCTTCTTATTTTTGATGAAAAAAATCGGCAATTTCAGAACAAACTTCGGAAATCTCATACCGATATTTTTTTAGATTTTTTTGAATAGAACACAGGCATTATGCCCTCCGAATCCGAAAGTATTACTCATTGCTACTTGTATATCTCTCTTAACCGCTTTATTGAATGTGAAATCCAAACGAGAATCAATTTTCTCATCATCTGTAAAATGGTTAATCGTAGGAGGAACAACCCCTCGATAATAGTGTGCAATGCAGCAATTGCTTCAATAACTCCTGCAGCACCAAGTAAATGCCCCGTCATTGATTTTGTAGAATTAATTTGAATATTGTATGCATGTTCTCCAAACAACTTCACAATAGCCCCTGATTCTGCAATATCTCCAAGCGGTGTAGATGTTCCGTGCATATTAATATGATTGACTTCTTCTGGTTTTACACCTGCATCCTCTAAGCAAGATTTCATCACCATATAAGCTCCTGTTCCCTCTGGATGTGGTGCTGTCATATGGTACGCATCTGCTGAAAGACCTGCTCCTGCCAATTCCGCATAGATAGTAGCTCCTCTCTTCACTGCGTGCTCGTATTCTTCTAAAATAATAGAACCTGCCCCTTCTCCTAGCACAAAACCATCTCTATCTTTATCAAATGGTCTTGAAGCTGTCTCTGGACTATCATTTCTCGTAGAAAGAGCCATTAAAGCGTTAAAAACCACCTACTCCACTAGCTGTAACCGCCGCTTCGGAACCACCACAAACGATAACATCTGCCTTTCCTAATTGGATAAGCATTTTTGCATCAATAATAGCATTTGTAGATGATGCACAAGCCGAAACCGTAGTATAGTTAGGTCCGTGAAAACCATACTCCATAGAAATGTGACCTGGAGTAATATCTGCAATCATCTTTGGAATAAAAAACGGATTAAATCTTGGAATGCCATTAGAATTTGCAAATCCTAAAACCTCTGTTTCAAAAGTTTCAAGACCACCGATACCAGACCCCCAAATTACTCCAACACGAGTTTTATCCACGCCATCCTCTATAAGTCTAGCATGAGCAACAGCCTCTCTAGCAGCTACTAACCCTAGCTGAGTACTTCTATCCATTTTTTTCGCTTCTTTTTTCTCAAAGTGTTGCAAAGGGTCATAACCTTTCACTTCACAAGCGAAACGAGTTTTGAAATTCGTAGAATCAAAAAGAGTAATCGGAGCAGCACCGCTCTTACCTTTTATAAGGGCTTCCCAGTATTCTTTCGCATTATTACCAATAGGTGTTATCGCACCAAATCCTGTTACAACTACTCTTTTTTTAATTCCATAGATTTTTTTGTTTTTTTAAGTTAAATTATTTATTTACTGTTTTTTTCAACATACTCAATAGCATGTCCTACAGTAGTGATTTTTTTCTGCTTGGTCATCAGGAATTTGGATATTAAATTCTTTTTCAAATTCCATAATAAGCTCAACAGTATCCAAAGAATCTGCTCCTAAATCATTCGTGAAGCTCGCTTCTGGAGTTACTTCTGTTTCTTCAACATCTAACTTATCAACGATAATCGCTTTTTACTCTTGATGAAATGTCTGACATAATACTTTTTATTTTAGTTATAATTATTTCTGCAAAAAAATAAAAAAATATTTTTTTATCTGAAAAAAATTTTTAATATCAATTAGTCTATATTTTTTTCTATCCTTTTTTTATAACATATTAATAATTAAACATTTACTAATTTATCAAAAAATTAAAAAAACAAAAATTTGTTTTTTTATATTTTATTAGTAAAATTGTTTGCTAATGAGACTCCAACATATTTTTTTGGATCAAGTATATTATCTAATTCTTCTTTTTGATAGGAGTTTTTTTGTTCTAACACCAAATCATATACCGATTTACCAGTATAGAGAGCTTCTTTTGCTATTTTCGTACTATTTTTTTATAACCTATGTATGGATTAAGTGCAGTAACAATACCAATACTATTTTTCACCATATTGAGGCACACTTCCTTATTAGCAGTAATTCCCACAATACATTTATCCCTTTAGGGTGTCCAAGGCTCTTTCCATAAAAAAACAATGGATTCTATAATAGATTGACAAAGAACGGGTTCCATCACATTAAGTTGCAACTGTCCTGCTTCAGCGGCAAAAAGTAACAGTCAAATCATTGCCTATCACTTTGAAACATACCTGATTAACTACTTCAGGAATCACAGGATTTACTTTTCCTGGCATAATTGACGAGCCTGGTTGCATCGGTGGCAAGTTAATTTCATTAAGTCCTGCTCTCGGCCCTGAGGATAACAATCTAAGGTCGTTACATATTTTTGAGAGTTTCACTGCCATTCTTTTTAGTGCCGAAGAGTATATCACATAAGAGCCCGTATCTGGTGTAGCTTCTACCAAATTAATTGCTGGTACAAAAATTTTCACCTGTAATTTCCGAAAGTTTATCTGCACAAATTTTTCGGGAATCCTATTGGAGCATTGAGTCCAGTACCAATAGCAGTTCCTCCCATATTTATTTCTAAAAAAATAATTTTGAAAGATTATCCAAACGAGATATTTCCTCCTCTAAGGTTATTGCAAAGGCCTCAAATTCTTGTCCCAAAGTCATTGGAACGGCATCTTGTAGCTGTGTTCTACCCATTTTTATCACATCTGAAAACTCTTCACTTTTCCCTCTAAATGCTACGATAAGTTTTTCCAAATGTTTAATAAGGCTTTGGTTCATTTTGATGATGGCCAATTTTACTGTAGTTGGATAGGCATCATTGGTAGATTGCGAACAATTGATATGGTCATTCGGCGAGCAGTATTGATACTCACCTTTTTTTGTATCCCATAATTTCCAAAAGCTCGGTTTGCTATCACTTCGTTGGCATTCATATTAACAGATGTTCCTGCTCCACCTTGAATCATATCAACAGGAAATTGTTCATTAAATTTCCCATCTATAATCTCATTACAAGCTTGTTTGATAGGTTCTAAAAGTTGGTCTGGTAATAAACCTAACTGATGATTCGTCTGTGCAGCGGCTAATTTTACATAAGCAATTGCTTTCACAAACTCTGGGTAATCCCCCATTTTACTTCCTGAGATGTAAAAATTATCTATCGCTCGTTGAGTTTGTACTCCATAATAAGCATCTTTTGGCACTTGTAAGTCTCCTAAAAGGTCTGTTTCTACTCTGTAATTCATTATGTATAATTTTAAAAAGCTTTTATTCTGTATATTAATCCCAAACTAATTCGGTTGGTATAGGTATCCATAATAGTTTTTTCATAAATATATTTTCTTCCTATATAGGCTCTAAGAAAAAAATCTCAAATCTTGATCTTTATATGGCAAATATTCTACCCCTGCGAAGTACCCTAAAGATGTTCGCTTGTTCTGAGGTATAGCACTTTCGGCAGTCTCGTACATTCCCTTAGCGAAGAGGTTTATCTTTTCCGATGGTTGATAATCAGCCTTTACTACGAAAGAATTATATTTTGTATTCTCCAATGTTTTAGAAGCACTTTCTGGGGTATATCTTAGTCGGTCTAACTCTTCATCTGCTCTCATATAATCTAAATATATTTTGCACTTTAGGTAGGTTAAGTCTCGTGCCAAACATATACATTACATTAATATGATTTGCCGATTCATTTTGGATTCCCACAGCCCATCGTGTTTGTAATTTTCCTTCTAAGAGATTTCCATTCCAATTGGCTAAATAGGTAAGTGGCGTATTGTGCGGCTTTTCCCACATTTTTTTACCATACGTATCTTCAAATATTTTGTTACTTGTATTGGTTACTTGTAGGTTAAACTCATGATTTTTTTATTTGGAGTATAGGTTACCATTCCTCCGAGAGTAAAGTTATCCATATTATCTATAAAATCGGAGTATTCATAGATATTTATTGGATTCAAATCAAACTCAAAACCACCCCATGCTTGGCACATTTTCCCTGCAGTAATGGTCCATTGATCATCCACCTTAAATCCAGCATACATCATATCCGTTGCCTTAGAGAGATTGTCCAGCGAAGCATTCTCCGAAGAGCGATTCAGTCTATGTCTCAGTCTATAAAAATATCTTTTTCATTGATATTCCCTCGAAATTCTAATCTTAATTGACGAGCCTTAAAGGTTGTTTGTGTAGGAATATCTTCCTTAGTAACAGCATCTAAACTTCCTTGAAAATTAAGATAAACATTAAACTTATCCGACTTCTGTTTCAATTCGTTTATTTGCTCCTGAAATCCCTGCTGTGCATAACCTACCGCACATACAGCAAATAAAAATACACTATAAATTATTTTCCTCATAAATTATATTTACATGTTAATACTCATTAAAATACCTCTGTATTTCTTTCCAATCCCTTGTTTTAGTAAGAGCTAACATTAGGAGTACTCTTGATTTTTGCGGATTGATTGCCCCAGATGCCACGAAATGATATTTAGCATCATCTACCTCAGCATCGAGGGTTGTTGCTCCCGTAGGCACACGAGAAGACCTCACGATTTGGATTCCCTTTTGTTGGGCTTGGATTGCCAAATCAAAAAGTGTATGATACAAGTTACCATTGCCCACACCAGCATATACAATACCATCGAATTTAGCATCTATAAATCCCTTCATAGGAATTTCAGAGGCATTAGAATAACCATAAACAATACCCACTTTTGGCAGAGATTGTAATTTACTCACATCAAATACTGATTGGTATGTATGTTTATTTTCCACATTTCTACTGAAATACACCTTTCCATTATGTATTTGTGCCAATACTCCAAAGTTTGCCCCATTAAATGTCTGTACCGCAGTAGTATTCATTTTAACAACATCTTTAGCATCCAAAACGACATCATTCATTGCTACCATTACTCCACGACCTTCGGATTTTTTATCAGAGGCTACTACTACGGCGTTCAATAAATTAAGAGGGCCATCAGCACTAATTCCTGTTGAAGGACGCATAGAACCCACCATCACCACTGGTTTTTTGCTATGTATGGTGAGGTTAAGGAAGTAGGCTGTCTCTTCCATCGTATCTGTTCCGTGGGTAATTACTACACCATCGTATCCTTCTTTATTGAGTAACTCATTTTATTCTATTTGCCAATTTCAACCAAACCTCATCATTCATATCTTGAGAGCCTATCTTCACCAATTGCTCACCTGAGACATCGGCTACAGAATTTATTTGTGGTACAGCCTCCAAAAGTTGTTGGATACCCACTTCACCTGCCTTATAGTTAGTTTCTGTTGCAGATTTACTCACACCTGCGATAGTTCCTCCCGTTGCTATTATTCGGATTTTTTTGCCTTTTTGAGAATAAGCTATAGTACATATTACAACACTTTGGATGCAATGATTATTTTTTTCTGAAAAAAATTCATAATACTGATTATTTTTAATTATACAATTTATTCTTAATTATAATATCGAAATTAATAAATACCCTACGGCAAGTGCTACAATTGTTGCTACAAAACCAGGAATTTGGAATGAGTGATTCAATACATATTTCCCGATTCGAGTTGTTCCCGTCCTATCAAAATTAATCGCTGCTACTAAGGTTGGATAATTTGGAATTACAAAATAACCATTCACTGCGGGGAACATCATCACCAACATCATCGGTGGTATCCCTAGGGATATCCCCAATGGATACAGTGTCCTAACGGTAGCTGCCTGACTGAACAAAAAAATATAGACATAATAAACAAAGCCGCTGCGAATAAAAATGGGTATTCCTTAACTATATGTTCTATATTTGTTTTGAAAAAATCTATATTCCCTTGGAAAAATGTATCCCCAAGCCATGCAATACCAAATATCGCTATAACAGCCTGCATTCCTGCTAGAAATACACTTCCTTTTACTACTTTCGTAACATCAGTCTTTGAAAAAAACTAATATCAATCCTCCCACACTCATCATTATAATTTCTATCACCTCCGCCATTCCCAAAAACAGAAACAGAACCATCCTCCTGTACAAAAACTTGACCTTAGTGATGGAACTGAACCAAAAAAACAACAATCCCTAAAACACCTAATAGGAACAACACCACAGCTGTTTTTGCCCCACTATTAATCTCCGAAGTAGAGACTTCTGCCGTTATCTTCTTATCTTGTCGCTTTTTCAAAAATTCTTGATAACGAGAATCTTTTTCTAAATCTATACCAACAAAACTCATCACGATAGCTCCAACAATCACTCCTAAAAGTGTAGCTGGAATAGCAATAATTAAAAATATCACTCAACTCTATTCCCTTTCCCCCAACAATTCCGCTGTAAGTAGTGCAGATGTAGCTGCCGAAATAGGGCTCGCCGTAATTGCCTGCTGAGATGCAATAACCGAAATACTTAACGGCCTCTCAGGACGGATTTTACTCTCTATGGCTATTTCCGAAATTATCGGTAGAAGTGAATAGGCAATATGCCCCGTCCCCGAAAATAGAGTAAAAATATAACAAACTATAGGTGCTACAATCGTAATCATTGCAGGGTTACGCCTAAGGATTTTCTCTGCAATCTTTACTAAATAATCCAACCCTCCTGCTCCTTGCAATGCCGCCGCTGCTGTAATTACAGCTACAATCATCAACATAACATCTACAGGCGGCTTCCCAATTTTTTTAAACCAAAAACCGAAAACCAAAAATCCCTAAACCTATCATTCCAAAAAAACACCTAAACCTATTCCGCCAACTCTTGCTCCAATAAAAAAATAGCAAACAATACGACCAAGAATTGCACATAAATTAAATATTCCACAATTTTTTTAATTATTTTTTTAACCACTACAAATATAATCATTTTTTTCTGTTATACATAATATAATAAATAACACAACCTTATATAAAAACCATTCAAAATACCATATTACAATATATCATATCATATTTTTTTCATTACCTTTGTCAGTAAATTCCATACAATGTTTAAAGAATTAAAAGCCTATCTTATTCATTTTACTGAGATTTTTTTAGGAATTTACTTCATTCTTTTTATTTCTATACGAAAGAATTTATCTTGCTCATTATAAAGGATGTGGCTTAGACCCTATTTCTCGATTTATGGCTCAGCAAGTTGATTATTTACAAAATTTTCTAGGCTACAAAACCTATCTTGTAGATAATATTTCCGCAAATGGAGTCTATTATTGTTTTGATAAAAAAATTCTTTCAATAATGGTAGAAGGTTGCAATATCATCTCGGTAGCTATACTTTTTCTAGCATTTATTTTTTTGCTTTCTATCAAGGGAAGAAAACTTTTTTTATTCTCTCTCTTTGGACTTTTTTTAATGTATGTAATGAATATTTTCCGAATTGCAGGACTTAACATTTTGGGTATCGTATCCCCTAGATATTTCATCCCTGCCCACGATTTTTATATTTCCTGCAATAATCTATGGTACGATTGTTATTTTATGGATTGTCTGGATTAATTTTTTTACTTTAAGAAATGAAAAAAAGAATCACTAATATCTTTTTGGTTTCACTTGGCATTGAGGCTTAATCTATATACGCTATGCTGAAAGCAACCTCTTCTACGACCCTTTTTTTGGATTATTTCCATCAAGTTGGACAGAACCCTACTTTCCCTACTTTTTAATTGGGAACAATTAATTATCAGTCATTTCTTACGATTTGGGCTGAACTTAATATTTTCCTCTATCATCATACATTTTATTTTTTTAACAAAAATCAAATGGACATTATACGGCGGTATTTTTGATGAGTTTAGTATTCGGTGTTACATTACTTATCTACTTATATTGCCTTTATACACAGTTTGAGGTCGGGTTTCAATTTTTCGTTTTATATCCGTCGGTTTGTAATACAACCGCTTATTTTACTGCTCATTATTCCCACATTTTATTATTTAAAGAAGAAAAAAATACTTTTACAATAAGAAGCAAAAAAATCCCCTCATATATTTAAAGGGATTTTCTATTTAACTGAGCATTTTTTTAGCTTTTTGACTCCTTCTATGAAAAATATCAATTTCTTCTAATGTATTATAAACTGCAAAACTTGCCCTCACGGTACCTGCAATTCCAAAATGTTTCATAATTGGCTGGGTGCAATGATGCCCTGTCCTCACGGCTATCCCCATTTTATCCAAAATCATTCCCACATCAGATGATATTCCTATCTTATCAAGATTAAAAAGAAATAGCTCCCGCCCTGATTGGCTTTTAGGCCATAAATTTCTATACCTTCTATCTCCAATAGTTTTTTTGTGTATATTCAAATAGTTGATTTTCAATTTGTTGTAAATTTTGATGACCAACATTTTCTATAAAATCTGTTGCTACCCCCAAGGCTATATTTCCACCAACATTAGGAGTTCCCGCCTCAAATTTAAAAGGCAAATCTGCATAAGTAGTTCCCGAGAAATCACAAGTATGTATCATTTCTCCACCGCCATGAAAAGGATTCAACTTTCTAAGAGCCTCTTCCTTGCCGTACAAAAATCCCTACCCCCATCGGTGCATACATTTTGTGACCAGAAAAACACGAAAAAAATCACAATCCATCTGCTGAACATCTATTTTAAAATGAGAAATAGACTGAGCTCCATCAATCACAATATATGCCGAAGACAATGCTCTCACTTTCTTAATAATTTCCTCTATCGGATTAATAATCCCCAAGGCATTAGAAACTTGATTCACGGATACGATTTTTGTTTTTTCATTAAGATTTTCATCTAAGAAATCCAATTGCAAAATTCCATTTCCATCAATTGGAATAACCTTTAATACAGCACCTGTTCTCTCACAAAGCAACTGCCACGGAACAATATTAGAGTGATGCTCCAAATGAGAAATAATAATCTCATCTCCTGCTTTTATTTGGTTAGTAAAGGCATACGCCAATAAGTTAAGACCTTCGGTAGTTCCTCGCGTAAAAATAACCTCAAAATCATTTTTTGCATTGATGAATTTTTTTGTATTTTTTTTGGCGGGAAAATTCCATCTCTTCAGTTGCTATTTGGCTAAGGGTATGAATCCCTCGATGCACATTAGCATTAATTTCTGTATAATATTTTTGGAGACTCTGCAACACAGAAATTGGTTTTTGTGAGGTCGCTGCGTTATCCAAATAAACCAAAGGCTTACCATTAACCTTCTGATTAAGTATTGGGAATTGGTTTCTTATATCTTTTAGATTGAACATATTTTATATTATTTTGATGATATTTTCTTTTATTCGTTTCCTGCCAGATATTTTCTCCATTTTTTTCAATGGCGTTTTTGCATATCTTTTTGGCATAGGACTTTCAAAAATACATTTCTTGATGCGTTACAGGGATGGACAAACCCTAAAGTATGAGCGTGTAACGCGTGGCGGGGGAGTATCTCGAATACATTTTGTACGAATTGCTTGTATTTCGGTAAATTGATACCTCTCATTATAATATTCCCTTCGTATCGTTCATCATTAAAAAGAGTGTGTCCTATATGTTTAAAGTGAGCTCTAATTTGGTGTGTTCTCCCCGTTTCCAATTTGCATTCTACCCATGTCATATACCTAAAACGCTCTAATACTTTATAATGAGTTACTGCATGTTTTCCATATGAGCCATCTTCGTAGACTGCCATTTGCATTCTATTTTTCTGATGCCTACCTATATGCCCACGAATAGTTCCATTATCCTCTTCAAAATTTCCCCAAGCAAATGCCCAATAGAGTCTCTTGGTGGTTCTATCATAAAACTGCCGTGCCAAATGGCTTAGTGCAAATTCATTTTTAGCAATTACTAGCAGCCCAGAGGTATCTTTATCTATGCGATGTACCAATCCCACTCTATCTAAGTCTGTTTTTAGTCCATTTTTCTCAAAATGATAGGCTACTGCATTCACTAAGGTGCCTTCCCAATTTCCAAAACCTGGATGCACCACCATTCCTGCCTCCTTGTCAATCACCAAAAACATCATTGTCCTCATATACGATATTGATAGGTATATCCTGTGGAATAATCACATTTTTCTCGCGGAGGATGGGCTAATAACACGGATATTTCATCATTGGGTTTTTACCCTATAATTTTTGTTTTTACAGGTTTGTTATTTACCAAAACATTTCCCGCACGACAAGTTTCAGAAATCTTATTCCGAGAAGAATTTTGGCGATATAGCAATAAAAATTTATCTATCCTTAGAGGTTCTTGTTTTTTATCTACGATAATGTTCAAATGTTCATAGAGTTCTGTATTTTCTTCATTTTCACTATATGAAAAAAATCATTATCAAAAAAACATCTTGATGAAAGTTATCACTCATTTTGGAATTTTTGCAAATGTAATAAAAATAAAAAGAAAAACGATAGAGAAAAAAACCTCTATCGTTTCATTTATTAATTTTGTCTTATTTTTATCCCAAACCTCTATACGATAATCATCTATTTTTTTGCTCCATCTTGTAGACTTTGCAACAAAGATTGAGAGAATATTTGTGAGTTTTGCATTTTCAGCATATCCATTACTTGGTTAATATTCCTCGGTTGCTTTATTTATTTTTTTCAGATTTTTTTTCAAAATCACATATACCCCCGTATTTCCTTCTATTGGGTTAGACACTTTTCCTTTTGCCACTCCAAAAGCTGCTCCTGCAACTTTAGCTTCTACGACGCCTGCTACCATAGGAGTGATAATATTCACTTGTGCTGGCTGGATTGAAGTACCAAATTTTTTTAGCTACGCTATCAAGGCTTGCTCCTTTACCGATTTTTTTCAATAATTTTCTTAGCTACTAATTCATTTTTTTAACAATCGGTTCTATTTGGTCTCTTACGGATTCTGGGTCGGTTGTAAATTCATCATTGATACCATTGAGATATACTACTATTCTGTCTCCTGTACCATCTACCATAAAGATTTCAGTATCGCCTTTTTTTCTCTTTTTTATTGAATGCCCAAGAAAGGATTTCGGAAGCTTTTTTTCTGTACCTATACCTTCTATTCTTCCTTCAAATCTCTTTTGCAGATTTAGGATTATAGAATTGATAATTTCCTTTTTTTAGCGATATTTTTTTAAACTCGTTGAAGGACTTTCCTTGTACTTGTTGGATAAATCTTTTTGCATTTTTATCTACTTCATTTTCTGTTGCTTCTGATGGTTTTACAGATTTTATCAAATTAGCAACTTTATAAGTCATATGTCCTTCTTCGGATTTTTTTATCCTTAATATTGATAATGTGATACCCATAAACAGTCTTTACTATTCCCGTAGCACCTTTTGGTGATTTTTCTACAAAAGACTGGAACTCAGGTACCATTTGCCCACTACCCGTCTCAATAGTATATTCTCCACCGTTAGCGATAGAACCTTTGTCTGAGGAATATTGTTTCACTAATTCTTGGAATTTAGTAGGATCCGCCTTCACAACTGCTTCCAAAAGAATCTGCTAATTTTTTTAGCTTCCTTTTCATCTCTTTTTTTCTTCACTCATTTGGGCACCTTTATACGAGATAAGAATATGTCGTGCGGTGGTAGATGTTTTAGCTTCTACCTTTTTATCTAATAATTTTGATACTACCAAAAAGTCTTGTTCCTTATATGGCCCTACAATAGCACCCACTGACAATGTAGCGATTTGAGAACGCAAAGCTTGTGGAAGCTTATCCTCTGTAAGATATCCGTTGTAAAATGGCATATCTGAATTAAGAGATACGAACATAGAATCGTTAGTCGTATTTCTAAAATTTTCATTTGGATTAGCATCAGTTCCTACATTCAATAATTTGTCTATACCTTTCTCTGCCTCAGCTTGATCTTTTTGCTGATGGTTTCGCCCTGAAATACACCACACCAAGATTTCTTATCGGCTGAGATTTGAATTTTGTAGGATGTTTTTTTGGATATAGTCCGCAAGGTCTTTTTGTTGTTACTTTTTATTGGATTTTTCTTCAAAAACTCGGCATAATCCACTTTCACAAAATCAATATCTGCCACTTGGTCTTGATATTTTTTGATAAGTTCTGCCTCTTTTTTACTGATAGTGAGCCCAGCATTAATATTGGTAAGCAACATTCTCGCCATAATGCTATATTCCAATTGGTTTCTAAATCTTAACCAATTATTATATTGCTCTGGTTGAGATTTTAGGCTTTCAATTTCTTTTTTTAAGCTCATTTACTTTTAAAAATTTCCCTTTTCATCAAAAAGATTAGGATTTTGAGCAAACATTGGCGTGTATTGCACTTGGTTCCAAAACAAGTCTTCCGTAAAATCAATTCCTAACTTGTCAAACTCTTGTTTGATTAATTTACGCTGAATAATGGTCTGCCAAGCTTGTTCCTCCAATCCCTCAGTAGGCATATTTTTGCCCTTGGGCCTGCTCTTGTAAAAAAATCGTAACTGCTCATTGAACTCCTCACGAGTGATTTTTTTCACCATTTACTTTCCCGAGAACATCAGGATTTTTTTCCAAAAAAACCTTCTCAATAGAATTCGGATTTACCACAAAAGCCAATAAACCCAACGCTATAAACCCAACAAGAATTGCAGGTCTTTTTTTCTAATTTCTCCTAAAACTGCCATTTCTTTTTTTAGTATATTTTTATATCAAGGTGCGAAATTACACATTTTAACACTAATAATAAAATTTTTTTCATTAAAATTTTAGGGTAACGCAAAAAAATATTTTTTTGATTAGATTTTTGAGTTTATTTGCTTATCTGCATCACCTCATCTCGATTTACTGACAATACTCCTTTGACTTGTTGGAAATACCGAATCGCCTCTCGAATAGACTTATCAGATGGTATTTTTTTATAGCTATTCCATTAATGTTATCATAATCATAGAGCAACTCTGCCCGATAATTTTGGACTGATTTTTAACAAATATTCTTTTTCCTATTTCCCTATCATAATAAATAATAAGATTATGATTATATATTTTTGTAACTCCACTTCCTTTTTGTTCTACTTTTTTTGTTTTGCCGTACATTGCATAACGAGACCAAGTATCAAAAAAACACGAATATATTTCATTTTCTACTCTAAATTATCCAAAATTTCCATTATTTTACTTACCGAATTTTCCAGATTAAATGGCATTTCATAACACTTTAAATTATCTTGATACGCCTGAAAATCACTCGGCTGAGCAAGTGCTTTTTTTCATTCCTTCGTAGATTCCTTCTTCGGTATTTTCTACAATAAAGCCTAATTTTCCATTTTCTAACATTTCACGAACTCCAGAAACATCAGTAGCTATAATATTCTTTTTCAATGTAATAGCTTCAAATAAAACGGTTGGAAAACCTTCATAACGGGAACTTAACATATAAAAAAATCTGCATCACGAAAAATAAGGATATGGATTATCCGTAAAACCAAGCATCTCGGTCGTCTCTTGTACTCCTAACTCATCACGAAGTTTCTTAATATTCTGAAAAATCATATCCGTCTCCTATGATGATGATATTGTGCGGAAATCCCTCGTCCAACAATTTTCTATGAACTTTTAAAAGCCTATCAAATCCCTTTTGCGGAAAAATCGTGCCAACGGAAAGAAAAGTCGGAACAGAAGTCTGTTTTTCCAAAGTCAAACTCTGAGATTTTCTCAATACCTCTTCGGTATCTAATGGATTATAAATTCGTACAATACGACTCCTCTCGTCATCATTTTTTTAGCAAGGTTTTTCAAAAATCTTTTTGAATATGTTTAGAGATAACCAAAAATTTTATCATATCCAAAAAAATTTTTCTAATCTCTTCATCAGTATAGTTATGAAATTCCGTTTTTTTCTCAAATCATTATGAATCCACATTACTTTCTTTGAGGTTTTTTTATTGGAGACTGCAAAATTTCGTCCCGAAATCCGTGAATTCCTGCAAATTCAATATCGTATTTTTTTCTTTCAGAATATATTTATACAGCAATTTTTGGGAATCGCTTCATTATCCACTGATACAGCACTCTAAACGCCTTTCGTGGTATATCTTGTAGGCGGTTGGTGGTAATCATTTCCCCTTTATTCAAATAGATAACATTCACCCAATCAGGAATTTCTGATAAATATTTCCCTGAATACAAATTAAGTAATAAGTCTATTTCGTATTTATCTTTGGGAAGATTTTTTTAGGAATGTAGCCAACACCTTTTCTGCTCCGCCGTGGCGAAGAGAACCAATACGAATGAGTATTTTTTTCTTCAAATTACTATGCATTATTTCTTTATTGACTTATATTTATAAGGGAGATTTTCTCTTATATATTTATCTAAAAGAGAGCGATTTTCCTCTAATTTACGAGGATACAGCACATTGTTCTCCAGTGCCTTATCTATATTTATTATTTTTAACTTATGATAAACAAAACTCATAGGAAAAAAATCAGTATTCCTAATGTTTTTAATGATTATATTTTTTTGGGAGATGAGATAACCTCTGATATTGGAGTTCTATTTTTTTAGTGAATAATACTGATAACCAATAAGATTCCTAAGAAGAGTTTTAGGATGGCTATAAATTTTATCTGCATAAACATTGATGAAAGTGAGATAGCTTTGCGATAACCCAAAAGCATTTTTGACATCATAGAAACTATTTGCCAAAGAATGTTCATCAGCCAAATCTCTGTGGTAGATTCTCACAGCTTTATTGATAAACCTATGCTTCCCTTGGACATCAAATAAAAACTGATAGGCCCCCTCAGGGATAAATCCTTTTCCCAAATATTTCTCTTCCTGTAGATTCATATTTTGGAAAACTTTTGTGAAACCAAGTCCCCATTTGTCGCCTTTTACTTTATAATGATATCTCATTTCAAAAATAGAGCAATCTAGTGGAGATTTAGGGTATTTTTCTCCAATAAGTTGCTCTTTTTCATCCACTGCCAACCCACATACAAAGACAATATCACTAGGCACATTTTCTATTTCACTGAGTAAAATTTCCAAAGCATTCGGTAGAATGGTATCATCTGAGTCTAAAATTGTGAAATATTCTGTATTACATAGCTTTATAGCTCTTATGATTGATATAAATTTATGTGCATTTTTCCTGATAATGATATTCAATCTCAAAAATTAGCATTTTGTTTAAAAAAATTTTCTACTAAATCACTTGTATTATCGATAGAACCATCATCTATAATCAGCCATTTGAAGTTTTTTTAATAGTCTGATTTTTTTAAGTGACTCAAAAGTTCTTCCCAATGTATGTGCCCTATTATAAGTGGGAGTAAATATGGTGATTTTTTTCCATACTAAAAAAATTAGTTTTTTTAGGATATTTTCAAAAAAATATTTATAATCTGCTGGTAGATTTTATCTTCATTAAATTTTTTTCATCGGCATTCTTTGTCCCTTGTGTTATGCTATCCACCAGATTTTTTTATCAGTCAAAAAAATTGTTTCATTGCTTCGTATATTTGGTCTTCATCACAATCTACCAGAAGACCATCCACCCCTGTCTTCTATCATTTCGGGAATTCCTCCTACATTTGTAGAAATAATAGGTTTTTTTCTAATCCCATCACTTCACCGATGGTTAAAGGGTAACTTTCGGATTGAGAAGGTAAAACAAAATAATCAGATGCTTTGATGTAAGGCCAAGGATTTTTTTGACTATTTAGCAGCAAGAAAGTTTTTTTCAATACCTAATTCTTTACATTGATTTTTTTAAGATTTTTCCATTTCGTTACCTCCACCGATTACTGCAATAGAGTGCTCTAATCCTTCATTTAGAAGTCTTTTTGTGGACTTTTTGCTAAAGTATGATAACCTTTTTCTACTATGGAGTCTTCCCATCGAAGAAAAAACAGGTTTTATAGGATAATCTACTTTAAAAAGCATCTGCTTTGCTTCTAGATTCTGATAATTTTTATAACATTATAAATGACAGAACTTTTGGGATAAACTACACCATATAGGTCTTCTATTACTTGGCGAGTTTGTTTAGCTCCAAAAAAATCATCCAATCAAATTTTTTTTCATGAGATTTATTCGTTTCATGACACGACTTTTGTTATTATCATAACTTACATCTGTATGAAACCAACCTATTTTTTTGATTTTTTTATTGGGTGAATTCAGTACCATCTCAAATTCAGCATAACCGGGGAGCAATCTCTATATCATAATTATCTTTTACTTTAATAGCATACAATAGAGCAGGGAATCTATGATATAATTCTAATTTTAATCTTCTTATTCCTAATTGTATTTTTTTGAATAATCGGATTTTTTTAGACATTTGTTCTCTTCCTTTTTCTATTGTGATTAATTTTTATATCTTTTTGGTATTTCAGATACTAATTCACCTTGATAAAGGTTAAGCATTAGAGTTAAGTCAAATTTATCTTTTGGAAGATTTCTCAGCAAATCTAAAAACTACACGAGGCACACCTCCCATTTCTAAAGATCGTAATCTAAAAAGAATTTTTTTATTTTTTTATTCAACATTACAACCAAGGTTTTTTTATATTGATTTTTTTAAATTTTTTTCTACCCAATGATGAAAATTAGTTATGTTTATTTTTTTCATCTAAAAATTCTTCAAAAATATTCTATAGAAAAAAATCTTTTTGGGAAATTTTGCATCGTATCAAAATGACCATTTAACCAAGCTTCATTCATAAGATAATTAAAATGATTAACATCAAAATCAATACCATATTTATGATAGGAATTAGTTGCAGAGGATTGAAATGTGGTTTTCATTTTTTTCTGTTTCTAATCTGGAGATAAAATTAGAGTTTTGTCTATGTTTTTTTATAATAATTTGCGGCATTTCTTAATTGCTGTTTTTTTCATCAACAATTCCTTGTGAATCTTTCCAAATAGAGAGCCAATAATCCTTTTTGCCAAAAATCCCATTAGAATGGAATTTAATGTCCAATATTTTCGTTTAGTAAAATTATCAAAAATTCTCAATTGGTAGCATATTGTGAAGAATTTAAATTTATTATAAAAAGAACCAATCCATTATCATAGGAGAAGACAAAAAAATAATTTTTTTTAGGGTAGATGGAGTATATTTCTTTATCTATAGATTTTATATTTACCCATTGGTCATCTTTTTGATTACCTAACCAACCAAGTTTCAATAAAGAAATATTGTGTTTTTTTGATTTTTTTGTACTAAATCATTTTACATTTATTGGTTCTGTAAACCAAACATCTTCTTCTGTCATAATAAAATATTCAGAAGCATTTTTTTCACGGCATTTATCCATAAATCCGTAGGAATTTGGAATCCGTTAATTTCTTTTTCCGGAGATTAAATTATCTATAATTACCTGATTTTTTTATCAGAATAGTTTTTTTGATTTTAGAATATTAATTTCAGAATATTTTTTTGCTTGATTTTATCCAAATATTTTTTTGTGGAGTACCATCGTCCAAAAATGGTAATTTTGTAATTTCCTGATACAAAAATTTTTCAATGCTTTTTAGGCATCTGTCAAGATAAAAAAAGGACGGTTAAAAGATTTTTATGAAAATGTCGATCATAAATTATTGTTATTGATGAATTTAAAGTATATTTTTTTGAGAAAAATTAATGGTAAAGAATTTAATATTTTTTTAAAAGTATAGATATTTTTTTGATTAGGGTATTTTTTTGTAAAAGGGTAGTGAATACTTTTTTTGTATCCAAACTTGGTTGCTATATGTAATGCAAATTGTAGATTTTTTTCAGAAGATTTTATATCTAGGTTTAGAATATTCAAAAAGATCATTGGGGACAAAGTGTTCATAAGAATCTTTTCCTTTTTTTCTATATTCGTGATAAAAATTGTTTCATTTTTTTCTACAAAAAGGGCTTTAATAAATTTACTATCTCTGCGAGAAAGGGAAGAACCAAGCAAGCGATAATCTAGGAGAGCTTCTGAAAAAAATTAGCAAAAAAATTTTTATCTTGGAGCATTAGTCTCAAATATAAATCGTAATCTTCACAATAGAACATCTTTTCTCTATATCTAACTTCTTTATAATTGCGAAACATAATGGTAGGATGGTACATAGAGATTTTTTTATCATTTGTTTTTTTATCTTATCATCAGTTTCTAATGCTTCATATTTCCGAATAAGCTTTCCGTTTTTCATCAATAAAATTGATAGCACTACCTACCATAAAAAAACATTAGGATGTGAATCTAGAAAAAGAACTTGTTTTTTTCGAAACGATCAGGATGAGAAATATCATCGGAATCCATTCTCGCAATGTATTTCCCTTTAGCCTCCGACAAACCAATGTTCAGATTTTCTATAAATCCTCTCATTTTTTTATTTTTTTAGCTTTTTTTGTATGATTCTTATTCTTTTTATCGTTTATTACATAGTTTTTTTTATAATTTTTTTAAGGAATTATCAGTGGAACAATCTTCAATGATAATAAACTCAAAGTCCTCAAAGCTTTGATTAAGGATGGATTCTATTGCTTGACTTAAATATTTTTTTCTGCATTATAAACAGACATAATAACGGATAAAGTAGGCATTGTTTTTTTATAAAAATAGTTTCAGTATTATTTGTATAGCTATTGAAATATTCCAAAATTTATTTGAAAAAGTTTAGAATTGCAAGGTCGGGATAATATTATTGAAATGAGAAATAAATTTGTATTCTATTTGAAAATTAAAAATTTCTTATTATTTGTTCTTGTTTATTGATTACGATAGAATTAGAAGGAATATCTTTGTGGATAACACACCTCGCACCCAAAAATCACATTATCACCAATTGTTACACCTTTCAATATAATAACATTACTACCGAGCCAACAATTTTTTTCCAATTTTAATGGAGGCTGTAGTGAATTTTTTTGATGTTCTATTTTTTTCAGAAGAGTATTGGTGATTGTGATCGTAAATTTTTACACTTTCCCCAAATAAAGTATTTTCTCCTATTTCTATTTTTTTCTAAACAATTGATAGAACAATAATTGTTCATAAATACATTGTTATCAATTTTTTTAAAAAGAGCATTATTACTTACCAAAAATATTACAATTATTACGAATAGAGATATTTTTTTACCAAACTGAATTTTTACTTTTTAGGATAAAAAGAAAAAAATTACAAAAAAATCTCCAAATTTTATATTTTTTTAGAGTATGGTTTTGCTTTTTTTGGATATTAGGTATCTTTAGAAGATAATAAAGAACCTTAGATATTTTTGTGGATTAAAAAAACATGATAAAAATTTTGCACAAAGTTACAAAAATAATGTACTTTTTGACAAAAAAATTATGCTACCACTTGTTACCATTTCAATTCCCTTATTTAAGTGTGAAGAATTTCTAGAAAAATGTCTTTTTGTCAGTATTAAACCAAACTTACAAAAAAATATAGAAGTTACTCTAATTAACGACCAAACTCCCGATAATTCAGTAGAAATAGCGGAGAAATTTATCACTGAACACCAATTACAAAATTGGAAAAATCTATCATCTTGAAGAAAATTCAGGGGCTTTCTATCGTCAGAAACAAGGGGATAGATACGGCACAAGGGAAATATCTGTTTTTTTTGGATTCTGATGATGTGATTACCCCTGATTGTATAGAAATTATGGTGAATATTGCAGAAAAGGAGCAGTTAGAAATGGTGGTGGGAAATACCATAATGGTCAATCTATCAGATGGTAGAGAAAGAGATTTTTTTAGGGTAAATCCTAATCAAAAATACGATAACTAATAATGAAGAAGTTTTTTTAGAGCATTTGTTAATGGTCAATACTCATCTTCTTCTTGGAATAAATTAGTTCTTTTTGGATTTTTATAAGAAAAAAATCAGTTGTATTTCACCAGAGGTTTATTTGCCCAAGATGAGTTGCAAAGTTTCCAAACAGCGTTAGTTTTTGAGTAGGTTAGGTTTTATCAATTTTGATAAAACTACACTTTATTATTATCTTCATTCCAAATCTGTTATACACAATAGAAATAAAAGACATTTTTGATAATTGGGCAACTATTGTTTCTTATATTTACGATTCTTATAAAAATGAAAAAGAATATTGAACGAAAACGATTAATACAAAAACAACTCATCAATTATAAAACGATGACTCTCCAAATGAATTGGAAAGCACAAGAAAAATGATGAACTTTGGCTGTATAGTTATCATTTATATCAAAAAAACAAAAAGATGTTAATCTCTCATTTTTTTTGATTATTTTAATCCATCTATTCCGATGGATATAAAGAAAAAAATCTTTTAAACTTTCTTTTGCCATCATCACTAGCACTGAAACTATTCAAAAAGTTATATTATAGATAATTAATTCTTTTTTTAAATAATTTTTTTCTTTTTACTATTTTTTTATGATAAAACGGAATGGAATATAGTTAGCTTCAAGGCTATTGATATGTTTTATACCTCCCCAAATATTATATTTTTTTAGTATAATAATTACTACTACCAATAATAATATTCTTTTTGCCCAGCGATTAAAAGTACTGATAATAATTAATATTATTATCCAATATCTTTTGCTTAAAAACTATGGATAATCTTGATTACTTCCTTAGAACAATCATAATCTCCATTACTCCAAGAATTTTTGATGTATTCTGCGATATGCCATATATTTTTCTTACTCTATATATTTTATACCCTGCAAAAAGCATTTTCAACCAACAATGCAAGTCCTCTGCCCTATCGTGCCAAGAAAAAAACCACCAACTGCCTCTAAAAACAGACTTTTTACACAAGATAGTTATTGTAATTTGATTAATGTATAAAAAAATCTTTTTATTCCTTGTTTTTCCATAGAATAGATGGCCTTCATTATTATCATTTTCAGGGATTTTATTAGGACGATTTTCAAATACCATCATTTTAGGTGCTACCAAATCCGAATCTTGCTCTATAAGAGTTTTCAAACAAAATTCTAAATACTCTGGTAAATATAAATCATCAGCATCCAAAAAGGCAATATATTCTCCACGAGTTTCTTTGATTCCAAAATTTCTCGTATCGGAAGCACCACTATTTTTCTTATAAAAATAACGAAATCTCGCATCTTTTTCGCACCACTTTTTAGCAATTTCTTCTGTATTATCTGTGGAGCCATCGTTTACAATAATACATTCCCAATTTTCATAAGTTTGGGAAAGAACAGATTCCAAAGTTTCGTCTAAAAAATTGTCCTGCATTATAGGCGGGGATAACCACTGAGATAAGGGTAACATTTTTCATTCTTATATTTCTTTAATTTTACGATTCATCACTTGTATTGCTACCAATTTTGTTATTTTTTTCTCCTAACGGAAGTTTTATCAACCATTTAGGGAAAAAAAGTTAGGTAGTATCGTATTTACATATGCCATCCGTTCCGATATATTCGGAAGTATATTTCCTATTTCATCCTGTAAAAAACATACTTTCTCAACCAATGATTAATATAAATCTGAAAAATCAATATCTAAACTAAGTATTTCATCTTTGAAGCTATAGATTATTTCAAACACTTCCTTAGAACAATTTCTATCTGTACTACTCATAGAGTTTTTCAACTAATCGATATAGCAATAATGTCTCATCTATTCTATAAATTTTATACCCTGCAAAAAGCACCTTCAACCAACAATGCAAGTCCTCCGCCTTCTTATGCCAAGTAAAACCACCCACTTCATCCATCACGGATTTTTTTGCATAACACAGTCGAGGGTGTTACTTTTATTAAAAAGCCATTAATTGAGTAAGCCCTTCTTTTTGCATAATATAGAACATCTTGTCTAGCATTGTTTTTACTTACTTTAGGCAGTTTATCTGTAAAATGTTGTAGTTTTGTCGCAACTAAATCCACATTTTGCTCTATAAGCACATTTATCCTAACTTCCAAACTATCAGAAGTTAGAATATCATCAGCATCCAAAAAAAGGCGATATATTCAGCTTTAGATTCCTTTATTCCCCAGTTTCTAGCAGAAGAGAGTCCGCCGTTTTTCTTTATTTGTTAGCCTAAATCTACTGTCTTTTTCACACCATTTTTTAGCAACGGACTCTGTGTTATCCGTAGAGCCATCATTTACGATGATACATTCCCAATTTTCATAAGTTTGGGAAAGAACAGATTCCAAAATTTCGTCTAAAAATTGTCCTGCATTATAGGCAGGTATAACCACTGAGATAAGTGGATAAATTTTTATTCATTTCACACAACTATTTTTTTATTTTTTTAATTTTTCTCTTAATTGTATCCAATATAAAACGAAAAGGAAAAATAATTCGCTTCAAAAACCATTAATATATTTAATTCCTTCTCTTATATTGAGGTGTTTCCTATTTTTGTTATTTATAATAATATTTTTTTTAGCCCAGCGATTGAAATAGCGATAATAATCCATCCCATTTTCTAAAATATTTGCTTTGAGAGAAACAATAAGTTCCAATACCTCCTTGGAACAATTTCTATCCATACTACTCCAAGAATTATTATGCATTCTACGATAGGCATAATACTCACCTAACCTGTAAATTTTGTACCCTGCAAAAAGCACCTTCAACCAACAATGTAAGTCCTCTGCCTTCTTATGCCAAGTAAAACCATCCACTTCATCCATCACGGATTTTTTGCATAACAATGCCATTGTGAGTCTATTAGAATGTAAAAAAATAATGCTATTCCCTCTTTTCCTCTATATAAATAATCTTTCTTATCTTCATCTTCGATTACTCCATTTCGTACATCCCTGAATTCAAGCATTTTAGGTGCTACCAAATCTACATCTTTTTCTACAAGATTTTCTAGACATACCTCCAAAAAATTAGGCATATATAGGTCATCAGCATCCAAAAAGGCGATATATTCTCCACGAGCTTCTTTGATTCCAAGATTTCTCGTGTCAGAAACACCGCTATTTTCTTTGTATAAATACCGAAATCTCGCGTCTTTTTTTCACACCATTTTTTTGGCAATAGACTCTGTGTTATCCGTAGAGCCATCATTTACGATGATACATTCCCAATTTTCATAAGTTTGGGAAAGAACGGATTCCAAAGTTTCGTCTAAAAAATTGTTCTGCATTATAGGCGGGGATAATTACTGAGATGAGAGGAGTAAATTTCATTTATTCAGAATTATAAATTTTTTTATGATTTGTTCTTGTTTATTGATTATGATAGAATTAGAGGGAATATCTTTATATACAACACACCCCGCACCCAAAATTACATTATCACCGATTGTTACACCTTTCAGAATGATACAATTTGCTCCTGTCCATACATTGTTTCCTATCTTGATTGGTGCTGTTACAAAGTCTGTTTTAGATACAGAAAATGGCTCTCTGGTATATTGATGATTATGGTCGAATATTTTCATTCCTTCCCTAAAATACAATTTTTCTCCAATTTCTACTTTTTTTCTAAAAACAGAGATTGTAGCCCTTGTGATATAGGTGTTTTTTTCCTATTATAAATTGGGCATTTTTAATGGTAAGGTAATTAGATTCATTGATTTGTGTATTTTCTGCAAAAATGTATTTCAGCAGAATCTGATATATCCATATAATTATTATTCCCTAACTTAAATGAGGAGTGGATTTCTGATTTTTGGATTTTGTTTTAACAATTTTAATTGCTCCTCTCTTTGCAATCTATCTTTTATGGAGAAAAAAATTTCAAAAATAATTTTTATTAATAATAGACTTCATAACTTTATTTTTTTAGCAAAAAAATATGATATTTATTTTTTTTATCTCTTAATTTGGTAGTAGGAACTTCAAAAATACTTATAAATAAGAGTGGATAACAAAAATGAAATAATCCAAAAGGCCATAAATCCAATAAGGTTGAAAGAATCATTATTATTATCATTAGGTATTCTAAAACTGATGAGAGACATATTAGTAAGATATAAAGAATAAGAAATTAAAGATGTGTAAGTTATTGAATTACAGATTATTACCCCCTTTTTCCATATATTATATTTTTACTTTGTTGGAGAAAAGAGTTATTCATTTTATAAAAAAAGGAATGAGCATAAGAGCTGCTAATGCATTGAAACTAAATGAAGTAATATAAAAAAATGAGGGTCATATGAAGCTTGAAATATGTGGAGTAGGAATAAACTTATTGTACCAATGATAAAAAGAATATTTTTTTTGAAGAAGAAAAATAGAAGGGTAGTATCTTTGTAGCCAAGCTCCAACTACTCCTATCATTATTGAGTCTAATCTTGTTATGACTTGGCGATTAAAATATAAATCCCAAGTATGAAAAACTCTTTGGAATTTCAAGGGTGAAATATCGGTAAGCTCTGAGTAGAGTAGGGAATAACATCATCAATAAAGCAATAATTAATATACTATATTTCAACGAAATTTTTATTTTTTTGAAACAGATAATATTCCGAATATAAGTAGTGGAGCAGTGAGATAGAACCATTCTTCTATGGATAAACTCCAAGATTCACTAAAAAAATGAGATATAGGAGAGTAGAGATTCTGTAAGAAAAATAAAGTATTTGAAGTTATTAAAATCTATCTCTGGAATACTGAGTAAGAGTAGAGATGAAAGTATTAAAAAAATAGTTAGGTAGAGTTCTGTACCATCTTCTTTTCCAAAAGTTTAACAAAGACTTGAAAGATGTATCTTTTTTTCAAAAATCTTTTTATGAATATGCCACCAATGAGAAAGCCACTTAAAAACAAAAAAATAATCCTACACCATCAATCAAAAATATATTTATTTAGAAAATAAGCGATGTTGTTTGGTAAAAAAATGTTTGCTATGCCCGAATAATACCAAAAAGTATAGCTATGGCACGAAGTAAATCTAAACCAAAAGATTCTGTTTTTGGGAATATCAATTTTGAAAAATTAAGTAATGACAGCATGTTTTTTTGTTTAATTAGAATAATATTTCTCTAATATTTTATGAAGATAAGTTTCTTTGTTGGTCAATGCATGTTGGATAAAAATAACTTTCCACATCATGGGTATCAATCGCATAACCAGAGCCACTCTTGACCAGATTAAGATATAATTTTGTTTGATAAAACTTTTTCCATAATCTCCAAAAATCTCAATAATTGTATAATTTTTCGGGATAGGCAATATTGATTATTTTATTGAAATATTGCTTATCAATTAATTGATTTGTAATATTTTTTTGATATCCTCCACATCAATTAGGTTACGAGTTGCTTTGGTGTGCACATTGATTATTTCGTTATTTTTTTCACAGAGCGAACCAAATAATTCATCAGTAAGTTTGGGTTTCCACCATTGCCCACAGCATTACTCAGCCTTAAAAATTAAATATTGAGGACAAAGTTGGATAATGATTTGTTCCATTCTTAGTTTGTGTAAAAACATACTGGCTCTCTACTTTGGAAGAGTCATAAATACTGCAAGTAGAGAAGTATAAAAAAACTTTATTAGGATTTTCTATAATAGTTTTTTTAATCAAATTTTCTTCTCGTAAAAAAATTCTTCTTTTTTTGGTTTCCAAAGAATTAGATACCCCAGAAGCGAAGAAAATTATATTTTCTTGGTCACATTCTGTAAATAGTGATGCAATGAGTCCGTTGCCTACAATCATTTGTGCAGATTTTTTTCTGTTATATTTTTGATTCTAAAAGTTTTTTTTATCCCCCCTTGATAATGGTAGATAAAATTACTAAAAATATTCAGCACCGACAATATCAACATGGTTCATATCCCAATAAGCATGTGGAGGAAGTTCTAATTTAGAGAAGTCTAAAAAAATCTATATCTTTCAGATGTTGGTCATAATAGTTATAAAAATTCTTTATGATCATAATTTTTTTATAATCTTTTCTTAAATAGTTTTTTTAGGTGGTTGTATAAGGATAAGTTTGATTTTTTTCCTCCTTACATAATCTGATTATCTTTTTGTAAATATTTAGTTTCTATATTAGTAATAATAGGTTTTTTTGTATTTATAAGGTTTTATTGGATGTTGAGTTTCATTTTTCAGGATTTGGTAGATAAGAACCGAATCTTGTCAAGTGATTTTCAGCTTTCTTATAAGATTGCATATTATCAATTTTGGATTTTTCCTATTGTTGTCAAAGCCAGCATATAACTTTTTTTGGGGTGTTTTTTTAGTAAGTCTAAGTGATTTTTCAAAGCTAAAAATCATAATAAAAAAAGCTGGCATTCTGTTATCCAATGGAGTTTCTCCATCATTCCACCACATATTATTGATAATATTATGAGGACTGAAAGAGAGGATTAGTGTATCTATTTTTATTGTGTTTTGTAAGGATATTTAATTTTGTTTCTGCGAATAAATAAGTTTCCCCACCAGTAGAAAAAGTTAGAATATCCTTTGATAATTTTATCATCCATAGACCAACGAGTATTGGAATCTCCAATGATAATATTTCTTGTATTGATTTTTTTACAACATTATCATGATTTTTTTATAATATAAATATAGAAATTGTCCTAAAAATAATAGTTACAATAATTGTTATAAATAATAATATTTTATAAATAAATTTTTTTTCATTATTTAAAAATTGAAAATAAATAAACTCAGCTTCTTTACCGTGATACCAAATAATGGATAAAGTGATAAAAAAATATAGATTATCCATCGGAAAAATTTGGGGAATTTTATCATTTTTAAAACCTCAGTGCAAATAACTGCTCTCTTTGTAACCATTCAAAAAAATAAACATAATGAAAAATAAAGAGTAACGGAATAAGATTTCCATTGAGTAATTTATAGGGATATCCTATGCCGATGTGCATAGTGGTAATCATTTTATGTATAAATTTGAAAGCATCGGTAATACTTTCAGCTCGGAAGAAAATCCAACAAAATGTGGCGATTGTAAAAGTGGTAGATATTTGGAAAAAAATTCTTTTTAATGAGGGAAATAATCTGCCTTGAGCCACGATATCTAAATTATTTCTATTTGTTTTCATCAATATAGACGGCATGATGAACAATGCATTTAGGAATCCCCAAAATATGAAAGTCCAATTTGCTCCGTGCCAAAATCCGCTGATTAAAAATATAATAAAAGTATTTCTGATTCTCATCCAATTACCGCCTTTGCTTCCTCCCAAAGGAATATAAACATAATCTTTGAACCAAGAGGATAGAGAAATATGCCATCTTCTCCAAAATTCAGCAATATTTCTTGAAAAATAAGGATAATTAAAATTTTTAAGTAGCTCTATACCAAACATTCTTGAAGTGCCAAGGGCAATATCACTATACCCTGAGAAATCCCCATAAATTTGAATTGCAAAAAGGAAAGCTCCGAAAGCCAAAGTCGTACCATTATAATTTTCATAGTCATTGAAAATTATATTGACATAATGGACACAATTATCAGCGATAACTACTTTTTTTGAACAATCCCCAGAGGATTTGCCTTAATCCATCTACGGAATTGTTGTAATTAAAAAAATCTTTTTGATTTTAATTGAGGAAGTAGGTGAGTGGCTCTTTCAATCGGACCAGCGACTAAAAGAGGAAAATAACTAACAAATAGAGAATATAAAATCCAATCCTTTTCTGGTGAAATTCTTTTTTTGTAAATATCTATAACATAAGACAACCCATGAAAAAGTATAGAATGATATACCTACTGGTAGAATAATGTTTAGAGTCCATAGGTTAGGATTAAAACCTATTTGACGAAGCATTTCGGCAAAAAGATTCTATAAAAAAATTATAATATTTAAAAAAATCCTAAAAAGGTTAAATTAACAAGAATACTCAGCCAAAACCAAAATTTACGAATAGAAGCTTTTATCGGATTTTTGCTATTTGTAATCCTGAAAAAAATAATCCAAAAAAATGTGGAAAAATAGCAATAAGAATAAGAAACGCCAATCCCAGCAAGAATAAAAAAATAATAACTAGCAATAAGCAAGAGTATATTTTGCCATTTTAATTTTTTTATTAAATGACCAATAAAGAATAAAAATAATCGGTAAAAAAATATAGCGTAATGTATAGAATTAAATAACATAACTAAATTTTTTTATATTATAATACTTTTGCTACTTCAGGGATGCCCAATGTGGAGCAGTACCTCATGCCCCATTCCCTCTAACCCTCTAACGACACAAAAACTCTTTCGGTAAAAAAATACGGAATAAGTCCCGTTTCCCAAGCAGCTTTCCACATAGCAATGGAAGCTCAGGGAAGGTTCTTCTTCTAATTTCTGACAACACATTTCGTAATATTTTCTACCTGCATCAGAGTTTTTTTGGATAGAGACATTGGGGTGATATTACAATTAATACCCAAACCATTACTCTCATCAGTGATAGATATAGTATCTAATTGATTTTCCACCTCAAAATTCATACTTCTACCCGAACTTGACGGCACGCAATAGCCAAAATTTTTCTGTAAGATATATCAAACGATAGATATTTTTCGCTCCAAACGAACATATCCGAATCAATAGATACCACGATATCGGCATCGGAATCGAGCATTCCTTTAAACTTATAATAATCTGCCAAATGATAGAAATGTCTTGGATGGTCTGTTTTATCCTGCAAGACTGGATTTTCTACCTTTTTTAACTGAACACCCTCTATATTCAAATCAAAATCGGAATAAACCGTGTACTGAGCATCAGGAAAAAATTTTCTTAAACTGCTAAGACTTGGGTCCAATCGACTACCGAGGCTAAACTCCGAACCTCCTGCATTGACTCTATTTTCATTAAATTCAGAAAAAAACAAATTCTATCTTTTTTTGATTTTTATGTAGGCCTCCAACTGTGGGTCTTTGAACTGATATAGAAGTTGAGTATCTACTGATATTTCTGGGAAACTGGATTTAATAAACTTTTTTTCTGAGTTATCTTCTTACCAATGATAACTCCCCAAGCCTCTTTTAATCGCCATATTAATGTATTTATCATTTTCCTAACTTCAAAAATATTTATTCTTACTTTATACTCCTTATATATCATTTAAAAAAATATCACTAATTCATTAGCCATTTTTTTTCATTACTCATAATATCCAAATAATCTTCTTTTTATTCTCATAGAAAATGATTTTAATAAATCTCTATCTTGATAAAGTTTTTTTAATAGCAGATTTCATTTCATCCTTGTTCCTATCAATAAAAAAATACCATCAATACCATCTTTAATAACCGTTTTTGGAAGTCCAACCCTTGTAGATATACACGGAACAGAACTTAGGGAAGCCTCAGCAAAAAGTGAGGGCCCAGAATCCGCAGATGAACCAATACAAACAATATCTACATCTTGATAAAAATGAGAGTAACTCATCATAACTACCGCTAAATTTGGTTTTTAGTTTGATTTTTAGTCCTTCTTCTTGTAGCTCTTTAATGGCAGGCTCTATGATGCTACGGAAACCTTTCATCTCTCTATTGGGAGTACCTGTCCAACCAATGGTAAGAGTCTCTTTTTTTCTCCTACATTTTTATTTTCAACGAATTCATTTTCTTTATAAATACCATAACAAAACAATACTTTATTACTAAATTTTTGATAATCGTCATACAAGTTTCCACCTCCTACAATGATTCCATCATATTTTTTCAAATATCTGTCATAAAACTCTTGTCGTGATAGAGCCTTCAAGTTGGTTTTGGTTTTCTCATCAAAAAGATGGCCCCTCGTGAGGATAAGAATCGGTATATATACCCACTAATTTCTTATTCGCTATAAAAAGGAAATTCAGAAATGTATTGAAAATAATAAGCCATTTCTATGATAAAAATCAAAAAGAAATTTTTATTCGTTTTTTTGCTGACTTAATACCTCATATACGGGATTTTCGCTATATATAGGATATGAATATGTTTTAGATGGGTGAATTTTATATTTCTTGTTTGAGGATTTTTATAGTAAGGCTTATTTTATTTTTTTAGAATATCCCAACGGCTGAACTTTTTAGATTTAATAAAAAAATCTTGTGCAAAAAGCCACATAGCAGTTATATTCTTCATTTAATAATTCAGTCCAAGTTTTTTTATGATATTATGATATGCCCAATCAGGCTTATCTGCAATGAATAAAATACTCTTTTTCATTTAAATAAATTCTTATACAATAATGCTTTTTTTCTCTACAAAAATTCCAAGATAAATATGCAAGAATAATAACAACGGGTAATGCATATAGCATCATTTCTAATGGTGTAGGTTTTAAGAAATATTCTATCAACTGCTGAACAGAAATCCAAAAAGATAAATACCATACGACAAGTCTCCAATCTTACTCCCAATAGAATTAATATATCGCCACGATGAAATACCAAAAACTGATACATACTATCGGTAATAAAAAAATAATGAGTATATCTGAAAAAAATCCTAAACAAGTAGCTACTACCAATGCTCCCCAACGAAACCAAAAAAATATTGTAGTGAGCGTTTTCTTCTTTAATTTCTCTATTTCTAATAAAAGCCAACAAGCTCCCCATTGTGAAAAAAACTATATACATCCTGCATTTGATGGTGGCTTAGATGGAATATTCTTGCCAAAAAAATTATAATTCTTTCCCCTGTTAATGAAAAAAACGGAGCCATAATTTGTAAATACACGGTTACTATCAACACTAAAACAATCAACATTTTTCTATTCTTACGAAACACAAATAACAGAGAAACCATCATATAGGCGAAAAACTCCATTTTTATAGTCCATAAGCTACCATTGATAGGAGTACCATACCTATTAGTAGAAAATATCCCCTCTATCGTGCCTTGGTCTTGATACATCTCAGTAAAGAAGACCATATTTCGTGGCAAATAGGTATAAGTAGATAGATTGCCCCAATAAGGCGTAGTGCCATTATATGCAAAAATAACATGCAATAGTAGAAAAAAAGTAACACTACAAACAATGCAGGAAAAATCCTAAGAATACGCTTCCAATAATAATCCATTAAATTATTACTCCTAAGCAAACTCTGAATGATTAAATAACCACTAATCGCAAAAAATCCACGAACCGAAATATACGAAAACGCCGTTTGCCCATTCGTTATTTTCCATAATAAATCTTGCTCGGGCTGTCCCTGTAAGAGGATATGAATGAGTTATAATAACCCACACTGCAAAAAGCAATCTCAAAAAAATCAAAATTATTCGTATGTCTCATAAAAATGTTATGAAATTTTTTTGTTGCAAAGTTAAGAAAAAAATCCTTGATTTTACTATCTTTGCAATGTTTACTATCTTTGCAATGTTTACTATTTTTTTGAGTAATGAGATTAAGTATTATTATCCCTATCTACAATGTAGAAATATATATAGAGCGATGCATCAATAGTATATTCGAACAAAATCTTGCTTCGGAAGATTATGAGGTATTGCTTATTGATGATGAAACTCCCGACCAAAGCGGTGAAATAGCAAAAAAATTGCTGAAAGCAGAGATAATTATCACTATATTTTTCAAAAAAATAAAGGATTAGGAGGAGCAAGAAATACGGGAATATTACATGCCAAAGGCAATTATATTTTATTTTTTTAGACTCAGATGATTGGCTAGACAGAAATAGTATTAGAGAATTACTAAATGAAGTCCATCAACGAGATTTAGACATATTAATTTTTTTAATATGAAAAAATGTTTCCTCAATGGAGATATTACGGAGCAAAAAAATGTGATATAATACCTTTACAAGTATTTACTGGCCAAGATTTTTATTATTAATAATGAACTCTACATTCTACCTTGTGCCACCCTATACCGCAGAGATATTTTTAATAAAAAAATAATATATTCTTCCGCGAGGGAATATTTCACGAAGATGTAGATTTTTATCTAAAAAAACTATTCTTAACGCACAAAAAAAGTAATGTATATCCCCAATAAAAGAATATATAATTACTATAAAAATGAACAATCTATTACACATAACTATAATGATAAGCGTATAAGAGATTATGGATTGGCAATACTTAGTATTTTTTTGAAATTTTAGATGGTCAAACTAATAAACAAGTAGCAGACAAGATATGATATTTATTAGAAAAAAATTTATATATTATTGGATTGGTATGCTCTATTCATACCCTATCAAGTTTCAAATAATTAGGGAAGTATTAGAATTGATGAAAAAGAAAAAAATTATATCCTTTTCAATTTCATCAAATAAAATTATCTCCAAAAAGATAATGCAAGATTGTGGTGTTTTTAATAACCTATATTCTTACCCTATTTTTCTTTAAATATAGACGATATATCACGATTATTTATATGATAACCAGTAAATTATAAAAAAATGCCTAAAAAAAGAAAAAAATATTAGTTTTTTTTATAAACAATTAGGAGAATATTTCTGCTCCCAGGCCGAAAAAAATAGGATTAGAACCTATTCATTTTTTTATTCTAAAGAGTGGGGCGATATTCCAGAATTTAAAGTAAATATTTGGACTAAATACGAAAAATATTTTTTTAGGAGAATTTTCTTCAAAGATAAAAACTTTTCTACATAGAAAATATGATGAATATCATCAAAAAAATTAATATAAAGAGATTAAAAAAATATCATTAAAAAAAGCACCCAAAAAAATAGATTATATCCTATTTTTTTCCGTGCAGACTTGTATCCAAAAAGAAGTAATCCAACTCTGCCGAAAAAAATATCTAAGCAGATGATGAGTTATCAATTTGATGGGATGTCGGTAGGGCAAAAAAATATTAGACTATCAACCTCTTTTTGATAAGATATTTACTTTTTGATAAAAAAATGACCAATTGAAATATCATTTTTTTGCCCCTTACGAATTGTTGGTTCCCAAATCCACATACAAACACTCAGGCAGATACTGATATTTTTTTATGTAGGAAGTGACACTCCTGATAGGATAAAATGTGCAACGAAAAATAAGCGAATACGCCAATAAAAAAACACTTGAAACTCAATCTAATATTAGGTGTTCCTAATCATGTTCCTATCCAAAACAAGAGAGGGATAAAATTCATACATGATGGGATATCTTTCGAAGAAAATTGGCAAAACTTGATGCAATCCAAAGCTGTGTTAGACTTAAAACTACCACACCACGATGGACTAAGTTTCAGATTTTTTTGAGGCGATATATTATAAGAAAAAAATTATTACTGATAATGTGAATGTTAAAAAAATTATGATTTTTTTATCATCCTGATAATATTTTTATTACAGATTATGAGGATTTCTCTGGGCTGAAAGAGTTTTTAGAAAAAAACCTTATTACGAAATTGATGAGAAAATAGTTAATAAATATGGTGTGGAAAACTGGCTAAAATATGTTTTTGGATATAGAGCCACATCAAAAAAATAGATTTACCCGAATTATGGAAAGATTAATAACCATATTCACTCCAACCTACAACAGGGGCCTATACATTACCCAAACTATATGAAAGCCTAAAAAAACACAAACAAATCAAAAACTTTGATTGGGTAATTGTAGATGATGGCTCCACAGACGACACAGAAGTATTAATAAAGTCTTTTTATTGATGAAGGAATAATAAAAAAATCACTTATGTAAGACAAAAAAATCAAGGAAAAACATATCGCTATTAATACAGGAGTAGCCTTGGCAAAGGGTGATTTTTTTATTGTGATAGATTCTGATGATTATTTATTAGAAAACTGCATCGAGACTTGTTACGCTCTTATAGAGCAAGTTAAGGAAGAAAATATTGCTGGATTTACATTTATCCATTTCACTGAAAAATATACAATATGACGCCTCAAAATACAATAACAAAAATGTGGTTTTATGACGAAGAAGGTGAGTTCCATTGGGAACATTGGGGAGAAATGGCATTTTGTTACAAAACAAAAATTGCAAAAAAATACCCATTCCCACAATTTGAAGGAGAAAAATTCTGTCCAGAGTCTCTGGTTCATCGTAGGATAGGAAAGCGTTATAGGGTACTATACACCAACTATGTATTGGCAAGTGGCAACTATTTAGAAGATGGACTTTCCGCTAAATATGGCAAACTAATGGAAAAACAACCCACAAGGGGCTCTACTTTCTCTTTCAGAGAAAAATTGCATATTCAGACACTGATATTCAAAAAGGAAGAATGGGCAACCACTTATTGGAATATCGCCTTAAAAAGCCAAGCATATACCTTGGCTTGATAGATTCCGTGGGATACCTCTCTCCCTATCATTCAAATTTTGGAAAAAAACGACTATTGAGATAAGATATTTTTTTATAATATCATTAAATTGATTTCCCCAATTCTCCCAATTGAGTTCCTTTTTCGTACTTTGTTCGGGCGTTTTGGGATTTTTCTAATATCTGTTCTGGATGTTGTAATAATTTTTCTATTTCGTGGGCATAGTCTTCCGCCGTAGCATTTTTAGGAAGCAAAATTCCTGTTTTTCCGTTTTCAATATGAGCCGACACGCCTCCTGTATCGGTAGAAATTATCGGAAGTCCATAGCCCGATGCCTCGCAAAAATACTATCGGAGTACAATCTGCTTCAGTAGGTACAAAAAAAGGAAATGCGAAGTCAGCAAAAAAATCTTGGATTTTCTGCAAATCAGCTGGATTATTTTTTTATTTAAAAAAATGGGATAATCTCAACCCAATTTTTCTTGGATATTTGGTTCGCACCCCACGATGGTAAATTTCACATTATACCCCTTGTTTTTCAATATGTTAAGAGTTTCAAAGGCTAAATTACCCCTTTTTCTTTCCCAATTTACTGCTAAGAATAAGAAACGATATTCACCATCAATCACTCTACGAGATGGGAGATGCTCTGGAACTTCCAAATTTGCCCCCAAATTTTTAGGAGTTTTATTTTTTTTCAGTAGGGATTTGATAGTGTTTCTTAGCAAAATCTACTGCCCATTCGGAAGAGAATATGGCTACATCCACATTATTGAGTGTTTTTCTCTCTAACCAGAGCGTTTCTCTTTTTAGACAAAAATACCAAAAACCTGAATAATATGGATAATAGTTGAGCAACTGAGCAATATTAGCATCATTAAGGTAGATAATCGGTATATCTGTTTTTTTAAAAAATGCAAGTTCACAGACTGCCGTAGGAGCGAATAATATGTCTATCTTTTGCCTCGTGATGGCATTTTTTTAGTTTATTAGACAGCACCAAAGACTTATACAAATTAATATGCTGGTTGTATCCCCTATTAAATATCTTCTGCATTGATTTTTTTCAATGAAGGAGTATATCTTTTGCTGGCTTTCGGATAGTTGTACTATGGGTACCCACACTACTTCGTAGCCGTGTTTTTAGGATTTGCTCGTACATTTTATACATCGTCCCCGACCAGTTTCTCTTGTCCTCTAATGGTCTTGACGAATAGAAACCTATTCTTTTTTTCATAATAGAAATTTAATCCACGAAAAATAATTAATTTTTTTATTTTTTTTAGTGATTTTATCCCTCCATTTTATAATAGGAAGTTCAATATATTTATATAAAAAGTGTAGAAAATAACATACAGAAAGATAAAAAAAGAAAAAGAATTTGATACTGTTCTTATCAGAATAAAGATAAGTAAAAAGGATTAATAAGATTATCAATAATAAAACAAATTGAGCAAATATAAAGAATAGGAAATCAAGGAAATCCAAGTAATACATTGAGTAATAAAAATTGGGGCGATTAATTTTGAAACTGCTCAAAAAAATGGCAATAATCCTAGTACAAACACAGAGTCTAAAAATTAGAGATAAACTTCTAATATCATGTATATAAATCCTATTTATCAAGAGCAACATTATTGAAATTATAAGTGCTGGTATCTTAATTTTTAATCCAAAAAAATTCTTATGAAAAATAAGCAATCGTAGCACCAACAACGCCGTATAGTATAGCATCTAATCTAAAAAAATTACTAAATGAGATTTGAAAAGGATTTCCCAAAAATCAATTCATCATAAAAATCTAAATGAAGAAAAAAACTAATAAAATGATAAGTGATAATCGATAAATATATGTAGGTAAATAAGATTTTTTTAGTAACACGATGTACAATAAATATGAGTAATGGAAATAAGAGATAGAACCACTCCTCTACAGCAAGACTCCAGCCTTCTGGGAATTTTTTTATAATAATTCTCGTCTAATGAGTAAAAAAATTTTTGAGTGAAAGTTATTCTTCTTAACACATCTGCAAAGGATATATCAATATTCTTGTAAAAAGTAATTAAAGGTTAAAACAAATAGCATAACCAAATAATAATTAGGCAAAGTTCTAAACCATCTTCTTTTTCCAAAAAAATTTAGTAGCGTAGAAAAAGAAATCCCATATTTAAGAAATTCCTTTGTTAGTATAGTACCAATTAAAAAAACCACTTAGTACAAAAAAATAACCCCACTCCATCTATATATAGATATTTATAATAAAAAAATGAGTCAAATTATTAGGTTTGATACTTTCTAAAAAAATGAGTAAGAAGAACAAAAAAATAGCAGCACACCTCAATAAATCCAATCCAAATATCCTATTTCCTGAAACATCTATCTTAAAAAGATTAACAATACGAGTTATCATAAATTAATGCCTTATTTTTTTAACAAATAAATAATCAATTTTTTTATAATGTTTTAAAAATCCATTTTAAAAAAACTGAAATGCTGTAGCAAATTCTCCCTGCTTCAATGTCTGGAAAAAAAGTCGTTATAGCTTCTAATAAATATCTGCCAGTCTGAATGTTGTTTGATTTTTCCTTGATAGAAATTTCCAATAATCGTATCCAAATGATTATGTTTCAAATCTCTCCGAAAATTAACTGCCCCAAAGGAAAGTCCTGCGTCGTGTCGGCGATAGGAAGACATCGTTTTAGAGAAACCTCGCATCTTGCCCAAAGTAGTGGCAGCCAAGAATATAGCTGTATCAAAATACTGCAAAGTAGGGTCTTTCAATGTCTCCTTAAAGGCCAATGTCCTCAAAGTTGCCGAACGCATCACTACCGTAGCCGTATGCACTACCCAATGCTGATAAATCTCCAAAGGCGTATAATCTCTGTCCTCTATGATAGAAAATGGCTTTCCATCTAACTCAGAGTATGGAGATACATTATTCGCCTGATGAAAGCAAATAGCATATTCTGGATTTTGCTCCAAAAAATCATATTGAGTTTGTAGTTTGTGTTCATCTGTCCAATAATCATCCCCCTCACAAAACGCCAAATACTCTCCCGTAACCTGCCGTAGGGCATAATAAAAAGTTCGGCGTAGAACCCATATTCTGTTCGTGGCGAGTATATTTCACTTCTATATGTGGAGGTGTATTTTTCAGATAGGCTTCTATCACTTCGTGGGTATTGTCTGGAGACTTATCATCACATAGTATGAGTTCTATTGGGAAATCTACTTTTTGCATAAAAATTCCCTCCAAAGCTTGTTCTATATACTCTTGATGGTTATAGGATAACACTACAATAGATAGTTTCTTCTTACCTTGCATAGATTATACCATTATAAAGACTGCAAATATACTACATTTAAACAAAATTGCCCATACCCTTATTTGCAAATCAGCCCGAAATATATCAACTTTCCATAATTGTTATTTTCCACAAATAAAAAAACCTAATATCCTAATTTTTAAGATATTATTTTTTTAGAATTATTTTTTTTCATATATTTGCCAGCTCATTTTTTTAAAAAAAGTTTTTTTTATCTATGAAAAAGAATTTATTCATATTGGGAATGATGGTTTCCAGCATATACTATGCACAGAATACAGGTTCTACACAGAACACTACAACAACGAACACAGGAAGAGTAGGGATTAATAATACTGCTCCTACAGAAGCCTTAGATGTTGAAGGAAACGGAAGAGTAAGAGCCTTAGCAGATGGAGAAAAATACAGTTGATTTCCCTAAGGTAGTAGTAGCAAAAACAGATGGTACTCTGGGGCAGAGAAACTGGGGTGAAGTGATAAGTAAAGCCCCAGTAATAAACATTCTTGACCATCCTGCAAAAAGGATTAAAATGGAATACAAATAATGATAGAGCAAGAGGGGGGACAGCACTTACTGATAGGTCAAAAGATGCACAAGATAACTATTCTAATTATTATGTGTTTGGTTCAAAGAGTGATGTGACAGCATCTTCTGGTGATTATACAAATAGAAATACTACTTTTACAGCAAATGCAGGAGAATTCTTAACCATACAATCTATAATTAATTTTGAGGTTCAAAAAAACGGAGCCAATAATGATTCTGATAAGAATATTGATGATATCCCAGCTAATGGGGACAGACAGGTGATTATTTATATGTATCTGTATAAAGGCGATACTATGCTCAAAAAAGTGAAGCAAATTGTGAATTTTAGAGGAAGAGTTTACAATCCTTCAGAGACTGCAAATATTGGAACAGATAAAGGCTATGCTTCGGATTTTAGCCAGCCTATTTTGATAAACTATTTAGTTCCTTCAGGGGGAGATGCAAATAATTATAGTGTTTCCGTAGTAGTAACGGCAAGAGCCCCATTTGACGGGAATTTTTAGATTAAATCTTCAGGATCGTGGTCAGCAATTGGTAGTTATAAAATAGTAAGAACCTATCACTATAAAATTTATATCCTCCCTAAATATAACTTGGATTTTACAAGGTTGTATTTAGGGAGAATTTTTATAGTTTATAAATAATTTGTCTATATTTTTTTGTAAATCATTCTAAAAATACACTAACTTTGCGTATTGTAATTTCGTTAAATAAATAAATAAATAAATAAATAAATAAATAAATAAATAAATAAATAAATAAATAATATCATTTTTTTTTAAAAAAATATCATAAATGTCTAAAAAAATTATTCTGAGACAATCGGTGAAGAGCGGAGTAGCCGTTGTTTTTCTTTTTTTGGATTGGGCATGGCATCCATCAATGCTCAGACAACACAAACGACACAGCCCACAGGGCAAAGTAGGTATCAACACAACTAACCCTACCGAAACTCTTGATGTAAAGGGAAAAAGTCCGCATACAAGAACTTTACACGGATAATCAACAAACGGGAACTAATAATGCGAATTTCAATGCGACTAATGTAGTTACCGTGGATAATAATGGTGTGTTAGGGAAAAAAACTTTTATCAGACATAACTGCTGCACAGACACCGAACCTCCCTTGGAAAAAAAGTAGGAACCACAGAGAACGCTGTTCCTGCTGGTGGGCTTTCTATGTATAGTAGATATGCCGTTGGTATTGGGGAGTATGGAGCATCTGGTTCTAAAATTGGTTCTTCATTTGAGATTAATGGCGGAGGTTCTTCTCAGTTAGGATTAATAAATGGGAGTACTAAATGGGATATTTCTACAGAGGATAAAAGCACTTACATTTACAAAAAAAGAAAAACCTGACAACGGAAGGATATTTTCTGTTACACAAGATGCAAAAACTATTCTTAGGAAATAATTTACTTTCTGAAGGTGGTAGTAATGCAAAAGTTATTCTTGATGGTGGAAATGGAAAAAAATAGGTATTGGTAAAAACTCTGCAGAGTATAACCTTGATGTAGCAGGTGATGCTAAAATCTCTGGATTAAAAAAACTACAGACGACAATATTACCAATGGTAGCACTACATCAAAAATACTCACCTGCTAAAAATGGTAGTAGTAGATGCTAATGGTGTATTAGGAAAACAAGATTTTCCTACTATCCCAACTATGCCTACTATCCCTACGGAGCCATGGCAAGTAGCTGGAAGTTCCACACAAGCTACTTCTAATAGCCAAGATATCTACCAAAACGGTAAAGTAGGAATAGGAAGTTTTGGCTCAGGGAAAAAAATCTGACCCACAAGCTGGAGGTGGAAGGAGATACAGAACTAAGAGGAAAATTGTATATTACAGATAATGGTAACACCAGTAATAATGATAGTTACATATACTCTATAATTCAACGAACTGAAGGGCAACAGTTGTTATTCGAAAAGAATATTTATGTTAAATCGCTTAGTGCCGCACAAACAGGTGTAATGGCGTCGCTTACCAATACAGGAAAAAAATATACTTGGGAAAAAGAGCTTACGAAAGAGGTTAATGTTGCTAGTAGTACAAACAACAATTTTTACTCAAAAGATGCGAAAATCCTTTTAGATGGAGGAGAAGGAAAAGTTGCTATTGGTAAAAACTCTGCAGAGTACAACCTTGATGTAGCAGGTGATGCTAAAATCTCTGGACTTCCAGACAAAGGTGCCAGCGACACCGTGAAAATGGTAGTAGTAGGAGCTGATGGTGTCCTCAAAAAAGCAGAAATCCCAACAGGTGGTGGTAGCGGAAACGGTGTAAAAAACCATACGGGTTCCAACGATGATGTGCAATGTAACGCCACTAATGCAGGAACTATCCACTACAAAGAAGGGGTAACCGTAAATGGAAATACTAAAACTACCTCTGTAATGGGCTTCTGTATGAAAACCGCTAATGGCAAATACAGATGGTTCTATATCTTTGGGGGAGCAGGTACTACTGCTGGTAGTGAAGCTGAAGCTCCTAATTTTGGAGATGATATTCGATAAAATGTTTAATATTATCAATCTAAAAAATATGAAAGTATTAGCATATAAAATAAGTACTCTTTGTCTCTTGGCGGGTAGCATCGGCCTATCCGCACAAGGGAAAGTAGGCATCAACACCGAAAGCCCTGCCTATACCCTCGATGTAAATGGAACCGTAAGGATAGCAGATACCCCGAATGACCATAAAACACAATGGATGCTTGGGATAGATGAAAATAAACAAGTAGTAAAATTACCTTCGGTACAAAAATTAGGTGTATTTGAGAAAAAAAGAGTCTATATAGATTTGTTAGTCAATGATTCTCCAATAAGTTATACTGCTTTTGGGGCTACAAATAATATTTATCCATTTCAGTATATTTATACAGAGAAAAAAATTTAAATATTGATGCTAAAAAAATATAGTTACTCTATTAAAAAGCATCTATAGTACAAAGGTGATCGCGACGGCTCCGAAAGTAACCCACAGGGGATACATATCCTGTCCCTATGAAACTAATATCCGTAGCTGATGTAAATGATAACACAACACAGGTTGTACTTCCAAATTCTACATTTGATAAGGACCAAAAAAATTTATGGCTTGGAATAACGCCATTACTAATGTACATATGTTCGATAATGGAGGTCAAGGGAGACCTGATAGATTTGGTTCCGAAGATGGAGAGATGCTATTACAAGGGTCTATTGTATCTACCAAAGGGCGAGAAATCACAGATGATAGAACAAAAACACCTTTTCTTTCTCAGGTTCTAAACACCTATGTACATAAAAATGGGAACTCTTGGGAGTTTGTAGGAAGGTCCGATTTCTCAGCACCTGCAAAAATTAAAAATTCATCAAAAAAATTATATTGGGCTCTTGACTTACTCATTATTAAAAAAACTTGGGCTCAAGAACTCAAAACCCAATATATGGATGTAACAGTATATCAAGATACTAACAAACCAGCAGTAATGGATTGTACCAATAACACTCCTGATTGTAAGTATCCACTTCTTAAATAGCAAAAAATGATAAAAATAAAATTATATACTCTTGCCATTGGGTTAATTTCCCTTACAATGGCAAATGCACAAAAAAAAGTAGGTATCGGTACCGAAACCCCGCAACAAACACTAGATGTTAATGGAACAATGGGGATAAGAGAGCTACCTAAAGCAAGTAAAGCAGATATATTAGCTTGGGATGAAAATACCCAGCAAGTAGTAACCACACCAAGTACAGAAGATACCCACGCTCCTTTCTATCTCGTGAATCTACTCGTACCCGTGGGAGGTAAAGTTTCTGCAAATGGAAGTTTTGAGCTTAACGGAATACAAGTTCCTAACCTCGCAGTAAGAATTAACCCTAGCAAATATACAGCTACGATAACCAATTATAATTTATTAAAATATAATGATGGAGATACTCCTTCCACTTATTTTAATATGACTTATAAATCTCAGCGTGGAGTATATTTTCCTGTGATGGTAAAAAATTTATTAAAAACCCCCGAAGATAATCTACACGCTATCATTGCAAGAAGAAATTCAAATGTTAGTGTTGGTGCTGGTAATAAAGCTGAAGGGCGTATATTAAGAGATGTACCAAATAGCGAGTTATCTACTGCTACTTTCGTAGAAAAGCAGGCTAATGTTGTAGAGATCAAAGAACCTTATATGAGTCTTACTCCATCAGAGTATGGTAATCATTATGTATTGAAAATTTCATTTCCACAAGTTGAAGATGGATTGGCAAAATATTATTATGAAGGGAACGGCTCAACAAGAGGTTCTGCGGGATTCATGCCTTGGGCTGAAAACTCCACCAACTATGAAGAAGCCTATAAAATACAGTTAGATACAAAGTACGCTTGGCTTATTACTCTTTTTGTAATCAATAATGATTGGATAAAAAAATAATAACTACACAAATTATGACTAAACAATACATACTACCCATACTTTTAGCGATATCTTGCATAGTCAATGCTCAAAAAAAAGTAGATGATAATACTACCCCCCCAAAAAAAAGAGTAGGTGTTAATACTGAAACTCCACAACAAACACTTGATGTTAATGGGACAGTAAGAATAAAAAGAACCTAGAACTCTTACAGATGCGGAAGTAACAACAGCAGGAGAAAAAAATCACTCCTCTTGGAGTAGATACAACTAGAGTAGTTACTAAAATTACCGATGATAGTTATGCTCCGTTTAAGGTTGTAGATTTTGTATTCACTCTAAATAAAGAAAATCCTAAATATTTACCCACGCAGGCAAATAATACGATAGCGACGGATTTAATCAACAATGCTGACCTAAAAATATCTACTGATAAGTATACCGCAATATTGCTATCCTATACTACCTATCAGCAAGATGGTGATAATGTAGAAACCAGTCTGCTGCCTGTATTAGGATATTACAACACTCGTGATAGGGCAAAAGTTGGCGATCGAAATACAAAGGCTATTGGTCAAATTTTCAACGGACAACAAGGAGATAGAGGTTTTATCCACGATGATAAAGCTGAACTATATTCAGGATACCTTTTTATACCACAACCAGTAGTAATGCTATATCCTGATACTAAATCTAAAACTTGGAAATTTTATGCAGACTATCCATCTACATTTCCTTTGAGTTTTGAATTTGAAGATTCTGCTAGAAAAAATTAAACGATATAAATTCGGTGATTATAAATTTCCGCAACGATATGACCTTAACACAAGATGGAAAAATCACGGTAATGATTGTAGATAATAACTTAATAAAAAATTGATATAAAAGCAAATAGAGCTACTTATGAATATAGTGATTGGGCTCCTGATGGCGAACCTTCGACAGAGTTAACAAATTAATATAAAAAACAATCACCAAAAAGGTGATTGTTTTTTTATTAATCCTAAAAAAATAAAAAAATATTCAATATTTTTTTCTATAAAAATTTTTATATTTAGAAAAAAAGTATATTTTTGCAAACTGAATTAATTAACTAAAATTTATAGACAATGTTTGCAATTGTAGAAATAGCAGGGCTTCAATACAAAGTTGAGCAAAAACCAAAAAAATTGTTTGTAAATCGTTTGCAAGGCGAGGTAGGAACAAAATTATCTTTTGATAAAGTTCTTCTTGCAGTAAATGATGCTACAACAATCGGTGCCCCAGCTGTAAGCGGTGTTAAAGTAGAAGCTGAAATCTTAGACCACTTGAAAGCGGATAAAGTAATCGTTTTCAAAAAGAAAAAGAAGAAAAAGGTTACAAAGTGAAAAAAATGGACACAGACAAGCACTTACTCGTATCCAAATCACTGGAATCTCTGGACTATAATCTAAGACTAAGCAAAAATTTATTAACTTTAAAAAAACCATAAAACGAAATGGCACACAAGAAAGGAGTTGGTAGTTCCAAAAAAACGGTAGAGAATCTCACTCTAAAAAGATTAGGTGTGAAGATTTTCGGTGGCCAAGAGGCTATCGCAGGTAACATTATTGTAAGACAAAGAGGTACTAAACACCACCACGGTAAAAAAATGTAGGAATTGGTAAAGACCATACTTTGTTTGCATTAGTAGATGGTAAAGTAGTTTTCACTAAGAAAACAAACAACAGAAACTATGTATCTGTTGAGCCAAATGCATAAGAAGACAATAATTAAAAAAATAAAAAAACCTCACAAAAAAATTGTGAGGTTTTTTTATATTTAAAAAAATAATTTATTTTTCATTATAAATAAATCTTTTACTTATCTTTGTCTTATGAAAAAAACAGCCATCCATTACGATTTGCAAAAAAACTACAGAAATATTCGCAGATATTGCGGTTACCTTATTTTCTAATGGTGCCAACTCTACTCGTACAGCAAGGAATCTCAAACGAATAGCTCCCGCCTATCATTGTGATGTAGAATTCTATTTCTCTCATTCAGCTATAGTAATTTCTTTAGAAGACCTACATTCTAAAGATAAATTCACCATCACAAAAAAAGCATTCCTCACTATCATGTAAATTATTCTATCATTTCAAAAAAATCAGTATTTTTGACATGGAAAAATAAAAAAATGGCGAAATACCCATAGAAAAATATAGAACAAGAATTGACAGAGATAAAAAAACTACAGGCTCCTACCCCGAATGGATAAAGATAACTTTCGTATCTCTGGCTACGGCGGCTTTTAGCAAAATTGTTTGATGCCACCTACCCTGAGTTTGCGGTTTGCTTCTTGGCGTGTGCTATCGGCTTTTTTTAGCAAGGAAAGTCTTCATCACGAAGAAATTTAACATTTATGTCTGTTTCTTAGTTGGGGCATTTACCTCGACTTCAGTAGTCAACATTTTTAGAATTCTGGGGATAACTAATTTCCACGCTGCACTCTCTGCTTGTGTTTTGTGGCTTATACCGGTGTGCCACTTATCAACGGATTTTTTTGGATATTGTTAGCGGATACATTATTAATGGCTGGGCAAAAAGTAGCGATGGGCTTTTATGTTGATTTTTTTATGATTGCAGTTGGCTTTTGTTATATCTTTATTTATTTTTTTGGTTATGGAAATACTATATAAAAACATTTTTGGTCTATTTTTCGTAGCAATTGGTTTTGCTATCTTATTTAATACGCCAAGAAAAAGCCCTATGGACGGTTGCTTTCTTGGGAGCCTTAGGTTACGGCACAAAGGTCTTTCTTTTGACATATATAATATACGACCACACCGTGCTATCTACCCTAGCAGGTGCCTCTATGGTGGGGATATTAGGTATCTATATTGCCGAAAAAAATCCGTACACCTCCGATTATCTTTACAGTTCCCTCTGTGATTTGTATGATTCCTGGTAAATTCGGATACGAGTTCATCATTGGTATCATCAAAAATAGCGATGGTAAAAAACGGACGACAAGTATCCTTTGATTACTTTTTTTAGAGGTCGTGAACTCTGGCCTAAAAAAACAGGGCTTATCCTAATGGCTCTAGCATTGGGGATTATTTTTTTCCGATTTTGTTTTTTTCAACACTCGTACTGTTAAAGACAAAGATTTGACAAAAAAATTATCAACAAAAAAAGTAATACGAAAAATTCAAGATATTTTCACGGCATCATCATTAAAATTAAGGGCTTTCATTCTACTGAAAGCCCTTTTTTTATTAATTCCAATCTCCTTTGGTAATAATAAATATATTCTCATCATCAAGTCCTGTAAGTTCATGCTCTACATTTATAGGAATATCATAGGTATCACTTTCTTTCAAGATAATATCTTTCCCTGATATATTGAATTTTATTTTTTTCCCTTGACGACTACAATCACTGCCTGCTGGTCAGTAATATGCTTTTCCAAAACTGCACCTTTCCCCAAAGCAACAGCCACCTGCTTCATTTTTCTTGCCTTTTTTTAATATACGAAAAATGTAGGTTTATCATTTCGGAATGAAAGTTTATCTTTATAGTCAATCACCTGCACTTCCTTCACTTTATCCATTGTCTCCGCATTAAAGGCCTTGATACCATATTTTTTTCAAGTTCCTTTTCTGCCATTTTTGCTCTATCTCCTTTTTTTACAAAAAGACCACAACTTTTTTTACCTTTAAAAATCTTCCAATCTATCTTTCAATTCATCCAAGGGAATATTAATAGCATTCCTCACACTTCCAACTTGAAATTGCTCAGGCGAACGGACATCCACCAAGATAGATTGCTTATCATTTACCACTTGTTCTATTGTTTGAGCCTTAATATTAGCCAAAAACGAACTACACACCATACCAAAAATTGGTAAAACTTTGTTATATTTCATATGTTTTTCATTATTTTTTTACTGATGCAAAAATTACAATTTTTACCACTGATATACAAACTTTTATAAAAATTATTAAAAAAATATTTTTTTAAAAAAAGTTAATAAAAAAATTTGCATATTAAAAAAATCCATACCTTTGCAACCTAAATCAGAAACAGATATGGCAAATCATAAATCAGCATTAAAGAGAATTAGACAAAAACGCAGTGAAAAGATTGCGTAACAGATACTACCACAAGACTGCAAGAACTGCAATCAAAGTATTAAGAAATGAAGAGGATAAAGCAAAAAGCTTCTGAGCAATTGCCAAAAAGTAATCTCTTTAGTGGATAGATTAGTTAAAAAGAATATTATTCATAAAAAAATAAAGCTGCTAACTTAAAAATCTAAATTAACTAAGCATGTAAATAAAGCTTGCTTAATTAGCATAAGTTTTGGCCCGTTCGTCTATCGGTTAGGACTCAAGATTTTCATTCTTGCAAGAGGGGTTCGATTCCCCTACGGGCTACTTATCTTTTTTTAATATAGAAAGATAATATCTATTTATTTAAAATTAAACTTACTTGGCCCGTTCGTCTATCGGTTAGGACTCAAGATTTTCATTCTTGCAAGAGGGGTTCGATTCCCCTACGGGCTACAAAAAAAACATTCAAGAGATATTCTTGAGTGTTTTTTTATTATTTATCCTTTGATAGCCTACCAAAAATCATTACCTTTGTAATCATAAAATTAAATAAAAATGAAAAAAATAAGAGTTCGTTTTGCCCCTAGTCCGACAGGAGCTTTGCATTTAGGTGGAATGAGAACCGCTCTCTACGATTATCTCTTTGCAAAAGGTAAAGATGGTGATTTTGTTTTTGAGAATAGAAGATACCGACACAGCTCGTTTCGTAGAAGGTGCCGAAGAATACATAATGGAGGCGTTGGAATGGTGTGGAATAATCCCCGATGAAAGTCCTAAAAAAGGTGGGCCATACGGCCCTTATCGTCAGTCTGAAAGAAGGGATATTTACGATAAATACACCGAACAAATTCTGAAAAACAGATTATGCATACATCGCTTTTGATACTCCTGAAGAGTTGGATGCAGTCCGTAATGAATTTGAAGCGAGAGGTGAAGTTTTTGCCTATAACTATCAAACGCGCGAAAGATTAAAAAAACTCTATTTCACTATCAAAAGAGGAAGTTCAGCAACTTATCAATGATAAGGTTCCTTATGTTGTTCGTTTCAAAATGCCATTTGATAGAGTTCTCAATTTAGAAGATATTATCCGTGGAAAATTTTCTGTAAATACAAACACCTTAGATGATAAGGTTTTAGTAAAAAAATGACGGTATGCCTACCTATCATTTTTGCCAATATTATTGATGACCACGAAATGAAAATATCACATGTTATTCGTGGAGAAGAGTGGTTACCATCAATGGGACTACACATATTGTTATACGAAGCTATGGGCTGGGAAGCTCCAGAATTTGCACACTTATCGCTCATTCTAAAACCTGAAGGGAAAAGGAAAAACTTAGCAAAAGAGATGGTGCAAAATTTGGTTTTCCTGTATTTCCATTAGATTTTCACGACAAAACATCAAATGAAATTTTCAAAGGATACCGTGAAGAAGGTTATTTCCCAGAAGCACTTATCAATTTCTTGGCCCTATTAGGTTGGTCACCAACAGAAGATAAAGAAATCCTTAGCTTAGATGAAATGATTAAGGAATTTGACCTCCACAAAGTTCATAAAGCGGGAGCTAGATTTAGTAAGGAAAAAGCAGAATGGTTCAACCATCAGTATCTACAAAAGAAAAATAATAGCGAACTCATCAGCCTTTTGAAAAATATTGACGAAGTTCAAAAATCTCAAATTTCTGAGAATAGGTTAGAGAAAAATTATCTCTTTAATGAAAGAAAGAGCAACTTTCGTAAAGGATATTTATAATGAAGGGAAATTCTTCTTTATTGCTCCTTCAATTTTTTTGATGAAAAAAAGGTGTAAAAAAAGCATGGAAAAAAATGATACTTCCGAAATTATCACAAATCTTTATGAAGTTCTAAAAGAGCAAGAAAAATTTCTCAGTGGAATCTATTAAAGAAACTATCCATCATTTTACTGAATCAAAAAGAATTGGGTATGGGGAGAGTAATGATGCCTCTACGACTTGCCTTAGTTGGAGAGCTAAAAGGTCCTGATGTTCCCGAAATTATGGAACTCATTGGTAAAGAGGAAACATTAAAAAAAGAATACAATTTATTCTCAATACATTATAAATAAAAAAAGAGAGATTTTAAATCTCTTTTTTATTTAACAATATTCTTCGTAAGCTGATTGAAGATTTGCAGCCAAAGCACCGATAGCATTTCCTTCAATATGATGTCTTTCGAGCATATGAACTAATTCACCATCTTTGAAAAGAGCAATACATGGAGAGCTTGGAGGGAATGGTGCGAGATGTTTTCTTGCTTCTGCAACAGCCTCGTGATCTACCCCTGCAAATACTGTAATTAGATGATCTGGTTTTTTATCACCTGTTAATGAATATATCACTCCCGGTCTTGCTCCTGATGCAGCACACCCACAAACGGAGTTTAATACCAATAATGTTGTTCCTTCTCTTTTGAGTGCTTCATTTACCTGCTCTGGTGTTGTCAAATCTTCAAACCCCTTATCTGTGAGTTCCGCCTTCATTGGCAATACTAAATCTATTGGATACATTTCTTATTTTTTTTATTATTTAATTATTCTTATTTTTTTCTAAATATTGGGATTTCTATATTATCAAATCTATTATCTTCATCATTAAACTGATAGCGTGTATTATATTTTTGCTAATCTTTTGCAATCTTTCATTATTTATATTAGAGATTGATTCTTCTTCTGTGACAAAACATTCCTCATCTTCATTTTGATGCATAACTATTTTTCTCCTCCATAATAATACTTTCATTTTTCATCCTCTTTATTTTTTTACATCATCATTTTCTTCAAACATACTTCCGGACTCATCTATAAACTGAGGAGACTCAATAACTAATTCAATTTCTGGACTTGTCTTAGTCGTAGTATTGAATTTTTGCTATCACTTCTACATCGGAATCCTCTTCATCTAGAGAATATTGTACTCTTTCATCCGAATCTTCCTCACTTTGTACTTCTTCTCCATTTTTAAGAATTTCTATATCTGGTTCCTCATAAACTTCTGCTTCATCATTAGGAGATACCTCACTTACCTCTCCTATGAAATGGTCTTTTTTTCTTTTATATCAAATTGAATTTCGGTATCGGTATCATCCTGCAAAAAAGCCATCACTATCTCCATATTCATTAGAATCCTCATTAGTTGTTTCCTTCTCCGAATGTCCTAATTTTTTTTTTTCAAACCCAAATGCAAAAGTCTGGGTTTCTTCTTCGTTATCTAAATCATCTAATAAATTATTTTGCTTATAATCTGTTGCTTCTTCAGTAGTACTTTCATCTAAATCATTTAGACGAAATACACTTTTTTTGTTCATTACTTACCTCATTATTTTCCTCCTCTTTTTTTCTGAGGCGTAGTTGTTGGTGCATCTAATGATAGAATCTCTTTTTGGTGCTGGTGTTACATTAAGGTTGGTTTTGTTAAAACCAGTTGCAATCACAAGTACGCTAATAGCATCTCCAAGGCTTTCGTCTCTCCCTGTTCCGAAAAATAATTTTCAGCTGTATTTCCTGCCTCATCTTGGATATATTGCTGAATTTTCTGTACCTCTTTCATTGTAGCCTCTGTATTACCACTAAGTATCAACAATAGCACATCTTTTGCTCCTTCAATTTTATTATCATTAAGGAGTGGAGAATCCAAGGCTTTCCTCACTGCCTCATCAGCTCTACCTTCGCCAGAAGCTATTCCTATAGACATCAGTGCTATACCTGAATTTTTCAACACCGTCTCTGCATCTCGGAAGTCTATGTTAATATGGAAAAAACCCGTAATAACTTCTGCCATTCCCTTTGCTGCGTTGGTAAGAATCTCATCTGCACGAGAGAGCCCTTCGGAAAAAGGCAAATCTTCATAATGTTGTACTAATCTATCATTATTAATCACTATGAGGGAATCTACATTATCTCTCAACTTTTCGAGTCCTTGTTCAGCTTGTTGCTTTCTTCTTTTTCCTTCTACAGAAAACGGAACGGTCACTATTCCCACAGTGAGGATTCCCATTTCACGAGCTGTTTTAGCAATAATTGGTGCTGCTCCTGTACCTGTTCCACCGCCCATACCAGCCGTTACAAATACCATCTTGGTATTTTTCCCCAATGATTCTTTAATTTCCTCGATACTTTCAAGTGCTGCCGCCTCCCCTACTTCAGGCTTAGCTCCTGCACCAAGACCTTGTGTAGAATTCACTCCCAACTGTACCTTATTTTCAATTGGATTATTTTGTAATGCTTGTGCATCGGTATTATATATCACGAAATCTACACCTTTGATACCCTTCGCGTACATACTTTTTTTAAGGCATTATTTCCGCCTCCACCGACACCAACCACTTTTTATGATTGATGAATTTCCTTTTTGTAATTGAAAAATCAATATTCCCGTCCATAAATTTGTGTCTTCAATTGTATATTTAACCTTTTTACTTTAAATTAGTGATATTTCAGAATACAAATTTAGTAATAAAATTATGAATAATCATCATTATATTAAAGTATTTTTAATAACTCACTATTTTTTTTGTTAAATTATTCTTCTTCTGGTAGATTGAGCCACTTTTTACTACTCTCTGTAATTTGCTGAAATCCTTTTTTTAGAAAAGATAAAATATTCTTTTTTTCCACATCTGACACATCTTGCTCATCATGGGTATCTCTTTCGGCATCTATTGCAGGTAGTACGTCACTTCCTGTAGTCTCTATCATATCTCTATTTTTTTCACCTCATCTACTTGCTGATATTCTTCTACTTTCGAATAACTTTCTTTTCTATCTTTTTATTCTAATACTTTCTATCAATAGACCGATAGCAGTAGCATATTCTGGGATTTTTAGTACATCGTCATAGTCATTTACAACATACTCACTCGGGATACCGATTCTTGTATCAAATCCTGTTTCTCTATCTATGAGTTCGGCTATATTTTTTTAAATTAGAACCTCCTCCAGTGAGCACAATACCTGCTATTAATTTTTTTCTTTTGCTCTGATGCTCCGTAGAGTTTCAATTCCATATTAATTAAATCTATTACCTCTTTTAGTCGTAGATTAATAGTTTCTGCTAATCTTTTTATGGATATTTCTTTATCCGGACGATTACTAATCCCTCGGTATGGTTACATAGGTATTTTCCTTCTCTTTTTCTGGCATTGCCGAGCCATATTTTTTCTTCAATATTTCGGCATGCTTTTCTATGATAGAGTGTTTTTCTTTGATTTCTTCGGTAATAATTTTCCCGCCATTAGGTATCACACAAGTATGACGAATGATATTATCTTTAAAGATGGCAATATCCGTAGTACCTCCTCCTATATCAATTAAGGCTACCCCTGCCTCTCTTTCTTCGGGTTTTAAAACGGCATCAGACGACGCAAGGGGCTCAAGGGTAATAGATTCTATATCTAGACCAGCTCCTCTAACGCATCTGGTGATATTTCTGATACTTGAAATTTTCCCTACCACAACATGAAAATTGGCTTCTATCCTACTTCCACACATACCGATAGGTTCGTATATATCTCCCTGAGAATCAATTTTATACTCTTGTGGAATAACATGAATAATCTCCTCACCGGAAGCATTGGTAATTTATCCACCTGACTTTTTGAGCACCTCTATATCCTTCTCATTGATGATATCCTCAATATTATCTCTTAAAAATATAATCTGATCTCTGCAACGAGCGAATATGATGCCCCGCAATCCCTACAGTTACTCTTTTTGATTTTCACTCCTGAAATCCGCTCCGCACCTTCTACTGCTCTCCTAATGGAGGAAATTGTTTTGTTCTATATTTTGTATCACCCCTTGATTAACTCCTAGACTTTGGGACTTCCCCATTCCGAGTATTTCTATACCGCCATTAGGGGCTTTTCGTCCTACGATAGCTACTATTTTCGTAGTTCCTATATCCAACCCGACTGAATATTCGTATGTTTCTTCCATTATTTGTATTACAAAAATCAGTTTTTACTTTCTTCTTTTTTTATCTATCATTTCTTTTTTTCTTCATCCACCATTTTTTTGCATTCTTATTACGTGTCGCCACGATTTGTCCATTATATTTTTAAGGAAATTTTAGAATATTTATCCATTTTTTTCCCTTATCAAGATTTTTATCCATAAAAGTTTTAAATCCTTTTTAATTTAAAAATCTACATTGCTCAATTCGCCAAGTTCAACCTTAAAATTACCATCAATGGTAAAAAAAGGTAATAAGAATTATTTTTCTTTTCTATTCCAATAAAATACTTCTTATAGAATTCATCCTTGTTTATAGTATTCACAAATTCCACAAGAGTTTTATACTCTGATGGTTGTACATCCCCCATCACCAATATACATTCGTACGAAAAAAATTAGTATTCATAGGAAAGGAACTTCCTTTTTTTCATCCACATAAATCACCTCTCCCTTACTATTTTTTTCAATCTAAAAACAGGAACTTTCTGCTTGATATCTACATTAAGCCTCCCACTAAGATTGAGATACACATTGGCAGAATCCACAGCAGGAAAAAGCTCTCACTCTCTCTCTAATTTTTGGGATATTTATGTCTTTTATTTTTTTCCCCTTGGATTTTTGTTTTTTTACAATATTTACAATTTCTTTTTTTGGCTGATGAAATAGACGGGATGAATAGTTTGTTCAAAAATTAACAACAATATCCCTATCGGTAATGGTACGATTATTAAACTTTTTCAGAGAAAAATTGAGCAAAAAAATTAATGTTACGACGGTAATAATAATTTTTAACAGCCTATATTTAATCTTCATTGGATGCCAAAAAAATTTTTATTAAATTGTATTTTCTGCAAAACTACAACTTAATATAAAAAAATAAACAATCTTATTTTTGAAATAAAAAAACACTAAAATTATATCTTATTACCCGCCTACTCCAAAAAGATGCCCAAAAATATTCCTTCTTCGTCTTTAAATATTTTTTTCAGAATTTTCATTGGCTTTTTATTTGTAATGGTATTCTTTTCACAAACTCCAATTCCTTATCTTCTATAACAATTTTTTTATTTTTTTTCAGGGGTTATTGGTAAGGAGATTCACAGATTTTTACACCTAATATTTTCAAAAATTTCAGTAGCGGAAGAAAAATCCCTATCATCAGCAGGTAGCCCAAGTTCCAAATTTGCCTGAACAGTATCTCGTCCTTGTTCCTGCAAGGCGTAAGCTCTCAATTTATTGATAATACCTATATTTCGTCCTTCCTGACGAAGATAGACTATAATTCCCCCATTCCTTTGCATATATTCCATCGCTGCGGATAGTTGCTGGCCACACTCACACTTTTTAGAGTGAAACACCTCTCCTGTAATACATTCCGAATGAAAACGAACATTAACAGGCTTCGTAAAAATCAGTATTTTCAGCAATCAATACAATTTGAGGGTTCCAATCCTTTTTCATCTTCAGAAAAAGGCTATCATTTTAAAAAAATCCCAAAATCCGTAGGGATATTTGCCTCGGCTTGTTTTTTTAACATAACATTCAGACTATATGGTTTTTTTAGATAAACAACCTCCTTTTGATGAAAAGGAGGATGTTTTTTATTTTTTTTGATATAATATTGGGTTTAGGCTCTCATCATTATACATTTTCATTTGTTTGTATAGTTTCATCTTGACTTTGCCTTTTTCAATATCATTTAGAAGCATATCGATAGAAGTCGTCAAATCTTTATGTTGCTCCAAAAGGATATCGAGCTTGCTCTGACATTTATCTCTATGCTCTTTACTAGCCGTTTCTCTGTTTGCTTCCAAACTCATATGATAAATTTTCAGAGCCAATATGGACAATCTATCCACTGCCCAAGCGGGTGTCTCAGTATTAATTTTTGCGTCTTCCGAAGGTGTAATATTTTGGTATTTCGTGTAGAAATATTGATCTATATACTCTACCATATCGGTTCTCTGTTGATTAGAGATATCTATTCTCCTCTTTATCTTTAAGGCTTCTTCGGGATTGATATTCTCATCGCGAATAATATCCTCCAAATGCCACTGCACGGTATCAATCCAGTTTTTTTGAATAGAGCATATACTCCAACGAGCCTCTTTTCGAAAGGATTTTTTTCAAGAGTATCTACATTATCAAACAAATGATAATCTTCAATAGACCTATTGAAGGTATCCCAAAGCTTTTTCTGTAAAAATTCATTTATTATTAATTTGCAGTATTATCTGTTTTATCCTGCGATGTTGGCTCTGTTTTATCCTCTTCGCCTTTCATCCCTTTCTTAAACTCATTAATACCAGACCCTAAGCCTTTCATCAATTCTGGGATTTTTTTACCTCCAAATAATAAAAGTAAAACCACTATCACCAAGAGAATATGAGATGATGATAATGCCAAAAATAGTCAATGTATTCATATTATTTATTTTTTTACAAAGATATTACAAATTATTGATTTTTTTCATCAGAATTTAATTAAATTTTTAACATAGCCACTTTACGAGAGGGTCATGCAATGTATCTATATTCCCTGCCCCTACGGTAAGGAGGATATCAAAATCCTTCTGTTTTATCTTATCTAACACCTCCGCAAGAGTAGAAATTTCCTTATGCTTCAATTGTATCTTACTCAATAGCCATTCGGAAGTAACTCCCTTAAAATTCTCTTGCAATTCTCTTGCTGGATAAATATCCAGTAATATTAGTTCGTCGGCTTGAGATAGACTTTCGGCAAAGCCATCTGCAAAATCTTTTGTTCGGCTAAATAAATGTGGTTGGAATACCACCAGCATTTTTTTATTAGAATAAAATGCCCGTACCGAATCAATTACAGCATTTAATTCTGTAGGATGATGGGCATAATCATCAATATAAATCTTCCCATCGGAGGATACATGTTTCGTATATCGTCTCTTAATCCCCTTAAAATTCACCAATGCCCTCTTCAATATCTCTATTTCCACCCCCAAATTACTCAAAAGAGCCAAAGCAGCCGTAGCATTTTCCACATTGTGGATACCTGGTATTTCCCAATAAAAACGATGAACATCACCATTTGGAAGATGGAAATCAAATGAAATTTTGTCGTCTTCCACCGTAAGATTATCGGAATAGTAATCTGCCTCCTCATTCACTGCATAAGTCTTTGCAGGTCGATTAATGTCAATTCCTTTCCTTATAAACAACTGATTATCTTTCTTTACTAAATCTGCAAATTCATTAAACCCTTTTTTGATAGTTTCGGTATCCCCATATATATCCAGATGGTCAGCATCGGTAGAGGTAATGACTGCCCAATTTGGCGACAAGTTGAGGAAACTTCTATCGTATTCGTCGGCTTCGAGTACAGAATATTGGTTTCCATTAAATATAAAATTAGAGCCAAAGTTCTCCGAAATTCCGCCTAAGAATCCCGAAAATGGCAAATCTGCTTCCTTACAAAGGTGTGCCACAAGGCTGGAAGTTGTTGTTTTTCCGTGAGTTCCTGCCACAGCAATACATTCGGTATTTTGAGTAATTAGCCCAAGTACTTTTGCTCTTTTCAAAACCTCAAAACCTTGATTTTTAAAATATTCCAAAATATCCAATTGCTTGATTGCGGGAGTATAAATCACGAGCGTTTCTTCCTTTTTTAGGGTTGAAACATCTTCTGTAATTTGATCGTCGAAGGTTATTTTAATGTCTTCTTCTTGTAATTTTGAAGTAAGTTTGGTTTCTGTTTTATCATATCCCAAAACATTTTTCCCCAAACTTTTAAAATATCTTGCCAAGGCAGACATTCCTATACCACCTATCCCGATGAAATAAAAAAATTTTTTTATAGTTGTTCATTTTTTTATTATTAAAATCACATACCGCAAATATACAAAAAAAGCGTTTTCTTTCCTTCTATATTCTCTTTTCCCTCAACTTTTTTAGGCTACTTTTTTTATCATTTTCTTCTACATCAAAACACCTTTTTATCATTTATATAGCATAAAAATCCTTATTATAATTTTTTTAGTAGTTCTTAATTAATTATATAACATAAGCTCTAATCATAATTAGAGCTTATTATTAGATTTTTTTATTCTTTTTTTAAAAATGGTAAAAAAAGGTATTTTCAGTCATTTTATATACTAATCAAAAATACCAAATATTCCTTATTTATATCTTTTTTTAAAAAAATTGCTAACTTATTTTTTTATTTTTTTATCATAAATTACTGAAACTATCTTGCCTCCAACCCACGAAAAAAAGGAAAAAAAGTAAGAAAAAAATTCCTATCTTGTAAAAAAAGTAGGATGATATGGAAATATTATAATATCCAACATCGCTAAAAAAATAATAATACAAAACCTATCAAAAAGAGCATAAGCTACCTTAGCATAGCGAACAATCATCGCGGAGATAACCCCACCTATCGTCGCTGAAATCCCCGATAAAAGTAATAAAATCCAATAAAAACTCAGTATCGTTCTGTCTTTTTTTCCAAGAAAGTCTCCCAATTTTGAAAAAGGTGTGAAATTCGTGAAAGTTACCCAATCAGCATTTAATCGAATCCCCAAAGAAATCACCATAGCTGAAACAAAAAGACCCACTACAACCGCCAATGTATTCCTAAGAAACTCCATTACAATGATTTATACGCTATCATAGAAATTTCTAATTCTGCATCTTTCGGAAGACGAGCCACCTCAATCGTTTCTCTTGCGGGATAACTTTCCTCAGGAAAATATGTAGAATACACTTTATTTACCTCCATAAAATCTTCCATATCTTTTAGGAAAAATCGTAGTTTTTTTACCACATTACTAAAAAGATAACCCTGCCTCTCGGAGGATTGCTTCCAAGTTTTTTTCATCACCTGATGAGTTGCTAACTCCACCCCATATACCATCTCCATTGAGAATGGTTCAAGCGGAATTTGACCAGAAATAAACAAAGTATTCCCTGCCCATTTTGCCTGAGAATAAGGCCCTATTGCTACAGGTGCTTCTTTTTGTTGATATTATATTACTCATATCAGTTCTTCCAAAAATCAATCACAAAGATAAAAATTTAGTTCGTGAATATACAAAAAAATTTGTTTAGAATTCCTATTTTTTTACCTTTACAAATTAATAATTTTCAAAAAAATATATCTTAATATATCTTTATCAGCCTGCGTAAGAGATATTTTTCTTCTATTCATCATTTTTTCGGCAACTTCGTAGGCTTTATTAATAGTAAATTTTTCATCACCACGCATTCCTCCCCAAGAAAAATTATCTACTAAATTTGGTGGAAATCCTGTTTTAAATATATTAGCAGCCACACCTATAATCGTTCCCGTATTCAGTTGGGTATTAATAGCCGTTTTAGCGTGATCTCCCATAATAACACCCGTAAATTGCAATCCCGTTCCAACAAATTTTTTATGCTTATAGCTCCATAACTTCACTTCAGAATAATTATTCTTCAAGTTTGAGGAATTAGTATCTGCACCGAAATTACACCACTCACCGATGACAGAGTTTCCCACAAAGCCGTCGTGCCCCTTATTGGAATATCCCTGTACCACGATATTATTCACTTCACCACCTATTTTGGAGTATGGGCCAATAGTTGTTGCGCCATATATTTTCGCCCCGAGATTAAATTTAGCCCCCTCGCAAAGAGCAATCGGCCCTCTTAAATTGCACCCCTCCATCACTTCTGCATTTTTACCTATATATTTTTACCTGTTTTAGCATTAATAGTAGCAAATTCTATTTCGGCTCCTTCTTCTATGAAAAATATCTTCTTTATTTCCTAAAAAAACCATTCGTTTCGGACAATGGTTGAGATATCCTACCATTCGTAAGTAAATCAAAAATCAAAGTTTATAGCTTTCTCATTAAAAAGAAAAAAAGGTCTGTCGGATGCTTAAATACCGTTAATTCCTCCTCTATATCCGTCATTTTTTCTATTTGATGAAATCCAAAATTTTCTAAATTAATCTTAGCTACCAACAATTCGTTTTCATAAACAAGAGCCTCGCCAAATTGTAGATTTTTTTATCTGGTCAAGTACCTTTTTCTGTTGGTAAGAAATTTGGGACTATCAGCAGAGATTCCTTTTTCTCATATCGCGGATATTTCACCTCTAGATATTCTTCCGTAATATATCTTTTCTCTCGAATATCAAGAAGTTTCTCCCATCTCTCAGCGAAGGTAAGAATTCCACATCTCAGCTCAGAGATTGGTTTCGTAAAAGTCAGAGGAAGAAAATCTTCCCAATATTGAGCGTCTGAAAAAACTAACTGCATATGTTATCTATTTTAGAGACAAAAAAATAATATTTATAATACAAAAAAACAAAAAAACCTTCCAAAAAAATGAAAGGTTTTTTTATATCTAATAATTTGTTTAAAATTATTTAGCAAATTTTTTTATATTTATTCATAAATTTATCTACTCTACCTGCCGTATCCACAAGCTTCACTTTACCGAGTGTAGAATGGGTGAGAAGTTGATGAGATCTCCATTTTAATTAATGGATATTCTTGGCCTTCGTATTCAATAGTGTCTTTTGTTTCTGCTGTCGATTTGCAAAAGAAACATTTCATCGTTACTCATATCCTTGAAAACAACTAATCTATAATTTTCAGGGTGAATTCCTTTTTTTCATAATATTCTAAAAATTATTTATTACTATTAAACTATTTCTAAGTTCTAATATTAAAAGCTGAGTGGTAATGGCACTCTGCCTTAGATCATCTGTTTGGTATTTCAGACCGCAAAAGTATTACTTTTTTTGAAAAATACAAAATCATTTTTTTAATAATTTTAAAAATTTTATTATATTAATAAAAAAATATTTACCTTTGTAGAGAATTTATAACGCGATGAAAAATCAATTTTTTTATTTCTCAGTATTTGGTGTTTACTCATTTTCACTGCTTGCAAGCGAGATGATTTTTTTCGTTTAAGGAAACCAGTAACAACCTCCGTTTCTCAAAAAGACACAATTGTATTAGACACAGTGTATCACCGGTACGCTCAGAAACTTATGCTGTAAAAAAATATAATACTGAAAAATAAAAAAATATTACAATACCAAAAAAATCTATCTTGAAAAAGGGGAAAAAACTCTTTTTTTAAAAATTAATGTAGATGGTAAATCGGGGATAGATTTCGAAAATATACCTCTTCGAAAAAAATGATAGTTTGTACATTTTTTTATAGAAATTGCCCCTGAAAAGCCAACGGAATAAAAAGAATTTTTTTGGCGGAGGATAATATTATTCTTCAAAAATAAATCAAAAAAATCAAAAAAATAAACCTCCGTTCCGTCGTGCAAGATGCCGAATTTTTTTCATCCAAAAAAAGATAGTCCAAAAAAATCATCAATAAGAATACTTATTGGCAAAAACGACAAGGTGAAAGTAATCTCAGGAGAACTTATCCTCGCCGAAGGAAAAAAACCCTTGATATTCAAGAAGGAACAAAAATTTATTTTACAAAAAAACTCCACACTAAAAAAATCTCTAAAAAAATGCGAGATTAAACATCAATGGTAGTATCAACAAAGAAGTTATTTTTTTCGCGGTGATAGGAACGACGCACGATACGATACTATCCCCTCAATTGGAAAGGAATTGACATTGAGGAAAAATGCCATTGCAAATATTAATTATGCAAAAAAATATTTGGTGGAGATATTGGGCTGAACATCTATAAGGCCACAGCGAATATACAAAAATAGCATCATCCACACCTTCCAACAATATGGAATTTTTGGCAAAAAAACTCAAATATACACAGTGAAAATTTAGTAATGAACAATTGCGGACAGGCCAATATTGGACTTTTTCGGAGGAATTTTAGAAATTAATCACTCGTCTATAGCAAACTATTGGCAAGGGAGCTTCGGACTGCCCGCTTATGGAATTTTGATAAGTAACCAATGGAAAAAAACAACAACGGAAATACCGAAAATGCCAATGTTAAACTCAGAATAAAAAAATACTATTCTCTACGGCAATGGGGCTACATCTCTACATACAAATGCTATATCAGGGATTTACAATAGACTACAAAATTGCAAATTCTTTACTGAAACTTAGTCCTAATTTCAACTTTAACAATAATCCACTAATTACCAATAGCATAAATAATGAAAACCCTAATTTCATATTTCCATATATCTCAAAACTTAATCTCCGATTAAAAAGAAAAAAATCTCCTGCTCGGGGTAAAGCTTTGGCAAGTTCTTCCAAAGATATAAAGGGCATCCCGAGGGGAGCGACCCCAAATATGGGAGCCTACGAATAAATAATATTTCCTAACCAAACAAATAATATACCAACAACCAAACTCGCAATAGTGTATAGCAAAAAAACTGACCGTAATTACCCGTTTGCAGAAACAACATACCCTCTAATGAAAGGGTAGAAAAAGTAGTAAAGCCTCCACAAAAAAACCCACAATAAACAACAACTTAAAAAAATATCTTTCGTAATAAAATTAGACAAAAAGCCCACAAAAAAACATCCCAAAACATTCACTACAAAAGTCCCTAATGGAAAATAATTGATAGACCATAATTTAGCTGTGTATTGAGATACCAAAAACCGAAACACGCTACCAAAGCCACCACCTAAAAAAATAAAAAAATTAATTGTTTATACATTATTTTTGAAGAATAAATTTCAGAATAAAAATCTACGGTATGTTCTAACTCTGAGAAATCATTTTGATTATTATATATCACATAATCAGATATTTGTATTTTTTCATTTTCAGGCATTTGTTTGGCCATAATCTGCTCTATTTCTTGGCGAGTTCGCCCGTCGCGAACCATTACTCGTTCTATCCTCATCTCAGTATTTGCTGTTACAAGAATCACTTCATCACAGTCTTTATCTAATCCCAATTCGAACAAAAATAGCCGTCTCTCTAAATATGAATTGAGAATTCTGCCTATCCACAAAAATCAAGAAAAATCTTGTCTCACAGCAGGATGAATAATTTCATTTAATTTTTTTGTAGAAGTTCATTATTATTAAATACGCAATTTGCCACAAAAGAGCGGTTATAGACTCCATTCTCATAAGCTTTCTCACCTAGAAGATATATTATTTTTTTGTTGAATATCTTGATTCTCATTAACAATCTCTTTGGCACGATTATCAGAATTATATACAGGAAAAACCTTTTTGATGTAATAATCTGAGAAACAGTAGTTTTCCCTGAACCAATCCCTCCTGTTATTCCTATTATTTTTTTCTTTGCATTCTCTTTTATTTTTTTAATTATTCCAACTATATATTTATTAAATCTATCAATACTAACACGTATAATTTATTTTATCTATCATAAGGTGTAATTTTATTAATTAAAAAAATAGGAAAAATAGTGGATTAACCCTCTATTTTTGCCCCATCAAAAATCACAAAGCAAAAGTATATAAAAATTAATTAAAAGATAAAAAAATGGCAAAATTAACTAACGCTTTTTGGAAGCCCTGTTGCAAACAATCAAGATATATTGACAGCAGGAAGCAGAGGTCCAGCTCTATTGCAGGATGTATGGTTTTTAGAAAAAATGGCTCACTTCGACCGAGAAGTAATCCCTGAAAGAAGGATGCACGCTAAGGGGTCCGGTGCCTATGGGACATTCCGTGTAACTAACGATATTACAAAATACACCAAAGCATCTATCTTTGCCGAAGTAGGCAAGGAAACACCAATGTTCGTGCGTTTCTCAACCGTAGCAGGTGAGAGAGGTGCCGCAGATGCAGAGAGAGATATTCGCGGATTTGCAATGAAATTCTATACCGACGAAGGGAATTGGGATTTGGTAGGAAATAACACACCTGTATTCTTTCTAAGAGACCCACTAAAATTCCCTGACCTAAACCACGCCGTAAAAAGAGACCCAAGAACCAATATGAGAAGCGCTGACAACAATTGGGATTTTTGGACGCTACTCCCTGAGGCTCTGCACCAAGTAACTATTGTAATGAGCGAAAGAGGTATTCCAAAATCTTATAGACATATGCATGGATTTGGTAGCCATACTTTCTCATTCATCAATAAAGATAATGTTCGCCATTGGGTAAAGTTCCACCTCGTATGCCAACAAGGTATTGAAAACCTTACAGACGAAGAGGCCACAGCACTCATTGGGCAAGATAGAGAATCTCACCAAAAAGACCTTTATGAGGCTATTGAAAGAGGTGATTTCCCAAGATGGAAAATGTTCGTACAAGTAATGACAGAAGAGCAAGCAAAAAACTTAGAGTACAATCCTTTTGACCTCACAAAAGTTTGGTATAAGAAAGATTTTCCACTCATTGAAGTTGGAGAATTTGAACTTAATAGAAACCCTGAAAACTATTTTGCAGAGGTAGAGCAGTCTGCATTTGCACCTTCTAATGTAGTACCAGGTATTGGCTTCTCTCCAGATAAAATGCTACAAGGTAGATTATTCTCCTATGGTGATACACAAAGATATCGATTAGGAGTTAACCACAATCAAATACCTGTGAATGCAAGTCGTTGTCCAATTCACTCCTATCACAGAGATGGTGCAATGAGAATAGATGGCAACTATGGTTCTACAAAAGGATACGAGCCAAATAGCTTTGGAGTATGGCAAGAACAAAAACACCAACAAGAACCTGCCCTTAACATCGGTTCTGTGGCTGACCATTGGAATTTCCGCGAAGATGACGATGATTACTTCACTCAGCCAAGAAAATTGTTCAATCTAATGAATGACGAACAGAAAAAAGTCCTATTTGAAAATACAGCAAGAGCCATCGGTGGAGCACAGAAATTCATCCAAGTTCGCCATATCCGTAACTGCTACCATATTGACCCTGCCTATGCAAAAGGTATCGCTGACGCACTTGGTCTCACAATGGAAGAAGTTCTCAAATATGAGCATCCTGCATTAGAATTGGGACCTATTGCTCACAAAGAAATGAAATGCCCTTTTGGACATTAATATATCGTAATTAACCATCCAGCACCCTTTCCTAAGATAGGGTGCTTTTTTTGATTATAAATAAAAAAATTATTTCCAAAAAAATCTCTATCAAGACTACGATATTGAATAGCTTCGAGCGATATGGTTGCTTTTGTATATTTTCTGATTCACTTAGATCTGCAATGGTTCTCGCTACTTTTAAAAATTCTGTCGTAAGCTCTCGCCGAAAGATTCAGTCTATCCATCGCCATTTTTTTATTAAGTTAAGAGATGCGGAATCCAACTGGCAAAACTGCTCTATCTCCTTAGCTCCCATTTGGGCATTATAGGAAATATTGAGTTTTTTTGGTATCTTGCTTCTTGTATTTCTCTAGCCTTTAATACACGATTGCGAATTTCCCTACTGCTCTCGCCTTTTTCTTTGGTCGGATAGTTGTTCAAATTCTACTTTTTGTACTTCGATGTGTATATCAATCCTATCCAGCAGAGGTCCCGAAAGTTTGTTTATATATCGTTGCATCTCCGCCTGCGTAGAAGTGTTATTAGGATCATCGGGAAAATATCCACTTGGGCTTGGGTTCATACTTGCCACGAGCATAAAACTAGCTGGGTAGTTAATGGTAAATTTCGCCCTGAGAGATGGTAACTTCTCTGTCTTCCAAAGGTTGTCTCATTACTTCCAATACACTTCGTTTGAATTCGGGCATCTCATCCAAAAATAGCACTCCATTATGAGCCAAAGAAATTTCACCTGGCTGAGGATAACCGCCACCTCCCACAAGGGCCACATCTGAAATCGTATGATGGGGAGCTCGGAAAGGTCTTGTAGTCATTAGTGAAGTTTCTGCACCCATTTTCCCTGCCACAGAATGAATTTTTGTAGTTTCCAATGCCTCTTTGAGAGTAAGTGGTGGCAATATACTTGGGATTCTCTTAGCGAGCATCGTCTTACCACTACCTGGCGGACCAATTAAGATAATATTATGCCCACCTGCAGCTGCCACTTCCATAGCTCTTTTGGCTGTCTCTTGTCCCTTCACCTCTGAGAAGTCAAACGGAAAATGATTTATCTTATTTCTAAACTCTTCACGGGTATTGATTTCTGTTCTTTCTAAAGATTTTCCAAGATTAAAAAAATCTATTACCTCTCGGATATTTTCCACACCATAGACTTCCAAGTCATTTACAATAGCTGCCTCTCGAGTATTTTGTTTTGGCAAAATAAATCCTTTGAAACCCTCTTCGCGGGCTTTTATAGCTATTGGTAATACGCCTTTTATTGGTTGTAGGCTTCCATCTAAGGACAATTCTCCCATTATGATATATCGACTGATTTCGTCGGCTTTTATCTGCTCCGACGCTACTAAAATTCCCATTGCAATTCCCAAATCATAGGCTGACCCCTCCTTACGAAGGTCGGCAGGAGCCATATTGATGGTGATTTTTTTCCCTGGTAGTTTATATCCTACATTTTTAAGAGCAGCGGAAATCCTAAAACTACTTTCTTTAATGGCATTATCAGGCAAGCCCACCAAATAATACCCTACACCGGTATCTACATTTACTTCTATGGTAATGGTCTGTGCCGAGACCCCGTGGATGGCACTTCCATAAATTTTCGTAAGCATAATTATTTTTTTCTCTTTATAAATAAAAAAATTATTAAATATCCTTTTTACCCTATCACTCCACTTCCGAGACACTCTTCTCCTATATACCAAGATGCAAACTGCCCTTCGGCAATGGCTGATTGAGGATTTTCAAACTCTATAAAAAATCCCTCCTCAAACTGATAAAGAACGGCTTTTTCTAACGGCTGTCGGTAGCGGATTCTTGCCATCACTTCCATTGTTTCTCCATTTTTAAGTCTCAAATCTTCCCTTATCCAATGTACCTCATCATTATTGATTTTCAGAGCTTTATGATAGAGACCTGGGAACGAATGTCCCTCTCCTACAAAGAGAATATTATGCTCCATATCACGATGAATCACGAAACAAGACTCCTTATGCCCTCCTATTCCCAGACCTTTACTTTGGCCAATGGTATAGTATTGGGCTCCTTGATGCTTTCCGATGACCTTTCCATCGGATTTTTGATAATTAATTTTTGCAGATAAATATCTCAATTCCTCTAATTTTGAGGAGAACAGAGGTTGTTCTGTCTGATACAATGGTGAATCTCGAAAAATCTCTACTATCTCACCTTCCTTCGGTTGAAGTTGTTGTTTTAGAAACTCTGGGAGGCTAACTTTCCCAATAAAGCAAAGTCCCTGAGAATCTTTTTTATCAGCTGTTATGAGCCCCGCTATTTTGGCAATCTCTCTCACTTTTGGTTTTTCCAAATGTCCGATTGGGAATAGAGCCTTAGAAAGTTGTTCCTGACTAAGTTGGCAAAGAAAATACGATTGGTCTTTATTAGCATCCTTCCCTGCCAAGAGATTGAAAATCTCCTTACCATCTTCATTAAAGGTGCTTTCTACACGAGCATAATGCCCTGTGGCTACCTTTTCGGCACCCAGAGAAAGTGCTGTTTTTAGGAATACATCAAACTTTACTTCTCTATTGCAGAGAACATCTGGGTTTGGAGTTCTTCCTTTTTCATATTCAGCAAACATATAATCTACGATTCGCTCCTTATAGAGTTCACTCATATCAATCACTTGGAAAGGGATTCCTAATTTTTTTCGCTACCATAAGAGCATCATTACTATCCTCTACCCAAGGGCATTCGTCTTCTAATGTTACGGAGGCATCATTCCAATTTCGCATAAATAATCCGATAACCTCATGTCCTTGTTGTTGGAGCAAATATGCTGCTACTGAGCTATCTACTCCACCTGATAAACCTACTACTATTTTTCATAGAAGCAAAGATAAAAAAATTAAGTTAAATTCTTAAATTTTGATTTTTTTATACAAAAAAAGTAGAGATACAACCATAAATATTGCATCCCTACCCTCTAATAAATCGCTTTATTTATTTTTCTATTTTTTTGAAATAATTAACACCACATTCTAAGAATTTTTTAAAGTCTTCTTTTGGCATATATCCTGACACTGGTGGATTAATCACCTTGCCATCGGGAGTTACCAAAACATAATGAGGCTGAGAATTATTCTCAAAATTTATCTGCTGGAACATACTCCATCTATCCCCAACTGTTTTTTTATTTTTCTTTACTTGTCCCTCGCCAATATTAATCTTAGTTTGTTGATTTTCTGGTAATTCCTCCTTATCATCTATATAAAGCGATGCCAAAACAACCTCATTTTGCAAAATTGGTAATATATCAGTCTGAGACCATACAAACTCTTCCATTTTTCGGCAATTCTCACAACCATACCCCGTGAAATCTATCAAAATCGGTTTATTTTCCTTTTTGGCAACTTCCACTGCTTGGAAATAATCATGGATTGGATGCATTCCCAAAATACCATCTCCATCTTGATGGAAATAACTCACATTAAGCGGTGGTAGAATACCACTCAACAGAGACAATTTTGGTCTTTCGGAAGGAATAAGTCCCTGAACGAGATACACTAAGAAACCAATACCCACCACACCAAATAATTTTCTTCCAAAGGAAATTTTTGGATTTTTATCATCGTGAGGAAATCTTATTAACCCAAATAAATATGCCACTAAACCAATCAAAAGAATTATCCAAATGACAATGAAAAGTTCTCTTTTTTTAGCAAAAAAAGTTTTAGTAACCAAATCCGCCTTAGAAAGGAATTTCAGTGCCAATCCCAACTCTATAAACCCAAGAACGACCTTTACGGTATTCATCCAACCACCGGATTTCGGTAGCGATTGTAATGCTTGTGGGAACAATGCCAATAAGCCAAAAACCAAAGCCCAAGATAGTCCAAAGCCCGCCAAAGCGAAAGTCAGAAGCATTGGAACATTAGACGAACCCGTAACGGCACTTCCCAACAACGAACCCAAAAATAGGCCCCGTACAAGAAAAACGATACGATAACCAAAGTAAGAGACATAAAAAAATATCCCTATGATACCTCCCGCTTCCTCTGCCTTTGAAGATTTATTGGCAATAGAACTCGGCAATGTAATATTATAATACCCAAAGAAACTACCAGCAAAGAATATAAAAAAATCACGAAAAAAAGGCAATATTAAGCCATACACTCGTGGATATTTTTATTAAAAAAATATTCCCCGCTATTCCATCTATTAAATGGAAAGGAACACTCAGCAAGACGAAAATCAATAGGATAAAAAATCCATAAAGCATCGCATCACGACGACCTTTTGACTTATCTTTTTGCCCCTTCGTAAAGAAAGAAATCGTCAGTGGAATCATTGGAAATACACAAGGGGTAAGCAGAGCTATAAACCCTCCAATAAATCCTAAAAACAGATATGTCCAGTAGTTTTCCCCACCAGTAGTAACTTGTCCTATGTTGCAATTCGTGAGAGGTTTTTTATAATCCAAACTCTCTATTTTCAATTGAGTAGGGTTCAATATTGTTTTTTCGGTACTTGACAGGGATTTCTCTTCTGTATTCTCCACTCTTGCGGAAGCAACAGTATCTTTTTGTGGCTCCTCTTTTTTCACTTCCTCGGAAGATGTTTTCACTTCTATTTTATGAGAAAATTCCAAAGTATTCGGAGCTAGGCAGACTTTGTCATTACAAGTTTGATATGTAATTTCCGCTACTACATCCGCAGGCTTCGTTTTATCTTTTAACTTAAATTTTTGTTTAAACAGCGCCGAATTAGAATAATAGATAATCTTCCCTCCGAAAGCCTCAGAAAATTCCTCGTGTTTCTTTCCAACCTCCACGAATTTGCCTATTTTTTTCAATATTCTTTCCCGAGACAACATATTCAGTAGGTATTCCCGTATCCTCAGGAATGTCTTTAGAATATATATGCCAACCACTCTCCAAAACTGCTGTGAGAGTAGCTTCGTATTGTTCATTACCCAATTCCTTCACCGCAAGTTTGAACTTAACGGGGTCCTTAATCTGGGCTGTTGCTATTGTTCCTATAAATAGTAGGACATACAAAAAAACCATTTTCTTATCATATTTTATTTTTTTTAATTTTAACTATACAAAGGTAATATATTCTATTTCTAATTACAAAATATAAATATCTAAGAACTTAACTTCTCTTTTATCTTTTGGCAGTATCCCCTATTTAGCCAAATAGTATAGAGAACCAAAACAAATATCAAAGCATTACCAACAAACACATTATATCCTGCTAACCAATGGATTATCGTAAAAAACATTAACAAAAGCAACACACTACTGATACCCAGCATATTATAAGGTATCGGGTAATATTTCTGCCCTAAAATATAGGAAATTACCATCATCACGAAATACGCTACAAAAGTAACCCACGCTGAAACCATAAAACCATACTCTCTAAGCAAAAATACATTCAAAATAATTGTAAGTACAGCCCCCAGCCACGAAATAAGAGTCCCTACTGCAGTCCTATCCGTTACCTTATACCAAGTAGAAAAATTATAATAAACACCAAAACAAAGATTTGCAATCGTAATAATCGGAACGATATCTATCGCTGTCCAATAGCTCTCATCGGTAATGAAAAGCCTCTTCAACCACGAAATATTGCCAATAATGGCCATCGCAGAAATAGAAGCAAAATAAGTAAAAAAACTCTGTAACCTGAGCATAGGTCTTTGGAGCATTTTTGTCACCTATCTGTTTGAAAAAAAACGGCTCTACCCCCATTCTATATGCTGTCACAAAAAGTGTCATCAGTACAGCTAACTTATAGCAACCGCCATAGGCACCAGCATCTCCCTCAGGAATGAGGTAATATTGTACCAATTTATCAAAATTTTCATTAACCATAAAAGCCAATCCCGCCAGCATAATCGGTATAGAATACCTTATCATCTTAAAAAAACAAATACTTAGAGAACTGAAATCTCACCTTGAAGACTATCGGTAAAAAGAAGTAAAAAAAGTAGTAAGACTCCCCAAAACATTACTGATAAAGGCATATGAAACACGGTTATTCAACCCCAATCCCTTAGCAAAACCCTTAGGTATGAAGACAAATAACGACAGTACCACCATAGTTTGTACCAAAATAGAACTCACCCTAATCGCAGTGTATCGTATCGGCATTCCCTTGAACCTCAACCACGCCAGAGGAATCACACATATTGTATCCAAAAAGGCAATATAAGCAAACCAGCGGATATACTCAGGAGTGTCTGGATACTTCAAGTATGTAGAAATTGACTGATTGAATAGTATTACCAGCAATAAAAAAACACCTGAACTCAGCAATAAAAAAACCAAAATGAGGTATTGAAAACCTTTGATTCCTCCCCTTCTCAGCGGAATATCTAAAAAAGATGTCTCAAAAACCAAAAAGTAAGCACAATATTAACAAACGCTACCCACGCATAAAGATTCGTAAATTGAGCAAACTCCTCCCTATTAATATAATGAATAAAAAAAGGATTTAGGGCAAAAAGTAATTATCCTCGGTAAAATCGCTCCTATTCCATAGATAATTGTATCATTAAGTAACTTCTTCATAAGGGCAAAGGTAAGTATTTTAAATTTTTAAAAAAATTAATATATTTGCCAATAATTTTATACAAATATACGATTCATATGCTATGAAACAAATATTAATTATTGAAGACGAAAAGCCCATATCCAATGTGCTACATAGCATACTAATGGAAGAGTTTCCAGACTATCAATTCACTATCGCAGAAGACGGATTAGAGGGATTGAGACATATAGAGAAAAGTAACTTTGACCTCATAATATCTGATGTCAAAATGCCAAAACTCTCAGGAATAGAAATTCTCTCCAAAGGATTACAACTAAAACCTGACCTTATATTCATTATGATGTCTGGGCATACAGATATTAATACTGCAATAGATTGCATAAAAGATGGAGCCTACGACTTCATCTCCAAGCCTATTGATATTAATAGACTACTCACTAGTGTGAGAAATGCCTTTGCTAATATCAGCCTCAAAAAGGAAAACAAAATCCTCAAAAAGAAAATTAGCAAAACGCGCGAAATGATTGGTAACAGCGAGTCTCTGCAAAGTATTAAAAACATTATCACAAAAATTGCACCTTCTGATGCTCGCGTACTCATCACAGGGAATAGCGGTGTAGGTAAAGAACTTATCGCTCATGCCATACATAACCAATCCAACAGAGCAAATAGCGTAATGGTAGAAATAAATTGTGCCGCTATACCGCAAGAACTTATAGAATCTGAATTATTCGGACATGTAAAAGGCTCTTTTACTGGAGCTATCAAAGACAAGGTCGGAAAATTTAAACTCGCTCATAATGGAACGCTCTTCCTCGATGAAATCGGCGATATGAACTTAATGGCTCAAGCTAAAATCCTCCGCGTATTACAAGAAAACAAAATATCTCCCATCGGTAGCGACAAAGAAATCAATGTAAATGTACGAGTAATAGCCGCCACCAACAAGGATATGAAAAAAGAAATTGCCGAGGGTAGGTTCCGTGAAGATTTATATCACAGACTTTCCGTGATTGAGATTTTTGTACCGCCATTGGACGAACGAAAAGATGATATCCCACCTCTGATTGAGCATTTCACGAAAATAATTGCTCAAGAACAGAACTCCGCTCCAAAAAAATTCTCAGAAGAGGCTATCAATTTGCTACAAAAATTCTCTTGGACAGGAAATATTCGAGAACTAAGAAATATCGTAGAGAGACTAATTATCTTAGGCGGAAACCCTATTTCTGCAGATGATGTCAAAACCTTTACCCAAAAAAATGGGGGGTAGAACTAACTGATTATCAATAAGTTACGTAAGTGACACATATTCATTATAACCAAAAAAATTGTCATTTTATAAGATTTTTTTGTGTCTATCAAAAAACTTATGAAATGGCAAATTTCTATCTAAAAAAATATAAACTAAAAAAATGCTTATTTTAAATTCAAACTATACTAAACAGACACTAAAACTTGCTATTCCTGTAATGATTACTCAGTTAGGACAAGTTTCTGTAAATCTTTTTGACAAAATGATAGTTGGAAGACTACTCGGTAAAGATGCCTTAGCATCAGTAGCCTTAGGAAATAGTATATTCTTCTCCATTTTTATTATTGCCTTGGGTATGTCGTTAGCTATCCCTCCCCTAGTTTCGGAGGCCCAATCCCAGAATGATAAGAGTAAAATTAGTAAAGTGCTAAGCCACGGATTTGTGATAAACTCTGTAATGGGTATCTTGATGATGCTTGTCATCCTACTCACAATTCCATTCTTAGGGCATATGGGGCAACCCAAACATATTTTACCCGACACAGCAAAATTCTTACATATTATGGCTGTGAGTATGATTCCTTTTGCTATATTCCAGACTTTCAGAGAATTTTCTGAAGGTTTAGGCTATACGATTGGAGTAACGATAGCTACTATCATTGCTAATGTTATTAATATTGCTCTCAATTATGTTCTCATCAAAGGTATGTTTGGTATACCATCATTAGGGGTAGAGGGCTCGGCATATGCTACTTTTATTTCTCGTATTTTTATGCTTATTTTCCTTTTAATCATCTTAAAAAGAGAATCTACAACTCGTGAATTCATCAATAGTTTTTCATTAAGAGTAGAGATTTTTTCTAAAGATTTGTTTAGGAAAATGATTAGTTTAGGGGTTCCTACCTCTCTACAAATGTTCTTTGAGGTAACGGCCTTTGCTGGCACCACATTTATTTGTGGATTGGTTTCTACGACGGATATGGTTGGACACGAGGTAGCGCTTACGATGGCATCCTTCACATTCTCTTTATGTATGGGCTTTGGAGTGGCCTCGACAATAATGATTGGCAACAAATACGGCGAAAAGAATTTTGTAGAGGTAAAAAAAATAGGTATCAACAGTTTCAAGATTGTTGTTTTATTTATGCTCTTCTGCGGTATGATTTTCATTTTTGGAAGAGATATTCTACCAACTTTCTTTGTCGAAAATAAAGAAATTGCCGTTGTAGAGCTTGCCTCTAAATTACTCATCATTGCAGCTCTTTTCCAATTGTCTGATGGTATTCAATTGATTATGATTGGGTGCCTACGCGGTCTCCAAGATGTAAAAATACCGAGCATCATCACATTTATTGCATATTGGCTATTCTCAATTCCGTTGGGATATTTCCTCTGCTATGAGATGAAAATGGGAGCCTTTGGTATGTGGATTTCTTTGGGGCTTGGACTAAGTATTTCAGCGAGTTTATTGGTTATCAGATTTTTTTCAAACTTAGCAGTAAAAAAATAAAATTTAGTAGAGCGACAATATATTATTTTCGTCAATAAAATGAAATTAAAATCCATTATTCTTTCGTTTATCACTTGTATTTCTCTGGTAAAAGCTCAATTTTTTCCGAAGCATTACACCAAAGAGCAAATGATTTTAGCACAACAATGGGTAGATACTACCTACAACAATCTCAATCAAGACGAACGACTTGGGCAGTTATTTATTGTTGCTCTCTACACCAATAAGGGCGAAAAACATATTGAAGAAGTTAGTAACATCGTAAAAAATGATAAAATAGGTGGAATCATACTAATGCAAGATGATGCCGAACGGCAATTCCGACTCGTAAGAGACCTCCAAAAAACATCAAAAATACCAATGCTCGTTGGTATAGATGCTGAATGGGGACTATACCAAAGATTCTCTACAGGCTATAAATTTCCTTGGGCTATCACATTAGGTGCGATACAAAACAAGAATCTCATCTATCAAATGGCAAAAATGATTGCCAATGATTGTAAAAATTTAGGAATTAATTGGAATTTTGCACCCGTAGTGGATGTTAATACCAACTCTGATAATCCCATCATTGGTAATCGTAGTTTCGGCTCCGATGTAGATAATGTTACGATATCAGCTATCAATTATGCCAATGGGCTACAAGACCAAAATGTAATGGCATCTATAAAACATTTCCACGGACACGGAGACACAAATACCGATTCTCACCTTGATTTACCAACAGTAAATCATCCAATAAGCAGACTCAATAGCATAGAACTCGCTCCATTTAAGAAATTGATAAACAACAATATAGGTGGTATTATGGTTGCTCATATATATGTACCTGCCTTAGAAAAACAAAAAAATACCCCTGCCTCTATCTCTAAGACGATTGTAACGGATTTACTCAAAAATAAATTAGGATACAAAGGTATCATCATCACTGATGCTCTCAATATGGGAGCTGTGGCAAAGAAATATCCTGCTGGTGAGCTTGATGCATTAGCCTTCAAGGCTGGTAATGATATTATGCTATTCTCTCAGGCCGTTTCTGAGGGTAAAAAATTAATTCAAAAAGCCATTGATTCAGGAGAAATTCCTCAGCAACGAGTAGAAGAAAGCGTAAAAAAGATACTTCTTACAAAATATTTTCTGGGACTAGATAAATACTCCGAACCAAAAACGCCGAGTAATATTAACAAACTCATTAACACCAACCAACACCGAAAATTGAGCATTTCACTCTATGAAAAACGCTATAACATTACTAAAAAACAATTCTTCCTTTCTCCCCCTCCAAAAGGAAGAAAAATATTATTTCTTACCAATGGAAGAAGCAGGCTACTCAACACTATACCAAGAAATTAACAAAAATAAAAACATCATATTAATTACTGAAAAAGACCTTGGTAACTTACCTGAAAATGCTAAAATAATTATCAGTCTTCATAAAGATAATTCCACAGCATATAAGCCATATAAAATTTCGGATAAAACAAAAAATATTATCTATAATATATCAAAAAAAGTATAATATACTACTGAATATACAAGGAAGCCCATATGCTTTGAAGGATTTGAATATTAATAATATTAGTTCTGTTCTTATTTCTTATGAAAACAATGAAGATGCTCTGACAGCTACTGCACACGCAATGCTCGGTGAAACCAACATCACAGGGACGGCTATCGGTATCCATCGGAAGCCTATTTCCATCTGGCAGCGGTATAGACCTCATCAAAAAAATAACCTCACAAAAAAAGAGATTACTCACACAGAGAATCTCTTTTTTTATTAAAAAAATAATTATTAAAAAAATCTATAAAATCCTTGACTATACCACCATTTTGGGTATATTGTAAAAGTTCATTTTTCTATAAAAAGTTTTTTTATCTGTTGAGAATTATACTCATCCATCAAGTCTTTATCATTAACTTTTTTTGGTTTTCAGGAAAAAAAGATGAACATTTGCACCTGCATCTAAAAGTAAAAAAATAAAAGGTAATTTCGTTTCTTTTCTAAAACTCCATATTTTATTTATCACCTCAAAGTTCCTGTTTTCATTAAAATAAACGCAGGTTCACTCATCATCATCATTGCATGAAGGGTAAGAGCCTCGCGCTCTACCAACTTTATAAACTCCTCCATATCACCATTTTTAAGAATATTTTTTAGGGTATGAAAATTCTCTCTTGCTTCTTGGAATCTCCTTTTCAGCATATGGATTCGTGTTCATCAAACTATGCCCCACCGTAGAAGACACCGACTTCTGTCCCTCGTGAATCAGTAATACCCAATCATTAAACTTCTTAAAAATCGGATGTATCTCTCCATATGGATAAGGCACAGCATATTCGTCGGAACTACCTTTCACAACCTCTGTTTTTCCCCATACTATCAGCCCATTATAAATACTTCTACACGCACTTCCACTTCCAACTCGAGCCAAAAAGAGGCTTTTTTTCCATTACCTGCTGAGTGTTTTTTGCTTCATTGTGAGAAACGATTTGATTATCTATATCCACTAAACATTGTGCAATAGCTCCAAAAACCTGATGCAGAACTTGCAATCCCCGAACTATGCGGAAAGGTATTTTGGGTATTTATAACAAAACCGCCCTGAAAGAATCCAAGGTAAATATTTCTCTATTTTTCTGAAAAATATTTTACAATTTTTTTCTGCGAATTTTTAGTTCGGATTTATTATCAAGGAATGTCTCCACGGCAAACTCTTCTCCGTGAAAAAAACTCAACTTCCGTAATAGTTTTGCATTTATTGAGTGTATAACTGATACTTGGGTTAGCAGGAATTTGGTTTTCATATTTTCCCCAATATTTTATCAAAGCAATGTTAGACGGACAAGTCTGTTTGCTGGTATATTTCATCTATTATTTTTTTTAATATTAAAAAAATCTTTCTCAATTATCCCACAACATACATTTTGTCTATCAATTTTTTTCATATTTTTTTCAGTACGATATTTCGTTTGATTTTTAATGTTGGGGTAATCTCGCCTGTATGAATTTCGAATTCTGAAGGCATCAATATGAATTTTTTCACCTTTTCTACACTTGGGAGAGAGTGCTGGAATTCGTCTATTTTCTGTTTGTAAAGTTCCTTAATAGGTTGTAAATCTAATATATCCTTCCAGTTTGTGAAATTAATTTTAAGTTCGTCTAATTTTTTCTGTAAAAACTCAAAATTCGGGACTACAAGAGCCGACACGAAAGGCCTACCTTCGGCAATGAGCATTATTTGATGTATATAATTATTATTAGACAACATATTCTCAATAGGTTGAGGAGCCACATATTTTCCATTAGAAGTCTTCATCAAATCCTTTAATCTATCGGTAATAATGAGATTTCCCTCCTCGTCTATAACTCCCGCATCGCCCGTTCGGAACCACCCATCTTCATCTATTACTTTGGCTGTTTCCTCTGGCTTTTTATAGTATCCCTTCATCACTCCGCTACCACGAACGAGAATTTCGCTATTTACTCCTATTTTGATTTCTGTTCCTGCTAATGGTTTTCCTGCCGAGCCGTGGCGATACCCTGTGAATGGAAATGCCGTAAGCGTAGCTGTGGTCTCCGTAAGGCCATATCCCACCGTAATATGTATGCCCATTGCATCAAAAAACTCAGTAACATCCGATGAAATAGAGGCTCCTCCACAAGGCATAAACCAAAGTTTTCCACCCATTTTGTTTTTTATTTTACTGAAAACCAATTTATCAGCAATACTATTTTTTAAGCTGAGACTAAACGGAATTTCTTGATTTCTTCTCTTTAACTCTGCAACTTGAGAGCCAATAGATAATGCCCATTTAAAGATTTTTTTCTTACTATTGGAACCTGCACCCACCATATCCTGCACACCTGCATATATTTTTTTGATAAAATCTCGGTACAGCACACATCATCGTAGGTTTTACCTCTACAAGGGCATGAGCAATAAGTTTCGGATTTTTCAGAAAAAGAAACTTTTACACCATTAGAGAGGCAAAAATGAGTCCAACATCTCTCAAAAACATGAGTAAGAGGTAAAAATGCTAACGAATGTTCGTTTTCCAATGCTTTAAATTGATAAAATTCTATATGTTTTTCAAATGCGCTTAAGAAATTTCCGTGAGAAAGCATCACACCTTTCGGCACACCTGTAGTCCCCGAAGTGTAAATAAGTGTCAATAAATCATCGTTAGACTTTTTCCACAGGTAAAAAAATTCTTCTGCACCATCTTTGATAAAAATCTTCAAAAATAAATACTTTTTTCTTTCTTTATCCAAACAGATTTTTTTGAAACGATAATCTGTTCTAAACTTGTTTTCTCTAACAAATCATAAACCACATCGTACTGCTCTTGGTTACCCACTAAAATCATTTTAGCCTCAGAATCATTCAATACATATTCTGTTTGATCTCCGTTATTCGTAGCATAGATGGGCACTGAAATGGCTCCAATCATCATAATAGCCAAATCAAAACAAATCCATTCAGCAGAATTTTCGGAGTAAATAGCAATTTTATCACCTGATTTTTATTCCAAAAATTCACCAAACTATTGGCTGTTTTAGCAACTACTTTTTTTGGAAATATTTCCACGAAATTTCCTTCCATTCGTTATCTTTTTTTAAATCCAATAGCGGGTTTTTAATGGATATTTTTTTCTGCATTTTTTTATTCAGATATTCTGCTAAATTCATTTTTTTATTAATTTATCTATTTCTTTAATCTTCTATTTTTTTGTAAATAATTTTTTTATGTGAAAGTCTAAACTTTCCTCCACACTAATGAAATCATATCCCAAAAAAACTCTTTTTATTCTTTGGTTAGATATAGGTGTGTGTGTCGTTACTGCCCTAATATTCGCCTTGTTAATCATTCTTAATTTCGGAAATAGGAATGATAATATGCGTAAATATTGGGTAAAAATGCAAGATGCTATCTGGTAAGATTTTTAACTTTCCCAAACCCCAATTTAGTTCTAATTAAATTACCAATCTCTTCAAAAGTTTTGTTTTCTGAAGAAATCACAAATCGTTTTCCGAAAAGCATTCTGTTCCATCAAACGAATAGCAATTTCAGCTACATCTCGCACATCTACATAGGCAGTACCTCCCGAATAAGTTTTTATCTTGATTTTTTTAAAAAGTATCTACCAGCATTCCCGAACTTCTGCCCCAATTTCCACTACCGATTATGGTCGCAGGGTTGATGATTATCGTTGCAAGCCCCTCTGCATGAGCGCGCCAAACCTCCATTTCGGAGAAGTATTTAGACTTAGCATAGAAAGATTGCTCAATTTTTAGAATTAAACTCAGAGTCTTCGTCTATCTGTCCTTTTTCATTGATACCATCCAATGACGCCACTGAACTCACAAATAGGAATTTTTTTCCACCGATGAATCTTGGCAAACATACAATAGATTTTTTTAGTACCTTCTAAATTTGTTTTATAAATTTTATCTCTATCCCGTGGGTCAAAAACTAACCTTCCCAGCGCAATGATACACCTCTCGCACACCACTAAGTGCCATTTCTAAAGATTCTAAATCTTGAAAATCTACCTCAATCCAATGGATTTTTACTAAAAAAATTTCATCAGAATTATTAGTATAATAGCGGAACGACTGCCGAACCTCCTCCAAGTCAGAAGTTTTTTTGCTTAGTAGCTCTCACAGAATAGCCTTTTTTTCAGCAATTCTAAAACGATTACTCTACCCAAAAATCCCAGTAGCCCCTGTTACTAATACCATTTTTTTCCTCTACGAAATAATTAAACACTATAAATACTAAACACTATAAATTATCTAAAAAAACAGATATTTAAACACAAAAACAATATATTAAACATATTATTATTTTGCATACAAAGGTAATAAAAAAATTTATTTAATATCCTTTTTGAGGGTGATAACTTTTCAGAAGACTATTTTTATATTTTTTTATTATCATACGAATAATATTTCCATTTTATGATTCTTTCTAAAAAAATAACTAATTTTGCGGTAATACAACAATTTAACAATGAAAAAAACTAATCTTATTTTTGCCTCGTTGTTTTTTTGGATTACAAACTTCATATGCGCAATATTCTAAGCTAAACAAACTACTCAACATCCTTGAAAAAGGACTTGGGGAGCAAGGCTAATTTCGAAAATGTAAATATAGATAATAAAAAAATTTGTTTTTTTGTGAAATATTTCGATACTCATACCGAGCGATATATTCTCTCTTTAGATGGTGAAAAAGCTACTTACATAGAACTATTTGACGACAAAATAACAGGAAAAAAACAACATCTAAAAATCTATTCTGGTGATGCTTTTATTTACTAAAAAAAGGAATACTCTCCGTTCATTGTGACCATCTGGAAGGACAAAAAAACACCTAACACCATTACAAAAAAATTTCATCCCAGCACAGCAACGAGATATCATCTATCTCATAGAACTTGGCACCGAGACGAGATGGATTAGTGATTCTAATTTTTAAGAAATAACAAAAATGAAACAAATTTTTTTCGGATATTTTCGATTATCATAGGTGTAGGAGTGTGTCTGTGGGGAATTTTTATTTTACTAAAAACCTAACAAAAAAACTCAAAAAAATATTCCCAAAATTATCCATCACGCAAAAATCATTTCAAAAATAAACTTAGCAGAAAAAGAATCATCAAAATAATTACTAATAACCAAGACAAAACTTTTGGGATAGACTTATCTCATTATCAGGAAAAAAACAGCATATTAATTGGAAAAAAATAAGTCTTACCGATCAAAAAGCTACCCATTGATTTCATATTATTAAGAGCCACAATGGGAACAAATAAAAATGGATAAAAAAATTTCAACCATTTTTTTGGGAGGCATCTCGTCAGCATCACAAGATTCGTGGAGCATATCATTTCTATTACCCCGACCAAGCCCCCCCACTCTACAAGCTAAAAAAATTTCATAAAAAAATCAAGTTACAAAAAGGAGACCTCCCCCAATTTTTAGAATATCGAAAAAAAGCCCAAGAAGAATATCAAAAGATATCTTCATAAAAAAACATAAAAAAACTTTTTGCAATATTTTTAGAAAAATAAATATGGTAAAAAAACCATAATATACACCTACTTTCATTTCTACAAAAAAATAACCTTAACGAAGATTTTTAGCGAATACCCAACTTGGATTGCCAACTACAACGATGTACCTACACCTTTGAACTCAGAAAGATGGAATTTATGGCAATTCACAGAAAAGGGCTTTGTAAATGGTATTAATACGAAAATTGATATCAATATATTCAATGGCGATGTTGAAGATTTACAAAAAAATGACCTTAAACTAACAATTAATCATTTAAAAAAATGCTCTGTTTGCAATAGTTTTAATATATTTGTCTCAACTTTTGAAAAAAATAACGAATGTCGGTAAACACATACATCAAAGAACAGAATTTTAGTAAAAACAACCCTAAAATAATGAATGCTTGGGCATTTTATGATTGGGCAAACTCGGTCTATTCGTTGGTAATAACATCCACCATTTTTCCGATTTATTACACAATTCTCACTACTCATTTCAACAAAAAGGTATTCGTCCCAGAAATTGGTGAGGAGAAGGAAGTTCCCGTGAGATACCTCATCAATATTTTTTTGGACAAAACTACGAACCTGATGCCATACTAAGTTTTTTTCATATGCTTTTATCATTCTTGTTTGTAGTTTTATTATCGCCTTTTTTATCTTCATTGGCAGACACTATTGGCAATAAAAAATCCTTTTTGCAGTTTTTCTGTTACCTAGGAGCCACTTCGTGTATGGGGCTGGCTATGTTCACAGGTATGGATAATATCTTTTTGGGACTTTTTGTTCAGTACGACAGCGAGTATTGGATTTTTGGGGAAGCTTAGTTTTTTTACAATTCATTTTTTTGCCAGACATTGCGACACCTGACCGGCAAGATGCTCTCTCAGCTAAAGGGATTCATTTATGGATATGTTGGTTCGGTGATATTACTTATTATTTGCCTAATTTTTGATACAAGGAATCACTGCTGATATTAACATTCGAAAAAAACTCTAATCCGAGTTTCATTCCTCATTACAGGAGCGTGGTGGTTTGGTTTTTCTCAATATTGTTTCAAGCATCTACCTCAGTTTGGCAATATCAAAAAAATCATCTTCCGAAAGATTTAATTTTATTGAATTACAAAAATATTTTTTTAATAATCTAAAAAAAGACGGCGGATTTATTAAAGTTTTTGGTTCATAATATTCGTTTTTATTTTGATATTGCTAACCGTAGCAATAAGGAACTAATCAAGGTAGGACGCCATCTATTCCAAGACAGAAATTTGAAATATTATCTATCCTCATTCTTCTTTTTATTCGGTAGGTATGCAAACTATTTTTCTTGATGGCAACTCCATTTGGAAGTACGGTGGTTTTCCCAAGAGAAAATGACAAATATAAACTAATCATCACTATATTACTCATACAAATTATTGCAATTTTTTTGGAGCCTTTATTTTTCTCAAAAATTATCCAAACGGATTGGAAACAAAAAAATGTTATCAATACTGCTATTATTATATGGGCGGGGTGCTGTGCCTCTGCATTTTATGTTAAATAAAGAAAATCCTAATCTTCAATTACAATTCTATATTCTAGCAGGATTCATCGGTTTGGTAATGGGAGGTTTGCAGGCAATATCTCGTTCTACATATTCTAAACTTTTTACCTGAAAACTCTGAGGAGAACACTATTTTTTTCAGTTTTTTTATGATGTTTTTGGAAAAAAATAGCCATCGTCTTCGGAATGCTAATTTTTCAGTGGATTTATCCAAAAAAATTCGGAAATATGCAATATGCCTTTATCGCAATGTCTGTTTTTTTATACTAGGGCTAATATTCAATATTTTGGTAAAGAAAAAAAGGATTAATACAAATAAATATCTTATGAATAAAGTAAAAATTTTCATTAATTGCTCTCTCTTTTTGGAGCAAAGCCTATTTGCGCAAGACAATTTGGTAAATAGCCTAAAAAAACAATCATTCTGAGAACCCAGATTTTTAAGTTCACTATCATTAAAAGAAAAATGGTGCTACCTCCGTAAAAGACCAAGGCTCATCAGGGACTTGCTGGAGTTACTCCGGAAACTCTTTCTTAGAATCTGAAATGATTAGAATGGGAAAAACAACCCATAGATTTAGCAGAAATATTCACAGCTAGAATGTCTTATCACGACAAAGCTAAACTCTATGTTTTTAAATAACGGAACAGGAATCACTTGGGGAGAAGGTGGGGCTCTACACGATGTTATCAATATGTTCCGAAAATATGGGATTGTGCCACAAGAGACCTATACAGGGCTTGTTAATGGACAAACGCGTAATAATTTTGCCGAAATGAGCGAAGTTATCAAAGAAATGCTCAATGTCTATGCAAAAAATCCAAGCAAAAAAACTATCTGCTAATTGGCTTGATAATATAGACTCAATGCTTGATGCCTATTTAGGGAAAAATTCCTGAAACCTTCACTTATAACAACAAAAAAATACACACCAAAAAACCTTTTGCAAAAGGAAGTTGTAGGCATCAATCCTGATGATTATGTGGAAATATCTTCTTACAAAGATTATCCTTATTACAAACCTTTCGTATTACCCAGTGCCAGACAATTGGAGCCACGATAGAGTTTGGAATGTCCCAATGGAAGAACTCACCACAATTATAGACTATGCTATTAAAAACGGCTATACCGTAGGTTGGGCTACCGATGTATCAGAACCTTATTTCTCCTACAAAAACGGAATAGCATATGTCCCTAATATTAACCTCAATAACATTGATGCCGAAACGAAAGCCAACCTATTCAATGGACCAAAACCTGATAAAGTGATTACGGAAGATATGAGGCAAGATGCCCTAAACAACCTCACTACGACAGACGATCACGGAATGCAAATCACTGGACTCGCAAAAAGACCAAACAGGAAAAAGAATACTATATCGTGAAAAAAACTCTTGGGGCTCTACAAACGACTACAAAGGGTATCTATATGCTACCAAACCTTATGTCCAATTCAAATCCACAGCTATCCTCGTTCATAAAGATGGTATCCCAAAAGATATCCTCAAAAAACTGAAAGTAAGCAATAGCCCAAGCCTACAATAACACCAATAAAAATCCTACAATAACACCAATTTGTAGGATTTTTTTATTTATGTACCCAAATTTCTAATTAAAAAAATTTAACTATCTTTGCCCACCTAAAAATAATAATATGCAGAACCCTTTTGTTTTTATGCCAAAAATTTTTACTTTTTTTGGAGAATACGGAATCATTGAAAACTCTCAAGGTCTCACTCTTCCGTATAGTTTCTACAAAGGGACTCTAAAATTTTCTAACTTAAACGATGATTTTGAAAAAATCCAACCAAAAATCTATTACAATATGCTCAATATCTTCAATCATTGGATTTACCAGAAAATTTCAAAATCAATACTGAAAAATCTAATAAGAGATATCAATAACGGACTTTTTGATTCTAACATTCCACAAGGCTATGGTATTGGTAGCTCAGGAGCGTTGGTAGCTGCTATTTTTTTGAAAAAAATATTCTATCACCAAAAAAAGCTCTGAAACCATATCTAAAGAAGATTTAAAAAGAATTAAAAAAAGTATTTTTCGGTATCTTAGAAAGTTATTTTTCATGGCAAAAAGCTCGAGGGATTGACCCACTTATTTGCTATATGAACCTCCCTATTTTGATAGAAAACCGCGAAAATATGGATAAAGTCACTATTCCCAAGGAAACACAAGGTAAGGGAGCTATTTTTTTGATTGATTCTGGTATGATTGGGGAAACAGGTCCCATGGTACAAATTTTCTTTGAAAAAAATGAAAACAGAGGGCTTCCGAAAAAGCCCTAAAAGAGGAATTCATAAGATACAACAACGCTTGTATAGATACCTTTCTAAAAAAAGATTTTAACCCATTCTTCAAAAATCTAAAAAAGCTATCCATCTGGGCTTATGAGCATTTTAAACCAATGATACCTAAAAGTATCTATAAAATTTGGAAAAAAGGACTTGACACCAATATCTATTATCTCAAACTATGTGGTAGCGGTGGTGGGGGATATATTTTAGGATTCACTCAAGATTATGAAAAAAACCGAAAAAAATGCTCAGTGAATTTCATAAAGAAATTATTTATAGATTCTAAACCAGATACATAAATAAACCTTCAAAAAAATAACAAAAAGACTAACCTATAAAAGTTAGCCTTATATTAATATATTTACTACGAAAAATTACTTTTTCAAGAATGCATCTACATCATCTGCATTCATTACTTGCTCTTCAAAAAACATAAGCTCCTGTTTTTAGGAGATTTTTACCATTTTTACTACTTTAGTCATTTTTTTAGATTGACCACTTTGTAGGGTTGCTACTACTTTCTTTGCCATTGTAAAAAAATCTTTTTTTTAGTATAATATTACTACTTAATTTCTTTATGAACTGTATATTTTTTTTCAATACAGGATTGTATTTTTTTTCAATTCCAATCTATCAGTAGTGTTCTTTTTTTGTTTTTTTAGTAGTGATATATCTGCTCATTCCTGGCAGACCGCTTTCTTTATGTTCAGTACATTCCAAAAATAACCTGTACTCTATTTCCTTTCTTTGCCATTTTCTAAATTATTTAGCTAAATCTTTTTCAGTGATAAATCCATTTCTCTTAGCTCTCTCAAGAGCCTCCTCAACTCAAGTTTGTTGATTACTCTCAACCCGTGAGCAGATACTTTCAGAGTAACATATCTATCCTCATCTGCTCTGTAAAAATTTCTTTTTCTAACAAGTTAATTTCAAATCTTCTCTTAGTCTTGTTATTGGCGTGAGACACATGGTTCCCAACCATTGCTCTTTTTTTCCTGTTATTTGGCAAATTCTTGACATATCTTGATGTTTCTTATTTACTTATTAAACATTTGAGAACGCAAAAATAAAGATTTTTTTGACATAGACAAACTTTTCAACTATTATTATAGCAATAAAAAAACATAATTATACTTTAATCATTGATTATCAATAAATTAACTACATTTAAAAAAACTTATCCACATTCTTACATTTCATAATTTTTAGTCCCTATCCATACAGCAAAAAGTATTCAAAAAGTACATCATCAACATCAAAAACTCCTAATCTACTGATATATTGCAGAAACTCTACTATAATAATCCCAACAAGAAAAATCCATCAGTAATTTTTCTTTCATTACTCTGATATTTACGAAAAAAATACACGATAAAAAAACCAAATGGCACGAACATTATAAAAATTCCCACCCAAATTAGTAATTACACTATAATAATTTCTAAAAAAACAATTGGTTTTTTTCAGAAAAATCATATGTAGAATAAATAGGGACAAACCTAAAAAAACATGATTTTTCCATAGGCACTCTCCCAAATCCGAAAAAAACATCAGATACAATAAAAAAATAAGGAATACGGAATAATTAATATTTTGTATATTTTTTTGTAAAATCATTTTGCAAAATTATTATTTTTTTGCAGATATGAAATACTTGTTTTTTTATCACTTATATCTGCAATTTTATTGAGTATATCGTGGCCGACTTATGGTGTGGCCTATTTTATATTCGTAGCGCTTGTTCCCTTATTAATGATGGAGCATCATATTGCTCACTTTTTCAAAAAAATAAAAAGAAAATCACTCTTTATTTTTTTGGCTTTCGTATTTATGCTTTATAATTTGGAATATTATCACTACAGGGATGGCTATATGGTGCAAAAAATCCCGATGGAAGTCACTCTATGATGGCTGTTTTTATTCCCCATTCTCGTCAATTCCCTCCTCTATTCTATCGTATTTATTTTGTATCATCATTATAAAAAAATACAAGGAACTTATTGGGGGCTGGCGTTCTTTATCGCTATTTGGCTTAGCTTTGAGAAGTTTCATCTCGATTGGGAGTTTTTCTTGGCCTTGGCTTAATTTAGGAAATGTATTTGCCGACAATCCAAAAAAATTATACAGTGGTACGATACACTAGGGGTGTCGGGTGGTAGCTTGTGGATTTTGTTAGTTAATATCCTAATTTTCTATGCAATACGAACTTGGGAAGCAGGCCGAAAAAAAGCCAACCTTATAAAAAACTGCTCTATCGTGGCATTACTATTGATTATTCCCATAATTATATCATATTATAAATATAGATATTTCAATGAAAAAAATCCATCGGAGAAACTTCTGTATTAATGTTACAGCCTGACCTTGACCCCTATACCGAAAAAAATATCAAATGGATAGCTTAAGCATCGCCAAAGAACTTCTATCCCTAACAAAACTACCTGATTCTGTTAAGATAGACTACTACCTCGCACCAGAAACAGCTTTTGGTAACTCCTTCTCTGAAAAAAAGGCTTTCAAAAATAGTTTAATTATTAATAATATTCGTAATCTTTTTAACTCAAAAAAACAAGCCGTATTTGTGGGAGGTATCTCATCTCACCAATTTTTTTCTACGATAAAAAAATACAGCTCCTGCTAATGCCTATCAAATACAAGGTACCGAAGTCTGGGTGGAAAACTTTTAATTCAGCTGTGCAAATCACACCTAATAAAGAAATACAAACATATCATAAAGGAAAACTCGTTCCAGGAGTAGAGATTTTTTTCCATATATCCAAATATTAAAACCCATCTTGGGAGATGCTATGCTCAATTTTGGAGGAACAATTTCTTCTTTGGGAACCGACAAAACAAGAAAAAGTTTTCAAAAAAATCCATACAATAAATCAGTAATCGCCCCTATCATTTGCTATGAAAGTATTTATGGCGAATTCGTAACAGAATATGTAAGAAATGGAGCCAATTTCTTGGGTATAATAACCAACGATTCTTGGTGGGGAAGAACACAAGGACATCAGCAACTATTAGCCTACGCACGACTTAGAGCCATAGAAAACCGCAGAGAGGTTGTCCGCTCTGCAAATTCGGGTATCTCTGCCCATATTAATGCATTGGGGGAGATTGAACAAGCAACTCTATACGGCGACCAAACGAAACTTTATGCCAAAGTGAAACTCTACGGAGGTAAATCCGCCTACACACGGATTGGGGATTTGGTATATCGTATCGCAATTTTTCACACTCGGTTTTCTCCTCTTTTTATACTGCTTTTGAGAGATTTAAATCACGAAAAAAATCTATTTAAAAAAACAATGTAATTGGCTACATTTCACTCGCAAATGCCAAGTCAAAATCTATCATAGGATTCTCTCCCACGATGTTATACGGAAAAATAATAAACTCTTGTTTTTTTAGTGGGAGAGTATCATTTTTCATCTTAATAAAAAAATAGCAATAGTATTCATTTCCAAGCCTTTTTATCGTTGTTTTTCTTATCATAAACAACACAGTACCCTTCTACTTCGGTGAGTTTTTTTATTCGCAAAAACTTTTGAAGGAATCCACCATTACAGAGTCATCATAGTAATAATCTTTCTCAGTAGGAACCACTGAAATAAAGTTATTCTCATTAATTAAAAAAACATAAAAGGTGACAAGATTTTTTTCATTTTTTTCAAAACCAAAACAGCCCTATCAATAGCCTCATCTATGGCTTTATCCACCATTGTTTCTATCATATTTTTTTGTTACAAATGTAAATTTATTTTTTTCAATTAAGATGGGGATATCTCCAAATTATTATTTTAATCCTTATCTTTGTAGCAAATTAATAAAAAAATAAAAATGACTAACGGAATTATCATTCTTGATTTTTGGTTCGCAATACAACCAACTCATCGCAAGGAGAGTACGAGATTTGGGTGTCTATTCAGAAGTTATACCATTCAACACTTCCGTCTCCGAAATTTTTAGAAAAAAACCCCATAGGAATTATCCTCTCTGGGGGGCCAAGTTCTGTAAATACGGAAAATGCTCATCTTGTTGAAAAAGAACTATTTGAAACAGGAATCCCCATACTAGGAATTTGCTACGGAATGCAACTTACCACCCATATACTTGGAGGAAAGGTAAAAAAAGGTGAAAAAGGCGAATACGGAAAATCTAACCTCCATATCAACCAATATTGTCAGTTGTTTGATGGCGTTTCAGAATCTTCTGTAGTGTGGATGAGTCACTTTGACGAGGTAGAAATCGTACCAGAGGGATTTCAAATCAATGCCAAAACAGATGTAATTTCGGCAATATCCAACGAAGATAAAAAAAGATTTATTGTATCCAATTTCACCCAGAAGTTACACATAGCGAGGAAGGTGAGAAAATGTTAGAAAAACTTCGTTTTTGGTATCTGTAAAGCAGAAAAAAACTGGAAACTCACTAATTACATTGATAAAACAATCCAAGAAATTCGCCAAAAAAAGTAGGCTCCGAAAAAGTGATACTCGGACTATCAGGCGGTGTAGATTCCTCTGTGGCTGCTGTACTTATCCATAAAGCAATTGGTAGCCAACTTACTTGTATTTTCGTCGATACAGGACTTCTACGAAAGGATGAAGGCAAAAAAAGTAATGGAAAATTATGGTAAGTATTTTTAATATGAATATTAAGATGATTGATGCCTCAGAGAGGTTTTTTTATCTAAACTAAACGGTATTTCTGACCCTGAACAAAAGAGAAAAATCATAGGAAAGGAATTTGTAGAAGTTTTTAATGAAGAATCCAAAAAATTTGATGGTGCCAAATTCTTAGCACAAGGAACCATCTATCCTGATGTTATTGAAAGTCAGTCTGTAAAAGGTCCTTCGGCAGTTATAAAATCTCATCATAATGTAGGCGGACTCCCAGAGGATATGAAACTTGAACTCCTCGAACCACTGAGAGAACTCTTTAAAGACGAAGTGCGCAAGGTAGGAGAAGAACTCGGCATCCCAAGCCACTTGGTTCATAGACATCCATTCCCTGGACCTGGATTAGGAATACGAATTTTGGGTGAAGTAGATGCCGAAAAAGTAAAAATTCTACAAGAGGCTGATGATATTTTCATTAATGAACTTTATAAACACGAGCTTTATGATAAAGTATCTCAGGCTTTTTGTGGTGCTTTTTACCGAGTAAAAATCAGTTGGGGTAATGGGAGACGAGAGAACCTACGAATACACTGCTGCCGTTCGCTCTGCAAATACCATTGATTTTTATGACAGCTACTTGGAGTCGCCTGCCTTACGATTTCTTAGAAATTGTATCTAATAGAATTATTAATGAGGTTAAAGGCATCAATAGGGTTGTTTATGATATTTCAAAGCAAACCACCTGCAACGATAGAATGGGAATAATATAAACAAAAAAACTCGGCACAAAAACCGAGTTTTCTTATTTTTATGATTCCGTAAAATCTACCAGTTCCTTGATATTTACCTTTTTTTAACACAGTTAAATAAATATAAATAATCTATTCTCCTCTAGTTTCCTCTAAAAATCTTATCTACAATCTCTTTTGTAGCATATGGTTTTGCGAAATAACTCAAATTTTTACTCATTTCTTTTCGTAAATTTTTCATTTTCACAAATTTCCATCAAAGTTGTCCAAAAATTTATCTTTCATTTCGGAATCTTTCACCATTTTTGCTGCGTTTTTATTAACCAAAGTCAATGCATTTTTTTGGTCTGATGATCCTCCGCTGCAAAAGGAAACGGCACCAACAAAAATAGGTTTATGAGCCAATGCCAATTCCGAAATAGCAATCGCCCCTGCTCGTGAAACAATCACATCAGCAGCAGAATATACCAATGGCATATTGTTAAGGAACTCTGTCTTTATAATATTAGTATTTTGGAATTCGTTTGGTTTCAAATTGCCTTTTCCCGTTTGCCAAATTAATTGAAAACCTTTATCTGTGATTTCCTTGGCATATCTTTCCCAAGCATCATTCAGCACCTTAGAACCTAGCGACCCTCCGACGGAAAGAATAGTCAGTTTATCCTTATCCAAGCCCAATTTTTCTTTTGCTGGAATGGTATCTATCATCTCTGTAATGATATTTTCTCGGATAGGATTCCCTAAGAAGTAAGTTGGTGTTTTTCCAAAAAATCTCTCCATATCTGGATATGCTGTGAATACTGCTTTTGCTCTTTTAGAGAAAAAATATTCGTCTTCCCGGGTAGGGAATTTTGTTCTTGGATAAAGATTGGAATTTTCATCTGCGAAGCCATAAACAGAGCCGGACCACTAGCAAAACCACCCGTACCGATAGCGAAATCGGGACTGAAATTTTTAATAACTCTTCTTGCTTTGAGTAAACTAAAAACAATCTTAAATGGTAACCCCAAATTTTTTTCAGAAGGCTACTGCGATTAAACCCTGCAATATTAAGTCCTTCAATCTTAAATCCTGCTTGCGGTACCTTCTCCATCTCCATTTTTCCCTCGGCACCAATGAACAGAAACTCGGCATTAGGAATTCTTTTTTTTATCTCTTGGGCAATAGCTATCGCTGGGAAAAATATGCCCGCCTGTACCACCACCACTTATTAGCACTTTCATTTTATCAAAATAATTTTTAAATTAAGTATTTATGCTATATCATCAATCTCTTCTTCAGATTTTTGTTTAGAATCTTTAATCTGAGCATCTTCGCTAATCCTCAATACAATAGCCATCTGAATATACGAAGCCATAACAGCCGACCCTCCTGCACTAATGAAAGGTAAAGGCTGACCTGTAACGGGGATAATACCTACGGCCACAAATATATTAGCCAAAACCTGGACAGAAAACATTAGCATAATTCCCATCACACACATTCTCCGCTCTAATCCCACTACTTGATAGATAATTTTCATCATTCGGTAAATCATCATAATATAAATAAACAAAAGCATTACTGCACCTATCAAGCCGTATTCTTCTATAACAATTACATAAATAAAATCCGATACGGACTGCGGTAGCGTTTGTTTTATGGCTGATTTTCCAACTCCTACACCAAAAATCCCACCGTGATAGATGGCCGCTCGTGCATGATATGCTTGATAATTTTTGTCTTTATCTGCATTATCGTTAGAAAATTTATTCTCAATCCTACTAACCCAAGTATGCACCCTATTATTTGGTACCAAATCCGTCTTCAAAGCTAATAAAACAAATACCGATATCATTGATACCAAAAGAATTACATACCTTATGACATATTTTAACCTAATCCCTCCGATGAGCATTATCATTATTGATACAACCATAATAATAAGCCCCGTAGAACCATTATCAGTAAATACAAATCCCACAGATAATATAGGTACTATAAAGATAAAAAAAGATATCCATAAATGTCATCTTTTCACGAAGTATATCCGCTTTCTTAGAAATATATGAACACTGAAGCATTATCGTTGAAAGATACAAAAACAATGACGGCTGGAACGAAAGTGGACCAATACGAATCCATCTTCCTGCCTTTGCACCACTAACAGAATCACCCGATACAGAGGCAACTAGTGTCAATATAAGAAATATACTCCATAACACTATTAAAACAGATACAGAGGACCTAATATCCCTCATTATCAATCTTTTTACCACATAAAACCCCACAAAAAAGCCTATCAGCATAAAACCAATATGCCTACCTAAGAACTTAATCGTAGTTGTCTCATTGGATACATACTGCAACTGCGAACTGGCGGAATATCCAGGCAAAATAGATAATAGGGAAATTAAAATAACCATACCCAAGAGAATCCTATCCCTGAGAATATTTTATGTTCGTATGATTTCCTCGTAAAAAAATCTACAATTTTCCTCATATTAAAAAAACTTATTTCAAGGCTAATACAGCTTGTTTGAATTTCTTACCTCTATCCTCATAACTCTTGAATAAATCAAAACTCGCACAGCAAGGCGAAAGTAAAACTGTATCTCCTTTATGAGCAATATTTTTGGCAATTTTCACGCATTCTTCTAAATTTGATGTATTATAAATTAACTCTTTATTAGCGCCAAAAAAATCTATAATCTTCTTATTATCAACCCCTAAGCAAACAATAGCCTTTACTTTCTCTTTTACCAATTCCTCTATCTCGGTATAATCGTTACCTTTATCTATCCCTCCCACAATCCATATAGTAGGCGTTTTCATACTTTCTAAGGCGTAATAAGTAGCATTAACATTCGTTGCCTTGCTATCATTAATGTATTTTACCCCATCAATCTCGGCAAATTGCTCCAAACGATGCTCCACCGATTGGAATGTTTTCAAGGACTCTACCAAACTATTATCACTAATATTCAATAATTTAGCAGTAATAGAAGCTGCTAAACAATTCGCTACATTATGTTTTCCCACCAAAGACATTTCACCAATAGGCATAGAAAAGGTTCTTCCCTCCAATTTCACAAAAATATGGTCATTAGTAGCAAATCCCCCCTCTTCTAATTCCTCATTAAGTGAGAACAATAATTTTTTAGCATTAATATCTACCCTATTCAGTAGTTTTTTTACTCATTTCATCATCTTTATTACAAATGAAGAAATCATTATTTTGTTGATTTTTTTAGCAATATTGAATTTTGCCAAAGCATATTCTTCGTAATTATAATTATACTTGGTCAAGATGGTCGGGCGACAAATTGAGCAACAACGAGATATATGGACGGAAATTCTGAATATCATCCAACTGGAAACTACTGATTTCAAGCACAAAATAATCATACTGCTCCTCGGCCACCTGCTTTGCAAAGCTCTTACCAATATTCCCTCCTAAACCTACATTAAACCCCGCATTTTTTAATATATGATATATCAGCGAAGTAGTAGTCGTTTTCCCATTACTCCCCGTAATGGCAATAATTTTGGCATCTGTAAATTCCGATGCAAACTCTATTTCCGAAGATAAGCGGATACCTTTTTTTCTTTAATTTTTTTATCAAATCGGCCTTTTTTTAGGAATACCGGGCTTTTGATAACCCAATCTGCAGATAAAATTCGCTCCTCATCATGAGAACCTTCTTCAAACTCAATCTCAGCATCTTCCAATTGTTTTTTGTAACTATCCTTAATACTTCCTTTATCCGAAAGGAAAACCTCCATTCCTTTTTTCTTTGCTAAAAGTGCGGCTCCTACACCACTCTCGCCACCACCTAATATTATAATTTTCATTGCTTTTTATAGATTTAATGTTTATTCTCTTCTTCTGCTATACGGAAAAAACTAGATTTATCTCACTTTCAAAGTAATTAAACAAATAATTGCTAATATAACACCAATAATGAGAAATCTCATAACGATTTTTACTCTCATGGTAGCCACTTTTTTGATAATGGTGATGCAAGGGCGACATTTTGAAAAGTCTGTGATTCTGAGCATATTCTAGCCCATATCTCTTCTTTCTATATTTGAAAACTACTACTTGTAACATCACTGAAAGATTCTCTATCAAAAAAATTCCACAAAGAACGGGTATCAATAATTCTTTTCTCAAAATAATCGCCAAAACAGCAATCACTCCACCTAGCATCAAGCTTCCCGTATCTCCCATAAATACTTGGGCAGGATAGGTATTATACCAAAAAAATCCAATAACAGCCCCTACCATTGCGAAGGCAAAAATAGTAGTCTCACCCATATTCGGAAGAAACATAATATTCAAATAATCAGCAAAAATGATATTCCCTGATAAATAAGCAAAAAATGCTAAGGTGAGCAAAATAATAGTACTCGTTCCTGCTGCCAAGCCATCTATACCATCTGTAATATTCGCACCATTAGAAACCGCAGTTACAATAAATATCACCATCGGGATAAAAACCGCCCAAGACCACTCTTGTGCTTGTTCTTCATTCATCCAAAAAAGAATCTTACTATAATCAAACTCATTATTCTTCACAAATGGTACAGTAGAAACCTGCTTTTTCTCTGTAGGCATAAACTTTTTTTCAATCTTATTTCGATCAAAAGACCCCGCATCGGAGTATTTTCTTTTCACCAATATATCCGAATGGTAAAACATCACCGCTCCCACAACAAGTCCCAAGCCTACTTGTCCTATTACCTTAAATTTTCCACTAAGCCCATCCTTATTTTTTTCTTTTATCTTTTTTTAAATAATCATCAATAAAAACCTATTGCTCCCATCCAAATCATAGAAATAATGAGTAAAATAATGTAAATATTATTAATTTTAGTGAATAATAATACGGGAACGAGTGTCGCTATAATAATAATAAGCCCTCCCATCGTTGGTGTTCCTTCTTTTTGCTTTTGGCCCTCTAATCCAAGATCCCTTACAAGCTCTCCCATCTGTTTTCTTCGGAGAATATTAATAATTTTCTTTCCGTAAAGTAGAGCTATCAATAATGAAAATAGCACCGACATACCCGCACGAAACGAAATGTATTTCAATAAGTTTAACCCTGGTATATGTATCCCTTGACTCGTAAGATATTCGTATATATAGTATAACATAATTAATTCCTTGTCTCCAAAAAGAGCAATAGTGGCAAGGAAACTCACTTTTTTTATTTTTTTAATATTCTTCCTATAATGTACTTTATGTTCTCAAAAGAAACCTACAAATTTTTATTTTTATAATATTCTTTTGGCAGACAATGCTGATAGTTTATACAGCAACGAACATTTATACAATTTCCCTCTATCCAACATTTCATCTAAAAAAACTTCTATAAGATGCCTTAAATTTTATTATTGATGGGTATTCAACATTATTATTATCAAATAGAAATATACTCCACAATTGATTATGATTCACCTTAAGACCATAAGTATAATAATGTGCAGATTCTGAAGCTTTTTAGCATTAAAAATCCTATAATCATCTTTTTTTCCAACATTATTTTTCATTGCAGAAACATAGGCTATTAAATAATCTGCCAACCCCCTCATTCCTTGTAGCTTAGTTTTATCATTTTTTTATATCATCATAATATTTAATAGGCGGAGGTAAAACTACTGATTTATAACATTTTACAAACTCATCATACCAATCATTTATGAATTTATTATTCTTCGGAGCAGCTAAAAAAATAGGTCTCCAAAATAGGTCTATCAAGATTTGTAGTGATTATATCTGCATAAAAACCTATTACATCTGTATGATAATCCTCCTTCAAACGATATACCCAATCCAAATTTTCAGTTAATAATATACTTGCATCTATCCAAAAATCCACCATAAGTTCTCAACAAATCCAGCCTAATAATATCTGAATAATTGGCGACTGGCAAAAGTTCATTTTTTTCTATAATATTCGGTAAAAAAATCCCTCAAAGTCTTGCTATTCAAGATATTTACTTCATATTCAGGGAGGATTTTCTTTATTTTTTTGGATACAAAGTTCCACTAAAATAGACTTTTTTTCCTTCCCAATACATCCATATAATACGAGGAATTTCTTCTCTATTTTCACCCCCTTTCCCCATAAAAATTTTAGTAACTTCCATATTTTTTTATTTTCCCATTATATTTACGAGTTCTAATATTGTTTCTTTATCATCAAAAATGATGCCTTACCCCATTGATTTCTTGATAAGTTTCGTGGCCTTTTCCTGCTACCAAAACGATATCTTTGGGTTCTGCAAATTTTATTGCCATTTTTATCGCCTCCTTTCGGTCTGGGATAGTGATATATTTACTAAAATTTTTGAGACTCTACCCCAGCCTCTATTTCTTTAATTATCTGCGCTGGGTCTTCTGTCCTCGGATTATCCGAAGTGATGATTGCCAATGTAGATTTTCTTGTCGCTACCTTTCCCATTTCTGGGCGTTTTTCGCGGTCACGGTCACCTCCACAGCCAAAAACCGTAATTAATCGTTCGTTCTTTGTCCTAATCTCATTGATACTATCCAAAATATTCTCCAAAGCATCGGGTGTATGAGCATAATCCACCACGAAAATAATCCCTCCTTGAGATTTCAATACTTCGAATCGTCCATTTACTCTTTTTAGTTGAGAAATCGTAGTGAGAATTTCATTTTCTTCAAATCCTAATTCTCTTGCTATTGCAAAAACTAATAACAGATTATATACATTGAATTTCCCTGTGAGCGTTGTCCAAAATTCTTTTCCATTAAAGTCAAGTAACATTCCATTAAAATCCAACTCCAATAATTTCCCGTGATAATCCGCCAAAGTTTTCACAGCATAAGTTTTCTTTTTTGCCTTAGTATTTTGCAACATCACTAGACCATTTTTATCATCAATATTTGTGATAGCCACAGCCGTTTGTGGCAACTCATCAAAAAAATCGTTTTTTTGGTATTAAGATATTCCAAAAAAGTTTTATGATAATCCAAATGGTCATGAGTAATGTTGGTAAACCCTGCAATACGGAAATTCAGTCCATCTATTCTTCCTTGATGGATTCCGTGGGAACTCACCTCCATAAAAGCATATTGACAACCCTGCTCCACTGCCTTGGATAAGATTTTATTTAATGTAATAATATCTGGTGTAGTATGAGTTGAAGGGAAAACCTCATCACCAATACGATATTCCACTGTGGAAATAAGTACCGACGAATATCCCATTTTTTTGAAAATATCAAATAAAAGGGTCGAGACAGAAGTTTTCCCATTCGTTCCCGTTACTCCCACCAAAATCAAACCCTTTGATGGATTACCATAGAAATTACTTGCTAAAAGCCCTAAAACTTTTGATGAATTTTCTACTTTGATATAGATTATCCCTTCTTCTTTTTTTGCTCTGGCAACACTTCACATACAATTGCTTTTTGCCCTTTTTTTCTATCGCTGATGAAATATATTGATGCCCATCAACCAATGTTCCCTTTATCGCTATATAGAGTGAGTTTTTTACTGCTTTTCGGCTATCAAAGACTATTTCCGAAATCTCAATTTCTTTATTTCCGAGAATATCTAAAACATCTACTCCATTTAATATATCACTTAAAAATCATTATTTAGGATTCTATTTTATTAGTTTATTCGATTATATTTTATCTATCCAATACCAAATAAATTCTTTGCCCTTTTTTTAGTTTGGTATCAGGGATTGGGAATTGCTCCTTCACTCGTCCCACACCTTCGTATTTCACTCTATACCCTTCGTTTTCAAGTTGAGATATAGTATAGGCTCCCACCGAACCAATGATATTAGGCATTATATTATTTTTTTCACTGATATTTTTTTCTTGCTTTGGTATAAGTTTTTTTAAATCTACTGGCTTCGTATTTGGGTTAATATCTATATTTTTGAGGCATTTTAAGGAAAGTTCGTCCTGCTATTTCCTTAAAGACAGGTGCTGAAACAGTTGAGCCATAATATCCTATTGAGGTATCAGGTTGATTAATCATTACCAAACAAGTGTATAGCGGTTTATCAGCAGGATAGAATCCCGCAAATGAAGCTTGATATTTTCTGGTTCCTGGTATCCAATACTCAAATCTGGCAGTACCTGTCTTTCCAGCCATTTTAAGATTTGGAGTAAATATACTTTTCGCTGTTCCCTTTTTCTACAGCTTTTTACGAGGGCTCTTGTCATCATATCTATTGCCTTGTCTGAGGCAATTTTCTCTACCATTACTTGTGGTTTAGCCTCGTAGATTATCTTACCATTATCGAGGACTTTATCAATAAATATTGGTTTTAACATTTTCCCTTTGTTGGCAATAGCATTATAAAAAGTAGCCATTTGTATAAGGGAAAAATTCGTTGAATACCCATAAGATATAGAAGCAAGTGTCGCCCTATTCCAGCTTTTATTTTTAGGAGTTACGATTTTTGGACTAGCAACACCCGAGACTTCCAAATCTAATTTTTCGGCCATTTTCCAGCGTCTCAAATGATTCAAGAAGGTATTTGGACTATCTTTATAGTATTTCGTGATGAGCTTAGCTGTCCCCACATTAGAGGAGTTTGCCAATACATCAGAAATATCGTAAAGCCCGCCACCATGCCCATCACTAATTTTCTGTCCGCCATAGACCCAAGTTCCATTCTCTACATCTACGGTGGTATTATCATCAATGAAGCCATCATCCATACCTGCCAAAAGGGAAACTACTTTAAAGGTAGACCCCTGCTCGGTGGCATCTTTCAGAGCATAGTTATAGGTATCCTTATAGCTTCCATCTTTGGTTTTTGTGAGATTCACCATTGCGCGAACCTTTCCTGTGGCAACTTCTATCACTATTACACTACCGTGATGAGCCTTATACTGGGCAAGCTGCTTCTCTAAGGCTGAACTAGCAATATCTTGAATCCTCAAATCTAGTGTAGTATATACATCATTTCCGTCAACGGGGTCGATAGTTTTCCAATAATTAATGGGTTTCCATTGTTTAGAATTTATTTTTTGTTCCTCTCGTGAACCATCTTTTCCTCTCAAATATTTAGAAAAAGCTGCCTCCAGCCCTGAGTGCCCCCTCTCGTCATCTACACCGATAGTCCCTGCACCTATTTCACTTGTTGCCAACTCTCTGTGATATTTTCTTTCTACGATAAAACCTCCCTTACTTTTTCCTTTGTTAAAAATCGGGAATGACCTTATTCTTGCATATTTATCAAATTCTAATCCTGTGATGAGCCTATAATATTGATTTTTACGACTTCTTTCCTTATTGAGTTTCACCAAGAAATAAGACTTGGGTTTATTAAACATCGCTCCGAGTGAGTCTGCAAGGGCATCTACATTGTTTTTGAATAAAGTATCCCTCATCGTTTTAAAATCTACATAGATATCATACCTCATCACAGTAGTAGCCAATATTGTCCCATCGGTGGCAAAGAGGTTTCCTCTCGCTGCTTTTACTTTGTTGGTACGATAGTTACTATCTACCAACTTTTTAATATCTTCTGCATCAGAGTATTGTATAAAACATATTTTTACCAAAACCCCTAGCATAGCAAACAAAACGAACGCAAAAAGAGACATTGAACCTATCTTCGGAGAAGAGCTTTCTTTATTTTTTCTTTGCATCATCTATTCTTATTAATAATTTGTGTGGGTGGTTTTCAAGAGGGATTAGCGAGTCCTTAATAACTTCCTTGCCAAGTTCAGATTCCATTTTCACTTTTATCAATTTACTTTGAGCATAGGCATTACGAGATTTATATTCTTCCACTTGCTCTTTCAAGTCATTGATGGTTGCTATCTGGGAACTCACCTTATGGTTAGCCATAATAATCAAAATTAGAAATATGATAACCTCAAAGATGAGCCATCTATTTTCTTTAAACGATTTACTATCAAAAAAACTCTCCACCGAGCACTTCTGATATTTTTCGTATTCTTCTTTTTTTCGCCATTACTTATTCATTAATATGATTTATAGCTTAATTCCCACCCTCATTTTAGCACTTCTTGCACGAGTATTTTGGGATATTTCAGCCTCATCTGGGACGATAGCTTTGGATTGTGGCAAATCAAAAAACTTTTGATAATTCCCATACACATCGCGTTCGGGTTCTCCATCGAACATTCCATTTTTCAAAAATCTCTTCACCAATCTATCCTCAAGAGAGTGATATGATATCACAACCAATCGTCCTTCGGATTTTAGCACGCTGTATGCTTGTGTGAGCATCTCTTTCAGCACTTCTAATTCCTCATTCACCTCAATACGAATAGCTTGAAAAACTTGTGCAAAAAATTTATTTTGTTTATGTTGTGGCACGAACGAAAAGACCCTTTTCAAGTCCTCTGTACTATCAATTTTTTTCGTTTTTCGCTGATGGACAATCTCTTTGGCTAACTTTCTCGCCTCCCTCAATTCTCCATAATAATAAAAAATATCCGCCAATTGTTCTTCCTCGTATTCATTAATCACCTTTTGAGCATTCAGCGTTTGCAAAACATTCATTCTCATATCCAAAGGAGCATCAGTACGGATAGAAAAACCTCTCTCAGCTTCGTTAAACTGATGCGAAGATACTCCTAAATCAGCTAAAATACCATCTACCTTCTCCACACCAAACATTCGCAAAGAATTTTCCAAAAAACGAAAATTTTGGTTGATTAATGTAAATCTCGGGTCATCTATCCTATTATTCAATGCATCTAAATCTTGATCAAAAGAAAAAAGGTGTCCATTAGCAGACAATCGACTAAGAATCTCCCGAGAATGCCCACCACCTCCAAATGTACAATCTACATAAACACCATCTGGATTAATAACCAAATTATCTACACTCTGCCTCAATAAAAACGGGGATATGGTACCCTATATCATTAGTTTCTGTATTCAAAATTTCTATTTTTTTAGTGATTAACTTTCACTTGTAGCCAAAAACTACAACCTACAAATAAAAACAACGCACAAAAATTAATCAATTTTTTTCCTCAAAAATAAATATTTATCATCTTGAATGTGGATAATTATTTATTATTTTCTCTCATTAATATTAAAAAAATTTCTTAAATACCCACTTTATATACCAATAAAAATAAAAATAAAAATTCGTATTTTTTTGCGTCTCGAGGACACGAAAAATTATGATTTTTTTAAATTCAATTTTAAAAAAAGTAAAAAAACATACAACTACATCGACGAAGGCACCGGAAAACCGCTCGTTTTACTACACGGATTGATGGGGGACTCAGTAATTTTGATGATATGGTAGAATTCTTCTCCAACAGAGGCTATAGAGTGATTGTTCCACAATTACCAATATACGACTTATCTGTACTCAATACTAACCTAACAGCCTTAGCGAAATATGTCGCAAAGTTAATAGACGAATATATCAAGGAACCTGTAACCATCGTAGGAAACTCTATGGGGGGACATATCGGATTGATACTCACTACTATCCGACCTGATTTAGTAGATAAACTCGTATTAACGGGAAGTTCTGGACTTTATGAAAGAACCTTCGGTGATTCTTTCCCAAGAAAAGGAGATAAAGAATACATCAAGAAAAAAACACAGGAGGTATTCTACGACCCAAATGTCGCCACCGATGAACTTGTAGATGAAGTTTTCAGTATCGTAAATGATAGAATGAAAGGTATAAAAACAGTGATGCTTGCCCGTAGTGCCATCAAACACAATATGCTAAAAGACCTACCCAACATAAAGTGTCCCACTTGTATCATTTGGGGAAAGCAAGATAATGTAACACCTCCCGACATCGCCGTGGAGATGAATAAGAATATTCCGAACTCTGACCTATTTTGGATTGATAAGTGTGGGCATGCCGCAATGATGGAGCAACCAGAAGAATTCAACAATATACTGTATCAATGGCTAAAAAAAGTTTGATATTTAGAGAAATAAACTCTTCACTTTAAATAAGAAAAATATAGCATGCTCATTAAATCTGCAAATTTCGTAAAAAGTAGTAGCAAGTGGCAAGAATGCCCCGAGCCAAATATTGCCGAATATGCCTTCATCGGGCGGTCTAATGTGGGAAAATCCTCCCTCATCAATGCGATGATGAACAAAAAAGATTTGGCAAAAACATCTCAAACACCTGGAAAAACTCAACTCATCAATCATTTTTTTAGTGAATGAAGAGTGGTACCTCACCGACCTACCGGCTACGGATATGCGAAAGTTTCTAAATCTCAAAGAAAAGATTTTGAAAAACTCATCACAAACTATATTCTCAATAGAAAAAACCTCGTAAATCTATTTATCCTAGTAGATATCCGCCATACACCTCAAAAAATTGACTTAGAGTTTATGGAATGGTGTGCCGAAAGTGGTATTCCCTTCTCTATTATTTTCACAAAGGCTGACAAACTGAAACCCAATGCTGTAACTCAAAAATGTGGAAACCTACCAACAGAAATTATTGGAGACTTGGGTAGAATTGCCAGAGTTATATATCACTTCTGCGGAAAAGGAAAGAAGGAGGCGAAAATATCTTGAATTTCATAGAACATACTAATAAATATTTAAGAATACATAGTGTAAAAATTTAAATAGTTCATTTTTGGAGCATTCATATAAAAAAAGATTCCTTTGAATCTCCTTTTTATTTTAATCATCTAATATCCAGATATTTATGAGTTTGCACCGAGTATCTCCACTGTGGGTTATTTAATATAAATTCTATTATTTTTTTGGATAATTTTGTTCTCTCCTGCTCCATTCTGTTTGTAGATATAGTAAGCAATCATTAGAGACTTTTTCGGCTTGTTGTTCTGCAAATTTAAAATCGTGATTATTGAATATCACCATTTTTTTAGTTCGTTTGCTTTCTCATAAACTTCAGGTAGAGGCAATTTCGTTTTTTTTGGAGAAAGAGTTATCCAATCTAGATGCCCACTAAGAGGGTGAGCCCCCGAAGTCTCAATATGAATCCTACAACCATTGTCTTTTAATGCTTCCGTCAGCACATCTAAATTCCACATAAGTGGTTCTCCCCCCGTGATAATCACCAATTTGCAATATTCAGAGGCAGTTTTTGCCAAAGCTTTCATATCCATCAGAGGGTGAATATCGGCATCCCAACTTTCTTTCACATCACACCAATGGCAACCGACATCACACCCAGCCAAACGGATAAAATATGCCGCTCGCCCAGCGTGGAAGCCTTCGCCTTGTATCGTATAAAAAGTGTTCCATTACGGGAAGTAGTTTTCCTTCTTTCATTAAAATTTCTTGCTTCATAGTTTTATTTTTACCACATATCTAAAACATTAAGAGTGAAAAATCACCCTTAATGCGAATTATTATTATGGAAATAAGATGTTTTTATACTTGGCATCAAATTTCGTTCATTAATCGTTATATACAGATGTTTTATAGGCTATGATTGTATTTTTTTCATCAGCATAGCTCTTGTCATAGGTCCCACTCCACCGGTACAGGAGTAATTGCAGATGCCTTACTTTCACAAGAAGCAAAATCCACATCGCCAGCGAGATGGTAGCCTTTTTCGGAGTCATCATCAACACGAGTAATCCCCACATCAATAATCACAGCACCATCTTTTATCATACTACCTTTCAAGAAATTAGGTACGCCAAGTGCGGTAATCACAATATCTGCCTTCTGTGTATATTCCTCTATATTTTCGGTATAGGAATGCACGAGTGTAACAGTAGAGTTACCTGGGAAATCTTTTCTTCCCATCAAGATACTCATTGGTTTTCCTACGATACGGCTTCTACCTATAATCACGCAATGTTTTCCTTTTGTCTCAATATTGTATCGTTCCAAGAGAGTTAAGATACCAAAAGGCGTCGCTGGAAGAAAAGTGTCCATTTCCAAAGCCATTTTCCCAAAAATTCTCAGGATGGAAGCCATCTACATCCTTTCTTGGGTCTATAGCATTAATAATTTTTTCTTGGTCAATTTGCTTAGGTAATGGCAATTGCACGATAAAACCATCCACTGCCTTAGATTTATTTAGTTCATCTATTTTCTCCAAAAGTTCTTGTTCGGAAACGGTACTTGGGAATTTTATCGTAGATGATGTAAAACCCACTTCTTGACAATCCTTCACTTTTGAATTCACATAAGCTTTACTAGCTCCATTATTTCCAACCAAAATAGCGACCAAATGAGGAGCTCGCCTTTTGTTAGCCAGAATTTTATTAACTTCTTCTCTAATTTCGGATTTTATTGTTCTAGACAATGATAATCCATCAATAATCTGTGCCATTTTTACTTTTTTTATTAAATTTATTTAAATTCTTTTCTCTTTGAAATAATTAATCAATCCATTTGTTGAAGAATCATGAGAATCAATTTTGTCATCGGAGTGCAATTCTGGAAGAATCTTATTCGCTAAAACTTTCCCTAATTCTACCCCAAATTGGTCAAAAACTATACACATTCCAAATCACTCCCTGAACAAAAATTTTTATGTTCATACAAAGCTATAAGTTGCCCCAACGAATACGGTGTAAGCTCATCTATCAGCAAAAGAATTTGTTGGTGAATTTCCTTGAAAAAAACTTTATAACTCAGTATTTTATAAATTTCATCATCAGTATTTCCTGATTGTTTTAGTTCAGCATAAACCTCATCTTCATTTTTTTCCAAAAAGCAAGAGCCTCTGTCTGAGCAAAAAAAGTTTGCCAATAGTTTTTTTCTTGATGGTCAGCAACCACATTACAAGACCTCACAAAAGCGATAAAAATCTGCTGGAATAAGTTCAGTTCCCTGATGCAATAGTTGATAAAACGAATGTTGCCCATTCGTACCAGCCTCTCCCCAAATAATTGTCCCAGCCTCATAATTCACAAAAATCACCATTTCTATCCACAAATTTCCCATTACTTTCCATATCCGTCTGCTGCAAATAGGCAGGAAACCTCTCCAAATACTGAGAATATGGCAATACAGCATAAGAACTTGCTCCTGCAAAATTTCTATACCAAATACCAAGCAGAGCCATCAATATTGGGATATTCTGAGAAAATTCTGCTGTTTGAAAATGAACATCAGTTTCGTTAGCACCTTTTAACAATTTCTCAAAATTATCATAACCTATTGATAATACAATACTTAGCCCAATAGCAGACCATAATGAATAACGACCGCCTACCCAATCCCAAAATTCAAAAATATTTTCCTCGGCAATACCAAAAGACTTTACTGCATCAATATTCGTGGAAAGAGCAACGAAATGGTTAGCTACATCCTCTTCCGTAGCCTTCTGAAGAAACCATTTTTTTGCTGAAAAAGCATTTGTTATAGTCTCCTGCGTGGAGAAAGTCTTAGATGCTACGATAAATAATGTTGTCTCTGGATTGAGATTTTTCAGTACTTCAGCTAAATGATTACCATCTACATTAGAGATAAAATGAGTATTAAGCCTCGTTTTATAGTGTTTCAATGCAGAACAAACCATTACTGGGCCAAGGTCTGATCCTCCAATACCTATATTCACTACATCTGTAATTTTTTCACCTGAAAAACCTCTATACTCACCAGAAATCACTTTTTCGGAAAATAATCTCATTTGAGATAATACTCTCTTTATCTTAGGCTTAACATCTTCACCATCAACAAAAATTGGTTTATCTGAAAAATCTCTCAGTGCGGTATGTAGCACGGCTTTGTTTTCTGTTTCATTGATTTTTTCTCCTGAAAACATCAGATTAATAGCCTCCTTCACTTTGGTTTCTTCTGCCAAACGAAGAAGATATTCCATTGTTGTAGAGTTGATTAAGTTTTTAGAATAGTCAAAAAGATAATTATCTCTCTTCACAGAAAACTCCTCAAAACGGTGAGGATTTTCGGCAAAGAGAGTTCTTAAATCAAATTCGTTTTCAAGAAAATGTTCTACTAAATACTCCCAAATATTGGTTTCAGTAGGGTTTATTTTTTTGGTAACATACTTCTATTTAAGTTAGGGCAAAGATAAAGAAAAAGATTTAATTTAGAAACTCAGTATTTATCTCAACAATAACCATCTTTTTGGTATTGAAAAAAATCAAATTATTCCTATATTTGCAATAACATCTAAAAAAATAACAGAGACGAATGGCAAAGCTGAAAAACATCTTATTTTTTTGTCAGAGTTGTGGTACCCAACACTCTCAATGGCAGGGACAATGCAAAAGTTGCAGAGAATGGAATACCATAGTGGAAGAAGTAGTAGAAAAAGCAATCAAAATCAGCTATAAATACCGACAAACAACACATTATCAATATCATAGAAGTTGAAACAAAAGACGAACCAAGAATAAAAACACCATCTGAAGAGTTAAACAGAGTTTTGGGAGGCGGTATCGTTTTAGGGTCGGTAACACTCATTGGAGGCGAACCCGGGATTGGAAAATCTACTCTTTTACTACAATTAGCCCTAAAAAAATGAAGAAAAAAATCCTCTATGTCTCTGGTGAAGAATCGGCATCACAAATAAAGATGCGAGCTGATAGATTAACAGAAATGCAAAATCCAAATTGCTTTCTCTTCACAGAGACTTCTATGGAAAAAATCCTCTATGAAGCTCAGAAATTACTCCCAGATTTTATGATAATAGACTCTATACAGACGCTACACTCATCTAATATTGAGAGTTCTGCAGGGTCGGTATCACAAATACAGGGAATGCTCTAATGAAATTATCAAATTTGCAAAAAAACACAATATCCCAGTATTCCTCGTGGGGCATATCACCAAAGATGGGCATATTGCAGGACCAAAACTTTTGGAGCATATGGTAGATGTTGTCCTTAATTTTGATGGTGATAGGAATCACCTATTCCGCTTACTTCGGGCTAATAAAAACCGTTTTGGTTCTACGGCCGAAATTGGTATCTACGAAATGATTGCTCAAGGACTAAAAAGAAATAAAAAATCCATCTCAGATACTCATCACAAAAAAATTTGAGGAACTCTCTGGAAACTCTATTGCCGTAACATTAGAAGGAAATCGCCCAATGCTCCTTGAAATACAAGCTCTCGTGAGTAGTGCTGTGTATGGTGTACCACAAAGAAGTTGTACAGGATTTGATTCGAAACGGCTTAATATGCTCCTCGCTGTATTAGAAAAAAACGATCAGGGTTTCAATTGGGGGCAAAAGATGTTTTCCTCAATATCACAGGAGGAATCAAGACCGACGACCCAGCTCTTGACTTGGCAGTAATAGCATCCATACTATCCAGCAACCAAGATATTGCCATTTCTGAAAGATATTGCTTCGCAGGAGAGATTGGACTAAGTGGGGAAATACGCCCTGTACCACAAATAGAACATCGCATATCGGAGGCCGAAAAAAATTAGGCTACGAAAAGATTTTTTTGTATCCAATCTTAACAAAAATACCTAAAAAAATATACTATAAAAAAATTGAAGGCACAAGTAAAATAGAAGACTTTTGCCGATAGATTATTTTAACAAAAACACCAAAAAATAATATAATGAATTACACCGCCCAACAATTAGCCTCTATCACCCATTCTAAACTTTTTGGGAAAAATCTGACCTTATTGTAAAAAAATATCGTATTTGATAGCCGAACCATCTTCGCTGTGAATCAAACGGCATTTATTGCTATATCAACCAAGAAAAAAATTCAGGTGAAAAAAATATACAAGACGCTATTAATAAAGGGAATTAAAAATTATCATCACGGAAAATATACCAGAAAATATACAAAAAGGATTTAACTTACATCATCACAGAAAAATACTACCGAATTCCTACAAAATTTGGCAAAAACATCATATCCTACAATTTCCTGACCTACAAACCATTGGCATCACAGGGAGCAATGGCAAGACCATCGTAAAAAGAATGGCTATACCAAAGCATCAATAAAGATTTCTCAGTAGTGAAGTCTCCAAAGAGTTTCAACTCACAAATAGGCCTACCCATTTCCCTACTACAAACCAATGATAATCATCAAATTGGAATATTTGAAGTAGGTATCTCTCACCCTAACGAAATGGATATTTTGGAACATATTTTCCAACCTAAAATAGGACTACTTACCCATATCGGTACAGCCCATCTCACAAATTTTCAAAATGAAAAACAACTCATTCAAGAAAAAATAACTCTCTTCAAACATTCTGAAATCATCATTTTACAACGGAGACAATCAAGAAGTAAAACACTTAATAACAGCTACTTACCCTGAAAAACTTATTTCCTATGGATTAAACTACGACAATGATGTAAAAATAATCCCAACCAAAGAAAATTCCCCAAATATTATCGTGGATTATTTTGGAGAGACTTTCTCAATCCCTATTCATCAAAAAGATGATGCCACACTTTGTAATATACTTAGTATCATTACATTATTAAAACAATTTAACTTTAACAATGAGAAAAATAAGCCAAAAGAATAAGCCTATTAAAAAGTATAGAAATGAGATTAGAAAGCGTAGAGGGCGTCCGAGGAAACCTCATCATTAATGATTCTTTCAATCTCGATTTAGATTCATTAATCATTGCTTATCAATTCATTAACGAATATAATAAACCTCAAAAAAATACTCATTCTCACTGATTTCATTGACAGCAAAACAGTGGATTTATATCAAAAAGTCGTAAGTTATACCAACGAGCAACATTTTTGATAAAAATATTCCTTATAGGTAAGGAAATCATCCAATTCGAAAAAGAATTTCAATACGGAGACTTATTCCTTCTCTTCCATAGACGAATTAATTAATAGCCAACAAATTAACAAACTTGAAAACTCTTTAATTTTTATTAAAAGGGGCAAGAATATTCAGTATTGAAAAAAATTAAAAAAATCACCTTGAACTACAAAAGCACGACACAATTTTAGAAATCAATCTAAATGCTATTTTTACACAATATAAATGCCCATAAGGCTCTGCTAAAACCAACCACAAAAATGATGGCTATGGTAAAGGCGTTTTCCTATGGATTAGGTGGTTACGAAATCGCAGAATTTTTGCAACATCATCATATAGACTATCTAACAGTAGCCTACGCAGACGAAGGTGTGGAGCTGAGAAAACACGGCATAACAACTCCAATTATGGTAATGAACCCCGAACAGCATAGCTACAGCACTATAATAGACTATAATCTGGAACCGGAAATATACAGCTTCCGCGTGTTAGAAAACTTCTGTAATCAACTGAAAATAAAGGGATATAACACTCCGTACCCGATACATATTAAGTTAGAAACAGGAATGCACAGATTAGGATTCAAGACCCACGAGATTGAAGAACTCATTACTAAAATCCACGACCTTCCAGTAAGAATCCAGTCTATATTTTCTCATCTTGCCACTGCTGATGACGACAACGAAAAGGCATACACCCTACAACAAATACATATTTTTGATGAGAACTCTACAAAGTTAGTCGCTGGGCTTCCATATCAGCCAATCCGTCATATTCTTAATTCATCAGGAATTGCAAATTTCACTGATTATCAATTTGATATGGTGAGAATAGGCATCGGAATGATTGGTCTTTCTCCGAATGATAAATTACAAAAAAACAACTCCATAATGCTGTTAGTTTCAAAACTTTAATTTCGCAAATTTCGAAGGTAGAAGTGGGTGATACTATTGGCTACAACCGCCGATATTCAATAAAAAATAACACCCGGATTGCCACAATACCCGTAGGATATGCCGATGGAATACCTCGACTTGTAGGGAATGGCGTTGGGCGTGTGAAAGTACACGGAAAATATATTCCTATCGTTGGGAACATCTGTATGGATATGATGATGATAGACTTGGGCAAATTACCTGCCAAAGAGGGGTGATGAAGTGGTAATATTTGATACTTTGGAAGAGTTATTAACCTTGTCTAAACACTGCCAAACAATACCTTACGAAGTGCTTACATCCATCTCCCGAAGAGTAAAAAAAGAATTTATGTGAAAGATTAAGCATTATCTCATCATAACTAGTACATAATGATAAAATAAAAAAATACTAGTAGTAAAGTCAAACTTAATCCAAAAAAACAACTGGATTTTTAAAAATTGTGGAATAAAAAAACAGCGAGATTTAAAAATCTCGCTTTTGGTTATATTTAATCATCATTGAATAACTCATATTGATTATTCCCTTGATAATTTTTTTATAAAAATGAAATGCTTTTTTTCCACAGTCTTTCCTCCTATCCCTCTTACACTCTGTAAACCACTTAACCTTCTAATATTTTCATCTCCAAGAGCCTTACTAATAGCAGAAATTGGCAATGGCTTTTCTTTTTATTTTTTTCATTTATTTTTTTCATTTATTTTTCAATTTCTCTGCTATTATTTAAACTATTTTCTTTCTTTAAACCATCTAATATTTCTCTCAAATTTTTTTAAGCTCTTTTTTTCTTTCAAATTTTTTTAAGCTCTTTCTTTAATTCCTTTTCTGGTATTCTTGTCCAAATTTCTTTGAATTTCAAATATGAATCATCATAAGCACAAGGATCTAAATAATAAATTTCTATATCAATATTATCACATCGTTCCAAATACTTTTTCATTACTTCTATGGATTTTTTTCAGGGAATACCACCGTTACTTGCTCCTAATAATGGGAAAGCTATAGATTTTATTCCTTTTTCTTTATAAGTATCTAAAAAAATTTTTGTAATCCTTTTTTTCTAAATACTCTATTTTGCTCTCATATTTCCAATGATTTTTTTGTAGGGAAATTTAAAAATCCACTTATTATCAGATTTATAAATCCAAAGCGTTCCAATACTTATTTTCTTTTCATTGCACAACTCCACATATCTACTATACATTTCTGGATAACGCAATCTACATTCATAAGCTATACCAGCATTCATTATCCCAACACAATTAATAGTATTCACTATTGTCTGACATTCTGTTGTGAATATATTTCCTTTTTTTATAGTTATCATAATTCTTAAAAAAATATAAATCATATTTAATTTCTACTGGAATTTTTTTCCATTTACAAAATTACCAATTTTCTGTTTGGCAAACTCTTCTGTTGTTGAATTATTACAAAATATTTTTCAATATTTGATTTGTTTTAATAATCGAATAAACTAATACTTCCGAACATCTTAATCTTTTACCATCTTGATAAGTATACCAAGAACTACTATTTATACAACTCCAATCCAATTTTTTTCCAAATCATCTATATTTCTATAAAAATTTTCGTTGGGTTAGATGCTGCATTTCCATCTGTAAATAAAAGCATCATCGTTATATAACAACATAGGATTCATTGCAAGAATTACAATATCATTCTGCAATTGTTTTTCGTACATAAAGCATGGGATTTTTTTGGATTGAAATATAAGGGAACATAATCATGAATACTCCTCTTAAAAATAGGTTCTTTTCTTGAACGCCTATCATTAACTTGATTATCTGATATATCTACCTTATTTAAATTTTCTTTTTTAGCTTCATTATGAGATTTTAGACCATATCTTAAAATATTCTCCAAATTATCCTTATGCGTCATATGATACAAATAATTTATTTTGTATTTCTCAAGCTTCTGTCTTTGTTCAACATTTATATCATCATCAGAAGCAGTAGAACTCTGTGCTAGCTGAAATAAAGGCTTCAATTTTGTAGGATCATCTAATCTTGGAACCAAAGTTAAATATACAATTGCCTCCTCACCCACAGGTATAGGATCATTTTCATTGCCAGTATAAGCACTCAATATAGTCCTTTCCGCAACTACTTTGCACCCATTTAATGCACCATCAATAATTTCAACATTTTTGAAGTATATAAATACTTCCATTGGATTTATAGAACTCTTTGTTATTACAAGTTCTCACAATACATTTGAAAGTGAAAGTTTGTTTTCTTTTTCTTTCTTCTTCCTTCTTTTTTTCTTCCTCAATATGTTTTTCCTTCTCTTCTTGTTTCTTTTTATCAAAAAGTTCTAAATCTCTTTCCCTTTCTTCTTCCTTCTTTTTTTTCTTCCTCAATATGTTTTCCCTTCTCTTCTTGTTTCTTTTTTTATCAAAAAGTTCTAAATCTATTTCCCTTTCTTCTTCCTTCTTTTTTTCTTCCTCAATATGTTTTTCCCTTCTCTTCTTGTTTCTTTTTTTATCAAAAAGTTCTAAATCTCTTTCCCTTTTTCCCCTTCTTTTTTTCTTCCTCAATATGTTTTCCCTTCTCTTCTTGTTTCTTTTTTTATCAAAAAGTTCTAAATCTCTTTTCCTTTCTCCCTTCTTTTTTTCTTCCTCAATATGTTTTCCCTTCTCTTCTTGTTTCTTTTTTTATCAAAAAGTTCTAAATCTCTTTTCCTTTTCCCCTTCTTTTTCTTCCTCAATATGTTTTCCCTTTTTCTTCTTGTTTCTTTTTTTATCAAAAAGTTCTAAATCTATTTCCCTTTCTCCTTTCTTTTTTTAATTGGATTTCCTTTTTACTATCAATACAGATATGATAAATATCAATGAAAAATATGATAATAAAAAGCAATTGCTGCTATAAAAAAATGGCCAGTCCATATAAAACAATTTATTTTTTTGGTAAAAAAATACTCTACAATCAAGCCAAAACCCTTATCTTTGCAATTATAAAAATATAATAAAAAGGTTATAATTTATGATAGGTAATAAAAATAAAAAAATATTAGAGAATTAAAGAACTTAACTCAAGAATACTTGGCAGAAAAAAACTGGATATTTCACAAGCTGCTTATTCTAAAAATGGAGAAAAGGGGACACCAAAAATATCACCAGACAAACTCAATAAAAATTGCAGAAATTTTAGAAGTAAATCCAAATGATATAACTGAGTTCGATAATAAAAAGTTTTTAAATAGTTATAATTCTATTAAAGGAAATAATAGTAATATAACTTACAACCATCACGATACTCTTCTCATTCGCCAACTCTATGAGGATAAAGTTGCTCTTTTTAGAAAAAAACTTTTACAAAAAAATCAGAGGAAGAAGTAAAACACTTAAAGGCTCTTCTACAGAAATAAAAACTATTTACTTTTTGAGCATTCTACTTTATTTTTTTACTATACTTATATTATCCTTATTGATAAAAAAACAATATACTATTTACAACCCTCAATAAACAAACAATCCCTTACAAAAATTTGTAAGGGATTGTTATTTATGCTATTTCTTTATCTTAAAAAAATAATCATATGTTAAATATACTAAGAAACCAACTACCGATATTACGGAATAAACCAATATTTCCTCTATCCGCAACGAAAGAAATGCCTTATCCTTAGTAGTATAAAAATACGATATATACGAACACAACACCTATAAAATATAATACGCTTATTAATATTCTCTTTTTCATAAATATAATATTAACAATTATTACTTCTATAATACGCCCAAGCCGATGCTATACCTGATTCAATTTATTTTTTTTCTTTTCTAATTCTACATTATAATTTTTGGGTATCATATTTCATAACTGCTCCCGTAACAATATCTATTCCCCACGGAACAAGTCCTGCAAATATATTGAGTATAGATACGGTATTAAACTTAGTATCCAACTCTATACCTTTATCAACATATCCCTCTTTTTTTAGTTCTACAATTTTATTTCTATCATCAAACAAGCTTCTATTTACATTAAATGAACAAGGAATAACACATTTCTCATACCCCTTATAATAAACTTTTGCCCCCTCTGGCTTCGAATTAAAAAGTAATCTTATCCGTAGTACCTGTAAAAAAATAAATCATTTTAATTTTTCCACAAAGTTAAGAAAAAAATATTAACTCTAATCATTTTTTTAGTTAAAATATATAAAAAAATATTTTCTAATGATAAAATAAATACCTTTTGCAATAGTGAAAAGTATTATTTTTTGTTTTATTGTTTTTTTGGGTATTTCTGTACAGTCACAAGAAGTAAAGGGATATATATACCTCAACGAAGACGAAAGAATTTTCCTCAACCATATCTATGTTACCAATCTCAATACAGAAAAAAACCATACTTTCTAAAAATTAATGGAGCTTTTTAGTATTCCTGCCAAGGAAGGGGATATTATTCGCTTTACCTCGTTTCTTACCCAAAGAAAAGATATTAAGGTGACTAACGATATTCTCCAAAAAACAGAAAACTTCATAGAGCTAAAACAAGAATACAACAATATTGAGGAAGTTGTGATAAAATTCCGACCTACTGGAAATCTGCGTACTGATGTAGAGCGATTAGGCTACAAAAAAAGGCCCGTGCATATTGATAAAATTATCGGCTTGGCCAAAAAATCCAAAAATACTACTGACGATAATGCTCCTATGGGATTCAAAAATGGGGGATTCGTACTTGATGTGAATTATATCTACGATGTAATATCAGGAGATGCTAAGAAGAAACAACGCCTCTATGAATACGAAAAAGCACAAAAAAGCGTCAAAAATATAGAAAATTATTTCGGGAAAGCCTATTTTACCAATATGAAAATTCCCGAAAATCTAATATTAGATTTCTTATTGTTTGTATATCATTCTGACGATATCTATCGTTATACCAGCATAGAAAACTACGAAGCTGTGAGACCCTATATAGACAAATATCTACCAATATATATTTCAAGGTTGAATAACAATATAAAGATGATACCGAAATAACCAAATTCCCACTCATTAAAAATACCGTTTAATAAAGGTAAAAAAAGCCTCCTGAACTAATAATAATTGTTAAAAAAATATCATATATTTGCAAAAAAATAGAAATGAAAAAAAGGTACTATTGATCTTGGCAGGGCTAGTCTTTACGATGGCTTTTTCTCAACAGAGAAAGAAAGATTATAGCCAAATAATGTATAGTAAAAACATTTATGAAATCAATGCCTTTCTGAAAGATGCACACCCCAATGACCCCAGAAGAGATATACTGAAACCGAGACTTATGGAAATGATTGAGGAGTATAAAAAAATGCTCTTCCATACGACCAACGGGTAGAACAACTACAAGAAATGTTGGCTCTATTGAAAAAAACGCCCATCAACAAAAAAATCTCTTTTGATGAAATGAATGCTAAGATTCGTGAAAAACAAATCGCAGCACTCCGTGAGCAAATCAACGAAGCGGGAAAAACGAATAAAAAGCAAACAGCCACGAGTTGCAATTCGCACCTCAACAATACGAAGAGGGTAATACAGGTAAAGCAGCCTTGTCTACCGCACAAGCAATGGGTATAAATAACTATACTTTCTCCGAAGAGGCAGAATTCAAAGAGTTGATGTCCATATCTGCGGAAGAATACAAAAAAATAAATCCGTAAAACTTCTCAATGCATTATTTGATAATGACCCATCTCGTACTGATGTAGTGGTTACAATAGAAAAACTCCTCCGATTGTAATTTAATTATGAGAATAGAAGGAGCAGGAGGAAAAAAATACAACCTTGCTGTGCCTTTTTCATCAGTCAAATTCTATACTGATTGACAAGGGAAGTTACCTCTTCACAAGTTTGGTGTGTGGAGCTCAATATGCATCTCAAAAAAACAATACAAAAAAACCTATCGTAGTAAATTTGGGAAATCCAAAAATAAGATTATTAACATAGATAAAAAAATATGGGTAAAAACAAATTAGCCAGATTTGAAGAAAATAAAACCTTACCTAATGTTTTCCAACCAACGAGAGAAGAGGCGCTTGGGAAGTTTTTCATTGAAAGGAAAAATGGAGAACCGAAGTATTCAAAAAAACAACAACCCCATCGTCCTTGAGCTAGGATGTGGAAAAGGAGAATATTCCGTAGGATTGGGTAAGGCTTTTTCCAAACAAAAAAATTTTATCGGAGTAGATATTAAAGGAGCTAGATTTTGGTTCGGAGCAAAGGAAGCTCACTCCAATAACCTAAATAATATTGCCTTTCTAAGAACCCAAATAGAACTGATAGATTGCTTCTTTGAGGCTGGTGAAATAGATGAAATATGGATAACATTCCCCGATCCACAAATAAAATATAAAAGAACAAAGCACCGCCTCATTCACCCTGATTTTTCTTAATAGATATAAAAAAATCTTAAGAGAGGATGGAATTATTCATCTAAAAAAACAGACTCCGAATTTCTGCACGGATACACTTTGGGACTTTTACAAGGGCAAGGCCACGATATACTCACAGCTCACCACGATATATATGGAGCCCCTGAATATCAACCAGAAAATGCCCCACTACTTAGAGAGATACAGACTTATTATGAAGGACTTTTCTCTGCAAAAGGCAAAACCATTACTTATATCCAGTTTAGAATAAGATAATAAATAATTCCTTTACTCACAAACTATAGTAAAGGAATTATTTTTTAGAAACCTCACCATATCTCACGAAGCTACCCAAAATCACCATCGTGATACCAATACAAGTAACCCCAATAATATGAACTGCCATCTCGGGAAGTTTCTCTATTTTACCCTTTCTTAATTTTGGTAAGACCCGAGTTTGTGCCGAAATTGCAAAACAAACTGTGGTAAGAAGTAAAATTAATTTTGTGGAAACAACTCTTTCGATAGCACTCGAAAATGAAAACCATTTAGTAAAAGTAGCATCATAATCGTATGCCATTATAATACCTGTGATGACTAATAATAACAATGCCGGCATACCTATCGGTTCGTAAGTTTTTTCAAAATTACCGATATAATCAAAGTTTTTTTCTTTCAAGGCCTTTGGGAGGAAACCACACATTAGAACCAAATGTCCTCCGACCCAAATTGTTGCTGACAATAGATGTACTATCAGCAATAAGTGATGCTTATCCATTTTCTTTTTTTATTATATAAACAAAAGAGATAGACGAAACTATCTCTGTTATATGTTGATTAATTTAATATATCTTAAAGTCCAAATTCCTTTTTAATATCCTCTACTCTATCTAATTTTTCCCAAGTAAAGAATTCCAAATCCTTCACGACGATTTGCTCGCCATTATTTTTATGGAATACTTTATCAGCAATATAGGATTCTCGCCCCATATGCCCATAGGATGCTGTTTCTTGATAAATAGGATTTCTTAATTTAAGATTTTGCTCAATAGCATAAGGTCTCAAATCAAATATTTTCAATACTCTTTCTGCTATTTCTCCATCAGAAATATTCAGCTTAGAGGTTCCATAAGTATTAATATATAGCCCACACGGTTCTGCAACACCTATTGCATAAGATACTTGTACCAAAACCTCATCTGCAACACCTGCTGCCACCAAATTTTTGGCAATATGGCGAGTGGCATATGCCGCACTTCTATCCACTTTCGAAGGGTCTTTTTCCTGAGAATGCTCCACCACCATGAGCTCCCTTACCTCCATAGGTATCCACAATAATTTTTTTCTTCCCGTAAGACCAGTATCCCCGTGAGGTCCTCCTATTACAAATTTCCCCGTCGGATTTATATGATATTTTATTTCGTTTGTGAATAGGTCTTGTATTGCTTTTTTTTGTTTGTCTTTCACTCTTGGAATAAGAATTTCTGTGATATCCTTACGAATTTTGGCAAGCATTTCATCATCAGAAGCAAAGTCATCATGCTGAGTAGAAACCACAATTGAATCTATGCGAATAGGCTTATGGTCATCAGAATATTCTATCGTTACCTGAGACTTAGCATCCGGACGGAGGTATGATATTTCACCAGATTTTCTTAGGGCTGATAACTCTCTGAGAATAGAATGTGCCAATGCTAATGCTAACGGCATATAGTTCTCGGTTTCGTTTGTAGCATAACCAAACATCATTCCTTGGTCACCTGCTCCTTGTTTTTCTGCTTTTTCATCAAAGCTTCCTTCCTTCAATCTATCTACCCCTTGGTTGATTTCCGGTGATTGTTCATGGATAGCAGATATCACTCCGCAGGAATCTCCATTAAACATATATTCGCTCTTCGTATAGCCAATATTATTAATAACCTCTCTCGCAATATGCTGAACATCAAGGTAAGCCTCCGATTTCACCTCACCAGCAAGTATTACCTGCCCTGTGGTTACGAGTGTCTCACAAGCTACTTTAGAATTTTTTTATCAAAGGCCAAAAAAATGGTCTATCAATGCATCTGAAATTTGGTCTGCAATCTTATCTGGATGTCCCTCCGATACAGACTCTGATGTGAATAAATATGACATAATCTATTTCTTTTAATTGTTAAATGATTTTTTTTACTTAGAAAAAGATAAATTTGCCAAGAAAGCATATAGAAAAACGCTAAAAAGAGAACCATCTGTGTTTTTAGCATTTTTTTTATAGAGGTTGCAATCAGCCAAATTTCTCCTCATCAATAAAATTATTGCCGCAAAGTTAAATACTATATTTCAATTGACAAAGAAATAAAGCAAAAAAATTGGAGTATATTAAATACACTCCAATTCTATTATATTGTCTATTGAGGTTTTTATATTAATATAATCCTCTGGATTTTTGGTTATAGTTCAATTTGTTATATAAAGCACTGATTATAAACTCTCTAAACTCATCTATTATTCTTTGTTTATAAGTTGGGCGATAATATATAATGCTCATCTCTCGGTATGGGAATGGCTTACGGAAACGATGCACCTTCTCTCTTTGTACCTCAGAAAGTTGCTGAATAGCCAACTCTGGCAAAATGGAAATTCCCCCCACTCTATCCACCATTTGGATTAGCGTACTAATATTCGATGCTGAAAGTTCCAAATTCTGAGGTTTCAGACTATTTTCTCTGAGGTGACAAATATTTTCAAACTGGGTTCGTAGGCAGTTTCCCTCCTCCAATAGCCATATTTTATCTAAAATAATATCATTCGGTGCAACAAATTTATCTTTTTCTATTTGGTCATCAGAAGCATAAAGCATAAGCTCTTCGTGAAAAATAACATCATGATAAAACTCTTCGGATCCCTCGTAAGGTGTGGCAATTATACCAGCATCAAGCTCTCCACTCTTCAACCCTTTAATGATATTTTCTGTATTCATTTCCTTAATATTGAAATGAATTTTTGGGTTTTCATTCAAAAAATTAAATATTTCTTCAGGTAAAATATACGCTGCTACAGTAGGTATTATCCCAAAATTAAGACGACCCGAAAGAATATTATTAAGTTGGTTTGCCTTAGACTTCAAGTCATTCACTGAATCCATCACCAATTTTGCTTGTGCTATAATCTGTCCTCCTGTATCAGTTGTACGGATTGGGTGAGTCGTCCTATCAAAAAAATCTTCACCTCCAATTCTTCTTCCAACTTCTGAATCATTGCACTCAATGTAGGTTGCGTAATAAAAACAAGCCTGAGCCGCCTTTCCGAAATGTTTATATTTATCAACAGCGATAAGGTATTCTAATTGTTGAATATTCATCTTAATTAGGTTTATTTCTTTTTATTGATATTACCAGAGGATATTCTCCGTTTTACAAATACAAAAAAATAAGGTATTTTTTTAAAATATCTGACTTTTTTTGATTAAATTTGCTCTAAATTAGTCTTAAAAAATCATCAATAATGGACAATAAAGATACGAAAAAAACAAAAACTTCCTACTCCAAGACTTTGCTTTACAAGAGAATATATCTGCTTTCGTACGAGAAAAAACTCCTGAACGGGTAATCTCAACCAAAGGAAGTGGAGCTTATGGCTCTTTCGTTGTTAATAAAGACATCACAAAATATACAAAGGCTAAACTTTTCTCAAAAAAATCAATAATAAATGTAAGGTTTTTCGTGAGATTTTCCGCTGTTTCTGGTGAAAAAAAGGAACCCCCGACACCACGAGAGACATCAAAGGATTTGCTATAAAATTCTATACCGAAGACGGAAATTGGGACTTAGTAGGCTCTAATTCACCAATATTTTTTGTAAAAGATGCAAAAAAATTCCCAAAACTAATACAATCCCAAAAAAAAGACCCTAAAACAAACCTCCGAAACGAGACGAAAATGTGGGACTATTGGTCCAAAAACCCCGAAACATTGCACCAATTACTCATCCTAATGTCCGACAGAGGAACCCCCTATAGCTATCGTTTTTATGAATGGATACGGTGGGCATTCTTACTCTTTTATCAATGATAAAAATGAAAGATTTTTGGGTGAAATTCCATCTAAAAAAACTCAGCAAGGCATCAAAAATTTCACAAATGAAGAAGCCGAAAAAAATAGCAGGTAGCAACCCTGACTTTTTATCAAGAAGACCTCATTAACGCTATTGAAAAAGGAAATTACCCTAAATGGATGCTATACATACAGGTAATGACAGAGGCCGAAGCCTGCGAGTTCCGATGGAATCCTTTTGATGTAACCAAAATATGGCCACAAACAGAATTTCCACTCATAGAAGTAGGTGAGTTGGAACTAAACCAAGTTCCCGAAGACTATTACTCTCATACCGAATTGGCAACCTTTGCCCCAAGTAATGTAGTCGCTGGAATAGCATTCTCCCCAGACAAAGTGCTACAAAGTAGAATTTTCGCCTATCCCGATGCACAACGATACCGTGTAGGAGTAAATGCTCACAACTTGGAAGTCAATCGTTCTAATGCAAATTACACCGAGCATCTCAACTGGGATACTTGCAGTATCACACACTTCGAAAACGAAAACACCAACGAAAACGACCACTATACACAGGGCTGGGCTATTCTACACCAAAGCCCTCAACGAAACTGAAAAAACAAACCTCATCAATAATATCGTCCATAGCCTAAACAAAATAAAAAGCGAAGAAAAAAACGATATCATCAACCGACAATTATGCCACTTCTTCCGAACAAATATAGAATTTGGGATGAAAGTTTCTATCGGCTTAGGCTTGGATATTAATAATGATATTATGCAAATGATGAACCATAAATAAACTCAATGATGAAACCAAATAAATTTGATATAGCCTACCTAAAAATGGCTACAGAATGGGCGAAACTCTCCTACTGCAAAAGAAAAAAAGTAGGTGCTATTATCGTAAAAGATAGGACCATCATCTCCGATGGCTACAATGGAACTCCGTCTGGATTTGATAATTGTTGCGAAGACGAAAATGGAGACACCCATTGGTATGTCCTCCACGCGGAGGCCAACGCCATCCTAAAATTGGCAAGTTCCACACAATCCGCCAAAGGAGCAACCCTCTATATCACTCTATCACCTTGCAAAGAATGTAGCAAGCTCATCGTACAATCGGGCATCACTAAGGTATATTACATTAATGAATATAAAAGACTTAGAGGGGTTCGCCTAATGAAAGATAATGGTATTGAAGTACAAAGAGTTACGGAAGAAGAACTCTTCAACCAATAATAAAAATACAAGGAACAAAAAAACAGAATAAAAAAACCTTTATTTTTTTTGTTTTTTTAAAAATAAAAATATTACTTTTTGTATTGTACTATCCCAAAAATAGCAACATTTTTAATTTAAAAATTTTTAGACAATGAAATTTGATTGGTTCAAACGAAAGGCTAAAAATATCACCACCAAAACAGCAGAGAAAAAAGATACTCCAAAAGGACTTTGGCACCAAACACCAACGGGAAAAAGTCATTGAGTACGAAGAGCTAAAAAGCCAATAACTATGTATCACCAGAAGATGGATTCCATATTCGTATCGGTAGTAAAGAATTTTTCTCCATTTTATTTGATAATGAAGTTTATACCGAACTTAATGAAAATGTAGAAAGTGTTGATATTCTGAAATTTATAGACACAAAACCCTATCCAGATAGACTGAAAGAGGCTAAAAATAAAACCAAATTAAAAGATTCTGTAAGAAACGCCACTGGAAAAGTAAATGGCGTGGAAATAGTAATCTCTTGTATGGACTTCGCCTTTGTGGGAGGATCATTAGGATCTGTAATGGGTGAAAAAATTGCTCGTGCAATAGACTATGCCATTAGCAAAAATCTTCCTTTTATGATTATTTGCCAATCGGGTGGCGCAAGAATGCAGGAGGCAGCTTTCTCCCTAATGCAAATGGCAAAAGTACAAGTAAAATTAGGACAACTTTCTGAGGCAGGACTTCCTTATATCTCCTATCTTTGCGACCCTACTTTTGGAGGAATTACTGCATCTTTTGCAATGACAGCAGATATAATAATGGCAGAACCAGGGGCTTTAATTGGTTTTGCAGGACCAAGAGTTATCCGAGAAACTATCGGTCGAGACCTTCCTGAAGGATTCCAAACTTCGGAGTTTTTTTATTGGAAAAAAAGGATTCATCGACTTCATTGTAAAAAGAACGGAGATTAAGGAATTAGTATCCAAAACTGCAAAAATGCTTACAAAAATAGTAACAAAAAAATATATTTTTAACAATCATTTCACGGATTTTCTTCATCTGTGGAATGATTTTTAGTTATTATACCTATGAGAAGTATTTTTTTAATTCTATTAAAAATTTTTAAGGTTTTCTCAACTTATTCAATTGACGAAAAATCAACCTTGCTCATCCACTATTTGCCTTACTTACGCTATTAGCAACTTATTGGACTTTAAAGATTTCTAAAAAAATATTTCCCACAAACACACCACCTAAATGGTAAGGGAAAATGCCTTCCGACACGCCTTGTGGAATTGTCTTATTATGATGTATTGTTGCAAAAATTTCTTCTCCCAAAAAAAGCACTCTATTGGTGCGAAAAAAATTACGCTATTCCACGAAAATACCTTCCCTAACACTCCTCTACAAGGACAAATGGATTTGCATAATAATCAAGTCGGGCGAGGGCTATTTCTCCAAATGCTACCCACCATCCACAGACAATTTTTCGAAAGAAGTTTCTTTATCAATCCTCTACTAAAACTAACCGATAACGCAGAAATACTTAACAACAAAAAAACAATATATCGAAAAAAATTCACTTGTTTATATCCCTTAAATTATCATATCCATACAACAAACCATCAAAAATAATATTTTACTGATTATTAAAAAATGATTTTAATTAAAAAAATTAGTAAATTTGCCCTTCTGAATTTTTAATGAAAAAAACACGAACATATATCACAATACGGCGAATTTTTTTTCTGTTCTTAGTATCAGTTATGAAAAAGGCTGATGCTGAGACAAGGGGAAGTTTGCTTTTTTTGATGAAAAATATTAAAGAATTTGTTCGTAGAATTAGTGAAAAACAACTGGGAGATGCATTCGTAGTCTCTACCTGCAACCGAACAGAAATCTATACTACAACTCCAAATTATATCTTCATCGTTGATGAATATTGTAAATTAATTGGTGTGCATCTACTTGATTTTATGAGATTTGCAAATATTCTAAATAGAGAAGATGCCCTCAACCATTTATTCCGTGTAGCAGGTGGATTAGAGAGCCAAATCATTGGAGACTTTGAAATAATTGGACAAATAAAAAAAGGCTTATAATCGATTTAAGAAGGAAAAGAAAAACTCTAATCCTTATCTTGAAAGAGCCATTAACTCAGCAATACAAATTTCAAAGAAGATAAAAAATGAAACTGGTATTTCTAATGGTGCTGCATCTGTATCTTATGCGGCTGTGTATTACATCCTCAACCATCAAAAAAATATTTCAGATAAGAATATCCTCTTACTCGGAGTAGGAGAAATTGGGCAAAAATACAGTAGAAAAACCTAATGAAACACATCTATCAGCCAAATATAAAAAAATCGCTAACAGAAGTAGTGAAAAGGCTGAAAAAAATTGCTGAAAAAAATATAATATTCCCAATATTCCTTTCGAAAATTTTGAGATCGAACTGCAAAAGACAGACATCCTCATCGTGGCAACGGGTGCTAAGACACCTATCATTAACAAAAATCATTTACAACACGGAAAAAAACATTGGTGATAGACTTATCCATCCCCAACAATGTAGATAAAAAAATATAAAAAGAAATTGATGGCGTTACTCTGATTGACATAGACGGACTCTCTTCCCAAATCCAAGAAACAATGGAACAACGAAGAAAGGAAATACCAAAAAGCTGAGGACATAATAAAACTAATGATGAAGGATTTCCTCGAATGGGAAAAAAACCCGAAAAAAATGGTTCCTAAAATACACAATTTCAAGAGTATATTAAAAAAATATTGAACTCAATGAAATGCATAATATCCACAAAAAAACATCGGTATATTAATGTAAATGATATGGAACTATCGGACAAATTGATACAAAAAAATTACCAATCGATTTGCTAAATACATCATAGAACACCCTTGGAAAGCCGACGAAATAAGCAACATGATACACGAAATATTCGTAGAGCAACCTAATAAAGAATTTCAACAAAAAATTAGTAGAGAATAACCATCTCTACTTTTTTTATATAAAAAAATATACAATGGCAACACACAACGATTTTGGAGCAAAAGCAGAAAAAAATTCGCAAAAAGCTACCTCCTTGAAAAATAACTATGAAATCTTGGAGACAAACTACCGATTCGGAAAAAGCAGAAATTGACATCATCGCCAAAAAAAGACGATTTACTAATCATTGTGGAGGTAAAGGCACGCCAATACAACTCATTAAAACAGCCATTTGAAGCTGTAAATAAGAAAAAAATTGAACTTATACACTCTGCTACCGACCACTTCATCAACAAAAAAAGGCTATAATTTAGAAGTCCGTTTTGATATTATTTCCATCTATAATTACAACGAAACCTACTCTATTCAGCACATAAAGGATGCTTTTGAGGTTCTTTAAAAAAATATTATCATTATAGCAATAAATTACCATTTCATAAATAAAAATACATAAATCAATAAAAAACATAGCCTTTAATCGTATTTTTTTCAATACCATATCTAATTAATTTTCATAAAAAAATAACTTATCTTTTGCACCCGAAAAATATAAATCCGAGTAATGAAAAATATCATCAAACTTTCTCATTTCCCACATAAGATTTTTAGGACGAATAGTTGATTATGACGATACTCAACTATCAATGCCTTCTAAAAATCATTGAAATGGGACTAATACCAGAAACAACATTCAAAATTCTATACCAAGCCCCCTTTGGAGGCCCACTTTATATAGAATTTGGCATAGAGAAAAGCCGAATTGCTCTGCGAAAAGAAGAAGCAGATTATATTATTGTAGAAAGAATTGATTTATAATAATTAAAAAAATAATGCAACAAAAATCACTCCAAACGCGTTTTATTAGTAGGAAACCCCAATGTAGGAAAAATCTACACTATTCAATGCTCTTTGTAATGTTAATCAGAAAACAGGAAACTATGCAGGGGTTACTGTAAGTAGTAAAAGTGAAACCTATAAATTTAATAATGAAGAAGTTATAATAACAGACTTACCTGGTTCATATAGTATATATCCTGCTTCGGAAGACGAAGTTATTTTCAGTAAAAAAACTATTAGAATACCATAAAGAATCTTGCTCAGTACTATATTTATTAGAGGCATTAAGCATCAAAAGAGGATTACTATTATTTCGACAGATACAAGACCTAGGATTACCTATACTCCTTGTTATCAACCAAATAGACCAAGCAAAAAAAAGAGGTATTGATATCAATATCAAGGAATTAGAACAATCTCTCGGTGTGAAAATTCTTACTACTAATGCCAAAAATAAAGAAGGTATTGAAGAACTTAAACAAGCAATCTACAACAATCAATTTTCCGTATCCGAGACACCTTCGTTTGATATACCTATCGAGAATAAAACCATCATAAACAAAAAAAATGAGACCCCACAAAATCTTTATCGTGCTTGGGTTGATATTTGTTCTCAATCCGTAAAAGATAAAAACCTAAATATTAAACGATTACAAGTAAAAGAAACTGTAAGAAGATACCAAGATATAGACAAAATATTACGAGATGTAATAAGCAGAAAAGCAGGATTTAAAGAACTTCTCACCGAAAAAAATTAGACCATATCTTGGTACATAAAAATCTTCGGATATATAGTTTTTTTCATTCTTCTTGTTAATGATTTTCCAATCTGTATTTTTTTCTTAGCAGAATATCCTATGGGATGGATAGAAGAGACTTTCCTAAAATTATCCGAATTCTCATCAAAAAAACACTTCCAGAAGGCCCCATTAACGACTTGATTTCCAATGGAATAATACCTGGCATCTCAGGGATAGTAGTATTTGCTCCTCAGATATTTATATTATTCTATTTCCTCTATCTATTAGAGGATTCTGGATATATGGCAAGGGTTATTTTCTTGATGGACAGACTTTTAAGACCTTTTGGATTGAATGGAAAATCCATTGTTCCACTCATTTCAGGAACTGCTTGTGCCATACCTGCTATTATGAGTACGAGAAATATTGAGAATATCAAAGATCGACTTATCACGATTTTGGTTACTCCATTTATGACATGTTCAGCGAGGTTACCCATCTATGCTGTTGTAATCACACTAATTATTCCCGACCAATATTTTGGATTCATCAGCTACAAGGCATTGATGCTTTTTTTCATGTATTTCTTAGGTTTTATAATGTCCTTAATTTCAGCAATTATCTTGAAAAAAATCATCAAAACGCATGAAAAATCTTTCTTGGTGATGGACTTACCAACATACAAAATGCCTCTTTGGTGGCTTAATTTCAAATTAACATTAAATAAAGTCTGGGAATTCATCGCAGGAGCAGGGAAAATCATCTTCTCCGTTACCGTAATTATTTGGGCAATACAATCTCACGGAATATCCAACAACTACAAAAATGCCGAAGCTATCATTGAAAAACAAGCAAGAGAAAATCATTGGAATACCAAAGAAAAAGAACATAATTTAGCATCTTTTAAGGCTAAAAATACTATATTAGGAGACTTTGGAAGAATCATAGAACCCGTATTCAAACCTCTCGGCTACGATTGGAAAATAAGTATCGGTATCCTATCTTCTTTTGTAGCCAGAGAAACTTTTGCAAGTACAATGGCAACTATTTACTCTCTTGATAATTTAGATATTGATGATGAAAAAGATCGACAAACCCTTGTAGCAAAAATGAGAAAAGAAAAAAACAGCAATGGTGAGCCAGTCTATTCTTTCGCTACGTGTATGTCCATTCTGATGTATTATGCATTTGCAATGCAATGTATCTCTACAATTGCAACGGTATATAAAGAAACAAAATCTTGGAAACTAACTGCTTTTCAATTTGTTAGTATGAGTGGATTTGCTTATTTAGTATCATTTTTAGTGTATAATATATTTAAATAACTATTTTAATCTTTTTATTAGCAATACAATGGAACATATTTATCAAAAATATTATCATTGGTATCATCATTTTGATGTCGCTCTATTCACTTTTCAGAGTCATTAAGAAAAACTTCTCTTCAAGAAAAAGACGGCAAACACAACTGTAACAAAGGCTGTGGCTGTGGGTAAGATTATAACAAAAAAAGCGTTTAAATAAACTTTAAACGCTTTTTTTAATGTTCTAAATAAAAATATTTTATTTCTTCCAATCTACTACTGCTCTAATAAATGCTTCTGCATTTTCTAATGGAATATTTGGCAAAATTCCATGTCCAAGATTAGCTATATATTGGTCTTTCCCAAAACGATGAATCATTTCATTTACCATTTTTTTGATTGTCTCTGGTGAAGAGTGTAGCCTTGCAGGGTCAAAATTACCTTGTAATGTTACTTTATTTTGAGTAAATTTTCGTGCTAATTCTGGAGTAATTGTCCAATCTACTCCCAATGCAGAAACTTTACTTTCAGCCATTTCCTCTAATGCAAACCAACAACCTTTAGCAAAAACCACTACTGGAGCCACTGGCGAAAAGAGCCTCTACAATTTGATTAATATATTTCCACGAAAACTCTCTATAATCCTCTGGAGAGAGCATCCCCCCCCAAGAATCAAACACTTGTACTGCTGATACTCCCTTCTCTACTTTTCTTTTTAGGTAAGCAATCGTCGTATCTGTAATTTTTTGTAATAGTTGATGCGCTACTTCTGGTTGCTGAAAACAAAAGGACTTAGCAATATCAAATGCCTTAGAGCCTTTTCCCTCTACACAATAACAGAGTATTGTCCAAGGTGATCCTGCAAAGCCAATCAAAGGAACTTCGCCTACAAGTTTTTCAATAGTAATATCAATAGAATCAAACACATAGCCCAAAGTATCGTTCACATCTGGAACTTGTATTTCTTCTACTTGTTTTTTTGTTCGTATAGGAGTTTCCAACCAAGGTCCTACGCTTTCTTTCATCTTAAAATCTATTCCCATAGCCTGAGGAACAACCAAAATATCAGAAAACAAAATCGCTGCATCTAATGGAAATCGTCTTATGGGTTGCACTGTAATTTCTGCTGCTAACTCTGGTGTTTGGCATCGCGTAAAAAAGTCGTACTTATCCCTCAATGCTATGAACTCGGGTAAATATCTCCCTGCTTGTCTCATCATCCATACAGGAGGTCTCTCGACGACTTCTCCTCTCAACGCTCTTAAATATAAATCGTTTTTAATCATTTTTAAATTTTAAAATCTCATGTAAAATCCCTTCAAAATTTGCCTTTTGGCTTGTTATTATTTCCTTTGTAGTATATTTTTTTAATTCTTTTTCGGTAGTTTTACCAATAGCAAAACACTGGATTTTGTCAAAAGAATTGTATTTTGCAAAACTCCTAACGGCACTTGGACTAAAAAATACTAAGGCATCGTACCCTTGTTCTACCTTTGGATAGAGCAAACTTGTCTGATAAACTACAACCTTCTGATAGCACTCACTCGAGCGAAGAATATCCAATGACAAATTGCCACAAAAATGTAAAAAACACTCTCTGTGAGCATTATAGATTATGAACTGCTCCATTTCAAAAGCATAGTCAAATGTTTTTTCTACACAGAATCCTCGTTCCATTAGTGCTTTTTTTCCGTCTTAGAACCTACTACAAAAAAATTCTATTTCCATCAATAGAAAAAAACCTCCTTCAAAAAAAGCCTTTACTCCATTAATACTTGTGAATATCAACACTTTACCAAAAAAATATCAATTAACGGAACTCGTTGATATTCTATTTTTTTATGAACTCCTGCCACCTTATCTCAATACCCTCCTCAAACACTTGAGAAGTTTTTTTGATACATCTATTTTTTTCGTGAAAAGGACTTTCATTTAGCAAAAATACAAAAAAAACATAGATAAGAAAACCTCGTCTATGTTTTTCATTTTAAATATACTAATATCCGTTAGTGAAACCTTTCCTTCTTCACCTCATCTGGAATTTCTATACCATCTTCTATAAAACGATACAAAACTTCTGAATAAAAAGCGCCATTAAGCAAGCCCCTTGCTCCTAACCCATTGAAAACAAATAAATTATTATGCACTGAATGCTTGCCTAAAAATAGGCCTCCTATCAGCCACCGTAGGGCGATACCCATACTCAATATTTGTAACCTTATAACCAGAATCTGTGATTTCTCTCACAGCATTATTCAACTGCTCCACTGCTCTATCATCAACTCCTACACTTTCATTTTTCCCTATCATAAGTACCTCCATAATAATAATTTACCTCATCTAACGGAAAAAAGAAAATGCTTTTTCTTAATTGTATTTTTTTCAGTTGATAATCATCAAACTTTATTGATAGATGATGCCCCTTATTTACCACAATTGGAATTTCTGAAAAGTATGGATTTTGTCTTACATTAATCCCTCTGCAAAAAAATAATTTTTTTCAAATTTAATATCTTTATATTGTTGATTATCAACATCTAAAAATCTTATAATCAAAGAACTCATTAATAAGAATATTTTCCGAACGAAGGTAATTTTCCATAGCTAAAAAAAAGGCAGGAACATCTACCCTAAACGAGTGATTGACCACCCCGCATTTTAATGGATTTTTCACCTGAGGAAGTTCTACAAAAATCTTCATTGAGAAAAATCGCTTAAATTCTCATTTTCTCGTTTTTTTTACTCCATGTATTTTGCTCCTTCTCATCGTGAAAAATACGATGTATCGGCTCATCCACTATTGTATTCACTGCCGTATAATAGGATATTTCCCTTAGAGCATTTCTGAGAATACTAATCTGATTATGTGCATTATCAAAAGTAGTAAATTTCTTCAAAACAACGGGATTAACCATTCCCGCTGATATCTTAGAGGCATTCTTTTGCCCATCCGAAAAGACTACAAAACGCTTCTTATTTTTAACTAATTGGTGAGCCATAAATATTCCTGCAAAGCCCCCACCCACAATAATGTATTCTACAATTTTCATATTTTATTATATTAAAAGTTTATTTATCTTTATTAATTTTTTTAAATTTCCGTTGCAACGGCAGTGCTTATCACATTGAGTAATATTCTCGCGTCTCCACTCTATTTTTTTCTTAAAAGAGAATTGGCGAGCGGGACAATCTAAAATCTGACAAACCTCGCACGACTTCTCCGGGCGACAATCATCCATATGTATATTAAATTCTATTGGTCGGTCAGTATGCTTCACAATAAGCATTATCAATTGTTTCATCTCATTATGTGCCTCCCTCAATTCCAAATAATATGGCAATGTGAGATGAGCATCAAGATGCAAACGGCTACCAAATCTTTGAATTTTTCATATTATGGATATCTCATCCATTCTACTTTCCTATTTTTTTATTCAAAAATCTGGATAATATGGTCTATCAGTTCTGTATCAGCTTCGTCCATAATACCGCTAAGAGACTCTCTAACAATAGAATATCCTATAAAAATAATATATCCTCCAAAAGCAAATGCTACCAAGGTATCCACCCAATACCATTTCGTAAAATGAACAATTAATAAACTGACTACAACACCAAAAGTCGTAATAGTATCCGATTTGAGGTGTTTCCCTGAACTTTTGCAAAAATTTGGGAATTTTTCCCTTTTCCCACGTTGATATGAGATATGCCCAATAACATAATTTGAGACCGCTGTAAGGAAGACTATAAATATCCCCCAATCCAACCTATTAGGAATATCTCCATTAATAAAGGAATGAACTGCCTCTATGATGATGATAATTCCCGCAAAAATAATCATCACCCCTTCTATTGCCGAGGTGATAAACTCCACTTTCCCGTGTCCGTAGGGATGGTCGCTATCTTTGGGCTTAGAGGCAATATACAACGAATACAGCCCCATAAATGCTGCTACAATATTCACTATACTTTCCATAGCATCAGAAAAGATAGCATCGGATTGAGTAAGTTGCCAAGCAACAAGTTTCCCAAAAAAAAGTATAACCCCAAAAATGGCTACATTTCTTTGGAATGAGAAACTCTTCTGCGAATAAGATTGGCTCTGGCTATGCATATATTGTTTGTATTAAGCCCAAAAAAGCTGTTCTACAAGGAAAACAGCTTAAAATGTTCAAAACTATAAAGTTCAATATACTAATTGAAAATTATTTTTTAGATTCTTCAACTGAAAGTTTTCTAAACTCTTTGAAAAGTTTGCTTAGTTCCAAAGCATTTTTTCTTGCTCTTGTTCCAGCTGCTTTGTTACCTTTTTTTCTACTTGTGCATTTGCTTCAGTTGTAAAAAGAAGCAAACTCAGCATTGATTTTCTCGATAAGCTCTTTCATTTTAAATATGTTTTTAATTAAGTTTATGTTTGCAAATATAAGAGAATAATTGATTATTAACAATATTTTTTTAGAATAATTTTCATTAAAAATACACATCTAAAAATACATATTGTTGATTATCAATGTATTATAAAAACTAATTTTTTTAATATTTATTTTAACAATTATTTGCTTTATAATTTATAATACTTAGATTTTCAATCTGATATAACACTTGTGTCTGTATATTTTTTTATCTTAATTTTATTTTAGTCCATTTTTTTGGTAGGAAAATGGATGGGTCTTCGTTCTGCGGACGGATTGGAATATTCCTCAAATCTTCTTTGGTTAGCAATCGAGTATAATCTTTTTATATTCACCAAAAACTTTGTAGGACATCATCGGGCGGGGTAGTTATTTTTTTCTCAGCATTGTATCCATCCATACTCCTAAGGCTCAGGGAAGTAGCACAATGTTTCCCATCTGGGAGATAAAAATTTATGGGTAAATTCGTGAGATATCTGCATCTTGGGATAAACCTGTTATCTCTATGGTCACATAAACTTCTTGATCTGCATAAATTTCATTAAAAAAATAGAAATCTTCAGTAAGAATTGCCAACCCAATACCCCATCGATTTAGTTGAGATAATCCCATTTTATGCTTATTCATAAATCCCATACGCGTTTGTAGGGCATACTGCATATATGCGGAGTTCGAGAGACAACGATTGGCATCTACATCACTCCAGCGAACCTCAAATTTATGAAAAATAGGTTAATGACATTGATTGTTAATTTTTTTTAGTTATTTATTATATGTTCTCAATAGTTTTGTATTAACTTTTTTTGCTAGAATCTCCACCAAAAAGTATAGTTTAGACCGATACCTAAGGTTTGTTTTCTTTGGAGTTTCTTGACTTGGTCGTCATCATACATCAAATCAATATTTACATTAACATCTATGTACTTATTAAATTTCAAGTTAAGCATTCCGGTGTAGGTAATATCCACTCTATTTAGAGCCAAATAGTTAGCAAATAAGTTTAATTTTTGGGTAAAATATGCATTTTTAAAGAGCTTCACTCGGTGTAAAATATTCATTCTCGCCCCAAACTCACCTCGGAGTTTCTGTCCATCTCTTTCCAAACCATATTTACCTGCTTTTTTTGGAGAAGTGGGTCGCCTACATAGGTGAATTGTCCATTAAATAATCTTAATACTACTTGTAAATTTTCACTAGGATTATAGGTAATCCCAAGACCTAAGTTAATATATGCAGGAGCTAAAAAAATTGAGATATTCTGTCTTCAGAGATAGGATTGGGTGTCTTACTATAATTATATCCTTTTCGAAAATTGGCTAATGAACTGCATCCCCGTTGATAGATAAAAAGTTCTTGCTAATTCATAGCCATAATTGGTCTGGATATTGATATTATCATCTGTCTTTCTGGTGGATTGCCCTTCTGTAGCTACCAAACCATATCCCAATTGTAATACATTTTCCAAGAAATGCTTTTCATTCTTATATATCAAGCTATAATCTGCCTTTGCAAAAATTCCCACACTATTATTCCCTCCTGCATTCCAATTGGAAAACGATGCTTGGTTAAAAACCAGACTATTTTGCCCAAACAAAAACCAATGTTGTTCGTTATTTTTCATATTTATAAAACTATATGGCGTAATTGGTATCGGTTCAGACGGAGTATCAACTTGTTTTTTTCTGTAGGAGCTACCACTATGGAATCCTTTATTTTGCTATCAACCTTTACAATTTTTGGTTTTTCGAGACTGTCTATTTTCTGTAAATTTTCATTCCATTTATATTGAAAAATAGAATCCACCTCTCTCAACACATCATTATTTTGAGCAAAAATTAATGTAGTGCATATGAGTAATACTAAATTAAATATATTCTTTATCATTTCGCAAAAATAACAATTTTACGAAAAAAATTACAAGACTCACATATTAAATACAATAATACATTTTTGTCAGTTTTTTTCTATTGGCATAATGCTTGCCTATATATATAATGACATTTTTGATAGAGAAAAAACTATCTTTGCACCAATATTAATATTCATTTAACACTGACAATTTGTCTTAACCAATATGATAGATTTTGAAGATTTTGATTTAGGAGACTTTTTTGGGGATAACATCAGCATCGTAAGCGAGGAAATTAACCTAAAAGACATAGAAAAAAATACAGATAGCGAAATACAACAAACAATTTTTCCAATCCTCCCTGTGAGGAATATGGTAATGTTCCCAAATGTAATAGTTCCCATCACCGCTGGAAGAAACAACTCCAAGCACCTAATAGAGGATGCTAAGGCAGAGGGAAAACTAATCGGCATTGTAAGCCAAAAAAACGCCAATGTAGAAACACCAAGCATAGCCGACCTATATGCAGTAGGGACCATTGCTAAAATCATAAAAGTCTTAAAACTACCCGATGGAAATACCACTGCCATAATGCAAGGTATCACCAGATTTAAGATAGAAAATCTTACCAATACCTCACCTTATTTCCAGGCGGAGGTAAAGATTCTTAGTGATATAAAATCTAAGAACAAAAAAGAGTTCGATGCCATTCTGTCTAATATTAAGGACTTAGCAAAAAGTATTATTCACCTTGAAAAATCCGTTAGCAAACATTGGAAATATTACCATCAGTAATATGAACAATGCCCGAGATACTATGGCATTCGTAGGAACAAATATCAATTTTGATATTGAACAAAAAAACAGCGTCTCTTAGAAGAAAAAAATCTCCATAAAAAGAGCTGAAAAAAACTCAACGAAATTCTCTCTGAAACAAAAACTAAAAACTAGAACTTAAAAACCAAATCCAACAAAAAAACAAGCAAGGAACTTGACAAAAAAACCAAAGAGAGTATTTCCTAAACCAACAGATACGAACCATACAAGAAGAATTGGGAGGAGGTACAGAAAACGATATAGAAGAACTATTAGAAAAAGCGAAACAAATCCCGTGGAAAGACGAAGTCGAAGAACATTTCCAAAAAGAAATAAAACGACTACAACGCCACAATCCAAGTTCGCCAGATTATAATGTACAGAGAAACTATCTTGATTTCTTTACTGATTTGCCGTGGGATACCTATACCAAAGATATTTTTGACATCAACAAAGCTCAAAAAACTTTGGACAAAGCTCATTTTGGATTAGAAGACATCAAGAAAAAGAGTCTTGGAGCATATGGCAGTCCTCAAACTAAAAAATGATATGAAATCACCTATTCTCCTCCTCGTAGGGCCTCCTGGGGTGGGGAAAACATCCTTGGGAAAATCCATTGCTGATGCCTTAGGAAGAAAATATGTGAGAGTATCTCTCGGAGGGTTACACGATGAAAGTGAAATTAGAGGACACCGAAAAAAACATATATCGGAGCAATGGCTGGGCGTATTTTACAAAGCATCAAAAAAGCAGAGGTATCCAATCCTGTGATTGTCTTAGACGAGATTGATAAAATTGGGCAAGGAATACACGGTGACCCAAGTTCGGCTCTATTAGAAGTCTTGGACCCTGAACAAAAACAATTCTTTTCTACGATAATTATTTAGAATTAGGCTATGACCTATCAAAAGTACTATTTATTGCCACCGCAAATAGCCTTTCTACCATCCAAACACCTTTATTGGATAGGATGGAAATAATAGAAGTTTCGGGTTATACTTTAGAAGAAAAAATAGAAATTGCTAAACGACATCTCATCAAAAAACAACAAGAGGCAAACGGGCTTTCGGCAACTTCCTTCAAGTTAGGTATAACCGAACTGAAACACATCATAGAAGCTCACACAGCAGAAAGTGGAGTAAGAACTCTAGAAAAGAGAATCTCGGCTATTGCCCGTTGGGTAGCACTACAAATCGCTACTGAGAAAGAATATTCCCCAAAAATCAATATTCAAAAAATTGATGAAATATTAGGAATACCAAGACCAAAAAGACCAATCTGAGGAAACATCCGTACACGGGGTTGTTACTGGACTTGCTTGGACAAGTGTCGGTGGAGATATTTTTATTTATTGAAAGTATTATCAGTAATGGCAAAGGAAACCTTACAATGACTGGAAACCTCGGCAATGTGATGAAGGAATCTGCTACCATCGCCTTGGAATATATCAAGGCAAAGTATAAAGATTTCGGTATTCCTGATGACTTTATTGATAACAAAAAAATATCCATATTCATGTACCCGAAGGAGCTACTCCAAAAGATGGGCCATCGGCAGGTATTGCTATGCTCACCTCAATGGTATCCAGCTTTTACCAATAAAAAAAGTAAAATCACACCTCGCAATGACAGGAGAAATCACACTAAGAGGAAAAAGTTCTACCAGTGGGAGGTATCAAAGAAAAAAACTTTTGGCAGCAACAAGAGCGGGAATAAAACAAGTAATCCTCTGCGAGGCCAACCGAAAAGATGTGGAGGAAATAAATAAAGATTATCTAAAAAAATCTGAAAAATACACTATGTGACCCATATGGAGGAAGTTATAAAACTTGCCATTATGGAATAATCTATCAAAAAAAGAGCTATCTAAAAAAATATTAGGATAGCTCTTTTTGTATTTCTATAAAAAAATCAAGGTTTACTCAAAATATTATTTAATCGTTACAAATTATATCATATTTTTGGTATATTATCCGTTTAAATATCAAATTCAACGAATATTAATCAAAAGATTCACTATATTTGTACCTTTAATTTTTAATTATGGCAAAATACTATATATTACTGATGATGCTAATATTTGGCTGGCATTTTTTTCTCAAAAATAATGAAAAAAACTTGACGAAATAGTTATCAAAAAGTAAGATAAAAAAATATAAATCCAAAAAGGAAAAATCCTGCCTACGCAATACTAAAAAGAAGTTTGGAAAAAGAAAAAAACAATGCTCTTGACAAATTCCAAACTTATCAATTTGACGAATATGAAAAAAATTGAATATGATTTCAATAATATTGATAGTGCTTTTTATGAAGAAAAAAAGATTTTTCAATAAAATGGATTTCATATTCAACTACACAGACTCCACCTCCACGGGGAAACTGGCTCTACCTATTTTCCTCAATGAAGCTCTCTATAAAAAAACTATGGAGAAAAACAAACCATCTAAACGAGATAAAAAAATATTAATTGCTCAGAAAACTTCTGGTTTTTCAAAAATAATGAGGTAGTTTCCATCATCGCAAAAAATCTATTTAAGGATACAAATATCCTTGACAATACCATAAACTTCTTTAATATTGGCGTACAAAAATCCTATCTCTTCTACTGGATTTAGTACCTATGACTATAATCTGCTGAATGATACAAAAATTAATGGTGAGGACTGCTACAAACTCCAGTACGAACCGAAATTTAAAGAAATTTTTAGCATTCAAAGGCTTTATTTACATCTCCAAAAAAAGATTTTTTTCCCTAGCGAAAATGACTCTCCGCTCCTCTCATAATGTCAATATTAATTTTGTGAATAATGTCTATGCCGAGTACGAATTCACAAACCTTGATAATGATACTTTCCTACCCTATCGCATCTACACAGAGTTTGATATGTCTCTATCCAAAGACTCCGAAAACTCTAAAGGTATCACTGCCAAGAGAAGTATTACCTTCACAAATTATAATTTTAACCAAAAACATAGATGGGAAAAATTTTTCAAAAAAAGCAGAAGAAAAAAACTGCAGAAGAACTTACTCAATCTGACGAATTTTGGGAAAACACACGAACGGAGTCCCTCAACAAATCTGAGCAAAATATCTATAAAATGCTTGATGAACTCAATAAAATTCCAAAATTCCAACAAGCATTGAAACTATGGGGAACAATAGGTACAGGATATTATAATATTGATAATATTATGGACATTGGTAACCTATACAGAACCATCGGAATAAACGAAGTGGAAGGAACAAGGTTACAATTCGGGGGTAGAACCTTCTTCTCGCAGAATGATATGTGGCGAATACAAGGCTATGGTGCCTATGGGCTTCGTGACAAACAATTCAAATATGCTTTCGAGGCAAAGACTATGCTGGACAAGGTTAGTCGCTTCCAAATTGGTATCGGCACACGAAGAGATGTCCTCCAAACTGGAGCAAAACTCACTCCTGACGAGGATATTATCGGGCGTTCTTTCGCCTCATCTGCTCTATTCCAAAGGGGAGATAATGGTAATTTGAGTAATATCAATCAAATAAATATATTCTCGTCTATTGAGCCTATTAAAAATTTAGAAATACGCCTTGACGGAGTCACAAGAAGCATACAATCTGCCAATCCTCAGATTTTTAACTTAATGTATTATAAAAATAATAATCTGAGAAAAACAACAAATGATAGCTATCTCAGCCTTAGTATAATTTCCAAACCAAAGGCAAAAATATTCCAAAAATAGGTATTGATAGGAAGGAACACCCTACTCTTACACCTACCCTCATCCTAAAATATACCCATGGATTCGAAGGTCTTTTCAGTGCCGATTTTGAATATAACAAACTACAATTACTTTATCATCAACCTATTTTAGTGGGAAATTGGGGAAAATCTATTATAACAATAGAGGCTGGAAAAAACTTTAATGCTGTGCCAATTTCTCTACAAAATATTATCCCTGCCAACCAGAGCTATACTATCATTCGTAATACTTTTAGTCAATTAAATTACTACGAATTCATAGCTGACACATATGCTACGCTACACTATGAACATCATTTTAATGGAAAAAAATATTATCAAGAATCCTCTCATCAACAAATTAAAACTGAGAGAGGTAGGGATTCTTAGAGCAGCATACGGAAGTCTTTCTGATACATCTAAAATAATTAATGTTAATCAAAATTTTTCAGCTCCCGACCAACAAATTTATTACGAATACGGCCTCGGAATTGAAAAATATCGGTTTTGGAAATTTTAGACTATTCCGTATAGATTTCAATTGGCGTGGTAATTATCTCAGCAATCCTAATGCTGAAAAAAATTTGGGATTAAATTAGGTTTTAAATTAGGTTTCTAACAACTTTAAATTAATAATATGAAATATTTAATACTCGGAATTGGTAACAAAGGCGATGAATATACCGAAACACGCCATAATATAGGATTCAAAATCGTTGAAAAAATTGCCGAAAAATTAGAGGTAAAATTCAACTCTGCAAATTATGGTTGGATTGCAGAAGGAAAACATAAAGGAAGAAAAGTATTTCTCTTAAAACCTGATACTTATGTAAATCTTTCTGGTAATGCACTAAAAATTTTTGGATGCAAAAAGAAAAATATTCCTTTGGAAAAATATATTAGTTGTAACTGATGATTTAGCTCTACCCTTCGGCACTCTGAGACTCAAAGGAAAAGGCTCTGACGCAGGACATAACGGACTGAAAAATATTCAAGATAAACTCAATACCCAAGCTTATGCAAGACTGAGATTTGGGATTTCGTCTGACTTCGAAAAGGGAAGGCAAGTGGATTATGTCATTGGAAAATGGACCGATGAAGAGACTCTAAAACTCCCTGAAAGAATTAATATCTTTGCTGATGCGTGTCTATCTTTTGTATTCAATGGACTCACAAATACGATGAACTCGTTCAATGGGAAATAATACCTAATGCATAAAAAATAATAATTATGTGGTTTTTGTATCATTTTTCATTCGCCTTCTCATTTTTGGTATGAGAATAGGCTCTTTATTCAATACAAAAATAAAAAAAGGTTGGGAAGGCAGAAAAGAAACATTGTCTAGAATAAAAGAAAAAATTTCTAAAAATGATAAGGTCATTTGGTTGCACTCCGCAAGTCTTGGTGAATATGAACAAGGACTTCCCTGTTTTAGAAAAAAACTCAAAGAAAAAAATATCCGAATCATAAGATATTGATTAGTTTTTTCTCTCCATCTGGATATGAAAATGTTATAAAAAAAACACATATTGCAGATATAATTTTTTATCTCCCATTTGATACTCCAAAAGCAATAAAAACAGCTCACTGACCTATTTCACACTGATATTTTTTTATTATCGTAAAGTATGATTTTTTTGGTTTTTTTATTAAATATACTAAAACAAAAAAAGGAGCATATATATATATTATATCGGCTAATTTTTTTATGCAAAGCAAATATTCTTTAAACCTTTTTGGAAAAATGGTTTGTGAATAACTTACGACAAAAATATTGATTGGATTTTTCACCAAACAAAACAATCTGAAACTATTGCTAAAAAGTATTGGTTTAAAAGCAATCATCCACATCGGGAGATACTCGTTTTTGATAGAGTTAAACAAATTTTAGAAAGAGACAATACTATACCTAATATTACTAAATTTAAGGATAATAAAACAACCATTATTTTTGGAAGTTCTCGGGAAACAGAGGAAAAAAATAGCCTATAAAATCGCTCAATTATATCCAAATGTAAAAAAATAATTATCGCTCCACACGATTTGAAAAAGGAGTGAAAAAAATAAAACAAATTTTCAAAAAAATAACCTTGTAGAAATAACTGTTAAAAAAATACAGAAATCACAAATTATAATGCCCAAATCTTGCTAATTAATTGCATTGGGCTTCTATCCAAACTCTATTCTTATGCGGATATTGCCATCGTGGGTGGTGGTTTTCATTCTGCCGGCTTACATAATATTTTAGAAGCCTCTGCTTTCGGAATACCTGTCATCTTTGGAAATCATTACAAGAAAAAAATCCCGAAGCTGACTCTCTAATTCTTTTTCGGAGGAGCAAAAATCTTTTGCTGATGAAAAAAAGATACTATTCATTTTATTTCCCAACTCATTGAAAAATAAACAAATTATCAATTCAATGGGAGAAAAAAATCCAAAAAAATTTATCCAACAGCAACCTAATGCTACAGAATTCATTGTAAATCATATCATTAACTAATTATATCACCTATTTTCTTTCTGCCAAACCTTATATTGATGTAAACAACTTTGAGTTTCTAATGCATTCTGAAACTCAATACCTTGTATTTTTCCATCTACGGATAATCTCATTATTTTCAGCAGGTATCTGGCGATAAATCTTCAATACTCTACGAATCAACTTTTTATCTTGCCGTTGATATGCATATTTTATCGGCAATACAATGTTAATAATCAAATTATTTATGAACTCTTTTGTTAATTTCTTAGGTGATTTCTTAGATGAAATTTTTTTCCAAAAATTAAAATGTGTATCCCAATATTCAGAAGCCTTCACTCCCTCAAATAGCTGAAAAAAATAGACTCATATGAATTAGCACCCATTATTTTTTTGAAAAATAAATTCTGATGTTGATAGTATAAATTTGCTAATTGAGAAAAATCTAATTGTTGGGAAACTTGGAGGCATTAACCGAAGAAATTTGGGACTAAACACGACTTCATTCAACTGAAATTTTTGTCTGAGAAATTCATATTCCCTCTTCCAAAGTTCCATTTGTGAATCCTCTACCTGATGTAACCATCCTGATTTTCCATAAAATAGAGCTTCCATCTGCAACTGATAATGACTAACTTTCCGTATCATAGAGAATGGCACAGACTCTGCCAAATCTCTGAATATATGAGAATTAACTTTCAATCCAAAACCATATGCTAACTGATGGAATAATACTGCCTCATAATCATTCTTACTTGCTTCTAATCTACTTTCAAATTCCTGAGCCTTTTTCCTCCAATTTTGCCAAAAATATTTTTCTTATGGAAATATGCAGACTGTAGTCTCTTTAAGAACAAATCTTGACAAGGTACAAAAATCTGATTTTTTTGTATATTTTGATACTTCTCTATAATTTCTCTTTTTATATAATTTTTTTAATTCTATTGTAGGAATATTCCTAGTTTTAAGAAATTCTACATCTTTATCGTGATTAAAAAAACAATATGTAATATCACATTTTGATACTCTCTGTCCTCCGAATGACGATGTAAATCCCAATCCGAAGATTTTAAATGTAACTCTATATTTCCTAAAAAAATCTATTCCCTCAATGCGAATTTTCGCCATCTGAAAAATCAGCTCCTGCATCTTTTATTCCAAATTCCAAAAATCAAGAATTTCAATAGACTTTCCATCTAAATCTTTAAAACTAGCTGTATTAAACAATTTATAATTCCATAGATATTGTAATAAAAATTCCGTCATTTTATATCTATAATTTCCGTTTATTTTTTTATTGAAATCTACCAATACTTGTTCATACATTGTCTCATATTGAGGGATGATATTTTTTTATATCAAAATGGATTGCTTGTTTTTTTGCATTTTCTTTCATTCGTTGCAAAAGATTTTCATCACTCAAAAATCTTAATAGCATCTGCACTCATCTTATCAACATCTCCAACATTTGCCAAAAAAATCCTGTTTCACCATCTATATTCACCTCTGGAATTCCTCCCGCATTAGAAGAAACTATGGGTGTATAAGCTGCCATGGCCTCCAAAGCCGCTAGCCCAAAAACTCTCTTGTGATGAAGGGAGTAAAAATAAATCTGACAATTCAAGAATTTTATATAAATCTTTTGTCTTACCAAGAAGCCTAATTCTATCAATTAAATCGGGATTTATTTCCAAAAAAACTCTGTTACTATTTCCATATCTGGTCCCTCTCCTATGATAACTAATTTCGATGGTATCTTACTATTAACATTTTTAAAAAATCTGCAAAACATCACCTATTCTTTTTTTATAGGACGAAGATTCGATGTATGAATTAATATCTTTTCTTCAGGAGTTGCAAATTGACTCCTATCACACTTTGTACAACGAATAAATAATTCATTATCAATAAAATTATTAATAACTTGAATATCTTTATTTATATTAAAAAAATTGTAGTGTATCTTTTTCTCAAACTTTCGGAAACTGTGGTAATTTTTATCCGATTGATTGATTGAAAACTGAACTGCACACTTGTAACTCGGATGTTGCCCAACAAGGGTAATATCTGTTCCATGTAGAGTCGTAACAAGAGGAATATCTTTTCCTTCCTCTCTCAACATTTGCTTTGCCATAAAAGCCGCATAAGCATATGGTATAGCATAATGTACATGCAATAAATCCAATTTATAGAGCGATACCACCCTATAAATCATAGAAGACAGAGCAATATCGTATGGCTGATACTGAAATAACGGATAAAATTGCAAATTAACTTTATGAAAGAAAATATTAGGATTCGTCATTTCCAATCGAGCAGGCAAATGGTCTGATATGAAATGAATTTCATATCCCTTATTTGCCAATGTCATACCCAATTCCGTTGCTACAATACCACTTCCTCCATATGTAGGATAACATAAAATACCTATTTTTTTCATATGATTTAAAGTATAAATACTAAAAAGGTTACTTCAACAAAGCAACCTTGATATATTAACTAATTTTTTTTCTACTTGTGTATAATTTAATTCAGTAGGAGTTTTTTTACCTAGGATAAGGACTGATATTTCTAAACTCCTCTTATCTTCATTTATCTTTTCTATTTGCCCACTAAAAATCTTTTAAATATTCCTTCTATTACTTTTTACACTATCTCCCACCTTAAATGGTATTTCCTGCATAGAGGCATATTCTGATAATTCATCTACCACACCAAGCATTCTATTTACCTCTTGCTTCCTCATTGGAACAGGATCTCCATGTCTCGTGAGACTTAAAAAAGAAATCACACTCGTATATTTTTTTTATAATATGAGGAACTTCACCTGTAAGATTAGCTTCCACCATTAAATATCACGGGTAAAAAAAGGCTTTTCTTTCATTATTTTTTTCCCTGTTTTCCCAATGGTATAAGTCTTCTCCGTAGGAATAACTACCTGAGTCACGAAAGATTCTAGTTTCAATCTTCTCATTTCATTCTCAATATAGTTTTTTACTTTATTTTCTTGACCACTGATGGATTTCAGTACATACCACTTCAATTCACTCATAATAAGATAAAAAATTACTGATTGAATAATTTAATCAACATTCCAAGGACATTAGAAATAGCCCTTCTAAAAACAGAATCAACTCCAAAAAGTAAATAAAGCCAAGAGAACCGTAGCTACACTTACAACCAATGTAGAAGATTGCAAATCTGACCACTTTGACCACTCAACTTTATTCTTAAATTCATCGTATGATCCTTTTATAAATTCTACTAATGAACTCATAAAACAAATTTAGCACGGGCACAAGGATTCGAACCCTGATCAACGGTTTTGGAGACCGGTATCCTACCATTGGACGATGCCCGTAGTTTAATAAAAGTTCCGCAATTCCTTACGGAACTTTTTATTATTATTTTTTTTAGATTAATCTAAAATTTCAGTTACTTGACCAGCACCTACTGTTCTACCACCTTCTCTAATAGCAAATCTAAGACCTACATTAAGAGCAATTGGTTGTAACAATTCCACTGTAATTGTCAAGTTATCACCTGGCATTACCATTTCTACACCTTCTGGCAAGAAAATTTCACCAGTTACGTCTGTAGTTCTCACATAGAACTGTGGACGATATTTATTATGGAATGGTGTGTGACGACCACCTTCTTCCTTAGACAAGATATAAACCTCTGCTTTGAATTTTTTATGTGGCGTAACAGAACCTTGTTTAGCGATAACCATACCTCTTCTGATATCAGTTTTCTCAATACCTCTAAGAAGTAGACCAACATTATCACCTGCTTCACCTCTATCAAGAATTTTTCTAAACATCTCTACCCCAGTTACAGTTGAAGTCAATTTCTCTTCACCCATACCTACGATATCTACTGGATCTCCTGTATTGATTACACCGGCCTCAATTCTACCAGTTGCTACAGTACCTCTACCTGTAATAGAGAATACATCTTCGATTGGCATCAAGAATGGCTTATCAGAATCTCTAACTGGTTGTTCAATCCAAGTATCTACTGCATCCATCAATTTTTCAACAGTTTCAACCCACTTAGGTTCTCCATTAAGAGCACCAAGAGCAGAACCTTGAATAACTGGAGAGTTATCACCATCATACTCATAAGTAGCTAAAAGGTCTCTCAATTCCATCTCTACAAGATCTAGCAACTCTGGATCATCAACCATATCTACTTTATTCATAAACACTACAATTCTTGGCACATTTACCTGACGACAAAGTAAGATATGCTCTCTTGTTTGAGGCATCGGTCCATCAGTAGCAGCACACACCAATATAGCACCATCCATCTGAGCAGCACCAGTAACCATGTTTTTCACATAATCGGCGTGACCAGGACAGTCTACGTGAGCATAGTGTCTGTTTTCTGTTTCATATTCAATATGAGCTGTATTAATAGTAATACCTCTTTCTTTTTCTTCTGGTGCTGAGTCGATAGCAGAGAAGTCTTTTTTCTCAGCAAGACCTTTATTAGCCAATACACTACTGATAGCAGCAGTCAAAGTCGTTTTACCATGGTCTACGTGACCAATAGTACCAATGTTCAAATGCGGTTTCGTACGATTAAACGTTTCCTTTGCCATGATTTCTAATTTATTTTAATTATTCTTGTTATTTAATTTCGGTGTGCAAATATAATAAAAATTTATATACCAAACTATTTTTACCAAAAAAAAGTTTATTTCTATTGTTCTTGATACTATTTTCAATGATTACTCCTATTCAAAAGACTACACAAAAAGCACTACCAAAATATATTCTACATTAAAACTAATCTGAGCCAATATCGGGACTTGAACCCGAGACCTCTTCCTTACCAAGGAAGCACTCTACCGCTGAGCTATATCGGCTTAAAAAAATCACATCAATTTGCTCGATGTGATTTACTACTAGAGCGGAAGACGGGGTTCGAACCCGCGACATTCAGCTTGGAAGGCTGACGCTCTACCAACTGAGCTACTTCCGCATTTTTTTATTGTTGGTAATTTTACATTTGCAAAGGTAAAAAAATTATTTTTTTATATCTTGCAAATATTTTCTTTATTTTTTTCAAAAAAAGTGGGGAGAGCAGGATTCGAACCTACGAAGCCGAAGCAACTGAGTTACAGTCAGTCCCATTTAGCCACTCTGGAATCTCCCCAAACTTTTTTTAAAAAGAGCCTCCAGAGGGATTCGAACCCACGACCCCGAGATTACAAATCACGTGCTCTGGCCAACTGAGCTATGGAGGCAATTTAAAAATACTTAAAGAACTTCTATCTTATTTGAGGTTACTTATCTCCTCGTTTTCGGTTGCAAATATAGGATAAAAAAATCAATTATCCAAATTTTATTTCAAAAAAACTTTATTTTTTTTCTCATAAAAAAATATTATATACTGAAAAATCAATTAAATAATTTTTTTATTCTTTTTTTTAATCATTTTTTTCTTTATTTTTTTTGTATTTCTAGCAATTACACCTCTTTTTAACCTATTATTTTAATCTTCTTTTTGAGCTCTTGGATGAGTATTTTTTTAAAAAAATATTTTTTTAAGTTGCTCTATATTTGCATCAGTATAAACTTGAGTACTTGAAAGACTTGAATGCCCTAACAAAGTTCTTACTTTCGAAATTTCAGCTCCGTTATTGAGAATATGAGTAGCAAACGAATGCCTCAAAATATGCGGACTTCTCTTCTCTTTTGAAGTATTTATTAGTGTTAAATATTTTTTTCACTATAGTATAAACTACTCCTTCATTCAATTTTTTTTCCTCGTTTTTCCCACAAAAAAATATTGTTCAAACTCTGGTAAAGTTTTTCCGTTCCTGCAAATAAGCTTCCATCATTTTAGATAAATCTCTAGAAATTGGAATAATTCTTTCTTTATTTTTTTACCAAAAAAATCTTTATTTGGCCATTCACAAAATCCACATTTTTCATCTTCATATTACATAATTCAGCTCGTCTCATTCCAGTTTGATACAATATTTCTACAATCAACATCTCAAAAAAATACATACATTTAGGGAAGTATATATTTCTTGAAGGCCATTCATTTCATCCTCTGATATAGGAATTTGTTTTTTTCTGGATTAAATTTCAATGATTTTATTTCCTCCAAAGGAGATACCTCTATAATCCCTAATTTAAGTAAAAAAATGATAAAAAACTTCTCAATGAAGACAATATTCTATTGATACTCCGTTTAGAAAGTCCTTTTTTTCTGTAAGAGATACCATAAAAATTTCTTATTATTTTTTTATCTACATCTATTAGATTTTCTGTTCCCTCACTCTTTTTTTCAAAAATCAAAAAAATTATTCAAATCTTGATGATATCCTTTAACAGTATGGTTTTGAATAGCGTTTTTTTCTACTTTGATATATTCTAAAAAAATTTATTTATCATTGTTAATAAATAAAAAAACTCCCTAAAAATACTAATATATTTTTAAGGAGAATTATTAAACATTATGAAAAAAACTAAATTAAATACAATCTTAAGCTTGTTCCTCTAAACTTAAAAGCTCTTTGTTTGTGAGCAGCTCTAATTTTAGCTTGTCTTAAAAACAACAGAAGGTTTAATAAATTGTTGTCTTGCTCTTAATTGTTTCACAACACCAGTTTTATCAAATTTTCTTTTTGTACCTTTTGAGAGCTCTATCGATAGATTCTCCGTCTTTTACTTGAACTATTAACATATCTTACATCTCATTTCTTTTTGCAAAGGTATTGTTTTTATTCTAAAAAAACAAATTTTTGATTATTTTTTTAATAAAATCTCTTTCAAAAATATCCTTAATCCAATTCCTCCAAAACAATATTTTTTTGGTAATCTGGTATTTTTTTCTTTTTGCTTTCTTGGTGATATTTCATAGCCAATGATTTGCCCCTCAAGCCTCTAAACCGTCTATATTCTCAAATATAATTTTTCAAAATTGCCAAAAAAATGGAATAGAGAAGAACATTCCTGATATTCCCCACATTTTTTTCGCCAATGATAAGACCCAAAAAACGAAAAACAAGGCATTAATCTTCACTTTGGAGCCCACAACAAATGGTAAAATAATATTAGCATCTATAATGTGAATTACAACATAACCTATCATAACAACTATCGATAAATCTACTCCATTAGTAGCCCACGCAAATATTATAGTCATACCCCCTGAAAAAGTAATTCCAAGATAAGGTATCACATTAAGCAACCCTGTGAGCATGCCAAAAAAACAATGCATATTTTTATTCCTAAAACGAATAAAAAAATACCGAAACAATCCCCCAACAAGTATAAATTGCAACAATAAACCAATAATATATTGTTTAATAATCTTCTGAATCTTCATGATTATTTTTCTCAACTTTTTGGTCTATGCTTTTCATCAAACACATCAACTGCAAACTTGTACAACAGCCTCCTATAATTCAATATAAAGATAAAAAAACAACATACTATATATTAGAAACAAGCCTGTAGAGGAAAAAATAGATAATGTAAATCCTAAAAATCTCACCCGAAGACCCCAAAAAGTTTATCCAATCCCTTTTTGTAGAAAAATCCATCTGTTGAGAAAGTTCTATATTCATCTCCTGCGTAATACTAAGATAACCTCTCTCAACAACATCCATTATCTGTATTCTTAATTTCGGTAAGTCATCCGCAAAATGTTGAGATTGTGTTATGAAAAAAATAAAAATACTCCCACCAAACAAATCACTAGCAATAAAAAAATGAAAATATCGTAGATAATCCTCTCGAAACCTTAATTTTTCGTTCTAATAAATTAGCAAATGGTGTAAAAAGAACTGCCATCAAAAAAAGCAAAAAAATAGCGGGGATAATATTGTATGCCCCAAAAATCACTAAATACCCGAGCGTTATTATACATATCAGTACAGAAGCTGTTTTTAGACACAAAAAGGTAATCTCATTTTTCACAATCAATAAAAAAAGATGAAAAAGCATATTATATGTTTTCCATCTTCCTTTTTTTAAGTTATTATTTTATTAATTAATTACTTCAAAAACCTGTATATTCTACAATCTTTTTTTCGGCAATTTGATTCCCTCAGGCGTTTGATTATTCTCCAATAATGCCGCCATTATTCTTGGTAACGCCATAGACGAACCATTGAGAGAATGCACCAATTGAGGTTTTCCATCAGCCTTATATCTACATTTTAATCTATTTGCTTGGAAAGTTTCAAAGTTGGATACGGAAGACACCTCCAACCATTTTTTTCTTGTGCTGCACTCCACACCTCAAAAATCATAAGTCATTGCCGATGTAAAGCCTAAATCTCCTCCACAAAGTCTCAAAATTCGGTATGGAAGTTCCAAATCTTCAAGGATAGACTTCACATGTTGAACCATTTCCTCCAATGCCTCATAAGAATTTTTCGGGTTTCTCAAGCCTTACTATTTCTACTTTTTCAAATTGATGAAGTCTATTCAATCCTCTTACATGAGCACCGTAACTTCCTGCCTCTCGTCTATAACATTGAGAGAACGCTGTATTCTTAATTGGTAAATCTTTTTTTCTTCTAAGATAACATCTCGATAAATATTGGTAACAGACACCTCCGCTGTCGGTATCAAATATAAATTATCTTCATTTATATAATACATTTGTCTCTCTTTATCAGGAAGCTGTCCCGTTCCATAACCTGACGCCTCATTGACCACATGAGGAGGATTTACCTCCAAATACCCTGCTTCTGTATTTTTATCTAAGAAATATTGCACCAATGCCCTCTGTAACCTAGCTCCTTTCCCCAAATACACCGGAAAAACCTGCACCCGTAATTTTTTTACACCAAGTTCAAAAATCAATTAAACTATACTTGCTCGCTAATTCCCAATGAGGTAAATATCCATCGCCGAGACCTTGTACCTCACAAGATTGATAGATTATTTCATTATCATCAGCTGTCGTTCCTTCTTTTACTAATTCATACGGAATATTCGGAATAAGATACAATACATTTTGCAATTTCCTTTCCGTTTCCGGCTTTAATATTTCTAATTCTTTAATCCTTCCCGCATACTCTGATGTCTTTATTTTCACAGCTTCAGCCTCTTCTTTTTTTCCTTCTTTCAAAAAGTAAACCAATTTCTTTTTGAAATTTTATTTTTTTCAGCATTGAGATTATCCAACTCAAATTGGAGTTTTTTTCGCTCCTCATCAAGACTAATAGCCTCGTCTACCAACTCCATTTGCTTGAAATTTCTTTTTTTAAGACCGGCAAGCACCTGCTCTCTATTTTCTTTTTAAAAAAATTAACCTGTAACATTTCAATAAAGTTTTATAGGGCAAATATACAAAATTAAGTATCAAAAAAACACTCAAAAAACAGCTTTCTTTTATCAAATATAAAAAACAAAAACTGCCCTACGAAAGTTTTTCATGGGGCAGAATTTAGAAAAAAATGAAATTAAAAAAATTAAACCTTAATTTTTTTCTCATTATCACTCAATAATACTATTAAGTGAATATCCTATTCCTCTGTTGCTAATACTCTCTGAGCCAATTCTTGGTCAAATAAGTATAACGCAGATGGGTTATCATTTACTCTCTTCATTTTTGCTAGATATTGGCTTGCATTAGCTTCTTCTTCAACTTGCTCATTTACAAACCATTGTAAGAATGCCTTAGTAGCATAATCATCTTCCTCATCAGCTGCTTTTTACAATTGAATTGATAGATTTTTGTTACATAAACCTCATGTTCCAATGCTCTTTCAAACACATCAATTGCATCTTTAAAAATCATACGGAGGCTGAGCTAGTGCTTCAATAACTATTTCACCTCCTACATCTTTTTAAATAATCAAACATTTTTTCACCGTGCTGTAATTCTTCCTTTGCCTGAACACGAAAATAGTTTGCTATACCATCTAAATCTTGCTTGTAGAACCAAGCTGCCATTGCTAAATAATACTGAGCCGAATATTGTTCTTTTTGCTATTTGGCTATTAATTAAATCGCTTACTTTTTTTACTTATCATATTTTCAAATTTTTTTACAAAGATAAGGGTATTTTTTTCAGACTTCCTAATATATTTTTTTATGTTAAAAAGTTAAATAATTGAAAAATCAACATCTAACAATTAAAATTTTAATTTATATTAAGTTAATATAGTTGATTTATAGTACTTTACGAAAAAAATATTGGAATTTTTTTATTACAATAAAATAAGGCTGAAAAATATTAAAAATTCTCAGCCTCTAAACCTATAAATATTACTATTTAATATTATTTTTTTAATTTCTTCAAGAAACTCATCGTGAGATATTTTTCGCTTCTTTTTTTAGTAGCTTTTTTTCTAAGATTACATCTTTCAATTTAGCCATTGCTACCTCAGAAGAAATCTGTCTAATCTGGTTTTCATCTTTTTAATGATTCTACAGCATATTTCTGAATTTCTTCATCAGAAAGATGGTGAATTCCGTAGATTGCCAATTGATTTTTCACTAATTGAATAGAATGTTCTAAGATATCACTATAGTCTATCTTTACATCATTTTTCACTGATAAGTTTAGACTCAATTATTTGATATTTAATCTGTTTTTTTCTCGTTTTCTAAGATTTCTTTTTGCTTGCTCCTCAGACTGAATATTCTGGTTAGAGAATAATAACCATTTCACCAAAAACTCCTCAGGAAGTTTAACTTCTTGTTTCTCAGTGATTTGTTCTAATACTTTATTTACAAAATATACATCTGCATTTTGTTGGAAATACTCATCTAGCTCAGTTTTCACTTTATTTTTTTCAATTCCTCTTCGGACTTCACAACATCTTTACCATACACTTTATCAAAAAAAGCTCTTGGTTAAGCTCGTGGAGATTAAGTTTGTATATTTCCGATACTTTCACCTCTAATTCTTCGTGATGTAGGTGCTCTACTTCCTCTTTAGAGAAATTCAATTGCTTAGCAAGTTCTTCTTTTTCAGCTAATTCATTTTTCTTCAACTTAAGAGACTCATCTTTTTTCAAATTTTTCACCAATTCAAAAGCCTCATTTTGCTCTTTAGAAATTGTTACAAATTTTGGATGATGATGATGCTCTCCTTCTGCATTTTCTTCTACAATTTGAGAAACTTGTATAGAAATAAAAGATTCCTCTCCAATTTTTTCTTCCTCTACTCTATCTGCAAATCTTCTTTGCATATTTTCTATACTCTTATTCACCTCTTTATCAGATGCATCCACCTTATAAAGTGTAGCTTCATATTTTGCCAAATCAATTGAGAATTCAGGCTCATAACCTACCTCAAAAGGCAACGAAATCTCCTCTGCATTAATATCTATATTATCCACTGGTACAGGTACTGGCTGTCCTACCAATCTCAACTTATTGTCATTCACATAATTATTAATAGCTTCACCTACTTGTCTATTAATCTCATCAAAAAGTAGCTGGCACCTCATATTGTCTTCTCACCATACTCATCGGTACTTTTTCCCTTTCGGAGCCCGGTACTTGAGCATTTTTAGCATAGTTATGAAGTTGCTTTTTCTACTTTGTCTTTATAATCAGACTTATTAAGAGTTACGGTAAGTAATGCACTTACTTCGTCGTGTTTTTTTGCTATAACATTCATTTTAATTGTCAATTTTATTTTTAGTGGCAAAAAAATAATAAAAAAATCCTTAATCCATAAAAAAATATTTAAAATTTCTTTTTTTAATATCTATAAATTTAAAAATCATTGGCCTCTTCTTTTTCAGTAAAAAAATTGTATATTTGCCCTCTAATTTTTTTGAATGAAACTAACGAAAGAAATAAAAAGCTGGGTTAATCGCTATTTTTTTGCCATTGGAGGATTCGTAACAATGTTCCAATTTATGAAAGGGAAAAAGAATTTTTCTCTACAGATAACATTTTCTACGCAGTATTTGAAAATGTAGAAGGCCTTGAAGCATCTAATTATGTATATATCAATGGATTAAAAAGTAGGACAAGTAGATAAAATCACTCCTAATATTGCTGAAAATGGTAAGGTAAATTTCTTAGTCCAAATACATATTGATAATAAATACAAATTCTCTAAAAACTCAGCGTTAGAAATTTATGAATCTGGGTTAATATCTGGCACTGCCCTGAGAATAAAATTAGATTATGGCGATCCAATCGCAAAAGATGGTGATACATTAAAGGCAAGCCAAGAAATTTCTATGGTAAAAAAATCTTGCAAATCAAGTAGAGCCACTAAAAAAACAAATGCAATCACTACTAAAAAAATATGGATTCTGTCGCAGTGAATACCAATAAAATTCTCAACGAAAAAAATAGAGCCGAGATAGCTCAACTATTGGTAAATCTGAACAATACGGTAGAATCATTCCACCAAACATCTAAGCAACTAAATACTGTAATGGCAGAAAGTAATCCAAAAATCCAAAAAACTTTGGATAATGCCAATGCTATGACCGTCAGTGCTAAAAAAACACCTTAGATAAATATGGAAAAGTTGCTGAAAATATCGACACTCAAAAAAACTTAATGAAACCATAAAAAAATCTAAATAAAAACAACTGAAAGTATCAATAAAATCCTCTCAAACATAGAAAGTGGCGAAGGTAATATCGGTAAATTAGTCAAAGATGAACAACTCTACAAAAATCTGTCGGAAACTACTCAAAATCTCAACAAATTGATAGAAGACCTGAAAACAAATCCAAAAAAATACATTAATATTTCTGTTTTCGGAAAAAATAATACATCAAAATACCATTCCCTCGCTTTCGGAATGGTATTTTTTTAAAAATATTTTTAGAAAAGTTATAAATTATTTAAATTAACATATTTCATCAATATAATACTTAATTTTTGCAAATCAATCCTCCGTGATTTCTGTTAAAATACAATTTAATACAATTTAATGCAATTTATTGATAATATTATTTTTTTCTCATCTGCTTGATAGTCGGAGTGGGACTTTTTTATAGAGGGCTAAATAAAATTTACCGAAATATAATGCTCGGAAAATCTATTAACCGCTTTGATAACATCTCAAAACGATGGAAATTAATGGCGAAAATAGCCCTCGGACAAGGAAAAAAATGACTACCAGACCTATCGCTGGGATTTTGCATATTTTTGGTCTACGCTGGTTTTTGATTATCAATTTAGAGTTGTTAGAAATTATTATCGATGGTATATTTGGAACACACCGCTTCCTTAAAAATATTATTGGAAACGGAATATACAATGGATTCACAGCTGTGCTTGAGATAATGGCTCTACTGGTTCTCATCTCTGTAATTGCATTTTTTTATTAGAAGAAATTTTTATAAAAATCAATCGCCTCAATATGGAGGAACTTCGCGGATGGGCAAAAAGATGCTAATTGGATTCTCGTGATAGAAAGCTCGCTAATGCTTGCTTTCCTACTGATAAATTCAGCGGAATTTATTGTATATAACAATGGCTTTTTACCCTATTAGTAAAATTTCTATCGTCCCAATTCTGAAGTTTTTTTCGAATTGAGCAACGAGAATCTTATTTTTTTATTGAAAGGGTTGCTTGGTGGTATCACTTCATAGGAATATTATTCTTTATGAACTACTTGTATTACTCCAAACATCTACATATTATTTTTGGCATTTCCGAATACTTGGTTCGCAAAATTAGAGCCTAAAGGTCAGTTAGATAATCTAGATTCCATCACAAAGGAAGTAAAATTAATGCTTGACCCTAATGCTGACCCCTATGCAATACCTGCAGACACTAATACCACACCTGAAAAAAATTTGGAGCAAACGATATTTTTTTGACCTCAACAAGATACAACTCCTTAATGCTTATTCTTGTACCGAGTGCGGAAGATGTACCGCTGTATGCCCCGCAAACATCACTGGAAAGGCTCTTTCACCACGAAAAATTATGATGAAAACGCGAGACCGCATCGAAGAAGTTGGAAAAAATATTAATAGAAATGGCTCTTTTGTTGATGATAATAAAAAAATTACTTGACGACTACATAACACGAGAAGAACTTAGAGCATGCGTCACTTGTAATGCATGTACAGATGCCTGCCCAATCCTCATTGACCCCGTATCCATTATCATTGATCTAAGAAGATTTATGATAATGGAAGAATCCTCTGCTCCACAAGAATGGAATATGATGATTTCTAACATAGAAAATAACGGTGCTCCGTGGCAATATAACCAAGCTGATAGGCTCAATTGGGCTGATGAAGACTAACAACATTAACCTTTATAAATAAAAAAACTCCCAAAATTGGGAGTTTTTTTAATCCTATTATTAATATTCCAAAATAGAAAAAAATCTCGGCATTGAATTTTTGAAGCTTTTTTTCTTACCGTGTAAATCCTTCAAATCTATTAAGAAGCTAAATTGACTAACAATAGCACCTTGTAACTCTACAAGTTTCGCTGCGGCCTCAGTGGTACCTCCCGTTGCCAAAAAGATCGTCATGGATGAGTACTCTTTGTCCTGCTTGAAGTTGGTTAGTTTTTCATCTCTATTTCAGAAGTTCCATATTCCAAATCGTATTTTTTTGCCCAACAAACGGCGGTGGTAATTTTTCCCTTTTTGCGAATAAGAATAAATGGAATATTAAGAGCCATTGCTATGGATATTCCAAAAAGATATCCTCTGCTCTCAATACCACAGACTATATCTACCTTCCCTTTCGCCTCCTTCACAAAACGATTAATCACCTCTTTATATACCTCAGGATATAGGAAAATCGGACTAATATCCTTAAACAGAACTCCCTCTTTTGGAAAAATCAGGAACATTCGTAATGATGTTATTTAATTTTTTTCTACTAATGTCATTTTGTCTATTTTAATTGATAGCCTATAATTTTCCAATCACCATTTTTATTTTTTAGTTTAAAATTAGCCTTAATCTGAGTTACTTCACCTTCTTCATTCGTTACATCATAAGTAGCAGAAACTGATACTATGGTCTCTTCTGTATTACTCGGTGCAGTAATATTTTTTATTGTTAAAGACTTCACTCCTCCAAAACCAGATACAGAATTTGAGAATTTATCATAATTTCCCCAATCTGGATTCTCAGATGCAGAAAAATGCTCCTTTTTAGATTCTGGCTACCAATATTGGATAAAAAAACTTACTCACAACAGTTTTTTTGGAGAAGTAATTTTCTTGGATTCTTCCAATACTTCCTCGTTATCCACTAAAAGACTATCTCTCTCAATTTTTGATGCTGATTTCAATACATTTTGATTGACTTCAAGACCAAAAACAGATTTTTTCAGTTTTTTCTTTGTCGTTTTTACGATAACAGCAATATCAATTTTACCATCCAAAACCTTATCTTCCGAGAATGATGAATATTGAAGATTAAATCCTTTAAAATTATTGTCCCTCATCAAATTTTTAGCAGTAGAAATTCTCGCTCCTCCACTATATACTTCTAAAATAACCTCCAAACTAGCATTAGAAAAGTCCAATAAATTTCCCTGTCTATCCAACAGTTTTGGGATAATTGTAACTCCATTTGCCCCCAAAGATGTATTTCCTATTTCTTCTATATCCACCTTAATTGCAGAAGCATTAACATCATTCGGATCATATTCCTTCGCCGTGGAATTTGCAAAAATATTAATTGCTCCGAGTGATGGCGGTGCTGTACTACTCAATCTATATTATTTTCCTTGGCTATTTTATCCGCCATTTGAAAAAAATTTCATTTACATTTTTTTACCATTTTAACAATACTGATAATGATTTCATTTTGGCAATATCAGTCTCACTCTCAACTCCAAAAGTCTTCAAAATGTAAAGAGCCTCGTTAAATTTCTCCTGCTGAAAAGTCGGTAATTCAGAAGCCATATCATTAATACTTTCCTGAAAAGTCTTCTGATTAGTAGCATCTACTCTATCTTTTTTTACAAGCTACCAATAAAAAAATAACGCAACAAAACACGCTAAAAATTTTTTTCTCATATTCACAAAATTATTAACAAAAAAATAACAAAAACTCCCCATTTGTAGAGCATATTTTTGATTTTTTTATTTCATTTGTCTTCTCAAATCTATCATTTTGAGTGCCGTTACCCCTGCTTCTATTCCTTTATTACCAAGACTTCCTCCACTTCTTGCGATAGATTGTTCTTTGTGGTCGTCAGTAAGCAAACAGAAAATTGTCGGTGTATCTGTCTGCGTATTGCACAATGTAATCCCTTGAGTAACCCCTGAACAAACAAAATCAAAATGGGATGTCTCCCCACGAATCACACAACCTATAGCTACCACAGCATCATATTTCTGAGATTTGCATAATTGCATACTTGCATAGCTCAACTCAAATGCTCCCGGCACTCTCACTATCTTTATATTTTTCTTGTTTAACTCCCTCTTTCAAAAAGGATTTCCTCACAGCCCTTTAATAAGTTTTCTGTAATGAATGCATTCCAGTCAGCTACTACAATCGCTACTTTAAAAGTCTCTATATTACTAATATTCAACTCTTTTGTACTCTGATAAATTTATTGTCGCCATTATAAAATTATTTTACAATATTAAAAAAATGTTATTCCATAAAACTATACAGAATAACATTCTTAATTTAATTAAATCTCGTATGATTAGAAATATTTCACCATTTCAATATAGGAATCAGACATTCCATTGTCGTAATCTCTATATTTTTCATCTACCAATGAAAAAAATATTTTTTTGCATCTACTTTTTTTGTTAAGAGCAAGAGCCAACATACCTGCTTTTTTTCGTAAAAATAATACGATGTATAAGCATCTTTTTGAAATTGTAGAAGCCTTATCCAATAACTCTAAAGCTTCATTGGCTTTATTTTGGTTTGCTTGGCAATCTGCCATCGCTCCATATTTCAAAGCCATCAGAATATCATTCTCAGAAGAGAAGCCATCCAATAAATCGTAAGCTTCTTTATATTTCCCTTGTTTGAATTTTAGTAGCCCAGCATTATAAGCAGACAATTTACCTACTGCTGTATTCGAAAATTCTTTATAAGTACCCACAAATCCAAGATTTACAGGAGATTTTCCTCCAAGAGCATCTTCTTCCTGACCTTGGTTAAGTTTTTTCTCTGCAGCAAGAAAAACTCTTCAAGGCCTCTTCATTCTTAGGTTTTTATAATAAACTGCTCATAACCAAAAATATCCCAAAAACGCCCAAAAGAGCCACAACAAAAGAATACAATGATTATTTTTTTGCGTTCTTCTCTACAAATTTCTCCGTTTTTAGAGCATCTTTATCTAAATCCTGAAAAAACTCTACCGTTTCCTTTCCTTCTGTTTGTTTGTTATGCGTAGCCATAATTCTAAAAAATATTTGCAAATGTAATTGATTTTGGTTGAATATGCAAAAGATTTTTTTGTATTTAAACCATCTTAAAATATCTACAAAAATATAAAAAAATATACTATTGTAATTTTTTTCTTTGCCTTTAAAAATCAAATATCCAAAAATATTATAATAATAGAAAAAAAGAGCTACAAATATTATTGTAACTCTTTTTAAGCGCCTTTTGCTGGGCTCGAACCAGCGACCCTCTGATTAACAGTCAGATGCTCTAACCGACTGAGCTAAAAAGGCTTGCTGTGTACTTGATTAACTTTCGTTGTCTCATTTTGACGATGCAAAGATACAACTTTTTTTAAAACCTCCAAATTTTTTTCGACAACTTTTTTTATTTTTCTTATAATTTTCCTAATATTAACTTAACTATATCATTTCCAAAGATTAACAACATTAATCCCATTAAGAAAAATCACACCTATCATTTGGGCATTTTCTAAAACTTTTTGAGGAACAGGTCTTCTCGTTATCATTTCCCAAAGGGTAAAAATAATATGTCCACCATCTAATCCTGGTATTGGTAGTAGATTTAAAAATGCCAACCAAACAGAGAACATCGCTGTAAAGCCCCAAAAAAAGCAACCCAATCTATGGAATAACTGCTTCCATCTGATGCAACAGGCATCTGTTTGATGATTCCGAGTGGCCCAGAAACATTCTTATAACCCTGCACTTTGGAACTAAACACCAATTTGAACGATTTTTATTTGATAAGTAAGACTTTCTATGGACTTGACAAATCCCTCAGGAATAGACTCTAACAAACTATATTGCTTATTACTAATATATTGTTCCTGCTCTTTATAGGTCGCTATCCCAATACGCCCATCTGTCAGTGGAATATCCAAAGTTTGAGTTTTTCCATTTCTATCCACTTCCAGCACTACAGTTTTTTTGCTATTAGAATCTAAAACAGTTGTAATCTCATCATAAAAATTTAATCGGTTTATTATCCACTTTTTTTGATAATATCGCCTTGTTTCAACCCCGCATCTATTGCTGATTTTGTAAGAATAGTATCAACCCTTGCCGTCATTCTCGGAGAGAGGAAGAATGCTTGTGTCTTATTACTAAGAACCTCAGCTTTGCCATCATCTTTGGTATGAAAGGTAACTTCTTTGCCATTTCTGAGAACGGTAACGCTATCACTTAAAAAGTATATCAATACTCAATTTTTTTGAAATCATTTTGAACTTTACCATCTACTTTTTAAGATTTTGTCGCCATCTTCAAAGCCAATTTTTTTGCTGATTCAGAATATTTTTATTTCATTTTTAATTTTTGTAGCATCAAATATTGTTTCTCCTTTAAAATACATAATAGAAGAATATATAATCCACGCCAAAAAAAGAAATTTACGGTGACACCTCCTGCCATCACAATAAGTCTTTGCCAAGCCGGTTTAGCCTGAAACTCCCAATTTTCTGCAGGTTTTTTTCAATCTCTCCACATCCATACTTTCATCAACCATACCTGCAATTTTCACATAACCACCAAATGGCAACCACCCTATTCCGTATTTCGTATTATCTGGATATTTTCGCTCAATCTCCATCAGGAAGTTTGTCGGTATCTATAGGTACTTCCTTTTTCTTACCATCCATCCTCACAATAACCTCTGTATCTGGAAGATTTTTTTAGAAAAGAACTTATATTTCCATTTTCCATTTATTTTTTTCATTGAAAAAAATAGAAAAAAATACGGATCAAAAAAATAAGAAGAATTTTTTTCTGCTCTTGTCTTGAACCATTTTGCAGGAGAAAAATGTCCCATTTCATGTAACACCACTAAAATTGAAATACTCAATATAAATTGAAATATTTTTTTAATGCTAATTCCATTCGTTTTATATTTTTAAATAAGGCAAAAAAATACAAAAAGATTGCAAATATCGCCATCTCTTTATCGTAAGTATAACCTTAGGTATCACCTCATTTTATTTATTATGAGTTTTCATTATCTTTGTAAAAGAATTCAGAGATATGGGCAAAGAAAAAAACTGCTTCCATTGCGGACAAGATATTGATAAAGAGGAGATTATATTTGACAACAAAACATTCTGCTGTAATGGTTGCAAATCGGTGTATGAAATACTGAATATGAATAATCTATCCAATTTCTACTCCCTAAATAAGCAGTCTGGTATACGTCCTGATAGAGACACAATACAATTTGATTATCTAGACACTCCCGAAATATTTGAAAAAATAGTTGATTTCTCAGAGGGAAATACCACTTTAGTTACCTTCAAAATCCCTGTGATACATTGCTCATCTTGTATTTGGTTGTTAGAAAGTTTGCATACCTTGAATCCTCATATCTATTATTCTCAAGTTAATTTTACGAAGAAATCCGTCCAAATCTCATTTAATCATAATTTATTAAAAATTAGTGATTTAGCAAAATTTATCACTCATTTGGGATATAAGCCTGTAATCAGCCTTGAAACTTCTGAAAAAAAAGACGAAAAAACGGATAAATCACTGATTATCAAATTTGCAATTGCAGGTTTTGCTTTTGGAAACGGTATGTTTTTCAGTTTTCCAGAATATGCACAAAGTGTTTTAGGTACTTCTGATATTTGGATGGAGCAATACAAACATTTATTCCGCTGGATTATGTTCCTTTTGGCCACTCCTGTAATATTTTATTGTGCCGGAGATTATTTCAAAGCAGGATGGTTTAGTATAAAAAATCGCCGAATAGATATGAATGTTCCAATGGCACTTGGTATCGGAATGCTCTACGGAAGAAGTGTTTATGAAATTTTATCAGGATATGGAGCAGGATATTTTGATACGCTCTGCGGTTTATTGTTTTTTTATGCTTTCGGGGAAAAATATTTCAACAACGAACTTATTCTTCACTCTCGTATGATAGGGATTATAAGTCGTTTTACCCAATTGCCGTTACCAAAATAACAACCAAGGGGCAAGAAAATATTTTATTATCAAACCTAAAAATTGGAGATCGGATTTTGGTAAGGAACCAAGAAATTATCCCTGTGGATTCTATTCTCATTAGTGGGGAAGGAAATATTGATAATTCCTTCATCACGGGGGAGAGTGCCACTATTCCAAAAAAAGCAGGAGACAAAATATTTGCAGGAGGCAAGCAAATCGGATCGGTGCTGGAATTGGAGGTCATCAAAAATGTTAATCAAAGTTACTTAACCCAACTCTGGAATAAGGAAGCCTTTAAAAAACACGAAACAGGAATTAATACTATCACGAATAAAATCAGCAGATATTTCACCATCAGCATATTATGTATCACTTTATTGGCGGGAATATATTGGTCTAGAATAGATTACGAAATAATGTTTCAAGTAATTTCCGCAATCCTAATCATTGCCTGTCCTTGTGCCTTGGCACTTTCCGCTCCTTTTACCTTAGGACATATTATGAGGATTTTCGGACGATACAAATTTTATGTAAAAGATACTCTTACCATAGAAAAAAATTGGCAAAAAAATAGATACCATAGTTTTTTTGATAAAACGGGAACTATCACCCAAAAATAAAAGAGCTAACATACTCTTTTTGGGACAAGAATTGCTTGATTTTGATTTAAAAAAATATTAAATCTCTATTAAAAAAACTCCAATCATCCACTCTCGAAAAATACTATACGAATACTTGGAAATCAATGATGAATTTTTTTCCAATAAACAATTTTCAAGAAATCTCTGGTAAAGGATACTCGGCTATCATACGAAATCATTTGTATAAAAATCGGTTCAGCTATATTCGTGGGTGAGGTACCTACCGATATGGAAACTGCAGTATATATCAAACGAGATAATGAGTTTTTTTAGGGAAATTTATCTTCAAAAAAATGAATACCGCCCTAATATTACTGATATGTTTAAACAATTAAATGATTATCAACTATATATCCTCAGTGGTGATAATTCTTCTGAAGAAACTATCCTCCGAGAAAAAGCTCCTAATATCGTAGAAATGAAATTCAATCAAACTCCTGAGGACAAACTAAATTTCATAAAACAATTGCAAGATTTAGGCAAAAAAGTAGCAATGTTCGGCGATGGATTAAATGACGCAGGAGCCTTAAAAACAAAGTGATGTAGGAATTGCTATTTCTAATGATACTAACACTTTCACTCCTTCTTCTGATGTGATAATGGACGGTAATATGCTACCTCAAATCTCAAAATATATATTCCTCTCAAAATCAGCTATTAATATTATAAAAAAATACTGTTTACAATTAGTTTTTCTTTACAATATCGTAGGACTATCATTTGCTATTTCAGGGAATATGTCTCCACTAATTTGTGCTATTCTAATGCCTATTAGCTCCATTAGTGTAGTAAGCTTCACAGCTTTGGCTACTTGGTGGAAGGAAAAACATTTTTTTTCTGAATAAAGATGCAAAAAAAGTTATCAAAAAATTGATAACTTTTTATAATTATTCAGGTTGCTGTTCTGCGTTATTTAAATTTTCTTCTAATTGTTGAGATTCTGGTTCTGCCATATTTCTTCGGTAAATTCTATCTAATTCCCTTATTTTATTTCTCATTTCGGCAGGAAGTTTTTTGCTTGCCCAAAGGTCTATCTGCATACCTTGGTCTCTTCTACTACCATTTGCAGGGTCTTGATAATAGACAATAGCTGATGGATCTGTATTACCTCCATCATATTGTACAACACCTATTTCAAATAAACTCTTTTTGATAAGCTGCTCTGCTTCTTCCACCGTGATACCTACGAGATTCGGAACTACAACATCTCGCTTAGGACCGAGTCCTATCACTAAATCCACTACTGAGAATCTCATTACTTGGTCACCAGGCTGTACACTACGACCATTAATCTGCATACGGAGTACAGCATCTCGCTGGATATTTGGTTCATAGATAGTATCTCCTATTTTCAATCCCACTTGTTCCAATTGTCTAAATGCCAACCCTTTATACTTATTTAAAATATTAGGAATTATTACTTTTGCCCAAGTTTTTGGATTCACTCGTATCTGTATTATTCTATTTGCTTTCACCTTAGAATTTGCCATTGGCCATATTTGTAAAACTTGGAGAGGTTTATATTTAGGTTGAAACTCACCACTATCAATCTCGTATTTTAGTCCTTGCTCTTCTAAAATTTTCACGGCATCTTGCACTGGCATATTCATTATATTAGGCACTGGTATTTCTTCTCCGTGATGAGTATGTTGCTCTAACCAACGAAAGGCAAGCCATACTAAGCCTACAAACAGTCCTAATACAACTACAACATTGAACAATACCTTCCAATTAAAAAAATGATTTAAACATAAACTGCTATTATATTTAATGACAAAGATAATTTAATTTTTTTGTTTTTTTATGAATAATAATTTCATAAAATGTCTTTCTACTTCAAAAATAATTTTGAGGTAACTTTGGCGAAACCCAAAAACCATTGCCAAAACATTCTCCCCAAAAAACATCAATAAACTCCTGTTTATGAAGCCTATAACACTCTCTAAGCAATCTTTTTATTCGGTTTCTATCCACGGAATGTTTAAAAAAAGCTTTTTAGAAACGGATACTCCTACTTTTAAAAATATTTCGTTCTGTATGTTGAGTAAATATAATCCTCAAATTCCCTACAGAAACCCACTTCCCTCTTTGGAAGAGGTATGAAATTTCTTTTTCGGATTTTTAATTTTTCACTTCGTGGATATGTATTCATTTATATAATATTTTAGCAAAGTTACTCTTTTTTTAATAGATAGTTAATAACTTCGAAGCCGAATACAACCCAAAAGATAGCTGGCATAAAACTAATCGTCCCATAAAAAGATTTTTTTATATTGAGAACCATCTGTCATTCTTAAACTTTTCTCATTTTGTGGCTCATTAGAAAATACACATCGGAATCCCTTGTCTATCCCCTCTTTTTTTAGGCGCTTACGAACCTGTTTTGCTAAAAAGCAGTTATGAGTTTTACTAATATCACGAACCATAACTTTACTTGGGTCTATTTTTTTCCACCTGCTCCCATCGCACTCACGATTTTTACTTTTCGTCTCCTTGCTACTTTGATAAGTTCTATCTTAGGTGTCACACTATCTATACAATCCATTATATAGTCAAACCGCTCATTATCAATTAATTTACCCATATCCTCTGGATTAAGAAATCTATTAATACAAGCAAGTTGAAGTTCTGGATTAATATCCATCAACCTTTTTGGAAACAACCTCTACTTTTTGGCATACCAATTGTAGAATGTAGTGCCGGTAATTGACGATTAATATTCGTAATATCCACATAATCACCATCTACAATAGTCATTCTCCCCACCCCTGAACGTGCTACAAACTCGGCAGCAAACGAGCCAACACCACCTAAACCAACAACTAATATATTTTGCTGTTGCCAGTTTCTCTAATCCCTCTTCATTTATCAAAAAGCTCTGTCCTTTCCAACCAATTTTTTTATCATTTTATTTGAATATTTTTAAAAATTTTCTGTAATAATCTCTCGTAAATTTTTCTACTGAGAGTCCCTTTATTTCAGCAACCCTATAGTATAGTTCCACTATATCAAAAATCTGCCGTATCTGTCTCCAAAAATATACGATTGAATGGTACAGCTTTCAGTATTTCCTGCAAATATACTTGATAAATAACCGACTTACCAAACGATAAATAAAACCCCTTTGCCAAAAGTTCGTCAGCAATTATTCGTTTTTTATTAAATCCGTGGATAATCATTGGTACTTTTGCCAATTTCATAAATCTCAATAACTGAGAAAAATCGCCTTACACAATGGATTATTACAGGTTTTCGTATCTTGTTTGCCCATAAAATTTGTTCAGTAAATACCTTTTCCTGAATCCCTTCCGAGATATCCACGAAGGCATCAAGCCCAGCCTCACCAATAGCAAAGCACTGCTCTTGTAGAGAATTCTCCCTAAACCAATGCCAAGCATTATCGTCCACATTATGTAAATCTTTTGGGTGCAAACCTATAGAATACAATGAGTTAATAGATTTTTGAAGAAAATTCATATTATAAACTCCGTATTTCCCTTCGGTATGATGATGAAAAATCAATATATTGCATATTAAACGAATTTACAGATAAATAATTTCTGTTCCTACTACTTTTCTACCTAATTTTTTTCCAAAAATAACTTTATAAGTATTTACCTGTTCTTGATATTCTTTTTTGTCTTTTTCACCTGTTTTAAAGTCTATAATTACCCAACCATCAGGCATTTTTACTAATCTATCAGGGCGAAATAGATGAGTCTCCTTATTGGAATATATCATAATATCTTTCTCTGTAAGCACTTGCAAGCCTTCTTCAAAATACTGCTGATAACGAATATCTTCCACGATAGACTGAACTCTAATTTTTTTATTTTTTTGCTTTTCTTCATTCGTAATTTTTCCCTCTATTTTTGTAGGTTTCTAAGATTCTATCAACATCCTTTTTTGTTTTTATTTTAGACATTATTTCGTGGAGGAAAATCCCCTCTCTAACTTTATCAGATTTGTTCTGATAACTTTTAGACAGCGTTGCGATACGAATATTTTTCCCATTCTTTTTGTAGAATATTCCAACTCTATGGATATCGATTCGGAGTTTTTTTCGCTATGCTCTTCTGCTATTTTTTTCGCCAATTTTTCTTCAGTATTTGGGTATAAATCAAACTCATTTTTCATCTGGAAGACCATTCATTTTATTATCAATAAATTTTTAAAAATCCCTTCATTTTCTTTCTTTTTGGAGATACAAATATAAATGCTCACGCGGTCGTGTCGTAGCTACATACAACACACAAGAATCATCAACCTTTTTGTTTTATATTGTATATTTTTTTATTAAATTTATCTATCTCCTCATCGTAGATACTGAGATTTTTTTATTAAATTCCTTAATATTGACTGATTTAAGACTCCCTGTTCCCACATTAAACCAATCCGACTGCTTATTAGTCCCGCTTTTATTGGTATTTTTCCATCAATGGAACAAACACTATCGGAGACTCCAACCCCTTAGCTGAGTGGATTGTCATTAACTTTATGGCCTCTATGTTTTCACTTACTTGAATAGATTTTTCCGTGTGCTTCTTCATCCCAATATTTCACAAAAATCTTTCAGCGATAATCCTTTATTTTGAGAAAAAAATCATAAATATTTTTCCAAGAAATTGAGTATAAAATCGGTTTCTTTATTCTTTACGGAAAATATTTTTTTACATAATACTCTATATAGTTGTAGAGATTGAGTTTTTTTATTAATGCTAATATCTATCCCAAATCGTATTTTTCAAAGTATTTTTCTATATCATTCTCAGACAAAATTTCGGTTATTTCCTTTGTAAAAATCCTCAATATTAACTCGTCCAAGTAGGTTGAGATAATACAAAGTTTTTCACAATATATGTTTTATCTTTCGGTGTTATTTGCCACTTAATAAACTCGATTAGTGCCTTCAAAGTAAGAGAATAACCCAGTGTAATACCTCTATCAGATATAAGTTTAATAAACTGTTTTTTTACCTTTATATATAATTTCTTTTTCTCCTAAATGCTTAGAATACTCTCTTATCTCGTGGTTTTTTCTGCAAATAATCATAATATCCGAAAGGGAATACCCTAAATCCAAACATTTCTGAATATCTCGATACATTTGTTCAGAAGAATTCTCAAAAAAATCCTCTTTCTTGGTACATTCGGTAATATTTATCTTTACTCGCCCTGCTATTTTTTGGACAAATTTCTGTTGGCCATCTTCTGCAAAGAGTTTTCTTTCATTTCCTACCAAGTCATTATTACCAATAAAGTGATATAACTCGTTATTAAACTCTACAATATTTCTCGCCGAACGCCAATTATACTCCAAATTATCCACCTGAGCAGGTATTATAGTATTCCCTTCTTCATTATTAATGATAGCCATCATAATACTACTATCTCCACCACGAAATCGGTAAATACTCTGTTTTGGGTCGCCCACAATCGTAAAGGAATTTTGTCCATCAGATATCGCGTTATCTCTCATAGGGAGCATATTACTCCATTGCATTTTAGAAGTATCTTGGAATTCATCAACAAAAAAATGTTGGAACTTCGTACCTATTTTCTCATAAATAAAATCCGAAGGCTCACTTTTAAGATTCTCATTAATAATAATATTAGATTTGGATAACAATACCAAATCCTCCTCCTCCTCTATGGAGGTAATATTATCTTGTATTTCTTTATTAAATTTAAAGGGCAACAATTCTTTTCAAAATTGCTTGGTATTTGATTTGCTCTACATAGAGGTATATTATTTTCTGATAACTATCTACCAGCGTGTCTATTATCTCATAAATTGCAGTCTCAACACCTCGTTTTTTTCCATTTGCCGATGCACCTTTTTGAAAGTTTTTCTAATCTTTTTTTCCTCTTTTTTTGGCTCTCATCATAAAGATTTGGCACGCCATTTTTTTATAAATTTTGAGAAAAAAACAACATTATACCATTAACTCTCCCACCTGAAAAATCAGATTCTTCCAAATTTCTATCATGAATTAATTTTAAAGATTCTTCTGCTATTCGCTTGGCCTCTTTTTTATTTTCATCTATTGCATCCCTTATTGCATCTCGTATTTGGATATAAGAATCCCAATCAAAATTAATATTCTCTTTCAAATGTTGATAATGAGCATCATTAATGTATTTCTTTGCTCCATCATACAGTGTCTTACTAATGTCTATTTTCTCATCATTATCAAAACTATAATTAACCAAATCCATAAAGATTTCCGAAATTTTCTTATCCTCCCCAATCTTGTTAATCAAGATATCTACAGCCTTAATAATATACGGTTCAGGAGTGATTTCTATACTGAACTGATACGGAAGCCCCAATTCATAGGAAAAAGACCTTAATAATCTTAGATTAAATTTATCTATTGTACTAATATTTAGTGTAGAATAATTATGCAAAACATAATTTAAGACCCCTATTGCTCGTTCGTGCAATTCTTCAATAGACACTTGTATACCTATTTCTTTTATCTTCTGCTGAATACCCTTTAAATCTTTATTCTCCTTATAGTTTTCTTCTGTGAATGCTTTTCAGCCACTCTATCAGCCTATATTTCATTTCATTAGCTGCTTTATTAGTAAAAGTCAATGCCAAAATATGTCTTATAATATCATTTCTCTTACTTTGCAGACAAATTATTAATATCCTCTGTACCAGAGTATAAGTTTTCCCTGATCCAGCCGAAGCATTAATCGCATTGTAGCCATATAAATTCATTAGTAATTTTTTTCCGAATATATTACTTTTTTTAATACTATCCAAAAAGTCTCTTTAAAAAAACAAAAAAACCTCTATAATCTACTAAATTACAGAAGTTTTTTTATTTGTTAATATTCCATTACTTAGACATAAATTTGGGCCCAACTTCTCTTCAAAGGGAGTAGAAAATCTGATAAAAATGCTAAATATGTTCCCTTTGAAAAATCATAAACCTCAATATCGTGAGGTATAGAGCCATCCTTTAGCCCCCGTTTGAAAGCCAATAACCCGACCGTTTTTGTCTCGCCTTTTTTTCCACATAAGTCACCTTCATTCTATTGAGCAAATCAAAACCAAATTCGCTATCTAAACTCTTCAAAAAGGTCACTCAATTTATCCAAAGCACATCCGCCGAGGGCTTACCTGCTCTTCATCTATACAGATTACTATAAACTGATTTTTTTCTATCTTAAAGGATGACGAAACAGCCTTACCGTGGTAGTTCCACGAAGAAAGAAAAATCGTATAACCGCTCTGAGACCACCATAGCCTCTTTTCGGTGTAAAGGGGCGAGAAGATGGATATATCATCACCTTAAAAATCATTTGTTTCTACTGAACTGGATTCTTCTATTTTTCATTTTATTAATTTCATTCGTTTTTACTTAGTTTGGTGAGCAAATTTAAGGATTTTTTTCTTACTATACTACAAATCTTCGGCTTCTGCTATCAATTCAGCTATATCTTTCACCACGACTTGTTCCTTATCGAAATGCTTCACTCCATCGGTCATCATTGTATTACAAAAAAAGGGCATCCTGTGGCAATGATATCTGGAGAAATATTTAGTGCTTCTTCAGTTCGTTCCACATTAATATCTTTTTTTCCTTTCTCTGGCTCCTTGAACATTTGGGCTCCGCCTGCTCCACAACATAACGATTTTGCCTTAGAACGAGACATTTCTACCAATTCCACATCTAATTTTTCTAATAACTCGCGTGGAGCCTCATATTCACCATTTCCCCTACCCAAATAGCACGGGTCATGGAAAGTGATTCGTTTTTCCTTCAAATTTTCCTCCCTCAATCTTCAATCGTCCGTCTTTCATTAATTGTTTCAAAAACTGAGAATGATGATATACCTCGTAATGACCTCCAAGCGAAGGGTATTCATTTTTTTCATCGTATTAAAACAATGTGGGCATGTAGTAACGATTCTCGTAATTCCATAAGCATTGAATATCTCTATATTCTGCATCGCCATTATTTGAAATACCAACTCGCTACCAGCTCTCTTTGCAGGGTCACCAAGTACAAGATTCTTCTTTACCAAGCACAGCAAACTCTACACCTATATGATTCAAAAATTTTTGCAAAAAGGCCTTTGTGATTTTTTTGCTCTATCATCAAAACTACCTGCACATCCTACATAAAAAAAGAACCTCTGGCATCTTCCCTCCATAGCATATTCTGCCATTGTTTTTTTATCGTCATTTTTTTCTTATCTTTTTTTATAATAATTACTTATTATTTTTTTATCTCCTCCAAAAATATTATTCATCGAACGATATTTTTAAATTGTCGTATTCTACTTTTTTTGTCTCTAGATATTACTATCGTTTTTTTCTCCATTATCTTCTTCTGATACGAATTTATACTTTTGAGAGAAATTTTTTTACCTTTACACCAGACAATTCGGATAGCAAATATAAAAAAATCCTTTCCAACTCTCCTCGCTTTTATAGATTCCATTCTATCTATATCGCTTCCAAAGATAATTAATGGCACATCATAACTATTTTTTTATAATCATCCGAATGTACAAATTTAGAATCTTCATTAAGATATAGTCCATGATCACTGAAATAAATCAAGTTAAAATTTCTCTTATGATTTCTCAAATCTTGATATACCTTTTCTAAAAAAATTATCTAATTTTTTTATACTCTTATTATAGTATGATATATCTTTATTTCCTATAAATTCATCATATTCTGCATCTACCCTATCTTTCAAGGCTGGGTGAGAACCAACCATATGCAGTATTATCAATTTAGGTCTATCCGATTTTTCATTTAAAGCTTTATCTAGATGAGGCAACATATCAGTATCGTCATATTTCACTTGGAGTTTATCCGATACAAATACATTCTCATCCGCACTTTTCCCTATAATTGATATTGCACTATCATGATTTCCGTGAGATAATGTACTCGAAATCCAATAGGTCCTATATCCCATTGCTCTTCCTAAGGTAATAACATTATTACTAATAGCATTGTTGTCCATATCTTTACTCTCTATTAGCGTCCTCATCAAAGAAGGAACCGTATGTGCCCCACAAGATATATAATTTCAAATTTAATATTTGGTGTTCTGTCTATAAATTTAGTATTCTTTATTGGAAAACCATACGAGTGCAACATATCTTTCCTTACACTCTCCCCCACTACTATTACTATATCTTTATCTTTCGGCAAACTTCCATCAACAATCCAGCTACTCTTTCTCTTTGCTTCTCTCAGCATCTTATGATGCTCTTTATCTATATGAAGCATAGAAGTAATAATATAAACTGTCCTTCTTATTGGCAATACAGCTAAATAGGTATCATAACGACCGCTATATCTCTTCTTCGGAATACAATGAAGAATTACCAATAAAATTACCCCCATCCATATGATTTTCTTATTATTAATTTTCTTATATCTATACTTCATTAGATAAATAGAGTATCCTAATAATAATAATAAATACAAATATATTCTCATAGGCACGACCTTAATATACGAAAAAAAGATTCATCAAAATTCGTATAATATATCGCTGTAAGACAACTTAATTCAACATCTCCCTCTCCCGTCAATTGACTGATTGAGTACATAAAAAAACACTCAACAAAAAAAGAAAAAAACCAATGAATACATTCAATAATTTCTTACTTAATTGAGCCAATAATACAAAAAAATACATATGTTGATATCATATAAAAATAAATCCCTCCCAAAACTTTCATTTGAAAAAAAGATAAAAAAATATAAGATTCCAATAAGGAATATATAAACAGATGAACATAATAACCCACGCCAAAAAGTGTTCAATTTTTTTCAGAGATTTTTTTAAGTATAATATTCATTATTTCTATAAATTTTCTGTAAATATACTAAAAAGTTTTCATTATATAGTTGTGGATTGTATTCTAATTAGTAAAGTAACAAAACGAAAAAAACTCTCATAATAATTATGAGAGTTTCTTTAAAAACTGGCGGCGATCTACTCTTCCGCTTTCGCAGTACCATCGACGCTGGTGGGCTTAACTTCTGTGTTCGGAATGGGAACAGGTGAGCCCCACCGCTATAACCACCCTAATTTAGTTTGTTTATATCAACATTTAACGACTTCAACATCACAAAGACAGAAACTTTCTTAATCCTATAATATCTCATTATATCTCTAATACATATAAACCTACGGGTAATTAGTATTACTCGGCTATGATGTTACCACCTTTACACCTGTAACTCTATCAACGTGGTCATCTCCCACGACCCTTAAAAAGAAATCTCATCTTGTGGCTAGTTTCGCACTTATATGCTTTCAGTGCTTATCTATTCCAAACTTAGCTACTCAGCGGTGCACCGGCGGTACAACTGATACACCAGAGGTTTGTTCAACTCGGTCCTCTCGTACTAGAGTCAAATCCACGCAAATTTCTAACGCCCGCAATAGATAGAGACCGAACTGTCTCACGACGTTCTGAACCCAGCTCGCGTGCCACTTTAATGGGCGAACAGCCCAACCCTTGGGACCTTCTCCAGCCCCAGGATGTGACGAGCCGACATCGAGGTGCCGAACCTCCCCGTCGATGTGAGCTCTTGGGGGAGACTAGCCTGTTATCCCCGGAGTACCTTTTATCCTATGAGCGATGGCCCTTCCACTCGGAACCACCGGATCACTATGTCCTGCTTTCGCACCTGATCGACTTGTTGGTCTCACAGTCAAGCACCCTTTTGCCATTACACTCTACGCACGGTTACCAAGCGTGCTGAGGGTACCTTTGAAAGCCTCCGTTACTCTTTTGGAGGCGACCACCCCAGTCAAACTACCCACCACGCAATGTCCTTCTATCCAGAAGTTAGGCTCTAAGTAAGCAAAGGGTGGTATTTCAACAGCGACTCCACAAACACTAGCGTGCCTGCTTCTACGTCTCCCACCTATCCTACACATTACTTACTCAAAGTCAATACGAAGTTATAGTAAAGGTTCACAGGGTCTTTTTCGTCCCATTGCGGGTAATCGGCATCTTCACCGATACTACAATTTCACCGAGCTCGTGGCTGAGACAGTGCCCAGATCGTTACACCATTCGTGCAGGTCGGAACTTACCCGACAAGGAATTTCGCTACCTTAGGACCGTTATAGTTACGGCCGCCGTTTACTGGGGCTTCAGTCAATGCCTTCGCTTACGCTAAGCACCTTCCTTAACCTTCCAGCACCGGGCAGGTGTCAGACCCTATACAGCATCTTTCGATTTAGCAGAGTCCTGTGTTTTTGTTAAACAGTCGCCTGGGCCTCTTCACTGCGGCCAACATCGCTGTTGGCGTCTCTTCTCCCGAAGTTACGAGACTATTTTGCCTAGTTCCTTAGCCACGACTCACTCGAGCACCTTAGGATTCTCTCCTCGACTACCTGTGTCGGTTTATGGTACGGGTTGCTTCACTCGCTTTTTCTTGGATCCAACTGCTCTTAATCAACTTCGCCCGTAGGCTAGGGTCTTAACTATTCCGTCAGTCTTCTTAAGTCTCATTGAACCGTCACTTTCCTCGTGAGCAAGTTAGGGAATATTAACCCTATGTCCATCCACTACCCCTCTCGGGTTCGCGTTAGGCCCTCGACTAACCCTCAGCTGATTAGCATGGCTGAGGAAACCTTAGTCTTTCGGTGAGCGGGTTTCTCGCCCGCTTTATCGTTACTTATGCCTACATTTTCTTTTCTATAAGCTCCACCAAGCCTCACGACTCAGCTTCTACGCCGATAGAATGCTCTCCTACCAGTTGTACTTACGTACAAATCCATAGCTTCGGTAATATGCTTATGCCCGATTATTATCCATGCCGAACCGCTCGACTAGTGAGCTGTTACGCACTCTTTAAATGAATGGCTGCTTCCAAGCCAACATCCTAGCTGTCTAGGGCAGTTCAACCGCGTTGCTTCAACTTAGCATATATTTGGGGACCTTAACTGTTGGTCTGGGTTCTTTCCCTCTCGGACATGGACCTTAGCACCCATGCCCTCACTGCCAACGAACATTTATTAGCATTCGGAGTTTGTCAGGGAATTGGTAGGCGATGAAACCCCCGCATCCAATCAGTAGCTCTACCTCTAATAAACTTATCATTGACGCTGCACCTAAATGCATTTCGGAGAGTACGAGCTATCTCCCAGTTTGATTGGCCTTTCACCCCTACCCACAGGTCATCCGAAGACTTTTTCAACGTCAACCGGTTCGGTCCTCCACTTTGTGTTACCAAAGCTTCAACCTGCCCATGGGTAGATCACAAGGTTTCGCGTCTAATCATACTAACTATTCGCCCTATTCAGACTCGGTTTCCCTACGGCTCCGATACTTAATATCTTAACCTCGCTAGTACAATTAACTCGTAGGCTCATTATGCAAAGGCACGCCGTCACACCATATTGGTGCTCCGACCGCTTGTAGGCGTATGGTTTCAGGTTCTCTTTCACCCTTCTATTCGAAGTGCTTTTCACCTTTCCTTCACAGTACTCGTTCACTATCGGTCTTTCAGGAGTATTTAGCCTTGGAGGATGGTCCCCCCTTATTCAAACAGGATTTCACGTGTCCCGCCCTACTCTATTATCATCATAATATGCCTTTCATTTACGGGGCTATCACCCTCTATGGCTACTCTTTCCAAAGTATTCTATTAAACATACTACAACTTTTGGGCTAATCCGCTTTCGCTCGCCACTACTCACGGAATCTCTTCGATTTCTTTTCCTCCGGGTACTTAGATGTTTCAGTTCTCCGGGTTCTGCTCTGCTTTACGCAGTAATACATCTTCAATGTATTGGGTTGCCCCATTCGGATATCTACGGATCAATTCGTGTGTGCCAATCCCCGTAGCTTTTCGCAGCTTACCACGTCCTTCTTCGCCTCTGAAAGCCTAGGCATCCGCCATACGCCCTTAACGATTTATTATATATCTTATCTCTTAATCAAATATTATACATTAATACTCGATCCTCTCTTTGTGATGTCTTTTCCGTTAATGTCAATGTACCTCTTATTTTATCCCTAAATATTATCTTAATACTTATTAAAAAATATCTAAAAATAATCCGTGGAGAATAAGGGAGTCGAACCCTTGACCTCCTGCGTGCAAAGCAGGCGCTCTAGCCAACTGAGCTAATTCCCCCTATCTTCCTAAATTAGTAGTCTCGGGCAGGCTCGAACTGCCGACCTCTACATTATCAGTGTAGCGCTCTAACCAGCTGAGCTACGAGACTAAATCTCTCCCTCTTACTAATCCTTAACCTAGGGGCTTCTCTTTATATATAAGATTACAACCAAGTAGAAAACTAAGACTCTATATCAAATATCACCAACAAATAAATCTTATCTTTATTATTTTTTTCTTGACTTTCGTCTCTAAAATGAGATGTTCCAGCCACACCTTCCGGTACGGCTACCTTGTTACGACTTAGCCCTAGTTACTTGTTTTACCCTAGGCAGCTCCTTTTACGGTCACCGACTTCAGGTACCCCAAACTTCCATGGCTTGACGGGCGGTGTGTACAAGGCCCGGGAACGTATTCACCGCGTCATGGCTGATACGCGATTACTAGCGATTCCAGCTTCATAGAGTCGAGTTGCAGACTCAATCCGAACTGAGAACGACTTTCGAGATTCGCATCACATCGCTGTGTAGCTGCCCTCTGTATCGCCCATTGTATTACGTGTGTGGCCCAAGACGTAAGGGCCGTGATGATTTGACGTCATCCCCACCTTCCTCTCTACTTGCGTAGGCAGTCTCACTAGAGTCCCCAACTTAATGATGGCAACTAGTGACAAGGGTTGCGCTCGTTGCAGGACTTAACCTAACACCTCACGGCACGAGCTGACGACAACCATGCAGCACCTTGAAAAATTGTCCGAAGAAAACCATATCTCTATAGCTGTCAATTCCCATTTAAGTCTTGGTAAGGTTCCTCGCGTATCATCGAATTAAACCACATAATCCACCGCTTGTGCGGGCCCCCGTCAATTCCTTTGAGTTTCACTCTTGCGAGCGTACTCCCGTGTGGCTAACTTATCACTTTCGCTTAGTCTCTGATACCTAAATACCAAAAACGAGTTAGCATCGTTTACAGCGTAGACTACCAGGGTATCTAATCCTGTTCGCTCCCTACGCTCTCGTCCCTCAGCGTCAGTAATATCTTAGTAACCTGCCTTCGCTATTGGTGTTCTAAGTAATATCTATGCATTTCACCGCTACACTACTTATTCCAGCTACTTCAAATATACTCAAGACTATCAGTATCAATGGCAGTTTCATAGTTGAGCTATGAGATTTCACCACTGACTTAATAACCCGCCTACGGACCCTTTAAACCCAATAAGTCCGGATAACGCTTGCACCCTCCGTATTACCGCGGCTGCTGGCACGGAGTTAGCCGGTGCTTATTCATATAGTACCTTCAGCTACCCTCGCGAGAGTAGGTTTATCCCTATATAAAAGCAGTTTACAATCCATAAGACCTTCTTCCTGCACGCGGAATGGCTGGATCAGGCTCCCACCCATTGTCCAATATTCCTCACTGCTGCCTCCCGTAGGAGTCTGGGCCGTGTCTCAGTCCCAGTGTGGGGGATCTCCCTCTCAGGACCCCTAAAGATCATCGCCTTGGTAAGCCGTTACCTTACCAACTAGCTAATCTTGTGCGTGCCCATCCTTATCCACCGTAGCTTTCAATATCAAATGATGCCACCTGATATATTATAGGGTATTAATCATCCTTTCGAATGGCTATCCCCTTGATAAGGGTAGGTTGCACACATGTTACGCACCCGTACGCCGCTCTCTCTAGTAGCAAGCTACCAAATACCGCTCGACTTGCATGTGTTAGGCCTTCCGCTAGCGTTCATCCTGAGCTAGGATCAAACTCTCCATTGTATTTCCTTTCCTAAAACTTATTCATTATCTCAATATCCAATATATAAGCCCTAGCCTCTATATCTTCTATCTCGGTCGTATATCTTCTATTTTCAATGTCCTTCTGTCTCCTCAAACAAAGCTTATCACCTCATTTGCGAGTGCAAAACTATCAAAAAATTATCCCATCATCCAAATTTTTTACAAAAAAATTTACCAAAATTTACTAAATAACTGATACACAATAAGAAAAATTTGCCTTAATGGTCAATTGTACTCCTATAATAGTTGAACTCCCTAGTGTTTATCGGGGTTGTAAGCCCCTAATATGTTTCCAATAAGTAGTTCTCGCTTCTCTTTCGAAAGTCCACGATGAAGACGCAATCTCATCTTCAAAATAGAGTTAAGAGACTCAATAGCATTGTTATTGCGTGGAACTTGGTCGACAGGGTAATTCGCAAAGGTAAATAGTGCATTTAGATTGCGTTTTAAACTATAAAAAGCACTTCTCGTTCTTCTATGAGTGAAGTGCCATTTGCCATCTTCACCATATGACTTCTCTTGCAAAAAATCTTTCCACTTTTGCTCCCATTTTTCAAGAGATTTCTCAAAGTCTAGGCGACTGGAACGTGTTAGTTGATGCGCCAATGACTTGAGTTCTTTAGCCGCAGGTAAGCGAGGATTAGTGGTGAGCAAATGTCTTATTCGCTGAAGTTGGTGAAACTGACAATACTGATAAGGTATCTCAGGAAAAGCCTCCTTAATGCCTGATAATGCGTCACTTACAATGGCTTTGGTTGTAAAGCCTTAATCTTGGAGATAGGAAATACCAGCTTGATAATCACTAATTCTCTCCTTACCACGTAAGAAGCGATAGTGTAAGACTCTGTGGCTTGAAGCATCCACGAAAATGACTACTCCAAAGTTTCGCCCCCAATAGGTGGCATCCATTTGTAGCGTTATAGCAATAGGATGAATGCTGCAGGAAATATCCTGACTTTGGGGTAGGTTTTTGAGATATCGTTATAGCGTAGAAACTGAAATTCCATATTTTTGAGCTGTTTCAAGCCAATGTATGGCACCCTTGTAAATAGAACTCAACAATAGCAGCCTTATTAGGCTTTTCACGACCACTAAAATAGCATTGACAACTCTTGCAATACCAATATGAGGCACCACGTTTAACTCCTTTACGGATTACAGCATGAGAACCGCATTTCTGGCACTTTTTTTACGATGATTTTCCATTATAGCATTATAAACACCAGCAAAGATATGAAAAAGAGAGCATTATGCCCCCTTGCAGGAGTACGTTTGACCATTAAGCCAAAAAAATTTACAACCAATTATCCATTATAAATCACCAACTAACAAAATTTAATAAACTCACACTCCTTTTTAAAAATCTAAATCCTAACTGATATCATTATATAAAAAGAGGGAGGAGAAAAAAATCCCTCTCAAAAAAATGAGAGGGATTACAAATACTAAGATTATTTTTAAACCTTATGCTTGAACATTATTTCCGCCTAATACGAAAGGTTCAACTTCTTTAATTTCGCCAAATTGTTGCTCGTAATTGGCAATATTTTTGTTGAAGAGCGTTCATTACTCTCTTAGCGTGAAGAGGAGCAAGTATAACTCTTGAACGAACTTTTGCTTGTTGAACTCCCGGCATCAATTGGATAAAAATCCAATACAAACTCTGTAGGAGAGTGATTAACTAATGCAAGGTTTGCATATGCACCTGCTGCTACAACTTCGTTCAACTCTATGTTGATGTTATTGTCTTGATTTTGGTTGTCCATTTTAATATATTTTTTTATTATTATTTTACTCGTCAAATATAGTAATTACTTTATTAATAACAAAATTATTGGTTAATATTTTCAAATTCTTTTTTAGAACCTACTACTATATTTTGATAATCTTTGAGACCTGTTCCTGCTGGAATTCTGTGTCCTACGATTACATTTTCTTTTAATCCATTTAATTCATCTACTTTACCTGAAACAGCGGCCTCATTGAGGACTTTTTGTTGTTTCTTGGAAAGATGCTGCGGACATAAATGACCTTGTCTGTAGGGCTGCTCTTGTGATACCTTGTAGCACTGGGTTTGCTGTCGCTGGCAGGGCTTCTCTCACTTCCATTAGTTGTAGGTCTTCTCGTTTAAGTTTAGAGTTTTCGTCTCGTAATTCTCTTGTAGTAATCATCTGTCCTTCTTTATATAATTTAGAATCACCTGCATTGGTTACTACTTTTAGTCCAAAAAAATACGATTATTCTCATCGAGGAAGTCATATTTATGTTCTAATGAGCCTTCCAAGAATTGGGTATCTCCACCATCTACAATCTCCACTTTTTGTCATCATTTGGCGAACGATAATTTCAAAGTGTTTATCATCAATTTTTCACCCCTTGGAGACGATATACATCTTGTATTTCATTTACAATATACTCTTGAACAGCAGTTGGACCTTTTTATTCTCAAAAATATCTTCCGGTGTGATGGAGCCATCGGAGAGCGGTGTTCCAGCTTTTACATAGTCGTTATCTTGGACTAATATTTGGCTCGAAAGTTTTACAAGATAGATTTTTCTTTCTCCTGTTTTTGCTTCCACAATGATTTCCTTGTTACCTCTCTTGGTTTTTCCGTGGATAATTGTTCCGTCAATTTCGGTAACAACTGCTGGGTTAGAAGGATTTCTAGCTTCAAATAATTCGGTAACTCTTGGGAGACCACCTGTGATATCCCCTGCTTTTGCGGATTTTCTTGGGATTTTCACCAATATTTTACCTTCTTTAATTTTTTCACCATCATTAACCATCAAGTGGGCACCTACTGGTAGGGTATAGGATTTTTGCTCTATCCCTTTGGAGTCTGAAATAATCAAGGTTGGAATCAATTTTTTGTTTCTTGATTCTGTAATTACCTTTCTCTCTACTCCTATAAGTTCATCAACCTCTAATTGGAGCGTTCCGTCTTTTTGGCTAATATCTTCGTAAGTGATTTTACCTGCTGTTTCGGAGATAATCACGGCGTTGTGAGCATCCCATTCACAAATGATGGTTCCTTTCTCTACTTTTTCTCCTGGTTTTACTTTAAGAATAGACCCATAAGGGACATTCTGTACCATTAGAGGGGTTCTCGATGGATTGTCTGCTACTAAACGGAATTCGGTAGCACGAGATACCACAACCTCTATTGGGTTACCAGCCTCATCCTCGGATAGGATAGTTCTAAGTTCATCGAACTCCACGATACCATCTCTTCGTGTAGAGATTGTTGGGTTTTCTGCGACATTCCCTGCCACACCTCCTTGGTGGAAAGTTCTCAATGTAAGCTGAGTACCAGGTTCCCCAATGGATTGAGCTGCGATAACACCTACGGCCTCACCCATATGAATCATCTTACCAGAGGCTAAGTTTCTACCATAACATTTCGCACAAATACCTTTTCTTGCTTCACAAGTAAGCGGAGAGCGAACTTCAATGGATTCTATACCTGCTTCTTCTACTTTTTTAGCCAATACCTCATCAATAAGTTCGTCTGCCTTCACGATAATGATATCATCAGATTCTGGATGATATACATCATGTAAGGAAACTCTACCTAGTATTCTCTCAGAAATATTTTCTACGATTTCGTCGTTTTTACCTTTCAGTGGAGTAACTTCCACACCTCTTAGAGTACCACAATCGTCTTCTGTAACGATTACATCTTGAGCTACATCCACCAATCTTCTTGTTAAGTAACCAGCATCGGCTGTTTTAAGAGCAGTATCGGAAAGACCCTTTCTTGCCCCGTGAGTAGAGATGAAATATTCCAAAATGGAGAGTCCCTCTTTAAAGTTAGCAATAATCGGGTTTTCAATAAGGTCACCACCTGTAGAACCTGCTTTTTGCGGTTTCGCCATAAGTCCACGCATACCTGAGAGCTGACGAATCTGCTCCTTGGACCCCCTTGCTCCAGAATCTAGCATCATATATACAGAGTTGAATCCGCCTTGGTCGGCAATCATTCTCTTCATTAATATATCAGTAAGTTCGGCATTGGTTTTTGTCCAAACATCAATAACTTGGTTATATCTCTCGTTATCAGTGATAAGTCCCATATTATAGTTTGCCTTGATTATATCTACATCGGCTACAGCTTTAGTAATCATTTCTTTTTTCTCATCTGGGATAACGATATCCCCGAGTGAGAATGAGAGACCACCTTTGAATGCGTTATAGTAACCTAAGTTTTTCATATCATCAAGGAATTTCACTGTGGTAGGGAAATCTGTTTCGGCAAGAATTTTACCGATTACATTTCTCAATGATTTTTTTGGTAAGTAGTTCATTCACATACCCTACTTGCTCTGGCACGATTTGGTTAAATAGAATTCTACCTACGGTAGTTTCTATCAATTTAGTAACCAAAACTCCTTCTTCATTTTTGATAGGAAGACGGCATTTTACTTTTGCATTTAATACAGCTTTCCCTTCGTTATAAGCGATTTCCGCCTCCTCTGGTGAGTAGAATACGAGTCCTTCTCCTAATACCTTATGAGTATCAGTAGAGTGGGCTTCCTTAGTCATAAAGTAAAGCCCTAGTACCATGTCTTGTGATGGTACAGTAATAGGAGCTCCATTAGCAGGGTTTAGGATATTCTGAGAACCAAGCATCAGTAGCTGAGCCTCTAAGATAGCCTCTGGCCCAAGTGGCAAATGCACTGCCATCTGGTCCCCATCAAAGTCGGCATTGAACGCAGTAGTTACCAATGGGTGTAGTTGGATAGCCTTACCTTCAATCATTTTTGGTTGGAAGGCTTGTATCCCCAATCTGTGGAGGGTAGGTGCCCTGTTAAGAAGCACAGGATGCCCCTTCATCACATTTTCTAATATATCATAGACAACTGGTTCTTTTCTATCAATAATTCTCTTAGCTGATTTTACAGTTTTTACGATACCTCTTTCTATAAGTTTTCTTACGATGAAAGGCTTATAGAGTTCGGCAGCCATATCCTTAGGTATACCACACTCGTGCAGTTGTAGGCTTGGGCCAACAACAATTACAGATCGCCCAGAATAATCTACACGCTTACCTAATAAGTTCTGACGGAAACGCCCTTGCTTACCTTTCAGAGAATCAGATAGAGATTTCAATGGTCTATTAGACTCTGATTTTACTGCTGATGATTTTCTTGTATTATCAAATAGAGAATCTACAGCCTCTTGGAGCATTCTCTTTTCGTTTCTTAGGATTACTTCTGGAGCTTTTATTTCCAAAAGTCTTTTTAAACGATTGTTTCTGATAATTACCCTTCTATAAAGGTCATTAAGGTCAGAAGTTGCGAATCTACCTCCATCAAGTGGCACGAGCGGTCTCAATTCTGGTGGGATTACTGGTAGTACTCTCATCACCATCCACTCTGGTCGGTTCTCCATTCTTGTGTTAGCACTTCTTAGGGCTTCCACTACATTAAGTCTCTTAAGAGCCTCTGTTCTTCTTTGTTTAGAACTCTCGTTATGAGCCTTATGTCTCAACTCGTAAGAAAGTTCGTCAAGATTGATTTTTTTCAATAGGTCTTCAATAGCCTCTGCTCCCATCTTCGCCACGAATTTATTGGGATCAGAGTCTTCAAGACGTTGATTTTCTATTGGTAATGTTTCTAAATATCGAGATATTCTTCCTCGGTTAGGAATTCTAATTCGTCTATTTCATCTCCGTTTGGTCTTTTAGCAATACCTTTTTGGATTACGACATATCTTTCGTAATAGATAATCATATCCAATTTTTTTGAAGGTAATCCTAATAAATATCCAATTTTGTTTGGTAGCGAACGGAAATACCATATATGGGCAATAGGCACTACCAAGTTAATATGCCCTATTCTCTCACGACGAACTTTTTTCTCTGTAACTTCTACTCCACATCGGTCGCAGACAATTCCTTTATAGCGAATTCTCTTATACTTACCGCAAGCACATTCATAGTCTTTTACAGGTCCGAAAATTTTCTCACAGAAAAGACCATCTCTCTCTGGTTTGTGAGTTCTATAGTTAATCGTTTCTGGCTTTAAAAACCTCTCCTTTTGATTCTTGTAGGATAGATTCTGGCGAAGCCAAACCGATAGTAATTTTACTAAATCTACTTGATTTATTTTTATTTGACATAATTTTAATTTAATTTGAGATTTGAAGTTTTGAGATTCGCATCCTGCTATCTCATTATTTTTTTATACAATTCAGTTTGATAAGTTTTTGCTTAAAAAAATATTAAGCTTCAAATTGAATTATTCTTCAAGTCTTACATCAAGTCCAAGACCTTGTAACTCGTGAAGTAACACATTAAAGGATTCTGGGATACCCGGCTCTGGCATCGGTTCTCCTTTAGCGATTGCTTCATAAGTTTTACTTCTACCTACTACATCGTCGGACTTCACTGTAAGAATTTCTCTAAGGATATTAGATGCTCCGAAGGCCTCTAATGCCCAAACCTCCATCTCTCCGAAACGCTGGCCACCGAATTGTGCTTTACCTCCCAATGGTTGTTGCGTAATCAATGAGTAAGGACCGATAGAACGGGCGTGCATCTTATCATCAACCATATGTCCAAGTTTCAGCATATAAATTACCCCAACAGTTGCTGGCTGAGTAAATCTCTCTCCTGTACCTCCATCGTACAAATAAGTATGTCCATACTTCGGTAATCCCGCTTTGTCGGTATATTCTGTAATTTGTTCAAGACTTGCGCCATCGAATATTGGTGTTGCGAATTTTAGCCCGAGTTTTTTACCTGCCCAACCCAAAACTGTTTCGTATATCTGACCGATATTCATACGAGATGGTACCCCAAGTGGGTTAAGTACGATATCAACAGGCGTTCCATCTTCAAGGAATGGCATATCTTCTTCACGAACGATACGAGACACGATACCTTTGTTTCCGTGTCGTCCTGCCATTTTATCCCCTACATTAAGTTTTCGTTTCTTAGCAATATATACTTTTGCCAACTTCATAATTCCTGATGGCAATTCGTCACCTACAGAAATAGCGAATTTATCACGATTCTTGAGTCCTGCTATTTCGTTATATTTTATCTTGTAGTTATGGATAAGTACCTTGATAAGTTGGTTTTTCTCCTCATCATTTGTCCAATCGGAACCACTTACATTCACATAATCATTTATAGATTGTAAGAGTTTCAAAGTAAATTTTTTTGACCTTTACTTACTATTTCTTCTCCTAAATCATTTTGGATTCCCTCGTGATGTTTTACCATTTACGAGTACAGATAGTTTCTCGATAAGTGTATTTGTAAGAGTATCGAATTTCTTTTTATAATCATTCTCTATCTCTTCCAATTTAAGTTTTTCTTCGTTTCTTTTTCTTCTTATCTTTAATATTACGAGAAAAAGTTTCTTATCAATAACTACCCCTCTCAAAGATGAGTCTGCTTTTAACGATGCATCTTTCACATCACCAGCTTTATCTCCAAAGATAGCTCTCAATAGTTTTTCTTCTGGTGTTGGATCTGCCTCTCCTTTTGGTGTGATTTTACCAACCATAATATCTCCCCGGCTTCACCTCGGCACCGATTCTGATTATACCATTCTCATCAAGGTCTTTAGTAGCCTCTTCTGATACATTTGGAATATCGGAAGTGAATTCTTCCATACCAAGTTTTGTATCACGAACTTCGATAGAATATTCATCTACGTGGATAGAAGTAAACCAATCTTCGCGAACTACTTTTTCGTTAATTACAATAGCATCCTCAAAATTATACCCTTTCCAAGGCATAAAAGCAACTACTAAGTTTCTACCAATGGCTAATTCTCCTTTTTCAGTAGCATAACCATCACAAAGCACTTGGTCTTTTTCTACTCTATCCCCTACTCTCACGATAGGTTTTAGCGTGATTGTTGTGGATTGGTTCGTTTTTCTGAACTTAGGTAATTTGTAAGTTTTCGTTGCTGGTTCGAATTGGATTAAATCTTCCTCTTCTGTTCTATCATATTTCACAACAATTTTTTCAGCATCCACATACTCTACAGTTCCGCTACCTTCAGCATTTATTAATACGCGAGAGTCGGAAGCCACTTGCTTTTCTAACCCTGTTCCTACGATAGGAGCCTCTGGTTTGAGCAATGGTACTGCCTGACGCATCATATTAGAACCCATCAAGGCACGGTTGGCGTCGTCGTGTTCCAAGAAAGGAATAAGAGATGCCGAGATACCCGAAATTTGGTTCGGAGCAATATCAATCAAATTAACTTTATCTGGTTCTACCACTGGATAATCGCCATCTACTCTGGCAATTACTCTATCAGTAGCGATAGTTCCATCATCGTTCATTTCCACATTGGCTTGGGCAATTACTTTTGCCTCTTCATCTTCTGCATTGAGGTAGATAGGTGCTGAGTTCAAATCCACTTTACCATCTTTCACCTCTCTATAAGGTGTTTCTATGAAACCTAAGTTATTGATTTTAGCATAGATACCTAATGAAGAAATCAAACCAATGTTCGGTCCTTCTGGGGTCTCAATTGGACAAATTCTTCCATAGTGGGTATGGTGCACATCTCGTACCTCAAATCCTGCTCTTTCTCTAGAAAGACCACCAGGCCCAAGAGCTGATAATCTTCTCTTATGGGTAACCTCCGAAAGTGGGTTCGTTTGGTCCATAAACTGAGAAAGTTGGTTTGTTCCAAAGAATGAGTTAATCACGGAAGTAAGGGTCTTAGCATTCACCAAGTCTATCGGAGTAAATGTCTCATTATCACGGACATTCATTCTCTCTTTTATTGTTCTGGCAATTCTTGAAAGTCCTACCCCAAACTGCCCTGCCAACTGCTCTCCAACAGTCTTGATTCTTCTGTTAGAAAGGTGGTCTATATCATCTACTTCTGCCTTAGAATTTGCTAATTCTATTAGGTGTTTGATGATAGCAATAATATCCTCCTTCGTCAATACCTCAGTAGTAATTGGGATATTAAGATTTAATTTTTTATTTAATCTATAACGACCCACTTCTCCCAAAGAATATCTCTGTTCGGAGAAGAAGAGCTTTTCTATAATACCCCTTGCAGTCTCCTCATCAGGTGGGTCTGCATTTCTCAACTGGCGATAGATATATTCCACAGCCTCTTTTTCAGAGTTTGTAGGGTCTTTTTGTAAGGTATTCTGAATAATAGAAAACTCTCCTGAATTTTCCTTATGGATAAGGATTGTCTTCACGCCAGAGTCTAGGATTGATTCTATCACAGATTCATCTATTACAACCTCTCTGTCTATGATTGTTTGGTTTCTCTCAACAGATACCACCTCTCCTGTATCTTCATCTACGAAATCCTCAAACCAAGTATGCAGAACTTTCGCTGCCAAAGTTCTTCCCTCTACTTTTTTAAGATTAGCTTTGGTTACTTTTATCTCCTCTGCAAGGTCAAAAATACCCAAAATATCTTTATCAGACTCATATCCTATTGCTCTCAGAAGAGTCGTCAATGGTAATTTTTTCTTTCTATCAATATATGCATACATTACATTATTGATATCCGTCGTAAATTCCATCCACGAACCCTTGAACGGGATAATTCTCGCATAATATAACTTAGACCCATTGGCGTGATATGTCTGTCCAAAGAATCCACCTGGCGAACGGTGTAATTGAGTAACAACTACTCGCTCGGCACCATTGATGATAAACGAACCACTCGGCGTCATATAAGGAACTTGCCCTAAATACACCTCTTGAATACTCGTTTCAAAATCCTCGTGCTCTGGGTCTGTACAATATAATTTCAATCTCGCTTTGAGAGGTACCGCGTAGGTAAGCCCCCTCTCCACACACTCGTCAATCGTATAACGAGGAGAATCCACCAAATAATCCAAAAAAACTCCAACACAAATTGGTTTCTGGAATCCGTAATTGGGAAATTTTCTTGGAAAGTCTTGAACAATCCCTCATTCTTCCTATTCTCTGGCAATGTATCCAACTGGAAAAACTCTCTGAACGATTCAATCTGCAAATCCAAGAAATCAGGCGTGATTAACTTCCCTTTACAGAAGAGAAATTAATCCTTTGATTTTGCTGGTTTTCAGCTGTTTTTTTACTCATAAAAAGTTTAAGAATAAATTTAAGTTAAAAAAATATTTTTGATTATAAAAAAATATCTGGGAAAAATTTCATTTGCAAAAACACAAACAAGACTATTGTTATTTTTATTTGGTACATTCTTCAATAAATCTCGTCTATATTTTCAAAAAAATCCCCCAAACTGCAACACCGATATATCTTTTTCACGGCGTAGTGCAAAAATATTTTTCTACCCCTTGATGCCTAAAAATTATTTATTAATAGTTACTACAAACACAAAAATCCCCTTCAAATCACTTTGAAGAGAGCATTCTATATCTAATATTAACTATTCATAAACAAAATAATGCACCAAATTGTCTGCAAAGATAGTATTTTATTTCAACCTACACAAATATTTTTTTATGAACAATATGTTTTTTTAATAGCAAAAAAACATCTAATTAAATAAAATACCATCTCATCAGAGATGGTATTTTTTTATTTTTATTATTTTCTATAAAGTGTCAAAGTCATAGTATCCTCTACTCCATCATCATTTATATCTTCTTTCTTTTCTAAAATGAGTATTTTTGTCTGTTATTTGTTTCACTACTATGTTTTTGCCATACTGGGTTGTCTCCTGATAACACTTTATATTTCATTTCAGTTCCTTCTCATTTAGATAATATTCTGCTCTATCTATTTCTTCTACACATTTTCCATTTTGATTTTCAAATTCATGTTGGGTTATAATACCACTTCTCTCTGCTCCGAAGTCCCAATAAGATTGTTTCCTACACTCATCATTAATATAAACTTCAGATCTCCCAGCAGTAGTTGCTGGGTTTCCAGATTCTATTGTCATACTTTTTGGCATACCATTTTCCGAGTATTTTTTTCTCTATTGGTATTTGTATTTCTGTGGATTTTTTTCATTTTTGTCGTCTCCCCCATTTCTACAAGATACACTTACTAACGCTACGGCAGACATCATTGCCATTAAAAAAACTGTTTTCTTCATTTAAAAAAATTTAATTAAACATTAACTTCCACGAATATACATCTTTACCTACGCAAAACATGTATCAAAAAAATGGGTATTTTTGCGTTTTTTTAGATTTACATAAATCATTTATAAATAATGTTTTATATTTGCTTTTTAATTTTTACAAAACCCTATTTCATACTTAAATTACCCAAAAATGAATTCAGAAATTGTTAATAAAAATAAAAAAACTACGCCTTGAAAAAGGATTTTCTCATACAGAAATGGCGGATAAACTAAATATTACTCGCTCGGCATATCAGCGTTTAGAATCTGGAGAAACTTATTCTTGGGCCAAATATTTGGATAATATTATGGAAACATTAGAAACAAACTCCAAAAAGATTTCTTTAACGATATAGGAAAGCCTATTATCCACCAAATCAACAAGGATAATCCTGTGGGGTATATAACAAAAACATCTTTATCTAGAAAAATAAAGAAACTACTGCTAAATTAATAGAATCCTATGAAGCCCGTATCAAGGAAAAAAAGATGAACAAATTATGTTCCTAAAAAAACTTTTTAGAAAAATAAAAAAACAATACTTTTTGTAACAACTAACCATAAAAAAACTTTTAGCACCTATCAAAAAGGGTAAGGGTATTTATTATAATACTATTACTTTTTTTTCACTTTCATTAATAGTAAAAAAATAATAATTACAGCGATTGTTGCTTCTTTATCTAGTAATTTATTTGCTCAAAACAAAGATAGTATAGAATTTCATACCATTGAAAAATGTTATTCTTTATAATAACAAAAAAAGAAATTAAACAGACTTCTGTTTCTCGTCATAATTTGGATGTTATACAATTTTTAGTAAAAAAATCCTATCATCTCAGCAAAAAAATATACGATGAATGGAGAACTTATTAAAAAGTTTTTTTCAAAAATCAGAAATATCAGTTACAAATTTAGATAAAGGTGTATATCTATTAATTGTGAATACCTCTATCGGAAGTAAAACTATTAAAAGTAATAAAAGATTAAAAATTTAACACTAAATTACTTCATAAAAAAAGGACTTTACAAAATTGTAAAGTCCTTTTTTTAGTCCATTTAATCCATAATTTATTAAATTATAGACGCTATTGTAGCGAAGACGGGACTTGAACCCGTGACCTTTGGGTTATGAATCCAACGCTCTAACCACCTGAGCTACCTCGCCTTAAAAATTTTTGTGGTGCAAATATATAATTATTTTTTTGATATCCACAAATTATTTTACTCCTAAATATGAGAAAAATTTCACTTATTGTATTTGGATGTGCCTCTATCTTATTATTTTTTTATCTAATATATAATAAGTTGGTGTTGCCTTAACATTATACAAATCAGTATATTGAGAATGCCACCCTCTCAACTCAGAAGCACTAATCCAAGGATAATTTTTTGCTTTTTCAAAATAAGAATCCTTATCCGAATCCATAGACAATCCCACAATTTGGATATTCTTTTCCTTCAACTTTTGGTAAAAAGGTATAAACTCTGGTAGCTGACGCTCACAATGAGAGCAAGTAGATGACCAAAATACAATAATCTTTTTATCTGCCTTGATACCATATAGATTCTTCGCCATAGTATTCATTGCATTATTCAAAGGAATATCCGCAAAAACTGCCCCAATAGCCGTATTTTTATTTGCCTTTATCGTACCGCTGAGTCTATCATTAATGGTACATTTTAAATTCTGCGCATCAGACAAATATTTATTTTTCAAACTTTCCATTCCGTAGGTATCAAAAATATCTATCAGTTCCGAAAGGATATTTTGGCCACGCGAAGTCTCTATATTCACAGATTTCAATAGTTTAGAAATAGCCTCATCGCTATTAGTATTATTTTTTGAACTTAAATAATTCATCAATATCGGCCTAATGAGACTGGATGCCTCCAACATTTCGCCCGAATTTGTCAAGAAACGAATGATTTCCTCTTGCGATGCAGAAGATTCTTTTGGCTGCAAATTTGTTATTATTTAAATCATAAAAAAATTAATAAACTCATATTTCTCCGAATCTATATCCAGCGGAGTGGTTAGCTCACTAATCTCTTGTTTTAAGGCCGCTGAAAAATTTTTTTCTTTTGGCTGATAAAAAGCCTCAATCTGCATAAGAGCAGGCAATATATATTCTTTTTTTCGTTCCTTTGAGAGATACTGGCTCATCAATTTATTTGCATCATCTTTGAAAACAACCTCTTTGAGTTTGTTATTCTGATAAACCAAATCTAGTGCAACATCTCTATTTTCTGATACAAAACTAATCTGCTCATTATCAAAGGGTAAATACAATTTCATCATTCCCTTATATGGCTGATTGGATTTTACCTCCCAGATATTATTCTTTTTTTATCTTTTTAGCCAACAAAATATCCTTAGACCCATCTAAAGTATAGAAATAAGCCTCGTCCCCCTTGTAGTCTCCACTCACAGCAATCTTTTATGCTAAATTGCCCAAAAAGCTAAAGACGACACCGCGGATAATATTAATATCTTAATATTTTTCATAATCCATTTATTATTTTTATACAGAAAAAAACTCACTATTTTTCAGTGAGTTTTTACATTTATTAGCTTAATGATCTTTTTGCTTCTTTGGGTATAGTTATAGTAGATGTACCCTACGATTAGCAATACAGCCACTCCTATTAGGATTCCCTCATACATATCTATAGAGGCAGATTGAATTCCCTCCATATGTCCTGGTATTCCAATACTTTCTCCATCTTCTGTGTCGTCTCCTACTTCATCAAAATGAATATTTGGTACACCATCAGCAGTAGTGTCACTTGCCCAAGAAAAATGCATTGAACAAAAATATCAGTATCCATCCTAGAATATATTTTTAATTTTTTTCCATTCGTATTTTTTTATTTATTAACAAATTTTTAAAGTTCTAACTTCTCCATTTCGGTAAGTAACTTTTTACCATATATACCCCTGTGATATTCACATCTAATACATAATCTATATTAGTAGGTACATTATTAGTAGTATTCACTAGTCTTCCAGAGGCATTATACACACTAACATTTGCTAAGTTACTAATATTCTCGAATCTTATTTTAGATTTTCCTGCTTCTTCATAGATTAGTGTTGTCTGTGTAGCACGCTCTACATTTGCAGTAGAAAGTACTTTACTTTCTGGTAAAGCTTTCCAATAGATTACAAAAACGCTTCTCTACATCTTCATCTGCTACGAAAGTATATTCTTTTTTAGGGTCTATCTGTGTTACCTCATTCGTTTTGGTGTCTTTTAGGAAAAACTCAGATGTTTTATCAACCTGATTAAAGATATTTCCTTCATATAGACCAAATAATAAGCGATAGGTTTGCCCTTTTGTTAGATGATTAAACCCAACTCCCAAAGGTTTTCCTACATAGGATAAACTATTAAATCCGTTAAACTCCTTTTTACTTTTATATTCTATCTCATTATCCTTCACCCCATATAAGAATACTGCATTAGAGTTACCACTTGCTTGTCCTTCCTCTTTTTTATAATCTGCCCCCACTAAGAATACAGGGTTCCCAAGTTGCTGGTTGTCTTGTACTAAAGAGATTTTCAACTGATGAAAATTAGGAACTTCTTTTCTTATTTTTCCTACAGACGCGGTTCTAAGACCAGAGACGCTATTAGTCTTCAGCCCAGGTATATTCAGATCCGCATTAGTCTTTGTTGTAACCGTTGCTACTGGGCTATGGCTAAATGTTTTATGTCTATCTTCAAAATTTACATTTACAGCTAATATCCTATCATTGTCAAAAGCATTTGCAAGAGATATTGCTGGGAAATATAGTTGAAAAGTTTCCGTAGGTCTTATGATAAGAGCTTCCGCTGCTCCTTCCCATGCTCCTGCATCATTAATCCGAGCGGCATAATAACTACTTTTTACCGTTATAGTCCCCTTTTTTCTAGTCCAATCATCATCATAGTCATCCATTCTTTTTAGAATGGTAAAGTCTTTTAATCCATAGTTATTAACATTATTTTCATCCAATGGGTCAGCAAACTCAATGAGGGGTCTGAAATCACTCTGTCCATCATAAGCGATCTTTAACCAACTTTCTCCAGGATTACTTGTTTGCGTAGCTTTATCTAATTCTGATAAGTCTATATTAGAAGTATAGGGATTCCCAAATCTATATATGTTCTTGCCATATATTTTTACTAGCTGTTTTAGTATAACCTAAATAGCTTTCATATTTCTCAAGATAAGGGTTTCTCATTACCTTCCAATCATTATATTTTGCTTCTGAAAATTGAGAAGAATTACTTGCAAAAGGTGTAATGACTCCCTTTATTCCCTCTCTGTCATATGCTTTACCAGAAGGAGTACCCTTATAAGAAATAGTCCCTGTGGCTACTTGCTTCATATCACTTTCTCTAAGGTTAAGATTATAGATATCTCCAGCCATGAAAGTATCTCCTTTTTCCACGGCATCATGATGTAATCTATTATTATTCCATTTAGTAAGGGTCATTTTGTATCTATCAGGACAAGGGGCATTTTTAGGGCAATATCCTTTAAAAATCACTTTCATTTTTTTCCCAAAAGAGCGCATTAGATACTTCACAGAATCTACATAAGGAAAAACTCATTTCATAAGACCCATCGAAATAGTTAGTAGATGGAGCAGGTCTCTCCACGGTCATTCTCGCTGTAGCATCAACATCCGTAGATAATATCATTACCTGTCCATAATTTACTCTATCTGTGTAGACATTTACAAACTCTTTACCTTCATTATTAGTATTATTAGCCCCTTTTTGTGTAATTTCCATTAATAGTAATATTCCCTTTATTTTCTACGGATTTTTTTCTTTATTAGAGTCAAGTTGAAAAATTCCCTTGACTATACCACAACGCATCTTTTGACAAGAAAAGTTTAGAATCTTGCCCTACATATGTTGTGGTCGTCTGCGCATTCATAGCCCCCACAATCATTAATGCTCCTATTGCTAAAAAAATTCTTTTCATTTTATAGTATTTATGTTATGATTTTATCCCTTTAAATTACATATCTAAAACAAGTCTAGAATGCAAAGTTACAACTTTTTATAATATATTTAAGTATCTTTATTGTAATTTATTTAATTTCTCTCTTACAATATCCCTTGTTAGAATTATTTTTTTGATGTTTCTCCTATATCAAAAGAATAATCCTCCAATACCTTTTCGGTAGTTCCTCTGAGGCCTCTGGCTCCGAGTCCTTTTGCCATTGTCTCCTCTACTATTTCTTCTATTGCATCATTAGTAAATACAATTTCCGTGCCATCTATCTTAAAAAGTTCAACAAATTGATTAATTATTGAATTTTTTGGTTCTTTCATTATTCTCACCATTGTTTCTTTGGTAAGTTTTTCTAAACTGGTGATAATTGGAAACCGCCCTAATAATTCGGGGATTAGCCCAAAGCTCTTCAAGTCTGTAGCGTTTATTTGACTTAGGTAATCAGTCTCTTCTACTTTATTTATTTTTTTCGGAAGAGAATCCAATTGCTTGTTTATTAAGTCGCCTTTCAATAATTGCTTGTATTCCATCAAACGCCCCACCAGCAATAAAAAAAGTATATTTTGGGTATTTACTTGTATATTTTTTTGGTCAGGATGTTTTCTACCTCCTTGTGGTGGTACATTTACAATACTTCCTTCTAATAGTTTAAGTAACCCTTGCTGTACGCCCTCCCCGAAACATCCCTTGTGAGACTTGGGTTATCAGATTTTTCGTGCAATTTTATCAATTTCATCAATAAATACAATTCCTTTTTCTGCCTTTTTCCACATCATAATTAGCAACCATCAAGAGCCTTGAAAGAATACTCTCCACATCTTCACCTACATATCCTGCCTCAGTGAGTATGGTAGCATCTACTATACAGAACGGAACATTGAGTTCCTTTGCAATGGTTTTTGCCAAAAGAGTTTTCCCTGTTCCTGTCTCACCAATCATTATAATATTAGATTTTTTTCAATATCCACCTCTTTATTTTTCCTTTTTGGTTATGGATAAGTCTTTTTATAATGATTATACACAGCAATAGATAGTTGTTTTTTTCGCTTGGTCTTGTCCTATTACATACTCATCAAGAAAAGCTTTTTATTTCCTTTGGTTTTTTTCAGTTCATTCAAAGATGTTGCGGACTGCCCATCGCCGCCTCTTTGGTTATCTTTCACGATAGTATGAGCTTGTTCTATACAATTTTTCGCAAATACAACCATCCTGTCCAGAGACGAGCATTTTTCACCTCATTTCTATGTCTTCCACAAAACGAGCATTGGTTTGGATTCATATTTATTTATCTTTAAAATTAAGACTTATGTTTTTCAATAAAAAAACACTAATATCTGTAACTACTTTCCTGTAATTTTTTTCTACAATTTTTTTCGTATTCTTCGGGAGTAAATTTTAATCTTTCATTTAAGAAATTAATCTCCGACATTTTTCGTTACAGGCATTAGATGAATATGAGCGTGCGGTACCTCTAAACCCACTACGGAAATCACCACTCGCTTGTCGGGATAGGTTTTAGATAATTTCTTGCCTACCTCACGAGCATAATCCCATAATCTCTTATGCTCCTCTGCTTCCAAATCAAAGATAAAATCCACCTCTCGTTTAGGGATTACCAAAGTATGCCCTTCTACCAAAGGCATTATATCAAGAAATGCCAGAAACTCCTCATTTTCAGCAATTTTGTATGATGGTATTTCTCCTTTTTACAATTTTTTTGTGAATATTGATGACATAATTTGATGTTTTTTTCTATTAAATACAAAGGAATCTTCTCCTAAATTACAGAGAAATTTCCAAAACTTCAAACGAAAGTTTATTTCCGTTTAGTAATACAATATCTGCAGTTTCACCTACAGATTTACCTAACAATCCTTTTGCAATTGGGGTATTCACCGAAATTTTCCCCTTGCTCAAATCTGATTCATTATCTGGAACAAGAGTAAATTTTTGCTCCTGCTTCGTAGCATTATTTTTTTGAGTCTCACTGTCATTAGTATAGATATTTTAGAGGTATCCAACTGGCTGGCATCTACTACTTTGGAAGTAGCGATAGCCTCCTGCAACTTAGCGATTTTCATCTCCAAAAGCCCCCTGTGCCTCCTTTGCTGCATCGTATTCGGCATTTTCAGAGAGGTCCCCTTGTCTCTTGCTTCAGCAATCTGTTGGATTACTTTTTGGTCTTTCCTCCTTCTCTAATCTTTCTAATTCTGATTTCATTCTATCCAAGCCTTCTTGGGTAACATAACTTGACATATATTTTCTTAATTTTATTTATCTTTTAATTATAATTTAATAGTTCCAAAAATGCTTTCTATATAATAAAAATAAAAAAATATCGTTATTTATTATATAATAAAAAAATCATCTGACTTTTTTTGCCAGACAATCTTTTTTTAAGCATTTCATCGTGCAAATATACAACTTTTTTTAATGAAAAGATTTTTTTAAATAATTTTTTTAACCATCCTTATTTTCAGTGGGTTAATTATCTATAGTTGCAAAGACCGAGATGGAACTTCGGGTTGTTTTCCCCAGCAATATATCTATTTTCATCTCCCACTTTCGTTGCCTAATTATCAACAACTACAATTCCAAGGAAATTATGAAATAGTAAATATTGAAGGAAGTGGCTCACGAGGAGTAATCATATATAATACTGGGACTAAATTCATAATCTACGATAGAAATGCACCTCATATATGCCCCGATGAAAAACACTACTTTAGAAGTAATTACTGATACTGATGGATTTAAGAAACTCTACTGCCCAAAAGATGGCTCAAAATGGCTCCTAGAAAATGGACAACCTCTTGAAAAAGTCTCTACTCCACCAAAAATGTACCGATACTACTTGCAGAATAATATATTAAATGTATATAACTAACCACTAAAAATGAAAAATAGTAATACAAAGAGTAACAGAAAGTTATGTAGAAGTAAATAAACAAATCGTTGGAAAAATCAACCAAGGACTAATGCTACTCATTGGTATTGACGAAACCGATACTCAAGACGATGCCAATTGGCTAATACAAAAAAATACTCAATCTGAGAATTTTTTTCTGACCAAGATGGCAAACTAAATCTATCGGTATTGGATATAAAAGGGGAACTTTTGTGCATCAGCCAATTTACCTTAATCGCCGAATATAAAAAAGGTAATCGCCCATCATTCATCAAAGCAATGAATCCCGACGGAGCAATTAAACTATTTGAATATTTCAAAGATGAGCTAAAAAAATCTCAATTGAAAATAGAAAGCGGAATTTTCGGTGCTGATATGAAAATATCCCTTGTAAATGATGGGCCAGTAACTATCGTAATGGACTCTAAAACAAAAAACTAAGCTTTCTTCAATGATTGGTGGATTCTTTGGATACTTTCTTTTGTAAAATCCTCCAAGGTAAGGCTTGCACTCATCATTATTCTATCGGCAACAAGCATTTCAAGTTGTTCTGCACCTTCCCACGCAATCTGCTTAATATATTCTAAAGCTTTTTCGCTTCGTGTGGATAGTTTCATCATAAACTGCTCTATCTCGGTATCCATTTCGGCTATACTCTGAGATACAGAATGATAAATATTATGCTCCATTGCCCACTGAGGCGAACGAAACTGAGTATCAAGAGACATTGCTATTAATTGAGATTTCCCTATTTTACGCTCTACATATGGAGAAATCACAAATGGACCAATCCCCAAATTAATCTCCGTAAGAGCAAGAGATGCTTGTTCAGTTGCAAAACAATAATCCGCGGCACAAACTATCCCAACACCACCGCCTACGGCCTTTCCTTGCACCCTTACTACTACGATCTTCCCACAATTTTTCATAGCATTTAGTAGTTTAGCAAAACCACCAAAAAACCTTTTAGAGGTATTAATATCCTTTATCTGCAATAGTTCATCAAAACTTGCTCCTGCACAGAATGCCTTTTCACCTGCAGACTGCAATAGAATTGCTTTCACTTCTTTTTTCTGTCCTTCGGTCAAAATTGTTTGTGCTAATTTTTCTAAGATGTTTATCGGCATTGCATTTGATTTTTTTCTGTGCCGAATGTTATTATAGCGATATGATTTCGAATTTCTGATTTTACGAAATTTTTTTCATTATGGATAGTTATTCAGAAAAATAAAAAAACCTCCTTTTTGGGAAAGGAGGCCTCTAACATTTTATTTATTTTTTTCTTCTCTAATTCTTTATTAATAAGTGATAGTTCTCTACCTGTCTGCCCTGCTACTGAAGTATTCTCTTGCGCTCTTCTTGTGAGGTAAGGTACTACATCTTTTACAGGCCCATATGGAAGATATTTACAAGCGTTATATTTTTGTTTTCCGAGTTGATAAGTAATATTATCACTCATTCCGTATAGTTGCCCGAAATATACTCTTGGGTCATCGTGAGCGATACCTTTTTCTTGCATTTTATCGATAAGGAGTTTTGTAGAAAACTCGTTGTGAGTTCCGAAAAATGCGGATATTCTATCTAAACGATCCATTACGAAACGAATTGCATTGTTATAGTTATCATCAGATGCTTGTTTCGTTGGTTGGATTGGCGATGGGTAGTTTAGTTTTTCTGCTCTTTCTCTTTCTTTTTCCATATAAGCCCCACGCACGAATTTGTACCCAAGTAGATATCCTTTTTCAGTTGCTCTTTGAAAGTCGGCTTCGAGGTATTCTATTCTACCTGTTCTATACATTTGGATTGTATTCCATACGATGGCTCTTTGTTTGTTATATCGCTCCATCATATCATTTACAATATCATCTACGGCAGATTGTATCCAAGATTCTTCAGCATCTACCATCAAAATTACATCATTATCATAAGCCATTTGGCAAACTTCCTCGTATCTTTTCAATACTCTCGCCCACTCTGCTTGTTCGTTATCATTTAAGGCTTTTTCCTTCCTGAACTTTCACATACAAATCAAATCTCCCGAATGCAGTTGGCTTAAATACCACGAAAGGCACAGCTGGGTTTCCTTTTGCAAAGATTATATTTTCTTTTGTTTCTCGGCAAGTATCATCAAAGGCTTCTTCTGTTTCTTTACCTTCGGTAGCATAGTCAAAGATACTTCCAATATGATGAGAGAACATTTGATTAACAACCTTTTTACTGTCTTCTTTATTCACACCACCGCAGAATTGTTCAAATAGTGTATTTTTTTTACGATTGTTTCTACGAATGGGAAATTGTTATTTACTGTGAAATTAAGGAGTTTGATACCCAAATTAGTCAATTTTTGGATGTTGTATCATTGTGAACATCCATTTTGCTTTTTCTAATTGCTTAGTAGATTTATCCACGAAAAGCAACTTCTGTATTATTGAAAATACTCATTACTTTAATATTTTTTTAATTGACAAATTTAAAAAAAGTATTTTTAATTATTCAAAAATCTTTTTTTACTTTTTATTTCCTTCGAATAAATTTCTAAAAGAGATTCTATTACTGTTCTAATTTCTCTTTTATGTATCTTGCAGTGTAACTTTCTTTTGCAGTGTATGAGTTGCTCTGGAATACCCGCAAAAACTACCTCACCTCCATTTTTTTTCCTGCTTCTTTGCCAATATCAATAATATAATCAGCACATTTTATAATATCGGGATGATGCTCTATTACCAATACAGAATGCCCCAAATCTACTAATGCTTGTAGAGATTTCATCAATTTATTAATATCGTGAAAATGCAAGCCAGTGGAGGGTTCATCAAATACGAATAGTGTCTTATCCACTACATTTCCTTTGACTAAAAACGATGCCAATTTCAGCCTTTGGGCCTCACCACCCGATAGCGTAGAGGATGATTGCCCAAGTTGCAAATATCCTAAGCCAACATCTCTGAGAGGATTTAGTTTATAGACGATTTTCGGTTCGTTATGTTTAGTAAAAAATTCAATCGCCTCATCTATCGTCATTGAAAGTATTTCAGCAATATTTTTCTTCTGATATTTTACTTCTAAAATTTCATTTTTGAAACGTGTTCCTCCGCAGGTCTCACACGGCAATTCTATATCAGCCATAAATTGCATAGAAACGGCTATCACGCCCTCTCCTTTACAATCATCACAACGACCACCATCTACATTGAATGAAAAATGCTTTGGCTTATAATTGTTGAGTTTTGCTAATTTTTGTTTTGCAAACAAATCGCGGATATCATCATAAGCCTTTAAGTAGGTTACGGGATTCGAGCGAGAGGATTTTCCAATTGGATTTTGGTCTATTAGTTCGATATGTTTTATCAATTTTTTTGGAAAAATCACGCTGTCGTAATCTCCTTTTTTACCTCCCAAACCGAGTTGTATCTGAATATCTTTCACCAAAACTTCTTTCATTAGGGTAGATTTTCCAGAGCCAGAAACACCAGTGACCACCACCAAATTTTCCAATGGAATATCCACGCTCACATTTTTTAAATTATTATGTCTTGCTCCTTTTATATTTATAAATTCCCATTGTGGGCGTCGTTTTTTTGGAAGTTCTATTTTTAATCGCCCTGTGAGATATTCAGCGGTAAGGGTATCTGCTGTTTTCAAGTCTTTAAATTCACCTGCAAAAACTAAATTCCCGCCCAAGAATCCTGCCTCTCTACCAATATCAATAATATAGTCAGCAGCCTTCATCACATCTTCGTCGTGTTCCACTACTATCACGGTATTACCATAATCTCTTAATTTTTTCAAAACTTGAATAAGATTCTCCGTATCGCGAGAATGTAATCCGATAGACGGTTCATCAAGAATATAAATAGACCCTACAAGAGAACTTCCAAGACTCGTAGCTAAGTTAATTCTCTGTGATTCTCCCCCGAAAGAGTATTAGAATTTCTGTTAAGTGTAAGATATCCCAAACCAACTTTTATAAGAAAATCCAGACGCGAGGTGATTTCGTACATCAGCCTTTTAGACACCTCTTTCTCATAATCGGTTAGGTTAATATTTTGTATTAATGGCAATAGTTCGTCAATCGGTAAATTAATTAAAGATTGTATATTGTACCCATCTATCTTCACATATTCTGTTTCTTTTTCTTAGCCTAACCCCCTCACAATCATGGCAAAAAGTTTTGCCACGATATCTCAGATAGCATCACTCGATATTGTATTTTGTATAAATTTTCTTCCAACATTCGGAAAAAATTATCTATACACGGGAAATTTTTCTTGCCATTCCCTCGCCAAAGGAGTTTTTTTTGCTCTTTCGTAAGGTCAAAATAAGGTTTATGAATTGGGAAACCCTCCGCAGACTCGATAAAAATGCATCTTCCACTCCTTCATTGTATCACCTTTCCAACAAGCCACAGCATCTTCAAAAACGGAAAATTGTTTATTTGGAATCACCAAATCTTCATCAATACCCACAACCTTTCCATAGCCCTCGCAAGTAGGGCATGCTCCGTATGGATTATTAAAACTAAAAAAATGAATATTAGGCTCTAAAAACTCCATACCATCGGCCTCAAATTTATTAGAAAATTCCTTTATTGTGCCGTCTTCTATATTTTTTAGTGAACAAGAACCTCTACCCTCATAAAATGCTACCTGAACAGAGTCTGCAAGCCGTTGCAGAAAATTTTCACCATCTTCATAGGCAAATCTATCCACCACAATATGAATATCCATACCCACCTCTGGTACAAATCCGAAAAGTCTCCAAATCTTCAATACCGACTACATTCCCCGAAACTTCCAACCGCGTAAAACCCGACATTTTTTTAGCGTCTTTAAAGTATCTTTAAAATCATCAAAAAAACGAGTGGGCAACGGAGCAAAAAATTTGGTGTTTTTTTCCCTTTATTTTTTTAATAAAATCTATCACATCAGACACGGAATCCTTCTTAACCTCATCGCCAGAAATCGGAGAAAAAGTTCGACCTATCCTCGCAAAAAGTAATTTTAGATAATCATAAATCTCAGTAGTAGTCCCCACCGTGGAACGAGGATTAGAAGAAATAACCTTCTGCTGAATGGCAATAGATGGAGCAAGCCCCCTAATATCATCCACTTTGGGTTTTTTTCTAATTTTTCCCAAAAAACTGCCGTGCATAAGAACTCAAACTTTGCACATACCGCCTCTGTCCTTCGGCATAAATCGTATCAAAGGCTAAAGATGATTTCCCAGACCCCGAAACACCAGTTATCACAACTAATTTGTTTTTAGGAATGGTAACATCTATATTTTTTTCAAATTATTTAGGTGAGCATTTTTTTACAAAAAAATATGCTTCTTAATATCATATTCGGTGGATGCCATTTGCTTTTAAACTAAAGTACAAAAAGTAAGGAAAAATTTAAGAGTTTGATGGCACTTTTTGTAGATTGCCTAAAAAAGACCAATGTAAAACTTTATCATAATCTATATTAAAAATATTCAATCATAACACAAAACACTAATTATCAACATATTAACACCTGTAATCAAAATGGAGTATTATTTGTATTTTATAACATATTCATTTATTGTACAAAAATTCCCTATTTTTTTGCAATCTCAAAAAAAGGATAATGAGAAAAAGTGATAATTGAACCTACTGCGAATCCCAAAGTAACCAAATTTGTGGTAGATTACACCTTAATACCGGTGGCGTAGAACTACACAGAGACTCTGACCTCACAGAAGTTCCTATGGCACAGGAACTTTTTAAACTTAATTATATAGAATCTATTTTCATCACGGCAAACTTTATTGCGGTGGAAATCAACGAAATGGAATCTTGGGAGAATATAACGGATTTTATAAAATCTACCATCGAAGATGAGTTGTTGGAAAACCCAAGAATCTACCGACAAACCAAAAAGAAAGGAACTATTCCCACTATATGCCGAAATGACGCCTAACCCATTCGTAATGAAATTCGTTTCGCCAAAAATCATCATTGATGGATTCATTGAGGTAAAACGAGAGAACAGAACACCCGAGGTACCGATGGCAGAAGCTGTTTTTAACGAATTTGAGTTCGTTACTCAGTTCTTCGTATCGGATAATTATATATCCATCACGAGAGATAATTCTGTACAATGGAACGAAGTAATGAATGCCGTAAGGTCTCTCTTGGCGGAATATCTTCAAGACGGTAATAAAGTAGCCCTTATAGAGCCTCAAAAACACGAAAATCCAGTAGAAAAAATCATTGATAGGGATTATACAGAAAAAGAACAGATGATTGCCGAAATATTGGCTCAATATGTAGCTCCCGCCGTGGAAAACGATGGTGGGAAAATATCCTTAATAGAATACGACGAAGAAAATAAGATAGCAAAAATGCTACTGCAAGGAGCATGTTCGGGGTGTCCAAGTTCTAAAATGACATTGAAGAACGGAATAGAAAATATACTGAAACAATTCCTCCCTAACTTGGTGGAAAGTGTAGAAGCCGTGAATGGATAACGATTAACTCACAATGAAGAAAGGAATATTATTAGTAAATCTCGGTTCCCCAAAATCCACCAATGTGGAAGATGTCAGAGAATACCTTGACGAGTTTTTAATGGATGAAAAAGTGATTGATTACAGATATTTCTTCCGTTATCTCCTTGTGAAAGGTATTATCCTAAAAAGACGCCCACAAAAATCAGCAGAAGCCTATCGCTCCGTTTGGACAAAAGAAGGCTCTCCACTCATTGTAATCACTGAAAAACTACAAAAAAAACTACAAAAAATTGTAGATATCCCCGTAGAAATTGGTATGCGATATGCCCAACCAAGCATAGAATCAGGGATACAAAAATTAGTAGATATGGGCGTAACAGACATTATACTACTACCACTCTATCCTCAGTATGCTATGAGTACCACAGAAACGGTGATTGCTAAGGCTGAAGAGGTAAGAAAAGCCAAATTTCCAAATATAAATATTAAATTTGTAGGGGCATTTTATAATAATTCTGACTACATCCATAGCTTGGCGAAAAGCATCAGTGGTCATTTACCCACAGAGTTTGATGCCATCCTATTCTCCTACCACGGAGTTCCTGAAAGACATTTACCTAAGGTGGATAGAAACATCACAAAACTTGTTAAAAATTGGGCTACCGACAACGGAAAACCATTATTTGATATCGACTATCAACAACAATGCCTACGAACAACCGAACTCGTAAGAGATAAATTAGGACTTCCAAAGGAGAAGGTATTTACCTCATTTCAGTCGCGTTTGGGGAAAGATAAATGGATTGAACCATATACCGATGCAACTTTGGAGGCTCTACCGAAAAAAAGGGGGTAAAAACTTGCAGTATGTTGTCCTGCCTTTGTCTCTGATTGCTTAGAGACCTTAGAAGAAATTGCTATGGAGGGTAAGGAAGAATTTTTGCACGCAGGTGGCGAGAGTTTCCATTACTTACCTTGCCTAAATGATGACGACATATTCGTAAATGTTGTGAAAAAAATCTCTGCGAAGTTTAAAATTATAATTATAAAAAAATAAGGTTAAGAATATTTCTTAACCTTATTTTATTAACTATTGAAATAATCCCAAACGATTTTTCCTTTTGCCTTTCCGAGTATTTCCTCCAAAGTTTCTTGTGAGGTTTCCTTCACTCTCTTTACAGATTTTAATTTTTTCAGTAGGAGTTCTATTGATTTAGCTCCAATACCTTGTATTTCCTCTAATTCGGATTTTATTGTGTTATTTTTTTCTTCTTATTCGGTGGTGTTTTACTCCAAATCTGTGGGACTCATCTCTTACTTGTTGGAGGATTTTCAATGTTTCGGATTTTTTATCCAAATAGAGCGGTATTGGGTCTTCCGGAAAATAAATTTCCTCTAATCGTTTTGCAATGCCTACGATGGTTATTTTACCATACAGACCTAATAATTTTAGGCTTTTTCACAGCAGAGGATAATTGTCCTTTCCCTCCATCTATTAGGATTAATTGTGGTAAATCTTGACCTTCTTCCAAGAGCCTGCTATACCTTCTGTAAATCACTTCTTCCATTGTAGCAAAAATCATTAGGTCCATCGATAGTTTTTGGATGAAATATTCTATAATCTTCCTTGCTTGGTTTCCCATTTTTGAAAACTACACAGGCCGATACTGGATTTGTTCCTTGAATATTGGAATTATCAAATCCCTCAATATGACGAGGTTCTACGGGCATATGTAGATTTGTTTTCATCTCGGCCATTATTCTGTTAGTATGTCTTTCTGGGTCTATTATTTGTATTTGCTTTAATTTTTTTCTAATCTATATTCACGAGCATTTTTTTGTGGAGAGGTCTAATATTCTCTTTTTATCACCTAATTTTTGGGACGGAAATTTTTCACATTAGGGATTTCTACTGATAGGTGGAATGGCAAGATAATTTCTCGAGATTCTGAATTAAATTTTCTACGAACCTCTATCATCACTTCTTCCAAAAATCTCTTCGTCGGGTTCGTCTAAAATCTTCTTAACCTCTGTAGTAAAAACTCTGAATAATACTTCCATTTCTTATTTTAAAAATAATTGACATAGGCCGCCACTTCATCGGAAATGATTCCGAAAAACATCAATATCGTCTATCGTTGTACTCACTACGGTATGCCGAACTTGGTAATCTTCCAGCAATTCTAATTTCTCCTTGATAATTTGAGCCTTTTTCAAACTCCAAATTCTTAGCATATTGTAGCATCTCATCCTCTAAATGTTGCTTTGCCAATCGAAAATCACCTTTTATAATCCCGCGAATAGACTTAATATTTTTTTGTTATAATGCTCCTCAGTCTCTAATCCCTCACAAGCTCCCTCGCAATTTTTGATATGGTATTCCAGACAGACTTTATATTTTCCCTGATTGATTTTTGTTTCCGATAAATCCAGTGTACAAGTTCGTATTTTGTATATTTCTTTAATAATTTCCAGCAGAACTTTTTGCTGGTTTTATTTTTTTGCATAAGGTCCAAAATACTCGGAGCCATCTTTTACAACTTTTTCGTGTGAGAAAAAAATTCTTGGAAAAAGGTTCATTTTTTTATACAAATCCACGGGTAAGATTTATCATCCTTTAATAGAATATTATAAAAAGGCTGATGTTCTTTGATTAAGTTGTTTTTCTAACAAAAAGTGCATCGTATTCACTAGGAACAATAGTAGTCTCCAATCGATGGATTTTTCCTCACCATAATTTGCAAACGATAGTTACTTGATGGTTTATGGAAATAAGACATTACTCTATTTTTTTGAGGTTTTTGCCTTTCCTACATACAAAAAGCTGGTTATCCTTATCATAGTAACGATATACCCCGGCTCAGACGATAGTGATTTTAATTGTAATTCTAAATCTGGATTCACGAGACAAAAAAATAAGATTTTTTTATTTCTTATCCCATCTTTTTTTATAAAATCAACAAAACCCATCTTTTCAGATGGGTTTTTGAAATGAAAAAAATCTATTTTTAACAAAGCGTTATTTTTATTAAAACTTATAAGACACCGTAATACTCACATTTCTTGGAGCACACGGGAAAGAACGAAGTTTATAGAATCCTCCTACCCAATGTGTCTTGTTTAAAGCATTATTTAAATTGAGTTGTAACTGAATATTTTTGTACTTTGTAGTAAAGAGCAGCATCTACAATTCCATAAGATGGATACACCACAGTATGCTCTCTTCTACCAATTTGTCCATATCTTTCGGTTACGAAATTATATCCAACCCCAATTCCCAAGCCTCTCAATGCACCAGAACCGATGATATATTTTTGTCCATAAATTACCCGTATGTTTCGGAGAGTTTTGGTCTTTGCTTACCAAAAGTCTTTTTTTCTTGGCCATTTTTTGTTTTCGTAATTTTAGCATCATTATAAGAGTAGTTAGCAATAATGCTCCAATTTGGAGTAACAAATCCCACTACATCAAACTCTATACCTTTAGATACCTCCTCACCAACTTGCTCCTTCCTATCTGGGAAACCATCAATTGGCGCTGCATAGAGAGTATTCATTTTCTTCAAGTTGAAAATAGCCACGGTAGCACTTAATCTTTTTTGGAACCACTCAGACTTCATACCTACCTCATACAAACGGCTATATTCTGGGTCGAAAGGTCCTCCAAATTTCTCTGGATCAGATTGGATTGCACCAGATTGAGGCTCAAACCCCTTCACCCAAGTAGCATAAAGATTAATATTTTTTTATTAACCTCTGCAACCAAACCAATTCTTGGAATAAATGCCGTTTGGCTTACTTTTTTCACCTCATAAGTCTTAGAATCTACAATCTCATCATTAAAGTTTTCTATTCTACCACTCAAAAGCAATTTTAGGAATTTATATTCCAATTGTTCTTGTAGATATACCCCATGAGAGAATTGTTTTTGTTGGCACGAAATATCTTTTCGTATAGATATATTTACTTGTATCTTTCACACCATTTACATCTTGACCTTTTTTAGAATCGTAATATGGGAGATTTGTTTTCGGATTACCATCTTTATCAAGTTCATACTGAGCAATATCCGCAGGCTTGAAAGTAGGTGTCGTCGTTCCGTCTTTTTTCACATATCCACCAGCATTTATTTCAGATGAACCATTAAGCCTCTCAGTTTGATAATAGTCATAACCCAATAGCACATTATGTTTTTACCGCACCTGTATCTAATTTCAAGTTGAAGAAATTGTTAAAAGAGTTGTTTCGGAAGAATCTCTTAATGGCATAGAAATTCATCATCACCTTAGAATAATCCAATTTACCATCAGCCTTAGTTATATAGGTATCCACTTGGCGGTGTTCTTGCAAATCCTCATCATATGTGGAGTGCAGATACATAGAGTTAAAAGTAAGATTATCCGAAAACTGATGTACCAACGAAGTTGTTACATTCAAGAGTTTTTTTCTTTCAAGAAATCATTTGCTGCTGCCAAAGAAAGAGAAATCGGAGTAGAAGAGAGGTCATTATCTCCGAAGATAGGTTGCCCTCTATCTAACTTACCATTCATTCTTTGATAAAAAAATATCAACATTCAATCTCGTTTTATCCGTTGGAAGATAAGAGAATGACGGTGCTACAATAAAGTTTTCTGAGCCTTGTAAATCACGGAATGAGTCTGTAGATTCATAACCCAAATTTAATCTGTATAACAATGTTTTACTCTCATTAGCAGGCCCTGTAAAATCCGCATATGTTTTCAAAGTATTAAAACTACCGATACTAGTCGTGATGCTTCGCATTCTCGTTGCCAAAGGTTTTTTCGTGATTCTATTAATCACACCTCCTGGGGAAGCGTTCCCAAACATTGCAGATGCTGGCCCTTTTATAACTTCCACTCGCTCAATATTTGCTAATGACATTGGCTTCCAAATACTTGTCTGTGCTTTCATACCATTGAGGAGCATACCACCACCAATAGAGGAATTACCTAAAATTCTATTTCCACGAATAGAAAAGTCATTATAATGAGAGTATTGATTAACACCCGAAATATTCTTCACCACATCATTCACCGTAGTGGCATTCTGATCTAAGATAAGCTCCTTAGTAACATAACCTATAGACTGCGGTGTATCTTTCAACGCTAAATTAACCTTAGTACCTGAAAAATGAGTTCGTATTCTTATACGAGGTCTCATTTCTACCAATAATCTCCACTGTATTTAATCGTGAAATCTTCGTAGAATCAGAATCCACTCTCTCCTTATCCACATTCTTCTGTGCTAATGTCATCCCTCCAATCATAAGGAACATCGCACTAATATAAAAAAACGATTCATATTAATTTTAAATTTTATTTTTATTTAATCCTTTTTATAATTTATGCAAATTTAAGTAAAAATCAAATAAAAATATTTAAACATTATAAATTAATTTTTAACAATAAAAAAACTACCCCAATAAAGGGATAGTTAAAAAATCAATAATCTTTACTAAAACTTATATGATACCGTTATGCTCATATTTCTCGGAGCACCCGGGAAAGAACGAAGTTTATCATATCCTCCTACCCAATGAATTTTATTGAATACATTATTTAAGTTAGCTTGTAACTGAATATTTTGTACCTTGTAGTAAAGAGCAGCATCTACAATTCCATAAGATGGATACACCACAGTATGCTCTCTTCTATCAATTTGTCCAAATCTTTCAGTTACGAAATTATATCCAGCCCCAAATCCTAAACCTTTCACGATACCTTTACCAATAATATATTTCATCCATAGATTACCAGAATGCCTTGGAGTATTCGGTCTCTGCATCCCAAAATCTCTCTCCTTGCCATCTTTCGTTTTTGTAATTTTAGCATCGTTGTAAGAGTAGTTAGCAATGATGCTCCAATTTGGAGTAATAAATCCTGCTATATCAAGCTCTATACCCTTGGAAACCTCCTCTCCGATTTGTTCCATTCTATCAGGATAATTTTCAATTGGTGCTGCATAGAGAGCATTCATTTTCTTCAAGTTGAAAATAGCCACGGTAGCACTTAATCTTTTTTGGAACCACTCAGACTTCATACCTACCTCATACAAACGGCTATATTCCGCATCAAAAGGCCCTCCGTATCTATCTGGATCAGCCTGAACGGAAGCAGATTGAGGCTCAAAACCTTTTATCCAAGTAGCATAAAGGTTAATATTTTTTTATTGACCTCTGCAACCAAACCAATTCTTGGAATGAATGCCGTTTGACTCACTTTTTTTCACCTCATAAGTTTTTTTATCCACAAGCTCATCAGTAAAATTTTCTATTCTACCACTCAAAAAGCAATTTTAGGAATTTATATTCCAATTGTTCTTGCAGATACACTCCGTGAGAATACTGGGTAGTTGGTATCATATTATTTTTGTTCAAAAAAATATTTTGCTAATATCCTTCAATCCATTGCCTGTATTTCCTTTTTGTCAAGTCAAAATATGGAACATTGGTTTTTGGATTCCCATCAGCATCAAGGACATATTGCCCAATTTTTGTTTTATCAAATTTGTTTGTCGCTTTTACCATTTTTTTAAGCAAATACCCTCTTGCCTGCATTTCAGAAGAACTTGGCAACATTTGAGTTAAATAATAGTCATATCCTAATAATATATTATGCTTCACTTCCCCTGTATTCACCTTTAAATTGAAAAAATTATTAAAGGAATTATTTCGGAAATTTCTCTTACGAATTTGTGCAGTCATCACTATTTTAGAGTAATCCATCTTACCATCAGCCTTACTCACATATGCATTTGCTTGTCTATGCTCTTGCAAATCTTCATCATATGAGGAGTGCAAATACACGGAATTGAAAGTAAGATTATCCGAAAACTGATGTACCAACGAAGTAGTAAGGTTCAAAAAGTTTTCTTTCAAATAGTCATTAGCAGCACTTAAAGACTGAGAAATTGGAGTAGAATACAAATCACCATCCCCGAAGACAGACTGAGCTCTATCCAACTTACCATTCATATTTCGGTAAAAAATATCAATATTCAATCTCGTTCTATCCGTTGGGAGATAGGAAAACGACGGAGCAATAATAATATTTTTAGAACTTTGCAAATCACGGAAGGTATCTGTAGTCTCATAGCCCAAGTTTAATCTGTATAACAAAGTTTTACTTTTATTTGCAGGCCCTGTAAAATCTGCATATGTTTTCAAAGTATTAAAACTACCGATACTAGTCGTGATGCTTCGCATTCTCGTTGCCAAAGGTTTTTTCGTGATTCTATTAATCACACCTCCTGGGGAAGCGTTCCCAAACATTGCAGATGCTGGCCCTTTTATAACTTCCACTCGCTCAATATTTGCTAATGACATTGGCTTCCAAAAACTTGTCTGAGCTTTCATACCATTAAGGAGCATACCTCCACCTACAACCTTATTACCCATAACCCTATTTCCGCGAATGGAGAAGTCATTGTAGAATGAATATTGATTTATCCCCGAAATATTCTTCACAACATCATTTACCGTAGTGGCATTCTGATCTAAGATAAGTTCCTTAGTAACATAACCTATAGACTGCGGTGTATCTTTCAGTGCTAAATTAACCTTAGCCCCCGAGAAAGAACTCGTATTCTTATACGAAGTCTCTTTACGCCCGATAATCTCTACCGTATTCAATTGTGAAACCTTCGTAGAATCAAAATCCACTCTCTTCTTATCCACATTCTTCTGTGCTAATACCATCCCTCCAATCATAAGGAACATTGCACTAATATAAAAAAACGATTCATATTACTTTTTTTAAGTTTTATTTTTTTATTTAATCCTTTTATAATTTGTGCAAAAAAATATAATTTTATTTTAAATATTTTTTTAAATGTTTTTAAATAAATAAAATCTATCTTAATTAATAGATTTTATCTATAATTATTATAGTAAATAAACTATAACACACTTCACAAACCAAATAAAAATCACTAAAAAAATCAAACACTTAACAAATGAATCATTTAAAAACTTATAAGTTAATCCTAAATTAAAAAAACGAGGCAAAACCCTCTCTTCTTGATAATATGATAAATAGTCATCATTCTTCAGATTTACCTTTCTATATTCCCCAAAAAAATATTGTTAACGAATAAATTAAAGGACAAATTAGAGTTCATAAAATAGCCTATTTTAAAGGTAGATTTACTATATGAGATATTGTTTTAGCAAATCCCTATTAAAAAGAAGCATCAGCTATAACCTCCCACCTATCAATAAAGCTAATATTCAAACTAATTCCTACCTCATTTTGTCTGTACGAATTTGCAGAAAAATGTATTTTTTTATAATTAATAATACTATAAATATTAAAAAAATTTCAAAATTAAAATCTCCCTTTAAATCGGCTTTTTTTATACTAAGATTAAAAATATTTGGTATCATATCGAGAAACAGTATCATCACCATTGATTTTTAATATTTTTACTCTCAAAAGAGAAATTATTTTTTTAGAAATAATTGAGAGCCTTCTCCCTAAAAATCTGTTTTTCTAACCTCACCTCAAATCGGTGTTTTTTTGCCAATATTTTGTCCAAAAAAATCACGCTGTTGGTCTTTTGCTATACTTGGTTGTCTCTGTACGATAGATATACCCTTGTAGGTCATTAGAAAAACGATATTTAAGATGCAAATGATAGTACCCTGAGTTTTTATCATACCCAAACGACGTACTCTCTACAAGAGGATTTTTGGGAGAATACACTCCTACGAAAAACATTATTATTTGATAGTAAATAATTTCCTATATAATAATAATGTGCTGGTATATCTCCTAACTCTCTTTTTATAATTTAGGCTAAAAAGTCCCTATTCTCCTAATTTTATATTCTAACTTTACCTTTGGTAAAATATATTGCAACCTCGTATCGGTGGCATTTTTATTTGATTCAAACAAGGTTTTAACAGCAATGAAATCCCCAATTGCTGAAAATGTAAAAATCCCTATTCTTAAATAAATACTCCAAACCAAAATCAACATTATAATTACTGATTATCAAGTTATTATCAACAACACCAAATAACTGATTATTCACCTCAAAAATCATTACTGATATTTTTGCTTTTTTTACGAGTGAGTATAGCATTAATTCCCACTTGATGGTGATTAAAAAAATACATATTTATGCTGGAAGTTGATTTTTAGTTGATTATTTTTATCATAGTTATCCTGAAAAATACGATTTTCTTCATTTGACAACTGAAAAAAATACGATGAAAAATACAGCTTCTTATCGGCCGAATACAACCTATCCCTTTTTGTTATTGTAAGATGTCAAATTAATCAACCAACCTTGTGAGTGATTTTTTTCGACAATCTATATCCGAAATCTATCGTTTGGTTTAACAATACATCCTTATACTTGTTTTTTTGATTGATAATGATTTACGTCACTTAACAAAAATAATATTTTTTTATTATTCTCCGTTTCGGTAGCTGTATTTTTTTAGAGAAAAATAATACTGAAAAATCTACCTTATCAGTGTTCTTATTACTCAACACGAAATTGAAGATATTATTTCTACCGATAACATTGTAATTCACGAGTTCTTTTCTATCCAAAAAAAGATAATCTTTTTATCATTAATTTTTTTATAATATTTTTCCTTTATTTCTTCAGATTCATTGTTATCATTAATATTAAATACTGATAATCTAAATCTATCTTTAAAAAAATATTTTTGAGACACATTCAATGCATTGAAAATATGTGTTTTTAGCATATTTATTATCAGATACAAGTAGCTCTAATAAATCTTTTTGCATTTATATTATTCATAAACGCCATAGGGTCTCTCAATAGTCTATCTGCTCCACCATTAAACAGAATATAATCTTCTATCGTAAAGATGCCTTTATTGATGTTATTGAGATTAGATATGAGATTAACCTTAGTTTTTTTGGTGAATAATTGAATAGATTAGTCCCTACATTATATCTATCCCAAGAGTTTCCCTCAAGGAAAACATCCCCGAATATCAGTTTCTTTTTCTCCTCTTTCAGAGAGATATTGAGTATTGTTTCGTCATTACCTCCACCAAATATTTTATTATTATCGTAATTATCTACAAACTCAAATTTTTGCCACTGCATTAGCAGGAAGTGTATTGATTGCCAAAGAAGAACTTCCCGTAAAAAAAGTCTCATTTTCTACTAAAACTTTGCTTACTTCTTTTCCATTGATGCTTATTTTACCTGCTCTATTTACATCTATATTAGGTAATTTTTTCAGTAAATCGATTACTTTATTTTCTTTTTTATTAGCATAATAATCAGCATTATATATTGTAGAATCTCCTTTTTTTGTACAATACCTTTTTTTCTATTACGACTTCATCAATTTCCTTATATTTATTAGAAGATAAGCAAAACTCATATCTCTCTTTATTTATCTGTATTTCCTGCTCTTTTTATTTGATACCCCACTGCCGAAATAACGACTGACACACTCTCTCTTGCATCATATATTTTTTTAGTAAATTGTCCATTCTCATTCGTTTCTGTAGTATATTCGTAGGTTCTATCTTTTATACGAATACGAGCAGTATTTATTGGTTTATTCTCTTCGTTCAAAAACCACCCCATTCATAACAAATGAGGTAGTTTGAGCTGAAACAAAAAAATACCGATAAATAAAAAAATAAACTTCTTATCATCTTGATAACTAATATTTTTTTCATCTAACAAATCCATATATTGATCCTCCGTAATGGCTTTCTGGATTTTGATTTTATTATTTAACTCAACTTCTTTATTTCTAATATCCGCGAGAATAAATGTCCCTCCACTAACCTTCAACTGCACTACCAAACCAGGTAACCCATAATAACCCAATGGTGCCACTCTCAATGGAATCTCCTCAGAAAACCATGCTACAACCTCTTTATATTTTTGTTTTCCATTCTTTTTTTCAGACTTATATTTCGCAGTTGCCTTTGTTGCTCTGTAACCATTAATTACTCTTGTTTCGTCTGTGATATTCCACTTCAAATCAGAAATATTATATTTTACCACAATATCTCCATAAGCAATCTCTTGCTGTTCATTATAGACCACATTCTCTGTTAAATCCGCATAATAATTTCCAAATGCCTCCAAAACAATCTGAGTCAGATTAAATTGATTCTTATTATGAGAATCTGGCCTTACATCGATGTCAGTTTCTACCTTATCATTTTTAAATTTAATAATGTGCCTCACTCCTCTATTATTCGCAAATATCTGACTTACTAACTTCTTAACCCTCCCCTTTTCTGTCTTTTTAACATTCACACTATCCACTACTTTATCTTCAAGGTCAGAAAGTTTTTTCCCAGATCCGAAAAAAAAATGATACTCAACCTCTCCCTCCGTTAGTCTCTCTACTTGTTGAGCCTTAAAACCATAGAATAGCAACACCAATACTAATAATATTCCCTTCTTACCCATTTTTTTATAATTTTTTTAAATTTATTTTTTTATGCCCCATATGGTCTTGAGCGTTCAAACGACCTCATACTTATTTTTTTCGTGTTGGTATAACCTCACTATTTACCATTTATCTTTGAGTGTAAAAACCTCGCAGTTTGCAGCCACTAACATATTCCCTTTTTTTGTTATAACATTGCAAATATATTCAATATTTTAATACAAACAACTACACTTTAGTGTAGTTTTTTTATATAAAAAAATAATTTTTTTAACATAAAATAACTATATATATACTAATTTTTGTTTTTTTATTTTTTTATAAAAAATATACAATTATTATATTTTATATATATTTTTTTATTTATATTTGCGAAATCACATTACGATTTCAATAATATAAACTTTTCAACTATTATGAATGAAAAAAATATCATTTTCAACGAAATAAAAAAATACCATATGAACATTTGGACATTATAGATGCTTTTTCACGACTCCTCTATGAAAGCATCTATATAGTAGATCATCAAAAAGAATCTTCGAATATGTCTCAGAAAACCCTATTTTTTTCTTTTGCGGGCTTTCTTCTAAAAAGTAAAAGACTTAGGTTACAATTTCTTCCTTCAATATGTAAAAAAAGAAGATTTAAATTTACTTTTTAAAAAAATTAACGAAATAATATATGATTTTTTTATAAAAGAACTCCTATTGATGAACGAAAAATCTTACACTATTTCATACGATTTCCATCTAATAGATAAATATGGTAAAGAAATACTTATTAATAATAAACTTACCCCAATACATTTCAACAGCAATGGAAACATTAACAAATCAATATGTATCGCAGCATTATCACCCAATCAATGTGCTGGAAATATCACTATAAATAAATCTAACGGAGATTTTGTTTTGAAATATGATTTAAAAAGAAATGTTTGGACAAAAGAATACAAAGTGAAGCTTTCAGAAAGAGAATTTCAAATATTAGCTTTATCTAAACGAGGACTCACTATAAAAGAAATTGCCGACACAATATTCATTAGTATCGATACAATAAAATTTCACAGAAAGAAAAATATTTGATAAAATTGGAGTACAAACTATATCTCAAGCTATTCGTTTTATAAAAAAATAACAAAAATACTATAAAATCACCCTTTTTCAGAGTGATTTTTTTCTTTATATATAAAATTATTTTTTTCCTAAACAAACTCAGTAAATGAAGAGCATACACCGCCAAAACTCCTATTACGGAAGCAGACAGAGAAATCATCAGCGATGAATTCTCCTCGTGGAAAAAAATCCCAACCTCCAATTAATAGCATAAAGATTTATTCCAACCAATACAACGAAAAAAATATCAAAAAAATATTTTTGTAAAAAAACATTCATTTTTTTAAAGTTTAAAAATACATTTTTTTACCAAAATTGCAAAATTTTCCGTGAATAATTTTACCGACATTGCTAAAAAGTATTATTCCAAAAAAACTTCTTTAAAAACTTGTAAAGTACCGTCTGATAATTTACTCTCCAACCAATTAGAAGATTTCAGAACTGCATAAACTATTATCACATTTATGATTATCCCTAAGATAATATTAACATCATCATATTTTTGATTTCAGTGAAATAATTGTCGTAAGAGTCCCCGCTCCTGCCACTAATGGAAATGCAATAGGCACAACAGATGCAGATTTTTGGTTCTGTAGTCTTCTGAATATCAATTCCCAAAATCATTTCAATAGCAATAATAAATATCACAAAAGCCCCTGCAATGGCAAATGCATTAGGATCTACAGCCAAAAATTTCAATATTTTATTACCTATGAATAAAAAGCCCAACATCAGAACCGCCGATACTATAGTTGCTTTTTCAGCCTCAATAAAACCGAATTTTTTTCTTCAAATTTACAATAATTGGTATTGACCCTATAATGTCAATCAATGTAAAAAGTGTCATTGTAACCGCCAAAGTCTGGGCGAGATTTACTTTTGATAACTCCTCCATAAACATCATATTTCTGCAAATATATTAAATATTTTCCTAATTTATCTTATTTTATTGAAAAATATCCTCCAATTTTTTTGATGCAAAAATATTCATTTCCTTTTTCCGTATGAAATGGTTTATATTTTTTTCAGTCTGTATATTCTGTTGCAGATCTTTATACCGATCTTTAAACTCAATATCCAATTGATTATCAATATATTCTACAAAACAAATTCCATATCTATTAAGACAATGTCTCTCTACACTTTTTCAAAAAAACAAATCCAATTCCAGAACATAGTTATCAAAATCTCTCTTCAACAATATCATCTCCAAATATTTAAGATATGAAGCGATATCAAAAATCTTGATTCTTGCGAATATAAGCCTCTATATCATCAATGTTTTTTTCAGCCTCACAAGGGTATTTTTTTTCCTCGATTTTTTTCTTTTCTTCCTAAAAAAATAAATTACCAATCCCAAAATTCCCAAAATAGAAACTCCAAATAAATAATAATCAAAATGTTGTGCTTTTTTTCCTCGGCACCTCCTTACGATTAACTTCTGATTTTGAAGGTTTTATAATATCACCTACCATATCTCCAACCTCCTCTAATGCAGACTTCTCTACTTGCTCTTCGGTAAGTACATTAAATTCTAAGTTCTTAGGTTCTATCTCTTGATAACATTCAGTTTTAGGATTAAAAAAATGAAAAATTTGTCGGTACAAATATTTATAACACCCGTTTTTTTAGGAATTATCACATAATCAGCATGAATAGTTCCTAAAAAAATCATTTCCTACATTTCGAATATTTTCTATTATTTTTTTGAAGAAAAAAACACTATATTCCTGGCTATCTTTTATTTTTTTGGTAAAAATATTCTTAGACAAATTTCCTCTACCACTTAATTCCAACACAATATTAATCGGTTTTCCTATTTGATAATTCGTAAAAACTATCACCTTTTTTTCAGTTTAATATCAAATTCCCCTATGACGTTTCTAAAATTGGTAGGCAGTCTATTTGGCAAATCTTTTACATTAATAATTAACTGATTAGTCCGAACCTTATCTACTTTATTTGATTCATTAATTTCAATAACTGATGGGTTAATATTCAATTTTCCTGCCTCCTTGGGGTATACAACATAGTTAGCCACTACTTGAGACAAGTAGTTATTTTCTGTTATTTCTATATCCGAACGGATACCATTCACCTGCTCAAATTGTAGATTTTTCTGCTTAGGAAGTATTATTTTTCCTATTTTTCTTAGATTATTAAAGTCTTTGGCATAAGCACGAAGAATCAATAAAAGTAGGCTGATTTATAAAAAAACTTCCTTTTGCTCCAATTCCCAAACAAAAAGAAATATCTGTATTTTTAGCAATTGTATTTTTAAAGTCCTCAGACACGAAAATATCAAAAGGCTCAGTTTTATAGATTCTTCCATTTACTCGAACTAATGCCGAACCTATTTTCAGATTTCCTGACTGCTTTGGCTGAAAAACAGCTTGATAAACCAACTGAGTTGTTATTATATTTGTTGATGGGTTTATTATAGTACTTTTATCGGAACCTGCTCCTTTCTCATAAAATTTAGAAAAATCTGGGAGCTGTATTGGTGATTGTTGTTCGTAGTCTTCTCCTTTAATTTCCAGAGTTATAGTAACAGTTACATAATCCTTAATATTGTATTCCTTTTTATCTGTTTTAAGCTCAATACGAACCTGTCCGTAAATAATTACAGATGCCAAAACACAACATATATGAGATACTTTACAAAACATTACCAATCTTTCTCTCTGCTTCGCGGTACGGAGACAGAATTTTTATTTAAAATTCTTCTTGTCGTTTCCTGCTCCTTCTCTTTTATTTGGTTGAGTAGGGCATTTTCTATATCTTTAGGTAACTTACTCTCAGAATTATCATTTTTTTGTTGGGGTATTTCTCCATTATTTTTTTGCCTTGCTGCGTGCTATTTTCATTTCCATTGGAGTTTTTACCTTGTTTTTCGTCTTTTTCCTTTGAGTCTTGGTTATTATCTTTTGGGTTATTATTTCTATTTTCGTTTTTTTGCTGAGTAGAATTTTGGTGTTGGTTATCCTCTTGTTTTCGTTTAGATATTTCGTAATTTTTACGAATTTTTCTCATTTTCTGGCGCTAATTTCAATGCCTTTTTTTAAAAACTTCTGCTGCCTTTTTGATTATTTCCCGACTGCATATAGGCATTTCCGAGATTATACAAACTCGCCACCTTATCGGCAGATGTTTTTTTGCCAGCTCACCCACCTTCTGATATTCTGATATTGCTTGGTTATATTTTTTTCTCCTTGTATAGAGAATTTTGCGAGATTGTATATGGCTGTGAAATCTTTATCTTTGTCCCTTAGATGCCTTTAAAAAAATTTAGAAGATGCACCGGCATAATCTCCATTTCCAAAAGGCTCTATTTCCTTCGTAGATGAGGGCATTGTAGTCTTTCTGAGCAGAAACAACTACTATATTAAATAAAAAAATATAAAAACTATCTTTTTTTCATCGTTTTTTTATAAGGGCAAAGTTAATTGTTTTATCTGTTAAAAATAGAATTACTTATATGTTAAACTTTGGTTAAAAAAACAAAAATAAAAACTATCCCTAATACAGAGATAGCTTTTATTTAGGTCTAACGATAACCAAAAATTTTTTTCAAATCTTTTTCATTTTTTTCGCCAATCTTTCTTCACCTTTACAAATATATTGAGGTGGATTTTCTTTCCGAAAAAAACTTTTCTAAATCAATGCGAGCCTCTGTACCTACCTTTTTAATAGCCTCCCCTTATGCCCAATAATAATTCCTTTTTGAGTATCTCGTTCTACATAAATGATTGAGTCTATGAACAAAAATATGCTCCTTATCCTTAAACTGCTCCGTAACAACTTCCACAGAATACGGAATCTCCTTTTCATAGTTTAGCAAAAATTTTTCTCACGAATCGTTTCATTCACAAAAAAACGCTCTGGTCTGTCCGTGAATTGGTCTTTATCATAATATGGCGGATTCTCCGGCAATAGAGACTTTATTTTTGGTAAAATAATTTCTGTATTGAACGAATTAAGAGCTGAAATAGGTAAAATTTCAGCCTTAGGTATTCTTTGATGCCACTCTTCTACTAATTTTTCTAACTTATGCTGATTAGTTTTATCAACTTTATTTAAGAGCAAAAAGAACTGGCACAGGTATTTTTATTTAATTTTTCTATTAAAAAAATTCTGATGGTTGGCTCTCGTCAGTAACATCTACAATAAACAAAAACACATCGGCATCTTGCAAAGAATCCTTCACAAAATCCATCATTTTTTCTTGCAATTCGTATTTTGGGTCGAGCACACTGGCGTATCCGAGAATACAATTTGCAAATCGTCTTCATTATAAATTCCAAAAATTCTGTGTCGTGTAGTTTGTGCTTTTTTTGGGTTACAATTGCCAATTTCTCTCCCATTAGTTCATTCAATAGTGTAGATTTCCCAGCATTTGGCTTACCTACAATATTCACGAAACCTGCTTTGTGCATATTTTTTTAATTTTTGAGCAAATTTAAGAAAAAAATCTTCAAAGAAATATAAAAAAAGGCTGTTCTATAATTTAGATACAGCCCTATCATTAAATTCAATCTGATTTTTTTATATTAATATCTTCTCAAATTGATAGCTTCCAATTTTTTTGTTGGATTTTTTTGTATTTTTTTCTTGCAAATCATTTATTTTTTTCGCTCAGATTTCACTAGATTCTTATTTGCTTTTTTTCTGTTTTGTTTAATAATTTTTGCTGTTTTACTTGCATCTTGTGCAGTAGTTTTGGCAGAATAAGATGTAGAAAAATCCATGAACGGCGTCGTCTGCTTGTGTATTAAGTGCATCAACACTACTACTAAGACTTGCATAAGTCTCTCTCTTTTAGTAAGTTCTATTTGCAATTTATTGAGTTTTTGTATTGAGAGACAACACCTCTTTCTCTGTCTCTAATCTTGCCAATTCTGGATTCTTTGTTCCACCACAAGATACCATAAATCCTGCAACTACAATACTTAAAAAAATATGTTTCATTTAAAAAAATTTAGTTATACATTTGTTCTCTTAATTCCTTTACTTTCTTATCATCAAGGTATTCGTCATAGGTCATTTCCCTATCTATGATACCTTTCGGTGTGATTTCTATAACTCTATTACACACAGTTTGTAGCAATTCATGGTCATGTGAAGAAATCAAAATATTCCCTTTGAAACTCATTAGCGAGTTATTTAGAGCAGTAATACTTTCCAAATCTAAGTGGTTTGTAGGTTCATCAAGAAGAAGAATATTCGCCTTTTGGAGCATCATTCTACTGAACATACATCTCATTTTTTTCCCCTCCCGAAAGTACGGTACAAGATTTTTAGAGCCTCATCACCTGAGAAGAGCATTCTTCCCAAGAAACCACGAACGAACTCCTCATGTCTTTCTTCATCATTTTTTGTATATTGTCTTAGCCAATCTACAAGATTAAGAGTTTGGTCTTGGAAATAATTTGTATTATCCAACGGCATATAAGATTGGTTAGTCGTCACTCCCCATTTATACTCGCCTTTGGCAGGCTCTGTAGTCCCCGAAATCACTTGGAAAAAAACTCTGTAATTGCCAATGAGTTTTTTTAGAAATCACAGCTACTTTATCTCCTTTTTTTAAGGTTTAATTCACCATTCGAGAGTAAGGTTTCTCCATCTTTGATAATTTCCAATCCTTTTTATTTCTAAGATTTGGTCTCCTGCCTCTCTTTCCATTTCAAATATGATAGCAGGATATCTTCTTGATGTCGGTTTAATTTCTTCAATATTGAGTTTATCCAACATTTTTTTCTTGCCGTTGCTTGTTTTGCTTTTAGCTACATTGGAACTAAATCGAGCGATGAACTCTTGTAATTCTTTCTTCTTCTCCTCTGCCTTCTTATTGGCTTGTTGTCTTTGCCTTGTTGCCAACTGAGAAGCTTGATACCAATAGGAATAGTTTCCTGTATAAAGGTTGAGTTTAGAATAATCAAGGTCTCCAATATGAGTACAAACTGCATCGAGGAAGTGTCTATCGTGAGATACCACAATCACCGTATTTTCGTAATCTGCCAAAAAATCTTCTAACCAAGCAATAGTATCAATATCCAAATCGTTGGTAGGCTCGTCCAAAATCAATACATCTGGATTACCAAATAGAGCCTGAGCAAGGAGAACTCGCACTTTGTCTTTATTTTCTAACTCACTCATCATTTGCCAGTGCATATCTTCCTTTATTCCAACATTAGAGAGCATCGTTTGTGCATCTGTTTCAGCATTCCAACCACCCATCTCATCATAAATCACCCCGAGCTCTCCTGCCTTTATTCCATCTTCGTCAGAAAAATCCGGCTTAGCATAAAGAGCGTCCATTTCCTCTTTTATTTCAAACATTCTTTTGTTACCTCGTAAAACGGTTTCAAGAACTGTGAATTGGTCATATGCGAAGTGGTCCTGCTCCAATACGGACATTCTTTTTTTCCTGATTCGAGGGATACGCTCCCCGTAGTAGGTTCTTGTTTTTCCGCTAAGGATTTTTCAAGAAAGTTGATTTACCCGCTCCATTTGCTCCGATGATTCCGTAGCAATTTCCCTTCGTAAATTTTTATATTTACCTCATCAAAAAGGACTCTCTTTCCAAATTGTAATGATAGATTTGATACTGTTAGCATATTTATTTTTTTAAAAAATTTATGGCAAAAAAATACAAATTTTTTTATTTAATTGTTTTTTTGACCTTTATTCTAATATTTTATAAATCCTTCTTATTGAATTTTATTAAACTATAAAAAAATGGGAACACTACCCAAATGCAAAGTATAAAGCAATGAAATCCCAACACCACCACCTGTACCAAAAAAACCTTTTTGAAGATAGCACCTGTAACTCCTAACATAGAAGCTACATCCAACTGCAATAAGACAAATATCCTTGATAAATCTATTGGATTGACCGCTGTAAGCCCTGCCATAGCACCCTCTATTGGGTAATCTGCCAATTGGAACATCAGCATTAGTAATATACCATCATACACTAATGAGAAAAATATCCAAATAAAAATAGAGATACCAATACCCTTGGCTCTATCCTTGGAGAGAATTGATGATAGCATTGCAAAAAGCCACAAAAATTACCGATAAAAAACACCCAGAAATAATTAGTGAAAAGCCCGTAACGATATCCGCATAAAGTAATATCGGCAACGCACAACCGAATAAAAACGCCAAAATCATCGCCATAGAAATTCCCACAAATATCCCTAACCATATTTTACCACGAGCCACAGGCTGACTTAGTAACAATTCTATAAACTGACTAGAATTATACACATAAATTGTAGAAAAAAATCACACTCACGAGTGGCACAAGTAAAATAACCACATTGAGCAGACTAAGGATTGCCTTATTTACATTCTCTTCTAATCCCAAAACAGACCAAGAAACCAAGAATAAAAATAAGCGTATATAATACTACAATTTTATTCTTCAAAAATATCAAAAAAATTATAAATTTAGCTGTCTTATTCATCTTTCATTTTCTTTAAAAATACTAATAATAGCCTCGGAAATTTTTCTCAGTTCCTGTATTTTTTCTCAATTCTTCTACTGGCTGATGTACCAGCACTTTTCCCTCATTCATAAAAATCACCTGAGTAATGATTTCGTCCAACTCACTCAATAAATGGGAAGTAATGATGATTAATTTACCTTTGTTCTTCTCCTTAATTATTTTTTTGTTTCAATATTTCAGAAGCTAATGGGTCTAAACCTGCCGTTGGTTCATCTAGAATAATGATTTTAGGATTAAACATAAATGCCAATACAGCACTGACCTTTTGGGTTGTCCCTCCTGAGAGGGTTGCCATTTTTTTATGATATATTTTTTCTAATTCAAAGGCCTCTAAAAGTTCCGTATCAATATCCTTTGGTGAAAAATTTTCTGATATCTTGTATCATCTTAATAGTCTGCCCAATGGTCATATTTTTCGGGATAACGACCAATTTGAGGCATATATCCAATATTTTCACGATAGGAAAAATCCTCACTGACATTTTTTCCATTTACGATAATATCACCTTGCTCTACTACATTTAGCCCTAATACAGACTTCATTAGGGTTGTTTTCCCACATCCGTTAGGACCAATTAAAAGCAATGGATTGCCCCTCGATAAGTTGCAGATTGATATTATCCAAGGCTCGGAATTTACCAAAAATGTTTTACTAAATTATTTATTTTAATCATTTTTTTGTTCGAAATGCTTAGAATGTTTGCAAAATTAGTTACTTGATAGCTGAAAATTTATTTTTTTCATACTTGGGATTTTATCCACAAAATTTTCGGGTGTGAGGCTAGGTACTACCTTTTCAGTCTTGTCTAATATATCCACGAAGAAAGTTCTATACAGTAGCATTACTGCAGGATTTTTTTCTACAAGTACCGAATACAAAGACAGTGGGTGATATTCTACATCACCGATATTATCCTTATTGAGGTCGTAACCTTGGTATTTGTCCCAATAATTATTTTTTTAAACTCATTCATCACGGTAGTCCCATTAGTAGATACATCAAAAGTATTATTGATAAAGTTATTATGATACAATTGGCTATCTCTACTATTAGCATTTATTTTGAGTCCCCAACCATTATCCTCAAAGGTATTATTATAGATTTTCATCGCGGTTGCTCCATCTACCCACACAGCAGTGGTATTATTACGGAAGGTATTTCCTATAATTTTGGCATATTGTAACTCTTTGAGTAATAACCCATAAGCGGAATCTCCCCAGTTGTCTTCAAAGATGTTATACTCCATTTTTTTACTTTTTGGAGAACATCACTGCTACACCTGCGGAATTATTTTTAAATCTATTTTTGCGATACACATTGTTATGGGAAAACATAAAATGCAACCCATATCTCATATTTTTATAGGAAAAATTATTGTATATGAAGGAGTTCGTTACCTTTTCGAGGTAAATACCGTCTTTGTACCCTGTGATATAGTTATTCGTAATCCACGCTTGGTTAGTTACCCATCCGTGTATTCCATTGCCACTTTTTTTCTTGATTGGTTGTCCTATGAGATACGAATTTGTTATTATTGATGTGGCATCTATCCCCTCGCTGTAGATACACTCCGAAGTAATTATCTTTGAAAATATTATTTTTCTATTTTTCACATCTTTGGCATCATAAAGTCTTACGGCACCGATATTTTTTTAATTAAATCTTCACCAGAATCTATGATTTTGAAGCCTTTTATTACTATTTTATTTGCTCTTAGAGATAATATTTCATATTTTCTTTGTCCATCTAATATGGGATACCCCTCTCCTATGAGCGAGATAGATTTTTCAATACTGATATTTCCCTCCTTGTATCTTCCTGGTTTTACCAAAATAACATCTCCATTTTGGGCAATTTCTATTGCTTTTTTTATAGATTTTATAGCTTCATTTTTTCCTACGACGATTGTTTTTGCAGGCAATATTTGTGCAACAATCAGTAAGAAAAAAAGCATATACAAACTTCATTTTAATTATGTATATTAATGAGATTTAATGCTCGTGCATATCATTATTTCCTTGTTTTGCCTCATTTGGTTTTTCTAATGAAGCACCTAATTTTTGTGCATATTCTTTTGCCTTATTAGCATCTGAAAATGCAGCCTTGTTACCTCCCATGGGGCTTTCCAATGCACCTCCATAGATGAAAGTTGCCTTATTCACAGGAATAAGTTTTTTTGTATCAAAATCTGTAACATACAATACTGAACCCTCAGTTTTATCAGAATTTTCTTCTTGATAACCTTCAAGACAAGCAATATCGTCAAACTTATACACTCGTCCTTTTTTAGTAATAAGTTCTGCCCCAAATTTGTTATCGGAGATACCCATTTGGCAATGATCACAAAGGTCTTTTCCATAAGAAATCGGCTGAGAGTCCTTACTACCACAAGCTACCATCAAGAACATAACTGATGGTATAATAATATTTTTGATTTTTTTCATTTCTAATACTTTGAATCGTAATAATCTGATTTTATGATTTTTTACTCGCCTTAAATTCTTTTATAGATAGCCACATACCCACCAATCCAATGAGAAACATAATAGATGCACCATAGTAAGGGTAAGATTGAGCAAAGAAATTTAATACTTGTTTTGGCCCAATCAATGGTGGCTGATAGGACTCACCGGTATTTTTTTATTGCCGCCTTTGGATCTAAGTTATGACCATATTTATATTCCCAAATATAGAAATCGGTAATAAACGCCACCCCGAATATGATGAATAGAATCGTAGTAATGTATAACAATGCTCTTCTTTTAGCAAATCCCGAAACGAAAAACAATAAGGCATAAATACCCAAAATATACCTCATCACTCCAAATTCCCAAAAATCAGCAGTATGGATTTCCTTCATTCCTACATAATGATTTAAATCATTAATAATATCTATATCTCCTGTAATATTATTTGCCCAAAGAACTATTTCCATACCCTCTGGATATTGTGGTGCCTCTAAGCCAATCCACCAAATAGGGATGAACATACAAGCAATAAGCCCGATTCCTGATAAAAACTAAATATATTTGTGTTGTTTTACTGATAGAGTTCATTTTTATTTTTAGATTACTAATATCTTTTTTTATTTTTTTCGTATTTATTATATTCTGTGTTTTGGAGATATTAGTTAGTTTAAATTATTTTTTTCATATAATAAAAAAAGGCAGTCTAATATATAAACTGCCCTTTTTATGTTCTTAATTAAGTGGTCTGGGCATTAAACCTTTTTCCAAACTTTTTTTAGTTTTTTTATTGTTAAGACTCCACTTGATTTCTGGGTTGCTTCCAGCAGGAGATACTCTGATGTATCCTTGCATCTCTTGGTGAAGAGCAGAACAGAAGTCTGTACAATACATTGGGAACACACCAACTCTATTTGGATTCCAAACATAAGTTACCGTTTCACCTGGCATAATTAAGATTTCAGATGTATTAGCACCTTTTACAGCGAATCCGTGAGGGATATCCCAGTCTTGTTCAATGTTTGTAACATGGAAATAAACTTTATCACCTACTTTAATACCTTCAATGTTATCTGGTGCAAGGTGAGAACGAACAGTTGTTAGATATACATGAACCTCATTACCTTTTCTTTCAACTTTTTGTTTGGGCTTCTCCTTTCGTAGCGAATGGGTGCTTGTTTTCTTCAAGTTTGTAGAATTTAGGTTGGTCTTTTTGGATAAGTTCCGCAGGAGCTGCTTGTGCATAGTGAGGCTCACCATATGTAGGGAAGTCTAGCAATAGCTCCATTTTATCACCCGAAATATCAAACAACTGAGCAGACTGTGTTAATTCTGGTCCTGTTGGCAAATATCTATCTTTTGTAATTTTGTTATAAGCAACTAAATATTTACCAATTGGTTTAGCGGTATCACCAGTTACAGTCATCAAGTGTCCTGTCGCATAGTAAGTAGGCTGTCTATCCAATACTTTAAGGTCTTTAATATTCCATTTCACGATTTCAGAAGAAAGGAACATTGATGTATAAGCATTACCATTAGCATCAAACTCCGTGTGAAGTGGCCCTAAACCTGGTTTTTGAACTTCTCCGTGAAGTACAGATTCGTATTTTTAAGATTGGGATACCATCGTAATCTCCCACAAAAATCTTTCGCAGCAATTGCTTTCTGGATTTTTAGAGAATGAGAATACAGGGAAGCAACGCAGCCAATTTACCAGAACCTACGATATATTCACCCGTCGGATCCACATCACATCCGTGTGGAGATTTAGGACAAGGCATAAAGTAGATAGCATCTTTCAAGTCTTCGAGGGTAAGCATAGTAACCTCATCTTTAATAGTAGAGGTTGCTGTTTGAGTAGCTTCATCAAATTTGTTATGAACATACTTAGTTTTGATTTTTCTACCTTTACCTGCTTTCCAAGCCTCTTCTGCTTTTTTCCAGTTAAGAGCCATCATAAAGTCTTTATCATTCTGAGAAGCATTCACTTCAAGAAGGGTATTCGCTTTTTTTCAGAGTTGTAGCAAGAGAAGAAGAACCAATCTTTTGAAGGTCCTTTTCCTGCGTGAGAAAGGTCAAAGTCTATCCCTGGAAGTTGGATTTGGAAAGCTATGTCCATCGCTCCATCTTTTTCCAACAGACACAAAAGATACAGAACCTTTGAAGTTTTCTCTATAAGTATTCAATGGGATATCTCCGTTTTCATCATCAAAAGGTACAGAGAAACGTGTTCCTGCTACTACATACTCTGTATTTCCTGTTACGAATGGAGAAGAGTGGTTACCCGCTGAATTTGGTAACTCTACTACTTCCACTGTTTTAAAATCTTTCAAATCAATTCTCGCAATACGAGGTGTATTGTTCTCGTTAGCAAAAAGCCATCTACCATCAATCTCTGAATTTGTTTGAGAAAGTTCCACATGGTGAAGGTCCCCCAAGGAACAAATCCGTGAGATGTTTCAAGCATTGGCTTGGTTTCTTCTGAGTAACCATAACCATTTTCTGGATTCTGAGAGAATACAGGAACTACCTTTAGTAATCTACCACTTGGTAATCCATAAACTCCTAATTGTCCATTAAAACCACCAGAAACGAAGTTATAAAACTCGTCATGTTCCCCTGGTTTTTACATACACTTTCTCAGCAGCGTTACCACTCGCTGCGGAACCTGTCCTTTCGGCTTACAACCAGTCAAAAGGAAACCTGTCGCTAGGGCTGCCAACCCTATACCTTTACAAAGGTTTTTCATAAAAACAAGTATTAAATATTAAACAAAAATTTTTATTCGCTAAAAAAATAATAAAAAAATACAGAAGTCCCCCTCACAATAATCCAAAATTAATGTGAATATTCTCCTGTATTTTTAAGTTTATTGTTAGTTTGTTTTTTTATAAATTATTTTTTTACCATCAAGCTCTCTCATATACATATAGATGGCTTTTTGCATCATCCTCTGTGAGATTTTGGTTCGGCATCGGAGTAAGAAACTCTTCAAACAATGCTTTTGCTTGTGGGTCACTATCAATCATTGGCTGAGGATTCATAATAAAGTTCATTACCCAAGCTGCACTTCTTCTATCAGTTACTCCTTTCCAGCCTGGTCCTACTTTTCTCTCCTCTGTCATATTGTGGCAAGAGGTACATTTTACATCAACGATTTCTTTCCCCTTTGCTGCCAAAGCTGCATCAAAAGCGTCTTTACCATCAAAGTTTGCAGATGTAAATTTACCAATACCATCTTTAGAAGCCTCTGCTGGCGCTTCTGTAGTAGATGCTGTTTCTGTAGATGCTGTTGCATCACCACTCTCTGCTGGTTTATCTCCGCCACCACAAGACACCATTGCCATTGCGGATACCATAACCATCGCTAAAAAAATTTAATCTTTCTCATATCTTTCTTTAATTTAAATTTCATATGCAAATTTAACATTTTTTTTAGCATTTATCATATACCTCAAAAACACTTATCTTAATTTTTACACTAAATATTCTTCATTTTGTTAATTAATTTTTTTATCAATATATTATATTTTTTTACAATAAAAAAACACAATGATAATATTATTTAAATAACTATAAATCACAAAAACATCCATTTATATATCATTATAATAAATTTAGACATTATCTATAATTATGATATTTATCATAAAAATTATACATAATTTATAACTATTCCAAACTATTTTATACAAAAACACCCATACTTATTAATTATAAATAATTTGTAAATTTGTCTTACAATTTTTAAAAATTAATGAGATGATAAAAAGAACCATTTCTACATTTTTTTTGACAGCAATAATGTCGCTCTATGCCTATGGGCAAGAATTCCAATGGAAAGAAACAACCAAAAATGGCTACACCTATAAGTATGTAACCAATGACCCTACTCACGCGAGATTCTACACCTTAAAAAATGGACTTACCGTAATCCTAAGTCCAACAAACAAAGAACCTCGCATTCAGGGATATGTAGCTGTAAAAGCAGGAAGTAAAACCGACCCAAAAACCAATACAGGACTAGCTCATTACTTAGAACATATGCTATTCAAAGGCACTGATAAATACGGTACCTTAGATTGGAAAAAAGAAAAAGCCGAACTAAAAAAAATTGATGCTCTATACGAACAATATCACGATACAACCAATGATACACAAAGAAAGGCAATCTACAAAAAAATAGATTCTATTTCTGGCGTAGCAAGTAAATATGCCATCGCTAATGAATATGACAAAATGATGACGGAAATGGGAGGACAAGATACAAATGCCTTCACTTCGTTCGAAAAAACAGTCTATACGGATGATATTCCTTCAAGTTCTTTGGATAAATATATTGCTGTACAAGCAGAGCGTTTCAGAAACCCTGTTTTGAGGATTTTCCATACAGAATTAGAGGCCGTTTATGAAGAAAAAAACCGCTCCCTTGATAACGATAGCGACTTGATTTACGAGGTGCTACTCCGTAACCTATTCAAAAAACACAACTACGGATTACAAACCACCATCGGAACGATTGAGCACCTAAAAAATCCATCATTAATAGGTATCAGAAATTATTTTAATACTTACTATGTACCTAATAATATGGCGATTATCCTTTCAGGAGACTTCAATCCTGATGAAACCATTGCAAAAATTGACAAGGCTTTTGCCTATATGAAACCAAAACCCGTGCCAAAAATATACCTTCGAACAAGAAGATCCAATAACATCTCCTATCGTAGAAGAAATAGTAGGACCTGACGCTGAAAGTACCATCATTGGATTCCGACTACCGGTAACAAGGATAAAGATTCTGTATTGGCCGATCTCATCGGAAAAATACTTACCAATGGAAAAGCAGGACTCATAGACCTCAACCTCGTAAAAAAACAAAAACTACTCCACGCAAATGCTTTTTACCTATCCACTCATAGATTACGGAGTATTGTACCTATCTGGCTCACCGACACAAGGGCAAAGTTTAGAAGAGGTGAAATCCCTAATTCTCAACGAAATTGAAAACCTTAAAAAAGGTAACTTCGACGATGACCTAATACCTTCTATCCTAAACAACCTTAAAAAAGATATGATAGAAGACACCGAAACCTATGGTAATAGAGCTAATCTACTGATGGATGCCTTCACCGACGAACAAGATTGGAGAAAAGAAGTAGCCTATCTGGAAGAACTATCAAAAATCAAAAAAGAGGACATAGTAGCCTATGCTAATAAATATTTAGCGAATAACTATGTAGTTATCCTCAAAAGAAAAGGTGAAAGACAAAACCCAACAAAGATTGAAAAACCAAACATTACCCCTGTAGAAACCAATGCAGGGAAACAATCTGCCTTCGTGAAAACGATTGAAAAAGATGCCAAGTACTCCTGTAAAAACCTGTATTCTTAGATTATAATAAAGATTTACAAAAAAATCTAAATTAGGAAATGCTGAGGTTCTCTATGTACAAAATAAAGATAATGACTTATTTAGACTAAGATTCCGATACAAAATTGGCTACCTAAACGACCAAAAATTATCGCTCGCTGCCCAGTATATACAATTCTTGGGTACAGACAAAAAATCTGCAGAGCAAATATCTAAAGAATTTTACAAGATAGCGTCTAACTTCTACATCAATACTTCGGACGAATACACCACTGTAACCATCTCTGGACTGAAAGAAAATTTCGCACAAGCTGTGAAATTATATGAAGAATTAATTGCTAATGTGAAAGGAGACAACGAGGCACTCACAGCACTGAAAGCCAAGTTGCAAAAGGCAAGAATAGACCATAAATCAGACCGAGGAGCTATTATGACGGCACTTACAAACTATGCTATGTATGGTGCAAAAAATAAATTCAATAGTGTATTGAGCAATGAGGAACTTAATTCGGTTACCTCCGAAGAACTCATCGATAAAATACATAAACTCAATGATGTACAACAAGAAATAATCTATTACGGCCCTACAAAATTAACAGAATTAGTAGCTCAACTTAGCACCCTCCACAAGGTACCTACTGAGTTTGCTCCCGTTCCTCCGAAAAAGGAATTCAAGCAATCTGTACAAACCAAAAAAATACAGTGCTATTTACCGACTACGATATGGTGCAAGCAGAAACCCAATGGGTGAGAAATACCACTACCTATAACCCGAAAGAATCAGCATTGATTAGCGTTTTCAACTCCTATTTCGGTGGCAGTATGGGATCTCTCGTGTTCCAGACTATCCGCGAGTCCAAGGCATTAGCATATAGCACCTATGGATTTTACTCTGTTCCAGCCAAAAAAGACCAAAAATATAATATGATTGCCTATGTAGGCTCTCAGGCAGACAAATTTGCAGAAGCTGTATCTACAATGAATGGGCTGCTCAACCATATGCCTGAAATACCTACCAATTTCAATTTGGCTAAAAATTCAGGTTAAAAAGGATATACAAACCGAAAGAATCACCCAAGATAATATCATTTATAATTATCTCATCGCAAAAGACAGAGGTCTTAACAGCGATATAAGAAAACAAATCTACGAGAATGTGGATAAAATTACTCTTAAAGATTTTGCAAAAATTTCCATCGTAAAAAAATTTGGCTAACAAACCTTATACCTATGTAGTGCTCGCTTCGGAAAAAGAAACTACCGAAAGAAAAAAACTCAAAAAAATAGGTGAAGTAAAAAGTCTCCTTAGAGGAACTATTTGGATACTAACACTATACATACTTTCTTTTTCACAAAACCACTTCTAAATATTTAGGAGTGGTTTTTTTAATATCTATTTAAAAAAATAAATTATAGTTATAATTGTAGAAGAAGACAAAATTCCCAATGGGTCGTGAAGCAGTATTTAGAATCTTAAAAACTGCCCCAACTCCTATTAAAACATTAGTTTTCACAAAAATTCTCTATCAATCCATCACTAATTATTTTTTTGCTAAATACCGATACAAAAATCAGATTTTAGGTACTCGTATCTTGCTGATTATTTATTTTTGTTATTCTATAAAAAGGAAGTTTATCCAAGTAATTGTTGGATAAACTTCCCGAATGAAACGATTAAAAAAAGATAATGAAAAAAATTAATTTTTTTTATTATTTTTTTGTTTAGCGACTTCTCCATTTTTGGAAAAATCACTTCCAATAAATAAATTCCATTTGGCAAACTTTCTACATTAATAGTATTAGTGTTATCTTGTTGTGCTACCCTCTGTCCGACAGCATTATACAAATAAACAGCCTTCACTCCTTCCTCTGCTCTGATGTTTAACCTATCTCTCACTGGGTTAGGATAGATATCCATCTTGTGAAGGGCTACATTTCGTACAGCGAGCGTAGATATCTCCTCTTGTTTTGATGGCAATGAATATGATTTTGAGGAATCTATCGCTCTCACAGACCAATATATCTTACTTGGCAAATTTTCTTTTTTCAGATACCAATTAGGCGTTGTTACCTCATATTTTGCAATATCTGCTTTATTCGGTTGGCTACCGACACTTATTTCGTATCTAAATGCCGTTTTAGGAGTTTTGTCATCGGTTGCTCCACTCCATTCAAAGAGAACCTTATCCCCCACTACTTTACTTGTTAGACTATTTGGCGCTGTTGGAATATGATTTTTCTATACTAGTGTTTTGATATAATTTTTATTTTTCCCTTCTATTGCTTCACTATTACTCAAATCCAACCCGTGAATAAGTATATCTAATTGATTATCTCCATTATAATCTATAAACTGTACTCCACCATTCCCCCGAGAGGAACAAGGTTGGCATCTTCTAACTTCACAAAAATCATTTGTCTTAGGATTATAGGTAAATATATTTAAGGTATTATTATAATCACTATTAGCTCCTATTACTGCGAAATCATAATATCCATCAAAATTAATATCTCCAACATCTACGGAACTAGCACTTAGCCCATCTTCTTTATTAATAAAACTCTGCTGAAAGCGTCCCTGACCATCATTGAGATAGACAGCAATATAGTTGTCTCCATCATTATTAGAGCCACTCACCACTATATCTTGAAATCCATCAGCATTAAAGTCTGCATAATTGATTTTCCCTTCGTACATAGGGGATAACTCTTGGTGCAAAGCATATTGGCCACCTATGTTTTTGTACAATTTAAACGATGCATTTCCCTCTGCATCTGTACCCGATATAGCAATATCCAACTCATTATCATTATCAAAAATCAAACACTTTAAAGTTACCATTCGGAACATTTGGTATCCAATTCGCTTGTTTGTTAAAAACCCTTCTGGCTATTGGTATACATATCAATCGCTCCCACTTGCTCATCGTGGCTATTTTTCTGTACCATTTAAGGCATAATCCTGCAAACCATCGTGGTTATAATCAAAAAAACTTCCAAAAGCCTCACCAATCACAGCATTCACCTTCCCCGGTAATTCATCTATGAGCGTAAAAAGTATTACCATTATTTTTTTATATCTCAAATGTTTTTGCTGTGGCCGCTCCATCTCCATAATTCATTCCATTCATCACAATATCCAACAAACCATCATTATCAAAATCTATAAACTTTACTCCTCCTGCGTGAGTTGATTGCTCCTTTGGAAACTCTTGTGCCAATTCAAAAAAACTCCATTTTTATTGCTATATAGTTCATCTTTTTGTAGTTTCCGCCTCATAATTTTTTTCGTCAAATCCACCGCACCCGTAAAAAAATATCTTGAGTACCATCATTATTATAATCTCCCACTGCTGCCGCTGTATAATACATATGCTTGAATGGAAGATTACCAACTTCCTCAAATCTTTGTGCAGACAACATTGATAAATAACCTACTGCTATTGGAATAAAAAAATCTTTTTCATCATCAAATATTATTTAGAATAATTAAAAAAATACTTAGCAAATCTAAATATTTTATTTTTAATTACAAAAAATGATGATTTTTTTTAGATAAAAACACCTAATTACCTAATTTACAAATATTTAATTTTTTTATACTAAAAAAATAAAAATCTATCGTTTTAATATCATTAAATTATCCATTTTATGAAAAAAATATTACACTAATGATTTGTCTTACCTGCATCAATATATTTGCTCAACAAATCAATGGAATACAATTATTTAACCCTGATACTAACGATGAGACACCCATTATATCTCCCGACCAACAACTTATTTTTGAAATTTGATGACCTGTCAAATTCTAGTACCATTTATCGATACACTATAAAGCACCTTGACCGAAATTGGCAAGATGATGGACTTTTCTTTACCGAATATGCCAAGGGAACCCCCTACGGATTGGTGGATAACCTGCAATATTCCTTCAATACCTTACATAAATACACACATTATGAACTCACTTTCCCGAACGAAAAAATTCACCCAATTATCTCTGGGAATTTTGAAATTATCATCTATAAAAACTCTCCCGAAAAAGCCTATCATAAAAAAACGATTTTTGTATCGTAGAAAATAAAAACTCTATTCTCATAAATGTTTCAAGATTTTTTTGATAAAAAAATAATCCGAAAAATTAATCAAAGAATCGAAATACAAGCTAATGTACCATCACTTTCTGCAAATATCTCCACTATTTCGCTAAGTATTATCCAAAAACAACAATTGGAATAATAGCCTCACCAACCTAAAAACCATCTTCAGTGACGGGTAGCAATATTCTATTCCAACAACCAAAATTGGCTTTTGCAGGGAATAACGAGTTCTTTTTCTTCGACAACAAGAATATCAATCAGCCTTACGATATGATTGCTAATACTGAAATCCTCAACGAGGAAAAATCACACCTATCTATTCCCCGTGTGGGTAAATCTGTCTGACTACCTATATCAACCCGATGTAAATGGAGCTTTTTATTTCCGAAGAAATGATATGGGTACCGAACGAAATGCTGACAGAGAGGCTGACTATTCATGGGTGCATTTTACCCTGCCTATACAACCTATGGAAAAAAATATATTCGTACTGGGACAATTTAATGACTATACCCCAAGTCCTGAATATCAGATGTATTATAATGAAAAATCCAAAGCCTACGAAGCCAAAATATACCTAAAACAAGGTTTTTATAACTACCTATTTGCACTACAAGACCACGATACAATAGACTTTAACAAAATAAATGGTAACTTCTGGCAAACAAAAAATCTCTACCAAGCACTACTATACTACCGCCCATTTGGGAAAAAAATTACGACGCTATATTAAGTTATGGAGAACTAAGAAATACCCCATAGACACAAAAAAGATATTTCGTATATCTACATTAAATTATTTTTCATAACTTTGAAACTTTAAGTAAAAAAAGATATGCACAATATCCAATTAAAATCTATCCTTGATAATGATTTTTACAAATTCACAATGCAAAATGCCGTGGTGAAATTGTTCCCAAATTCTATCGTAAAATATCAATTCATTAATCGTGGGAAGCATATTTTCCCAGAGGGTTTTGGCAAGGCATTAAGAAAATTAGTAGATGCAACGGCCGATCTTCAACTCACCAAACAAGAAAAAAAATACATAGAATCCATATGTCCCTATCTGGATTTGCCTTATTTGGATTTTCTGGAAGGCTACCGATACGACCCCTCCGAAGTGCATATAGAACAGATTGGCAACGATTTAGAAATCTATGTCGAAGGCCTTTGGTATAGAACTATCCTTTGGGAAGTTCCTCTGCTATCGCTCATATCAGAGCTACACTACGAAATGAATCATCTTGAAAGAGACTCCAATGAGGTTATTATCAATAGAACCTTAGATAAAGCTGACCATCTGAATAAACTTAATGTAAATTATGCAGAATTTGGTACAAGAAGACGGCACTCCTATAAAGTACAAGACATTGTGGTAGAATCTCTTAACAAAAAAGACAATACAAACTTCATAGGCTCCTCTAATGTACATTTCGCAATGAAATACAATATAAAGCCCATCGGTACACACGCCCACGAATGGTTTATGTTCCACGGAGCAGAGTTCGGCTTTAAAATGGCAAATCCATTTGCATTAGAGCATTGGGTGGATATTTATAGAGGAGACTTAGGTGTCGCATTATCAGATACTTATACCACCGATGTTTTTTTCAAACAATTTGACAAAAAATTCACAAAACTATTTGATGGCGTACGCCACGATAGTGGAGACCCATTAGAATTTGCTGATAAAACGATTAAACACTATCAAGATAATGGCATTAATCCGCTCTATAAATATATCATCTTTTCTGATGGTCTAAACTTAGAAAAAGTAGAAGAAATAACGAACTACTGCAAAGGAAAAATCGGGATATCCTTCGGTATTGGGACTAATCTAACAAACGATGTGGGACTAAAACCTATGAATATTGTAATAAAACTCACAGAGGTAAAAACTCTTAATAATGAATGGATTAAAACAGTAAAACTCTCCGATGAGCCTATGAAACACACAGGAGATTCAGATATGATAAATCTAGCAAAAAGTATTTTTTTGAGAATTAAAGATTAATAAAAACAACCTTAACAATGAAAAAAATATACAAGTAATCGCAATCATCAAAGTAGATATCAATCACGAAACAGAAACACTGCAACATCTAAATATCTTAGTTGATAAAACTCGCAAAGAAAAAGGATGCCTACAATACAATTTAGTGAAAGACCAACAGGAAGATGGAACTTTCGTAATGGTAGAACTTTGGGAAACTTCCGAAAAGCCTGAAACTACATAGCCAATCTGCTCATTTGGCAGATTTTTGGTGCTTATCTGCACAAAAATCGGTGGAAAAACTCACCATTAATACGGGAGAAATCATACTATAATTCAATCACTTATAAAAAAAGAGATACTCAAACTATAAAGTATCTCTTTTTTATTACTTCACCTTTTTAAATAGATTAATACATCTCGGTGATGTTATCTCATCAAAAAGAATTAAGCATATAATCGCCCCAAATTTTAACCCTCTCAAAACCAGACTTTTTCTGCATAATTATTAATTTTATCCAAAGTATGTAGTTTCACTCTCTCGGCGTACTCAAAATCTTGGTCTTTATCAGAGAAATTTATTTGCTTTTATCACATAATTATTCTCTATTTTTTTCTGAATATAAAAATGTTATATCTTCCCGCATTTCAATAGATTTCTCCTTAAAGTTATTTTCAACAAATCCTTTATTTAGATAATCCAAAACAAATAAACCACCAACTTTTAACCCTTTATTAACGGATTGGAATACATTCAAATCATCTTGTTCCTCCTCAAAATATCCAAAACTCGTAAAAAGATTAAACACCGCATCATAGCCCTCTATTGGGAGGGGTTTTCTCATATCATGGATAGCAAATTTAAGATTCTCATTCTCATATTGTTTGTTATGCAAAATACTTTGAGGCGATAAATCTAATCCCAAAACATTGTATCCCAACTTATTTAGAAATACAGAGTGTCGTCCCTTACCACAGGCCAAATCCACGATATGGGAATTTTTCGGAAGTTGCAAATCTTCTGTTAGTTTCGTAATGAAGTTTTCTGCCTCTTTATAGTCTCTATTACTATACAGAATATGATAATATGGTGTGTCAAACCAAGTTTCAAACCAGTTCATAATATATGTTATTTAATAATTAAAAAAATTTTTTTCAACTGAAATTTTTTTCAAAAAGTCCCCAATTTCATAATTAACTGAGTATCAAAGCTATTTTCTTTACCCATAATGGCTGTATTATAGGTCTGATTTTTTTATATATTGATTATAAAATGCCTCCAAATCATCAATTGTAAGGTTTTTAATCTGCTCATATGCCTTTTTTTTCGTAAGTTGTAATTGATACCTAATTTTTTTGTTGTCTTTTATACTGAAAAAAATATCTCTGCACGAGTAACCCTCACTGACTCCATTTTTTTCAATACAGATTGTTTTGCATTTTCAAACTGAATGGGATATTTGGGAAATTCTCTCATTAAATTTTCCATTATATCCACCGCTATTGCAAGTTTATCTGGCTGGGTACCAATGTAATTGGCAATATAATCATTCTCTTTTTTCTTATTTGCTGAGCTATACATTGCATAAGCTTGATACGCAAGAGATTTGCTCTCCCGAACCTCTTGAAAAACAACAGACGACAATCCACTACCGAAATACTCATTAAAAACAGATATTTTACCATAATTTTCAGGTTTTACAATATTCCCTTTTCCTACTCTATACATCTCCACTTGCACCATATCATAAGGAAAAAAATACACATTTCCATCTGTATCTTGCTTCGAGAATATCTCTTTATTAGGGGTTTTCTCTGTTACTGGGTGAATATAACCTGCAATGAAAGAAGTGAATTTATCTTTATCCTTAGCATAATAGAAAATTTCATAATCCAACCTAAGTAAGAATCTTAACTTATCGGTCAAGTCCGTCGGATTAATACTTCGAAGCCTATCCTCGGGAATCACATTCCTAAAACTGGACTTTTCACCAAATTTGGCATAATTAATAAGCCCTTTCATTATCTGATTTTTTTATCTTTTTTTGACGGCTTCTCTACTATCTAAAAATCATCTCCACAAACTCAGAATAGATTTCCTTATCAGGCTTAGCATTCTCTAACCAATGAAAAAAAGCAAATCAATACCTTCAGAAATATTCTCCTCTAAAACCAACTAAATATATATTAATTTCCTCATCGGAAATTTTTGAAATAATAAGTAACACCTATCTTATAAAAACTTCTGCTTAATCTCCTGTACCGAAAAATTGGTTCGTTCCTAAATATTCCAAATATTGAATAGCAAGAACCTGTTCCTTATCATTATCCCTCCCAATCGGAAAAAAATAAAAATGAACTTGAGCTATATCATTATGTTGATTTTCAACGAATGAATATTTTCTATCCGAAATCGTAGATGTCTGTATTTTGCTCTCATAATCAATAAACTCTGGAGTGATTCTCTCTGGCTCTTCATTGAGAATCTCCTCTAAAAATTCCGATTGAGCATCTCTATTTATCTTAATCGGCGAAATTTCTGGTTTATCTACACGAATACTATTTTCCTTATCCCCCTGCTCTTTGTAGATTACAACATAATTATTTTTAAAGAACTCATTAGCAAAACCAACTACCTCGTCCTTAGTCACTTGAGCATAAATATCCAGCTCCTGCAATTCCTCCTTCCAAGTTCGCTCCTTGATAAATACATCATATAAATTCGAGGCTAAACCATCTGCTGTCTCTAAGGCCTTCAACCTTTGAAAACGAAAATCATTGACAATTGCCGAAATAAGCCAATCGGGGAATTCACCCTTTTTAACTAAATCTATCTGCTCCAAAATAAGATTTTTGGCGTACTCTAAGCTATCATATTCCTTTGGGATAGCAATGACAGATAGATATCCATACTCCTTAAAACCAACCGAATACGCTTGAGAGGCGAGAACTTTCTGTTGCTGATTCACATTCAAATCCATCAGTCCTGCTTCTCCACGATTACTCAAAATATGAGCAATAATGTCAATCAAAATACACTCACGAGTTCCATAGGAATCTGTTCGCCAGCCCAAATGCACTCTTGGTGTAGATGGTGATTTTATAACTTTACTAACTACCTCTGTAATTGGTTTTTCAACAATTTTTGGTTTTTCAACAATTTCTTTGTATTGGAATTTACCGAAGTATTTATCAATTAATAGTATCGTCTGCTCAAAAATCTAAGTCACCAACAAGGACAATAGCATAATTATTTGGTACATAATAATTATTAAAATACTCATTAATGGCCTTCATAGATGGATTTTTTTAGATGTTCTGCCCTTCCAATAGTAGTCTGCTGACCATTGGGATGTGTTGGGAACAAAAGCTCCATCATTGCATAATTCACTACTCGCGAGTCGTTATCCTGCAATCTATTGAACTCTTCATACACACTTTCTAACTCGGTATGGAATAAGCGAAGTACCACCCCCGAAAAATCTATCACTCTCTATTTTTTTAGCCATTTTTTTCTAATTCATTTTTTTGGGGATATTATTTTTTTATAAACGGTTTCGTTGAGCCAAGTATGGGCATTCGTTCCTGTAGCTCCTAGAGAGGATACAGCCTTGTCGTATTCATTAGCAATGGCATACTCACTCGCTAAGAGAGATAATCTATCAATTTCTTTATAAATTTCTTTCTTTTTGGTGAAGGTCAGATTCATATTTGTGTTGCTCGAATAACTCAGAAATCTGCTCTAAAAAGGATTTTTTTCTTGCTCCCAATTGATTGTTCCGAGACAGGTAGAGCCCTTGAACATCATATGTTCTAAGTAGTGGGCTAGCCCTGTATTATCCTCTGGATCACGATTACTTCCTGTTTTTCACGGGAATATAAGTTTGTATTTTTTTGGAGCATCAAAATTCTGAGCCAAAAAAATACCTTCAAACCATTTTTTTAGGGTGTATATTCTTACCTTATTATCATCATTCGTTACGGATAAATAAGTATATCCATTAATATCTTGTTGATAAATTTCTTGATATTTCATTCTAAAAAAATAAAAAAATATAAATGCAAAAAAATACAGAGATTTTTTTCTATCAAATATAAAAAAAGTCTACATGCCAACCGATATAGACTTTTTTTTAAGGTGATATTCACAGAGATACCTACCAAAAATATTATGCATATTGTTTCAGTAAATTTGTTAGGGTATTCACATCGTGAATTCCACTTTCTTTCCATAATAATTTTTCCATCTTTATAGATAGCCAAAGTTGGTACACTACGCACCCCATTTTTCAGAAGCTATTTGTGGATATTGATCGATATCTATTTTTTTACGATTCGTGCCGTATCACCTACATTTTCTTTCACAGAATTGAGCACTGAGGACTGTACCTTACATGGCTGGCACCATGTTGCGAAAAAAATCTATCAAAACGGGTCTTTCGGATTCTATTAATTCTTGAAATTTTTTTTGACATAATTTTTATTTTTTTATTTATATGCATATTAACACCTCAAAAAAATCATTCCAAAAAGACATTTTGTCAGTCTTTATAATATTTTTTTCAAAATTGCTTTTATTTATTTTTTTCGGATTAATTTTGGTCCTTTATAAATAAACCCTGTGTAGATTTGCACCAAATCAGCACCTGCTTCTATTTTCTCTAAGGCGTCTTTTGCCGAATGTATCCCTCCAACACCAATAATAGGAAATGCTTTGTTACTGTGCTTAACGAGGAACCTAATAACTTCTGTAGAACGATCTTTGAGTGGTTTACCCGACAATCCTCCTTTTTCATCTTGATATGGCGAGATAAGATTTTCTCTAGAGGTAGTTGTATTTGTAGCTATTATCCCATCTATTTTTGTTTCCTTTACTAATTCTATGATGTCCAAAAAGTTGTTCATCTGTAAGGTCAGGTGAGATTTTCAGCAAAATAGGTTTTTGTTTCTCCTTAGTCTTATTTAAGGATTGTATTTCAGCGATGAGTTCTTTTAAATAATCTGTATCATTTAACTTAGCGTGGCTATTCACATTTGGGCAACTCACATTCAGAGTGAAATAATCCACTACGGGATGTAGTTTTTCAAAACATTCTATATAGTCTGTAGTATAGCCTTCGGGAGGAGTCGCAGTATTTTTTTACCAATATTCCCCCTATAAGCACCGAGGTGTTTTTTTCAATCGTTTTAGTACAGCATCCACTCCCTCATTATTAAAGCCCATTCTATTGATGATGGCACTATCTTCCACCAATCGGAAGAGTCGTTTTTTCTCATTCCCTGGTTGTGGTCTTGGGGTAACGGTTCCTATCTCTATAAAACCAAATCCGAGCATTGATAGTTCTTTATAATATTTGGCATTCTTATCTAATCCCGCTGCTAATCCAACAGGATTTTTGAATTTTAGGCCGAATAATTCTCTTTCCAAAGCGGGGTCTTCTATCGGTTTGCTAATTTTTTTAATATAAAAGGAAATTTACCTACTATTTTTTTAGGCAAGATAGGGATAAATTATGTGCTTTTTTTCAGGGTCAAGTTTAAAGAGAAATTTTTCGGATTTTTTTATACATTTTTTTAATTTTTTTACAAAAAAGAAATTTTTTTAGTAGATAGGCAAATAATCTTTTCTTAAAAAAAGAGATAATGAAAAAAACTCATCATCTCTTTTTTTTATTATCATTTAAGATTTAACAAATTTTTAAGTTATATTTATATCCATTATCCTCAATAGAAATAATATAAGTACCTCTTACCAAACGAGATACGACTACTTTTCCATCTTGTATTTTTCCACCTAGCACCACTCGCCCTGCAGAGTTGAAAATCGTATAATTAGCTCCGTCTGCCACCTTTGAAATATTCAATATATCGTGTGTAGGGTTAGGAAATAATTGCAAATCTCTGCTGGTAGCACTTTCTTGTGTTGCCAATTTATCGGTAAATAAAACTCCATAATCCTCCACATCACCATAGCTATACTCTCCACATGGGGTATTGAGAGGAGAGTTATATCTCAAGGCTACTCTCATTTTGGTTATTTTGTTTCCTGAATAGGCTTTTTTAGGAACATCAAATGTAGCGCTTACCAATTCATTTTTATTAGCCGGTAATTTCGCGATTTGCTCGTCATTGGAGAACACTCCATCTCTGTTGAAATCAATCCATACGGAGATACCCTCATTGGAGATTATTGTTCCTTTCCAAGCTTTTTTAATTTGGATTTTATTACCTGTAGAACCTCTTTCGAGAGTGATTATTTTATCTGTATCGGTAGAAAAATCACGATAGCCATCGCCTGTAGAATCATTAGAAACTTCCTTACCTTTTGTAGGTGAGATAGTAACATTCGCTATATGCCCTTCGGAAGCATTACGAGGTTTCAAATTACAGTAAGTCAATACTTTTGTGGTAAATTTCATTGTATTCGTAAATTTTCCCACTGAACCCGAGCATATTGTAGCAACTTGTGCATCATAAGAAGTCCCTTCGTCCAAATTATTTAGAGTATAGGAATTTGTTTTAGTCTCTACCTCTGTCCATTTAGTATCAGTAGCTGATTTATATCTCACTTTGTATATAGCTCCTTTTACTTCCTCCCAATTGATTACTGCTGTTTCTCTTTCTACGGAGGATATTTCTAATCCATCAGGTGCATCACCATTACAAGTAACGGCATTTTGTACTGGTAGTTTTTTTAGGGTATAGAAAATATTATCTATTGCAGATATCCTCACATAGACATTAGTTCCGAGATTTAGGTCTGTCAAATCTATTTCCTCTTCACCATCATTTGGAGTAGATTCTATAAGAGTATTCCACTTTTTACCATCTATGGAATAATCAATAGTTACATTATCCACATTATACGGAGATTTATTAGTATTTGCTACACTCCAAGATAGATTGGTTAATATATTTTTATTTATTTTTTTGTTGAGATTTCAAAAGGTCCATCATCTCCTACGGACACTTCTACCTTCTCTGAACTTACTTGTTGCTGAGTGTTATCAGAATTGTTATCCCTTACATTAAAACTAAAATTAAGTTTTCTTTCCACATCTGATACCGCCTCCCAATATTCGCTACTTTTCAAAGAACCATCTAAAACGACACCCAGACGCGGGAAATATCTCACATTACCATCTGCTGTTGGAGGAATGGAGCGGAACTTAGGACCTGTTATATTATTCCCCAATACGCTATTAATCACTGATGTGGCATTGTCATACTGCTCCCAATTATAGGTAAGTCGGTTACTATCCTCTACATCCGTAGCCTCACCTCTCAATACAAAAGGAGTACCTTTGGGTATGCTATAATCTCTTAGAACACCCTATCGTAGGGTGGTGTATTCGTTATTTCTTTCTCTGTGCCACATCCCTGTTGTGTAGAGACATATTCTTGTACCTGCTCTATACTTCTTATATGAAAATAAGGGTCTGTTCTATTTTGGACATTGGCTCCCGGTACCACGCCTGCATATCCCATAATAGAAGAACCCGAGCCAGGTTCCATCTGAGCAGTAGTTCCTTCTATACTCGGTGCAGAAAAGGTATGATTCGCACCAAACTGATGCCCCATTTCGTGACATACAAAATCTATATCAAATAAATCACCCTCAGGTCTATCATCAGACGGAGAGGTATATGCTGTACCTTTAGAAGTATTGTCGTCTGCATTAGCGGGATTACGGCATACATTTCCTATATCGCCTGCAAATCCTCCTCCACCAGAACCTGCAAAAAGATGCCCAATATCATACTTTTCGTTGCCTACCTTCGTAGTGAGAGTCTGCTGTAATTGCAGAGACCATTCTTCCATCTTTTCGGAATAAGGGTCATTATCATAATTAAAAATAATATTAGGAAAATCCTGCACATCTAAATGTATTGCAAAATCCCTCTCAAATATTCCATTTACTCTTGTTATTGTGGCATTAATGCCTGCAAACACAGCTCCCTTTATCTGCTCTTCGGTAGGATTTGGTATTGTAGCTTCTAATTTCGTTTTAAAGTAATCGGTATAATCTCCCGTAGTAGAGATTGCCAAACGATAGGTTCTATACTTTCGGTCTGTAATAGATGGAGTGTGGGCATTCATCTTAACTGCAAAACGACTGCTTTCCTCCAATCTTACAATATCATCTTTAGAAAGAGTATGTTCGGTTGCTCTACACTCAAAACCTTTTCCATTAGATGATGGTTTAGTTTTTGGGAAAACTTTATAAACAGACTTATCCGCAGAGACTGGTTCTATGAACTGATATTTTCCATCCTTATATATCATTGCCTGAAAATCGTTGGGCGCCACAGAAAATCTTACCGATACCGATGTATCATTTACTCCTACCCCCATATAAGACCCTATCTGATAACGCTCCTCAATAGATGGAGCCATCACCGAGTGCTTATACACCGCAAAAGAGACTATTTTACCGCTGAGCATAGGTATATCTATCACCACAGGTTGGGCATTTCGCCCTACGAGAACAGCCTTTTTCAGTGATTCTCTTACTTTATTTATATCTAATTTATAATAATCCACCTGCGTATCTGCTCTCTTAGAGGCAAAACTCTTCACACTTGTAGGTGTCCATTGGGCCAATGCAGTGCCACTCCCCAATATAGAGAATAAAAAAATACGGCAATAATTGATTTTCTCTTAAATATCATAATCTTTTTTTATTTCATTAAAATTGTTTTAACATCTACAAACTCCTTCAAGGCTAATAATGATAACTCTACACCATAACCTGACATTTTAGTTCCACCAAATGGGAATCTTGGGTCTGAGCTTGTCATTCTATTAATATTTATTGTCCCTGACTCTAAATTTCTGATAAAAAATTCCCTACGCTCTTCAGAAGTCGTCCATACAGAATTAGACAACCCATATGGTGTAGCATTAGCCAACCTGAGAGCATCAGCATCATCTTTCGCCTTCAAAAGAATCCCTATTGGTCCAAAAAAACTTCCTCCTGTAAGATAGGGTTATCCTCCTCCACAATTAGCAGAGACGGCATAAAACTGATTTCAGACAATCTTTGCAAAGGTAATACAATCTTTGCACCACTATCTACCGCTCTGTGATATTGTTTTTCCAATTCATCAGCCAAATTCGGTCTCGCTAAACCACTAATTTTCGTTGCCTTATCAAAGGGGTCATTCGGAACAAATTTATGGAACTCTGTAACAAACCGCTCCAAAACCTCATCAAAAATATTTTCTTGAACAATGTATCGCTTCGCTGCCACACAAGTCTGTCCACAATTTTGAAGTCGCGCTAAGGTTCCCGCCTCTGTAGCCTCTTGAATATCAGCATCATCAAGGATAATGAAGGCATCACTCCCTCCTAATTCAAGCATTGATTTTTTTGATATTTTCTCCAGCCAAGCTTGCCACTTCAGCACCTGCCTTTTCACTTCCCGTGAGACTCACCCCCCTCACCCATTGATGTTCTAGAATCATTTTTACTTCCAAATGTCCTACTTCCAAATTTTGTAAAATACCCTCTGGAAACCCTGCATCGAGGAGGAGTTTTTTTCAATCGTATTACCGCTCTCAAAAACATATTGATGCATGTTTTATCAAAAATCGTATTCCCCGATAAAATTGCTGGAATAGCAAAAACGAAGTACTTGCCAAAATGGAAAATTCCACGGCATCACACCCAAAAATAATTCCCTTCGGCACAAAGTGAATTTCGGAAATTTGATACTCACTCTCTATCTTCTCTGGGACAAGGATATTCTCTACTTTTTGCATAATAATCCATCAGTAAAGCACATTTCTGTACCTCTGCAATAGCCTGACTAATAGGCTTATGCATCTCCTTAGTAATAATTTTTTTGCAAAATCCTCTGTATGACTTTTTCAAAAATTTCACTGGCTCGTAATACCAGTTTTTGTCTCTCAACAAAAGAGACATTTCTCCAAGTCAAGAAAGTTTCGTGGGCTTTTATAATTTTTAACATTAATATCGTGTGTCATTTTTTTCCTTAAATAAAAAAATTGATTTTTAATTAATTTTTCCTCAAAAATTACATTTTTTTGAAAAAAATTAAAAAAATCGTATCATTAATTTATTAGAAATCACCTTAACACATTGAATAATTAAAAAGTTAGCCCCTATAAATATTTTTTTATTATCAGATAAAATCCTATCTACAATTACAAAAAAATAATTAATTTTTGTCCGATAATAACAATGACAGCAGGAGAACTTACAAAAAAATTATCAAAGATAAAGCCTTAAAGTTTGGATTTTCGGATTGTGGAATTTCCAAGGCTGATTTTTTTGGAAGAAGAAGCTCCACGCCTTGAGAATTATCTCAAAAAAACTACCACGGCGAGATGACCTTTTTAGAAAATCATTTTGATAAAAGGCTCGACCCACGCCTACTAGTAGAGGGATGCAAATCTGTAATCTCCCTAAAAATACAACTACTATCCTGAAAAATAAAAATAGTTACTGAAAAACTCTACTTTCAAAAATTGCAAAAATACGCCTATGGAGAAGACTATCACGAAGTGGTGAAATCTGTACTACGAGAGATGGTTGTAGAACTGCAAGAGGAAATTGGCGAATTTTCATTTCGTATCTTCACTGATTCTGCACCTGTAATGGAAAAGGCTTGGGCAAGGAAATCGGGCTTGGGGTGGATTGGTAAAAAAACTCTTTTGGTGTCTAAAAAGGGGTCTTTTTTTGTGCTATCGGAAATTATTTGCGACCTTGAATTAGAATATGATTCTAGCATTAAAGACTTCTGTGGAACTTGCCGAAAGTGTATAGATGCATGCCCTACGGGAGCTATTGTAGATAGTAAAATTATCAATGGAAGCAAGTGTATATCTTATGCTACGATAGAACTACGAGGCGAAATCCCTGATTATTTCAATGGAAAATTAGAAAATTGGATGTTCGGATGTGATATATGCCAAGATGTATGCCCTTGGAATCGCTTTTTCCCTTGCTCACAACGAGCCCAGATTTTCCCCCAACGAGCATTTACAAAAATTTCGATACCATAGAATGGAAAGACATCACTCAAGAATTATTTTTCTGAAATTTTCCGAAAAATCTGCCGTGAAGCGAACTAAACTTGCAGGACTGAAACGGAATATTTCCTTTATTAATAACGGAATAAAAAAATATAAAAAAATAAAGAAGAATAATCCATAAAAAAAGGAGAGGTATTGTCAATATCTCTCCTTTAAAATTCATTTAGGTTTTAACTTTAAATAGTGATTCTCTCAATTTCAGCACCGATGCCTTTCAATCTTTCTTCAATATTTTCATAGCCACGGTCAATTTGTTCAATATTATGAATTGTACTCACACCATCGGCTGAAAGTGCTGCTATCAATAGTGCATTTCCTGCTCTAATATCTGGAGAAATAAGCTTTGTTCCTCGTAATGGTGTAGTGTGATCTAAGCCTATCACAACGGCTCTATGCGGGTCGCAAAGAATAATCTGAGCCCCCATATCTATCAATTTATCCACGAAGAAAAGTCGGCTTTCAAACATTTTTTGATGGACAAGAACACTGCCTTTTGCTTGGGTAGCCACCACTAAAATAATGGACAATAAATCTGGGGTAAAACCTGGCCAAGGGGCATCGGCAATGGTTAAAATAGACCCATCTATAAATTTTTGTATTTCATAGCTTTCTTGTGCTGGGATATAGATATCATCACCTTTTTGTTCTATTTGTATACCCAATTTTCGGAAAGTGTCGGGGATTACACCCAACATTTCCCAATTTACATTTTTAATGGTAATTTCCGATTTTGTCATTGCTGCAAGACCTATCCAAGATCCTATTTCCACCATATCTGGGAGCATTGTATGTTCTGTTCCCGTGAGAGCTTCTACTCCTTCTATTGTTAATAGGTTAGAACCTATCCCCTCTATTTTTGCTCCCATTCGGTTGAGCATTTTGCATAATTGTTGTAGGTATGGCTCGCAAGCGGCATTGTAGATTTGTGTTTTTCCTTTGGCTAATACCGCTGCCATAATCACATTAGCAGTTCCCGTAACAGATGCTTCTTCTAATAATATATTTTTCCATTAAGTCCATTTGCTTTTAGGCTATATAGTCTTTCTTCATCATTAAACGAAAAATCTGCTCCTAACTCCACAAAACCTTGAAAATGAGTATCCAGCCTTCTTCTTCCAATTTTATCGCCTCCCGGTATTGGCATATAGGCCTCCCCAAATCTGGCAAGCATTGGCCCGAGAAGCATAATAGACCCTCTCAATCTTGAACCATTTTTCTTAAATTCGTTGGATTTTATATATTCCAAATCTATGCTATCCGCCTTGAAGGTATAGTCTCCCTTTCCATTTTTTTGACTTTTACTCCTAAATCACCTAATATTTTAATGAGTAAATTAACATCTTTAATATCGGGGATATTAGTAATCCTCACGGGGTCGGCAGTTAGCAATACTGCACATAATATTTGCAAGGCTTCGTTTTTTGCACCTTGTGGTGTTATCTCTCCACTTAATTGCTTACCGCCTTTTATTTGAAATATTTCGCTCATTATCGTATATTTATTTTTTTAAAGAGGTGTTATTCATCTCCTTTTATTATTATGATTCTTTTTCTTATTATGGTTATTACGATTCGCCGAATTCTTTTTTTATTTGAATGATAGATTCTCGATTTCTCTAATGTATCAATATTTGTGAGGTCTAATCTATTGTCTGAAAGCTCCTTCAAATGTCTAAAAATCACATCGTTAGAGACATGTTCTCTATTATAGATATTATAAGATTTTTTTCATATTATTAGCAATTACCTCAATGAGTACTGCTTTTTTTCTTCACTTTCTTCTAAATCGATTGCCTTTTCTATAAGTTGGAGGATACTTTTGCCATAGAATTTGAACTCTTCTTGCACCTTTGGATATTCCATTCTCTTGGGTTTTTTTGCAAGAATACCTCTTGTGTTATTTTTTTGGGAATGGTGTATCTACATCAAGGTCGTAATCTGCCAAAATAAATAATCTATCCCAAAGTTTTTTTGCTGAAAAATCTTCCTCATCTTTCTGAGAAGTACTTCGCTGAGCCATAAACTCTACGATGGCATTTGCCATTTCATTTCGTTCGGTTTTATCTGAAATTTCTCTACATCTATCCACCAAAGATTGGATAATCCGCCCATATTCTGGCAAGGTAAGACGAATTCTTTTCGTATTATATTCCATATTTGCAAAGGTAACTAAATTTAGTCAGTTTCTTCAAAATTTTCTTACTTTTTCCCTAAAATTCCACTAAAGGCGGGGCAATGGTCAGAATGAATAGCATCTTTCAAAATCAATGCTGAGGACAGCTGAGATTCCATTTCCTTCGTAACGAAATTATAATCCAAACGCCAACCTTTGTTCCTCTCACGAGAATTTTGGCGATAGCTCCACCAAGTGTAATTTCCTGGCTGAGAATTGAACACTCTGAAAGTATCCAATAAATCACATTTTAGGATAAACTCCGACATCCATTCCCTTTCTATCGGCAGGAATCCCGACACATTTTTAAGCCTCACAGGGGTCGTGAATATCAATTGCTTGGTGACAAATATTGAAATCTCCACTAATAACTATTTTTAGAAGTTTTTCTTCCTTAATTCATTAATAAAAATTAAGAAAATCATAACAAAATTGCATTTTAAAATCCAAACGCTCGATATTTGTGGCACTCGGCACATATACAGATACTGCTGTATATTCTTCAAACTCTACCACTAAAACTCTACCTTCACTATCATATTGGTCTCTTCCCATTCCATAACTCACACTCTTTGGTGATTGTTTGGATAGCACTGCCACGCCACTATATCCCTTTCTTTCTGCAGAAAACCAATAATGATGATATCCCAACTCCTCAAATAATTCTATGTTTATTTGTTCCTTAGTTGCCTTTTATCTCTTGTAGGCAGAGAGTATCGGTATTAGTAGATTTTAGCCATTCAATTAAATTTTTATTAATAGCAGCACGAATGCCATTTACATTATATGTAATATGTTTCATTTTATATTTTTTTACTAAAAAAAGGACTATCCAAAAAAATGGATAGTCTTTTTTTGTTTAACTCTACAAAAATCATATTATTTCACCTCGAAATAAACTCTTCTGTTTGCCTCATTTTTCCATTCTGGACATTTTTCTGCTGGGTCGCATTCTGGATATTTAAGGTCTTTCTCTCCTCTACCTTCTGGTACGAGCATAGAAGCTGGAACCCCTTTTTTTCTACCAAATACTTCACAACAGCTGCGGCTCTCTTCTGAGACAATACTTGGTTATAATTTTCAGATGCTCTCACATCGGTACAACCTACTACTAAAAATCTATCATCTGGTGACATCGTTTTGAGGATTTCCGCCGCATTATTCAACTTATCAAATGATTGTGGTCTGATAATATCTTTATTCAATGCAAATTCTATTCCTTCAAACTCCTTAGTTATCTCCTTCACCGTCTTTCCTGATTTTTCTATTTATCAAAGTTGGAGATACTGGACATCCCTCATTATCAATAGCACCTGGCACAGTTACGCACTTATCATCTCTATCTATCACTCCATCAAGGTCGGTATCCAACGCAACTCCTGCTCCATCTACTCTCGCTCCTGCTGGAGTACCTAATTGTCTATCCCAATCATCACATACTCCATCGTTGTCTTTATCACCATTTTTACATACTTCTACATCTGGAGTAGAATTTGCTGCTAAGTTATCAATCTTATAATACAGCTCTTGTAATGGATCATGCCAGAATAGATGAGATTGGTGTTTTCCTAATTTTAATGTAACACCAAGTGTAGCATTAAAGAAATTATCTGAATTTTGCTCTTCTATTAGGTTGATTGCACTATATTGGTCACCTCCACCATCAAACTCATCATCTCCTGTTACTACATACATTACTCTCGCTTCTAAATCAACTCTTCTGCTAATTTTATATTTAAGCCCTGCACCTGCCTGTCCAAAGAAATTAAGGTCTTTAAATTTTTGTTCAGTCATCAATCTACCACCTTGAGCATCCTTCAAATATGCTTTATACGTAAGTAATCCAAATCCTGCATACCCGTGTAGAGCCCATCTGAAATTAGATTGGTTATCTACTCTTCTGAGTAAGTTAGAAAAGTTAATATCTGCCAATAAAGATACGGCATCATATTGTGTTTTTGCACCGCCTCTTGTTCCTGGCACATAGTCTTTACTATAATCAAACCAACCTTGTCTTGTCTCTCCTCTATCATATTGTAGATTTAATCCAAAAGCGTGGGTAATAGCTTTATCTATACTCACATACGCAGAATAACCATATAGATTCGTTCCATTGTAGTTTTTTTGATAGATGTCAAGTCCGCAGACTGAACCAAAGGAACTCCAACTCCTGCGGATATAGCCCAATCGTTAAATCTTTTTGCTTTCTGTGTAAAAGGATAAGCATACGATGCTCCTGATGAGTAAGTATTTGGGTATCCTTCCATTACCTTTTGAACCTCTTTCTTGTGAAAAATGCTATCGTAGGCAAAGTCAAAGCTAATGCCACACTCGCTAAATTTAATTTCATATATTTGAATTTTTTTACTACTTAACTTATTATCATTTTATTATTATTTCTTTCGTAACAATATAGAATTTTTTTTATTTTCTAATATCAAAATAAACTCTTCTATTTGCCTCATTTTTTTCCATTCTGGACATTTTTTTCTGCTGGGTCGCATTCTGGATATTTAAGGTCCTTTTCTCCTCTACCCTCTGGTGTAAGCATAGATTTTTGAAACGCCTTTATCTACCAGATATTTAACAACCGCCGTAGCTCTCTTCTGAGACAATATTTGATTATATTTCTCGGAGGCTCTCGTATCGGTACAACCAATCACTAAATAATTGCTGTCTGGACTTAGTGTTTTGATGATTGCTGCTGCATTATCTAACTTACCAAAGGATTGAGGTCTAATAATATCTTTATTCAATGCAAACTCTATTCCTTCAAATTCTTTATTAATTTCTTGGATTAGTAAGTCGGTATTTTTTTCTTTGCAACTTCAGTATTTTTTTGCTCAAGTTTTTCAATTGGGCAACCAGCATTATCAATAGCACCTGGCACAGTTACGCACTTATCATCTCTATCTATCACTCCATCAAGGTCGGTATCCAACGCTACTCCTGCTCCATCTACTCTCGCTCCTGCTGGAGTATCTAATTGTCTATCCCAATCATCACATACTCCATCGTTGTCTTTATCACCGCTTGCACATACTTCTATATTCAAAGGCTCATTAGCTTTTTGATTAATCACTGAATAAGCTCTATTGATTGGTGAATACCACGCTAAGTGAGTTCTATAATCCACATTATTAGATTTTCCTAATTTTATTCCCACTCCTAAATTGAAAATGAACATATTGTCCGTAGTATTCTTTTGAATGTAGTTGTATGGATTATCGATTGCTCTCGGAGTAGGCGAACCATCACTATGAGTTTTTATAGCATCAGATTCCCATCCGCCACCATCAAATTCATCATCTCCTGAGATTATATACATTGCTCTGGCCTCTAAGTCAATTCTTGAATTAAGCTTGTATTTAAGCCCCATCCCTCCTTGGTAGAAAAATGAAGCCAAATCTAAATTCTGATGTATTGGACCTCTACCATTGTTCCATCTCTTTGATTGATCTAACACCTCTGCTTTGTATGACATCAAACCAATTCCTGCATATGCATGAAGATTCCATCTATAATGAGATTCATTATCTACTCTTCTCATTAAGTTTGTGAGATTCAAATCTCCTAACACATTTACTTGGTGATACTTAGTATAAGCATTACCTACATTATAGTCTTCCCTAAGGAAAGCCTGCTGAGTAGATTTTCCCACTTGATACTGAAACATAATCCCAAATGCATGAGAAATCTGCTTTTCAAGTTCTATATAAGCATTCCAGCCCCAATTAACCTTTCCCTTATGAAAAGATTGTATATCAGAATGCACCATAAAAGGGGCTCCACCACCAACACCTATTGACCAATCTGAAAACAATTTAGACTTATTATCAAATTTCCTCACATTTTTAGACCAAGAAGTAAAGGTATTAGGCAATTCCTCTGTGGTTTTAGTGTAAGTTTCTTGAGAATACATTGCTATTGGTAAGGTCGCCAGCAATAATAGGTTAAATTTCATAATTTATGTTTATTTTATTTCCTTAAATTATCCAATATTTCCATAGAAAACGCTCTTTCATATAAATGCTTGTGGTGAGGTAAAAAAAGTTTTCCACATTCGTACTTTATACCCTCAAAACTCACAATATCTATATCTATTACCCTATCCCTATACTCTCCATAAAAAAACTAGAGTCAAACTCTCTACCCATATGATTTTCAATGAGTTTAACCTCTTTTTAATAAAGAATACGGTGATAGATTTGTGCGAATTAATAGTGCAATATTACAAAAAAATATTACTACTGACAAATTCTACGGGGTCAGAAAACACAAAAATCTGATTTTTCTACCTTAGCTATCTCTTTTTCTATCAGTAATATAGCAGTTTCAAGATTTTTTTCGTATTCCCAAGATTACTTCCTAGTAACAAAAACAGCAGTGTATTTATACTTATTGTTCATATTGTTATGTTTTTCTTCTACCATTACATTCAAAAATGTCTTTTTTTATAGTAAGAAAAAAAATAATTAATTTTTGCAAAAATATATCTTAACTCAACAATTTTAAATATAAAATGAGAAATTTCTTTAAAAGTGTATTAGCCAATATTGTGGCGTTTTTCATCATCGGATTCGTAGGATTTCTATCTCTTATCCTCATCATAGTTATTGCATCGATGAGCGGACAACAAGAAGAGAGTGCAAATTTAACGAAAAATTCTGTTCTCACCCTTGATTTAAAAACAAATATCATCGATGGCCCTGCTGAAGACAATGTGAGTTTTTCTTAATTTTTAAGGAGCAAAACCAAAATGTGATGCTATACGACATCATCTCAGCAATACAAAAAGGCAAAAAACTGATGATAACATTAAGGGAATCAGCATAGAAAACGACCAAATATCCGCAGGTATCACTCAACTTGATGATATTCGTGAGGCTTTGGAAGATTTTAAAAAATCTGGAAAATTCGTAATTTGCTACGGAAATAATGTTTCGCAAGGAAGTTATTATCTGGGGTCGGTAGCTGATGAATATTATTTGCACCCAGCAGGAGGAATTGATTTAAAAGGATTATCGTCCGAAGTAGTTTTCTTAAAAGGATTTTGCTGATAAATACGGTGTTGGGCTCAATGTAATACGACACGGAAAATATAAAGCTGCCGTAGAACCTTATTTAAGAAATGATATGTCACCTGAAAACAAAGAGCAAATATCTACATTCCTAAATGATATTTGGAGCAACAACTCAAAAAAATGGCATCATCAAGAAAAAAATAGAATTATCCAAATTCCAAACCATCACAGATAGCCTATATGCCTATATCCCTGATAATAGCACCAAGTATCATCTAGCGAATAAGCTAATCCAAAAAGGGGAATACGATAATATTTTGAGACAAAAATTAGGATTAAACAAAGACGAGGAAATAAACAAAATATCCTTCCCTGCCTATATCAGTACTATTGAACCAACATTAGAAGACAACAAAATCAGTATCCTATATGCTTCAGGACAAATTTTTAATGGTGAGGGCGAAGATGGTATCTATTCTGAAACTTTCATCCAAGAAATAAAAAAAGTAGCAAATGACGACAACATAAAAAGCCGTAGTCCTCCGAATAAACTCACAGGGGAAGCGCCAATGCTTCCGATGAAATTCTTTTTGAACTCACGGAACTTAAAAAGAAAAAACCACTAATCGTATCCTTTGGGGACTATGCCGCTTCGGGAGGATATTATATTGCTATGGCAGGCGACAAGATATTCTCTAGCCCAAATACACTCACAGGGTCCATCGGTGTCTTTGGTATTCTTTATGATGCAAAAGAACTCGCCAACAAGAATGGAATCCATACGGATGTGGTGAAAACTAATGCTAACTCTAATATGTATTCTCTAATAGGGGGATTGTCTGATGGTGGTAGAAATATAATCACGAAATCTGTAGAGCAAACTTACAAGAGATTTGTTCATTTCGTAACAAAAAATAGAAACAAAACTTTTGAGGAAATTGATGCCATAGGTGGTGGTAGAGTATGGTCTGGAACGAAAGCAAAAGAAATAGGATTGGTAGATGAACTGGGAAACCTCAACGATGCTATAAAATTCGCTGCACAAAAAGCGAAACTAAAATCCTACGAAGTGAATTATTTCCCTGCAAAACGCTCTATATTTGATAAAAATATTTGGATCTATAAATAGTGAAAAACATCACTACCCAAATCTTAAAAATACAAACTTGGAGAAGACAACTACAATCTATACGAAAAAAATTGTCAATCCAAAAAAATAAAAAGGCGGTATTCTTATGGAAACGCCCTACAAAGTAAGTATGCAATAAACATCAAAGAAAAAAATACCAAAGACAATCTTTGGTATTTTTTTATTTATTTCAAAAAAATTCTTCTATTTTCTCCAGAGGCCGAATAATCATTGCCTTATGTTCATCTTCCGCAATTGGCCGTTGTATTAAACTTGGATTTTTCTGACAAGATTCTCAAATAATCTTCCTCCGAAAGATTCTCAGCCGAAAATTTCTCTTGAAACAGCAATTCGCTCTTTCTTGTAAGTTCCTCTGCTGAGAGATTTAATTTTTTTAAAAATTTCTATTAATTTTTTTCTATCGTAAGAGGAGTATTCATAAAATCCACGAACTCATAAGGTATTTTATTTTTTTCTCTAAATACTCTAAGAGGCACTTTTGATTTTTGAACAAAAATGGATTATGATATATCTTTAACATTTATTTAAACGCTATTTAATGATTTACGAAAAATTAGCTGGACTTTATATTACTTTATTTTTCGCTTTTTTTGTTTACTAGGTCTTGACCATTTTGGTTTCTCTCCAAGGGCTGGTATTTTGGAATCTACTGCCTCTACGGTGATTGGTTGAGGGTGTTTTTCAAATGGTTTTTGGACACGCATTCCCAATATTTCCAACATTTGAATATCTTCCTTAATATCAGGGTTGGGAGTAGTTAATAGTTTGTCTCCCGCAAATATAGAGTTAGCTCCTGCAAAAAAACACAACGCCTGTCCCTCACGAGACATATTCATACGCCCAGCTGAAAGCCTCACTTGGGACTGAGGCATCACGATTCGTACAGTGGCTATCATTCTTATCATTTCCCAAATATCCACAGGTGGTAGTTCTTCAAGTGGAGTTCCCTCTATCGGCACCAAAGCATTGATAGGCACAGATTCGGGCTGAGGGGCAAGAGTAGATAGGGCAACGAGCATTTTGGCCCTATCTTCTAAAGCTTCTCCCATACCGATAATACCTCCGCTACACACGGTAATATTAGTTTTTCTAACATTCTCAATAGTTTTAATGCGGTCTTCATAACTACGCGTAGTTACAATTTCTTGGTAATAATCCTCCGAAGTATCCAAATTATGATTATATGCATACAACCCTGCCTCCGATAGGCGTTTCGCTTGATTTTCGGTGAGCATCCCTAATGTACAGCACACCTCCATATCTAACTTGTTAATGGTTCTGACCATTTCCAAAACTTGCTCGAACTCGGGGCCGTCTTTCACATTACGCCAAGCAGCTCCCATACATACACGAGAACTTCCAGAGGCCTTAGCACGCAATGCTTGAGCTTTTACTTGGGAAACACTCATCATAGGTTCTATTTCCACTTCCGTATGATATCTTGCAGATTGCGAGCAATAGCAACAATCCTCGGCACAACCACCCGTTTTCACTGAAAGTAAGGTAGATACCTGTACCGTATTTGGGTCGTGATACTGGCGATGGATAGTTGCAGCCTCATAGAGTAGTTCCATCAGTGGTTTTTTGTAGATTGTCATTATCTCTTCTGATGTCCAATTATGGCGTATTTCATTCATAGCTATTAATTGTTTTTTTATTATTTTATCTATTTCATTAATAATAAACTGAAAAATCATTAGGATTTTTCCACAAAATCTAATTTTTCCCATTTCGAGGATTAATAGATTCCCATCATTGTAATTGGATATCCATTTTTTTCGTATTTATCATTCAGTTTTGATAGATAATCTCTACTGATTGATGATTCGTAATCTCTTCCTCTTTTATTAATCTTTTTTATAAGTGTAGAGACATCGGATTTGAGGTAAATCAACAAATCAGGAGGTGAGACAAAATTAATCATTAAATTAAAAACAGAAGAATAATTTTGGTAATCTCTGTTGGATAGCAGTCCCATGTCCTTCAAATTTTCGGCAAATATATAAGCATCCTCATAGATTGTTCTATCTTGGATAATGTCTTGCCCACTCTCGCGAATTTCTTTCACCTGCCTAAAACGGCTTCCTAAAAAATAGATTTGCAAAGCAAAACTCCACTGGGACATATCCTTGTAGAAATCCTCCAAATAGGGGTTGTGTTCTACATCTTCATATTGAGTTTTCCAGCCGTAGTGTTTCGCCAGCATATCTGTTAGAGTTGTTTTTCCGGCACCTATATTTCCTGTAATTGCTATATGCATTATATTCTTTTTTTATTTTTCAGTAATCTCTATTTCGTAGATTTTATCCCAAGTTTTACCCGTTACGAGTAGATTATTTCCTTTAATGGCAATTCCATTGAGTACATCATCGGATCCTTTAGTATGTTTTTTCACAATTTCCGATAGGTCTATTTTTCCTACGGATTCACCAGTTTTGGGATTAATTTTTATAATATATGGTGTTTGCCAAACATTTGCATAAATAAATCCGTTGTAATACTCCAACTCATTCAAATCATCATATGTAGAATTTGTATTTGCCACACCAATCTGTCTCACAATTGTAGATGGGTCTTTAGGGTTAATGAAATAAATATTTTTCGTTCCATCGGAGAAAATCATATCTTTGCCATCATAAGTCAGTCCCCACCCCTCACCAATACTATTAGGATAGGCATATTCTCCCAGAGGTTTTAAGGTTGCTTTATCATAGATAAAGCCTTTCTTATGTTGCCAAGTAAGTTGGTATAATTTATCACCAACCAAAGTTGCTCCTTCTCCAAAGTATTCGTCTTCTAAATGTGTGGTAGCGATAGGTTCCGTAGTTCCCAAATTATACTTCAAGACCCTCGACTCTTCTGTCTGTCCATCAGACTCGTAGATAGTATTCCCATCCAACTGAAATCCCTGTGTGAAACCATTAGGATTATGCGGATATTCTGCTACAATTTTATAAGAAATAGATTTCTCGGGAGTTTTTGCATATACATTAATATTAGCATCTTGTGTAAGCACTTTACCGCTCTTGGTCGTTATCTCAAAGGTTACATTATTATCCCCAAGACTAAAATACTCGGGAGAAATCTCTAACTTGTCCAACTTCTTCTCACCGAAGCTAATACTAATATGCTCTGCACTCTCCAAAACCTCCGAAGGAAGCTGGATTTTATCCCCAAAATGATAACCCTTCTCCTCCTGAGATAGATTATATTCATTTAATGTATCTAATACCTTTTTGGTCCGAATTACAAGATATTAAAAAAACTCAAACCTAATAATAAGACAAGTATGCTCTTTTTTTCATTCCAATTTTTTTCAAAAATTACTTATTTTTATATTAAATGTCCAATAAAAATCATTTTTTTATTACATTTGTATATAATTTTTAGCATATGAAACGAATAATATCCACTATTTTTGGTAGCTGTTTTATTCTCTAACAATAATTTCACAGCTCAACAAATAAATAAAAACACCATTCTACCAATGAATACAAGTAATCCTCTTCTGAGAAAGAGTAACCTACAATTCCGGGCACCTGAGTTTGATAAAATAAAAAAATGAACACTTCAAACCAGCATTTGATTTGGGACTCAAGGAACATAACAACGAAATTTTTGGCCATCGCCAACAATCCTGCAAAACCAACTTTTGAGAATACCATACTCGCATTAGAAAAAAATCTGGTGAGCTACTTAAAAGGGCTCGCCTAATATTCGGGAATCTCACAAGTGCCAATACCAATCCCTCACTACAAGCCTTAGATCAAGAATATTCTGCAATATTTGCAGGACATAATGATAAAATATATCTCAATGAAAAACTTTACAAAAGAGTAAAGGCCGTAAATGATAAAAAAATCTTGACTCCGAGAGTAAAAGACTCTTGGCTCTCTACATTCAAAATTTTGAACTGGCGGGAGCAGGACTTTCAGCTTCGAAAAAAGAAGAACTCAAACAAATCAACCAAAAACTGGCAACCTTAGAGTCTCAATTTGAAATGAAACTCTTAGAAGCCAGAAAAAACGGCGGACTACTCATAGATACCGCTGAGGAATTAGATGGACTCTCTCCAGACCAAATCGAAAAAGGCAAAAAAAGATGCTGAGCAAATAGGCAATAGCGGAAAATATCTCCTACAAATCACCAACACTACTCAGCAACCATACCTCGCTGTTCTCAAAAAAATCGTAAAACACGAGAAAAAAACTATTCAATGCATCTTGGACTCGTGCCGAAAAAGGGGACTCTGCAGACACCCAAAACTTGGTAAAAGAAATTGCCAACCTAAGGCTAAAAAAAGCTCAACTACTTGGCAAAAAATCTTTCGCCGAATGGAAATTACAAGACCAAATGGCTCAAACGCCAGCCAATGCAATGGACTTAATGCATAAAAATAGCTCCGCCAGCCATAGAAGGAGCAAAAAAAGAAAAAAACTGAAATACAGAAACTTATCAACTCCCAAAACGAAAAATTTTTGAAGTACAACCTTGGGATTGGGATTTCTATGCCGAGCAAGTCCGAAAAGAAAAATTTAACCTTAACGAAAATGAAATAAAACCCTATTTCGATGCCTTCGTAGTACTTGAAAAAGGAGTATTCTATGCCGCGAATAAATTCTATGGAATTACCTTCAAAAAAAGAACCGATCTACCTACATATCACCCCGATGTAATCGTCTATGAAATATTTGATACCGATGGAAAATCCTTAGCACTCTGCTATTTTTGATTTTTTTGGACAAGAGACTCCAAACGAGGCGGTGCTTGGATGAATAATTTCGTAGAACAATCTTCCCTTTTCGGCACTAAACCTGTGATTACAACATGTTTTAACTACATTAAACCCGAAGAAGGGAAACCTGCTCTTATTAATTTTGATGAGGTAGAAACCATTTTCCACGAATTCGGACACGCCCTACACGGAATTTTTGCCAATCAAAAATATGCAAGTCTTTCAGGTACTAATGTCCCACGCGATTTTGTGGAATTTCCATCACAATTCAATGAACATTTTGCATTAGAACCCGAAATATTGAAAAATTATGCTATTCACTACGAAACAAAACAGTCTATCCCCCAATCATTAGTAGAAAAAATCAAAAAAAGCCTCTACATTTAATCAGGGATACGCTACCACAGAACTTGTATCTTCGGCTATCTTGGATATGATGTGGCACTCTATAGAGAAAACATCGACTATAAAATCAGTATTAGATTTTGAAAAACAAGCACTTACTAAAAATGGATTCATACTCAATGCCGTACCTCCAAGATATCACACACCTTATTTTGCCCATATCTGGGGTGGTGGCTACTCCGCAGGATATTACGCCTACCTCTGGTCTGAAACAATGGATGTAGATGCTTGGGATTATTTTTAAAAAATAATGGTGGATTCACCCGTGAAAATGGTGATAAATACCGAAAATATATTCTATCAGTAGGAAACTCTGTAGATTTGAATAAATCTTACATACAACTAACAGGACGCAAAACCAAGTGTAAATGCCCTCTTAGAAATGAAAGGTTTAAAAAAATAAAACTTACTCATCTAACTGAAAAATAAAAAAACTTACACTAACATTAATAAAAAAATCTAAGGATATCCTTAGATTTTTTTATTAAAAAAATTTTGTACAATTAAAAATACTACCTTTGCATAAAGATGATAGGGTACTTTGGCCGAGAGGCTAGGCAGTGGTCTGCAACACCATCTACGGCGGTTCGAATCCGCCGGTACCTCAGCTAGAACTCTAACCTTATTCGTTAGAGTTTTTTTATTTTTTTAATATAATGCTTTTTTTATCATATTCTCTATCTTACTAATACTTCCCATATTGCAGGGAATAGGTAGTTTCGTACATTCGTCTTTGGGAAGGCATTTCTGGAGAAATAAGTTTGGGGATGATTTTCCATTTCCATTGTTCTGAGTATTGTCGCTTTTTCCAACCCATCAATTCTATTATTGAAATAATAATCTTGGCGATAGGCATTTTTTTCTATTTTTTTATTTCAAAAGAACTATCTTTCATTATGGAAATTTATTAATAACAATTATTTATTATTTAGCACAATAAGCCTTATCATTTTGTTTTTTTTGGGGTCGTTTGCTCCGTTTATTTTAGACCATTTTGGATACTACCAACCAAGCATTTTGTGGATTTCAGAGATAGGTCTTACTCGAGGAATTTCCAATTTGGATTTACTTTTGGGGCAAATGTCCATTTGGCATATATTACAGGCGGGATTTTCTCATTTTTCCGACCCTTATTTGAAGATTAATATCATTTTATTAATTAGCTACCTAATCTATCTTATTGAGAAAAAAATCATATATTCATTTATTATTTTTTTCCCTATTTTATTTCTATTCGGCCAATCTCCTAGTCCAGATTTACCAGTTATTGTTTTTTCGTTAATTCTACTTAATGAAATAATTGATAAAAATGAGAATATCAATGGATTATTTGCTTTATCTATTTTTTTATTTTTTTATGATAAAACCCACAGCTGTTTGGGTGGTTATTTTCACATTCCTTTATGGTATTTTTTACTTTAAATTTACCTTCAAATGGATTTGGGTAGGAACTTTTTTGATGGGATTATTTATTTTTAAAAATATTTGGTTGTTTGGATATCCTATTTTTCCCAATGAATATTTTTGGATTTGGGAGTAAGCTGGAAACCCAATCCTGAGTTGATGAGAGATTCTGCAGAGATTGCTATTTCTAAGACCTACGATATGCAATATTCATATCAGGAAATTATGCAATTTTCCACTTACGACTACATCAAAAATTGGTTTTTATTGAGTGGTATCAAGGGAAAAATCCACACTCTTTTTATTCTTTCTTTGCTAACAATGCTTATTTTTTTTCAATCAGAGCTAACAAAAAAATATTTTTACCTATTGAGTTTTTTTCTATTATTATAAAAAAAGTACTATTGTTTTATTATTTTTCAGCTCAATATCGTTTTTTTCATTGAGATATTTTTTTTGTTGTTTTTCTTCATTTTGCTGTATCAAAAAAATTTCTAATAAACTCATTTTATCAGTATTTTTTTTGGTGGAACGATAATTGTTGGGAGTATTTTTGAGCCAACCTAGTTTGATACGCAAACATATCCCAAGTTTTTCGGTTAGGAGAATTTATGAGTGGATTTCTCACTTCTCAATTGATAAAAACCGCATGTTTATCGCTTAAACAATTACGAGACGCATAAAATTGGTAATTTAACATTTCATTTTACACGAGTATCAGATTTTTAGTTTTGATACACCTCCACCATCTATTTCTATAAGTTTTCTATGGCTTTATTTGAAATTTGGGATTTTTTTCCTCAGCAAAATACAGAGAACATCCGTGATGGTATTTATTGGCGAAAAACTTACAAAAAAAGAAAAAAACAACAATTAGAAGATATTTTTAATAAATAACAAAAAAAGAGGTTACCATAAGATACCTCTTTTTTTATTATACATCTGTAAATATGCTGTTTACATTCTATTAACCACACCTATTCCTAGCAAGTTTAATGATTTTTTGATGGTAGCACCCACAAGTTCCGACAGTGCCAAACGGAAATTTTTAACATCAATATTTTCATTGTTTAGAATAGGATTATTTTTGGTAGAAGGCATTGTAGGATTTCACCAATTCATAGACATAATTTGCGATATGAGCTGGGCTAAGAGCATTTGCAGACTTTGCTACGACCTCACGGTAATCCATCAATAAGGTAAGTAACTCCTTCTCAAAGTCGTTCAAGGAAATAGACTTCGTAGCATCAAAATTTATAGACTCTACCTTGCTAAGTAACGACTGAATTCGGGCATAAGTATATTGTATAAAAGGTCCCGTATTTCCATTAAAATCAATACTTTCCTCTGGATTGAAAAGCATTTTTTTCTTTGGATCTACTTTTAGCATAAAATACTTCAATGCCCCGAGCCCTACAATTTCGTAGGATTTTTTTCTTTTTTTCTTCCTCAGTAAGATTTTCCAATTTTCCGAGTTCTTGTGCCTTTTGTTTTGCGGTTTCATACATTTCCTGCATCAAATCATCAGCATCTACTACGGTTCCCTCACGGGATTTCATTTTTCCATTTGGGAGTTCTACCATACCATACGAAAGGTGATATAGGTGTTTTGCCCAATCATAGCCTAATTTTTTTAATACTAAGAAAAGTACTTGGAAATGATAATCCTGCTCGTTACCCACAGTGTATATCAATCGTTGGATGTTATTTTGTTTGAATCGTTCTACAGCGGTTCCTAAATCCTGAGTCATATATACGGAGGTACCATCGGAGCGGAGAAGAAGTTTTTGATCCAATCCCTCATCAGTCAAATCTATCCATACGGAGCCATCTTCTTTTTGGAAGAATATATTCTTTTTGTAGGCCTTCTTGGATTAGGTCTTTCCCAAGAAGATAGGTATTACTCTCGTATTGTACTTGGTCAAAATTCACTCCCAATCGCTTATAAGTTTGGTTAAAACCATCATAAACCCACTCATTCATTGTTTTCCAAAGGGTTCTCACTTTTGGATCTTCCTTTTCCCAATCGAGGAGCATTTTTTGTGCTTCTATGATACTTGGTGCGTGTTTTTTAGCTGTTTCTTCATCTTCGCCTTGTTCTTTCAGAGCGAATATTTCATTTTTATAATGTTTATCAAACTCCACATAATAGTTTCCTACCAACTTATCTCCCTTAGTTGCGGTACTTTCTGGAGTTGCTCCATTGCCATATTTTTCCCAAGCCAGCATAGATTTGCAGATGTGAATTCCTCTATCATTAATTATCTGAGTTTTAATAACTTCATATCCATCTTCTTCTAAAAATATTTGCCACGGAAAAATCCTAAAAGATTATTTCGAATATGCCCCAAATGTAGCGGTTTGTTTGTATTTGGTGAAGAGTATTCCACCATTATTGTTTCATTTCTAGGTGAAATATTGTGGAGGTTTATTTTTATATTCTCAAAATTTTCAATAAAAAAATTTTATCTGATAATTTTAGATTCAAGAAGCCCTTTACAATGTTATAATTTTCAATAAAATCTACCTCGGCAACGAGCTTTTCGCCAATTTCGGTAGCTATAATTTCTGGACTTTTTTTCAGAATCTTCACCAGAGGAAAAAGTTACCAAAGTAAAAATCTCCCTCAAAAATCTGCCTTTGTTTTTTTGGAGTTCTACCTCCATATTTTCTATTTGGATAAATTTCTCTAAAACCTTCTGTATGTGTTGTTGTAAAATATTTTTTTATATTCATTTTTAATTATTTTTTTAATAGCATTAAAAAAATCTTTTTCATTTCTTACTACATATATTTTTCCCTTCTAATGGTTTAACATAATAATATGGGAATTTTTTTAAGTTTATAAAAGATCCTTCATCATATTGCGGAATTTCCTTTTACATCTTTATCGATAAAAACTCTTGAGCCCGAGTACTGCCCCCTGTTAATATACTGAAAAACCAGATACTTTTGCATAAAAAAACTCATTTCCCAAGTATTATTATAAATAGGTTCGCGTAGTATAAAATGTTGGTCTTCACTTAATATCTTATGTATATTATAATCTATTGCCAAACGAGCAATGTTTTGATCTTTTGAAGGTAGTGTTTTTATCAAAGATTTTGTTTTTTTGAATAGAGAAATATTAAACTCATTAGCATAAATCCACGCATTTTTTATGGATATTGCCGTCACTGACAACAAGAAAAATCCCAAAAACAATGTTCCTTTTGCCACCTTAGGTGATTTTTTTGATATATAAAATACACCTGCAACGAGCACTACACCAAATAGCAATTTGGACGCTCCCATCACCCTATTACTAAAAATAATATAAATTAGGAAGATAGTCTGATAAAAAGTAAATTCCATTCGTAAGGACAAAACCTATAATAGATAATTTCAGAACTTTATCTAAATTCTTTATCTCTCTGAACTTATATTTCGCCACTTGTAAAAACGAACAATATATTGACCATTATAAGTACAACGAAATCCTCTATAGAATAAAAATCGTATCGCTATAACACCTCTGACAATGCTCTTTATCAAACTAAATGAGTAGGTTAATATCAATTTATAAATAACTTGGAAATCTCTAGATACATTGAATATTTTTACTGATTCTTTCTCTATTTGTAGAATTGACAAATAGCAAATCCCTTTAGTGCAAATCTATAAAAAAATAAAAATACCACTGGTGTCAAGACCAGCATCACGATATAGTGTTTATATTCTCTACTGCTCTTAAATTTGTTTTTTTGGATTAATAAGATATTTAATAATAGTAGTGGTATGCAAATTTCGTAACTCAAAAATAGATGACAAGAAAAAAACAACGAACTTATCAATAAATTTCTCCTATTATAATCCTTTTTAAGGTATATCAATGACAAGCAATAGAAACCTATCGCCATATTTGAATTGAGCATTATCATTGAGTAGAAACTAGAAGTTCCTATTGGCAAAATAATGTATAACAATGTCCCCAAATAGGCGAACAATTCATTCTCCACATACAACATCAATGTTTTGTACACCAAATAAACGGATATTATGACAAAAAAATATAAGCAAGATAATAATAGTAGTCTGAGTAATGCATAAGCTCCACTAAAATACCCATTGGAATTGCAGATAACGGTCTTGTCGTAAAAATTAGAATGATTAATAGTCTCAGAAAACGAAACTCCACGCCAACCCAAATCATCTGCTAAAAAAATACACTATTAACAACCATACTTCCCAATAAATAGAAAAAGTAATAGACTTATAACGATGGTTATATTTTTTTTATTTAACATATTTGTTTTTTACTTTCTAATTATCGTTTTCCATACTCTTTACTCCATTCTTCTGCTGCTTCAGATAGCGTTTCATAAAATTCCTCTCCGTATTTTCTTATCAAAGGTGTTTTAAGGAATTTATAGACTGGCACCTGCAACTCCATACCCAAGGCACAAGCATCGGAGCAAATAGACCACTCGTGATAGTTGAGAGCCGAAAAATTCGGAATATTCCGTAATACGAATCGGATACAAATGGCACGAAATAGGCTTTTGCCAATCTACCTTACCCTCTTCATATGCCTTTTCAATAGCACATTTCGTAATTCCTCTTTCGTCAAAAGTTACATAAGCACACTCCCTACCATTCACCAAAGGCGTTACATAATCTCCATCGTAAGGGTCTATCGCCCAAGTCCCCTGCTCCTCAATTGCTTTTATGCCTTCCTCTGTGAGATATGGCTTCACCTTTTCATAAATATCCTCTAATATTTTTGTTTCGCTTTTATCCAACGGAGCCCCTGCATCACCCTCCACACAGCACTCACCCTTGCATTTGGACAAATTACACACAAACTCCTCGGAAAAACAGCTCCTCTGATATAAGTTTATCGTCTATCTGTATCATTTTTCTTAATTGAGAAGCAAAATTATAATATTTTACATCGTTAAACAAAGTTTAACGAAATTTAAATTCATTTTTAATACCTCCTATAAAAAAACAAAACCTCTCAGATATTTGAGAGGTGTCTATAAAAAGTTATTTTATATTAAATCTCGCTATCGCTGTTAATGGTAAAAACGAGATTTGAAATTTTTTTATCATGTTTTTTTCAGAAATCACATCTTCTCCCTTTTCATTGATAATAAACTCAGCAGACTCTTGGAACAAATCCATAAAAAGCCCTAAAATCCTCTTTATAAAGGTAGATTTTATGCTTCTCAAAAATTCGCCTCACCATTATCACTAAAAATGTTTTTTTACTCTCCGTAATAGTCAAATAATAATCTCCCGCTTTCGTCTCTCTTACATCAAAAAAATATGTTCTCCTCCCAGCTTTCAATACTTTCGTGAAAAATTTCATTTTCGTTGCGTTCCTTATAATCACTCATTGTAAATAATTTTTTTAAATATCTTCAATCACAAATATAAGAAAAAAATTTATTAATCCACAATATTTTTTTCTTAAATTATCAGTAAAGATATGATTATCAATGATTAACAAATTAATTTATATTAAAAAAATATTAAAAAAATATTCTTCCAAAAAAATGTAAATTTCGCATACAATAATTGACTAATCTATAAATAATTACCATTACAAAACAATATTTTATTTTTTTATTTCCCTACTTTTTGTAGCGAAGTTTTCTTATTAACTTTATGCAACCTATGCTTCAAGATTTAAGACACAGATTTGAGAGAGAATGGTTCGGAGTACTCGCTCGTTTAGGGACAAGGTTAGGTATCCCCATTAGTAAGTTAAGAGTTTTTTTCATATACTCTACTTTCGCCACGGCAGGATTTTTCTTCTTAATTTACCTATTCCTAGCTTTTTGCTTATGGGTGAAAGACATATTCATTATTCGTCGGCCAAATGTTTTTTTGACTTATGATTTTTTTAATATTGTCAGCCACAATAATCGCCCACTTATTGAAAAAAATATTCCAATCATACGCCTCAACTTTTCCAGAAAAACGAAAGGAGAGATTGGGCAAATTTCAACGACTTATTCAGCAACAAACAAGCCTCTATTCTAGAAATCATTGAAAACAAGCAGAGCATTGGATATATCGTTATTTGGAAAATTTTAGATTTTACTTTTGTAGAGCATTTTGAAGTGTTTGAACAGTTTAGAAATAAAAACTTTGGGACAAGTATACTAACTCAACTAAAAAGAAACCTATAAATATATCATCTTAGAAATTGAACCTCCATCACTCAACGATATAGCTCTCCGACGACTGAACTTTTACCTCAGAAATAAATTCTATATAATTGATAACAATTATATCCAACCAAGTTACGGAGAAGGAAAAGAGCCTATTCCACTCTGTCTAATGGCAAATTTCACCCCTATCAATATATACGAAATAAAAATCCCACATCTATTCCATTGTGTATAAAAATAAATTTTTCCTTATGATATCTACCATCATAAGGAAAGAGTTTTTTTGTGTTCTTGGAATCTTAACGAATATTCTTTTTCATTTTTTTCAATAACATTAAATTCAACAATCGTGCCAAACTTATAAAAAAACGCCCAGCGCAATGCTTTTTTTATCAAATTCATTGTTTTTTTATAAAAAAACACTATTTTTTTGCAGGCAATTAAAAATAAACATAAAAATGAGTTTGATTAGAGAATTTAAAAGATTTTTGCATTCAAGGGAAATGTCCTTGATTTGGCCGTGGGGGTAATCATTGGTGCTGCTTTTTGGAAAAAAATAGTATCATCACTAGTAGAAGATGTTATCACTCCTCTATTACTTAATCCTGTATTAAAAAGCCACAAATACCGAAAAATATTTCAAAAACTTTCTTGGAATAGCGTTGCTTACGGAAATTTTTCTTTCCTCAATTATTAATTTCTTGTGTATAGCTTTCGTTCTTTTCCTTATCATTAAAGGAGCAAATTCTATAAAGAAAAAAAGAAGAGACACCAAAAAACTGAACCAACTCCTACAAAAGAAGAAATCCTACTCACCGAAATCCGTGATTTATTAAAAAAACAAATAGCCTTTTGCCTACAAATTAGGATTTTTTTCTGCACATCAAATTATTTTGAAAAATTCAAGAAATAAAATGAATGTGATTGATAAATAATTCATATATTTGTCTTAATAATAAAAAAATATTATGCCGAAAAATATCCAAACGAGCAGAAAAATATGCCTGCTTCACCCGTAAGAAAAATTAGTCCCATATGCTATACAAGCTAAACAAAAAGGAATCAAAGTTTATCATCTTAATATTGGGCAACCTGATATAGAAACTCCAGATGTAGTATTGAATACTATCAAAAATCAATCACTACGAGTTCTTGAATATGCACTTTCTGAGGGAAACATAGAGTATAGGACTGCATTAAAAAATTATTATCATTCATTAGGATTTAATGATTTGAATGAAAATAACTTTATCGTAACAAATGGTGGCTCTGAGGCTCTTAGTTTTGCACTTGCCTCCATATGTGATGATGGCGATGAAGTGATTATTCCTGAGCCTTACTATGCCAATTACAATGGCTTTACAGGTAGTTTCAATATCAATGTAGTGGCTATCCCTTCTGATATAGAATCAGGGTTTGCACTACCGAAAATAGAAGATTTTGAAAAAAAAATTACCGATAAAACTAAGGCTATACTTATATGCAATCCTGGTAATCCTACAGGATATTTATATACTAAAGAAGAATTACAAAAACTATCAGAAATTGCATTAAAGTATGATATCACTATCATCTCCGATGAAGTATACCGCGAATATGTTTATGATGGAGAGAATCAAATTTCCATGCTATCATTTCCAGAAGCATCTGATAATGTGGTAGTCATAGACTCTGAATCCAAACGATATTCAATGTGCGGAGCAAGAATAGGTTGTATAGTTTCTCGCTCTCAAAAGATACTAAATGCCTGCTTATTATTTGCTCAAGCAAGGCTAAGCCCTGTTTTATTGGGACAAATTGCAGCAACAGCTGCCCACAATAGTAATCTGGACCATTATATCTCTTCGGTAAGAGAAAAATACACAAAAAGAAGAAATATTTTAGTAAAATTACTCAATGAAATAGATGGCGTATTTTGCCCAACACCCAAAGGTGCCTTTTATTGTGCGGTAGAATTACCAGTTGATGATAGCGAAAAATTTGCTCAATGGCTATTAGAAAGTTACTCTAACAACAATGAGACCGTTATGGTTGCTCCTATGGGAGGATTCTATTCAAATCCAGAATTGGGAAAAAAACAAGTGAGAATAGCCTATGTATTGAAAGAAGAAGACCTACAACGCTCGGCAGAAATCCTAAAAGACGCTTTGGAAAAATACAAGCAACAATTTGGTTTATAAAAAACGAAACATTCCACAAAATAGTGGAATGTTTTTTTATATACCTATAATTTCTCTCGTTCGACCTACATCATGGACTCTCAAGATATCCGCTCCCTTATTCAATATCTGTTTATGTAGAGTCTGAGTCTCATCTTCTATTTCCAATGGCGACTTTCCTAATGGTTTATAAATAAACGACTTACGAGAAATACCTACTAACATCGGTAATCCTTGGTTGTCAATATATTCCAACTCAGCAATCATTTGTTCCTGCTGTTCAATAGTTTTGCCAAAAACCAAAAACCGTGGGTCAAGAATAATATCTTTAATCCCTAAATCCAATAATTGCTTAATTTTTTTACTAAAAAAATAATTAATCTCTAATATTATATCATTTTCAATATTTTTTTATGCATTGAATGATAATTTGGGTTTATATGCATTAAGACATATGGCAAGCCTACTTTTTGCTACCATTGGCAACATTTCACTATCAAACTGACCTGCCGAAATATCGTTGACTATATCTATCCCTTCATTATATCCAAACGATACAACTTCTCCATAAAAAAAGTATCCAACGACACCAACACCTCAGGAAAATGCTTTTTTTAATCGTAGAAATAAGATTTCCTATCCGTTTCATCTCCTCTCCAGCCGAAATTTTTATCTGCATTTGATCGTGTAGATTGAGCTCCTATATCAATAATATCTACCCCCTCGTCAATCATTTCCTCTACCCTTCGAAATGCCCGAATCTCAGAATTGTATTTTCCTCCATCAGAAAAAAAGAATCAGGGGTAATATTTAAAAATTCCCATTATTTTAGGACGATTAAAAATCTACTAATTTTTCCTCTGCAATTGATTGTTTTATACTTCTTATGCACCATTTCCGACACTTTTTGATAGCAAAAATTAAAAATTTATTTCCTCAAAAAAACAAATATTTATGTATCTTTGGAAAAAAACAAATTAACTTTTTTTATGCATAAAACGACAGAGGAATTCCAACAGATTATACAAATATGCAGAAGCCTATTCCTTAAAAAACTCACTGACTACGGAACCGCTTGGCGAATCCTAAGACCAACTTCAGTAACCGACCAGCTTTATAAAAAAATAAAAAAAGGCTCATAACCTTACAAAAATTCTGATACTCAAATGATTGAAGATGAATCAGAGGAGGATAGTTTTATCGGTATTATTAATTATGCTATCATTGGCCTTATTCAATTAGAGATTGGCCCATCTGAAAATCTAATTGAAAAATACAGACAAAAACAATGGAATTTTTATGATAGATTTTCTCACGAAGCTCAATTATTGATGGAGAAAAATCACGATTATGGCGAGGCTTGGAGAGAGATGAGGATTTCCTCCATCACAGACTTAATTTATCAAAAAAATACTGAGAACCAAACAAATAGAAGACAACAATGGAAAAAAACCATCATTTCAGAAGGTATATCTGCTAATTATTTTGATATGCTTAATTACGCTGTTTTCTGTATGATTAAACTCAAAAAAATTCTTAAAAAAATTATCAATGAAAACAATTTTAAGAATACTCATTTCTACAATATTCATTATCTCTGGGCTCGTAAAAAGCAATTGATGTAAAGGGATTTTTCGTTCAAAAATGGAAGAATATTTTTTTCAGCCTCCGTTTTTTTAATCTCCCTTTTCTTGAAAAATATGCCTTATATTTTGCTCTTTTCGTTGTCATATTGGAGCTGATTTTAGGTATAATGCTTCTTCTTAGCATCAGAGCAAAGAAGACAACATTGCTTTTTAATTTATCTATGTATATTTTTTTGCATTCCTTACTTTTTTTATTCTGCTTACTTTAATAAAGTAACGGACTGCGGATGCTTTGGAGATGCTATAAAATTCACACCTTGGCAAAGCTTCTGGAAAGATATTGTCTTACTCATCGGACTAATTATCCTATATTTTTACACAAAGAAATAATACAATGGGACCTATAAACTCCATACAAAAAAATAGCACTATCCACATCTGTTATCATCTTTGGGTATATTATTTTTATAGGAATTGATAGCGAACCAATTATTGATTTCCGAGATTATAAAAATCGGTACGGATTTAAGAAAGGAAAAAGAAAAAAATAGATAAAAAAATCCTGCCATATACAAAACCTTTTATATCTTAAAAAAATAATAAAAACCGGAGAAGAAAGGGAAGTAAATCAAGATGATTATATCAATATTGAAGAATATTGGGCAGAAAACTCTCCTTGGAAAATTTTGGAAGAAAAAACCACATCTAAAATGGTAAAAGAAGGTTATAAATCCGAAATTGCTAAATTTCATCTCGATGATGAGCAAGGAAATGATGAGACAAGCAATATTCTTAATGAAGAAAAAAAGTGATTTTAATATTTTCATACAAACCAAAAAGATATAAATATTAACTTATCATCAAAAAAATAAATAAATTAAAAACATAAATACCGCAATATTAATATTTTGGGAGTATCTCCTACACCAAATACATTTAGTAACATACCAAACCTATCAATGGATGCAACAGCAATAAAGACCATTGCGAGAAGTAATCCCTTTGTACTAATATTGAAAAATGGAAAAATTGAAACGAAAAAACCCTTAAAGGAATTTAACTAAACTTCATAATATGCAAAAATCCAATAAACCCACTGCAGGATATCATTTATTAATGATTTTTATCCTCCGTAGATCACCGATTCTCACCCGAAGAGGGTTTAAAAAAATATCTGAATATTTATTTGAAGAGTTTCCCTTCCGTATGAATTTAGATAACGAATTAGAGGCAATTGCTAAACTTCGTCCTGAAGATTGGAAAGACCATTTTGAATTCCACGCGAGATGCTTTTATGAAGATTCCACCGAAGAAGAAAGAATAAAGTTTATAACATTTGCAAAAATCGCTCATTAAGGCAGATAACCTAGTTACCAACGATGAACATAGATTTTTATAAATTGTTAAAAAAATCTATGGAAATTATCCTAACAAAAAAACCGCTCTGATAAATAGAGCGGTTAATTTTTGTCTCTGTCCTATGCTAAAAATTATTTAGCTGGAGCTTGCTCTGCTGGTTTAACATCAGCAGCGTCAGCAGCTGGTTTTTTTCTTCAGCTGGTTTAGCAGCGTCAGCAGCTGGAGCAGCAGCAGAATCAGCAGCTGGAGCAGCAGCGTCAGCAGCTGGAGCAGCAGAATCAGCAGCCGGAGCTTCAGTAGCAGCAGAATCAGTGTTTTCTGCAGCGTTTTCTGCAGGTTTGTTACAAGCAACAAGAGCCAAAGCAGCAACAGCTGCTACAAATAATGATTTTTTTCATGATAATAAAAAAATTTAAATTTGTTAATAATAAATTATGTTTATGTCCTTTTTATCTGTTCTATGGTCTACATAGATATTATGTCCACCCATTTTGAACAAGGCAAATGTATAACGAATAAAAAAATTTGCATAAGAAAAAAACTATTGTATTAACTTTGTAAAAATCATTTTTACAAATAAGCATATCTAATAATCAGTAAGTTAAATAAAAATTCAAATATTCGTGGATTTAGAAATATTATATTTTGAGCAACTAAAAAAATCATATCCAAGCTCAATATTTGAAGAATCACACCCCCACTTTTGATGAAATTTCAAAGTGGAAAGGGATTGATATTATCTATTTCCAAGAGGATTTAAGAAAAATAGCGAAAGGAAATATCAGTGAAAAGTCGTTTTTATACCTATTTTAAGACCTCTCCAATAAAGAAACTGCCAAGAGTTGATATACTAAATATTCTCTGTATCTATATCGGATACGAATCGTGGGCCGATTTCAAGAAATACAACAAAAATTCCATCTTCAACAGAGGAAAAAAACACTCTATTGTCCAAGAACAAGAGCAAGAAGAAGCAAAAATATCTCACCCCAACAAATATTATAAATGATAAAAAAAGAGAATAACAAAAGTATAGAAAACAGCAATAAAAAAACTATTTTACAAAAAAACAAATACTGATAATCAATCAATTACCAAAAAAACATATCTTTTTTTAAATATAGTAAATTTCTTTGGATTTCGTTTATTCTACTAATTATTTTAAGCGTTTTTTGCTATTTTTCAAAAAAATCGTATTTTTTTGGGAAGACCTACACTTATTGCTTTTCTGATGCCGATAGGAGTGCTGGAATAAAAAACTCATATTGAAATAAAAGTATTTAAGGAAAAATGAATCTCCCTTTAATTTATAAAAATACCTGCAGGGCAATGCTTTGAATATCATACCAAAGATAAGTTTCTAAAAAAATGGAAATTTCATCTCCTTTCTATGAAAAACATTACCATAAATAGAAGTTTAGAAAATGCTCCAGAGAAGGAATTAATTGAATTAAAAACCAGATGATTACAAATTTGCCTTCTATTATTTCTCATTAAAAGATACAGAAAACTCTAAGGAAATTATAAACCAAAAAAACGAAAGGAGTTAGAGAAACGAATCAGCGATAATGCAGTGATTAAACAAATCTACGACAATGATATTTATGGTGTAGAAACAATTAGTAAAGAAAAAAATATATTACATTAGTAACGACTCCTACAACTTCGCTTAAAAAAACCTCAATCTCATTGAGATGAAAAAGAGATGAAAATGGCAAAAATTATTTCAATAAAAATTTAAAAATTACTAACAATGAAAAATCAATAATATTATATCAATTTTATGCTTTTTTTGTTAATCTTTTTCTTGCAATAAAAAAAGACTGAAAAATAAAAAAACGAATTAGACATCCTAAGAACTAGTACAAATATCAAAAACCTATCCTGTAGGGAAAATGGATAGTATTCAAGCAATTAAATCTATTACTCAGCAAAAAGTACAAGAATTATTAGACCTATCTGCTCTCTACATCAATGGAAATCAAAAATACTCAGATTGATTCAGCAATGCTCAAACAGATGCAAGGATATTTTTTTATAAACCAGACTCCTTGACATTCAAAAACTATTTTTTTGATGATTTGAAAACAAATAATGTTAAATATATAAAGGTCTATCAATTAGAAGTTTCGAAAATTATTAAAGAAAAAGATACCATTGATTTGGCAAAATTCAATGTAGAGTATTTTAACAAGAATAATAAATCAATCGGCAATTTCTCCAAAAATGCTGAATATATCTTAGTTACCCCCAATAAAATGAGTAAAGAGTTTAAGTTTTACTTCCTAAATTTCTATCATAATAACAGTGGAGAGGAAAAAGATAGTACTTCGGTAGGTAACACCAAATAATGTAGAGGCATATCATCAGCCCAAAGGTCTATGATTCTTTCGTTCGGTGGAAAGAAATTAAAGCCTACTCGCTTTGATTTTGTATCAATCTGTCTAAAAAAAGCATCATAGAAGCCTTTGCCATAGCCTACTCTATTCCCCTTGTCATCAGAATATAGCAATGGAGTAACAACGTAATCAAAATATTTCTCATCACTGAAAATATCATTTTTAGGCTCTAGTATTCCCCATTTATGAGAAATGAACTCTGTAGAACGAGTGATTTCAATGGATTTCATTTCATTACCAAAAACTTTTGGTACGAACACTCTTATATTATTCTGGAAACAATATTCTATCAACAAAAAAATGTATCTACCTCGTTATGTTTTTGAAATAGGTAAAAAAACAATGAATTAGTTGGTTTTCAGATATATTAAATTGTAAAATGAAATTTTTCTATTATTTTTTTCAGATAACGTTTTTTTATCTCATATTGGGATAGATTTTTTTCCTTTTGAAATATATATTTTCCTTAATTCAGATTTTTAGCATATCTATTAAGTTTCCTTAACACTAATAATTTTTTCTTGGACATGCATTCGCAGCCTTTTCACAAGAATCAAAGGCATCAGAGAAAGGTGTTTTCAATGTGTGAAACCCTTTTTTATCAGTAGATTTCAATAGAACAGACTTTCCATCTTTCTTAGACATACGAAAAATATTCGGGTGCAAACTCTGCACAATAGTTACAGCCTATACATTTATCTCTTTGTAGAGTAATGATTATCATAAATTCTCTTTTTCAAGATTCAATATCAGTGCAAAAAAATATAAAAAAAGAATATTCATTCTAAAAAAATCAATCATTTTTTTAAATCAAATATCCTTCCTATCTTTTGTACTTTATTTAACTAAAAAAATGGAAATAACGAATCTACAAGAACAAGTTGATAAATGGATAAAGAACATCGGCGTAAGATATTTTAATGAACTAACGAATATGGCTATCCTTACCGAAGAAGTGGGAGAGGTAGCTAGAATAATTGCCCGAAGATATGGAGAACAATCGGAAAAAGAATCCGACAAAAACAAAGATTTGGGAGAAGAGCTGGCCGATGTGCTATTCGTTACTTTATGCCTCGCTAATCAAATGGGAATTAATTTACAAAAGGCATTTGACAAAAAACTTCAACTAAAAACGGAGAGAGATAGAGACAGGCACCAACAAAATCCAAAACTGAAATAACTACTAAGCGAAAAGCCCATCATTATGAAATATATTCAACTTTCAGGCTCTAAAAGTGAGACTAATCGTTTGTTAATCCTCCAAAAATTATTCAGTAATATTGAAATCAAAAACATATCCAATGCCCAAGATAGCCAGCTCCTCATAAAAGCACTCAACTCTTGCGAGGAAACAATAGATATACACCACGCAGGGACAGCAATGAGGTTCTTAACAGCTTTCTTTGCCATTCAAGATGGAAAAACAACAATTTTGACAGGCTCCAAACGAATGAAACAACGCCCCATAGCACCACTAGTAGATGCACTGAAAAAAATTTAGGCGCTGAAATACACTATATAGAAAAAGAAGGGTATCCACCTATCAAAAATATATGGAAAAACAACAACCTTATCAAGAGTAAAAATATCGGCAAACATTTCCTCACAATTCATTACAGCACTGATATTAATTGGTGGAAAATTAGAAAATGGCCTTCAAATAGAACTAATAGGAAAAATAACATCCAGACCTTACTTAGAAATGAGCTTAGAAATGCTAAGAATCGTCGCTCCTCACCTAAAAAACAAAATAACATTTATTGATAACATTATATCAATCCCAAACATTACCGAACTACCTCATAAAGACTATACCATAGAGTCCGATTGGTCTTCTGCTAGTTACTTCTACTCTTATGTCGCCATCAGTCACCAATCATTAGAATTGGGAAATTTCAAAAGAGTATCTCTCCAAGGTGATGCATCTTTAGTGAATATTTATGAGATTTTTTTGGGATAAAAAAACTCAATTTGATGATATTAAACAAACTATCTCATTAACCTCAACAAATAATTTTTGTTTATCCTAAACTCATTAAAATCAATATGAATGACTGCCCAGACATCGCTCAAACACTTTGTGTAACAGCCACCGCACTCAAAATACATTTTGAAATAAATGGACTTTCCACATTAAAGGTAAAAGAAACCGATAGGCTCGTAGCTCTACAAAACGAACTCCTAAAAATTAGGTTGCCATACAGAAATAACGAATGATAGTATCAAATCTACTAAATTCTCCGAGATAGGGAAAAATATAAGCATAAAAACCTATGACGACCATAGGATGGCAATGGCCTTCACTCCATTCCGATACATTCATCCTATCCATATTGAAAATCCCGAAGTAGTAGAAAAATCTTATCCCAATTTCTGGGTAGATTGGGATTTCATCACAAAAAAAGGAATGTAAAAACTACATTCCTCATTTTTTATCTTACTCTTCCTCTCATTCTCATATGTGGATTGTGCATATGTTTCTGCACTGATGGTAATTTTATTTGGTCTTTCAGCATTTTTATTTGGTCGGTCATTAACCCTGCAGAGTCTAATCTCTTAGCTTCTTCTAATAGTTTTTGTCCCTCTTGTTTCCTTCCTCTTGAGAGTGCCATCGCTGCCAAGTTTAATGTTGCCATTGCTCTGTCTTGTTTCATATTAAGACCATACTCCAATGCTTTCTTCATCAATGGCTCGGCTTTGGTTGGATTATCCTGTACAATAACCAACCCCTTCAAATAATGATAATACCCAAATTGTGAGCGGTGTAATTGCCCCTCAAAATTTACTATTTTACTCAACCATTCGTTCGCTTTTTCTATTTTCTGATTTCGTAATTGCCAAAATGCCAACAAAATATACTCATTCTTGTAATACAACAAAATTGGTATCCCCGCCAATAAAATAGAGACGATACCCCAGCCCCAACTTCTGTCCCAGATTAGGTATATTCCTAAAACAATCATCAATCCTGCTATTACAAATTTAATATTCTTATTCATTTCTGTTAAATTTCTGCAAATATAAGATTTTCTGCAATACTTTTTTTAATTAAATTCTACCTTAATTATCAAAATTACAATTCAAAAATAAAAGGTGATAATGTTTCCTACACCCAGCGTTAAAAACCGAATGGCAATTGGGACACTCATCTACCCTCATATATTCTGCAATACTCAGTTCGGTATAGCAATTCCCACAGAGGATAGCTTTCTCCTCAAAATCCATATGCTTCCATCGGTCTATTTCGTGAGTTTCGCAGGCTTTGTGGCATTGAAAGCAAGGATAATACTTATCACAACATTTAAACTTGATAGCAATAATATCCACCTGCGAATGATAATGTTCGCATCGGGTATGTTTGTCTATCGTAAGGCCATATACTTTTATGCTTTTTCTTCGTGGAGGTATCCATTTTTTTATTTGATTTTTGATGGGTAAAGGTAATTAAAAAAATCCACAATCATAAACTTTTATTTTCAGATTGGTAAGTCTGTATATTTATTTTGAATATATTTCGCCAATATCGCCTATCAAATTCTGATGAAAATCCTTACCTTTGTTGTATGAATGATGTTTTCTACTTAAATCGTTGTATAGAATTAGCTCAAAAGGCAAAAGGCTATACCTATCCCAATCCAATGGTCGGTGCCGTAATTGTCCATAATGGAAAAATCATCGGCGAGGGCTACCACCAAAGAGCAGGAGAGCCTCACGCAGAAATTAACGCCATTCACTCGGTGAAGAATCCCAAATTATTACCAGAATCCACCATTTATGTCTCCCTCGAGCCTTGTTCGCACTACGGAAAAACTCCTCCTTGTGCCTTAAAACTAAAAGAAATAGGTTTCAAACGAGTAGTTATCGGTATCGGAGATATACACAGCAAAGTAAATGGGCAGGGTATCAAGATATTAGAAGATGCAGGAATAAATGTCGATACCGATATCCTACGCAAGGAATCTTGGGAACTCAACAAGAGATTCTTTACTTTTCATCAAAAAAAGAGACCTTATATCATTCTCAAATGGGCTGAGTCGCTCGATGGATTCATTGACAAAGATTTTCAGCCAATCCAAATCTCCAACTCATTAGCAAAACAAATTACCCATAGGATTCGTAGCGAGGAACATGCCATTTTAGTGGGAACACAGACGGCCCTTCGGGACAATCCAAACCTCACGACAAGGGAAATTTTTTTGGACGAAACCCCATTAGGCTCCTTATAGATTGGGATTTACAAGTTCCGAAACATTACAACTTATTAAATAATGAAGCAGAAACTATTATCTTCAATCAGCATATAGATAGAAGAGATGGGAATTTACAATATATCACCATACGAAAGGATAATTTCCTAAATAACCTGATGGATAAACTCTATGAACTACAAATACAATCTATGATAATAGAGGGTGGTACATACACAATACAACAATTTATTAACGAAAAATCTTTGGGATGAGACTATAATATTTAAAAAAATCCAAATAAAAAAATCTTAATTTTGGCACCAAAGCACCAAAATTTCCAATGGTCGCTGATAGTATCTCACCCCTCAGAGATAATAATTTACATTGGTTTTTCAATGATAAATCTCCTCAAAATAATAAATAACAAACGATGAATATACTTAACCTCCTAATTGATGATAGAGAACAAGTGGAATTGTCGGATATTTTCCTAAGTGAAGACAATCGCCAACAGATTTTACAACTTATCAAGGAGCAGAAATATACAGATGAACTTTTAAAATATGATTTACCTATCAACAACAAGGTATTTCTCTTTGGAAATTCTGGTTGTGGCAAGACGACAACTGCCAAAGCCATTGCCACCGCTCTGAAAAAACCTGTCTATATACTTAATCTCAGTAATATTGTAAGCTCTAAGATAGGCGAAACAGGGCAAAATCTAAAATTAATCTTTGATAAGGCCTCTCGCGACAAGGCGGTGCTATTTCTTGATGAGTTTGACCAGATAGGGAAAGCCCGTGGCAATGATGACAAAGATGTGGGTGAGATGAGACGATTAGTAAATACTATCATTCAACTAATAGATTACTTCCCAAAGAATGCACTACTTATATGTGCATCTAACCATCCTCAAATCATAGACATTGCATTGATGAGAAGATTTCAATTAAAAATCAGCTTTGAACTACCCAGCGACGAAGTACTTAATGAGTACTATGATGCTATACTATCTCATTTCCCAGAAAATCTTAGAAGTATCAATAGGAAATTTGGTCTATCTTTTGCCGAAGCGAAGGACTATGCATACACAATAATAAAAGGAAACATTATTAATCAATTAGAAAAAACCAACAACAATGCCTGAAAACATTATCCACAACCTAAATGTAATCCTAAAAAGGATAGAAAATGCTTGTATAAATGCGGGTCGTAACCCTAAGGAAGTAAAACTTTTGATGGCCACAAAGACCGTATCAACCGATAGAATAAAAATCGCTCTGCAAACTGGGCAGACTCTCATTGCAGAAAATAAAGTGCAAGAAGTGAAAGAGAAATATGAAGACCTAAAAAACATCCCGCATACCAGCCACTTCATTGGGCACCTACAAACCAATAAGATAAAAAGACATATTGAAATATGGGGTTCAGTGTGTTCAATCTATTGATAGATTAGATTTAGCAGAAAAACTCCATCAAAAATTACTCGCAGAAGAAAGAGAAATGAACATTCTCATACAGGTAAATACCTCCAATGAAGAAAGTAAATTTGGAGTTTCGCCAGAGAATACCTTAGATTTAGTGAAAGAAATATCTACTCTCAGCACCCTGAAAATAAAAGGTCTGATGACAATTGGGCTATTCAGCAGTGATGAAGAACGAGTGAGAACTTGTTTCCAACTATTGAAAAGTCTACAACAAAAAATTACCAACCTCAATCTCCCAAATGTAGAAATGAAGGAACTATCTATGGGAATGAGTGGGGACTTAGAAATCGCCATACAAGAGGGTGCAACTATCGTAAGGGTAGGAACTGCTATTTTTGGTGAAAGAATCTATCCCGATTCCTACTATTGGAATGAGCAAAACAAATAAAGGCTAAGCGAGATAAAAGCTGACCACTATTTATTATTTCTCATACTTTTCGCGATATTCTTTTACTTTTTGTCTCAGATACTCAATTTCTTTGCGATATTGAGAAATTAGTTCATTTTGATTAGTAATTATTCCGTTGTACAACTTCGTAAGCCTCTCTATCTCTATTATTTTCGTTTCGTGGAGCTGATTGAGCAACTTTGTCATTTCCTTTATTTCTTGTCCTTGCCTCGCACTCTCTTTATCCTGTGTTGTTGTTCCAGTACTATTTATACATATGTTATTATCTCCATTATTATTTTTTTGCGTGTTGTGTATAGCCTCATTGTGCGGGTAATGGGCGTATAAGGTCATTAGCTCTATAGCACTGCCGGGGCACCTTGCGTCCTTGACTTTCCCAATACTGCACAGCTCGGAGTGAGCTTTTTGTAATTTCTGCGAGTTGTTTTTTTGTGTTAAATTGTGTTTTTTTCTATATTCTTTTATTTCTTTTTGCGTCCATAATTGAAATTTTTTTCTTGTTGATTTTCAGTTAGTTATTTTTTTCTAAAAATACATTATAAAAAAACTAATGGTGATTTTTCTTATTTAAAGTCTATCATTTTCTCAAAATAGGTATATCCATCTGCATCATAGGCTATTAAGATAAAGTAATATTCTCCTTTGGGAAAAATTTTTCAGGGATATGGACCCTCTCTTGAAATGTAAAAATCTATTTTTTTCCCTCATAACGATTATATCGCTCATCAATTCTATATGTTGGAGTTCGTTTATTGATAATCTCGATTCTCATTGTATTAATAGGATTCTTATTGGATTTCACCTCAGCAGAAATATCAAATTGCTCACCAACCTTACCGATACCTTGTTTACCAATAGTTTTTCACATTCATTTGGAAGAGAGCGGGAAGGATTTTTAGTTCTTTTTGTATTTGTTGTTCTCTATTTTTTTCGTTTTTTTCACATAGATTTTTTTAATAGATAATCCCCTGCTGTGAAAGATGGTTCTATGTAAATTTGCTGTTGTAAGAGTACATCATTAAATCCAGAAAGTGGCAATTTGAGCTCCCTCACGAGTTTTTTTGTGTATTTTTTTCTATAATTTGTATTTTTGCCTCAGAAATTTTCTGATTTGAGATAATTTTCCCCTCCAAAAGAAAATTGACACCTGCTCTTATTGGCTCTATATCATCCAATTGAAGTGCTAATATCTCATTTGAGGCAGTTTCTGTTTTCACTATTAAGATTTCATTTTCGTTTCTACACGAAGAAATTACTAATAGAGATACTGTGCATAATAAATACTTTTTTTCATTTTGTTATAGTTTTTTTAGTTCATAATCTTCTATATTTTCTATTACTATTTTAATATCCCCAATTCGTCTGCTATTCATATAGGGAAATATAATGTTTTTTTCCTAATTTGCTTGATATCCAACTCTGGCGGAATGATGATGGTCGCTACGCCTTTATTCTTGATAATCATTATATTAGTATCAAAAATAGTCTATCATCAGTTTTTTTCATTTTTCTGCAATTGCCACTGGTTACTCCCCCATCTAACCCCAATAAAAAAACAAGCAATACCAAAAAGCAGCCGAAGATTAATTTTTCATAGAGAATTTTTTTCAATAAAATCTCTTAATAAATAAACTATCACCAATAGAAATATAAATTCTATACTATTCAAATAAATATTTTTCTAATAAAAAAATCCATCTATTGATGCAAACACCTTTACTAATTTCAAAAAAATATTGATGCAAAACCATCATAAACAATATTAATATACTGAGCATTAACTCCAAAAACCAAATAAAATTGTAATAAATAACGACACTATAATTAAACATTCCGAAAGCGGAATGACCAAAAAAATTAGCCAAAATTGATATTAATGGCACTTGATGAAAGTAAAAAATAATTAGTGGAAGTGTGCCAAGCTGAGCTGCAATCGTCATAGACAGCAGACTAAGAAAATACTGCCCCAGCCTATTTTTTTGTATTTTTTTCCATTATCCGAGGGCTAATCATCAGTATTCTATTGGAAATCACTTTATTAAACCAATAAATACCCAAAACTGCCGAGTAACTCAACTGAAATCCCACATCAAAAATCTGCTGAGTATCAATCATTAAAATTACCAAGGCCGACAGACTCAATGAATGGAGTAGATCGGATTTTCGTTGTAGAAGAACAGAAATAAAATAGATACTTATCATCAAACATGAACGAGTAACCGAGTTTCCAAAGTCTATTAATAAAGCAAATAACCATATAAAAATCAGAGCAATAACTATAGACTTTCTCCTATCTATTAATTTGGATAATCCCCACAAAATTACGCCAAAAAAATTATCCCAAAGTGCGTCCCCGAAATTGCCAAAATATGCACCACTCCTGCCTTGGCAAAATCCTCCGTAGTCTCAGTATCCATCTCGGTACGATCTGCCAAAATTATTCCTTTTAAAAGTTCTTTATTTTTTTGAGAAATATACCGCGACTTATTGATATTCAGTAATATGTTTTGCCTAAACTGCCGAACTCTATCTCTAAAAAGATGTTTTTTTCAATCTCCGAAACCGATTCTATTTCTGGTATATATATTTGATGAAAAGACCCTTTGTCTCATCATATATTTTTTTAGTAATCAAATAAAAAAATCGTGACTCGGCTTCTCTATCCGATGGATAAAACCAAACCCCGAATAATAGTGCCTAAAATCCAAATCTTGTTCGGTCTTTGGAATAGAAAGTACTGCATTAAATCTCTTATTATCAAAAAAACACCTCTACCTTATACCGCTTATTTTTTTTGTATTTGATTTTAATTTTTTTCTTCTAATTTAAAAAGCAATATTCCCACTCGATTGGCGTACTTCCGCAGGATGCTGATTCTTATTAATAAAATGGCATAAACTTCCCAAAGACAAAAAAATAAAAAAATCCCAATATCAACATCTTTATCCTCCACCGAAAAAAATAAAATGAAATTATGGATAATAGAAACATCACAACAACAATAATAACTGATAACCAATAATTAACCCCTATGAATTCTTGAAAGAAAAATACCTAAAATAAAAAGTTATTACTATGATAAATATTGGTTGGCTATACATTAAGATTTTGTTTTTCCTCAAAAATTATAAAAAAATATTTTTAAATGGAGAAAAAAAGATTTATTTTTTTAAGATTTTAAGTAACTTTGGCAAAATTATTTTATGAATCACCAACAAGAGGCATTATACTCTATTGCATTACGAAAAATCGGCAGGAGTGGGAGATATTACCTTCCAAAAAAACTTATCGAGGAATTTGGCTCGGCCGAAAGAGTTTGGCTAGATGCTCCGAAAAATACTGAAAAAAACATTAATAAGTTTAATAAAAAAATGTCTCTTCTGAAATCGGTAATGAACATCATTTGGATTTTTGCAAAAAAAGAATTAGATTTTTTTGTGAAAAAAACATAATATAAAGATTCTATTAAGACATTTTGAAGAACTTCCTTATTATCTGAATAGCTGTGATGACGCCCCCGCAATCCTCTACCAAAAAGGAAATATTCCAGACACTCCTAAGCCAATAAGTATCGTCGGAACGAGAGAAATAACTGCCTATGGGAGAAACTTTGTCAAACATTTATTATCTGAAATAAATAACTTTAATACAATAACAATCAGTGGATTAGCCTATGGTGTGGATACCGAAACACACGAACAATCTTTACAAAAACAATATTCCTACCATTGCTGTCTTGGCTCACGGATTACATATGCTCTATCCATCTAAAAATAAGAGACTTTCGGAACAGATATTAGAACAAAATGGAGCATTACTTACGGAATTCAACTCGTCTCAAAAGCCTGATAGGGAACATTTTTTACAAAGAAACCGTATCGTTGCGGGACTATCTCAGAGTCTTATTATTGTAGAAACTGCCTTTGGAGGTGGTTCTATCAGCACAGCAACCTATGCTAATAACTACAATAGAGATGTCTATGCCCTACCTGGGAAAATCACAGATAAATACAGCCAAGGGTGCAACCATCTTATTTTCCAAAATAAAGCAATGGCTATTTCATCTATCAAAGAACTTGTGAAATTATTAGGATTCAACACTCCAAAAACCAATATTGGAGAATTATTTCCTACCAAAACACCCGACCTTAGTGAGCAACAAAAAGCCCATCTATCAATGTATAAAAAAATAATCATAAAAATCACTCTAGACGATTTATCCGAAAAGATGAAAATATCAACCTTTGAACTACTCCCTATTCTATTAGAAATGGAAATTTTGGGAGTAATACAATCATTTTCGGGGAGACAATTTTCTGTTTCATAATATTAACCACACTGTATATTATTCATAAAAAAACAATCATTTAAATACAAAAAAATAATTAAAAAAACCTTTATTTTTTTACACTTAATAAATTTTTTTAATCTAATATTGAAAAATTTTTTTCAATAAAAAAATAAAAAAACTATTTGCGTATTAAAAAAATTACATTAACTTTGTTTCCAACAAACATATTATATTATCATTATGGCACAAAAATAATGTAGAGCAAGAAATCAAGGATTTCATTGCTAAAGTAGAAAGCAAGAAACCCAAACGAACCAGAATTTTTTTACAAGCAGTAAAAAGAAGTTGCTGTTACTGTGATTCCTTACATCTTGTCTAAAACCAACATATAACGGCAAAAAAACTTCTCGAGAGAATGGCTGAGCCTGAAAGAGTAGTAATGTTCCGCGTATCTTGGGTAGATGACAACGGTGAAATCCAAGTAAATAGAGGTTACAGAATCCAAATGAACTCTGCTATTGGACCTTACAAAGGTGGGCTTCGTTTCCATCCAACAGTAAATTTATCAGTATTGAAATTCTTAGCCTTTGAGCAAACTTTCAAAAAAACTCCCTTACAACACTTCCAATGGGTGGTGGTAAAGGTGGTTCTGATTTTTGACCCACAAGGAAAATCTGATATGGAAATTATGCGTTTCTGCCAAGCATTTATGACAGAATTATGCAAACATATCGGTGCTGATACCGATGTACCTGCTGGAGATATAGGAGTAGGTGCTAGAGAAATCGGTTACTTGTTCGGACAATATAAGAGAATTAGAAACGAATTCACAGGTGTTCTTACAGGTAAAGGTCTATCCTACGGAGGTTCGCTTATACGTCCTGAAGCTACGGGATTTGGGGTAGTTTATTTCGCAGAACAAATGCTAAAAACTATCGGACATGACCTAAAAGGTAAAGTAGCTACCGTTTCTGGTTTTGGAAATGTAGCTTGGGGAGTGGTAACTAAACTTAACCAACTTGGTGCAAAAGTGGTAACTATCTCTGGACCTGATGGATACATCTATGATAAAGATGGTATCTCTGGTGAAAAAATTGATTACTTACTTGAACTAAGAGCTTCTGGAAACAATAGAGCTGAGGATTATGTAAAAAAATTCCCTTCTGCTGAATTCCACCCTGGTAAGAGACCTTGGGAAGTAAAATGTGATATAGCATTCCCTTGTGCTACACAAAATGAACTTCACTTGGAAGATGCTAAAAAATTAGTAGAAAATGGTGTAATCTGTGTTACCGAAGCTGCTAATATGCCTTCTACACTTGATGCTATCAACTATTTCTTAGACAATAAGATTCTATTCTCACCTGGTAAAGCTTCTAACGCTGGTGGTGTAGCTACTTCTGGTCTCGAAATGACTCAAAACTCAATCAGACTAGGTTGGTCTGAAGAAGAAGTAGATGCTAAACTTAAAAATATTATGATTGGTATCCATAATGCTTGTGTAGAATATGGTAAAGAGGAAGGCGGATTTGTAAACTATGTAAAAAGGAGCAAATATCGCAGGATTCGTAAAAAGTTGCCGATGCTATGATTGCACAAGGAATCGTCTAGTCAAATATATAACCATATATTAATTATAAAAGACTATCTTTCGATAGTCTTTTTTTCATATACCTTATGCGTCTACAAAAAAACGAATATCTTTCAGTAAATTCCGAAAAATAACATACTACATAGAGTATAAATAAGGCGTGAGAGTAGCTTAATAAATATTAACAAGCACAAAAAAAACACATTGGATTTTCAATGTGTTTTTTTGTGCTGTAGTCTATAAGGGAATCGAACCCTTGTTGCAAGAATGAAAATCTTGAGTCCTAACCACTAGACGAATAGACCATTTATTTTTGCGTTTGCAAAAAAATATTTTTTTATAATCTACAAAAATTTTTTTATCTGTATTTTTTTTCAATCACTGCATTTTTGATACCTTTTTGGTCTAATTCTTGTTGAGATTTTATAGCCTCTTCTAAAGATTGATATTTACCATAAGTATAATAGAATATGCCATCTTTTTTTATTCTCTCCACATCTTTGAGAGCCAAAAATAGGGTCATTTTTTTATCTAATTTTGTTTTACTCACTGCTAATTCTATCGTATAATATCCGAAAAGCTAATTTTTTTGGTTTGGAACAAATCCGATACTAATCGCATTTTTTTAAAACCTGCATCTTTGGCTATCTTCAAATTGGTATCTCGCACAGAGGCATAGTTTGTGTTAGCATAATAATATTTATAGTCATCTCCCTCTTTAAGAATTAATATATACTTTAACCCTCTAAGTTCTGGGGCATTTTTCTGTATATTTTATAGGGCTTGACATTAGCAAAATCCTAAAGTCATTTTTAAGAGGATTTTCTATTTTTTTTACTAATTTCGGTGGTTCTGGTTGCTCTGTTTTTCCCAAAAAAATTGCATCTTTATATCCCATGATAGCATTAAAAAAATGCTCTCTGCTATTTGGTCTTGGCCGCTTTCTGAAGAAATATAGGCCGCTTCGTCATAATTACTTGCAAATCCTATTTCTGTAAGGATTGAAGGCATAGCATTTCTCCTCAAAACATGCAAATCTTTTTTTGTTTCACTCCTCTGGAAAATCGTTTATCTTTATTCACGAAGTTATCTTCCAAAAAGGCCTCCAATCATCAAGCTTTTTTTGCCAAATATTTATTTTTGCTGAATTTTTAAGGGCTATGAGAGATTCTGGCGAATCTGGGTCATATGATGCGAAAGTCTGTTTATCTTGCTCATTTAGAAAAATCACATCATTTTCCGCCTTTGCGACTTCTAAATTTTCTTTATTTTGGTTAGGACCTTGTACAAAAGTCTCCGTTCCATAAGCTGTTGCTCCCTTTAGATGCATTCACATGGACGGATACGAATAAATCTGCCTTACTACGATTAGCGAGATTTGTCCGCTCGGTCAGGGTGGGATACACATCAGTCGTTCTGGTATATATAACCTTAATATCCTTATATTTTTCAAGCTTGCTCCCCAATTTCAAAATCACGGCAAGAGTTACATCCTTCTCGGTCACTCTCCCCAAATCTGGGTAAGTTCTGCTTGCTCCATGGTCGGTACCTCCATGTCCAGCATCAAGGACTATAACAAATTTTTTTCTGTGCCTGAATAATAAAACTCACTAATAATAAGATGATTACAAAAATATTTTTTTAAAAAGATTTCGTTTTATATTCCATAATATTAATTTAAAAAAATATTAATTTTTGAGGCGTCTAACCTAAAAAAATATAGTAAAGTTATCAAAAATAATTACCAAAAAAATAATTTACAAATTTTAATTATCCTAATTTTTTTAACAATTTTTTTAGGAATTTTTATTTGCACAAAAATACTACTAAAAAAATGAGGATAATAGGCCCATCTCCATTAAGAAAGATACCCTTTTAACAAAAAAAGAGGCTTTGGATGCTATTATCCAATCTTCGGCAGATAGCATCTATACTGATTTACCAAAGAAGATGACTTTTTCTTAACAAAAAAATGCCAAAATATCTTATCAAGATATGATTTTAGAGGCGGATTATATCTCCATCAATAATCAGTCTGGTATCGTTTTTTTGCAAGAGGAAAAATTGGATAAAAAAACGGGAAACTAATTTCTCCTGCAAAGGTTACTCAAGCAGGAAAGTCATATGAAACAGATAGTTTTAATTTTAACATTAAAACAAAGAAAGCTATTGCCTATAATGCCCGTACAGAGGAGCAAGGTGGAGTAATCGTCTCCGAAAAAACAAAAAAAGTCAGCGATTCTATTTTTTATTTCAAAAAAGGGAAATATACCACCGACGAGTATTTTCTACAAAAGAAGGATACTCTTGCTGATTACTATTTACTCGCTCCGGATATCAAACTTGTCAAGAAAAAAAGAGTTCCTTCATTATCACAGGACCGATACAAATGTATATTGAAAAAGTTCCCACTCCTCTAATTATGCCATTTGCTATACTTCCATTTTCGGAGAAACGCTCGGCAGGGATTCTTATTCCAAGTTTTGGGGAGAGAGAGACTGACGGATTTTTCTTAAATGGCTTGGGATATTATCAACCGATTGGCGAACACTTTGATTTAAAAGTACTTACTGACATCTATACAAAGGGTAGTTGGGCTGTGAGGCCTGAGGTTAATTATAGAAAAAACTACAAATATTCGGGGAGGTTTTCGGGAGAAATTTCTTCCACTTTAAGAGGGATAAAAGGACTTGATGACTATTCTAAAGTGAATAATTACAGCATACAATGGATACACACTCAAGATGCCAAGGCAAATCCTTTCTTTAACTTTTCGGCCTCAGTGAATATCGTCAATAGCAGTAATTTCTACACCAACTCGCTGAATAATCAGCATATTTACGATGGAAATAATCTCAATACTCAACAAAACTCGAGTATAAGTTTCACGAAGCGATTCCTCAATCTACCAATTACAATTACTGGGTCTGCTAATTATTCTCAAAACTTTACGACAGATGTTACAAATATTAGCCTTCCGCAGGTGAATATTGCCGTTAATCAATTCTATCTATTTAAACGAAAAGGCGGAGCAGAAGATGGGCTATTGAGAAATATAATGGTACAAACGGGACTTAATTTCCGTAACGATGTGAATACAACAAGCCATTTTCTTTTCAAAAAAGAAATGTGGGACGAGATGAAAACGGGAGTCCAAATTCCCATAAATATCTCTACCAATACCAATGTTTTACGCTATTTTACCTTGACTCTTTCAGCAAATACGAATAATGTACTGACTACCAAAAACTATCACCAAAAAGTTATGATGCTGCAACCAATAGAGAAGTGATTACTCCAAATAGACATATCTCAGGATATACCACTTTTGGGACGAGTGTAAGCCTACAAACCATACTCTATGGAGACAAAAATTTTGGAAATAAATATTTTGTGAAGGCTATAAGACATATGATGACACCGAGTATTAGTTTTAACTACACACCTGATTTTGGCAACCCCAAATGGGGCTATACAAAACAATACACCAATGCTCGTGGTGAGATTACTGCCTATTCTATCTTCGAGGGAGGAGTATTTGCTACACCTTCTATGGGACTTAGTCAATCCTTGGGAATTAATATTGGTAACAATATTCAGATGAAGGTTCGTTCTAAAAATGACTCAACGGGGATAAAAAAAATAAAGATTTTTGAAAATCTTAATATCAATGCAAGTTATAACTTTGCAAAGGAAAAATTCCGTTGGTCGGTGATTAGCATTTCAGCACAGAATTCATTCTTCAATGGGAAAATGAATCTTAACTCTCATCTTACAATAGACCCGTATAAAATCGTATTTGATGGAAATGGTGCAGGAACACAAGTAGAACAATTTGGCTTTGGTCTGCAAGGATTCAATACCCAACTTTCATTCCCATTGAACAACGAAACTTTTAGCAAAAAAAGAAAAAAACTATGCCGAAAAAAATATAAAAACAAAAAGGCGAGATACGATACGAAAAATTACTATTTTGATGAAGATAGTTATGCTCAATTTGAGCAACCTTGGACATTGAATGTAAATGCCAGCTATGCCTATTATAGAAACTCACAGAGCCGTTTTGGTTCGAAGACTTTCAGTTTGGGATTAGATGGAAATATCAAACTGACACCATTTTGGACGATTTCAGGGAATGCTCAGTTTGACCTCGTTACGAAAAAAACTTGCCTATACAAGACTTGGTTTTTCGCGAGACCAAAGGAGTTTTATGATTAACTTCAACTGGGTTCCTTTTGGGGTTTATAAGGTGTATGATTTCTACATTGGTATCAAAGCAAATATCTTACAAGATGCCCTAAAAATATAAGAACAGAAGTTTCCAAGAGAGAAACCCTAAATTTTTAATAAAAAAACACCTCCAAATATTCGGAGGTGTTTATCTTTTTATTCTGCTAAATTTATAATACCATTTTTTTAGCCTTGTATCCATCACTACTCAATGCTCTTTTTCATAATTTCGTCATTGGTATCTAAATTTTCTTTGGAATTTTCTTTATGGTAAATATGAAATTGTACTGCTGCCAATTTTATTTTTTTCTATAACAACCTTTTTTTTATTAATCTTACTACAATATCCCAGTCTTCTAATCCCCAACCTACAAAAATCAGCATCATAACCATTAATATCTAATAAATCTTGCTTCCAAAAAAACTCATATTACAACCTCTTATTCTATAATACATTTTCTCGATAGGTGCATTTTCTATCTTTGAAAAATATATTAAATAATGGAAAATATATAGCATTAAATCTATTTTTAATATTCCGTGTGCAGAAACTAAGATTAATATTTTTTTAGTCCTTATTATTTCATTGGAAATGTCCTGCAAAAAGCAAAGTACGAGACCCTGTAATAAAACATTTTTTTCTGTGCAAATCTCTTATGGTCTTTTTACAAAAATTTCTATGTAGTATCACATCTCCATCTATCTGTATCACATATTCATAACTTGCCTTTGCTATTGCTTTATTTCTTATTTCTGCTAATCTAAATCCCTTATCTTCGTGCCAAATGTATATCAACGGAACAGGAAACTTCTCTTGAAATTCCTTAATTAAAAGAGCCGTATCCTCTCTTGAACCATCATCTGCAATAATTACTTCATCTGGCAATTCCGTCTGTCCTTTTTACACTTTCTAAAACCAAATATAAAGCTTCTTTCCAATTATATGTCGATATGATGAGACTTACTTTCATTATTTCGTTATTCAACTACCGCAAATATATCATTTTTTTCCATAAACAAACAATCCAAAATAATATTTCTGCCAAAATTTCCTGAATATATGCCAAAAATAGACAATATTTATCCTTTTTTTGAAGAATTGGCATAATCTTAGTAGCATTCAATATGTAAAAGATATTTATTAACAAAAAAATACAATACATTATGTCAGTAAATTTTTAAACCATTAGCAGATAGAGTGTTGGTAGAACCAGCACCAGCAGAGACAAAAACAGCATCAGGATTGATCATTCCAGACACAGCGAAGGAAAAACCACAAGAAGGGGTAGTAGTAGCCGTAGGGAATGGTAAAAAAGATGAACCGCTTACCGTAAAAAGTAGGAGATAGAGTTCTTTATGGTAAATATTCAGGGCAAGAATTGAAATTGGATGGTAAGGACTATCTTATCGTGAGAGAGTCTGATTTGTTAGGGATTTTAGGATAAAATTTATGCCACCAATATATAAATCCCCTCAAGGTATATATACTCCAAAGGATATGATAACTAATGTGGATGTTATCTATGATGGAGGAGATCAAGGAGTGTCTATCGCAAAAAATTATTTGGGATAATGAAGAAGTTATAGGAATAAGGTGGAATATAGCTTTAAGGGAATGGGATGATGGAGATAAAATGTTAGGTAATAAGGATTGCTTAGGTCATCCAGTATCAAGAGGTTATCCAACTTGGTTTATTTTACCGAGAGAAATATTTTATTGTGATTCAGACATAGTAAGAAAAAGTAAAAAGAAGTGCTGAAGGAAAAATAATTGTAAATAAGGATTAGTAATTCAGTCTATTGTTTTTAAAAAAATTAAAGAAAATGGCAAAAGAAATTAAATTTGATATTGAATCAAGAGACGCATTAAAAAGAGGTGTAGATGCATTGGCGAATGCAGTAAAAGTTACATTAGGGCCAAAAGGTAGAAATGTAGTAATTGAAAAGTCTTTCGGAGCACCGCATGTAACTAAAGATGGTGTTTCCGTAGCGAAAGAAATCGAGTTGGAAGACAAAGTAGAAAAACATGGGGGCTCAGATGGTGAAGGAAGTTGCTTCTAAAACCAATGATATTGCAGGAGATGGAACTACCACAGCTACAGTTTTGGCTCAAGCTATCGTGAGAGAAGGGTTGAAAAATGTGGCAGCAGGAGCAAACCCAATGGACTTAAAAAGAGGTATTGACAAGGCTGTTTCTGCGGTGGTGGAAAACCTTAAATCTCAGTCTCAACAAGTAGGAGATAATAATGATAAAATAAAACAAGTAGCTTCTGTTTCTGCAAATAACGATGAAACTATTGGTGGACTTATTGCTGATGCTTTTGCAAGAGTTGGTAAAGAAGGCGTAATTACCGTAGAAGAAGCAAAAGGAATAGATACTACCGTAGATGTAGTAGAGGGTATGCAATTTGATAGAGGTTATCAATCTCCTTATTTCGTGACGAATCCAGATAAAATGGTAACGGAATTGGATAATCCGTATATCCTTTTGGTAGAGAAAAAAATCTCTTCAATGAAAGAATTGCTTCCAGTTTTAGAGCCTGTAGCTCAACAAGGTAAATCTTTATTGATTATCTCTGAAGAGGTAGAAGGAGAGGCATTGGCAACTTTGGTTGTAAATAAATTGAGAGGTTCGCTTAAAATCGCAGCGGTAAAAGCTCCTGGTTTTGGAGACAGAAGAAAAGCTATGTTGGAGGATATTGCTATCCTTACTGGTGGACAAGTGATTTCCGAAGAGAGAGGTTTCACTATGGAGAATGCTTCTATTGAACTTCTTGGTAAAGCAGAAAAAGTAGTGATTGATAAAGATAATACTACTATCGTAAATGGTGCAGGAGAAGATGCTCAAATCAAAGCAAGAGTAAATCAAATCAAAGCTCAATTAGAATCTACTACTTCTGATTATGACAGAGAAAAACTTCAAGAAAGATTGGCTAAATTGGCAGGTGGTGTAGCTGTGCTTTATGTAGGTGCTGCTTCTGAAGTGGAAATGAAAGAGAAAAAAGACAGAGTAGATGATGCACTTCACGCAACGAGAGCCGCTGTGGAAGAAGGTATCGTAGCAGGAGGGGGAGTTGCCCTTGTAAGAGCGATAGAATCTCTGAACAATCTAAGTGGTGCTAACCAAGATGAGAATACAGGTATCAGAATCGTGAAAAGAGCAATTGAGGAACCATTGAGACAAATTGTAGCGAATGCAGGAGGTGAAGGTTCTGTAATCGTAGCGAAAGTAGCAGAAGGTAAAAGCAGATTTCGGGTACAATGCAAAAAAACTGATGAGTTTGTAAATATGCTTGAAGCAGGAATTATAGACCCTACAAAAAGTAACGCGTGTAGCTCTTGAAAAACGCTGCATCTGTAGCAGGTATGCTTCTTACAACAGAATGTGTAATCACAGAAATCCCAAAACCTGAAGCACCAATGCCACCAATGGGAGGCGGTATGCCGAGAATGATGTAAGAATAACTTAGAAGCTAATGGCTTTTTTTGCTGTTAGCTTTTTTTTATAAATTAAAAAAATTATTAAAAATTATGGCAACAACAGTACAGAATGCATTTGAAGAGTTTAATAAAGATGTTGTTAATTTAGACTCTAATAGAACAAAGAAAGCAAGAGCAAGTAGAGATTGGTTATTAGGTAAATTAAGTAGTTTCGACCAAAAAAAGAAGGTCTTTACTTCCCTTTTTGAATATAATGATAAACATATAAAAATTTGGTTCTTTTTGCACGAAATACTAAAAATTAGAGAATTAGATGACATAGATTTAATGTTTTGTTTAAAAAGCAGATAACGCTTATTATTCGTATAGCTGTGGGATATATTATATTCATACAGAAAATGCAGGAGAAAGATTGAAAAAAATTATCATCTGATAATATTTTTGAACTCTACAAAGGTCATAAATAAATTTGTGTCAGCATTGTCAAATGTTGAGCACTATAGTTCAGCAGATATACACAAGAGAGGAGAGGCCGCAACGTTGAAATTAACCTCTTATGAATGGAATTTTTGATATTGTTCCTTGTTTTTTTATACAGATAAGAACTTCTATTTAATTCCTGATGGAAAAAGGTAATTGGAAAGCAACTAATCCAACTATTGATCAAGAACTAATAACTAATGTAAATCAAAAAAATATAATGGTTTAGCCTTACAGTTAATAAGGACATTGAAATATTGGAATAGGCATAATTCAACAAATACAATTGGATCTTATTTATTTGAACAGATTGTTGTAAATTTTTGTAAAGCAAAAAAACAAAAATTACCACAATGGATAGACTTCGATATTCGTGATTTTTTTCTCTTATTTGTCAAATAATATTTTTTTAGTCCTGTTTATGATCCCAAAGGAATTCAAGGAAATATAAATAATTTGACTATTGAAGAACAAAATTCAATTTCAAAAAAAGCAAAATGGGCTTTTACTAAAGCAGATGAAGCTATTTTTGCAGAGACAAATGAAAAAAATCAAGAAAAAAAGCAATCAATAAATGGAGAGAAATCTTTGGTAATAAATTCCCTAAATATGAATAAAGGAGAAGAAATATTAGAAGAACAAAATACAGAAACTAATATAGATAAATTACTTGCTCAAAGGAGATTATATTCTAAGGCAAAAAAACATTTAAATGGTCATTTGTATTAATAACAATTATTTTTTTCCTATAATGATTTCTCTTTTGGATAATTTTTAGAGTTGTGGAAATAAAAAGAATGGAAAAAAATATTTATATTATTTATGTGGTTATAGCTTTTTATTATAGGTATAATATTTGATAATCTTACAAATAATTATAAAGATATAGCAGCTGTAATACAAGAAGAATTTGATATTTCTGTTTTTTTCTATACCCAAAAGGAAATATCTCATTAATATGATAGAGGCTAATCCAAATGTTATTAGGAAATACTCAAAAAAAGATAAAGAAAAATATAAATAAAAATTGAAGCTGTTAAAAAATTGGTATCCAACAGAAATTAGAAAAAGTTAGAACAAATATATCCGTTTTATTATGTCAAAGAGCAAATGTTTATTATGATGAAACAGTGAGAACACAATATAAAAAAAGTCTTTAAAAATTCTACTAATAATGATATTTATTGTATTATTATCAATATCTTTTATAAACAGATTTACAGTAGAGGTATTTTTTTATAAAGTGATTATTCCAATGCTACCAATAGTATCATTTTTTTATATGGAGAAGATAAAGATGTAAATGCTTCAATAAATAATTTAAAGAATCTAAAAGAAAAAAATAGAAGGACTATTAGAAGGATTATCTATAAATGGAATAATTGAGACACAGGATTTACGAGAAGTTCAAGATATGATTTATTACAATAGGAAATTAAGCGTCTTAATCCCTGATCTTATATATAAAAAGATTTAGGAATGATTCAGAAGATGAAATGAATTATAGTATAGAAAAAGAAATAGATAAATTATTAAAAATAATTTTTAATTTGAGGGCGATTTCCTCTCAATGTACCTATACATTCTCTCCCCACAAATTGTTTTAAAACCAAATGTATAAATACATTTAATTGTTTTTAATGCTGTTTGGACTTAATGTAAAGATTATTTACCTTTGAACAAGGTTAAATTGATTACCAATTTTTTTAAATTATATTACTATGAAAAATTTCACTTTAAAGAATTTCAACTAAAGATCTTGCGACTTTAACTCAAAGAGTAATCCATATTTCTAAAAAAATGAAAAAAACACCAAGTACAACTACCCTTCGCAGAGAATTAGAGAAAACCTTAAGAGCTTATTGGGATTTCGTTAATATTATGAAAGTTTAGAAAGATTGGGAAGGGGTTTATCAAGAAGTTAATGAAATTGTAAAAGCAGCAAGAAACAGCAAGTAAAGATTCATCTATTTAATAAAGTAAAAATCTAAGTATAATATTCATTATTTCTATAAATTTTCTGTAAATATACTAAAAAGTTTTCATTATATAGTTGTGGATTTTATTCTAATTAGTAAAGTAATAAAACGAAAAAAACTCTCATAATAATTATGAGAGTTTCTTTAAAAACTGGCGGCGATCTACTCTTCCGCTTTCGCAGTACCATCAACGCTGGTGGGCTTAACTTCTGTGTTCGGAATGGGAACAGGTGAGCCCCACCGCTATAACCACCCTAATTTAGTTTGTTTATATCAACATTTAACGACTTCAACATCACAAAGACAGAAACTTTCTTAATCCTATAATATCTCATTATATCTCTAATACATATAAAACCTACGGGTAATTAGTATTACTCGGCTATGATGTTACCACCTTTACACCTGTAACCTATCAACGTGGTCATCTCCCACGACCCTTAAAAGAAATCTCATCTTGTGGCTAGTTTCGCACTTATATGCTTTCAGTGCTTATCTATTCCAAACTTAGCTACTCAGCGGTGCACCTGGCGGTACAACTGATACACCAGAGGTTTGTTCAACTCGGTCCTCTCGTACTAGAGTCAAATCCACGCAAATTTCTAACGCCCGCAATAGATAGAGACCGAACTGTCTCACGACGTTCTGAACCCAGCTCGCGTGCCACTTTAATGGGCGAACAGCCCAACCCTTGGGACCTTCTCCAGCCCGGGATGTGACGAGCCGACATCGAGGTGCCGAACCTCCCCGTCGATGTGAGCTCTTGGGGAGACTAGCCTGTTATCCCCGGAGTACCTTTTATCCTATGAGCGATGGCCCTTCCACTCGGAACCACCGGATCACTATGTCCTGCTTTCGCACCTGATCGACTTGTTGGTCTCACAGTCAAGCACCCTTTTGCCATTACACTCTACGCACGGTTACCAAGCGTGCTGAGGGTACCTTTGAAAAGCCTCCGTTACTCTTTTTGGAGGCGACCACCCCAGTCAAACTACCCACCACGCAATGTCCTTCTATCCAGAAGTTAGGGCTCTAAGTAAGCAAAGGGTGGTATTTCAACAGCGACTCCACAAACACTAGCGTGCCTGCTTCTACGTCTCCCACCTATCCTACACATTACTTACTCAAAGTCAATACGAAGTTATAGTAAAGGTTCACAGGGTCTTTTCGTCCCATTGCGGGTAATCGGCATCTTCACCGATACTACAATTTCACCGAGCTCGTGGCTGAGACAGTGCCCAGATCGTTACACCATTCGTGCAGGTCGGAACTTACCCGACAAGGAATTTCGCTACCTTAGGACCGTTATAGTTACGGCCGCCGTTTACTGGGGCTTCAGTCAATGCCTTCGCTTACGCTAAGCACCTTCCTTAACCTTCCAGCACCGGGCAGGTGTCAGACCCTATACAGCATCTTTCGATTTAGCAGAGTCCTGTGTTTTTGTTAAACAGTCGCCTGGGCCTCTTCACTGCGGCCAACATCGCTGTTGGCGTCTCTTCTCCCGAAGTTACGAGACTATTTTGCCTAGTTCCTTAGCCACGACTCACTCGAGCACCTTAGGATTCTCTCCTCGACTACCTGTGTCGGTTTATGGTACGGGTTGCTTCACTCGCTTTTCTTGGATCCAACTGCTCTTAATCAACTTCGCCCGTAGGCTAGGTCTTAACTATTCCGTCAGTCTTCTTAAGTCTCATTGAACCGTCACTTTCCTCGTGAGCAAGTTAGGGAATATTAACCCTATGTCCATCCACTACCCCTCTCGGGTTCGCGTTAGGCCCCGACTAACCCTCAGCTGATTAGCATGGCTGAGGAAACCTTAGTCTTTCGGTGAGCGGGTTTCTCGCCCGCTTTATCGTTACTATGCCTACATTTTCTTTTCTATAAGCTCCACCAAGCCTCACGACTCAGCTTCTACGCCGATAGAATGCTCTCCTACCAGTTGTACTTACGTACAAATCCATAGCTTCGGTAATATGCTTATGCCCGATTATTATCCATGCCGAACCGCTCGACTAGTGAGCTGTTACGCACTCTTTAAATGAATGGCTGCTTCCAAGCCAACATCCTAGCTGTCTAGGCAGTTCAACCGCGTTGCTTCAACTTAGCATATATTTGGGGACCTTAACTGTTGGTCTGGGTTCTTTCCCTCTCGGACATGGACCTTAGCACCCATGCCCTCACTGCCAACGAACATTTATTAGCATTCGGGTTTGTCAGGGAATTGGTAGGCGATGAAACCCCCGCATCCAATCAGTAGCTCTACCTCTAATAAACTTATCATTGACGCTGCACCTAAATGCATTTCGGAGAGTACGAGCTATCTCCCAGTTTGATTGGCCTTTCACCCCTACCCACAGGTCATCCGAAGACTTTTTCAACGTCAACCGGTTCGGTCCTCCACTTTGTGTTACCAAAGCTTCAACCTGCCCATGGGTAGATCACAAGGTTTCGCGTCTAATCATACTAACTATTCGCCCTATTCAGACTCGGTTTCCCTACGGCTCCGATACTTAATATCTTAACCTCGCTAGTACAATTAACTCGTAGGCTCATTATGCAAAAGGCACGCCGTCACACCATATTGGTGCTCCGACCGCTTGTAGGCGTATGGTTTCAGGTTCTCTTTCACCCTTCTATTCGAAGTGCTTTTTCACCTTTCCTTCACAGTACTCGTTCACTATCGGTCTTTCAGGAGTATTTAGCCTTGGAGGATGGTCCCCCCTTATTCAAACAGGATTTCACGTGTCCCGCCCTACTCTATTATCATCATAATATGCCTTTCATTTACGGGGCTATCACCCTCTATGGCTACTCTTTCCAAAGTATTCTATTAAACATACTACAACTTTTGGGCTAATCCGCTTTCGCTCGCCACTACTCACGGAATCTCTTCGATTTCTTTTCCTCCGGGTACTTAGATGTTTCAGTTCTCCGGGTTCGCTCTGCTTACGCAGTAATACATCTTCAATGTATTGGGTTGCCCCATTCGGATATCTACGGATCAATTCGTGTGTGCCAATCCCCGTAGCTTTTTCGCAGCTTACCACGTCCTTCTTCGCCTCTGAAAGCCCTAGGCATCCGCCATACGCCCTTAACGATTTATTATATATCTTATCTCTTAATCAAATATTATACATTAATACTCGATCCTCTCTTTGTGATGTCTTTTCCGTTAATGTCAATGTACCTCTTATTTTATCCCTAAATATTATCTTAATACTTATTAAAAAATATCTAAAAATAATCCGTGGAGAATAAGGGAGTCGAACCCTTGACCTCCTGCGTGCAAAAGCAGGCGCTCTAGCCAACTGAGCTAATTCCCCTATCTTCCTAAATTAGTAGTCTCAGGGCAGGCTCGAACTGCCGACCTCTACATTATCAGTGTAGCGCTCTAACCAGCTGAGCTACGAGACTAAATCTCTCCCTCTTACTAATCCTTAACCTAGGGGCTTCTCTTTATATATAAGATTACAACCAAGTAGAAAAACTAAGACTCTATATCAAATATCACCAACAAATAAATCTTATCTTTATTATTTTTTTCTTGACTTTCGTCTCTAAAATGAGATGTTCCAGCCACACCTTCCGGTACGGCTACCTTGTTACGACTTAGCCCTAGTTACTTGTTTTTACCCTAGGCAGCTCCTTTTTACGGTCACCGACTTCAGGTACCCCAAACTTCCATGGCTTGACGGGCGGTGTGTACAAGGCCCGGGAACGTATTCACCGCGTCATGGCTGATACGCGATTACTAGCGATTCCAGCTTCATAGAGTCGAGTTGCAGACTCCAATCCGAACTGAGAACGACTTTCGAGATTCGCATCACATCGCTGTGTAGCTGCCCTCTGTATCGCCCATTGTATTACGTGTGTGGCCCAAGACGTAAGGGCCGTGATGATTTGACGTCATCCCCACCTTCCTCTCTACTTGCGTAGGCAGTCTCACTAGAGTCCCCAACTTAATGATGGCAACTAGTGACAAGGGTTGCGCTCGTTGCAGGACTTAACCTAACACCTCACGGCACGAGCTGACGACAACCATGCAGCACCTTGAAAAATTGTCCGAAGAAAACCATATCTCTATAGCTGTCAATTCCCATTTAAGTCTTGGTAAGGTTCCTCGCGTATCATCGAATTAAACCACATAATCCACCGCTTGTGCGGGCCCCCGTCAATTCCTTTGAGTTTCACTCTTGCGAGCGTACTCCCCAGGTGGCTAACTTATCACTTTCGCTTAGTCTCTGATACCTAAATACCAAAAACGAGTTAGCATCGTTTACAGCGTAGACTACCGAGGTATCTAATCCTGTTCGCTCCCTACGCTCTCGTCCCTCAGCGTCAGTAATATCTTAGTAACCTGCCTTCGCTATTGGTGTTCTAAGTAATATCTATGCATTTCACCGCTACACTACTTATTCCAGCTACTTCAAATATACTCAAGACTATCAGTATCAATGGCAGTTTCATAGTTGAGCTATGAGATTTCACCACTGACTTAATAACCCGCCTACGGACCCTTTAAACCCAATAAGTCCGGATAACGCTTGCACCCTCCGTATTACCGCGGCTGCTGGCACGGAGTTAGCCGGTGCTTATTCATATAGTACCTTCAGCTACCCTCGCGAGAGTAGGTTTATCCCTATATAAAAAGCAGTTTACAATCCATAAGACCTTCTTCCTGCACGCGGAATGGCTGGATCAGGCTCCCACCCATTGTCCAATATTCCTCACTGCTGCCTCCCGTAGGAGTCTGGGCCGTGTCTCAGTCCCAGTGTGGGGGATCTCCCTCTCAGGACCCCTAAAGATCATCGCCTTGGTAAGCCGTTACCTTACCAACTAGCTAATCTTGTGCGTGCCCATCCTTATCCACCGTAGCTTTCAATATCAAATGATGCCACCTGATATATTATAGGGTATTAATCATCCTTTCGAATGGCTATCCCCTTGATAAGGGTAGGTTGCACACATGTTACGCACCCGTACGCCGCTCTCTCTAGTAGCAAGCTACCAAATACCGCTCGACTTGCATGTGTTAGGCCTTCCGCTAGCGTTCATCCTGAGCTAGGATCAAACTCTCCATTGTATTTCCTTTCCTAAAACTTATTCATTATCTCAATATCCAATATATAAGCCCTAGCCTCTATATCTTCTATCTCGGTCGTATATCTTCTATTTTCAATGTCCTTCTGTCTCCTCAAACAAAAGCTTATCACCTCATTTGCGAGTGCAAAACTATCAAAAAAATTATCCCATCATCCAAATTTATTTGTAAAAAAATTACCAAAAAAATCACTAAATATCTGATACACAATAAGAAAAAAATTTTTTTAAACAAATCTTTAATACCAAACACCAACTAACGAAAAAGATAGGTGACTTTCTAAATAAAAAAACACCTATCTTTTTCGTTATTAATCTCAATATATCCTATTCCAAAAACTTTTTTTGTAAACATACCATAGTTTCTATAAAAATCTAAATTTTTATATTAGGTTGTCCAGCGAAATATGCTGAACCTCTATACCCATCGTTGCAGCTTACAGATAAGTTGAATGATTTCATGAAGTCATTTTTCGTCGTAAGAGACATCATTGAATTGAACATCAAAATTATACTCTCTTTTCATTCGTTCTTTGATGGTAGTTAGACTATCTGCTATCCATTTATTGTTATATACCAATTTCACATTTCTTTTTCTTCGCATTTTTGAGCATTAGAGAAAACCCCTATTACTAAAAAAATAGCAATACTATTATTATTCTTTAATACTATCCAATCCTTTTTGTGCTGATTCCGCTTGGTTGCCCATCATATATTGATAGGCTACACTATAATATATTGATTTATCTCCACGAATACTTAATAGCAAATCATCTTCTTCCACATAAGATTTATCATTATTATTTGGTTTTAATTTCACTCTATAAGTAACATCTATATTCTGTGCCGGACAAATGTCCTAAAAAAACACCAATATAAGTGTATAAATTAATCTTTTGCTTTCTCTTTTTCATTTTTGATAAATACACCCCCATTTCAGCCCCCTGCTTTTTAGGAAGATTTGGGACTTTTTTTCATTGGATTTAACATCTCCCATTTTCAAAAATAATCGTTTAATTATATTTACTTTCAGATTTCCATAATACCAATTCTATTTGTATGCATATAGAGTTGTCCATAAATTACATTAATCATTATTCTAAATATTTTTCAAAAAAACTAACAATAATTTTCAATACAAACAAATAAAAAAATTAAAAAAACTAAAAATACAACAATATATATCAATTAAATATACCATTTAAAAAAATTAATATTTACCATTATTTTAAAAGTAGATACAAAAATCCCACCTCAAATTGAGATGGGATTTTTTTATCTTTATTATTCGTCTTCTAATCCTCCAACTTCTAAATCTACCCCTAACTTATTGGCTAACAACTTAGAGACTTGGGCTCGAGAGCCTCAATATCTATATTCTGCATTGCATCATTTGCAAAAGCATAAAGTAACAATGCACGAGCCTCCTTCTTAGAAATACCTCTTGCCCTTAGGTAAAATAAAGCATCGGCATCCAACTGCCCTACCGTGCATCCGTGGGAGCATTTAACATCATCAGCAAAAATTTCTAACTGAGGTTTAGTATTTATCTCTGCTCCTTCGCTTAGTAAGACATTATTATTTTGTTGATAGGCATTTGTTTTTTGAGCAATTTTATCTACAAAAACTTTACCATTGAACACACCTTTGGAGTTTCCATCAAATACCCCCTTATAGTTTTGGTAAGACTCGCAATTTGGCTCGTTGTGATGTACAGCTGTGTGATGATCCACCAATTGCTCTCCGCCAATCACGGTGATTCCATTCATAAAAGAATTGATATTTTCTCCTTTGTGGATGAAATCCAAATTATTTCGTGTAAGTTTTCCACCAAATGAAAAAGTATTCACAGTTGCCAAGCTATCTCTCTCTTGCTTTGCAAAAGTATGGTCTATAAGATAAGCTTTTTCAGTGTCATTTTGTAGTTTATGCCAATCTGCTTTTGCATTTTCATATACAAAAATTTCCGTGATGGAGTTCGTAAAGGTAAAATACCCATCAAAATTATAATGATGTTCAATAACCTCAACTTTGGCACCAGCCTCTACAATCATCAGATTTCGTGGGTTGTAGATGGTATTTTCATCCTGATTCTGAGATAGATAAAACAAGTGTATCGGTCTCTCCACAACGGTATTTTTAGGCACTTTAAGGAAAAAACCACTTGTAAAAAGTGCCAAATTAAGATTTGTAAATGCCAAATCTTGATGAGCAATTTTATTGAAATACTGATCTAAATCAGCCCTCAGAGAGATATCTTCAAATGCTTCTGCCAGAGGTTTAAAAATTGCTTTATCCAACGAAATGGAGGATAATTCTTGGTTAAATACACCATTAACAAAGACTATCTTGTCAAACTCATCTTTCCCAAAAGCTAATCCATCAATTGCATCTTGGGTGAGCGTGTGAGCTATTTTTGGAGTAAATTGATAATCCTTTTCGGTAATTTCTTTTAGGTTTGTATATTTATACTCTTCATCTTTTCTTGCTGGGAAACCAATGGAAAGGAATTTCTCCAAATATTCCGCCCTATTCCCAGAAATAGAAGAATGATATTGTTCTACTTGTTCTAATAACATTTTTAGATAAACATTTAAATTTAATTATTTTTTACTCCAACAAAAATTTCTACCTCAGAGGCTGTTCCTTGTTGCGATTTTGGTGTATAAAGATCGTAATCATACAGATAACTTCTGTTTAATTCCAAATCCATATCCCAAATCTGTTGCCAAGCAATTCCTACAGCTTTTGGTATTTCTCCTTTAGCAATAATTTTTTTGAAGGTTTGCTCAGGAAATTCTCTACCTATCATTCCTTCAGGTATTTCTTCTAAAGAAGTTACTTCAACACCGAGAATTGTCGTGTATTTCCCTCTAAAAATCACTTTCATAATCTGTATAAATAGAAAAAAATATTTTCATTTTTTTCTTATTTGGAATATGTGAAATAATGTTTTTTTAGAGAAAAAAATATTCCCAAAGTTGTTCAATGTCTGCGGTAGACTGTCCATTTTCGTTAGTTGTTTTTTTACAGAAATACCTATGATTTTCATATAAAAAAATTATTTTACTAACCAATCATATCCTTTTTCTTCCAACTCTAATGCTAAGGACTTGTCTCCTGTCTTAATGATTTTTCCACCTGCCAAAACATGGACAAAATCAGGCTGAATATAGTTCAATAATCTTTGGTAGTGAGTAATAAGCAACACTGCATTCCCCTCATTTTTGAAATGATTAACCCCTTCGGAAACGATTCTAAGGGCATCGATATCCAATCCAGAATCGGTCTCGTCCAAGATTGCCAATTTAGGATTGAGCATCAGCATTTGGAAGATTTCGTTTCTCTTTTTCTCTCCCCCTGAGAAGCCCTCGTTTAGGGAACGATTCAAGAAATCTTTTTTGATTCCCAATAGTTCGGATTTTTCACGGATAAGGGCAAGCATTTCCTTTGCAGGCATATCCTCTAATCCATTAGCTTTACGAGTTTCGTTCATCGCTGCTTTAATGAAGTTCGTAACCGACACACCTGGAATTTCTACAGGATATTGGAACGACATAAAAATTCCTTTATGAGCTCTCTCTTCTGGAGCATCTTCTACGATATTTTTCACCATTGAAGATAATCTCTCCATCGGTTACTTCGTAGTCTTCCTTACCTGAAATAACGGAAGAAAGGGTAGATTTTCCTGCTCCGTTAGGCCCCATAATAGCATGAACCTCGCCTGGTTTTATTTCTAAGTTAATTCCTTTAAGAATCTCTGCTCCGTCTTCTATACGAGCGTATAAGTTATTTATCTTTAACATAATCTTGTATTTTTTATTTTTAGCCTCCTTAACGAATGAAACTAAAATTATATTTTTATCTTTTATACTTTGGAACTATTATTTTCAATTAATATTTATCCTTTTGAGATATATCCTCTTGGAAATCGTTGTTTATATTATTTTCGGTCTATCCAACACTTCCTTCCAAACTAATTTCAAGAAGTTTTTGAGCCTCAATAGCAAATTCCATCGGCAATTTATTCAATACCTCTTTTCCGAACCCATTTACGATGAGTGCAATTGCCTTTTCAGTATCTATACCTCGTTGGTTACAGTAGAAAATTTGGTCTTCACCAATTTTGGAAGTTGTCGCCTCGTGTTCCAATTGTGCCGAAGGGTCTTTTATCTCAATATAAGGGAATGTATGAGCTCCACATTCATTCCCCATTAATAGGGAATCACACTGAGAGAAGTTTCTTGCTCCTTTTGCTGAAGGGAGAACCTTTACTAGACCACGATAAGAGTTATTGGATTTCCCTGCGGAAATACCTTTTGAGATGATAGTTGATTTGGTATTTTTCCCGATATGAATCATCTTTGTTCCTGTATCGGCATATTGGTAATTATTTGTTACTGCAATTGAGTAAAACTCACCGATGGATTCGTCTCCTTTGAGTATTACGGACGGATATTTCCAAGTAACAGCAGAGCCTGTTTCCACCTGAGTCCAAGATATTTTTGCTTTTCGCTCACAAAGACCTCTCTTGGTTACGAAATTATACACCCCACCCTTTCCTTCGCTATCACCAGGATACCAGTTTTGCACAGTGGAGTATTTAATCTCTCCCCCCTCCATGGCGATAAGCTCTACCACGGCAGCATGCAGTTGGTTTTCGTCTCTCTGAGGAGCAGTACAACCTTCAAGGTAAGATACATACGCCCCCTCATCTACAATGAGTAGAGTTCTCTCAAATTGTCCCGTACCTGCTTGATTAATACGGAAATATGTAGATAATTCCATTGGACATCTTACTCCCTTTGGCACATAACAAAACGATCCGTCAGAAAATACCGCCGAATTGAGAGCTGCATAGAAATTATCACCTCTTGGCACTACTTTTCCTATATATTTTCTCACCAAATCAGGGTGTTTTTGTATAGCTTCCGACATTGAGCAGAAAATAATTCCTTTCTCTGCTAAAGTATCTTGAAAAGTTGTCTTCACGGATACAGAGTCCATTACGACATCTACCGCTACACCAGAAAGTCTTTTCTGTTCTTCTAAGGATATCCCCAACTTCTCAAAAGTTTTCAAAAGTTCCGGATCCACCTCATCTAAACTAGCAAGTTCGGGTTTCTTTTTCGGTGCTGAATAGTATTTTATAGCCTGGAAATCTGGTTTGTCATATTTTATATTCCCCCAATTTGGTTCTTCCATTTTTTGCCAAATTCGGAAGGACTCCAAACGCCACTCCGTCATCCATTCAGGTTCATTTTTCTTCTTAGAAATAGCACGAATGATATCCTCATTTAGCCCCATAGGGAAATCTTCGTACTCTATATCAGTATAGAAGCCTGCCTCGTATTCCTTGTTTTTCAGGTCTTCTCTCAAATCGTCTTCTGTATATTTTTGACATATTTTTACTTAAAATTATTTAACAATATCTTTTATTCTTAATCTCTACTTAATTAATACTATATTCCTTATTTTTTTTGCAAAAAAATAAGAAAAAAATACTTCTTTTTAATTATTTTTTTCTATATAACCTATAATCTATTAAATAAAAATCTATATTGATGATATACAAAATCTTACAAATTTATATTTTTTTCATTATTTTTTTGCAGAATGATAAGAAATTATATTAATAATGATTGGGTTACGATAAGCATATTTCTTTCCATTTCTGGACTTACATTTATTTTCATTTACCTCAATCAAGAGACTTCATTAAAAAAATTCATCTATCAAAAGACCGAAGATGCTAATAATGTTTTTCCCAATATGGCTCATATCATCGATAATTTTTTTACTCGGCAATTGACTATAATGATTTCTGGTGTTATCAACGATGTTCCAAAGTGGATTCTAAATTACGATTTCGGGGGATTGCCATCAACAAACTGAATTTTTAGTGCCATTGCCGTCTCCTTACTCTATTTGTTCAGATTAATTTTTACAAGTTTTTTTATTTAATCATCGGACAAGCAAAAAGACTTAAAAAAACCTGATATTCAATATATCTAAACAATTTTATATCAATAGCATCATTCTTATCATTTTTAATTTCATAATTTATTATACTCTCATTAATAAGAGTATTTTTATTGATAATTTCATCATATTTGATTGTCATTTTAGTTATTTTTTTAAAAATTTTAATCTATTTTATTGACAAAAAAATAACATTCTACCAAAACAATGGTTTCTTAAATTATTGTATATTTGCACCCTGCAAATTGCACCTTTTTTTGGTGTTTTGGCTGTTAATTTTTGATAAAAATTTAGCCGAGGAATAATACGAATATACATTTTATATAACAGATGAAAGTAAAATCTATTTTAATTTCTCAACCTGCACCTGCTGAGAATTCGCCTTATTTTGAAATTGCTAAAAAATTTGACATAAAGATTGATTTTCAGCCCTTTATACATATTGAAGGTGTAGATTCTAAGGAGTTAAGAACCCAAAAAAATTGATTTATCTAAATTCACAGGGGTAATTCTTACCAGTAAAAAATGCTGTAGATAATTATTTCAGATTGGCAAAAGAAATGCGTTTTTGAAGTACCTGATAGTATGAGGTATATCTGCCAGTCGGAGGCCATTGCCAACTATCTACAAAGGCATATTGTATATAGAAAAAGGAAAATCAGTTTTGGAGAAAAGACAATTGTAGATATGCTCCCTTTATTCAAAAAGTATCCTGATGACAAATATCTACTACCATCTTCGGATATTCTCAGTCCAGAAGTTCCAAAAAAACTTTAAACTCTGCAAAAAAATAGATTGGACGAGAGCAATAATGTTCCGTACAGTATGTTCCGATTTAAAACAACTTTCGATATCTAACTACGAAATGCTGGTATTTTTCAGTCCGCAAGGGATTAAATCTCTAAAAGAGAATTTTCCTGACTTTAAGCAAGGAGATACCAAAATTGCAGTCGTAGGAGACGCCACCAAAAAAGCAGCTAAAGACGCAGGACTAAGAGTAGATTTAGCACCAACAAAAGAAATCCCATCAATGGCAATGGCTATTGAAAAAAATATTTAACAAAGAAATAAAAAAAAACAGGCATTAATCAGCCTGTTTTTTTACTTTTTAATACTCCATCTCTATTTCCTTATGGAAAAAGGACTCTAATCCATCATTTTCAAGATTTACCCATAAGTAGCCATTGTCATCCACATATTGAATAATACCATTTTGACGAATCCCTCTCTTAACGAATGATGCCACCTTATCACGATTAAAAAAAGATATTTATTGTATTCGTCTAAAAATATTGGGATTTTCTTTTATAATATTTTCCGTAAAAATATTGGTGTAATTCTTCAGTAAAATCCCTCAAAGAGAAGATTTCCCCAGTTTGTGTGAAAATAGACCCCGCTTTTGATAGCTCTCCGAAATCTTTTTGCAGGACATTGACTCCCATTCCAATAATATAATAATCTTCGCCAGCAACCTTTAAATTTTCCACCAAAATACCTACAATTTTTTTTACGATTGATAATGATATCATTTGGCCATTTCATCTGAACTTTTTCAGATAATTTATCTTCGAGGAAATTTCTGACGATTACAGCAATATGAAAATTCAGCAAAACCTTTGGAATGGATATCAAATTTGCTTTTACCATTACGGTGTAGGCGATATTTTCATTTTTGGGCATTTGCCAAGTATTTCCATATTGTCCTCTACCTTTTTTTTGATAAGTGGTATATAGCCCCACGATATCTTGATTCTTAGATTGATACTTCAATACCTCATCATTAGTAGATTCTGTTTCTTCTACAAAAAAAAGTGAATACATACTCTTATTATTCGTATTTTATCTTAACTCTTTTGTGGCACCACCTATTTTCATAAATCTTGCATCTATATTTTCATAGACATCTATTCGGTATTCTCCTCGTACAAAAATCTTCACTATTCCATTCAAATTCCACACTATTGATTTTGTTTTTTTGACATAATCTACCACTCGTTTGTCAGAATATTGCTTTTTTTCTCACCATTTACTGAAAAACTCCCCAGTAGCTACATTATCAAAAAGTTGCAATGCTACCATCAGGCCTATATACCACGATATAAAGGATTTTTTTTCCCGAACTTGCCAAAAAGGTTTTCATTGATATCAAAAACTTACACGGATTTTTGTCTATCCTCGAAGCTTTTTGTAGTTTCCACCTCTCTGCCACTACTTCTCACCTTTACACTTTTCAAATTAAAAATTCGATAGTGAGAGACTTGCTGCATAACTAAGTAACACAGTTTTTCTTGTCGGACTCAACCTTTTTCCACAATATATTTTTTTATTAATGATTCTCTTAATGATTTCTAATTGGTCTATTTTTTTGGGTCAAGGAAAGTATTTTTTTGGTCAAAAAGCGATGCTCTCATCTTCCAACTGTTTCTTATCTTGCTCCAAATGTTCAACTCTTTTAGCATATTCGTTAAGAATCTGTATAGAAATTTCCTGCATTAAATTCTTTTGCCTCGTTGAGCTCCGCCTCTGTAATTTCGTTTTTTTCTCAGTAGGGATTCTATTTTTTTGCTGTTGAGTAGCAATCAATTCACTATTAATATTAAGTTTTTTTAATACTATACTCCAAGTCCCTTTGGATATATTCATAATCACTTTTTAAGATTCATAAGTTGTTTCTGGGCTTCTGCTCTGCTCATTCCTTCGGTAGCAGAATCATAAATCAAGAATCCTGATAACCCCAAGACAAGCAACGATAGAATGATTATGATGATATTTTTTTCATTTTATATTTTATTAAATTCAATAAAGAATGTTGTTCCTTTTATCCTTTTCGGATTCAAACCAAATAGAGCCATTATAGTTTTTCCACGATGTTTTTTTCACCATCATAAGACCCAGCCCATTCCCTGAGGATTTAGTTGTAAAATTCTCTTGAAAAAAATTTTTCTGCTTGTCCTCCTCGGAAATTCCTATTCCATTATCTTTAATTTCAATAATAAACTTTTCACCTCTGTCCAAAAAGGCTTATATCCACTTTTTTTATAACGAGAGTAGTTGGATTGCAGGCCATTTTTTACAATATTATGAATCACTCTAGTGAGATGAGTTCTATCCATTTTAAATGTAAGACACTCAAAATCAGAGTAAAAATTGACTACATTATGAGTAAATACCTCTACAGTTTGTTTGATAACCTCTACTACATCTATCTCCTCGCCTTGCTTTTCGGGTAGTTTGGCATAATTGGAGAATGAATTGGCAATCACGGAAATCATATCCACATAATGCACCACAGTTTCGGTAAGTTTCCTTACTTTTTCCTCATTATTAACATCCTCTGCTCTGTATTTCCTCTGAAAATTTTGAATATTGAGTTTTAGTGGAGTGAGAGGATTATTTATCTCGTGAGCAACTTGTCTTGCAAACATTCGCCAATCAGCCTCCTTCTGTTGCTTTTGCAATAAATAATTTTGATACTCTAACTGATCTATCATTCTATTATATGAATCCACAATTATCTTCATCTCATCTTTAGAATTATAATCAATATGCTGATTAACTTCCATCATATTAACTTTCGTAAATCTTCGAGCGACACTTGATATTTTATTCATCAAATTATGAGAAACCACCCATGCAATCATTCCTCCAATCACTGACATAAAAATAATAATGAACAAATAATACTTCAGCAGTGTATAGTTCTGCATTCTTACAGCATCGGTATTAATAATTCCTGTACATTGAGAATAGCTATCTTATTATTATTTTTTTATGATATAACTATATTTATTATATAGCATATCATTTTTTTTCAAGTTTTCACTTTCATCAAAAGATTCATTACTAGTGAGTTTCTCCAATATTTCCTTTGGTAAAATATCATCTTGTAAATAATTACTTACAAGAAGTCTCCCTTCCAAATCGTATAGATTAATCCGAGTATTAAAAAAATACTAGACAACTCAAAAAAATCCTATCGTGGAATAAATCTTCAAGACTTATATTCTCTGTCTTTTGATGCTGTAGTATGTAATTGAACGACTCCTGCACCCTACTCTCTATCCTATCTATATCCTTAATTTTCTCATTTTTAAAAATATGAGATGCCCGATAGTAATCCACATACCCCATCATCAACAATAAGAATATGTTAGTAATGAGTATCGCAATGAAAATTTTTATACTGAATTTTCATTATCCAAAATCATTTTCTCTGAATATAATTAAAAACCTAAACTTTTTCTTACCTTACCAAGTGTTTCTCTTGCTATCAAACGTGTTTTATTGGCACCTTCTTGGAGTTTTTCCTCTAATTCTGGAATATTTTCCATATAATAATTAAAGAGTTCTCTTTCCTTTTGATACTTCGTAAGAATTAAATTAAGAAGTTCCGTCTTGGCATGTCCATACCCAAAATTTCCTGCCAAATACTTAGCTCTCAAATTCTCTGTCTGCTCCGGTGTAGCTATCAACTCATACAATTTGAAGACATTACATGTATCTGGATTTTTTGGTTCCTCCAAAGGTGTAGAGTCTGTTTCTATAGACATTATTTGTTTTTTTGAGTGCTTTTTTTCTGGTAAAAAAATATTAATGATGTTTCCTCTGGATTTAGACATTTTTTTGTCCATCGGTACCGGAACATATTTCGTATCTTTTTGAAGTTCTGCTAATGGTAATACGAATACCTCCCCATCTGTCTATTAAATTTTTTTCTGCTAAATCTCTCGTTATTTCAAGATGTTGCAATTGGTCTTTCCCAACTGGTACAATCTCTGCATTATACAGAAGAATATCCGCCGCCATAAGGATTGGATAATTAAACAAACCTACATTAACATCTTGTAGTCTATCCGCCTTATCCTTAAAGGAATGAGCCAAAGTAAGCCTTTGATAAGGGAAAAAACAATCCAAATACCAAGTAAGCTCACAAGTTTCTGGTATATCGCTCTGTCTATAAAAATGTGTTTTGCTCGTATCCAAACCAAAAGCCAACCACGCAGCCGCAATCTCGTAAGTATGCTGTCTCAGCTCCTCTGCATTTTTTATCTGCGTGAGTGTATGCATATTTGCAATAAACAAAAATGAATCGTTGCCCGCTTGTTTGGACAACTCTATCGCGGGGATAATCGCTCCTAACAAATTACCCAAGTGTGGTGTCCCCGTCGCCTGAATTCCTGTTAAAATCCTTGCCATTATATATTTTTTTATACAGAGACAAAAAAATAATAAAAAAACTTTTTTTATATTCCTATTTGATAAATCAAATTTTAAAATAAAAAAGAATGAGCTAGATACTTCCATCGTATCCAGCTCATTTTTTTATTTTTATAAATCAAAACCATTTGGAAATGCCTTTTTCCTGAAAAATCAATAACAAAAAAACCTCCTATCGTAATAGCCGAATCTGCAATATTAAAAAAATATTTGAAAAAAATTCTATTCTCTGACCACCAATAATAGGTACCCCAGTCGGAACTATCCAATCCACCAAATCAAAAATGTATCATATCCACTACACAGCCTTTCATAAAATGTGAATATCCCTCTCCGAACGGCACTATATGAGAAATTCCTTGATAACCAACCCATCCAAAACTCTCCTCAAAGGTACTTCCCGAGCTGAATATCATTCCATAAAACATACCATCTATCAAGTTACCTATTGCTCCTGCAAAAATCATTGCCATCGGTATAATACGATAATTAGACACTCCCTCTCTTATCCATCGCTTAAAGATTACTACCATATACCCCACCAATACCAATCGTAAAGCGACTAATAAATATTTTCCAAAAATTCCTCCAAAATGTACCCCATAAGCCATACCTGGGTTCTCTACAAAGGATATTTTAAGACCTGGAAATGCCTGTACCCAAGCATTAAGCTCAAAGTGGGTTTTTACATAAATCTTTGTTATTTGGTCTATTAGTAGGACTAATAATGTTGTTATGACTATTTTTTTCATTAAAATCTTAAATATATCTATCGTTGCATATTCTTTGCCTCGATGCTAAGTGTAGCGTGAGGCACCGCCATTAATCTCTCTTTCGGTATCAGTTTGCCCGTTACCCTACAGACACCGTAGGTTTTGTTTTCTATCCTCATTAAGGCAAATTTTAGGTCTCTGATAAACTTATCCTGCCTCGATGCTAAATGGGCATTATGTTCCTTACTGAAGATCTCTGCTCCCTCTTCAAATGCCTTGAAAGTTGGAGATGTATCATCTGTCCCTGTTGTTTCTATTATTTATAAAATTTTCATTTATCTGTGCTAATTGTTTTTCTGCTTCTTTTTATTTTTTTTCTTCTATCAAAGCTTTAAACATCGCCAAGTCTTCGTCGCTGTATCGTACTTTTTTTCTACTACTGACATATACTTTTATTTCTATTAGATACGGAACCGAGATACCAGTTTTTTTAATTAATACTTGGATTTCGGTCCCGTTTTAGATTATATTTTGTTAATATTTATCTCAAATGTAACATTGTCTATCTCTATTTCGTGAGAAGTAGTAAGTTTTTCTACAACATTGATACCTTCAGCTAATACTTCTGCCGAAATATAGGCCTTGTTATTGATAATTTCCTGTTTATAAGGACATAGTTCTGTAAGGGTAATTTCTATTTTATCCATCAAATCAAAAGCCTTTGTCTTTTCTAAGATTTTTGGACACGATTAACAAACTCTCTAGCAATGCCCTCAGATTTTTAGTTCCTCGGTAATTGTCAAATCCAGAGCCACAGTTATTTTTTTCCCTCACTGGTCATCGTCCAACCTGGTATATCTTTTGTTAATATTTCCACATCACCAAGGGATATTTCATAACCTGCAACTTGTATTTTCCCATCCTTTTCTAAGGAAGAGATTTGCTCCACCGAGAAATTCTGTATCTCTGAAGCTACAACCTTCATATCCTTACCTAATCTTGCTCCCAAAACTTTGAAATTTGGTTTTATCTGTTTTACAATCAGCTCTGAAGTCTCATCAGCATTGATAAGTTGCAACTCCTTCACATTCACTTCTTGTTTGATAAGGTCAGCAACAGCTAAAATCTGTTCCTCTGTCTTGTTATCCAAAATAGGAATCATCACTTTTTGAAGTGGCTGGCGAACCTTTACATTTTCTTTTCTTCCTCAAAGAGAAAAACCATTGAAGTAATTTGCTGAGCCAAATGTGTCTTTTCAACCAAATCGGTGTCTATTTTTTGCTCATCAACGATAGGAAAATTAGACAAATGCACAGATTCTGCCGTATCTTTACCCGTAATGCTATTCAAATCCTGATACAATCTATCCATAAAGAATGGTGCAATAGGTGCTGAAAGTTTTGCCACCACTTCTAAACAAGTATAGAGCGTTTGATAAGCAGAAATTTTGTCTTCGGTATAAGTTCCTTTCCAAAAACGACGACGGCAAAGCCTTACATACCAATTACTTAAATTATCATTCACAAAAGTATTAATAACCCTTGCCACCTTCGTCGGTTCATAATCTTCATAGTAAGACTTCACTTCCTTAATCAATAGATTAAGCTCGGAAAGTATCCATCTATCAATTTCTGGGCGGTTTTCTATATCTTTTTCTTCATATTTAAAGCCATCAACATTGGCATAAAGAGCAAAGAATGAGTAAGTATTATAGAGTGTTCCAAAGAATTTTCTACGGATTTCGTCTATACCATCAATATCAAATTTCAGATTTTCCCAAGGATTTGCATTAGAAATCATATACCAACGAGTGGCATCTGGCCCATACTTTGCCAAAGTTTCAAATGGATCTACTGCATTACCTAATCGTTTTGACATTTTCTGCCCATTTTTTTGTCTAAAACTAACCCATTAGACATCACATTCTTATACGCTACGGAATCAAAAATTGTAGTTCCAATAGCATGTAGTGTATAGAACCAACCGCGAGTTTGATCCACGCCCTCAGCAATAAATTCTGCTGGAAACGCCTCCTTATTATCTATAAGTTCCTTATTTTCAAAAGGATAATGTAACTGAGCATATGGCATCGCCCCCGAATCAAACCAAACATCTATGAGGTCGCTTTCGCGTTTCATTGGTTTTCCGCTGTCGGATACCAAAATTATTCTATCAACAATATTCTTATGCAAGTCTATCTTGTTGTAGTTATCCTCAGACATATTCCCCACTTCAAAGCCTTTAAATGGGTTATCAGCCATCAATCCTTTTGAGATTGATTTTTCTATTTCGTTGTATAATTCTTCTACCGAGCCAATAATTTTTTCTTCCTTCAAATCCTCTGTTCTCCAAATTGGCAATGGAATTCCCCAATATCTGGAACGAGATAAGTTCCAGTCATTTACATTTTCTAACCAATTAGCAAATCGTCCCTCTCCCGTAGCTTTTGGCTTCCAATTGATTTCTTTGTTAAGTTCTACCAATCGGTCTTTCACAGCAGTCATTTTTACAAACCAAGAGTCCAATGGATAATAAAGAACTGGTTTATCAGTTCTCCAGCAATGTGGATAAGAGTGGACATATTTCTCCACTTTAAAGGCTTTATTTTCTGTTTTCAAAAGGATTGCCATTTCTACATCCCAAGACTTTTCAGGGGCATCTTGGGTGTAATATTCATTTTTGATATATTTTCCACCAAAAATTTCAGGAACATTTTCTCCTTTTACAAATTTTCCTTGCAAATCAACAAGTGGTACTAAGTTATCATTCTCATCTTTTATAAGCATCGGTGGTACTCCTGCTTCTTTAGCTACACGGGCATCATCTGCACCAAAAGTAGGAGCCGTATGCACTACTCCCGTACCGTCTTCTGTCGTTACGAAATCTCCGGCAATCACACGAAATGCCTTTTCCGGATTTTCAGCAGGTAAAAACCATGGTATGAGCTGTTCGTAAGTGGCATCCACCAAATCTTCCCCTTTAAACTCTGCTAATATTTGATATGGAATAGTCTTGTTTTCGGAAGTATAGTTTGCAAAATCTTCTTCTGTACCCTCCACAAATTTTTTTCCAAATTGTTTTGATACCAATTCTTTCGCCAAAATAACTTGAATAGCCTCAAAAGTATATTGGTTGAAAGTTTTTATAAGGACATAATCTATATTTGCACCTATGGTTAGTGCTGTATTAGAAGGTAAAGTCCAAGGGGTAGTTGTCCAAGCGAGGATATATAAGTTCGATAGTTGAGATTTCAGTATCGAGAATTTATTTTCAAGGGCTTTACTTAAATTTTTTACTTTAAACTGGGCCACAATGGTCGTATCACTCACATCTCTATAAGTACCAGGCTGGTTCAATTCGTGAGAAGAAAGCCCTGTCCCTGCCTTCGGAGAATACGGCTGAATGGTATAACCTTTGTATAATAACCCCTTATTATACAATTGTTTAAGAAGCCACCAAACAGTTTCCATATATTTAGGCTTGTAGGTAACGTACGGATTTTCCAAATCCACCCAATATCCGATTTTTTCGGTTAGGTCATTCCATACATCGGTATATTTCATCACTGCATTTCTGCAAGATTGATTATAATCCTCTACCGAAATTTTCTTTCCTATATCTTCTTTGGTGATGCCAAGTTCTTTCTCTACCCCCAACTCAACTGGCAATCCGTGGGTATCCCAACCCGCCTTACGAAAGACTTGCTTCCCATTTTGAGTTTGGAAACGACAGAAAAATATCCTTCAAAGTTCTCGCCATTACGTGGTGAATTCCTGGTAGCCCATTGGCAGATGGTGGTCCCTCATAAAATACATATTTGGGGTATCCCTCTCTATTCTCCACCGATTTTTGGAAAATATCATTATTCTGCCAAAAACTTGCTACATTGTCAGCCACTTGGATAAGGTCAAGACTTTTTATACTCGTTGAATTTTTTTCATTGTAGATATTTTTTTGAAATCGCGAATATAATGATTTGTTAATGATATAACAAATTTTCACTATTTTTTTACTGTACCTATAATGCAACCAAAAAAATAATATACTCTACCCTAATCTTACCCTAAAAATAGTTAAACAATGTTAAAACAAAAATATTTCAATCCAAAAATCTAACACAAAGTCAAGAAAAAAATAATAACTTTGCACGATATATCTAAAAATTAAATGAATAATCTAAATAAAGAAGCTCTTATCAATAAAAATAATTGAGGCTATACAAGATGTAAAAAGGTGAGGATATCAAAATTTTTGACCTTTCTGGAATTGAGAACTCCGTAGCAGAAACTTTTTATTATTTGTAGTGGAAACTCTAATACTCAAGTGTCTGCCATCGCAGGAACAATAGAGAAAAAAAGTTCGTAATGAACTCAAAGACAGACCTTGGCATGTAGAGGGAGCAGATAACGCCCTTTGGGTTCTCGTGGATTATGTATCCGTGGTAGTACATATTTTCCAGAAACATATTCGTGATTATTACGAAATAGAAGAACTTTGGGGAGATGCTCAAATTACCGAAATACCTAATCTTGACTAATTCATTTACTTGAATTGTACACAAAATTTAATAAAAAAATACTATGAACAATAAAGGCTTTAATTGGTTTTTTCCAATCGTAGTGATTGGTATTTTAATGTTCCTTTTCCAGCCATCAATACTCGGAAAGAATAACACAAAATCTATTAACGAAGATAAATTCTTTAATCTCGTAGCCGAAGGGAAAATCCAAGAAATATTAATCTATAAAGACACTGAAAAAGCAGATGTCTTCCTTACAAAAGAGGCAAAAAATACTTCTGTAGAAAAAGCTAAACAGAATTTCAGCCCTTTGGAGGCTTTTAATACTAATAAAACACCTGATTATACTCTTACATTCGGAGATTTGGGACTTTTTCAGAAAAAGTTTGATGACATTAGAGCTTCTAACCCAAATATAAAAACAGAATTGGATTTCGGAAAAGAAAACAATCCTTTCACCGACCTCCTTATACAATTCTCCATATATGGAGTAATAATGTTCTTAGTTTATTACCTCATTTTCAGAAGAATGGGAGCTGGCCCCGGTGGTAGCGGTGGTATGTTCTCTATAGGTAAGTCTCGTGCAAAAAAATTTTTTTGGAGAAAAAAACAAACTACAAGTAACCTTCAAAGATGTTGCAGGACTCGATGGAGCAAAAAGAAGAAGTCCAAGAAATCGTTGATTTCCTAAAAAAATGCTGATAAATATACCAAACTCGGTGGTAAAATCCCCAAAGGCGTCCTCCTCGTAGGCCCTCCAGGAACAGGAAAAACCCTCCTTGCCAAGGCTGTAGCAGGTGAAGCTCAGGTTCCGTTCTTCTCGATATCTGGTTCTGATTTTTGTAGAAATGTTCGTAGGTATTGGGGCATCGAGAGTAAGAGACCTATTCGCACAAGCAAAGGCAAAATCACCAGCTATCATCTTTATTGATGAAATTGATGCTATCGGTAGGGCTAGAAGTTCCAAAAATATCTCAGGAGCAAATGATGAGAGAGAAAACACTCTTAACCAATTACTTACAGAGATGGATGGCTTTGGAACCGATACTAATGTAATCGTAATGGCAGCCACCAACCGAGCTGATATTTTTAGATAAAGCTCTACTTCGTGCAGGGCGTTTTGATAGGTCTATTTATGTAGATTTACCAGAACTACACGAAAGAGAACAAATATTTGATGTTCATCTATCCAAAATAAAATTAGATGCCTCTGTTGATAAATCTTTCTTAGCAAAACAAACACCAGGTTTCTCAGGAGCAGATATTGCTAATGTTTGTAACGAAGCAGCCCTCGTAGCAGCAAGAAATAACCACGAATCCGTTACAAAACAAGATTTCCTTGATGCAGTAGATAGAATTGTTGGTGGTCTTGAAAAGAAAAACAAAGCCATCAAACCATCTGAAAGAACTAGGGTAGCCTTTCACGAGGCAGGACATGCAACTATATCTTGGCTCACAGAACACGCTAACCCCCTTCTGAAAAGTAACTATCGTACCGCGAGGTCGCTCATTAGGTGCAGCATGGTATCTTCCAGAGGAACGCTCCCTAACAACTACAGAACAGATGTTAGATGAAATGTGTGCGGCTTTAGGTGGACGTGCAGCCGAGCAAGTCGTTTTTGGAAATATATCAACAGGAGCCTTATCCGACTTGGAAAAGGTTACTAAACAAGCACAAGCAATGGTTACCATCTATGGACTTAGCGAAAATATCGGTAATATATCATACTACGATAGCTCTGGGCAATCTGATTATAGTTTTTGGAAAACCTTACTCTGAGGAAACAGCTAAAAAAATTGATATTGAAATAAAAACAAATTATTGAAAAATCAATATCAAAGAGCACTAAAAAAATCTTATCTGATAATAGAGATAAATTAGATATCTTAGCCAATAAACTTCTTGATGATGAAGTGATTTTTTTTCGTGAAGATTTAGAAAAGATTTTTTTGGAAAAAGAGAATGGGAACCCGAACAAACAGAGCAACTAAAAATCTGTGAAAAAAAGGAACAAAAAAACACTAAAGATGAGTTACCCACAACAAATACAGAAATTCCAATCGTAGATTAAATAAAAAAACTATCTCTAAGAGATAGTTTTTTTATTAACTCATTTCTTAAAATAATCTCTTAGAATCTGAGCATTATCTACTGAACTTGTTTGTACTTCCAATATTTTAGGCCGATCACTTTTCCTAAAAAAAGTGGTCAATACCTGCTTTAAATCGCTTTCCTCATCTGCCTTAATATATCCAAATCCGAAATGTTCTGCCAAATATTTTGCTGTTTTTTCGTGCCGTGTGGCAATATATTCATTCAAAATATTTTCATTAGCATTCCTTGGGCCGGGGAATTATTTTTGAAGATATTCCCTCGCTATTATTCATCACAATAATTCTCGTAGTTGATGAAAGATAACTGTTCCAAAGGCCATTCACATCATAGAAAAAAGAAATATCTCCCGTAACTAATAAAGTGGGATTTTCAGATTTTACAGCATATCCCATCGCTGTGGAAGTAGAGCCCTCAATACCACTTGTCCCCCTATTGCAATGGACTATATAGCCCTTAAAATCAAATAATTGTGCATATCTTATAACTGAAGAATTAGAGAAATGTATATGATAATTTTTAGGTATTTCCGATGATAAAAGGCGGATTAAACTGAAGTCCGAAAAACCTATCTTTTGGATATAACTTTGATGTTTTTCGTCTTTTTTAATCTTCAATTGTTCCCATAAATGATAATATTCACTCTCTAGTGTACTAATCTTCGGTAAAAAAACGCCCTAAAAAAACTTCTCTGCTATGGTAGAAATCTTTTCAGTTAGAGAATAATATGTATCTGGTTGCCAATAACTATCAATATGCCAATGATGTTTTGGATGTGCCTCTCTCAAAAACTGTTTCACTTTTTTGGAAACTACATTTTGTCCAATCGTAATCAGTAAATCAGGTGCAAAATGCCGATATTCTTTCTCCCCAAAACCAAAAATATATCTATCTATATGATGAAAAAAATTATCATTATTAAGATTAGAATTTATCTCACAAAGAACCACTACAGAATGATTATCAGCTAATTTGGATAACTCAATCTCCAACTCTTCCGATGCGTCTCTCGTCCCTACCAAAATCATTATTCTTTTGGAGCTCTCCCACTGTTCCACCAATTTATGCGAAATTTCATAACTATTTTCTTGCTCGGAAAGTATTACGGAAGGCAAACTTGGTACCTCACTAACTAACTCATATAAAGGCTCTTCTAAAGGAATATTAATATGTACTGGACCTTGTTTGTTAATACATAGTTCTACGGCTCTTTTTATTATTTTATAATTTTTCCTCATCGGCATTGGGTTGATTATCCTCTAATAACTCAAAATCCCCATATGAGTGCTGAGAGAATATATTTTTTTGCCGAATAGTCTGTCCATCAAAAAAATATCCACAAACCCTATAGGCCGGTCTGCAGTGAGTAACAACAAAGGTATATTTTGATAAAATGCTTCTGTAACTGCTGGATAATAATTCGCTGTCGCTGAACCACTTGTACAAGTGAGCAAAGTTGGTTTTTTGGTATATTTTGCCATTCCAAGTGCTACGAAACCTGCGCTCCGCTCATCTATAATACTATAACAATTAAAGTTCTCCAACTCACCAAAAATGTATCGCTATGGGAGCATTACGAGAGCCAGGCGAAACTACAATATCCTGAATACCAAACTCTTGAAAAATATGTGCCAATATTTGCACACTCCTTTTAGAAGAATATTTTTTCATAGAGCAAAGGTAGTATTTTTTAGTTAAAGTTAAATTTTACACTAAACATTATTTGTCGTGGTCTTATATATACCACTTATTGAGAAGTAGATAGATACACGAGGAATAACTAATTATTTCATAGGCCTTTATTTTTAGGATACACTCGGTAAGTTTGTTTTAAAACTAATCTTAAATTCCCTTTCGCATCAGAAATTCCATAGGCTAATATCGTATTTATGTCAGGCTCTTCAATAGTGATAGACTCACCAATAATAGGTACTCCACTGGCAGACACAACTTTTCCATTAATAATGTTCTGACCAGAAACAACCCAAACAAAAACAATAAAAATACTACTACGAAATGCCTCATACTACACAAAGTTTTAAAAAAATCAATCACTTTTTTTCATCAAATATAAAAAAATGTAACAAAAAAAGGTACTATAATACACTTATATAAAAAAATTTTTTTGATTATGATAACATTTATTGTTCTACTTACATTCGCTTTTGTTGTTATATTATCCAGTATATTCATCGTAAAACAAGAAACCGCAGCAGTGATAGAGAGACTCGGAAAATTCCATTCCGTACGCCACGCAGGACTTCATCTGAAAATCCCTTTTTATAGATAATATTGCTAATATTTTAAATCTAAAAAAATACAGCAATTAGATGTCTTAGTCGATACCAAAACATTGGATAATGTATTCATAAAAAAATGAGAATTTCGGTGCAATATCAAGTAATACGAAACCAAGTTTCTGATGCTCATTATAGATTAGAAAAATCCTCATAACCAGATTACTTCTTATGTTTTTGATGTTGTAAGAGCAGAAGTCCCAAAACTAAAATTAGATGATGTTTTCGTAAAAAAAGATAATATTGCTATCGCCGTAAAAACCGAAATAGAAGAAGCAATGCAAAGTTACGGATATGATATTATCAAAACTTTGGTAACCGATATAGACCCCCGACGAGCAAGTAAAAAAATGCAATGAACAGAATAAATGCCGCCGAGAGAAAAAAATAGCCACAGAATATGAAGCAGAGGCTGAAAGAATCCGTATCGTAGCTATTGCAAAGGCCGAAGCAGAGTCTAAAAAACTACAAGGACAAGGTATCGCAGACCAACGAAGAGAGATAACAAGAGGATTAGAAGAATCCGTAAAAATGCTTAATAATGTGAGTATAAACTCCCGAGAGGCATCGGCACTAATTGTCGTTACACAACACTACGATACCTTACAAGCCATTGGAGCAAACAACCGATCTAACCTCGTCTTACTACCGAATAACCCTATGGCAGCCAACTCTATGGTTGATGACCTCATCACCGCAATGGCAGCTACTAAAAAAATTAGACGAAGATACCGAAGATAAATTATAAACACCTATATTTCAATTAACTTAAAAACCAGCAATCCTAAAAAAATCGCTGGTTTTTTTATTTTATAAATTGTTGAAAAATAGACTTACAAAAATTCCTCCAAGCTGGGGTCTCTTGCTCCCATCAATAGAAGAATATCTCCTTTTTTTTCAAATGTTGTTTTAGATAAGGCAATAGGGTCGTTTCTATTCTCAATAAAATGAGCTATTTTACCTTTTTCTTGAATACCCTTCACCAAATCATTTGCTGAAATATCCCTCACAGCGGTACCTCCCGCATAGAAAATCTCACTCATTAATAACTCATCTTGTGAGCGTAGAATTTTGGAAAGTTCCTCTATAAAATCATCCTTCAAAAATCGTGTAGGTCCATATCCGTGAGGCTGGAACCACGCTACTACTCTTCCACTACCTACCAACTGGCACGCCCTAATACTTGCCGAACACTTAGCAGGATTATGGCCATAATCATCAATTACCCACACACCATTCTTCTCCCCTAAAATCTGGTGACGACGATAGATTCCCTCGTATTTAGAAAGGCTCTCGGCACAAGTTGATAAATCTACTCCTATCTGATGTGCAACGGCAACAGCCGCAGTAGCATTCTCCACGGAATGTTGCCCAATAGCATTCATTTCAAAAGATTGATTTTTAATATTAAAGCTAAGTTTAAATCCTTGTTGAGAAAAATTTTCAGCATTAAAGCCTGCTTTTTTATCATTAAAACCAAAGTCTTGGGAATCATTCATAGATAATTCTCTCGCCAGAGAATTAGATTGATTTGTTATAAAAAGTCCCTTCGTATTCTTCCGAAAAGTGGTAAATAGCTGTATTAATTCTGCTATCTCTTGATGGTCCTTGTCAATATTGAGAAGCAAACCAATCTCTGGGTGATATTGTACCACCGAACCATCACTTTCGTCAGCTTCTATGATAAGCCAATCTCCAGAACCCACAGAGGCATTTCCTATTTTCCCCTGTTTTATGATACTCGTAAGCCCCGCACCAGAAATAATACTAGGCTCTAATCCAGCGTCCGAAAGGATATGATACAACATTGCAGAAGTGGTACTCTTCCCCGAAGTTCCTGCCACAGCAATAGTTTTTTTACTCTTTGAAATTATTGCTAATAACTCACTTCTCTTTATGATAGGAACTCCCATCTCTTTTGCCTTTTGCACTTCAAAAACGGAATCTTCTATCGCTGTAGATACTACTACCAAATCGGTATTCTCGGAAATACCGCTACCATCTTGTAAAAAGCATTGAATACCTTCTACCTCCAATTGATGCTTTACCTTGTTGTATTCTCCCTCGTGGAAATATCTATCCGACCCCGACACATGCTTTCCTATTCCTCTAAGATACTGAGCAATAGCACTCATTCCTACACCTGCTATACCAATAAAAAATACATTCTGAAAATCCCTTATATCATTTATCATCTCTTCTCTAATTTATGAAAATTTTTTTCTTCTACTAAACTCCAAAGTCGCTGAGCATACTCATCTACAGATGACCAATTTTTGCTATGGTAAATATCACTAAGATACTCCCTAGCAGTTTCCAAATCGCCAAAAGTATTCAACTTAGCGAGCACCTCATTCATCTCTATTTGGTTACCCTTAAAAAGCACCTTCGTAAAAGCTATCCTATCATTCAAATCAAGCATAAAATCTCGTCCTTTGGATATCCCTCAGAGATATTTTTTTGTCAAATGATGGCATTGGCAAATTACTTTTCACAAAGTTAGGTGACTTTATTTTTGCTAATTTTATTTTTTCCTGCGGATGTTCTTCTCCCTCATCGTGGCTAATGTATATTTCGGAAACAGCAGATTCTGATTTTATAGACTCTTCTTCGATAGATTGTCCTGCTTCAATCATCCCTATTTCTGATATTTCTATTTCTTCTGTCGGAGTTTCTTCCTCCACTTCGTAATCTTCTAAATATTCTAACATAGAGATTCTATCAGCAATCCCTTTGAATAAATGTCTTTTCAACCAAAAAAATCTTGTTTATCCTCTATTTTGGATATCTCTGTAAGTATCTCTTGGCTCTCAAAAAGAGTTTTTTTCTTGCAGTTTTTTTCTATCATTTTTTTATAATAAATTATTTAATTAAAATTTAGTACTTTTTGAATTTCAAATTTAATAAATGTTTTTAGAAAATACAATTAATCATATAAAAACTCTAAGATACAATATCATACCTATTTAAAATGAATTTTTACAAAAAATATAATGAAGCTGTTGATTGGCTGTTTAAGCAAGCTCCAAATTACCAAATAGACGGACAAAAAAAGCCTACAAACACAGGGCTTGAAAAATATCCAAAAAAACTTTGTGATTTTTTTCGGTAACCCACAAAAAAACTCCAAACCATACACATCGGTGGCACCAATGGAAAAAGGCTCTACCAGCAATATGATTGCCTCTATTTTGCAAGAGGCTGGCTACAAAGTTGGGCTATATAATTCCCCTCATTTGGTGGATTTTACAGAAAGAATCAAGATAAATGGTATCAATTGTGATAAAAAAATTCGTATTTGATTTTTATACAAAAAAACTAAAAACACTTGCCAAGTGATATTCTTCCATCGTTTTTTTGAATTTACAACCATTATGGCATTTGAGTATTTTTCATCAACAAGAGGTAGATTTCGCTATCATAGAAGTAGGACTCGGCGGACGGCTAGATTCCACTAATATCATCACTCCAATCATATCAGCAATTACAAATATCGCTCTCGACCACCAAAAATATATTGGGTAATACATTAGAAGAAATCGCCATCGAAAAAGGCTGGAATTATCAAAAAAATACCCCAATAATCTCTGGCGATGAAAATGAAAAAAATAAAACAAATCATCTCGCAAAAAGCAAAGGACCTGAACGCTCCCTTCTTTGATGCCACTACTTTAAAAACCAACTTAAAAAAACAGACTTAAAGGGAAACTATCAACGGAAAAAAATATCCGTGTAGCAGTTGCTATTTGCCAAACACTACAAAAACTTTGAAATATTCCTCTCTGAGGAAAAACATCAAAAAAATGGCTTACAAAATGTCCTCAAAAACACCAACTTCCTTGGGCGTTGGTACGAGTTTTCTCAACAGCCACTTATCATCTGCGATACTGGACACAACCAAGCAGGATTAGAAGAAGTTTTCCAACAACTAAATGAATATCCGCTGTACAAACATATCGTTTTAGGCTTTGTGAATGATAAAAAAATTGATAAAGTACTAAAAAAATTCTTCCTCAAAAATTCTCAATTTTACTTTGTAAAAGCCCTCTATTGCCCGTGGTCGTCATCCAAAAAGACTACGAAGAATTGTTGAAAAAAACACAAAAAAATAAAAATATAAAAATTTTTGATGATGTTAATTCGGGTTTTTTTATCTGCAAGTAATTGCTGCTCAGAGGGAGAAATGATTTTTTTGTAGGAGGAAGCAATTTCGTTGTAGGCGAATTTTTAGAAAAAAATCAATAAAAAAAGATTTGGATGGTAATATTTTTTTGTATCTTTGCACCACTATAAAAGAGGGCGGTTAGCTCAGTTGGTTCAGAGCATCTGGTTTTACACCCAGAGGGTCGGGGGTTCGAATCCCTCACCGCCCACTAAATAGGGTTCTTAGCTCAGTTGGTTCAGAGCATCTGGTTTACACCCAGAGGGTCAGGGGTTCGAATCCCTTTAGAACCCACTATATTTAGAAGACTATCTTATTAAGGTAGTCTTTTTTTCATTAATTCTAACGAATAGAGGAAGATTATTTAGAATATAATCTTCTCTAAATTTTATGTTTTATAACCTCAAAATCACCTTTTTAAGAGCGACAATTTCAGTTCATTATCCAAAGTAATAGTAGGCTTTATATCTATCCTAAGTTTGTTTAATGTTTTTTTCAGATTGTATTTGATTGTAGTACTTATAAAATCCGAAGGATACAATTTTTTTCCTTTTTCTAGGATAATAAATGATTTTTTTCACCCAAACTTCGTCCGCTGGTTATCCAAATTTCATTTCGTCCTTTTTAGACTGATTTTTTTGTTTCAAAAATTTCTACATCAGCATACTCTGGGATGGATTTTATGAAATTAACAACCTTTATTCCTTGTGTAAAAGATTGGAATTTCAGCAGAGGTATATTACCTTTGTTTAGTTTTTGTTTTTTTCTACAATGTATTTTTTTCTAACTTATAATATAATCCGAAAAGGCAAATCTTCTTTTTTTAATAATATTTTTTTGTTTCTAAGAATCAATTTTCCAATAATCTTGTGCCCTAATAATTCATAATGTATTTGCTCACATTTCTTTTTGTATTTTTCTCCCATTTTTTTGCATCAGAATTTAGAATATACTTCACCGACTTATTCATATCACTCATAAAAATCAGAGTAAAGGATATTCCCATTTTTTTGTCTTGCAGATAGACAATTCCCTTCTCATTTGGTAAATCCTGAGTAAGTTCTTTTTACTCTATTCACATAGCTTTTTGGCATTGGCTTCTTCAAATTGCTTTTTGAATAATTTCATTATCATTATCCTTTGACATAAGTAGTTTAAATAATTCCAAAGTAGCTCTAGCATCACCATCTGCTCGGTGGCGATTAATAAGCGGTATTCCCAAAGATTCCGTAAGTTTCCCAAGAGAATAGCTCTCAGCTTCGGGAATAAGTTTTTGGGCCAATGGTATTGTATCTAATACATTAATTTTAAAGTCGTAGCCCAATCTTTGGAAAGATTGACGGAGCATTCTATAATCAAACTCAATATTATGCCCGACGAGAGTTGTCCCTTCGGTAATTTCTATAATTCGTTTTGCAATTTCGTGAAATTTAGGTGCTGTTTTTACAATTTTTGGAGTAATTTTTGTCAATTTTTGTACATAATGTGTGATTTTTGCCTCTGGATTGACCAGAGACATAAATTGATCCACTACTCTATGCCCATCAAATTTAAAAATAGCAATATCAATAATACACTCGTGTCTATATCCATCTCCATTGCTCTCAATATCGATAATACTATACATTTTTTTCATCAAAAAAATAAGTTAAAAAAATATGATAATATTTTTAATTTTTGGATTTATAGGATGTTCTCTTCCACTATTTGGAAATCCAATTGTTTTTTTGCAAAAATATTAGCTCTCACAACTTTTTATTTTTAATGCTATCTCCAAGTTGATACTGATTTCTGTTTGCTTTCCTACCACTGCATGATTATGAGCTTCATACTGATAAACATCATCAGTAAGGTCTCGTAGGCGAATAAGGCCCTCAGCCCCATTTTCTGGTATTTCTACCCAAAAACCAAACTCTGCAACTCCAGAAATCACCCCATTAAAAGTCTCTCCTAAGCGATTTTCCATGAATTTCACTTGCATAAATTTGATACTATCTCGCTCAGCATCAGAGGCGAGGCGTTCCATCTGTGAGCAATGCTGGGCCTGCACTTGGTAGGATGCTCTATCGGGGGATTTTCCCTTGTCCAAATAATGTTGCAAAAGTCGGTGAGCAATCAAGTCAGGATAACGACGGATAGGCGAAGTAAAATGGGTATAATACTCAAATCCCAAACCATAATGCCCCGTCGGGTCGGTAGAATATTCCGCCTTACTCATTGACCTCATTGCTAAGGTTTCTATCATATTCTCTTCACCTTTACCCTTCACAGAGGCAAGAAGAGTATTCATTGATTGAGCTACCTTTTGTGTATTAGAAATATCCATCGTGTATCCAAAGGTAGATACGAAATCTTTCAATGCCTCCAACTTGCTTGGGTCGGGGTCATCGTGAGTTCTATAAATGAAGGTGTTTTCTGTCGGTTTATTTTGCTGATTAACAGAGATAAACTCTGATACTTTTCTATTTGCCAAGAGCATAAATTCCTCTATCAGATGATTTGCATCTTTACTAATTTTGAAATACACACCAATAGGCTCATTATTTTTCATCAAGATTAAATTTTACCTCACTCCTATCAAAGGTTATGGCTCCATTATCTATTCTCTCTTGGCGGAGGATTTTTGCTAATCTATTGAGCACTAATATTTCTTCTACCAAATCTCCTTCGGCAGTTTCTATTCTTTCTTGAGCTTCTTCGTAGGTGAATCTTCTATCGGAATGGATTATAGTTCTACCGAACCATTGATTTTTTATTTCAGCTTTATCATTTATCTCAAAAACTGCCGAAAATGTATATTTATCTTCGTTTGGGCGGAGCGAACAAACATCATTAGAAAGTACCTCTGGAAGCATTGGCACAACCCTATCTACAAGATAGATAGATGTAGCACGACTGTATGCCTCCTCGTCAAGTTTTGTATTTGGTCTCACATAATAAGATACATCTGCAATATGCACTCCTATTTCCCAATTACCATTTTCTAACTTATTGATAGACAAAGCATCATCAAAATCCTTAGCATCTTTAGGGTCAATAGTAAAAGTGAGAATATTCCTCATATCTCTCCGTTTTATCACCTCATCATTGTGAATTTGCCTATCTATTTTATTGGCTTCAGCCTCTACCTCTTCGGGAAAATTATACGGCAAGCCGTAGTCTGCCAATATGGCGTGTATCTCTGTTTCATGTTCTCCTGGTTTTCCCAAAACTCGGATAATTTCCCCCTCTGGGTTCTTGGATTTGGCATCCCATTTTAGGATTTTCACCAATACTTTATCTCCATTTTGAGCATCATTGGTATATTCTTGGCTAATAAAAATATCTGTATTGATTGTTTTCTTGTCTCCAACTACGAATCCATAATTTTTATTTTTCACGCATTCATAGGTACCCACAAACTCCGTTCGTTTTCTCTCCAAAACTTCCAACACAGACCCCTCCAACTTTTTTCCTTTGTAATGATGAAGCAGTATAAGAACTCTATCGCCTTGCAGAGCATCTTTCACATTTTTCATATGGATAAAGATATCCTCATCAACTCCATCAATGCTCACATAGGCATTTCCAGATTGATTAAAATCTATAATTCCCTCAAAAGTATTGCTCGTGGAAATATTAATGGTATAACGTCCTTTTTCAGTCTCCTTAATTTTCTCCTCACCTCGTAATAGATACAACGACTGGATTACCTGCTCCCTCTGGTGTGGATTCTTATAGCCTATTGCCTCCGAAATTTGTTTATAATTATATGACTTTGATTGGTTTTTGATTAATAAATCTCATTATCAATCGCCCAATTTCTTTTTAATTTATTATGATTTTTTTGAGATAAAATTTTATTTCTTTTTTTCTTGCCATTTTTGTTCTATTGTATATTGATAATCATATATTTATGATTAAAAATTAAAAAAATAACATATCTTATATTAGATACTATAACGACTGAGCTACCCTACCAAAATTGTAGAATAACCACTAATACATTCTTTAAATAGAGACTAGCAAAGGTAGTGAAATAATTTTTTTGACACAAAAAAACGGCAACCTTCCAAATATTCTATTTATTTCCCTTCACTAAGTAAAAAATTTGGACAAAAGAAAGTATCGCATTAGGAATAATTACGGGATATAGAGGTTCCTTTGCAATGAAAAAACCATACATAACGAAACAAATACACCCAATAAGATTGATGAGTCTCACTGTCATTAAATTTCTAAACACAAAACTCAGCACAATAAAAAAACAGAGGCCAAATAGCCTATATATGACGCAATTTCTGTAATATTCATTCTAAAAAAATTTTATTTATTTTTTTCTTCTTCTATTTTGTATGGGAAATCCTCGAACAACGAAGATAATGCCGTAGCTGAATATATCCTATTAGAAAACTTATTTCCTAAGGCGATTATCGTAATTTTTAGAGTTTTCTAAATGTACAAAAAAACAGCATTATTGCCGTGCCACCAGCCGTTATGATAAGTAAGTTTTTTTCCGTTTTCAAAAATTTTCATTCGGAAGCCCAAACCATAATTATTCACTCCTCCCTTTTTCATTGGAATATGGCATAAATATTTGATTTTTTTAATAGCCTTATCCAAAAAAATTTTACTGAAAACATCGCCTTAGAAAATTTCAGCAAATCTCTCGGTGTGGTATATACATTTTTATCTCCATATATTAAGTCCAGATTATTCAACGGATATTCCTTTTTCCGTTTGGTAGAAGGATTTTGAAGCTGTATGCAAATATTTTTTTCTCAAAAAAATAAAGGTATTTTTTTCATTTTCAGAGGTCTAAAAATCATCTCTTGCATAGCCTCTGGGAAAGGTTTATTCGTTATTTTTTCTACAACAAGAGCTAGAATTGCGTAATTTGTATTACAATACATAAACCTCGTATCGGGCGGACTTGCCAAATCGGGATGATATTTTTCCAATAAGTCTAAAACATCTTGATTAGTGAGGAAATCCTTATTCAATTCAATAGGTCTTGGATGAATCTCCTCCACAAAATATTCATACTTCGGCAACCCACTTCTGTGGCTTAGTAGATTTTTTTAATGGTAATTTTTTTGGATAAAGGAAACTTTGGAAAAAAATATCTATAATACGCTGATTAAGTTGCAATTTCCCAGCCTCTACCAATTTCAGAACTGCCATTGCCGTGAATGGTTTACTCACCGAAGCGATATGTATTGGTGTATTTTTCATTTATAGGCTTCTGCTGAGATTCATCAGTAAACCCTTGATATCTTTCAAATAAAATATTATCTCCCTTTGCTACCAAAAAAACCTCCCCATAAATCTCCTTTTTTTCCCAATTTTTTTCGATAATATCCTATCAATTTTTTTGCTTTATAGAATCTTTATTATGGAGATAATTATCCGATTTCGAAAAATACTTTATCTATATTGATATTTCCAAAATTTGGCAAATCCGATTGGTAGCCACTCTTTTTTTGGTCTTTCTTACAAGAAAAAAAGCACGAAGAAAAAAACACCGCGATAAACACTCTATTCCACATCATTGGTATTAAAAATTTGTGGCGACAAAAGTAGGCATTCCCGCTATTTTTATCAAAAATACTATTTTCAATAGAATGAAGAAAAAAACTATTTTTTTTAGAAAGTTTTTTTATTTATTTTTGTTGAAATTTTTTTCATCAATGAAATCACTATTGAAAAATATTTTTTTATTAATCGGTGCTTTTAGTTTTTTTCTATCTCAAAAAGCCCAAATTATTACGAAAAAAAGATACCTTAAACGGTACAGAACTGAGTATCTCCGCTAATGCCAATATTACCCGTCTAATGAAACAGATGGGGGAAAATTGCAAACAAGCAACTACAAAAAAATCATCAAAACAGAAGAAGCCCCAACCCATACGGAAGAAAAAAATAATTATCCCTAAGAGAAAAAATTCTACTGCTGAAATTTGCAGACAAAACCCAAGAATTATGGGATATAAAATATTAGTAGCTACAGCAAAATCCAACGATGAAGCCAATAAAATAAAAGTTGATTTTCGACAAAATTTTCCCACTCTGAAAGTGGAAGTAGATGCGTCCCTAAGGCCCAACTATAAGATTTTAGCAGGTAGCTATTTCACAAAAGAAAGTGCAAGGAGCGATTTGAGAAAAATAAAAACCATCTTCAAGACAGCAACCTCCATACAGTATTCTATATTCTGCGTAGATGGGAGATAAAATTAATAAGGCTTAGAATATTCTAAGCCTTTTTATTTTAAAAATGATACTTCGTTTATCTCCTTTCCTTTTTTTGGAAATTCATTGTTTTTTTGTTGTCCTTTATACACGATATTCACTACATTGAACTGCTTCGGATAGGCATCAAACAATATTGTATTTTTTTAATTTTCATTGTAGATATACTTTCCACATTATTCACTTCAAAATATAGCCATACTGCCTCGTCGCTTATCTGGCTTCCTGTGAAGGTAATAGACTTTATAGAGCCATTTATTTCCACAACGAAATTATTCCCAACATATTTCTTCACACCTGCCTCAAAACCAGCAGAGTTTGGATTGATTTTTTTACTGTATTTGCAATATGCTCAACATTTATTTTAGCTGTGAATTTCAGAGACTTACTTCCTGCATCATAATCGGCCTTCGTCATTGATGAGAAGAAGTCCATTTTAGCAAAATTCATCAATCCCAATAAAATAAAAGCTCCAACGATATACAATAAATTTTTCATTTTAATTCAATTTTGATTGTTAATATTTAGCAAATATACAATTTTTAATATATTCTCCTAATTTACGGATAAAAATTCTCTGATATATTTAACAACCTCGTCAGCTGTATCCACAAGACGAAATATTTGCAAATCCCTTTCTGCAATGAGTTTTTCTGGAAGAAGAACCTCACGAAACCAGCCCAAAAGGCCACTCCAAAACTCATAACCTACCAGAATAAGAGGTATTTTTGTTATTTTTTTAGAATTTTTGGATTAAGGCAAGCATCTCTACGAACTCGTCTAATGTACCAAAGCCCCCTGGTAGTACTACTATTCCCTTGGAATATTTCATAAACATCATTTTGCGAACAAAGAAATGACTGAAATACACACTCTCGTCAGTATATACATTACTATACTGTTCAAATGGTAATTCTATGTTCAGCCCAACAGATTTTACTCCTTTATTTTTTGCACCTCTATTTCCCGCTTCCATTATACCTAGTCCGCCACCTGTAATAATACCAAAGCCCATATCGGCAATTTTCTCGGCAATTTCTATCGCTAGTTGATAGTATTTATTTTTCCGAAGATAACCTTGCCGACCCCAATATAGCTATGCAAGACCCTATTTCTGAGAGTATTTGATCGCCTTTTGTAAATTCATCTAAAATATCTCTATACGAAGTTATGTCAATGTCCATCTTTTTTTATTTAAAGTATTTCTCAGCCTCCACGACAGACTCTAGTCTCCCCACATCTATCAATAGAGCATCGTGTTGGTAGCCTTTAATCTCTATATCTTTCATTTGGAAAATGTATTCTTCAATGATGGAGAATTTTCCTTTTTTCTTTATCATTTTTAAAAATGTAGAATTAATACAATGTATTCCACTAAAAGCCAATGGAGTAAGGTTTTCAATTTTATTTCCATAAATAACATCTCCCGAAGACTCATTCTGCCATCCGTTGAGGGTCATCTGGCTATCAAAAAAAGTAATTTTCGAGAACTTTTTCTATCAGAAACAGCCAAAGAAATAATATTTTTTTATTCTCTTGATGAAATTTCACAAAATTGAAAAATATTCAGATTGGTGAGAATATCGACATTCATCACTAAAAAATCGGTTTCTTGCTCTAAAAAATGGCGTGCAAAAAGCAATCCACCTCCTGTCTCTAATAGTTCAGCTCTTTCGTCTGAAATTTCAATTTTGGCATCAAAAAAACTTATTCTCCTCCAAAAAAATCTATAATTTGCTCACCAAAATGGTGAATATTTATCACAAAAATCATTAATACCGAAAGATTGTAAATATTTAATATTTCGCTCGAGCAAGGGGATATTATTCACCTTCGCCAATGCTTTTTGGATGTTGGTTAGTGAATGGTTTTAGTCGAGTACCTTTCCCTGCCGAAAAAAATCAGTGCTTTCATATTAATTATTCTTTATTTTTATCAAAAAAACTGCATAAAATCTTGCCCTAAATCCCTAGTAAGTTGCATCGCTCCATAGTGGTTAATGTGGCTATTATCATAATACGAAATAATACCATTAATATACCACGGTGTTGCAAAAAAATATCACTTTTTCGAAATATCATACATATAGACATTAGGATATTTTTTTGGACGATTTCTTTCAATATTTTTTTTCATTTTTTTAGGATTAGTTCTATTCTTCAACTCGCCACCGATGGATATAAAAAGTTTTATATTGTTTTTAATGGATTTTTTTATTGAGTTTTTGGGAAAGTTTTTTTATCAGAATTAATTTTTTTGGTTGGATTTCAATTCCGAAGCCAATTTCTCCAAAAGCAACTTTCATTGATGGTAGTCTCTCAAATCCTACACTATTGATGATGATAATCTCACTATCAGCAATCATTTTCTTCGTATGGGGTATTAGTTTTCGGGAATAATCATAGAAGTTCTTACGATTATTAGGGACTTCCTCTCGTTTTATACCTTCTATCGCTGGATACACACTACAAGTCAAGGTATTAAATGAGAAATGATACTCTTTCCCTAATGTATCGAGAAATGGTTTCAGCATCAAAGCATGGCTATCGCCAATAAGAATTATTTTATCATTTTTAGATAAGTCTCCCATCTTTTTCCTCTTGATTTTTCGTAGTGAGATTTCAGTCCTACCAATGGACGAGCGTACTTATCTGGTACTTGTCTCGAGACTACTATTCCCATATGCTTCATCTGAGTAGAAAACACAAAAAAAACTACTAAAACAGGGACAAATACCACTGCAAAATGAAAATTATCTTTCCTACGAAATCTCTTTTCCAATAAACAATACGATACATAGCTCAGCACAAATGTAACCACTACCACGAAGAACATTTGCACCGCCGAAAAAAATCATAAGAATCATTAGCATACCGAACGAACGCCATAATCCCCCAATGCCATAAATACAAAAGAATAAGACAATTCTCCTATGAAAACCAACACTTTACAAGACAAAAAAATACGTAATGATATTATTTCTCATCACCAAAATATTTGCTCCTGCTACACACGGAAAAAGTGCCAATACTCACGGAAACGAGGTATCCTCTGTATAAAAAAATATGCACAAAAAAATGAGCATTGACAAGCTTACAATCGCAATAAAAATTATTCTTTACTCTGGATAAATCTACTCCATTCTTAAAAAAATGATGGCATAAACCGAACCTATCAAAAAAACTCTGGTATCCTGCTAATTAAAGAAAAAAATAAATCTTCTGCTGATTATCTAAAAAAATAAATTTCGTAAGACGAATATATCGTAAGTAAAAACCACCAAAATAAGAAGTACCGGCAGTAAAAAAACGCCTAAAAAAAGAATATTACAAATGGGAAAAAGCAAATAAAACTGCATTTCTAGCGATAGAGACCATGTATGAAGTAATGGGTTCTCACTCAATTTCGCTCCAAAAATACGACTCTCCCTGCGAAAAAAATAGACATTAGAAACAAAAACTCCCCGATTGTATAAGAGCCTTAGTAAAACTATCCACATCTCGATACAACCAAACAAATGCCCCCAAAAAAAGCCACCGACAGCAGATATCCAAAAATAAGCTGGTAAAATCCTTTTTAAAACGCTTCTCAAAAAAAGTTAAAAAAACTAAATCTATGATGCTCTATATCGCTAAGGATAATGGTCGTTATCAAATATCCAGAAATCACAAAAAATAAATCTACACCAAGATACCCACCAGAGAGCCACCCCTTATCCAAATGAAAAATAAAAACCAACAAAAAGGCTACTGCTCGTAGCCCTTGAATATCCGTCCGAAATTGCATAACTAATCATTAAGTTGTGGTTGTTCGTCATGAGTAATACTCACACAAACTTGTGGGTATTGTTTTTTCACAAATTCTGCTATCTTTTCTGCAGAATATACGGAACGATGTTGCCCACCTGTACAGCCAAAATTAATTTGCAAATTCTCAAAATTCCTTTCCAAATAATCCTCTATCGTGATGCTAATGACAGATTTTATCCCATTCAAAAAATCGGACATCTTAGTTTGATTCTCTAAAAACTCTTGAACGGCAATATCTTTGCCAGTCTGAGATTTATATTCCTCTATTCTCCCAGGGTTAAGTATTCCTCGACAATCAAAACAAAATCCTCCTCCATTTCCACTCAAATCTTTTGGAATACCTCCTTTTTTATAGGAAAAACTATGTATATCAATATGTAGCATATCTTATTTTGTAAGAATTATATTATTATCATCCATCACTTTTCGTAGATTAATCAGTGCATACCTCACTCTGCCTAGCGTTGTATTAATACTTGTCCCCGTATGTTCTGCAATTTCCTTAAAGCTCAATCCATCAAAAAAGCGAAGTTTGATAACCTCCTGCTGACTTTCTGGGAGGAAATGTATCATACCATGTAAATCTTCGAAGATTTGATTCTTTATCAATTGGTCTTCTATATTTTCCGATGGTTCTTGTAATATATCAAATATAGAAAACTCATCATCATCGTGAGATATGGTAGAAACTCTGTGATTTTTACTATTGAGTCTGAAATAATCTATTATCAAATTATGTGCTATTCTCTTTGCCCAAACAATAAATTTTCCCTCCTCGTTGTATCTTTTCTCTTTTAAAGTAATGATTATTTTTAATGAATGTATCTTGGAATATATCATTAGCTAAATCTTCATCTAAAAACTTTGTAATAGATAAAGGTAAATAGCTCGCTCTTATAGCGGTTTATGAGAACTACAAAGGCATCCTCACAACCATTTTTGGTACTCTTTTTATTAAAAAAACTATCCGACTTATTTTTTTCATAAATCCACACTATTAAGTTACAATACTCTATGCAATTGTCTTGATTACAATTATATTTATAAAAAAATGTAAATTTCTCTCCGATAGCCTTAGTACTTAAAAAAATTATAATACAAATATACACTTATTTTTAACATTATCACTTTTTTTTACAAAAAAATATTAAAATTAAATTTCTATTTGTACATTAAAGAATATAATTATGATTTTAAAAATAAAAAAAGAGGATACATTTCCTCTTTATATCCTCACACTATAAAAAAATTTCTAATTATTTTTTTGTTTAAAGAGAATATTAATGATACAAGCTATATAAAGTATTGTAGAATATTGGTATTTTATGCTCTTTCTATTTTTTTGTTATTTTTTTGCACATATCAAAAAAATATTTATTACTAATCCCACTAAAAAAATAACACAACTAATAATATCTCTTTATTTGATAATTCTAACATACCGTTATATTTTACTTTTTATATCCAATCCATACAATCTGCAAAAATCTACTGCTGTAAGCCCCCATCCAACATACGGAATTAATTTTGAATCTACTTTCGTACTCTTTTGAATTTTCTATTTTTAACAATCTTATCATTTTTACTCTCCCTCTCACAAGAGATTAACAATGATACACCTAATAAGATAAAAATATTTTTTTATAAATTGTACAGCAAATATACAATTGTTTTTTTAACATTATCACTTTTTTTACAAAAAAATTATAATTTTATAATTTTTTTCTTTCAAAAAAATATTCTTTGGGAATTAAAAAGCGAGATTATCTATTGGTATTTCATTGATTCTGAACCATACCCCATCTGCAATCTCCGATTCTTCTATTTCCGGTTGAAATTTCATATCCATTTGATATTCAAAGAATATGTCTAGCGTGTTATAATCTATATTTTTATACCGATACACATTAGGCTGAGTCGCCAAGAATGATAATTTTTCAGGATTGATTTGTAATTTAAGTTCCTCATACAACTCTCGTTGGCAAGTTTGTTCTGCACTTTCATTTGGATCACAGAAGCCCCCTGGTAAATCCAATTTACTTTTTCTTAGGCTCCTGATTTCGTATTGTTAGGAAAACCTCATCTTGATAGCGTAGCACCACAGCCACGGCTCCTGCACAATTATGATACAACACAAAATCACACGATGAGCAATGCAAACGATTGATTTTATCAAAATGCAAGGAGACGTCCCCACATTTGGGACAAAAATTTTTAGTTCTTCCATTTTTTTAGATGTCTTAAAAAAATAATAGTGTAGTTTCCCGAAGAGTTGCCATCTGCTTTCTCTGCTTTCACATATTTTTTTTACCCAAGCAGTAGTCGTTCTCACAATACAAGCGTCATTAGAACCGCTCACACGATGGGCAGAACTCACGTTGCCGTTTTTATCTACGATATAGGCAATCGTTATACTCCCTGATGCAGTGCAATTATGAGATGGCTGAGTACCGCCTTTTTCCCATTGTACCGGGGAATAAAGGCTATTAATTTCCTATCCACACCAATCTTGCTATTTCCATTGCTTCTTCCACCGATAGGGTCTCCCGAATCTGAATTTTGGTTATTTTTCATTTCCTTTTTTTACCTCTATTATTCAATAGGTTATTAATGATATTTGTAGTTTCCGTAGCAGGTTTTATGGCTGGTGTTTTTGTTTGCTTTATTTTTGAGTAATAGACTGAGATGTTTCCTTATTCAGCTGTTTATTTTTTTCCTCTTTTACAATCGACTGAGGTACTTTTATTTCTTTTTTTTGAGGTTTTGGCTCCTCATTTTTTTTTACCTTAAACTCAGCATTTCCTGTGATAATTTTTTCGGGCTGAGTTGGGGCTACGGATTCAGGCTGAGGAACTTGTTCCACAGATTTTTTTGTGAGGTCGGCTCGCTATGTTGTAGAGTGGTCTTTTTCTTTGATAGATTGTTGCATTTCAGTATTTTTCACTGAAATTAATGAGCATTGTAGTTACCACTTCTTGTTTTTTTCGCGAATACGTGTAAATTGATAAAAATAGATGAACAATAGCACCAAAAGGCTGATGATTAAGGTAATCACTGCACTTTGTAATTGGTCTTTTCGCTCTTGAAAATGGTTATTTTCCACAATTTTACTGCTCTTGAATAGTGGCGATTGCCAGATTATACTTATTTCTTTCTGCAATTTCCATTACAAAGACTACATCTTTATGCTTGGTATTTTCGTCTGCTCGTATGGTAAATGCTGGTTTTTCCTCTCCGCTAAGGGTCTGTTTTAACTCAGTTTCCAAATTATCTTTACCTACCTCCTTATCCCCAATAAAATATTTTCCATCCGCACTAATGGTCACCATCGTAGGTTTCTGGTTATTGACATTTCCATCGGTTGTTTGTGGGAGTTTCACCTCAATAGAAGATTGACTAATAGCCGACGAAGTAAGCATAAAAAAGATAAGTAAGAGGAAGATAATATCCGTCATTGATGCCATACTAAACTCGGCACTTACTTTATTTTTTCGTCTTAAATTCATCTTTTACAAGGGTTTGCTAAGTGTATCTAAAAATTCTGTTGCGTGAGTCTGGATTTTCAATACTAATCTATCAACTTTCGTTACCAAAATATTATAAAAAAAGTATGCTGGAATTCCAATAAAAAAAGCCCCACAGCGGTAGTGGCCATTGCTGTGTAAATCCCTGATGCTAATAGTTTTGGACTGACAGCTCCTGTTACATTAGAAATTTCAAAAAATGCCATAATCATTCCGACGACAGTTCCCAAAAAGCCCAACATAGGAGCAGCTCCTGATGCAGATGCCAAGATATTAAGATTTTTCTCTAATTTTGAGACTTCCAATTGGCCTTGATTTTCCATAGCATTAGAAATATCAGAAATCGGTCGACCTATTCTATATAATCCTTTCTCTATCATTCTTGCCTCTGGGGAATCTATGGTTCTGCAGTAGTCTATGGCTGTTTCTATTTTGCCATCTTGTACAAAATCTTTTATATTATCTAAGAAATTTGGCACTTCTTTTCCCATTCTTCGTATGAAGAAAAATCTTTCAAAGAATATGTATAGAGACAAAAATCCCCAGCAAGAAAAATAGCCACCATAATAATATTTCCTAAAAACACCACCACTAAAAAAAAGTACTTCCCAAAGCGAGAAAAACCTGTTTTTTTCTGTATGAGCATTCATTTTTTTTACTTTATTTTTTTAAACCACAATTTTAAAGATATAAACTTTTTTTATATTAAAAATATTGTATTTTTGAAGTAAGATAAATATTATTTTCATTACATTTCCTGCACAATATTCATTGCCTCTTGGAGATAGACATCTCGCTGAAGATTTTTCAGCCAATTTTCTGTTTTTTTCTTAAAAGCCTCATCCTTTTTCTCCCTGAGAGCCTCATCTGGATGGATTACGAATGTCAATCCATTACGGAATTTATCCAAAGCCTTGAATCTTTCTATTTGTTGTTTTCTTTCTTTCATTAATTTTTTTCAAACTTAGCTTGGTTTAAGGTAATAGATTCGTTTTTGTCCAACTTTTCTTTCCATTGTGCAGACTCTAATAGCAGTTGATAAGTTTTGTTATTTGCTATCCTCTTATCTGCATTTTGTTTTAATTTTTGGACATCTACTTTATTCACCTTCTGGAAGACAGTCGGTGCAATCTTATCCCACGGTAGAGCATATTCATCGTATCGTTCCCCAACTTCGGCGTAAGAGAAGAAATCTTTCATCACAATATCAGATTGTATCCCCTTTCTTTGGGTAGATTCTCCTGTTATTCGGTAGAATTTTTGGATTGTAACTTTCAGAGAGCCAAAATCTTCATCTGTATTAAGGAATCTGTTTAAATCCACAAAGGTCTGTACGGTTCCCTTACCAAAGGACTGCGGAGAACCAAGAACCACCGCTCTGCCATAGTCTTGCATTTCTCCTGCCAAAATCTCCGATGCCGATGCCGATAGTTCATTTTGCATTATTAAGAGTGAACCATTCCAAATGGGTTCGCCAGACTTGTTATGATAGGTCTGCGTTTTACCTGTTCCATCTTTTATTTGGACATAGGCACCCGATTTCATAAACAAGCCCATAATATCTCCTACCTCCGAAAGAGAGCCTCCTCCGTTATTTCTCAAATCTAAAATCAGCCCACTGATATTCTGTTTTTTAAGCTTTAAAATTTCAGCTTTTACATCATCAGAAGCATTTCTTGCATTTTTATTTTCAAAATCAGCATTGAAGCTCGGAAGATAGATAAAGCCGTATTTCTTACCATTTTTTCCATTAATAACAAGGCTACGAGCGAAAGTATCCTCTATGGTAACTTCCTCACGAACAAGAGTAACTTCTCTGATAGATTTGTCTCGTTTCTCCACCGTAAGGATTACAGGTACCCCTTTTTCACCGCGTATGTACCGTACAACCTCATCAACCAACATTCCCGAAACATTGACATTTTCACTATTGGGCTTAGATTTTACTTTCAATATTTTATCACCTGCTGAGAGTTGCTTAGACTTCCACGCAGGAGCACCAATACTAAGTTCCCCAAGATATAAATGCCCCTTTTTCTCTTGAATGACAGCCCCTATTCCGTAGAATTTTCCTTTGAAATTAATATCAAAATCTTCCTTATTTTTTGGTGAAAAATAATTGGTATGTGGGTCAAAAGTCTCAGTATATGCATTCATATACATTGTAAACCAATCCATTTTTTTTCTTTTTTTGAATCGGTTAAAATATTGAGACATATAATCTTTCACCTCATTTGTTGCCTTAGTAAGTTTCTCCTCTGGGGTGAGTTTTTTCACATTAATAGTATCCAATAATTTATTGGCTATCACAGAGTCTTTCTTCTTCTGCTGGGCTTCTTCCCTCGCCGTGAGGGTCTCCATCTCTTGTAAGATATTGAGTTTTATATATTTTTTCCACTCGTTTTGGAATTCTTTATGGTCCTTTGGAAACTCTTTTTTCTTCTCGTCAAGGACATATGTTTCATCTTCGTTGAAATTCAACGGAGTTTTTAAAAAAATCTCTTTTGTAATTTTGTCAGCCTCATCTACTCTTTGATAGAGTCTATCCACAGAAAGTTTGTAGAAACTAAGGTCTTCATCAAAGAAATAATCATCCAAGCGAAGTTTATAAGTCTCAAACTCCCGTATATCAGACTTTAAGAAAAAACGCTTACCTGGATCCATCATTTCCATATACTTATCATACACCCCCTTGGAGTAGTCGTCATTTATATCTTTTGGAGAATAATGCAAATACATCAGCGACCGCCTTGTACTCATCATTATTGTCTGCATTTTTTTCGTCATCAGTCTTAGATGTGTTAAAACAAAATATTAATGCCGTTAGAGGCAAAAAAACAAGAGTAATTTATTCCACTTTAAATTTTTTTAAACATATCTACCTTTAATAAATACTTTGAGACAAAGGTAATAATTTTATATAGAAGATTCTATTTTATTTTTAAAAAACTTTGATTTTTTTATCAGATGATTTTTCAATATATATTTTGAATACTTTAAATTGGTATTTCTAACTTTTTAATATCTTTTGCAGAATGATTAATAAATTCCTTACGGCATTAGGAGAATATCTTATCATCATAGGTAAGAGCTTGAAAATGCCACAGAAGAAATCCGTTTTTTATAAAAATTTTGCCCGTGAGATTTACGATTTAGGAGTTAATTCTTTTGGATTGGTAGTCTTCACTTCTGTATTTGTAGGGGCTGTAACGGCCATACAGATGTATAATAATTTCCACGCCTCACCGATACCTATTCCTACTACATTTGTGGGATATGCAACGAAGGCAGTACTTATTTTAGAGTTTTCGCCGACTATTATCAGCCTCGTATTAGCGGGAAAGGTTGGTTCTTATATCGCATCAAGTATCGGCACAATGAGAGTAACAGAGCAGATTGATGCTCTGGATATTATGGGTATTAACTCTGCAAATTTCTTAGTCCTACCGAAAATATTAGCTTGTATTATTTTCAATCCGCTACTGATAGCCATTAGTATATTCATTGGAGTGATTGGTGGATATATTGCAGGGTCCGTTACGAATGATTGGACTACAGCAGAATTCACCACAGGGATACAGATGCATATGCCAAACTTGTTTTTCACTTATGCCTTTATCAAAACGATTGTTTTTTTGCTTTCATCATTGCTACAATACCGGCTTATTTCGGCTATACCGTAAAGGGGGGAGCCTTGGAAGTGGGGCGTTCCAGCACACAAGCAGTAGTTTGGACGATGGTTTTTCATCATCATCTCAGAGCTAATACTCACTCAATTAATTTTGAGTAATTAATCATTAATCTAAAAAAATAAAAATGATTGAAGTAAAAAAATCTTAAAAAGAGTTTCAACGATGTGGAGATTCTCAAAGGAGTTACCACAACATTAGATACCGGAAAAAAATCAACCTTATCATAGGGACAAAGTGGCTCAGGAAAGACTGTTTTCCTAAAAATCTCTACTCAATGTCTATGAACCATCAAGCGGAAGTATCTTATTTGATGGAAGGGACATTACAAAAAAATGAACACAAAACAAAAAGCAAGACCTCCGTTCCGAGATAGGAACCGTATTCCAAGGAAGTGCCTTGTTTGATTCTATGACTGTATCCGAAAATATCGCCTTCCCGCTAGATATGTTTACTAACCTAACCTATACCGAAAAACAAAAACGAGTAAAAGAGGTAATGGGGCGCGTGAGGTTGGAAAATGCCGACAAAAAATACCCATCCGAAATATCTGGTGGTATGCAGAAAAGAGTAGCCATAGCAAGAGCTATCGTAAATAATCCTAAATATCTCTTCTGCGATGAACCCAACTCAGGACTTGACCCATACACATCTAATGTGATAGATGAACTACTTGTGGAAATTACTGAAGAATATCAAACAACTACTATCATCAATACCCATGATATGAACTCTGTGATGACTATAGGGTGAGAAAAATCGTCTATCTACGATTGGGCATCAAAGAATGGGAAGGTAATAAGGATATCCTAATAGATGCTGACAACCAAAATCTCATTGATTTTGTATATTCTTCGGATTTATTTCGCGATGTGAGAAATTTCAAACTCGCAAACAAAAAAACTTTCATCTATAAATCCTCATAAAAATCAGAAAAAAATTCCTACACAAGGCTTCGCCTCTACGGTGAAAGCCTCAATTTTTCTCTATAATTAGTAAAAAAATTTAAGAAAATTTCACTAAAAAAATTTTTCGTATATTAATTTTTTTATATTTTTTTGTATTCAAATAAAAAATAAAAAAAGTGAGTTTCAATTCTAAAATAATCGGAGCAGGAGTATTGTTCTTCTTAGGGCAAGGACTCGCTATGGGACAAAAAACGAAGAGTGATTCCACAAAGGTAACAAAAATAGAAGATGTTGTCCTTACTGTGGCATACGGAAAACAGAAAAAAGAAGCCATCGTAGGAGCTATCTCATCTGTCGATAGTAAAGTACTGAAAACCCAACAAGCAACCAATGTCGCTACGGCATTACAAGGTTCTACTGCTGGGGTAAATATCTATACAACATCGGGGCAACCAGGTGCATCTCCACAAATCTACATCCGTGGAGTTGGCTCTATTTCAGCTTCTAGCTATCCTCTTATTATACTTGATGGGGTTCCTTATAATGGTAACCTCAACAACATCTCTCAAGACCAAATAGAATCAATGAATGTCTTGAAAGACGCTGCTTCATCTGCAGTATATGGTTCCAGGGCGGCTAATGGGGTAATCGTAATCACTACTAAAAATGGTAAATTAAACGGAAAACCAACCTTTAATTTCACTTCGTTGGTAGGAGTATCCTCACGAGCTGTGAGACTTCATAAATTACTCGGTGCAGAAGATTATGTAAAATACACTTGGCAAGCACTAAGAAACAAAAAATTATATACAGTAAATAACCTCCTAAATATTGATGCAAATGGAAATCTCGTAGCAGGAGACCTTGCAGAGGCTAATACATTTGCTTCTAACGAACTTATAAAATACTTAGGATATAACCCTTATAATGTCGATAGACCTATTGACGAAAATGGTAATCTCGTAAATGGAGCCAAGCTCCTTTGGGATACTGATTGGGAAAAAGAACTATTCAATAAAGCTGCATTCAAGCAAGAATATAGATTCGATATGAGTGGCGGTAGTTCCAATACGCGTTATTTCTTTGCCGCAGATTACCTAAAAATGGACGGCGTAGTAAAAACATCTGATTTTGAGAGAACTGGTCTAAGAATGAACATAGACTCTAAACTCAATAATTGGCTCAACGCAGGGATGAGAAGCTCATTCAGCGCTACTACAGCTAATGTTCCACCTCAGTCTGGAACAAATGGGGTAACAGAATGGATATACCTAATGCCTAACGTCTATCCTGTATATCAAATGAAAAATGGAGAAATCGCAAAAGACGATTTCGGAAACCCTATATTTGACTATGGTGATGGACTAGGTGTCAATGGCAATAATATCAACGGCAAAAAGACCTACCTCTGCTAAGGCTACATTCAACATACTTGAGATTTACACTATAACAACTATATAAGAAAAGAATATAATGTAATCGGTAATGGATACTTAGAAGCAGTATTTAATCCTTACCTCAGCTTCAAGTCTCAATTAGGTTATGAATTTTCCGTTTATGACTATTTCTCCTACGGTAATAATCTATATGGATATACTGGAACGAAGGATATTAAAGGGGAAATTAGCCAAACGAGAAACCTTAATAAGACTATCAACTTTACCAACAGCCTCAACTATAACAGACGCTTCGGAGAGCATAACCTCACTGGTCAAGGTATCTTTGAGGTATATCAATACACCTATGAACCATTTAATGCAACAGGAAGAGGGTTCTCTACTGGGGTAACGGCATTAGACGCTGCAACGAAAAAAACAGAACTCGGAGGAAATCTTTGGAGAGAAAGATTGGTATCTTACTTGGGAAGGTTATCATATAACTACTCTAATAAATATTTCTTAGAAGGGTCCTTCCGTACCGATGGTTCATCTCGTTTCGCAGAAGGTATTCGTTGGGGTAAATTCTTCTCCACAGGAGCTTCGTGGGTCGTTACTCGTGAAAACTTCTTTAAACCAAATAAGTATATTAACAATTTAAAACTAAGAGCTTCTTATGGAGAACTTGGTAATAGTAATACGAGTGACTACTTCCCTTATATGATGATATATAATTCTGGATACCCTCAACTTGATGCGGTGGGAATCCTGCAAGGGAACAGTGTGGATAGAAACCTATCTTGGGAAAAAACTGCATCTGTGAATGCTGGGGCTGACTTCACTCTATTCAACAGAAGAATAAATGGTAGTATAGAATATTTTGAAAAACGCTCGATAGACCTCATATATTCGGTACCTCTACCTGAATCCACTGGTACAAGTTCTATCACAACCAATATGGGTAGTATCAAAAACTATGGTTGGGAACTTACTCTGAACTCTACCAATATCAAGACGGATGATTTCCTATGGACTACAAACTTCAATATCTCTACTGTGAAAAACAGAATCTTACAACTTTCACAAGAAAAGGTATTAGGTTCTACCAAACGATGGGAAGTAGGTCGCTCTATGTATGACTTCTTCTTGCCAGAGTGGGCAGGTGTAAATCCTAAAACAGGACAAGGACAATGGTATATCAACGAATATAATACTGATGGTTCCAGAAAAATCACTTCCGACTATAATATTGCCAACTTGGAGCAAAATAGGTCTTATGTAGGAACCTCTATGCCAAAATTTACAGGGGGTCTTACCAACTATTTTAAATATAAGAATTTTGACCTCAACCTACTACTTAATTTCAGTTTTGGTAGCAAAGTATATGATAGCACCTACAATGGACTAATGTCTAACCTTGTAGATCAATCTCAGCAGTCAGCAGATGTGAAGAAAGCATGGCAAAACCCAGGTGATATTACCGATGTTCCAATGAATATCGCAACTATATCTTACACATTGAACTCATCTACCTCCACAAGGTTCTTATTCAATAATGATTATATCAGATTAAAATCCATTACTCTCGGCTATAATATATCCCCTGAAACATTGGAAACTATCGGAGCTAAATCTCTTAGATTATTCTTCCAAGCAGATAATATATTTACTTGGCAATCTCACAAAGGGATAGACCCAGAACAAGGTATTTCGGGAATTACTGGTAACTATTCTCCATTAATGAAAACATTATCCGTAGGATTTACATTAGGATTTTAATTTTTAATACTGAAAGAAATGAACACTAAAAAAATATTTATTGGATTAATAGCACTGACTCTTTCTATGCAATCTTGTAGAGAAGAGTACCTAAACGAGCCACGCCCACTGTCTGCACTTACACCTGATAAAGTGTATAGTAGCTTAGATAACGCACGCTCTCACATTGCTGGGATTCTTAGATTTTCTAGAAACTATCATAGTGGTGCTGAAACTGCTAATATAGCATCTATGTACTATGCGCGAAGTGTAAAGGGAACTGATATATCCCTACCTACAACCGCTTGGTTCTCTGGTGATTATCAATATATTAATAGATTTGCAAATAGTGATAGACCAGACTTTACTTGGGATTTACTATACTCCCTAATCAGAGAGACAAATGCCTTCATCACAGGAATGACGGAATCTACCAAAATTACCGATAGTGATAAGCGTCCGCTATTGGCTCAGGCATATACAATGAGAGCTTGGTATTATTTTGAATTAAGTCAAGAATTCCAACAAACTTATGCCTTAGACCCTTCAGCTTTCGCTCCGCCTATATATACTCAATCAGGGCTTAGGGAAGGAAAACCTCTTTCTACTCAAAAGGAAATGTACGACTTCATCCTATCCGATATAGAAAAAGCTCTCGAATACGGAACCACCGAGCGTATAGATAAATCTTACTATAACAAAACAGTAACCTATGCCTTAGCGACAAGAGTATATCAAGTCTTGGCCGGAAATACAAATAATGCAACTTATTGGAATAAGGTAAAAGAGTATGCTAATCTTGCCTATGGAGGTTCTGTAGAAAACGCCCTTGATGCATCGTCCTATGGAAGTGGTTTCGACGAAATGAAAAATACCGAGTGGATACTCGCACTACCACAAACAGAAGACCAATCTATCACTTGGGCAATGCCTCCATATGGCTTCCTCGGTGCAGAGTGGTACGACGGTTGGATTGCAGAAAACTTGGTTGGAAAATTCTCTAATACCGATGTAAGAAGACTTTTCCACGAAGATCTTGGTAATCAAGGAAAATTCCGTACTTCCAAATTTAAATATAGTAACTCCGCCGATGTAGCATTGGTAAGAACTCCTGAGATGATTTTGGCAGAAGCAGAAGCTTATTATCATCTTGGAAATGAAACTTCAGCTCATAATTTACTCTATCAACTACAAGTAAATAGAGACCCATCTGCCGTAAAATCTTCTAATACGGGAAATGCCCTACTCGAAGAAATTCTCTTAGAAAGAAGAAAAGAACTCTATGGAGAAATCGGTGTTGAGTGGTTTGACGCCAAAAGACTACAAAGAGGTATTAAGAGAGACAATACTCATAGTGTCACTATAGATATCGCTCCAAATGATAAGCGTTTCTATATGCAAATTCCTCAAGCAGAAATTGATGCGAACAAAAACATCAGTAAAACAATCAATGTAGGAAGATAATAACTCATTCAATATTTACACACTCTATGAAAAACACCCTCCGATATTTTGGAGGGTGTTTTTTTATCTTCAAAGCGGGTAAAATATTATTGATTTTTCTATTTATCCTTTTGTCTAATCTCAAAGAAGGCTTTATCAATCGTCTCTCTATGATTCGGATGTGCAAGCTCTATCAATGCTTTTTGGCGTTGTTGTAGATTTTTCCCTTGCAAATTCACAATACCATATTCAGTAGCGACATATTGCACTTGAAAACGGCTTGTGACCACACCAGCACCTTGTTTCAGTACAGGAACGATACGGCTCTCTCCAGCTTTAGTAGTAGAACTAAGAGCAATTACAGATATTCCTCCCTTACTTTGAACAGCTCCTCTCACAAAATCCACCTGCCCCCCGCATCCCGAAAACATACGCGTTCCTATAGAGTCTGCACAAACTTGTCCTGTAATATCTACCTCAATAGCGGAGTTAATAGATACCATCTTAGGGTTTTTGGCAATCACAAATGGATTATTAGTATAATCGCTACCACGAACCTCTACGATAGGATTATTATTCATAAAATCATACATTTTTTGAGAACCATAAGCGAATGTACAGACAATTTTACCTATATCTGCTCCTTTTTTCTCTCCTGTTACCAGTCCTTTTTTGGCTAATTCTACCAGTCCATCGGTGAGTAACTCGGTGTGTATCCCCAAATTCTTCAAATGAGTTAATTTCTTCAAAACAGCATCTGGAACCGAACCTATTCCCACCTGCAATGTTGCCTCGTCTTCTATCAATTGAGCTACATTCGTAGCTATTTTATCCTCAACATCGGAAACTTCATTAGATGGTTCAAAGCCGTATAGAGGTGTATTATGCTCCACGAAATGAGTAATCTTACTGATATGTATCATTGTATCACCATAAGTCCGCGGAGTATATTCATTCACTTGCGCAACAATATATTTTGCGTGTTCCATAGCAGCCAAACATGCCTCACCAGAAACTCCTAATGAGCAGTATCCATTTTCATCTGGTGGCGTAATACTGATGAATACCCCATCAATAGGTACTATCTTATCATAAAATAATTTTGGTAATTCCCCCAAAAAAATCGGAGTATAAGAACCATTCCCAGCATCAATAATATGCCGAACATTCGGTGCTAAGAAAAAAGAATTTACATAAAAACTATCTGCCAATTTTGGATCTGCATAAGCAGCATTTCCTCCTGTGATGATATGAGATACCTCTACACCTCTCAGTTCTGATGCTCTTTTTGCTAATGCATCAGTGAGTATTGTAGGTGTAGACGCTCCTGCTTGTACATATATTCTATCAAAAGATTTTTACTACTTTTACTGCTTCATCGGCAGTCATTAATGAATATTTTTTTGCATTTAACAGATTTTCAGCAATAATACTATTTTTTTGCAATTATTAAAATTTATTTTTTTCAAAAAAAGAAATAGGTAAATTTAGACCTAAATTAAAAATTAATACCTTTTCATTTTTTTCTGCCATTAACAAACTCATTATCAATAGATAATGAATATCCTGCCGAAATATCTAAAAATACCAAAAAGGCTAAGCCCCACCTTCGGAGTGAAATATTTCGTCGTAAAAATCAGCTCCCAAGAGATAGTAAATTGAATGTGAGATATCTACATTTTCATCAAAAATTAACCAAAAATATCCCCTTGAAGTTTAGGAATAACGGAAAATTTCTGATGATTTGCTCCCATTAATACCGACGCTCCTGCTCGATAGAGGATATGGTCATTTTTCAGAAATAATAATTTCCCACCTACCTCTGCAAAAACTCTGATTTTGATACTGATACCCGATAGAAATTATTTTTATGAGTCGTAAATTTTTGCTGAGCCATCACATATTGCCCCATTATGAAAAATTGCGATGAACCATATAATTTTTTTCATTTCTTATAATAATTATTTATTAATCACCACATGCTCTCCAAATAGAATCCGTTTGGGGTATCGGAGCCGTAATACTTATACTCTCTTTGGTTACAGGGATGGATAAACTCCAATTTTCGTGCGTGGAGTGATATTCCTCCATTAGCATTAGAGCGTGGCGAACCATATTTCAGGTCACCTTTGATTGGTACCCCTATTTTTAGAAAGTTGAGCTCGTATTTGATGATGTCGCCCTGTTTCCAAATCCACTTCTAATAGTTGATAATTATCCAGCATTTTTGATAATTTGGTAAGTCAAAAATACTTTCTTTAGCTCCGTCGGTCGGTTTAGTAAAAATGATAGCTTTATTATTCTTTTCATTTTTTTTGAGATAATGCACCAATCTCTGGGACTGAGGCACTATTTCCTTTGGTACTACTGCCCAATAGGTCTTTTTTTAATCTCACGATTTTTTTCACCATTTGCGTGAGCCGAGAAAGAGCTTTGGAGGTTTTTGGCATAAATCACGAGTCCCGATGTTGGTCTATCGATACGATGCACCAGTCCCAAGAAAACATTTCCTGCCTTGTGGTCGCGTATTTTTTTATAATTCTTTATCGTATCTAAGAGGGATTCATCACCAGTTTTGTCACCTTGAACCAACTGCCCTACATTTTTATTAATGATTAGTAAATGGTTGTCTTCGTATAAAATCTGCTGCTCTATCATTTTACTTCACAGTGTTTTTTTAGTGTTAATAACTTTCCTTTTCATTAGGGAAATTCATTTCTTTGACATCTTTTACATATTCGGAAATGGCATCAGTTATTTTCGAATGTAAGTCTATATATTTTCGGACGAATTTTGGCAAAACACCATTATTCATTCCTACCATATCTTGATAAACAAGAACCTGTCCATCACAACCAACTCCTGCACCGATACCGATAGTTGGAATGCTAAGTTTTTCACTAACTTTTCGGGCTAATTCTGATGGAATTTTCTCCAAAACCAATGCAAAACAACCAAGTTTTTCTAACAGTTTAGCATCTTCCCATAGTTTCTCAGCCTCTTCTTCCCCTTTGGCTCTTAATCCATAACCTCCAAACTGATGCACCGACTGAGGAGTCAATCCCAAGTGTCCCACTACGGGAATTCCCGCAGAAATAATTTTCTTTACAGAATCTGCTATTTCGATACCACCTTCCATTTTTATAGCTGATGCTCCACCTTCCTTCATCATCCTTACCGCTGAATCTAATGCCTTATAAGCATTTGATTGATATGTTCCAAAAGGTAAATCTGCAACCACCAAAGCTCTCCTTACAGCTCTAGTAACCGACTGCGTGTGATATATCATTTGGTCAAGAGTAATCGGTAGTGTAGTCTCGAATCCTGCCATCACATTTGCAGCCGAATCTCCTACGAGAATAACATCCACCCCTCCCTCATCTACCATTTTGGCAGTTGTATAATCATATGCTGTGAGCATCGTGATTTTCTCACGATTTAGCTTCATTTTTTTCTTAATGTTTCGGTGGTGATTTTTTTCACCGCTGATAGATATTCAGCCATTTTTTCATTTTTTTTTAATTCGTGCAAAGATACGAATAAATAGAGAAGTCCAGATTTATTAATCCAGACTTCTTCGTATAAAAAGAACAGTATAATTAAAAATCTAACAACAATTTCCTAACTTCATCAACTTATCATGGTTGATAATCTTAATATTCCTCCCATCTACCGATATGAGATTATCATTTTTAAATTCCGAAATAAGACGGATAGCAGACTCTGTAGCAGTGCCAATAAGATTAGCAATTTCCTCTCTCGTAAGGGTTATATTAATATACCCTTCGGCATCCTTTCCCAATCGTCTTTCTAAAATTAAAAATATCTCTGCTAATCGCTCTCTCACAGTTTTTTGGGCTAATAGTGTAATTCTATTTGAGGATTCCCCTAACTCGTAAGCAAATTTTTGGAGCAATGCATATGACAATTTTGAGTCTCTTTCTACCAAATAAAGGAAGATATCTGCAGGGATAAAAGTCGTTTCTACATCAGTCATTGCCTCTGCTTTGGCCTTCAAATTTTCACTACACAACAAGGAACGATACCCTATCAAGTCCCCTTCTTTGATGAATCTCAGAATCTGTTCTTTCCCAAAAACACCTAATTTTGAGAGTTTTATCATTCCTTTTTCCACTACATATACACCCTTAGAGCGTTCTTCATTCCCAAAGAGCACATCTCCTTTTTTAAAAATAATTTTTTGTTCAGCCTTAATGATTCTCTCAAAATCCTCTTTTGGTAATCTTTTTTTGAGCTCGGAAATATCAAAAGCCTCCTGCAATTTCTTCTCAATAATCAAATCTATTTCCATTATCATAGTCAAATATTTTCTACAAATATACTCATTTTTAGCCTTAAAAAAATCAAATAGAATCTATCTAAATTTATTCTTTTTGTTTTCCCCTTAATTTCTATTTCTAAGTTTTTTTAATATCGCTAATTATTTATACTATATTTTAATAAAAAAATAACATTGAAAAAAATAATATTATAAAAATAACTAAATTGATAGTAATTGTAAAAAAATTAACTTTATTTTATTATCTATTATTTAAATTATTTTTTTGACAATTTTTTTATCTTTTTGAGTTTTTCGCTCGTTAATAGTTAAAAAAACTATACTACTAATAGTTATTTTTAAATAATCATTTTAAGAAAAATTTTAGTATAATTAATATATTTATTGTTAACTTTGTAATTGAAAAAAATAAATATCACTTATGGATATTTTGTATTTAATGATAATTTGTAGTATCTCGCTAGGGTTAGTTTTTCTTATTGTATTCATTATCAATGTGAAAAAGGGACAATTTGACGACGATGAATCTCCTGCAGTTCGGATACTTTATGATGATGGGATAAAACGAGAGAATACAAATCCTGAAAATAGTGATAACGGAAACGATTCTGAAAATAAAAGATAATTTGAAATATATGGAAGTACAAAAGTTTAGTTACGACAACAGTATTGTTCGAGCGTTTCTATGGGCCACCATCGTATTTGGTGTGGTAGGATTTTTGCTTGGACTTACAGCCGCATTGATGCTTTTTTATCCAGAGTTGCCAGAGTTTTTCTTTGGAACAGATGACCCAACAATCAAGAGTTTGAGAGTAATTGGCTCAGAAGGTATTCAGGGGCTCATTAATTCTCAAGGAGCTTTTGGATTTGGTAGAATTAGAATGCTACACACTTCTGCTGTGATTTTTGCATTTGTAGGAAACTGTATTTTTGCTGGTGCATACTACTCTATGCAAAGACTCTTGAAGACGAGATTATTCAGCGATACCCTTTCTTGGGTACATTTTTGGAGTTGGCAAATAATGATTGTTTCCGTGGTAATTACCTTTTTGATGGGTATCAATACCTCTAAGGAATATGCGGAACACGAATGGCCTATTGATATTTTAATTACTTTTTCTTGGGTAATTTTTGGTATTAATATGTTTGGGACAATTGCAAAACGAAGAGTAAGACACTTATATGTTGCTATTTGGTTCTACATAGGCACTTGGATTGCGGTTGCCATGTTGCATATTTTCAACAACTTAGAAGTACCTCTCTCATTCACTGGTTGGAAATCTTACTCTGCTTATGCAGGGGTAAAAGATGCCCTAGTTCAGTGGTGGTATGGACATAATGCTGTAGCATTTTTCCTTACTACGCCTATTCTTGGGTTGATGTATTACTTTGTACCAAAGGCTGCTGATAGACCTGTTTTCTCATACAAACTTTCTATTATTCACTTTTGGTCATTAATATTTATCTACATTTGGGCAGGACCTCACCACTTACAATACACAGCTCTTCCAGGTTGGGTACAAGCATTAGGAACAGGGTTCTCTGTGATGCTAATAGCTCCGTCTTGGGGTGGTATGCTTAATGGACTTCTTACGCTAAGAGGCGCTTGGGATAAAGTAAGAGAAAACCCTATCTTAAAATTCTTTGTAGTAGCTATTACTTGCTATGGTATGGCAACTTTTGAAGGACCTATATTAGCTACAAAAACATTAAATAAAATTGGGCACTATACCGACTGGATTATCGGACACGTGCATTTGGGTGCATTAGGATGGAATGGATTTATTGCTTTTGGGATGATTTATTATCTCGTTCCTATCCTTTGGAGAACGAAATTGTATTCTACAAAAATGGCTAATTGGCATTTCTGGTTAGGTACGATGGGTATTATTTTCTATGCAATTCCGCTGTATATTGCTGGATTTACCCAAGGACTAATGTGGAAACAATTCAACCCTGATGGAACTTTAATTTGGAAAAACTGGTTGGATACCGTAGAAGCTATTATTCCTTACTACTATATGAGATTCTTCGGTGGGGTGCTATATATATTCGGTGCTATTTTGATGGTAATAAATGTAGTAGCTACAGTGAGAGCGGGTTCTTTCCAAAAAGATGTACCTGCTGAGGCACCAGCATTAGCCAAAATTACTAAAAATAGAAAATCTTCCGAAGGGTACCACCTTTGGTTGGAGAGAACACCTCTTATTTTCAGTATCTTATCCTTCGTAGCTTTGGCTATCGGTGGTATGATACAGATTATACCTACACTTCTCGTGAAAGAGAATGTACCTACTATCACTTCTGTGAAACCTTATACACCTCTTGAATTGGAAGGTAGAGACCTCTATATTCGTGAGGGATGTAACGCCTGCCACTCTCAAATGATTCGTCCGTTCCGTGATGAAGTTGTGAGATTTAATGGTAAAAATGGTCAATACTCTAAGGCAGGCGAATTCGTATATGATAGACCTTTCCTTTGGGGGTCTAAAAGAACTGGACCAGACTTGCATAGACAAGGAGGTAAAAATCCAAGTTCTTGGCATTTCAAACATATGTATAACCCTCGTTCTACATCGGCTGGTTCCATAATGCCTCGTTACCCATGGTTAATTGCTAATAAACTTGACAGAAGTCTAACTCAAGACAAAATCAGATTTATGAAAAATGTCTATGATGTTCCTTACACAGATGCCGAGATAGACTCTGCAAATACTTGGGCAAATGACCAAGCAGCGAAAATCGTAAAAGACATCTATAACGAGGCACCTGATATCAAAAAGGCCTTAGAGGCTGAAAAAGCAAGAAAAGGAGCTAACTTTATTCCTCTTGAACAGAGAGAGATTACTGCACTTATTGCTTATCTGCAAAGATTAGGTACAGACATAAAAAAACAACCGAAGCTAAAACGGCAAGTAACTAAATCAATATTGGTTAAGGAATTAGATAATGTAGAAATTGTCTAATTCCTTGAAATCCAATGTTTAATAAAACTTACTAAAAATGATTCCTCAAAGTTTTAAAGATATTATCTCCAATGGAGAATACACTGGGATTTTTTTCAGACAGTAGCAATGGTGCTATTCATCTTAATATTCTTAGGTTTAGTAGGCTATGTAATGTCTCGTCCAAAAAAATTCTACGAGGAAGAACAAAAAGCCCCATTAGGCGATGATTAAGTTTTTAATATTTATCTAAAAAAATTATTCTAATGAAACAAAGAACACCATTGTTTATCAATATAATCATTGTTTTTGGTACTCATCTATATGATATTCTTTATGATTATCCAAAACAATTCTCTCCTAATTACTCCATATTTCATAGGTACAGCTATTTTAGGGATTGTGGTGACCATCATCAACCACACCATCATCGGAAATAGTATTGAAAAAGAAAAATTAGAAAAACTCTCCGAAGAAGAAAGAAAAGCTTATCTCGCAGAGAAAAATATACCTTTCTTGACAAGAATGTATAAATCCGCATTCAAATCCCAATCTGCTGAGGAAGAAAAAGAAATCCTCATTGACCACGGATTTGATGGTATTATGGAGCTTGATAATCAATTACCAAAATGGTGGCTAGGACTATTTTGGATTGGTATCGTATATTGCGTAGTGTATATTATATTCTATTTCGGAGGAATAGCTGATTTTGCTAATGCAGACAAGGAATACGATGAAGAATATAAGAAAGAACTCGTAAGTGTAGCAGCCTACGAAGCTGATCCTAAAAATATTGTAACAATAGAAACTGCAAAATACTCCCAAGATAATGTAGAGGCAGGAAAAGAAGTTTTCCAATCCAACTGCGTTTCTTGTCATATGGACGGGGGAAAAGGAGGTATCGGTCCTAACCTAACTGATAAATTCTGGATAAATCAGCCTGAGAAAACATTATTCAAAAATATCTACCATGTAGTAGAAAATGGTTCGCCAAATAATCCTGCAATGCAGGCCTTCGGTAAAAATGGAGTGCTTACAGGAAAAGATATCCAAAATGTTGCAGCTTTTGTATATCACATCAACCAAGAACAAGCACCTATCACAGAAAAAGAAGGTGGCGCAGCACCACAAGGAACAGAAGCACATTGGGCTAACGAATAATAATTCATCTTTTTGTATAAAAAGTTCGAGATTTAGTATCAACCTACACAGATTGATATTAAATCTCAATTTTTTTCAATTTCCTTTCCGATATTTTTTTAGTAAAAATATTCTTCTACCGAAATGAGAAAGGATTTTGATGATTAAAGAGCATAACTATGGCAAATGAAGTAAGAGGAGGACAAGGACAAGTCTTAGAACCCGAAACTTTCCGTGATTCAGTTGGAACAATGGATCAAACTGGAAAAAAAGAAAATGGGTATATCCTCGCAAACCAAAAAGGAAAAATACACCAATTACCGAACTATCGTTGCTATTTCCCTACTAACAATATTCTTTATCACTCCATTCATAAAAAAATCAGTGGTAACCCATTCTTGATGATAAATATCTTAGATAGGCAATTTTATATCATCGGACAACCTTTTTATCCACAAGATTTCTTTATTTTGGCTCTTGGGGCTATTGCTTCTCTAATATTCATTATCCTCTTTACTGTAGCTTTCGGACGAATTTTTTGTGGTTGGATTTGCCCACAAACTATTTTTTTTCTGAAATGGTCTTCCGTAAAATAGAATTTTGGATTGAAGGAGACCGAAACAAGCAAATGAAACTTGATAAGCAAGAATGGAACTGGGAAAAAATACGAAAAAGAGGCCTCAAATGGAGTATCTATACCTTAATATCTTTAATCGTGAGCCATTTTCTTTATATGTATGTAGTGGGCTGGGAAGAAACTCTACATATAATGAAAGAAGGCCCTATAAAAAACTCATCTAACTTTATCGTAATGATACTTTTTACTGCTACTTTTTACCTCGTTTTTGCGTGGTTTAGAGAGCAGGCTTGCACCTTAGTTTGTCCCTACGGAAGACTTCAAGGGGTACTAATAGACAAACAAACTATTAATGTTTATTACGATTTTAAACGAGGGGAAAGTAAAATAGGGCGTGCAAAATGGAAAAAAAATGAAGACCGAAAAGCTCTCGGCAAGGGAGATTGTATAGACTGTAATCAATGTGTAGTAGTTTGTCCCACAGGGATTGATATACGAGATGGACAACAATTGGAATGTGTAAATTGTACTGCTTGTATAGATGCATGCGACGAAGTGATGGAAAAAAGTAGGATTTCCAAAAGGTCTAATACGCTATGCTACCGAAGACGAAATTGAGCAAGAAAAAAACCATTCAAATTCACCATAAGAATGAAATCTTATGCCTTTATTCTTACTGGATTAGTAATTTTCTTAGGATATCTACTATACAACAGGGGGATTATGGAGGCACAATTTATCAAGCCACCAGGTAGCACCTACTTCCTAAAAGAGGGGAAAATTATCAATACCTACAACTACACTCTGCTCAATAAATCCAACCACAACATGGTAGTAAACTTTAAAGTTTTGGAACCTGCCAAAGGAAATATTGAATATAGTGGATCATCAAAAATTATGCTAAAAAAAGACGAGATTTTTGAAAGGAACTATCAATATCAATTTCCCACAAGAAGAAATAAAACTATCCAAACAAAACATCGTTATAGGTGTTTTTGACGAAAAAGGAAAATTAATTGATACCTTCGAAACCTATTATGAAGGACCTTTCAAGCTGTCCTTTTAGTTTAAGATTTTTCTTAATTTACAGAACTTAATCTAAAAAAACACTATGAACAACGAAAAAAATCAAAAATTCACTTGGGGCCACGGAATCATCGTAGCAATTATATCTTTTATGGCGTTCATTGTGGGACTAGTCGTATATTTTTACCTCCACAATGAAAAAAATTCAGAACTTATCACTGACAATTATTATCAAGAAGAGCTAATGTTCCAAAAGTGTAATTGATGCCAAAAAAATAGAGCAGAAAAAAACTAACACAAAAAAACCCGAAGTGAAAAATACACACAGAGGGGCTAATTATCCACTTTCCGAAAGATATTAACAACCAAAATGCGATTTTTAAATTTTTCCTATTCCGAACAGATGATAAAAAAATTTAGATGTAAAACGAGATTTCAAACTTAATGATGATACTTACATTATATCATCAAAAGACCTAATAAAAAGGAGGTTACACACTAAAAACTAATGTGGAAAAAAAGGATTATCAAGATTACCAAATTGATTACGATATTGTATGGAAATAAGTCTCGTGATATCTGCCGTAGGGCTTGGATTGGCATCTGGGTTCCATTGTATTGGTATGTGTGGGCCGATAGCTCTGTCGCTGGGTATCACACGGAAGCAATCAGTAAATTTTTACCTGCAAAACATCATCTACCAATTAGGCAGAGTTGTCTCATATGCCTTTTTAGGTGGAATTTTTGGACTATTAGGCGAGGGATTCTCATTGATAGGTTTTCAGCGGTACCTTACTATTTTTTTGCTGGGCTGACTCTTATATTAATGTCTAGTTTTTCGCTTGGTAGCAATGATTTTTCTAATAAAATTCCTCTTCTGCAATCATTCTTAATGAGAATAAAAATCAATTTAGGGAAATATCTCAAAAAGTCTGGATACCAATCAAGGTTCTTCACTGGGGTACTCAATGGACTACTTCCTTGTGGTATGGTTTATATGGCTCTCACTGCATCTATCGCCTATGGTGGTGTGAAAAATGGAGCATTATTTATGGCTCTATTCGGTATGGGGACTATTCCCTTTATGTTTGCCACCGTTACCTTGGGAGACCTGATTAATCAGGCATTCAGGCTAAAAATACTCAAAAATAATTCCTTTTTTTAATGATTATTATGGGGGATTTTCATTTTACGAGGATTAGAATTGGGTATTCCCTACCTTTCTCCTAAAAAAAGAAGTTCTAAAAAAATACACAAAAAAATGGAGATAAAAAAACCTCACGAATCTTGTCATTAATAAAAACTAAAAATCATCAGCATCTTTCAAAAACTGAAATCATCTCTAAATATATGTAAATCAACTATATCTATATTTGCTGAAATAATATTTTTATCAGTTGTAGATATTAGTTCTCCATCATATCGGAAACAATATGAACTAGCCTCGTAAGGGATATTATTTCCATCCACTCCTATTCTATTTATTCCGAAAACATATGATTGATTTTCTATTGCTCTAGATTTTAGTAGTGCATACCACGCATCAATACGAGTTTTAGGCCAATTGGCGACATACAAAATGGCATCATAATCCATCCTATTCCTTGAAAAAAATAGGAAATCTCAAATCATAGCAGATTTGCAACAAAAAAACCTCACTCCGAGATACTCCACCACAACTCGCTCCTTACCCTTGGTATAAATTTTTATCCTCTCCCGCATAAGAAAAAAAGATGTCTCTTATCATAAAAAAAGTAACATCTCCATTAGGCTTCACAAAATAAAAAAACGATTATAAAAAAATTTCCACTTTCAAATACCGAAACACTCCCTGCAATCGCTGTTTTTTTCTCTTAGAAAAGGATTTCATCCACTCCAAACTCTCATTTTCCTTATCGGCTATCTCTTCAGCTTCCATACAAAAAAACCTGTGGAAAAACATCTCTGGAAGTACAAAAAAATATCTGCTTCTATCATCTCCAAATAATCCTCTATTTGCCGAAAAATTAGTCTTTTTATCCTTCCAAAAAAATATCAAAAATTTAATCCTACAATCTTCATCATATTTAATTTTTGTCAAAGATAATTGTTTCTATTGAAAACTTAAACTATCTTTTGCTACAATTCAAAAATCATTACAATAATGCTCAAGATTATTTTTCATCTTTTGTTTATGTTTTTTTACAACATATTTTCTGCTCAAAAAAATAGAAAAATTATCAAAAATATCAAACCATTTTTTTAGAACATTTGAAAACGAATAAACAAGTCTGCAATATACTGCTCATCGGTGATTCTCACATTCAAGGAGGGTATATTTCTGAAGTTTTAAGAAATTACTTTCAAAATAATTACGGAAACGCAGGACGAGGGCTCGTTTTTCCTTATCCTTTAGCAAATTCAAATGGAAATTTAGATTTTTGAAGCCTATACCAACATGGCTTGGCATACATTTAGAACTTCCTACGAACAAGATATTTATAAAGAAATAGGTGCTATGGGATTTGTGATGGGAAATAACGAAAAATTCCATTATTCAAATTGATTTTAAAAAAATACTGATGATTCCTTCGACAAAGTAAAAAAATTTTTGGACAACCCACCCATAGCCAATATAACATTTTGCAATCTTCAAAAAGTCTGAAAGATTACATAAAACCAAGGAAAACACTCCAAAAATATATTGTGAAAGAAGGTGAAAACTACTTTGAGTTGGCATCAAAATTCAATATCGTAACAACAAGATTACTCCAACTTAATGGTATATCTGTAAAAAAATCCAAAAAGCAGGGCAAATTATCAATGTTGAAAATGTTGATTATCTCTATGATAATAATTTTAAAAAAATTATACTCAAATTTTTAAGTTGTGGCGAACTGAAATCTATCAACGAAATCAACTACCCTTCTCTTCAAAAAAATCGTTTTTTTAATGGAAATAATCGGAGAAAAATAATATTCTCTATGGATTTCAATTCATAAAAATCTGGTGTAAAAAAAGGAGTGATATTCAATTCTGTTGGTGTAAATGGAGCAACCTATGCTGATTTTATCAAATACCCTCTCCAAATAAAAGCAATTAAAGGCTACCGAACCTCATTTCATAATCATTGCATTAGGAACCAATGAGTCACTAAATAACACCTCTGAAACAGAATTCAAAGCAAATGCTCGTACTTTGATAAAAAAACTGAGAGAAAAACAATGATAATTTACCAATTTTATTAATTTCTCCAACAGATAATAATATTAATCCCAATAAAATTGCTAAAAATCTCTAATTGGATACAAGAAATTAGCAAAGAGAATAACACAGCCTTTCTTAATTTATATAAATTTTTTTGGGTGGAAAAAGGGTATTTTTCAGAAAAAAATTAACTGAGAAAAAAAGCCAACAAAGACAATGTCCATTTTCTTCCCTACTGGCTACCAAGAACAAGCATCTATCATTTTGAAATGCTTATTTTCAGAAGAAAATTAAATCTCCTTGCGAGATTGATTTATCAAATGTAAATCTGCCAATACAAAACTTGCCAAAGCCTCTACGACAGGGACTGCACGAGGAACAACACAAGGGTCATGGCGACCTTTTCCCTCCAAAACAATGGTATTTCCAAACTTGTCAATGCTATTTTGGGGGCGTAGTAATGTTGCCACTGGCTTAAATGCCACACGGAAATAAATATCCATTCCATTAGATATTCCCCCTTGTATGCCTCCTGAAAAGTTTGTCTTTGTAGAAAAATCAGAATTAAAAAGGTCATTATGCTCACTACCTATCATCTCTGCACCGCGAAAACCACTACCATACTCAAACCCCTTACACGCATTAATATTGAGCATAGCCTTAGCTAATTCGGCCTGCAATTTCAAAAAAACGGGCTCTCCAATCCCAATTGGAACATTCTGGATAACACAAGTAATTGTTCCCCCAATTGTATTACCTTCTTTTTTTATTTTTCTTATTTTTTTCAATCATTTTTTTCTGCAATCTCCTCATCTGGACAACGGACGATATTATTTTCAATTTTATCAAAATTTAAATATTGATAAGGCTTATCGCAAAAAATATCTCCTACAGACGACACATATGCATTTATTTTAATATTATTTGGTAAAATTTGCTTGGCCAAACTTCCTGCCACCACCCAATTCATTGTCTCTCTTGCCGAAGATTTCCCTCCTCCACGATAGTCTCGAAAACCAAATTTCTTATCGTAAGTAAAAATCTGCATGGCTCGGACGATAAGAATTTTCTATATGAGAATAATCTTTACTTCTTTGATTATTATTTTCTATAACAAATGCAATAGGTAGTCCCGTAGTTTTTCCAGCAAAAATCCCCGAAACAAATTTTACAACGTCATTTTCCTTTCTCTGAGTGGTAATTTCCGATTGACCTGGCTTTCTTCTATCCAAATTTCTCTGAATTTCCTCAAAATCCACCTCATACCCCGATGGAAAATTTGTAATAATTCCACCATAAGCTTCTCCATGACTCTCACCAAAAAGTATTTAATGTCAAAAAAATTCCCTAATTGATTCATCTTTTTCTCTATCAAATTATATTTACTTCTCTTTCTAATTCTATTCCAAATTTTTTTCCTTTACAGATAGTATAACTTGTGAAGAAAAAAATCAAAAAAATCTCCTGTCCTGTTGCATTTCCTGTAGCATTAATAATTACCAATGCTTGCAAATGGTGGATTGCTACATTTCCTAATTGCTTGCCTTTCCAACCTGCCTTTTCTATTAGCCAACCCGCAGGAATTTTTCACACCTTTATTATCTAAATAATGTGGAATTTCAGGATATTTTTTTCTTTTAATTCTTCAAATTTATCTATCATTACTATCGGGTTTTTAAAAAAACTTCCAGAGTTTCCTAGCACATTTGGATTGGGTAATTTCTCTGTTCTTATACTAATAACTGCATTGGAAATATCTTTTTATTGTGGGTAGATTCACCTTCATTGTATCTAATTTTTTTCTGAATAGCTCCATACCCAATATTTAATTTATGATTTTTTTTAAAGTTAATTTAAAAACACACCTCTGTAATTACATACTTTCCTTTTTCCTTCTCTTTTGAAAAAAAGATTCTCTATAACCAAAATTACATTTTATATTACTAAATTTCTCCTCCAAAAGAGTTTCTAAATTAAGAGCCTTACAAGAATATAATATATCCTTGATTTCTACTCCATAGGCACCCACATTCTGTATAGGGGTAGTTCCTACATTCCCGTGTATCAATGATAAATTTTTCTAAGCCCCCATATCCTTTCTCCAAACACCATAAAAATAAACTGATGAAAAATTTTTCTCCTGCCTGTACAGAAATTAAAAACTTCATCATCTTTCATATTTTTCCACCAAAAATCCCTTTATTTCTCAATAATATTACAATTCCTTCATAATTTTTTTAGTAAATAAAAATATTACTTCCTCCTCCTAAAAAAATAATATTGATAAATTCTTATTTTTTTGCAAAAGTTATTGCATCTTTTTAATTCGTCTACGCTATGTACTTCCACAAAAATATTCAGAATATACATCCACGCCAAAAAGTGTTCAATTTTTTTCAGAGATTTTTTTTAAGTATAATATTCATTATTTCTATAAATTTTCTGTAAATATACTAAAAAGTTTTCATTATATAGTTGTGGATTGTATTCTAATTAGTAAAGTAACAAAACGAAAAAAACTCTCATAATAATTATGAGAGTTTCTTTAAAAACTGGCGGCGATCTACTCTTCCGCTTTCGCAGTACCATCGACGCTGGTGGGCTTAACTTCTGTGTTCGGAATGGGAACAGGTGAGCCCCACCGCTATAACCACCCTAATTTAGTTTGTTTATATCAACATTTAACGACTTCAACATCACAAAGACAGAAACTTTCTTAATCCTATAATATCTCATTATATCTCTAATACATATAAATCTACGGGTAATTAGTATTACTCGGCTATGATGTTACCACCTTTACACCTGTAACCTATCAACGTGGTCATCTCCCACGACCCTTAAAAGAAATCTCATCTTGTGGCTAGTTTCGCACTTATATGCTTTCAGTGCTTATCTATTCCAAACTTAGCTACTCAGCGGTGCACCTGGCGGTACAACTGATACACCAGAGGTTTGTTCAACTCGGTCCTCTCGTACTAGAGTCAAATCCACGCAAATTTCTAACGCCCGCAATAGATAGAGACCGAACTGTCTCACGACGTTCTGAACCCAGCTCGCGTGCCACTTTAATGGGCGAACAGCCCAACCCTTGGGACCTTCTCCAGCCCCGGGGATGTGACGAGCCGACATCGAGGTGCCGAACCTCCCCGTCGATGTGAGCTCTTGGGGGAGACTAGCCTGTTATCCCCGGAGTACCTTTTATCCTATGAGCGATGGCCCTTCCACTCGGAACCACCGGATCACTATGTCCTGCTTTCGCACCTGATCGACTTGTTGGTCTCACAGTCAAGCACCCTTTTGCCATTACACTCTACGCACGGTTACCAAGCGTGCTGAGGGTACCTTTGAAAGCCTCCGTTACTCTTTTTGGAGGCGACCACCCCAGTCAAACTACCCACCACGCAATGTCCTTCTATCCAGAAGTTAGGGCTCTAAGTAAGCAAAGGGTGGTATTTCAACAGCGACTCCACAAACACTAGCGTGCCTGCTTCTACGTCTCCCACCTATCCTACACATTACTTACTCAAAGTCAATACGAAGTTATAGTAAAGGTTCACAGGGTCTTTTTCGTCCCATTGCGGGTAATCGGCATCTTCACCGATACTACAATTTCACCGAGCTCGTGGCTGAGACAGTGCCCAGATCGTTACACCATTCGTGCAGGTCGGAACTTACCCGACAAGGAATTTCGCTACCTTAGGACCGTTATAGTTACGGCCGCCGTTTACTGGGGCTTCAGTCAATGCCTTCGCTTACGCTAAGCACCTTCCTTAACCTTCCAGCACCGGGCAGGGTGTCAGACCCTATACAGCATCTTTCGATTTAGCAGAGTCCTGTGTTTTTTTGTTAAACAGTCGCCCGGGCCTCTTCACTGCGGCCAACATCGCTGTTGGCGTCTCTTCTCCCGAAGTTACGAGACTATTTTTGCCTAGTTCCTTAGCCACGACTCACTCGAGCACCTTAGGATTCTCTCCTCGACTACCTGTGTCGGTTTATGGTACGGGTTGCTTCACTCGCTTTTCTTGGATCCAACTGCTCTTAATCAACTTCGCCCGTAGGCTAGGTCTTAACTATTCCGTCAGTCTTCTTAAGTCTCATTGAACCGTCACTTTCCTCGTGAGCAAGTTAGGGGAATATTAACCCTATGTCCATCCACTACCCCTCTCGGGTTCGCGTTAGGCCCCGACTAACCCTCAGCTGATTAGCATGGCTGAGGAAACCTTAGTCTTTCGGTGAGCGGGTTTCTCGCCCGCTTTATCGTTACTTATGCCTACATTTTCTTTTCTATAAGCTCCACCAAGCCTCACGACTCAGCTTCTACGCCGATAGAATGCTCTCCTACCAGTTGTACTTACGTACAAATCCATAGCTTCGGTAATATGCTTATGCCCGATTATTATCCATGCCGAACCGCTCGACTAGTGAGCTGTTACGCACTCTTTAAATGAATGGCTGCTTCCAAGCCAACATCCTAGCTGTCTAGGCAGTTCAACCGCGTTGCTTCAACTTAGCATATATTTGGGGACCTTAACTGTTGGTCTGGGTTCTTTCCCTCTCGGACATGGACCTTAGCACCCATGCCCTCACTGCCAACGAACATTTATTAGCATTCGGAGTTTGTCAGGAATTGGTAGGCGATGAAACCCCCGCATCCAATCAGTAGCTCTACCTCTAATAAACTTATCATTGACGCTGCACCTAAATGCATTTCGGAGAGTACGAGCTATCTCCCAGTTTGATTGGCCTTTCACCCCTACCCACAGGTCATCCGAAGACTTTTCAACGTCAACCGGTTCGGTCCTCCACTTTGTGTTACCAAAGCTTCAACCTGCCCATGGGTAGATCACAAGGTTTCGCGTCTAATCATACTAACTATTCGCCCTATTCAGACTCGGTTTCCCTACGGCTCCGATACTTAATATCTTAACCTCGCTAGTACAATTAACTCGTAGGCTCATTATGCAAAAGGCACGCCGTCACACCATATTGGTGCTCCGACCGCTTGTAGGCGTATGGTTTCAGGTTCTCTTTCACCCTTCTATTCGAAGTGCTTTTCACCTTTCCTTCACAGTACTCGTTCACTATCGGTCTTTCAGGAGTATTTAGCCTTGGAGGATGGTCCCCCCTTATTCAAACAGGATTTCACGTGTCCCGCCCTACTCTATTATCATCATAATATGCCTTTCATTTACGGGGCTATCACCCTCTATGGCTACTCTTTCCAAAGTATTCTATTAAACATACTACAACTTTTGGGCTAATCCGCTTTCGCTCGCCACTACTCACGGAATCTCTTCGATTTCTTTTCCTCCGGGTACTTAGATGTTTCAGTTCTCCGGGTTCGCTCTGCTTACGCAGTAATACATCTTCAATGTATTGGGTTGCCCCATTCGGATATCTACGGATCAATTCGTGTGTGCCAATCCCCGTAGCTTTTCGCAGCTTACCACGTCCTTCTTCGCCTCTGAAAGCCTAGGCATCCGCCATACGCCCTTAACGATTTATTATATATCTTATCTCTTAATCAAATATTATACATTAATACTCGATCCTCTCTTTGTGATGTCTTTTCCGTTAATGTCAATGTACCTCTTATTTTATCCCTAAATATTATCTTAATACTTATTAAAAAAATATCTAAAAATAATCCGTGGAGAATAAAGGGAGTCGAACCCTTGACCTCCTGCGTGCAAAGCAGGCGCTCTAGCCAACTGAGCTAATTCCCCCTATCTTCCTAAATTAGTAGTCTCGGGCAGGCTCGAACTGCCGACCTCTACATTATCAGTGTAGCGCTCTAACCAGCTGAGCTACGAGACTAAATCTCTCCCTCTTACTAATCCCTTAACCTAGGGGCTTCTCTTTATATATAAGATTACAACCAAGTAGAAAAACTAAGACTCTATATCAAATATCACCAACAAATAAATCTTATCTTTATTATTTTTTTCTTGACTTTCGTCTCTAAAATGAGATGTTCCAGCCACACCTTCCGGTACGGCTACCTTGTTACGACTTAGCCCTAGTTACTTGTTTTACCCTAGGCAGCTCCTTTTACGGTCACCGACTTCAGGTACCCCAAACTTCCATGGCTTGACGGGCGGTGTGTACAAGGCCCGGGAACGTATTCACCGCGTCATGGCTGATACGCGATTACTAGCGATTCCAGCTTCATAGAGTCGAGTTGCAGACTCCAATCCGAACTGAGAACGACTTTCGAGATTCGCATCACATCGCTGTGTAGCTGCCCTCTGTATCGCCCATTGTATTACGTGTGTGGCCCAAGACGTAAGGGCCGTGATGATTTGACGTCATCCCCACCTTCCTCTCTACTTGCGTAGGCAGTCTCACTAGAGTCCCCAACTTAATGATGGCAACTAGTGACAAGGGTTGCGCTCGTTGCAGGACTTAACCTAACACCTCACGGCACGAGCTGACGACAACCATGCAGCACCTTGAAAATTGTCCGAAGAAAACCATATCTCTATAGCTGTCAATTCCCATTTAAGTCTTGGTAAGGTTCCTCGCGTATCATCGAATTAAACCACATAATCCACCGCTTGTGCGGGCCCCCGTCAATTCCTTTGAGTTTCACTCTTGCGAGCGTACTCCCCAGGTGGCTAACTTATCACTTTCGCTTAGTCTCTGATACCTAAATACCAAAAACGAGTTAGCATCGTTTACAGCGTAGACTACCAGGGTATCTAATCCTGTTCGCTCCCTACGCTCTCGTCCCTCAGCGTCAGTAATATCTTAGTAACCTGCCTTCGCTATTGGTGTTCTAAGTAATATCTATGCATTTCACCGCTACACTACTTATTCCAGCTACTTCAAATATACTCAAGACTATCAGTATCAATGGCAGTTTCATAGTTGAGCTATGAGATTTCACCACTGACTTAATAACCCGCCTACGGACCCTTTAAACCCAATAAGTCCGGATAACGCTTGCACCCTCCGTATTACCGCGGCTGCTGGCACGGAGTTAGCCGGTGCTTATTCATATAGTACCTTCAGCTACCCTCGCGAGAGTAGGTTTATCCCTATATAAAAGCAGTTTACAATCCATAAGACCTTCTTCCTGCACGCGGAATGGCTGGATCAGGCTCCCACCCATTGTCCAATATTCCTCACTGCTGCCTCCCGTAGGAGTCTGGGCCGTGTCTCAGTCCCAGTGTGGGGGATCTCCCTCTCAGGACCCCTAAAGATCATCGCCTTGGTAAGCCGTTACCTTACCAACTAGCTAATCTTGTGCGTGCCCATCCTTATCCACCGTAGCTTTCAATATCAAATGATGCCACCTGATATATTATAGGGTATTAATCATCCTTTCGAATGGCTATCCCCTTGATAAGGGTAGGTTGCACACATGTTACGCACCCGTACGCCGCTCTCTCTAGTAGCAAGCTACCAAATACCGCTCGACTTGCATGTGTTAGGCCTTCCGCTAGCGTTCATCCTGAGCCAGGATCAAACTCTCCATTGTATTTCCTTTCCTAAAACTTATTCATTATTCAATATCCAATATATAAGCCCTAGCCTCTATATCTTCTATCTCGGTCGTATATCTTCTATTTTCAATGTCCTTCTGTCTCCTCAAACAAAAGCTTATCACCTCATTTGCGAGTGCAAAACTATCAAAAAAATTATCCCATCATCCAAATTTATTTGTAAAAAAATTACCAAAAAAATCACTAAATATCTGATACACAATAAGAAAAAAATTTTTTTAAACAAATCTTTAATATCAAACACCAAATAACGAAATTTAATAATCGTATTCTATGTATGATAAAAAACAATCTAAAAAAATTATATTGATGATTTATCTATCAACTCTGAAGGTATACTTTTTAGTAGATTTCACCCCCATATCCTTAAATTTTTTTCTATTTTTTTAATAACATTCCCTTTTCCATCGCATAATTTGTTCATTGCATCATCATAAGATCTTTTTGCTGTATCCATATTTTTTTACCCAATTTTATTAAGTCTTCGGTAAATCCTACAAACTTACTATATAAATCTGCAGCTTGTTTAGCTATTTTGTCGGCATTTTTCATTTTGATAGGTTCTATCCCATATTTCGAAATCAATTTTAGATAAGCAATAAGGTTTGTTGGGCTCAAAATTATCACTTGTTTATTATAAGCGTAGTTCCATAGGTTTGCATCATTTTGCATAGCAACCAAGAAAGCAGACTCTATTGGAACAAACATAATTGTAAAATCCAATGAACCATCTAACTTATGATATTGTTTTTTTAGCCAAAGTATCTATATGAGCTTTCATCGCCAGAATATGAGAATCTAAGAAATGTTTTTGTTCCTCTGAGGTTTCTGACGAAGTCATTTTTTCATAGGAGTTAAGAGATACCTTTGAGTCTATAACTACTTTTTGATTTTTTGGAAGCTGTAATACTATATCTGGGCGTTGGTTTTCTCCTTCTTCATTCTTGAAATTCATTTGGGTATAATACTCTCTACCTTCGGTAAGTCCAGAATTCTCTAATATTCGTTCTAAAATCATCTCTCCCCAATCTCCTTGTACTTTGGTACTTCCTTTTAAGGCTGTTGCAAGGTTATTAGCTTCTTGGCTGATTTTATTAGATTGTTCCATCATCATTTTAATAGTAGTATTAAGAGATGTTCTCTCTCTAGCTTCATTTTTCATAGACTTTTTCCACTTGTTCTTTGAAAAGAATTTATGTTTTCTCCAAGAGGTTTCAGAATAGAATCTAAGGTTTCACGATTGGTTTGAGTAAATTTTTTTCTGTTTTTTTGTTCTAAAATTTTATTAGCGATATTCTCAAACTGCAATTTTGAGGTCTCTTGAAGTTTATCTACAGCCTCTTTTTGAATTTTTTTATAGATGATGCCAAACTTTCATTTTCAGCTCTCATTTTTTTGCTAATTCCTTTATATAATTGCTATTTTTCTTGATTCACTTTGTCCAATTTTATTTGAAGGGACTTATTTTTCGGCTTCATACTCAATTATATTCTGTTTCTGAAAAACCTATTTCCTTTGTTTTTTTCAGCAATTTCTTCTCTCTGCCTACTGGTTGTTTCCTGGAAACTATCATTTTTAGCCTCCACTTCTTTCAATTTACTCTGTAAATCTGTGATTTTATCGAATGCTGTAGAATTTTTCAACTTCTTTTTCTGAGTAATTCTTGTTGAATCTGATCAAAATTAGTACGAGAAATCCACGAAGACTTCATATAAAGATAAACCGCTACACCTCCCAAAAACAATACCAAATGTCATAGCAAATAATAAATCCATAATTAAAATTTTTTTACCCTTCAAAAAAATAGAAAAAAATTAAATGAATCCAACAATTATGGTAATAAATTAGCTTTGTTATACATCACAATATTCTATTTATTTGATATAAAAAATGGTATTTTTTTGCCAACATACACATATTATTTATATATAATGGCAGGTATTTTTATATTTTTGTTCCGACACCTATTGGAAATTTAGAGGATATGACTTTCAGAGCACTCAAAGTCTTGAAAGAGGTTGATTATATCCTATGCGAAGATACAAGAACTTCTGGGATTCTATTAAAGCATTTTGAAATATCCAAACCTCTGAAATCCTATCACTTACATAATGAACATCACACTACACAAAGGGTAATTGATGACTTAAAAAATGGGCAAAACATTGCTATTATCACCGATGCTGGTACCCCTGGAATATCTGACCCTGGTTATTTACTCGCAAAAATAGGTACTGAAAATGATATTGAGATGATTTGCCTACACGGTGCTACAGCATTTGTGCCAGCATTGGTTGTTTCCGGCCTTCCTAATCACGATTTTTATTTTGCTGGATTTCTTCCTCAAAAAAAAGGAAGACAAACGAAACTAAAACAACTTGCAGAAGAGAAAAAAACAATTGTCCTCTACGAAAGCCCCCATAAAATCAATACAACATTAGAACAGATTAAGGAATTTTTTTGGAGAAAAATACCAAGATAAGTCTCAGTAGAGAAATTTCTAAAAAAATTTGAAGAAACTAAGCGTGGTACTATTGATGAATTAATTGCATTTTCAAAATCTAAAAACATTAAAAAGGCGAAATTGTATTAATTATTAATAATTGTTTGTAATTTTTAATATAATTTTCTTATTTTTCGCAATTTTAAAAATAGATAATGTAAATTTATGAATTCATTTTGGAGAATTTCTCATCTTCTTTTTAGCGATTACTATATCATTATTTTTTTAATTGTTATATCCATTACAGGGACTATTCTTTCTGGAAATATCATCATTAACAAACTGAAATATCCATACAGAGTTAATAATTTTGAGCAGTTAAATGTCGCACAAAGTATCTCTGCCCTAAAAAAAGCAATACCCCGAAATTACAGAAATTAGTATCAACCATAATGATTTTTGTAAAAAAATCCTCGCCTATGATGCTGATGGCAACGAGGTGAAGGCTATTGTTAATCCAAATAATGGTAAAATTTTTAGGAAAACCTATAAAAAAATCAGAATTCATTAACGATACAAAAGCCCTACATCGCTCCTTATTATTACACGAAAAATGGGCGCTTCGCAGTAGGTATTGTTTCATTTTTTTCTATTTTTTTAATATCTATTACAGGGGTTATTCTTATCATCAAAAAGACAAAATGGATTTACTAATTTTTTTACCAAAAATACATGATGATTATTTTTCCACAGTGGTTTCATATCGTAGCAGGCCGATGGCTCCTTGTTCCAATAATAATACTTTCTTTTTACTGGTAGTTATCTATTTATTTATCGATTTGCGCTACTTCCAAAAAAACAAAACCTACCATCATTAAAACTCCAAATAAAAAAATACAGAAAAAAACAAGTAAATTTAGAGGATTTTTCCTATCTTCAAAAAAACTTCTTTATCAGAAGTTAAACAAATAGAATTTCCATTTTCAGAAAGCGACCCTGAAGAAAAATTTTTGTATTAAAACTGAAAGATAGAGAATTGGAAATCAATGCATTTTCAGGAGAAGTAACAAAAAGAAACAAAACTGCCAACCTACGAAATTTTTGCGAAATCTCAGCTTAAATCTACACACAGGAAAAAAACAAATATCGTTTGGGCTGGTATTTTTAGGTATCGCTTCATTGGGGATTTTGGGATTCATTTACACTGGTTTTGCCATCACAATAAGACGAACTAAAAACAAAAATTAAAAAAACAAATTTCACCCAAATGATGCTGAAATTATAATTTTGGTAGGATCTGAAAAATGGTACTACATTAGGATTTGCAAACAAAAATCCAAGAACAATTGTTAAATTTAGGCGAAAAAAAGTTTTCATAAATTATCTTAATGATTATAAAAACATTTAATAACGCAAAAAAATCATCATATTTACATCTACCTATGGTGAGGGAGCTCCGCCCTGCAATGCTGATAAATTTGAAAAATTTATTACTAAAAATACCCTCAAAACAACAAAATCGAATTTTCTGTAATTGGTTTCGGCTCAAAAAAGTTATCAATTTTTTTCTGTGGTTTTGCAAAAAGAGTTAATTCTCTTTTAAAAAAATCAGCCTTGGGCAAAAAGAATTAATCTCTCTGCATACAATCAACGACCGCTCTCCAAGTGATTTTACAGCGTGGGTACGAGATTTTTCTCAAAAATCAGGTATAAAACTTAATACTAATATCTGTGATTATGAACAAAAAAATGAAAAATTTAGCACTTTTCAAAGTAATTGCTAAAACTCCATTAGATGCAGAAAACAAAACTTTTAGCATTATCCTAAAGCCTGAAAAAAAGTAGATTTCCAATCCGGGGATATTTTGGCCATTTATCCAGCTAATGACCATCGAGAGAGACAATATTCTATTGGTAAAATGGGAGAAAATATTCGGCTTTTCGTGAAGTTACACAAAGATGGGTTAGGGTCTCAATTTCTATATAATCTAGGATTAGGAACAAATATTCAAGCAAAAAAATATTAGAAAATAGACATTTCCATTTCCCTCAAAAAAATTCAAAAAAAGTAGCAATGATAGCCAATGGAACAGGTATTGCACCATTTTTGGGAATGTTGGACTTTAAAGATGCTGAAAAATATTTATATTGTGGATTCCGCCATCAGACAGAAGCTACAAATAACTTTACAAATATTGCTAGTAACCAGATTAATACATCTTTAAAAAAATAGGATATTCGCGTTCGGAAATGCCAAAATATGTGATGGATTTAGTAAATGAAGACGAACTAATTTTTTTGTGGATATTTTACAAAAATAATGGAGTAATAATGATTTGTGGTTCTCTAAGAATGCAAAAAAAGATATTGAAACCACACTATCTAAAAATCTGCGAAAAAAGAATAAACTTAATTCAATAGATTTTTATAAAAAAGAAGGCAAAATCCTTACTGATTGCTATTAAGAAGTGTATTTTCAATCATCTCAAAGGCCTTATTTTTATTGATAGAACTTTGGGATGATTCAAGGATACTATTAAGATAAACCTTCACTCTACCGGGTCTTCCCTTAGAATTATCATAAGGGAAGATTTTTTTTAATCCCGAAAAAGTAAAAACCACTATTGGAAGACAATGCTCTTCTGATATTTTGAATGCTCCATCTTTAAATTTATCTAATACAACATTCGTATCATCAGGTATTCCCCCTCGGGGAAAAATCACAATACTATTTTTTTCGGATATTCTTTCAGCACATTTTTTTCATATACTTTTTGCTCTACTTTTGGGAAGAATTCCTATCAACCATTACACATATTCTCTTGTAAATCAAGCCAAAAAAATGGGAATTTTTTTCTAATTCTTGTTTTTCCAACAAAAACAAATCGGATGATACGGAAACAATACACACATTAGCATTATATCCATCATCGAAGTATGATTAGAAATAATGATATACTGATTTTTTTCTATCAATTTTCTGCCCAGAATTATTTATTAAATCATACCTTAATCCCATCCCATAAAAAAAGAAAAAAATACTCCATATCCTGATAAAAAAAGTAGGCATATCGGTAATGTTTTTTTGTTAAACGACAAAACAAAAAAACAGGTAAAAAAATGCTACCACCGTAAGACTAAAAAGCTAATACAACAAACCATATACGCCATAAATAACTACCATAAGTACCTATTTTATCGTTTAATGCCATCATTTCTATCCGTTGAAAATTAATCTTTTTTTAATAACATATGTCAATAAAGAAACTACTAAAATTGCCGAAATTTTACTGACTATCTTAGGGCTAAATGTATAAATAACAATATTTATATTATTGATAAACACCCAATTAAAGAAAAATTTGAAAAAAATCATCAAACTCAACAAATTAGATAATATTGATATTCCTGTAAAAATATAAAAAAATTCCTTACGCTTAGAGTATTTCCCTTTGCTTAAACACAAACCAAATACTAAAAAAATAATTGCTAAAAACTCCCAATAACGATGAAAAATATATTACTAAACATATATTTTTATCCCATAAAAAAATTATTCTCTATGTCTAAAAATACGCGGAATTATCGTACTGAAAAATTTTTAAAACTTCCTACCTCCACCATTGCACTCAACCCGCCTGCTATTACGAATAATATTATTTGTTGTTTAAATAATAGATTTTTTTCATTTTTTTAATAAAAATACAAATTTAATCATTTTTACACTAAATTTCGTATATTTGCTCAGACTAAACCTAATTTTTTTAGAAAAAAATGCAAATTATCTTCAATATTCTTATGATGTTCATATTTATTAATATGCTCATCAAACTAAGTTTTTTTGGAAACTATGGCATACCATCTGTTTTTATGGTCATCCTAATTGCCTATATTTGGGCTATATATCCTTTAGCGACCGAACAATCACAAGTTACGATACAACAAAGCTATAGAATCTCCCTGAGACACTCAGTAATATTACCGTGTTGGTAACTATAGAATCTGCTATATGCCTGATTTTTTTAGCATAACATACCTTAAAAAAATATTCAATAAAAAAACATAAATTTTGGGATAAAGTACTTCATTTCTTTTCCAAGTTTATTGGTATTTCCCTGTTATTTTTTTATTTACTCACACAAACTATTTTTTTATTTTTTTCAGGAGTAGATTTTTTTCGATTATTACAATATTTTTTTCTCCATATTATCAGCAATAACAATAGTGGCATTTTCCTACCTTACTTCAATCTTTCTTACCAGAGAAAGATTTACGTTTGGAGATACATCTTATCAGTAGTCTTCTTATTACAATATTAGGATTAATCAGCACCAACAATGGAAAAATTAATATATGTTCCTAAGACAGAGAATATTAATTTTGTAGCATTAAAGCTCTACTTTCTTATTGTTTTTTTGTCTTCTTTATCGTTGGTTTTCTCGTTAATAAAATTTGGTGGAATATTAAAAAAATAATTAATGAAAAAAATACAAATTAAAAACAAAAGATTTTTTTGAACTATTAAAAAAATCAAGGAAACTTCTATGTGGGATATTTTTTTACTCAAATGATTGATAATGAGGAAAAAAAGAAATTATATTTTTTTAGATAATGATAATAATATTTTATTTAATTATATTCTCCCAAATAATATAGAAAAAAACTACAATCAGATAAGAAAAATTTTTTTATTGAAAAATTTCTCACTAAAAAAATCAAAGAAAGCCTCAATTAATACAATATGCTATTTATACTCATTCTGAATTATTTCTTTTATGGGTAAAAATTCTTTGATGGAATAAAAAAACAATTATTTTTTTGCACAAAATTATAATGATTATGGTACTATCAGCATTTTGGCCATTCTATCAATATCTTTGGACTATTTATTTCTTTTGCAATGTTCATTGCAGGATTTTGGTGTATTTTTTTATGTTTGCCTCTGTTGTTGTTCCATTTTGGCTTACAGCAGGTTTGAAGGAATATTTTGGCAAAGTAAAAACCTTTCAATCCGGAAGATATTAAAAAGAAAAAAATACACGAGACTGATGGAGTAGAACTTATTTACTCTAATCCTAAAGGTAAAGGACCATTCGTTCATACAGCTCATCATCATTAAAAATTAAAAATTATTCATAATAGTATTATTTAAGGTTTTATATCAGTTCTTTATTTTTTTAGAGAACTGTTTTTTTATATTTGCGTAAAATTAAAAATAATATGATTTCCAATGCAGAATTTCTTTTTCAAAGAATTTACTCATAATCATATAGACTCTTTTTTTCTACTACCTCAAAGTGGTTCGGACAGAAAGAACTATATTGGTATTACTAATAATAAAAAAATATATCATAACGGAAAAACAACAATATTGAAGAAAAATAAGTCTTTTTTTATTTTTTTCCGATATATTTCAAAAAAATTAAAATTGAACACCCCTAAAAATCTTAAAAAAATATCAGAAAACCAGACCACTTACATTCAAGAATTTTTTTAGGTGATAAAACACTTTTTTTGAAATAATAAAAACCGAAGGTGAATCCCAACGAGTAAAAAAATTTAGTACAACTTTCTCTAAAAAAACTCTTTGATTTACAAACAAAAACAAAAAGGAAAGATAGATTTTTTTCTAATACTTTTTGAATATGAAGCCTATGACGAAATACCTATAATGCACGACTTATTTTTACTTTAAATTTATGTTTGTAGATATACTTGATATTCATTATCATAAATCTAAATTAATTAAAGAATTCTATACATTATCCGATTTTTATTAAAAAAATATTTCACCAAAAGGAATAATGATTCGGGATTTCCAATCACGAAATATATTAGTAAATAACAATGATATATATTTTATTGATTATCAATCTGCTATGAATGGTGTTTTACTCTATGATGTAATATCTTTTTATACCAAAAATAGTATTAATTTTTTTCGGACTCCTTCAAAGAGGAAATGTTGGATTTTTTTACTATAATTTATGGAGTGACAACAATATTAGACAACAACTCAAAAAAATCATCTAAAACCTATTCTACTTATTCGGTCTCTACAAGTTTTAGGAGCGTACGGTTTCCGGGGATTAATTCAAAAAGAATATTTTATTAATAATATTCATAAAGGAATTGAAAATTTATATAAAAATTTCTAGTAATTGGGAGCAAATGGATAATTTCCCAGAACTACAATCTATTGTAAAAAAATTAATAGCATACAATAAAAAAATCTAATCTATTCGTTTGACAAATAGATATTTTAATTATTTCGCCTATGAAGAATCTCAACATTTTTTTATAAAAAAATTAGAACCAAAAACAAACAACTATTGATTTTTTTTAACCAATTATTCAAAAAGCAATCTCAGTAATCATTCGTGGAAAAAAAGAAATTTATTGTTTGCAAAAATTAATAATCTAAAAAAAGCTAATTCAGTAGAAGTAGTTTTTTTCTGTGAAAAATGTATATTTGCATATACAAAATGAATATTATTATGCAAAAAAACAAATAGTGTAGGCTTTAATATTAGAAAAGTGAGAGAATTGAAAGGATTTTCACAAGATTACATGGCCGAAAAAAACTAAAAAAATAAGCCAAGCCTCCTATGCAAGAATAGAAAAACGAACACACCCAAATAACTGTAAACAGACTCTTTGAATTAGCAGATATATTGAATACTGATATTTTGGATTTTTTTTGATGTAAATAGATTTTTGTATCCAAACTCAAAACAATCATAACGGCTCTTACGGAAATGGATATATCCAAAAATTTGGTTGTGGAAAAATAAAGAAATCATAGAAAAACTCATCAACTCCTACGAAGAGCGACTCAAAGAAAAAAAGATGAACAAATATCCTTATTAAAAAGTCTTATAGTAAAAAAAACCTTTCATAAAGAAAGGTTTTTTTATTTAAAAAGGTAAATCATCATCTTCTGTAAAAAAACATCATCTTCGTTAGGTTGGTTAGTAGATGCTCCTTTTGGCATTATTGGCTGAGTAGGTTCTGCTTGTGCTACATTACCTTTCTCTACCCTCCATCCTGTGATACTATTGAAATACACTACTTCACCTTGTGGATTTGTCCACTCTCTACCACGAATATTAATACTCACCTTCACTACTTCACCTTCCACGATATTATCCAAAAAGGCCTATATTATCCGATAGAAATTCTATCTTTATTGGTTGTGGATATTGCTCTTGTGTTAGCAAAACCATTTCTCTCTTCTGAAATCCAGATGGAAAAAGTTTGGATTTCAAAAAGTTTTTTTACCGTACCTTGTAACTCCATTTAATTTTTTTGTAAAGATATAAAAAAATTTGATTTAGTAACAAACTAAAAAAATAATTTTTTTGTTTTTTTATAAAAAAATTTGGTGGTTAAAAAGATGTATCTTTGCAACCACAAAACAAATACACAGATTAAAGTTCTTTTAATAAATATTATTGCGGATGTGGTGTAATTGGTAGCCACGCCAGACTTAGGATCTGGTGCCGTGAGGCGTGGGGGTTCGAGTCCCTTCATCCGCACTATTTGCGAAAAATAGCTCAGTTGGTAGAGCACGACCTTGCCAAGGTCGGGGGTCGCGGGTTCGAGCCCTGTTTTTCGCTCAAAAAAACATTAGAATTAACTTCTATTATTTTTTTGATGCCCCGGTGGTGGAATTGGTAGACACGCAGGACTTAAAAATCCTGTGCCTCTTTTTGGCGTACGGGTTCAAGTCCCTGTCTGAGTACTAAAAAAACCTTGATAAGAACCTTATCAAGGTTTTTTTATTTTACCATTAAAAAAATATTAATATAATTTATATGTATAAAAAAATATTGTATTACTAGCATTATTATGCCTACTCTCTATTGATTGTAACAATAGAGAAGAACAAATTTTTACTAATACCAATAAAAAAATAATGCAATAGAGCCATCTACACCGATAAACAATAAACCAAGTGATGATCAATTAGGTACAAGGGGATACGCACAAGAATGGAAAGTAGATAAAAAAATCTATTTAAATGCTTTTAGATGTATCAGATTTATATAACAATCCTCTCAATACTATAGAACAACTAAAAAAAGTTAGTAACTTTCGCAGTGACACCAAATGAAGGTGGATATTATGTTCTAAAAAAATGATGAATTAAAGTATTTAAGTATCGAAAAATATACATTATAATGGACGACACATAACTTTTTATACTAAATATAAAAAAAATATTAAAAAGTCATATAAAAAAAGTACATTAAATTTTTGATGCAACAGATTTTTTTATAATGAAAAAAATTATTATCAATAACGATTATATATCTACTCATTATATGAGAGGAATTTATGAATCTCTCCCCGTAGGGATGGGAAATTTACTAACCTATGATGAACAAAGATATATTATAGACTATGTAGATGGTAGCCGATACAAAGATGATTACAATAATACTTTTAAGATTAGGAATAAATATCACTGATAAAAAAAGATATCCAATAATAATAATGCTAATATTTCAAAAAGAAATTAAAGGCTTCAAAACATTAAATACCCTTGCTGAAGAATTATCTATCGGTTATAACTATCCTTTTGTAGAATACATAAAAAAATAAAATAAAGAAAAAAACCCGAATACTACAGACTTTACTCAAAGTTTAAAAAGGTATTTTTTTACTAATAAATGGACAGAGTTTATTACAATATATCTGAAATCAGATCCTAATTATGGTTCTCTATCTCTAATAGATAAATACGGAACATTATCAGGTAAAGATTTGGGGCGTTTGGATATTCTACTTTATCAACCAAGATTTATTCTCAATTCTGCTATTTTTAGAAGGAAACAATCTCCATATTATAATACAATTTCAACTTGCGAACGATATTGTAATAGACAAAAAAATTTCGACCTTTTTTTATTCGTAACATAAAAATAATTTTATAACTCAAAAACAATTTCATCAAATAAAAAAATATTAAAATTATCAAAAAAATATTAATTTTAATATAAAAAAATAGGAAATGAATGTTTCCTATTTGGTTTATATATATTTAATATATTACTTTTTATCAAATAAAAATATATTATCAATTAAAAAAATATGAGTAAAAGGTTTATACCGATTATATCATTTCTAATGTCGGTATCGCTTATTATTTTCGTTACCCTGCAAATAAAAATGGCTTAAAAGAATATTACGGAGCTCTTGACCAAGATTTCAGTGGTCGGGTTGGTATTGCTTTGGAAAAATACTGTAAAAATTGAAGAAGCAGAAATACAAAAAAATACCTCAACGAGGACTACAAAAAAATTTTAAAAAAATACTGTAATTGCTAATAGTAAAAAAACCAACCCAAACAACCATTCAACAGACTGAAAAATACGAAGAATAAAAAAATAATAACCTACTCCAAAAAGTATACTCCAAACTGATGATATACCTATATCTAATAATGGTGATAGTCTTATGAGGACTAAAAATATTCACAGATGAGGGTATTGTAAGGATAAAAACAGATAAATTCACCCCAGAAATACTAACTTCAGAACTGCTAACATCCATTAATTCAGGAGAATATGCAATGAAAGAATTTGTTAGGTTGAATGCCTCTAATCTACCGATTGAGAAAAGGGTGGATATTGCTACAATAGAAAAAATATTGAGTACCGAACTTAAAAAAATCACCATATAGACACAAAAATTTGGATTTAGTATTTTTGATAAAAAAATCATAGGATAACTAAAAATAGTAACAGATACTTACAAAGAACACTCTGAGAATACCAATTACAATCAGACGCTGTTCAAAGATAATAACAACAAATCCATATATCAACTATCGGTAGTCTTTCCAAGGAAAAATTTTTCCTTATTTCAGAACAATCTACCTATGTTACTAGGAACTTTCTTATCACTACTCACTATTCTGGGAATTTACATCATTTCTATCAATTATATGATGAAACAGAAAAAAATAGCTGATATTAAGACTGATTTTATCAATAATATGTCTCACGAGTTTAAAACTCCTTTGGCTACCATCTCTGTGGCAACAGACTCCTTGATGAATGATAAGATATCCCATAATCCCGAAAAAAATAAAAATATTATGCTCAACTCATAAAAACAAGAAAAATTTGAGAATGAAAAAAACAAGTTGAGAATGTTCTGAATATGTCTAAATTAGAGAGAAACGAAGTACAACTGTTCTTGAAAGAAACGAATGTACGGCAGTTAATTTTAAAAATTGCAGAGTCTTTCCGGCTTATTGTAAATCAACGGAATGGCAAACTTATAGAGGATTTTAACACCACGAAATATATTTTTAAAGTAGATGAATTTCATATCTCAAACTGTCTCGTAAATCTATTAGATAATGCCAATAAATACTCTACAAACACTCCTGAGATAAAAATATCTACCCGCAACGAAGGGGATTGGTATGTAATACAAATATCCGATAAAGGTATGGGGATGCAGACAGAGAACAAATCCAAGATTTTTGAAAAATTCTTCCGTGAAGAGACAGGAAATATCCACAATGTGAAAGGACAAGGGTTAGGGCTTTCCTATGTAAAAAAAATTGTAGAACTACACAAGGGACAGATTTATGTAGATTCTAAAAAGGGAGGGAAGTACCTTTACGGTAAAACTTCCAATGAATTTAGAATAATCATCATTTTTTTAACAATATAATTTTAGAAAAAAATCGTTAAAATAGGAGAAATATTTAACTTTAATAAAAAAATTAAAAAGCAATGAATAACAAAATATTATTAGTCGAAGACGACCAAAGTTTTGGAGCTGTATTGAAAGATTACTTGAGTATCAATAACTTTGATGTAACCCTAGCTACCGATGGCGAAATGGGACTTAAAGAATTCACGGAAAAATGAATTTGATTTGTGTCTATTTGATGTAATGATGCCAAAGAAAGATGGTTTTTACTCTTGCAGAAGATGTTAGAAAAACTTAATAAAAACAACACCTATCATCTTCCTCACAGCAAAAAAATCTTCGGGAAGATATACTCAAAGGTTACCAACTTGGAGCGGATGACTACATAACAAAAACCTTTTTGATCCTGAGCTACTTTTTATACAAAAATAAAAAGCAATATTACAACGCTTTACAGTAGTAGAGGAAGAGGAACAGGATATATTTGAGTTCAGTAGTTTATATTTTGATTCTGTTCTTCGTAAATTAATAATCAAAGATACGGAACACAAACTATCTCCAAAGGAAAATGACCTACTAAAAATGCTTTGTATCCACAGAAATGGCTTTTATGAATAGAGATTTAGCACTAAGAAAAATATGGAAAAAGGCAAATTACTTCACTGCGAGAAGTATGGATGTATATATAGCTAAACTCCGAAAAATGCTAAAAGATGATGAAAATTTGGAAATTATCAATGTTCATGGGGAAGGATTTAGATTATTAGTTAAAAGTTAATCAAAATAAATAGAGGTTTTAACAACCTCTATTTATTTTTTTATTCTGAGGATTCTTTTGTATTTATTACTTTACCTCTTTTCCTCTCCATATCTATTTCCCATTGTCGTTTATATTCGTCCATAAAAGAGGTATTTATTAGTTTATTGTATAGATATGTTCGCTTTATGTCTCCTGTAATGTATTTTTCAGCAATGAGAGTACAGGCTGGTCCTGCCCAAGTTGCTCCGAAACCTGCATGTTCCATCACTGCTGCTACTACTATTTTGGGTTTATCTGCAGGTGCTATTAATACGAATATAGAATTATCTTTTCCTTGTGGCACTTGGGCAGTTCCCGTTTTCGCAAGTTGAGAAAAATCTTTAGTTTTCAGTCCGCTGGCGGTACCATTATCTACCACAGCAGCCATTCCGCGTAGGATTGGCTCAAAATATTTAGGATTTACCTTGCTATGGTGTTTAACCTTAAATCTTGGGTCATTATTGGGTTTTCCATCTATTTCTTTTACAATATGTGGAGTATAATACCAACCTTTATTAGCAATAACAGCTACCATATTTGCCATTTGGATAGGTGTTAGCAAAACATCTCCTTGCCCCATTCCATTGAATACAGCTCCGTTTATAGTATAATCTGCCGACCAATCTTTTTTCTTACTTCTTTTTTCATAAAATTCTCCGCTTGGGATTTTTCCCTTTGAACCGACAGCCAAATCATTATTAAGAAACACACCTAATCCAAAAACTATTCATTATATCTTTCCATTCATCTACACCTTTAGAGGGATTTCCTTTGTATTTATTCATTATTGAAATATATGCGTATGAGAAATAACAATTAGATGAGACTTCCAAAGAAGGTATTAGTGGGTCTGCTCCGCCGTGTCCTTTGATTCTCATCCCTCGATAGTAGAATCCGCCGCCACAAGGGAAAATAGTTTTTTCTGTCATCACTCCCATTTGCATTCCTGCCAAAGCGGTAGTCATTTTAAATGTAGAGCCTGGGGGATATGCCGCTTGTATAGACCTATCAAAAGTTGGGCGATTATTATATATAGTATCCATCTGCAAGCGGTATAGGTTTTTAGATTTATTACTTCCTGTGAATAAGTTTGGGTTAATATCTGGCCCTGTCGCCATAGTAAGTATTTCTCCATTATTAGGGTCAAGGGCGACGATTGCTCCATGCTTATTCACGAGCATTTCTTCTGCAAGCTGCTGCAAATCATAATCAATCGTAAGATTAATATCCTTTCCAGAAACCATCTGCTTATCTAATATTCCATTTTTGTATGGACCTATATCTCTAAGTTTTATATCTTTTTGGATATATTTTACTCCTTTTTCTCCTCGCAGAACTTTTTCGTATGCTTTTTCCACACCAGATTTACCTATGATATCCCCAGGTAGGTAATATAGAGAATCCTTTTTGATATCACGTTCATTAACTTCATTTGTATATCCCAAGAGGTTTCCTGAGGTATTCACTTCATATTTTCTTTGGGGACGAGATATTATATTAAACGCGGGGTATCTAAATAGTACTTCTTGTATTCTCACTACATCTTCTATACTGATATTTTTCATAAAGGTGATGGGAGTAATTTTCATATACTTACCCTTGAAGTTTTTTTTACCAGTCTCGATATTCCGTATAAAATCATCCTTAGTGATATTCATCAACTTGCAAAACGATAAGGTATCAAACTTTTTAGGCATTAATTTCTCAGTATAGGACATCTCATACGATGGCTGATTTCCTACCAATATTTTGTTGTTTCTATCAAATATAATACCTCTCTGCGGGATTGTGTATTCTATTTTTATAGAGGTGTTCATTGCATTTATTTCGTATCTATCGGTGATGAGTTGCAGATAGGCCAATCTTGCAATAATGATAAGGACGAGAATAGATAGAGCAATGATAATTTTTTTATAAATTGTTGTTTCATTTCTGACTTGGATAATGATTTTTTTCATACGATTTGCAAATTTATAAAATATCATCAAAAAAATAAGTCCGAGTATTTCGGACTTATTTTTAGTTTTAATGTTATTTAGCACCCTTTACAGAAAAAAATTATCCAATTCCCAACGGGTAGATGACCCGAGCGAAGAGGTATATTTAAAGGCTATTCGTATCTTCTTACCTAAGTAATTATTGAGATTTAATTTTCCTGAGCTTACAAATCCTGAAAAATTGTGCCATATCAGTATCAAAAATTGCGGAATCCACCTTTTCCCAATGGGTAGAATGTTCTTTATAGTCGGTAGTGATATAAACTTCCAGTGGTTTTCCGTAATATCTACCATCTGTTTCAAAGGAAAAAAATGCCTCTTTAAAATCTACTAAAGAAATTTCCTTGGATACCAACCAATCTTCATTCTCCTTACGATTTCCATCAAAATAGGCACTTGGTTTAGGATTTCCAAAAATTCGTCGTTGTCCATACCTCTGTTCCTGATATATTGATAATTTCCCAATTTTTTAGGTTTGTAAAATCATCGGAGAAAATATTTATCATTGTTTTAGGAAGAGACCCATCACAACGAGAATTATTAAATACAATATCTCTTAGAGACAATATTTGTAGTTGATACTTTCCATTATATATACTCAATACACCTGTAATATTACCTCTACCTTTTTTCACTGGGGTGCTATTTGCAGGCAATGGAGTTGTTCTCGTCCCAAAATCTGCTCTTCCGTTGGTAACAAGTAGAATTGTATTACCGCTACAATCTTCAAGGGTTCGGATGGTATTATTTATGCCATCAGCATAGTTTTTTTCAATATCAGCAGACGAAAACTGAACATTTTTAACAGTAATCAAACGCCCTAAATCATTTTTTGTGAGTTGTGAAATTTCTCTTTCAATCGGTATAATATTGATGATAGGCTTGCTACTCTGTACAAAATATTTGTGTAAGTCAGTTTCATTAATTTGCCCAATATTTCCGTTGTATAAAGCTCCTAACTGAGGTTCATCATTTTTCTTACCTATATAGAGGTCTTTTAGTTTTATCGTAATCTCTCTACCTACTTGGAAACGATTATCAGTATAAAGATTAGTAGCATTGATATTTACCCTTAGTCCGCCTGTGGCATCTTCAATATAGATTGTTTTATAGAGATTTTTCGTTTGGTCATTAGCTATTATTCTTGCTACAAGGTTTGCATTCTCATTGATTTTTGTAAGATTTCCATTTAATAATTGCTTCACTTCGGCAATGTTTTTTGTTGGGAGATTATTATCTACTTGGCAAGAAGGTTTGAGACCATCTATTCTACTTCCTGTCATTGACAAATCTGCATCATCTACGATATAAAACTGTGTAGTATTACCATACCTCCCCAAGATACCGATAAAGTCTCCATTCCCCGAAGGAATTATTTTGTTGGCAAAATTAGCATAACTACTCGTTTTCGCCACGACCGATGATGTATTTAAGCTAGCATCTACCAATTGTTTTCCTTCAGTATTGGCATATTGAGAGCAAAGATATTTACCTGCAAATTCTGTTTTTTCTACCTTCACTAATATCCCTGCCAACGCATCAAGATTCTGGGTTGCTTCTTTTAGGGTGAGAGTTTTTGGGACGATTGTTGCTATCTCCGAACAAGAACGGAAAATTGTCGTACTAAGATTTTTTTCAGGGATTCGTGTTATTTCCGTTGCAGACGATTCTTTACCTGTTTTTATACCTAATTGAACTAATTTTCTATACTCACCGATGGATAACCCTGCCAATTTCACATATACCTTTGCCCCTTGCGGATAGTGGGTATAGATATTAGTAGCCTCCACGGAGATGGCCAATCCTTGTGTTGGGTTCTCTGGTTTGTCTTGTATAAATATAGTTTTGTAGATATTCCCTGACCTATCCGATGAAGACACATATCCTTCTATGTAGAGATTAGAATTCGCAGGAAATTCGTAAGTTTTCTTTCCTAAGTATAATTTTTTCACCTCCTCGAGGGATATTAATTGTAAATTTCCATCCCGGTAAAGGTCTTTACATTGGTAATTTGTGGTATCTATATTGTGATATTTATCATCTTGAACACAGCCTACCACTGATATGATGACCCATACCATAATGATTCCCTTAAAAAAATTTTTCATCGTTTTTTTCATTTTTAAAATCTAAAATATACATTCGTAAAAAATGTTGTTCCCCTATCATACCAAAGTTTAGAACCAAAAAGTGGTGTTTTTTTCTAGTACTTTCTAAATAGGCATCTCGGAAGTTGGATTTTCTTCCCTGCTCGTATCCACCCGTTATATAATTTCTATTTCCTAAAATATTATTCACACTCACGGATATACCCATTTTATATTTTCCTAAGAGAAAAGATTTCCCTGCATTGGCATTTACCATCCATTGGTTGTCCGTTTTGGTTTGTTTTAATAACTTATCCACATTTTCTTGTGTTGCTTCAGGTATGTTTATTTTTTCCCTATCGTAATTATTAATGGCTGTATAACGCTCACCTGTAAGAGGGTCAATATAGAAATTTGGCGTTCTATTAAGTGCTGAAAAAAATCCAAATATTGGTCTGCTAAATAATTCAAACTCATTCCTACCCACCAATATTTTGGCGAATTATATTTTATTCCAAGAGATAATGCTTTTTGTGGCGTACCTGCTACTCTATAATTTTTAATATTAGACTGCCCTAAAAACTCTGTTCCTCTAGCGTATTTTTCATTATCCACACTAAGATATACATTTGGGGAGTTTTTTTATAAATATATTTTCCATAACTACCAGCCCCAATGAAAACTATAGTTGGTGTAATCTTCCAATCCACACCAAGTTCTATTCCCCTATATTGTTTATTTGCTTTTGGTAAGAATTTCAGTAACGAATGTATTTTTGAGGGGTGATATCATTCCCAATTTGTACCCCTTCGGCATAATATCGGGATACATCAATAGCATTATTTATATTATTATAAAAACCCTGATAATCTTAATTTTACTTTATTACCTCTATGAATAAAGTTAATGTCATTTGCTGTAATTATTTGACTTGCAATATCAGGAGTCCTCAAATCCGAAAGTCTTGGATTAATAAAAATATCATTCAATGTAGGAGCAAGACTGAAATAAGCCATATTATACACAATAAAATTTCTTCCATTTATTTTATAGGTTATTTTTCCTTTTATCCCTGCATCTACAGAACTATATTTTTCGGATTTACCCTTAGAATTATCTACATAAAAATGATTTCGAAATTTTCCATCTCGGTTATTTTCAGAATAAGCCACAAATGCAGATGCCATAATATTCCATTTTTGGCAAATCCACCTCTGTCATTACATTAAAATCATACAAATGTTTCAATAAATTATAGTGATACTGCACCTTGTCGCCCACTTTTGCTGTGGCGTTTGGATTATCCAAATCATATTGTTGATTACTAGCATACGGATTTAAGTTATAAGCAAATTTAGCACCTAACAAATCCGCCACCTCACGATAATTTTTCAGATATGAAATTTTTGGTATCGAAGATTGGCATTTACTTTCCAATTCGGCTTCAATTTGGTATTAAAATGAGATACAAAATTAAATATTCTATCTTTATTCACATCCTCCACGATAGTATATACGGCTCCTTTTTTTCATAATTTAAGGTGTTTTTGGAGGTATATATTCTTCCAATTAATCAATGAATTTTGTTTAAAATACTCCGTCATTTCATCAATTTTTAGTTGCTCATTTGCTGTAATATTATACCCATCTTCTGAATCAGCATCTTGTGCTTGAGTTATCCAAAAACTTGGTAAATTTTTGTAATAAGTTGGTGTAGGGTCAGTAGCATTAAACCAATCCAGGGCGACTTCTACTGTCTTTTTCCAAATTGATAAGAAATCGTATTATCCCAATAAGTATTTTTCACCTATTTTTATTAAAAAAACTGCAACTGAAATATTGGTTTATGAGTTTTTTTCTGAGACGAGAGTTTCTTTTTTCTCCATCATACCACCCCCCCAATAGGCGTTGTAGTTTTTCCCCATTAAGTCATACACCTCTTGGGTGTTCGCCGAGTTAGTCGCTCTATAAGTTGGCGAGGCAAAAGCAGTGAAATTAACTGATGATTTGTTTGATAATCTCTTCTCCAATGCTACGAAATAGGCATATGAATCTTGATACATTCCGTTTATTATTCCTCCATTTGCCCATCTTCTACTTGCTGATAAAGTATATGCCCAGCCATTTTTATTCATTCCCGATGAGTGTGTGAGCATCAATCTATGATAATACGAGCGATTTGTAAGAGCATACGACAGCGAGGTTCCCCTGCGAAATGCCGATGACTTGGTATTATAATGTATAGAACCTCCCAAATTACCAAAAATATACTCCGATGGCGTGATATTATCTGCACTCTCAATAGGATTTCGGGTAATATCATTCAGTCCGCTCCAATTAGAAAAATCTACTCGCCCATCATCATTTTTAGACATTGATACTCCATTAAATAAGACATCCTCATACCTATTTTCTATTCCCCGCGGACGAAACCAATAAGACCCCAACTCAAAGGCCGATGCCTGCTGAAATGCATCTCGTCCTGCCGAAAGTAACCCTATCGTAGGTTGCATTGCTCCATCTTCCTCGGACAGAGACTCATCAATCGTAAGAACGCCATCCACAGCATTATCTCCAAAAGGGGTAAGTTTTATTACACCTAAATCCTTTTTCTTATCCTCCTTAGTAATGGTAAAATTCACCACTCTAGTCTCATAACCATCTTTATAAACAATAAGTTGATACTGACCTGATTGTAAATCTACGAACTGAAAATACCCAATCTTATCTGCAAGAATAGAATTCCCCGATTGGAGCAAATCTACATTAGCCTTCTCTATTACCTTACCTTGTTCGTCTTTCACATAAGCAAAAAAACCTTCGTCTGAGCATAATAACAAGTAGTAGATAATACAAAAAAATTAACGATATTTTTTTGATATTCTTTTTTTATCATTGTTAAGAAAAATTATTGCTACAAATTTAAAAATTATTTAATATTTATAATAATTTTTTTAGTAAAAAAACAACTATTCTCCGAACATTTCTTATCATAATTTTTTTATAATTTTTTTATCTTATCTATTATTTTTTTCAGTAAAAAAATATTACATTTGTACGTTATTATTTATAATCTTAATTTTTTTAGTTAAAAAAATGGGTTTATTTGATTTATTTACAGAAGAAATTGCAATTGACTTGGGTACAGCCAATACCCTTATAATACATAAAGGAAAGGTAGTGATTGATGAACCTTCATTCATCGCTATTGATACAAAAACAGAAAAAACAATCGCCGTAGGAACCCAAGCTAAGCTGATGCAAGGGAAAACTCACGAAAATATAAAAGTAATACGACCACTACAAGATGGAGTAATCGCCGACTTTAAAGCGTCGGAACAAATGATAAAAGAATTCATTAGAAAAATACCAAAAATCCGCGGGGGATTTCTACAGCCTGCCCTCAAAATGGTCGTGTGTATCCCATCTGGTATCACTGAGGTAGAAAAAAGAGCGGTAATAGACTCTTGCCAAAAAGTAAATGCTAAAGAAGTAAAACTTATATATGAACCAATGGCAGCTGCTATCGGAGTAGGAATTGATGTGCAAAAACCTGAGGGAAATATGATTATTGATATAGGTGGTGGTACTACCGAAATCGCTGTAATATCTTTGGGAAATATAGTATGTGATAATTCTGTAAAAAAATTGCAGGGGATATTTTCAATAATGATATAAAAATTCTATCTAAGAGAACAACATAACCTAAATATTGGGGAAAAGAACAGCCGAAAAAAATAAAAAAATAGAAGTAGGCTCCGTAATAGAAGATTTAGATATTGATATAGAAGATATTCCTGTTCAAGGTAGAGACCTCGTAACAGGAAAAACCTCATGAAATAATGATTGGCTATAAAGAAATAGCAAAAAGCTCTCAATAAATCTATTGAACGAATAGAAGATGCTGTGATGCAAACCCTATCCATCACACCACCAGAATTGGCAGCAGATATCTACAAAACAGGTATTTATCTTGCAGGTGGCGGTTCTCTATTAAGAGGTTTAAATGAAAGAATAAGCAAAAAAACGGAATTACCTGTATTCATCGCGGAAGACCCTCTGAGAGCTGTAGTACGCGGTACAGGTAAAGCACTACAACATATTGATAGTTATAACTTCCTAATCAGTAGTAAGTAATATTTTTTTCATATAATTTTCATAGAAGCCCTTACAAAGCAGGTTCGCCTAACTTTCGTTGGGTTTCTGTGTTTTTTTAATATAAATTTACTATGGGAAATATCCTAAGATTTCTCTCCAAGAATACTACATTTTTATTTTTTTCTTGATTCTCCAATGTATTTCGATAGCACTCATTTTCTCAAAAAATGCAATGCAAAAATCTTGGCTTGCAGGACAGGTAGCGACATTTAATGCTTGGGTATCGGGATATATTGATGTAGGGTCTTCCTATCTCAAACTCAAAGAAATCAATGAAGGGCTTACACGGCAAAAATAAAGCCTTAATGGAACAACTATACGGAAAGGAATACCGAACACTTGCCCGAACCATCAATATGAATGATTTCATAAAAAGGCGGACAGGTGTATCAGTTAATTGATGGAGAGGTAGTTAATAATAGCATCAACCGAAAAAAATAATTATTTCACCATTAATCGTGGTTCACTACAAGGCGTGAGAGATAATATGGCTGTAATCACCCCAGAGGGTATCGCTGGAATTGTAATAAACACCACACAAAACTATGCACTCGTACAGTCTATACTAAGTGTTGATAAAATAAAAATCAATGCTTCACTTAAAAAATCCAACTACTTCGGTACACTCTCTTGGAATGGTGAAGATACACGAATAATGCACCTCTCCGACATACCAAAATATGTTCCCATAAAAGTAGGTGATACTATTATTACTGATGGTAAATCTGCCTTATTTCCTCGTGGAAAAAAATGATTGGAACTATCTCAGGATACGAAGTAAATTCTCAGACTGGTTTTTTTGGGATATTTCGGTAGAGTTAAGCGAAAAAATGGGACAACTTAATAAGATATTCGTCGTAAAAAACCTCAAAAAAAATCTCATTAAGCCCATACAAGATAGTTTAAGAGCACAACAAGAAGCAGACAAATGATTACACGAAACCTCCTTACAGACTTAATATATATTTTTTTATTGGGTACCTTCCAAATTGTTATCCTCAATAGAGTAACAATTTTTGGGATATACACCCCTGTAATGTATCCACTTTTTGTAATGTTTTATCCTTTCCTCAGAAGTCAATTCACTTTCTTAGGAATGAGTTTTTTTGCTCGGATTGGGAATAGATGCACACTTGGGCACTTGGGGAATTAATACCTTTGCTACTACTACTATTGCCTATTTCAGAATAAAAAAATTTTCCGAAACTCTACGGAATCTACCACTGATTTTTTTCTCTTTCCAGAGTTTGCAATGGAACCATTTCGCCTTTTTTTCATTTTTTTAGTATCTTCATTCATCAATTTATCGTACAATTTTTTTGGAGTTTTTTTAAACTTCAAAATATATTATACATTCTACTGAACATACTTATCACATCAGTAATTTCATTTCTATTCATTTTACTATTTGCTATTATTTTTTTAGAGTGAAAAAAAGAATATATAATTACCCTTTCTCACACTATGTGGAATAAAAATTTTTTTAACTTTGCAAATCAATTTTTTTCATTAAAAAAATGACTATCAAAGAAAAAAACAACAAGACATCATCAATGATTTTGCTTTCCTTGATGATTGGGAACAAAAAAATACGAATATATCATAGACCTCGGTAAAGAACTAAAAGGTATCTCAGACGACAAAAAAACAGAGGAAAACCTCATTAAAGGATGCCAATCTCAAGTGTGGATTATTCCCCATTTTGAAGATAATAAAGTTTTTTTCGATGTAGATTCTGATGGCATTCTTCCAAAAAGGAATTGTAGCACTTTTTGGCAGGTGTATTCAGTGGGCATACTCCTCAGGAAATAATAGATGCTGATTTTGAATTTATTGAAGAAATAGGACTAAGAGAGTTTCTTTCACCGTCAAGAGCCAATGGATTAATGGCCATGACTAAGCAAATTAAGTTTTACGCCGTAGCCTATCAATTAAAGTCTTGATAAAAATACTCATCTATCGCTTTTCCGCATTTGGGGATATAGCAATGATTGCCCCCGTCCTAAACGAACTATTGGAACAAAAACCCTAATGTAGAAATCATAATGGTTTCTCGCAAAAATTTTGGTGAAGTATTCAATAGCATATCTCGTGTTACCTTTAAAGGAATTAATTTAGATGACTATAAAGGTTCTTGGGGAATGGTGAGACTTGCTAACGAACTTGCCAAAGAATATAACCCAGATTATATTGCCGACCTACACGATGTCCTTCGTAGTAAGATTCTCAATATTTTTTTAGACTTAAAAAGATACAAAGTATTCAAAATTGACAAAGGTAAAAAAAGAAAAAGCCCTCGTTGATATTTGGAATATTCATAAATCCCTCTCAAACGAACTACTGAACGATATGCCGATGTCTTTCGTGAAATGGGCTTCCAAGTACAACTTTCCAACAAATTAAGACCTTTATATCAAGAAAAAAATCTGGCGTAGGAATAGCTCCTTTTTGCTCAACATCAAGGGAAAAATTCTTCCATTAGAAAAAGACCTTTGAACTTGCAAAAAATCGCCCAGCAAGATAAAGTCTATTTCTTCGGTGGGGGAAAAAAAGGAAATTGAAATCCTATCACAATGGGAAAAAAAGAAATCCCAAACTCCGAAAAACTTAGCAGGAAAAAAATAAAACTCACAGAAGAACTTGAGCGAATTTCAAAACTCAAAGTAATGATTTCTATGGATTCTGCAAATATGCATTTTTGCTAGCTCGGTGGGTACTCGTTGTATCTCTATTTGGGGACAAACAGACCCAAAAAGCAGGATTTTTTTGGGCTTTGGACAGAATATTAACGATGCTATCCAAGTTTCAGATTTGACTTGTAGGCCTTGCTCTGTTTTTTTGGAAACAAAAAAATGCTATCGTAAGGATTGGGCCTGCCTCACCGAAATTGATATTCAAAAAAATATTAGATAAAAATATATTCATAAAAAAATCTGCTTTTTATAAGCAGATTTTTTTATTTTTATTAACCTAATGTATTCACATTATTTAAATCTTCAAAAGCACGAACCAATCTCGTAGCGAAGGTTTCTTCTCCCTTTCTTAGCCATATTCTTGGATCGTAGAATTTTTTATTTGGCTTATCTGCACCTTCTGGGTTGCCAATTTGAGTTTTCAGATATTCTACATTTTTTGTAATATAATCCCTCACTCCTTCGGTATAGGCAAATTGGAGGTCGGTATCTATATTCATTTTGATAACTCCATAACTAATTGCCTCGCGAATTTCCTCTAAGGTAGAACCTGACCCCCCGTGGAATACGAAATTAACGGGTTTTACTCCTGTTTTAAATTTTTCTTGAACAAATTTTTGAGAGTTATCTAAAATTTTTGGAGTAAGTACTACATTACCCGGTTTATACACTCCGTGTACATTTCCGAAAGCAGCAGCGATGGTGAAATTATCAGAGATTGCTTTTAATTTTTTTCATAAGTATAAGCAATATCCTCTGGTTGTGTATAAAGTTTAGAGTTATCCACATCAGAGTTATCCACTCCATCTTCTTCACCACCAGTTACACCTATTTCCACTTCCAGAGTCATATTCAATTTAGCCATTCTCTCAAAATATTTTTGCAGAAATATCCAAATTTTCCTCTAATGTCTCCTCTGAAAGGTCAAGCATATGAGAGGAATAGAGTGTTTTTCCATATTTTCGGTAATGTTCTTCATTAGCATCCATTAGACCATCAATCCAAGGTAATAATTTTTTTGCACAATGGTCAGTATGGAGTATCACAGTTGCTCCATAGTATTCTGCAAGTTCGTGTATGTGTTTAGCACCTGCAACAGCTCCAAGAATAGCAGCTCTTTGGTTGTCATTATTAAGGCCTTTTCCAGCGTTGTAGATAGCACCTCCGTTAGAAAAATTGAATAATCACAGGAGAATTGAGTTTAGATGCTGTTTCGAGAGTAGCATTCACATTGCTGGACCCAACCACATTCACCGCTGGGAGGGCAAATTGTTTTTTTCTTTTGCATATTGAAATATCTCTGTAACCATATTTCCTGTGGCTACACCTGCTGGAAAAATTCTTGACATATTTTTTTATTTTAATTTGTGTGGTAAAATTAGGTATTTATATTTTATTATCAAAATAAATTCTATATAATTCGCCATTATCCACATCTACCATACAAACCTAACAATATATATTTTATCTTTAATAATTAATAAAAAAATATTGTATATTGTTGTATCTATGTTAGTTTGTTGATAACAATATTCATTATATTTTATCCATAATAATAACAATAATATACACAAATAAATAATATATAACTGATTGATATATAATTATTATTACATAATATTAACATATGTGGATAAAAATAGAATTTTATAGTGTTGATAAAAATTTAAATGGATAAAATATGGAATAAGGTATTGAAAAATAAAGAATAAATAGAAATGGGATATAGATAGAAAAATTTTTGTAATAGGAATTATTTCTCAATAATGCAAAGGTATTTTATACAATATTATCCACAAGTTAATATAAAGTAATCTACAAGTTATTGTATAAAAAAATAATGATATATATATTTAAATTTTTTTACCTTTGCAATATGAATAATACAAACAGACAACGAAGAGTAGCACAAATAATACAAGAAGATTTTTGCAGAGTTGTTTCGTAAGCAAGCAGCTGATACACAAAAAAATTTGCTCATTACCGTATCCGATGTGAGAGTTACTGTGGATTTGAGTATTGCTAAAAATCTATCTGAGTATTTTTTTCCGAATGAATATCGAGTTCCTATAATGAAAGAAATAGAGAATAATAAATCTCAATATCGTAATTATATTGGGCAAAAAATGGCAAAACAAGTTCGTATTATTCCTGAACTACAATTTTATCTAGATACTAGTCTTGACGATGTTGAAAGAATAGAGCGAGAACTTAGAGGCGAGGGAGATAATCCTATTTTGTAAGAATTTTTCCAATGGCTTCATTTTATATAGCCCAAAGATATCTCATTTCCAAGAAAGGAAATTCCGTAGTAACATTCATTACTTGGTTAGCTGGATTTGCAATGATGACGGCCGTGACCTCTATGTTTGTTATCATTTCTGTATTTTCGGGGTTAGAGGAACTCAATAAAGATATTATAAGTAATCTGCATTCTGACCTTACAATATATTCGCAGAATGGTAAAACTTTGAAGAATATTGATAAGATAACCGAGATACTGAAAAAGAATAAAGAAATAAAAAGCATTCTCTAAAAATAATAGAAGAAAAAGACTTATATTTCGTATAATAATATCGGTGAAATTGCCTATTTGAGAGGTGTAGATACTCACTATACAGCAGTTAATCCTATTAATAAAAAAAGAGCGTTTTTTTGGTGAATATCCATCTTTTGTATATTCTAATGAAGTTTTTTTATCGAGCAAGGGTTAGCTATCCGTTTGGGGCTTCCTGTCGGTAAAAAAATGCTGATTATGCTTGGCTATATATGCCTAAATCTGGGGAAGGACTCATTCATAAGCAAGAGGATATTTTTAATAAAAAAGAAATATTTTCTACAGGATTTTTTTGGAAAGTGAGGAGCTTAATAATTTTATCATTGCTCCGATAGAACTTGCACAAGAATTACTCAATCTCCCTAAAAAAACTCAGCTTATCAAGTTGTTATAAAATTAAATAACACCAGCCAAACAGAAGAGATTCGTCGGCAAATTTATCAACAGATAGGGAATAAGGATTATTTAATAAAAACAAAATCTGAGGAAAATACGGCCTTTTGGAAAATGATAAATACCGAAAAATTAATGGTTTATATCATTTTTGGATTGGTTATTTTCATTACGACTTTCAACCTTGCGGGAGCAATAACCATCCTACAATTAGATAAAAAAACAACAAACTAAAAACTTTGATTTCGTTGGGGGGGTATCTCATCGAGAAATAAGAAAAAAATATACTTCTTCACGGGGATACTAATTGTTTCTTTTTGGAGTGGGATTAGGGTTAAGTATAGGAAGTATAATTTGTTATATACAACAAGCAACAGGTATTTTTTTAAGACAGGTGGTTTTCCTTTCCCAGTAAAGATTGTTGCTAAAAAAATTATATCATCGTAACTCTATTGAGCTTCGGTTTTGGAGGAATAATATCATTAATATTTTCTAAGATAAATAAAGATATGTAATATTAAAAAAACACCTCAAATATTGAGGTGCTTTTTTTAATTACTTTGTTGTATTGAAAACCAGTCCACTATCTCCAAAAAATAATCCAAAAGTAATGCGGTCTCCATCATTGATTTTTTTTCCTGCTAAAAATTTCTTTTAGAAAGTCTGTTGAGAACTTCTTGTTGCACCACTCTTTTTCAGTGGTCTCGCTCCAAAAACTCACATCATAACCTTTTTTTCAAAATGAAATCTATAGCTTCTTGAGTTGCGGTCAAGATTATATTTCTATTTTCTAACATTTTATTGATATCTCTCAATTGGAATTGAACAATTCTACCGATTTCATTACGACTCAATGGTTGGAATAACACCGTTTCATCTATTCTATTCAAGAATTCTGGGCGAAGCGTTTGTTTCAACAAATCAAAAAAACATCTTCTTTAGTTTTTTTGCTACAATTTCAAGATGATTTTTCTTCATTCAAATTTTTCAAAAATTCTCTTGAATAATATGAGAACCAAGATTAGAAGTCATGATGATAATCGTATTTTTTTGAAATTCACTAAACGCCCTTTATTATCCGTCAATCTTCCATCATCAAGCACTTGAAGCAAGGTATTAAATACATCAGGGTGAGCCTTTTTCTACCTCATCTAAAAGCACCACAGAATAAGGTCTTCTTCTCACGGCTTCTGTGAGTTGCCCTCCTTCATCATACCCTACATACCCTGGAGGCGCTCCTACCAATCTCGATACAGAATGTTTCTCTTGATATTCAGACATATCAATACGAGTCATATTATTCTCATCATCAAATAAGAACTCCGCCAAAGCCTTTGCCAATTCTGTTTTACCAACTCCAGTGGTTCCCAAGAACATGAATGAACCGATAGGTTTTTTCTCATCATTAAGACCCGCTCTATTTCTTCGGATAGCGTCTGCCACTGCTTGGATAGCCTCCTCTTGCCCCACTACTCGTTTATGTAATTCTTCTTCCAAATGAAGCAATTTTTTTCTCTTTCTGACTGAAGCAATTTAGTTACTGGAATACCTGTCCATTTAGAAATAACTTCTGAAATATTTTCTGCCGTAACCTCTTCTTTAACCAACTCATTTTGTTGGTTTTGCATTACTAACTCTAATTGCTGTAATTCATCCTCTTTTTCTCTAAGTTTCCCATATTGTATTTCTGAAACTTTAGCATAATCTCCCATACGCTGAGCTCTTTCTGCTTCTAATTTCAGGCTTTCAATATCTTTTTTTAATCTGCGTTAAATCCTCTGATTTTTTTGCTTTTCGCTAAGCTCATTTTGCATTGATTTGGTTTCGTTCTTCAGTAATTTTTTTGCAATATCCTCTTTCAAATGGTCTATCTTTGTCTGATTTCCTTCTCTGGAAATGGCTGCTAATTCTATCTCCATCTGCATCAATTTTCTATCCAAAACATCTAACTCTTCTGGCTTGGAATTAATTTCCATTCTCAACTTAGCTGATGCTTCATCAATTAAATCAATTGCTTTATCTGGTAAAAAAATCTATCCGAAATATATCTTTGAGACATTTCCACAGCGGCAATAATAGCCTCATCTTTGATTCTAATTTTATGGTGGAATTCATATTTATCTTTAATCCCACGAAGAATAGAAATTGCTGATTCCGTATCAGGCTCTTCCACCATCACCTTTTGGAAACGGCGTTCCAATGCTTTATCCTTTTCAAAATATTTTTGATATTCATTTAGGGTCGTCGCTCCAATGGCTCTCAATTCTCCTCTTGCCAAGGCAGGTTTCAAGATATTAGCTGCATCCATTGCTCCTTCTCCTCCTCCTGCACCTACGAGCGTATGAATTTCATCAATGAAAAGAATAATTTGTCCATCTGATTTTGTTACTTCATTTACTACAGATTTCAACCTCTCTTCAAATTCTCCTTTGTATTTCGCTCCTGCTACCAAAGCACCCATATCAAGGGAATAAAGTGTCTTGTCCATTAGATTTTCTGGAACATCACCAGAAATTATCCTATGAGCAATCCCTTCTGCAATCGCTGTTTTACCTACCCCTGGTTCCCCGATAAGAATAGGATTATTCTTCGTTCTACGAGAAAGGATTTGTAAAAACTCTTCTAATCTCTTCATCACGACCAATCACAGGGTCTAACTTCCCTTCCGCTGCCAACTCATTAAAGTTTTTCGCATATTTATTCAAACTTTGATAAGTTTCCTCTGAACTTGCCGATGTCGCCTTTGAGCCTTTTCTCAATTCTTTGATTCCGTTCTCTAATAGATTTTGAGTAACCCCCATATCCTTCAGCAATGTGGAAACTGGTGAAGAAACCTCTACCAATGCCAACCAAAGATGTTCAATAGTAACATATTCATCTCCCATTTTTTTAGCGATATTAGGAGCGTTCAATAAAAATTCTGCTTAATAACTGAGATGGATACAGATTTCCTCCCTCTACTTTTGGGTAACTTCTCTATATTTTCTCTGTTTCTTTCCCTAATAAGCGTAGCATCAGCTTCTGATTTTTTTAGTAAAAAAATGAAGAAATATTCTCATCTGATTGAAAAAAATCCCTTCCAATAAATGTTGTGGTTCTATACTCTGATTACCAAACTCTAAAGCTATTTGCTGTGCTTTCTGAATGGCTTCTTGTGATTTTTAAAGTAAATAGGTTTAAGTTCATATTATATTAATTATTTTTTTAGTTAAATACTTTTCGTTTTTATTTATTACAAAAAAATAGTTCCAATATATTTTTTTAATTAAAATAAGTCAAAAATTTCCGATTTTTACAATGAAAGAAATAATTTTAATGTCAAAATTTCCGATTTTTTTATAATAGGAAATAATTTCACAAAAGAATAATTAATAAGATATAAATAATGAATATAGATAAAAATCAATCATTATATAATATAAAAATGAATTTTTTTATCTTAATTTGGGGATTCTAAATAAAAAAATAAATAAAAATATTATGGCTTTTTAACTTACTAGAACTTAATTATGCTTATGATGCATTAGAACCAGTGATTGATGCAAGAACAATGGAAATCCATCACACTAAGCATCATCAGGCGTATGTAGATAATTTGAATAATGCAATTGCAGGAACCGATTTAGAGGGTAAAACGATTGAAGAAATTTGTCAATTAGGAGCGAATATCCCAGCGGTGAGAAACAATGGAGGAGGGCATTTCAACCATTCTCTTTTTTGGAAAATTCTTACACCAAATGGAAGTAAAGAACCTGTGGGAAATGTAAAAAAGGCAATTGAAAACTACGGAGGTTTTGATAAATTCCGTACTGATTTTGAGGTTGCTGCAAAAACGAGATTCGGATCTGGATGGGCTTGGCTTTGCAAGCAGGAGGATGGCTCTCTTACGGTATGTTCGTCTGCAAATCAAGATAATACACTAATGCCAGAGGTAGGCTGTGGTGGAGTGCCAATACTTGGGATTGATGTATGGGAACACGCTTATTATCTTAATTATCAGAATAGAAGACCAGATTATGTATCAGCATTCTTTTTCGGCAATAAATTGGGATAAAGTAGAAGAATTATACAATAAATAAAAAAATAGATAATGGAAAAACAATAGGGGTGAGTAATTATAGGCTCGCCCTTATTTTTGTTCATAAAAATAAACTTTTATTAACGAGTTTTTAAATTATTATCTTTGCTCACTAGAAAACTTTATATATGACAAAGAAGAAGGAAACTCCGTTGATGAAGCAATACAATACCATTAAGGCGAAATATCCAGATGCTATTCTGTTGTTTCGAGTAGGTGATTTTTACGAAACATTTGGTGAAGACGCTATCACTACGGCTCACATTTTGGGAATTACTCTCACTAAGAGAAATAATGGTGATTCTTTTATCGAGTTGGCGGGGTTTCCTCATCATTCCATCGATTCGTATCTTCCAAAAACTTGTTCGTTCGGGGAAGAGAGTCGCAATTTGCGACCAATTGGAAGACCCAAAAAATGGTGAAAGGTATAGTAAAACGTGGGGTTACGGAGTTGGTTACACCAGGTGTTACTTTCAATGACCAAGTGCTTCAATCCAAACAGAATAACTTCCTATTGTCTGTCCATAGAGAAAAAGGAAAAAAATTTGGAATGGCTCTTTTGGATATTTCCACGGGTGAATTTTTGGTTAGCGAGGGTAATTTGGAGAAACTTACTCATATTATCCATACTTTTAATCCGAGTGAAATAATCTACCAACGAACCCAAAATTTCCCTGATAAATTTAAAAATAGAAATATTTTTAAGTTAGAAGATTGGGCTTTTTCAATATCATTTTGCTAAGGAAAAACTTACCCAGCAGTTCCAGACCAATTCGCTAAAAAGGTTTTGGAATAGAAGAAATGAAACTTGCCATTGTGGCAGCGGGAGCTATTTTTGCTTATCTGATTGATGATACCCATCACGAATTATTAGCCCATATCACCAAGATAAAAACAATCCCGCAAGATGATTATCTAATGATGGATAATTTTACCTTAAGAAATTTGGAAATTATCCACTCTTCGGCAAATACAGGCAAGTCATTATTAGATATTATAGACAAAACTTCCACACCGATGGGTGGGAGGCTTCTTAGAAGAAGATTAATACTACCTCTAAAAATCAGTAAATGAGATTAACAGAAGGCTCAACTTAATAGAGTTTTTTTTAATAAAGAAGATTTATTGAAAATAAATATTCAAACGAAACTAAAATCCATCTCGGATATTGATAGATTGATGGGGAAACTAGCTTCTGAGAGAATATCTCCGAAAGAATTAGGCTATCTAAGACAGAGCATCATAAATATCCACGAAATAAAAGAACTCTTAAAACCTAAACACGATGTTTTAGCTTGGATAGAACTGCTCAATGACTTATCCCATATGATAGTTTTCCTAAATAATCATCTCAATGAGGAGCTTCCAGTGAATATAAACAAGGGAAATGTAATCCGAGAGGGAGTAAGTGAGGAATTGGATAATCTAAGAAATATGCTGTCCAAAGGAAAAAAATTCCTTGATGAGATGTGCGAAAGAGAAATAGAAAAAACGGGTATAAGTAGTCTAAAAATAAGTTTTAATAATGTCTTTGGGTATTATATAGAAGTACGAAATACCCACAAAGACAAAGTTCCAGAAGGGTGGATTCGTAAGCAAACTTTGGTAAATGCGGAGAGATACATTACTGAAGAATTAAAGACCTACGAAGAACAAATTTTAGGAGCAGAAGAACGAATCGCCGTTTTGGAACAAAAATTTTATCGTCAAATTTGCAGTGAAACGATGAAGTATATTGATGATATCCAGCAAAATGCTCAGATTATAGCTCAGATAGATATAGCAATAGGATTTTCAGAACTAGCTGTAAATGAAAGCTATACAAAAACCCATTCTCAACGAAGAATACTCTCTCCGCTTACAAGAAGCAAGGCATCCTATTATAGAAAATGTATTGCCCTTGGGTGAAAAATATATCCCAAATGATGTATATCTCGATAGAGATACTCAGCAAATAATAATGGTTACAGGACCTAATATGGCGGGTAAATCGGCAATCCTTCGGCAGACGGCAATTATCGCTCTGTTGGCACAAATTGGATGTTTCGTCCCAGCAAAATCTGCAGAAATAGGTATTTTGGACAGAATATTTACGCGAGTTGGTGCCACGGATAATATCTCCGCAGGAGAATCTACCTTTATGGTGGAAATGAATGAAGCGGCGAATATCCTTAATAATATCACTGAACGAAGCCTGATATTACTCGATGAAATTGGGCGAGGTACTTCCACTTATGATGGTGTTTCTATTGCGTGGGCTATTGCAGAGTATCTACACGAGCATCCTACACAGGCAAAAAAACACTCTTTGCAACCCATTATCACGAATTAAATGAGATGGCCGAGAGTTTTGAAAGAATTAAAAACTATCATATCAGCATCAAAGAAAATAAAGAAAAATATTATCTTCCTACGAAAAATTGGTAGAGGGAGGCTCCGAACATAGTTTTGGTATTCATGTAGCTAAGTTAGCAGGAATGCCAAAAAAACTGTAGTGAAACGGGCAACAAAAAAATCCTTGAAAAATCTTGAAAAATCAGAGAGGAAAAAGATAACAACAATAAGCCGAAACTCACATCGCAGAAAAATACGGAAATACAGCTATCATTATTCCAAATGGCAGATCCTATTTTGGAGGATATAACCAATGAAATAAAGCATATGGATATTAATAGTCTATCCCCCATAGAGGCTTTGATGAAACTTAATGAATTAAAAAAATAAATTAGAAGAAAAAAACAATAATTGAAGTTGTAAATTAACCAAAAATATAATTAAATTTGCTCATCTGATAAATTGTAATAATAATGAAAAAAATCGCTATCGCTTGTGACCATGCAGGCTTTTGAACTAAAAAGAATATCTGAAACAACAACTTGCAGATGAATATCAAATAACGGATTATGGTACTAATGGCACTACTTCGGTGGATTATCCAGATTTCGTGCATCCAGCCGCTACTTCGGTAGAAAAATGGAGAAAATGATTTAGGTATTTTTGGTTTGTGGTAGTGGTCAAGGAGTACAACTTACTGCCAACAAACATCAGAAAATACGTTGTGCATTAGCGTGGATGCCAGAGTTAGGAGCCTTGGCGAGACAGCATAATAATTGTAATATGGTGGCTCTCCCAGCACGATTTATAGCAAAAGAATTAGCTTTGGATATCGCAAAAGTATTCCTAACAACAGAGTTTGAAGGGGAAGACACCAAAAACAGAGTAGATAAAAATATGTCTCTAAATAAAGATAAAAATCTCTTCGCATTTGTGGAGAGATTTTTTTAGTAGGCTCTATCCGCATCAAAAAAACGGATAAAATTCTTATTTTTTTGCCTCAATAATTTAAAAACTTATTTTAAATGTTTTTTTAAAGGGCAAATCCGAAAAAAATGGCTACTGAATTAGCAGAACCGATACAATACTATCTCAACCTTTCTGGGGGATATATTAAGTGTAAATCAACTTTTCGGAAGTAAAATAAAAATCCAACATACGGGGTTTCAGTGTATAGAATGTGGAGAAAGTCAACCCATATTCAGAATGGGATTTTTGTAAAAAAATGTTTCTTCGAGAGTCCTTATGCGAGTGAGACTATCATTCGCCCTGAACTTTCTACGGCTCATCTTGGTATTGCCGAACGAAATTTGGATGTAGAAAAGGAAATTCAGTTGCAACCACATATTGTTTATCTTGCTCATACTGGTGAAGTAAAGGTAGGAGTAACTCGTAAAAGCCAAGTCCCTACAAGATGGATAGACCAAGGGGCAAATTATGCTATTCCAATAGCTCGTACGACTAACAGATACGAGGCAGGAAATGATAGAGGTAGAACTAAAAAAATATTTTTTTCTGATAAAACTAATTTCCGTAAAATGCTTTCTACGGAACCTTCGGATAGAATTAAAAAAACGAATTGCTCCAAAAAAATATTACGAAATACAAATATTTTTTTCCACAGCAGTATAATAAATTTTATCTAGAAAAATCAAGAAATTATTGAGCTTTTATTTCCCATATCAATCTTCTGAAAAAAATAAGTGTCCTCACTTTAGAAAAAAAGCCTACTTTTTGAGGGTGTATTGAAGGGTATAAAAGGACAATACCTCCATTTTGATGGAGATTATTTCATTAATATAAGAAACCACGAGGGATATGTTGTAGATTTGAAATTGATTAGGTTACAAAAAAATCTCGTATTCTTACGAGATTTTTTTTATTTATTATAACATACCTAACTCAAATTTTGCTTCCTCACTCATCATATCTTTATTCCAAGTAGGTTCGAAAGTGAGGTCTAGCTCTACATTATTTACACCTTCTACTTCTCCAACTTTTTCCCTTTACCTCCGCAGGGAGAGATTCTGCAACAGGACAGTTAGGCGTAGTAAGAGTCATTACAACTTTTACATCTCCGTCTTCGGAAATCTGGACATCATAGATAAGTCCTAACTCATAAATATCCACTGGTATTTCAGGGTCGTATACTGTTTTTTTAGTGTTTTTTTATAATGTTTTCGCCAATTTCTGCAATTTGTTCGTCTGTATATTTCATTTTAAAAAGTATTATCAAGCATAAAAATTAATCTTCAAATTTTTTTGATAAGGTCTTCTTGCCGTAATTTTTCGGAGGATATTTGCTAATGTTAAAACATCTTTTTCGCAATATTGAGCTATTCGTTGCAGATTTTTTTTCTTTATAATAGACTTCTGCAACCATAGAGCCATCAATATCATCTTTTTGGGGGTTGGTATCCCAAATATATGAGCCATTAGTTCTAATGAAATGAAGTTTTTATAATCTCCGAATTTCCAAAAGTTCCATTGTATCCAAATGAGGAACTTCCCAAGGCTTTTTTTCCAAACATTTGGAAGGGGGTTGGTGGCATTATTCCATTGATGAGGAATCGTCTAGCAATCCACGGAAAATCAAACTCTTTGCCATTATGGGCACATAGAATACAGTTTTTTAGTCTATTAGAATTGAATATATTCCCAAAAATTGGTGAGTAGCTCTGCCTCATTTTCGGAGTAGAAACTTTTTAATTTTAAGGTATCGTTTTTTTCTCATCATACCGACGGATATACAGGCTATTTTCCCAAATTCGGAAATTATACCTGCCCGTAGGGGATAAAAATCTTCTGCTGATAGGCTTTCGCCCCGTTGCCAACTTGTTTTTTTATCCCAGAGTTGCTTTTCCTTTTCGTCGAGTTCTTCCCAATTTTCGTACTGAGGAACAGTCTCTATATCAAGGAAGAGAATTTTCTCTAATGGAATGTTCTGTATCATTCATTGAAATTATTTCTCAAAGATAGAATATTTATTGATGAATGAAAAATATTCTTTAAACTTTATTTTCGCATTTTAAGATGAAGGCATACTCCAAGGCATCTTCTTTTAGACTTTCGAAACGGCCACTTGCTCCACCGTGTCCAGAGGACATATCGGTTTTTAGTAGGAGTAGGTTGGTATCAGTTTTTAAGTCTCGGAGTTTTGCAGTCCATTTTGCAGGTTCCCAATATTGTACTTGGCTATCGTGTAAGCCAGTGGTAATAAGTATATTAGGGTATTCTTTAACTTCAATATTATCGTAAGGAGAATAAGATTTCATATAGTGGTAATATTCTTCTTCGTTGGGATTTCCCCATTCGTCATATTCTCCTGTGGTGAGTGGAATAGTATCGTCTAGCATAGTGGTAACGACGTCTACAAACGGTACTTGAGCGATGATTCCATTGAATAAGGAGGGTTCCATATTGGCTACAGCACCCATCAAGAGACCTCCTGCTGAGCCACCCATTGCATATAGATGCTGGGGAGCAGTATAGTTTTCTTTCACTAAATATTTTGCAACATCAATAAAAATCAAAAAAAGGTATTCTTCTTATCTAATAATTTACCTGTTTCGTACCAATTTCTACCGAGATATTCACCTCCACGAATATGGGCAATTGCGAATATAAAACCTCGGTCTAATAGAGACAAGCGAACATTAGAGAAAGATGCATCCACGGTGTGGCCATAGCTGCCATATCCATACAGAAGTAGAGGTGTGTCCGCAGATTTTTTTGTATCTTTATGATAAACTATCGATATAGGAATTAGCGTTTTTCCATCACGAGATTTTGCCCAAACCCTTTCGGAGTGATAGTTTTTTTGGGAGAAAAATTTTTCCACCCAATACCTCCTGTTGTTTTAGGAGTTTAGTACTCTTATCTTTCATATTGTATTCGTAGGTAGAGTTCGGTGTGGTGAGAGAAGTGTAACCAAAACGAAGTACATCGGTATCAAAGGACATATTTGTGCCGATATATGCAGTATAAGTAGGGTCGGAGAATGGTAGATAGTCTTCTTCTTTCGTAGCGTTGTTTATGATACGAATTTGTAGGAGACCTTCTTTTCGTTCCTCTATTACGAAATAATTTTTAAAAATCTCAAATCCCTCAATTAAAACATCTTCTCGGTGAGGGATTAAGTCCGTCCAGAACTCCTTACTGCACTTAGTAACTTTTGTCGTAACGATTTTAAAATTTGTAGCTTCATCAGCGTTAGTCACAATGTAGAAATCCTCGCCATAATGTTCTACGGCATATTCTAAGTCATCTTCTCGTGGTTGGATTATTTTCCATTCGGCATCGATATCATCAGCGGGAATAAATCTATGTTCATCAGAAATTGTACTTGAACCGGAAATAAAAAAATATTCTAAGGATTTACTTTTATAGACATTCACATCAAAAGTATCATCTTTTTCGTGGAATATGAGTACATCTTCTGCTACTGCTGTACCGATTTTGTGGCGATATATTTGATATGCACGGAGGTTGGTATCTTTTCGGATATAGAAAATGTGTTCGTTGTCATTTGCCCAGACAGCCTTTCCTGTGGTGTTTGGTATTTCGTCGGCGAGTATTTTTCCCAGTTTTTTTAGATTTTTTTATTCTGATGGTATAGATTCTTCGTCCTAAGGTATCTTCGGAGAAGGAGACCCATTGGTTATCTACACTCACAGCAATACTTCCTATTTCAAAGAAAGGATAGCCTTGAGCTAAGATATTAGCGTCAAGGATAGGTTCTTCAGAATTGTCAAGAGAAAGATGTTTTCGTGTGAAGATAGGGTATTCTTTACCATCTTGATACCTTACAATGTACCAATAATCATTGAAGAAATAAGGGAGAGACTGATCATCTTTCTTATACCGAGCTTTCATTTCCTCATAGAGGTTTTCTTGTAGTGTTTCGGTATCTTTCATTATTGCTTCAGTATAGGAGTTTTCTTCATTTAAATAGGCCAATACTTCGGGGTTATCCCTTTCGTTGAGCCAGAAGTAAGGGTCGATTCGTGTGTCTCCGTGTATGCTGAGTATTTTATTTATTTTTTTTGCTTTTGGTTGTTTCATATGAATAAAATTTGATACAAATATACTAAAAAAGCCACAAGAAACTACGAAAATTTCTTATGGCTAAGAGTGTGCGCTATTATTGATTAAAAATCTATATCATTACTTTGATTGAGATTATCATTAATATTTTGATGCTCAGGTTTATTAATTTCTGTTTTTGGGAGTTTTTTTCTTGATTTTCCTCTGAATTTTTTTCAGTTCATCGAGGGTTTGTAATCCTTGTATATCACCATATCCATTTTTTTGAATTTGGTAAATCTCCACAACCTCCATTCCAATCGGATGGTTTGATGAATTTATCGTCCATTCGTATTCCGAGAGACCTATCGTTCCATACTTTTTTCATAAATATAATCCAGATAGGAAGAGCCATTTTCGCTCCTAGTCCCTCGCTAGTGCTATAGAAGTGAGTTGCTCTATCCTCCCAGCCTACCCAAACACCTGTTGCTAGGTTAGGAGTTATTCCCATAAACCAACCATCGGAGTTATTCTGTGTGGTACCCGTTTTACCAGCAATTTCTACATTGGTAGGTACGCCTCTTCGTCTTAGTTCACCTGATGCTGTTCCATATTTGGCTACCCCCATCATAATGTCAATCATTGTATAGGCATATTTTTCATGCATTACTTCTTTTTGTTCAGGTTGTACTTCTTTAATAACTCTACCATTGGCATCTTCTATTCTCCAAATCATTTCGGGTTTGATATAGTTACCAAAATTAGCAAAAGTAGAGTATGCACCCAGCATCTCAAAAATTGTAATATCCGATGCTCCAAGAGCCATAGGTAGTGAGGTATCAATATCTTCGGTAACACCTAAGTCTCTCGCAAGTTGGATAACATTTTTGGTACCTACCTCCTCGGCAAGACGCAAGGCTATTGGATTCTTGGAGTGTGCTAATCCATCTCTTATAGTAAGCATTCCTCCCGAACCAGGCACTCTATAATTTCCATTGACAAATGTAGCATTTGAAATTGTGGTACAAGGGGTATAGCCAAGTTTCATAATAGCGGTAGCGTACACAAATGGCTTAAAGGTAGAGCCTACTTGTCTTCTTCCTTGTTTTATATGGTCATATTGAAAATGTTTCCAATTGATACCACCTACCCACGCACGGATTTCTCCTGTTGCAGGTACCATAGACATTAGTCCTGCTTGTGCAATTTGCTTGTGATATCGGATAGAATCGTATGGCGACATTTCCACCTCTTCTTCTCCTTTCCAAGTGAAGATATCCATTTTTACGGGTTTTTGGAATTCCATAATGATAGAATCTTCGGGAACTTCAGCTCTTTTGAGTTGCTTGTATCTTCCCGTTCTTCTCATTGCTTGGAGCATTATATTATCAATGGTCTTCTTAGATATGTTATAGAAAGGTCGTTTGGGATTTCTCTTTTGTTCGGCATCAAAATTTTGTTGTAGTGTGCTGAGATGCTCTTTTATAGCTTCTTCGGCATACTTCTGCATTTTAGAGTCGAGAGTAACATATATTTTCAGCCCATCTTTATATAGATTGAGTTTTTTGCCTGTTTTTTTCTCATAATCTTCAAGATATTGGCTAATTTCCTTTTTTAGGTAATGTTTATAATAGGCAGAATAACCTTCATCAATATTTTTAATAGGTTGATAGTCAGTTACGATAGGTTCGGCAATAGCCTTTTGCATATGTTGGCTGGTCTATATAGTTTAGTTCCAGCATTTGTTTTAGCACAACATTTCGTCTTTTCGTAGCAGTTTCAATATTTCTCAGAGGGTTATTTTTCACGGGATTTTCGAGCATTGCTACGAATAAAGCAGACTCTGGGAGTGTAAGTTCTTTGGCGTGTTTATTGAAGTATATCTCCGATGCCATTTCTATACCGTTGGCATTGTATAAGAAATCAAACTTATTGAAATACAGGGCTATAATCTCCTCTTTGGTATATCTTTTTTCAAGGCTTACTGCTACTACCCATTCTTTCAATTTTTGGGTAGCCCTTTTCAGTTTATTAGAGGAAGGGTCTGGTGTGAAAAGTAATTTTACCAACTGCTGAGTAATGGTAGAGCCACCTCCACGCTTACCAGTGTAGAATACTGCACGAACTACTGATTTTAGGTCTATGCCAGAGTGTTCCTTGAATCGCTCGTCCTCCTTTGCATACAATGCATAAATTAAGTGTGGTGGAAGGTCTTGGTAGGTTACGGGTTTCGTTTTTTTCTTTTTTTCAAACTTTCCTAGGAGTACTTTATCTGAAGAATAAATCTCAGATGCAACATAAATATCGGGATTTTCGAGTTCTGCTGTATCAGGCATTTCGCCTAAAAAACCTTCGGATACAGCAAAAAATAATCCTGCAATACCAAAAACGATACCAAAAAAACAAAACCAAATGATGGATATCCATTTACCAACATAAAGATTCTTTTTTGGTTTCGGAGGTAGAGGAAAAATTAGATTTTTTTTATTATTCACTTTAATAGTCTTTTTTTGAAACATTACTACAAATATACTATTTTTTTTGAAAAATAGACAAAATTAAATCCACTAATCGTTCCGCTTGTCCATTCCCCAAAGGAGTTTCTGGCGGATAGTCTCATAGAAACTCAGATTTTTTGGTTGAACCAAGTGTACCTTAAATGGAGCCTTACGAATGAGTATCTCCACATTTTGATTCATATGAACCAAACGAGAGTCCAACGAAAGAGAGTATTGAGGTACTCGGCTATCTACCTTTAGTCTAATTTCTACATTATTATTCACTACTAAAGGCCTTACATTCAGATTGTGAGGAGCAATAGGAGTTACTACGAAGGTATCCGTATTCGAGCAATGATAGGCCCTCCACAACTAAGAGAATACGCAGTAGAGCCCGTCGGAGTAGAGACTAACACGCCATCTCCCCAAAAGGTATTTAAAAATTCTCCATTAAGGAAAGAATCTACTGTAATCATAGAAGTTGTTTCCTTTCGAGATACAGAGATATCATTGAGGACATAAGGAAAAAAATCTCCCTTAGGCTCTACCACTTCAATGATTGAGCGTTTCCTTATCTTATAATCCCCATTTAGAATTTCATCTAACTGACTGAATATATTTTCTTTAGAAAAACTTGCTAAAAATCCAAGTCTCCCCACATTAATACCCACAATCGGTATTTCTGTATTTGCAAGGAATAATAATGAATCTACAATCGTACCGTCACCTCCGAAAGTGAAAAAAATAGATTTACACCTAGGCGAAGCAAGTCCTCTCTGCATTGGAAAGTCTCGAACTTATCAGAAAAATTGCAAATTCTCCGCTGTATTATGGTGGATTACAACTTCTATTTCTCTTCTATCTAGTTCTGATATGAACCGACTTAAGTATAGGAAAAATGTCCAAATCTTTTTTTGACTATAAATGGCAATTTTCATTATTAAACTTATTGAAATTAATTAATAACATATGTTAAATTTAACTAAAAACAAATACTTTAAGTTAAAAAAATAGTTAAAAAAATAAATACTCGTATTGTTTTTGTATATTGTTTTTAGATATATCTTTGCGTATTTCATTTTTTTACTTTTTTTATTAGATTTATTTAAAAACTGCAAGGCTCGTTTTCGGGGGCAATGCAGTTTATTTTTTTATAGAGCTTTTTATAAAATTCCCACATTATTAATCCTCCGCATACGGATACATTTAGGGAATGTTTGGTTCCGTGTTGTGGTAGTTCTATAAATCCATCACAATCGGACAAGATTTCATCTGAGATTCCCTCAACTTCGTTACCTAAGATTAGAGCATATTTTTCATTGGTATCAATTTCAAATTCGGTGATGAGCTGAGAACTTGTTGTTTGCTCAATACCAAATATCCGATAACCAGCCTTTTTCAATTCTGAAATAGCATCTTTTGTAGAGGCTTGATACTGCCACTCCACAGATTCTGTTGCTCCGAGGGCAGCTTTATGTATCTCGCGATGAGGCGGTTGGGGTGTTATTCCACAGAGAATGATTTTTTCTATCAAGAAGGCATCAGCAGTACGAAATATCGCTCCGACATTATGCATAGAGCGGATATTGTCTAAAACTATTATTGTAGGTATTTTTTCTAAACTTTTAAAGGTTTCTACATCAACCCTTCCAAGTTGTTCTAATTTTTAATTTTTTTCAACCATAGAGCAAAGTTATTAAATAGGTATATTATTTGTTAATTTTTTTGATAAGATTTCCAGCCAAGTGAATGCTGCAGGGCAAATGATGGTATTTTTTTTATAGTGAGGTTGTTTATCTGATAGACCTTTTTTCTATCAGTATGCGGATATTCTCGGCAGGCTTTTGGGCGAACATCATAGATGGAGCAGGTATTATCTTCATTCAAAAAGAAGCAAGGTAGGTTTTGTAGCACCTTGTCATTATCCTCGTCTATACGGAGGTATTTAGTCTCAAAAATCGGAAGGCTTCATTCGCAAGTGTTTGGCAATCCGTTCAATATCTTTTTTTCAGTGTAGAGTGGCCCAGTGGTTTTACAGCAATTGGCACAATCTAAGCAGTTTATCTCATTGAAGACGATATCGTGAGATTCCTGTGTTATATAATCTAAATTTTTTTAGGTGGTTTTTTTCTTCAAACTATCCAAAAAAATTTTTTTATGCTCTTTTTGCTTTTTTTTAAAGCTAAATTTTTATACTTCTGCAAATCCATTTTTGCAAAAAAATAACGATTTTCAATAATGCTATCAATTTTTTTAATTCACCCATTTAAATGTTAAAAAAATAAGGATTAAAAAAATGCTGATAAGGTATTAAAATAAGCGGTTTTTTTGTGTTAAAAAAAGTTAAAAAGCTCTTTAAAACTGATATTTATCATAATATGAAAAAAATCGTTTTTTTCTACCTTTGTCTTATAAATAATGGATAGAATAATTTCTATTTATTAAAAAAATAACTTATTATGAATAAAAAAATATTATTATATATCATCACTATTTTTTTAATTTTTTTGTTATTACAGTCTTGTGTTTCTAATTATGTGGTATCAAAAACCGACGGCCTATTCAAAAACCTCTAGCACCTATGTACAATAGAACTCCAAATAGAAATACCAAAAAAATACAGAAAAAAATACCTTACTACCGATAGATAATAGAATATTAACTCAAGAGGAACTTGATGATAATGAGAATTATATAGAATATAATAATAAAATTCATAATATTATGGATGAGGCACTTACCTATCTAGGTACGCCGTATAGATTGGGAGGTACATCACGGAGAGGAATAGATTGTTCTGCTTTTGTGTTGTCTGTGTATGCTAATGCAATGGGAGTAAGTCTTCCAAGAGTGTCTTCTTCTCAGGCGTTGGAAGGAGAAAATGTGGATAGAAATTCCCTCAAAAAAGGAGACTTGGTGTTTTTTGCCCATCATTCAAGAATTTCTCATGTGGGTATAGTATACGATGTAGAGCCATCTGGTGAAGTGAAATTTATTCATTCTGCAACCTCGAAAGGTGTTACTGTGAGTTCTCTCAGTGATAAGTACTGGGCTCCAAAATTTCGCATTGCCAAGAGAATTCTCAACGATTATGGTATTCAAAATGTAAATTTTACTGATTACGCCAATAACTAACGAATAAATATATTATTGAATTTACATAAAAAAACTTCTAATATTTTTAATTAGGAGTTTTTTTAGTTTATAAAGGTTTTATTGGTTCTACGGCTGGTTGAGATTGTATTTTTTTCAGAATGTTATCTTTTAATTCTGGGTATTTTTTTCCAATAATATTTCTTGGGATTTTTTTCGTAAATTTTTTTCCATTTTGTTGGGGTAAGTCATATAATAAGTTTGACTATCACTAAAAATCCTTTGCGGAGACCTTATATTTTTTTGGAATAAATAGAGAGTAGAAGCTTCCGAATCACCGTTCGGATTTATGATGGACATCTGTTCATTAATTGCAAAATCAGCGATTAGTTCTGCCATTTTATCTTCTTTGATAAGGTTTTTTTGGGTGGGGAAATTGTCTCTGAGCAGGCACACATTATCCACAAAAAAGGAAATACAAATATATTTAAGCATTATAAACGATTTAATAATGATTTTAGTTTTAGATTGATGATACCGATAATAGCTTCTCCAATGATGCCGCCATTCATTTTACTTTCACCTAAAATTCTGTTTGTAAATATAATAGGTACTTCTTTTATGGTTAGCCCAAGTTTTAAAACTCTATATTTCATTTCCACTTGGAATCCGTAACCTTTGAGGCTCACATCGTCTAATTTTATTTTTTTCTAAGGTTTGTCTCTTAAAGCAGGCAAATCCTGCAGTGGTATCATGTATTGGCAGTCCCAACACGAAACGAACATATTTAGAAGCAAAATAAGATAGTAAAACCCGTCCCATAGGCCAATTGACGACATTCACACCTTGAGAATACCGAGAGCCGATGGACATATCGGCATTTTGGCAGGCTTCTAATAATTTTGGTAGGTCATTTGGGTTATGGGAGAAATCGGCATCCATTTCAAAGATATAATCATACCTTTTTTCAATAGCCCATTTAAAGCCGTGGATGTAGGCTTTCCCAAGTCCGTCTTTTACTTTTCTTATTGTAAGATGAAGATTTTCAGCGAATTGCTCTTGTAATTTACGAACGATATCAGCTGTGCCATCAGGTGAAGAATCATCAACTACAAGAATATGAAAAATCTCCATCAAGAGACAATACAGCCTTAATGATAGAGGTAATATTTTCTTTTTCGTTGTAAGTAGGTATGATAACTAATTTTTTCATTATAATGCAAAGGTAATTAATTTCATATTAAAAATATAATTATTTTTTATGAGTCTTATTCCCTTTTCTGGGAAAGTAAAATTTTTTGTATTTAGAGACCGTTGCACGGCATTTTTCTGTTAGGTTGTTTCGTATTTCACTGATTATTAGTATCTTTGAGTATATAAATACAGATAATCCAAGCCATGTCTACAAAGCAAACAGAAACTGCCCCTAGTTTCCTCCAAGTTTACACCCAAGTACGTCGTGACCGCATGAAACACTCGTTCCTTCGTCAGATAACAGCTTGTGTCGATTGGCGTGGTATTCGTACGCTCTTGAATAAGAAGTATACTAAGACTCATAATGCGATAGGTAATCCAGCTTATGATGCCTTGATGATGTTTAAGATACTTCTACTTCAAACCTGGTATGGCTTGAGTGATTATGAAGTCGAAGAACGTATCAATGACTCCATTCTCTTTAGCGAATTTCTCGTCTTAGATATGGGTCTTCCTGCTCCTGACCATAGTACCATCAGTCGCTTTCGTACAGAGCTTACTCGCTTAGGTATTATGGACAAGCTCCTTCGTGAGCTCAATAAGCAGTTTAAGAAGCATGGAATTAGTCGTATTGACCAAGGAGCTATCGTAGATGCCAGTATTGTTGATAGCCCTTATGCGCCCGATGGGAGTATTCGACGGTGGTTTATGGGAGGGCGATGTCGCTATCGAGGTTTAGAGCGAACGCATATACAGAATGTACTAGAAGCTATGTGGCATACAATCTCAAACGTATGCCAAGACAAGGTATCAAATAAGCGAAAAACACCCGGTTTCGGGAGTGTTAAGCTCCCGAAATCGGGGAAAGGGGAGGTATGGCAGTGGCTACACTTACCCTAATCTAAGCCAAAATTTAATCCTAGAGAGAGACCGAAACCAGAGGGATGACTTGTGCAACGGTCTCTTAATGTACAAGAGGGATATATTTGCCATATCCAGCAGCTTGCATTTCTTCCTTCGGGATGAAACGAAGTGAAGCACTATTGATGCAGTATCTTAGTCCGCCTTTGTCTTGAGGTCCATCGTTGAATACGTGTCCGAGGTGAGCTTGCCCTAGCTTACTTTTAACTTCAATCCTTGTCATACCGAAGGAGTTGTCATAATGTTCGGTAATCAGACTCTTATCAATAGGTTTAGAGAAACTAGGCCAGCCACAACCTGAATCAAACTTATCCGAAGAGGCGAATAATGGTTCTCCGCTCGTAATATCTACATAGATACCGGCGCGATGTTCGTCCCAATACTCATTCTTAAATGCTCGTTCGGTGCTTGCCTTCTGAGTAACCTCGTATTGCAAGGTCGTTAGTTCGCGCTTGAGACTATCATCGCTCTTGCGCTTATAAGGCGTCGTTTCCTTGGCCTTCTTGAATAGATTCGAAGCGATATGACAATATCCACCGGGATTTTTATCAAGATAATCTTGATGATAGTCTTCAGCAGGGAAGAAGTTTTTCAGAGGTTCGCATTCCACAAGAATAGGCAATTTATAATGCTTCTGTAGTTCCTTGAGCGATTGAAGGATAATCTCCCTATCAGCCTCATTCGTATAATATATGCCGGTACGATATTGAGAACCTCGGTCTCCACCCTGTCTGTCTTTGCTTGTGGGGTCAATCGTCTCGTAATAAAGTTGTAGTATCTGAGCGAGGTCGATTATATCAGGGTTGTACGCGATATGTACGGCTTCGGCAAATCCGGTAGTGTGGCTACAAACCTCTTCATAAGTAGGCTTGTCTGTATTACCGTTGGCGTATCCGACTTGGGTATTGGTCACGCCGTCCACTTGCTTAAAAAAATGCTCCGTACCCCAAAAGCAACCACCGGCTAAATAGATTTCTTTCATATTCTTACCTATATTAAATTTGTTATTAGCAGGAGTTTTACCTGCACAACTGATAATTGTTAGCCCTAGCAGAAATAAGCTTAGGGCGTGTTTGATGATTTTGATGTTCATAATTCATTCTATTAAAATTAAGATGTTTAGATATATAAGAGACCGTTGCGCAAGTCATCCCTCTGGTTTCGGTCTCTCTCTAGGATTAAATTTTGGCTTAGATTAGGGTAAGTGTAGCCACTGCCATACCTCCCCTTTCCCCGATTTCGGGAGCTTAACACTCCCGAAACCGGGTGTTTTTCGCTTATTTGATACCTTGTCTTGGCATACGTTTGAGATTGTATGCCACATAGCTTCTAGTACATTCTGTATATGCGTTCGCTCTAAACCTCGATAGCGACATCGCCCTCCCATAAACCACCGTCGAATACTCCCATCGGGCGCATAAGGGCTATCAACAATACTGGCATCTACGATAGCTCCTTGGTCAATACGACTAATTCCATGCTTCTTAAACTGCTTATTGAGCTCACGAAGGAGCTTGTCCATAATACCTAAGCGAGTAAGCTCTGTACGAAAGCGACTGATGGTACTATGGTCAGGAGCAGGAAGACCCATATCTAAGACGAGAAATTCGCTAAAGAGAATGGAGTCATTGATACGTTCTTCGACTTCATAATCACTCAAGCCATACCAGGTTTGAAGTAGAAGTATCTTAAACATCATCAAGGCATCATAAGCTGGATTACCTATCGCATTATGAGTCTTAGTATACTTCTTATTCAAGAGCGTACGAATACCACGCCAATCGACACAAGCTGTTATCTGACGAAGGAACGAGTGTTTCATGCGGTCACGACGTACTTGAGTATAAACTTGGAGGAAACTAGGGGCAGTTTCTGTTTGCTTTGTAGACATGGCTTGAATTATCTGTATTTATATACTCAAAGGTACTAATAATCAGTGAAACACGCAAGAGTTTAACAAAAAAATACCGTGCAATAGTCTCATTTAATTAATGGTTTAGCAAGTACAATAACTCAATAGAAAAAGATGATATTTAGTTGAAATAAACGGATTTGATGAAATACTCACCAAATCCGTTATATTATATAGCATTAAAATGTAAAAATATTATTTAAGGCTACCAACCATATCTTCTGGTCTCACCCACTCGTCAAATTGTTCCGCTGTGAGTAATCCAAGGTTGATGGCTTCCTCTCTTAATGTAGTTCCATTTTTATGAGCTGTTTTAGCAATTTTAGCAGCATTTTCATAACCGATATGGGTATTAAGGGCTGTAACTAACATTAGAGATTTGTCTAGTAATTCTTTGATTCTAGTGTGGTTAGGTTCTATACCCACTACACAATTATCATTGAAAGAAATCATAGCATCTGCCAATAGTTGGGCTGATTGGAGGAAATTATAGGCCATTACAGGTTTGAAGACATTGAGTTCGTAGTGTCCTTGAGTTCCTGCAAAAGAAATAGTTGTATCGTTTCCTAATACTTGGGCACAAACCATTGTAATAGCTTCGTTTTGAGTAGGATTAACTTTCCCAGGCATAATAGAAGAGCCAGGTTCGTTTTCAGGAATGAAAATTTCCCCAATCCCCGAGCGAGGCCCTGAAGCTAATAGACGAATATCTTGTGCTATTTTATAGAGAGATACGGCTAATTGTTTTAATGCTCCGTGAGTTTCTACAATACCATCGTGAGCGGCAAGAGCTTCAAATTTGTTAGGAGCGGTTACGAATGGGTGGTTACTAAATTGAGCAATATATTCTGCTACTTTTACATCATAACCTTTCGGAGTATTTAGTCCGGTTCCCACTGCTGTTCCTCCGAGAGCCAATTCTTTGAGGTGGGATAGGGTGTTTATGATAGCTTTTTTAGCATAATCTAATTGAGCCACATAGCCAGAAAATTCTTGTCCTAGGGTAAGTGGAGTGGCATCCATCAAGTGAGTTCTACCGATTTTTACCACATTTTGGAAAGCTATTGCCTTATCATTGAAAGTATTTCTTAATTTTTCTAATGCAGGTAGTGTATGCTCTACTACTTTCTTATAAGCGGCAATATGCATAGCCGTAGGATAAGTATCATTGGAAGACTGAGATTTATTCACATCATCATTCGGGTGGATAGGAGATTTTTCGCCTAATTTACCGCCGCCATTAACGAGAGCTTTATTAGAAATTACCTCATTAAGGTTCATATTAGATTGCGTCCCAGATCCTGTTTGCCAAATAACAAGCGGAAACTGGTCGTTGAGTTTTCCCGCTAAGATTTCATCACAAACATTGGCGATGGCATCTCTTTTTTTCGATAGGTAGTACGCCCAAATCACAATTCGTGTAGGCAGCAGCTTTTTTTTAAGAATGGCAAAGGCTTCAATAATTTCCTTTGGCATAGAGCTTTCTTCTCCTATTTTGAAGTTGTTACGAGAACGCTCAGTTTGTGCTCCCCAAAATTTATCAGCAGGAACCTTTACTTCTCCCATCGTGTCTTTTTCAATTCTGTAATCCATTGTTAATATATTTTATTAGATTTAAATAAATTTTTCTCAAAGATAATCATTTTTTTAGATATAAAAAAATAAATGCCCACAAATTAATAAAGTTTTTGGTTTTGATACTAAGAAACTATTTGGTTCATTTCCAAAAAGAGGTTCTAAATAGTCTCTTTCGTTGCTTAGGCGAGGGACTTTGTTTTGTCCGCCTAGTTTTCCTCTTTTTTCCATCCAATCAAAAAATAAATTTTGTCGTCCCTTGTGTATTATGGGCTTCCTTAGGGTCATATCGTTATATCTTTTGGCTTCGTAGTCGGAGTTTAGCGATTTTAGAGCGGTATCAAATTCTGTTTTAAATAGTTCAAAATCATTGGGTTCTTTTGAAAACTCGAATATCCACTCGTGGGTACCTTTGTTTTTATCAGTCATAAAAACTGGAGCTCCTGTGTAATCTTTTACACTGGCATTGGTCTTATGGCATACAATTTCTAAGGCTGTTTCCACATTATCAATCATCAGCTCCTCTCCAAAGACATTGATATGATGTTTGGTACGCCCTGAAATTTTGATTCTATAAGGATTTAGGGAAGTGAAGTAGATAGTATCACCAATGAGATAACGCCACAGACCGCCATTAGTGGTAATAAGCAGGGCATAATTGACATTTGTTTCTACCTCGCTGATGGTATATATACGAGGGTTGGACTTATTAAAGTCTTCCATTTTGATGAATTCGTAAAAAATTCCGTAATCTAGCATCAGTAATAGTTCGTCGGACTTATGTCTATCCTGAATACCGAAAAAGCCTTCTGATGCATTGTATATTTCGTAATAATTAATCTCTCTACCGATTAATTCTTTATATTGTTTTTTATAAGGTTTAAAACTAATACCACCATGGAAAAACACTTCTAAGTTTGGCCACAGTGCTCCGATAGTGGTATCTCCACTGGTTTCTAATACCTTTTGTAGTAGTACCATCATCCAACTTGGTACCCCCGAAAGACTTCCTACATCGGCCTTTACAACCTCTTTTACGATGGCTTTTATTTTACTTTCCCATTCGGACATAAGGGATACTTTCTTAGATGGTACTGTGGTTATTTCTACCCAAAAGGGGAGATTATCAATCAATATAGCAGATAGGTCGCCGTATTTTGTATTGAAATTTTCGTACATCTCAGAGCTTCCCCCCAATCGAAGGTTTTTGTTGGAGAACAATTTATTTTCGGGGTGGTTATTAGCATATATGGATATTAAGTCTTTACCAGCTTTGTAGTGGCAGTCGTTTAGACTATCTTCTGTGATAGGGATATACTTGGATTTGGCATTAGTAGTTCCTGAAGATTTGGCAAACATTTTAATACTTCCAGCCCAGATTATATCCTTTTCTCCTCGCCTTGTTCGCTCGATGTAAGGTTCAAAATCTTCATAGGTTACGATAGGTACATTTGTTTGAAAATCAGTTATATTAGCAATTTCTTTAAAATTATATTCCTTACCGTATAAGGTGTTTTTCTGCTTTTAATAAATGAGAGAAAAAGTACTGCCTCTTGCGTCTTGTGAGGTTCTTTAATGAAGCTCTCTATTTGGCTGATTCTCTGTTTTATGAACCAATTTACCACAGAATTAAAAAGTGTTTTGGTAGGCATATTCTTCAATTAAAATGTTTGGACACAAAGATAATAAAGTTTATCGCTTACTTTTTAAAAAAAGTTTTTTTATGATTTCTGAACATTCTTCTTCCAGAATACCACAGATAATTTTTTTGTTTTTTTGGATGTAGGGGTATATTTTTTTGTTCAAGAAGCCTCTTTTTTTTCGTCTTTTTGCTCCTATTACTACTTTTGAGATTTGTGACCAAGCCAAGGCACCTGCACACATCACACAAGGCTCTAAGGTTACATACATTGTGCATTCTTGTAGGTATTTTCCACCGAGTGTCCCCGAAGCAGAGGTTATAGCCTGCATTTCGGCATGAGCAGTTACATCGTTTAGGGTTTCGGTTAGATTATGTCCTTTGGCAATAATTTTGTTTTGATGGACAATAATTGCACCTACGGGGACTTCGTCTTGCTCCATAGCGTTATAGGCCTGTTGTAGAGCTTGTCTCATAAAGTATTCGTCTCCGAACATTTGTTTATTTATTGATGATTATTTTCTAACTCTTCAATGCGAGCGATTATCTCAAAGGAGAATATTTTACTTTTGTCGAGCCACTGCTGATAAAAATATTTTTTTGCTTTTTTTCTGCGAAAGTTGAATTTGGGTTTTCTTTATTTTTTTAAAAATAAAAAAAGATGGGCTAATAGTTCGTAATAATCCGCGTGGTATTTCAGCTCGTGTTCCTCTACCCAGAGACTGATTTCGTTGGTTGGTTTTGTTGCCAATTCATAGAAATTCATTTTAAAAAAATATCTTTTTACAGCCGTATCAAACATCTGTTGGCTCATTTCTTCTTCACCTTCGTTTTTTTTCCTAATAGAAGTTTAGCTAGAAGGTTAGAGAGCTGTTTAATAAGCCTAATTGTAAAAATCTTTATCTTGTATCATTGTATAGAGTAGTTTTTATTGGTCTTCTTCCTCAGAATATTCAAATAAGAAATCATTATAAGGGAACCGCGAGATATGGATTTTCAGCACCTCGTCGTAGATAATTTTTTTCATTTCGGAGAAGTTTTGTTTATTCAGTGCTGAGATAAAAATCGTTGGATATTTCGTTTTCGCCATCCAAGTTTTTTTTCCCATTCTTCCAATGAGATATTTTTTCGGGTAGAGGGAGTCAAATCATCCTCATCCTTTTTCTCGTAGGAGAAATCATCAATTTTATTGAATATCAATATCATTGGTTTTTTTGGTGGGCGTCTATTTCATGTAAAAATCTGATGTACAGAATTGATATGGTCCTCAAAACTTTCGTGAGAAATATCCACAATATGAAGTAATAAATCTGCCTCACGGACTTCGTCCAGAGTAGATTTGAAGGATTCTACAAGTTGAGTAGGCAGTTTCCTAATGAACCCCACAGTATCCGTCAGTAGAAACGGTAAGTTACCAATTACAACCTTTCGTACGGTGGTGTCCAGCGTTGCGAATAGTTTGTTTTCGGCGAATACATTGGATTTGGATAGGGTGTTCATTAGGGTAGATTTCCCCACATTGGTGTATCCTACAAGAGCCACGCGAACCATCTTTCCTCGGTTGTTTCGTTGCGTAGCCATCTGTTTATCTATTGTTTTTAGTTTTTCCTTTAAAAGGGAAATTCTATCACGAATAATACGGCGGTCGGTCTCAATCTCTGTTTCCCCAGGTCCTCTCATACCTATACCCCCTCGCTGTCTTTCAAGGTGAGTCCACATACGCGTGAGTCGAGGTAGAATATACTCATACTGAGCAAGTTCTACTTGTGTTCGCGCATAGGAAGTTTGAGCTCTTTGAGCAAAAATATCGAGTATAAGGTTCGTTCTGTCGAGGATTTTCACTTCTAATTCTCGTTCCAAATTTTTCAATTGAGAAGGAGAGAGCTCATCATCAAAGATTACAGTACCAATTTCGTTTTCCTTTACGAAATTTTTTATTTCTTCGGCCTTACCTTTCCCTACGAAGGTTCGCGAATCAGGTTGGGATAGTTTCTGTGTAAATCGTTTTTCCACAGATGCCCCTGCTGTATAAGCAAGGAATTCCAATTCGTCCATATACTCGCGGAGCTTGTCCTCGTCTTGGTCTTTATTAATGAGACCTACCAAGACGGCTTTTTCGTAGATATGTTCTTTTTTTTCTAACATAGAGGCAAAGTTAATGATTTTTAATGATTTTTAACATTTTGAAAGTTAGTGAGACGGAGCTACCTTTGTCTAAAAATTTGTTGAGAGAATAATTTTTTTCATCAATGAAATATTGGATAATAGCTTTTTTTATTAATATTTTTTTTGCTCGTTTGGTTTGAGATCGGGTAGAGATTCAATCTCCTCAAAGTGTGGGTATCCATCATCATCGTAGTGAGAGAATCGGTAGTACCCAAAGGGTTCGAGGAGCCTACAGACAGCTATATGCAGTATATTCAGCTTGTCGTCCTTTGTATATTTTTGTTTGCCACTACCCAATTCCTGCACTCCAATGAGGAAGAGAATTGTTTCGATGGCAATTCCTTTTTCGGCATCAAAAATTTTTTTGAAAGAATATCTCTACCTCTTGCCAAAGTTCTGCTTCTGTAATCATTTTTTTAATATGTTAATTGTCAGTTTTTTTGTAAAGATGTTAAGACATCTGCTATCGTTCGGTCGTTTGCCAAGCGTGGTATTTTGTTTTTGTCCCCCAAGTTTTTCCTTGTTGTTTGGCAAATTCTAAAAAAAGTATTTTTTTATTTAAAGAATTGATAATCAATGGTTTTAAAACTTTGCCAGAAATCAAATCATCGTAGTAGGTGTTTTGTTTTCTCATTTCTGTATCAAGTTGTTCTGCGAATTTTTTTGTAGGTCATTGGGCTCTTTTTTTCAAACTCAATTAGCCATTCGTGATAGGGTAGTCCCTCGATAGGATTAACCTGCGGAGCGAGGTGAAACTCGGTAATCTGGGCAGGAAAAATATCCAAAGTTGCTTTTATGGCTTCCTCAACTTCAATACCTATGATATGTTCTCCAAAGGCAGAGGTAAAATGTTTTGTCCGCCCACAGACCAAAATACGATAAGGCTTTTTGGAGATGAAACGAACGACATCACCGATAGAATAAGCCCAAAGTCCCGAGTTGGTAGTGATTATTAGTGCATAATCTGTATTGAGTTCTACCTCGTCGAGGGTAAGGCGTGGGGCATCGGGCTTTCCAAAAAGATTTAACGGAACAAATTCGTAAAAAATTCCGTGATTGGTGAGGAGTAGTAGTCCTTCTTGGGTATAATCATCCTGAAAAGCAAAGAATCCCTCCGAAGCAGGAAAAGTCTGCACAATATCTACATCACCTCCGAGTAGGTACTGCATTTTCCTGCTGTAAGGTTCATAATTAACACCTCCTGTGATGATAAGTTGCAGGTTTGGGAAGAGTTCCTTTATTTTTTTTCCATTTCGCTCAATAAGTTTTTCAAAATACATCAGAAGCCATGGCGGAATTCCCGATATGAGGGTCATATTTTCTCGTTCGGTTTCTTTTACTATTTGGTTTATTTTCTCTTCCCAATCTTCAATAATGTTGGTTTCATATTTTGGGAGGCGGTTATTTTGTAAATATTTTGGGATATGATGGGCTACAATTCCCGAGAGTCGTCCTGTTTTTTTATACTATTTATTTCCTCTAATTCTGGGCTTCCTTGTAGGAAAAATCATCTTACCATTTACGAAATCGGCATTTCCCTTTTTGTTAATGTAATGAAATAGAGCTAGCTGAGCAGATTTTATCTGATAATCAATACCTTCCTTGGAAATAGGTATGTATTTTGCACCAGAGGTTGTCCCAGAAGTTTTAGCAAAAATATAATGGGATATCGGGGTAGAGTATATGCCGGTCGCCGTGTTTTTATCTTATCAATAAAAGGTTTAATGCTTTCATAATCTACGATGGGGACTTTTTTTCTTGAAAGTCTTTTTATTGATTGTATTTCGTCAAATTGATGAATTCTACCGAAGAGGGTTTTTTTCGGCAGTTTTCACTAATGAAAGTAGTAGATTTTTTTTGGTCTTCGGAGGCATTATCCTTGAATTTTTTTGATTTCAGGATTTCTTTTTTTGCCCAAAGGAGAGCCATTTTTTTTTGAAAAAAACTAAACATAATTTTCAAAAATAATTTTTCAAAAGTAAAGAAAAATCCCCCACAAAAGTATATAACTTTCGTAGGGATGATTTTTTTAATAGTTAATTTTATGGGATTATGAAATATTTTTCCGTTTGTTTTTTTGGAGGTTTTTCGTTTTCCCTTTTTAAGTTCGTTTAGTTCATTTTTTTATTTTAGCTCGTTTTAAGTTCGTTCCTTTAGAAATATATCCTGTGATACCACCAATAATTAATCCAAAAACCAAGTCCGAACAAGATACCAATTAGGAAATTAAGGTTGAATAAACTATCAAAAAGACATATCTAGTCGTAGCCAAAACAAAAAAATGTTGCAAGAGCTAATGAAATAAACCCTACAAATGTTAATCCTTTCATTTTTTTAGTTATTTAAGTTTAAAAATTTTTGGTTAGATGTTCTATAATAATTGAGAGCTAAAGGCAGGTGTTTATTGATGTCTGCTCTTCTATTTTCGGGACTTGGGTGGGTGGATAGGAACTCTGCTTGTCTTTGTCCTGAGCTTTGTTTTTCCATTCTTTCCCAAAAGGGGATGGCCTGCCGAGGGTCGTATCCAGCCATAGCCATTAGGTATAGTCCCATTTGGTCAGCTTCTAATTCTTGGTTTTGGCTGTATTTTAGTAATACGATTTGCGAGGTCAGTGGATATATAGATTGAAATACACTTGCCCATTTTTGGTTCGAGATAGAACTTCCTAAGATTGCACCTCCATATTGGGCTATCATAGACTGAGATATTCTTTCGTTGCCATGTCCTGCGAGGGCATGCGCTACTTCGTGTCCCATTACTACAGCCAGTCCTATGTCGTCTTTTGTGATAGGTAGGATACCTGTATATACGGCAACTTTACCCCCAGGCATGCACCAAGCATTTGCCTATTGGTCTTCAATGAGGTTGAATTCCCATGCATAGCCACTTAAATCGTTTTCTCGCCCGATACTTCTGTAATATTGTTGCGCAGCATTGGCAATTTTGTTCCCTACATTTTTCATTTGTATAGCCTCTTTTGTGGCGTGAATAACCTTACTCTTATTGAGAACTTGCTTATAATTTGTGAAAGACATAGAGGTAATTTCTTGGTTTCCCATAAGCTGTAGAGAACGCCTTCCTGTCATTGGATTAGTGCTACACGATAGCACTGCGAATGGTATTACTATTGATGAAATGAACCTTTTTACTATCATAAGTTCGGATAAAAATAAATTTTAGAGGCAAAAAAATAATAAAAAAAGAAATACCATAGGATATTCTCAAAAAAATGATTTTAGGAACGATGCTCTCGCCTTTTTAATTTAAAAATAGTATCTTTGCCGAAATTTATAAACTTAATTCTAATCATTTTCTACAATGAGTAATTTTTTTTGAAATAAAACAAACTTCCAATAAAGGCAAGGCAAGAGCAGGAGTAATCACTACTGACCACGGGCAGATAGAGACTCCAATCTTTATGCCAGTAGGTACAGTGGCAAGTGTGAAGACTGTGCATCAACGAGAATTGAAGGAGGATATAAAAGCACAGATTATCTTAGGAAATACCTATCACCTCTACTTACGCCCAAAAATGGAAACAATGCAAGAGGCTGGAGGATTACACAAATTTATGAATTGGGATAGGCCAATTCTCACAGATTCAGGTGGATATCAGGTTTTTTTCATTATCTAAAACAAGAAAAAAATGACTGAGGAAGGTGTAAAGTTTAAATCTCATATAGATGGAAGTTATCATTTCATATCTCCCGAAAAATCTATGGAAATACAACGCCAAATAGGGGCTGATATTTTTATGGTTTTTGACGAATGCACTCCTTATCCGTGCCAGTACAATATTGCCAAAGACTCAATGGAAATGACCCATAGATGGCTCAAAAGATGTATAGAATGGACGAAACAAAATCCCGAAATATATGGACATAAACAGAGATTATTTCCTATCGTTCAGGGGTCTATTTATTCTGATTTAAGAAAAAAATATCAGCCGAATTTATTTCCGAGCAAAATGCTGAAGGAAATGCTATTGGAGGACTATCCGTAGGCGAACCAGAGGAAGAAATGTACCGAATAACCAACGAGGTAACGGATATTCTTCCAAAGGAAAAACTACGATATTTGATGGGAGTAGGCACTCCGTGGAATATCTTGGAAAGTATAGGACTTGGTATTGATATGATGGATTGTGTGATGCCAACCCGAAATGCCCGAAATGGAATGTTATTCACTTGGCAAGGAGTTATTAACATTAAAAATGAGAAATGGAAGAATGATTTCTCTGCCCTCGATGAGACGGGAGTTTCCTATGTAGATAGAGAATATTCCAAAGCCTATGTGAGACATCTATTTACAGCGAAGGAATATTTAGGGAAGCAGATAGCATCTATCCATAACTTGGCGTTTTATCTTGATTTAGTGAGAGTAGCACGCCAGCATATCTTGGCAGGAGATTTTTTTATGAATGGAAGGATAGTATCATCCCAATCTTGAAACAAAGAATGTAAAATTATTAATGATATAAAAAAATTAGGGTCAGAAGTATTATCTTCTGACCTCGTTTTTTTATTCCGATTTTTTTCCGAAAGAATTTCGACACACTCTTCCAAAGAGCTTTCCCAATGTTTTATGTCTATTTTGTAGACTTTTTTTCTATTTTGTCTAAGGATAGAGTACTTCGCTGTGGGCGTTTAGCGGGTGTAGGGTATTCTTCCGTAGAGATGGGGTTGATGGAAATATCACTTTTAGATAATTCTGCAATCTTCTTGGCGAAGAGATACCACGAAGTCTCTGGATAGTTAGAGAAATGGAATACGCCATAGATTTTCTTTGGAGATTCAATGATTTTCATTATTGTTTCTGCTAAATCATTGGCATTGGTCGGCTGTCCGAATTGGTCGGCTACGATGCTTAGTTTGTCCTTTGTTTGGAATAGATTGAGCATTGTTTTTACGAAATTTTTGTTAAATTCCGAGTACAGCCACGAAGTTCTGATAACGATAGTCTTCGGGTTATTTTCCAAGGCTAGATTTTCACCATCTAATTTTGTTCGTCCATAGGCATTGATGGGAGCAGTAAAATTATCTTCATCGTAGGGTATTTGGGTATCACCATCGAATACATAATCAGTGGATATATGGATAAAGGTAGTTCCTACTTTGTTGCAAGCTTTTGCGAGATATTCTACCCCTAAGGCATTGATATTATACGCTTTGTCTTCTTCTTTTTCGGCTAAGTCTACGGCGGTATAAGCACTTGCATTGATACAAAAATGAGGTTTAGTAGTATCAAAATATTCCTCTACTGCAGACTCGTCTGTAATATCTAAATCATCAATGGAAAGGAACTCAAACTGGTAGTCGTGTTCGTATTGTTCGGATATTTTTTTAGGATACAATTTGCAAGTTGGCCATTAGCTCCCGTTACGGAGATTTTTTTTCGTAGGTCGTGTAGCATTTTACTTTTTATTAAGGCTTCTTAGATAATCTACTCTTTCGTTGAAGGTTTTTTGTTCTAAGGCTTCAAAGTTAGTAAAAAATATTTCTTTGAGGTCTTGTGGCTGGGTTTCTCCTCGTCTGGTTTTCATATTAAAATAAATAACACTCACCCAAAGTACGGCGTGGATATCGCTTCCATCTTCGCTGGTCATCAGCATTTCTATGGTGTCTATTTTATCGGTTATTACAGTACTTTTGCTGGAAATCTTTACTTTGGTATTGGTTCTTACCTCTTTTTAGGTAGGCTATTTCATTTTTTTGATGGTTACCCAAGTGCAACCAGTTTTTTTCATATAATCTTCAAAGGTATATCCGAGTAGTTCTTCGATATGGTCTTCTCGGGCATCCTGCATATATTTTAGGTATTGTATATTATTGAGATGTCCAATAGGATCACAGTCGCTTATTCTTACTTTTTGCTATTGTTGATAATTCTTTTTGCCATTTTTTTATGATAGTAAATAATATTAATGAATTGTTTCAAAAGTACAAAAACCCGCTATAGGGTATAACGGGTATAGTGTATTATTGAAACAAAGTTTTTAGAGTCCTAATTCTTTTTTCACAGCTTGTGTAGCATCTGCACCGCCTTTGTATAGGAATATAGAAGAGTTTCCATCAACTACGAATTCCCAGCCATTTTTTACTGCTGCTTTGTTGATAGCATCTTGGAATTTTTTCTCGATAGGTGCATATTCTGCATTTTGTCTTTCTAATAAGTCTTTTTGGGCAGCTTGTTCAAAGGCTTGTAGGTTTTGTTGTTTTTTTACTAATTCCTCTTCTTTTGCTTTTCTTTGTGCTTCTGTAAGTTTTGGAGCAGATTGTTGATAAGCTGCAACTTCTTTTTGTAGAGCTTCGCCTTGCTTTTGTAGTTCTGCTTGTTTTCCTTTTGCAAAAACTTCTAATTTTTCGTCAGCTGCTTTTTTCTCTGGCATTAGGCTGAGAACTGAATTTAGGTCAATAGTTGCTATTTTTTGGGCGTTAGCAGTTATAGATGCCACAAGAACGACCATAGCAGATAGTAATACTTTTTAAATGTTTCATAATATGTATCTAATTAAAAATTTTTTTATTAAAACTGTTTCAAAGATAAACAATATTTGTTAATAACCAAATAATAATTTAAATAATTTCGGATTTTTAATATTTTTTTTAACTTTTCAGAGGATTTTTGTTTTTGGATGTATTTTTTTATTATTCAATACATCATTTACTTTATCAGTGTAGTCGTATTTGTTGTCTAAGAATAGCACCGAGATATTATTAGATTTGTCCAATACGATACCTAAATTATTTTTTTCTACGACTTTTTTTATGGCATTCCATATTTGGTCTTGGAAAGGTTTTGTGAGGTTGGCCCTCAATAGATTTATTTCACCGTTGGTTCCGAATTTGTCATTAATGAAATTTTTTTCACCTTATTTTCTGCATCTTCTACCGCTTTTTTTCGTTCTTTGAGTTGTTCTCCTACTAGGAGAATTTTTTCATTTTCAAAGGCTGATTTTTCATTTTCAAATTCTTGTTGGAGTTTTTTTGCTTCGTTTTCCCAAGAGTTTATTTGTTGGTTTAATCTACCTTCTGCCTCTTTGTATTGGGGCATTTTGTTTAGTAGATAATCTGTATCCACCACGCCTATTTTTTGGGCGGAGAGGATAGAGGATGCCATGAATAAAACTAATAATAGGTGGAATTTTTTTTCATAATAAGTATTTTTATAAAGTTTGGTTCATTAAGAAATGAGTTTGCCAGCCAGAGTTTTTATCTGCACCGATAGGTTTATCAAATCCATAAGCGAAATCAAATCCGATAAGCCCGAACATACCCATAAAAATCCTAATACCTACCCCTGCGGAACGCTTTAAAACGAATGGGTTGAATTTGTCCCAAGAGTTCCAAACATTACCACCTTCTACGAATCCTAGGGCATAGATTTTTGCTGTATTATTCATAGATATAGGGTAGCGAAGTTCCATAGAGAATCGGTTATAGATAGTTCCTCCCCCGAAAGGAGTAATATCAGCACTGCCTCCGCGAGAGTATCCGGTAGAGGAGGCATTATCATACCCGCGAAGAGGGATAAGTTCTCGTCCGTCGTATCTTCCGTTGAAGAGTCCTGTTCCACCCATATAGAATCTTTCAAATGGCGGAGCCCCTAATTCCTTATTGTATCCGTCCATAAATCCCATTTCGGCAGTGCTTCGCAGTACGAACTTGCCAATTACCGAGTTATAGGTTTCAGCTTTTAGTTTTACTTTGAAGAACTCCATTAAATTGTATTTGTCGGTAACGGACATTTTGGAGTAATCTTTTTTATCGATTAGGGAGTATGGGGGCGTGAGTTTTAGGCTCAGCTCCATATTAGAACCATGTGTAGGAAATTGAGGGTCGTATCCCGCAGAGTTTCGGCTAAGTCCTATATTTAGGGAGAGGTTATTGGCGGAACCATAACTTTCCGTGGTGCTTCCAAATTGAAAAGGATAATTATCAAATTTATATCTTTGGAATTGTAGCCCAGTGTAGAGTGAAAACCAGTTATCAGGCCAGTTTAATTGGCGAGATAATCCTGCATTTGCAGAGAATATGTCTAGTCTGCCACCATTGCCAGTATAGTTATAGGTATCTACAATAGAGTAATTTACACCAACTGATAGAGCTGAAGGACGCTTTCCAAATAGCCAAGGCTCAACAAACGAGATACCATAGTTTTGGAAAAATTGCCCCGCTTGTGCTGTGATGGAGAATACCTGCCCATCACCTTGTGGTATAGGTCGGAAGTTCTTTAATCTCAAAAAATTTCTTAATGAGAAATTATTAAAAGTAAGCGATAGTGTCCCGATGAAGGAACTTCCACCATAACCAGCTTGTAATTGTATCTGTGAGGCTCCTTTTTCGGCTAAGGTATAGTGCAAATCCACGGTATTATCTCGTGGGTTGGGTTTCACATCTGGAGAAATCTGTTGAGGGTCAAAAAACTGCATACCTGCAAGTGCGAAAATAGACCTTTTTATGTCCATCTTTGAGAATAAGTCTCCAGGCTTTGTATATAAAGACCTTTCAATAACATGGTCATGGGTAGTGCTATTCCCACTCCAAGTGATTTTGTTCCAACTGGCCTTTTCTCCTTCGTTGATTTTTATTTCAAGGTCAATAGAATCCCCTTTTACGGATTTTTCTACTGGTACTACTTGAGAGAATAAGTACCCATTATTTAGGTAAAGCGATCTGATATCGGTATCATCTTCGGAGCCACCATTATCGCCGACTTTTTTATTAAATCCTACAGCATCGTGAGATATCGCCTTTTTTTATACCCTAATAGTTTTTTTGCAGAGTTTCGGTAGGGTATGCAGAGTTGCCAAGAAAAGAGATGTCTCCGATATAATATTTTTTTCCTTCGTTGATTTTCACATCTATTTCGTATTGTCCATCTGCATTACGAGAGATATTATCAGAAACGATACGAGCATCACGATACCCCATAGATTGGTAGTAGGCGATGAGTTTCTTTTTTTGTCTTCTTCGTATTTTTCTTTGATAAATTTAGAAGGCTTGAAGATACCTCCACCATTACGGAATCCTTTCTGTTTGGTTTCTTTGAATCCCTTTGCTCTTAGTTTAGCATCAGGTATTTCGTTATTTCCCTCAAAATTGATATGAGCGATTTTTACTTTTTTACCTTTTTTTCTACATTGATTGTCCAGTCCAACATATCAGGATTTTTCTGCGTTTTGTTGGTCTGTGATTTGTACTTTTGTATCAGCAAAACCTTTGTTGATATATTCTTGGGATACCTTGTGTTGTACGGAGGCTATCAAGTTATTAGTGATTTTCACCCCTGGTTTTAGATTATTGTCTTTTATTACTTTTTCTTGTTTAGACTTCCCCATACCTTTCCCTGTTACCTTGACTTCGCCGAGGTCTTTCAGGTCTTGTAGGTGTAGTCTTAGGGTGATTTTGTCTCCGTCTATATCATCCACATAAATTTCCACTTCGGAGAAATTGTCTGTTTCCCAAAGTTTTTTGATGGCATTGGCAATTTTTATTCCAGGTATTTCTATGGCTTCGTTTTTTTAGAAGGCCAGCATAACGCATTATTTGCGAGGCGGAATATTTTTTGCTTCCCTCTACTACAATATCTTTTAGGTAGTAAGTTCCTCGTTGAGATTCTTCTGTAGTAGTATTTTGATTGTTAAGAGGAGGGGTATCCACTTGTCCATATAGATGGGCAGAAGCCACAAAAAGTATGATAGGTATGAATTTTAATTTCATAGATAATATATTGATGCTTATAGGTATTGCAAAAATTACTCAACCATTAATTAGTATTCTATTAAAGAGCGTTGTTTATCTGCTCGCTTGTTTTTCCGTACCGTCTTTCGGTTTTTTGATAATCTACGATTGCTTTGAAGAGATCTTCTTTGGAGAAATCTGGCCAAAGGACATCTAAGAATTGTAGCTCGGCATAGGCTAATTGCCATAGTAGGAAATTACTGATTCGAATTTCGCCACTGGTTCTTATCATCAAATCGACAGCTGGAAAAATTTTTTTAGTATATAGATGATTTTCAAAAAGTTTCCTCGTTGATATCTTCTGTGGATAGCATTCCATTTTTTACTTTTTGGCTTATTTCTTTTACTGCTTTTATAATTTCTTTTTGGGAGCCATAATTGATAGCCAATATGAGGTTTGCTTTGGTATTATTTTTTGTGATTTCCATCACATTCAATAATTGTTCTCTTACCAATTCTGGAAGTTCATCGATATTACCTATTACCCATAGCCTCAGTCCTTTAGAGAGCATATCACTTGATTCTGATAGGAGGGTTTCATAGAGGAGGGTCATTAGGGTGCTTACCTCTTCTTCAGGTCTGTTCCAGTTTTCAGATGAGAAAGTATAGAGTGTCAGGAAAGGCACGCCCACTTCTTGGCAGGCATTAATGGCATTCCTCACTGCTGAGATGGCATTTTTATGCCCAAAGGTTCTTTTTTCACCTCGTGATTTTGCCCAACGGCCATTGCCATCCATTATGATGGCTATATGCTGGGGGAGTTTATCAAGGTTAATATCTTCTTTGTAAGATTTCATATTGTTAAATAATTTTTAATCACAGTAGCAAGGTGGTCTTCCGAATGAGTAGGAAACCCCTAAGGTGATGGTATTCACCCAATCGTTAGAGTTTTTATTGCCTACAAAATCGTCCGTAGTTTTGCCATTACTGTCATATACCATACTGAAATCCAACCCATCTGAGAAAGTCGGTCGAAACATTAGTTCGCCAGAGACAGCCCAATTATAGTTGAATTTATATTTTAATCCCACACCAAAAGGTAGGGACAATATCATTTTTTTTCTGAAATAATATTCGTTATCGGTACTATTTTTTTCTTTTAAAAAGAAGCATAGATACCACCGAACCCTCCGAAAATATAGGGTGATAACATTCCTTTTTGTTCGTTATTCACTGGGGCAAAGTTGTATTCGAATAGGGCGTTAGCTTCCAGCATTGTGTTGGAGTTGTATATTTTCCTATTGCTACGATAGGCCTCAGTAGCGGTATCATCGTCAAAGATGAGGTTGGCATACCCTAAGTTGAATCGTATAGTCTGGTAGGGATTTACATTCATACGATATAGAACCCCAATGTAGGCTGGTATTCCGTATTCAGATATTTTGTGTATCGAAACAGAAGTCGGTAGATAGTTTGTCTTTCCAATATCTCCTACGAGAGCCGTACCCCCCACTCGTATCCCTAATTCGTGCCTTTTGGGCAAAACTACTTCCTCCGATGAAGAGTAGCATCATCAGGGTAAAGAGTTTTGACATAAAATCCGTATGCAGAGCCAATTTTTTTATTATTTGTGCAAATATAATACATTTTTTTATTCTAATGATATTTTTTTAATTAGATACATTAATTTTTTTATGCTAGTGAGAATAACGATAAAAATAGAGGATTTTTATTTTTAAATGATAATCCACCCCTATACTTATAGAGGTGGATTATGAATTATTTTATTCGTAAAAATCGTTTTACATTGTTTCGGATTTTTATCAGGGTAGGTTCTTTATAGTTTTTATCTTCTTCAAAGTAACCATATCCGTAACCATATCCGTAACCATATCCGTAACCATATCCGTAACCATATCCGTAACCTTGTTTTACTTGGTAGTCGTTATACACTAACCCTAAGTGTTTTACCTCTTTTTTAGCATATTTTTCAATAATCATTTTCAGCATATACTTTTCGGTGTATTCGTGTCTTACTACATAAATATTCACATCGGAATATTTCATCAGTTCAAAGGAGTCTGCTACCAATCCCACAGGAGGGGAGTCTATCACGATAAAGTCGTAATAATTTTTGAGTGTTTCAATGAGGTTGATATTCTTCTCACTCATTAGCAACTCAGATGGATTTGGAGGAATAGGTCCTGCTGTAATCACATCTAATGCAGGGAGAGAGGTATGGTTTATAATCTCTTCTAGGGTGGCTTTCCCTACGAGGTAACTGGATACCCCATATTGGTTATTAAAGTTAAAATCTCCAAATATTTTTGGTTTCCTCAAATCCATACCTAATAGTATGGTTTTCTTTCCGCTGGCACCTAATGTAGAGGCTATATTGATAGCATTATAGGTTTTACCTTCTCCACCTACGGAGGAAGTTACGAGGATTACTTTAGCATTGCCATCATCATTATAGAGATAGCTAATATTAGAACGAATACCTCTAAATGCCTCAGATATAGAGGATTTAGGGTTGTCAATAACATCTAAGTTGTTGTGGTGATGGCTAGCACCGATTACCCCCATTAGAGGTATTTTAGATACTTTCACAAGTTCCTTAATGTTACGGATTCTGTTATCTAATAATACTCTAACCAAAATGATAAGAAAAGGAATGAGGATTGGCCCGATTAGGAGTTTCTTTTTCAGTCCTGCTATATCTGGTCCTACGGGTCCTTGTCCGATGTTTTTGGCGGGGTCTATTACTTGCATCACAGATTTTCCTGTTGCTGTTGCCAATCGTAGTTTGATTTCAGATTGTTTGTTTAGGAGCATATTATAGGTATCCTCTATGATGGTGTATGTTCTCTTTATCTCTAAGAATCTTCTTTGTTTGTCAGGCAGGTCGGATAGAGAATGTTCAAATTTATAGATAGAGTTATCAATCTTTCTAATTTGGTCAGTAAGATTATTTTGCAGTGTATTTAGTCCCAATTGGGTGATACCTTTGGCATCGGAGATTTTTTGGTTAATTTCCACAATCGGCATAGAGTGTGGGGTATAGATTTGTTGGAGTTCTTTTCGTGTTTCGTAAAGCCCCTTAATTTCGTTAATTCCCGAAGCCAAACTTTTTTTAGGGAGTCGGGTAGGGTAATTAGGTCATTAAATCTTGATTGTTGAACGGCTTTTTTTACCTTTTGTAGGTCAGCTATTTTGTCATTAATAACAACCTTTTGTTTTTCTAATACATTTATTTTATCTAATACATCTTTTACTCCGTCGTCGAGGTTATACCCTTCACCTACGACTTTTGCACTATCTAATTTTTTAGCAGCAGAGTCTATTTTTTTGTTTAAATTTGTTAATATTTTCATTAACATATGTAAGGGTATTTCTATCAATTTTTCTGTTCGTCGAGGATTCGTTTTTTTGATGAGTTCATCTACCGAAGTATTGAGGAAATCAATAGTTTCGTTTAGGTTGTATCCCTTTTTGGAGATAATCATAATATTACCGAGCTCCTTATCAAAATCTACCGATAGATTAGGAATTATGCTATCCACAGATTGATTCACCGTTTGTAGGGTGACTTCTACGAAAGGCATTTTTAAAAGAGGAGGATTCGGATTTTTATTTAATTTGAATTTGAGATTAGGGCTAGTATAGGTTTGTCCTATTCTCATAATTACTTTTTGAGGATGTTTATAAGTAGGTACTGTTACGAAAGTTTCATTTCTGTAATCATAGAGTGATGTGCTGAAATATGCTTTTTTAGGGAATGAAATTTCATATTTATCTCCTCCTTTTGGCGTAATGATGATGGGTAAGCCCACTTGTTGAGGATAGTTTTTCGTCAATTTCCAAGAAAAACAGGAGAGTCTGCCTTACTTAGATAAGTAGTTTTTAGCTTACCTTTTGTAGTGTAATTATAATAGAGTTTAAGTTTTTTTAACTAAAAAAACTCATTATGAGAACGAGATAAGATAATTCTTTTGAGGTATATAGCATCATTGTTGGAGTTTCTTCCCCAAATGAAGTTAATAGATTGGTTTGGTGTAAAATATCCCGCTGCATCTTTGGTTATACTTAGTGATATTTTTGATTCGTAGATATTTTGTACAAAATATCGTGTATAGAAATATGTGGTGAAATATCCAAGGGTAACCATTATTACAAACCAATACCAGGCACCAATTAATTTTCTGATGAAGAAATTTACATCAAAAAAGGCAAAAGTCCCGACATTAGATTCTTGTCCAAGGTCGTTATTTTTGAGCTGTATTATTTTTTTAACTTGATTTGGAATCATTTAATTAAAATCTTGAAATTAATAGATAAATAGAAAGGGCGGTAGTCATCATAGAAATTCCCGTTGTAAGGGTTTGCATGGGGTCTTTACCAAATCCGTAGAAGTTTTTCGGACGAGTATTAAGGTATATAATATCGCCATTTTGTACCCAATAGTAGGGAGAATTCATTACATCTTCTTTTGTAAGGTCTATTTTAACTCTTTTTATTCCTTCTGGGAATCGTCTTTCTATATATATTGATTTTCTATCAATGGTTCTATTTAGACCTCCATTTAGAGCGAGAGCTTGCGGTATGCTTAGATTTTGTACATAGGCTTTTTTCTCACCAGTGATACCAGTAGTTTCTATATCTCCTAATACATAATAAGTGATACCATCAATATTGAGTCTTACCTCAGCTTTATCAGGTAGAAAGTTTTCATTTACTTTTTGCTGGATTTCGTCGCGTATTTCTTTGATAGTTCTGCCTTCAGCTTTGATATATCCGATACCTAAGATATTAATATCACCATTAGCATCTACTTTTATACCATTGAAATAGAAATTGGCTCTACCTCCAGATGTACTACCTATAGTGTAATTATTATTATTGTCATTATAGTGAGTGTTGGTTTCTCCCCCGCCAATTAATCCACCAGAGGTATTGTATCGGGAGTAGAACTGAGCAGCATCACCTTTCGGGGTTGTTATGATATTTAATGAAAACATATCACTTTTGGTTACTCTATATTCTTGCATATTGTAGGATACTAATCCCTCTTCATTCAGAACTAAACTTTCACTAGGTTGTGAGATATCTTACCTCTCTTGAAGTGATACAAGATGTCAATACAAATGCTATAATTCCTAAAAAAATACGATTTTTTTAACTTATTCATATGCTCTAAAAATATTTACAAAAAGTAATTTTTTTATAATTTTTAAAAATAATTTTCCTATAAGATTTATTATCTTAATTTTAGAATAATTTTTTTGGTATGTATGCCCCAATAAATCCTAAAAAGAAAGACGATAAGCAGTAATATATTAACTTCCAAGTGTCTCAAAAAAATAGGTAATAATCACAATACCAATATAATAGATTAATATATATAAAGATGCCCGCTGATGGGAAAGTCCTAAATCTAATAGACTATGGTGGATATGGTTTCTATCGGCTTTCAGAGGTGACTTTTTCTTCAAAAGTCGAATAATAATCACGTTAAGTGTATCAATAATTGGAAGAATAAGTATAGCTATACCAATTACAGGAGCTGTCTTTAGATGATATAAAGGCCCAGTACGACCTTTCTCTATGAAAATATCGATAAACTCAATTGTAGTGAAAACGAGTAATAATCCCAAAATCATAGACCCTGTATCGCCCATAAAAATTTTGATATTCCTACGACGGGAAATATTATACCTCAAAAAACCGAGTGTAGCACCGATTATCACTATTGATAATAGAACCAAAGGATAATTATACTCTCCTAACCGATAATAGCTTAGCCCAAAGAACAAACTACTTAATATAGAATACCCACCTGCAAGTCCGTCTATCCCATCTATCAGATTAAAGGCATTAATCATCACAATAAAGGTAATAAGACTGAATATGATACTGATATAATAATTTAACTCGTAGATACCAAATAAACCAAATAAACTCCTTATACGAACATCCGAGCCAATCACGATAAATATAGATACAATAATCTGAGCAAATAATTTCTTGTAGGCACTCATTTCTACAATATCATCCATCACACCAATATAGAGCAAAAATAACCAGAGATGCAAACAAAAAAATTTGTAATGTCCAAATAACTCATAGGCAAAAAAATAGAAGTACATATCGTCGCGGAATAGAAAATAGCAATACCTCCCAAGTTTGGAATTTTTCCTTTCGTGAGAGCTCCTTTCCCTAGGTTCGTCCATCAAATTTTTTTCTAAGAGAAATTTTTTTATAATTGTGGGGATAGATAATAGGCTAATCAAAAAAAGAACCAACAAAAAGCACCCACTACTTTTAAATAAAAATATTGGAAATAAATTCTGCTCAAATAAATCAATAAAATCTTTCATCTATTTGTAGTTTAAAGGAAATAATTATTATATCTTTCTATGGAATATCCTGCTCTCGGTGCTTGCATTGAGGCATATACAAAATAATAAAATACCACAAAAATTATTACTGCAAAGTGCAATATGCGTCGCCTATCCATATCCAAGGCTGCCAAAATATTAGGGATAGCCATTGTAGTGAAAATCAGGTAAATATAGGTTAATCTCGATGAGAATATTGGACTTCCTCTAAAAATGAAATAAATACAAATTCCTGCCACACTAATATTTCTCAGATATTCGTAGTAAGGAATTCTCTGGCAAGCCTCCTTATTGTAGGTATAGATTAGAAACATATACATTATACACATTAAATCTGGGAATTTAATGGCAGTGGCTGACCTTTCCTCTATTTCTGCAAAGTCTGTAAATCCGCTATATATCTCCACAGGAGCGAGACTCTCTAATATAGAAATATGATTATAAACCTTAAAAGGTGATAGTATTACACATATTAAAACTAAGGCTAATAATTGGTTACGAGTAAAAGGAATGACGGCAAACCAATATGCTAAAATAAATATTGCCGAAGATTTATGGAAGCCTATGGCTAAGAAAACCATCAATAAGAATAATAATAACTTCCGCTGTTTTATGAATACAAAAGAAAACATTAATATCCCCATTGCAAAACCTTGCCTCATTTGCCCACCATCTCCCGTAAAATAGGAGGGAAACATATAAAGAAGCATACTTAGAGCTGGATATACTGAAGATTGTTCAAACGAAATATACTTCAATCCTAATGAAAATATTGCTAAGAATAAGGTGAAATACTGGAATGGCAAGAAAAAATCGTGAAATATATCGCCTATTACGATATAAAACCATTCAATATCCAGATTAGACTCTTGCATTAGCATCTTGTCCAATACATCACCATACTCTAATCTAGCACCCCAATAGTAGAAAATATCTACATAGGCTCCATAATCTACACCCACCCAGTTTCTTGCACCAATGAAAAAAATCATAGCAATTACAACTACCCAAACACCCTTATAGTTTTTATAATCACCACCATATACTTCCCTAAAACTGAAAGCAATGAGAGCAATAGTGATTATCGTGAAATATGGGTGCAGAAATGCCATATGCTATATTTTTGTTCAAAAATAAAATTTAAAAATTTTTTTGTTGGTTAAAAAAATACAGAATGTAATACAATTTTTTTCGTATAGGCAAAGATAATAAATAATTTCTACCAAAAACGGCGATATTTTTAAAAATTTCTATTTTTTTGATATTCCGTTCTTTAATGAATTTTTGTAACTCGCTAGACATATACTTGTAGGTATCACGATTTTTTTCACAAAGGCCAAGTATGCCAAAAAAAGTATATATCCCTCTAAAAATACAGAAGTTTTTGAGTACCGTTTTCTCCTCTTTGTAATCGGATTTTTTAAATGCTCGTTCTACGGATTTTATAGCCTCTAATATATCTAATCCTTTCTGTGTATGGGTCTTACTAATTGAATTCTCCCTTTCAAAATATTGATAATGATATTCTTGAGTCTGAGCAATGGTCTTACATTTTAATAATAATTGAGGGATGAGCTCTATATCTTCAAAGTGTAATCCCTCTCGGAATTTTTTTCCGTCAAAGAGTTCTTTTTTTGAAAATCTTATTACAAGCAAAAATAACTCAAATCCACGAAAAATAGAAAAAAATGTTGTTTTATATCAATTCTTTTCGGGCATATTCGGTATTTGGCATAGTTTTTGGGCTATTTCACCCCGTTCATTTACCTTTTGAAGGTTGCAGATAACCATTTCAGCATTATTTTTTTTACCGAGTAGATACATCTGCTCAAACATTGTGGGCATAACATAATCATCACTATCCACAAATCCGATAAATTCTCCAATTGCTCTATCTATTCCAAAAATTTCAGGGCATCACTCAGGCCTCCATTGTCTTTAATGAAGGCTTTGATTTTTTTCTGGATATTTCTTTACGAAATTATCTATTATTTGTTGAGAATTATCCGAACTACCATCATTTACGATGATGATTTCCATATCTTGTAAGGTCTGGGACACCAAGGATTCCAAACATTTTGTAATGTAGTTTTCTACATTATACACGGGAACTATTACGGATACTTTTTTTCATTGTTGTTTTTGATAATCATTTAGCAAATATTATGCCAATAATAATATTTTTTTAAGTTTGGAAAAGTAGATTATTATCAAAATGAAAAAAACCACTTCGAAGAGTGGATTTTTTTATAAATTTTCTTCTTCGCCTTTCATCTTTTCAGCATTTTTCAGCCATTATCACAGCATCTATCATTTTCTTGGATATCACCATTCATATAAGAATCAAGGTTATAGATGGATTTAGCAAATATTATGCCAATAATAATATTTTTTTAAGTTTGGAAAGTAGATTATTATCAAAATGAAAAAACCACTTCGAAGAGTGGATTTTTTTATAAATTTTCTTCTTCGCCTTTCATCTTTTCAGCATTTTCAGCCATTATCACAGCATCTATCATTTCTTGGATATCACCATTCATATAAGAATCAAGGTTATAGATGGATTTATTGATTCGGTGGTCTGTTACACGTCCTTGTGGATAGTTGTAGGTTTTAATTTTTGCAGAGCGGTCTCCTGTGGATACCATTGTTTTTCTTTGTGCGGCAATATCGCCTACTACTTCTTGTAGCTTGATATCATATAGTTTAGCACGAAGCATATCCATTGCTAATTCTCTGTTCGCCAATTGCGAACGAGCTTGCTGACAGACTACTACAATACCCGAAGGTTTGTGTGTAAGTTGTACTTTGGTTTCCACTTTATTTACATTTTGTCCCCCTGCACCACCCGAACGGGAAGTTTGCATTTCAATATCAGCAGGGTTTATTTCTACATCTACCTCTTCTGCTTCTGGGAGTACTGCCACGGTGATTGCCGACGTATGTACACGCCCCTGAGATTCCGTTTCTGGGACTCTCTGTACACGATGTACACCAGATTCGAACTTCATAATACCATATACACCATCTCCCTCAACCTTCATAATGAGTTCTTTGTATCCCTTTGAAGCTTCGTTGGAATCGGTAATTTCGTGTCGCCAGCCTTTATTTTTGAAATACATAGCATACATTCTGTATATATCCTCTACGAAGATTGCTGCCTCGTCGCCACCAGTTCCTGCACGAAGTTCTACAATAACATTCTTGTCGTCGGCGGGGTCCTTTGGTATTAGTAGGACTTTTAGTTCTTCTTCCAATGCTGGTATTTTGCTTTGAGCTTCTAATTTTTCTAGTTTCGCCAAATCTACCAAATCTTTATCTGAACCATCAGCGATGATTTCATCGGATTCTTTAATGCTGTCCAAAGCTCCTTTATAGTCGTCATATACTCGTACGATTTTTCCCAAATCGCTGTATTCTTTATTGAGCTGTCCGTATCTTTTTTGGTCGGATATCACATCGGGTTGGATAATAAGGTCAGCAACCTCATTGTATCGCTGTTTGATGGCTTCTAATTTTGGTATTAAAGATTTTGACATTTGTTTATATTTTAGATTTGCAAAGATATAAAAATATATAAAATTAATAAAACAGAAAACCTCCTTCACGGAGGAAAGAGGTTTTACTGAAAATATGGAATAAAAGATTATTCTTTGATGATTTTTTCGGATACTTTTTTACCATTTTCAAGGGTAACATTTACTACATAGTATCCTTTTTGGTAGGTCGGATACATTGTAAGGATTATTACCTTTGTGGCCATCAAAAGATTTTTACTAATCTACCCGCTCCGTTGTATATCTCAATTTTAGCATTTGATATAATATTAACATTGATAATATCCTTGGCAGGGTTAGGGTCCAATGTTAATTTCGGCTCTTGGTGAAGATTCTGCAAGGGTAGCTTCTGTACCGATTAGGAATCCGCCGAATCCTGTATTTTCGAAAGTTACTTCCCAGTATTTGTAAGTATCATTCCAACGAACATTCTCAGGTGATACTTTAATTTGTACAGGGTTCGAGTTTGAGTTCGGTACCCAATTTTCATTAAAATTATTGCTTGGATACTTCTCTATGATAACATTTGCTTTGTTTGCCTCGTCCGTAGCCGAAGTTGGCAATTGCACTGCTTTACCTTTGTTGTAGGCATCGAACTCTGCTTGTGTGAAGTATAGGGTTACTTTTCCACTTGCATTCTCGGCATTGTTATTTGGCACGATTTGGTATCTTCTGGAAACATATTTTGTAGGTTTGTTATCCACCCATACTTTCGCTGATACTTCTCCGCTAATGCTGTGGTTATCGTCTTTTTCTACTCTTGCAATAAGGTCATAATTATTGAAGATATAGTTTTTTCCTGTTGCCACATCGTCCACTTTTCCGCTTTCACTTACCTCTGCGAGGTGTTTTACTTGTGGTTGGTCTTCATATACATATGCACGAATTTTAGCATCGTATTTTGTTTCCTTAGAGAAATTTGTACCATCATTGGATATAAAGGTTCTATTATCTACCTTAGTGGATTCTGTCATTACAGAACCACCTCTTCTGTTTAGGAAGTTATAACTAATGAAAAAATCTTCTCCCGAAGTGATTTGTATATTCAGGTCAGAAAGGTCAATATAGCTCCAAGTAGCTCTCATCCAGTTGTTTGGATTTGCTTTTTTACTAGCAATTACTTTTGCAGGTTCTGTTCCATTAGCTTTTCTTACTTCTATGGTTATATCGGTATTACTACCATCTCTGTTTCCTAAGAAGAATGTGGAGCCACCTAATTTACCAGTTCTGGTAGGAGTGAACCTTACGGCAACAACCTTTCTTGCTATACTTTCTGTTTTTTCTTGTGCTTGAACTAAGAAGTTTTCATCATACATTATTCTCTCATACTCAGAGTGGTAAGGGTTTTCTAGAAGTTTTGCTAATGCAGAATAAGCATTTAACTTACCATAGCCCCATCTTGCGTTAGGTTGATTTGTTGTTTTTTCATCCTTATTAGCTGTAGAGGTAATTAACTCCTTTATTTTAGAAGTTGTAAGGCTCGGGTTTTGTTGGAAAAGTAAAGCAACCGTTCCTGCTACTGCAGGCGAAGCCATACTTGTTCCTTGGTTTTGTAAATAGTAATTACCTTCTGTTCCATTGGCTCTTGATGAAACGATGAACATACCCGCTGCTGTGATGTCTGGTTTGAGAGCACCATCAGTTCTAGGCCCTTCAGAACTAAAATCAGATATATCCTCTTGCACCACGAGAGGGAAGTTAATCAAACTCGTTCCTCTTCTGGACTCTACAGAAACTTTCGTAGTGTATGCACCTACGGTAATAGCACCATCTGCTGAACCTGGTGATCCTACAATATATTGATTATCACCATTTTCCCATTCAGTAGCTACCCATTGACTTACAGTATTTTTATAACCATGTAAAGTAATGTTTTTGTCCCCTTTGTTGGTGAAATTAATGACGTAATTACCCTCTGGTGAATCCGTGTGGCCTTCATTTCTAGTTAATAACAAGTCAAAAGCACGTTTTTGAGTTGCTTCAAAAGGTGCGTTTGTTCCCTTTAAAGAGAAAGCATTATTGATGATTTTGTGAGTAACAGCTCTTGAATTAGGATAGTTATAAGTTTTCCCATCAGGAGCGGTTATATTAATATCTACAATATTGTCCTCTGTTCCGAAAAATAGTAGATAGGCGATTGTTTTCTCGGCTTGAGATTCGTCTCCACTAAGAGTGAAAGTAACACTTTTTGTTTCATTCGGAGCTAAGGTTACCGAAGTGTGTAGGTTTTGTCCATATTCATTTCCTGCTGCTACTACTACTGCGTGCCCTTTTTTTCTCTTACGAATTTATTCAATGCAAGTTCTTCAGGTGTAGTTCCATCGTGGGCATTGGTATGTCCACCGATACTCATATTTACTACGATAGGCTTCCCAAGTTTTTTTTGGCAATAAGTTCAAAATATTTTAGGGCATTGATAGTATTTGTACTAGAAATACCACCATTTACGAATCCTTTTACGATTACGAGTTCCGCATCAGGAGCGAAACCTTTGTGTCTTCTGCTTGGTAATCCGGCCCCGTTTCCTGCTGCTGTTCCTGCCACGTGGGTTCCGTGTCCTTCGTCATCTTTTTTTCTCACGAAATCAGCAGGAGTTCCATCTAATTCATCTTCGATCATTTGTCGGGTATATTCAACACCATAATTGAACCCTTCGGGACTTTTTTTCATCACCAGTAGGGGGTTAGAGACATATCCCAGATGCTGTATATTCTACTTTTGGTATTGTCGTCAATGTCACGGAAGTCAGGGTGTTTCCAATCTATCCCAGTGTCGAGGACACCAACGAGTACATTTTTTCCTGTGTATTTGGTATTGTTAAGAGCGCCATCTTGCAGTAAAGAAGCCCCTGATTGAGCTCTACTAATATCATTAGAAGGCGATGCGTAATCTACGGATTTGATGGAAGATACGGAAGGTTCATTAACGAGAGTTTTTTTAAAGATTCAGCATCTACGAGAGCAGTTACGAATTGAGGGAATTCGGCTTGAATAAGTATTCCTTTTTTTCTGAGTAAGTCAGCGTTTTTTTGGTATAGATAATAGCTGAGTACATTTTCTTTTTTTCCCCTCAGGAGTTACGACTAAGTGTTCGTCTAATTTGAGAGGTTGAGCAGAAGGTTGTTGGAAATAAGGTGTTTTTTTCCTTTTTGAAGCTTTTTGAGTTAAAGATTCCGTCAAATCTAGGGTCTAATTTTTTTTGTTTTTGCGCGAAGCCATTAATACCGAGTAAAGATAAACTCAGTCCAAGGATATTGACAGCGAGCCATTTGATAGGTAATAGATTTTTTTAATCATACTATAAATAAGTTTAGTTAGCTGTTGCAATATTAATAAATAAATATTAAAAAAATAAAAAAATTATTTGCGTATGAAACAATAAAACGGGGGTATTTATTTATTTTTTTATTCAAGTTGTAAAAAAATAAAAATACATAATAGTTTTGTTATTAAAAAAATAGTTAAAAAAACCATATTAATGATATATTTTTTTCGGATTTTTTTATTTTAAAATTAGGATAATGGAAATAATGTATAAACGGAAATGATTTTTTTATTTTTTTATAGGTATTCGGATGTAAAAAAAGGATAAAAAGTAGATGAGAATATTGAAATTAAGATAACAAAAAAACCTCCTTCACGGAGGAAAGAGGTTCTACTGGAAATATAGAGTAAAAATATTATTCTTTTGATGATTTTTTTTCTGATATTTTTTTACCATTATCAAACTTGATATTGAGTAAATAAACGCCTTTTTGGTAGGTCAGAAATATTCGTAGTGTGATTTCCTTTTTTTGCCATCAAAAGATTTCAATAATCTACCCTCAGTATTGAAAAATTTCAATTTTACCATTATTAACGAGGGTGATATTTATTATATCTTTTACTGGATTAGGGTAGATTCGTAAATCGTTATTTTGTGTCTTTTTCTACGGCGAGAGTGGCTTCTGTACCGATTAGGAATCCACCGAATCCTGTATTTTCGAAAGTTACTTCCCCAGTATTTGTAAGTGTCATTCCAACGAACATTTTCTACAGAAGGTATGATTTTTCTGTACCGAAGAATTGTAGGAGGATGGCGTTCCAGAATTATCATTGCTACTTCCTAAATATTTTTCTATGATAATATTTGCTTTGTTAGCTTCATCCGTGGCCGAAGTTGGTAATTGCACTGCTTTACCTTTGTTGTAGGCATCGAATTCTGCTTGTGTGAAGTATAGAGTTACTTTTCCACTTGCATTATCAGCGTTGTTATTTGGCACGATTTGATATCTTCTGGAAACATATTTTGGAAGTGTGTTATCCACCCATACTTTCGCTGATATATTTCCACTGATATTGTGGTTATCGTCCTTTTCTACTCTTGCAATAAGGTCGCAATTACTGATAAGGTAATTTTTCCCATTCGTTATCTCAGTCTCTGTATTATGGTTTGTTTCTGCAAGATGTTTCACTTGTGGTTTGTCTTCATATACATAGGCACGAATTTTTGCATCAAAGTTGATTACTTTGTCATATTTTTCTCCATCTTTGGAGATGAAAGTTCTACCATCGGCATTCTCCGTACTTACGCGTAGAGATATACTGCTATTTAATTCAGAGAAATTAATGAAGAAATCTTCGCCTGTGGTAACTTGTACATTAAGGTCGGAGAGGTCTATATAATTCCAAGAAAAGTCAGTCCAATTATTTGCATTGATATTTTTACTGGCGAGTATTTCTCCCACTGAGCCGTCTGATTTGGTTTTTCTTACCTCAATTTTTTTAGGTCATTATTCGTGTCATCTTTACGTGCGAGATAGATGGTTGCCCCACCTAATTTACCTGTTTTAGTTGGAGTAAATTTCACTGCTATAGCTTTTCTGTTTTTTACGCCCCACAATGCATCTTCCGAGAATGTTCCATTATTGTCGTAGAAAATTCTTTCGTATTCGGAAGGATAGCAATCGCCTAAAAAGTTTTTGCAAATGCAGAATAAATATTTAACTTGCCATACCCCCATCTTGGGTTGGGTTGATTAGTTGTTTTTTTCATCTTTGTTGGCAGTGGTGGTTAGTGATTCCTTTATTTTTAGAAGCAGTAAGATTTGGGTCTTGTTGGAAAAGTAAAGCCACGGCTCCTGATACTGCTGGCGTAGCCATGCTAGTCCCTTGTGAGGATTTGTAGTAATCACCTTCGGTACCATTTGTTTTAGAAGAAATGATGAACATACCTGCAGCTGTGATGTCAGGTTTGAGAGTACCATCTGTTCTTGGACCTTCGGAGCTGAAAGGTGCAATTCCTTCCTGCTCAGTATCATAGCCACCAAAAATTTTTTTATTAATTAAAAAAGATACTCTTGGAGCATATGCAGCTACAGTAATAGCACCATCTGCCGAGCCTGGTGAGCCTACTATATATTGATTGTCAGGGGTTTCCCATTCGGTAGATATTTTTTCATTGATATCATATTTATATCCGTGTAGAGTGATATTTTTGTTTCCTTTATTGGTGAATGTTATAGTATAATCTCCCGAAGGGGATTTTTTATGTCCTTTATTTCGGTACAATAGAAACTGAAAAAATCGCTTCAAATTAGAGGAATATATAGCGTTGTCTCCCAATAAAGAGAAGGCTCCATCGGATATATTATAATTGGGAGTATCATCTACTTCTGGAAAATCGTAAGTCTTGCCATCAGGGGTGGTTATTTTTGCATCTACTGGATTATTCTCTGTTCCGAAAAATGAGTAGGTAACTCAGTAGTTCTTTTTTTATCGGATTCATCTTCTTTTTTATTAGATAACTTGAAAATCATTGGCTTGCTTTCATTCGGAGCCAAAGTTACCGAAGTGTGTAGGTTGTCTCCATATTCATTTCCAGCAGCTACGATTACCGCTCTACTTTTTTCCTTTACAAATTCATTTAGAGCAATTTCTTGACTAGAAGTTCCATCGTGAGAAGAGAAATGTCCTCCTAAGCTCATATTTACTACGATAGGTTTCCCAAGTTTTTTGGCAATAAGTTCAAAATATTTTAGAGCATTGATAATATTCGCACTTGAAAACCCACCATTTACTTCACCTTTTTACGATTACGAGTTCCGCATCAGGAGCGAAACCTTTGTGTTTTCTGCTTGGTAATCCGGCCCCTGTTTCCCGCTGCTGTTCCAGCCACATGGGTTCCGTGCCCGTTGGTGTCTTTTTCTCTCACGAAATCAGCAGGAGTTCCATCTAATTCATCTTCAATCATTTGTCGGGTATATTCAACACCATAATTGAAACCTTCGGGACTTTTTTCATCACCAGTAGGGGTTAGAGACATATCCCAGATGCTGTATATTCTACTTTTGGTATTATCGTCAATGTCACGGAAGTCAGGGTGTTTCCAATCTATCCCAGTGTCGAGGACACCAACGAGTACATTTTTTCCTGTGTATTTGGTATTGTTAAGAGCGCCATCTTGCAGTAAAGAAGCCCCTGATTGAGCTCTACTAATATCATTAGAAGGCGATGCGTAATCTACGGATTTGATGGAAGATACGGAAGGTTCATTAACGAGAGTTTTTAAAGATTCAGCATCTACGAGAGCAGTTACGAATTGAGGGAATTCGGCTTGAATAAGTATTCCTTTTTTTCTGAGTAAGTCAGCGTTTTTGGTATAGATAATAGCTGAGTACATTTTCTTTTTCCCCTCAGGAGTTACGACTAAGTGTTCGTCTAATTTGAGAGGTTGAGCAGAAGGTTGTTGGAAATAAGGTGTTTTTCCTTTTGAAGCTTTTGAGTTAAAGATTCCGTCAAATCTAGGGTCTAATTTTTTGTTTTGCGCGAAGCCATTAATACCGAGTAAAGATAAACTCAGTCCAAGGATATTGACAGCGAGCCATTTGATAGGTAATAGATTTTTAATCATACTATAAATAAGTTTAGTTAGCTGTTGCAATATTAATAAATAAATATTAAAAAAATAAAAAAATTATTTGCGTATGAAACAATAAAACGGGGGTATTTATTTATTTTTTTATTCAAGTTGTAAAAAAATAAAAATACATAATAGTTTTTGTTATTAAAAAAATAGTTAAAAAAACCATATTAATGATATATTTTTTTCGGATTTTTTTATTTTAAAAATTAAATAATTTAAAAAAACTCTCCTTAAAAATATTTAAAGAGAGTTTTTTTATAAAAATTTAAAGAATGAAAAAGTGTTAATATATTATTTTAAAATTAGTTTTCGTGTTTCAGTAGCACCACCGAAAGATATTTTTAATAGATAGGTTCCTGATGGTAATCCTTGTAGATTGATATCTTTTTGGTAGAGACCACTTTGATTTTGCAGGGTTGTTTCATATACTTTTTTTCCAGAGAAGTCGTACAACTCGGCAGAACCATTGTTATCAGCCTTGTCTTTCACCTCAAAGAGGATGGTTGCCTTTTTATCTATGGTAGGGTTAGGATATACACCAAAATTTGCTTTTGAACCTACTTCTTTCACAGCTAATACATCAGTTACATTTTTGTATTTGAAGCGGAAAAATCCATCTTGATTTCCTGTTGCTCGTGTGAAATACATTCTGTAATAGGCTTTGTCTTTTTTGATGTAATATACAAAATTTTCATCTACGGAAAATCCACCGATATAGAAGTCGTAGGATTTCCAGTCTCTACCGATGGTAGATATTACCTTAGAGTAGTCATTATTGTTAGGTTTTGGGAATGTTGCTACGGCTTGTTTTTCATCAGTTTTTTTTGCTACTGAGATACTTGGCCCTTGTAATACTCCGAATACTGGATAGTTCCCTTGGGAGGAATCTAAATATTGGGTAAAAACTATATCCCAATCAGTTTTTGTTAGGTTCGTTGTCAGCAACAATTTTATTGTCTTTCAGACTGAAATAATTGAACAAGGTATTCCCATTTCCATCGGGGATAGTTGCTGTTTCTGTTTCTTCCCAAGATGAAGTGTCTTTATTCCAGAGGGCATATTTTATTTTGTAATTTTTGAATCTATCTTCTATCATAAATTTATAGAAAGCTGTGGAGCGTCCTTTTGCGAGGATAAAGATAGATTTCCCCTTATAGTGGTGTGTAGCGAAGTCGTACTTACCCCATTCTACTTGGTCGAAAGCTCCCTTGTGTAGTTCGGTAGCGGTATCAGGATTGGTTAGTCCATTTTTGGAAGCAATAGCGGTATTGGGGTTGGTTATATTATCCCAATCGTCAGGATTTTTACTTACCTCATATACATTCCAACTGTTAGAGTCATTGATTCTTGTTCCTACTTCAAAGATGCTTGCTCTGTAAAAGGCTATATCCCAATTTAGAGCAGATTTATTGATGGTTAGTCCATTAGAGAAATTAAAGAAAACACGCTCTGCATAGCCAGATTGAGCCTCAATATCCACTTCGGAATAGCCGTTGGCATCTACTTGTTGCCCAAAAGTATTAATGGAAGATATTACTGCGAATGCAGTAGAAAAAAATAGATTTAATTTCATACGCTAAAAAGATTAAGGTTTAATATTTAATATTTTAATGGTTTTTGTTTAATTATATTATTAAAAAAATAGCATTTTTTTTATAAGAAAAAAACCCTTTAAAAAAAGCACGAGACAAAGTTAAAATTTATTTAAATAAAATACAAATAATTTAACAAAAAAATTTTTATTAAAACTAAATAAAAATGTTATATTTGTCAGAAAAAAATATGAAGAAAAATCATTCTAAGCCTACTTACTTTTTTTCGGTAATGGGGATTTTTAGAGCACAAAAAGGCGGATAGTATCGCTATGCAAAAATATAGATGAGGTAGTGATTACGGGGCAGTATAACCCGCAGTCTATCAATAAATCTATCTATAAGGTGGAAGTGATAGGAGCTTCTCAAATCAAGAATATGGGGGCGACAACCGTGGCGGATGTACTTAGTCAAAATCTTAATATTATGATTGTCTCCGATACAGCAAATGGCAACGCATATGCTAATATTTTGGGGCTTGGAGGTGCCTATACGAAGGTATTGATAGATAATATTCCCGTAGTGAATGATGAGGGGCTGGGGAATCTCATAGACCTTAGTAAAATATCTGCAGATAATATTGAGAAAATAGAAATAGTGAGGGGCTCAATGGGAGTAGAGTATGGGAGCAATGCTATTGCAGGCGTGATTAACATCATCACGAAAAAGAATTTTCATAAAAAATTCACTGCAAATTTTACTTTACAAGAGGAGAGTGTAAGTAGTGGCTATAATTGGTACCAGAAAGGTAAGGGGCGACACATACAGAGTTTTAATCTAAACTATAAATTCTCTGATAAATTGCAGATGGGTTTTGATATTAATCATAATGATTTCAAAGGGTTTGATGGAGATAAAAAAGGATACCGATTTTTCGATGAAACTCTAAACGGACTTCGTGGGTATCAGTGGCAACCTAAAAATCAACTCAATGCTAATGCCTACCTAAGATATAGCAATGGTCCAACCACGCTATTTTATAAAACAAATCTACTGAGTGAAGAGATTAATTATAGAACACCCATTACCCAACAAATACTCTTGCATGGCGGAGAAAGGACTTTTGTGGCTCACGATAGAGATTTTACCACGAGAAGATGGCTACATCAATTTAATATTAATACTAATATAAATAAAAATCAAATACTTAGGTGATTTTTTTCGTATCAAAAAAACAAGTGAAAAAAACGCCAAAAATTATATCTACGATATTCCGAATGCTTACGAGCAGTCGAGGGAGGAGGCTTTGGCATATTATGATATTAACACAATGTATTCAAGAGGAGTATTTAGTAATTTTATGGATAGCCGAAAATTTGATTTTCAAGTAGGTTATGAGTTAGATAGAACTCAAGGTTTTGCAGATGCTTCTACGGGATTATTCAGTGGAAATAATGTGAGGCGAACGATTTTTAATTATAATAATATGTTCTCAGCAGAGTGGTCGGTTACGGATAAATTGCATCTTCGTTCGGGAGCAAGGTTATCCCTCAGCGACCGATTTAGTAAGCAGGTAACTTATTCATTTGTAGCGAAGTATATATTTAGTCCTAAATTTGATATTCGTATTTCCAGTGGTTCGGCAAACCGATTCCCAACTTATGACGAACTTTTTACTTATCTAGTTGATAGTAACCACGATATCAGAGGTAATGAAAATCTTACTCCCGAAAAAGGCTATACAATAGCATTATTTGCGGATTATAAGTCTTATAGAGAGAATAATAATTTTCAATTGAATTTCTCAGCAACTTACCTTAATGTGAAAAATAGAATAGAGCTAACCTATCTTGATATACTTTCTAGAAAGATGAAGTATATGAATCTTGATGATTATAAAACAATACTTTTTAATGCGGAAATGAAGACGAACTTTAATCATTTCGGAATTCATTCTGGTGTATCTTTGGTGGGGATTTCTCAGAACCTCAATGCGGTAAGTAATCAATCTCCACATAAGTTTTTTTTCACACCAGAGTTTAATCTCACGGCAAATTATAACCTCCGAAAAACCAATACACTATTCACCCTAAACTATAAATATAGCGGACCTGTACAGAAGTATAGATTAGACGGAATGGATTCGCAAGGCAATGGAGTTTTTGGACTTGGGAAGATGGACGGTTTCAATATGCTCAATGCTACCATTACCCAAAAGGTATTCAAGAAATTAGAAATAGCTATCGGAGCTAAAAATATTTTTGATATAAAAGATATCAACGATACCACTTCGGCACCATCGGGACATAGCAGTGTATCGACGATTAATCTTTTTCTATGGTAGAAGTTATTTTTTTACGCTTATTATATCAATTTTTAAATAAAAATCTAAAATGAAAAAAATTTTTATTAGTCATTATCGGCACGATGATGCTCCAATCTTGCCTAAAAGATAGAGAGGAAAAAATTCCCGTGGCACCATTTGAAGGGGCTATTGTAGAACCCAATATTGGTGGATCGGCAGAACCCAACCAAGTATGGTTTGATTTAAGCACTAATACACACACAACTAACGAGCGTTCTAAATGGGATTTGGCATTCTATTCGGGCAAGGAATTTCGTGTTGGGATAAACTATTCTATAATGATGGCCGCAGGAAAAATAGAAGGAGCAACAGATATAGATAAGGTAACTTCGGAAATGGTTTCCGACCTAAAAGAAGATGTACAAGTAGCTACATTTACCCCTGATAATGAACGATATATAGACAATCCTGAAGGAAACTATATCAGTGGCCGTACAGCAATTGGCGAAATATCCACTACGGAAAAAGATAATGCAATCTATCTCGTCAATATGGGGAAAGAAATCTATAAAGGAGACATAGAAAAAGGCTCTGTATCCACAGGAGGAGACGCCAGAGGCTGGATGAAAGTGCAAATCACTCGCGAGGGTAGTGCCTATAAATTAAAATATGCCAAACTTGATGATACCACCCACAAGGAGGTCATTATCCATAAAAATCCGCAGTATAATTTCACTTTTTTTAGCCTAAAAGATAATAAAGAGGTGAATATCCAGCCAGAGAAGAAAAAAATTGGGATTTGTGTTTCACTGTATTCACTAATGTGATACCAGGGGCAGGAAGCTATATTTATTCCGATTTCGTGTTAGTGAATAATCTTGGAAATGTAGGGGCTTATGTGATAAGTGTTCCCAATGGACAAAAACGCTACGGAGGTTTATAATAAATTAAGCAAAAAAAGATATAGAAGAAAATAAATTTATCTATAATGACCAAAGAACTATCGGTGGCTCTTGGAGAGATGTTTTTAGTAAATCCGTCAATGCTAAAAATATTTACATCATAAAAGATAGCGACGGACTATACTATAAGTTGAGATTCACAAGATTAACAAATATCAAGGAAGAGAGAGGCTATCCCCAATTTGAATATAAAACATTATAAATACAAAAAAATAAAAAAACAAGATACAGAAGATATCTTGTTTTTTTATTTTTTTATACCCTCACTGCATCAGGAACCAACAATGTATAATCCCCATTATGCCGAATAATTTCCCTCACAATACTACTACTAATGAATGATTTTCCTGATGAGGTGAGAAGGAAAACGGTCTCTATCTTCTTCCGAGCCAGAGTCCTATTCGTATGTGTGATGGCCTTTTCAAACTCAAAATCCGCAGGATTCCTTAACCCTCGGAGGATAAATTTAGCATCATTTTTTTAAGACAATAATCAATAGTAAGACCTTCGTAAAAATCTACCTCTACATTTTTGAAATGAGCAACCGATTTTTTGATGAATTCTATCCTTTTTTCTAATGGAAACATATATTTCTTATCAGAATTTTGTCCAATAGCAATAATAAGTTTATCAAAAAGAGGTACTGCTCGTTCTATAATATCATAATGCCCCAGAGTAATTGGGTCAAAAGAACCTGGGAAAACAGCAATTTTCATATTATATTATTTTTTTAAGGCCTTTTCTACCTCGTTGCCACACAAATCTTTAATGGAAATACCATAATGTCTAGCTTGCTGAGGCAAGATACTCGCCTCGGAGAACCCAGGGTTAGTGTTCATTTCTAATAGGTAAGGTATGCCGTCCATTATAATGTATTCGCTACGCGAGAAGCCCGTCATACCAAGAGACTTATAGGCTTTTATGGCTACTTCCTCTACTTTGATGCGTATTTCATCGGAGAGCCTTGCTGGAGTAATTTCTTCCGAGAGACCTTCATATTTTGCTTCGTAATCAAAAAACTCCGTTTTAGGAATAATCTCTGTAATCCCCAAAACGATGATCTTTCCCTTGTAGTCTATTACTCCTACGGAGACCTCTGTGCCGTTTAGGAAACTTTCAATTAGCACTTCGTCATCTTCTGCAAATGCTTTATCCAGAGCCTCATCAAATGTGGTAATATCTTTCACCTTAGAGATACCTAGCGAAGAGCCACTTTGGTTGGGCTTTACAAAGAATGGTAATCCAAGTTCGTCAGCAACTTGTTGAGCATCAATATTAAAACCTTTTCTTAGATAGACGGATTTTGCTGAAGGAATACCATATTTTCCAAGTACTGCCAAGGTATCTTTTTTATTGAAGGTAAGGGCAGATTGATAGAAATTACACCCAGTGTATCGTACCCCGATAGTATCCCAGTAGGCTTGTAGCTCACCATTTTCACCGGGTTTCCCGTGTATGGTATTGAAACATACATCAAATTTTTAGTCGGGTTCCATTACCTAAATTTACTGAAAAGTCTCCTTTCTCTATTGGGAGTTTTTTTCGTTATTTTCGTTGAGGTGATACCACTCATCTTTGAGAATCACTACTTTGAAAACATTATACAAATCTCTATCTAAGGAGTCAAAAATTAATTGACCACTTTTTAGTGATACTTCATATTCATCGGAATAGCCACCCATTACTACGGCTACATTCTTTTTTTCCATTGTAATTTTTTTATTAAACTAAATATTTTTGATATTTAGGCTTTTTGTCTTTTTAGTTGTTTTTCTTTTTTTGCGACCTTGAAGGCATCTTTTATCCTCCAATTCTATCCATTTTTTTACCTCATCAAGGGAAATTTTGGCAAGTTCTTCGTTGGTGTATTTCTCGCCATCTTCCTTTTTTGGAATTTTGATATTTGCTTTTTTAAACTTGATAAAGGCTCCCCATCGTCCGTTTTCTATGGAGATTTTTTCGTCTTCCCATTGCTGGATATATCGATTGGCTTCTTTTTCTAATTTATCTTCTATAAGTTGGACGATATCCTCGTGGCTAAGATTCTCAAAAATCATATTTTTTTGGCACATTGATGAAGATATTTTTTTATACTTCAAGAATGGTCCAAATCGTCCAACTCCTTTGGTTATTGGTTCGTTATTATAGGAGTCAATAGGAGCGTCTGTTTTTTGCTTTTCACGAATGATTTCTTCGGCTCTTTCTTGATTTACGGAGAATGGGTCTTCGCCTTTTGGTAGGGAGATGTAGGTTTCGCCGAATTTCACATAAGGGCCAAATCGTCCAATTCCTACGGATACAGGTTTTCCTTCATAATCTTGTAAGTCAAATGGAATCTTGAATAGTTCCAAGGCTTCTTCTAAAGTGATTGTTACGATATTTTGATTTTTTAGAAGTGAGGCAAAGATTGGTTTGTCTTCATCGTCATTGTCGCCAATTTGTATCATAGCACCGAATCGGCCAATTCGTGCATAGACATTTTTGTTGGTATTAGGGTCTATACCGAGTAGCCTTTCGCCGTTTGCTCGTTTGGCATTTTTTTCTACATTGTCAATTTTTGGATGAAATTTTTGATAAAAATCCGCCATCATTTCTTTCCAAGACTCGTTTCCTTCGGCAATTTTATCAAAATCGTCTTCTACCTTTGCTGTAAATCCATAGTCTAAGATTTCGGAGAAGTTATTCATAAGAAACTCATTAACAACTTCGCCTATGTCGGTAGGTACGAATTTATTTTTTTATCACCTCCGAATTTTTTTCAATTATATTTTCTTCTTTGATAGATGATTTTTTTCTAATGTAAATTTTTGCGATTTTTTTCTCCTGAGGGAGAATTTCTCTTTTATCTACATAGTTTCTGTTTTTGTATAGTTTGTATGGTAGGGGCATAGGTAGAAGGCCTTCCGATGCCGAGTTCCTCTAATTTTTTTACTAATCCCGCTTCGGTGAATCGAGAGTTTGGTTTCGTAAATCGTTCTGTAGCAGTGATTTTTTTATAGGATAGATTTTCGTTGATATTTACTTTTTGGGAGGATTTTTTTCGTTGTTTTTCTTCTTCATCGTTTTTTTGACCAAGTCATACACTTTTTAAGAATCCATCAAAAAAACGACCACTTCTCCCTGCACTTCGAAGTGAGTTGGGAGTGAGGTATCACCAATTTCAATGATGGTTTTCTCTATCTTGGCATTTTTCCATCTGAGATGCCAATGTTCTTTTGTAGATGAGTTGATATAGTTTGTTTAGCTGGACATCGTCAATGGATTTAACTGCAAAAATTTGTTGGGCGAATGGCTTCGTGAGCTTCCTGTGCCGATGCAGATTTCGTGGTATAATTTCTCGGTTTAGAGTATTGTTCCCCAAATTCATTGATGATATGGTTTTTCGCAGCTTCTATTGCCTCTTGGGATAGATTTACGGAGTCGGTTCTCATATAGGTGATGTATCCTTCTTCGTATAATCTCTGGGCTACTCTCATTGTGGTGGTTACACCGTATCCTAATTTTATAGATGCTTCTTGTTGGAGCGTAGAGGTTGTAAAGGGTGCTGATGCAGAGCGTGTTCCTGGCTTGGTTTCTACATTTAGCACTTTGAAGTTTGCCTCTTTTGAGAGTTTCAAGAATTGCTCTGCTTCTTGTTTATTGGTAAAGTCTTTTTTTAGTTTTTGCTGAGAGAGTTTGTTTATTTTTATTGATGAAAGTGCCCTCTACTTTGTAGGTTGCCGTTGGTTGGAAGTTTCTTATTTCTTCTTCTCGTTCTACGATGAGCCTCACGGCTACGGACTGCACACGCCCTGCGGAGAGACCTGTTTTTACTTTTTTTCCAAAGTACGGGCGACATTTCAAATCCCACGATTCTGTCGAGTAATCTTCTTGCTTGTTGTGCATTTACAAGGTTTTGGTTTATCTCGCGTGGGTTTTCAATGGCTTTTTAGGATTGCATTTTTTTGTAATTTCGTGGAATGCAATTCGTTTGGTTTTTCATCTTTTAGTTTTAGTTCTTGTGCCAAGTGCCATGCGATAGCCTCTCCTTCGCGGTCTTCATCGGAAGCGAGCCATACGATTTCAGCCTTTTTTTACGGCTTCTTTCAGTTCGGTTACCAATTTGTTTTTTTATCCGAAGGAACTTGATAGTCTGGTGTAAAGGTTTCCAAATCTATTCCCATCCCTTTCTTTGGGAGGTCTCGTATGTGTCCGAAACTGGATTTTACGACAAAAATCCTTCCCTAAATATTTTTTTGGATGGTTTTTGCTTTTTGCAGGTGACTCAACGATAACTAAATTTTTTTAGACATCTTAATTTTTTTACAAAAAGTATTAATTTAGTTAAAATCTACCAATAATAACTCGTTATTAGTGATTTTTTGATATTCTATTTAATGGTGATAGGAATGGCCTTAATATTAATATTTCTCGGCTTCGAAAACTTCTAAGAAGTATTTTTCAATTTTGTTTTTTACTTCGTTGGTGTCTATTTTGTGTCCTAATTCTCTTTCCAAAGAGGCTACAGCTTTGTCTTTGATACCACATGGCACGATATACTCAAAGTATTTTAGGTTGGTATTCACATTGAGTGCAAATCCGTGTATAGTCACCCAGCGAGAGGCCTTTACTCCCATAGCACATATTTTGCGGGCATAGGGTTTTCCTACATCTAGCCAGACACCTGTTTCTCCTTTACTTCTTTCGCCTCGAAGTCCATAATCAGCAATGGTTTTGATGATTACTTCTTCTAAGTTTCTCATATAGAGGTGTATATCGGTTTTGAAATTATCTAAATCTAATATAGGATAACCTATGACTTGACCAAATCCGTGGTAGGTAATGTCGCCTCCGCGGTTGGTTTTCATATATTTAGCACCTATTTCCTCTAATTTTTGTTCATTGATGAGAAGATGTTGTTCCTTTCCTGATTTTCCTAAGGTGTAGATGTGTGGGTGTTCTACGAAAAAGGAAATAGTTGGGGGGTAGATTGCTGGTTTTCAGGGGTCTTTTCTCGGTTGAGAATTTTTAGGTCAATGATACCTTGCATCAAACTTTCTTGATATGCAAAAGCATCGTAGTATTCTATGATTCCTAAATCTTCAAACTTGATTTTTTTGTTTTTGGTAGCCATATGATATAATTTTGTGGGTTGGCAATAGGTTATAATTTATATTTGTTAATGACGGATATTATCCTCTTTTTCCATTCGGAAGGGTGCGCAGTATAGCCAGATTTAGCGATAGCATCTATCCACTCGGTATGTTGTGTATTCCCTTTTTAGTTGAGGGTAATATTTCTTATTACTGATAATTTTGCAGAAGTCCCTAAAAATTATCATAATGAGAGGAGTAACTTTTGTATTTTTGATTTTGTAACATTATTTTTTTACCTTGAATACCAAAGTGATTATGATAGACCTTTGCACCTTTACTATTACCTCCACCAGTCTCTACAAAAGCGATGGCGAGGATAACAGCACTTGGGATACCATACTCCGAAGAAAGTTGCTCGGCCGTATTTCTATGCATCTCAATATAATAGTGTGTTTGAGCGTGTATAAAAAAAATACTCAGCAACGATATAATAATATAGATTTTCTTAATATAATGTTTCATAATAAATAATTTAAAAAAATAGACTTGCTATAATAATTGCAGTAACTACACATGCTAAATCCACCAAGAGCATCACCCCCAAAGTATATCGTATATTTCTAATATTAATAGCCCCAAAATAGACAGCAATTACATAAAAAGTAGTCTCTGCACTGGATTGGAATATACATGCCAATCGCCCTGTGAGAGAATCTACACCGTAAGTTCTCATAGAATCAATCATAAAACCTCGTGAGCCACTTGATGAAAATGGCCGTAGTAAAGCCACAGAAAAAGAATCCGTAATCTCCTTGGCTACCCCAAAATGAGAGAATAGGGTAGAAATAAAATTACTGATGATTTCGAACAACCCAGAATTTCGGAAGAGAGAGATAGCAACTAACATCCCCAAGGCGTAAGGGAAGATACCTTTGCCCGTTTTTAGTCCATTATTAGCCCCTCTTACGAATGAATCAAAGATATTGGTATTTTGTTCTGTAAATTTCTTTTCGTGAATGAAAGCATATACGAGGATAAAAAAGATAATAAGTAGTAATAAAACTCCAGAAAAGTTAGAGGTAAAGACATTTTTCTCTATCAAATTCATCGAGTTAATGAATAATATAAAACCGACGATTCCCCCAATTATAATTGAAAAGATAACGAAAAAAACCGATACTAATTAGCCGAATTCTTTGCTTAATAGCTACAAAAATGAAAGCAACCAAAGTTCCAACTAATGAAGTGATGATACAAGGCAAAACAACATCGGCAGGGTTACTTGCATTCTCTGCGGCTCGGTATCCGATGATGGAGGTCGGTATTAGGGTAAGGCCTGCTGCGTGGAGACACATAAACATTATTTGGGCATCGCTGGCTTTACTTTTGTCTGTGTTAAGCTCTTGCAGACTTTCCATTGCTTTGAGACCAAAGGGCGTCGCAGCCGAATCTAATCCCAATAGGTTAGCAGCAAAATTTAAGGTCATATACGACATTGAAGGGTGGTTGCTGGGCAGAGAAGGGAATATTTTCCTAAATGCTGGGTTGAGAAATTGAGCTAATTTTTCCGATGCTCCCGAGACAATAAGTAATTCCATTAGCCCACAGAAAAGTGCTAGATAAGCTATGAGAGGTATTATTAGGTCTATCAAACTACTTTTTGCTGTAGCTAATAGCCCATCGGATTTTTGTTTCCCAGCATAGACTTTTATGGTATTATTATTTGCTACATATAGGGTATCTACATTGTCTTTTCCCTTTATAGTAAGTTCTTTATTCTCCGATTTTTCAATCTCGGAGAGGATGTATTCAGGGGTATCTTTTTTGAAATGTTCAGCAACAAGGATAGGGTCATCTTTCTTTCCATTGATGATAAAAATCTATGGAATATTGCTGATTACTGAATAAGTCAAAAAAATCACAAATCCAATAGAAAAATATAAAGATAAATATCCAAAATCTACTTAGTACCACAAGTTAAAAATTTTTAATATTTCTACAATAGTAAAAAAAGCAAAGATACATAATTTTATTGATTTGCTCTTTTTCAAATAAAAGCCATCCTGCAATGATACCGAATACTACATTGGGAATCCACATTGCTACGATTGGCGGAATAATATCATTTTCGGAGACTATTTTCAGAGCCTCAAAGGAGAAAAATAAAAAAACGAACGCAAGGGAGATACCCATCGCTAGGTTTCCACCGATACCACCTCGTTTTTTTCCGAAGCAAGGGACAATGCCAAGGTTGTTAGAATAATGATAGCCACGGGCATAGAAGTCCGCTGGTGAAGTTCGTTGAGGTAGGAATTAATGTTCTTATTTCCCTTTATTTTTTTCTTGCTCTATGAGATGTATTAGTTCAATGCTGTTTTTCGTTTGTCCAAGCATTCCATCAGGGAATAATTCCTCTGGTGTGTGGTGATAATCAACGATTTTCATATCGCCAGAGTATAGGTTTTCCTTACCATTTTTTTGTTGATTTTTCTAAGAAAGTCTCCAAGGTGAATATCTTTTTGCTTATCGTCCCATCTCACATCATTAGCAATAATTTGGTGGGAGAGTTGATTATTTTTATCGAATTTTTGATAGAGGAATCCTGTACCTGCCTTGTCTTTTCGGTTGTAATTATTGATGAAAATATATTCGTCTTTGCTGAGTTTGGTAGCGATTTCGGTATCTCCCAGAGCCTTTTTCTCTGTTGGTAGAATTGAAGGTATAAGCCTCTAATTTTTAGTTTTTTTGACATTCGCCCACGGAAGCACGAAATGATTAATCCCCAAGGTGATGATAGCTAAGATACCCGCCATCACGAAATAAGGTTTTGCAAAAACGATGGAAACTCGCTCCTCCGCTTATTATGGCTACGATTTCCGTATTATTTGCCATTCATGAAGTAAATAAAATCACAGAAATAAATATCAGAATGGACATAAAGGTAATAATGAGATATATCGCCCAATACGGATAATAGTTTATTAGGAAATAACTCACCTTGAAGCCATTACCCTCTATTCTTGGAGATTTTTGTTGCACATCTACCACCACCACAATGATGGATAGGAGAATGAGCATGAAACTAAGCGTCCCCAAGAATTTACCGATAATATATCTGTCTATAACTTTCATTATCTACAAAATTAATAGTAGAAAAAAATTACTTACTATAATATTCTATTACTCGCTCGTGGATATTTATAGGTTCGTTGTCCTCAAATTCTACGCGTTTTATCCAGTTATTTTTGGTTGTCGTAGGTGTATTGGAAACTTTGTACAAAAATGTTGTTTAGTAACGAGCATTAGAGAGCTGACTTCTGTAGGATTATTGTGAGCATCATATACGAAGGTTACCTTTAAAGTAAGATGCCCATCGGAGAATATATTTTGGGTTTTTAGTAAGTTGTTTTCGTATTCATTGACGATTTTGGATTCATTGTTAGTGGCATCTTTGCTAATTTTTTTTCTAATAGATTACCTTTCGCATCAAACTTAAATCCTGTATCCGAACCAGAGAACTCTCCGCCATCATATCGTTTTTATCTCGGTGAGTTTTCCGTTTTTATCATAAATATAGATTTCTTTGCTGATTTCTTCCTTTTCAGCAGGTAGATAGGCATTGATCTCTATTTTTTTGTCCTTTTTTTATTAAAAAGTGGTTTTTCGTTTGCATCTCAATTTTCCCATCATTTGTATAGGAATTGATGAGGGTTTATGAAGCCTTTCGTATTGAAGAAAGTCTGCTCATTAAGGTCGTAGAGCGTTCCTTTTTCAATTTTTTTCCATCTTTGGCAATTGCCTTGAATACATTGTTTTTTTGATGGATTTCACTCGACCATTTAGATTTTCAATTTGCCAATCGGTGGCCACTTGTGCATTGAGGGCAAATGGCAACTAAAGCAAAGGAATAAACTGCTTAATTTTTTTCATTTCTAAAAAAATAAATATTAGCAAAGGTAGTGAAAAAGCTTTAGATATAATATAAAATTTAAGATTTTTTTATAAAAAAATAATCCGATAGTATTGTATATTTACCATAAAAATATTTTTTTATCTTTGCAGTTAGTCTAATATAGAATTTTTACCTTGGAAAAATGTAAGAAGAAAAAGTCTTTTTATTGACTTTCGTTTGTGTTTTATTGTATTTTTTTGGTCTCACTGACTTTTTGAGGTACTTGATCTCCGTGATGAACCATTTAGTAGGATTAATCTCGTCTCGGATATTGTAAAAAAGGAAGGATAGTAATTCCTCCGAAAAAGAAGCACTTGCTAACTAATAAAGATATTTCCGAAGACAAAGGCGGTTCCCAACGAAATTTTTGATTTTTTTATAAAAAAACCAAATCTTATCACAAACTTTAATGTGGATAATGAGCCATCTTTGCCGAAGTTCGTGGAAAAACTCCAACAACTTAAAAAGGGAAAAAAATATAAAAAAATCCGTATAGCCTATTTGGGGGATAGTATGATAGAGGGAGATTTAATCACCCAGACTCTTAGAGAGCTCCTACAAAAGGAATACGGCGGACAAGGAGTGGGGTTCTTGCCTATTTTTTCTAATGTAGGTGGGTTTCGGCAGACTGCAAAAGTCTCCTCAAATGGCTGGACGACTACCAATTTTATGAGCAAAAAAGCCCAAGACTTATACCTTTCTGGATCTAAATTCACTGGCTCGGGGAGCGGAACCTATACCGACAACACGATAAAAGGCGAAAATATTAGGGTGGAAAAATCTATAATTTACGCGGAGGGTGTGCCAGAGATATCTGTAAATGATACCCCTATCGAACTACATGGAGACAACAAAGTGAATAGACAAGTCCTACTTGACGATGAGTCAAAAACAATAAAAATCGCAGGTAGAGGATTAAAAAGTCCTATATTCGGAATCAGTTTTGAAAGTAAAAAAGGTGTCTTCGTGGATAATTTTTCGTTTCGAGGTATCACTGGGGTAGAACTGAAAAAATTGAGTGAGGATTTTTATGAAATCCATTCAGCAGGCTAATAAGTACGATTTGATTATCGTACAATATGGGGTTAATCTATTATTTCGCCCAAAGGATACCGATTATACCTATTATTACAAAAGTTTTGAACCAACTCTCCAACAGATGAAATCAGCATTTAATGGTTCCGAGATACTCATTATCGGTTCGGCTGATAGAGCTTTCAGGTACAATGGAGTGAATAAAACAGCTATCGGATTGCCATATTTGATAGAAAATCAAGCCTTAATTGCTTATAGAAATGGTTTTGCTTTTTATAACCAATTTGAGACGATGGGTGGGGAAAATTCTATTGTAAAATGGGCAGAGCAAACCCCACCAATGGCCAATAAAGACTATATACATCCCAATCATAGAGGAGCCGAGTTTTTAGGCCGAAAATTATTTGATGCGATACAGAAAGATTACCAACAAATATCAAAAAATACCCAAAAAAGTAAATGATGAGCATATTGCAGAGTATTATTAGTCGTTTTGATACAACAGCTTTCTTCCGCCAATTTCTCTACGACCCAGAGAATCCATTGTTGTTTAATAATGGTTTCTTCGTCTATTTCTTCTTATTATTCATTACACTATTTTATGTATTGAGGGAGAAGCCCACGGCAAGGAAATATGTATTCACATTCTTTTCGTTGTATTTCTTTTACAAGGCGAGCGGTGTATTTGTTTTATTGGTAATTTTTTCGGGGATATTCAATTTTGTTTTATCCAATGTTATTTATCGACTGAGGGAACAATCTTCTAGAACTCTCGCCTTGGTGCTGAGTATCGTGGTGAATCTAGGGGTATTGTTCTACTTTAAATATACAAATTTTTTCATTTCGGTAACGAATGAAATCTTCAAAACGGGTTTCAATCCCTTGCATATATTGCTCCCGATAGGTATATCTTTCTATACATTCGAGAATTTGAGCTATACGATAGATGTATATAGACGGCAATTTGCTCCTGCGAAGTATTTTGTAGATTATCTATTGTTTTTGGCATTTTTTCCAAAGCTGATGATGGGGCCTATCGTGAGAGCGGAGGATTTCGTTCCACAGTTGGATAAGCAGTATTTTATCACCGAGCGAGATTTTTGCAAAGGGTTTTTGGTTGATTATTTTTAGGTTTGGTCAAAAAACTCATCATCTCCGATTATATCACCCTAAATCTTGTGGATTATGTTTTTGAAAATCCATCTCTGCATACGGGGCTCGAGATTTTGGTGGCATTGTATGGCTATGCAATGGTCATTTATTGTGATTTTAGTGGATATAGTGATGTTGCGATAGGAATAGCACTTTGGCTTGGCTTTAAGATACCACCGAATTTTCTTTCTCCGTATAGTAGTAAGAGTGTTACGGAGTTTTGGAAAAATTGGCATATTTCACTTTCCTCTTGGTTGAAGGATTATTTGTATATCCCTCTTGGTGGGAATAGGAAAGGGACTTGGGCATCATATATCTTCACAGGATTATTTTTGGTGGGAAGTTTCTTAATGATGAACAAATTATTGTCCTTCTCGTATGCCGTTTCGGGGGCTATTAGCTTTGGTTTGTTGATTATTTTTGTATTACCATCACTCCTTACTGGGAACTATAAGGGGATTCCTACGAATTTTAATCTCCTTACGACAATGCTTCTTGGTGGTTTTTGGCATGGGGCAAGTTGGAATTTTATCATCTGGGGCGCTCTGCACGGTATTGCTTTGGGTATTCATAAAAATTTGGATGATGCTCACAGGGAAGATTTTTTCAGGATTTAATCAATCCAAGGTTTATAATGTACTGATGGCGGTTCTTACCTTCCATTTTGTATGTTTTTGTTGGATATTTTTTAAGGCGGAGGATTTCAATGCTTCAATGATAATTATCAAACAAATACTTTTCGATTTCCATACTGAGACTTGGTATGCTTTTTATGATAACTATAAGACAGCGATATTTATGATTGTCGTAGCGATGGCTATCCACAGCATACCGAATGATATTGCCGATAGATTACCGAAAATTTCTTTTGCGGTGTATATTGTGGTATTTTTTTGTTTTTTTCTTGTATTATATGCGTATTTCAAGGCAGCCGAACAAGTAATGCCGATATATTTACAGTTTTTAATTTTTCGTTTAAAGTTTTTGCAAATGAGGTATGATTCACTCCAGCATGCTTGGAAGTTGAATCCTCCCGTAATGGCATCAATGTTCAGAACTTCGCCCGCAATATAGAAATTAGGTAGAAGTTTAGAAGCCATCGTTTTGAAATTAATTTCTCGTAAATCCACCCCTCCGCAGGTTACGAACTCCTCTTTGAAGGTGGATTTTTCCAGTCACTTTTAGTTGTTTTTTGCATAGGTTTTCTAAGATAAGTTGTGTTTCTTTGTTCGTAATATGAGCAATTTGTTTATTGAAATCAATTTTAGAAATTTCTAAAATTTTATGCCAAAAAAACGATTACTGATGTTAAACATTTTAGACTGGGCAAGACTTCTTTTTGGGTATTGTTTTTTTGAATTCTATGAAATTATGTAGAGCCTCGTCATAATCCATTCCAAGGAAATTGACTTCTATCTCGAACTGATATTTTATCTGAGCGAGTGAGCGAGCTTCCCACGAAGATAGTTTCAAGACTGCAGGCCCCGATAGTCCCCAATGTGTTATGAGTAAAAGCCCCAGATTCTACTGCTTTGAGATGAGGGTATACTTATTTCGGTCGTTCCAAAAACTTGTTCCCATCAGTCCGCTTAGTAGTTCATCTTTAATATTAAAGGTAAATAGCGATGGAATCGGTGGTACGATATTATGCCCTAGATTTTCAATGATTTTTTTAGAGATTTTTGGCGAACTTCCCGTAGTATATATCACAATGTCAGCACCAAAAATGCCATTCGAGGTGTGTATCTCATAGCCGTTTGTTGTGGTGGATATAGACTTTACTCCCGTTTGAGTGAGGATTTCCACTTTGTTTTTTTTTGCTTCGCTGAGGAAACAATCAATGATGCTCTGTGAGGAGTTGCTTTCGGGAAAGGTTCTGTTGTCGGTCTCTATGTTTAGTGGAACATTTCGCTGTTGGAACCAATCCATAGTATCGGCAGGTTGAAATTTTGAGAATACGCTGAGGAGTTCCTTGTTGCCACGAGGGTAGAATTGAATAAGTTCTTTTGGGTCAAAACAAGCATTCGTAACATTACAACGCCCACCACCAGATATTTTTACTTTTTGGAGAACCTCACTTCCTTGTTCAAAGATGCGGATTTGGTATCGTGAAGAATCTAAATTAGAGGCACAGAAAAAAATCCAGAGGCTCCTCCCCGATGATGGCAACTTGTTGTTTAGGCATTCTTAAATTTTTTTCACAAAAAAATAGAGATTTCTTTTTTTATTTTTTTAGACTTTAATTATGGAGGTAAATTTCGTGATGAGGTATTTACTATAATTAAATATATTTCGTTACATTTGCTATAATATTTTGTGAAAACTAATAATGATAAGGACGATATTGAATATTTTGATGGTAATAGTAGTTGGCATCCTCCCAGCACAAGTTAGGGAAGGTCTGCGGATACCTCAAAATGCGAGTGTCGGCCTATCGCTCGAGGGAGGTGGAGCTAAGGGATTCGCACATATTGGTGTACTGAAAGTGATAGATTCTCTTGGAATAAAGGTAGATTATATCTCTGGGACGAGTATGGGAGCTATTATTGGGGGACTTTATGCTTCGGGATATTCGGCAAATGACTTGGAGAAAATTGTGAAAACAACTGATTTTTATAGCCTGATTGCTAATGAAAAAGCTAGACGGGAGACTACTTTTTTTAATAAGGTTAATGACAGATATTTGGTAACTTTCCCAATAGAACGAGGCAAGCTTAATTTCATACCTAAGTCTATTTCCTCAGGGCAGAGTAATTTCTTATTTTTAAAAGAATTATTGGGTAGCTCGGCAAAAATAACCGATTTTTCTAAACTAAAAATTCCATTTTTGTGCGTAGCTACAAATTTAGAAAGTGGAAAAATGAAAATTTTTGAAAAGGGAGATCTCACGAGTGCAATTATGGCAAGTTCTGCATACCCAACATTGATGGATCCCGTGCAAGTTGGAGATAGCCTCTATATAGACGGAGCAATGACAATGAACTACCCCTCTCAGCCACTGAAAAAAACAAGGGAATGGATGTCGTGATAGGAGTGGACTTGAATATTCCGTTGGCAAAAAAAGAAGAACTAACTTCCGCGGTGAGAATTCTTGACCAAATCATAGATTTTAGCATTAAAAAAAGAGCATCAAAAGCAATATCAATATACGGATATTAATATTCGTCCTAATTTAAAAAGGATATACTGCTACTAGTTATGATGATAAAGATAGTATCTTAAAATCGGGCTATCAAGAGGCGTTGAGGTATGTAGATGTATTCCGAGAGCTCCCAAAGAAAGATTTACTCATCCCAAGTCGAGTCGAGGAGTTTTTCCAGATTAATGATATACAATTGATAAACAATAAGTTATTTAATGAAGATTTTGTAAAAGGAAAAGTAAGATTAAAATTTCCTGCGAGGCTTTCGTATCACGATATCAGAATGTTGATAGATAGGCTCTATGCTACAGGGTATTACAAATTAATTAATTACGATATAGTTTCCCAAGATGATGGATATATATTGAAGTTAATTGTGGAAGAAGATAATACGAAGTACGCCATAAAGATGGGCTTACATTATGACAATGTTTTTTTAAGTCGGGATTGTTGTTTAATTTTACAGCAAAAACAGTTGGGGTTCAATTCTATTTTGTCGGCTGATGGTATTGTTGGCGACCGCCCGAGATATTTTATTAATTACTTCATAGATAATGGTTACTTGCCAGGGGTTGGGCTTACAGCGGTGGGTACAGCTTTGGAATTGAAGGATGATGACCGAAATATTTACGAAAAGTGGAAATGGTTTCGGAATGAGGTATATGTGCATTCCATTTTTCAGGGATAGATATATCATTGGAGGAGGAGTTAGCCACGATTTTTTTATCAGCGGAAAAATAGGTTTTGGGGGATACCATAAAGGGAGGCATTTTGTCAATCCATATGCTTTCTTGAAGGGAGATAATCGTGATGATAGAGATTTCCCAACAATGGGATTATATTTGTTTTCTGAGGTGAAATTATTGGATGTTTTAAATGAGGAAATAAGACGGAAGAGTTTCCTCCTAAAGGGAAATTTACAGATGAATTTCCCAATAAGTTCTATCGTTACATATAGATTGAATCTATTTGGAGGCTTTACGATAGGGGGAGCTTATTTACAATACTATAAGTATCATTTGGGCGGAATTTTTGAGCAGGATTTAGGGAGTTTCTTACCATTTAGAGGATATCAATTTGGTAGCTATGCGGTGGAAAATGTGTTAATAGCAAGAAATGAGATGCAATTTAAGATGAAGAAAAATTTATACCTAAATGCCCATTTTGATATGCTCAATACCTTTCAACAGAGTGTTACTTTTAAGGAATTACTTAATATCAACGATGTATCAGCAGGAATTTCGGTCGGGTATAAGTCGCCGATTGGACAGATACAAGCTGATTTGAGCAGGTCTTTTGATAGGCAGAAAATGATTTTTTCCGTAATTGTTGGACATTGGTTTTAGAATAGAGATTGTTAATGTTTTTTTATACTATTTTTGCAAATCAAAAAATGATATGGCAAATACGGCAATAGTAATAAATATAGGGAATACGAATATCCGATTCGGGCATTTCGTAGATGATGTCTGCAAAGTTTCGTGGGTGCTGAATACTAAGCCCTACAAGACGGCAGACGAGTTGTATATGCAGTTTATTAGTTCGTATCAGACTTATAGCATTAATGTTAGTGAGGTGAGTAGAATCATCATTGGTTCTGTAGTTCCTCAACTTACAATTGCTGTAAAGAAGGCAATAGACAAAATCCACGGAGAACATATAGCTGTTGTAGTAGATAGGAATACACCATCAGCCGTAGTACCAAAATCCAAACAAATGGGTACAGATATATATGCTAATCTCGTGGCTGCTAATGAGCTATATCCTAATCAGAAGAAAATAATAGTAGATTTCGGAACAGCACTTACGGCGAGCTGTATCTCTGAGACGGGAGAGACCTTAGGAGTGATTATTGCTCCTGGTATCATCACTTCTCTTAATGGACTTATCCAGCAGACGGCTCAACTTACCGAAATAGAACTCATCCCGCCTAAGACAATTTTGGGTTTGGATACTATTTCGTGTATGCAGAGTGGTATTATTTACGGATATCTTGGTATGGTAGAGGGATTTATAGACAGAATCAATTCAGAAGTAGGTGGTAATTGCCTCGTAATAGGTACAGGAGGTGTATCTCATATCTATCAGCCACTTACAGATAAAATAAGTATTGTGGATAAACTACACACCCTAAAAGGACTTTATTTTTTAGGAAAAGATAAATGTTAAGGAGAATGAAAAAATATATATTACTAGGACTCCTATCGATAATATCCATTGTTTCTGCCCAACAAAGACGAGTACAAAGGGTGGGGATAGGTTTTATGAATGTAGAAAATCTTTGGGATATTTACCCATCAGCAGATTATATAGATGGTACTTTATTGCCGTCTAATCCTGCTTTTCATCGTTCGGTACCGATTGATTCGTTGAAATATTTGCCTATTACAGAGGAATATAAAGGTCAATGGGTAGATAAGAAATTATTTGGTAAAAAAGTCGTGAGAAAACAAGTCCTAAGTGATGATTTTACTCCAAATAGCCCTAAGGCTTGGACTAAAAAACGATATGACGAAAAATTAATCAGAATATCCAAGGTAATTGCCGATTTGGGTAGAGAATATACCAAAACAGCCCCAGTAATAGCAGGTCTTATAGAGGTGGAAAATCGCCAAGTTGTACAAGACCTTGTCCAGCAACCCGCATTGGTAAAATATGATTACGGAATTGCCCATTTTAATTCCTATGATCCACGAGGGATAGATGTAGCAATTATTTACCAAAAGAAAAGATTTGTACCGATAAGAATTTTTAAAAAGGAAGTTGTAAATTTTAATGAAGATGGAAAGCGAGAATATACCCGGGATATTTTAGTTGTCTATGGTGTTTTAGATGGCGAAAAAGTCGGTGTTTTGATGAATCACTGGCCTTCGCGTCGTGGAGGAGCATCTTCTGAACCGAAACGAAACATAGCTGGAAAAACCCTTAAAAATGTAATGGATGAACTCCGAAGCGAGATACCAAATGTAAAACTTATCGCTATGGGAGATTTTAATGATGACCCTGTTAATGAGAGCATAACAAAAATATTTAGGTGCTGAGGGTGAGGAGAAAAAAACTCAGTGAAGATAGACCCTATTTCAATCCAATGTGGAAATTATTCAAAAATGGTGTGGCTTCCTATGCATATCGAGATGGATTGAATATGTTTGACCAAATTATTATCAGTAAAAATTTGGTAAATTCACAAACTGAAGGCTATAAGATGTTCAAAACAGATATTTTTTTGCTCCGAAATATCTCATTACAGATTCGGGACAATACAAAGGGTATCCTTTTCGGGCGTGGGCAGGGGATATTTATCAAGATGGATATTCCGACCATTTTTCCAGCATTTATCGTTTTGCAAAGAGATATTATCAAATAAAAAAATACATAATTAGATGAATTATTTAGTTACGGGCGGAAGTGGTTTCATAGGCTCACATTTGATAGAAGAATTATTAAAAAAAGGACATTTTGTCATTAATATAGATAATTTTTGACAATTTTTACGATTATAAAATTAAAAATAAAAAAATACCTTAGAATCTGTTGGGCTGTCTCCTAATTTTGATTTTTACAAATGATAAAGAAAAAGATATAGAGATACTTCAATCCAAACTTGTAGATGTAGGGTTATATGAGTTTTATTATCAAGATATTAGGGATAAAAAGGGATTAGAGACTATTTTCCAAAAATATAAAATAGATATGGTGATTCATTTGGCAGCCTTGGCAGGGGTTCGCCCATCTATTGAGCGACCTATGGAGTATGTTGAAGTGAATATTTTAGGCTCTATGAATCTTTGGGAATTATGTAAGGATTATGGTATTAAAAAGTTTATTTGTGCTTCATCTTCAAGTGTTTATGGTAATAATGAGAAAATTCCATTTGCCGAAACAGACAATGTAGATAGACCAATTTCTCCCTATGCAGCGACAAAAAAATGTGGCGAAATATTAGGGCATACTTACCATCATTTGTATGATATAGATATGATTCAGTTGCGATTTTTTACGGTTTATGGTCCTCGCCAACGCCCAGATTTGGCAATTCATAAATTCGCAAAAATTATCTCCGATGGAGAAGAAATACCATTCTATGGTGATGGAACCACGGCTCGAGATTATACATTTGTCGAGGATATAGTAGATGGAATTACGAAGTCTATAGTCTATTTAGAAAATCATAACAAAGTATATGAGGTGCTTAATCTTGGTGAAAATCAAGTGGTTAGTCTAAAAGAAATGCTTGTTGAGATTGAAACCAATTTAGATAGAAAGGCAAAGCTAAATAGACTACCAATGCAGGCAGGAGATGTGCAGAAAACCAACGCTGATATTACCAAAGCAAAAAAAATGGTAGGCTATACACCAAAGACTAATTTCCAAAATGGCATAAAAAAATTTGTGGAATGGTTTTTGAGAGGGAGATAATATATGTTAAGTGAAGAGTAAAGTTTTTTTGGATAACTTCACAAATGATTTTTCTTAATTTTATTCAAATAAAATAAGAAAAATGTTTATTTTTTTGCAAATAATTAATATAATAAATATGTACTGGACATTAGAATTAGCATCTTATCTTAGCGATGCACCTTGGCCAATGACTAAGGCAGAACTTATAGACTATGCAATACGAACAGTGCCCCAATGGAAGTGGTAGAAAACTTACAAGCTATTGAAGACGAGGGGAAATCTACGAATCTATAGAAGAGGTTTGGAGTGATTACCCTACCGATGAGGATTTCCTTTGGAATGAAGATGAATATTAATTAAATAATCAAATAGGAAGGCAGAGAGATAGTTTTTCTGCTTTCTTGTGTATTTTAGAAATCAAAGAAAGTAGAAAAAAATATTCTTACAAAAACAGATAATATTATGAGTTTTTTTAAGTAGTATCCTTAAAAAGTTTTTTTGGGAGATAAAAAAATGCCAATGACTTAAAAAGAAGTAAAAAAAGGTAGTTGCAAAAATAAAAGTTGTAGAGCCACAAATCCAACAACTTACAGATGATGGATTGAGAGAAAAGACTTTGGAGTTCCAAGAAAAAATCAAAAGTGCATCGGCGAATGTAACTGCACAAATAGAAAAAATCCGTGAGGATATTTCTAAAACCGAAAATGTAGATGAAAAAGAAAACCTCTTTAATAGAGTAGAAATTCTGAAAAAAAGAAGCCTATGAATTAGAGGAAAAAGTCTTAACCAATATCCTCCCAGAAGCCTTCGCCTTAGTAAAAGAAACTGCCAGAAGATGGGCTCAAAATGGAGAAATAAGAGTAAAAGCCACCGATAGAGATAGAGAACTGGCAATGACCAAAGATTTCGTTTCTATTGATGGTGATACAGCTGTATGGCATAACCATTGGGATGCCGCAGGGGTGAAAGTACAATGGGATATGGTGCATTACGATACTCAATTTATTGGTGGGGTAGTGCTACACTCTGGTAAAATCGCCGAGATGGCAACAGGGGAAGGTAAAACTTTGGTAGGAACTTTGCCAATATACCTTAATGCATTACCAAAAAGAGGGGTACATGTCGTTACTGTGAATGACTACCTTGCAAAAAGAGACTCCGCTTGGATGGGACCTTTATACCAATTTCATGGATTGACGATTGATTGTATAGATAACCATCAACCGAATTCCGATGCTCGTAGAAAGGCCTATAATTGCGATATTACTTACGGAACAAATAATGAATTCGGGTTTGATTACCTTCGGGATAATATGGTTACAAAATCCGAAGAACTTGTACAAAGAGAACTTAACTTCGCTATTGTGGATGAGGTGGATTCCGTATTGATTGATGATGCAAGAACTCCGCTAATTATCTCTGGACCAGTACCACAAGGTGATAGACACGAGTTTGACCTACTGAAACCTTCCGTTGATAGAATTGTAGAAGTACAGAAAAAAACAATCTCCGCTATCTTCAATGAGGCAAAAAAATTAATAGCCTCAGGAAATACAAAAGATGGAGGATTCAAACTCCTTCAAGCATATAGAGGGTTACCAAAAAATAGACAACTCATCAAATTCCTCTCCGAAAATGGAAATAGAGCTCTACTCCAAAAGGTAGAAGCTCAATATATGCAAGATAACAATCGCGATATGCCTATCGTAGATAGAGACCTCTATTTTGTGATTGATGAAAAAAATAATCAGGTAGATTTGACTGATAAAGGTGTAGAGTATATGTCCCAAGGTAATTCTGACCCAAATTTCTTCGTATTGCAAGATATCGGAACAGAAATTGCCGAGCTGGAAGCTAAAAACCTCTCCAAAGAAGAAGAATTCGAACAAAAAGAAAAACTATTTGCTGATTTTGCTGAAAAATCCGAACGAATTCATACCCTAAGTCAATTACTAAAAGCATATACCCTCTTTGAAAAAGATGGAGAATATGTAGTGATGGATGGCGAGGTGAAAATCGTAGATGAGCAAACAGGTCGTATTATGGAAGGGCGTCGTTATTCTGACGGACTACACCAAGCTATAGAAGCAAAAGAAAGTGTGAAAATTGAGGCTGCTACACAGACTTTTTGCTACCATTACTCTACAAAAATTATTTCCGTATGTATAACAAACTTGCGGGAATGACAGGTACCGCTGAAACAGAAGCAGGCGAGTTCTGGGAAATATATAAATTAGATGTAGTGGTGATACCTACTCATAGACCTATTCAAAGACATGATAGACACGATTTAGTATATAAAACCAACCGCGAAAAATACAATGCTGTAATTGAGGAAATAGAAAAATTAACTTCCGCAGGGCGTCCCGTATTGGTCGGAACAACCTCGGTGGAAATATCTCAACTTCTCTCTAAGGCATTGAGTTTGAGGAAAATCTCTCACCAAGTGCTTAATGCGAAGCTCCATAAAAAAAGAAGCGGAAATTGTAGCCGAAGCAGGGCGTGCAGGTGTGGTAACCATCGCTACCAATATGGCAGGGCGTGGTACCGATATCAAACTTTCAAAAGAAGTAAAAGAAGCAGGTGGACTTGCTATTATCGGAACAGAAAGACACGACTCTCGCCGTGTAGATAGACAATTAAGAGGGCGAGCGGGAAGACAAGGAGACCCAGGAAGCTCCCAATTCTATGTATCCTTAGAAGACAAACTAATGAGACTCTTTGGCTCCGAAAAGAATTGCTAAAAATGATGGATAGATTAGGACACAAGGAAGGAGAGGTTATCCAGCACTCTATGATTACAAAAATCAATAGAAAGAGCCCAGAAAAAAGTAGAAGAAAATAACTTCGGTATTCGTAAAAGATTACTTGAGTATGATGATGTAATGAACAAGCAGAGAGATGTAATCTATAAACGAAGAAAAAATGCCCTCTTCGGAGAGAGATTAGAATACGATATCGTTAATATGATTTTTGATGTCGCACTCTCTATTGTTGAGAAAACCAAAGCTGAGGATAGTTTCAAAGATTTTGAGTTTGAGGTTATTAAATATTTTATGATGGAATCTCCAATCACCGAAGACGAATTCAAAAATAAATCAGTGAAAGAATTGACAGACAAACTCTTCAAATCTGCTGAGGAATTCTATCATACTAAATTGAAGATGATGAAGGATAAGGCATTCCCAATCATTACGAATGTATTCCAAACACAAGGAAATATGTTCCGCGATATTCAGGTGCCATTCTCTGATGGTCATAAACAACTAACGATTGTTACCAACCTCGAAAAAGGCGTACCAAACTGAGTGTAATAGTCTTATTATTGATTTTGAGAAAAACATAACGCTCTCTATTATCGATGATAATTGGAAACAGCACCTTAGAGAGATGGATGACCTTCGTCGCTCTTCACAAGGAGCTGTCTATGAACAAAAAGACCCGCTCATTATCTACAAGCAGGAATCTTTCCACTTATTTAGTGAGATGATTGATAAGATGAATAAAGAGGTTATTTCGTTCCTATTCAGAAGTGAAATTCCAGCATAAAAACGAATAAAATTAGTCATTCCCAAATGGAATGGCTAATTTTTTTAACTATTTTGATAGAAATAGAGTTAATTTTATTGAAAAAAATATATTGATTTTTTTAATGCAAAAAAAGCGTTGGATATTCATTAATATATAACATTAATTATTATGAAATTATTTATTTTACTAAAAAAATTATAATTTGTTGATAATTAGTATTTTGCATTATATATGGCAATTTTAATAGTTATGATATTAATAAAATTTAATAAATTTTTAGCAATAAAGTAATAATAGTTGAAAAAGTATCGATTTATTTAAAAAAATGGTTAAAAATAATATTTTTTTAGTAAAAAAAGTGAGAAATATTTTTGTTATATCAAATAAAAATAATCATATTTGTAAAAAAATTTAATGTTAAATAAATCATAAAAAAATTAATTCAATGGGAGCGAATTTTAAAGTGCTGGGTGCTGGTGCGATATTCTTTTTAGCGAGCCAGTCGTTGATAGCACAAGTTAAGAAAAGTGATTCCACGAAGACAAAAGACATTGAGGAGGTGGTTCTTGTGGGATATACGCGAGTGAAGAAGGACGATTATGTAGGGACGGCTTCTAAAGTAGATAATAAATCTATTGAGACAAAAGCTGTATCTAATATTTCTCAAGCCTTAGCGGGAGAATCTGCGGGGGTGAGAGTGATAAATACTTCTGGACAACCAGGTTCAGAGGCTACGATTCGTATTAGAGGTTTTGGTTCGGTAAATGGGAACAGATCGCCATTATATGTATTAGATGGAGTGCCATATACAGGAAATATATCAGCGATTAATCCAGATGATATAGAATCTACAGTAATATTGAAAGATGCTACGGCGACCTCTGTGTATGGTGCTCGTGGTGCAAATGGGGTAGTGTTATTGACGACTAAAAAAGGTCGTGCAAATCGCTCTTCTATCCAGTTGGAGTCTAAAATTGGTTATAACTTTGACTTGCTCCCAAGATATGAAACGATTAAATCTCCAGAGACTTATATAGGTCTCGCTTGGGAAGCGTTATTTAACAATGCTAAGCAACGAGGTCATGATGATAGAAACGCAGCAACTTGGGCAAGTAATAACCTATGGGGGGATAATGGAATTAATCCAAAATATAATCTATGGGGAGTACCAGGTTCTAGCCTTATAGACCCTACAACAAGAACTGTAAGAGCAGGTATAAAAAGAAAATATGACCCAGAGAGATGGGAGGATTATGCCTTCCAAACTTCGGTTCGTTCCGAGCATAACTTGAGCATCAGTGGAGGGTCCGACAAGACTACTTACTACACGGGTATTGGATACTTAAAAGATGAGGGATATTCCTTAAATACCAGCTATGAAAGATATTCAGGTAGATTAAACTTGACTCATAAGGCAAAAACCTTGGCTTACAGGTGAGTTTAACTTGGGTTATACTTTCGTGAAGTCTCGTGCTAATGGGCAAGAATCAACATCAAATAATATATTTTGGGTAACAGATGGTATGCCAGCTATCTATCCATTATTTGAAAGAGATGAAAATGGAAATAAAATAATAGACCCTTACTTTGGTGGATATAAATATGATTATGGTATAGGTAGAGGTTACTCTTCACTAACCAACGCTGTGGGATTTGCAACTTATGATAGAATGAACAGAACGAGACATGAGGTGAATTCCAACTTTTTCTTAAAGGCTGATATCTTAAAAGGATTAAGTTTTGAAACGAGAATTGGTGGGCAATTTTATAGTCATAATACAGATGATTATTCTAACCCATATTATGGGTCTGAAGCTCCGAGTGGTGGCCTATACAAAGGTAGAAATGAATCTTTCTCTTATAACTGGAACCAATTGTTAAGATACCAAAATAGATTCGGAAACCACGGAGTACAAGCATTCGTTGCTCACGAAAGTAATAGCGATGAGGATAGAATATTAAGAGCAGAGAAAAAAGGATTGATTATCCCAAGTGGTACGGAATTTAGCAACGCTATTACGATATCAAGTCTTAATTCCTATATAAATAACTTTACATTAGAGAGTTATTTCGGGCAGGTAGCTTATGATTTTGCTAATAAATATTTCTTGACAGCATCAGCAAGGAGAGATGGTTCATCAAGATTCTTGAATGATAAATGGGACAACTTCTGGTCTGCTGGGGCAGCTTGGATAGTGAGTAAAGAAAGCTTCCTAAGAGGAAATAGTTTCTTCAGAAATGTGAAGTTGAAGGCAAGTTATGGTACTGTGGGAGACCAAGGTGGTGTGGGATATTATCCTGGTTATAGCGTTTATGACCCTGCTAACTTTATGGACCTACCAGCAGCGTCTTTCAATAGAATAGGTTATCCAAATCTTACTTGGGAAAAGTCTAAAATTTTCCAAGCAGGTGCTGAGCTAACATTGTTTAGCAACAGAGCATTAGAAATCTCAGTAGATTATTACAATAAAACTACTGACCAACTTATCTTTGATAACAGATTGGCACCATCTACTGGAAATGCTGTGGTAAAAGTCAATGAAGGGAGATTGGTAAATAAAGGTTTTGAATTTAATGTAGTTGGACATATTATTAATAAGAAAGATTACTTCTTGGATTTATCAATCAATGGAGAAATCATTACTAATAAACTTAAAAGCTTACCTATTGACCCAAGTACAGGCTTAGAGAAAGTGATAGACCTATCCGAATCTGGCTACGGTAGAGCAGTGGGGCATAGTATCTATGATTACTATATGAGAGAATATAGAGGGGTGAATTCGGCCAATGGTAGAGCTCAATGGACAATGCATTATGAAGATAAGAATGGCAACAATTCTTATGATAGTGGAGAGGAAATTAATTCACTATACGAATATCAAAGAGCTAATCCAAATGCTAAAATCTCTGAAACTCTTACTGAGGTATATTCTAATGCAACACAAAAATTTGTAGGGAAATCTGTAATCCCAGATGTGAGAGGAGCTTTCAGCCTAAGAGCAGGATACAAAGGATTCTCTATCAGTGCTCAAATGTTGTATAGCCTTGGTGGATATGCTTATGATAGTGTGTATGCAGGATATATGGAGAACTCTAAAATCGGTACAACCAACTGGCATAAGGATATGCTAAATAGATGGCAAAAAGAAGGAGATGTAACAGATATACCAAAATTGTCTCACCAAGCAGAGGGAGAAACAGATTTTGCTGACCAATCTACACGCTTCCTTACAAAAAAACAGATTATTTAGTATTGAATAATGTGAGCCTTAGCTACGAATTACCAAAAGATTTGGTAAGAGATTTAGGACTTACAGGATTATCATTCAATGTAACTGGTGATAACCTTTGGATTGCAACAGCAAGAAAAGGATTCAATCCAACAACATCAGAGACAGGAGGGTCTAGTTCGTATAGATATAACCCATTATCTAACTTTACATTTGGTGTGAAAGTAAATTTCTAATTTAAAATTTTGAACAAGACAATGAAAAATAAAATAATATTAGCCTCTCTATTGGCTACATTATCTCTTTCGGTTACATCTTGTAGAGAAGAGTATCTACAATCGGAGCCTACATCAACATTATCAAACCCGCCTGCTCAGGCTAAGTTATATGGACTATATCGTATGATGATTACCCCAGGTACGGGAGGGGCATCGAAAAGACATGATGACTTTGGTCAAAAATCATATGATATCTATATGGATATGTTGTCTTCGGATATGGCACTTGCAAATGCAGGATATGGTTGGTATAGAGATATAGCGGGATATGTAGTTACGGATAACTATACAAGTACAGAAAACTATATTCCTTGGAGATATTATTACAGATTAATTGCTGGTGCTAATGAAGTAATACAAGGCCTTGGAGGTAATGATGCTAATCCTACGGGAGAGCAAAAATATTCAATGGCACAAGCAAAAGCATTGAGAGCGTATGCATACTTCTATTTGTTGCAACTATATACTAATCAATATGAACCAAATTCGGAAACCAATTCTATTCCATTGTATTTGGATACAAGTGTAGTAGCAAAGCCAAAGGCTAAACAATCAGAAGTATATGCCCAAATCGTAAAAGATTTAAAATATGCTGTGGATAATCTCAGTGGATTTGAAAGAAAAAATAAAGGGATTATCAATAAATATGTAGCAGAAGGTCTTTTGGCCTATACCTATGCCGCTATGGGAGAAAATGATAAAGTATTGCCTCTTGCACAAGATATTATTAATAATGGTGGATTTACACTTACAAGTAGAGAAGAATGCGCTTACTACGACCATAAAGGTACAGGTACGCCATCAGGAGGAGGATTTAATGATGTGAATACACCAAGTTGGATGTGGGGATATGATATCACTTCGCAAGCAAATATCGAATTGGTAAGCTTCTGGGGACATATGGACGACTTCTCCTATGGATATGCTTGGGCTGGTGGCTATAAAGCAATGGATGAAAACCTCTACAATCAAATAGAGGCAGGAGATATCAGAAAACAGCAATTTCCTGCAAACTATCAGGCTACACCAAGAGATACAAGACACTATCAGCCTGTTAATAAATTTTTCTCTGCATCGGGTAGAGAGCGTGGTGCTCAAAGGGTAATTGTTTCCGATTATGTGTTTATGAGAGTAGATGAATTCTATATCTTAGGTGCCGAAGCAGCTGCTAAAACTGGAAATCTTACTGAGGCAAAACGATTGATTTCTGAACTTATCAAAAAGAGATTTAGTGATGCTACTGTAAGTGCAGAACTTACAAAAATTAATGGGCTCTCCCAAGACGACCTATTGAAGTATATCTACCTCAATACTCGTATTGAACTTTGGGGCGAGGGGAAATCTTATTTATCAATGAAGAGAAATCATCTTTCCGTAACGAGAGGTTCTAATCATATATCTCATAAAGGAGAGACATTCACTTCTACGGATAGTAGATTGACGCTTGATATCCCACAATCGGAAATAAACAATAATCCGTATATTAAAAAAATAAAAATATTTTTTTATATAAAAGAGCCTTTTTGTAAGGCTCTTTTTTTATTACAAAAAAGTGTAAAGTTTAATAATTTTTGCACTTATTTTTTTCATATAAATATAAATTAGAGATTTGATAATATATGATATTAATCATTATTATAATGTCAAAAATGCAATATGCGTATAAAAATATTGATTATCAATTTAAAATAAAATGTTAATACAATTTATATAATTAAAATATCATAAAAAAATTAGTAGATAAAAAAATAAAATGTTATTAATGTATATAAAATGTGTTTTTTTGAAAGAAAAAGTAAATAATAGTGTGTTTTTTTATAAAAAAATAATTTTTGGAAATATTTGGTCATATTGAAAAATTATTCTCAATTTTTGTTCCCAATAAAGTGTTAAATAAATTTTAAAAAAATTAATTGAATGAGTGCGAAATTAAAGGTGCTGGGAGCTGGTGCTATATTCTTCTTAGCAAGCCAGTCATTGGTAGCACAAGTGAAAAAAAGTGACTCTATAAAAACGAAAGAACTAGAAACGGTTGTTTTGTTGGGGGTTACAAAGAAGAAAGCCTCTGAAGCTGTCGGAAACTCAGTACAGCTTTCGAGTAAAGATGTAAATTCGCCTGCAATTGTTTCTGTGGATCAAGCGTTGCAAGGTAAGACTCCAGGGGTAGTAGTCAATACCTCATCTGGTACGCCAGGGTCTCAACAAACTGTAATGGTAAGAGGTATGGGGTCTATCAGTAGTAGTAACGACCCTCTCTATGTGATTGATGGTGTGCCAGTAGAAAATGGAGATGTAGGTCCGAGTGTTACAGGTTCTACTATCTCTACATTGGCGAGTATCAATAGCCAAGATATTGAGAGTATTACTGTGTTAAAAGATGCCTCTGCAACGGCGTTGTATGGTGCAAGAGGGTCTAACGGGGTAATCGTAATCACTACCAAAAATGGTAAAAAAGGTAAAACGAAGTTTAACCTAAGTTCTGCTGTTGGTTTCCAAAATGATGCTTACTTCAAAAGAAGATTTCTTACGGGAGAACAGAGATTTGATTTGCTAAAAGTAGCAGTTTCTAATGCTTTCGGTGTGCCAGTAGAAAATGCGGGAGATGTTATTCTTGAAAATGAATTGGCAGGTGCTAACTTATGGGTAAATAGAGGTAGAGTATCTACTAATTGGTATGATACGCTTACGAATAAAAATGCTTCTCTATACAATGTAGATTTTTCTGCTTCTGGTGGTGATGATAAAGGAACTTTCTATGCATCGTTAGGGTATAATAGAACGGAACCAACGATTAAGGTTGCGAATCCATTCCAAAGGATAGCAGGTTTATTGAAAGTAACAAGAAAACTCACCGATAGGATTAACTTCGAAGGGTCTGTGAATGGTTCTTGGGTATCTCAAAATCCTATTAATGAGCAGAGTTCTTACTTGTCAAACCCGTATTTAACAAGGGCATTGGCATCTCCTTGGGCTAATCCATACAATGAAGATGGCTCTATTAATATTGATACATTTATAAAATATGGAGGTGCACAAAACTATTTGTATTTCAAGGAAAATGATGTAAAAAGACAAACATTATTGAGAGGGTTGGTAAATGCCAAGGTAGATTACAAAATATTGAAAGATTTGGTATTCGCGACAAGAGTGAATTTGGACTATACCTCCCTAATATACAAAGGGTATGATAACAGAACTTATGGGCAGACAGCTAGCCAAGGAGGAAATGGGGAGCAGGCTATTACTAATGCATATGCTTGGGTAGTGCAAAATTCCTTAACTTATAAGTTTGGCTTTGGGTCTCATAACTTTAATGTGTTGGCAATGCACGAATATCAAAAATATCAGCAATATGGTTTGAGTGGAAGCGGACAAGGATTTTCGGCTGATGGGTTGACTAATTTGGCATCGACATCAAAAAATAAGAATACAAATTCTACATATAGTGACTATGCTAACCTTTCCTATTTAGGAATGCTTACCTATAACTATGCTAATAGATTAATCCTTGATGGTAGTATCAGACGAGAGGGGTCTTCTAAATTTGCACCTTCTAATAGATTTGGTACATTCTGGTCAGTAGGTGGAGCTTATAACCTACACAAAGATGTATTATCTGATATCTTTAATGAGTTGAAACTAAGAGCTTCTTATGGGGTTACAGGTAACTCTAATATCACTTCAAATGTATATCAAAGGCTACTTTCTTATACCTCAAATTATGATGATAATGGAGCGATTAATCCATCTTCTTTGGGTAATGAAAAACTTACTTGGGAAAAGAATAAAACCTTTGATGTAGGTATTAATTTTGCATTGTTAAACAGAAGGTTGTCAGGTTCCGTAGCATACTATAACAAATATACTTACGACCTATTGCTTGATGCACCGCTGTCAAGAACTACAGGTTTTGAGTCTCAACCAATGAATGTAGGAGCAATAACCAATAGAGGTATCGAGGCATTGTTGAGCTATGATATTTTCCGAAATGAAAACTTTACTTGGAATATATCTGCTAATATTGCTACCGTAAGAAACCGCGTAAATGACTTGGTAAGAGATACCGAAGGTAACATTATAAGTCCGTTGTCTGGTGATGCTTTAGACCAAAAAAATGTTGAAATAGGCAAGGATTTCGGCTTTTGGTATATGCCAACATGGGCTGGGGTAAATGTACAAACTGGTGCTCCAGAATGGTATAAAAACGGAGTAGATGGAGAAAGAACATCTAACTATGCAGAGGCTCAAAGAACATATCAAGGTTCTGCGATTCCTAAATATACAGGTGGTGTTTCTACTCATATTGAATACAAAGGATTATTCTTAGATGCATCCGTGTATTTCTCTGGAGGAAACAAAGTATATGAAGATATCGCAAGACTCTATATGAGAACGAATGATTTTACATTGGCAAGATTCAATGGCTCTGATGAACTATTAAATGCTTGGAGACAACCTGGTGATGTAACCAATGTACCAAAACTTGTATTTGGAGAAACTAACAACTTTGATCAAGAATCTTCAAGACACTTATATGATGGTACTTTCGCAAGATTAAGAGATGTTACATTAGGATATAACTTACCATCTAAATTCCTAAGCGAAATAGGAATAGAAGGAGTAACATTCACTGTGAAAGCAACAAATATATATACTTGGGTGAAGGATAAAAACCTAAAATTGGACCCAGAAACATCTAATAACAATATTATGAATACAGGGGTGATAAGGCTGACAGCTCCACCTGTAAAATCTATAATATTTGGTGTTAATTTAAAATTCTAAAAGATAATGAAAAGAATAATATATTTAGCAATAGCATTAGGGACTACATTCCCATTGCTGAACTCTTGTAGAGAATCTGCATTAGAACCTACATTGGCACAAGACAAACCAGTAGAGGGTAATGTAAATACAGCAGAGGCACTGAGAGGTATCCTTAATGGTGCATACGACAAAATGGCGGAGACTAATTATTACGGAAGGGATATTATCATATTAAATGAAGTGAGAACAGATAATGCTTTTTCAGCTGGTAAGACAGGAAGATTCCGAGAAGTAGGGCAACTTAATACTATCAATACTACGTTAGAAATTAGCGGATTTTGGTCCAAAGCATACGAAGTAATTGTTAATGCCAATGTAGTAATCAACGCCAATGCTTCTGGCGATCAAGCAACGATTAACCACTACAAAGGCGAGGCGTATGCACTGAGAGCCTTGGCACACTTCGATTTATTGAGAATCTATGGTCAACAAAATGTAGATGGTGGAGGTATGTCGGCATTAGGAGTTCCTTATGTGAAAAATTATGGAGAAAAATCTCTCCAAAAAGGAATACCGTGCAGGAAGTATATGATAATGCAATGACGGACTTAGACCAAGCAATATCTTTACTTTCAGCTAGTAAAGACGATAAAACTAAACACTATATTACTACCAATGCCGCAAAAAGCAATCAAAGCAAGAATAGCATTGTATTTCAAAAAATACGATATAGCTAAAAAATATGCTAAGGAAGTGATTGATAGCGGAAAATATAGCGTAGCGACATCCAAAGCTTTTGCAGATACATTTACCACAGATTCTACAGCTAACCAAATTTTCTCCATTGCAAATAGTGGTATTGACAATAGAAATATAAATAGCTTGGCGTCTATCTATACAGAAACAAGTGAAAAATTCGTACGGAGATATAGAATTCTTGAGAGACCTATATTCTAAATATGAAACAGGGAGATGTGAGAAGAAAAATTGTTTTGCTGTGAGTGGTTCGGCTATTAATAAGGCTAATCCAGAGAGATATAGATGTATAAAAATACACTGACACGAGTGCTATAGGCTCATACGATATTCCAGTGATTAGATACGAGGAAGTAGTGCTAATCTACGCTGAGGCACTTCTACAAACAGGAGATTCTGCTACGGCTCTTACTTATTTGAATCAAATAGCAAGTAATAGAGGAGCTACGAAATATTCATCTGCTACACTAGACAATATCTTACTCGAAAGAAGAAAAAGAATTTGCAGGTGAAGGATTCCGTTTTTGATGACTTGATGAGAGCGGAAAAAGACTTACCAATAGTAGATGCTACACTCCAAAAAAATATGGTAGAGGAACGAGCAAGAGTGAGTCAGTTCCTTATGGAGATCCGAAACTTGGTATTCCAATTCCATTAACGGAGTTGAAAGCAAATCCTAATATCAAACAAAAATAAAGGTTACTAATTAAAAATATTTTTGTTAATTGAGTAGCAAGAACCCATTCGGGTTCTTGCTTTTTATTTTAAGTATAAAAATTCCTATTTTTTTGTAAAAAGATTTTAAGAAAAATGTTAGAAGATAAAAAAATACAACTTACGCCAGTTTCTCAGTTAGGAGAGTTTGGACTTATTAAGCATATTACTAAACATTTTGAAATAAAAAAATGATACTACAATATTTGGTGTGGGTGATGATTCGGCAATTCTCAATCCACAGGGATGCTTGTTTCAACCGATATTTTAGCGGAGGGAGTTCATTTTAATTTAGGATATGCTCCATTGAAACATTTGGGGTATAAATCCGTTGTTGTAAATTTATCGGATATTGTAGCAATGAATGCTACTCCAAGCCAAATTTTTGGTATCCATAGCTGCTTCTAATAGATTCCTCGTAGAGGCATTTGATGAGTTATATGCAGGAATAGAATTAGCTTGCAAACGATATAATGTGGATTTGGTAGGAGGGGATACTACAAGCTCACAGTCGGGGTTAGTGATAAGTATCACAGCTATTGGCTTTGAAAATGAAGAAAATATTATAAAGAGAAGCGGAGCAAAGCCAAACGATTTATTGGTCGTAACAGGAGATTTAGGAGGAGCCTATATGGGCTTGCAAATTTTGGAAAGAGAACATCAAGTGTTTTTGGTAAATCCTAATATGCAACCTGAAATGGACGGCTACGATTATATCTTAGAGCGACAACTAAAACCAGAGGCTCGAACTGATATTAAAACCAAATTAGCAGATTTAGGTATAAAACCAACTGCGATGATAGATATCTCCGATGGATTAGCTTCCGAAATATTGCATATTTCCGAACAGAGTAAGGTGGGATTTCGCCTCTATGAGGAGAAAATACCAATGGATGAACTCACGATAATGACAGCAGAAGAATTTAATCTTAATCCTATAATGACAGCACTCTCTGGTGGAGAAGATTACGAGTTACTATTTACCATATCGCAGGGAGATTATGAAAAAATTAAAAATCATCCAGATTTCACTGTTATAGGATATGCAGTCGATATTTCTCAGGGTAATTATATGGTGCTTCGTGGTAGTAATGAACTTTCAGAAATAACGGCACAAGGATGGAAGCATTTCAAATAAAAAAATAATTATGATACAATTTATTTTTGAAAATATAGAAGAATTTCTCCTCCCAAATAGAGTAGAGGAATGGATAGAACAACTTATCAGTACGGAAGAAAAAAAAACAGGAAATATCAACTATATTTTTTGTGATGACGAATATCTCTTGAAGGTTAATCAAGATTTTTTTGAATCACGACTATTACACAGATGTCATTACCTTTGATTATGTGAAAGGAAAAAAACCATCAGTGGAGATATATTCATCTCTATCACAAGGATAAAGGAAAATGCTATTACACTTTCTGATAATGATTTTGAGCGAGAATTGATTCGGGTATTGGCTCACGGTGTGCTGCACTTATGTGGCTATAAAGACAAATCTGAAGGCGACCAAAAAATAATGAGAGCTAAGGAAAATTTTTACATAGACCGATTTTAATACTAAATTAGAAAAAAACCATTTTCGATACAATAAAAAGAGAATTAATGAGTTATAATTTTTAAGATGAAGAAAAATCGTATATGTATTCCTCGGGCTTGTTGTGGCGTTCTCCTGCTCGCCTACCAATAGAACTCAACCGAAGAAATTAGGAATTAAAAAAATATTGCTTACTATAATACTCTTTTTAATGGCGAACAAGCCTTAGAAGCAGCAATAAATAACAAAAAAAAGGAGCATAAAGATAATTTCTATGCTCCGTATATTCGTGTTCTTACCACTGAAAATCAATTTGGAGAAGAGCAAAGTATGGATAGCAAGGCAAGATCGTTTTTTATGCCGAATGAGAGAAGAACATCGCAGATGGCGACTCCTATCCATATCGCTGCAATGAAAGCCCAGAAGACCACAGCAAAATACTCTGTACTGAAAAATGGGGAAGAGAGGAATAAAACGATTTTTGATGCACAAATCCTCTTAGCGAAATCGTATTTGCTTCAAAACAAACCCTTGGAGGCCTTAGATGCCCTTAATTATATCTTTACTTATATGCCAAAACACAAAAAAATTTGCTTACAGCAAAAATCTATCAGGCGAAGGCATATGCAGATTTGAAGGACTATTATAAGGCAGAAGAGATTTTCGCTGAGGTAAAGGAAAACTCAAAATTAAGAAAAAAGCAAGCCAAATTATTATCTATTTACTTTGCGGAAACATTACTGCAAGATAATAAAAAAAGAAGAGGCCGTAAGTGAATTAGAAAAATGCCTATCTACTTAATAAAAAAATAAAGTTTTTGAGAAGTAGAATTGCTTTTTTTGAGAGGGCAAATTTTTACGAGATTTAGGGGCGGAATAAAGAGTCAATGGAGAGTTTCGTAACTGCCTATAAATATGCTAATGATTTTGATTTTGAAGTGAAATCTCAGTTGGAAATAGCTAAAAGTTTTACACCATCAGACGACTATGAAAGTCTGAAAAATCACCTTGAAACCATCAGTAAAAAGGGAATCTATGCATCGCGTAGAAACGAATTTTATTATGCTTTAGGATTGATTGCAAAAACTGCTGGACACAGAGAGGAGGCATTGAAATATTTTGTAAAAGGGTTGAAATTGAAAGAACAAGTCTCCTCTGATCCACAAATTCGCGGGATGCTATATCGAGAGGTCGGAAAAGATTATTTTGATAAAGACGATTTCATTTCGGCAGCGGCTTATTATGATTCGGCTTTGACAGTGATGTCTTATCGACCAATCCGCACAGAGTTGGAGAGTATCAGTAAAAACCTCAAAAAATTCACAAAAAATTATTATCTCATCAAAAAAAATGACAGCATCTTAGCCCTCACCAAAATGTCTCGTAATGAGCAGGAAGCATTTTTTGAGAAGAAAATTAAGCTACTGAGAGAACAAGAGGGAAAGGAGGAACGCCAACGATTGCTAGCAGAACGAAATAAGGGATTTGATGAGGGAGACTATAACGTAAACTCTGTTTTCAATAGAAATAAAGAACAAAATATCCCTGATTATACGAGTACCAAAGGGAGTTTCTATTTTGCTAACCAAAGTGTGGTAAGTAAGGGGAAAACAACCTTTAAGCAAGTGTGGAGAAATCGTGCGTTGGCAGACAATTGGCGATATTCCCAACGGATGCAGACTATAGAGGATACCAAAAAAATACAGCAATGGGGAGACTCTCTACCAAGGATCCTCGCCGTTTTGAAGCGAGTTTTTATATAGAGAAAATCCCAACCGATAAGGAGAAAATTTTGGCACTGAAAAAAGACCGAGATACGGCAAGTTTAGGATTGGGGCTGATGTATGAAAATCTCTTTGCCAAGACTGATGAGGCTACTAAAACTTTGTTTAATTTGATGGAAAGCCAACCAGAAGATGATGTAAAATTGCAGGCGTTGTATCATATTTTTTTGCAATGAATTATAAAAAAATCCTCAACCAACAGAGCGTGCTAAATCGTTAATATTGAGGGATTTCCCAAATACTCCTTATGCTGAATATGTGAAGTCGCCACTATCTAATGACCTTTCTTCAGCAGACAAGGAGGTGGAGAAAGTATATCAGGAAGCTTATCAATTATATAAAGAAGAAAAATTTGAACAAGCAAAAACCAAGATTGAGAAAATCATTAGTAAGCATTCTGATGATACTTTGATGCCGAAGCTAGAATTGTTACAGGCCTTCATCGTTGGAAAAAAATGGCAGGTAAAAAAATGAGATGTTGTCTCGTCTGCAACAAATTGCTCTAAGCTACCCAAATACTGAGGAAGGTAAGCGTGCGGTCGATTTGTTGAAATCGTTAGGGGAGGAGAAAAAAGAAAAACCAAAGAAGGAAAAGAAACCGTCGCTGATGGAGCATCAGCAAATGCAGGAAGTTCAGTTGGAAAATTATGGTGTCGATGTGGATATGGAGTCAGATCCTCTTTATCAATAGAAAAGCATAAATTAATAGAAAAGGTAGTCTTTCTCATACGAGATGGCTACCTTTTTTACTAAAAAACTGATTTTATGGATGATTAAAAATAGGAATAATCATAATTTAACTTATTAATAATGATTAAATATAACAAAAGTGTAGATGATTAATTATTAATATATAATGTTTTTAAATTAAGTAATGTATATTAAAAAAATAACATATTTAACTAAAAAAATAAATAAAAATATAGATACTTGTATTCATTAAAAATAATTAGAGAAATATTTGGTGATGTTGAAAAATGTTTTTTTCAATTTTGTTACACTAAAATGTTAAATAAATCTATAAAAACTAATTTGATGAGTACTAAACTACGAGTGTTGGGGAGCTGGTACGATATTTTTCTTAGCAAGCCAGACGATAACAGCACAAATAAAACAAAGTGATTCCACAAAGACAAAAGAATTAGAAGAGGTTGTTTTGTTAGGAGTAACCAAGAAGAAGACCTCCGAAATGGTAGGGAACTCCGTGCAATTGTCTAATAAAGACGTGAGTTCTCCTGTGAATTTATCTTTAGACCAAGCTCTACAAGGGAAGGCACCGGGGGTGATGATAACCACTACATCGGGTACGCCGAGGTCTCAGCAATCGGTAATTATCAGAGGGGTGGGGTCTATTGGGACGAGTATATCTCCGTTATATGTGATAGATGGTGTCCCTGTGGTTACGGGGAATGTGAGCGGTACAAAGGGCTCATCTCTATCTACCTTGGCGAGTATCAATGTGAGGGATATAGAGAGTGTCACAGTACTGAAAGATGTTTCGGCGACGGCTCTCTATGGTGCGAGAGGGTCTAATGGGGTGATTGTAATCACTACCAAGAGTGGTAGAAGTGGAGTGACGAGATTTAGTCTTGATACCTCCATTGGGTTCCAAAATGATGCATATATTAAGAGAAAAGCTCTCACGGGTGACCAAAGATACGATTTGCTAAAAATAGCTTATGCCAACGGAAATAATCTATCTATTGAGGATGCTGAGAAGGAGATTCTTGACCAAAACTTGGGTGGAGTGAAGAATTGGATAAAAGCGAATCGCCATAATGTGGATTGGACAGAAATTGTCCAAAACAAAAATGCCTCTCTCTATAATGTGGATTTCTCTGCATCTGGTGGTGATGAGCGAGGAACTTTCTATGCATCGTTAGGATATAATAGAACAGAACATACGGTGAAGGTTAAAGGGCCTTTTGAAAGAGTTACAGGACTCTTAAAAGTAACCCGAAAACTTACCGATAGACTTAATTTTGAAGGGTCGGTGAATGGCTCTTGGGTATCCCAATATCCTATAATGGAGAATGGTGCCAATCTAAATAATCCCTATGCGTTGCGATTCTTAGGTTCGCCGTGGGCAAATCCATATAACCCTGATGGTTCGTATAATCTTACTTCTTTTGAGGAAATGACGAGCTTGAATAATTACCCTTATCTCGTGGAGAAAGATTTAATGAACCAAAATCTCCTCCGCGGATTAGTTAATACGAAAGTAGATTATGAAATATTGAAGGATTTGGTATTTGCTACTAAGGTTAATTTAGACTATCAATCCGTAATCTACAAGCGGTATGGTAACCGTCACCACGGTAGATATGCACCACAAGGTGGTAATTCTGAGCAGAATATCGCTAATACTTACAATTGGGTGATACAGAATTCATTAGCTTATAAATTCCATTTTGATAAACATAGAATCAATTTATTAGCAATGTATGAATATCAAAAAAATCAGGATTATACATTATTAGGAACGGGAGATAAATTCCCTGCTGATGACCTAATGAATTTGGCTTCGGTATCTACCAATAAAGATGTAAGCTCTACATACAGCAATTGGATAAATATTTCATATTTGGGGACATTTTCCTATAATTATGCCAATAAATTAATATTAGATGCGAGTATCCGAAGCGAAGGGTCTTCTGTATTTGCTCCGCATCATAGATTTGGTACTTTTTGGTCAGTTGAGGGTGCTTACAATATGCATAGAGATTTTTCTTAGTGATGTATTTAATGAGCTAAAATTAAGAGCCTCTTATGGAGTTACTGGTAACTCGGGCATTGGTATTAATCAATATCAACGATTATTGACTTATGGTACTGAGTATGAACAAAATGGGGCGGTATATCCATCTACTTTGGGCAACGAAAGACTCACTTGGGAGAAAAATAAAACTTTTGATGCAGGGATAGATTTTGCTCTATTCGATAGACGATTATCAGGGTCTTTCACTTATTTTAATAAATATACTTATGACTTATTATTAGATGTGCCAATTTCTAATACCACTGGTTTTGAGTCTCAAACAATGAATGTAGGCTCAATGACAAATAGAGGGATAGAAGCGATGCTGAACTATGATATTTTCCGAAATGAAAACTTTACTTGGAATATATCCGCCAATATAGCTACTGTGAAAAATAGAGTAGATGAACTTGTACGAGATACTGAAGGTGAGTCCATAAATCCAACTGTAGATATGTATAAATCTACTTCGCTTGGTAGAGATTATGGATATTGGTTTTTGCCAACTTGGGCAGGGGTAAATATACAAACAGGAGCTCCAGAGTGGTATAAAGATGGAGTGAGTGGAGAAAAAACCTCCGAATATGCAGAAGCAGGGAAAGTATATCAAGGCTCTGTGCTACCAAAATACACAGGCGGACTCTCCACACATATGCAATATAAAAATCTATTTTTAGATGCCTCCATATATTTCGCTGGTGGAAATAAGGTGTATGATAGATATTCTCAATTTTATATGAGAACTAACGATTTTTCTTTAGAAACTTATAATGGAGACCAAGAATTGCTCTCCGCTTGGCAACAACCTGGGGATATCACAAATGTGCCAAAACTCACCTACGGATTAGAAAATAGTTTCCAAGAGCCATCATCAAGATTCCTATACGATGGGACATTTGTCAGATTGAAGGACATAACCCTAGGATACGAATTGCCGTCTAATTACTTAAGCCAAATAGGTATAAATAGCATTGTGGTATCCGTGAAGGCAACAAACCTTTATACTTGGGCAAAAGATAAAGGCGTAAAATTAGACCCAGAAACAGGCTCAGGAGGATATCTTTCCCTCACAACACCGCCAGTGAAATCTATAATATTCGGTATTAATTTAAAAATTTTAAATAATAATGAAAAAAATAATATATTTAGCAATCGCTTTAGGAATAACCTCACCATTAGTTAATTCCTGCCGAGAATCCGCCTTGGAACCTGCTCTGTCTCAAGATAAACCATTAGAAGGTAATGTAAATAATGCTGAAGCCTTAAAAAGTCTTCTTAGTGGAATATACAGCCGAATGTCTGATGGCTCCTACTACGGACGAGATGTTATCCTATACGGTGAGGTGAGATCGGACAATGCCTTCTCTTCAGGGGCAACTCATAGATTTGTAGAACTCGGACAGATGAAATTAATTGATAATTCCATTGAGCCAAACTCCGTATGGCCTCAGTTGAATAGTATCATAGTTTCCACAAATATCATTATTAATGCTAATAATGTTTCTGGAAATAAAGATGAAGTAGCTCATTACAAGGGTGAGGCATATGCTTTGAGAGCCTTGGCACATTTTGATTTATTGAAAATATTTGGCCAGCAGGATGTCGCTGGAGAGGGAGGTATGTCAGCTTTGGGAATTCCATATGTTAAAGAATTTGGAGAGGTAATTACCCCAAAAAGAAATACCGTGCAAGAGGTATATGATAATATAATGGCTGATTTAGACCGAGCGATATCTCTAATGCCAGCAAGTAAAGATTCGCCCACAAGACACACCATAACAACGAATGCCGTAAAAGCTCTAAAAGCAAGAGTTGCTCTCTACTTCAAGCAGTATGATATTGCTGCAAAATATGCCAAGGAAGTGATTGATAGCGGAGAATACAATATAGCATCGCCCGAAGAGTTTGCCACTACATTCAACACAGACTCTACTAGCAATCAGATATTCTCTATAGACAATAATGATACCGATAACACGGGAATTAACAGTTTGGCAAGAATCTACACATCTCGAAAAAAACATGGCTTCGGAGATATAGAGTTCCTAAAAGACCTATATTCCATATATGAAGATAGCGATGTCCGAAAGGAATTTTTTACTATAAGTGAAAAGGCTACAGAGGAAGAAAATAGGTACCGATGCAAAAAAATGGTAGATCCATCCCTTGTAGGTTCATATGATATTCCTATTATCAGATACGAAGAGGTGATATTAATTTACGCAGAAGCTCTCCTTAAACAAGGAAAAGCTTCAACTGCACTTACTTATCTTAATCAAATAGCAGAGAATAGGGGAGAGACTCCTTATCAAGTTGCTACAATGGATAATATTCTTCTCGAAAGAAGAAAAGAATTTGCAGGAGAAGGTTTTCGTTTTTATGATTTGGTAAGAACAGGCAGAGATATTCCCGTAGTGGATAAAACCCTACAAACCTATGGTGGTGGGCCAAATAGAGACCAAGCAGTCCCTTATGGAAGTTACAAACTTGCTTTTCCATTCCCATTACGAGAGTTAAGAGCTAATAAGTTCATAAAACAAAATAAGGGCTATTAATTAAAAGTAGAAAAGACAAGATTAATTTTAATCTTGTCTTTTCTATTTAAGTTTTTGGAAGGAGAGTATTCTTATTTTAGGCTGTCCATAATGTTTTTTTCCACCTTGTTCCAAAAACTTTTTTTAGCAAATATTTGTCCGTAGTTTTTTTATTCTCATCAAAGGTGAAAGATTCGTTTATTTCAATATATTTCTTACCATCTAAGGAGCATATCATCCCCTTAAAATTCATTTTATTTTCTGATAATGTGGCAAAAGCACCAATAGGAGCGGTACATCCTCCCTCTAATGTTTGTAGGAAAACTCGCTCTATTTCTACACATTTATTTGTACTTAAATGATTGATTTTCTTTATTTTATTGTTTAGTTTAATATTGTCAATATGCCCTACGACTACCACTACTCCTTGGGATGGAGCCGAGACCATGAATGGAATTTCTTCATAATCAATATCAAGATTTAGTCGTTTGATACCTGCTAATGAAAATAGTGTAGCATCAGCTAACCCATCTTCTATTTTTTGCAGTCGGGTATTTACATTACCGCGGATATTTACAAACTCGGTATTGGGAAATTTACTTGCCCAAAAAAAGCTCTTCTACGGAGGCTACTGGTTGCTATTTTTTTAGGTCTGCAATATTTTTTTATGTTTTGCGTGGCTCCCTCTCACCAATACATCTTGTGGAAAGTCCCGTTCAAGATAAGCAAGCACAACGAGATTTTCGGGAAGTTGAGTAGGTACATCTTTTAGAGAATGCACGGCAATGTCTATTTCTTTATTTAATAGAGCAATATCTAAATCCTTTGTGAAAACTCCCATTATTCCCATTGCATATAATGGTTGAGCGAGATTTTTGTCTCCAGAGGATACGATAGGCATTATTTCCGTATTGAGGTGGAGATTTTTTTCAATTTTTTTCTGCAACATCTTCGGCTTGCCATATTGCTAAGGGAGAATTGCGAGTTCCTATTTTTTTATATTCATAAATTTTTGTTTTTTTGATGGTTTTATGTTAGAAAGCTGATTTATCAAAAAAAGGTTATGAAATGACATTTTTATAAAAAAATGCTAAAAAAACGACCTTTGTAAATAGGGTAAAATTTTTGCGTTCTAAGATTTTTTTCAATAATATATATCAAACTAGAAAATTCCCTGTTTTTACGGCCTTAAAATTAGAAATTGCTCCTTGGACCATTCCCCATAGCCAAAAAAAGAGGATTTTTTTCTTATATTTTTCGCTGAGCATAGATATATAGTAGGCATCAAGGTGTAGAGGTTTTGTTTTTCTTAATCTCCACTCTTTTCGATAGAGAAATTTTTCCATACCCCTTTTAGAATAATGCCAAATGTGACGAGGAACATCGTAGGCTGCCCAAAATTCTTTATACTTTTGCCCATCGTAGGAAGTATGGTTTGGTACAGCAATTATGAGTAGCCCTCCTGTGGGTTTTAGTTTTTTGTAGAAAGTAGCTAATGCTTTTTCGCGGTCTTCAATATGTTCAAATACATGCCAAAGAGTGATAATATCCAGACTGCCATCAGGAATTTCTTTGAGTTCGGGGTCGCTTACGAAAATTGTTTTGGGAGATTTTTGCTTAGCAAAATTTTTAGCTTCCTCATTGGGTTCATATCCATAAGTGATATATTCGTCTTCTAAGAATTTTACAAAATCTGCTGTGCCACAACCATAGTCTAAAATTTTCAATCCAATACCAATTTCCGAAGCGAGGATATTTCTTTTTGTAATTAAGATTGAATTTTTTTGAAAAAAATTTATACACCTTTTCTTTGATACTACCGCTATCTTGGTGGTGGGAAATATATTTGTTACTTTTATAGTATTTATCAAGATTTTTTGGGATAGGGGAGGTCTTTAGGATTCCTGCTATCTCGGTTTCTTGTATTTCAAAAAAATTTCCTGAGTTAGGAAATAATCTTTTATTTTCATTTAATGTAGTTTATTTTTATAGTCAAGATTTTTTTCTATTTTATTTGATTGAGATATACCATTTGGGTTACAACCTAATTTTTCCTTCTGGGATTTCTATATTTTTTTGATTGGTAGAAATTAGCCCAAAAAAATCATCTATCTTTCCTGTTGAAGGATTAATAAATGTCATTGGGTGGAGTTGGAATATATCACAATTCCTATATGCTCGTTCTACAAAAATCGGAGCAATAATAAGAATTTTCATTGGGAATATAAAAGAAAAATTATAGGGGTGACCGAGCATTGCATTGGCTCTATCCATTGCCTCATTAATACATTTTTGGTACGGAGTCTTTAGCCTATATATATCCATCTGTCTATTTTCCTTTTTTTATTTTTTTGATAAATTTTTCTAAGAGATAGTTTTTTTCCGAACCATTTTTAGTAGAACTATGTAGTATATTTTGATTGGTTTTAGTTATTTCTACAAGAGCTACATGGTCATAAGAAATAATATTTTTCTCTGATTTTGTAACTCTACTGATAGCACCAGAAAGGTTTTCTTTCTTTGCTTCGACAAATATTATATCACCATTTTTTATTATGTTTCGGTATACTTGTACTTCTTGACAATTCCATAATAATGAAATAAGACATACTTGAGTAATATTTTTTTAACATTTTTAATAGAATTAAAATTTTAAAAAAATTTTATGAAACAAAGTCCTTATGTTTCCTGTGAAACTATTGTAAAGGATCTAATCATAAAAACTTTATATATTAACATTGTGCTATCCTATAATATCACAAAAAAAGAAGTGAGGATATTTTATGTTATTATATTTTTTTGTGCAGCGATAAATTATATAATATAAGTGCAAAAAGTAAGTTTTTTTAAGTATATTTGCAACAAAAACAATGAATAATGATAGACGAAAAAGCAACCATTAATTTCAATAATTGTTCCCTGCTATAATACGAAGGATTATATGGAACAATGTTTGGATAGCCTGATTCATCAGAGTTATAAAAATTTAGAAATTATTTTGGTAAATGATGGTTCTACCGATGATACAGATGCAAAGATACAACCGTATTTAAGCGATGATAGAATAAGATATATTATTCAAGAAAAATAAAGGTCTATCAGGTGCGAGAAATACAGGACTGGATATAATGAAGGGTGAGTATGTTTTGTTTCGTGGATAGTGATGATTTTTTTGCATAAAGATTATGTGAAAACACTCTACGAAAATTTGATAAAAACTGATGCAGATATTTCTATTTGTGATTTTTTGCTGTATTACGATGATGCCCCAGTAGATATAGAAACTTTACCCGTAGAAGAAACCCTTGATGTGAAATCTCGTGATGAAGGTATGGATTGTATAAACACCAATTATAGGTATATATTAGCATGGAATAAATTATATAAAGCCCATATTTTTTTGATAATATAAGATATCCTTTAGGAAAGTTGCATGAAGATGAGTTTGTAGCGCATCATATCTTATATAAGACGAATAAATCGGTGTTTACTTCTAGAAAATTATATTCGTATAGACAAGGAAGAAAAAGATTCTATTATGAGTAATATAACAGTAAAAAAACTTTAATGATGCAGTAGAAGCGTTTGATGATAGAATTAAATTTTATAGAAAACATAAGATAAAAAAAGTAAGCTAAGAACAATTAAAGTTAAATGGAACTATATATCTGAAAAAAATATAGAAATCCTACAATACAAAAAAAGATGTTGAAAAAGTATATAAAACAAAAATTTTTATAGATTTTTTTATATATGCAAAAGTTCCTTTGCTAAGAAAGTTAAGATTTTATAAAGCTCTATTAACAGAAGGTAAATAAAAAGAGGAGTAAAAAAACACTCCTCTTTTTTTATTTAAGATGTTTCATATGAAACATAAGTATTACTTTAATAGATTATCGTCCTAAAAAAATATAAGAAGGACATTAATATCTGCTGGTGATACCCCACTGATACGGCTTGCTTGTGCAATGGTTTTTAGGTTTTATTTTTATTTAATTTTTTTGTTTGGCTTCCGATGATAGGGAAGATACCCTAGAAAAAAATCAAGATCAGTAGGTATTTTAATATTTTCTAATCGTTGGAGTTTGGCTACATTTTCTTTTTTTCCTTTTCTATATAGCCTTTGTATTTTATATTTATTTCTGCTTGTTCTCTTACTTCGTCAGAATAGTTTTTTTACTTGTATTTCTAATAAATTCTAATTTTTTTCTAATTTATTTAAAGTAATATTTGGGCGAGTAAGTATTTGAGAAGCACGATAAAGCTTTGATCTACAGGATTAGAATTTTTCTTCTTCTAAAAATAGGATTTATTTGATGGGGTTTCAAAGATGTTTCTCTTAGAAAATCCTCTAACTCTTGGGATTTTTTTGATTTTTTTCTTTTTACTTTTTTTCATTCGTTCATCAGTTGCTAATCCTAATTTATGAGATTTTTTTCAGTAAGGCGAATATCTGCATTATCTTGTCTTAAAAAGTAAACGATATTCTGCGCGGGAAGTAAACATTCTATAAGGTTCTTCCGTTCCTTTTGTGATGAGATCATCTATGAGAACTCCTATATATGCTTCATCTCTATTGAGAGTGAATGGATCTTTTTCATAGACTTTATTATGAGCATTGATTCCTGCGATGAGACCTTGTCCTGCCGCTTCTTCATATCCTGTGGTTCCGTTTATTTGTCCTGCAAAATAAAGATTTTCTATGAGCTTTGTTTCTAAGGTATGTTGAAGTTGAGTAGGAGGGAAGTAATCATACTCAATGGCATATCCTGGGCGGAATACTTTTGCATTTTCAAAACCTGGGATTTGATGAAGGGCTTTTACCTGAATATCTTCAGGAAGTGAGGAACTAAATCCATTGATATAATATTCTATTGTATGCCAACCTTCGGGTTCCGCAAATATTTGGTGACGATTTCTATCTGCAAAGCGATTGATTTTATCTTCTATACTTGGACAATATCTTGGGCCTAAACTTTGAATCGTTCCGTTAAACATAGGACTTCTATCAAAACCTTCACGGAGAATATCATGAACAATTTCATTTGTGTAGGTGATATAGCAAGAACGCTGTTGGGTAAGTTTAGGAGTGTCCAAGTAAGAAAACTTTTGAGGGTTTTCATCGCCTTTTTGTTCTTCCATTTTAGAAAAATCTATACTTCTACCATCTACTCTTACGGGCGTTCCTGTTTTCATTCTTCCAGCCTCAAAACCAAGAGAGATTAATTGTTCCGTAATCCCAAAGGCTTTTGGTTCGCCCATTCTTCCGCCTCCTAATTGTTTTTCTCCAATATGAATTAACCCATTTAAGAAAGTCCCATTGGTTAGGACTACCGCTTTTGCTTTGAATTTTACTCCGATAGAAGTGATTACTCCTGCTACTTTGTTATTTTCAATAATCAATTCTTTTACCATATCTTGGAAAAAGTCCAGATTAGGAGTGTTTTCCAAGGCAAGTCTCCATTCAGTAGAAAAATAACATTCTATCATTTTGAGTTCTTGGTGACCACATGGCTGGACCTTTAGAAAGATTTAGCATCTTAAATTGTATCGCAGATTTATCCGCAATAATCCCTGAGTAACCTCCTAAGGCATCAATTTCTCTAACAATTTGTCCTTTGGCGATACCTCCCATTGCGGGGTTGCAACTCATCTTTCCGATGGTCTCCATATTCATTGTAATGAGGAGTGTTTTGGAACCTAAGTTCGCAGCTGCGGCAGCTGCCTCACATCCTGCATGTCCTGCTCCTACTACGATAACATCGTATATTGTATCTGTCATTTTTTTGTTTTTTTATTTTTTTAGTAGAATGTTTCATGTGAAACATTTCATAAAAATAGAGTATTTTATCCCATTAGTTATATCCAACTTATATGGTTTAAATATATAAATAAATTATGAACTTGCAAAAAAATAAAGAATTTAATTGTAAAGTGTATAATTTGTATGGAAATAAAAAAACTTATGGGAAAAGAGTATATATGAGTGTAATGGGCCAAATTAATCTATTAAAAAGATAAAAATAGAGTCGATATTAGTCTTAATTTATATATCATTTAACAAACTCTTAATTTGAGAGTATTCAATTTGGAGCTTGATATATTACAAATAATAAACTACATGAAATCAGTATCTTTGTAAAAAAATATAATAGATAATATTTTTTTATTATATGTTAAAAAAATTGTTAAATATATGTAAGATAGCGTTATAATAATGTACCTTTGTCAAAAGAAACGATAAAAAAATTAAAATTTTTAAGAAATGAAAAAGAGTAATTACATTAGCACTAGTGGCAGTGGCTACTACATTAGGGCTTTTCACAACAAGTGAAATTTGGAGCAAAGGCAGGTGTTAACGCATCTCATTTTAGAATTACCGAAGTTGATGCAACAGTGGTTAGTGAAAATAGAATAGGTTATTATTTAGGGGCAACAGCAGAAGCACCTCTAAGCAAAAAATCAGATAAATTTTCAGCACAAGTAGAAGCTTTGTATGTACAAAATGGAGGTAAAATACAAAATGGAGGTGAAGAAATTCGTGTGCACCAACTTAATTTGCCAGTATTCTTGAAATATAGAGTAGCTGGTGGTCTTAAAATCAATGCTGGTGGTTATGTTGGAGCAATCATCGGCGGTGATTCAAAAAAATTGGAGAAGAATGGACTACTGAAGGATTCTCTGATGCATTCAAAACTTTTTGATGCGGGTGTATTGGTAGGTGCAGAATATCAGTTGCCAAATAATGGAGTATTTATTGATGTAAGATACAATTGGGGATTAACAGATATATCAAATTTTGAAGGGTCTTCCGCTATTCGTAACAAGAATCTTCAAGTTGGTATAGGATATAAATTCTAAGAATAATAAAAAAATATAAGGGAAGTTATCTATACAGTGTGGTGTAACTTCCCATTTTTTCTGAATAAATTTGATATTTAAAAAAATATTTTTTTATAACTTCGCGGTATCAAAGGGTATTTCATTGGAAGAATACCCATAACAAAAAAAGATTATAATTTTTATACAATGAAAAAAAGTAATTACATTAATGTTGGTAGCAGCGGCTACTACATTAGGTTTTTCACAACAAGTGAAATTCGGTGTTAAAGGTGGTGTTAATGTAACTGACCTTAATGGGGCGGAAAACGGCCTTATGAATGGAGTAAATACTCTTAATGTAGGGTTTAATGTTGGTGCATTCGTAGAGTACAAAGTACAAGATAAATTGTACGTTCAACCAGAATTGCAATTATCAACTCAAGGAGCATCTTCTGACCACTATGGTTATGATGGATATAGCAACACTGAAAAAAGAGTAAATCTTACTTACTTGAACCTTCCAGTAATGGTGAAATATGAGGTTGCTAACAAATTGAAATTAGAAGTAGGTCCTCAGTTTGGGTATGCATTAGCAGGTAATGTGAAGTATGACGAAACAGGTGCTAGTTACAACGTGAGTTTGAAACAAAACTTATTCAAGAAAGAAACTCAAGTAGTACCTACTACTATTCAAGGAAATACTACAGGAAGTACAGTAATTACTACACCACAATATGCTCAGCGTTTTGATTTTTGGTCTTAATTTCGGTTTCTCTTATGATTTATCTTCTGATGTATTTTTTTACAAGCAAGATATAATTTAGGATTAACAAACATTTCTAAGATTCAAGGTGAAAAAAAGTATATAATAGAGGTGTTCAAGTAGGATTAGGATACAAATTTTTAATCTAAGTTAAAAACAATAAAAAAACTCCCGACCAAAAAGGTGGGGAGTTTTTTTATTTTAAAAGTTTGTTGATTTTTACAAATCTCACATAGCCTTTTCCGTCTGTTTTCTTAGAAAAGTCGGCTGTTGTTAATGGTATAACGGCGTCTTCTATATTATATTTTCCATGTTCTACAGCAGATTCTAATCGTATTGTATAACCTTTGTCAAACTTATTGTTATCAAGGTTTAGGATAGTAGTTGTTCTATCACCTCCGCTGATAGAAGCTCCAGTAATGGCAGACAATTGTTCTGGTTTCTTTTTGTTGTGCCTTGTGCCATTCTTTTTAGTGTTTTTATACCATTTCTTGTTGCTCCCCATCACTGCTAAAGTTTTTTTTCATACTCGCCTTTTTGGATTGATGAGAGATACTACAAGGTAGGCAGCTTCGCCATCGTAGTTGGACATTTGTAGCATTAGTTTGTACTTGTTCTGTGCATTCGCTTGGAATCCACAAAAGAACATCGTAAGTAATACAAAAATGTTAAAAATTTAAAAAAATTTCATATCATGTAATTATTTTTAAAAAAATCAATATTTATATTATTTTTTTTCTAAGCATTTCGTTATCTTTTGCCAAATCATAAGCAGTTTCATCAAGGTCTGTTTTGATGGTTTTATCTGCTCCACGAGAGATGAGGTATTTAAGAATAGTATCATCTTTGGCAACTAAAAATAGCTTTGTGGAGAGCTGTGAGTCCATCGTTGTTTTTTTGCATTAATATCGACATTGATGTTTTCTACTTTTTTTGAACAATTCCAAATCATTTTTTTCGTAGCTATAAGATGGTAAATCGTGCTTCCATCTGCTAACTTTTTTTAGAGAAATTTATACCTTTTTGTAATAATTTGAGTTTTCCATCAAACTCTTTTCCGTTTTTTCGAGGATGATAGGCCTCTATTAAAAGATAAACAAGATTGTTTCCTTTTTTGTTGGTAGCATTTAGGCTGGCACCATTATTGATGAGGTATTCAACAACATCAGCGTTAGAATATTTCACCGCATTAATGATGGCTATCTCTCCATCACGATTGGCTTCATTAATGTTTTTTACGAAAGGTAGTAAATATCTTACAGCATTTACACTCTTGCCACTACAAGCCAATAGAAATGGTGTATTTCCGAATTTGTCTGCCTTTTTAGCATCCACTCCTTTGGCTATTAGATAGGTTATTACATCATCTTGATTGGCTTTTTTTGCCACAAAATGAAGCAATGTTTCTCCTTCAGGAGATTTGATTTTTGGGTTAAGTTTCAAAGTGTCTATTAAGTATTGATATGCTGCTAAACCATTGGTTATCTTGTGTGCTCCTTGGGCTACAGCCAGAAGTGCGGAGTCATCATATTTTACTCCTCTTTTTACCAATTCTTTTTAAGTTGTCAAGGTTATTACCGACTAATGAAGCATAATAAAATACGCCTCTCCCTTCATCGTCTTTGCTATTAAGTGTAAGTCCTTTTTTGATGAGATAATCCGTTATTTTTAACCCCTTGTCGTGTCCAATAGCTAGAAGTAATAGATTTGTGTTCCCAAAACTTTTGTATTTTTTTGAGTGAGATTAACTCCGTTTTTTTAGCAAAAAAATATCTACAATTTCTGGTGTGAGTTTTTCCGCCTAAAGAGGCGAAAAACAAGCAGTGTGAACCCTTTATCGTCTAAGGCATTTATATTAGAACCTTTTTTTGATGAGATTTACTACAACATTCGTAAGTCCCTCATTTGTTGCAAAAATGTAGATAAGTTCTATCGTGGAAGAGTTTTTTTCTAAATCTACACTTGGTAGGTTTATTAGATAATTAATAATATCTGAGTCTGCTTTCTCTAAAAATAGCTTTGAGTATAGGGTCATCGAATCCTACATTTTTTTGAAATCGAACCCTTTATCAACTTCCGCTTTTACCTGTTGAAGAGTGGGCTTAGATTTCCAAAAAAATCTTGACTTTCTAACAAAGACTTTTGTTGAGCATTCATATAAAAATACCGAACAAAGTAAAATAGAAAAATATAATTTTTTTCATAGTGATATAAATATTTAAGGTTCTATAATTTTTTTATTTTTTTCAGCGGCAAATATACAATTTTTATTTAGATAAATTATGTATTAATTGTTAGATAATAAAAAAATAGAAATAGGTTAAATATTTATATCATTTTATTTTCCGTTATTCAGTAATTTTTGTTCTCTCATAGCCTTTATCATCGTGATACGAGCCTCAAAAAGTTTCCTTTTTTTCAGGGGATTTTTTTCGGATAATATTTTTATATGCTTGAATCGCTTTCGTATATAGTCTTTTGCTCAAAAATATAGGTTGGCAAGAGTCTCCGTCATTAGATGAGATATATCGTCGCTTTTTTTCTTTTTGGAGTGTATTCTGTGTCTGTTTTTAGTCGTTGTATTTTTAGGATTATTTTCAATAAAGGTATTTATTGTTTTTTTATTTTAACATCCTCAATATGTATATTTTCGTCAGTCTTTTTTTATATCCTCAGTAGAGGGGTCGTTATTTGGTATTATGGTAGATTGAATTTTTTTCATCTGTTTTTATAGATGGTTTTTTTCAGTATTAAGCCAATATTGCCAAGTATTTACAAAATGAGGAACATTAGAGATTGGTTCCTCTACTTTTTGAGGTAGTGGTATTTGTAGATGCTTCTTGTTTTAATTTTTTTGTTGTTCAGCTCTTTTTTTGAGCTATTTTTGGCCTCAACTTCGGCGATAAGTTTTTTTATTTCCTCTTCGTGTTTGTTGTGGGTTGGGTTATTTGGTATGTATTCTGATTTTTTTGAGGAATATTTTTTTAATTTTTAGGCAGAATATCATCAGATTGATTATCAAAATTGATGGAATAATTGAGTTTTTTTCCTCTTCCTTTTTTTGTTTTTCAATATATTGATTCTCAGTGTGTTGGTTTTCTTCTATGATAGTTGTTTCCTCATTTTCGGTTTCTAATTGTATATTTTCAATATGTTGATTATCAGCGGGTTGATTTTTCTTCTATGATAGTTGTTTCCTCATTTTCAGTTTCTAATTGTGTGTTTTCAACATATTGATTATCAGTGGGTTGATTTTCTTCTACAATAGTTGTTTTCTGGATAAATTGATACAAAAATCTTTTTATCGGTAGTATAGGCTGCTGTTTGACTAAGGCAATTAGGGTAATTTTCATCATTAAATACTTGATTACCATATAGATAAATAGCACGGAGACTCTGCATAAATGGATATTTGGAGATTTCCATTTGTAGGAGAGCAAGGTCTTCGTATTGTATGGATTGAGGTTTTTTTAAAACAGGTCTAAAAATTCGTTCTTGTATCATTGTTACCAGTCGGCTATTATATCGTTAAAAAAATTTTTATTAATAATTCGATCTATGACGATTTTTTTGTTTGTTCGTCTTCTATTTGGTTGATACTTAGTTCGCTACTATATACAGCCTCGTCGGAATAGGTTCTATCAAAATTTTTCTGAGGTTCAATTTTGTTTTCGTAATGGACTTTTATTCGTATAACCATTTTGTTTTGGGAAGTTTGTATCAGTCCTCCAGTGTTATTTGTGATAGCATTGGAAGATACAGAGACTGGCATTGTTGGGGTATATTCTACAATTTCGCCTTCAATCAAAAATATCGGGGTTATTTTTTTGGTACCTTTTTAGGGTAGTTCTTTGCAAAAATCTATTTTGAATGTCAATAGAAAATCGTTGAGCCAATGTTGGATTTTTCAGTGGTGAGTTGTCCATAAACTCATTGATTTGTATGGTTTTAACATTCTTATCAAGAGAAGCCCCCGTGAAGGTGTAACAAGAATATAGTAGCCCACTAAGCAGTATGATGTATAAATATTTTATCATATTATAGATGGTTTTATGTTGGGATGTTTTTATTCCAAATCAAATTGCTTTTATTTTTTTCGGTAGAGCGTTCTTTGGGAGATGCCCAGTTCGTCGGCAGCTTTATTTCTTCGTCCGTTATGCTTTTCTAATGCTTTGATAATTAGTTCCTTTTCGTTATTTACTAAGGATAGAGAATTATCATTTTGATGGTCTTCAATATCTATATCCACGGTGGTGAAATTTTTTTATCATACTCGTCATCAATTGGGGTGATGATGGTAGGTGTCTGGATAGGTGGTTGTTCTAAATACAACAACGAATTTGGGTTGATGTTTTGGTCGTTCGTGTAGATTCTACTAATGAGGTCTTTTTTTCTTGGTTAGAGAAGGTATTATTGTCTCTATTTTTTTGATAAGTTCCGAGGTGAGCGCCTTTAAGTCGTTGAGGTCGTTTTTCATATCAAAAAGGATTTTATACATAATTTCTCTTTCGGAATTGAAATCGGTACCCATAGAATTTTTAGGTCGGTTGGCAATACTCGGTAATTGATGATTAGTAGGGATGAATTCCATTAGTTTTTTTGGGTAGAAATTCTTCTCTCGGATTCTACTACGGTTATTTGTTCCACGAGATTTCGCAGTTGTCGGATATTCCACAGGGAATGGGTAGGTTTCTAAATACCTTATAGCATCTTCTGTGAGCTCTATTTCGGGCATTCGGTATTTTTCGGCGAAATCTCTGGCAAATTTTCTGAAAAGAAGATGAATATCCCCCTTTCTCTCGCGGAGGGGAGGCATATCTATCTGTACAGTGTTAAGACGATAGTATAAATCTTCACGGAAACGCCCATTGCTGATGGCCTGCATCATATCCACATTCGTAGCAGCAATGATTCTTACATTAGTCTTCTGAATTTGTGATGAACCTACTTTCATAAAGTCGCCACTTTCTAATACTCTGAGTAGTCTCACTTGGGTTTGTAGAGGAAGTTCTCCCACTTCATCAAGGAATATCGTCCCGCCATCGGCCATTTCAAAATAACCTTTTCTGGTGCTGGTTGCTCCTGTAAAGGCACCCTTTTCGTGTCCAAATAATTCGGAATCAATCGTTCCTTCGGGAATAGCACCGCAATTGACCACGATATAAGGTTGGTGTTTCCTACGGCTTTCGGCGTGGATTATCTTTGGTATAGATTCCTTACCTACGCCACTTTCTCCGATGACGAGTACGGAAATATCTGTAGGTGCTACCTGCACGGCTCTCTCCAATGCTCTATTGAGAAGGGGATAGTTTCCGATAATCCCAAAAACGGGCTTTAATGTCTTGTAGGTTGCTCATAATTTATAATGCTAATATTTTGTGTTTGAATCCTCTATAAAGATTTTTGTAATTATTTAAAAATAACATTGTCGCCAAATGAAAGCAACATATTTATAACTTACAATCTAAATTGTCAAAACTTTTCGTACTTTTCTCTATCTGACATAAGATTTTTGCATAGAGTTTTTTTATATTATTCTACGAATCTTCCAATCAAAGTCCCTTGTGTGCTGTCGTGGATGAATACATTTACTAAATCTCCGATTTTTTGTCCCTCTTGTTTATCAAACACACAGACTACATTTTGGGAGTTTCGCCCTCTCCATTGGCTTTTATCTTTTTTTACTTTCTCCATCGATGAGTACTTCGTGGATTTTTTTCCTACATAGCCTTTCATTCTCATTGAGGAGAGTTCTCCTTGTAGGTCTATTACTTCCTGCAAACGGCGTTTTTTCACATCATCAGGTATATTGTCAGCCATTTTTTTATGAGCAGGTGTTCCTGGTCTCTCGGAGTAGGCAAACATATATCCGTAGTCGTATTCTACTTCTCTCATTAGTGAGAGTGTGTCTTGGTGGTCTTCCTCTGTTTCGCCACAGAATCCGACCATAATATCCTGTGAAAAGGCGATATCGGGTACTATTTTTTTAGCTTCTTTTATCAAATCCAGATACTCTTGGCGAGTGTGCTGTCTGTTCATTGCTTTTAGCATATTATCGCTACCAGATTGTACGGGTAGATGCACATATTTGCAGATGTTAGGGTATTTAGCCATCATTTTAAAGACATCAATACTCATATCTTGTGGGTTGGAAGTTGCGAATCGGATTCTCATATTTGGTACAGCTTGGGCTACCATTTCCAGAAGTTCTGCGAAATGGATAGCTGTTGCTTGTTGCATTGCTGATGCTTTTTTTCAAAAATCCTTTTTGGCACCGCCACCATACCAGAGGTAAGAATCTACATTTTGTCCTAATAGAGTGATTTCTTTATATCCATTATCCCAAAGTTCTTTACATTCGTTGATGATGGAGTAGGGGTCTCTGCTTCGCTCTCTACCACGGGTAAAAGGCACGATACAGAAGGTGCACATATTGTCGCACCCACGAGTGATGGTTACAAACGCAGTAACTCCATTTCCTCCGAGGCGGACTGGACTGATGTCGGCATAGGTTTCCTCTTTGGATAGCATTACATTGATGGCATCTCTTCCCTCGCTGGTTTCTTTCAGTAGATTAGGGAGGTCTCTATAAGCATCTGGACCTACTACCAAATCCACGAGTTGCTCTTCTTCTAGTAGTTTGGTTTTTTTAGTCTTTCTGCCATACAGCCCAATACACCTACGGTAAGGCTTGGGTTGTATTCTTTTTGTTTTTTAAATTGGGAGAGTCTCATTCTCACGGTTTGCTCTGCCTTTTTCCCTTTACGGAGCAGGTATTTAGCAAGATGAGGTCGGCTTCCTCTACATTTGTGGTAGTATTGTAGCCGATATTACTCAATATGGATGCAACGATTTCGGAGTCGGAAAAAATTCATTTGACAGCCGTAGCTTTCTAAAAAAATAATTTTTTTGTATTTCCTACCTTCTCACGAGTTGCATATGCCTCTCCTTGACGCGTTTCGTCTATATATTTTTTTCTTGAATCATATTTTTTTCAAATTAAAAATCGTTTCGGGAGCAAAGATATGAAAAAAAGGACAAAATGGCAGTGAAAAAAATATTTTTGTAGGAATAAAAAAATGAGTATGTTTATATACTAATATTTTAAGGAGAAAAATTGATAAGATATTTAATAATGTTTAATATTAAACTTAAAAAAATATTTTTTTATTAAAAAAATAATGGTTTTATATAGTTGAGAATTAGTTATTAATGTAAATTTAAATATATTAAACAATATGATAATTTTTTTAAAAAAATGTTTAATAATTTTTAGGATATTTAAGATAAAAAAATATTTACCTTTGGCGTTCAATTTTAAAAATTAAAAAAATGAAAAAGATTATTCGTTACAGCATCCTTATTGGTAGGAGCAATGGTTTTTGCGGGAGGTTTTCGTGTGTCATTGCAAGGTGTAAAGCAATTGGCACAAGCACATACTTCTGCACATACGGAAGATGCTAGTGTGGCATTTTTCAATCCAGCGGGTATTTCGTTCATACCGAATAAGCTGAGCATCGTGGCAGGTGGATTTGGTGTGGTGAGTAATATTACTTATCAAAATCCGATGACATTGGAGTCTTACGATACTAATAGCCCAATAGGAACACCAATTTATGCTGCGGCAGCCTATAAAGTGAGCAAAGATGTATCTGTGGGATTCAGTTTTACGACACCTTTTGGTAGCACGGTAGATTGGGGTAACCAATGGGCAGGGCAGGAGATAGTCCAAAAAATGCAACTGAAATCCTTTTTCTTCCAGCCGATGGTATCCGTGAAGTTGGCAGATTGGGTATCTTTGGGGGGTAGTTATATTTATGCCAAAGGTGAAGTGAATTGGGATAAGGCAGTGAGTAAGCTCGGAGGTAAAGTCAATATCAAAGATAAAGAAGCTTCGGGACAAGGTTTCTCGCTTGGTTTTTACTTTAAGCCTAATGAAAAATTAGATGTAAGTGTGGCCTATCGTTCGCCAGTGGATATTGAAGCAAAAAATGGGAAAATAACGGTAAATGCCTCCAAGGCAGTGTTTTCTACTTTACAATTAGATGCTAATGGACAAGACCGATTCAAGGCAACACTTCCTTTGGTAGATGAATATACGATTGGGGCAACCTATAAAATCACGCCGAGATGGTCTGTTTCCGCAGATTTTAATTATACTGGTTGGTCAAGATATGATGAATTGACACTAGATTTTGATAAGGCACTGCTTGGTAACCAAACAGATGCTACGATTCTTACCACTCCGAAGAATTTCAAGAATACACAAACTTGGAGAGTGGGTACAGAGTATAAACTCACCAATAAACTTGCAGGTCGCCTAGGTTATTATTTTTGATGAGTCTCCTTATGATGATGCTAACTTTATTCCAGAAACTCCATCATTTGATAATCAGGTTATTACGGCAGGTTTCGGGTACAAATTTAGTCACTTTGGAGTAGATGTCGCAGGGGGATATTCTTTCCTTCAACCGAGAAATGTAGCCAATGCATATAATCAGTTTTATGGACAAGCTAAAGGAAATGCCTTTTTATTTTGGTCTAGGACTTAGCTATAATCCATTTTAATCAAAGAATCTATTAAAAAAATAAAAATGAAACAAACGATAATTTTATCAATGGCTGTGCTATCCTTGTTATCTATACAAAGTTGTAGTACAGAATTTGATAACGATATAAAGAATATCAGCGTAATCAGTGGGAATGCAGATTTTAGCCATTATGTGGCCCTTGGAAATTCTCTCACTTCGGGCTACCGAGATGGAGCTCTTTACAAAGAAGGTCAGTTGGAGTCTTATCCTGCAATTATTGCTCAGCAAATGAAGCTGACAGGTGATAAGGTTGGAGACTTTACTCAACCGCTAATGCAGGACAATATAGGAGGATTTAAAGATTTAGGTGTAAAAGGAAAGCTACAACTTGAATTGGTGAATGGTTCTTTGAGTCCAGTATATCAAACTGCCCAGTCTTCATTTGATTATGGCACTCTTAATGGACAGAAATTTAGTAATTTGGGGGTTCCAGGTGCAAAATCTTACCACTTGGTGTATGATGGCTATGGAAATCCAGCAGGTATTTCGAAAAAAACGGCTAATCCATACTTCGTGAGATTTGCTACTTCGGCTACTACATCTGTCCTTAAAGATGCAATGGCACAAAATCCTACATTCTTCTCTCTTTGGATAGGGAATAATGATGTACTAGGATATGCTACTTCTGGTGGTGATGGTTCGGACATAATCACCCCAACAGATACTTTTAACAATGCTTATACTGCATTGGTTGCTACGCTTACATCGAAAGGTGCAAAGGGTGTCGTTGCTAATATTCCAGATGTTACGGCAATTCCGTTCTTTACAACAATTCCGTATAATGCCATTCCTTTGGATGAGGCTACTGCTACGCAATTAAATGGATATATAGGTAAGTTACAGCAGGTTATCACTACTTTTGGTGGTGGTGAGAGATTTAAAACCTTATCAAAAGGACAAAATCCATTAATAATAAAAGACGAGAGTCTTAAAGATTTATCTCAACAGATTACTTTGGCTCTTACATATGCAGGATATCCTCAGCCACAAGCAAAGGCTATCGGGCAAATATATGGGCAGGCTCGTCATGCAACAGCAGAAGATTTAATTTTGCTAACGACAAAGAGCCTTATCAATACTGAGAAGGTAGGGGTGCCAGCACCATTCAACAAGGTGGGAATTACCTATCCTTTGGAAGATGCTAATGTTCTCACAAAAAAACAGAGGTTGCCGAGATAAAAAAACAGCCACTACTGCCTATAATGCCACTATTAAGGCTTTGGCAGACAAATATCATTTGGCATTTGTAGATGCAAACACCAAATTAGTAGAATTAAATAAGCATTCAGGAATACAATATGATGGTGTAACTTATACCTCAAAAATTCGTTACGGGAGGTGCCTTTTCACTCGATGGGGTGCATCTCACAGGGAAGTGGTTATGCGGTGATAGCAAATGAATTTATTAAGGCTATTAACAAAAACCTATGGCTCTACATTGCCACAAGTGAATGTTAATAAATATTCAAAAGTTAAATTTCCTTAAATATATTTTTTTAAAGAAAAAAAGCATTACCGATTATAAGGTAATGCTTTTTTTATTTTTATAAAAATCTCATTTTAATTGAAAAAGGTGCCACAAAATCCCGATATTCAACCTAAAAATCATATAAAGGATAGTTGGGAGCTGTATAAGAACGATTTTGTAGAAAAAGTGTTGTAGAATTTTGGGCTTCTACATAGAATTGCATTCTCTTGACTTTCATATTAAAATAAGCATCTACGATGGGCTGTCCACCAATTTTGTGATTTCCCACTGATGGTAAAATAAACTCATTGAGAATTGGTGAAAACTCTCGGGATGCAAATTTTGTGAAATAATATACCTTAATTCCAGCGATGATTTCTGATGCTTTTTTTAAAGGCTGGGGTTTTGTAATAAAAAAATTAATTCTACCGATAAATTTCGGCGTTGGGAAAAGACTATTTTCCGAAATATTTGTCTGGAAATGTAGCCTCGTGTTAAGATGAAATTTGTGATAGTCAAAAGTCGCTTCACCGCCAATTTGGGAGATATTTAGTGAGTTTTTTTGGCCTGCTCAAACTGTTCATTAGCATTTATGAAAGCAAAATTATCTACTCTGAAATATTTTATGAAAAACTTGGCTGTTAAACCATTTTAGTCCCATAGAGCCACCTATATCCATAATATTTTCATTTTTAAAGGTATTCCCCCAATTGTACCTCTCGATTGGTGAGTAATTACTCAACAAGTTGAGGTTTGGTGCAGCAGATTGCCAATTGAGATTAGCATCTAAGAAATAATTCTTTATAGGCTCTAATCGGAGTCGATTTTTCCGTTTTTAGAAAAATTCCCCAAAAATTTTCCATTAGAGTATTCAAGGAACGAATTGAGATTGACTTTATCCCAAAGATTGATTCTGAGTTTTCCCACTGCACCAATACGATGCTCAGAGTTTTTCATTGTTTTGTAAAAATATTGGTATAGTGCCAGTTATTACCAATATGAATATTTTTGATGACGAAGCCCCGCATCAAGGTAGAATTTCGGCTTGTCAAAAAAATCAAGCTAAAAAGTATTACTAAAAATTATAGGAATATTTTTTTGTACCATTGCTAATATTGTTATCATAATCGGTAAAGGAAGCCGTGTCGCCCGTTCCGAGATTGAAATAATATTTGTTCAACTGATAATACATCTGATGAGCAACCTTGAAGGGAAACTTTTTACTATTAAAAGGCAAAAAACTATGATAGAGATAATATCTTCGGTAGCCAAAACGAGAGTCTGAATCTTGGAATCTCACGGGGATATTTTCTCTGTTGTTGAATCGGTCGTCTCCAGATTGGAAAAGAGCTAGTGCCGTGATACCCCCATTTTCTTCATTATTGACATTTTGGTGGAGGTAATGTGCATAGGCTTGATATCGCTTGTTGGGAGAGGTGTAATGTCCGGAGAATACTACATTGTCCGACTGGGATAGATTATTGGTATAGAATCCTTGTGATTTTAGCCCCATATATTCTACCGCTAAATTGAGGTTTTTACCAAAATTTTGGGTATAGGTGGTATTAAGTGCGAAACCATTTTTCATCGCTGTGTGATATAGGAACGAGGTGGTTGGTGTTTTTACATCGTAGTATTTCACCTTGTCAATATCAATTAAAAAATGACTTTTATTGGTGGGGACTAACTGAAAATGCTGTTGTTGTCTATCCATATGGAAAACTAAATCTTGAAATCCTGCACCGATATTATTAAATTGTATTTTCCCAAAATTATCTTGATTATTATACTGAGTATATACATACGAATGTCTCCCCGTGAAGGTGGTATCTATATTTTTTTGGGTGTAGTGTTTTCTGTTTTTGAATTTATAATCATCAATCGTAGGTTTAAAGATTTTCACGGAGTCTTTCTTACCATTATCAATGATTATTGCGTTATTTTTTTCTCAGTAGGGGAAGATATTTGTGCATAGGTAGAAATGCACATTAGGGTAAAAAAATAAGTATTTCATTTAGCAAAGATAGCAATTTTTTTGTCTTTTTTTAGTGGGACATTTTTTTAGGCTGATACATTGGTAGTTATGGAGGTGAGTTTGTATAAGTAGCATAAAGTTTGTATTTTTACCGATATTTAATATGTCGATAAGGAGAGATTTTCTTACTTTTTTTAATCTTTGAAAAAAATCTATGGAGTTATATTATTCATTTTCAATATTAATAGTTTTAGCTACAATTTTTTTGAGTTTATCAACCATCGGTTGCTGAGGGCTTCCGAGTGCTATTGGAATAATGATAATAGCAGTGAGTATATCTCTTATATTGGCTGTGTTTGGTGATGCCTTATTGCCGAAGACTACCGAGAGTTTGATATCGCTCATCACGAAGATAGATTTTACGGAGATATTGATGGGAGCGATGCTTAATTTTTTACTTTTTGCGGCTGCTATTCATATTAATATTAAGGATTTGCGGGAGAATCTCTTGCCTGTTGTGATGTTCTCTAGTGTGGGGATAGTTATTTCTACTTTCGTAGTGGGTATTGGAGCTTATTATATTTTGCCACTTGTCGGTGTGAAGATGCCGATATTATATTGTTTGGTTTTCGGAGCATTAATATCTCCTACTGACCCTGTGGCAGTGCTTAGTGTTTTGAAGAATGCAAAGGTCTCTAAGTCATTGGAAACTAAAGTAGCAGGAGAATCTTTATTTAATGATGGTACTGCAGTAGTTGTATTCACAGTAATACTTCAATTAGCTACGGGGAAAAAAATATAGATCTTACATTAGAGAATATTTTAATGTTATTGATTAGAGAGGCAGGAGGCGGACTTGTGTTGGGCTTTGTGTTGGGCTTCGTAGCTCTGAGGGCGATGCAGAAAATTAATGAGTATATTTTTTCTGTTTTAGTTACACTTTCCGTGGTGATGGGGGGCTATCTCATAGCACATTCGTTGCATATTTCTGGGCCTCTTACGATGGTTTCGGCAGGGTTATTGATTGGCAAACCATATTATGGGGCATATGGATGAGAAATCTTTTGAGGTGAAGTCTGAGACACGAGATTATCTTTTGAAGTTTTGGGAATTGATAGATGAGATTCTTAATGCTGTGTTGTTTTTGTTTATAGGTTTGGTGTTATTGATGATGAAAGAAATGAATAAATATGTTCTTTCAGGGGTAATATGTATTGCTATTGTACTGATAGCTCGTTGGGTATCTATTCTCCTTTCTGCCATTTTTTTATGGCTTCAAAGAATCGTTTTTTTCACCTCAGACTATCAAGGTCTTAGTTTGGGGAGCGATACGCGGAGGAGTTTCTATCGCTTTTGGCAATTTCTATTCCTAAAGGAATTTATTCTAATGTCATTATTAGTCTTACCTATTGTGTTGTGGTGTTTTCCATCATCGTTCAGGGGCTTACTATAGGTAAAATGGTCAATCCAAATAAACTCGCTGAGGATGATAATATTTTTTTAATAGATTTATTCAAAGAATGGACCAACGCCGAAGAAATAAATAAAATTTAAATAAGGAATAAAAAAAGGGGAATAAGATACTATTCTCCCCCTTTTTCTTTCTAAAAAAACTAATCTTTATCTTTTTTTCTTTTTCCTTTATTTTGTGTTTTATCATTCCTTCAATTTGGAAAAAGTTTTTAAAAACTTGTTGCGGACTAAGGATTTTTAGGAAAAATTTCGGTGTATTTATTCCTATTCTGCATAAGTTTCTCTCCTACGATAAAAACTTTGGTGTATCTTTTCCAAGGCTTCCTTTATCAGAAAGTGTATCAGCCTCAAAATATGGATTAAATAGTTTTTTTATCTTCTTGTGCTCCTGTTGATACTCCTGAAAAAAACTTTACTAAAAAGATTTCCTTTGTTCATCTTTGATGCCTAATTCCGCTACTAATAATTGTTCTTTTTAGAAAACTCCTCCTTGTGGGGTATCTCACAAGTGTTATCTTTACTCTTATCGTGCTGAGCATAGATGGATGTTGTTCCTAAAATCATTAATAAATAGAATAATTTTTCTCATAATTTTAAAAAAATAAATATCTAAGTAAGTATCGTTTTCTGTATCGTTGGCGAGGGTATTAATTTCCTTATCAGAATAAGAAGCCAAGAAGGTGTCAATATCCTCATTTATGTTATTTGTTTTCTGTTCAGATTTTTTTCACTGATGTTTTTTTCTTTATCGGGGGCATTCACAATTTTCTCTTTCTAAAAGGCACCTCGTTATCTATTATGATATTATTTTGTGGATGTTGAGAGGCATTCGTAGAGGTAGTGTTGCTATTTGTTGTTTTTTTGTGTTTTTTTGCTAATATGATTTCCATTTTATGTTTTTTTAGGAGGTAGGAAGATACCCAAACTGATTAATAAAACTACAGAAGCCGCCATTGTATACCATTTTTTTCGGAATGGAATAGAGTATGTGATGGACTTTTTGTTGTTCTAATTCTGTTGTTTTTTTGCATTATTTTTTTCCCTCAAAATCTTCAAAGAAATTTTTTTAGGTGTAGCGTATATATTATCTCGTTTTAGGTTGTCAATATCTATTTTTTTCATAATTAAAAAAATGGTTTTTGTAGGAAATCTTCAATTTTTTTGTTTGGCATAGTGGTAGTTCGTTTTCAGGGTGCCTATGGACATATCCAATATTTTACTCATTTCGTCGTAGGGTATTTCGTCGTAATACCTCATAGAGAATACCAATTTTTGTTTTTTTCGGGCAGACTTTGTATGGCTTTTTTTGTAGTCCGATTTGTATTTCATCAGCATTTGGTAAGGTATTATCATCAATCTTGTTATGCATAAAATCCGTAATATTATCGTCCGTTTTATGCATTTTTTTTATTTTCTCTAGTTGTTGGAGTGCCTCATTCGTAGCTATTCTGTATAACCAAGTATATAGTTTGCTTTCCTTTTTAAACTGATTAAAATTTTGATACACTTTGATGAAGGTCTCTTGTAGGGTGTCTTCTGTGGCCTCGTGTATTACCAAAAAACGCCGTATATGCCAATATAATTTACTCTGATAGGCCCTAACCAGCATATGGAAGCCTTGCTCCTTTTCTTTGGGGCTTTGCATCAGCGAAATGATATTTTCATCGGTGGGGGTCATCGTTTTTTTAGATTTTAATTAATACGAAAAGTTAAAACTAAGGTAGTTAATTTTATTTATTTTTGCAAAAATAATTTTTAAAATGGAAAATGATTTTTCAGTGAGGGATATTCGTAGGATTGTAATTATTGGTTCGGGGAATGTTGCCTATCACCTTTCTAAGGCGTTTGTGTCGGTAGGTTTGCCTTTGGTGCAACTTTTTGGGCGAAATAGAGATATGCTCCACCGTCTGTCTGATGAGGTTGCAGTACCGTACTCTACTGATAAATTGGCAAGTGCAGATTTGTATATTTTGTGTGTTTCGGATAGCTCTATTTCAGCGGTGTCGGAGCTTATTAAGGATAAAAATGCTATTGTGGCACATACCTCAGGCTCTACAGCTATGGAGATTTTGTGTAGGGAAGGGCACCGAGCAGTGCTATATCCATTGCAAACATTTTCCAAGATGAGGCATCTAGATTATTCCAAAATACCTTTTTTCTTTGAGGCAGAAGACAAAGCCGATGAGGTACTTCTTGAAAATCTTTTGAGAAAAATATCTCAAAATGTGATGGCTTGCGATTCCGAAAGGCGAAAATATATTCATCTTACGGCTGTTTTTTTTCGTGTAATTTTTGTCAATCACCTTTTTTTGCTCGTGCCAAGGAAATTGCCGACGAGCATTATCTGCCGTTTGAGTTTTTTTTACCTCTTATTGACGAGACAATTGCCAAAATCCATTCCCTTGACCCAAAAAAAGCTCAGACGGGGCCAGCAGTAAGAGGTGATGAGAAGGTTTTAGAATTACAAAAACAATTGATAACGAATGCTGAACAGGCAGAAATCTATGATTTACTGAGCCAATCTATCAAGAAAATGTATTATTAAATTTAAAAAAATAAATTAAAAATCCATTAACGGAAATGAAGTTTATAAAGTATGTTTTAAAAATTAGTTTTATTATTTTGCCGTTTTTTGTTTTTTTTCACAAAAAAAGATATTCTTTCGGTAATGAAATCACAAGAAAAAAATCGTGGAATAATGGCGATTTGAAAAGGGTATATGAAGGGATATTATCAGTCGGATTCTCTAATATTTGTTAGCAAACACGGTACCACCTACGGTTGGGAAAAATACATTATCCAATTACCAAAAAAAGCCTATCCAAATAAGGAAAAGATGGGGATTTTGAGTTTTTCGGATATTAAGGTTAAAAGATTGAAAAGAGATATCGCTTTTGTGGTGGGGAAATGGAAGATAACTACCGATGAGACTACGATGAGCGGAGTATATTCCTTAATTTTTAGGAAGTTTGGTAAAGATTGGCGAATTATTTCAGATCATACAGAATAGGCGATGGATTGGCAGGAACAAATTACGAATTTTACGCAGTATTTAAAGTTTGAGCGACACCTTTCCGAAAATACCCTAGATGCCTATCGTAGAGATATTTTCAAGTTGAAAAATTTTGTAGAAGAGAATTTAGATGGTCTTTCGGTGGTAGATATTACTTATGAGCATTTGCAAGAGTGTCTATATCATTTTTTTCTAAGGAGCATAATAGCGAGCGTTCTCAAGCGAGATGGACTTCGTCTATCAAGGCTTTTTTTCGGTATTTAAAGGAAGACGAAATCCGCCACGATAATCCCTCCATTTTGTTGGAATCTCCCAAGTTAGGTCTCTATTTACCAGATTCTCTCAGTAAGGAAGAGATTGATTTGCTGTGTAATAGTATAGATAGGACGACACCGATTGGTATTAGGAATCATTGTATTGTGGAGGTTTTGTATGGATGTGGGTTACGAGTTTCCGAGTTAATACATTTACGAATTTCGGATATTAATTTTAAGGAAAATTTCATAAAAGTAGAGGGGAAAGGAAGTAAAATTCGCCTTGTGCCTATTGCAGATTATACATTGGAACTTGTACGAAATTATATCAATGGAGTTCGTGCTTTGGGGAAAAATAGCCACTAAGTATGAGGATTTTCTGTTTCTTAATAATCGAGGGAAGCTCCTCTCTCGAGTAATGATTTTTCTATTTATTAAGGAATATGCTCATCTTTCGGGACTTAAAAAGAAAATCTCTCCGCATACTTTTCGGCATTCATTTGCTACTCATCTTCTGCAAAATGGTGCTGATTTGAGGTTTATTCAAGAGATGTTGGGACACCAGAGTATCACGACTACGGAGATATATACTCATCTGAAAAACAGAAGAACTGAGGGAGACGATACTCAATTACCACCCAAGAAATAATAGAAAAAGATAAATAAAAGCTAGATTTTATTATTAAATCAAAAAAAAGGACTATCTTAGCACTCTATAATTTTTTTAAATTCTTATTTATGAAGAGAATATTTTTTTAGTGGCGACTTTCCTAATGTCGTTCCTACAAATCAAAAGCAGATGAAGGCATGTGGCTTTTTGATGCTCATCAAAAAGACTTAATGGTGTAGATATGCAAAAAGAGGGGCTACACCTTACCCCAGAGGAGATTTATTCTATCAATAACTCTTCGCTAAAAAGATGCTATTGTGCAATTTGGCGGTGGTTGTACGGCAGAGATAGTCTCTGATAAAGGATTGTTATTCACCAATCACCATTGTGGGTATGGTTCTATTGCTGGGCTCTCTACCCCAGAGAAAGATTATTTGAATAATGGATTTTTGGGCTAAAAAATTTGCAAGAAGAAATCCCAGCGCCGGGTCTTTCTGTGAAATTTTTTTGGTGAGAATGGGTGATGCCACAGAGAGAATAAATGCTAAGTTAAATAATAAACTATCTGCCGAGCTACGAAATAAAATCATTGAAGAAGAGTATAAAGCTATCCAAAAAGAAAATTCTGCTAATGGCAAATATAGCGTTGTGGTAAAAGATTTCTTTAATGGAAATGAGTTCTATTATTTCGTATATCAAAATTTTAATGATGTGCGTCTCGTGGGAACACCACCTGCTTCGTTAGGAAAATACGGCGGCGATACCGACAATTGGGAGTGGCCAAGACATACAGCTGATTTCTCCGTATTTCGTATATATGCCGATGCTAATGGGAATCCTGCAGAATACTCTATAAATAACAAACCATTACAACCGAAACATTCATTGCCTATATCTATCAAAGGGGTAGGAAAAGGCGACTATACAATGATTATGGGATATCCAGGGAGAACTAATAGATACCTAACTTCCTATGGAATCTCTCAGCTTGTGTATGGTGATTATCCAGCGTGGGTAGAGGCATCTAAACAAGCTATGGATGTTATGAAGAAATATATGGATAAAGACCACGCAACTAGCCTAAACTATGCATCGCAATATGCACAGGTGGCTAACTATTGGAAAAATAGACAAGGAACGATTGATTCCGTGTTGAAAAATGGAACTATCCAAGATAAACAAAAAGTTGAGAAAAAATTCCAAAAATGGGCAAATAAACCAGAAAAATAAAGAAACTTATGCAAATGTTTTTGAAAATATTAAGGCTTACTACAACGAGGTAAATGCAAAAAATGTTGAGAAAAGCTACGCCTTCCAATTACAAAGAAATGCAAAATATATCACCATTGCGTATCGATTAGGTGCCTTTATGAAGACTTATATGGAACAAGACGAGGCCAAAAAGGCTCAGCTTAAAGACAAAGCCATATCCGAAATAGATGCTACTTACGAGAAGTTTAATCAAGAGTTAGAAACAGAGATGCTAACTCAAATGATAGGTTTGTACCAAAAAAAGGTAAATCCAAATGTAGCCTCTGAAACATTAAAAAAATGTAGATACAAATATCCTAAATGGGATTGCGACAACTTCTATTTTTTTGCTAATAAAGAATCTTTAATGGCATTCCTAAACAACCCAAATAAGGAAGTTTTGGAGGAAGATAAATTGTATCAATTGGCAAATGATTATATCAACGATACTAAGAATTTGGCTACAAAATATAGCGAAGCAGACGGAAAATTCGCCGAAAATACCAGAATCTTCCTCGACGGATTAAGAAAATCTCAACCGAAAAAAGCATTTTATCCAGATGCTAATTCTACAATGAGACTAACTTATGGTAGCGTAGTCACCCTCCCAAAAAAAGAGCCGATAGAAAATATTTCGGTATTTCGGATAAAGATAACTACTATACCGACCAAAGAGGTATTTTAGGAAAATACAAAAAAGGCGACCAAGAGTTTGATTTGCCAGAGAGGTTTATCAACTTGATGCAAACCAAAACTTACGGACAATATGCCGACAAAAAAACAGGAAATCTGCACCTTAATTTCCTTTCTAATAACGATATTACGGGCGGAAACTCTGGTTCGCCGATTATGGATGCCGATGGAAATCTTATCGGATTAGCATTTGATGGAAACTCAGAGGCTCTCAGTGGAGATATTGTCTTTGAAGCAGATAAACAAAGAACTATTAATGTAGATTCTCGTTTTGTACTTTGGGTGATTGATATCTACGGAGAAGCAAAACATCTTATTGAAGAGATGAAAATAGTAAAATAATTAATAATTGAAAGGCAAGAGATTATATTCACTCTTGCTTTTTTTCATTATTTATTATTGTCAAAAAAATAGGGACTTTTTGTAATTAAAAAAATAAAATTGTAATTTTGAACCTTAAAAAAACCAAAAAAATAATGGACAGAAGAAAAATTTCTCAAAGGGACTGCTTTATTTTTCAGGATTATTGGCAGTTAATCCGTTCGGTCTAGTTGATGCAAAAAACTTGGAAATAAAACCAAGACACGGCAAGAAAGCTAAAAATATCATCTTTATGGTGAGTGATGGTATGAGTTCGGGAACTTTGGCTTTGGCCAATTTGTATTCCAACAGAATTTTAGGAAGAAATGGCAATTGGAATAATCTATATTTAGAAAAATCGCGTATCTCGTGCCTTGATGGATACAGCATCTGCAAGTTCTATCGTTACAGATTCATCAGCAGCGAGTTCCTCTTTTTGGTGGAGGTTTTTCGTGTAAATAATGGTTCTCTTAATGTGGGACCAAACGGAGAACACCACTTACCAATTTGGCAAAAAATTCAAAAAAGTAGGTAAAAAAGCAGGATGCGTAACAACTGTAACTATCACACACGCAACGCCTGCGGGCTTCTGTATTAATTCTAATAGCCGAAAAGCAGAACCAAAAATTGCAGAAATGTATGCTGAATATGGATTTGATGTAATGATGGGTGGTGGCGACGAGTTTTTTAACCCTCAAAAAAGAGAAGACAAAAAAGATGTCTATGCCGTTTATGAGAAAAAAAGGTTATCAAATCTTAAAAAGATAGAAACGACTTTGCAAAGATTGAAAAAAATAAACCACTATTAGGGGTATTCAATCACGGGGCTTTGCCATATTCTATTGATAGACAGAATACTAAGGAGTTGCAAAATATACCAACTCTTGCAGAAATGGCAACAATCGCTATCAATCAAATGAAAGACCATAAGGAAGGTTTTGTATTGCAAGTAGAGGCAGGTAAAGTGGATTGGGCAGCTCACGGAAATGATGTAGCGGCACTTATTCACGACCAATTAGCATTCGATGATGCCATAAAAGCAGTAATTGATTTTGCTGAAAAAGATGGAAATACGATGGTTATTATCACTACAGACCACGGAAATGCTAATCCAGGAACCATTTATGGAAAGACAGCGAACCAACAATTTGATAGTATTGCAAATTATAAATACACTAATGATAATCTCTTGAACCAAATCAATGGCGGATTCACTGTAAGTCAAGTGAAAGATTTGATTTATGAGGCTAATAAAATCCAAATTGCTGATGATAAGGCTAAGCACCTCTTGAATTTCTACAATGGATTAGAGAAAGAAGACGGATTGTATAACTATAAAAAATTACCATATAAATTTTATTCCGAGCAACAAGGAAAAAAACGAACTCTATAGGCTGGATTAGTATGGACCACTCGGGGGATTATGTAGAATTAGCAATCTTCGGACCAGGGAAAGAACTCCTAAAACCTTTTGTGAAGAATACAGATTTGCACTATCTGATGCTTAATGCAGCCGAGGTAGAGAATAAGTTTTAATACAAATGAAATCTATGATACTTATTACGAAATAAAAAAATGAAAAAAAGCTTTAATTGTCGTAGATGTTCAGAATGATTTTTTTGTGAGGGGGTGCATTAGCAGTCCCCTTTTGCGAATAATATTATTCCGTACATTAATAAATTGATAACGAAAAACTACTATGATGAGGTTGTTTTTACCCAAGATTTCCATCCAGAAAATCATCAAAGCTTTGCCCAAAATAATGGAAAATCCGTCGGTGAAATTATAGACCTCAATGGTATACCTCAGTTTATGTGGCCGAATCATTGCGTTCAGGGGTCTTTTTGGGGTAGAATTTCATAAAGACTTGTACAAAGGTAAAATCAATCATATCGTACAAAAGGGAACTAATCCGAGTATAGACTCTTATTCGGCATTTCAAGATAATAATGGACTACAAAAAAACCGACCTTGATGATTATCTGAAATCTAAAAATATTCAAGAATTGGAGGTCGTAGGACTAGCGTTAGATTATTGTGTGAAATACACTTGCCTTGATGCGGTTGCCTGTGGATATACTACTTCTGTACATTTTAGAGGGACGAAAGCAGTTAATGTAAATCCTAATGATGGTCGAGATGCTATTTACGAACTTTTTAGAAAATGGAGTGAATATTTTTAGGGTAGAAAGATTATTAATAAATCAGAAGAATGAACAGAATATTTCAAATATTATTATTGATGGTAATAGGAATCCTATCTGCACAAAAAGGGTACTTATTATCAGCAATTTGCAAAAATATAAGATGGATATAGATGTAGATGCTACGAACTTTACTTATCAAGGGAAACAAAGCATCGTTTATACAAATAACTCTCCAGATGAGCTATCTGTGGTGTATTTTCATTTGTATTGGAATGCCTTTAAGAGTGGTTCAATGATGGACGATCGAATCCGAGAACAAGGAATAAATGGTGACAAAAAGATTGCAGGTAAATGGAGTATCCGAATTATCTCAAATCCCCGCAGAATTAGAAGGAAAGCAAAATATTCATTGGATAAAACAAGATGGAAGACCATTGAATTTTGAAGTTCAAGAAACCATAATGAAAGTACATTTGGCAACACCAATAAAGCCGAATACTTCAACAACTTTTACAATGGAGTGGGATGCAAATATCCCAATGGAAATCCGCCGAAGCGGTAGAAATAGCAGTGAAGGAATAGATATGACGATGACTCAGTGGTACCCAAAAATTGCCGAATATGATTACAATGGTTGGGCGACATTTGATTATCTTGGGAAAGAATTTCACGCTCCATTTGCCGATTTTGATGTAAATATTAAGATTGATAAAGACTATATCATTGGAGCAGGAGGGGTTCTGAAAAATGAAAATGCAGTGAAGGGATATTCCGAAAATCCAGAATTAACTCCCGATAGAAATGGAAAAGTTACTTGGAAATGGTCCGCAAAAAATATCCTTGATTTCGCTTGGGCAGCCGATAGAGATTATTCCGTAGATGAATTTAGCATATTGGATGGTCCAAAAAGTCTATTTCGTGTATCAGAAGTCCGACAAGACACAGTATTGGAGCCAAGCGAAACCGTACATCAAGAGGTTTTATCAGTTGATGAATGCCAAGTTTGGGCAGTATATGTATCCTACATATTCCTTTGTGCAAGGTGGAGATGGAGGTATGGAGTACGGAATGGCCACAATGATTTTGGGTGAATCTGATTCTCTATTCAATTTGGTGCGACTTATGGTACATGAGGGGGCACACTCTTGGTTTCAACAGATGTTGGCGACGAACGAAAGCACTCAACCTTGGCTTGACGAGGGTTTCACTTCCTACGCCGAAAGTTGGGTAACACATCAGTTATTTCCATCTCAAAAAGCACTACCTAATCCATTTTTGGAGACCATAAATAGATATGCACGATTTACAAAAACCGGAATGGAGGAGCCAGCCGTTTGGTATTCCGACTATCACCATAGTGGTGCAGGGTATTCTGTTGCAGCCTATGTTAAAGGAGAACTTTTTCTTGTAGAGTTGGGGTATATTATTGGGGAGCAAGCCTTATCTGATGTCTTAAAAATTTATTTTGAAGAATGGAAAATGCATCATCCAAGCGATAGAGACTTTATGCACATAGCTCAAAAAGTCTCTAAAATGGACTTGAAGTGGTTCTATCATTATTGGATAAACACTACGGAAACAGTAGATTATTCAATTAAAAAAATGTAGAATATACCGAAAAATGGTACAAAAAAATTACCCTTGAAAATAAGGGTGATATTCCGATGCCAATAGATTTCTCGATATTCACCAAGGATAAGAAGATTGTTAATTATCATATTCCAAACGAATCTTACCCATTCTTGGAAAGAAAAAAAGATGCCTATGGCGATTTTTTTCAACCTTGGATTATTGGATTGCCACGAAACGAGAATATACTTTCACTATTCCTTTTTAAAAAAAGAGGATTTGCAGGTGATAGGTATAGATTTTTTTCTAAGAGATTGGCAGATGTTAATCCACAGGATAACTTTATGGAAATTAAATAATTAAATGAATAAAAAGGCTCTAACTTGAAATTAGAGCTTTTTATTTTATTCAGCGGTAATTTTAAAAACTTATTTAGTTATATGTTAAAATAATATATATAGATAAAAAAATAATTTAGAAACTATATAAATTAGCGATAAAAAGCTAAAAAAAGTATTGCATTTTGTTTCTTAATTATATGTTAAAAAGTTTTATTTTTGCCTAATTAAAAAGTTTATTTCAATAGAGTAACCCAATTTTTTTAAGTAAATGATTAGTTGGAGAAAGCGTTTTTAAGAAAAAGTTTGCTGGCCGTTGGTATCTTATTATCAATGAGTTCTTCTGTATTCGCTCAAGAGGGTGATGCAAAAAAAGGAGAGCAACTTTTTAACACAAATTGTGCTGCATGTCATGCATTGGATAAGCAGTTAGTAGGACCTCAACTCGGAGGTGTGGTAGAAAAGAGTACAAAAGGAGAAAAAAATCTTGGAGCAGATTGGCTACACAAATGGATTAAAAAAACTCTCAGGAGTTAGTTGGTTCTGGTGATCCTTACGCTAAGGAGTTATTTACTAAGTTCAATAGCGTTCCGATGCCACCGTTCCCAAGTTTGTCCGATCAGGATATTAGTGATATCTTGGCATATACTACGAATCCTCCAAAAAAAGAGGAAAAACCAGCGGCAGCTGCGGCTCCATCTTCTGACCAAGTAGCTCAAATGGAGGCGGAGAAAAAAGATAACTTAAACTCCAAAATCATTATCGGAGTAGCATTGTCTGTCGTAGGTCTTTTGATTTGGGTGTTATTAAGATTAAGACAATTGCTTAATTTACAAAGGAATAATAATCTTAGCCCTGAAAAAGCTAAAAGAGCCGAGGCATTGTATCAAAAATTTAACCTTGCAGGTAAAGGATTAGTCGGTGTATTGTCTCTATTGGCTGTATATGGGTTATGGAACTGGCTGATGTGGGTAGGGGTTTATAAAGGATATAGACCTGAACAACCTATATATTTCTCCCATAAGATACATGCGGGAGTAAATAAGATTGATTGTCAATTCTGTCACTCAGGTGCTAAGTATGGTAAGGTGTCTGAAATACCATCTATGAATGTGTGTATGAACTGCCATAAAGCTATTTCTGAATATAAAGGTGATTACTTTGAATCAGGTAAAGATAAAGCATTCTACGATGGTGAAATTCAAAAAATTTACAAAGCTGTAGGTTGGGATGCTGGTAGTCAGTCTTATACAGGTAAAACAGAACCTGTACAGTGGGTGAGAATTCATAATATGCCAGATTTCGTGTATTTTAATCACTCTCAGCACGTAGTAGCAGGGGAAAAAGCAATTATAGAATCATATAATGCTAAAAATCCTGATGCTAAGATTGATGTAGTATGTAAAGCATGTCACGGAAAAGTTGATGAAATGAATGTGGTAGAAATGGCAAACGATTTCACAATGGGGTGGTGTATAGAATGTCACAGAACAACCAAAGTGGATATGACTAATGGATATAACAAAGAATATTTTACAGAGTTACACAACAAACTGAAAAAAACAATATCCTAAGTCTGGTGGTAAAATCACCGTTGATGCTATCGGCGGACTTGAGTGTGGTAAATGTCATTATTAATAGTAATAACGAAAAAAATTAGAAGTATAAATGGCTTCAAATAAAATACAATTCAGAAGTATTCACGAATTACAAGACCCAACTATTACATCCAAGTTGGCTCAGAGGGAGTTTATGGAAGAAATTCCGGTAGATGAAATAAATGCAGCAGAAGCAAATGCTAATACCCCGCTTACCTCAAGAAGAGATTTCTTGAAAAATTGCAGGTTTTTTTCTACCGCGGCAGTTGCTTTGGCGGCTTGCGAAGCTCCAGTTTTGAAAAACAATACCTTATGTAGTAAAACCTCATAGTATCATACCAGGGGTTCCTAATTATTATGCATCAGCTTATTATGATGGGTTTGATTTCGCAAGTGTATTGGTGAAGACAAGAGAAGGGAGACCAATTAAAATTAATCCCAATCCAATAGCAAAAGATTTGGGTTGTACAAGTACTAGAGCTCAAGCTTCTGTATTATCTCTATATGATAATGACAAAGTAAAACAACCGAAACTTGCGGGTCAAGATGCTACATTTGATCAAGTTGATGATTATGTATTGAAATCTTTAGAGGCATCACAGTCTGCAGAGCAAAAAGTTGTAGTGCTTACTCATTCAATGCCTTCTCCAACTTTCAAAAAATTATTTGAAGATTTTAAAGTTAAATATCCTACAGCTGAGTTGGTAGTTTATGATGCGATACCATATACTGCTAATCTTGATGCTGCACAAGAAGTGTTCGGAGAGAGAAGTTTGCCTGTCTATGATCTTACGAAGGCTCAATTGGTAGTTTCTTTCCAAGCTGATTTTTTAGGTGATTTTAATGGAGGTAGTTTAGAAAACTTATATGCTATTGCTAGAAAACCAGAGGCTTCTCAAAAGGCAGGGAAAAATATTATGTTGAGACATATTCAGGTAGAATCTAATATGTCTATAACAGGTGCTAATGCAGATACAAGACTGAGATTAAAACCATCAGCTGTATTTAAAACTTTGATGGAAGTTTATAAAGGTCTTAATGGTGGAACTAATGATGCTAATGCTAAGGCTATCGTAAAAGAACTTCAAGCAAAAGGTAGTGATGCTGTGGTGTTGGCTGATGGTTCAAAACCAGCAATCGTTTTATCTCACTTGATAAATCAAAAATTAGCGTCAAAAGCCTTTACAGGTAAAGCCAATTATCTAAAACAATTTGACGGAGCAAGATATAAAGAGTTCCTTGGTTGGTTAGAAGCAGGACAAATAAACACATTAATTATCAATAATGTGAATCCTGTGTATTCTTCGAAAGATGGAGAAAATTTCAAAACATTGTTGGGTAGGGTAGAAAACCTTATATCTTTTTGTGATAAGAAAAATGATGTATATAAAGCATCTAAAGCTGTAATTCCAGTAGCAAATTGGTTAGAGTCTTGGGGTGATATAGCTCCTCAAACGGGGATATATGCTCTTACTCAACCAACAATCCAAAAAGTTTTTCAAACCAAGACAATTAGAAGAGTCTCTCCTTGTTTGGATTAATGGTAAAGGAAGTGATGCAAATAATTACTACGATTATTTAAAAAGCGAATGCAGTAACTATCTTGCATAATTCATCTTTCAATCAAGCACTTTATAATGGTATAAATGAAACTCCGAATATCGGTAAATTAATAAATTATGTAGGTGGAAATGCAGATGAGGCTATTGCTGAATTGAGCAATTATAAAGAATCTGATTTTGAACTTACATTATATACTAATGCGATTGGAGACGGAACCCAAGCAAATAACCCTTGGTTGATGGAGTTACCAGATCCAATTACTAGACTTTCGTGGGATAACTATCTAACAGTTTCTCCGAAAGATGCAAAAAAATTAGGTCTTGAAAATAAGCTTAATGCAAGAATGCAAATGGATGGAGATAAGGTAGATATCTCTGTGAATGGAGAAGTGGTTCTTAAAAATGTGCCAGTCTTTATCCAACCAGGACAAGCAGATGGTTCGTTTGGTATCGCTCTCGGATATGGAAAGAAGGATTCTGGTAGGGTTGCTGCTACAGGTGTTAATGCTTATCCGTTGTTTGATGGTATTAATCTAAATGTAAATAATATAACCATCAAAAAGGTAGAAGGTGTTACTCACGAATTTGCAGGAATGCAACTTCAAAATACACTAATGGGGCGTTATGATATCGCAAAAAGAAGTGTCTCTTGACGATTTTATTAATGTTCCTTTTGATGACCCTGAGAAAGGTTGGAATAAACCATTGGAGTACCATACATTAAATGGTGCTACTCCAGCAGATAAGATTACTCTTTGGGATTCTTACGATGATACTGATGGACACCACTTTAATTTATCTATTGACTTAAATGCTTGTACGGGTTGTGGGGCTTGTATCATTGCTTGTCAAGCCGAAAACAATACCCCTGTTGTAGGTAAAGAAGAGATGAGAATGTCTAGAGATATGTATTGGTTGAGAATTGATCGTTACTATTCTGCTGATATTCCAGAAAATCTTGATACAAATAAAGATGGTAAGCTAATGCCAGAGGAAGCCGTAGCAGCAGGTATGAATGTTCCAGATATGTATGGAAATGCATTTACTGATGGTGGGGTGCTTAACCACGCTGCCGAGAATCCAAAAAGTGATTTTCCAACCAGTTATGTGTCAACATTGTAATAATGCTCCTTGTGAGAATGTTTGTCCAGTAGGTGCTACATCTCATGGTAAGCAAGGACAAAAATCAAATGGCATATAATCGTTGTGTAGGAACAAGATATTGTGCAAATAACTGCCCTTATAAAGTGAGAAGATTCAACTGGTTCAATTATGCAAATAATGATAAATTTGACTTCCAAATGAACAATGATTTAGGAAGAATGGTATTGAATCCAGATGTGGTGGTGAGAACAAGAGGGGTAATGGAGAAATGTTCATTGTGTATTCAAGAAACTCAGGCTACTATCTTGAAAGCGAAAAAAGAACAAAGAAAAGTAACAGACCAAGAGTTCCAAGATTCTTGTGCTTGTTCCGCAGCTTGTTCGTCAGGAGCTATGGTATTTGGAGATATGAATGACAAAGAATCTAAAGTAAGAAAATTATTCTCAAGCGATAGAAGATACTTCCTACTTGAAGAAATTGGAGCAAAACCAAATGTGTTCTATCATACCAAAGTAAGAAATAACGGATAATAACAAAGTTTAAATACTAATTAAGCGTAAAAATATGTCACATTACGAATCCCCATTTAGGGTACCCTTAATTCAAGGACATAAAACCTACAGCGATATTACAGAAGATATCGCGAGACCTATTGAGGAAAGAGCAGGTAAATTATGGTGGTCAGCCTTATTTGCATCATTAGTGCTTTTTATCTACGGATTTGGCTGTATTGCTTATACTATCGGAACAGGTATTGGAGCATGGGGGCTGAATAGAACTATCAACTGGGGTTGGGATATCACCAACTTCGTATGGTGGGTAGGTATTGGACACGCAGGAACACTTATCTCCGCAGTATTGTTATTATTTAGACAGCGATGGAGAATGTCAGTGAATAGATCTGCTGAAGCGATGACTATATTTGCTGTAGTTCAAGCAGCAATCTTTCCTGTAATACATATGGGACGACCATGGCTTGGGTATTGGGTGTTTCCATTACCAAACCAATTTGGGTCTCTTTGGACAAACTTTAATTCTCCTCTTCTTTGGGATGTATTTGCTATATCTACATACTTCTCTGTGTCAGTAGTGTTCTGGTTCATTGGTCTTATTCCAGACTTTGCAATGATTAGAGATAGAGCCAAAACACCATTTACTAAGAAGATGTATACTTTCCTTGCCTTTGGCTGGGGAGGAAAAGCAAAACATTGGCAAAGATTTGAAGAAGTATCTTTGGTCTTGGCAGGTTTAGCTACGCCATTAGTATTTTCTGTGCATACAACTGTATCATTTGACTTCTCTACATCTGTTATCAAAGGTTGGCACTCAACAATATATCCACCATATTTCGTGGCAGGTGCGGTATTCTCAGGATTTGCAATGGTACAAACTTTATTGCTCATCGCAAGAAAAGTATGTCATTTAGAAGATTATATCACAAAGTATCATATTGAAATTATGAATATCGTAATTATCGTAACAGGTGGTATGGTTACCGTGGCATATGCTGTAGAATATTTCATCGGTTGGTATTCAGGTTCAAGATATGAAGACTTTACTTATCTATCACCAGGGGCAGCAACAGGACCTTATTGGTGGGCATTTTGGGCGTTGATTATCTGCAACCTCGTTATTCCTGCAGCATTTTGGTTTAAACCAGTAAGAAGAAATATTATCGCTACATTCTTTATTGCACTATTTATCAATATTGGTATGTGGTTCGAGCGTTTTGATATTATCGTTATCAACCTATCGAGAGACTATCTACCAGGTTCTTGGACGATGTTTAAGCCGACAATCATTGATGTTGGAGTATATCTTGGGACATTTGGATTCTTTGGAATCTTATTCCTACTCTATGCAAGAACATTCCCAGTAATTGCTCAGGCAGAATTGAAGTCTATTTTGAAAATTTCAGGTGAAACTTATAAAGCAAAAGAAGGAGATGAACACCACTAAGATTATATACGGAATTTACGCTGATGACGATGATTTGATGGCGGGAGTGAAAGCTTTTAGAGATAAAGGAATTAAAATCAACGAAGTCTATACACCTTTTCCTGTTCATGGTTTGGATAAGGCTCTTGGATTGAGAAAAACGAGAATTTCCGATGCTGCATTTATATATGCTGTATATGGGCTACTTATCGGTGGTATCACAACTTGGTATATGATGAATCACGATTGGCCACAGAATATTGGGGGTAAACCTGCTTTCGATTGGGCTCATAATATGCCAGCCTTTGTAGTGCCAATGTTTGAGTTGATGGTTTTTTGCTCTGCTCATCTAATGTCGCTCACTTATCTAGTGAGAAATAAAATGTATCCTTGTGCTGCGCCTCAAAAATCCAGATCCAAGGACTACTGATGATAAGTTTATGATAGAATTAGTTAGTAACGATATTGAACCAATAAAAACAACTCCTAATAGAGACAGGAGCTGAAGAAATTTCTGTAAAAGATGCTTAATATGAAAAGTTATATTACAAAACTTGGGATATTAGGAGGAGCAGTTCTACTTTTGAACTCTTGTGGCCCAAAAGAAAATCCACCATTAGTGTATTTCCCTGATATGTATTTCCCTGTGGCATATGATCCATTGATGAAAGCAGAAGATGCCTATACAGACCATAAGAATGAAATACCAGCTTTCGTTAAAAATAATGGTGCTACAGGTCTCGTACCCGTTGATGGAACCGTAGCTCAAAACGAAGATGGAGTAATCGATGTGAATGACTCTAAGCCTGTTCTTCCTGCAAAAATATAATGAAGGTTATGACGAAGCTAAAACTATTTCTAATTCTCCACTAAAAAGCAGAGAATATAGAAAAAGATTTACTAAGAGGTAAAGATTTATTTAACAAGACTTGTGCCGTTTGTCATGGAGAAAAGGGAGACGGACAAGGTGTTATCGTACAGTCTGGTGCTTATCTTGGGGTACCAAACTTCAGAGATAGAGAACTTACTGTAGGTTCAGTACATTATGTACTTACTTATGGTAGAAATGCGATGGGTTCTTATGCAGGACAACTCAAGCCGGTGATAGATGGAGAGTTGCTATGTATATTATGAAAGAATTTAAAGGTCAAAGTGATTTTTGCTAAGGCTTCTGCTCCCGCAAAAAGTTACAGCAGATGCTTCAACTACTAAATAATTAAAAGGGAAAAAATTATGTATACTTTTTCGTCAAAATTAAGAATATTCTCAATCATATTATTAGTGCTTGGACTTGTTCTTTTTCGGTATAGGATATACTACTAATCATAGTATTGATACAGGAAAATTGAACAAATTATGGCAGATGCTCATAAAAAAGGAGACAATGTACCAATGCACTCTCACGAGAAAACAATAGATACTAATGCTAAAAAAGATGGGCACGATGCACACGCTGAGCATTTGGAACATGCCGAGCATCAGGTTCATAATAGACCATTGGCAGCTCTACATACAATGGCAGTGTTTTTTTATTCGGGCTTTCGGCTTGTGCATTATTCTTCTATTCTGTACAGATTGCAGCTCATGCAGGTTGGCCTATTATCATTTTAAGAGTAATGGAAGCGGTGGCATCTTTCCTTCCTTATGGTGGAGCTTTACTTTTGATAATTGTTATCTTGAATGTTACCCATCAATCGCATTTGTTCCATTGGATGGATACAGAACTGATTAATCCTAAATCTAAGCATTTTGACCCTATTTTATTTGAGAAAAAATTGTTCTTAAATATACCTTTCTATGTGGTGAGAACTCTTGTCTATGTGGTTGGTGCAACTTTCTTCCTATTTAAATTAAAATCTTTGTCTAAAAAATTAGACCTTACTAAGGATAAGAAAGATTTTTAGCAAAATGTATGCTTGGAATATCGGATACATAGCTTTCTTTGGTTTTGCTACTGCATCTTGGGCTTGGGACTGGTTGATGTCTATTGACCCACATTGGTATTCTACAATGTATATTTGGTATGCTTTGGTATCTGGGCTAACTTCTGCAGTGGCCGTTATCGTGATTATTTCTGTTTATCTTAAAAGAGCTGGATTTTTACCTCAGTTCAATGATAATCACTTACACGATTTAGGTAAATTCTTATTTGCAACGGCGATGCTTTGGACATATACTTGGTTCTGTCAGTTTATGCTTTATTGGTATGCTAATATTCCAGAGGAGGCAAACTATTTCTTCGGAAGGTTCGAGCATTATTCGGCTACCTACTTGCCTATGCTTATTTTCAACTTCCTTATACCATTGGCAGTAATGGTAAGTTCAAGTATCAAGAGAAATTACAATGTAGTCCTTTCAATGGCAGTACTTATAATCATTGGACACTATATGGATTTCTTTAATATGGTGATGCCAGGTACTGTTGGTATATTCTGGGGATTTGGATTCCTTGAAATAGGTGCAATATTATTTGTAGGAGGATTATTCGTACTTACGGTGATGTCGGCACTTTCTAAACTTAAACTTATCCCAGAAGGTAACCCTTACTTGCACGAATCCGAAATTTTTGAATATCCATTCTAAAAAAATATTGATATAAATAAAAAAATATTCCCTTTCTTATTATAGAGAGGGAATATTTTTTTCTAATAAAAGTTTTATAAAAAACTTGGAAAATTTAGAAATCTTTTCTATTTTTTTGAGGTTTCAATAATACTGGAATGATAACAAAATTCTCTTCCAAACAATTACACATACTCGATATTGCGGAAGAACTCATTGCCGAAAATGGCTTTGAGGAGACTTCAGTGAGACAGATTTGTGCTAAGGCGGGAGTGAATATAGCTATGATTTCGTATTATTTTGGTTCAAAGGAGAAAATGCTTACTTATTTGTATCGTTATCGTATCCAAAAGGCAAAGAAAAGTTTTTCGGAATTTACGGATACTATAAAAGATGGAACTCCAAAAATGCAGATAAAAGAGGTTATTAAGTTTATTACAAGCCAAATGTTCAAGTATAAATATTTCCATGGATTTGTGAAGCAAGAATTTCGTAATACTGACATGATGCAAGACGAATTACAAGAATTTTATGCATCTACGATGGAAAAACTTAATGATATCATCTATAAAGGGGTAAGCAATGGATATTTTAAATATGCTCCAAAAATCGGAAGATTTATTGGCAATGATAGTCGGTACGGTACTTTTTGTCATAAGAAATAAACGATTTTATGAGAGATATACTCCGCAAACGGATAATAGAAATTATTTATCTGTGGCTGAAATAAAGGTTCGAGAAAGTATCAATCAGGCTGTATTTTCATTGTTGGGCTGTTCGGAGTAAGATATAAATGAAATTATAGAAAGTAACTTAATGAATTTTAAATGAAAAAAATTATCATAGCAGTGGCTACTACATTGTTTTTGTTTTCGTGTAGTAATAAATTCAATGAAGCAATGAGAAGTGCCGATAAAAAGTTTATTTTGGAGACGGCAAATGAATATTTCGCTCAAAAAAAATGGGACAAAGCTCTTTCTCTTTACGAGAGAACGGAGAACTTGGTGGCAGGGACAGATGATGCCCCAAATGTAATATTCAATGCAGCATATGCTAATTACTACGATAGAAACTACCGATTGGCAGGTAGCCGATTTAAGAATTTTGCTGTTTTCTATCCAAACGATACAAGAAGGGAGGAGGCAGCCTATATGTCTGCACTTTGTTATTATGAAGGGTCTCAGGAATATAACCTTGACCCTGTTAATACGGAGTTGGCAATCAATGAATTACAAGAGTTTATCAATAATTATCCAAATTCCGAGAGAAGCAAAAATATTAATCAACTGATAGAAGAGCTTTCATATAGATTAGAGTATAAAGCCTATGAAAATGCTCGACAATACTACAAAATGGGTCAATATAAAGCAGCAAATATTGCCTTTGAAAATGTATTGAACGACTATCCTGCTACGAAGCTGAGACCAAAAAAATATACGAGCATATCCTAAAAATCCCGTTACGAATTGGCTATAAATTCCAAATACGAATTAAAGGCAGAAAGAATAGAAAAATGCACTATCTTATGCTAAATTTTTTTAGAAAGAGAAAATATAAATATAGAACTCGTTAAGCTTTCTAATAATTTGATAAACAATTTATTGGGAGAGAAAAAGAAATTTGATAAACTACAAAGTGAGATAGAAAAAAATAAAAGCCCAATTCCTTGAAAAAAACAAAGAGAATATGAAAAGGCTGAAAAAAGAAAGAAGTACAAAAAAAGAAAAAAATAATTAGAATTTTATTCTTACCTTTGCAGGGTAATTACCAATTAATTAACGAAAATGAGCGTAAAAAAATACAAAAAGCAGAACTAACGACCATTACTTACGACAAAAAAATAAAATAGAAGAAAAAAAGTAGGGTCTATCTACGAGGCAATCGTAATTATGGGGAAAAAGAGCGGAGCAAATCAATGCCGAAATAAGACAGGAACTCCACGAAAAAAATTAGATGAATTCTCTGTGCGTAATGATTCTTTGGAGGAAGTTTTTGAAAAATAGAGAACAAATAGAAATCTCTAAACACTATGAAAAAAATGCCTAAACCTACAGCTATGGCTATAGCGGAGTGGCTAAATGATGGAACCTATTTCCGAACAAAATAAAAATAGAAAAATACATATATTTAAAGGCTACAAAAAGGAGACTTTTTGTAGTTTTTTTATTTTTTTAGAATATTATTTTTACTTTTTGTAAAACTTAATATCCCCTTTTTAAGGAGATAAAAAAAGAGATTTTTTTATAATGAAAGATAAGAAAAATACTCATCATCATTACGGGAGGAATTGCAGGGTATAAGATGAACTCCGTTGTAAGAGAATTTGTGAAAAAAAGGAGCCGAAGTAAGGGTAATCCTTACACCTTCTGCAGAGCGATTTGTGACGAAACTAACCTTTGCCACACTATCCAAAAATGAGGTGTTATCTGATTTTTATAAAGAAAATGGCACTTGGAATAATCATATAGAATTGGCAATTTGGGCAGATGTGATTTTTGGTTGCACCTTGTACAGCGAATACTCTTGCCAAAATGGCAATGGGAATCTGTGATAACCTTGCTATGGCTATCTATCTCTCGGCACGATGCCCAATTTTCGTAGCTCCTGCAATGGACTTGGATATGTATGCCCATAGAATCACTCAGCAGAATTTGGTGACATTAGAGAATTTAGGTGTACGAATTATTCCAGCAGAATTTGGTGAGTTAGCAAGTGGTCTCATAGGGAAAGGTAGAATGGCAGAACCCGATGTGTTAATACAATATATTGAATATCATTTTGTTAAAAAAATAGATTTGAAGGATAAAAAAATATTAATAACTGCTGGACCAACTTATGAGGCAATCGACCCTGTGAGGTTTATAGGAAACCATTCTTCAGGGAAAATGGGGTATGCTATTGCTAATGAAGCGAAGGAGCGAGGGGCCGAAGTGATTCTAATTTCTGGACCAAGTGCTGAAAAAAACTAAAAATATGATGATATAAAACTTATAAAGGTAACTTCCGCGAAGGAAATGTATAGTGCTGTTTTTCAGTATTTTGATGAGGTGGATGTAGCTATTGCTTCTGCTGCTGTTGCAGACTATACTCCAAAAATCGTTGCCAAAGAAAAAATAAAAAAACACGAAGAGGGATTCGTGATAGAGCTTGTGAAAAAAATCCTGATATTCTGAAAAACGATGGGAGAGAGGAAAAAAACAAACAATTTTTGGTGGGATTTGCACTTGAAACGAATAATGAAGAGGAAAATGCTCAACAAAAAAATTAGAGAAGAAAAAAATCTGGATATGATAGTTTTAAACTCCTTAAAAAGATAAGGGAGCTGGTTTCAAAAAATGATACGAATAAAATAAAAAAATTTTAACTTCTGAGGAAAAAGAAAAAAATTTTGAGTTAAAATCAAAAAACCGAAGTTGCTAAGGATATTTTTAGATTTTTATAAGTAATAAGATTAATCATTAAAAATTTTTGATAAATAATGAAAAAAATATTTGTTTTTTTATATTGGTATTTCAATTTTATGTGGGATATGCTCAGGAAATTTTAGCAGAGGTTAGTATTAATCATCAGCAGGTACAAGGGTCTAATAATCAGATATATAGTGTATTAGAGAAGAGTTTGAGGGATTTCATCAATAATACGAGTTGGACGGGTAGGAAGTTACAAAAATTTTGAGAAGATAAAATCTAATTTTGCTATTGTAATCAACTCTCGAGAGGGAATAATTTCAAGGCATCGTTGGTAGTACAGGGCTACTCGCCCGAGTGTATAATTCCACCTACAATTCACCTTTGATTAATATAAATGACAAGAATTTTTTTCTTTTGAATACACTGAAAATGAGAATATTATATTTAATGAAAGGCAGTTTTTCAGGGAAGAATCTTACCGATGTGATAGCCTTTTTATGTGTATCTTATTTTGGGCTATGATGCGGATAGTTTTAAGCCTAATGGAGGAAGTGAGTGGTTTGATAGAGCTTTAAAAAAATATCTCAAAATGCTCAAAATCAGAAATATAATGGCTGGTCGATAATAGAGGGGCCAAGAACTCGCTCTCAGTTGATAGATAATCTCATAAAGTCTGAAAATGCAGTTTTGAGGAATGTTTTTTTATACTTACCATCGTGTGGGGCTAGATAATTTGGCAAGAGAAGAGGGGCAAAATAACTCGAAGAAGGTAATTTTTTTGAAGCCTTGATGAAACTTCGAACTTATGAAAATAATTTTAGTATGAATTATCCTTTTGCGGTATTTATGCAGACGAAATCCAACGAAATTTATGAGATTTTTCAATATGGGGAATAATACCAATTTTAATATTAATGATTTGAGAAATTTGATGCTAATTTTTGAGCCAAATAATTCTCAAAAAGTGGAGTAAATGGAAATAAACGAAACTCTAAAAAAATCACTTTTTGTAATTGTTGTTATAACTCTTACTTTGAGGGTAGAAATGTGAGAAAAAAATATCTATACGATGCAGTTTTTTTAATATAACTCATTGAAAATAAATAAGAAAAAAATATAATTATGAATATGAAAAGTAGAATAATAGATTTCGTAAAATCGCAAAAAAATGTCAATTAGAGAGTTTGAAAGGGTGTGTAACTTCCCAAACGGGACGATAGGTGCTTTCAAAAAAATGATATAAACAATAAGCGAAGGGTTGTTATTTTTTTGAAAAAAATTTCCGCAATTAAATACGAAGTGGCTCCTAACCGGTGAAGGCGAAATGCTTAACCACCCGCACAATGAGGCTACACATAACATTAACAGCAGTAATAATACATATATAAATAGCGTTGGTGATAACTCTCAAGACAAAACAAACGAAAAAAATATATACAATGAAATGATAATTACTCAAAGGGAATTAATTGATAGTCTAAAAAGAGCAAATTATACAATACCGCAAAAGAAATAGAGTATCTGAAAAAAAGATAAAAGATTGTAACGAAAAATAACGGGAAATAATAAAAAAATATAATATGAAATATTAATAATTACTCAATTAGGTTACTTTTTAATCTAAAAAAAGAGTGATTTTTTTATATTTGCAAAAAAATTAAAAAAAGCTATGCTTAACAAGATTTTTTTATACAAAAACTATGCACTTATAGACCATCTGAATATTAGTCTAAATCGCGGTTTGCAGGTTATTACTGGGGAAACTGGGGCTGGTAAATCCATTATTCTTGGAGCTTTGAGGCTGATTATGGGAGAGCGAGCAGACATAAAATCTATTCAAAATACAGAGAATAAAAGTATTATAGAGGTGGAATGCTTGGTATCGCCGAAGTGGAAGACTTTTTTTGATGAGAAAGACATAGATTTTGATGAAAATACGATTATCCGTAGGGAGATTTTGCCGAGCGGAAAGTCTCGAGCTTTTGTGAATGATATGCCTGTTACGCTGGATATTTTGAAGGAACTTTCTACGAAATTGATAGATATACACTCTCAATTTGAGACATCTAACCTATTTTCGGAGGAGTATCAATTTAAATTGATAGATGGGCTTAGTGAGAATAAAACTCTCATTGTGGAGTATCAAAAGAAATTTTTGGACTATAAAAACCTTAGAAAAAACCTCAGTTCGTTGGAGGAAAAATTGAGGGAACTCAATAAGGATTCGGATTATAAAGAGTTTTTACTTAATGAGTTAGAGGAAGTAGATTTGGATACTTCTAATATAGAAGAGGTACAAAGCCAATTGGAGCTACAAGAAAATGCAGAGTATATTTATGAGAATCTTTCGCAGGTGTTCCAGCGAGTGGAGCAGGAGGAATTAGGAATGTTGGATTCCTTTATTTACATTAAAAATAAGCTTGCTAAGGTTACGGACTTATCATCTCATTTTTTAGATTTACAAGAGAGAATGGAGAGTGTTTTTCTGGATTTTAAAGATGTTATTAATGAATTAGAAAATCGTTCTGAGAGTTTGGAGATAGATGTGAAGCCTGAGGTAATCAATAACTTACGGGATAAGGTAAATAAAATGAATGCTCTGTATGCTAAGCATAATGTGAATTCGGTAGCGGAATTAATAGAGATTCGTGAGCAATTGTCTCACGAGCAAAATTCTTTTAGCGATATAGAATTTGAGATTGAAAATATCAAGGTAGAGATTGAAAATAAGATAGCAGAAATGACCATTTTGGCACAGAAACTAAGTGCTAATAGAAAAAAATCGGCACCAAAATTTTCTGAAAAAATAGAGGGTCTTCTCAAAAGATTAGGATTAGAAAAAGCTAAAATAGAGATACAACTATCAGATAAAGAGGATTTTGTGTTATTTGGTAAAGAGGGTATAGATATTCTGTTTCAGGCAAATACAGGGTTCCCGATGAAGCCGATACAAACAGCAATCTCTGGTGGAGAACGCTCGCGGGTAATGCTTGCAGTGAAGAAAATTATTGCTGAAAATTTGGAATTGCCGACTCTTATTTTAGATGAGATAGATACAGGAGTCTCTGGAAAAGTAGCTGACGAAATTGGAAAGCTAATGAAAGAGATGGCTACGGACATGCAACTTATTGTAATAACCCACCTCGCCCAAGTGGCCTCTAAGGGGAATAATAATTATAAGGTATTAAAACAAGATGTAGATGGACGAACAAAATCCACGATAATACCGCTCTCTAAGGAGGAAAAATTATTAGAAATTGCTCAACTGCTATCAGGGGAAAAAATTACGGAGGCTGCCCTCGAACAAGCAAGGGAATTAATAGGGTAGTGAAAGAAAAATAATATAAATAGGCAATTAATGAGGAATATTATAAAATCTAAGTTTGATATTTTTAAACAAAGAACCTATATCATAATTTATGGAACATCTACCTTTGCAGGAAGATGTTTGATATACTGTTACTATTTTTTTATTTTTAATCAGTGTAGGGTTGGCAATGATGGAGAGTGTGGAGGAAATTAATATGAAACACCATATATTTCTGATTATTTTGGAGTGGATTATTACTTTTTTTCACGATAGAATATATTTTGAGAATTATTACCAATAAAAAAAGGTGGCAGTATATATTTAGTTTTTTTATGGGATTATAGATTTGTTGGCTCTCTTACCGATGTATGTTTCGTTGATAGTGGTAGAATCTAAATTTTTGTTAATAATTAGGGTGTTGAGGTTGCTTCGTGTATTTAGAATATTGGACTTAGTATCGTTTTCGGACCAAGCGAATGAGCTTTGGACAGCTATACAAGCAAGTCGTACAAAAATATTTGTGTTTATCTATTTTGTGTTGGTGCTTAGTATATTGTTAGGAGCCCTAATGTATGTTGTAGAACCGCATAACAGGTCCTTTACAAGCATACCCAGAAGTGTCTATTGGTGTATTGTAACTCTTACAACAGTTGGGTATGGTGATGTAGTACCGACCTCGGTAGTAGGACAAATAGTTGCCTCTGTGATAATGATTTTGGGATATGGAGTGATTGCAGTGCCTACAGGTATTATCACTACGGAATATGGCAAAATAAGAAAACGCCAAGAAGAATATTTTGATAAGAAGGACTCATTAGTATGTTCCTCGTGTAAGATTTGCTCCCATTGTAGCAATACTCAGCATCTTGCAAATGCCAAGTATTGCCAAAAATGTGGGAATCCTTTGTAGGTTAAATTTTGTTGTTTATATAATCTTTTGTAGCCTCGTCATTAGAGATAACCTGTGCGGGGTTGCCTATTACGATAGAATTATCAGGAACATCAAAATTAACATAAGAATTTGGGGCAATTAATACATTGTTTCCAATGTGGATATCTCCAACTATTACAGCATTTGTACCAATCCAAACTTCGTTGCCAATAGTTGGGTAGCCTGCCTTTTTTTCCGCGATTCTGTTGCCCAATGGTTACGCCTTGTGCGATATTACAATTTTTACCAATTTTTTTGCTAATGGGTTGATAACCAATGCGCCCCAATGTCCTAAGTAGAGACCTGCTCCAATCTGAGTTTTTTTGGATAGATTTGATAGCCGTATTTTTATTTGGTAGCGTTGTAGTAATATTCGCCAAAAAAAGTAAAAAAAGTCCTTTGGATTCTTGGCATTTTCTAAAAAAATGAAAATGAATCTCAAATTTGGGTGTATACATTTTTTTAGCATTTGGAGTGTGGATAATTTCTTACCACACTCTATAAAAAAATCTTGTTGTAATATCGTCATAATCTTAATTTAATTACCAGAAACAATCTCTTCTTTTACGGAACTTTTTCTGAAATAAATCACAGAAATTATCAATAAGAAAAATAAGATAATAACATTGGCTTACCATTTTTAAAATAATCAACATTGGTATTGATAAATTTCATCAAAGCAAGTACTTGGGCTCCATAAGGAATAATTCCTGTACGATACACGAGGAAATATCAAGTATAGATGCCGTGTGAGCAGGTTTCAAGTTAAATCTATTACTGATACTTCTTGCTACTGATGCCGAAACCATTATGGCTACCGTGTTGTTTTGCAATTGCTAAATCCACTAATGCAACGATTGATGCAATACCTATTTTTTTGCTCGTCTTTCGGTAGTTATTAGGGTAGCAATTTTATTAACAATAAATTCTATACCACCTTGTTTTTCTACCATCAGCGCCAAGCCTCCGGTAAGAAAAAATACCAAAAATACATCAGACATTTTGGTGAAGCCCTCGTAGATCAATTCGGTGAATTTAATAAAGGGTATTCCCTCATAAAGACCAATTCCTCCTGCAAAGATAATACCTAAAAATAATGTGACAAAAACATTGAGCCTCATTAAGGCCATAATAATCACAAACATATAGGGTAGTATCTTGAACCAATCAATATCTACAGATGATGACACAATATTGTGATGATGAGAGTGTAGATTAAACCCAATGAAAATTAAAACGATAACCGTAAGTAATGACGCGAGGAATGCGATACGTGAGTTAGTTCTGAATTTATCCTTCATAGAGCATCCTTGAGATTGTGTAGCAACGATTGTTGTATCTGAGATGATGGAAAGATTATCTCCAAACATTGAACCAGACAATACAGAAGCCGAAATAAGAGTAGCATCAATGTTATTGATACCCACAAAACCTGCTACAATGGGCGTTAGGGTAGAAATTGCACCTACGGAAGTCCCCGAAGCAAACGATAAAAACGATGCCGAAATGAATACTCCAGCATATAGATACTTCGGAGAAAGGTAACTCCCAGTGATTTGAGATACCGCCTCTGTACCTCCAATCTTTGTCGTAAGGACAGAAAATGCACCCGAAAGAAGTATGATAAGGCACATCATAACAATGTTTTTATCTCCGCAACCACCGATGAAAGTATCCATATTCCTATTGATACCATTCTTGTAAAAATAATAAAAAAAGGCAACAATAATTCCTGCCAAAACTGCGATAGGAGCTGGTAGTTTATAGAAATTTCCATAAGCAATACCGCATCCCAAAAAAATACGCCTATAAATATGGCGAAAGGTAATAACGATAGTATTCTCATAAAAATATAAATAAAATAATACTTGCAAATATATAATAATTTTTTTCTAAATTGTATAAAAAAATTTAAAATAAATTTGAATAAATATTGTTTTTTTAATATGTTAAAATATACTAAAATTAGATTTTGGTTAATTTTATTGCTTGCTTTTTTTTAGTTTTGTAGATATAATTTGGAAATTTGTTGATTTTAACAAAAAAATTCTTTTCTTAGCAAGAAAAAAATGTACCTTACAGAAAGTCCAAGAATCGCAATGCAAAGTCTAAGGGATTTTTGTGCCAACCATCAAGAAAAATTGATTATATCAATGCTCTTATGAGGGTAAATTTTTAGTGTTTTTAGATTGTGGAGGATTCACTTGCCAGAGATGGATTTCCAGATTTGGGATACGGCAGAGGTTTTGAGAAATACAGAAAAAAACAGATACCAAAAATTTCGGTGGTAGTAACCAGTTTGCAAGGAGTGGAATACGCCCTTAAATGTCCTAATGTGGATATTTTAGAATACCCATTGTCTATCTATGATATTGAAAAATAATAGTAAAAAAACGAGATGAAATTCTTGAAGAAGTTAGAGAAATAAATACTATTGTAAATTTGGAAAAAAAGAAATTAAATATTTGTTTATTAGATTTTTATGATAAAAAAATAATTTGCAAGATGAGGTGTTTTTTTATCATAAAGAATTTTGGTGAAATAGGAGTCCAAAAATATTTTATTGGCTGATACAACTGGCTCGGCATCGGTGGAGAAAAATCCGAAAAAAACTTTTCGTGAATCGGTGAATATGTTTCCGGAAATTCGTTTTGGTGCCCATTTTTATACAAAAAAACAATGGAGCCTATGAAAAAGTTAAAAACAGCTTTTGATGAAGGATGTCGGGATTTTCATAGTACAATTAAAGGTATTGGAGGTATGTCGACAGAGAAACTTATCAATTTTTTTAGCTACGGAAAAAAAGTGGAACATTCATTAAATTTACTTCATTATGAATATGCCTACAACCAAGCAAAAAATATTTTTGGATTCTAAAAGGCATTATTTAATTCTGCCAGACTTTCATAAACGAGATGAGTAGGAAGCCCCATAATAGTGTAATAACTTCCTAATATTCTCTTTATTTTTGTGAGTCCGAGCCAATCTTGTATACCGTAACTTCCAGCTTTGTCCATTGGCTTGAAGTTTTCAATATAAAAATCTATTTCTTCATCATTAATTCTGTTAAAACTTACTTCTGCCTTGTCTATTTTTTTGTAATGGTTTTTTTGTAGTGTTTTTAGGGTAATTCCAGTATAGACAATATGAGTATTATTGGATAGTTTTTTTAGCATTGAGCGTGCCTCATCTTTATTTTTTTGGTTTTCCTAATACCTGATTATCAAGGCATACTATAGTGTCGGCGGTTATTAGTATTTCGTCTTTTTGTAGGTGTTGATAGGCACATGCCTTCTTTTCGGATAAGAACCCTGCGATTTCATAGATGGGTAGGGTAGTAGGATAGTCCTCGTTGCAGTGGATACTCACTACATTAAAAAGATAGTCCCATCTTTTCTAATAATTCTTTTTCTACGAGGGGATTGAGATGCTAACAAGATTTTCATATTAAATGGATTGAGTATTATCTTGGATATCCCATTTTCCTTGAGCCTTCATCACTTGTTCTATCACATCTCGTACTGCACCCGAACCACCATTCACCGGGGTGATATAGTCGGCAACTTTTTTTATTTCAGGGACAGCATTTGGTGGGCAGGCACCGATATGAGCCATTTTAATGACTTCTCTGTCGGGTATATCGTCGCCCATCATCAATATTTCGGAGTCGTTGAGGTTATTTTTTTCTTTAAAATCTTGATAATCAATAACCTTATTTTGGGATTTGGAGTAATAATCAGTTATGCCGAGATAGTGGATTCTTTGTTTCACCATAGGGTCGTCTCCTCCTGTGATGATTCCTATTTTATATCCTGATTTTAAGGCTCTTACGACGGCGTACCCATCAAGTACATTCATTGTTCGACACATACTTCCATCAGGCATTAGATAGATTGTTCCATCAGTGAAGATTCCATCTACATCAAAGACGAAAGCCTTGATATCTTTCAATTTTTCTTTGTAAATCATTTGTTAGTGTGTTATAGTTCTTGTAGCTTAACCATTCGTTTAAATCTTTCGGAGGATTGTACGAGACTGTTGTAATCACCACTACCAGAGATTTCTCCTTTTTCGAGGAGATAGATAGTATCCACATTTTTGATTGTAGAAAGTCGGTGTGCGATGATGAGAATCGTAAATTTCCCATGTAGCAAATCTATATTATCTTTGATATGTTTTTCCGTTTCGGTATCCAAAGCCGAAGTTGCTTCGTCCATAATGAGTAATTCTATGTCTTTGTATAGTTCGCGGGCGATGGATATTCTTTGTTTTTGCCCACCAGAGACAAGGATTCCATTATTTCCTAATGTAGAATCTTCTCTATTTTCAAGATTATTGACGAAATCGGTTAGAGATACCATTTCCATCACATTATAGAATTTTTTGATGGTTTCAGGTGTTTTTTTATCCCAAAAAGTTACATTGTTGAACAGCGTATCGTTGAAGATAACGGACTCTTGTGTAATATATCCAATCTTGCTTCGGTAAGAATTTAGGTTGGACTCATAGAGAGATTTGCCATCAACGATGACATCGCCTCCATGAGGGATTTGTAGCCCACAAATAACATTCGCTAAGGTTGTTTTCCCCGCTCCACTTTCACCTACGAGAGCAATTGATGTTTTGGCTGGGATATTTAGGCTGATATTTTTGAGAATAGGTGTATTCCCAAAAGTAATATTTAGGTTTTCTACCTTAATATTATCAATTTTATTGATGAGAGCTGCTTTCTGTGGTTCTTGGTATTTTTTGAAATCCAAAATAATGTTATCAATAGACTCTATTGCAATAGACGAAATAATAAAACTACTCCATACACCTTGAAAGTTCGTTATGTACCCTAATGCTCTATAAAACAATAGCAAACTCACAATAATAGATGAGATATTTCCTTCTGAAAATTTTGCCTGAATAAATACTACTAAGGCAATAATTGCAATGATGAGAGGCTCACGAGCATTTCCCATAATGGCACCTAACTTCGTAGACTTGAAGCTATATTCATCAGAGAGAGTCATATTATCACGGAGTCTATTATCATATGATTTGAAATAGTTAGTTGCTTTTAGATATTTAAAATTATGGATGGCTTGGATAAGTATTTCATTAAAAATCATTCCCTAAATTAACTTGTTTTCGGGAAATATCTTGGATTATTCTATTGAAATATTTATATACGAAATCTAGTAATAGTCCCCCAAGTCCTACGATAATGGCAAATTGCCAATTAGAAACGGCTGCAAGACCAACATATATAAGGAGCATAATGGTGATTTGTACCAAGTTCAAGAAACTATTCATAGCTCCTAATAGTTTTCCAGATTCACCTATAATATGGTTTTTGTATTCTCCCAATACTCATTTTTTTGTAAAAACCTTCATAGGATAGATGGTTGAGGTAATCAATAAGATTAAAACGAATTTTTTTTGCAATGACTAGATTCACCTTTGTCATATATAGTGATTTTAGGTAGTTTGTTATTCCTTTGAAAACAAACATACCTACCATCAAGAGGAGCATATTCGTGATATTTATCTCAATACCAATATATTTAAAAAAATCTATAATAATCTGCAACTGCCCCAAAGATTCGTTAGAAGTCTCGCTATTTGTAGCTATAGAGAGTAGTGGGATAAACATTGTAAGACCAATCCCATCTAAAAAGACCTATTAACAAATTTAAAAATTAGAAATATATAAATATGGTATCCTAATAAATTTTTTTGAAATATTGAAAAATATCCCCAAATAGTGTATTTCTTCGTAGTGTTTTTTTGTCGTCCATTTAATTAATGTATAATTTTTTTCTTCCGATTGATTTATAATAAAAATCCTGTACCTTCTACTTGTTCTAATGCAAAGATATTTCTACCGTCAAATATTGCCTTATTGTTCATCTTTTTGATCATTAGGCCGAAATCAGGATTCTTAAACTCAGACCATTCTGTTGCGATAAGTAATGCGTCGGCATTTTCTAATGCAGAATACATATCTTTGGCATATTCAATACTATCTCCAAGAATTTTTCTTACATTCTCTTCTGCTACCAAATCGTAGGCCGTAATTTTTTTGCACCTTTATCCAACAAAAATACGAATATTATCTAGTGATGAAGCCTCGCGAATATCGTCCGTATTTGCCTTGAAAGCCAAGCCCCAAAGAGCAATTTTCTTTCCTGCTAAATCTCCTCCAAAAATAATTTTCAATATCAGAAACAAGTATTGTTTTTTTGGATACTATTCACAGCTTCCGTAGCTTCAAGAATTTGGAAAATGGTATTTTCCTCCTTACCTGATTTTATCAAAGCCTTTACATCTTTTGGAAAGCAGCTGCCTCCGTAGCCAATACCAGGGAATAAAAATCTATTGCCGATTCTATCATCACTACCCATACCGAGGCGGACTTTATCTACATCAGCACCTACCTTTTCGCAGAAATTTGCAATTTCATTCATAAAGGTTATTTTTACGGCAAGGAATGAGTTAGATGCATATTTTGTGAGTTCTGATGATTTTTCATCCATAAAAATAATCGGTACCCCTGTATTTGTGAATGGTTGATATATTTTAGCCATAATGTTTTTTGCATTTTCCGAACTGCTGCCTACTATCACACGGGCAGGGTTCATAGAATCTTTCACTGCAAATCCCTCGCGTAAAAATTCGGGGTTAGAGACTACATCAAACGGTATAGAAGTCTTTGCCGAAATTACCTCTCGTACCTTATCAGCTGTTCCTACGGGGACGGTCGATTTATTGACAATTATTTTGTAATCTGTGATAATTTCACCAATTTGGTTGGCCACTCCAAGTACATAGGACAAATCTGCACTACCATCTTCTCCAGGTGGGGTCGGTAGGGCTAGGTATATTATTTCTGATTTATCTACGGCTTCTTTTAGGTCTGTTGTGAAAAACAATCTACCGGAGTTGATATTTCTGAGGAACATTTCTTCTAATCCAGGTTCGTAGATAGGTACAATTCCTTGTTGCATTTTTTTTACTTTTGTTGTATCTATATCTACGCAATATACATTGTTCCCAAGTTCTGCGAGGGTTGTTCCTGTTACGAGACCTACATATCCAGTTCCTACGATTGTAATATTCATCAGTCTATAATTTAAAGGTTTTTAAACTGCAAATATACAATTTTTATACCAAATGGAAATGATATGATATAGGGGATGTCATTTTGAAATAAAAAAAGCCTTAGTATTTCGCTAAGGCTTCTTGTTTTGTGTTATTTATTGATTTCTTCTAAGAATTCTTCTTGTGTCTCGCATTCTTCAATTTTAGAACTGATAATTTTTTTATTGCTTCTGTAATATTCATATCAGCAAGGGTAGTACGCAGTAAATTTATTTTATTATAGACATGTTCTGGAAGTAGAAGATCGTCTCTTCGTGTGCCAGAATTCACAAGGTCTATAGCAGGATAGATTCTTTTATTAGAGATTCTTCGGTCTAATTGTAACTCCATATTCCCTGTTCCTTTGAATTCTTCAAATATTACATCGTCCATTTTAGAGCCTGTATCAATTAAGGCAGTTGCAATGATAGTGAGCGACCCACCGTTTTCTATATTTCTTGCTGCTCCGAAGAAACGTTTTGGACGGTGTAGGGCATTAGCATCAACACCTCCGGAGAGTATTTTTCCTGATGCAGGCGTTACGGTATTATATGCACGAGCCAGACGCGTGATGGAGTCTAAGAGAATCACTACATCGTGGCCACATTCTACCATTCTTTGGGCTTTTGCTAATACGATATTGGCAACTTTTACATGTTTTTCTGCCGACTCATCGAAGGTAGAGGCTATTACCTCTGCATTTACACTTCGTTCCATATCGGTTACTTCCTCAGGTCTTTCATCGATAAGGAGGACAATCATATATGCCTCTGGGTGGTTTTGAGATATAGCGTTTGCAATATCTTTTAGGAGTGTCGTTTTTCCTGTTTTTGGTTGAGCGACAAGCATTGCTCTTTGCCCTTTTCCGATGGGGGCAAATAAGTCAATAATTTTAGTAGAAGTTGTTGCATTATTCCCCGATAGGTTAAATTTTTCGTTCGGGAAAATAGGAGTTAGATACTCAAATCCCACTCTGTCTTTGATGAATGAAAGGTCTCTGCCATTCACTTCAATAGGTCTTAGTAAGGAGAAATATTTTTCACCTTCTTTTGGTAGTCTTACAACACCTTTCACGGTGTCTCCCGTTTTTTTAGTCCAAAAGTTCGGATTTGTGCTGTCGATACATATACATCATCTGGTGAGGATATGTAGGAAAAAAATCAGAGGAGCGGAGAAATCCGTAGTTGTCCGGCAAAATTTCAAGAACTCCTTCTATCGTTACAAGTCCATCAAAAATTATATTCTTTTTTTGTTGGTTGAATAGGTGTTTCATTAGCAGAAACTTCATTGGTAGTGGTTTCTGTTTCTTGCTGGGAGGTGTTTTTCTACCTTATTTTTGGTTTTTGTTTTTTTCTTATTTTTTTGTTGAGTTTTTCGTATCCTGAGGTTGAGGTTCTTTTACCTTTTTTTCTATGGTAATTTCTTTTTCGGCGATTAGTGTTTCTTCCTGTTTAGGTTGTATTCTTTGTCGCTTTGTTTTTTTGTTGTTTGTTGTTGGTTATTTTTTTGCCTCGTTATTGCTTGTTTGAACTTCTACTACGATGCTTGTTTCTTCCTTAGGTGTTTCCTTTTTTTGTTTTTTTCTACGATAACATCGTCGGTTAGGCTTTCTTTTTTTCGTTTTATTTTTTTCTTGTTTTTTTCTGTTTTTTTCTATCTGTTGAGGCGTTTTTTTCGGATTTTGCTTCTTTCGTTACAGTTTTTTTGTTTTTTTTGTTTTTTTAGGCTTATCTGCGGGGATTTTTTTCTATGGTCAATTCATTTTTTTAATGTAATCTTCCACAATTTTTGGTATTTACCCTTGGAAATCTAATATAGCATAAATTTTATCCGTATCTGTAGCATTTTTGACTTTAATTCTTAAATCCTCACAGATTTTTTTCTATTTCCTCTGTGGATTTGGAATTGAGTCCATCAATATTGAACATAATTATTTGTAAAAAAATTAGTATTAGGTTGTTTAGTATTAAAGTTTCAATAAGAGATGAGACAAGCGAAATCTCATCGAGTATAAAAAAACATACTGCAAAAATTACATTAATTTTTTTGGAATATTCAAAAATTTTTACTTAATTTTGCCGTATAATTATGATACAAAGAATACAGACAATATTCATGCTATTATCCATTTTGGGGAGTTTTTATTTCTCACTTCGGAGGATACGATTTTTTTAGGAACCAATCTTTTCGTGAGAGTGTCCTCAATATTGTTAATACCTCTCGGTGGATATAGTGTTTTTTTCATTCAAAAAAATAGAAAGAGACAACTGCTGCTAAATAATATTAGCATTGGTATAAACGCTTTGTTGATTGCATTGCTGATGTTCTGGCTACTAAATTTATCTGGAGGGATTAATTTCCCTGAGAAAGGTATTGAGCCAATATTTCCGTTAATCTCAATAGTTTGCTTAGTATTAGCAAATATCTACATTAAGAAAGACGAGAGGCTTGTAAAATCTGTGGATAGACTTCGGTAATCAAAAACAACGATTAATTTTTTGAGTAAAAGAGCAATTTCATTTTTATGGGATTGCTTTTTTTATTTTTACCGAATCCTTTACTTTGGATAATGTTTCCATTGTCTTCAATAATAAAATATTGGTAGTTAGGGAATTTTTTTGCAAATTCTAAACCTTTTTTCTTCCCTAAAACCATTATTGAAGTGCTGATGCCATTGGCGATTTCGGCATTGTCCCCTATAATTGTTACACTCGTGATACCTGAGGAGGGATAACCAGTTTTGGGATTGATAATGTGAATATCGTCTGTCATCAATTTCAATAAATTTCTGATAATCTCCTGAAGTTACGATGGATTTGTTTTTTTAGTTTTATGATTTTCAGTATATTACCAGAGGTAAATGGGTCGGTAATACCTATGGTCCAAGTTTTACCATTGGGTTGTGTTCCCCAAGTTGCTATATCACCAGAGGCATTAATAATACCCGCTTTCACCCCGAGAGATTGCATTAATTTTTTAGTTTTATCTGCAGAATAGGCTTTTCCCGTCGCTCCAAAAACCTATTTTCATTCCTTCGTTTTTTTAGATAGATTGTACTATTCACGCTATCCAAAAATAATGTTTTCATAATTCACATTTCGGATAGCATTTTTTTATGATATTTTTCAGCGGGCATTTCCCAAATGGAGCCATCAAATTTCCAAATTTTATCCATTGATGCGATACTAATATCAAATGCTCCGTTGGATAATTGAGAAAATTTTAAGGCATTTTTTTGGTAAGGTCAAAAACTTCTTTATCAACTTTTACGGGGCGGATTCCCGCATTCCTATTCACTTCGGAAATGATGGTGTTTTCTTGCCATTCGGAGATGAGGTTTTCTATTCTACGAATTTCATTAATAGCTATATCTATCTTATTTTCAGAGGAAAGACTATCTTTATCCACAATAGTAATATCAAAACGACTACCCATCAAAATTACTTTTCTGTGTCTTGCAACTTGTGAATTAATCCCAATGCTCAACAATAGGAAAAAAAGGAAATATCTCATAAACTTATTTTGAAAGACGAAAAATACAAAAAAATTCTTTTTATAAATTTGTGGCTTCATTTTAATGATTTTATGCAAAAAATTGAAATACCATTTTTGAAGATTGACTCTATACCTTCTATAATTAAAGATTTTTTTGAGGGGAGATTTATCTGATTTTTTTCTGAAAAATCGTTTTTGATATAAATAATATAAAAAAACGGCTATAGACCGCAAAAAAATACATTATACACAAGAAAAAAACGAAATACTTTTAGCAAGGGTACTCGCTCATCAGTATGAACATTTTGATCTCAGCGATTTACAGAAAAAAATCTTGATTCTCTCCAAAATGAGAATACCTTTTTCGGTGGTTACTAGGACATCAACTTAATTTTTTTCAGGGCCAAGCTTTTTTTCGTATATAAAAATTCTACAAACAATAAAAAAACAGCAGAATATATTAATAAGCATTTGCCAGATTATTATGTAGTTCCGATTTTCTGGATGGCAAGTGAAGACCACGATTTTGAGGAGATTAACCACTTTAAAACAGATTTAAACCATTACGAAATAAAAGGACATTCTGGCGGTCCAGTAGGGAGAATAAAGGTAGAAAGCAATCTATTTATTCATGAGTTTGAGAAAGATTTTAGAGATTTTGTATTTGGAACTGAACTTATAGAGCAATTAAAAGCGATTTATAGTAAAGGAAAAACCCTCACTGAGGCTACAAAAGAGCTAGCTCAATGGTTATTTGCAGAATATGGACTACTCTGTATTGATGGAGATGATGCCGAATTAAAATCTCAAATGAAATGTATTTTTTTAAGGATGAATTGATACATCAACGCCTTTAAAAAAATGAGTCTACTAAAAAAAGTAGATTACCTAACGGAAAAAGTATGGGAAAGTTCAAGTAAATCCACGAGAAATTAATCTATTTTATCTATCGGAAAAATAGAAATCGTATAGAGTTTCGCAACGGAAAAATATCATATCGTAGATACAGATAAATTATTCAGTGAGGCTGAGATTTTAGCAGAATTGGAAAAAAATCCACAAAATTTTTTTCACCAAATGCTGTAATGAGACCTGTTTATCAAGAAAAATGTATTACCTAATTTGGCTTATATTGGTGGAAATGCAGAGGTAGCTTATTGGTTGGAATTAAAAAGATTATTTTTAGATTTTTTTGGAAGTTCCATTTCCGATTTTTGGTACCGAGAAATTCAATGCTGTTTTTTTATCGGAAAAAAACATTCAATAAGATAGAAAAAAATTAGGAATGAAAAATTACCGATTTTTTTAGAAATTTTGCTAATGTTGTAAAAGAGCAATTGATTAATAATCATCCACTTGATAGGTTGTTGAAATCGCAAGAGCAACTATTAAAAACAACACTTTGAGGAATTGAAAGATAAGGCTGAACTTACGGATATTTCATTTCGAAATTTGGTGGCAGCAGAGGAAGTCCGCCAACTGAAATCTTTCCAACGAATGCAAAAAAACGCTTATTGAGAGCTGAAAAAAATAAAACAAAATGAACGCTTGCAACGAATGGAAACGCTTTTTTTACGAAATACACCCAAATAGAGTTTGGCAGGAACGAGTGTATAATTTTTTTCTGTTTTCTATGCTAACGAAGGGAAAAAAATTGGATAGCAAAATGCTATAATACGATGGATGTAGAAAAAAATCACAATTAATTATTAATGAGATATAAATTATTGATAATTAAAATGAGAAAGGAGATAAAATCATTTATCTCCTTTTTTTCGTATGTTTAGATGATTATTCAAAGCCTTGTAGTTCTACTAATTTTTTTATAGACTCCGTTGAGATTCATCAGTTCTTGATGTGTTCCTTGCTCTACAATTTGTCCTTTTTCCATTACAACAATCATATCTGCTTTTTGAATGGTGGAAAGTCTGTGAGCGATAATTAGTGATGTTCTATTAGCCATCATTTTATCTAAGGCGTCTTGCACAAATCGTTCGGATTCGGTATCAAGGGCAGAGGTTGCCTCATCCAAAATCATTATTGGAGGGTTTTTTTAGAACTGCACGAGCGATAGATATTCTTTGTTTTTTTGTCCGCCCGAGAGTTTATTTCCATCGTCGCCAATATTCGTGTGGTAGCCTTCGGGTAGATTTTGTATGAATTGATGGGCATTTGCAATTTTGGCTGCACTGATGATTTCTTCCTCCGTGGCATGAGGTTTTCCCATCAGTATATTATTATAAATAGTATCGTTGAATAGCACAGATTCTTGTGTAACCATACCGAGGAGCTGTCGGTAATTCCTCATTTTTAGGTTTTTTTAATGTTTTCGCCATCAACTAATATGTTTCCTTCATTCACATCGTAAAAAACGAGCAAGGAGGTTGGCTACTGTAGTTTTTCCACTACCAGATTGTCCAACGAGAGCGATAGTTTTTTTCCTTTTTGGTATTTCGAGGGAGAAATTTTTTTAGGATAACATTATCTTTATCGTAGAAGAAATTTACATTATTAAAAAGTAATTTTATTCTCAAGGTTTTGTATAGGTAATGCATTCTCCATTTCTTCAATTTTTTTAAGTCGTATTCCAAGACTTCAAATATTCGTTCTACACTTGCTGTGGCCCCTTGTATAGACGATGTCGCATTGGCTAGCTGCTTTGCAGGAGCCAAAATTTGGTAAAAAAGTCCAATGAAGGCAAGAAAAGTCAGAGGGTCTTGATTTTCACCAGTAATTACTCCACGACCTGCAAACCAAGCGATGAGTAGCATCGTTATAGACCCCATAAACTCACTGAGGGAGAGGCAAGCTCCCTTTTTCTGCTCATTCCTATGCTGTGTCTTTTTCCAATTGTCAATCGTTGTAAGGAAACGATTGTAGAGTATTTTATTAGCATTGAATATTTTAATGACTTTGGAGGCTTTTAGAGTTTCATCAATGATAGAGAACAAATTTCCTAATTCCTCTTGTGCGTATCCTGCTTGTTTTTTTAGGCTTTTCCCTATCCACGAAATTAGTCCTCCCATTATAGGGAATACCACGAGAGAGAATAGGGTAAGTTTTGCATTAAGCATAAAAAGAGTAATTAATGAGAATATAATCATAAAAGGAGCATTGATTATATCCACTAAAACTCCCATTATACCCCCTTCTACAGATGCTATATCATTGGATATACGAGACATCAAATCGCCTTTTTTCTGTTCTGTAAAAAATGAAACGGGTAGTTTTAGGAATTTTTTGTACATAGCCAGTCTCATATCTTTTGTAATGGCTGTACGATAATTAACAATGAAAAAAGCCCCCAAATATCGGAAAAGATTTCTAAGCATAAAGGCAATACCCACAATGATACAAAGCCATGCCAAAACCACTACACCACCATATTCCTCGCTAGCAGTTTGTATTTTATAGTAGGCTAAGTCTTTTAGGTAGGTAACGATTTCCGTCATATTTCCATCGTAGGTAGGCTTCTGCGAGGTATCTACTTTGTCTATTTTTAAAATGATTCTCAGTACAGGAAGCATAGACAAAACCGAAAATACTTGTAAAATAGAATATAATATATTAAAAAAACATACCACCCCACAGAAATTTTTTTGGTGAGGTCGAACAAATTTTAAAAACTTTTCTTAGTAACTTCATTAGACAAAGATAATAAATTTTGTTAATAATAATAATTTTTTTGCTTTACTGAATGATGTTGGTGGATATAATGAAAAAAACTTTGCTATTTTTAAGTAGCAAAGTTTTTTTGACTAAGAGGAAATTATTATGATTTCTTAGCCTTAGCAATATTTACAATTACTTTTACGGCTTTTTTTCCATACTTTCTAAAGGAACATATTCGTAAGGTCCGTGGAAATTGAGTCCTCCAGCGAAGATATTCGGACAAGGTAGCCCCATATAGGATAGCTGGGCTCCATCAGTTCCACCTCGTATGGCTTTTTATTTTTTTGGAGTAATGTTGGCATCTTTCATTGCTTGTTCTGCAATGTCTATGATGTGCATTTTGCCTTCAAATTGCTGTTTCATATTTCGGTATTGTTCAGTAATTTCTATTTCGGCAGTTCCTTCTCCGTATTTTTTTGGTTAAATTCGGCAACTTTATTTAGTATTAATTGTTTTCTTGCTTCAAAGTTGTCGGCATCGTGGTCTCGAATAATATATTGTAATTTAGCTTCGGATACATCAGCATTGACATCTGTGAGGTGGAAGAATCCTTCAAAAACCTCGTGTAGTGCCAGGGCGTTTCGTTAGCAGGGAGCATTTGGATGAATTCGCTCGCTAGAAGTCCCGCATTTATCATTTTTTTCCGAAGGCATATCCGGGATGGACACTTAATCCGTGTATTTTTACTACGACACCTGCAGCATTAAAGTTTTCGTACTCCAACTCGCCAACTTCCCCTCCATCCATTGTATAAGCCCATTCGGCACCGAATTTTTTTCTACATTAAAGAGGTGAGCACCACGACCGATTTCTTCGTCAGGATTGAATCCTACGGCAATTCTTCCGTGTTTGATTTCGGGGTGAGTCAATAGATATTCGGCAGCAGTTACAATTTCCGCTACACCCGCTTTGTCGTCTGCAGATAAGAGACTTGTTCCATCGGTAGTGATGATAGTTTGTCCAATATAGTCTTTTAGTGTTTCAAACTTGTTTGGAGATAATATGAAGCCAGTTTCTTTATTGAGTAGTAGGTCTTTACCATCGTAATTTTTCCCAAACGATAGGATTTACATTTTGCCCGTTGAAATCTGGGGTGCTATCATAGTGAGCAATAAACCCTACGGTAGGTTCATTATCGTTTTCTAAATTAGAAGGGATGTACCCAAATACATATCCGTGTTCGTCGATAGATACATCGGATAAGCCTAATTCTTTTAGTTCGTCAAAGAGTAAGTTTGCCATATCCCATTGCTGTGGAGTAGAGGGGCAGGTATCACTCTCTGGGTCGGAAGTGGAGTAGATTTTTACATATTTGATAAAACGATTGAGTAATCTCGTTTTCCACTCGTGGTTGAATTCTATTGTTTGCATATTTTTAGGATTTTATTAATCGTATTTTTCTACCACAAATTTAAGATTAAATATTTAATTAATGAAATAAAGGAATGAAAAAGTCTCAAATATTTTTTTGAGACTTATGGATGTATTTTACAAAATTTATTTTCTTTGGTAGATGGTTTTATTCCCTTTTTCATCGGTGTAGGTTCCCGAAACATTCTCGTTAGAAACTTCCCAAGTTACCTTTCCATCGGAGAAAGCAGGTGTGTTGTGATGTCCTTCTGTAATGGCTTTTAGAGTTCTCTCTGGTTCGTTGTTTTTTTCAATAGTTTTACTCCCACTAATGAGCCATCTGCAAAGTAAGTGATTTTTTTATGGTTTCTTTTGTCTCACTTTCGTAGGTTATTTCTGCCTCTACTCCCTTGTCTGTGGTAGTTACACTCGTAGAGGATTCGTTTGTTGGGTTGCTGTTTTTTTGCACCCAATCATTCCCATCAATAAAATTGAAGTTATAATTATTTTTTTGTTTTCATAGAATGAATGTTTTTAAATTGAACTAATTTTTTTCCAAAGATAATGAAAAAAATATACTCTAAAGATTTATTTTTAAGTTCGGAGTATTTTTTTATTGTATTATCGATTCCAATTTTTATCACAGAGGAATTTTCCCATTGAGAAATTCTGTTTGTTGGGTCTTCTACTATGAAATCCACATTATCTTTTTATTTCTTTTGTAATATCCGAAAATTTCCTTGGTGAGGGAGTGCCACTCAGATTTGCAGAGGTGGATACTATCGGTCTATTGAGTTTGGAGATTAATTTTTTACAAAAATCATCTTTCACAAGACGAATCCCTATGCTACCATCCTCTGCTAAAAGTTCTTTTGGTAGCCCTTTGGGGTTGTCATAGACTATGGTGACAGGTTTTTTTCACTAATATCTATGATTTCCCAAGCCATTTCGGGGACATCCACAATTTCTTGTAGTCGCTTTTCGCTTTCTACTAGAATGATGAGGGATTTCTGCTTATCTCGTTTTTTTAAATTAAATATTTTTTTGATAGCTATGGGGTTTGTAGCATCACAACCAATCCCCCAAATTGTGTCGGTAGGATAGAGAATTATGCCATTGTCTTTTAAAAATATTAATAATTCTTGTCATTTTTTTGTCCATTTTTTTGTATTTAAAAATGTTTTTTTATGAATGCTCAATAAAAAGGTATAAAGTATATTATTTTATACGATATGATGGATATATTACATTTTTTTATAGTATTTTTTTACAAAGATACTAAAACTAATAAATATAAATTTTTTTAAAAAGCATGAAAAAAATAAAAAAATTAGAATATAAATATGTGAAAAATCAATTGTTTGTATATTTATACTTTTTAAACTATTTAAGTTATAGATATAATTTATTAAAAAAATGGATAAAAATATCCTTTTTAAGGTTATGAAACATTATATCTTTGCACCACAAAAAGATAGGATTGACTGTTGAGGTGGTAGAATAAAGAAATTCATCATTATATTAAAGTTTATTAAATTAGTTTTTGGGGCTACTTATAGTAATATAAGTAGTCATTTTTTTGATAGATATACTAAAAAGTAAAAATCCCAGTCGGAATGATTGGGATTTTTTTCAATGATTTAAATCTTTGTTAATCCATCATTTTGTTCATTAATAGTCAGAGTGATGGTATCTCCTTCGTTAAGTTCTTTCATAACGAGCATTTCTGCGATTAAGTCTTCAATATTTTTTTGTATTGCTCGTTTGAGTGGTCTTGCTCCAAAAATCTTTATCCCAACCTTTTTTTCAGCGATAAAAATCTTTTGCTTCGTTGGTTAGTATTACATTATAATTAAGTTTAAGGAGTCGTTTTTTTCCAATTTTTGCCAATTCAAGGTCAATAATTTTTTTCGTATATCATCCTTTTTTTCAGAGCGTTGAAGATAATTATATCATCAATTCTATTTAGAAATTCTGGAGAGAATGCCTTTTTTTCAGAGCGGATTCTATGGTAGCCTTTGCTCTTTCTTCTGATGAATTTTGTCTTGCTAAGGTACCGAACCCCACTCCATCGCCGAAATCTTTTAGATGGCGAGTTCCGATATTAGAAGTGAGGACAATAATCGTATTTTTAAAATCAATTTTTCTTCCGAGGGAGTCGGTTACGAATCCTTCGTCAAGAATCTGTAAGAGGATATTGAATACATCTGGATGTGCTTTTTTTCAATCTCGTCGAGTAGTACCACGGAGTAAGGTTTCCTGCGGACAGCTTCGGTGAGTTGTCCTCCTTCTTCGTGGCCGACATACCCCGGAGGAGCTCCCACGAGGCGAGATACGGAAAATTTTTCCAAATATTCACTCATATCAATACGAATGAGGGATTCTTCGGAGTCAAAGAGTTCTCTTGCCATTACTTTTTGCGAGTTCTGTTTTTTTCCGACGCCCGTTGTCCCTAGGAAGATGAATGTTCCTATTGGTCGGTTAGGGTCTTTTAATCCAGTTCTATTTCTTTTGGATAGCTTTTTACTATTTTTTTCACGGCATCTTCTTGCCCAATGACTTTTCTGTTGAGGTTTTCGCTCATTTTGGCAAGTTTTTCTAGTTCATTTTTTCCTACTTTTGTTACGGGGATACCACTCATCATGGAGACAACTTCGGCTACATTGTCTTCTGTTACTATTTCTTTATGTTCTTTTACGAATTTATCCCAATCTTCTTTGGCTATTTTTTTAGTTCTTGAAGTATTTGTTCTTCGTCATCTTTATGTTTTCGTGCCTCCAAATAGTCTTGTTTTTACAGCTTGTTGTTTGAGGAGTCTTGTATTGTTTAGTTTTTCTTCAAGTTCAATTACTTTTGTTGGAGTTGAGATATTTTTTATATAGACTCTTGCTCCTGCCTCGTCCAAGGCATCGATGGCCTTGTCGGGTAGGAATCTGTCGGTGATATATCTTGTTGTGAGATTGACACAAGCGGTGATAGCCTCATTAGTATAGGTTACATTATGGTGTTCCTCGTATTTATTTTTTTCACTTGGTTGAGGATTTGTATTGTTTCCTCGGTAGAGGTCGGTTCTATCATTACTTTTTTTGGAATCTTCTTTCCAAGGCTCCATCTTTTTTTCAATGTATTGTCTGTATTCGTCCAGCGTAGTAGCTCCGATGCATTGAATTTCGCCTCTTGCTAATGCAGGTTTGAACATATTAGATGCGTCTAAACTTCCTGAAGAGCCTCCCGCTCCCACGATGGTATGAAGCTCGTCTATGAAGAGAATAATATTTGGATTTTTTTCTAATTCCGTCATTATAGCTTTTATACGTTCTTCAAATTGTCCACGATATTTGGTTCCTGCGACGATACTGGTTAGGTCAAGAGTGATTACTTGCTTGTCAAATAGCACGCGAGAAACTTTTTTTTGTTCGATTCGTAGTGCCAGCCCTTCGGCGATAGCAGATTTTCCTACCCCTGGCTCTCCGATGAGTAGAGGGTTATTTTTCTTTCGTCGAGATAGTATTTGGCAAACTCGTTCTATTTCCTTGTCTCTACCGATTACAGGGTCTAATTTTCCTTCTTTGGCAAGAGCAGTTAAGTCTCGTCCGAAATTGTCCAAAGTTGGAGTTTTTAGATTTGTTAGGCAAAGTTTTTGGTCTTAGATTCTGTGCAGAATGAGGCTGTTCTCTGCTTTCGTCGTCATTATCTTCTTCTTCATTTGTGAAAAACATTTTTGGCGCGTTGTCTCCTCTTTGTTGCATAATATCCATATACAAGTCGCTTACCTTTTGGTAATCAATATCATAAGCGTTAAGAATATGTGTTGCTGGGTCGTCTTCTTTGTAGAGTATTCCCAAAAGCAGATGAGTGGTATTTATTACTGTATCTTTGTATTTTTCGGCATTCAAGTTCGGAGCGTTTTAGGGCTCTATTGGCCATTTGTGTGTATATGATTTTGATATCCTTTTTGAGATGGGAATAGTGCAAATTCGTATAGACTAGCTATCCTTCTTTTGATTTGAGGAATATCGGCATTTAATTTTTTTAGAATTTCTGTTGCAGAGTTATCAAACTGAATGATGCCCATGAGGAGGTGTTCAGTGTTGATAAATGTATTTTTTAAGCTTTTAATCTCGTTTAAACTTTGTTTGAATACTTTATTTAGGTTAGTAGAATATATATAATTCATAACAATTATTAATCTAAAAATAGTCCGTAAATTTACAAATAATTAATCAAAAATAAAAGATGATTTCACAAAAAAAGGGAAAGATGTTATTCTTACCCTTTTTTTGTTTCTTTTATAAAATTAATATTTATCCATTTAGTTTGGCAATTACGTCAATACCACCAGTTGTAATATCTCCGATTTTTGCATTTTATTTCAGTATCCAATGGAAGGAAGATATCCATTCGGGAACCAAATTTTATGAAACCAAACTCGTGTCCTGCCTTTTGCTGTATCGTTTTCGTTGCAGTAGAAGACGATTCTTCTTGCTACATATCCAGCTATTTGTCTAAATACAATTTTATGATTGGTAAGGGTTTCTACAGCTATAGTGGTTCGTTCATTATCTGTAGAAGATTTCTCATTCCAAGCCATAAGGTATTTACCTTTGTGATATTTTTTTGTAGATTACTTTTTCCTGTGACAGGGTAGCGGCAGATATGGACATTCAGTGGCGACATAAAAAAATAGATATTTGCAGAGCTTTGCTATTCAAAAAAACTCAGGTTCTTCTACTTCTTTTATCATTACAACCTTGCCATCAACAGGGGCCACGATATTCTCTCTATGTTCCAAAAATAGTTCTCTTCGGTACTCGAAAAAAACCATAAGATTAAACAATAAATTACGAAAAAAACGGAACAGAAATTAAAAAGTCCCCAATTACCTAAGTGTGATGAGGCTGATACTACAACTGCCAATACGATCGACGCTATTGAAATCGTCTCTTTTCCTTCTCTGTGAAGTGTCATATTTATTATCTTTTTTAATTATAAAATATTAATAAAGCCATTTATCTATAATGAAATAAATGTAAATAACTGGAGCACAAAGTATAAAACTATCTAATCTATCCAAAATACCACCATGCCCAGGTATGATGTTTCCGCTATCTTTCACATTAAAATTTCTCTTGAGCTGGCTCTCTACTAAATCTCCCAGCGGAGCAAAAGTCGCTACTAAAACTCCTACGATAATCCAATTCCCTCGTGAGATATCCGAAGCGAGATTCTATAAAACAACATAAAAACAAGTGTGAGAATTACTCCTCCGATGAAGCCTTCCCAAGTTTTTTTAGGAGAAATAGTTGGAGCCATTTTATGTTTTCCAAATAATCTGCCAGAACAATAGGCAAAAGTATCACTACTCCAAATGAGAATGAATAAAAACATGGCTTCATTACTGAATATATTTCTATCTATATTTGGCAAAGATAGAGCATATCCCATACCAAATATGCTATAAAACCAGTGAGAAAAATTAATTTACCATTATTTTTTTAGAAAGTTCATATTTAAACCGAAAAAGAGTAATAATAGCCAATGCAATAAGAGTAAGCCCTAAAAATTTCAGAAAGATTGAAATTAAAATGAAAAACCTCCATTAAAAATATTTTTACCGAAAATTTATACCAAATAGTACAAGCAAGAGGTAGCACGGCATATTTTTTTCCCACGAATTGTCAAATTTCATTATACGAACACACTCCCATAATCCTATGAAAGAAAAAGAAAGTAATCATTCCATAGTAAAGATATTTCTGAGGTATAGAAAATATTCTAGAACCAACCGCATTAGTGCAAAAAAATAACTATCAAGCAATATATACTGCCGAAAAATTAATCGTTGAAAAAAACTCTTATCCATCAATCTTCTAATAAAAAGTAAGAAATATTTATTTTTTTATCATCATTTTTTTAGATACAAGATGGTCTGCTCCCCCAATAGAAGTTATATTTTTTTCCGCACCTTTCCATTTCTCTTAAATCTCTGCATAGCATCTTCTAAAGTGGGGATAATCTGAGAAACATGAGCCATTATAATTCTGATTTTTGGGAGTGCCCCAGATTGATAATACGAAATATTGTTTTCCGTTAATACAAAATTTCCATTATTGGCTGCTAAATATTCGCAAGTGATGAATGAAGCATCTATATCAGGTGTGATTTTTTTCTTACAGAAGGAATCTCAATAATATCCAAAAAAACTTTTTTTAAATCTTCATCAAAGCATAAAAACTTTCTTGATTTTTTTCCGTTTTTTTATAATTTTATTTAGGGTGATGAGCGCCTCCTTTTCGTCTCTACAATAGTTGAAATATCCGCCTTCATTACTAAAATTACGGACGAATTTTTCATCAATATGTTCATTTTTATGCTCTATTATCACATCTGATACTTCCTCATTCTCATCAGAAAAAAAGGAAAAAAAGACTTGATAATGTTTTTTTAAAAAAATGCTCAAAATGAATTATTTTAAATGTAAATTTTTACAAAAAGTAATAAAAAAATATTAATATGAAAGACATTTTTATTGATAAAAAAATCATTATATAAATTAATATTTTTGTATCGGAAGAAGTTTTAATTATAATAAAAAAATAATCGTTAAGAAAGTCCCTAACGATTATTTTTTTATTAATATCAGATTAACTGTTTTTTTACACTTCTTAATGGATATGATTATTCATCATCATCACCAGCTGCTGATGCACCGTTTTTCATTGCATTTCTAGACATCTTCACAGCGGCAATTACTGCATTGTCTGGGTGCATAAATGTGTAAGCATCGTTCTTAATATCTCCGATATATAGTTTGTTACCAATTCTGAGTGGAGTAACATCTACTACTATCTCATCTGGAAGATTTGCTGGAACAGCTTTTTACTTTCAATTTTCTGAAAGATTGGCGAAGAACACCACCTGCTACAACACCTTTTTGCTCTACCAGTGATTTTTTTACAGGAACTTCCATAATAACTGGTTTGTCAGCAGAAAGTTGATAGAAATCTGCGTGGAGAATTCTGTCTGTAATTGGGTGGAATTGAATATCTTGAAGAACAGCTTGGATAGTTTCTCCATTGATAACAAGTTCCACAGTGTGTGCGTCTGGGGTATAAACCAAATTTTTGAAAGATTTCTCAGTAGCAGAGAAATTAATTGGTTCTTTTCCACCATAAACAACACAAGGAACTAACTCAGCATCGCGTAAAGCTTTTTGTAGATTTTTTTTACCTACGCTTTCTCTTTTTGAACCTTGAATTGTAATTGATTTCATTTGATAAAAAAATATTTTTTTGTTAAATTTTAGAAATGCAAAGATACTAAATTAATTTTTAAATATGGGTTTTAAAAACTAAAAATTATTTTTGTTTTCATTTATAAAAATATTGTATATAAATGTGTTATATAATAAATTTATTACTGATTGATTGGTGAGAATGCACTGATTTCATTACATCGGCAAAGAGTGGTGCACATGAAAGGACTTTAATTTTTGGATGTTTTGTCCAATTTCACAGGGATAGAGTCTGTTACTATTACTTCTTCCAAGGCAGAATTTTCTATATTTTCGTAGGCTTTCCCAGAGAAAACACCATGTGTGGCAATAGCTCTTACGGATTTTGCACCATTTTTTACAAGAATATCTGCTGCTTTGCAGAGTGTTCCTGCTGTGTCAATCATATCATCGATGAGGATAACATTTCTGTCTTTTACATCACCAATAAGGAACATGTCTTCTATTACATTGGCTTTTTTACGCTCTTTGTAGGCAATTACAACTTCAGCACCGAGGTGGCTTGCATAGTTTCTTGCTCTTTTTGCTCCACCCATATCGGGAGATGCAATGGTGAGATTTTCAATATTCAATTCTCTAATATAATCAATGAAAATCGTGGAAGCATACAAGTGATCTACTGGTATTTCAAAAAAACCTTGGATTTGGTCGGCATGCAAATCCATCGTCATCACTCTTGTGGAGCCTGCTGCTGTTAGGAGGTTAGCCACTAACTTGGCACCGATTGGGGCTCTTGGTTTGTCTTTTTCTGTCTTGTCTTGCCAGACCGTAGTATGGAATCACCACCGTGATGTTCTTAGCAGATGCTCTTTTTGCAGCGTCTATCATCAGTAGGAGTTCTAGTAGATTATCCGCAGGTGGGAATGTAGAACCGATGATAAATACTCGTCCGCCTCGTACGCTTTGGTCTAAAACGGGTTCAAATTCTCCATCGCTGAATTGCTGGAAATTGATTTTCCCGAGTTCTTGTCCATAATGTTTAGCAATTTTTTCTGCTAAATCTTTACTTGTTTGTGTAGAGAATAAATAGGTTGCTTGTTCAGCCATTGTTAGTTTTATTAAGTGATTGCAAATTTAAAAAAACTTGGTAAATGAAGGAATATTTCGTTTAAAAAAATTGATGGAATTTTTAAATTTTTTTATAAAAATCAATAATATTCTGTAGATTGTTTTATGAATATTTAATATAATCTCGTTTGAGATAACGAGTTGATAATAAATATTTTTCTTAATAATAATATTTATGGATAATAGTTCTAATAGAAGTTGATTTAATTGTTCTTCTGATAGAGATTTTTTATCTTCGCAAAAAAAAATAATGAGAAAATTACTTTTTTTGTGGCTACTCTGTCTGTTGCTAGCATCTTGTGCAAGGGTTGGCTCGCCCGTAGGAGGGAGTAAAGATACGATTGCCCCTCGACTAATGAGCTATAATATTGATACTACGCGGGTAAATGTATCTACTAAACTCAAAAAATTACGACTAGATTTCTCTGAGTATATCGTGTTGAAAGATATTCAGAAAAATTTGATGATTTCTCCGTCAATTAGATATAAAAAAATAACTCCTACGACGCTCCCAAATAAGTATTTGGAAATAGAGTGGGACGAAGATTTGAAGGAAAATACAACATATAATTTTAATTTTGGAAATGCAATAGCCGATAATAATGAGGGGAATGTATTGCCGTATTTTAATTTTGTATTTTCTACGGGAAATAAGTTGGATAGTTTGAATATCAGTGGTATAGAAAAGAGTGGATATGTTTTCACGAAGGATAAAAATGATCCAAAAAGAAATTTCGTAGTGGGGCTATACCAAGTAAAAGATACGATGGATTACGGTAAAAAACCTTATTACATTACTAAGGCTGATGAAGATGGGTATTTTGAACTGAATAATTTGGCTAAAGGAAAATATAGATTGATAGCTTTTGATGATGCTGACCAAAATTTGGTGCCTACAGCAGGGAAGGAGGAGATATTTTTTCAAGAGAAGGATTTGGATTTATATCAGAATATTTCAAATATGAAAATCCGAACGCTTCCCTCAAAAAATGCAGTAAAATTCGTAGAATATAAGGAATTACCAAGTGGTTTTTTGTTGAAATTTGAGGGTAACCCAGAGCGAGTGGATATTCAATCGGAGATAGAAATCTTGAAAGACTATAAGGTAGAGCATCGTAAGTTTTCGGATTCTGCATTTGTGTGGTTTGATACAAAAAAACTTAATTTATCGGATAAAAAAATAGCAATGTTGGATTAAAATTTTCTTATCGTGCTGATGGATTGAAAGGTGTTATTTCGCCATTTTTATAAGGCAAGTTCCGAGAAGGAGTTTAGTATTTCTAATTCGATAGGTACATCGATTCCGCCAATTAATAAATTAGTATTGGAAGCAAATAAAGTCATTACTGAAATTCGTCCTGAGAAATGGATTCTGAAAGAGGATAGTGCGGTAGTTCGAGATTTTTAAGGCGAAAAATTTCGGAGGATAATTCAAGGAAAAATTAAGATAGAGAGTAAGTTTGTGAACGGCAAAAAAGTATGAGCTAATAATTCCTCAAGGAACAATGAATACATATTATGAGACTTTGTCGAAGACATATCAGTTTAACTTTGAGGTGGAAAAACCAGAGAATTTTGGGAGTGTGGAATTTCGCTTGAAGGAAAAACCGAAGAATACATTTTGGCTACAATTATTAAACACCCAAAAATGATGTGAAGTATTCACAAAGAGTAGATTCTCAGAATGTTAAGTTTGAAGCTCTTCCTCCTGCAAAATATACAGCTAGAATATTGGTAGATGATAATGGAAATGGTATTTGGGATGCTATGGATTTTAAAAATTTTAAACCAGCAGAGGATGTATTCATATACAATAAAATTCTCGAAATCCGCCCTCTATGGGAGAATATTATTGATGATTGGGAACTGAAATAGAAACGAAAAAATGAAAAAGATAATGATATATATAGCCTATGTTGGGGTGATATTTGGGGTGATACAATTAATCCCTGTGGATAGAAAAAATCCATCTGTAAAGATGTCGGAAAACTTTGTAGATATCTATAAAACGCCACAGAATATTAAAAATATCCTACAAAGGGCGTGTTATGATTGTCATTCTAATGAGACTATTTATCCACGATATTCATACATAGCACCTATTTCTTGGTCTATTAAAAACCATATTAATGAAGGGAGAGAGCATATGAATCTTTCAATATGGGAAACTTACAATAAGGATTTACAGCTGTCTATGTTAGAGAACTCTATTGCCGATTTGGAGCAAGAAAGGATGCCACTAAGAGGTTATATCGCCCAACATCCTAAGGCGAAACTAACTAAGCAAGAAACAATACAGTTGATTGATTATTTGAAAGAAATAGAAAATACAATAAAATAAAAAAAGAGACATCATATTTGGTGTCTCTTTTTGTTATGCTTACAGCCATTCTACGATACCGGTTTTAACATCATAATTAGCTCCTACGATTTTTTTATTTTCCCTTGTTTTTTTCTAGTTTTTCTTAGAATGGAACTTTGATGGCGGATATCATTGATAGTATGTTGGATATTGGCATAAGTTAATCTCTCTACAAGGTCTTTATTTTCTGATGTTCGTTCTTCTCCTTCTTGTAGTATTTCATTAATAATAGGGTCAAAATGATAAATTAGGTGGTTGAGATTATCCATTCCTAAATCTTCTACTTTTTTTCAGCATCAATACTGCCTTTTAATGCTCCACAATTATGATGTCCTAATACCACGATTAGTTTGGCTCCAGCAATATTACAAGAAAATTCTAATGACCCAAGAATATCTTGATTGACAAAATTTCCTGCAATTCTTACTACGAAAATATCTCCCAATCCTTGGTCAAAAAAATAAGTTCTGTAGCCACACGGCTATCAATACAAGTGAGGATTACAGCAAAAAGGCCATTGTCCATCTTGTAGGGCATCTACTTGTTGGAGTAGGTTTCTATTTATTTTTTTAAATTATTAATAAACCTTTCATTGCCTTCTTTTTAGGAATTGCACCGCTTTTTTTCGGGGGTTATAGTTGCTTGCGTTTCTTCTGTGTGGACTTTCATATTTTTCTATGGTTAATAATATTTTATATCGCTCTCCTATGAGTAATGTTGATATTAGAATTTTTTGTTCCATTAGCGTATTCGATAGCTTCTTTTTTGAATCCGAGTAGTATTACTTCAATATTATCTTCTTTTGCCCGGATATTGGTAAAGTCTTGGATAAGTTCTAAAACATCTACAGTAATGTAAGATGTATTACGAGCATCAATAGTAACCTTAGAGTTTGGGGTAACATTTTTTAGCGTTTTTTTGATAGCTGCTTTGTTTAAGAAAGACACCTCTTCTGCAAGTTTTAAGGTGAATTCGTCGGTGTTTTCTAATTCCTCACGGCTTAGGTAGTAGGCTCTCTTCATATTCCCTTGTAAAATATAGAATATTGAAATGGCTAATCCTACGCCTACTCCTTTTAATAGGTCAAGGAATACTACGGCCAATACTGTTGCCAAGAATGGAATGAATTGAAATTTACCATAATGCCAAAAATGTTTAAATGTAGCAGGTTTTGCTAATTTGTATCCTACCAAAATGAGAACGGCTGCTAATGTGGCTAGAGGTATTAGATTTAGAATCATAGGTATAGATAATACACAAACTAAAAGTAATACTCCGTGAATGATTGCTGAAAGTTTAGAGGTAGCTCCTGCATTTGCATTCGCAGAAGAACGAACAACAACAGATGTAATAGGCAATCCACCGATGAATGCACTTATGATATTCCCGATACCTTGAGCTTTTAATTCAAGGTTAGTATCCGTGATTCTTTTTTTGTTATCTAGTCTATCTGATGCCTCAATACAGAGAAGAGTTTCAATAGATGCTACTATAGCTATGGTACCTCCCGTTATCCAAATTTTAGGGTTAGCAAATCCTGCGAAATCAGGAAGTTTTATCATTTCTTTTATCTCGTCAAAAGACTGAGGTGTAGGCAATTTTACTAATCTACTTTCATCTACAGCAAGGTTAGACCCTGTTATTTTGAATATTTCATTGAGGGCAATCCCAACGGTAACTGCTACTAATGCACTTGGTAAGAGTTTTATTTTGTTAAGAGCAGGTACGTTATCCCAAATCAAAAGTACCACAATGGATACTATCGTGATGATGATCGCACCAAGGTGTATCGCCCCTAATCTCTCTGTGAAATATGCCATATTAATCCCAGAGTCAAATAAATGTTGGGTAAAATTGTTATTATCAGAAAATCCTAAGGCATTAGGTATTTGTTTTAAAATGATGATAATACCAATACCTGCCAACATCCCTTCTATTACATTATTTGGGGAAATAATTGGAGATACTTCCTGCTCGTAAAAATCCGATAATCAATTGAATAAGTCCACCGATAATCCCCGCACATAGGAACAACTCAAAACTTCCCAAATCCGTGATAGATGCTAAAACTATAGCAGTAAGTCCCGCTGCGGGTCCAGATACCGATATATTAGAGTTGGAGATACCTCCGATAATTATTCCACCGATGATACCTGAAATAACTCCTGAAAGAGGTGGTGCCCCAGAGGCAATAGCAATAGCTAAACATAACGGAAGTGCCACCAAAAACACGACCAACCCAGATGGGAAATTCTCCTGTATTCCTTTTTAATATTTTTTTATTATTCATTTTTTTATATAAAGATTTTATGGATTGTTGATTCTAACATTCCTTTTTTTATACTATTATTAAATACCGATAATGGCGAAAAGAACTGAGAATATTATAAACTGGTGTCGGGAGGTGGAGAAATAATCTTCAAAAAAATGGTGAAATCCATAAATTTTCTTGATAATTACCATATGAAGTGTTAGAAAAAAATAATGTAAAAAAATCTCTGAAAAAAATTAGTACGATGAAGAGATTTTATAAAGAGTTTTATAGTAAATTCTTTATCAAGAGAGAAAGAATCATCTTCAGATAATTTTTATATTTGATTGTTGTATTTCACAATCAAATATCTTGGAAAATAATCGGCGAAAAAAATTAAAAATTTAGGAAAAATAATAAGGATTAAAATGCTCCCAAATCTTATTTTATCCACTCTCATTTATATTTAACAATAGATAGTTGTAAGTAATTTTTTTCACAAAGGTAAGTATTTTTTTGAATAAATAATTTTTTTGTGAATTTCTTATATTTGTTCCTATGAAATTTAATCTACAATCCGACTATAAACCTATGGGCGACCAGCCGAAGGCTATTGAGAAATTAACGGAAGGGATACTCCGTGGTGAAAAAAATATCAGACTCTGCTTGGGGTAACGGGCTCGGGGAAGACCTTTACTATTGCTAATTTGGTACAAAAATATCCAGAGACCAACGATTATTTTGGCTCATAATAAAACTTTGGCGGCTCAGCTTTTTATGGAGTTTAAAGAATTTTTTCCTAATAATGCTGTAGAGTATTTTGTCTCGTATTATGATTATTATCAGCCCGAAGCCTATATAGCTTCCACAGGGACTTATATTGAGAAAGATTTGAGTATTAATGAGGAGGTAGAGAAATTGAGGCTCTCGGCTACTGCAAGTTTGCTCTCTGGTCGAAGAGATGTTCTTATAGTTGCGTCGGTATCGTGTATCTATGGTATCAGGGAACCCTACGGAGTTCCACAAATCTTTGATAGAAATTGCTTTGGGAGACAAAATTACTCGTACACACCTCTTGCAAAAAATTAGTAGAAGCTCTCTATAGTAGGTCTATAGCCGATTTTCAGCGAGGAAGCTTCCGTGTGAAAGGTGATGTGGTAGATATATTTCCTGCCTATGCTGATAATGCTATAAGGATACAATTTTTTGGTGATGAGATTGAAAAAATACAAACTTTTGACCCTATTTCGGGAAATGTAACTTCCGATTTTGACCAAATAAGGATTTACCCTGCTAATCTATTCGTTTCATCTAAGGAAACATTAAATAACGCAGTTCGACTTATACAAGACGACCTTACCAAGCAAATAGATTTTTTTGCAAGTGTAGAAAAACCATTGGAAGCCAAGCGATTAAAGGAGCGCACAGAAATGGATTTGGAGATGATAAAAGAATTAGGCTATTGCTCTGGGATTGAGAACTATTCTCGTTATCTTGATGGTAGAGAGCCCAACTCTCGTCCATTCTGCCTTTTGGATTATTTCCCAAAAGATTACCTAATGGTGATAGACGAAAGTCATGTAACTATCCCACAAATCCACGCTATGTATGGGGGAGACCGCTCTCGTAAAGAGGCTTTGGTAGAATACGGATTCCGCCTGCCTGCTGCATTGGACAATCGCCCACTAAAATTTGATGAATGGGAAAATATGCAAAATCAAGTTGTCTATGTATCAGCAACGCCTGCGGACTACGAACTACAAAAAACCGAAGGAGAATATATAGAACAGATTGTTCGTCCTACGGGATTATTAGACCCTATCATAGAGGTTCGGCCAACGCTTAATCAAATAGACAACCTCATAGAGGAAATACAAAAACGAGCCGAAGTAGATGAGAGAGTACTCGTAACGACCCTGACGAAGAAAATGGCAGAGGAACTCACCAAATATTTTACCAAAGTAGGTATTCGTACAAGATATATTCACTCTGATGTAGAAACCTTGGAGCGAATCCAAATTATGCAAGACTTACGAATGGGTTTATTTGATGTATTAGTCGGTGTCAATCTCCTCCGAGAGGGATTAGACCTACCCGAAGTTTCGTTGGTAGCAATCTTAGATGCTGATAAAGAAGGCTTCCTTCGTTCTCGTAGGTCAATGATTCAAACAATCGGTAGGGCAGCTAGAAATGTCAATGGAAAGGCTATAATGTATGCTGATAAAATGACCGATTCTATGAAAAATTCTATAGCTGAAACAAATTATCGTAGAGAGATACAAGCAAAATACAACAAAGAACACGGAATCGTACCAAAACAACTCAATAAAAAAATCTCTGAAACTTTGGTCGGTCGTGCAAAAGATTTTCCAAGTGATACCTATACTCAAAAGGAAATTACCAAGCAAATTGCTGAAAATAAAACGAAAACAAAGTATTCTCCAGAGGAAATAGAGAAAATCATCGCTGAAAAACAAAAGGCAATGGAATACTCTGCCAAAAATCTTGACTTTATCACCGCTGCAAGGCTCAGAGATGAAATTTTAGCACTTAAAGATGAGATTTAGTTATGGTCTCTTCTCCGAAAATACAACACTATAAAGAGCATATATCATCGCCGTAGTGAAGGGGAAGGTAAGCAAACCACCAATACCAAAAAATAAAAAACCAAGGTATTTGAATAGTGTGGCAACCAACAAACAAATGATTATTGGAAAGAAATGAACCTTCAAGGCGGAGAGGTTATACGAGATACTCTTCAACAAAGATGTATTCATAAAAAACATTAGCGGAACTACAAAAATCGTGATAATAATCCAAATAGGAGATAGAAATACCAATGGTTTTAGGATAGATGAAACTCCTTCAAAAAATATAAAATAAGTAACGAATACGAAGAAATTTCGCCCCTCGTATCCCGATAGAATATCATTGAAATTATAACTTTCATTGATGTCTATCTTTCTGTAAATCTTAAATATACCAACTTGTAAAGGAAATACAAAAGGCTTGTGTTAGCATTAAGATTAATGAGAATGTTGGCAGATTAGGATTATTTACTAGGTGTTTTATACCCGATTCTAATCTATGGAAATTCCCTTGGCTATTTTTTTATGATTTTTTTAGGTATTCATCAAGTAATCCTAATTTTTTTCGGCAGCGAATTGGGCTACACTTATTAAGATACTGAAATACATTATTGATAAGACAATCTGATAAAAAAATCGTGGTTTTTCCAATAAAAAAATGCTCTTTTTATTACGAAGTCTATTCCTGTTTTTTTGTGGTTGCTGGTGTATCATTATTAAATTTTTTTGCAAAAAGTAGGATAATAATTTTAAAAAAATATGCTATAAAGGATGGAGTATATTGATTTTTAACATTACCTTTGCCGTGTGAGAAAATTCATACAATTAATTATTTTTGCCCAAAGTATTATTCTTTCGGCACAAGAGACGCTACCTATCTATCAGCAGTATCTTTTGAGAGGCAAGTTTTGGATAAATCCTGCCTATTACGGAGCAACGGATAGCGTAGAGTTTGATGCTAATTATCATCGCCAATTTTCAAAGTTTGATACCTCTCCTAATGTCCAATCAATTGGTATTCACGCCAATATTGTGGATAGAGTGGGAACGGGAATTTCCCTTTTTCGTGACCAAAATGGGGCTATTTCCTCTAATGGAATCTCCGTGGGAGCATCGTATTTTGTGCCTATAACCGATGACGGGAGACGAAACCAATTTTCTTTTGGAGCAAATGTTAATTTCTATAATGCCAGCATAGACCATTCAAGGATTAATGCTAAGGATTCTGACGACCCATTGCTCTCAACAGGGGCGAATTCTATCTTCAACACCTATACTAATTTAGGCTTGCAGGCAACTTACGAGGGCTTTTTCGGAGGTGTGTCTATTTTGGATATTCCTCTTTCTGATGAGAGATTAATAATCAATGGTATAGAGCCTTTACCAACGAAATATGTGATGAATGCAGGTTACGATTACGAAATTACCGAAGGATTTTCAGTAGAGCCATCTTTCTTATTAAATCTTAATACAAATTCGGCAAGGTTGATGGATATCAATATTTTAGCGAAAATTTATGATGATGATAATAGCCTTATCGGCGGGGTGAGTTTTCGCTCGGCAAAGGATAAAAGTATAGCCAATCAACTAAGTATTTCGCCACTTGTACAAGTGAAGGTTAATAGTTGGCACTTTGGGGCGAGTTACCATATTTCAATGGGAAAAATAGCACCATATGGAGGAAATAGTTTTATGCTGAGTTTAGGATATAGTTTGGATAATTTTATTAATCCAAGAGGATTTAGAATAAGGTAATTACATATTAAAATGCTATACATACATATTCCATTTTGTAAACAAAAATGTAGCTATTGCAATTTCCATTTTTCCACTTCTTTGAAGTTAAAGGAAGAGATGATTTTGGCCCTTCAAAAGGAGATTTATTTTCGGAAAGATGAATTACATAATAACCTATTAGCAACGCTATATTTTGGAGGAGGGACACCTTCCATTTTGTCAATTGACGAGGTTAAAAAGTTGATGGATAGCATTTTAAAAGTATTTCAGTTTTAAGAATGATATAGAAATTACCTTAGAGGCTAACCCTGACGACTTGTCTCAAAATTATTTGAAGGGCTTACGAGAGATAGGTATTAATCGGCTATCTATTGGGGTGCAGAGTTTTTTTGAAGATGATTTGAAAATGATGAATCGGGCACATACTAACTCCCAAGCTGAAGATTGTATTAAGAGAAGTCAAGATGCTGGTATAGAGAATATTAGTATAGATTTGATTTATGGTTCGCCGACTTCTCATATTGAAATATGGAAGCAAAATCTACAAAAGGCGGTAGATTTGGAGGTTAGTCATATTTCCTCGTACGCTCTTACGATTGAGCCAAAGACAGCACTTGATAATTGGATAGAAAGAGGTAAAATTTCTGCTCCGAAGGAGGCCGAGCAGAATCAAGAGTTTTACTATATGGTGGATTTCCTAAAAAATAACGGATTTGAGCATTATGAAATTTCTAATTTTGGGAAACCTGATTTTTATTCAAAACACAATTCATCTTATTGGAAATATCAGCCATATCTCGGTATTGGTCCCTCAGCTCATTCCTATGATGGAAAAAGATTTAAGAAGTTGGAATATAGCGAATAATCCATTGTATATCAAAAGTCTAAATGAGAATAAACTCCCTACAGAAAAAAAGAGATTTTATCCGAAAAAGATAGATATAATGAGTTATTGATGATTGGGCTTCGGACGAGTTGGGGGCAGATTTGGAGAAAAATAAAAGATTTTTTTCTGATGAAATTCAGGAAAAAATTCCATAAAGATATTCAATCTAAAAATTTCAGAAGGAATATTAACAATAGAGAATAATCATTTGAAAATTCCTGAAAAAAACATTGGTTTTTCGCCGATGGTATAGCTTCGGATTTGTTTATAATATGATTTTTTTAACTTTGTAATACAATTTTAATGTTTTTGGATAAAAAAAGTTAATTTTTTTCTCATCTTAACGCTCAGCAACCGATAGGGATTTTTTTGATTCGGGAGTTGGAGGGCTGACTTTTTGCAAAAAGAAATTAAGAACCTATTACCGAATGAGAATATCATCTACTTCGGTGATACTAAGCACCTTCCGTATGGTGAAAAGTCCAAAAGAAGCAATCATAGAATATTCTACAAAAAAATTACGAAATTTCTATTGGAAAAATAATTGTAAAGCAATCCTCATCGCTTGTAATACCGCTACAGCTAATGCTCTACAAGATGTATTGGAATTGGTGGACGGGCGTGTTCCGGTGATAGATGTGATAAATCCTGTTGCCGAAAAAAATAACCTCAGAACCGCATACCAATGTTGGGGTAATAGCTACGAAGGCGACTGTAAATTCTGGTTTGTATAAAAAGACCATTCGCAAGCATAATAAATCTATAAAAGTTAGCGAATTAGCTACACCTCTACTTGTCCCTGCAATAGAGGAGGGTTTCAAAAAATCATCCGATTACTCATGCTATTATTTATAATTATTTAAGTAATAATAAGTTAAGGGATATAGAGACACTTATTTTGGGTTGTACACATTATCCGTTGTTGATAGACGAAATCAAGCAATACTATGGTAGTCGTGTAAAGGTGATAGATTCTCCAAATATAGTGGTGAATAGATTAAAAGATATTTTTAGAGGAGAAAAAAATCTCGCTAATAAGAATAACTCTAATCCGAAATATCATTTTTTTATTTATCAGATTTGACGAAAAAAATTTTGAAAAAGATTTCTAAAAAAATTCTTCGGAAAAAAGTATTGATTTAGAATTAAAAAGTAATGTAATCAATTGAAGAGTTTAGAATATTTCATAAATCCATTAAATGCCCAATGAAGGGTGTAGTAGATGGATTTTATTGTTGAGAAATTCATAAATTTTTTTATACTAAATATTGTTCCCAAATGATGCCACTTTTTGTTTCGAGATACGGAGTTGGGGAGCATTCGGTATTTTGCCATTGTCTTCGGTAGTGGTTTTCCTTCTGGAATTTTTTTCAGTAGATTGAGCCACATTATATGGTCTTCTCGTTTACTTCCTTCAGGAAAAATATTCTTTTCCAACTCGTTGAGAATCATACATTGAACTAAGGAGTGATAGTCTGCAGGTTTTCAGTAGGTTCGCGAATGTTACAATTTTATCCGCTCGAAAATCAGCAATCGTAGGGTTGAGATTTTCATCACAACGAGAGTAGTTGGAGTAGGCAAGTTCTGCCTTTTCAGTTTTCATAAATCCGACCATCTCACTGAGGAAATTTTTTTCTCCCAAATATCGTCGGCATCAAGGAAAGTGATGTATCTGCCCGAAGCCTTTTTGTAGTGCCATATTTCTGGCATATCCCTGCTCCGCTGTTTTTTTTCGAGGTGATGAGGATAATTCGTGGGTCGCTGTGCTGTTGAATAATTTCTACTGAGTTGTCCTGCGAACCATCATCAGTAATAATCCATTCCCAATCTGTAAAATTTTGATTAATAACAGATTGTATAGTTTCGGCCAAATATTTTTGAAGAATTATAGCAGGGAGTTATGATGGATACTTCGGGCATTTTCTTTTTTTGCAAAGATATATTATTTCTAACTTTACTAACAAATTCTTAAATTTGCCACTTAAAGAAATAAGATAATGTTTTACAACCATCAAGAAATAGACCGAAAATGGCAATCGTTTTGGAAGGAAAAAAATACTTTCAGAGCAGAAAACATAACTGAAAATGGTGGAAAGCCTAAGTTTTATGTTTTAGATATGTTTCCGTATCCGTCTGGTGCTGGGCTACATGTGGGACATCCGCTGGGGTATATCGCGTCGGATATCTATTCCCGATACAAGAGACACCAAGGGTATAATGTGTTACACCCAATAGGTTACGATTCTTTTGGGCTTCCTGCTGAGCAATATGCAATACAGACAGGACAGCATCCAGCACTTACTACCGAAGTGAATATCAATCGATATGAGGAACAACTAAGAAAGATTGGTTTTTCTTTTGATTGGAGCCGAGAGATTCGTACCTCAGATTCTTCATATTATAGATGGACACAATGGATTTTTGTAGAGTTATTTCATTCTTGGTATAATAAAACGACTGATAGAGCCGAGCCTATCACTACGCTTGTTTCTCATTTTGAGGTAAATGGAACAAAAAAGCTTTCAGCATGCCAAACACAGGATGTGGAGTTTTCAGCAGAACAATGGAACGCTTTTTCTGAGGAGAAAAAACAAGAAGTATTATTGAACTATCGTTTAGCTTTTCGTGCCGAAACTACCGTAAATTGGTGTCCTGCCTTAGGAACCGTTTTGGCTAATGACGAAGTTAAAGATGGGAAATCCGAAAGAGGGGGCTATCCCGTTTTCCAAAAGAAAATGATGCAGTGGTCTATGAGAATCACCGCCTATTCTGAAAGACTTTTAAAGGGGCTGGATACATTAGATTGGGCAGAGAGCATTAAAGAAAGCCAAAAAAACTGGATTGGAAAATCCTCTGGGGCTTCGGTGAAATTCCAAATTAAAGACATAGATGCTGAAATAGAAGTCTTCACTACTCGTCCTGATACAATTTTTTTGGTGTATCGTTCCTTACTCTTGCTCCTGAACACGAATTGGTCTTGAAAAATCACTTCGGAGGAACAAAGAGCAGAGGTAGAAGCCTATATAGAAACTACAACCAAGCGTTCCGAAAGGGAAAGAATGGCAGATGTGAAGACAATTTCTGGAGTATTCACAGGAGCTTACGCCGTGCATCCATTTACACAAGAACTTATACCTATTTGGATAGGAGATTATGTCTTGGCAGGTTATGGAACAGGTGCCGTAATGGCTGTGCCCGCAGGAGACGATCGAGATTATGCTTTTGCAAAGCACTTTGATATTGAGTTTAAAAATATTTTTAATCAAGATATTTCAGAAAAAGCCTTTACCGAAAAAGAAAATTTTGAGTTGCAAAATTCAGATTTCTTGAATGGACTTGAATATCAATCAGCTACGAGTAAAATTATTTCTGAATTGGAGAGCCGAGGTATTGGGTTGGGAACGACTACTTATCGTCAGAGGGATGCTATTTTCTCTCGTCAGCGTTATTGGGGAGAGCCAGTACCTATTTATTATAAAGGAGATATTCCATATACTTTGCCTGTGGATTGCCTTCCTTTGGAGTTACCAGAGGTAGAAAAATATTTACCAACAGAAGATGGAGACCCACCACTTGGAAATGCAAAAACTTTTGCTTGGGATGAAAAGAATAAAAAAGTTGTTTCAACAGATTTGATTGATAATCATAGTGTTTTTCCTCTTGAACTTTCCACAATGCCAGGCTGGGCAGGTAGTTCGTGGTATTTCCTACGCTATATGAATCCTGATAATAATTTAGATTTCTGCAATAGAGAGATTTCAGATTATTGGGGGCAGGTAGATTTGTATATTGGTGGTTCGGAACACGCTACCGGGCATTTATTGTATTCTCGTTTTTGGACAATGTTCTTGAAAGATCGAAACTATATTAGCCACGAAGAGCCTTTCCAAAAGATGATAAATCAAGGAATGATTTTGGGTATGTCGGCTTTTGTGTTTAGGATTGATGGGACTAATCAGTTTGTTTCAAAAAATTTAGCGAAAAATCACGAAACTCAGAAAATACATATTGATATTTCTCTACTAAAAGGAGCCTCCGATGAGTTGGATACGGAGAAATTTCGTGCTTGGCGACCAGAATTCAGAGATGCAGAATTTATCTTAGAAGATGAAAAATACATCACCGAGAGAGAGGTTGAAAAAATGTCTAAATCCAAATACAATGTAGTTAATCCAGATGATATTTGTGAGGAATATGGGGCGGATTGTCTCCGTCTTTATGAGATGTTTTTGGGTCCGTTAGAGCAGTCTAAACCTTGGAATACTCAAGGGCTTAGTGGAGTTTATGGTTTCTTGAAGAAGTTATATAATCTTTATTTTGAAGGAGATAAAGTCAATATTTCAGATGAAGAACCTACGAAAGAGGAATACAAAAATTCTGCATACTTTGATTAAAAAAGTGGTGTATGATATTGAGCATTTTTCGTTTAATACTTCAGTGTCTCAGTTTATGATTGCGGTGAATGATTTACAAAAACTTAAATGTAATAAAAGAGCCATTCTGGAACCGTTGGCAGTGGTTATTTCGCCGTATGCGCCACATATTTGTGAGGAACTTTGGCAAATATTGGGAAATTCGGAGAGTGTAGAGTATGTACCATTCCCAATTTTTGATGAGAAATATTTGGTAGAAGACGAGATAGAATATCCAGTTTCATTTAATGGGAAGGTGAGATTCAAATTATCGCTTTCAGCAGAGCTTTCTAAAGAAGATATAGAGGAAATTGTCTTGAAAAAAACGATAAGGTTTTAGCACAATTAAATGGAAATAATCCGAAAAAAATTATCGTTGTGCCCAAAAAAATCATTAATATTGTTGTCTAAAAAAATTAAAAAAATACACAATAAATAAATTAAAAAAATAGTTAAAAATAAATAGCTATTAAAAATGATATTTATTGAAAAATATGTTAAATATATTGAGATTTATTGAGATAAATATATTATAATTTTATGTGTTTTTTTATAGTTTAATCTAATTTTTTTTAAAAAAATTTGCATTATAATTTTTGACTTTATTTTACGATTTGAAATTTAAAAGAAATTTAATAATAATTTATAATTTAGTTTTTAAAAAAATGGAAATGAATGTTTCAACAGTAGAAGAGCAAGTAGTTGCTAGAAAGAAAGGGGGTATTAATCCTATATTTATCTTACCAATACTTTATGCTATTGGTGCGAGTATTTATGTATTCATTTTGGGTAATCCAAATAACTTTAAAGCTATTGAGGGTATTAAAGGAGTAGTATCTGTATTATTTTCAGATGTGAAATCTAAGGATTTGCACCCAGAAAATACAATGGGTATCATCTATATGGGTGGGCCTATCGTGCATGTCTTGATTACTTTTATGCTTACCGTAGTAGTATTCTCTTTTGAGAGATTCTTCGTGTTAGGAAAAGCAGCTGGTACAGGAAACTTGGAGAGTTTCGTACAAAATGTAAGAGAGTTATTGAACAAAAATAAAATTGATGAAGCAATTGAGGCTTGCGATACTCAGAAAGGTTCAGTAGGTAATGTAGTGAAAGAAGGTTTGGTGTCTTACAAAGCTTTATCAAAAGATACTACCCTTAATAAGGAGCAAAAAATGGCAGCTCTTACAAAATCACTTGAAGAGGCTACAACTCTTGAAATGCCAATGCTTGAGAAGAATATGATGATTCTTTCTACTTTGGGTACTGTTGCAACACTCGTAGCATTGTTGGGTACCGTAATGGGTATGATTTCTGCATTCCAAGCGTTGGGTAATGGTGGTGGTACGCCAGACTCAGCAGCACTTTCAGTAGGTATCTCCGAAGCCTTGATTAACACGGCTCTTGGTATTGGTACTTCTGCGATAGCAATTATCCTATATAACTTCTTTACATCTAAGATTGATGGACTTACTTATAAAAATCGACGAAATCGGTATGTCTATCCAGCAATCTTTTGCAGAATTTAACTAATATTTTTTTGTCTGTTAGAGGATTTTTTTGATTGAATAGAATTGTTTGAAATATTTTTCATAAACTAAGAATAATACTACTTTGCTATTTTTGAAATGAATAGCAAGGTAGTTTAAAAAATCAAACAATTAAAAAAAATAAATTTAACTAATTAAATAAAAAAAATGGCGAGAGTTAAACCAAAAAGACACGGAGTAGTTACGGATATGACCGCTATGTGCGATGTGGCGTTCTTACTACTAAGTTTCTTTATCTTGACCACTCAGTTCAGAAAACCTGATGTGGAGCAGATTACACCGCCATCTTCTATATCAGAGACTTTGTTGCCTGATTCAAGTCTTATGACTGTGAATGTAACAAAAGATGGTAGATTCTTCTTCCAACCCGTAGAAAATGCAAGAGAGAGAGCTGAGCTCCTTGATGCTATGGGAGAAAAAAATATGGAGTGAAATTCTCTGATGCTGATAAAAATGCATTCTCAAAAGTAGCATTCATTGGTGTGCCAATTAGCCAACTAAAATCCTACTTAGCATTGTCAGAAGATGAGCGAAAAAACCTCAAACAACCAGGTGTTCCGTTGGATAGCACCAATAAACAACTCATAGATTGGGTGCAAAGTAGTTTGAGAATCAATGACCAATATAAATTGGCAATCAAAGGTGATAATACGACAACCTTCCCTAATGTAAAAAACCTTTTTGAGGGATTAAGAGATATTGAGTTTTATCAGTTTTGGTTGATAACCAATCAAGAAGCAGGACCTAAATAATATTTAATAGAAATGGCAGAAGTACAAGTAAAAGAGGATAGTGGAAAAGGCGGTAAAGTCCGTTCCAAAAAAACAATCCACCCGAGTGGATATGACTCCAATGGTAGATTTGGGATTTCTATTAATTACCTTCTTTATGTTTACTACAACTTTTAGTAAGCCTAATGTAATGGATTTAGGACTTCCAGCTAAACCCAAAAAAGACCAACCTAAACCAAAGGATTTGCAGATAGACTTGTCTAACTCTATATCATTGGTGCTTGGTAAAGATAATAGAGTTTTTTATCATCAGCAAGATAAGGCAGGGGCTTAACGAACAAACCCTACAAGAAACTACTTATGATAAAAAAATGGGATTACGAAAGTAATCGAGAAAGCAAGAAAAGGGGCAAAAAGATGTAAAGTAAATTTACCGTAATCATTAAGCCTACTGAAGACGCAGTGTATAAGAATTTTGTAGATATTCTTGATGAAATGGAACTCCTAAAACAATCTAATGCCGAAACACCATATGGGGTAACGGAACCAAAAGATTGGGAGATTGCTATTTATAAAAAGAAAATAGGGCAGTAATTCTTTACTATTAAAAATAGTGAAAATCATTAATTCATATAAAAAAATGGTAAATGAAAAAAAGCAAAATACATAGCATCTCTTGATGAAACTGTATTTGAGCATAGAAATAAAGAATACGGAGCATACAACCTGAGAATCTCTTACAAAAGAATTCTTACAAGGTCTTTTTTTCATAGGGACAATTCTTTTTCTGCTCATTAGCATCTATACCATTCATTCTTACTCAAATTGAAAAAATGAATGCAAAAAAACAAACGGATGTTAATGCAAAATTGGTAGATATACAGGAACTACCAGAAGAGGAGGAAATATTAGAACAACCAAAAGAAGATACTCCGCCACCACCGCCACCGCCAAAGAGGAGGCACCACAAGTGGAGACTATACAAAACCTCGTGCCAGAGCCTACAAAAAGAACCAAAAAGTAGAAACTACTCCACCTAAAAATGTCTGACATGAAAGACACTCAAATAGGTACTCAAAACCAAGAAGGTGAGAAGAAAAACAGGTTATGTAGAACCAAAACCACAAGCTCCTGCAACGACGGGGCAGCTCGGTGGGAACTGGTAAAGAAGAGAAAAAAGATTATGGAAATGCTATCCAACATACAGTGGATGTGCCTGCAGATTTCCCAGGAGGAGAAAAAGCCTTCCGCCAAGCAATCTCTGATAGATTTGATACAGAAGTGATGAGTGGCGAAGCAGGAGTTTATAGTGCAGAAGTACAATTCGTCGTTGAGAAAAGATGGTTCCATATCACAAGTAACGGCAAAAGGTGCTAATGCAACCTTCAATAAAGAAGCCGAGAGAACAGTAAGGTCTATTAAGAAAAAAATGGAAACCAGCTCAGAAAGATGGGCAGTCCGTTCGTTCTTACTTCCGTGTTCCAGTAAAAATGTTGATTGAAGAATCTTAATCATAAAAAATAGAAGTCTTTTTAGGCTTCTATTTTGTTTTTATATGGATTAATTTTATACATTTGTATTATGTTTAATTGGTTATCATTAGTAGCAGGACTTGCTTATGTCCTTTTAGGGGTGTATGTGATGATTTACAAATTTTTTCCCCCAAATCAGTTAGAAGATGCCACAGCGTATGCTCTCGGTGGTCTTTTGGTGGTATATGGTGTGTTTCGTTTGGTAAGATTTTTGAAAAATAAGAAAAAAAGATGAATAAACTATATTGGCTATTGGCAGTGTTTATTTTGTTTTCTTGTAAAAAGAAAGACGAAAAGGTCTATTATCGTCAAGGAAGTATTAAGATAGTTGCCGACCAATCTTTTCATAATGTATTGGAGGAACTTACCGAAAGATATGTCTCAAACTACCCTGAGGCAAAATTTAATTTGGATTTCAAAAGAGAGGACTCAGCTTTCGTAGATTTATTGGAGGGAAGAGCGGATGTCGCTGTAATGTCTCGTGAATTGACTACTGACGAAAAGAAATTATATGAAAAAATGGTGGATTTGGACTATCATTCTGATAATTTTGCAGGTGATGCCGTTCTTTTTGTAGTTCCTAAAAATTCTCCGAGAGAGCAGATTTCCGTTGATGAGATTAATCAATTGCTTCATTCAGATGAGAAATTACTTATTTTTGAGGGATACCATACCAGCAATATTAATTTTGTTGCCCAAAAATTAAGATTAAACTCTAAGGATTTGAAATATTCTATCATTAAAGGTGATGAAAATATTATTGAAAAATTGGATAAATTCCCGAACCATATCGGCGTGATAGGACTTAATACTATAGGAAGAGCCTACGACCCAAAATCTATTGCTTTGAGGGAAAAGATAAAAATACTTCCTGTGGTAGCAGACGATGGGCAGGCTTACACTCCTGAGTTATACAATATCCGTAATCTAAAAATATCCATTTGCAAGAATCGTTTATTTCCTTACGCGGGAGAAGGGGTTTGGCTTAGCAAAGGGGTTCATTCGTTATTCTTGTACGCAAAAAGGACAAATTGTGGTTTCTAAACAAGGATTGCAACCCTACAATATGTATAAACGAGAGGTGAGAATGAGAGTAGAATAAGAAAATAATAAAAATTAAACAAGATGAAATTAGAATATTTAGCTTTTGGAGCTCATCCAGATGATGTAGAATTGGGCTGCGGAGGTACATTAGCAAAACTTGTTTCAGAGGGAAATAAAGTAGGAATTATAGATCTTACACAAGGGGAATTAGGAACTCGCGGGACGGCTGAGACGCGTAGACAAGAGGCGCAATCAGCGATGGAAATTTTGGGAATTTCCGTGAGAGAAAATCTTAAAATGAAGGACGGATTTTTGGTGAATTCTGAAGAATACCAAATGAGAATCGTGGAAATGCTAAGAAAATACCGCCCTGAGATAGTATTTTGCGAATGCCATTGACGACCGTCACCCAGACCATGCAAAAAGGTTCTAAGTTAGTTTCCGATGCGTGTTTTTTTGTCAGGGTTACCAAAAAAATAAAAAAACTTATGATGAGAATGGTAATCAACAAGAAGTTTGGCGACCGAAACAAGTGTTTCACTATATCCAATGGAAGAATATTGAACCAGATTTCGTAGTGGATATTACAGGTTTTTTGGATGTTAAAATAAAATCTTGCTTGGCTTATAAAACTCAATTTTACAATCCTGACTCTACAGAACCCGTTACTCCAATAGCTACTAAAGAGTTTTTGGACAGCCTTGTTTATAGAGTTCAAGATTTAGGGCGACTTTCGGGAGTACCTTACGCTGAGGGATTTACAACAGAAAAAACGATTGTTTTGAAAAATTTTGACGGAATTGTTTGGTAATTCAAAAAAAAATCATATCTTTGCATCGTTAAATATAGATGGTGATTGTAGCTCAGTTGGTTAGAGCGTCAGATTGTGGTCCTGAAGGTCGTCGGTTCGATCCCGATCAGTCACCCTAAAATAAGCATTCGAAGTATCGGATGCTTATTTTTTTATAAATTTTATTATGTGTATTTAAAAAAATAAATTAACTGATAATCAGTATTTTATAAAAAACATAAAAATATTTTTTTCAAAAAAATATAATTTGGTGCAATAAAAAAATATTTCGCCGTTATGTGGGAAAAAAATAAATTTTTTTTATTGAAATGAAAAAAAGCACTATTATTGATGGGAATGGTTTCCCTATTGGCAGTTTCTTGTGGTGAAAAAAAGTAGAAGAAAAAAACAGAGCCTACAACTACTGAGGCTACTGCACAAGAGCAAACAGGAACACCAGCAGAATCTACTGAGGCTACTGCTGGAAAAAAATGTAATTACAGAAAACGAAGGTAAGAATCCAAGAGACTTCAAATTATTTGAAGATGCTACTATTACCGACAGATTGAAAAAAATTGCAGGTGATAAGTATGAAGAATTGGTGAAAAAAACTTCAATGTAGAGACTCCTGTGGTATCAGAGGATGGAATCTACAAAGTAACTGGTTGCAAGAAAGACGCTTGTCCAGAGTTCCAAACAACAATTTTATTTGATTCTAAGAATGATAACTTTAATGTAATCATTGATGAGAATGGTAAAGTAACAGAATTTGCAGAGAAAGGTAAAAATCAACTATACAGAATCTTTGAAATCAAAAATAAATTGTAATAAAACTAACAATGAATGCTCTATCTTAATTGATAGAGCATTTTTTTAGAAGTAGACAATAAATTTAGATTAAATTAATATATTTGTAGGGGTAATATTAATAAGATATGAGCGTAATACTATCGGTAAGAAATCTCACAAAAAAATTATAATCAAAGAAAAGTTGTAAATAATGTTTCTTTTTGATGTAGAAAAAAAGGAAATGTATATGGGGTACTTGGACCAAATGGGTCTGGTAAATCTACTATTTTTTTGGAATGTTACTTACAATAATTAATCCAACTTCTGGAGAATGGTATTGGTTTGAGAATAAAGGTACATCGAAAGAGGCGTTTAAGAAAAATAGGTGCTATCATTGGGCAACCTAATTTTTTTATCCTTATCTATCAGCAGAAAGAAACCTTAAAAATAGTGGCGGAAATAAAAAGATGTTGATTATTCTCGGATAGATGAAGTATTGAGTATTGTTGGGCTGTTAGATAGAAAAAAAGATATGTATAAAACTTATTCTTTGGGAATGAGACAAAGGCTTGCAATTGCATCAGCATTGTTGAATACCCCAGAAGTATTAGTATTAGATGAGCCAACTAATGGACTTGACCCAGAAGGGATTATTCAAATAAGAGAGATTATTAGTGATATATCTAAGAAAGGAACTACTATAATTATAGCAAGTCATTTACTTGATGAAATTGAAAAAAAGTTTGTACCCACACTATTGTTTTGAAGAATGGGAATGTACTTTATTGTGGTAGAGTAGATGAAATGATAGCCTCCAAAAGGATATTTTGAGCTGAAATTAGAAGATAATGAACTATTAGTAGAAATATTAAGAGAGATGCAATTATTTTATCGTGTAGAATTGAAGGAGGATATTGTAGTGGCTTATCCATCATCGGATATGGAAACATCATATTTGAATAAAAATGTTAGTAGAAAGAGGGATATATTTATCTCATTTGGTGATGAAAAAAACAATCTTTGGAAACACAATTTTTTTAGAACTCATTAAAAAAATAAACTATGAAAAAGATTATTAATGCTAGAGTATCATAAAAAAATTTTTGCGTATAAACCATTTATTATATATTCAATATTATATTTTGTATCATTGGTTGGGGTGTTATATGTAGGATTTAATGATATAGATTTGTGGGGTATTAGAACTAGTTTGAAGGAACAGGGGATATATGATTTTTCCCGTTATATGGAATTTTTACGACTTATATTGCTGATTTTTTTAAGAATTATTTTTGGGGCTTGTTATCGTTTTTTTCTATTTGCCAAGAATTTACAAACAGAACTTTTCATCAAAAATATTATTGACGGATTATCTCGTAAGGATTTTATAATGTCTAAAAATGCTTATAATCAGTCTTTTTTTCTTTAATTGCCACTGTTTTTAGTGGTAGTGTTTTCTATAGTTATAGGAATAAAAAAATTCTGAAGAAATAGATTTGAAACTTGCTTTCTCAGAAATATATTTCGCATTTAATTTTTTTGTTAAATTATTAGTGTTTTTGACATTTTTTTGATGTTTCTTTCTGTATTGATTCGAAAAATCAATGTTGGTTATTTTGGCAATATTCGGTTGGTTTATGATAGAAACTATTTTTTTAAACTTGTAGAATGGAGTGATACAAAAACGGCTGATAATGCGGGGCTAAATGATGTAAATCATTACTCACAATATTTGCCATTAGAAAGTATGTCTAATTTGATACCCAATCCATTTGTGAGATTGAAATTTATGGAAAAATTTTATAGGAGGAATGTTACCAAAAAGTACCTGAGTATCCCACAGAAGCTCTTATTGTGAGTGTTTTTATGGGGGATTGTTTTTTTATATTAGGAACTTATGCTATTCTTAAAAAAAGAGATTGGAGTTATTAAAAAAATGAATAATAATTATCATAATAAAAAAATAGATAAATGAAAAAAATCGTGTTTATAGCCTTGATAATCTCCTTGATAGGGAATGTTTTTTTATGGTTTATAAGTTTTTTTAATACAAGGAGATACCTATCAATATGAGGGAGACAAGAGATTGAGCATTCGTATGAAATATGACCATCGTGAGTTCGTAATGTCGGAAATGAGGCATTTTGTGGAGGGAGTTCAGCGTATAAATGAAGGGATACTTACCAAAAACCCAAAACTCATCATAGAAGCAGGTATTCGCTCGGGTAGAGGAGTTGGGGAACATGCACCAAAGGGACTCATAAAATCGGTTCCGTTGGCATTTAAGAAAAATAGGAATGGATACTCACCGAAAATTTGATGAAATAGCAGAGACGGCCAAAACAAATTTCGATCCAAAAGTTACCCAAAAACAATTAGATGGGCTTTTGAGAAATTGTATAGCTTGCCACTCGTCATTCAGAATAGATGCTGATAGACCTAAACGATAGAGAAACTTATTCAGAATGTGATTAATATCATTTTTTTACTTACATTTAATTATTATATTTGCGAAATAAATTAATATAGTGAAAAAGGTTTTTTTGAGTATTATTATTATTTGTATAATGCCGATAAGGGTCGTGCTGCCTATATTGTGTTATACATTCGATTATGATTATATTGTAAAAAAACCTTTGTGATTATAGAAACAATCCTAAGAAAAAAATTGTAGGGGAGATGCTATCTTGAAAAAGAGTTAGCAAAGACCAATAAGACTTCTAGTGGTAGCAATAAGGTAGAGGTTACTCCGCTAGATATGTTTTTTTCACACCAAATATAGATTTTTTTCGAATTAAAAATTTTACAATATTCTCGCAAGATAGATGCGGAGTATCGTAAAAATTTTTTTATTTATCAGATTTTTTTATTCAAAAAAATATTTCGCCCACCCGCTAGGATTTGATGATACTAAAAAAACACCATTTCGTAACGAAAAAAATTTAATAAGAAAATGTTGTGAAATAAAGATTGTCAAATATTAAAAAAAGAAATAAAAATGAATAAAAAAATATCCTATGTGTAGCCATTATATTGGCTACAATGTCGATGAATGCTCAAGAAAAAAAGATAGCTTAAAAGGGGCACTCTATTATAGATGAGGTAATTATTGATGGAGTAGTAAAGCCACAAGATGTATCAAGTGAATTGACAGCAAAAATTACCTATTAATAATTTAGAAAAATCCACAGGTTACGACTTCTGTTACGCCACAATTAATTAACAATCGTAACTATTTCACTCAGGGAGGTATGCTCTTTAATGCAGTGGGTGTCGCTCCGAGTTGGGTGGGTATCTCTCCATATTATTCTATTCGTGGATTTAGAACTCGTTCCAGTTTTCGAAATGGAGTTAATGGTTATGTAGCCTCAGATATGGACCCAGTGAATATTGCTCAGTTGGAGGTAATAAAAGGTCCAAGTGCCGTGATTTTTGGAGGTGCTGGTGCCACGATGATTACTTTCGGAGGGCTTATCAATCGTATTACGATGAAGCCGCAGAATAAGACTTTTGTTAATTTTGGCATTGCGAGCGGGTCTAATAACTATCAAAGAGCAATAATTGATGTGAATACTCCAATCGGAAGAGCTGGTAAGGCTTTGGCAAGAATTACGGGAGCTTATACTTACAAGGATAGTTTCCAAGACCAAGGCTTCTCCAAAACATTATTTCTCGCTCCGAGTATATATTACAGAGTAAATGATAGATTAAACATTAATGTAGAAGCAGAGATTTTTAGATAAAAATAGCTACTAATAATCCTCTATTTGAGGTGGGTGCCGTTACCGTAAAAAACTCTGATGAACTGAATCTTCCATACTATAAATCTTTTACAGATAATAGCATCATTCTTCATAATAAGGCACTTAATATCTATGGGAAAATTCAATACAAAATTTCGGATAATTGGAAATTAGAGACGAATTTGATAAGTGTAAGCAATAAAACACCTGGGGATTATCAAAGATTGAAATTAGATCAAACGGGAGCGAGTATCACGCGTCGCCTTTTATAGAATGTTCCCAGAAACAATTTCCAGCCAACAAATTCAACAAGATTTTGTGGGTGATTTTCATATTGGTAATGTGAGGAATAGAATGGTCGCTGGGGTAGAGTATTACAGATACCTCTATGGAATGAGTAGTAAATCTGCCAACTATAATAATAATGAAGCCATCACTGCCCAAAATCCTGATTTGTATAATAATGAATATATGACAACACTATTTGCATCGAAGTCTTACGGTGAGAAATATTCTGCTGTACAAAATCATTATTCCGTATATGTTTCTGATGTGATTAACCCAATGGAAAATCTATCCCTAATGGTGAGTGCCAGAGTTAATTATGTACAAAATAAAGGAACCCACGACTATTTAACGAATACTATTTCAGGAGATTATAACCAAACGGCATTTTCTCCGAAATTGGGTATTAATTACCAAATCCTTCCTGAGCGTATTTCCGTATTTGCAAGTTATATGAATGGTTTCCAAAACGAGGCTCCTCGTTCCGTAAATGGTCAAATGACCAACTTCCGCCCTCAATATGGAAATCAATTTGAGGCTGGTGCTAAAGTTTCCCTTCAAAAAGGTCTTCTTGATGCAGTGATAAGTTATTATAATATTAATGTATCAAATATTGTAAGACAAGATCCAAATAATCCGTCTACACTTGTACAAAATGGAGAAAGATACAGCCGTGGTTGGGAATTGGATGTACATTCCTCACCAATAGAAGGACTATTTCTACACGCAGGAGGGGCGTACAACGATAGTGAGCTGGTAGCATCTGATGCCAAAACACAAGGGTTGAGGCCTGTAGATTCAGGAGCAAAACTTACTGGAACTTGGTATATCAACTATGTTATTCCGCAAGGTAGCTTACGAGGATTTTCTGTTGGATTTGGAGGTAGTCATTATGGTAAAGATTATATCACAAACTCGACAAGTGGGGCTTTCTATACCAATGCTTATTCTCTCTATAATGCAATGATTAGCTTTGATAGAAAACTTTACACTCTATCCCTCACTGCGGATAACCTCTTTAACCAAAAATATTGGTATGGAGGTAGAGGAATGATTACACCAGGGAATTTGAGACAAGTGATACTTTCCTTGAAAATTAAACTCTAAATAAGTCTAAATAATTGAAATGATGATTAGCGACAAGAGAGCCAGACTCCTCCCGTTGCTAATCATCTATATTTTGATGTTTTTAAACATATATTGATAATTAATGAAACGACTTACGAAGTTATCCTTTGAGTTGCATTCCTATTTAGGGCTTATTTTTGGTATTTTGTATCTTTTCTTTGGAATATCAGGAGCAATTTTGGTATTCAAAAAAGAAATAGAATATTGTACCAAACCTGTCTATCATTGCTGTTCGCCCACGAAAAAGCAAGTTTCCGTAGATGAAATGTACCGCAAGTTGGCCATACATTATAAAGATTCAAGGCAAATAATGCTAAATACCTTTCCGAGGAATAATTGTGATTCCTATGAATTTATGATTTTTAACTATCAAGATAATGTGGCGGATAATTACTTATACTGCTGTATGATAGACCCTTATACGGGGAAAAATAGTCAAGGAATCTGACTATGTGTCCTTCAAGGCTCCATTTTTTTAGGTGGCTGTATTCGGCACACTATTCTCTCTTGATGGACAAACCAGGAAGGCTCATTACAGCGGTGGTGGCATTGGCGTTTATCTTGAATCTTATTACGGGAGTTATTATTTACCGAAAAAAATATGGAATGTAATTACCTTCAAAGAAAAGATTAATAAAAAAATCTACTTATACCAAAAAAATTCATCTTATCATCGTATTATAGGAACTTGGTCTTTGATACTTAATTTTTTGATTTTTTTTACAGGTTTTTGGATGAACAAAAGTCTTTTCCTACCAAGTGAATGGGATATAACCTCCAAAAAAGAACAAAATTATATCGCTCCGACAAATATTGATGCCGTAATTTCTATGGCGGATAGTATAGAAAAATTTCCGTCCTATTGCTGTTAAAAATAGCAATGGATAGCCCAAAAGATATTATCGTAAGTGGTGAATTTTCAGATACTACCAATCCATTGTATTTCGGTAAAGGTAGTGATGTCTATTTTGATAGCGAAACGGGTAAGCTCCAAAAAATCGTGAGGATAGAGGATAAACCTTTCTCCGATAGATTCTATTGGGCGATGAAACAACTCCATCGAGGTGATTATGATAATATATTTGTGAAATTATTATATGTCTTTGTAGGGCTAAGCCCTGCCGTACTATCCATTACAGGATTTGTACTATGGAAAAGAAAGCAAAAAAACAAAAAAAGAAAAAAACAAAAATCATAAAAAAACACAGCCGCTCAATAAAGGAGTGGCTGTGTTTTTTTATCTTATAATGTGTTATATACAGATATTAGCATTTTTTTGATAGTAGAGCTTCGCTATCTCCTACATTATTATTATCTTTTGGGGTGGAACCATTATAACCTGCTGCAGAAGCATCTACATTAATTTTAGAAGTGCCATACCAAGATTTATATTTTACTTTGAATGTATATTTCCCTTCTGTTAGTTTAGCTTGTGCTATTAGTGTAGTAGGAATAGGTACTTTACCTAACGGAGCTGTATTCATCATACGCAATGCAAGATATTCAGTGGTAATTCTTTTAGGGTCACCAGTAAGATTTCGTAAGTATTTATCCCCACTATCAAATCCTGCTGCGTATGCTGAAGATATTTTTTTTTCATTTTGAAATAATTCAAAAACGCCTTGGGTTCCTCCAAAAGAATTAGGAGCAGCATATCCCACGATATTGAATATTACTAATTTTTCTTTTCCAGCTGGCACAGTAATAGTATAAGTTAATCCAGGTATATCTTCTTCTTTACCTTGATTAACTTCAATCTCAGTAGTTCCTAGTTTCAATTCTGTCTCGGAAACTACCCCTTTTGCATCTTTTAGACTTTTCCATTCTGGAGCACTATTCTCTCCTTTGGACATAAGGACTTGTCCAGCAGTCCCTACACTACTAGAGGCACTGAGAGCATTACTAAGAGTTGTTTGTCCCTTTACACTGAGAGTACCGTCGAGAGTAGAGTTTCCCGTTACATTGAGAGTACCATTAAGTTTTTGTACTTCCATCCACTTCCAATTTATTGGAGAGTGTCTTTCCATTTCCAAAGTTCCCGATACCTACATTGCCATTTTGGTATATATTATCAGTATTACTTGTTGCTTGCGTAGTACTCCCAACAACTTGCCATGGCTCTGTAGTTTTTGCTATACCATCTATTACTCCTATCGTTCCATTATTATCAGCTACTAATGTTTTTGGTAGCCGTAAAGTCGGTATTTTTTTGTATTCTGTCCATTATATATAGCTTTTTTTGCTCCATTAGCAGGCAGTGTACCAACTTTTTAGGGTTCCGTTCACCTCTAGGGTTTCTTTTTGGGGCATTTGTATTAATACCTACTTTTGCCCGTCGTCTGGGCATTAAAAATAAGCGGCTGCTAATAGTAGCATGCCACAAGATAATGTTGTTTTCATCATTTTTTTGTATGTATTATAAATAATTATATCAAATCTATCTAGCAAACACCTCATACTGAGGTGTTTAATTTTAGGTTAATTTTTTTCGCAAATTTAATCAAAAATTCCATTGATATTTTTTTAACAAAAATTTAACATAAAAAAATATCGTTTTTTTATGGTGAAGAATTTTATTGTTATTCAAATAGTTAGGTTATTGTGTTTTTTTCTGTTTCGTTTTTCTGTTTCGTTTTTTTATTTTTTTGATAAAAGGATACTTTTTTTCCATATGGCTCAGAAGTTCAGCATTGAGTTTAAGAGCTTTTTTTCCAGAGCTTCGTTGCCTCGTATAGTATCATTTAGATGGAAATAGGCATTGCTCAGTTGGTAGTAAATTTCGCTTTTGTTTTCATGCATTTTTTTGCAGAGTTTAGCGTTTCGATGGTTTTTTTCATATTCTCCTAAAATCATTAATACTTCGGCATAGATATACCAGTTGTAGAATTCGTCGGGTTCGTATTCTGTCATTTTAGCCAAGTGAGGAAGCACTTCGGAGAATTTATTATCATTAATATAGAGGTACGCGAGCCTCTTGTGAAAGTCTACATTATAGCAATCGTAATATGCACCTTCTTCTGCAAATTGTAGTGCTTTGTCCATTTGTCCAATCTCTTCGTATAGATTTGATAATTGTAGCATACCGATATAAAATTGTGGAGCTTCTTTCAGTGCTTCTTGAATATAGTAGATGGCAGTGTTAGGCTGTTTTAGTTTCTTATAGCACATACCTATTTTATAAAGGGTATAGGATTGAGAATTATCTACTTGTAATAATTCCTTATAAGTGTCTATAGCCTCTTCCCATTTATCGAGGTATTCGTAGCAGGAGCCTTTGTTGGACAATACTGATATTGCATTTTGGTTGATAGCAAGTACATAGTCGTATCCTACGATAGCCTCTTCGTAGTCTTTTTTGTTGAAGAAATAATTTCCATATTCTATCCAAGCTATTTCCGAGTAGGGGAATTTATCAAGATAGGAATTTAGGAAAATTAATGCATCTTTTTGTTGGTCAAGTAGAGTGTAGCAGTTCATAATATGCTCCACTATGTAGTCGTCATATAGGTCTCTACTTAGTGCTTCTCTGTAATGCTCCAATGCGAGTGTATATTCTTCTAAGTTGAAATATTCGTCTGCAATGAAATTATGTAAGAAGGCTTCTTCCTCATTGTATTTTAGGGCTTTTTTACAATATTTTATTGAGCGTTTAGGGTTTCCTAATAGAGAGTAATATTTAGCACAACAAATTAGAAAATCAAGATTTTCCATTGAGGAAGGTTTTATTTCATCAATGATTTTTTTTGCATCAGTATATTTTTCAAGTTCGAGAAGTACCTCTAATACTTTTATTTTCAGTTCGGTAGAATTGGGATGTAACAGCATAGCGTATTGACTTGCGAGTTCTGCAAATTCTATATCGCCGAGTTCAAGATAATGAATAATAATTTCTTCTAACTCCTCAGAGTCAAAGTAGTATTCATCGTTATTGTCCAGCATTTCTTCGAATCGTTTTGCCAATTCATTTTCAAAAAATTCCTCTTCCATATTAGTGTGCATAGATACTTAGGGTAGAAGTTTTCTCTAAGTTCTAAGGGTACAAAGTTATTAATTTTTTTGATAATGATAATATTTTTTTCAATATAAAAAGCCTCCTCAGATGGAGAAGGCTTTTTGTTTTTTTAGAAGATGTTATTTTAGTTTTTTTCTTTACGGCAACCTCTTCGTATATTTCTAATTGGTCGTTTTTCTTCTAAATCGTTGAACCCCTTTAAGTTGAGACCACATTCATAACCTTTTGTTACTTCTTTTTACATCATCTTTGAAGCGTTTCAAACTTTCTAGTTCACCGTCGTATTTCACGATGCCATCTCTTAGGAGTCTTACTTTGGCATTTCGTGTTACTTTACCCGAGAGTACCATACAACCTGCGATGCTACCCACTTTGGATATTTTGAATACTTGGCGAATTTCTACATTACCAATTACTTGTTCTTTGATTTCAGGAGAAAGCATTCCTTCCATTGCTTCTTTCACCTCGTCTATTACGGCGTAGATTACCGAATAAGTTCGGATATCTATTTGCTCTCTGTCTGCTAATTCTTTGGCATTTGCTCCTGCTCTTACATTAAATCCGATTACGATAGCATCGGAAGCAGTAGCAAGTAGGATATCACTTTCGGTAATTTGTCCCACACCTTTGTGGAGGATATTCACTTGGATTTCCTCAGTGGAGAGTCTCTGCAATTGGTCGGAGAGAGCCTCTATTGAGCCATCAACATCACCTTTGAGGATAATGTTAAGTTCCTTAAAGTCACCAAGAGCAATTCTTCGTCCGATTTCGTCCAGAGTAAGGTGTTTTTTTCGTTCTGATAGATTGCTCTCTTTGTAGCTGAGACCTTTTATTGGCTATGGATTTAGCTTCTTTTTCGTCTTCAAAGATTTTAAATTTATCCCCCGCCGTAGGAGCTCCATCGAGACCCAATACCGTAACAGGTGTAGATGGTTTTGCTTCTTTGAGTTTGTGTCCTCTTTCGTCGAGCATTGCTTTTTATTTTTCCCGTGGTGAGTTCCTGCTAATAGATAATCTCCAATTTTTTTAGTGTTCCTCCTTGAACGAGTAAGTTTGCTACATATCCACGCCCTTTGTCTAGGGAGGCCTCAATTACCACTCCACTTGCATTTTTGTTAGGATTGGCTTTTAGTTCTAATAACTCGGCTTGTAGTAATACTTTTTCAAGGAGTATATCTACATTATTACCAAATTTTGCAGATATTTCTTGGCATTGTACATTTCCGCCCCATTCTTCTACTAGAATATTGAGGGCAGATAGCTGTTCGCGGATTTTATCTGGATTGGCGTTTGGTTTATCTACTTTGTTGATGGCAATAATCATCGGTACACCCGCTGCTTGTGCGTGGGATATAGCCTCTTTTGTTTGAGGCATCACATCGTCATCGGCAGCGATTACAATGATTACGATATCCGTTGCCTGTGCCCCTCTAGCACGCATTGCAGTGAAGGCTTCGTGTCCTGGTGTATCAAGGAAGGTGATTCTTTGTCCGCCTTCTAATTTTACACTATAAGCCCCGATATGTTGAGTGATACCACCAGATTCTCCTGCGATTACATTGGTTTTTCTGATGTAGTCTAGTAATGAAGTTTTCCCGTGATCCACATGTCCCATTACAGTAACTACTGGTGGGCGAGGGAGTAGATTTTTCTTCATTATCGGGCTCTTCGGCAGTTGCTTCTTCTTCGATTTCGGCATCGGAGAATTCTATTTTATACCCGAATTCATCGGCTACGAGGGTCAGAGTATCAGCCTCTAATCTTTGGTTAAGAGTAACCATTACTCCTAGAGAGAAGCAAGCAGAAATTACTTCAGTAGCAGAAACATTCATTAGCGTTGCTAAATCTTGTGCTGTGATGTATTCGGTAACTTTTTAGTGTTTTGTCTTCTGCCTCTAATGCTTGTAGTTGTTCTTCTCGTTCTCTACGGAAGGTTCTTTTTTTCTCTTCTGTGTTTAGAACCTTTGGACTTACTATTTTTTTGTTGGTAAGTTTTTTTCCAAAGTTTCTTTTTATTTGGTTTTTTTCACTTGCTCATCGGTAAGCTCTACGGGCATTACTTTTTTTCTTTTTTTGCCCTTGTTATTCTTTTTTTATTTTTTTGTCGTTACCGATGTGTGGTTTGTTGGCATTCGGTCTGTTGTTACCTTTATTTTTCGGTTTTTTTGCAGAGTCGTTATTTCCTTGTGTTTCGTTAGGTTTTTTTCTATTCTTTTTCTTTTTCTCTTGTTTTTTTGTTAGCATTGCTGTTGTTAGCAGGTTTGCTTTTTGTTTTCAAACTGAGACAAGTCTATTTTTTTCGCCCACGATTTTTTTGGTCCCTCTAATTTTGTGAATTGAGTTTTCACATGTTCAGGGGTATCGAACTTCACTTCTGTTTTTTTCTTCTGGAAGTTTTGGTGGTTGTATTTTTTTGTTATTTCTTGTTTTTGTTTATCTTTTTTTACTTTCTCGGCCTTAGGTTCTTGTTCTTTTTGTTTTTTTCCTTTTCTTTGTTTTTTTGACTTTTTTTAGGTTCTTCTTTTTTTCTTGGTTTTGTAGAAGAATCTATTTTATCCAAATCTATTTTTATCTAAGATATTTAGGCCACCTACTTTTTACTTCGTCTTCTTCTTTTTGTAGGAGTAGGTTGTTCTATATTACTTGTTTCAGGGGTATTTTTCCTGTTTTTCAGAGGTAATTTCTGTACTTTCGGAAATGGCATTTTTCCGATTTTTTTCTACTTTTCTGTTTAGAAATTTCAGTTTCTTTTTGCTCCTGAAATTTCATCTGGTACTTTAGTGATGACGATTTCGTGCGAAGCCTTCTTTTTGTTCACTATCTTTTTGCGAATTCGGCTTTTTAGAATATCGTAGGCATCTTCATCTAATTGAGCGTTTAAATTATTCTCATCTACAACGATTCCTTTCTCTTTCAAGAAATTTGCCAATCTGCTCGCTGTAATATTGAATTCTTTAATTGCTTTATTTAATCTTATTTTTGGCATTTATAGTAAATACTTTTTAATTATCATTGAATTGCTTTCGGCTGTTGCATCACGCAAATAGCCATTTTGTAATCTTTTGCTGTTTGCCGACTGCATTGAGCCGACTGCAATTTTATTAATCCTCAAATTCTGCTTGGAGGATACCTTTCACTTCTTCTATCGTTTCTTCTTCCAAATCCACGAGGGTAAGAAGTTTGTTGGTAGGGACTTTTAGGACTTCTTTTGCGGTAGTAAAGTTTGCTTTTCTGAACTCATCAATAATCCATTCCTCAATTTCATCTTTGAATTGGTTGAGATACACATCATCATCTTCATTACTTTCCCTAAATACATCAATTATGTATCCCGTGAGTTGTCCTGCGAGTCGGATATTTTGTCCATTTTTACCAATTACTTTGGATATATCTTCAATTGGAGTTCGCACTAAGGCTTTTTTTGTCCTCCTCGTTGATGGTAACTTCATTGATGGTGATAGAACTACCTAATGCTCTCTTAATAAATAATTTAGGGTCTTGGCTCCATTGTATCACATCAATATTCTCTCCACGAAGTTCTCTTACTATTCCTTGTATTCTGTTTCCTTTTTGCCCTACACAAGCTCCTACAGGGTCTATATTTTCGTTATCAAGAGCATCAACGGCAATTTTTGCTTTTTCACCAGGTATACGCACTACATTTCTCAATAAGATGGTGTTATCGGAAATTTCAGGGATATCTCGTTCTAATAGTCGTTCCAAGAATTTTTGGTGATACACGAGATACATTGATGAGCGGTTTATTACCTTTGAAATCAATGGATTCTACAACAGCCTTAATGGTATCTCCTTTTTTGAAGAACTCATCGCCGATTTGGTTTTTTTTGTCAAGGATAAGTTCGTTCCCTTCCTCATCAAGGATGATCACTTGCGAGCGTCTTGTATGATGTACTTCTCCAACGATTAGTTCGCCAATCTTATCTTTGAAATCCGCATACAACTTAGAGTGGCTAAGTTCACGGAATTTCTGTGCTAAGATTTGTTTTAGGGTGAGGATACTTCTTCTTCCTAATTGAGAGATGGTGATTTCCTCTGTAAATTCTTCTCCTACTTCCAGTGTTGGGTCTATTTTTTTCTTGCTTCCGAAATTTCTATTTCGAGGTCATCATCTTCAGACATTTCATCTTCTACGATTACCTTATTTAGTAAGATTTGGAAGTCCCCTTTATCTGGATTTACGATTACATCAAAATGGTCATCAGAGTCATACCTTTTTCTTAATAATGTTTTTAAGGAATCCTCAATGATGTTCATTAGCTCTTCTTTATCAATTCCTCGTTCGTCTCTAAATTCCACGAAAGATTCAATAAGTCCAATATTATTCATCTAAGTAATTTTTTTATTTTTTTATTAAAATTTTATCACAATCACTGCTTTTTTTATCTCTACAAATGGCACTACACGATTTTCCTCAACATCTATTTTACCCTTGCCAATATCTTTCGGCTTACGATATCTTAGCAGTAGGGTTACAGATTCGTCATCACTTGCTATGATTTCGCCCTTTATCGTTTCGCCCTTCTCAAGAGTAATTTCTAAGTCTCTACCAATATTTTTTTGTATTGACGAGGAATTTTTTTAGTGGGTCGGTTACTCCTGCGGACATCACTTGTAGAGAAAAATCTTCCTCCTCTCTGTCTAAATTATTCTCAATGGAGCGACTTGCATCAAGGCAATCTTGGATAGACAAGCTATTATCTCCGTCTAAAAATTACAATAATATCATTCCCTGCTGATATTTTTAGGTCTATGAGGAATAAATCCTCTCTCGTAGCAAGAAAAATCATTAAGCAACGCTTCTACTTTTTTTGTCTGAAATTCATAAATATATCTTCATTAATTGTAAAAAAAGGGCCTTCTAAAAAAGCCCTTTTTTTCCCATCTCCGTTAAAAATCTTGGTGCAAAGATAGAATAATTTTATTAATTACACAAATTAAAGATATTTTTTTAATTATATTTGCGGTGATTAATTTCTATTTTAAGAAGATTCAAAAAAATAAAAAAAGTTTAAGATGAAAACAATTAAGGATTCTAATTTTTATCGGAAAAAAAGTATTGATTCGTGTGGATTTTTAATGTTCCGCAAGACGAAAAATCTAAATGTAACTGATAATACGCGTATTGTGGCCGCAAAGCCTACTATTGACAAAAATACTAGCCGATGGTGGTGCAGTAATCTTAATGACTCACTTAGGAAGACCAAAAGGGCAAGTAAATGATAAATTTTCAATCAAGCATATAGCATCTGAGATTGAAAAAGTTTTTGGAAAAACCCGTGAAAATAGCTTCCGATTGTATTGGTGATGAGGTAGAAAAAATTGCATCTAACTTAAATGAAGGCGAAATTTTAGTGTTAGAAAACCTAAGATTTTACAGTGAAGAAGAAAAAGGTGATAAAGTTTTTGCTGAAAAATTATCAAAACTAGGTGATGCCTATGTAAATGATGCTTTTGGAACAGCCCACAGAAAACATGCTTCTACAGCCGTGATTGCTGATTTCTTTCCAGAAAATAAATATTTTGGGTTACTAATGGCAAAAGAATTAGAGGCAATAGATAAAGTTTTATATAACTCCGAACGACCTGTAACTGCAATCTTGGGTGGCTCCAAAGTGTCTTCTAAAATCACTGTGATAGAAAATATATTACCAAAGGTAGATAATCTAATTATTGGTGGTGGTATGGCCTTTACCTTTATTAAGGCACAAGGCGGACAAATAGGAAATTCTATCGTGGAAGATGATAAATTACAACTTGCTCTGGAAATTCTACAAAAGGCTGATCAGCAGGGTGTTAAAGTATATCTGCCAGTAGATACCATCATTGCTGATGCGTTTTCCAATGATGCTAATACTAAGGAGGTGAATATTAACGAAATACCCGATGGATGGCAGGGGCTTGATGTAGGACATCAATCTGCAAATATTTTTAATGATGTGATACTTAGCTCTAAAACAATCCTTTGGAATGGACCAGTTGGCGTATTTGAGTTGCCAAACTTCGCTAATGGAACCAAAAAAATTAGGAGATAGTATTGCCGAAGCAACAAAAATTAGGGGCATTCTCCCTCGTTGGCGGTGGCGACTCTGTGGCATTTGTGAAGCAAAAATGGCTATGTTGATAAAGTTTCCTATGTATCCACAGGAGGCGGTGCAATGTTAGAAAGCCTTGAAGGATTGGAACTTCCAGGGGTAGCGGCAATTAATAAATAATAAAAAACCTCTCCGCAGGGCAACCGCATCAAAAATTTAGAATAGCTAAACTTTTGCTTTTACGAGTGCCGTAGGCACGATACTCTTCATAGCTCAGGGTGCATATTAAGAATTATTCTGATATTTGTGGAGTAGTAAAAGATATTGTTTGAAGTTAAATCCATAGAAATAGGAACTTGTTAGATTAGAATTGTAGAATTTTTTTGTGATTAATACATAATAGTAATGATAAGATTTAGAAGAATAGTTTGCCTTTTAATGCTCTTGATGACGATGAGTGCTGGTGCTCAGGTTCTTGATGTGCAAGAGTCTCAAGGTTTTGAAGACCTTCTCACAAAGGAGTTAAAATTGGAGGATTGGGGCGATAAGCAAGTAAAGCTCTCGCGTAACGACTCAATTGATGGGAATAAAGGTGTAGAGGCACAGTCGCAATATCCCATTCTTTCGCAGAAATCGAAACGTCATAGCATTGGTTTGAAATTTATGGGGCTCAGCTTCCACCCTCTTAGTGGAAAGCCTAATGCAGAGCTGATGCCCAATCGTTTAGACGAACAGGCTTATTTTGTGTTGGATTTTGGTGCTCTCCTTACATATGAATACTTTATTGTACCTGATGTGCTTTCTGTTAAATTTATACAGGGGTTATATGCGGATTGTGCTGCCCAGATTGCTGGTGTGACGAGTATTGGTCTGCGTGCCCGTATTTTCCAAATTGGTCGGCATAGCCTCTTCGGGGGAATTGGTCCAACGTGGATTTATCGGCATAATTGGTATCGTATCCCTAACTATGTAGATACGGAATACTATAAAGGAACACCGACAGATAAATGGCAGTACAAGTTTTTATGGTACGGAGGGGAGTTAGAGTATAAGTATGCGATTAGCTCGAAACTGGATTTTGCTACGATTTTTGTGCCGGGTTATCCTCACCTTATGGCATTTGCTGTTGGGGTTAATTATAAGTTGTAAGCAGCTGACTATAGCTTAGGAGATACAGACTTTTCCCGATATAATGCTTGTGTAGGTTCAATGACGGCTTTTGATATCAGGGCAACTGCATCAAAATAGCGCTATCTTTGGGTTATGGATGTACAAGATTATTTTTCAAAGGTAGAAGATCCCCGTGTAGTGAAGAGTACTTCAACGCATTGAATCTCAATATCTTTATGCCTATCTTCAGATTTATGGTAAAGAGCTGATTAGCGATTTAGAAGGTAAACATATCGCTATTGACGGCAAACGATTGAAAGGTTCAAAGAAGAAAACAGGCAGTACGCATATTCTCTCAGCTTGGGTTGATGAAGTCGGCTTAAGCCTTGCTCAAGAGACTGTTGCGGAGAAATGCAATGAATTGCAAGCCATTCTAGAAGTCTTGGATAGCCTTGATTTGCCGGGATCAGTCATCAGCATAGATGCTATGGGAACGCAAAAACAACATTGCCGAGCAGATTATCAATTCAAGTGGAGCGTAAGATTAGTCGTTTAGAGGGAGAGACTTGCATAGATAAGCCGTATTATATCAGCAGTTTTCCCCTGAGTTGTCAATTAATTGGACAATATATTCGAGGACATTGGGGGATTGAGAATCGGCTTCATTGGTATTTGGATGTAACCTTCAGGGAAGATGCTTGTCGGGCGCGTAAAGATTACTAAACACGTTGAGAAAGTTTGCTTTTAGCCATTGTTTCTGGACACAAAGACAAATTATCCTTACGCAAGAGGTTATTCAAAGCTGCCCTGAATATCGACTACCTCAAAAAGCTACTAAAGATTTGATGCGGTTGTCTTGGCCTCTCCGTTGTGGGAGGTTTTTTTGTTGAAAATGATTATCTTTGCAATATGATTTCAAAATATATTTTAGATTATCTCCTTGCCCACCAAAGGGTAGAAGTAGCAGGATTTGGAGTATTCATCTTGGTGAATACAAGTGCCAAAAATGAATGAAGATAATAACCTTTTACCACCCGCTAAGAAAGTCAGCTTTGAGTTTGATGAGACCACAGAGGATAATGGTCTGGCAAAATTTATCTCCCAAAATTCGGATTGCGATACAGACTCTGCCCTAAAATATATTAAGCAAAATACAGAAGAGTGGCTCGTGAAAGTCAAAAATCATCTACCATTGAGGTTAGACCAAATCGGTACCTTTACTCATTTCGAGGATAAACTTAATTTTTTTCAGGAGAAAAGAATAGAGAGTGCCATTCCTGATTTTTTTGGTCTGGAAAAAAATTAACATTGAAGCGAAATATCACGAGAAAAATAAGGAGAATAATTTTTGGAATCGTATGATATTATGGCTGTTTTTGATGATTATTCCTCTTGTAGGACTTTTGATAGTTGGTTTATGGAAGAAAGATTTTATCTTAGATAAAAATACAACACGGAATCCAGCAAGGTACAGAAAGAATAGAAGATTAAATATATATCATTGATAATGAAAAATATTACAGATTGATAAAAAAATCATCCACTAATAGTCGAGCAACTCACTGCAAAAAGGCTTTTGTGATTGAGGAAGACCATACGTCTACCTACGACCAAATTTTTAGATAAAAATAGAAAAATTATGAGGGCATCATCATTAGGGAGTAGAATTCCTATAGATGCAAATTTCTTATCTAGGGCTACGAATCTAAAATTTATAGCTCGGGTTGGAGCAGGAATGGAAAATATAGATACTTCTGAAGCCAAAAAAAGAGGTATTAAATTGATAAACTCCCCCGAAGGGAATCGAGATGCCGTAGCAGAGCATAGTTTAGGAATGCTTTTAGTCCTAATGAATCGACTATTCATAGCATCTAATGAAGTTAAAAAAATGGTATTTGGTTGAGAGAAGAAAACCGAGGTGATGAACTTTACGGAAAGACCATTGGGCTGATAGGCTATGGAAATATGGGTAAAAGCCACAGCTAAGAGGTTCTCTGGATTTGGGTGTAAGGTAATTTTTTACGACATATTGCCGAATTTGTCCGACGAATATGCAATACAAGTGAGCTTGGAAGAATTGCAATATGAGGCAGATATCGTTAGCCTACACATTCCTTTCACTGAGGAAACTCATTATTTAATAGATGAAAAAAATTTATTGATAAAATGAGGAAAAAAAGTTCTATCTTATCAATACTTCGAGAGGTAAAAAAATGTGAAAACGGAAGCGGTGGTAGAAGCCTTGAAAATAGGTAAAATAGAAGGAGCAGCCCTTGATGTAATAGAATATGAGAAATCTTCATTTGAAAATATCACTAAGATAGATAATAATGCACTGAAATACCTCCTCACCTCTGATAAGGTGATTCTTACACCTCATATTGCAGGTTGGACGATTCAGAGTAAAGAAAAAAATTAGCCCAAGTTATCGTAGATAAAATATTAGATTACTATAACCTATAAAATTAAACAATTTTTTTAAGAATTTTAGTGGAGAATTATTCTATTTTTTTATTCCAAAAATCTTCTATACCTTTAAGGTGGGAATCTCTCATTGCATGTTGTATTTCAATAGTGTATATCCCATTTTTTTGGGAATTTATATCTTTTTTTATACTGAAAAAAAGAATCTCTTTTGTTTCACCAAACCCCTTTCCAAGCCACATCCCGTTGGGTTCTGCGAGGATATAGTTTAAGGTGTCCATTTTATTTTTTTGTTTTTTTCTTTTTTTGCATCTTTTATTGTGGCAAATACCCGAAGGTTGGCGTATGGATACTCGTTGTTGTTCCTCACCACGAATATCAATTTTTTTGGTGTTTGGTAGTTATTGATTTTTTTATCTCAAATTTTTTTGAGTGTTATTTTTTTATCCCAAACTCCATTGATAGGGTTGATTTTTATATTTTTCGTCAGAACAGCCTATCAATAACAGAGTTAATCCCAAAAAGTAGAGAAGTTTAGTCATTTTTTTATGCTGAGTATATTATTAATTATTGGGCTTATTACCATTATTGTTAGGTTTTTTGTTATTTACTCGTTTTCTTTTTTGGTTAGAGGGATGATAGTTTTTGTTTGTTTTTTTACCTTCATTATTTGTTTGTTGTTTGCTTTCTTTTGCGTTCGGCTGTGGTGTAGAAGTTTCCTTTTTCTTGTTTTTTTGTTGTTAGTTTTTTTCTTTTTCATAAACCTATCAACACTATTCTCTTGTATGAGGTCTGCACTTGGTTTGAATCCAGCCGTAGAAGCCTCTAATCCAGATAGTTCCTCTAAGGACGGAGATTTCAGCCCTTTTTTGTTATTAGAAAGCTCTTTTTTTACTTTGTTAATATCCAAATCGTACCAAGTCATAGAATTTTCTACATAGGCAAACCACATTTTTTTCTTGAAAACATCTATTTTGATACAGAATGCCTTACCTTTTTCTGTGTCAAGGGTAGAATTTGTTGGTGGAAAAAAAGATAAAGCATCAAGGTAGGAATCTAATTCAAAATTGAGGCAACATTTCAGCTTTCCACATTGTCCAGCTAATTTTTGTGGATTAATGCTTAATTGTTGATAACGAGCGACATTTGTATTTACAGAGCGGAAGTCTGTGAGCCAAGTAGAGCAACACAATTCGCGTCCGCAAGGACCGATACCTCCTACTTTGGCAGCCTCTTGGCGAAAACCGATTTGTTTCATATCGATTTTCGTTTTGAAGGTAATAGCATAGTCTTTTATCAGTTGTCTGAAATCCACGCGACCATCAGCGATGTAGTAGAAAGTAACCTTTCCACCATCTCCTTGGTACTCTACATCGGTGATTTTCATTGCTAATTTGTGGAACTGAGCCAATTTTCTAGCCTCTTTTTTTATGGCTTCTTCTTTGGCTCTGTATTCAGCCCACATATCAATATCTCGCTGATTTGCAAGTCTATATATATTTAAAGTTTGTTCTTCTGAGGCTTTTTTCTTTTTCATTTGGATTTTTACCAACTCCCCAGTAAGGCTTACGACACCTATGTCGTGCCCCGAGCTACACTCTACAACCACTATGCTCCCAATGTGCAATGGAAGATTGTTCGGATTTTTGAAAAAATGCTTTCTATCATTCTTAAATCTAACTTCTACTATATCCTTACTTCTGTCCTGATTGGGCTGATGAAAACCAGATAACCAATCAAATACACTTAATTTATAACTATTTGCACAAGTATCCACACTTGAACAGCCATTGGCAGATTTGGAGCCACAACTATGGTTGGAGTCTTTAGATGAACCACATCCACAACTCATATTTCAATTATCTTTTTTTAATTTAAATCGATGCAAAGGTAAGAAAAAAAGATATTAGATATTTTAATGAAGATATATAAAAAGATTTTTTTAACCACCTTATACTAAGGCGTTTCTATCGGTATAATCCAGTTTGAAGAAGATAGCTGTCATTATAGAAAAATGCTACTAAGGAACTTCCTCCGTATGAGAAATAGGGTAGAGGTATTCCTACCGTAGGAAATAGTCCTATTACCATACCGATATTAATGCCAAAGTGCATCAGTAGAATAGATGCAAAAACTATATCCAAAAAAATACGATTGAATATGGATTTTTGTTTCTCGGAAAGATAATAAATTCGCCCAATATAGAAGGCATATAGTAGTATCAGAGCGGTGCTTCCCACGAAGCCCCATTCTTCCCCCACGGTACAAAAAATATAGTCAGTTTCTTGCTCTGGGACGAATTTTCCACGCGTTACGGAACCCTCACGGTAGCCCTTTCCGAAGATATTCCCAGAGCCAATAGCCGTTTTGGAGTAGAGTAAATTGTACCCTGAGGTATCGCGATATTTCATCTCGCCCTCATACAGTACCATTACTCGTTCTCGTTGGTGTTTAGGAAGTTTTTCTAATATTTTTGGAGTAAAAAAAACAAACCCCGAAAGGAAAATAGTGATGACCACAATTCCTCCAAGAATTGGGATGTTTTTCATTAAAGTCCTGAAATTTTTAGTAATAATAAATATACTGATGAGTACTATCGCTATAATCTCGTATAATGGATTTATATTATTGACAACTAAATAAATAGATATTAAAAAAATAATTGTAAAAACACCAATAGTGGTGAAAAATCGCCCATTAAGTCCCTCTCGGTATAGAGCAATAGCGAATGCAAAAAATACCAAAAGAGACCCCACATCAGGAATTGCTAATACGATAGTTGCAGGTATCCCAATGATAATCAGGGCTTTGAATATATTAGAATTTGTAGGTGTAAAACTACCATTGGATACGAAATTTGCCAGCATCAGAGCGGTGCCAATTTTTCATAAACTCTACAGGGTTGCATTGTAAAAGACCCTATTTTGTACCAGTTTTTTTGCCCCAAAATCTCTTTACCAAAAGGAAAAAGCCCTAGAAGAAGAAGAACGCCTCCGAGGTAAAATATCGGAGCAAAATTTTCAAAAAACTTATATCTAATAGCAAAAATCACACCCCATAGTATCAGCGATAGTACAAAAAATATAAATTGTTTAGTGCCAAGTCCTTCATCTACACTATAAATATTGAGAATAGCAAAAATACATAAAACAAGATATGCTAATACCCCAATGGTATCAATTCCTTTCATTTGATTTTTTTATTCGTAATTTATTGCAAAAAAATAATGAAATATTATGGTATTTAGTAGGTGTTAAATAGAATTATAAAAAAATGAGGCAAAAAATTGCGTAGATGAAAAAAAGTATATACCTTTGCTAAGTCTCAAAAGGGGTGCCCTAATTAAGGCTGAGATTATACCCATAGAACTTAGACTGGTAATGCAGTCAAAGGATTTTAGGCGTTCTGCCACAGATAATTAAGTGAAATGTTGTATTTCGGGTGATACACATTTTTAGTAATAATCACATAAAATAATAGCCTCTTTTTATTTTACAAAAAAATCATTTTTGTAATGAAAAAAGTATTTTTTATGGCGTCCGCATTGGTGATGACTACCGCTGTGGCACAACAGAAAAAGGACTCCACACGAGTGATAGATGAGGTGCTCATTAATGCTATTCGTGCGAAGGAAACACTTCCTGTAACATTCTCTAATCTTTCTAAAAACGAGATTAAGAAAAAGAACTTTGGGCAGCAGATGCCTATGTTGCTTACGAGCCTACCTAATGTAGTATCCTATTCCGAAGATGGTACGGGATTTGGGGCAACGGCTCTGTTTATTCGTGGTAATGACTTGCAGAGAACGAATGTTACTATCAATGGTATTCCGTATAACGACTCCGAATCGTTAGGGGTGTATTGGTATAATCTTTCGGATTTTGCTGGCTCTGCTGAGAGTATCCAAGTTCAGCGAGGGGTGGGTACTTCTACTAATGGAGCAGGTGCATTTGGAGCAAGCCTCAATGTGCTTACTGACGCAGTTTCTGAGAAATCTTATGGTGAAATTGCTAACTTTTATGGAAGTTATAACGCTCATAAGCATTCATTAAAATTTTCAACAGGTAAAATCAATGATAGATTTGAGATATCAGGGAGACTGTCTAAAATTAATTCAAATGGATATATAGACAGAGCTTCTGCTAACCTAAAATCGTACTTTTTCCAAGGGGCATATTCTCATAAAAATACTTTAATAAAAGCCCTTGTGTTCGGTGGAACAGAGAAAACATACCTTACTTATAAAGGTATTGACGCTAGACAACTTGAAACCAATAGACGATACAACCCTGCGGGTGCTTACTACGATGCCCAAGGAAATGTGCATTTTTATGACAACGAAACTGATAATTACCAACAAGACCACGCACAGTTACATTGGGCGCAGCGATGGAGTCCTTATTGGACAACGAATCTTGCTTTTCATTATACGAAGGGACGAGGCTATTGGGAACAAATGGATAATTGGGGTGATAAGAATGGCAATTTTGTGATTCAGTATTTGATGGATAACGATTTTTATGGAACGACTTTCTCTTCTAACTACAAAAAAGATAAAATAGACTTTGTATTCGGAGGTAGTGCCAATTCTTATGATGGTCGCCACTTTGATGAGTATGTTTGGACAGAAAAAGGAACAAAAGCACATAGAGAACGATTAGGAGATATGAATTATGGTAAGAAAAATGAGGCTTCTGCCTTTGCAAAACTTTCTTATCAATTAGACGAAAAATGGGATTTATTCGGAGATATTCAGTATAGATATGTCGGCTTTAAATCCAAATTCAGTAATGTACAGATAGACGAAGGACTTCATTTATTTAATCCAAAATTTGGGGTTACTTATAAAATTGATGAAGGAAACAACCTTTACTTATCTTACGCAAGAGCTACTAAAGAGGCCAATCGCTCCGACTATAAAAAAATTATGCTGAAAAATATAAACAATGGAAGTGTATTGCCAAAAAGCAGAATCCGTGAATGACTTTGAACTTGGTTGGCGTCTTGTATCTCATACCCTAAAACTTAACGCCAATATATATTATATGGATTATAAAGACCAATTGGTGCTTACTGGGGATATTAGCAAAACAGGATACTCTTTGAGAAAAAATAGTGGTAATTCTTACCGACTCGGATTAGAAGTGGATGCCTTATTGAAAATTTCCGATAAGTTGATATGGCAACCGAATTTCTCTTTGAGTAGAAATAGGAATATCAATTATCACTCACTCCAAAAATAAAGTGGCTGTTAATATGGGTGATACTGATACATCTTTCTCTCCGTCTGTAGTAGCAAGTAGTGGTTTAACTTTTATACCAATTAATGATTTTTCAAGTAAGTTGGGTATCAAAAATATGTAGGCGCAAGATACCTCACTAATGAAAACGAGGCAAATGCTAAATTAGACGCCTTTTGGGTGAATAATCTTAATTTATCATATGAATTGAGACCTGCTAACTTCTGTAAATCTATTACTTTTGCACTTGATGTGAATAATTTCCTTAATAATAAATATTATTCTCATGGAAGATACAAAAAAAGGAAAAAGCGTACTATTTCCCACAAGCAACTGCAGAATGTGATGGCTGGTGTTACTTTCCATTTTTGATAGTTATAAATGATTGATTATTATGGGATTAGCCTATTTTTGGGTTAATCCCTTTTTTTCTATATTTGAGATTTTTTTTATTTTTCTATTTCAGAAAAAAATAGTTTAACTTTACACACTTTTTTTATCTAAAAAAATAATGTTATGATAAACAGAGCAAGAGAAACTACGGAAGCCATCGAGAGATTATATGTCTCTATGAGGCATCTTTTTTTATAGAGGATTTTTTTAAGCCATCAGGGGATTTCTGGGGAGTCCATTAGGGAATTATTACTCACTATCGCTCCTGAGATTTATGGCTCAATGGGGGGTAGTTAATAAGGTGGAACTAAATGGGCTACTATATGTTTTGGATAGACTACCTGAGGGAATAGAGGAGACACCGTTTGTGCATCTTACTTCCGACGAGGGTTTTAATAAAGGTACTTTCGAGGTGATAGTCCCTAAAAAACGACGCCGAAACTGCTACCGAATAGACCAATATCAGATGAATATAGAGGTGCTTTTGGGGCGTTCGGAGATTTATGATATTCTCACGCATCTCACTTTTCTGTATATAGAGGCCGACAAAATTCGAAATTTAGGGTATATTTCTGATGAAGAAAATCGCCCATCTCGCACTTGGAAGATTATAGAGGAAGTAGCCCTTGGTGAGAAGAAATTCACTCGCCAAGAGAAAGAAGTGGCCTTAATACATCTATCATCTCTCTTAGGAAGAACCTTTGATGAGACTTTGAAAGCCTATAATGATTTTGGTAGCGAAGATAATCCTGATAGACTATTCAAGATAATCTACCATCTTGGAAAGGCAAGTTTAGAGGATTTCTTGGGCATTCGCCAAAGAGAAATTTATTTCAGTGCTATATTGCAAGAGAGAACTGGTCATCATTTCTTTGGAGAAAAAAATGGGCAAATAAAGTGAAGGAAGTTTTAGTGAAAAAGTAATTTACATAATAGGGGGTTGCACATTATTTCGGCAAATATGCACTCCGTGAAAAAAATATGCTTTTCTCCGAAAAATGCCTTAGGAAAAAAAGTTGGGCCTACCGTAGATTACAAACTCTATGAGGAGATTAGCAATAAGAAAGACTTACAAGATAAAAATTTTTAGAGTACTCTCAGAAACAAGGACTTACATATATAAAAAGATGATAGCGGTTGCAATGTAGATGTTCAGATTATTGATTTGAGTAAAATCAATTTTAGTAATACAGTTTTTGAAAAAAATACAACTATTCTGGTGATGATGTACTGTTGGTATTTGATTATGCCTTTGGCGAGCAAGCCTATGAAGTGATGGATGAACTACTTCGCCCATATTATGTAGAAGGAGGGGAGAATAAAATGAAAGTAAAATCTATCTCCATAATGGGGAAAGCAGGTATCTTGAAGGGAACAAAAGGCGATATTATGATTCCTACTTCGCATATTTTTGAGGGAACGGCTGATAATTACCCCTTTGAAAATAAATTGAAATTGTCCGATTTTGAAGATAACGAATTGAAGGCCTTTGAAGGGTCAATGATTACTGTATTGGGGACTTCTTTACAGAATAAGGATATCCTAAGCTACTTTATGAATACCTCTTGGAAGGCAATAGGCTTAGAGATGGAGGGAGCTCATTACCAAAAGGCAATACAAGTGGCTTCTAAGATTAGACATCATATTTCGGAAGATTTGTTCCTATGTTACGCGTATTATGCTTCTGATAATCCATTAGAGACTGGCTCTACGCTATCTTCAGGTGGGCTTGGCCTTACGGGGGTCAAACCAACTTATTTAATTACATTAAGGATTTTGGAGAAAATATTAGGTTAAAATAATTTAATTTCTATAATGCAGACTCCTCTTACTTCGGTGGGGGAGTTTTTCTATTTAATAAAAAAATAAAAAAAGGACAGGAGTGATGCCTGTCCCAATAATTATGAAAATAAAGTTAAAAAAATAAAAATTAATTCCTGCGACAAAGTTTCTTTCTACCCCGTATAAAAAGCAGTGAAGTTTTTTTATTCGTAGTAGGGAGAGGTTGTTTTGTTTGAGGATTTTTTTAGTGGCGGTACCAAAGCCTTGTCTCTTATTAAGTAACTTGATGCGTATATCTTATTTGTCAAATTGTTTCCTTGCACGAAGAAAGTCCATCTATTCCACTTAAATCCTATTTTTCGCCCCTAAGATTTGGTAAGGGTCTTGGTAGAGTGTGTTTTGGTGGTCGGTAGGTGTTTTCTTCCAAATGGATTCTATATTTGCTTCGGCGAAGAACCCTGATGGGTGTTTGTAGTCTAATGCAATGAAAGAATAATGCTCTGGGACACCTGCAATTTGATTTTTTTCTTCTCATTTCTAAAAATAGAAATCCGCCCAATTGTAATTTGCAAAGAAAGTGAAGGAATCTCCTCTGTTAGAGAAAAATATTTTTCAGCAAAAGTGGATTTTATTTCTGCTTCTAATCCTCTGTGGATTGTTTTATACGGCGAATTGATGGTGATGGCTGATACACCGAATCCCGTGATACTAAGCACTTCGTCTTCTACCCAAGCATTGTAGAAACTCAAATCCCAATGGAGTAATTTGCCAAAATGTCCTTTGGTTCCTACCTCGAAGGTATAGGCTTTTTGCCCTTTCACATCAGAAGCAGATAATAGGCTTGGGCTAGATGCCACCGAAGACCCAGATACATTGATAAGTTCTAAGAACGTAGGTGGTTCGTAGCTTCTGCTGAAATTAGTATAGAATTTCGCATTTGGATTTAGTTTATAGATAAGTCCAATTTTTGGGTTGATACCGAAGAAATTATATTCTTTACTAATATTGGATGCTTTTTGCCCAATTTACTAACTTTCCATTTGTAGCTGCATTTGGACTTGGCCATACCCATTGTTGTCTGTTGTTTGGTGTAGGGAATATGTCTCGTATTTCTCTATTGTCGATGCTCACTTGCACGCCGAGAGCGAGGGTCAATTTATCGGTAATGTTATGATTGTTATTCGCATAAAATACGTTATGAGTGGCTATCAAATCATTTTTCAAGAAATTATGTAGAGGTTTACCTAATACATTGGCACTGCCATTTTGGTGCATTGTTCCTTGTGATATTTGTAATCCAGCTGTAAAGTAGTTTCTTTCAGTTCTATTTTCATAAGTGAAGCGAACACCATAATCATTATTGGCGCTGGCTCTCACATAAGAAGGATAGGTAAATACATCATCCGCATATTGATAATAGATAGTCCCTGTTAGGAGGCTATTGTCATTAATTTTATAGGCGGTTCTACTACCTATTCGGAGTATTTTGCTGTTTCTGTTTGGTCTATCACGAAATACATTTGGCCCTGCAGCAAATGGCTCTGCAAATGATGCACCTTTATTGATTTGTCTTGGATCTTTACTCAATTGATAGAAGGTAAGAGGGCCAGGTATATCAAAGTATAAGTCTGTAAATGATGCATATAATCTTGATTCTAATTTATCAGAAAATTTTCTACCTATATTAGCGAGAGCATTAAGGCGTCTGGATGTATTATATTCACGGAAGCCATTACTATTGTTGTAGGAAACTGATACGAAGCCGTCATTTTTACCTTTTGCAAAGCCAGACGAAGCGGCGATATTATAGTAGCCAAAACTACCACCTTCTAATTTTACAGAAAGAGGCGATGCATTGTAGCCATTTTTGGTGATAAAGTTCATTGCCCCACCTAGTGTTGCCCCACCGAATTCTAGGGCATTAGCTCCACGATATACTTCTACAAGGTTAGATGCTTGAGGTTCCAAAACACCAATAATATAGGAGCCATCGGAGAAATTGATTGGGATACCATCTTGTAGTAACGCTACCCCACGAGATTGCGGATTAGACTGGATGCCTGACCCTCTTATATTGAGTCTAGGTTGGTCGTTGCCACCAAAAAACTCTTGGATTATCACCCCTGGCATTCTCTGTAGGGCATCTTTTAATGTTTGAGACCGTTGTGATGTGAGGTTGGTAAGTTGTGCCAAATTGGTTCCTCCTGCGATATTGTCCAATTTTTTTCGTAGATACAAAAAAACGGAGTTGGCTACCAAGCTCAGGGTTATCCGTAATCACTACTTCTTGGATATTATGCGTGTTGTTTGGGCGAATGGTTAGGGTTAATGTAAGTGATTCCGTTTTCATTTACGGATTCACCAGAGTGGATATTTACGGATTTTTTTATCAAAGCCATCCTTGTAGATATCCATAATAAATTCGTTTTTAGGAACTTCTATATAATAGAAACCTTGTGCGTCAGTTACCGCCTTTATATTGGGGTTGTTTTGTAGTTGGATTGTTACATTAGCAATAGGGGATTTACTCTCATCGGTGATTCTTCCCTTGATGTGACTACTTTTGGGCAAAAAGCAATACTCCCAACGGTAGTTGCTATTGCTATTAAAGGTAATTTATTAAATCTCATTATATTGTTGTTTTTAATTAATACAAATATAGTAATATAAATTTATTTCATCCAAATAATTTTTAACAATATTTTTTTGATATAATTTCTGCTATATAGATTATTGGGTATGTTTTTTTATTTTGATATTTAATGGTATAGGGTTTCTGTAAATAGAATAGAATATGGAGATTTTTTTTCTCCAAAAAATATTATAAAGAGAATAAATAGATTTGGTAAATGTGATTGAAAAAAATAAAAATAATCGGATATTTTTTTTCATAGTCCTACTAAAAAAACCTTAACTTTGTCCTACATAAAAAAATTATTTCAGATGAATAAATCAGTATATATTATCACTACCGATGCTTATAGTGGCAAATCTCTTGTGAGCCTCGGTATTATGCAAATGGTGATGAGAAATACTGCCAATGTGGGGTATTTCAAACCGATTGTGGAGTCTAACAAACAGAATGATAAGCATATAGATACTATGCTTACTCATTTCAATTTGGATATAGATTATCGCGATACTTTTGCCTTTACTCGTTCGGAGGTTGTTTCCCTCAAAAATCAAGGTAAAATAGATGAGGTGTATGATGCTATTATTAAGAAATATAAAGCGTTGGAAGAGCGATACGATTTCGTTTTAGTTGATGGAACGGATTTGTTAGGGGATAATAATATGTTTGATGTGAGTTTTAATACTTCATTAGCTCAGTCGCTGAATATCCCTGCTATCGTAGTGCTGAAAGATAGTTTTTCATCAGAAGAAGAACTTATCAATCATATCCAGATACAAGTGAATAGCATCAGAGAACAAGAGGTGAATGTACTCGCTGTATTCGTGAATAAGGCACAGAACTATACTGCTGAAACTCAACAAAAATTACAAGAACAATTTGGCGAAATCCACTTCACAATAATACCTCGTGAAGAAATGTTGGAAAAACCAACTTTGAAAGAAATAGCCGAAGCCCTCGATGCAGAATTCCTCTATGAGGGTGAAAACATCAATATCGTACCATCACAAACGGCTGTGGGAGGTATGCACTTGCCAAATTATCTCAAAAGATTGACGGATAATTGTTTGGCTGTTTTGCCTGCCGACCGCTCAGATTTGGTGGCGGGAACTTTGGTAGCTAATCTTTCTACCAATTTCCCAAGAGTGGCAGGTATGGTACTCTACGGAGGTTTTTCTCCAGAGGTAGAAACTCGAAAAATAATTGAGGGAACGAATGTAAATATTCCAATAATGCTCGTGAAAATGGAGGACACTTACGAAACGGCAAATGCCATCGGAAAAAAATAAAATCCAGAATCTATCCAGAGAGCAAGGAAAAAAATAAAAGTTTGTATCCAATTATTTGAAAAAAATATACTGATGTAGAGGATATTAATAAGAGAATCTCTTCCTTCAAATCTGATACTATCACTCCGCGAATGTTCCAATATAATATGGTGCAGGCAACTCGCAAGGCTCAGAAACATATTGTATTACCAGAAGGTACAGACGACAGAATCCTCGTAGCTGCATCTCAACTTGCCGAAGATGAGTTGGTATATCTTACCGTACTTGGTAATCCAGAGCAAATTGCAAAAACGCGTGAATGAATTAGGATTGAAATGGAACGAAGCAAGAATAAAAATCGTTAATCCAAACGATAGCCCTAAACACGAAGAATACGCTCAAAGATTATACGAAATCCGTAAGTCTAAAGGTATGGAAATTGCACAAGCTAGAGACTTGATGCTCGATGTTTCCTACTTTGGAACAATGATGGTATTCGTAGGAGATGCTGATGGAATGGTATCAGGAGCAGTAAATACTACGGCACATACAATACGCCCATCATTGCAGTTTGTGAAAACAAAAGCAGGAGTAAATACCGTGTCTTCCGTATTCTTTATGTTGTTGCCAGACAGAGTTTTGGTGTATGGAGATTGTGCTATCGTACCAAATCCTACAGCGGAACAACTCGCCGAAATAGCTATTACTTCTGCTGACTCTGCGAAGGCATTTGGTATAGAGCCAAAAGTAGCGTTACTCTCTTATTCATCAGGAAATTCCGGTAGTGGTGCAGATGTAGATAAAGTTCGTGCAGCAACAGCTATCGTGAAAGAACAACGCCCAGACCTACTCGTGGAAGGACCAATTCAATATGATGCGGCGGTAGATCCTGTTGTTGGTTCTAAAAAAATGCCAAATTCACCAGTGGCAGGACAAGCTAATGTATTGATATTCCCAGACCTAAATACAGGGAACAATACCTATAAGGCAGTACAAAGAGAAACAGGAGCCTTGGCAATCGGTCCAATGCTTCAAGGTCTCAGAAAACCAGTGAATGACCTTAGTAGAGGTGCTACTATTCCAGATATTTACAATACGGTGCTTATTACAGCCATCCAATCCGTAATGGAGGATTAGTGCTTTATGAATATTAGAGATACAAAGTTTGTTTTTGTATCTCTTTTTGAGCATTTGTTATCAAAAATAAATAAAAAAACAAAAATTTAAAAAAATAATTTTTTTACAATGGAAATACTTATTATTAATTCAGGAAGTTCGTCTTTGAAATATCAATTAATTGATTCTGAAACAGGAAAAATCCCAAGCAAGAGGATTAGTAGATAGAATCGGTATTGATGGAAGTAGTGTGAAATATGTAGCACTTAAAAACGGTGAAGAAGTGGAGGTGAAGAAGCAACTCCCAATTGCCAACCACGAGGAGGGTCTAAATATCGTAGCTCAGTTACTTTGTGATGCTGAAGTAGGGGTGATTTCTAATCCAGATGATATCAAAGGAATTGGCCATAGAATCGTTCATGGAGGAGAAAAATTGGTAGAACCTACCATTATTAACGATGAGGTAGAAAAAAATTATAGAAGACCTTACTCCTCTTGCGCCATTGCACAACCCAGGTAATTTGAGTGGTATCCGCGTGGCAAGAAAACTTTTCCCAAATGCTACTCACTGTGGTGTGTTGGATACGGCATTTCATCAAACAATGCCTGCAAAAGCATATAGATATGCTATCCCAGCAGAGTATTACGAAAAACATGGTATTAGAGCGTATGGATTTCACGGAATTAGCCACAAATTTGTAGATGGCGAAGCTCGTAAAGCACTCGAGAAAGCAGATGCAAAAAATATTACAATACATATTGGTAATGGAGCGAGTATGTCTGCTGTAAATTCCGAAGGAAAATGTGTGGATACATCAATGGGATTCACTCCGCTTGATGGGTTAGTGATGGGAACTCGTTGTGGGCAGATAGATGCAGGTGTGGTGTTCCACCTCGGTAGTCAATTAGGACTTTCAAACGACGAAATTAATACCATTTTTAATAAAAAATCTGGTATGCTTGGTGTCTCTGGATATTCTGATGCTCGTGATGTTACAGCGAAATATAATGAAGGTGAAGAAAATGCTATCCTCTGCTACGAAATGTACGCTTACAGAATCAAAAAAATTCATCGGTGCTTATATTGCAGCCTTGAATGGGGTAGATTCTATCATTTTCACAGCAGGATTAGGAGAAAAATGATGCCTTGGTTCGTAAGCTGGTTTGTAAGGATTTGAGCGTTTTTCGGTATCGAACTTGACGAGGAGAAAAAAACGAAAAATTTAACCATCCGAAACAACCAGTAGAAATCCAAAAAGATGGAGCAAAAAGTGAAAAATTTTCGTAATACCAACCAACGAAGAATTACAAATAGTAAATGAAATCAAACACTTAGTAAAAATAAGTGCATAAAGAAATCCGAATCTTTTAAGGTTCGGATTTTTTTTATTTTTAAATATAAAAAAAGGGAAAAACTAATCCCACTTGCTCTTCGTAGAAATAGCGTATTTACCACCCCCATAATAACAACTGCTAATGCAGGGAAAAAGGAATAACGCAGGCAATTCGGCCGACCAACCGCCATGCTCCGTAAGGCTGAAAATCTTATCTGAATAGGCCAAAAAAATAATACCATAAATCCTGTAGCGACCATCACTAATGCAGAGAGCCTTGTCCGAAGACCAATCAAAAACAAAAAAAGGGCGCAATAATCTCGCCGATAAAAACACCATAGCTAATGGCCGATGGTAATCCCTTCTGCTCCAAAAGATGTTTGATATATCTCAATGCCTCTGGATGAACCAATTTATTTATTCCGTGAGGGAGCATTAGTAACCCAATTGTAACACGAATAATCAATAGCCCGAAATGAGTATTTTTTTCATAAAAAAATTGAAATTAAACAATATGTGGCAAAAGTTAAGATAAATTTTTTTCTATAAAAATAAAAAAAGATAAATATTGCTCTGAAATCTATTATCTTTGTAAAAAAATTAAATAAAATGAAGAAACCGCTTATTCTTATCACAAATGATGATGGTATCACAGCACCGGAATCCGTAATTTGGTGAGTTTTATGAATGAAATAGGAGAGGTAGTAGTAGTAGCTCCTGACTCCCCACAGAGTGGCAAGGGACACGCTGTAACGATAAATTCCGTACTTACTTCCGAAAAAATCAATATGGAAGGTGAGCAGGTGGATTATTCACTCAGTGGGACACCTGTGGATTGTGTGAAATTTGCCCTTGACAAAAATCCTTACACGAAAGCCTGATTTAGTAGTATCAGGGATTAATCACGGCTCTAATTCATCTATCAATATTCTCTACTCGGGGACAATGTCTGCTGCCGTGGAGGCTGGGGTAGAGGGTATTCAAGCAATAGGTTTTTCCCTCTTGGATTTCAGTTGGGATGCCGATTTTAGCCAAGCAAAAGAATACATACAGAGCATCGTAAGAAATGTTCTTGAAAATCCACTTCCAAAGGGAATAGTACTAAATGTGAATATTCCAAACCTCAAAAAAAATGAAATAAAAGGGGTGAAAGTCTGTAAGCAGGCTAATGCTAAATGGGAAGAAAATTTTGATGAGAGAGTAAATCCTCACGGAAAAAAATACTATTGGCTTACGGGATACTTTAATAATATGGACGAGTCTGAAAATGCTGATGAAGTAGCTTTTAGATAAGGGGTATATCACTATCGTACCTGTGAAATTTGATCTTACGGCGTACGAATATATAGATCAATTGAGCCAGCAATTTAAAAAATGATTTTTGCATTCCTCTAGAGACGATTAGCCAATTTTTTTGGCTAATTTTGTTTTTTTAAGGCAGTTTTGGCGATTTGCTTTTAGAGTTTCGTAGATAATATATATCTTTGCAGTTATGGTTCAGAAAGAAAATTTTTCATCTCGTGTAAATGGTAGTTTTGCCAAAGAAATATCTTTGACGCAAGGAAAAATTCCACCAAATGCCGTGGATTTGGAGAAACTTGTAATCGGTTCATTTTTGATTGATAAAAAGGGACTGGATACTTCTATAGAATTACTCAAGCCAGAGATTTTTTACGACCCTCGCCATCAGGTAATATTTGAAGCTATTGCCCAATTATACCTAAAAAATGAGCCTGTGGATATGATGATGGTGATTAACGAACTTCGTAAGGAGGAAAAACTCTCTCTTGCAGGAGGAGACCAATATATTATAGACCTCTCGCTGTCGGTGTCTTCATCAGCTCATATTGAGAGCTATGTGAGGATTGTTATGGAAAAATACATTCTCCGAAGTCTCATTGAGGTTTCTAATGATGTGATAGACAACTCTTATAAAGATAGTGCCGATGTATTTCAATTGCTGGACAAGGCAGAGCAGGAGTTCTTTAATATCACTAATGGAACCATCAAAAAGGGATTTGATACCGCGGGGGCATTAGTGAAGCAAGCTATCAAAAATATAGAAGCTCTTAAAGATAAAAAAGGCCTTTCGGGGGTGCCTTCGGGGTTTTCTGCATTGGATAAAGAGACGGGAGGTTGGCAAAATTCAGACTTAATCATCATTGCGGCTCGTCCTGCGATGGGGAAAACGGCATTTATCCTCTCAATGGCAAGGAACATTGTTGTACAACATAAAATACCGATGGCTCTCTTTTCGTTGGAGATGGCCTCTGTACAGTTGATAACGAGAATGATAGCCTCCGAGACGAGAATTTCTTCTGATAAACTACGAAAAGGAACGCTCAATGAAGAAGAATGGAAACGCCTTTTCTCCAATGTGAAGGAGTTGGAGGATGCCCCTATGTTTATTGACGAAACCCCTGCCTTGTCTATCTTTGATTTTCGTGCCAAGTGCCGAAGATTGGTGATGCAACACGGTGTGAAAATCATTATGGTGGATTATCTACAATTGATGACTGCAAATAGTGGAAATAAGTCGGTAGGAAACCGCGAGCAGGAAATATCTATGATTTCTCGTTCGTTGAAAGCCGTAGCAAAGGAACTCAATGTACCGATTATTGCTCTATCTCAGTTGTCAAGGGTAGTGGAGACCCGACCTGGGAAACGCCCGCAGCTATCCGATTTGAGAGAGTCAGGTGCTATAGAGCAAGATGCAGATATTGTTTCGTTCATATTCCGACCAGAATATTACAAAATTGATGAATGGGATAATGACCCAAATGAGGCCAAAACCTCTACAAAGAATCAAGCAGAAATTATTATTGCTAAGCATAGAAATGGGGCTACAGCCGATGTGCGTCTTGCATTCATTAAAGATTTTGCGAGATTTGCCGATTTAGAAGAATTGAATAATTTCTCTATGCATAATGAATCTTATGGAGAGGATAGCGAATATGAACAAGCACGAACGAGAATTAATCCTGCTGATGCATATGGTGTAGCTACGAATATCGAATCTTCTGGTATATCAGGGTCTAAAATAAATGACCTTGATGATGATGAGGTACCTTTCTAATTATCAAAAAAATAGAATAATGGATTTTATTAATCGATTTTTTTCTCTAAATATCCTGAGACAAAAAAATTATTAAATGGTTTCGTAGAATATGCCAAATAGAGGCTGTATCGTGTTTCCTTTTTGTATTGTGTGGCGATGGTCTGGAAACGATACGATGACGAGGGTTTCCTTCCTACGCTGTTTATCATCATTATAGGGAATATACATGGGCTGTTTTTTTACACTTTACTTATTGTTATGCCTACCTATCCGAAAGATTTTTGAGTGGGATGACGAGGATTTTGTATTTGCTCTGCTGTCTGCTTTTTTTCCATTTGCTACAATTTGGGTGGAAAAGAAATTGGCAATTCACGATAGAGAATAATTTCATATTTAAATATTAATCAAACTAATAAAAAAATGAAAAATAAAATTTCCTACACCTTACTCTGTTTTTGATGTTAGTTATCATACTTGGGGCGGTATTGACATTTGTTTTACCATCAGGGAAGTATGATACCCTTTCCTATAATGAGGAGACGAAGGCCTTTACGATTACTACGGCGGATAAGACCTATTCTATACCCGCCACGCAACAGATATTGAAGGATAAGGGGATAACGATTGCCTTAGAAAAATTTACACAAGGAAAAATCAAAAAACCGATTTCTATTCCGAATACTTATAAGAGAGGTGAGCCCTCACCACAGGGGCTCGATAAGGTTCTTTTTGCTCCTATAAAGGGGATTTATGAGAGTATAGATATTATCTTTTTTTGTTCTTGTTTTGGGTGGGTTCATAGGTGTTTTTTTAATAGCTCGGGGACACTCAACGAGGGGGTTGGTTATTTGGCTTATCGCTTGAAAGGTCGTGAGGGGATTCTGATAATTATCGTAACTTCTCTCATTGCCTTAGGAGGAACATCTTTTGGGTTGGCGGAGGAAACTTTGGCATTTTATCCAATGTTGGTTCCTGTTTTTATGGCAGCGAGATACGACCTTATGGTACCTCTGGCGGTGATATATATAGGTTCTGCTGTTGGGACGATGGTCTCTTTGATTAATCCATTTTCGGTGATTATCGCCTCCGATGCTGTGGGGGTGGATTGGACTTCGGGTATGGGGCTTCGTGCCGTAGCCTTATTAGTGATGCTGGTAGTGAGTATCATCTATATAATTAGATATGCTGAAAAGGTAAAGAAAAATCCTGAACTTTCGGTGGCTTATGGAGTAAAATTACCTAAATCATTGGAGGGAGAGGCGGTGGAAATCACCACTCTGAAGGCTTCCTCAAAGGTGCTACTTCTGGTATTTGGGATATCTTTCTTAGTGATGATAATTGGTGTGTCTCAGTTGGGTTGGTGGTTTCAGGAGATGACGGCTGTATTTTTGGTCTCATCAGTTTTGATAGCCATTTTGCAACGAAGCGGAGAATATCAATTTATAGATAATTTTATTAATGGAGCACGGGACTTGCTGGGGGTAGCTTTTTATTATTGGGATTGCTCGTGGGGTGACTTTCATTTTTGTCCGATGGGCAGGTTTCGGATACGATTTTGTATTATTCTAGTGAGATGGTTCAGGGAATGTCTCCGATGGTTTTTTTCTTCCTGTTTTGGCATGCGTATTTGCTGTTCTTACGTTATTTATCGCGTCGTCTTCGGGGATGGCTACTGTTACGATGCCTATTATGGGGGCATTGGCAAAGGTAGTAGGTATTGAAGGAACAAGCGTTGTGAATGCTTATATGATAGGAATGGGATTAATGAGTTTCCTTGCTCCTACGGGGCTTATATTGCCTTCCTTGGCAATGGTAGGCCTTAATTATAAACATTGGGTAAAATTTATAAAAAAATCTGTTGTTAATTCTTTCGGGGATTGCAGTGATGTTCCTTTGGGCAGACTATTTTATGAGTTGAAAAGATGAAAATAGAGATATTTACCGATGGAGCCTGCTCAGGAAATCCTGGTAAGGGCGGTTTTGGGGTGCTGATGCGAGTTGCAGGAACGAATTATCAGAAGACTTTTTCTCAGGGATTTCGTAGGACTACGAATAATAGAATGGAACTTTTTGGCGGTAATCTTTGCACTCAATCAGCTCAAAGATGTGGGACATGAGTTGCATATCTATACCGATAGCAAGTATGTTTCTGATGCTATTAATCAAAAAAATGGATTTTTAGGGTGGGCTAAAAGAGGCTTTACTAAGATTAAAAAAATCCTGATTTATGGCGAGAATTATATGTCCTTTACCAAAGATATCAGCCTAAGTTTCATTGGGTGAAAGGGCATAATGGACATATGGAAAAACGAAATGGTGGATGATTTGGCAGTAAAAGCCAGTCAATCTGAAAAAAATTATTGATAGATATTTTTGAAAAATAGTAACGATACTTTATTTTAATATGAAATATTGTAAATAATATTATTGAATGATGATAAAATGTAAATGTTAATGAGTGAAATTTTTTTATATAAATTTTTATTGTAAATTTTAACATTATATTAACAATGATTAATAAAATATATGTATATTTGCCCCAAGTAAAAATTTTTAATAAAAATAAAAATCAAAAAAATGAAGTTATTAAAGCAAATCATTACTTGCGGTTGTTACAATTTCTACTGCGAGTGCTTATTATGCTCAGAGTTCTGACAGCCTAAAAGGAGAAAAGAACATTGAAGAAGTAGTCATTACTGGTGTTGCGGATATCGCCAAAGATAGAAAGACACCTGTGGCAGTTTCTACTATTAAAGAAACGGCTATTGTAGAAAAACTAGGGAACCAAGAATTCCCAGAGGTATTAAGTTCTACTCCGTCCGTATATACTACTAAATCAGGAGGTGGTTTCGGAGACTCTAAAATTAATATCAGAGGGTTTGGTCAAGAAAACATTGCTGTAATGGTAAATGGTATGCCGGTGAATGATATGGAGAATTCTAGGGTGTATTGGTCAAACTGGTCAGGTATTGCAGATGTAACTTCTGCTATGCAAGTGCAGAGAGGTTTAGGTTCGTCTAAATTAGCAATTTCATCAGTTGGGGGGACAATCAACATTGTTACAAGGTCATCAGATAAAAAGCAAGGAGGGAAAATCTCTCTTGGGGTAGGAAACGATGGATTTTTTAAAACTTTAGTTTCTTACAATACTGGTAAATCTTCTAATGGTTGGTCGTCCTCTTTGTTATTTAGTAGAACTTCTGGTGATGGTTATGTAGATGGTACTAAATACGAGGGCTATAACTACTACATTGCAGTGGGATATCAGCCAAATAAAAAACACGACTTCCAATTTACTTTCACTGGTGCTCCGCAATGGCACTATCAAAGAAGATATGCAGTGTCTATTGCTGATGCTATTAAATATGGAGGAAGTATAGATACTCCGAATAGAAGATATAACTCGGACTGGGGATATCTGAATGGAGAAGAATATTCTGCTTATGTTAATTATTTCCATAAGCCGATTATGTCGCTAAACTGGGATTGGAAAATTAACAATGATTCTAAATTATCAACCGTGGTGTATGCTTCTTTCGGTAGAGGAGGAGGAAACCAATGGCAAGGAGGATTCAATGTAGAAGAGCGACAAAAAGATGGAACAACAAAAATGGTGAGAAAAGGATATAGCTATTTCAGAAATGCTGATGGACTCATAGATTTTTGAAGAAATTAAAAGACGCAACCAAAGTTCCGCAAAAGAACAAATCGTAAGAACAGGAAATATCAACCAACACGACTGGTATGGGTTCTTGACTAATTTTAGCCATAAAATCAATTCTAACTGGAATTTCTCCGTAGGGTTAGATGGTAGATATTACAAAGGATACCACTACAATATCCTTAGTGATTTGGTAGGAGCATCAGGATATACTGATAAAGCAAATAAAAATTACCCTGCAGGTCGTTTGATAACTAATACTTACGAATCTACATTCTCTTGGAACCCTTTCCAAGCAAGCCATAAAGATGCTGATAGAATTGCTTGGGATAATACAGGAAATGTATTCTGGGGTGGAGTGTTCGGCCAATTAGAATATTCAAAAAGACGATTTATCTGCATTCGTTCAAGGTTCCGTATCTAATCAATCTTTCCAAAGAATAGATACCTTCATCATAGATGGAGTTACAAAATCTAAATCTGGAAAAGTGATGAATACAAAAACTAAATATGAAAATATATTAGGATATAATGTGAAAGGAGGTGCTAACTATAACATCGACGAACATCACAATGTATTTGCCAATGTTGGATACTACGAAAAACAACCATTCTTCAACTCTGTATATAGAAGTAACGAAAATATGGTTTCCGATGATTATAAAAACGAGAAAATCTTCGGTATTGAGGTAGGATATGGATTCCGTTCGTCTATTTTTGATGCTAATGTGAATTTATATAGAACATCTTGGAGAGATAGATACGACAGAAAAGGTAACCTAAGAGAAGATGCAACAAATACAAGATACTATGCAGAACTCAATGGTATTGCCGAAATCCACCAAGGGGTAGAGGTTGATGCCGCTTTGAAATTAGGTAGAGTATTATCCGTAAATGGTGCTTTTTCTATCGGAGATTGGTTCTATAAAGGAAATGCTGATGCTACTTTGTTTAATGAAACAAATAATGAAGACTTCATTCCACAAGGGAAAACTTCTAATAAAATAGACCTTCTTCTTGATGGAACAAAGGTAGGAGATGCTGCTCAGATTACTGCTTCATTAGGAGTTACTGTTAATCCATTCAAAGGATTCAAATTTGATGCAAATTGGAGATATGTAGATAGATTATATGCAAGACTTGATGTATATAGCTATAGCGACCCAACTTATGCTACAAAAAGGAAACCTTAGATTGCCAAGTTACAACTTAGTAGATTTAGGAGCTTCTTATACACTACCAATTAAGGATAAGAGAAGTTTCGTGTTCAGAGTAAATGTTAATAATGTATTTGACACTTATTACATTGCAGACTCTTATTCAGCAATACATGTAGATGCTAAAACTACACAAACCTATAAAGGTATTGATGTGAGAAACCAAGTGAATTTTTGGTTTCGGTAGAACATGGAATGCTTCTATTGGATTAAATTTCTAATCTAAAAACATAAAGTAGTTCAAAAAAATCTACCTTAATAAGGTAGATTTTTTTAATAAAAAAATCTTATTGCAATAATTAAACGACTTAATTTTTATGAATCTAAATTTTTTTAAAAAAATCTGTAATTGCCTCATTTACATTTACCATAGCAGGTTCTTATTTCGTGCAAGCACAAGAAGTGGGCAACGAGAGGGATATAGAAGAAATTGTTTTGGTAGGAGTGGCGGATATTGCTAAGCACAGAAAGACACCTGTGGCGGTATCTACTATTAAAGAGACGACTATTATAGAGAAATTAGGAAATCAAGAATTTCCTGAAATTCTTAACAATACTCCATCGGTATATGCTACCAAAGCAGGAGGAGGTTTTGGTGATTCCAGAATTAACATAAGAGGATTTAATCAAAGAAATATCGCTGTAATGGTCAATGGTATTCCTATCAATGATATGCTAAATGGTGATGTGTATTGGTCTAATTGGACGGGAATTTCGGATGTAACATCGTCTATGCAAGTACAAAGAGGGTTGGGAGCATCCAAATTAGCTATCGTTTCCGTAGGCGGAACAATGAATATCCTCACAAGGTCAGCAGATAAGAAAAAAGGCGGAGTAGTAACCCTCGGGCTTGGTAATGATGGATATCACAAAAGCCTATTTGCCTACAATACAGGGAAAAATCTCAAAGGTTGGTCGGCATCTTTCTTAATGGCAAGAACAGCTGGTGCTTTGTATGCCGATGGGACAGATTTCGAAGGGTATAACTATTATTTTGCCTTAGGTTATCAACCAAATAAAATTCACGACCTACAATTTACCTTCACTGGAGCTCCGCAATGGCATCACCAAAGAGGAGCAGCTCCTACTATCAACGAATATATAAATTATGGAAGTGGAGGAGATGTGCCAAATAGAAGATATAATAAAGATTGGGGATATCTAACTGATAAAGATGGTATAGCAAGAGAATATTCCTTGGCGAGAAATCATTATCATAAGCCTATCATATCCTTAAATTGGGATTGGAGAATGAACTCTCAATCTAAACTTAGCACTGCTCTATATGCTTCTTTCGGTAGAGGAGGTGGTACCAGAGCCAGCAATAATGGGAAAATTAGTAGAACAGCACAAGGTATCCTTGATTTTGATGCATTAGTAAGATTAAACTCACAAGCAGGAATCGTGAATGCTAATAATGGCTCTATTCGACAAGTAGGAGGAAATTCGCATGATTGGTATGGAATATTGTCCAGCTTTCAGCACAAAATTGGTAGCAATTGGAAAATAGATTTGGGGGTAGATGGTAGATATTTCAATGGATATAGATACAATCTTGTGTCCGATTTGTTAGGAGCAACAGGTTTTTTGGATAATAGTGACCTGAATAACCCAAATAGAGTAATCACAAAAGAATACGGAGCTGAGCCATCTTGGAATCCAATTGTAAAAGTGCCAAGTTCCAAAGATAGAGTAACTACCAATATAGAGCAACAAGTATTATGGTATGGTGCTTTCGGACAAGTAGAGTACTCTAATGAAAAAGTATCGGCCTTCTTACAAGGTGCTGTGTCTAATCAAGGTTTTAAGAGAGTGGATCACTATATCCGAGAGGGACAATTGTCTCGTGCTACTGGTGAAGCAATGCCACAGAAAACAGACTTTAAGTATAAATTAGGTTATAATGTGAAGGGAGGTGTTAATTATAATATTAACGAGCAACACAATATATTTGCTAATGTAGGCTATTACGAAAAACAACCTTTCTTCACAGCAATATACAGAAATAGCGAAAATGCAGTATATCCTAATGCTAATAACGAAAAAATCTTCGGTGTAGAGTTAGGTTACGGACTGAAATTAGGAGACTTAACAGCCAATGTGAATGTATATAGAACGATATGGAAAGATGTATTCACAACTTCTGGAAGAATCGTAGATACAGACCTCGCAAAAACAAGGTATTTTGCTGAAATTAATGGTATTAAAGAAATTCATCAAGGTGTAGAGATAGATGCAGAATACAAACTTGGCAAAGTACTCTCTTTAACAGGTATGTTATCTTTAGGAGATTGGTACTACAAAGGAAATGCCGAAGCTTCTACTCTAAATGGGCAAACTTATCAAGCTTATCAAGTACAAGGACAGATGGGTACCGATTTTAATCTATACTTAGATGGTGCAAAAGTAGGAGAGTCTGCTCAATTTACAACCTCATTAGGAGCTATATTGGAGCCCGTGAAAAACTTGAAGTTTGATGCTAATTGGAGATATGTGGATAGATTATACGCTTCATTAGACCCAATGGCCTTCGTGAGTGAGTCAAAAGCAAAATTAGGCACTTTGAGATTACCAAGCTACAACCTTTTAGATTTAGGTTTGTCCTATAAATTGAATATCGGAAATGGGCAATCTTTTACATTGAGAGGTAATGTATATAATGTATTTGATACAATCTATATCGCTGAATCAAGGACAAATATCCACACTGATGGTACGCCTTCTTACAAAGGAATCAACAAGAAAAACCAAGTATTCTTTGGTTATGGTAGAACTTGGAGTACTTCGTTATCATTCAATTTCTAATCTAAATGATAGATAAAATCAGAATTCCCATCTCAGCCGAGGTGGGATTTTTGTATCTTTGCCCGCGATACATAAACGATAAAAATTTAGATAATGAACACAATGTTTTTTTACATGCCCACAGAGGGTTTGCCTATTTAGAATTATTATTAGTGGCATTTTTTTCTTAGTTGCCTTATTTTTTTGGTGATGTTTGGCTATTCTGGTAAGATTACTAGCTTTCTAAGAAAGATGAGTCTCTTTACAATGATTATTTTTCCATATTCAACTGATAGTTGGCCTTGTATTGCTAATTTTCGTATCGCCACTTTCAACGATAATAGACCATGAAGGAATGGGTGGATTGATGAAAAATGCCGACCTCAGAAAAATTGTATGTAGAGCATCCGTTTTCTATGTTTTTTTGGCAAGTATGTTCATTACTTTTTGCAAATAAAAAAATTAAAAACAGCAGAGAGATTGTCAATGTCTGCCTTTTTGGCTAGCTATTTTAGGTGTGGTATTCTTTGGTTTCGCTTTTTAGTATCGTGCTACATAAATTATTTGCCTAAAAATATTTTTTATCAAAAAAATCTACAGCGTATAATTTAAATTTTTTAAAAATAAATATATACCTTTGTAAATAAAAAATATATTTATTACTAATGAAAATAGCAGTTGTAGGAGCGACAGGAATGGTTGGCCAAGTAATGCTACAAGTATTAGCAGAGAGAAATTTTCCGATAACGGAATTAATCCCAGTGGCATCTGAAAAATCTGTTGGTAAAAAAGTTTTATTCAAAGGTAAAGAGTATCCTGTAGTCTCGATGCAAACTGCAGTGGGTAAGGTGCCTCATATTGCCATATTTTCGGCAGGAGGAAGTACCTCGTTGGAGTGGGCTCCAAAGTTTGCAGAGGTAGGAACTTTCGTAATAGATAATTCCTCTGCTTGGAGAATGGACGACACAAAAAAATTGCTTGTCCCAGAGATTAATGCATCAGTACTCACTAAGGAAGATAAAATTATCGCTAATCCAAATTGCTCTACAATCCAATTGGTAATGGTATTAAATCCATTACACAAAAAATATGGACTAAAAAGAGTGATAGTATCTACTTATCAGTCTGTTACAGGAACAGGAAAAGCAGCTGTAGATCAGCTAAACGAGGAAATAAAAGCCTCCGTTATAGGAGGTGATAAAGACCAAATCAATAAGGTCTATCCTTATGAGATATTCAAAAAAATGCTCTCCCTCAGTGTGATGTGTTTGATGTAGAGGATTATACAAAAGAAGAATGGAAATTGATGAGAGAACCCCAAAAAATAATGGGAGACGATTCTTTTGCTCTCACTGCAACGGCTGTCCGTGTACCAGTTCAAGGTGGACATTCGGAGTCGGTGAATATTGAGTTTTATAATGATTTTGATTTGGAGGAACTCAAAAATATACTTTCTCAAGAGGAGGGTGTCGTAGTGCAAGATGATGTAGCCAACAATATCTATCCTATGTCATTGTATTCCGAGGGGAAAGATGAGGTTTTCGTAGGAAGAATTAGACGAGATTTTTCTCAGCCAAAAACGCTTAATTGCTGGATTGTAGCAGATAATTTGAGAAAAGGAGCTGCAACCAACGCTATCCAAATCGCAGAATATTTGGTCGCAAATAACCTTGTAGAGAAGAATTAAAAGATTTTAATATCCTAAATATAGTCTAAGGAGTTGATTTTTTTATTAACTCCGTTTTGTTATAAATTATATTTGCATAAAAATTAATTAATAGAGTGATAAAAAAACGATAGGCATAGTAGTATTGTTGCTAAGTTCGATAAGTATATTTTCTCAGCAAAAGCGGCAGTTTTTTAGAAATGAAGCTACTCGCTCGCAAATGAATATTTGGAATAAGAATTATTCCGATTTTTCTAAAAATCAACAAATATACCGACAAGGTTTTTTTATAATATGGGGAGCGAATTGTATATAGAGATTCCTTCCAAAGGATATTTTACCATAGAGTTTGCCGGTCAGGTGATTAGTAATGCAACGGGAAAATTTTTGTTTTTTGATGTTATGAGAGGGAATCAACCGCTGGCAATCTACAAAGATGGCTATTTGGTGTATAGAACTCTCGTTTCTATACTTCCCGATAGTAGATTAAATTTTACATTTTCCACTAATGTGGGACTTTATTTAGAGGAAACTATAAGATTGAGAAATACAAGAGATGGAGGTGGCAATTCAAATTATAGAGTTGTTTTCACAGAATCCGAGTTTTCATTATTTTTTTAAAAGAAACTTAATGAACAAGCAAAATTTGATGATGAAAAAATAGCTTATATCAACCAACAATTGATAACGACTAATTTTACCGCAGGACAGGTAAAACGATTAGTGGAAATATTGAGTTTTAGTAAGTTAGAAGTGGCAAAAAAACTTTATGATTATTGTATAGATCCTCAAAAATTATTTCGTAGTCTTTGATGCGTTTTCGTTCAGTGATGAAAAAAATGCTCTCTCAGATTATATAACAAAAACAAATACATTAAAAAAATACAAATATGTCTTTAATAAAATCAATTTCAGGAATTCGTGGGACAATTGGTGGGAAGTCAAGTGATAACCTTACACCCCTTGATATTGTGAAGTTTAGCTCCGCATTCGGTTCGTGGCTTCAAAAATAAAAAGAAACAAAAAAATATTACACTCGTGATTGGTAGAGATGCCCGAATTTCTGGACAGATGGTTTCTTCTCTAGTGGTGGCTACTCTGCAAGGTCTGGGAGTTAATGTAGTGGATTTAGGTCTCTCACGACACCCACAGTGGAAATAATGGTGCCGGAGCTAAATGCCGATGGAGGAATAATCCTCACCGCTTCTCATAATCCTAAACAATGGAATGCACTGAAACTCCTCAATGAAAAAAAGGTGAGTTCATCAATGCAAAGGATGGTGCAGAGGTTTTTAGAATTAGCAGAAAATGAAGATTTTGATTATGCTGAAGTTGATGATTTAGGTAGATATGAAACACGAAATGATGGATTTGATATCCATATCCAAAAAAAATTATGGCTCTACCAATGGTAGATACAGAATCTATAAGAGCAAAGAAATTCAAAGTGGTGCTCGATGCTGTTAATTCTACAGGAGGCTTGGCTATTCCACTACTTTTGGAGCAGTTAGGTTGCGAAGTTGTGAAACTTTATTGCGAACCAAACGGCCATTTTCCACATAATCCAGAGCCTTTAAAAGAGCATCTGACCGATATTTGTGAGTTAGTAAAGAAAGAAAATGCCGATTTGGGTATCGTGGTGGATCCCGATGTGGATAGACTTGCCTTAATTGACGAAAATGGTGAAATGTTTGGTGAAGAATATACTCTGGTAGCCGTGGCAGACTATCTTTTGAAACATAAACATGGTGTGGCAATCTCAAATCTATCATCTAGTAGAGCATTGAGAGATGTAGCAAAAAAACATAATTCCGAGTATTTTGCAAGTGCCGTAGGAGAGGTGAATGTAGTAACCCTAATGAAGGAGAAAAATGCCGTAATTGGAGGAGAGGGAAATGGTGGAATAATTTATCCTGACCTGCATTATGGTAGAGATTCCTTAGTAGGAGTAGCATTGTTCCTAACTCATTTAGCCAAAGAAAATAAGAAAATTTCCGAGTTGCGAGAAACTTATCCAGCTTATTTTATGGGGAAAAAAGAAAATTGAACTAACCCCAGAAATCGATGTGGATAGTATTTTGGAAACAATAAAAAAATCAATACCAAAAACGAAGAAATATCCACGATAGATGGTGTGAAGATTGATTTTGCAGAAAATTGGGTACATCTAAGAAAATCTAATACAGAACCTATTATCCGTATCTATACGGAGGCGAAATCTCAGCAGGAGGCAGATTCATTAGCAGATAGATTTATTAGTGAAATTAAAAAAATAGTATTTAGATGGATTTTTGTTATGCAGTGCAGGCTCATAAGAATCCCTGAGCAACTAAAAACGACTAATAGATAGATTGGATAGCCCAAATTCTTATTTTTTTATATCCATATTGATTTAAAAATCGGATATAGATAAATTTATTAAAAATAATAGGGGGGTAGAGAAAATATCTATTTTATAGAAGATAGGTTAGATTGTATTTGGGCGGATTTCAGCCAAGTATTAGTTAGTATAAAAATTAATGGAAACTATCTTGGAGCGACATAATGGAGAAGGTATGTATATCCCACTCACGAGGGCAGTGCTACCCTATAAAACCGCTATCTCATATACATCAGTTCTTGGAAAAAAATAAATATTTAAATTTTATTGAAGTATCTAAGATTGAAAAAAATTATGGAATCAGCAAGAGATTTTTAAAAAGATTAAAAAGATATAGATTTAATTACTCCTCTGAAAGGGGGCAAAGCTTTCATTTAGATACTATTAGAGACTTCAAGACTTTTTGTGATATGTTTAAAAATATTTAAGGCATAAATTAATAAATATTCCACAATTTGTAGATATTTTTTAAAAAGAAAGTTAAAAACTTGATTTGGAGTTTCATGGTGGAAATTCTATGTTTGTTTTGAATTTGGATACACTGAGAAAGGTGATTACCTATATAAGAAAGCACCAAAAAGAGTTATACTCCTATTTTTAGGTATACAACTAGTGCTGATGAAATATTTTTTTCATACTATAATTGTAGGTATGATGAAAAAAACCATCAATACAAATAGTACCTTATGATACAATACATATCGATTGGGAAGAATTCGGAGGATCTGATAATATGTGTTTCAGAAAAAAACATTTGGAAAGTCTGCTCTCACGCCCAGATTACGAACTTACAGCAAGGAAGTTTGATATTAATGAAGATAGTGAGATTCTGGATTTGCTAGATGAGCATAATCAATATCGATAAAAAAATAAAAAGAGTTGATATATTATCAACTCTTTCTATCTAATATGAAAGTATTTTCTATGTGAGCATTCCTCCATCAACATTAAGCACTTGACCTGTGATGTAAGAAGATTTATCGCTTGCTAAGAACACACAAGCATTGGCAACATCTTCTGCTTGACCACCTCTCTTTAGTGGGATAGAATCTCTCCAACCTTGTACGACTTTTTCGTCAAGTACAGCTGTCATTTCTGTTTCAATAAAACCTGGGGCTATTGCGTTGCAACGAATATTTCTTGAGCCAAGTTCCAAAGCGACAGATTTCGTGAAACCAATCACACCTGCCTTAGATGCTGCGTAATTAGATTGTCCTGCGTTACCTTTTACACCTACTACTGAGGACATATTGATGATGGCTCCAGATTTTGCCTTCATCATAGGTTTAATAACTGCTTTTGTGAGGTTAAATACAGAATCCAAATTTACTTTTATGATGGTGTCCCAATCCTCTTTTCCCATTCTTAATAGGAGATTATCACGCGTGATACCTGCATTATTAATGAGAATATCTATTTTTCCAAACTCTGCTAATACATCATCAACTAACTTCTGAGCTGCTTCAAAATCAGAAGCATCAGATTGATATCCCTTTATTGTAGTAATGGCAGATAATTCCTCTTCCAAAGCCTTCGCTTTATCTACCGAACCAGCGTAAGTGAAAACGATAGTCGCTCCTTCCTTTGCGAAAACTTCGGCTATTCCCCTGCCGATACCTCTCGTCGCCCCTGTAATGATGGCAACTTTCCCTTCTAATTGTTTCATTTCAGAAAAATAAAAATTTAATAAAAATAATTACAAAAATTAATAAATAAAAACTTTAGCAAATAGTATGAGAATTTCTTAGGAATAAAGACATCTATTCTCATATGTCTAAAAAAATGATAAATAACTAAGAAAAAAATAGTGTAAAAAAATTTGTTAATTAAAAAAAGTTATAACTTTGCCGACTGAAAAAAAGTAGTTGTAACGATTTGTGAGTGAATTATAACTATCTGAATAATAAATGCTTCCACATTCATTATTTATTAATTTTTTTAAACAAAAAGAAATGGCTAAAAAAAGTCTTTAAAAATGGTGAAACTCCAAGTAAAAGGAGGGGCAGCAAACCCTTCTCCACCAGTTGGGCCTGCATTAGGTTCTGCGGGGGTTAATATTATGGAGTTTTGTAAGCAATTTAACGGAAGAACCCAAGATAAGCCAGGGCAAGTATTGCCAGTGGTGATTACGGTTTATGAAGATAAGTCTTTTGAATTCGTGATTAAGACTCCGCCAGCTGCAATTCAGTTGATGGATGCTGCTAAAATCAAGGGTGGTTCTGGAGAACCAAACAGAAACAAAGTGGGTTCTGTTACTTGGGAACAAGTGCAAAAAATCGCTGAGGATAAAATGGCAGACCTTAACTGCTTTACTCTTGATTCTGCATTGTCTATGGTGGCAGGTACAGCTCGTTCTATGGGATTGAAAGTAACAGGAACAAAACCAGAAACTAACGCTTAAAACTTATTGAAATGGCAAAATTAACTAAGAAACAAAAGGAGGCTTTAAGCAAAGTTGAAAAAGGAAAATTCTATAACCTTGAAGAAGGTTCAGCTCTTGTGAAAGAGGTAAATACAGCAAAATTTGATGCTTCCGTAGATATCGCTGTGAGATTAGGAGTAGATCCAAGAAAAGCAAATCAAATGGTAAGAGGGGTAGTGTCACTTCCTCACGGAACTGGTAAAGATGTGAAAGTTCTTGCTCTTGTTACGCCAGATAAAGAAGCAGAAGCAAAAAGAAGCTGGTGCTGATTATGTAGGTCTTGATGAATACCTCGAAAAAAATTAAAAAAATGGTTGGACAGATGTAGATGTAATCGTTACAATGCCAGCTGTTATGGGTAAATTAGGACCATTGGGTAGAGTATTAGGACCAAGAGGTCTTATGCCAAACCCAAAATCAGGAACTGTTACTATGGAAGTAGGTAAAGCAGTTGCAGAAGTGAAATCTGGTAAGATAGACTTTAAAGTTGATAAGTATGGTATCATCCATGCTGCAATTGGTAAAGTATCTTTTGATGCTCAAAAAAATAAAAAGAGAATGCACAAGAGCTTATCCAAGCATTACTTAAATTGAAACCAACTGCTGCAAAAGGAACTTATGTGAAAAAGCATCTACTTGTCCTCTACAATGAGTCCAGGTATTGCAATTGATACTAAATCTGTAAACTAATTAAATCCTAAAGACAATGACTAAAGAAAATAAAGTTGTAGCGATACAAGAGATTAAAGACTTGCTTCAGGATGCTAAAGTAGTTTATGTGGCAGACCTTGAAGGGCTAAATGCAGGTCAAACATCTGATTTCAGAAGACAAGCATTCAAAAAGTAATATAAAAAGTAAAGGTTGTAAAAAAATACACTTTTACAAAAAAAGCTATGGAACAAATTGAAGGAGTAGATTACTCTGAAATGTTCCCTACTTTCAAAAGGAAATTCTGTATTATTGATTTCCGAAACAGCAAATGCTCCTGCAAAGCTTATTAAAGCATTCAGAAAAAAATACTGAAAAACCAGCATTGAAGTCTGCTTACTTGCAAGAGACTTTCTATATTGGAGATGAAAATCTTGAAACTTTGGCAAACATCAAGTCCAAAGAAGAAATGCTTGGAGAAATCATCGGATTACTTCAATCTCCTATCCAAAGATTGGTTTCTGCTTTGCAAAATAAATCAGAAGATGCTAGTGGAGAGCCAGTTGTTGAAAACTCCAGCAGAAGAATCTGCTGAATAATAGATACTCAAAAAATAATATATCGTTTAACAACAAAAAACATTACAAAAATGTCAGATTTGAAAAATTTAGCGGAAACGCTTGTTAACTTAACAGTAAAAAGATGTAAATGAATTAGCTGCTATTCTTAAAGATGAATACGGAATTGAACCAGCAGCAGCAGCAGTAGTAGTAGCAGGAGGTGCTGCAGGTGAAGCTGCTGAGGAAAAAGACAGAATTTGATGTAATTCTTAAATCAGCAGGTGCATCTAAATTAGCTATCGTTAAATTGGTTAAAGATTTAACGGGTGCTGGCCTTAAAGAAGCAAAAGATATCGTAGATGGTGCTCCAGCTCCAATCAAACAAGGAGTTCCAAAAAGATGAAGCAGAAGCTCTTAAAAAAACAACTTGAAGAAGCTGGTGCTGAAGTAGAATTGAAATAATTCTTTACAATACACATAAATAAGAAAAATCCCTCTCAATGAGAGGGCTTTTTTTGATAAATAAAAAAATACCCTTTATAAGGGTATTTTTTTCGCATTTTTAAATGTTATTTACTAAAAAGTTTGGATTATAGTATCTTCTTTTTCCATCTGAATTCCAGTCAATTTTTTTGTTCAACTACTAATTTATCATCGGTTATTTCTTTTAATACTATAGGTTTCTTCTGGAATATCCTCTTCAGCATTGGTTATTTGATATTTTAGTGTTAGCTTACCATCTTTTTATACTATATGTACCATTTGTTACTTCTTTTTTTCACATTGTAGGTTTTCTTCATTGAATCCATATTCGTTTAGGATAGCTTTTTTTATCAGCTCCGAATTCCCAGTGAGATTGTGAGGAGCAACGATTTAATACTTCATCTGTTGCTTGTTTTTCTCCATTTAGTGTTACAGAAAAATTTTTCTCTAAACCAAGTTCCTTTAAGTTTTTTTGTTCGGGTGTTTTTTTCTTTATTTTGAGGATTTGTTGTTTTAGTAGTATCGTTATCTCTATCATTACAAGAATAAACACCAATTAGTGTCATTGCACTTAGTGCTAAGTATGCTATTTTTTTCATTTTATTAAGTTTATTTATATATTATGATTATTTTTTTTACAAAAGTGGTGGTTACTATATCTTCCACACCGTCTTCATTCCAATCAACTTTTTTTGTTCAATAACCAAGTTTTTTTGTCAGTAAGTTCTTTTTATGTCAAATCTATTTACTTGTGTAACATCAGCTGTGTACTGTCCCTCTTTAATTTTATAGGTTAATTTATTATTACCTAGATAGTATGTAGCCTCCGTAGTTTTGCTTTTACATTTTTCTTCTTTTCCTTTGCCTTCGAGTAGGAATTCAGTCATCACCAATTTTTTGTCAGCTGTGAAATCCCAATGAGACTGTTTTTGTACAATCATCTTCGTCAAATTTTTTTTGTTTTATCAGCGTATTTTACCTCGTATTTGGCTCTGTACCAATTACCAATTATTTTTTTGTTCGGTGGTTTTTTTCAGCTGCTTTTTGTCTGAGGTTCGTCGTTGTCTCTATTGCAAGAAACGCTCATTAATGCGATGGCAGATAGTGCCATAAATACTGTTTTTTTCATTACTATTAAAAATTTATATTACTTTTTCTATGACAAAGTTAAGAGTATTTTTTTACTTTCAAAAAAATAATTTAGTTTTTTTTATTGTGTTTATAAATAAAAAAATGATTTTAATACGGATAAATATAATGTTATATAAACCTAATGTGATGTAGAATTATAAAAATATTTAGATGTGTAACGTAGTATTTATAATTTATAAAAAAATAATAAATTTGAATAATATGATAATTAAAAATCTAAAATTATAATAGTAGTTATCAATGTTTTATTTAAACTGTTTTTAAATTTTGTTTTTTTAATGAAGTTAATATAATTTATAGGATGAAAATATATATTTTTTTGCGAAAAATTTTATAAAAAAAGATAATGAAAGCACTGAATTATTTATTAGTAGGATTGGCTTTGGTAGGATGTAGTAAAAATACTACTACTGAGAAAGATGTGACAGCAGAGACTCCAAAGCAGGTATCGGAATTGATGGAAAAAAAGCTAGAAATTTCTTTAAATCAGTAAGTACCCTTACTCCAGAGGCAATACCAAACGAGAAAATTGAGTTAGGAAAAAAACTTTACTTTGAAACAAAACTTTCGAAAGAAGGTAATATTAGTTGTAACTCTTGCCACAGACTTGATGGATTTGGAGTGGATAATTTGCCAACTTCACCCGGGTGATGCAGGTAAACTTGGGGTGAGAAACTCTCCTACGGTAATCTATGCTAGTCTTCATACAATGCAGTTTTGGGATGGAAGAGCAAAGGATGTAGAGGCTCAAGCAGAAGGCCCAATCTTAAATCCTATGGAGCATAATATCCCATCGGCAGAATTTTTAGAAAATCGATTGAGAGAGATTCCAGAGTATCAAGAATTATTTAAAAAGGCTTTTCCTAATGATGCTCAACCAATTACATTTAAAAATATAGCTAATGCAATTGGTGCATTTGAAAGACAATTTAATCCAGTATCTCGTTTTGATAAATATCTTGATGGTGATGATTCAGCTCTTACTCAGCAAGAGAAAGATGGTTTGCAAACTTATATTAACACAGGATGTATCACTTGCCACTCAGGAATTGCAGTTGGCGGGCAAATGTTCCAAAAAAATTTGGAGTATTTGATGAATATCAGAAATATACAAAATCCAAAAAAGTGGATTTAGGTCTTGCAGATATTTCTAAAAAGGATACAGATAAATTTATGTTTAAAGTACCGGGTTGAGAAATGTGGAGAAAACAGCACCTTATTTCCATGATGGTTCAGTACAGAAACTCGAAGACGCTGTAAGAATAATGGCAAAAGTTCAGCTGAATAAAGATCTTAAAGATAAAGAGGTTACAGATATTGTAGCTTTCTTTAAAACCCTCACTGCTGATATAGATGCAAAAATATAAAAAAATAGATAATGAAAAAAACGAAGGTAAGTGTCTTATCGATGCTTACCTTTTTTTGTTTTTTTAATCTAAAAATTTTTTTAAAAAAATAAGCCTTTGATTTTCTTTTTAATTAAAAAGTAAATAGTAAATTTGCACCATTTTTAAAAACGAAATGAAAAAATAAGATACTTGAAAAATATAAGTCTATTCACAGCAGGGGCAAAGGGAGTAGCTATTGGCCGTTCTGAAGAGGGAAAAACTATTATTGTTTCTGGTGCAGTACCAGGTGATGTGGTGAATGTGCGGGTGAAAAAATCAAAATCCAAATATATAGAGGGTGAGGTAGCTGATATTCTGGAGTATTCCGAAGATAGAGTAGAGCCGAAATGCAATCACTTTGGAGTTTGTGGTGGGTGTAAGTGGCAAAATATGAGTTACGAAAAACAACTATTCTATAAGCAACATGAGGTGGTGAATAATATCAAGAGAATCGGCGGTGTGGATAGTTTTGAGGTGATACCTATACTTGGTTCAGTAGAGCAATTCCATTACAGAAATAAAATGGAGTTTTCATTTTCTAATGCTCGCTGGCTTACTCAAAATGAAGTGAATTCCGCAGAGGATATTTCTGATAGGAATGCTTTGGGATTCCATATACCAGGTATGTGGAGTAAGATTTTGGATTTAAAAGAGTGCTATTTGCAGGAAAATCCGTCTAATGAACTTCGCTTAGCCGTGAAATCCTTTGCTGAAGAACACCAAATGGAGTTTTATGATGTGAAAAACCAAGAAGGATTTTTGAGGACGATGATGCTCCGCCAAAAATTCTAAAGGTGAGTGGATGGTATTTTTTTCCAGTTTTATAGAGAAGAAAAAGAAAAATCAACAAAAAAATTATTTGATTTCGTACTTGGTAAGTTTCCGCAAATTAAGACTTTGTTATTTGCTATTAATCCAAAAGGAAATGACTCTGTGTATGATTTGGAGGTACAGAACTATTATGGAGAAGGTTTCTTGATGGAGGAAATGGATGGATTAAAATTCAAAATAGGGGTAAAGTCTTTTTTTCCAAACAAACTATAAACAAGCCCTTGAATTATATAGAAAAACCCTTGAATTTGCGGATTTGAAAGGAGGCGAAGTTGTATATGACCTCTATACAGGTACAGGGACTATTGCTCAATATATTGCTCGAAAGGCAAAATATGTGATTGGTATAGAATCCGTACAAGAGGCAATAGATGCAGCTACGGCACACGCAAAACTTAATGGGTTAACCAACTGCAACTTCTACTGTGGGGATATGAAGGATATTTTTACAGAGGATTTCATTGCGAAACATCCGAAACCAGATGTCCTCGTAACCGACCCACCACGGGATGGGATGCATCATAAAGTAGTAGAGCAAATTCTAAAACTTCTTCCGCCAAAAATTGTATATGTAAGTTGTAATTCTGCAACTCAGGCCAGAGATATAGCCTTAATGAAAGACTATTACGAAGTGGTGAAAAATACTCCCTGTGGATATGTTTCCGCAAACTCACCATGTGGAAAAATATAGCTTTTATTGATAAGAAAAATAAAATCTAATACAGAAAAAAATCTCCCTGTTTTGGGGAGATTTTTTTGTTTATAGGGAATATCTTAATTGGATAAAAATCTGTTGGGCATGTTCCTTTGTTTTTTTACTTTGGTAATGATGTCTATACAGATACCTTTTTCATCAAAAAAATAAAGGTTGTTCGTACAATACCCATAAATTCTTTACCCATAAATTTTTTTTCAATTGCCAAACTCCAAATTTTTTTCAATAATTTCTCTTTGCTCATCGGCTATTAAATCGTATTGAAAAACCATATTTCGTGTGGAATTTTTTGTTTTTTTCTATAGAATCAGCACTAATTCCTAAAATGTTAAATCCTTGCTTTTTTTAGGTTTTCTATATTATTGTTTAGATTACAGGCCTCTGCTGTACAGCCCGGAGTGTTGGCTTTTGGATAGAAAAAAATAACAAGTTTTTTTACCTAAAAAAATCGGCGGAGTTTATTGGTTTTCCATCTTGGTTTAGCCCCTCAAAAAGTGGGGATTGGTTTTCCTATTTCTAACATAATTTTTTTAATTTTACACAAAAATTAAATAAAATGACGAAAAAAACAAAGAGCAGAAATTATAATGTCGGAGTTAGAAAAAAACTATATCCTGAGGTGTATGTTCCTCTTGATCATACGGATGAATTCACGCTCTTGGTGGCGGTGGCTCTATCTGCTCAGACTACGGATAAAAAAAGTAAATCAAGTAACACCAGCTCTATTTGCTGTAGCGGGAACTCCTCTAAAAATGGCAAAGATGGAAGCCGAAGAGATTCGAGAATATATCAAAGAAGTAGGACTATCAACTTCAAAATCTAAAAATTTGAAGAGAATGGCAGAAATTCTGGTGGAGAAACACAATGGTATAGTCCCTGAATCCTTTGAACTATTGGAGGAACTACCAGGGGTTGGGCATAAAACAGCCTCAGTAGTGATGAGTCAAGCTTTTGGGCATCCTGCATTCCCCGTAGATACTCATATTCATAGATTAATGACGCAGTGGAAACTAACTAATGGTAAAAGTGTAGTGCAAACAGAAGCCGATGCCAAGAAACTTTTCCCAAAGGATAAATGGAATAAATTGCATATTCAAATAATATTTTATGGAAGAGAATATTCTCCTGCACGAGGTAATGGGACTAAAGATTTCATTACACCTATGCTTTTTAAAAAATGATTAATTACCAAAATAAAAATGCCATTAAGCACACTAAATAAATATCTCCCCCCAAATGCTTTGCCGTATATTACCGAATGGCTGGGGACACATAAGATTGATATCCACATAAAGAGAGACCGAAAATCTAAACTAGGAGATTATTGTAAGCAAGCCAATGGACGACATATGATAAGCATCAACCATAGCCTCCCACCCGAGTTGTTTTTCTTTGTTTTTACCCATGAGTTGGCTCATTTATTAGTTCGTGAGCAATATAAACAGCGAGTTGCCCCTCACGGGATGGAATGGAAACGAACTTTTGGATTAATGATTTTAGAAAGTCTGTCGGTATATAATGATAATTTGAAGCCGATACTGATTCGTTTTGCCAAGAATCCAAAGGCAAGTTTCTATTCTAGTGAAGAGTTAGTGAGATATTTTCGAATGGAGGAAAACATCACCTATATAGAGCATCTTTTGCCAAATGATATTTTTCTGTATCGTGGGGTTTTATATAGATTTTTGGGTAAAATGAGAACCCGATACCGATGCCTCAATCTTGAAACAAAAATGGAATATCGTTTTAGCCCTTTGGTAGAGGTGGATAAGGTAGATGAGTAGTCTTAAAAATATAAATTATTACTTTTGCAAAATGAAAATATTATATATAGAAACTTCGTCTAAAAAAATTGCTCTGTAGCCGTTTCTGATGGAGATAAATTATTATGTCTTTGTGAGGAGCGATCGGAGGGATATAAGCAGTCGGAAAAATCTTCACATCTTTGTGCAATGGGCCTTGAAGGGGCTGAAATTTCGTTGCAGGAGATAGATGCCGTATGCTTAGGTATGGGGCCAGGTTCTTATACCGGACTTCGTATTGGAGCTTCTTCCGCGAAGGGCTTTTGTTTTGGCTTATCAGTACCTTTGTTAGCGATTAATTCTCTACATTCTATGATGAGGCCGTTCCTCTCTATGGGATATGATTTGGTTATTCCATTGGTTGATGCCCTGTAGGATGGAGGTTTTATACAGCTGTTTTTTTGATGGAAATACAGGTGAAACTTTGGTGGAAACACATCCTAAAATTTTAGATGAAAAATTCTTTTTTTGGAATATAAGGGGAAGAAAAATCCTTTTTCGTAGGAGATGGAACTAAGAAAAACACAAGGAATTCTTTCCTTTGAGGCGGAATATAATGAAGATGTTTATCCCTCGGCAAAATATATGATAGAGGAAGCCGTAGGTAAATTTTATTCCCAAAAAAATTTGAGGATATTGCCTATTTTGAGCCTTTTTTTATTTGAAAGAATTTCAAGGTGTGAAAATGAAAAAAATAATTCGCACGAATATAAAATTATATAAAATGAAATTAAATAATATTTTTTTCTGGGTATTGGTATATTTTTTTAGGTATGTTGGCACAAGCTCAATTTACTCAGTATAATATTGTAAAAGAAGTCCAAACAAAGAAAAAAGGAGTAGTAGTTTCGGCCCATCCATTGGCAAGTGAGGCTGGTATAAAAATGCTGAACAAGGGAGGAAATGCCTTTGATGTGGCTATCGCAACGCAGTGGGCATTGGCCGTGGTGTATCCTCAGGCAGGAAATATTGGAGGAGGTGGTTTTATGGTGGCTACGACTTCTAAAGGTGAAAAATTTACACTAGACTATCGCGAGACTGCTCCTAAAAATGCTCGTCGAGATATGTATATAATAGATGGTAAAACTCGTACAGAACTTTCCCAGTATGGAGGTCTATCCGCAGGAGTGCCTGGTAGTGTGGCTGGATTGTATGCTACCCTTCCATATGCTAAACTTCCTATGAAAACATTAATCCAACCAGCAATTGATTTGGCGGAAAAAGGATTTGCAATCACCCAAGCAGAAGCGAATCTTCTCAATCAGAAAAGACAAGAATTTTTGGATAATAATATTAAGCCTACGCCTTTTTGTGAAGAATAACCAATGGGAAGCAGGTGATATTTTGGTGCAAAAAGATTTAGCAAAAACACTACGAAGAATTCAAAAATATGGTCAAAGAGAGTTTTATGAGGGTGAAACAGCAAAACTCATTGCTAGAGAGATGAAAAATAATAAAGGAATCATCACATTGGAAGACCTTAAGAATTATCGTGTAAAATTCCGAAAACCACTTATTTTTGAACACAAAGGTTATCAAATCATTACGATGCCTTTGCCTTCCAGTGGTGGGATTCTCCTCAACCAAATGTTGTCAATGAGTCGGTTAGCTTCTTTGGAGCAATATCAGGCTCTCTCACCGGAGGCCGTGCAAATTATGGTAGAGGCAGAACGCCGTGCTTATGCCGATAGGTCAGAGTATATGGGGGACCCAGATTTTGTCCAAGATAATACTACAAAACTCATAGACCCAAAATATATAGAATCTCGTTGGAGTAGTTTTGACAAGAACCAAGCCACGCCAAGTGCCTCTGTTGGTAAAACATCAAACTCAGTCCCTGAAAAGGAGCAAACAACCCATATCAGTATTTTGGATAAAGAAGGTAACGCAATATCAATAACAACAACCCTCAATGGATATTATGGAAGTAAGACTGTAGTTTCAGGAGCAGGATTTTTGCTCAATAATGAGATGGATGACTTTTCAATAAAACCAGGAGTACCAAATCTTTATGGAGCCATAGGAGGAGAGGCAAATGCTATTGCACCAAAGAAAAGGATGCTAAGTTCTATGACTCCAACAATTATTCTCAAAGATGGTAAAACTTTTATGGTTGTAGGAACCCCTGGTGGGACAACAATACCAACCTCAGTATATCAAGCTATTACGGGAGTGATAGATTTTAAACTTCCACCAACTTTGGTAATTAATCAACCACGATTCCATCATCAGTGGTTACCTGAAAAAAATATTTATTGAAAAAAATATTTTCCTAAAACGACCATTAATACTTTATCTGAGAAAAAAATATACCTTTGAAGAGAGAAGTAATATCGGTAAGTTAGAACTGATTTTGATAGATGAAAAGGGAAATATCATAGCCATTGCTGATCGTCGAGAAGCGGATTCCGTAGGCGTGGAGGAATGATTTTGAAATAAGAAAGCCTTATCGGAAAAATATCTGATAAGGCTATTTTTTTACTTAATAAACTTTTTCCACCATTTTTCAAAGGATTGTTCCTTGTTGCATAGTTGGACTATTTCACCAATTTTGGGTGTTAGAATGTTGAGTTTTTCTTTCTCTGCAATTTTAGAAATATTTTCCAAAGGCTCATACCAAGCATGCTTTGATAGTGCAAATTTAGAATTATGCCCTCGTAAAATACTTCTCTGCATTAAGTTCTTTCATTGCTTTTTTCAAATCTTTAGGGAGAAAATGAATATATTGCCAATCTGTACTGTATTGCCCATTTTCTATCAAGGCAAAATCAATTTTTGGGAATCGTTGAGCAATTTCAGCAATGTGCTTGCCATATCCACTATCTCCACCAATATATATAGTCTGCTCCTCCGTTTGGAGCATAAAAGCACCCCAAAGTGTCTGTTTTCCAAGAATCCCACGCCCCGAAAAATGCCTTGTCGGTAGACAGGTGAATTTTAAATTCTCTATTATCGTATCCTCATTCCAATCAAGTTCGGTGATGATTTCAGGAGAAAAATTCCAATACTCAAAATGTGATCCTACCCCTAATGTCGTTAGAATTCTTTTTATTCGCGAGCGGATTTGTTTCATCAAGTGATAGTCCAAGTGGTCCCAATGGTCATGGGTGATTATCAATAAATCTATATCCTCTGGAAGGTCTTTTTCTGAATATTGATATTCCGAATCAAATGGAGCCATTAAGAAAGAAAATGACGATGCTGAATGTAATACAGGGTCTATAAGGATATTTTTTTATCGTTGATTTTTAAGAAATAAGACGAATGACCGAGCCAAACTAAACTGTTGTTTTCTAGTGTGTTTAGGTTAGTCTTTACATTCGGTATTTTTTTCCAATAGGTCTGAGGTTTTCTACTTTTTTTAAAGAAGAAATTATATGCGTTTTTCAATGAAGGATTTATCGGAAGTTAGTTGAGGAGTATCCTCTAAGTTTTGGAATTTCCCATTCTTATAATTAGGTGATTTTTTTGATTCGTTCTGCTCGCTTCCCATTGGGGATTTTTTTCCGAAACTTGGCATATTTAGAATAAATATTGCCAAAATACTAATAATTAAAAATACCTATCAAAAGGATTAATAAAATGCCTTTTTATACTCATTTTATTGATGATTTTTTTATTAATTTTTTTATCTGCAAAAAAATAATAAAATCAATAAATATTGTTTTTAATATTGTTTTAATATTGTTTTTAATTTTTGGTTATATCAGAAAAAAAGTTTTTTTATTTGCAAAAAGAAAATTTCATAAGAATAAAAATGTCAGAAAAATCTGAATACATATCAACTTCATAATACTCGCATATCTTCTGTATGCGTGTGTAGATGTTTGGTATGTTCTGCAATGGTAATTCCATAGGCATCAGGTTTTCTATGTATGTATACGATAAAAAAAGATATTATATAATAAGGAGAATAAGATGCATGTCTTATTCTCTTTTTTTGTTAAAAAAATAAAAATAAAAAAATAAAAATGAAACGACAAAATCTTAGTCTATTGCTTTTTAGGAAGCATTTTTGCAATGCCTATTGTAGGGAAGGCACAGCAGACACCTACGGAAAAAAATATTGATGAGGTAGTGATTGTGGGTTCTCGTGTTGGAGGGCGTAGTAATGTAGAAAGTCCAGTACCAGTAGATGTTTTTTTGATTTGAAAAAAAGCGGAGTGCAACTTCCTCAGACAAATATTAACCAGATACTGAATACCATTGCTCCATCTTTTACCTCTACGGTGCAAGTTGCGGCAGATGGCACAGACCATTTAGACCCTGCTCAGCTTAGAGGTTTGGGACCAGACCAGACTCTTGTACTTCTTAATGGTAAGAGACGGCATACTTCGGCGTTTATTAATGTAAATGGAACTCCAGGTAGAGGTACTGTGGGCACCGATTTGAATGCTATTCCGTCTTTTGCATTGACAAAAATAGAAGTTTTGAGAGATGGAGCATCTGCACAATATGGCTCTGATGCTATTGCAGGGGTACTTAATCTTCAATTGAAAAGAGACAGAGGCTTCACTGCTCAGCTTAGTTACGGAGGTAATCTTACTTCCACAGCTAAGGACCATACAGGAATTTACGATGGGCAACAAGGGCAATTGGACCTTAATTATGGTTTGGATTTAGGGAAAAAAGGTGGTTTTGTGAATCTCACTTTTTCAGGGCAATTCCGCGAACCGACTTATCGTGCGGGAGTTTTTAATGGGACGATATATAATACTTATAATGCCATAGAGCAGAGAGCTTTGGAGGATGGTATCAACCTTTCTTCGTATTTTGATAATATTAATACGATTAGTAATCCAAATGCATTCATTGGACTTATCCAGAAGTATGCTCAGCAAGTGGGATATTTAGATGCGTCTTTGCAGACTCAAATTCAATCAGCAACGAGCATTTCTCAACTTCAAAATCTATTAAAGGGAGATGTATCTGATAAGGAATTGGAATATCGAGGGTTGGATAGAAGGGATTTTAATATGAAAATAGGCCAGTCTAAAATGTATTCGTTGCAATCATTTATTAATACTGAAATTCCAATTTCTGATGATTGGAAGGTATATGCTTTTGGGGGACATACATTTAGAAGTGGGAATGCAGGAGGGTTTTATCGCCGTCCGAATCAATCGCGAACTTTTACGGGATACTATGCAAACGGATTCTTGCCAGAAATAGCTACAGATATAGAGGACACTTCACTTTCTGCGGGTATAAAGGGGAAATTAGGTGAGTGGAGTATAGATTTTAGTAATACCTTTGGGCAAAACACCTTTGCTTACATTATCAAAAATACGAGTAATACGAGTTTGAGGTTTAAGTCACCAAGAGAGTTTGATGCAGGCTCTTTGCGATTTGTTCAGAATACGATTAATTTAGATTTCTCTCGTCCAATAAGACTTTTTTATAAGTCCAACCTCTTTTTGGAGCAGAGCAACGCCACGAGGTTTTTCAAATAAAAGCAGGCGAGGAGGCATCTTATGCGGTTTATGATATTTATGGAAATGTCCAAACAGGGGAGACCGTTTCGATGAACAAACCTACGGACTTTTTTTGGTAATAATCTACTGTGGAGCTCAGGTATTTAGTGGTTTTAGAGCAGAGACAGCCTTGAAGAAATATAGAAATGTATATGCCCTCTATGGAGAGTTTGAGACAGATATTACCCCTTGGTTGCTTGCCAATGCTGCGGTTCGTTTTGAAAATTATTCGGATTTTGGGAATACAACCAATTACAAACTCGCTACGAGAGTGAAAATTACTAAGGACTTGAACTTCCGTGCAGCAGCTTCCACAGGCTTCCGTGCCCCATCTATTCACCAAATATATTATACCAATACGGGGACACTCTATTTGAATGGTAATCTGATTGAGACAGGAACCTTCAATAATGAATCACAAGTGGCAAAACTTTTCGGTATTGATAAATTAAGAGAAGAAAAATCTAAGTCTATCAGTACAGGAATTACTTATCGCATACCAAAGGCGAGGCTATCCTTTACATTGGATGCTTATTTCATTAGAGTAGATGATAGAATAGTCTTGACTGAGACATTTTTCTCGTCCATCATCAGCGAGTACACCTTCGGCAGTATCTCTTCAACAACTTTTTGACCAAGCAAATGTAAGTGCAGCACAATTCTTTGCAAATGCCGTGAACGCTCAGACTCGAGGAGTAGATTTTGTGGCAAGCCATACTTTAAAATTAGGAAAAGCAACATTGAATAATGATTTTGGAATTAATTTGACTCAAACAAAGCAAGTGGGTGGAGTGAAAGTTCCAGAAATTGTGAAACTCAATGGCTTGGAGAATAGTTTCTTTTCAGAAAGAGCAAGAGTATATCTCGAGTCGGCTGTACCAAGAGTAAAGGCAAGTTTGTCTCATAATTTGACAGTTGGTAAATATGGGGTTTATCTCCGAAATACACTTTATGGTAAGACAACCAGTCCCGCAATAGTCTCTATGGCAAATAGGACGGCAGGTTTTGATTTCGATGCTCTTGGGCATCAAGTTAATGGAGCAAGAATGGTGACCGATTTATCAGGTTCTTATGATTTTTAATGAACATTTGAAACTTACTCTCGGAGTTAATAACCTTTTGATATTTTCCCTGAAAGGAATGTCGCTTCAGAGTCCAATAATGACCAGTTTGTTTATAGTCGTTCTACTTCTCAATTTGGACAAAATGGACGATATGTTTTCGCTAGATTGAATTTTTAATTTTTTTAAATATTGAGTGAGTATGAAAAAAAGAGCAGAAATTAATTTCTGCTCTTTTTCGGTTTTAATTAGGATATTGTTAAAACTTAATCATTCAATTTCAAAAACAGCCATAAATGCAGATTGAGGTACTTCCACACGGCCGATTTGCTTCATTTTCTTTTTACCTTCTTTTTGTTTTTCAAGAAGTTTTCTCTTACGGGAGATATCTCCTCCGTAGCATTTCGCAGTTACATCTTTTCTTAGCGCTTTGATGGTCTCTCTGGCAATAACCTTCGTTCCAAGTGCTGCTTGCACAGCAATGTCAAATTGCTGTCTTGGGATTAGTTCGCGAAGTTTTTCACACATTTTTTTACCGATACCATAGGCATTATCTTGATGAATAAGAGATGACAGAGCATCTACCATATCACCATTTATCAAGATATCCATTTTTACCAATTTTGAGGCGCGGAAACCTATCGGGTGGTAGTCAAATGACGCATAACCTTTGGAGATAGATTTTAGTCTATCATAAAAATCAAATACGACTTCTGATAGTGGCATATTAAAAATCAATTCAACACGGTCGGAAGTTAGATAAGATTGATTTACAATTTCGCCTCTTTTTTCGATACAAAGAGTCATTACAGGTCCTACAAAATCTGATTTTGTGATGATGGAAGCCTTGATATAAGGCTCCTCTACTCTGTCCATTGTTGTAGGGTCCATCATTTCCGAAGGGTTGTTTATGAGGATAGGTACATCGGGTTCTTTTTTTGTATATCCGTGGTAAGATACATTGGGGACGGTAGTGATTACATTCATTCCGAATTCTCTATCCAAACGCTCTTGGACAATTTCCATATGGAGCATTCCGAGGAATCCACAACGGAACCCAAAGCCCAAGGCAGCCGAACTTTCTGCCTCAAAGACCAGCGAAGCATCGTTTAATCGTAGTTTTTTTCTAATGAGGTTCTTAGTTCTTCAAAATCCTCCGATTCTATTGGGTAAATCCCCGCAAATACCATTGGTTTTACTTCTTCAAATCCATCAATAGGAGCAGGTGCAGGGCTTTCGGAAGAGGTAATGGTGTCTCCTACCTTTACTTCGCGGGCATCTTTTATACCTGAGATAATATACCCCACATCACCACATTTTATTTCTTGTTTAGGTGCTTGTTTCAGTTTTAGAGTTCCTACTTCATCGGCATCATAGGTGCGGTCAGTAGCCATAAACTTCACTTTTTCACCTTTTTTAATGCTACCATTTACTACTTTAAAGTAGGCTTCAATTCCTCTGAAAGGGTTAAATACAGAGTCAAAAATAAGAGCTTGGAGCGGTGCTTCTGGGTTGCCCTTAGGAGCAGGAATTCTTTCTATAATTTGTTCCAAAAGTTGATGAACACCTTCTCCTGTCTTTCCTGAAACGCGTAGGACATCATCATAATCACAACCAAGAAGATTCATTATTTCGTCTGTAACTTCCTCTGGATTTGCAGATGGCAGGTCTATTTTGTTCAAAATAGGAATAATAGTTAAATCATTTTCTAATGCTAAATATAGATTAGAAATAGTCTGAGCCTGAATACTTTGAGCAGCATCTACAATTAATAAAGCACCCTCGCAAGCAGCTATAGAACGCGATACTTCGTAAGAAAAATCCACATGTCCAGGGGTATCTATGAGATTAAGGACATATTTCTCCCTTGTATTCATAGTCCATTTGTATTGCGTGAGATTTGATGGTAATCCCTCGCTCTTTCTCCAAGTCCATATCATCAAGGGTTTGAGCTTGCAACTCTCTCTGAGATACGGTGTTAGTATATTCTAAAAGTCTATCTGCCAAGGTAGATTTACCATGGTCAATATGTGCAATGATACAAAAAAATTTCTTATATTCTTCATCTATAAAAAAACTGATAGTTTGCAAAAAAATAGTATTTTTTTAATTAAAGTAAAAAAATTAAGATTGTGATTTTTTTGAGGTAATGTTTTATGGCTGATTAGGGATTTAGCTTAAAAATACTGAAATTTTATCATTTTTATAATAATTAAAATATGAAATTGATTCCATACTTAATTTATTGTTGTTCAGTCTATTTTTGTATTGAATGTTTTTTTGTTTTTTTGGAGTTAAAAAGTGGGAGAAAAAAATTTTTGTATTTCAAAAAAATATATAAATTTGCAAACCCTTTTTAGTATAGGGTAAAAATTATGTTTAATCGTTAAACTTATAAGTGTGAATACATTAAGTTACAAAAACTGTATCAGCAAACAAAGCTACCGCTAATAAAGAATGGGTTGTGGTAGATGCTGAAGGACAACCATTAGGAAGATTGGCTTCTTTGGTTGCAAGGATTTTGAGAGGAAAGCACAAAAACAAACTTTACTCCGCATGTTGATTGTGGTGATAATGTAATTGTTTTGAATGCTGGGAAGGTTAGCCTTTCAGGAAGAAAGTGGGAAGATAAGACTTATATTTGGCATACTGGTTATCCAGGTGGGCAAAAGTCTATAACTGCTACTGAGTTAGTGAAAAAACATCCACTAAGATTAGTTGAAAAATCTGTAAAAGGTATGTTGCCTAAAAATAAATTAGGTGCCCAGCTTTACAAAAATCTTTATGTGTATGAAGGTATAGAGCATAAACACGAAGCTCAACAGCCAAGAGTAATTAATATCAACGAATTTAAATAACCACTATGTCTACAGTTCATAAAATTGGAAGAAGAAAAACTTCTGTAGCAAGAGTATATTTAAGACCTGGCTCAGGAAACATTAAAATTAATGGTAGAGAAGCTAAGGAATATTTTACTACAGATGTATTAGTATATAAATTAAACCAACCTTTTGCACTTACTGAAACTGTTGAGCAGTATGATGTTACTGTAAATGTTTTCGGTGGAGGTATTACAGGACAAGCAGAGGCAATTAGATTAGGTATTTCTAGAGCTCTTTGTGAGGTAAATGCAGAGCATAGATTAGCATTGAAACCAGCAGGATTACTTACAAGAGATTCAAGAATGGTTGAAAGAAAAAAACCAGGTCAGAAAAAAGCGAGAAAGAGATTCCAATTCTCCAAGCGTTAATATCTGTTGGTGGTCAATGGTATTATATCATTGGTTATACCAGTTTAATTTAATAATATTATATCAAAAGGCAAAAAAAGCAAATTGCGTAATGCAAAAATGTCCTAAGCCGTTTGCCCGTTATGTTTAGCATCCAAACTTTACTCCCACTCATTGTAAAGTTGATTGCCAAAGAAAGCGGAAAAGTAAACTAACAAAGAAAAAAACAAAATGGCAAAAAGTAAATGTAAAAAGACCTATTAGAGGCAGGTGTACACTTCGGTCATATGACAAGAAAGTGGAATCCTAATATGGCTCCGTATATTTTTATGGAGAAAAATGGTATTCACATCATCGATTTACATAAAACTGCTGTAAAATTAGAAGAAGCTTGTGTAGCACTTGAAAAATTATCAGCAGCAGGGAAAAGTGTTCTTTTCGTAGCAACTAAAAAAACAAGCAAAAAGAAGTTGTAGCAAAACATGCTCAAGAACTTAACCAACCTTACATCACAGAAAGATGGCCAGGAGGTATGCTTACGAACTTCGTAACTATCAGAAAAGCGGTGAAAAAAATGAACGCTATTGATAAAATGAAGAAAGATGGCACTTTTGAAACCCTATCTAAAAAAGAAAAATTACAAATTGACAGACAAAGAGCAAATTTAGAGAAAAAAACCTTGGGTCTATCGCTAATATGACAAGACTTCCGTCTGCGGTGTTTGTAGTAGATATTTTGAGAGAGCATATTGCAGTTACAGAAGCTAAAAAATTGGGTATTCCTGTATTTGCTATTGTAGATACAAACTCAGATCCAAGAAAAGTAGATTTCGTAATACCAGGTAATGATGATGCATCTAAATCTGTAGATATGATTCTAAGTATCGTTGGTGAGGCTATGAAACAAGGTGCTTCTCAAAAAAAAGCTGATAAAAAAGAAGAAAAAGAAGCTTAATTCTTTTATATTCTATATTATAAAAAGGACTCTTGATTTTCGGGAGTCCTCTTATTTTTATAAAAAAACTTTATCATAGAAAAATATGATAAAGTTTTTAGTTTAGCAGAAGTATTATTTATTAAATTCTAAAATGGTTTTTTTCTGATAATAGAAATACATTCGTTGAGTTGTTCTTCTGTAATCACCAAAGGTGGGGCAAGGCGTATAATATTACCGTGGGTAGGTTTCGCTAACAATCCATTTTCTTTTAATGCAATACATAAATCCCAAGCTGTAGAACTTTCAGGAGTATCGTTGATGAGAATGGCATTGAGTAATCCTTTACCTCTTACGGCTGTTATTAAATTGGTTTCTGAGATGATTTCATTGATTTTTGAACGGAAAATTTCTCCCATTTTTTGAGCATTTTCGGATAATTTTTCTTCTTCAACAACATCAAGGGCAGCGATAGCTATAGCACAGGCCAACGGGTTTCCTCCGAAGGTAGAGCCGTGCTGACCAGGTTTTATCACATTCATTATTTCATCATTCGTTAATACAGCCGATACGGGATACATACCGCCAGATAAGGCTTTTCCTAATATTAAAATGTCAGGATGCACACCTTCGTGATCGCAAGCGAGCATTTTTCCTGTTCTTGCGATACCCGTTTGTACCTCGTCAGCAATGAAAAGTACATTATTCTTTTTACAAAGTTCGTAGGCTTTTATTAAAAATCCTTCATCGGGAACGAATACTCCAGCCTCACCTTGTATTGGTTCTACCAAGAATGCAGCAATATCAGAAGGGTTTTCTAATAATTTTTCTAAGGCATCAATATCGTTATATGGTACTTTTAGGAATCCAGGTGTAAAAGGACCATAATTATTATTAGCATCGGGGTCGTTAGAAAATGAAACGATAGTGGTGGTTCTTCCGTGGAAATTATTTTCGCAAACGATGATTTTTGCAGTATTTTCGTGGATACCTTTTACTTCATAGCTCCATTTTCTTGCGATTTTCACAGCGGTTTCTACGGCTTCGGCACCTGAGTTCATTGGTAAAAACTTTATCAAAACCAAATATGGAAGTGATTTTTTTCTCATATTCTCCTAAATTAGAATTATAGAAAGCTCTCGATGTTAGAGATAATTTTTGAGCTTGCTCAGTGAGGGCTTTTACAATTTTTGGATGAGAGTGTCCTTGATTAACAGCAGAGTAAGCGGATAGGAAATCGTAGTATCTTTTACCTTCTACATCCCAAACAAAAACGCCTTCGCCTTTGTCTAAAACTACTGGTAGTGGATGATAGTTGTGGGCTCCGTATTGATTTTCTAAATCAATGTAATATTGAGTGTTTTTTTACTGACATAATTTTATTTTTTTAGGTTTCCCACAAAGATAAAAATTTTTTTATAAATATGAAAAAAATAAAGAGAATAATTTTTTTATAAGTTTCATATTTTTATTATTTTTTTGTAGTAGTAATATATAAAGAAATATTTAATTTTATTAATGAAAAAGAACGATTTTATACTTTTTTTATAGGAACAATTTTGAAATTTTTGTTAGATTATTTCATTTTTGGAGTAGAGCAATGGGAGATAGAGTTGTTGTACGCGATAGCTTTTTGGTTTAGGCTGGGGGTTGGCGTATTTTGTAGATAGACCGAATTGGAAATTAGCTAATAAAATGGGACTCTCTTTTGTGGGAGTTGTTGTTTTTATTGGTTTTTGGTGGGATATTTTTTTGGTGTGGAGACAGCGGTTCAGTCTATTGTGAAGTTTTCAACGATTTTTGTGGGATATTATCTATTGGCGAGTTTTAAGGAGAGTAAATCTTTGCGAGAATAATTGAAGTTTTAAAAAAATCCGTATCTTTGCTAAATAAAAAAATAATAAATGTCGGATATTATTCAACTTTTTACCTGATTATGTGGCCAACCAAATTGCGGCGGGAGAGGTAGTGCAGAGACCAGCTTCTATTGTTAAGGAACTTTTGGAAAATTCTATTGATGCTCAATCTACGAAGGTAGAACTCATTGTAAGAGAGGCGGGAAAGAATTTAATCCAAGTGGTGGATAATGGGATAGGTATGTCTGCAACAGATGCAAGAATGGCTTTTGAGAGACATGCAACATCTAAAATTAGGACGACAGATGATATTTTCAGTATAGTGACGAAGGGATTCCGTGGAGAGGCATTGGCCTCTATTGCTGCTGTTTCGCAAGTGGAATTGAGAACTAAACAGATAGATGCGGAGTTAGGGACAATGATTTGTATTGAGGGAGGAGTATTAGTTTCTCACGAGCCGGTACAAACCTCTGATGGAGCAAATTTTCAAGTAAAAAATTTATTCTATAATGTTCCTGCTAGACGAAAATTTTTAAAAGACACCAAAGTAGAATTTAGACATATACTCAATGAATTTCATAGGGTGGCATTGCCTCATCACGATATAGAATTTAATTTGTATCATAATGAGGAACCTATTTTTAGATTGAGGAAAACGACACAAATACAGCGTATTATAGATGTTTTTGGGAAGAGATTGCAGCCAATACTTGTGCCTATTAAGGAAGACATAGAGTGGATAAAGCTTCACGGATATGTAGCAAAACCCGAAGGGGCAAAGAAATCCAGAGGCGAACAATTTTTCTTTGTTAATAATCGATACTTTAAGAGTCCATATTTAGAAAAAAAGCCGTTCAGGAGGCATTCGAGGGACTTTTGAAAATAGGATATTCTCCGTCATTTTTTATTTTTTTAGAAATTTCACCTGAGAAGATAGATATTAATATCCATCCGCAGAAGATAGAAATCAAATTTGAAGACGAGCATATTATTTATGCCCTCATTCGTTCTACAATTAAGAAGGCCCTGGGAATTTATAATATTGCTCCGAGTATTGATTTTGATAATGATATTGCTCGCTTTGATGATATTTTTAGAAATTCATCAACAGCGGAGGATAGTTCTTTTTCGGAGAGTAAGATAAATAAGGAGAATTACGATTCCAAAAGAATATCAGTTCCGAGGGATTTTAATCCTTTTGAGCAGGAGCCAAAAGCATCACAGCAGGAGGTTATCAATCTTACGGAAATGTATAAAGATAGTATGGGCCCGTCTTCACCTTCAAAATTGAATTTGTTTGAGGATGAAGATGAGGATTTTTCAGAGGATTTGATGAGGCTACCGAATGGATATTGGTTACTGAATATGGGGGAAAATGTGAAAATGATAGACCCTTCTAGAATGTATGGGGTGATCTATTCTCAGCAAAAAAGTGAGCAGAAACGGAGCTTTGTAAAGCAGACATTACTCTATTCTTTGGAGTATTATTTGAGTGATACGGAGAAACATCAATATCTATCTATTGCGGATTATTTGGATAAATTAGGTTTTTGAAATGATTCTAGGTGAGGAGAATGTACTTCGTATAGATGCCATTCCTGAGGGATTGAAGGAAACACAAGTAATGTATCTTTTGGAGTGTGTCTTTGTGGAGAAAGAGTTCTTTTCTGAGGAAGAATTTTTCAGTTTTTATGACAAGCAATTGTCTAAATTAAGTTATAAATCAAGATTTGATTTTTTGCATAAAAAAGATGTGGAGAATCTTGTGAAAGAATTCATAGCTTTGGGATTCCCTCAGTATTCTTCTACTGGTAAAGTTTGTTTTGTAGAGTTGCCATTGGAAGAACTTAAAGTAATGTTTGAATAAGTTGTATAACGATTAAATATAAAAAAATGTTTCAGAATCTTACACCGATTACGAGGAATATTATTTTCATAAATATAGGTTTTGTTTATATTATCACAGATTGTTCCTTCTTTGAATGATTTATTATCAGCATATTTTCCACTATCGCCAAATTTTTTTATACTTGGCAGATTATTAGCCATATGTTTATGCACGGTGGAGTACTCCATTTATTATTTAATATGCTTACTTTAGCGAGTTTTGGCGTAGTTTTAGAGAATTTTTTTGAGAAAAAACGATTCTTAATTTTTGTATTTTTGCGAGTGGCTTGGGAGCATTTACATTATATAATATATGGTATGCTTACGACGTTTTTGCATTGGTCAATCAGTTAAATGAATTAGGAGAGGATGCTAATAAAATTGTGAGAATGTCGGCATTGAACTATTCTGGTTCGCTTAGTATGAATTTTAAGACTGCTGAGGGAAAGGTTCTTGCTGAACATTTATTGATGGCTCTTAATGGCCGGATGGTGGGTGCTTCTGGTGCTATTTTTTTGGTATTGTATCAGCATTTTCTACTCTTTTTTTCCGAATGCTAGAATGATGTTTATGTTCATACCATTTCCTATTAAGGCGAAGTATCTTTTCCCAATAATTATTTTAGGTTCTTTATATTTAGGTCTGAGTAATAATATGGATAATATTGCTCATTTTGCACATATTGGTGGGGCGATAGTAGGTTTTATTTTAGCTAAAATTTGGGGTAAGAAATTGAATCAGTGGAGTATAGGGTAATACTTTTTTATAGGTAGATTTCTTATTTTTTTTGTGAAATTTAATTAGTATTGACGATGTTGGAATTCATTATCTCAGCGGTAGGTTTGGGCATTATGCTAAGTCTCGTTTTCATAGGGCCGATATTTTTTTGTTGATAGAAACGAGTTTTTTTCAAGAGGAGGAAAACACGCTCTTGTGCTAGATTTAGGAGTAATATTTGCAGATATTGTGTGTATTGTAGCTGCATATTATGCAAGTAGTGATTTGGTAGAATTGATTGATAAATATCCAAGTTTTTACCGAATAACAGCACTAATTATGTTGGTATATGGAGTATATATGATATTTTCTAAAAACTAAAAACTTCTGTTGGAGGTGATAAGAAAATAGTGAGTAATAGCTATATAAAGACCTTTTTTTAATGGTTTTTGCTGAATATTCTTAATATAGGAGTAGTGATATTTTGGTTGGCAACAGTGGTTTCTATACGAAATAAGTACCCGAAAAGTTCAGATTTTATGATGTATATCACTATTGTAATCGTTACTTATCTTGGGATAGATTTACTGAAAAATTTTATTGGCAAAAAACAATTTCACTATAAAAATTACTCCGAGGATTATAGATAAGATAAGAAAAAAATTGTGGGAGGAATTTTAATATTATTTAGTATTTATATCTTTTTACAAAGTTTTAAGCAATTTAATCAAATAGAAAATAAATTGCATACACAAAAAAATCAACAAAAAAATGAAGGCAATATTCCCAAAAACCACTGAAAAAAAGGAGATAAAATCGCTATCATATCGCCTGCTGGTTCTGTAGATGCTTCTCAAGTAGAGCGAGGGATTAAGTTGATAGTCCAGAATGGATACGAACCCGTGTTGTCTAAAAATGTATTTGGGTTATATGAGAACGCTTACCATTACTCGGGGATGGAGAATGAGCGGTTGGAAGATATAAATTGGGCATTAAACAATCCTGAAGTTTCCGCAATTTGGGCAACTCGAGGTGGTTATGGCTGTCAGCATCTTCTACAAGATATTGATATGTCGGGATTTATTAAAAAAATCCTAAGTGGTATATTGGGTATAGTGATAATACAGCAATCCAATCTTTGCTTTTGAAAAATGGATTTGCGTCTATTCATGGACAGACTCTTAAAACTGCATCTTTTGGTGTCGAAGAAAAGGCATATACGAGTATTTTTAATATTTTGGAAGGAAAAAAAACAATTTATACACTTCCTAAAAATGTATTAAATCCGAGTTTTATGTCTATTACCGGTCAATTAGTTGGAGGTAATTTATCGTTGATTTATGCACTTCTAGGGACGCCTTTTTCTTTTGATTTTAGAGATAAAATACTATTTATAGAAGATATTGGAGAGCATTTTTATGCATTGGATAGGATGTTAATGTCTCTTGATTTAGCGGGAGTATTCGGTAAAAATTAAGGGATTAATTATTGGAGGAATGACTAATATGGGAGAGAAAGATACCAACCCAGAATACGAAAATAGTTTTGATATAATGGCTTATAAAATCGTTTCTGATAGGGTGAATAAATACAATTTTCCTGTTTTTTATTCCTTTCCAAATGGTCACATTTTTGAGAATTATCCGATTGTTATAGGAGGAGAAATAAGAATAAACATAGAAAATGATACTGAAAAATACGAATTTTGAAAAGATGGATAAGCTCTCCTTAGCTAGGGAGCCTTTCTTTTTTTCTTTGTTGATTTTGAAGGGAAAATGTAGAGATTTTTTTGATGAAAATGAATTAGAAGAAAAAGGAATATTGGTGGAAATTCAAGATTTTAAAACCCATCATAAAGAAGAGATTTTGGATAAGGAAATTTCTTGGGAGTTTTTTCCTGAATCTGTGGATGTTTATCAACAAGGGTTTGAGATTGTCCAAAGAAATATACATCTTGGAAATTCGTATTTAGTAAATTACACGAGCAAAACTTTGATAAATACCAATAGAAGTTTAGAGGAAATTTTCTATCTGTCAAAGGCAAAATACAAGGTTTTTTATCCTAATAAATTTGTGTTTTTTTCGCCCGAAACATTTATTAAAATCAATAATCAGAAAAATTTTTACCTATCCAATGAAAGGCACAATAGATGCTGAAATTCCTAATGCCGAAAAATATTTTAAGAGAAAGTAAAAAAAGGAAAAAGGCAGAGCATTATACCGTGGTGGATTTACTCCGAAATGATCTTAGTATGGTTGCCGATAATGTGCAGGTTGTTCAATTTCAGAAGATAGATTATTTGAAGACAAAACAAAAAAATCTATTGGCGATGTCTTCGGAAATTACGGGTGAAGTGAAACAAGAATTTCAAAAATAAAAATAGGTTCTATTATGAAAAAAATATTACCTGCTGGATCTATTTTTGGGAGCACCAAAGTTGAAAACATTAGAAATTATTTTGGAGGCAGAGAGGTATAAAAAGAGGATATTATACTGGGGTTTGTGGTTATTTTGATGGGGAAAATCTAGATACTTGCGTAATGATTAGAATGATAGAAAAAAAAGGTGAGAAATATTATTTCCGAAGTGGAGGAGGAGTTACACATCAAAGTAATTTAGATGATGAATATGAGGAACTAAAAAAATAAAAATTTATGTCCCAATTTATTGAATCAATTAAGGTTGAAAAATGGAAAAAGTATTTCTTTTTAGATTTACACCAAAAAAACGAGTGAATGATACTTTCAATGCGTTTTTCAAAAGCCTATTAAAGTTGATTTAAAAAAGCTTCAAAATAAATTAGAATATAATTCAGGTTTATGCAAATGGAGGGTTGTGTATGATTTGGAAGGGAAAAATTTCAATGGAGCTTCTGCCATATCAGTATAGAGATATTAGTAGCTTTAAAGTAGTGGTTTCAAACGAGATAAGCTATCCGTTAAAAATCGGTGGATAGAGTTGCTTTTGAAACTCTGAAAAGTAAAGCATCTGCTGACGAGATTTTAATTGTTAAAAAAATGGACTTCTTACGGATACATCATTTTCTAATCTCGTGTTTAAAAAAAGGAGTGGATTGGTTTTCTCCTACGACTTTTTTTACTCAATGGAGTTCAGAGACAGTCGTTATTACTTCAAAAATAAAAATAAAGGAAATAGAGATAGGCTTACATAACATACAAGATTTTTTTCACATTTTAAATTGATTAATGCAATGTGTGATTTTGTAACTTCAAAAAGAATATTTAGTGAGCGATATAGAATATTAATATAGCCTCTTTTTATTGATTTTCAAAAATATTTATACAAAAAAATATTTGGTAGAAAGAATTTTATTCGTATATTTGCACACTGATTTTAGGGGTAAAGTATGCCTTTTTAGTGTTTAAAAAGGTGGTTTTATTTCTATAAATCAAGTAGATATAATAAAAAAATATTTTTTTAATACAAGAAAAATGTCAGGTATTATTGGTAAAAAAATCAGGGATGACTTCCTTGTTTGACGAGAGCGGAAAAAAATATTCCGTGTACCGTTATTCAGGCTGGTCCTTGCTCGGTTTTACAGGTCAGAACCATTGAGAATGATGGCTATTCAGCAGTTCAATTAGGTTTCGATGACAAGAGTGAAAAGAATGTCGGAAAGGCATTGGCTGGTCATTTTAAAAAGGCTGGTTCTACTCCAAAAGCTAAATTGGTGGAATTCCGTAGTGGATTTGAGAATGTGAGCTTAGGAGATGAAGTGAAAGTGAATCTTTTTGCAGAAGGAGAGTTTGTGGATGTTACGGGAACTTCAAAAGGTAAAGGATTCCAAGGTGTAGTTAAAAGACACGGATTTGGTGGTGTTATGCAAGCGACTCATGGTCAGCATAACAGATTGAGAGCGCCAGGTTCTATCGGTGCAGGTTCAGACCCTTCAAGAGTATTTAAAGGGATGAGAATGGCTGGAAGAATGGGAGGGAAACAGGTGACTGTTCAAAAACCTTCAAGTGTTAAAAAGTAGATGAAGAACAAAAATCTTTTAGTAGTAAAAAGGTGCTGTTCCGGGAGCTAAAAAAATTCTTATGTAATTATCAGAAAATGGAACTAGTAGTATTAAATACACAAGGAAAAGAAACCGGAAGAAAAAGTAACTCTTGACGAATCAGTTTTTCGGAATTGAGCCAAATCAGCACGCGGTTTATCTAGAAGTGAAACAATATCTTGCTGCACAAAGACAAGGTACTCATAAATCAAAAAGAAAGAAGCGAAATTACAGCTTCTACTAAAAAAAGCTTAAAAAAAGCAAAAAAAGGGTCTGGTTCAGCTAGATATGGTGATATTAAATCTCCTGTTTTTCAAAGGTGGAGGACGAGTGTTTGGTCCAAAAACCAAGAGACTATAGATTTAAATTAAATAAAAGCAGTTAAAAGATTAGCTAAAAAGTCTGTTCTTTCTCAGAAAATGAGAGAAAATAGTATTAAAGTATTGGAAGAAGTGCAGTTTTCAGCACCTAAAAACAAAAAGATTTTTATTAGTATTCTAAATGCATTGGAATTGAATGGTAAAAAAATCTTTGTTTGTTCTTTTCTCAGGCTAATCAAAATGTATATTTATCTTCAAGAAACTTACCTAAAATTAAAGTATTGAATTATAATGAAATATCTTCTTATGATTTGATTAATGCAGGTGAAATTGTGTTCTTTGAAGGTGCAGTAGAGAAATTTCAAGAAAATTTAAAGAAATAAATCATGTCAGTAATTATCAAACCAGTTATTTCAGAAAAAGCTAACTATCTTACAGATCTTAGAGGTGCTTATTCTTTCTTGGTGGATACTAAGGCGAATAAAATTGAAAATCAAAAAAAGGCGATAGAGGAAGCTTATGGAGTGAAAGTAGCAGATGTAAGAACGATGATTTATGCACCGAAAATTTCTGCTAAATATACAAAGAAAGGACTTCAAATCGGTAAAACAAATAAGCTTAAAAAAGCTGTTGTAACTCTTGTAGAGGGAGAAGTTATCGATATTTTTTCAGTATAAAAAGAAATGCTTTTTAGTTATTTGTATTGCAAATAGCTAAAAGCTAATAATAATTAAAAATAATATAATATAATTAATTAAATAGTAATGTCTGTTAGAAAATTAAAACCTATCACCCCGGGACAGAGATTCAGAATTGTAAATAATTTTGAGGAAATTACTACAAATAAGCCAGAGAAATCTTTGGTTGTAGGTATTAAAAAAAGTCAGGAGGGCGTAACAACACAGGTAAAATGACGATGCGTTACACCGGAGGTGGACACAAAAAGAAATACAGAATTATTGACTTCAAGAGAAACAAATTTAATGTTGAAGCTGAAGTGTTATCTGTAGAGTATGACCCAAATAGAACTGCATTTATTGCACTTCTTCAATATGAAGATGGAGAGAAGAGATATATTATCGCTCCAAATGGTATTAAAGTTGGACAAAAAGTAGTTTCTGGGGAAAATGTGGAGCCTAATGTAGGTAATGCAATGAAATTGAGAAATATTCCATTAGGAACTATAATTTCTTGTATCGAAATGAGACCAGGACAAGGTGCTATCCTTGCAAGAAGTGCTGGTTCTTCGGCTCAACTTACTTCAAGAGATGGTAAATATGCTATTGTAAAACTCCCTTCTGGTGAATCAAGAATGATTCTTCTAGAATGTATTGCTATGATTGGAGCTGTGTCTAATGGTGATCATCAACTTACAGTATCAGGTAAAAGCAGGTAGAAGTAGATGGTTAGGTAGAAGACCGAGAACGAGAGCGGTTGTAATGAACCCAGTAGATCACCCAATGGGAGGTGGTGAAGGTCGTTCTTCTGGAGGACACCCAAGAAGTAGAAATGGAAAACCTGCTAAAGGTTATAAAACAAGAAAGAAAAATAAAGTGTCTAACCGTTACATCGTATCTAAAAGAAAAATAATTATGGCAAGATCACTTAAAAAAAGGACCTTTCATCGCACATCATTTAGATAAGAAGGTTCAGGCAAATATTGAATCTGGAAAGAAAACAGTTATTAAAACTTGGTCTAGAGCATCTATGATTTCTCCAGACTTCGTGGGGCAAACTATTGCAGTACATAATGGAAAAACTTTTGTTCCAGTATATGTAACTGAAAATATGGTAGGTCATAAGTTAGGCGAATTTTTCTCCGACAAGATCTTTTTAGAGGTCATGGTGGTAACAAAAAAATAAAGGAAGTAGATAATGGGAACAAGAAAAAGAGATAGTGCAATCGCAAGAAAAGAAGCAAGTAAAGATATTGTAAAAGCTTCGTTAAATAATTGTCCATCTTCTCCAAGAAAAATGAGACTTGTTGCTGATATTATCAGAGGAGAAAATGTAGATAAAGCACTCTATATACTTAAATATTCTAAGAAAGAAGCTTCTAATAAATTGGAAAAATTACTTCTTTCAGCAATAGCTAACTGGCAAGTGAAGAATGAAGGAGCTGATATTGAAGACGCGAACCTTATCGTGAAAGAGATTTATGTAGATAGTGCAAGACAGTTGAAAAAGATTGAGACCAGCACCACAAGGTAGAGGTTATAGAATCAGAAAAAGAAGTAACCACGTAACAATAATTTTTAGGTAATAAAGAAAAATTAATTAAGGTATGGGACAGAAGACAAATCCAATTGGTAACAGATTAGGTATCATCAGAGGATGGGATTCAAACTGGTTCGGTGGTAACGATTATGGAGACAAAATCGCAGAAGACTACAAAATCAGGAGATACCTTAATGCGAGATTATCTAAAGCAAATCTTTCAAGAATTTATATTGATAGAACGCTTAAGTTAGTTACTGTAACTATCACAACATCTAAGCCAGGACTTATCATTGGTAAAGGTGGTCAAGAGGTTGATAAATTAAAAGAGGAGTTAAAAAAACTTACTGGTAAAGAAGTTCAAATTAACATCCACGAGATTAGAAGACCTGAACTTGATGCAGTTTTAGTAGCTGATAATATTGCAAGACAGATTGAAAAATAGAATTTCTTATAGAAGAGCTGTGAAAATGGCAATTACTTCTACAATGAAAGCAGGAGCTGAAGGTATCAAAGTGATGATTTCTGGCCGTTTGAACGGAGCAGAGATGGCAAGAAGCGAATCTTTCAAAGAAGGAAGAATTCCATTATCAACTTTTAGAGCAGACATTGATTACAATTGGTCGGAAGCACATACAACCTATGGTAGATTAGGTGTTAAAGTATGGATTATGAAAGGTGAAGTATATGGAAAGAGAGACCTTTCTCCTCTTGCAGGACATCAGCAAAAAAAATCATCAAGAGGTGGTGATAGAGATGGTAGAAGAAAAAATAATAAGTAATAAAATTTTTAGATTGTTAAATTTTTGAATTTTAAATTACCGTTACTTTTTTTAAAAATATAAAAAAATCTAAAAATCTAAAGTCTAAAAATCTAAAAATTAAGTTATGTTACAACCAAAAAAAGAACCAAGTTTCGTCGCGTTCATAAGATGAAGATGAAAGGTAATGCTAATAGAGGTTCTCAATTAGCTTACGGAACATTCGGAATTAAAGCGATTGAAGGTGCTTGGATTACAGCAAGACAAATCGAAGCAGCACGTATCGCTGCAACGAGATATATGAAAAGGGAAGGACAGCTATGGATTAAAATTTTCCCAGATAAACCAATTACTAAAAAAAGCCAGCAGAAGTAAGGATGGGTAAAGGTAAAGGTGCAGTGGAATATTGGGTAGCTGTAGTTAAACCCAGTAGAGTAATGTTTGAGATAGGCGGAGTTCCTTACGAAGTAGCGAAAGAAGCTCTTAGACTTGCGGCTCAAAAAGCTTCCTGTGGTAACTAAATTCGTAGTCGCTAATGATTTTGTTAAACCTCAATAATCTTTTGAATAATGAAAAATACTGAAATTAAGAATTTAAGTGTAGAGGAACTTCAAAAATAAGTTGGCTGAAATTCAAGGGGAATATCAAAAATTGAGATTGGCTCATAATATCAGCCCTATTGAAAAATCCAATTCAAATCAGAGGTTTGAGAAAAAAACAATAGCTAGAATTAAGACTGAATTAACTAACAAACAATAATTTCATTTTTAAAAATGGAAAGAAATTTAAGAAAAGAAAGAATTGGGATTGTTTCCAGCAATAAAATGGAAAAAAACCATTGTTGTTAGTGAAACAACGAGAGTTAAGCACCCATTATATGGTAAATTTGTATTGAAAAACAAAAAAATATACCGCTCACGATGAGAAAAATGAGTGCAACGAAGGAGATAAGGTTCTTATCCAAGAAACAAGACCTTTGTCTAAGAATAAAAAGATGGAGATTAGTAAGAATCATTGAAAAAGCTAAGTAATGTTACAAACAGAATCAAGATTAAAAGTTGCTGATAATACAGGTGCAAAAGAGGTGCTTGTTATCAGAGTTCTCGGAGGAACGAGAAGAAGATATGCTTCAGTTGGTGATAAAATCGTAGTGACTATCAAAGATGCAACACCATCAGGAAATGCTAAAAAAAGGACAAGTTTCTAAGGCAGTAGTTGTAAGAACTAAAAAGGCTGTTAGAAGAAAAGATGGATCATATATTTCTTTTGATGATAACGCTTGTGTATTACTAAACGCTGCTGGAGAAATGAGAGGAACTCGTGTTTTTGGACCGGTTGCTCGTGAATTGAGAGATAAAGAGTATATGAAAATCATTTCATTAGCTCCTGAAGTACTTTAATTTTTAAATCAAAAAGAAAAATGGCAAAAGTTAAAATTAGAAGAGGAGATAATGTAATCGTTACTACAGGTAAAAAAATAAAGGTAGTAAAGGTGAAGTTATTGAAGTGATTAAAAAAGAAGGCAAAGATCCTAGAGTGGTGGTTGCAGGTGTAAATATTGTTAAAAAACACATTAAACCATCAGCTCAGAATCCACAAGGTGGGATTGTAGAAAGGGAAGCTTCTCTTCATATCTCAAATGTTGCTTTGATAGATAAGTATGGTAAAAGCAACGAGAATTGGGTATAAATTAGAAGGCGATAAGAAGGTAAGAGTTGCTAAAACAACCGGTGAAACTTTTTAATAAGTAAAGACAATGACATATATAGCAAGACCAAAAAAAGCATATAAAGAGAAAATTGTTCCTGCAATGATGGAAGAATTTGGGTATAAGTCTGTTATGCAGGTGCCTAAATTAGAGAAAATCGTTGTATCACAAGGTTTAGGAGCAGCTACTGCAGATAAGAAAATTGTTGATTATGCTGTTGAAGAGCTTACTGCAATTACAGGTCAAAAAAAGCAGTAGGAACAGTTTCTAAAAAAGATGAGGCATCTTTTAAATTAAGAAAAGGTATGCCAATCGGTGCAAAAGTTACTTTAAGAGCTGATAAAATGTATGAGTTCTTAGATAGATTGACATCTTCTGCACTTCCAAGAATTAGAGATTTCAATGGAATTAAAGCTGATGGATTTGATGGAAGAGGAAACTATAATTTGGGTATAACAGAACAAATTATTTTTCCTGAAATCGTAATTGATAAAGTGAAGAAAAATACAAGGTATGGATATTACTTTTGTTACATCAGCAAAAAAACTGATAAAGAAGCAAAAAGCATTATTAACACATTTCGGATTACCATTTAAAAAGAATTAATAAGAATGGCAAAAGAATCAATGAAAGCAAGAGAGCGTAAAAGAGAAGCTCTTGTTGCTAAATACGCTGCTAAAAGACAAGCTTTAAAAGAAGCTGGTGATTATGAGGCGCTGCAAAAACTCCCTAAAAAAATGCGTCTCCTGTAAGATTACACAACAGATGCAAACTCACAGGAAGACCGAGAGGTTATATGAGACTTTTGGTATTTCAAGGGTAACATTTAGAGAAATGGCCAATCAAGGTCTTATCCCAGGAGTTAAAAAAAGCAAGTTGGTAATAATTAATTTTTAATCAAGGTAATTAAGTTGATTATATCATAAATAGAGATGAGAGATTCAAGAATTATTTCTTGATTCTCGATTCTCAAAAATGATGATTTTTTTCAAAACTAATTATCATTAACCAATAATAATTAAATAAATGTTAACAGATCCAATTTCAGATTTCCTAACAAGAGTAAGGAACGCACAAAGCGCAGGCCATAAAGTGGTGGAAATTCCTGCATCAAAAAAATCAAAAAGGAGATTACTAAAATCTTATTTGATCAAGGGTATATTTTGAACTATAAGTTTGAAGAAAATACAGTTCAAGGTACTATTAAAAATAGCTTTAAAATACGATAAGAAAACTGGTAAGCCAGTAATTAAGAAGATTCAAAGAGCTTCTAAGCCTGGTTTAAGACAATATGCTGGTGCTGATGAGTTACCTAGAGTATTGAATGGTTTGGGTATTGCTGTTATTTCTACTTCAAAAAGGAGTAATGACAGATAAAAAAGGCTAGAGAAGAGAAAGTAGGTGGAGAAGTAATCTGCTATGTATATTAATTTTTAATTAAGAGGAAAATGTCAAGAATTGGTAAAGCAATTATAGCTATTCCTACTGGAGTTACTATCACAGAAGCAAGTGGAGTAGTAACAGTGAAAGGTCCGAAAGGAGAACTTTCTCAAGAATTAACGGGAGGAATTACTATTGAACAAAAAGAAGGAGAGCTAGTGGTAAATAGACCATCTGATTCTAAGCAACATAAAAGCACTTCATGGTCTTTATAGAGCTTTGATTAATAACATGGTTGTTGGAACATCACAAGGTTTTGAGAAGAAATTAGAACTTGTGGGAGTGGGGTATAGAGCATCTCATTCAGGTCAGAAATTGGAATTAGCTTTAGGATTCTCTCACGGTATTGTGATAGAATTGCCAAAAGAAATTTCAGTAAATACTGAAACTGAGAAGGGAAAAAACCCAATTATTACTTTAACATCGCATGATAAACAGCTTTTAGGTATGGTGTCTGCGAAGATTCGTTCGTTTAGAAAACCTGAACCTTATAAAGGAAAAGGTGTAAGATTCGTGGGTGAAAATGTTAGAAGAAAAGCTGGTAAATCTGCATAATAAATTTTAAGACAATGGCACTAAATAAATTAGAAAAAAGAAATAGAATTAAAAGAAGAGTTAGAGCAAAAATCTCTGGTTCTGCAGAATTGCCAAGATTATCTGTGTATAAAAAGTAATAAAGAAATTTACGCTCAGTTAATTGATGATCAAGTTGGTAAAACTTTAGTATCTGCTTCTTCAAGAGAAAAAAATGTTGATTCAAAGGGAACTAAAACAGAGATTTCTACTTTAGTAGGTAAAGTACTTGCAGAAAAAGCAAAAGCTGCTGGAATTGAGAAAGTAGTTTTTGATAGAAATGGTTTTGTATATCACGGAAGAATCAAGGCATTGGCTGATGGTGCAAGAGAAGGTGGACTTCAATTCTAATCAAAAAAATCGGAAAAATGTTAGGAATAGATAATATAGAAAGAGTAAAACCGGGAGGGTTAGAATTAAAGGATCGTCTCGTAGCTGTTAATAGAGTAACAAAAGTAACCAAAGGAGGTAGAACATTCAGTTTTTCTGCTATTGTAGTAGTTGGAGATGAGAATGGAGTAATTGGGTTTGGTTTAGGAAAATCTAAGGAAGTAGCATCTGCAATTGCAAAAAGCAGTAGAAGAGGCTAAGAAAAAAACTTAGTAAGAGTTCCTATTATGAACCATACGATTCCTCATGAAACATCTGCTAAATATGGTGGTGCGGATATATTCCTTAGACCAGCTTCTCACGGTACAGGACTTATCGCTGGGGGTGCTGTAAGAGCGGTATTAGAGTCTGCAGGAATCCACGATATTCTTTCAAAATCAAAAGGTTCTTCTAACCCACATAATGTTGTGAAAGCTACTTTCAAGGCATTATTGGATATTAGAAGACCTGAGGAGATAGCAAGATTGAGAGGAGTATCTTTAAGCAAAGTATTTAATGGTTAATAAAATTCGGAACAATGGCAACAATTAGAGTAAAACAAGTTAGAAGCGCTATTGGGAGAACTAAGACCCAAAAAAGAACGCTTGAAGCATTAGGACTCAGAAAACTTCACCAAGTTGTAGAACATGAAGCTACGCCTTCAATTCTTGGAATGGTAGCTGCGGTAAGTCATTTAGTTGAAGTTCAAAAATAGTTTTAATAATTAGATTTGGCGTTCGGAGGGAAAATTTTATTGATTCTTTGAACATCAAATTCTTAAATATCAATTTTAAAAAATGAATTTAAACAATATACAACCAGCAAAAGGTTCTACACACAATTCAAAGAGAGTGGGTAGAGGACAAGGAAGCGGAAAGGGTGGAACTTCTACAAAAAGGTCATAAAGGTCAGAAATCAAGATCAGGTTATTCTGAAAAAATTGGTTTTGAAGGAGGACAAATGCCTTTACAAAGAAGACTTCCAAAGTTTGGCTTCAAAAAAATGTGAATAAGAAAGAATATAAAGGAATTAATTTGGATACAATTCAGACACTAATTGAGAACAAGAATATTTCTGGTGAAATTACTAAGGATGTTTTTAATAGCAAATGGATTAGTATCTAAAAATGATCTTGTAAAAAAATATTAGGTAGAGGAGAGATCAGAACAGCAATTTCTATTTCTGCTGATAAATTTACAAAATCTGCTGAAGAATTAATTTCAAAAAGTAGGAGGTAAAAGCAATTATTTTATAATAATCTAAAAAAAGACGATATGAAGGGATTTATACAAACACTGAAAAATATATGGAGTTTAAAAGAATTAAAGGATAAAATTCTTTTTACTCTTGGTTTAGTATTAGTGTATAGATTTGCGTCATATATTTCTCTTCCTGCTATTAATATGGCAGAAGTCGGTAGTTTATTGGAACAATACAAAAACCAAGGAGGTAACCAGCAAGGAGCAGGTCTTCTTGGTTTGCTTTCGTCATTTACAGGAGGTGCGTTTAGCCGTGCATCTATTATGGCATTAGGTATTATGCCGTATATTTCGGCGTCCATCATTGTACAATTAATGGGGATGGCTATTCCTTATCTTCAAAAGTTGCAGAAGGATGGAGAGAGTGGTAGAAATACATTGAATCAAATAACAAGGTGGCTTACTATTGTTGTATGCTTAGTTCAGGCTCCCTCTTATTTGACTTCAATTACACAATATTTTTTACCATATAATCAATTCGCACAAGCATATTATGTGGATCCTAATTCATTTATGTTTTGGTTCCCAAGTATTGTAATCCTTGTTGCAGGGTCTTTATTTGCAATGTGGTTAGGTGAAAAAATAACAGATAAAGGGATAGGTAATGGTATATCTATTCTCATTATGGTGGGTATTTTGGCTGACTTACCTTCTGCTTTCCTACAGGAAGTTTCTACCCAAGCGGGTAAAGGAGGTTTAGGAAATGTAATGATACTCATTGAAGTGTTATTTTGGATGTTAGTGATTCTTTTGGCTATTATTCTTTCGGTAGCAGTAAGGAAAATACCTATCCAATATGTTAGTAGAGCCCACGCGAGAGGAGGTTCTGCTCGTTCTCTTCAACAAGGGGTGAGACAATGGATTCCGTTAAAAGTAAATGCAGCAGGGGTGATGCCAATTATCTTTGCACAAGCATTAATGTTTATTCCAGGACTATTAACAAATATTGACGAGAGTAATACATTTTTTGCAGGTTTCAAGAATGTTTTCAGTTGGCAGTATAACGTATTATTTGCTTTGTTGATTATTATATTTACTTTTTTTTACACAGCGATTACGATTCCAGTAAATCAAATGGCTGATGATTTGAAAAGAAATGGAGGATTAATACCTAAAATAAGACCCGGTAAAGACACATTAGACTATATTGATGATATTTTATCAAAAATAACTTTGCCAGGTTCGATTTTTTTAGCTACCTTTGCAGTCCTTCCTGCATTAGTCTTTGGAACTATTGTACAAACTGATAGATTTGCACTCTTTTTTGGGGGAACATCTCTATTGATTATGGTAGGAGTAATAATGGATACGGTTCAGCAGGTAAATACTTATCTACTAAATCATCATTATGATGGATTAATGCAATCTAAGTTATCAAGAACAAGTGGATTATAATATAATATGGCAAAACAAAAAAACATATTGAACAAGATGGCGTAATAATAGAGGCATTATCAAACGCTATGTTCCGTGTCGAATTAGAAAATGGACATATTTTAGTTGCTCATATTTCTGGTAAGATGAGAATGCATTATATTAAACTATTACCTGGGGATAAGGTGAAATTGGAGATGTCTCCGTATGACCTAACCAAAGGTAGAATAACATTTAGATATTAACGCTTATAAGGCAATAAATATGAAAGTTAGAGCATCAATTAAAAAAAGAAGTGCTGATTGTAAAATTGTACGAAGAAAAGGAGTACTATTTGTAATCAACAAGAAAAACCCAAAATTTAAACAAAGACAAGGTTAAGAATTAAATTATGGCGAGAATTTCAGGTATTGATTTACCAAAAAACAAGAGAGGCGTTATCGGTTTGACTTACATTTATGGTATTGGTAGAAGTACAGCTTCCCAAATACTTAAGGCAACTGGTATAAGCGAGGACAAGAAAAGTCAACGAATGGAATGACGATGACTTGGCAGCAATCAGAACTTATATCTCTGAGAATATTAAAGTAGAGGGAGAGCTTCGTTCTGAAATTCAATTGAACATCAAAAGATTGATGGATATTGGTTGCCAACGAGGAATACGTCACAGACTAGGATTACCTTTAAGAGGCCAAAGAACGAAAAAAACAATTCTAGAACCCGTAAAGGAAGAAGAAAAAAACTGTTGCTAACAAGAAAAAAAGCAAGTAAATAATCGTTAGGAATTATGGCAAAACAAACAAAAAGTAGTTAAAAAAAGAAAAGTAAAAGTAGAAGCGATTGGTGAAGCACATATCCAAGCGTCTTTTAATAACATTATTATTTCTTTAACGAATAAAAAAATGGAGAGGTTATCTCTTGGGCTTCTGCTGGTAAAAATGGGATTCAGAGGTTCTAAAAAGAATACTCCTTTTGCGGCTCAAATGGCAGCTGAAAATTGTGCAGCGGTAGCTCACGAAGCTGGTCTTAGAAGAGTTAAAGTATTTGTGAAAGGTCCAGGTGCAGGTAGAGAATCTGCAATCCGTTCTATTCACAATTCAGGAATTGAAGTTAGTGAAATCATTGATGTGACTCCGATGCCACACAATGGATGTAGACCACCAAAAAGAAGAAGAGTATAATATAACCTTGATTTGAGTGAGAAATATCTCATCAAGTCCTAAATTATAAGAAATAATGGCAAGATATATTGGACCTAAAACCAAGATTGCAAGAAAGTTTGGAGCAGCAATCTATGGTGATGATAAAAACTTTGAAAAAAAGAAGAAACCAACCTCCCTGGACAACATGGCCCAAACAAAAGAAGAGGTGCTAAGCGTTCTGAATATGCAGTGCAATTAGCTGAAAAACAAAAGGCTAAATACACATATGGTATTCTTGAAAGACAATTTGCTAATCTTTATGATAAAGCGACTCGTTCAAAAGGAGTAACAGGTGAGGTTCTTTTGCAATTATGTGAATCTAGATTAGATAATGTAGTGTATAGACTCGGTTTCGCTAAGACAAGAGCAGCTGCAAGACAGTTAGTTTCACATAGACACATTACTGTAAATGGAGAGGTGGTTAATATCCCATCTTACCTATTAAAAGCAGGCAATGTTGTTGCTGTAAGAGAAAAATCAAAATCATTAGATGTAGTTGCTGATGCATTGCTTTCAAGAGCTAACTATGAATGGTTACAATTTAATGACGAGAAAAAGGAAGGAATTTTCCTTTCTGCTCCTGAAAGAATTCAAATTCAGAGGATATAAAAGAAAATCTTATCGTCGAACTATATTCTAAATAATCTATTAATTAAATTTTTTTGCTCAACCTAACAATATGGCAATTTTACAATTCATTAAACCCGATAAAGTAATACTCCTTAACTCTGATAATTTTAAAGGTAAGTTTGAGTTTAGACCTTTGGAACCAGGTTATGGAATTACTATCGGAAATGCATTAAGAAGGGTGCTTCTTTCTTCTCTGGAAGGATATGCTATTTCATCTATCAAAATTGAAGGTGTAGAGCACGAATTTTCAACAATTTCTGGTGTAATTGAAGATGTAACGGAGATTATACTAAACTTGAAACAAGTAAGATTTAAAGCTAAATCTGAAAATCAAGCTAATGAACATGCATCCGTAAAAATCTATGGTAAAGAGGTGATTACGGCTGGTGATTTAGAAAGTGGATTAGATGGTTTTGAAATTATTAATAAAGATCTTGTAATCTGTAATCTTGATAAATCTATAACCTTTGAAATTGCATTTAATGTAGAAAAAGGTAGAGGATATGTTTCATCAGAGCAAAATAAATCAAATAATGCTCCTATTGGGACTATAGCAATAGATTCTATCTTTACACCAATTAAGAAGGTACAGTTCGCTGTTGAAGATTATCGTGTGGAGCAAAAGACAGACTATAATAAGCTGATTTTAGATATTGAAACTGATGGGTCTATTACCCCTCAAAATGCTTTTAACAGAAGCTTCTAAGATATTAATTTATCACTTTATGTTATTCTCAGATGAGAGAATTACATTAGAAACAGAATCTGCAAAGGCATCTATTCAATACGATGAGGAAACTTTACACATAAGACAACTATTGAAGTCTAAATTGGCAGATATGGATTTATCTGTAAGAGCATTGAATTGCTTGAAGGCGGCAGAGGTAGAAACTCTTGGTGAGTTGGTTTCTTATAGTAAGTCTGATTTGATGAAATTTAGAAATTTCGGTAAGAAATCTTTAACAGAGTTAGAAGAGTTAGTGAACTCTAAGAATCTTAACTTCGGTTTTGACGTAGCAAAATATAAATTAGACGCTGATAATTAATAAAAAATGAGACACGGTAAAAAAAATAATCATTTAGGAAGAACAGCTTCTCATAGAAGTGCGTTACTTGCAAATTTAGCTTGTTCTCTTATTGAGCATAAAAGAATCAACACTACTGTTGCAAAAGCGAAAGCTTTGAGAGTATATGTTGAACCGCTTCTTACTAAGGCAAAAGAAGATACTACACATAACAGAAGAACAGTTTTCTCTTACTTACAAAATAAGTATGTTGTAACTGAACTTTTTAGAACAATCGCTCCTAAGATTGCAGAAAGAAATGGTGGTTATACGAGAATCATCAAAACTGGATTCAGACAAGGAGATGCGGCTGATACTGCAATGATTGAACTAGTAGATTTCAATGAGCTTTATAATCCGAAAGCGGAAGAGAAGAAAGCAACAAGAAGAAGTAGAAGATCAACTACTAAAAAAGCAGAAACACCTGCTGAAACAGAAGTAGTAGAAAATTCTGCTGAGTAATAATAAATGAATACCCTCTCAATAATATGAGAGGGTATTTTGTATCCTTATTTTATTATTAGAAAAAAAGTATATAGTATATTTTTATGTATTATTTGCTATATTTGCAAGATTTTATTAATAAAATAGCTCTTATGAGAAGAAATATTGTGGCAGGTAATTGGAAAAATGAATAAAAATTTTCAAGATGCCGAAACATTAATGCTCCAGTTAGCAGATTATATGGCTAATAATTCTACGAACTGTGAAGTCTATATTGCACCACCATCGATATATCTTACGATGGCAAAGAATATCTTTATTCAAGACGAAATAAGTATATTATCACAAGATATCTCTGAACACGAGGTGGGTGCATATACAGGTGAAATTTCAGCGGAAATGATTCGCTCGTTTGGTGGGCATGGGAGTATTGTTGCTCATTCTGAGAGAAGACAATATCATGGAGAAACAAACCCTGTGGCAAATAAAAAAATAAAATCCTTACTAAGTGCAGGGATTATTCCTATCTATTGTAATGGTGAGACATTAGACCAACGAAAATCTAACCAATATTTTAATGTGATAAAAACACAAATTGAAGAAGCACTCTTTGACCTTTCTCCTGAAGAAATAAAAAAAGTGGTGATAGCTTATGAACCTGTGTGGGCTATTGGTACAGGAGAGACTGCCACACCTGCCCAGGCGCAAGAAATACATGCTTTCATAAGGAAATTGATAGAAAAATAAGTATGGAAAAGAGGTTGCTAATGAAGTATCTATTCTCTATGGAGGTTCAGTGAAGCCAGAGAATGCTAAGGAAATTTTTTCTCAACCCGATATTGATGGTGGATTGATTGGTGGAGCTTCTCTAAAAATAGAAGATTTTACAAAAAAATTATAGAAGCTTTTTAATAATTAATTTTAAGAAAAAAATGACAACATATTTAGAGTTTGATTTCAAAATAAATCCTGTCCAGCCGTGGAGTGAAATTCTAATGGCAGAACTAATAGAAATAGGATTTGATAGTTTTACTGAAGAGTATGATGGCATTTTAGGGTATATTCCTGAAGAACTTTTTAGTGAAGATGCGCTCAAGTCCATACCATTGATGAATAATCCAGATGTGGAAATATCATACTCCTTTGCTCTGATGCCGAATATTAATTGGAATGAAGAATGGGAAAAACTTTACTCCGATAAATGTTGAAAACAAGGTTCTTATCAGAGCAGAGTTTCATCAAGAAAATCCAAACCTCCACGAGATTATTATTCAGCCCAAAATGTCCTTTGGAACGGGGCATCATCCTACTACCCATCTAATGATTCAACAAATGTTGGATATGGATTTTATGGATAAAAAGGTATTGGATATGGGGTGTGGAACTTCCGTCTTGGGGATTTTTGCAAAACAAAAAGATGCTTCGGAGGTTGTAGCAATTGATATTGACGAATGGTCAGTTGAGAATTCCATAGAAAAATGCAGAACGAAATAATGTGAAGCTTAGAATCTCGCAAGGAACAGCCGATAATCTTGGTGGCGAAGATTTTTGATATTATTTTTAGCAAATATTAATAGAAATATTTTTGATTTCTGATATACCAACGTATGTTTCTGTTTTGAGAGATAAAGGTAAATTATTACTCTCAGGTCTATGTTTTTTTGATGTTGAAGATATTTTTAGAAGTATGTGATAAACAAGGACTTAGATTGATAAATAAACAACAAAGAGAGGAGTGGTGTAGTCTACTTTTAGAGAAATAAAATTAAATCTCAAATATATAAATTAATAAATTAATAAAATGAGTAAAAAAATATTATTTGCTGTAATGATAGCCTTATTTATTCAATCTTGTAATAGGGATGATAAAAAAATTCTTCAAAAAATAGGAGAAAAGGAGGTAGAAAAGTCTTGCAGAGCAAAATACCAATGATGATAAAGCAATAGAAAAATATCTAGATGAGCATTATTTAAATAGCCAAGGAGTAGTTACTAAATTCGATAAAACAGATACTCGTGATGATAATGAAAAAAAATTAAGCGATTTGAACCCCAAGAAATTGGAAAATGGTATTATCATCATTAAGAGAGAAAAAGCACAACCTGCCAATGGAAAAACTATTGGAGCAACGGATATTTTGCATATAATGACAAAAACGCAGACTTTTCTTTCTCAAAAGGAGGCATCAGGGAATGTTTCATATACTTCGGAATTGAATTTTGTAAATACCATCGATGCAAGTGGGGTTCCCAAAAAAGACCCGTATTATTACTATGTGAATCAATCAGTATTGGATAAAGCAACAACCAATGATGCTAAGAAAAGAAGTTATTACGAAATAGAAGGCTTTCAAGAGGGTTTGAAGGAATTCAAGGCATTTGATAAAAGTGATAATGAGGGATACAATTTGCAAGGAGTGATTATCGTACCATCAAGACTTGCTTATGCCAGAGACCCACATTATTTGGGGAATATTTAGGAATAGAAATTTTTGTGTTTAATTTCCAAATTTATAAGGCTGAAACGAGATAAAACATATAACCTCTAATTAATAATTGTTAGAGGTTATTTTATTGATTATTAAACAAATACAATGAGAATAGATAAATTTTTTTGTGGAGTGTAAGGATTTATAAAACGCGTTCCATTGCTACTGATGAAATATAGAGTGAGTATTGGAGGGCAATTTGCAAAAGCATCAAAAGAAGTGAAGCAAGGGGATACTATTTTTATCAAAAAAATCAAATTGAACTAAAAATAAAAATCCTACAAATTCCAAAATCTCGGCTAGGAGCCAAACTCGTTCCCGAATATATTCAAGACCAAACAGATAAAGAGCAATACGAAATTCTGCGAATGAAACGTTTGGAACAAAAACTACTATCGAGCCAAAGGTGAAGGAAGACCAACTAAAAAAGATAGAAGGGACCTAGGTGAGTTTATAGAAAATGAGATTTCAACTTCATCATTATCAACAGATTGGGATGATTTTTTCACTACTATTGATGATGAGGAAGATGTAGATGATTAATAATTTCTGCGACAATTTCTTCGGGAGTCTTGTGGTCGGTATCTATAATTATTTGGCATTTGTTGTAGAATGGTCCCCTCTCAAACAGATGCTTGGCAATGAATTCTGCTAAATCTTCATCCTTAATATGAGCAATTAAGGGGCGTTTATTTTTGTTGGCTGAAAGCCGTTGGCAAAGTGTCCTTACCGAAGTTCGCAAGTAAATGGAGATTGATTTTTTTATTGATAGTATCAATATTATCATAATAAATAGGAGTACCGCCTCCCAAACTCAGGATACAATTTTTCTTCGGTTTGTAGTAGGGTATGTAGTATTTCTTTTTCATTTTTTCTGAAAAATACTTCACCTTTTTTCTCAAAAATTTCGGTAATGGTCATACCTATCTGAGAAGATATAGTTTTGTCTATGTCAAAAAGTTTATAATTTATCTTTTTTTACTTAATAGGTTAGAAATGTGTGATTTACCGCTACCCATATACCCGCAGATGGAAATAATCATATTTTTTTATACAAAAAGTGCGAAAAAATTTGGATATATATAAAAAGTTGTATCTTTGCACCACTTTTTAACGGAAGTTAAAAAGGAGACTCGGTAGCTCAGCTGGTAGAGCAATACACTTTTTAATGTATGGGTCCCGGGTTCGAATCCCAGCCGAGTCACATTTTTTTAGCCTGTGTGGTGAAATTGGTGAGACACGCCATCTTGAGGGGTGGTATCCTTAAGGATGTGCTGGTTCGAGTCCAGTCGCAGGCACAGAAAAATAAAAAAATGACTCGGTAGCTCAGCTGGTAGAGCAATACACTTTTAATGTATGGGTCCCGGGTTCGAATCCCAGCCGAGTCACAAAAATTGCTTAAAAGTAAATTTTTTTCATATTAATATTTTGTGATTTGGTGTTTTAAGAGTCTTCATTAGAGGACTCTTGATTCATATAATAACCCTTTCTTTTTTTAGAAAGGGTTATTGGTTTTATTCGTTGGTATTAGTTTTAAATAGAGAAAAATTAATATTTCCATATTTACGAGTATCTGTAATGTTAGGGTGGGATAGTTTTTAAACGGCTATTATATTCCAATACGAAAATACCATTTTTCCTTAATGTATTCATTTTCAAGAACCAAATTTATTAATTCGTGATATTTATTTTCGTCGGTTTCGTCAAAAGGTGCATCAGCAAAAAAATGATATCATATTGTTTCTTTTTTTGCGGTTTTTTTAGCCAATCATAGACATCACCTTTTTTTGTAGATTGATTTGTGATATCATTTCTAGTTGCTTTGCTGTACTATGGATGAATGCTGTATGTTTAGGATTTATTTCTACGGAAGTAATATCTTGGCAGTATCTTGATGCAAATTCTAAGGTAATAGAGCCAATACCAGCAAATAAATCTAGCACGGAGCAGTATTCTAAATCGTATCTATTTTCCAAAAATGCTAAACAGAGCTTCTTTTGCAAAAATCGGTCGTAGGGCGAACTATAAAAGTGTTTTTGGGGCAGATATTTTTTTGCTTTCCATTGCCCAGAGATGATTCTAAACATATTATTTTTTTGCAAAGATAATTTTTAATATGTTTTGTATTTATCAAAAAAAGTAATATATTTGCAAAAATCAATTTAAGAGAAATATCGTAGAACACCTTATAATATTTAAGTAATGAAAAGAACATTCCAACCATCGGAGAGAAAGAAAAAGAAACAAGCACGGATTTAGAGAGAGAATGTCCACGCCGAACGGAAGAAGAGTTTTGGCTGCAAGAAGAGCAAAAGGGCAGAAAAAAAGATTAACTGTTAGTGTATCAAGAGCTAAGAGATAATCTATAAAAATATGAAAAAAATATGGGTGCTTAGGATTTTTTTCTAAGCATTTTTTTGTTGTTAAAAAAAGTATTAAAGTTTTTTTGGCTGTCCCAAATCTTTTGAGTATTTTTTTGGCTAGAATAAAAAAACAAAAATAATTTTTAATTATCAACTCTAAAAAAATAAAAATTATGCCACATAAGAATGATTTCGGAAATGAGATAATTACCCTTTCTGATGCAAAAATTGTCCAAAAAAATTTCACAGTGCTAAGCAATGTAAATCTAACAATACAAAAAGGTGAATTTTGCTATCTCATTGGTAAAACAGGTTCTGGAAAGTCTTCTTTACTGAAAACTATTTATGGGCATATTCCTTTGGGAGCAGGACAAGGGACTGTGGTAGGATTTGATTTATCTAAGCTCCGTCCATCGGATATACCGAACCTTAGGAGAAAATTAGGTATCGTATTTCAAGATTTTCAGTTATTATCTGATAGAAGTGTTGAGAAAAATCTAAGATTCGTCTTGGAAGCCACAGGTTGGAAACATAAACACGAGATAGAAAATCGTATAGACGAGGTACTGGATAGCGTTGGTATGAAATCTAAAAAACACAAAATGCCTCACGAGCTTTCGGGAGGAGAACAGCAGAGGGTGGCTATTGCACGAGCTTTGCTTAATCATCCGAAACTTATATTGGCAGACGAGCCTACGGGAAATCTAGACCCTGAGACTTCTAATGAAATTATGGAACTCCTAAAAAGAGTCGCTCACGAGAATGATGCTGCCGTTATTATGGCCACTCACGATTATCATATGATACAAAATTTCCCTGGTGAGGCTATCAAATGTGAGGACGGAAAGGTATCTGTATTAGAGACCGCAGAACTATTTGAATAAATGAAAATCTTTTGTAGCTTGTAAATATTGCTCCGAGAATTGTCTCGGAGCTTTTTCTATAATGAAGGTTTCCACTTTGGGGGATAGAGAATTTTTTGAAAACTCTAAAATATTCCGCCGAAGTGTTCCACCAGCAATCCCATAAATATCAATTTTTTTCTGGTGAGGTATAATTGATGTTCTTTGCTTAGGTTAATGAATTTTGCTCTTTTATCAGCGGGGATAATTACTGAGAAAATACCATCAACAGAAAGAATTTTGGCGGTATTACATATTAAATCTGAGAAGTCAAGTTCTATTCTCTGCCGTGCTAAGATATCCTTTGTGGAGGAGTTAGCATCAAAAATAGGGTGGGTTAGATACTACGAAATCAAACTTATCACTATTATCAAAAGTTTTAAAATCTTTTACAAAAAGCCTTTAAACGCTCTTTAAACGGGGCGTTCTCAAAAATTTTCCCTTGCCAAGCCCACTGCTTCGGGGTTAATGTCAATTGCTGTTATGTTGGCTTCCGAGTTTCTTTGGGCGAGCATTAGGGAGATGATACCTGTCCCAGTGCCTATTTCCAAAATATTTTGTTTGCCAAAGACGCCTGCTAATGCTCCCAGAAGCACGGCATCGGTGCCGATGCGGAATACTTTTTCGGATTGGTTAATATTAAATTGTTTGAAAGAGAAAGGCTTCATCAAGGATTTTTAGAGTTAGACGGGTCTTTGAGAAAATTGTTTTTTCAGTAGTTTGGAGATATATTTTCCGATGATGTCAAATTCCAAATTGACGATATCTCCTGGGTGTAGGCAGTGCATATTGGTATGCTCCCAAGTGTAGGGGATAATAGCCACGGAGAATTGGTCTTTTCCAGAGTGTGCTACGGTGAGGCTTACTCCGTTGATGGTGATAGAGCCTTGTGGCACGGTGGTATATTCATCAGTTTCGTGATATTCTATGGTGATGTAGTGGCTTCCGTCTTTGTCTTCAATACTTTTCACGATGCCTGTTTTATCGATATGTCCTTGTACGATATGTCCGTCTAATCTACCGCCCATTTGGGTGCATCGTTCTATATTTACTTCGGTGCCGATGTTCCATTTTCCGAGGTTGGTTTTTAGGAGGGTTTCGTCTATGGCGGTTACTTTGTAGGTGTCGTCCATTACTTTGGTTACGGTCAAGCAGCAACCGTTGTGGGCTACGCTTTGGTCTATTTTTCAGTGATGAGGCGAATGGGCATTTTAGCGTGAAGTGGATATTACTTCCGTCGATTTCTATATTTTTGTATGGTGCCGATGGCTTCTACGATTCCTGTGAACATATTTTTCTATTTTTAAGCAAAGATAAGCATTCTTTTATCGATAATCATTAATAATTCGTTATATTTGCCTGAAACTTAAAAAGGATAAAAAAGAAAATAAAAATAGATGCCTGAAAATTTGCATAACTTATTGAAAAATCCGTATCTTTGATACACTGAAGGCGTTCAGCGTTCAGCGTTCAGCGTTCAGCGTTCAGCGTTCAGCGTTCAGCGTTCAGCGTTCAGCGTTCAGCGTTCAGCGTTCAGCGTTCAGCGTTCAGCGTTCAGCGTTCAGCGTTCAGCGTTCAGCGTTCTAGCAGATAAGAGACCTTGTACTAACATATCATCAGAACTCCACGGGAGGCGCCTTATGGCGTTTCTCGTGGAGATTTTTTATGCCCATATCTACGGCTTTTTGGCAATACAAAAACATCAAAAAAACTACTACGCTATGAGCCAAATAAAAATCTAAAAAAACGCGTAGCAGACCACGGAGAGGTGCTTACCAATGAGAGAGAAGTAAAAAGCAATGGTAGATTTAGTTTGGGACAAATTCCCAAAAGATAAAAAAACTTACTACAACTTATTTCGAGCCTTCTTGTGGTACAGGTAATTTCCTCGTGGAGATACTCAAAAGAAAACTAAAAATCCTCCCTACATCTAAACGCAAGCAAGACGCTCACGATTGTTATCTAATATTACTCGTGGGGAGTATCTATGGAATAGAACTCTTGGAGGATAATACCAATGAGTGCCGAGAGAGATTATTCGCCATTGTGAAAGATTATTATCACGAGTATTATCCTAAGGTAAATCACCGAAGTAAATACTATAAAAACCTAATGAAGGCCATAGAAATCGTGATAATACAAAAATATTAAGTGTGGCAACACCTTAGAAGATACCAATAAAATGATTTTTACTTTTTGGAAATATGAGCCTAAGAACCAAATAAGTAGAATAAAACAATCCTTAGCAAGCATTATTTCATCACAAAAGAAAAAGGATGAGTCGGAGCTATTCTCCAATGAAGATTCCCAACCACCCGAGACATTCGGGGCGGTATCCTATGAGGAGATAATAAACATAGAAGACATACCCGAAACAGAGAAAAATCTAATAACAGAATACCGAAAAAATAAAAAATAACACACAATGAGTTTCTACGAAAAAGACCATTTCCCCGATATACTAAATTGTCTCGCAAATCTGAGCAGTGACGAGGTTTTCACACCACCGAACATTGCCAATAAGATGCTGGACCTACTACCGCAAGAGTTATTTACTAACCCTAATAGCAAGTTCCTCGACCCATTCTCTAAGTCTGGTGTATTCCTAAGAGAAATAGCAAAAAGACTACTGAAAGGCCTCGAAACACAAATACCAAACCTCCAAGAACGCATAGACCACATTATGCACCGCCAGCTATATGGAATAGGCATCACGGAGCTTACGGCTCTAATGTCACGGCGGACGCTATACTGCTCTGCTCGTGCTAATGGAAAACATTCCGTAGCCAAGTTCTCAGACGAAAGCGGAAATATATTCTTCGAAGAAATACCGCACACTTGGGACAACGCAGGAAAATGTACCTACTGCGGAGTAAATAAAAAAGACTTTGGCGACGAGGCGAGAGAAGGTCTCTCTACTCACGCATACCCATTTATCCACAACAAAAACCCATACAAACATATGAATTTCGATGTCATTATAGGAAACCCACCATACCAAATGAATGTAGGTGTTGAGAAAAAAAACTTTGCTATTGCTATCTATCATAAATTTATCCAGCAAGCAAAACAACTCAATCCCAAATATCTTTGTATGATTGTTCCAAGCCGTTGGTTTTCCGGAGGTAGAGGATTAGATGAGTTCCGTAATGAAATGCTCAGTGATAGAAGACTAAAAGAAATACACGACCACTCTAATGCATCGGATGTATTCCCAGGTGTGGAAATAAAAGGAGGAGTGAATTATTTCCTTTGGCAAAATGGTTATGAGGGAGATTGTCTCATAAAAACCTATAACGACGGACAATGTATATCCGAAATGACAAGACCACTAAAAGAAGAAGGAGCAGATATACTCATTAGGGATAATCAAGCCATCAGTATTTATCATAAAGTAAGAAATTTTAAGGAAAAAAAGTTTTTTTCTGAAATTGTGAGTGTTCAAACACCTTTTGGGTTATTATCTTCCTTCAAATCTTACAAAAAAGAGCCATTCAAAGATGCTGTGAAAATTTATGTAAATGGTGGGATAGGTTATGTAAAAAGAGAAGATATTCCATTGGTAAAGAATACTTCCGAACCAAGAGACAAAGCACCATTACTCATAGAAAATAAATTAATTGATGTTCATAAGGTAATTGTTCCCAAGGCAATAGGTTCAGGTAATTCACAAGAAGATTTAGTCAAACCTATCTATGCAGAGCCTAATTCTTGTTGTACCCAAACTTACTTGGTAATAGGTCCTTTTACAAATAAAGAACAATGCGAGAATGTAATGTCTTATATCAAGACGAAATTTTTCCATTTTATGTTAGGGTTAAAAAAATTACGCAAGATGGAATGAGAGGAGTTTATCAATTTGTTCCTCAGCAGGATTTTTCCAAACCTTGGACGGACGAGGAACTTTACAAAAAATATAAACTCACGGAGGAGGAAATCGCCTATATAGAGACAATGGTGAGACCTATGGAGTAAAACGAATAAATATCGGCATAGGAGATTGCCGTAAAGAAAATTCTCTTTATGTATGTTCTTTTGTCTTGACACAAAAGAACGAAAAGGTCAAGGCTGTGGCACCTACGGCTAAAAATTAGTTTCAATTCCTAAACCTTCCCCAACTCGCTACCGCTCGGACAAGGGAAGATTTTTAACGGAATTTCAATTAATTTTCTTGACGCCTGCGGTCCCAATGCCGAGATATTGGGATTAACTTTGAGATTGGCATAGGAGATTGCCGTAAAGAAAAATTCCTCTTTTTGTATGTTCTTTTGTCTTGACACAAAAAGAACCAAAAAGGTCAAGGCTGTGGCACCTACGGCTAAAAATTAGTTTCAATTCCTAAACCTTCCCCAACTCGCTACCGCTCGGACAAGGGAAGATTTTTAACGGAATTTCAATTAATTTTCTTGACGCCTGCGGTCCCAATGCCGAGATATTGGGATTAACTTTGAGACTGATTTAAAAAGCTGGCATAGGGAGATTGCCGTAAAGAAAAATCGGAACTTTGAGGGTGAAGAAATTCCCATTGTTTGAGCGTAGCGAGTTCTGGGGAATTTTACCGAAAAGGTCAGATTTTTAGGCTAAATCTCCTCGAGCCTTGACTTTTGGGTTCTTTTGTGTCAAGACAAAAGAACAATAAAAAAAGTAGAAAAAGTAGAAAAATTGAACCGATTAGATAGAAAAATTGAACCGATTAAGTGAAAAAAACTGAACCGATTAAGTGAAAAAAACTGAACCGATTAAGTGAAAAAAATCGAACCGATTAAGTAGAAAATTGAACTGATTAAGTAGAAAAATCGAAATAATTAGGTAAAAAAACCTAAATAATTAAGTGGAAAACCTAAATGATTAGGTAGAAAAATCGAAATAATTAAGTAAAACACCTAAAAATTAATAAAAAAATCATTAATTAAAATGGAAAGATTCCCCCAAAACCGCATACCGCGAATCTATGCCTATACCGACGAGCATTTTTCCCGATATGCTCAAAATAGGTTATACCAATAGAACCGCCATAGAACGCATAAAAGAGCAATATCCTATAAAACAACCTCGCCAGACTTGGGAACTCATATTGGATATCATCGCCCTCCGCAACGATGGCACCTACTATACCGACCACAATATCCACAAGAGATTAGAGAATAAAGGATTCCACCGCGAGGAAGGAGAGTGGTTCCGTTGTACCTTGAAAGACTTAGAGGCCGTAATCATAGAAGAAAAAACAGGCATCAAAAACCACGAAAATAGAAACCTATCCTTTGAGATGAGACCCGAACAAAGGGAGGCCGTGGAGCGTACTGCAGAATATTTCAACTCTTATACGGATGATACCCACGCCACACATTTCCTCTGGAATGCTAAGATGAGGTTCGGGAAAACATTCGCAGCGTACCAACTTGCCCTAAAAATGGGCTGGACAAAGGTGCTGGTGCTTACCTTCAAACCCGCTGTAATGAGTGCTTGGCGAGAAGACCTAAAAGGGCATATAGACTTCCAAAATTGGCAATTCGTCTCCAACAAAGAGGAAGACCTCAGCCCTGAGGAACTGGATAGAAGTAAGCCTTTCGTGTATTTTTGGCTCCTTCCAAGACCACCTCGGCCACGATAAAAAAATCAGGCGGTATGAAATCCAAAAACAAATGGGTACATAATGAAAAATGGGACTGCGTAATCTTCGACGAATACCACTTCGGAGCGTGGCGAGAAAAGTCCAAAAAACTCTTCGACACCGGTAACAAAGACCTCGAAGAAAAAAAACAATTAGATGCCGAGCGAAAAGAACGAAAAGAATTAGACACCGAAGAATTAGGGACTGAAAGAAACAGAGGATTTAATTAATTATTTCGACGAGAGGAGCCTCCCCATCAATACCAAACACTATCTCTATCTATCGGGGACGCCATTCCGTGCCATCGCCGATGGTGAGTTCATAGAACAACAAATCTATAACTGGACTTACTCCGACGAGCAAACCGCAAAAAATAATTGGAAAGGCGACGACAACCCCTATGCCTCCCTACCCAAAAATGATGATGATGACCTACCAACTCCCCGAGGAAATACAAAAAAATCGCCGAAAAGGGAGAGTTCAACGAGTTTGACCTTAATGAATTTTTCTCCGCAATGGGCAAGGGCGACACGGCAACCTTCAAACACGAAAACGATGTGCAGAAGTGGCTTAGCATTATCCGTGGGCAATTTGTAACCACCATAGAGAGCGACCTAAAACAAAGGGAAAAATAAAAAAACCATTGATGCCGTTTTCCGATAGCCGACTGCTGGGGATATTGCAACATACCTTCTGGTTCCTGCCCAATGTAGCCTCTTGTAATGCAATGAAAAATCTGCTGAAAAAGCCACAAAATACCTTCTTCCACGATTACGAAATAATCGTCTGTGCAGGAGAACAAGTAGGCGTAGGGCAAGAAGCCTACAAATACACCAAAAAGAAAATGGAAAAAGATGGCAAAAATCCATTGGAAACAAAGAGTATCACCCTCTCCTGTGGGAAACTTACTACGGGAGTATCGGTACCTCCTTGGTCGGGGGATATTAATGCTGAGAAACACTACCAGCCCAGAGACATATTTCCAAACAATATTCAGAGTACAAACACCTTGGACAATAAAAAATCCTAATGGCAAAACTCCCAATGAGCAAGTGATTATTAAAAACGAATGTTATGTTTTTGACTTTGCACCCAATAGGGCTCTCAATCAATTAGTGAAATATGCTGATAAACTGAGTATAGATAAATACTCTAAAGCCGAGGATAGAGTAGAAGAATTGCTAAATTTCTTACCAGTATTATCTTATGATGGTAATGTGATGGTAGAGGTGAAGGCCGCCGATATATTGGATATGGTGGTGCAAGGGATTTCCTCTACGCTATTGGCAAGGAGATGGGAGTCTGCACTACTCGTCAATGTAGATAATAATACCTTATCAAGGTTATTAAGCAACGAAGAGGCAATTAGGGCTTTGGAAAGTATCGAGGGATTCCGTGGTGTGAAACAAGATATGGAGACCATCATAAGTAAATCCGAAGCAGTGAAAAATACACGAAAAGAATTTGCCAATTCAGATAAAGAAATAGATAAAGAGACCAAAAAAACGCTCAGCGATGATGAAAAGGAATATAAAAGTAAGAGAAAGGTAATCCAAGAAAAACTCATAAAATTTGCTACCAGAATACCTATCTTTATGTATCTATCCGAGCATAGAGAGCAAACTCTTGATGAGGTGATAACCCATTTAGAACCTGACCTCTTTAAGAAGGTAACAGGGATATCCGTAGGCGATTTTGAAATCTTGAAAAAGATAGGCGTATTCCATAATGAAAATATGAACGATGCCGTACTGAAATTCAAATACAGCGAAGATGCTTCCCTCGCCTACACTGGAAAAGAAGCCTATGAAGGACTGAGAAAAATTGGGGGCTTTAATAAGGTTTTTGACAGAGTTGAAGATATTATTCCTGCTGAATGAACAGAGCATAAATAGCCAAAATACTTCCTTAGCACAAGGGAGTATTTTTTGTTTATCCCCAAAAATGTGAATAAAATTATGGATAAACTAGTGTATAAGTATGTGGATAACCCTGTGGATAGCAGTTTTTTCAAAAAAAAGAAAAAAACAAAATAACTTCTAATGGAGAGTAAAATGCCATTTATCCCCCAAAAAGTGGATAAACTTGTGAGTAACCTTGTGTATAAGTATGTGAATAACCCTAAAACAACAGAAAAAAACTCATCAAAAATATAAAAAAAGTATTATCTTTGTAATAAATTAGCACGAATTAATGAATTCACAAGAAAGAAAAAAATAAGAGTAGGGATTTCGGTAGGGGATTTCAATGGTATTGGCCCCTGAGATTATTATGAAAATGCCTTAGCCATAAGTCTATCACAGATTTTTTTACTCCGGTTATTTTTCGGCTCTGGAAAAATTATTTACTTATCAAAAAAATGTCTTTAAACTTAATATTAATTTCAACTATATTACTACCCCTCAGCAGGCACAAGATGGGAAACTCAATATGGTGAATCTATGGAAAGATAATGTGAATATTGACTTTGGTACTCCCACAGAGGAATCTACCAAAATGGCGATAGACTCCCTAAATGCCGCCACAGAAGCCCTAATGAAACACGAAATAGATGTTTTGGTAACGGCACCCATCAACAAAGATGAAATGCTGAAACACGGATTCCAACATATGGGGCACACCACTTATTTTGAAGAAAAAATTCGGCAAACGCGGATTGATGTTTTTGGTAGCAGATGAACTGAGAGTGGCTGTATCTACTCACCATATTCCGATATCAAAAAAATTTCGGAAAAATATTACCAAAGAAAAAAATACAAAAAAACAAATCCGATTACTGGATAATTGTCTAAAAGAGGATTTCTGCATACAACGACCAAAAATTGCTGTACTCGGCCTTAACCCACATGCGGGCGATGGTGGAACAATCGGAACTGAAGAAAAAGAAATAATTATTCCCGCTATTGAGATGCTGAATAATGAGGGAATTTTGACATTTGGCCCCTTTCCAGCCGATAGTTTTTTTCAACCAGACAAATACTGCGGTTATGACGCTGTCTTAGCAATGTATCACGACCAGGGATTGGCACCATTCAAGACTCTCGCCTACGAAAGAGGAGTGAATTATACCGCTGGAATGCCTTATATAAGAACTTCCCCAGACCACGGCACTGCCTACGATATTGCTGGGAAAAACTTGGCCGACCATAATAGTTTTATGGAGGCTATCTTCACAGCAGTGAAACTTTATAAAAATCGTACAGAATATCAGCATTTAGTGGCCAATCAACTTAAAAAGTCTAATATAAAAGACACAGGCCTAGATGAGGACCTGCCGATGGAATAATTCCAAAGTACTAAAAATTTAGTATATTTGCATCATTATGGCACAGATTATGGCTATTGATTACGGAAAGGCAAGGACAGGAATTGCCGTTACCGATGATATGCAGATTATAGCAAGTGGATTGGATACGATACCGACCCCAAAATTGCTAGATTTTTTTTAAAAAAATATTTTTTTCGGAAAAATGAAGTGGCGACTATCGTAGTGGGGCAACCTATCGATTTGCGAGGGAATATGTCGGAGGTGGAGAATGATATCCTAAAAATTTGTGGATGAAGTGAGACGATTATTTCCAACACTTGAAATAAAAACGATTTGATGAGCGTTTTACCTCCAAGATGGCGTCTTATTTTATCAGTCAGAGTGGGAAAAAAATAAAAACAACGAGAGCAAAAAAATCGCTGATAGATAAAGTAAGTGCTACAATAATCCTCCAAAAATTATTTGGATACGATAGGATAGAGCATGTCTCTTTTTCAATTGAAATAAAAAAATAAAAAAATAATGATTTTACCAATTAGGGCATTTGGAGACCCAGTTTTGAGAAAAGTCTGCAAAGAAATAACCCCAGATTATCCAGAGTTGTCAGCATTGATACAAAATATGTTTGACACAATGTATAAGGCTAATGGCGTTGGACTTGCAGCACCGCAAATAGGATTAGATATTCGTCTTTTTCATCGTAGATGCTACCCCATTTGCAGAGGATGAGGAATATGAAGAAATTGCTGATAAGTTGAAGGATTTCAAAAAAGTATTCATTAATCCAACGATTATTGAAGAGCGTGGCGAGGAATGGAAGTTTAATGAAGGTTGTCTCTCTATTCCTGATGTTCGAGAGGATGTGAAGAGAAAGGATACCATCATAATAGAATATTTTGATGAAAATTTCGTTAAACATACGGAAGAACTATCAGATTTACGAGCGAGAGTAGTTCAGCACGAATACGACCATATACAAGGGATTCTTTTCACGGACCATATTAGTAATTTTAAAGAAGAAATTAGTAAAGGGAAAAACTCCAAAAAAATAGAAAAAAAGGAGAAGTAAGTGTATCGTATAAAAATGCGATTTCCAAAGTAAATTTAAATTAAAAAAATAAAAAAATAATGCAATTAGAAAAAAATTATTTCAATTTCTGGAAAACCAGGGTTGTTTAAGTTAGTATCTCAATTAAGAAATGGGTTTATCATTGAAGATGTAACTAGTAAAAAGAAAATAAGTATTGGTAATTCATCTCAAGTGAGTTTGTTGGATAATATTTCTATGTATACTTTTTGATAAAGAGGTACTTTTTGTTTGATGTGTTTGAAAAATATAGCAAAGGAATACAACTACGAGCAAGTATTATCTCATAAATCTGCTGATGTTGAGTTGAGAGAATTTATGCTAAAAGCACTCCCAAATTATGATACCGAAAGAGTGTATATTTCTGATATTAAGAAATTGGCACAGTGGTATAATATTTTGCAAAAAGCAGGATATATCACTCCTGAAAGTTTTGTGAAGACCGAAACGCCAAATGAAACGCAAGAAACGGCAGAATAAATTTTATCCATAGATTAAATATTTTTTTAAGTTTCCCAAAAAAATCTTGTTGTATATACATAACAAGATTTTTTTGGATTTTAATTTTTAATTTAAGTTATAGTAAGGATGAAAGAGCAACATTTAGAAAATATAGGGAAAAATATTTCGGGTTCATTGGTGGATTTTACGAAATATTTTGAGAAGATAATTTTTGACTTGATAGATATGATTCCTTCTTTTGTGAAGGCTTTTTTGGGATTGGTAATAGGGTTATTGATTATCCGAACAACAATAAAAATTTTAAAAAAACGCTTTGAGCAGAGGAATGTAGATATTTCGTTAAGGGGATTTTTGTTATCTATTATCAAATTTTTACTTTACGCTTTATTGGCATTGTTTGTTGCATCTAATTTAGGATTCCAGACTACGGCAATTTTAGGTGCATTTTCGGGAGTTATTTTAGCGATAGGTTTGGCTTTACAGGGGTCTCTTTCTAACTTTGCAGGCGGTGTGCTGATACTTATATTCCGCCCCTTTGATGTGGGAGATTATATTGAGAACAATGCAGGGACTGACGGCACCGTAGAGAAGATAGATTTGCTCTATACGACGCTTATTACCACACAAGGTATAAAGGTTTTTAGTCCAAATGGAGCTTTGGCAAACTCGGTGATTAGGAATTATACGAAGATTGCTCGCCGAAGAATGGAGTTTATTATCGGAATTAGTTATAATGATAATATCAAAGAAGCTAAGGAATTGATACTCTCTATTTTGAGTGGTGATGATAGGGTGTTAGAAACTCCCAAAACAGATGTTTTTTTGTAAGTAGTTTAGGGGATAGCTCTGTGAATCTTACGATTCATTTTTGGGTGAAAAAAGAGAATTTCGTAGAGGTTAGAAATGACATCCAAGAGCGTATAAAAGTGGCATTAGATAAGGGAGGAATCAACATTCCATTCCCACAATGTGAGGTGAAGATTCTCAATCAATAGAAAAAAATAAAAAGAGGTATGAAATATTCCATACCTCTTTTTTTCTATCTTAAAAAAATATTATTTTTTTGAAAAAAACGAATCCACGAACTCCTCTCCATTGAATAGTTGCAAATCCTCCATCTTTTCGCCCACACCGATATATTTTACGGGAACTTGGAATTGGTCGGAAATACCGATTACCACTCCTCCTTTGGCGGTACCATCTAATTTTGTAACGGCAAGTGCAGATACCTCCGTAGCAGCAGTGAATTGTTTTGCTTGTTCGAAGGCATTTTGTCCTGTGGAGCCATCGAGTACTAATAAAATCTCGTGAGGTGCATCGGGGATTATTTTTTGCATTACCCTTTTTATCTTGGATAATTCGTTCATTAGGTTTATTTTGTTGTGAAGTCGTCCTGCGGTATCTATTAGTACAACATCGGCGTTTTGGGCAACGGCAGATTGTACGGTATCAAATGCCACAGAGGCAGGGTCGCTTCCCATACCTTGTTTTACGATAGGCACACCAACTCTTTCGCTCCAAATGGTGAGTTGATCTACTGCTGCGGCACGGAATGTATCGGCTGCACCAAGAACCACTTTTTTTCCTTGCGATTTGAATTGATGAGCAAGTTTGCCAATGGTAGTGGTTTTCCCAACTCCATTTACCCCAACAACCATTATTACGAAAGGTTTTTTATTCTCGTCTATATTTCCAGATTGTGCGTGGGGATTTTCCAAAAGTAGGGCAGATATTTCTTCGCGAAGGATTTTGTCTAGTTCGGTGGTATTTACATACTTGTCTCTGGCAACGCGCTCTTCTATTTTTTTCGATGATTTTTAATAGTGGTAGAGGCCCCCACATCAGAAGCAATGAGGATTTCTTCCAAATTGTCTAATACCTCGTCATCAACCTTAGATTTTTCCGATTACGGCTTTCGTCATTTTTCGAAAAAAAGCCTTGTCGGGACTTTTCTAATCCTTTGTCTAAGGTTTCTTTTTTTCCTCTTTTTTTAAATATTTTTTTGAACCAACTCATTTTAGTTTCTGTATTTTGAAATACAAATATACATAAAAACTGCTTAAATAGAGTGATTTCGCTGGGAATTTTTATTTTATTTAGGAAATTATTCGTAATCTTTGATACTATGATAAAAAAATCTTAACTTTGATCTTTCAAAAAAATAAATAATGAAGGAAATCCGTCTGAGAGAATTGGCTGTCCTACTGTATAGAGTTGGCTTGGTATATGTTTTTTTATCAAGTAGCGAGGTTTTTTTATTCTGGTATTTCAATCGTGGGCTGATAGGGATAGACAGCATATCGGAGTATGGCAAGTTGGCCTATCACGGCATAGCGTTTGACACCACAGCGATACTCTATGTTAATAGTCTATTCATTTTACTGAGTATCATTCCTATTTTGATAAATACGAAGATATATTATCAGAAACTCTTATTTTGGATGTATTTTTTTAGCGAATGGAGTTACTTATGTGATGAATTTTGGTGATATTATATATTACCGATTTAGTAAAAGTCGCCTTACCTCCGCAGTGATTTCTGTTGCTGAGAATGAGAATAATTTGTTCAAGGTTTTTTGGATTTCATTGGTGCAAAATCCCTTAGTGCCAATTTCCTTTGTAGTGCTAATGGCTTTTTGGGTGTATTTGTATCGTAGGGTAAGCATTACAGAGTGTAGGCCAAAGAGATTGTTGCCATATTTTGGATATTCGGTAATAAGTATTGTGCTGGTGGCTGTTTTGGTTGTTGGTGGTATTCGTGGGGATTTTAAGCATAGTACTCGCCCGATTAATATGGTTGATGCCAATCGGTATGTTACGAATCCGTTGTATGCCAATGTAGTTCTTAATTCGGTATTTTCATTTTTTAGGACAATTAATACAAATACTTTTGAGGAAGTTCATTTTGTTGATAAACAATACATTAATGATAATATTAAACCTATTAAAGAATATCATCATAACGGAGTAGAGGAGAGACCTAATATTGTAATATTCATCGTGGAGAGCCTTGGTAGAGAGTATGTAGGGGCATTTAATCAAGCCAAAAAAATTGAGAACTATACTTCATACACTCCGTTTTTGGATAGTCTGTCAGGTAAGTCTTTGATATTTACTGATATGTATGCTAATGGCCGGCAGTCTATTCACGGAATGAGTAGTGTCTTGGCAGGCATCCCAAGCTTACGAGATGCATTTACGAGTTCGCCGTATTCTAATCAAAAGATACAATCCATAGTTTCTATTTGTAACGATTTGGGCTATGATACTTCATTTTATCACGGAGCGCCAAATGGCTCAATGGGTTTTTTAGGATTTTCTAATATATTGGGATTCAAGCATTATTATGGTAAAACGGAATATAATAATGATGCGGATTTTGATGGTATTTGGGCAATTTGGGACGAGCCTTTTTTGCAGTATTTTGCCAAAAATGTAGGGCGAAAAATACCTTTTATGGCAACGGTATTTACGGCATCTTCTCATCATCCATTTAAGATACCGGAAAAAAATATCAAGGAAAAATTTAGAAAAGGAAATATCCCTATTCACGAGCCGATGCAATACACGGATTATTCTCTTAAAAAATATTTTGAAACGGCAAAAAAACAACCGTGGTATCAGAATACGATTTTTGTAATCACGGGAGACCATACCAACGAGGCATATTATAAGGAGTATAAAAACAGCGTAAATGCCTTTGCTTTGCCATTGATAATATATTCACCTAATCCGAAATATCAGTTACAGGGTATCCGAAAAGATATTGCACAGCAGATAGATATTTATCCTACTTTGGCAGATTTGATTGGCTATGATAAACCAATCCGAAGTTGGGGGAAAAGTCTAATTTCTGATAAAGAAAACGAAGAGGTAGTGCCAAATTCATTAGCTGAGGAAGACCAATTCATTATTGGGGATTACATCTATCGTTTTGATAGAAAGGATATTGTAGGGATTTATCAAAAAACAGATTTAGAATTGAAAAACAATCTGCTGCACAAGTTGCATACTCCTGAGACTGAGCGAGGGAAAAAACTTGTAAAGGCGTGGTATCAAGACTATATGTATAGGATTATTCACAAAAAAATTATCCGCAAATTAATGAAATAAATAAAAAAATAATTTTATTATAATAATGAAGAAAAATAATAGCGACAATCTTTATTGGTCTCGTATTAATAGCATGCAAAAAAGACGAATCTGTACAGCAGGTAGAGACACAGTCAACCCAAGAAAAAACAAATATTGGTAACATTGGGGCTGAGTTTCCGCAGGGTAAGGCTATTTTTACAGATGAAAATGGGCAGATTATCATCAGTTTTGATACTCAGGCTAATAAAGGGAGTTATGAGATTTCGTGACCGAGAAATAGACCTTAATAATCTTTCCTTTACAGAAGACCGCTACGAAATAGAGGGTAAAGGTATCCATATTGTTGCTGAAAATGGAGAGTTTCAAGACCAAAAGGAAAATTGTATAGAAGGTGTTTTTCCGAATCTTAGCATTACTATTGATGGACGAGAATACATCTTGAATAATGTGAAAGTAAAGGATTGTAGAATATATTGAGATAAAAAAAGAGGGAAAAAAATCCCTCTTTTAGGTTACAAGTGTTTTAGGTAGGTTTCCATATCCTTATCACCTCTACCACTTACATTAATTACGATTACTTCATTTTCTTTGAATGTTCTTTTTTTCAAGCCTGCCAATGCGTGGGAAGATTCAAGAGCAGGGATAATACCTTCTTCTTTTTGATAGTTCAAAAGCCGCTTCCAGAGCTTCATTATCGGTAGCGTTGTAGAATTTAACTCTTCCCGTAGTGAATAGATGTGCAAATATAGGCCCTATACCAGGGTAATCAAGCCCCGCGGAGATACTATAAGGCTCTATTACTTGATGGTCTTCTGTCTGCATCACAAGACTTCTACTTCCGTGAAGAACTCCAATGGTTCCCAAGGCTGTTGTAGCAGCTGTTTTACCCGAGTTTTCCCCTAATCCACCACCTTCTACGGCAATGAGTTTTACATTTTCGTCATCGAGGAAATGATAAAAAGCACCAATGGCATTACTACCACCACCCACACAAGCGATTACATAATCTGGTGTAGGTTTGCCAATTTTTTCGGTGAGTTGTTCACGAATTTCCTTTGAAATTACACTTTGGAAATGAGCCACAATATCAGGATAAGGATGTGGCCCCACAGCACTGCCGATTAGGAAATAGGTGTCGGCAGGATTTTCTATCCAACTTTGGAATGCCTCATTTACAGCATCGGTGAGGGTTTTTCCTCCCGAAGTAGCAGGAACTACTTTGGCACCGAGCATCTTCATTCGAGCAACATTAAGTGCTTGCCGTTGGGTATCCAATTCTCCCATATAAATTACACACTCTAAATTAAGTAAGGCACAAGCCGTTGCCGTTGCTACTCCGTGTTGTCCTGCTCCTGTTTCAGCAATTACGCGTTTTTTTCCTAGTCGTTTTGCTAATAGGGCCTGTCCTAATGCATTATTCAACTTATGAGCTCCCGTATGGTTGAGGTCTTCCCGTTTTAAATAAATCTGAGTGTTGTATTTTTTACTCAAATTAGAAGCATAGAATAAAGGGGTCGCCCTCCCTACATAGTCTCTGAGCAGTTGTTGATATTCTTCTTGGAAAGATTCTGAGGAAATAATTTGTTTGTAATTATCCTCTAATTCCTTCAAATTTGGTTTAAGAATGTCAGGCACGAATGCCCCTCCGAATTCGCCATAATAACCATTGGCGTCTACTGAATATTTTTTCATTATGTAAAAAAATTAAAATTACTAAAAAAATAAGCCCCGCCGCAAGTGCGACAGGGCTTGTATTATGTAAAGTATATATACAAATGCTCTGCTTCCTTACAGCTTAAATAATTGTAAGAAAGACCACCACCAAGTATTTGTATATAAACGAGTCATATTTTTGATATATTTTTAAGCAAAGGTATAATTTTTTTATAATAATCAGATGTTTTTTTATGTTTTTTTCTGTTGAAATTTATAATGTGTTGATTTATAGTGTGATAATTTAATGTAATTTTTGTTTATATATGTATGTTTATTATTATTTAGAGAGTTTTTTTAGTTCCTTGTAGGTTTCTTCTAATCGTTTTAGCATTTTACCATAAATTAATCGGTATAACAATGTTAAAAACCAAGATAAAAGATAGTGATTATTACGAGGGAAGCCACGATGATTATCGATAATGAAGCAAAAATTTGGAGAATTGTTGCAGTTAATATGATAATGAATACCATAATATATCCCTAAGATGAATGATATGTTCATTATGGCTACAACGAGTAGCACATATAACCGTACCAATTGTCTCATACCGAGTATTCGTCGGAGAAGTTTTTTGGGACTGTTTTCTACAGCAATCATGTAATTAGAGCAAAACAATCCACCGATAAGGAGGTAGGGTAGAGTTTTGAAAGTAGTATCTAAAATGTATAGGACTTTTTGTGGTATTATTTTGATTGCCAAGTCATTATTCCCTTGAGGTAGAAAGTGGTTGATTCCTGCCCAAAAGAGTAGCTCTATGAATCCGATCAATAGGAGCCATCTTGCTATGGATAGAGATTTCTTTTTGGTCATAATGAAGAGTTCCTGTTCGCTATATTTTTTGAAGTGATTTTCTTCTTGCCAATGTTTTTTTAATAAATCTAAGTCGTGGCTCATTATTTGTTGTTTTTAGATATTAGTTTTTTTAGTTTGTCTTTAGTTCTCATCATTTTTATTCTAGCGTTGCCTTCGGATATCCCCATTATTTCGGCAATTTCTTTGTAGGATTTATCTTCAAGGAAGAGCATTATTAGTGCTTTTTTTCTATATCATTGAGTTGATAGATGGCATTATACATTGTTTGAATTTTTTTCAATCTCGTCATTATTATATTCTGCTTGTATGTTGAGATTGAATAGCTCTTTGTTTTTTTATCTATTTTTGGGTTGTTTATTGTTTTTTTGAATAGGGTAATGGCTGTATTTAGAGCAATTCTATACGCCCAAGTAGTGAATTTGGCATCACCTCGGAATTTGGGATATGCCTTCCAGAGTTGTATTACGATTTCTTGGAATAAGTCCTCGTGGTCGTATTGGTTATTGGTGTATATTCTGCAAATTTTATGTACGATATTTTGGTTATCGTACAATTGCCTAAGAAATTCTTGCTCTATATTCATGTAAATCAGATTCGTTGTATGAGTCGTTATTTTTTTAGGATTGTTACATAATGGACTCCTAAGATATAAAAAAAACACCTATGCGGAGCGAACCGATAAGTGTTTTCTATGATAATTTGGAATTTAGTTTTTTTGCCAAACTTGCGTTCTTCCGATAACAGAAAAGCCGATGTATCCTCTCACATTCAGTTTGTTGCCATCTCGCGTGATGGTGCATTTGTAGGTTTTTTTCCATTTTTGGGGTCTGTAATGGTTCCTCCCGTGAATTCGTCGCCATCTTTTTCTAATCCTCTGATGATTTCCAGCCCGATTAGTGGTTTATTTTTTTCTGTCGTCCTTGCACTTTACACAATTGTCATTAGTGGGTTTTTGCATCAGTTGTTGGATTTTTTTCCATAGTATTTTCCATCATTTTTGAAAAATTTCTACAATTGATTTTTGCCTTTTCCTGTTTCGTCGTCAATGGTTTTCCATTTTTCCTTCAATTTGAGCAGAAATGGCTACTCCTACTAATAAAGATAGCCCTAAAAGGATTTTTTTCATTTCTAATTATTTTAATATTAATAGCTGTAAAAGTAATAAAAAATTAAACGAAAGATGCTATTTTTTTGTAATTTTAATTGTTAGTATTTAATAATCAGTTATTTATATTTAAAAAAATTATTTTTTTAAAAAAATCAAACGATGAATGTTTTTAATAGTTATTGATAGGATAAAATTTATAAATAAGGAGGGATAATTGTAGATTTTTTATATTTGTGGTTAAAAATTTATTAGTAGTATGATTACAAAATCAAGAGTTCAGGAATTTCTAAAAAAATATAGAAGTTGATGATTTGGTGCATAATATACAAATTATGGGTGATGATGTCTATATCGATATGACAGCTCACTCCCCAGCGATGCACGAGAAAAAGAAATTGGAGGTAGCGATGAAGCAAGCCTTTGCTTCTGAGTTTGGAGAGACAGCTGTTTTGAAATTAAAAAATTCAATCTCCTGATCAGACGGAGGTTCAGAAGAACCAAATCAAAGGAAAAAAATGATACCGTATTAGCAATATTATTGCAATTGCTTCAGGAAAAAGGAGGGGTTGGTAAATCTACCGTTGCGTCCAATTTAGCTGTTACCTTAGCAAAAATGGGTTTCAAGGTGGGGCTTCTCGATGCGGATATTTATGGGCCATCTATCCCGACAATGTTTGATACTGTGGGCGATAAGCCTTATACCGTAAATATTAATGGTAAAAATTTGATGCAACCATTAGAGAATTATGGAGTAAAGATGCTATCTATAGGGTATTTTTTTCAGGAAGTAATCAAGCTGTGGTATGGCGTGGCCCTATGGCCTCTAAGGCATTGCAACAATTAATTAGAGATGCTAATTGGGGAGAGTTGGATTTCCTATTGATAGACTTGCCTCCAGGTACGGGAGATATCCATTTATCTATTGTTCAAGAAATCCCTGTTACAGGTGCTGTTATTGTTAGTACGCCTCAGCATGTGGCATTGGCTGATGTTAAGAAAGGAATTGCAATGTTCACTATGGAGAGTATTAATATTCCAGTGTTGGGAGTTATTGAGAATATGTCATATTTTGTGCCAGAAGAATTGCCAAATAATAAATATTATATTTTCGGAAAAGAAGGAGCTCAAAATCTTGCAAGGGATTTAGGAATTCCAGTTTTAGGAGAAATTCCATTGGTACAAAGTATTAGAGAGTCAGGAGATGTAGGGGCGTCCTGCGGCACTTCAAGAAAAATACTATGGTATCAGAAATATACTTGGATACGACTAAGAAAAATGTTAGAAAGTCTCTTGGATAGAAATACGAATCTACCTCCAACTGAAGCTGTGAAAATTACAACAATGTCGGGATGCTCCACAAAAATAAGAAGGTAAAAAGAATAGTAATTTTAATATTTTTTTACTAAATTTGCAACTAAATATTAATTAATGGATATAAAGCACGAAGAAACGGTAACAAAAAGTACTCGAAGCATTAGAGAGTATCCGCCCTTTTCTTAATAAAGATGGTGGAGATATTGAGTTAATTGATGTAGTAGGGGATAAAAGTTTTTGTGAGACTATTAGGGAATTGTTCTAGTTGCCCAATCAGTTTTTTTCTACAATGAAGCTGGGTGTAGAGACTACTATCAAAACAAATGGCTCCTGAAATTAAAGAAGTTCTTAGTATAGAAGACTAAATTTATTCAGTGAGATAAAAATAAAAATAGACTTCCCCAATATTGAGGAAGTCTATTTTTGCATTAACAAAAATTTATGGAAACAAAAAATTATTTCTTAATAGGAGCTATGTTCATCAATTTCATAAATTCCTCTAATTTAGGCATTATGATGATTTCTGTTCTTCTGTTTTTCGGCTCTTCCAGATACAGAAGCATTGGTCGTTTTTAGGGTTAAACTCGCCTCGTCCGCCCGCAGTTATTCTATTTGGATTTACCCCAAATTGGCTTTTGCAAAAATTTTTTTGCTACGGAAGTTGCTCTTAAGGCAGATAATTCCCAATTATCTCTTGGCGAACTTTACACTTGATAAAGGAGTATTATCAGTATTTCCTTCAATTAAAAACGGAGTAAGTGTCGTAATCGTTGATTACTTTTTGCAACTTTTTCCTAAGACACCTTGTGCAGCAGGTAATACATCATATCTCCCTCACTGGGTAGAGCATTTTGTCTGATAATGAAATCATTACAACTCCTTTCAATACTTTTTACTTCTACATCTTTATCAGTTACATCATCCAAAGTTCTTTTTTTAATTTGTTGGATAATGCCAAGTTTAAACTATCGTTTTTAGAATTTGCAGAAATAAGTTGCTTAATGTAAGAATTAGAAGCATTGATTTCTCCAACTAACTTGTCAATATTAGCAGATGATTTACCCTGAGTTGGATAGACATGCATCAAGGGAAGATTTTTAGAGCGTTGTTTTGGTCTTTTAAAAGATTGTTCTCACTTGAAAGTCCTGCATTCTGCCCTCTCAAATCTTGTATTTCTCTTTGTCTCTCAGCAAGGTTTTCAAGACTTTGTTTGTAGTTGGTATTCAGAGCATCAAATTGTTTTTGCTCACGCAACTCGTCATTCCGATAGCCACTAATCCGATGGCAAAAAAATTCAATAATTTCATATATTCAAAAATATTTATTTTTTTCGTTTTTGAGGAAAAATCAACATCTTTCCATCGCCAAATATACAAAAAGATATTATATTTGTAGTAAGTTTTTTTAACAAATTTAATAAATTTCTGAGGTGATAAATTTTGAAAAAAATTCCAAAAATGAATTTTTCTTTGTTAGAGGAAAGTAGTGTCGATAAGAAATTTTTGATAGCTGTGAGTGGAGGCGCCGATTCTATGGTTTTTGCTCTCATTGATGAGAGATTTTTTTCTCAAAAGAGATGTTCAGCTATTTCTGTGGCACATATTAATTATCATCTTCGTGGGAGGATTCTAACCTTGACCAAAAATTGGTAACCAATTTTTTTGCCAAGAATACGATATACCGCATTTCGTATATGAGGTTTCTTACGTGGATAATAAGCCCAATGAGGGGTCTATTCAATTGTGGGCGAGAGATTTACGATATGCTTTTTTTCGTGAAGTAATGCAGAATAATAATATAGATTATTTACTGACTGCACATCATCGGGACGACCAGTTGGAGACTTTTCTGATTAATTTGTCTCGCGGAGCGGGTCTGGCAGGATTATGCGGTATTCCAAAAGTATAAAAAAATAGTATTTTTAGACCAATGTTAGGCTTTTACTAAACAGGAAATATATCAATATGCTCACGAAAAATAAAATCCCATTCAGAGAGGATAAATCCAATAAAAATGATTATCTGCGAAATAAGATACGGAATACAATTTCTCCACTATTAAAAGATTTGTCCCCACATTTTTTGGATAATTTTCAGAAGTCTATTGACTATATTAATGATTGTAAATTATTTATAAATAGCGAAGTAAAGTTTTTTTGAGAGGAATTCGGAGATGAAAGATAATTTTGTTTTTATTGATAAAAAAATGCTCTGAAAAAAACAAAATACATATTTAATATATGAAATTTTGAAAACTTTTAGTTTTGAAAAATAGTACCGAAATTGATAAAATTTTACACGCTGAGGTGGGTAATATTTTTCATTCAAAAAGAATATCAATTGCTCGTAGATAGGCAGAAATATATTATCAGTAAAAAAAGAACATTATTCACAAGAAAAAAATCAAGATAATATTCCGCTGACGATTGAAAAAGTCTTCCGTAGAGAATAATACAATAATTTTTAGAAGGATACCATCTTCAAGAAGCTAAAATTTGGTTTTTGGATGGGGATAAAAATAAATTTTCCATTAAAATTAAGACCTAAAAAAAGAAGGGGAGTATTTTTTTTCCGACGGGAATGCAAGGCAAAAAGTATCAAAAATTTATTAAAGATGAGAAAAATTAGCCTTTTAGAAAAAATAAAAAAATATAGTCTTAGAAGATGCTATTGGTACGATTTTTGGGGATTGTTCCTTTCCGACAAGATAGACGAAAAAAATGGGCAGAGATTCTATTAATCAATTTAAAATAATTATCAAATAAATGGCATTGTTAAGTAAATTTTCGGATTATGTGGAAGCTGGGTGTGATGAGGTCGGTAGAGGTTGTCTCTGTGGGCCTGTTGTGGCATCGGCAGTCATTTTGGACCCCTATTTTGAGAGTGAATTGATTAATGATTCTAAAAAACAAAAATATAAATTATTAAAAACCAGTATTTTTATAAAAATATTTTTTTCGTTTGGGTATCAAACGGGTATCAAAAAAATATATAATATATTGATTTTCAATTATTTATATAGTTTTAAAAAAATAGTTATTTTATTTTTTTCTATATATATTTATTTTAATAGATTTTTAACTATTAAGGTAACGCAATTCTATTTATTTCCTCCTAATGTTTGACTAATATTATTATAAAAAAATAATTATCTTTGTATATTGTAAAAATAAAAATACGATGAGCAAAAATAACAATCAAACATTTCCTAAATACAAATTTAAAACCCTATGTTATAAATAAGCAAAAATTATTATACTATATATATGCTTATTACAGCAAAAAAAGAAAAAAACTACTAAACTAAAATCTTTAGTATTTGATGAATACTATACAGAGAATGATTTTGAAGATATTTTTTTAATTCTGAAAATATTGAAGATATAAAAATGATAGAAAATGAAATATCCTCTGTAAATATCATTTCTAAAATTATATTATCTGAACTTCAAGAATTTGATACAACTTTTTTTAACAGCATTTATAAACTTTTCTAATACAATAGATATTTGGAAAAATAGATAATGAACGTTTTAGGTTTAATGACAAAGAGGTTAATTTATACAATAAAAAAATAATATAGGTTTAGAATTAGATAACATAAAAATCCGAATTGTCAATATCCAAACTCGTAACTTTATATGACTATTTTAATAAAAACTAATCAAGAAAAAAATAGTTAATATTTTAAAAAAAGTCAAAAATATTGAAAAATATAGAAGATGTTATGCAAGATATAAACAAATCTTTTTTTATTGTTCCTTGAATGCTTTTGAATGGTATATAAAAAGGAAGCAAAAAAATATGGTATTACAGGACAAATACGAAAAATTTCCTTAATATGGGTAAGGATGATTTTTGACTATTATATGACAAAAAAATATGAAATAAAATAAAAATGTTGTATTAAAAAAATAGTAAAAACATTAAATATATTTTTTTATATTTGCACCAGTGAAATAAAAAGCTGGTGTTTTTTACTAAAAAAATGTTGTATTAAAAAAATAGTAAAACAATGGATATTAAATTAATTAGAAAAAAAGTTACCATACGGAGGACTTATTGAAATCTCACGAAGAACAAAAGATACATTATGTTACGATTGTGGATTTTTTTCAATGGTAGAAAAAAATTTTTCTGAACGACTGGAAACAGAGATATTAACCGCTACCGCTGAATATTTGGAGGAACTAAAACCCCAAAGAATGAAAAAAACAGGAACTATTGGAACAACTAAAAAGAATTATAACCTCCAAAGTCTAAAAACAATGAAAGAAATAATAAAAGAAAGATTAACGGAGCATTTGCCATTATTAGATAACTTTATAAATGAACTCCCAGTATTGCAAAGGTTTATAAGTTATATCGCAACAGAAGAAAAAGATACTGGAAATGTTTTATTTGACACCCAAGAAGCAACCGACTTTAATACAGCCGTACAATTCGTAGGGACAATGGTAAAGAATAAAGAGATTTTTGACTAATGATAATACTACGAAAATAGAAATGCTTATAAGTTTGGCTATGGATATAGCCAGTATTGGGATTATCCTAAAACTGGTGCTAAAAACGAGGTATTATAATAGTGTTGATATGGAACAATCAGGGATATTAAACGAGATTATAAAAAGATTAGAAGATTTAAGAGATGAGTTAATATTGTTAGCAGAAATACACGATACAGAAATTTAAAAAGCAATGAGTAAAAGAGAATTAATTTACAGAAATGAGGAAAAACCTCCGAGATAAACTGGATATTTTTAGAAGATAGAGCCAGTAGATTACAAGATATATTTAATCCTTTATTTGTCTTGAATAAGGAAAAAAATACAGCCTTACAGATTTAGGAATATTTGCACAAAAATCCAAAGGCTTTTTTTATCAAAAATGCTAATACCCAACCCCCAAAAAAAGTCAATGGTATTATAATGGATAGTGAAAAAGTTTTTGATATGCTTTTACTTCCTACGGAGGTAAAAGAAGCAATGAAAAAAAGCCGAGATTTTTTTAAAATCGCAATGTGACATATATAACTGGTTGGATTATTTAGAGCTGAAAGATAATGTATTTATCATTACAGAAAAAGGCAAAAAAAGAATGGAGGAGATTAACTCTATCTATATAGAAACCACGAGCCAAAAGGCGGTATTTAGAGCATTGAAAAAAACATAAAAAAACGAACTGGAAACAATAGCAGAGAATTTACCCCAATACCCTCAAATAAGATTAGGATATTTTAACGACTTTTTGAGATATACCCAGACGGAAGCCCTAAAAAAATGGAAAAAAAGTATTTGATATAAATTATCAGTTTATGGAAAAAAAGTAAAAATAAATAAAACAAATTATAAGTATGGAACAAATAAACCCAGTAGATATTAAATATAGACAAGGTATAATGTCAAATATTGAGTTAGCAAATGGTAAAAATGACACAATTAGTTATTTTTTTCAATCATTCAGAAGTAAATTTTGAGGAACTAAATGCAGGGTTAAATATTGCTTTATCAAGATGTAAAACGATTTCAAAATTTAGAAATTCAGTGTATAGCATAGGGCAAGAAGGAGTAAATGAAATAGCTAAATATCCACTAAATGAAAAAAATAAAAATCATTGAAACCATAAGGGTTTTATTAGATGATACAGCCACAATGAGAGCCATTAAGGAGGATTTACCTATTCGTTACGCTTTTTATGATTTCTCAATTCTTGGACAAGTTAGAAAATTATTTAACCACAATACACAGCATAGAACTTAACGAAAAAAACCACTAAAAAGATAAAAAAATGACTACAAGTAATAACAATACAACGAGCAACCAAACAGATTTTTAATAAATAACGGAATTTATACGGAGTAATTTAAAGTATATTTAAAAATAACTTTAAAAACAATTAAAAAAACAAAAAATATGACTGCAAAACGCAATAATAATGCCCTCAGATGTTTGGGGAAAAAAATCACAGCAAAAAAATAGACAATTTGGAGAGGGTAATAATGGATTTGAATAACAAAGGTAGAAAGGAGTTTTTTTAACTCACAAAGAGGCACAACAAATATTAAAATGCACACGGAATACACTTGACAAGTTAGCAAATGAGGGACATTTTACAAGAACCCAAACGAGGGGCAAAGGTTCAAAGATTATTTTTTTAAAACGTTCAGAGATAGAGTGGTATATAAATAATCAAAATCAAAAAAAGTCTTTGTTTCATAGGTAAAACAAGTATGGAACGACTGCAAACGCTCCATATATCGCAAGAAAAAGGGGGTATTTAAAACAAATTACAAGTGTGATAAACTGCAAAGAACCCACAACAAAAAGCGACCCCCTCAAATAGAGGGGGTCATATTTAAAACAAATTACAAGTATGGAACGACTGCAAATGTTCCACGACTGCACTGCAAAGATAAAAAAATAAAAAAATGATTGATAAAAATTGTTTTTGAGAAAAAAATAAACTCTCAAAAAGCAGAATTAAAAACAATTATTAAAAAAATCAAAGTTAAGAACCCACTATAAAAAAATAGTTTGATACATTATGACAATAAAGATACAAAAGGATTTTAACGGAGGTTTTTTTATTCAGATAGACACAAAAAGGAAGTTTAAAAAGTAACTGGGTCGGTTCATAAATTTAATAGTTTTTTTAAAAAGTTGGTCGCTTGGAGAATTGGGATAATATCACAATGAAACAAAGTAAAGAAACCATTTTAAAAATCTTTGAATATTACGGCTTGGGTAGTTTGTATGGTTTTGAGGTTAAGAGCGTGGAGATAGGGGCAAATTTTGAAACTCTTATAAGTTCAAGTGATATACTCCAAAAAGTAGATAGAATAGGAAATAAGAAGTTTTATTTTCATCCACGATTTAAAAAAGAAAGCCATAAAACTACTGAAACCCACAACGATTTTAGAAGAGTATTTAGGATATATGATAAACTGCACGAGATTAAAGATAAAGGGGGGAAATTACCCCCAAATACTGAAAAATCTTATAAGATGTGAGCAAATATACAGAAGACAATACAAACTCATTTTTATCGGAGTTTTTGAGCCTTGAAAAATCTTACAAAAATTTGAAACAGATTTTTTTATAAGGAACTGGAAAAATAAAACTTATTCCATTTGTGGAATATGTAGGAACTGGGATACAATCCAGTATAAAAAAAGAGGTCGCAAAAATCCGTAATGATACACGGCACGAAAAAAAGGCTTTAAAAACTCATTAAGGAACGGCACGAAAAAAAGGAATTAACCCCCAAACAATACCGACTACAAAGGGAATTTATACGAGATTGGCACGAAAAAAAGAGTATTACAAAGACTTCATTTTAAAAAGAATAAAAAAATGCCCAAAAGGACAATTTTTGTAAAAATACTGATACATAATACATTAAATAGTAATGATAAAAAAATAATGATACATTTTGATAACCTTATTTATTGGTTTGGCGGTTTTATAAGTGCCATCAAAAAAATATTTTTTTGGCTTACTTGTCGTCCAGTGCTTTTTAGCACTATATATATACATTATTTTTAGAGTTAATCATCTATATATCAATACTTTAATATAAAGACTTAAAAGACTAAAAATATTTATATGAAAAAAATATACCTATGAATACTAAAAAAAGAGAAAAAGAATATTTAAGCAATAGAATAATTACTCAAATGGAACGATTTACAAAAAAATAGTGAGAGGGCAAAAAAAGTAGAAAGGAAGACAATACCTCCTCCACCAGATAAAAGAGATTATTTTTTTGTATTAGTCTTTATTATCCTATACCTCCTAATTTCAAACGACAAAAATATTTTATATAAACATTATTTAGGAGGGATATTCACAGAAAGGGACTTTTATAAAAAAAGTAAAAAAACGAGGATTTGAAAAATATTAAAAAGAGTATTTAGGAACTTACGGAAACAAAAAGGATTTAGCTACGAAAATATTTTAATACTCCAAACATAGGGGAAAGCATTATAAATAAATACTTACACCTTATCACAGATGAAATAAAAAAAGGATTTTTGAAAGTGGAAATTTAGAAGTTAAAAAAATATCAATCCACCCAAGAACCAGTAAAGGAAAAAAATTAAAAAAATATAGGGATAAAATCCATAAAATGAAAAAAATGATTTAAAATATGGAGAAACACGCAGAATTATTACAAAAAGCAAGTAATAAAAAGAATATTTAAGACAAAGCCAAATAACAGATAGGAAAGGAAAAAAAGGGTTTTTGATGATGATTATTTGATAAAAATCATTATCAATAAGATTTGAGAAAAACCACCCAAAAGATAAAAACAAATATTAAAAAAATATAAAGTGTTTTAAAAAAATGATTTTTTTTAGGGTGTTTTTATACATATAGGGGTGTTTTTTTCCGTAAAAACCTCAAAACCACTAATAAAGGAGGTTTTAAAGGTGTATATAAAAAAATAAAAATGTCGTAAAAATGTCAAAAAATGATGTTTTTTTATGTCTTTTTTTATGTCTTTTTTTATGTCTTTTTTTATCAGAAATAGGATATTTTGACAAAAAAATAATTTTAAAAATTACTCAAACTATGAAAAATAATAATTTTTAGATTTTTTTAGCGGTAAAAATTTTTAAATAAACTATTTTTTTGCAAAAGAAAAAACATTATCCATTTTATTTAATTCTGTCCCATTTAAGGGACTTTTTATTAAAAAAACGCCTATTTAAAAATTTGATAATTTCAATTTTTTTCATTAAAATGTTATTTTTTTATGTTTTGCAAAAAACCACCACTTTAATTAAAGCGGTGGTTTTTGTATGTGTTTTTAATCAAAAAAATCAGAGAAAAAAATATTTTTTTGATACCCATTTGATACCCAAAAAAATAGAGGGGTTTTTAAATTATTGCTTTTCATTGTGTTAGGTAGAATATTAAGAGTTTATATACAATTTATAAAGTCTTTTTTTAGGTTGCTTTATTGTTCCAGTGTTGGCGTTTGCTTTGGTGTGTATCCAGTTCAGCGGGTGCAAATAGTAAGCGTTCCAGTGTTGGCGTTGCTTTGGTCTGTATCCAATACAGCGGGGCAAATGGTAGGTGTTCCAGTGTTGGCGTTTGCTTTGGTGTGTATCCAGTTCAGCGGGGCAAATGGTGAGCGTTCCAGTGTTGGCGTTGCTTTGGTCTGTATCCAGTTCAGCGGGGCAAATGGTGAGCGTTCCGGTGTTGGCGTTTGCTTTGGTGTGTATCCGATTCAGCGGGGCAAATGGTAGGTGTTCCAGTGTTGGCGTTGCTTTGGTGTGTATCAATCCAACGGGGCAAATGGTAGGTGTTCCAGTGTTGGCGTTTGCTTTGGTCTGTATCCAATACAGCGGGGCAAATGGTGAGCGTTCCAGTGTTGGCGTTGCTTTGGTCTGTATCCGGTTCAGCGGGTGCAAATAGTAAGCGTTCCAGTGTTGGCGTTGCTTTGGTCTGTATCCAATACAGCGGGGCAAATGGTAGGTGTTCCGGTGTTGGCGTTTGCTTTGGTGTGTATCCAGTTCAGCGGGGCAAATGGTGAGCGTTCCAGTGTTGGCGTTGCTTTGGTCTGTATCCAGTTCAGCGGGGCAAATGGTGAGCGTTCCAGTGTTGGCGTTTGCTTTGGTGTGTATCCAGTTCAGCGGGGCAAATGGTAGGTGTTCCAGTGTTGGCGTTGCTTTGGTGTGTATCCAGTTCAGCGGGTGCAAATCTCTGTATCCAGTTCAGCGGGTGCAAATGGTAGGTGTTCCAGTGTTGGCGTTTGCTTTGGTGTGTATCCAGTTCAGCGGGGCAAATGGTGAGCGTTCCAGTGTTGGCGTTGCTTTGGTCTGTATCCAGTTCAGCGGGGCAAATGGTAGGTGTTCCAGTGTTGGCGTTGCTTTGGTGTGTATCCAGTTCAGCGGGTGCAAATCTCTGTATCCAGTTCAGCGGGTGCAAATGGTAGGTGTTCCAGTGCGGGGTATTATCTTTTGTGCTTTGCATTGCGTTTTTTGTTTTTGGGGTTTGTGGTTTGCTCCGTTTCCAGTGTTAGAATTTTGCTTAAATAGTCCTCCAATTTTTGTAAATATTGTAGCACTACAAAGCCATATTTTACGGGCAAATCCTCGTTAATAATTTTCATTGTTGCCACCTCGTCCAGTAGTTCCTGTATGGTGTGTATGGTTTTTAGAATTTTCCATTTTCGGGGGTTATTTCGTGGTGTAGTTTCGTTAATAGTTCCAGTTCCGTGTGAGGAATTAAATTTATTGCTAATTCTAATAATTGGCTGTAATCAGAGTTGTCGGCTAACTGGTCATTTTTATTTTCCAACGCCTGACGGCACACGCTTAAAATAGCACTGGATAAATAGCCTAATTCTGAATAATTCAAAAACTCTAATTTGAAATATTTTTGGGGAGTTCTGGGTGTTTCTCTATTTTCAGCGTTTCAAAAATACTCGTTTAGGTTTATTTTTTTGCCGTTGATGATGATTTCTGCACTCATTTTATAGGTTATTTATTTCGGTTAATAATTGGGCTTTTTCGTCTTTCAAGTCTTTAAGATACTGGGCGGTAGCCCTTAATATCTTATTCTCTGTGCTTTTGCTTACGGACTTTTTTTCCGTTAAAGAAATTGCATAGTGTCGTTTTATGCACCTTTGCCCGTTGGCTAATTTTTTTTCGTATCCTCCGTGTGGGATTTTTGTATTTAACTTCTTGTAGGTTCATTGTGGAATGATTTTAATTTTATTCCGCAATATTACAAAAATAAAAAGTGGAATAATTCTAATTTTTATTCCACTTTTTTTAACTAACTTTTATTCTATTTACTTGATAAGCAAATATTTAATCTTAAAATAATTTCATCATAAATACTTTTAAATATATCATTTAACATTTTGGTATCTTTAAATTTATCTTTCGCATACTTATAAAAATCCGTTATCGTGTTTTTTTAATTAACCAATCATATATACTTATTTTAAATTCCAAATCAAGACCATTCACATCTTGCATTTCTTCTTTCTCTTCATCAGTTCTCAAATACAATTTATCATATTCTAACAATAACCTTATAAATTCTGCAAAAGTTTTATGCTTTTTCATTTTTAATAAAATTAAAGTTATCCAAATAAAAAAATACATACTTGCGTCATTTAATAGATTACTTTCATAAAATAGTTCTTTATTTATATTCTTATCTCCTATAATATAGTCTATGAAGTCTATTTTAATACTTTGCGAATTGTTCGTAGTTTTTAAATCTTATAAGACTTAAAAATACTATTAAACCTATCAGCAAAAGAAAAAAGACTAATTTAGGAATATCAAATTTTACAAAAATCTTTTTTTATTTTCTAATAAATACTTTGTTATCTCTTTTTTTCTTTTTCAAGTATTGGGTATAATTCTTTTTGTATTTTTAAAATCCTCATCTGTATAATAACTTGGTAAGTGTGTTATATCATTTTTTTCCGATAAAAAAATATACTTTTTAAATCTCATTACCTCACGACCATACAAAACACGCATATATACAGGATAAGCATTTCCACTTCCGTAATCAATAGGTTTTAATTTTTTTTATTTAGATAATGATTTATTTTTATTGTTTCCATATCTTAATATATTTCACAAAGATACTTAAAAATTAGTAAAGTATTAGTATTTTTATTAGCCTCATCTGGGGGCGGGTGCAAAAAGCCCACTAATCCAGTAAAGAAATATAAAAATATTGCACCTCAACAGCTTACCCGTGTGATACCCAAAAGATACCCAAACCTACAAAAATATTATAAAACATTGGTAATCATATAGGTATTACCACAATGTTCCAATACTGTATCCAATCCAACGGGTGCAAATGGTAGGTGTTCCAGTGTGGGCGTTTGTTTTGGTCTGTATCCAATCCAACGGGGCAAATGGTGGGTGTTCCAGTGTTGGCGTTGCTTTGGTCTGTATCCAATTCTGAAATACAATAAAATAAAAATAGTTTAGAAATTAACGCTTTCCAGTTCGTTTATAATTGTTTGGTCTATTAGGTGGCTGTAAATTTGGGTTGTTTGTATTTGGGTATGCCCTAACATATTTTTAACTACAAAGATACTCACCCCCTTATAAAGTAAGTAGGTAGCTGTTGTATGCCTCGCACAATGAAAAGTTATTTTTTTATTAATATTTAACATATCCATTATTGAAACAATACTTTTTATTTAAAGTGATATTATGAATGTATTTAAAACAATTATAGAAGTCTAACGACCAATATTTTTTTATAATGTTTAATGCCTTACCATTGAAAAAGTAAATAAATGGGGATTTTTACTTTCTCCTTTGTTTTTTTGCATTTCCTTTATTAGCCACTCTTTACCCTCAATAGTTACGATATTCATTTTATTTAAATCCATAATATCGCCGTATCTCAAACCCGTATAAACAGAAAATAAAAAAATAAATCACGACAATAGTCAAGGCGGGGACAATCAATTTTTAAACTCTCTAACTCCTCTATTTCATTAGGTAATAAAAAAATGTTTTTTTCTGTTTTTTTCTGTTTGTGCTTTGAATTTTCTAAATGGGTCTTGGCTTATGTTTATAAAAATCGTTATTAATGGCTAATTTAACATAAGTTTTTAATATTGCAAAGTGTCTATTTACACTATTTATTTTTTTATAGGATTGCCTCCTTTTTCTTCTTTGTTTTAAATACTTTTTCATATTCTTTCAAAAAAACTCAAAATTTATTTCAGAAAAAGACAAATTTTTTTATTAAACTGGTTCAATACTCCCAAAGAATAAAAAAATGTCCTCTTTTTGTTGAATATCTATTATTGCTATTCTCTATACATACACGCATAAAGTCGTTAAAAGAGGTGTATTTAGGATTTTTAAAAAACCTCGTCTAACATATCCAAAGAGAAATATTTACCCTCATTGAGTTTTTTTGCAGTTCGTAATTTTCAAGCGACCTAACTAATTCAGAAATATGTTTATTTTGCTGTATTGCTGTGGGAGTTCCTTTAATTGTCTTTGTTTTTTTTCGTTCCAGTGAGAGGGGAAACCTTTATTTTTTTGTATCAAAAATATTTTCTTTTTTTCCATTCTGATAACATTCTATTTGGATAGGTGCCAACCCTCTTTATTTAGTTGTTTCTTACGATTAAATCGTAAAGTGTATTTTATTTTGTCCATACTTGTAATTTGTTTCACTGCAAAAAGTAAAAACAAATTTTTTTGGTATCAAATGGGTATCAAAAAAAGAATGAAATATATTGATAAATATAATTATCAAATATATAAAAAAATCTATGTAAAAATATTTAAAATTAAATATTTACATCATATATTATTAAAAAAACTAAATTGATTAATGATTCTAAAAAAACTCACCCCAAAAATTACGAAATGAATTGGATATCTTTATCAGAGAAAAAAAGCGATTGATTTTGCTATAACAGAACTGCCGCCATCATTTATAGATGAACATAATATATTGAATGCTAGTATACAAGCGATGCATCTTTCTTTGGATAAATTACAGACTCGTCCAGAGTTTATTTTTGGTTGATGGTAATCGATTTAAACCTTATCCTTTTACGCCACATCAGTGTGTAGTGAAAGGAGATTCTAAATATTTTTAGCATTGCTTGTGCTTCTATTTTGGCAAAAAAATTATAGAGATAATCTGATGATGAAACTCCATGAAGAATATCCCCAATATGGTTGGAATAAAAAAATATGGGCTACCCGACGAAAAATCCATATAGAGGCTTTTAAAAAAATATGGGCCTACACCCTATCACAGAAGGTCTTTTTCGGTTGGAATATGATTAAATATTTTTTTATAAAATCTTCAAAAATCAATAAAAAAATTTTTTTCAAATGCTAACATTTTGGTTACGAAAAAAACTGAAAAAAATATCTTGCCATGAATTTTTTTGTTAAAGATGGATACATTATCTAATTTCACCCAGATTTTTAGAGATTTTTTTGCCATTATCCAAATAAAAAATGTTCGTCTATATGGAATTCTCCAAGATTTTCGAGGAGGATGTTTTTCAAGGCTTTGCATTTTTTTCAAAAATAGGCATTTCGGAATAATTCATCATCCATTTCTATATTGAGAGATACCTCTGCCGATTTGTTATCAGCAGAAAATTTAAAAATTAAAAATCCTTGATTTTTTTGTATTATAAAGTATCCATTTTCGTGGAAACGATTTTTCCGAAACTTGTCCAAAAATTCTCGTTTTTAGTTCTTGTGCTTCTTGCTTGCTAAACATTTTTAGAAAAATATTCAATAGGGCAAAAAAATAATAATTTTAGAGGGAAATAAGAGATTTTATAAATCTGATAAAAATATAATGATAGTTTTTTTATTAAAATAACATATAAACCACATAATATTTGTCTTAAATTTGCATTATTAAAATTTAAAAAAATGAAAAACAAACATTATTGGGCTTCATGAAGCTCATTGTAAAGAAATTGTAGAAAAAAATTACAATTATTGTTGGCAAACTATTCTGTATTCTATCAAAAATACGAGAGGAGCTCATTGGAATATTAAGGGAGAACAATTTTTTACCCTTCATCCGAAATTTCAAGAACTTTATGAGAATATGGTACTGAAAATCGATGATATAGCTGAGAGAATCCTTACATTGGGTGGAACTCCTAAACATAATTATTCAGAATATCTTAAACTCTCTACTATTGCTGAAAGTCAAGAGGTAACTGATGGTACCAAGTGCGTAGAAATAATCATTGATTCTTTCAAGGTGATTATAGAACTTCAAAGAGAAATTTTGGAACTTTCGGGAGAATATGGAGATGAAGGAACAAATTCTCAGATGGGAGATTACATTACAGAACAAGAAAAAAAGAGGTTTGGATGTATAGAGCCTACCTTGGAAAAATAATAATAATTTTTTTCTCATTTAATAAGGAGGGAGACTGAGTTACATTAGTCTCTCTTTGTTTTTTTATAAAAAAATCTGATAAACTTTGTGAGCTTATCAGATTAAATTTATTCTTAGTTTGTGTAGAATTCAATGACTTGTTCTATGGCACGAGTACAAACAGGACAGAACCCTTCCGGTTCATTGGATTTCATTCTGCAGTCTTGTACAGGGCTGAAAATTCCTTTTGATGAGTACCCACCCCCTTCAAAGGCTCCTACATTGTTCCTAAATTTTGGTATTCTTGGTGTTGGTATAGGTGTTTTTTTACTTACCAAATCTGCCCATTTCGCTTTGAAATTAACCAAAGTAGTGATATTAGCTTCCCAAGGTTCTATTTTATAGTTGTAGAAAGTGTTGTCGAGAATATCACCATCATAGTAGTATTCATCAGCAAGTCCTACAAAACCGTGGCCGAACTCATGGACGAAAACTTTATCCGAAAGCTTGTCATCAGCAGATACTAAATTAATCACATTATAAAAACCTCCACCACCATATCTTGGGGTATTTACTATCACATAAACTTGGTCATAAGGCACTACTGAAGTAATATCAGCTAATTTGAATAATGATTGACAAGTCAAATACCGTGGCGAACCAAAGGTATAAAATTTCGTGTTGAGAATCGTATTTTTATAGATTCCCTCTCCACCGATATCCGTTCCACTTTCTTGTGAAGGGCTTTCAATAGCATAGATATTAAATTTATCTTTAAATCTACTAAACGGTGGAATAGTGAACATGTAATCTACAAGTCGTTTCGTGTCGGCTATAAATTTTGGCATCTCGCTTTGGGTGTATCCTTCAGCAACGATGGCGATATCTCATCCCTTTTTCGGGGGTTGTCGGTTTGTAGATTTCCGTTACTTTATAATTAGTTGTTGCCTCGTGGAGTATTTGATAGTCCTTTGGAGAAATTTTTTTCACTGAAAACTTTATTAAACTCACCATTTGCATTTCGTTCGTGGATTTCCACAATAATATCTACAATAGGATAAGGTATTTTCATCACATTTTCAAATGTTAGTATCTTTTCCTTTGCTTCTGGTGTATGTTTCCACTCTTGGAAAAATCGGACTAAATCCCTTACTGAATATGATGTTTCCTTTATCGGCATCTTTTACAACAAATTTATAAGTTCCAAAAATTTGGAAAAAAATAAGATTTTTCTTAGACCCTCCATAGAAAGGCTCTTTTTGAGTTGTTTGATGCTTGCCTGCGTTGTATCTTTTATTCCCAAAAAAAGTAGGAAATCTATTCGCAACGAACCATCGGTGAAGTATTGTTGAAAATCTTGTGCCGATGCGAAAAGGTTTATCATCAAAAAGAAAGAAAAAAGTATTCGTTTCATTATGATATTATTTTTGAGTTAGAATTATCCTTTAAATTTCCCAAGTGCGATGAATCTCTGTTGTCGTTGTTCTACAATTTCGGTTTTAGAGAATTTCTTAAAGGCATTGATATTTTGTAGAATAGATTTTTTTTGAGATTTTTCGCAGGCTTGTTTTTGGGTCGTAGTGAGCTCCTCCGAGAGGTTCTTGGATAATGCCGTCGATAATTTTATTTTTTAGCATATCCTTTGGAGTGAGTTTTAGGGCATTTGCAGCGTCTTCTTTGTGTTCCCAATTTCGCCAAAGTATAGAAGAGCAAGACTCTGGAGAGATTACGGAATACCAAGAATACTCCAACATATATACCTTGTTACCAACACCGATTCCTAATGCGCCACCGCTGGCACCTTCGCCGATTACATAGGCGAAAGTAGGTACTTTTAGGAGAGCCATTTCGTAAATATTTTTGGCAATGGCTTCGCCTTGTCCTCGCTCTTCTGCTTCTAATCCTGGGTAAGCACCTGGTGTATCAAGAAGGGTAACGATGGGAATATTAAATTTCTCGGCTAACTTCATAAGTCTCAGAGCCTTTCTGTATCCATCGGGATTTGGCATTCCGAAGCGTCTTAGTTGTCTCTCTTTTTGTAGAGCGTCCTTTTTGGGTACCTATAATCATTACTTTTTCACCATCAATTGTAGCCAAGCCTCCAACCATAGCAGGGTCATCGGCATAGCATCTGTCACCGTGGAGTTCTATGAAACTATCAGGGTCGCAAATTCCTTGTATATAGTCTAAAGTATAGGGTCTATCGGGGTGGCGAGATAGTTGTACTGTCTGCCACGGAGATAAGTTTCCGTAGATTTCCTTCTTCTTTTCCAAGATTTTTGTCTTCTATTTGGCTACAAGCAAGTTTCATATCAATGCCTGCATCTTCACCTACGATAGAGCAAGTGGAGAATTGTTCCATTAGTTCTTGTATTGGTTTTTTTCAAATTCTAAATATTCCATTAGATTGAGTTTATTTTGGGACAAATATAAAGAATTTTTTTCATTAAAACAATCTTTTTTTGTGTCAAATGAGGCATAGGAGGGATACTATAAAAAAAAAAATTCTTATCTTTGCCAAAAAGAAAACAGATTATGTTCCGAACACATACAAATGGAGAACTCTCCTCAAAAAATATTAATGAAAAGGTAACACTGAGCGGTTGGGTACAGACGATTCGTGATAAGGGATTTGTTGTATGGGTAGATTTGAGAGACCGGTACGGTATCACGCAATTGGTGTTTGATGAAGATAGAACACCGAAAGAATTACTCGAAAAATCAAAAAAAATAGGACGAGAATTCGTTATTCAGGTAAAAGGCGTTGTGATAGAAAGAAGCTCAAAAAACCCAAAAATACCCACTGGCGAGATAGAAATTTTGGTGGAGGAACTCATCATTCTCAACGAGGCAGAATTACCACCCTTTACCATAGAAGATGAAACCGATGGAGGTGAGGAATTAAGAATGAAATACCGATATCTGGATATTCGTAGAAATCCTGTGAAGGAGAAACTCATATTTCGTCATAAAATGGCTCAAAAAAAGTAAGAAATTACCTTTCTGAACAAGGTTTTATAGAGGTGGAAACTCCTGTTTTGATAAAATCTACCCCAGAGGGGGCAAGGGATTTTGTGGTTCCAAGTAGAATGAATGCAGGACAATTTTATGCCTTGCCACAATCTCCACAGACTTTCAAGCAGTTATTAATGGTCGGAGGTATGGATAGATATTTCCAAATTGTAAAATGTTTCCGAGATGAGGATTTAAGGGCAGATAGACAACCAGAGTTCACACAAATAGATTGCGAAATGGCTTTTGTAGAGCAGGAGGATGTGATGAATATTTTTGAGGGAATGGCATCTCACCTATTGACGGAAGTTACGGGACAAGATTTTGGGAAATTTCCAAGAATTACCTTTGAGGAGGCAATGAGACGATATGGAAACGATAAACCTGATGTGCGTTTCGGGATGGAATTTGTGGAGCTTAATGATGAAACAAAAGGTAAAGATTTTAAAATATTTGATGATGCTGAATTGGTGGTAGGTATCAATGTGGAAGGATGTGCAGGCTATACTAGAAAGCAAATAGACGAATTAGTAGATTGGGTAAAACGACCACAGATAGGTGCCAGCGGAATGGTATGGGTGAAATATCAAGACGATGGCGTTTTGACCTCCTCCGTGAATAAATTCTACAATGAGGACGATTTAAGAAAAATTGCCGAAAGATTCGGAGCTAAAAAAGGCGATTTAATGCTGATACTCTCTGGAAATGCTAATAAAGTGCGTCCGCAATTATCAGCCCTCAGAATGGAGTTAGGAAATAGATTAGGATTGAGAAATCCAAAAGAATTTGCACCTCTTTGGGTAGTAGATTTTCCTCTTTTGGAGTGGGATGAAGATTCCAAAAGATACCACGCGATGCACCACCCATTTACCTCACCGAAGCCAGAGGATATTCCTTTACTGAAAACCGATGCAGGTAAAGTAAGAGCAAATGCTTACGATTTGGTACTCAATGGAAATGAAATAGGAGGTGGGTCTATCAGAATTTTTGATAGAGAACTGCAGGCCCAAATGTTTGAGCTATTAGGATTCTCCCCAAAGGAGGCTGAGGCTCAGTTTGGTTTCTTGATGAATGCTTTCAAGTATGGTGCCCCACCTCACGGCGGTTTGGCATTTGGTTTTGATAGGTTAGTAGCTATTTTGGATGGTAATGAGGTGATTAGAGATTATATTGCATTTCCAAAAAAACAATAGTGGAAGAGATGTAATGATAGATGCCCCTGCTACTATTAGCAAAGAACAATTAGACGAGCTAAGTCTTATTGTAAAAATAAATAAAAATTAAGAGCATTGAACGATACATTCAATGCTTTTTTTTAACAAAAAAATATAAAATGAATCCTAATTTTAGTATTAAAGAGATTGCTTCAGTCGAGCAGTACGAATACCAGTCCGAGACCTATACTATAATGATGGTAGAGGGAGAGGGGAGTTTTGTGGTGGATTTAGTAACATATTCTTTTTCAGGGAAGATAGCAATTTTTTTCTCAATCCGTTTCAAAGGGATTCTATTAACCAAGGGAATTTATAGAGATTTAAAAAAATTTTTTTGTTTTAAAGCAGAGTTTTACTGCATAGAATATCATCGGCAAGATGTGGCTTGTAATGGATTATTATTTAATAATATATATCAGCAGCCGTATATAGGGCTTACCGATAAACTCTATATGGAATTGCAGGAGATTTTTGTGAGAATGAAGGAAGAAAATAATGATTGTGACCCCTATTCAGCATCAGTATTGAAGACTTATTTACAGCTGATTTTGGCACTTTGTAGCAAGGAGAAAAAAACGATTGATAGGAACAGAAGTTCCTAAAAAAATCTAACTGATGAGGTACTGAATTTCCAAGATTTGGTAGAGGAATTTTATAGAAAAAGAGCATTCTATTTCTTTCTATGCTGATAAATTTGGGCTGACAACCGATGCCTTTAACCGAAAGATAAAAAAATGAAATTGGAAAAAAACTCCAAAGCAGATTTTTACAAGATAGAATAATTTTGGAGGCTAAAAAGCTCCTGCAACTTACCCAAAAATCAGTTAAGGAAATTTCTTGGGAACTCGCATTTTGATGATGAATTCTATTTTTAGTAGATATTTTAAGAAAAATGTAGGGGTCTCCCCATTGAAATATCGTGAAAGTACAAAGATAGGATAGATAGAAAATCCATAAAATAAAAGTCCATATATCTGTCGTAAAAGTCCATTTTGTAGGACTGCAAATCGCTATATCTTTGCACCATCAAAATTAAATAATTAAAGCAATGATAAGAAAGTTTTTTAGTGCATTAGCATTCGTGATGATGGGAGCAGGAGTATATGCTCAATTACCAGACCCAGGTTTTACTATTGATAACCAAACAGCAATAGTTATTGTAGACCCTCAAAATGATTTCCTTAGTCCAAAAGGAGGAACTTGGGGAGTAGTAGGAAAATCCGTAATGGAAAATAATACGGTAGAGAATTTGGACAAAATATTCAAGGTTGCACAAGATAAAAATGTAAAGGTGTTTGTGTCTCCACACTATTATTTTCCTCACGACCATGAATGGAAAATTGAAGGAGCAGGTGAGTATATGATGCACCACGGACATCTTTTTGATAGAAAAGGTCAATATACAACCGAAGGATTTGAGGGCTCAGGAGCAGATTGGTTAGAGCAATATAAAAAATATATTAATCAAAAAAATGTAGTAGTAGCATCTCCTCATAAGATTTTTGGACCAGAATCCAACGACCTTGCTTTGCAATTAAGAAAACACGGATTCAATAAAGTAGTGTTAGCCGGTATGTCTGCAAATCTATGTATCGATTCTCATTTGAGAGATTTGGTAGAAGATGGTTTTGAGGTAGCAGTAGTAACGGATGCTACGGCGGGAACTATCATTCCAGATTATGATATTGATGGATACAAGGCTGCTATTGGCAATTTCAGATTGATTTCTAGCCATCTTTTTAAAAACAGATGAAGTGGTGAAAAGAATTCAGTAAATTAGATACAAAGAAAAAAAGTAATAAGAATGAAATAGACAATTATTAGATATTTTTTTAAGAAAAATTATAATTCAAAAAAGCCACATTCCTAATTTTAGGAATGTGGCTTTTTGTTACCTATTAATAATGTTAATTTGATTATAACTGAGGTCCAGCAGGAACAAGTCTTTTACCTTCCTCATTATCGCAATATTTCTCAAAGTTGGCGATATATTTTTCCAGCTAGGTCTTTGGCTTTTTGCTTCCCATTCAGAGGCGTTGGCATAGGTGTCTCTTGGGTCAAGTATTCCTTCTGAAACTTTTGGTAATGTAGTAGGAATTTCCAAATTCAATACTGGTATTGTCGTTTTAGGAGCATTTTCTATTGAGCCATCAATAATTGCATCAATAATTGCTCTCGTATCTTTTAGTGAGATTCTCTTACCTGTTCCATTCCAGCCTGTATTTACAAGGTATGCTTTTGCTCCGTGTTCTTTCATTTTTCCGATTAGCGTTTTGGAGTAGGCCGTAGGGTGTAGGGTAAGGAATGCTTCACCAAATGCAGGAGAGAATGATGGCTGAGGCTCCGTGATACCTCTTTCTGTACCAGCTAATTTTGATGTGTATCCACTTAGGAAATAGTATTGTGCTTGGTCTTCATTTAATACAGAGACTGGCGGTAATACACCAAAGGCATCAGCAGAAAGGTAGATAACCTTTTTTGCATGTCCTGCTTTTGATGGCAATACGATTTTATTAATGTGGTAGATAGGATAAGAAACTCTTGTATTCTCTGTAATAGATTTATCCTCAAAATCTGGCTCCCCATTTTCTTTGATGACAACATTTTCAAGAAGTGCATCTCGGCGGATAGCACCAAAAATATCAGGCTCTTTCTCAGCAGATAGGTCTATCACTTTTGCATAGCAACCACCTTCAAAGTTGAATACCCCACTGTTATCCCATCCATGTTCGTCGTCACCGATGAGGTATCTCTTAGGGTCGGCAGAAAGAGTCGTTTTACCCGTTCCTGAAAGTCCGAAGAATAATGCAACATCACCTTTTTCGCCAACATTGGCAGAGCAGTGCATAGATGCCATACCTTTCAGTGGTAGGTAGTAGTTCATTATAGAGAACATACCCTTTTTCATCTCTCCACCATACCAAGTCCCTCCTATAATTTGGATTTTATCCGTAAGGTTAAACATTACAAAATTCTCAGAGTTTAGTCCTTGCTCTTTCCAATTAGGATTTGTCGTTTTAGACCCATTGATAATAATGAAATCTGGCTCTCCAAAGTTTTCCAACTCGTAGCTAGAAGGACGGATAAACATATTAGTAACGAAGTGAGCTTGCCACGCAACTTCCATTATGAATCTTACTTTCAGTCTTGTGTCAGGATTTGTTCCGCAGAAAGCATCTACAACATAAAGTTTTTCAGATGTAGATAATTGTTTGAGAACTAGATCTTTACAATGGTTGAATACCTCAGGCGTAGTTGGTAAATTTACTTTTCCCCAGTGGATAGTGTCCTTAGTAGTATCATCTTTTACAATGAATCTATCCTTTGGCGAACGTCCTGTGAAGATACCCGTCTTCACCGATACAGCACCTAAATTGGATACTTCTCCTACCTCGAATCCTTGGTTCTTTTCAGAAATTTCTGCTTGGAAAAGTTCCTCGAAACTTGGGTTATGAACAATCTCTTTGTTTCCTGCAATTCCTAATTTTTTTGCAATGCCTCTACGATTTTCGTATTTTTTTCATCTCGTTTGATATTTGTAATAAATAATGATTTTTTTCAAAGCGAAAAGTTAAGTATTTTTATTTCAAATATCCAAAAAAATATTTTTAGCATTGATAATCAGTTTATTAAATAAATATAATTTAGAAATAAACCTATTAAAAAAATATTTGAAAGCAGATAGTATCAAAGGAAATGATAGTCCAAAGTAGGGAATTAACTTTGATTGTAAGCGTTATAAAACGACATCTTCATAGTCTAAAATCGTAGTGAATCCTCGCTCGGAAAAAAATAATTTTTTTGTAGTCGGAAAATTTTTGTTGAAAGGACGAAAATCCCCCCATGCTCCTAGACTTTTTCACAAATGAGGGGCAATCAGCAAAAATATTTTTTTCTTTGATAGTGTTAAGTTTGAGATAATTAGATAATTTTTTTCGTGGAGTTCCATTAATTCAGTAAAGTCACCAATATTTTTTTAGTGTATAGAATATCTTTCGTTATTTCCGAAAAAAATCGTTTATTAATTTCTGAGATTTGGGTTGAGAGCGATAGAGATTAATTCCTTCTCGGCTGTCTTGTTTTTTTGATTGAGGTGAATCAAGATAAGTTCATTTTTGAAATTCGGTGAGTAGCGAAGTCTCTCGATGTGTCTTTGGTTATTTTTCTAATCGATATAGTATTGCTGAGATTTCTTGGGCTACAGCAATATCGTATCCAGAGCCTCCTAGGGCTATTTTATTGAGCTCAAAGGCATTGATATTAGCCCATTGAGATAGATTTACCATTAGGGTAGAACTGCTTCCCCACCCGAAATTTGCAGGAAATTGTAGGTTGGTTTTGATATGATAAGACGTCTTATCTTTTGAATTTATCAAGAGATAATTTTTGGATGATTTGCAGTGTTTTTAGGATAAACTGAGCTGAAGACGGAATATTGGTCTCAATAATTTTCCAATTTTTGTAATTTATTTTAATTTTTAGCCAAGGCTTATTCTGATGAAAAGCTTCCCAGAGGATATGATGGGGAGCGGTTGTATTTTCTTCACAAGAAAACTCCTGCCCCAAGCGAGTAGGCACCGCCAGAGCTAATGCCCCATCTAAGATGACATATTCCGAAGTGAGCAGGAGTTTTCCCGTAGAGAAAGTTTGCATTAATATTTTATTTATGTTGTAATTATTCTACAACTACCTCGTTATTGATTTTCTTAATCATACCTTGTAGAGCCTTACCGGACCTACTTCTACAAAATGAGTTGCCCCATCTTTTATCATATTTTGGATAGATTGAGTCCATTTTACAGAGCCTGTAAGCTGTGCGATGAGATTTTTCTTAATTTCATCAGCGCTTACAACAGGAGTAGTAGTTATATTTTGATAAACAGGAATTTGAGCATCATTAAAATGAGTATTATTAATGGCTTTGGCTAATTGTTCTTGTGTCGATTGCATTAATGGTGAGTGGAAAGCACCATTAACAGGAAGTAGTAAAAGCCCTTTTTGGCTCCTGCTTCTTTTTAGTTTTATACAAGCCTCTTCTACGGCGGAGACTTCACCAGAGATTACAAGTTGCCCTGGGCAGTTGTAGTTGGCAGGTATCACTATTCCTGTCACTTGCTGGCAAATTTCTTCCACTTTTTCATCCGAAAGTCCAAGTATAGCAGCCATTGTTCCTGCTTGAATATCACAGGCTTCTTGCATTGCCTTGGCTCTTTTAGAAACCAGTTTTAGTCCATCTTCAAAGGAAAGAACTCCACTCACTACCAATGCTGAAAAACTCACCAAGAGAGTGTCCAGCAACCATTTTAGCATCAGAAATATCTAAGGATTTTGATTTTGCTATGGAGTGGATGAATATAGCAGGCTGAGTAACACTTGTCTGTTTTAAATCTTCATCGGTGCCATTGAACATAATATTTAAAATATCAAATCCTAAAATCTCATTTGCAGAGTCCATTAAAGATTTGATGTTTTCATTAGATTCATATAAATCTTTACCCATTCCTACGAATTGAGCCCCTTGACCGGGGAATACTAATGCTTTCATATTTTTTTATTAATAAAGTTGAATTTAATGTTTAAAAATATTGGATTATTATGGAATTAATCTAATCACGCGGTAACCAATATTAATATAAGCACCACCTGCTTTTTGCTTTTACAAATTCAAATTTTGTGGCAAGCTGGGTTTGACTTCTGTTGATATTTTTTTGAAGACCTCCCCTTTCGTATTTTCACGACTGAGAATATCATTCACAATGTCAAAACCGATAACGGCATATTTTGATATTTTTTTGCAATATTTTTTTCTTTATATTGAGCCATAATTTCTTGCTCAAAAGTACCTTCTATATTGATTTTTTTCTGTCAATGAGATATATCAAATTTACCTTATAAAGAGTCTCTGATTTTTTGTCAAAACTATTCGTATGATATAGACTAAAAGCTTTTTATGCCATTGACCTCGTTGGCTAGTTCAATCACTTTATTGGTGAATAGAGTCCCGTCATTATCGTTATTTGATGCCAAAATGGTAATAACAGGAGCGGGTTTTTCCCGTCATCATATTTTTTTGTCTAGTTGGATTTCATCCGCTGTATTCACGATGTTGATATTTTGCATTTTTTTGAGTGATTTGCTGAGGTTGTTTTTTTCAGTGCTTGGGAGATGGATTTGTTATTCCCACTCACGATGAATATTTTTTTCGTTGTTATAGCTTTCCTCTACTTCCTTAGCAATTCTGTTTGCAAAGACAATATCGGCAGTTTCCATTACGATGAGGTTAGGATAGTTGTACAAATCCTCTGAGTTGGCAAATGGAGCGACCACGGGGATTTTTTTATTTCCCAAGAAATCCAAAACATCAATAATATTAGATTTAAAGAACGGCCCAAAAAAATTAGGTCAGTATTCTTTTGATTGATTTGTGAGAGTGATTTTTTTAAAAGGATTGTTCATTTCCCGAGTCGATGATTTTTACATCTAATTGTAATCCATTTCGTGTATTTCTTTCAATTGCTAATAATGCTCCCGAAAGGAAGTCTGTTGCCATATTTCGGTATTTTTCATCATTGCTATCAAATCCGAAGGGGAGCATTAACGCCACATTTAGTGCATTGCCATTGGTTTTGGTGTATATAGCGTCGTATTTTCGTATTTTTAGTGTAGAGCCTACCTTTAACCCATTAGATAGTTGAGGGTTAAGTTCTGTTAGTTCATCAATATTGATGCCATATTTGTGGATTATCCCAAAGGTTGTGTCATCGCTTGTTACTTTGTGTAATACATACTGTTGCTCTGCTGTTTTGGTGTTGGTTGGCGTGTTTTTTTCTACGAGATAAGGTACGCTGGTAGCCAAGATTGTTTTGGCGTCTTTATATTTGTTGATATTTTCCAGAGGTAGAGAGATTTCTTTGCCTACGGTTATTTTCAGATTCGGGTTGAGGCGTCTAAGTTCTTCCTCTGTGATACGGAACTGTTTCGTAATGCTGTACAGTGTTTGTTTTTTTCTTGCAATACGATTCGTCCGATTTTTAGTCTCTATGGGTATGTTTTTTTTGTATTATCTTTAATATTGATGATTTCTCCAATCTTGAAACCATCCTTTAGTTGAGGATTTTCTTTATAGAGTTCATTAATCGTAATACCATATTTCTTGGAGATATTATAAGGGGTATCTCCTTTCATGATAGTATGTGATATTTGTGAGAAAGCGAATGAAAAAAATAATAATTTCGCTACGATAAAAAAATTCTTCATTGAAGTAAATAGTATATTTCAGCAAAAAGTAAAAACTTTTTATAATTATATTAAAAATTTTTAAAAAGATAATAACCTTATTTTTTTGCACAATAAAAAGTATGAAATAATGAACAGTCGAAAAAGATAAAATGGAGGCTTTCGGCAGGCTCCTCGATGTAATGGATGATCTCCGTGAGAAGTGCCCTTGGGATAAAAAAACAAACTCTGCAAAGTCTTCGGCATCTTACTTTAGAGGAAATCTACGAACTTACTGATGCTATACTTGCTGAGGATATGCTCGAGATAAAAAAAGGAGTTGGGAGATGTATTACTCCATTTGATTTTTTTTATGCTAAAAATAGCCTCCGAAAAAGACTGTTTTGATATAGGTGATGTTGTTAATTCCTTGATTGATAAACTTATCTTTCGTCATCCTCATATTTATGGTAGTGTCCAAGTACAAGATGAGGAGGATGTAAAACGAAATTGGGAAAAACTCAAACTGAAAGAGGGAAATAAATCCATTTTGGCAGGTGTCCCAAAAGGGTTGCCAAGTTTGGTGAAGGCCTATCGTATTCAAGATAAAGTAAAAGGTATTGGTTTTGATTTTTCAACTCCTAGCGAGGCGTGGCAAAAGGTAGAGGAAGAATTACACGAATACCAGCAGGAAACCGACCTAAAAAAAGCGAGAAGAAGAGTTTGGTGATATCCTCTTTTCATTGATTAATTATGCTAGAATATCGGGAATTAATCCAGATACTGCCCTTGAAAAAGACCAATACGAAATTCATCAGTCGTTTTCAGAAGATGGAGGAAATAGCCCACGAAACGAACCTAAAACTTTCGGATATGAGTTTGCAGGAAATGGATATTCTTTGGGAGAGAGCAAAGAATATTTTAAAACAAAAACAAGAGTAGCTATACTCTTGTTTTTTCTTATTTTTTTTAATTTTTTGGTAGAAATACTTCGGCGAGCATACATCTGGCACTTCCTCCTCCGTTGGTTTCTATGGTAGTTAGGTCAGCGTAGAGGATTTGGTTATATTTCTCAATTTTTTTGGATTTGTTCTTGTGTAAGAGATAGATATGCGGATTGGCTCATTACAAGGAATTTTTTTCTCCATTGTTGTTATGGACTTGTAGCATATTTCCTGCGAATTGTTGGAGTTGCTGTTCCGATATTTCTATGATTTCTTTATTTGTTTTTTGTATGGTCTCTACTACGGATTTTCTTTCGTTTTCGTCGTCTATGGAGTTTAGGCAGATTACTACATATTGGTCGCCTACACACATCATTACATTAGTGTGGTAGATAGGTAGTCTCTCTTGCCCTGCGGTTTGATAGGAGTGGAATACAATGGGAGTATAGCCTATTTTTTCACAGAAGTTACGGAAAAGTTGTTCGTCCAATCGTAGAGATACGGATCCATAAGCGATTTTATTATCGTGGTCAAAAATCATACTTCCAGTTCCTTCAAGGAAGGTATTTTGGGCTTCGTAGGTAGAGTAGTCAAGGATTTCGTTTATTTTAAATCCTTCGTTTTTTAGTTGTTCCAATATATCCATTCGTCTTTCGTCTCGTCTATTTGGTGCGAACATAGGGTATAGGATAACTCGTGCATCGGCACCGAAACTTACCCAATTATTTGGAAAAATAGAGTCGGGAGTGTGTGGCTCTAGAGTATCTTTTACGACAATTACATTGATATCTTTTTTGCGGAGTTTCTCTACGAACTGCCGAAATTCTACGAGTGCCTTGTCTTGGGTTTCTGTATTCTCGGAATTCACTTGGAAATAATTGTTTTCTGCTGTTTGGGCGTTGTATCCAAATGCAATAGGTTCTATCATCAATAGAGTATTGGTTGTTTGCATAGGTTCTATTTTTTTGTATAGTGGCAAATATAGTAATTTATTTTTTTCTGGAAAAAAATCAGATTTTTGTAAGATAAAAGGGCGAAGTTTTTTTATTAGGAATATTATTGATGTTAAAAATTTTTTTATTTTTTTGAAAAAAACCTTAAAAAGTAATTATGTATTGTTAAATTTTTAGTTAAAAAAACATCTTTGGAGTGATTGATAATATACTTTTTTTAGTAGTATCTTTGTTTTAGTAAAAAAATAATAATACAAATTCACAAACAAATTTAATTTGGAATACTATGAATGACAAAATGAAAAAAGCATTGCCGTATCTCTTTATGGGAATTGTGTCTAGTGCTACGACTTTGGGAGCCTACAAACTTTTGGATAATGGTACTAATAATAACGATGCTGATTATTCATTCTTCGCTCCGAAAAAAGGAACTACAAGCTTCGTGGGAATGAATACTGCCGCTACTTCCGATGATTTCGTGAGAGCAGCAAAAACGACTGTGCCAGCGGTGGTAACTATCAAAAAAATTATAAAAAAATAACACCAAACCGAGCTACAAATGATGATATTTTTGAATATTTCTTTGGAAATCCGTTCGGTGGTGGAGGTCGTAGAGAGCAACAACAGATGCCTGATAATATGCCTTCGGGAATGGGGTCTGGGGTAATTATCTCACCTGATGGTTATATTATCTCTAATAATCATGTGGTGGCAGGTGCCAATAAATTGGAGGTAGTGCTATCTAATAAGAAAACCTATATCGCAACGCTCGTGGGGACTGACCCAAATACTGATATTTCCCTATTGAAAATTGAAGACAAGGGACTCCCTTACCTTAATTTTGCAGACTCCGATGCCGTAGAAGTTGGACAATGGGTATTGGCTGTAGGAAACCCAATGGGCTTAAATTCTACCGTAACAGCAGGTATCATTTCTGCAAAAGGCCGTGGTATAGGCATACTCGGTTCCAAGGGAGAGGCCTCTAATCCAATTGAAAGTTTCTTACAAACAGATGCTGCTATAAACCCAGGGAACTCGGGAGGAGCATTGGTGAATGCTAATGGTGATTTGATTGGTATAAACTCTGCAATTTCCTCTACAAATGGATATTATCAAGGGTATGGCTTTGCAGTGCCATCTAACTTAGCAAGAAAAATTGTAGAAGATATCAAAAAATTCGGTATCGTACAGAGAGGCTTTTTAGGTATAGGAGTGTTTGATTTATCTGATGAGCAAGCCGTGGCAAGCTATAATAAACAAGAAAAAACTAACATAAAAGTAGGTTCTGGTGTTTATGTGAGAAATGTTGCTGACAATGGAGGGGCTTATGATGCAGGTATCAAAGTGGGAGATATCATCAAAAAAATTAATAATAAAAATATAGAAGACTATGCTGATCTATCCGAAGCTATTGGTAGCCGACGCCCTGGTGATAAAGTAGAAGTAACCTATCTACGAAATGGAAAAACATATACCGCGAGTGTAAAATTGAAAGACCAAAAAGGAGGAACCTCTACACGAACAAAAGCAGACCTAAGCGTAACTGAAAAAAATAGGTGCCGAGTTTGACCCCCTTAGTGAGCGTGTAAAAATAGGTTATGGGTTAGATTCTGGTGTAATCGCCAAAAATGTAAATGAAAATGGTGAAATGAGTAAAATAGGTCTCCAAGAAGGATATATCGTACTGAAAGTAAATGGAAAACCCGTAAATTCGCAGGCCGATGTAGAACGAATCCTAAACAAATTTGTTGGAAATGTGAGAGTGGAATTTGTGGATGATTATGGAAGAATCTACACCAAAAGGATTTAAGATGCCAAATTAAAACAAGTATAGAGGAAGCCCCTCCCATTTCGGGAGGGGCTTCGCTTGTAGAATAATTATATATGAAGAAAAAAATTATCTCTCTTGTAATACTATATTCATAAATGTCTGTGCTGAAATATTCTTAGCACCTTCGGCAGTTACTGTATAGGTTAAAACACCATCTTCTGTTATATTTAGGTTGGTGAATACATTTTTATCGTAATAAACTACGAAATAATCTAAGTCATCTTTTTTTATAGATTTTTTTAATGGTGATGCTCCCATATTGCTAGCTATAGGTCTATCATTAGGTATATGTATCTTATTGATGTCAGTAGCATTGGTGCTAGCGGCATCGGTATCGATGTTAGAAGCATTCTTATGAGCGTATTGCTTGATATATTCTTGATATAAATTTACCTCATGTCGTGTATTTACGGTGGTAGGCACTACTATAGATGGCATATAGAATTGTGCTTTTCTTATTATCCTTTGCCAGTCTGTACCATCGTAGTAATAAAACCCTTTTTTAGAACCAATGTTTTCTGTAGTAGATTGGTCATTTTGATTAATATACGCTGAATTACTTCCTTCAGAATAATATACTAAGGTAGATTCTACGGGTTCTCCTGTATCTAATTTATCCTTACTTACAGTTGGTATGATTAGTCCCGGGTTGTTATCCTTATTATCCTTATCAGCTTTTATATGTAGTGTGGCTTTTGGGTCATCAGTATTGATACCTACACGACCCACTTGTGCGAAGGTAGATGATACTCCTGCTAAAAATTCCGATTGTTAAAATTACCTTTTTCATCTTGTTATTATGTTGCTTTATTATATAATTAAAATTTACAGATTAATGTTCTCTTAATAAGATTGAGATAAAGGTTTTTTTCTGTAATATTATTCTTTGTTTTTTTGTAGGGTCTGTTTCGTTTCTTATTATTTTTGTATTTTAGAGTTCTATTCTCAATTTTTTTACATCTTTGAATATATCGGGGTCGTAGTAAGTTACATAATAGTCAAAATCATCACCACTTTCAAGAACTTCTAATTTTCTACTCTCAGTAGAAGCTTTATAGGTTTTATCTTTCATAGATATTGTTTTAGTAGCATCTGTAATAGTATTACCACGACATCCATCATTTAGCTTATTATTTGAGGAATCTGCGGTTTTATTATCATTAGTAATATTTTTTTAAATTGTCCTTGATATACATTATATAGATTTACACAATATTCTATTTTATCTGCTTCTGCAGAAGTGTAGGGTTTTGTACCTTTTTTTGGGTGGTAGTTCTGTTTCGAGTACTATGGATGGTAGGTACATTTGTGTTTTTTTGGTCTTAGTGGTAGCCAATCTTTGCCATCGTAGTAGTAGAATCCTTTTTTTGTGATACTTCCTCTGTCTTGGAGGTTGAGTCTATATCAATTCGTTTGTTATCAAACTGTGCCCTGTTTCTTTTTTGGTCCGTGGTTTCTTTTTCCAGTTCTTTTACACCTTTTAAATAGATTAGTGTAGATTCTGTAAAATCTTTTGTTTTGCCATCTACTACTTTTTCTAATTTTTTAAATTGATTGGTGATTTTTCTATATTCGGTAGTTAAGCCGTTTTCATCAGTAATGTTTAGAGTTATCACCTTTGGGGTGTTTTCATCAATAATGTTTGGAACTATCACCCCTGGGTTGTTATCACCATCTTCTGCAACTATATCAAGAGTAGCTCTTGGCGAGGTAGTATTGATACCCATACGCCCCTTTATTACGTTTTGGTTTTGTGCATAGGAGAATACACTCGCTATAATACTTAATGTTAAAAAAAGTTTTTTTCATCCTGAAATTGCCTTTATTTTACAAATTTTTTTTAACTTTGCAAAGTTAGAAATTTATTTTTTTAGAAAAAAAGAATTTTTTTGTGAAATTATAGGATATGACTAAAATATTTGTTATGAAATTAAAATTATTGTGTCGCATTATTTGCGGAATTTTTATGGGATTTAGTAGTCTGCTGTATGCTCAGGCTACGGAGGTTGCTCCGGAGGAGCGAGACCTTAGTAGTAACGGAGCGAGTGTTACTGATGTCTATTTCAGGCATATAGACAACCAAGCGTGGATAGATACAGAGCATAATAAGACCGTAAAATCTCCAATAGAGCGGGTGAGAGTATTATCTCCGTATGAGGAGAAAGTGGCTATCGTAGGGAAGTTTAATTTTGTCCCGCTGGACCAACTACTGAAAAAGGGAGACTTCGTGAGAGTGCCAGTGCCAAGTAATGTTACCCTAATCACAAGAAACTACGAGATAAAAGATTCTAATGATAATGTAATTGGGCATATTGTGGCCGATAAGACAAAGAATTACATTACTTTCGTTTTTAATCCAAAAATAGAATATAGAACTAATGTCGAGGGGAATTTCTCCATAGGAGCAGTCCTAAAAAGCACCCGTTGGTGATACAACTGTTACCTTGGATAAAGGACCGCTACAAAAGTACTCCTACATAGACGACCCGAAAACTACCATCTACCGCGGTGGGAATAGTGTGACGATTACGAATATCTATCAACCAAGTGATGTAGAGGATGAAAAAGATGATGCTCCGTGTCAATATTTTTGGAAAGTGAGAGGAGAAGGGACTAGTATTGACGAGCATCTGACTTGGACGATGTATTTCAATATGAATAAATATTTTTCATCAGCCACTGTTTATTATGACGACATTATCAATAAAGACTATGGTTCCAAGAAGGTTATTTTTAAACTTTTTGGAAATGCGATTTCTTCAGAATATGAGAATAGACAGTCGTTTCTTCCTTTTATTCGAGATTCTTTCGAGTTTTATGAGGCAAATGTAGCCAATGGTTCTATTATTGGTGATAAGTTAAAACTCTTCACCGATGCTACAGAGTTTGCAAATTATACGGGAACAGCGCAAGCAGGACTTATTACCTTCAATAAGAGCGATTATGAAGTAACTATAGAACTAAAACACGGAGTAGGCACCAAAGCTTATAAAGTAGTCTATAAAACCGATAACCCTGCCGATGCTACCTATGTCGGTAGTAAAGCGATGGTAAATGTAGATGGACAAGATATAAATCATAAATCGGAAGGGTGTGAGAATAATAGAAATTATTACTTCAGTGTTATCCCAACATCATTACCATTAGGGGTAGATGCGAATACCGATTGGGCTAATAGACTTTTCATAACGAAATATAAAAAGGAGGAAGAAAATGGAGCTATTCTACCAGCGAAAGATGTATCTTTCACCCTTAATAAATTTGTGGCAGGTAGTGATACAGAGATAGATACAGCATTCCAGACCATTACTTTAACTACTGATGCGAAAGGGAAAGCTAAGTCTGGGAAACTATCAGAAGGGAAATATATCCTAAAAGAAACTATTCTACCAAAAGGAGGTGGATATATGCCTTATGTCGAAACATTTGAGGTAATAAAAGATAATGAAGAACCAATCCTAAAAGCAATAGTCAATACTAAAAAAACAATTAGTTTTAGTAAAGCTGAGTTCCGAAAAATATTTTCCGAATTTGCCAGCGGGTTCTCAGTATCCAGAGGTATCGTTGAATGTGAAGGTAACCTATGCTAAGGATAAGGATAATAAAATCATTACTAATCCAACGGTGATTAATATCCCAGTAACAATCCCAGCAGGGACATTAGAGGAGGGAAAAAATTATGTACCTTTTGTACCACTAAAAAACATTATTAAGTATGATGAATATGGTAATGAACTTAAAAATACAGGACAACTAATATTTGAGATTACCGAGCCTACGCCACCAGCGGGATATGCACCGAAGTATAACTATGATAATAATCCAAGATGGATAGCGAACTACAAAGCAAATACTATACAGATATATAAATATCTCGATGGAAATAGTAGCAAAGCAGGAGAGGGAGCGATATTTACGATTGAGAAATTAGATGCTTCGGGAGCGGTAGATACAAGCTTCGCCAAAGTAACCCTCACTACGGGAGCCAATGGATTTGCAATTTCTGAAACGCTAACAGCAGGAGATTATTTATTAAAAAGAAATAAGACCAGCAAACCAGATTTATACTGAGGGTAATACTAAATACGAAATAGAAGGAGGAATATATAAAATAAGTGATGAGTACAGAAAAGGAGTGAAGGTTACCATAGTAGATGGAAATACTAACATTATTAAGGTAAATAATGAGAGCGTATCGTATAGCTATTGGACACAAAAAGTTAAAAAAAGATATGGAAGGGAGCAAAGAGTGTTACTACTAAACCAGAGGTAAGACTAAGAGTGAAACTCACCTACAAACCAAATAAAAAAATGATGCAGACGGAAATCCTTACCCAGAGAGTGTGAGAATACTAAAAACCTATCATAGCTGCAGGAACACCTACAACTGATAAAGATGGAAATGAAGAAGTAGAGATAGAATACAAAATACCAGATATGGATTTTTATGGAAATGTGTATGATTTCTTATCTGAGATTGCCATAGAAATAGAAGAGGAGAATATACCGGGGTATAAATCCGAAATAGATAATACTAATAAGGTAATAATAAATACATTGGCACCGCCAGATAGTGCGAGTGAATCCTAATCTTAGAATGAGAATTTCAGAGGATCATTAAGAATAATACATTATTCCAAATAGATATATAGAGCGGAATAATATTGCTCCGCTCTATATTTGTTCTTATAAATATTTTGTGATTTGTAGGAAAAAAATTATTTTTGCAAGTAATTAAAATTTAGTAAAAATCATAATATGAAACATAAATTATTGTATCGCATTATTTGCGGAATTTTTTTGTGGCTTAGTGGTTTGTTATTTGCACAGACCTCGGAGGTAGCCACAGAAACACGCGACCTTAGTGCTAATGGAGCGAGTGTTACCGATATCTATTTTAGGCATATAGACAATTATGCTTGGTTGGAAGAAGGTAAAACCATCAAAGACCCAATAGAGAAAGTATCTACGCCATCGCCATTTAAGCAAAGAGTGGCTCTCGTAGGAAAATTTAATTTCCGTCCGCTAGACAACTTATTGAAAACGGGCGACTTTGTGAGGGTGCCACGGCCAAGTAATGTTACCCTAATTACGAAAACTTATGAGATATATGATTCCAAAGGTAATGTAATTGGGCATATCGTAGCTGATGAAACAAAAGATTACCTCACCTTCGTTTTTAATCCAAAAATAGAACATAGAACCAATGTAGAGGGGAATTTTTCCATAGGGGCAACACTTAATGCTCCAATGGGCGAAACAGAAGTAACCTTGGATAAGGGACCGCTACAAGAATACACCTACCTAAACGACCCGAAAACTACCATCTACCGCGGTGGGAGTAGAGTGAATATTACGAATATCTACCAACCTCCAACACCTGGTTCCGATGGACAAAACAATAGTGATGATCAAAATTGTTATTACTATTGGGTATTAAAAGGATTAGGTAATAGTTTTGATAAGTATCTGAATTGGACATTTTGGTTTAATACGAAAGGATACTTTAATGAGCATGGAATAAAAATATATAACTTAACTTCACAAGATTATGGAGATAAGAAAGTAAAATTAGAGGTAGCGGGAGATTACAACTATACTAATAATACCTATGAGCCTTTTGTTCCAGGTACTTTTGAATTGTATGAGGTAAATCCTGATGGAGGTGCAGTGATAGGAAATAAACTGACACTATTCACAGATGCTACGGCATTTGAAAGCTATAAAGGAACCGAGCAGGCAGGATATATTACTTTTGATAAAAATAATTTCTATGTATCCGTAGAGCTAAAATACGGCGTAGGCACGAAGGCATACAAATTAACCTATAATACTAAGAACCCAACAGATGGAACAAGTGTTTTTGGTTCGGCAATAGTGAATGTCGATGGACAAAATATCAATCTATACCCAGCGTCTTGTAACAAAGATTCACATTATTTTGGTGGAGGAGTAATATCTCCATTACCTTTGGGGGCAGGGGCAAATACCGATTGGGCAAATAGACTTCGTATCATTAAATACAAAAATGGTAAAATATATGATAAAGCACAAGGAGTAGAATTTACCCTTAACAAACTCGTGGAAGGTAGCAATACCGAGATAGATACCACATTCTCAACCATTACCCTTGTTACCGATGCAGAGGGTAGGGGCAGATTCTCCTAAACTTGGTGTAGGTAAATATATCCTAAAAGAAACAAAATGGCCAAAAGGAGGATATGAACCTGTAACCGAAATATTTGATGTAGTAGAAGGAAATACCGCTCCAATTGTTAAAAATATTAATAATGGAATACCATTGATAGCCTATTCGGGGGATTTCCGTAAGTATTGGCCACAACTACCAGCAGAGGGAGACTATCCAGCAGTATCGTTGGTGGCAAAATTAACCTATGCAAGGAAAGCAGATGGCACGGCAATCCCAAATCCTACGGTGATAGAGTGGCCAGTGAATCTACCAGCAGGAAAATTAGAGGCGGGGAAAAACTATGTACAGTTTAACACAATAAGTGTACCAATTTTTGATGATAATGGGAATAAATTAACAACCCAAGGCCAGTTGGATATTGAGTTTAGTGAGCCAAATCCGCCGGCAGGATACATTGCAGTGCCGAATTATCTTGGTCAATCTACCTATATTGCTAACTATAAAGGAGACTATGCCAACAAGGTGCAGATATACAAATATCTCAATGGAAATAGTAACAAAGCAGGTGAGGGAGCTAAATTTACGATTGAGAAATTAGATGCTTCGGGAGCGGTAGATGCAAGCTTCGCCAAAGTAACCCTCACTACGGGAGCTGATGGATTTGTACTAACAGAGAAACTATCAGCAGGGAAATATATCATCAAGGAAATACAACCTGTAAAAGGTGGATATATGATAAGCGATGAATATCGAAATGGTGTGGAATTTACTATTAATGATGGAGAGTTTAAATATATGTCTATTAATAATGTCTATGGAGGGCATAGCACAAATTGGACATCAAAAATATGGACATATGCAACAGGTATTAATCCAAAACCAAAGGTGAAATTTAATTTCACAATGACCTACACACCTACTAATACAGATGCCGATGGAAACCCATACCCACAGACAATAAGAAAAACAAGAAATAGTCTTTGAAGAGGGAACAGAATATCCAGATAAATCTTACGGTAATGAAACAAGATATTTCACTTATAATGTTCCTTATTATGATGATTATGGAAATAGAGTCAATGCAGTGGTAACTGCTACGGAGGATGAAATAGAAGGCTTTAATAGTAATTATACAGCGTGGTGGTTAGCAGCTTCTACAGGACAGTATTTTACTTTTGGGGGGGATCGTAAAGACTTTCAAAATATCTTAAAAGAAGCTAAAAAAAGTTATCGTAAAAATATCAAGATGCAAAGGGAGAAACCCTAAAACCAGATGATATTTTGATAGAAAAAAAGGGAGATATTTTTGATAAATACTCAAAAGAAATTCCTAAAGAATTAAACGGTTATAAGTATAAATCAATAACTATACCATATAAAACGGCAGTAGAAGAAGAAAAGCAACAAAGTAGCAACCCTCACAGAGGAGGACAATAAAATGATGCTGAAAGGTTATGCTACCGATAAAGAGCAAGTGATAATCGTAACATACGCTAGTGCTAAAAGTAGCACGAGTAAATCCTAATCTTAGAATGAGAATTTCGGAGGATAATTAATTTCAGAATATATTTAATTTTATAATAATAGCGATTGTCGGGGCTACTTTTTGTAGCCCCGACAATCTATTTTTTTAAAGGAAATTTAAAAATAATTTTAATAGTCGTTTAAAATACATCTTCTTCATCGTGGTAGTCATCATCATAATAATAATCTTTTTTTGTATTCTATGCGGATATTATCGCTATCATTTAGTTTTATTACATTCATTCCGTGGGGTAGGTGTAGGGTGTAATCTACATCGTAGTCGCGAGTGAGTTCTTCAAAAGGATACGAAATATATTCTGGGAGGAGTATTTTGTTGTCTATGACTTTTACAGGAGTATTTATTTTTATTGTTCTCATTCCTGAGCCTTCCTTATAAATAGATAGATAAGGGATATTGCTGTTATCATAGATGATATTTACTTTCGGAGTTGTAGCCATGAAGACTTTTTTTATTATCGGTGAAGTTTTTTTACCATATTTCTTGAATTTTGCTGGGATTTCCACTTTGTTTTTACCAATAAATAGCGTATCCGAAGCAGTATTAATGCTGATACTTTCCTCTGTATGGCTCTCTCCTCCTATATCTTTCACAAAATGAGGGAGACTGATGATGGATGTTATCACAAGAGCAACGAACAGAATGCCTGTAGCAATCCACGAATTTCTTAATTTTATTTTTGGACTAAACATCGCAATACTAATGTTGATGGACAAAAGAATACCCACTACAAAAATTAAAATAACCATAGAGATAGGCGCCCACCAATTGAGAATATTGATATTAAGATAATGATAGAACAAGTCGCTACCAGCATATTCATCAATATAAGAATTCCCAATGATAATTCCCGATAAAACAGCAATGAAGGATATAACAAGCATAATCGCCCAAATAGCAAAGAATAACCCCAAAGCTGTCATTATAATTTTCAGAATGGTTTTTGCAATGTTGGTAAAAACTTCCACTATTGGCTCCCAAAAAAATCACCAATCTTATTGGTTAGTTTCTCGGATTCCTCCTTGATATTATCAAAATCAATAGGCTTACCTTTCATCTTTAAGAAATCGGTGGCTGTTTGTGCCTTAGGAACACTAATCCAAAGGATAATATAGGTGATAAGCAATAACATGGAGGTTCCGAATAGTATAGACAAAGCTAGGAATAGTCCAATCCAAATAAGTCTCATCGTAGTTATTTCCATTCCAAAGTAAGAAGCCATCCCCGAGCACACTCCAGCAATTTTTCTGTTAGTCGGGTCGCGGAATAGTTGTTTGGTCTGGTTGTTGTCCGTATTTTTTTTATTTTATCTGAAAAAAATAGGCATTCTCCTGCTCTTCTATGGTTTCAGGGAGTCCCAAGTTGGTCGATTATTTTTTTTCTACATCTGCTGTATTTATTACTTCTCGATTGTGGGTGTTGAGGCATTCGCGGAAGATTTCTACAATGCGTATTTCTATATCGTGCATTACCTCGTCTGCCTCGTCCTTTTCAAGGGCATTTCGTAGAGATTTTAGATAGTCGCTGAGTTTTATATAGGCGTGTTCTTCTATTATGAAAGAGAATCCAGCCAGTCCGATAGAAATTGTTTTGTTCATAATTTTGGAGTTTTTAGTCTTGGTTTAGATGAGTGATTTTATTTACCGATGCAATGAGGCCCGTCCAAGTATTTTTCTAACTCGTTGAGGAAATTTTTTTCCCCTTATCGGTTATTTGGTAATATTTTCTAGGAGGCCCTCCTGTGGATTCTTCCCAACGATAGGAGAGGAATTCACCATTTTTGAGTCGTGTAAGTAGAGGGTACAAGGTGCCTTCTACTACATTAAGTTCGCCATTTCGGAGTTCGCTGATGAGGTCTGAGACATACATTTCTTTTTTTGATTGATGAGACTCAGAATACAAAGCTCCAAAATACCTTTTCTCATTTGGGATTTGATATTCTCTGTGTTCATATTATTGGTGTTTAATAAAGTATTTGTTATTTACTTTGCAAAGATATATAAAATTAATAGTATCTTGCAATACAAGGTAGTGTTTTTAAATATAACCCTCTGATAATGAGGGTGAATAATTTATTTTAAATATTTTAGGATAGTATTATTGGTTGTTTTTCCTTGGTTTTTTTATCATTTGTTTTCGTTGGATATTAGCGAGCATCAATCGAGCGATATTGCTGGCTCTTGCTTTGGCTTCGTCGGCAATTTCACCTGCGAATAGTTCGTCTATGGTTTCGGTGAATAGTTCTATCCATTCCGAAAACTCTACGCTGGTCATAGGGGCATTATCGGCCAAATCTATATGCACTTTCATTGGGTTTTCCGCTAAAACTTCTCTCTTCTAGTAAGATACTTGCCCAGAAAGAATACATTACAGGAAGGTGTGCTTCCCAATTCGTTTGAGATATTTCATCAAAAATATATCCTAATTTGTTGCTATTCCTTACTTTTTATATAGAAGGAATCCACAAATCGTATCACATCGTCTCTATTTTCTATATCTTTCATTTTTTTGTAAATTTTTGACAAAAGTAGTTAAAATTAATCAAAAAAATGGTATTCTAAAAAAACAATGCTATCATTAGTTTTTTTATATCTTTGCTGATATTTTTTTAAAAACAAAGAAAATGAAAAAAATTACTAATAAGTGTTTTTTTATGATGATTTTAGTAATATGTCAAGCTCAAAAAAACACGATTTGAAATCGTCTAAAAATATTAGAAACGACCACTAAAAAAATATAAAGAAAAATAGAAATTCCTACTTCAAGTTTGCTTATGGAATAGGAGCAAATGGACGAGTGTCCAAAAACGCAAGTAGGGACATTTTACGCTACGCCGACCCAATATCGATTGAAGGTAATGGGTGTAGAGCAAATTTTTGATGGTAAAAATATACAACATCAGTACAGAAGACTCCGAAGTTACGATAACGAAAGCTGGCAATAACGGGAATGTTGCTTTCTCACCTACAAGTTATCTCGCAACCTATAAAAAAAGACTATAATAGTACCTATGTAGGCAAGAAAAAAATATTTCTGGGAAGTTGGTAGAGCAAGTGCGTCTAACCCCCATTAAGGCCAATGGAGTAAAGGAAGTGGATATATACATAGATGCTAAAACCTCTGCTATTGTGAAGATTGAACAACAATTGTCGGATAAATCTTATAATACCATCACGATACAAGAATATAAAAAAACAATCAAAAATCTAACTCCGTCATTTTTTTACTTTTTAATAAAAGCAAATTACAAAAAAACTACATCATCACAGAACTATAATGAAAAATCCTTGATAGGTATATTATAAAGACTTTTTTACAGCCTTTTTTTGTTTATTTTTTTTCGGTATTATTTTTTTCATCTTTATGGTGAATGTTGTTTGGATACAAATGGCGAATATCGTAGGAAAAGGGACTTACTACTTTTTGAACTTTTTAAGTTTTTTTCTTTATGCCAGCCCAAGTGTGGTGTCTATGGTATTACCTCTTACAATACTTTTAGCATCAATTATGACTTTTGGAAATTTCGGAGAAAGGTATGAGCTCGCCGCAATGAAGGCAGCAGGGATTTCTCTCACAAGGATTATGGCTCCGTTATTTATTCTTGTTTCGGGTATGGCTGTCGTCCTTTTTTTCTTTCAAAATAGTGTTGTGCCACAATCTCAACGAAAGGCAAAAAATATGCTTTATAATATTGCTGTGGCTCGCCCAACTCTTAATTTCACAGCAGGGCAATTTATTGTGAATCAAATACCTGGTTATGCTGTGAAATTTGATAACATTACGGGAAAAAATAATGAAAATTTAGAAGGAATATTTATACACAAGAGAGCAACATCATATGATAATCAGCAGACAATAATTGCAAAAAGAGGAAAACTCGTAAATGCTGAAAATAATAACTATCTGAAACTTGTGCTATTTAATGGCTTTGTTTATGAAGACCAATTGCAAGGTAAAGACTACGAAGATAGGCTTAAACAAGAGAGTCAATCTATGAAGTTCGACACGATGACCTATCATTTTGATATTAGCGATTTGGTGAATAAAGCGATAGATTCCGAGCAGATTACCGATGATTACACTTTTAAAAACTACTCTGAGATAAGCCAAGAAGTAGCAAAACAAAAAAAAGAGAATGTAGAGGTATTTAAAAAAATTATGCCTATTCACTCCTATCAAGTACCAATCCATACATATTGATAGAAGAGGATGAAAAGCCTACCAAAAAAACAAAAGCCCAATATGATTTAGATAAAAAATCGAAAAATGATAAAATAGAGATATTGGCACAAGCCTACCGCGAGGTAGAAAATCTAAAAGTGGATTTAGCTTCTAAAAAAGAATCTATTGTTGATGTACTAAAAAATCGCTCACAAATGATTATGCATCAGCAAAAAATAACTGCATATCCTTTAACTTGTATTATTTTCTTTATGATTGGAGTGAGTCTTGGTTCTATTGTTCGCAAAGGTGGAGTAGGGCTACCTGTAGTTTTTTCAATTGTTATATTTTTGATTTTCAATACATTGATGCTTACAACAGAAAATATATCTTGGAAAGGAGAGCTGGATCCATATATTGCCCGATGGTTACCTAATTTGTTAATTTTTCCATTTGCAGTATGGCTTACCTATAAGGCTCTTACAGATTCTCAATTATTTGATATTGAGAAGTATAAGATGTTTTTCAAGCCTGTTATTAATAAATTCTATAAACCAAAAAGAACATCAGAGATATCAATAAAATTTATATGAAAAAAATAGCAGTCGTTTTTCTCTTTTTTTTACGTGTATTTCCCTTTTCGCACAAATGGGAGAGAATGTCTATACTTTCCTAAATATACCAAGTAACACACGGCAAGCAAGTTTGGGAGGAGATGCTATTTCTATTCGAGATAATGATGTTAGCCAATCTATTAACACTCCATCATTAATGAATCTCGAAATGAGTAATCATATCTCGGCAAACTATTCTTCGTATATTGCGGATACTCATTTTGGGACGATAGCCTATGCTCATGATTTGGGAAGAGGGCATCTTATAGGTGTAAATCTAAGGTATCTCAATTACGGAAGTATGCTACGAACTGATGAGGGAGGGAATGTTTTAGGAGATTTTTCGGCATCAGATGCTTCGTTTGGATTGGGATATGCCTATCAGATTGATGATGATTGGACAATAGGTGGTGGAATGAGTTTAATATCTTCAAAGATAGATGTTTATCATTCTATGGCAGCAGCAGGTTTGGCGTCTGTTACTTATTATAGAGAGCAGAATAAGGAGAGTTTCTCTATAGTGGCGAGGAATTTTGGCTATCAATTTAGAGCGTATAATGGATTTAGGGAGAATTTACCTTTTAGGATTGATGTTGGATATACAAAAATTTTGGATACCTATCCGATGATGGTCAGTATAACAGCTCACGATTTACAGAAGTTTGATATTTCTCAGAAAAAAGATAATAATGAGCAGAATGTGAGTAATCTACGAAAAAAATAGCAGACCATTTCTCTTTTTGGTTTAGAGTTGTTTCCTGAGCAGTCATTCAATATTCGTTTGGGATATAATTTAAAGAGAGGTAATGAGTTAGCAGTTCTTGACCAAAGGAGTTTTACCGGATTGTCGTTTGGTTTTGGTCTCAAGGTGTCATATTTTAAGTTTGATTATGCTCATCTTCGTTACCATAATGCCTCTAATATGCATATGTTTGGTATTTCATTAGATTTAAACAGAAGATAATATGTTACTTGATTTTTTGTTTCCGAATCGGTGTTTAGAATGTAATAAATTGATTGATAATCAATATGTTATATGTGATACATGTTATCAACAAATTTATTTTCTTCATTGTGATTATACTGAAAATCATCAATTTAAACAAAAAAATGTCAGACTCTCTTTCCCGTGAAAAAAATGCCTTTGCGTTATTCAAATTTGATAAAAACTCATTAGCACGGAAAAATTATTCACGAGCTAAAGTATAAAAAAATAGAGAAAAAGGTTGGTAAGGTTCTTGCAGAATGGACTACTCAATACCTTGATTTTAAGTCGGAAAAAAACCTGATATATTGACAAATATTCCTATTCATCCCAAGAAGATGAAGGATAGGGGATATAATCAATTACATCTTTTTACAGAAATTCTTTCTCGTTATTATAGTATTCCATATTCTCATACGATTCTGAGAAGAATACAGCATACGAAGGCACAGGCGCGGAAAAAAATAAAGTTGAGAGACAGCAAGTTAGTAATATATTTACTCTCAATGAACCTATTGAAAAATAAACATATTTTATTGATAGACGATGTGATGACAACAGGCAAAACACTCTCTACTGCAGTTTTTTTCAACTACTGAAAAAAATAATAATGAAGTGAGCGTTCTAGTGATGGCAATGGATTAATAATTATTAAATAAATTTAATAAATCCTCAAAGTTTCTACAGATATATTTGTTATTTATTATCCAAAAATTCGTTTTTTTGTATTCAAAAAGAGTAGTTGGATAAATCCCTTTGAATATGTTTTTTTTAAAAAAAGAAATGAGCAGTTCAGTTTGGGTATTCGGAGCAATGATTTTTTTGGTAAAAACTAAAGGAATGTTTTCTAGGAAATTCATTTCTATTAGTTCTGAATGTTGGTTTAGGATATCCTCTGTCAGTCCAGAGAATAGTGTTTTTATCTTTGATATACCATATTTTTATCCGAAAAATTTTGTTGCCAATCGCCAATCATGAGAGGAAAAAAAGTATCGTTTTCCCCATTTTTTTGCCATATTCCTTAGGATTTTTTTAGGATGCTGATTTTGTTTTTGTTCATCAAGATGATTTGTTGGTTCATCAAGAATTATAAAAAGGAGTATTTTTGTGCTAAAGCTCTGCCAATCAGTGTTTTTTTTGAAAGTTTCCATCAGAGAGTGTTTTGAGATAGTGATTTTTTTATAATTTTTCCAAATTGAGTTTTTTTTATTATATTTTTCAATTTCTTGATTATCTTTTTTTGAGATAATTTTTATATAATAATTATAATGTGTGAATTTTTCCAAATGAAATGAGGGTCGTTGGTTGTATAGTTATTAGGTATTTCTGCTTTAGAAAAAAACAATACTGATAAGTTTTGAAATATCGTCAAGTGATAATTTTTTTAAATTTTTTTATTATTGATGAAAATCTCTCCGCTGAGGATTGGTATTTGTCGGAGAAGTGTTTTTTTATCAAGGTTGTTTTTTTCCTATACCATTATTGCCGATTATTAGGCATACATCGCCTTGTTTTTAGGTAGGTGTTTATATTGGTTATTAATGGTTTATCGTATCCTATTTGCAGGTTTTTTTAATTGAATAAACATATTAATTTTTTTCTTTAATAACATCAAAACAATGATTGGAATACCAAATAATGAGGTTATAATATTGATTGGTAAGACTAATTTTTTTCCGAAATGGCCGAAAAAAATTCCATCAAACTAATCCCCAAAAATCATATTAAGACACCATTGATGCCACAATTTTGAAGGGTTAAAAAGTAATCGACATAAATGAGGAACGATAATGCCGATGAATAAAAATATTCCCCATAAAAAGCTGTAACTGATGCAGAAAGTATTGATGTTGAGATAATTACTAAATATTTTAACATCCGAAGATTTATTCCAAAAAGACAATGCGTATTGCTCTCCAAGACTATTTCCGATGAGTAATCTAATTGTTTTAAAAAAACTAAAAAAATAAACCTATTAAAATATTAATAAATACAATAAAGAGCTGAGTTTTAGATAATTGATTGTTTGCTCCAAAACTCCAAAAGAATATAATTTTTTTAGGCTTTGATTGTCAGCATAAAATTGCATTAATGAAATAATAGCTCCTGATAAAGAAGAAATAAGGAAACCAAAAAAATTATTAAAAAAAGATTTATCAAAAAAATGTATTTAGAAAATAATAATAATAATGAAAGCATAAAAAAATACTTCCTAAAAATTGCAGAAATATTTATAAAAATAATTTTTGTAATATTTCGGGTAATATAAAAAGTTTGAGAACCAAAAAAATATAAATTGCAACGGATAAACTTGCAACGGAACTGATGCCTAATACTTCTGATCCGGCAAGTGGATTTTTTTGAAATATTCCTGCAAGACAAATCCCGAAGTAGGAACCGAAATCCCCGCGAGAAACATCGTTAAAAATCCGATATAATCGGAGTTCCGCTACTTGGTAATTGCTGTTGTTGGAATTTAAAAAAATCATTAATTGTCAATTCCATGAATCCTATATTTAGATTAAAAAAATAGTAGAAAAAAGAGCAAAAAAATGCTCAAAATAAAAAAAGTAATATTTTTGAAATTTTTACTCATTTTATGTTTATTATGTTAGATTATTTGTTCAGACTTTTTTTATGCTTTCATTTAGTTTTTTTCTTTGCTTATAGAACCACCTAATTCTAGCGTTTTATTTCCTTTTCTAATGAATGTGAATGGGATAAAAATCACCTTTCCATTTTTTTGAAAAATTTTTTTAGTGAAAAAAATCTTCATTTAGAGTTTCGCTATCCAATAAAAATGATATTATTTTTTTGATGCCTTTTTTTCTTCTGCGAATGATTCTACTTCAGTTTTCCAATCTTCTTTATTATTAAGATTTACGAAAGTGAATTTTATTGGCTTATCTTTATTTTTCGTGCATAACTTCAACAAAGTGAGGTATTTCTTTTTATGCAAGGGCCACACCAAGTTGCAAAAAAATTAGTTACATAGAGGGTATCATTTTTTTGTTTGTACCAACTCAGATACTTTTTCAGGAGAATAAATTTTAAGGGTTGTCGGATTTTTCGGGTTTAATTTCTGTGTTACCAGTTGAGTTTATGTCTGTTGTTTTTTTCCATTATCAGCATTAGCCTTACTATTTTGGTTACAAGAAACAATTGCTGAGGCAAGTATAATACCTAAAAAAATATTTTTTTCATTTGAAATAAAAATTATTACTTTTGGAATAAAATTTGAGAGGATAAAAAGTAGGCAAAAAAACTTTGATTTGACAAATTTATTATAAATAGATATTAGTATTTTTTTCTAAAAATATTTACATTGAGAATCATAGAGAGAGCATTGAAGTCGATTATTTCTATCATTGAAATTTTAATGATAGCAATGATTAGTGCAAATATTTGGGTGTTTTCTTTAACAAATGGACGAACTTTTAGTAAAATTTCAAGGATTCCGAAGCGAGAAACAGCTTTGGTTTTAGGGACTTCTCCAAAAATGCGGTCTGGAATAGCTAATCCCTATTTTTGTAGCAAGAATGGAAGCTGTAGCAACGCTCTATCATTATCAAAAGATAAATAAAATAATTGTTAGTGGCGAAAAAAGTGAGGGCTATGATGAACCAAAAGCGATGAAAAATTACCTCATTTCTCAAGAGGGAGTTCCTTCTGAAATTATAATAGAGGATCCCAAAGGATTTAGTACGAAAGAGTCTATAAATAATTGTAAAAACAGTATTTAAAGAGACGAGTGTTATTATTGTTTCTCAAGGGTATCACAATTTAAGAGCATTGTTTTTATGCCCGTAATAATGGAATGAATGCTTTTGGGATTTGACGCGCAAGATGTTCTCAAAAAGGAGAGTTTTTATAGAAATCAAGGTCAGGGAATTTCTGGCGAGAGTTCGAGCTGTGGTTTTTTTATTGGATAGGAGAGGATTAGGATTTTTGTTTAATAATTTTTTTATAAAAAAATCTTTTAAATCAACAATTTTTGATAACGGTATTTCCAATAAATATACATATTAATACAAGTAAAAGGCTTGTAAATCATATTAATAAGTGGATTTTTTTAAAAATTGGGTAAAATGAGTGCTAAACTGACGGCAATTGAGCAAATGATAGAAGTAAATACCATTTCGATAGAAAAAGGAGAAACTTTAAATTTCCAATAATTAAATAAAAACTTTTATTCCATTGTATATACTAGTAGATATGGCCGTAGATATAGCTATACCTATTAATTTTTAATTCGGTGTATTTAATGAAATAATAATTTAGTCCTATTGTGAATAATGCAAAAAATTAGCATCATAAAGATGTTGAATTTGTAATATTTTTGATAAGGAAATGATATTCCCATTAAATCCAGTAGCTAAATCAAATAAAACGGCTGTTCCCCATATCCATATAATAGGTTGAAATTCAAGAAGCAATTTGCCATTTTTTTCATCATTGATGTGAGATAAAGGGAATCCCGTGACAATACAAGAAAAATAGGATGGCACCTAAGAAAAAAATAAAGAAAGAGATGTTTTCTTGTAAAAATTTGTCTAAATCTGCATATTTTTTTCAGAAAGAGATTGATTAATAATTGGTGCAGAGACATTAAATAACCCCAATTGAGGAATAGAAATCAACGAAATGAGAGAATATAAAATGGAATAAACTCCTACTTCTTTCATACTCATAAACTCGCCAATCATTTGATTATTAATATTTAATTGATTCCCAAAAGTTCCCAAAAAAACTAAAAAAAGAATAACTTGCGACGGCTCGCCATAGGTTATTTTTTTGTAAATATTGAGTAGAGAAATCATAATTTATTTTCTCTAAGTTATTGGTATAGATTATGTATCCAAGCATTGAAATATGAAATAAATACTAAAAAAAGATATAGACTGTGCGATTCCTAAAAAGAAAAAAACAATGAAAATGATAATATATTTGCTAATTTAGGGAATAAATTATCAAATATATTGCTAATGGCTATTCGTTTGTAGTTAGAAATAAATTTATTGAATACTGCACATATAGATAGTATCAATACGAGTGGAATTACATAAAATTTGTATTCCCAAATTTCTAAATTTTTTTGATTTTTGGAAAAATTATTGGTATTAAAATGAACCCAAATAGAAAAAAAGAATGAAATTGATTCCTACTACTAATAGAGAGATACTCAGTAGGTTGTGGTGTTTATTATCTCTCTGAGATTGGTAGAAGAATTTTACATTGGCATATGATATTCCCAGAATAATAAATGGAGTAATTATCTCGGCGGAGTTCATAATAAAGCGTAATTTTCCGTAAAATTCCAAATTTAATGGGAATACAAAAACTGCCGAAAAATGTACCTAAGAGAAATCCCAAGTATCCGATAATGGTATATTTAAAACTCTGTTTTGCTACAATGCTCATTGGTATTTTACAAATATAAAGTTTGAAATTTGATTTTAATCAAATTTCAAACTTTTCGTTAATTTAAATGTATTTATTTTTAGTAATAGAATAGTTCTCTTCCGTCCATTAATTGATTAACATTAGCTCTTACCTCGGAGATAATAGTTTCGTTATTAATATTATCCACTACGGTAGATATTAGGTCAGCAATTGTATCCATATCAGTTTCTTTCAATCCACGAGTTGTAATTGCTGCTGTTCCTAATCTAATACCAGAAGTTGTGAATGCTGATTTGTCATCAAAAGGAACCATATTTTTTTATTACAAGTAATATCGGCCTTCACAAGGGCTTTTTCAGTTTCTTTACCATTCACACCTTTGTTTCGTAAGTCTATAAGCATTAAGTGATTGTCCGTACCGCCACTTACTATTTGGAATCCTCTATCTATCATTCCTTTAGCTAAGGCTTTAGCATTTGTAATCACTTGTTTAGAGTAGATTTCAAATTTTTGGTCAATAGCTTCTCCGAAAGCTACTGCTTTACCTGCGATGATATGTTCCAATGGGCCACCTTGAACACCGTGGGAAAACACTGCTGTCCAAAAACTTGACTCATTAATTTTGTCTCGCCTTTTGGGGTTTTGTATCCGAAAGGGTTTTCATAGTCTTTACCTATCATAATCATACCACCTCTTGGGCCTCGTAGGGTCTTGTGAGTAGTAGTAGTAACGATATGACAGTACTCAAAAGGATTATTAAGTAATTTTTTAGCAATTAACCCTGCTGGATGAGCTATATCTGCCCAAAGAGTAGCACCAACTTCGTCTGCTACTTCGCGGAATTTTTTATAATCCAAATCTCTAGAATATGCCGAAAATCCTGCAATAATCAACTTAGGTTTTACTACCAAGGCTTTTTGTCTCATTGCTTCGTAGTCGATGAGTCCCGTTTCTCTATCTACTTCATAAAAATTAGCATTGTACTGGATACCTGAAAAACTTACAGCTGATCCGTGTGTAAGGTGTCCTCCCATTGTGAGATCAAGTCCAAGAACAGCATCACCAGGTTTTAGGCAAGCTAAGTAAATAGCAGAATTCGCTTGAGAACCAGAGTGCGGTTGAACATTAACATAATCAACTCCGAAGAGTTCCTTTGCTCTGTTTATTGCTAAAGATTCTATTTCATCAACGACTTCACAACCGCCATAATATCTTTTTCCAGGGTAGCCTTCTGCATATTTGTTAGTGAGGATGCTTCCCATTGCTTTCATTACATTATCGGATACGAAATTCTCCGAAGCAATAAGTTCAATCCCGTGAGATTGTCTTTGTCTTTCCTTTTCTATAAGGTCAAAAAAATAGGTTCGTGCATTATATATATATTTTTCTTGGCCGTAAATGTAATATTTTTTTTGGATACCAAAAAAAGTTTTTTTATACGATAAAAAAATAATGTTAATATTTTTTTCTAAATTAAGATAATGAAGTGTAGCTTTTAAAGAGCATTAAAAATAAATTGTATATATTTGGCAAAAATTTTGAAATCAAAAATATGCAAAAAGAATATTATTTTTTTAGTGTTTTTTTGGCTGATAGCAACTTCATTCGTCTATGATACGGGAGTAAAAAACAACTACAATTTCGTATTATTCTTCCAAATTGAATGGACGAAAAAAACTGCTAGTGGTGAGATGTTTGATAATACTAAACTTACTGCTGCCCATAAATATCTTCCTTTTTGGTACTATGGTGAAAGTTACGAATCCCCAAAAATGGTAATTCTGTGATTGTTAAGATAAATGATAGGGGGCCTCATACCAAAAATAGAGATTTAGACCTCACTCAATCGGCCTTTAAAATATTAGGAAATATCAAACAAGGAATAATGAAAGTAGAATATGAGGTGCTTTTATCCGATATTCCAAAAGAGGATAACCTACAAACAGCCGAGATACAATGACTTAGGTTATTTCCCATATTTTTTTAGTAAGGCTTGTAGTATAGCGTAGGTTTCTAAGTCCATTATTCCATCACATTTTTCAGGTCTAAAATGATATTGAAACGCCCTAATTATTTTTGTGGTAGTGATATCAATTGTTCCATTTATTGGTGTTTCGGAATATCCAAAATCTTTTAACATTTTTTGAAAATTGCTAATAAAGGATATCTTCCTCACCTCGGTAGAAAAACTATTTACATTGAATTCATTCATAAAACTCTCTTTATCATCATCATCGTACCACATACCAACTTGATATTCTGTGTAAAGTCTTTTCCAAGGAAACTTTGTACCTGGGTCTTGTTTCCTTGTTGGTGAAATATCCGAATGTGCCAAAACAAATTGTGGAGGAATCTGATATCTATCGACAATATCTTTTTGCTAATGAAGCAACTTTTTTAAACTGATACTCAGGAAAATCAGTGAAAACCATATTTCCATCAATCATTTTGAAGCCTTCATTTACAATCTCTATTCCAATAGAAGTATCATTCAACTGGGTATTGTTTTTCCAAGAGCTGATACCTGCGTGGTAGGCTCGCTTGTTTTCATCAACTAATTGGTAAATTTCCTCATCATCAATATCATTAATTAAATAATGAGCACTGACCTCCTTTTGTGTTAAAATCTTTATAGAAGCATCGTTATTGGATACGGTGTAATGCAAAATCAAAAATTTTTGCCTATAATTTTGAGATAATGCAGGAAAATAAGATTTTGTTACTTTATAATCCTTTAATTTTGCCCCTACTATAGAACCATAGCTTTTGGTGTAATTTTTGTGGGATCTCCGATATTTTCATAAAAAAATCGTAGTTCTTTATATGTGTTAATTCTGTTTCTCGTTGAGAATTTGTAGTTTTTTTATTGGTTTCCAAATGAGAGTTATACTTGTTTTTTTATGTTGAGAAATAATTTTTTTGTGTAGAACAAGAAAAACATTAAAAAAATATAATATAGTGATAATTAAATAGTTGGGTTTTGTTTTTTTATCATTGTTGAATAAATTTTTATCCAAAGATAAGAAAAAAACATTTTATTTTTTTGCATATTAATAAAAAAATATATATCTTTGCAATCGCAATTGAAATCAAAGTCGTTGTTTCTGTTGTAGTAGGAGAGTTGCCGGAGTGGTTAACGGAGCGGTTTGCTAAACCGTCGACCTTAACGGGTCGCAAGGGTTCGAATCCCTTACTCTCCGCAAAAATTCGGGGCGTAGCGTAGTCCGGTCATCGCGCCTCGGTTTGGGACCAGGAGGTCGCAGGTTCGAATCCCTGCCGCCCCGACCGAATAATAATAAGGGTGCGTAGCTCAGCTGGATAGAGCATCTGCCTTCTAAGCAGACGGTCAAAGGTTCGAATCCTTTCGCGCTCACAAAAAGTAAAATAAATTCGGGGCGTAGCGTAGTCCGGTCATCGCGCCCGGTTTTGGGACCAGGAGGTCGCAGGTTCGAATCCTGCCGCCCCGACCGAATAATAATAAGGGTGCGTAGCTCAGCTGGATAGAGCATCTGCCTTCTAAGCAGACGGTCAAAGGTTCGAATCCTTTCGCGCTCACTACTTTTTTGGTAAAGGCTCTACATTTCTGTAGAGCCTTTATTATTTTATATTTGGTCTGATTTTTTTATAAAAAAACTAAATTATTTAAATTTAAGGTGTGAAAAATTCATTAAAAAAATCCAATTTGCGGGTGCATTTTTTTATTTCTGTTTCTGATTAATTTTTTTAATTTTATATCTAAAAATAAAAAAATACTTTTAAATTTGCAAGTATAAAAAAATATTTCATACATTTGTATTAGAAAAAAATAAAGAAATATTTAACAAATTAAAAATTTAAAAAAATATGAAAAACAACAATAACTAATAAAAATGAAATTTTAGAAGCCGTTAAAAATGATGGTTTTGCCTTGCGATTTGCGTTTGAGGAGTTGCCAAATGATAGGGAAATTGTTTTAGCGGCAGTTACAAGAAGTGGTTTTGCATTGGAGTATGCCTCAGAGGAATTAAAAAAAGCGATAAAGAAGTGGTTTTGACAGCGGTGGAAAAACTATGGGTATGCTTTGCAATTTGCATCCGAAAGGTTAAAAAATGATAAAGATTTTATTTTGACAGCAGTGAAAAAGGATGGTGGGAATTTGGAATACGCATCTGAAAGACTAAGAGATGATAAAGAAATTGTTTTAGCAGCCGTTAAAAAAACGATGGGTATGTATTATATTATGCGTCTGAGAGATTAAGAAATGATAAAGAATTTCTAAAAAGAAATTGAAAAAAATAAAAAAATGGGACAATATGATAATTTAGCCAACTTTGGCAAACAATTGATTTTAAAACATTTAAAAATTAATAATGGAAGAAAAAAAGGAATAACGATGTATAAACTTTCAAAACTTACAGGAATAAATGAATCCGTGCTCTCCTGAATTTTTAGAGAGGAAACACAAATGACCTTACTCAACTTCCTAAAAAAATCTGTGGAGCACTCAACATTAAACCCTATCTAATACCGGTAGAATTAGACCCTGATGATATGACTAATAGCTGATATGACTAATAGCGTTCATTTTAGTTGAGTTTTTCTTTTCAACCGGAAAAAAATAGGCACCCTTTAAGGTGCCTATCTATTAATAATCAATTATGATTAAAAAAACTATTTTTGAAGAAGATAGTTCTTGTTGCAAAGGTAATAATTTTTTTAATTAATTTTTATGAAACCCAAAAAAAGGTGTAAAAAACTCCCAATGTTCTTCAAACTTTGGGTCTTCTAGTTGCTTTTTGTATAGTTTTCAAAATTTCTTCTAATTCCTCCTTTGTGGGTGGAAATAATTCTTCTGTAAATAGTTCTAATTCATTCATGATATTGATTTTAAATAAAAAAATGAATTTGGAGGTATCATAAATATAAACCCTAACTTTTTTTCATATAAAGGAGTATTAATAGCGTTAATATTAGGAAAAATTACTATCAATTTAAGTTTTTATTTTTTTCATGGTTTACTATTTTTAATAGTTGTTTTATTATTCCAAAAAAACTAAAAAGATGTAAGGCATAAAAAGAGTAATAAATATTTCCTGTTTTTTTATTATTTTGATAAGCTATTTAAAGAAAAAAATCAAGAAACAATTAAGGATAAGTATATGGATAAGAGGTGTGAATGTTGAGTCAGAAGATTATGAAAAAAGGAATGATAAGCTATCATAGAAAAAGACTAAAAAAACATTGTATTCATTTTTAAGTTATTTTTTTTAATTGTTAAAGACTATTGAATTTACTGCTTCAGCAGAAGTTCCTTGAAATTCATTTATAGTGTCCTTAACCATTTGTTTTTGTTCGTTTTTTTCAGCGTTTTGCATCCGTTTTTTTCTAAAAGCATTATCATCATTTAGTATATTTGTACTGATTATTATTTATATTTTCAGATTTATAACCCTTAAATTTCAGATATTCTATGTCATATTTACTCCTTGCCTCCTCATCTTTAAGGATTAAATATGCTTGATTTTTTTATATCTTGCATTCTTTGGGTAGTATCTATATTAATATTTTTTTATCTCGGCGCCATTTGATACACTGTTTTCTATACGCCACTTTTTATTTCTTCTCGGCAAATTTCTATGGCAGAAATTAAAGAATCATTTTCAGTGCTAAAGAACATACAAAATGTGCTATTACAATCACTAAAAATAATGTGATAATAATCTAGATTCTGTCTTAAAAACCTCTATTCTATGATGGGAAGTTGCTGAGTTAATATTTCAATCATTATTGTTACTTTTTTTCGTAAAAAGTAATAAAAAAAGCTATGTTATTATAATGGAATTAAAAAATATCCAGCTTTTTGTTTTTTTCTCAATATAAGTTATGGTAAGAAACGGATATTTTAATATTTTTTTCGTGATTTAGTTTTTCTTTGCTGTAGCATAAAGTCCTGTTTATTTGTATTTTTGCTATTTCAATTTAACCCTTAACTTTATGCTCCATCTACTAAATTTTAAAAATAATTAAAATTGTAGATTATTATCGTATTTAGAAATATTCTTGATAATATAAATAGTGTTTTTTTCATTAATATTTATTTTAAATAAATATTTTATTGTGTAATTTATTATAATTAATAATCTAATTTATTATTTAAATTAGAGTTTAATTTGTGTATTTTATGAAAAAAATGATAAAATTGCAGTGTTAAATTTTTGATAAAAAAATGATAAAAAAACAACTTTTTAATGAACGATTTTTTTGATGAAGAAGTTGCCGATAGCTTTTTTTGCTATTTATTATCTGTATCAGCAATGGCTCAGAATACTGATGATATACTTCAAATACAAAAAAATACAATCATCTGCAAGACCTTACTGCGATAGGTAAGAAATTTAGGAAAAAAATACCTTTTCGGTAGCACAATTAAAAAAGGAGAGCAAATAGATTAAATATGCCTTTTTCTGGTGAGGCTGAGGGGCGTTTTTTTCCAATTGCAAGGATTTACGAATAAAGGGAAACCACAGTATTACATTACTTATAACAGAGATGCCGCAGCAGAAACTGGTGTTACAAAACTTCAGTCCAATGAAAATATATTCAATTTAGAAGGTGAAGGTATAAAAATTTATGAGTGGGATGGTGGTAAGATTCGTGCCTCTCATACTGAGTTCGGCGATAGGGCAAAGCAAGGAGATGTTCCTACGAGTGTTTCGGGACATGCTACTCATGTTGCTGGTACAATGATAGCCTCAGGGATTGATAGCAAGGCAAAAGGTATGGCTCCAAAGGCAACTTTGGAGGCCTATGATTGGACTTCTGACCAAGATGAAATGATTGCTGCAATCAAAAATGGGGCGTTGGTATCTAATCATTCCTATGGTTTTTTAGGTGGTTTTGAGTATGGTAACTATTCTGGGTTTAGTGCATGGCATTGGTTCGGAGAAGATGAAGATACTGAATATGTAGGCTTTGGTCACTATGGAGATACGGATTCTGCATGGGATTTGATTTCTTATAATGCACCATATTTCTTGCCTATTAAGGCAGCAGGAAATCCAAGAGGAGATGGCCCAAAGGAGGGCGATACACACTATGTTCAGGTGAAGGAAGATGGTAAGGAAGTTTGGGTAAAATCTACTAAAGTTCGTCAAAAAAACGGGGGGGAATTTGGTTATGATTGTATCAATACAGGCTCCGTCGGGAAAAAAATATTTTGGTTGTAGCAGCGGCAAATAAAATTTTGGATGGTTATGAAAAACCAGAAGATGTGGTGGCTGCAAGTTTTTCAGCTTTTGGACCTACTGATGATGGCCGTATAAAACCCGATATCACAGGTATTGGGGTGGATGTGTATTCCACAAATTCTACGGGGGATACCAATTACGAAGCTATGAGTGGGACTTCTATGGCATCTCCAAATGTAACGGGGGCACTCTCACTCCTTCAAGAGTATTATAAGAAAATCTATGGTAATACCTCGTCGCCAGCCTTTATGAAATCTGCTACTTTAAAGGCATTAGCAATACATACAGCTAACGAGGCAGGTAAATACGATGGGCCTGATTATCAGTTTGGTTGGGGACTGCTAAATGCTTATAAGGGGGCTGAAACTATCTTTTTGAAAGATAAATATGCCTTAATAAAAGAAGAAAAAATAGAAAATACAAAAGAATACACCCAATCTGTAAAGGCTATGGGAACAGAGCCTTTGAAGGTAACTATCGTTTGGGAAGATCCTGTGGTAGATAAGGAACATATGCCAGCGGAAACTCTCAATAATAGACAAAAAGTATTGGTAAATGACTTAGATTTGAGGATTACAGATGATAGTGGAAATGTTTATTTTCCTTGGGTGTTAGATCCCGAACATCCCGCAAATCCTGCTCAAAAAGCCGATAATGTGAGAGATAATGTAGAGCAGGTAGTGATACCAAATGCTGTGGCTGGGAAAAACTTATACCATAAAGGTAACTCATAAATCCCCACTGAAAACTAATAAAGTGGATACTTCGGGAAAAGTAAGTTTAATTGATTCCGAGAGTCAAAATTTTTCATTAATCGCTACGGGGATTAACAATGGTATTACCAAAGATTTAGCTATTTCGGCAGTGCAAATTCCATCCCCTACGGAATATTCCAGCAACACACCAGTAAAAGTAGTTATAGATAATAAAGCCTCTGAAAATATATCAGGAGCGGTATTGAGATATAAGTTTTACGAAAAAAATAACCCTAATAATGCCATAGCAGGGGAGCAAAAATTATCCGATGTTAATGTAGGGCAAAGTATCCAAGCAGATATTAATTTAGACTTGTCTAAATCTTTTGTAGATTATGTTTTGGAAACTCAAATTGAGGTAGATGGTGATGTTATTACATTGAATGATAGACAGGTGAAGAATATCTATGGAGTGGTTGCTGACCTTACGAAGAAGGGGTCTTCGTTTAGCTTTGATTTTGAATCAGATTTTCCTAAAAATTCTTGGAAATCAGAGAGTTTAGACTTTAATGGGAAAACTTGGGTACAGTACGATGATAAGTCCTACGCTCGTTCGGGAACTAAGTTTGCAACGAATTTTCCAAATGTTTCTACTGCTGACGACTGGTTGTATAGCAACCCTATCAAGGTGAAGGGAGGAGAACCCTATATTTTGAGTTTTTACACAAGAAAATTCCAAGATAGAGAGGAAAAAATATCCATTCGCTTCGGAAAAGAACCGATTCACACGAGTATGACCAACTCAATCAATGATAATGTAGAGGTATTCAGTATCCGAGATTATAAAAAAATATAATTATGAATTTACACCAACGGAAGACGGAATTATTTACTTAGGTTTTTAATCATAAATCTGCTGATAGAGAGCTTTCCTATGCCGTATCAATTGATGATTTTAGTGTTTATAAGGCCGAAGATGTGGCTATTGTGGATTTTTCAATCGATAAAGAAAAAGCAAATTCCTATGAGGTAGTGAGTCTTACGAATGAAACTTATGCCCCAAAAACTACAATTGAACCACAATACAAATGGGTTTTTGAGCCGAATACCGTTACCTTTACAGAGGGGAATGAAACTTCCAAAAATCCAAAAGTGATATTCAATGAAGAGGGAACCTATTCTGTGCAACTCATTGCTAAAACAGCATCAGGAGAATATCAACTGAAAAAATCGGATATAATCAGAATTGCTAATAGAGAGGTGAGAGCATCATTTAAACCATCTTCTGATAAAATATTTGAGGGTGAGATAGTTACAATGGAAAATACCTCTAAGGGAAATCCAGAGCCAAATAAATTTGAATGGACTATCACTCCAAGCGAGGGGGTAGAGTATGTGAATAATACGACTAGCACTTCCAAAAATCCAGAGATTAGATTTAATCACTATGGAGAGTTCTCTATTGATATGAAGGCTACTTCGCCGCATAGTTCCGAAAATGCTCAATCTAAAATTATAGTTCAGGGAATCCACGAGGCAGTAAGAAATCTTAACGCAAGCCAAGAGAATAAAAAAATGTAAAACTTACTTGGAATCGCCCTACTTTTGCAAAAAATATCTATGAAGAAGATTTTTGAAGCTTCCCCAAATCTATACACAATAGATGTAAATAATGATGGAAGAACTTGGTATGTGGGACGAAATCCGAGAAATGACAAAGGTGGGAGAAATGTATTAATATCTAAATCATGGCAACATGAGGCCTTAAACGTGGATGATTGGTTTATTACTCCAAAACTTCATCAAGGAGCGGAAATCCTCTCGTATAATATATTTAGTCCTTACAAAGAGAGATATGATATTTATATAGTGCCAGCTGATGGTGATACTCAACCAAATGTAGATACCATTAAAAAAGGAATAAAAATAGAGGCTGTAGAAGATGCAAAAACTTCTGGTTTTGAGACAAAAACAATCGATATCAAACCTCATACAAGTAAAGATTTTTATGTTGCTTTTCATCATAGAACAACGAAGGAAGATGATGGACTACATTTAATTCTTGATGATATTAAAGTAGGGTATAATAATGAAGTAGCATCAGGCCAACCAGCCCAATCAATCGTAAGTGGAGAGAAAACAAAAGCCGAATTAGCAAAAGAGGCAGTGCAAAAAGGTAGAATCATAACCTCTGAAGAACTAAAAGAAGCTTTTGAGAATTATTCTACAAACAATAATGTCAAGTCCTATGGTATCACAGAGTTTCCGCACTTAGTTGGATATGAAGTGTATAAAAATAAAGTAAAATTAGCAAATATAGATGATATTAACCAATTGACTCATTTAGATAATATTGACAAAAATGGCATCTATACTTATGATGTGTATGCACTCTACTCTGATAATGTGAAATCCGAGAAACGAACCATAGAGGTGCGAGTTGTGAATCTTTCTACCCAAGAAGTGGGTAAAAATGGTTTTAGAATTTATGAGATTAATAACTCCCAATTTGTGATAAAATCCGAAACAAATAAAACTCATCTATCGGCTGAGGTATATGATTTGTCAGGAAAGTTGATACAGACAAACACCTTTAAAACAAATGAGGCTGTTCTTAACTTATCTTTATTGCCGAAGGGAACTTATCTACTCAATATTTTTGGATAATGAGGGAAATAAATATTCTCAAAAAAAGTTATGGTAAAAATAGATTTATTCAAAAAGAAAGGCCTTACAAATTTGTAAGGCCTTTTTTTCGTTATTCTTCTTCGTCTTTGGAAATATAGAATTTTGGAAATTCCCATTGATATTTTTACCGCCAAAGTCCTAATTAAGACGATTAATAAAATCGTGAAAAATATGTACAAAAAAATGTAAGGTATAGATGTATAGATTCTCATTAATAGGAAAAATACTCCCCCTACAATGCATGCGGAAGCATAGATTTCTTTTTCTAAAAAAATCAGAGGTATCCTATTGAGTAAAATATCCCTCAAAATTCCCGCCAAAACAACCGGTGATGGTACCCAAGGTTACACAAATTACAGGATTAAGCCCTGCATTAAGCCCTTTTTTTGTATTCCAACAATAGTATAAAGCCCTAGTCCAAAAACTATCAAAAAAATAGACAATGGAACTTGGAAGTTTTTTTCTATTGATTTGAAGATAATAGCAATAATCGTCACTACGAGTATCATATAAATGTACCACAAATCGTGCATCCAAAAAGGCGGGAATATCCAATAGCAAATCCCGAATTGTCCCACCTCCAATCGTCGTTACAAATGCTACAATGAGCACGCCAAGTGGGTCAAGTCGTTTTTGCATTGCAGCGAAAAGCACCTGACATCACGAAAGAAATCATTCCTAGAAATTCTATGATGAAATTAAATTGTTCGTACATTCTACTTAAAAATTTCTGCAAATATACTTAAAAAGTTGATTTTATTTTTTTACTTTTTGCTATAAATATTAGCATAAAGCATAAATTTTCATTAATAAGGTATTAAAGAAAGTAGAGTGCGAAAAAAATATAGGAAAAAAATATCGTTACTTCGAAAAAAATGTAACTTTACGCAAAAAAATTTAAATTTTTAAAAAAATAAAAATAGATATGGCAAGAACAGGAAGTTTATTGGCAGGTGTGCTCTTAGGAGCAGCAGCAGGTGTGGTTTTGGGAGTACTTTTTTTGCACCAGAGGAAGGAAAAAGAGACTCGTAAAAAAATTGAAAAAGAAAGTAGGTGATTTAGCAGAACAAGCAAAAGATACCTACGGTAATATCTCCAGTCAAGTAAGAGAAAAAAATATGACCAAATAAGAGACAAAGCCGTAGAAAAGACGGATGAATTTGAGTCTGAATTAGACGCATTGAGGTAATCTAATCTTTGGATGATGTTTGGTATTTTCAAAGAATATATTGAAAAACGGATTAATCTTATCAAAAATCAATGCAATGGAGCAATCGGCAAATATTTCGGGATTAATCTTTTTTTTCGCTATCGTTTTGGTAGTTTCTATGTTTTTTCTTGCCTTTTTGATATTGTCAATAGGAATGCTAGTAGGCTCTTTATTAGGGAGTTATGCTTATGGTTTTCTATTGATGTCTTTAGTATGTATATTAGCCCTCGTACTTTTTATTTAGATACAGGAAATCTATTCAGGAGTATGCTGTTAATGTATTTATTAAATCTCTAAATGATTGATTATGAGTGATAGATATGATAGCTTGGCAAGTTTGAGAGCTAAAAAAAGAGCAATTACAAATCGAAATTGATAGGTTGGAATCCATTCTTATTTTCAAGAATCCGAAGGAGAGTTTAAGGGTAATAACAAAAGGTTATAAAAAAACAATAGAGAGGGCAGTTTGGTTCTTAGTAGAGGTTTCATTTTTAGATAAGGTTACCGAGTTTTTTTAAAAATTAGCGATTAAAGGAGGGATTTTATCCAAAATGCAGAAAACTCATTATGAGGGAGATATCGTTCAGTATCTTGCGAAATTGGCAATGTCCTATATCGTCACTAACTATATTCAAAAAAAGTTTGTAAAAATCAAGTTGGCGAGGAAAGATTTTAGGAACTGCGTTGCTCTATTTTTTTACCGATAATTATTGAGTTTATAGGACAAAAAAATTAGGTGAGTATCAGAGAAAAAAAGACTGCAGAAAGTATATCTCAATTAATATAAAAAGGTATAGTTTTTTTATTTGTATATTGCTGATATTTAATAAAATAAATGAAAATGGTAAAAAAATATGAAAAAAATGTAAAAAAATATTTTTGATAGTAATATGATATTTATATATATTTGCAGTGTGAAAGGTGTAGAAGTTACGAGATGTGATTTCTTAACTTAAAAAGAAGCAATAATTTTTTTCATCATTTGTGTTTTTTTGGAATCGCATTATAATTTTTTTTATAGTGCGGTTCTTTTTGTATTAATAAAAAAATTATTTTTTTGTAAAAAAATTAAAAAAATAGAATGAAGCAAAAGTATTTTTTTAATATGCATCCAGGTCTTATTATTGGTTTTTTTGGTATTGGTGGTAATAATGCTATTATTAGATTTAGGGATTTTTAATAAAAAAAGCCATATTGTATCGTTTAAGGAGGCTATGATATGGTCTGCGGTGTGGATATCTCTTGCTATGGGATTTTTCGGGGGTGATATATTATGTCTTTAACCAAGATATAGGAGGCCACGAGGTAGCGATTGATAAAATTACAGAATTTCAGGCAGCATATTGGGTGGAGAAGGCACTTTCTGTAGATAATTTATTTGTGTTTATTTTGATTTTTAATTTTTTTAAGGTGCCTCGCGAGTTGCATCATAAAGTATTGTTTTGGGGAATAGTTGGAGCCTTAATATTTAGGGCAATATTTATTTTTGCAGGAGTTGGACTTATTAATATTACCTATCTTCCAGAGATGGATTTGCTTGGTAAGGTAGTAAAAATAAATCCAATACTTACGATATTTGGTGTTTTCCTTGTTTATGCAGGTATTAAATCTTGGAAGGAGATAGGCAAGGAAAACGAAGAAGAGGACTATAGTGATAAGATGGGAGCCAAATTGGTGAAAAGGTTTTACAAAGTAAGCGACCAATATGATGGCGATAAGTTTTTTACTATTAAGGATGGAGTGAAATACGCTACACCTCTTTTGGTGGTTGTTACCGTGATAGAGTTTTCCGATGTATTGTTCGCGGTAGATTCGATACCTGCTATTTTTTTGCGATTTCAGAAGATCCATTCATCTTATATACATCTAATATTTTTGCGATTTTGGGGCTTCGGTCATTGTATTTCTTATTATCTAATTTCATCCATATGTTTGATAAATTACCTTATGGTCTTGCGATTATCCTTAGTTTTATAGGATTGAAGATGCTCATCTCTCCGTGGCTACACATATCATCGTCTGTATCATTGGGGATTGTAGCAGGTGTACTTTTGGTATCGGTAGTTCTATCGTTAATGTACACTGAGGATAAAAAAATAGATATGATTAATATTGAAATAAATTATCTCCTTGTGAGGTAGTTTATTTTGTTTATCCACTAAAATGTGAATAAAAAAAGTGAAAAAAACTTTGTGGATAAGTAAGTGGATAACTAAGTTAATAAGTGTGTTAATAATGGATAACTTTAATATAAGTTTATGGAGGTTTTAAAAAAATACCTTTCTCTCGGAACTTATTAAAAAAAGATTTTGGGAGAGGAATAATAGATAGAATACAGCAGAAGAGACATTTATCTGTGAAGGGAAGCGTGGGGTCGTCAGTTTCAATTTTTTTGTTTCTGAAATATTTCTTGCACAGCAAAAAAATATTTTTTTATTCTTGACGACAAAGAGCAGTCGTATTATGCTACCACCGAAATTGAGGATTTTGTTGGTGCTGAGAATGTTTTATATTTTCCAGAAACCTACAAGCAACCCTACCAAATTGAGAAAACTCAAAATGCTAATATTGTGTTACGGACGGAAGTTTTGGAGGAGATTCTTAGGGATAGTGGGACAAAAAAAATCATTATAGCAAGTGCTTCGGCTCTGTCGGAAAAAGTCGTAAAGAGAGAGGACTTTACAGCGATTTCTCAAAAAATAAAAGTCGGTAGCCAGTTGAGTTCCGATTTCTCGGAGGAGTTGATGGGTAATTACCATTTTCAGCTTGTGGATTTTGTCTCCGAGCCTGGGGAATTTGCTATTCGAGGAGGGATTGTCGATGTGTTTTCTTATTCTAATGAGAGGCCGTATCGTATCACTCTTTTTGGTAATGAGGTGGAGAGTATTAAGGAATTTGATATTGAAACTCAGTTATCTACAAAAAAAGATAGACGAATTTCAGTTAATTTCTAATATGAATATTACGGTGAAAAAAATGATAGGGTTTCTCTATTTGAAATTCTCCCAAAAGATACGATTATAGTTACTAAAAATATATCGTTGATTCTTGATAAAATTGATAAATTTTATAAAAAGGCAGAGGAGAAGTTTACTACTCTTAGTAAGGATATTAAACATCAGACACCAGAAGAGTTATTCCTTACAAACAATGATTTGATGAAGACTCTACAAAAAAATTTCAAGTAGTAGATTTTTTTCGTCTCAGTCGTTTGGAGGATTTCCAATTTTAGAAGTTAAACAATCTCCACAGCCGTCTTTTTAATAAGAATTTTGAGTTGTTGGTGGAGGATATTGTCAATAAATCTAATGAAAAATTATGAGGTTTGGATTTCATTCTCTACTGAGAAACAGAAGAATAGATTAGAAGAGATTTTTTTCAGTCATTGATAAAAAAATCAAAAATACTAACAATAAATTGATTTTTAATGCATTTTATTCTAATATAAATCAAGGGTTTGTAGATGTTGAAAACAAAAATAGCCGTATATACTGACCATCAAATTTTTGACAGATATCAAAGATATAAGCAAAAAAATGCCTTTGCGAAATCCGAGCAACTCACCTTGAAGGATTTGATGTCATTGAAAATAGGTGACTATATCACACATATAGATCACGGGATTGGGAAGTTTATGGGGTTAGTGAAAGTCAATAACGGCGGAAAGGTGCAGGAATGCTTTAAATTATCTTATAAAAATGGCGATTTGCTTTATGTGAGTATCCATTCTTTGCATAAAATTTCTAAATATAATGGAGCTGATGGTAAGGAAATCATTCTCTCTAAATTGGGATCGCCAGCATGGAAAAATCTTAAACAAAAAACCAAAACTAAGGTTAAAGAAATAGCCTTTGACCTTATAAAACTTTATGCGAAAAGGAAAACAGCAAAAGGGTTCGCTTATTCGCAAGATACTTATTTACAAGACGAGCTAGAGGCGAGTTTCATTTATGAGGATACGCCAGATCAAGAAAAAGCAACTTTGGATGTCAAAAGAGATATGGAGACTGATACGGTGATGGATAGATTGATTTGCGGTGATGTGGGATTTGGGAAAACAGAGGTCGCTATCCGTGCGGCATTTAAGGCGGTGTCCGATGGTAAGCAGGTGGCAGTGTTGGTGCCTACTACAATTTTGGCATTTCAGCATTTTAGAAGCTTTAAGGAGAGACTTAAAGAATTTCCAGTGAATGTTTCTTATCTCAATCGTTTTCGAACAGCAAAAACAGAAAAAAAGGAAACTTTGGATCAACTTGAAAGTGGAAAATTAGATATCGTCATAGGAACGCATCAATTGGTATCTGATAAGGTTAAATTTAAGGATTTAGGACTTTTAATTATTGATGAAGAGCATAAATTTGGTGTTTCGGTGAAGGATAAACTAAAAAAACTTTAAAAATCAAATATAGATACGCTTACTCTTACTGCAACTCCTATTCCAAGAACACTACAATTTTTCATTGATGGCAGCAAGAGATTTATCGGTGATAAAAAAACTCCACCACCAAATAGGCAACCTATTGAAACACAAATTATTGGGCTTGATGAGGAGGTGTTAAGAGATGCCATTTCATATGAACTTCAGCGAGATGGGCAAGTTTATTTTATTAACAATAGAATAGAAAATTTAAAGGAAGTGGCTGGGCTTATCCAAAGGCTCGTTCCTGATGCAAGAATAATTACAGGACACGGACAAATGGATGGTAAAGAATTGGAACAGAGAGTTTTGGATTTCATAGAGGGGAAATATGATATTCTGGTCTCTACAACCATCGTAGAAAGTGGGGTCGATGTGCCTAATGCCAACACGATATTTATCAACGACGCCCAAAGGTTCGGTATGGCCGACTTACACCAAATGAGAGGGCGAGTGGGGAGAAGTAATAGAAAAGCATTTTGTTATTTAATAACACCACCTTACGAGATGCTAACCTCTGATGCTACAAAACGATTGGAGGCAGTAGAGCAGTTTTCTGATTTGGGGAGCGGATTCCAAATAGCTATGAAAGATTTGGAAATTCGTGGTGCAGGTGATTTGTTGGGTGCCGAGCAAAGTGGTTTTATCAATGAAATGGGCTTCGAAACATATCAAAAAATTATGCAAGAGGCACTGGAAGAACTACAAAATGATGGTGAATTTGAGGATATATTCTCTAATGAAGAAGACCGAAAAAAATTATTTAAATCTAATAAAGACATCAATATTGATACTGATTGGGATTTGATGTTACCAGATGATTATGTATCTAATATTGAGGAACGATTGAATCTTTACCAAAAACTTGCTTCCGTGCCAAGTAAAGAAGCCTTGAAACAATTCGCCTATGAATTAAGCGACAGATTTGGTACATTACCAAAAGAAGCCGTGAATTTATTGAAATCTGTAGAATTGAAGTGGTTAGCAGGGGAAATTGGTTTTGAGAAAATTGTGATGAAGAATGGAGTATTTTTAGCTTATTTCCCAAGTAATCCGCAGGATAAATTCTATGAAGGTGATAAGTTTAAGAAAGTACTTTCGTATCTACAAAAATATCCGAAAGATGCTCAGTTGAAGGAGAAAATTAGTAAAGATGGACAGCAATTGATGATGAGGAAAGAGCATATCCAATGTATAGATGAGGTAATTAACATAATGGAGAAAAATTTTAGAATAGAAAAAAACTCGGCAATATTGCCGAGTTTTTTTCATATGGAAAATTAGTGTATTTTTTTATTCTCTCATCTTTTTTTGGGTCTTCTCCCCATTGGTTAGTGTGAGGTTCGCTATCTACAAAAAAAGAATAAGAGCAACAGGCCATAAATTTATGATAGGAATGAAACCTATAAGATAAAAACCAACCACTCTTGCCCACATCGTGGAGCCGTCTGATACATAATGATAAATTTGGGATAGCTATAATAAGGATGAAGATTACATAAAGAAAAATAAAAAAATTACAAATATGCTATAATCGTTAATAATAAATCCAATAGCTAGAAATATAAAAAAATAAAAATAAAAAAATAAAAAAATAGAATTAAATAAGGTTGCAGCCCAATATTCTTTTTCTTCTGGAACGACCAAGTAAAATTAAATGCTCTTTGCCAAAAACAATTTGTAATAGTCAAATAATGTCATAAGTATATTTTTTTATTTATGCAAATTTAACAAAAAAATGTATTAATTGTATAAATAAATATAGTAAAAAAATATTATTTAGTATTAATTAATAATTAAGGGTGTCGATGATATTGTTAATTTATATTTTTTAACATACGATTTGTTTAGAATAATTTAAAAATATTATATTTGCCGCAAATTTTTTTGAAAGAGTATGAAAAAAATTCAGTTACAATTGCATTATTAGCCCTTGGAACAATAGGGTATGCACAAGTGAAAGACTCCGTGAGGTACGAAAAGAAAATTGATGAAGTGGAACTTTTCGGAGAGAAGAAGAAAAAGGAAAAAGGTATGGAGATAATAACACGCATGCCTTTGAAAGTAAGAGACCAAATACAGAGTATCTCTGTGATTTCTCATAAAGCGATAGAGGATATGGGAGCCCTCACAATAACTGATGCAGCGAAAAATATACCTGGTGTAGTACTATTTAGTACCTATGGTGGCGGTGCTGAATCTATGTCCATCCGTGGATATAGGGGGACACCTGTTTTGAAAAATGGCGTATTGATGAACTCTGATTTCAGAACGAGCTCTATGACCGCTGATATGCAAGGGGTGGAGAGTATGCAGGTTATCCGTGGTTCGGTGGCTGTTACACAAGGTATAGGTTCGGCTCTCGGTGCAGCTGGAGGAGTGATAAATATTACAACTAAGAAACCAAAATTCCGTAACTTTACGAATGTAGGTTTCCGATACGGAAGTTGGGAAATGTATAGACCAACGATAGATTTTGAAAGGGTATTGGATTCCAAAGGACAAGTTTCCGTGAGAATGAATGCGTCTTATCAAAATAATAAATCTTATGCAGATTATGTGAAAGGTGAGAGGTTTTATGTGAATCCGTCATTGGCATTTCGTCCAGATAGCAAAACAGAAATCGTGACAGAAATGGACTATATGTATAACGAGAGAACACCAAATAGAGGAACTGTGAATCTCGCTACTGATGATGTGAATGCTATTTACGACCTTCCTAAAAAAACAAATTCTTAGGGTTTTGCATCAGATTATTCCAAAGAGAAATCTTTCAATTTTGGGATTTATGCTGATAGAAAACTAAGCGATAAATTGAGAGTTCGCGTGGCTTATTTGCAAGGGGATAAAACTAGTGATGGGATTTCCTCAGGGAGACTTGATATATTGAAGGATAGTGATGATTATAAAAAGAGACAAAGAACTATCTCTAAAAAGTAGTGGAGAAGATCATTCTAAAGTATTTCAAGCAGATTTAATAGGTCAAGAAATAAAAAAACAGGTATATTGAAACATACCTTCCAAGTAGGGTTTGATTGGAAAGAATCTTATATAATAACAGATTCTTACGCTCTAAAAAAGCAACACCAAAAGATACGAAAAAAATAACGCATTGAATGTAGATGTAATTGATGTAACCAAAGATGTTAGCAATATTTTTTTCCATCAACAGTTAATACAGATGATATCATTAAAGTAGGTTCTGTACAAGCTAAATCCCCAATCTATGGCGTTTCTGCACAAGAAGTTATGGGTATTGGTAAATATGTGAAGGCGGTACTCGGGGTAAGATATTCTTCTTACCAAGGAAATAATCAGGCAGGGAAGAGGGATGCCTTAGATCCATCGTTAGGATTGATGATATCTCCATTAGAAAATGTTAATATCTATGGTTCTTATACAACTACTACCAGCTTACGAGGTAACGATAGACCACTATTGAATGGTGGTACGATTGGTGCGTCCATAACAAGACAATGGGAGACAGGTTTTAAATCTGATTGGTTCGATGAGAGATTGAGATTCAATCTCAATTTATACTCTATGGATATGAATAACTTGTCTTATGAGGTATTGAATACTAGTGGGAAATCTACAGGGTATTATGATTTTGCAGGAGACCTTACAAGACAAGGGGTTGAGATAGACCTTATCGGTAGGATACTTCCAGAACTTGAAGTAATGGCAGGATATTCTTATCTTGATGCGAAATATAAAAATAGCCCAGCTTATGTTGATGGTTCTCGTCCGATGATGGCAGCTCAACACACTGGAAATGTATGGTTAAACTACACTGTGAGACACGGAGTCTTGAAAGGGTTAAACTTCGGTGGCGGAGCCTATTATGTAGGAGATAGACCTGTAAATGAATATACTCAGAAAGTAGTTGTACATAATACTAAACCAGGAGTGAAACCATTTACTCTCGATGCTTATACGACCCTTAATTTACAAGTGGGGTATAGTTGCAAAAATGTGAGTATTAAAGTATTTGCTAATAACATAACGGACGCTATTGGGTACAACGCTTATTATAGAGGAGGTTTTCTTAATAGAAATGACCCGAGAAACTTTGCGGTTCAGTTAAATTACAAATTCTAGATATACTTAAAAAAATCACTTCGTTGGAAGTGATTTTTTTAAGTTAAAAGTTTGTGATTTATTTGTTTATATGAAAAAAAGTTTTACTTTTGCAAACTGAAATAAAATAAAGCAATAAAATGCCTACTATTCAACAATTAGTTAGAAAAGGAAGAGCCACGCTTGCTAAGAAGAGCAAATCGGCTGCACTTGATTCTTGTCCACAAAGACGAGGAGTATGTACAAGAGTATATACTACAACGCCTAAGAAACCAAACTCTGCACTTAGAAAAGTTGCCAGAGTGAGACTTTCTAATGGTAAAGAAGTCAACGCTTATATCCCGGGCGAAGGACATAATCTTCAAGAGCACTCGATAGTATTGGTAAGAGGCGGAAGGGTGAAAGACCTACCGGGAGTTCGTTATCACATCGTAAGAGGTGCATTAGACACTGCAGGTGTAAATGGTAGAACACAAAGGAGATCTAAGTATGGTGCTAAGAGGCCTAAACCAGGACAAGCAGCTCCAGCTAAGAAAAAGTAATCATTAAAATTTAAGAATCGAGACAATGAGAAAGACAAAAGCAAAAAAAAGAGTTCTGTTGCCAGATCCTAAATTTAATGATCAGTTGGTAACGAGATTTGTGAATAATATAATGCTTGATGGTAAAAAATCTATCGCTTTTAGAATTTTTTATGAAGCATTAGATATTGTAGATGCAAAAAAAGGAGATAATGAAAAAACATCTCTTGAAATTTGGAAAGATGCCCTTACTAATGTAATGCCTCATGTAGAAGTGCGTTCAAGAAGAGTTGGTGGTGCTAACTTTCAAATTCCAATGCCTATCAGAGCAGATAGAAAAATCTCTATGGCAATGAAATGGTTAATTAAGTATGCTAAATTAAGAAATGATAAATCAATGGCTTTGAAATTAGCTGCTGAAATTATCGCTGCTTCCAAAGAAGAAGGTGCTGCTTTCAAAAAGAAAAACAGATACTCACAAAAATGGCAGAAGCAAACAAAAGCATTCTCACACTTTAAATTTTAATTGCTAAAATGGGTAGAGATTTAAAATACACAAGAAATATCGGTATTGCTGCACATATTGATGCGGGTAAAACTACAACTACCGAGCGTATCCTATTCTATACAGGGAAAACTCATAAAATTGGGGAAGTTCACGAAGGAGCTTCTACAATGGACTGGATGGAACAAGAAGCAGAGAGAGGTATTACTATTACTTCTGCTGCTACTACTTGTAATTGGAACTTTCCAACAGATCAAGGTAAAAACTTACCTGAAACTAAAGGATACCACTTTAATATCATTGATACTCCGGGACACGTGGATTTTACTGTTGAGGTGAATCGTTCCCTTAGAGTATTAGATGGACTTGTATTCCTTTTTTCAGCAGTAGATGGAGTAGAGCCACAATCTGAAACTAACTGGAGATTGGCGGATAACTACAAAGTTGCGAGAATGGGGTTCGTTAATAAAATGGACAGACAAGGAGCAGACTTCCTTAATGTAGTAAATCAAGTTAAGGAAATGTTAGGTTCTAATGCTGTGCCAATCGTTCTTCCAATCGGAGCAGAGGAAGATTTTAAAGGAGTAGTAGATTTGATTAAAAACCGTGCAATTATATGGCATGAGGATACTCAAGGTGCTACTTTTGATATAGTCCCTATTCCTGAAGATATGAAAGACGAAGTAATGGAATACAGAGAAAAATTAGTAGAAGCTGTAGCTGATTACGATGAAACCTTGATGGAGAAATTTTTCGAGGATCCTGATTCTATCTCAGAGGACGAAATCAATGCTGCTCTTAGAAAAGCTACTATTGACCTTTCTATTATTCCAATGACTTGTGGTTCTTCATTCAAAAATAAAGGGGTACAGTTTATGCTAGATGCAGTATGCCGTTACCTACCTTCACCTTTGGATAAAGATGATATCAAAGGAACAGACCCTAATACGGATGCTGAAATTTCAAGAAAACCAGATGTAAAAGACCCATTTGCTGCATTAGCATTTAAGATTGCTACTGACCCATTCGTAGGTAGATTAGCTTTCTTCCGTGCTTATTCAGGTAGATTAGATGCTGGTTCTTATGTTCTTAACACTCGTTCTGGTAACAAAGAAAGAATTTCAAGAATCTACCAAATGCACGCCAACAAACAAAATCCAGTGGAATATATTGAAGCAGGAGATATTGGTGCAGCAGTAGGTTTTAAGGATATTAAGACAGGAGATACTCTTTCTGATGAGAAAAAAATCCTATCGTTTTGGAATCTATGATTTTCCCAGACCCAGTAATTGGTATTGCAGTTGAGCCTAAAACTAAGGCTGACCAAGATAAGTTAGGAAATGCTTTGGCTAAATTAGCGGAGGAAGATCCTACTTTCCAGGTGAAAACTGACGAAGCATCTGGACAAACTATCATCTCTGGTATGGGTGAGCTTCACCTTGATATCATTGTTGATAGATTGAAGAGAGAATTTAAAGTAGAAGTTAATCAAGGACAACCGCAAGTAGAATACAAAGAAGCTCTTACAAAAGTGGCTAACCATAGAGAAGTTTATAAAAAACAATCTGGTGGTCGTGGTAAGTTTGCTGATATTATATTTGAAATCGGTCCTGCAGATGAAGGTAAGACAGGCCTTGAATTCATCAATGAGATTAAAGGTGGTAATATTCCAAAAGAATTTATCCCTTCAGTAGAAAAAGGTTTCAAAGAAGCAATGAAAAATGGACCTTTAGCAGGATTTGAGGTTGATGCGATGAAAGTAACTCTTAAAGATGGTTCATTCCACGCGGTGGACTCTGACCAATTGTCATTTGAATTAGCAGCAAAACTTGGATTCAAAGAATCTGGAAAAGCAGCAAAAGCGGTGATAATGGAGCCTATTATGAAACTAGAAGTAGTAACTCCAGAGGAATATATGGGGGATATAGTAGGAGACTTAAACAGAAGAAGAGGTACCGTAAATGGTATGGATGATAGAAATAACGCAAAAAGTTATTAAAGCATTTGTTCCACTTTCTGAAATGTTCGGATATGTAACTTCATTAAGAACATTATCTTCTGGTAGAGCAACATCTTCTATGGAGTTTGAAAAATATGAACCAGCTCCACAAAACATTGCAGACGAAGTAATCGCAAAAGCAAAAGGTTAATTTTTAAATTAGATTAAAATGTCACAAAGAATCAGAATAAAACTTAAATCTTACGATTATAATTTGGTAGATAAATCTGCTGAAAAAAATCGTAAAAAAACAGTGAAGGCTACTGGTGCTGTGGTAAATGGACCAATCCCTTTTGCCAACTCATAAAAGAATCTTCACCGTGTTGAGATCTCCACATGTAAATAAGAAAGCAAGAGAACAATTCCAACTTTCTGCACATAAAAGATTGATGGATATCTACTCTTCTTCTTCTAAGACAGTAGATGCATTAATGAAACTTGAATTACCAAGTGGAGTAGATGTAGAAATTAAAGTGTGATAATATATCTCTTTAATATATAATAATTATCCCTTTCATAACGAGAGGGATAATTTTTTTATTAACTTAAAAATAGGTTGTTATCTGAATCTTTTTAAAAAGGCTATTTTAAGGTGGTTGCTATAACTTATCGATAATCTGATGTATCTTTTCGGTATTCCAATCTACGGCACCTGTTTCGTGAACAATGGTTTTGCCATTTTTTTATCTAAAAATAAAAAGTGGTTGGAAATACATTAGGGAGTAATTTGTCCGAAATAGGGCTATCTGCAATATAGACTGGAGCTGTATAGTTATTTTTCTTTTTAAGAATTTTTTTAATATCTTCTTCCTTGTCTTGCATTGCAATAAGCACGAAAGTTACCTTTCCTTGTTTGGTATTATAGAGGTTTTGTATTGTTCCCCATTCGGCTCTGCATGGAGGACACCAGCTTCCCCAGAAGTTAAGGAAAATAGTCTTTCCTTTAAAGTCTTTTTAAGTTAGCATTTGCTGTGTTGATACCTTTTTAAATCTATATTCCAATCGGATTCTGTTAATTGCTCACTATCCGTTACAGTAGCTACGGGGAATAATAATTCTCTAAGTTTTAATCTTACGGATGGCACAAAAATAAATTCCTGCCAATACTGCAATAAATATGATATTAATAAAGTGTTTTCTTTTCATATTGATGGAAAAAAAGCACAAAAATTAGAATGTTAATTTCGTGCTTTTGAGTTGGTTTATAATAATTCTAATAATTCTGAAATTGTGTCCTTACCTCTATTTTTTTAGCATAATACACTTGTAAATCATTATAAAATTGTTCTTTTGTGTATTCCTCTGGGTTAGCTTTGTATTTTTGTAAAAGTTCAAGACCATACTTTGGACGTGGCCCCCAAGTATTTTTTACTTCAAAATTTTCATCTAAAATTAGCACTTTTTGGGATAGCCTGAGCACCATTGGTTAGAAATTGATTAATTAGAGATGGGTCGGAATCTCTATAAAATATTCTTACTTCGTTGTGTCCTTCAAAAGAATTTTGCAATTACGGGAAGTGTCTGGCTTGAGTCTCCACACCATGCTTCGGTAATTACTAATATTTTGCCTTTGAAGTTTTTTTCTTTTAGTGTAGCGAGTTGCTCTTCATTGATTTTGAAAACCTTCAGCATTCTATTGGTTCTCTGTTCGGCTAGTTCATAATAATATTTTTTATCAATATCATCCTGATTTTTAGGATTTTCAATTTTTTCTTTTGCGTCCTTCAAATATTGTTCAAAGGTAACGGCATTATTCCAATATTGTTCCATTTTGATATGTTTTTAAGGTTGAAATTATTTTCCGAACATTTTTCCGAGACCTCCAAGCCCAGGTATATTTGGTATTCCTCCTCCCATTTTACTCATCATTTGCATTAATTGTTTTTCCTTGTGGCCCCTGCATCATTTTCATCATTTTTTTCCCATTTGGTCAAATTGTTTCATTAGTTGATTTATTTCTTCAATTTTTCTTCCCGAGCCTTTGGCTATTCTATTTTTTCTTTGGGTGTTGATGATGGAAGGTCTTCTTCTCTCTTCGAGAGTCATTGAGTAGATGATGGCTTCAATATGTTTAAAGGCATCATCTTTAATATCTATATCTTTGATGGCTTTTTCCTATACCGTGGAGCATACCCATAAGATCTTTCATATTACCCATTTTTTTGATTTGTTGGATTTGTTTTTAGGAAATCATCAAAGCCAAATTCATTTTTAGCTATTTTTCTTTTGGAGTTTTTTTTGCTTCTTCTTCATCAAATTGTTCTTGAGCTCTTTCCACAAGGGAAATAACATCACCCATTCCGAGTATTCTGTCGGCCATTCTTTCTGGATAGAATAGGTCAAGAGCTTCCATTTTTTTCACCTGTGGAGATGAATTTTTATAGGCTTTTCTACTACGGAACGAATGGTAAGGGCAGCTCCGCCACGCGTGTCTCCATCTAATTTGGTAAGAACTACACCATTGAAGTTTAGTACATCATTGAAGGCTTTAGCAGTATTTACAGCATCTTGCCCTGTCATAGAATCCACTACGAAGAGTGTTTCGTGTGGAGTAATGGTTTGATGGACAAGTTTTATTTCCTTCATCATTTCTTCATCTACAGCAAGACGCCCTGCTGTATCCACAATTACCACATCGAATCCATTTGCCTTAGCATAGTTGATGGCATTTTCGGAAATATTGGCTGGCTGTTTATTAGCCTCTTCGGAATATACGGGAACATTAATTTGTGTTCCTAAAACTTTTAGCTGGTCAATAGCTGCGGGACGATAGACATCACACGCTACCAAGAGCGGTTTTTTAGCTTTTTTTGTTTTTAAGTAGTTTGCCAATTTTCCAGAGAAAGTAGTTTTCCCTGACCCTTGTAGCCCAGCTATTAGGATTATTGTTGGCTTACCAGAGAGATTGATACCCTCTTGAGTGCCTCCCATTAGTTCTACCAATTCAGTATGCACGATTTTAGTCATCAACTGCCCTGGTGTTAGGGAGGTCAATACATTTTGCCCAATGGCCTTATCTTGTACTCTTTTGGTTAGGTCTTTGGCGATTTTGTAATTTACATCGGCATCTACTAAGGCACGGCGTATTTCTTTTATGGTTTCTGCTACATTGATTTCTGTGATTTTACCACGTCCTGATAGGCTGTGCAGTGCTTTTGTCTAATTTATCTTGTAAGCTATTGAACATAATATTTATAATAAATATTTTGCAAAAAGTAATAAAAAAATTAATTATACTCCTATAAATTAAATATAGGTTTGTGTTATGTTTTAGTTGGATTAATAAAGAAAATAAACAAAAAAATATGAAGAGAGGGGAGAATGTATAATTATATTTATAGGATAAATTAGAATATTTAGTAGGAGAAAAATTATTTTAACGAAGTTTTTATTTTTTTCAGTTTAGGAAAAAAATGAGTATTTTTTTAGCCCTTTAAAAATACATAGAATATGATTGATAAATTATCAGCATCAGAGTTGGTGCTTAATGCAGATGGGAGTGTCTATCACCTTAATTTGTTGCCAGAGGATATTGCCGATAAAAATAATTTTTGGTGGGTGATCCTGATAGGGTGCCGAAGGTATCTCAGTTTTTTTGATAAGGTAGAGATAAAGAAAAAAATAAGAGAATTTTATACCCATACAGGGGTATTGAGAGGGGAGAGAATTTCGGTACTTTCTACTGGAATCGGCACAGAGAATATGAGATATCGTAATGAACGAACTTGACGCCTTGGTGAATATAAACCCTAAATAATAAGGAGTTTCATAGTGAGAAAAAAATCTTTGCAATTGTTCCGTTTGGGAACTTGTGGTAGTGTAAATCCTGATATTGAGGTTGATAATATGTTGGTATCAGAGAATGTAGTGGGATTAGATGGGTTGTTACATTTTTATTCAGATTATCATTTTGAGAATGATTTTTCTAAAAAATTCCTTTCAGATTTTCCGTATGATAATATTAAGCATATGTTATATTTTGGGGAATGTTCTTCGGAGTTAAAGAATCTATATAAGGATGCTAAATATTTTGGGAATACGGCTACTTTTTCCAGTGTTTTTATGCTCCGCAGGGGCGACAATTGAGATTAAGAGCCCTTGATGATAAGTTTCTAGAAGTACTCAATGAGTTAGGAATTAGTAATTTTGAAATGGAGACTTCGGCTATCTATGGTCTGGCTAAATTATTAGGACATCGTGCTATTACTGTAAATTGCGTAATTGCCAATAGACGCCGTGGTGAGTTTTCTGCCGACCATCATAAGGTAGAGCGAGATGCTATTCAGTGGGTTTTGGATAGGATTATATAATAATATATGAAGGATATTTTGAGTTTTGTACTTGCTACAATATTTCTCTTTGGAGTACATTTTTTTACTCGGAGAATATGGTGGTGTGGTGGTCAGTTATAGAATACATTTTTTTAATATTTTTTTCATTACATTCATAGGGATTTTTAAGTATTATTTTGATAGAAAAAAATTTCTAAAAAAAGGAATTTCAGGTTTTTCTTTTTTTGGGGTTCATTATACTGAAATTATTTGCCGTAGTATATATTGCTATGGTTGAAAAAAAGAATTTAAGGCTAATATTTTAACATATTTCGTAATTTATTGGATTTATTTATTCTTTTGAAATAATGTTGATAATTAGACAGTTAAGAAAAAAATAGAAATAAAATAGACGAAATTTAAAGAAATATTAATAAAAATTAATTGTAAATATTGTTAATAAGAATAATATTTTTATATTTTTTTGCGAAAATTTTAGAAATAGCGTTTTTGTTATGAAATTCAAAAAGACTTTTTGGTCATTTTTATCATTATTAGCATTTTTCATTCGGATTTGCCAATGATGCACACGAGGGGCATTCGGGATTGGGTAAGGAGGAAACTTATAATCCTGTTCCGTTCATTATGCACCACATACAAGATGGTCATTCGTGGCATTTTTGGGGTGAAGGGGAGAATTCGGTTACTCTTCATTTGCCAATTATTCTTTGGGATAATGGACTGAAAGTGTTTAGTTCTTCTAGGTTTGGACATGGTGAGGGTGTAGCTTCTATAGATGGTGATTTTTATAAGTTATATCACGAGAAAATTTATAAGACAAATGAGAAGGGAGAGTTGTCTATGGACGAGCATCATCACCCTACGAATAATCAGCCGTTAGATTTTTCTATTACCAAAAATGTTGCACAGATGCTTTTCGGAGCAATTATTCTGCTTATTTTAGGTGTTGCTACGACATCTCGTTATAAAAAATCTACTATACCAAGTGGTATTGCAAAATTTATAGAACCGATAGTGTTGTTTATTAGAGATGATGTAGCTTTGCAGAATATTGGACATTTGAGATATAAAAAATATGTGCCATATTTGGTAACGACATTTTTGTTTATCTGGGTGTTGAATATTTTAGGACTTTTCCCAGGTGCGGCAAATACTACGGGGAATATTGCATTTACCTTGACTCTTTCTGTCTTTACTTTATTGATTGTTAATTTCAGTGGTAGAAAGACATATTGGTTGCATATGTTTGATCCGCTTGGTAAAGGAATGCCTTTTGGCGGTAAGATATTGATATATATAATATTAGTACCAGTAGAGTTGTTGGGTATTATTACAAAACCATTTGCTTTGATGATTCGTCTTTTTGCAAATATGACGGCAGGACACATCATTATTATGAGTTTGATTAGTTTAATATTCATCATGAAATCATACGGTATTGCTCCAGTATCCATAGGTATGTCTTTATTTATCTATACTTTGGAAGTGTTGGTAGCAGCATTACAAGCTTATATTTTTACGATGCTTACGGCATTATTTATAGGTTCAGCAGTTGAGGAACCACATCATGGACATTAGGATTTAAATTTATTAACTTTTTAAAATTATAGTATTATGACAGGTAGTATCGCAGCAATTGGAGCTGGTTTAGCAGTTCTTGGTGTAGGGTTTGGTATTGGTAAAATTGGTTCTTCAGCAATGGAGGGTATTGCAAGACAACCAGAGCAATCAGGTAAAATCCAAACAGCAATGATTATTGCAGCAGCTCTTATCGAAGGTGCTGGTCTATTCGGTATTGTGGTAGCAATGCTTGGAAATGGATAATATGAAATAAGAACTTCTGCAAACGGTTGGTTTGCAGGGGTCTTTTATTAAAAAAAGTTATAAAAAAACAACAAATTAAAAAGTATAAAAATTCAAAAAAATGGAATTATTAACACCAGCTATTGGTAATATATTTTGGACGGCTATTGTATTCTTAGCATTGGTATTTCTTTTTAGGAAAAATTTGCTTGGGGGCCAATTCTTAAAGCAGTTAATGATAGAGAAATATCCATCGTAGATGCTATTAATCAAGCAAAAATTAGCAAGAAAAGAGATGGAGGAGCTGAAAGCTGATAATGATAGAATTATTCGTGAAGCAAAAAAATTGAAAGAGATGCAATTTTGAAAGAAGCACGAGAATTGAAAGATAAAATAGTAACTGAGGCCCAAACTCTTGCAAAAGAAGAGGGAGTAAAACTTATTGAACAAGCAAGACAGACCATCCAAGCGGAAAAAGTCTGCTGCTATGGAGGATATCAAAAAAATCAAATTGGTGCTTTGTCAGTAGGTATTGCAGAACAAATTTTGAGACAAAAAAATTGGATAATACCGATGCTCAAAAATACTTTGGTAGAAAAATTATTTAAATAACTCTAACCAAAATTAAAAATACTATGTCTAGGAGTAAAGTCGCAAAAAGATATGCTCAGGGATTATTAGATTTTGCAAAAGAAGCTAATAATACTGATGTATTATATAATGAGATGAAAGATGTTGTGAAAATTTTGTCGGACTCTAAGGATTTGGTAAGATTTTTGGCAATACCGTTTATTGATCATAAGAAAAAAATAGAGGTCGCAAAAGAAGTATTCAAAAATTTTTCATTGGCTACTCTTAATTTTATTAAGTTGGTGATTTCCAGAGGAAGAGAGGTGTATTTATATGATATAGCACAGGAGTTTGTGGATAAAGTAGATAGAGAAAATGGGGTGCAAAAAGTGATTCTCACCATTGCTACACAACTTTCTCAAGAGTCTATTAATGGTATTTTGAAATCTACCGATTTGGTGAAATCTACTCAATACGAATTGGAGTTGGTTATTAAGCCAGAAATATTAGGAGGGTACATTTTAAGAGTAGGAGACCAACAGATAAATGCTTCTGTAAAAGATAAACTTAATCAAATTAAGAAAAATTTTCAGTTAAACTAACGAAAAAATAACCAGATAATGGCAGAAATAAATCCAGCAGAAGTTTCAGCAATATTGAAACAGCAATTAGCAAATTTTGATACTCAGTCCAATATTGAAGAGGTTGGAACGGTATTAACTATCGGTGATGGTATCGCTCGTGTGTATGGTCTCGAAAAATGTACAATATGGAGAGTTGGTGAGGTTTTCATCTGATGTAGAGGGAATAGTACTTAACCTCGAAGAGGATAATGTAGGGGTAGCATTACTTGGAGAATCCAAGTTGGTAAAAGAAGGTGATACTGTAAGAAGAACTAATAGAATTTCCTCTATCAGAGTGGGAGAGGGACTATTAGGAAGGGTGGTAGATACTCTAGGGAATCCAATAGATGGCAAAGGTCCTATCACTGGAGAGTTATACGAAATGCCATTGGAAAGAAAAGCACCAGGTGTAATCTATCGTCAGCCAGTAAATGAACCATTACAAACGGGTATTGTGGCTGTGGATTCTATGATTCCAGTAGGTAGAGGACAAAGAGAGTTGATTATCGGTGATAGACAAACAGGTAAAACAACTGTTGCTATTGATACAATTCTTAACCAAAAAGAATTTTATGATGCAGGACAGCCTGTATTCTGTATATATGTGGCAGTAGGACAGAAAGGTTCTACAGTAGCACAAATCGTTCAGACTTTGGCAGATAAAGGAGCTTTGGCCTATACAGTGGTAGTTGCAGCAAATGCTTCTGACCCAGCACCAATGCAAGTATATGCACCAATGGCGGGGGCTGCGATTGGAGAGTTTTTCCGTGATACAGGTCGCCCAGCACTTATTGTTTATGATGATTTGTCTAAACAAGCCGTAGCATATAGAGAACTTTCACTTCTTCTAAGGAGACCACCAGGTCGTGAGGCATATCCAGGGGATGTGTTTTACTTACACTCTCGTCTATTAGAAAGAGCAGCAAAAGTAATCGCTGATGACGAAATAGCTAAGCAAATGAATGACTTACCAGAATCTTTGAAACCAATAGTAAAAGGTGGAGGGTCTCTAACAGCATTGCCAATTATTGAAACACAAGCAGGAGATGTATCTGCATACATTCCTACGAATGTTATTTCCATTACAGATGGGCAAATATTCTTGGAGTCTGATTTATTCAACTCTGGGGTAAGACCCGCAATTAATGTGGGGATTTCTGTATCAAGGGTAGGAGGTAACGCTCAAATTAAATCAATGAAAAAGGTATCAGGAACCTTAAAACTTGATCAAGCTCAGTATAAAGAATTAGAGGCTTTTTGCTAAATTTGGTTCTGACCTTGATGCAGCTACGCTATCCGTAATTACAAAAGGGGAGAAGAATGTGGAAATCTTAAAACAACCTGTAAATTCTCCACTTCGTGTAGAAGATCAAGTAGCAATGGTGTATGCAGGAACTGAAAACCTATTGAGAAATGTCCCTGTAAGAAAGGTGAAGGAGTTTATGAAAGAATATGTAGAATTCTTGAGAACAAAACACCCTGACACAATGCAAGCAATAAAATCAGGTAAAATTGATAGTAATATTACCGATGTATTGAAGGCTGTAGCAAATGATATTGCAACGAAGTATAATTAAAAAATGAAACTCGCAGGTAGTTTTTAGTATTAATTAATACCGAAGCGATTCAATAATATCTAAATTAAGAGAATGGCAAACTTAAAAGAAATTAGAGGAAGGATTACATCTATTTCATCTACAATGCAGATAACCAGTGCAATGAAGATGGTTTCTGCTGCTAAATTAAAAAAAGCACAAGATGCAATCGTAATGCTTAGACCTTATTCTGAAAAGTTACAGGAACTTATCCAAAATGTGAATTCCAGCTCCAATCCAGATAATCTTTCTATCTACGCACAAAGTAGGGAGGTGAAGAGAGTTCTTTATATCGCAATAACATCTAATAGAGGACTTGCAGGAGCTTTCAACTCATCTGTGGTAAAAGAATTAAATAACCAGATTGCTCAAAACACTGATATAGAAGTAGAAGTTTTGACTATTGGTAAAAAAGTTTTTGATGCGGTGAGAAGAAATCGAGATGTATATGCAAACCATAGTGAAATTTACGATAACTTATCGTTTGATAATGTCTCTAATGTAGCATTCTCTGTGATGGAAGATTTCGTAAGTGGTAAATTTGATGAGGTGTATCTAATCTATAATAAATTCATCAATGCAGCTACTCAAGAAGTGCAAACAGAGAGATTCTTGCCGATATTCTATTCCAGAGGGGGAGGATAATGTGGATGCAGATTACATATTCGAGCCTAATAGAGCGGAAATTTTGGATAATTTGATTCCAAAAATCAATTAAAAAAATCAGTTGTTTAAGGCTGTTTTGGATTCTGTGGCATCAGAACATGGAGCAAGAATGACGGCAATGCATAAAGCAACAGATAATGCCCAAGCTCTTAAAAAAATGAGTTGGTTATTTATTACAATAAGGCGAGACAGGCAGCAATTACTAATGAAATATTAGAGATTGTATCAGGTGCAGAAGCATTGAAAAAAATTCATAATTATTTATAAAGTTTATTGTAATTGATAGATTTCAACCGATTAATATTGGACAATTTCCAGCAAAAATTTTATTTCTTAAAAAAATAGACAAAAAAAGTAATGAAATTGGTTTATAAATAATAACTTATAATTAATGAAAAACAAAAAGTTGATGATGATTATCATCAACTTTTTATGTTATTTTAAAGTGATTCTTGCTAAAAATGAATAATCTTCTTTGGCTATGAGTTCTATTTTTTTAGACCGTTGCTTTCTACCGCATTTTTTTAGGGTTTGGTAGTCCATATATAGCCATTTTTGTTATTTCCATATCACCTTTATAGTAGATAATATAGTCCAATTCTCCATAATATCCATTAGCAGGTATATATACACCGCCATCTTTATCCTTGTCGAACATATAGATGATATCTGTGCTGTCAATGAGTATTTGCCCTTTTTCATTGAGCAAAGATTTTAATTTTTGGAGATAAATATCTATTTTGCTAAGACTTTTGAAAATCCCAGTTCCGTTCATTAGCATAAGAATCGTATCAAATTTTTCTGCTGAAAAATCCAAAATATCCATACAGATACTATTTTGTAGGCCTTGTTTCTTGCATACATCTATTGATTTTTGGGAAATATCTAAGGTGGTAACGGGGATATTTTTTTCATTTTGAAGATATAGACTATGGCATCCTGCACCTGCACCTATATCCAAAACATGCCCATAGGATAGTTGTAGAGCTTTTTTTTCAATATTGTTCATCTCAGAATAGTTACGAAATAGATACTCTGTAGGGAACTCGTCAATTTCCGAAATAGAAGTCTCTGTTTCCATATCTTCGGCATCATTTTGGAAATAAAAATCCCAAATAGCCTGGCCCATTAAATCTTTCATACGGCCAAAGGTAGTTATTTTTTTTATAAAATTGCTTAGTTGGTATATAATTAATATTTTTGTCATAAAATAATAAAATGACTTTTGAACAACCGCAAACACTTAGAAAAATAGCAGAAATCATCGGAGCGAGATTCATTGGAGATGAAAATTTCCCCGTATTTGGTACAAATGAAATCCATATGGTGAGAGAGGGAGATATTGTATTCGTTAATCATCCAAAATATTATGATAAAGCCCTTAATTCTAACGCTACAATAATACTGATAGACAAAGAAGTAGAGTGCCCTAAGGGAAAGGCATTATTGGTTTCCGATGACCCATTTAGAGACTTTAATAAAATCAATACTTATTTCACGAAAATATCTAACTTTAAGGAAAATCTTGATGATGCTATTGTTGGTGAAGGGACTTTTATCCATCCGTCGGTAGTGATTGGTAATGGTGTGAGGATAGGAAAAAATTGCCATATTTTCCCAAATGTGGTAATTGGTGATAGAACGGAGATTGGCGATAATGTAGTCATTCAATCAGGAACCATCATAGGGGGTGATGCATTCTATTACAGAAAGCTCAATGGTAATTTTGATAGACTGATTTCTGTTGGTAATGTATTGATAGAGAATAATGTAGAGATAGGAAACCTTTGTACAATAGACCGAGGCGTAACGGCATCTACTATCATCGGCGAAGGGTCAATATTAGACAATCAAATACAAATAGGCCATGATACCGTTATTGGGAAAAAGATGCTTGATAGCTTCCCAAACAGGGATTGCAGGATGTTGTATCATAGAAGATGAGGTAACGATGTGGGGGGCAAGTAGGTGTAGCTTCGGGATTGAAAAATAGAGAAAGGAACAATCCTCCTTGCACAAGTGGGGGTAAATAGAAATCTTGAAAAAAAGGAACTTATTTTGGACCTATTGCAGAAGATTTCAGAGGATATTTGAAAAAAAGGAAGTAAAATTGAGAAACTTGAAGTAAGAAAAAAATTCTCCATAAAAATTAAGAAACCTAAAAAAATGACAATATCATTTTTGATATTTAAATATATACAAAAAAATTATAAAAAAATGCTTTTTAATTCAAAAACTTAATTTTACGGCAAATAAAATTTACAAAAAAATAGAAAAAAATATGTCAGTATTAGTTAATAAGGATTCTAGAGTAATTGTTCAAGGATTTACAGGAAATGAGGGAACTTTCCATGCAACTCAAATGATTGAGTATGGAACAAATGTGGTAGGTGGAGTAACCCCGGTAAGGGTGGCTCTGAGCATCTTGGTAAGCCAGTATTTAATACCGTAGCGGAAGCTGTAGAAAAAGCAGGTGCGAATGTATCTATTATTTTCGTACCACCAGCATTCGCAGCTGATGCAGTAATGGAAGCCGCAGAGGCAGGTATTAAAGTAATTGTGTGTATTACAGAAGGTATTCCAGTGGCAGATATGGTAAAAAGTGAAAGCCTATATTGCAGATAAAGATTGCAGATTAATTGGGCCAAACTGCCCGGGTATTATCACATCAGAAGAAGCAAAAATTGGTATTATGCCAGGGTTTGTCTTCAAAAAAGGAAAGGTAGGTATCGTTTCTAAATCAGGAACACTTACTTACGAAGCGGCAGACCAAGTTGTAAGAGCAGGTTATGGTGTATCCACAGCTATCGGTATTGGTGGAGACCCAATCATTGGAACTACTACCAAGGAGGCTCTAGAATTATTCATTAACGACCCAGAAACTGAGGCTGTTGTAATGATTGGAGAGATTGGAGGTTCCTTAGAAGCTGAAGCTGCAAGATGGTACAAACAAAGCGGTTCTAAAAAACCAGTAGTAGGATTTATTGCTGGGCAAACAGCTCCAAAAGGTAGAACAATGGGACACGCAGGTGCTATTGTGGGAGGTGCAGAAGATACAGCTCAAGCCAAAATGGCCATTATGAGGGAAAATGGTATCAATGTAGTAGATTCTCCTGCAGAAATTGGTGCTATGGTAGCAAAAAGTTTTAGGGTAAATTAAGTATAAAAACTATCTATAAAAATTTCCTTAGTATTTACAAATTTTGTGGATACTAAGGTTTTTTTCAGTTATATTTTTAAAAATACATTTTTATGAAAAAAATAATATTGGGAGCAAGTTTATTGGTTTCAGTAATGTCTTTTGCTCAGATAGATATTCGTTTTTTTCCGAAACTCGTTTTTGGGATTTTGGCGGGTGGTAATTATTCAGGTGTGAGAAATGCCCATAACCCATCAGGAAAAAAAGAATAGGACTACAAGCGGGAGCAATGGCTCTAATCCCTGCTGACCACGATGATATGCTATATCTACAAACAGAAGTGAAATACCATCAAGCAGGAGAAACGGGCTATAACAAGGCCGAGGGAGGAAATAAAGAAACGAAATATTATAATGACTATATTTCCGTGCCAATTTATGTGAAGGGGTATTTCTCTGAGGCAGAATCTGAGTTTTTTGCATTAGGAGGGCCTTATTTTAATTTTTTGTTAAATCAAAAAGTAGAGAAACCATCACGCGATTATTACGCTATTGATAAGTATGGGAAAGCAAATTCCTTCAATTGGGGGATTGGTTTGGGGTTAGGTTTTAGTTATAGAAGACAATTAGAGCTTACCTTAAAATACGACTTGGGGTTGTCTGATACTTATCCTGATTTGAAAAATATGCCCAAAGAAGTAACGAAAAAAAAATCAGAACAAGTTATTAGCATTGGAGTGAGCTATATTTTTAAATAAAAAAGTTGTCTTTTTAAGACAACTTTTTTTATTTATTCTCTTATCAAAGGCATTGTAGAGCATCTCAGTAATCCTCCCATTTTTGATATTTCGCGGTAGGGAATTTCTTCCACTTGTATACCCCATTTGTTACGGATGTGATTATTCATCCTCGTAAAAGTTTTATCGGAAACCAATACTTCTGGAGAAATAGAGAATATATTAGGATTCATTTCAAACATTTCTTGTTGGGTTACTTGGAAGCAATTTTCTTCACCGAAAATATCTAATATCAGTTTGAAATCTTTTTCCTTTGCAAAACCATCTTTGTAGATGATGCATTTATCTCTTCCAATTGGATTGAAAGTGCAATCCAAATGAAGTACTCCATTGAATGGGTCTCTGTCGTTTTTTTCGTAAATCAAACTCTAAAAACTCGTTTGTTTGGGAAAAACTCGCGAAGCAATTCCACTGCTAATTGGTTGGTTCTTGCTGTTTTGTAATTTCTATAATCGGGACTAAAACACGCTCCCACGAAAATAAAATCATTCCATACTATAACATCTCCTCCTTCGATATGAGCGGTAGTAGGTAGATTGATGATGTTTTTCCAATTTACTTGTTCAAAAATTTTTGAATAAGCATCTTGCTCATCGGCTCTGTCTTCTATAATATTAGAAATGAACATTTTATCTTCAACCACGAAGGCTACATCTCGAGCGAAAACTTGGTTGTAATCGTTTATAATTTCTGGTCTTAGGACTTCTACTCCGTATTTTTTTAGAGTATTTTCAAAAGAAGTCATTTCATAAGTTATATCTTCTTCATTGGGATAATTTCCTTGCTGTGTGGTATAGTAGGATTTAGCATCATAGGTTTCTTCCAATGTAGGATTTTTTCCCATAGATATTGGTTGTCCCAAAACGACCATTTTGAGTCTTCCAGTTTCGTTTTGAATATTTAGTTTCATAAGAATCGGATTAAGTTAAAACCTAATTTATGGTTTGTAGTACCGACTAATAGGTTATTGTACAAATATAAAAAAATAAAAATTAATCTAACCAAATATATTTTTATAAAGAAAAAAAGAGACTTAAAAAAAGTCTCTTTAGGATGTTTAAATCTTAGAATTTAGCAATATCATCTCTGTGAAAAAGCATAATCAAACTTCAAGTGTTTGGCATCAGCATAGACTTTTTTTCTCGTGCTTCTTCGTAGGTATCTCCAATAGCTACGATATTTGCTACTCTACCTCCTGATGTTAATATTTTTACTATCTTCTGTTCTTGCTCCAGCAAATAATACTTGACTATGTTCTATTTTTGTCTAATCCAGAGATTTCTAGCCCTGTTTGTATGGTTCCAGGATATCCTCCTGAGCATACTACAAGGCATACTGCTTTTTTGTTTCGGAATTTTAGATTTATTTCTTTTCCTTTGAGGCAGTCTTCTATTACATCAAGTAGGTTGTTTTCTAATAATGGTAGGATAGATTGTGTCTCAGGGTCGCCGAGTCTCATATTATATTCTAATAGATAGGTTCCATCGGCAGTTACCATCAAACCAAAGAAAATAACACCTTGGAACTCCAATCCTTCCTCTTTTAACCCTTTTAGGGTAGGATTGAGGATATTTTTTTTGAAATCTTCAAAATGTTCTTGGGTAAATTCGGGGCTTGGGCATACATTTCCCATACCTCCTGTATTGAGTCCTGTATCTCCATTACCTACTTTTTTGTAATCTTTTTGCTGGTAGGCAAGGGAAAAATTCTTTACCATTAGAAAAAGCAATTATAGACGCTTCAAAGCCGATGAGATAATCCTCTATTACAACTCTGATACCAGAATCACCGTGGATTCTATTAATCATAAAGGAATATAGAGTTTCTTTGGCTATATTTTTATTTTCGCAAATCACAACACCTTTTCCACCTGCTAATCCGCTTGCTTTTACTACGATAGGAAATGTTTTGGAGTCTAAATATTCTACAGCCTCTACATAGGAATCAAAGACTTTTGCGGTAGCAGTTTTTTTACATTATGGTCCTGCATAAATTTTTTTAGAAAAATGCCTTATTTCCTTCTAGTTGGGCAGCACGATATTTAGCACCAAAAAAATTTTCAGTCCTGCACCTTTGAACTCTTCTACGATACCATCTACAAGTGGAGCTTCGGGACCTACAATAGTTAGGTCTATGTGGTTGTCAAGAGCAAAAATTTTTTTAGTTCTTTGATACCATCAAAAGGGATATTTTTTTCCCAAAGATTCGGTTGTGGCATTACCACTTGCAAAAAAATAATTCTACTGGTCTGCTGTCAGAGACTAATTTCTGGGCGATTGCAGATTCTCTACCTCCATTTCCTACGATTAAAACTTTCATTTTTCTTTTTAATTAAATTAATGACTACAAAAAAATAAGATTTTTTTAGATATAATATTTTTAATTTAAATTAAAAAAATTAAATACCGATTGTTTAAAAATTTTCTAATATTATTTTTTTAGTTATAATGTTCCACTTCAATACCAGCTCCTTTCATTTCGCCTTTCATTGGTGGGTTAGTTTTTGTAATTTTCAGTTTAATATACGAAATATTAGAAAAAAATTCTGCTGTATGTGGTGGATGATTCTACCAGCTACTCTTTCTAATAAGAGAGAGGGAATAGCCATTTCTTGATGAATAATATCGTTAATATCTGCATAGGAAATAGTATCATTAATATCATCAGAAAGCATTGCTTTTTGAGAAATCAGTGTGTATTTCTACATCTATGAGGTAGTAAGTACCGATTTTTTTGTTCCTCATAAAGCACTCCATGATGGGCATAAATTTTTTTATTTTCTCCAAAAAAATATTTTTAGTCGTCATAGTTTGTGTATGTATATTATGACAAATATAATAATTTTTTTAACATTAAGATAAAAAAATCCTTGATGAAAACACCAAGGATATTAAAAATTTAATATATGTTATGATGAAAAAAATTTATTGATTATTTACCAAGTAATCTTTTTGCACAATCGGAAGCTGCTATTAGCCCTCCAGCCATCATTATCACATCTTTTAGTACCAATCTACCAGCCCCAGAAAGATAAGGGAAACCGAAGTTAGGAGTTGGCATATCTCCACCTAAGTTAGGTACATATACCTCAGGAGTTGTTATGAGGAAAGAAAGAGTTACGATAGACATCCCGAAAGTTAGTAACCCACCCCAAAAACCTATTTTTGGTGCCCAAATACCTAATAGAGTAAGTGTTCCGATAGTGAAAATCATAATTCCTAATCCATAGGAGAAAGGGTAAGTACCATTTTCTTTGTGCCACTCAATATTTTTGGCAACCATTTTTCCTTCTAAATTTTTGTGTAACTTATACTCAGGAACTTCTTTTCCTTTGTTTTGCTCACCAGTTACTCCCTCTGTATCAATAGCTTTTTTTACCAGAATTATGATAGAAAAAAACTCATAAAAAGGGCTGTTTGTAACGAAAGGTACAATACCGTCAGCTTCATATTGGAATGCTTTAAGTCCTCCAATCCAAGCCATTACTATAAAGATAGCTACTCTTATGAAGTTGATAAAACCTCTTTGGCTACCAGCAACGAATTCTAATAATTGTCTCATAAAAATTAATACTTTATTTTGTTGGTACAAAGTTAAGAAGATTTATCTATACCAAAAATGGATTAATACGGAAAAAAAGATGGATATTTTTTTGCCAATATACCAATTTTACGATTTCTCTTGGAGTTCCAGCCAGCGAAGTTCTATTATTTCTATCTTTTCGGAGAGAGTTTTTTTAGTTTGGTGGATAGGATGGATATCTTGCTGTAATCAGTCTCATTGTTAAGAAGTTGAAGTATTTCATCTCGTTTTTTTCTTCCAATATTGGTAGGTCTTTTTCTATTTGCTCTAGTTCTCGTTGCTCTTTATAGCTTAGCTTCTTTTGTTTTTGTTTCGTGTCTATTTGTTGGTTTATTTTTCGGCTTTTTTTATTTTGTTCTTGGCTATTTTTGGCTTCTTGTATTTGGCTTCTATATTCAGAAAAAAATTTCCTGTGAAATTTCGTATTCTTCCTTCATTTTCAAAAGCCAAAAACTCTATCAATAATTCTATCCATAAAGTATCTATCATGAGAAACAATAATGAGACATCCCTGAAAAATTGAGTAAGAAATTTTCTAAAAACGGATAATGTAGGTAAGTCTAAATCGTTAGTAGGTTCATCAAAAAAATTAGGAAATTAGGGTTTTCATATAGCACTTTGATGAGGTTCAGACGGCGTTTTTTTCTCCCCTGAAAGTTTAGCAATCGGTGAGTATTGTGTTTGTTCGTCAAAGAGAAATAGTTTCAAAAAAATTGGGATGCTGATAGGATTTTTTTCCATTTGCTAATGGAAAGTTTTCTGAAATTTCTTTAATGAAGTCTATTACTCTTATTTCGGATAGACTTTGGTCATTTTCAAATAGACCTTTTTTTGGGAAAAATATCCGAATTTGATGGTTTCTCCAACTTCTATTTCGCCAGAATCTTTCGGTTCAAGTCCTTGGATGATGTTTAATAAAGTTGATTTACCAGCACCATTTTTCCCAACGATACCGATTTTTTTCACCTCTTTGAAATTGATAAGAGAAGTCTTTTAGTAAGATTTTATCTCCAAATCTTTTATTTATATTTTTTTAGTTCCAAAAATCTTTTTGCCTAATCGTTTCATTTCAAAAATCCAGTTCAAGATTTTGTTTTTTTAGTATTCGTTTTAGCGATTTTTTTCAGTTTCGTAGAATGCATCTATACGACTCTTGGATTTTGTGGTCCTTGCCTTGGGTTGGCGTCTTATCCAATCTAATTCTTTACGGTATAGGTTGTTAGCTTTATCGATTGTTGCGTTTAGATTTTCTTCACGGATTATTTTATTTTCTATATAAGTGGCATAACTCCCGTGATGGGTATAGAGAGTTTGATCCTCCATTTCCCAAATAATTTGGCAGACGGAATCGAGAAAATATCTATCGTGAGTAACGAGTAGGAGGGTTATGTTGGCTTTGGATAGATAGTTTTCCAACCACTCCACCATTTCAATATCAAGGTGGTTGGTAGGCTCATCCATTATTAGTAGAGTATGTTTGTGTTCCGCACGAGTTTCGGTAAGGAGTTTTGCTAAGGCCACCCGCTTGATTTGTCCCCCAGATAAATTTTTCATTTTGAGGGATAAATCATTGATTTTTAATTGGGAAAGGATTTGTTTCATTTCGTTTTCTAAATCCCATATTTTTTTAGAGTTTCCATTTCAGTGATAGCCTTTTCCATCTCGGCAGGATTTTGCGAAATGATAGCTTGATGGTAGTTTTTCAGAGCTATGATAGGAGGAGTATCGAGGCTCATCATAAACTGCTCGATGGTAATTTCTGGGTCAAAATATATTTCTTGATCAAAGAGAACGATTTGTATTTCTTTGTTAATGCTAATACTTCCAGAATCAGGAACTTCTTTACCCATTAATATTTTTTTAGTAGGGTAGATTTTCCACTTCCATTTTTGGCTACGATGGCAATTTTTATCTCCCTCGTTAATGTGAAAAGTAATGTCCTTAAAGAGTGTTTTTTTATTCCGTATGATTTGGTGAGATTTTCTACCGAAATATAGTTCATTGTTAATCAATCAATTTTAGACTGCAAAAATATAAAATTATGTATAATTAAGTAATTTTTATACTTTTTAATGGATATTCGTAATGAGAATATGAGCTATTTACTCTGCAACCACTTCATAATCAATATCTATATATCCACTAAAAAAAGAATTAGAGTTTTATATATTGGCTTAATAGACTTTTTGAGTAAAAGCAATTTGCTCATCTTTGGATTGGAGAAGTTTTTTTCGTAGATTTCTTTGTTGTCTTGGTAGTTTTCTACATTTCCAAAAAGCATTAGCAGTTCCTGTATTATTTTTGATTAAAAAAATAGTTTGTTTATTAAGTTCCAAAAATATCTGCGACATCAGTTTCTAATAGTTTTGCAATGGTGAAAAGTCTTTCTACACTTATTTTGGTAGAATTACTTTCTAATTTGGCATAAGAGGCTTGGGTAAGTTCCATTTCATTTGCCATGTATTCTTGGCTATAACCTTTTAGTTCTCTAAACTTTCTAATATTCTTTCCGATGATATCATTATTCATAATAAGAATTATTTATTCGCAAAGATAATGAATTATTCTTAAAAAGTGGTTGTTACGATGATAGAAATATCGCTTACTTTGCAAAAAAATAAAAAGAATATGTTTATAGAGTATTTGAGTAAGGAAGAAAAAGAGGTTTTCTTTTCTTTAGCATTGGAATTAGTAAGTGTAGATGATAAATTTTTCGCAAGATGAGAAGGAGAAAAATTAAAGTTTTGTCTTTAAATACATTAGGACAAGATGGGTATGATGAGGAGAATTTATGTAATGATTTGTCTAAACTTGATACCTTTTTCAAAGAAGAAAAATTGTATTAACAGAATTAATACAGCTTTGTTATGTAGATGGGGTATATTGTGAAAGTGAGAAAGTTTTTTTATCCATAATCTTGCGGAGAGATTAGGAGTAGATGAACCTACTCTATTAGAAATTGAGAATTGGGTATCAGGTTTTTGTAAATCAAATGAATAAAGGAATAAAGTTAATTAATAAATAAAATTTTTAGTATATGAGTGAAAATAATAAATCAACGAGTGAAAATACATCAGCAAGTGGTTTAATAGCAGCAGGGACAGCTCTTGGAGCTACGATTGGTACAGCTGTTCCAGTGTTAGGAACTGTTATTGGAGGTGCTATTGGAGGAGGGGTAGGTGCGGTAATTGCACTTTTCAAGTAAAAGAAATTTTTACAAAAAAATCTGGTGATTTTTCACCAGATTTTTTTGTATTTAATAGTTGAGTTAAGAGTATATTTTCTATGTTTTGGTAAAAAAATTCCTTTGGATAGATATCCACAGGTAAAGGATACCAAAGGAAGAAATATGGTCATTCCTAAAAAAATGTAGATGATGATTTGCTCTATAAAAATTAAAAAAATATAAATGTTGAAATCGGTTATGAAGTGTAGATTTTCTTGCTTAATCAATTTGAAGACCATCAATGCTTTTTCTCTTCACAAATCAAATTGCAGTGGTTTGAGTAATAAAAAAATACACTTTTTTTAAATATTCTTTAAAGAGTGTTTAAATTTTTGTTATATTAAACTTATTTCTTCGAACCAAAAAAATAGGATTCTGTAGTTGAAATATTTTTTTCACATTTGGTTTTTATGTCGATTATGTTATCATAAAAAAATATTTGTAGTAATAAAAAAATATCTATAATAATAAAAAAATCTTATCTTTTGCCTTATGGCTATTAATGAAAAATATAAACAATAATAACGATAGGGTAAATGAGTACAAACCTCTATTGCGAGTAGGAGTAGTGGGGAGTGGTAGTTTTGGTACGGCCATCATTAAGATGCTGGTAGAGAATTCGGAATCAGTATATTGGTGTGTGAGAAATGAGTTTGTAAAAGGCTCAATAGAACAACGAGGTCATAACCCAAACTATCTAACGGCAATTAATTTTAACCCAGAAAAATTACGCCTCACGACAGATATTAATGAGTTGGTATCGGCTTGCGATGTGGTTATTTTGGCTACGCCGTCTATTTATTTAGGGCGTACATTAGAGAATATGACTTGTGATTATTCTGGGAAAATATTCATTTCTGCAATCAAAGGAATCGTCCCTGAGGGGGATGATATAGTGGCTCATTATATCCGTAATCGTTTTGGAATAGGTTTTCGTAATCAAGGAGTGATAGCAGGGCCTTGCCATGCGGAAGAAGTAGCTATGGAACGATTATCTTACCTTACGATAGCCACGGCCGAGGAGGAGATTTGTGAGCAGTTATCTCAGTTGTTTTCCTCTCACTTTATTAAGGTGAGTTGCAGTCGTGATATTTTGGGAAATGAGTATAGTGCCATTTTGAAGAATATTTATGCCATTGGAGCTGGGATAGCAAGTGGCTTGGGCTATGGGGATAATTTTACGGCTGTTTTTTTGTAAGTAATGCCATTCGTGAGATGAAACATTTTTTTGGATAATATCTACGAAGCACCACGAGATGTCAATGAAAGTGCTTATTTGGGTGACTTGCTGGTTACAGCATATTCTCTTTTTCAAGGAACCGAAATCTTGGTAACTTGATAGGCAAAGGATATACGGTGAAATCGGCTATCCAATCTATGAATATGATTGCCGAGGGATATTATGCTACGAAATCTATCTACGAAACATCTAAGGAAAAAAAGGGATGAAAACACCGATTATTGATGCTATTTATGAAATATTGTATGAAGAAGGTAATGCTGAAAAAAATTACAAAGAATTAACAAAGAAGTTGAATTAAAGACAAATGAAGAGAGTAATTTTTCCATTTCTTGTTCTTGTTGTTGGAACATTTTTTGCAGATGCCCAAAATGTTGATACACCGAAATCAAATCGATGGAGCTACGGAGGTGGAGCTGGTCTAAGTATTTCGGGAGGATATTACGGAACAAATGTGAGTGTATATCCACGAGTAGGGTATCTCGTGAGTGATGATTTAGAGACGGGGTTATCCAGCGACTTTTCTTGGACTACATCTAAATATCATACAAGTATAATGATTGGAGTAGGCCCTTATGCTAATTATTATATAAATAGAACTATCTATATTTCTGGGAGATATTCTCATTATTTCTATCATCAGAAGAATAAAAATTAATGACAACAAATATGCTGGGAATGAGCCTGCTCTTTATTTAGGAGGTGGGTATATCCAGCGAGTGGGAAATTCTGCCTATATGCAGTTTGGAGCCTACTATAATGTGCTATATAAAGAAGAATCATCCGTATTGGGGAGTGGATTCTATCCAAGTGTAGGAATCGTTTTTCGGACTCTAATCCATCAAGACCTTTGTTAATCCTTTGCAAAGGTTTTTTTATCTCAAATTATATGATATTTCCCATTATTAAAAATGATGTGATTTTAGAAAAAAATCATTAAATTTGCCCTAATTTTAATATTATGGTATTATCAATGACAGGCTTCGGACGAAGCGAAGGAGTTTTTGAGAAAAAAAGAAAATCAGTGTAGAGATAAAAATCCCTTAATTCTAAATCCTTTGATTTGAGTATTAGATTACCGTTAAGATATAAGGAAAAAGGAATTTGATATTCGTAAAATATTGAATGATAATATTATACGCGGTAAGGTGGATTGCTTTATTAATTTTGAACTATTGGATAATAGTACCGAAGTTAAGGTTAATAAACCCCTCATTATGGCATATATGGATACTTTAAAAAGAATGTGCTGGTGATGGGCCTGATTTTGAATATCTTAAAATGGCAGTGAGAATGCCCGAAAGCAATTTCGTCTAAACCCGAAGAATTACAAGAAGAAGAATGGGAATTTCTATTACAAGTGATAAAAAGAGGCGACTGATAAGTTCGTGAAATTTAGACAAGTAGAGGGGAGATTTTAGAGAAAGATTTACTAAAAATCATTGAAAAAAATATTAAAGAAAAATTCCAAAAAAATTATTCCCTTTGAGGAGATTCGCTTGAAGAATATCAAAGAAAAAAATACCAACGAACCCTTTCCGAATTTGACAATATTGATGAGACTAGATTTTATCAAGAAATGGCCTATTATACCGAAAAAAATTAGATATTTCGGAAGAAAAGGTAAGATTGGCTCAGCATCTTAATTATTTTTCAAGAAGTCCTTCAAAATGAGGAGTTTGTAGGGAAGAAATTAGGTTTTATAGCACAGGAAATAGGTAGAGAAATTAATACCTTAGGGTTCGAAGGCTAACCAGTCCGATATTCAGAAATTGGTGGTTGTAATGAAAGATGATTTGGAGAAGATAAAGGAACAATCATTAAATATCTTATAATTTTTTTGACCTTAAAAAAATGAAAAAAAGTTATTATATTTTTCGGCACCCTCAGGTAGTGGTAAAAACGACCTTGGTGAAATATGTTTTGGAGAAATTTCCAAAATTAGAATTTTTCAATCTCTTGTACAACACGACAGCCGAGAGGGCAAGAGGAGAATGCTAAAGATTATTATTTCATCACTCCTGATGAGTTTAGGCAAAAGATTGATAATGATGATTTTGTGGAGTTCGAGGAGGTCTATACAGATAAATTTTATGGTACATTAAAGCAGGAAATAGACAGAATATGGAGCAGTGGTAATGTTGTGATTTTTTTGATGTAGATGTAAAGGGTGGAATTGCATTGAAGAAGTACTTCAAGGAGCAGGCGTTGTCTATATTTATTATGCCTCCGTCCGTTGAGGAGTTGGAAAAACGCCTTTTCGGAAGGGCTACTGATGATGAAGATACTATTAAAATCCGTGTGGAAAAAGCGGAGGAGGAATTGGCTCATAAACATTTATTTGATACTATCGTTGTGAATGATGATTTGGAAGATGCAAAGTTGAAAATCAGTAGTTTGGTTAATGATTTTATTTCATAAATGAGATTTTTGATTGTTATACCATGTCATAATGAAGAGCAAAAATTTGAGGTTTTTGTCTGCAATCCTTGGCCTATCAAGAGCATCAAGATTTTCAGATTGTGTTGGTAAATGATGGTTCTACGGATAGAACTAGGCAGGAGATTGACGATTTTTTTACAAACCTCTTCGATACAGTCGAAAATCAAGGTTTTGCATTTGGAATTGTCCGAACATTCCCCGTGTTCTAAGGTGGTAAATACCTTTAACAAAGGGTTGTATAGTGTTGATTTACAAAAATTTTGATATTATTTGTAAATTTGATGCAGATATTATATTTCCTGAAAATTACCTTTCGTTGGTGAATGATATTTATATAAAAAAATCCCAAAAATAGGTATGGCTTCAGGGGTTAGTTAAAATTACAAAGATACCTTTTTGCCCCTACTAAAGCATATGATTTTTTTCTCAGAATGAAGATTGGATTTTTCGAGGATATTTCATCTAAAAAAATCATATACGAGGGCCAATAAAAATCCTATCGAAAGGAGTGTTTTTTTGCAGATGAATGGATTGAGGGCGATACTTGGTTGGGATAATATAGATGTCCTTTTAGCAAGGAAAAAAATGGTTGGCAGATTTATACTATTAAAGAGTTGTGGGTGAAACATTTAGAGTCTACGGCGTATCAGTATAAGAATCAAAAAAAGCAAAGAAATTAGGTGAATATTTTTTTATAATATTGGGTTGGATTTTTCCATTGATGCTGATGGCAAGTTTGAAGGTTTTTAGCAGAAATAAGTCTATTTTTGGAGTTTTTTTGACCATAGTAAAAAAACTTATTTCCGTCAAAAATCACGAAATACCATTGAATAAGCAAGAAATTAATTTCATTCGTAAGTATAGACGAGGCGAGATTTTAGGTAAAGTTAAACATGTTTTTTTGAAAAAAATAAGTAGTAAATTACTTTTTATAGATAAATTTTTTTATTATCAAATCATATTGAAGAATAAAGAATTATGGATAGACGATATATGGATTATTTAGAACATTTAGAGGCTGAGAGTATTTATATAATGAGGGAGGTGGCCGCTCAGTTTGAGCGACCTGCACTTTTGTTCAGTGGTGGTAAAGATTCCATTACTCTTGTACATTTGGCGATGAAAGCATTTGCTCCGATGAAGATACCATTTCCATTAGTACATATTGATACAGGGCATAATTTTCCTGAAGCTCTTAATTTTCGCGATGAGTTAGCACAGAAAATAGGTGCAGAACTTATTGTGAGAAAGGTGGAAGATACTATAAAGGCAAAGGGACTAACGGAACCAAAAAGGGAAATTTGCTAGTAGGAATTGGTTACAGACACATACTTTATTGGATACAATTGAAGAATTTCAGTTTGACGCTTGTATCGGTGGAGCTAGACGCGACGAAGAAAAAAAGCCCGAGCAAAGGAGCGTTTTTTTTCCGTTCGTGATGAGTTTGGACAATGGGATCCGAAATTACAACGCCCAGAACTTTGGAATATTTATAATGGAAAAAAATCCATAAAGGGGAAAAATGTGAGAGTTTTTCCCAATAAGCAATTGGACGGAGTTAGATGTTTGGAATTATATCCGAAAGGAGAATATTGCTCTTCCATCTATTTATTTCGCCCACGATAGAGAGGTTTTGGACTATCAAGGTCAGCTTATTGCTGTTTCCGATTTTATCCAAATTGATGATACAGACGAAATTATTACCAAAAAAAGTGAGATACAGAACAGTGGGAGATATGACCTGCACGGCAGCGGTAGAGAGCTCAGCAGATACATTGGATCAAGTAATTAACGAAATTACGGCTTCTAGAATTTCTGAAAGGGAGAGACTCGTATAGATGATCGTGTAACCGAAGCCGCAATGGAAGACAGAAAAAAAGTGGATATTTTTTTAAGATTATATTTGGAAATTTATATCAAGAATAAAGATGGGGATATGTATTTTTAAGTTAAATATGCAATTACGATTTTTAAGAATAAAGAAAGAATGGATATATTAAGATTTTTTTGACGGCTGGTAGCGTAGATGATGGAAAAAAAGTACTCTCATCGGTAGACTTTTTGTATGATAGTAAAAAGTATTTTTGGCAGACCAGTTGGAGGCTTTGGAAAAAAACAATCCAAAAAAATAAAAAAATGCCAATGGGGTAGATTTGGCTATACTTACAGATGGACTTCGTGCCGAGAGAGAGCAGGGAATAACTATTGATATTGCCTATCGCTATTTTGCTACTCCAAAAAGAAAATTTATCATTGCTGATGCGCCAGGACATATTCAATATACTCGAAATATGATTACGGGAGCATCCAACTCTCAGTTGATAATTATCCTCATTGATGCTCGGCAAGGAGTGATAGAACAGACCAAGAGACATTCTATTATTGCCTCTCTCCTCAAAATGAAAAATATCGTAGTGGCAGTGAATAAAATGGATTTGGTAGATTATTCCGAAGATGTTTTCAATAAAATTAAGGCTGATTATCACCAAGTAGCCGAAACTTTAGGGTTGGAAAAATGTTGATTATTTCCCAATATCAGCATTTTATGGAGATAATATAGTAGAAAAAAATCCCAAAAATATGCCTTGGTATAATGGGCAAACCCTCTTGGATTTCTTAGAAAATGTGGAGGTGTCAGATTTTACTGACTATGAAAATGCTCGTTTTCAGGTGCAGTATGTGATTCGTCCGCAGACCGACGAATTACACGATTATAGAGGTTATGCAGGGCAAATAATGTCTGGAACTTATAAAAAAGGAGACAAAATAACTATTCTTCCACAAAAATATAGAGACAATAATATCTAAGGTAGAAACAGCTGGTAATGAGGTGGATGAGGTGTTTGCTCTTCAACCTGCTGTGATTCATATTGAAGATGATATTGATATTTCTCGTGGTGATTTCTTTGTGAAAACAGATAATCAGCCACAAGTAGAAAACGAAATAGAGGCCCTTGTATGTTGGATGGACAAACGAGAACTTCACGAGGGAAATAAATATTTCCTACAACAACGAAGTAAAATTGTAAAGGCAATAATAAAAAGAAATAGAATATAAAAATTGATGTGAATACTCTGGAAAAAAATCTCTGTAAATGAGGGAGTAAAACTCAATGAAGTAGTGAAGATTCGTTTAAAAACAGCATCTCCATTGATATTTGATACTTTTTGAAAAAAATAAATCAACAGGTAGTTTTATATTGATAGATGAAACAAGTAATTCCACTGTAGGTGCTTGTATGATTGTAGAATAATCAATTTTTCGTAAAAAAACTTCTCTAATCAGAGAAGTTTTTTTATTACAAAAATTCTGTTCGATTTAATGACTCTTCGTTCTTTTTCTGTATCTTTATGGATTTTTTTGTACCCTCGTACATTTCAAATTGGAAGAAACGGGTCTCTAATTTACCATTAAATAGTTTGATTTTTTTCGCGAAGGTCGTAGGCCAATTTTCTTTCCTGCCTCCAAATCCGATGTAATGAACCACGCCAAAAGTATTTGGATAGTGATTTTTTTAAAAGGTATCCCCAATTTTTTTGTAAAATTGTTCCTCGTGAATACTAATTCTCTCATTATAAGGAGGGTTAAAAACAATTAAAAGAGGAAACAAATCTTTCTTACTATCAAAAAAATCTTGTTTCCTAATCTCTATTAAGTCCTCCATATCGGCTCCAGCGATATTTTCTTTTGCAAGTATAAGCATTTTATAATCAATGTCATACCCGATAATTTTCCCTGTAAATTCTTTGATTCTATTAAGTCTAAATTCCTTAATTTTTTTCAAATAAGTTAGCATCATAGTTTTTTTCCAATTTTGGAAGGCGAATTTTTTTACGGAAAAATCTGTGCTGGGAGTTCCATAGCCATCATTCCAGCCTCTATTAGGATTGTACCCGAGCCACACATTGGGTCTAAGAAATTTTTCTTTGCCATCCCATCCTGCAATATGTAAAAAGTCCCGCAGCAAGTACCTCATTGATAGGAGCCTCTCCTTGTTCTCTTCGGTAGCCTCGTTTGTATAGCGGTTCTCCCGAGGAATCTAGTGATATAGTAACTAAATCAACATCAATATGGAGACTAAATTTTTATATCAGGATTTTTTTGTGTTAATATTTGGTCGTTTTTTTATATTTTTTTATTGAAAAAAATCCACTATGGCGTCTTTCATTTTTTTAAGGTAATGAATTGAGAATGAGTGAACTTTTTCAGAGTGAATTGTGGCGTCAATAGCAAAAAGTTTGGTTTAGGTCAAGATATTCGTCCCAAGGGAAATTTACTAATTTTTTTTGTAGAATTTATCATTATTAAATGCTTTAAATTCGTATATGGGGACCAAAATTTTGAGTGCTAAGCGAGATGCATAGTTTATTTTGTAGAGGAATCCGAGGTCGCCGATACATGTTACCGCTCTGTTTTTTTGTTTCCACATTTCTGCCACCTAATTTTTTTATTTCGTCGGCCAAAGCATTTTCTAGTCCAAAGAAAGTTTTTTTATTTGTATATGTAGATTTTCTGTATCCATTTTATGAGTTTTGATATTTGCAAAGATAGATAAATTTTTTTATAGATGTATGGGAAATGATTATATTTGTGGGACAAAATATAAAAATATGCCTAATATCATTATAAAAAGAAGTAAGGACGAATAAGGATTTGATGGATTTTGTAAAATTTCCTATGAAGTTGTATAAGGATAATCCATATTTCGTCCCGCCATTGATAAATGATGAAAAAAATATTTGGAATGCAAACGAAAAATCCTGCGCTACAATATTCGGAAGCTAAGCAGTTTTTAGCATTGAAAAAAATAACGAAGTAGTAGGTCGTGTTGCCGTGATGATTAATCACAAAGAAGCAAGAGAATTAGGTATTTCCAAGGTTCGTTTTGGATGGTTGGATTTTTATTGATGATGAGGTTGTTTCCAAAGCGTTGATAGATGTTGTAATAGATTATGCTAGGGCCAAAAATATACATAAAAATAGAGGGACCTATGGGATTTACAAATCTTGATAAGGCAGGAATGCTAACGATGGGTTTTGACCAATTAGCTACAATGATTGGTATTTATAATGCAGAATACTATCCTATCCATATGGAGAAATTAGGGTTTAAAAAAAGAGAAAGAATGGGTGGAATTTGAAATTGTTTTTTTCCCGAAAAAAATTGGATGAAAAAGATTGTGAAATTTAATAAAATCATTTCGGAGAAATATCATCTCAATGTTGTGAAATTTAAGAATAAGAAGGAAATTTTTACCGTATGTAGAACCTATGTTTCGGTTACTTGACGAGACCTACAAGACACTTTCTACTTATACCCCCATCACAGCCGAGCAGATAAAAAAACTTACAAGGAAAAAAATATTTCTCATTCATAGATAAAGATTATATTATTTGTATCGAAAAACGAACAAAAAGGAATTGATTTCGTTCGCTATTACAATGCCGTCGTATTCTAAGGCTTTGCAGAAGGCAAATGGTAAAATTTTTCCTTTTGGTTGGTGGCATCTTTTGCAGGCAGGCAAACATAATGATAGAGCTAATTTTTATTTGATAGGGATACATCCAGAATATCAGAGAAGAGGTGTTACTTCCATTATTTTTCAAGGAAATATATGATGTTTTTAAAAAGAAAGGGGTGAGGATTTTGGAGACTAATCCTGAGCTTGAGGAGAATAAATCTATACAATTGCTATGGAAAGATTACAATCCTCGAAATCATAAGAGAAGACGGACATATTCCTTTCAATGGTAATATATTGAATATAAAATAGATATATTTTTTTCTTATAAATTTACCTTTATTATTTAAAAATGTTTATAAATTAATGTATAGTATGGTGTTTTTTTCTTATCTGTCAATATATAATTAATTAAATTTGCAAACAAAAATAAAATATTATGAATTTAGTAGAGAATTTGAATCTACCAATCAACTATTTACCAATACTTATCCAAGCTGTTGTAGCGTTAGGATTTGTTGCAGTGTCATTACTAGGTGCTCATTTTTTGGGGCCTCGCCAGAAGAAAACGACTAAGATGAAGAATCAAAGTTTTGAGTGCGGAGTAAAAGTGGAGGGAATGCGAGAACACCATTTTTCGGTAAAGTATTTTTCTTACGGCAATTTTGTTCGTCCTTTTTGATATAGAAATCGTATTTTTTTATCCTTATGCAGTTAATTTCGAGAGTTTGGTATAGAGGGCTTTGTAGCTGTTCTTACTTTTGTGGCAATTTTCTTCGTGGGATTTTTTTATGTTTTGAAGAGAGGGGCATTGGATTGGAATAAATAGAGGAATATTCTCTATATTTTTTTGAGATGATTATTTAAAGATAAAGATTAAAAAAAGATATATGTCAGATAATAAGAAACCAATAATATTACCAGAAGGGCCAGAGGGATTCGAGGGAGAAGGCTTTTTTGCTACCAAATTGAGTAGTGTGATTGGTATGGCGAGAAAGTATTCGCTTTGGCCATTGCCGTTTGCCACTTCTTGTTGTGGTATTGAGTTTATGGCTACACTTAACCCTACTTACGATGCATCTCGTTTTGGTATGGAGAGAAACTCTTTTTCGCCAAGACAAGCAGATATGCTGATGGTTTGTGGGACCATTTCCAAAAAATTAGGTCCTGTATTGAAGCAAGTATATACCCAAATGGCAGAGCCGAAATGGGTAGTAGCTGTTGGTGCGTGTGCATGTAGCGGTGGTATTTTTGATTCTTATTCTGTTTTGCAGGGGATAGATAAAATTATTCCAGTAGATGTATATGTGCCAGGATGTCCACCTCGTCCAGAGCAAATTATAGAAGGGGTATTACAGGTTCAGGCATTGGCTGAGAGTGAAAGTATTAGAAGAAGAGACTTACCAGAATATCAAAAAAATTATTGGAATCTTACGGAATTAATTAATGATATATTTTTTTAGTTGATTCTTAAAAATTTAATGAAAAGAAATGAATAGCGAATATATTTTTAGAAGCGATAGATAGAGAATTTCCAGAAGCTATTTTAGATGCCTCGGAAACACACGGAATGCTCACTATTGAAATTAAAAAAAGAGGAAATCAAGAAAGTAATACATTTTCTAAAAAGTATCATCACTTAATTTTCATTTCCTAACAGATGTTTGTGGTATTCATTATCCTGACAATAAAGAAAAAAAGAACTTGGTGTAATTTATCATTTGCACAATATGGTGGAAAATGTTAGAATAAGATTAAAAAAACCTTTATGCCGAGAGAAGGTGCCGAAGTGGAGAGCTTAGTAGATTTATTTGCAGGTGCCAATTGGATGGAGCGAGAGACTTACGATTTCTTTGGAATAAAAATTCACGGGACATCCTGATTTAAGAGTGATTCTCAATATGCCAGATTTAGGATATCATCCTCTATTGAAAGAATATAGATTGGAGGACGGAACAAGAACGGACAAGAACGATTTAATGTTCGGTAGATAAAAAAATTTGGAATAAAATTGAGTATAATAAAGATTTTTTTAATCTTAAACCCTCAAATCTAATTTTATGAAAGATAACGAATTATCAAATATATTAAGCCACGCAAATGTACAGGAGCAGATTGATGGACAGTTATATACTCTCAATCTTGGACCTACTCACCCAGCTACACACGGGATTTTTCAGAATGTTCTTACAATGGATGGAGAAAGGATTCTCCACTCTGAGCAGACTGTAGGGTATATTCACCGAGCTTTTGAAAAAATTTCAGAGAGAAGAACTTTAACACAAATAACGACGCTTACAGATAGATTGAATTATTGTTCCGCACCGATTAATAATTTTGGTTGGCATATGACAGCTGAAAAAAATTATTGGGTATTGAGGTTCCTAAACGAGTTGATTATTTGAGAGTTATCCTTATGGAATTGGCTCGTATTGGAGATCATTTGATTTGTAATGGTGTGACAGGGATGGACTCAGGGGCAATCACTGGACTTACATATATGTTCCAAGATAGAGAGCGTATCTATAATATGTACGAGCAAATTTGTGGAGCAAGAATGACAACCAATATGGGGCGTATAGGTGGTTTTGAGAGAGATATAAATGATAAATTCCGAGAATATTTGGAGGAGTTTATTAAAAATTTTCCGAAAAGATATGGAGAATTCTGTTCTCTATTAGAGAGAAACAGAATCTTTATGGATAGAACAATAGATGTTGGAAAAATCTCTGCTGAAAGAGCGTTGAGCTACGGATTCACAGGACCTAATCTTCGTGCTACAGGAGTGGATTATGATGTCCGTGTAGCAAGTCCATATTCTTCATACGAAGATTTTGATTTTATTATACCAGTGGGGACTTCGGGGGATACCTATGATAGATTTATGGTTCGTCAGCAAGAAGTCTGGGAGTCCTTGAAAATTATAGAACAAGCCTATAAGAATCTTCCTGATGGAGATTTCCACGCTGATGCTCCAGAGTTCTATTTACCAAATAAAGCGGATGTTTATAGCAAAATGGAGTCTCTCATTTGGCATTTCAAAATCGTGATGGGAGAAACTAATATCCCTGTGGGAGAGGTATATAACTGCGTAGAAGGGGGTAATGGAGAACTTGGGTTTTACTTAGTGAGCGATGGAGGAAGAAGTCCTTATAGACTGCATTTCAGAAGACCATGTTTTATCTATTATCAGGCCTATCCAGAGATGATTACAGGCTCTGTTATTTCTGATGCTATTGTTACGATGTGTTCAATGAATATTATTGCAGGAGAACTTGACGCTTAATTTTTTTAAAGAAAAAAAGATTGAATCTTTGATAAAATAAATTCTAATTCAATAGATGATTAAAAATCTATTGTTTAAATTAAAAAAAGATGAGTGAAACGACCATAACTTTCAAACCTGAAGTCTTAGATAAGGTAAATAAAAATTATAGCAAGATATCCTGAGGGGCGCCAAAAATCAGCATTAATACCAATTTTGCATATTGCTCAAAAGGAATTTGGTGGCTGGCTTGATGTCCCAGTGATGGATTATATTGCAAAGCTATTGTCCATCCGAAATATAGAGGTTTATGAAGTGGCAACTTTCTATACAATGTTCAATATGAAGCCCGTAGGGAAATATGTACTTGAAGTGTGTAGAACAGGACCTTGTATGACTAGAGGTAGCGAAAAAAATATTAGACCATATTCGTAAAAAAATTGAATATAAAAAGATGGTGAGACTACGGAAGATGGACTTTTTACCCTAAAACCTGCTGAATGTCTCGGAGCTTGTGGGTATGCTCCAATGATGCAATTAGGGAAATTTTACCATGAAAATCTTACTATTGAAAAAGTAGATGAAATCCTTGACTTATGCAGAGAAGGTGCAATAGATTTAGGATAATTTATATTATATAGATGAGATTATATTCATCTTAATGACGAATGTTATTGAAAAATATTAAATAATTTAATGTAGATTATATAAAAATAATTTACGAAACGAATAAAAAAATAATGAGTAAAAAAACTTTTACTTAAAGATGCTCACATAGAAGGTATCCGATATTTTGATGTTTATAGAAAAACAAGGAGGCTACCAAGCAGCAGAAAAGGCTCTACAAATGACCCCCGAACAAGTCTTAGATGAGGTAAAGGCTTCTGGACTTCGTGGACGTGGAGGAGCAGGGTTCCCTACGGGAATGAAATGGTCTTTCTTAGCAAAACCAGAAGGTATTCCAAGACACCTTATCGTCAATGCTGACGAATCCGAGCCTGGAACTTTTAAAGATAGATATTTAATGGAATATATCCCCCATATCTTGATAGAAGGGATTATTATAGCCTCATATTGTTTAGGTTCAAATACTTCTTTTTATCTATATTAGAGGAGAATATTCTTGGATACCTGATATTTTGGAACACGCGATTGATGAGGCTAAAAAAAATGGATTCTTAGGAAAAAATATCTTAGGAACAGGTTTTGACTTGGAAATTTATGTACAAAGAGGTGCTGGTGCCTATGTATGTGGTGAAGAAACAGCCCTAATAGAGTCTCTTGAAGGAAAAAGAGGAAATCCAAGATTAAAACCACCATTCCCAGCAGTGAAGGGACTTTGGGAAAGACCTACCGTGGTGAATAATGTAGAATCTATCTCTGCCGTAGTGCCTATTATCAATATGACAGGTGCTGAATATGCGAAAAATTGGAGTCGGACGTTCTACGGGGACGAAATTGATTTCGGCTTGCGGAAATATCAATAAACCAGGTGTTTATGAAATTGATATGACCATCACGGTAGAAGAATTTATTTACTCTGATGAGTATTGTGGTGGCATTCCTAATGGAAAAAGATTAAAGGCTTGTATTCCAGGAGGAAGTTCTGTGCCAATCTTACCTGCCAACTTATTATTGAAAACAATCAATGGAGAACCGAGATATATGAATTACGAATCCCTATCAGATGGAGGTTTTGCTACAGGAACTATGATGGGGTCAGGGAGGATTTATCGTATTAGATGAGGACCAATCTATTGTAGAACATACAATGACCTTGGCAAGGTTTTATAATCACGAAAGTTGTGGGCAATGTACTCCGTGCCGTGAAGGAACTGGCTGGATGTATAGAATCTTGAAAAAAATTGTGAATGGACAAGGAACAATGCAAGACATTGATTTACTTTTGGGATATACAACGAAAAAAATAGAAGGTAATACAATTTGCCCGCTCGGAGATGCAGCTGCTTGGCCTGTGGCAGCAGCAATTAGACATTTCAGAGATGAGTTTGAGTATTATGTTCAAAAATCCTGAATTGGCAAAAAAACAACACCTTTTTGGGTTGAGACACTATGCAGACCCAATCCCAGTACCAGAATCTAAAAAAATTAAATATCAAATTATAAAATTATAATAAAATGAAAAAAAGTTATATATCAGTGTATTGGCATTCGTTTTAGGAGTTAGTACAATTTCAGCACAAGAAGAAATTTGTCATCATCACGCAAAAAGGACATTGCAGCGAAAAATCAACAGAAGGAAAGTCCATATAGAAAAGGAGCAGTATTATTATTTTGGGGGTGGAATAGAGCTTTATATAGCAAATCAGATATTAGATTCAAAGGTGCTGATTATGATTTTTACACTATATAATGTAGTTGCAAAAGATAGACCTACTGAATTGAGTTTCAATGATTATTTACACCCAGGGAGGGTGACAATACCACAGACTAATGCTAGAGTTGCTTATTTCGTGAAAGATAATGTAGCCGTAGTTTTGGGATTAGACCATATGAAATATGTGATGAAACAAGACCAAAAAAAGTTGATTTTTTTCAGGGAATGTTTCTGATCCATTATATTCTCAAATGATTCAAAAATAAACAAGTTGATTTATCAGATGAAAAATTTTTAACTTTTGAGCATACCGATGGCCTTAATTATGTGAATATTGGTGTTGAGAAGTTTAATAATATCTACAACAAGAAAAATTTTGATGTTTCTTGGTCTTATGGAGCAGGGGCAGGAGTTCTTTATCCAAAAATCTAATATTAAATTGTTCGGTAACGAGCGAAGCGACAGATTCCATACCGCAGGATTTGGAGTTGATGCAAGAACGAGTATTAATTTCACATTTTGGAAACATGTAATGGTGAGATTAGAGGGTAAATATGGTTATATAAATATGCCAGATATTAAAACGACCCTTAATAATAAGCCAGATAAAAGCTCAGCAAGATTTCGTTTTTGGACAACTTAATCTCGGAGTTGGATATATTTTCCAAACAAAAAAACAAAAAAATAGATTTATAGTAATTACTATAAAAATAGCAATATTTTTTTATCATAATTTTTAATAAAAAAAGGCAAAAAAATGCTTATTTGCCTATCGTAATAATACGAAAAATATGAGCGAAGAAATAAGATTGTTTAAAGTAACCATTGACGGGCAAACTACAGAAGTATTGCCGGGTACAACCATCATTGAAGCTGCAAGAAAAAAATTGGTGGAAAAATCGGTACCACCAGCAATGTGTTATTATAGCAAATTGGAGCAAAGCGGTGGCCGTTGTAGAACTTGTTTGGTAGAGGTATCTAAAGGTTCTGAGGCTGACCCAAGACCAATGCCGAAATTAGTAGCAAGTTGTCGAACAACTGTAATGGATGGAATGGAAGTGAAAAACCTTACCTCTGAGAGAACTCAAGTGGCTCGTAAGGCGGTTACTGAATTTATGTTGATTAACCATCCATTAGATTGCCCCGTTTGTGATCAAGCTGGAGAGTGCCATTTACAGGACCTTAGCTACGAACACGGACTATCCGATAGCCGATTTGAGTTTGAAAAGACAACATTCGATGCTGAAGATATAGGGCCAAATATTAAGCTTAATATGAATCGATGCATTTTATGTGCAAGATGTGTATTATTGGCAAATCAACTAACAGAGGGTAGAGACCACGGAATATTGTTCAGAGGAGAGCACGCTGAAATAGGAACTTATCTAAATAAAGCTTTTAGATAATGATTTCATTGGAAATGTGATAGATGTATGCCCTGTTGGAGCTCTCACTGATAGAACTGCTCGTTTTTTTCTAGTCGTGTATGGTTCACAAAACCAATGAATGCCACTTGTAAATGTGATAAATGTAGCGGTAAGGCTGTAGTATGGTTAAAAGGGGATGAGATAGTGAGAGTTACAGGTAGAAAAGATACTTACGGAGAGGTAGAGGAATTTATTTGCGATGAGTGCCGTTTCCATAAAAAAGACCTTAAATATTGGAATATAGAGGAACCACGCCATATAGAAAGACACTCTGTGATATCACTCAACCACTATGAAACACCTCAACCAAAAGAGCAGGTTAATCTTTGGAATAGATTTCAACAGAAGAAGATTGAAAAACAGAAAAATAGAGGATAAGTAGTTGATATATTAATATTTAACCATAAATATCAAAAATTAATAAAAAGTGGATTTAATAACATTTAAAAATTATATTGGTAGTTGCATTATTCCTCTTGGCTCTTTCTGTGGCAGCTTATTCTACTTGGGCAGAGAGAAAGGTAGCAGCAATAATGCAAGATAGAATCGGGCCAAACAAGGCTGGACCTTTTGGATTGTTACAACCTCTTGCTGATGGTGGGAAATTTTTCTTTAAAGAAGATTTTACTCCTGATAATGCCGAGAGATTTTTATTCGTATTGGGACCATCTATAGTGATGTTTTTTTATCATTACTCACAGGAGCTGTGATTCCTTGGGGAAAATCGTTAAATATCGCAGGGCAATCATTCGATTTACAAGTTGCAAATATAGACATAGGGGTATTGTATATAATGGGGCTAGCCTCAATTTCAGTTTATGGAATGATGATTGGGGGATGGGCATCAAATAACAAATATTCTTTAATCGGTGCTATTCGTGCAAGTTCTCAGATGATTTCTTACGAGTTAGCAATGGGACTATCTCTTTTAGCTGTGATTATGACAAGTGGTTCGCTTGATTTAGGTAAAATTGCTTCTGATCAATCCACAGGAAAAATTATGGGGCCTATTTGAGATAGATGGTATGAATTGGAATATTTTTTACCAGCCAGTGGCATTTATAATATTCTTAATTGCGGCTTTGGCAGAGACTAATAGACACCCATTTGACCTTCCTGAATGTGAGTCCGAGTTGGTTACGGGATATTCTACCGAATATTCATCAATGAAATTAGGTCTTTATCTTTTTGGAGAGTATGTTAATATGTTTATATCCAATGCACTGATAGTTACATTGTTTTTTTGGAGGGTATAACTATCCAGGTATTAATTGGGTTGGCGAAAATTTAGGTGAAAATATTGCAGGTATTCTGAGTATTGTGGCGTTCCTTATGAAGGTATTCTTTGGCATATTCTTATTTATGTGGATTCGTTGGACGATACCAAGATTTAGATATGACCAATTGATGCATTTAGGTTGGAAGAAATTGATACCATTTGCACTAATTAACTTATTAATTACAGGTGCAGTAGTTTTGGCATTTGCTAATTAATCTTAAAAAAATCAATCATTACTCATTGTGGTAAAAAGACTTATATTATGAAATTAACAAATAGAGGAAAAGTTGTTTCTAATAAAAAAATGACATTTGCTGAAAGTATTTATTTCCCATCAATTATTCAAGGTATGGGTATTACATTGAAGCATATGTTTAAGAAAAATGGCTCGGTTTCTTATCCTGATGAAGAGAAGCCAAGAGCAAAAGTTTGGAGGGGGCGTCATGTCTTAAAAAGAGACGATGAAGGGCGTGAGAGATGTACTGCCTGTGGGCTATGTGCCGTTGCCTGTCCAGCAGAAGCTATTACGATGACTGCTGGTGAGAGAACGAAAGATGAAAAACACCTATATAGAGAGGAAAAATATGCCTCAACCTATGAAATTAATATGTTGAGATGTATATTTTGCGGTCTCTGTGAGGAGGCTTGTCCAAAATCGGCTATTTATCTTACAGATAGATTGGTAGATACAGATGTATCAAGAGCATCTTTTTGTTTATGATAAAAAAATAAGTTGTTGGAGACAATGGATAATCGTATTGATGTGTCTGAAAGACAATCTGAAAGACAGAAAAACTTTTTAAAACTGAAAAAGTAATGGAACAGGTTCTTTTTTATTTAGTTTCGGGGATAGCATTGCTTAGTGCAGGGTATTTTGTATTTGCCAAAAATCCATTGTACTCAATTCTATCATTAGTAGTAACATTCTTCTCTATTGCAGGGCTTTATGTATTATTGAATGCACAGTTTTTAGGTATTATACAAGTTATAGTATATGCAGGAGCTATTATGGTTTTGTTCCTATATATATTGATGATGCTCAATTTAGAGAAAGGTAATGAGAGCAAAAAACAAAGTATCAATAAGATAGCAGGAATATCAGCAGGAGGGATTTTTGTTTATTGGTATGCTTGGTGCCTATAAAGGGTTTTAATTATGGTCTTGTGGTAGGTAAAGATGTAGCAGGTGATGTTGGACTCACTAAAAACTTAGGAAAATTATTGTTTAATGATTATGTACTTCCTTTTGAGCTTGCTTCTATTTTGATTTTGGCAGGTATTGTGGGGGCTGTACTTATTGGTAAAAAAGATTTATAGAATCGTATGGATAATGTGAATACATTTGTGCAGAGCGTTCCATTAGAGAATTTTATTGTTCTTAGTTCGGTGTTATTCTGTTTAGGAGTGCTTGGAGTGTTGCTAAGAAAAAAATACTATCGTTATTTTTAGGCTGTGTAGAGTTGATGCTTAATTCTGTAAATCTGTTACTTGCTGCATTTTTCTACTTATAAAGGTAATGGCGATGGTCAAATTTTTGGTATTTTTTTCATAATGGTGGTGGCAGCGGCAGAGGGTTGCCGTGGGATTGGCAATTATTGCAATGATATATAGGAATACCAAGTCAGTAGATGTGAGTATATTTAATAAATTAAAAAGGATAAAGTCAGTATGGAAAGTTTAATTTATGCAATTGTACTTTTACCGCTTATTGGTTTCCTCACGAATGGTTTATTGGGGAAGTTTCTCCCTAAAAAAAGTAGTAGGAGGGTTTGCGACGGCGGTAGTTTTCGTAGCATTTTTGTATAGCAGTAAATTTATTTTGCCAATTTAAGGTAGATTCTAATCCTATTATCGTAAAGGCTTTTGAATGGTTTAGAGTGAATGGTATGTCTGTGGATTTTTGGTTTCCAAATAGATCAATTATCTCTGATGATGGTAATGATAATCACAGGTATAGGTTCATTAATTCATTTATATTCAGTGGGATATATGAGTCATGACAAAGGTTTTTATAAGTTTTTCACTTATCTAAATCTTTTCGTATTCTCAATGTTATTATTGGTAATGGGAAGTAATTATCTTATTCTTTTTCATCGGTTGGGAAGGAGTAGGTGTTTGCTCATATTTACTTATCGGATTTTGGTTCCAAAAATTGGGAATATGGAAAGGCTGCAAGAAAAAGCCTTTTATAATGAATAGAATAGGAGACTTAGGATTGTTGATAGGCATCTTCTTAATTGCTCAGCAGAGTAATTCTTTAGATTATGTTTCTGTTGCTACAAATTCTCAAAATATAGACCCTAAGATTACAATTTTTATTACTTTAAGTTTGTTCATAGGTGCGGTCGGTAAGTCAGCACAGATGCCTCTATATACTTGGCTTCCAGATGCAATGGCAGGACCAACACCCGTTTCGGCATTGATACATGCGGCGACGATGGTTACAGCAGGGATTTATTTAATAGTGAGAACTAATTTCTTATATCATAGTGCTCCTGAGACTCTTAATGTTATCTTGGTTGTAGCTCTTATTACAGCAGGTTCAGCAGCATTTATGGCTCTTAGACAGAATGATATAAAGAAAGTTTTGGCCTATTCAACAGTGTCTCAACTTGGTTTTATGTTCGTAGCATTGGGACTTGGAGCCTATACTACGGCAATGTTCCATTTGATGACACATGCATTTTTTAAGGCATTATTGTTCTTAGGTTCAGGGTCAGTAATCCACGCTATGAGTGGAGAGCAAGATATGAGATTTATGGGAGGATTGAAAAAAATATATTCCTATTACTCATTGTACTTTTCTTATTGGAACATTGGCAATTTCAGGTATGCCATTATTATCTGGTATGATTTCCAAAGATGAGATTTTAATAACAGCTTATGCTAAATCACCGATATATTGGGTAATACTTTTCGTAATTGCAGCGATGACGGCAACGTATATGTTCCGTATGTATTATTTGACATTCCACGGAGAATTTAGAGGGACAGAGGAACAGAAGCACCATCTCCACGAGAGCCCAATTAATATGACAATTCCGTTAATCATTCTATCGATTCTTTCATTGCAGGGTGGTTTCTTAAACTTGCCTCACTTCATAGGACATGGGCATTTTCAGTTCTTGGCTAAATGGTTAGATAAAATAATCGTGTATAAAACAGAAACAGCCGAGGTATCTTTTAATATAGAAATGGTTTTGTTATCACTTACGATACTAATGTTCTTTGCTGTATGGTTCTTCGTTAAAAAAATACCTATGTTAATAAAGGCAAATTGCCATTGGCTGAATATATTGGCTGGGAAAAAAATTATCAGCAAATAAATTATATATTGATGAGATTTATAATGCCATTTTTTTGTAAAAATCAGTGGAAGGTTTAGGTAGATTTTTCAAAGTTGTTGATAAGAAAGTTGTTGATAATACAGTAGAATTAATTGGTTGTACTACTGAAGAATCAGGAAAAACGATGAAGAAAATTCAAAATGGAAATGTAGAGAATTATGTTCTCATTATGGCATTGGCAGTAGGGATTATTATATTAATTGTTAATTTCATTTAGTGCTAATGGAGTGTTCCAATGGCAAATAAATCATTAAATAAAAAAAGTTTAATAATGTATCAATTATTGGCATTACTACTAATACCTCTCATAGGTTCGGGATTAGTTTTTGCATTCAGAAATCAGAGTAGTAAGTATCTATCCTTAGGGGGTGGCAGTAGTTCAGTTGTTGCTCACGATTTGTATCTTATCGAGGTTTGATACTACTCCTACGATAGATTCGGCATTGCAATACGAAATTAATTATCCGTGGTTGGATATTATCAAGAGTAGAATACATTTTGGGATAGATGGTATGTCTATGCTGATGGTGTTACTTACGAATATCTTGATACCACTTATTATTTTATCATCTTTTAATGGGGCAAAAATCCTACAAAAAAACTCATTTTATGCACTTATATTATTGATGCAATTTGGTTTTGGTAGGAGTATTTACAGCATTAGATGGTTTGATTTTTTATATTTTTTGGGAAATTACCTTAATACCTATTTGGTTTATAGCAGGGATATGGGGGCAAGAGGATAAGAATCCACAATTTACAACTAAGTTTTTTGTATATACTTTTGTAGGTTCTTTATTTATGTTGGTGGGATTAGTTTATGTATATGCCCTACCAACTACGGAGTCCTTTACACTTGTTGATTTATATAATGCAAAAACTCACATTAGAGCAACAGACATTTGTGTTTTGGTTTATTTTCTTTGCTTTTGCTGTAAAGTTGCCAGTATTTCCATTTCATACTTGGCAAGCAGATACATATACCTATTCTCCGACTCAGGGGTCAATGCTCTTATCGGGGATTATGCTTAAAATGGCAATTTTTGGATTGTTGAGATATTTATTACCAATTACTCCATTAGCTATCGGTGGTACTTCAGGTTATATTGTTTTGATATTAGCAGTTGTGGGGGGTTCTTTATGGAGCTTTGATTGCTATTGTACAGAACGATAGCAAGAGGATTATTGCATTTTCTTCCTTATCACATATTGGTTTGGTTGTAGCAGGTGTTTTTGCATCGGCAATGCTTACTATAAATAAAGGTAATTTGGTTTCTGAGGGAGGAGAAGGAGCGTTGGTGATGGCGTTTGCCCACGGAATTAATGTTGTTGGTTTATTCTATTGTAGTGATATTCTATATAAAAGATTCAAAACGAGAGATATAAATCAAATGGGAGGCTTAGCAAGGGTGGCTCCTAAGTTTGCGGTGCTGTTTATGCTTGTAATGTTTGGCTCATTGGGAGTTCCACTTACGAATGGATTCATAGGTGAATTTATTCTGATTAAATCGGTGTTTGATTATAGTTCTGTATTTGGAATTATAGCAGGTATTACCGTGATTTTGGCTGCTGTATATTTATTAAGATTTTATGCGAAAGCAATGTTTGGTAAGGGGAATGATGAGGTTCTTTCTCAGGTGAAAGATTTATCTACATCAGAATTTATGGTGATGGGAGTATTATCTATACTTGTGATTTTGATGGGGATTTTTCCCTCAACCCATTTTAGATATGGTGAATAGTTCAGTAGAGTATATCTATTTAGCACTAATAAAAAAAGGAGCCTAAATATTCCTAATTGTTAGTAATTTATAATTTCAAATTTTTTTAAATTAAATGAATACATTAATTATCGTTTTTCTTACGGCAATTATAACATTATTTTCAGGAGTTTTTTTGGTAATGGAAAAATACACAAGAACCATTAGTATTTTAGGATTATTGGTTGCTTTGGGTATAAGTTTCCTACCCTGAGAGTGCATTTTTTTGAGCAGTATAGAAATATGTACGAATATACACCAAATGTAGCTATATTCACAAAGATAGCCCTTGTTGTAACGATACTATTATTCGGGTTGGGTGAATTTGCTTTTAGTAATCATCGTAGCCATCAATCCGAGTTATACGCCTTGATGCTTTTTGCTCTTTGTGGAGGTATTATTTTATTTGGATATAAGAATTTTACAGTACTATTTTTGGGTATAGAAATTTTGTCTATTCCATTATATGTAATGGCTGGTGCAAATAAAACAAATCTTTACTCTATAGAAGCATCGGTGAAATATTTCTTGATGGGAGCATTTGCGACAGGTTTTTTATTATTCGGTATGGCATTGGTATATGGTAGTGTGGGGTCATTTGATGTATCTGTTATTGGTGAATATGCAAAAACAAAAACAATGGAACCAATGTTTATAATGGGAGTGGTATTGATGTTAGTGGCGTTGGCTTTTAAGGTATCCTTAGCGCCATTTCATATGTGGTCACCAGATGTGTATCAAGGTTCGCCATCTCTTATTACGGCATTTATGGCTTCCGTAGTGAAGGTTTCAGGTTTTGGAGCATTTTTCAGATTAATGACAGAGGCTTTCGGAGGTGTTATGTCGTCTTGGATTTCTGTAGTTGCAGTTTTGGTGATTATTACATTACTTTTAGCAAATATAATGGGATTGGTACAGAGTAATGCAAAGAGAATGCTTGCTTATTCATCTGTTTCTCACGCTGGTTATATTTCAATAGTATTTTTTGGGGCTAATGAGCAATCTATTAATGTTTTAGGTTTTTATCTTTTTGCTTACTCCTTGGCTACTATTGGGGTCTTTATGAGTTTGATTTATGTTGAAAAAATAAAAAATGAAACTTCATATAATGCATTTAAGGGATTAGCAAAAACAGAACCTTTATTGGCAGTAGTTACGGCAATATCGTTATTTTCTATGGCAGGGATACCATTTACAGCAGGTTTTATAGGAAAATTGAGTCTCTTTGCTCAGGCAATTAATGTTGCTCCGTTTTTGATAGTAATAGCAGTAATCGGTTCTGCAGTATCTATTGCGTATTATTTGAGAATAATTATTGCAATGTTTTTCACGAAAGAATCAACATTCGAAGGAAAAGAAAAGGCTAGTGCAACATACAATATTCTTGCTGTATTGATTATTGTATTATTGATTGTGTTGGGGGTATATCCACAAATATTCTCAGAAATATTAGTGAAATAGTATAATTGTTAATGTTATAAATTGGGCAACTAAGATAGTATGGGGCAGATAACAAAATGTCTAAAATGATAGTAAGATAAAAAAGCTGAAAAAATACTGAAAATAAAGGGATTAACAACAAAAAAGCCCAAAAATAGGACTAAAACAAAATGTCTGAAAAGGGGTAAAAAGTGTCCTTTATATGCCCTTTTTAACAACCAAGAAGCGGAAAAAAATATGCCCTATGTAACTATAGGGGCTATTATTATGCCCTAAAAACCGCCCCACAGCCCTAAAAATAGAGCTTTTTTTGTTTTTATGCTCTTATATAGCCCATAGAAATACACGCCCAAAATAGCCCCAAAACAAACATATACCTGACAGCAGGAAAACGATAAAAAATACCCTTTTTTAGTTGTAGGGTGTAATATAGGGTGCAATATAGGGTGTAGTTTTTAGCAAAAAAAACACTTAAAATCTTACCCCCTAATCTACCAAAATAAACATTAAACACACTATTAAACAGAGAATAATACCCCCTAATGACCTAAAAAACATACAACAATATATGTAAAATACTAATTATCAACTCAATAGATATTTATCGTAGCTATTATATAGTAGGTTGATTAAAAAAATAAGATATTTTGTTATGTTTTTCTCATAGATATAGACTACCCACAGGCGACTATCCCGCTGCTCTATCTTGTGGGCTTTCTTGAAAGGCTGTAATCTCCTCTGTTAAACGCTTATTCTCTTGCATTAGATTGATTATTTGCTCTTGTAAAGTATTTATTTTTTCCAATGCCTCTATATACTTATCATTTGAAGATGATGCTTGTTGCTTATCTACAATCATTGCGCCATATCCTAAATGCAACCAAGATTCGTTAAGATGAGGAAAAAAGTTCAGATAATTTATTTAATAAACTACAAGGAACAGGTTTTTGATCCTGATATATATTCCATAAAAAGCGCATGATCTACACATAGTTTTTTAGCCATTAAATCATAAGCTATTTTTTCTTGTATGCTGATTTCATCTAATCTTAACCCAACTAGTTGCAAACTATTATAATCATATTTTTGGCTCTCGTATTTATCTAAATCATTAACTATCCAATTTTTTTGCTCTAAATAAGAGTATTCTTTTAGCATTGGACCTTGACCTGTGAGAAGCCAATCAAAATTTAATGATTCACATTTTAGGAACACTTTATCATAATCAATAGTGTTTCTGCTATACCAATTTGAAAGAGTATTCCTTTGTATTTCTAAAAAAACGAGCTAATTCAGCATCATTTTTTTAAAAGAATATGCTAATTTTATCCTGTTTAAAAATCAATGACTTATTCATAAATGTTCCAAATTTGTGTAATATAAGACTATGAAAAAAGATTATACACAAGATTATATGTATCAAGGTATCAAGAGTGATAGGGATATGGTCGAGTCCGCAGGATTCTATTGCAGTTAAGTCACTTTATTTGTTTGGGCGTAGGCTCTGCGATGTAGAGACGCGCAAGGCCACGCGACAGGAATTCTTGAAGTCGTTTAATATTCATTAAAAGGTAATTAAAAAGCATATTAAAAATGGTATTAAAAAAATAAAAAAATTAATTGGAAAATTGAAATCCACTATCACGGCAATGAGCCACAGGAGGCTGTGGTATTAGGCGAAAAAAATAACAGAAATATTAGGCAATGCCGTAGCGGACATCTCGCAAGTTCCGAGTGAGGAAAAAAGAAGTCCCTTGCAAAGATAAAGACCTTTGCGAGAAAAATGAAATTTAATCAGCAAGTAGAAGATATTATTTCTTCAAATCGTGAGAAATCTTTTCAGCAATGTGAGGCATTGTTTTCTGAATTTCAGAAATATGCTTTAATAATACTTCCTGTAAAAGCCTTGAATTTCGCGTTAAGCAAAGAAATATTATCATCTTGTGTTTTAACCAATTGATGAAGAGTATTTAACTTATTATCCATATCACTATAATTTTTTTGGTTTGCAATTACAAAAATTAGTGATTTTATCCCGAAGGGCATACACTGGGGTTCGAGTCCCCAGCAGGGAACAAAGAAAGATTAACAATAAAAAATAAACCATTAAAATGGCAACTCCGTACGAATACCACGAGGGCAAATTAGGCGTCAAGGTGCGTTTCCTTATTTCAGACAAGAATAAGGACGAAGATAGCCTTTGTCTGTTGACTTACAGGTCTTTCAAATGGAGAATGGATTCTGAAAAAAGTGCAGAGAAACAATTAAGAACAGGCTCATGGGCATATGAGGCGTTAGTAGAATACGATAGTTTGAGCCAAGAGTGGAGAGATATGCTCAATGTAAAATTTGGCAATCCCCCAGAGAAAGTAAAGGAGAGTTATTTTGCTCAGCATTATTTTACTGATGGCAAAGCATTGGAGTTTTATCAAACCCACCGCTACGGCGAGCGAAATGAAAAAACTCTTACCCCAGAACAAATAGAACTCTATACCTATAATGCCAGTGTGCTGAATACTTGTATTTTGCTCAAAAAGCAACCGCAAGGGAATGAAAAAGGCTCTCAATTCTAAAACAATGGATGTGTGGCAAAGTTTGAGCAATGATGTGAATGCCTTTACCCAAGTGGCTCATAACCTACCCAAGCACAAGGATAGCCTCCGCCGTAAGGTATTGCAATATGAAAAAGAGGGCTATGCGTGTCTAATACCCGGCACCCTACAAAATACTAATGCAAGGAAAGTCATCACCGATGAGCAAACGGCGCTACTGGACGAACTTTTGGCAAAGCATAACAATTTGGATAATGAGATTATCGCTACGATGTATAATGCAGTGGCTCAAAAATTAGAATGGAAAAGTATCACAGCGGGAACAGTAGCTAACCGAAGAAAGGAGCGAGAGCTTGTGATTTTTGCTGGTAGAAATGGTGTAAAAAGATTTAAGGAATAAAATCTTGATGCAGAATAAAAGAAAGAGACCATCGGCACCACTTCTATTTTGGACATTAGACGGCTGGGATGTAGAGCTGATGTATCAAAAAACGGAGCGAAATGCCAAAGGGCATAGCATTACGACATATACGAACCGAATAAATGCCGTGATAGTGATTGACCCATTTAACTACTATCCTGTAGGGCTATGCCATTGGTACCCATGAAACGCCACAACTGATACAACAGGCTATGCTCAACGCAATGGAGCATACCAAAGAACTTTTTGGGGAGTATTATAAGCCTTATCAGTTGCAGTCGGATAATTATGGAGGAAAGGAATTAAAGGCGAATTATCAAGGGGTTTTGTACCATTTACACCCCAGCACAATTAGGAAATGCCAAAGCCAAAGTGATAGAACAATGGTTTGCGAAATTTAACAATAAATATTGCCGATTGGCGAATAATTGGAGTGGCTACAATGTAAGTAGTGGGAGCAAAAAAACCAGCCTAATACAGAATTTTTTTGGATAAGATTAAAAAGAGTTTCCCAGATTATAACGGCGTTTGCAAACAGATAGAAATGATGCTCAACACCGAGCGGAAAGAGCTTTTGGAGGAATATCTTAAAGGTTTTGATAAAACGCCAAAAGAACATATCGGCTATATGGAAACGGCATATTTGCTTGATATTTTGGGAATGCAGACCAAGAGGACCTGCAAATTGGAAGGGCAAGGCATTACACCTGTTATTCTCGGAGAAGAACGCTGCTATGATAGTTTTGAGATAGGATTTAGAATGCTCCTTCATACAAATTGGAAAGTAAAAATACAATCCGTTTGACCTTAAAGAAATATTAGCGGTATCATCGGATAACAAGCATAAGTTTGTGCTTCGAGAGAAATACATTCAGCCAATGGCCCTGTATGATAGAACGGAAGGCGATGCCGAGCAGTTGCACAAAGTTTGGGCTTATAATGATGAAGTAGAAGATTATATCACAGAGGAAAGAGCCAATAGCAGTAGGATTGTCAATAACTTATTTGCTGAAAAATACAGCGTTGGAAGATACTTTTGGCAAAAACATCTCCTTACGGATAGTTTGGGGCAACATAAAAAAACCAAAAAAATCAAAGACAAGATTAAAAGAACGCCAAACGATAGAAGTTGCCGTAGTACAAGAAGCAAAACGCCAATCTCGAATAGCTGAAAAACACCAAAAAAGTTGGCAAGAAGAACAAGATGAGTATTTGGAGGAAAAAATTGATTTAGAAAAATATCTATAAAATGAATATCACAGAAAAAAACGACAAATCATCGCAGAGGTGCAGGAATATATGGTAAAAAGAAACCTAAAACCTGCGGATATGCACCGTATTTCGGGTGTGAGTGAGGAATATCTGAGTAATATGTTTAAGCCTAATTCAGCCTTTAAATACAATGCTGGAAATGGCGAAAGGGATATTCCAGACAAGTGGTTTAGAATGCTCCAAGACACTATTAATAAAGGAGCAGAGCAAGAACTTTGGAAAACCATACCTACCAGCCAAATGAAGGCAATTTTAGCCAATTTGGAAGAAAGTAAGGAATTTGGATACACCAGAGTAATTATTGGAGAAACAGGATGCGGAAAAACTCATTTTACAGATAAGTTTGTGGCAACTAATCCCAAAGAGAATTTCAAAATTACGGTGGGGTCAATGGATAATATTGCAGACTTATTGGATAAAATCCTTGATGTATTGAAAATTAAGCACGGTAAATCCAAATCTAAGAAAAATGAGAGACATCGTGCAACATCTGAAAGTAAGGAAAATGCGTGGCGAAAAAAACCGATTTTAATCTTTGACGAAGCCGAATATATGAAACAAGCCACGCTTTGCAATATTAAAGAACTGCACGACCATTTGAATAAATATGTATCGCTTATTCTTGTTGGCACCGACCAACTATTAGACAAATTAGATATTCTGAAAAAGAAAAACAAGGCTGGAATGCCCCAGTTTTATAGAAGAATAAAATTTGGAATTAGGATTTTAAGCCCCATTGATACTTCGTTTAAGGGCTTTTTAAATGATATTGAAGACAAAGAATTAATCAAGTTCCTACAACAGAACTGCGACAATTACGGAGAGTTGCACGATGCAATGCTTCCTATAATTCGAGAGAGTCACCGTACAGGAGAGCTAATGACAGAGAAATTTGCCCGTAAAGTATTACAACTACCAAACAATGGAAGATATTAAACTGAAAAGAGCCTTGACCTATGATGATATAAAGAATACTAAACGCCAATATATCCCCTTTACAGGGGAGTTTCAAGAAGTTTTTTCACGACCTCAGGATAAGGGTGTTTGGCTGATTTGGGGAGCGTCTGGGAGTGGAAAAAGTAGTTTTGTGATGCAACTCGTTGCAGAATTGGCAAAGTATTACAAAGTACTTTATAATTCATTAGAAGAAGAACCTGATGATGATGATTTCTTCGAGCGAATGGAGCGGTGCGATATAGAGCGATTAAAACAAAAATTTCCACGCTGTGAGTGAAAAATTATGATGATTTAATCCGTAGGCTGGAAAAAGAAACAATCAGCAAAAAGTAGTAGTGATAGACTCAGCTACTTACTTTTTTTCAGGGGACGAACCGCATTTGTGGATTATATCAATTTGGTGAGAAAAAAATTTCCTAAGAAGATTTTTTTATCATCACAGCCCACGCAAGGGCAATAATCCAGAAGACCAATTAGAGTTTGATATAATGCACGATGCTAATATGAAAGTAAGAACCGATGCCTACGGGGCGTATAACAAAGGGCGAAAAATATGGCAGAAAAAAATCCCTTTATCATTTGGGAAGAAAAAAATATGAGGAACTACAAAGGAACACAAAAATTAACATAATATGGAACACAACACACGCGGGAAAGAACTAGTCTTGGTATTGCAGTTTGACAGCCAGATGAGAAAGTATTTACGGCCTTTGAGAGGATTTATATTCAGTATGAGAGGGCGGAAATTCTCCGACGAGGCAGTTGGGTGATTCCCCAGCATTAGAAGCGAAAGTACAAGGAATTTTAGAGAGAATAAAAACAAATAAAATGGCAACCTTATAATGATTAAAAACAATAAAGATATGACCGAATTATTTGCACCGAATTTAGAAGAAATAGAGGCTATGATTAAAGAAACCGAGAAACAAATGGAGGAGGCAGAGAGCCTTGCCGAATGGAAAGAACTACAGTATCAGCTGGATGAACTTTTAGAAAAAAACAAAAAGAACTTTTTATTAGAAAAATCAACCTTAAAAAAATAGAAATAATGGTAACAATAGAAGATTTATTACAAAAAGCCCGTGTCGGAGCTTACCTATGAAGAATTTAAAAAAATCACGGCACACAAAAGGGAGCAAGAGCGTAAAGAAAAAAAGAAGAAAAAAACGCCACGCCTATGAACAATTAAGAGAGGAAACCATCAACGAGCTGGGACCTATTGCCGAAAAAAATCTCAAAGGAAATACAAGAATTTAAGGAAAAAAATCTTTTTGCCCAATTGGGAAGCCTTTATGAGCTTTTTGCAGGATTATTCCAATCGCTACAGAGATGGAAAAAGGAAATTTTGAGATTAAAAAAACGAGCATTACAAAAATTCTATTCAAAAAAAGCAAGGCAAAGGCTCCTTTTGATGAGCGTTCTCACCAAGCTGAAAAAAACACATCATTGATTTTGTTAATTCAAAATTTGAAAAACGACCAAGACACCAGAGATTTAATTATGTCGCTTTTTAGAAAGGAAAAAAAGGGAATCTTGATATTGAGCTTATTCAGAAACTTTACTCTATGGAGAACCGCTTTGATGATGAAAAACTGGCGAGAAGGTATCCGACTGCTGAAAGAAAGTTATCAATACAACCACACCAAAGATTATATCTCTTTCTTCAAAAAAAGGAGAAAACAATGAATGGATAGGAATAAACCTTAATTTCTCTTATAAATAGAAATTAAAAGTGTAATTAAAGGCTATTAAAAACCACTTTCCGCACAGGGCAGGCACCGATGTTCGAGCCATCGGGCGGAGCAAAAGCCACTCTGTGGCAATTTTTCATTAACAAAAAAATTTGATTGGAAATTATTAAAAATTATGGCAACAATAGAAGATTTAAGAGCGATATTTCGCAAGAAGAAACCCCACGAGATAGCCATTGAGGTTGGTGGCTTTACGGGATTCCGCACGAGTAATATTGAGGAACTCCGCCCCGAGGAGATAGATAGGCTCTACACCATACACACCAGCGGAATACTATCCCCCGCACAAGGAGAGCACACCCGCGGACTGCCCTTGGAGACGGCGACATTATTGGCAGAGGAAATAGCCAAAAAGAAATGGAAAAAGTTCCATCCTACGAATCGCCACCGAAGAGGGAATAAAAAGAGCCTAATGATTGGGGAAAAATTCAACTCGTGGATGATGAAGGGAAGTATATTTAAAAAATCCTTCAATGAGCATAGTTTGGATGAGCTAAAAGCCCTCCATCGGCAGATGCACAAACTACGCAGTAACAACGAAAAATCATCACAAAAACCACTCACTAAGGCATGGATGAAAAAAGCCATTAAAAAAACCAAAAATTTGAATTAGGATGAAATATTTAAGCATTTTTATTATTAGGACTGGTGTTGAGTTGTAAAGAAACAACACAATGCAAAGATGAAGTATTTGTAATCAGAGAGAAAGTATCTGTTAGAAAGGACAGAGATTCTGATAGTTATTATTTCAAAAGTATAAATTCAAAAGTGATTGAGGTTCGGCAAATAGATTATATATCGTTTGATGAGGGAGATACATTAATATTAATTATAAGGACACATCCTTTATGGGGTAATATAACTGAAATTAAAAACTATAAAAGGAAAAGAAAATGAATGCAGAAATTTACTATCCAGAGGTAGAAATTTTGGGCAAACTCAATGAAATTACGGGTTCAAGATTTCGGGAGATTAAGAGTAATTTAAGCAAAATAAAGGCTTTATTAAAGGTAGGATTTACCGAAGTAGAGATAATAGAAGTTATCCAATTAAAGACTCTTCAATGGAGGAATAATCCAGAAATGAGTGGTTATCTCTGCCCCACGACTCTTTTTCGTGAGAGTAATTTTTGAGAAGTATTACAATGAGGTTCAACAGGTAAAAACAAAAATCCAGAAATGTATGCAAAGTATTATAAAAAAATCAACAAAACCAGCGGTTCTATTGCCGACCGCACTGATGAGCTTGAAGCAATGTTCGGAGAGTAAGCAGGTTTTTTTAACACATTGGTAAAATTAGAGCAAAAATCTCACGATAGAGAGAAGTTTAAGCGATGGAAAACTGATGATTTATGAAGGGAAAAAAATTGGATTTGGTAAGGGAAATTATCCGAGTGTTGGAGTTTTTTTCTAAAAAGTTACGGGTAAGGAAATGGAGGATTTTCAGGTTCAAATTTTTGGCGGGCGACCTTTATGAGAAGTTCAAGCACGATACGCTGGAAGATGTAATTTTGATGTTTAAAAATGGCTCGGAAGGGGGATTTTGGTAAGGTTTTCAAAGTGGATAATTTTGAGGTGATGGATTGGGCGAACCGATATTTGGAGAAGAAAAAGTGAGGAGCGAGAGCGGATTTTGAGAAGTAAAAAAAGAGCCTAAAAGCGAAGAGCCACAAAAAGGCGAAAAATACTTCCACGAATTACCCCAAGAATTGCAGGATAAATTCAATCAAATCGGTGGAGTTTCATCGGAGATTATCCCTAGGAGAGCCTCGGATTTATTAGCTGAAGAGAGATTCAAACGAAGCCTTGATGAGAAGAAAAAAGAAACCACTGAAATTTAAGAGATATATTTAATGATACAATTAACCGAACCTTTAATAGACATTACGATGAAAAATAACAATGGATTTGTCACAAACTCAAATATTGGAATTTCTGAACCAAAAAGGGTTACCGAGTAGAAGCATACAGGCTATATCTTCCACCCAAAGAAGAAATGCTGGTAAGTGAAAAAGAGTTGTTAAAATGGTCATTTTGTGCCTTGAAACCTGATGAAATGCCCAGTAGCGAAAAAGACTACTTAAAAGTCTTTGAAAAGGAGATTAAAAGGCTTTTAAGATTGGAGTAAAAGAAACATTTTTTTCATTTTATTTATAAATTATTATTTGAACGCCGTCCGCAGAAATGTGGGCGGTTTTTATGTGCATTTGGAAAAATAAAGCAGATTTATTATTTTTGCGATATGAGTAGAAATGAGCGTATAAGATTGAGAAACAATAAAGTAAGAGAGATTTTTTCTGCATTGGAGAGAAAACATCCGCAATGGAAACTCTCTGCCCTATTAGAGGAAACGGCACGGCAGGTTCCTCCTATTGCTCCTACTACGGTTTCTGCAATTCTTAAAGGCTATGGAATCTACGGAGAAAAAGCCTAATAAATATCATTTTGTAGGAAATTTATTTGCAGAATAAAAAGTTATATTGTATATTTGTGAAAGTAAAAGGTTATATCAATATTTATCTCACTGGATTGTAGTTCTTGAAAGGGGAATATTGATTTAGCCTTTTTTTATGTCTTTTAATACATTGTTGTTATCTGAAATACTATAAAAAAATTTATTTTCCCATCTTTTTCCTTCTCTTATCAATAACCATGATTTTTTTCATCTTTTTACATCTATTTCAAAGATGTGAGTAAAAAACAATATCTGCGTTATCTTTATGATAAGGAGATTTTCCTAAATATTTAGCATTTTTTTAATAAGATTTGGTAAATCTTTCACTAATTCATTCTTATCAAAATAATATTTATGAGGTTGGTTAATAAACTCTTTTTATCCCTTTTTGTTGTTATTTTAATATCAATTATATTTTTGGATTACAACTCCACTATATTGATGAATAGCATTTTGTTGCAATATTTTTCTATAATCTTTTTGCTCTTGGGATAATTTTAATAAATTTCTTTTAGAAGCCTCCATAGAAGCTTTTTTCTTTGCTTCTGTAATTTCATCTTTTGTCAAGGTCTTTTTCATACACTGAGCCTCCGAATATTTTTCCCAGAGATAGCGGGATTATTTTTCAAACTCTATTTTGAGTTGCAGTCCTCCTTTAATTTCGGTGGGTTCTTCATCGGTTTGTATGACATCACAACGGCATCCCCAGTCCAGAGGTGGGGTGTGGGTTTTCCAAAAAGGGTCGTTTAGAGGTCTAATCGTTCCATCTAACACTTGGTGCTCTGGACGCACTCTACCATCTTTCACGCTGACTAATTTTAGGTTAGGGAATAAGTCTGCATTAGCCTCAAAGCCTTTCCATTTTTCTGCCATTTGTGCATTAGCAATGGTTTGATGATATTCAGTTTCCAGCCAACGATGATTATAATCACCAGAGATTTTGTAAGCTTCTTTTTTGAACTCACTCCAAGACCTTAAACTGCCGTTTTCATCTACCAAAAGGGTTTCTATGGTTTTTCTAAATGAAGTTTCTTTGAATGCTGAAAACTCTGCAATGCTGAGTTTAAGAGCATCTGCTAAATCTTTATCATAGTGAGAAGATTGAGGTGAAAATCCTTCATCTACACCACTGGAAAGTTTATTGTAATAATACCTCCAAAGCTCTTCTCTTTGACTTTCACTGACTTTTTTTTCTTCAAAAAGATTCCGAAAATATTCCTCAATGAGCCTACTCAAATTAAAATCCGCTGTAAGGCTAATGGGCGAAGCTCCACAACATTTAGTGCGATAATGGAGTTTGAGTAGGCTTAGGGCTTTTTTGAGTTTTTCGTTTTTGGGTTTTCAGTTTTTGCCTCCTGATTCTGAAAGGGCATTTGTTCAATTTCAGTTCCATAAAGAGCCTCTATATAGTCTTTTTTCAGGATGTATCCACTGCTTAAAAAGTCTCGGTCTATTTTAATTTGCTCCAAAGGGTCTTTGGATTTAGACACAGATATTTTGAACCCTTCGGGAATGCGATAACCGATATTTCTCATAGCAGGAACGAGCTTATCGTTGAGAATAGACAAAATTCGTTTTTCATCGGAATATACCAGTTCGTTAAGGGTGTTTTCATGGACTTGTCCCTGTGCCTTGCTTCCACCATTTTCAGTAGTCATGGTCTGATGAAGCACCAGCATAGAGAGTTCTTCTCTCATGGCTTTAATCTTTTGATAAAAGACATTAAAGGCATCACTTTTAGAGTTTTCTTTAATATCTACTTCGGTGCCGAGTGGGAACACTCCATAAGCGGCAGAACCCATTTCTTCTAACCAACCTGCCACTTCGTTTTTGACTTGCTCGGATTGAGAAGCGATTTTAGCAATACGAATCGGCACTCCGAAAAGTTCTTCAAACTCATCCCAACTACCCCATGAATGGCGTTTTAGAATGGTGTAAGGGGTTGCTTTCTCCAATAAACCTGTGGGAGAATAAAGTTGGGTTTCAATAAGAAAGTCCGGATAATCGGTATATTTTTAGCCCATTATTTAGACCTATATCGGGAATAATAAGTTTTCTCTCTGGGATAACATGTCCCCGCTCAATGAGTTCTACGGATTTGATTTCTCCATTTTCAATTTCTTTAAGCCAAATCACCTGCGTTCCATAATAGGCACTCTCGTGAGCGAATTTGATAAAATCTTCAAACCATGTTTTTTTCCTTGATAAAACGAGTGCATTCATCGTTTTTTTGATTTCATTTTCATCTTGAAAAAAATAAAGTCTTTATTGGTGGTTCGGAAGGTTCTATTTTCAGTAATGCCGGTGAGTTGTCCGTCCATCATAGTGTCTTCATAGACTTCTTGCAAAAAGGAAATTTTTGAGGATTTTTCACGGCTATGGCGAATTATCCTTGCTCTTTGCCAATCGCCTATTTCCTTTCTCCAAATGCGTTTTTTTGTTGTCGCACCAAATCCAGCATAAAAGCGGGTTACTTTATTCACATCGTGTTTATCGCCCTCTTTTTAGATTGATTTTATTTTTTTAAGTAAGTTTCCTGTAATTTCCATTTTTTTGTGATTAAATAGATGTTAAAAAGCTTTTTAAGGCTTCAAAAAGTTTATCTAATGTTTTTTTAAGTTTATTTTTCTATTTTTTTCTTTCTAAATCGGCAGATTTCCCAATGAATTGTCTTTTTGGGGAGACTTCCTTTTCCCTCATTGTGATACTGGGCATAATCTTTATAGGTGTAGAAAAAAAGACCTTTAATTTTTTTCTCTACGAGCCTTGAAGGAATTTCGGAGTTTATCGCCTCCCTGTATTATGCCCTGTGAGAATCGCTCTGCCGATGTTTTCTCTTCCAAACTTGGTAAGCGACCCTGCACTGCCTCTCTTTGTAGTTCTTTTATGGCGAGTGAGGTCTCTCCCTTCTCTATCGGTGGTTTTTCGCTCTGCCCATTTGGTAAGACCATTATCATTAAAAACCTTCATCTTGAAAAATTCTTTTTTTAATGAAATTTAAGCCCACCACTTCTACAATTTTTCATAGTTTGTTCGGGGATTTCTTCCGCTGCTTTGTCTAATAATTTCTGTAATTCTTTTTAGTGTTGCCATAGCAAATAGATTTTTACCAATGGTTTTTGTAGGTTTTTTTCGGCTTCCTTTTTGATAAATGGTAAAGGTTCATCTGGATTCCCATCACCATCTAAATCCACTATTTTGAGAGGCAAATCGGCTTTCATTTTACCGCTGGCAATATCTTCTAACCATTTCATAACTTCATTGTAATCGTCTTTGTCTACGGTAGGTTTTCGGCGTGCTTTTAAGCTCATAAATCACTAATTTTTTTAATATTCTTCAAAAAGAAAACCATTTCGTTCTTCTCCTCTTTGGGCAAATATTTTTTTCAGTATCATAATAAGGTCCAAGATAGGTTTTTGAATACATCTATACTTTCTGTGATAATCTTATCAATAACCTCTTCATCAGTGCCTTTGAGAATATCTACAAAATCCAAAGGAGCAACGGTTCGGAGTTCTTCTTGGTTAAAAAATCCATTTTCAAAAGGTATTAAAGGTTTTTTTAATTTCATTTTAATTAGGGTGTATTTTTGGAGCAAGTTTTTCGGTAAATTTTGGTGGAGAACCTTTGGGTATAAGCAAAGATTCCATCCATCGTTTGGCTTTGTGTTTCATCTTCGGTCTGCTCCAAAGCCTTAAACTGCTCTCCGTATAAAAATTGTAACTTCTCCGCAATTTTATCTAGCAAGTCAATCTCATTAAGCCCCTCTACAAAATCTTTGCTGTATTGGTGCTGATTAGCCCAACCATCACGGCAATAAAGAGTAACTTCTACTTCTGCTCGTCCTTCTTGATTTTGTTCGGTCATGGTTTCCCAGCTGATTTGTTTGATGTTAATCAGAGCTGAAACAAAGAGATGAGGGAAATGCTCACTGCTCATTTGTCCTCTATCTAAGTCAATAAGTTCCAGTTCTGGAATCTCCATCAGGGCTTTTTTGATAGCTATAAAAAGTTCTTTTCGTGGGGTTATTTTTTTATTTTCCATTAAATTTTTCTTCTTTTGGTTCTTTTTCTGATGAGTGGTTTTCCACCTATGGGATTCTCACTAAATCCAAAAATAAGTTTGTGAAAAGAGTGATGGCTCTCTCCAAAGTATCTGGGGCATCATCATGAGCATTAGTGCCTTTTTCAAAGGAAAGAAGTTGCTTCATAAAAGTGTCATAATCTCTCTTTGACCTTACAGGTAAGGTATCATCCCAAAATAAAATCTTCCTAAAAAGAGCGTTGGTTATCCCTGCTGAAATTCTATTATGCTTATCCCCTTCTTGATGGGTAGGCATAGGAATATTAGGACAATGGTTATCTTCAGCGGATTGTAAAATAATCGGAGTATAAACGGCCTGCTGTGCTGCAGTAGCATCAAAAACCAAGCATATTGTAACCTTTTTTTGAAGGTATTTTTGACCCAATCACAACGCACTTCCATGGCTGAGTTGATTTCACATTTTTGACAAAATACTTCTAAAACAAAGAGTTTTATTCCTTTGATACCTAAAAGCACACCTGCCTTATAGTCTCCTGTACCGGTGTAGGATAAATCCCAATGGTCTAATAATCCATCCCAAACTTCATTTTGAGCGATTTTAGTAGGCACTATATCTTTGGATTTGAAGAGTTTTCCCTCTTCAATAGGATTATTAAAATCCTCTCTTTGTGAGGTATAATAATCATCATTTTTCAAGAATGCGAATAATATCCGCCCTGCTGTCTCGCTCCGGCCATGAAGGCTCCCAATTTATATCTTTATAGTTTTCACGGGTGATGTTTTCAGTAGCAAGGTTGGTAATGCTCTCGTGGAAATGTGGGCTGTCTTGCCATTGTTCTTTAAGAAAATCCAAAATTCCATCTTTGACAATGTAGTTGTTATTGACCAAAAGTCGCCCTCTTTTTCGGTGAAAACCTTTGACTAAATCTCCTGTGATTTTTTCTCCAAATTTCCTTACCATATCGGGGCGTTTAGCTCTATCCCTATCTTCAATATCATCTAAAACTGCAAAATCAAATCTGTTTGCTCCAAAACGAAGCCCTCTGAAAGGTTGATTGATTCCCAGTGCCTTAAAGTGTTTACCATCAAGGGTTTCAAACTCTCCATCAGCCCTGTCTCCATAAGAATATTGCATCCCAAAATCCTTGATAAAGAGTTCATTACTCATCATATGGGCTTGTAAATCAGAAAGCAATATTTTCGCAAAGCCTTCATTCATCCCAATGATAAGAGCAAAGAAAAGCTCTTCGTTTTGTTTCAAATGGCAGATGTTTCCTACATTGCCCTGAATGGATTTTCCTGCTCCTCTGAATTTCTTTCGCATTTGGCGAATAAAAGGGTCTTTGTAGAGAGCAACATAGTCCTCAATGTGGAATTTCGGTGTTTTAGCATCTCCGAGTGCTAAATTGCTTTTTGTATCCAAAATAATAATCAAAAAATTCACCGTAATTTTCAGGTTTTAGGAGGTATTTTATCCTTTCTTCCTGTTCATCAGCAGTTTCTTTAACAATAGAATTAAGGGTCATTTCCTTAATCATTTTAGATTTTTCTTTGAACCGCTCTAATGCCTTTTTATATTCTGTTGCCGTCATGTTGAAAGAGTTTGAATATAATTATCCTGTAATAGTCTGATTTGTTTTAATAATTGGAGATTGTCCTCTCTTTTATTTCCTTTGGATTGGGCGACAATATCAGTGAACCAATCAATAAAGGCATCAAAAGCCTCCATGGAATAGACCGCTTTTTTTCGCTCATCATCAATTTCTTTCCATGCCTTTTGCCATTTTAGAAATATCATCAGGTTTATAAGGCATATGTTTTCCTAATTTTATGGAGGCTACATTGGAACGAATAAGGGCTTTTATCTCACTAGGAGAGATATTATAAAGTTGTTTCTTGTCTTTCCATTCATAGCGTTTTTCCCATTCTCTAAGGGTTTTTATCCGAACTCCAATGGTTTCCAATTCAGAGATGCTTTGCAAAGAATATCCACGAATATAGAGAGCTTCGGCATCTTTTATTTTACGGTCTCTCTCCGCATTGGTCATTCGCCCTTGCTGTTTTATTTCTTCGGTGTCTGCCGTTTCTACAATCTTAATTTTTCTTTGTCATGTTGTTATATATTTCGCATCAATACTGAGTTTATTTTTCCTTAGTAAAGGATACATTGGTTACTTTTTGTCCATCGTATTCTAAATTTTTTTTAATCTCAATGAGAAATTCGGTGCTTTCTTCATGGTTGAGCATTTGCTCTATTCCTACACCTATTTCAGGGACTTCCTTGTATTCTCCTTTTTGAGCCAAAATAATATGCTGAGTGTGCTGATAAGCACTGGAATCAGCAATAAAATCGCCATCATTGATTTCCAAATCATCATGGAATAAAATGTCTTTCATCGTTTTATTTTTTTATGCAAAAGTGATAAGAAAAGGGCTTTAATAAAAACCAAGCATTTAGAGGTTTAATGAAAAATTCTAAAACATTAAGAGATTTATCTAAATGATTGATTATGCGTTTTTTTGTGTTTTGAAATGCTCCAATTTTGCCAAAAAAAGAAAAAAAGCAATAGGATTTGAGATTTGAAGTTCAAAAATTTGAAATTTCAAAAAAACTCAACCTTAAAAATTTCAAATCAAAAGATATGAGCAAAAAGACTTATGAATTTGTGGTGAGCACAGAAGCAGTCAATAGCTACGGAAGTAGAATCATCACCGATGGGATAGATACCGAGCAATACATGAAAAAAATCCTATTGTATTGTATATGCATAATCGCAGTGAATATTCTGCTTTGGGTAATGAGGTTATTGGGCGAACCGTTGCTCTCAAAAAAGAAAATGGAAAGCTGATTGCAGAGATTGAATTTGATGAGAAGGAAGAATTTGCACGGCAAATTGCAGGAAAAGGTGGAGCGAGGTTTTTATCCGCATGTGTTCCATCGGTGCAGATGTTATAGAAACTTCTTCTGATGCTCATTTAATCCTCAATGGTCAAACCAGAGAGACCATCACCAAATGTAGAATGTTTGAAATTTCCATTGTGGATATTGGAGGGAATGATGAAGCTTTAAGACTTTCTAAAAAAATGGCTCTCCTGCGGTAATTCAATTACTAAATAAAAAAAGAATAAAAATTAATAAAGAAATGAATGAACTAAAAAAACCGTTGCATTAGCATTAGGGCTGAATGCAGAAACAAGTGAAGCAGTAGTGCTTCAAAAGGTTAATGAATTAAAATTAGCCAAAGAAAATTCAGAAAAAGAGACAAATGAATGGAAAGAAAAGTTTATCCATTTACAAAAAACAGAGGCTTCTAAATTGGTAGATAAAGCCGTGAGTTTAGGGCTACTTCCAGAAGACTTGAAAGATGCTCAACTTTTAGCCTTTGAAAGTGATTTTTAACGGACAAAGTGAAAGATTGAATAAGTTAATTTCAGAAAAAGAAGCAGAAAATGATAAAAAAACTAAGCAGAAACAAATTGCCGATGTTGTCGCAATGACCAAAGGAAAATCTCAAAATTCAAATTCAGTAGAATCTGATAAAGATAGTTTTGAATATTTAAGCAAATATAATGTGGCAGAGCTGAGAAGAATCAAAGCCGAAGAGCCAGAAAGGTATTTGGAACTCACCAAAAAAATATCGAAAAAGGAAACTAATCATCAAGAAAAAAATAATTAAAAATAAAGAAAAAAATTATGAAAAAAACAATTTTTCATTCATGGCATTTGCCATAAATTTAGTAATGGCATTTATCGTTTCATCGCTTGTGTCTAATTTTATAGAAATCAATCCTTTTTTGACAGCAATAGGCATTACAGCCGTGCATTTAGCGGTTACCTATTTTGTGCCTATGAGAGAAAAAGGAATGCTCCAACAAGGACTTTTAACAGAAGTATGGGTTTCTGATTTAGCAGAAAATCCTGTCCCTGATAATAGTTTCATTGGCCAATCGCAAGATTTATCAGCTTATGTAAATTCCAATAAAATCAACTTGGCAGAAGCAGGAGTAGAACCCTCAGTGCATGAAGATTATTTTAGAACAGATAACGGAGAACTCCCTGTGCAGGCAATTAATGACATTCCTCATGAGGCAATTCTAAAAATCTATTCTACCAGCCAGACAAGACACAATAGTCTTATTGAAGCAGAGCTTGCCTATGATAAGCGTTCTTCTATCATTAAGAGACATAGAACGGCACTTGCCAAGGAAATGGCAAAAAGAACGGCTTATGCTTGGGGTGCAGTAGCAAATGATAAACACAATAAAATTCTAAATCTTTCAGCATCGGATTCTGTGATTGATGCACTCATTGACATGCAGGCATTTTTCCAAGATTTAGATGTGGATATGGACGGTATGAATATTATCCTTACCTCAGACCATTTGGCAAGGATAAGAAAAGAAGATAAAAAAACTTTATAAAGAAATCAAATCTGAGAAAGGAGCAACGCTTTATGATTTTAAGATATTCTCTTATTCCCAAACACCATTTTATACTCAAAGCGGAGAAAAAAACCTTGGGGAGCAAGTGTAGAGCAAACCGACAAAAAAAGCATCTATCATCTGGCATTCTGATGAAGTTTTCAGATGTTTTGGAGAAACAGAAATGTATACCACATTAGGACACTCTGGTTACCAAGCGGATATGATTTCCTTTGCTCAAAGAGCTTTAACAGGAAAAAAATCAGAGGTAATGCACCAAAAATATTTTGGAGCGATTCTTTAACATTTTCTTTTTTTATAAAAAAATCAAAAAAATGAACGATACAAAAAAACAAGGGCTTCGGAATATTTAGAAGCCCATCAAGAAGTCAAAGAAATTTTTTTGCAACGAAAGATGGCTTTTTATTTGAGAAAAAAATATGATGCTCTCACTCATGCAAGAACCTTAAATCCAGACAATCCCCAAGTAGAAACTTACCAAAGGGAAAAACGAGAAATCAGAAGATAAACCAGCTTCTGAAAAATAAAGAAGGTCAAACTGAAATTCAGAAAAAAAGACAATAAAAAAATGCCGAAGCGAGTGATTCACTTCATGAAAAATATAGAACCATGAGAACCATAAAAAATATTGTGATTCACTGTACCGCAGGTCCAAGAACCCAAAAAAACATCAGCGATTTTAGACTTTTGGAAAAAGGGTTAAGGGCTGGAAACAGGTCGGTTATCATAAACTTATCTCGGAAGATGGAACAGTAGAAGAACTGGCGAAGCCCGAAGTGGTGGTCAATGGCGTCAGAGGTCAGAACTCTCATTCTTATCATATCTGCTACAAAGGCGGACAAGGCGGTAAGGATAATAGGACAGATGCACAAAAGGCTTCGCTTCTTTCTGAGATTAAAAAAAGCAAGAGTGTTATTTCCTAATGCTCAGATTTTTAGGGTATAGAGATTTAAGTCCAGACCTGAATGATGATGGAATTATTTCTCCTAACGAATGGACCAAAGAATGCCCCTCATTTGATGCAAAAAAAGAATATGAAAACATTTAATTTATTCATCGTTATAATTTTTAGCCATGTTTTTAATTTCCTGCCGTAGCATTACTCGGCAGGAGAATAAAAAAAGCAATGAAACCCATAGTGAGAGCATTACGGAGAAGAAAACCGAGTTTCGGGATACAATATTCCATACTCCCAAGGTAGTGAGTGGCCTAAAAGTACCAAAATCGGCACTGCTTAAAAATGATTTTCAAAAGGAATTAAAAGACTTTGAAAACCCTTTTAAGTCACAGGTATTTTCTCAAAAAGAATGGAAATGCTACAGCGAGACTACGAGTAGAAAAAAAGATACTATTTTTAGTGGAGGCAGAATGCGATAGTTTAGCCATTAAAGCTCAAATCAGAAAAAGATTTTTGAACGAAAAATATCTGAATTATATCTCTGAAAAAAACCACTGAAAAAGAAGAAAAAAATCCAAAGGTATTTTTTTGAGGAAATCACTTTTTGGATTGCCTTATTCATCACTGGTTTAGGTGTGGGAATTTTCACTGGCATTATTATAACATATAAATATAAAAAAATTAAAATGGGATTACCAAAAAAATCAAATTTAACATTGCGAGTAATGGTCTTGGACTACTCTCGGCAACGATAGAAAAGAACGCAGGGCTTATCCTCACGGGGGTGAGCGTTGATGGAAAAAAATTAAAAATAGGAGAAAGCAAACAAATTTTTTTCTCTGCAAGATGCTCAAAAAAATTGGGATTACAGAAGCAGAAAAATCCTTTTGCTTATAAGCATATCAAAGCTTTTTTTATGATTATGCAGGCACTAATGCTGAACTTTGGGTAATGCTGGTTTCCGATGCAACCACAATGGAAAACATGGCAGATAAAGAGCAGAATTTAGCAAGAAAAACTTCTTGATGATGCAGGAGGCAAAAATCAGAATTTTAGGCTTTTTGTAAAAACAAAGGAACTGAAGCCATAAGTAATGGTTTAGATGCAGATGTAGATAAGGCCGTACAGAAAGCTCAACAATTAGCAGAAACTTTTTGCAGAGAAGTATTTCCCTGTAAGAGTTATGATTTCAGCGAATAATTTTAATGGAAATGCCCAAGACTTAAAAAGATTACAGCTCTACAAAGTTTAATCAGGGTAAGTCTTCTTTTTAGCCAATACCGATGGAGAAAAAAGAAGCCAGTATTGGTTTAGCATTAGGGCGTTTGACCTCCACTCCTGTGCAGAGAAATATAGGCAGGGTCAAAGATGGAGCCGTGGAGCTTTCTCAGGCTTATTTCACCAATGGCGAAAAAGGTAGAGAGTCTATCCGAGTGCATGGGACAGTATCGCTGATAAACATTATATTTTCATGCGAAATTTTGCTGGAAAATCAGGTTTTTTCTTTACCGATGACCCTACACTCACCACTGAAACTGATGATTTCAAAAGCCTTACCAATGGCTTTGTCATGGATAAAGCGGTGATTATCGCTTATAATGTTTTTAGTGGAGAATCTCGGAGATGAGATTGCTATCAATAGCAACGGAACTATTCACCCAGCCATCATTAAATCTTGGCAAAATACTATTGAAACAAATATCAATGGACAAATGACCCAGAGAGGAGAACTCAGCGGATTTAAGGCTTATATTGATGAAAAATCAAGAAGTCATCAAAACAGGAATGATGAATGTGAGCTTACAGCTTCAACCCGTAGGCTATGCAAAAATTCATCACCGTTAATATCGGTTTTACTACAGAAATTAATAATTAAAAAAACTAATCATTAATAAAAAAATGGCAACTTGGAGTTCAAAAACAATATTCATGGTGTAGCCTTTCTGTCGCTTTCGGCGGTAGAATTTTTAGAGGGCATTACCGAATTGGAATACACCATTAAACAAGATAAAGATTATCTATTTGGGAGAGGATGTACCCTCTCATGGAGTCGTGCGAGGAAATCGCACCGGTGATGGGAAAAATCACCCTTTGGCAAAAGTGAAGTAGAAGCAATGATAAGAGATGCAAAAAAATAAAGATGTTTTAGCCTTTATCCTTTGATATTATTGCTTCATATGTTCCTCATGATGGAGGGCAAATAGTAACTGATATTATTAAAAATGTGGAATTTACAGAAATGAAAAAAATCCATGAAACAAGGTGATAAAAATATGCTTATAGAACTGCCAATTATCTTCACCAAAGTAGAATATCAAAAATAAAGCCTTTGGCTTTTTTTATTAACCTTATAACATAAAAAAATGGAAAAATACAGAAGAAAAAAATTCATTGAAGAATTAAAAATCAAAAACACGGACAGATTTATTTAATAGAATTTGAAGATGGCAAGAAAGCTTATCTTAAAAAGCCGAGCAGGAATGTTCTCTCTATGGCAATGACTAAAATGCAGTCCAATCCATTAGGCTTTGCAGAAACGATACTCAATCAATGTTTTGTCGCTGGTGATGAAGAGGTAAAAACAAGTGATGAATATTTCTTGGGAGCCGCAGGGCAATTAGAACATCTTATGGAGGTGAAAAAAATGCCGAGCTAAAAAGTTATAGAGGATTCCAAAGGAGATTTGGAGTCCAACTGGATAGGTTATGTCAATACTATGCTGGAATATTATTTAGGTATCAATCCTCAAACTCTTACCGATGATGAGTGGGCGGAGAAATTCGCCCAACTTCAAAATATTAGAGAGCAAGAAGCAAAGACTAACGGCTTTTCTGGGTGAGAATTTTGTCAATATTGATAATAATACCAGAAGCACATACCTGAAAGAAGATGGCTAATAGTATTCCTTGCCACAAAACCCCTTCCGTGTAGGTAGCGATAAGAATAACAATTTGAAAAAAATAGTATAGGCAACTGAATAAGCCATGCCCACCATTTTTTTAAAAGGGAGTAGAGGGAATTTGTAAAAATGAGATAATGCTCATCATTAAAGCAAGCAATCCCCATTTGAACAAAAACAACAAAGTAACCACAGCAAGAGCTATCAGTCCAACAATCAAAATTGCATTAAGAATAAAACTAATCATATGAGTTACGGTTTTACAATATTTCTAAAAGATTTGGCGTCATCTACTCTGATGAAGGTCAGCAGTGGCATTTCCAATATGGAAAGCCGTCTGCAATCCAATCAATCAAAGATACAAAAATAATTTTAGAAATACTACAAAAATCTATTGATGAATTAAATGCAAAATTGCAAAGGCTTAATGCTCAAAGAACGGCTTCTACTTCTATCAGTGATATTCGTAGATTAAAAAAACAGAAGCTCTGCAAGTAGAACGGGAGATTAAACGATTAGAAGATCTCCCACCCAAAGGCTTTGGAGAAAGACTACGGAGTTTGGGCGGGCAATTTGGAGGGTTAATCGGTCTTGCAGGAGGTGTAGGTCTTGCACTTCAAGGTTGGGAAAGTATCAAAGCCATTTTTAACAAAGGTATAGAATTAGAGCAATCCAACATTAAATTTGAAGTACTACTAGGGAGTGTAGAAAAAGCAAAAACAATGCTCTCTGACCTTACCCAATATGCAGAAAAAATGCCTTATAGTTTTGATGGATTACAAAAAGGGGCTGAAACTATGCTCGGCTTTGGTATAGCAGAAGAAAAGATAATCCCTAATATGAAAATGCTGGGCGATATTGCTATGGGGAGTGATGAAAAACTACAAGGGCTATCCCTAGTGTATTCTCAAATAATGGCTACGGGCAAACTAATGGGACAAGATTTACTCCAACTCATCAACCAAGGATTTAATCCGTTACAAATTATCTCAGAACAAACGGGGTTAAGTGTTGGCGACCTTAAAAAGAAAATGGAAGAAGGAGCTATATCTTCTCAAATGATAGAAGAGGCTTTCAGGCTAGCCACCTCTGAGGGAGGTAGGTTCTACGGAATGAGCCAAAGAATGAGCGAATCCGCAGGAGGTAAATTCTCTACAATGATGGATGCCTTTTCTGCCGTTATAGGAAAGATTGGGCTAAGATTTGCTGAATGGGTAAAACCTCTCTTTGAGGTAGGAACTGCATTTGCCGAGAAATTAATCCCTTTTGGGCAGTGGGTTTTAGGCTTCCTACCAAGTATGGAAACCTTTAATACAATACTTACAATTTTAGGTATTACAGCATTGACTGTGGGAACTTATATGCTTATTGCTAATGCCTCTGCTATTGCGTGGTCTGTAACTCTTGGGATTTTGGAAGGAATTATTTGGCTGGTAGAAGCAGCACAATGGGCGTGGAATTTAGCAATGTCTATGAACCCTATCGGATTAGTGGTTGCAGGCATTGTGGCATTCATTGGCATTTTGGTTTTATGTTGGAATAAATTTGATGGTTTACGTGGGGCTGTTATGGGCGTTTGGGAGGTTCTTAAAGGATTGGGAACAATGATTAAAAACTATGTTATCACCCGATTTAATGAACTCTTAGCAGGGATAAAAGGGATAGGCTCGGCTATCGTAGCTTTCCTTAGTGGTGATTTTGAAGGAGCTATACAAAAAGCCCAACAGGCAGGAAAAAACCTCATAGGTGCTAGCTCCGCAAAACAAGCTTTTGAAGATGGTAAAAAAGCCTTCCAAACCTTTAATACTGGTTGGGATAAAGGTGTAAAAATGAAGCCTGTAAGGATAGATAATATCTCTAAAATCAATCAAAAAGCTCAAAAAAACAGCCACAGGAGGAGGAAAAATCAGAGATTTTCAACTCTTTGCTCAATGATACTCGGTGATGAAAAAGAAGAAAAAAGGTAAAAAGAAAAACCCAGCCAAAGATAAAGCTAATGGCATTACTGCAGGTGGTTCAAGGCAAACGAATATTGTAGTCAATATCGGAAAACTTCAAGACCAAACAGTGATACAGGTAGATAACACTGAAAAAAAGGATTGAATAATTTAAGTGAGAAAGTTCAAGAACTTCTACTTCGTGCCGTCAATAGTGTTAATCAAATGCAGTCGTCACAATAGGTAATTTCTCAATAGAATTTATGATGTAAAAACAGAAAAAGATGAAATTTTTTTAGCCCTGTATTAATGTTATGATATATGACTACCCTGCCATTAGATAACTTCACAGCAGCTTCATATCTGTGATATACTGAACTCATTTTGAAAGATTATATTTTTCTTCTAAAACATTCATTACTTCTTCAAAAAATTTCATTCGTGTATAACCTATATCTCCTTGAACAAATGCTTTATATGCTAAAAAATCTTTGATGTAATCAACAGTTTCTTTACTCAGCATGATGGAAGTATCTTTACTTTTATGTTTTACCTCGCTTCCACGACGACCACTAACCAATTTTGTGGGAGTTTCGCCACGAGGAATATCGTATTTTGACTGTAAAAATTCCTACTGCTTCTTCTATCGCAGATGTGTTGTTATAAGAACGGTCTCCTAGTTCTACTACTTTGTACCTTCTAAGATTAATCAATCTATCCCAGTCTTTTTTCATACATACGGCTACTATAGCGCACTAAGCTCGTTTCTTCTTGTTTTAATAAAACATCTAATCCAAATATATTATCAGACATATTAGTTATTTATTACTTGTTTTGCCAAAAGATAAAAAATTACAAACATAACAAATAAATTAGTTATTTATTTTCAATTATTTAATTAAAAAAATAAATTATTTGAGATAAATAAGTTAAATACTTGATATATAGATTTTTAAATTACAAAAATCCCTTAAATGATGTATATTCTAAATTTTTGATTATTCTTTATACTTCTGAACACAAATACTAACCATGATAAAAAAATCATATTGCATAGAAATATTAAAAGTCTATACATTTGTGAATGTTAAAAATTTTGTTAAATAAATATTCTAATAGAAGATGAAGAAACTAGGTTTAATGCTATTGCTAATTTCTGGACTATCCAAAGGTCAGTATTTAGATAATTTAACCTATGGTCTGAAACTTGGTGCTCTGCATTCTCGTGTTACCAATCTTCCAGAGATGCTTATTGGCAGGGAAAACAATCGACAATTGTTTGATATTACAAGTAAGGGCGTTTTCGGAGTTGAAGGCGGTCTTTTTTTAAATTATAAATTTCCTGAGTCTAGAGTTGCTATTCAGCCTGAGCTATTATTTCGTTATTCAGGTTCAGAAGTAAATTACAACAACGAAACCACGGGTAGTAGTTACAAATTAGGGCTTAGGTATTCATATTTAATGCTTGGCGGAATTTATAAGGTATATCCTTTCTTAGGGTTAAATATAGGTATAGGAGCCTTCTATTCTAAAAATCTTACTCCACATGCAATAAGCTATAACTCCAATGAGCGTAATGGTCTCTATGATACCAATTTTCGTCAGTTCTATAGAGAAGGAATTGTGGGGAAAGATGATTTTAATTTAAGTTTTTCCTTAGGATATGAACTTGAGGATAATTTCCATTTTGATTTAAGATATTATCATGGTGTGGGAGATATGATAGGAAATAGAGCGACTTCTTTTCAATTTTTGGAAAATACTAATCGCAACTCTTATCTAAGTCTCTCTGTAGGATATAGTTTTCATAATTGGTAAAAAGAAATGAGAAAAATAGGATTTTTGTTGTTGTTAATTTTTGCTTCAGCAGCATATGGGCAGCGTTTAGAAAGAAGAATTACTTATGGTATATTTGCAGGAGGAATATATTCTAAAATCACCAACATTGAAAAGGTACTTATCCCTGATAATATGTATGCAGGTTATACCATAAAAGAACCCTATAAATTTGGCTATGGAGCAGGTGCTTTCTTAAACTGGTACCATCCTGAAGTGAGAATCAGTTTTCAACCTGAACTCTACTATTCCTACCAGCCTGGACAACTTGAATATACCGACACCAACGGATTAAACTATACCCTTAAATTTCCTTATCATAGCCTCAATGTAGGGTTTATGGTAAAGTTTTACTTTACAGAAGGTTTTTATGCAGGAATGGGTCCATATTTTAACTTTAATTTAGATAAAGATGCTTTAGAATACCGTTCCAACGGCTCAGAGATGTCCAGAAGGTCGGGTGTTTATTTTGAGCCTGATGCTGTGGTACAAAAATGTTTTAAAAACAGTCATTGGAAGGTAAAGACTATTTTCATTTAGGAATGGGGGTTGGTTATGAGTTTGATAATAAACTGAATATAAGCATCCGTTATCATTTGGGATTGTCAGATGCTTTGGAAACTCAGCAGAATGGACACCGCTACAGAGAGCAGAATAACATGGTCAATGCTTTTTTCCTCAATATCGGTTACCGCTTTACTTTTGACGGATACAATAACTTTTTAAAAATATACGAAAAAAATATGAGGAAACTTTATTTTTTTCACTAGGAGTTTTACTTTCCTTTTATAAGGTTTATGCACAAGAAAAAAATATCCTTCAGGAGTTCCCACTCCGCTCTACTGGATAAAAAAACCGAAAAAGGAAAAAGGAAAAACACAGATAAAAGAAAAAATAAAAGGACAGGAAATTCATTTTGATAAAGCAGAAGGGCTTAGTATCAATGGAAATCCTGTTTTTTTACATCAAGGAAGGAAAAAAACAATTTCTCTGCCTTTAGAAAAAAATCTGCAGCAGAACATTACTCACTTTTTGTAGTTTATAAAGGAGAAAAAAACGAGGGAGAATACCCCTTATGGTCTCTTTTAAATACATCTGCTGCTCAGTATAAACTAGTAGCGACCAACCGTCGTTTTGCTGATATGGAAAAAACTTTGTACAGCAGCTATCCGCAGGGAAATAATAGAGATAAGGTAAAAAAATTCATTATTACCAGCATTATAAAAAAATCTAGAGTCCAAGGAAAATAATACCCTAAATGAATCTTCTCAGTACGAACTTCATTTAGTAGGTAAAATAGCTCATCTGCCACTTGAAGAATTTTCTGGATATATTGGAGAAATTTTACTTTATGACCGAGTGCTTTCCCCTATGGAAATGCAGCAGGTAGCATCTTATTTATCCATTAAATATGGTGTTTCTCTTAGCCAGACAGAATATAAAAATTACTATAACAGTAGGGGAGAGAAAATATGGGATTATACTGAACATAAGGAATTTAATCAAAATATTACTGCTGTAGGAAAAGATAAAGAGGGAGAAATCTCCCAGATGGCCAGCAGAAATTCTAATGATGAGCAGATGATTACCGTAGGGCTCACAGCAAAAAATGGTAAGGAAATTCCAGATGGTTATTTTGTTTTCTGGAGTGATAATGGTAAAGGATTAGAACTAAAAAAACAAAAAGAAGGTCAGCCCAAAGGACTCTCCAGAGTTTGGTTAATGGATTATCATAAACATTCTGATGTAGAATTGCATTGGAAGGCTGACCCCAGAGTTCTATCTCCTCTTTCAAGTGATGAAGAAGCAAAGTATAGTGAGAAAAATGATTACTATTGGCTGGTCACAGATTCTTCTAAGGAGCGATTATTTCATCCTGCTTCAACAAAGTATCATAAATTAGGAAAAGTTTCCTCTCAGAAGCCATTGAGTTTTAATAATTGGGAAGATTCCGCCAATGGACAGACTGCTTATAGTATTTGGATGGCACCAGAGATGTTTTCTCATCTAGATATAGAAGCCTCCAAATGCAGGGAAAGTCTCTCTGGAAAAGTGAGATTTAATATTGTGGGGGGACAGGCTCCTTATCATGTAACCCTTCATAGAGAAGAAACCCCTTCCTATCAGCAAAGTATGAACTTAAGTTCTGAAGAGCTTAATCAAAAGGCTCTGCGTCTTTCTTCAGGAAAGTATTTATATAATATTTCTGATGCTTATGGAAGGACTTACAAGGATAGCTTTTATCTCTCTGACGGAGATGCTCCGCTACCAAATCTCAATTCAGAATATATCATCGCTAAAAAACCATTGCTACTATCTCCAGAAGAAAGCTTGCCTAAAGGGAGCTATGCCTATCAGTGGTATCAGAACGGTCGTCTAGTTTCAGAAAACAAAAATTATCTCCTCAGCCAGGCAGGTGACTATGAGCTTAGAATCAAAAACGAGTATGGCTGTAAATCTGTTTCTAAATTCAAGACTTATGTAGAACATGAAATTGCGGACTCCCAGATTCTGCTCTATCCTAATCCTGCTCCAGGAGGAAAATTCACACTTCAGGCAGCGTTCCCTAAAACCACCAGCGGACAAGTCAGCATTTATACCATAGAAGGAAGGCTGGTGCAGTCACAGAATTTCTATAATCTATCTCAGTATGAATATCATGGAGATATTGATGTTTCAGGGGTATATATCATCCATATTAGAACACTATTGGGAGAAAAGCAGCTTAAAACTTATTGTTCATTAATCGTATCAATATGAGAAAAAAATACTTCTATCATATTTTTTTATTTTTTTAGGGCTAAGCGTCAGTTTAGGAGCTGTAACCTATATTTCAAGGCATTTAGACTTTTTCAGCACTAAAGAAATAGAAAACAAAAATAAACCTGATACTATAGAAGAACATCCTAATTTATCTGGAAAGCTTGTTACTCCTTCCTCTGCAGCGGTCATTAGTCAGAAGGGATTTTGGGCTGAATTTCCAGAAGGAAGTGTTTCTAAGGCACTAAGAGTATCTGTTTCTGCCCTAAATAAAAGAAATCTTCTTGCTCTAGGAAGCAACATAATTAATCTAACAAAAAATGCGGAGGGTTATCGTATGCGGCCTGGGGGAATTTTATTTGAAAAGGAGATTTCAATAGAAATTGCTTATGACAAAACTAAAATCCCAGAAGGATATACTGAAAAAGACATTTTCATTTTTTTCTACGACAGAGCTAAAAAACTATGGCAGAAACTTCCACAGTCAGAAGTAAAATCTCATTTAGCAGAGAGTGTCAGCGGGAAAACTAAGGAATCTTCAGATTTTATTGCGGGAATTATCAAACTTCCTGAAAGTCCCGATACTTCGGGTTTTACTCCTACCAGCATCAGTGGACTCAAAGCTACAAGCCCTTTTGTTGGAGTACATTCAGTTTCTCCACCTTCAGCAAGTCCTGACGGCTCAGCTTCAACCTCTTTTTATATAGATCTTCCGGCTGGAAGAGCAGGTATGCAGCCAGGGCTGAGTATACAATACAGCAGTGATGGCGGCCAAAGCTGGCTGGGAACAGGATGGAATTTAACCCTTCCTTCCCTAAGTATTGATACCCGTTGGGGAGCACCTCGTTATGATGCTCAATATGAGACAGAATCTTATATTTTATCAGGAGAAGAACTTCTACCTAATACCCACAGAAATGAGTGGGAAAACAGAACTACAAACAAGCATTTTTACCCAAGAAGGGAAGGGGGCTTTAACCAAATCATTAGAAAAGGAAACCATCCTAATAATTATCATTGGATGGTAAAATCTAAAAGTGGGGTTACTTTTTACTATGGAGGAGATGAGAACAGTATAGCTGCTTCTTCTGTGCTTGCAGATCCTCAGGGTAATATAGGGTACTGGGCGATTTCTTCTCAGAAAGACCTGAAAGGAAACAGCATCCACTATGAATATGTAAAAGATGGAGGAGTACTCTACCCTAAAAGTATTTATTATACTGGAAAAAACAACACCAAAGGAGCTTACTCTGTACATTTTATTACAGACAAGGACTTGGGAGAAAATCTAAGAAATGATATTCAAATTTCTGCGAGGCTTGGTTTTAAACAACAGCACGGCAGGCTTCTTCGAAAAATAGAAATAAAGTACTTTGGACAAATGGTTCGCTCTTATGAGCTGGTCTACAGAGAGGGTGCCTTCAAAAAAACATTACTGAAAGAAATCCGCAGTTATGATGCCGAAGGACAGCTTTTCTATACTAATAAAATGGATTATTATGATGATGTCCATGACAGTAATGGCAATTACATTCCTTTTGGAGCTTTTAAAACTTGGCAAGTTCCATCTGATAACATTGCCTATACTATTCTAGGAATAGATGGTTTTTCTGGTAAACCGACATTAGTAGGAACTTCTAACTCCGAGAGTGGAGGGGTAAACTTCCGAGTGGGGGTAGGAATTACAGGAGTAGGCAAATTTAATAACAGCACCTTAGGAGGCGGTGGAGGAAGCAACTGGGGAAGCACCCATTCTAAAGTTCTCTTTCAGGATATAGATGGCGATAACCTTCCTGATAAAATTTACATTGATGGTAGTAGTGTTTACTATCGAAAAAACCTTGCTGCTTTAGGAACAGAAGGTTTTGGTCCCAAAATCCCTATTAATCTCTCTAGTTTAGGAAGAACAAAATCTAATTCCTATAATTTTGGAGCAGATTTAATGGTTAATCTTAACGATAAAGTAGGTTTTTCCTATTGGTTATAACAAACAGGTATCTAAGAGTATCACTGAAAGTTATTTCATGGACTTCAATGGAGATGGGCTGATAGATTTTGCCAATAGAGGGATGATATACTATAACCGTCTGGTAAATGGAATACCAACATTCTCACCAAGTAGTACAGGTACACCTTCTCCTATTCTCAACACAGGAACTCTTAGTATCTCAGGAACCACGGGAATTACCCGAGAGGAATTGGAAAGAAACAATCCGCTTCATGATGTGGTAAGAACCTGGAAAGCTCCAATGGCAGGAAGAATTTCCATTTCTCATACCTATAAATTGATAGAAGATTTATCTCCTAAAAAGAGCTGAGTATACAAAAAATGATGGCACTCCAAAAGCAGATGGGGTAAAGCTTTATTTTCAGCATAAAGGAAATCTTGTTTGGCAGGAAGATATTACTGCTGATGATTATGCCTTGAAATCCAAAACCGAAGAACTCAATGTACAGAAAGGAGATGTGCTTTACTTCAGAGTAAGCTCTAAGGAAGATGGAAACTATGATAAAACTTTTTGGAAACCAGAGATTACTTATACTTCTCTTGCTGCAGCACAGGATGAGAACAGCCTTGATTTAAAAGAAATATACCATAGAGGATATTCTCTTTTCTTCTGAGCAGATGTATGCTTTTCCAAGCGATACTCATCCTACATTAAGAGGTAACTTTATAAAAGGGGCTACTACAGATGGTATTAAATTAAAATTTTATAAGATAGACCTTTCTCATGGCAGTAAAACTCTTGTTCATGAGCAGTATTTCAGTGAAGCTGCTGCGACCTATGATTTGTCTTTAATCCCGCTGGGCAGTTTCCAGCAGGCTGAAGCACTGAAAATAGAAATAGAAAGTGAAACAGAAATTAACTGGAGAAATATAGATTTTAGGCCTTATGTAGAATATGTAGACGGAGAGGGGAGAAATGTCAGCCATCCTATTAATGCTGACTTTAAAATTTATGAGAAGCTTGATAACTTCTATACTCCACGCTATATGATGCCTTCACAAAAAGGAAAGCTAAGGATTCATCTATATTCTGCTACTTCACCAACACCTACTCCCGCTACGGGAACCCCACCAACCAGTGGAGATATCCTTCTAACAGCAAAGCAGGAAGGAAAAGTAGTAGCGCGTAAACGCTACAAGGTGGTGAATGGGATACTAAGCCTGAATCCAAAACCCTCTGATATAGTATCTGATTCTGTGGTATTAGGAAAAGAAGTTTTTCTAGAAGCCAATGTTTCCAATAAAAAAATGAAAGAATTCCTTGATGACCATCATTTTGAAATTAAGGCTCAAATTAAGGATTCTATAAGACTGGCGAAGACAGACCCTCGATATACTCCTACTCATCGTCATCATATTGCTACCTCCATTCAGCAACACAGATATTATGGGGTTTATATTCCTTTTGAGGAACCTCATAGTGAAGTAAAATTTGGTAAAGCCTTTAGAGGATGGGGAAGTTTTGTGCTTAATGGAACTAAAGCTTCTAGTACCATAGACCAAAGTCTGCTGGTAGAGAACTATGGAAATTATGACAGCTCTAACCCTCCTAATGTAGATCCTAGTCAGTATGATGGAAGTATTGCCCGTCCAGAAATGGAGGCTTCTAATCATTATTTCATTAGAACAAAAGGAAATACTCCTATTTCAAGATTTACAGGATTAGAAGATGATATTTATATCAGCAGAGAGGAATTTTCTCCTTCCAGATTAGGGGAAAATGATATTATTCAGTATTTAGACACTTCACTTCCTATGCTTTCAGGAGGTAGTGGTAGAGCCTTAAATATGGTTAATGAAGGGCGTAGTGAGGTCTTCTCTATAGGAGCAAATTTCGGAGGGGGAAGTGTAGGAATTGGTGGTTCCAGAGGTTCTGGGGATACTTACATCAAAGAGACCATGGCGGATTTTAATGGTGACCGTTTCCCAGATTTTGTTCGTGGAGGCTTTGTGCAGTATACCACTCCGAGAGGAGGCATCTCAGCTCAATCCGCAGAAATAGGAGACTTCACACATTCTAAAACCTCTAACCAAGGAGGTTCTATCAATGGAACCTATGCCCATCCTTTAGCTAAATCGTCTGCATCTAAAAATACAGAGAAATCTACCCAACAACAGCAAAATACTGCTACCCAAGGAGCACAAGATGCTGATAAGGCAAAAGCAACATTGGGACTCAGCGGAGGCATCTCTTTTGGAGAAGACCATGCAGAGCATACCTATACCGATATTAATGGAGACGGGCTGGCAGACAGAGTAACGAGTAGTTATGTTTCCTACAATACTGGATATAGCTTCTGGAGTCCAGAACCTTGGAATTTTGGAGAACTCAATAAAGGAGAAAGTACAGATACCAGTGGAGGTCCAAGCCTTGGATATTCTAAACAATCAGGATCCTTTACTGGAGGATACAGCTACGGAAAATCTATCACTGATATGAAAACTCAGCTGCTGGATATGACTGGTGATGGACTGGCAGATAAAGTAATCTATCAAGATGACGGAACTCTTGTTTATCCTAACCTTGGAAACCGGTGGGATACCACTCCTCTGTTCATTCCTAGAACAGCTGGAAGACCTGTAGGAAGAAATGTATCCATAAGTCATGGAGGAGGAGTGAACCTTTCCTTTGGATTTAATATACCTGTTATATTTATCCGTCTCAGCTTTACAGGAGGAGGCTCCTATGGAACCAATACTAACCGTGTAGAAGCTACTTTCCTTGATGTAGATGGTGATGGCAACTTAGACTATGTACTCTCTGAAGATGAAAATGACCTGAGAGTAGCCTATTCTAATATCCGCAGAACCAATATGTTGAAGAGGGTAGAAACAGCAACAGGAAGCTGGTTTGAAATGGATTACGAGCGTAAAATGCCAACTTATGAAAACCCTAACAGCCAATGGGTACTCAAAGAAGTAAAGGTATTTGATGGCTATACTGGTGATGGAGAAGATTACGCTATCTCAAGATTTGAATATAACAAACCTTACTATGACCGAAGAGAGCGCAGTTTCTATGGTTATGGCGAGGTAAAGCAGATGCAGATCAATCCACAAGATGGTACAATGCTGAGAACCAGCGTTCAGGAATATTATAATGAAGACTTTTTTAGAAAATCTCAGCTTAAGAAAAGTACAACCTTTGATAAAAACGGAGCGAAACTCAGCGAAAGCAGTGTAACTTACCACATCGCAGATGCACAAAGCGGGGCAGTAATCCCGTCAAACCAACTTTCTCTTCCGCAGATGGATACAAAATCTGTATTCATCGCACCAAAAGAGGAGAGAGAACGAGTATATGAGCAGAGTGATTACCTAGAAAAGAAAACAGAGAAACACTATGACCGAGTAGGAAATATCATCAAGTACATAGACCATGGAGCAGGAAAAACCTTCTGATAAGATAGAAGCTGATATCCGCTATTATGAAAGTGCAACCCCTTACTTCGGGGGTATTGCCCAAAGTATTATCGTAAAAGATGCTAATGGAGAAGTAAGAAAACGGGAAGCAGATATCCACCCGCAGACTGCAGAAATCATCAAAATACGCCAGTTCTCTGGAGTAGGAATCTATACAGAGACACAGCTTTCTTATGATGAATATGGCAACCTGATACAGGTAACTGGTGCAGAGAATGAGAAAGGACAACGCTCACAGCTCAGCTATCAGTACAACCCTGAAACCCATAGCCATATTACCAAGATTAAAGATCATTTTGGGTATGAAAAATACTATGGAGTATGACTACCGCTTTGGAGTACCAGTGAAAAAAACTACTGACCGAAATGGGGAGAGTATGCTCTATACGCTGGATGCTAAGGGAAGAACCATCAATATCTTAGGGACCTAAAGGAAGCCAAAGCTGGAAAAACCCTACACCATCCGCTATGAGTATCCAGACCTTAATCAGTCTCATTCTGCTGGACAACTGCCTTATGCACTGACCAGAAACTACGACCCTGAACATAACCGAGATATAGAAACCTATACCTATGCCGACGGGTTGGGAAGAGCGGTGCAGGTGAAAAAGACCGCAAGCATCTTCAAAGGGAGAGGACTTGCTGATGAAGAAAAAAACACATCATCTCTGGAAAAACAGATCTATGATGCCTTAGGTAGGGTAGTAGAGACCTATTATCCATTCACTGCATCGGTGCAGAGCCAGCTGGTGCCCGCCCCAAGCAGCAGCATCCCACCTACTAAAACCCTCTATGATGAGAAAGACCGACCGGTAGAGCAGATTCTGCCTGATGGTTCCAGCGTGAAAAACGGCCTATAAAAATCACCCACCACAAGGGGAAAAAATACCCTGCACACCACACAGACTGATGCGCTCAATAGACAAAGCCATATCTATACCGATGCGCAGGGAAGAGTGCTGACCCAAGTTCAGCCTGACGGCACAGAGACCCATTTTGAATACAGTGCCATAGGAGAGCTTACCAAGGTAACTGATACGCAGGGACACCAAACCCTGAGCGAGTATGACCTCTTAGGAAGAAGAACCAAATTAGTACATCCCGATGCAGGAACGACTATTTTAGTCTATGACAAGGCAGGAAATCTCATCAAGAGACAAACCAGCCAGATACGCGGAGAAATGCCTGATGGCTACATCACCTACCACTATGATTACAACCGCCTCCAAGAGATAAAATACCCGAAATACCCTGAAAACAATGTCCGCTACCACTATGGAGCACAGAGTGAGCAGGCAAGCAGAAGAGGAAGACTCTGGCTGGTAGAAGATGCCAGTGGAGGAACGGAATACTTCTACGGAGATATGGGCGAGGTGACGAAGGAAATCCGCAGTCTGCGTATAAAGCCCGTAGAAGTGCAGACCTATGTCACCCAGTATGAATACGACAGCTGGAACCGTATCCAAAAGCTGGTGTATCCTGATGGAGAAAGACTGGACTTTGGGTATAATATTGCGGGGAACTTAACGAGCCTGAAAGGCTATAAAGCTCCCGAAGGCACAGCACCAAGAGAGGAGCATGCCTACACCTACCTGAAACAGCAGGGCTATGATGAGTTTGAGCAGAAAGTATACCGTCTCTACGGAAATGATACCGAGACCCGCTACCACTACGACCCTGTGATGAGACGCCTTGAACAGCTCAAGGCCGAAAGTCTTGCTCCAGCGGGAGGCGGGGGAAGTTTCCTTATCCAGAACAACCATTATGCGTATGATTTGGTAGGGAACATCCTGAAGGTGGATAACCAGCTTCCTATTATCCGCAATGTACTGGGCGGGGCATCCAGCTATGAATATCAGTATGATAATCTCAACCGGCTGACCCTTGCCAAAGGAAACTACACGGGAGAGCTCACCAACGCCAGCTATGAGCTGAAAATGAGTTATAATAATCTTAACTCCATCACAAAGAAAGAACTCAACCACCTTTCTGGTGGGGTGCAGAAGGGCTATACGCTGGACTACAGCTACAACAACTCTGCCCACCCACACGCCCCTGAGTGAAATCATGGAGATAGGCAAACCTAAAGCCCGAACTTACCAGTATGACGGCAACGGCAACCCTCTCTACTACGAGGGAATCCAAGAGCTTCCGCTCTATGGTTTGGGATGAGGAAAAATAGGCTGAGAGGCATTAACGATAATGGAAAAACTGCATCTCTACACTTACGACCACACGGGCGAGAGAGCGTTGAAAAAGCAGCGGAGAGAGCAGTACGGTGGTGACCAACGGGCTGACATCAGCAGTCATTACCCATATGGACGACTATACCGCCTATGTGAATCCTTATTTCGTGGTGCAGAAAGGCAGATTTACCAAGCATTATTTTGAGGGAAGTAGCAGGATAGTGAGCAAGCTAGGCGAAGGAACTTTTCATCATCCAAACAGGGGGATTTCAGCGGGAGGAATAGACTACATCCGCCAGAGTGCCCAAATGCAGGAGGCAAGAGACAGGTATATTAAAGGGTCTCTGACCCCGCCAGGTCCGCCGACACAGCACGGCATATATGCCAGCCCAGAATGGACAGGACAGCCTTACCCGAGCCTTGGATGGCAGAATATCCGTCAAGACCAAGAACCGCCCGAAGGCTGGCCAAGACCACCGAAGTTCAATGAGCCGGGAGATGTGCCAGGTCCACCAGTGCAGTATGGAGACCCCATCACACCGCAGACGGTGAAGGCAGGGTATGGCTTCATAGATAATGGAATAATAGAGAAAAATTTGTATTTTTACCACCCAGACCACTTGGGAAGTTCTTCATATATTACGGATAGAGAGGGAAGAATAACCCAGCATACGGAGTATATTGCCTTTGGAGAGGTGCTCTTTGAGGAGCATTCTGTGTCTCCGAGTATGCCGTATATGTTTAATGGGAAGGAGTTAGATACAGAGACAGGATTGTATTACTACGGAGCAAGGTACTACGACCCGAGAGTAAGCATTTTCTTGAATGTAGACCCGTTAACAGAAAAGTATCCACATGTTTCGCCATATACCTATACACTGAATAATCCTATAAACCTGATTGACCCTACGGGGATGGAAGCGGAGAAGAACGACCCGAATGGAGACGAAAAAAATAAGAACCCCCGAAAGGCAGGAACACGACCAGAGGGAATATCCGAAAAAGAAAGTTTATCTCAAATTGTAACAATAGATGGAAAAAAATATCATAAGAATACAGGGAACTTATTTGCAGAAATAGGAAATAAGATAAATAGTTTCTTTGGGGGTGATGATGATTATTTTGTAGAACATAAACCTTATGATCCTGTTGCTGATGGATTTATACATGAAGCTGTTGAACAGTCTGCTGGAACATTAATAGGTGGTGCTATTTTAAAAACAGCGGGAGGTGTAATTAATAAAGTAATAGGGGCATCAACAGTATCAATTGCTAGTAAAAATTTCTACTAATGGTAGCATGACAACAGTAGGAAGATGGATGTCTAAAGCAGAGTATGAAATAATGTCAAAAAAACGGGGAGAATAGTAGAAGGAGCTGGAGGGCAAACATTTGTTGCTACAGGAGGAGCAAATTCGTTCACTGCTGCCACTAAAGGGGCTGTATATGCTGAATTTCAAGTACCCACTAAAAAGTCTTTTTACAAGGAGGAAAATCAAATTGGTTTAAAGTGCTTGGTCCGAATGCAAAACCTAACCAGATACATATGTTAAATAAACAAGGAGGAGAAGTCTTACCTCAAATAAAGAATTTAACTCCAATTTTAAAAAAATTAAGAAATAGTATGGATAAAAACATTAGAATGGTTTAAAAGAGAAGTTGTTCCTAATTTATTGGAATATGATATAATGTTTAGGAGTTACCAAAATGGAGATTTTGGAGATTTAGAACAGGTCTTATTTGAGTCTAAACAAAAAAAGGAGGTGGTATTGATTTTTTTGGAGTTCAGGTTGGCTGGGAATTGAGTTGTATGATTATGAAAAAAAGAAGAGTTATTACTTAATGTTTTACTGGAGCCTACGGAAGAATATGAATTTTTTTAAAAAGAATTAATAGAATTATTAAAATAATTTTCTAAAAAGAATTTGTATTTTTTTACCACCCAGACCACTTGGGAAGTTCTTCGTATATTACGGATAGAGAGGGAAGGATAACCCAACATACAGAGTATATAGCGTTTGGAGAGGTGTTGTTTGAAGAACACAGCACAAGCAGGTCCATTCCGTATCTATTCAATGGAAAGGAGCTAGACAGCGAAACGGGATTATATTACTACGGAGCGAGATACTATGATCCGAGAGTAAGTATCTTCTTAAATGTGGATCCACTGGCAGAGAAAACAATGACACCATATGCATATACGAATAATAACCCGATAATGTTGGTGGATCCTACGGGGATGAAGGGAGAAGATTGGGTTCGTACTGTTGATGGTAGTATGGTTTATGATAGTAGAGTTGTAGATCAAAAATCAGCAACAGAATTATACGGAAATGGTGCACAATATAGGGAAGTAGGACATACATATACTGCATCTTCTGGGGAAAATATTGAATTAGGAGATTATGGTTTTTTCAAAAGCAATGGAAGAATTAAACATTCTGCTGATTTAGCAGAAAATGCTTTAGCAAATACACCTGTTGATTATTCAGGCAGTATTATGATGGGTGGTTTAGCAATATCTGGTGGTTTGCTTGCAGATGATGTCACTGGTGTAGGTGTGGCAGATGATGTTGCAATACCATTTGTAGTAATAGGAGCTGGTATTGCTGCTGTAACTGCAAAAGCCACATACGAAATTCAAAAAATTATGGAGCGAGATCATGGGCCTCAGGGTTTTCAGTATGCATTAATTGCAAATGTTTCTGGAAATTATCCTGTCTATACCCTAGGTAGTGGTACTCCAACAGGTACTAAGTTTTTAAATGCAGGTGATGTGTGGAAATACGGCGAAACTACTTCATCAAATAGATATTCAAGAGATTATTTAAAAAAAGTATAGGAGTTGGAGGAGTAACAATGAAGCCTGAATTTTACGGCAATCAAATGCAAATTAAAATTGCTGAAAAAAATCAAAAAAATATAATTACTTTATAAAACATGGAGAACTACCACTGTGTAATAAAAATTTTTTTAGATAATATGGAATTTAATATATCAATAACAATAGATGAAAAAAAGCAAAGCATAAATCTCATTTAATCATTGCCTTATCAGAGGCTCTAAAAAGAATATTTTCAAGATAAAAAAATTATGGGGAAGATATAAAAGATTATATTATAGGGTGTATTTGCATTTTACCACCCGAAGGCTTTTGAAAAAAATTTAATAAAACCTCAAAAAAACCTACTTATGTAGATTATAAAATAACCAAAAAAATATATACTGGAGAAGAGCATATTATGAATAAATTATTCATAAACGAATTCAATTTTTAATTCAGATGAATATGAAGAGTTTATTTCGGTATCAGATGAAGAAAGTAAAAAAAGATACTAGAAAAATAAAAATCGTAGAGAGTTTAGAAAATTTAGACAAACTACCTAAAAAAAGTCAAAGACTTTGATAAGGCGAAATTTAAAAATGATATATTAGTTTTTTTCTAAAAAAATAAGGGGTAATGTTCCGGAAGTGTTGTTTTAATTATAAATAATATATAACTACCTGATAAAACACAATAAATACAAAAAAACAGAGAAAAAAAGATCTTTAAAAGCCATATCTATTCAATGGAAAGGAGTTGGATACAGAGACGAACCTAACCTATTTTGGGGCAAGGTATCTGGATATGAAAACCAGCCTGTGGCTGAATGTAGATCCGCTCGTAGAAAAAACGATGCAACCTTATGCCTATGCTAATAACAATCCTGTGAGGTTTATTGACCCGACAGGAGAATTTCCTATCTTAATAAATGGAAAAAGTTAGTAATGATAGTGAAAGGGCTAGTCTAACATATTGGAGTTCTAATATTTTAAATACAATTTCAGATAAAAACAGGATATAATATTAATCAATTTATGTATGTTGATGGAGATAAAAAGTATGTGGGCGTATTATCGCGCTAATTTGGGAAGAGATTTTGCAAAAACTCAAGCACTAGCAATATATAATCGTTTAAAAGAAAGTGTTAAGGATGGAAAAATTACAGAACAATTACAAGTATTTACGCATAGTAGAGGATCTGCATATGGACAGGGATATATGGAGGGGCTAAGAAAAAGAAATTATTAGTTTGGCTAAAAGCTGATGGATTATATTTTTTTCTTATGGAGCAGATAATTTGATAGAATATTCTGTAAATTTAGCTCCTCACCAATCAAATAGCCTTTTTTTATGAGAAATCAGGAACTACGAATATAAATATCTCTCATTATGGAGATCTTTTATCAGGAAATGATGCAAAAGGTAATGTAATAAATATACATTCTCAACCTTCTAGTAGAATGAAAGATCAACATGGTAATGCAACTCATAATAAAGAACTGAACATGGTTTTAGAAGTTTTAAAAAAAGGAAAGAATAATATTTTTTTAATAGAATAAAAAAATGCATATAAGCATTATGATAATACAAACCAATGTAATGGTTGTAGAGAATCTACTGTTAAAGGCTCAAATTAACAATTATGTCAGAAGATAATATTATACTATACTTATTGTGTATATCATGTTTATCCCTTAATATTCTTTTTATTAAGAAGATCTCTTAAAAATAGGAGTGTTTATTTTTTTAGTATCTTTTTATTATTAATATAGCATTATTCTATAATATGATATTTAATGGTAAATATGGTTCATCTTTTCTATGGTGGTTTATATTAGTTATTTTTTTAATTTTATGGTTATTATCATTGATATAATTGTAATAATTTTTAAAAATACTTAAAAAAATAAAATGGATAATATACAAAACATATTGTTTTTTTAGGTATAAAAAAAGCATAGTCGTTCATTAAAAAAATCATCCGTACGAATTTGTAAAAAAAGATACGGAGGTTTTCTCCAATTCGTGGAAAAAGCACTGTAGGAATTTTATATATGGAACGAAATACCTCGATATGAAGACTTCCCTGTGGCTAAATACCGACCCACTCAGTGGTTATAATCCCTATGAGACTGAACACTATATAGACGGACAACACAACAGTGGTGTATTCAACCCAATGAATATGGCAACATATTCTTATACTTATCAAAATCCTGTGATCTATGTAGACCCTAATGGGAAGCAAGGTATTCCAGGTATGATATTAGGTGCCGTAACTGAATATGGTTCTATTATTGGAGAAAAAATGCTATTTAACGATATGACATTTTCAGAAGCAAATAAATCTCTAACTTGGGGAGATGGGGCAAATATTGGAATAGCAGCGGCAATAGGAGCTGTTTCTGGAACTTCTAAATTTACTAAATGGGCAGGATCTTCTAATGGAAGAAAAATTTTGGTGAAAATGTTAGAAATAGGTATTGATGCTTTTTGAAGATATTATCAAACAAGCTACAAAAAAACTATATTGATGGCGAAGGAGAAATAGATTTAAAACAAACATTAGTATCTACTTTAACAAATTTTTGGAATGGGAAAAAAATACTAGAGGGAACTAGCCTTGCTAAACATATTTCTAAACAAGAGGAAATAATAGATAAAGCTCAAAAAAGAAATAAGTAATATAAAAAAATAGTAATATTGGAACAGCTAAAGGTCAAGCAAAAAAATAAGAACACAAAAAGGCTATCATTAATAATACCCAAAAACAAATGAAACCATATGAAATAGTGAATGATATCACTAATAAAAACAGCTACATCAGCGGTATCTACTTTAACTACAGGAATTTACAATGCTAACAAAGATGAAAAATAAGAATAAAGAAAAATAAATAATTGTATATATTTCATATTTTTTTATTGCTGTATCAATATTTACAGTTAGTGCTTATCTTGATATAGAGAATAAAGAAAATTTTATAAAAACACAATAAGCCTATTAAAGTATATATTCTTAAGATATATAGGGTTTGCAAAAATCATCATCTACCTGTGATGTTAAATATAATAATATAGTATATAAAGGAATTCCTTATCCAGGGAAAAATTAAAAAGAGAATGAGTATAGTGATGATATTTTTTTATTATGATGATGAAGAGGATATCATATTTGTAGGAAAAAAACAGAGTATAAGATTATATATATCTTATCATGTTTATCTTTCTTTTTTTCTGTTTTTATGGCTAAAAAAATATACGAAGTAGTAATGGATAATATACTAAATATGTTGTTTTTTTATTATACAAAAAAAGTTCTTAAGAAAAAAATATAAAATGTGGGATATAGCTTCTGGAGTCCAGAACCTTGGAATTTTGGAGAACTCAATAAAGGAGAAAGTACAGATACCAGTGGAGGTCCAAGCCTTGGATATTCTAAACAATCAGGATCCTTTACTGGAGGATACAGCTACGGAAAATCTATCACTGATATGAAAACTCAGCTGCTGGATATGACTGGTGATGGACTGGCAGATAAAGTAATCTATCAAGATGACGGAACTCTTGTTTATCCTAACCTTGGAAACCGGTGGGATACCACTCCTCTGTTCATTCCTAGAACAGCTGGAAGACCTGTAGGAAGAAATGTATCCATAAGTCATGGAGGAGGAGTGAACCTTTCCTTTGGATTTAATATACCTGTTATATTTATCCGTCTCAGCTTTTACGGGAGGAGGCTCCTATGGAACCAATACTAACCGTGTAGAAGCTACTTTCCTTGATGTAGATGGTGATGGCAACTTAGACTATGTACTCTCTGAAGATGAAAATGACCTGAGAGTAGCCTATTCTAATATCCGCAGAACCAATATGTTGAAGAGGGTAGAAACAGCAACAGGAAGCTGGTTTGAAATGGATTACGAGCGTAAAATGCCAACTTATGAAAACCCTAACAGCCAATGGGTACTCAAAGAAGTAAAGGTATTTGATGGCTATACTTGGTGATGGAGAAGATTACGCTATCTCAAGATTTGAATATAACAAACCTTACTATGACCGAAGAGAGCGCAGTTTCTATGGTTATGGCGAGGTAAAGCAGATGCAGATCAATCCACAAGATGGTACAATGCTGAGAACCAGCGTTCAGGAATATTATAATGAAGACTTTTTTAGAAAATCTCAGCTTAAGAAAAGTACAACCTTTGATAAAAAAACGGGAGCGAAACTCAGCGAAAGCAGTGTAACTTACCACATCGCAGATGCACAAAGCGGGGCAGTAATCCCGTCAAACCAACTTTCTCTTCCGCAGATGGATACAAAATCTGTATTCATCGCACCAAAAGAGGAGAGAGAACGAGTATATGAGCAGAGTGATTACCTAGAAAAGAAAACAGAGAAACACTATGACCGAGTAGGAAATATCATCAAGTACATAGACCATGGAGCAGGAAAACCTTCTGATAAGATAGAAGCTGATATCCGCTATTATGAAAGTGCAACCCCTTACTTCGGGGGTATTGCCCAAAGTATTATCGTAAAAGATGCTAATGGAGAAGTAAGAAAACGGGAAGCAGATATCCACCCGCAGACTGCAGAAATCATCAAAATACGCCAGTTCTCTGGAGTAGGAATCTATACAGAGACACAGCTTTCTTATGATGAATATGGCAACCTGATACAGGTAACTGGTGCAGAGAATGAGAAAGGACAACGCTCACAGCTCAGCTATCAGTACAACCCTGAAACCCATAGCCATATTACCAAGATTAAAGATCATTTTGGGTATGAAAATACTATGGAGTATGACTACCGCTTTGGAGTACCAGTAAAAACTACTGACCGAAATGGGGAGAGTATGCTCTATACGCTGGATGCTAAGGGAAGAACCATCAATATCTTAGGACCTAAGGAAGCCAAAGCTGGAAAACCCTACACCATCCGCTATGAGTATCCAGACCTTAATCAGTCTCATTCTGCTGGACAACTGCCTTATGCACTGACCAGAAACTACGACCCTGAACATAACCGAGATATAGAAACCTATACCTATGCCGACGGGTTGGGAAGAGCGGTGCAGGTGAAAAAAAGACCGCAAGCATCTTCAAAGGGAGAGGACTTGCTGATGAAGAAAAAAACACATCATCTCTGGAAAACAGATCTATGATGCCTTAGGTAGGGTAGTAGAGACCTATTATCCATTCACTGCATCGGTGCAGAGCCAGCTGGTGCCCGCCCCAAGCAGCAGCATCCCACCTACTAAAACCCTCTATGATGAGAAAGACCGACCGGTAGAGCAGATTCTGCCTGATGGTTCCAGCGTGAAAACGGCCTATAAAATCACCCACCACAAGGGGGAAAATACCCTGCACACCACACAGACTGATGCGCTCAATAGACAAAGCCATATCTATACCGATGCGCAGGGAAGAGTGCTGACCCAAGTTCAGCCTGACGGCACAGAGACCCATTTTGAATACAGTGCCATAGGAGAGCTTACCAAGGTAACTGATACGCAGGGACACCAAACCCTGAGCGAGTATGACCTCTTAGGAAGAAGAACCAAATTAGTACATCCCGATGCAGGAACGACTATTTTTAGTCTATGACAAGGCAGGAAATCTCATCAAGAGACAAACCAGCCAGATACGCGGAGAAATGCCTGATGGCTACATCACCTACCACTATGATTACAACCGCCTCCAAGAGATAAAATACCCGAAATACCCTGAAAACAATGTCCGCTACCACTATGGAGCACAGAGTGAGCAGGCAAGCAGAAGAGGAAGACTCTGGCTGGTAGAAGATGCCAGTGGAGGAACGGAATACTTCTACGGAGATATGGGCGAGGTGACGAAGGAAATCCGCAGTCTGCGTATAAAAGCCCGTAGAAGTGCAGACCTATGTCACCCGAGTATGAATACGACAGCTGGAACCGTATCCAAAAAGCTGGTGTATCCTGATGGAGAAAGACTGGACTTTGGGTATAATATTGCGGGGAACTTAACGAGCCTGAAAGGCTATAAAAGCTCCCGAAGGCACAGCACCAAGAGAGGAGCATGCCTACACCTACCTGAAACAGCAGGGGCTATGATGAGTTTGAGCAGAAAGTATACCGTCTCTACGGAAATGATACCGAGACCCGCTACCACTACGACCCCTGTGATGAGACGCCTTGAACAGCTCAAGGCCGAAAGTCTTGCTCCAGCGGGAGGCGGGGAAGTTTCCTATCCAGAACAACCATTATGCGTATGATTTGGTAGGGAACATCCTGAAGGTGGATAACCAGCTTCCTATTATCCGCAATGTACTGGGCGGGGCATCCAGCTATGAATATCAGTATGATAATCTCAACCGGCTGACCCTTGCCAAAGGAAACTACACGGGAGAGCTCACCAACGCCAGCTATGAGCTGAAAATGAGTTATAATAATCTTAACTCCATCACAAAGAAAGAACTCAACCACCTTTCTGGTGGGGTGCAGAAGGGCTATACGCTGGACTACAGCTACAACAACTCTGCCCACCCACACGCCCCGAGTGAAATCATGGAGATAGGCAAACCTAAAGCCCGAACTTACCAGTATGACGGCAACGGCAACCCTCTCTACTACGAGGAATCCAAGAGCTTCCGCTCTATGGTTTGGGATGAGGAAAATAGGCTGAGAGGCATTAACGATAATGGAAAACTGCATCTCTACACTTACGACCACACGGGCGAGAGAGCGTTGAAAAGCAGCGGAGAGAGCAGTACGGTGGTGACCAACGGGCTGACATCAGCAGTCATTACCCATATGGACGACTATACCGCCTATGTGAATCCTTATTTCGTGGTGCAGAAAGGCAGATTTACCAAGCATTATTTTGAGGGAAGTAGCAGGATAGTGAGCAAGCTAGGCGAAGGAACTTTTCATCATCCAAACAGGGGGATTTCAGCGGGAGGAATAGACTACATCCGCCAGAGTGCCCAAATGCAGGAGGCAAGAGACAGGTATATTAAAGGGTCTCTGACCCCGCCAGGTCCGCCGACACAGCACGGCATATATGCCAGCCCAGAATGGACAGGACAGCCTTACCCGAGCCTTGGATGGCAGAATATCCGTCAAGACCAAGAACCGCCCGAAGGCTGGCCAAGACCACCGAAGTTCAATGAGCCGGGAGATGTGCCAGGTCCACCAGTGCAGTATGGAGACCCCATCACACCGCAGACGGTGAAGGCAGGGTATGGCTTCATAGATAATGGAATAATAGAGAAAAATTTGTATTTTTACCACCCAGACCACTTGGGAAGTTCTTCATATATTACGGATAGAGAGGGAAGAATAACCCAGCATACGGAGTATATAGCTTTTGGAGAGGTGTTGTTTGAGGAACACAGCACAAGCAGGACTATGCCGTATTTGTTTAATGGGAAGGAGCTGGACAGTGAGACCAATCTGACTTATTTTGGGGCAAGGTATCTGGATATGAAAACCAGCCTGTGGCTCAATACTGACCCGCTCAGTGGTTATAATCCAATACAAGAGACTGAACACTATATAGATGGTCAGCATAATAATGGAGTGTTCAATCCAATGAACCATAATACTTATGGATATACTTATAATAATCCTGTGATTTATGTGGATCCAACAGGAAAACAAGCGTATTTCATGGGAAGAAATGGATTTTATATGGAAGGTGATCCTTCTTGGGGAACATATATAGGAAATGTAAGACCTATTAGTGCATACCATGAACTAACTCGAATTAGAGGAACATTATATCATAAGAATACAACTAATTTATTTGCAAAAAAATAGGAAATGCTTTTTGGAGGAAATTTTGTAGAACACAAAAAAATATGATAGTGCTCATGAATCATTTTATGATGAATTACAATGGACAGTTGCAGGGCACTTAGCATTTAAAGGATTAGGAGTTGTTGCAAGCAGTTTGTTGAAAAATGCAGGAGGATCTTTATGGAAAATAGCCCCTTTGGAAAGAGGTTTTGTTTATGAATCAATGATGAATTTAAAAGGAGCAATGAAAAAGCTCTAATTTTCCTAAGATTGATGCTTTTTATAAAGGAGTAGCCACGAGTGTTAAAACATTAGATTTAGGAGCAAAATCTTACCTTAAAAATAATGCTGTGTTTAATAAGTTAATAGGTTATGTTGATGATTTAGCTGGTTTTTAATGGAGCAACGTGGGGAGATGATGTTGTACGAGGGTCAGACATTACTAAAAGGGTTTTAGAGGTAGGGATACCTCGGGGAGCTTCTTCGTCCCAACTTCAACAGATAAATAATGCTATTAAGTACAGGGGCAGAAAAGGGGGTTAAGGTAAATGTTAGGGTAGTAAAAATAGATAGAGTAAATTAACGTATGAATTTTTTTTATGAAAAAATTAAAATTATTTGCCACAAATGCTCATTTGTTTGAGGAAGACAATAAAGGCAATGAAGAGGCTGATTTAATAAAGAAATCTATTCAAGTATATAAAAACCGATAAGTACTATAAAAATTATTGCTATGTATAGGACAGAGTCTTGGACGTATCTTTTTGGGTGAGCCTGTTTTTTTCTACTTCCTTTAGATATTACGGCAGGAGAGCTCGCAAAAGTAATATTGGAAGGATTAAACCATAGTCGTTCTATTTCAGAATCAGAGGAAGACATAATCCGAAATAACAACAAACAATCACTATTAAAAACAGATAAAAGAAAAAAATCGTATGACAACTTATAAAAAAACTCTACAAGCTGTAATATTTATGTTGAAAGCCAAGAAATAACAATAGAACCTAATATTTATCTTGGTTCAGAGAAGGACTAACAACAGATATGGAGAGGGTTGTTAAATTAGAGTTTTTGGAATCAAAAATACATAGATATAGCGAAATTAGTTATTGATATATTAAGTTACAAGGTAAACATTCCAAAGTCTTAACTCCTAAAAAAATGATTTTTAAATAAAGAAAGTTCTGCAAATTTGCAGAGCTTTTTTTCTGTCCTGTCTGCTCCGCAGAACTAAAAAAAGAGGGGCAAAAAAATGGAGTGCTGAAAGCACGAATTTATTTACTACACTTCGTGTAATTTTCCGTTTTCGGGTTCAAATCGTCCATTTTTAACTCTAAAGAGTGACAAAATAAGATGGTTCAATAATAAATAGACCTCACATAATCACAAAGAATTTCTCATACCCCTACGGAGCAAACTTTCCGTCTCGATGGAAAAAAATTTTTCCATCCCGATAGAAATTTTGCTGGAACGGGATGAAAAATTTATTACCTTTGGATTGAATTATAAGAAAGTTTCAAATGATGGGACATACATCTATAATAATCAAGGAAATGTAAATATATCATCAGGAAAAATGAAAAAAAGTTAGTATTATTATTTAGTTTATTATCGCTGTGTAATTCATGTTTTTTTATGCATAAAGGAACATGGGGAAACGGAATGTGCAGACCGAAGCATCCGAATTTTAAACTGCTCAAAACGCCATTTAAAGAGACCAATCTGCTTGTATTTAATAAGACTTATTTGGGAAAGTCGATTACTTCCTTTGCTCTTAAGTTTTACTCAGATGGGAGATTGATTTTCTTTACCTCTCGAGATGGTTTTTACAATAAAGCCAATCGACACCTTTAATAAAAAGCTGGGAAAAACGCTCCTAACATTGGCTACTGGCGAGTAGAAGGGAACAAAATAAAGGTAGAATATTTTTTATGTGGTGATAGTGGTTTTTATAAAAGAGAACAGGGAGAAATAAAAGGAGATACAATAATTTTTTATCAGACTCTATTCTCTCCTATTAAAGGTAAAAGTAATTCGTAAAAACCCAATATGTATTATCTGACATGTCATTTGAATAGCTAAGCTTCTCTACGGAGTAAATTTTTCCGTCCCGATGGAAAAATTTTTCCATCCCAATAGAAATTTTTGCTGGAACAGGGACGGAAAAAAATGATTATCTTTGGATTGAATTAAAAAAATTTATCAAAATGAAATACAAACTTATTCAAAAAAAGGAAAAACCCGGTGATGCGAGTTCGCCAAAGAAATGGTATGCAACCCCAGTGAAAACAGGAGCGGTAACACAGAAGAATTTAGCAACACAGATTTCAGGTCGTTCTTCTTTAACATCGGGAGATGTAGCCAATGTTCTGCAAAACTTGGTGGAGTTACTGCCACAGGAATTGATTAAAGGAAACAGCGTTCAGCTGGGAGATTTCAGGACTTTCAGAATTTCATTCTCCAGCGAGGGAGTGGATACAGAAAAAGGACTTTAATACGGATAAAAATCAAAGGAATAAAGGTGCTATTTACCCCAAGTTCTGATTTTAAAAAGATCCTTTCGGATATGAAATTTGAAAAGGAATAGAAACCCTAAGCCCCCTAAAAAGGGGGCGTTTTAGTAAAGAAAAAGAGAAAGAAGTTTATTGAAATAAAAATAGGAGCACAAAGGAGGTTGCGTGAGGGATGGCAGTGGATACCCCACAGCCGTAGTTGTGGTGGGGTGCAGAAGGGCTATACGCTGGACTACAGCTACAACAACCCTTTCCACCCACACGCTCCAAGTGAAATCATGGAGATGGGCAAACCTAAAGCCCGAACTTACCAGTATGACGGCAACGGCAACCCTCTCTACTACGAGGAATCCAAGAGCTTCCGCTCTATGGTTTGGGATGAGGAGAACAGGCTGAGAGGCATTAATGATAATGGAAAACTGCATCTCTACACTTACGACCACACGGGCGAGAGAGCGTTGAAAAGCAGCGGGGAGAGCAGTACGGTAGTGACCAACGGGCTGACATCGGCAGTCATTACCCATATGGATGACTATACCGCCTATGTGAATCCTTATTTCGTGGTGCAGAAAGGCAGATTTACCAAGCATTATTTTGAGGGAAGTAGCAGGATAGTCTCCAAGCTGGGAGAAGGAACCTTTGTACATAAAAACAGGGGTATCATGGCTGGAGGAATAGACTACATCCGCCAGAGTGCCCAAATGCAGGAGGCAAGAGACAGGTATATTAAAGGGTCTCTGACTCCGCCAGGTCCGCCGACACAGCACGGTATATATGCCAGCCCAGAATGGACAGGACAGCCTTACCCGAGCCTTGTATGGCAGAATATCCGTCAAGACCAAGAACCGCCCGAAGGCTGGCCAAGACCACCGAAGTTCAATGAGCCAGGAGATGTGCCAGGTCCACATGTGCAGTATGGAGACCCCATCACTCCGCAGACGGTAAAAGCAGGGTATGGCTTCATAGATAATGGAATAATAGAGAAAAATTTGTATTTTTACCACCCAGACCACTTGGGAAGTTCTTCGTATATTACGGATAGAGAGGGAAGAATAACCCAGCACACGGAGTATATTGCCTTTGGAGAGGTGCTCTTTGAGGAACATTCTACAAGCAGGACCATGCCGTATCTATTTAATGGCAAAGAGCTGGATACGGAAACGGGGCTTTACTACTACGGGGCGAGATACTACGACCCGAGAGTATCGCTGTGGCTAAATGTAGACCCGCTGACGGAGAAAACCATGACACCATATGCGTATACGAATAATAACCCGATAATGTTTGTAGATCCTACAGGGATGGAAAGCGAAATAGCAGTAAAAACCATCACCTGCAGAAGCAGCTGCAATGGCAGCTCATGTATATGGGGATAAAAAAGATGATATTTTATTAGGGGGATGGAGAGTTTCCAAAACAAAATTCAAAAACATTAGATTAAATGATAGAAATTCTGGATTTAAATCACAAATTTATGAGAGAGTTGTAAATGGTAAAGTTACAGAATATACTTATGCTACAGCGGGAACAGAAGATTTGGTAAAAGATGGAATTACAGATATTATGCAACTATTTGGAATGTCAAGTCAATATTCTATATCTGCCAAAAATGCTACAGCTTTATCTAATCAATTAGGAGAAACTGAACTTACATATGTTGGTCATTCTTTAGGAGGAGGTTTGGCAGAGCTAAATTCTAACATTACAAGAAGAGAAGCTATAACATTTAATGCGGCAGGAGTTGGAGTTGCGACAAAATTTATAAATGGTATGAAAAATTCTGATATTAAAGGATGGTTTGGAGGTCTTACAGCTGCCTTTAGAACAACAGGATTAATAAATGCTTATATTATGAAGACAGATCCACTTAATATAATACAAGATAAAAGTTTATTATTACCTAACGCAAATGGTAAAAAGACATTATATTATACCTACAACTATTGGTTCTATTTATAATGGACATAGTATGGATAATGTATTAAGAGAATTTGGTATTAACCCAACTAAATATATTAGATAATTATGAGAGAATTAATAATATTATTAATATTTTCCTTAATGATTATATCATGTGATAAAAATAAATAGAGAACATAAAGTAAATAAAGAGGAGCTTTTAAGTTCAGATTATAGAATCTTTCAAGATACTCCTGCTTGGGAATTAGCAAAAAGCTGTTTGGGATGAAGATATTGATAAAAATAAAAAAAGGAAGTAAAAAATCCTACAATAATAAATTACCAAGATACTATATATGGAAAAAAACTATTTTTACATTTAAGTATATATAATGACAATTATAAGGGGTTTAGAGAATTATTAAAATTAGGTGCTAATCCTAATATTTCAGATTCCTTACACTGTACCTCACCATTAGTTCAAGTCGCTTTATCTAATAGTAAAAATTAACTATGCAGAAGATTTAATAAAGTATGGGGCAAATGTTAATTATGCTGAATGTAATAAAGGAAAAGAGGAACAAAAAAACAAATACAACCCCATTAATAGCAGCATCTATACAAAAATAATTTACAATTAGTTGAATTATTGATTAAAAAGTGGAGCTGATATAAATTATATTAATGCTAATGATGAATATGCTTTTATCTTCAGCCGTTTTTATCAAAAAAATTATAGTATAATTTTATACTTATTAGTAAATGGAGCAGATTGTAGTAATGTTTTATATAAAAAAAGGCGGAGAGGTTAATCCTCAAGATATTTATATAAAAGATTGGATAAAAAAACGAGGCAGATTATTCAGCAAAAGGAATTTCCTAAAAATAAAAGAATTGCTTTATAAAAAAAGGATGCTTATAAATAATAAATCCATAGCATGAAAAAAAGAATATAATAACATCATTCTTGATAAGTTTTTTTATGTCCTTTTTAGGAACGATTGTAGTAGTTGTAAGTTTTCCCGAATACCAAATATTAGGATTTAATCATGAACATCCATTATGGTTACCTTTAGTGATATTTACTTTACCATGAATATATTATTATTTGGTTTAGTGATGGTTGAATTTTCAATATTTTTATATTCTAATACTACAAGGAATTATATTATTATTATGTTGGACACTAATATATTTTATATTAAAAAACATTAAAAATAAATAAGGTAAAATATCTAGGTGTGTGTAATTCACAATAAAATTAGAAAACCGTAAACGAGAGGACACCGAACCTTTACCGAAGGATTACCGAAGGGACACCGAAGGAAGAAAGTAGATGGTAAATTATCAAATCCTCAAAAGAATAGCTGTTCTTTAAGAAAAATGTAAAAAGCAGGGTATGGCTTCATAGATAATGGAATAATAGAGAAAAATTTGTATTTTTACCACCCAGACCATTTGGGAAGTTCTTCATACATTACGGATAGAGAGGGAAGAATAATCCAGCATGTGGAGTATATAGCTTTTGGAGAGGTGTTGTTTGAGGAACACAGCACAAGCAAGACCATGCCGTATTTGTTTAATGGCAAAGAGCTGGATACGGAGACGGGATTATATTACTACGGTGCGAGATACTATGATCCGAGGGTATCGCTATGGCTCAATACTGACCCGCTCAGTGGTTATAATCCAATACAAGAGACTGAACACTATATAGATGGTCAGCATAATAATGGAGTGTTCAATCCGATGAACCATAATACCTATGGATACACTTATAATAATCCTGTGATTTATGTGGATCCAACAGGAAAACAAGCGTATTTTATACATGGAACATCTTCTAATTCAAAGAGATGGAGTGATAAAACAGTTAATACTTTATTAAAAATCACAAATAATAAGCACTACTATAGGACATTTAATTGGAAAGCTCCATTAACTAATAATCAAAAAAACAAGAGGGAAGGCAGCTGAAGAATTATCAAATTTTTGTAATAAAAAAACAATGAAAAAAAGGAGAGGATATTACACTAATTGGTCATAGTCATGGTTCTAATGTTGCCATACAAGCATCTAAACTTATTTACAAAAAAACGGGTAAAAAAAGTAAATATTATTAGTATAGCAGCTCCTGCATATAACCAAAAAGGTGATATTGAAAATCCTCAAACACAAAAAAAGATAGTATAAATGATCATATTAATCTTTGGAATAGACTTGACGGAGTATCTGGAGAACTTGCTGGAGATGATTACTATAATAATAACATAACAACAAATATAGAATTAAATGTTGATGATAAATATATTAAAAAGATTACAATTTGGGGAAAAAAACTTATAAAAAAAGTAGATTTTTTTGGAGCTCATTCATTTGATATTGAGCATCCTGAAGTTATAGACCAAGCAATAAAAGAAGGAAAAAAATACGAAAAATTACAAAAAAAGTAGAATAAAATGAAGATTATTTTAAAAAAATTCAGCTAATAATAGTAGTTATAGTTTTACTATTAAACATGAATGGTTATATGACTTATGGATATGGGTTGGGCGATATATATTGTATAGGAGTATTTATAACTCTTTTGTTCATAATAGGCATTTTACATCTACTAATAAAAAAAGGATTTGATCACGGTTATCCTCATTTTTATATTATTAATATATAGTTTTTTACAAATGACTATATATAGAGAGACTGAATATCCATGGAATGGAGAAATATTTTTAAATTAGCAATATCGTTAATGTCCTAAAGTATTGTTTTTATTATAAAAAGAGGAGAAGATCTTTAAGAAAAGTATAAAGAGGAAGAATAACCCAGCATACGGAGTATATCGCGTTTGGAGAGGTGCTCTTTGAGGAACACAGCACGAGCAAGACCATGCCGTATTTGTTTAATGGCAAAGAGCTGGACAGTGAGACTGGATTGTATTACTACGGTGCGAGATACTATGACCCAAGGGTATCGCTATGGCTGAATGTAGACCCATTGGCAGAAAAAACCATGACACCATATGCGTATACAAATAATAACCCGATAAACCTCATAGACCCTACAGGGATGAAGGGGGAAGATTGGGTTAAGAGAGGTGAGCAAATATTTTATGATGAGAATATTAAATCTCAAATAGATGCAGAAAAAACATATGGAAAAGGTACAGAGCATTTAGAGGAAGGCTCTTCATTAATAACATCGCAAGGAAATAAAATTATATCAAAATATACTTTTCACAGTAATGGAACATATACTGATATGAATAATAATGTAATGGATAATACTAAAAAATTTAGTTACAGGGTGGAGGCACTACAATTTTTGCCAATTGTAATAGCTGTTTAAATCTCGGTAGTTTATAAAAAAATCTATTTGGTTTATCCTATCACGGAGGAAATAACCCAAGAACATATGGAGGTAATTATAGTTATGAGTATATTCCAAAATACTCATCAGAATATCCAGCTATTGGACATGATAGAAGATATGATAATCTAAGAATAGAAGGAATCAAAAGGATTATTAACTGATACGAGAGCAATAGGTGCGGACTGGAGATTTGTACTAGAAGAATTTGCTATAGCAAATAATGTTTTTTTAATAATCCTATTGATAGAGTTAAGGCAAGTGCTTTTAGGGATAGGCTTAGGAGTTTTAGCAACACCTAAGACTATATATCAATTAAAGTAAAGCTGATAAAGTGAGTGCTTTATTGGAAATAATCCTTTATTATAAAAGCTTCAAATATAGGAGTTACTAATATACCTGATAAAAGATGAAAAAAATAGTAGTGTTTTTTTATTGATTTTTGTATACAGTTGCTTGTTCAAAAAAAGATCTAAATATATTTTTCAGCTGGTAGTTATGCTTTTGCAGAGAGATATATAATAAATAATACAGAACAAGAAGTTATAGATAAAAATAAAGTTATTGAAGGAACAAAATCCTAATTTAATTCCTCCTAAACTTTGGAATGGAAATCCATATACTCTGAAAGATGAAAAAAATATAAATTCTGGTATCTAGTATATATTTATATAGAAGAAGAAAAATCGAGTAATATCATTTTTATATTAGAGGAGATTGGCAACCAACAACAATAGGACTTTTTTTGCTGCTACTATGAAAAAAATAATTTAAATAATTGGAAAGAAATAAATAATGAATTAGAAGAGAGTGATAATAAAAAAATAATATTGTGGTTTGAGGAGAATATACTTAAAAAAATTAGAAGACAAAAAAATACTATAATAAATAAGGAAGATTGGTAGTGTGGTAATGTTCCAGAAGTGTTGTTTTTTTATTATAAATAATATATAGAGAAGAAGATCTTTAAAAAGCCGTATTTGTTTAATGGGAAGGAGCTGGACAGTGAGACCAATCTGACTTATTTTGGTGCAAGGTATCTGGATATGAAAAACCAGCCTATGGCTGAATACTGACCCACTCAGTGGTTATAATCCAATACAAGAGACTGAACATTACATAGACGGACAACACAATGGCGGGATATTCAACCCTATGAACCTGAATACTTATACATATACCTACCAAAATCCGATAAATTTTATTGATCCAAATGGAAAGCAAGTTGATTTAAGAATGCAGATGGGGAGTCTAGAAATGTTGACATATGCAAAAAGCCCTCTTTTTAAATGTAACAAAAGGAGAATTGAAGAATGGAAGATATATTCCAAAAGAATTTGGTTTTACTTCATCGGTAACACATTTGCTTAATTTAGTTTCAGGTGTAAGTTATGATAATATTTTTAGCTACTAAAAATTAGATTTTACAAACAGGGAGTTGGAGCATTGACAACAGGGGATAGCTCTTCAAATGCAATCATATCTAATTTTGATGTAAATCCAAATGATTTAATTAATTTTTTTAGACTTAATGTCTCATGAAGTAGGACATATTCCACAATTAGATGAAACAAAAAAAGTAATACATTACATATTGGAAGAAGTATATTGGGATATATTAAAAGCAGCAATTGAAAAATTCTAGTTTGGATTATGAAGATTTTCATGATAAAGCTCCATTAGAAAAAGCAAGCAGAAAGAGGAACAACGAATTTTTAGAATGTTTTAATAGATTTATAAATAAATATTATGGAAAAGATAAGTTGAAATCTTTATTTGAAAATAAAAAAATAATACAGAAAAAAAGATAAAATAGAAAAGAATAAACCAATGGTTCAGAGCATATAAAAAAATGAAACAAATAATAATAACTAATATACTTCTAATAGCACTCACTTCTTGTCATAAAAAAAGTATAAACCTATTATCTATTTTGATACTGATAAACAAAAAGATTATAGAGTGTAGCAAATATGGATTAAAAAAATATTTACATAGACAATGATTCTGTGGATCACAAAGGATTTCTAATAGAGCAACAAATTCAAATTAAATGGGAAGATAATGATAATACAGCTCCAAAATAACATCACATTAAGTAAAAATTCCACACTCATATAGAATATATAAAGATAATAAAAATAATAAATAAGATAGAGCTAATGAAAAAAACTCATCTTATACTATTTCTCAGGCAGTAGTAGGAAAACCTATTTTTTTAGTATTAGAGTAAAGACAAATAAAGATGGAATAGTTTACAAGACCAGTCAAAAATAAATGTAAATGAGATAATAAGTACTTATATAGCAAGGAGAGAAAAAAATATTTTTAAAGATGTTATTCCAAATATAAAAAAAGTGTAATTATTCATTAAAAAAATTGTCTTGATGAATTTGTAAAAAGATACGGAGGTTTTCTCTAATTCGTTCGTATCTTTTTCAAAAAATTTGTATTTTTACCACCCAGACCACTTGGGAAGTTCTTCGTACATTACGGATAGAGAGGGAAGAATAACCCAGCATACGGAGTATATTGCCTTTGGGGAAGTGTTGTTTGAGGAGCACAGCACAAGCAGGACCATGCCGTATCTGTTTAATGGGAAGGAGCTGGATACAGAGACTGGATTATATTACTACGGAGCGAGATACTATGATCCGAGAGTAAGTCTGTGGCTGAATGTAGACCCGTTAGTAAAGGAGGAGAGATTTTATCTGATTCCAGAGGAAGATGATGATACACCTCTTATAAATGGAGGAGGCGTATTTAACCCTATGAACCAAAGTGTATACTCTTATACTTACAATAATCCTATAATGCTTAATGACCCAGATGGGAAATGCCCTACATGTATAGTAGGGGCTGTAGTAGGAGCTGTAACAGACTATGGAATACAAGTAGCATCAAATTATATCAGTGGAAAAAGAGGATTAGATGCTTGGACTAAAGATATTAGCCTATCATCTATTGCTTTATCCGCTGTAGAAGGAGCAGTAACACAAGGAAGTAGTGCATTTAGACAAGGAGCTGTTAAAGGAGCTGTTATGGTTGCAAATAATGTAGTCGATTATAATACTTCAACAGGATTAAGTATAGAAACTAATGTAATGAATATTGCTAAAAAAATACTGTTATGGACGGATTAGCATCAGCAGGAGCAAAAAAATAGGTAGTTTAGTTAAAAACATCTAAACTTAATAATTTTGCAAAATAAAACTATTATTAGTAATAATAAAGCTAAAAAAATGCCTTGCAAAAAAAGTGGGGTTATCATCAAAACAAGCATATAAACTAACTCAAAAGGCAGAAATAAAAAAATATTTCAAAACAATTTAGTAAAGGAATTAAAAAAATCTACCTAATAAAAAGTTTAGAAAATGCTACTAATGCTATTATAAAAAAAGACCATAGATGAAAACAAAAAAACAAACTGATAGGTAAAAAAAGAAAAAAATAGTAGAAAAGGTATATTGAAAAATATGTATATTCATTAGTATTATTGGGTACATTTCATTTCAAATAATAAGATGGCCTATACAAGATTATTATTTGATTAAATATGGAAAAAAACTACCATAGGATATATTACTAAAGAACGAGGCTATAATGGTGTAAATGGACATTTTCAAAGACGAGGAACAAACTATTCATTTATATTTTTTTACTATTGATAATAAAATATATAATGGTGATTCACAAAGTTCCAAATATAAAAATAGGAGATACAATAAAAAGTAATGTATATAGAGGATTATCCTTTTTATAAATAGACCATACTATTACTTAAAAAAAGATAATGGATAATGTTCCAGAAGTGTTGTTTTCATTATTAAAAATTCACAACTCCCTATGGATTGAATAAAAATAGAAGAGCAGAACTTATTAAAAGCAGGAATAATAACCAATAGTGAACCTATTACTTTATTGGGGTATAGCCATGGTGGAAATGTTTCATTTAACGGAGTTGAAACTTTATCAAAGCAATTAGGTGTTAAAATAAATTTAATTACTGTATCTACACCTGTTAGAAGTAATCAATCGGAGCAACCAATAAATAAAAAAGGAATAAATGAACATATACAAATTGTTCATGAAAATGATGGGGTTACTTCTTTTTGGGGAGGAGATGCAGATACATTCAATACCAATACTCCTCAAAAAGAAATAGATTTAAAAGGAAGTATAGAGTCTCATACAGATTTACTGGACATCCAAAAATTTCCTAACTATTTGAAAAAAAATCCTCGATTATCTAATCCTAAACCTATTAAAAAAATGAAAAATTAAATTTAAAGCTATTCTTATTATTGTGATTACTCTTATTGTAGGTTATCTTATATTTTATCTTTCAAGTTGGTTATATATAGAGTATAGTATAAAGAAAAAAATGACAAAGAATTTTTTTAGGAGATGGGAAAAAAAGAAACTTTTTCCTAATGAATATGTAGTAGTAGTTTTTAGGATATCAAAAAAATTATATTATGATAATAATAAGTACCTAAATATTTACCATATATCACACAATAATGATATAAAAAGAAACTAATCTTATCATACGAAAAAAATAAATATAATAAAAAGAAGGGGATACAATTATAAAAACCTAAAAAAATAGCAATAAATTATATTTAATTAAGCAAGGGAAAAAGAATAAATTTAGAGTATAAATGGAGTTGGGATACAATACAGTAGGGTTTATAAGAAAATTTGAATCAATAGGTATATACCCATTGTATCACCAATGTGCATCGGTAAAGTATCTGATTATAGAGAATATAAGTTTATTGGAAGTATATGATGGTTCGGCAAGGATAGTGAGCAAGCTAGGTGAAGGGACTTTTCATCATCCAAACAGGGGTATCATGGCTGGAGGAATAGACTACATCCGCCAGAGTGCCCAAATGCAGGAGGCAAGGGACAGGTATATTAAAGGGTCTCTGACCCCGCCAGGTCCACCGACACAGCACGGCATATATGCCAGCCCAGAATGGACAGGGCAGCCTTACCCGAGCCTTGAATGGCAGAATATTCGTCAAGACCAAGAACCGCCCGAAGGCTGGCCGAGACCACCGAAGTTCAATGAGCCGGGAGATGTGCCAGGTCCACCAGTGCAATATGGAGACCCCATCACACCGCAGACGGTGAAGGCAGGGTATGGCTTCATAGATAATGGAATAATAGAGAAAAATTTGTATTTTTACCACCCAGACCATTTGGGAAGTTCTTCGTATATTACGGATAGAGAGGGAAGAATAACCCAGCACACGGAGTATATAGCGTTTGGAGAGGTGCTCTTTGAGGAGCATTCTACAAGCAGGACCATGCCATATCTGTTTAATGGGAAGGAGCTGGATACGGATATAGGACTTTACTACTACGGAGCGAGATACTATGACCCGAGAGTATCGCTATGGCTAAATGTAGACCCATTGGCGGAGAAATATCCACATACATCGCCGTAATACCTATACACTGAATAACCCAATTAAATTTATAGATCCTGATGGTAGAGCTCCCGAAGATGTTATCATCGTATTTAATAAATCAACGGGAAAACTTGTAACTATTGATTTAGACCATTTTAAAAAAGGATTGCCTACAAAGGTTGTTTCTGCAGAAAATTATGTGCTCGGTGGTATTAGAGATGCGAACGGAAAACTAACACATAATCAGGTTTTGGTTATAAAGAATGTGGTTTTCGGGAGGTAAATCTACCAACGGAGTTGTTGAGAGAGATTTAGGCTCAGATCAACTTCCAATTCCAAATGGAAGATATGACCTATTGGAATATGAAAAAAAGAAATGGATAAATTAATTTCACTTGATAATAATATAAACAAAGTTTGGATTAAAAATAGGTGAGGGTTCAATGTTAAAAAGTGAGCCACAACCTGCTGTATCGTCTCCTCAACCACAGGAAAAACGATAAATATATTAGTTCGTTAGAAAAAAACAAATCTCTTTATTAGAAAAAAACAACGCCCTGCAAGAGCGTGAGAATGCCTATTTATCAGAAAAAAATAAAGAATCTACAAGAGGAACTTGCCCAATTAAAAAAACAAACAAAAATCTCCTGTTTTTTTAGCCCAGCTCCTATTAGATAACTGCCCAAAAATATCTATTTAATTAGAAAAAAACACTAAAAAAATCCACTATCATATTGGTGTGTGTAAGGTTTTTCACAGAGTGTTTTTTTATTAATGTTTTGTTTTTTTCAATAACTTAAATAATGAAAGAAACAAAAAAATAAATGTTATTAAAAGGGTATTGAGTTTTTTTAATATTCGTTTAATTCAGTGTTTAATTTATTATTAAAAGGGCTTTCAGTTAGTAGTCAAAAATATTAGTTTTGCATCTCCAACTGCCCCCAACTTTTTTTAGGTGTTTTTACTATTTTTTTCTTGTATCAGACAAAAGGGCTATTTATAGCATAAAAAAATCCCTGCTATCTATATCTATAATAGCAGGGTAAAATCTTTGTTTTAAGCCTATACAGAGGCTTTTTTTAGGTATAATATAAGCCCAATGGTAATTAGGGCTTTTTATAGACTATTTATCTACCTTTTCAATGGTAATAAAAACAGTAGTAAATGATAGTTTTTCGGACATTTCGTTTTTAATTCACTTTTTTTACATTTTTATATGTAACTTGTTCATTTTTAGATATTTTTACAATTTTTTTATCTATTTCTCATTTATGGATATTTCGTTTTACTGCCCATATATGCAGTTTACAACCCTTAGTTATTTAATTTTAATAAGTCAATGCCAGCCCCACACCAAAGCCCATATCGCTATCATAGTGGGTACGTATACCTATATTCTTATTAATGATATACCTAAGTTCTCCCATATACTCTAAGTCGGTATTCACCATAAAACCACCTCTTAGTCTTTTTGAAATTGGTATATCTTCACGCATTAACTGCAATCTCACAATTCCATCATGATATACTTCTGCCTGAAAATTGACCAGCATAGGTAACGTATACATAAACCCTAAACTGAACGCCCTGCGGGTGTCTTTCTTGTTGGTTTGTCCAAATATGTTCTTTTCGTGTTCATCTTCTCCCATTTTACGGTAGCGGTAATCAAAACCTACAAAGGGCATGAACCATTGCATCTTTCCAATGTATCTACCTAAATGGGTTTCTACTTCATAACCGTGCATACTATTATAGCCTAAACGCCATTCTGTTCCTAATTGGTAGCGTGCATTCATTAGCATAGCTTCTCCATCATTACCATTGGTTGCAAAATCGTTTTGTGCCATAAAATGAGGCATATTACTTTCTCTTTTGCAATTCTTTATAGGCTTTTGCCTTATCGGGTAGATAGGGGTTATTGTAGTCTCCAACTTCAAAGACCCTGTTCATTCCCGCCATCATGTGATATAATATATGGCAATGAAAGAACCAATCACCTTCCTCATTTGCTAAAAACTCAATGGTATCTGTTTCCATAGGCATGATATCCAACACATTTTTAAGCGGCGATTTTTCGCCTTTTCCGTTTATCACCCTGAAATCAAATCCGTGAAGATGCATTGGATGCCGCATCATTGAATTATTATAAATGGTAATCCGTAGAATTTCTCCTTTTTTTACAGGTATTTTGTCAGTTTCCGAAAGTATTTTATTATCCATGCTCCATACATAGCGGTTCATGTTGCCAGTAAGTGTGAATTTCAACTCTTTTACAGGCGCATCATTTGGAAGAGAGGTGTTATAAGGTGATTGCAACATAGCATAATTTAATGTTTTGATGTCTCCCAAGGCATTAGCGTTGTAACGGTTAGCGTCGTTATCCATATCCATACCCTCATGCTTACTGTGGTCTGCTTTTTTTGTTGCATCTCCGGTAATTTCGGGATACATCACTACATTCATGTCCATTTGGTTAAGGCTCATCTTCATGCCCATATCGTTCAAATCGCCATTCATTTTCATCATATCGTTCATCATCTTCATCCCCTCGAAATACTTCAATCGTGGGAGTGGAGAAATAAGCTGTTTGACCCCATCACCTATAAAGTAACTCGCAGATTGTGTCCTGTCTTCGGTTGTTGCTAAGAACTCGTAAGCCAAACCATCTTGAGGGATAGTCACTACAATATCGTAAGTTTCAGAAACGGCAATGATTAACCTGTCCACCTCTACAGGCTCAACATCATTCCCATCATTCGCTACTACTGTAATTTTTCCTCCAGCATACCGTAGCCAGAAATATGAAGACGCCCCTCCATTGGAAATACGCAATCTGACTTTGTCGCCTGCTTTTAGCTTTTTACCATCAATTGTTTTCAAATCGGTGCTATGGCTACCATTTATTAGGATTTTATCATAGTAAACGTCACTGACATCCATCGCCAGCATCCGCTTCCACTCGTTTTTTACCTTTACCCCTAATTTTCCCTCCTTAATAGCTTCAACATATGATTGTGTTGCGCCTTTCTTAATGGCCGCCCAATCATTTGCATTGTGTAGCATACGGTTGATATTATCGGGGTTAAGATTTGTCCACTCACTTAATATAATTGGAACGGTCGGCAAATCGTCAATTCCTTTTCTGAATGTCTTATCATCGCTTCTTTTCTTCATGATAAAACTTCCGTACATGCCAATCTGCTCCTGCAATCCTGAGTGGGAATGGTACCAGTGCGTACCATGCTGGATAATCGGAAAACGGTAGGTGTAGGTTGTGCCCGGTGCGATGGGTTTTTGTGTAAGCCAGGGCACACCGTCTTCTTTATTGGGCAGGAACACACCATGCCAGTGAAGTGATGTGCTTTCTTTCAATTGGTTGTGCACCACTATTTCGGCAGTGTCGCCCTCGGTAAAGGTAAGGGTGGGCATGGGGATTTGCCCGTTTACGGCAATTGCCCTTTTTTGCTTACCTGCATAGTTGACAAGCGTATCTTTTACATACAGCTCGTAATGCACCACTCTCTGTGCAAACAGCGTTTGCGTGCAAAGCAGTATCAGCACTGTTTGCAAAATTCTTATAGGTATTTTATTATATCTGTTCATGATTTGAAAAATTTTATTTAATGGTTTCGACCGTACTGCCGCAGGTAAGCATCTGTGAGCCGTAATATGGGTTTTTAACAGCATTCTCTTTACTTAGCCAATTGGCTCCCTTACCTCCATTGTACATAGGGCAGTGCTGGTAATAAACGGGAGTATCCTGTTTAGACACTTTGGCCAGTGTGTAGATGCTTCCCGAAAGTGCCGCAAAAGCACTTCTTTGTTTTGCAACATCTTTTGATTTTGAAATGCTTTCCGCATTGGCCGTCAAGTCCTGTATCACTTTCATCCAAGCCGTATGTTCCTCTGCCGATAGCTTATTCATATCGACTGCTTTAAGGGATGCAGCCAATTCAGCGGCTTTGGCAGATGCGGTCGCCGCATCGGTTTTTATCAAAGCATCTTTCACTGAAAAGTAGTTGTCAAATACAGCCTTTAGCTGTGATTGGTTTTGGGCTGCATCTTTGTTAGCTGCCATTTGACTATGGTCGTGATTGCCATGTCCGGCATTCATGTCCATTCCCGCCTCCTTGTTTTTGGCAACCGTCTTCACTGGTCTATCATACTGGCAGCAACCAGCCAGTTTAGCATATACGTCATCCGGCGCACGGAACTTCTCACTGTCATAACCAGCCAAAGCGATACGTTTCAGGATTTCATCCTGATTTGTTTTGTCGCCGTCATAGGGTGAGCGTAGCCATCTTGGTATCTTTGTTCCAGTCCACACTGGCTACCTTTTTTACGTTACCTGCCTTTTCGATGGTGGTTTTGCATATACCACAATTGCCGTAAATCTTTACGGTTTCTGTTTTCGCATTCTTGATTTGTGCGAAGCCGTTTATTGATGATAGTAATACGGCGATTACCATCACTATTTTTGATAATGATTTCATAATAATTACATTTTGAGAAACGGGGGATTGATAAACCCATTTCTGTTTTAAATTTTAAATAAATGATACAAATAGGGGATTTGCAAAAGCCGGAACAGCTTCTGACAGGACATACCTATGGCTATCAGGCCATAGTTTTAGATTATTTTAGGCGGTAGCCAAATGGAGAAAAAGCCCGAAGAATAGTAGGCTTCTTTGAAACCGAATTTTTGCTTTTTAGCTGCTGCTAAGTGATTTTTTGCCTTTAATTCGATTACGGTTGGGACATTTAGGGAAGTGGTTGAAGCACCGCACCTGCATTTGTCACTTTTTGCATTTTTTTACAGGATTTGATCTTGCAACCTTTTTTATGTTCTGATTTTTTGGATTTCTCCTTTGAGCAGAAAGACTGCTCGGTCTTTGTTGAATTTTTGGAACAGGCATAGCTCTGACTTGGCATCATAAAGAAAACCAAACAGAACAATGTCAAAAATGCCTATATGTATTCTATAATTTTTTTCAACGCAACAAAGTTACAAATTAGATTGTTTTTTTTATATCGTTTTACGTTTTTTTGCTATATGGAAAAAAATAATGCCATATACGCAATAACCTATCGCCTTTTTTTCAGAATTGATAAAATGCCCTTTTTCATCAACCCAACCTCATGGAAATTCGGTCGGAAAAAGGGCATTTCAAAAAGTTGCTGGCTTAGGCATCCAAAGGTTCTATTTTGAAGCCTGCCTTTTTGCACGGTCGATATTACTTCCTGCTCGGTAATGCCCTCGGACTTCACGGTAAGTACCATGTCCTTGTGGGCCGTGTCCACTTCCCAATGGCAGATGCCCTCTGCCTTGTCCAAGTGCGGCTTTACAGATGCGATACAGCCGCCGCAATTGATGTTCGTCTTGAATTGAAATTGTTTATTTTTCCATTGTTTACAAATTTTAGAGTTATCTGATAATGCAAATTTCCGTACTATTCAGTTAGTTATTGTTGTGTAATTTCTTGTTTGATTTGTGAGATTTACTGTTTTATTTCTTCCACTTCAACCGCAGGCTGTTACTGACCACGCTCACGCTGCTCAATGCCATTGCCGCACCCGCAATCATCGGGTTGAGCAGGAAGCCGTTAACAGGGTAAAGGATGCCTGCCGCTACCGGAATGCCGATTACGTTGTAGATAAACGCCCAGAACAGGTTTTGCTTGATGGTGGCTACGGTCTGTTTGGACAAGCGTATTGCCTGCGGTATCTTGGTCAGGTCGGACGAAATGATGGTCATCTTGGCTACGTCCATTGCGATGTCGCTGCCTTTGCCCATTGCGATACTTACATCGGCTGTTGCCAATGCGGTGCTGTCGTTGATACCATCGCCCACCATTGCCACTACCTTTCCTTTACTTTGCAGTTCTTTCACAAAGTCGGCTTTATGCTGTGGCAAAACTTCGGCTTTGTAATGCTTGATGCCTGTCTGCTCCGCAATGGCTTTAGCGGTAGCTTCATTATCTCCGGTCAGCATATACAGGTCAATGCCCATTTCCTGCATTTCCCGGATAGCCTGCACCGATGTTTCCTTAATCTTATCGGCAATAGCGATTACAGCAAGAGCCTTTTTGCTGTTTGCAAACCAGATAACGGTTTTAGACTGTTTGCCCCATTCTTCGGCCTGGTCTTGTAATTCTCCGGCAATGGCAATGTTGTTTTCTGCCAATAGCTTTTTTTGTTGCCTACATAATAGGTTTCGTTGTCATGGTCTGCTTTTGCGCCTTTGCCCGTAATGCTGTCGAACATGGATAAAGAGGTGGCCGCTACATCGCCAAGATGCTTCACTACGGCTTCTGCCAATGGATGCTCGGATTGCTTTTCGATGCTCAAAAGGATTTCTTTTGCAGTGTCCTCATTGTTCAGCCATTTAATGCCCGTTACCTGTGGTCTTCCCTCGGTGATGGTTCCGGTTTTGTCCAAAACGATGGCATTTACTTTTTGGCCAGTTCCAAACTTTCGGCATCCTTTATCAAAATGCCATTTTCAGCACCTTTACCAACGCCTACCATAATAGCGGTGGGTGTCGCTAAGCCTAAAGCACAGGGGCAGGCAATGACCAATACCGTAACGGCTGCCAACAGACCTTGAACAACCCCGTTTTCACCTCCCAAAATCAACCATAGCGTAAATGTCAGGATGGCAATACCTATCACTGTGGGAACAAAGATGCCCGCAATCCTATCGACCAGTTTCTGTACAGGTGCTTTGCTTCCTGTGCATCCTGCACCATTTTGATGATGTGGGCAAGCATGGTTTCTTTGCCCACTTTTACCGCCCTGAACCGGAAGCTGCCTTTTTGGTTAATCGTTCCTGCAAATACTTTTTCTTTTTCTTTTTTTCAATACAGGTACAGGCTCACCGCTTAACATGCTTTCGTCCACATACGAATTGCCCGATATGACCATGCCGTCTACCGCAATCTTTTCACCGGGCTTTACGAGTATCACATCGCCTGCGCTTACGTCTTCGATAGCGGTCTGCTTTTCCGTTCCGTCCGCCTGTACCACGATGACCGTTTTTGGCTGCAAGCCCATCAGCTTCTTAATGGCTGAAGAGGTGTTGTCTTTGGCTCTTTCTTCCAGCAGTTTTCCCAAGAGGATGAATGCGATAATAACGGCAGCCGCTTCAAAATATACGTGAGCATGCAGTCCCCGTTGATGCCAAAAGTCGGCAAACAGCATATTGAAAACACTGAACAGGTAGGCAATACCTGTACTCAATGCCACCAGCGTATCCATATTGGCGGAACGGTGCTTTGCCTGCTTCCAAGCGTTTACAAAAAAATCCCTGCCCAACCATATTACAACGGGCGTGGAAAAGAGCCACATTATCGGGTCTGCATAGGGCATATCCATAAAGAACATTCCTATGATTACCACGGGCAGGGAAAGGATAATTGCCCAAATGGTCTTGTTTTTCAAGGTTCGGAATTTCTTTTCGTGGATGGCTTCGAGCGTTTCCTGCTGCTTGGTTTCGTCTTCAATCAATAGGTCGTAACCTACTCCCTGAACCGCTTTTTGCAGGGTGGAGGCATCGGTCATATTGGGCAGATATTCTACGGTAAGATTGCCCGTTGTAAAGTTCACGGAAGCATTAACTACTCCCGGTTGGTATTTCACAATGCTTTCGGCACTGCCCGCACAGGATGCACAGGTCATGCCCAATACCGGAAAAGCACTTTTAACCGTAGGAACTCCGTAACCTAAATCTTTAATTGCCTTAACAGCCTCGCCTACGGTTTCATTGCTATCTACTGTAATCGCTGCCCTTCGGTTGTTCAGCTCTACTTTATGGGTTTCTACGCCTTTTACCTGTGCCAATCCCTTTTCAACGATTAATGCACAGTGTTCGCTTTCTACATCCTCCAATGGAATGTATATATTTTCTCTGTTTGTCGCCATATTTGCCTGCTTTAATTTACAATACAAAATTGGCTATTATATTTATGGGTACTGTTGTGAAATTTTGGATTTGATTTGTAAGATTTACTTACACTTTATCCAACGGTTTTCTTTTATCCTCTTTAATCTGTTTGAAATGGCTTGGTGTTAGCCCGGTAACTTTTTTAAACTGGTTACTCAAATATGCCACGCTCGAATAATTTAGGCGGTTCGCAATCTCACTTAATGACAACTCATCATACACCAACAATTCTTTGACTTTCTCCACCTTTTGGGCGATAAAGTATTTTTCAATGGTTGTACCCTCTACCTCTGAAAAACATATTGGACAGGTAATTGTAATCGTGATGCAATTTGTCACTCAATACATCGGAAAGGTTGGTTTTTACATCACTATCCTGATGGTGTACCAGGTCAATGATAATGTTCTTTATCTTTTCTATTATCCTGCCTTTTTTATCGTCAATTACTTCAAATCCTAATGGCTCTAAAGTTTTGGACAAATTCTCTTTTTCCAGAGATGTTATTTCTTTGGAAAGAATAACTTCGCCCAGTTTTTATATTTTTAGCATCTAATCCCAGTTTTTTTCCAATTCGTTTTTGTACCACCATAATGCAACGGTCGCAAAACCATATTTTTTTAATAAAGATTGTATTCATATTTCTAAATCCATATGATTAAACAATGGATGAAAAATTTTCCTCTTGACTATCTTTATTTAATTTAGAATAAAAAAATCTTCTTTCATATCCAACAAAAAAATTTATCTTGCACTTTTTAGAAATGAAATTACTCTATTAGTCTCTTTTTTTGTACTAATTTTTGAATATTTTCCTCTATCTCTTTTTGAAAATTTTCTACAGATGATTTAATTGTTTTTCTATCCTTAGTAATTATTTTATTTTTTTGATTTTTTTCAAAAAAATCCGCAGTAATTAGAGCTTTGTTGCTTTGAAAAAGCGAACCATTCCTCTAATGAAATTACCTTTTGTCTCTCCTATTCTATCACAAAGCCTATCTAATTCTTTTAAATGTTTCCAAATCAATTTTAATAGATTTGAAACTATTTTTATTATCTTCTTTCATAATATTTTATTTATCAATTTAAATTACTAATTTTTCTGACTCATTTCTACAAAAAAATAACATTTAAAAATATTGTTTTTTTCAGTAAATTAAACTATTTTTTTGTAGAATAATTTAATTTTTTTAATTTTTTTCTAATCATTTGATTTTTCAACCCCGTAGGGTCAAGACAACTCGTATGAAATACTAGTTCGTCTTGCTTTTTCTAAAAATCTGATTAAAAAAATCATCTTTTAAAAAAACCATTTTTTTCATATGCAAATATATGAATTTCGCTTTTTATCTATTGAAAATAAAAAAACTCTTTTTTTCGTATCTTTATTTATCTATATTTTTTTATCCATTTATTTTATATGTTTATTTTTTTATAAAAAAATATTTTTTTGAATATAATATCTCTTTTTTTATATCTTTGTACCATAACCATTAAAAAAATAAAAAAATATGTCTAATAATTCTTCAAATAAAACAGAATTTGTGAAATTAAAAAAACTTACTTTTATTAATTACCTAATAGAAGATAAAATTAAATCATTATCTGATGATATTAATAACTCTGAATTAAAAAAATCAGGAAAAAAATTATCTCCTGATTTGCAAAAAAGATTTGAATAAAAATTTTTAAATTATTTATCTCTGAATTATCAGATATAAGAACAAAAAAATAAAAAGAATCTAATGCTTGTATTGAAAAAAAGATTTTTGGTATTAAAAATTTCTCCAAAAGAAATAAAAAAATCTTAAATTATTTTTTTGGAAATGAATTTGTAAATTATATATCAAAGAAAAAAAGGAATATTTTTGTATCTTTGCAGAAAGAAAAAAATCACACAAATATTATGGAATATCCTATTAGTTTAGATACTGCTTTACAGATTGTCGGCTCACTGAAAGTGAGAGCAATCAAAGATTTAAGAAATGTAAAAACAGAAAAAGAAGAGGCTTTAATCAATCAAAAAAATTGATATGTATCTGCAAGAAGAAAGAATGCTTTATGGAGCAGATGATTTAAGCCGACTTTCGGTAATGGACAAGGTAGTTAATTTTTACAGCCCCTTAATAAAAACGCCTCAATGGATTTGCATAAGGTTAAAGAAATTTACCAAGAAGAAAAAGAAAAACTCTTAAGAAATTTAATACCACAGGAAAAACCTTTGGCTTTTATTTTAGGCGGACAACCAGCATCTGGAAAAAGTAAATTAGCTAAAGAGTTTATGGGTAATTTTTCTAATGATAATATTCTTTTTGTCAATGGCGATATTTACCGAGAATTCCACCCTAACCGTCAAGAACTCATCAATAATCCGCTTTCGTATTCCAAAAGAAACACAAATTTTTTTCTAATGTTTTTACTGAAAATCTTATTCGTGAAGCCATAGAAAATAAATATAATATTATGGTGGAAGGCACAATGCGAAATCCACAAGTGCCGTATAATACAGCTAAAATGTTCAAAGAAAACGGTTATGAAGTGGAAATTTTAGCAATTTCTGCACTATCTGTTTTTACGGAATTAGGCTTGTATAATCGTTATCAGGAAGAAATCAATTTTTCAAGGCTGGGGAAGATTAGCAGAAATTGAGTCTCATAATTCGGCGGTAACTAGGATTTTAAGTTCGTTGGATTTGCTTTACAATGAAAAAGCAGCGGATAAAATTCATTTATATTCTTACCAAGCCGAAAAAAACATATTGTGAGTTTTTTTCATTACAAAAACAATGAATGGAATATTGATGATTTGCCATCTAATTATATTATAGATACAAGGGAAATTCAGTTGCAGAGAAAAAGAAAAATATTGCAAAACTCATTGAGCGAGGAGAAAAATACTATGAACCAAATTTCTAATAACTTAAAAACCAAAAAGTTAATGAAATTTTAGAAAAATTAAAAAAATCTCAGTCAATAAAAACGACCAAAAAAAGAGGATTTAGAAGAAAAAAACTAATTATAAATTCGTTTTTTTAAACGATGAAAAAAATCATCTTTTTAAAAAGAAAGCGGAATTAGATATGTTTTTTTGAGGATTATATAAGCTATTATGAGTTTTTTTATGCGAAAAATTAATATTCCTTAGATATTATTTATAGTATAGTATTTTAAATACTTTTATAAAAATATTCGAATATTATCCTAATTGTGTAACTTATAAGAGAATCACTAAAAAAATGTGGTTCTCTTTTTTTATATTATGCATTATATGTATTATTTTATTCATTTTTTTCGTATAGGAATATTCACTATTTTTTTAGTTAAATTATTGTTAAATATACATACCTTTGTGGCTGTAAATCAACTAAATTTTTTTAAAATGAAGAAAACAATTTTTTTAATGGCAATGATGTCTGCCGTAGCGTTAGTAAGTGTATCTTGTAGAAATGGTGGAGATGACAAAAATGAAAAAAATCCACAGAAACACAAATACCAATAAGAAAAAAATACTCGGTAAATGGTATCTCAAAAGTATAACAATGGTATCTGGAAACCCAGCAACACCAAACGATGAACCAACATATTATGACGAAAACAATTGTGAAGCACAAACTTACTGGGACTTCGGAGGAGATGGAAAAGGTGTTATCACTCGACATAATTTTATTAATCAAAATGGAAAATGTGTAGAAGGAATAGGGAGAGCAGAATATTATCTAACGGCTGAAAAAGAAACTGAAATGAAATATAAAAATTTAGCAGAAGACAACCCAGTATGGGAAAACAGAGTAGTGAAACAAATAACAGATAAAATACTCGTTTTAGAAAACAAAGAAGATGTAAATGATGATGGAGCAATTGATACTATCACCTATACATTTTATAGAAAATAATATTTATAGAAAATAATAAAAAAATACCATCTCTAATGAGATGGTATTTTATTTTAAACTTCTACTATATTAACCACTGACTTCTACTATATCAAGTTTGCTTTTAAACTTGTAAGTCTTTCCATTGGAAAGAAGAACACTTATCGTCAGCTGTCCATTGCTCCATCTTGCATTATCATAAAATTTACTATCATGACCTTTATTCCAATATTCCTCGTAAGCATCTTTCGAAAATGGATTAATAGTATAATCAACATTTCTCTTATTCGGTAGTTGGGAACCACTCACTTTCTCCGATTTTCCAAAAGTAATATTAGATGAATCAAAACTAAAATCATATGTTATACTTTCTATATCATAATTACTCGATAAAGCATATCTGAAATCAACCCCCCTATAATACTCAAAGTATTCTTTGTGGGTGCCCTTATTTCTTCTTCTAAAAATCTTAATCTTAGCATTAATAGGGGTTGTAAGAGTAACCTCTGGGGCAATAGTAATAGGAATGGACTCCACAGCACTCTCAGAACCATACTCATCCATTAACTGAACATTTACTTTGTAGGTTCCTGACTCCGAAGGGTTAAGGGCATACTCAAGCCTACCATCAGAAATATGTCCCTCTACATATGAACCATTCGTACTACTAAGACCAGAAACCGACCCTTCGGTAATATCTGATAGCCAAATACGATATTTTACAAAATCTGAATTTTTTGGAGTCTTCGTAACATTAATAATTAAATTTGTGGGAGCCCCTGCCATAATAGAGGAAACACTCGTTGTAAGGGAATTAATCTGAATATCTGTCTTTACAGCCTCCACACTTATCGTCTGCGTCTTCTCATTACCTGATGTATTCCGAACCTTCATTACCACCTCATTAACCCCAACATTGAGGAATTTAATATTTAATGGGAACACTCCTTTGGAAATGCTTTTCCATACACCTTTTTCATATCCAGCAATTTCTGCATTCCCTGTTGGAGTAACAAACATAAACTCATAATTTTGGTCGGTATCATCATCTATTGCCATCAATTGGGTATTCACAGGGATTACTTCTCCTGTAAGGAGAGTAGTTTTCTGTGGTGTGGCAGTAAAAGAAAATTCAGGTAAGGAACTTACTAATGTTACTACTTGCTCTTGTATGGTTCCAGCGGTGTTTTTTACAAAAAAACGGATTCTTAGATTACCAAGAGTTTTAGGAGTAACATTTAACAAAAACTCACCTTTGGAGGTATCTTTGTAAATTCCTGCGGTGGTAAAACTCTCAATATCTGCTTTACCTTCTTCTACGATATATTTTATTTGATAAGATTGCCCTGCATCATTACCTATCGGAGATATATTGAATGAAACAGGAATTGTTTTATTCAATAAGGCTGTTGTCCCAGTAGTAACAGCAGTGAATGAGAAAGAATAATTAATTACTGTTAAACGGAGGTTTATTGTTTTTTTGAACTCCATAATCATTTTTTTCACATTGATGGTAATATCATTATCACCTATTTCAGTAGGATTTATAATAAAGGATTGATTTCCTTTTTGTACATCAAACCAAACATTAGGTTCTTGTCCATTTAATGTTGCAGATTTTGAAGAAGTAAAATTCATTTTATAATTACTTCCTAAATCATCACCTATTGCTTCTACATTGAAATTAAATTTTTATTGGGTCGTTAATAGTGGTGGATTTCTTCACTAAAGAACCAGAGAAATTAAAAATCAGGTTGGAAAAATAGTAATATCTAAACTTTTTGTTACTTCTGTTCCAGCAGTGTTTCTCACAGTATAGGAAATTCTATGATTTCCAGCGGTGGTTGGAACATAAGGGAAGGTGAATTCTCCTTTATTAACTCTTATCCAAGTGCCTGCTAAATTACCATTTAATTTTTCCTGCTCCACCATCTATCATAAACTTCATTTCATAAGATTGTCCTTCATCATTACCTATCGGAGATATATTGAATATTTGATTGATAGGAGTGTTTATATTTCCTGAACTTGGAGAATCTTTAATAAATAATGTCGATGAAACACAAATGAAAAAGTTTGATGGCGTTATTAAGTACTATTGCGCAAACCTATAAGATGCAAAAAGGAATAAAATAATTTTTTTCGGGATATTTTTTTCTAATAATTATATACGATACGAAGAGATGTTTTATAAAATATTAATTTTTTTATAATTATAAATTAAAAATGTTATAATAATTATTATAATTTTATTCCGTACCTTTGATTTAATATCTTTACATAAAAGAAGCAAGAAGCAAAAAAAGAAAAAGATATGATTACTAAATTTAAAAATAGGAGAAAGAGTGTTAATTTCTCCACAAATAACAGGTTATTCTGATTGGATAGAAGCTACTATTTTTCGAAATAGAAGAAAAATCCATTTGTTGGAATAGTTATTAATGTTAAAACAGATGATGGTATTATTTTTCTTTGAAAGAGAAGATATGTTTTAAAACCTTTTTAATGAAAAAAAGAATTATGTATGCAATAGCTTTTTGATTTGATTATTTCTGACTTAAAAAAATATTATGGAGAACTTTACCATAATGCCTATTCAGAAATTAAAAAAGGTTTTATTACAAAAATAAATTCTATTAGATACAAGGAAGCACTTATGCTACTAATGGGGATTTGGCTACATTATTTTTCAGCTATTGAAAAAAATTAAAAAAATATTAATTAATTTTGTGAATCTGTAAGAGATTTTAGAGCTTTTTAAAAATTGAAGATTATTCAGACTTTACTCCAAAAATTTAAAGAATAATAGTCCTATTGGGTTTGTAAATATTTTTTTTCCAAAAATTAAAAAAATTATGGGTATTGGTAGTTTAAAAATTTTATCCTAATCTACTAAAAAAATATTAAATAGATTTTCTTAAAAAAACTAATGAAGATATGAAAGAAATAATTAAAAAGTAATGAAATGCTGAAAGAAAGTGTTGATAAAAGTATCAAACACTTAGAAGGTAAGATGGATTCCCAAATTAAAATGTTAATGTGGGCAATAGGTTTCTTAGCGTCCCTCCTCGTGGCTCTGAAATTTATAAAATATTAAAAAAAGAATAAAAAAATGATTAAGTATATTGAAAAAGAGGATAATGATATAATAGCAGAAATTCATCTTCAATTAAAAATCGAAAGAATTAAAAAAATGGAGATAAAAAAAGAATAGAATATTATTAAGTACGAAAGGAGGTATTAAAGATTTTTGCTGAACTCACAGAATCTTTTAATAAATAATGTCGATGAAATGCAACTGAAAGGTTTGATGGCATTATTAAGTACTATTATGCAAAACCTATAAGACATATATGTACGGATTTCTAATAATTATATATACGATACGAAGAGGTTTTTTTAAGTTATTGATTTTTTTAGATAATTATAAATTAAAAATATTATAATAATTATAATTTTAAATTAATACAGAAGATTAATTTTTTTAATATATTTGTAAAAAAATAAACTATGGAAATGGCAATAAACACTCAATACATCACAGATACACAAGGAATAAAAATTAGCAGTAATTCCTGCTGATTATTACACTGAATTGCTAGAAATAGCCGAGTGTTATGAAAAAAATGGAAATGAAAGAAGATATTAAATCATTTAATGAAACAATATCTGAACCTCGCGAATATGAATTATTTGATGATGTTGTAAAAAGAATTAAAAAAATAATGAAAAAAAGAATAAATATGTAATTAAAATTGAGAAAAAAAGGCAGGTAAGTATTTAGAAAAAAATTATCAGAACCTTATAGAAATCAATAATAAATTCTATTTATTCTCTTTCAGATAATCCAAGACCTAATGGATATATTAAACTGGTTGGATTAGATGCTTATAGAATTAGAGTTGGAAATTATAGAGTTATTTATCAAATTATTGATAAAATAATAACAATAGAAATTATTAAAAATAAACCATCGTAAGGATGTATATAAATAACCACCTTGTCCGATGGTTTGGGTTTTCTTAGCCATTTTGTTCTAAACAAGGAATATATAAGAAGCACCTATTTTAAGGTGCTTCTTATATTAAAGATTGATAAAATCATAGTAAGTAGATTAGATACTCCTATTAATAAAAACGATTTTTGAATTTATATCTCCTTTTTAAAAAAATAAAATAATAAGTATTATTTCTAAAAATTAATGTTAAAGATAAAAAGTACATAAAAAAATAATTTCTTTTTTTAGAACCCATAGTTTTTTTACAAATATAATACTTTTTTTATAAAAAGATACTATTTTTTTATCTCAAAATATATAATGTTTTTTTCTTAAATCGAAAAAAACTAAATCCTCGCTTAGGTCCCGATGGCTGAAAAACCACAACCTAAGGTTGTAGGTTCCGAAATTATAAGGATAATTATCAAAAATTACTATCTTTGATATTATCAAATGATACTATCAATGAAGCCACCATATGAAATTACTAATGAAATTTTTAAGATTAGTTTCTGAAATATCACAAAAAAATAGGGGAGATAAATGCTAATCATCTCTACAAACCTGCCACAGAATTAAGAAAAAAGAATAAGATTAAAACTATTCAGTCTTCTTTAGAGATTGAAGGAAACACACTTACAGAAGAACATATAACAGCCCTTTTGGAGAATAAAAGAGTGATCGCTCCACAAAAAGATATTTTTGGAAGTACAAAAATGCTATCAGGGTTTATGATAACCTAAAAACAATATAATCCATTGAAAAATAAAAAGATATGGAAAAAAAGCTCATCAATTATTGATGAATGGATTAATTCTAATGCAGGAAAAATTCAGAATCACCAATGTAGGCATTATAAAAAGGTTCACAAATAGAGCATATTGCCCCAAGCGGAGGGATGGTTAATGGCTTGATGAAAGAACTTTTCAGCTATCTTAAAAAAATAATAAGGATTTGACTCTAATAAAAAAAGCTGTGTTTTTCATTATGAATTTGAATTTATTCATCCTTTTTTTAGATGGAAATGGTAGAATGGGAAGACTTTGGCAGACTCTTATATTAATACAACAATATCCTGTTTTTGAGTTTCTTCCAATAGAAGTTTTTGATAAAAAGAAAGACAAGAAATATATTATGCAAAACTGTCAGAATCAGATAAAAAAGGGGCATTCTACGCCTTTTTGTAGAATTTATGCTGAATATTATCTTAGATGCTTTAGAGGTTTTGTTAAATTCTCAAAAATCAAACTTTAAAAAACCAAAGACAGAATTGCCCTATTCCAAGAAAAAAATTGGCTCTAAAAAAATTCAGCAGAAAGGATTATTTACAAAAATTTCAAAAAGTATTTCTGCTCCCACAGCAAGTAGAGATTTAAAATGGGCGGTGGAACAAGGAATTTTAAAAAAAGAAGGCGAACAGAGACTGGTACAATATTGGTTTATAATTTGATATTAGGAGGATGGATATTCTCTATCCACTGACAAAGTAATAAATACAATATTTAAATTAAATAAGTTATTTACTTTTATAATATAGCAGTATAATAAGCACTATACTAATTATTTAACTTATTTATTTTATTTATTATTTCTTCTACTAAATTTTTATAATCTTCACTTGCTCTGCAGTTTGGAGCTATTTGGAATATAGTTTTTTTCCTTCTTTTTTAGCGTTTTCTACATTTACATCTTGTCTGATGAAAGTATTAAAGAAATATCCTTTTGCTTGCTCCACTGCTAACGCTCTATATTCTCTAAAAATTTCTTGTGTTAGTAAGAACTTTATTAAAGAAAAAAACCTAAAAAAACTCTAATTTTTGGATTATATTTCTTTTTGATATTCACTAAACTTGGGAGCAATTCCTTAATCCCTTCAATAGAATATTCTTCTGCCTCAATAGGAGAAAAGCACATAATCTGATGAAGCCAAAGCCATCTCTCCAAGCCCTAAATCTCCAGTCAAAGGACGAGGCGGACAATCAATAATAATATAATCAAAAGGCTAATTTTTTTCTCCCAAAAATATTAAGCATTTCTCTTAAAAATATTTCTATCTCTTTTTGATTTTTTTCAATATTTCTATCTCCAGCCAAAATGAAAAAGGTTTTTCGCCCTTCTGAACCATTCTAAACTCACCTGTTTTTTTCTAAAAAGATTTTTTTAATCGTGTATGAATAATCTTTGGGAATTTTATATCCAATGGATAAATTTCTTTGTGCATCAAAAATCAATCAAAAAGAACTTTTTTTCTTTTTCTCTGCTATAGCTGCTCCAAGATGTATTGTTGTTGTTGTTTTTTTCCAACTCCTCCTTTTTTTCTGTAATGATAGAAATAACTTTTGTTTTTCATTCTCGATATTTGCCACAAAAAAATATAAAAATAAATCAGTTATAACCAATAATTATTTTATTTATCTTATTTATTTTATTGTTAAAGATGTATTTTTTTCTATACATAAAATATTCATTTATTAGTATGAGATAATTTAAATCAATAAGAATATGGATATTTCCAAAGTTAAAAAAATCACTTTTTTTTCTTATAAAGTAAGGTTTCAGGACAGCGGCGCATTAATTAAATCTACAATTGTAGTTTTTTTATTTTTACTGAAATATGTGAAAAAAATGTAAAAAAATATAAAAATAAACAAATTAATAAAGTTATATAACTGATTCTACATTCTTAAAAAAATCGTTTGAAATCATTTTTGGACTTATTTGTTTATATTTATTAACAAGATTTATTTATTCTTTTTATCATATTAATAAGATTTATTTATTCTTTTTATTATATTTATATGATTTCCATAACTGAAATAAAAATCAATTAGTTATGAGCTTTTTTTCTTACAAACCCCGAGTTATTTCTTACAAACCCCGAGTTCACTTCTTACAAACCCCGAGTTATAAAATGATATTCTTAGATTTATTTAATACATATATGCCTGTATATCAATTTATTATGATTTTATTATTATATTTTATTTTCATTTGTGCACATTTATTATTATTGTTTTTTTGCTAATTAAATTGGATAATGTAAGAAGTTCTTTGTTTTGCTTGTCACTCTCTTTTACTATATTCTTTAGAGTTTTTTTCTTCTTACAAACCCCGAGTTTCATTCTACACCTTTTAGTATATTCATTACAGCCTCTATGTATGCATCATTTTTTTAAATCCTTGCTTATCTTTCTTTTTTTAGTAGACTTGAGGTTTTATCATATCCTAGTGCTTTTATATACATTTTCTATTTTTTTCTTATTTTCTGGGGATAGTTCTCTTACGCTATAAATATGATATAAGGCTCTCTGACGCTTCAAAGCTTCCAAATCTTCTACTTCTTCAATTTTTTTCCAATAGCCTCTTTTTTTATAATATAATTGGAACTTTATATTTTTTTGTTTTCAAATGAATAATTAAATCCATAGGAGTAATTTCCACTATTAATTTCTGCACGAATTCTTTTCAGATATTCATTAATTTTTAGAAGGATAACTACTAGTAAGATTCATTTCTTCTACAAATTTTTTTGAATACTTATTGTTGTTCCATTGTACGGAATGAATTTAGATAACCAGAAAATGAAAGATAGCGTTTTTGCACTTTTTCAAATTCATTACGAAATCATTTTCTAATTTTAGAAATTTACTCATGTCCAATAAACTTTCCATTGTTTTTTTATGCATATTGAACTGAATATATTGTTTATTTTTATTCCATTTTACCGCTTCTATGAAGGGTACCAGCTCCACATCCCCTGTTTCTACATCATTGATGATTTGCCAGTTAAGATTTGATAAATAGATAAAAAGCCTCGAAAAGTTCTCTGTTTTTTTATGTCTTTATCAAGCTTTTATTGATTTGAAATTTACTGTGAATCTTGCCCTCGTATTTTCAGTCCAATCCTGAAAAAAATATCTTCAAGAGTAATTTGTTTAACAGGTGTTTCTACAATAATTCCGGTAAAGATGTTTCTTTTGATATACTTCTGCTGCTCATCTTTGACCGCACTAAGAATTACATTGATTATTTTGGTAGGTAAAAGAGTTAAATCCTTTTTTTCTCATGAAACTATAAAGCCTCTCTGTATAAAGGATTGTACGAATATTTGGATTATCCTTAAATTCTTGGATAATATCATAATTAATTTCTTCAATTTTTTTGTTTTTTTAAAAATCTCTCTTTTTTTCCATGGAAATTTTATATATTTGTACCGCAAAAAAATGATTTCTACGAAATCTTAATTAAACCGCCAATCTATTTGATTTGTGCGGTTTTTTTATGGATAATCTTGTTCTGGCTCTGTTCCCCGGTATGCTCTCTGTTATCACTTTCTCTCTTAAAAAAACATTTTATCACTCAATGTTATTTCCGAAATGAAAGATTGATGCTTCTCTTTTTTTCATAATAAGCTGATAATTCTTTCTTGGATTCAACCAATATCTTATCAAAAAAAGCCATTCTGGAATTGTAATAAGAAGGGAGTTTCTTTTTGATAATTGTCTTATTAGCAACAAACATATTTCTTGTAATCTCGTTACCATTTTCTTTCATATATTATTGGAATAAAAAAACTCCTGTTCTCTTTTCATTATCCATAGTGGCAGTAAAAATGGTGACAGCCCATTGTTCTTTTCCTATAATAGAGTTTTTATATTTTCCAATAATTTCTTTGTTCTCCTTTCGCCTTACAGAGTATGAAACCCACCTATCAGGACTTTCAAACTTTTCGCATAAAAATCGATGGATTTTGATATTAAAGAATTAATTGCAAAAGCTCATTTTGATTATGTAGGACCAGCATTTCCGAGCTGGTGGGGACAAAATAAAACCAAATTTGTTTTGCCTTCACTCATGGGAATAGGTTCGGCATTATTACTAGGGCAAACTTATTTTCAGACCTTGAAAGTAAGCTATAAAGGAGAGCAGTTTGTTTTTCCTAATGAACCTTTAATTTCTTTGAGTTTAGCAAAGACTATTGTGGAAACAGCCACCGTAGGAAAGGAACGAAAAAGGCACAGTGAAGGAATACATTTGCACCGAAGATTACACCCTATCCATTAAAGGAATCTGTGTGAATGAAGATATAGAAAAAAGAGATGAATATCCCACGGAGCAGGTGCAAGAACTACAACGATTATTTGAAATTAATGATAGTATAAATGTAGAAAAACAATCCATTTTTTTAGAACTTTTTTTGGTATTCGTAGAATTGTCTTAAAGAGCATTGATTGGAGTGAAATGGCAGGACAACAAGGCTTACAGAAATATTCCATCACCGCAGTTTCTGACCAAGATTTTTTTATGCTGATTTAACAGAAAAAGAATGCCATCAGCACCAGATTATAAAAAAATTATAAGAAATGTTTGTTTTAACCTCAGAAATTAAAATTGGTCAATTCATTTTCCGCTCCATCAGTGAAGTGGAAATTATCAAAAAGCATTGAAGAACTATCGGATACAGCAACGATTAAAATGCCCTCTAAATTTATTGTTCGGCAAAATGGCGAAGAAAAAAATTAGTGGAAAAATGCTCTGAAAGTTGGTGATAAAGTCAGTATTAAATTAGGCTATGAAGAAAAAAATATGAGGGAGTAGAATTTACAGGTTTTGTGGTGGCTATAGGCTCAAAAAAATCCCTTTGGAAATCAAATGTGAAGATGCAATGTGGCTTCTTAGAAGAAAAAAACATCACCCACGCTTTCAATGATAAAACCCCACTAAAAACCATTTTTACAAAAAAGTGGTGGAAAAATACAGAGATAGAACTTTCAGATAAAAATTCCCGATGTAGAAGTGGAAAAGTTCATTATAAGAAATGCCAACGGCACCCAAGTATTACAAAAAAACTCAAAGAGCATTTGGCATTAAGTATTTATTTAGATAGTGAAGGGAAATTATATGCTGGATTGGAGCAATTAAATAATCTCCATAAAGAAGCAATTTATGATCTTAATTATAACCTTGTGGAGAATAATTTAGAATATAAAACCGCCGAGCAGAAGCGACTAAGAATCAAATATACCTACATGGATAGCAAGAATAAGAAAAAAAGCGTAGAAGTAGGCGATAAAGATGGTGAACTTAGAACCTTTCACACCAGTATTATTTCTGATGAAAAAAAGATGGAACAAATGGCTCATGCCGAAATGCAAAAGCTAAAATACGATGGTTTTGAAGGTAGTGTAAAATCTTTTTTAATCCCTTATGCTTCACACGGAATGACTGCCGTTATTAAAGATAAAGAGCATCCCAACCGAGAGGGCAAATACTTTATTAAAAAAGTAGTAACCTCTTTTGGGAATAATGGGGCAAGGCGCGAAATAAGCATTAGCAATAAATTATGAGTAAAGAATTACAAGATGCCCTACGGCGATTAAGCAAAAGAGAAACCGATACATTCCCTGCAAAGGTCGTATCTATTGACAAAGAAAAAGGCACTTGTGTGGTCAATGATGGCGATTTAGAATATACCGAAGTTAGACTATCAGCTACCATAGAAGACAATGCCAAAAGATTTTTCATCTATCCCAAAGTAGGAAGTTTCGTTCTGGTATCACCTATAAAAGAAGATATTCACAGGCTTTTATGTAGAGTTTTTTTAGTGAAATTGAAAGTATCGATTTAGAGATGGAAACTACTCAATTAAAAAAATCAATCATGAAGGATTTTTTTATTAAAAAAATCAAACGAGACTTTGGCAGGATTGATGAGTGATTTATTGCGAGAAATTCAGCAGATGAAATTCCTCACCACTTCGGGAGGTCCAACGACAAGGCTTATCAATAAAGAAAAAAATTCAAAGCGATTGAAAACCGATTTAAGAACCTATTAAAAAGACAATTAAAAATGGCTTTTAAAACAAAGATAGATTAAAAAGAAAAAAATAAAAACAAGCGTGGCTTTCAGAGATTGAAAACGAAGATGAGAACCAATTTTTGGACATCATCAGTGAAAAAAATTGCTACTGCCGTGATAGAAGAAATCAAACAAATCACCATCACCGCCACTTGCCCCAATGGAAATATCACCATCATAAAAAAATAGAATAAATGAACATCATAGTATTACATCATCAATCTTTTTTTAGACCTTGCGATACAGCACACGGGGAGCGTGGAGAATGCCTTTATTCTGGCACTCCAAAACGGCAAAAGTTTAACTGATGATTTAGTAGCAGGAGAGCAATTATATCTTGAAAACACTAAAAACAACAAAGATATTTTAAGCTATTACCAAAGCAAAAAAACTGCAACCTGCCACAGGTGTGAGCCACACGGGCGGTTCATCACTCCAACTGCAGGGTATTGGTTATTGGGTGATTTCTAATGATTTTAAAGTAAGTTAAAAAATGGCACGAACGATAGAACAAATAAACAACGAAATCATCAAGGCGAAGGAATCAGAGCCAGCTCTTGCAGGGCTGACATCAACCAGCAAGGTGGCGATTTGGAGGCTCTGGGTGTATATTACTGCCTTTGTAATTTGGACTTTGGAAAAAATCTTTGATGAGCATAAAAAAGAAGTTTCCGAAGCCTTATCCCAACAAAAACCCCACACGGCGAGATGGTATAGAAACAAGGCATTAGCCTTTCAGTATGGCTTTGATTTACACTCTGAGACCGATTTATTTGATAATATTGGAAAGAGCAAAGAAGAGATTGAAAACAGCAAAATTGTAAAATATTCTGCCGTTGTGGAGAGCGAAACCGAGAGCCGACTCATCGTCAAGATTACAACTGAACAGGGTGGAGAATTACAGCCTATTTCACAAGGTCAAAAAGCATCATTTGATGCTTATATCAATGAAATCAGAGATGCAGGAGTTCGTATTACAACCATCAACTATTTGCCCGATATTCTGAAACTTCAAATGAAAATCTACCGAGACCCGCTGGTTTTAAATGAAAAACGGACAAAAGTATCCTCACAGGAGAAAAAAACCCGTAGAAAAAAAGCGATTAAAGAGTATTTTAAAAAATTGCCATTCAATGGAGAATTGGTCTTGGCTCACTTGGTGGATGCCCTGCAACAAGTAGAAGGTGTGAAGATTCCGCACATCATTTTGGCTGAAAGTAAATGGATTGATGCGGGTGTGAATGATTATGGAAACTACCAACCCATTGAGGTCAAAACCATTCCTATTTCAGGATACTTCAAGATAGAAAACTTTGACAATATTAGTTATGTGGTATAATCTCAATATCAATAGATTAACGGAACTCCTTACACCGACTTTTTTGCGGAAGGAAAAGTTTTTGGCGTGGTTAAGAGCTTTGCATTTTCCATTGATTAAAGTTATTGATGATTTTAATTTCAACAGAAATCAAAAACCTTTACAACCTCGCTCACAATGGGCAGGTATGCTACCTTAGAAAGGTTCTTAATAATAGATTTGACATTGCCCAAAGGCGGATAAAAATCATTGATGGAAACCAGTATAAAAGGGAATACATCTACACTGATGGCGAGAAAAAACCGAGATTTCTTGGCACAATATATCTCCGTGATGATGCTGATTATAGTGATACAGGAGTAGATTTTATTGTATTAATTCCCAGAGGATTAAGATACAATAAGTTTGAAATGGAATCTTTAATTGACTTTTTACAAACTCGCGTCAAAAACGATATAAAAATACAAACAAAATGAACAAAAATAAATTTCAATCAAACGGGAGGCTTCCCATTATCTACGAACATCCTTGATGCTATGCAGTCGGCTTATGCTATCTTTAATCAATTAGGCTCTTTGGCAGGAAATAAAGCTATTATCAGCGGTTGCGAACAGCTCGGAAATACTATTGCCGATGGAGGGATTTTTTTCTTAATGGCGAAATATTACCTTTCAAAGGTGGTGCCATAGGCTCTTCTATCATTATCAAAGAAATCGCACCTTATCAGCAGATTTAGGAGAGCAAGATGAAGAGGGAACGATGAGCCGAACAGGAGCCATTTTAAATTTGGTGTTATTTTTTTAATTGAACGAAATCATTGCCGAAAAGCCCTTGAACACGATAATTTTAAAAAAATAAAAAAACCATGAAAGACATCTTTTTAGAATATATTTTACCACATATCGCTGAGTTTGCTTCGCTGTTGTTGTCGGGCTTTGCAGGGTTTATTTTCGGAAGAAAAAAGCAAAATGCCGAAGTGGAGAGCATTGAGGCTGGAAACCACGAAAAAGAGATTGAAAATGCAGGAAAAGTCCTGAAATATTACCGAGAGATGATAGAGGATTTAGGAAATAAACTTAAAACCGCTATCTCGGAATTGGACGAAGCGAAGGCTCTAATCAAAGAGCTAGAGGACAAAGTAGAACTCCTCACCGATGAGCTTAAAAAAATACAAACAACTCAATAGAAAAAAAGGAGGAATGAAAAATGTCCTCCATTAAATTAAAAAACCTCTCACAGTAATTTAATTTTAGCATGAAGCCAGCAATGGAGGACAAAAAGTCTTCTTTTTGCTGGCTTTATTATGTCTAAAAAAATCACTGTGAGAGTTGCAAATATAGAAAAAAATTATGAAAGAGAAAAAAATATAAAAAAACCAAGAAATCAGTTTAGAAAAAAACTCAAAAAAAGATTATGAAAAAAATTTAGACAAAGACTGGAAACTCAAAGAGTTGAAGTCAAAAGATAAACAGCAGACCGCCACGGTCTTTGGGACTTTTGTTTGCGGTGGTGGTTCTACGATGGGTTATAAACTCGCTGGATTCAACCATCTCGGTGGTGTGGAAATAGATAAAAAAATATGGCAGAAATTTATACCAAAAAAATCACGCTCCGAAATACTTTTTATTTAGAGGATATTAGAGATTTTAACCAAAGAGAGGATTTGCCAAAGGAATTTTTTTAATTTAGATATTTTAGATGGTTCGCCACCTTGCACGAGTTTTTTTCTTTGGCTGGAAAAAGAGAGAAAGGTTGGGGTGTGAAAAAAAGTTCTTTAAGGAGGGACAAAAGAAGCAAACGCTGGATGATTTGGTGTTTGTCTATTGCGAAACCATCGCAAAAACTTCGCTCAAAGGTTGCCATCTTGGAGAATGTAAAAGGCATTGTTATTGGCAATGCGAGAAAAATATGCCATTGGTATTGTAGAAAGATTGCAAGAAATCGGTTATGATGTGCAGATTTTCTCACTTAATTCTGCCACAATGGGAGTTCCACAATCCAGAGAAAGGGTGTTTTTCATTGCTCGGAGAAAGGATTTGAATTTTCCACCTTTAGTCTTAAATTTTGATGAGAAACCGATTCCTTTTGGTGAAATTGTGGATAGAAAATCAACCACTCACGAGCCTTTGATTCCATCTATTGAGGTGAGATTGCCCTTTGTACAAGAGAGGGAATATTGTTTTAAATATGCTGATATGAGGTATCGCAATTTAAAGACCATTAATGCTTTTTTCTCTACACAAATCCTTTATGATGATAGAGTTGTACCGACTTTGACCAGCTCTGGTGAGAGTATTTATTGGCACGAAAAACGCAATATCAATGACACGGAATACCGCAGAATGAGTACTTTTCCTTCTGACTTTGATTTTGGTGATGCTAAGGTTCGGTATGTTTGCGGAATGTCCGTACCTCCACTAATGGCTGCCAAAAATCGCTGAACAAATCAAATGGCAGTGGTTTGACTAAACAATAATTTAAACGCTTCTTAAAAAAAGCAATTAAAAACCCATTAAAAAAAGCGACTCAATTAATTTGGTCGCTTCTCTTTTTGGACATTTCGTTTTGAAATTTTTGGACATTTCGTTTTGGCGATTATAATAGCGATGAGTTATTTTAGTTGCTTTTTTTATTTCAATTTATAAAACTATAAGGGCAGAAAAAGAATAAGTTTTATATATTTGTAAATAAATCTTAATATTATGAAAAAAAGTAGTTTGTGGGCTTTTTATTATTATTTGTATTAGTGGCTTGTGGAGTGGCTAATAAGATTGTTAATTCAGAAGTTAATACGAAAAAAATCTTATCCATTACAATATACTAAATGGGTTTTGATGGATAAAAACGAAAGGTTCAATACCGAGTCTTAATATTAAAGAAGGAAGAATTTACGGTAATGCAGGCTGTAATAATTATACGGCAGATATTAAGATAGACGATACAAATCACAAAATAACTATCGGAGCGGTGGCCTCTACAAAGATGTATTGCAAATGGATAAAATCCGAAGTTACTTTTCTAAAATTCCTTTCTATGGTGAATGGGTATAAGATAAAAGAAAAATATATTAGAGCTCTATAAGGATAATATTCTTTTAATGAAATTTAAAGTGGAGGAATAATAAAAAAAGAGATGATTTTTAGCTTGCCACTTTTTTTAGGTAATAAAAAAATCCTCTTCATATGAGAGGATTTTTTTGTAAATATTATTTTTTTCTTTTCAGAGAGTTGTCTTTCGTATTCTGTAAAAATCAGTAATGGGGTTTCTTGCAACTCCACTTTCTACCGCAGCTTTTGCTACTGCTGTGGATACTTTAGAGAATAATCTCTTATCAAAAAGGTTTTTGGGATGAAATATTCTCGTCCAAATTCTAATTGTTTTAGGTCGTAGGCTTGTTTCACATCTTCAGGGACGGGGTGTTTGGCAAGTTCAGCAATGGCATGAACAGCCGCAATTTTCATCTCTTCGTTGATATCTGTTGCACGAACATCTAATGCACCACGGAATATGTATGGGAATCCTAATACATTATTCACTTGGTTAGGATAATCACTTCTACCTGTGGCCATTATTACATCTTTTCGAGTTTGTGTAGCAAGCTCAAAAGTTATTTCTGGGTTAGGATTGGCAAGCCCGAAAACAATAGGGTTTTTCTGCCATAGAGAGGAGCATATCAGGAGATACTACATTCCCTCTCGATAGCCCGACGAATACATCTGCACCTACCATTGCTTCCTCTAAGGTATTTTTTTATCTGTTTGGGCTACAAAAATCTAATTTTTTTCAGCTGTTAGGTTAGTTCTATTTTGGTTAATAACCCCCTTAGAATCACACATTAGGATATTTTCCTTTTTTAGTCCTAACTTAATGTAGAGTTTAGAACAAGCGATTGCTGCTGCTCCTGCTCCATTAATTACCACTTTTGCATTGCTGATATCTTTTCCTGCGATTTCCAAGGCATTGATAAGTGCTGCTCCCGAGATGATAGCTGTCCCATGTTGGTCGTCGTGCATTAATGGTATGTCAAGCTCTTCTTTCAGTCTTTGCTCTATGTAGAATGCCTCAGGAGCTTTAATATCTTCTAAGTTGATACCTCCAAAAAGTTGGAGCAATACCCTTTACTATTTCTATGAATTTATCTGGGTCTTTTTCGTTTATTTCAATATCAAATACATTGATATCTGCAAAAATCTTAAACAAAAGACCTTTACCTTCCATCACTGGTTTAGAGGCTTCGGCACCAATATCTCCTAGTCCAAGTACTGCTGTCCCATTGGAGATTACCGCCACCAAATTACCTTTTCCTGTGTATTCATATACTGTATCCGGATTTTTTTCTATTTCAAGGCACGGAGCCGCCACTCCTGGTGAGTAGGCTAATGATAGATCCCTTTGTGTGGAGTGTGGCTTAGAGGGATTACCTCAATTTTTTTCCTTTTTGGTTTGCATTGATGATATTCTAATGCTGCTTGTTTTAAACTATTTTTCGTCTCTGTGATTATTTGACATAGCTTTTTAGTTATAAAAAAATTAAACTTATACATATGCAAAAATTAGTAAAAAAAGTTTAAATGAGAATATATTTTTTTATTGAATTTTGCATCAAATTTATTAAAGATTTAGGAGGATTGATTATTTGATAATAGATTTCACTAGTCCATCAATAGGTTTTTTTGATAATATTATTGATTTTTTTATGTTATTTTCTTGTGCTGTTTCTATCAATAAATCTTTATAATGATGAGCAATAGACCCTACAAAAATGAAACTCTTTAGGTTGAAATTTTTAAATAGGGGAGTATTTGGTAATCAATATTTTTTTGAAATTCGATTTTGATTAATCTTTTAATAAAAATCATCATTTTTTTATACTCAAAAAAATAAACTCACTAAACTTCGCTAAATAAACATTCGGTTGAGATTTTTTTGGTAGAGATTTTCCAATACATCTTGTATTGTTAGGTGGTACTTTTTTTTGAAGTTTTCTGATAATTCCTCTGGTAGCGTTTTCATAAAATAAGCCCTCAAAATAGCTTTTCCGAGTGCGTTACCGCTTCCTTCGTCTCCCAAAATATAGCCTAATGAAGGGGAGATTTGTAGGAGAGTATTTCCATCAAAAAAACAGGAATTAGAGCCAGTTCCCAAGATGCCGATTACTGCTTTTTCTCCATTATACACTGAGCGAACGGCTCCCATAAGGTCATTTTCAATGATGGCTTGTGCCTCTACGAAATGCTTTTGAAAGATTTTTTGTAGTCTTTTTTTGTTCTCTTGTGTGCCACATCCTGCCCCGAAGAAATAAATTTTCTTGATGTTATTTTTATGGGTAGATAATAAGGGAGTGTTCTCTATTTCGTGTAAAATTTTTTGCTCACTTATGAGGTTGGGATTGAAGCCTATCGTTTGTGTTTCAAAGTGTTGAGAGTAGTCTGCGTTTGTGATATACCAATCACATTTGGTAGAGCCACCATCTACTATTGCTATCATATTTTGCTTTTTTTGAAATGCTAAGATACGAAAAAATAGTTATCTTTGCATTTATGATTTATTCTTTAAAAAGGTATCGTTCAGGAACTTACTCCCACCTATGCGGTGATAGATGTGCTGGGTGTGGGGTATTATTTAGGGGTTAGTTTGCAGACTTCCGAGAAATTGACTTTGGGCAAAGAGGTGCTCATCTATACTCAGCAGATATTTCGAGAAGATGCTCATTTACTTTTCGGATTTGTAACTCGTATAGAGAAAGATATGTTTAATCTTCTCATATCTGTCAATGGAGTAGGGCCTGCTTCTGCTTTGATTATGCTTTCTTCTTTGGATAATACAGAGATTGCAAATGCCATTTTGTCTAACAACTCTGTATTGTTACAAAAAGTAAAGGGAATCGGAGCAAAAACAGCTGAGAGAATCATCATAGAACTGAGGGATAAGATGAAAAAATTTGGTGTAGTAGAGGAGGTGAATTCCAAAATACAATATAATAAAGTAAAAGAAGATTCGTTATCTGCATTAGAGGTTTTAGGTATTCCAAAACGAACCAGCGAAAAACTTGCCGACAAAATCATAAAACAAAATCCAGAAATAAAGGAGGAAGAGTTAGTAAAAACCATTTTGAAAATGCTCTAAATTGGGTAACCAATTTTCAGCGAAGAAAAATTATTTGTATCAATCCTAATAAAATGAATCGTAGATTTTATTATATAGTATTTTTGGCTTCTCTCGTGAGTAATCCTATTGTTGCTCAGCAAGATAAGACTAATACAATAGATAGCACAAGCATTAGAAAAGAGTATATATTGCCCGACCCAAAGCGGTATGAGGCCTATTATGATGTGCATGCAGGGCTATATTACTTGTATCCAAAGATTGGGAATACCATTGTGGGAACTCCCGTAGCAATGTCTGTAAAGGAATATCAGAAATATGTGCTATCTAACCAGTTATCTGCCTACTATAAAGAAAAAAATCTACGACAAATGATTTGTTGCATCGTAAGGATTCTAAAGATGCAACGAAAAAAAGGACTTTTACCCTCTTTATATATTAAAAAAATAAAAATATTTGAAACAATTTTTTTGGAGGGAATAAAATAGAAATTATTCCGCAAGGTTTCGCATCTTTTTGATGTAGGAGGATTATACCAGAGGATAGAGAATCCGATAATTTTACCACAGAATAGACAGAATTTCTCGTTTAATATTCAGCAAAGAATGCAACTTTCTCTCTTAGGGAAGGTTGGCGAAAATCTCCGATTGAAGGCCAATTATGATACCCAATCGGGATTTGCTTTTTGAAAAATAGAATGAATTTGGTATGGAAACCCAAAATGGGTAATATCGAGAATGTGGATGTAAGCAAATTAAACGACTATGTGGATAAAGATGGCGAAGATGGTATTATCAGAAAAGTAGAGTTTGGGAATGTCAATATGCCTCTTTCTACTGGATTGATACGAGGTTCAGAGTCACTTTTTGGTTTGAAAACTGATTTTAAACTTGGAAAAACAACAGGTACATTAGTGTTGTCTCAACAGCAGGGAGAGGCAAGAAATGTCGTGGTGCAAGGAGGTGGAACAATGAAGAATTTTAAGATTAACGCTTCTGACTACGAGGATAATCAACACTATTTTTTGGGACATTATTTTTTGAATAATTATGATAATGCCTTAGCTCAATATCCGATGGTGAATTCCAAAATTAGTATCAATAGAATAGAGGTATGGGTTTTGGAACAAGGTTCTGGTAATCTGCAAAATCAGAAAAGTATCGTCGGTATACGAGATTTAGGGGAAGGCACAGTAGGGTATCCTCAAAATGATCAAAATAATCTTTACCAAGATATTGTAGGGATTGGAGCAGATTTGAGAGACCCTAATTTGGTATATAATGCCTTAAATGGTAGGTCTTTTCCAAATTCAAATGGAGTGAATGTTACCTATCAAGATGGTGAGGAATTCGTATTCAATCGTAGGGCAAAAAAACTTAATTCAAATGAATATACCTTTGATTCTAAGTTAGGGTATATATCTCTTAATCAGAGGCTTAATGATAATCAGCTCTTGGCAGTATCCTATTCTTATACGATAGCAGGAGACCCCAAGGTCTATAAAGTTGGAGAGTTTTCGGAGGAAAGCCCTGTTGTGATTACTAAGTTGTTGAAACCTAATAATGTGGTAAAGACAACTTCGCCAATGTGGGATTTGATGATGAAAAATATCTATTCCATAGATGCCAACCAAGTTTCTGCAGAGAATTTTATGTTAAATATTTATTACCGAAATCCACAAGGTGGAAAGGTAAATTATCTCCCTATACAAGGGGCGGATGACAAGACGCTGTTGCAGTTGCTCGGTTGGGATAGATTGGACAAAAAAATAACGACCTTTATGCAAATTCATCAAAAATAGGAGATGGTCTATTTGATTTTGTACCAAAAATTACCATCAATCCTGAGAATGGAAAATTGATTTTTACTAAGGTGCAACCTTTTGGAAATCACCTTAGAGAAGTACTAGGGAGCAATGCTACTGACCAATATGTATTCTCGGATTTGTATTCCAATCTAAAATCTGTTGTGCAGACGAATTCTAATCTCGCCCAGCGATATACTATTGAGGGGCGTTATAAGGGAGGACAGGGTTCAGGGATTTCTTTGGGGGCAATCAATGTGCCACAGGGTTCTGTAAAAGTTACCGCCAACGGCGTTCAGCTGGTAGAAGGGCAGGATTACACCGTGGATTATATGCTCGGGCAAGTGAATATCATCAATGAGCAGGTGAAAAATTCTGGACAAGCCATTAACATTTCTCTTGAAAATCAATTGACTTTTAACACGCAGAGAAAACGATTTTTGGGACTTAATTTGGAAAGGAAATTTAATGATAATCTAATCATTGGAGGAACTTTGGTGAATTATTCCGAGAGACCTCTTACCCATAAAGTGAATTTTGGGCAAGAGGCAGTGAATAATACCATTACTGGATTTAACTTGATGTATAATAATGAGTTGCCAATACTTACGCGACTTACAGACAAACTTCCTTTGGTGAATACCGAGACTCCGTCTAATCTTAGTTTTAAGATGGAAACAGCCTATCTAATACATGGTGCTAACTCAGGAATGGGCGGACAATCTTATATTGATGATTTTGAGCAGACTTCCTCAAAAATTTCACTAAAAGAACCATCTTCGTGGGTACTTGCATCCAAACCTCAGAATAATACGGAGCTTATCTATCAACAAAATAGTAATGATAATATCACTTCGGGCAATGGCAGAGGACTTTTGTCTTGGTATAATATAGACCCAAGATTCTATAATGTAGGAGGAAAATCTCCCAATGGAATTAATGCTCAATCAGTCTCTAATCATGCAAGTAGAAGAGTGAGAACTAATGAGTTACTTAATAATAAGGACTTCGTAGCGGGGGAGCAAACTTATCTTAATACCTTTGATATTACTTATTATCCAACTGAGAGAGGACCTTATAACTTCAATACAAATGAGCAGACCTCCGACAGATGGTCAGGGCTGATGCGTCCTATTTCGGTATCCAATTTTGTGAGTTCTAATATAGAATATGTAGAGTTTTGGTTGATGGATCCTTATGCTGATAATCCAAATAAGATTTTAGGAACCGCTCCAAAGTTACGATTGCAATTAGGAAATATCTCTGAGGATATCCTCCGAGATGGTAGGTTGCAGTACGAAAATGGATTACCGAGCAACTCCCAGCCAAATTCTACCTCCGAGACGAATTGGGGAAAACAACCGAACCAGCATCCCGTATTGTATGCTTTTTTTCTACTGAAGGAGAAGAGAGAGCCCAGCAAGATGTGGGGTTTGATGGATTAAATAATCAGCAGGAAGCCCAAAAATTCGGTACGAATTATGTAAATCCAGTTACTCAGCAGGCTGACCCAGCAGGGGATGATTTTGTATATTATCTTTCTAACCAATTCCGTGGGAACATGGCCAGTTCCATAGTGGATAGATACCGATATTTCCGAAATCCAGATGGTAACTCACAGGCGAATACTTTGGAAGTTTCGTCTCAAATACCAGATACAGAAGATGTTAATAGAGATTATAACCTTGACCAAAAATGAAGCTTACAACCAATACACTATAGACCTTAGTAAGGGGGCTTTGGGACTTAACAAAAATTTCATCGTTGATGAAAAGGAGGTTGAAGTACAGTTTGAAAACGGACAAAGAAGTAAAAATAAATGGTATCTATTTCGAATTCCCGTAGGGCAGTTTGATGCAGGAATCCCAAATTCTGGAGAATCCGTATTGAATAATGTTCGTTTTGCAAGAATTTTATTGGATGGAATAGACGAGACTACTACGCTCCGTTTTGGTTCCCTTGATTTGGTTCGTTCTGATTGGCGAAAATATACTAAAAATATCTCCACTGATTATATGAATGACTATCAAGATGAGGGGACAGGGCTTGTGGATAATGAAAATTTCTTCGTTGGAAGTATTAATTTAGAGGAGAATGGTGCAGGAACACCGCCTTATGTATTGCCACCGTGAATAGACCGACAGGTATTGAGTGGGAATGCAGGAGTGCAACGGCAGAACGAATCTTCTATATTTGAAGGTGAATAATTTGGCAGGAAATACAGCTAAGGCAGTTGTGAGAAATGCCAACCTCGATATGAGAAGGTATAAAAAAATTGGGACTTTTTCCTCCACGCAGAAGATATTAAAAAAATATCTCTAATGCTTCCAAAGATGCTGATGCCAAATTCTTTATCCGTTTGGGTAGTGATATTACTGACAACTATTACGAATACGAAACATCGCTGAAATATACACCTAATAATGCTCGCTCGCCATTGGAAATATGGAATGAGATAAGTCTTGATGTGGAAGAATTTGTGAAAGCAAAAATCCAAGCGGGACAAATTAGGCAATAGCTTAATGCAGACACGATATCATTATGCCGATTTTGGGGATAATGATCAGAAAAATCTTTGTGAAAGGTCGCCCAAGTCTTGGAAATATTACAAGTATCACCTTAGGAGTTAGAAATAAATCTGCTATTGGCAAAAGTATCGTTCTTTGGGTCAATGAAATACGCTTATCCGAAATAGATAATAAGGGAGGTTATGCTACAAATACAAGTTTGAATTTTAATCTTGGAGATTTAGCCTATGTAAATGCTAATTTTTTTCAATGGCAACAAGTGGTTTCGGTAGTATAGAACAAAAAAACCAGCAGAAAGGTCTCAAACAAATAATATGGCATTCGGTGTGAATACTAATGTTAATTTAGATAAATTCCTTCCCGAAAAAAATCAGGAATAAAAAAATCCCAATAAATTACTCCTATACTCAAGAAATAGAAGATCCAAAAATACAACCCATTGGATAATGATGTAGAATTTAGTAAAGCTCCTAACAAAGATGAACTAAAAAAAGTAGTGAGAACTTATCGACAACGAAGAAGTGTGGGAGTGGTGAATATGAGAAAAGAAAGAGTGAATGATAAAGCACCAAAATTCTACGACTTAGAAAAATATCTCCGTAACGGCTATATACGAGGATAACTATTTCCGAGATATTTATACTAAAAAAGACTACGACCAGCGACTTCGTGGGAATATAGACTATAACTATACCTTCAAGCCGATGGTAATAAAAACCATTTAATAAAAATAATAAGCGATACAGCAAAATCCGCTAAGTATTTCGTTTGGCTTAAAGATTTTAATTTTAACCCAATACCTACACGATTCTCTTTCCGTACGGAGGTTGATAGACAATATAATGAACTACAATACAGAAATATAGATGCTATCCTAAGTGGAAATATTGCATCGGATTTAGATATTATTAAAAAAATAGAGCTTTCTATTTCGGATGGCAGTATAATTTTGGGTTTCAATTTTACAAAATCTCTAAAAATGGAAATCAATTCTGCCACGAGAACCATCAATGACCAGCAGAATGTAGCCTCAATGGGTACGAACTCTATTTTCAGTAACCCATTCCGAGCGGGCCGCCCAGTGCTATATAACCACAGGGTGCAGGTCAATTATAGAGTTCCGTTTAGCAATTTCCCATATTTAGATTTTATTACGGCAGAGGCAGGTTATGGTTTTCAATATAATTGGAATACAAGGTCATCAGCAATTAGAAATCATCAGCAGGGGAATTTGGGAAATGTAGCTCAAAATACCAATACCATTGTCGCTACGGCATCGGTGGATATTCCTAATTTGTTGGGTAAATTTAAGTATTTCACCAAGGTTAATGAGATTATCACGAAGAGAAAACAAGAAATAGACTCGCTGAATAATGCTTATGAAAAACGCTTGACAGAAAAACGCCGTACAAAGATAAAACCTTATAAATTTAAAAAATAAATTAACTCCATTACAAGCCATTGCCTATGCCATTACTTCGGTTAAGCAGTTGAATGTTAATTATAATGAGACAAATGGAACAATGCTACCAGGTGTGCTTTCTGCTCCGAATTGGTTCGGATATGGACAAACAATAGGAGGACCTACTTATGAATTTTTACTTGGTTCGCAGGCTGATATTCGCAGGTTGGTAATAGAAAATGGTTGGGTATCTAATTCTGAGTATATGACTGGAGCCATTCGTGCAAAAATACCACGAAGACTTTGGATATGAATATCCAAATAACACCAATGAATGATTTAAGAATTGATTTAAATTCTACATATAGATATAATCAAAACTATACTCAATCGGGCTATAACTATGTGGATAGAAGTAGGGATTTTGTCGGCTATCGTGATGTATTTGGTAATGAGATGATTAGCCATTCCAAATCTGTTTGGACTTTTCCAACGACTTTTAAAAATCCTAATGAGATTTATAGGACAATGTTAGAAAATGCAAGGGTATTGTCTCAACGAGTGGGAGATATTGCAACGGTTAATTCACAAGGATTTACTGAGGGATATGGTATTGCTAATGCATATATATTAGTTCCAGCCTTTCAATCAGCAATGGAAGGAAAATCCATTAAGACAATGAAAAATCCTACGAAAGTTGGTTTCTCATTACCGAATTGGAGGCTTATATACTCAGGATTGAGGAATATTCCATTGATTAATAGTCAGTTTAGCAAGTTTGATATCTTACATTCTTATACCTCAACTTATACAAATGCAGGTATCCAAACAAGTATGGAATATTTTAATAACAGAAATACACCTTCTGCAAGGGATGTTAATGGTAATCGTTATAATCCATATACCTTTGGACAAGTGGGTTATGTAGAGGCCTTTCAGCCACTCATTGGAGCAGATATGACGATGCGGAATAATATGCAACTAAAAGCACAGATTAATAAGGATAGAACTTTTCTTCTGAGTACGATTAACAATACTCTCAATGAGGAAGATGCTAAGGAATATGTGTTTGGATTTGGGTATATATTGAAAGATTTGAAAAATAAAATTTAATGTAGGAAATAAAAAAACGCATTATAAAAATCCGACCTAAATATTCGTGGGGATATTTCTATTCGAGATACAAAAACTACCATTAGGAATATTTTTGATGAACGATTCTCAAATTACAGGAGGACAGACACTCATAGGTGTTAAGTTTTCAGCGGATTATAATATGTCTGAAAATCTTAATATTAGATTTTTTTATGACCAATTACTTACGCGGTATAAAAATCTCAACGGCATTCCCACTTTCTACCGTGAGGGCGGGTATTTTCAGCGACATTTACCTTCGGAGGAAATACATCATTGTAGTGATTTAATTAAAAAAATATTACCTTTGAAAAAAATATAAAAATGTTAAAAAGCAGGATTAGTAGGTGCAGGACATCTCGGTAAAATACATCTTAAACTCCTAAATCAATCGGAGAAATATGAGTTAGTAGGTTTCCACGATGCAGATACCGAAAATGGAAAGAAATTAGAGGCTGAGTTTGGATATAAATTTTTTGAAAATTTTGATGATTTATTGGCAGAAATACAAGTTTTAGACATTGTAACACCCACCATTTATCATCATCAATATGCCCTGAAAGCTATTGAAAAGGGAAAACATTTTTTCATAGAAAAACCTGTTACACAGACTTTGGAACAGGCGGAGGAAATTATCCAAAAGTGCCACGAAAATGGAATAAAAGCCCAAGTAGGCCATGTGGAACGGTATAATCCAGCATTTGTCGCTACTCAAAAAAATATCCAAAAACCAATGTTTATTGAAATCCACCGCTTGGCAGAATTCAACCCAAGAGGGACGGATGTATCTGTAGTTTTGGATTTGATGATTCATGATTTGGATATTTTGTTGAGTATTGTGAAATCTAAGGTGAAAAATATTCACGCTTCGGGTGTGTGTGTGGTGAGTAAAACACCAGATATAGCCAATGCAAGAATAGAGTTTGAAAATGGATGTGTAGCAAATCTTACCACTTCTAGAATATCTATGAAAAACGATGAGGAAATCAAGATTCTTCCAGCAAGATGCTTATATATCAGTAGATTTCTTTGAGAAAAAGGCAGAAGTTATTCGTATGAAACCAGCTCCCTGAAAACTCCATCAGATTTTGATATGATTATACAAAATGCTGAGGGTGAAAAAGAATCAAATAATATTTGAATATCCTGATATACAGCCAAATAATGCTATCTTAGATGAGTTGGAGACATTTGCTGATGCCATAGAAAAAGAGGCTCCAATCTATGTATCTTTGGAAGATGGAACAGAAGCACTGAAAAATTGCTCTTCAAATAATGAAATTAATAGATTAATAACACTTTAAATAATTGATTATTAGTTTTTTTATAATATTGTGTTTATAAAAAGATATTATAAAAAAATTTTTGCAATTGGGATAAACTTTTTTTATCTTTGTATAATATAATTTAAAAATTGATTTAAAAATGAAATTACCAAAGTTTTTTTATTAGCAGACAACACTGAGTTTCCAGAAGATTTATTCGTAGTGCATACAGAATATCCTCGTTTTATCCTTAATGTAGAGGAGGAAGAAGTAGAATGGTTGGATGATTTAGAAGGTGATAATGAAGAATCTATCGCTGATGAAGCTACAAAAAGTAATAGAAGAAGCATTTAAATTTTTGTGATGAAGAATTAGCAAAATATGACGACGAAGATGATGAATAATCATTAAGAAAAATAATAGGAGGTAAGAATTTCGGTTCTTACCTTTTTTTATTAATAATCTATACTCATTCCGATATGGAAACTAAAAATTACTTTTTTTAAATCAAGGTAGTTTTTAGTAGTATAATATTGGTTTTTAATGAAATAAGTTTGAGAAAAAAATTGGTAAATAATTTCCATATTTTTTTGTTTCGGATTGTGGAGAATCCAACTTGTAAGGTGGGAGAATATCTGGTAGAGGTGTCATAAATATGATCGAGAAGCGCAATATTTTTTTCACAAAAAAATATTTTTCAGAGTTGCTTAGGAATGGAATATAGTTAAATATCTGATTGATGGGTATGTATAGTTTGTTTTCAATATTGAAGAACAGATAGTTTTTTTGTCGGACAAGAAGCTGAAGTTTTTCCCTAAAAATAGAGTCCCCTCTGCATAGCGAATAGCTTTGTCCAAAAACGACGGAAGTATCTTGGGAACGAAACGAACCAATCCGAGCCTCAAATCCCAGAGTAGTGGTATTTTTTTCGCAGTTTATTTATATAGAGTTTATTATTGATATATAGTTGATTTTTCAGTTTGTTTATTTGATGATGAGTTTTTGTTGTAAAGAAAAATTAATAATGGAAATAGAGCGATAATCCAGCAAGGTTTCCCAAGTAGTTGTAGTACCGTTTTTTTTCTAAAAAAATAAATTAAAATTATCTTGCTGAGTTTTCACTGCGGATTCTTTTTGCGAATTGAGGGAAAAAAATCATCGTATATTTCATTCAGCGAATAGATGTTTTGATAGCTTAGTCTGATGAGTATTTTTTTCCGATTGATAGGTATATTCACCTCCAAAAATTGTTCCCCTACATTTTTTTATACACATTATTGATGCCATTTTTTTGATGTGCATAGTTGTTCCCATAGCCTTCATTTTTTATTAAGAAAGTATCGGGATGTGTGATAAGGTTGTTCAGTTCGGTATTTTCGTAGTAGATATTGAGGTTTTTATGAAAAATTATGATACCCGAGGTTAATCAAAAAAATAATAATTATTGAAGTGATATCCTAATTTTGTATTAAATTGATAATCAATATTTTGTATTTTTTTGGTCGTGCATCAGTATTTCTGAAATTTTCATCATATTTTCCGTATATATTGGCTTGTAGTATGGTGTTTTTTGTGGGAGTGTATGCCACAAGACCATTCAGACTGTATTTTTGTTTGTTCCAATTGGCTTTCCTTTGCACATAATAATAGGGTAGGGGAATACTGAAATTTTCGTTGGTTCGTAGTTCTACAAGGGTGTTTCCGACTTCCTTTTCTGTGATTTTTTTGGAAATTGATATTTCCTGAAATGATAAGTTTTGTACTAAATGAGAAAAATTCCTTTGAAGAAAAAAATCAAAAAAATATGAGTGTTTTCAGCTGTTTGGTTTCTTTTTAAAATGGAGTTTTTCATTTTGTGAAATGAATACTCGTATGAGTGGTCTGGATACTTTTTTTCCCAGAGTCAAATATGGATTTTGGATAAGTTCTTTATGACACAAGGTATTTTTGTAAAAATACTATCCAACTGAGCAAAAAAATAATAGTCGGTACAAGTAGAAAAAAATAATATTTTTTTAATTGCATTTTCTTTGAATTTGAGAAAAAAACCACAAAGATTATGTTTGGTAATCTTTGTGGTGTGAATATTAGAAACCTTTTTGGATTAGCTTTTTTTCACTTCAAAAATCGTTCTTAGAGTTGTTGGTGTCTTGGAGGATAACTCTTCCGTTGATAGTTTTGCTTACTTTTCTATAAATAGCAAAGGACGAATAAGCTCCAAATGGATCAAAAAACATACTGCGAATCCAACGAGGTGCTTAGTTGCTTAGGTCGCCCTTCGTTGAATAGATTGGTTTCTACGGCATCGGTAATGATGCTATTTGGGATTCTTAGGTATTGTCTATTCTGAGCCTTGTTGGGTAGGTACCGCTTCGCAAAACTACTAAATTGCTCGTTGGTAGCACGGAATATCACGAAGGATTCTCTACCTTGTGGGTTGAGGAGGAAATCTTTACTGCCGTCCCCCCAAAATGCTATTTCTACATCAGGGACATTTGGGTTATCAATATCTTGGATATAGACATCTTGACCGATGGATTTTCTATAATTACCGAGGTATCCTTCAAAATTTGCTTTACTCAAATCTACGGTGAGGCTTGGGTCTTCAATAGATACTGATTTTCCATTGTTATCTGTAAATGGTTCCTTGTGGTTGATGGCTGTAGCAGCGATTACGACACTTTCACCAGGTTTGATTGGATATTGAGTTCCCGAACCAGGGATACGAATGACATAGGAGGCATACACATAGTCGGTATTGGCTTTGTTGCCTATTTCGTTGCTATCGGATTTGCTCCAGTCAAATTGTCCGTTTGGTAGTGTGAAAATTGTTGTTTTAGTATTATTATTTCCTTTTAGTTGAGCAAAAATAAAGTCCATCAGCATAGAGAATTTCATTAGAATTATTGTATATTTCTACAAATTGGTCTCTAAAAATAGCACCTCTTCTTACATCAGATCCAGAGTAATAGATTTGTTTTAGAACTAAGTTACCTATTTTTCCAGTCTTTAAAACGATACTAGTAGAGGTTGTATTAGCATTGATGATGACTTTTTCTTGATTTCCGTTAAAGGTGATTTCATCTTGTCCTGTGAGGTTGTAACCGAAAGTTTTTAAGGAATGTCTCCGCCGTAAAGGTTTGTTGAACACTTATATTGTATTCACCGGGTAATACCCCCGTGAGATTTAGTTCACCGTTTTTTTGTCGGTAGTTTTCTCAATTTTTTTGCTTTGTTTCTATATTAGTGAGTGATACGAGAGCATTGTGTACTTTAGCAGTTCCGTAACTTTGATCGTAGCTAACGAGTACCTTAAACGATACGGGTTTCAGTTGCTGATTAGTCCTAAAATCATCTTCACGACAGCCATTGAGAATGAGCATCAATATGCTTAGAATTAAAAATAAATACTTGTTCATAAAAAAAGGTTTAAAATATTTTGAAAAATTAAAATTTATAGTTCAAACTTGCCCCAAAGGAGGTAGGCACAAAAAATGTATAAGTCTCTATGCTTCCGTTATCTAAACTCCTCTTTGTGGGTTGCGAGTTTAGGATATTATAGATATAAAACGATGCCTGAAAACCATTAATGAAATCTTTTGTAACTCGCAAGTGGAGGTTGGTGAGTGCTTTCCCTAGTTTTTGTGCCGTGGTCTCACTCTTGTATCTGTATAGAGTGTTATACTTAGCCTCAGTTCGTTCATTTTCGGGGATAGGGTGGTAATTTCCGCTGTTATCATAGTATCCAATGGGATATTCGCTTTGTGCATCAGTGAAAAAAATTATCCAACAAAAAAAGTATTCGTTTGCAAAGACAATATAAGCCCAACTTTCGGGAGATGGTAGGCAAAAATTTCCATTGATATTCGCCATTTCGGAGGTATTTCCCGTGGATTGGAATACGCCGTAGGATATATTTCCGAGTGTCTTTGATGGGCTAATACTTTTCACGGTGGAGTTGTTAATGGTTTTTACATAGGAGGTATTGATACCGATTTCCAGATTAAGAGGATTGATTTTTTTGAAGTTAATTCCCAGTTCAATTCCCTTGTCGGTGGAGTTCAGTCCATTGGTTATATGGTTTTGTTGGTAAATAAAAGGATGTTTTCCTACGATTTCGTAAGTTGGTTTTTTATCTCCGTGTTGGTGGATTTTCACATCGGATATTTCTGCCGTTTTCACCTTTGTAATATTTGTGAAGCCATCAAATAACCGATTATAATATCCCGTAATATAGATGTTTACAAACGGCAAATTAAGATCAATACCTATTTCAGTTTTCCAAGATTTTTGAGGGTTTTAATTTTATATTATTCCCTTGAGTAACAATGGTCTGCATTATAGCAATACTGTATTTATTCGGTACTCTATAATCTCCGATGAGATAATCTAAATAACGGTTTCCAGTATATAATTGATTAAGTGTCGGTGCTTTTGTAGTAAGACCAAATCCCCTCTCAGGGTTGTTTTATGGTATTTTAGACTAATATTAATTCTTGGTGATATCGTGGTATAGGCATTTTGTAAATCTAATCTTCCACCGATATTTATCATTAATAAATTTTTTTATTTTTTTGATATATTTTTTTATATTATCTTGTAAAAAAATAATGAATATTGGATATTAGAATTTACATTTTTAGCAAAAATTATATTCTCGAAAACCATTTATTGCTGGATTAGAAGATGAAGTTATAATAGCTGAATTGCTACTGCCGTACCGTCCTCGTCCGATATTGTTACCATATTTTTATATTTCCTCCAAAAAGATAAATTGTGTATCCATTTTTTTATGAGTAGTTAGCATTTTGTACCCCTCAATATTGGTATTAAAGTTGATAGGAATCCCCTCAATATTTTTGTCGAGTCATGAAGGCAAACTAGGGGTATATTTAGCATAATATATAGCATTTTTCGTTGGCAGTTCCAAAAGGTCTGGCTCCAAGGTTTTATAAATTGCTCTCTCACATATGTTTGCTTGTCGTATCGAAAAACCTATGTTAGCATTAATTCCATCAATAAAGATATTTTTTTAAATTTTATTTTTTTAGGTTATCAGAAATGAAAAATCCTCTTTTTGAGTTTTTTTACAAAAAAATACCCTCATAAGAGTCGGTGTCTGTGCTACCATTATCAATATTGGCAGATAAATCTATATTAATTCTATTTCTTATACTTTTATCATTGTTAAGAGTTTCAAATAATATTTTTTTCCTATAATTCTTTCATAACTAGTTAATTGATTTCTTAGATCAGGATTAGCATTCATATAGCTTAGGAGTATATTTATAGCATTTCCTTTTTTTATTAATATTAAAAACCTTTGGATATATCTAACTGATAATTACCTTGTTGTAGAGAAGTATTTATTTGCAGTGGTTTTTTACCAGATTTTGTCTCTACTATGATTAGTCCGCTCGTGAGGTCACCGTATTTAGCATCGGGGATACCTTGTATTATTTTTGATATTTTTCTATATCACCTACAGGTATTTCTCGTAGATCTACACCATAATTGGGTTGAGACGATAGTGGAAGATTTCTTCTGCTTGTATTATTAAATACTGGACTGTAAGGAGAGGAGTAACTTTGCATATTTTCATTGTTGGATAGAGCAATGTCATTCACTAAAATCGAAATCCCCAAAGCTTTATTTCCATATGAATTAATATTTTGTATATTATTAGAATTAATTCCTTGTCCACTTGCTGTACGGAAAACAATATTTTTTTAAATGTATTGTTATCTATTGGTTTAACAAATTGTCCCTGTAATTGAGTAAGTACATCAGATAAGGAAAATGTCTGATTATTTTTTTGATAGTCTCTTCTTTAATATATATCTCCGAAAAAAATTTCGCTTTTTACCGATGATTTCTATTCCTTTAATGCGTATTTCAGCAGAGATTAATGGAATAACAGGGCGAAGATTGGACTCTACTTTCCATTGCTGTTCTTGATAACCAGATTTATTTAAAATAATTATTTTGTCATTTTTTTATATTAATAGAGAATTTACCATCCTTATCTGTTAGTATCCAATTATCACTATTTTCTGTATATATTTTTACATTTTGAATGGGTTTTTTTACTTTCGTTATCAATAACGAACCCCTCTATATTTTGTGAATAATAATAATTAATGAATAATACGAATATAGATAAAAAAACTTACTTGGCATATTTTTTTAATAAAAATCGATGCAAATATATTAAAAATTATTCTAAATAAAAAAACTTAACTTTGCACATACGAATTTCTTTTTTTATAAAAAAACTATGATAATGAACAAGTATTTCATCAGTATTTTTTTATCGGTGCTTTTGTTTTTTTACATATGGGCAAAACACTCATTTTAATTTCACAGAAAGACCATATATTGGTATATTACCCACTTATGTTAATACTTCTGTATCTACTGCAGTGCTTGGAGGTAAGAAATCTATTTTGATAATGGGGAGAGATAATAGGAATATTTATCATACCGATTTGTATTTTTATAATGGACTTAATTTTGAGAAAAATTCCAAAGATGTTTTTGCGGGATTGATATTCGGTGATGCTAAATTTTTTGATTTTAATAATGATGGTAAGATGGACATTCTTCTTGCTGGGAAAAATCCTTCTGGGGTGAATAATATTAATTATTACAAAAATATTGGAGATAGAAAATTCCGACTTTACGAAACTTTTGAGGAAGATTTTGAAAATCCAAGTGTGAGTATTGCAGATTATAATAATGATGGCATTGGAGATATAGTTGTGATGGGTAACCGACTGAAAAAGAATAATTTTTACCCTGCTACCCAAATATATTCGTATAGTAGCGATGAACTTGTAGGATTCACGACTAAGACATTTTCCATCAAAAAAATTTAAAGAATGGAGATGTAAAAATTTTTAGATATTAACCAAGATAAAAAAATAGATTTGGTAATATGTGGTGAGGATTCTACTGGGGAAAAATCATTTATATACTTACCTTCAAAAGGATAATGATTTTTATTGAAACACAGTCTATAAATTTGGATTTTACTAATCCTAAACTCATCGTGGGAGATTATAATAAGGATACTTATCCTGATTTTTATTTTTGTTGGGGAATATTTCAGCTACACAGCCTACCCCATTGTATGTTTACGAAAAATAAAAAGGATGGTAGTTTTCAAGTTAATAAGTTGATTAATAATGATTTAGTTAATACAGGAAATAGAGATTTTGCCCATTTTGCCGATTTGGACTCTGATGGTGATTTAGATTTTATTATTACGGGGATTGATGCTTCTCACCAACCAAATATTGATATTTTTTTGAGAACAAGAGTGGGATTATTTCAGATACAAAACAGCGTCTTGGAGATCTCGGAGGCGGTAGTATTGCTCTATTGGATTTGGATTCCGATGGCAATTTGGACATTTTTATAACGGGGGGAACTGCACAAAGTGGGTATTCGTCCAAAATGTTGATGAATAAAGTAAAAAAATCTTTCAGTTTATAATATTGAAAAATCAATTGTTTAATGTATTTCCAAATCCAGTACAAAATAATTTTCATCTCAATATTGATATAGAAAAAAATGGAAATATACGATCCCTGAAGGTAGATTGATAAAGGAATTTAGCAACCAAAAAAAGAGTATGATATATCATCCCTTAGTAGAGGACTTTATCTACTGAATATTAGTGTGAAAAAAACCAGCAAAAAAATAATGAAAAATTGTAAAACAATAAATAATTATTATAATGAAAAAAATTTCAAAAATTTTTATTAGGTGTATTAGCCTTTCAATTAGTTTGTTATGCTCAAACGAAAGTTATTTCGTTTGAGAAGAAAGAGAGTGGAATTACCCGTCAATATAAAGAATCTTCGTCGGCATTTGGGGAAGTAGATGGAAAAAGCAATTGTATTTTTCTGGAATAGATGCTACCGATACGAAGCGAACCGATATTTGGATTTTTGGATGATACTTCGGGAAAATTTATCCTAAAACAAGAGTTGGAGGGGCTATCTAATGGAAATGTGTATCTTGTTGATTTTGATAAGGATAGCGATATGGATATTCTGGTTTCTGGGGTGGATGGTAGCAACTCGTCAAAGATTATTTATTATCTTAATGATAAGGGTAAATTTATTAAAAAAACAAGAGATTAGTGGAATGGCAAATGTTAATGATTTTGCAGTTGGTGATTATGATAATGATGGGTATCAAGACTTTTATCATTGCGGGAGGTACCCGCTTTAAGACTAAGGCAATATTGTATAAATTTAATGGTGTGAGTTTTTTTGGATTCTAAAATTGAAGTTCCTCAGTTGAGAGAAGGAGGATTGAAATTTGCAGATTTTAATGGTGATGGCTTGTTGGATTTTTATCATTTCGGGACGAGATAGGATGAATAAACATTATATTAAAAGTATGCATACAAAACAAAAAAATGGAACTTTTGATGAAAGTCAAATCCTTCATAATTCATTGATTGATAGTAAAAATATCGGTTGGAGATATTGATAATGATGGTGATGTAGATTTTTGCGATATGTGGCAGAGTGTCTGCTACAGAGAATGCTCCGATTCAGGTTTTTTTATCAATGATGCTAATGCTCATTTTACATTGAGATATACATTAGAATCTGATTTTTATAGTGTAAAAGGACGAAATACCCTGCAATTTGCGGATTTTGATAAGGACAACGATTTAGATTTGGTTGCAGTTGGTCGTAAAATGGATGATACTAAGCATTTTGTACTTTTTAATAATCATAATGGATTTACCAAAAATTATGAATTTTCTGAGGCAATCGGTGATAATGGAACTATCAGTATTGCGGATATTAATAACGATACTTATCTCGATATGATTATCACTGGTGAAAATGCCAAGAATACTTTATCTACGGAACTTTTCGTCTTAGATAAATCTAAATTAGCAAGTAGAGAGGTCTCTTCTCAACATGAAATTAAGATATTTCCCAATCCTGTGTCGTCTTCTTTCAGTGTAGTGGGGGAACTAAGGTTAATTACTTAGAAATTCTAGATTTTTTTCAGGTAAGAGAATAAAAATATTTTTACTGAAAATAAATTGTTTGATATTTCTGATCTGCCAAAAGGTATATATATAGTTGTAATTAATAACAAAGAGAAAAATCAAAAATTCTGAAACAATAAATAAAATCAGGGACTTCCATTGAAGTCCCGATTCGTGTAAATATAATTCAAATGAGAAAAAAATAATTTACTTATCTATACTACCCATCACACGCTTCATAAACTGGTTTAGAGCATCTTTTTTTAGGAGTACCATCTTTTTACCATTTTATGAACTTCCATTGCTCCATACATATTAGAGATAAGCTCTCCAATTACATCTAATTCCTCATCTTTGAGTGCAGGAGCTTCTGTAAGGTTTTCCAATACAGATAGCGTTTCTACGATATAATCTTCGTCATTATCATCGATAAACTGCACTAAATGTTTGATAACGGGTAGTTTCATAGGATTTCTTTTACTAAGTCTGTTAGTATTTCAGCTTTGTTAGTTTGAGTTTCTCCCACTAATTTTCCATTAACGAAAGTAGCAAAAGTTGGTAGGTTGCTCACATTCGCTAATTTTCTACTTTCTGTGAATTTTTCAGCATCTATATAGTAGAAAGGAATATTTTCATTTTCAGTAGCCAATTTTTTGAATTTAGGCTTCATAATACGGCAGTTACCACACCAAGAAGCACCAAATTGCACCACAACTTTTTCGTTATTTGCTACTAATTCTTGAAGGTTGTCTTCTGTTAATTCTATAAACATTTTTCTTAAATTTTTAATATTAATGTTGATTGTTAGTGTTTTGCTAAATATTCGGCAGTAGAGTTTCTGTCAGCAGACATTGCCTCTTTACCTTTTTCCCAGTTTGCAGGGCATACTTCTCCGTGAGTTTGGATGTGTGTATAGGCATCAATCAGTCTAAGATACTCATTTACTGTTCTTCCAAGTGGCATATCATTCACAGATTCGTGGAAGATTCTACCAGTTTCATCTACTAAGTAAGTAGCTCTATAAGTGCAGTTTGAACCGCTGATGATTTCGTTTCCTTCCTCATCATAGTCGAAGAATTGCTCTACGATACCCAAAGCGTTTGCCAATTGTCTATGTGTATCTGCTAAGATTGGGTATGTTACTCCCTCTATACCACCATTATCTTTTGGAGTATTAAGCCAAGCGAAATGTACCTCATTTGTATCACAAGAAGCACCTATTACGATAGTGTTTCTTTCTTCAAATTCTTTCAAAGCCTCTTGGAATGCGTGTAACTCCGTTGGACAAACGAAAGTAAAATCTTTTTGGATACCAGAAAAGAAGAACTTTCTTTTTTATTGTTGATAGCTTCTTCAAGAATGTTGATTCTTAAATTATCACCCATTTCAGACATAGCATCTACGGTGATGTTCGGAAATTGATTACCTACTAATGACATATTTTTTTATTGTTTTTTTATTGTTAATAATTAATACTCAAATAATTTTTTTAGCAAATGTAAGGCGTTTTTTTGGGTATTAAAAAAATAAAAATCAATTAAAAAAATCTATAAGAATTTTTTTATATTATACTATAAATGCGATGATATGGATTGAAATTTAATATTAAATAAAATACACTCTCTGTAGAGAGTGCTTTTGTATAATTTAGATTAATTAAGTTTGTTTAGTACAGATTCTAGATTTTTTCTATAAGTATCATTACCTGTTCCTACACCCCAATTGGCTCCATTTTGATCAAATTCTAAATCTATAAAATTTACTAAATCTCTTCTTCCTACGAGTAATGTAAATCTCCAAGTACCATTTGCTTTTTCCCCGGCATCTGTGCGATTAGAGGACGGCGTTTTTATAGAATTCATGGAAGGATAATCGGCATAGACACCCCAATTGCCATTTCTTTCTTGTAATTTTACTACAGGAGCAGCAACTCTGGATAATGTACTACTACCATTAATAACATTAGGATTACTAACATCCATTACAAGCATCTCCGAGTCGGTACCTTGACCAGGTTGAAAAGAATAACTCATAATCGCCATAGCGTATTTATTGTAATTAATTCCCGTATCAAAGTTAGAAATCCAATCGCCATCAACATTATGTACTGTAAGGGTAAGTACACTCACAGTACTTGAAATAGGCACTCCCTTATAGACATCTCCATTGCTATCTATCATAAGAGGATGATAATCCGTATAAGCAGTTGTCTTTTTTGCGTTTGTACCCATTGCAGAATTTATGTTTTCGCTATATTCTGGAGTTCCTACAAGTCTTAATACAGGTTTTCCTGCATTGTTAGAAGAGTTTTCAATCGTTAAAGTTCTCGCAGGAGTGGTTGTATTTATTCCTACTTTTTCCATTGGTTTCTTGTGCTTTTTAAGTGACCTACTAAAGAGATACATAGCATTCCTAGTAGGATAAATCTTTCTTTTGTCATTATTTTTCAATTTAGGGGCTGCAAATCTATGATATATTTTGTTTATTCTACCCCCCTTATTGTTTTTTTATCTATATTGTTTATAGTTTAAATCTATTATTTTGTATTTAATTGATATTCAGAGATATAGTTTATGTGTTAAAAAAATTTGTAAAGAGAGGACTTTTTCAAATCTCATTTGTATTTTTTTCAATAGGAAAGATTGTTTCATTTGGCAATCTTTTTCTAAATAAGAGCGACTTTTATTCTGAGGGTTACATTTCCATCTTTGTAGTCAGTCTGTACGATTTCCTTACTAAAAATTTTTTTGCCGAGGTATTCTTCTAAAAAAATTGTATATCAAGTGCATATAGTTTGTCTTCTAGTCCATATAGCTTGCCGATGACCTTCATTAGTTCCGATGCTTGATATTCGCGTTTTTTTTTTGCCATAGCGTGTAGGTGGTTGTTATGTTATTGTAAGAATGTCGTGTGAAACTCCTTTTTCGTCGAGGTATTTATTCAGTATTTCGTTTCCACTTCTTATAGAATTCACCGCCCACCGAATCCTCGTTTTTAATAATTTTTTTCTTTATTAAGGAGATGAGGAATATTATTTTTTTATGAGTTTTTTTGTTTAAGTTCGTAAAAGCAAATCGCTGCTGCTACGGAGACATTAAAACTTTTGAGTGAAGCCATACATAGGTATAGCCAAAGTTTCATCTGCAAAATCGAGAATCTCTTCCGTTACGCCTTGCCATTCCGTCCCAAAGGTGAGGGCGATAGGCTCTGTAATATTAAAGTCGGGGAGGAGTGTGGCATTTTTCTCTGGCGAGACAGCGACGATTTTGTATCCTTGTTGCTTGATATTTTTAATGGAATCGATATGAGCGGGGTGTTTTACGATTTCTACCCAAGTGTCGGCACCTTTGGTGAGGTCTAAATTAGGCTGAAAGACATTTATTTTTTTCTAATGCGACAATTCTATGTAAGCCACAAGCCTCAGCACTGCGGACGATGGCTGCGGCATTTCGGAATTGATAGACATCTTCCATTATAGGCAAAATAAAATCCGAACTTTGAGCCGAAAAATACTCAATCTTTTGTAGCCTTTCCTCGGTGAGAAAATTGGTAAGGTATTGATAAACCTCTTCTAAATCTTGATGTATCATTCGGCAAAAGTAGGATTTTATTTTTTATAATTGATGAATATTAATGCAAGAAATGTCTCATTCCAGTGAAGAGCATAGGGATTTGGTGTTCATTCGCTGCCACGATGCTTTCTTCATCTCTCATACTTCCACCAGGTTGGATAATGGCTTTAATACCTTCTTTGGCACAAGTATCCACTACATCACGGAAAGGGAAAAAGGCGTCAGAAGCTAAAACTAAATCACCGCTGAATTTTTCTTTCGCTCTTTCTATGGCTTGTTGAGTAGCCCAAATGCGGTTTACTTGTCCACCACCGATTCCAAGGGCTTGTCTGCCGTTAGAGACTACAATCGCATTAGATTTCACATATTTTACTACTCTTTGAGCGAAAAATCAATGCCTTTTTTTGTTCTTCTGTAGGTTCTAATTGGGTAACACATTTTATGTCTTCTGAGAATTGATTGTCGCTACTTTGGATAAGTAATCCACCATCTATTTTCACCCAGTTTTGTTGGTCAGAAATAGGATTTTTTTAATTTTAATTACTCTTAAATTTTTTTCTTTTTGAGCCAAAAACTTCCAAGGCATCAGAATCAAAAATCAGTCGCCATTACGATTTCAAGGAAGGTTTTATTAAGCTCTTTGGCAGTGGCTTTATCTACTTTATAGTTCATAGCAACGATACCGCCAAAGATAGAAACAGGGTCGCACTCAAAAGTTTTTTGATAAGTTTCCAAAGCAGTCTCTCCGATGGCTACACCGCAAGGCGTGGAATGTTTTACGGCACAGCAAGCCATTTCGTTTTTGAATTCGCTGACTACCTTCCAGCATAAGTCCATATCACGGAGGTTATTAAATGATAATTCTTTACCACCGATTTGTTCAAAATCCTTCATCGCTCCGTTTTCTATGGTAGAAACATAATATGCAGCCGACTGGTGTGGATTTTCGCCGTAGCGGAGGTCAGCTACTTTCTTATAAGAAGCATTAAGATACTGCGGATACTCTTCATTGAGAAGCATTTGAGAGATGGCAGCATCATAGGCAGAAGTAAGATTGAAAACTTTTCCCGCCAAAGTCTTTCTCGTTTCAAAAGTAGTATCAGAATGAGTTTCAATCTCGGATTTTACTAAATGATAATCATTTACATCAGTAATTACCGTTACAGACTTGAAGTTTTTAGCGGCAGAACGAAGCATAGAAGGCCCTCCGATGTCTATAAACTCTACTTTTTCATCTAAGGAAATGTTTTTTTATTGGCATTTTTCAAAGAAAGGATAAAGATTTACGACCACCATATCTATTAGACCGATGTGATGTTCTGCTACGGTCTTCATATGCTCGGCGTTATCCCTTACGGCCAATAGACCGCCATGCACTTTGGGGTGTAGGGTTTTTACTCTTCCGTCCAGCATCTCGGGGAAGTTGGTAACTTCATCTATTGGGATAGGGTTTAGCCCTGCCTCTTTCAGATGTTTGAATGTCCCTCCTGTGGAGATAAGTTCATAATTGTTTTGCTCTAAAAAAATTGTGCAAATTCTATTAATCCTGTTTTGTCTGATACGGATATTAATGCTCTTTTTTTCATTTTTATACTTATTTATGGGTAATATTCTATAATTCTTTCTGTGATTCTATGAGGAATAGTGTTTTTATATTCTATCCTTTGTGTCCAGTTGTTATTTTTATCATATTCATAGGTGTATTTGGAGTCAAGTCTACCATTGGAGTCATAGTTATTTTTTTCTATATTATTCCCTTTTTTTCATCGTATTTATAGGTGTTTTTTTGTAGTTAAATTTACCATCTTCATCATAATGGTATTCTTCTATTTTATTCCCTTTTTCATCGTATTTATAGGTATTTTTTTGTAGATAAGGCTACCATCATCGGAGTCATAGAAATTATCTTCTATCATATTCCCTTTTTCATCGTATTTATAGGTGGTTTTGGAGTAAAGTCTACCATTGGAGTTATAGTAATTTTCTTCTATTATATTCCCTTTTTCATCGTATTTATAGGTGTTTTTTTGTAGATAAGGCTACCATTGGAGTTATAGTAATTTTTCTTCTATTTTATTTCCTTTTTCATTATAAATTTTAAAATGACCATCATCAGTATAAACAGCACTACTATCTACTAGTACATCACCTTTTTTTCTATTTGTCCGAATTTATCTACTGCTTCATAGGTGTTTTCTGTTATAGATTTTACCTTACCTTTTAGGTTTTTCTTCTGTTAGGTCATTTTTTTCTTTTTCTGATTGGTTACAAGATACCAAACATAACACAGAAAGTATTACTAATATTATTTTCTTCATTTCTAATAAATTTATTTTATACTATTTACCTTTTTATTCCCTCTTTTTAGAAGAGGGGTGCCAACTTTTAGTCGGCGGGGTGTTTAGGAATAATTTTGAATGATAAAAATCTTCTAATTCACTCATGACATTCGCTAAATCATTCTTTACCCTTGCATCCTCATCTATTGGGATAGGGTTTAGCCCTGCCTCTTTCAGATGCTTGAATGTCCCTCCTGTGGAGATGAGTTCATAATTGTTTTGCTCTAAAAAAACTGTGCAAATTCTATTAATCCTGTTTTTGTCTGATACGGATATTAATGCTCTTTTTTTTCATTTTTTTATACTTATTTATGGGTAATATTCTATAATTCTTTCTGTGATTCTATGAGGAATAGTGTTTTTTTATATTGTATCTTTTGTGTCCAGTTGTTATTTTTATCATATTCATATTCATAGCTGTAATTTTCAACAGGCCTATCATCGTAGTAATAGGTATTTTCTTCTATATTATTCCCTTTTTCATCGTATTTATAGGTGTTTTTTTGTAGTCAAGTCTACCATTAGAGCCATAGTAATTTTTTTCTATATTATTCCCTTTTTCATCATATTTATAGGTGGATTTGGAGTCAAGACTACCGTCTTCATCATAAAGGCATACTTCTGTATTATTCCCATTTTCATCGTATTTATAGGTGGATTTGGAGTCAAGACTACCATCTTCATTATAACGGCATACTTCTATTATATTTCCATTTTCATCGTATTTATAGGTGAATTTTTTTCGCCAAGACTACCATCAGAGTTATACCTATTTTCTTCTATATTATTCCCATTTTCATAGTATTTATAGGTGTATTTGCAGTAAATTTTGCCATATTCATCATAACGCCATACTTCTATTATATTTCCATTTTCATCGTATTTATAGGTGTGTTTATAGTCAATTTTACCATCTTCATCATAATGGTATTCTTTTATTTTATTCCCATTTTCATCGTATTTATAGGTGAATTTGTAGTAAATTTTGTAATCTTCATTATACCAGTAATCTTCTATTTTTATTTCCATTTTCATCATAATAGATTTCATCAGGTCTAGCTAATATTTCACCTTTTTCTAATTGTCCAAATTTTTTTCTATTGCAGCATACCTAATTATTTTTCTCAACTTTTATTTTTCTTCATTTCTAATAAATTTATTTTATATTATTTATTTTTTTATTCCCTCTTTTGAGAGGGAATTTTTTTCCTTTTTGAGATTACTTAGCCTCCGTTCAAAAACCTTTACAATGGCTTTGGGGAATATTTCGTATTCTACTTGATGGACTTTCTCGGCGAGGGAGTGGGGGGGTATCGTTTTTTTCTACGGATACTTTTTCCTTGTAAGATGATTTCACCTTCGTCTATTCCTGCGGTTACGAAATGCACGGTGGCTCCGCTTTCTGTTTCTTGGGCATCAATCACCGCTTGATGGACATTCATTCCCCACATGCCTTTTCCGCCAAATTTAGGAAGGAGGGAAGGGTGAATGTTGATGATTTTGCCGTTATGTTGATGGACAAAAATCAGGAGTGATGATGAGAGAAACCCTGCTAAAACGATGAGGTCTGTATTTTCAGGAAGGTGTTTTTTTCTAAATTAACACAAAAAAATCTTTCCCTCGCTTGATGATGAGGTGAGGAATGCCATATTGTTCCGCTCTGGTAAGTCCGTAGCACTCTCTATCAGCGACTACGAGGGCAATCTCAGTGTTAGGAATCTCTCCGCTCTCTATGCTGTCTATGATTCTTTGGAGGTTCGTCCCTCCACCTGATACTAAAACTACGATTTTTTTCATAAGAGATTATTTGGTTATGTTTCAGCTCTTTATCCACTTGCTGATGCTTTCTAAAAGCTGAGGTTTATCTTCTAAAGCGATTTTAGCAACGGAATAAAACTCTCTTACCCATTTTTCAATCTCGCTGAAAGCTTGATTTTTATCCTTCGTCGCTTGTTGGCTTTCGCCTTTTTCTTTGTTATACTCGGTATAGGCCTTTTCTACATTGGCAAGGTTACCAAGCTGAGTCGTAATATGCTCGGTATTGATTTTTAGTCGGTTAAGAGGAGTGATGAGCGTAGGATTTTGCTGTAAAGTGCTATAAAAAACACGCATATCATCTAAAATAGAGCTGATGGACTGTGAGACGCGACCTTTAATGCGAAGATTAATGAGGGTATCATTTTGGTCTTTGAAGACGATTCTCGCTTTTTTTCGGTCTGTGCTGAAGGTATTGGAGAGTTCGTCTAATTTTTGACTAAAATGATGATGGGCAGAGGTCTCTTCTTGGGTTTCTTTGATGTTTTTTTGATATTCTGCGATGGCTTTGTCATAAAGAGCTTTTCCTTTGGCAATTTCCGCATCATCGTAGCCGTATTCTGCAAGTTCGGTTTTTTTAATGTAGTTTGGGTTTTGATGTTTTTCAAAGAGTATCCCAAATTTCTGAACCAGTTCTTGGTCTGTAAGATAGGTTTTTTTCTTGTCTTTTTAGGCGTGCTCCCTTCTTTTTTTAGGAGTGTTTTCCTCTTTTTAGGCATATTATCTTCTGTTTTTTTGGTGTGTTGGTATCCATTTTTTTATTGTATTTATTGATTTTTTTACAGGTATTCTTCTATTTTTTTCATGGTATTGGTATCTATTTTATTGGTAGGATTTATTTTTTTCGTGGTATTCCTCCATTTTTTTACAGGTATTCTTCTATTTTTTTACAGGTATTGGTCTTTATTTTACTTGGTAGGATTTATTTTTTTTCACGGTATTCTTGTATTTTTTTACTCGTTTCCGTTGATGATTTTTAATGTTTTTTTAGACTTTAACCATAAGTAGTAAGCTTTTTATGCCTACTACTTATAAAAATTATTTTAGGTTTATTTTTTTCTTTTCCTTCGGTGATTTCTCCTATTTCATAGGCATCATCAAGGAGAGAAAGTGTTTTTTTCTACTTCGTGTGCCTCTACTATAACTACCATACCTACGCCCATATTGAAAGTGCCGAACATCTCCATTCTATCTATGTTACCGCGTTTTTCGCACTCTTGCATAATGCTTGGAACTTGGATTTTATTGATGTCAATATCAGCACATAATCCTTCTGGGATGATTCTCGGTACATTTTCTGTCAATCCTCCTCCTGTGATGTGTGCGATGCCCTTTACATCTACTTCTTTTTAGGAGTTTATGTATGGGTTTATAATACAATCTTGTAGGTTCTAAGAGTGTTTCATAGAGAGGTTTTTCCTTCAAAGGTTTCATTAAAGTCAGGGAATATCTTTCTTACCAAAGAAAAGCCGTTGGAGTGGAATCCTGAACTTGGTAGAGCGATGATTTTATGCCCTTGTTGGATTTTAGAGCCGTCAATGATTTGGTCTTTTTCTACAATACCTACGCAGAACCCTGCGACATCATAGTCACCGAGTTGGTACATCCACGGCATCTCGGCAGTCTCTCCACCGATGAGGGCACATTCGTTGTCTTTACAAGCCTCAGTAATTCCGAGTACGATTTCGGCTGCGGTATCAGAGTCTAATTTCCCACAAGCGAGGTAATCAAGGAAGAAAAGAGGCTTGGCTCCGTGGCAAAGAATGTCATTGGCACACATTGCGAAGCAGTCAATCCCAATAGTGTCAAATTTTTTTGTATCAATAGCGATTTTGAGTTTGGTACCTACACCATCTGTCCCACTGACAAGGACAGGGTTTTTATACCCAGCGATTTGGTAAAATGCTCCAAAAACTTCCAATGCCATTGAGGACATTTTTCGTTGTGGGTTTCGCTTACTGCTTTCTTGATTTTTGTCTACGGTTTTTGTAGCCTTCTTCTTTATCTACGCCAGCGGATTTGTAAGTATTGCTCATATTTATTGTATTTTTTTATTCGAGTTAATTCAATAAAAAAAGCCAATAATCGTGTAGGGATTATCGGCGTTATAATATATTATATTTTGCATACTTTTTAGAGCGGAAAAAAAGCACCCTTCTCTGGAAAAGGATTATACTTCTCTAAAAATGCAATTATAATCATTCTTTTTTTCTTTGTCGCAAAAAAATAAGAAAAAAATATCCTGATTTTTCCTAATAAATTTCAATAAATATTTTTTTGAGAGTAATCTTCATTTGAGTGAGTAAATGTTTAAATATTGTGTTTTTTTGATAAAAAGTTGTATCTTTGCAAGAAATTAAAGACGAAAAAATGAAATTTACGATATTAAGTAGCGAATTAAGAAAAAAGTTAAGCATCGCAGGAAGTGTTTTAGCAAGTTCGTCATCTAATTCGACTAATCCTATTTTAGAAAATTTTTTATTCGAAGTAAATCAATCAAAACTCACAATCACGGCATCTGATGGGGAGACCACTTTGGTAACAAGTCTTGAAGTAAATTCAGAAGATGTATTCAAAATTGCTGTGCCTGCAAAAATGTTGCAGACTTTGATGAAAACTTTCGTAGAGCAACCTCTTACTTTTATTGTGGAAGCCAATGAAAGAGGACGAGGTAAGAAATTGGATATTTGGAATGATAAAGATGTATTTACTATCGCCCTTGATAATGAAGATGAGTATCCATCATTACCTAATATTGATGCAGGAAAAAAACTATTACAATACCATCAGAAGTGTTATATAAGACTCTTTTGAATACTCTTTTTGCAGTATCTAATGACCCTTTGCGTGCAGTGATGACAGGGGTGTTTTTCCAGTTTACTGAAAAAGGGTTGTAATTTTGTATCAACAGACTCTCACAGATTGGTAGTCTATACGAGAAAAGATATTGTTTATGAAGATAATGTGGAGTTTATTATTCCAAAAAAAGCTTTATCTGTACTAAAAACTATTCTTGGGAATACTAATGAGTCCGTTAAAATTGAGTTCAACGAGAACAATGCGAGATTTATATTAGAAGACTATGTTTGGGTTTGCCGCTTGATAGATGGAAAATATCCAAATTATGTAGCTGTGATACCTAAGGATATTCCAAATCATATGACTATTGGTAGAAATCTACTATTGAGCTCTATTGAGCGAGCTTCTGTTATGTCTAGTGAATCTACTCATCAAGTGAGATTCAAATTGTCAAAAGATAATCTTCATCTACAGGCAGAAGATACAGAGTTTGGAAAAGGTGCCAATATGAAAGTGCCATGTAGCTATATTGGAGAGCCAATGGATATAGGTTTTTGATGCGAGATATTTATCGGATATTTTGAAAGCCTTGATATCTGATGATGTTATATTTAAAAATGTCTCAGCCAAATCGCCCTGCCGTTATTGAGCCAATTGATGGATTAGAGGATGGAGAAAAGTATTTTGATGTTATCAATGCCTTTAGTAGGGTTTTAATAATTTTGATTATATATTTATAGATTTGAGGTGGTAATTTTACTACCTCAAATTTGTTTTTATAAGTTAAAAATACTTAATTTTGGTAGAGAAAAAAATAGTATTTAATAAATTGATATTATGAAGAAAAATATTATTTCCGACAGATTTTTTTCGGATACGGCAAATAATGCGTTTTTTTATACACTTCACCTAGCGAAATTATATAACGCTGAGGTATTTATTACCCATATTTATGACAAAAAAAGTAATATCTACACTCTACGGAGGACAGCCAGAATTGGTAGCTACGATTTATGTGGATGTGGAACTTGATGAGTTTGAATATTTTTAAGGAAGAAAGCAAAAAAATTAAGAATGATTGCTGAGGAAAATAATTTATCCGATGTGAAACTTAATTTCATTTTTTTAAATCAGGGGAGTTTGGTTTCGACATTAGGGAAAAATTATTGAAAAAGAGAAAAATTAACCTCGTAGTGATGGGAACAAGTGGCGCTACTAATTTTTGAAAAAAATTATGGGGTAGTAATACGATGAATGCCCTTCGTAGTCTCGATATTCCTATTTTTGAGCATTCCTAAAAAAAGCTATATTTAAGGGAGTGAAAAAAATATTGGTTTTTGCAAGTGCATTGAAAGATTCAGATAAACCTATTTTTGGCAAATTTATTAAATTTTTTTATGATGATAATAATCTAATAATCAAGGTTCTATATGTTATAAAAAAATGATAAAAAAATACAGAGGTAGAGGAGCAGTTGATAGACAAAAAAATAGCAAGTTGGGAGAGTGAATTCAGAAATGAAAAAAACTTATTTTTTTATTAAAAAAATAACTGATAGTGTAACCAAAGGGTATTTATCAACTTATTTTTTTGATGAAAATATTGATATTGTGGTGATTGCTAAGCGAGATTTGAGTTTCATTGATAGTCTCTTTACTCACAGTCTCAGTGAGGATTTGGCGAAAAAAATGGATTTTCCATTATTAGTCGTGAAGTAACAGATGATATTTGTGTAAAAAAATCGTAGATTTGCAACTATTAATCAAGATTAAAAAAATGAAAATTTCTAATAATTGGCTTAAAGATTATATTAAAAACTGACTTAAAGTCAGAGAAAAATAGGTGAATTCCTTACAGATATTGGTTTGGAGGTAGAAGGAATAGACCAGTTTGAGTCCATTCGTGGTAGTTTAGAGGGAATTGTAGTAGGAAAAGTACTCACTTGTGAAAAGCATCCAAATGCTGATAAATTGAAAGTAACGACCGTGGATGTGGGGAATGGAAAAATCCTAAATATCGTCTGTGGGGCTTCTAATGTATCTGCTGGGCAAGTAGTGCCTGTGGCCGTTATCGGAACGAAAATTTATGATAAAGAAGGAAATTTCTTTGAGATAAAAGAAGCGAAACTCCGTGGCGAGATTTCTCAAGGTATGATTTGTGCTGAAGACGAGCTGGGCCTTAGCGATAATCACGATGGTATAATGGTGCTTGATGCTGAAAAATTTATGGTAGGAACGCCTTTTGCTGATTATTTTGATATTGCAAAAGATGAGATTTTTGAGATAGGATTAACTCCAAATAGAACTGATGCTATGTCTCATTATGGGGTTGCCAGAGACCTCAATGCGTTCCTTGTTTCCAATAATATGCATTCTGAATTTGAAAAAGTAAGTTCGGAGGTATTAGAAGCGGAGGGAACACATAGTTTTAGTGTAGATATTGAAAATGAAGAACTTATCCCGAGATATCTTGGTGCTGTAATAGAAAATGTAGTAGTCGAAGAATCCCCAGTGTGGTTGCAGAATAGATTGAAATCAATAGGATTGTCTCCAATCAATAATGTGGTAGATATTACAAACTATATTTTGCACGGATATGGACAACCACTTCACGCTTTTGATGCGGATAAGATTTCAGGGCAAAAAATCAAAGTAGGCGTAGTAGATGCAGGAACAAGATTGACAACCTTAGATGGGGTGGAGAGAACTCTCAATGGTTCTGAAATTGTCGTAAAAGATGGACAAAATAAACCTCTTGCTATTGCAGGGGTGCTCGGAGGAGCTACTTCGGGGGTGAATTCAGAGACGATAAATATATTCTTGGAAGGTGCTTATTTTAATCCCGTTGCTGTCCGAAAATCTGCAAAATATCACGGGCTAAATACCGATGCATCTTTCCGATTCGAGAGAGGAATAGATCCAAATAATGTAAAGACCGCTATCACCCATGCTATTAAGATGATTACTGATATAGCGGGCGGTAGATTAGTTGGGGATATTATTGAGCATTACCCTAATAAAATAGAAGACCATTACGTGATTCTTCGTTTCTCTAAAATAGATCAAATTTTAGGAATGAAAATCCATAGAGATAAGATTAAAGAAATTCTTAAGTCTTTGGATATTAAAGTGTTAAATGAAATAACAAATGGCGTAGAAATCTCTGTGCCAGCCTACCGAGCTGATGTGACCAGAGAGATAGATGTGATAGAAGAAATCCTAAGAATATATGGCTACAATAAGGTAGATGCTCCTAATAAGATAGCCTTCACACCGATTAAATTGTATCTTGATAATCAAGAGGCATTGGAAAACTCTTGGGCAAGAACTTTTGCAGAGTAATGGCTTCTACGAGGTGATGAATAACTCCCTTTACGGCAGAGAAAAAAATGTAACACCAGAGGCTGTTAAGTTGTTAAATCCACTGAGTGGCGATTTGGCTTTTTATGAGAACATCTCTTCTACAAGGCCTTTTGGAGAATACAATTTATAATATCAATCGTAAAAAAATTCGGATATCAAGTTCTTTGAGTTAGGTAAAATTTATCAAAAGAGAGAAAGTTATACAGAAAGAAAGCAATTTGCGATTTTGGTATCAGGAAGAGAGGTGAGAGAGAATTGGCTCGAACCAAAAATCCGAAAACTAATTTCTATTATCTAAAAGGTTATGTCCAATTGTTGTTGGATAGATTAGGATTTACATTCGTAGAAAAAAATCGTTGGTAGATAATAGATTCGCTGATGCAATAGAACTCCTTGTTGGCGAAAAAGTTATGGCAAGAATCGGAAAGGTTTCCTCTCAATTATTAAAAATCATTTGATATTGAGCAAGATTGCTACTATGCTGAGATAGAAATAGAAGTAGTAGAATCTCTCAGAAATAAGGATAATTTTAAATTTGTTGATATTCCTAAATTTAACAAAATAAGAAGAGACTTGGCTCTGCTTGTGGATAAAAAAATGTAACTTATTCGGAACTATATGAAGCTGTGATGAAGGAGAAATCTCCAATCCTGAAATCTGTAAATCTTTTTGATGTATATGAGGGTAAAAAAACCTTCCAGAAGGTAAGAAATCTTATGCATTGAGTTTTTGAATTATTAAATGAGGAAAAAAACTCTGGAGGATAAGGAAATTACTGAGGTGATGGATAAAAATTATTAAGATATTTGAAACTAAATTTCAAGCGAGTTTAAGATAATATTTAGATAAAAAAAGGCTATCAAATTTGATAGCCTTTTTTTGTTATTATTCGAGGGATAAGGTCTTTATATAGTCCTGTTTTTCCATTGCTTTTTTTATTAATGAATTGAAGTAATTTTTTTCAAATCGAGCAATCATTTTATTACCGGTATTTTTCATTACATATGATGGGAAATTAAACTCCTTTTGATGTAGGTCTGTAAATTCCCAAGGGTGAAAAATATAGCGTGGCATACTTTGTATCCTTGATGCATTGGGATAATAAAAATTGATAAATCCACATTGGAAAATTATGGAATGATAACCAAAAAAGGGGTATTCGGAAGCAACTCACAGCTGTGGGAATTTGCCACAAATTTCCTTCTTGAAAGATGGTTTTGGGGCTGCTGAGTTTGTTGTATCGTCCGAGGCAATAGTGTTGGGTTGATGGATGAGTTATATACATATCCTGCTTTGGCTACTTCTTCTGCGGATACCTCGGCCATTCTTGGCATTCTCAGCCCTTTTATCTCCACACCGAATTGTTCTTCTAAGGCATTTTTGCTCTTTTTTAGATGAGAAATCTCGAATTCTGAGTGGTAGTAGGTGTGGGATGCAAGTTCGTGGCCTTCGTTCAAAAAGTCTCTGTATAATGTCGGGAACTTGTTGGGCAAAAGTTACGGTAGAGAAGAATGTAGCTTTAGCATTGTATTTTTTTAATAAATCCAAAATACTTAATAGTCCTTCTCGCGAGATAGATATTTGTCTATCAAATGGTATCTCGTAGCCATATTCCTTCGGCATATCAAATTCTTCAATATCAAAAACTTAGATATATCATTTTTTTATTTTTTTAAAAACTTCAAATTTATAATTTTTTTCTTCACTGATGATGTAGCTCAGCCGTTCTTTTGGTTTGTTTGAAAATCTTACCGATATAGATGCCAATAATTCCCAAAATGATGAGGTTTAGCCCACCAAAGAACACGATGGTCATAATTAAAGAGGCCCAGCCAGATATTTCTGTTCTGTTGATGAATGCATAACATACATAGGGTATGTATAATAATGATAGAGCTGAGAATATAAACCCCAAAAATACAGCTATGTACAATGGTTTTACACTGAAAGCTGTAATGCCTGCTAAGGCTAAGTTTATCATTTTCTTCATCGTATATTTCGTTTGTCCAGAGAATCTCTCTTGTGCGATATACGGAATGTATATTTGCCGAAAACCGACCCATGGAATAATACCTCTCAGGAATGGCTCGTTTTCGTTCATAGTACGAATTACGGCAATTACTTTTTTGTCCAAAAGGCGGAAATCCGCTGTACCATCTTTTATCTCAATATCTGATAATAGATTCAGAAATTTGTAGAATAAATGAGATGATTGTTGTTTTTTTGAGTGCTGATACTCTTGGTGTCTTGCCTTATGGTAGCCACGACTTCATTTCCAGCTTCCCAATGTTGAACGAGAGTAGGTATGAGATTTGGAGGGTGTTGCAAATCACAATCCATAGAAATCACAGCATCTCCAAGAGCCTTGTCCATACCTGCTTTTACGGCAATTTGATGTCCAAAAATTTCTTGAAAAAGATAGATATTTGATGTTACTATATTTATAGCTCATTTTTTTGGAGTATGTCCAGCGAACCATCAGAACTGCCATCATTCACGAAAAATAATGGAATAGTCGTATTGTGGCAATTGCTCGCGGAATATATTGTCTATTTCTTGGTGGAGTCTTTTTATATTTCCTTCTTCGTTGTAACAAGGAACTACGATGTCTATCTGTTTTTTCATTTTTTAACCCTTTGTCAATGATAATGTAGAGGAGTTTTTCTCTAAATTGATTAAGAATTCTTTTCTCCAAATACCTCCGCTGTATCCTGTGAGGGTTTTTATTGGCTCCTATCACTCGGTGGCAGGGGATTAGTATAGGGATTTTGTTTCGTCCGTTGGCATTGGCTACGGCTCGCACCGATTTTGGCTTACCCATCAGTGTGGCTTCGTGTAGGTAAGAAATGGTGCTTCCATAGGGGATTTTTAGTAAGGTTTGCCAAACTTCCCTTTGGAATTTGGTTCCGATGAGTATTAATGGCACAGAGAAAGATTTCCTCTGACCATTGAAATATTCTGTAATTTGTGTTTTTAGTAGTTTTAAGATGGTATTTTTCCTCTTCGTAAATAGTACATTGTAGTTTCTCAGATACTTGGAGGAGCTCCTTGTCTAAATTTTTTTGTATCTTCAAAATCAAATAAACATAGGCCGTTTTCATTAGCACAAGCGACCATCGTCCCAAGAGGTGTTTGTATTTTTTGCTGATAGAGTTTCATTTGTATAGACAAGGGATATTGTGTTAGTATAAAAATAATGAAAAAAACTTTATTAAATAATTAACAAAAGTTTTTTTCATTGGTTATAAATATAAACTATTTTTGAGTAATGCTCAAAGAAAAGAGGAATACTTTCTATACCTTTAAAGAAGTTAGATACTCCATAATGCTCATTTGGTGAATGGATAGCATCGGATGCTAAACCAAATCCCATAAGAACACATTTGGAACCAAGTACCTGCTCAAACATCGCAGTGATTGGGATACTGCCTCCGCTACGGAATGGCAATACTTCTCGACCGAAGGCTGTTTCCATAGCTTTTTTTGCAGATTGGAATTCCTTCGTATCGATTGGGAGTACATACGGCATCCCTCCGTGATGAGGATTTACTACAACTTTTACATTATCAGGTGCAATTTTTTTGAAATATTGGGTGAATTTTTCTGTAATTTCTTCGGGTGTTTGGTAAGGCACGAGTCTCATTGAGATTTTGGCATAGGCCTTAGATGGAATTACGGTTTTTGCACCTTCGCCAATGTATCCTCCCCAGATGCCATTGCAGTCCAAAAGTAGGGCGTATGGAGGTTCTTTCGAGTGTTGTATAGTCTTTTTCACCTTCTAAACCTTGTAGTCCGATGGATTTCTTGTAGGCCTCGGCATCGTCTTTTAGTTTATTCATTTCGGCTCTTTCTTCCAAAGAAACTACCTCTACATTGTCGTAAAAACCATCAATTGTTATGTGCCCATTTTCATCAATTAGCTGAGCAATCATTCTGCTTAGGGTGTGGATAGGGTTAGGAACAGCCCCACCATATAGCCCTGAGTGTAAATCGCGATTTGGTCCTTCAATCTCTACTTCTACATAGCTGAGCCCTCTCAAACCAGTGGTTACGGTAGGTTGTTCCATAGAATATAGACTTGTATCGGAGATTAAGATACAATCGCAGGCCAATCGTTCTTTATTTTCTTTAGTAAAATCACCTAGGCTCACGGAACCAATTTCTTCTTCTCCTTCAATGATAAATTTTACATTACAAGGCAGAGTATCCGTAGTCATCATTGCTTCAAAGGCTTTTAGATGCATAAAGAATTGCCCTTTGTCATCCGCAGACCCACGAGCAAAAATCGCTCCTTCGGGATGCAAATCTGTTTTAGCAATGTATGGTTCAAAAGGTGGTTTGTTCCAAAGTTCTAGTGGGTCTGGTGGTTGCACATCGTAGTGCCCATAGATTAATACGGTTGGTAGTTCGGAACTGATAATTTTATCTCCATATACAATAGGATTTCCTTTTTGTAGGACATACTTCTACATTGTCGGCCCCTGCTTTTTTTAGATATTCGGCCACTACATTAGCACATTTTAATACATCATTTTTTTATAGGTAGAATCAGCTGAAATAGAAGGTATTCTAAGTATATCAAACAACTCTTCTACGAATCTGTCTTTATTCTGATGAATGTAATCAATTGTTTTTTTGCATAGAATGAATTTTTTTCTGCTAATTTACTAAAAATATTATCATACGAAAATGAAAAAGAGACGATTTTTTTCGAAAAAGATATTTTTGATGAAATTTTTTTATTATAAATTATGGTATTAAAACATATGATATTTATCATATGTTTGTGTTTAATATGTTGAAAAATCAAAAAAATATATAATTTTGTGTTTTTAGAATAATTTTTAAATAGAGGTGGTATGAAGATTATTTACAAATAAAAAAATATTAATTTCGCAAAACAAGAGAATTTTTAAACTTATAAATAAAAGCAAAAATTATGTTTGATATATTTTTAAAGAACATTAATAAGAAAGCATTTAGGAATGCCTGTTTATGGACCTTAGGGGGTAATTGTTTTGACTTTGGTAGGGTCAGTGAATTTGCAGAATTATGATGCAGCCTTGATTATTTACTTTTTTTGGGACGATAGCGATGACTTTTGGCTTGGCATATCGTCATACAATTTGGTTGCAACGCCCACCCACAAGGAAATATTGGGATAGGACTTGGGAGTATGTATTTAGTAAAGATTTTTTTGGACTTATACCCGAGAGATGGGGAAATTGTCCTTTAAGAATATTTTTACTTCAAAAGTTCATTTTTCCTCGTGGAAAAAAATGAGATGGTTAGGACATTTCTTATTGGCTACAGGGATGTTTAATTTCTTTTTGCGGTAACCTTTGGGCTCACTTTTGGTTGGATGCACTTTACCTTGGAGGAGGGTTCTACATCCATTTATGAGACTCATTTTTGGGGTATTACGGTGATGAAATTTGAGCTACACACAGTATTAGCTTTGATTTTTGTTCCATGTTTTGGTTTGGACGGCAATAATGGTAATTGTGGGTTGCTTAATAATGATGCACCGCCGCTTCGTAGATGAGGGACAATTGGCATCTCAGTGGTTTGAGAGGGATTGGTTACCATTATTTTTATTGGTGATAGTATCTGTTACGGGATTAGGTATTTGGTTTGATTATACTTTCTTAGAAGGTAAAATGTCTCAGTTTATGGCTATTACTCACGCTATTACAGTAGCAATGTTTTTGATGTGGATACCTTTTGGTAAGTTTTTCCATATTTTCCAAAGACCTGCACAAGTAGGAGCAAATATATATAGAATAGAGGGTAAAAAGCAAGGTATGCAAGTATGCCCACATACGGGACAAGAATACACTTCTAAATTGCATATTTCAGATTTGAAAGAAATAACCAAGGAAATGGGATTCAAATTGGAGAATGAAGAAGGAATGAGTTATTTAGAATATAGTCCAGAAGGTAAGAGATGTATGCTTGCTAAGGCACACTTGAAGGCAAGAAAAGAAGCAGGAAGCTTCTTCGGATAGAAAAAATATAGAGGAAGAGATTAAAAATAATTAACATAAAATTATGCTTAGTCGTAATTTTAATAAAGATAAAAAGAGATATGGCAAAAATTACCAATACCAGCAGATGATATTATTGAAAAAAATTTGGTCCGCATAAACATTATCCTAATACAGGGACAATAAGAAATAATCCACAGAATCCAGATGAACTTGTAAAAAAACGCATTGTTGTTTTTTTGTGGCTTGCAGTGTGGTATCAAGCTAAAAGTAAAAGATAAAAAAGTAGTAGGCTTTGAGCCTTGGAAAGAGTTCCCATTCAATGAAGGGAGACTTTGTCCGAAAGGTGTTCAGAGATATATGCAAGATAATCACCCAGATAGATTACTCACTCCTATGAAGAGGGTAGAGGGTGTAGGGGTTTGTTCCAATAGAATGGGATGAGGCTTTTTGATGTTGTTGTAAAAGAAATCAGAAGAATCCAAGAAAAAAATATGGAAGAAATGCTTTTGCAATGCTTTCAGGCGTATCGTTATCTACTGAGAAAAGTTACACAGTAGGGAAATTTGCTCGTGTGGCACTAAAAACAGCAAACCTAGACTATAACGGGCGTCTTTGCATGGTGAGCGCAGGAGCTGCCAATAAGAAAGCTTTCGGTATGGATAGATCTTCTAACTCTTGGGCAGATTTGGCTCATGCAGAGGTGATTATTATTACCGGAGCGAACGTCTCAGAATGTTTCCCAGTGCTTACTTATAGAATTTGGGAAGCGAGAGATAATGGAGCAAAAATAATTGTAATAGACCCAAGACAAATCCCTATTGCTAGAACAGCAGATTTACACCTGCCCGAGTAAGACCCGAGGAACAGATACAGCCTTAACTAATACGATGTTGAAAGTATTGATTGATAATGATTGGTTAGATCATGATTTTATTGATAATTATACTTCGGGTTGGGAAGAGACTATTAAGGAAGTAGAACACTGTACCTTAGAGTGGGGAGAAAAGATTACAGGGGTGCCAGCAGATTTAATCTATAAGGCGGCAGAGATGTGGGGGAAAGCAAAAACTTCATTCCTAATGCATGCTCGTGGGATAGAACAACACAGAAAGGGAGTTCAGAATGTATTGAGTTGTATTAATTTAGTATTGGCTACAGGTAGAATCGGAAAACCTTATTGTGGTTATGGAACTATCACGGGTCAAGGAAATGGACAAGGGGGAAGAGAACATGGACATAAGTGTGATCAGTTACCAGGTAACAGAGATATTGAAAATCCAGAACATAGAAAAATAGTAGCTGATTTTTGGGGTATCCCAGAGTCCGAACTACCAAGAAAGGGGCTTAGTGCTTATGAAATTATAGATGCTATCAATAGAGGAGAGATTAAGGGACTATTATCTATTTGCTTTAATCCACTTGTATCTCTTCCGAACAATCACTATGTGAGGAGTGCATTAGAAAAATTAGAGTTTTATGCAGGTATAGATTTTTTCCTTTCGGAAACATTGAGACATGCTGATATTATATTAGCAGGTTCTTTGCAAGAAGAAGAGGAAGGAACTACTACTACTTCAGAAGGTCGTGTAGTGCGTATTTCAGGTGCTGTAAATCCACCAGGAAAAGCAATGAGAGACCTCGAAATATTCAAGGAGTTAGCAAGGAGATTAGGCCAAGAGGATAAATTTAATTATACTTGCTCGGAGGATATATTTAATGAGTTGAGACATATTTCCAAAAAAATTCTTATGCTGATTATTACGGTATTACTTATGAGAAGGTAGAGAAAAAAATATGGGAGTATTTTTGGCCTTGTCCAGACCTCGACCATCCAGGTACTCCGAGACTTTGGGAAGATAGAAAATTCAAGACTAATGATGGTAAGGCGCACTTTAATCCTACCCCTTATATCACACCTACAGAGGAACCAGATGAAGAATATCCAATAGTGTTAACCAGCGGTCGTGTGGTATCTCAATATCTATCAGGAACTCAAACACGAAGAATTGGTAAGTTAGTTGATATTTATCCAGAACCATTAATGGAAATACATCCAGAGTTAGCAAGTAAATATGGTATTGAAGATGGAGATTTAATTCGTGTTAAAACTCGTAGGGCAGAGGCATTGTTCCCTGCAAATGTCGTGGAAACCATCAGAAAGGATACTATATTCATTCCATATCACTGGGGAGGAGTTAATTCTGTAAATCAACTTACTGTGGGATTGGATGGGTTAGACCCAATTTCTAAAATGCCGGAGTTTAAAGTTTGTGCTTGTAAAATAGAAAAAACAGGTAGAAAAAAAGCAAAAGACTCCGCAGAGTTGGCTTATAGAAGTAGAGATATTCAATACTAAATTGAAATCTTGACTGAGAAAATTAGAATTGAAAAGGAGATTAAAAATATAAATAAAAGCGAATCATTCATTAAAAATTAATGAATCATTTGGTTCGTGTCAAAATTGTAAAGAGAGATTATGGCTGAACAATTTGAGAAGTTCAATGATATGGAGTTTTTCCTTGATATGCAACGATGTATAGGTTGTCACTCTTGTGAGATGGCTTGTGCGGAGTGCGAAACTAATGGGGAAACATCTATGATTCATATACATTATGTAGATAGAAAAGAAACTATCCAGACTACGGTGCAGGTATGTATGCACTGCGATGACCCAATATGTGCTAATGTTTGTCCTGCCGATGCAATTACCAAAGACGAATTTGGAATAGTGCATTCAGCTGATGTATCAAAATGTATCGGATGTGCTAACTGTGTAATGGGTTGTCCTTTTGGAGTACCTCAAATCCCTGACCAAAATGCACTGCTGATGATGAAGTGTAATATGTGCTACGATAGAACAAGTGTAGGACTAAAACCTATGTGTGCTACAGTTTGTCCATCAGGAGCATTGACTTTTGATACAAGAGAAAATATCGCTAAAAAACGACCAAACTCCACACCGGTTAATAAATTCATATTCGGAGAGGAGGTCGTATCCACAAAAGTGAATGTGATGATGCCGAAAGGTAGCGAAGAACTCAAAAGTATTCTAAATTGTTTAATTTTTTTACTTAATTATTAACATTAAATTTTAAAGAAAAAGATATGTCGAATTGCGGTTGTCAAAAATAATAACAACAATATTCCTGATTGGAAATCTGATTTCCCAATTAAAAAAAGAGAAGCTGGGTATGTTTCTCGTAGAGATTTTATTAAGGTAATTACTTTTTTTCTGGATTAATGGCTTTTTGCTAATATTTTTTTATTCCATTGTTTAATTATTTCTACAAGAAAAAAAGCCTATCAAAGATTATTTTTGTATGTCACACAAATGAATTAGAAATCGGTAATCAGAAGACTTTCTATATCAATGGAGACCATAGAAATCCATATATGCTAATCCGTATGGATGAAAAATAAATGGAAAGTTTATGAGCAAAAAATGTACTCACTTGTCTTGCTCTGTAATCTATCAGCACGACAAAAAAATTATTGAATGCCCTTGTCATCATGGGTATTTTTAACCCTGAGAATGGAGATGTACTTCAAGGACCACCGCCAAGACCATTGGCACAACTAGCTGTAGTTGTGAAGGATGATAAAAATCTATGTTCAGGATTATGCTTATGAGAAGAAAAATTAATCATAAAATACACCATTCTTAATGGTAAAATATTGATTTTTAAATAATTATCAAAATGGCAATTAGAAAAAACCTATTACAAAAAGTTACATATCGTATCAATGAAATGCTATCTTTCGTTATAGTATTATATGTTATGTTCTCATCACTACAAATGTGGCTTTTGTTTGGAACAATCAATAAAAGCACTATACTTATATAATACAGAAATTGAAGTTCAGCCCTTTGCTACTTGGTCTGCAATAGGCTCTACTGTTATTTTTCTTTGTTTGCTTTTCTTCTTGAAGTATATCCCTAAAATACCAACTGGAAAAATTATGAAGGGGAACGAAAAAGAAGAAGAATATGAGTATTGATTTATTAGATTCATTTGGAAGAAAAACACAATTATTTAAGGGTTTCTATCACAGACAGCTGTAATTTCCGCTGTCTGTATTGTATGCCCTGAAGAGCCATTCTCTGCTACTCCGTCTTCAAAAAAATGATGTCGGCAGATGAGGTTTTTGGAATTTCTAAAATTTTTGTTGATTCTTTTGGAATTTCTAAAATTCGTATTACGGGGGGCGAACCCTTGGTGAGACGTGATTTTTCTGAAATTATCACAAAACTTGCTACACTGAATGTGAAATTAGGGATAACAACAAACGGCGTTATTCTTGATAAATATTTTGACTTATTTGAAGAAACACATATCCGTGACCTTAATATTAGTATAGATTCTCTCGATAGAGAGCGATTTAAATCCATTACTAAAAAGAGATTTGTATCCAAAAAGTTTGGGAAAAATATCCTGCAAAGTATAGAACGAGGGTTTAATGTAAAATTAAATGCTGTAGTAATGAAGGGGATTAATGATGATGAAATTTTGTCTCTTGCAGAGTTATCTCACAAATATCCCATAGAAATGAGATTCATAGAGTTTATGCCATTTAGTGGTAATCTTTGGGAAAAAAATAAAGTATTGCCTATTGCAGAAATGTTAAGGATAGTGGAAGAAAAAAATATGATATCCTTAAGATGGAAGATGCATTTAATGATACTTCAAAAAATATAAAAATAAGGGTGGATTCCTGCGGGCAATTTGCTTTTTATTTCTACTATGAGTGATTCTTTTTGTGGAGGTTGTAATAGGGTACGGCTTACGGCAGATGGCAAAATGAAAAAAATTGTCTCTTTGGAGCGGAGGAGTTTGATTTACTAAAAACTTTATCGTGAAGGAAAAAGATATAAAAGAAGCCATTCAGTATGGGATTTGGAGAAAAACATAAAGAAAAAAAGGTGGGCAATTTGATAAAAATAGAATCTATTGATAATGATAAAATTGTTAATAGAAGTATGATAAAAAAATAGGAGGGTGATAAATATCATATTTTTTTGTGGTATTTATTATAGTATTTTTCTAAACTTGTGAAGGAAAGTTTTTAATCATCGTTAGGGTAAAAACATATTGGTAATTTTTGTTTAATATATAAATAATAACTTATGAAATTTTTTTAAAAAAATTATCGGCAGTACTATTAGTATTACAATTTTGCAAAACCTCAGAGAATGTACCTCGTTCTACGGGAACACAAACTATTAAAGTAGCTGCTGCAGCAAATTTAAGGTTTGTTTTGGAAGACCTTAAAAAGGATTTTATATCCAAAAATCCTAATTATCGGATAGAAATAGTTTTTTTGGTTCGTCAGGGACTCTTACTCAACAGATTATCAATGGGGCAGATTTTGATTTATTTCTTTCAGCAAATACGAAATTTCCCGCAACATTGGATAATAAGGGACTTACAATGTCTAAGCCAAATGTATATACTCGTGGGAAAATTGCTCTTTGGTCTATGAATATTGATGTTTCAAAAGGATTGAAAGTTCTTGAAAATAAGTCTATTAATAAAATTGCAGTTGCTAATCCCGAATTGGCACCTTATGGAAGGAATACAGTAGTTGCTTTAGAGAAAATAGGAGCTTATGAATCTTTAAAATCTAAAATTGTATGGGGAGAAAAATATTAGTCAAACTGCTCAATTTGTGTCCTCTAGAAATGCAGATATTGGCTTTGTGTCTTTATCAACTGTTTTGGCACCAGAGATGAGAGGAAAGGGAAATTATTATGTTCTCACTTCACAAGAGGCAAGTCCTATTGAGCAAGGCGGAGTTATTTTAAAGTCTGGAAACCAAGATTATACGAGCAAATTTTATTCTTATATTACAAGTGAAACAGCTAAGCCTATTTGGGCTAAATATGGATATGAGAATAATTAATATAGTATTTTAATGATAGATTTCTTAGAAACTTTACTACTCACAGGTAAAATGGCAACCATAACGACACTTATCCTATTTTTGCATAGGGTTACCAGTCGCTTATTGGTTGGCTTTTTCTCGCTTTAGGTTAAAATTTGTGGTAGAAGCTTTGCTTTGTATGCCTTTGGTATTACCCCCACAGTGATGGGGTATTATCTTTTGGTATTATTTAGTCCTAATAATTTAGTTGGAACATTTTTTTCGAGAGACGCTGGGTATTCAGTTGGCATTTACCTTTCAAGGGATTGTCTTGGCAAGTATTATTGCAAATATTCCGTTTATGATTCAACCATTACAAAATGGATTGTCTGCTTTGCCAAGTAGCTTTCGGGAAGCAAGCTACACTATGGGGAAAATCTCCTATTATCACCTTTTTTTAGGGTTCTTTTTGCCTAATATAAAACCCTCTATCATTACAGGAATGGCTATCACTTTTTGCACATTGTATTGGTGAATTTGGTATTATTTTTGATGGTAGGTGGAAGCATCCCAAACGAGACAAGAATAGCCTCTATTGAGATTTATAACGAAGTGCAATCGCTTAATTATGAACTTGCTAATCAATATTCTATAATTTTTATTTGCCATTTCATTCATTATGTTGATTATCGTTTTTTTAGTGTGAATAAAAAAATTTAAAATAAATAAATTTTAAGATGATGAAAAATTGATATAAAAACATAGAATATTTACATCAGATGGCTATAAAAACTTTGAGCATTAAGGAGGAAATAAATGAAAAAAATATAGTAGAGGTTGTGGGGCAATCAGGGTATAGAGCAAAACTACATTTTTTTAGAATTTTATCTGGGTTACTTGTTCCCGATTATGGAGTAATTTCTATCGGTAATAAAGTAATATTAGACACAAAAAAATAAAATAAATATACCTCCACAAAGACGAGAAATAGCTTTTAATGTTCCAAGATTATGCTCTTTTTTTCCTAATATGTCGGTGGAGGAAAAATATTCAATTTGCCCAAAAAGAAAAAGAGTATTCTTAGAATTAATGAATTGTTAAATGTCTTTGATTTAGAGTTGTTTAAAGATAAAAAAATACAAAAAAATTATCAGGCGGGCAACAACAGAGAGTCGCCTTAGCAAGAACCTTGGCACAAGAGGCGGGAATAATTTTATTAGATGAACCATTTTCGGCAGTGGATAAGGAAATGAGGAAGAAGATGCGAACAGAAATTTTTGAAGTACCAACAAGAAAAGGAAGCTATCGTATTTTTTTATTAGCCATCAACAGGATGAAAATTCTAATTTTATTGCCAATCATAAAAATTTTTTTATTAATTTTTATCTAAAATTTATAGAAAAAAATGAATCAATATATATCAGCAACCCAAGCTAAAAATTTAATAGAAGCTAACATTCAATTAACTGATTCTGTGGAAGTTTCTCTTCTTGAAGCATTAGGTATGTATTCGGCAGAACATATTGTGGCACCAATGGAGGTTCCTTCGTTTGATAATTCGGCGATGGACGGCTATGGAATTCGTTTCCTTGATTTAGAAAAATTTGATGAGTTGAAGATTGTTGGAGAGGTTCCCGCAGGTGTCAATCCACAGATAGAACTATCTACTGGCGAGTGTATTAGGATTTTTACTGGTGCAAAAATACCGAAAGGTGTAGATACAATTGTAGTGCAGGAAATCGTTGAGCGAGAAGGGGATATAATAAAATTTGATAGATTTAAGGTGAAGCACAAGGATAATATCCGAAGAAGAGGCTCTCAAACGAAGGTCGGTGAAGTGATACTACCCGAACATACCCTTATAAATCATGCTGTGATTGGTTTTTTAGCAGGTTTTGGTATTAAAAAAATTAAAGTATTTTCGGCTCCGAAGATTGATTTACTCTATACAGGTGACGAACTTAGGGAGCTGGGAGAGCCTTTGGAAGAGGGGCAAATCTATAATTCTAATTCTTATATGCTACAATCTGCCTTATCCGAAATTGGATTAAAGTTCCGAAATATAGAGCATATCAAAGATGATGAAAATTCCACTTTTGAGGCAGTGAATAAATCTCTACAAAAATGTTGATATATTGATACTTACGGGAGGTATTTCTATTGGTGATTACGATTTTGTGAAATCTTCTCTTGAAAAGGCAGGTGTAGAAGAAGTATTTTTATAAAATTAATCAGAAACCAGGGAAGCCTGTTTATTTTGGCCGTCGTGGAAAACAATTTGTATTTGCTTTACCAGGGAATCCAGCCTCGGTGTTTTCTTGTTATCATAATTATGTAAAGCCCTTTATATTAGGTTGTTATGGTCGTGTTAATTTTATTAAAGAACAAGAATTTTTCTATAATAACTAACGATATTATGAAGAAAAAAATGAGTCTCAGACACAATTTTTTTAAAAAGGGTATTTGGATAGAGGTAAAGTTTTTGGTTTTTAGGCTCGCAGGAATCTTACAAGATGGATTCTTTGGTTGTAGCCAATTGTATGATAGAATTTCCCGCAGGAAAAACAGAAATAAAATCAGGCGAAAAAAAGTGAAAATATGGAAAAATTTAAAGGTAAAGGGACGGATTTGGATTGAGACTTCTACAGGGCTTAAAATTGGTTTTGGAAGGGCTTTGTTATTAGAACAAATTGATATTTTAGGTTCTATTTCCGAGGCAGCAAAAGAATTAAAAATGCCCTATCGTAGAGCTTGGGGTATTGTACGAGATATTAATCAAAATTATGATAAAGAAGTAGTTGTGAAAGAAGTGGGAGGAAAATCAGGAGGTAGGAGTGTTCTCACGGAAGAGGGAAAAAAATCGTGAAGATGTTCCGAGAAATAAACGAATGTTTTAAGCAATTTTCTGAAGATGAAAGCGGTCGTTTTAGCGGGTGGGAAAAGTAGCCGAATGGGGGAAAATAAGGCTCTTTTACCGCTCGGTGGTATTCCGATGATTTGCAGAATAGCAAATATTTTGGAAATGAGATTCTCTGAAGTGTATATTTCGGGGGCTTCTGAGGATTTTTCTTTCTTAAATATGCCAGTAATTACAGACATTTATACTGAAAAAAAGGACCGATAGGAGGGATTTTTGCCTCATTGGAATTTCAGCAAGATGATATTTTTGTTTGTCCGTGTGATATGCCATTTATTTCAGTACAAATTGTTGATTTTCTAGTTAATAACTATAATAAAGGACAAATTTCGGTGGTGAGTTATAAGGATGAAATTTACCCAACTTTGGGAATTTATCCATTTTGTTTTAAAGAAAAAAATAGAAAAAAATACATTATCGAAGGTGATTTGAAAATGCAAAGAGTATTAAAAAGATTTAGATGCAAAAATTATCAATATTCCAAATAGTTTTTTTCGGAGGATATTTTACAGAATATAAATACGAAAGAACAATATGAAAAATATTAAAAAAATAAATATTTTTTTAGTCAAAAAATCTTCTTAGTTAAAAATCATTTTACTTTAGTACCTCAAAAATAGGGGTATTAAAGTTTTTTTATCTAATTTTGCTTTATGAAAATTAAAATTTTTTTGGAAAAACTGACAGATATTTTTTTGGTGGTCCTTTGCTTTTTCGTAGATAGGCATTGCGAGAGAGTGATAGACTTAAAAAAATTATATAGAAAAATCAATATCCTGAGGCTAAACAATATACTTTTATCATTGTTGTAAATAATAAAAAAAGTCTGAAAATGAGGATGATATTCCAGCGAATGCAGAAGTGGCAATTCTTCCTCCATTTTCGGGGGATAGTGCTTTAGTAAAACGAATTTTATGAAATATTTGAGACAAATACAGCTTTTCGGTGAAGAAAATCAACGAAAAATTATCCGAATCTAAAGTTTTAATAATAGGAATCGGCGGGTTGGGTTGCCCTGTTTTGGAGATTTTTAGCATCAGTTGGTATTGGTAGAATAGGGATAGTGGATAGCGATAAGGTTGATTTTTCATAATCTACATCGCCAGTTTTTATATGATGAAAATTCAGTTGGACAACCTAAGGTAGAAGTTGCCAAAAAAATAGAATAAAGAATAGAAACTCAGAAATAATTATAGATACATATTATCAAGAAGTTAATCAAAAAAATATTTTTCCAACTGATTGATAATTATGATATTATTGTGGATTGTACAGATAATTTCAATACGCGATATTTAGTGAATGACGCTTGTTTTATTCGGCAAAAACCATTGGTTTATGGGGCTATCTATCACTATGAAGGGCAAATTTCCATATTTAATGTATCCAAAAAATGGAAAGATAACCAACTATAGAGATTTATTTCCAAATCCTCCGCGACGAGATGAGGTTCCCAATTGTAATGAGGCGGGGGTGTTGCCGACTATTTCTGCGATTATCAGGGAATTTTCAGGCAAATGAAGTAATTAAGTTGATAACGAAGCAAGAAGTTTTGGTTCATAGGGTTGTTGATTTTTCAATACTAAAAATTATCAATCTCTGATTGTAGATTATGATGATAATGCCAATAAGTTATACCCTAAAAAAATCAGCAGGAAGTGGAAAAATTATAACTATCAAATCTTTTTGTAAGATAGACCTTGATGGAATCCATTCTTGGGATGAGTTACAGCAATTTCTAGAGCAAGAAAAATTCAGTTTTATTGGATGTTAGAAATATTGATGAAACACCTAAGGTTCTAATTAATAACATATTAGAGATTCCGCTTTCACAAATTGAAAATTCTTTGGAGAGATTATCATTTTTTTGATAATATAGCTGTGATTTGTGCCTCTGGGATAAGAAGTAAAAAAAGGCTTGTGAAATAATAAATAATCGTATTTCTTGTAAAAAAATATTAAGAATGTAATAGGTGGATTGAATAAATATATGGATAAAAATTTAATAAAATATTATAATAAAATGAAAAAAATAAAAAAATATTTTTTTAAGCAAGGTGCTATCTTACCGAGTTTTGTGGCGGAAAGTATCCAAAAAACATACTATAAAAAAACGAATATTGGAGGGCATGGAATTTTTTTCTTGGACAAGTTCGAGAGGATTCTATTGGTGGGAAGAAAGTAAAGGCATTAGAATTTACGGCGTATGAAGAAATGGCATTAGAAAAGGCAAGTGAAATTCGCGAGGAAATTATTGAAAAATATGGACTTACCTGCTCACATTTTTATCATTCCTTGGGAAATGTAGCCGTAGGAGAGATTTGTTTTTTTGTATTCACTTCTGCTCCGCATCGCAAGGAGGCAGTCAAGGCTTGTGATGAAATGGTAGAACGATTTAAGAAGGAAGTTCCGTTATTTGGTAAGGAAATCTTGGAAGATGATACCTATCAATGGAAAGAAAATAAATATTAAAAAAACTGGAAATCAAATGGTTAATATTACCCACAAAAAAATAATACACTAAGGAAAGCTATTGCCACTGCAGTGGTGCAGGTAAGTAGCGAACAGACCATAGATGCTGTACTAAATAATAAAGTCCCAAAAAGGAAATGTTTTTGAAATGTCTAAAAACGGCAGGGCTCTTTGCTGCCAAAAAAACGAGCGATGTAATCCCTGATTGCCATCCTTTGCCGATAGAATTCACAGCTATTACTTTTGATGTGAGAGGGTTGGAGATACATATTTTTACCGAAATCCATACCATTTATAAAACAGGAGTGGAGGTTGAGGCTATGCATTCGGCTTCTGTGGTGGCCCTTACGATGTATGATATGCTGAAGCCTATTGATAAAAAAATATTGAAGTAAAAATCAATAAAATTAGTAGATAAAAAAAGGTGGGAAATCTGATATAGAAGATACTGCCGAAGGAGTGAAATCGGCCGTAATAGTATGTTCTGATACAATTTCTGCAGGAAAAAAGAGGACAAGGCTGGTAAGGCAATTATTGCTCATTTAGAAAAAAATTAAACATTGAAAATCAAGAATATAAAAATAATTCCAGATGAGATTTTTGGAAATTCAATCTAATGTGAAAAGATTGATTAGCGAAGGGAAAAAAATTTGGTAATTATTACAGGTGGAACAGGGGCTGTCTAAACGAGATGTAACCCCGAAGCTATTAAACCACTTCTTGATAGAGAAATACCAGGGGTTGCTGAACAGATTCGTGCCTACGGACAAGATAGAACACCATATTCTATGCTCTCTCGTTCCGTAGTGGGTACCATAGGAGAGGCTCTCGTGATGGCATTACCGGTTCTACAAAAGGGGCGTCAGAGTCTATGGAGGCTATTTTTTTCCAGCAATTTTGCATATATATAAAAATATTTAAGGGAGGGAAGCATTGATGATGGATGAGGGAGATTTTTGTAGTACAATCTTTTTAATCCTCAATTTTTTTATATTACGAATTTAGTTTTATCTTTGCAAAAAAATCAAAAATTATGTCAAAAAGAAAGATGATTACCGCTGCTTTGCCGTATGCAAATGGACCAGTGCATATTGGGCATTTGGCGGGTGTGTATATCCCTGCTGACGTATATGCCAGATTCCAAAGGAGAATGGGGAAAGATGTAGCATTTATTTGTGGTTCTGACGAACACGGAATCCCTATCACTATTAGAGCGAAAAAAAGGAAGGGGTTACTCCACAAGATGTAGTAGATAAATACCACGAAATCATTAAAAAATCTTTTGAAGATTTAGGAATTTCTTTTGATGAATATTCCCGAACTACTTCTAAAAAACATTATGAAGTAAGCCAAAATTTCTTCCTTAAAATGTACGAAAATGGAAATTTTACCGAAGAAATTTCCGAACAATATTTTGATGAACAAGCAGGAGAATTTTTAGCCGACAGATATATTGTAGGGACTTGCCCTCATTGTAGTAATGATGGTGCCTATGGCGATCAATGCGAAAAATGTGGCTCTACATTATCACCAACAGAATTACTTAACCCTAAATCTGCATTAAGCGGAAATGTTCCTATTTTAAAAGAAACTAAAAAAATTGGTATCTTCCTCTGAATGAATATGAAAATTTCTTAAAAGAATGGATTATTGAAGGACATAAAGATGATTGGAAACCCAATGTTTATGGACAAGTAAAATCTTAGCTCAACGATGGTTTAAAACCAAGAGCAATGACCCGAGACCTCAATTGGGGAGTGCCCGTTCCTCTACCAAATGCAGAAGGCAAAGTTCTTTATGTCTGGTTTGATGCACCAATTGGATATATCTCTTTCACTCAAGAATGGGCAGAGAAAAATGGAAAAAATTGGAAAGATTATTGGCAAAATGAAAACTGTGATTTAGTGCATTTTATCGGTAAAGATAATATTGTTTTTCATTGTATAATTTTTCCTTCTATGATGAAGGCTCACGGAGAATATATAATGCCTCAAAATGTCCCTGCCTTTGAGTTTTTAAATCTTGAAAATGATAAAATTTCCACTTCCAGAAATTGGGCAGTGTGGGCTCACGATTATGTAGCCGATTTTCCTGGTCAGCAGGATGTGTTGAGGTACGCATTGTTGTCGTCTGCACCAGAAACTAAGGATAATAACTTTACTTGGAAGGATTTCCAGACTAAAAATAACTCCGAATTAGTAGGTATTTTTGGAAATTTTATCAATAGAGTAGCTGTGCTGATTCATAAATATTATAATGGTGAAATTCCACAAGGGACATCATCAGAAGAAATAAAAAGAAATTTCAAAAACAGCTACCGAAATTAGAGAATTTTTTTAGATAAATATGAGTTTAGAAATGCTCTTTCTTCCTTGATGAATTTAGCAAGATTTGGGAATCAATATCTTCAAACAGAAGAACCTTGAAAACCATCAAAGACGCTCCTGAAAAAAACAGCTCAATCACTCTATATTGGGGCTCAAATCGCAGTTGCATTAGCTCAGATGTGCGAACCATTTATGCCGTTTAGTTCGGATAAATTACTAAAAAAATGTTTGATGTTGAAAAAAATTACAATGGATTGATTTAGAAAAAAAGAAACAGAACTTGTATCTGCAGGACATAAGATTAATGAATCCTCTCTTCTTTTCTCTAAAAATAGAAGATGATGTTATTGAGGCTCAAATCCAAAAAAATTAGAACAAACAAAACAAAACAATAAAAAAACAAATCCAAATGCTAATCCGATGAAAGAACAAATAAACTTTGATGATTTTGCAAAAAAATAGATTTAAGAACGGCTACTATTTTGGAGGCTGAAAAGGTAGAAAAAAAGCAGACAAATTATTAAAAATTAAAAAGTGGATACAGGGGTGGATGTTCGTACTGTAGTTTCGGGTATTGCTGAGAGCTTTACACCAGAGGAATGTATCGGTAAGCAAGTAATGATTTTACTTAACCTTGCCCCCAAGAAAAAAATCCGTGGTATAGAATCCCAAGGAATGCTTCTACTTACCACAAAAACCTGATGGAAAAACTATCTTTCGTAACGCCAGATGACAAAAATAGAAAAACGGCGTAGAAATAGGTTAATATTACGAAGAGATACTTTTTATAGAGTGTCTCTTTATTTTTTTAGGAAAAGATAAAAAAATTCTTACCTTTGGACAAATTCTTAAAAAATGAAAAAAATATTTTTTTATCATTGTCTATAATGGCTTTTTTTAGGAGCGTTTGGACAAGAAATTACATTAGATAAAAATCTATTCTGGACAATATCGTGGGCGAGGGATTTCAGGAATTTCTTCTCTGTCTGATGGCGAACATTATGCAGTGATAGAGGGTGATGCTATTGTGAAATATTCGTATGTAAATACGCGTAAAATTGGTAATATTGTAGATGGTAAATATTATAATTATGAATTTTCTAATGATGAGTCCAAAAATATTATTATTGATAGAATCGTTACCGATATATCGTCATTCCTTCTTGGGTAAATATCAAGTAAAGGATTTAAAAATCGGGAAGAGAAGTATTTATCAATGGAGGAAAATTGGTACAAGAGCCAAGATTTTCACCTGATGCCTCTAAGGTGGCTTTTGTTGAGGGAAATAATATTTTTTATCAAGATTTAGAAACAGGAAAAATTACTCAGATAACGACCGATGGAGAGAAAAATCATATACTGAATGGTGTTTCTGATTGGGTGTATGAGGAAGAATTTGGGCACTCTCGACAATACGAATGGACAAAAAAATTCTGATGCAATTGTATTTGTGAAATCTGATGAAACCGCAGTGAGGGAGGTTAATTTGCCTATCTATCAAGGAAATCTTTATCCAAGGGAAATGAAATTCGAATATCCGAAGGCAGGAGAGGAGAATTCCAAAGTGTCGGCATTTATGTATCAGTTGTCTAATAAAAAAATTGAGTAAAATAGACCTATCTGCGTTCAAAAGGGTACTATATTATTAATGTGGTACCGACCCAAAAAAATATGATGAGGTTGTTTTAATAACCTCCGAAAGAAATCAGAATGCAATGGATATTCTTAAAGTGAATACAAAGACAGGGAAAACTACAAAATTATTTACAGAAATAGATGAAAAAATGGATTGATACCGATAAAAAAATATTATTGAATTTTTTTGGAAGATAATTCATTCATTTGGGCTTCTGAGAGAGATGGATACAGACATTTGTATTGGTATAATGAGAATGGAAAACTCAAAAAAACAAATAACAAAAAGGTAATTGGGAGGTTGTAGAGTATTATGGTTTTTAATCCTAAAAACAAAAAGAGGTTTTTTTATCCAAACTACTCAAAATGGAAGTATTAATAAGGTTATTTCAAAAGTTAATATTAATACTGGTAAATCTTTAATTATTTCTGAAAAAGAAGGGAATAATATAGCTAATTTTAGTAAAAAAATTATCGATATTTTATAGAAACATCATCGGCAGTGGATAAGCCAAATACTTATACACTTAAAGATAAAGATGGGATACTGATAAAAAGATTTGCAAAAATAACAAAGAGCAATATAAGAGATTAGAGAGAGATAATTTTTGTGGCAAAGGAATTTTTTTTACTATTCCAAATGCTGTAGGAGATTCTATGAATGCTTGGATTATCAAACCTAAAAAAATTTTTGATAAGATGAAAAAAATATCCTGTTCTGATGTATCAATATTCAGGCCCAGGCTCTCAATCAGTTGAGAATTCTTGGGATAATGGTAATGCTTTGTGGTTTAATATGTTGGCTCAAAAAGGTTATTTGGTGGTATGTGTAGATGGTCGAGGAACAGGATTTAGAGGAGCAAAATATAAAAAAAGGCAACCTACAAAAAAATCTTGGTAAATATGAGATTGAAGACCAAATAACCGCTGCAAAATGGCTTTGGGAATCAGCCGTATGTAGATGCCAATAGGATTGGGATTTTTGGTTGGAGCTTCGGCGGATATATGACGAGTTTGGCTCTCACAAAAGGGGCGGATACTTTTAAATTGGGTATTGCTGTAGCTCCCGTTACCAATTGGCGATATTACGACTCTATCTATACGGAAAGATTTATGGGAACACCACAAGAAAAATCCAAGTGGTTATGATGATAATTCTCCAACGAATTTCGCTCATTTATTAAAGGGAAAAACTCTATATAATCCACGGTACAGCAGATGATAATGTTCATTTCCAAAATGCTATGGAATTTTCTGAGGCGTTGATACAGCATAAAAAACAATTTGATTTTATGGCTTATCCCGACAAGAATCATGGAATATACGGAGGAAATACTCGCCAGCATCTATATGAGTTGATGACTAATTATATATTGAAAAAAATCTATAAAAATATAGAAATCGATACATTGCTGTAAGATATTTCAGACAAATTTAAAAAAATTAATGATATTGATAGATTGTTGATGAGTAATTATTATAGTTGTTAAAATAAAAAAATAAAAAAATGAAAGTAAAGAAAGTAATAATTTGCACAATTATATTACTGATGTTATTATACTCAATATATCTTAATGTTTATCAGGATACGAGTATATTGATTTCTATTGTTTTTTGCTATGTTATTGTATGTATTTGCTATAAAGAAAGAAATATATAAATAGAAATAAATCATAATATAATAATAAAAAAAGTGAGTGGTAAAAAAATAGCCACTCACTTTTTTTGTTGGTTGAGTTACCAGATTTTTATCCTATTGTTAGGTTTTTTATAGTGCTGGTCTCCTTCATTTACTTGAAAAGCATCATACCAAGCGTCTACATTAACCAATGGCCCAAAAGCTCGGAAATATCCAGGTGAATGTGGGTCGGTTTTTCACTTGGTTAATCATATTTTTTTCTGTGGATTTTGTTCTCCAAATTGTAGCCCAAGAGAGGAAAAAAATCGTTGGTTTTGGTTGTATCCGCTGATATTTTCAGGAGTCCCTTTGTCTTTTAGATACATTTGCATTGCATCGTAGGCGATAGCTACACCTCCAAGGTCTGCGATGTTCTCTCCGCTAGTGAAGGTTCCATTTACGAAATGTCCTTTTACGGGTTCGTATCGATTGTATTGTTCAGCGAGTTGTTTTACTTTATCCTCAAAATTTTTCTTATCCTTATCAGACCACCAATTTTTCAAGTTTCCATCGCCATCGAATCTTGCTCCACCGTCATCAAATCCGTGTGAAATTTCGTGTCCTATTACCGCTCCGATTCCTCCAAAATTAAAGGCAGGGTCTGCTTTAAAATCGAAGAAAGGAGATTGTAATATTGCAGCTGGGAATACGATTTCGTTATTCGTAGGGCTATAATAGGCATTCACGGTCTGAGGTGTCATTCTCCCATTTAGATTTATCCACGGGTTTATTTACCTTTTCTTTTTAAGGCTTTTTCATAATGCCATTTAGAGACATTTTTGAGGTTTTCGTATAGCGAATTTTCTTTTTGGTAAATTAAGCTGAGAGTAGTCTTCCCATTTGTCTGGATAGGCCACTTTTACAGTGAATTTGCTTAGTTTTTTTCTAATGCTTTTTCTTTAGTTTCTGGCGACATCCAAGTAAGTTCGCTAATGTGTTTGCGGTAGGATTTTAGTAGATATCCCACCAATGTTTCCATTTCGGTTTTGGCTTCTGCAGGGAAAAATCGCTCTACATACAATTTACCGAAAGCTTCTCCTAATACTCCATTGATTACTGATAAACCTCGTTTGTTCATTGCTCTTTGTTCCTGTTGCCCGTTGAGGTATTTGCTATAAAAAAATCAAAAATTGATTTTGTCCAATTCTTCATTGAGAGCAGTAGCGTTTCCTGATACTAAACGATATTTCAGATAATCTTTTATTAGAGGAATATTTTTTTCATTGATGAATTCATCAAAATGTTGATAAAATTTTATTTCGCTGATGATAACTTTATCGGTATCTACTCCCGAATTATGTAGGTATGCAGGTAAGTCAATATTTTTTTCACCAAAGTAGCTAATTCATTCATCGTCTTTTGGATTATATTTTATATTTGCATCTCTTCCTTCCTCATTGGTTAGGAGTAATTTACCTACTGATTTTTTTCAAAAATCTACAATAGATTTTGCAGTATCACCAGCATTTTTACATCCCAAAACTCCAAGAATTTTGGCAACATATTTTTGGTATTCTATCAAAGTTTCTGTATTAGCATCGCTTTGTTTTTTTGATAATAATCTCTGCCCAAACCGAGTTGAGGAGTACTAAGATAGACAGCGTTCATTTTAGAGTTTTTTAAATCAGTAGAAGCTCCCCAACGATAGAGCGGATTTTCCCCTGTTTTTACTGCTTCGGTAAGGTAGTTTTGTAGATCTTTTAGGTTTTCAATAGCATCTATTTTTTTGCCAAATCACCCTTGATAGGAGTGAGTCCCTCTGCATTTCGTCTTTCTATATTCATAAAAAGATTTGTAGAGGTTTTGTATTTTTTCACCTTCGGAACCAGTAGGGTAAGATTTAGTTAGTAAATCATTTAGAATACTGAGTGACGCCTCGTCGGTTCTTTCTCTTAATTCATTGAAACTTCCCCAAGTAGCTTTGTCAGAAGGGATTTTTTTGCAGTTCGCATCCAGCCTCCATTTACATAATTGTAGAAATTATCTTGTGGGCGAACGGATTTATCCATAAAATCAAGGTTTAGGCCATATTCTGCATAATGAGCATTAGAATCAGAGTGACCGTGTCCAGCGAAGCAAGTCGCTATTTCTATTTTTTTCTTTCGTCGCAACACATTTTTTTATTCATTGCTTTTTTTAGCTGTACAAGAGCTAAGACCCAGAGTTCCCGCAATTGCTATCAAGCTAAGAGTTATCTTTTTCATTGTTGAAAAATTATTTTATATACTATTAGAGCAAAATTAGAAAAAAATAATTAATAAAAATGAAAAAAATGCATAAAAAAATATTAAAGATGATTTTAAATTAATATTTTTGTAAAAAAATAATTATTATATGAAGTTACAGAAAAATCGTTTCTCATCTTAATGAAATTTTTTTGTATCAAAAAAATGCCGAAAATTTTGACAATGTAGGATTACTTTTGCGGAAATTTAGATAGAGAAATTACAGGAGCTTTGGTTTGTCACGATACTTTGGAAAGTGTTGTGGATGAGGCTATTGATAAAGGGTTGAATCTCATTGTGAGTTTTCATCCAATTATTTTTTTCTGGTCTGAAATCCATCACAGGGGAAAAAAATTATGTAGAAAAAAATCCGTCTTGAAGGCCATTGAGAATAAAAATAGCCATCTATGCTATTCACACTGCGTTTGATAATGATTATTTTGGTGTTAATTATAAAATATGTGAGGCTTTGGGACTTCAAAATCAAAAAATATTGATACCAAAGCAAGAAAATCTCAAAAAATTGGAGGTATATGTACCGGTTAATTACACCGAGAGCGTAAAAAAATGCTATCTTGGAAGCAGGTGCAGGGAGTATTGGTTTCTATGACGAATGTAGTTTTTTTCCATAAAAGGAGAGGGAACTTTCCGAGCAAAAGAGGGCGCTAATCCATTCATCGGTAGTAAGAATATCCGAGAAAATGTAGAAGAAACCCTCATTACATTTGTTTTTGAAGGAGATAAACAAAATGCTATCTTGAGGGCAATGAAGGAGTCTCATCCCTATGAAGAAGTAGCCCACCAAATCATAAAAATGGAGAATGAAAATCCGTATATTGGGTTGGGGCGTTATGGGGATTTGATAACTCCACTTTCGGAAGAGCAATTTCTTCATTTTGTGAAAGATACATTTAATTTGAAAGTTATTCGCCATTCTTCATTTTTAGGAAAAGAAATTCGAAGAGTTGGGGTTTTTAGGTGGTTCGGGCGCTTCTGGAATTGGTATGGCAAAGCGTGTTGGTTGCGATGCTTATCTCACGGGAGACTATAAATATCACGATTTTTTTCAGGCTGAAAATGAGATATTGTTATGTGATATAGGGCATTTTGAGAGTGAGCAATTTATTGTTCAACAAATTTTTTTGAAAAAAATTTCAAAAAAATTCCTAACTTTGCGGTTTATAAGACAAGTGTGAATATAAACCCCGTAAATTACTTTTTATAAAATGGAAAAATAAAAAGCAATGAAATTTCGGTTGAAGAAAAAAACTAAGAGCATTATATGACCTTCAAATTATTGATTCAAGATTAGATGAACTAAGGAGTGTAAGAGGCGAACTTCCATTGGAAGTAGAAGACCTTGAAAATGAAATTGGCGGACTTGAAACAAGAGTTGATAAGTTTAAAGCAGAAGTAAAAACAGCAAAAAAAGAAGAAATAAAGGCTCAGAAATTAGATATTGCCCAAGCAGAGGAGATGATAAAAAAATATCAAGAGCAACAAAAATAATGTGAGAAACAACAAAGAATACGAGCATCTTGATAAAGAGATTGAGTATGAGAAGCTTAATATAGAATTAGCAGAGAAGAAAATAAAAAGAATTTGATGCTAAAAAAACAAAAAGAAAAAAACGCTGAAATTAGCGAATTGGATACCAAAAATAAAAATCGTTGAAGGAGCATCTCCAATTTAAGAAAAAAATGAGCTGGATAGCTTGATGGCCGAGACTGAAAAGGAGGAAAAATTTCTTATTGGAAAAAAACGAGAAGAGTTTTTCCGTGAAAAATTGATAAAAAGATTATCGGAGCAGTATAATAAAAATCCGTAATAAATCGGCGAATAAATTGGCAGTTGTAGGTATTGAGAGGGGAGCTGCAAGAGGTTCATTTTTTTAATATTCCACCTCAGAAGCAAGTAGAAATTAGCCAAAGAAAGAAAAATAATCATCGATGAATTTTCTGGTAAGATATTGGTGGATTTGGAATTAGTGAATGAGGAAACAGAGAAAAATGCAGGAAATAATAAAGTTTTTCATAAATAAGTTTTTTTAAAAATTAATTGATTTAAAGGGACTTTTGCTGGATAGTGTTATTCAGCAAAGTTTTTTTACTTATAAAAAAATTTTTATAGATTATATTAAAATTTGTATTTTTTTGAATCATTAAATAGAGTTTTATGGATAACCATACTTTTTAGAAAAATGGAATAATATTGTAGGTTGGTTACTTTTTTTGGGGGTAGCCTTATTTGTGTATCTTTTTACATTGGAGCATAAGTTCAGCTTCTGGGATACTGGGGAGTATATTTCTTCGGCAACAAAGTTGGAAGTTACCCATGCTCCTGGTGCTGCATTATTTCAATTAGTAGGTGCTGTGATGGGGATTTTTGCCTTTGGTAATGGTCAGTATTATGGTTTGGTGATTAATGTAATGTCGGCAGTATTCTCAGCATTTACGATTTTATTTTTATTTTGGACTATTACTCATCTTGTGAGAGGTATTTTTAGGAAAAGAGGTGGAGAATTATCTGTATTGGATGATTTGAAGGTGCTTATTTCAGGAGGAATAGGGGCGTTGGCCTTTACATTTTCGGACACATTTTGGTATAGTGCAGTGGAGGGAGAGGTTTATGCAATGGCCTCAATGTTTATAGCTATATTACTTTGGTTGATATTGAAATGGGAACAAGAATTTGATACACCTTATGCAGAGAGATGGTTGGTATTAATTGCTTTTTCTTGTTGGACTTTCTGTTGGAGTACATATGATGTGTATGCTGGTGATACCTGCGGTATGTCTTATTTTTTTATGCCAAAAAAATATCAATTTTCGTGGAAATCTTTCCTTTGGGCGAATGTTATCACATTAGGGATACTTATTTTTGTATTTAAATTGATATTCCCACTGATAATGTCTTTATTTGGTAAATCAGAGATTTTTAGTGGTGAATGGTTTGGGGCTTCCGTTTAATTCTGGAACTATTTTTTTGCCTTTTTGGTATTGATAGGCGTATGTTATTATTTACTCAGAAAAAGCTATTAAAACGGAAAAAAATTATATCAAACGATAGTATTATCTGTAATTTTTTTATGATCATCGGTTTCTCGTGTTGGCTTGTGATTCCAATTCGTGCTAAGGCTAATCCACCGATGAATCTTAATAATCCAAATAATGCCATCGGTATGTTAGATTATTACAATCGCGAGCAGTATGGCGATTGGCCTACGCTATATGGACAAAACTATACAGCCGCATTGGATAATAATGGTATATTGAGAAATGAAGATGGTAGTTATAAGACTAAAAAAAGGATGGTGGGCTACTGAAATTTGGAGATATATACGAACCAGACGAGGCTACAGGACAATATATAAAGGTAGGGGGAGCGAAATAGTTATGTATATAATCCTGCTCATATTAGTTTTATGCCACGAATGTTTAATGAGGATAAGAGCGTTATGGGAAATTATATTTCTATGTATGGAGCTCCTGATTTTTGAATTTAATTATAGTAACCCTGATATAGAAAAATAATCCTGAGGCAACTAAAAATTTTTTTGAGGAATTACGAAGAAAAATACGATAGCGGAACGATTACAGTTGATGATTATCTCTCGTAAAAAAATATGATTTAATTAATGTGAAACGACCATCATTTTTTTCCAAAAATTTGGATTATTTCATAACTTTTCAGAATGGATATTACTTCGTGAGGTATTTATTCTGGAATTTCGTAGGTCGCCAAAATGATTTAGAGGGGAGTATGGAAAATACCAAAGGAAATTGGATTTCGGGAATATCTGTAATTGATGATGCTATTCTTGGAGACCAATCTACGATGCCTGCAAAATATATTAATGAAAGCAGTGTAAAGTTCTATTTTCTACCTCTTATATTAGGAATTATAGGCTTTTTTTCTTTCAATTGAAAAAGATTTTTGGTAGATTTTTATGCTGTGTTGTCCTTCTTTATATTGACCAGTGTTGGTATCATTTTTTTATACTGGGGTAAAGCCTTTCGAACCACGAGAGAGACTATGCAATGGTAGGTTCGTTTTATGCCTTCGCTATTTGGATTGGACTTGGTGCTGTGGCGATTATGAATTTTGTTAATAATAAAATAAAAATCAGGAAATACAACAATTTTAACAGGAGTAGTATTAGCAGGAATTCCATTGATGATGGGCTTCCAAAAATTATGCTCCTCACGATAGAAGTGGTAGGCATACGGCTTATGATTTTTGCCTATTCTACATTAAAATCATTGAATAAAAAAATGATATTTTATTCGTGTATGGTGATAATGACACCTATCCACTTTGGGCTATACAAGAGACAGAGCAATTTCGAAATGATGTGAAAGTCGTGAATTTTACATTATCCTCCACAGCTTGGTATATAGACCAACTCAAACGAAAAAAACTTATAATGCATCTGCCATTCCGTCCGAACTTACACATAATGAATATCGAGATGGGGTGAATGACCAAGTTTTTTGTATTTACAAAGGATTTATGGAAGAATTTCTTTGAAAGAGAAGATGCAGAAGGTAATACGAATTCATTTCCAAGTTTTCGTAAATATATTAATATAGAAGGTATTACGATACAAGATGCAATGAAATTCTTGAAAACAAATTCGGCAGAAAAAAAGACGAAATATTAAAAAAAGATTTTTTTGGTGAGGATAAATATGAAAGATTTAATTTCCTTCCAACGAATAAATTTATATTACCGAGAAATAAATCTAATGCTCTGAAATCGGGTATCATCAAAAAAAGTAGATTGGGATAAAGTAGAAAATCAAATAATCATAAATTATGAGGGGCAGACGATGTTTAAGAACAACCTTATTATGATGGATATTTTGGCGAATTTTGATTGGAAACGAAGTATAAATTTCTCCTCTGGTGGTATTTATGATAGTGAGAACTTATTCTACTTGAATGATTATTTACAATATGATGGATTTTTCTTATCGCTTAGTTCCTATCAAAAACACCTGAAAATAATGGAGATATGGGACGAGTAGATGCTGAAGACCTTTATAAAGTGGTAAAAAAACTATCGTTGGGGTAATTTTAAAGATTTGAATACTCACTTTGATGAGACTTGTACCTCTAATATCATTAGTTATCGTACATCTGTGAGTAGAGCAGGGATTGCTTTGGCACTAAAAAGGAGATAAAATGAAGGCGAAAGAGATTTTAAATCTGGCAGAAAAGGAAATACCATCTCAAAAGTATAATGATGTTAGGTCGCTTAGCTCGTTAGTTACTACCTATATAGTTGCTGGTGATGAACAAAAAGGGTTGCAATTAGCTAATAAATTAAAGAAAGATATCTTTAAAGATTATCAATATTTTTAAGTCATTATCACCTAAATATAGGTTGCTTTCAGGTGAATTAAAGAAGAAACCATACGAGTATTCTCTTGTTGTGGAGGCCGTTAGCGAGGCTTATAAAATGCTTGGTAGAAAAAGACGATGGTTATCAATATGTAGTGAAATCCCTCGAGCCTATAGATAAACAGTATGATAATATTATTAAAGATATACAACAATTAGGCAAAAGAAAAAGTCATATATGAAAATGGATGATATACAGAATGTTATGCCTTTTTATAAGTTTCTTTTTAATGTGATGAAGCCGTATGATTCTACTTATGAAGAGGAGAAACTTAGTAAAATCCAAAATGATTTGATTCGCTATACGGAATAGTATTTTCATAATAAAAATCCATCTCTGTAAAGAGATGGATTTTTTTGATTTATATTTAGGTATAATAAAAAAACTTGTTAGTTGGAATAGCTGAATAATTCCTCTTTTTGATTATTGAAAACTCTAAATTCCAAATATTTAAAGGAGTCTCTTGGTATAATGGATACCCATTTTTTTATATTTAAGTAGCCATTTCATTCTAATGCTGTTGAAGAATCCTTTGGTGAGGTATGCTTCTACGAAAGGATGCGTATGTAGGTAGATAGTACCTTTCTCTTTTTGCATTATATTTTTTATGACCTCCTCCATTCTTTCGGCAATTACGATAGGGGCTATAATTTCTCCATCTGCATTTGGATTTTTCCTCTTTGGTTTCAATATTTATTTCGGGTCTTACCCTTTGTCTAGTTATTTGTATGAGCCCGAATTTACTTGGTGGTAGTATTTTGTGTTTTGCTTTATCTCGCTTCATTTCCGCTTGGAGGTGCTCGTATAGTGCTTTTCTTTGTTCAGAATTTGGCATATCAATAAAGTCAATTACAATAATACCACCCATATCTCTAAGTCTCAATTGTCGTGCTATTTCGGTAGCTGCCATTTTATTTACGCTAAGGGCATGCTCACTATTAGCAACAGATTTTGTGATATTAGGGCCAGAATTCACATCAATTACATGAAGGGCCTCTGTGTGTTCTATTACCAAATAGGCTCCTTTGGAGCTTGGGATATTTACATGTTTTCCGAAACTTTGTTTTAGCTGTTTCTCTACATTATAGTATTCCAAAAGAGGTATATGAGAGTCATAGAACTGCACGATATTTTTTCTTTCAGGAGCGATTACATCTATGTATTGTTTCATGTCCTCCACCATTCTCTCGTCATCACAGATGATGCTTACAAAATCTTGGTTAAAGTTATCTCTCAAAATAGATGATGCTCTATCGTCTTCGCTTAATACTTTGCAAGGGTTTTTTAGAGTTTGTATATTTTTAAACGCCTCTTCCCATTTTTGAATAAGAGCATTCATATCATTATGAAGCTCGGCTACTTTTTTGTTTTCAGCAACTGTTCTTATGATTACCCCAAATCCTTCTGGTCGGATACTTTCAATAAGTGTTCGTAGGCGTGTTTTTTCCTCCGAATTTTTTATTTTTCGGGATACTGATACCTTGTTGTCAAAAGGTATAAGCACCATAAAACGTCCTGTGATAGATATTTGTGTGGATATTCTTGGGCCTTTGGTAGAGATTGGTTCTTTAGTAATTTGTATAAGTACAGTATCGTCTTTTTGTCAAAAACTTTCTCTACGATACCATTTTTTTGTCTATTTGGTTTTGTATTTCAAAAATTTTTTTCAGACTTCCCGAAGTTTGCTTTTTTTCTGTAAAGTATCATTCACATATTTTCTAAAAACTTAGGTAGTCTGGTCCTAAATCTTGATAGTGTAAAAAGGCATCTTTCCCAAGTCCAATATTTACAAATGCCGAATTAAGATTTGGTGCAAGTTTTCTTATTTTTTTCCTAAAAAAATAAATCTCCTACCACGAACTTATTTTTCTTGATGCTCTTCGTGAAGTTCAAATAATCTTCCGTCTTCCAAGAGAGCAATTTTTTTATATGTCCGTTTTCATTTGATACTATTAATTCTTTTCTTCATTGCTCAAATTTTTTTATGGTTGAGATTTAAGTTAAAAAAAGACTTAGGTTAAGATAAAAATATGCCTTAGCCTAAGTCCTAATTTTTTTCCGAAAAAAACTATTTTTTTCTTATGTCTATTAGCTCTTCTTCTTTTTTCTCTTGTGAGTTGCTACCTTATGTCTCTTTTCTTTTTCCGCTTGGCATAACTTAATATTTTTTTATATGTTAAACAATTATTTTACCTTTGATTTTACTCTATCTACAAAAAGTTTTTTTGCAGGTTTAAATGATGGAATATTGTGGGCAGGGATATCGATTGCTACATTTTTAGAGATATTCCTTCCTGTTTTTGCAGCTCTTGCTTTGATTACGAAAGAACCAAAACCTCTTAAATAAACATTTTCTCCTTCATATAGAGAAGCCTTAACCTCTTGCATAAAAGCTTCCACAACCCTTTGGGTGTCATTCTTGTCTGTGCCCAATCTGTTTGAAATTGAAGCTACCAATTCTGCTTTTGTCATTTCCTGATTTTATTTTTAACTTTGGACTGCAAATATAAAACTTTTTGGAAACAAACAAACAAAAACGCTGATTTTCTTAATATTGGTAATAAAATTTTAGATTGGTACCATAAAAATGGTAGGATTTTACCTTTCAGAATGACTAAAAATCCATACAAAATATGGATTTCGGAAATTGTTTTTCAACAAACTCGTATCCAGCAGGGACTTGGGCATTATGTTAATTTTTATAGAGCGATTTCCAAAATGTAGAGTCGCTTTGCAAATGTTGATATTGAGGAGGTTATGTTGTATTGGAAAGGTCTTGGGTATTATTCCCGAGCATTGAATATTCATAAGGCATCTAAACAAATAATAGAAAAATTCAATGGAGAGTTCCCAAGTGAATATCAAGAGATTTTGAAGCTTAGTGGGATTGGTAAATATACAGCTGCTGCTATTGCGAGTATTTGTTTTGATGAAGATTATCCTGCAGTTGATGGTAATTTTTTTATAGAGTGTTGTCTCGTCTTTTTGCTGATGATTTTGACATTTCTCAATCAAAATCGTTTGATTATTTCGCTACTTTGGCACTGAAAATTATGCCAAAAGGTAAAGCAGGTGATTTTAATCAAGCTATAATGGATATGGGAGCAGAGGTGTGTAAGCCTAAACCGCATTGTGAGGAATGTCCCGTCCGAGAGGATTGTTTGGCGTTTTTCAGTGGGTAAGCAACAAGAGTTTCCGGTTAAAAAAATAAAAAAAGACGAAACAGAAAAAAATCAGAATCTAACTTATTATTTTTGTAGAAAATCAAAATAAATTTCTTATTCGTAGACGAGGAACAGATTCCATTTGGAAAAAAATCTAAATGAATTCCCAACTAAAAATTCCTAAAAAAATGGCAATCTAATATTGTAGAGCATCACCAAGTGAATCATAAATTAACACATCTTAATTTAGGTATAGATATTTACAGAGTTATTGTAGAATGTCCAGATGAATTTCAGTTTTTTTGCAGACCGAGAGCAGTTTGTGCTTATTACTCACGAAGAGGCTATCCAAAAATCCTTTCCTAAACCATTAGAAAATTATATAGATAAGATGAAAAAAACATAAAATATTTTTTTAATGTGATTTTATCCATATATCTTATGTGAAGAAGATTGCTAAAAAATTATTGTTTTGCAAAAAAATATATATATTTGCATTAACTTTTATGATGAAGATACTGAAAAAAATATTAAAGTTATTATTTTACCTCTGATGGTGTTCATCTTTTTGCTGAATATATCAGGGGGAGCTTTGTATTTGCGTCATCATTTAGAGCATACTCATACGCAGGACGAATTGGCCATAGATAATAAGTGCAGTGATAAAAATTGCAATCATCAAGCACATATTAAAAGTGGAATACCACGGTTGTGATTGCGGATTTTTTTGTTACTATAAATCATTTTTTTCTCTTACCTGAAAAGGTTGATATTGTGCTACAAACGAAGGAAATAATCAGTCGTAACACAATATGTAAAAATCTTATTTTCGGAGAGAATAATTACTCTACAGCAGTCACGAGCTCCACCTGTGGCAATTTAAAAATTTATTTCTTAAGGAAAAATAACTTATTAAAGATGAGATGATACATTTTTTTAGAAGAAGGTGTATGTACTCTTTGATGTGTATTTTATATTTTATTTTTTTATTTAAAGTTATTTTAAACTCAAGAAATATAGCAGATTATCCAAAAAAATTCTGGTGGATAATGATTCAATCTTTTTTTCACTTTTTGTAAAAAAATCATTAATGCGAAAAATTAACCATTGTAGGTACTTTTTGTGTAGTTGCTCAGTTGGCTATTGCACAAAAATGTCACCTCAAGAAGTTGGATACTATCGTTATTAAGAAACAAATGGCGGTAGTAGATAATGTCTTAAAAAAATTTCTAAGGAAAAATTTAATAGAAAAATTCAGGGCATAACCTCGCGGAACTACTTGAAAAAGAAGCTGGTATATCTCTTCGGCAAGTAGGAGCAACTGTGGCAAAAGCCCTGTGATAGAGGGATTGGCAAATAATAGGATACTAATTCTTAATAATGGAATAAAATTAGAGAGCCAAGATTGGTCGGATGACCATGCTCCCGAAATCAGTCTTGGGGTACCGCAGAATATCAGTATTGTAAAGGGTGCTCAGGGGGTAAGATATGGGGCAGGAGCTTTAGGTGGTGTGATTTTATTATCTCCCAAGCCACTTCGTTTTGGGGAAAGAATTGTCGGGTTCGGCGGTGCTTTCTGGAAATTCTAATTCTGGGAAAAATATCGAGTGGCGTGTATATAGAGCGTGGTTTAGGTAGATATTGGGCATGGAGATTACAGGCAAATACTCAGTATTCGGGAGACTATAAGACACGAGATTATTATGTGAATAATACGGGAAGCCGAGAGCTAAACTATTCTGCGGAATTGGGCTACCGAAGGGAGAATTTTCAATCTAAGTTGTATTATAGTGGATATCGCTCAGATTTAGGGATTTTCTATGGAGCTGCTACTACCAGTCGTTATGATTTTGAGGCTCGTTTAGAGTATGGTCGCCCCTACGGAATACGAGGGTTTTACCTATAAGATAACGGCCCCGAAGCATAATGTGTGGCATCATTTCGTAAAATCGGAGACGGAGTTTCGTCTTGGAGATTTTAACCAAGTAAGTCTTATTTATAATTATCAAAACAACCACAGACGGGAGTTCGATATTCGGAGAATGGACAGGACGAGGATTCCTACCCAAGATATGAAACTGACATCTCATTTCGGAGAAGCTCTCTGGAAGAATCATTTTTTTAAAGATGTAGAGTTTCAGCTGGGAATGAGCTATTTGCGGAAGGAAAATATCAACATTTCGGGGACAGGTGTAGTGCCTACAATTCCTAATTATGTGATGAATAACTACGCTTCATTTTTCATTGTTGAACTTAAAAAAGAGAAATGGTTAGCAGAGTTTGGTGGAAGGTTTGACTTTCGTAATATCAATTCTCTTGGGTATAATGCCTTTGGAGAGCTATATGGGAGTAAGAAGAAGTTTTCAAGTTTTTCGTATTCGGTAGGAGTTCATTACGAATTTTTAAAAAATTTGGAATATACGGCACATATTGGTTATGCATGGAGAAATCCAGAGCCTTATGAGTTGTATATCAATGGAAAACAGCATGGAATACCGATTTATTACATAGGTGATGAGCAGATGAAGTCAGAGCGAGGATTAAAGTTTGTAAATAAGATAACTTATAAGAATCCACAATTTTCGGCGGATTTGTCGGTATTTGTTCAACCGATTGAGAATTTTATTTATAATATTCCACTCTACCATGACAATGGGGATAGGTTGTATATAGATTTGTTTTCGGGGCCGTCGGCAGCGTTTCAATTTGTACAAACAGATGCGTTTTTCCGAGGAGGGGATTTGTCTATAAGTCTACCTATAACGAGGAATTTGTCTTATCAATCTAATCTTTCGTTGGTGTATGCGAATGATAGGAAAACTGGAGGATATCTTCCGCAGATTCCGCCGTTTAATCTTAATCAGAGCATTAAATGGAATATTCCAAACTCAGTCTTTGAGAAGGCGTATATTAAGTTGGAACATCAGTATTATGCTAAGCAAAATAGATTTGATGCAAGGCTTGATTTGGTTGCTGATTCTCCGAGTAGTTACCATCTTTTTGGAGTGAAAATAGCCTCAGAATGGAAGATTGATACGAAAAAGAAGTGTTAATTTTTATTTAGGAGTAGAAAAATCTTACCAATCAACTTTATAAAAAAATTACACAGACAGATTAAGGTATTTTATCCACGGAAAAAGGAATGGATATTCAATTTAAAAACAGAATTTAATTTTTTTAAATAAGAAAAAAATGAAAAAGATTTTAAGTTTTTTTATGACTTTTTTGGTATTGGCTTTTATCGTCCAATCTTGTGGGAGAGATGGAGATTCTCCTGTGGTACCTACCGATGAAACGAAAGATAGAGGCCACGAGATGCCTAATAAGATTGAATTGATAATGACGGATTTGTCTACCAATCAGCAACATAAAAAGGTCGGAGTACTTACTCCTAAAGGTGTTGTATATGATGATGAAACTCCATTTGTTTGGAAAGCAGGTGGAAAATATCATTTTGAAATAGTGTATTTTGTGAATGGTAGAAGAATCAATAGCGAGTTTGTATCAAAAGAAATGGCACCGATACATCAGCATTTTTTTGAGATGTTCCAAGGAGAATATCAAACTAGTGAGAACAAGAGAAAAGAACAAGCTAAAGCTATGGACAGAGTGGTAACCTATGAGTATCAGGATACGGACCCAGAAAAATAAAAAGCTTAAAAAGATGGGGCGTCGATTAGATTGAGAACATGGGATACCGATAATCCAACTGAGATAGACCCTATCGGCCTAAAAAGGTGTATTCAGTGTGAAAAACAGATGTAGAAACACAGGATTATAAAATGTTAGTCCGTTTGGCACATTTTCTCAGAAAAAATAAATTACAAGATAACGGAAAGGTGAGAAAGTATAATGAGATACCTACCATTGTTATGGTACCAGATATTGCAATGACCTTACCAATAAGAATTGAAAAAAATAAAAAAAGTTTAATTAATAAAAAGTATTTATAATGAATAATTTAAGAAAAAAATATTCCTTTTTTTGCTAACTATTGTAGCTTTTATATTCTTGCAGAAATAATGAGGAAGATACGCAAACTACTCAAATTGTGAATAACGAAGACCATAACCATGAACACGAAGAGGAAGAGTGGAGTAAAGTGGAATTTAGATTCATTGAAGGACATTCTCACGGATATTTCCACGGAACACCAGAGTATCCGTGTCTTAAATATTTAAAAGGTTATTCAACGATATGTTTTTTTGAATACAAAGATGGGAAATTAGTTCCGTCCAAAGATAATCCAGAAGCTATTCGTTGGAGTGGGGATGACTTATCCGTACCATCTATTGCTCTTGCAGGATTGGAAATCATCTATTATAATGACAAGGGAGAGCGAGTGAAAGCTTATTCAGGCAAAGCGGGTGAGCATCATCAGCACTTCTTCCTTGCGGAAAAATATCAGAGCGAATAAAAAAATGAACCAAATGTTAAGTTACCAACAGAAGTATTTAGTTACAGCTACAGAGATACAGATCCAGAGGATTTGTATTTCAAAGTACCTGCAGGTAGTACAGCACCAACTTCTAAATTAATCAAAGAGAGAATAGGGGTGAAAAGGATTCTTTACGGTGAATAAATCTTATGTTGATTTTTGATTTGAGGGTGATTTTTGGGGCATTATGGTAAAAAAACCTTCGGACTTACCATATAATACCATACCACAAATCAGAGAGTATGATGTGAAAAATTCCAATACATATCTATACTGATTTTAATTATGAAGATAGATTCCTAAAAAGATGCAGCTAACGAATTTGGGGTAAGTGAGGAAGAAATCCAAAAAGATAAGGAAATAAGATTGACATCTGATATAAATGGGGAGAGTAGTGTTATACATTTGTAGGGAGAGATACACCTTTTTATAAAAATTTTTAAAAGTCAAGGATTTTATTCTTGGCTTTTTGTTGTATTTATTATCTTTGTAGAATGAATTATAGACGAGAGTTTCGCAAATTTGTTACAGGGCAGTATATTTATTCAGGGGTTCGTCTTACACTTTCTTGTGTTATTCCAGCCGTTATTTTAGCATATTTTGGTATACTTAAAGAGTATTTTTTTGTTTCCATTAGCTACGAGCTTTGTAGGACTTACGGATATGCCAGGTCCTTTTGTTCGCAGGCGTAATGCTATGATTTTTACGATAATATCTTTTATATTTGTAGCTTTACTTTCTAGCTTGGTAAGATATGTTATACCACTTACTTTATTGGTTATTATGGTGTGTGGTATGTTTTTTTACCTTAATTGGTGTTTATGGACAGCGGTTGGCGACTATTGGCTCCTTCGTTTTGGTTATTATGGGGATTTTTTTATTGATAGAGATATTGTCCCTAGCGATAATATAGAGAAGAATATTACGATCTTTTCATTAGGTTCGGTTTGGTTTTTTTGGTGGTGTTCTTATTGGTAACTAAAAATTCAACCTTATAAGTTGGCCTCGCAAATGATTGGGGAAATTTATATAGAATTAGCAGAGGTGTTGAAGATAAAGTCTAAATTCTATCTACCAAATCCAGATTTTAAAAACCTGCATACTCAGCTGATTAATAAACAAATAATAATAAAAAAATCACCAAGAGGCAACACGGGAGACTGTATTCAAAAACCCGAAAAAAATAGTCCAAGAATCTACTACCTACGGACGAATGCTGATGATGATGCTCTTAAATTCCTTTGAACTTCATGAGAGATTAATTAGTTCGGATAATGATTATCAAAAAAATTCAGGAAAAATTTTTGGGAAAAACGGGTTTTTACCAAAAAAATATCCGATTATCTTTCCAAACTTTCGGAGGAAATTGTGAATATAGGAGTGGCTCTACAAGGTGGTACTAAGGCTAAAACAAATCTATAATCTTGACAAGATTAAAAAAAGAATTGTATCAAGAGTATTTTTTTCAATGAGAAAAAAGAACTAAAAAGCAGATAATCTTGAAAAATTTTTATGGTTTTGAGACAGATTCTTATTAGAGTTAATAACCCTAAATGATGAAATAAATAAGATTTATCAATTTTTTTAGTCAAGATATTAAACGAGCTAAATCTCTCTCTACGGGGTTGGATTATGATAAATTTGTACCAAAAAGAAGAAAAAAATTGGGATACAAAAGTGTTTAAAAAGTAATTTATCTTTTGATTCTTTACATTTTAGACATGCTCTTAGGACTACAGTTGCACTTCTCTTGGGATATGGTTTTTCTTTACTTAAATTATGGGGTATTGGACATTCTTATTGGATTATTATTGCTATTTTTGTCCATTATTCGACCATCATACTCCATTACAAAAAAAGTAGAAATTTATTGAGATTGTATGGTACGATTATAGGCTGTGCCTTTTCTTACTTATTATTGCAGTTTGTTGATAATCAAGAAATTTTATTTTTTTATACTTCTTTCTTCTATGATATTGTGTTTCACTTTTTTTGAGAGGGAATTATATGATTGCCATATTTTTTTTATGACGATATATGTATTTTTGATTTTTTTAATTTTTTGAAACCGGGGAATATTAATATCATCTTTAAAGATAGGCTACTTGATACGGCAATTGCAGGAATTATTACATATTTTGTTACATATTTTGTTTGTCCAATATGGGAGCATACTAAAAATGTAGATTTATTGAAAAATATCTGCAAAAATCTAATCAGAATTATTTCAATGTCGTAATAGAAGCTCTGCGAGAAAATACGAATGAAGAACAATACAAATTAAGCAGAAAAGATGCTATGATAGCTTTGGCAAATCTATCAGATAATTTCCAAAGAATGCTTTCTGACCCAAAAAATAAACAAGATAAAATGGAGAGTATCCATCAATTTGTAATTACGACTCATCTCACAACGGCCTATATTGCTTCATTATTTCAATTTACCAAAAATAATCAAAAATTTCCCGAATTGGATATGGAGGTATGGGCAAAATAAGATAAATACGGAATTCAACAAAACAATATATATCATTGAGCATAAGACAAAAAATGAGGAGCAAGAAGAACGACCTCTTGAACCCAAAGACCAACTTTCGGAGCTTTTGAATGAAAGAAAAAGTAAATTGCAAAATATTGATTACGAGCTGAATAATGATACGGAAGTAATATCTCATCTTGCAGAAGCTCAAAATATTCAGGAACTTTTTGAGTCTTATTTATCGAACAATGATGGAGCAAAGAAAAAAATTGTAGAAAAAAACAATCGTTTAAGAAATAAAAATGAGAGTTTTTTTGATATAATTTTGCAGGTTTGCCGTAAAAAAATAGTAAATTTGGGGATTATAATTTTTAATAAAACATTAAAATGATAGAACAGCAAGGATTGCAAACATTAGGAGAATTTATCATTGATAAACAGGAGGATTTTAAATATACAACGGGAGAGTTATCCCGCCTTTTGAGTTCCATTCGTTTAGCATCAAAAAAATTGTTAATAGAGAGGTTAATAAAGCTGGAATAGCAGATATTATTGGTAGAGCAGGGAATACCAATGTGCAGGGTGAAGAACAGCAAAAATTGGATGTTTTGGCAAATGAAATTTTCATTACAGCACTATCCAATAGAGAGGTAGTTTGTGGTATTGCTTCCGAGGAAAATGATGATTTTATAGAGATAAAAATCTGGTGAAAAATGGATATCTTAGCAAGTATGTTGTACTGATAGACCCACTTGATGGCTCATCTAATATAGATGTTAATGTCTCCGTAGGGACGATTTTTTTCTATTTATAGACGCGTAACTGAACCCGGAACACCTGTGAAATTGGAAGATTTTCTACAAAAAGGTGAAAATCAAGTAGCAGCGGGGTATATTGTATATGGCTCATCAACGATGATTGTCTATACCACAGGCCACGGAGTAAATGGGTTTACCCTTGACCCAAGTTTGGGTACTTACTACCTTTCTCATCCAAATATTAAGTTTCCAAGGACAGGGAAAATTTATTCTATCAATGAGGGGAACTATATAAAAATTTCCTCAAGGAGTGAAAAAAATTATATCAAATATTGCCAAGAGGAAGAAAACGATAGACCTTATACATCTCGTTATATAGGGTCATTGGTTTCTGATTTTCACCGAAAATATGATAAAGGGAGGTATTTATATTTACCCATCAACCTCTCAATCTCCAAAAAGGAAAAATTGAGACTTTTTGTATGAATGTAACCCTATAGCTTTCATAGCAGAGCAAGCAGGAGGAAAGGCATCGGATGGATTTAATAGAATCTTAGAAATTGAGCCAAAAAGAATTGCATCAGAGAGTGCCATTTTTTTGTGGAAGCATTGAAATGGTAGAGAAGGCCGAGGAATTTATGAAAAATAGTTAGAAAAATTAAGAGGAATAAGAATTAAACTTATTCCTCTTGAATTATTTAAAACAAATATGAAAGCAAAAATACAGACCTTATTTGTTGAAGTTTAAGAAGCCCAGCGGTACTTCGCGAGGTGTTTTTGACCACCAAGGAGACTTATGTATTAGAGATTTCTAACAACGACCGAAAAGGGTGTGGGAGAATGTGCAGTTTTTTTCGTGGATTGAGCTATGATGATACCCCCGATTACGAAGCAAAAATTAAAGTGGATTTGTGAGAATATTAATGAGGGTATAGATGTATTAAAGACTGAATTACAGCAGTATCCGTCTATTTGGTTTGGATTGGAGCAAGCGATGTTAAACCTGAGCTTAGGGGGATTTTTATTTTGAAAAATGATTTTAGTTTAGGAAAAAAATCAATTAAAAATTAATGGTCTTATCTGGATGGGGAGTATTGATTTTATGAAGGAGCAGATAAAGGAAAAAAATTAGCGAAAAAAATTTTTAATTGTATCAAACTTAAAAATCGGTGTAGATTGGAAAAAAATGAAAAAAATCCTCCAAAATTTAAGAAAAGAATATTCTAAAGATGTGTTAGAATTGAGAGTGGATGCCAATGGAGCATTTGATGTTCAACAAGCAAAAAAATAGTCTTACAAGAGTTAAAAGACTTGGATATGCACTCTATTGAACAGCCTATAAAAAGCAGGAGATTGGTTATCAATGGAATATCTTTGTAGTGACACACCTACTCCCATTGCATTAGATGAGGAGTTGATAGGTATAACGAATTTAGAGGACAAAAAGGTTATTAGATATCATAAAACCACAATATATAATTCTGAAACCTTCATTGGTGGGTGGGTTTTCTGGTTCTGATGAATGGATAAATGAGGCAGAACAAAGAGGAATAGGTTGGTGGATAACCTCTGCATTAGAAAGTAATATAGGACTGAATGCAATTGCTCAATATACTTATTCCAAATTGCCAAAAAAATACCACAAGGATTGGGCATGGGAGCCTTATTTACCAATAATTTTTTTCAACAAATCTTTCTCTGAAAGGAGACCAATTGTGGCATAACTATTAAAAATTAATCTTAAAAATTATTTAAAAAAATTATAAATTGACACAGTAAAGTAAAAAAATTAGTAAATGATGGAACAAAAATTTTTAACAAAATGAATGGAAAAGTCTATTTAATTATTGTATCGTTATTTTTAGGAAATTGGAGCCTAAATGCCCAACAAGTAAAAAAGGTTTCTATGCAAAAGGAGGAAACCTATCAGGTAGTAGATGAATATGCAGACTACGAAAGTATAAATGCTGTCAATGGAAATATTGATTGTCTCAATACCGAACCAAAAATATGATTTTTTTCTTTGGATAATAGTCTAAAAGTCTATAATAGCGGAGTTTATGATATGGTGTTGAAACTGATAGATGATAAAGATAATGTAGCAACCCGAATGATTTATATCAAAAAAGGAACTACTCATGAGATAAAAAATATACCGCAGGGGATTTACACCATAAAAGAAGCTCACGGAGTAGATTGGAGACAAAAAAATAGAAGATGGAAAATGTATTGGAGTTTTTACGCAAGGGCACATTATAGAATTGCAGAGATTCATCCTAATTTTAATATTGAAAAACAATACGAAAAAAAGATAAAGAAATTACGACTATTCCGTATTATGAAATTGAGTTGGGAGTAACACAAGCACTCGTAGATGATAAAAAAAGTTGATTATAAAACAAATTATATATCAGTAGAAGATTTTTAATAAATAAAAAAAGGAGGCCTATTAAGGTCTCTTTTTTTATTCGTAAATCTGTCTAACTATTTCCAGAGAGTTAGGTAGTTGAAAAATGAGGGATGTGATATTTATAATATAAAATGATACTATCCAATAATTCCTTTCGAATTGTAGGCGGTATGGATACTTTATAAGGTTCCTCACTATCGAGGATTCGTTTCAAAGGTTAGAAATTTCAACAGTGAAAAATTTTATGAGATAATTCATCAGCAAACTGGCCATCTTCGGGATTGAGATATTCTCCGCTCGAAAGATAAGGCATTGAGCCATAGTGTTTTAAAAAAATTGAAGCATAAAAACAAGATGACAATGATAGTTTTTCCAATAAAATTTCATCTCTAAGCTTACAAATCTCCTTGTAAATGTCCTCAGACGCAGTTTCGCTTCTGAGAATAGAATTAAGAAAATCCGATAGAAAAACGATAGTATTCACTTTTAAATTATTGAATAAGTCTAAAATTTTATATGGTTCAATTTTTAGAAATCGTTTTCATAGATTTAGATTTTTGGATATCTGGAAGCTGGAAATACAACTCGTTTAGTGGTACTAAATAAGGTTTTTTTCTTGTTTTTTTGCTGTAAATACTCCTTGCAAAAAAGGTTGTAAAGCCCTAATTCTTGGGTATAACAATTAAGCACAGCATCTTGCTCTCCGTACCGTATGCACGATAGTAAAAAAATCCATTGATAATCATAGTTTTATAATGTATGATATTAATTTATTACGGCTATTTTTGCTGTTGCCGTATCGGAGCCATCTTCGTTGGTCATCAGTACGAAATAAATCCCTGATGCTACTCGTTGTCCGTAATCATTAGTTAAATCCCAAGTGTAAAAACCGCCTCTTGCCACTGCTTGATGTACTAAGTTTCCTGCTGTATCGGTGATTTTAATGTTGGTTTTTTCGGCAAGTCCTTTGATGGTTACATCATTTTTGAATTGATTGTAAATTACAGGGTTAGGATATACCAATACATTTCCAAATTTAGTTCTGTCTTTGGTATCTACATTATTTCCCAGATAGGATACGATTCCATTTTCACTTGCAAAATATACCTTACCTGTCTTTCCATTAATCTGAATATCAGTAATATTATCAGAAGGCAAAGGTGAGTTTTTTGTAGTGAAATGATATAGTATTCTATCACCATTAGGTGAGATGTAGAAGACTCCATTATTTTCCACAGAAATCCATTTGTAATTTCCGGCATCTACAGTGATTTGTAGTATGTGAGAATCTCTAAGTAATTCCTCTCCGAGGCCATTTTCTTCAATGATAATCGGTTTAAATTTTTCTTTTCCAGTTTTTAGAGAGTGGATATTAGATAATACCCTCAGTCCCGATTGTGTAGCGAGCCATATAGCATCATTTTTGTCTTTGGTTACCATCACATTTCCGCGCGATGTGGTTGGGAATCCTGCTTCTACTCCCTGCATAAGGGTATAAGTATCATCATCCAAATTTTTTGGAGTATGGTTTAGGTCTATCGTTACGAGGTTGTTATTTTGGGTACTCGGCACTATGAGGAGCCCATCGGCATAAAAAGGCTGGTGAGGAAATCCAATGCTAGAATTGACCTTCGCTGAGAAAGAATCATTGGTATTGTCGTACCTCAATAGCGTCATATTTACTGTATAAGGATTATAAGTAAAACGATTAGCAACCGAAAAATAGATTATTTTTGGTCGTCCGTTGCGAAGCCAATAACATTTACATTATAATGAGCATCAGCAAGTTTCCCCAATGTATATCGTTTTTCTAGTACAATATCATCATCTTTTAATTTGAATTTATAGATACCATCATATCCACCATAATAGTCCCAACCATAGTTACAAATAAAAAATTCGTCTTTGTTAAGAGGGTTAAATGTAGCATCTAATACATTGTAATAGTCTCTCCCAGAGGTCGGTTTTTGTAGGTTATTAAAAAAAGAGATGGATATACCCAATTATTCCCATTAAAATAATAAAACCCTAAATCTAAATGGTGTGGAAGCTGAAATTCCCGATATCTCCCTGTACGACCACCTGTGGATACTAAAATCTTATCATTGGAGAGTCGCATCTTATAAGCCCAATTGTTAAATGGTCCATCGGGTTTTATTTCTCGTTGTTGATCATCAATAACCCCCGAATATTTAGTCCCTCCAAAAAAATTTTCCATTAGAAAAAAACCAGTATTGAGTTCCGTTGAAAAACTGCTGAGAGCCCAATTTATTACCATTAAAAATCAAACACCGAGACAGAATTTTTCATTCGTTACGATGACTTTATCATCATTGATATTGAGGTCTTTAATATTAGGTAGGGATATTATATTTCCGTTGAAATTAATTTGATTCTCAGTAGAATATATGATATTTTGCCCATTGGATATGATATTGCTAAAATTCCCTGCTTCTGTCGTGTTCCAAGTGTTATAGGTAGGGAATTCAGTATTGATTTCGTGAGATTTGATACCTATTGGAGTAATGGCAAAAATATGATTTCCGTGCATTACGGCCTCAGTGATTTTTTTCTGCCAGTGAAACAAGTATCCTCAAACTCTCGTTTGTCTAGATTGAAAATAGAAACTCCATAGTCAGCAGATATTATCGCCTTATTACCATTAATGGAAATATGGTTGATTTTCCTCGTCCCAGTGTAGGAATTAGAAATAGGGATATCCACGATATAAAACACTTTCCCCTCGGCAATAACATCAAGACTTCCGTTTTCGTAGCCGATAAGCCCAATATTTGTCGTTGGGTTATAATCAAAAGGCTGAAATTTTTTTACCTGATGCAAGCCATTGGTTTTGGATAATTTAGCTAATTCACCATTAGAAAAGGAGTAATAAAACAACCCATTTTCAGCAGTGGCAATTAATCTACCGTTTTCCTCTCTTATATGGCTGATGTTATTGTAGGAAAAATAAATCGCTCCAATGTGGAGAGGTGATATTTTGCCCATTCAGAACCAATGAGAATAATACAGATGAGCAGAGGAGTTTTCTTTTCATTAATATTTTTTTAAACTAAATCAAGCTGACTATCAATAATATGAGTATTCCAAGCGATGTTCTGGATATTGTTTTCTTTGTTGAAGAAAAAAATTCTATTTTTTTCCCAAAAAGAAGTCCTGCCCATCCTACTTGATTTACCAATACAGATTTCCCAGATTTGTTAGTATATTTCTGAGGTTCAGGTAAGAAGGTATGGGTATGTCCTCCAAGAATGATATCTATATTATCCGTTTTTTTGTGCGAGTGTAATATCGCATATTTTATTAGGGTCGTCTTCGAATCTATATCCCAAGTGAGATAGTCCGATTACCAAATCACATTTTTTTGTCTTTTTGAGGAAATCAGCATAGTGCTGAGCAATTTCCACAGGGTCCAAATATTTCGTTTCGGCGTATTGTTTTTTTGCCTACTAATCCATCAAGCTCAATTCCTACGCCGAAAAATACCCACGCGGATACCATTTTTTTGTTTAATATTTTATAATTTAATGTTTTACCTTCAAGGATAGTATTTTTTTGAAATCATAATTAGAGGTGATGAATGGGAATTTTGCATTAGGAAGTGATTTTAAAAACCCTTCTAGTCCATTATCAAAATCGTGATTACCCATCGTAGCTGCTTCGTAGCCCATCATAGACATTAGTTTAAATTCCAACTCCCCGCCAAACATATTGAAATAAGGTGTTCCTTGGAAAATATCTCCGCAATCTAACAGAAGGACATTTTTTTATCCTGCTCGCGAATTTGTTGTATCAAAGTGGCTCTACGGGCAAATCCTCCTTGGTTGGGGTTTCGTGTATAAGATGCATCAAATGGTTCAATTCGTGAGTGTTGGTCGTTGGTATGTAGGATGGTTAGTTTCTTTAATCCTTTGTTGTTTAGGTGGTTATATTGTTCAGCAAAAAATAGATTTGGCGCCAATGATAATGCCATACCACCACCGATTGCTGTTTTTTTAAGAATTCTTTTTCTTTTCATTTTTAATGGAGTTTTTGATTATTTAAAGCTTAGTCTTGTGTCAGTAGGTACCTCTACTTGTGGAGTTTTTTTCGGAATATATCAATGAATACATCGCGAAGTTTTAACCCCTGTGTAGATTAATTTTCCTTTACTAAAAAATTTCATATTATCACCTCCGAGAGCTAAATAATCAGATGTTACGATATAATAGGTTTTTTTCCGTTTTGTGGTTTTTCTCCATTAATTAAAGTTTTTTTACTAATTGGTTTTTCTCCACCTCAATATTGAGTTTAGATACGGGATTATTTTTAGTATGTAGGTAGTAATCAAATAATCCATTCAAATCTTCACCCTTCATTTCCACAATCACAATTTCGTTTTCAAAAGGCATTACTTCAAAGATATGTTTCAGTAAAATGTCTCCCTTGGCGATAATGGAGCGTATTCCACCAATATTGATTACCGAAGCATCTACGGATGAAATTCCATTTTCTTTTTGCCCATTTTTCACCTGCTCGGTAGGTATAGTCTGCAAGTAGATTTCCTAAGTTGCTGTTTTCTCCTTTCTTATTAAGTTCTATAGGCGTATAGGAGATTTTTTCGTTCATTTGTTTTTCAAGAGAGTGTTTATATGGGCTTATGGTATTATTAATAGCCTCATTCTCTTTTAGTTCGCTAGTGATTTCTGTATTTCGGTAAGGGGTTACATTACTTACATTGAACGATGTTTTGCACGAAGTGAAAAGCAAGTAGTGCCAAAATACCGATGAAACTCTTGTTCTTCATAGTTAGGTGTATTATAAATTAATTTTTCTAAATTTCCCATATAGAAAAGTCCTAAACATTTTTTTGGTTTTTCTTGCAATGTAAAGGCCTCTTTTTATATGTTCGGTGATTCTTGCCGAACTCCAATAGCAACCTATATTGCTGGCACTGCACATTAGGTACATATTTTGTACGGCCATAGCTACGGCAGCTGTTTCTTCCCATTCTGGGACGATTATATTATATTCGCAAATGAGTGCCACTACGGCCTCCGAGCGATTGATTCGGAAGGCAATATCATCGTATTTCTTCTCTAAGAATAATTCTTTGGGCATCATTTTTTTGTAGATGGATTGCAGTTCTAGGCCTAATTTTTGTTTCTCTTCCCCTTGAAAAATTATAAATTTCCACGGCTTAGTTCGTTTATGATTAGGTGCTGAAATAGAGGTGTTTACTATATCCTCAATGAGTTCTGTAGGGATTTCTTTTTCGGTGTAATCCTTTGGGAATGTACTTTTTTTCGTTCTTTTATAATCTGTTTAAGAATCTCTAATTTATTCATTTAATAAAAATTAAAAATTTTTGGACTACAAAAGTACGATAAAAGAATGAAATAATCAGCAAAAAGATTTTTTTATCCTTGTTTGGAAATAGATAAATAAAAAGGACGAGGATGAAAAATATTATTATTTTTTTGTTTATTCTAATTTTATATTTTAAATTTGCTAAAAATTTAAAAATTTTTAATAGTAATGAGAAAAAGTCATTCTTAGCTTAGTGCTATCAGCAAGTGTGTTAAGTGTAGTGTCGTGTAATAGAGAGGAAGATACCTCTTCGGCGATTATCCCTCCGACTGTGAAACCATCAGAAAATAAGACAAAAGAGGTGACCCTTAATGTGGAAAAAGCAACAGATTGGAAGTATTTTTTTCCTTTGAGGCGGGGAAAGAAGTGAGTGTAACCAATCCTGCTACAGACAAGAGTTGGGATATTGCCTTTTTAGCTTATATGGTGAAAGTTAATGGCGGGGCTTCTACTACCGTAGATGCCAAAGGCGAGGTGTATAGAACGGAACAAAAAGATTTTTTTCTGCGGTGAAGGAAGTTCCTGCTGATGCAAAAATATACAAAGGATGAGACAGGTAGTTTCCAATATGGAAATTATCCTAATCTACAAACAAAAGAAGATAGTTTTAATAATCTTATTTCAGGAGGATTCAAAAGTAAAACTGGGTATGTAAGTTTAGACCCTGCTAACAAAGGGAAATATCCAAGCGTATATGCTCCGAATCAGTGGGTATATATAGTGAAAAACAGCCCAAGGCAAAATTGTAAAATTGCAAGTATCCGACGTATATGGTGGTGAGAAAGGTACTGCTTTCGGTTATCCGAAATTTACTTATCAATTTGCTGATGGCAATAACAAATTTTAATAAAATGTAATTAAAAAAATTAAACCATTCTTAAAAAAATTGAATTGTCGTAAGGGTGTCTTATTGCAATTCAATTTTTATATAAGCAAAAAGGTTTTAATTAATATGGTGAATTTCAAAAATTATCTTGCCGATGTATATCCTAATGATGGGGTGTTATTCGGCACAGGAGCATAGCAATTCAAAAAAACGGAAACAACTCTGCAAGAAGTAGTAGTAACGGCAACTCGCTTTCAGAAAAAAATTAAAAGATGTACCTATCCCTGTGCAGGTAATAACTGCCGAGCAGATTCGTAAGGCTCAGGTAAGTAATTTTCAAGATTTCTTAGAAAATGAATTTTCGGGGATTAATTTTACTTATGATGGCGGGAGCCCAAATATTAATATGATGGGCTTCGGAGGAAAATATGTTCTATTCCTTATTGATGGTGAGAGAATGGCAGGGGAGACTTTTAATAATATTGATTACGACAGAATTAATATGGACGATATAGAACGAGTAGAGATTATAAAAGGTGCTTCCTCCTCTCTGTATGGGTCTAACGCTATTGGTGGAGTGATTAATATTATTACCAAAAATACAAAAAAATCATTGGAAACGGGAGCAGGATATTTCTATGATACCAATGTAGATTATAAAGTGAACTTCAATATAGGAACAAAAACAAAAGTGGGGAGATATTAAGGTATCGACTTTCTATAAATACCGAAGACCTTATACATTGAAAGACACCGAACCACTACGAACGATTTATGAAAATGGTAAAATTGAAGAGGAAGAAATGTCCGAAATAGCCGTGGCAGGATTTACAAATTATGGATTATCCCCAAAGATAGGTCTCAATATCAGTCCAAAGTTTAAATTTACACTGACACCTACCTATTACTTTAATGAAAGAAATAATGGTACCAACCTAAGTAAAAAACTTTTGGATAGATACTATAATTATATGGCGACGGCTCGTGCAGATATTAAAATCTCCCAAGATAAAGATTTGAGCATCACAGGTGCTTTCGATAGGTATGACAAATTCAAATACTATAAACTCGTAAAAGAACAAGAAAAAGAATACGAAAAATAAAAATAGCAAGAGTAAGTGTCCAATACAACCAGTATATCCACAGAAAAACACTCTCTTGTAGTAGGTGCGGAGGCTCTCTCTGATGAATTGCTGAGTTTTATGTTCAATAAAAATGGAAACAAAATAAAGAAAAATGTCCAAACATATGCCGTCTTTACTCAGCAAGATTGGGGGTTATCTCCGAAACTAACTCTCGTAACGGGTGGTAGGTTGGATTATCATTCTTATTTCAAAACTTATTTCACTTTTAGACTATCAGCAATGTATAAAGTGAGGGATTTTATTTTCCGCGGAGGTTATTCTGGGGGATTCCGCTCTCCAACTTTGAAGGAACTCTATACCAATTGGTTTCACCCCTATGGTGGAGGATTTCAGATTATGGGAAACAAGAAACTAAGACCAGAATCTAGTGATAATTATAATTTCTCCGCAGAGATTAATCATAAAAAGTACAATATTACTGCGATGATTCAGTATTCTGATATCAGAAACCAAATCGGCTCCGAATGGACAAAGAAAGGGGATACAATAAATTATGTCAATCTTTCGGAGAGACAAAAAATAGTAGGTACAGAACTCTCGGCAATGTATAAATTTAATCAGCACTTGCGTCTGAAAGGCTCTTATTCCTTCTACGATGTGGCCAAACGACGTTCCGAAAATCGCCCACATACTCTCACCTTCAATGCTGAATATCAGTCGGGGAGGTTGTATATCCCAAGTGTGATTTTTTTAGTGGTAAATATCAGAGTGCCACCAATATATATAAGAGTAGTGCCGATGGGGATTCCTATACTCGCTATTCGCCATTTAGTATTTTTTTAGATTGCAATTTTTTTCGTGAGGCTCCCCTATAATATCACCTTGGAGGGAGGTATTAATAATATTTTTGATTATGTTGCAAAAGACAAATAGTTTCTATTCTCCAACAACTATCGGACGGACTTATTTTACAGGTTTTTAAATGGAATTTATAATTTAATTATCAGATAAAAAAATAACAATGAAAAAGAAGATATTCAAAAATATTAGGGGTGATACTATCTTTAATTGCGGTATGGTTCTCGTGGAGCAAATGGATTTCTCCGACACGAATTGCCCTTGTGAATTTCCCAACTTACCAAGTAGCTAATATAGCACTTTCCAACACGGATTATTTTATCAAGTTTAAAGATGTTCCTTTGGAGAATATTGACGAATTGGAGGATTACGACTTTGTACTTACTTGGGGAATGGGGCTTCGTATTGATGATGCCCAAAGACAAAAATTTCTGAAAATAGCCGAAAAAGTACCAACTCATTTCATTTCGGTTACTGCCCCAGAAAATGATATTACTAGCCTTACCGACAAGCAGTTGGACGAGGTGGAGGGCTATCTAAACTCTGTGAATAAGAAAAAAATTACCAAAACTTCGCAAGGTATGTCCGCACTAAAAATAGACGGTAAAAAAACTTTTTGTTACCGAGCCCGAAAAAGCCCTCAAAAGCCCTCGCTGATGCCTTTTTCTACATTGGTGAAGATAATTATTTTGCTAACATAAAAAGATTTTGAAAATTATCTCAAAAAAACAAAAAAATATACCAAGAAGGCAAGCCCAAAGTAGCTCTAATAGCAGGTATTCACGACCCATTTTCGGGTAATAGACAGCATTTGGACAGCATCATTGTCTCTCTTCAAAAAAATCGGGACTTAATGTCTATCCTTTTGCTACATTCAATAAAAAGAATAGATTTCTTGGAGCAAAATAAATCCTGATGCCGTAGTCTATTTCCCACACGGAAGGGTACAAATGATGGAGCCCGACGATACCGTAGAGTGGCTAAAAAAACAAAAATATTCCGCTCTTTGCACCACTTTCTATCTTGGATTTGAAAGATAAATGGAAGGAAAAATCCAATGGGGATGTTCGGTGGATTTATGGGGCAGACTATCGTAATGCCTGAGTTAGATGGAGCCTTATATCCTTATGCTTTTAATAGCTCAAGAGAAAACCAAAGATGGATTTTATCTCTTCAAGGCGATGCCAGATAGATTGAAAAACCTTTACGAAAATCATTAACAACTATATCCATTTAAAGAAAAATAAAAAAATGAGGATAAGAAAAATAGCTATTTATTATTATAAAGGCTATGGACAAAAATCCACTTTGTAGCACAAGGATTGGAGACGAATGCTTCTCTCTATAATTTCTTAAAACGCCTAAAAAGCAGAAGGCTACAAGGTGGAAAAATCTCCCAAGTACCGAACACGAATTTGAGCAAATTCTCAATCAAAAAAAGGAAATATATTCCTCTCTTCGGCTGATGGAGCTTTCCAGAATTTTGTAAAAAATGGGAATCCTGAACTCGTAGAGACTTCCGTCTATGAGAAATGGCTGAAAAATGCCGTAGAAAAACCACTTTACCAACAAATAATGCAAAAAAATGGCTCTGCTCCATACTCCTATATGGGGGTGGATAAGGGGAACAAACATTATTTGGTTATTTCTAGAGTGAAGTTTGGGAATGTTGTAATTCTGCCTCAGCCTCCTGCCTCAGTGAGTTCCGATGACCAATTTAAGGTAACCCACGGAGCCAAGGAAATACCGCCACACGCCTATATAGGTTCGTATCTATGGACTCAAAAATGGCTTTAAGGCTGATGCTATGATACATTTCGGTACTCACGGTTCGTTGGAATTCACCCCCACCAAGCAAGTTGCCTTAGATGGTAATGATTGGGGAGATATATGCATTGGTGCCGTACCACATTTTTTTACTATTATACCATTGCTAATGTAGGGGAAAGTATTATGGCAAAGAGACGAACTTATGCCTCTTTGGTATCCTACCTTAATCCACCTTTTACCGAAAGTGATACTCGAACAGCCTTCAAGGGATTGATGGACAAAAATTATCTATTATCATAAAACAATAGATGAGGCTCATAAAAAAAGAATTATTATTAAAAAAATAAAAGCCGAAGCCGTGAAAATGGGCTTCCATAGACCTCTAAGGTTGGATTCTGTATTGAGCAAACCATTCACGGAGAATGAAATAGACAAGTTGGAAAAATTTCGCAGAGGAAATTTCTACCGAAAAAAATTAATGGCGAATTTTATACAATGGGTATGCCTTATTCTGCGGATAAAAATACATTCCTCTGTATTGGCAATGAGTGTGGATCCAATAGCCTATTCCGTATCCAGCTTAGATAAATTACAAGGAAAAAGTTAGTGATAAAGATTTAAAAAGAAAAGTATTTTTCACCGAAAAGTATCTTAATCCTGCTAAAAATTTAGTTAATCAAATATTAGCAGGGACAAAAAACCGTAACTCCTGAACTCGTGGCACAGGTAGCAGGCGTCTCCCTAAAAAGAGATTGAAAAAAAGCCAAAGAAATAATGGCTCCTAAGAAAGAAATACCTTTCTTCGTGAAAAAAAGCGATGGAGAAAAAAATGAAAAAAATACTGACCTCTCCGATATTGAAAAAAACAACTCAAAGCAGGGAAAAATCCCTGAAGGAATGCCAGAATTCATCGCTAAACGACTAATGGAAAAAAAGTAAAACGAGGCGAAAAAAATTAGGCGAAAGACCTAATTTCGGTGGAAAACGAGCCGTGAAAAAAAGGAAAAACCCACTTTGCCAAAAAAATGAAATCCCAAAAGAAGTAAAAAGAAAAAGGCAATGGCTATCCTTGATGTAGAACGAACCCTAAACGCCGTTTTGGAAAACAAAAATAATCTCATCAATAGCCCCGAAATGGAGATGAAAGCCTTCCTAAATGCTCTCAATGGAGGATATACTCCTCCATCTTCGGGAGGTGATTTGGTAGCTAACCCGCGAGCTGTGCCTAGTGGTAGAAACCTATATGCCGTAAATGCCGAAATGACTCCAAGTGAAATATCGTGGGATAGAGGTGTAACTCTTGCAAAACAAACTATTGACAATTACAGAAAACTCCATAAAGGACAATACCCTAAAAAAGTAGCCTATACATTCTGGTCATCGGAATTTATAGAAACAGAAGGTGTATCTATCGCCCAAGCTCTCTATATGCTCGGTGTGGAACCCGTACGAGATTCATTCGGTAGGGTGGTAGATGTTCGCCTTATTCCATCCAAAGAGCTGGGTAGACCGAGAATAGATGTTGTAGTACAGACTTCGGGCCAGTTCCGCGATTTGGCTGCTTCGCGTCTTTTCCTCCTTACCAAAGCTGTGGAAATGGCCAGCAATGCCGAAGATAATAAGTTTGAAAACCAAGTGGCAAAAGGAACCTTAGAAATAGAAAAACAACTCGTAAAAAGCAGGTGTATCCCCAAAACGAGCAAGAGAAATGTCCAACTATCGTGTATTCGGTGGCCAACAAGGACGCTATGATACAGGCTCCAAAGAACAAATGCTCTCGGGAGATAAATGGCAATCATCCAAAGATATTGCCAAAAACTATATCCATAATATGGGGGCATTGTATGGCTCTGAAAAAGAGTGGAGCAAATATGAAGAAGGTATGTTCCGTGCTGCTCTTAGCAATACTGATGTATTGATTCAGCCACGACAAAAATAATACTTGGGGTGCCCTCAGCTTAGACCATGTTTTTGAGTTTATGGGAGGTATGAATGCCGCCATCAAAGATGTTACAGGGAAAAATCCAGATGCCTATATCGCCGACTACCGAAATCATAAAAATATGAGAATGCAGGAGCTCAAAGAATCCATCGGTGTGGAGGCACAAGCAACCATCTTCAACCCTAAATACATCAAAAGAAGTAATGAAGGGAAAAAGCATCAAGTGCTGGGCAAATAGCAGAAATAGCTACCAATATGTTTGGCTGGGAAGCTACTCGCCCCGAAGTGATAGATGATGCTATGTGGAACGAACTCTACCAAACCTATGTAGAGGATAAATACCATTTGGGAATAAAAAATTTCATTCAAAAAGAAAATGGTGCCAGCCTACAAACCGTTACAGGGGTTATGTTAGAGGCTACGCGAAAAGGCCTTTGGAAAGCTGATGCTCAAAAAATATCAAAACTCGCACATATGCATACCGATTTGGTGAAAAAATTAGGTGCCGAGTCCTCAGACTTCTCTGCAAAAAATGAAAAATTGCAAGACTATATCGCAGGAAAAACTATCATCTAACGAGGCCAAAGACTATAAAGGCGAGATACAAAAAATGAAGTCTGGCTCTACTGTCGTCAAAAATGGAAAAGTTCTCAAAAAAGAGGAAACCAATACCGAGCAAAAACAAGAAAAAGTTTCTATGAATGGACTTTGGATAGGTGTGGGTATTATAGTTCTGTTTGTAGGACTTATTATCCTAATTAAAAAAACGCAGAGAGGAATAATTTCTTTTTAATATATTCAGAAGGCATAGAATTAACGAAAGTTTCTCTGTGCCTTCTTTTTTGCTCTTTTATCTTGATAAAAAAAGTGATAAGGTGAATTTTTTTAAAGTAGAGAGGTAATTTTTGTATCAATACAAAGGAGCAAAAAGAGCTACCTATTTGGTAGCTCTTTTTCGTTTATACCAATTGAATAAACAAATCATCGTTTGTTTTTTTCTACTTTTACGAGGTTGTTTTTCGTAAGGTTTTTGGTTGCTTTTATCCCATTTTTTTGCCAGAGAGTGCCGATTTTGTTTTTTTACTTCCGAAAGTGGGAGAGCCTCGCCTGATTTTTAGTAGGTCTAAGATGATTTTCTCATCGTCGCCAAGTTCTATTGCAGGTGCTTTTTTTCTCAGGTTTCATTTGTGGGAAGAATAGCACTTCTTGTATGGAGGCATTGTTGGTAAGGAACATAATTAATCTATCCATACCGATACCGAGCCCTGCCGTAGGAGGCATACCATATTCTAAGGCACGGAGGAAATCTTGGTCAATGAACATCGCTTCGTCGTCGCCTTTTTCGGAGAGTCTCAGTTGTTCTTCGAATCGCTCTCTTTGGTCAATAGGGTCGTTAAGTTCGGAGTAGGCATTGGCAATTTCTTTACCGCATACCATTAGTTCGAATCGTTCTGTGAGACCTTCGTGGCTTCGGTGTTTTTTTGTGAGAGGCGACATTTCCACTGGGTAATCCGTAATGAAAGTTGGCTGTATAAAGTTTCCTTCGCATTTTTCTCCAAAAAATTTCGTCAATGAGTTTTCCTTTCCCCATTGTATCGTTTACTTCAATACCGATGGATTGAGCAAAAGGCTCTCAGTTCGTCTTCGGATTTTCCTGTAATATCAAATCCTGTAAATTTTTTGATGGCATCGGTCATAGATATTCTCTCGTAAGGAGCCTTGAAATCTATTTCGTGTTCGCCGAAAGTTGCTTTTGTGGTTCCATTCACGGCTAAGGCACAATGCTCCAATAGTTTCTCGGTGAAGTCCATCATCCAATTGTAGTCTTTATAGGCTACATAGATTTCCATAGCGGTGAATTCGGGGTTGTGGGTTCTGTCCATTCCCTCGTTACGGAAGTTTTTAGAGAATTCATAGACGCCATCAAAACCGCCCACGATGAGTCTTTTAAGGTAAAGTTCATTGGCAATTCTCAGATAAAGAGGAATGTCCAAAGCATTGTGGTGTGTGATGAAAGGCCTTGCAGATGCCCCACCAGGGATAGATTGCAATACGGGTGTCTCTACCTCAAAAATAGCCAGCCTCATTGAAAAACTGACGCATAGCATTGAAGAGTTTTGTTCTCTTGATGAAGGTATCTTTTACTTGCGGATTAACAACCAAATCCACATATCGCTGTCTGTATCGCAGTTCAGGGTCGTTGAAGGCATCATAGACTACGCCATTTTCGTCAATTTTTGAGAAAGGTAGCGGGCGGAGTGTCTTGGTGAGTAGTGTGAAGTTTTTCACCATAATAGTTTTTTCACCTACTTGTGTTGTGAAAAGTTCCCCCTCAATACCGATAATATCACCGATATCCAAAAGGTGCTTATATACCTCGTTGTAGAGGTCTTTATTGTCTGTGGGGCATATTTCGTCTCTGTTGAGGTAGATTTGTATTCTTCCTTTGCTGTCTTGTAGCTCTGCGAAGGAGGCTTTACCTTGTATTCTTCTGCTGACCAATCTACCGGCGAGTTTTACTTTTTTTGCCTTCTTGAAAAATTTTGTTTGATGCTTTCTGTGGTATCTGTGATGGAGTATTCCTCTGCTGGGAAGGCATTGATACCCATTTGGGATAGTTTTTTTCTAATTTTTTTCTCTACGGATAATTTCCTGTTCTGATAATGCCATACGATTATTTTTTTAGTATGCAAAAGTAATGATTTTTTTAAGATTGTAGAAAAAAATGACTTTTTGTGAGGATATTACCCATACCACAAAAGTCATATATTAATAAAATACTTATTTTATCTTATTTAGTAGGTTGCAGGCTTCATTATTATGATTATTACACGCCTTGCGTAGCCAGTAGAGGGCTTGCGATTTGGATTGTTCCACTCCCTCACCATAGTAATAACCAGCACCTAATATGAATTGAGCGTATGCATTTCCTTGTTCCGCAGCTTTTCTGTTCCAATATACGGCTTTCGATTTAGATTTTTCCACGCCCTCGCCATTGTAATAAGCATAACCTAAGTTGAATTGAGCGTTTGCATTTCCTTGTTCCGCTGCTTTTTTTGTACCAATATACGGCTTGCGATTTAGATTGTTCCACTCCTTCGCCATTGTAATAAGCCTTACCTAAGTTGAATTGAGCGGCAGCATCTCCTTGTTCTGCTGCTTTTTTGTACCAATATACGGCTTTTGAGTAGGATTGTTCCACTCCTTTGCCATTGAAATAAGCAACACCTAAGTTGTATTGAGCGGTAGCATTTCCTTGTTCCGCTGCTTTTTTTGTACCAATATACGGCTTGCGATTTAGATTGTTCTACCCCTCTCCTTTTTAAATAAGCATTGCCTAAGTTTAATTGAGCGTTTGCATGTCCTTGTTCCGCAGCTTTTCTATACCAATATACGGTTTGCGATTTAGATTGTTCCACTCCTTCTCCAATGGAATAAGCAGCACCTAATATGAATTGAGCCTCAGCAAGACCTTGTTCTGCTGCTTTTTTTGTACCAATATACGGCTTGCGATTTCGATTGTCCCTCCCTCTCCATTGTCATAAGCAACACCTAAGTAGAATTGAGCCTCAGCAAGACCTTGTTCTGCTGCTTTTTTTCCACCAATATACGGCTTTTGAGTAGGATTGTTCCACTCCCTCGCCCTTGAAATAAGCAATACCTAATATGGATTGAGCCTCAGCATCCCCATTGTTTGCCATTGCTTTTAGGGTCGTAATATTGGTCTTTTGTGCAAATGTTATAGAGCCTATTATTAGGCATAGGGTAATAATGATTTTTTTCATATGCTATCTACTTAATACTTTTTTTACGGAGTTTATTACGGCTTGTGCATCTATGTTGTATTTTTTCATCAGTTCGGCAGGTGTCCCAGACTCACCAAATGTATCATTCACAGCAACGAACTCTTGTGGTGTAGGTCGTTTTTCTGGCGAGTAGCCCTGCTACGGATTCTCCCAACCCTCCGAGGTAGTTATGCTCTTCGGCGGTTACTATTTTTTTCCTGTTTTTTTCTACGGATTTTAGTATAATTTCCTCGTCCAGCGGTTTTATGGTGTGTATGTTAATCACCTCGCAGGAGATGCCTTGTTTTGCGAGTTCGTCTGCGGCTACCAGAGACTCCCATACGAGGTGTCCTGTTGCTACGATGGTTACATCGGTACCTTCTTGTAGTAGGATACCTTTTTCCGATTTCAAAAGGCATATCTTCTGGGATAAATACAGGTACTGCGGGACGCCCAAAACGGAGATATACGGGTCCTTCGTATTCGGCAATTGCGAGTGTTGCGGCCTTAGTTTGGTTGTAGTCGCAAGGGTTAATCACCACCATATTAGGTAGCATTTTCATCATACCGATATCTTCCAAAGTTTGGTGTGTGGCTCCATCTTCTCCTAATGTGAGCCCTGCGTGGAGGCACATATTTTTCACATTTTTTTCGGAGTAGGCTACGGATTGTCGTATTTGGTCATATACTCGCTGTGGAGAAATTAGCAAAAAGTTCCCGTAAAAGGTATTTTCCCATTGATGGACAGCCCAGCGGCAATACCAATCATATTCGCCTCGGCGATACCGATTTGGTAGAATCTTTCGGGAGCTTTTTCTATGAATTTTTCCATTTTTAGGGAGCCGATGAGGTCTGCACAGAGGGCTACCACATTAGGATTTTTTTGTCTGCTAATTCTGCCAAACCATCTCCGAAACCGCTTCTTGTATCTTTTTTTCAGTATAAGTATATTTCATTGTAATAATTTTAAGTTTTTAATAATCGTTCAAGTTATCTAATGTTAGTTGAGCCAACGCTTTTTCTAATTGTTCGTTATTCGGAGCTTTTCCGTGCCAAGCGTTGGTACCCATCATAAAATCTACCCCTGCCCCCCATCTCTGTGTGTAGGATGATAGTCACAGGTTTGCCTTTTTCCGGTGAGGGATTTTGCTTTTTCTAAGATGTTGATAACGGCCTCCAAATCATTTCCGTTATTTTCCTCTAAGACTTCCCATCCGAAGGCTTTTTTAGTTTGTCTTGAAGATTATCCAAACTCAATACATTAGATACATCTCCGTCTATTTGTCTGTTATTGAAATCAATAGTAGCGATGAGATTATCTACCTTATTATGAGATGCATACATTAGAGCTTCCCAGATTTGTCCTTCTTGTAATTCTCCATCTCCGTGTAGGGTGAAAAACTAAGTTTTTTTGTCGCCATCTAATTTTTTTCCCTAATGCTGCTCCAATAGCCACAGAAAGTCCTTGCCCCAAAGAGCCGGAAGCCATACGAATCCTCAGTAAGTGGTCGTGAGTGGTAGGGTGCCCTTGTAGTCTGGTGTTTAGTTTTCGGAATGTGGATAGTTCCTCCACTGGGAAGAAATTGTTTCTGGCCAAAGTAGCGTACAAAACTGGGGAAATGTGCCCATTAGAGAGGAAGAAAAAGGTCCTCATTTTTTTCCCCTCCATTTGGAAAGGTAGTTTGTAGTCTAAAAATTTTACTATAAAAGAGCCACGAAGTATTCCACACAGCCCAAGCTTCCTCCCTGGGTGTCCCGAATTTACGGCATTTACCATTCTCAAAAATGTCTCTTCTGATTTGTGTAGCGAGTGTTTTTTTAACTCTTGAATAGATTTACTCATTTATATAGATTTATTGTGTCGCAAATATAGTCTTTTTTTTGAAATTTTTTTAGTATCATTTTGGCAAAAATGTGGTTTTCTTGTCTAAATAAAAATAAAAATTAAAGAGCTTATTGATATAAAAAAACTACTCCACAGCATAGCGAAGTAGTTGATGATTTTTATATTATAATTGCCATTTTAATAGACTTGCTCCCCACGAAAATCCTGCCCCAAATGCAGTGAGCATTACTAAATCTCCTTTTTTTCATTTTTTTGGAGCATTTTTCCCAAAGGCAGAGTGGGATAGTGGCAGCGATGGTATTTCCATAGTTTTTCAATGTTTATTACTACTTTTTCTGGGGAAATACCGATTTCTTTTCCCACAGCATCGATGATTCTTTTGTTTGCTTGATGAGGTATTAGCCAATCTATGTTTTCTATTGTAAGGTTGTTTTTAAGGACGGAATTACACGCCTCCGACATAGATTCTATTGCTTGTTTGAAGACGATTTTTTTCCATCCTGCTGGATGAATGATTTGTTTTTGTCAAAAATTATCCGAATGGTAGGAATATAGCGAACCACCACACTCTATTTTTAGGTGTTCCTTGCCTATTCCGTTGGTTTGTAGCACGGCATCTATTACACCTACTTCGTCGGAACTTTCTATCCATACAACGCCTGCACCATCACCGAAAAGGATGTTGGTAGCTCGGTCTTTAATATTTACATAAGTAGAGATATTATCGGCCCCTACCACCAAGATATTTTTTTAAATCTACCGCTCTCGATGAGTGATGAAGCGGTATTCAGTGCAAAAAGGAATCCCGAGCAGGCAGCATTCATATCGAAAGCCATAGAGATTTGTAGCCCTAATTTTTCGCAAATGATATTGGCTGTCGAAGGCATCGGCATATCGGGAGTGGAGGTTGCTACGAGGATAGCATCGAGCTGGTGTAGGTCTTTATTGTATTTTTTTCCACTAAGTTTTTGGATTGCCTTTACGGCCATATCCGAAGTGGCGAGGTTTTTCCTCCAAAATTCGTCTTTCTTTAATTCCTGTACGCTTTATAATCCATTCGTCAGAAGTATCGGTTATTTTCTCTAAATCTTGATTAGTTCTCCTTCCCGAGGGCAAACATCCTCCCTACACCTGTTATTACGGCAGATGTTTTCACTAAATTATTTTGATGAATCATATAATCAAATTCCTTAATGCTATTTTTAATTCAAATAAATAAATTTCAGTTATTAATATTCTTTTACTAAGCCTTTTACGATTGTTATTACTTTTGGCATTGCTTTGTTTGCGGCTTGTAGCACCTCTTCGTGAGATACATTAAAGGCTATCTCTGGCCCTCCCAAGTCCGTGATGATGGATATTCCGAAGCAGTTCATACCTTGATGTTTTGCTACGATTACCTCAGGTACAGTACTCATCCCTACAGCATCTCCACCGATAGCTCTTACCAATCCGTATTCGGATGGCGTCTCAAAAGTTGGCCCTTGTAGTGATACATAGACTCCTTTTTTTATGTCAATATTGTTTTCAGAGGCTATCTTTTCGGCGATTTCTAACATTTTTAAGTTATAAGTCTCGCTCATATCTACAAATCTTGGCCCAAACTCGTCGAGGTTTTTTCCTCTTAGTGGGTGTTCTGGCATCATATTGATATGGTCTTTAATGAGCATTACATCGGCTACTTGGAAATCTTTATTGACCCCACCAGATGCATTGGATACGATGAGATTTTTGATACCCAGAAGATGAAAAACGCGGATTGGGAATACTACAGTCTGCATATCGTGTCCTTCGTAGTAGTGGAAACGACCGTTCATTAGAAGAACTTTTTACCTTCTAAGATACCGTAGATTAGCGAACCGCTATGCCCAACGACCGTTGTTTTTGGGAAGTTAGGAATATCGGCATAGTCAATTACGAATTTTGGTGAAATTTCATTTTTTAATTTCCCAAGTCCCGAACCTAATATAATTGCAAAGTCAGGTGTGTCATTGATTACATTTTTTATAAATTCAGCTGTTTCTTTAATTTTTTTGCTAACATAATTTAAAAATTATTTGGTTAAATTCCTCTTTTTTTATCAATATTAATGTTAATACCCCAATAGAAAAGTTTTTTTCTTTTAGAGAGTTGTATTGTTTGAGCCTTACAAAATCTTTTTCCGTTGTGATGATGATTGCATCTTCGCCCAAATTTTGATATTTAGCCTCAATATTTTCAATGTCTTTAGTAGAAAAAAATTATGATGGTCTGAGAATTCTAAATGTTTAAACTGAGCATTGAATTTTTGAGAGATGCTCTACGAGAGGTTTAGGATTAGCAATTCCAGAGACTAATAAAATATGATATTTGGACAAATCGATAGCAAGTATTTTTTTCTTCACAGAAGATACATACTCATCGTATTGTATTGATGAGAAGAATACTTTTTGGCGATTGTTTGGTTTTATTTTTGCAATGTAAGATTGCTTGTCTTCCTCTGTAATATTGACAGGGCATTTGGATACCATGATGAGGTCTGCTCGTTTTTTACCATTTCTACTTTCGCGTAAATTCCCTGCAGGTAGTACGAAGTCTCTGAAATAAGGGTCGTTGTAATCAGTCATTAAAATATTAAATCCAGCCTTTATAGCACGATGTTGATAAGCATCATCGAGGATAAGAGAGTCCAAATCCATACTTTTAATGATTTTTATAGCTCCTAAAACTCTATTTTCACAGACACCAATTACAAATCGGTTTCGGAATCGCTCAAATAATTGCATAGCCTCATCTCCAACCATTGTGAAGTCACTATGATAATTGGTTATTCTGTATCCCTTAGTGAGTCTTCCATAGCCTCGTGAAAGTACTCCTGTTCGGTGTTTTTTTGGATATTAAATCAGCAATATACATCACCATAGGCGACTTTCCAGAGCCTCCCACTGAGAGGTTGCCAACATTGATAATAGGTGTAGAAAATTTTTTTATAACGGATAATTCCCCAATCGTAACCCCAATTTCTAACGGCAGTTATTAGATGCCATAATAGTGCAAAGGGGTATAAATACCATCTTTTCATTGCGTGATTTAATAGGCTGATAGAGCTTCGTAGAACTCTTCTTCCATAATGCCGAATTGTTGAGCAAAGTGCTTCACTCCATTAATACAGAATATAGTATCTTCGTCTGTAATGGATATTGGCACATTTCGAAATCTGTTTTGAGGGTTACATTTCCGTTTTCAGTTTCTCTTTCGGGTTTTCCGTAGTCCATTTTTTTCGGAAGTAGTTTAGAGTTTGTAGTACCGCATTGTCTATGTTTCTCACGAATTCTGGGTAGATTACGATACCTCCTGCAGTTATTTGTTCTAAGATAGGGTGATAATTTTTCCAGTTGATGCTTAATACCAAAAAAAGCTATCGTTGGCGGAAAGTTTTGTATATCGCTTTCGCTGTGAGTTTCTAAGATGAAAAAAATCGTTTCCATCGATATTTTGTAAATTATTGCTGTAATAATCATAAATCTTTCCGTGATAGTTTAGGATATGGAAAGTTAGTTTTGAAACCTCTGGATTGAGTCCGAACATTAGCACTCGGGTTTTACCATTGGATATTTCTGTAATATTCACTTTTTAATTATCTTTTTAATTAATGTTTAGTCTAATTTTTTTCGTTTGTGTTTTGTTCTAATTCTTTTTTTGTTTTTTTCAGTTCCTCGTCATATTCGTGGAGGACATTGAAATCTTGTGTTTGCTCAATGGCAATCATTATTTTTTCTAAAATATCCTGTGCAGATTCGTTGTCGTAGTCTATTTCAAGCGGTTTTTTGAATTCCATTGTAGGCTCGGTATTGGTTTTCTTTATTTTTCAATCCTTTTTTTGTCGAATGCTCTACGGAATCCATTGATTTTGATAGGTACTACGATAGGTTTTTGTGCTTTGATGAGTTTAGCAGTTCCCTTTCGTCCTTGTGCAAATGCGGAGGTCGTTCCTTGAGGGAAAGTTATCACCCAGCCATTATCAAGAGCTTTCATAATATTCTCTACTTCGCTCATATCTACCATTCTATTTACAGCTTTTCCCTCGGCACGCCAAGTTCTTTTTACGGTAACAGCTCCTGCTATCTTAAATATCCTAGATAGAATACCCTTGTTCATTGTCTCTTTTGCGGCGACATAATAGAAATTTATCGGCGGATTGATGAGGTATATCGGATTTTTGATGGTATTGAGATAGCCATTATTCACTGCACCAAATACATGAAACATTGCAGCTACATCTGCAAAATAGGTCTGGTGATTAGATACGAAAAGTACATTCTCTCGTGGTAAATCTACCAAGTATTCGCACCCAGAGATTTTCAGTCTATTGAATCCATTAAATCTCCTATATGAAATAAGCCCAAATATGAAAAACGATAATCCGTTTCAGAATGTAGGGCGTCCCAAACGCGTCAAAAAAATATTCTTCTTTTTTTAGCCATAAAAAAACTTAAAGTCTTGCAAAGGTAATAATTTTTTTATGAAAAGTAGTAAATACAAGGATATAAAATCCGACATATCTGAGGTTTAGTAGTTCGATTTTCTGTGTCTATTTCTAGGGGTTGGAGTATGATATTTATCAGTGCTGATAAATATCATATTCTTTTGTAAAGTAAAATATGATATTTTTGCCAAAAAAATTAATCAGAAAAAAATATGGAGCATAATTTATCATCGGCACACAGAGTATTATTTTTTTAAATGTTTTTGGCATTTACCATTTGTTTTGCGTGTTGGACTCTCAATGGCGTATTAGTTACCTACCTAGTGGATAACAATATATTTGATTGGTCAGTAGTGGAGTCAGGCTGGTTGTTGGGAATACCTATTCTTACTGGGTCTGTCATGAGATTGCCAATGGGGATTCTTACGGATAAGTTTGGTGGTAAGGTGATGTTTTCATCATTGTTATTACTTTGTAGTATACCATTATTTTTTTATTGTACTTTGTGAATTCATCTTTGGATGTATTTTTCTGCTAAGTGCCCTATTTGGTATTATTGGTACAGGGTTTGCTGTTGGTGTGGCATTTACTTCAGTTTGGTACCCTAAGAATTGGCAAGGTACAGCTTTAGGGATTTTTGGTGTTGGGAATGCAGGAGCGGCACTTACGACTTTTTTTGCTCCTACATTACTAAATAAACTATCAGAGTATGACCCAGAGAATGGTTGGCGTCTTTTACCTGTAATATATGGTATAGTATTGGTTATTATAGGGTTAATATTTTTATTTTTTGTGGAAAATAAAAAGGTAGAGGTACAAGGTAAGTCTCTCTCCCAGTTGCTGAAACCATTATCTAAAACTCGAGTTTGGCGTTTTGGGTTGTATTATTTCTTAGTGTTTGGGTTGTTTGTGGCCTTTTCTCAGTGGCTTTTGCCGTATTATGTGAGTGTATATAAGACATCTTTAGTTTTGGGAGGAATGCTTACTTCTGCATTTAGTATGCCGAGTGGTGTTATCCGTGCCTTGGGTGGATATTTATCAGACCGATTTGGTGCAAGAACGGTGATGTATTGGGTACTGTATTCTTCATTAGTTTTATCAGGACTTTTGATGCTTCCAAAAATGCAAATCACCACACCAGGGAAAGGTATCACAGCGAAATTTAAAGGAAATGTGAAACAAGTAGATAGCGATAAAATCGTTCTTGATAAGGAAAGTATAGACCTAAAATCGAAGCCAAAAAAATTTCTGATGAAATTACCATCTTTCCGAAATCTTACTCTTGGCAAGAGGCTTTAGTAAAACAAAATGAGCAAGTACAAAAGAAACAACTATTAGCACAAGGAATCACTCTCATTAAGTTTGAAGCTCATATTTGGGTATTTTCTATTTTTGTGATACTTATAGGTATTATGTGGGGGATAGGAAAGGCTGCCGTGTATAAATATATACCAGAATATTTCCCGAACGAGGTAGGTGTCGTGGGAGGTATGGTAGGTCTTATTGGTGGTCTTGGTGGTTTTATGGGACCTATCTTGTTTGGTTATCTGTTAGATTTTTCAGGCTTATGGACTAGTTCTTGGATCTTCGTATTTGTAGTTTCAGCGTTGTCGCTATATTGGATGAATGTAACGATTAATAGAATGAATAGAAAGGCAGCACCAGAGCTCCAAGAAAAAATAGACGAAAATAATTAAAAAGAGTATAATATTAAAATTAAATAAGTTAAATAAAATGAGTAATAATTCTGAATGGTTAGTAAAATACGACCCTACAAATGAAGATTTTTGGAAAGAGAAGGGAAGTGCAATAGCGTGGAAAAACATTATTAATCACGACTTTGGCATTAGTGATGTCGTTTGCAACTTGGTTCTTGTATAGTGTTGTAACAATCAAATTGCCACAAATTGGCTTTAAATTCACCGATGACCAATTATTTTGGTTGGCAGCAATGCCAGGACTTTCAGGTGGGTTGCTTCGTGTAGTGAATACCTTCCTTATCCCAATTTATGGTACTCGTAAGGTGATTTCTATATCTACATTATTGAAAATTGTCCCAATGCTGATGCTTGGCTTTGCTGTAATGGATAAGAGTACTTCGTTTGAGTATTTTATGTTTATAGGTATTCTTTTAGGAATTGGTGGGGGAGATTTTTCTTCTTATATGCCATCTACTTCTATGTTTTTTCCAAAAAGTGAGCAAGGAACAGCTTTGGGGATACAAGCGGGAATTGGTAATTTTGGAGTGAGTTTAGTACAATTACTATCACCGATTATTATCAGTATGTCTCTGTTTTCATTCCTTGGTGGTGGAGAAATAGTAGAAGAGACAGGTAAGAAAAATTTATCTTGAAAAATGTAGCGTTTATTTACATTATCCCGATTATTATAGTAGGAATTTGGGCCTGGTTTTCATTGAAGAGCATTAAGGTTGAGACTTCTTTTAGAGACCAATTGGATATTTTTTCTGAGAAGCATACTTGGTTTTGTACTATTATTTATATAATGACCTTTTGGTATATTTGCTGGCTTGGCTGCATCTTTTCCATTGATGATTAAGAATTTATATATGCCATTAGATAAAAACGATTAACCCATTGGACTATGCCTTTTATGGACCATTGATTGGCTCTTTAATTAGGGTAGTTTTTGGTAAGATTGCTGATAAATTCGGTGGAGCAATTCTTACTCATATTACAGGTATTGCCTTGATTATTTTGTTTTCAGTGTTGATATTTGGTGGTTATCTAACGCCTACCTCTGCCGACCAATTTAAGGGCTTTATCGCTATCGTTATGCTAATATTTTTCTTCACAGGAATTGGAAATGCTTCCACATTTAAGCAATTCCCAATGATTTTTTATAAATCACCAAGAAGAGCAGCAGGAGTGATTGGATGGACTTCGGCTACGGCAGCTTTCGGGCCATTTACATTCAGTATTTTGATAACTTTGTCTAGAAAAATTATTTGGTAATTCCGAGCCATTTTTTTCATATACATTTTGTTATCTTGTATCCTGGCTACGGCTATTAACTGGTATTATTATACTAGAAAAAGGTTGCGAGAGACCAAGTTAAAATAAAAAAATACCAAGCTTTGTCTTGGTATTTTTTTATTTAATACTTATTAGATTTTTAAATAAATTTTTTTCGATAAGAATAAAAAAATATTACTTTTGTAAAGTAAAAAAATACTTTAAATGAAAGATAAATTAGCAATTGGTGTGGATGTTGGTGGAACCAATACTAAGTTTGGAGTGGTGAATAAAAAAAGGGGGAAAATTATTGTCCAAGATAGAATAAGAACTGATAAAAAGGGATAGTGTGGCAGAGTTTATAGAAGACCTTGCAGAAAAAAACTTATCCCAATGATTGATGCTCATGGAGGAGTGGAAAATTTCGTAGGACTTGGTATGGGCGCCCCTAATGCTAACTATCACAAGGGATTGATAGAATATGCTGCCAATCTAAAATGGAAAGGTGTGATTCCTATGGCAGAACTTCTAGAAAAAAAGATTCGGACTTCCTGTGAAAAATGACTAATGATGCCAATGCTGCTGCAGTAGGCGAACAAAAAAATATGGGGTAGCAAAAGGTATGGAAAAACTTCATCGTTGTAACGCTTGGTACTGGCGTAGGGAGTGGTATTATCATCAATGGTGAAATAGCAAATGGCTCTAATGGATTTGCAGGTGAATTTGGGCATATCGTTGTAAGACACGGAGGACGCTTGCATAAGGGAACTGGTCTTAGAGGTTCAGTTGAATCTTATGCTTCGGCAACGGGGCTTCGTGATACTGCAATAGAATTTTTTTACAAGAAAACTCAGATAAAAAGAGTCTTTTGATGGATTATACCATTAATGAACTAAACTCCGAGACTGTTTTCATCTGTGCGGAGCAGGGTGATGCTCTTTCTAATGAGATTTTTGAATTTACAGGAACCATATTGGGAGAGGCATTAGCGACTATAGTCCATATCTGTGACCCTGAGGCTATTATCCTATTTGGGGGACTTATGAAGGCAGGAGACTTAATAATGAAACCTACTCAAAAAGGCGATGGAAGATAATCTTTTACAAGTTTTCAAAGGAAAAAGTAAAACTCCTATATAGTAATTTGAAGGAAGCTGATGCTGCTATCTTAGGGGCAAGTGCACTAGTTTGGTAGCTTTTTTTCCCATAATTTTTTTATTTTTTTGCAAAATGTTAATTGAAGTTTTTAAATCAAAAAAATACACAGAGTAAGAGTTACAGAATCTAACCTAAACTACATCGGAAGTATTACTATAGATGAAGATTTAATAGAAGCGGCTGGTATTGTAGTTGGAGAGAGAGTCTATATAGTAAATGTGAATAATGGAGAACGATTTGATACTTATGTAATCAAAGGAAAAAGAGGTTCTGGCGAAATATGCCTTAATGGGCCTGCCGCGAGGAAGGTGCAGAAGGACGATATCGTAATCATTATAGCATATGCCCAAATGACGATGGAAGAAGCCAAGTCTTTTCAGCCAAAAATTGTTTTTCCAGACGAGCAAACTAATCTCTTGAAATAAAATGAAAGAAGAAACAACTCGCAATCCCATAAAAAATATTTTAACTATTGTGGTTTCTATGGTGTTTGCAGTAGGGTTTATGTATTTAGCATTTCAAGATTTGGATGTTCAAAGTATCAAAAAAACTCTATTGAAAGCCAATTATTTATGGGTGTTGGTGTCAATGTTTTTTTGGAGTTTTAGCTTATTGGATACGAGCTATCCGCTGGAATTTACTTCTTGAGCCATTAGGTTATAGAATATCTCATACAAATGCCCTTTGGACACTGTCTTTTGGGTATTTGATGAATCTTACTATTCCAAGAAGTGGCGAAATAGCCCGCTCTACTGCTCTTTTATGGAGTAGAAAAGGTTCCTGTAGATAAATCTTTTTGGGACGATTATTTTTAGAGCGTGTGGTGGATTTGTGCTGTATGTTTATCTTCTTGGGGCTGACTCTTATCTTTAAGTATGATGCCATTGAGCAATTCCGCAAGAAGGCAAATATCAATATAAATTCTACGCTATTGGTAGGAGGTATTCTATTCATGATTTTTTTGTTTTTTTATCTTTTTTTATTTTTTTAAAGAAAAGCTAAAAATAGGGTTGATTCATAGAATAATCATAGCAATAGAGGGCGTTATGTCTGGAATGCTAGCTATTTTTTTAGATTAAAACACAAATGGAAATTCATACTTTATACTATGGGGATTTGGGGGGCTTATTACGGAGCTTCGTATCTGATTTGTTTTTGCTCTACCAGAGACGGAAAAATTTTACTATTGCTGATGGTTTTTTTATTATTGTAGTTGGTACTTTGGGGATGATAGTCCCTGCATCTGGCGGGATAGGAGCATTTCACTATGCTCTAAAAATGGGTATATCAATGCTATTTTTGTCTATGAGTAGAGACCCTGAGCAGGGTGCCGAGGTGGGATTATCGTATGCTCTTCTGTCCCATACTGTACAGTTAGTAATTATTTTAATAATGGGATTAATTTCCATACCGATGTTAGCAAAAGAATAAAAAAAGCAACCAATAAGGTTGCTTTTTGTTGTTTATATCTCTTTGAACTCTAACCCTTGTTCGGCTAATAGTTTTTTTCGGCTTGTTGTTTGTAATGTCCAGAAACTAATTTGTCGTGGATAGACTCGAAGGCGGATAGTGTTTCGTTGATTTCAGCATCGGTGTGAGATGCTGTAGGAATAAGTCTTAGCAAAATCATACCTTTCGGAATAACAGGATACACTACTACCGAGGTGAATATACCGAAATTCTCTCTAAGGTCTCTTACGAGGAGAGTTGCCTCTCAGGGCTACCTTGCATAAATACTGGGGTAACACAAGTGTTGGTCTCACCGAGGTTGAAGCCTCTTTCTTTGAGTCCATTTTGTAGTTTATTTACATTTTCCCAAAGTTTTGCTTTTATTTCAGGATGATTCCTTAGGAGTTCTAATCTTTTTAATCCACCGATTACCATTGGCATAGTGAGGGATTTTGCAAATATTTGCGAACGAAGATTGAATTTTAGGTATCTTACGATTTCCTTATTTCCTGCTACGAATGCTCCAAAACCAGCCATTGATTTAGCAAAAGTGGAGAAATACACATCAATTTGGTCTTGGCATCCTTGCTCTTCGCCTGTTCCTGCACCTGTAGTTCCTAAAGTTCCGAACCCGTGAGCATCATCTACTAAAAAGTCGGAAATTATATTTTTTTCTTTTAGTTGAGCTATTTCTTTTAATTTTCCTTGTTGGCCTCTCATTCCGAAAACACCTTCTGTGATTACGAGTATCCCTCCGCCGTTTTCTTCAGCTACTTTGGTTGCTCTTTGTAGGTTTTTTTCTAAACTTTCAATATCGTTGTGCTTGTAGGTGAATCTTTTCCCTGCGTGCAACCTTACTCCATCAATAATACAAGCGTGAGAATCTACATCATAGACAATTACATCGTTGCGACTAACGAGAGCATCAATGATGGAAACCATACCTTGGTATCCGAAGTTTAGTAGATAGGCAGATTCTTTTTTTACGAAATCTGCTAATTCTCTCTCTAATTGTAGGTGGTAATCCGTCTCTCCGGACATTGCTCTTGCTCCCATTGGGTAAAACATTCCGAACTCTGCTGCTGCTTTTGCATCGGTTTCGAGAACTTCGGGATGGTTGCAAAGTCCAAGATAATCATTTGCAGACCAAAATATTACCTCTCTTCCTTGGAATTTCATTCTTGGACCGATAGGCCCTTCTAATCTTGGAAAAAAATAAAAATATCCTTCACCATAGTCAGCAAACTGCCCAAGAGGTCCAGGGTTTTTGTTTAATTCTATCAAAAATATCTACCATTTTGTTTTTGTATTTTTTTAAAAATTATGTCAGCAAATATAAGGTTTTTTTAATATAGATAAGAAAAAAATAAATGCTTGTTTGTGGGATAAGAAAAAAATAATTATAGTGTTGTTATTTAAAAATTAATAAAAAAATTATTTCGTGTATATTATTAATTATATTTAAATTTGTGCAAAAATTTAGAAATATGAGAGAAAAAATTGTAATTATAGGAGGAGGTTTTGCGGGGTTAAAATTAGCGAGACATCTAAGTAATAGAAAGGATAAAAAAAGTTATCTTGATAGACAAGGTGAATCATCATATGTTTCAGCCATTATTTTATCAATTGGCATCGGGTAGGATAGAGCCATCTAATATTTCGTTTCCGTTTAGGAAAAATATTCCAAAGGTCTAAGAATGTGAGTTTTAGACTTACGGAAGTGAAAAAAATAATACCAGAAGAAAAATAAAGTGATTTGTGAAAATGGATGTTTCCATTACGATAAGTTGGTAATTGCTACGGGATGTAAGACGAATTTTTTTGGAAATCAAGAGATGGAGAAATATGCCTATGGAATGAAAAACCACCCAAGAGGCAATCTGCATCAGAAATAATATTTTTGCTCACTTTTTGAAAAAAACTCATTATAGAAAGAGGGCAGTCCGACGAGGGGAATTGGAATATCGTAGTCGTAGGAAGTGGCCCAACAGGAGTAGAAATGGCAGGTGCATTTGCCGAAATGAAAAATAATATTTTACCGAGAGATTATCCAAATATGAATTTTAAAGATTTGAAAATCATAATGGTAAGTGCTACTCATCCACTTGATATAATGAGTAAAGAGTCTCAAGAAAAATCTGCACAATACCTAAAAAGAACTTGGTGTAGAGTGTTATAATAATGAAGTTGTAGTTCATTACGATGGAAAAGTACTACAAATGCAAAGTGGTAAAAGTATTAAAACAACCAATGTCATTTGGGCGGCAGGTGTTACTGGAAATGTGATAGAAGGACTAAATCCTCAAAATATTATGAGAAACCGCTATCAAGTGGATAGATTTAATCGAGTGAAAGGTTATGATAATATTTTTGCTATTGGAGATGTAGCCTATATGGAAACTCCAAAATATCCGAAGGGTCATCCACAAGTAGCAAATGTGGCAGTGAATCAAGCTGTTAATTTAGCTCAAAACCTTCTAAAAGGAGATAGAAAATATTGGAAAGAATATGAATATAAGGATCTTGGTTCAATGGCAACTATCGGAAAATACAAGGCAGTAGTGGATTTGCCAAAATGGAAATTCCAAGGAATGCTGGCGTGGTTCGTATGGATGTTCCTTCACTTAATGCTGATTTTAGGGGCGAGAAATAAGTTTGCTATTTTCTTCAATTGGGCTTGGGCATATCTTAATAAAGATTCTTCATTGAGATTGATTACTTGGCATTCCAAAGAATAAATTAGTATTTTTGCAGGTGAAAATTATTTTCAATGAGAATAGATATTATTAGTGTATTACCTGAGTTAATGGAAAGTCCATTTCAGACATCGATTTTTAAAGAGAGCTATGGAGAAAGGTTTGGCGGAGGTGTATTTTTCATCAATTGAGAGATTGGTCAGTGGGGAAACATCGTCAAGTAGATGATGAACCTTACGGCGGAGGTGCAGGTATGGTGATGATGGTAGAACCATTGGATAAATGTATTTCGGAGCTGAAATCTCAGAGGAAGTATGATGAGATTATTTACTTGACTCCCGAGGGATTTACCTTAAATCAAAAAATTGCTAATACGCTGTCTATCAAAGATAATCTAATGTTTATTTGTGGGCATTATAAAGGTATAGATCAAAGAGTGAGGGATTTGCATATTACGATGGAAATTTCTATAGGAGATTATGTACTTACAGGGGGAGAACTGGCGGCATGTGTTTTGGCGGATTCCATTATTCGCTTGCTACCTGGTGTATTGAATGATGAGCAGTCGGCACTAACGGATTCTTTTCAGGACAATTTGTTATCCCCACCGATATATACGCGTCCAGAGGAATACAAGGGGCTACGAGTGCCAGAAGTTCTCCTAAGTGGTAATTTTGCAAAGATAGAAGATTGGCGGTATGAGGAAGCCCTTCGGGTAACGCGAGACAGACGCCCTGATTTGTTAGATGAATAAAATAAAACCACTCTTTTGCGGAGTGGTTTTTCTTATATTTCAAAAATTTTACTTTCGTTGTTGATTTTCTTTACTACGGCTTCCGTTCGTTCTTTATGGGTATCGGTGATGAATATTTGTCCGAATTGTTCAGTATTTACTAACTCAATTAACTGAGCGACTCTGCTGTCGTCTAATTTATCAAAAATATCATCAAGGAGAAGGATTGGAGTCTTGTTTGTGAGTTCTTTTATTCTATTGATTTGAGCGAGTTTTTAAGGCTATTAAGAAGGATTTTTTTGTTGTCCTTGTGAGCCAATTTTTTTGATGAGATTTTTGGTTCATCTCAAACGATAGGTCATCCTTGTGGATACCCTTGGAGGTGTATGTTAGTATTCTATCCTTGTCCAGACTTTCCTCTAAAAGACTACCGAAATCCCGCTCTGATAGGTGAGACTCGTAGTTAATGTTGATGAGTTCCTTTCCGCCAGAGATAATATCATAGAAATGTTGTACGATAGGTTTTAAGTCGGTGACGAAAGTTTTCCTTTTCTGGAAAATTCTTGTTCCGTGTGTGATGATAGGTTGAGAATAGATGTCTAGCGAGTCTCTGTCAAAAGTTTTATTTTTAGCAAACAATTTTAGAAGGGCGTTCCGTTGTTGTATCGCCTTTTGATATTGTATGAGGCTGAAAAGATACTCAGCATCGGTTTGGGAAATCATAGCGTCTATGAATTTTCTACGACTGTCTCCCGAGTCGGAAATCAAGTTAGAGTCGTATGGAGAAATAATCACATTTGGTAGATATCCAATATGCTCGGCTATTTTAGGATAAGGTTTATCATTTTTTTTGATTATCTTTTTTGCATCTTTATTGAGAGATATTTTTTTATTGTATCCTCTCTGTCGTTATTAATGATATTAGAAGTAATGGAGAAAAAAACTCTTTATTGTTTTTTTGATATTTTGATGGTCTGAAAGCCCTAAAAAAACTTTTCCCCATTGATAGATAATGTAGAGCATCGAGGACATTTGTTTTTTTCCTACACCATTGTTTCCCACAAAACAATTAATATGAGGTGAAAGTTGGAAATCTCGCTCGCTATGATTTTTTTAAAATTGATTAAAATAAGTTTTTTTGATAATCATCGTATCAAACTTTTAGGGCAAAGATAAAAAAAGATTTTTTTGGATAAAGAGCAGGTATAAAATCTATAATATTTGATAAATAATGAACGGCAAGCCACAGCAAGTCTCTATTATTACTGAAAAAAATACCAATCCGGAAAAAGTCTTTTTGGTAAAGATAATCAATAATATAGAAATGATAGAAGAGATAAAAAAATGATGAAAAAAACTACCTAAGAGATTAAAAATAGCCAATAACTACTGCAGTGATTAATATTATAATGGCTAAAAATTTTTCGTAGCAATCGTACCTATTATTTTTGGAAAGGTGAGAATCTCGTCGTTGTCCATGTCACGAATGTCAAAAAGGTAAAACTAATGCAGTGATGTAGAAAAAAATTATAAAAATAGATGTTTGGAACTCCCGAAACACTAACCAACCGTTAATAAGTCCCCAAATGAGCCCTACATAAAAAGACTTTCAAGAATGGTATCTTGCGGATGTATGTGTCTAAAAAAAGAAGAATTGTATAATAGTCCTAAAATAGTGATTAATAACCATTTGTAAAAAAAGTATAAGTATTATGGTTTGTAAATATGAAACTAATACATACAATAGCTCCAATAATATTAGATACGAAAAATATACCTAAAAATAGAATTCTGATATTTTGTGTAGAGATATCCACACCAATAGGTGATAAATATTAGAAAAAAAGGTCGTCCAATGAAAATTTTTGTCGCTCTATCATAAAGAAATTAACTAACAAAACTCCCATTAATGATACGAAAAACTGACTATCTATAAATAATTTTTTTAAAAAAATAATATTTTTTTCATTTCAAAAATAAACCCAAATATAATAAATAAAATGTAAAGGAATATTTAAAAAGTGTTATTTAGATTGTATAAAAAAATAAAGAATAAATTATCTAATAGATGGATTCTATTAGTGTAATAATTTAAATTATTTAGAGAAAAATAAAAAACTTTTTGTATATTGCGACGATTTTAAAAAAATATGTATGAATAAAAAAACAAGAAGTTACTCAGCAACAGGGTATTATTATGTTTGTAATATTGTTATTAGCATATATTACATTTGCGTCTAACTGGATTGTAGGGTCTAGTTTGGATAAACAAATTATGGAACACTTCTTCAAGGGTGAGACTGTATCTACAACGATGAAAGAGGTCGTGAATTATTCCATTACAACGGCAAGGATTTTTTTGCAAATTTCTTAGCAGCTTGGGTTCTTATAAAACTTAATCCTAAGAAGGCGGCGATTTTGGCAATGGTATTTTTTTAAGTTTCTCTGTTTTGGCGGTATTTGCACCGAGTTATGGAGTTTATATTGGTGCAAGAATGATTATGGCTCTCGGTGGTTCGATGATTATGGTATATATGAATACCGTAATTGCTAAATTTGTTCCTGCAGATAAGAAAAATTATCACAAGTGCTTTGACATCAGGGGCTTATAATATGGGAGCGATTGTCGTAGGGGTAGCACTTTATTTCTTAGATGACTATATTAAAATAGGAAAAAATTGGCAACATGTGAAGTTTGCTTTTGCTTTTGCTACCTTGGTAATGTTTGCATTTTGGTTAGTACTTAGTAAAGATTTTACTCCAAGTGCGGGAGCTTCTGCCTCTGCCGAAGAACAAAAAAATATGGCTATGGAGATGTGTTGAAAGATAGATTTTTACATTACTTCTCGATAGGATTTGGAGGATTTTTTTATTCTTATATGTAATATCTCTTACGTCACTTCCTTCAAAAATTAGAGGCATTACAAATTAATCCAGATTTTTCTAAATCAATAATGATTTTTATCATACCAGCAATGGGGATTTTAGGGACAATCTTCTCAATGTTTATGGGAAAAAAACAATTCCAAAGAAAACCATATCTTATCCTCCACGGGGTACTGATGGTTTCTGCAATTGTAGGTGGTATTTTTGGTACTAAAAACGAGTGCGGTTGCATCTTATGTTTTATTTGGAATAGCAGGCTTTGTGATGGCATCTCAATATACGGTGTATCTTAATTTGCCGTTTGAGCTACCAAATATGAACCCTAAAAAAATAACGATAATGTTTGGAGCATTCTGGGCATTGGGCTATACTTATTATACAATTTTCAATTTTGTGGGAAGTTTTATTTATGATATTAGTCCAGTTTATGCATTTATATTTTATATAGTATTCTCTTGTTTGTATATTATTTGTATCTTTGCATTCCCAGAAACAAAAACCAAGATTGAAAAAAATAAGGGTAACTATCTGAAAATTAATTATAAATAACATAATATAAAAAAATAGTTTTAATAATGAGAGATTTATCAAAAAAATGACGAATATTGAGGACTTACGAGTGGTATGCCAGCGTAATGTTCCTAAAATGTTCTACGAATATGTAGATACAGGTTCTTGGACAGAGAGAACTTACAAAGATAATGTTACTGATTTACAAAAAATTAAGTTCAAGCAAAAAAATATTGGTAGATATGTCCAATAGAAGTCTTGAAACAAAAACTTTTGGGTGAAACAGTAAAAATGCCAGCAATGACGGCTCCTGTTGGTTTTATGGGTATGATGTGGGCCGATGGAGAAATCCATATGGCAAAAGCTGCCGAAAAATTCGGTATACCATTCACTCTTTCTACAATGTCTATCTGCTCTATTGAAGATGTAGCAGCTGAGGTATCTAAGCCTTTCTGGTTCCAACTTTATGTTATGAGAGATAAGAAATTTATGAGAAATCTTATCAAAAGAGCAAAAGATGCTAAATGTTCTGCATTAGTACTTACTGTAGATTTACAAGTGTTAGGAAACAGACACCGAGATATTAAGAACGGACTTTCTACACCACCTAAATTTACCATCCCGAATCTTATTAACTTATCCACAAAAATCCCTTGGGGACTCCGTTATATGAAAAATAGAAGATGGACTTTTAGAAACATTGCAGGACATGCCGAGAATGTTTCCGACTTATCATCTCTATCTTCTTGGACAAAAGAGCAATTTGACCCTCGCCTAAGTTGGGACGATTTAGCGGAAATCAAAGACCTTTGGGGTGGTCCAATTATCTTGAAAGGTATTATGTTACCAGAAGATGCGGAACTTGCTGTACAACATGGAGCTGATGCTATCATCGTTTCTAACCACGGAGGTCGCCAGATGGATGATACTGTTTCTGCTATCAACGCTCTTCCAGATATTGTGAGTGCAGTGGGTAGTCAAACAGAGGTTTGGGTTGATTCTGGATTTTATACAGGACAAGATATGCTAAAAGCTTGGGCATTAGGAGCTAGAGGTATTATGCTTGGTAGAGCTCCTGTATATGGATTAGGTGCTTATGGTGAAGAAGGTGTAACTCGTGCATTGAATATCCTTTATGATGAAATGAGTACTACAATGGCATTTGCAGGTCATAGAGATATCCAAAAATGTGGACGAAAAGTATTCTAGTACCAGGAACTTATCCAAAAACCACTTTTTTTAAATAATTTTTTTAGTTTTATAATATACAAAGAAAAGTACTATCAAGAATATTGATAGTACTTTTTGTTTAATAATAAATTAATATCTTTGTTGGTGCTAAATTTAAATTATATTATACAATGTCATTACAAAAAAATTATAGACTACCAATAGCGATGATGTTCGCTTTATTTTTTTATGATAGCCTTTGTTACAGGATTACAAAAATCCAATGGCTGTTATTGTGAAAAAAATCAATTTCAATCTAGTAATTTTTTTCTTCACAATTAGGGAATTTTGCTAATTTTATAGCATATGCCTTTATGGGGATACCATCAGGGATTGTTACTTCAAAAAAATAGGTTATAAGAGAATGTCTCTTGTGGCTATTTTTTTGTAGGATATTTAGGGGTAAATCTTACTTTTTTTATCAGGGCATGTGGGGAGTTTTTTTAGTATATCTTATGGGGGCATTTGTTGGTGGATTTTCAATGTGTATGCTGAATACTTTGGTTAATCCTATGCTGAATACTTTAGGGGGAGGAGGCAAGAGGGAAATCAGTTGCTACAATTTGGTGGAACCTTGAACTCTATGGGAGCAACGATTGTTCCCGTACTTGTAGGGTATCTAATGGGGGATGTGTCTAAGGCATCTATTACCGATGCTAATCCAGCACTATTTCTTGCAATGGGGATTTTTGTATTAGCATTTTTTTGTTTTGTTTATGATGAAAATTCCAGAGCCACATATCTCACAAGAGACGGCTACTGAGAAGCAAAAAAATTACCACTAGGGTTTAGGCATTTCGTACTAGGAATGATAGCTATTTTTTTGTGTATGTAGGTGTAGAGGTGGGTATCCCAAATATTGGGAATTTGTATATGACGGATAAACTTCGTATAGACCCTACCATAGCAGGTTCCGTGGTGGGTACCTATTGGTTTCTAATGCTTATTGGAAGATTTATAGGAGGAGCTATCGGAGCAAATATTTCTAGTAGAGGGATGCTTAGTTTTGTTACTATTTTAGGATTGATATTTACTATTTTAGCAATTATGATGCCAAGTGATATATCTGTAAATATGGTTGTTTTTTTCAATCGGATATTTCATTTGGAATGGTAAAAAGTTCCATTGAGTATAATGCTTTTTGGTGTTGTGTGGTTTTTGTACTTCGGTGATGTGGGGTGGTATTTTTAATCTAGCTACAGCAGGATTAGGAAAATCTACAGCTACGGCATCTGGTATTCTTATGGTGATGGTTTGTGGTGGCGGTATTCTTCCTGTTTTACAAGCGTATATAGCTGATATTTCAGGATATATGAGTAGTTATTGGGTGATAACTATCGGTTTTTCCTATATACTTTTTTTATGCTTTGATAGGAAGCAAGAGAAAGGATAATTAGAATGAATAACTAATAGTAAGTATCAATAATAAAAAAACCTTTATCAATTTTGATAAAGGTTTTTTTATATCTAAAAAAAGGGTATCCTATACCGAAGTTTAGTACGCCGTCAAAAGGTTTCCATTTTTGTATTACCCAACGATTCTCAATTGGTTGATTAGGGTCGTAAAGTTTGTAGGCATAATCCATTCGGAGGGTAATGTAGGCAATGTTTATTCTCACACCAATTCCCGAACCTACACCCATTTGAGATAAGAATTTATTAAATTTAAATTTTGCTCCTGAATGATTGTCATTAAGGCTCCAAATATTCCCTGCGTCTACGAAAACTGCTCCCTCAAACATTTTGTTAAATGGCATACGATATTCTATGTTTGTGGTAAGTTTCATGTTTTCCATAATAAAAGAACGAACTTTTTCGTCAAGTTGAGAGTCTGCAGGCCCTAATCCTCCATAGATATGCCAAGCGCGAATATCATTGGAACCACCATTGAAATAAGACCTTACAAAAAGGCATCCTCGTAGAGTTTCCGTAAGGAATACCGATGCCTATAAGTTGTCTAAAGATTAAAGTATGATTATTGAAAAAGACTAAAAATATTTGCGGATATCCAAATCAATTTTTCAAAAAAATTGAGAGTACGGAATATTGAAAAAAATGTATTTTGCTCTGATTTGAAAAACTTGTTTTTTTGTCGTTACGCTTCTTAAAAAAATAAACTTAGCATAGAACCTGCATTTTCAATCTTAGCGTTGAAATAAAAAGGATTCTTATAGTAAGATTTCCCAATCTCATTGTAAGTAAAATTATAGATAAAAGACGATATAATCACATCCTGAGTTTGTCGGTCTTTATTGTATAAAGATTGAACAAAGGAATAATAGGTTTCCAAATCACTTCCTTGTAATGATGTCTCAAAAATCAGCATTGGCCAAAATTCGTCTTTGTAAGTCATCACCAGAAAGTGTTCCCGAAAGATATTGATTGTATAGATTGGTGTCATACATCTTGAAAACATTATTAAGAATAGCCTTCTCACGAGGGAAGAAATCATAATAAGAGTTTTTATTCCTTGTAAGACTTAGTTGAGTATTGAATAATGATAGTTGGTGGCTAACAACCTGATTTACAATAGCTGAGTAATGTAATCCCGTATTGAAATTGAGTCGCCCAAGTCCCAAGTTATTTTGTATAGTAGTTCCTAAATTGATGGATGATGATGGTGAATATCGTTTGGGGATGACTTTCCAAGATTTAAAAGGTAATAAAAGACGAGGAAACGATAGATTTACCTGAGCAGAAATCTCTGAGGCAAGTGTCTTTTTATCTTTATCTGTAGTAGAATTGATATATCCAAAAGTTCCCGAAAATGTTGTGTTGAGGTTTTCTCCTCCTCCAAAAATATTTCTTCTTGTAAGGTCAATAGATGGGGAAAAACCAATGTTAAGTATTTGAGAATAAGCGATATCTCCAGATATTTTTTTAGATTGTATTTTGGTAGAGGGATTAGGGTATAATGCACATCGACAATGCTGTCTGAGCCCTTACGAAAATTGACATCTGCGGAAATATTAAAATTATCCATAGATGCAAGATTTCGTCTTGTAAGGTCTAATCTCCGTTGGCTATATTTTTTTCGTTTGGTTTTTAGTACAATGGCCCTCCAAATAGCAATATTTTTTTATAGTTGTCGTTATTTTTTTATTGATATAGATACCAGCTAATGAGTCTTTTTTTAAGAATTTCATCTACATTATTTTTTTATGCTCACTTGTATTTTTCCCAATTTTACTAATGTGATAAGGTTTGTCTCGTCTTATCTCCAAGAAGAGTGGGATATTTTTTTATTTTGAAGAGTATCCGCTGTGAAGAAGATATCTTCTCCAGATTCGTTAAATTTGTAAATACCAATATCTTGCATCTGCTGATTGATACGGCTTACTTCTGCCTCCAATTCGGTTTGGTCAAGGATATGTCCTTTTTTTATGAATGAGTTAGCTATATCCCATTGATAATTTTTTTATAAATAAGACTATCGGGGATTAACTGATGAAAATCGCTGATTTTTGTAGGCTCGTTGTAGGTAATATTGTATTGTACTTTTGCTGTTTTGTGTAGTGAGTCTATCTTTGTGTTATAGGATACTTTTGCATCCCAAAAACCGCGATACACGAGTCTTTTGCGGATGTTTTTCAGCACTTTTGGTAGGTGGTGTTTGGGTTATAGATACTTGGCGGAGTAGCATATTTATGGAGTAATCTTTGTATCCAAAGAGATTTTCCTGCCAGTTCGGGGTATCCATATTTTATATAGAGAGAATCTCTCAGTTTTTGGTTTTTCATCTCTGCAGGATAGGAAGAGTATTCTCTGAAAATGGCATCGTATTTCGGATTTGTAGCATTGTAAAACCACAAACCTATGGGTAGAAAAAAAGAATGTTTTTGGAGTTAGGATTTTTGTAGTACAAAATCAGGTATTTCATTGGAAAAACTTATTGTTATCCAGATATTTAAATTCATTTTTTTGTTAATAAAAAAATCCTCCTCTGTGAGTTTTTTTGTGGTGCTACATGCCGATATAATTGCTAATATAGTTGTAAAGGACAAAAAAATAATTGATACTTTTGACGATATTTCTTAAAAAAATGCTTACAAATCATACGATAAAAAGTTTTTACAAACTTTGGATAAAAATTTAGGCAAAAAAATACAATTTGTTTTTTTGGTTGAAGGCAATAAAATAATAAAAAGAACTTAAAAAAATTCTTTGTTTATTGTTAAGGAAATTTATTCTTCCGAACCAGAATGTTTATCAGGAATAAGTGAAAAATATCATTGAAATTGATAAAAAAACACTTAAAAAAATCAGTTTTTTTGCAAAAATCCTAAGGATTCTATTGCCGTTTGTGAGCTTCCTGAAATTTCTTTAAAAAAATAAAGATTTTTAATATCGTGTTAGATGGTATCCAAGACCCGGGTAACTTAGGTACTATCATTCGTCTTGCCGATTGGTTTGGTATAGAGCAGGTCGTTTGTAGCGAGGATACTGTTGATTGTTTTAATCCCAAAGTGATACAAGCTACGATGGGGAGTTTTACACGCGTGAATGTCGTTTATACGGATTTGACGGATTTTTTTGGCAACTTCACAAAAAATACCAATGTAGGTGCGGATATGCGTGGCGAAAATATCTATACAGCGGATTTTTCCTACAAAAAAATTAATCTCGTGATGGGCAATGAAGGTAATGGTCTTCGGAAAACAACGGAGCAGAGACTCCATCGCAAAATGAGTATCCCAAGATTCGGAAGATTACAATCCACCGAAAGCCTCAATGTATCCATTGCTACGAGTATTATTTTAGGAGAGATATTCTCTCGTCGGTAGTCTATTCTTTTGGGTAAATTAGGCACGATGATTCTTTTCGTTCGTGTGTTTAGTGTTCCCAAAAAAAGCTTCTAATTGTTTCATTTCATTTTTTTGTAAGTTTCAGAGGTTCAAGTATTTCTGATTTTTTTAGATATTAGGGGGTACCATTAAGAGTGGTGGTTTTTCTTTTTTTGAGCTTCTGGATTTCCTGCGTTATAAAAGGTGATAACATCAGCCAGTGGGGTGAAGGCTCCGTTGTGCATCCAAGGGCCTGTTCTACCTACTTCACGCAGGGTAGGGACGCGGAATTTACCCACATCATCGGGTTTTTTTAGTGGTAGTATATCGTCCCAAATCTTCATTTTTTTGAACCGAGGAGTGCGGTGCCAATATTTTCAAATTGATTATTTGAAAAGTACCCGATGTTGTGGCAATTGATACATTTTGCTTTGGTGCGGAATAGGTGTAATCCCATTACTTCGTCGTCGGAGAATAGGTCTTTTTCTCCATCAATAAATCTATCGAATTTACTTGGAGTGGATTTTATAGTTCGCTCAAAGGTTGCGATGGCCTTTGCTACGCGGTCTTTATTTATAATTTTGTCTCCAAAAGCCTTTTCAAAAAGAGGTTCGTAGCCTTTTATTTTAGCAATTTTGTCAATAGCGAAGTCTATATGCTCATTCATTTCTTTTAGGGTCTTGTATGGGTATAAGAGATTGTTCTTCAAGGGATTTTGCTCTTCCATCCCAGAATAGGGTTGTAGCGTATGCAGAGTTCAGAATGGTCATTGCATTTCGTGTGCCGAGTTGTCTATTGTGTCCGAATGAAAGAGTTTTGTTGTCTGTCCAAGCGAGTTCGGGATCGTGGCAGGATGCACAAGCAATTTGTTGAGATTTGGACAAACGAGGGTCGTAGAATAGGATTTTCCCAAGTTCAGATTTTTTTCTTTCGTGTAGGGATTATCTTTTTGGGTAGGGTATATTTGGGAGATGCCCAATATCCTCAAAAATTTTTGTACTACGGAGGGGTGTAGATTAGGCTTTGGCCATAGACTATAATTTTTTTTGAAGAATATATTTTTCGTAATTTATTTACGAATTTGTTTTCGTTATCGACAGGTTTATATGTTATTTTTTTATACAGTTAGATAGGGTTATAAGTAGTAATGAGAAAGTAGTTATCAGGTTAATAGTTTTTTTCATTTAAAATTTTAGGCAAAAAAATATAGATTTATTTTTTTATAATTAAAAAAATTATTTTCTATTTTTTTACAAAGTCTAAATAAAAAAATTTAGATAATATGAAGTTAAAAAAACAAAAAAACATTGTAATATATGTATAAGAAATTTTTTTACTTATTATGTCATTGTCATCTGTGATGGCAGTAGCTCAAGCGAAGAAAGAAAGTTTTAATTATCCATCTCATAAATTGGCAGATAATGGCTGGGTAAATTCTAATATTGGAGAAATTTTTTTGTAGCAAGCGAAGGAAGTCTTACTTTTTGGTAAGTTACCAGTAGAGGGAGGGAAGGTGTCTTTGCCTTTCAAGAGCGATAAAGGAAGTAATAATGTAAATTTGTCTTTTACAACACCTGTAACTACTACGGCATATGTTTCATTTCTTATGAAAGTAACAAATATCTCAAAAGTAGAGGAGTATAAAGCTACAAATGGAACGGATAATGTTATTCAACCTGCATATTTTATTAATTTCTCACCAGATCAGGGTTCAAAATTGAGCGTATCAATGTTTGGTGTAGCCAAAAAAAGGTGATAAATTTGTAATTGGAATTGTAAATGCTAGGGGCGGTGCCCAAATTGCAAAAAATGTTTATGGCGAAACTCCAAAAGAATATAATGTGGGTGAGACTTATTTTGTAGTGATGAAATATGATATGACGGGTGATAAGGGAATAACCTCCATTTGGGTGAATCCTTCATCTACGACAGAGCCCATACCAAATCATACTACTGATGCAGGAGGAGGTAAAACTACTAAAAAAACAACCTCAAATTGCCAGTTTATCATTAAGACAAACAAAAAATAAAATGGCAAGTGTCGATATAGATGAGATAAGATTAGGCTCCTCTTGGGCGGATGTATTCCCTACTATTCTATCCACTTCTGAGGTGAAAACAGATGCTACTAAGTTGATTTCTAATACTTCTGTGAAAGATAATTTTAAAGTGTTGAAAAATTCCAAAGTGGAAATTTACAATGCAAGTGGCCATATTGTGAAGTCGGTAAATGCCATTGCAAATCAAGAAATAAATATTTCTGACCTAAATATAGGAGCATATATCGTGAAAATCACTCACGATAACAAGACTTCAGTAGTGAAAATTATAAAACAATAAGTTTTCAATTTATTATTAGATAATTAAATAGCTTTAACCACAAAAAGACATAATGAGTATATAGCGTGTTTTTTTGTGGTTTTGTTATGTTAAAAAAACACTTAATTGTAATCTACTATATGAACAAAAACTATTATAAGTACCCTAATGATAGCAGGGATGATGCAAATAAATGCTCAACAAAAATTCCAAAAAAAGACTCCATCAAGCAACATAGCATAAAGGAAGTCATCATCACCTCGTCTTATGGAACAAAAAAATAAAAAGAGGAAGTAGTGGGGGCAATTACTTCCTTGTCTTCTAAAGATATAGATATATCTCAACCCTTTGAGAGTTTGGATAAAAATGTTGCAAGGCTTGGCACCGGGCCTACAAATCGTGGATAATACCGAATTAGGAAAAACCGGTAAATATCAATATTCGTGGGCTTGGGTCTATGGTTAGCCTCAGTAATCGTGTTGGAGGAACTTCTACCCAACCACTGATTATTATCGATGGGGTGATAATGAGGAGGATTTACCTTTTTGATGCCATTGGTTTCAATGGTAGTGCTGATAGCGAGATGAATATCAATCCATTGGCAAGACTTAGTATAGATAATATAGAATCCGTAAATATCTTAAAAAGACGCTGCCGCTGTGGCTCTCTATGGTGCTGATGCTGCAAATGGGGTAATCCTCATCAACACGAAAAAAGGGAAAAGAGGTCGTATGGTACTCTCCTTGTCTTCACAATATGGGGTATCTACGAGTATCAATAAGATGAAATATCTTTCAGGAAGTCAATATGCTGAGGTGATGAATGCTTATAGCCTAAATACAGGTGGAAAAGGTTATACTTGGAATGGGGTAGATGTGGATTGGTTTGATGTGATGAATCGTAGAGGCTCATATTTCAAAAACAAATTTTACAGCAAGTGGTGGTTTTAAATATTTTAACTATCGTTTTGGAGTTGATTATTCTGATAATCAAGAATCTAATATTATGAATAACCTCGTGAAAAGAGGAATAGATGCCACTTTGGGGGTAGATTACAAAAAATTAAAGGCAAGTTTATATATGGCCTATAACGATATAGACAAGAACCAACCAAATACTTATTTTAACTTTATTCTTGCACCCGTTATTCCTGTGTATAATAGCAAGGGAGAATTCAATGATACGGGGTATAATAATATTCCTAATCCATTGGCTGCTGCTAAACAAAAATATTGCGAATGTGGGGAATAAATCATTCCTTTCAAGTCTGAATGTGAATTATCAAATTAATAAAAACTTTAAAATAAGTTCTGTTTTTGGATTGGATTTGTCGGATAAAGTAGAGACAAAATGGAAATCTGGATTGAATAATAGTGGGCGTTTTAATGGGACAAGTACTGCTCCTGATGGTACAAAAATATAACCGCTGGGGAGAAGTATTCTTAATTATTCCGATGGACTGAAATGGAACTGGTCCCTACAAATGTATTATCAAAAAAACTATCGCTGATAATCATAACATAGATGTTCTCTTGGGTGGAGAAATTCGTTCTAATAAAGATATAAAGAAACAACATAACGGCTCTACATTTGTTAATTATTCGGAATATCAACTGCCGTGGGAGGCTTTAGTTTATATTTCTAATGACAAACAGACGCAGAATTACACCTACCGCCAATTGACAAATAAAGATGCAGGACGAAGTGTTTTTGGACAGATAAATTACGACTTTGATAAAAAATATTTCCTCTCCGCCACCCTCCGCCGAGATGAGAGTTCAGCCTTCGGAAAAGATGTTAATGCAGCTTATAATGGTGCTATTGGGGTATCTTGGGTGATATCTAAAGAGAGGTTTATGCAAAATCAAGAGGTATTTTCATTCCTTAGAATGAGAACATCTTGGGGGATGACGGGGAATTCTCGTATTGGGTCCTATCGCTCGTCGGGGTTGTATAATATCTATCAAAATGGGAATATCTACGGTGACCAATACGCTATACCTGATACCAGCTCGCCACCTGTTGGGAATCTTAGTTGGGAAAAAATGAGAAGTATAATGTGGGCTTAGATTTTGATTTATTTAATGGTAAGGCAAGTTTTATCCTTGAAGCCTACAGAAATAATATCTCCGATATGATTGTTTCCCGCGATGCCGTCTGGGAGAGTGGTTATACAAATGCCGAAATCAATGGTGCTGAAATGTATAATCAGGGAATAGAGTTTTCTGCTAATGCAAAATGGTTTTCAGGAAAAAAATTCCGCTGGAATACAACCTTTAATATCGGTACAGTGAGTAACAAAATTACCGCAATGAAGGGCTTTGGAGAGTCTTATTCTATTGCAGCGTACGCCAGAGCGCAAAAGATAGGTACCCCTACTTCTGCTATTTGGGGGTATCGCTATTTAGGTGTGAATCCCACTACGGGAAGATATCAATATTTAGTAAATGGTGATGTTCGAGAGGAAACTTTTACTTTTAAATCATCTGAATATGAGGTTATTGGAGATACCCAGCCAGATGCTATCGGAGGACTTCGTAATGTGATAGGCTATAAAAAAATTTTAATTTAAGTTTTAACCTGACTTTTGAAATCGGAGGTGATGAATTGCTCTCTAATGAGTATATTGATAAGTTTAATATCTTACTAAATAGGAATACAAGTGTCAATGCTTTTAGATTATTGGTCTTCTGCCAATTCTAATGCTGATATCCATAAACCAGATAGAGTTGTACCGAAAAAGTAATACTTCTAAATATGTTTATGACAAAACAAATATCAAACTAAGAAATATCAACCTTAGTTACAAATTACCGCTTAAAAAAAGGAGAAAAAGCTCATTTCTGAAAGATGCTAATATTTTTTTGTTGATATTACAAATGTCTTATATTGGTATAAAGAAAAAAATCACCAATAGGACGTAACGGAATACGAGAAATGAGATATCTATATCCAGAGATGAGAACTTGGAGTATCGGTTTTAGAGTAGGATTTTTAAATGAATAAAAAAATGAAAAAAATATGAGTATTAAATATATTACCTTATTTATTTGTGCATTTATTTCTTCTTTTTTTCTTTTTTTCGCAGGTAGAAGAAAAAGAAAATAGATGAAGTTAATATCATTAAGAAAAGGACTGCAAGAAATGTAATTGATTTAGTGCAAAAAGTTTGTAAATAATTATAAAAAGAAAGACACATTAACCTTTTATACAAAATTTTTCCAATAAGGAGGAAAAAGTTAGGAACAATCTATCAATTGGAAGGGAATTTGGATTTGTTTTTTTGATAAGTATTTAGAGTATAGTAATCATTATTATGACTCGTTTATTTATCAAGATACAAAAAAATTGTTAACAATGCTGATAAACTATTGGATAGTAAAAAAAGAAAAATTACCCAACATCTTTTTAGTAGGTATATCTCTCCTGAAATCATTTATGAGATTATTAAAAAGAAAAAAACAATATTCATTTTTCATTTTTAGAGACTAATCATGAAGATGTTTATACGATTAAATTTTTTTCCCTACAAATTCTAAATCATTTATGTATGAGGGATATTTGAATGTAGATAAAAAAAGTTTTGCAATTTTAGATTTTCAAACTACCCTTATAGAACATACTGGAAATTCATTTATATCTATGTTTGGAATAAGAAATGATTCTTATAGAATAGTGTCTCATCAACTACAATGTTCATTTAAAAAAATGAGAAGAGTTTTTTTATCAATTAAATGAATGTAGCACAACTTCTGATGTTCACCAAAAAAAGATAATTATAATAGAAAATATTATATTAGAGGTAATATAAAAAAATATAATAACCCCTGAAAAAGAAGAAAAAAAGTATTGTTTTGGAACAGATGGATTAGATAAATATAATGATAAAGTAAATAGATAAAAATTTTTACAGTATAAACATGTCTACTTTTTTTATTCTATGAATTAATCAGATTAAATAATTATCAAATAAAAAAAGAAGATTTTGATAATGAATTTATGTCTCACCCTGACTATCCAAGTTTATCTGCGGTAAAAGATACTTTGGATAAATTTGATATAGAAAATATCATTGCGGAATTTAATAATTTATAATCAGCAAAACCAAAAAGTAAAGAAAAATTTTTGGGTATGACTTTCCATTTTTGATTGAGTAAAATCCCCGAAAAATAAAAAAATATTTGTTATATTTGTATTAAACTACGATAAAAAAATGATAAATGCTTTCAATGTACGGGTTTATGCCCTTTGTATCAATCAAAAAAAGAATTATTGACACTCCACGAAGAGTATGTTGGGGAATATCTAACAAAATTGCCAGGTGGGGGCTTGGAGTATGGTGAGGGAACTATAGAATGTCTCCGAAGAGAATTGGCAGAAGAACTTAATTTGAATATTAAATCTGCTACTCATTTCTATACTCAAGAGGATTTTTGTAGAGTCTAAATTTAGAGAAAACGAACAGCTCATCACCATATACTATAAGGTTGAAATGGAAAAACGAGGAAGATTTGGTGGCTCTTGACCCTTGTATAGAGCGTGTTGAATGGTATCCTATAGGAGGTGAAAAATCCATTTAATCTCCCCGTGGATAGGTTGGTATATGAAAAAAACTTTTGATAGATAAATAAAAAAATACCCTAAATAACTTAGGGTATTTTTTTATTGTTTTATGATTTGGATAGTTTTCTGTGAATTATTGCTTAGGGAATATCTTAAGAGGTATTTCCCGGGTTTTAGTCGGTCTAATCTTATCTCTGCCGATTCGGTATTTATTATAAATTCTGCAACCTGAACCCCCAAAAATAGAATAAATAGAAACTGATTTTATTTTTTTAATGAATTATCTTTAACCTTTAAAAAGAAGAAAAATCTTTTGCGGAGTTAGGATAGGCAATAATGACATTATCATCCTTCGATGCTCCAAAACCAAAAACTCGTCTGGGCACTTACATTAGAATAAATTACCATCAAAAACAAAAGTAATAGTTTTTTTCATTATATTATAGAAGTTATTAGATATTTTATATTGCAAAAATTATAAATAAACCATATAATAAACAAGGGTAAATAAAAAAATAATTATGTATTTTTGTAATCAAATAAAAATCAATTATATTAAAATGATTATATTCTCAAGAAATAGAAGGTTGAGGACTAAAGAAAGTCTCAGAAATTTAGTTCAAGAAACGGTGCTAACGACTAATGATTTTGTAATGCCAATGTTCGTAATGGAAGGCGAAAAACAAAATAGAATCAATCCCCTCAATGCCGGTATATATAGAAGAAGTATAGACCTAACGGTGAAGGAGTGTAAAGAACTTTATTCATTAGGTATTAAGGCTGTGAATCTCTATATGAAAGTGTCTGAAAACCTAAAAGATAACGAAGGGAAAGAGGCTTGGAATGGAAATGGACTAATGCAAAATACCATCAAAGCCATTAAAGATAGCATCCCAGAAATGGTGATAATGCCAGATGTAGCACTTGACCCATATTCTATCTACGGACATGATGGTATTATTACAAATGGACAGATAGACAATGATGCTACTAACGAAGCCCTTGCTAAAATGGCAGTGTCCCACGCCGAGGCAGGTGCTGATATTGTAGCACCGAGTGATATGATGGATGCACGAGTTTCCGTTATCCGTAAGGCATTGGAGGAGAATGGATTCCACAATGTGGGGATTCTTAGTTACTCGGCTAAGTATGCGAGTTCTTTTTATGGACCTTTCCGAAGTGCATTAGATTCTGCTCCGAAAGCTGATATGGAAATTCCAAAAGATAAAAAGACATATCAAATGGATTTTCATAATTCTCGTGAGGCACTTAATGAAGTTCTGAAAGATGTTGATGAGGGGGCAGATATTATAATGATAAAACCAGGTATGCCATATTTGGATATAGTTTCGCAAGTTCGTCAGGTAATAGACCTACCAATAGCTGTGTATAATGTAAGTGGTGAATATGCTATGCTGAAGGCAGCAGCCCAAAACGGTTGGTTGGATAATGATAAGGCCATCATAGAGAGTTTGACTTGTATCAAGAGAGCAGGTGCCGATATGATTTTTACTTATGCTGCGAAAGAAGCATCTATTTTGTTAAATCGGTAATAAAAATGATAAAATAAAAAAATAGCCATTATTTATAATGGCTATTTTCTGTATTTTGATGAAACTTTGTTTAAAGAGTATTTAGGTATGCCTTCCAGCCCTTTGTTCTGTATTCTAAGGCAGATTGTTCAGGGTTTTCAGATTTGTAAATCCCTCTTCCCACGATAATGAAATCTGTGTGCAACTTATTGAAAACAAACTCTGGTGTGTTGTATTGTTGTCCTTTGTTATCTCCCGAATCAGCGAGATTAACTCCTGGTGTGAAGAGTAATAGGTCGTCAGAAATAGGTTTTTGAGATACTCCACCAATTACATTTGGATGACTTTTAGCTATTTGTAGAGCTTCTTCAAAATAATGATTATCGGTAAGGGTTCCCTTAGACGACATACTAAGAATGGCAATCACTCCTGAATTTAGGAAAAAATCCAACGATTGACTACCGCCAATTACCTGCGAAGTGATGAGGTCTGCCCAAGAAGATATTTTGTATATTCCGTGAGAATATTGCATCTCCTGAGTGCTACCTATGTCAGCGAATTTTCGGTCTTCCATTATTAGGAAGTTGTGTTTTTTAGCAATTTCTTTTAGTGGTAAAATAGTTTTCTCAAAATCAAAATCGCTAATAATATCCATATGTGTTTTGAGAGCTACAATATGTGGTCCCACAGAATCAGCTAATTTTAGTAGTTCACCGGTGGTGATTACATCTGCAGAGGCAATAAGATTAGATTTTTTAGCAATGGAGATTTCAAGTAGTTTTTTTACAGAAAGATGCTTGGCGTCTGCTAATTTTTGTTCGTATGAGAGGCGTTTTTTCTCCTCAAAATGTACCTCATTTCCTGCCAAAAAGTCTGTTATTCTTTGGATTTCTTCATCATTGAGAATATTTTCGTCTCTTAGTATTTCGCATACTTCTGTGATATTGAATAATGTATGAACTCGGAATCCTTTTATTTTCCAAAAGTTCTTTGCCTCCTTGTTGTCTATCTAGGACTACCACAATATCAGATATTTGCAAATCTTCTTTTTTTCTACTTCGGTGATAGTCTCTACGAGAGATTTCCCAGAGGTTATTACATCTTCTACTAGCAGACAATTCTGCCCTTTATGGAAAATACCTTCAATGAGTTTTTTTGTGCCGTATGTTTTGGCTTCTTTTCTTTTGATAATCAAGGGGATTTGGCTATCCAGAGACATTGCCGTTGCCATAGGTAATGCTGCATAGGGCACACCACAAATTAGGTCTATGTGCTCTAATGGGGTGATTTCTAAAAGATATTTTGCTAAGTTTTTTTAAAAATCTTAGGGTCTGATGCTAATGGTCTTAAATCCACATAAAAAAAGGGCTTTCTATTCCGCTTTTTAAGGTGAATTTTCCAAATTTGATGATGCCTAGTTTATAGCACTCTAAGAAAAAAATCTCGTTTATTACTCATAACAATCCTTGCTTTGGGCAAAGGTAATAAATTTTCATTAATAATCTATTTATAATTAAAAATAAATTAGTATATTTGCTGAACTTTTTTTATTGATTATTTGATAAATAAATAACTAAAAAGGTATTTAATGATTAAAAATTTTCATTTTAAATAAAAAAATAGTATAATTGTAAAAACATATAAAGATATCGAGGGTGTATAATAAGATTAAAAAAATTTACAGAAATACAAAATAGGATATTTTCCAAGATTGGTTATATTACTGATAGACATAGTATTAGTGGCTGTGTCTTTATTGGCGTCATACAATATCATCAACTATGAAAAATGATAGTTTTAAGGTTTTTTTACAATCCATTGTATGCAGGTGGGCTTATTATATTAGTCAATCTCACTTTTTATGTATTTATTCAAGACATATGCGGGGGTGATACGATATTCTACTTTTTGTGGATATAAATAAAGTTTTTGTTCTCAGTAGTATGCTCAGTATTTTTTTATTAAGGGTTTTAATATTCTGATATATAATATCTTAGATATTGAATTGATAGATAGAATAAATGTCTTTCTGCTTGTGTTGGGAGTACAAATTTTTCTTTTTTTCAAGTTTTGTTCCGTATCTTAGTGAAGATAGCTTTTTAAATCGATTAAAAAATCTTGGTTATAAGGAATCAAAGAAAAAAATATTTTTGGTATTCGGTATAGATGAGTTATCTGTTGCTTTGGCAGCATATATTATTGATAACCCTCATATACCATATTATGTAGATGGATTCATTACGGAGGAGCAAGAGTTTAACTCTAAAAAAATAGTTGTATTTTTGGGGAAAGAGAGTGGTTTGTGTCGATAAAAAAAGTTTTCCTCCTAAGAAAAAAATTAGATGTAGAAGGTGTAATTATTATTAAAGAACTTTTCTCAAAAAAATGAACTGAATCAGTGGGTTAATATATTTTTAAATAATGATTTACAAGTGTTCTCGTCTTCTGTTATTGAGCGATATAAAGTTAAAATCAATAAAATTAATATAGAGGATTTGATGGAGCGAGAGAGAGTAGAGGTGGAAAAATATAGAGGTTGGAAATCAAGTAAAAGATAAGGTCATTTTGGTGACGGGAGGAGCAGGGTCTATTGGTAGCAAGATTGTGGAGAAAGTGGCATTATATAATCCGAGTGTCTTGGTGGTTTTGGATCAAGCAGAGACACCTCTTTACGATATAGAATTGGAGATGAGAAAGAAATTTCCTAAACTCAAATTGGAATTCGTAATAGGTGATATTACGAATTATGATAGACTTAAATTTTTTTATTTGAAAAGTATAGATTTTCTATCGTATATCACGCAGCGGCTTATAAGCATGTGCCTTTGGTGGAGTTAAATCCTAATGAGGGAGTATTAGTTAATGTATTGGGAACGAAGAATTTAGCTTTGCTTTCATCGGAGTTTAAAGTAGAAACTTTTGTGATGGTATCTACTGATAAAGCTGTAAATCCTACGAATGTAATGGGGGCAACGAAGCGTACTGCAGAATTGTATGTTCAATCTTTACAAAAAGAAGGAAGGAATCAGACAAAAATATATCACGACTCGTTTTGGTAATGTGTTAGGTTCTAGTGGTTCCGTGATTCCGTATTTTATGAAACAGATAGAAAAATGGTGGCCCGATCACTATTACTCATCCAGAGATTGTTCGGTACTTCATGTCTATTTCTGAGGCCTGCGAGTTGGTTCTTATGGCAGGGGCTATTGGTTGTGGTGGTGAAATTTTTGTATTTGATATGGGAGAACCTATTAAAATTGTAGATTTGGTAAAGAAAATGATTAAACTTTATGGCTTAGAAGAGGATAATGATATAAAAAAATAGTCTATACAGGGCTTCGTCCGGTGAAAAACTTTATGAGGAGTTACTAAGCGATAATACAAAAAAATATTCCGACATCCTACAAGAAAAATAATGATATCAAAAAGACCCACCAATGGCTATTGAAGAGATTAATACTTTGGTGAGTGAGTTGGTGGAAGAGGCAAAAGGAAATGATAGAATGGAAGTAGTGCGAAAACTAAAAAAAGTTGTAAAGAATTTTAAGTCTAACAATTCCATTTATGAATGTTTAGATTAGTTTAAAAAAATAGTATATTTGCATTAAACATAATTTGTATTTACTTTAAGATTAAATGAGAAAAAGCAATACGATATATTTTTTTGGTATGGGAGGAATGCTCGTTTTTGATGTTGTCTTGTAAGGCACAAAAAGATGAGATTTCTTATATGCAAAATATAGACAAAACAATGATGGAATTTGCTCGGCAAAATATTTCTGTAAAATTGCAACCTAAGGATGAATTAGTGATTACAGCTTATGGAAATGATGCTGATTTGATGAAACCATTCAATCAAAACTATTCCTCTTCCGAAATAGTAAGAACCTCCCCAATGATAGCCAATATTCCTAATGGCGGACAAAATACTCAATTAGGAACAATGTATATTATTGATGACGAGGGAAATATAAAATATCCGCTAATCGGAGAAATAAAAGTGAGTGGTCTTACAACCAATGAGGTGAAAAATGTATTGGAACAAAAAATGAAAAAATACATAAAAAAACCATTAGTTGAAGTTCGTCTCAGAAGTTTTAGAGTTGCCGTGATGGGAGAGGTAGCCAATCCATCTAACTATATGATACAAAGTGGGCAAAAAATCAGTATTCTTGATGCTTTGGCAATGGCCGGTGATATTACTATTTATGGAAAACGGGATAATATATTGGTGCTAAGGGATGAAAAATGGTAATATCACAAAAACATAGATTAGACTTGACAGATGCCGAGAGTATCAATTCACCATATTTCTATCTACAACAAAATGATGTTGTCTATGTAACCCCTAATAAAACAAGAAGAAATTCTTCTAAATTTGGTAGCCAAACAGGGGTTTATGTAACCATAGGCTCGGTTGTAATATCAACACTTATCACAATTTTAACACTATTTATCAGAAAGTAATCATTGAAAATGGATAACAAAAATATTGAAAATCAAGAGGAAATCAATATTCAAGGAATGATAGAACCGTTTTTACGAAAGTGGCAATGGTTTGTCCTTTCCGTGGTAATGGTGTTGTTTCTTACTTTTATTTTCCTGAAAAATAAAAAGCCCAATTTACAAAAATATCCTCTACAATTCTGATAAAAGAAGCCAAAAAAATAGTGGTGGAGGAAAAAGACGATTTAGCAATGGGATTGCTCGGAGAACTTTCTGTATTTGGAGGTATGGGATCCAACTCAGTAGAAAATGAATTGGAAATCCTAAAATCCAAAAAATTAATGAGAGATGTCGTCTTAAAAAATAATTTGCAAACCTCCGTATATGTCCTAAAAATCATTAGGAAAAAAAGGAGGTATATAAAGATAAAAAGTCCAATCGTAGTAAGAATAATTAACGAAAAATATTGAAGAGAAATACCCCGAAAAACCAATACAATTAAATATTAAAGGTGATGCTGTGGAGTTAGTTTCCAAAGAATTGAGTAATTCACTGAAAACACAATTTGGAAGAGAAATAAAACTACCAGCTGTAACTTTTGTAATTGATAAAAAAATAAGAACTTCCGTCCAGAAAAAAGATTTAGATTATAATCATTTGGAGATTTCGTTGGCTTCCATAGATAGCAGAGTTAGTAAATTGCAGGAAGAATATAGTGTGAATCTTGCTGATAAAAAAAGCAACTGTAATAGCCCTAAATATTAATGTAGAAAAATATAGAAAAAAAGGGAAGGATATTCTTAATGAATTGGTGAAATCCTATAATGCTGACGCTATTGAAGATAAGGATATTACGACCAAAAAGACTTTGGAGTTTATTGATGAAAGAATTAAATTAATTTCGGAGGAATTAGGGCAAGTAGAGAATAAGAAACAAGATTTTAAGCAAAAAAATAAACTATCGGATATAGATACCGAAGTGAAATTAGGTCTCGAAACTAATGCAGATGCTCGCAAAAAAAGCAGTTAGAGGTAGAAACTCAAATGAATATTAATAAAGCTCTTTTGAACTCAGTAGTGCATCTGAATGGGAATAGCCTTTTGCCGATAAATACTGGAGTGGAGAGTGCTGAAATTAACATCGGGATAGATGCTTATAATAGATTGGTGTTGGAGAAAAAAATAGACTTTTGGAAAAATGCTACCGACCAACATCCTGCTGTGGCGGAACTTAATAAGCAAATCCAAGAATTGAAAAAAAGAATATAATCAACACACTTAATAAAAAAATAAACAAAGCTTAGAAATTGCTAACTCGGAGTATGCAACGGAATTGGCAAAGATAGATGGGAAAAATATCTAAGGTGCCATACTTGGAGAAAAATTTTTTTAGAAATATTGAGAGAACTCAGCAAATTAAGGAAAAATCTTTATCTTTTGTTATTGCAGAAAAGGGAAGAATCTGCAATAAGTCTTAATATTTCGGCACCAAAGGCAAGAGTAGTAGATGTAGCTTATGCCTCTGAAAAAGCCTATTGCTCCAAAAAAATAATTTATTATATTGGAGCGTTAATGCTCGGATTGTTGGTACCGTTTTTGATAATTTATTTTAGACGATTGTTAAATGATAAAATCATTACAAAGCAGGATTTAGAGCGATTGGTGAAAGATAATATCTTGGTAGAGTTGCCAAGTATTCCTAAAAATGGTAGTGAATTAGTAGGGATAAATGACTTATCCTCTATGGCAGAGGCTTTTAGGATATTGATAACAAATCTAAAATTTAAACTTCCAAATAGAGAGAATGGTAGGGTAGTATTAGTAACTTCTACTGTGAAAGGTGAGGGGAAAACATTTGTGTCTATCAATACGGCATTGACATTGGCGGGAGGAAAGTCACGAGTAGTCATCATTGGTGCGGATATTAGAAATCCTCAATTACAGAGATATGAACGAGAAAGTAGAAGATTAAAAGGACTTACGGAGTATCTTCACGGTGATTTGGATGTGCAGGAAATAATACATCAGTTTCCAAATAATGCTAATATGGATATTATTTATTCGGGAATGATACCGCCGAATCCAACTGATTTATTGACAAATGGTAGATTTGGTACTCTTGTAGAGGAACTGAGACAAGATTATCAGTATATTATCATAGATTCTGCTCCGTTGTTGCTTGTGCCGGATACCTTGTTAATTGCTGATACGGCAGATGCTACAATTTATGTGTCTCGTTCTAAACATACGAAGAATGACTTGATAGAGTTTGCAAATAAAAATATAAGAGAACATAAAATACATAATGTAGGATTTATTCTCAATGATGTTAATAAACACTTTTTTTAGTTATGGACATAAATATAGCTATGGTTATCATAAAGAAAAGGAGCGTAAATCTTGGTGGAATAAAATTTTAAAATTTAAATAATGAAAATATGGAACATGATATAAGACCTTGGGGGGAGTATTGGGTTTTGGAAGATGAAGCAAACTATAAAGTAAAAAGAATAAAAGTGAATGCAGGAGGAAGATTATCTCTACAATATCACCACAAAAGAGGTGAAGTTTGGACAATTGTTTCTGGTGTGGGAACAGCTACTGTAGGTGATGAAATACGCGATTATAAGGCAGGCGAAGTAGTACAAATCCCACAAGGGGTAGTGCATAGAATGGAAAATAGAACCACCGAGCCAATGTATTTCATAGAAGTGCAGTATGGAACTTATTTTGGAGAAGATGATATCGTAAGAATAGAAGACGACTATAATAGAATTTAAAATGAAAATCGTAAATGTAGTCCTCACAGGAGGGGTAGGTAGCCGTCTTTGGCCTTTGTCTCGTAAGAATAAACCTAAACAATATCTTAATTTAGTGGAAGGGAAATCACTTTTTCCAGCAGACTATTTTTGAGAAATAGAAAAATTTGTGATGAATTGATAATTATTGGAAATGTGGATAATTATACCCTTTCTCGTTCGTCTTTGGAGGATTTAAGAATAGAAAAGTATAAGGAAATTATAGAGGCTACTCCGCGTAATACAGCAGTAGCAATAGCTTTTGGTGCAATGGCTCTTGATAAGGAGGATATAATGTTCGTAACACCATCAGACCATTTAATAGAAGATGATGAAGTTTATCAATATGCAGTTAATCAAGCAATTGATTTAGCAAAAAAAGATAATATAGTTACTTTCGGATTAAAGCCGACAAAGCCCGAAACAGGCTATGGATATATTCATATAGAAGGAAATAAAGTGCTTGGATTCCGAGAAAAACCCAATAAAGATACTGCTGAAGAATTCCTAAAAGCAGGAAATTTTTATTGGAATTCAGGGATGTTCTGTTTCAAGGTGAAGGTGTTTTTGGATGAGTTACAGAAATATGCTCCCGAAGTTCTTGAAAAGGCAAAAGAGGCATTTAACAATATTCAAGATAATTTTCTACCATTGGAGGAAAGTTTAAAAATCCCATCTATATCAGTGGATTATGCCATAATGGAGCGAACTAAGAGACTACAGGCTGTCATAGGGACATTCTATTGGTCGGATATGGGGTCTTTTGAATCCATCTACGAATATTATCAATCCAAAGGATATAAGGTAGATAATAAAGGAAATATGGTGATAGGTACCCAGTTACATACCGAGTTTTTAGGGTTGGAGGATTGCATCTTGGTGCATACTGATGATGTTATTCTGATATTGAGAAGAGAAAAAGTACAAGATGTAAAAGGAATATATGAGCGGTTGGAGAAAGAAAATCCATCATTAGTATAGTATGAAGCGAGGTGGGAGGCAAATCATATTTAATATATTTTATCTGTATAGTGTGCAAGGATTGAATTTGATACTCCCAATTCTTGTGTTACCTTATTTGATAAGAACCTTGTCGATAGAGTCATTTGGAAAATATAGTTTTGTATTTGCTTTTTCTCAGTTTGTGATGCTTTTTGTGGATTTTGGTTTTAATCTTTCTGCTACGAAAAAAATTGCTGAAAATATTGATAATCCGAAAGTAGTCAAAAAGTGTTTATTGGAATGTTACACTCATAAAATTGCTTCTTTCGGTGGTGTCACTACTTTTTGTATTTATTTTCGTGCTATTGGTCCCTAAAATTAGCCAGCACTTGGATGGTATTTTATATTCTTATATAATGGTGTTAGGGACTGTTTTTTTTCCTATTTGGTGGTTTCAAGGGAATAATAAAATGCGAGAACTGAGCATTGTGAGTGCCGTGTCGAAGATAGTTTCTTATCCTTTGATTTTTGTTTTTGTTCGGACAAAGGATGATTATAATAATGCTATCGTTATCCAATCGATGTCGTATTTTTTGGCAGGGATATTCTCGATAGTGTATTTATACAGAAATAATAGGGAATATTTCTCCGATTTGGAGTGGTTTGTTTCTCCAAGTAAATATATAGATGAGATGAAGGATTCTCTGCCGATTTTCATTTCAAATTCGTCTATTAGCCTTTATACAAATAGTCTCACGATATTTTTGGGAGTATTTTCAACGGAATATAATGTCGGGTTATTTGGAGCGATGGAAAAAATTGTTCGAGCAATATGTTTTGGGATTTTATCACCGATTAATCAAGTTTGTTTTCCGATTATTGCACAATTGAAGAAGAATGATTTTGTCCGAGCAAGGAGAGTTTTTCAGTGTGTTTTTCTTATTTACTTTGGGGATGATGCTGATGGTGTATCTTGGTTTGTGGTATTTCAGAGAAGATGTTATGACTTATCTTTTTAAAGGTTTTAAGGGAGTAGCTCCTCTATTGAGCATATTTTTTTATTGATAATATTTCCTATTTCGTTGGGAGGTGTGTTGGGGCAGTTAGGCTTATTGGCTTTGGGTGGCAAACCGAGAGAAAAGAGAATTCTCAAGAATATATACGATTGTTGGTGGGCTGAGTGTTCCTTTGTCTTTGGTGAGTATTTACTACTTTCATTTAGAGGGGGCTATAGCAGTAATGATACTTGTCGAGGTTGTTGTCTTTATGTTGTTTTTTTAGTGAAGATTATTCGTACTGATTTTATTCAAAATAGATAAAAATGCAATGGAGACGATATTATTGGGAATTGTATTTTTGTTATTTTCTTTTTTTAGGATATTTGTTAGATAAGAAAAATATTTAATCCATTATTTTTGGTGCCTTTTTCTTTGGGGGGTGTTATTGGTATCTTTTGAGTTGATACCTAATGATTTATTTCGTTTGCAAGAGCAGTTTCTTAAAGGGATATTCATTTGGGTAGTGAGTTTTTGTATTGGTGGATTATTTTTGAAGATGAAAAATACAGGCGGTGGATATTTATCATAAAAAGACTATTTGATATTTATTTTTTTATATCGTTGTGGTATTTGCTCCGATGGCTCTTGTTATGCTGGTAGTAGAGGCAATACAATCCGGACCTGAGTTGTTTTTTTATCAGATTAAGGATGATTAACACAGGGATAGATGAAGATGTTACATTCTCCTTAGGAAAGTTGGGGTATATTTTTAATTTTACAAATGTCTGTTGCTTACTATATACTTTATATTACGAAAAAGTATCAAAAAGGAAATACTATGTTATTCTAATATTTGCATTTTTATTGAGTCTTGTTACGCTTTCCCGCCTTAGTATGGTTTCGTTGTTTATATCAATATTTGCAATATTGTATGCAAAGGGAAAATTGAAGAAGAAGCACTACGGATACTTTTTTTCATTATTTTTTTATATTCATTATAATGATTACCTTGATGAGGAATTTCTCTGACGATGCAGTGGATTTTTGGAAATACTTTTTGCTATTTATTTGTTTGCAGGTATGCCAGCTTTCGATACACTACGTCTTACACATCAGGAGTATGTTGGCGAAAAATATATTCCGATTTTTATTATGCCGTTGCCGATAGCTTTGGAGCAACCTATGAGGTAAAAAATACGGTGTTGGACTATGTAAATGTGCCCGCTCCTACCAATGTATATACTATTTTATATCCTTTTTATAAGGATTTTGGTTATTGGGGGATAGGTATATTTGGGTTATTATATGGAGCGATGTATAATACGCTACATCGAGGATATATTTTTCGAAATGGTATGTGTGTTATTTTGTATGCCATTATTTTACCCTATTTGTTTTCAGAGTTTTTGGGAGAGTTTATTTTTACAAATTTCTCTTCGCATTTGCAGATTTTCGGTGCTGTGATGATACCTTATTTATTCGTAAAAGGAAAAAGATGATAGATATACTTTTTGGCAACATACAATGGAGAGCGATACATCAGGCAACAGATACACTCTCTCTTATCTCAAACTTATACCGATTGGAGGCTTCTAATCCACGATGATGGCTCCACAGATGAGACAATTAATATCATTAAAGATTTACAAAAAATAGATACAAGGGTAATCTTTTTTTAGAAGATAATATTAAATGTGGTGGGCCTGCCAATAATTTTTTTACATATATTGAAAAAAATTATTCTACGGCTGAATATATTATCTTTTGTGACCAAGATGATATTTGGTTGGAAAAATAAATTAGAAGTAATGCTATCACATTTTTCAGCAGAATAAAAGGTCCGCAGGGAGTCTTTGCTGGTGGATATTTGTATTCTGAAAAAGAAAGGTATTATGGGAATAATTCCCTCGCCGAGACTAAGTAGGTTTGATGAGACTTTCTTCATTGCGGGCGGTTTGCAAGGGTGTTCGTTTATGTTTAATAAAGAAATAGCGAACATAGCTAAACGATACGAGGGATATATGGTAATGCACGATTTTTTTGCTTACATTGGTTACTCTTGCCTTTGGTTCGTTGGTTTATGTTGAAAACAAATTAATGCTCTACCGTCAAGAACACGAGGAAAAAGGCTACAAAAAAATGTTTCTAATAAGTCTGTATTGTATAATAGATTTCCTGTGATAGATGGCAAACATTATCAATCCTTGGTGAATTTTTGTAGAACAGTTTTATCCAGAATTGAGTGAGTCTCAGAAAGAAAAAAATACCAAGAATTTATTCGATTCTATAAAGCTAATTCTTTAATGAAAAGAATAATAATCATATTGAAAAAAATAAATTTTCATTAAGAAACTCCACCATTATTTTAATTATAAAAAAATGTTAATTCGCCCCATAAAATGAAAAATATCCATCATTACGGCAACATACAACAGAGCTTATTGCCTCCCAAATATATACAATAGTCTCCTCCGAAACTCGCATCGGCAAGATTTTGAGTGGATTTTGGTTGATGACGGCTCCATTGACGATACTGAGCAATTGGCAAGGAAGTGGCAGACAGAAAAATAAGATTAATTTCAGATATTATAAAAAAAGAAAATGAAGGGAAAAACAAGAGCTGTAAAATTGGGTTTTGATAAAGAACCTCGTGGAGAATATACTTTTATTTTGGATAGTGATGACTATCTTTCAGATAATGCTATTGAAATTATTATTAATAATGTAAGTTGTTTAGGACCAAAATTTATTGGAATATTAGGCTTGAAAGCCTTCACAAATGGTGAAATCGTAGGGACAAAAAAATTTTATAGTGAAGAGTCTAATTATATTGATTTGTATTTTTGGTAAAAAGTCAATCTCATCGGATAAATTATTCATTATAAAAAAACAGATATATACAAAAAAATAGTTACGAACAACCCTTTGCAGGAGAAAAAAATTTTTACCAGATAATATTCCTTACATCAATGCTAATATCTATGGGGGATATAAGCTCATTAATGAGATTTTTTTATTATGGAGATTATCTTACTGATGGTATGACGAATAATGTATTCCGTATGGCAATGAATAATATTAATGGGTATATTTACGAAAAAACGACTGCAAACCGAAAAAAATTAACTTTGAAATTTCGTATATTAAACACAATAAGATACATTAATTATTCCATTTTAGGAAAAACGGAATATTACGAAAAATAATATGTTATTCAGAAGATAAACTATTAACCCTATTACTTTATTTTTCCTGTATTGTTGGGATTGTATAGATATAGAAAATTAAAACTATCAAGTATAATAAAAATGAGAGTTTTACATATCATTAATTCTTTACGAATGGGCGGAGCAGAAAAACTCCTTGCAGACTCTTTGCCTCTCTATCAGCAATTTGATGTTGAGGTAGATTTGCTATTACTTGATGCTGAAAATACCTCTTTTTTAGACGAGTTAAAACAAAAATTTACAGGGGAAATTTTTCACTACAAAAGGTGAAAAAAATTGCTATTCCCCTTTACAAATTTTGGCAATTCGAAAAATATATCAAGAATTATGATTTAGTACATTGTCATTTTGTTCCCTGTACTTTTATTGGACGGCGATTGCAAAAAAATGTTTTTTTGATAGGGAGTAAAAAGTTGATTTTCAATGAGCATAATACTCATAATAGACGATTGAGTAATTCGCTGTTTTTGTATATAGATAGGTTCATTTATCTGTTTTACGAAAAAATAATAGCTATCACTCCCCAAGTGGAAAAAATTTTAATTGAAAAATTAAAATTATCACCTCAAAAGGTAGAAATAGTCTATAATGGGCTACTAATCCAGCAGTACCAAGATGCTCAACCTTATCATAAAAACAGAATTTTTTTACCGAAGATGATAAAATTATTATCCAAATATCAAGATTTCAGTTGCAAAAAGACCAAAAAAACTCTCATAAAGGCATTGACTCTACTACCTAATCAATATAAATTGTTACTCGTGGGGGATGGAGAATTGAGACCCGATTGCGAAAAGTTGGCAGTGGAACTAAATTTACAAAATCGTATAAGATTTTTAGGAAATAGGACAGACATTCCGAGACTTTTGAAAACGGCAGATATAGCCGTGCAATCGTCTCATTGGGAGGGGTTTGGGTTGTCTGCTGTAGAGGCTATGGCATCTGGGAAACCTATCATAGCGAGTGATGTGGCAGGGCTTGGTGATGTAGTTCGTGGTTATGGACTTTTGTTTGAAAAGGAAAAATGCCCATCATTTGGCTCAGCAAATTTTATTATTGGAGAATCCAGAATTATGTCAAAAGGTTATCGAAAAAAAGTTAAGAGGAGAGCTTCGGATTTTCATATTTCAAAAATGGTGGAACATTATATTAAAATCTATCGTAATTTAGATAATGAATAAGAAAAAAATATTTTTCGTAGCTTCTATTCCGAATCATATAAAGGCATTTCATCTTCCTTATCTTCAATGGTTTAAGGATAACGGTTACGAGACACATATCGCGACAAATGGTCCTTTGGAATCGCCGTGTATAGATAAATTCCATATTGTGAATTTTTAGTAGGAGTATTTATAGTAAGGATAATTTTAAGGCATTTTTTTCAACTAAAAAAATTGTAGAAAGAGAACAATATGATTTGATAAATTGCCATACGCCAATTGCGGGAGCTATCACAAGAATGGCGTCGTACAGGGCAAGAAAAAAATGGTACTAAAAATAATCTATACGGCACATGGATTTCATTTCTATGATGGTGCTCCGTTTAGGAATTGGCTCTTTTTTTCTATCCTATTGAGAGATTATTAACAAGATATACCGATGCTTTGATTACCATTAATACAGAGGATTACCGTAGGATAAAAAAAGAATCGGTAGTAGTAGGTGTAAATATTTTTTTAATCAATGGAATAGGTGTGGATTCTGATAAGTTTTTTTCCAAAAAAAGAGGGGCTAAAGAGTTGTTTTCAACAAAAAAAAATATTGTACTAACCTATGTAGCACGATTGGAGAAAGAAAAGGGGCATCATTTCCTGATCGATAGTATTATTAGAAATAAAGATACTTTTGAAGGGATAAAAATACAGTTCGTGGGAGATGGATATTTCAGTGATGAGTTGAAGCAAAAGGTTTCTCATAATGGCCTTGGGAATATTGTTTCGTTTTTGGGTTTTCGGGAGGATATTCCAGATATTTTCAGAGATAGTGATTTTTGTATTGTCCGCGAGTGAGCGAGAGGGGTTGCCCATTAACATTGTGGAGGGGCTTCTGACGGGGCTTCCAGCGATAGCAACTATCAATAGAGGACATTTGGAACTTATTGATAATGAATGTAATGGGTTTCTTTTTCCAATTAATGATGAAAAAGATGTTTATTGAAATCATTAGGAAAGTGAAGTCTAAAAAATATAATTATGAGAAGCTTAGTGAAAAATGCTCTCCAAAAAAAGCAGTGAAGTTTAGTCTCAATAGTTCGTTGGATAAAAATCACTAAAAATTTATCAAGAAATTTTTAGGAATTAAATAGAATCTTATTTAAAAATTAGTATAAAAAAAGTATATATTTGTACTTATATTTTTATTTAAGAATATTAAAAATGAGTTTGAAAAAGGTTGTTTTTCATCGTTACCAATCTGAATGCAGGCGGTATAGAGACTGATGTTCTCCGTTTTTTTGAGGTATTATGATGGACAATTGCTACCAATTGTGATATGTAAGGGCAACGAATATGGCGACCTTTATGAGGAGTATCAAAAAAATCCAAAAATATTAAGATAATACCGATGAATTTGGGGTATTTTTAACGCTTTTGGTTTTTGGTTTTTTTAAGGTATTTTTAGACCGAGAGAATCCTGATTCTATTGTAGATTTTACAGGAAATTTTGCAGGGCTTCCGCTTTTTTTGCGGTAGAATGTCGGGGGTGAGGAAGAGAATAGCTTTTTATAAACAATCGAGTAATATTTTTTTAAGGAAAATTTTATAAAATTATGGTATAATCGTTGGATGAGGGATTTGGTATATCGTAATGCTACGAGTATATTATTTAACTCTCGAACAGCAATGAATTTCTTTTTCAAAAAAATAAGAGGATTGACGATAGATTTGAGGTGATAAATAACGGAATAGATATTGACATATTTCTCAATACAAAAGATGACCTTCGGCAGGAGTTGGGGATACCTAAAGATGCTTTCGTAATAGGAAATGTGGGGCGATATACCGAAGTGAAGAATCAGAAGGCAGTACTGAAAGTAGCAGATAATCTTTGCCAAAGAGCAAGGGATATTTATTTTGTTGTCTGCGGAAAGGGGGTAGAGGATGGATTGTTACCTATGATAGATGGGAAACCTTACCGAAATCATATAAAATTATTAGATGTTCGCAAGGATATAGCCAAGGTGCTGAACACATTAGATGCTTTTTATCTGCCATCTTATACTGAGGGGCAACCAAATGTTTTGATAGAAAATATGCTGATGGGAACTCCTTTTATAGCCTCTGATATAATGCCGATACGCGAGATGCTCCCAAAGGAGATGTTATCCAATTTAGTGGCACCTGATGATGTAATAACAGCAAGTGAATTACTATATAGAATATACGAAAATAAAGATAATACAAATGGAGAAATGATGATACAATGGGCTAAGAAAAAAGTTTAATGCTAAGCATCAGTTTATGCAGTTTTACAATAAATTATAATGGATTTATATTTTGTAACAGATGCTAGATTTTTATAAGGATACTGACGGGAGTATCTACGCTGGTGAAATGTCTTTTAATCATAATTTGTACAAAAAGATATTTAAAGGTGTTTGATAAAAATCTATATAATAGCATCGGATTTTTGATGGAAGAAATAATCTTCCTAAGGAACATATCGTAGATAATGTAGAGATACTTCCTCTACCTGCATTTTTGTGATGTTTGGGGATTTTTAAGGAAATATAATGAGGTAAAGAGGTTAATGAAACAATATTTGGAGAATAAGAAAGATGCCATCATCATACGAGGAGTAGGAGGGGTGGGTTTTTGGCATCTCAGTATTGTATGAAGCAAAATATCAATTATGGAATGGAAGTGATAGGCGACCCATATGATACCTTTGTGAAGGAAGTGATAAAGCATCCATTGCGAACATTATTCCGCTATCTATTTACTTACTTCCAAAAAAAAGCAGTCTATCACGCCTCATCGGCTATTTATGTTACTCAATATGCTCTACAGAAAAGATATCCCACAAAAGATAGGGAAGACCATCTTTTTTTGCATCTGATGTATTTATTGATGACGACGATATTTTTTTCCAAAAACAAATCCTCACTGATAAAAAAATAGACTTGATATTATTTGTGTCGGAGAATTAGAGGATTTGAGAAAATCTCCAGATAAATGTATCCATATTATTGATGAGATGAATAGAAGAGGAATTGATACTCATCTGAAATGGTTAGGACGAGGTAGATATATGGAACGAATGAGGGCGCTAACTCGAAAGTTAGCCATTGAAGATAAAGTGCAATTTCTCGGTTCCGTGCAACGAGATGCTGTAGATAAACATTTGGATTCCTCTGATGTGTTTTTACTTTTTGTCACACTCTGAGGGACTACCACGGGCAATGGTCGAGGCAATGTCTCGCGGGTTACCATGTGTAGGAACGAATATTGGTGGGATTTCAGAATTGTTAGATGATGAATTTATCGTACCGACTAGAGATATTTACAAAAACTTGTGATATCCTACAAAATTTATTGAAATCCCCAAAAAAATATCGCCAACAATCCGAAAGGAATCTAATGAAAGCAAAAACAATATACGAACAAAAATTTTAGATAAAAAGAGAGGAATTCTACCAAACAATTAAAAAAAGACCTATCAAAATACAAATAACTAATGCCGAAAAAAATATGTAAGCAACCTCTTTAACGAGCATACTAAGGTTTTGTTGGAGAATTTTTTTCTCTATCAGTATCTCAGTTGGTGGGTATGCTATCATCACTTGTTGTGTTGCCTTATGTGTTAAGAATCATAGGTGTAGCTCATTACGGGGAGATTATTTTTATTATGTCGTTAGGGGTTTATTTTCAGACTTTAATAGATTTTGGTTTTGGAGTAACAGCAGTACGGGATATTAATACATTTAAAGATAATAAAAAAAGAAAATTAACTTAATATACAGTAAGGTGATGCTCATAAAAAAATTGTTTTTTTTGTCATATCTGCTTTTATTGATTTTTTTATATTAACAATATCCTTTGCAGAGTTTTATGAGTTGAGATTATTGGTGTTTTTTTCGGATGATGATGCTCATTGGAGATAGTCTCTTCCCAGATTGGTTTTTCAAGGCGTTGAGCAGATGAAATACATAGCATATCTTAATGTAGGAGCAAAAATATTTTTTTCATCTTTGGAATATTTACTTTTATTGAAATCCTCGGAGGATTATTGGCAATATTTTATGTTGCAGGGAGTTAGTTCATTAATATTAGGTTTTTAGGACAATTTTTTTATATTACAAATATCAAATTAAGTTTCATTTTTTTGAAATATAAAAGCATTATTCAAAGTTTAAAAAAAGATTTTTCCGATATTTGCCAATCAATATTTTGCCAATTTTGTATAACAATACCACGATATTTTTTTATTAGGATTGTTGCAGGTGAAGACTGCTGTCGGAGTTTTTCATTCTATTAATACTATTGTGTTGGCTGGAATGATGTTGTTATATATTGTATCAAAGGTGTTTTTTTCCTTTTTAAATAAGAATAAGGCGTTTTTTTCAAAAATATCAGCGATTGGTAATCTTTTTACAATAATTATTATGCTTGCTATTTTGATATGTAATAGATTTATTTTTGGTATTTAAATATAGAAAAACTCAAAGGAGAATTTCATTGTGTTATTGGTACTTTTGTTGGGTTTTTGTAGGTTATGCCTTTACAAATATTTACGAGCTGAATTATTTCATCATAATACGGAAAGACAGATTAGTGTTACATAATACTATGATTGCATCGTTTTTGGGAGTACTCATTTCGTATCCGCTCATATATAGGTTTGGGGTGATTGGTGCTGCAGTTACTATTACCATTGTGAGGAGTTTTATGGGAGGGAGGATATATTATAAATATTTGATAACAAAGTGATTAATATTAAATAATGTATAAAAAAATTATTATAAACCAATATTTGATTTTTTTGTTGGGAATATTACTTTTTTTATGTTTTTAGTCCCATATTTTTTTGGTGGTGATGATGATATTGTGTTTCGCTAATGGAGGTAGTCCATTTTTCTATCAATTAAGACCAGGGAAAGGCGGGAAAATATTTAAAATTATTAAGTTTAAAACAATGAATGATAAGAAAGATTCTCAAGGATATCTTCTCCCTGATGCAAATAGATTAACAAAAATAGGACTATTTATCCGAAAAACTTCATTGGACGAACTGCCTCAGTTACTGAACGTTATTAAAGGAGATATGTCTCTGATTGGACCACGACCACTATTGCCAGAATATTTGTTATTATATAATGAAAAACAGCATCGCCGTCATGAAATAAAACCAGGAATTACGGGCTGGGCTCAGGTGAATGGGAGAAATGCTATCTCGTGGAATAAAAAATTTGAATTGGATGTATGGTATGTAGATAATGTATCTCTATTATTGGATATTAAAAATACTTTTTCTCACAATAAAAAAAGTTCTCCTCAGAGAGGGAATATCAGCTCAAGGGCAAGTAACTACACAAAGATTTAAAGGAAATAATTAATATGAAAAAAATAGCAATCGTCGGAGCAGGAAAAATATGGTTGTGAAATAGCTTGTATCATAAATAATATCAACGATATACAACGAGAGTGGGAGTTTATAGGATTTTTTTGATGACGCTGAAAAACCTCAAAAAAATACCGAAAATCACTATGGAAAGGTATTGGGAACTATAGAAGATTTGAATAATATCTCCGAAAAAATAGCAGTGATAATAGCTATTGGTAATACGAGGAGTATCCAGTCTATTGTTGGGCGGATTGATAATCCTAATATATATTTCCCAAATATCATACATCCATCGGTGTTGTTTTTGGATAAGAAAAAAATGTTCGTATAGGTAAGGGAAATATTATTTCTGCATATACCATCGTAAGTTGTAATGTGGAGATTGGCGATTTCAATATACTTAATACTCGTGTTACACTTGGACACGATAGTGGTATTGGTAGTTACAATGTATTTAGTCCTAATGTTCAAATTTCAGGGAGTGTGAAAGTTGGTAATGCAAACACCTTTGGCTTCAATTCGGGCGTAATTCAAAATTGTACGATTGGAGATAATAATAAGTTTGGTGTTGGTGCAATCCTCCTTCGTAATGCCAATAATGGAGATAACTATATGGGAAATCCAGCAATAAAAATGAAATTTTAGAAATGAAGTATTTGTTCAGAAACTACACTATAGAATATTTGTTTGATAACTCATTCTCTTTCAGTGGATATGGGGATATTAACAAGCCAGATGGAGAATATGATGAATATACGATTTTTTATCAATTAAATCCATCTTTTACTCCCGAAGAGCAAGTTTTGGAGGTAGAGGAAATCAAGTCTAAAATCAGTTTTATACTTGGTATGGGGATTACGGAACGGATTGTGATTGTTAATTTGTATCGTAATACCACTGCCGATTGGCAACTAAAAAATAGACAGTTGCTAGAGGCGATAGACAATTTTAATAATCATTTTCTACGAGAAAAAATACAACAGTATAGTAATGTTAAGGTATTGGATATCAATATTTTTTTGTCAGAATCAAACATTATCTTTAATAGATTGGCGTTTTTTTCTTCACCGCTCAGATGGTGATTAATCCCAAATTGGCAAAAAAACTTCAAGAAGTGGTATCAAAAAAACAGACTGAGATTTTGGATTTGAAACGAAAAAAAGTGTATCGTTTTGGATTGTGATAATACCCTTTGGGGAGGTATTGTTGGTGAAGATGGCACCCACGGAATTCAGCTGGGAATGGATTACCCGGGTATTTGTTTCAAAAATTTCCAAAACCTCTTGTTGCAACTTTCTCAAAAAGGGGTAATTTTGGCAGTATGTAGCAAAAAATAATCTGAAAGATGTACAAGATGTATGGGAAAAATAATCCGAATAACCTTATCAATAGCGATGTTCTTTCGGCATATAGAATCAATTGGCAAGATAAGGCATCTAATATAAAATCCATTGCCGAAGAACTCAATATCGGTACTGATAGCGTTGTATTCATTGATGATAACCCAATGGAAAGGAATTTGGTGAAGAATTTCCTACCAGAGGTGGAGATTCCCGAATTTCCAAAAAATCCATACGAATTGATAGATTTTTCTGGGAAATATATCATCAATATTTTGCTGTGTATGAACTTTTGCAAGAGGATATACATAAAACTCAACAATATAAAGAGAACTTTTTTTCCGAAATGAAAGTAAAAAAAGCTTTTGAAAAATATAGATGAATATATTGAAAGTCTTGAAATACAAGTAGATATCTTTAAGGCGAATGAGTCTAACATCACCCGTATTGCTCAAATGACACAAAAAACGAACCAGTTTAACCTCACGACTAAACGCTATACAGAGGAACAATTAAAAGGGTTATTGGATAAAGGGGCAAGTATCTTTTGTGCCAATGTAAAGGATAAATTTGGCGATAATGGTATTACGATTGCTAGTATCATTACTGAGAGTGAAACGGAGTTGTATCTGGATTCTTATCTGCTGAGTTGTAGAATATTAGGGAGAGATATTGAAAAAAATAACCCTTCTTAAAATATTAGAAAAAAAGTAAATGAAGGGAAACATAAAAAAATCACAGCAAGATACATCCCTACTAAAAAAAGAATATAATGGCAAGGCACTTTTTGGAGAAAAATAGGTTTTTCAGTTGGAGAAAAACGGATGCCGAGGGAAATAAGTTTTTATATTTTTTTAACGAGACGGCGAAACAAGAAATTAAGGAATACTATAAAGTAACATTTATTTAGATTATGAGACAGCAAATAATAGAAATTATGGCAAGGGTTTTTGAAATGGATATTGCCGATTTTCCTACTGAAATTAATAAAGATACCATAGAAAAATTGGGATTCTCTGAGGCATCTAAATCTCATTTCTGAGTTGGAGGAAACTTTTTGAAAAAAACTTTGAAATGGAAGATTTTTTTCTAATATGACCACTTTGGATAATATTATTTTAATGTTGGAAAAAAATAGTTTTTGATTTTTAGAAAAAAATAATAAATGAATTCAAAAATATGGCTCTCTTCTCCTCATATGGGTGGATCGGAGTTGAAGTATATTCACGATGCTTTTTGATGCAAATTGGGTAGCTCCACTTGGAGCAAATGTTGATGGCTTTGAGAGAGATTTGGAGATATTCTTAGGTGGAGATGTAAGAGTATCAGCACTCTCAGCGGGTACGGCGGGGCTTCATTTGGCTCTTATCCAATGCGGTGTGCAGGCAGGTGATGAGGTTATTTGTCAATCTATGACTTTCTCTGCATCAGCAAATCCTATTGTGTATCAAGGGGCTATACCCATTTTTGTAGATTCCGAAAAAAGATACTTGGAATATGTGTCCCAAGGCTTTGGAGGAAGCAATCACTGACCGAATAAGAAAGGGTAAAAAAAGCCAAAGGCAATTATTGTGGTGTCTCTATATGGAATGCCATTTAAGGTTGAGGAAATTCTTTCAATTGCGAAAAAAATATGATATTCCTTTGATTGAAGACGCTGCCGAGGCATTAGGCTCTACATATAAAAATCAGCATTGTGGTACTTTTTGGGAAAATTTAGCGTTTTATCGTTTAATGGAAACAAAATAATAACTACTTCGGGTGGAGGTGCTTTGGTATGCCATACTCAGGAAGAAAAGACAAAGACTATTTTTCTTTCTACACAAGCCAGAGATAATGCTCCTCATTATCAGCATTCGGAAATAGGGTATAATTATCGTATGAGTAATATATCAGCGGGGATTGGGCGTGGGCAGATGGAGGTTTTGGAGGATAGGATAAAGACACGCAGGGAGATGAATTTATTTTATCGAGAATTATTTGAGGATATTGATGGTGTGGAAGTACTTAAAGAACCAAATCAAGATTTTTTTTCAAATCATTGGCTTACTGCGATTTTAGTTGATGAAAAAAATAGCGGGATTCAATAGGGAAGAGCTAAGATTAAAGTTGGCAGAAAATGATATAGAATCTCGCCCATTATGGAAACCTATGCATCTGCAACCTGTGTTTGCCAATAGTCCTTATTATGAAGGAAATGTGGCAGAAACATTATTTAATGATGGTCTGTGCCTACCTTCAGGGTCTAATCTTACGACTGAAGATAGAGAGCGAATCAGCCGAGTAATAAAAAGTGTAATATCGAAATAATTTTTTGACTTGTGAATATTAATAAAGCGGATTTAAACGAATTAGAATTTACGGAACTCCTCTCGGAAATCATACCTTTTGTGTATTCTCAAAAAAACTGCTGATAGATTGGCAAACCTCCGCCCAATGCCTTTTTATGAGGCTAAAAAAAGCGTTGAAAAAAACTTCAGAATTTTTTTATCCAGCTTTTGAGAGTGCTAATGCCATCCCTTTCAATGAGTATGAGGATATAGAGCAGGAACTAAAATTGATGATGATTGAAGATTTTCGGCTGGAAAATAAATCTTTTATCCGTATAAAAAATATTACTGAACAGGTCGGAAGGTTACAAAAATTTTTTCCAACACTTGCTGATACCTTCCCAACACTCAATGAGGAGGTACGGGGTTTGGTATATCGTAAAGAGATTGTTGAGAAAAATTGATAAAGTGCTTAATCGTTTTGGTGAAGTAAAAATCCGAAGCCTCAGCGAACCTTAGAGTATTGAGAGAAGAAATCGGTATGGCTCGGAAAAGCATTGATGAGAATTTTAATAAGACGCTCAATTTCTACGCTCAAAAATGATTTTTTTAGACGATATACGAGAGACGATTATGGATGACCAGAGGGTGCTTGCCGTGAAATCGGTCTTCAAAAAAAGAGTCTCAGGACGTGTTTTAGGAACTTCAAAAACGGGGTCTATTACCTATATTCAGCCCGATTCTGTTATAAAACATTATTTTAAACTGAGAGAAACTCAGGATGAGGAAAAAAAGGAAATAGATAGAATTTTAAGGAAATTAACAGCCGAACTAAGAGAATTTAACTTGGAGTTATCTGATTATCAATCATATATATATGATTTGGATATTACGAGAGCAAAGGCTAAATTTGCTGAAAAAATCGGTGGTGTGCTTCCCAAAATTAATTCTCACCCTACTTTGAGGCTTATTAATGCATATCATCCTTTACTTTGGATTAGAAATAAAGAGGAAAATAAACCAACTTTTCCGCAGACAATTACCCTCACTGAGCATAGTAGGATTATTTGTATATCAGGACCCAATGCAGGAGGAAAGTCTATCACCTTGAAAACTTTGGGATTGTTGCAACTGATGATTCAGTCGGGGATTTTAGTGCCAGTGCATCAGAAATCTGAGATGTTTTTCTTTGATAAGATAATGACGGATATTGGGGATAATCAATCTATAGAGAACCATCTATCTACCTACTCTTCAAGGTTGAAAAAAATGTCTGGAATGATAAGACAAGCAGATGAGCGAACTTTGCTTTTTGATTGATGAGTTCGGTACAGGTTCTGACCCAGAGTTGGGAGGAGCTTTGGCAGAGAGTTTTTTTGGAATTTTTTTACGAAAAGAGAAGTTTTGCTATCATTACAACGCATTATACCAATATAAAACTGCGGATAGAACAGCTCCCAGCGTGCAAAAACGCAGCAATGTTATTTGATGAAAATAGTCTCGAGCCACTCTATAAATTGGAGATGGGGCAGGCGGGAAGTTCTTTTACTTTTGAGGTGGCAGAGAAAAAAATAATATACCGAGGTTCATTATCAAATCCGCCCAAAAAGATAGAAAAAGATGTGGTCAATCTTGATAAAACTATTGTAAAAACTTCAACAAGAAAAAAATATGAGGTAGAGAAACTGAAATCAGACTTGGAAGAAAAAAAGGAATCCGTAGCCGATAAGAGGGATAATTTGAAAAAAACTGAACCAACAAATAGAGCAGAAACTTTATAATTTCCAGAAACTTTATGAGGACGAGCACCGTAAATTACAGTTTGGAAATCGTATAGAGGTATTTATTGATAGCTACATCAAAGGAAAAACCTCGTAAGGAAATAGTGAAGGATTTTTGTGAAAATATTGGAACAAGAAAAAAATATAAAAAAATTAGAAACAGATAAAGATGAATCTAAACGATTGCAAATCGTAAAGAGAAAAAAATCACACAGCAACTCAAAAAAAGCAGGACATGATAGAAAAAAATTGCAGAAACCAATGAAAAAAATTAGAGGAAAAAAAGGCGCGAAGAACGAAAAAAATATGGTTGAAAGTAGGGCAAAGAGTGAGGATAATTGGTGGGACAAGTGTCGGTGTGATTGAAAAAAATATCCAAAGACAAGGCAGTGATTAATTACGGAATATTCAAGACAACAATAAGTACAGACGAGTTGGAGAGAATCTGATAATTTAAATTATTTTTTTAAAAATGGAATTAAAGGCAGTTTTATTTGATATGGACGGAGTGATTGTAGATACCGAGCCATTGCACAGAAAGGCGTATTTTAAAAACTTTTGAGGATTTGGGAATTGAGGTTTCTGATGATTTATATAATTCATTTACAGGGAATTCTACGAAAAAAGTTTGCGAAATCTTGATTAGTCGTTTTGGACTTCGTCAGACGATAGAGGAGATTTCAGAGATGAAGAGAAGGTATTTTAAACATTTCTTTGATACGGATGACGATTTCCGATTGCTGCCGAATATATATCAATTATTTGAGGCTTACCAAAAGGCAGGTGTTGTGATGATTTTGGCGTCTTCCGCCTCGATGAATACGATTGATTGGGTATTTGAAAAAAATTTCAAATAGGACATTTCTTTAAGGGAAAAAAATAAGTGGTGCAGAGTTGAAGGAATCTAAACCCAATCCAGAGATATTTAATCTTGCTTCGAAATTTCGGGTTATCCGAAAGAGAATTGTATTGTTGTGGAGGATTCTACAAATGGGATTTTGGCAGCTCACCGAGCAGGAATATTTTGTGTGGCATATAAGAGCCAACATTCTAAAAACCAAGATTATACATTATCGAATATGATTGTAGAAGATTTCTTGGATATTTTGCCAGAAAAGATGAAAAAAATATTGGATAAGAATAGTGTAGTTTTTTTAGAGAATAACAAAAAAATAACTATATTTGCAAACTATAAATAATTATTATATAATAATGAAAACACAAAAGATAGGAATAACCTTTTCAGCGTTTGATTTGCTACACGCGGGACATATAAAGATGTTAGAAGAAGCAAAAACAATCTGTGATTACCTTATTGTTGGACTACAGATAGACCCTTCTTTGGATAGACCTCAGAAGAACAAACCCACTCAATCGGTAGTTGAGCGATATATACAGCTGAAAGCCTGCCGTTCCGTAGATGAGATTATTCCATATAATACAGAGGAAGACTTAATGGATATTCTTCAATCATTTGTTATAGATGTGAGAATTATTGGTGATGATTATCGTGATAAAGGATTTCACAGGAAAAACAATATTGCGAAGATAAAGGGATACAGATTTACTACAACAAGAGAGACCATCGTTTTTCAAGTTCAGCATTGAAAAAGGCTGTTTATGAGCAAGAAAGAGATAAATTAAACAAATAAATGAAACTAATAGAGACTCCACTAAAAGATTGTTATGTTATAGAACCTATTATTTTTGAAGATGATAGAGGCTATTTTTATGAGAAATACAACGAAAAGAGATTTGAGAACCTTACGGGACTGAATGGACATTTCGTACAAGATAATATTTCTAAATCTTCATATGGAGTACTCAGAGGGTTGCATTTGCAAAAAAAGGAGAATACGCTCAGGCAAAATTAGTATCTTGCTTAGAGGGTGAGGTTTGGGATGTTGCTGTGGATTTGCGAGTAGATTCACCTACTTTTGGTCAATGGTATGGAGTGGAACTCACAGCAGAGAATAAGAGACAATTCTATATTCCAAGAGGTTTTGCTCACGGATTTTCGGTACTCAGTGATATTGCAATTTTTTTACCTATAAGTGCGATAATTTTTTTATAATAAAGAGTCCGAAGGAGGTATACTTTGGAATGATACAGACCTTAATATAGATTGGAAACTGCCGACTGAAGTTATCCAACTTTCTGAGAAAGATAAAATACAACCATTGTTTAAAGAGAGAAATTATTAAATGAAGAATATCATCATTACAGGCGGAGCAGGATTTATAGGCTCTCATACAGTAAGGAAATTTGTAAAAGAATTACCACATATTAACATTATCAATCTTGACGCTTTAACTTATGCGGGTAATTTGGAAAATCTCAAAGATATAGAAAGAGCACCTAATTATATTTTTGAAAAGGTAGATATTACTAATGCTGAGCAATTGAGAAAGGTATTTGAAAAATATAATCCAGATGCTGTGGTGCATCTTGCAGCAGAATCCCATGTGGATAGAAGTATTACTGATCCGAATGCTTTCATTAATACAAATGTATTTGGTACCGCAAATTTATTGAATCTTTGTCGTGAATTTTGGGAATTAAAAACAGAACATTCTCACGGGAATTATCCTGATACTCCGCGAAAAAATCTCTTTTATCATATCTCCACAGATGAGGTTTATGGAGCCTTAGGAGAGACTGGATTTTTTACCGAAGAGACTCCATACGCTCCGAAATCACCTTATTCTGCAAGTAAAGCAGCCTCTGATCATCTCGTGAGGGCATATGGAAATACCTATGGATTGCCATATATTATTTCAAATTGTTCTAATAACTATGGGCCAAATCATTTTCCAGAGAAATTGATACCGCTCTGTATTTTTAATATCATTAATGAAAAACCTTTACCAATTTATGGAGATGGTCAATATACTCGAGATTGGCTTTTTGTGATAGACCACGCTCGGGCAATTTTCCAAATTTTTCACGAAGCAAAAACAGGCTCTACCTATAATATTGGCGGATTTAATGAGTGGAAGAATATAGACTTGATAAAGGAACTTATTAAGCAAATGGATATAAAATTAGGCAGACCAAGTGGCTATTCTGAGAAACTGATAACCTTCGTAAAGGACCGACCTGGGCACGATAAACGATATGCTATAGATGCTACGAAACTTAATAGAGATTTGGGATGGAAGCCTTCAGTAACTTTTGAAGAAGGGCTTGCCAAGACGATTGATTGGTTCTTAGAAAATGAAGAATGGCTGAATAGTGTAACTTCTGGTGATTATCAAAAATATTACGAGAAGCAATATCTATAGATAAGTATTTATTAAAAACACAAATTAATGATAAAATTAATGATAAAATAAAACGATGAAAGGAATAATCTTAGCAGGTGGGTCGGGAACAAGACTCTACCCACTAACAATCGCAGTGAGCAAGCAACTAATGCCCGTCTATGATAAGCCGATGATATACTATCCGCTATCTACATTGCTTTTGGCAGGTATTCGAGATATTCTCATCATCACCACTCCACACGATCAACCTTCTTTCCAAAAACTTTTGGGAGATGGCTCACAAATCGGTTGTAGATTTGAGTATAAGGTACAACCTTCCCCTGATGGACTGGCACAAGCCTTTATTCTTGGTGAGGAATTTATTGGAGAAGATTCTGTGGCATTGGTTTTGGGGGATAATATTTTTTTATGGGACAGGACTTTCCCAGCTTTTTGGAAAGTAAGGTAAATGTTAAAGGTGGTTGTGTATTTGCCTATAAAGTATCCGACCCCGAGAGATATGGTGTTGTTGAATTTGATAAGGATTTTAGAGCGATTTCTATTGAAGAGAAACCTAAAGTTCCAAAAATCTCATTATGCTGTGCCAGGTCTATATTTTTTTATGATAATTCTGTCGTAGGATATGCTAAAAAAATCTAAAACCTTCGGAAAGAGGCGAATTAGAAATTACAGACATTAATAAAATATACCTTGAAAAAAAGGTGAATTAGAAGTAGGTGTAATGAGTCGAGGAACAGCCCGGTTAGATACAGGAACTTTTGACTCTCTCCACGAGGCGTCAGAGTTTGTGAAAGTCTTAGAGAAAAGACAAGGTTTTAAGGTTTCTTGCATTGAAGAGATAGCTTATCATAAGGGATTTATTAATGAGGAACAACTCCTAAAAATCTGCTGAAAAAAATATGGGAAAAAGCGGATATGGAGCCTATCTAAAACGATTGATAAAATAAAAAAATAGAGATTGCATAATCTCTATTTTTCTTAAAAAAATGTATACCGTCTCTCAATGGTAGGATGAAACTATCAAAGTCCTCATCAGCGGAGGCAAGGTCATTCAGTTCCTTTATTTTTTGTCATTTTACTTTTTGGGCGTTTCTTCTAATACTTTTCCATACCAAAGGACATTATCAAATAAGACTATGGAACCGCTTTTTAATAGTGGTTTTATCAGTTGAAAAATAATCTACATAGGCAGATTTATTGGCATCAATGAATACTAAATCAAAGGTTTCTGAGCAGTTTTTTAGGTATTCTCTGGCATCTTGTAACTTAAACTCTATTTGTTTTGAAAAAAATCACTTTCAGTAAAATATTTTTTTAGGAATGTAAGAGAGTTCTTCGTTGATATCTAAGGTTATAATCTTACCATCTTTTGCTAATCCTTCAGCCATACATAGTGTTGCATATCCTGTAAAGGTCCCTAATTCCAAAATTCTTTTTGGCGAAAGCATTTTGGATATTGTAGCGAGAAATCTTCCTTGTTGTATTCCTGAAATCATATGAGATTGGGGAGCATCTTTGTAGGTTTCTTCCCTCAATTTTTGCTAACAATGAGGACTCTTGCGAGGTATGTTGCTCCAAATAATTATCCATTTCGGGATTTAATTCACTGAAAAAAACTCATCTTTTTTTTAGATTGTTTTAGGTTAAATATTGGACAAATATAATGAAAAAATCGTAATTTTGTAGATTATTATTTATTCAAATGATGAAGGCGTATTTTAAACTTTTACGGGTAGAGCAATGGGTAAAAAAATTTATTCGTATTCATTCCGTTGTTCTTTTCAGGGAAAAATATTTGAAACAACTCAACTATTCGAGACGATTTTTTTCATTTATAATATTTTTCATTTACAGCGAGTTCTATATATATTATTAATGATTATAGTGATATAGAATCGGATAGAGTTCATCCTGAGAAGTGTAGGCGACCTCTTGCGAGTGGTGCAATTTCCGTAGGGCGAGCAAAGCTTGTTTTAGTAGGGTTGGTTATTTCCACAATTGGATTAATTATTTCGTTGAGTGATGTTTTTGGGTATAATGTTTTGAAATTTGGAGCGGTCATCTCCTCATATTTTGTGATGAATCTAGCCTATACATTTAGGCTGAAACATATTGCTATTGTGGATATTAGTATTATTGCAGTGGGATTTGTGCTACGCGTTTTGGCGGGAGGATATGCTACGGGGATAGTTGTTTCTCAGTGGGCTATTATATTGACTTTTGTACTGGCATTGGTCTTGGCAGTAGGGAAAAGGCGAGGAGAGTTGGTTAATACACAACTTTCGGGGAATACTCGAAAAGCATTAGATGGGTATAATATCCAATTTGCAGATATTGTGCTATCTATCTCTGTTACATTGGCAATTGTTTCGTATATTATGTTCGTTATAAGTCCAGAAACTCAGAAGGAATTTACTAACAAGGTGTTCTATACATTTATTTTTGTGATTTTTGCCTTTTTAAGGTACCTTCAGCAGACGCTAGTCTATAACCGAACAGAGTCGCCTACGAAGATGATATATAAGGATCGATACATTCAGGTAGTGCTGGCGTTGTGGGGATTTGCCTTTTTGATATTGATTTATTTTAAAGATTAACCTGATATTTCTATATTAATATAATGAAACAAAAAATAACGAATTGGGGGAATTTTCCTGTGGTGGAAAAGGAGATGAAATCCGAAGATTCTTTACAAAAAATAAAAGATTTTGTACTTAGCCATAAAGAGGTGATAGCTCGTGGTAATGGGCGTTGCTATGGTGATGCCTCACTTGGGGAGAATATTTTTTTCTACGAAAAAGACTGAATAAATTTATTGGTTTTTGATAAAATAGAGGGTGTTTTGGAGTGTGAAGCGGGCGTGTTACTTTCTGATATTTTTGGAAATTAGCGTTCCTCAGGGATATTTCCTTAATGTTACTCCCGGTACAAAAAATTTGTGAGTGTCGGCGGAGCAATAGCTTCTGATGTTCATGGGAAAAAAATCATCACTCCGAAGGGTGTTTTTTTCGGAGTATGTTTTGGAATTTAAATTGATGAAAGAAAATGCAGAAGTAATCACTTGTTCTCGCGAAGAGAATACCGAAGATTTTTTTGGGCAACTGTGGGAGGTATGGGACTCACAGGGATTATTCTTTCTGCAAAAATAAAACTGAAAAAAATATAGAAACTGCCTATATACGACAAGAGAGTATCAAGGCGGATAATTTGGACGAGATATTTCAACTTTTTTTGAAGAGAGTGAAGGTTGGCTCTATAATGTTGCGTGGATAGATTGTCTACAAAAGGGCGAAAAATATAGGTCGTTCTATCTTAATGAGAGGTTATCACGCCTTACGAGAGGAATTGCCACCGAAATTACATAAAAACCCATTGAAAAAAATCCAAGAAAAAAATAATGCCTACTATTCCGTTTTTATTTCCCAAGTTGGGTGCTGAATAGTTTTACGATTAAGATTTTTTTAATTGGTTGTATTACAATAAACAAACAAAAAAAGTGTAGAGGGCTTTTGTACATTACGAGCCATTTTTACCCACTTGATGTAATCAATGAATGGAACAAAAATCTATGGTAAAAAAAGGATTTATTCAATACCAAATGGTAATTCCTAAGGAAAAAGGAAAGGAGGGGATGCGGAAGATATTGGAAACTATTGCCGACTCTGGGAATGGTTCGTTCTTAGCAGTGTTGAAGTTATTTGGTAAAAAAACAATCCAAAGGCCTATAATTCGTTCCCAATGGAGGGATATACTTTGGCATTGGATTTTAAAGTAAATGATAAATTGAAATACTTGGTAGAGGAATTGGACAAAATTGTAGAAGAATTTGGCGGAAGAATTTATCTTACGAAGGATTCTATGAGTAACCCGAAACTTACTAATTACCTCCGAAATGTGGATAGTCCGAAGTTCGTATCTCTACAAAGAAAAGAGGATTTTAGGTTTTTAGTGTGGAATATTAATTAACAAAGTGAAAAATGATTGTTTTAGGAAGTAACTCGGAAGTGGCACAGGCATTCGTGGAGAAGGTATTGAGCGAAGGCCAACGATTTGAAAAAAATATCTGCTGACCTCTAATAAAGAGAATACAGAGAAATTTGCAAGACATATAGATGTGAAATATGTCCAAAACTCCGAGATTATAGAGTTTGATTTATTGAAAGATAATGACTATCATCGATTGAATCATATAGATTCCGATTTACTGTTTTGTGCCTCTGGTTATTTGGGGATGAATACGGCTGATGGACTTTACAATGATATCAATACTACAAAAAAATTATTGATATTAATTATGCAAAAATTAGTTCCTTTAATGAATTATTTTGCTCAAAAATTTGAGGCTAAAAAGAAGTGGAACTATCATTGGGCTGTCCTCAGTAGCAGGCGAAAGAGGGAGACAGAGTAATTTTATTTATGGATCAGCAAAGGCTGGTTTTACCGCTTATCTTAGTGGGCTTAGAAATTACCTCTACGATAAAAAAAGTAAATGTATTATCTGTAATTCCCGGATTTATGGCGACGAAAAATGACGGAAGGTATGCCTCTTAATCCAAAAACTAACTGCTTCTCCAAAAGCAAGCTGCCAACTGCATTTATAAGGCTTATAAAAAAATAAAAATGTAGTTTATGTATTGCCAATTTGGTGGGTTATTATGATGATTATTAGAAATATACCAGAGTTTATTTTTTTAAAAGATTAAAACTTTAATCACTAAAAAAATGAAAAAAAGTATATTTTTTTGATTTTGATGGTACTCTTACCTATAAGGATACGATGTTCCTATTCCTGAAATATTATCATCCAGCGGTGTATTGGAGACAATTTATATGGCATATTCCATTGTTTGTCTTGTTAAAATTAAAATTGATAGATGCCGAAAAAAGTAAAAACAAAAAAATTCATGTATTCTATCTTAAAAAGGGGCAACCAAAGAGGAATTAACCACCAAGGCATCTCACTTTTTTTGAAAAAAATATTATCCAAATTTGATACGACCAAAGGCCTTGAAATTCATAGAGGAAATCAACAAGGAAGGTGCGAGAGCTTATTTAGTGACGGCCTCATTGGATATTTGGACAAAAACCTTTTTGCAGATAAATTCGGATTCGGATTAATAGCCACTAAAACAAAATTTGTAGAAGGAAAAAAATAGTAAAAAGAATTTGATTCTAAAAAAATTGTAATGGACAAGAAAAAAAGTTAATCGCATCCTCTCGGAAATAGGGGAAAAATGATACCTATACCACCGTTGCCTTTGGGGATACGAATGGAGATAGAGAGATGCTTTCTTGGGCAAGCGAAGGATATTTTAGATATTTTTCATTAATCAATAATTAATATAAATTAATAAATAAAAAAATATAGTGAATGGAAAGTGTTTGCAGATAAAAATTCATATGCAAAAAAAGTATTTTTATATTTTAGGTGAAAAATATTTGAATATTTATTTGGAATATATATGGTAATTTTCTATTTTTTTGCGAAACTAAAAAAATAGAAAAAAATATTATGAATTGTTCGCTTAAAAAAATTTGCATAAGTCTTTGAAAAATCCGTATCTTTGAGTGCGGAAGCGAACAGCGAACAGCGAACAGCGAACAGCGAACATAGCTTGTAATAAACAACTTTATTTGAGTATAAAAAAATCCATTTTGGGGAATATTTTTTTCTCCGAAATGGATTTTTTTATGTGAAAAAATTAAACGGACACATTTTTGGCGTAGTGGGGATTTAACTTTGTACTATTAAAAAAATAAAAAAACGAACAGAAAAAAACCTGAAAATAAATTTTCAAATCATAATAAAAAATGGGAATCAATAATTTGAACAACCTACACCTCACAGAGCAGCAGGTTACGGCATTACAACAAGCCATCGCGAATTTAGAAACGGCTCTGAAGCCTATAAACATCAATCTCTCCAGAAGACCGCACAAAAATACGGCAGAGTGAATGAGCAGAATAAACTCTTCATCAATAAGGTACATGATTTTGCACAAACACAGCCTGACCTCAAGTCTCCTGATGTAGATTGGGAGGAGTTTGCTAAGGATTATAAGAGCAGAAACCTTTATGAAAGTGCAATCAATAGGCTAGAAAGCCTTGTCATTAAAATGAAAAATTCTAAAATTTTACATGACTATGATAATTACCAAGATGCCCTAAATGACTATGCCTATACTAGCTATAAAGCAGGGTCTAAAAATCGTAGGATATGAGGATAAGCTGAAAGAATTGAAACAATTTTTTTGCAAAAACCGCAAAGGCACCGCTCCTAAAGAAGACAAACAAGCATAAAACCTTGCTGGGCATCTGGCAGATGATGATTTTCATGCTCTGAATGATGAAAACCATGCTCCGGAGATTGATTTTATTCATAAATATGACCTCCGAGGTCATCCAAAGGAGCTTTTTAATCATATTTATCACTAAAAATGATCGTATGAACCACCTTTTTGATGGTAATTATCATCTTTTAGGTCATACGAAGGAGCTAAATCATACTCCAAATGATGAAAAAACATCTTCCTGACTATGCCTATACTATTGAGAAGGAGTAAATCCATCTTCACAATGATGAATAACTTACTCCAAAATATGTAAGAAAAATAAGAAACATTTAATTTTTTATATAATGAAAAAACAAATATTAGCATTAGGGTTAATTCTCACCCTATCCGTAGCAGTAACCAACTGCTCAAGAGAGGAAGCACAAAAAGCCATTAATGGTATCAATGGGAAAGATGGGACAGCTATTCTTTCCGGAGAATCTACTCCTGCACTTAATGTAGGAAATATAGGTGACTACTATTTTGACAAATCTTCTCAAAAAACTATACGGCCCTAAAAAAAGCTGATGGATGGGGAAAACCCGTAACCCTAAAAAGGAACTGATGGGGAAAAAGGAGAGAAAGGAGAAAAAGGTGAAAAAGGTAACGATGGTACTCAAATAATTCCAGGAATAGGCGCTCCTACACCAAACTTAGGAAACAACGGTGATTGGTATATCGATACTAAAAACAAAAAACTCTATGGTCCTAAAACACAAAATGGATGGGGAGATGGTTTTATTCTAGGAAATGGAGGCTCCGTATCCATCCTAAGAACTAATTACATCCTTGACAATAGCAGAACAATACTATTAAAATGGTATAATAGCGAAATAACTGATGTTGATATGCAAAGTGACCCTGAACTAAAAAATGTAACCATCATCGCTAATGAAGCCTTTAGAAACAGATCTCTCAAAAGTATTATTTTACCTAACAATCTAACAAAAATAGGTAATTCCGCCTTCTCTTCCAATCAACTTACCAGCGTAACTATTCCTAATAGTGTAATGAGTATCGGTCAAGGTGCCTTCTCTAATAATCAACTTACCAGCGTAACTATTCCTAATAGAGTAACGAGTATCGGTAAAAATACCTTCTATAGGAATCAACTTACCAGCGTAACTATTCCTAATAGTGTAACGAGTATTGGGGATTATGCCTTCTATAGTAATCACCTTACCAGCGTAACTATTCCTAATAGTGTAACAAGTATTGGTGAAAGAGCCTTCTCTTCCAATCAACTTACCAGCGTAACTATTCCTAATAGTGTAACGAGTATTGGGGATTATGCCTTCTATAGTAATCACCTTACCAGCGTAACTATTCATGCTGTCAACCCTCCTACTATTGATAGAAGCATATTCGGATATGATTCTTATTCTTCTTCTCTTAAAATCTATGTCCCAGCACAGAGCGTTAATGCTTATAAAACAGCTATAGGATGGAAATCTTATGCAGATAAAATATTCCCTATCCAATAAAGACAAACAAGCATACTTGGAAAGATAAAAAAATATCTTTATGATAATATTAACCAATCTACTAAACATAAAAAAAGAAGTATAAAACAATTAATTTAACCTTAATATACAATGAAACAGATTGTAAAATGGGTGATGATTCTCACCCTATCCGTAGCAGTAACCAACTGCTCCCGAGAGGAGGCACAAAAAGCCATTAATGGTATCAATGGGAAAGATGGGACAGTTATTCTTTCCGGAGAATCTACTCCTACACTTAATGAAGGAAATATAGGTGACTACTATTTTGACCAATCTTCTTATAAACTCTACGGCCCTAAAAAAAGCTGATGGATGGGGAAACCCTGTAACCCTAAAAAAAGGAACTGATGGGGAAAAAAAGGAGAAAGGAGAAAAAAGGGGAAAAAGGTAACGATGGCACTCAAATAATTCCAGGAATAGGTACTCCTACACCAAGCATAGGAAGTAATGGTGACTGGTATATCGATACTAAAAACAAAAAACTCTATGGTCCTAAAACACAAAATGGATGGGGAAATGAAGCCATTCTTCTAGGAAATGGAGACTCTGTATCCAGCCTAAGAGGTAATTACATCCTTGACAAGAGTGGGACAATACTACAAGAATGGTATAATAGCGAAATAACTGATGTTGATATGCAAAGCGACCCTGAACTAAAAAATGTAACCATCATCGCTAATGAAGCCTTTAGAAACAGATCTCTCGAAAGTATTGTTTTACCTAACAATCTAATAAAAATAGGTGATTATGCCTTCCATAGTAATCAACTTACTAGCGTAAATATTCCTAATAGTGTAACAAGTATTGGTCAAGGTGCTTTCTCTGATAATCAACTTACCAGCGTAACTATTCCTAATAGAGTAACGAGTATCGGTGATTATGCCTTCTCTTCCAATCAGCTTATCAGCGTAAATATTCCAAAGGGTGTAACGAGTATTGGTGGTGGAGCCTTCCAATCCAATAATCTTACCAGCGTAACTATTCCTAATAGAGTAACGAGTATTGGTCAAAGTGCTTTCTCTCATAATCACCTTACCAGCGTAAATATTCCTAATAGTATTACAAAGATTAATGATTATACATTCTCAGGCAATGAACTTACTAGCGTAACTATTCCTAATAGTGTAACGAGTATTGGTCGAGATGCCTTCAGCTATTGTATTTATAACCATAGAACAACCAAAAACTAATCAGAAATATCCGAGTGTAAATCTTTAATTACCAGCATATTCTAAAATTTAACACTTTTTCGGTTGCCATTTGTCGCTTCCCAAATTTCCACATATTTTTTTGAGACGTATTTCTGACGTGGAGAATTTGCGGGGCTTGTTTTTTTGTCACACCGTGCAGACAGTTGACAAGGGTTTACAACCGTTTACGACAAGCGACAATAACCGCCCCTGATATGCGGAAACAGTCACACTGTGTAGAAAAAGCGACAATGGTTGACTTCCGTTCACATCCGTTTACCATTTCAGAGATATAGGATTGAAGAAATGAACCATTAAACGATAAAACGGTATGAAAGCAACCAGAAAATGCAGTTTTTGCGGCAAGTCCTTTGTAACCCGAAGCGGTATGCAAAGATATTGCAGTGAGGCTTGTCAGGCAGAAGCCAAAACGAGCCAGAGTGATGCAGAAGAACAACCTCTTCAAAGTCGCCCAACCCTTGATGGAGATACAGCATCAGGAGTATCTCACCTTTTTCCAAAGCAGCCATCCTCATGGGCTGTTCCCGACAGTACATTTACAAACTTGTAGCCATCGGCAAGCTGAAAGCCTCACGCATCAGCAACCGCATGGCATTCATCCGCAGAGCCGACATCGAGCAGATGTTGGAGGGCAATCCCTATCACCGCATCCTGCCCGGCAACACCTCCACACCAAGGAAATCATCTTCATCTTCCTTACCTGCCAAAAAGAGAAAAAAAGGGAAAAGGAAAGCGAAGAAGTGTTGGACTTCTATTCGGGCGAGGAGGTGATGTCCCTTTTAAGGTAAAAGCAGTCATGGCTTTACACTTCCGCCAAGCGTAACCATATCCCCATCTGCCGTATCGCAGGAAAGAACTATTACAGCAAGAAGCATATTGACGAGTTTTTTTCGGTGTGGCAGTTGATATTAGCGAAATTACCGACTGGCTACTGACCGAGGAGGTGGAGGAACTGTTCGGCATGAAGCCGACCGCACTCCGTGCCTACACCTATCGCCATAAGATACCCACTAAAAAGAGAGTACGGGCGTACCTATTACTCCAAATCACATTTGAACGAACTCCGCAGAACTGACCTTGTGAACGATGAACGCTACTATACCGTTGAGCAGGTGCAGCAAATCTATGGTCTTTCGTCAGCCAACATCTGCCATATCGTCAAGGTGAAGCACATCGAAAAGATAAAGGTGGGTGTGAAAAAAACCTGCTTTTGCGCTCAGATGTGGAGCGTGTCATGGCTGAAAGGAACAAATAACCGTGAAAAAAATCGGGATTATCGAAAAATTATTTCAAAAATGATGTATCGTGGAGGTATTCACGGATATTTCACGTTGTTCCTTTGCCATCGGAAACATGGATACAACTCCAAAAATGTATACAACCAATTAAAAACATAATTATTATGAGTAAATGCAAAAACAGTTACCTTGCGTAAGCGCAAGATTAAGAACGGGACACAGTATTCACTATGCCTTGACTACTATCCCGGCTACCGTGACAATGTCACCATGAGAGTGATTACACGTGAAGCCTTAGGAATTTACATCTTCGCCAAACCTGCAAACCAGCAGGAACGGGACTTCAACGCACGCATGATGAAGAAAGCGGTCATCCTGCGCAACCAGCGCTACGAAGCCATTTTCAATGAAAAACAACGGCTTTTTGACAAGACCAAGATGAAGGGCGATTTCTTGCCTATTTCAAAAGGACTGGCTGACCGCAAGAATATCAAGTGGCAGCACGTATACAAGCATTTCCAGCGGTTCGTGAACGGCAAATGCACCTTTGAGGAGGTGGATGTGGATTTGTGCCGCAAGTTCATGGAATACCCTGCTTGATGCACCCCAATCCATCCACACCAACCAAAAAGCTGCACATCAACTCCGCAGCAGGCTATTGGTCAACTTTTCCGTGCCGTGCTGCACACCGCCTACCGTGACAGGGAAGATAAAGGAGAACCCAAACGGCTTCTAGACCGCATCGAGTGCATTCCCACCATCAGGAGCATTTGAGCCAAGAGGAACTGATACGGCTTGCCGAAACACCCTGTGAGGAGGGAGGTCTTGAAAAAGCTTTTTCTTTTCGCCTGTCTTACGGGACTGAGAAAGAGCGACATCAGACAGCTCACGTGGCAGCAGATACAACCATACACCAACGGCAGGATGTTCGTTACCACCCGTATGCAGAAAAACCAAAGAAATAGTGCATAACCCCATCAGTGATGAAGCCTATGGACTGCTGGGAGAACGGGGCGAGGGACTTATCTTTGAGGATTTCAGGACAAGATGCTGCAAGGACCACTCCAACGGTGGCTCACGGCAGCAGGGATAACCAAGAAAAATCACCTTTCACTGTACCCGCCACAGCTTCGGAAGCCTGCACGTGGAAATGGGAACGGACATGGCTGTCATCCAAGCCTATCTCGGACATAAGAACATTACCACCACACAAATCTATTCCAAGATAGCAGCGCAGCAGATGTGTCAGGTGGTGGACAAGATAACCTTGAAGCGCAAGGAGGCATAAATGTCTCACATTGACAGGTATTCAGAGGGGCGGTTATGGCTACAAGGCTATAATCGCCCCTCTATGTTTTTGGCTTGATGCCACCATTTATAAGCCCCTCAGAGTATGAAACAGAGTATGATATGATGACATTTCGTGAAATACATTGAAAAAAAGACCGTTCTAACCGCAAATAACGGGCAGTAATTGGGAAAAAAATAGCATTAACTTTGCACAAAAATAATACAGGAACATTCAATCTCTCAACGAAATATGGAATCATCAATCAAGGACAAATACATCATCTTGGGCTTTGTCGGCTTCGCCATCGTCCTAATATCTTCCATTGCCACGCTGGTAATAGCGGACAGCTTCAACCAAGACAACTTTGTCAGGTGGATAGTATTCGTATGCTGTAACCTGTTGGGATGGTTGCTCTATCTCTCCTTTCAGACACTTATCTTTGATACATACGAAATCTACAAAATCAAGTTCGGCAAGAAAGAAACGATTGCCGAAGCCATAGAGGTGCAGGAAGAACTGTCACAAAAATACACTTGAAGAAGCCACATCTGTGCCTGGACCTACATCAGTCCCTGAGCCTGTGCCGAATCATCCCCGACAAAAGAAGAGACACTTATCCAAACACAACCGATAGAGCTTACTATCGCCCCGGATCTTCACGAAAAGAACCGTGCCAATTACGCAAGCAGAGAGCAACGGGAAAAGGAAGAGCGCATCCGCATGGTCATGGAGTATTGCCATTATTACCTGCCTCGCATTGCCGACCAAGAAACCGTGAACCACATCTGTACTGAGGTGGACAAATGGATGAATCTTAACACTTATACCCCGAAGCCCATACAAAGACCGTTTACCAAAGACATCAACAACATTCCACTCCGTCACTTCGTATGGAATATCTCTGAGCGTTTCTGTACAAGAGATACTACAATGGGGATAACCGTGCCAAGTTCATCAAAGCCCTTTTTCCCGAAATCGTTTGCTGATACAGACTTATCAACCATCAAGAATTTCAAGGTAGAGCCGTTAAAGACGGAAATTCCCATTGATGAACCCGAAAACGGCAAACTTGATTTCCACTATCCCGAGGATTATGTGCGGAATTAGGATAATCACGACACCAACGACAACCATCCGGTAACTCATAACCGCCTGTTTTACATCGTTTCCCGAGTAATTTTACCCGTCATTTATGGCTGGGCTTAATTATTCGGGAATTATTTTGCAATGACGTGTCGTGGAGATATTCACGGATATATCATTTCAGTCCTTTGCGCCAAGTCTTACAAAAGAGACGAGTACGCGAATGGAAAAATCAATTCTTACCTTCAACGACCTCCCCGAGGTTGTCGCTCAGCTTCGAGACGAAGTGATGAGCCTGAAAAGCCTGCTCGCCGAGCAGCGCAGTGTGAACAATGCCAAAACGGTGGACACCCACGTGCCCATGTCTGTGGACGAGGCAGCAGAGTATTTAGGTATCCCTAAGGGTACGCTCTACATGAAACTGTCAGAAGGGACAATCCCTGCCACCAAGCCCGGCAAACGCTATTGCCTTTACCGTGACGAACTGGACAAGTGGCTGGAAACCGCCCGAAAGAATCCCATACCGTTGTCAGACGAGGAACTGAACAAGTCCTTATCCTCTTCCCACCGTCGCAAGCCCAACCCACGTAACTGGTGAATGATATGGAAGAGGATAAGAACTATATCAACCTGATACGTGGCGACCTCACAAAAGCATCCCAAGCGCATAACGGTATGCCCGACAGTGTAGGCATGATGAATATCAAGACGGCAAACCAAACCATTCTTGAAGCATCGTTATTGCCTACGCCCCGTGCGCTGTGGGACAGCTTTTGGTACGAGGGGGAACTCTCCTGCTTGTTTGCCGATTCCAACGTGGGCAAGTCCATCCTTGCCGTGCAGATAGCCGACCGCATCGCCCGAACCGACAATGTGCTGTATCTGGACTTTGAACTGTCCGAAAAGCAGTTCCAGCTCCGCTATACCAACGAGCATGGAGAGCTCTACACCTTTCCCGACAAACTCTATCGGGTGTCTATTGACTGCAACCAGCTTTTGGATGCCAACTTTGAGGAAGCTATCATAGGCGGCATTGAACAGATGGCTGTGCAGACCGACTGCAAGATTTTCATCATTGACAATCTTACCTACCGTGTTGCGCCATGGAGAAAGGCGATGCCGCAGGACGGCTGATGATTCAGCTGAACAATCTCAAAAAGAGATATGCGCTCTCTATCCTTGTCCTGGCACATACGCCCAAACGCTCTTTGGATTGTCCCATCACATCCAACGACCTTGCCGGAAGCAAACGGCTCTACAATTTCTTTGACAGCGTGTTCACCATTGGAAAAAAAGTGCCCAAGACGGAGGGCTTCGCTATGTGAAGCAGCTTAAAGTGCGCTATGGCACGTTCTCTCATGATGCGGATAATGTAATCGTTTACGAGATTGACAAGGTGGATGCTTTCTTGCAGTTCGTGTTCAGGGGCTATTCCACGGAAAAAGGAACACTTGAAAAAAATTGGGCGACAATGAATCAAGCCAAAGGGATTGCCAAATTCTGCAACTCTCCCAATCAGGGCAAGTCCGTCAGGAGATAGCCTCACAGGTGAATTGTGGCAAGTCCACCGTAAACCGTATCATCCAGCGCAGCAAAGAGAGTAAAAACGCAGGTGTCCCAGTGTCCCACTGTCCCAACCCTTAGAGTGTGGGACAATGGGACAGGATGGGACAGCCGACAATCAACCATCAAAAAACGGACTAAGCTATGGGCAATTATTCATTACAGAAGTATAAAGGAACGGCAACACGGCATACCTGCCCCAAATGCGGAGACAGGCATTCTTTCGTCTATTACGTGGACGAAAAATAATGTGCCGTTGCATCCATCGGTCGGCAGATGTAACCACGAAAAGCGGTTGTGGGTATCACTACACTCCGAAAGAGTATTTTCAAGAGCATCCTGAACACAGAACTACCAATGATTTCTCTTTTTGACAGGCAAAGAGCAGAGCAGAAGAAAGTGAAGCAGCAAAGTAAGCCGACAGCCATCGGCTATATTCCCCCTCACTATGTGGAGAAGTCGCAAAGCGAGCGTAGCAATTTCTTCCGTTTCCTCTTCACACTCCTTACTTCCTACTATGGCGACAAGGCGAAAGAGGTGTTGAAGCGGTTGTTGGAGGAATACCGTTTGGGGGCTACCCGTGACGGCTCTGTTATCTTTTGGCAGATAGACAGGACGGGCAAGGTACGCACGGGAAAGGTGATGCAGTACAATCCCGAAGACGGACACCGTATCAAGGGAGGACAGACATCGGCAGTGAACCGGATACACAGCATATTGAAAAAGCAGCGTGTGTTGGCAGAGGATTGGCAACTATCCCAATGCCTTTTCGGGGAACACTTGTTGAAAACGCATCCCGACAAGGTGGTGGTCTTGGTGGAATCCGAGAAGAGTGCCGTTATCGGTTCTGCTATCTTCCCCGATTATGTATGGCTGGCTACGGGTGGTAAGAGTCAGATGAGAGAAGAGAAACTCCGTGTACTGTCAGGGCGAACCGTGCTTCTCTTTCCCGATGCCGATGCTTATGCCGAGTGGAAACAGCGAGCCGAGAGCATGTACTTTTGTAAGGTGGTGGTTTCGGACATCATCGAAAGGAATGCCACCCCGAAACAAAAGAAGCCCATATCGACATAGCCGATTGGATTATCTTTCAGATACGGGAGGGCAAGGTGATGAGTACAGCCAACCACTTGGTCGAGGCTGAGAGAATCCTCCAGCGGATGATAGAGAAGAATCCCGTCCTGCAAAAACTGATAGACGATTTAGACCTTGTGCTGGTCGGTGCATCTCCAATCGGCAACGATGATGAAAAACCTCCCTGACGGAGGAGAGCGGAAGCCGTAGGCTGGAGTTTGCAGACAATGGCTTGCCATTGATATAGCCCACTATAACTACACGCTCCGCTTACGTAGTTATGGGCTCTCCTGAGGGATTAGGGTTTTACCCTATCGACCCACTCAGGGCGTTTCTCCCTGAGAACCCAGAGCAAAGAGTGACCCTCTCTTTGCAATCTCCGCTATGGGTTGCACCCCTAAGAACCCCATGCGTTTACGGACAGCGGAAAAGCAAACAATAAAGTACAAACCAAAAAACAAGTATCTATGGCAACAAAATCAAGCATACATATCAAGCCCTGCAACATCGCATCGAGCGAGGCTCACAACAGGAGGACTGCCGAATACATGCGCCACATCGGAGAGTCCAGAATCTATGTCGTTCCTGAACTATCCACCGATAACGAACAGTGGATAAATCCCGACTTCGGCAGTCCGGATTTGCGGATGCATTATGACAATATCAGACAGATGGTAAAGGAAAAAGACCGGACGTGCCATGCAGGAAAAAGGAGCGTGAACGCAAAGGCAAGAACGGTAAAATAGTCAAGATTGCGGGATGCTCCCCCATACGTGAAGGAGTGCTGCTTGTCAGGTCGGACACCACACCGGCAGACGTGCGTAAATTCGGTGAGGAGTGTCAAAGACGCTGGGGAATCACACCGCTGCAAATCTTCCTGCACAAGGATGAAGGGCATTGGCTGAACGGTCAGCCGGAAGCGGAAGACAGGGAAAGCTTCAAAGTCGGGGACAGATGGTTCAAGCCGAACTATCATGCCCATATCGTTTTTCGACTGGATGAACCACGAAACAGGAAAGAGCCGAAAGCTCAATGACGATGACATGATGCAGATGCAGACCCTTGCATCCGACATCCTGCTGATGGAACGCGGGCAGTCAAAGGCTGTCACCGGTAAGGAGCATCTGGAACGGAACGACTTTATCATTGAGAAGCAGAAAGCTGAACTGCAACGCATGGATGCAGCCAAACGGCACAAAGAAGAACAGATAAATCTTGCCGAGCAGGAACTGAAACAGGTGAAATCAGAAATACGCACTGACAAGTTAAAGAAGACAGCCACCACGGCAGCGACAGCCATAACTAGTGGAGTTGCTTCTCTTTTCGGGAGTGGAAAAACTGAAAGAACTGGAACGTGCCAACGAAAAAAACTGCAAGACGAGGGTTTCAAAACGGAACACCAATATTGAAAAAAATTGCAGAGCCAAGTACAGCAGATGCAGAAACAGCATGATACGCAAATCCACAATCTCAGAGAAATGCACAGGCAGGAACTTGACATGAAAGAAAAAAAGAACTGTCACGGCTCGCCAGAATCATAGACAAGGCTTTCAGGTGGTTTCCGATGTTCAGGGAAATGCTGCGCATGGAAAAAGTTTTTGTGCCATGCTGGGATTCTCTAAAGAAATGACTGAAAGTCTTATAGTCAAAAAAAGAAGCCCTGAAATGTAGCGGTAAAAATCTATTCCGAGCAACACAGGCGGAACTTTGATATAAAGGATGATATTTTAAGGGTGGAAAATGACCCTGACGATGAAAGCAGGCTGAACCTGACAATAAACAGGGAAGCCGATTGCCGACTGGTTCAGGGAGCAATGGCACAGGCTTAGATATGGAGCAAGAGTGCCGCAACAGGAAGAAAGAAAAAGTAGAGGATTCAAATTATAATAGAAGCAATTTGATTAGTAATCTAAAAAGCACTCCGATAACGATTAGAGTGCTTTTTAGATTGTTTATCATTAATTATCAAAGCAAGTGCAGTTTAAGATTTTTACTGAAGTTTGCATTAATAAAGAATATACTACAGCTGATATATGCGCAACATATTGTGACGCTTGTGATTCATTTCCCTTTGAAATCCTTAACAAATACCGCTAAGGTATAACTGATATTATTAGGCAGACATATATAGGCAACATCATTGTGAGCTGCAAGAACACCATTTTTCATTAACATCACCTGAACCTGTCTTATGCGCTATAACAACCCCTTCTTTATCAAGAAGTGGAGCTGCTATCCTATCTACACCTGTTTTTGCATTCTTTTAACATATTCTTAATGAAACTTTGTTTCTCATCATCGATAAGACCTTCAGTAAACAAACGATTCATCAACATTGCAGCACCAAGAGGAGATGTATAGTTAGAGTAAGCCTTGTTATGGTCAGCCGACATTTCCTCTTCCGTATAAGCTATCTGAAAACTTGAACGAGGAATGAGTGTGGCTATAAAACTATCTGTTTGAGCGACATTAACCATATCCTTAAACATAAGGTTGCTTGCATTGTTGTCACTCTGAGTAAGAGTATAACGCAGCAAATCTCTCACTGTCAATGATATGACTGGCCCTGAATAATCTTTCAGCATAGGACTCCAAGTCTTTGGGTCAAGTTTATCCCTATTTATATTTACTAAGGTATCAAGTGAAATTCCTTTATTGTCAAAGTCATTACAAAGAGCTAATGCCTGATGAACCTTAAACACACTCATCATAGGATAAACACTCTTATTATTGACCTTAACCGTATCTCTGTTATTAACAATAACCGCCACACCAATTTCGCCAGGACAAGCTGAGACAATTTGAGAAATGCTATCAGTCAAAACATTTGTTAAAGGAGGATTTGCGCTATCTTTTTGTCGCTGATTTATGGAACAATGAAAAATACCAAGATGAAAAATGCAAACTAAAGCTATACTCAAAAACTACGATTTGTTTTTCTGTTTTTTTCCATGTTTATATCATTTATATTTGTTTGACGAGAATATCTTTATTTGCCGACAAAGGTACATAAATAAAGTTTCCCACCCAAATAAATAGATAGAAAAAAATAACAGTTTGTCGAATTTTTCTTTGTAAATTAGTAATCGCTAAAGAACTGATTTTTAAAGACAAGACAACAAAAACTATTATGGAAGCAAAAAAATAGAGAAAAATAAGTGAGTTATCCAAACTTTTGAGTGTTAAAACCCGAATGAGTGATGATTTATTTCATCTTTTTGGCAAGTTTGGCATCGGTCACCTATTATCTCGCCTTTCATTGGAGAAACAGGACGGAGTTTCGGCTTCGGAGTTGCTCCTCTCTTTGCCTCTTCCGCATTGTGGGCGAGAGCATCCATAGTATATGCAAACATAAGATATATGAGCTTTCAAATCATGGTAAGAACTGTTTCTATCGCATGATGATTCGCCCACAGATGGATTGGAGACGATTGATGAACCACTTTGCACTGCGTTATATGTGCCTATTGCGTAAGTATGGCGAAGTTCCTCAATCAGATACCACTACATGTTTCATTATAGATGACACCGTACTTGAGAAGAGTGGTGTGAGGATGGAGGGTATCAGTCGTGTTTTCGACCATATGAAAAGGCAGATGCGTATTGGGCTACAAGCTGTTACTTTGTGCCTTCTTTGACGGCAAGACAACTATACCCTTTGATTTTTTTCACTACATCAAGAAAAAGGGGAAGCAAAGGCAACTGCGGGCTGACAAGACAGCAACTCAAAAAGGCATATCACACCAAGAGGAACACCGGCAATCCTGATTATAAGCGCTTTCAAGAGTGTAAGATGTCTAAGCTGGAAGTTGCCATGGATATGCTTCGCCGTGGATGGAAGATGGGGTTACATGCGAAGTATGTGATTACCGATAGTTGGTTCACCTGCGAGCAACTTATGACATGTGTTAGAAGCATAGGTAAAGGGGCAATGCACTTTGTTGGACTTGCAAAAAATGGGAAAGACAAAAATACACTATATCGGGCAAAAAGAAAAATGCTGCAGAACTCATTGCCACCTATGAACGTGAACGAGGAAAGAACTGTCGTAAATACAAATGTCGATATATTCAGCTCAACGGCAACTTAGGAGATATACCTATCAGAATCTTCCTCATCAAGTATGGTAGAAACTCCGCATGGAACGTTCTGCTCACCACGGATACAACGATGTCTTTCGTAAAAGCCTTTGAAGTGTATCAGATTAGATGGAACATAGAGGTGATGAACAAGGAGACTAAGCAATATCTCGGATTAGGAGGTTATCAAGGTTGTGACTTTAATGGTCAGATAGCCGACGCAACGCTGTGTTACCTTACATATACCGTCATGGCTTTGGAAAAGAGATTCACAGAATATCAAACCATGGGCGAACTCTTTTCGGATATGGAGGGTGATCTCATGGCACTCACGTTATGGAAGCGAGTTCTTACCTGCATCGAACGCATTCTTCGCATTTTAGGAGAAATACTTGGAATGACGCCCCAATACCTTATGGCTACAATCAGCGGAAACGACAAAGAGATGAGCAAAATCCTTGTAATGGCTGAAGCGTTGGAAAAATGGGACGAAGTATGTGGATAGTCTGCATAACTTCTGTTAGGCATGTGTTAACAGTCAATGGATATGGGGGAAGACAGACAAAGGAAAAATGAGAAAAAGTTAGTGTTTTAAGGGGTGGGAAACTTTAGTACATAACTTTACGGAAAAATATGTTTCTAAAATATATAAATAGACAGCTGTGGGGAAAATGTGGGGAAAAATTAGATAATTAAAAAGGCTAAATGACTGAAAATAATCACTTAGCCTTTTAATCCGTACCCAGACCCGTACTTCGTAATTGCTGCGCCCATCATTCAAGACTGTCAAATCGGGTCTTTCCTGTCAAGCCAATGATGCCTATGCGTATGCCAAACACATGGATTACGGATTTCTCGTTCCGTGAACAAACACTTTATCCGCAACTCTGCTATGTGGTGTATTGGCTTAACTCCATTTCTATGGGCAACACTTTTGTTGCAGATTTCAAGCAGCTTTTATCGAAATACCCATCAGTAAGAACTCGTTTATTAGGCTTTCCTCATAATTGGGAACAAGAGCCTTTGTGGAGATAAAATAATTGCCCTGTTTCTTAAAAAGCACTGGGGCAAACCAGCTCCGTCTTTAATTGTTTCCAATAAATGGATTGTTTCAAGCCCCTATAGAAAGAGAACAAAAAAATTCCGTGTGAAAAATTAATCTACGACAAGGAGCAAGCAAGGAGCAATATCAAACAAAAATCAATACCTTTGCAGTACATATGAGATAGACCAAAACAAAAGTGGAATATCGGAAACGAATAGCAAGGAAAAGAGAAGAAACGACCCAAGTTGATGTCCTTTTTGAGTTAATAATCAATAAAAGCGTTAAATCTTCACCTTTTAGAATGTGCAATTAAAAATAACAACCATATTTCTGACTTATTATCTATAAAATATTGAGTAATAATCGGTTGTAAATACGCTGATAATAAACTTACCAGCGTAACTATTCCTAATAGTGTAACGAGTATTGGGGATTATGCCTTCTATAGTAATCACCTTACCAGCGTAACTATTCCTAATAGAGTAACAAGTATCGGTGAAAATGCCTTCTATAGGAATCAACTTACCAGCGTAACTATTCCTAATAGTGTAACGAGTATTGGTAAAGGAGCCTTCTCTGATAATCATCTTACCAGCGTAACTATTCCTAATAGAGTAACAAGTATCGGTGAAAGAGCCTTCTCTGATAATCATCTTACCAGCGTAACTATTCCTAATAGTGTAACGGAAATCGGAGGATGGGCTTTCTCTGATAATCATCTTACCAGCGTAACTATTCCTAATAGTGTAACGAAAAATCGGAAAATGGGCTTTCTATAACAATAATCTTACCAGCGTAACTATTCCTAATAGTGTAACGAGTATCGGTCAAAGTGCCTTCGAATCCAATCAACTTACCAGCGTAACTATTCATGCTGTTAACCCTCCTGCTGCTGATAGAGACATGTTCGGATATAATTTTTTTCTTAAAATCTATGTCCCAGCACAGAGCGTTAATGCTTATAAAACAGCTATAGGATGGAAATCTTATGCAGATAAAATATTCCCTATCCAATAAAGACAAACAAGCATACTTGGAAAGATAAAAAAATATCTTTATGATAATATTAACCAATCTACTAAACATAAAAAGAAGTATAAAACAATTAATTTAACCTTAATATACAATGAAACAGATTGTAAAATGGGTGATGATTCTCACCCTATCCGTAGCAGTAACCAACTGCTCCCGAGAGGAGGCACAAAAAGCCATTAATGGTATCAATGGGAAAGATGGGACAGTTATTCTTTCCGGAGAATCTACTCCTACACTTAATGAAGGAAATATAGGTGACTACTATTTTGACCAATCTTCTTATAAACTCTACGGCCCTAAAAAAGCTGATGGATGGGGAAAACCCGTAACCCTAAAAGGAACTGATGGGGAAAAAGGTGAAAAAGGTAACGATGGAGCAAAAGGTGAAAAGGGTGAAAAAGGAGAGAAAGGTAACGATGGGGAAAAAAAGGTGAAAAGGGGAAAAAGGTAACGATGGTACTCAAATAATTCCAGGAATAGGCGCTCCTACACCAAGCATAGGAAACAACGGTGATTGGTATATCGATACTAAAAACAAAAAACTCTATGGTCCTAAAACACAAAATGGATGGGGAGATGGTTTTATTCTAGGAAATGGAGGCTCTGTATCCAGCCTAAGAGGTAATTATATCCTTGACAAGAGTGGGACAATACTATTAAAATGGTATAATAGCGAAATAACTGATGTTGATATGCAAAGTGACCCTGAACTAAAAAATGTAACCATCATCGCTAATGAAGCCTTTAAAAACAGATCTCTCAAAAGTATTGTTTTACCTAACAATCTAATAAAAATAGGTGATTATGCCTTCTTTTCCAATAACCTTACTAGCGTTACTATTCCGAATAGTGTAACGAGTATTAGTCAAGATGCCTTCTATGGCAACGAGCTTATCAGCATAACTATTCTTGCTGTTACACCTCCTATTATGGAGAAACATTATCCTAAGTTCTACATAAAATCATCTATGGAGAATACTAAAATCTATGTCCCAGCACAGAGCGTTAATGCTTATAAAACTGCTGAAGGATGGGAACAATATGCAGATAAAATATTCCCTATACGATAAAGACAAACAAGCATAAAACCTTACTTGGCATCTGGCAGATGATGATTTTCATACTCTAAATGATGAAAACCATATTCCAAAAGCATGAAAACCATCTTCCTGACTATGCCTAGACTATTGAGAAGGAGTAAATACATCTTCACAATGATGATAGCATAGCTCCAAAAATATATAAAAAAATAAGAAACATTTGATTTAATTTTTTTATACAATGAAACAGATTGTAAAATGGGTGATGATTCTCACCCTATCTGTAGCAGTAACCAACTGCTCAAGAGGAGGCACAAAAAAAGCCATTAATGGTATCAATGGGAAAGATGGGACAGCTATTCTATCCGGAAACTCTACTCCTGCACTTAATGTAGGAAATATAGGCGACTACTATTTTGACAAATCTACCCAAAAACTCTACGGCCCTAAAAAAGCTGATGGATGGGGAAAACCCGTAACCCTAAAAAGGAACTGATGGGGAAAAAGGCGAAAAAGGTAACGATGGAGCAAAAGGTGAAAAGGGGGAAAAAGGAGAGAAAGGTAACGATGGTACTCAAATAATTCCAGGAATAGGCGCTCCTACACCAAACTTAGGAAACAACGGTGATTGGTATATCGATACTAAAAACAAAAAACTCTATGGTCCTAAAACACAAAATGGATGGGGAAATGAAGCCATTCTCCTAGGAAATGGAGGCTCTGTATCCAGCCTAAGAGGTAATTATATCCTTGACAAGAGTGGGACAATACTATTCGAATGGTTTGGTATTGAAATGACTGCTGTTGATATGCAAAGTGACCCTGAACTAAAAAATGTAACCATCATCGCTAATGAAGCCTTTAGAGACAAATCTCTCAAAAGTATTGTTTTACCTAACAATCTAATAAAAATAGGTGATTATGCCTTCTCTAACAATAAGCTTACCAGCGTAACTATTCCTAATAGTGTAACAAGTATTGATTATTTTGCTTTCTCTCATAATCAACTTACCAGCGTAACTATTCCTAATAGTGTAACGAGTATTGGTGACGCAGCCTTCAAATCCAATAACCTTACCAGCGTAACTATTCCTAATAGAGTAACGAGTATCGGTCAAAAGTGCCTTCGAATCCAATAAACTTACCAGCGTAACTATTCCTAATAGTGTAACGAGTATCGGTCAAAGTGCCTTCGAGTCCAATAACCTTACCAGCGTAACTATTCCTAATAGTGTAACGAGTATTGGTCAAAGTGCCTTTAAATCCAATCAACTTACCAGCGTAACTATTCCTAATAGAGTAACGAGTATCGGTCAAAAGTGCCTTCGAATCCAATAAACTTACTAGCGTAACTATTCCTAATAGTGTAACAAGTATTGGTAATTCTGCTTTCTCTCATAATCAACTTACCAGCGTAACTATTCCTAATAGTGTAACAAGTATTGATTATTTTGCTTTCTCTCATAATCAACTTACCAGCGTAACTATTCCTAATAGTGTAACAAGTATTGGTGGTTCTGCTTTCTTTAACAATAAACTTACTAGCGTAACTATTCCTAATAGTGTAACAAGTATTGGTTATTTTGCTTTCTCTTATAATCAACTTACCAGCGTAACTATTCCTAATAGTGTAACGAAAAATCGGAGAAAGGGCTTTCTTTAACAATAAACTTACCAGCGTAACTATTCATGCTGTTAACCCTCCTGCTGCTGATAGAGATATATTCGGATATAATTCTTCTCCTACAATCTATGTTCCAGCACAGAGCGTTAATGCTTATAAAACAGCTGAAGGATGGAAACAATATGCAAATAGAATATTTCCTATACGATAAAATAAGGATAAATAAAAACAGTATAATCGGCGAACCCCAAAGATGCTCCGTCGCACCTCAATTATGAGAAAAACGCACCTCGGGGAGTGCTTGGTCGGATGAAATAAGTGAGAAAGGCCATCTACAAGGTGGGAAATACCACTTCCAAAGTGCAACGAAGCGTCATCAAGGTGCAACGAAGAATAAAAATGATGGAAGCCTCCATCAAAAACATACAGCGGAACCCGAAAAGCTGATAGAGTAGGGAAAAAAATAATTAAATTTTTATAAAATGGCACAAGTAATAAGTATAGGGACTACTTTATTAAGAATAAACCCTACCAACAGCAATAAAATAGAATATTCTAGTAATAATGGAAAACTTTGGATATCTCGTTATGCTAGTTCTAACTATGGAGAGTTCCGTGATTTACTACTTTTTGGTAGTGAGATTTTTTTGCTGTTACTTCCAAGGGAATTTATATCTCTAAAAAAATGAAGGGCGAAACTGGATTCCTCGTTATACAAATTCTACTTATGGCGAGTTTGAGTCTATCGTAGCAAATGGAACAGAGCTTTTAGCAATAACTTCCAAAGGAACTTATGCTTCTAAAAAACGAAGGGCGAAACTGGATAAAGAAAAAAACTAATTCATAATAAACTATTTTTAACAATCATCATAAAGTGAAACGATTTAAAAATAAATTACTCATAACATTAGCAATTTTTTTTGGCTATTTCTTTAAGCATCTTTGTGTTTAGCATTATTTATGATGGAGAAATGCCCAAATTGGTAGAAAATATAAACAATTCAGCCATTGGAGCGATATTTACGGCTATTATTACAGTTTTTCTCTTGTTGGGACAGACCGAAACAGAAGAGGATAAAGAACGAAATGTAAAAGTATTTGAGAAAAAAATCAGAACTTTTCAATAATTTCATTGAAGAACTTTGGAAAATATGGGAAGATAGAAATATCACTTTGGAAGAACTGAGCCATCTGCTAAAAATTAGTCTCCAAAGACATTATCCCTTACTCCAAACCAGAAAGCACCAAAAGCATTCTGAGTTCTTTGAATGCCATCGCTTCGGAAGTGAGTGAGCAAGAAGAAGATACTAATAAGAGTCATATACAAAACCATCTATATGCCATTATTAATACACTTTCAGCAGAAATAGGTCTAGGCGGTACTATTCAGGAGGATGTAGTCACAGAACTTAACAAACTAGAAGATTACATTTTACCTTATCTCAATAGAAAAAATTATGTAAATAAAATCAATGATTTGATAAAGAAAGAGTCGCTAAACACTTTGACAGATTTCGTTGATAAAGATGGCTATCTATGGTGGCGTGTACAAGGCGAAAAAAATCAGGAGTATGGCTTAGAGTCGGTGATACAAATGATAATGGAGTAACATATATTAGCTTCTGGGCGGAATTTTTCAGTTATCGACAATATGCTTCCTTCCGCTATGCCCAAAGAGGAGAATGGAAAGACTGGTTGAAAGGATATGTAAAAATATGAAAGTTTTGATTGGAATTTACTACGAAAAGGAGAAATTATCTCTCCTGAAACACTAAAAAAATTAACAGATGATATTATTAAATTCTATAATGAACCTTTAAGAGAAACAGGCAAAACAATAGATGAAATTATAAAAGAGTGTAACCCAACGATAGAAAAAAAGAAAAATTAATTTAAATATTTACAAAAATATGGAAAGGAAACATTCTTTCTTTATGAAAGACAAGCAAAGTTCAGATAGAATAGAAAGTCTTGTAGATGCTTTTTTTATCTTGGACTATCCAATGTTGTGATACTGATAAAGTAGCAAGGTATAACAATGCTATACTTCATGATTATTGCAAGAAAATAGCCTCTGTTTTGCTATTTGGAAATCCAGAAGAACTAAATCAATATGAAATCCATAGTGTAGAAACATGGAGACAATGGGAAAAAAATAGACCTCTGCGCAGAGTTTGTTCTAAAGAATAAAAGCCACTCAAAAAGAAGAAAAAAATACGCTCTCCTTCTTGAAAAACAAAGGATATTCATCTACTCATAACGACCAATTAAAAACGATACAGAACTATTTTTTTGAAACCCATTACAATGGGAAAGATTTTAGGTTAAAATATGCATATTTTAGCTGTAAAGACCAGTTAAATGATTTAGAGAAAGAAGAATGTCTGGATGAAGGCTACAGAGCCTACACTATGGATCAAGTATTTGATTTAGCAAATCCAAACAAAGATTGGGATTATACAGGTAATGCTATTTTTGATGAATTTTGGTTCACAACTTGGTAATTTTAATAAAAAAGACCTTTGAAAAAAGGTCTTTTTTATTTTAACTCAATCCACTAATATTCCCATCTTTGTCTATATGTATATTCTCCGCCATTGGTACTTCAGGGAAGACCGAGCATACGCATAATATCACCTAAAATCGGAATAATTATACCTTGTTCTAAAGAATATAAAAATTGGAAATCTCTTTTTTGAGTTTCAATACTTTCTATTACTGCACTGGCTAAATCTTTCATTCCTTCTCCACCAAGAGTAAATTCATTGGCAAGGACTGCCTTTACTCCTATTTTTTCACACTCACTTTTTAAATATTGTATTTCTTCTTCGGAGTCCGTAGCAAAATGATTTTTTTGAAAAGGATAATTATTCACAAGAAAAATGGAATTAATTATTTAGAATATAATGGTAAAAAAATATCCTTTTTTTAGTGATTCCTCATCCATCATCTACGGCACTTAATTATAAAGCTTATGGGGAAATCCAGCAGTACATTCAGAAAATTAAATAGGAAAAGCAACCTGAAAAAGGTTGCTTTTTTTGTATTAAAATCTCTATCTTTGTAGTATGAAAATAGTAGTAAGGATTATTAGGAGGAGTAGAACAGGGAGTTAGCGTATTGTAGATTGAAGGCAATATGAAGTAAATAGGTGTTTTAGTATTATGTTTTTGTACTTTTAACAAAATTTTTTTAGTTTTATGAATAAAAAAATATATTATTGATTTTCCTATCAATGATGTCTTATGGACAAGGGAGGGTAGGAATAAATACAACCAATCCAGAAGCAACACTTGATATTAAAAGCGTTGCCAGTATCTGAGTTTCCAGAGGTTTCGCAAGGAGTATCCTTTCCTAATTTTTACAACAAAGGAGAGAAATACATTCAAAAAAATGTAAAGGAGGGAACGATGATTTTCAATACAGACAAAAAAATCATTGGAGATTTATACTTCTGTGGGGAATGTGCCGGGGTGGTATAGAATGAGTGTGCTAGAGAATGAACCCGCTCCAGCTCCCAAAATGATTAGTAAAGCAGAAGTAATTGAAAAGCAGAAGATTATGTTTCAAGATGATGAGCCTGAGTCAGTTCTTTTTTTAATGAAGAAAAAAAGAGGTTTTTTTATTTGAATGCAATGCTTCAAGTGAAGAAGATAGATGAGAATAAGTTTAGGATTCGTAATTTCTTGCCACATACATTTAAGGATGTAGAGGTATATTTTAAAAATTCAAATATTACTAAGCCATTGAAAGTGGCTGTTATAGAAGAGGTAGCCTCCTTAGCTGAAATAGAATTGGATTTACCTTTTTGAAGGTGAGAAAAGTTCGCCTCGAAGATGAAGATGGAAATAGTGCAGAATATGAAGTATCAACCTTAAAAAAACAAATGATTATACTTTGAGTGTAAATGTACCCGAAGATAGATTGTTTAACCAAATAAAAAAACTATAAAGCATAATACATTTATTAGTTTTTGGTAAATATGGTTCTGGAAATTGGGGAGCAACAACTGCTAGACATATTCGTTTGTATTTACCTACGATAGCTAATATGGCTTATCTTTATAGTCATCCAAAGTTTAAAGATAGATTTATAAATTTTAAGCATAGACTCTATGATAATAATAAAAAAGATATTGATAGAGAAGCTGTTTATAATAAAGTATTTACAATTCGGAAGCAGAGTTTTGGAGTGACTACTGGAGTAGAAGGATTAGGAGGAGGAGGTGTTTTTGGAATACATGAGCGTTTTTTTAGCAAATGATGATTATTATAGCCAACTTAGTTATTGGCCTTTGGAATGCTGGGCTCATGAGTTTGGACACGAATTAGGATTCAGTCATGCTAGTAACATGACATATAAGGATGGAACCACTAAAAACAGGATATGTAGATATAGTAATAAGATTATTTGGGGACTTGATTCGGGTCGGAGATTTACCTTTTTGGAAGAATCCTTATAAGTAATGAATATAAAAATTTATGAGAAATCATAATATAAAAATTGTTAAAATGAATAGAGTTTATCTTGATAATGCAGCAACTACTCCACTAGCAAATGAGGTGATAGAGGAGATGCTCGGGGTAATGAAAGAGAATTATGGTAATCCATCTTCTACTCATAGTTTTGGACAGGAGGCCAAAGCAACGATTGAGAGTGTTCGTAGATACATAGCAGGACAATTGAAGGTGCAACCTAATGAGATTATTTTCACTTCGTGTGGTACAGAATCTAATAATTTGATTATCAAATCTTGTGTCAATTATCTTGGCGTAGAGCGGATAATAACTTCTCCATTAGAGCATAAATGTGTGGCAGAATCCGTAAGAGATATGAAAACACGCCAAAAATGTTGAGGTAGTCTATATCAAACCCAACCAAAAAGGAGACCTATCTTTGCAGGATATAGAAAAAGCTCTTCAAAAATCCAATAAAAAAACTTTGGTTACTCTAATGCATGCTAATAACGAGATAGGAAACATCTACGATATAGAAGCGATTGGTAATCTATGTAAGAAATATAACGCTTATTTTCACGCAGATACGGTACAGACTATTGGACATCTTGATTTAGATTTTTCAAAAATAAATATTGATTTTTGCCTCGTGTTCCGCCCATAAATTTCACGGACCCAAAGGTAGCGGTTTTGCCTATGTTAAAAAATACCCAATTGAAAGCTCTTATTTCGGGAGGTGGTCAAGAGCGAGATATGCGTTCGGGTACCGAAAATATTGTCGGTATCGTTGGACTTGGGAAAGCATTGCAACTTTGCTTGGATAATTTGTCTGACTATCAAAACTATATTAAAGATTTAAAGAATTATACGATACAAGAACTACAAAAGAGAGTTCCTAATGTGAGATTTAATGGCCGTTCGGATGAAGCAGAAAATTCATTATATACATTAGTAAGCATACTTCTGCCATTTAAGGAACCTCTACTGGGCTTTAAGTTGGATATGAAAGGAATAGCAATCTCTCAGGGAAGTGCTTGCTCGTCGGGAGCAACAAAAGTATCTATGGTAATGATGATGATACTTAATGACGAAGATTTAGAAAATCATACTCCATTGAGAGTTTCTTTTAGTCATTACAATACAAAGGAAGATATTGATAGACTAATAGATGCTATCGTGGAAATCCAAGAGCAACAATAGATAAATAAAATATTTAGAATAGATAAATTATTTGCATAAGAAAGAATAAAAGTATTACATTTGTAATCGTAAAATTAATATTATGGCATTAGAAATTACAGATGCTACTTTCAAAGAAGTAGTTTTAAATTCAGACAAACCAGTATTGGTAGATTTTTGGGCAACATGGTGTGGGCCTTGCCAAGCTTTGGCTCCGACAATTGAAGAACTTGCTAAAGATTTTGATGGGCAAGCATTAGTAGGTAAAGTGGATGTAGATAATAACCAAGTTTCGGCAGGTGAGTATGGTATCAGAAGTATTCCCACTGTTCTAATCTTCAAAAAAATGGAGAAGTTGTAGATAAATTAGTTGGTCTAAACCCAAAAAGAAGTAATTGCTGAGAAACTTTCAGCACATTTATAACAATAAGAAAATAAGTGCTTTCTGAAAAATGGAAGCATTTTTTTATTGGAAAAAATTTGTATATAATAAAAAAAGTTGTATCTTTGCAAAAACGAAAAGACGAGATCCGGTAGTTCAGTTGGTTAGAATGCCGCCCTGTCACGGCGGAGGTCGCGGGTTCGAGTCCCGTCCGGATCGCAATAGTGTTGTAAGGATTACTTACAGCACTATTTTATTTAAAAAAATATCATTTGACTTTTGCCCAAATCATATTACCACTTAGTTTAAAAAGGTACTTTTTACTTATATGGTACCTGATTTTTTTGCAGTCGGAGATTGCAGTCGGTAAGAGAGTGTTGATACCATTTGGAGGTAAGAAGATTTATACGGGGATTGTTCATTCTCTTCATAAAACACAGCCAGAGGGTTTTTTAGCGAAAGAAATTATTTCGGTTTTAGATGAAAATCCTATTTTGCCTCCCGAACAATTATCGTTTTGGAATTGGTTTTCCAAATATTATATGTGTCATTTGGGAGAGTTGTATCGCTATGTATTCCCATCATCTTTGAAGTTAGAGTCCGAGACCTATATCCGATTGAGACAAGAGGTGGAGGTAGATTATACCAATTTGGATGCTAATGAGATATTTTTATTACAAGCACTTGAGACAAAGCAAGTTATCAATATAAAAGAAATAGAAGCCTTTATACCGAAAAAAGAAATCATCAAGACGATAAATTCATTGATTGATTTGAGATTTGCTCAAATTGATGAGCAAGTAAGTGAGAAGTATTTTTTTCAAAACAGGTAGCCTATATCAAGATTAAAGATGATATTTTTAGAAGAAAAAAATCTTATAGAGACGCTATCTCGATTGAAAAAAATCTCCGAAACAAAAAGGAATTATTAGTACATATTTTATCTATCTATTATTCTGATACAGAGAAAAAAATATACGAAAATCAGAGGTGATAGAGAAAGGTGTTTTTTTACTAATACTCATTTAAAAAGGATTGATAGAGAAGGGAATAGTAGAGGAGTTTTATCTACAAAAAGGATAGATTAGAAGGATATTCTGGTGAAATTGAAAGGATAGAACAACTCACTCCGACACAACTTGAGGCGAAGGTTAAAATAGATTTAGCATTCGCTGAGGGAAAAAAATGTTTTGCTCCACGGGGTAACTTCTTCAGGAAAGACGCATATTTTTTTGGATAAAAATAGATGAGATGGTTCAGCAGGATAGAAATGTACTAGTTCTCTTGCCTGAAGTTTCTCTTACTAAGCAGATAACGAGTCGTTTAGAGAAAAAATATGGTGGGAAATTAGGATTTTATCATCAACGATTGACAGATTTTGAAAGGGTAGAAATTTGGAAAAAAATACGAAATAATGAATTAAGAGTTGTGATAGGAACAACTATTTCTATATTTTTACCTTTCTCTAATTTGGGGCTTATTGTGGTTGATGAGGAACACGATACGGCATATAAATCAAGGGAAATAACCCCTTTTTTTAGTGGGAAAGATGCAAGTCTATACCTTTCAAGTTTATACAAAGCGAAGGTTATTTTGAGTTCGGCAACACCTTCTGTGGAGTCGTATTACCTTGCTCAAATTGGTAAATTAGAGTATATTTTTGTTGGAGAACGCTTTGGAGGAATATCAGTTCCGAAGATAGAAATAGTAGATTACAAGCAATCTGTAGAGAATAAGGATTTGAAAAGTTTGAATTTTTCAAATCGTTTGTATGATGAAATTAATACAGTCTTAGAGCGAAAAAAACAAGTGATGTTGTTGCACAATAGGAGAGGGTATTCTAATGTGATGGAGTGTGTAAAGTGTGGCTATGTGTCCTATTGCTCAAATTGTGATGTCATACTGACTTATCATAAGGCATCTCATCAGTTGAAATGCCATTATTGCGGAAACAAAATTGCTCCACCTGTGAAATGTCCTAAATGCTCTTCTAATGAGTTCAATATGAAAGGAATAGGAGTGGAACAAATCTATGAGGAGACGAAGACAATATTTCCTACTGCAGAAGTGGATAGAATGGATACCGACTCTATGAAAACGAAATTTGCTTATGAAAAATTATACGAAAAAATAGAAAATGGTGATACTGATATTATTGTAGGTACTCAATTGATTGCCAAAGGTTTGGATTTTGATAATATTGAGTTTGTCGGAATCCCTCGTGCAGACCAATTACTCTATAATCAAGATTTTAGAGTGGAGGAAAAGGCTTATCAGCTTATTACTCAAGTTGCAGGTAGGGCAGGACGAAAATCAGGTGATGGGAGAGTTTTGATACAGACATACAATCCAGATAATAATGTCTTTCAGTTGATTAGTAAAGAAGATGTTAGCCAAATATATCAATATTTTTTGTCGGAGAGGAAGGCTTATAATTATCCACCATTTACAAAGTTACTCTTGATAGAATTGAAATACGGTAAGGAGGATAGGTTAAAAAGGGCAGCTACTTTTTTAAGTAATGTGCTGAAAAAATATATTCCATCTCAGTGTATTTTCGGTCCCGAAAAAAACCTTATGTATCAAGGATTAATAACTATTATCACTATCAAATATTATTGAAATTTCCACGAGGTAAAAAATATCAGTATTTTAAAGATTTGGTAGAGATAAGTTTAGAAGAGTTTAATGAAATTACAGCTTATAAGGCAATTAAAATTAGACTTCTTGTAGATGTATAATTTTTTTCATTTTACTCTAATTAAGTTAAAAATAATATAAAAAAATATAAATAGAATTGATTATTTTTTTATTACTTTTGGAGAAAAATAAGATATTTTTGAATATTATTTTTTTGTTGATAAATGTTGAATTAAATTGAAATATTGGTGAGAAAAATTATATTTAATCATTGCTCTATATACTATTTTTTTGGTTTTTCTCAAAATATAGAAGAGAAATCGGAAAAGAAAGAAAGAATAACGGAAATACTTGAAAAAAAGCCACTTACACCAAAGGAGCAAATTGAAGAAAAATATAGAAAAAAATGCAACAAGATCCCGTGCTTAAAAAAAGGCAAACTGGGGTTTTGTGATATATGATACAAGGACAAAAACGGTTGTTTCCTATAATGAGAGTAAATCTTTTATCCCTGCATCCACTACTAAATTACTCACGACTGAAACGGCAATAGGAATTTTAGGGGTTAAATATAGATGGACAACTCAACTAGAATATTCTGGAAAAATTGATGAAAAATGGTGTGTTGAATGGTAATTTGTACATTATAAGCAGTGGAGACCCTTCATTAGGCTCTGGAAAGGCAGGTTCATTGCCTTATTCTTTATTGATTAATAATTTCAAACAAGAGATTATTCAGAAAGGAATAAAAAGAATAATTGGTGATATTGTAATACAAATTGCTGTATTTAAGGATAATATAAAAAGATGCGCTGCCTCCAAATATTGTTTGGCTAGAACATAATAATTATTATTTGCCAGTAGGGTGCAACGATAGATATTTCCTTGCAAAAAGAACAATTGGTAACCACGAGAAAAATCACCTTTTAATGATGAGAAAAGGTATTTTTTTATATTTCGCCGTATACAAAAAAAATGGCATTTACTAATGATTATACCGAAAGACCTTTAAAGGTCAAATTACCTGATGCTCCGATGTATTTGGGAAATAATTTGAAATCAACTCTCATAAAATCAGGTATTTATGTGTCTGGAAAAAGTAGTAGCAAGGATGTTGGATAATAATCCTGAAAAATAGATTTTTTTATTACGAATTATAAGTCTCCAACCATTTCGGATATTATTTTTGATACAAACCAAAGAAGTGATAATGCTTTGGCAGAGGCATTATTGAGAGTTTCTGCTTTTTCATAAAGAGGGAAATCAAACATTGGAGGCTGGTAAAGAGGTAGTTATAGATTATCTTAAAAAGGAAGGATTTGATATGAATGGATTTGTCTATTCTGATGGTAGTGGATTATCTCGTTCTAATTTAGTTACTCCAATTTCTCAAGTTAAATTTTTGACAAAATTAATGTCAAAATCACATTATAATGAATATTTTCGGTCATTACCTATTGGTGGACAATCAGGTACATTGAAAAAATCTTTTAAGGGAGATGGATATGGTAGAATTTTTGCTAAAACAGGCACTCTAAATAGAGTAAAATGCCTTGCGGGATATATAAAAAAACGCGTTCGGGTAGGGTTTTGGCATTTTCATTATTGATAAATAATTATGAGGGTTCTGTTCAACAAGTTAAATCTAAAATGGAGCAATTGGTAGAGCCTGCTGTTAATTTGTAATAGTATGATTGTTAAATAAATACAAATGAAAGTTAATCTTCCTGATAAGATGTATTATACCACGCGTGAGGTTGCCGATGCCTTTGGACTCAATCAGTCTAATATTAGGTATTGGGAGAGTCAGTTTCCGATTTTGAAGCCTAAAAAGAAATAAAAAAAGGTGATAGATATTTTACCCAAGAAGATATTAAAAAAATTTAGAGATGATTTATTACCTTACGAAAGAAAAAGGGATATACGTTAGATGGAGCAAAAAAATGGCTCTTTCCACAGATGAAAAAAATTGTATCAAAGGAAGGCTATGATTGATAAACTTAGATTTGTGAAAGCAGAATTAGAAAAAGTTAAAGGGTTCATTATCAGATAATAAATATTAGAATGAGTAGATTGTCTCATATTGTATGGAAAAAAACAAATCATCGGACTGATTGTTTTGGCGATGGTTATTGTCGGTTTGAAATTGGGTTTTGAATGGTATGAAAAAAACTCAGAAACAACAAGAAATAAAAAAATAGAATTTATAAAAAAAGATGATAAACCTGTTATCTTAACGATGTTCGATCCAAATGATTTGGATGAGGAGGCATGGCAAAATTTGGGTTTTACAAAGAAACAAGTAAAGACAATCTTGAAGTATAAGGAAATTGTTGGTGGAGAGTATCTTTCAAAACAGCAATTTAGGAAGTGCTATGCAGTATCTGATGAAAAAAATATAAGCAGTTGGAGAAATTTATTTTTACTCCCTGAGAAACACGATAGATTTAGCAAAAAATTATAAATCCCATAGGAGAGAAATTGTTGTAAGTAAGCGGTTTTAATCCTGATGATTTCTCTCAAAAAGATTGGGAACAATTAGGGTTTTTCAGAGAAGCAGGCTGTTTCTATTTTTGAAATATAAAAAAATTATCTTGGTGGAAGTTTTTCTTAGTAAAGAAAAAAATTTAGAAAATGTTTTACAATTTCACCTAAAAAAATTATGAAAAAAATTAGCTCCGTATCTTATTTTACCTGAAAAAAGTATCAGAAGAATTTGCGAAAAAAATATAAAATATAGTAAAAAAAGAATCTCGTAAGATAGAAATGCAACCTTTTTAATCCAAATGCATTGGATGTAGAAGGATGGAAACGGCTTGGATTTACTGAAAAAGCAATCTCAAGTGATTGTAAATTATAGAGATAGACAATTGAAAGGGAATTTCAAGTCTTTGGAGGATATTAAAAAAATTGTTTTGTTATTTCCGAAGAAAAAAATTTGATTTATTGAAGCCTTTTTATCCAGATTAAAGTTTTGGAGAATAGTATTGTGAATCAGAGTATAAAGAAGGTGGAATCTAAGACGGATTTCAATAATATAGATATTAATAAAATCTCATATAAACAACTATTGGAGTTTGGTTTTTGAAGAAAAAAAGAATCGAGTATTTTTTTGTTGGATTTCGTAAAAAAATTAGGTGGATTTATTAATGAGAAACAGATTTTGGAGATTTATAATATAGATAAGGAAAAAAATTACAGCAATTAGTACATATTTGTAAATTGGATAATTCTTCTGTCCAAAAAAATATACATTGATAGATGCTCCAGAGGAATGGTTACAAAAATCATCCCTATTTCAAATATTCGGCGGATAAAAATTATCTATTATAGAACAACCTATCCCGATGATAAAAAAATATGGAAATTATTGAAACTCAAACCAGAATATGAAGAGAAAATGAAATGGTATTTATATTGATGTTATTTAAAAATAAGCCAAAAAGTGTTTTTTTAATTAATATGAAGAAAAAAATAAAAAGTTAGATTAGGTTAATAAATTGTATAAATTTAAATTAATATGCGAAAAACGGAATATTTATATTAATTATATAATTGTATAAGGTATTTAAAAAGTTAAAAAAATGTTAATGTTTCGGAGATTTTGTCTATAATTATTTTTTATTAAATTTGCAATAAGAAATAAGTTTTTTTATAAATTAATAATTATATAATATGAACTATCAATTAGACGAAATCGACAAAAAAATATTCTTGATTTTTTTGGTTGAAAATACAAGAATGCCATTTACTGAAATTGCAAAAGCAGATGAATGTTTCTGCAGGTACAATCCATGTTAGGGTGAAAAAAATGGAGGATGCTGGTATCATAAAAGGGTCTTCATTGATTCTTGATTATGGAAAAATTAGATTACCATTTCATCGCTTTTTATGGGGATTTTATTAACAAAAATCGGATAAATCTCAAGAGGTTTTTAAATGAGTTAGTTTCTTTCCCGAATGTGGTAGAAAGCAAGCTTAATTTCTGGAAAAATATAGTATTTTCTGTAAAAATCCAAGCAAAAAGATACTGAAGATGCAAGAAGAGTTATCAATAGAATTGATGATATTTCAGGGGTATTGAGAACTGAAACTATGGTGTCTTTCAAAGAGTGTTTTAGTGATAAAAAAATAGATTAATAAAAGCTGTAAGCGTAGAATAATCAATATTTTTTTAAAGGCTATCTAAAATGATAGCCTTTTTTTATTTAATTTCTTCATAATCTATCGTTTCGGCATCTTTCCAAAATGATTTTTTTATTGGAAGTACTCTTTTTTTGGATGAGTCTTGCTGTTGTGGTTTTCGAGCCTCATTTTTTTCATTTTTTTGATGCGGAAAATAGTTGTAAAACTGATTAAAAAAAATCCGCTTCAAACTATTCCATACGAGGAAAAAAACGATAGTTCCAAAGGTTACATATAGTATAAATTTTATCAAAAACATAGCGTGATTTTTATGGATTGACTGCAATAGTAGTGCTCGTTACCGACTTTATAGATTGGCTTTGTTTGCCATCAGATACGGATTCTGTCTGAGTTGCAGTTACATTTATTTTTTGTTGTTTTATCCATCCAGATTTTTGGTTAAAAGTAATTGTCCCGTTTTTGGACGAGTTCCGAGCTAATAGAACGAGTAACGCCTTGCTGAGTCTGTTTATCAGATTGTTTTGGTATCCCTCCTGATACAGATATAGTTACTAATCCTTTTTCTACTGATTTAATACTATAGTGAGTGGATAATTTTATTTTTCCATCGGGGGATATTATATCTGATTTTGACCATTGCTCCCCAATCTTAACCCCTTTTTCTGGTAAAATCATTATATTTTTTTAGTGAATTGGTCTTTCAATACCTTTTCATTAAAACCAGCTTTTTGTGGAGTTTAGTACCTGTTTTTATTTCTGCAGTTGCTCCTTTTATTTTATTTAGAGTAGATGAAATTTTGTTGTAAATATTTTCAAAAACCTGTAATAGATAGTATTTTACCAGTTTTATCCATCTTCATTTGTAAACTATTATTTACTAATGCTTTGTCGATAGTCCATTTGTTTTTCAACTCTTCATTTTTTTGGGGGCTGGAGTATCGGTATCAATGCTAATATTTTGTCCGTTTGTGGATTGCGACGCTTTTTTACTTACAAAATTAATTTGAATATCATAGATGTCATCTTTAATATCATTCACTGTAAAAGTTACATTATCAGTAGTTTCACTAGTAACGGATTGGCTTTCACCTGTTGGAGAAGTCATATTAATTACATCTTTTTGGTAAGTAGTGAATGGATAAGTTATCCCTTTTTCTAAAATAAAATGTTGTTTATAGACGCCTGTACTATCCTTCTCTATTGCAAAAAGAACTCTCTAAAGATGTTTTTTTCTCTTCCGTGTCGGTAGTTAAGGTTTGCTCTTTATTAGTAGAATTGCTTTTATCACTGGCGATTTTTTTTTCTTTTTTGCTATTACAAGAGATAATAGATAAAATGGTAACAGTTATGATACTCAATTTTTTCATTTTGTTCTAAATATTGTGTTAATATTATTGTAATCGTTGTCTCAAAACCTCGTATAGTACAGCACCACAAGCTACTGAAACATTTAGAGATTGAGTTTTTCCTAAAATTGGAAGTTTTATTTTTTCGTCGGAATGATGCAGTACTTCTTTTGAAATTCCTGTTTCTTCATTCCCCATTACAATGGCGCAAGGCTCTCGAAAGTCGGCTTCGTAGATTGTTTTTTGTGCTTTTTCGGTAGATGCAAAAATACTGATGCCTGATTGTTGAAGAAAATCAATAGTATGAGCTAAGTTTTTTTCTTTACATATTTTTAAGTTATAAATAGCACCTGTTGATGTTTTTATAGCATCAGAATTTATAGGAGCACTACCTTTATCAGGAATAATGATAGCATCCACCCCTACACATTCTGCGGTTCGGCAGATTGCCCCAAAATTACGAACATCAGTTAGTCTATCTAAGATGAGTAAAAAAATGGAACCTTTCCATCCTCAAACAAAAATAGGAACAATATTTTCTATCTTATGAAACATTACATCAGAAATGAAAGCAACTACCCCTTGATGGTTTTTTCTTGTAAAACGATTTATTTTCTCGATAGGGACATAATTAGGGCGAATCCGTGTTTAGAAAAGAAGTTTTTTTAAGTTCAATAATGGTGTTTCCTTGTAAGCTATTTTGAATAAAAATTTTGTCAATCGTTTTATCAGATTCCAAAGCCTCAATGACAGGGCGAATTCCAAAAATGAAATCTTCCTTTTTGTCTTCTGAAGAATGTTTATATTTATTATGATTATTCAATTTTAATAATTTTTTTGGTTAAAAAAATCAATATTTATTGTTGCAAATCTAATGAATTTTAATTAATAATCTAATATTAAATACATTATTAACAAAAAAATTAAGATAGAGCATTGCTCTAATGAGTATCTTCATTATATGGACTTCTATTGATGATAGACCTTCCTAAGGAAATTTCATCGGCATATTCAAGTTCGTCTCCTACAGAAATACCCCTTGCAATAGTAGAAAATTTTATATCAAGATGTTTGATTTTCTTATAGATATAATAAGCCGTGGTATCACCTTCCATTGTTGCTGAAAGAGCGAAAAATAATCTCTCTGATATTTCCATTTTTTTGCTTTTTTTCTTCTAAGGCTGATATATGTAATTGATTAGGACCAATACCTTCTATAGGAGATATTTTTTTCCACCTAAAACTAAATATTTTCCACCAAATTTTCCAGTGTTTTCTATTGCCATCACATCTCGGACATCTTCTACAATACACAATAATCCCGAATCTCGATTATTGTTAGCGCATATTTTACAAATGTCAGCATCTGAAAAAAATTATAGCATTCCTTACAATATTGAATGTCCTTTACTAATTTTTATTAACGATTCTGCAAGATTAATTGCTTGAGATTGATGTTGTTTCAATAAATAAAGTGCTAATCTAAGGGCAGATTTATTCCCGATACCGGGTAATCCAGAAATTTCTTCTACAGCCTTTGATAATACTTTACTTGGATATTCCATTGATTTTAAACTTATATTAAAGGTTATTTAAAAAAATTCTTCCATAGGAATCGATATTTGCTCTCCTGTCTCCTGATTTTTTTATGTTAATAGTCTTCGTTTCAATCTCTTTATCACCAATAAAAAAACAAGATTTTTTTGGCTTTTTTTCTTCTCAGAATAACTAAAAAATTTCTTCATTTTACCTGCTTCGGGGTATAATTCTGCTACGATACCTTTTTGCTCTTAGTTGGTTTATAATTTTCTGTGCTACAATAGATTCTGTATTTCCATAATTTGCAAAAAGATATTCTATATTACTTTCGGTATTGTTTGGGAATTTATTTAATTCACTCATTACCAGATAAATTCTATCGAGCCCAAATGAAATCCCAATACCAGGCATATTCTTCACACCAAAAAAATTTCAGTGAGGTTATTATATCTTCCACCACCACCAATAGATCCCATTTCTACATTTTCTGCTTTCACTTCAAAAAAATTGCTCCAGTATAATAGTCTAATCCACGAGCTAAAGTAATATCGAAAACTAATTGACTATCAATACCTAATTCTCTGCAAGTGTTCAATACGAACTCCAATTCTTCAACTCCAATTCTTCCGATTTCAATATTTGTAAATTTTTTTCTTTTAGAATATCAATTACTTGACTTTGAGGGAGGTTATTAAATAAAAAAACTCTAATTTGGAAATAGCATCTACAGGTATTTTTTTATCTAAAAGTTCTTTAATGACATTGTCTTTACCGATTTTATCTAATTTATCTAAAGCAACAGTGAAATCTATTAATTTATCAGAAATTTTTGCATATTCGGCTAAACCAGATAATATTTTTTTCGGTTATTGATATGTATTTTTAATGGAAATATTTAAATCGTTAAATGATTTTTAAATAGAGTTGAATTAGGTCAATTTCCTGCCAAAGACTTTCACTCCCTACAATATCTGCATCACATTGATAAAATTCTCTAAATCTGCCTTTTGCAGGTCGGTCTGCTCTCCAAACAGGTTGGATTTGATATCGCTTGAAGGGGAATGATAGTTGTCCGTGGTTCATCGCTACAAACCGAGCAAAAGGAACGGTTAAATCATATCTTAAAGCCTTTTCGGAGATTTGCGGTGTTAGTTTTTGGGCATCTTTGTTTATCCAATTTTCCTCATTTACCTTACTTGTGAAATCTCCAGAATTCAAAAATTTTTGAAAATTAATCGGTCGCCCTCTTCACCATATTTCCCTGTGAGGGTTGATAGGTTTTCAAAACTCGGAGTTTCAAGTGGCTGAAATCCAAAAAGTTCAAAATTTTTCTGTAAAATATTAATAATGTATCGTCTTCCTGCTACTTCCGATGCGGTGAAATCTCGCGTTCCTCTTGCCAATGATGGTTTCATTTTATTTTTTTCAAAAAATTTAATATAATTTACAAAAATTAGTATTTTTCTCATTAATTCTTCGTATACATCCATCAAGTTTTTTTTGCAATAATATCATCGTTAAACTTTTGAACGAAAAATCTTACCTTTTTCAGCCCTTCTTTCTCTTTCGGATTCGTTTTCCCAAAGGAAAAAGTAGTTTCGCTCGTATATCTTTGATATCCAAAGGGTTGATATATACAGAATCGCTACCACCTGCTTCTGTAAGTGATGAGGTATTGCTAGTGACAACTACGGTGTTAGAATATAAGGCCTCAATAATTGGTATTCCGAATCCTTCAAAAAGACTTGGATATACGAAAATATCAGCTAAACGATAGATACCTGCGAGCTCTTGTATGGATACTCCCTCTAAAAATTGGATTTTTATTGGATTTCTTATTAATTCTTTTTTTCTATTTCAATATGGTATTTTGTTTTTCCTATGATAATGAGCGGAATATCAGTTCCTTGTAGTGCTTTTACAACGGATAATATATTTTTTTCGTTCCTCAATAGTCCCAACATTTAGGGATAAATCTATTAGGAAGATTATATTTTGATTTTATATTGTTAAGAGTCTCAGTATCAATATTTTCTTTAAATAAATGATGACATCCTTGATAGACAACTCGAATTTTATCCTCATCAATCCGAAGAAACTCTATAATATCTCGTTTGGTTTGCTCTGAAATAGCAATAACAAGGTCAGCCATATCCACAGCTTTTTTTGAATTTGTAGAAATGAATAAGCCTATCAAAAAAAGAGTAAAATTTTTGGATAACGAACGAAAATAAGGTCGTGTATTGTAACGATTTTTTTCGTATTTTTGTCTTTCAAGTAAATGGAAGTTCACCTGAAAGTCCGTGAAAAAATATCGGCATCAATTTGTTGAGCATCAAATCCCATCTGTGTCTGCCTTGCCAAAAAAATCCTTTAGAAATTTTATCAAAAAAATACATTTGGTTTTTCCAAAATATCGCCTCCACGGCCATTTTTATCCTTAAATAATAGGTGGTATTCATTTTCGGGATAATAGTCAGCTAAAATTCTGATTAAATCACGAGAATAATTTCCTAATCCAGAGGTATTTTCGAAAGAATCGTTTCGCATCGTAAGCTATTTTCATTGCATTATTTTTTTATAATAAAATACTAATTATGATTATGACAAAAAAATAATTATGATTATCGTTATTATCCATAAATTTTTGTGAGTTTTTTTGTTTATTCGTGAGTGTAGGTTCAGTTTTGTTTTTCTTTTTATATCACAAACAGAATCAGCGTTTTCTATATTAAATTCTTGATTTATAGTTATTCTATGGACTTTCATTATATTAAGATGAGAGTTCATTGCTTGTAAAATGAGTTGGAATTTACCATCTGAAAAAAATTGGAGATTTTTTTATTTTTCGTTCGCCATAGGATTCAACTAAACCCAAAGGTATAATCTTCACAATATCAGCATTTATTGTGTTCCGGGTAATGATGATAAAGTCGTCTTTTTTTAGCATTTTTTTCTTGTTAGTATTAAAGGATTTTTATTATTGGTGGGGTATCAAATTTTTTTCTATGTTGATTTCGTAATTGGTCATAGTTTTTTTCTTTTGTTTTTCGTCAATTAAGATATCATAAGCTTCCTGTACTTCTCGGAAGCGATTTTTCAAAAAAAGGCGTCATTATCATTTTTTTATCAGGATGATATTTTACGGATAGTTTCCGATAAATTTTCTTTATTTCCTCTGCTGTGGCATTTTTGCGGTAGCCCTAAGAAATAGTAATAATCTTTCAAACTAACTTTTAATTTTAATGAGACAAAAAGTAATAATTTTTTTAGTTTTTTTGCTCCGTTATTTTAGTGTTTAATAATTTTTTTGCTACTTTTTGTACATTGTTGTTATTGATATATCAACGAATGAAATAAATTTTATATGGCTGATAATCAACAAGTAAAGTATTCAGAGGATAATATTCGTACATTAGATTGGCAGGAGCATATCCGTCTACGGCCTGGGATGTATATTGGGAAATTAGGTGATGGTTCTTCGGCTGATGATGGAATATATATACTACTTAAAGAGGTGATAGATAACTCGATAGATGAGTTTAGAATGAAGGCTGGTAAGAGGATAGAAATAAAACTCAGCGAGGATACGATAGTCGTACGAGATTATGGTCGTGGTATTCCTCTTGGTAAGGTGGTAGATGTTGTTTCTAAAATGAATACGGGAGCTAAGTATGATTCTGAGGCTTTTAAAAAGTCGGTGGGACTTAATGGTGTTGGTACCAAGGCTGTTAATGCTTTGTCTATTTATTTTAAAGTCAGAGCAATACGAGATGGGCAGATGAAAATAGCAGAGTTTTCAAAGGGGAAACTCACAGCAGAATATGAAATCGAGGAGACTAATGAAAAAAATGGTACGGAAATAACTTTTGTTCCCGATAATGAGATTTTTGTGAATTTTAAATTCCAAAAGGAATATATTGTTAGGATGCTCAGAAATTATGCCTATCTTAACACAGGGTTAAAGATTATTTTCAATGGTGAGACATATTTTTCTGAAAATGGATTGAAAGATTTGTTGACAGAAGAGATTGGAGAGGAGACTCGTTATCCGATTATCCATTTGAAAGGCAAAGATATAGAGGTGGCAGTTACCCATTCTGATAAATCATCATCGGAGACCTATTATTCGTTTGTTAATGGACAAAACACTACGCAGGGGGGGACGCACTTAAATGCCTTTCGCGAGGCTTATGTGAAGGTCGTAAAAGAGCATTTTAACAAAAATTTTGATGCCTCAGATATTCGTAAATCAATCATTGCCTCAATATCAGTTAGTGTAGAGGAGCCTGTTTTTGAGTCTCAAACGAAGACCAAATTAGGCTCTAATAATGTAGCTCCCGATGGTGTTACAATTCGTACTTTTGTGAATGATTTTCTCAAAACGGAGTTGGATAATTTTTTACATAAAAATCCGGAGATAGCCGAAGCTTTACAACGAAAAATTTTGCAGTCTGAGAGGGAACGAAAAGACCTTGCTGGAATCCAAAAATTAGCCAAAGACAAGGCCAAAAAAAGTGGCTCTAAATAATCCGAAATTGAGAGATTGCAGGCAACACTATAATGACCAAAAAGCAAGTAGAAAGGCTGAAACACAGATATTTATTACAGAGGGGAATTCAGCTTCGGGGTCTATCACAAAATCTCGCGATGTGGAGACTCAGGCTGTTTTTTCATTAAAAGGTAAGCCGCTGAACTGTTATGGATTAACAAAAAAAATAGTATATGAGAATGATGAGTTCAATCTCTTGCAGGCAGCTCTAAATATTGAGGAAAGTTTGGAAAAATTTGAGGTATAACCAAGTGATTATTGCTACTGATGCTGATGTTGATGGAATGCATATCCGTTTGTTGATGATTACTTTTTTCTTGCAGTTTTTCCCAGATGTTATCCGAAATGGGCATCTTTACATCCTCCAAACGCCACTTTTTAGAGTGAGAAATAAAAAGGAAACACGCTATTGCTACACGGAGGAGGAACGATTGAAGGCTTTGGCGGAAATGGGGAAAAAAATCCAGAAATCACACGATTTAAGGGGCTTGGAGAAATATCCTCGGATGAGTTTAAGCATTTTATTGGTAAGGATATTCGTTTGGAACCTGTTATTTTGGGTAAAGACCAGACGATTGACCAGCTTTTAGAGTTTTATATGGGTAAGAATACCGTTGATAGACAGAATTTTTATATTAGAAAAATCTTATTGTAGAAAAAGGACTATAAAAAAATAAAAAAATGAGATTAAGTAATAGAAATAAATGTACGACTTATAATATAGTAAGTTCCGTGATTATCTTTTTCTGAGATATTTAGTATATTTATTTATTTTTTTGGACAAATACGAACTGAATACTTTTTGGGAATAAAGCGTTATTGTTTATGTTGATATCTAATGGACTATTTGCTATTTTTCTATATAAGAGGACGGCAGATATTTGATTATGACAGTGATGGTGAGGCTCTCAATTTTAAGAATAGGGGTGTTTTTGGCTATTTTTGGTAGAGATATTAGCGATGAATTTCCAAAAATATAAATTGAAAAAAATATGAGGTTGTGAATGCTATATTTTTTTCAAAAAGGCTATACATTACGATTTCTTCTAAAAAAACAAAGTACTACTACATTAAAGTACGAAATTTCTTATCTTACAACGAAAGAAATTAGGGATTTAAAAAATATCTCTCAATAAGGTATTAAAGGTAAATAGAGAGAATCCAACTCATTTTGCTGAAAAATAAGTAATATTACTCTTTTGTTAAATAATGTATAATAGAGGATTATAGTATGGGTGAGCAACTAAAAAAAGTTTCAGGATTATATAAAGATTGGTTTTTAGATTACGCATCGTATGTGATATTGGATAGAGCTATTCCATCTATTTTTGATGGTTTTAAACCAGTGCAAAGGCGTATCATGCATTCAATGAGAGAGTTGGAAGATGGCCGATATAATAAGGTAGCCAATATAGTGGGGCATACGATGAAATATCACCCACATGGTGATATGGCTATAAAAGATGCAATGGTACAAATTGGACAAAAAGAGTTGCTAATAGATACGCAAGGGAACTGGGGGAATATCTATACGGGAGACGATGCAGCTGCTGGTAGATATATAGAGGCTCGTCTTACACCATTTGCTTTAGATGTTATTTTTAATCCTAAAACAACAGAATGGGTAAAATCTTACGACGGTAGGAATAATGAACCAATAAATCTCCCTGTGAAGTTTCCGTTATTGCTCGTCCAAGGAGCAGAGGGGATTGGCGTGGGACTTTCTACAAAGATTTTACCACATAACTTTAATGAGTTGATTAACGCTTCTATATCATATCTGAAAGGTAAAAAATTTAGTCTCTATCCTGATTTTCAAACGGCAGGTTTGCTTGATGTTTCTGAATATAATGATGGACAAAGAGGCGGTAAAATCCGAGTAAGAGCTAAAATCGTACAATTGGATAGGAATACATTGGTAATTAATGAATTACCTTATTCTAAGACGACGGGAGATTTGATAAATTCAATCTTAAAAGCCAATGAAAAAGGAAAAATAAAAATAAAAAAAGGTAGAGGATAATACTTCCGATAAGGTGGAGATATTGATTCATTTGCATAATGATGTCTCGCCTGACAAGACTATAGACGCTCTATATGCATTTACTGATTGTCAAGTTTCAATTTCACCAAATGCGTGTGTTATTATCAATGATAAACCTATATTTACTTCTGTATCAGATATTTTGAAGTTTAATACAGACCATACCTTATCGTTGCTCAAAATGGAGTTGGAGATAGAACTTCACGAGTTGCAGGAAAGTTGGCATTTTGCTTCATTGGAAAGAATTTTTATTGAAAATAGAATTTATCACGATATTGAAGAAGTGAAAACTTGGGAGGAAGTTTTGAATACGATAGATAGCGGGCTGAAACCACATACAAACAATCTTTTCCGAGAGGTTACACAAGATGATATTATAAAGCTGACAGAGATTCGTATTAAGAGAATCTCTCGCTTTGATTTGGATAAATTTAAGGAAAATATATTAGCATTAGAAGGAAAGATTGAGCAAGTGAAATATAATCTTGAAAATCTGGTACAATATGCTATTGATTATTATTTAAATATCCAAAAAATACGGAAAAAAGATAAAGAAAGACGAACAGAATTAAGAGTTTTTTTGATACGATAGATGCCACAAAGGTTGCAGTGGCAAATGTGAAATTTTATGCTGATTTTGAGGAAGGATTTATTGGGACTTCCCTGAAAAAGGATACTTATCTATTTGATTGTTCTGATATAGATGATGTTATTTGTTTCCGAAAGGATGGAACAATGCAGGTGGTAAAGGTGGATTCTAAAATATTCGTTGGTAAAAGATTTGCTCTATGTGGGGGGTATGGAAGAAAAAAATGATACGAGAATGATTTATAATATGATTTACCGTGAGGGGAAATTAGGGTCCATATTATATGAAGCGTTTTTTTATGTTACTTCCATAACAAGAAATACGGAATATTCATTGGCATCTGATAAGAAAGACTCAGAGGTGTTGTATTTTTCAGCGAATCCCAATGGTGAGGCAGAGATAGTGAATGTTATTTTTGAAAGCAAATGCCCGTATCCGAAAAACAAAAAAATTAGATATAGATTTTTCAGACTTAGCAATAAAGGGAAGAAATTCCAGAGGAAATCTCGTTACGAAATACATCATTAAAAAAATAGAATTGAAAACAGAGGGAATATCCACCCTCGCACCACGAAAAAAATTTGGTTTGATGATACGATTCGTAGATTGAATACAGAGGAGAGAGGAACTTTTTAGGAAACTTTAAAGGTGATGATAAAATACTTACTATCAATCAAAAAAGGAGAGGCAAAGCTCTTGTCTTTCGATTTGAGTAATCGTTTTGATGACGAGTATCTTATTTTAGAGAAATGGAACCCAAAGCAGGCAATTTCGTGCATATATTATGATGGAGATAAAAAAATCTATTTCATTAAGAGATTTTTTTGTTAGATAATACAGCAAATGTACAGTCTTTTATGCCAAGCGAACATCCGAAATCCTTCATAGAGTTTGTCGGAACGAGAGATAGTTCTCTTGCAGAGATTACTTATCTTAAAAGATAAAAAAATAATAATGAAAAAGCCTGCTGAGACCATAAATATTGACGAGTTTATTACAGTGAAGGGCATTAAGACGATAGGAAATCAGTTTATCAAAGAAAAGGTAAAATCCATTAATATCATCGTTCCAGAAAAGGAGGAGGTGATAGAGGAAGTGTTCGTCCCTGTGAATACTGAAATTTATGATAATGAGGTACAGGGAGAATTGAAATTGGAGATGATTAACCTATTGAGGTATAAGATTTATAATTAAGAAATGAGATGGAAGAACAAGGTTTTATAGAGAGAATGAGTACTTTGATGCATCTTGCTATCAAAGATTTCTTTTCCACAAGATTTTGTGCTAATTGCTCAGATTACCACTAAATGTTTGTTTTTTTGTTGGGGATTGCTATTATTTCTTTGTTTATTTTTCAGAGGAATTATAGATATTATTCTTAAAAAAATAAATTTTGTAATAAAGAGAAATATCCGATAATTTATTCTCTCTATCAGACTAAGGTACATTCTACAGTAGCTAAAAATATCTGCAGTTGTTGTAGCAGATTTAATATCTGTTTCGGTATTTCAAGAGTATCATCCACTTACGAATATTTTAATTAGTAGGGGTGATTAATTTAGCGATGGTTTTACTAAGTGCAAGAGTTACTTACAAGGCTCTGAAAGCTACTATTTATTATTATGAGATGCAGAATGATCAATATAGAGTGATAGCATTAAAAGCTGTTTCTCAGACACTTAGAATTATTGGTTTTCTGGTTTTTACTATTATTGGAATTAGCATTCTTTTTGGTATCAAAGGAGATACTATTTTTGGTTATTTATCAGCATTTATTGCAGTTTTCTTTTTGATTTTTAGGGATTTCATTTTAGGAGCAATTACCGGAATGAATGTTGCCCTTTCCAAGACTTATAAAGTGGGTGATTGGATAATGATTGATAAACATAACTTAGAGGGGACAATTGTAGATATATCATTGCTAACCACTAAGGTACAAAAATTTTGATAGAACAATTTCTACAATTCCTACTTATGACTTGCTCAATACAGAGGTGAAAAAAATTTTGAGGTGATGAAACAAGATAATAAGCGAAGAATCAAAAAAATCAATCACATTCAATATCAATTCATTCAAGTTTGTAGATGATGAACTTTTTAATAGATTAGTGAAAATCAATCTTATATCGGATTATCTTATTATAGCCAAGGCTGAAATTAGCAGTGAAAATAGCAAAAACTATCGGAACATGAACGAGTAAAAGAAATAAATTCTCGACAATTGACAAATATAGGTGTTTTTCAGAAAGTATGTAGAGGCGTATCTGCATAAAAAAATCCGAAAAATAGACCATTCCGATACTATTCTAGCAAGACAATTGGATATAACCCCCGATGGATTGCCATTAGAGATTTATTGCTTTACCAACTTCCCAAATTTGGTAGATTTTGAGAGAGTTCAGGCGGATATATTTGATCATTTGCTGGTAGCTTCGAAATCCTTTGATTTGGAGGTAACTCAATTTATGAGTAAATAAATAAGAATTTTAAATTTAAAGAAAAAATAATGACAAAAATTAAGTGTAAATATCAATAAAAATAGCAACACTGAGAAATGCTAGAGGAGGAGATGTACCAAGTGTAACCCAAGTGGCAATAGATATACAAAGGTTTGGTGCCGAGGGAGTTACAGTCCATCCAAGACCGGATGAAAGACATATTACAAGAAAAGATATATATGATTTGAAGCCTCTCGTATATACAGAGTTTAATATAGAAGGAAATCCGCATCCGTCTTTTATAGATATGGTTCTGGAAGTGAAACCACAACAGGTAACTCTTGTTCCCGATGCTGATGATGCTATTACTTCTAATGCAGGCTGGGATTGTCAAAAACATAAAGAATACCTAACAGAAATTATTTCTACTTTTAAAAAGGCAGGCATTAGAACTTCTATTTTCCTTGACCCAAATCCAAAAATGGTGAAACACGCTTTTGAAACAGGAACGGATAGAATAGAACTATACACAGAAGCGTATGCTAAAAATTATTTATCGGATAAAGAAAAGGCAATAAAACCCTATATAGAAACGGCTCTAAAAGCCAATGAGTACGGGTTGGGGATAAATGCAGGCCACGATTTGAGTCTTGAAAATTTACAATATTTTGCACAAAATATACCTAACCTATTGGAGGTTTCTATTGGACATGCACTTATTTCAGAGGCACTTTATTTGGGGTTAGAAAATACGATTCAAGCGTATTTAAAAAGATTGGCAAAGTGGTAATTTATCAAAATTAAAAGAATTTAGAAATGAAAAAATGGATAGAGGCCTCACGATTGAGGACTTTGCCACTTTCTATCAGTGGGATTATTATGGGAGCTTTTATTGCTCGGTGGCGATTGCTTGGCCAAGGCCAATTTTTGGGATTGGAGGATTTTTTTGTCTTGAGCGATTTTGGTGACTTTGTTGTATCAAATTTTATCAAATTTTGCGAATGACTATGGTGATGGAGTTAGGGGAACCGATGCTCTACGAACCAATGAGGCCGAGAGCCGTGCCGTAGCCTCTGGGAAGATTTCCGCAAAAGAAATGAGGAGAGCAATAGTTCTTTTTTCAATTCTTTCGTTGGTGGCTACCGTTGGATTACTATTTATTACTTTTTTTATCCGAATTATTGTATAGAATTTGGCTTTTTTTATAGGTTTGGGAGTGGCTTGTATTCTAGCTGCGATAGGTTACACGATGGGTAAAAAACCCTATGGTTATCTTGGTTTGGGAGATATTATGGTATTTATATTTTTTTGGATTGGTATCGGTAGGTGGGTCGTATTTTCTCTTTACTAAAAGTTGGAGTTGGGATATATTATTTCCTGCTTCAGCGGTGGGGTTGATGAGTACTGGGGTGCTTAATCTAAACAATATGAGGGATATAGAGTCTGATGCTCTTTCTGGGAAAAAAAGTCTTTGGCACTGAGATTAGGATTCAAAAATGCAATGATTTATCAAATAATATTATTGCAACTCCCTTTTGATTTTGATTTTGATTTTCTTGGGTGTCAATGGATTTTTTCAATCCAAAAATTATTACGCATTTTTGGTGATGGTTTTAATGTTTCCAATGACCAAGCTACGAAGAAATATAATCCAAATAAAAGAACCAAAGAAACTTGATCCATACCTAAAACAAGTAGGAATAATGACTTTAATGATGGCAATTCTATTGGCTTTTGGGTTGAATAAATTTTTAATAATTAGCAACATTTTATATATTCAAAAATATGAAAAATACAATTTTTAGGGCATAACTGCTTCTTAATATCATATGGTGGCAAAAATATTATTACCGACCCATTCTATAATATTCAAAAAGAAAAAAGTCAAGATTTGATATTTCTTCTCAAAAAAATTGATTATGTACTTATCACACATGCACATGGAGACCATATTGCTGATGTTGAGGAGGTGCTTTCTAACCATTCAGAGGCTCATATTATTGCTCAGCCTGAGATTTGCGGATACTTCAAACACCAAAACTTTATTGATCTCAATATTGGTGGCTCTACCATAATTGGAGATTTGAGAATAACGATGGTTAGTGCCTCTCATACGAGTTCTTTTTCCCGATGGAACCTATGGAGGAGTAGCCTCTGGGTATATCTTGAATTTTTCTGATAGAAATATTTATTTCGCAGGAGATACGGGTATCACTGCGGATATGAAGCTCTTACCTAAATTTTTTGGCGATATAGATTGTGCTATTTTGCCCATCGGTGGACATTATACAATGGATTCGGAACAAGCAAGTCTTGCTTCAAAAAAATTGTTAAAGACAAAAAAAGTAATAGGATGCCATTTTGATACTTTCCCACCAATATCCATTAATCACGATAAGGCTAAAAATGATTTTTTGGAGAGAGATAGAACTCATTTTGCCAAATGTAGGCGATGTATTGGAGTTTTAAGAATATGAAATAATAAAACAATGGATTTAGAATTTAATAAAAATGAGGATTTTAACCGATTAAAAATTATCGGAAATTAATCAACATTTAAATAAAAATATACAAAGGTGGAGGAGAAAAAAACGCCTTGAAAAAAATCAGAAATGATGGCAAACTTACCGCACGAGAAAGAATAGAATATCTACTAGATAAAGGCAAAGAGAGTATAGAGATTGGTGCGTTTGCAGGCTTCCAAATGTATGAAGAACACGGTGGATGTCCAAGTGCAGGTGTAGTGGTTGTTATAGGGTATGTATCTGGTAGACAGTGTGTTGTAGTTGCTAATGATGCTTCTGTGAAAGCGGGTGCGTGGTTTCCAATTTCAGGAAAAAAAAATCTTAGAGCTCAGGAAATAGCGATGGAGAATCGCCTGCCGATTATTTATTTGGTAGATTCTGCTGGGGTTTATCTCCCTATGCAAGATGAGATTTTTTTCCTGATAAGGAGCATTTTGGTAGAATTTTTTTAGAAATAATGCCAAAATGAGTGCAATGGGAATTGTCCAAATTTCCGCAGTGATGGGAAGTTGCGTAGCAGGGGGAGCCTATTTGCCAATTATGAGTGACGAGGCTATTATTGTTGATAAAACAGCCTCCATATTTTTAGCAGGAAGTTATCTCGTAAAAGCGGCTATTGGTGAAAGTATTGATAATGAGACTCTTGGTGGAGCTACTACTCATTGTTCAATATCGGGAGTTACAGATTATAAAGCGAAAGATGACAAAGACGCTCTGGATAGAATTAGAAATATAATGAAGTCTATCGGAGATTATGAAAAAGCAGGATTTGATAGGATAGCATCCCAACCTCCAAAGGAAAAAGAAGAGGAGATTTTTGGTATAATACCGCATTCTCGATCAGAGCAATATGATACCTATGAAATTATAAAAAGATTAGTAGATAACTCTGATTATGAGGAGTATAAGCCAGATTATGGCAAAACAATCATTTGTGCAACTGCAAGAATAGATGGTTGGTCGGTGGGTATCGTAGCTAATCAACGAAAAATGGTGAAAAATGGAAAAGGAGAAATACAATTTGGAGGTGTAATATACTCAGATTCAGCGGATAAGGTTACTCGTTTTATCGCAAATTGTAATCAACGAAAAATCCCATTAGTTTTCCTACAAGATGTTACTGGCTTTATGGTTGGTTCTAAATCAGAGCATGGAGGTATCATCAAAGATGGTGCTAAATTGGTGAGTGCAGTCTCAAATTCTGTGGTGCCAAAATTCACGATTATTATAGGAAATTCCTATGGGGCAGGTAATTACGCAATGTGTGGCAAAGCTTACGACCCTCGGTTCATCATTTCGTGGCCGTGGGCGGAATTGGCAGTGATGGGGGGAGTGCAGGCAGCAAAAGTATTGGCTCAAATACAAGAGGCAACCCTCACAAAGCAAGGTAAGCAACTTACCGAAGAAGATAAAAATGCTATATTGAAAGAAATATCAGAAAAATATCAAAAACAAACTGAAGCAATCTACTCTGCTTCAAGACTTTGGGTAGATGCTATTATAGACCCTATTGATACCAGAAAATGGATTTCAATGGGAATAAATGCTGCCAACCATTCTCCGATTACAGAAAGGTTTAATTTAGGAGTTATTCAAGTTTAATGAAAAAATGTTGAAAATAATTTGTGTATTTTGATTATTTTTCTTTACTTTGCGGGATGTTAATCAACCTCTGACGAGAGCCGTGAAAGTTGTTTAGCATTAATCATTTTTATTTATTAATAATGGATTTATTAAAGTACGTACAAGACAAGTACATCGCGAAAAAAAGAATTCCCAGAATTCAAAGCAGGAGACACGATTACAGTGTATTATGAAATTAAGGAAGGTAACAAAACAAGAACTCAGTTCTTTAAAGGTGTTGTTATTCAACTTAGAGGGACAGGAGCTACTAAGACTTTTACAATCAGAAAAAAATGTCTGGTGATGTAGGTGTAGAGAGAGTTTTCCCTATCAATATGCCTGCACTTCAAAAAAATTGAAGTTGAAAGAAGAGGTAAAGTTAGAAGAGCAAGAATTTACTACTTCCGTAAACTTAGAGGTAAAAAAAGCGAGAGTTAAAGACGCTCCTTTCAAAAAAATAATCCTCTTATAAAGATAAAAACCAAACTTTTGTTTGGTTTTTTTATTTTAATAAGAAATTTTTCTAGGATTTTTTTCCATACGGTGTTAAAAATACTTTCAGGATGATATTGTACGGCATGAACATCATATTTTTTTATGCCTTAAGGACATTATGATATCTTGGTCATCAATGGATGTTACTATTAAATCTTTAGGTAAAGTTTCTGGATTTACAGCCCAAGAATGATATCTACCAACTTTAATTATTTTTCGGTAAATTATTGAAAATTAGGTGATTACTTATTTGTTTAGCAGTTGTTGCAACACCATGATAAATATTAGATAAATTGAAAAGACTTCCTCCAAATGCCTCTGCAATTGCTTGTTGTCCCTAAGCAAATTCCCAAGATGGATTTTTGATGAAGCATAAGTTTTGATAGTATCCAATAGTATGCCTGCTTCTTTTGGAATACCAAGTCCCTGGGGATAATACAATTTTGTCGTATTTTTCAATTTCGTCAATTGATATTTTGTCATTTTGGAAAACATCTATCCTGTTACCTATAATTTGCTCAATCATTTGAACTAAATTATAAGTAAAAACTATCATAATTATCTAAAAAGTAAAATTTTTCATTATTAATGGTTATTTTTAAATGAGTTAAATGTAAAAATAAAAAGTCATCCACGTAGATGACTTTTTAGTATTTTATTTTTCTCTTGTTTTTCCAAAGAACATTTTGATAATGACAGGTAAAGTTGTAACCAAAACAAGTCCTAAAAACGATAATTTCAAGGTGGTGAGTGAGGTCAAATCCATATTGGTCTTTTTAGTATTTTGTATAAATAATGTCCTGCAAATACTAAAAATATAGGCCCAAAGGATGGCACCAATAATATTATCTTTTAGGAATTTCTTTTTATCCATTTTTACAATTCCTGCAACGATAGGAATAAAAAGTTCTAACAATCGGTAGAAATCTTGCAATAATCACAGCAAAAGAGCCTTTTTTTGTTTGAAAAAAATCATCAGCTTGATAGAGATATCTTTTCTTAAAAAAAGTAATGTATCTTCCTTTTGATAAAGTTTTTTTCACCCATTCTATGGCCAAAATAATAGCCGACTTCATTCCCAATAACTGCCGCTAAGGTAATACAATTTGCTAATAGAAAAGTATTTAGGAAATCATTCCCTAAATCTCCAAAAAGTTTCCCTAATGATAGATTGAGAATATATTCCAGAGATGAACAATAGACTATCTCCGAGCAAGAAAAAAACCTGCAAAAAGTCCTGTTTCTGCAAAAAAATAATAAATAAAACCAACCAAAAATCCCCTAATTTTATATAAAAACTCTGGATTTACGAGGGTCTTTCCAACTTTCAAAATATTCCATTACGCAAAAAGTAAGTAATTTATTTCTAAAAATGATAAGAATGACAATTTAAGTGATATTTAACGAAATTTATTTTTTTAAATTTGCTCTTAATGAAAAAAATAGCATATATAGAATTAGATACTCATGCTGAAATTGTGAAGGATTTTTTTCAAATTATATTAAAAAAACTCAGAAAATATTCGGTGTGATTTTTTTATTTATCAAAAAAATAATAGATATTGTTTGTGATATAGATAATATGTACCTTACATCACCAAAAAAACAATAGTTGATGATTTGGATAATATTGATTATGATGAGATTATTATAGGAACCGCTCATAGATATTTTTAATATTTTTTTAATAAATTGGTAAAAAAATATAAAGCTTCTATTATTGTTCATAATATTAATTTTTTTCAAAGGCAACGAAATGGCAATTATTTAAAAAAATGTTTTTTTAAAAATGAACAGAAATACAGATTGAAATTATTATTGAAGGAAGGCTTGCTCACTGCTCCTAAATTATATAAAAATTCTAAATTATATGTGTTAGATGAGGCTTTGAGTGATGAGGTATATCAATATTTAGATATTTTTTTAAAAAAATATGTATATATCTGATAATGAGTGTGTTTATCCCATAAAAAAATTGTGGTTCCGTGTACAATTTCTCAGAAAAGGAGAGATTATAAGTATATCATACAAAAAAATCCAAAAAAATGGAAAAATTGATGCAGAGGTTATTTTTTTTGTGGGAAGGCTTCTGGCGAGGAGTTACAATGGCTTCGAGAAGTAGAAGAAGAACTATCTCAAAAATATTAGTATTCAGTATTTTACATATAAGTTAAATGCCAAAGTTTTTTTGATAAACTGATGAAATCTGCACATCTGTTTTGGTGTCCGATTTGTGAAAAAAACAGACTTTATGAGCATTCCCGAAATTTATGGGAAAAACGAAGATGAGTGGAAATGTGGGTGATGCAATAAAAATATGGTAAAATGAGTATTTTTTTCCTAAAAAAATTATCCATCTAAATGTAAATTTATTATAAAAAGAACAAGATGATATTGAAAATCAAATAATGGAAATTTTTATTCAATTACAAAAATGAGCCTTATTTTTACCAATTTATGATAGCTTTTTGGTGTTTTGATAGGTAATTATTAATTTTAGAAAATGGTTTGCTCCCCAAAAAATCCACGATGGGCAGAAAGTGGAGAGGGATGGGCGGTTTTTATAATTAAATGCTTTTTGAGAATCAATTAGTTGTGATTTTTGAGCATATGCCCCCCATAGTACAAAAAAACGATATTTTCTTTATGTGTTGATATCTCTTTAATAATAAAAATCAGTAAATTGCTCCCAACCCTAAATCTTTGTGAGAATTTGCTTCGTGAGCTTTTACGGTGAGGGTTGTGTTGAGCAAAAAGAACTCCTTGTAGAGCCCAAGATGCCAAATCATTAGTATTTTTTTAATGTTTAAGTCGCTTTCCAGCTCCTTATATATTTTTTTCAGAGATGGAGGAGCAGGTACCATATCAGATACAGAGAAACAAAGACCATTTGCTTGAAAATCATTATGATAAGGGTCTTGTCCGAGTATTACCACTTTAACTTCGTCAAAAGGAGTAAGTTCTAATGCTCTGAATATCTGTTTTTTTAGGAGGAAAACAAATGTTTTTTTGCATATTCTTCATTAATTTTTTTCTGAGAGTAGCAAAATATTCAGAATTTTTTTGATTGGTGCTAAAATTTCTTTCCAAGTCATAAAAAAAGATTTAATTTTTGATAGAAGTGTTTGGGAAATGCATTTTTTTAGGATTCATTTTTCAATAGGTTAAGCTTTATCCAAGAGTTTAAAAATCCTAACCCATAGAAGCTCATTTGTATGTAAATGATGAAACAAGAATATAAGGCAACCTTTAAATTATGAGTTACCTTTAAAGAGTGAAATAATATTAATAGAGTATAAAATGCATAAAATGAGATGAATAGAGGAGTCTCTAATATATAATCAATGAAGATGGATGCCAAAAATCCGATTGTGAAAATACTTGGAAAAAGGAAAGATATTTTCACATATTTTGGATGTCTTTGGTTGAGGATTGGTCTTGCACAGCCGAATTGATATACTTGTTTTGCAAATTTTTTAAGGTCAGTTCTTCGTTTGTGATAAACACTAATATCATCAAAAAAAGCAGTGGAAAATCCATTTTCCCAAAGTCTTATAGATAGGTCTGGGTCTTCTCCGATTCTCATTTCTGAAAAGCCGTTTACAGAATCAAATGTTGTTTTTAGGACGCCCATATTGAAGCTTCGGGGTTGGAATTTATTCACGATTTTTTTACTCCCTCTGATACCTCCCGTGGTTAGTATAGAGGTCATTGTGTAAGAGATAGCTTTTTGTAGAGTGTTAAAATTTGGATGGGCTTTATCTGCTCCTCCAAAAGCATCACACGGAGTATTTTGTAGATTGTTTTTTTAATATTTTGTATATAATTTTTCTCTACAATGACATCAGAATCTACGAAAAACAAGCCATTCATTTTTTTGCTTTTTTTGGCACCAAAATTTCGCGATAAACCAGGGTCCTGTATTTTTCTTTTTTTGTAATAAGAAATGTTTAGATTGTTTTTCAAAAATCTTGTATTGTAGGGAGTAAGTCCACAGAGGAGCCATCATCAATAATAATCACTTCAAAAATCCATATCAGATTGATTAACAAGTGATTTTAATAATTCTGTAAGTTCATCCTTTCTATTAAAAAAATAGAAACGATAATGGAGATTGTAGGTTTCATTTTTATTATAAGGCAAAAAAATAAATATTATGAACTTATATAACCAAATGGAAAGATTAATTATTTATTTTTTTATTAAGTTAGTTTATTGATTTTTTTAGTTTTTTTAGGTAGTTTGTTGATTACTTCGTTGTAAGAATGTTTTTATCATTTTTTTATTACAAAAATCATTAGGGAGAAATTCTGCGTCTATTGTATTCCAATGCTTTTTATTGAGGTGATATCCAGCAGTTATTTCGGTATATTCATCTCGTAATTCCACTGCCCAATTGGGATTGCATTTTACACTGATACTCATAGGAATTTTATTTAGATTTGTGATAAGAAAAAAATCTTACCTAAAAACCTTGAAAAACTAGATAATCATCACCAAAAGGAAAACCTTCAGTGGTATGAGGCAGGGAAATACAAAAAAATCTCTGATGTCTTCTATATTCATTTTTATTGTTTTAGTTTTATTCTGAAAGTAGTTCCTTTTCCAAGTTCAGATTGAGCAACGAAAATTTCGCCGTTATGGTATTCTTCAATCACCCTTTTTGCGAGGCTTAGTCCTAGTCCCCAGCCTCTTGTTTTGGTAGAATATCCTGCTCGGAATATATTTCGGATTTGTTTTTTTTGCATTCCGGCACCAGAATCTTTAATATCTATGTAGATATTTTTTTATTTTTCATAGAGGGTAATTTGTAGATTGCCAACACCTTTCATTGCATCTACAGCGTTTTTTTACTAAATTTTCAATAGCCCAATTAAACAAAAATTTGATTATGAGGAATGAAAATTTCGTTTTGTGGATTGTTTAAAGAAAAGTTGATTTTTATTAGATATCCTATTTTTTTAAGTAATTGAAGTTTTGTTGTATTGTTTTTAGATAGATTGAGTTCATTAAGTTCGGGAGTTGAACCTATTTTTGGAGAATCTATCGGAAATAGTTTTTTTAATCTTGAAATATCTTGTTCTAATTCTGTGATTCCAATATTATTAGGATTTTCAAGTCTCATAATTTCTATCCAGCCTATCATTGATGAGAGGGAGTTCCGATTTGATGGGCTGTTTCTTTTTGCTAAACCTGCCCAAATAAAGCCTTCGTCTTTTTTTCTTTAAAAATTCTCATTATCCAAATAGAAATCAATAGATAGGATAATATGAAAAAAATCCAATAAAAATAAGGATAATATTGTAGATTGTTTAATAGTCTGGAATTATCATAGAATACCAATTGTTTATGATTATTGGCTAATTTTATCACGAAAGGTTTATATTGAGCAGACATTTCTTGTATATAATTCCTTAATTCAGTAGGATTTTTCAGTATATCATTAGGGATATTTCGGTAGGTGCCGGTCTCCAAAAATTGGTTGTTTTTTCATTAGTGATAATTACAGGTAACTGGTTGTTTTCTTCTAAAAATTGATAAAATTAAATCTTGAGTTTCAGGTGAAATATTTGTAGGATTGTCTTGTAAGTGTTGCATTGCTTTGGCAAAAAAATTTGTATGCGAGAGGCTTCTCGAATCCTTAAATCCTTGATGAGAAAAAAACAAAGTGAATTACTAAAAAGTAACGATAGTCGTAAAAAAATATAAATAAACCAAGGGTTAATGGGGTAAAAATCGTTTTTAACATTGCTAATTATTTAATGGAGATAAGATTTTAAAAAGTTCATCACTGATATTTTTTCCTTGATAATTATTGATAATAACGGCAAAAACATATCCATTATGATATCCAGCAAAAGATTTTATTTGAGACATTGTTCCGCTTTTCATTTTCATACCATTTTTTTGGATAGGAAGGCTATCAATGAAATATTTGGCCCAATCTTGTTGTTTTATCCATAGGAGAGCTTGAACTTCGGCCTTCGCAGAAATATAATTTTTTTACCGAAAGTCCGCTTCCATCTCGAAAATTAATCAATTGTGGTGAGATACCCTTACTTTTCCAAAAATTTTTGAGGTATTCTACAGCTGATACAAAACTTCCATCACCTGTTTTTTCCTTAGCAATCGTCCTAATGAGCGTCTCCCCATAGAGGTTAATGGATTTTTTTCATAAACCAATAAATAATTTTGTCCAAAGTAGGGGATTTATAGGTGAATAATAAATTCTCTTTTTGATAATTTTTTTATAGGTAATCCTTTGATAATAAGATAATTGTTTGATAAAAATATTCCCTCCTAAAGAAATATTATTCTCTTTCAGCCAAGCTTTTAATTTCCTCTCCCAAAGTTTGCGGAGGGTTGGGATTTGCTCCTGAAGTTTTAATTAATTTATTAGGTATTTTTCCACTGATATAGGCAAAATTAGAGTAGGGTGAAGAGTAGATAATACTCTCGTCAGTAGTTTCGTTTGTTTTCAGATTAGATATCCATTGTAGTTGTAGTGGGATATTAACTTTTTGTATTTCAGAGTTTTTGATACTGATGTCAAATTGATTTTCTCGCCGTTAATCCCCAAACACCAGCTCCGTAGTAACTTCCTAAATCTTCCCAAGCCCAACCATTCGGGATATGTTGTAGGTCAAAATAAGTATCATCAAGGATAATATCTCCAGAGATATGTTTTATTTTTCGGTGATGGATTGGATGAGTTTTTTTCTTAAAAATCTTGTGGTTGGAATCCTTCGTATCTCCAACTTCCCAAGGTTGGGTCACCATTGGAATAGATGAAAATGTCCCCCGATAGAGTATCGTTTTCAATATTTCCAGAGAAAGTTCCCAAAGTGGTATATTGGTAGTCTTTTCCAAGTTCTGCTAGAGCCATGCCAGCTGAAAATATTTTTTTGAGTAGAAGCAGATGTTAAGCCTTTATTTCCTTTGATAATCAAATATTAAATTACCATTTTCATCAGAAATATATATGCTTAAATTTGCGGAAATAGCATCAGGAGAACTGAGTAAATTGTCTATTTTATGTTGAATTTGTTCTTTTTAAATTTTTGTCCAAAAATGAAGGAAGAAGTGATTAATAATATAAAAAAATTGAAATACATTTTGATAGCCATAAATTAATTTAACACAAAAATATGAAATAAAAAAACCCAGCCGAAGCTGGGTAAAAAAACTAATAACCATGAAAAACTCAAATTAAACATGAGAATCTAATTGATAAAACCCTAACATCTAATATAATAAGTGTATCGGATTTTTGTTTTTGCAAATGTATTATATTTGTGCAAATTTTTTTATTATGTCGAATATAACATTTACAATGATTAAGCCAGATGCTGTAGAAGATGGGCATATAGGGGCTATTTTAGGGAAAATATCTGAAGCAGGATTTAAAATAAAAGCTTTGAAACTTACACAATTAACTATTGATGATGCTAAAAAATTTTATGCGGTACATTCCGAAAGACCTTTTTATGGAGATTTAGTGGAATTTATGAGTAGAGGACCGATTGTAGCTGCTGTTTTAGAAAAAAAGAAAAATGCAGTGGAGGATTTCCGAAAATTGATAGGTTCTACAAATCCAGCCGAGGCAGAGGAGGGAACAATCCGAAAATTATATGCGAGAAGTATCGGAGAGAATGCGGTACATGGGTCGGATTCTGATGATAATGCTCTTATAGAGGCTCGTTTTCATTTTTTTCAGGAAGAGAAATATTTTAATCAGAAATATTCTTAATGGTATAATTAATTATTTTTTTAGTAGAATGGAATTTAACGAAAAAAATCAATCAATTTTTTTAGAACAATATCTCAATACTGCGTCGCCTACGGGCTATGAACACGAGGGACAAAAAAATGGATGGACTACATCCGTCCTTATGTGGATAAAAATAGAAGTAGATAATTATGGAACTTGCTATGGTATTATTAATCCAGAGGCAGAATTTAAGGTCGTTATAGAAGCTCATGCAGATGAGATTTCTTGGTATGTTAATTATATTACCGATGATGGACTTATCTATGTGATAAGAAATGGTGGCTCCGACCAAATGATAGCTCCATCTAAAGTGGTGAATATTCACGGAGAAAAGGGTATCGTAAAAGGTGTTTTTGGATGGCCTGCAATACATACCAGAGTAGGTGCCGATGAAGTAACCCCCAAACTTGACAATATTTTTATTGATTGTGGAGCAACTTCTAAAAAGGAGGTAGAGGAGCTAGGCATTTATGTAGGATGTATGATTACTTATCCAGATGAGTTTTTTGAGATGAATGATAAGTATTTTGTTTGTAGAGCATTAGATAATAGAATCGGTGGTTTTATGATTGCTGAGGTGGCTCGTCTTTTGAAGGAGAATAAAAAAAGTCTTCCTTTTGGGTTGTATATTACAAACTCTGTACAAGAGGAGGTTGGATTGTATGGTGCAACAATGATTGCCGATACGATAAAACCAAATATTGCTATCATTACGGATGTTACCCACGATACGACTACACCAATGATAGAAAAGAAGAAGGAAGGTGACCAAAAATGTGGTAAAGGACCTGTGATATTTTTTTGCTCCGAGTGTGCATCATAAAGTGAGAGAAATTATCATCGATACGGCGAAAGATAAAAATATCCCATTCCAACGAGCTGCAGCTAGTAGAGCGACAGGGACGGATACCGATGCTTTTGCACATTCTAATGGTGGGGTACCAAGTGCATTAATTTCATTGCCACTGAGATATATGCATACCACAGTAGAGATGGTTGCAAAGGAAGATGTTGCCAATGTAATCCAATTAATATATGAGACATTATTAAATATCACTCCTGAAACTTCGTTGAAGTATCACTAAAAAAAGAGAAAAAGATTTTATAAAAAGGTATAAAGTCTTTAAATATAAATAACAAGAGGTAGACGAAAAGTAATTTTTACTATTATTATGGCAAAAAAATACTTTGGATTGATGATGAAGTAGATTTACTTCGCCCACATATTATTTTTTTGGAGAATAAAGGTTATCAAGTAACCCCAATTAATAATGTTAACGAGGCTTTGGAGATACTTGATAAGACTAAATTTCAACTAGTTTTATTGGATGAGAATATGCCCGGTATTTCAGGGATAGACGCTATACCAATGCTCAAAGAGAAAGATTTTTTTAATGAAAATAGTGATGGTTACTAAATCAGAAGAAGAGCATATTATGGAGCAGGCGATAGGTTCTCAGATTGCAGATTATATCCTAAAACCCATTAACCCTGAACCAGATTTTTGTTATCTTTGAAGAAGAATCTTCAAGAGGATAATCTTGTAGAACAGGCCACAATATTTAGTTATCAGCAAGAGTTTCGTAAGTTGTCTATGGAGCTTTCTTATCTTAATACTTATCATGATTGGGCTGAATATTACAAGAAAATAATAAGTTGGGAAATAAAGTTTGACAAGGTAAGCGATAGCGAATTTGCTCATTTATTACAAACTCAAAAGGATGATGCCAATCAATATTTTGCAAGATTTATAGAGCAAAATTATCAAGATTGGCTAACTTCCTCGGATAAGCCCATAATGAGCCATACCCTCTTTAAAGAAAAGATAAAACCTCAAGTAGAGAAGGGAAAAGTACTACTTTTGGTGATAGATAATTTAAGATACGACCAATGGAGAGTGATAGAGCCACTCTTTACGAGATACTATAACAGAATATCGGAGGATTATTATTATTCTATTTTGCCAACTGCCACACAATATGCGAGGAATTCTCTGTTTGCAGGATTACTCCCTTCCGAAATAGAAAAGCGTTTTCCAGATAAGTGGTTCAATGATAATGAGGAAGGAAACAAAAATGAGTATGAAAAAGGATTTCCTTACCGACCAAATGAAGCGTTATGGTTTATCTTCTAAGCAGATGAAATATATTAAAATCCTCAATTCTGATTTTGAGAAAAAGATATTAGAGGACTTCCATCAGTATAAGAATGCCGATTTGCTGACGATTGTTTATAATTTTATAGATATTTTATCTCACGCCAAGACTGATAACCCTATAGTTAATCAACTCATAAGAGATGATAAGACTTTTCGTTCGCTTACTTATAACTGGTTTAAAAAATGCCTCATTGTTGAAAAATCATACAGTTAGCATCAGGAAGTGGTTTTAAATTAGTGATTACCACTGATCACGGGATGATTTATGTGAAGAAAGCTAGCCAAGTGGTGGGAGATAGAGAAACTCTACAAATCTCCGTTATAAGACAGGGAAAAGTCTCGCCTATGACGAGCGAGAGGTATGGGCTATTACACAGCCAGAGAAGTTATTTTTACCAAAAAAAGTAACCTAAGTTCAAAGTATATTTTTGCAAAAAAATAATACCTTTTTGGCATACCCGAAAAAAATTATAATCATTTTGTGAATTATTACAAGGATACCTATCAGCACGGTGGGATTTCCTTGGAAGAGTGTATCATACCGATTAGTATTTTAGAGCCGAAATAAAAATATTAGGATTGTTTTGGTGTTTTATTTGGAAAAATAGTATAAACTTTGATTAATTTTGCACGACGAATGAGGCATTAATAATCAAGATAGAATCTTTTTATTGATTAAATTTGTCTATTAAACCAAACAATTTATAATTTTTGAACTATGACAACAAATGCAAAAAGAAAGGAATCGGATTTAATCTTAATAAAAAGAGGTATTAAGACAATACTTACAAGATAAAAAAATTTCGTAATACACCCGAGAGATACACTATTTTTGGAGGAAATATATAATATGGACCACCATTTCAATGTAGATGATTTGTATCTTTTGATGATAGAAAAAGAAGTATCATGTTTCTAAGGCGACTATCTACAATACGATAGAGATTTTCCTTGATGCGGGACTTATCAGAAAACATCAGTTTGGTGAAAAAAACTCAGACTTCGTCTTCTTACGAGAAATCTTATTTTTGATAAACAACACGACCACCTTATTATTTACAAAAAAAGATGGTGATAAAGATATTGAGGAGGTTATAGAGTTCTGCGACCCAAGAATTCAAGGGATAAAAGATGCTGTAGAGGAGGCTTTCGGTGTGGAAATTAGCTCTCATGCATTGTATCTATATGGAACAAAAAGGCTAAAAATTAATTAAGATTATTATAAAGAAATATTTGTCATTCTGAGAGAAAAATTATATGAAATTCTTTTTAGAATGACAAGTTTTTTTATGAAAAAAATATCAATTATAAATTTTTTTCAAATGAGATACTATTTTGTTTTTCGCTTTTATTTTTTTACCCAAATATTTGCTCAAAAAGCAACCTACAAAAACTTTCCCCAAGTAAAGAGCCGTTCTTTTTGCAAAAATATTAATCAAAAAAACAGGAAGAAAAAAAGTAAAAACATATCCATTCGGATACCTTTGGTGTGAGCAAGAATAAATTTGATGGTAATCCGCATTTTTCTGGAAATGTGATATTTACACATCAAGGCTCTACGCTTATGGCAGATGAAGTTATCCTCTATCAAGAAGAAAAATTTTTGTAAAAGCTTTTTGGAAATGTAAAAACTCCAAAATGCCGATGGTTCTATAATTACTGCTGATGAAATGGAATATGATGGGAATACCGAGCGAGGCATAGCACGGAAAAATGTAGTACTCACTGACCCAAAACAGACTATTAATACCAATATTTTGTATTATGATAGGAAAACTAATCAAGCATATTTTAATACAGGAGGGACAATTAGAGATTATCAAGGAAGCGTAATGCATACAAAATCTGCTACCTATGATATTGGAGCGAAAGAAATAGACTTTACGGGAAATGTGAGAATTGACAATCCTAAGTATATTTTGGAAGGAGCGAATATAAAGCAAAATCAGCAGACGAATACGGCTCATTTTTCGGGGGCAACTACGATTTTTGATAAGAAAAATCCCAGAAATAAAGTCTATACAGAGCAGGGAAGTTTTAACCAAAGTACCAATGAAGTTTTTTTCTGAATAAAAAAATTCAGTGATTTATTATAATAATAAGAAATTAACGGGTGATAGACTTTATTTTAATAGGAATACTAATTTTGGCAAAAGGAGATGGAAATATTACCCTTGATGACCCTTATGAAAATCGCTATATCAAGGGAGGATACGGAGAAATTTATCAAGATAAAGACTCTGCAATGGTTACCGATAAACCCTATGCAGTGAAGATTCTGTCCAAAGACACAATCTATTTTTCTGCGGAAAAATTTATTACTTTTCAAAAAAATAGATAAGAAAACCCAAACAAAAAGTTACCTAAGAGCCTATAAAAGAGCAAGATTTTTTTAAATCTAATGCACAAGCAAGAGCGGATTCTATCAGTTTTGATGAGACCGATGGTGTCTTACATTTTAGTATAAAACCTATTCTTTGGAGTGGTGAAAAGCAGGTAACAGGCGATAAGATTGAGGCCTATTTCAATACTAAAAATGAGAATATAGATAGCTTGAAAGTAATTGGTAATGCGATGGCAATTTCAAAATCCGATTCCTTGAATTTAAAGGATGAGTTTGACCAAATCAAAGGTCGTCGAATGATAGTCATTTATGAAGAAAATCAAATAAAAAAAGCAAAAGTAATTGGTAATGCACAAGCCATTACCTATGCTGATGATATTAATGAAAAGACCAATAAAAAGGAAAGGATAGGTGTGAATCTATCCACTTGTGGGGAGATTGTAGCTGATGTTGAGGAGCGAAAAATACAAGTTGTGTCATGCAATATTGGTGCAAGTATGGAGACTTATCCAATGAGTTTTATCTCAAAAGAAAAACGATTTTTTCCAGATTTTAATTGGAATACCAAAGATAGACTTCGCAGGTGGCAGGATATTTTCTTTGATAGTCCAAATTATGAAGAAATAAAATACACTTCGGATAATACCCTCTATGAAAATGCACAGCGAGAGTTAAATAATAAAAAAGCAAAAGAAGAATCAACCCGTCCAAAGAGGAAAAAGAAATGATAATCAGATAGATAAGGTGCAATGGAATGATTATATTTGTTTTATAAGTAATTTATATATTAAAAAAATTTATCCTTTGGACTTCTTCTTTGATAATAATTAAAAAGGACACTTTTTGAGTGCCCTTTTTTTGTTGATTAATCTTCTTGCTCTACTTGGAAGACCTCTCGTTTCTTTTTTTATTGTTTTCTATTTTTATCTCCTTTTTTTGAAATTATAGGTCAAAAGAAAGTTGTATTTGGCGAGGCTCTCGTCTCATATAAGATTCGTGGTAGGCATTTGCTGAGTAGGTATAAACTTCACGAGCATTTGTGTTGAATATATCCTTAATATTAAATGACACAGTAGCATTACCTTTCAAAATCGTTTTTGTCAGAGCAAAGTCTATAGTATAGGTTGTGAGGCGGTGTTGATATTCCGTTTTTATGCCTCCTTTGTACATTCCTTGTAATTGCAAACTAAGTGTTTTATCTACTTTGAAGGTTGTGCTTAGTCGCCCTCGGCTGGTTATTCCCTCTCCTTTGAAAGACGCCAAGCGATTTACATAATTGCCACTTGAATCCCTCGTGCGGTAGGTAGTATCTCCATCAATATTGTAGTAGGAAACACTGATATTTCCCATAAGTCTCCACCAAGGTAGCAAATCGGTAGAGAAATTTAGGGTCTAAACCATAATCTTTTCTTGTACCGAGATTAACAGAAGTGGTATAAAATACATTGGTAGATTCGTCTTCTTGATAGGTCAGTTTTTTTACATCATCGGTTTTATAGCGATAGTAGAGGGTTGGGTTTATTGTGAGCCTCTTTTGCTGTATGGCGTATCCCACCTCGTAGGAATGCACATAGGATGGATCTAAATTTTGATTTCCGAGCATAATATTTTGGTTATCAGCAATAGAATGATAAGGAATAAAATATAAACCTTTTGGGCGGTCTATTCTTCTAGAATAATTCACTAAAAATTTGGTTATTCTTACCTAAATCATAACTAAGATATACGGACGGAAATAGATTATTGTAGTTTTTATTTTGTCTAAAAACATTGCCATCTCGCTGATTTTCATAGTTAATATTAATATGAGAATGCTCATTTCTTAGCCCTAATTGATATCCAAAGTTCCCAATTTTAGATTTGAACTGAACATATATAGCATTGAACATCTCCTTATAGATGGTGTTGTTCGTATATTCAGGAATATTATTGAATGTTTCGTTACCGATTTTTTCTTGTGCTAAATTAATCCAATGATTATTGTCTCTATCAAATCTATATCCTGCTTCCAATTTAGAGATATCTCCGATGGGAAGTTCGTAATCTATTCCTGCAAATATTTTTATTTTTTTATTTGTCTGGTCCGTGTATGTCCTTAATTCACTTAAGGTAGGGGAGAGGGGATTGGCAACAAAGTTTCTATCAAAAGAATTGTTAGACTCTTGATTGATGTTCGTTGTGTTGGTTCTGTCGTTGTGTTGGTAACTTGCCGAAAATGATATTTTATGACCATTATCATTGAATTTATGGTCAAGTCCTAAATCTCCTTGCAGGAAATATGTCCACTGGTTCTCTGTGTTATTTCTTAGTGAGTACGGATTAGCGAGCGTTGTGTTGTTGTAGGTATATTGATAGTCGTTGGTTCCTTCTCCATTTACATTAAAGATTCTCAGTGTGGCCGATGCATTAATAGAAGTTTTGTTGCTAATATCATATACAAATCCTGTAGAAGCATTGAATGTGCTTATTTTATCCGTATCTTGGCCGTTTTGTAGGGCTTTTAATAATTGATTAGGCGTATTTTTATCCGTATAGAAATTATTATTTCGGCTAATGGCTTGGGACTTTTTGTAACTACCACCACCATTTATGAACCAAGAGAAATCTCCCTTTTTCCAATTGATGTTAGCATTGATGTTTGTGGTAGGTAGATAGCCGACCATACCCACGACATTCCCACTGAGTCCTGCTGTTTTGTTTTTCTTTAAAATAATATTAAGGATTCCTGCCGTCCCCGATGCTTCAAATTTAGAAGAAGGGTTTGTAATTACTTCAATTCTGTCAATTTGGTCAGAAGGTATCGATTGTAATGCCGTAGTGCTATCATCAATACCAAACATTGCCGACGGCTTCCCATTGATGAGGAATTTCACATTAGATGACCCTCTCATAGATACAGAACCATCGGTGTCTATATCCACTGATGGTACATTTTGTAGTACATCGTGGAGGCTTCCCCCCTTACTCAATAGGTCAGAGGATACATCATAGGTCTTCTTGTCTAGCTCTACCTTGTAAGGTTTTTTAGCAGTTGTAGAAATAGTAACAGCTTGAATATTAGTGGTCTTTTGAGTGCTGTTGGCTACTATTACAAAATTTTTATGCTTATTTTTTTATTGCTTATGGTGGTCTCCTGTTGGAAATCATCAAAAATCAATTGCCTCTATCTTTACAATATATTTTCCACTGATGAGGTCCAGTTGATAGTTTCCATTCTCATCGGAGAGGGTTGCGTTGCTAATAGCTTTATTATCAATGTTTTCAAAGGTAATTGAAGCGTATGGGATAGGATTATTTTGTGTATCGGATATTTTTTTCCACTGATATTTTTCTTTATCTTGTGCAAAGGACAAACTAGCCATTCCAAAGACCAACGTGAGTCCTAAAGTTCTCTTTTTTTAATAATCGTTGAAAATTCTGTCTTCATAAAATTTACTTATATTTTTTGATAAAAATTTTCAGATAAAAAGTTAAATATAGTATGAAAAAAATATCAGTAGAAAAGAATTATGCATTGTTTTAGTATCTCATAATTAAAGTTTTATGTAGAAAAAAAGTTGTGGGATAGTAAGATAATATTTTTTTATTTTTTTCCTTATTTAATTAAAAATGCTTACATTTGCAATATAAATTTTTAATTTTTAAAAAAATGGCAGAATATACTTTTCGTGAAGTAATTGCTCAGGCAATGAGTGAGGAGATGAGAAAAAGACGAATCCATCTACCTTATTGGAGAAGAAGTAGCAGAATATAACGGTGCATATAAGGCATCAAAAGGTATGTTGGCTGAGTTTGGTCCAAAAAAGAATAATAGACTCCCCAATTGCAGAGCTTGGTTTTGCAGGTATCTCGGTTGGTGCAGCTATGAATGGTAATAGACCTATCGTGGAGTTTATGACTTTCAATTTCTCTCTTGTAGGTATAGACCAAATCATCAACAATGCAGCAAAAAATTCGTCAAATGAGTGGTGGACAGTGGAATTGCCCTATCGTGTTCCGAGGACCTACGGGGTCAGCAGGACAGTTAGGTGCTACTCACTCGCAAGCACTTGAAAGTTGGTATGCAAATTGCCCTGGATTAAAAGTAATTGTACCATCTAACCCATACGATGCAAAAGGATTATTGAAATCAGCCATCCAAGATAACGACCCTGTAATCTTTATGGAGTCTGAGCAAATGTATGGTGACAAAATGGAAATCCCAGAAGAAGAATATTACCTACCAATTGGTAAGGCTGATGTGAAAAGAGAGGGTTCCGATGTTACGCTTGTTTCTTTCGGTAAGATTATGAAATTGGCTCTACAAGCGGCTGATGACTTGGCAAAAGAAGGAATATCTGTGGAGGTGATAGATTTAAGAACAGTTCGTCCATTAGACTACGAAACTATTTTTAATTCTGTGAAGAAAACAAACAGATTGGTAGTATTGGAAGAGGCGTGGCCATTCGGTTCTGTAGCTACTGAGATTACTTATATGGTTCAACAAAAGGCATTTGATTATTTAGATGCTCCTGTTAAGAGAATCACTACTCCAGATACACCTGCACCTTATTCATCTGCGTTGTTTGTAGAGTGGTTCCCTAAATTAGAAACCGTAAAAGAAGAAATTAAAAAAAGTATTATATAGAAAATAAAATAGTTTTTTTCATATTAATAATTTTTAAGTTATTCAAGAGGCATTGATGCGACTTATGTGTCAATGCTTTTTTAAGTTATGTTATAACCATTTCTAAATTTTGAATATGGCAGATACTTTTACAAATGAACAACATTTTGATACTAAAAAACTAACTATGCTGGGGGTATTAGTATCAATGGGAATTGTTTTTGGAGATATTGGGACTTCACCACTTTATGTGATGAAAGCCATTGTAAATGTTCGTCGCGAAGCTGGATACTTACCATTTGATGAGTATATAGAAGGTGCATTGTCTTGTATTATTTGGACCTTGACTTTGCAGACAACATTGAAGTATGTTATTATAGCTTTACGTGCGGATAACAAGGGTGAAGGAGGGATACTATCGCTTTATTCGTTAGTGAAAACAGTTAAGAAAAATTGGCATTATATTATTGCAATTATTGGAGCCTCTGCATTAGTTGCAGATTCAGTAATTACGCCATCACTTACTGTAATGTCCGCTGTTGAGGGACTTAAAATTTATAACCAGCATACTCCAGTCGTGCTATACACTTGTATTATTTTATTTGTTATATTCTTTGTTCAGCAATTTGGGACGAGTAAAATAGGTAAATTTTTTGGCCCAGTGATGATAATTTGGTTCTTGGTTTTGGGAGGTTTTGGAGTGATGCATATTGCTGATAATATCAGTATTTTGAAGTCATTCAATCCAATATATGCTTATAAACTTATTACTCAATCACCGAGTGCTATAGTCATTATGGGGGCTGTTTTTTTCTCTGTACAACAGGAGCTGAGGCTATGTATTCGGATTTGGGACATTGTGGTAAAAAGAATATTCAAGTAAGTTGGGTTTTTTTGTAAAAAAATAATGTTAATACTCAATTATTTAGGTCAAGGAGCGTGGATTTTTGGATCATTACAAAAGAGGTTCGTTATCACGGCATTAATCCATTCTTTGGTATTATGCCAGATTTCTTAATTTACCCAGCAGTTATTTTAGCTACTTTGGCAGCAGTTATTGCCAGCCAAGCGGTGATTACAGGAGCTTTTTACAATGTTTTTCAGAGGCAATGTCTATTACTTTTTGGCCAAATCAGCAGATAAATTATCCAAGTGGTGTCAAGGGACAAATGTATATTCCAAGAATCAATTGGGGGCTTATGGCGTTGTGTTTCATCGTAGTACTATTTTTTTCCAAAGTTCCTCTCGGATGGAGGCTGCTTATGGACTTACGATAACCATTACAATGTTAATGACAACCATATTCCTTATTTTTTTGGTTGAAAAAATCAAGGTTAATCCAATTCTTGTATTTTTTTATTTGGATTCGTATATTTATGTATAGAGATAGGATTTTTTTATACAAATATTATTAAGTTTTTTTGATGGAGGATGGATTACGATGGTGCTTGGTGCATTTATGATGCTGTGTATGTATGCTTGGTATAATGGGAGACAGATTAAGGCGAAATTTATGAAATATGTGAAGTTTGAAAAATATGTGCCTATCATAAAAGATATGAAGCTCGACGAGACAATACCCAAGTATGCCACTAATCTAGCATTCCTGAGTAGAGCCAAAAGACCAGATGAACTTGAGGCAAAAATTATATATTCTATCATTAGAAAACAACCTAAACGAGCTGACCATTATTTTATTTTTAAGTATTATTAATCAAGAAGATCCTTATACATTTAAATATTATGTTGATGAAATAATGCCGGGAACGATTTTTTTAAAAATTAATTTTCTATTAGGATTCAAAAATAGAAAGACGGATAGACGATTATTTTGATCAAGTTTTGAAAGACTTGATGGATGAAGGTACAATTCCTAACCGAAGTGCTTATCCATCTCTCCGTCAGCATAATATACCTCCCGATTTGAAGTATGTGATTATAGATAATATACACATTAATAACTATTTGCTCACCTTTAAGGAAAAATAATATTGAATATATATCACTTTGTGAAGTATATTGGAAGTAATGATTTTAAGGCATGGGGAGTGGCTCCGCATAATGTTATAGTAGAATCTACACCACTTTTTGGATCAAGAAGTTTTGTGTTTCAAGAAAAATTGAGCGGATAGCTAGATAAATAATAAAAAGAGGTATTCCTAGTGGGTATCTCTTTTTCATTGATGAGTAAAAAAATAAATTCGTATTTTTGCAATCCAAATTAAAAATTAAGTAAAATGTCAAAAAGTAAAAAAATAGGCACAATCCAAATGAGTTGTGTAGCGGATAAGCAACAAAAATTTAGAAAAAGCAATAAAAAAATATAAGAGAAGTAGCGGCTAAGGGAGCTAATATCGTCTGTCTGCAAGAGTTATTTACCTCATTATATTTCTGTGATATAGAGGATTACGATAATTTTGACCTTGCGGAGTCCATTCCTGGCCCATCTACGGATGCACTTTCGGAAGTGGCAAAGGAACTTGGTGTGGTGATTATTGCATCACTTTTTGAGAAGAGAGCAGAAGGTTTGTATCATAATACCACAGCAGTTTTGGATGCTGATGGTACTTATTTAGGAAAATATAGAAAAATGCATATCCCTGATGACCCTGCATATTACGAAAAATTCTATTTCACACCAGGGGATTTGGGGTATAAGATTTTTAAAACTCAATTCGGAAAAGTAGGTGTGCTTATTTGTTGGGACCAATGGTATCCCGAGGCATCAAGAATTACAGCTCTGATGGGGGCGGATATACTTTTTTATCCTACAGCGATTGGGTGGGCTACCGACCAAGATGAGGAGACAAATAAAGACCAATATAATGCTTGGCAGATTATACAACGCTCCCATTCTGTAGCAAATGGACTTCCTGTAGTGTCTGTGAATAGAGTAGGATTTGAACAAGATGGAGCAATGAAATTCTGGGGTGGAAGTTTTGTAACAAATGCACAAGGAAAATTGCTATACCTCGCCTCCCACGACCAAGAGGAATCCGTAGTAACCGAAGTAGAACTTGGGCAAACAGACTATATGAGGAGACATTGGCCTTTCCTAAGAGATAGAAGAATAGACTCGTATCAGCCTATTACAAAGAGATTTATAGATGAAGATTAAGCTAAAAATCCATTGATTTGATTAAAAAAAGAAAAAAATTTAAATAGTAGCATTAAACACAAAAATGTCGTTAGATTTACATAAAAACACCAAAATCACAAGGGTATCGTTTCCCAGCGGAGTGGGAAGAACACGAGGCAACTTGGCTTAGTTGGCCTCATAAAGAGGAATCTTGGCCAGATAAATTAGAGGAAATATACCCTTATTATAGCGAGTTTGTTAAGGTTCTTTCTGAGTCTGAGTTCGTGAGGATAAATGTAGTAGATGAGGAAATGCGAAAATTTGCGATGGACTGCATAATGCAAGCAGGTGCAAAGTTAGAGAATGTAGAGTTCTTTATCCATCCAACGAACGATGCTTGGTGCCGAGACCACGGGCCTGCATTTCTCATTAATCCCAATGCCGAAGAAAAAAAAGTAATTGTTGATTGGGGGTATAATGCTTGGGGAGGTAAATATCCACCATATGATTTGGATGATGATATACCAACAAAAATTGGTAAAGAGTTTGGCTTACCTGTATTTTATCCTAGGATTGTGATGGAGGGAGGTTCGGTGGATTTTAACGGAAAAGGGACATTACTTACTTCAAAAATCGTGCTTGTTGAATCCCAATAGAAATCCTCATCTTTCTCAGGATGAAATAGAAAAATTATCTCAGAGAATATTATGGGGTAGAGCAGATTTTATGGGTGGAAGATGGTATTATTGGTGATGATACAGATGGACATATTGATGATACTATTCGTTTTGTAAATGAGAATACCGTATTGGCGGTAGTAGAGGACAATCCCGATGATGAGAATTATGAGATTTTGAAGAGGAATCTCGAACAATTGAAAAAGATGAAGTTGCTAAATGGGGAACCGCTAAATATCGTCGAGTTACCAATGCCAGACCCTGTTATTTGGGATGGACAACGATTGCCAGCTTCATATGCGAATTTCTATATAGCTAATAAATCTGTGATTGTACCTACCTATCGATGTGAAAAAGATGTTATTGCATTAGAAATTATACAAAAATATTTTCCAGATAGAAAGGTTGTAGGTATAGACTCTACGGAAATTATCTGGGGGTTAGGAAGTTTCCATTGCCTCAGTCAGCAAGAACCATATGTAGATTAAAATAAAAAGCCTTACTAATCTGTAAGGCTTTTATCTTTAGAATTTCCACCCTAAGGTGAAAGAATAGAGGTTTCTTGTTGTCTTAACATTGGATACAGCAAAATCCCCAGAGAAATAATCAGTAGTAGTGGTTGCATAGTATCCAGTATTTGCTTTGCTATCTCCATACAAGAAAGGATTCTGGTATTTAGAGGTAATGTATTGATAAGCAAAATCAAGATACATTGAGTCAAAATGTAATCCTAAGCCACAAGATAAAGCACTACGGCGACCTAAGACAAGATTGTTGAAATTTTGCTCCGTCGTATTTCCGTTATCCGTAAATGCGAAGGTTTTAATATCCTTAAATGGTTGAAGCGTAGTGTAATATCCGCCACGAAGACGCAAATAAGAGAATCTATACTCTGCTCCGAGACGAAGTTCGGAAGGATAGTTATAATATTTTTCATAAAAATCCTTAAACTCTAAATCAACACTTTTGCTATCTGAAGTATGTTTTGGCTTGGTTAGAGTAACATTGTAATCTATATCAAACGCGAAGTTCTTATTAGGAGTATATCCCAAACTCAGTGCAGTTTTTAACGGGGTAGAGTAACTTGCATTTTCAGAATATTTATTGTCGGATTTTCCGTCATTTGAATAGAATTTATATTCTCGACGAATTTCCCACAGCGTAGGTGTATCCAATGCTACTCCGAGACGGATTCCCTTGCTGAGTTTTGCAATTACCCCTAAGTTAAGGGAGAATCCATTAGCATCTTCTGTATAAGGAGTATATTGTTTGTTGAATAATACAAAATTATTTACATTATTACCTCTCCATAGAGCATCGTCCGTCTGTTCAATATTTAGGGTATGAAAGTTGAGTCCCATACCGAGATATAATCTATTAAAAACATTTGCACCTACTGCAAAATTTGTCTTTACTCTATTTCCAGATCGGGAATATTCGTGTCCGTAGAAACGCAATATTGGAGTGTTATTCTTATCATTAATAGTGATGTTATTATTGAAAGGCGTGGTAATAGCTTCGTCGAGAGATTTATTAGTATAATTGAATGCAAAATTTAAAAATTTCACAGGCGAATAATCTCCTACTTTAAAAGAAATTAAACCACCAACTTGATTGAAATTATTCTCTTTTGTGTTGTTTATGGCAGTTGTTTGTCCAAATTTGGAGCTGATACTATTCGCCAAGATGTTGTAACTTACGCTGATATCTCCTGTAATAGCCACTCCGACTCCTGCAGGATTGACATTTACAGAAGACAAGTCTCCACCTAAGGCTCCCATAGCCCCAGCCATTCCATTAAATCGAGCCGTCCCGTGAAGAGGGTTATCAGAATAAGCATTTTCAAAATTTCTAACTGCTGAAACATCTTGTGCCTGAGCAAAGTATACTGAAGATATACTTAGTAAAGTTAAATATTTTTTTATCATTTTTTTAGTTGTAATTTTATAGTTAATTATCTACCCGTGCGGAAACCACCATCTCCACTTGTTCTTCCACCGTGTTAAAAACCTCCTAAATTTCCTGTACGGAAACCACCATCACTACTACTTCCTGTACGAAATCCGCCATTGTAAGAATTTGGATAGGATGAAGTAGATGAAGAAGGAGTATTTTGATTATAATAATCTCTTACAGTACCACTACGAATAGGTTGTCCATACTCGTTTATTTGGCTACTTCTGTAATTATTATTACGATTTGCTCGGTATTCATTATTGGTGTAGTTGCTACTATTTGCACCTCTTGGTCTATAAGTGCTAGGTCGATAGGTGGTAGTTCCATAATAGTAAGGAGAGCCATAATAATTTCTATACCCATAGTAATAAGGCGAGTAACCATAAAAAGGACTGTAAAAATTATTATAAAATCCATTATAGAATCCGTAATATGGCTCGTAAAAAAATAAGAGTATCCCCAAGGTCTATAATAATCATAGTAGCTAAAAGGACTACCCCAGTAATAACCTAAACCAAAATTCCAATTGGAATAAAGACCCGGACGATACCCACCCCAACCATACGAGAAATCCCATATAAATGGAGAGTAGTATAATCCAAAGTAGTTGTTATAAAAATTAGTCTCCGAACCTGCATAACCACCCCAATCAGAGTATTTGTTTTGGGTGTTGTTCGTATTTCTGAAGCGATTTTCAGCCTCTATTATATTTTTCTTATTATTGCTTATTAGTCCTTGCCCCTCGTAGTTGTAGATATTGTCAATCCTATTATCTTCATTTTCGAAATAGTTATTAGAAGGTATTACATCCGTTTTGGGGTCATAGTAGATACCATCAGTTTCCGTATAGGCTCCGTTGGTGATCGAACAAGAACTTAGGAAAATAGATGCTGTAACTCCCAATACCAAACTTTTAGTACTGAGTAAGGGAAATAGATTTTTTTCATATTTTTTTATCATAACTTAATGCTTTTCTTTATTATTTTAGATATATTTGCACTCGTAAATTATTTTTTTCGTTTTAAAAAGGAGAAAAAAATATTACTATTAATGAAACAAATATAGTAATAAAATTTGATTTAAAGATGTAAAAAAATAGATTTTTTTGAAAAATTGCAATAAAAATAATTTATTTTAATATTGTTTGTTTATCAATAATGATTTTTGTTATATAAAAAAATAAAAAAAGTATTTAAAATAGAATAAAAAGTGTTAAAAAAACTTTGTGGTGTTTTAGATTTGATTGAAAAAAGATAATAAATAATACAAATATGGCAAAACTTACATCAAGAAGTGAAGATTATAGTAAATGGTATAATGAACTTGTAGTAAAAAGCCGATTTAGCGGAAAAATTCTGGCGTTCGTGGTTGTATGGTAATCAAGCCTTACGGATTTGCTATTTGGGAGAAAAATGAGAGACGAATTGGATAAAAAAATTCAAGGAAACAGGACATCAAAATGCTTATTTCCCAATTTTTGTTCCCAAAAAGCCTATTTGAAGCTGAAGAAAAAATGCCGAAGGCTTTGCAAAAAGAATGTGCCGTAGTGACTCATTATAGATTGAAAACTGACCCTAATAACCCATCAAAAACTAATTGCTGACCCTGAGGCGAAGTTAGAAGAAGAACTCATTGTGAGGCCAACCTCCGAAGCAATTATTTGGAATACATACAAAAATTGGATACAATCATACCGAGATTTACCAGTCCTTATCAACCAATGGGCAAAATGTAATTCGTTGGGAGATGAGGACGAGACTCTTTTAAGAACTGCAGAGTTCCTTTGGCAAGAGGGGCATACAGCTCACTCTACACGAGATGAAGCAGTGGAGGAAACCGAAAAAATGCTTAATGTATATGCTGATTTCTTAGAGAATTTTATGGCAGTTCCAGTCGTAAAAGGTATAAAAACTCCAAGTGAAACCTTTGCGGGAGCAGACAAAACCTATTGTATTGAAGCCTTGATGCAAGATGGAAAAGCCCTCCAAGCGGGAACATCTCACTTTTTAGGACAAAAATTTCGCAAAGGCATTCGATGTGAAATTTACTAATAAAGAAGGAAAAATAGAGTATGCTTGGGCTACTTCATGGGGGGTTTCTACAAGGTTGATGGGAGCTCTTATTATGGCCCATTCTGATGATTTTGGATTGGTGTTACCTCCTAATCTCGCTCCAATACAAGTTGTTATAGTCCCTATATTCAAGGGTGAAGAGCAATTGAGACAGATAGATGAGGTAGCTTTTTGAACTTCAAAAATAGATTAAAAAAGCCAAAAGGTATTTCTGTGAAGTATGATAATGATGAGAAGAATAAACCGGGGTGGAAATTTGCAGAGTACGAATTAAAAGGAGTACCTATCCGTATTGCTATGGGTAGTAGGGATTTAGAAAACAAAACTGTAGAGGTCGCTCGACGAGATACTTTGACTAAGGAAACAATTTCTTTGGAGAATATTGATAATTATATAGAAGAACTTTTGAAGACAATACAGAAGGATATCTATAAAAAAAGCTCTATCTTTCCGAAACGAAAATATCACAAAAAGTGGATACTTACGAAGAGTTTAAACGAGTGATAGAAGAAAAAAAGGAGGATTCATTTCTGCTCATTGGGATGGTACAGAAGAAGAAGAGGAGCGAATAAAAGAAGAAACCAAAGCGACCATAAGATGTATTCCTCTTGATACAGAGGAAGAGGTGGGAGTTTCGCTTATTTCGGGAAAACCATCTCAACGAAGAGTACTTTTTGCAAAAGCATATTGAAATAAATAATATTTGGGCAAGCTTAGGTTCGTCCGTTTAAATATAAATAAATATTTTTTTACCTTTGTCCTATGGAAAATTTCATCGTATCAGCTCGAAAATATAGACCGCAGGAGTTTGAGTCAGTTGTGGGGCAATCTCATATAACTGAGACTTTGGAATATGCTATTGAGCAAAACCAAATTCCGCAGGCACTTTTATTTTGTGGTCCGCGTGGCGTTGGTAAGACAACTTGTGCAAGGATTTTTGCAAGAAAAATCAATGAAAAAGACGGAGCAACATCAGATGATGGATTTGCTTTTTAATATCTATGAATTGGATGCTGCATCTAATAGTGGAGTTGATGAAATTAGGAGCCTTATTGAGCAAGTTAGATATGCTCCTCAGCAGGGGAAATACAAAGTCTATATCATAGATGAGGTACATTCACTTTCGCAAAGTGCTTTCAATGCTTTTTTGAAAACTTTGGAGGAACCGCCTGCATATGCCATCTTTGTACTGGCTACAACTGAGAAACATAAGATTCTACCAACGATTCTTTCTCGTTGTCAGATATTTGATTTTAAGAGAATTACAATAGATGATATTCAAAAACATCTAAAAAGCATCGCTGAAAAAAAGAGAATATTCAATATGATGAGGATGCTCTATATCTCATTGCTCAAAAAGGCAGATGGAGCCTTGCGAGATGCTCTTTCTATGTTTGATAGATTGGTAACTTTTACCAAAAAGAAATATCACTTTGGCAAAAAGCTTCGGAGGTGCTTAATGTGTTGGATTACGACCAATATTTGTCTATTACAGAGTATATATATGAAGCTAAGATTCCAGAAGTATTGATAGCGTTTAATGATATTGTAAAGAAAGGTTTTGATCCTCATATTTTCATAGCAGGAATGGGAAGTCATTTTTCGAGATTTGATGATGGCCAAAAATTCTAATACATTGGAAATTATAGAGGTAGGAGAAATCACAAAACAGAAATTTGCTGAGCAAAGTAAAAAGTGGAGTAGCCAAAATTTGGTAGATGCTATAGAGATATGTAACCACGCAGATATTCATTATAAAACTTCTAAAAACCCAAGACTCACAGTGGAAATTGCACTTATGCAGTTATCAAGTTTGCAAGCAAATCAAGAGGGTATTAAAAAAAAAAGTTTAGAATAATCCCTCCACCATTTGCAGAAGAGATAGTGATTCCGAAAAAAGTGGAAACCTCAGAAATCTCACGGGAGATAAAATCCATTGATGTTGAGCAGATTAAAGAGCAGATTAAGAGGGGAGATAAACCCCTAAGAGTAGGTCAGCAATCTGTATTTTCGAGATATAATATAAAAAGTTATGTCAATAAAAAAGATGAAAATATAGCTGGGGATATAGAGTCAGAGGAGGAGGTGATGGATGAGAAATTCACACAAGAGGAACTAGATACTTATTGGGCGGATTTTCTGCAAAATAATCAGTTAGATAGCGTTTTGTTGTATGCAATTAGTGATTTTGTATTAGAGAAAGTAGAAAATAATATTGTCAAAATAAAAATATACTTCTGAGTCTGCAAGAGAGCGATTTAGTGAAATCCAAGCTCAGTTTGTGAGTGGATTGAAACAAAGAATAAAAAATAATCGTATCGTCTTAGAATTTGAACTTACCTCTAAAACGAAAAGTTCATATATGAGTAAAAGCGAGTATTTTTTTAAGGAGTATGCTGAGATTAATCCATTGCTTAAAGAATTGGATGCTGTATTGAATTTTGATTTGTTGTAAAAATGAAGTTCTTCAAATTTGAAGAACTTTTTATTATTATAAACCTAATTTTTTTGCTTCTTGCATCACAAAAATTTTTTTGCTTGTTCGTGGTTGTTTTCTATTTCTCCCTCAAGGATTGCTTCCTTTACTTTTTCTTTTAATATACCTATTTCACGACTAGGTTTTTAAGTTAAATAGAGCCATTATTTCCTCTCCTGTGATTGGTGGCTGGAAATTTCGCACCTTATCTTTTTTTCTTCTACCTTTTTTTATTTTTTTCAGCAACATATTCGTAATTTTTGAATTTATTCTGTTTAGTATTGTTTTTTTAGTAGTGATATCAGATTTGCATAGTGTGAACAAATCTTCTAAATCTTCGCCAGCATCAAATAAGAGTCTTCTAAGTGCTGAATCGGAGGCGTCATCTGTAATAAGAGCTATTGGCCGTGCGTGCATTCGTACCAATTTTTCCACATATTTTAAATCGGAATTAAGGGGAAGTTTTAGTCTTTTGAAAATGCCTTTTAGCATTTTAGACCCCAAAAATTCATGCCCGTGGAATGTCCAGCCAATATTTTTTTCAAATTTTTTTTGGTCGGAGCTTTTTCCGATATCGTGAAGTAAGGCAGCCCATCTAAGCCAAAGTTTATCAGTGTGTTGAGAGATATTATCCACTACTTCCAATGTATGATAAAAGTTGTCTTTGTGTCCCATACCATCGATTTCTTCAATACCTTTAAGAGCAGTGAGTTCAGGTAATATATAGTTCAAAAGACCAGTTTCATCAAGTAGATTAAGTCCTTTTTGATGGTCGTTTGGAGAGCATTATTTTGTTGAATTCCACCATAATTCTTTTCCATCGAGACAATTTTTTTATTCTATCAACTTCTTTTTTTATGGCGTTTAGTGATTTTTTTCCTCAATATTGAAATCCAATGTAGTGGCAAAACGTATGGCTCTCATCATCCTCAAAGGGTCATCGGAATAAGTTTGGTGGGGTTCCAATGGTGTTCGGATAATTTTTCTTTGTCATATCATTTTGTCCATTGAATGGATCTATCAGTTCTCCAAAAATTTTTCTTTGTTTAAGGAAATAGCTAAGCTATTAATCGTGAAATCTCTCCGCTTTTGGTCATCCTCCAAAGAGCCATTTTCAACTTCTGGTTTGCGGGAATTTTCAGTGTAACTTTCCTTTCTAGCCCCAACAAATTCTAAATCAATATTATTATATCTAAACATTGCTGTCCCATAATTTTTTTGAATATGGATACTTTGATATTCGGATTAATCTCTTCAGCAATTTTTTTCTGCTAAAAAGTATTCCGTTTTTGCTCTGTAACAAAGTCAATGTCTGTAGGAACTTTTCTATTCATTAGTAAATCTCTTTACATATCCTCCAACAATATATATACTTTGTTGATTTTTTTATTAGCAATAGAGGAGATTATTTTGAATAATTTTAAATTTCTATTTTGGTTTAAATTAATAATCATAAGCTTATTAAATTTTACGAAAAGCTATTTTTGTAGCTTTTTAGAGTGGCAAAAATAATATTTTATTTTCAGTATAGAAAAGGATTTTAGAAATATTGATTAAAAATTTATTGCTTTTTGTTTTTTTATACTCTAAATTTGCAGACTAGATTTAAAAGTATAGATATGAGTACAATATTTACACTGCTTATGGTGTTAATCATAATAGCATCAATCTTATTGGTTATCATTATTTTAGCTCAAAAATCCAAAAAGGAGGAGGCCTTTCAGGGACTTTCGGTGGAGTATCATCCGCTCAGTTTGGAGTACAGAGAACCAATGATTTTATGGAAAAAAATCAACTTGGACTTTGGGTATTACTATTGTCTTATTGATTTTATTGAGTGTTATCCTTACGGGTAAACCTTCTTCGGTAGCTGATTCGTCTGTATCAGTAAAAAAGAAGCGGCAACAAATCAAAAAGAACTTCCAGCACAAACAAAAAAACAGAAAAAAACTACAACTAAACCAGAAGCAACTCAAACAACTAAATAATGTTTCAATATTTTTTTGTCTGATTTTTGTAAAGTAGTAAAATTAAAAATCCTCACTACTAATAGCGAGGATTTTAATTTTTATCTATTTTAAGTTTTTTTATGTAGAAATCGAGTTAGTTTTTATACCTAAATCTGTCCATATTATTTTTGGCATTACCATTCCTTGTAATATGATTATTCGCCTCTGAAATTTCTTCCAAAATATTTTTGAATATTGATTCCATTGATAAATTTTTGAAAAAGAATTCCACTTGAAATTATTGATTTTCAGTTTTTTTATAAACTAATGATTGAGCAGTGTAATTTTCTAATAGAGCTAAACGGAATATTTCCGATGCGTAGTTTAAAAAAAGTGTTTTTGCGTTTCTCGATTCCAAGAGGATGTGTCGTCTGCCCAAAGGAGGATTTCCTTTAAGTATTGGGGTTTTGCCTTTGCATTGAAGGCGTATCGTACCCATTTAATAAAGTGTTCCTCAAACTTATTTTCGATATTTTTGTGAGGAAAGTATCTTTAGGACATTATTCCAATTACCTTGTGCTTGAAAAATGATATTTTTGTATTGTATTCTCATCAATATTTTGTTTTTCGAGTTGATTTTTGATGGCTTCATCATCAATATTTTTTTACTTCAATAATTTGAGTTCGTGAGGTAATTGTTGGTAAAAATTATCTAATGAATTAGCTGTTAAGATTATAAGGGTTTTCTCAGGAGGTTCTTCTAATGTTTTTAAGAATTTATTTGCAGTATCATCATTCATTCGGTCAGCATTCCAAATAATAAGGATTTTGTGACCGCCTTCGTAACTTTTGAGCCTTAGTTTTGGGATGATATTTTTCTATTTCGTCAGTAGATATTATAAGTTGTTTATTTTTAGATTTTTAATGTATTTGTCCAATCTTCAAGTGTATTTGTCCAATCTTCAAAAATCAAAATAGGGGTTACTTAAAAACTTGTTCTCTAAAAAAATATTAATAAAAAGATGAACTGATATTTTTATCAATTTTTGTAAGTTGGGAAGGAAAAATGCATGTCAATATGGTTTAGGCTATCTATCTTAATTGCAGACTCAGGATTTTTCCATACTGATAATTTCTCTACAAAATGCCAAAATCAGAGGAGAATGCCATATCCCTCTTGTCCTACGAATAGCAGAGCTTGTCCAATTCTATTGTTTTTAACACTCTCTTGGAGTTGTTTTTTTAGGGCATCTTGCCCAATGATATTATCCCAATTCATAGCCTCAAAAAGTAAGTAAAAACTAATATTTGCCATAGGTTATTAATAAAAATAATGATTAAAGTATTATATTTCAATTAGTTATGAATTTTTATTTAATGATATTTTTATATTAGGTAATATTTTTTTAGATATTTGCTATTTAATTTTAATAAAGATGAAAAAGTAATCGTACTATCTGCTTTTTTTATGGGGTACTTTGCCAATGCACAAAAATATAGGAAATTCACCCTATGCCATTTATGGAATTGGAGATAGGAAATATGAAAACGCCGTAGATATCTCGGGTATGGGAGGTATTTCTACCGCTTTTGTAAATGATTTTAATAATAGATTTAATTTTTCAGAACCCTGCTGGTAACCAAAAATTTTGGAATGACTTCCTTTACTTTGGAGGGGACGAATGAGAATAATTATTTCTCGTCAAACAATCAAAGTTCGAAATCTGAAAAACATTCTACCCTATTTGTCTAACATTTCCTTTTCATTTCCTATTTCCAAAAGAGTGAAATTTGGGGGTAAATTATCAGCCATATAGTTCTAAGTCATATGAATTTTTTTGAATGCTTCGGATTCCTTTGTGAGCCGTTTTTCAAGGGAGTGGAGCTTTATCATCATTACAAGGAGCATTGTCCTATCATATTAATAGTCATTTTTTTCATTAGGGATTAAGACGAATTATATTTTTTTGGTAAGTTAACTGATTTAGAAGAAGTTACTTCTAAAAATGTTAATCTTATTAATGGTTATGAGACGAATACTAAGGTGAAAAAAATTTCAATTTTACGGGAGGTTTTGTTTTTCAACATAAATTCAAGAATGATAAAAAAATCACCTTGGGGGCTACTTATACTTTTGGAGGAAATGGAGAAGCGAATACCGATTATAAAAAAATAGTACCTATTATTATTTAGATGAGGAGACAAAGGAGAATGAGACTTTAATAGATTATAAAAAAAGACGATAAGTAAGAATCTTATTCCAGAGGAATTTTCAGTGGGAGTAGGTTATGGAAAAGATGCTAAGTGGTATGCGTCTACACAATTCGATTATAGAAGGGGACAGGAAATACAATTTTTAGGAAAGCCGTTTCCTTATCAAGATGCTTATAAGGTATCGATGGGAGGTTGGTGGCTACCGAATTATAACAATTTCCGAAACTATTTTTCAAGGGTAATCTATAGGTTTGGAGCCTATTATGAGAAGGGGGGACTTAGCCTAAATCCGGTAGGAGGTATAGCAAAAAACATTAATGAATTTGCTGTAACGGCAGGTGCATCATTTCCATTTGAGAATTCTAATATAAACAAAATGAGTTCTTTAGATATTGCGATAGAAGTAGGTAAGAGAGGAACTACACAGAATAATTTGATAAATCAAAGTTTTTTTAATCTGAAAGTTGGATTGAATTTTTCAGACCTTTGGTTCCGAAAAAGTGGAGTTTGATTAAAAAAATTATAACTAAATGAATCTTAGTAATGTAGTCTATTTTGGTGCAATGCTACTAATTACCATTTTGGTACAATCTTGTGAGGATAAAGTTTCCGCTAAAAAAGGTAGTACAAATAAAAATTTTCCCTCTCAGATTATATATAATACTGATATTGTTCGCAGAGATTCTGGCAATATTAATCTGAAATTTAGAGCCAAAATAATAGAAAAGTATGAGTATGTGGATTCACCTTATGTTGTGGCTAAAAAAGGTTTTTATTTGGAGTATTTTGATAAGAAAAAAAGCAAAAACCAGGAAAAATATGGGCTGATTATGCAGTTTTTCAATGAAAAAAAGAATACCTATGAGGCAAAAAGGAAATGTGCGGATATTAACTAGTGATGGAACTTCCTTTAAGACGAAATCTATATTTTGGGATAAAAATAAAAAGGAAATGAGTACAAAAGATTCTGTTTTTGTAATGGATAATAAAGGAAATAGCCTCGTGGGGGCTAATGGAATGAGGGCAAAAGAAGATTTTACAGAATATACTTTTTATGATAATTCAGGGGATTTTGAAGTAAATGCTCTCCCCGATACAAAACGATAATAGCTTTAATAAAAAAATAAAATTATGTCTTTACAAACAAAAATTGAAGAAATTTGGGATAATAGAGAATTATTACAAAATGAGGATAATCAAGCAATTATTCGAGAGGTGATTGCAAAATTAGATTTAGGAGAGCTTCGTGTAGCAGAGCCAACAGCAACAGGTTGGCAAGTGAATGAATGGGTGAAAAAGGCGGTTGTAATGTATTTCCCTATACAAAAAATGGCTACTATTGAGGTAGGTCCATTTGAGTTTCATGATAAGATTCCGTTGAAAAAAAATTATGCAGAAAAAGGGGTAAGAGTAGTTCCGCACGCTATTGCGAGAGAAGGAGCTTTTGTGGCAAGTGGAGTGATTATGATGCCTTCTTATGTGAATATCGGTGCCTATGTGGATAGCGGGACAATGGTAGATACGTGGGCTACGGTGGGTAGTTGTGCACAGATTGGTAAAAATGTACATCTTAGTGGTGGAGTAGGTATTGGAGGGGTATTGGAGCCATTGCAGGCTGCCCCAGTTATTATAGAAGATGATGTGTTTATAGGTTCTAGATGTATCGTAGTAGAGGGGGTTCTGGTAGAGAGAGAGGCAGTACTTGGGGCTAATGTGGTGCTCACCGCATCTACTAAAATTATTGATGTAACTGGCGAAATTCCAGTCGAATTGAAGGGGAGAGTACCTGCCCGTTCAGTAGTTATACCAGGTAGCTATACAAAAAAATTCCCTGCAGGTGAGTATCAAGTACCGTGTGCATTGATTATTGGTAAGAGAAAAGAATCTACCGACAAGAAAACTTCCCTAAACGATGCTCTGAGAGAAAATAATGTAGCTGTATAGAGATATTATGATATAAGTCTAATTTTTAGACTTATTTTTTTATTATAAATAGATTAAAACAGTTCATCTTTAAAAAGATATAAGATGAAAAAAATTTAATTTGTATATTTGCCTAAATTTTATGATAATGAATGCATTTATTGAAGAACTTAGGTGGCGAGGTATGCTTGCTGATATGATACCAGGGACGGAAAAATTATTAGATGAAGAAATGGTTTCGGCTTATGTAGGGTTTGATCCAACAGCGGATTCCTTGCATTTGGGACATCTCGTGCCTATTCTAATCTTGAAGCACTTTCAAAGATTTGGACATAAGCCATATGCTCTTGTGGGAGGTGCTACGGGGATGATTGGTGATCCATCAGGGAAATCTAATGAGAGAAATCTTCTTAATGAGGAGACCTTAGCAAAGAATGTAGCGGGATTAAAGGCTCAGTTGGAGCGATTTATAGATTTTTCAGGTAAAGAACCAAATTCTGCAGTATTGGTTAATAATTACGATTGGATGAAGAATTTTACCTTTCTTGATTTTGCTCGTGAGATTGGTAAATTAATCACTGTTAATTATATGATGGCGAAGGATTCCGTGAAAAAGAGACTTAATGGCGAATTTCAAGAAGGAATGAGTTTCACTGAATTTACTTACCAACTTCTACAAGGGTATGATTTTATGTATTTATATGAAAAATCATAATGTTAAACTTCAAATGGGTGGCTCTGACCAATGGGGGAATATAACTACGGGAACTGAGCTTATTCGTAGAAAAATACAAGGAGAAGCCTATGGATTGACTTGCACACTCATCACAAAAGCTGATGGCTCTAAATTTGGTAAATCCGAGGCAGGTGAAAATATTTGGCTAGATAAGAATAGAACATCGACATATAAATTCTATCAATTTTGGCTTAATACTGCCGATGCAGATGCTGAAAGATATATTAAAAATATATACTTTTCTTTCTAAGAAGGAAATAGAAAAACCTTATTGATGAGCATAGAATGGTTCCTCATGAGAGAAAAATTGCAGAGAAAAAATTAGCTGAACAGATTACTATTTTGGTCCATAGTCAAGAGGATTTAGATAAAGCTATCAAGGCAACCGAAATTTTATTTGGAAAATCTACTGCTGAGGATTTGGTAGGACTTGATGAGAATCTGTTTTTGGAAATTTTCAATGGTGTTCCACAGAAAGAAGTTAAAAAAATCAGAACTAATAGGAGCAAATGTTGTTGATTTATTCTCTGAAAAAAATCGGAGTTCCTTAAATCCAAAAAGCGAAGTGCAAAGAGAATTGAAAGGAAACTCACTTTCCGTAAATAAAGAAAAAGGTAAATGAAACTTTTATAGTAAGAGAAGAGGATTTGATAGCCAATTCATATTTACTTTTGCAGAAAGGTAAGAAAAAAATTATTTCATCGTGAGAGGAATATAAACTTAAAAAAAGTTGTCTTTTTTTAAGGACAACTTTTTTTATTTCCAAAAATTCATCCTCATATTCTTTCTCTGCATCGTGGTGGATAGCATCTAATTTTTCCAACTTCATTTAGGGTATTCTCATCAAGAGTTTCTTCTAAATAAGGAAATAGAATTCGTTCCTCAAATCGTATATGTTTGGTAATTAAATCTGCAAAAAGTTCTAGAAGCATTACCTCTTCTACTTGATTGATAGTTTCTATAAGTTCCTTTTATTTCAGTGTGTTCTCTCAGTGCTTGGTCTATATATTCGTGTTTTCCCAATGGGAAAAAGAATCTCTTCTTCTGCTTTGAAATGCTCATGCAAATGAGTATGCTAATAAAAAAATCTACATATTTCCGAATTCTTTCATAGGAAATATTATTTTTGATTCCTTTTTACTTTCCAACCGCATAATAACCCAAAAATGATGGTCTTGGGATAGTGAGACAATATTTTTTTATTTCGTTTCATAAAAAAATATTTTTGAAATACAAATATAAGGTTTAATTAAAAAAATAAAATAATTATTTGTTATTATAGTATTTTTATGTGTAAAAATCATATCTTTGCAGATAGTTATATAGTATTATTCTAAAAAAATAAAGTTATGCAAACTAATTCTTTATTAAAAAAACATTACTTATAAAGATAATAAGCCCAATATTGAGCCTATTTTTTTGAGACTCCATTTTCAAAAGAAATAAGAATAACAATGAAAAAAAGGGCAAGAAATGAAAAGAACACCAAACTCCATATCCTATTGTGGTAGAGCTATTTGAGGGGAGAGTAGATTTTGGTGTAGAGGGTAGAATTTATAATTTGGAAAAAGGAGATATTCTTACTCTTGGAGGAACTATTCCTCATAATTTAGTCGCCTTGGAAGATAGTATAGTAAGGCTTACTCTTTCTAAGCATGACAAGGTAGAGCGTGTGCAGTCGGTTTCAGATATTAGTGTGCAATGTGATTGCGGTTCTTAAAAAAAAATAGGCTATCTCATAGGGAGATAGCTTATTTTTTTATTCTAGCCAATATTTTTTGATGAGATTTATTAGGAACTCTGGGCATTTTGTGATTTTTTGTTTTTCGGCATCAAGGAAGAAGAGTGTTGTATGAGCCTCTGTGAGCTTTTTCGTTGACTTGATTGTATATTTCATACTCAAATTCTATTCTCACCGATGGTAGTTTTTTTATGGTAGTTTTTATTTCTAATAAATCATCATATTTTTGCTGGTTTTAAGTATTTTATAGAATATTCAGATACAGGAAGCCATATTCCTCGTTGCTCAATTTCGTTATACGAAATTCCTATTTTTTTCGGAATAATTCAACTCGTGCAACTTCTAGATATTCGGCATAATTTCCATAATATACATATTTCATAGGGTCAGTTTCTCCATAGCGAACCCTTATTTGGTGAGTTGTTTGTAGCATTTTTAAAGTATTAAAAATCCAATCATACAAATATTTTTTTAAAAAAATACAATAGTTTGAAAGTTTTTCCACAATGATTGTCGCATCTTTGCAGAACCTAATTTTTGCTTTTTGAAAATATTTTAAAAAATATTTTTTTAAAAGAGGGATGAAACGGAACAAAATATCTATAAAATCAATCAACATATAATAATCACTTGTCAAATACGGAAATGAACCAAGAACTATCTTTTTATATGGGAGAGGTGCCTGCAATTTATGAGGGAAAAATCTTGATGCCCAGCAAGAAAGCGAAGAATCTAAGAAATTGCGAAAGTCTTTTGATATCACTTTTGAGAGGGTGTATCCTATTTCTTGGGTAGATGGAAATCTAACACTCTATGTGCCAAGTGATTTCTACAAAGAGTATATCGAGGAAAACTATATTAATATGTTGTCCGTTGCTTTGAGAAATTTTTTCGGAAAGAAGATAAAATTATACTATTCTAATAAAAATGCTTGCCCAGAGCAATGTGAAGGGGATGTCTATGCAACCTCCTAAAAAAATCAACAAGCTTCACCTGTTTTTTACGAAGTTAGTGAATCCGCTTGTGGCACCAGGAATCCCGAAAGTTAATATAGAATCAAATCTTAATCCAAACCTTACTTTTGATAATTATATTGAGGGTGAGAGTAATAAATTTGCCTCTACTGTGGGGCGAAGTATTGCGAAACGACCAGGAATTACGGCATTTAACCCATTATTCCTTTATGGAGGTGTAGGGGTAGGGAAAACTCATCTTACCCACGCAATAGGCATGGAAATCAAGAGATTATATCCTGAAAAGGTGGTGCATTACATTTCTTCTGAAACATTTATTCAGAAATTCATTGCTGCTGCAAAGTCTCAAAATAAGACAGATTTTCAGAATTTCTTTCAGATGATAGATGTTTTGATTATTGATGATATACAATTTTTATCGAGTAAAACGGGTACTCAGGAGGCGTTTTTCCATATTTTTGATCATCTTCATCAGAATGGGAAACAAATTATCTTGACTTCAGATAGAGCACCTTCCGATATTCAAGATATTCAGGAGAGGGTTATTTCTCGTTTTAAATGGGGTGTAACTACGGAGATAAAATCACCAGATTTCGTTACAAGAAGAGATATTATTGTTGATAAATTGAGTATAGATGGTATTGTACTTCCTGACGAGATGATAGATTATTTGGCCTATGAGGTTAATTCTAATGTCCGTGAATTGATAGGTGTCATCAACTCTGTAATTGCTTATGCTACAGTGTATAAGATGGAACCTACGCTTGAACTATTAAAAGAAACTATTGATAAAATCGCTACGAAACAGAATAAAGTGATAGATATTCCCTATATTCAAGATGTGGTGTGTAGTTATTTCGGTGTGGAGAAAGAGCATCTTGTGTCTAAGTCTAGAAAAAGAGAATACACCCTTCCGAGACAACTATCAATGTATTTTGCAAAGGAGCTTACCAATTCTACCTTTAAGAAAATAGGTAAGGAGACAGGAGGTAGAGATCATGCAACAGTGATGCATGCTTGCGATACCATTAGAGATTTATCTAATATAGATAGAGAAATTAAGAAATATGTAAAGGATTTGTCAGATAAAATTAAAAAAATTGATAATTTTATAGTATAGATTATGAAAAATTTTAATGGTCTGCTTGGGTAATATATGTAGGAGCCCTCTTGCCGAAGGTATTTTGAAGAGTAAATTACCGACCGATTTCGTTGTTGATTCTGCAGGTACAAGTGCTTTTCATCGTGGTGAATGTCCAGATGAAAGAGCAATCCAAGTGGCAAAAAATCACGGAGTTGATATTTCTATGCAACGCTCAAGACCTTTCAAGTTTGGGATTTTGATGAGTTTGATAGAATTTATTGTATGGACCAATCAAATCTGAAAAAAATATACTACAATTTACTGATAATGATAGTCGTAAAGAGAAAGTTTCTTTAATTTTGGACATTTTGGAAAATCCTAATTATACTGAGGTTCCAGACCCATATTATGGAGGTAGAGAGGGATTTGAACTGGTATATAAACTCCTTGATGAGGCTTGTGAGAAAAATAGCCAATGACCTAAAAAAAGCATTCTTGAATATTTAATTTTAGTTAAAATGTTATTTTTAATTCCAGCATACCTTTCGGATGAATCTCCTATTGAGTATTTTTTTCACCAATTGTTAGAGAATATATAATGAAAACTGATTATTTTTGTAGAAAATGAAAAAAACTGCAAGAAAAAGTAATTAAATTTTTTTGCTCCCGAAAAAAACAATCAGACTTAAAATTATTTTTTTATTAGATAAATATTCTGAGACAAACGACTTGAAAGAAGCTCAAAAAAATTAATGAAACAAGGGCAAGATTTTGGTCTATTGTCCGAAGCTGGATTACCATGTATTGCAGATCCGGGTAATATTATGGTGGAGTGGGCTCACCAAAATGGAGTGAAAGTAGTACCTATTTCGGGACCATCATCTATTATTTTGGCATTGATTTCTAGTGGGTTTAATGGACAGGAATTTACCTTTAACGGATATTTTGCCAATTGATAAAAAAATCAACGAAAGTCTAAAAATACAATTTTTAGAAAGCACGATACAAAAAAACAGGGATACACCCAAATTTTTTTATGGAAACTCCATACAGAAATAATCAACTTTTTGAAGATTTATCGAAAATTTTGTCGCCAAGTACAAAAACTTTGTATAGCGTCTAATATCAATCATCCTACGGAGGAATTCATAAAAAACACAAACTATAAAAAGATTGGCAAAAAATAAGCCTGAATTACATAAAAATTCCTACGATATTTGTTTTAGGTAGATAATTTAGTATAATTAATTATTAATTGATTTGTTAAAAAAATTTAATTCTTTAAATAAAATGGAAGTTAATTGGAAAAATCGTAAAGGAATATGAAGATATTACCTATAAAAAAATGTGGTGGAGTAGCGAGAATTGCGATTAATCGCCCAGAAGTTCGTAATGCATTTCGCCCAAAAACTACATCAGAGTTGTATGAGGCGTTTTTATGATGCATCTGAAGACCCGAGTATTGGAGTGGTATTGCTTACGGGTGAGGGGCCAAGTCCGAAAGATGGAGGTCATGCTTTTTGTAGTGGAGGAGATCAGAAGGCTCGCGGGCATCAGGGATATGTGGGAGAAGATGGTAGGCATCGTCTCAATATACTTGAAGTTCAGAGACTTATTCGTTTTTATGCCAAAGGTTGTTATTGCAGTGGTGAATGGTTGGGCAGTAGGTGGTGGCCATTCATTGCATTGTGTATGCGATTTGACTTTGGCAAGTGAGGAACATGCAATTTTCAAGCAAACAGATGCAGATGTTACTAGTTTTGATGGAGGATATGGTTCGGCTTATTTGGCGAAAATGGTTGGGCAGAAGAAGGCTCGTGAAATTTTCTTTTTAGGTAGAAATTACTCGGCAAGAGAGGCAGAAGCAATGGGTATGGTGAATGCTGTGGTACCACATTCTGAGTTGGAAAAGACTGCTTACGAGTGGGCACAAGAAATCTTAGCGAAGTCTCCAATCTCTATCAGAATGCTGAAATTCGCAATGAATCTTACCGATGATGGAATGGTTGGACAACAAATATTCGCAGGAGAGGCTACTCGTCTTGCATATATGACCGATGAGGCTAAGGAGGGACGAAATGCCTTTCTTGAAAAGCGAAAACCAGATTTTGGTGAAAATCCGTGGATTAGTTAGCTGATTTTCAGTAGAGAATGTATTATTCTAAAACATCTTTAATTTCATCATTTTTGGAAAATTGAGATTGTGCGAAAGAGCATGTGGGGATAATTTTTACAATTTCTTCGCGAGCGTATTCTACAGCTTTTTCAAGGAGTACTTTACCGATACCCATTCCTTTAAACTCAGGAAAAAAACCTCGGTATGTGTGATACTGAAAGATTGTCTTTCATTCCATATGTATTCCAATAGTCCTGCTTTTTTTACCATCGATATAGGCTATAAATTTACCTTTTTTTGCTCCGTTGAATTGTTCTATTTTTTTATCATTTTAAATAAAATTACATTACAAAGGTAGTAAATAAAGTTGGACAATAGCATAGAGTTCCATTAAAAAAATATTATAGAGAAGTGTGTAGAGCATTTCTCTTTTTGATAAAAAAAGATAGCCTCTATTGAAAGGCTATCTTTAAAAAAATACTATATAGATATGAAATTTGATTAGTATCTGAAATTAAGGCTTAAATTGATATATCTTCCGTTTCCTCTAGCATATTCGTCATCGCGAGCCATAAGCATTGACGCTGGAGTATAATATGTTTTATCAGCAAGGTTTTCAATACCTAATCCTAGAGAAAGATTTTTGTTGAAGGTATATCCTGCACTTAGTGAGAATAAATCGATTGGAGAAACAACACCATTACCTTCAGGGTATTTACCAGTAGCATCTTTTGCAAATCTGTCTCTAGTACCAGTATGTAAGTAATTTACTTGGATATAAGATTTCTTATTAGGCAACACTCTCACATAGGCTGTTGTTTTAGATGCTGGGATAGAGATACCATTCATATATCCGTCCCAATTGCCATTAACATTTGATTTGTTTTTTCCTTCAAATGAGATGAAACTTGCACCTAAAGTAAGCCACTCGGTAGGGAATATATCAGCATTCACTTCAAAACCATAAACTTTTTGAGGGCTTCTATCTACTACCCAGAAACCATTTACAGATTTTAAGTCGCTACCTAATTTAGAGTAAGTATGGAAATACGAACCGCTCAATTGGATATGATTTCCAATTTTAGAGTAAGCACCGATTTCATAGTTATCTGTTTTTACAGGTTCTGTATTAATTTTAGAAAGGACATCTGCCTTTGCTGAGCGAAGAGTTCTTCCTAAGTCAAAAAAATTGAGAATCCTTGAGAGTAGGATACGAATGGTTGGAAAAATTTTATGTTCGTTGTAAGTGAAACCCACATTTGGAGATAGATTTTTTTGTAAATTAAGCTACCGCCTTGTACATGAATTTGAGGATCTGTATCTTTTAATCTTAACACATTATAATTAGGGACAGAGACATCTATATAGTCATATCTCAAGCCAAATTTTTAATACATAATGATTAGCAAAAAGTAGTTTTTGTTTGAACGAATGGTGCAAAGTTATAAGATGTCATTTCAGGAGTCCATATACGGCCATCTACAAGAGGTTGGCTGGTAGTATCCATCACGAAATCCGAACCATAAAGTATCTGAGAATGAATATCATCAGTGAATCTTACCTTAGAGATTAATTGCCCACGAAGTCCGTATTTGGAAGCTTTTACAGCAGATTGTCCGCTTTTTACTTTCCCATCTTGGCTTCTAGGATTGTGTTTTCTGAAATCAAAAACAGTATATAGTTGTTGGGAAAAATGCTTGAACTTCTAAGTCTGTATTTTGGAATACATTGTTAGAATTAAATTTGATATAAGCATTATGGTTGAATCTCATACCTTCATCTACTGCTTGAGGATCTTTTTCACCATAGATACCAATACGAGGACTTTCTAAATACTTACCTCCAGAAGGAATAAGTGGAGTATGTTGTGTACTTCGATAGAAGTTATACATTGCCTCAATAGAGCTATTGCTATCAAATTTATAACCTATTTTAATGAGACCATTATAGGTACGAACATCTCCTAATCCGTATCTTGGAGAGATATATTGCCCATCTCCATCAATGGCAGAACCACTTTGGTTTAGAGTACCACTTACCAAGTAAGATAAACCTTTGTAATCTCCATAAAATTGTTGGTTGATTCTGTATCCGAAACCTCTATTCTCTTTTGAAAGAATCGTGAGCAGAAGCTCCAACGATTGTTTGCCCTCCAAAAAGCCACATTTTTTTAGGTGCTTTTTCGTTACTATGTTCATTACACCACCAATGGCTCCATTTCCGTAGATTGAGGTAGAACCTTTCACAATTTCGATTCGTTCAATAGCCGAAGGGTCAATAGAACGAATCTCGCGGTCGGTAGCACGCAATGGCGTGGATTGAGGAATACCATCGATAAGTACCAACAAAGAACGTCCTCTAAGGTTTTGTGCGCGATTGTTAGATGTATTAGTAGATAAAGACATCGCAGGCTCTATCATTCCGATAAGATGAGACAAATCTGGTGATACTTTTACAAATTCTTGTAGTTTTTTTACCATCAATTACGGTAACATTAGCAATCGCATCGGTTTTTTTCTCTACAATACGATTGGTAGTAATGGTAACTTCCTCTATATTATGAGCACCATTACCTGAGATTTCATTAGTTTCTTGGGCATATCCCATAGCTGTTGCTCCAAGAAATAAAGCAGAAATAAAAATCTTGTTCATAAAAATAATTATTTAATTTTATCAACGCAAAGATATAAATAAAATTATAATAAATATAAATAATTTTATAAAATACTGATAAATATCATATTATATTTGTATTGCAAATTAAAAATAAATAGATATTGTCTTAATGGAGTATTTTTATTAATTTGTTGAGAAATAATAATGTTAAAAAAATGTACTTTTAAATAAGATTTTCGTAAATTGTAAGAATGGGATTTTATAGTTACTTTTGCAAAATCATAAAAAAAGTTAAAATTATATGAGTTTAAAAATCAATACAAATGTTGAAAAAAATTATTTTTTTGCTCTGTTGGCAACTCTTGTTATGGCAGGAGGAATCTTATTTTATTTGGGTGATAAAAAAATAATAGTGGAGAGAGAAATTTCTTACCATTATTGCGAGATAAACTATTTGATGAGCCGAAGGAACCTGTGAATGTGATATTTTTGTATGACCACTCTACAAATGGTAATTGCTGAGAAAAATTATAGAAAAAAATACCCTAACGAAAAAGTTTTATGCGGTGCTTATTTCATTGGATAAAAATGAAAAAAATATGACTATTATTTTCAAAGACTTAAGAGTAAAGCTTATAGGGCTTATTCCTTTTATTATGATGGTAAAGATCGTTGGAGAAATAGAAATTTTTTTTCCCATTATGTTGGAACTCAAACTGAAAAGCTAACCTTCTTCCAAAGGTGAAGAGTATTTATTTATCAAATATGGATTCCGAGTCTATTGCATGCTTTATCAATACTCATCTAGAGGCAGAGGTGAATACTTTTGACGATGGAACTAAAAACTTAATTGAGAATACGAGTTTTTACTCGTGATGATGTTTTTTTATATGAAAAATAAAAAAATCAAAGAAGATTTTTTTAATATCATTAATGATGGTTTGACTATTACAAAAGTAAGAGAAAAGTCCCAAAAAGCATTATACAATTTTTAAGGAGTTACATAATGTAATGGATAACGGAAAAAAGAAAAAAATGGTATATCTACCGCTTTTTAATGCTTCCAAATTAAAATCAAATATTATAAAAAAAGGATACTATAAAGATATTATTAGGTACTCCAGAGGAGGAAATTAAAGGCTATTTCAGAACAAGCAGTAAAAACATTATGGTATAAAATATACTTCTGCCACCCGAGACAAAAAAATATAAATTGGATGGGGTAGAGACCTTAGAATCTAAACTCATTATTGAAGATTATATTTTTGAAAGAAATAGAGAAAAATCCTAATACTCAGTACGAAATATATACATTTTTTTCAGTGGTGCTGCTATCACAATGAAGGATTTCCCAAATCTTAATGTATATGCCATAAAAACCAACTTCTCTCCCAAAAGATTATTTTCTAAATCCTGTTCAGAAACTATATCAGCAGGTAGGAATCCAAATCTTAGAATTTAAAGATAAATAAAAATGCTGAAAAAAATACCTTCTATTATTGATATTTTTTTGGAAAGTTGTTTATGGGAGCAAAAATACTCATATACAATATGATAACCACTTATTGCCTTCGGAAAAATATCTATTGTTTGGGAAATGTTTATCCTCTCTCTGTCAGTACAGATGCTATTTCTACAAATGAATATTCGGTAAGTGAATACAGTGAAAGGATGCCTAACCCTACTACGGCGGTTAGGGTTCCGTTCTTCAGATGCTAATATTTTTTTAGTAGAGCGATAGATTTGCCATTTGATTTTAATTTTTATGGAAAAAAATTTATCGTAAGGTGGTAGTGGGGCGTAATGGAAGGCTTTTTGTTTTCTAATTCCAGTGATATAGATAGACTTTACCAAGATACTTTTATAGATAAAAACAAATACCGAAAAGTTACCTTCGGTAGAGTATAATAGGGTTTATTCTTCTTTTCCTGAACGAGAATTGCCGATGGCTCAAATATTTGCAGGTTATACAAATATAGATTTTCATAAAAACCCGCGAAGGTCGTACTCAATATCGATATTCTATTGATAATGATGAGTTTATATTAAAAAAATATCTGATGTGGTAGCCAATATTAATGGAAGGTATGCCAATACAACCTATGATATTATCGTAAAAATTAATAAAAAATGAGATTTTTTTATTAAGACGGAAAGAAAGAAAAAAATGAAAAATTATAATGCAATTTTAGGGCTTACAAGACAGAAACTGCTACAAGGTTTTTAGTTCCGAATAATCAGTTTAATAATAATCAATGGAGTAATGATAAAGGGTATAAATTTTCTCCTACCAAAAAAACGAATCAAAAAGGTTGTTTGGCAGGTGAATAACGTCTATAAACATACAGGACTAACCTATAATTATCAGCCTATTTCAGCAAATGAAGTGTTGTCCGCAGAGATAACTTATACGGATGGTTCAACGGAGAAAAAAGTGAAGTGAAGTTTAAGACTTTTCTCACACCACAAATTAGAAAAAAATTGATAAATCAAATGCTTGTATTTCAGAATATTTATTAGAAGTAGTTAATCCAGAAAAATAATGTAGAATATACTTGGCGGAATCTCATCACGAATGAATTTTTGGGTGATGGAAATAGCCTTATAGTGAAAGCGGTCTGGGGAGTATTATGCCCAAGTGAAAAAAATTGCGATGGAGTGAGGTCTAACTCAGAGAAAATTACCATTCAGAGAATATCTTACCTCCATTTAATTTTTGTTGAAAATCGAATATTTAAATTTAGTGATAATGCAAATTTGGATAGTAAGAAATTTGACTTGTCGGTTGTTGTAAATCAGTATAGTGGGACAGGATATACAGTGGAATTTTTTTCCAAAATGAAACACCTATCAATGGTGATTTTGAAATAAAAAAATGGAGATACAGTGACTCTTACAATGGTGTTGAAATCCACAATAAATATCGGTTGCGAGGAAAGGAGAAATTTTATTTTAAAAATATCAATCTTTCCCAAATAATTCACCACTTACAAAACCCAAAAAAATCTGCTTTGAGAGAGAAATTTATACGATTGAAGAGTTTAAAAAAATGATTTTCCAGCATTAGTAGGGTACGAGATTAATTTCTCAAAAGATGGGATTCATTTCGATGAAAAACACTATTAATCCGAAAGAAAGAAATTGGGTGAAACTATCTAAAAATGGTTTTTCTTCTGAGAGTATTAAAGAGTTAAAGTTTAATATTTTTAGATAAAATTGAGGTGAAAAAAATTATACTCAATTTAAGCCTCATTGTGAGAGCCCGACAGAGTATTTTGATTTGAATATTATTAAAAATCAACTTGAATATGGCGATGTGAAGGCGAAATTTTATACAAAAATATGAAAATGGGATTTTTTTCTAATGAAATTACCAATTTGCAGTATCGGTCAAGAGTTAGAAAAAGTATACATAAAACTCTATAATTCTGAGGGTTGTGAATATCAAGGAGTTCCTCCAACACTAGATTTTATAGTGTATAGAAAACCAACTTTACTGAAAAAAATACTCAGACCTTACAGACACTTTTGCGGAGGAAATATTGTGGATATTACCCTGAATATTAATGACTTTATTCCAACAGATTTTTCAATATAAGCAGGAAGTAATCGTGAGATATTTCAATTCTAATGGCATAGAACTCACTGAAAATGAGATAAAAAAATTTTGATGTAAATAGTGGGGTACCCTATGCTGAAATATACTATACCAAAACGCCTACCAATAATACTTGTTATGATAGAATAGATTATGAAATTATAAAATCTGTAAAAACCAATAAGAAGATTATCAAGTATTTATATATGTAATGAAAAATATTTATCCTTTGGAGGATTTTTAAAAAAATAAAGTGATAGAGTCGCCCCAAAAATTATGTATTTTATGATGAGAATATGGTGGAAATTAATAGCGATATAGCCATTCAGTCGGTATTCAGATTTTTATAAAAAAATAAAAAAATACAGGTTGTCTTTCGGATTTGCAAACTATTAATTTTGAGAAAAAATCCGATTTCATTGATTAATAATGAGATAATAGTAGAGGTCTGCGACACTTATGATGATGTATTTGATGGAAGGGTAGAGTTTGATTTAGATTCTCAAAAAAATCAAAAATTTACCAATCAAAAATTCTGTTTTTGAGTATTTTAGAGATGAAAATTTAACTCAAAGAATTTCTCCTCAAGGAGTGTTTGGTAATGAAATTATTTTTTTGTAAAAAAATTTCTGATAATAGCCATTGTCCTACTATTGCTAAAAATTTATTTAAAAAGTAAATAAACCTACAAAAATCTTCAACACTTTTTAGATAAGTATTATATTTGTTATGGTGATTCCGTTATTATTAATGCAGGGAATGAAAAATATTGATGCTATTTGGAGTGATGGTAGAGTAGGGCAGCAGCAGATATTTGATAAAAATAGGGAAATATTATGTAACACTCACGAATTCAGAAGGTTGTTCTTATACTCATAAGTTTGAGATTTCCGATGAAAAATCAGCCGAAAAATAAAGAAAAATTAATCAGTCGGAAAGCCAGATAGAAATCATGGCAGATGGAGGACTTCCCCCTTATGAATATTCTTTTGATGGAGGAGCTACTTGGAGAGGAATGAATGTTTATACAATGCCTACTGCCGATAAATATAAGGTACAAGTTCGCTCGGCAACGGGATGCGTTGAGGGAGCCTAAAACAATTGCTAATGTGAAGATTGCTAATGTAATAACTCCTAATGACGATGGTAAAAAAATGATGTGTGGCGAGTGGATAATTTGGAGGAAATGACTCAGGTGGAAATCATAATTGTTGATAGATATGGAAAACCCGTTTTTCATTCAGTGGATAAAAATAAAATGGATTGGGATGGGAAAAGTAACGGCCGACCTCTTCCTACGGCGACCTATTGGTATGTGGTGAAGTGGTATGACCCTATCCGCACCAAAAATGAAGTTCGTTCGGGGTGGATACTTCTCCAAAATAGAGATTAGATATAATTATAGTATTGATTATTAGTTTTTTATGTTTTATTTGATAAAATAAGTGTTACTTAATTTGGTAGTATCATATAAAAATCATACATTTGCAAAACAATTGGGGAGTATTATCTCAGTAGGAGAGATGGCAGAGTGGTCGATTGCGGCGGTCTTGAAAACCGTTGAGGTGAGAGCCTCCGGGGGTTCGAATCCCTCTCTCTCCGCAAAGTGGCTTCAAGATGACTTCAAAATGGTCGTCAAAACAGCCTTCAAAATTAGCGTAAATCGTTGTAAGACTTATACTTACAACGATTTTTCTTTGTATATAAGCCTACACAGTGACGGCTAAACCATAGGTTTTGATAGTCATCATTCGGTCAAATTCTGCTACATAAACTGCTACACAAAATAATGCTACAGAAAAAGTGTAGCAGTGAAGGCAAAAAGAAGGGCAAAATGAAGGCAGTAACGCAATCTCTTTCAATGTATTAGTAACTAACTTTGTAGCTAAGTGCTACACTAAAGAATGATGCATTATGAGACAATCGTTCAAGGTGTCCTTCTACCTACGCTCTAACTATGAGAACAAAGAAGGCAAATCACCTGTCATGCTCCGTATCTTCCTTGGAGGAGCAATGAGTAACTTAGGGTCTACCAAGATTTTTGTAGACAAGTCGCAATGGAACAACAATACTAGCCGACAAAAGGGTCGTTCTTCCGAAGCTCTTGCTGTCAATGCCAGTCTTGATGCCATCTCCACCAATCTCCACAACATCTATCGCAAGTACGAAGATGACGAAAAGCATCTCGCTTGACAAACTTCGTGCTGCCTACCTTGGGCAAGCCAAAGAGTACACAAGTTTTCTTCCAGTCTTTGATAAATTCATAGACGACATTCGCCAACGTGTGGGGGCACACTATTAGCAAGGATAGCTTGCAGAAGTATAGCGTCTTGCGCAAACACTTTGCAAATTTCCTTCTCCATAAGTATAAGCGTAAAGATTTAGGGCTTACCGAATTCACGCCAGCCATTGTGCAGGATTTTGAGCTATACCTCACCTCCATTGCGGCTTGTGCCTACAATACTGCTGTAAAAAAGATGAAGACCTTGAAAACAATTACGATTTATGCCCTCAAGCGTGGTTATCTTCTCCAAGACCCATTCCTTGATCATCATTTTCACCTCAATCCAGTGGACAGAGGTTTCTTGACAGACGAAGAAATACTTTGCATTGCCAACAAAGATTTTGTAATTCCCCGTTTGGAGCTCGTACGTGATCTCTTCATCTTCTCCTGCTTCACTGGGTTAGCCTACATTGATGTCGCCAATCTTCGCAGAGAGCATCTTGTGATGATGGACGGCAAAGCATGGATTATGACACGCAGGCAAAAGACGAATATCGAGAGTAATGTATTGTTGCTCGATATCCCCAAGACCATTATTGCCAAATACTGCGACAATCCCAATTATCCTTCACGTGATAGCAAACTATTTCCTATCCTTTCTAATCAAAAGATGAATGCTTATCTCAAAGAAATTGCTGATATTTGTGGTATCAAAAAAAATCTCACCTTCCATTTGGCACGTCACACGTTTGCGACGATGTCGCTCAGTAAGGGCGTGCCGATGGAGAGCGTTTCTAAGATGCTAGGACATACCAACATCCGCACCACGCAAATCTATGCACGTATCACCAACAAAAAGATTGAGCACGACATGGAAGAACTTGCCGACAAACTCGACAAATTTAATGATGCCATGGGACTCTAAAACACGAATGTATCACTTTTAATCTCTATATTTATTATGAACACAAAAGCAATTCCCGAGCTTTCTTACTTCCGTTTGAAACTCACAGCCTATCTCCGCGACCATCAACCCGATCTTGTGGACGATGCCACCCTCGTTTCCTCTCGTTCCGATGCAGCCTTCACCATCTATTGCGATGCAGTGGCACAGGGCTTCTCACATCCCGAAGCCGAAAGCATTGCCGGCAATGTACTCTTTGTAGGTTTGCATTTCTCAAAGTATGACACCCTAGTGTCTGTTTTGGAAAACGAATTTGAGGCAGAGCTTCCTAGTCCACTACCTGAGAAACTCACTCCCATTCTCCTCCGCAATAAAATAAGGGGGAAATACACCTAAAAAGAGCACTTTCTCGACCGAAATGACCTCCAACGACATTATTTTTCTTATAAATGTTCACTTTCGAAGCTGTCAAGATGAAGACTGAGAAGATAGTAGGTTTTGCAGAAGTCTCAGCCGTATGTACAGACCTGTCTGCAACATATACAAGAGCAGTAAGTAAACACCTTTCCAATGCGGCACTTGTAGTAGACCACTTTCATGTAACCAAGCTGATGAACGAAAAACGGAACTTGTTAAGGAGACAGTTATGGCATGTGGAAAAGGACGTCAAAAAGCGTAAAGTAATCAAAGGAACACGTTGGTTGTTGCTCAGAAATGGAAATGATATCTTTGATTATTCACACAGAAATAGACAGGAAAACGCACTAAGCCTAAACCGTCCGCTAATGATTGCCTATTATCTCAAAGAAGATCTCAAGGAAATATGGAATCAGTGTAGTAAGCAAAAGGCTAAAGCTGTGTTGGATGAATGGGTAAAGCAAGCTATAGAATCCAAAATACAGCCATTAATGAAAATGGCATCAACTATTAGAGCATACAAGACATACATATTAGCATGGTATGACCATTATATAACAAATGGAATAATAGAAGGAATTAACAATAAAAATAAAAGGTTTTGAAAAAGGCAGATATATGGGTTCAAAAATGAAGAATATTTCACATTAAGACTATATGTACTGCATGATAGGCGTCTACGCATTTAACGGAAGAACCTGAATATATGCATAGTGTGGTTAATAGAATATACCAAAGTGGTAAAAAGAATGTAAAAGTACCAATTGAAATCGAAGATGATAAGAAATTCAAAGTTTATAGTCCAATTTCTTCCCGTCCACTTCGTTTTTCTACGAGAAAAATTGCTATCTTTGCAGCATTAATAGAAGGTTCTTTGAGACATTGCAGAATAAAGAAAGGGTAAAGAAACTCGCTCGTTTCTTATTTGTTCACCCTTTGATATATATCCTTCTCAAACTACTAAAAATCAGGTTTTTACTATTCGTGAGATGATTTTATGCGGAGATTTGCGATTTTCGTACTGCTAAAGACATTGGAATCGACAGACCCGAGAAAAATGAGATACTGCACAACATACCACCGACACCCTATCAAGAAGTTTTTATCGACAAGCTGATGGAGTTTGCCAAGAGTGGCGATGCAACACTTTTGGATAGAGAACCCTTGAGTCAAAAAGAAGAAAAGGCAAAGATGCTTATCGCCACAGACTATGCGCGCAAAAGATTCAAGAATATTGCATCTTTCAGATAACCAATAAAATAAGAATGAATAAAGGATAAAAGGGTTACGAGTTGGAAACGAGCGAGTTTCTTTCCCTTTCTTTATTCAGCATTGCTTCAAAGAACACTTGATTCAATACTACAAAGTTACTCTTTTTTTAGTGAAAACCGATTGAAACACATGAAATTTAATCCCTATAAGCAACAAATTTGAATTTTGCTTAGAGTAACGTCCATAAAAGCGTATCTTTGTATTCAATGACTTCAACAACAAAAGAAAGTATATCAACAAATGAAGGCGATAAATAGAATTAAGGCTGTGCTGGCTGAAAAACAAGTGTCAGGTAAATGGCTAGCAAATGAGATTGGTCGTACCGAAAATACAGTTTCTCGGTGGTGCGCCAACAAGGTGCAGCCATCTCTTGAAAATTTACTTGAAATCGCTGAAGTATTGAAAGTCGATATAAGGGAATTGCTTAGACCCTCGCAAGAGTAACGCTGTAATTCCTCTTATAAGTTTTCTCTAATAGTAAACTTCTCATAATAAAATACTATGTGAAGATAATACAATCAAGAATTATGAGCAAAAAAGATTTGACTGAAGAAGATATAAAGTTGCGTTTTATAACACCTGCTATAATCAATGCAGGATGGAAAAACGAACATATCCGAATGGAATACTATTTTACCGATGGTAGGGTGATATTTCAAGGTAATATACATGCACGTCAAACTGGTAAGAAAGCGGACTATCTCTTATTTCACGCTGCCAATAAGCCTCTTGCTATTGTAGAAGCGAAAGATAACAACAAGCCTCTTGGTGGAGGTATGCAACAGGAGATGGAATACGCTCAGATTCTTGATATCCCTTTTGCATACAGCTCCAATGGAGATGGATTCTTGGAGCATGATTTCTTGACAGGAAAAGAAACTGAACTCTCGTTGCAACAGTTTCCTGCACCTGACACATTGTATCAACGACTTATCAAAGCTAAACAATTAAGTGGTGAGGCATTGAAAATAGTAGAACAGCCGTATTATTCAGACCCATATACCTACGAGCCTCGTTATTATCAGCGTATAGCTGTTGAACGTACCATAGAGGCTATTGCCAAAGGCAAGAACAGAGTGCTAATTGTAATGGCGACAGGTACAGGAAAGACTATCACAGCCTTTCAGATTATTCATCGGCTGAAAGCCACTGGGAAAAAGAAAAAGATACTTTATCTCGCTGACCGGAATATTCTGATAGACCAGACAATGGCGCAAGATTTCAAACCTTTCAAAAAAGTCATGACTAAAGTACAAGGGGCTTCCATTGATTCAGCCTATGAGGTTTATATGGCATTGTATCACCAACTTGTATCCAATGAAGAAGGTATAGATGATCCCTTCAAACAGGTGCAACCTACTTTCTTTGACCTTATCATCGTTGACGAGTGTCATCGTGGTAGTGCCAAGGATGATAGTGCATGGCGCAAGGTGCTGGAGTATTTCAATACTGCCACCCAAATCGGTATGACTGCTACACCCAAGGCTGAGACCGGAGCTAATAATCTTGATTATTTCGGTGAGCCAATATTTACCTATTCGCTTTTACAAGGAATACGGGACGGTTTCCTCGCTCCTTACCGTGTGACGAACAGCTATATCAGCATAGACCTTCAAGGGTTCAAACCGGATGACGACGAGAAAGACTTGCTGGGCAGGTATAATCGTCAAAACAAAAATATCCAAAAAAATTAAAACGAAATGTCCAAAAAAAAGAGAAGCGACCAAGTTGATTGAGTCGCTTTTTTAATGGGTTTTTAATTGCTTTTTAAGAAACATTTTTTCTATTAAGCTGTTTATATTTTTTAAGCTCATCGGTGAGGAGTTCTACTTTGTCCTCTAGCTCTTTGATTAGAGCCTTCCTTCGTCCAATTCCGAGATAGCGGTTTTAAGTTTATTTCCTAAATCCTCTATCATCTCTCGGTAATATTTCAGGACTTTTCCTGCATTTTCAATCTCTTTTTCGTGGTTTCCAGCCTCAATGCTCTCCACTTCGGCATTTTGCTTTTTTTCTTCCGAAAATAAACCCTGCAAAGCCCGACAACAACAGCGAAAGCAAACTCAGCGATATGTGGTAAAATATATTCTAAAAAGATGTCTTTCATGGTTTTTTTATTTTTTTAAAATTATCGTGTTCAAGGGCTTTTTCGGCAATGATTTCGTTCAATTAAAAAAATAACACCAAATTTAAAATGGCTCCTGTTCGGCTCATCGTTCCCTCTTCATCTTGCTCTCCTAAATCTGCCGACAAAGTCCGATTATTTATGCCAATTTCCTTACCTTCCTTTGTCTTCAAAGTAGCGTTCCAAAGGCTTCTATATTCTCCGCAGAGATAAATATCCTTGCGAATCGCACTCTCCTTAAAATAGTTTGAAATACCAATTAAAGCATTTTTAAAGCCTCTTTTTCTAAAAATCTTTGGCAAACACTACGACTACATTTATCGGCATTAACACAAACTCCAAAAATCGGAGCAATAAGAAATAATAAAAAAATTAATCATTAAATTAAAAAAGTGTTTTCATGGTTTTTTTATTTTTCATTGTCAAAAATATTTTATTTTGTCGTTTTTCGATGATATGGAGCCTTAGTAAAGCGACCAAATCTACTCCCTTTTCGATGAGGGCTAAAAAGTAATCAAAACTTGGCTGTTTGAGGTATTTTTCACGCTCTTCTGGTGTGCGGTCGTCCTCTCCTGCGGGTGCTTCACGGAATTTAGGATTAGCCACAGGCTGACCGCTGGCGTCTCTCACGGTGGTGAAGTCGTTGTTATTAACCACCCAATTGGGAAGAGTGGAAACAAAGGTATTTTTCAATTTTTTTCGTTGGTTTCAGCGTTGAAATATTCCACTTCTGCCTCTAATACGATTTGCTGAAACTTGGTAGAGATGTGGGCATCATACACCACGATTTCTCTTTTTACATTCCCAAATAATGGGTGATTGCTGATAGCTTGTCTTACGATTTCCATTGTTTTAATATTTTTTTATTAGTTTAAAAATTTTATAACTCATTTTAAGGCTCATATTGAGATTTTGGGTAAAAATCACTGGCTCTAATGTTGAAGGCTGGGGAGAAGTCACCAAGTTCTAAATTAGCATTTTGGGCGGAGAATACACAAAGCATCACCGCAATAGATAAGCGTAGTTATCACTCCTGCTTTCTTGATGAGCAAATAGGTCGCAGAATTAGTTTTTGTTTGTTCTGATAGCGTCTGTGTTGAGAATATCAAACTCAGGATCTTGTCCGTGATAGTCATACCCAGAGATAGCACCGCCATATTGTACAACATCTTCATTGGCACGACAAACGCCAAATAGGAGGTTTCTTGCTCGTCTGACTCGCATTTTTTGGGTATTGATTTTTAATATCCAATCTTTGTCTGCGGGTAAAACAACATTCGCTTTACCTTTTTAAAACAATTTGCCCACTAACGGAGTTCCATTCATTTATTCCTTTCAAAACAACTTCTCCGTTCGTGCTAATAGTATTGACATCAGTGCCTAAATTATCCTTTGTCCAAAGGGTATAATTACTTCCACGATAGGGGTAAAATCATAAGTGCTGTATTTTGCCATAATTTTTTGTATTTCTTCTGCGAAATTGGGTCTCTCAGGTATAGCATTGGGGAAAATGTGATTCACCGTGATAGTAGTATTTGCAATACTTCCTGTGCTGGCAAATCGTTCAGGAATATTCACGATAACATCTGCTTCATCGGAATATCCTATTTCTCCTCGCTCATTCGTTTTTAATCTTCTGCTGAACGACGCATCTGTTTTTTTATTCGCCAAGCCTGAAATCTGAAACTTTGCTCCCTCAACATTCAGTGTTCTCACTACTCCTGCTGGAATTTGTAGGTCTGTATTTTCCAAGTTTTTCCCACTATTTTCCAACAGTTCATCCACTTTTGTCTTGGTATATACACTTCCAATTTTACTATCCTCGTCTATCGTAGCAATATTACTCGGTAATTCCCCCACGCCGAGAGCTTTTTTCCAAGCGAGGACATGTTCATTGGTGAGATTGGAGGTGTCAAGATTGGCTTTGTGTTGGAGCATTTCAACATCAGCTTTATTTGCTAAAACCTCTGAAAGCCCCAATATTTTCTCCGTAGGAATGCTTTCACCCTTATGCCAATAGCTCTCTTGCCACGCCCAAAACTGCTCCTGCGTAGGTTTAGCACCTGTTACAAACCAATTTTGTAAAATATTCTTTTCTGTCATATTAATTTGAAATATTAGTTAAAAACCCACAAACTCAATGTATTTAATAATCCTATACGAGGCATATTGTTGTGGGGCTGGTCGCCACCCACGCTATGAGAATCTACCGTCCTGTTATTATCAATCCAGTCATCAGGATGTCCATCTTTGCTTCCAGTAGCTGAGCCTTTTGCAAATACGGGAACTTTATGACTATGGCTTGGCATTTCATCAATGGTTAAAGTGTGAGTTTTTGCTCCACCTTCTTTTCCTAATTGATTAAAATCTTCGTCATCGGGATTCCAACCTAATGGAAAACGCCCACGCAAGTCTGTGCATTCTCGCCAACCTTCTGGAATCGGCTCACTCGCTGGTTTTCCCCAAATGGCAATGAGACCTATCGGAATCGGTGATTTTCTTGTTTCAAGAGCCTTAATTCTTTTTTTCAAAAATCAAGATTTTTTTCTCGGTGTTTTTCAATAAGGTTTTCAAATCTTTTTAAAAATCCGCCCACACAAAAGTTTTCTCTGGCGTAGAACTGCCGAAAGTGAGGTAACGAGTTATCTCTATGGGTTTGAAGCTTCCATTTTCAAAAGTCCCTGAAACCGCCTCTTCCTTGATGATAACATTAGTCCCTATTGTTCCTCCTCTGAACTCTATAATTTCTCCATTCAGATAGACTACTCCGTTACTGATACTATTTCCTGTAATTTTACAACCACTAATAATGGCTTTTGTCTCCTGCTAAATCGCCCAACGAATTGAGCAGTCGGAAACAATTTTGCAAAAATCCAAATTGTGCGTATCCATTGGAAATCCGCCAGTTTGAATATAATTTACTCTATTCATAATTTAATATTCTTCTATTTTTGTATCTTTTTTTGACGCGAGTTTGTAAAAAGTCAATTAAAGATTCCATTTCAAACTTATTGTATCTTAATCCTCTGGGAATTAATACAATAAAAATCTACTCCTGTATCTCCATAATCTGCTCTATCATAGAGGTAAATCGTACCGAGATACTTCGGTTTTTGCTCTCCTCTGGTGTAGATATATTGGCGTTGATAACGATTGCCATCAACAATTCTTATTCGCCTTTCCGTTATATCAAATCTGTCATTAAGAGCTTTTTCTCAAGTAGCATACCTGCCCATTGTGAGCGAGGTTGTAAAGGTTTTGATTGCGGTTGAAATTAAAATCATCAACGACCTTTATCAAAGGAAAATGGAGCACTCTAAGCCATGCCAACATTCTTTCCTTCCGCAAAAAAAGTCGGCGTTAATAATTCCGTTAGTTTATTGATATTTAAGTTATACCACATTTGTCTTCAATTTTTTTGTAATTAAAAATGGTTTGTATTCAAGAAATTGCTAAATCCTGTAATCAAACTATATAATTGATGTTGTCAAAGTTTTTCTATCTTGAAGTATCCTGAAATAGGAATGGTTTTTGACCTCAATGGGTTGGTAGTTTCCATAATCATTCACACCCGCATCAATCCATTTACTTTCAGCCAAAAATGATGTGCGGAATCTTCACACCTTCTACTTGTTGCAAGGCATCTACCAAGTGAGCCAAGACCAATTCTCCGTTGAACGGCAATTTTTTGAAATACTCTTTAATCGCCTTTTCTACGGGTTTTTCACCAGTGAGAATGCTCTGTCCTTTTTCATCTAATACGAGCGGGTCTCGGTAGATTTTTCATTTGAAGTTTCAGAATATCGGGCAGGTAATTAATCGTAGTGATGCGAACTCCTGCGTCTCTAATTTCATTTATATAGGCATCAAAAGAGGCTTTTTGACCTTGTGAAATGGGTTGAAGTTCTCCGCTCTGTTCGGTGGCAATTTTCACAATCAATCTGCTCTCGGTTTCTACTTCGGTTACCGCTGAATATTTGATGATTTTGCTGTTTTCAATCTCTTCTTTGCTTTTTCCTGTATTATCAAATAAATCGGTCTCTGAGCGTAAATCAAAGCCATACTGAAAGGCCAAAGCCTTGTTGCGATACCATCTCGCCGTGTGGGGTTTTTGTTCGGATAAGGCTTCGGAAACTTCTTTTTGTGCTCATCAAAGATTTTTTTCAAAGAGAAAAATAATAATTGCAAAAATCTCAAACAAGGTATTTTCAAAAAGATACCAATGAAAATTGCTCGTTAAAAGATTTTGAACTATCTATACCATAAGCGGATATAATATGCTCATTTCTTATAAAAAGCATCTGTTATCTGTTGTTTGATTTCGTTTTTTGTTCGTGCCATTTTTAGCTTATTTTAAAATCCGTCTGAATAGCCCAATAGCCAATACCTTGTAGTCTGCTTTTTGGTAGTCTGTTTATAGCGTATTGCGGTAGCTGGTTTTTCTTCTTTGGAGATAGTTTTTAGAGTTGGATTAACAACTTTATCAATCAAAATTGTTTCGCCTATTTGTATATCTTCGGTGATGGATTTTCCGTTCAAAACGGCTATTTCTACAATATCCTCAAAACCGCCTGTCTCCTGATATACCATATCAATAAAGGATTGTCCCTGTTGTGCTTTATTCATATTCTGCATCTATTGAAAAATGATTGAGATGATACAAATCCAAATGTTTTACATTGATTCCATCTTTGGAAAATTGCTCCTTAATTTGATGACGATATTCTAATAAATCTTCGCCCAAGAGTACTGACCGAAGCCCTACACCTAAATCTGCATTGCCTTTGTAGTCGCCAGGTTCTGCAATAAGTAGACACGCCATATTTTGTTCCATAGTGGCCCCCAATACCACACCACTAATGATTTTGCCTGTGTTATCCCTTTGGATGTGTATATCCAAATCAAAATGAGCATCATTGGTAGGAATGTATTGTATACCAAAATCTTTTCTTTTCATATTATTTTGCCTTTGCTGGTAGTTGTTTCAAAATTGGTTTTCCTATGTCTAAACTCATTTTAATAATGATTTAAATTGCGTTTCAAACTGATTTAATTTCTGTATTACATTTGGAATAGGGGTGCCACTCACTCCATTTGGGGTAAAGACCTTAAATTGTTTGAGGATTTGGGTCAAATCCTCAAAAAGTTCTTTTAGACTTACTTTATCATTGCGGATACCTACCTTACTTGTTTCGCTATCAATATCTACCTCCAAGCCATTTTCTTTGTAGAGTATTCGGTTGACTTTGTCATATTTAATAATGGTCAAATTGCCCAATGTTCCATCTGTGGAAGCCATTAGCACTTCTGAACCTACAACAGGGACAATGAGCAAACTATCTGAGCCGTTGGCAATGGCTTTTTAACCTTACATCCGATATTTCAAAAATCTCCAACTTTCACGGTGCAAGTATCTTTATCAATAGCCGTTACCACGCCATCAATAGGTAGATTAGGTTTTGCCCTATCATCACCTTGAAATTCTGTTTTAATTGTGCTATCTTATCATTCATTACTTACTCAATTTTATTCCTGGTGTAATTGTTCTTTTTCCTCCGTTGGAGCTAAAACTGATTTTCACACTTTCGGCGTAATACCTACCGTCTCGCTCTGGGTAATCGTCATCATAAATCCCAACGGTGTAGCTGGGTTCTACATAGGGAATAAGCCAAGTATCAAAACTTCCCTCATAACTCGGCGACATTCGGTTTTTGTATTCATTTTGGGCTAAAAATTTTTCACGGCTTTACTACTCATTCTACCGACTTTTTTTGTGATTTTCTCACCTCCTGCTTGTCCCTCCGTGTGGCTAATGGTTTTTACCATCCAATCCTACACTTTCTATGGTAATTTCTACCTTTTTGTCCTCACTTGTTTTTGTATTCTAACGAACTGCTTTCTATGTTCCTTTGCAGTGAGAAATCGACTTCTCCACCTTTCCAAGTATAGGCAGCGTGGATATGTAAGGCCTTGTTTTTCATATCAAAAAAATATCTGCTCCCGTTTCTTCCTGTATTTTTTTGCCAATACATCAAACCCCGTAGCTTGATAAATCGTAAATTTGTCATACGGAATATCATAATCGCAAATTAGTGTAAAAACTGGGGTCTATCTGCTCGATGAGATATTGAGCAATTTTCTTCACGCTCGTGGGTTTCATTTCCTTATTGGCAATGCCTTTTCGGAATAGGAATAAAGCATCTTCGCAAAAGATTTTCAATGACCCATCTACGGCTTTTATTTCTTTGATATAGCCTTCAAATTCTAATTTTAAGTTATCATCATAACCTAAATTGATAGCCACGCCATAGCCTCTTTTTAGAGTTTGGCTCACATTCAAAAACCTTATTAAACTCACATTCAGGGAGAATAATTGTGGCAGTGTCTGCAAGGTTTTTGGTGGATTTTTCAATTTCGCATTCTGCCAAAACGCCTAAATTCCAACGCTTTTTGCCGCTCTTAAATCCTATTTTCCAATTTAGTTGAAACATTATTTTACTCTTTTAATAGTTTTCCTACTTCTAATTTTCCCTTTGCTTTTATGCTCATACAAAAAGTTGGTAAGGAAAATCGCTCACGGCCTTTATCTCGTAGGCTTGGACATTTTCGCCTTTGGTAAATGGAAAATTCACACTTTCAATCACAATTCTATTAATGCCCAAAATCTGCAATAGTTCGCATTTCACCTCTAATGCTTCAGGAGTTAATAAATAATCTTTTAATTTCTCCATATCTTTACGAGGATATGTTTGAGCAGCAATCTCCCTCATTTTATCTCCAATAAATGCTCCTGTAATGGTAATTTGATAATCATCGGTTGACCAGCGTTCTTTAATACTTCCTATATGATTTTTACCTCCTTTGGCTATATATCTTTTAGTAATGATATTTTTTGCTTCAATATTGATTAAAGGTTCCCAAGGTAGTAGCCAATAGTTTTTTTATCACTTGCTTTTTTTAAAAGACAATGGAAAAAAACTGATTGCTCTCTAAAAAGAGGTTTATCACTTAGCCAAATTTCCGCTTTCTTATAATCTTCTAATTTTACAAAACCATCTTTTTGATTTTGTAAAGGCAAAAATCTTATAGGAGGGAGAACTCTTTTTGCTAATTCATTTTCTACCTCTGCAAAGCGAGGAATTTGCTCTACTACTTGACTACCCAATAGGGAAGCCATCAATATATCTTCATTTGTTAGTTTCATTACTGTGCTGCTGTTGTAGCTGATGCTGTTATTCTTAATAATTCATCTAAAAACTTCTTGTCCTACTTTTTCAGTTGCTGAATTTTTAGAACCCGAATAATGATTGATACCGATAAGTTCCTTGATTTGCAAAGTGATATAATTATGCTTTGTGCCTCCTGTCGCAATCGCTTCATTCGTTTTTTTTCCTGCCTCTTTGGTTTTCTTGCCCTTACTTGTTTCGGAACTGCCTTTTTAAAGTTCCTGCTAATTCACTTCCCGGTATTCCGGTAGGGGGAGCGATACCAGAAGTAATAGGATTATCTTTTTTTCTTTCTTATCGCTCTTTTTCCATCTTAACGATAGCCCTGCTGCTACAAGTTCTTTTCCTGCTTGTTTAGTGAGATTAGTAACATCTTTTGCTCCCTCTACAATTACTTTTTTACGAGCCTCCGTATCAGCTTGGATTTGTGCAAGGGCAGCATTATTAGCATTTTCATCCCCCATTCCTACTGCATTTTTAAAACTATACCAACCCTCTTTGATTTTGTTTAACCCAATCATTAAACCTTGGATAAGCGTATTCCATTCAAATTTTATTCCTGCCACCCACGCCTGGAATAATAATTTAGCTCCATTCCAAGTGTGTTGCCAAGCCTTACCCCAGCCATCTACTTGGAAAACTAAATAGGTAATGATTCCTATGAGAGCAGCAACTCCTACAATAATTAATCCTATTGGGTTAGCACTCATTGCAATATTCCATAACCACTGGGCATTAGTTACAATGCTTGTCCAAAGAGCAGACATCTTTTGGGCATTGGTCATAAATTGTATGGCTTTCCAAGCCCCTGTAATACCATTTCCTAACAATTGAAAGGCTGGCACTAAATTCATTATATCACTCGGTGGTTTGGGCTAAAAACAGAAGCATAACCTATCACTCCATCTGTGGCGTTGAACAATGAAATTTTAAAATCATCTACTTGTGCTTGTAGCCTTGCGTTTTTCTCCGCTGGGCTTTCCATTACAATAGATGCCTGTTCGTAAGCCGTATTGGTTCCTTTAATGGCTTCCGTGAGTCTATCCATTTCATCGGTTTGACTGATGAGAGCCATTGCAGCATTGGAATTTTCTTTACCAAAAGTTGCTGACATCAAAGCCGAATCATTAAGCAAAGGTTTAAGCATATTCAGCTTTTCGGATAGGCTTAATGCTGGGTTGTTGAGTTGGTTAATATCAATACCCAATCTCTGAAATTCTTTTTGTACAGTTTTAGGTAAAAATCGCCCTTGACCAAGCGTAGCTAAAACATTCCGAAGAGCCACACCGCCCTCGCTTCCTTTTTTCCCTGCTTGGTCTAAAAGTTGGATATAGGCATTAGTTTCAGCAAAAGACAAGCCTGTGGTTTTGGCTACCATTCCGACCTGTTCCAACGCTTGTTTGATTTGTGGAAGTTCTGCGGAACCCTGCTGAGCAGCTGCCGACATTACATTCATCATTGAAGCCATTACTTTTGAAGCTTCTATAGGGTCATCTAATGAAACGCCGTATTGGTTCATCGCCGTTGTCAAAACTTCCGTAGCGGCTACACTATCATTGCCCATTAACTTTGAAGTATAAGAAACAGTTTCGCCCATACTTTTAAGAGCTTGGGGAACTTTAGCAATCTCTGGAGATAATTGTCCTAAAATAAGTTTGTAAGATTCTATCCCTTGTGCCGCCGAACCTCCAAAGGTTTTAGCTGAATCACGAGCGTAGCCCTCTATTTCTTTTAACTTTTCTCCTGCAACTCCTGTCATCGCCTGTAAGTCGTGCATTGACGAAGATAATTCCATACCGAGAGCACTTAATGCAGAAAGTCCATCTGCCGTACGAGAGGCTTGTTCTAAAATACTACCTAATTTTATTCTTTCAATTCCCTTATTGATGTTATCCACCATATTAACAAAAGCTGTATCTACTCGTACAGTGGCTTTTTCTTATATTCACCATACCAGCATTAAGTTCGTTAATGGCAGCCAAAACTTTATTATCGTTCGTGGTTTGAAATATGATATTGTAATTTAGATTATTATTCATATCTTTGTAACACAATAATTAATTATGGAACTTTTGAAGACTTTATTTGGTTATACATTTTTTTAATTGCAGTTTCATTAGGGCTTTTTAGGGCTTTTTATAGAGGCTATAAAATGTGCTTTTAATCTTAATAGAGATTATAAAACCGCATTTAAAAAAAGAAGTCTGATTTTTGATAATGAGTTTGAAAAATCTTTTTAAAAAAGTATTTCAATAATACTGAAACTCTTAACCCAGAGGATTACGATATAGATATTTCTATTAAAATAAAAATCTAAATCTTAGCCCTCATTCTCTTTTTTTCTAATCCATTGGAGTTCCTTTACTCTACTTGCCCATTCTTCATCGGATAACAGGCTTGGGTCTGGTATGTGGAGGTAATACATCAGAGAGGTATTCATTATTCTGAGCCAATCTCTTTCTGCATCTACCTCCGCCCGTGTTAGAGCTTTACCAGTTCCGCCTCTTTAATCTCAATGAGCAATGGTAGTTTTTGAGATACTGATAAGAATAGACCATTATCGGTTTTAATTTCTTCATCACCTGCCAACCAGCAATCATTCAAAATCACTTCGTTGTATTTCAGCGGGTCTGTTTGTGCCGACACTGCTGCGTAAGACAACGCTTTTCTGGCTGGTTTTTTCAGATAACATTCTTTGTCTCCTACTTTGATATGGAACACATCGCCATGCTGAGCTTTCCATTGTTCTATTTGATTTTGTGTAATTTTCATTGATTTTTAACATTTAATTAAACTTGATTTGTAATTCTTATTGCAACGAAAGGCAAGGCTATTTCTTGGAATTTGTCGCCTTGTTTAATGTCTTTCACTGCTTCGGTAAATCGTAATGATTCTATTCTATCTATGGTCATTGCATCTCCCAAGGAGGGATTGCCATACGATGCCAAAGCATCTAAACAAAGTCCTAAAATAGAACCTCCACCAGCCTTTACAAGTGCATCATATTCCGAACGAAGTAATGTGATTTCTCCCTCAAAGGTCACATTTCCGCTCTGTATGCTGTGTGGGTATCTGCCTTTGGCGTGTAGCGCCTCACGCTCTATTTTTTCGCCATATTTCAGGCTCCTAAACCCCGTAATATCTCTACCTCTAAGAATAAGCGTAAGGTCCGCCCATTCATATTCTCTTCCGTTTATTTTTGTCATATCTTTTTTGCTTTATATTTTAAGCAGAAGGCAATAAGCCTGATACTTCCTACCTATTGCCTACGGCTCAAGTTGGTTATTAATTTTCTAATTCAAAGCCTAATAGTACTTCAATCCATCGTGCTGTGCCATATGGACGAATGCCCACCGAAACTTCTATTTTGGAAGTGCTGACAATATTTTGATGAGGATTAACAAAACATTTTACCCCTGTATCTTTCAAGTTTTCTGGGTTTTGGTTCAAGTCTTCGCCCATTGTCGTAGAGATTTTTCGTTCCACTGCACTTTCAATAGTTTTAGCATAAATAGCGTGTATAGTGCCGTCATTATTGGCTGGGATTTCGTCCATTAAAAAGTCTAATAAAGCATCGTAGGTATGCCTAAATGCCTCATTGATGGTTCTTCGGTTGGTGATGTAATGATAATCATCATCCACAGGACAAAGCATTGAAGCATCCATTATAAAATATCCTGCTCGGTTTTGATGTGTAGTGAAGGTAATGAAGCCCTTGTCGTACAAAGCCTCCGTATCAAACTGCTCTACGGGAGTATCGTTGATAAAAAGTTTTTGAGCCGATAATGCTCCATTTTTTTACCTTGCAGGATTGACTTTTTACCGAATGAGCCGCCAAACGCCCTGCCAATACACCCACCGCCGAACCTTTGAGGCTGTCGTACCTGTTCTTGTTTCTGTATCACCTATTAAAACTCCTACGGAATTGTAATTTTGTTCTTTCAAATTGGGCAAATTCACTTTATTGCCATCAAAGGCATAAGCCTCCAAAATGGTAAAGAAAGGAGCGTATTTTTCAGCGGTATATTTCTTAAAAAGTGTGTGAGCTTTTTCAGCGGCTACCAAAACATCGCCGTCCATTCCGTTTTGCACTTCTACCGAAACCGAAGTATCGTTAATGGTAAAAACACCTCTAATTTTGCCTTTGGCAGCGTTCAAAAGGTTTTCTACTGGTGCTACTCCCTCTACTGGACTAAACCATTCGGATACTTTTTTTATCCTTTGGCATTCCATAAATCCATAATTCCGAGCCTTCTCCCGCTTCGGAATAAAACTCCGTAATTGCCTTGTATAATCTGTGATTATCAATGGTATCGGATAGTTTGAGATTGACAATGTCTTTCAAGTTTTTTACTTGATAGGGCGTTTCCAACCGAAAACCATTCTCTACTGCTACTGCCGAAGCAACCAACGCAAAGCACCCCGTATTCAATGGCTGGACTGCCCCAATCACACCATTATTAAAGCCTATACTAATCTTTGGTCTCATTATTCTGTGGGTTTTCAAGTTCTGCAATACTTTTTTTTCTAACGCTTCAATTCTTTCTGTATTAGGTGTTTTTTTCGGATTTTTTTCTTTTTCTAAAAAGAGCTTTCAATTCTTCTAATTCTACTTTTTTTATAGGAATAGTTTTAGGGTTTTAATGCCTCTTTGAAATCTTTTTTTCAATACTCTTTTTACTTCCTTATCTTCCAAAGTTCGGGAATGCGTGTTGGCTGCCGTTTCTTTGAAAAAAATTTTTTGCCCATCGGAAGTCTCAAAGTATTCCTCCAAATTGGGATATTGCTCAAAAAATATTTTTCCTTCATTTTTATACTTTTTTTATTAAATTTTTAGATTTTATAGACAAAATAAACTTTACGCCAACGATAAGAATAAAAATCCCTCCCACCCACATTAGGGCCTTGTGATACCACGCAAAGGGCTTTTCGATATAAATAGGCTTTTTCTACATATACCATCTTAGGGTTGGGTTTCTTTGGTTTGTTTCTCTATTATTTTTTTGTTCTTAGTTCTTCAGGTGGCTTTTTCTACTTTTAGGGTAAGCTTGTTGTCGGTGATACTAACATTAGCAAATATTTTCCCCTTGTTTTCCCCCTTTTGGGAAAGAGGCTTCGTGAGGGTTGCCTTGCCATCTCTACACTTGATATAGGCCTCGTACAAAGCGCTATCTTTCTCCGTCTTGAAAATGGTATCTCTCACAATGGTTTTCACCTCTTTGGTCTCCGTAAGGATTATCGGTTCTGGCAGGGGTTTGTCTCTCGGGCTTCCTGCTGATACAGGAAACCATTAAAACAAAGACAAAACAGATAGACAAAGCGGTTAAAATCTTCGTTTTCATAGGTTTTTGTATTCTTCTTTGGCATTGAAACTCGGACAGGCTTTTTTCACATTGGGAAAATCTCGGTGTCCTTGAATGATTGCCTTTGGAAATTCTTTTTTTAGTTTGGTTAATAAATCGGTCAATGACCGCTTTTGGGCTGGGGTTCGGTTGTCTATGGGAATCATTTGTTTTGATTGCCCGTGTGGCTCACACCCTCCGATGTAGGAGATATTGATACTTACCGAATTAAACCCCTTCACACCATTTGAGATTTTTTCTATCTCTAAAAGTTGGATAATCTCGCCGTCGGGCTTTATCATAAAGTGATAGCCGGGCATTTTCCACTTTAAGGTATTTTTCCAATAATTTTGGATAGAAGACACTGTCGCGGTCTGGGGCGTAGCGGTGCAATGCACGACTATATACTTTATGTCTCTCATAGTTTTTATATTAGGGCTGTAAGCCGTAAGCATAAAGCCTACGGCTTATGGGTGTTAAATAATCGCTGCGATTTTTTCTTTTCTGAATGGCGTTATCACGAAATAATGCCTGTATGACAAGTCGTTGGATTGGCGTGTAGGGTTATTTTCAGACTTTACAAAATATTGTTTTGTTAATCCTGTTTTCTTGGCAATCGCTTCTTTTACAAAAATAACTGATGCCACTTTGTCTCCACTTTCTTGTATAGTTCCATACGCCTTTTTCTTTTTTGCAGAAGTATAAATAGGCATTGCCCCTTCGTATTTATGGATTTCAAAACCTGCAATCATAGGATTTGGTTTGCCTTTGGCATAATCTATAAGTTGATTTCGAAGTTTTTTTCTGTCCAAAAGGAGGTCATTCCAGTGCGTCTCGTTGAGTACCAATCGGCACTCTCCAAAACCTTTTGTAGCTTCTTTCGTAGCAACTAAATCCTCATAGGTTAGTCTTGGCCTGCCCGTAGCGTCTCGTAGGTTATCAGGTCCTCCCGTTGCTTCAATCACAGGTGTTTTTACCGTATGCTCCAATGGTGCAATAGAGTGTATCGCCCTTTGGTTTTTTTCTCTACGATGATACCCCGTCTCATACTTCTGGTTGCTGTGTCTATGATGTCATAGGAAGCCCCCAATGTTTGGTCGTCTGGCAACTCTACCACTTTGGTTTGGTATTTGTCTAAAGTGATTTCTACCGAGTTATCAGCATATTGCTGGAATGGGATAGGGTAAGAGTTATTGTTAATCAAAATATCTACTGCAAACTCCGTAGTCGGAACATAGATTTTATTTTTTTCTCTGTGGCAGTACCAGGGTTAATCACATTGATTTCTGCGTTAATCTCTGGAATCCTCTAAAAAAATGTTGCTTGGTCTGCATTATTCAAGTTTTGAATAACCCTATTGAGCCAAGCCTCTGGAAAATTCTTTGGCGTTTTTATTTCTTGTTTAAATGGTTAATAAATTATTTTTTTATTTTCTTCCTTTCTCTCAGCTGGGGGAGGATTTTATGCAAATAGTTTCTTATACGCTTCTGGGTTTTTGCTCTTTAAAAAGCAAGTTGTGCCGTGAGGTCAAGTTTCTCAAAAATCATCAAACGACTTGATGTTTTCAGTACCTACAGGCTGCAAAATTTGCCCTGCCAAACTTGATTTTGCTGGAGCTTCTGTAACGGTGGATTTGTACAAGTCTGGGAACTCCGAATGGAGCTTAATAAAATCTGCTCTTTTGGTGGCATCTATTTTTCCCAGCCTTAATATCTGCATCTACCGTATTAGCAGAAAGTTTTGCCTTTTTGTCTTTTTCTAATTGTTCAAAAAGCCGTAATTTTTTTGATTGGCTTTATCCAAATTTGCTTTAAGTTCCAAAATTTTAGAATTTACTGTTTCCACTTCGTGTTCCAGTGTCGTTTCTGGTAGTCCGAGTGCTACCACTGCGGACAATGTCAAATTGACTTTTTTCATTTGGTTATTATTTTTAAAATTGATTACATCGGTTGCCATTAAGAGAATTTCGGAAACTTCATTATCCAGAAGTTCTCTCATTGTATTTTCTTTGTGGGCGTAGAGTTTTACAAGTGCATTGGCATTGTTAGGAATAGCCACTATGGAAGCCTCCATTACTTCGGCTTCTATAAGGTCATATACACCATCTGGAGCAATCTGAAAATTATTCATACTGAATGGGTCCAATCCTAAACTTGCCCCCTTGATAAAAGCCTCTTTCTACCTTTCCTGCTATGGTTTTGGCATTCTCATCTTTATCATCAAAAACCGCTTCAGCAGTGAGCAAATTCCCTTCTATTTGGATATTTTCCCAACGCCCTATTACAGCTTCGTTTCCGTGTCCGTGATTATCCAAAACCACAGGATTATCAAGGAAACGCCCCAGCCGTAGCCCTAAATTTCTTACCCTAAATCCATATTGATTAACTTTGGTCTCATCATTAAGGATAAACTTAAATTTTTTTCATCTTTTTCAATTTACTATGTAGTAGGCAATAAGCATCTGGTTTCCTACTTCCTGCCTGTTGCATTTTGTGAGTGCAAAATTGTAGGCGTTTTTATGGATAGGCAAATAGTTGTGCAGAAGCTGGACAGATGTGTGTAAAAAAATTGAACAACCTTGTCCAAAAACTGAACAACTTTTTTTATAGCCTTTTGATTTTTGAGCAACTTTTGCAATACAAGTTAGATAATTGAGATAGTAATTTTTTTAAATTATCCAATTATATCATTTCCAAATTATCAAATCTAATAACCTATGGGACTGAAAAAAACAGAACAAAAAGAATATGCTAAATATCTTTTTACTGAAAAATCTTTTACGCAAAAGGAGATTGCTAAAAAGGTGGGTATTACTGAGAAAAACATTAAGGGCTTGGATTACCGAAAATGACAATGAGTGGAAAAAAATTAAAACTTCACTAATGGCAACTAAGGCGGCACAAATCAAAAATTATTATGCCCAATTAGAACGAATAAATGACCAAATCGCCATGCGTAAGGTGATTTATGATGTGCCTGCCCATTTGCTAAAACCTATCAAATTAAAGGATAGTGAAGGGAATGAATATATAGAGTATCCCCAATACAATGAGGAAGATTTTCCAATAAAAATAGGGAATGTCCCAACCTCCAAAGAAGCGGACATAATTGTTAAAAATCACCAATGCTATACAAAAAATTAGAGGGCGAAACTTCTCTGGGCGAAACTTCTCTGGGCGAAACCGTACAAACAGGAATGGCTTTCACAGAGTTTGTGAGAGATATTGATTTTGAAAAAAAGGACAAGAAGTGAGTGAGTATTTTGATATGTTTATCAAACAAATACTAAATAATAATGGCTAAAAAAATCTGACAAAAAAATATCTTGATAGATGGGCAATGTTTCGTGAGAATATATCCCGAAGCACTCCCATAGACCTAAAAAGAAACGGAAATAGCAAAAACATAAAAAGGATAAAGGAGCAAGAAGCCAATTACGAAAAAAATGGTTTGAGTACTATTTTTCCTAATTTCTATACCCACAAGCCAATGCCTTTTTCACATCAAAAGCCAGTAAAAGGGTCATTGAAAAATAGCGAATGGTTTGAGGTGCGGTCGTGGAGCCGTGAAATGGCAAAAATCTGCTCGAACAATGATGGAGGTTCTTTATCTATGCTTTACCAAGAAGAAAAAAACTTGGCTAATGATTTCTAATACATTAGAAAATGCTACAAGACTTTTAGCTCCGTATAAAAAAATATTTTGGAATCCAATAATCGTCTTATCAATGATTATGGCGTACAAGAGCAAATTGGCAAGTGGGAAGAACACGAATTTACTTCGAGGTATGGTTTTTTTCTTTTTCGTGCATTAGGCGAAGGACAATCTCCCAGAGGAACGAGAAATGACGCCTCTCGTCCTGATGGTATTTTTAGTAGATGATTTTGATACTGATGAAAAAATGCCGAAATAGAGACCGCGTAAAAAAATGCCACCGATTGGCTACAAGAGGCGGTATTTCCTACGCGTTCGGTGTCTAATGATTTGCTTATTATTGTCTGTGGCAATATCATTCATAAATATTGCACTATTACCATTTTGGGAGAGTTAGCCGATTGCTGGGATATTGTGAATTTGACCGACAAAAACGGAAAATCCAATTGGCCCACCAAAAATAGTCCAGAAGCCATACACCGAATGTTTTTCAACTCCAAAGGAAAAAGAAAAATTTCGGAAAAAAAGCCAAACAAAAGGAGTATTACAACAACCCAACCGCAGAGGGTGATACCTTTTAAACAATTTCTTTATGGAAAATGCCCACCAATCAAAAAATGCGAAAAAGTAGTAGCCTACATAGACCCTTCTCCATCTAATAATAAAGAGAAAAATAGCAGTTCAAAGGCTGTGGTAATTGTAGGGCTATATGATGGGAAATACTATATCTACAAAGTATGGTTAGGTAAAGCCACCAATGCAGAGATGGTAGGCTGGATTGGTCAGGCATACCATTATATGGATAGACACGGCATTGATACCAAGAAAATGTTTATTGAAAAATAATACACTCCAAGACCCCCATTATCAGCAAGTCGTAAAAACCACTTTTTGGAGAAATACCGAAAAAGAACACGGTATAAAAACTCCCTGTGCGTGAGGACAAACGCCGAAAAGCCGATAAGTTTGAACGATTGGAAAATATGGTAGATGATAACAACGATGGAAATATTATTTTTAACCAAGAGGAAAAAGAAAATCCAATGATGATAGAAATGGAAGACCAATGGCTGGGCGTATCCAAAAGAGTCCAAAGAAATGGACGGCCCAGATGCCGTAGAAGGAGCCAAAATAATGATAGATACTCGCGTAGTAAAAGAAGACATTAGCTATGCCTATGGATTGATAGAAGATAGAGGATATTAACCTAAAACAAGAATAATGTTTATCTTAAAAGAAGATTTGGGCACTGCCTTATATAGTTATCAGATAGAGGAAATTACAGAGGGCAATGATGATATTGTATTACAAGCCATTGCTGCCGCTGAAACAGAAGTAAAGAGCTATCTCACTGCCAATAACAAACGAGAGTGGCGAGATGGACGATTGCGGTATGATGTAAAAAGATTTTTGGGCCAAAGGGGAGCAGAACGCAATGCCCTTTTTAGTATCTCATACGGCTACCATTGCTAAGTGGTATATTGTAGAGCTTTGCAATGCGGATTACATCTACCAACACGCCAAAGACCGCTATGATAGAGCGGTGGCTTGGCTCAAACAATTAGCCAAAGGAGATATTAATTTGGAGGATTTGCCACTTTTAGAAATAGGGGAGCAAGGGGCTAATAGCCCAACAAATATCAAAGAACCTTTTATTTTCGGTAGCCGAGAGAAATTTAATCACGAATAGTGGTAAGCCACCGCAAGTATTTTTTTTAATCTTTTAATTTTTTATAATTGAATGAAAAACTATAACCATAAACTCAACGCCAATCGACAAAGACCAAAAGTCAATGGGCAAAAACTTTATCCGCAGTTGGTAGATAAGACCATCAGTATGACCAGACAAGATATTGCCAAAATGAGAACGGCACAAAATGCTTTCCGTAATGCTGAAAATCCATCAGTATGGCAGTTGTATAATCTCTATGATTATATTTTTGGATGATACTACTCTTACTTCACAAATTGAGAATAGAATCATGAGATACTTTGGGTTCTTCTTTCACACTCAAACAGAAAGGAGGAGATGTTGACCAGGAACTTACCGATACTTTCCAAAATTCAGAGTTATTTAATGAAATCATTACCCAGATTATTAACACTCGTTTTTATGGTTACTCTGTAATAGAATTAGATTGGAAACAGGAGGGACAAAACGAGACACAACTCGCTGCAACACTCCTTCCACGCCAAAATATTTTGCCCAAATCAGGCACTTTGTTGTTTGACTACAACGAAGAAAAGGGTGTGAAATATAGAGAACTTCCCGAGTATGGCACTTGGATTTTAGAATTTGGCAAACCTAGTGAAATGGGACTTATCAATAAGGCTATTCCATATTGTTTGTTCAAACGATTTGCTACTTCGTGTTATTCGGAATTGTGCGAAATATACGGCATTCCACCGCGTGTCTATAAAACCGATACCCAAGACCCCCAAGCCGTAGCACGAGGCAAACAAATGATGCGAGATATGGGTTCGGCAGCTTGGTTTATCATTGATACTACTGAAGAATTTGAGTGGGCTAAAGGCTCTACTACCAACGGCGAAGTTTATACCAATCTCATACGCCTTTGCGATAATCAAAATTCACTACTTATCTCTGGGGCGATTGTGGGGCAAGATACCGTACACGGCTCATACAATAAAGACGAAGCAGGACAAAAACTACTCTCTAAGCTCATTTTGGCAGATATGGCAATGGTAGAGATGTATATGAATACGCGTGTAATGCCTGCATTGGCTCGTATTGGGATTATCCCAGCCGATTATGTTTTTGCTTGGGAAGTATCAGAAGATTTAGGTGTTTTGTGGAAACGGACTTTGGAGGCCCTTAATCATTTTGAAATAGCCCCTAATTGGGTAAAAGATAAATTTGGTATTGCCATTACGAGGAAGAAAAGAACAAACTCCATTAATGTCTAATTTTAATATTGCCGAAAGTTTTTCGTTTAGGGGCTGATGGCTCAAAAAAACTATCAGCCCGAAAACTTACTTTGGTGGGCTACATTTACGATTAAATTCCTTATATGAATGCCATTGTGAAGATTGTCAAAAAGTCAAAAATCATCAATTATCTGCAAAAAGTGAAACATCTTTTAAATCGATTTTCAATACCGTAGAAAAAGCCTTGAAATATTTACATAAAAATGGACGATATGAGTCCAGTGATTTATTAAAGGTATCAGAATATAAAGCATTAATAGATGAAACAACAAAAGTATTTGATGAAACTATACAAAAATAATATAGTCCCAGAGCCAATGGCTCAAAAATTGAAAAATGATGCTTTTATTTTCTCTGGACTTAAAACCCACGCACAGCTCTTGGAGGCTTCTACTTTGCTAATGGACAAAGAGGGAAAAGTCCGTAGTTTTGAGCAATTTGCACAGGATTTTTAATAAGATTAACCAAAATTATAATCAGCATTATTTAGAGGCAGAATGGCAATTTGCTATTAGCAGTAGCCAAAGTGCAGCGAATTGGGCAAAAATAAATCCAGAGGGAAGATATAACCTACAATACCGCACGGCAAATGACGATAGAGTAAGAGATAATCACAGAGTTTTGCACGATATTACTTTACCCCAAGATGACCCGTTTTGGGTATCTTATTATCCGCCCAATGGTTGGCGTTGCCGTTGTACTGTGGTAGAAGTATTAAAGTCTAAATATGAAGTCTCTGACCCACAAAAGGCATTAGAACAAGGCGAAAAAGCCACTACCCAAATAGGAGCTAATGGTAAAAATAAATTAGAGATTTTTAGATTTAATCCTGGTGCAGAGCAAAAACTATTTCCACCCAAACACCCATATAATAAGGTAAAAAGGGGCGGAAGATATAAAAAGAATTGGAAAAGGATATAAATAAAACCATAAAAACGATAGATTTAAATAAACTTATAAAAGGAGAATTGCCTACCAATAAGGAAATAAAAAAATATTTTGATTGAATATGCATCTACTTTTAGAGAGGATTTTAGAGGAGGATTGGAGAATGTTAAATTTACAAAAAAACAGCAAACTATATGATGCAACATTCTATGTCATATAGACCATATACTAATGAATGGGTAGGAGGCTCTACAATAAGTTTTAGCACTAATACTTTTAGAAATGGATTTAACCCTGCTGAAGAATTAAGAAATGCACTTGGAAATATCAAGATAGGAAATAAAAAAATAAACTGACTTTTAATCAAGAATATGCAATGGAGAGTTTGTGGCACGAAATTTTACACGCAAAAAACAAAGACACAGCCAGTAAAGCTCAATAGTATAGAAGTTAGAAATATGGAAACCGTAAATCAGTTTGTGGCAAGACACACCTATCACACATTTATTGAAAAATTAGGAGGTAAAGCCGATAATCAACAAGATATTTTGGAAAAAGGTTATGGATATAGTAGCTGGATAGATAGTTTTTAGAAATGATTTGAAAAAGTAAAAAATATTTCCGAACAAAAAGGCCGTGAATTTTTTTAGAACCATATTTGATGAATGATTATAAAACAATGGGACAAAAAAATAAGGGAATTATTTACCTTACAACAGGAATAATATCATTATCAAAACCTAATATCCATTCCTGATAGAGTTCAGGAACTTGACTTTTTATATTCTTCAAACGTGAGATTATCTCCCCGTTGTTTATATAAAAGAGCTATAAATAGTAAATTCTCTCCTTTTGGAGCATAAGAAAGACTTTCTAAATAGGAATTTTTTTAGATAATTCACTTATTAGGCGTTTCCTTTCTTGTGGAGTTGGGTTATGGTCAAAAAAATGTTTCCATAATTTTAAGGGCTTAGTTTCTACAAAATTACAAATAAATATTGAAATACAATGGATTTAGATAAATTTCTGCAAAACGTGATACAAGATGTAATACTAAAAAAATATAATAGAGGCAGAGCAATTTAAGGCAATGGCACTCAAACCCATTGGCTCAAAAAAATCATCATTCCCAAACGCCAATTCATAGGCAATCATCCCAAAGTAAAAGAAGCCGTAGAAAGAGCGGTAAATGCGAATTTAGAGGAACTAAATAAAGTAATAAAAACAAGCGTTGAGAAATAAGTAATAACTTTTTAACAATGAATACAATTTTACAAAAACATTAAAACTCAACTTGAAAAAGTTTCAGAGCTTAAATACATTGATGAGGATTGGGGGCAACTCAATATTTATGGTATTGAAATTCCTGTAAAATGGCCGTGTGCATTGGTTCGCCTTACCAATGCTTCATTTTCTAATATTGGCACAAATATTAGAGCAAATCCGATAAACCGCCAAGAGGGAAATTTATCCTTTGAAATTATCATTGCCAAAGTAAAATTGACTAATTCCAGCAATAGAGCCCCAATAAACCAACAAACCAAAAGCCTTTGATATTTGGGAATTGATAGAAAAAGTACATCAAGTTTTGCAGGGATGGTCGCCCACAGAACACACTGGGAAACTTATTAGAACCAGTATAGGAAGTACAAAAAGAGATGACGGTATACAAGAAATAAGAATCGTATATATCTGTGGTATACACGATTATTAGGCTTGTTTTTCTGCTAAAAGTTTCTCAATAGGTGTATTTAGCACCGTGTTTAGAGTACTACGGCTAATGGGAAACTTAGGATAAATATATTTACGCAAGATAACTGTATCAGGAATATCTGAGTTTTATAATCCAAATATATATCCCTGATAATCTTATATCTTAATAAAGTGTTTTTTTCTGTAATTTCCTTGTCATAACTTACCGCAAAAAATACATCACTCCAAAAGAGTGATTTCTCTATGATAACCTATATTTTCATAAAAAAACTTTAATTCCTGTTTTTGGAATTTTTGAAAAAAAGGAGACAAAATTTACACTTAAATTGTTAAAAGTTGTTCAACAATCAAGGAGTTACTGCCTATTATTAAAAGTAAAACCACCCCTACCGAAGAAGCCAATTAAAGCTACTTCCTCAAATTCAATAGCAGAGATGGACTCTTAGAGAGCTTCATTAAATAACTAGTGGTTCATTCGCGCTGATAAACACGATATAAATATGTATCTATAAATCAGTTCCTTAATAATAGAGTATAAAAAGAAAACTCACTATAATAGTGAGTTTTTAGATATTTTGCTTTGGTGATTATCTTTTTCAATGTTTAATTTTAAAAAAATTATAAAAATAATTTTTATTTTAAAAACGCTAAGAGCTTTTTCGTAGTTTGGCTCATCTTTAATCTCAGCAACAAGCTCTGTGTAGAGAATTTTATCATTCTCATCAGCTACTACTACCGCTCTGGTTAATAAGCCTTTCAACGGTGTGTCCAACAAAAGTTACTCCGTATTTTTCACCGAAGCCACCTCTGAAATCCGATAAATTATCAATATTGTTAAGTCCCTCCGAAGCACAAAAACGCCCCATAGCGAAAGGTAAATCTTTTGCAATGTTGATGACTCACCGTGTTTTCTAATTTTGTAGCCTCTTCATTGAATTTTTCTTGCTGATGCTTGGCATACACCGTGTCAATACTTGGGAAGATATTTAGGATTTTTCTTTTTCCCCACAAAGTCAGATAATTTTTTTCTCTGATAAATCTGTTGCTACTAATTCAAAAATCTAATAATTGAGTTCCCACTGCTGGAAGTTCTCCTGATGTGTTGGCTTCATTTCCGCCAAAAAGTTATTTTTGCCATTTTTATAGTTTTCCAAAGGTAAATAAATATATTTTTATTTTAATGTACAATAATTAAAAAAATAGGGTTGCAAAAAAAGTTACAACCCCACTTAATCCTATTTTTGTTTTTTTAGGACTCATCATCATAATCATTCTCTTACCTTCCAATTTTGGTAGTTGATCCACCTTACCTACATGCTCTAATTCTTGTGCAAGTTTCAGTAAGAGGATTTCTCCTTGGTCTTTGAAAAATGATAGAACGCCCTTTGAAGAAAAACATAAGTTTTTTTAGCTTTGCTCCTTCTTCTAAGAATTTTTCGGCGTGTTTTTTTCTTAAATTCGTAGTCGTGTTCGTCAGTCTGAGGACCAAAAACGAATCTCTTTTACAACTACTTTTTACTTGTTTGGCTTTTCAGTTCCTTTTTGTTTTTCTTTTTGTTCGTATAAGAATTTTTTTATAATCCATAATACGAGCAATGAAAAGGCTCTGCTTTATCGGAGATGACAACCAAATCCAATTCTAATTCCTCTGCAAGTTCTTTGGCCTTTGCCAAAGGATATACTCCTGCTCTACATTGTCTCCTACGAGACGAAGTTCCTTTACACGAATCTTATCGTTTATCAAGTGTGCCTCTTCTTGTTGGCGACGCACGGGAACTTTTTGGGGTTTTTCTTTTTAAGTGCTATGGCTTTTATAATTTTTAAAGTTAATGACTAATTTATATACCAAATTCGAAAACCAGTATCGGATACTTTTTTTGAAATAAGCAACGAACTCATCAAGTTTCATCACTCCTAAATCTCCTTCACCTCGCCTTCTTACGGAGATAGTTTGCTCTTTCTCTTCGTTTTCTCCTACAACGAGCATAAAAAGGGATTTTCTTTAACTCAGCATCGCGGATTTTTCTTACCAGTTTTTTTCGTTTCTATCATCTATCAGACCGCCAATATCGTTATTTTCTAATAATTGAGCAACTTTTTTTGGCATAATCTACATATTTTTTCGGAAATTGGCAATACAATAAACTGCTCTAGGGCTAGCCAAAGAGGAAAATCACCTGCAGTATTTTTCTAATAAAATAGCAATAAATCTTCCATAGAGCCAAATGGAGCTCTGTGAATCATCACAGGTCTATGTTTGTCATTATCGCTACCGATGTACCATAAATCAAATCTTTCAGGTAGGTTGTAATCCACTTGGATAGTTCCTAATTGCCAGCTTCTACCCAAGGCATCTTTTACCATAAAGTCTAATTTTTGGACCATAGAATGCGGCTTCTCCATACTCTACAACAGTGTTTAGCCCTTTATTTTTTTAGCTGCTTCAATGATAGCGTTTTTCTGCTTTTTCCCAATTTTCTTCACTACCGATATATTTATCTTTATTTTTCTTTTATCTCGGAGGGAAACTTGTGCTGTGAAATCTTCAAAACCAAGAGATTTGAAAACATACATAACCAAGTCTATTACTCCTTCAAATTCAGTAAGAATCTGGTCTGGGGTACAGAATAAGTGAGCGTCATCTTGAGTAAATCCACGAACCCTAGTCAGTCCGTGTAGCTCACCACTTTGCTCATATCTATATACGGTTCCAAATTCTGCATATCGTTTTTGGAAGGTCTTTGTAGGACCATTGATGTGTTTTTATATATTTCGCAGTGGTGCGGGCAGTTCATTGGTTTCAACAAGAATTCCTCTCCTTGATGAGGTGTTTTTATGGATTGGAAAGAATCAGCTCCATATTTCTCATAATGCCCAGAAGTTTTATAGAGGTCAATACTACCGATATGAGGGGTCATAACGAATTCATATCCTGCCTTTTTCTGAGCGGCAGAGAGAAAATTTTCTAATTTTTTTCACAAAGCAGTTCCTTTAGGAAGCCATAAAGGTAGTCCAGCACCCACTCTTTCGGAGAAAGCATAGATACCTAATTCTTTACCTAATTTTCTGTGGTCTCGTCTTTTGGCTTCTTCTAATCTTTCTAAATATTCAGTAAGTTCCTTTTGTTTTGGGAAAGATATGGCATAGACCCTTGTCAGTTGAGGATTTTTTTCATTACCTCGCCAATAAGCTCCTGCTGCATTTAGAATTTTCACTGCCTTCACGATACCTGTATTTGGTATATGCCCACCACGACAGAGGTCTGTGAAATTATCGTGAGTAACGAATGTTATCTCTCCATCACTGAGATTTTCAATGAGTTCAGTTTTGAAAAGGATTGCTGGAATATTCTTTTAAAGCCTCTTCCTTTGAAACATTTCTAGTACTGAAAGTAGAGTTCTTTTTGGCGTTTTTCAAGGATTTTTTTCTCAATTTTCTCAAAATCTTTTTCAGATAGCGTTTCTGAACCAAAATCTACATCATAATAGAACCCATTTTCGATAGCTGGTCCTATTGTAAGTTTTGCATTGGGGTAAAATTCCAAAAATTGCTTGTGCTAAAAGGTGAGCGGAGGAGTGCCAAAAGGCCTTTTTACCCAAATCATCATTCCAAGTAAGCAACTGAACCGTGGCATCTGTCGTGATAGGGGTATCAACCTCAACTTGTTTGCCATCCACGATAGCAGAAATAGTATTTCTCGCAAGTCCATCACTAATAGACTTTGCCACTTCGAGAGGGGTAACTTGCCCTTCGAATTCTTTGATGCTTCCGTCTGGAAGAGTGATATTCAACATATAATAAAAAAATTTTTCTTGCAAAAAGTAATAAATTTTAATAAAAATCAAACTTATTTTTGATAAAAATTAAAAAGTCCCATATAAAGTATGAGTTTGAGAACACCAAGTATTCGAATTATATTTGTTGATTATACTAATTTTTTTCTATTTTTTTGTAGAAAGTTTTAAATGCCCGTATATAGAGAATTTTTAGAAAAGGACTATCAGATTTTTTTATTTGGAAATATGAGGATGGCGAGGTATTCGTAAAAGGAGGAACTGTTGGAATCAGAAAATTTCCCAAAAGTAGAGGGGTATTCTCAGTTAAAAATTATTAGAGGTATTGATGGTTCGTAAGTTACTGAAAACTAAATTTCAAAAATATAAAATATACTATCAAGATAAAAATACCATATCTTTATCCGAGGGATTTTGAGATATCTATTACTCATTCTTTTCCATTTTTCGGTATTAGGAATTTCTAAGAAAAAAATAGGAATAGATATTGAAAAAGATAAATCAGAGAATATTGAATTTGAAAGATAAGTTCGCTCATCCAGATGAGACGAAGTTGGTACCAGAGAGTTGGGAAATGGAATATTTTACCAGATTGTGGGCAATAAAGGAGGGGCTTTATAAAATTCATAAATCTAAATTACATTCGTTTAAAAATCACTATAAAATAGCATCGTTTGATGAACAAACAACTGAAATACAATGTAGTGTGTATGGTGTAGATTTTGAAGATTTTTTTGTAGCTCGTATCGAGGAGGTGGAAGATTATTGCTTGGCTATCGTTTTGGAGCAATGATTTCTTGGAAAAAGAGGCTAATCTTTTAGAATTGAAGTATAAATTTCTATATTTGCACTAAACTAAGGAATTTAATAATGTTCAATACAGTTTTGTAGGGAAAAATATTAAGTTTTAGGTATTATAATAAATATGTATGTCAAATTTTGTAGATTATATAAAAATACATTGTCAATCAGGACATGGGGGAGCAGGTTCAGCTCACCTTCGTAGAGAAAAATACATTCCAAAAAGGTGGTCCAGATGGTGGAGACGGAGGTAGAGGAGGTCATATTATAATGAGAGGAAATGCTCATGAATGGACCTTGCTTCCATTGAGATATACACGACATATTAAGGCTGAAAGAGGAGAAAATGGTGGTAAAAAGCCAGCTGACAGGTGCCGATGGTGCCGATGTCTATATAGAAGTACCGATTGGGACTATTGCCAAAAAAATGTCGAAGGAGAGATTTTAGGAGAGATTTTGGAGGATGGACAAGAAATTATCTTAATGCACGGCGGAAAAAGGTGGTTTGGGGAATGAGCATTTCAAATCGGCTACTAACCAGACGCCTCGTTATGCTCAACCCGAGTCTTCCGGTGAGGAGGGGTATATTATTTTTGAACTAAAAGGTATTGGCGGATGTGGGGCTTGTGGGCTTCCCAAATGCTGGAAAAATCTACGCTACTTTCCGTAGTTTCTGAGGCGAAGCCAAAGATTGCGGATTATGCCTTTACGACACTTACGCCGAATTTAGGTATAGTAAATTATAGAAATTACAAATCCTTTGTGATGGCTGATATACCGGGTATTATAGAGGGAGCAGCTGAGGGTAGAGGTTTGGGACATAGGGTTTTTACGACATATTGAGCGAAATTCAGTATTATTATTTTTTTGATTCCTGCCGATTCCGAAAAGCCATTATCAAGAGTTTAAAATATTAGAAAAAGAACTCCAAGAGTATAATCCCTGAGTTATTGGATAAAGATTATATAATCTCTATTTCTAAAGGCAGATTTATTAGACGATGAACTTAAAAAAGAAATTTCGGCAGAGTTTCCTGAAAATAAAAAGCCTTTGTTCTTTTCAGGGGTAACTCAAGAGGGGCTTATGGAACTGAAAGATGCTATTTGGAAAATCCTTCACGGATAAATCTATAACAAGATATACATTATATTCTATTATGATTAAACAAAATCTTCGGTTGAAATTGTCTCAAAAAATGGCTCCTCAGCAAATCCAATTGATGAGGCTGATACAACTATCCACCATAGAATTTGAGCAAAATCTTCAAAAAGAAATTGAAGAAAATCCTGCTATAGAAATAGCTTCTGAAACATTCAATGAGGATTCTTATGATGAGTTTGAGAATAATGAAGATAGCACAGATTTTGATGTGGAAGATTATTTGTTTGATGAAGAGCCTACTTATAAAACTAGTACTGCAAACTATTCTCCTGATGACGAAACCTATGATAGCCAAAATGTAATTGTTGAAAAACAAACGCTTTATGATTATTTGATGGAGCAAATTCAAATGACTCATCTAGAAGGTGAAGATCTACGGATCGCTCAGTATCTTATAGGAAGTCTCGACCCTGCCGATGGATACCTTAGGCGTGATATAAAAATCTATCGTAGATGATATGGCCTTTATGCAGGGATTATATACTACGGAGGATAAAGTAAAAAAATATTAGAAAAATTATATCCAAAAAAACTCGATCCTGTGGGAGTTGGAGCAAGAAATTTGCAGGAATGTCTTTTTGTTACAAATAGAGACGAAAGTCAGTAGAGATCCAATTGTTGGCCTTACTGCAGAAATTCTCAGAAATAACTACGATGCTATTATCAATCGCCATTACGAGAAAATAATGAGCCGATACGATATAGATGAGATAATGCTGAAAAATGTACTGAATGAGATTGCTAAATTAGATCCAAAAAGTTGGTGGAAATTTTGATACTGAGACTCTTGATATTAATCAAGATATTATACCAGACTTTACTATTATCGTAGAGGAACATCCAGATAAAAATTATGAAGTGAAGGCTTTACTTAATAGTAAAAATGCTCCAGAGCTGAAAGTGTCGCCAGAATATCAAGCTATTTTGCAAAATTATTCTAATGACAAAAATGGCGAACACAAAACAGACTGCTTTTGTTTATTAAACAAAAGTTGGACTCTGCGAAATGGTTTATAGATGCTGTTAATCAAAGACAAGATACCTTAATGAAGACTATTAATGCTATTATAGAAATCCAAAAAGAGTATTTTGTAAATAATGACGAAAGAGTTCTCAAGCCAATGATTTTGAAGGATATAGCAGATAAAACCGGATTTGATATTTCTACTATTTCGCGTGTCGTAAAGAGTAAGTATGCTGATACTCCAAAATGGGATTATCCACCTCCGAGATTTGTTTTCTGATGGTTTTTCTAAATGAAGAAGGTGAGGAAATTTCTACTAAGGAAATAAAGCGATCGTTGATGGAAATTATTGATAACGAGGATAAAAACAAAAGCCTTTGACTGATGATAATTTGGTAAATATTTTTGAAAGAAAAAGGGTACAATATCGCTAGGAGAACAATTGCAAAATATAGGGAGCAATTGAATATTCCCGTTGCAAGGCTCCGTCGAGAGTTGTAGTTTTTATGAAAAATTAAATTTTTATATTTTTGCTCACGAAACAAAAATAGCAATGAAATTTTTTTAAGACAACAATATTACTGCTTATCGGATGTTTATCTTTCCAAAAATTGTAAAAATGACGGCAATTTGTGGGAAATAGAAATAAAAATCTGCTCCGAAAGTAGATATTATTGATATTTCTAAAGAATTCTATGATTTGAATATCCCTTTAACGGATTTTGAGAAAAAAATATCCGTGGTTTAAAGGGAATATGTCTGATGATATTTTCGTAAAAAGAAGAAATTCCAAAGATGAGGCTCAAATTTATAAAATGGCAATATCTAAATTAGATGAAAGTCAATTAAAAAGAATTTAGAGAAATTATTTTTACATATTCAGTATTATTTTTCCAGAATTTCAAGTGCCGAAGGTATATTTGTATTCGTCAGCATTTCAGGGAGTTATAGATCCTGTATTTTACCGAAGTAAAGAAAAATTTACTATTTATTGATATTACAGGGATTTTTAGGGTGAAAAGGATAAAAATTATCAAGGATTGGAGGATTATTATCTTAAAAACGATGAATCAGAAAAATCTAATTCCAAAAAATATCAATGGTGATTTCTGAAAATATTGTGAATCGAAGATCTGATAATCCTAACTTTTTGGAACAAATGATATATCAAGGGAAACTGCAAATTTTTGCAAGATGCCTTTTTACCAACTGAAACTGATGATTTGAAAATAGGATTTACTAAAAAGAGTATGATTGGTGTATCGCAAACGAGCCAAATATTTGGAATTATTTCGTGGAAAAAGGATTTGTTATTTAGTGATGATTCCCAATTGGTGGAGAGATTTATTGCCTTAGGACCATTTTTCGAAATTTTATACAGAAATAGACCAAGAATCCTCTGCACAGGTTGGAGTATTTATAGGTAAACGAATTTGTGAGGAATATTTTAAAAAAATAATAAAGAAAGAAAAAAATTGATAGATTTTATTCAATTAAGTGGTAAAGAAATTTTTAATAAATCAAAAATATAATCCTAAATTTAAATAATAATATAAATGAAAAAAGACAAATATATCTATTGAAGTAGAGCTGGATGAAAATCATATACCAGAAAAATTATTTTGGAATGCTAAAGATAATGGGGAGGAGAAAAAATGAGGTGAAAGGCAACAATGATTTCTCTTTGGGACGAAAAAGGCGAGAGAAACGCTTCGTATTGACCTTTGGACAAAGGATATGCAGATAAATCATATGAAAATGTTTTTATCATCAGATATTGTCATCATTAGCAGATACTTACGAAAGAGCAACTAATGAAGAGGATGTAGCGGTTTGGCTAAGAGGTATTGCTGAAGAATTTACCTATAAAGCTGGATTAAGAGAGTAATAAGAAAAAAGTCTCCTAGGAAGGAGACTTTTATTGTTAAATATCAAAAATAGGGATTATTTTTCCAATTTTTTTGTTTTACAATCATTTCACTTTTTGTAGTAGATTCGCGTGTATGGCTCAATACTTTCCGTAAGCCATACATTTCCGTCAATAATACTATCATGTCCGATAATGGTATCACCCCCTAAAATTGTAGCACCAGAATAGATTACTACATTATCTTCGATTTTTGGGTGTCTATTGTGGTTTGCTTTATCTTTGGATACGGATAATGCTCCCAAAGTAACTCCTTGATATATTTTTACATTTTTCCCCGATGACACAAGTTTCGCCAATTACAATTCCTGTGCCATGGTCTATACAAAAATTATCGCCAATCTGTGCTGCGGGGTGTATGTCTATCCCTGTTTTGCTGTGGGCATATTCTGACCATACGCGAGCCAATAACTTCAAATCTTGTTTCCACATTTGGTGGGCCAATCTATGGATAGCAATAGCATAAAATCCTGGGTAGGCCGTATATACTTCCTCCAAATTTTTGTGCTGCTGGGTCGTTTTCTAACATTGCCTTAGCATCAGAAATTAGCTTTAAATATATATCCTCTACAGATTCAAAAATCTACAAGTCTCATAATTAGCTTTTTTTGAGAGTCTCTAAGATAGATAAATAAAATTTCCGAGAATTCAATATTCATAAATCTTAATTTCTGTTCAATTTCATAGGAACATTGACATATATTGGTTTCTAAATTAAACAAAAAAATTGAAAAAAAGGTTATCTATAAAGCTTTCTGATTTTCTTTTTGTTTAAACTTGTTTTTAGATAAGTTTGTTGTTCTAAAAATAAGTTTGGTTAATTTCTCTTGGTTAATCATATTTTTAAAAATAAAAAGGTTAAAGAAATTAATCTATAACCTTTATAATAATTATTAAAATAAGTCCTTACGGATAATATTTTTGACTTCTTTTCTGGGCCTACGGATACCAAATAGACATTGATACCTAAATAATTTTCTATGAATTCAATATACTTTTTTTAGCATTTTCAGGTAACTCTTCGTAGGACCGTGCTTTTTGTAATATCTTCGTTCCAACCCTCTAATATCTCATATATAGGTTCGTAATCATATAATTTTGTAGTAGATGAGGTAAAGTAATCAATGATTTTATTATCTTCTGTTTTTGTATTTTTGTAACGATTTTTTTAGGTTTTTAATTCACAGTGAGTACATCAAGTTTTTGTGATAACCAAATTATTGATACCATTAATCATACAAGCATGTTTCAAGGAAACTAAATCAAACCAACCTGTCCTTCTCGGTCTTCCTGTGGTCGCTCCGAATTCGTGCCCTACTTGGCGAATTTTTCTCTCCCAACTCATCGTTTAGTTCTGATGGAAAAGGTCCATTTCCTACTCTTGTACAATAGGCTTTTGCCACTCCGATTAAGTTTTGTAGGCTCGTCGGAGGTATTCCAGCACCTATGCAAACACCTCCCGTAGATGGCGAAGAAGATGTTACGAACGGATAGGTTCCAAAGTCTATATCAAGCATAAGAGCTTGAGCCCCTTCAAAGAGAATATTTTTTCCTTCTTTTATAGCTTCATTAAGCTCTAATTCGGTATCTACAATTCGATTTTTTTCAATTGCTGGCCAATCTCTAAGAACTCACGATACACCTCATCTATGTTGAGGGCGGGCTTACCATAATATTTTTTTCAAATAAGGCATTTTTTACCTTGAGATTTTTTTCAATTTTTTCTCTTAGAATTTCTGGGTTCAGTAGGTCAATCATTCGGATACCTACACGAGCGATTTTGTCTTCGTAGCAGGGACCTATCCCTTTTTTAGTAGTCCCAATTTGCGTTCCTCCTTCTTCCTCTTCTCGATAGGTATCTAATAGAATATGATAAGGCATAATAACATGGGCTCTTCTACTAATTAAGATATGGTCTGTCTTTAATCCGCGTTTTTCAATTTCTTCAATTTCGTGAATAAAAGCTTTTGGATTAACTACTACACCATTAGCTATCACGCATTTACCTTTACATTGAAGTACTCCCGAAGGTAGCAAGTGCAACACGAATTTTTCATCGCCTACATACACGGTATGTCCAGCGTTATCACCTCCTTGAAAACGAACTACATAGTCCGATTTTGCAGATAAAACATCAGTAATTTTTTTCCTTTACCTTCGTCTCCATATTGAAGACCAACAACTACATAAGTTGACATAAAATTTCCTTTTTATTAGATATGCAAATTTAATCTTAATATTGTATAAAAACAAATTTTTTTATAAAAAATGATTTTAAATTTATTGTAAATATCGATAAAATAGTGTAGTAAATAATTTTATTAATATTTTTAAGATAAAATAGAACTAAAAAGGATGAGTAAATATAAATTTTATTAAAAATAAAATTACTGAAAATCAGTATAGTATTAGAAATGTTGTAAAAATGATATAAAATTTGCAGGGTTTGATAAAAGTTTATACATTTGCACCACCAAAAAAATAAAAAAAGGTTTCTTAGCTCAGTTGGTAGAGCAACGGACTGAAAATCCGTGTGTCCTGGTTCGATTCCTGGAGAAACCACTATCATCTATTATTTTAAGGTTTCTTAGCTCAGTTGGTAGAGCAACGGACTGAAAATCCGTGTGTCCCTGGTTCGATTCACTGGAGAAACCACCTAAAGAGTTCAAACATATAGTTTGAACTCTTTTTTTATTTATATATCAAAAAACTCACAAAAAATAGACATTTTTGTTTAATCTTTTTGAGGATAATCCTTATTTTTGCAGAAATGGAAAAAAAGGCAAAAATCAATAGACTATATAGAAATCTATGGTGCAAGAGAGCATAATTTGAAGAATATAGATATAAAAATCCCACGAAATGAGTTAGTTGTGATAACAGGACTTTCAGGGTAGTGGGAAGTCTTCTTTGGCTTTTGATACGATTTTTGCCGAGGGACAGCGTCGCTATATAGAGACATTTTCAGCCTATGCAAAGGCAGTTTTTGGGTGGTTTGGAGCGTCCAGATGTGGATAAAATAGAAGGACTTCCGCCAGTGATAGCTATTGAACAGAAGACAACGAATAAAAATCCGCGTTCTACGGTGGGTACAGTTACGGAACTATATGATTTCTTGAGGCTTTTGTTTGCTAGAGTCTCAGATGCCTATTCTCTCACAACGGGTAAAAAATTAGTAAGTTACACAGAAAATCAGATTTTAGAAATTCTTACGAATAATTTTCAGGGAGAGAAGTTGTTTCTTATGGCTCCTGTAGTGAGGGCAAGGAAGGGACATTATCATGAATTGTTTGTCCAAATGGCTAAAAAAGGCTATGGACAGGCTCGTGTAGATGGTAAAATCGTAGATATAGAATACGATTTGAAGTTGGATAGATATAAGTCTCATGATATTGATATTGTAGTAGATAGGTGGATTGTAGGAGAGGAGGGGATGGATTCTCGTATGGAAAAATCCTTAAAAATCGCAATGGAAATGGGTGAGGGGATTATAGGCATACAGAAGTTAGGTTCTACCGAGATACAATATTTTTTTCCAAAAAGTTAATGGATGAAGACACGGGACTATCTTTGGCTATGCAGAGCCGAATACATTTTCGTTTAACTCACCGAAGGGAAGTTGCCACCATTGTAAGGGGTTGGGAACTATTAAGAGGATAGATACTTCGCTTTTTGTAGAAAATCCCAAACTATCAATCTCTGCAGGAGCTTTGAAGCCATTGGAGGATATTAAGTCTAATAAATGGATTATTTCTCAGATTAGGAATATTTTGGAACTTTATGAATATAGTTTAGACACTCCATTTGATAAAAATATCATCAGAGGTAGTTGATTTCATCCATAATGGTCTTTACAAAGAGGAAACAATAGAGTTGAAACATGCAGGTATTTCAAAGAATATAAAAATTAGTTTTGAGGGTTTGGTATCTGTTATTCAGGATGTTATAGATAATAAAGAAGGGAATACCTCAGGGCTTTTGGAGAGAAATTATACGATAGAAGAAGTCTGCCCAACTTGTAATGGAATGAGATTGAGAGAAGAGAGTCTTAGCTTTAAAATTGATGGGAAAAATATTGCCGAAATATCAGTAATGAGCCTATTGGACTTGATGGAATGGTTGGGTGGTTTGCAGGATAAACTTTCGGAAAAGAATAAAATTATTGCCTATGAGATATTGAAAGAGATACAGGGGCGGTTGAAATTTTTATTGGATGTAGGATTGGGGTATTTGAGCCTTAGTCGTAGTTCTCGAACTTTGTCTGGTGGTGAAAGTCAGCGAATTAGATTGGCAACGCAGATAGGCTCTCAGTTGGTGAATGTTTTATATATATTAGATGAGCCGAGTATTGGGCTACACCAAAGAGATAACGAACGATTGATAAACTCACTGAAAAATCTTCGTGATATAGGGAATTCTGTATTGGTGGTGGAGCATGACAAGGATATGATTTTGGAGGCTGATGAAGTAATGGATATTGGCCCTAAGGCAGGTAAATATGGGGGAGAAATCCTCTGGCAAGGACGCCCAAAAGACTTGAAAAAAGCAAAAACTATAACAGCAGAATACCTCAATGGAAAACGAGCAATAGAAATACCAAAAGAAAGGAGAGTAGGAAATGGTAAATCTATCATCTTAAAAAGGTGCTGTGGGGAATAATTTGAAGAATGTAACCTTAGAGGTACCTCTTGGTAAGTTGGTGGTAGTATCAGGAGTTTCTGGAAGTGGGAAATCGTCCCTAATTAATGGAACATTATATCCGATTTTAAATAAACATTTCTATCGTGCTGTGAAAGAACCATTGCCATATCACTCCATCGAAGGATTAGAAAATATAGATAAAATAGTAGATGTAGATCAGACTCCTATTGGGCGAACACCACGCTCCAACCCTGCTACTTATACTGGTGTTTTTGGTGATATTAGAAATATTTTTGCAGAAATTCCAGAGGCAAAAAAATTAGAGGGTATAAGTCTGGAAGATTCTCGTTTAATGTAAAAGGAGGAAGATGTGAAACTTGTCAGGGAGGCGGTCTTAAAGTGATAGAAATGAATTTTTGCCCGATGTATATATTAATTGTGAGACTTGTCACGGAAAACGATTCAATAGAGAAACGCTGGAGATACGATACAAAGGAAAAATCAATCGCCGATGTGTTGGAAATGACGATAGATGAAGCTACAGAGTTCTTTCAACCGATACCAAAAATTTATAATAAAGTAAAAACCCTGCAAGAGGTAGGGTTGGGGTATATTACCCTTGGGCAACAATCCACAACACTCTCGGGAGGAGAGGCTCAGCGAATAAAATTGGCTACGGAACTCGCTAAAAAACAAACAGGAAATACACTCTATATTCTTGATGAGCCTACCACAGGATTGCATTTTGAAGATGTGAAAATTTTAATGGAGGTCATTGATAAGTTGGTGAATCTGGGGAACTCATTTATCATCATTGAGCATAATTTTTGATGTAATAAAATTAGCAGACCATATTATAGATGTTGGCCCCGAGGGTGGACGAAATGGCGGACAAATCGTAGCTGAAGGAACTCCAGAAGAGATTATCAAAAATGAAAAATCTATCACAGGAAAATTCCTGAAAAAAGAGATGGAAGGGTAAGATAGAGTAAAAACACTGCTAAAAATTATAAAAAAAGTAATCAAACAATAAATAATATGAGAAAAACTAGTAATTTCAATACTGAGTTTGGGAAGTCTATTTTTAGGAAGTTTTTCTCAAGCGCAGACAGAAACTTCTGGGAGAGAAGACTTGTATAGAGCTACTCATACTAAGGTTACCGAACTGAAACACACAAAGCTAAAAGTTAATTTTGATTTTAGTAAAGAAGAAATGAATGGGGAGGAATGGCTCACTGCATCACCGTATTTTTATTCATCGAATAATATTACCCTTGATGCCAAAGGAATGCTCATTCATAATGTTTCTTTGGAAAAATGGTAAGTTACAACCAGTTGAATATCAATATAAAAAAATAATATATTGAATATCAAGTTGGATAAAACTTATCAACGAAATGAAGACTATACACTCTACATAAAATATACTGCTCGACCAAATCAAGTACAAAGCGAGGATGGAGAAAATATGGAAAAAGGGCTATATTTTATCAATCCAAAAGGTGAAAATCCATATATTCCGACACAAATATGGACACAGGGTGAGACAGAATCTTCCTCTGCATGGTTTCCAACGATAGATAAACCCAACCAAAAGACAACACAAGAAATATACATTAGTGTGCCAGATAAATTTGTAACCCTATCTAATGGACTATTGAAATCCTCTCAAAAAGATGGTAATATACGAACTGACCATTGGGTGATGGACAAGCGACATTCTCCATATTTATTCTTTATGGGTGTGGGTGAGTATGCTATCGTGAAAGATAAATGGAGAAATATAGATGTAGATTATTATGTAGAAAAAGAATATGAACCCTATGCAACACAAACTTTCGGGAATACACCCGGGATGATGGAGTTTTTCTCCAAATTATTGAAATATGACTTCCCTTGGGCTAAATATTCGCAAATTGTCGGACGAAATTTTTGAAAGTGGAGCTATGGAAAAATACTACTGCTGTAATCCACAATGAAAGTGCTAACTTAAAAGGCGGGAGATTTGGCTGATGAAAATACTTGGGAAACTGTGGTTGCTCATGAGTTATTCCATCATTGGTTTGGAGATCTTGTAACAACTGAAAGCTGGGCTAATCTTACGGTTAATGAATCTTTTGCAAATTATTCCGAATATCTATGGTTAGAGCATAAATACGGTAAAGACGAGGCAGAGTATCATCTCAATAACGATATTAGTAGTTATATTCATACTAAAAATCCCATTCTAAAAAAATTTGGTAAGATTTAATTATGATCATCGTGAGGATATGTTTGATAATGTTTCCCTACAACAAAGGCGGATATATCCTCAATATGCTCAGAAATTACTTGGGCGATGAGGCATTTTTCGAGGGGATGCACCAATATCTCAAAGAGAATGAATATAATACGGGAGAAGCTCATCAAGTAAGGTTGGCCTTTGAAAAGGTTTCAGGGAAAGACCTTAATTGGTTCTTTAATCAATGGTATTTCGGTAGTGAGCACCCTATTGTACAGTCTGGAGTGTCATATAATCCTATTAAAAAAGATGTTTCTATCACGATTGAGCAAATAGGGATGCCTTTCCAATTTCCATTGAATATTGATATTTATGAAAAAGGAACTCCTAAACGAGTGAAAGTTTGGGTGGAGGCTAAGGAAAAAGAATACCTTTACTTTTCCAGCGAATACGAATCCTGACTTCATCAATATTAATCCCGATGGACTTATATTAATGGAAAAATAAGGATATAAAAACTGATGAACAACAAGAGGTTATTTTTTTGCGAATACTGCTGATTTCTATACTCGATACATTACCATAAGTAATATTGTAAGTAAGAAAACGAAGAATGTAGTAGATGTAAGAACCCTGGTAAAAGCTTTAAAAGACCCATCTTTCAGAGTAAGAAAATTGGCACTCACGGGAATAGATTTGAATAATCCGCTACACCTTAAATTAGCTCTTTCCGAAGTGGAAAAATTAGCACAAAAAGACACTAAAACATTAGTGAAAGGGCAGGCAATATTAGCATTAGCCAAAAACGAAACGCTCCAAATATTTACCAATATACGAAAAAAAGGATTAATGGAAGTATCTAATTCCGTGAAGTCCGCCTCATTGGAAGGAATCATAGGTTTGAATCCACAGAAAATAAAGGAATATGCCGAAAAAATAGATTTAGAATCCGCTTCCGAAGAGGCTGCAAACAAACTCTTACCATCCATTGTAGAGTATAAAGTACAAAAATTATATCCTATCATCGGGCAGGTAGTAGCATTTTATCCATTTATTGAAATGAATGACCCTAAATTAGGTGCTATTGCCGAGAAAGGTTTTAATTTAATAATGGAATCCAACGATGTGAAAGCAACGGAGGCCATTACGAAAATATTCCGAAATTACACATCAGTATTCAAGGAACCGCAAGTAAGAGGTATAATTGTGGAAATTCTCAAAAATGGACTTGCTAAAAAAGTGAAATTATTGAGAGAAAATCCACAATCCAACAGCCTTAATGTGCAAGTGGAAAGTATCCAAAAAGTAATAGATGAATATCAGAAATAATCCCTCAAAAAAGGCTTTACATATTTTGTAAAGCCTTTTTTTATTTGAGTTAATTACTGAAAAAAATCTTCTGTAAGTTTTTTTATCTTTATCTAATCTTTGGATTAGTCCTTCCAAACTTTCAAATTTTATTTCTTCGTGAAGGAAATCTCTAAATTCCACACGAATGTTTTTACCGTAAATATCTTGTCTAAAAATCTAGAATATGGACTTCTATACTAATATTTTTTTCCATTAACGGTAGGATTTGTTCCGATACTCAGCATCCCTTTAAATTTATAATTATCAATGAAAAACATCTACGATGTAAGCTCCATTTTTGGTAAAAGTTTGCAGTCTTCGACCCTAATATTAGCTGTAGGGTAACCAATAGTTCGCCCCAACTTTTTCCCATTGATTACTTCTCCTGATATGGCATAATGATAATTAAGCATGTTGTTAGCTTCCCTGTATGTTAGAGTTTAGTAATGCATTTCGGATTTTGGTGGAAGAAATCGTTTGATGATGTAGGCTAAATGCATCAATTTGTTCTACTCGGTATCCCAATTCGCTAGATAGTTGTTTTAAAAGTCTAAAGTCTCCACTTTTGTTTTTCCGAAAAGTATGATCGTGTCCGATGATTAGATATTTTTACATTGAGTTTTTTTACCAAAATTTCACGGATAAAATCTTCACCAGAGATATTTCGAAAAATTTTTCATCAAAAATTTTGAATAAATAAATTTTTGGATATTAGCCTTGTCCAGAAGATATATTTTTTTCGTCAAAGGGTATTTAGTAGTTTTAAATTGTCGTTAGGATTGAAGACTAATCTTGGATGAGGAGTGAAGGTGAGGATAGCGGATTCCCACTGCATTTCTTGGGCTATATTATTGATTTTGTGTATAATTTCTTGATGCCCACGATGTACCCCATCGAACATACCAATAGAAAAGAACTAATGGCTTTTGAGGGTAATATTGCTCTAAATTTTGAATGATTTCCAAAGCTTTAAATCTTAAAAATTGAGTTGCAAATATGATAAAAAAATCTTTTTTTGAGCAATAATTTTTGTAGTAAGTGGAATAAAAAAGTAAAAATATTTCCATTAAAAAATTGTCAATTAAATAATATTTGTTATATTTGCACACAAGAAAAATAATTAGCAAATGTCAAAATCAAATAAAAAGGAAAAATCTCTCAAATTATCGGTCCAGTAATCGATGTTGTTTTTAGTGAAGCAGAAGCACTTCCTAAAAATTTATGATGCTTTGGTTATTGAAAAAGAAAAATGGTGATAAACTTGTTCTTGAAGTAGAGCAGCACATCGGTGAGGATTCTGTAAGATGTATTGCTATGGATGCCACAGATGGACTAAAAAGAGGGCAAGATGTGATAGCACAAGGTCGCCAAATAACAATGCCGACAGGTGAGGGAGTGAATGGTAGATTGTTTAATGTGGTAGGCGATGCTATTGATGGACTTCCTACGCTTTCAAAGGATAAAGGTCTCCCAATCCACAGAGAGGCTCCTAAGTTTGACCAACTTTCTACATCAGCAGAGGTTTTGTTTACAGGTATTAAAGTAATAGACCTTATAGAACCTTATGCAAAAGGTGGTAAAATTGGTTTGTTTGGAGGTGCTGGTGTTGGTAAAACTGTATTGATTCAAGAGTTAATTAATAATATAGCAAAAGGACACGGTGGTCTTTCTGTATTTGCAGGAGTAGGAGAGAGAACAAGAGAAGGAAATGACCTTTTAAGAGAAATGTTAGAGTCTGGTATTATTAAATACGGAGAAGACTTTATGCATTCTATGGAAAATGGAGGTTGGGATTTGTCAAAAGTTAATCTTGAAGAAATGAAAGACTCTAAGGCAGCATTTGTTTTCGGACAGATGAATGAGCCACCAGGGGCAAGAGCGAGAGTGGCACTTTCAGGGCTTACTTTGGCAGAATATTATAGAGATGGTGATGGCGAGGGGCAAGGTAGAGATGTACTTTTCTTTGTTGATAATATTTTCCGTTTTACACAAGCTGGTTCAGAGGTGTCCGCACTTCTTGGACGTATGCCATCAGCAGTAGGTTATCAGCCAACTTTGGCGTCTGAAATGGGGGCAATGCAAGAGAGAATTACCTCTACGAAAAATGGGTCTATTACTTCTGTACAAGCGATTTATGTACCAGCTGATGACTTGACAGACCCTGCACCAGCAACAACATTTTGCTCACCTTGATGCAACTACTGTATTGGATAGAAAAATCGCCTCTCTTGGTATCTATCCAGCCGTGGATCCATTGGCATCTACATCAAGAATTCTTACTCCAGAGATTTTAGGTGACGAACACTATGATTGTGCTCAAAGGGTAAAAGAAATTCTACAAAGATATAAAGCACTCCAAGATATTATTGCTATTCTTGGTATGGAGGAACTTTCCGAAGAAGATAAATTGGTTGTTTATCGTGCAAGAAAAGTTCAGAGATTCCTTTCTCAGCCATTCCATGTGGCAGAACAATTTACAGGTATACCGGGTGCTTTGGTAGATATTAAAGATACTATTAAAGGGATTTAATATGATTATTGATGGAGAATTAGATCACTTGCCTGAGGCTTGCTTTTAACCTAAAAGGAACTATTGAAGAAGCAATAGAAGCAGGCGAAAAAATGCTTGCTGAAAATAAATAGTAATCCATAATGACTTGATGATTGATATATTAGAAGATTAATCATTGAGTTTGAAATCTTATTAAAATGAATATAAAAGTTTTAACACCAGAGTCTGTTATTTTTGAAGGTGAGGTAGATTCTGTATTGTTGCCGGTAAAAATGGAGAATTTCATATTATGAAAAAAACCACGCGGCTGTGGTGTCTTCATTGGAAGGAGGAAGTATCAAACTTTTCACTGATGAAATAGACGAAGTATAAAAAAAGCACTTTACGAAAAATAGATGGGAAAGAGGTAATGTATGCCTATCAACTAAATAGTGGAGTGGTTGAGTTTAATAATAATAAAGGAATTATCCTTTGTGAATAAAAAAATCTATCATATAATAGAATATAGGTAGATGGGTTAATAGTTAAAAATCCTCTTGAAATTTTCAAGGGATTTTTTAGATAAAATAATCAAAAATATAAAAAAATGGTAGGAATTATTATGGGAAGCCAAAGTGATTTGGTAATAATGAAACAAGCATCAGAATTTTTGGAACAATTAGGTATCCCGTATGAACTTACAATTGTATCGGCTCATAGAACTCCTGAGAGAATGTTTGACTATGCAAAAATCCGCAAAAAGATAGAGGTATAAAAAGTGATTATTGCAGGAGCAGGCGGTGCAGCACATTTGCCGGTATGGTAGCAAGTTGCACTACATTACCCGTGATAGGTGTGCCTATTTTGTCTAGTAATTCCATAGATGGATGGGATTCTGTATTGTCTATTTTACAAATGCCATCAGGAATACCAGTAGCTACGGTAGCACTTAATGGAGCGACAAATGCAGGGATTTTAGCATCAAAAAAATAATGGGAGTAACAGATGAGGAAATCTCTCAAAAAAATTGCAAAAAAATATCAAGATTCTCTAAAAAGAAAAAAAGTCTTAAGTAATATAGATGAAGTTAAAAAGTCTTACCCTAATCAATACGATAAATAATGGATTTGAGAGACCAACTTAAAAACCTTTTTTTCCAGACCATATAGAGCAAGATTTCCAGATGCCAGAAGAACCTTTTGAGCAGAAAGAACCACTTATTTGTAAGTTTGAGAAAAAGGGACGAAATGGGAAGCCCGTAACTATAATAGAAGGTTTTGAAGGAAATGACGATATGCTGAAACAGATTTCCAAAAATAAAAAAACTACACTAGGAATTGGAGGCTCAGAAAAATGGAATTATCATCATACAAGGAGATAATAGGGATAAGATAATAAAAAAATGCTTACGGAGATGGGATATAAGACAAAAAAAGAGTCGGTGGATAGACATGGCATAGTTTTTTTGACTTATGTAAACTAAAAAAAGATAAGAAATAGGGAATTTATTATATCATTATTGGGCTTACGATGCTTGTTAGTTGGTATGTGTCGTCTAAGTTGCAGTCCAAATTTGAATATTATTCTAAGGTTCGCCTACAAAAATGGATTATCAGGAAAAGAGATAGCAGAGAAGATGCTCCACGACAATGGAATCACAGATGTTCGAGTTATTTCGGTAGCGGGACAACTTACAGATCATTATAATCCAATGGATAAGACTGTAAATCTGTCTGAGGCAGTGTATATGGAGCGAAATGTAGCTGCTGCTGCTGTTGCAGCTCATGAGGTGGGGCACGCCGTACAGCATGCTTTAGGCTATTCGATGTTGCAGATGAGGTCTAAATTGGTCCCAATGGTGAATATAAGTTCTAGAATGTCACAATTTGTCATTATGGCAGGAATTTTTAATGGCTACGAGTAGCCTAGGTAAATTAGTCCTTGCAATAGGTGTATTATTGTTTGCCGTTACTACACTTTTTACATTTATTACATTACCGGTAGAATATGATGCGAGCAACCGAGCTATGAAATGGCTACAATCCACAGGAATGATTACTCCGTCCGAGTTTGGTGGGGTAGAGGACAGTTTGAAATGGGCGGCGCGAACTTATGTTGTAGCAGCTTTGGGCTCTCTGGCTCAGTTACTTTATTGGGCATCTTTATTACTTGGAGACCGCCGAAGAAATTAAGTGTTATAGAATTATGATGAAAGTAGCACAATTAACAAAATACAATAAACAGAATCCGATTTTAAATATAGTAGATATTCCTATACCACAAATAAATGATAATCAAGTACTTGTGAAAAATCAAAACAGCAGGGGTAAATCCTTTGGATAATATGATTTCTCGTGGTGAGGTAAAACTCGTTACTCCGTGTAAATTACCCCTTACTGCTGGAAATGAAATGGTTGGAATAATAGAAAAAGGTAGGTAATAGTGTTTATCAATTTAGAGTGGAGGATAGAGTCTTGCATAGGCTTCCTCTATCTCATATTGGTGCTTTCGCAGAGTATGTAGCGGTGGATGTAAATGCATTAGCAAAAGGTCCCTGACTATCTATCGGATGTGGAAGCTGCGGCCGTTCCATTAACAGCTCTTACCGTTATACAGGCTTTAGATTTAATGAAAATAGATACAGGGAAAACTATATTTATTTCTGGTGGAACAGGTGGAGTAGGTGCAATGGCTATACCAATTGCCAAGGCAAAAGGTCTAAAGGTAATAACTAATGGAGCCCTTGCTAATAAAGAAAGAGTAATGGATTTGGGAGTAGACCAATTTATAGATTATAAAATGGAAGACTATACCAAAATCCTAAAAGATATAGATTATGTGCTGGATACCTTGGGTGGTTCAGAGACTATCAAACAAATGAATATTCTAAGAAAAGGCGGTCATTTGGTATCGCTTCGTGCTATGCCAAACGGAGCTTTTGCTAAACGAATGAGTTTCCCAATATGGAAAAGAGTTTTATTCCGATTAGCAGGATTAAAACTTGATTTGATAGCGAATAAAAAAAGGTGTACATTATGATTTTATTTATGTAGAAAGCAATGGAGTACAGCTATCCGAGGTGGCAGATATTTTATCCAAAACAAGAGTGAAGCCATCTATTGACAAAGTTTTTTCGTTTGAAGAGGTGAATGATGCTCTTAACAAGGTTGCAAACGAACGCTCCCGAGGAAAAAAACAATATTAGTATTTCAATAAAATATAAAATCATTATCTTTGCATAATTAATATAAGATATGTCAAATTTAATTCAAGAAATACAAAAAAAGAAAAAAACTTTTGGTATTATTTCTCACCCAGATGCTGGTAAAACTACTCTTACTGAAAAATTACTTTTTGTTCGGAGGGGCAATCCAAGAGGCAGGAGCGGTGAAATCTAATAAAAATAAAAAAAGGAGCAACTTCCGACTTTATGGAAATTGAGAGACAAAGAGGAATTTCCGTAGCGACTTCTGTTTTGGCGTTTAATTATAAAAAAATCATAAAAATCAATATATTAGATACACGGGGCATAAAAGATTTTGCTGAAGATACATACCGAACACTTACAGCGGTAGATTCCGTAATTGTAGTAATTGATGTGGCAAAAGGGGTAGAAGAGCAAACGGAAAAACTCGTTCAAGTGTGCAGAATGAGGAATATCCCAATGATAGTTTTCATTAACAAACTTGATAGAGAGGGGAAGGACGCCTTTGACCTTCTTGACGAGGTGGAACAGAAATTAGGCCTGTCCGTAGTGCCACTTTCGTTACCTATCGGTATGGGAGCCGAGTTTCAAGGAATTTATAATATTTGGGAGAAAAATATCCAACTATTCTTAGAAGAGAAAAAACAAAAAATTGGAGATAGTATCACATTCAATGACCTAAATGACCCATCAATTGATGAGGCAATAGGGAAAAAAGCTTCGCAAACCTTAAGAGATGAGTTAGAATTAATAGAGTCCGTGTATCCAGAATTCAGTAAAGAAGAATATATGGCAGGACAACAACAGCCTGTATTTTTTTGGTTCAGCGTTGAATAATTTTTGGAGTGAGAGAATTGTTAGATGCTTTCATAGATATTGCTCCGAACCCTCAGCCGAAGCAAGCGGATAATCGTGAGGTAAGACCAGAGGAAAATAATTTCACAGGGTTTGTCTTTAAAATACATGCCAATATGGATCCAAAACACCGTGATAGATTGGCTTTTGTGAAAAATTGTTTCAGGAACTTTTTAAACGAAATGAAAATTATCTGCTCGTGAGAGAGGGAAAAAATGAAATTTTCCTCTCCGAATGCATTTTTGCAGATAAAAAAAGAAGTTGTAGATGAGAGTTTTCCTGGTGATATTGTTGGCCTACACGATACAGGAAATTTCCGAATAGGAGATACTCTAACGGCGGGTGAAAAATTAAATTTTAAGGGAATACCAAGTTTTTCCCCAGAGCATTTTAGATATATTAATAATGATGACCCTCTGAAAGCTAAGCAGTTAGCAAAAGGTATAGACCAACTAATGGATGAGGGAGTAGCCCAACTTTTCACTTTGGAGATGAATGGTAGAAAAATTATAGGTACTGTGGGGAGCCTTACAATATGAGGTAATACAATATAGATTGGAACACGAATATGGTGCAAAATGTACTTACGAACCAATCTCTATTCATAAGGCTTGTTGGGTAGAAGCCGATGAAAAATCAGAAGAATTCAAGGAATTTTCGAGGTTAAAACAACGATTCTTAGCTCGGGATAAGTATAATCAGTTGGTGTTTTTGGCAGATTCGTCCTTTACCATCACAATGACGCAAGAAAAAAATTTCCAAATGTAAAACTACACTTTATATCAGAGTTTAATAATCAATAAAAAGAAAGGCTATTTGTTTAAATAGCCTTTTTATTGTGATTAAAGTTTTCTTTCAATGACATAATCAAGCATTAGGTTGAGTGATATTTTTCGCCTGAGAATCAGGAAAGTCGTTTAAGATATCTTTTTGCTTTTTGCTGAAAAATCTTTCATAACCCCAATAGCGTACTCCAATCCACCTGATTTCTTTACAAAATCTATAAGTTCCTTTTACGCGTTTTTTTATCGTTATTATAATTTTTTTATCGTTTTGAAGTAATATTTTTCTATCATTTTCACTACAATTTTTTTAGAGTGAATATGAGTGGAAGAGTCATTTTTTTGTTCCTTTATATCAATACCTACAGGTTTTCCGATAACATTAGAACTGAGGTAATCAAATAAATCATCTTTAATCTGGAATGCCATTCCCGTATAAGTCCCAAAATCTCGCATTTTTGCTAAAATTTCATCAGAATTATTAGAAAGTACTCCAATTTCGCAACAAGCAGAGATAAGCGTGGCTGTTTTTTTGACGGATAATTTCATAATAAACCTCCTCAGTGATATCTAATTTTCTTGCTTTTTTTCTAATTGTAGTAGCTCCCTTCAGACATTTCTCTTATCGTCCGAGATATCACCGATAGTAGGTCGTAGTCCTTATTGTCCGTAGATAACAAAAACAGACTTTGATAGGAGGTAATCACCTACCAGCACGGCTATTTTATTTTTCCACAAAGCATTGATAGAAAAAAAGTTTCGCCTTTTAAAGCTTTCATCTACAACATCATCATGGACTAATGTAGCAGTGTGGATTAGTTCTATCATAGAGGCACCACGATAGGTTTTTTTCATTCACTTCACCTAATAATTTTGCACAGAGAAAGATAAACATAGGTCTCATCTGTTTTCCCTTGGTTGTTACTATGAAGCGGGTTACTTTATCTAAAAGTGGAACCTTAGATTGCATCGACTCGTAAAACTTTTGTTCAAAAAGTTTCATCTCAGAGTTGATAGGTTTCTTGATTTCCTCTACAATATTTGCCACAATATTTTTTTACTTTAAAAATAATCACAAAGTTAATATGAATACGAGTGTTTTTTTGAAAGTTTAAAGAATGCAGGATAGAATATTTTCATCTTTGCATTGCACATCATAAATTCCTTCTCCGATTTCGCTTAGCAGAGTGAAATTGATATTTCCATGCGTATTTTTTTCTTGTCATTCATCATTTTTTTATGATAATCTTATCTTTGTTGAAGGGTAGCTTAATATCTGTATAAAAATTTTCTGATATTATTAATGATTTTTTTCAGTAGTATTTTTTTGATATAAATCCTTCTAAATAAGATAGTTGAGTTTCACAAATCATACCATATGCTATTGCAAATCCGTGTGGAATAATTTCATCCTCTTCCAAGAATAGACTTTCGACGGCGTGGCCTATGGTATGCCCAAAATTTAAAAACCTTGCGGATATTTTTCTTGATAATCAATATGTACAATATTTTCCTTTATCTTCATAGAGGTCTCAATATGTGGCTGGATATGTTCTACTGATATTTCTGGGAGATTAATGAGGTCATCCCAATGTTTTTTTATCAGCAATGAGGCCGTGCTTCATCATTTCAGCAAAACCACTTTTTTTAACTCTCTGAAAGGTAATGTTCTAAGAAAAATTACTGAAAACAAAAAAATTCGTTCTGGAAGGGCAAATGTTCCTACGATATTTTTTTATGAATTGATGGTCAATACCTGTTTTTTTCCCCCGATTGACGCATCACACATTCCTAAGAGGCTTGTTGGGAGATTAATGAATTTTTATTCCTCGTTTATAGGTGGAAGCCACGAATCCTCCCAAATCGGTAATTACACCTCCCCCAAGATTCAGCAGAAGTGCTTTTCTATCTGCTTCAAATTCCGTGAGAATCTCCCAAAGTTGCGTAGCTGTTTCTATAGTTTTCATCTCTTCACCTGCCTCTATTTCAATGATTTCAAAAGGACAGTTTATTTCCATATTCGGTAGTAGAATAGGGAGGCAATACTCGTGGGTATTTTTCGTCGCAGAGTATGAATAACTTACTGGGATTCAGTTGATAAATAAACTCATTGAGTTGCGAAAATGTGTGGTCTAAAAATTGTAATCATCACAAAAAAATATTAGAAGGGGTAGCTCTAATTTATGGAGGCATTGAGATTTTTCCCATTCCTCCATTATGGTTTCTAATTCAGTTTGTTTTTGCTTTATAAAGATTGAGGACTTCTTCGGTTGGGTTATTTTTAGAAAAAAATCGTCCTCAAAATTTTTTTAATTTCTTGTTCCAAAGTTGTGATTTTATCCTCTATTTTTTTGTATCTTATTGAGGATGATCTTTTTGTTCTTTGGATACGAAATTTTTATTTTCCTTTTCTACGATATGTTGAGTAGATATTTTTTTGTTCAAGAGCATTTGTTTTTGCTATCTAATTTGGCTTTTTTTCCATAGAAATTTCGCGGATACTTTCTTTCTGTCGGTATTCTAAATATTCATCTATATTCCCGAGAAACTCTTTCATTTCACCATTTCGGAATTCAAAAATTTTATCAGCAAGCCCTTGTAAAAATTCTCTATCGTGAGAGATTACGATGAGAGTTCCTTCGTATTTTTGCAGGGCTAATTTGATAATTTCCTTTGATTGAATATCAAGGTGGTTGGTGGGCTCGTCCATTATTAATGTATTAAATGGTCGGAGGAGTAACTTACACAGAGCCAGTCTGTTTTTCTCGCCCCCAGATAATACTTTTGTTTTCTTTTCTACATCTTCACCAGAGAATAGGAAGCTACCGAGTAGGTCTCTCACGCGTGGGCGAGTTTCTTCTGTTGCGATATCTTCGGCTTCTTGTAGTACGGTTTTTGTTGGGGTCAAGAACTTCCTCTTGGTTTTGTGCGAAATAGCCGATATTTACATTATGGCCGAGGTTCCAAGTTCCTGAAAAATCCTTAATATTACCTGATAGAATTTTTGCTAAGGTTGTTTTTCCTTGTCCATTTTGCCCCAAGAGAGCAATTCTATCACCTCTTTCTACAAAGAAATTTACATTGTCAAAAACTTGCTTATCACCGTAGGATTTTTCTAAATTTTCAGCCTCAAAAAAATCACTTTACCGGGGTGATGGATGGCTCAAATCGTATATTGAATTTGGATACATCTTCATTGTCTATCTCTATTCTTTCTATTTTTTTCCAATTTTTTTGATAAGAGATTGAGCAAAACTTGCCTTTGTTGCCGACGCTCGGAATTTATTTATATTATCCTCCATTTGTTTGATTTCGGCATCTTGGTTCTTTTTTTCGCCTGCATTAATTTTTTTCTCGTCTTTCCTTGCGAAGTTCCAAGTATTTAGAGTAATTTGCTTTGTAATCGTCAATTTTTGTTATTTACATCAAATGTGCGATTGCATACGGCTGTCATAAATTGTTTATCGTGACTCACCAAGACGATGGCACCAGAGTAGTCTTTTTAGGAAGTTTTCCAGCCAAATAATGGATTCCATATCAAGATGGTTGGTAGGTTCGTCGAGCAGTAAAAAGGTCATTATTTTGGAGGAGAAGTTTTGCTAGTTCAATCCTCATACGCCATCCGCCCGAGAATGTATCTGTTATTTTGTTAAAGTCATCCGCTTTGAATCCCAGCCCAAGGAGGACTTTCTCTACATCACCTTCTAAGTTGTAGGCGTCGTGGTGTTGTAATAGGTCGTTAAGGTCTGTCATTCTGTGTATTAAGTTAGTGTATTCCTCACTTTCGTAGTCGGTACGCGTAGCGAGTTGTTCATTAACTTGCTCTAATTCTGATTGCCATTTATTGATTTGCTCGAAAGCCTGCATCGTTTCATCCCAAAACGCTTCTACCTTTCACAAAAATCAAGGTCTTGTTTAAGAATACCGATGGTGATATTCCCCTCTGGGACGACATTTCCTTCATAGAAATTAATCTCATTGGAGAGAATTTTCAGTAGTGTAGATTTTTCCTGCTCCATTTTTTTCCCCACCAACCCAATTTTTGTCGGCTCTTTTTATTGTAAAAATTTACATCTCGGAAGAGATAATTCCCAGAGTGATGCAATCCCAAACCTTGAACTGATAACATTTTTTTATAAATTTAAATATTTTTTTAATGAATTAAGTTTGCAAATATAAGGAAAAATTAGTTTTTTTGGAAAGTAGCCTTTTTGGGGTATAGTATTTTTATCCTTCCACCAAAAATCTGTATCTTTGCATACTAATTTTAGCAAAATGGAAGACTTTTTAAAGGGATTAAATGAAAGCCAATATAAAGCCGTAACTACCTTACAAGGCCCTCTGATGGTGCTTGCAGGTGCTGGTTCGGGGAAGACAAGGGTTCTAACGATGAGGATTGCTAACTTGATAACCAACGGCATAGACCCATTTAATATTTTGGCACTGACCTTTACAAACAAGGCTGCAAAAGGAAATGAAAGAGAGAATTGCCAAAGTGGTGGGAGAGATCAATGCTAAAAGTATTTGGATGGGGACTTTCCACTCTGTTTTTGCGCGTATTCTAAGGTCAGAGGGGCATTTCTTGGGCTTTGAGTCCAATTTTACAATTTATGATGCTCAGGACTCTCTCAATGTGTTGAAAAAGGTAATTAAAGACCTTGATTTAGATGTAGAAATCTACAAACCCAAAAAAGTGCAGTCCAAAATTTCAGCATATAAGAATAACCTTATCACCGTAAGGGCATACTTTAATACTCCTGAACTCATTGCGAACGATGAGAAAAAGTAATATGAAGCATCTCGGGACGATTTACAAAAAATATGTGGAGCAATGTTATCGAAATAGTGCAATGGATTTTGATGATTTATTGTTGAGAACCAATGAATTACTCACGCGTTTTCCTGAGGTTTTGGCAAAGTATCAAGATAGATTTAGATATATTTTGGTAGATGAGTATCAGGATACCAATCATTCTCAGTATCTTATTATCAAGGCATTGGCCTCTAAGTTTGAGAATATTTGCGTGGTGGGAGATGATGCTCAATCTATTTATTCCTTTCGTGGGGCGAATATCTATAATATCCTTAATTTTGAGAAAGATTATCCCAATGTAGAGAAGGTCTCTTTGGAGCAAAACTATCGTTCTACACGAATGATTGTAGATGCTGCTAATAGCGTGATAGCAAGAAATATCAACCAATTTCCTAAAAATGTATTTTCGGAGAATGAGGAGGGCGACAAAATAAAAATATACCGAGCTCTATCCGATGCCGATGAAGCTTCTTTCGTTGCAACGAATATTTGGGATTTGCATCTTCGGGATAAACGAAGGTTCAGTGATATTGCTGTTTTGTATAGAACTAACTCACAGACGCGTGCCATTGAAGATGCTTTAAGGAAGAAAAATATCCCGTATAAAGTCTATGGAGGGCTATCTTTTTACCAAAGAAAAGAGGTGAAAGACCTGATGGCTTATCTTCGTATTTTGGTAAATGATAATGATAATGAGGCACTTATGAGAGTGATAAATTATCCTGCAAGAGGCATCGGAGAGACTACACAGAATAAGTTAATCGTTTTCGCTGATTCCATTGATTTGCCCTTATCAAAAGTTCTTGATAATATTTCATTTTATTCAAGTCAGTTAGGACTGAATAATAGCGTCATTAATAAACTTAATGATTTTTTTGGCAGATGATACAAGCATTTCGAGTGATGCTAAAAACAGAAAAATGCCTATAATGTAACGATGGAAGTGGCCAAACGAAGCGGATTGTTAAGGGTATTGAAAGAGGACCAAACACCAGAGGGAGTTTCTAGAATTGAAAAACATTCAGGAGGTGATGAACTCGTTACAGGGATTCATAGAAGAACAACAGCAGTTGGACGATGGAGATTCGTCTCTATCCAACTTTTTGGAGAATATTACCCTTTCTACCGATACAGAAGAAAAAGATGAAGAGGATGGCGATAGAGTTTCGTTAATGACAATTCACCTTTCAAAAGGTTTGGAATTTCCAGTGGTACATCTTGTTGGTTTAGAGGAGAATCTATTTCCAAGTATTATGAGTTCTAATACCCGCGACGAGTTGGAGGAAGAGCGTCGTCTGTTCTATGTGGCTCTTACGCGTGCCGAAAAACAAATATTTCTTTCCTACGCCACTTTTCGCTATCAATGGGGAAAAAATACCAGTTGCGAGCCGAGTCGTTTCATCATAGAGGTGGATTCCCATTATTTGGATTTTCTGAATCCTAATATCGAAAAAAAAGTGATTAATCGTTCGGGATTGAAGTCTAATATTTTCGATGAAACGCCATCTACTTTAAATACATTTAGAAGGTTAGAGCCGAAGAAAAAAATCATTCGCCCTATTAATACTACCCAGAATAAAGAGATTGTGTCTATTAGTAATGCGAAAAATTACCAACGGCAATGGGAATATTCAGGAAATACAGTGTGGGAGATAAAGTGCGACACGACCGATTCGGAGTAGGAGAGGTTATCCTAATAGATGGTACTGACCCAGAGAATATTAAAGCAAAGATAGATTTTGCTAACGAAGGAAAGAAGAATCTTATCCTAAAATTTGCAAAATTATATAAGATATAGGGGTTTCAGACTATAAAAAAGTTAGTTATAACACGAAAAAATGAATCATTATCTTACCATATTGGGGTTTAATTCTGCCATTCCCACTGCTCGTTCTTTTCCTACGGCACAACTTTTGGAAATGGCAGATAGACATTTCTTGATAGATTGTGGAGAGGGAACTCAGGTGCAACTTCGAAAGGCAAAGGCAAAATTCTCTAAGATTAATCATATTTTCATCTCTCATCTTCACGGAGACCATTGTTTTGGGTTACCTGGGTTGGTGGCATCGTTTCGGCTTCTCGGTCGGGAAACACCACTCTATATCTATGGCCCTAAAGGTATTAAAGAGATGATGGAAACAATCTTTAGACTCACGGAGACTTATCGTGGTTTTGAGGTGATTTACAAAGAGTTAGAAGGTATTCAGTCTGAAAAAATTTTTGAGGATAAAATGGTAGAAGTATATACTATTCCACTGAAACACAGAATTTATTGTAATGGATACCTTTTCAGAGAAAAAGAAAAAGTTCGCCCTCTTAATATGGAGGAAATAAAAAAATATCCAGAGATAGAAATTTGTGATTATCAGAATATTAAGAATGGTAAAGACTTCGTTCTAAGTGATGGATATATCTTAAAAATGAAATACTAACCAACGAGCCAGAGTCTTCGAAATCATATGCATTTTGTAGTGATACTAGTTTTTAAAGAGGATATTATTCCCATCATAAAAAGGGGCTGATTTACTCTATCACGAATCTACATTTTTTTACAAAAATTTAAAAAGAAATGGCTATCAAGACAGGACATTCCACAGCTCGCGAAGCGAGTATCATCGCTAAAAAAAGCAGGGGTAAAAAAACTAATTTTGGGGGCATTTCTCCAATAGGTATGATGACTTGCAACTTTTCCTTGATGAAGCCAAAAATAGAGTTTGAGAATACTTTTTCTCCCAAAAATGTTGGAACGAGTAACCTTTTAAAATGAAAAATAATGGATTTTAACGATTTAAAAATCTTTTCTTGATGAAAAGGTAGAGCAATACAATTGCCCTGATTTTTATTGAGAATGACCCAATACAGATTCCTCATCGATTTGATTTACAACAAGATATAGAGATTTCAGGATTTTTCGGCAATTATTGCGTGGGGAAATAGGAAATCCATCATTAATTCCGCTAATAAAATAATAGAAATGATGGGAAATTCACCCTACGACTTCGTGATGAATTATTCTGATAAATATCTTGATAAATTTGGTAATAAATCAGTTCATAGGACTTTTTATGATGGAGGATTTTAAGTTTTTTTCTTAAAAATCTTTGAATAATATTTATTCTAAATGGGGCTCTTTGGAGGATTTATTTTTGCTGAAAGATGGTGAAACGAATTTTTATCGCGCCTTGGAGCGGTTCCGAAGGCAGTTTTTACTTGGCGAACAACATCGAAGTAGCAAACATATCAGTTCTACTTACAAGAAATCTGCAGCAAAACGCCTTATGATGTATCTTCGTTGGCTTGTGAGGAAAGACAAAAAAGGAGTAGATTTTGGACTTTGGAAACGGATAGACCAGAGAAATCTCTCCATTCCTCTTGATGTTCATACAGCAAATATTTCCCTGAAAGTTAGGACTATTACACCGCCCTCAGAATGATTGGAAGGCAGTGGAGGAATTAGATGATTCTTTAAGAAGAATGGATGAAAAAAAGACCCAGCAAAGTATGATTTTGCACTATTTGGTATTGGTGTTACGAAGGAGTTGGATTGATAATATGATGAAATAAAAAAATAATTTGGATAATTCGGCCAAAAATATTTAATTTTGAAAGGTTAAAAAAAGTTTAATAAAAAAAGTAAAAAAATAAATTTAATTATGAAAGTAACAGTAGTGGGTGCGGGTGCAGTAGGAGCATCTTGTGCAGAGTATATTGCGATGAAAAAAATTTCGCTTCCGAAGTGGTATTAGTGGATATTAAAAAAAGGATTCGCAGAGGGAAAGGCAATGGATTTGCAGCAAACAGCATCATTGAACGGCTTTGACACGAAAAATCGTAGGAACAACAGGAGATTACTCTAAAAACGGCAGGTTCTAAAGTAGCAGTGATAACTTCTGGGATACCAAGAAAAACCAGGAATGACGCGTGAGGAGCTCATCGGCATTAATGCTGGTATTGTGAAAGAGGTTGCCGAAAACTTACTCCAACATTCCCCTGAGGTGATTATAATTGTTGTTTCTAATCCAATGGATACTATGGCTTACCTTGTTCATAAGGCATTGAATTTACCAAAAAAATAGAATTATCGGTATGGGAGGAGCCTTAGATTCTGCTCGTTTTAAATATAGATTGGCAGAGGCTCTTAACGCTCCAATTTCTGATGTAGATGGTATGGTAATTGCTGCGCACTCCGATACAGGAATGCTTCCTTTGATTAGTAAGGCAACGAGAAATGGTGTGCCAGTGAGTGAATTTCTTACGGAAGAACAACAAAATTATGTGATAGAAGAAACAAAAGTAGGAGGTGCCACTCTTACGAAACTTTTAGGAACATCAGCTTGGTATGCACCGGGGGCGGCAGTTTCTGTTTTGGTACAATCCATTCTTTTGCGACCAGAAAAAAATGATTCCGTGTTCGTTGCTTCTTGAAGGTGAATATGGGCAAAGTGATATTTGCTTAGGTGTGCCAGCTATTATTGGTGCAAATGGCGTGGAAAAAAATCGTAGAAATATCACTTACAGATGAAGAAAAAGATAGATTTAAAGTTTCAGCAGAGGCAGTGAGACTTGTCAATGCAGATTTGAAACTATAATATTTTTAAATATAGGAGTCCTTTTTCATCTTCTTGGTGGAAAGGATTTTTTGCTAAAAATAGATATTTATTTTCTCAAAAAAATTACGAAGTACTATTTATTTTTTTCCGATTTTTTTGCATATTAAAAATTTACTGAAATGAAGATAAACGAAATTTTTGGATTTAGCAAGAATATCCATTGAAACAGAGATTTCGGAATTACATAATTTGATTAATAGGTTAGACGAAAATTTTGTGAAGGCCGTGGAAACTATCTATTCCATGAAGGGAAAAACTTATTGTGGTGGGTATAGGTAAATCGGCTCATATAGGAAATAAAATTGTGGCTACACTGAATTCTACGGGTACGCCATCTCAGTTTTTTTGCATGCTGCGGAGGCTATACACGGAGATTTAGGGCTTATCCAAAAGCAAGATGTAGTCTTATGTATTTCCAATTCGGGAAATTCTCCTGAGATTACTTATCTCGTTCCATTTTTGAAGAAATATTCTTCTGCGTTGATTGGTATGACGGGAAATTTAAAAAGTAAATTAGCAGAAGGTTCTGATATTGTACTCAATACTTTTGTAGAAAAAAAGAGGCTTTGTCCAATAAAACTTGCTCCAACAAGTTCTACGACGGTGCAGGTAGCGTTGGGAGATGCCTTAGCAGTGTGCCTGATGGAGCTTCGTCAGTTCAAAGATACTGATTTTGCAAAATTCCATCCCGGTGGTAGTTTGGGTAAAAAAATCTTACTTCGTCGGTGGGGCAGTATCTTTCTCAACAACGGCCAGAAGTGGCAGAAGATGCGTCAATAAAAGATGTGATTATTTCGATTAGCGCTTCTTCTCACGGGATAACGGTTGTTACGAATGATAAGAAAAATTACAGGAGTAATTACCGATGGTGATCTCCGCAGAATGTTAATAAAAAAATGATAATCTTTCAGGTATTATAGCTAAAGATATTATGAGTAAAAATCCTAAAATGATAGATAAAAATGCATTGGCAAAAGAGGCAATGAGAATTTTGAAGGAAAATAATATCGGTCAACTTATCGTAACGGAAGAGGGAAATTATTGTGGAATAATAGACTTGCATAGACTTTTTGGATGAGGGAATTAATTAATTATTAGAATAAAAAAATATGGAAAAATGAAAAGGATATGTCTTTTTGAGGGGCATATAGGTGAGCTGAGGGTACATCTTACTCGAGGGATTTTTGGCGATTGTCGTAGCGGCTTTGGTCATAGGATTTAATATAGAATGGATTATGGACCATATTTTTTTGGCCCTACAAAGAATGATTTTTTAACATTTAGGGTGATTAATCATTTCTCTCGTGAGTTTTTTGATACGGATGCTTTTGTTTTGCCTGATAATTTTAGAGTTCAGCAGAAGAAACTATTTCAGCAGTTTAATGTAATGATGTCGGTGTCTATTTTTTTGGTGGAATGATAGTAGCATTTCCGTATATCGTTTGGGAGATGTGGAAATTTATTAGCCCTGCATTACATCCAAATGAGCGAAAAAATTCAGCTTTTATGATTAATTTCGTGTGGATTTTATTTGCAATAGGAGTACTTATTGGCTATTTTCTCATTTTGCCATTGGCTATTAATTTTGGGTTGCTATTTAAGATTTCGGGGTCTATAGAACAATTATTTGACCTGTCGGACTATACTACTCTGTTTTTTTGCAGGTAGTAGTTGGTATGGGATTGGTATTTTTTTATTTCCTGTGATAGTGTATTTCCTTACGAATATCGGAATACTTACACCGAGCTTTCTTACTACTTATAGAAGGCATGCTATTGTACTGATAATGGTAGTAGCAGCGATTATTACTCCTGCTGATGTATTTAGTATGTTGGCAGCAGCAGTTCCATTATTACTTCTCTATGAATTTTCAGTTTTGATGTGTAAGAGGGTTTATAAACGAATCCAAATCCAAAGTAATCAATAAAAAAATTAATTATTTTTTTGGTAATTTTGAGTGGAAATTTATAGATAGTTAGATTAAAGTTTATGGATAAGTGGTTTTTTTATAGATTAATTTGAAGATTTTTTTGTAAATTTGCACCAAATAATATTTTTATGAAACCATTAGATTATATAGATTTAGAGATTTTAAATATTTTACAAGAGGATTGCTCCGTATCCGTGAAAGATGTAGCAGAAAGGGTTGGTCTCTCATTTACACCTACTTACGAGAGAATAAAAATCTCTAAAAATCAAGGCATATTATAGATAAAAAAATGTGGCTATTATCAACAGAGAAAAAAATAGGATATGGTATCACAGCGTATTGTAATATTATCCTTAAAGAGCAATCATTACAAAACTTATTGGATTTTGAGGAGAGAATTAAGCATGAAAAAAACAAATCTTGGAGGTGGTGAGTCTTTCAGGAAAGTACGATTATATGTTAAAAAGTAATAGCAAAGGATATTAATGACTATAATAATTATATGATGAGCATTGTTGCCAACTTTCCAAATATAGGGCAATATCACTCGGCGATTGTATTATCAACAGTAAAGGAGGAAACGAAAATAATATTAGAATAAATATGGATTGGCTTGTTAAATTACTGATTATGGCGGGGGTTTCCTACGGATTGGCAGTATATTTAGATGGAATAGAATTTTGTAAGTTTCAAATCAGCGGTTATTTTTTTATAATAGTTTTATCGCTACTGAATGTATCTATCAAGCCGATTTTGGATGTTCTATGTATTCCTATAACTTTTGCTACTTTTGGTGTTTTTTTCACTGGTTATCAATGGGTTTGTAGTTTTTTTATTTCGTGTAAGATAACCGAAGGAGTAGTAGTAGATGGTTTTCTTTCGGCGTGTATATTTAGTGTATTGCTTTCGTTGGTAACCTCCGTAGTGAATCATCTTAGATGAAATCATATCTTAACCAATGCATCTCGGACAATTGCTCTGAGATGCTTTCTTTTTGGATAATTTAATAGAAGCCTTGATATGGCATTTATCTTCCGTGTCAAAAATTTATAATTTTAGCATCAAATTTATTGAGGATTGTGAAGATTAAATTTTTGATAAACATAATCAAAAAGATAATTCTACCATTGTTTCAAGTTCCTTAACTATGATTTCTGTATTTTCTAAGGTTAGTTTTGCTGATTCTTTATAGGTTTTTTTACCAAGCCTCCGACACCCAATTTTGTACCTCCGAAATATCTTACAATAACGACCAAAAACATTCGTAATATCATGCGCCAAAAAGCTGGTTGTATATAGGCAGTCCCGCACTTCCAGAGGGTTCGCCATCGTCATTAGCTCGATAATTTTTCCCCATTAATGCCCAATCTATATGCATAGCAATGATGTGTTGCTTTGGGATGGTTATCATAAATTTTTTTGAAGATATTGTTTTATATCTTCTTCATTATTAATAGGATAGGCAAATCCAATAAATTTACTGCCCTTTTTCCTTTAACAAAAATATCTTCAATTGGAGATTTTATGCTATTAAATTGATACACAGAAATTTTATTTATAAAAAAAGCCTTAATATTATTTAATTAAGGCTCTTTGTATGTAAATTGATGAAAATTATATTAATTTTTTTTAGAGTCTGCTACGAACTGAGCCAATCCATTATCTGTAAGAGGGTGTTTTTAGCAGAGAAAGTATCGGAGCAAGTGGCGAAGTGATGACATCTGCACCAATTTTGGCACAATTGATGATGTGCATAGAGTGGCGGATAGATGCTGCAAGTATCTCAGTATCATAGCTATAGTTGTCAAAAATTATTCTAATATCTTCTATTAGAGCTAATCCATCGGTAGAAATATCATCTAACCTACCCAAGAATGGAGATACATAGGTTGCACCTGCCTTAGCAGCCAAAAAGAGCTTGCCCCGGTGAAAAAAATAAGTGTGCAATTTGTTTTTTTATTCCTTTTTTTGAGAAATATTTAATGGCTTTAATTCCATCTTTTGTCATAGGGATTTTTTTACTACAATATTAGGGTGGATAGAAGCCAATTCTTCTCCTTCTTTTTATCATTTCTTCGAAAGTTGTAGAGAGTACTTCTGCAGAAATATCTCCATCGACCAACTCTGCAAATTGCCTTGTAGTGGTTTCTTATAGCCTCATTTCCATTAATACCTTCTTTGGCCATTAGAGAGGGATTGGTTGTTACTCCATCTAAAAATCCCAAGATTCTGAGCCTCTTTAATTTGCTCTAAATTAGCTGTGTCAATAAAAAAATTTTCATTTACTTTTTTTATGTTAAAAAAATTTGTACGACAAAGGTAAGAAAATTTTGTGTTTGTGAAATGAAAAAAATATAATGAAATATTTATTTTTTTGAGAAATTTATGTATATATTTGCAAATTGCAAAAAAACAAGTGGCGGAAAAAAAGAGAATATTAATCGTGATTTTTAGTAAAAAAATAATGAATAATAAGATTATTACACTCGTTTTAATGGGATTTTTAGTGTTTTCTTGCAAGAAAAAAATCAACAAGTAGAGAGCATAAATAATATTGAGAAATTATCACAAAAATATTAAAGAATATGCTGAAGGAGAGGAGAAAAAGCACATTGAGTTAGCAATTGTTAAAAAAATATCTGATAAAGAAATTTTTGGTCGTATTTGATAATAAAATAGAAAAATTCAGAGCAAAAATATCAATTTAATTAGACAGACTTTATTGCATTTGGTTGGCAAAAATAATTTGGAGTAGTGAAGAGAATAAAAAAATGTTTAATGATGGAGTGTCATTTAATATACAAGTAAGAGATTCTAAAACAAAAAAATATCATCATTACGGAAGTTGTAAATAAAACTAGTATCAATAATAATATTATTATTAATGCTAGTGAAAAACATGCTAAACTGCAACGAATGTTAGAGATTTTTTTAATAATAAATTACCATTGAGAGATACAGTGTCAGGAGTGGTGATTACCAAAAATATATTTAGGTGATAAAAAAATAATTTAGTATATGATGCAGTAGTTCCTAAAAAAATTTACAAGATGCTATCCAACGACCTAATGCTAACGAATTAATAAAGGAAGATATGTCTAAAAAAATCAAGGACTTAAGAATATTTTTGACCGATGTAAAAATATGATATCCAATCTTTGGAATATAAATATCAAACTGAAAAATGGCAAAAATATTACAAGTTGTAGAGGTGATGGAAAAAAAGATTTTTAAATAAAAAAACAGACTACTTAGTAGTCTGTTTTTGTCTATTTAGTTAAACGAAAGGGAATTTTACCACTTTTTGCTTTTTAGATTTTTTTATTTCTTACTTGGATAAAAAAATTTCGGTATCCAATTTAAAGTGAGGAGCATCTACATAAGCCAACCCAAGTCCTATTTTTTTCATTGGTGAAGAGGTTCCAGAGGTTACTTTTACCAATAACATTTCCTTCGGCATCTACTACTGGATAGTCGTGTCTTGGCACACCTTTATCTATCAATTCAAAGCCGATTAACTTACGAGTAACGCCTTCTTCTTTTTTTGTTTTCTGAGGTATTCAGCATCTATAAAATCCCCTTTTGCAAGTTTTGTAATCCATCCAAGACCTGCTTCTAATGGAGATGTGGTATCATCGATATCATTCCCGTAGAGGCAGAACCCTTTTTCTAATCGTAGAGTATCTCTTGCAGCCAATCCACAAGGGATAAGGCCATCTTCTTTTCCTGCATCAGTGATTGCATCCCAAAGTTTTTCAGCATATTCATTTTTAAAATAAATCTCAAAACCACCGCTACCTGTATATCCCGTATTGGAGATTACTACATCATCTACTTCTGCTACTTTTCCTGTAGTGAAATGATAATAAGGTATTTCGGAGAGATTAACATCAGTTAATTTTTGTAAAATTTTTGTAGCTAGTGGCCCTTGGATAGCGATTAAGGAAGTCTCGTCGGAGGTATTTGTCATTTTAGCTCCGAATTTTTCGTTAAATTTAGAGATGTGTTCCCAATCTTTGTCAATATTCGAAGCATTCACTACCACGAAATATTTTTCATCAGCAATTTTGTAGATAATCAAGTCATCCACAATACCTCCTTTACCATTCGGGAGACATGAATATTGAGCTTTACCATTAACTAAGGTATTCACATCGTTTGTAGTGACGAACTGCAGCAAATCTTTTGCTCCGGCACCTTCAATAATGAACTGCCCCATATGGGAAACATCAAAAATTCCCGCTTTTTCTCTTACAGCGAAGTGTTCTTCCGTAACTCCAGAATACTGAACAGGCATTTCAAATCCTGCGAATGGAACGATTTTCGCTCCCAAAGACAAATGTTTGTCGTAAAGTGCTGTTTTTTTCATTTTTTTAATTTAAATATAATTTATTGTTTATGATATTTACTATTTTTTTAGTCTTATTTTTAAAAAAATTCAAGGTATTTGTTTAAAATTATTTTAAACCATTCGGTGAAGTTATCGGGATTTGATAGCATTTCTTTTTGCAAATCTACCAAGGAAATATATCTCGTCTCCGAAACTTCGTTAGGATTGAGATTAAAAAAATACCTTCATAAATACCTACGAATACATAATCTAACTCATGCTCCCAAAGGTTTTTGTCCGACATCAGCCTTGTAGATAAAATGAAATTTTTTTCTTCTATTTCGGTAGAGATACCAAGTTCTTCATTTAGCCTACGCAGTGCTCCATTTTTGTAAGATTCTCCATTACGCGGGTGAGAGCATACGGCATTGGTCCATAAGTTTGGTGAGTGATATTTAGTATTAGCATCGCTTTTTGTAGGAGCATTTCACCTTTTTTTATTAAATAAAAAAACACGGAAAAATGCCCGATGAAGGAGCCCTTTTTGGTGAGCTTCTAATTTTTTTCCATTAATCCTATCTGTTGGTCGGCTTCATTTACTAAAAACGACTAATTCCATTATTTTTTTATATAATTTTGAAACTATTTGTTTAAAAATATCTTGATATACAAAAATTTTTCCCCAAGGTATGCTTCACGGACAACAGGGTCGTTAGCCAAATCTTCGGGTTTGCCTTCCTTCAAAAATTTTTCCCTTCAAACATAATATAAGTCCGATGGGTAATGGCCAAAGTCTGTTGTACATTATGGTCTGTAATGAGGATACCTATATTTTTATCCACCATATTTTTTACGATTTTTTGAATATCTTCCACAGCGATAGGGTCTACACCAGCAAAAGGTTCGTCTAAGAGGATAAATTTTGGGTCTGTGGCGAGGCAACGGGCAATTTCGCAACGGCGCCGTTCACCTCCTGATAGTAGGTCACCTCTGTTTTTGCGAACATGTTGTAGAGAAAATTCTTCAATAAGTTCATCGCACTTCATTTTCTGTTGCTTTCGTGAGAGATTGGTGAGTTGCAGTAGTCCCATTATATTGTCCTCTACGGATAGTTTTCGGAATATAGATGCTTCCTGAGCAAGGTATCCGATGCCGTTTTGAGCTCGTCTATACATTGCATAAGATGTGATATTTTTATTATCAATAAAGATACTTCCAGAGGTAGGCTTTTACAAGTCCCACAATCATATAAAAGGGAAGTCGTTTTCCCTGCACCATTAGGGCCCTAAGAGGCCAACGATTTCGCCCTGCGAAACTTCTATTGATACCCCTTTTTACGACTTTCTTTGGACCATATTCTTTGATTAAATTTTTCTCCTCGTAAAAATCATAGTGGCAAATATAAGATTTTTTTGGTGTTAAGAATGAATATATTTGTTATATTTGCTGAAAATTTTTTTATGGATAAGATGGAATTGCCTAAATATCAGATGTCTTGGAAGGCTGGTTTTTTTATATGTTAATCAGTTTTCTTGTTTTGCAAATTGCAATTGTGATATTATTAAAAATTTTTAGGTAAGATAGGATTAATTATTTCTCAAGATATTTCAGATATTATCAATATTCTCACAATGTGGATTAGCGTGATATTATCTTATAATTTTTATCTGTAAGCCACAAACTGGTCAGAATATTAGATTTGATTTATCAGTAAAAGATGTTACAACCTATCTAATTATTTTCCCAATGATGTTCGGAATGATGATGATTGGGAATGTTACGGTCTCACTGATACCTACGGAGGGATATTTTTTTGGTGAGTTGTATCGTATCATTAATGAAATGTCGGAGAGTATTTCGGATAATAATTTGACTACCATATTTTTTTAGTGTCTATTGTGGCTCCTGTGTGTGAGGAGATTGTATTCAGAGGAATCATCCAAAAAAGGATTGATAAATAGAGGGGTATCTCCATTGAGAGCAGTCGTGTTTTCAGCGGTATTGTTTGGTATTATACACGGAAATCCTTGGCAGTTGGTTGCTGGTATTTTTGCTAGGAGTTGTTTTTGGGATGGGTTTATGAGAAGACAAATTCTCTATTGTCATCCATTATTTTACATGTTTTTAATAATCTATTTTATGTGTCATTAATGATTTATTCAAAAAAAGTGATTATTTTTTTCATATTTATTAGGGATTTCACAAATATATATATTTATGATAGGTTTGGGAATATTCTCAATATTTTTTTATATTTATTTAATAAAAAGTACAAATAAAAAGATAAATGGAAATACTTATAGCTACACACAACAAGCATAAAAAAAGACGAAATTCAGCAGATTTTTGGGAGAGAAGTATTCTGTAAAAAAACATTGGCAGATTATGAAATTTTTTTGAGGAAATAGTAGAAGATGGGGCTACTTTTGAAGAAAATGCCTTAATAAAAAGCAAAAATTTTGTTTTGAAAAAAACGGGACTTCCAAGTATTGGAGATGATTCTGGTTTGGTGGTAGAGGCGTTAGATGGACGACCGGGTATTTACTCTGCAAGGTATGCTGGCGACCACGATTTTGATAAAAAAATATAGCCAAAGTATTGGAAGAAATGAAGGATGAAAGTAATAGGAAGGCCTATTTTATTACGGTTTTATGTTTTTTTATGATGGCAAAAGAAATACGCTATTTTTGAAGGAAGAGTTGATGGTAATTTATTAAAAAGAGAATAGGGGGTACAAGGGCTTCGGGTATGATCCAATTTTTTTATCCCTAAGGGCTACGAAATTACTTTTTGCAGAGATGACAACGGAGGAAAAAAATAAAATTAGCCATCGCAGAAATGCAATTGAAAAAAATTTTTAGAATATATTCATAGTAATAAAAAAAGACTCTGAGAAATCAGAGCCTTTTTTTGTTTATTTGATGATATAACTTACACCAATATGAGCCCAACGTTTTGGCATTGGAATACCAAAACCTTCAGTATAGTTGGAATTTGTGATGTTATTAATAAGAACGAATGCCTCAAAAATTATTCTTTCTGAAACTTAGTTTTTCATCTAATAGATTATAAGATGAGTTGTTAATTTGTCGTTGATTGTGTCTGTAAATCAATTGACTATAAAAAGTTTTTTTGAATAATTTGTTTTCCATTTTTGCCACGAATTGGCGTTTAAGGTTTTCAGACACATATCTAGAATAGGCATAAGGGCTATTGTTTTTTTATTGTCTAAATAGGTGTAACTAGCACTAAACGAAGATTGTATAGATGGGATGTATTGAGATGCCTCCATTTCGATACCATCAGTGATATTAGTACCTATATTCTGGTTAATCCATTTATCAGTGGTTACAGTAGGTGGAGTATTTCTTACTCTATCAATCATATTATCAGAATTTCTGTGGAATATACTAGTCTTGAAAGAGAAGTCATTTTTATGATAAGCGTAACCTACCTCCATAGAGATTGCAGATTCTGTTTTTAAGTTAGATTTTCGTAATTATTTTTTTATCAAAAATAATACAAATCAGTAAAAGATGGCAATCTATGAACTTTGGAAATATTACCATAAATTTTGCTATGTTCATCAATGTGATAGCCGATATCTACACCAGGGAAGAAATAACTACCGATATTAGAGTAGTTTGCCCAAGATATTCCTGCTGTGATGTTTAACTTATCGTTCAATAAAGATAGGTTATGTTCAAAGAAAAAGTTGAGTAATAAATCGGTCTCGTTTTTCCTAATTTATTAGATACTATTCCTTCATTTCGGATTTCTGTACCCACACTTGTTACTCCAAGATCAGATTTATAACTGAAATTTAATTGCCCACCTATATTGTTACCAATATGGAGGTTTCTAGACAAAGCAGGATTGTTTCTTATCCAAATGTAGGTGTCTTGCCCTCTTCTCCAATACACAGCCGAGTTGATGGATAGATTATTGAAGGCTTGTTGATATCCCATACTCACGATAGACGCCTGCACTTCTTCGTATTGCTCAGGATTTTGTCCATAGAAGCCGTTAGCTCCGAATTTTTTTCTCTATAAAACCAGCTTGCAAATTGACATTTCCATTTTGGATTGGCAATTTACCTTGATAAAAAAACATTTTTTTATTAGATACATCGGTATTATATCGATATCCGTCAGATTTCAGATAGTTTGCTTGGAGTAAGTTTTGGATTTTGTCATTACCAAAAGTAGAATTTACTCCGAAAGAATAAAGTATTGAAATCTCCCGCCTCTAAGGATAATTTTACCTTATTTTCAGAGGAAGTTTTTGTGATGATATTAATTGCCCCAGCATAGGCATTCTGCCCAAATCGTCTTCCAGCAGGGCCTTTGATGACCTCTATACGTTCTACAGCAGACAAATCGACAGGTATAGTGAGACTATTGTGTCCTGTTTGCGTGTCGTTCATTGGTATTCCGTTAATCAACAAAAGAACCTGTTCATAAGTTCCCCCGCGTAGGGAAATGTCGGCCTGCGAACCATTTGTTCCTCTTCTACGGATGTCCAACCCTGAGAATTGTTGTAAAAGGTCAGCAATACTTTGTGCAGGTGCATTCTCAATGTCTTTTTTTGGTGATTACTTCAATGTTTTCTACAATTTTTTTGATAAGGTGTATTGAGAAATTTTTCCTGAATAACTACCTCTCCTACATTTTTTTGGTTTCTTGTGCTGCTACTAATCCTGATAGCAACATTAATGAAAAATGTACTTGTTCATATTCTAAAAATGTTTTAAAAAAATAGGTTACGATTATTAATTTTAAAAATAAAAAATGCGGGGCAAATTTAAATCAAAAATTAATTAAAAAAACAACTGTTTTTTTATAAAAAAATAAATTTTGTATTTTTGCCGACCAATTTTTATCAAGATGAAGACTACTTTTTGCAGATTTTGATTTATCAGAAAAAAATACTTGATGTCTTAGCAGACCTTAATCTTTTTGAGCCAACTCCCATTCAAGAGAAAAAGTTTTCGACCGATACTTTCAGGACGAGATATAATGGGGATTGCACAAACGGGAACAGGGAAAAACTTTGGCCTACCTATTGCCTGTGTTGAAGACTTGGAGTTATAGCAAAAGTGGGAATCCAACGATTCTTATACTTACTCCAACGCGAGAATTAGTCGTGCAGATTACCGAAATTTTAGAAACACTCACTCAAAATATCTCTGCAAGGGTTGTAGGTGTCTTTGGAGGGAAAAATATCAATACCCAGAAACTGCTGTTTGATGGCGGTTGTGATATTCTCGTAGGAACCCCTCAGGGCGAGTGATGGATTTAGCGATTGATAATGCAATTTCTTTAAAAGAAGTAAAAAAACTTATAATAGATGAATTTGACGAAATGCTAAATCTCGGTTTTCGTCCTCAATTGATACATATTTTTGAAATGATGAGGGATAAACGGCAAAAATATACTCTTCTCGGCTACGATGACAGAGGCTGTAGATGATATGCTCAATGAATATTTTGCCTCACCGATTGAAATTTCCTTAGCAAAAATCGGGAACTCCATTGGAAAAAAATAGAGCAAATAGGTTATAAAGTAAAAGAATTTTAACACAAAAAAATTAATCTTCTAAAAATATCTTTTAGAGAATGATGAGGATATGTCTAAGGTGATGATTTTTTTAATAATAACAAAAAAACATGCAGACTATCTTTTTACCCAAATGAGCGAGATTTTCCCAAATCAGTTTGATGTGATACACTCTAATAAATCCCAGAATTATCGTCTGAAAGCAATGAAACGATTTGAAAATGAGGAAATTCGCGGGTTGATAACTACTGATGTAATGGCAAGAGGTTTGGATATTTCGGATATTACCCATGTTATTAATTTTTGAGGTTCCAGAGATTCCAGAGCAATATATTCATCGAATTGGGCGTACGGGACGAGCAGATAAGCACGGAAAGGCAATTTCGTTTGTTACCGAAAAAGAAGAACTCCCGCTATTAGATATAGAAATGCTGATGGATAAGGAGTTGAAGTTTTTAGATTTTCCTGAAAATGTGATTATTAACCTAAAAAATCAGCTCTGAGGAAGAAGAAGTGAAAATGAAAAAAATCCCTGTAAAATTGAAAAATTGTAGAGGGAGGAGGGGCTTTTCACGAGAAAAAAAGCAAAGAATAAAAAAAGTGAATCTTGGTGGGCCACATAAGAGAAAAACCACCGAAAAAAAGTACGGAGCAAATAGGGCTCAGCAAAAAGCAAAAATCCATTTCCAAAAAGAAAAAAATAAATCCTTGAAATTTTCGTTGTTATTGTAAATTATATTAGTAAAAATGTCTTTAAAAAAATTAAAAAAATCTCACGAAAAAAATTTTAGCGAACAAGTAGCACTCAGTAATATTAATATTAATATTGAAAAAAATGAAATTATAGGTTTGCTTGGAGCTAATGGCGCAGGGAAATCAACCCTAATGAAGTCTGTTGTAGGAGGGTTGAAAAATCGATTCAGGTGAGATTATATTTAATAATAAGGATATCACAACTAACGAAGTGGACACGAAATCTAAAAATAGGATTCCTACCAGAGAATAATCCTCTATATTTGGATATGTTTGTTAAAGAATATTTACAATTCGTGGCGAATATACACAAGATACCCTATGAAAAATGTAGAAAAAGTTATTAACTTGGTAGGATTAACTCCTGAAAAAAATCAAAAAAATAAAACAATTATCGAAAGGGTACAAACAAAGAGTTGGATTGGCACAAGCTATTATTCATCGGCCAGATTTATTGATTTTAGATGAACCGACAAATGGACTTGACCCCAATCAAATTGTGGAAATTCGTAATCTTATAAAGGAGATAGGACAGGAAAAAAACTATCATCATATCTACACATATTATGCAAGAAGTAGAAGCTCTTTGCTCTCGCGTGATACTTATCCATAAGGGAAATATTATTCAAGACTGCCCGATAGATGTCTTCAAAGGGAAGTTCCAGAATTTAGAGGAGGCATTTCAATATTATACTGCTAATCAGTAATTTGTGTTTTTATAATTCTGTTCCAGAAACTACTTCATAAGGTTCTTTGTTTGGTTCAAAAATTCGGGTTAGTTCAGAGCCTTGTACAAAGATTTTTTCGCCAATTTTTTTCTAATCCAATTTCCTCTCTTAGCCCAACTACTTTTTGCATTGTTTTGGGTGAGAAATTCTTTTTATTCGCGTCTCACGAGTTTCGCCATTGTGTTTTTAAGTTTGGATTACCATCAATATAGTGTGGATTTATATTAAAAGGCACGAGCCCCATTGCATCAAAACTTTTGGGATATACAATAGGCATATCGTTCGTAGTCTTAATATTGAGCCCTCCGATATTGCTTCCAGCACTACATCCGAGATAAGGCTTCCCTGCTTCAATATTATTCTTTAAGATGTGCATTAAATCATTGTCGTATAGTGTTTTAACTAATAAGAAAGTATTTCCACCACCTGTAAAATAGCCTTTGCCATTTTGGATAGCTTCTTTCATATCGTTAAATTCGTGTAGTCCTATTACTTTAATGTTAATTTTTTTGAAAAAAATCTCTTGCTTTTTGGGTGTAATCATCAAATGAAATCCCAGATGGACGGGCAGAATGGTATAAATATTATTTCATCAATATTTTGATATAGTTTAATAATTTCTTCTTTTTAAATATTCTAAATAATTATATCCAAATAGTGTAGAGGTAGATGCTAATATGATATTTTGTGGATTCATACAATCTTATTTTCTGCAAATATAGGCGTTTTATTTAAGTAAAGAAAAAAATATTATATTAAATTATTCTAAATTATTTTTATATATTTGCAAAAATATGAAACAGATTATACCATTTAAGATAGCACCGCTAATGTCGGTTTTTTTGGAAACTCGTCCTCATGTTGTTCTTCTAAAAAAAGAAGAAATGTTGTGAGAAATATAAAAAAAGGAAAAAGATGTAAAAAAATGCCCTCAATCCTCTTTAAACTAATATGAGATAAAAAAATATCCCTACATTTTTGCTAATTTTGTAATTATTTTTTTATATTTGTAGGACGACTAAATTCTAAAAAAAGGTAAGAAATGGCAGAATACAAATTATTACTCCCATCAATGGGTGAGGGAGTTATGGAAGCCACTGTTATAAACTGGCTGACAAGCGAAGGCGATAGCGTAAATGAAGATGATAGCGTAGTTGAGATTGCAACGGACAAGGTAGATTCCGATGTTCCGACACCAGTTTCTGGTAAAATTGTGAAAAATTCTTAAACAAAAAGACGAAATAGCAAAAAGTGGGCGAGCCAATCGCTATTTTGGAAATTGCAGGAGAAGGAGAGGTATCTACCGATGAGGTAAAACAAGAAAAAATAGCAGAAGAACCTGCTAATGAAATCATTACAGAATTAGAAAAACCACTTAATAATACAGCGGTAGCAATAGGAAGTGGGCAGTTTTTATCACCGTTAGTGAAGTCTATAATACAAGAAGAAAATATTACTGAAAAACGAATTGTCAAACATAAAAGGAACTGGAAAAGAAGGGAGAATTACCAAAGAAGATATGCTCAATTATCTGAAAAAAACAGAGGTCAATCCCAAGTTATATCCACTCCAAAGATAGAAACTAGACCAAGTAACAATATCACAGCCAACACAAGTGGTAGCTACTACCCTTAGCAACAATGGTGATGAGATTATCCCAATGGATAGAATGAGAAAAAAATCATCGCCGAAAAATATGGTGAAATCTAAACAAGTATCACCGCATGTTACTTCGTTTATTGAAACGGATGTAACGAATGTAGTGAAATGGAGAAACAAAAAAATAAAGCCATTTTTGGAGAAACGAGACGGCGAAAAAAATTGACATTTATGCCTATATTCGTCCGTGCCGTAGTGAAGGCAATCCAAGATTATCCGATGATAAATGTTTCTGTAGATGGTGATAATATCATTAAGAAGAAAAATATTAACATAGGTATGGCAACAGCTCTTCCAGATGGTAATTTGATAGTGCCAGTGATTAAGAATGCCGACCAGTTATCTCTATCAGGTTTAGCAAAGGCTATCAATGATTTAGCATACAGAGCTAGAAATAAAAAATTAAGACCAGAAGATACGCAAGGGGCAACTTATACTATTTCTAATGTAGGAAGTTTTGGCAATTTAATGGGAACTCCGATTATTCCTCAGCCACAAGTAGCAATATTGGCAGTAGGTGCTATTGTGAAGAAACCTGCCGTTCTGGAAACACCTGATGGAGATATGATAGCGATAAGAAACTTGATGTTTATGTCTCATTCTTATGACCATAGGGTTGTTGATGGTTCCCTTGGTGGGTTATTCCTAAAACGAGTGAATGACTATCTCCAAAATTGGGATATGAATACAGAATTGTAAAAAATGATATGAAAGAGTTATTGTGAAAAACTTTCGAATAGTTTTTAAATAAAAAAGGCGATACTGCAAAAGTGTTGCCTTTTTTTATATATTGTAAAGCCATTATTACTCTGTCCTAGTTCTGAAAAAAACTTCCGAAAAAAATACGGATAAAAATAATAAAAAAATAAAGAATATCCAGCAAAAAAACAAGAGAAATTTTTTTCAATGAAACGATATTTTCTCCTCGTTTGATGTATTCATTTAGTCGGATGAGGTCTTCTATATGTTTCTTCTCTAATTCTACTATTTTTTTAGAGTCTTTTTTTAGAGATTTTTTTCTATTTCATATCCTTTTTGGATTTCTTGTTTGTTGTTTTTCAATAAACTGATAGTTTAGTAAATCCTTCGTGTTGGTATCTAAATGATTAATATATAAGTAAATAGAGCTGAAAGATAAAGCTCCCGCTACAAATGTCGGAATAAAAAGCACGACTGAATGCATCTTTAAAGGATAGGATTTTTTTCTCCTTGCTATACGAAATAACCGAAAAAGCTCCGATAGTACATACCACAGGAACAAAAAAAGGCATTGAGTAAGATACTATTATTCCAATAATGAATGTTCCTAAAAAAATATATTTGTAATAAGAAAAAAATAGAAAAAAATGATTGTAAAAAATCAATAAACCAATAAAAATATACATTCTTTTTTTCATTTTGTAAAAATTAAATCTTCTGCAAAAAATACTATTTGTAATTATAAAAAAAGTCTTATCTTTGCAGTGGCAAGTCCTAAACAACCAGCTCCTGAAATTCCTCCGGGGTGGGAACGCAGCAAAGGTAATCGGTCGTAGCGGTGTGATTTAGGTAGCTTGCCTTTTTTTATGCCTAATCACAACATTTGCTTTTTCCATCTTCTTTTTGGTATCATTATTCCAAAAAAAGGAAATAATTTTAGTCCAAAAATAGAAATCAAAAAGAATGTAACTTTCGCTGTTTGATAATTAGAGGTAAAAAGATTATCACTTCCTAAATAAAGTCCACCGATTCGTATATAGCCTCCAAATTGAGGTATTTTATAATTATAAAGAGAAAAAAACTTGTTGCTAATCCTATGAAATCTTTATAATATCCATAATTAATATAAATATTATTCGCTTTTTTTAGAGAATTTTTTTAAAAAAATAGGAACTCGTTGAGATATACCTCCCGTGAGATAAGTATTATCTGAAGTAGATTTACTAAATGAGATATTTAACATTGTTGGGAGTCCTATTTCAAATTCTTGATTTTTGAAGAGATTGAGTAAGATTGCCATAGACTTTTTGACTCATAGACTGCATAAACTCCGAAGGCGAATTGTTTTTTTCCCAAAGGGTTTGTAGGAAGATAAAAAAATCGGATTTCCTTTTAAAAATTATGAACTTCACCATTAAAAATTAATTTTACCAAAATCTAATAGAGATACATCAATTTTATAATCATAAAGATACTCTCGTTCAGAATTTTCATGATATCTATTTTTTTCATATAAGTGAAGCCCAAGTCTAAACCAAGCCCTTGCCCTTGATTTTTTTGAAAGAATATTTTTTTGTTTTCAAAAATCATAAGCAGTTGCAAAATGAAGTATCTATATCATAATTAGCTGTAATATCAGCAATGTTTATTGAATTGATAGCGTCGCGTAATTTATTGATGTAAATAGTATTTTTTTACTATCGATAACCCCACCATCAAATCCCAAAAAGAATCTTAATATTAGTCCCAATATAGCTCTGATATTCTCCCGTGTTTTTGAGTACAAAGGCCGTATTTATTCCAATTTCGTTCCAATTAGCAAATGAAGTTTTGACCTTAGGAAGTTCCATAATATTATTGATTCCCTTGCTTGTAAAATTGTGGTAATAAAAATTACTATTAATATTTTCTTCGCCACTCATTGCTCTTTGTCGAGAGAAAATACTCGTTGATACGATGGTGTTTTTTATGGGGAGTTTTACTGTGACTGCTGGAGACAAAATGTCTAAATTTCCGTAATAAAAAAATAGTTGTTCGGAGGGTAAAAAAATCTTGGATATTATCTGAGTTTTTTTACCTGTGATATTTTTGAGACTGAAACCTTGAGGATTGTTTTTTTAGAGCTCCTAAAAACACTCTGTTGAGAGATGTATCCATAGTTATTATTAAAGGAAATGTCACCGCCGATTAGGTTTGTGTCCCATTTGTTCGGATTATAAAGGAAGTGTGTGGGATTGTAAATTTGACCATTAACTCCTGAAAAAAATATCATTTTTAAGGGAGATATTTTCTTGAGCATAGATTTGGATATTGCTTAATGAAAAACTTAATATGCTTATAATTAAAAAGTTTAGTTGTTTTCATTATTGGTGTATTTTTTTGTTATAACAAAGTTACTCAAAAAAATGATATGATACTACATAATATAATAAAGAAAAAAATCGTTTGAAAAAAATAGTCAGATTCTTAAATATTTGAATAATTTATTTTTCTTTGTACTTTTGTATTTTGAAATTTTTTTGTAATCTATTTAATCCAAGATGAATGAAAAAGAATTAAAAAAATATTCCATTGGTTGTATTGGCTTCTGCAATTACTTTGGTAAGTTGTGGAGGAAGTAACACTAAGAGAGGTGGTGGTACCAAGAATTTTACGAGCCAAGCAGGTTGGAAGCCTAACGATGCTAACGGCTGGTTTTTCACGAATAAATCTCAACAACAAAAGGCATGGCCAGGAATGGTCTATGTAGAGGGAGGAACTTTCACGATGGGTGCTGTAAAAGACGATGTGATGCATGATTGGAATAATGTCCCAAGAAGGATGCAGGTAAGTTCGTTTTTTATTAGCGAGACTGAAACTACCAACTACGACTATCGTTCGTATGTTACTTGGTTGAAGTATGTATTCCCACCATCTGACCCAAGTTTTAAGGATATTTATAATGGAGCACTGCCTGATACTACGGTTTGGATTAATCAACTTTCAAGAAATGAATATGCTGAAACTTATTTTAGACTTCCAGAATATGATTATTATCCTGTAGTAGGTGTTTCTTGGGTACAAGCGTCGCGCTATTGCGAGTGGCTAACGGATAGAGCCAACGAAAAGGCACTGATAAAGCAGGGTATTATCTCCAAAGACTTGTATTCTAATGATAGTAATAATGTTGGAGTGGCATCATTTACTTTGGACAAATATAAGGCTAACGATCCGGAGATGCTATCGTATGTTAATCAACAAAGATTCCAAAGAAGTATTGGCTTAAACTCTAAAAAAATCAGCGAATTGTAGCGGCTAATAGAAATGCAACTTCATCAGTGGTAGAGAGTTTCCGTCTTCCTACCGAAGTGGAGTGGGAATTTGCAGCTCTTGGACTTCAAAAAAATAGAGAATATAACCTTTATCTTGATAAAAAGGCTCAGATTGAGCAACTTAGAGGAACAAAGGGTAGAGACAAAGGTGTTTTTCTTGAAAACTTTAAATATGGTCGTGGGGACTATTCAGGAACAGCAGGTTGGATGAATGATGGCTCTGCAATTACCTCTGATGTGAGAAAGTACCCATCTAATAATTTAGGAATTTATGGTATGTATGGGAATGTAGCAGAATGGGTAGCTGATGTGTATCGTCCGATTATTGATGATGAGGCTAATGATTTTAATTATTTTAGAGGTAATGTTACCCGACAAACGATGAGAAATCCTGATGGAACTTATAAGATGATTCAGAAAGGAGAGCAGGTGCAGTATGATACTTTAGCTGATGGCAGAAGAGTCTATAAGAGATTACCAGGGCAATATGAAAGAGAGGAAGTAGCGAACTATAAAAATTTCCGCGATGGGGATTACCAGTCTTCGCTTGATGCTGGTTATGGTAGAGTATCTGATAGCTCTAACGATAAATTTAGTATGTACAACTCACCTCGAAGAAGATTCTATGTAGATGCTAAGGGTAGGGTAGTGATGGAGAAAGATAAAAAAAGGAAAGAACTTCCCAAATCTCTAATGAAATAAGAGTCGTGAAAGGTGGTTCTTGGAAGGATACTGCTTATTGGTTAGACCCAGGACAAAGAAGATTCCGAAACGAATCTAAAGGTTTTGGTTGGATTGGCTTCCGTGTAGCACAAGATGCTAAGAATAAGAATTCTAATAGAACAAAAACGATAATATTTAACTGAAAAAAATCCATCTATTTAGATGGATTTTTTTATCTTTGTAGTATGAATATTCACGAGATTTATCAATTATTTCAAAAGGCGAATAAAGTAACCATTGACAGCCGAAATATAGAGAATAATGATTTGTTTTTTGCTTTTTCAGGAAGTAATTTCAATGCTGCTACTTTTGCTTCTGAGGCGATAGAAAAAGGGTGCCTTGGCGGTAATTGTAGAGCAAAAAAACAATTTGAAAAATAAAGAAGAAAAAAATTTACTATGTACCATCTACCTTAGAATGTTTGCAGGAGTTAGCAAAAAGAACACCGAAAAACACCTTTCAATACCGATTATTGGGCTTACGGGAAGTAATGGGAAAAACTACTACAAAGGAGTTGATTAGTAGTGTATTAAGTAAAAAAATATAAGGTGCAATACACTAAGGGAAACTTAAATAATCACATAGGAGTACCTCTCACGATTTTATCCATTCGAGCTTCTCATCAAGTGGCGGTTGTGGAGATGGGAGCCAATCACCAAGGAGAGATAGCTATGCTTTGTGATATTGCTCAGCCTGATTTTGGATATATTACTAATTTTGGAAAGGCTCATTTGGAAGGATTTGGAGGTTTTAGCGGAGTGATAAAGGGAAAAATCAGAGTTGTATAATTATCTTATCAGCCACGAAAAAAACGATTCTTATCAATGCTAAGGATGATATTCAGTTGGATAAAACTGCTGAATATCCATATAGAATTTCATTTGGTACGGAGGAATCCAATTTCAATTTTCATAAAGTAGTTCGTGATAATCGCGTCGGTATTTCATTTAATGATGATGTAGCTATGTCGCAACTTACAGGAGAGTATAATTTTACGAATATTTGTTCGGCAGTTAGTCTTGGTCTTTATTTTGGTATTGATTTTCAGTATATTAAGCAAGCGATAGAAGAATATGTGCCAACGAATATGCGTTCGCAAATTATGCAAAAAGGCGAGAAAAACATTGGTGGTAGATACTTATAATGCCAATCCGAGTAGCATGGCGGTTTCTTTGGAGAATTTTACTCATTTTGAGGGGGATAAGACAATTATTATTGGTGATATGTTGGAACTTGGTGAGGAAAGTAAGCAAGAGCATCAGAATATTTTGTCCTTTGCTCGTGGATTGGGGTTGCAGGAAATTATCACTGTAGGGGGGAATTTTAGCAAAATAAACTCTGAAAAGGCATTTCTTAATACCAAAGAACTTATAGAATATCTCAAAAATAATAAAATATCCTCAAAAAATATTCTCATCAAGGGGTCGCGGGGGATAGCGTTAGAGCAGGTAATAGATTTTTTTGTAACATAATAATTTTAACATAAAAAAAGAAAAAAAGATGACGAATTCGCATAAATGGAATATAATCTCTTCTGAGGAAGATTTACAAAAAAAGCAGTTCAAGAGTCCTACACAAGGAAAGTGCTTTTGTTTAAGCACTCTACGAGATGCTCCATCAGTAAAGGTGTTTTGAGTAAATTTGAAAAGCAGATGGACGAGTCAGACTACAATATTGGTTATTATTTCCTTAGTTTGCTGGCTCATCGTGATATATCCAATCAAATAGCGACTGATTTTGGAATAGAACACGAAAGTCCTCAAATAATTGTTTTAGAGGATGGAAAAGCTGTTCTTAGTGCTTCGCATAGAAGTATAGATTTATCAAAAATACTATAATTTTAAAATGTTAATATTATGATTTCAAGAGAATTTTTTTAGAACATCTTCAAGCAGAACTTAAAAACGATTGATAATGAAGGGTTGTATAAGAGAGAAAGAATAATTACCTCCCAGCAGTCGGTAGAAATAGAGGCTAATGGCAAAAAACTTATTAATTTTTGTGCAAATAATTATCTTGGGCTTAGTAATCATCCGGAGGTTATGAAGGCTTCACAGGAGGCTGTGGATTATCGTGGATATGGTATGTCTTCTGTTCGTTTTATTTGTGGTACACAAGATATACACAAGCAGTTGGAAGAGAAAATCTCAAAATTCTTAGGTATGGAGGATACGATTCTCTACGCAGCTTGTTTTGATGCTAATGGAGGTGTGTTTGAGCCATTATTCACTGAGGCAGATGCTATTATTTCTGATGAACTCAACCATGCTTCTATTATTGATGGAGTGAGACTTTGTAAGGCGGCACGATACCGATATAAGAATAATGATATGCAAGATTTGGAGGCTCAACTTATTGAAGCAGAGAAGAAAGGGCATCGTTTCAAGATTATTGTAACCGATGGTGTGTTTTCTATGGATGGGATTGTAGCCAACCTAAAAGGCGTATGCGACTTAGCAGATAAATATAATGCTCTTGTGATGGTAGATGACTCTCACGCTACAGGTTTTATTGGTAAAACAGGTAGAGGAACCCACGAAGCAAATGAAGTAATGGGTAGAGTGGATATTATTACTTCTACTTTGGGTAAAGCCTTAGGTGGTGCCTTAGGTGGTTTTACATCTGGTAAAAAGGAAATTATAGATATGCTAAGACAGAAATCTCGTCCATATTTGTTCTCTAATTCATTGGCACCAGGTATCGTGGGGGCGGCATCCAAAGTATTGGATATGATTTCAGAAGATACAACATTAAGGGATAGAGTGATGGATAATGCCAATTATTTCCGAACTCAGATGAAAAGCAAGAGGCTTTGATATTCCAGATGGCGATGCGGCTATCGTTCCCTGTGATGCTATATGATGCTCCTATCTCCCAAAAAATGGCTGAAAAATTGATGGACGAGGGGATTTATGTGATAGGTTTCTTCTATCCGGTGGTGCCAAAAGGTAAGGCAAGAATCCGTGTTCAATTGTCATCAGGGCATACTCGTGAGCATCTTGATAAGGCCGTTTCTGCTTTTTGAAAAAAAGTAGGTAAAGAGTTGGGAGTTATATAATTATTTTAGAGAAAATAATCATCATCAAAAATAACGGAATTAGTAAAAGTGGAGAAAAAAATCATACACCTTTGATGAGATAAAAATTAAAGATGGCAAATTACTGCGTCTATCAAGACCGATGTCACTACGAAGTAGAACAAAAAAATGAGAGAATTTTTCCCTCATAGAAGAGGCTAAGGAGGAAATTATTTTTATTTCTTATCAGAGATGGGTACCTCAACGAAGAGCGATTCACAAGGAGCTATATTCGTGGAAAATTCTACATCAAGAAATGGGGACGAAAAAAATAAAACAGCACCTCACGCAAAAAGAAAATCCCTGATAGACTCATTACTAATTCCTTTGATGAGATTGATGAGCAAGACTATATAGAGGCGATTAGGGAGCAATATTTCGCCTACTATGAAAAAAGAAAGAACTAAAAAGAGTATCATAGAAAGGCTAAAACAATCCAATATCTCCTATCTAAAGGGTATGAATATGAGGTTGTATTAGAGGCAATTAATAACCAAAAATAACCAATAATGGAATTACCTGAACACCATATTCCTATACAAAAAAATTGATACTATAAACGGAGTGGAAATCTTCATCAAAAGAGAAGACCAGACACATCGCGAGATTTCGGGGAATAAGTATTGGAAGTTGTTTTATAATGTGAAAAAAATTATCTTGCTAAAAGTGTTTCTCAACCGATGTTAATCACCTTCGGAGGGGCTTATTCTAATCATATCTCGGCGGTGGCATCTTTGGGAAGAGACCTAGGGATTCCTACGATAGGTATCATCAGAGGGGAGGAATTACAAGATAAATGGCAAGAGAATTATACCCTTATGAAGGCTTATCAAGATGGGATGAGCTTTCGGTTTGTGAGTCGAGAGGCTTATAGAGATAAAAAAATACCCTTAGTAAGGTGCTTTTTGGAGGAGTTTCCCAAGGCTTTAATTATTCCAGAAGGGGCACCAATCCACTTGCAGTGGAGGGCATCCAACATATGCTCAGTAATGAAACCAAAACTTTTGATTATCTTTTGCACTGCTGTGGGGACGGGAGGAACATTGGCTGGAATATCCAAATTTGCAGATTCATACCAGAAAAATATTGGGATTTAAGGTCGTGAATGATACCTCTATATATGAGACAATAGTGGAGCTTAGTGGTAAGGAAAAATTTTTCAACTATTTGAGGCTCACGATGGTAAATATGGTAAAAATTTCAGATGAGAATATTCATTTTTTTGAATACTTTTTTTGAAAAAAATATCATATACCAGCAGACCCTATTTATGTTGGGAAAAATGCTCCGAAAGTTATTTTCTCTTGTGGAGGAAGGTTTTTTTCCCAGAAAAAAACGCGTGTGTTGGCTTTCCATACTGGGGGATTACAAGGAATTATTGGAGCGAATCATTATCTCGCAGAGAGAGGAAAAACATTACTTAAAATTGATGTAGAATGATTGTGAGACTAAAAAAATACAATAAACAAAAAAAGTAAAAAAATTATGAAAAAAATATTTTTTTTGTGTCTGCTGGTTTTAGGAGCTACAAAAATTTAAGGCTCAAACTTGGACTACCGATGAGCAATATATAGAAAAATTTTTGCACTATATGCTGTGGAGGAAATGGAAAAATATAAAATACCAGCTTCTATTACCTTAGCACAAGGACTTTTGGAGACGGGAGGTGGGCAGTCGCGATTGGCAAAAGAGGGAAATAACCATTTTGGAATAAAATGTAAAGAAAAATTGGTTCGGAAAAAAACAATGAAACATACCGACGATGCTCCTAACGAGTGTTTCCGAGTGTATGATAGCCCACGACAATCCTACGAAGATCATTCTAAATTTCTGGTATTTCGTCCATACTACAAAAAAATCTTTTTACCTTCGATATAAAAGACTATAAGGCATGGGCTTATGGGTTGAAGAAAGCAGGATATGCTACCAACAAAAAATATGCAGAAATACTCATCAGTAAAATAGAAAAATACAAGCTCTATGAGTTTGATAATATCACTGCAAGTGCTAAAGATGTATATGCTACGATAAAGAAAAATTTTTTTCCTCATTATGATATAGCAAACCTCAAAGAGTCTACGAATCCATCTACATTGAATAAAGGAGAAGTAGCCGACAAAAAAATACCAACGATAGGGATGGAATCAAGGTTGTTTCTGACTCTTCGCCGAAAGAAGATGTTACTAAATTACTTAGCAATATTTTAATCAAAACTCACCCAAATAGACAGTTGAGATATATCATAATACCGAGTAAGTACAAATATTGATTTCATTGCTAAAAAAATTTGATATAAGTAAAGAAAAAAATTATTGAAATACAATGATTTATCTCAAGAAAATCTATCTGCAAACGATATTATTTTTTTAGACAAAAAAAGCTTCACGAGCTCTTGTGAAAAACTTATGTGGTACAAGAGGGAGATACGATGCATAGCATTTCTCAAAAATTTGCAATACAAATGAATAGACTTTTTAAGAAAAAAATGATATGAAAGATGGTGAAACACCACGAGTAGGGCAAATTATTCAATTGTAATAAGAAAAATAAAATTAGAAATATCATTAAAAAAATAAACAAAATGTTATACCAAAGAAGTTCCGCTTTGTTTGAAGAAGCAAAAAAATACATTCCGTGGGGGGTGAATTCTCCCGTGAGGGCTTTTTAAATCTGTGGGAGGTGTACCAATTTTTATGAAATCAGCTAAGGGAGCCTATCTCACAGACGCAGACGATAGAACATACATAGATTATATTAACTCGTGGGGGCCTGCTATCTTGGGGCATACCCATCCAGAAGTTTTTGGAGGCCGTCCAAAAAACAAGCTGAAAAGGGTTTCTCCTATGGAACACCTACCGAGTTGGAAACGGAAATAGCCTCTCTAATAGTGAGAAATGTTCCAAATATAGACCAGATTCGTATGGTGTCATCAGGTACAGAGGCGTGTATGAGTGCTATTCGATTGGCTCGTGGATATACGGGAAGAGAAAAAATTATCAAATTTGAAGGGTGCTATCATGGGCATTCCGACTCATTTCTGATAGAGGCGGGGAGTGGTGCTGCTACCTTTGGTAATCCAAATTCACCAGGAGTTACTCGAGGTACAGCCAAGGATACCTTGCTGGTAGGATATAATGATTTAGAGAAGGTAAAATTTATTTTTGAACAAAAATAAAAACGAAATAGCAGGAGTAATCATAGAACCTATTGCAGGAAATATGGGATGCGTGCTTCCGGAAAATAATTTCTTACAAGAATTAAGAAAACTTTGCGATGAAAATGGTACTTTGCTCATACTTGATGAGGTAATGACAGGCTTCCGACAAGCCTTTGGTGGAGCTCAAGAGCGTTTTTGGAGTAAAGGCAGACTTGGTAACCTATGGGAAAGTAATTGGTGGTGGTATGCCGGTAGGAGCATTTGCCGGTAGGAATGAGATTATGGATTGTCTTGCCCCAAAAAGGGTCTGTGTATCAAGCAGGAACCCTTAGTGGAAATCCTTTGGCCATGAGAGCGGGACTGACGACCTTACAAATTATCCAAAGAGATGTTGATTTTTATAAAAATATAGACAAAACTACGGAAACGCTATCTCAAGAAATTGAAAAAATATTCGCTGAAAAAGGCCTACAAAATGTGATTAATAGAAAAGGTTCTATGATGTCTATTTTTCTTTGGAGTAGAAAAAAAGTTTCTAATTTCGAAGATGCTAAAAAAAGGCAAATCACAAACAATTTAATGAGTTTTTTTCCATTATTTACTTTCCAATGGAATTTATCTTCCACCAAGTGGTTACGAGACTTGGTTTATTTCTTCTGCAATAAAGCAGACAGAGATAGATAAGACTTTGGAAGTAATACGAAATTGGATGAAATAGAAAAAAATGTTTGGAATTTAAATTCCAAACATTTTTTTATACTATTTTGCTAATTTTTATTCGGAGATTTTTTTATCATATCCTCAGACATTTCCCCGATACCGAATTCATAGGTTAGACCCCAATCTTTTTGGCGATAGAATCATCAATAGATGCAGGCCAAGAGTCTGCAATAGCTTGTCGAAAATCAGGCTCGTAAGTTATTTTTAAAAATCAGTGATAATCTTTTTTTAATTTCGTCAGAAAGTTGTTTTTGGAGTAAAAGCTTAACCCACCCAAATTATAAGAGGAACGAACGGTTATTTGTTCTTTTTGGGGCATCCATCAGCTGGATAGTAGCATTGATGGCATCTTCTATATATAGCATAGGTAGTGCTGAGTTTTCAGAAATGAAACTAGTATATTTTTCCATCTTCTACAGCCTTGTAGAAGATTTCTACTGCGTAATCTGTAGTACCGCCTCCTGCTGGTGTTTTCCAAGAGATAATACCGGGGTAGCGGATACTTCTCACATCTACTCCATATTTTTCGTGGTAATATTCGCACCATCTTTCTCCTGCTAATTTGGAGATACCGTATACGGTGGTAGGGTTCAGTACGACTTCTTGTCCCACATCGTGTTTAGGAATTCCTTTTCCAAAGACAGCGATAGAACTTGGCCAAAATAATTTGTTGATTTTTCTTTCTTTTGCCAACTCCAAGAAATAGAGTAGAGGTTCAATGTTTAGTTTCCAAGCGAGTTGAGGATTTTTCTGAAGTGCCAGATAGTAGAGATGCTAAATGATAGACAATAGTAATTTGGTATTTATCAATGATTTGGCTAATAAGTTCGGTATTTGCTATATCAATCTTTTTCGTAGAATCCCGCGGAGGTTGTAGGATTATCTTTGATATCCAAGGCAATTACATTCTCTTTACCGAATAGATTTACTAATCTTTGGGTGAGCTCGGTACCGATTTGTCCTAATGCACCTGTTATTAAAAATCTTTTCCATTATAGTGATTGTTTATTTTTTTATACAAATTTAATAGTTTTTTCTGAACACTGAAAAAAATATTTTTAAAAATAAAATTAATAAAAAAAGTATCAGAAAAAAATATCAAAAATATTAATAATCGTTTATTTGTTAATAATTTAGAAAAAAATAAGTGCTGTTTTTTTATAAAAATAGTTTTATATATAATTCCTTTAGAAACCAAATTTACCATTTTTTTATTATATATTAATGTTTAGTAATTTAGTATGTTCGTATAATATTTTTATCCAAAAAAACACTCCTATTTTAGGAGTGTTTTTATACGAACAAATTCAGTTATGTCTTTCTCTTTAATATTGCATATATTTCTACTACAAATCCTACTACTACAAACAGAGGAGCTATTCGTATTCTCCGTATGGAGAAAAATATCATCATTCCAATAATTAGGAGAGAAGGTTCCATCTGGTTTGGTGTTAGCATCGTGCCCCATCATTAATAAAAAAATCCTAAAATAATCATTCCAATCCCGATGAGCATCAATTTGTAATTTTCTTTACCGAAATAAAAAGTGTTTTTCTTTTTCCATAGGAGAAAAATTTTTAGTTGTAGTATAGTTCATCAACACTTGTTTTCAAGAATCTCCAAGTAGCAATAATTGTACTAAGGACGGTGATAAATACCCCAACACCAATGATAAGTAATACGAGGTATAGGTATTGAGTATTGTCCTGCATAAAATCTTGTTTGATTTCTAATGTGAAATAATACCATACACCAAATAAAGCAATAAGACCAATAAAGGCTCCTATGATACCTAAAAATCATTGCTTCTATTATGAAAGGTTTTAGGATAAATCTTCTCTTAGCGCCTACGAGCTGCATTGTTTTGATAATGAACCGTTTAGAGAATATTTTCAGACGAATAGAATTATTGATGAGAACCACTGCTAGTACTAGAAATAGCACTGAAAAAAACCTAAAATCCATCTCAAAAATTCTGTTCAAGTTGTTATATACATCAATCATCAGCGTATTGTTATTTTTTACTTCAACTACCGATGGTACAGATTCTATTTGCTTTATTGCTTCATTGATTTTTGCAGGGTCGATATATTCAGGATATAGTGTAACCTCTACAGATGAAGGAAAAATATTTTCCTCAAAAAGAGCATCGGAATCCACTCCTAAATCTCGCTTTGCCTCCTTCGCTGCCTCTTCACGGCTAATATATTTCACCTTTTTACAGGTGTCAAAGTTTTAATTTTTCTCAAACGCCTTACGCTCAGTTTGTTCAATTTTTAGAGAGTCTTTCGGATTGTAATTTTCGTCAAAATAAGCGTTTATAACTAATTGTTCTTTAATATAATCTGAATATTTTTTTGGGCATTAATCAAAAATTAAACCAATCAAACCTAATAAAAAAAGCACCAACGCAATAGAAACTATTACGGTAATATTGCTAGAACGCAATCTTTTTGTTGAAATCATCTAATGTATTTCCCATTAATCAAAAAAATTTTTCGCTAAGTTAAAAAAATCTTCAGAAGATGAAAGTTTTGAATCAAAAAAACGATGTTAATTAAATCATAAATTTTATTTATTGAAGCGTATGAGTAGTTTTGTGTATTTGTAAAATATTGTATATTAGTTATTTATATTTAATATTGTTGTTTTTTTCATAAGATAGTAAATAAGTTCTTACAATATCCATATTTAAAGAAGAGTGTTTTTTTAATAAAAAAATCTTACATTTGCCGAAATTTAATAAAAAAATGAGTGTAAAAAGCAAAAACATCTCGGACAACATTTTCTAACGGATGAAAATATTGCTCGAAAGATAGCATATGGACTCCATTTTTGAAGCCTATCAAAAGATATTGGAAGTAGGCCCTGGGAATGGGAGTTCTTACGAAATATCTTTTAGAGAAAGAAGATATGGAAGTATTTGTAGCAGAAATAGATACAGAGTCTATTGAATATCTGAAAAAAATCATTATCTAAAAACTTAGGGAGAAGCACTTTACAGGAGACTTTTTGAAACTTGATTTTTTTCGGAAAAAAATTTACTAATGAGCAGGTAGCGGTTATAGGAAATTTCCCTTATAATATTTCATCTCAGATTCTTTTTTTCATATTATTGAAAAATTATCAACAAATTCCCGAAATGGTAGGAATGTTTCAAAAGGAAGTAGCTGAGCGAACTGCCGCTGTACCGAGGACGAAGGATTATGGGATTTTTGTCTGTACTGATACAAGCTTATTATGATGTAGAGTATCTTTTTACAGTGAATGAAAATGTATTCAATCCACCTCCAAAAAGTGAAATCCGGAGTTATTTCATTGATGAGAAACCCTAAAAAGGACTGGAAGGAAATGAAACTTTGTTCAAGCAAATAGTAAAAAGCAGGATTTAATCAAAGGAGAAAAAAACTAAGCAATGCTTTGAAGGTTTTAAATATTCCTGAAAATGTTAAAAGTCATCAATTTATGGATAAAAGAGCAGAAGAACTATCGGTGGAAGATTTCATAAATTTTACTATAGAATGGAAGAATAGTATGTAAAAAACCAAGTAGAAATGATAAAAAAATGACAAAAAAAGATAAGGCTATATTCGCAAGATTAGAGAAAAAAACTTATCTTTGCATCCATTAAAAATAGTTCTTTGAATGTTAGGTAGACGACAAATTAGAGAAAAGGTAACGCAGGCTGTTTATGCGTATTATCAAAAATCCGATAAAAGTAGATGTTTTTGGAGCAAAATATGTTCTCTGAAATAGAGAAAATTTATTATCTCTATATCTATCAGTTGAATTTTATTATCGCCTTAAAGGAGGTGGCAGAAAGACAGATAGAGAATGATAGAAATAGATATATCATTGCTGAAAAAAACATATTAATCCGAATAGAAAAATTTGTTGATAATCAAGTTATTAATAAATTGGAAGAAAATGTGGAGCGATTACATTTTACAAGTCTTCATACTGAGTTGAAGTGGGATATAGATAATGAGTTTTTTTGAGGAAAACATATCAAAAAGATAATAACAGGGAAGAGATATAACGATTATATGAATTCTGATGATTATTCTTTTGATGGAGCTCAAAAATTTATTGCAAAACTTTTCTTAAAAATATGTTGCAGAGAATGAGTCATTTCATCAATATGTAGAGGATAAGGAACTTTTTTGGGCGGATGATATACATATTTCTAATACCATGGTGCAGAAAACGATAGGTATGTTGAAGGAGGAAGAATCAAGCGATAGACTTATCAGAGTTATTAAAAAATGAGGAGGATAGGAGTTTTGCATCAAAAATTATTGAGAGATAGTTTGAAAAAAATCTTGAATCAACGGAAGAAAAGATTAAGGAACGATTGGAAAATTGGGATATTAGTAGGGTATCTACGATGGATAAAGTGATATTGGTTTTGGCGATTACAGAATTAGATAATTTCCCATTCACTCCATTGAAAAATTATAGTGAATGAGTATATTGAGATAGCAAAAAAACATTCTCTACAAATAAGTCTAACATTTTTCGTAAATGGAGTTTTAGATAAATATTCGAGAGATATTAATAGAACTTAAAAATCTATGAAAAAAAGTTTTTTTGCAGTTGTATTTTTTTGTACATTATTTCAGTCTTGTAAGAAAAACGGAGACTGATGAACAGATTGTTGAAGAACCAAGAGTAGAAACGAAAGAAGATTTGGTTGCCGATGCACAAGCAAAGCCACTTACTTCCGTTGCTCTTTCTACGAATGCTCACGATTTCGGAGAGGTGAAAAAAAGGAGAGAGCGTGGAGTATGTCTATGAAATTACGAATATAGGAGATAATCCTTTGGTGATATCAAATGTGATACCTGGTTGTGGGTGTACAGCCTCAGAATATTCTCAAGAACCAATTTTACCAGGTAAAAAAGGAAGTGTGAAATTGAAATTCAATTCTGAAAATTTTGAAGGTATGCAACATAAACAAGCGGAGGTATATGCTAATGTGGATAAATCTCCAATTATTTTGACTTTCACAGCGAATGTAAAACCTTAAAAAGAATAAAAAAATGTTAAAAACTTTTACAAATATCTCCACAAGGTGGTGGATTACAGATGATTATAATGATTGTGGTATTTATTGCATTTATTTATTTTGCAACGATTCGTCCACAAATGAAAAAAACAAAAAAACAGGAGAAAAAAATTCCAAGAATCTCTAAAAAAATAGGAAGTAGAGTGGTGCTTACTTCGGGGCTTCACGGGAGAGTGGCTCAGATTCAAGAAGATGGTGTTGTTATTGAAACACTTTCTGGTAAGTTGAAATTTGAAATGTCTGCTATTTCTAAGGACTTGACGGAGGCTAGATTTCCAGAAGTAAAAAAGAAAAAAATAATGAATCTTTTTTTGGGGTGTTGTGAGAAAGTTTTTTTCAAATAAAAAGAAAAAAATAATGAGTCCAAAATTAATTGCTCCCTCACTGCTATCGGCAGATTTTGGGAATTTACAACGAGATATAGATATGCTAAATCAGTCTCAGGCAGATTGGTTGCATATTGATGTGATGGACGGGCGTTTTGTTCCGAATATTTCATTCGGTTTCCCCATAATGAAGACTATTAAAGAGCATTCTAAGAAAATCAATGATGTGCATTTGATGATTGTAGAACCAGAGAAGTATGTAGAAGAGTTCATTAATCAAGGTGCAGATTATGTTTCGGTACATTATGAGGCATGTATCCATTTACATAGAACGGTAAAAATTAATACAATCCAAAGGAGTGAAGGCGGGAGTAGTCCTCAACCCTTCAACACCAGTATCAGTACTTGAAGATATTATAAAAAGATGTGGATTTGGTACTTCTAATGAGTGTTAATCCGGGATTTGGCGGACAGAAATTTATAGAGAATACATACAATAAGATTGCTCGATTAAAGGAGTTGATTTTATCCAGAGATGCTTCGGCACTCATCCAAGTTGATGGTGGAGTTAATGTAGAAAATGCTCCTCGTTTATTTGATGCAGGAGCGGATTGCCTAGTAGCTGGTAATGCCGTATTTTCTTCGGAAGATCCAATGAAGACAATAGAATTAATGAAAAAAATAATTAAAAATAGAGGCGTTTTTGTATAGCCTCTATTTTTTTACTCACTAATTAAATCCAAGAATTGTTGTTCGTCTAAAATTATAATTGTACCAATATCTTGGGCTTTTTTTAGTTTGCTACCTGCCTTTTCACCTACAACAAGATAATTTAGATTCTTAGATACAGCAGAAATATTTTTTTACCTCCGTGTTTCTCTACCATTTCTTCAGCTTTTTTTCCCTTGTGAAAAAGTGTTAATTTTTCCAGTGAATAGAAATGTTTTTTTCCATCTAAAGAATTACTTAATAATTCGATATCGTTATGTTTTTCTCAAATTGAACACCGTGAGATTTTTAGTTGCTCAATCATATCAATATTTTCTTGATTGTTAAAGAAATTTTTTTGATACTTTCGGCTATTTTTATGCCAATATCTTCTGTTTGTACGAGTTCTTCTACGGATGCATTCTGTAGAGCTTCAATATTTGGGAAATTTTTTTACCAATTTTTTTGGCAATAGTTTCACCAATATGCTTGATACTTATTCCAAATAATACTTTTTTTCAAAAGGTATTTTTTTAGAATTTTCGATTCCATTGATGATATTTTGAGCAGATTTTTCACCCATTCGCTCCAATCGGGCTAATTGCTTTTTAGTGAGCGTATATAGGTCGGCAGGTGTTTTTTTATTAGATTTTCTTTATAGAGTTGTTCTATGGTTTCGCTACCTAAACTATCGATATTCATAGCTTTACGCGATACGAAATGGATTATTTTTCCAATTACCTGTGGAGGACAATGGGTATCATTTGGACAGAAATGGACAGCTTGATTTTCTTCCTTGATAAGGAGGGTTCCACATTCAGGACAGTTAACGATATACTCTAAAGGTTCTTGGAGTAGGTTTCGTTTTTGGATATTTACTCCTACGATTTTTGGGATAATTTCTCCACCTTTTTCTATATATACAAAATCTCCGTGGTGTAGATCTAATTTCTTGATAATATCTTCATTATGGAGAGATGCTCTTTTTACTATTGTTCCTGCCAAAAGAACAGGTTTTAGGTTGGCAACGGGAGTTATAGCACCAGTTCTTCCAACTTGGTATGAGATACTAAGTAGTTCTGTTTCAACTTTTTTTCAGCTTTTAAATTTATAGGCTATTGCCCATCGTGGTGATTTTGCTGTATAGCCCAATATTTTTTGGTGTTTGATAGAATTCACCTTAATTACAATCCCATCAATTTCAAAAGGAAGATTGTATCTTTTCTTCTCCCAATAATCAATAAAATACTTTACTTCATCTAGATTTTTGCATATTTTTTTGCTTGGTCTTCGGATACTTTGAATCCCCATTTTTTTAGCCTTTGCTAAAAAGTTCCCAATGGGTTTCAGCAGGATATTCCTCGGCGACATATTGGTATAAAACTGCCGATAGCCCACGCTTTCTCACCTCATAGGAGTCTTGTAATTTGAGACTTCCACTAGCAGTATTCCTTGGATTCATAAAGGGGTCAAGTCCTTCTTCTTGTCTTAAAGTATTGATTTCATTGAATTTATTTTTTTATTTAAGTAAATCTCCACGGATGAAAAAAATCGATGGGGATAATCTCCGTGAAGCATTAGTGGAATGTCCGAAATTGTCCTAATATTAGTTGTGATTTCATCACCTTGGAAGCCATCTCCTCGTGTAATGGCTTTATTGAGCATGCCATTTTCGTAAAGAATAGAAATAGAGGCTCCGTCATATTTCAGTTCGGCAACGAATTCTATAGGTTCATTAATGGTCTTGCTAATACGTTTTTTTCCCATTCCTCTAAGTCATTGAAATCGTAAGAGTTATCAAGAGAATACATCCTAAACTGATGTTGTATCGTTGGAAAAATTTTTAGTAATTCCTCCACCGACCCTCTGCGTAGGAGAATTGGGATTCGCCCACTGAGGATATTGTTTTTCCAAATCTTGAAGCTCTTTCAATTTTTCATCAAATTCAAAAATCTGTAATTGTTGGATTATCAAGTATATAGTAATTGTAATTATGTTGGTTTAGCTCTTTTGTTAGCTGTTCTATTTTTTTTCTTTCATTTGGCAAAAAAATACTAAAAAAATCCCACCAAATTGATGAGTGAAAAAAATAAAAAAATCAGAGAGAAGTAATTTGATTTTTGAGTGAAAATTGAAACTACTTTTTATAATCTATTTTTAAATAAAGAAGATACAGGAATTACAAGAAGATTAGGTAATGATTTAGTAATAGCTCTTATTTCATTTGATTATACCTATTTTCTCAGTAACTTCTAGGTGCAAAGGTACAACATCTTGACAATATAACCAAAAAATTACCTTTTGCACCCGCAGACGTGCAGCAACGCACGTCTGCGTGGAGCTGGTAATGTGTCAGATGTGTTATTTTTAATTATGTAGTAGAATTCGACAAAATCAAAAAATTTTGTCAGATTGAAAAAAAAATGTATCTTCGGTCCCAATATGAGATTTTTCACCTTCATACTTAGCTTATATCTGTTGGCACTCATTGGGCTGCCTTGTACGGATATGCTTGAAGGTGAGGAGTCTTCAGCTTCTTATGAATTTGTAACAGCCCCAACTGGGGAACACTCTCATTTTCATTTGGATAGCTGTTCACCTTTCTGCATTTGCACTTGCTGCCAAATGGTAATCAGCACGCCCACTACTTATGAGGCCTTAACCATTGCTCAAGCCACCGCAACCATTCCCTCCTATAGCTATCCCCTGACCGTATGGTCTTCGAACTACTATGGGAATATCTGGACTCCTCCCAAGATATAGTCTTTTCTTTCTTCATCTCAAGTGATTGTTCATTAGTCATTAACTAATCATTAATTCTTATTAGAAATGTTAGACAAAAATCATACTATTTAGCATCAAAAAAATAAGCTATTTGTAGGATTCATGACCCTTATGCTTATTTTTTGGGGCGTATGGAGTGCTACAAGGCTCCCCATTGATGCCGTTCCAGATATTACTAACAACCAAGTACAAATCATCACCTCTACCCCTACTTTGGCCTCACAAGAGGTAGAGCAACTGGTTACTTTTTCCTATTGAGCAAGCCATCGCCGATATTCCTGGGCTGGAGGAAACACGCAGTATTTCCCGCTTTGGCCTCTCGGTCATCACAGCCGTCTTTAGCGAGGATACGGACATCTACTTTGCCCGCCAGCTAGTCAATGAAAAGCTCAAGGAGGCACAGGAGCAAATCCCTCAAGGCATAGGGCTCGCCCTGAACTCTCACCCGTGAGTACCGGACTGGGGGAGGTATATCAGTATATCATTCGCCCTACGGAACAGAGCAAAAACAAATATTCCGCCAAAGACCTCCGCACCATGCAGGACTGGATCGTGGCTCGCCAACTCTATGGTACCAAAGGAATAGCCGAAATCAACAGCTTTGGAGGCGAACTCAAGCAGTATGAGGTGGTTATAGACCCCGATCGCCTCCGTGCCATGGGGGGTGAGTGTCAGTGATATTTTCACTGCTTTGGAGCAGAACAACCAAAAAATACAGGAGGTGCCTATATCGACAAGCGCCCCAATGCCTACTTTATCCGAGGAATAGGCATGGCTCGCTCCCTTGAAGACATAGGCAATATAGCCGTAGGCAAGCATACCCTCCCTCTTTATCAAAGATGTGGCTGAAGTACGCTTAGGGAGTGCCATTCGTTATGGAGCTCTTACCTACAATGGCGAAGTAGAAGCCGTTGGGGGCGTGGTGATGATGCTCAAAGGTGAAAACAGCCACGAGGTAGTTAGCCGTATTAAAGAAAAACTACCCACTATACAACAATCCTTGCCTGACGATGTAGTAATAGAACCTTTCTTAGACCGCACCGACCTAGTACAACGCGCTATTCACACGGTAGAGAAAAACCTCTTAGAGGGGGCGCTGATTGTCATCTTCGTTTTGGTACTCTTCTTAGGCAACTTGAGAGCAGGACTGATTGTTGCCACGGCCATTCCGCTCTCCTTGCTCTTTGCCTTAGGAATGATGAACCTCTTTGGGGTAAGTGCCAACCTGATGAGCTTGGGAGCGATAGATTTCGGAATTATCGTAGATGGATCGGTTATCGTGGTAGAAGCAGTGATGCACCACTTGGCGATCCGAAAGAACCACCAACGACTTACCCAAGCACAAATGGATGAGGAGGTATTCCATTCCGCTTCCAAAATACGCAGTAGTGCCGCCTTCGGAGAGATTATCATCCTGATGGTGTATATTCCCATTCTTACCTTGGTAGGAGTAGAGGGCAAGATGTTCCGCCCTATGGCACAAACCGTCGTCTTTGCTATTTTGGGTGCCCTGATCCTTTCCCTGACTTATATCCCTGCCATGAGCGCTTTGCTCCTACCTAAAACAGTAAGTGACAAGCGCAGTTTTGCCGAGCGAATGATAAGCTGGCTCTACCGTCACTACCAACCGCTCTTTGTCCGTTCTATCCGCCTTAGGGGATGGATAATAGGCAGTATCGTGGTACTGTTCGTTCTTGCGGTAGGCATTTTCAGCCGTATGGGAGGTGAGTTTATTCCACAACTACAAGAAGGCGATTTTGTTTTTGAATGTATTCTGCCACCGGGCACTTCCCTGAAGCAGAGCTTGGAGACTTCCATGCAGGCCTCTCGCCTGATTCGTGAGTTCGACGAGGTGAAAATGGTGATAGGCAAAACAGGTTCTGCCGAAATACCTACCGACCCTATGCCGCTGGAAGCCTCCGATATTGTGATCGTACTCAAGAGCCAAGACCAATGGAAAAGTGGTCGCTCCTATGAGGAATTAGGAGATGCCATCATTGAGCGGCTCAAGGATATTCCTGGGGTCTTCTTTGAGAAAAAAACCAGCCTATACAAATGCGTTTCAACGAATTGATGACAGGTATCAGACAGGATGTAACGATAAAAAAATCTTTGGAGAAAACATGGATACCCTCACCCACTACGCCCAAAGAGTAAGCCAACTTATCCAGAAAAACAGAAGGTGCTACCGCCCCACAGGTCGAAAAAGTAAGCGGACTTCCGCAAATCAATGTTACTTACGACCGTGTGCGTTTGGCCAACTACGGACTTTCGGTGCAAGAGGTCAATGAGGTACTCAGTACCGCCTTTGCTGGTAAGAAGGCTGGGGTTGTCTTCGAGAACGAACGAAAGTTCGACCTTGTGGTACGCCTCGATAGCCTCCATCGTACCGGAATTGACGATGTACAGCATATGATGGTAGCTACCGAAAATGGGCAGGTGCCGATGAGCCAATTGGCCACTATCAAATATGAATTAGGCCCCGCACAAGTAAGCCGTGAAGCAGGCAAGCGCCGTATCGTCATTGGCTTCAACGTGCAAGGGCGCGATGTGCAGAGTGTGGTGAGTGATATAGAACAAAAAATTAAAGGGCGTAAAGCTCCCTACGGGCTATTACTTTACCTATGGCGGTCAGTTTGAGAACCTACAACAAGCCACCGACCGACTGCTCATAGCCGTGCCTGTAGCCCTACTTTTTAATATTTTTTTCTTGTTATACCTTGCTTTCCACTCTATAAAAACAATCATTGCTCATCTTTAGCGCTATCCCGATGAGTGCCATTGGGGGCGTATTTGCCTTTGCTTCTTCGGGGAATGCCTTTTAGTATTAGTGCGGGTATTGGTTTTTATCGCGCTCTTTGGGGTAGCAGTGCTCAACGGTATAGTGCTTATTGGCACTTTCAACCAGCTGAAAAAAAGAAGGAATGACCAACCTTTTGCATCGCGTGATTACGGGTACCGAAATGCGTTTACGCCCTGTGCTAATGACGGCTATGGTGGCGAGCTTAGGGTTTCCTACCTATGGCACTCAGTCAAGGAGTAGGAGCAGAAGTACAACGCCCCTTAGCTACAGTAGTTATTGGGGGTTAGTATCGGCTACCTTCCTCACCCTCTTCGTGCTTCCGTTGCTTTTACATCGCTTTCAATAGTACCTTTTTCTTGGCGCCGTCCTTCAGCTAAAGTACTCACGATAGCCCTATTGCTTATCAGTCCCTATAGCGCTACACGCTCAGCAGTCTTACTCGCTACAAGAAATAGAGCAAATAGCCCTTAAGAACAATGGGGTGATTAAGGCAGCACAACTCAAGCTACAAGGAGCAAGTGCTAAAGAGCGAACCTCTTTTGAATTGGCTAAAACAGACTTTATAGGGCAATACGGGCAGTACAGCAGTGCTGAAAAAGACCTTTCAGTAGGTGTATCACAATCTATTCCTTTGCCTACAGTATTTGCTGCTCGCAAAAAGCTCTATCAAGCAGAGACACAATTACAACAAGGGCAATTAGCCCTTCAGCAGAATGAACTGAAGCGGCAAGTGCGCAACGCATATCAGCAATTGCAATATTTGACTTTTAAAGAGGAACAGCTCTTGCAGCTTGATAGTCTCTACAATAATTTTATTCGCATTGCTGAAGTACGCTATAAAGCAGGGGATACCAAGAAGATAGATATTAACACTGCCCAAGTGAAGAAAGGAGAAATAAGTTTGTTACTTCAACAGAACAAAACTATACAACAAGCTACCTATCGCAACTTGCGTACGTTAATGCAAACAGAAGAAGCATTTACCATTACCAAGTCGCCCGTGTATGAGCCTTTGTTACTCAGTGAGCCTTCGGATGTACAACTCTCTCAGCACCCTTTGGTACAACTCAGCTATCAAGAAGCAAACATAGCTGAGCACAACAAACGTCTAGAGCGTGCCCAAGCCCTGCCCGACCTTACATTGGGCTATACCAATCAGTCTCTTATAGGAATGCAAACCATTGGAGGGGTAGAGACCTATACTGATAGAAGTAAACGTTTTCACTTTGCCACCATAGGGCTTTCAGTTCCTATTTTTTTACCGCTACCCGTGCCAAGGTGAAAGCTTATAAATATCAGAAAGAAGCAGCTATAGAAGCAGCTCAACAAACAGAAAAAAACAGCTTAAAACTCAATGGATAAATCTGCAAGAGGAATACCAACTGAATTTGCAAAAAATATCAGTTTTACAAACAAGAAGCGCTACCTGAAGCCGAGCGCATTATCCGAGCCAATCAGTTAGGGTATAGCGCAGGTGAAATAAGCTATGTGGAGTACCTTTACACCCTACAGACAGCCGTAGATATCCGCTTGGCATACCTTGAGAGTATCGAGGCGCTTAATCAAAAAGTAATAGAAATACAATCCCTTTTAAACCAGTAGAAACAAATGAAAAAAATATGGTATAAAAAAATCGCTTTTTATCCTTATAGGAATTAGTCTATCAGCCTGCAATGGCACTCCTACAACTACCAATAATCAAAAGCTCGAAGAGCGCGAAGAACACCACGAAGAAGGAGGCAACCTCACCACCCTTACCCAAGCTCAAATCCAAACTGTAGATATTCGTTTGGGACATATAGAAGAAAAAGCTCTTGCCGCTACCCTCAAAGCCAATGGAATACTGAGCGTGCCTGCCGACCATCATGCGAAGGTATCGACTGTATATGCGGGGATTATCAAGAGCGTAAAGGTAGAGATAGGCAGTTATGTGCAAAAAGGGCAAGTAATCGCTACCGTTTCTAACCCAGAATTCTTGCAACAACAACAGCGCTTGCTCACCGTTAATGGTCAGATAGAACTTGCTAAACAAGAACTTGACCGTCAGCAAACCCTCTATGAAGGGAATGCTGGTACTGGTAAGAACCTACAAGTCGCTACTACTCAGCTACGCACTCTCCGTACCGAAAAAGCTTCGCTTGAAAAAAACAAATACGCCTAATGGGCTTAAACCCTCAAACACTCACCGATAAGGGAATGCAATCTACTTTGGCGATAGTGGCTCCTATTAGTGGGAATATCAGTGCGGTATATACTAACAAAGGGGCTTATATAGATGCCTCCACCCCTATTGTGGAAATCATCGACAACAGTTCGCTACACCTGCACTTGCAAGTGTATGAGCGTGACTTGCCTTACATTAAGGTAGGACAACAAGTGCACTTCAACCCTACCAATAACACCTCTCGCGAATATGATGCCCAAGTGTATAACATTGCGGCTTCGTTTGAAAACGAAAGCAAAAGCATCATTGTACATTGCCACGTAGAGGGTGACAAACAAGGGCTCATCAATGGAATGAATGTAACAGGGGTTATCAGTCTTGACAAACAAACGACCCCTGCTGTACCTAACGAGGCTATCGTAGAGGATGCTGGTAAATCCTACATTTTTTTCTGGTAACCCAAACTTCGGATAAAGAAACCTCTTTTGAGAAAGTGGAGGTAGTAAAAAGGAGCTTCCGAAAGTGGGTATACTGCCATTGCCCCTGTAAAACCTATAGCCCCCGAACAGACTATTGCCACCAAAGGAGCATTCTTTATCAACGCAACCTTAGTAAATGCTGGAAAAAGATAGTGATTAGAATTGGTAATGTATCGGATATATTATTAAAAATTTTTATTACATTAGAAATACAATAAAAAAATATAAAAAGTAAAAGGTCGGAATGAGCTGGTTTCGTTTCGAGTGCCATAAAAGGTCTGTGTTTAGCTTTCTGCAAGGTTTTTCAAAAAAATACTACCCGCAGGACAACGGACAAGGGCTGGAGATTTTTGAAAACCCATCGGGCTTGACCTTGCAAGAAGCGTTAAGAACACAGAAATACCTTTTGCACTCGAACAACGAACCGCCATTACGTGCCTTAAGTGTTTAAAATAACGTGAGTTCGACGTAAGCAAAATTATATTTTTTTCTCCCACAGATTCCACGGATTTTCACGGAGAAAAATGATACAACTGCTTTAAAGTGAAGTAATAAAAAGTTAAGAATCCTAAAACTACCCCTACCAAATTGGGAATGATAAGAATATAATCTGGCTTAGGCTCTTTTGTCCAGCCATACACCACCCAGATAAGACAAGACCCAGCCGCAAACAAAGGTTGCCAAGGTTGTGCTTTGTGCCCCTCTATATTGGCCATAATTTGAGGAATATAGGCTACAAATACCGCCACTCCTATAAAGGCTCCTATGGTACCTATAAACAAATTAATTTTTTTGCTTGATATTTCTTTTTTTCGTTCATAATAATATAATTTTCCGCAAAGATAGTAATAATCTGCGTATTTTTACAAAGTTGCTGCTTAAGTCGAACTCACGTTAAAATAGGGAAAAATAGGTAAGTCTTAATAACACTCTTATCTTTGTGAGATAGCTTTTCTGTAAGCAACAAAAATCCATTGACACATCTCTTTTTGAAATGTTATCAATGGATTTTTAATTCTAAGAAGAAATTAGTTAGTTATCCTATCTTTAAGTTTTTTTAATCGTTCGGCAGCAATTTCCATATCCTTGCTAATTTTTCTCATTGGTGATTTTAGCATAAATCTGGGTAGTTTTGATATTCTTATGTCCCATCATCTTACTAACACTTTCCAAGGGAACCCCTTCTGTTAAGAACAGAGTACCAAAGGTATGGTGTGCCCAGTGAAATGAAATGGGTTTTTCACGAATGATGTTACAATCTTTCATCATCTTTCTGATTAAGAGGTTGCAATTAGCATTGGAGGGTGTAGGAAACAATGCCTCTGTACGAGTCGTACCTTCATATTTTTCAATAATTTTCTCGGCTATATCCAACAGACGTACATTACAGGGCACATCAGATTTCTGACGGCGTTTGATAAGCCATTTGTTGCCGTCAAAGAACGATTGTAAGTGGCTTTTTAAGTTGTTTGATATCAATATAAGAGAAGCCTGTAAAGCAACTAAAAACAAATAGGTCTCGTGCTAATTCAGCAGAAGCACTCTTAGGGTGATATTGTAAAAGAGCTTCTACTTCCTCTCTAAGCAAATAGCCTCTATCTTTCTCCTCCATAGAACTTATATAATTCTTAAAAGGATTGCGATAGATGATACCTTTGTCTATAGCTATTTCTACCATTTTACAAAGGGGCATCATATAAACCCATATTGTGTTGTGAGTAAGACTTTTTATTAACTCTAAGATAGAAGTCAAAAATCGTTGATAAAGTCTTCTGTAAGTTCTTTGAAAGAAATATCACTTCTGCGGTATTTGTAATCGATAAACTCGCTCAAATGAGTATATACATTCTCATATTTGTTAAGAGTAACTTCTAACACCTTTTTCTACCATCAATGCAAAGTCTTCTTTGAACTTCTCATAGACTTTTAGCAAGGAGTCTTCCATTACTCCTATGCCTAGAAAAGTAGCTTTTAGCTTCTGAGCAGTAACCACTCCCTCGTACTTCATCAACTCCTCATAATGAGTAATGATACGTGAGCGAATCTCTTCCAGCTTTTCGGTTGAGTTGGGTAGCTTCTTCTGTTTTACCTGCTACCCTTCCGTACTTCAAATCCCATTTCTGTGGAAGTATTTCAAGTTTGGTACTAAACTGAGCTACCTGATTGTCAATGGTAATACGTCCCATAATAGCAACTTTACCATTCTTCTTTGGGGCATTCTTTTTAAGGTAGAACAATACCTTAAAGGTTGAGCGTTTTACTTTTTCATACTCTAATTTTTTTAATTTGCGAAAGTACTTTTTATCAAGTTACTGTACAATATGAAAAAAAGGCGTAAAACACTGAAATATAACCTATTAATGAAAAAAATATTTTTTTCAGTATAGTAGGTAACGATTTAGAAACCTAATTTTGAAAAAAACCTATCCAAATCATCTAAGACCCTGTCTTCTCTTATCTTCCTGTCAAAAAAATTAATCCTCTTTGTATGAGCTAATTACATTATTTTTTTGTAGTTTTGCTTTTTATTCGTAATTTTGTATCAAAAAAATATTATTTTTGCAAAAAGTATTTAAATTAGTAATGAAAAATACCTACAATAATATACTTGAATTGGTAGGAAATACTCCATTAGTGAGGCTTAATAGAATAGTAGAGAACACTGATGCACAAGTATTTGCTAAGTTGGAATGTTTCAATCCAGGGCATTCTGTGAAAGATAGAATAGCATTACATATTATAGAAAATGCAGAAAAAAACGAGGACTTCTGAATGAACACTCTACTATTGTAGAAACAACTTCTGGTAATACGGGGTTTGCTATTGCAATGGTCTGTATTATAAAGGGATATAAGTGTATTTTGGCTGTAAGTGATAAGACAAAAGAGGACAAAATAGCTTTTTTGAAGGCTCTCGGCGCAGAGGTACATATTTGCCCAGCTTCGGTGGCAGTAGATGATCCTCGTTCGTATTATGAGGTAGCTAAAAAGAATTGCTGAAGAAACGCAAAATTCTATTTATATTAATCAGTATTTCAATGAGTTAAATACAGAAGCTCATTATCATACAACAGGGAAAGAAATTTGGGGAACAAACAGAAGGGAAAATTACTCATCTATTTGCCTGTACAGGAACAGGGGGAACAATTTCTGGAATCGCAAAATACCTGAAAGCAAAAAAACCGAATGTGAAAATAGTCGGTATAGATGCCGACGGCTCTATTTTGAAGGGATATTTTGATACGGGAGAGATTAATAAAGATGATTTACACTCTTATCAGATAGAGGGAGTTGGTAAAAAAATTTAATTCCATCAACATTATTATTTGATAAAAATAGACGAGTTTGAGCGAGTAAATGACGAAAAACTCAGCATATAGAACACGAGAAATCGCTGTAAAAGAAGGTATTATGGGAGGATATACATCAGGAGCGGTGATGCAAGGATTTATACAATACACTGAAAAAAATCCTCTAAAAAAGGAAGATTTAGCTGTACTTATTTTTCCAGACCATGGCTCAAGATATATGAGTAAAGTATATAGCGATGCTTGGTTTAGAGAGCAAGGTTTTGATAAAGAGGAGTTTAGATTTAAAGATGTAATCGTAGAATAATAGGATAAGGATTAAAGAATAATATTACTTTAATCCTTTTTCAATGAAGTAAAAAAATAGTTTGTGTTTAATTATGAATTTTACAAGAATATTTGATATTGCATATTATACACTTCAAAAAAATATCCACAAGTAGATATGTTTGCTACAAAATATAATGGAGTATGGCAGAAATTATCCACTGAGGAATTTGTTGATTTGGGAAATCAATTTTCTAGAGGATTACTCAGATTGGGGAGTAAAAACGTGATGATAAAATAGCAATTATTACTACAACTACTCGTAACGAGTGGGTAGTGGTGGATTTTTGGAATATTGCAGGTAGGTGGAGTTGTGGTACCGGTGTATCCTACAATTTCTTCTGATGATTATGAATATATTTTTAGTAATGCAGAGATAAAAAATATTGTTTCGTATCCGATGAGTCTCTACTAAAAAAAGTAGAAAAAAATAAAGGAAAAATATCCCAAGTTTGAAGGGGATATATTCGTTTGATGAAATACAAAAATATTTCTAATTGGATAGAAATTTTTGGAATTAGGTAAGGATACAAATAATCAGCGAGATGTGGAGACAATTTCGGCAAATATCCATCCTGATGATGTAGCTACAATTATATATACCTCGGGGACTACCGCTGCTCCTAAGGGAGTAATGCTCACTCACAATAATATTATTTCTAACATCAAAGGGTGTGATGATAGAATTCCTATTAAGGCGGATATTCACTATACAGAGGTTCGTGCATTGAGTTTTTTGCCTGTATGCCATATTTTTGAGAGAATGTTGCTTTATCTATATCAATCCAAAGGTTTTTTTCTGTTTATTTTGCCGAAAGTATTGATAAAATGGGCGATAATATGAAAGAAGTACGGCCTCATTATATGACTGTCGTACCGAGAGTTATAGAAAAAGTATATGATAAAAATATACAATAAAGGTATATCCTCTGGTAAAAATTAAGGCTGGAATTTTTTTCTTTGGGCATTGAAGGTGATAGAAAATAAAAAAATAATCGGAAAGCCAAATACCCTCAAAGAGATAATTGCAGATAAATTAGTCTTTAGTAAATGGAGAGAAGGCTTAGGAGATAGAGTTTATGCTTTTAATATGTGGCTCGGCATCTCTTTCAGAAAGATTGAATAGAATATTTCAAAAATGCAGGAATCCCAATTATGGAGGGATATGGCCTTACAGAAACCCTCTCCCGTAATTGCTGTAAATGCTCGAGGAAAAAAACCAAACCAGGGAACCGTAGGACCAATTATTAGTAATTTGGAATGCAAAATACAAGATGATGGAGAAATTACTGTTAAAGGTCCATCAGTTTTTAAAGGGTATTTTAAAAAAATGAGGAACTTACAAAAACCGAATTTACCGAAGATGGATACTTCAAAAACAGGAGATATAGGGTTTTTAGACCAAGATGGATACCTCTCAATTACTGATAGAAAAAAAGAAATGTTCAAAAACTTCAGGTGGGAAATACATCGCTCCGCAGATTATTGAAAAATTTGGCTAAGGCATCTAAATTTATTGAACAAATTATTGTCGTGGGTGATGGAGAAAAAAATGCCTTGTGCTATTGTACAACCTGATTTTTTTATTTCGTGAAAAATTGGGCAAAAAAATAAAAAAATTACAATATTGGAGAGACCATAGAAGAAATTTCCCAAAACCCAATATTGAAACAACGAATAGAAAAAAAGAAATAGCAAAAAAATAAATAAAGGACTTGGTAACTGGGAGCAAATCAAAAAAATAGAACTCTCACCAAGTATCTGGTCCGTGGAAGGAGGAGAACTTACCCCAACACTCAAACTTAAAAGAAGAGTAATCAAAGAAAAAGTATATACAACTCTATAATAAACTCTACGATAGAGGTTGAAAAATAGTTCTGTAAAAAAAGATATTCCAATATTTTTGGAATATCTTTTTTTCCTTAAAAATCAAGTTTTATTAATATAAAAAAATATTACCTTTTGTTTAGTGAAATCTTAAATATAAATAAAAATGACAACAAAAGAAAAAAAGTATTGCAACTTCGCAATAAAATGGCCGAGAAAGGCGTAGATGCCTTCATCGTATTTTCTGCCGACCCACACCTTAGCGAATATCTCCCTACCGAGTGGCAAGAGAGAGCTTGGATATCTGGTTTTACAGGTTCTGCGGGGTTCGTGGTCTTTACTAAAGACAAAGCAGGACTTTGGACTGATGGTCGCTACTTTACACAAGCAACGATTGAACTTGAAAAATAGTGGTATAGACTTAATGAAAGATGGTGTAGAAGGAACGCCACACTATATTGATTGGGTGTTATCTGAGATTCCGAAAGGAGGCGTTGTAGCTGTGAATGCCCTTGTAACCTCTAACGCAAATTGGGAACTAATGGAAGAAAGGTTCGAAAAAGGAGGTGCCAAACTGAAAAAAATATACCTCTATTGGACGAAATATGGTTACCACGTCCCGAAGCTTCTAAAAATGTAGTATTCACACAACCCGTAGAAAGAGCAGGACAATCTGTTCAGAGTAAATTAGATGCCATTCGACAAAAAATGTCAGGACTTGGAGCTACTGCACATATCATTTCTAGCCTTGATGATGTGGCTTGGACTCTCAACCTAAGGGGTAGTGATGTGAAGGCAAACCCAGTTTTCTTGGGATATATCTATCTTACGACAACTGATGTAACCTTGTTTGTAGATACTCAAAAGCTTAATCAAGATGCAAAAAATCAGTTAGTAGAGGCTAATGTACAAATTGTAGAATATATTGACTTTTTCCAATACTTAGAAAAATAAAGTTTCTAATCAAAAATACTCATTTCACCAAATACAAACCAAAAAGTATTTGATACATTGAGACCTAATAATACCTTTTATAAAAAGCAGCGGTTCCCCGGAAATTTAATGAAAGCACAAAAGAACCCTGTAGAGTTAGAAGGATTCCGTATCGCAATGGAAAAAGATGGAGTAGCAATGGTGAAATTCCTATATTGGCTCACTCACGAAGCAGGAAAAAACACCGATGAATGAGTATTCCATAGGAGTAAGACTTCGCGAATTTCGTGCCGAACAACAGAATTTTGTAGGAGAAAGTTTTGATAGTATTATTGGATATAATGGTAATGGTGCCATAATCCACTATTCTGCGAAAGAAGAAGGTAGTAAATCAGTAACTAACTCTGGAACAATTTTGGTAGATTCAGGAGGTCAATACTTAGAAGGTACCACCGATATAACAAGAACGCTCGCCTTGGGTTCCGATGTAAGTGAAGAATTTAAAATTGATTACACTTTGGTAATGAAAGGCCATATCCAATTGTCAATGGTTAAGTTCCCAAAAAGGAACAAGAGGAGTACAATTAGATGCTTATGCTCGTATGGCTCTTTGGCAGGCAGGTAAAGATTACAACCACGGAACAGGACACGGCGTAGGTTCATTTATGAATGTTCATGAAGGGCCTCAAAATATCAGAAAAGAATTAAATCCAGTAGAATTGTTGCCAGGTATGGTAGTATCCAATGAACCAGGATTCTATTTGGTAAATAAATATGGTATAAGATTAGAAAAATTTAGTGGCAGTTATAGAATCCGAGACTACGGACTTCGGACCATTCTACGAATTTGAGACTCTTACGATATGTCCTTTCTTCACCGATGTTATTGTTAAGGAACTTCTTACACCAGAAGAAAAAAACAATGGCTAAATGATTACCATAGATTATGTGAGGAGAAACTATCTAAACATCTTGAAGGGGATATTAAAGAATGGTTCTTAAATCTTGTAAAACCAATATAATTATAATTTAAGAATAATATAATATTATAAAAAGAACATTTTATTTATCATTTTAAATGGTAAGTGAAATGTTTTTATATTTAAAAATATATATTTATGATATTATTAATATATAATTTTTTTATTTTTTTATAATATTTATATAGTGGTAAATAATAAAAATAATTTAGAAATTATACTTTCATTATATTTTTAAAGTGAAATTTAAATTTAGAAATTCGATATTTTGGTACTAATAAATAATAAAAAAATCATTTGGAAATTATACTTTTTGTTATATTTTTGAAATAAAAATTTATATTTAGAAATTTGATGTTTTGATACTAATAAATAATAAAAAAATCATTTGGAAATTTGATATTCTAATACTATAAAAAAATATAAAAAAATAAATTTTTAAATTATAGTTTATTAGTATTTAGATATAATATTTTTTTATGAAAAATTTGGTTTATATGGTTGTAATATATATATTTGCAACATTAATTTTGATATAATATGTAAATTTTAAAGATATGGAAATGATTGTAAAAAGTAAAAAAATGCTAAACTTGCAAAAATTAAATGGAGCAGAGTATATTCATTTTATTGATTTTATTGAAAGATTAGTAGAAACAGCTACTCCAAATAAATTAGGTCTTTCAGAAGAATTTTTTTCTGACTTTAAAAAGAGATTAGAGGAGTTGAGAAATTCTTTTTAATCGTAGTAAAGTTAGTGAAGAAACTAATGTTTTGAATAAACTTAATAAGAAAAGAGATAAGATAATTGTTTATTTATTTTCAAATTTAAGAACTGAGAAGGTTAATCCTATCAGTGATAAATCAGAAATTGCTGAAAACTTATATAATAATATTAATTCTTATAATAAATTACAGAATCTACCTAACAGACAAAAAGACTCAGGTAATAGAAAATCTTATTTTTGGATCTTAATAAGCCTGAAAAATAAAGAATATGTTGATACTTTAGAGTTGTCAGAAGTAATAGGAAAAATTAGACTCTATTAATAAAGAATATAAAAGAAATAACTGCTGAAAGAGCAGATAATCAGTTAGCGAATAAAGTAGATTCATTTAAAAGTTATTAGAGTAGATGTTGATGACCTATATGAGGAACTTTCTCTTCGTGCTTTTGCAGAGAATGTGGTAAATCCAACAGAAGAATCAAAAACATTTATTAATTCTATTAATAAGCTAATAGATGATACTAACCACGCTTATAAGCTTCGTAAAGCAGTAAAGAAGAGTAAAAAGATAAAAAAAGAAATCATCTGATAAAGATAAAGAGGGATAATGAAAAGATTTTTTTAGTAAGTGTAACTATTGGGATAAGTAGTTTTCTGTGGTCGCAAGTGGCACCAAAGACTCTTAAAAACAGAATTTACGAATGATGCTCTTAGTCAAAAAAGTAGTAGGAGCTGATGGTAAAAAAGTATCTATTAAGAATATCCTTGAAAAATATAAGGGAGAAGTTTTAGTAATAGACTTTTTGGGCAAGTTGGTGTAAGGATTGTATTTTTAGCATTGCCTAAAAACAAAGGAGCTTATAGTTAATAATCCATCAGTAAAAATTTATTTATTTATCACTTGATAGGTCTATGACTCAGTGGAAAAAAATGGGTTGGAGAAGTATCAGATAAAGGATAAGGAAAAATTATTGGTTTGATGAGGGGTGGAAGAATAGATTTAATAATTATATAGATTTAAATTGGGTGCCGAGATTTATTGTAATTTCTCAGGAAGGAGGTATTGCTAAGTACTATGCAATTAGTCCCGACGATCCAGAATTACAACTTACGATAGATAGACTTACTAAAAAAACAATAGGAAATAATAAAAATCCGAGTTGTGATAGATATATTCACAACTCGGATTTTTATGGTTCTACTAAAAGTTTTTTTCAGCTACTATACTGCTAATTATTTCTACTCTGTTGAGGTAGCTAATTGTAATATTGTTATCAAAAAGTTTCTTTTATGCAGTACTTTGATTTTTGTTCCGAGCGAAAGTTCTTTTAGATTGAGATATTCTAAAAAAATCCTTTGATGATTCTATCAATGCACGGAATGTAGCCGTAGTTTCAATATCACACTCACTAAGTTTTTTTGTAATTTTTGGTGTATGATATTACCATTTTTATCAGGGATTGGAGAGCCGTGAGGATCTACTTTTGGAAAAATTAAGGGAGTTTATCAATCCTATCAAAAACAAATCGGACTTAATATGTTCTATTTGTTCTGCAATATCATGCACTTGTTCCCATCCAAATCCCATTTTCTCGGTGAGGAACATTTCCGTCAATCGGTGTTTTCTTACGATTTGGGCAGCCCTCACGGATACCTGCATCTGTAATTTGTAGAGGTTTGTAACTTTTGTAAATGACCCATCCTCGCTCGGCGAATTTTTTCATCATAGAATTTACGCTCGGCATTTTTATATTTAGGAATTTACTGATTTCGTTGATATTTATTTGACGTTTTTCGTTGGCTAAGTAGAATATCGCTTTTAGATAATTCTCTTCGGATAGTGTAATCATAGGACAAAAATTAAAAAAATAAAGATAATAGGATAAAAAAATATTTTTCGGACTTTTTATTCAAAAATAAAAAAATATACCTTTGCTAAAAATTTTTTTATGAAAGTAGATTTAATTTTTAAAAATATTTTTCCGAATTTGTCGGAGTACCAAGTAGAGCAATTCCAGAAGTTGGAACCTCTTTATCTTGAATGGAATGAGAAAAATTAATGTGATTTCTCGTAAGGATACTGATTTTTTTGTATGAGAAGCATATTTTACACTCTCTGGGCATAGCAAAAGTTATGCAATTTGCTCCAAACACTAAGGTTTTGGATGTGGGGACAGGTGGTGGTTTCCGTGTATTCCGTTGGCGATTATGTTTCCAGAAGTAGAATTTACACTAATAGATTCTATTGGTAAGAAAAATAAAAGTAGTACAAGGGATATCCGATGGAGTTGGCTTGAAGAATGTAATAGCGATACACGGGAGAGCCGAAAAGTTGAAGGAGAAATATCATTTTGTGGTGAGCCGAGCTGTGACTCAGATGCCTGAGTTTCTTCGCTGGTTGAAGGGAAAAATTTGAGAAAAGAGCAAATAAATCAGAAGCATAATGGAGTTTTGTATCTGAAAGGAGGCGACTTGGCTGAGGAATTAGCAGGAATAAAATGTGAGATTCATCAGTTGAAAAAAACTATTTTGAGGAGGAGTTTTTTTGATACGAAAAAGGTTGTTTATTTATCAAAAAGGGAATTTTTAATTAGTAGGAAATACTTGTTTTAATATTTTTGTAAATAAAAAGTTAATCAGTTACTTATGTATTATATCTAATTAGAATATTTACAAATTAAAGTTAATAGTAAAAATAAGTATTTGGAATGTGAAAAAAATAGTTATACCTTTGCATTGTAAATGAAACGATTAGAAAAAGAGAATTAACCTTTGAAATATGAAAAAGAAGTTAGTTTATCTTTTCGATAATATTGAGGAACTAGTAGTTTAAAGTTTTTTCATATGGTTTAGATACCGATTCTTTATAAATAAAGAGTCGGTATTTTTTTTATTTTTAGAAAAAAATAATATATTTGGATAAAAATAATGTAATTTCATGAAATTTTTTTAGATAAAGTAATAGGTGATTTGCTATCAAAAAAACAGCGGATTTATCCGATTATACGATGGTAATACCCGGGAAAAAGACCAATGATATTCATTAAAGATAGATTGAAGAAGAAATATCAATATTCTGGTTTTTTGCCTGATTTTTTTACGGCAGAGGAGATTATTGCTGAAATATCCCGTAAAATTCCGATACAGAATATATCCATTATACTTTTTGCTTATGCGAAATATATTGAGTATTTTCCGAGTGAGAGTTTTGATAACTTTATAAAATGGTTTCCCACGCTCTTGAAAGATTGGGATGATATGATGAAATTTTCTAAAAATGATGAGGCTGTTTTATCTTATATGATTGATGATGAACGTATTAAAAATTGGAGTAACCAGAAAATTGGGGATGAGTCGGAAGTGTTTAAGAAGAATTATGATTTTTGGAAAAATGCAGGAGAGTTTTTACCGAAATTGAAGGAATCTCTATTAGAAAAAGGTTTTGCTACTTCAGGAATGTTGCACGAGGAGGCCAAGAAAAATATTCAAGAATATTGTAACAATATAGATAAGAAATTCGTTTTTGTGGGGTTTAACGCCTTTACACCTATTGAGGAGTTGTTGGTGAAAAACTTTTAATGAAGGAGAAAAAAGCGATATGCTATTTCCAATCAGATAAATATTATGTGGAAAATGATATTCAAGAGGCAGGGCAATTTATTCGTAAATATTTGAAATGGAATGAGTTTTTCGGATAGGGAAAATTTTCATTGGATTGAGAATGACTTTGAGAAAGAGAAGGATATCAGTATTTACGAAGTTTCGGGAAGTATTTCTCAAACAAAGTTGCTTCCGAGTATTTTTTTAAGGAGATAAAGGATAAAAAAATAATGATTATTTAGAGGATACTGCGTTAATTTTATTGGATGAGAATCTTTTACCAGCATCTATAGATGTATTGAATGATGTTCAGAAGATAAATATAACGATGGGGTTTTCCTCTGAAAAAAATTTGGATTTTTCAATACTCATTTATCATATTTTTTTCATATTCAGAAGCAATTATCAAAGTCGTCAAAAAACATATTATTACAAAGATATATTTAATCTTTTTGATTTTGTTCCTTTGACAGGGAAAGATATAGATATTAAGGAGAATTTTATAAAAAAAGTCAAGGATAATAAGATAATTTATTTATCAGAGAAAGAACTTAGTAAGCATCTAAGCGAAATATCGTGTTTCTATATTTTGGAGATGTATTCAGATGCGAAATCATTTTTAGAGGTGCTTTTTGAGATTTTTATTCAAGTGTAAAAACGATATGTGTCAGATGATATCATATTTGAAAATATTTCTTATTTTGAGCAGGCCTTCAAGATTATTGCTAATCATATTACGGAGTATAATTTTTAGGATAGAAATTGATGCGTTGGAGGTTTTGATAAATCAAATAATCAATACAGAGACTATTGATTTTAAGGGCGAGCCATTAGAGGGTTTGCAAGTAATGGGTCTTTTGGAAACACGTTTATTGAATTTCAAAAATATCATTTTATTGTCTGTAAAATGAGGGAAATTGCCATTGGGAAATACGCAGAATACATATTTGCCGTTTGATGTTCGTAAGGCATTTAATATGCATACTTATTTAGAAAATGATGGAATTTATGCGTATCATTTTTATCGTTTGTTACAAGATTCTCAGAATATATTTTTGTTATACAATGGGGTAAGTAGTGGGCTCAGCACGGGAGAAGCAAGTCGTTTTATCACCCAGATAGAGCTTGAAAGTCCTCATAAAGGGCGTATAAAGCGAAAAATAATAGAAAATAAATCGGAATTGGTTGAAGAAACTTTGATGAAGGTAGAAAAAAATAATTCTGTTTTGGAGAAATTAGAGAAATGGAAAAAAACGCCTCTTTCGGCTTCTCAGCTTGTATCGTATTTGATATCTCCAATAGATTTTTTTATTTTAGGTATTTACTGGGAATCAAGGAAGTAGGCGAGATAGAAGAGGAATTGTCAAGAAGAGATTATGGTACTTTGGTGCATAATGTTTTGGAGAAACTATACAAGCCGAAAATTGGTGAGATATTATCTGTGGATGATATTGAGTCAATGAAAAAATAAAGTAGAAGAGTGTATGGATGATGTGATTATTGGAGATGAATATGCTGGACACGAAGTTGGAATTTTACAAAAAGGGAATGAATTTCATCTACAAAAAGGATAGCTCAAGATGTTATTTATAAGATTTTAAATTATGATTTAAATTTAGTGAAAAAAATGGTAATACATTGGAGATTTTTGGCTTTGGAACATAAATTCGAAAAATGTTGAATTATCAATAAATGATGGTGATAGTGTTGCGTTTAAAGGGATTTGTGGATAGGATAGATAAACTAAACGGTAGGATTCGGGTGATAGATTACAAAACAGGGCACTCCGAAAAATCTTCACTTAAAGTTCTCAAAAGGAAAGGAAAAAGAGCCATTGGACAGCGAGACTATTTATAGAGGGGATGACTATAAGTATATACTGCAATTATGTATCTATTTATATTATATTAAAAAAACAATCGGAGTATAAAAAATGTACCTGTGGAAGCCGGTATTTGGTCATTTGCGAAGGTTCGAGAGGGAGTATTACCTTGTACCATTGAGGATGACAATTTGGATAAAGCAATGGAGGTTATTAAGGATTTGATACGAGAAATATTAAATCCAGAAATACCTTTTCGAGGAGAAAAGAACACGAGATGTATAATTGATACCTTCAATCTTAATGAGAAGGAATAATAATAAAAAGTAATAAATTATTTTTATTTTTCAAGAAAAAAATTGCAAATTTGCACCCCAAAAGTATAAAAATTTATATAGCGTAATGAAAAATAAAAATATTCTGAACTTATAGATCAGACGTTATACTTCCCAACGGAGGAATTTAATGTAGAGGAACATAACCTAAAGTTTCACGATATTCCTTTAATGGATTTGGTAGAGAGATTTGGTACTCCATTGAAATTTAATTATTTACCAAAAAAATATCAATCAATATCCAAAAAGGCTAAAAAAATTGGTTTAGAGAGGCCTTTGAGAAGAATAATTATACGAAAAAAATATCATTATTGCTATTGTACAAAAATCAAGCCACTTCAAATTTGTATTGGATGAGGCATTGAAAAATGATATTTCCATTGAGACTTCGTCAGCCTTTGATATGGATATCGTTCAAGCCCTTTATGAGCAGGGAAAAGTTGATAAAACGATAGAGGTTATATGTAATGGATTTAAGACGGATGATTATTTGGATAAAATAGCCTCCGCTATAAATTCTGGTTTTGAGAATATAATCCCAGTTTTAGACAATGAAAGGGAGTTGGATAAACTTACCGAAAGTATAGATGTTACTTTTGATATAGGGCTTAGAATAGCTTCTGAGGAGGAACCCAAATTTGAGTTTTATACTTCTCGTTTAGGGATAGGATATAAGGATATTGTTCCATATTACAGCCGAAAAGTAGCGGAGCATCCTAATGCAAGATTGAAAATGTTGCACTTCTTTATTAATACAGGAATTCGTGATACAGCTTACTATTGGAATGAGTTGTATAAATGTCTCCGAGTGTATGCAAAACTAAAAAAAGTTGCTCCAGAGGTTGATAGTCTCAATATTGGAGGGGGCTTGCCGATAAAAACTTCGCTTAATTCAGGATACGATTATCAGTATATGATTAATGAAATTGTCTACCAAATAAAAAAATTCTGTGAAGAGGAAGGAGTGGAAGAACCGAATATTTATACTGAATTTGGAAGTTTTACAGTTGGTGAAAGTGGAGGAAATCTATATAGAATTATTGCTCAAAAACAACAGAATGATAGAGAAAAATGGAATATGATAGACTCGTCGTTTATGACTACTTTGCCAGATACTTGGGCGATTTCAAGGCACTTTATTATGTTTCCTCTTAATCGTTGGGATGATACTTACGAGAGAGTTTTTCTTGGAGGATTAACCTGTGATTCAGATGATTATTATAACTCAGAACAGCATACTAACGCCATTTATCTCCCTACCTATCGAGATACAAAAACCTTTGTATATAGGTTTCTTCAATACTGCTGCGTATCAAGAGTCCATTTCAGGATATGGAGGGGTGCATCATTGTCTTATTCCTCAGCCAAAACATATTTTGATTGATAAAGACGAGCAAGGGAATTTTCGTATATACACTCTTCCGAGAAGAGCAAAAATCCGGATGAAGTTTTAAAATTGTTAGGCTATTAAATGTATAAATTATTGAATATCACAAGTGATTAGCAAATGTTAATCACTTTTTTTAGTAAAAAAATTAATTTTTATTATGTAGAATTAATTTTAATAACATAAATTTGTGGTTTAAAAATTTTAAATAAATAAAAAAATTAAATTATAATGGATACAATTTCTAAAATTTTTATTCTGGGTAGCAAATAGCCTCCTTATACCAGATGTTATTGTTTTATTGGCTTTGTTCAGGGCGTTCTCTACTCTTAGTTGGAAGTTTTTACAATCAGTTAATTACAAAAATTTAAGAATGATAAAACATTTGAAGATGTAATTAAAAATTAACTCCCAATACTATACCAGAGTTGAAAAAATTACTCCCAGAAAAGAATAACTCATTATATGTAAAGTATATGAGGGATTTATTAAACCACGAACCAAGTGTTGCTTATTCGGATTTTCTAATTTCTAATTTTGAAAATGAAGCCGAAAAAGATATTTCAACTTCTAAATTATTGGCAAAAATAGGACCCGTTTTAGGATTGATAGGAACACTCATCGCGATGAGTCCTGCTCTTACGGGACTTTCGTCGGGAGATATTTCGGGAATGGCATATAATATGCAGGTTGTTTTTGCAACTACTGTTGTAGGATTGGTAGTCAGCCTAATAGGATTAGTTACTTTGCAATTCAAACAAAGATGGTATGCAAAGGAAACAAATAATTTGGATTATATAGCACAAATATTAACTCAAAATATTGGAAAAATAATGAGCCGACGTAGACGAAGAAAACTCTGTTTTTAATCAAACTGAAGATACAGACCCACTAAGTGTTGTGGTTAATTTGTTTGATGTGGCAATGGTCTTTGCTGTAGCATTGATGGTAGCTATGGTGATGAATATGAATATGACGGAGGTTTTTACAAAAGAAAAATTTCACAGTGGTGAAAAAATCCGAGAAAAGATAATATGGAAATCATTACGAAAGAAGGAAATAAAAATTAATAAATATACTCTGAGCGAGGATAAATCTAATAACTCCCAAAAGAAAGGTAAAAAGGTGGGGGTAGCCTATGAATTAGAAAATGGAGAGATAATATATGTCCCTGAATAACAGTTTGTTAATTTAGTGATACTAGTTCCGTTTGGTAGTTTGTTTGATTAGAAAAAAAGGTGTTATTATAATGAAAAATTTTTGCATTTTGGATTAGGTTGTGTGTGTTTAATTTTTTCGTTGTTTCAGTTTTGGGAACGATAATGAGAATGAATTTAGCATCGTCTTTCGTACCTTTTTTAGATGTCAAATTACCTTTTGAAATTTTTTTCATAGATATTTCCAGTGGGCTCATTCTCATTTTGCTTTTTATGGTTGGGTCAGTAGTTGTTTGTATGCATTGGTTTTTGAATGAATTGAGACAACAATATTCTGATTTGAGTGATAAAAAAATATTATATTTTAATGATAATCAATCAAATAAGTGCATATGGAATGTTGTTTTCTTTTTATTAATGGAGGGTATTATTGGTTGTCCATTGTGTTTTCTACAATAGCTCTTGTTGTTGGATTTTTTTCTTTTTGGATTCTTGATGAAAGATACCTCTGGGAATCTCTCACCAGTATTTATGTGGTTTTCGTTCGGGGAGCATTTTTTTGCGACATTTTCAGCGGTTGGTATTTTTGGATTGGCATTTATTATGGCAAAAATGAAGACTACACATGCTGATTGGTACCGTGCAGCGACTTATTTTTTTATATGCATTTTTCAGTACAATGGATTTTTTTCTTTTTTTACTTGTATAGGGTTTGCTAATCAGTTCTTTAAAGAGGAAAGGGATAGATATTGCTCAAAAAAACTAAATGATAAGGTAATTCATTTATTGTTTATAGGTGTTTTACTTGGCTATGGTTTGTGTATTTTATGGGTGAGCCAATTTCCGATGAGGGTTAAGCTTTTTTGCGAATGTAGGTGTATTGCAATTTGTAGGAATTACATTATTTTTAAACTTTATTCGTAAAAAATTGGCAAAAAAATATACAATAGATAGAAGTTTTTGTTTATAAATTTGTGTTGATAATATCATTATTTGCATTTTGGTTAAAAAAATATTTCTTCAAATATTACCTAGTTATACCCGCTCTTACCTCATACGCATATAATAATATCAGTGTAGTCATTGGTTTTTGCATTTTGGTTTTATTAATGGGAATTTCTGTTTTTTTGATTTGGAAAAAATATTAGAAATAGGAATATTTAGGAGTAGTAATATATTGGTTTTTTTAGTGTATTCGTATTAGTCGGAGGGGTTGTATTAAATGAGGTCATTTTTAGCAATTTTGGGATTTGCAGATATATTTTCGTTTTCATTTCCAAATAGTGAAAAATTGGATTTTGTTGATTACCTACATAATGATGTTGTCTATTTTTAGCATATGGATAAATATAAAAATTAAAAAAATAAAATATTGATAATCAGTATTTAATGAATAAAAATATGTTTTTTTAGTATTAAAAATTTGTAGAATTAATCAAATTAATTTAACTTTGGGGAATTAAAAAAAGAAAGAAAAATATGAGCATACCAGCAGAATTAAAGTACACAAAAAGACCACGAGTGGGTAAAAAAATTGAAGGAAATATCGCCGTAGTAGGTATTACAGACCACGCACAGAGCGAATTAGGAGACATTGTATATGTTGATGTAGATACCGTAGGTGATGAGGTGGAAGCAGGAGCAGTTTTCGGGAGTGTAGAAGCTGTAAAAACTGTAGCTGACTTGTTTTTACCAGTATCAGGAGTTGTTTCCGAGCTTAATGAGGCTTTGGAAGATGAACCAGAATTAGTAAATACAGACCCTTACGGAAAAAGGTTGGATTGTGAAAGTAGAAATTGCAGAAGATGCAGATTTATCAGAATTATTAACAGCTGAACAATATCAAGAATTAATTGGATAAAATAAAATATGTCATAGGAAAAGTTATGCCCATTTATTGGGCATTTCTTACATATATACTTCTCAAGCCGATGAGAGATAGACCTCCAAATTGGATACAATTTGAGGGTGCAGATAAGTTGGTACATATTTTGCTATTTGTATTTCTAGGATTCTTATTTTTGTGTGAGATTTTCAAAAATAACCTTTTGAGGTTTATAATTATAATGTTTATTTATGGATTTTCAACGGAGATTTTACAAAAAAATAATGAATTTTTGGGAGAGCCTTTGAGTGGATTGATTTATGTGCAGATATCTTGGGTGTTACTATAGGATATTTAGTTACAAGATTAATAAAAATAAAAATAATACTACTTACTTAGTAGTTTTCTTAACAAGATATTAAGTTCGTTACCAAGAAGTAGTAGTACAATATTGATGTTTATCCAAACCATAATGATAATTACAGAACCAATGGAGCCGTAGAAAAATGTTGTAATTAGCAAACTTTTTAGGTAAAAAGCAAAGATATAAGTAGATATTACAAAACAAAAATCGTCGTGAAAAATGGAACCGGTATAGCTTGTTTCCATTTTTTTATTTTTAAGCATCCTACCCAATAAAAATAGAGAAAGAAGAATAAAATAGAAAAAAAGGGAAAAGATACCCAACCCACAAATTTTGATAGGTGAAAAAAATCATAAAATCATTGTTGTTGGGGAGAATATTCTTAATACTATTTGAGTATAGTAAATCCCTAAAAAATTGAGTATTATCAGAGTAATGAAAGATAAGGTAACACCAATAGAAATGAGATATTCTCTAATGAAACTTCGTTTTAAATCAGAATTTTCATTAAATCCATTGATTAGAGAATAAGTGCCATTCGTACCAAAAAAATTAAGGCAAAAAAAGAATTGTAGGGTATATTATTTAGACTGTTGAGATTTGGAATAAGAAAAATTTTTCAGATAGGAAATAACTTCAAGAGCGATGTTTTTTTAGGTAATATTTCAGGGAGAAGTTTTTAAATAAATATACTTGTAGTCCTTCATAGTGAGGAAGATAGGGAAGTAAGGATAAAATAAACAACATAAAAAGGAAATAAACTCAGGAAAAAAAGACCAAGATATTGATGCTGCTTGCTTGCCTATTTTATTTTGGAAAAATATTTTTTTCCATAAATATCTAGTATTTGATACAAGGATAGGCCAAGGGAAGAAAAAATGGATTTTATTTAGATATAATTGTATTTTTCATTAATCTTAACTTTTATTATATTTGCGGATACAAAAATAAGAAAATGAAAATAAATCTATTATGTATAGGTAAAAACGGATAATAAGGAAATAAGAACATTGATAGATTATTATACTCATAGATTGCCGAAACATTGGAATTTTGAACTCGTTGAGATTCCGGATGTCAAAAATGTCAAAAATATCACCTCAGAACAACTAAAAAGAAGAAGGAAAGTTGTTTTCTAATTATTTTGAAGCCAATGACTATATAATCCTTTTGGATGAACGAGGAAAGCAATATACGAGCAGGGAATTTTTCGAATAAAATAGATAATTTGATGAATTTATCTATTAAGAGAGTGCTTATTCTTGTAGGTGGAGCGTATGGTTTCTCAGACGAAATTTACCAAAAATCTAATGAAAAAAATTAGCACTATCTAAAATGACTTTTACACATCAGATGGTGCGACTTTTTATTGTAGAACAAATATATAGGGCTCACCAAATCCTCACAGAAAAACCATATCATAATGATTGATTTTCGGCAATTTTGTCCTGTTTTTTTGATGACAATTTTAGCTAAAAATTCCACAAAAAAACAACCAATGGCTACTCCAAAAAGAACCAACAAGAACATCCAGCGGGAAATGAACTCCAAGGTAAATCCTACTATACGATACGATGATTGCCCAAAAAAATTAATATTGCGGAAAGGAATTTAATCTTGTTTTTAAGTAATAAAAAAATAGATATGTAGCCAAAAATGTGTTTGAGGCGTGAGCTGAGTAAAAACCGAACTTACCACCACATTTCACCTCACGAATGAGCCCCTCCATACTCGGGTCATGGCAAGGTCTTAATCTTTCAACCCCATATTTGAAAAATATTGGCTAATTGGTCACTAATTACAACCCCAAGTATTAAGAAAAATTAAAAATAAAAAAATAAAAAGAATTTTTACGATAATTTTTATAAAGAAAATAAAGTAAAAATAATGTAAAAAGGTATCCAGATCCATACTTCGGAGATCATTAACCAAAAAAATTATCAAACGACTCACTCCCCATATTATTGAGGAGAATCATCAGTTTCTTATCGGTCTTAATTATTTCATCCATTGCTACCTATTTACTGGCCCTTTATAATTTGGGTCTTCCCAAGGTTTTAGCTTTTTCCACCTCCTCTTTGGTTTCAGCGAGAGTATTATTAATATCTTGAAGGGGATTAGCATCTGTTTTTACCTTTTCAATCTCTTTTTATTTCCGAAACAGGATTATCCACCTCTTTCATAATTTCAGTTTTCATATCTTCCACGGCTCCCTTCATTTTACGAACTCCTGCCCCAAATCTCTTGCGATAGAGGGAAGCTTGTCAGGACCAAATAAAACGACAATGACGATAGCTATAACAAGCATTTTCGCCGATACCTAATTCAAACATAATACAAAGTTACAATTTTAATTTTATTTTACTTAAAAAAAGATATTTTTTTGATTTAAATATATTAATATACTGATTGGTAGTATTTTTAAATATTGTTATAGCGGAAATTAATAGATGGTTTCAAAATTATTTTACAAAAAGGATTTAGATTCGATTTTTTTATGTAACTTTGTAGAGCAAAAAAACAATATTATGTCGAAAAACTCGGTTAGTAGAAGGAGAGGATTTTTTTACTATAATGAACAGGGTTTCAGAGTTTTTACTGAAAAATATCATTTAAAGAGAGGATTTTTGTTGCAAAAATGGTTGCAAAACATTGTCCGTATGGTTATGATAAAAATACTGATACATTTAGAAAAATATCAAAACAATGAAAAAAATGTTGGATTTTGGCACTTTCAGTGGTATTAGTGGCGACTTCGTGTAGCCCATTTCAAGTGCAAACAGATTACTCTAAGAGTGTGAATTTTGAAGGATACAAAAACATATCAATTGAGAGTTAAAGATTTAGAACTCAATGATATAGATAAAGATAGGGTTTCAGGTGAGGTTTCCAGACAACTTGAGTTGAAAGGCTTAGTTGGAAGTAACACTCCAGATTTGATTATCAATGTTAAAGCGAATCATAAGCAAGTTACTGATGTCCAGTCTTATCCGTATGGATATTTTGGTTGGTGGAATCCGTGGATGTTTGGTTTTGGTAGAACTTGGACATCGTCCTACAATCGTGGTTCCTTGACGATTGATATTATAGATGCCAAAAACACAAAAATTAGTTTGGCAGGGTATAGGTGATGGTATTTCGGTGGATTCTCCGAAGAAAAAAACAAAAAGGAAATCCCTGCAGGTTGTAACTGAAATAATGGCAAAAATATCCACCATAGAAATAAATTTTTTTATTTTATTATATTTGCAAAAATTGAGCATTTATTATTATTTGCTCAATTTTATTGTTTTTAATTAATTGTTAAATGGATACATTACAAGCTATATTAATCGCTGTTATTGAAGGGCTTACAGAGTATTTGCCAATTTCCTCTACTGCTCATATGGGCTTTACTGCAAGTATTTTGGGAATGAATAGAGAAGACGAATTTCTTAAAAAATGTTTATGGTTTCTATACAATTTGGGGCAATTTTGTCGGTCGTTGTGGAATATTGGAGAAAAATTCTATGATTTTAATAATATTAAGTTTTATTTAAAATTGGCATCTGCGGTTGTCCCCGCATTGTTTTTGGCAAATTACTTGATGATGAGATTGAGAAAATTTTAGGTAGTGATATTGTCATTTCAATAGTTTTGATAGTTGGAGGTGTTGTCTTATTATTCTCGGATTCGTGGTTTAAATCACCTAAGATAGATGATGAGAAGCAAATTTCCACCAAAACAGCAGTTATTATTGGATTTTGGCAATGTATGGCAATGTTACCTGGTACGAGTCGTTCGGCAGCATCCATCATTGGAGGAATGACCCAAGGCTTAACAAGAAAAGCAGCGGCCGAATTTTCGTTTTTTCTGGCTGTTCCCACAATGTTAGCAGTTACCATTTATTCCGTTTTTGTGAAAACTTGGGCAAATGGAGAAAAAAAGGTTATAAAATGATATTATCTGATAACGAACATATTTTTGTCGTTTTTGATAGGCAATATTACAGCCTTTATAGTAGGACTAATTGCAGGAAATCGTTTATTAAGTTATTGAATAAGTATGGTTTTTAGACCTTGGGGATGGTATAGGATTATCGTAGGGATTGTTTTATTAATTTATTTTTAGTTCAAGAGCCTAATGAAGAATAAATTACGAATTATATTTTTTTACTATTTTTTTCTTTGTAGCGAGAGCATCAATTACCCCCACTGTATAAAAATTAATGAGAGAGAATATTCTGTATTAGGGATTGATATATCGGAGCATACAGGGAAAAATTGATTTTTAAGAAAAATTCCACCAAAAAAATACAATTTATCTATATAAAAAGCGACAGAAGGAGAAGATTATGTAGATAAAAAAATTTGAATATTACTACCGAGAAACACTCAAAATATCTCCGAAAGTAGGGTTTTATCATTTTTTTAGATTCAATAAAGATGGAAAAACAAGCTGACCTATTTCTGAAAAAATATTAAAAGAAAGCATACGCAAATGCCATTGGTGGTAGATGTTGAAGAGTGGGGGAAATTCCACGAATAGAACGGTAAAGTCTATCGTAAGAGAAATTAAAAATTTTTATCAAAAGAGTGGAGCATAAAAACAGGTAGGCGAATTGTAATATATACTAATTTAAGTGGTTATGAGAAATATATAAAAGGTCATTTTAAAAAAATGATATTTGGCTTTGCTCGTTCTCTAATAAGAGATTTAAACATAAATGGAAATTTTGGCAGTATTCTCATAAAGGTAAATTTAAGTGGGCAGAAGGTTGGATAGACCTTAATGTATTCCACGGAACGGAAAAACAATTTAGAAATTATTTAAGATAAAAATGACGCTTGAAGAGATACAACACGGACAGATTTTATTAGTCGATAAGCCATTGGAATGGAGTAGTTTCAATGTTGTGAATAAAATAAAATTTAAACTAAAAAGAGAGTTTAAACTGAAAAAAATAAAAGTAGGACACGCAGGGACGCTCGACCCAAGAGCCACAGGGTTACTCATCGTATGCACAGGAAAGGCTACCAAGCAAATTTCGGAAATACAAGATGCACCCAAAAGAATATTTTGTGGAAATAAAACTCGGTGTTCAGACGGAATCCTACGATACGGAAAAAAACCCGAAATTTTTGCATCAAGATATTAGCCACATCACCGGAGAAAATGTGCAAGAGATACTCCAAAAAGTTTATTGGAGAGATAGACCAAAAAGCCACCCGTTTTTTTCTGCGTTGAAAAATAGATGGAGAGAGGGCTTATAACCTTGCCCGAGCAGGGATACAGGTAGAGATGAAGAATCGAAAAAATTACAATATATTATATTGATAATGTGGAAATTGAATTCCCTTTTGTTCGTTTTTTTCTGTTGGTTGCTCTAAGGGGACTTATATTCGAACATTGGCTCACGATATTGGACAAAAAAATTAGGAGTAGGGGCTTATTTAACAACTTTGAGACGCATCGAAAATTGGCAATTTTTCAGTAGAGAATTCAACGGATAAATATCTTCAAAATGATTTTTTTATTTGATGAAGATATTTAAGGCATTTGGTTGTGTTTATAAATATTTACCTCCGCTCCGATAAAAACAATTAAGTCACCTTCAGAGTATTTAATGGAAATACTGTCTTTTATCGCGAAATTTCGTGTGCCAATACGAGTAGTTATGTCTAAATTTTCATTAGAAAGCTCCCAATTAAGCTCCATTGGTAATAATATTTTTTTAGCAGAAGGAAAGGGGTAGAGGGAAATCATCTTGCCTAATACATTGTGTAAGACCATATTTTTTTGGGAATGAAGAAATGTTTTTCCAAATTCATCGAAGAAGGTGATATCTAATTCATTGTGAAAAACGAAAGGCTGCACATAGATTTCCTAAAAATGGTCCATTTCTCTACCGCTACCTCCAAAAAAATATCAATTTTTTTGTAATACCTTTTTGTTGTAAAATTTCCAAAACTTTATGGAAATCCGTTTTGTTTTGGTCAGGTGTATGGATGAATTTATTTTTGATAAATAATATCATCATTTCCCGAGTGAGAGTCAAAAATCTCCAGCGATTAAATCAAGTTTATGGATAGGGAATTTTTGTTTGAGGTAATGAAAAAGCTCCGTCAGAACATGCTATTAGATTGTAATCGGAAAGTTTAGGAAATGTTTTTGGAGCCTCGCCATTGAGAAATAAAAAGTGCTTTCATATAAAAATAAATATTTTTAGTAAAAAAATAATTGTTTTGGGATTCCCTCCTCCATTTTCTATAGAGTGTAGGTTGGTATTATTTTTTTAATACGGATTTTTCATTCAATGATTAATATTTTTGTAAAAACAAAGGTATAAAAAAATTATCACAATACAATTAATATATAATAAATTTTTATTATGTAAGGGTATGAATGGAGGAAAACCTAAAAAACATTTTATTATCAGAAAAATAAATGTGTACTTTTTGCAGAAATTTTTTTCATTAAAATGGAAGGAAATAAAGGAAGGTCAAGAAGACCGAGAATACAAGATGAAAACTCTTTTGGGAGACCAAGAAGAGAGGGAAATTTTGATACTCGCAAAAAATATGAAAAAGGGGATTTGAAATATGGTAAGAAACCATTTAACAAATATGATAGAAAAAAATAGTGATGAAAAAGTAAATCAATATATACTTAACAGAAAGAAGAGTAAGATAGAAAAAGGACCTTCATAAGGATACGATTCGTCTTAATAAGTACATTGCCAATTCTGGAATTTGTAGTAGAAGAGAGGCTGATAGGTTGATAGAGCAGGGACTCGTGGAGGTTAATGGAAAAGTAATAACAGAGATGGGATATCAAGTACAGAAGATTGATAAAGTAGTTTTTGATGGACAATCTATCACTCCGGAGAAGAATGTATATGTATTACTAAACAAACCTAAAGGCTATATTTCTACAACAAAAGACGAGAAAGCACGTAAAACTGTGATGGATTTAGTAGCCAATGCTTCGCCGTATCGCTTATTCCCTGTGGGAAGATTAGATAGGCCTACTACGGGGGTTATTCTATTGACTAATGATGGACATCTAACGAAAAAACTTACCCATCCATCATTTAATGTTAAGAAAATCTATCATGTGGTACTTGATAGAAGACTTAGTATGGACGATATGCAAAAAAATTATAGATGGAATTCGTTTGGAAGAAGGTGTGGTACAGGTGGATAATATTTCGTATATCGATGGTAAACCTAAAAATGAGATAGGTATAGAGATACATATCGGTTGGAATAGAGTAATTCGTAGAATTTTTTTCAAAAAATTAGGCTACGAAGTGGAAGCTCTTGATCGTGTGATGTTTGCGGGGCTTACGAAAAAGAATATTAAGAGAGGACATTGGAGAATTTTTGACAGAGTTAGAGGTTAATAATTTAAAAATGTTATAATAATAAAAAGACTTAATCGGTGAAGATTAAGTCTTTTTCTTTAATCTTGAAATACATCTTGATATTGTTTTAGGATAATTTCTTTGGAAAAAAACGGCTTTTTTTATAGAGTTGATTATTAATTCTTTTTGGTGGTTTTATATTTAGAGAATTTTTTTGATTTTTTTCGGCAAATTCTTGGTGATTTTCTATTCTATGTATTTCACCATTTATATTGGGTTGAATAATTTCTCTAATACCACCGGGGCAATCGTTAGCGATAGAATAAATACCACAAGCACTCAGCTTCGAGAAGAACATTTGGGAAACCTTCGTACCTTGATGAAAGAATAAAAAGGTCTGCAAATTTTAGAAATAGATAAGGGTTTTCTTGTCTTCCGTGGAATATAACATTATCTAATCCTAATTTTTTTCTTTTTGAGAAAGCAATAAGTCCTTATCCTTGCCATCACCGAGTATATGTAGCTTTTATATTTTTCATTTTTTTAGATACGAAAACACATTTAAAAAGATTGTCAAATCCTTTTTCTCATGAGAGATTACCAATGCTTACTATATGTTTGTGTTCGTTATTAAAAAGATGATATTTTTTTCAGAGATATTTAGTTTTTGTTGAATAAAAATCAAAATCAACAGGATTATTTATTTTTATTGTTTTTGTTTGTTTTTATTCTGAAATTTTCAATAAGGTCGCTCAGCATGTCATCACTTTTGACAAATAATTTTATCAAAGTTATTGTAAAAATTATAAAAGAATTTAATTTCGGGTCTTGTTATGTGTTGGGATACGACATTTGTTTCTCGTGCTATGAATTTTGTTTTTGGGAAAAAAATTTGATAAAAAAAGCGATAGATAGGCATTGATTTCTCGAAGCCAGAAAAATACAATATTGGGTTTTCTTCTGTAGATTTGCCTAAGGATGGGGAATAGGGAGTTTCGTATTCGTTGTACTTTTTAGGTCAATGATTTCAATATCGGATTTTAGTATTTTTTTAGGTAGCCTCCACTCTTTCTTAGGAGCATTATTTTGGGGATAAATAGTTCTCTCGGTAGGTGGTTTTGCGATTGTGGTTACTATTCGTTCGGCACCTCCTGTTTCTAAGTCTGGGAGTATGAAAATGATTGTTTTTTTCCATTTTTATGTTTCTTTAAAAGAAATTTTGCCATTCTTTTTGTTGGAAGAATGACAAAATTAGTATGAAAAAAAGATGATTTTTTTAGGTTAGTTGGCTACATCACTAATGAATTTTATACGAAGCATTCTTATCTCTTCATCGCTGAGTTCATCACCGAAATTATCAAGCAATACTTTCATAGAATCGCTGTCGCTTTCGTGCATAAAATCCATAAATTCCTCTATAATATCCTCATCAATATTATCATTAATGTAGTAGTCTATATTTAGTTTAGTTCCTTGATAAACAATAGATTCCATTTCTTTTAAGAGTTCATCCATTGTAATATTTTTTTAGCTTTTGCAATATCTTCAAAATCTATTTTTCTGTCGGTACTTTGTATGATGAATACTTTATGGCTGGATTTGTTGGCGACTTGTTTTATCACCATATCTTGCGTTCGCTCAATCTCGTTGTCTTCTACATATTTTTTTATGAAATCTGCAAAATCTTTTCCGAATTTTTTTGCTTTTCCTTCTCCTACGCCGTGTATTTTAGAAATTTCTTCGATGGAAATAGGATATTGAATCACCATGTCTTCCAAACTTGGGTCCATGAATACAGTGTACGGTGGGATACCGAGCCTTTTGGCTACTTTTTTTCTTAATTCTTTAAGTTGCGAAAACAACACATCGTCCATACCCACAACTTGTTGTTGAGAATTTTCAATATCAGATTTTACTTGGGAAAGGTCAAACTTACGATCTTCTGCTATGAGAAATTCTGCTTCAATTTCATTATTTAGGAATTTTAAACCCTTTTCTGTGAGTTTTAATATGCCGTAAGTTTCAATATCTTTGAGTAAAAAAACCTTGTACGGTTGCTTGTCTGATAATTGTTTTCCAATAGTTATCATCCTTGTCTTTTCCGATGCCCCCAAAGTCGGTGAGTTTCTAACTTATGAGATTTGGTAATGGGTGATTCTTTTGGCACATAGGATATTTATTAAATCCTTTTATTCGGAATTTTTGTTCTAATTTTTTTCAATTACTTCTAAGATTATTTTTTTAGGTCGTTGCTCGCATTTATGAGGGTTGGAGGATTTAGAGAGTTATCATCCATATTAGCACCATCACCATTTATGGGGTCAAATTCTTCACCGAAATAATGTAAAAAGATATTGCCTTCTACTCATTGATGTTTCTGCATAACTCACTACTTCGTTGAGGAGTTGTAATCCAATTTCTCTTTCTGAAACGGATTTTTGTGCTAAGAATTTTTCTAATTTGTCGATATCTTTAGGGTCGTAGAAGACGATACAATGCCCCTCGCCACCATCTCTACCTGCTCTACCGGTTTCTTGGTAATAGCTTTCTAGGGATTTAGGAATATCGTAGTGTATCACGAAACGAACATCGGGTTTGTCAATCCCCATACCGAAAGCAATAGTTGCCACAATCACATCACATTCTTCCATAAGAAATTTATCTTGATTGGTAACTCTTGTTTTTTTGGTCTAAACCAGCGTGATAGGGTAGTGCATTAATGCCATTTATTTGCAAAAGTTGGGCGAAATCTTCCACTTTTTTTACGGCTTAGGCAGTAGATTATACCTGATTTTTCCTTTATTTTGATTGATAAATTTAATGATTTCTTTTTCAATATTCACTTTTGGGCGAACTTCATAGAATAGATTTGCTCTATTAAAACTTGCCTTGAATACCACTGCGTCATTCATTCCCAATGTTTTTTGGATATCGTCTTGTACCTTTGGTGTTGCAGTTGCAGTGAGAGCAATTATAGGTACTTTTTGAGATATTTTCAATGATGGATTTTAGATTTCTGTATTCAGGGCGGAAGTCGTGTCCCCATTCGGATATACAGTGAGCTTCATCAATAGCAAAAAAGGAAATTTTTACACTTTTCAAAAACTCGGTATATTCTTCTTTTATAAGACTTTCTGGGGCTACATAGAGTAGTTTTGTTTTCCCAGATTTTAGATCATCAAATACCTTTTTACTTGTTGGCGGTTGAGAGAAGAGTTCAGCACATGGGCTACACCATCTTCGGAAGAAAGCCCGTTTACAGCATCAACTTGGTTTTTCATCAAGGCGATTAACGGAGACACTACAATAGCCGTTCCCTCGGAGATGAGGGCTGGAAGCTGATAGCATAGGGATTTTCCTCCGCCTGTAGGCATTAGAACGAATACATCTTTCCCACTTAATAATGTTTGTATGATTTTTTTCTTGTTGTCCTTTGAAGACCCCAAAGCCGAAATATTTTTAGTTCGTGTTGTAAGTTAATAGTTTTCATTATGATTTAAGATATTAAATTTTAAATAATCTTTCAAATAAGATATGAACGTCATAAATAACACATTCAAAGATACTGATAAATTTTCAAAACTGAAAAATAAAATTAATAATAAATATCTATCATAGTTTATAAATAGTGACTTATATTATCTATTGGAGGCGTGATAAATTATCTTTTCGGATTATTTTTCTTGGTCTCCGTAGAGTCTTTTGCTTCGTAGGATATTGTTGAAACTTGTGTTATATACTACTCCTATACCAGAAGTTTGGTTAGCACCCGTATTTCCTGCAATCAGACCTATATTCGATGGTTTAGAGAAGCCCTTTACGAGGAGGGAGCCGTCAATATTTTTACTAAAATCATACTCTATAGTACCTTCTGTAGTGAGGTAATTGTTAGAGATGCTACTTGCATCGGTTTTTAGGATAGGAATCCCTGATATTACCGATGATTTTCAATCGTGGTGAGATATTTACATTCATTCGGCTACTCGCTCTATCGGATGTATTACTTGTTTGGTCACCTGCGAGATAGTCAAGGTCTATTTTTACATTTTTACTGATGGTATTCAGTATGGAGCTGAGTTGCTTCAATAGTATTCCATAGCCGGAGGATTGTAGGGAGTTTGCTTTCACATCAAAACCGCCAGAATTAGATACATTGAAACTTCCGAGTGCTAGGATAGACCCAAATTGGATTACCTTTTCGTCTTCATTGCTAATTTTTGTATTAAGAGTTTCTCTGATTTGAGATGAAATTTCAGGAATATCAATATTAAATTTTAAATCTGGCTTGTTCATCGTTCCGGTAATGTTTGTGATAAGTTGTACATTCAAAGATGGTAAAGAGGTTCCTAAATACTCACCCATATTAGTAACGACCTTTTCGTAAGTCGCTTTGATGTTGAGCTGAGGTGTCATAGGATTTCCTGTCCAGCTGAGATTACTTCCTTTTCACAATTTGGAATTTTTCTCTAATATCATCTTAGAGACAAATTCCCCACTATCTACGATATAATTCCCATTGAGAGAAATATTTCGCTTCTATTCATCTTAAATCGGATGGCCTTTGCATCACCTCGTACACTGATGTCTCCCATACTTCCGCCCACGAGGACATTCACCAGCGTTCCTTTATCGGCACTTACGGTGAAATCAATATTCATATTGGCACCTGTTTTTTTCTTTTTGGCAAGTTCTATTTTTCCTTCGGTAGTTTTTTTCAAGAATCGGAGCATTTTATATTCATCAACCTTTGTGGTAGAACTTGAATTGAAGGTAAAAGAAGAATTATTGAGAGCTCTCATATTCGGTGTGGAAATATCTAGTCCCATAATTGGCCCCGAAACGAAGAGGTCTCCTGTTGCTTGCACTTTGCCCCAGAAAAGGTCGTTGTCTGCCTGTGTAGAGTTGAGCATCATAAGATTTTCAGCCCTGATAATGAGGTTGACACCCATTGTGTCTAATGTTTCAAACTGAATAAATCCAGAGATAGAGCCATCAGAAACATTTCGTCCATCCTTTATTTTGATATCATTAAGAGCCACAAAACCTTTAGAAAAAGGTAGTTTCATGTCTTCAAATGAGTAATCCACCCTGTAAAATCCAATTTTAAGCCGAATTTGGAAAGTGCAATTTCACCATTATAGTCAATATTATCAATTGGTCCTGAAATTCTCACACTGCCATCTGCAACCCCTCGAATGTTACTGAAAACTCCATTGACAAACTGTTGAGCAAAGCCCAAGTCAAACTTGTTGAGTTGCGTTTCAATATCAAGAGTTGGTGTTTTAGGATTATTATCAATCGTTCCAGAAACTATCAATTTATTGTCACCAAATACCCCAGCAGAATGTAGTAAAATATCTAATTTATAGATATTTGGTCGTTCTGTTTTTACCTGCAGATATATTGAGATTCCCCATTTCTCTACCCCCCATTTTCATCTCATCAATATTGAGTGTGATGATAGGTTCAATAGATTTTTTTCATTTTTTTAATATGTGGAAATTACCATTAGCAACCCCTTGGAAATCCATTGGATTACCAGAATCTTGCATCTCGAAAAGTTTAGCTATTTGCAATCCGTCTATATTCCTGAAATCTCAAACTGCTTATTCCCATATGACGCCTTTTCTATGAATAATTTAGAATCTTCGGAATTGATGAGAAGATTATTAACCTCAATATTTCCTGTTTTCCTTCGATAGACAATACTTTGTGGTAGGTTGCCGTCATCTCCTATGCTCCAATTTATATTATTAAAAATTCAGGTTGGTGTTATAAAAATTGAAATACATAATCTCCAAACTCGTTGAATGTTTGAGTGAAATTAATAGCATAATTTTTTTGTGGTATTCTCATAGCCTTTGTTGGCATAATCGAACTGCGTTTGAAAAAAATCATATTCTTCCCAGAGTCAAGATTATGTTCTGCTTTTTCCAATGAGACTGAAATTTTTTTAAAAAATATTATTTTTTTATAATTTAATTGTTCAAAAATTTGCGGATATTTGCTCATTATAAGCTTCACTGGTATTTATTTTTATAGAAATACCTTTTTGCAGTTGCGGAATCTATTTTTAGTGTTGGTAACACAACATAGTTGGCGTGTCTCCTTGCGAGTTCCTTATCTTCTTTTTGTAAATATTTCATCTTCAATAATTAGGTAGTTTAATTTGTTTGTATTGGCAGAAAAAGTTTAGGGTTATTTTTTTGTTCCGTTGTAATTTCCATAGATATGTAAATTTTGAGGGTAGCTGTATATTTTGAACGAAACTACTCACGAAATCTTGGTGAATATCAAAATTAAATTGGAAATACTGATTTTTATACCATTGTCTTGGCTGTGGCGATACCAAAATTCTATCGACGCCATTTTGTATCATACCTGCAAAATCTGATAGATTGAATCTACCAAAAGATTTCTCCATTGATGGCATCAGGCATATTGATATTTATAAATCTCTGATTATCTTTTAGATAGGTTCTGATAGTACCATTAGGAATTTCAATATTCTGACTTGACGAATGGAATTTTATATTGTTTATCTGAGTGTCAATTGCTAAATCATTAAGATTACTCATTGATATTTTACCATTGAAATCTCCACTAAAGGGATTGATTTTTCAAGTTTATTTGAAAAAAATATGATGGATTGAATTTTTGGATACTTGTCTTAATATCAGCAGCGATTTTTTTGAGTAGAAAAAAATCAATAAGTCCATTTACATTTCCTTGAATTTCAGAATCTTGTATTTTTATATCACCTTTGTAAGTTTTATGGTTGAGTTGTCCATTAAGGTATATTTTTTTGAGTTTTTTTATCCAATATTTCAATACTAGAAATGTGAGATTTTGTGTCCAAAAATCATATTATTCACATCAAAACTTTGACCTTTTTACCCAAAATGTACCAGAGATGTTTCCTACTTGTTTATTTTTTTGTAATTATCGCAGTATTAAGATTTTCTATAATAGAAATCACCCGTGTATTTAGGTATATTCGTGCTGAAATCACTAAGTTGGAAATTCTGTATATCAGCGTTTCCAATTCCGGTAATGAGATTTCCCGATGGCACAATAATTCGTTTCGGAGTAATATCAATTCCACCTTTAAAAATTTAGGCGACCAAAGTCATCAGCGATATTTTTTTCATCTTATTTTTTTACGAATGATGGCATCATTTTTTTCAAATTTATATAGGTGAAATCTGTGGAAATATCATTCGTTTTAATATGAAAATTACCATTTAATATTTTTTTAAAGGCTGATTTTTGTTCGGATATTTACATTTTTCGTTGCCAATTGCAAAAATCATTTAAGCTGAAATTGTTCAGTATTCCGTGCATTTTTCCTGAAACTCTTATTGGTGAGTAGTTATCCCAATTCGTTGCAAAAATATGAAAATATCATATCCTGCAAAGCCGACTTCCGTTTTCCAAATGCATATTCCAGCGAACTTTATTATTGAAATCCTGCCATTTTGTTTTTTTCGTTAAGAATAAAGGTCAAATTTCCCTTTAAATCGGAATGGTCGGTTTTTAAAAAGTTAAGTTCTTGAGTGCTAAGCTATGGTTATCCAAAGTGAAGTGGGTCGCAAATTTTTTTCAACTTTATGTATTTTTCCCCCATCGCTGCGTTTCAAAGGAAAAAGTTATCCAATTTAGCATCAATTTTTACTCCTGCGATTTGTAGTTCAGATAAATGTAAATCAAGATTCTTGGCTTTGAGCCATCTTCCAGCATCACCTTTTAAGTTTTTCATTGATGATGGATAGCTTTTGCATTATCTATATTTATTTTTAGAGTTTAATCTAAAAAAATAGGTTTTTGGGGTCTCTAGGTTTTTCCATTATCAAATGATTCTACAAATCGGATAAAGTTGGCTATACTATCGTTTTTGTATGTGATAACTTGAATATCAGGATTTTTCAAATTTATTTCCTTAAATTTGAAATGGTTGGTTCCTTTACAGCATCACCGATTAGACCAATCCAATCGGACTTGGCTTCCACAAGTGGAACACTGATAAAATCTAATTGGTGGTTATCTTTAACCTTCAAATTATGGATATTTACATCACCGAAAAAAATCAATTTTTACCTGATTTGCAGAGATTTTAACATTAAAATCTTTATTGAGAGCCTCAATTGCTTTTTGGGCAATCCAGTTTTTGGTTATATCAAGATTAAGAGTAATAAGAAGAATTACGAATAATCCAATTAATCCTCCTAAAAATATATGATAAAAATTCTTATAAATATATTTTTTTAGGTTTTTGTTAATGGTTTTTTTGTTTTTTCTCAAGTTTTTTTATATTTTTTTAATATCATTAATATTTTCTAAATTTGCCATTCTAAATCGATTTAACATTAAAAATTAAAGTAACATCTATGACTGAACCTATCATTTTAGCTATTGAAACTTCGTGTGATGATACTTCTGTTGCTGTTATCCAAGGGAATAAAAATACTTTCTAATGTAGCGGATAGCCAAAAAAATCCATATTGATTATGGTGGAGTAGTTCCAGAGTTGGCATCTCGGGCTCATCAGCAAAAATATCATTCCGATGATACATCAAGCTTTTAAAGTAGCAAATATACAACAAAAAGATATTTCTGCGATAGGTTTTACTCGCGGACTGGTTTATTGGGGTCGCTTTTTAGTGGGAACCTCTTTTTGCTAAGTCTCTGTCAATGAGTATAGATAGACCTCTTATTGAGGTTAATCATTTACAAGCACATATTTTAGCACATTTTATAGAAGATGCCAATCCTACACCGCCAAAGTTTCCCTTTGTATGCCTTACGGTAAGTGGAGGACACACCTTGCTTGTCCTTGTGAGGGATTATTTTGATATGGAAATTTTGGGAGGGACGATTGATGATGCAGCAGGTGAGGCGTTTGATAAAACAGGAAAAAAATTTTAGGTCTAGACTATCCTGCTGGGGCGATTATTGATAAATTATCAAAAAGAAGGAAATCCTAAAGGCGTATTTGTTTAATAAACCAAAAAAATACAAGGTTACGATTACTCTTTTAGTGGACTGAAGACTTCAATTTTTGTATTTTATTCAGAAAGAAACAAAGAAAAAAATCCCAATTTTATTAATGATAATATAAATGACCTATGTGCATCAATCCAGCAAACAATCGTGGATATTTTGATGGATAAATTGGAAAAAGTAACAAAAAGATTTAGGAATTAATGAAATAGCAATCGCAGGTGGTGTTTCGGCAAATTCGGCACTGAGGAAGGCGATGGAAGACAGAAGAGACTTTCTTGGCTGGAATATTTACATACCAAAATTTGAATACACTACCGACAATGCAGGAATGATAGCAATGGTTGCTAAACTGAAATATGATAGACAAATGTTCTCAGACTTATCTGTATCGGCTACAGCAAGATGGGATATTTCGGAATTGATTTAAATTATTTATTTTTCAATATTTTAGATTAGTATAATTGGTTAATTTTTAGGGGAATAAGTGACAATTGTTTTTTTCCATAAAAGTTTATTTTATTTCTGTAAAAACCACCCGAAAAACGGCTTTTCAATTACTTCAAAATCTTCCCCATCTGGATTCACTTCAAAAATCGGTGGGGTAATAGAATTTTTGTTAGCCCAAATTGTTTTTTTGTTCCGCATCATTAAAAAAATATTTACCTCTCCAAAAAGTTGAGCAACATACTCGTTATTAGGGTTTTTGGTAGATATTTTTTTGGTGAGTCATTTTGGAGCGTTTTTCCATTTTTTTCATAATAATGAGTCTATCAATCCAAGGAGTAATTTCTTGGATTTCGTGGGTTGAAAACGATAATAGAGATATTATTCTTTTTAGCATAATTGAATATTTTTTTCGCGAATGGTAACTTTTCGTGAATAATCCAAATTACTAAAAAGGCTCGTCTAAAAGAATCAGTTTTTGAGGTACTGATAAAGCTCTTGCAATAGCGACTCTTTGCTGTTGTCCGCCACTTAGAAAACGCGGTTTTTCGTGGGTAAAATCTTGCATATCAACAATGTCTAATAATTCTAAAATTTTTGTCTTTTTAGCTTTGAGATTGACATTAGAGAGATACAACCCTACATTTTTCAGCAACTGAGGGCGTACGGAATAAGGTCGTAGTGCTGAGCCACGAATTTCATTTCTTTTTCGCCGGGGCACTAAGTTACCTTTTTGGCCCTAAAAAGTTTCTTTCCATTTAAAAGAATATCGCCCTTTTGCCAGTCGTATAATCCATAAATTAAGCTCAAAAGAGTAGACTTTCCGCAACCACTTTCACCTGCGATGGCGACTATTTCACCTTGCTCTATACTAAGATTGAGGTTGTTAAATATGGGTCTATCAGCTTCATACGAGAAATGAAGATTTTTTTATTTCTAATAACATATTGCAAAGTTATATATTTTCCTTAATAATACCCTCCCAAACTTTTAAAATTCTTCGTAAAATTGTTTTTTTAAAGTCCAAAAATCTTACCTTTGTGCCATTCTATAATGATTATAAGATGATAGATAATATTAAAAATTATTTGGACGAGGTACAGAACTTTGTAGAAACAGAAAAAAATCTAAAAATTGAGGAATTTAGAATTAGATTTAATGGAAAAAGGGATTTTGAATGACCTTTTTGCAAAGTTTAAAGAAGTGCCAAATGAACAGAAGAAAGAGTTTGGACAAAAGATAAATACCCTAAAACAAGCTGTAGCAGATAAATTAGAAGCTCTGAAATCTGCTACGGAGACTAACGAGGTTTTGATAAAAGAGGACCTTACAAAGCCAGCTTATCCGTTATCATTAGGAGCAAGACACCCTATTAATTTAGTGAAAAATAGAATTATAGATATTTTCAAATCAATAGGTTTTGCTGTAGCTGATGGTCCAGAAGTGGAGGATGATTGGCATAACTTTACAGCCTTGAACTTGCCAGAATATCACCCAGCAAGGGATATGCAGGATACTTTTTTCATAGAGCAAAATCCAGATATATTATTGAGAACGCATACATCGTCTGTTCAGATTCGCCATATGGAGAACAATGAACCGCCATTGAGGATTTTATCACCAGGGAGAGTATTCAGAAATGAGGCTATATCTTCTCGTTCGCATTGTATTTTTTTCATCAAATTGAAGGACTTTATATTGATGAGAATGTAAGTTTTGCCGATTTGAAACAGACTATTCAATTTTTCACAACAGAACTATTTGGGAAGTCTAAAATTCGTATGAGACCGTCATATTTTCCTTTCACGGAGCCAAGTGCAGAGGTTGATGTATATTGGGGATTAAACTCAGAGACGGATTATAGAATAACGAAAGGGACTGGTTGGCTGGAAATTATGGGATGTGGCATGGTGGATCCTGCCGTGCTGAAAAATGTAAATATAGACTCTGACAAATACAGTGGGTATGCATTTGGTATGGGTATTGAGAGGATAGTTATGCTCTTGTATCAAATGAGTGATATAAGATTGTTTTTGAAAAATGATGTAAGGATGCTTCAGCAGTTTAAATCCTTATAAAATAATGATTTAGGCCTAATTTTTCAGTTAGGCTTTTTTTCATTGATACATATTACAAAAAAAGAAATATTTTATTATTTGTTTTTGGGTATTAACTATATATATTTTTTTACGACTTAAATTTTAAATAAAAATAAATCTAATATAAATAATATGAATACGACACAATTCGTAAATCGTCACATTTCTCTCAATGAAAATGACACTAGAGAAATGTTGGATAAAAGTAGGAGTTCCTGATATTCAAGAGCTTGTGAATCAAACAATTCCATCTACTATTCGCTTAGAGAAAGATATAGAAATCTCTCAGCCACTTTCGGAATACGAGATGTTATTGCATTCTAAGGAGTTGGCTTCTAAGAATGCTCTCTATGATACCTATATTGGTTTTGGGGTATTATGGGACGATTTTGCCATCTGCTATTCAGCGAAATATTCTTGAAAAACGCGGGTTGGTATACGGCCTATACACCGTATCAAGCAGAGATTGCACAAGGAAGATTGGAGGTATTGTTGAACTACCAAACAGCAATTTCTGACCTTACAGGATTCTCCTTGGCAAATGCATCCCTATTGGACGAGGGTACAGCTGCTGCTGAGGCTATGCATATGTTTTTTGCAAGTAGAACAAAAGACCAAAAGAAAAATAATGCTAATAAATTTTTCGTTTCAGAATTAGTTTATCCTCAGACGATAGCCGTTTTGAAAACAAAAGCGGAAGGACTTGGTATAGAGGTTATTATTGGCAAACATGATGACCATCATTTTTGATGAAACTTTCTTTGGAGCATTACTTCAATATCCAGGTAAAAATGGAGCAGTTATAGATTATACTGAAACAATATCTCAATTAAAAGGTATTGAGCTACAGGTGGTTGTTGCTTGTGATATTTTATCTTTGGTAAAACTAAAAATCTCCTGCTACGATGGGGGCAGATTGTGCTGTGGGGACTACTCAACGATTTGGTATCCCTATGAGGGTACGGAGGGCCTCACGCAGCATATTTTGCTTGTAAGGAAAGTTATAAAAAGAGATATACCGGGTAGAATAATAGGTATTTCGCAAGATGCTTATGGTGGCAAAGCTCTTAGAATGGCTCTACAAACGAGAGAGCAACACATTAAGAGAGAAAAAGCGACCTCAAATATCTGTACTTCACAAGTATTGTTGGCTGTAATGGCTGGTATGTATGTAGTATATCACGGGCCAAAAGGCTTGAAATTTATTGCTGATGATATTCATTACAAAGCGAATGCTCTGTCAAGTGCTTTGAAAAAAATTTAGGGTATAATGTAATTGATGAAACGACTTTTGATGTTGTGAAATTCCGACTTTCAGAGGTGGAAAAATCTAAACTCAAAGTAGTGTTAGAGGAAAATAAAATAAATCTTAACTTGTTTATTGATAGTGTTGTAGCTATTTCATTAGACGAAACTTCTACGCTTAATAAAGTTCAGAAATTAGTAGATGTTTTGGCTCAATTCGCTAATAAACCATCAATGAAATTGGAGGTGAAAGAGAAATTACTATCCCAGCCGATTTATTGAGAACGGACGATATTTTGACAAATGAAATTTTCAATAAATACCACACAGAGACGGAATTGATGCGTTATATCAAGAAATTAGAGCGAAAAGATCTTTCTTTGGTTCATTCTATGATATCTCTTGGCTCTTGTACAATGAAACTTAATGCGGCTACAGAGATGTTGCCAATTTCTTGGGCAGAGTGGGGGAATATCCATCCGTTCGTACCAGTAGAGCAAGCAGGTGGATATCATCAGTTAATCAGTGAGTTAGAAAAAATTTAGCAGAAATAACGGGCTTTGCAGGAACCTCTCTTCAGCCGAATTCTGGTGCTCAGGGAGAGTATGCGGGGCTTATGGTTATCAGAGAGTATCATAAATCTCAGGGAAATGCTCATAGAAATATTGTGCTAATCCCTCAATCTGCTCATGGGACTAATCCTGCTTCGGCGATAATGGCAGGAATGAAAGTAGTGGTTGTGAAGAACTTAGAGAATGGAGAAATTGATTTTGAAGACTTAAAAGCTAAGGCGGAACAACACAAGGATAATCTATCAGCAGTGATGATTACTTATCCATCTACTTACGGCTTCTTTGATTCTAATGTGAAGCAAATTATTGATTTGATTCATTCTTTGGGTGGGCAAGTTTATATGGATGGAGCTAATATGAATGCTCAAGTAGGATTTACAAGCCCAGGACATATCGGTGCTGATGTATGCCACTTGAATCTTCATAAGACTTTTGCTATCCCTCACGGAGGTGGTGGTCCAGGAGTGGGACCTATATGCGTTGCCAAGCATTTAGTACCATTTTTACCATCAAATCCTAATGTAAAAGTGGGTACAGAACAAAGTATTGATGCTATTTCTTCTGCTCCATTTGGTTCTGCTTTAGTTCAAAAATATTACTTATGCATATATTAAAATGATGGGAGCGGAAGGTTTGAAAAAAGCAACAGCTCACGCTATTTTTGAATGCTAATTATTTAAAAGAGGTCTTGGCTGAACATTTTTCAAATTCTTTATTCTAATGAAAAATGGTAGAGTGGCCCATGAGTGTATCGTGGATTTCAGACCATTTAAGCAGTATGGAATTGAGGTAGGAGATGTTGCAAAAACGATTGATGGACTACGGATTCCACGCTCCTACAGTAAGTTTCCCAGTGGCAGGAACCTTGATGATTGAGCCAACAGAATCAGAATCCAAAGCGGAAATAGATAGATTTGCCGAGGCTCTTATTAATATCAAAAAAAGAAATTGAAGAGATAGCTAATGGCCAGGCAGATAAGGAGAATAATGTTCTTAAGAATGCCCCTCATACAGAGCAAATTGTTACTTCTGATGAATGGAACAAGCCATATAGTAGAGAGAAAGCAGCCTATCCGCTACCTTGGGTGAGAGAAAATAAATTCTTTGCATCTGTATCTAGAGTGGATGATGCCTATGGAGATAGAAATTTAATTTGTACTTGTAATCCAATAGAAGCTTATATGTAGTATATAACAAAAAGCAACCTTTTAGGTTGCTTTTTGTTTGAAAATAAGTAAAAAGGCTGATTAAATACAATCAGTCATATGTTTTTATATAATTTATTCACCCTCTTGTTCTTTTCTGAGTTGTTCTGCCATCTCGTCTAATACGGGTTTTATTGTACTTTCTGGTAGTTCGCTTATGCGGATATACATCAGCCCATCAATAGCATCATTAAAACTCGGATCCACATTAAAGGAAATAACCTTTGCATTTTGTTTGATATATTTCTTTATCAAAACAGGGAGTTTTAGTTGAGGTTCGAGGTCGTCAATTACTTTATCTAGCTTATTCAGATCAGAACTCATCTCATGTAAGAATAAACTTTTATCTCTATCAGTAAGTTTCACTTTGAATTCATTTTTCGGATGAATATACTGGGCTAAAGCAGAGTCGTAGTAATGAGACCTCATAAATTCTATCATCAAGGATTTAGAAAAATCCGAAAATTTGCTACTGATACTCACACCTCCCATAAGAAATTTATGGTCTGGATTTCGTAGGCAAACATAAGTAATACCTCGCCACAAAAGGAACAAAGGAAGTGGTTTTGTTTGATACTCATTGATAATATAGGCTCTACCCATTTCTATTACTTCATTGAAAAAAGGCTGTAACTCGTGGTCAAACTCAAATAGCGATGAGGTATAGAAGCCGTTGATACCACCTTTTTTCATTATTTCTTTACCTAGCCCCATTCGGTAGGCACCTACTATCTTTTGTGCATCATTATCCCAAAGGAATAGATGATGGTAGTATTTATCGTATTCATCAATATCAAAAGGGAGGTTTGTTCCTTCTCCTACCGCTCGGAAGGTGATTTCTCTTTGTCTGCCTATTTCCCTCATAATATAAGGTATTTCTTCGTACTCAGCAAAAAATACTTCGTAATTTCCATTGCAGAAAAATCGTTTATCATTCTTCCGAAGAGATTCTATTTCCTTTAGAATATTTTCTGTTGGTGTTTCATCAATAATGTTTTGGACAATATTTTCTAATTTATTTGTCGAAAAATTCAGTTTCAAATCGGGTAACCTTTCCATTTGAGACTTTCGTTGTTCGTAATAGGATTTCAGAAGGTAGATTTTTTTTTGTAGGAAATATTCTAGTTCTTTTTGTAGTTTCTTGTTCGTCAATAATTTTTACAGAAACGGGTTTTTCCAATTCTTATTTTGATAGGGAGTTTTTTTCTTGCTCTCATCATTTCTGTTGGGAGCATTAAGGTTTCTGCAAATCTGGATGGATTTTTTTGCAGCATTATAAAAAAAGATTGCTATTTTTAGCGTGGAAATACATTGGAACTACGGGTACTTTTTGCTTTTTAATAAGCTTCATTGCTGTAGTTTCCCATTCTTTATCTCGCAATTCGTTGTCTTTATTATTCTTATTAGAAACTTCTCCCGCAGGGAAAAATACCTACACATCCACCCTCAGAAAGGTGTTTTATGGTTTCTCTCATCCTGTTGAAGAACTACGAATATTTTTCTATCACCTCCAAATGGATTCACGGGGATTACAAATGGCTTCATAGGGTCTATTTTTTCTAATAAAAAATTCCCCATCACCTTAAAATCAGGGCGAATTTCAGAGATGATTTTACACATTAAAAATACCATCTATCGCTCCAAGAGGATGATTAGAAACTAATATAAAAGCCCCCGTTTTCAGGGATTTTAGCTAAATCTTCTTCAAAAACAATATATTTTAGCCCTCTCTCTTTAATGAAAGCGTCAAAAAAATCTCGCCCAGATTTATCTTTTATCTTGTCGTATAGGTTATTTACCTTATTGAGTTTTGTGATACTCATTAAAGTGGAAGCAATACCATTCTTCAAAAAACCCAAATTTGGATAATCCGATGGCATTGATAAGGTCTTGTTTAGAAATAAGGCTCATTTTATTTAAATTAATATGAACGGAAAAATGATATTTTCCTACAAATTAAAGAATTTTTCTTATAAAAAAACAATGTTTTTAATAAATATTTTTTCTATTCTATATAGGGATATTTAGAGTTTAATAGGTTTTTCAGTTCAAATTGATCACCATTAAATACCCCATAGGTATAGTAGGAAATCCAATCACCGAGATTGATATATTTAGATATTTTATTCTTCAAATCAAAAATCATTGGTAGATGACGATGTCCAAAGACGAAAAATCAAAATATTCAGAATCTAATTTTTTTATTAGAATAACGAATTAAAAAAATTCTTTGTCTTCTCCTAGAAATTCTTTGTCTTCTTCTCCCGAAATGAGTTTGTTTTTTTGTCGATAGATGTATTGCTATAGCCATCGCAATATCTGGATGCAACCATCTAAAAAGCCACTGACATAGAGGATTGGTGAAAACTTTTTTCATTCGTTTGTAACCTCTATCACCAGGACCAAGTCCATCTCCATGAGCCAAAAGTAATTTTTTGTGATTAACCTGAACGATTTGTTTTTCAAAGAAAACGGGGATATTCAGTTCGCTCTCAAAAATAATCTCTCATCCAAAGGTCGTGATTTCCTACGAAGAAATAAATCTCTATACCGCTGTCTCTCAGCTCTGCAATTTTTCCTAGAACCCTCACAAATCCTTTGGGAACCACATATTTCCATTCATGCCAAAAATCAAATAAATCGCCCATTAGGAATAATACTTGGCAGTCTTGCTTTATCTCGTCAAGCCAATGAACGAATTTTGTTTCTCGGATTTTGCTTTCCGTGGCATTGGGTAACCCAAAATGTTGGTCGGAGGCGAAGTAAATTTTTTTATCTTTTTTTAAAGAAATGTTAATCATTCAACGATAATATTTAATCAATATTAGGGATTATCCTTTGCAAACCATTCTCCGTAAGAGTTTTTCCGTTTCGTGAAGTTTAAGATAAGAAAGATGTATATATTCGGGTAATCTTCTTTGGATTTTTTTCGCGATTTCATAGAGCATATTCTCACAAGTTGGTTGAAACTCACAGAATACTACCTTATGTCCCTGCTTGCTGAGGCCTTCTCCCAAAGCCATATGAGGTGAGTTAGCATTTATAAGCACAGCATGGTCCCAAATATCTATAATTTCCTCTTTTACAATTGTTTTAATATCACTGAAATCCATCACCATCCCATTTTTTTTGTGGTTTATGTCGTTGATGGGAGTCCCTTTAATCGTCACGAAAAGTTTATAAGAATGTCCGTGTATATTCTTACACTTACCATCATAGTTATAAAGGGCGTGGGCAGTCTCAAATGTAAAAATTTTGGTTATATGAATCATATTGCAAAGTTAAGAAATTTTTATTTTGTGACCAATAAACTGCACCCACGAATATCGGAATGGTCTATCCTTCCTAAAATTTGGAATTGATGATTATCAAAGCTTTTACCTAAATCTTGTGTAGCAATGAACGAGCAAGAATATTTATTGGCGAGGTCAATGATATTTACGGCACCTGTTTTCCCTTTTTCTACGTAAGAGAAGGGGTCTTCTAGGTTTCTAATCATAATCCTTAACCAATTGGGACTCTGGTAAATATTATTTCCAAGAGAATAAGCTTGAGAGAGTAGCTCGGTCATAGAATATTCGGAATAGATTTTATCCGTTAGGAATCCATTTCGGAGTATTTTTTTAAGAGTTCATCTTTGGTCATTTCTTCTTTTTCGTCCCTTCATCCCTCCCGTCTCTATGATGATGAGATTGGAGTTCTGTGCTGAATAAAAACCACCATTTGCTTCACAGAAATCAATGAAATCCAAAAGAGCAAAAACTTACACCAAAAAGGATAATTTTTCTATTGTTTAAGTTTTTTTAGTAATTCTAATAACTCTGGATGATTATATAGAAAATATCCATTCTCTTTTTGCGATGATTTATTCATCAGAAAATCAACCATATATATAAGGGATGAGTTCTGTCTCTCCAAATAATTTGGTAATAATCCCAAGAAAATATAATCCTTAGGATGGCCAATAAACTGCTGAAAAACAATGAAGGATACTTTGCTGGTATAGTTCAAAATCTGCAATCCAATGCCGAGAGAGCGTCTGTATATTCGTGGTTCCCGAAGATTGAAAAATAGGCATCCGTCTGTCGATTTCTATCCAAAAATGGTGTGATGCTTAAACATCTCTATTGGTAAGAATGGTATTTCTGTTATTTTTTTGATATTTTTTTAGGATTTATATTAAGATAATCTACAAACTGATGGTAAATATCAATATTTTTCGTATTGATAATTGAAAAATAGATAAACAAGCCTCTTCAAAAATCCTCTTCTGTTTTTTTATTTCAAAAAAATATTTCTCATTGTAAAAATTTTTAATATGGATATTTAATCCTCGTAAATAATATTTTTTTGTCTTATTTTTTTCAAAAATTTTTCTAAATCCTTTTGCCAGCTGGCACGAATTTCTTTTTCCGTTCGTCCGTAGATTATTTGTCGTCTCAATTCGTCGGTTCCTGCCAACTTATCAAAAAAATAAATTCGACAAAAAAAGAAATCTTGGTTCGCATTTTTATAGTTTTTTTATAAGCCTTTAAAAAGCCATTTTTAATTCTAATTTTTCAAGTTTCCCTTATTATCTGATAGATTTTTCGCCATAGCATAGTTTTCCATTAAGGAAAGGGTCTTTTTGCTCCAAAAATTAGACTTAGGGAGTGAATTGATAAGGCAAATCTTTGGTATAGGGGCTTCCATAGATTTGGAATGGCAAATTAGTGCCTCGTCCTACGGATACTTGTGTTCCTTCGAAGAAACAAAGTGAAGGGTATAGGGTTGATAGCCAAGTCGTTAGGTAGGTTAGGGGATGGCCTATCAGATATTTCGTATCGTTGTTTTTTGTGGTAATTTTGCATTGGTACGAGGGTATAATTGGCTTGGATTCCCTTTTTCAACCAATGCTCACCGTTTATCATTCTTCCATATTCTCCAATGGTAAGGCCATAAATCACGGGTACGGGATGCATACCTACGAATGATTTCCAATGATACTTTAAGGTAGGGCCGTCGGTATAACCATCGTGAGGGTTAGGTCTGTCAAGGACAATGATTTTTATATTTTGCTCGGCTACAGCTTCCATTACATACGCCAAGGTAGAAATATAGGTGTAGAATCTTACCCCAACATCTTGAATATCAAATAGAACTATATCAATTCCCGATAGTTGTTCCTTTGTTGGTTTTTATTATTGCCATACAGAGAGACTATTGGTAGTCCTGTCTTTTTGGTCAATTCCGTTTTTACTTTTTCGCCTGCATCTGCATCTCCACGGAATCCGTGTTCTGGTGCAAGTACATATTTTACATTAATTCCGTTTTTTAAGAGAAAATCTACGATACTCATTCGTTCTACTTTCGTAGCATTAATGGTCTCTATATTCACAATCCCTGTTTGATTGGTTACCACCGCTACGTTTTTTTGTTTTTAGCAGAGGTAAAATAAATTTCAGGTTGGTCTGCTCCTGTTTTAAATTTTTTTGAGCATTTACTAAAAATTAAACCAGAAAAAAATTAGGCTTAAATAAACTAAATTTTTTTAATTTTGGCACTTAAATTCATTAACTTGAGATTTTCAATATATTTTTCTAAAAAATTGCAGGTTCCAAAGATAGTAAAAATCTATCACGGTTCATTATTTTTTTATAGGTAGGGGTATCCGTAGCCTTGGGGATTGTTATTTCTTTAATTACAATATCTACGGGTATAGGCTCTAAAAAGGCTATTAAAAAGTAGTCTGAGCGATTTTTTTCGGGAGAACTTACCATAAAATCCACTCGTTCCAACTCGTCGTATAACTCGTCGCCATTGGATAGTAAAAAAATATTGATTTTAATAAAAATAAAAATCACTTCAAAAATGTAGTTGCTACTCAAAAAATTTATTACCACGAATGGTATTTTTGCGAACAAAGGATAATTTCGCTGGGATAATACTAAAGGGTGTGGGAGAGGATTTTTAATAGAAGTAGATTTAATAAATTCATCGTAAAAGGTAAAATTCCTCAATTTAAAGATAATGAGGCGAATCAAGAGATTGTTATTTCTCAAAAGATATCAAAAGATATTAATAAAGGTGTAAATGATAGTGTGGTGGCTATCTTTGCAAAAGAAGAGCAGAAACCGATATACAGAAAATTCAAAAATATCAGGTATTTATAAAAACGGATATTAAAAATGATTGATGATTTGTATATCATAGGTGGAATTAATCATGCACGAAAAGTTCAAAATTTCGGCACTGATGAAATTGGAGGATTAGAGGTGTTTTTAAAAGGATAATGATAATATTAACGAAACAGCCATAGATATAGAAAAGTTTATTGGTCTTAAAAAAATTATATTGAAAAAAATCACTGAACAGTTTCCGCAAATTGTGAGTTGGATGGAAATTTTTTTGACACCAATATAGCATTGATTATCAGTATTATGCTCATTGTAGTCGTAGTAAATATTATAATGATACTACTTATCTTGATTATTGAGCGGACGAATTCCATTGGTTTATTGAAAACATTAGGTGCTACGAATGGTCAAATAAGGGTAATTTTTTTATTAATTACACCTTGATGATAATGTTTCGAGGGATTGCTTGTAGGGAATATTCTCGGTATAGGATTATTATTGGTGCAAAAGATGGTATGGGATTATAAAAACTCAATCCAGAAAATTATTATGTGAGTGTTGTTCCTGTGGATTTGAATATAATATATATCGCAGGAGTATCGGTTGGTATTTTGGTGGTTTCAGGGAGTATCTCTTATTTTGCCGAGTTATCTTATTAGTAAAATATCTCCTATAAAGTCAATAAAAAAATGAGTTAGTTAGTAAAAAACAAAAAAATAATCGCTATAAAAATTTGCAAGTTACGAAAAAAAGTTGTATCTTTGCACCAGTCAAAAAGACAGAAGATCCGGTAGTTCAGTTGGTTAGAATGCCGCCCTGTCACGGCGGAGGTCGCGGGTTCGAGTCCCGTCCGGATCGCATAAATATCACATCATTCTTTTGGTGTGATATTTTTTTATAAATTTTTATTATTTTTTGATGGTAAATAAAGGGAAGAATAGATGATATTATTTTGAAAGGTTTATTATGAAAATTAATATTTTTAGGAAAAAAATATACTTAATGTTTATAAAAAAATTGTATATTTGTAGGAGACTAATAGAAAATCTCATTATGGAAGTAAAATACAATTTGGAGAAAGAGCGAGAAGAAATCTTTGCCAAGTATAAAGATTTGGTGGAAAACACCTATATGAATATTGATGAGAAAGGTATTGAGTTGATAGATAAGGCTTTTCATATTGCTTTAGATGCTCATAAAGACCAGAGACGAAAGAAGGGCGAGCCGTATATATTGCATCCTATCGCTGTGGCAAAAATAGTGGCCAATGATATTGGTCTAGGTGCGACCTCTATTGCTTGTGCTTTGCTTCACGATGTGGTGGAGGATTCAGAATATACCTATGAGGATATAAAGAACTTATTTAATCAAGAGATAGCGGATATTGTTCAGGGACTTACAAAAATATCGGTGATGTCTAACCAAAATGTATCTGTTCAATCTGAAAACTTTCGTAAATTGCTACTCACATTGGCTTCTGATTTTAGGGTTATTTTGGTGAAGATAGCAGACAGACTCCATAATATGAGGACATTGGATAGTATGAGACCAGATAAGCAGAAGAAAATAGCTTCTGAGACGGTATATCTTTATGCTCCATTAGCACACCGATTGGGACTTTATACTATTAAATCGGAGTTGGAGGATTTATCCTTAAAGTATAATAATCCGGAGGTTTATAATGATATAGCTAACAAACTTGCTTTGACAAAAGATGAAAGGAAAAACTATATCCAAGAGTTTAAAAATCAAGTTTTGGAGCGGTTGAATAGCGAGAATCTTAACTTTACGATAAAGGGTAGGGCAAAGGCAATTTCGTCTATTTATAGAAAAATGCTTAAACAAGGAGTACCTTTTGAGGAGGTATATGACAATTATGCCATTAGGATTATTTATAAATCTGATCAGAAAAATGAGAAGTTCTTGGCGTGGAAAATTTATTCCGTCATTACCGATTTATATCATAGCAATCCATCGCGAATGAGAGATTGGATTACCCAACCCCGCTCTACGGGCTACGAAAGTTTACATATCACCGTGCTGGGGCCAGATAAAAAATGGATTGAGGTACAGATACGCTCCGAGAGAATGGACGATATTGCAGAGAAAGGAGTAGCCGCACATTATAGATATAAGGAGGGATATAAAAAAAGATTCTAGCGACCAGATTTTTGATAAATGGGTAAAGGATATTCGTGAGGTTTTTAGAGCAACAAAAAAAGACCTATCTACGAAGGAATTTGTGGATAGTATAAAAACTTAATTTGTATTCAAAAGAGGTATTCGTATTTACCCCGAAAGGCGATGTTAAAATTTTTTTACCAAAAAGGGGCTTCTGCGTTGGATTATGCTTTTTCGGTACATTCTGATTTGGGAATGAAGTGTGTAGGTGCTAAGGTAAATGGTAGGCTGGTGCCGATATCGTATATTTTGGAAAATGGCGACCAAGTGGATATTCTTTCTTCGGCAAATCAAAAACCGAAGGCCAATTGGCTGGATTTTTGGTAACATCAAGAGCGAAGACGAAAATTAAACAATTCTTAAATTCTGAAAAATCGGTAGCTGTAGCTGAAGGTAAGGAAATTATGAGGCGAAAATTACGCCATGCAAAACTTAATTTTAATGATGAGGAAATTAATAAAATGCAGAAATTTTTTGGGTTAAAAACCTCACAAGATTTGTTTATAGGTTTCCAAGATGGTAGTTTGGATGCATCGAGTATTAGGAAGTATCTTGACTCTAAGTCTGTGATTAGTAATTTTTTATCTAAATTTAAGAAAACTACTCATACGAAGGCTGTTACCAATTTCGTAGAGCAAGCGGATAAAAATCTTGACCTTATTGTATTTGGAAAAGATGAGGAAAAACTGAACTATTCCTTTGCGAAATGTTGTTCGGTGCTTCCTGGTGATAAAATTTTCGGGTTCGTAACTATTGCTGATGGAATAAAAGTCCATAATGACCAATGCCCGAATGCTATTAATCTAAGAGCTCAGTATGATTATCGGGTAATACAAGCGAAATGGGTGAATGAAGAACGATTCAAAAACCAAACTACATTGGATATTGAGGGGATTGATAGATTGGGGATACTAAATGATGTTACCAAGACTATCAATTCTATGGGGTTGGATGTTAAATCCATTAATCTTTCTTCTAATGATGGCATTATACGAGGGGAAATGATTATAGAGATGAAAAACAGATACCGAGTTGGAGGAAGCAATATCGTTATTAGAGAAAAATAGAAGGAGTAATAAAAGTAACAAGAGGATAAAGAATGAAGATAACAAAAGTATTTTAAGAATTTTTTTAATAATTTCCAATCGTCAGGGATATTATTGGTTTTGTGTGTGGTGGTATCTTTATTGATAGCTAATTCCTCGTTCGGAAGGGAGTATCAATATTTTTGGAATAAGGAAATCGGTACAGATTTTTTGCACCTAAAATATCCTATAAGTATTTGGATAAATGATGGACTGATGGCAATATTCTTTCTTTTGGTAGGGTTAGAAATCAAAAGAGAAATAGTAGAAGGAGAGCTATCTGATATTAAAAATGCGTTTCTACCAATTTTGGGGGCTTTAGGAGGGATGCTCGTGCCGATGGCAATATATTTAGGTATTAATCACAATACCGACTATGTGCGTGGTTGGGGGATACCGATGGCTACGGATATTGCATTTTCTCTGGCGGTAATTTCTATGTTGGGGAATAGAGTTCCTTCAGCAATTAAGATTTTTTTAACTGCCTTGGCCATTGTGGATGATTTAGGGGCTATTATTGTGATAGCGGTTTTTTTACTCTGGGAATATAGATTGGTGGTATTTGCTTTATTCTGCTGGGATTGTATCCATTCTCATTGGGCTTAATTATTTCAAGGTGAAGAATACTATTTGTTACCTCGTACCAGGGGTGGTATTGTGGTATTTTATGCATCATTCAGGGATTCATGCCACGATATCGGGAGTGATTTTGGCACTCACCATTCCTACCAATAGCGGTAGTGATATTCCATCGCCATTAGAGGGATTGAAAGATAAGCTCCATTTACCAGTAAATTATCTAATAATGCCCATTTTTGCTTTGGCAAATACAAATATTGAGTTTCATTCAGGAATGGTAGATGGGCTTTTTACAGAGCTAGGCTTAGGGATAATACTTGGGCTATTTATCAGGGAAGATGTTGGGTATTAGTTTATTCTCATTTATTGCTATAAGGTTAAAAAAATTAGTTCGTTACCACAAGGAAGTAATTGGCGACAGATGATAGGTACTTGTTTTTTAGGAGGAATTGGCTTTACAATGTCTATTTTTGTGGCGGGATTATCTTTTAGAGACGAGTTAGATTATCAGTCTTTAGCTAAATTTGCAATACTTATGGCATCTATTATTTCTGGTGTAGCGGGGTATTTTATACTTAGTTTGGGAAGTAAGAAGAAATCTAATTTTTAAAAGTTAATATTAGGAAAAATTTGGCTTAAAAACTTTTTAAGTCAAATTTTTGTTTCAATATTCTAATAAATGAATAATAATTCTTACCTTTGATGAAAAAAATTAAGTTATATGCTATCAAATATTGAACCGCAGATTATTTGGAAAAATTTCTCTGCACTTAATAAAATACCTCGTCCATCAAAAAGAGGGTAGGGGTGATTGAGTTTATCAAAAAAATTTTGGTGAAAAATTAGGCCTACCAACATATGTTGATGAGGTAGGGAATGTTATCATCAAAAAATCGGCTACGAAGGGTATGGAACAACGAAAACCGATAATCCTCCAATCTCATTTGGATATGGTTTGCCAAAAAAACAACGATGTAGATTTTGATTTTGATACGCAAGGAATCCAAATGTTCGTAGATGGAGATTGGGTTCGTGCTAAGGGAACGACACTTGGTGCTGATAATGGGCTTGGCGTAGCGACTATAATGTCTATCTTGGAAAGTGATGATATCCCTCATCCAGACTTAGAGGCTCTTTTTACTATCGATGAAGAAACAGGAATGACGGGGGCTTTTAACTTGCAACCTAATGTATTGACTGGTGAGATTTTGCTGAATCTTGACACAGAGGAAGACGACGAAATCGGTATTGGATGTGCTGGTGGGATAGATGTTACGGCGTTCCAAAAATTACGACACAGTATCTATTACAAGTGAGTATGTGAAAATCCAGATTAAAGGATTACAAGGTGGACATTCGGGAATGGATATCCATAAAGGGTTTGGAAATGCTAATATGATTTTGGGTAGATTGTTGTATAAAGGTCTTGAAAATCAGTCTATTCAGTTGGTGGAAATAGAATCAGGCGGACTTAGAAATGCTATTCCAAGAGAGGGTAAAGCTATTTTTGGAGTAGAAAAATGCGACAACATTCATTGCCTATATCCAGCCGTTGGCCAATGAGATTATTGAGGAATTTGCTTCCCTAGAAAAAGATTTAACTATTACAATAGAGAAAGTTGAAAAACAACGAGGTGGGATATCAGCAGAGGATTCTAGAAAAAAATCATACAAGTGTTAAAAATCGGCTCATAACGGTGTGTATCGTATGTCGCCAGATGTGTCAGACTTAGTGGAGGCCTCTAATAATGTTGCCCGTGTTGAGTTGAAAAAAATGGTAATTTGAGAATTCTTAATTTGGTTCGCTCTTCCGTGGAGTCATCAAAAATTTGATGTGGCAAATCAACTGAAAGCTGTATTTGAGCTAGGTGGCCTTAATGTGGATTTTGCAGGGTCTTATCCGGGATGGAAACCTAACCCTGACTCTCAAATTGTAAAAATTGATGGATGCTATTTATCAAGAGAAATTTGGGGATAAACCAAATATTGCTGCCTGCCATGCAGGGGTTAGAATGCGGAATCATCGGAGCAAATTATCCAAAAATGGAGATGGTAAGTTTTTGGCCCAACTATAAAAGGAGCCCACTCGCCTGATGAGAGAGCAAATATCACTTCTACACAGAAATTTTTGGGATTTCTTGAAAGAAATTATGTTGAGGATACCAAATAAATAATGTCTTTATGCAATAAAAAAATCACAAAGTATTTATTGACTTTGTGATTTTTATTTTTATGAAAAGAATATGCATTAATGTTTTTTTAGTATGGGCAGTAAAACGGAATATCCATAAATGAGAAATAGATAAAAATTGTAAAAATATCTAAAAATGAACAAGTTACATATAAAAAAATGTAAAAAGTGAATTAAAAAAACGAAATGTCCGAAAAAACTACCATTTACTACTGTTTTATTACCATTGAAAAGGTAGATAAATAGTCTATAAAAAAAGCCCCTAACTACCATTGGGGCTATTATTATACCCTAAAAACCGCCCCACAGCCCTAAAAAATAGAGCTTTTTTTGTTTTTATGCTCTTATATAGCCCATAGAAATACACGCCCAAAATAGCCCCAAAAACAAACATATACCTGACAGCAGGAAAAACGATAAAAAAATACCCTTTTTGTTTATGATGGAAGTTATGGTGGAAGTTATGGTGGAAGTTTTTTTGATAAAAAAACACTTAAAAATCTTACCCCTAATCTACCAAAATAAACATTAAACAGCTTATTAAACAGAGAATAATACCCCCTAATGACCTAATATATAAAAAAATAAATTGTAATAAACTGATTTACATCACATTGTATATAATTAAAAACTTGTTTTTATAAGTTTCATATATTATATCTAACTTTTTCTTTTTGATTCTTTCAAATTGTTGATACTTATTTCTAAAAAAAGGAAGTGGGCAGTATTTCATTCCCCCAAATATCTTTTTCAACATTACTCAAAAAAACATATTAAATAATTTATAACCTTTATTATTTAGATTATTAGCTATATTATTGATATTTTTAACTTCTGTATCTATAAGGTCTCTTATATATCCTTTGAATGAAATTGGATTTTCTAATGAAATATCAAAAGTATCATCAATAGCATTGATAAATATTTCTATTTTGTCTATCATTTTCATAACTTGGTAGTTTAGAAGACTTATTTTCAAGAATATTTTTTTAATGGTAGTAGAAGAAATTCCCATTTTTTTAGCGTATATATTAGCTTCTCTATACCCTATTATTTCACTTAACTTATTCTTTACTCTTTCGGTTTTATTTTTTTCCTATCCTCTTTTATTTTATCATATATTCTATTCACTTCATCTCTTTCTGGAATAGAATGAATATATTTATCCCATTTGTCTAATGGAATACCCACACGATATGATAATAAAGGACGGTTTTTGATTTCTTTTTTTATATCATACCAACGATTTTTTTGATTTGTTGGTCTGTTAATTTCAGCTCTTCTTGTGAAGAGGAATTAAATATTATACTACCTCAATTTGTGTATTATTATTTCCTTTTATGATTTGATTATTTTTCATAGCTCATTATATTTAATAGTTTATTTATTTGAGAGTCCTTTTTCTTCAATTATTTTTTTACAATTATCTAATTGATTCATAAGAACTTTTATTGTCAAACTATTATCTGTTATTAAATCATTCCCCCACCATAGTGTTATTATGACCTAAAATGTTTTGTTTTATTTCTTTTTTTGAAATTCAGTTTTTAGTGGTGTTCCTTCCCCTGTGATAAGCCATTCTACATTTAATTTTTGGAATTATAGTCAATATATCAGCTATTGCATCGGAATTTATAGGTCTATTTTTATTATTTCCCTTAAAATTACCATAAGACATACCTATCTTCTCAAAAAATCTTCATATTTATATCCTTGATTTTTTTAGCAACATACAAAATTCTCTCTTTTATATTGGATAATTTATTGTCCATAAATTTGTATTTTAGAAAAAAATTATTAACTATATTTGCAATGTAAAACAATTGTAATCAATTAAAGCAATGGACAAAGATAAGCAAAAAAACCAAGAAAAGAGTATAATATCTACAATAAAGATATTATAAGAATGCTCCGTAAGAAATACGGCACTACTCCACACTTTATATACGCTTCTCTGCGTGGAGATAGAAATAGTGATACCTCTATAAAGATTTGTGAGGACTACAAAAAAGCCTCACGGAAATCAACAAAACATTAGCAAATATATAAGACTATGAAAAAGATTATACACAAGATTATATGTATCAAAGTTTCCAGAGTGATAAGGATATGGTCGAGTCCGCAGGATTCTATCGCTGTTAAATCGCTTTATCTATTTGGGCGTAGGCTCTGCGATGTAGAGACGCGCAAGGCCACGCGACAGGAGTTTTTGAAGTCGTTTAACATTCATTAAAAAGGTAATTAAAAAGCATATTAAAATGGTATTAAAAAAATAAAAAAATTTAATTGGAAAATTGGAAATCCACTATCACGGCAATGAGCCACAGGAGGCTGTGGGATTAGGCGAAAAAAATAACAGAAATATTAGGCAATGCCATAGCGGACATCTCGCAAGTGCCGAGTGAGGAAAAAGAAGTCCCTTGCAAAGATAAAGACCTTTGCGAGAAAATGAAATTTAATCAGCAAGTAGAAGATATTATTTCTTCAAATCGTGAGAAATCTTTTCAGCAATGTGAGGTATTGTTTTCTGAATTTCAGAAAAAGAAACTTCTGATAATCTGAAAAACATTTCAAAAATTATGCTTTAATAATACTTCCTGTAAAGCCTTGAATTTCGCGTTAAGCAAAAGAAATATTATCATCTTGTGTTTTAACCAATTGATGAAGAGTATTTAACTTATTATCCATATCACTATAATTTTTTTGGTTTGCGATTACAAAATTAGTGATTTTATCCCGAAGGGCATACACTGGGGTTCGAGTCCCCAGCGGGAACAAAGAAAGATTAACAATAAAAAAATAAACCATTAAAATGGCAACTCCGTACGAATACCACGAGGGAAAAATTAGGCGTCAAGGTGCGGTTCCTTATTTCAGATGAAAATAAGGATGAGCAAAGCCTAAACCTTATTAGAGGTCGTGCCTTGCGTTGGCGTATGGGGGCAGAAACAAGCCAAGAGAAAAGGTTGCGACAACCTTCATTAGGTTGCGAGGCGTTAGTAGAATACGATAGTTTGAGCCAAGAGTGGAGAGATATGCTCAATGTAAAATTTGGCAATCCCCCAGAGAAAGTAAAGGAGAGTTATTTTTGCTCAGCATTATTTTTACTGATGGCAAGGCGTTGGAGTTTTATCAAACCCACCGCTACGGCGAGCGAAATGAAAAAACTCTTACCCCAGAACAAATAGAACTCTATACCTATAATGCCAGTGTGCTGAATACTTGTATTTTGCTCAAAAGCAACCGCAAGGGAATGAAAAAGGCTCTCAATTCTAAAACAATGGATGTGTGGCAAAGTTTGAGCAATGATGTGAATGCCTTTACCCAAGTGGCTCATAACCTACCCAAGCACAAGGATAGCCTCCGCCGTAAGGTATTGCAATATGAAAAAGAGGGCTATGCGTGTCTAATACCCGGCACCCTACAAAAAATACTAATGCAAGGAAAGTCATCACCGATGAGCAAACGGCGCTATTGGACGAACTTTTGGCAAAGCATAACAATTTGGATAATGAGATTATCGCTACGATGTATAATGCAGTGGCTCAAAAATTAGAATGGAAATCTATCACAGCGGGAACAGTAGCTAACCGAAGAAAGGAGCGAGAGCTTGTGATTTTTGCTGGTAGAAATGGTGTAAAAGATTTAAGGAATAAAATCTTGATGCAGAATAAAAGAAAGAGACCATCGGCACCACTTCTATTTTGGACATTAGACGGCTGGGATGTAGAGCTGATGTATCAAAAAACGGAGCGAAATGCCAAAGGGCATAGCATTACGACATATACCAACCGAATAAATGCCGTGATAGTGCTTGACCCATTTAACTACTACCCTGTGGGCTATGCCATTGGTACCCACGAAACGCCACAACTGATACAACAGGCTATACTCAACGCAATGGAGCATACCAAAGAACTTTTTGGGGAGTATTATAAGCCTTATCAGTTGCAGTCGGATAATTATGGAGGAAAGGAATTAAAGGCGAATTATCAAGGGGTTTGTACCATTTACACCCCAGCACAAGTAGGAAATGCCAAAGCCAAAGTGATAGAACAATGGTTTGCGAAATTTAACAATAAATATTGCCGATTGGCGAATAATTGGAGTGGCTACAATGTAAGTAGTGGGAGCAAAAACCAGCCTAATACAGAATTTTTGGATAAGATTAAAAAGAGTTTCCCAGATTATAACGGCGTTTGCAAACAGATAGAAATGATGCTCAATACCGAACGGAAAGAGCTTTTGGAGGAATATCTTAAAGGTTTTGATAAAACGCCAAAAAGAACATATCGGCTATATGGAAACGGCATATTTGCTTGATATTTTGGGGAATGCAGACCAAGAGGACCTGCAAATTGGAAGGGCAAGGCATTACACCTGTTATTCTCGGAGAAGAACGCTGCTATGATAGTTTTGAGATAGGATTTAGAATGCTCCTTCATACAAATTGGAAAGTAAAATACAATCCGTTTGACCTTAAAGAAATATTAGCGGTATCATCGGATAACAAGCATAAGTTCGTGCTTCGAGAGAAATACATTCAGCCAATGGCCCTCGTGATGATAGAACGGAAGGCGATGCCGAGCAGTTGCACAAAGTTTGGGCTTATAATGATGAAGTAGAAGATTACATCACAGAGGAAAGAGCCAATAGCAGTAGGATTGTCAATAACTTATTTGCTGAAAATACAGCGTTGGAAGATACTTTGGCAAAAACATCTCCTTACGGATAGTTTGGGGCAACATAAAAACCAAAAAAATCAAAGACAAGATTAAAAAGAACGCTAAACGATAGAAGTTGCCGTAGTACAAGAAGCAAAAACGCCAATCTCGAATAGCTGAAAAAAACACCAAAAAAAGTTGGCAAGAAGAACAAGATGAGTATTTGGAGGAAAAATTGATTTAGAAAAAAATATCTATAAAATGAATATCACAGAAAAAAACGACAAATCATCGCAGAGGTGCAGGAATATATGGTAAAAAGAAACCTAAAACCTGCGGATATGCACCGTATTTCGGGTGTGAGTGAGGAATATCTGAGTAATATGTTTAAGCCTAATTCAGCCTTTTTAAATACAATGCTGGAAATGGCGAAAAGGGATATTCAGACAAGTGGTTTAGAATGCTCCAAGATACTATCAATAAAGGAGCAGAGCAAGAACTTTGGAAAACCATACCTACCAGCCAAATGAAGGCAATTTTAGCCAATTTGGAAGAAAGTAAGGAATTTGGATACACCAGAGTAATTATTGGAGAAACAGGATGCGGAAAAAAACTCATTTTACAGATAAGTTTGTGGCAACTAATCCCAAAGAGAATTTCAAAATTACGGTGGGGTCAATGGATAATATTGCAGACTTATTGGATAAAATCCTTGATGTATTGAAAATTAAGCACGGTAAATCCAAATCTAAGAAAATGAGAGACATCGTGCAACATCTGAAAGTAAGGAAAATGCGTGGCGAAAAACCGATTTTAATCTTTGACGAAGCCGAATATATGAAACAAGCCACGCTTTGCAATATTAAAGAACTGCACGACCATTTGAATAAATATGTATCGCTTATTCTTGTTGGCACCGACCAACTATTAGACAAATTAGATATTCTGAAAAAAAGAAAAAAACAAGGCTGGAATGCCCCAGTTTTATAGAAGAATAAAATTTGGAATTAGGATTTTTAAGCCCCATTGATACTTCGTTTAAGGGCTTTTTAAATGATATTGAAGACAAAGAATTAATCAAGTTCCTACAACAGAACTGCGACAATTACGGAGAGTTGCACGATGCAATGCTTCCTATAATTCGAGAGAGTCACCGTACAGGAGAGCTAATGACAGAGAAATTTGCCCGTAAAGTATTACAACTACCAAACAATGGAAGATATTAAACTGAAAAGAGCCTTGACCTATGATGATATAAAGAATACTAAACGCCAATATATCCCCTTTACAGGGGAGTTTCAAGAAGTTTTTTCACGACCTCAGGATAAGGGTGTTTGGCTGATTTGGGGAGCGTCTGGGAGTGGAAAAAGTAGTTTTGTGATGCAACTCGTTGCAGAATTGGCAAAAAGTATTACAAAAGTACTTTATAATTCATTAGAAGAAGAACCTGATGATGATGATTTCTTCGAGCGAATGGAGCGGTGCGATATAGAGCGATTAAAACAAAATTTCCACGCTGTGAGTGAAAATTATGATGATTTAATCCGTAGGCTGGAAAAGAAACAATCAGCAAAAGTAGTAGTGATAGACTCAGCTACTTACTTTTTCAGGGGACGAACCGCATTTGTGGATTATATCAATTTGGTGAGAAAAAAATTTCCTAAGAAGATTTTTATCATCACAGCCCACGCAAGGGGCAATAATCCAGAAGACCAATTAGAGTTTGATATAATGCACGATGCTAATATGAAAGTAAGAACCGATGCCTACGGGGCGTATAACAAAGGGCGAAAATATGGCAGAAAAAATCCCTTTATCATTTGGGAAGAAAAATATGAGGAACTACAAGGAACACAAAATTAACATAATATGGAACACAACACACGCGGGAAAGAACTAGTCTTGGTATTGCAGTTTGACAGCCAGTACGAGAAAGTATTTACGGCCTTTGAGAGGATTTATATTCAGTATGAGAGGGCGGAAATTCTCCGACGAGGCAGTTGGGTGATTCCCCCAGCATTAGAAGCGAAAGTACAAGGAATTTTAGAGAGAATAAAACAAATAAAATGGCAACCTTATAATGATTAAAACAATAAAGATATGACCGAATTATTTGCACCGAATTTAGAAGAAATAGAGGCTATGATTAAAGAAACCGAGAAACAAATGGAGGAGGCAGAGAGCCTTGCCGAATGGAAAGAACTACAGTATCAGCTGGATGAACTTTTAGAAAAACAAAAAGAACTTTTATTAGAAAATCAACCTTAAAAAATAGAAATAATGGTAACAATAGAAGATTTATTACAAAAAGCCCGTGTCGGAGCTTACCTATGAAGAATTTAAAAAAATCACGGCACACAAAAAGGGAGCAAGAGCGTAAAGAAAAAGAAGAAAAAAACGCCACGCCTATGAACAATTAAGAGAGGAAACCATCAACGAGCTGGGACCTATTGCCGAAAAAATCTCAAAGGAAATACAAGAATTTAAGGAAAAATCTTTTGCCCAATTGGGAAGCCTTTATGAGCTTTTGCAGGATTATTCCAATCGCCACAGAGATGGAAAAGGAAATTTTGAGATTAAAAACGAGCATTACAAAAATTCTATTCAAAAAAAGCAAGGCAAAGGCTCCTTTGATGAGCGTTCTCACCAAGCTGAAAAACACATCATTGATTTTGTTAATTCAAAATTTGAAAACGACCAAGACACCAGAGATTTAATTATGTCGCTTTTAGAAAGGAAAAAAGGGAATCTTGATATTGAGCTTATTCAGAAACTTTACTCTATGGAGAACCGCTTTGATGATGAAAACTGGCGAGAAGGTATCCGACTGCTGAAAGAAAGTTATCAATACAACCACACCAAAGATTATATCTCTTTCTTCAAAAAGGAGAAAACAATGAATGGATAGGAATAAACCTTAATTTCTCTTATAAATAGAAATTAAAGTGTAATTAAAGGCTATTAAAAACCACTTTCCGCACAGGCAGGCACCGATGTTCGAGCCATCGGGCGGAGCAAAAGCCACTCTGTGGCAATTTTCATTAGCAAAAATCATTAAAATTATGGCAACAATAGAAGATTTAAGGGAGATTTTTTTCCCATCGCCTGCCCCACGAAGTAGCGACAGAAGTGAGCGGATTCACAGGGTTTAGAACCACTCTTTTGGAGGAATTAACCCCAGAAGAAATGAATGAACTTTATAATATTCATTGCAAGGATGAAATTCCCCAAATAAGTACCGAAAAGCGAAGCAATTTACCAGCAAATGCTGAAAAAAACATTGGATAGGCAATGTGCTGACCATCGCCACAGAAGAAGGAATAAAAAGAGCCTAATGATTGGAAAAAAATTCAATGATTGGATGATGGAAAGTTCCAAGTTCAAAAAGCATCTCAATGCCCATTCTGTAAAAAGAATTGAAAATCCTCCATCAACAACTCTGCAAATTGAGAGATAATAACGAAAAATCATCACAAAAAGCCACTCACGAAGGCATGGATGAAAAAAAGCCATTAAGAACCAAAAATTTGAATTAGGATGAAATATTTAAGCATTTTTATTATTAGGACTGGTGTTGAGTTGTAAAAGAAACAACACAATGCAAAAAAATGAAGTATTTGTAATCAGAGAAAAGTATCTGTTAGACAGAGCAGAGATTATGATAGTTATTACTTTAAAAAGTATAAATTCAAAAGTGATTAAGGTTCAGCAAATAGATTATATATTGTTTAGTGAAGGAGATACATTAATTATAAGTACACATCCTTTATGGGATAATATAACTGAAATTAAAAAAACTATAAAAGGAAAAGAAAATGAATGCAGAAATTCACTATCCAGAGGTAGAAATTTTGGGCAAACTCAATGAAATTACGGGTTCAAGATTTCGGGAGATTAAGAGTAATTTAACGAAGATTAAAAAGCCTTTTAAAGGCAGGATTTACCGAAGTAGAGATAATAGAAGTTATCCAATTAAAGAATCTTCAATGGAAGAGTAATCCAGAAATGAGCGGTTATCTCTGCCCCAAGACGCTATTCCGAGAGTCTAATTTTGAAAAAAATATATTAATGAAGTGCAACAGGTAAAAACAAAAATCCAGAAATGTATGCAAAGTATTATAAAAAAATCAACAAAATCAGCGGTTCTATTGCCGACCGCACTGATGAGCTTGAGGCAATGTTCGGAGAGTAAGCAGGTTTTTAACACATTGGTAAAATTAGAACAAAAATCTCACGATAGAGAGAAGTTTAAGCGATGGAAAAACTGATGATTTATGAAGGTAAAAAAGTTGGATTTGATAAGGGAAATTATCCGAGTGTTGGAATTTTTTTCTAAAAAGTTACGGGTAAGGAAATGGAGGATTTTCAGGTTCAGATTTTAGCGGGCGACCTTTATGAGAAGTTCAAGTACGATACGCTGGAAGATGTAATTTTGATGTTTAAAATGGCTCGGCAGGGGGATTTTGGTAAGGTTTATAAGCTGGATAATTTTGAGGTGATGGATTGGGCGAACCGATATTTGACGAAGAAAAGTGAGGAGCGAGAGCGTATTTTGAGAAGTAAAAAGAGCCTAAAAACGAAGAGCCACAAAAAGGCGAAAAAAATACTTCCACGAATTGCCCCAAGAGTTGCAGGAGGAACTCCGAAAGATGCTAAAACCTGCGGATAATCCGTATCATTTTTCTGCCAGAAAAAAGCAGTAGAGATGATGACAAGAGCAAAGTTTATCCAAGAACTAAAAATGATGATACGCACTGAACAAATAAACCCAAATATAATAAAAAAATGTATGTACAACTGAATTTAGAATTTACCGAAGTCTGCGATTTCCTTACCTACCACGGATATAGAATAGTCCCCGCCCATCTGCACCTACCCGCCCAAGAGGAGATGCTGGTAAGTGAGCCAGAGATAATGAAATATACCTTCTGTGCCATAAAAGATGATGAAAAAAACCAAGCTGGGAAAAATCAGTATTTAAAAAGTCTTTGAAAGGACACTCAAAGTTTTTTTATGAAAAATATAGAGGTTATCATACAAAAATCACTCCAAAAGAGTGATTTTTGTATTTTTGCAGTATGTATAGTAATCAGCAGAGTATAGGGGCGAAAAAGGAATCTATTACGGCGATATAAGGCTGTAATGGAGGAGTTTAATAAGCACGATTGTAGGCTTATTCCTATCACTGTTATCCATCGTGAGTATATTTATCCCAAATTTCATATTAGTAGAGACACGCTCTATCGTATCCTAAATACTCCGATTGAGGAGGAGCTAAAAAAGGTTACCCTACCGAGTCTTTTTGATTAAATATTATGAGCTTCAAAGTTATAAATGATGGCATATTCTTGCACTCCATCATCTCGCATTACTCTGGTAAAGGAGTTTCTTAGTAATTTACTACAATTTTCTTTTGGTCGCCATCCGTGTAATGTTTGGTGTATTTTCTCTACCAAGTCAAAAAGCCCCCAAGTGTTGTCTTTTTGTATTTGTGGAGATTTTAGGCTGGTATTGCTAAGGCGAAGATTTACCAAGGTTATTTTTAACTGAAAAAGTCGCCAATTTGCCTATTGTTTGGCTGTTTTGCTAAAATCTTTTGAGATGTTAGTAAATTGTCCTGAGGCAAGGTCTATCAAGGCACAAGGATACTGCACGGGCATATTTTTGGGAGTAATAGTCCAGTTGTCCCCAATCTTCATCTATGTAGCGAATTTCGGTAATGGTAGAGAGTCTATTTTGTATATTTTGGAGTATTTCTTTCATTTTTTTAAGGTTTTATTAAGTTCTTTTGTGATTTCCTCTAAATGATGGTTGATAATTTCCCGAATGATTTTATCGGTTTCACTATGAAAGCCTATAAATTGGCGTTTTTCTATCTTTATTTTTGTACCTATTTTCATCAGTGCTAATGCCTTCCAGCGTTCTGCTTCGGCTGTTTTTGTCTTTTTGACCTGTTTTCAGGTGCATTGCCCAGAAGAATTTTTCATCTGTGGCGTTACGGATATTTCTCCCCCATTGTTGTGAATATCGGCATAGGGGCATAGATGATGAAAAAGACGATACTACTGCCCCTTAGCTCACTACGGATAGAGTTTCGTAGGTTGCCTGTTCGGAGCATTAGGGAGCCTCATGAGTTGGGAGATTTAGTGTTTTTCCATTTTTCATTAAAAAGGCTTTACGAGTGAAATTTTCCTTAAAAATCAGCCTCTAATTTTACCTTGATGTCGGTTAGTGCTTGTTGTAAAAATTTATTGAAAGACATTTTTAAATTATTTTTAAAGGTGTTTGAAAAATTTATTTGTAAATTTGCCTAAAGTTTTAGCCAAATGACACTTGAAGAATATTATAAAGCCAAAGAAAAAGATAAAAGATACCTGAAGGGCTATCTTGGGAGGATGAAGACAAGTTTTATTTCCAAGAAATAGAGAAATTGCGTTCTCAACTTTCCCAAAAAGATTTAGAAAAAGTGCTAGAAGATATTAGAAGATTTCAGAAAAAAATGCAATCTCCTTACAACTAAATTTCTTCCATTTCAATTCTATTAAAGCCTTGTCCATCAACATATACCTTTAATATCTTAAATTGTGTTCCTTCCTTAAATAACACTTCCTGTTCATGAGGGAAGTAGGACAATTTCTCAATCTGTTTTCCATTTTTAGACTTAATTTGATACTTTGTGTTTCTATCAAATGATTTTTCTCTATCCTTTGAGGTAGATAAATAGTAATTTTCGGTATAAGGTTCTCCTGTTTCTGCTGCTTTTTTTATACTTGTTAATGATTTCTGAAGGTAGGTCAGCACCACGATAAACATTTCCTTTTATAAGATTCTAATTTATCCAAGGCACTATTCATTACTTTTTCTGTATTTCTCTAAAAAAATCTTCTTTGGGTTCTCCTCCATTTCTTAAATAAAAGTTTATATCAACAAAGAAATCTCCGGTATATTTATCTACACAAAAAAAGTTTCTGCTGGTCGTATCTTATTATTAATTTGAAGAGCTTTTTTTATGAGTTTCAGACTGAGCATATTCTTTTTGCATCTTGTCTAAAAGCCTTTGAAAATGGCATCATCATATTTTGAAGTATCTTCTGTGTTTTTATTTTGATTTTCTTTATTTAATATTTCCGTAACTTTTTTTAGCCCCTACTACTTTTTTTCATAAGCGTTATTTGGTGGGAATATTTTTTTGTTCTTTTCCGGATTAAAGCGGAACATTTTGGAGTTTGTTTTTACCTGTTTTGCCTATTTGGGTAGTTGCTTTTTCTCCTAAATCTTTTGCTTTTTTGCTATCGAAAAGGTTTTTTTCTCTTGCGAGAACTTCTACGGCAATACAACGGCAACGCCAGCCATTGGGTGGATAATACTCTGTCCAGAAGTCATCATCTTTTGGCAGGCAAATTCCATTTAATGCTTGATGCTGGGCTCTCACCTTTTTCATCCCCTGCGGTACGGTATTCCAGCCAATATCTGCTGGTGTCTTCTTGGAGATTTGCCCAGTTGGCAGCGGATTGTGCGGAATGCACGGCAAACTGATATTCTGCCTCAAGTAATGCTGATTATATCTTTCATTGAGTTTTTAATATTTTTTTGCTCAAATAAGTGATAAGGCACGATGTGTCCGTTATCATCTTTGAGGTAGCTTCGTGCTTCTGTGAGCTGAGTATGAGTTTTTTTAGTCCCGAGAAGATAAAAAGCATCTTTTTTTCAAGGTAGGCTTTCATCTCGGAGGGAGTTTCGTGAGGGATAGCTGATGAAAATACTTGTGCTGTTTCTTCTACTACCTTTTTAAATTCGGGCACTTTTTAATAAATCTTCGGGTTTGTAGCCTTTTCTTTCGAAGAGGGTTTTAAAGGCTGTTTCAAAGGTTTTTAAAAGTTTTTTTAAAAATCGTTATTTTTCTTCTTTTTTAGTTAGCTTTAATCTTTCCTTTTTGGCAACTTTCACAATTGCATTGGGAGTATTGGTATTCCAAACTTTGGTGTAATGCCTCAAAAATAAGTCCTCGCCCTCAGTCCTCAGAGAGGTGGCATTGTACTGTGGGAGGGTTAATCGAAAAAATAGTCTGCAGAGAGGTTTTGCTGTGGGTGGTCTTTTCTATCCTGCACCTCGATGCCGAATTTTTCTTTTATCCATTCGTTAGGCACCTCTTTATAGGGTAGTATTTCTTTGGTTCGTGTCCATAGTTCGCTTAGGTCTTCTACTTTATCATATTCAAAGAGGAGGTTATCCATTGGGAGGATACCGATTTTTGAATAATGCAGGGAGGACTTTTTTTCATTCATATACTGCTCTACAAGGGTTTGGTCGGCATCTATGAGGTTTTGTAAGATGTCTTGTGAGGATTGTTCCTTGCTACGGCTTCCGTATTGGGTATCTTGTCCAATAATAGCACCAGAAATAAGCAAAGAGATATTATCTCGGCATAGTTTTATCAGTCCATTATATACTTCGCCTGTGGCGGGTGTTCCTGTGGTTGCCCATTCGAGTTTTTCTGTTTCGTCGATAATAAACCAAGCGGCAGCCCCCATATCAGTCATCATTTTTTCGGCACGGCGTAGGGCACCAGAATCTCGGGTGTTTGTTTTCATCACTCGCGGGGGGATGCCGTATATTTCACAGAGTTCGGACCAGCAAGATTGTGCAAATCTTGAGAATAAGATATGAGGAATGGCTTTATTGATAAGTCCTAAATCTCCTGTGGTACCGAAGTCTATGAGCCACGAGCCGTATTCGGGGGCGTTGAGATAGTCAATACCTTTATCATCTTGATAATCATTGAGTATAATTCCTTTTTTAGGAAGTACATTTTGGCGAGGTATGAGGTCTATTTTCACCTTTTTGGGGTCTGTTTCAGTACGGTTAAACTCTACTAATGTATAGCCGAAGAAGATACTATCTAATATGTAGCTAATGATTTCATTGAACCATACGGATTTTTTTGCAGTAGGTCGGTGAACTGGGTATTTGTTTCTCCGGCGTGGTTTTTAATGATAAAATTGGAGGAAATTGTTTTTAGTTTTTCTGTTTTGTATTTGCGAGGTGGTATGGGCATCGAGCATCATATCCTCTAAGAGGTTGTAATAAGGGAAGGTTTTGGGGCTTTCGATATTACTTGCCATAGCGATAGCATTTTTCCAAGTGAGGACATCGGCTTTGGCGCGTGCCATAGCCTTTGGTATGATATTTCTGGTGGGCTGAAGGGTGTTATTGGTTTTTATTTTTTTGTTTCATAATTTAATTTTTACTATCTTAACTTCAAGGAAGTTTATTCGTGGTTAAATTTATTTCGTGAGCCAAAGGAGAATGGTTTGTTGTGGTTATTTTCTTTTTGTTGGCTATCTTGGTTGGTATCTTGTAGGGTGGGAATATTACCAAGGGATACCTCTCCTTTGTTGATTTTTTTGTAGATATTCTATGGCTCTGTCGTATCGTTCTTTGGCGTGCTGGTAGATAATGTCGGCATTGCACAAATCGACGATATACCATTTGGCAACAGAAAGGCAGAGGCTCACCAGTAGGGCGTTTCTGTCGTTTCCTTTTTGCCGAGAATGTTTTATCTACATCATAAATTTTTCTGCCGTCTAAAAAAATTCTTTTTGATTGATATAGAAATAAGATTTTACTTCTTGTTCGGCAGTGTCTAAGGCTTGGAGCACGATGCTTTCATCCCCCTGCGTGATTTGTTCTACTTGATAGTTGTAGATATTATTTTTAAGGTCTTCTATTTGTAGGTACATAGTTAGTATTTGTTATTTACTCTTTTTTTCCGAATGCGTATTGGTTGGTATTTCTTCGTGTTCTTTCAGAGAGCCATTTGAAGGCTCCATGCACGGCATCAGGGCCATCATCGTGGGCTCCACTTCCTTTTTCAAAGGCAAGAAACTGGTCTATAAGGGTTTGCATATCCGCATTTTTCTGTTCGGTATTAAAAAATACATTATGGCGTTCAAAATATCCAGATAGACTCTCTATTCTACTGTATTTATCAGACTTAGAGCGTTTATCGGCTACAACAGGGATATAGTAACCTCTTTTTTCTCCTTCTACATCAAAATCGGAGGTGAATTCATCCATAGCAAAAAGTCCCTCAATCATATAGCGGATATTGAAATTATCGAGTCCAAATTTCTCATATTGGTCATAGAGCCACTGGGCACAATGGGCTCGGCTTTTTTGTTGCATATAAGCTAGGAGAATGTGATATTCTTTACCTTTTAGTCCAACCAAGATAAGTGCTTTGTAATCGGCATTTTCCTTATAGGAAAGGTCTCCATAGAAACACAAATCATCATATTCTTTCAGCGGAAAGGCTTTTTTATACAGAATATCTTCATATTTAAAAATGGCTCCATCTTCTATATGGGTATGCATATATTCCCGCATAAAGGAGCGGTAAGGCATTTTTGAAATTTGTTTTTTTCCAATATTCAGCACTTGATTTTTCAGGCCATTCTGGGGTAAAATCTTTCAAATTTTTCACCGCTGAGACACTGAGGATTTGAAATGCTACATCAGAGGAATGGAAATCCAAAGTCTCGCCCTCATCATCTTCTATTTTCTCTTGGTCTATTACTGATTTGAAATAAAGTTTTAATCGGTTGGTGATAGAGTTTTTATGAAAATTATTATTGGCATAGATAAATCGCTCGGTAGCGGTTCCATCAGCATCAAAAACAGCCCCAAATATCCTCTGTGATAAAATCCACACTTTCTCGCATGATACGGTCATTATTGACGGATTTTTTTACTATCTACATCATCTACCACGATGTAATCGGGTCTGTTGGCTTCTTCTCTAGCACCTCTAGGGTTTTTGTCCAAAACCCAGCGACATAAAGCGAACGCCGTCGGTGGTGGCAAAATCTCCATCTGCCCAGTTTCCTGCGGAGAATTTATCGCCATAATCATTTTTGATTCGGTTATTAAACTGCAATTGAGCCTGAATGGAAGCAAGTAATTTTTTTGCTTTAGGGTCGGTCTCTCCCACAAGGAGCATGAACTTCAAATCATTTTTTTACCAAATAAAGATACAGCGGTATTCCCATATCTATATGCACGGATTTTTCCTGCCGAACGGAACATCTCGGCAAGGAGTCTCAATCGTTTATTTTTTTAATAATCAGCGAGGCCAATTTAGCATGAAACCAAGCGGATTTTTTTCTTAGCATAATTGGGGAAATAATATTCAAACCAACGGATATAATCCGCTTCTAAATGCTTTTATTCTGTTTGTTTTTTCCTTTGCCTTTTCGTGTATATTGATGCTTGTTGCTTTGGCAATACGCAGACAGTGTTTGTCGTAATCTTGTAGGAGTTTTTGGTACTTGTTATTATTGCTCATTAGGAATTACTGATAATTTGTTGTAGGAATTGCTTATGGTATTTGGTGCATTCGGTGGCAAATTCTGGGTTGATACCCGAAATGAAAAATATCCAAGTCTTTTTAAAAATTTTATGCACTGTGACGGGGTCTGTAGAGGTATCTACCTTATCTATTGCGGACATAATTTTGGCAATGGTATCGGCGGAGAAAGATGGTTTTTCGCCATTGACGACCCGCAGGGCTTCCTGTTGTAGTTTTTGTTTAATGAAAGTTGGTGAGGCATTGAAGTCCCAGCGTTTTTCTTCCCAATTATATTTTGCCACCCAAGTTCCCAGTGTTTTTTTCGGTTATTTTTAAAGAGTTCCGCCACCTCCTTATTGGTGGCTTCTACATTTTCTATATAGTAGGCTTCGGCTTTTTAGTCTTACATCATTTTTTTGCCATTGTCGTTATGATTTTTAGGCACAAAATTGAGCGTTCTCCCTTGCTAAAAAAAAGAAAAGTCCAAGCGTTAGACAGGGTTGTTTTTCCTTCGTACAATATTGTTGGTACATCTGACAACTTCTTTTTTTTCATAGATAAAGCCCCCAAATTTGCCACAGAAAAATCAGATGCCAAGATTTATACTTAACGATGAAAAATGTAACCAACTCCTATGGGTTTAAGATAAAAAAACCGAAGGGATAATCCTTAAAAGGTTTAAGGCCAATCCCTGTAATGCTGGATGGACATAATCCTACCAATCTTTCTGTTATTGGAAAATGGACAGAGATAAAGGCAGAAAATGGAAAACTATCCGCTGAGACAGAGTTTGACCTTGATGATGAAAAATGCTAAAGTCATAGCAGGAAAGGTGAGAGAGATATTATTAAAGGAGCCAGTATGGGTATTTCTTTTTAATAAAGAAGATTTTACTTATGAAAAATGGAGAGCTTATCCTCAAAAGGTGTGAGCTTTTTAGAGGCGAGTATCGTAGCGATTCCAAGTAATGCAGAAGCATTAAAACTTATGATGAATGGAGAAGAAATTACCCCTACGGAGATGAAAAAAATCTTTGTCTTTCTATGAGTCAAAATAATAAAAAAATATTCAAATAGAAAAAATTCAAATACTATGAAAAATTAGATTATCACAATTAGCCTTTTTTTAGCATTAGGCTTTGAAGCACAGACACAGGAAGCTTCACAGGAACAAATTGACACAGCTGTGTTAAAATTACAACAAGAAAGAGATGCCCTCAAATCACAACTCGCTTTATCGGAAGAGAAAGTAAATGCCTATGTAGCAAAAGAACAGGAGCAAAGGAAAGCCCTCTCTATGGAACTTGTGGAAACGGCTATCGCTCAGGGAAAAATCACCGCAGAGAAAAAAAGAAAGTTTCTTACTCTTGGCAAATGAAAATTTTGACCTTGCTAAGAGTACCTTGGAGGCTATTCCTGCAAAACAAAATTTCGGTGCGGGAGTGAATGTTCCAGCAGGAACTAGTGCCGTGGCCACGATGGAAGATTTTCAGAAATTGAGCATTGAGGAACAGTTGGCCTTTAAAAATTCCGACCCAGAAGCTTATAAAAACCCTTTTAAAAAACAATTTAATCATTATTTAACCTATTAAAAAAAAGAAAAATATGCCAAAGAATTTTCCAGAAATATGGGAAGGTCGTGTAAGACAAACCCTTGAAAACGGAGCGGTAGCCGACTTCTTAGATGGAGTCAGCGAACTTGATGGAGATGTTACCCAGATGGGGGAAGAAAACATTATCCACATCCCTACCTCAGAGTTTAACCCAGAGGTTTTAATTAACAATAAAACTTATCCTATCGCTATTGAAAATTATACCGATGATGAAGTTATTGTGAAATTGGATAAATATCAAACCAAAGCCACAAAGGTAACTGATGACCAAGTGATGGGGGCAAGCTATAATAAAATAGATGCAGTAACCAAAGCTCATACCAATGCAATCAATGCTAGAAAATATAAAAAGGCGATTCACGCTCTTGCTCCTGATGACAATACAGCAAAAACACCAGTATTACAAATCAAAGGAACAGAATGTGCCTATGAAGATTTGGTAGCACTAAAAGACAAATGTGATGAGTTAGAATGGCCAGAAGAAGGCAGAAGATTGGTACTTTGCAATAAGCATTGGAATGCTCTCTTAAAGGATAGAAAGAATTTTGGAGACCAACTGATTAATTATAAAAAAGGCGAAGTCGCTCCTATTATCGCAGGATTTGAAATAAAGAAATATATCGCAAGTCCTCACTATGCTGGAACAAAGAAAAAAGTTTTTGGAGAAGCCCCAGCGAGTGGAGATAAACCCGCTTCTGTATGCTTTGTGGTGGATAATATCAGAAAGAAAAACAGGGCTTACCAAACAGTATTTCTCCGAAGCGAAATCTGATACAGTGAATCAGGCGAATCTTCTCAACTACCGCCATTATTTTATTGCGGTGCCTGTGGAGAAAAAGTTCATTGCCGCATTAATATAAAAAAACTAAAACTATGAGAGACATAAAGTATATAGTCGTGCATTGTACAGCAACGCCTCAGACGACATCTGTAGAGAGTATTAAGCAATATTGGAAAACTCATCTTGGCTGGAAAAATGCCCGGCTATCACTTTATGATAAAGCCTGATGGCGAGATTGTCCAACTTTTAGAGATAGAAAAAAATCTCAAATGGCGTGAAGGGGTTTAATTCAGTAAGTATCAATATCTCCTACATCGGAGGGTGTGAGCCACACGGGCAATCAAAACAAATGATTCCCATAGACAACCGAACCCCAGCCCAAAAGCGGTCATTGACCGATTTATTAACCAAACTAAAAAAAGAATTTCCAAAGGCAATCATTCAAGGACACCGAGATTTTCCCAATGTGAAAAAAGCCTGTCCGAGTTTCAATGCCAAAGAAGAATACAAAAACCTATGAAAACGAAGATTTTAACCGCTTTGTCTATCTGTTTTGTCTTTGTTTTAATGGTTTCCTGTATCAGCAGGAAGCCCGAGAGGCAACCCCTGCCAGAACCGATAGTCATTGAAAATATCAAAACGGTAGAAAAGGAGACCATCGTGAGAGATACGATAATTATGACTCCAAAAGACAGCATCCGAACGATAGTGAAAAATAGAGTGTCCAGATGGAGGGAAACCCAAAAATTAAGGATATAAAAACATGGGCAAAAAGGGAGCATTCTAAAAACTACCAGAGGTTTCACTCAATGGCAATCAGCTTACCATAGATTGTAAAGCTCAAGCCGAAAAATTAGCCCTAAAACTTTACGATAAATATGTGAAAGAACACGAGAGTAAAATTAAAGTTCAATACATAGAAAAACCCTTTGCATGGTATCACAAGGCCCTAATGTGGGTGGGAGGTGCTTTTCTACTCTCTCTTGTGATTCAGCTTATTTTTATTCATTAAATCTAAAAATTTAAAGTAAAAAAACAATGGAACAAGTATTTATTGATAATCCACACCGGATGTCGTTTATAAAACTAATGATGGCAAGTATTTTCTATTAGAAAAACGATGCTCAAAAATCATGCCCTTACTCTTGATGTTAAGAGTAGAAAAAAATTACTCCGACCTACCGGAACGATGACAGAAGCTTTTGCCCAAGCCTTAGATGAAGGACAAAAAGGAAATACCATCTTTTGATGAAAGCCTATCTAAAAATAATCCTCTTCATGAAGATGAAAAACAAAAATTTCATAGCAGAAGGAATTCAAAAAAAGCAAGACATTAACCAACAAGAAGATATTATAGAAGAAAAAAATCTAAAAAGACTGAAAATAAAGATGAATAATGTAAAATTTATTAGACAGAATGGAGGTCTCTCTCGTGAGTTATCAGGAGATGACCATATCTCTGGACTGATTGTTTATGGTGAAACAACCGTAGATAAAAAAACTAATTCTATCAATAGAAGAATTGGAACATTTAGAAGTTACTGCTCAAAATCATCCTGTATTGCATTATCATGTTTCGGAGTTTTTTAGAATGAATGAAGGAGCAAAACTTTATATTCAATCTGTTGCGGAGAGTGATGGAAATTATACCGAAGTAAAAGTTTTGCAAAACTTCTCCGAGGGAAGCATCCGTCAAATTGCAATTTGTGATTTTAAAAGAGCTTTAAATACGCTTTCTAATTCGGTAACCAAACTTAACCAAATTGCTAGGAACTAGCACAAGAGAATATTCCTTTAAGTATACTTCTTTCAGTCAAAATTACTGCTGAAGATATGAGCAAACTTCCGGACTTGCACTCACTTAATGCAGAAAGAGTAAGTGTAGTCATTGGTCAAGATGGTGCGGGGCGTGGAAACTTCTTATCATCTACTATACCTTCCGTTTCTTGTATTGGAGCAGTTTTAGGAGTAATTTCTAAAAGCTCTGTACATGAGAGCATTGCGTGGGTGGAGAAGTATAACTTAGTAACTTCCATAGCGTATGACAAAACCCTTACAGGGGAGAAGAAAAAGCTAGAGAATTAGACCGTATTGGTTTTTGTGATGGTTCTGCATTAGGGAATTACACCCCAAAAACAATTAGATGCTATTTATGAAAAGGGCTATATCTTTATGGTAAAAGCATACAGGAATTGCAGGAAGTTATCTCAATGACAGTTTCACTGCTACAAGTTTAGAGGGAGATTTCGCTTATTTGGAGAATAACCGAACTATTGATAAAAGCCATTCGTGGACTGAATAAGGTTTTGATAAAGAAAAATTTCTGGACCTGCTTATATAGACCCTGATACTGGACTTTTTAGAAGCCTCAGGAGTGGTCGCATTAGAAGCTCTTTGTGATGATGTTTTAGATGTGATGAAACGAAACGGAGAAATCAGCGGATATGCCGTGAGTATCAATCCTAATCAAAAATTGCTGAAAACTTCAAAATTAGAAATCGTGGTGAAAAATCGTTCCTGTAGGGAGCGCTCAGAACTATTGAAGTAAAAAAATAGGTTTAACCCTTAAAAAAAGATTAAAAAAATGGTAGAATTAGAACCACTTATTAACGGAAGAGAATACGGCTGGGCAGATATTACCGCTACAATTGGAGGAGTACCTGTAACAGGAATTACCGCCATAAAATACGGTGAAGAGATGGAAAAAGAAAACATCTACGGTGCAGGGAGAAATCCTGTCTCTCGTGGATATGGGAGAATAAAGGCAACGGCTTCTATTACCTTACTCTCAGGGACGGTATTTGCTTTAAAAAGCCAAAGCAGAAAAAAAGGTCAGCTTCATCGTTTAGCTCCGTTTTCTATTACCATCAGTTATCAGCCTGGTGCAGGTCCTATGGTAACTCATATACTGAAAAACTGCGAGTTTAAGAAAACAGAACTGGATTGGAAAGAAGGAGACATGAGCAAAGCCATAGAGTTTGAACTAATAGTCTCTCATATCGTGGATAAAAACTAAATAAAAAAATAATGCTTTTGTGAAGGACTTTTGGTCCTTCATAAGAGATTAAAAAAATCAAAAAAATATGAACGAAGATTTAATTTGTGGATTAGATGCCGCACAAATAGAAGAACTCAAACAAGATAAAGGAGCCTTGGTGCTTGTCAGTGTAAATTTTGGAGAAAATGTCCATCAGGCTATTTTTAGAGAGCCGACCTTTAAGGATTTACAAGCGATGAGTAAAATCTCAAAATCTGATGAGTTAAAGGGATTAAGCGCTGCTTATGATAACTGTATCATCAAAGCTGATAAAGAAATAGAAAACAGAGATTTACTCAAAATAAAAGCCGTAAGTGCTTTAATGGAGCGTGCACAAAAAACCACTTCTGAGGCAAAAAACTTATAAGCTCACTACAAAGTGAGCAATCAGAATACGAAAAACTCAAAGCTGATGCCATCATTAGAGCAAATTTTCATCTTAATCCAGATGAACTGCAAATAAGCCAGTGGTCAAAGCTCTATGCTCAAGCAATATGGCTGGAAGAATGGAGACTCAAAAACCAAGCAGAATTATTTATGGGATTGTTTGCTGGAGATTAAACTAAAAAGTTCTTTTTATTTCGCCTATAAGCAATCCTAAAAAAACCAATTCCCAAAGCAATCAGAAATAGAAATATAGCTAACATTAACATGTGAGCAGGGAAAAAATACTATTCCTATGATAAGAGCTGTCCAAAAGGTGATTTTTTTAATAGTTTCATTTCTAAAAACTTTTAGCAAAGATAATAAAAAAATGTCAAATAATGTAACATATCAGGTAAATTTAAGGGTCGTGGGTGAGGACATCATCGGTTCGGTTACTCGTGAGCTTGAACAATTAGAGCAAACTACCCAAAGAACGACCAAAAGTTTTGGAGATTGTTTTAGGTCTTTTTTGTCATTTAGTGAGGGGTTGAAAGGTCTTTCTTCTTTTCAGCAGGATTTTGAGAATCTCCTTGAACCTGGAAGAAGTCTCAATGCTAATATGATGGAGCTTTCTGCGATTACTGGTGTTACAGGAAATGGTCTAAAAGCGATAGAAAAAGCAGCAAGAGAAACAGCAAAGACCTTTGGGACTTCTGCTGTGGATAATGTGGAAGCTTATAAAATGATGCTTTCCCAACTATCACCAGAGATTGCTAATAATGCAGAAGCAATGAGAATGATGGGAGAAAACGCCAATATACTCTCTAAACAAATGGGAGGTGATACTGTGGCAGCAACGGAAGTTCTCAATACCTCCCTCAATCAATTTGGGGTAAGTATGGACGACCCTATTGCGGCGGCAAAAATCATGGCTGATATGATGAATGTAATGTCGGCAGCTGCTCAACAGGGTTCTGCAGAACTTCCACAAATCAAACAAGCGTTGGAACAGGTCGGAATGGTGGCTAAAACCACAGGACTTTCCTTTGCGGAGACCAATGCTTATATCCAGCTTTTAGACCAAGCAGGGAAAAAAGGAAGCGAGGGCGGTGTGGCTCTTAGGAATGTCCTTACTACTTTATCCGAAGGGCGATTTACCTCAAAACTTGCAGCAGAGGGCTTAAAGCAAGCGGGAATTTCTGTAGATTATTTGGCGGATAGCTCTATTCCACTTCATGAGCGATTAAAAAAACTCTTAGAAAAAAATACAAGGAGATACGGCTCTGATGACCAAAGTTTTTGGAAAAGAAAAATATGGCAGCAGCCATTGCGATGATTAATACCGCTGATGAAGCCGAAGCGATGAGTAAAAGCCATTGTAGGGACAAACTCTGCCGTAGAACAAGCCGATGTGATAATGGGCGGATATAATGAAAAAGTCTCTAAAACCAAGGCGTGGTTTGATGATTTGAAAATTGCTGTATTTAATTTTTCTGAAAGTTTTACGCCAATTGTAAGTGGAGCATTTACAGCAGTTGAATGGTTAGGGAAATTTGCATACTATCTTAATATTTTACAATCTACATTAAGTGCCGTATTAGCCGTAAAAATAAAAAGATAATATCCAATCGGGTATATCTCTAATACGCACCAAAGCCTTAGCGGTTTGGACGGGGATAGGAAGCATTGCCAATAGAGGTTTTGCCAGTTCTTTAAACGCTGTAAGAAATTCTGCATTAGGAGCAACATTAGCCACACGAGGTTTTTCATTGGCTATATTGAATATCCCTGTATTGGGCTGGATAGTAGCGGCAATAGTGGCTATAGTAGGTGCTTTTATATTGCTTTGGGAACATTCACGAAAATTTAGAAAGATTTTATTCGGTATTTGGGAAGTGGCAAAGGCCACATTCCATAACATAGGAGTCTATGCTACTCGTCTTTGGGGTATGGTTTTAAAACCTATTGCTACAGCCTATTGGAATTTATACAAATGGATATTTTCCAAAGTTTGGGAAATTGCCAAAATGGCTTGGAAAGGCATCACTTCGGCGATTTCTTGGGCGTGGAATTCGGTGATAAAGCCAGTAGCAGGTTTTATTTTCAATGTTTATAAAAAGAGCTTTTGTTACAATTTGGAATGTGGTAAAAATGGTGTTTAATTGGATTGTGAATCTTATTTCTAAGGTTTGGAATTGGATAAAAACTACTTTTTCGGAGTTTGCTTCCTGGTTACAGACTACACTCATTGACCCTATTTATGAAGCATTTAGTAAAGTTTGGGATTGGCTAGATAATTTATTTGGTGGTATTGTGGATAAATTAGGTTCACTTGCCCAGCCAATTAAAGATTTATGGAATAGCATTTTTTCTTCAGAAGGGACAATTAATGTGAAAACAGCTTATGAAGAAGGGGAGAAAAAAGGTGGAGAGAGTTTTGATAGAGACCAAAAGGCTAAGCAAGGAAAATCCGATAAGCCACAAGAGGTGAAAGTTGTAGATGACCAATCTCACAAAAATATTTTTGATGTAGGGCAAGGACTAAAAGGGAGCACTGGGACTATTGGAGGAGTTGCCGCTGAAAAAAACTAAAAAAAGAAAAAAAGGAAGAAAAAGGCAGTGGTGATGGAGAATCTGATAGTGGGAATAAAGTCAGAAATCTCACCGTAGGAAAAAAATGGTAGAAAAATCTCAATATCTACACTCAAAAAAAGGAACTGTTGGCGAGAGTAAAAGAGCAAATTTTACAAGCGATTAAAGAAATATTCGGTACAGCGGTATCAGATTTTGCAGGAGCCGATAGACATGCTACTACAGCTTAGATTTATAATACAGGGAAAAAATAAATTGAAATGATTAATATTTTCAAACCTAATACAGAACAATTGGCCCGAGGAGTGGCTCTCAATATGGCTTTTTCGTTTTGGAATGAAAAACAGCAGAGCCCTTTAAAGTATCCAAATACATTGGGAAAGATAAAAATCCAGAACTTTTGAATTTGGGTGAATTAGAAGGAAAAACAATGGCTCACTTCCTTAGCCCTAAAATATGATGGGAAAGAATTTATTTTTAATGAGTGTATAATCACACTCAATATGGAGAAAAATATTGTTACTACAGCTCTGCAGGGTCGCAATGGTACTATTAAAGAATATATCAGTGATGGTGATTATAATATCAGCATTGATGCCGGAATTAGTACTTATACTCTTGATTATAAAGAGGATTTTGATATTGCTTATCCAATAGATGCTGTGGCAGAGCTTAAAAAGTTTTTAAGTATTCCAGAAGCTTTGGAGGTTCAGAGTGATTTTTAGAAATTTTTGGGATAAAATCTGCGGTGGTGAAATCTTTTGGGCTTCAACAAGAAACTCATTCCAACAGACAAAGTATTAATATTCAAATGCTCTCAGATGAGCCGTATGAGATTAAACTAAAAGAAGATTCTTTTTCTAATCAATCAAAAAAATTAAGAAAAACATGCTAAAACTATGTAGTGAAATCACCATAGAGGGCGATAAAACTTGGCTGTTTAATGCCGTTGCAGACTGCAATATTGTGGAAGATGTATCTACACTTACCGATACCTGCGAAATCCAGCTCCCTATAAAGTGGCAAGAAGCAGTTGCTAAAAAAACGGAAAACCACCGATTAAAAGAGGGGATAAAATTACCATTAAACTCGGTTATGATGGAGATTTGCAAACTCGTTTCACAGGATTTATCCGCTCGGTAGATGCCAAAGTTCCCATCACGATAAAGTGTGAAGATGGCATGTTTGTCCTTAAATCTCACAAGGTAAAAACCAAAAGCATTTAAGAATGCTTCACTTCACGAGATTGTGTCTTATTTGTTGGAGGGAACTTCTATTCAATTTCAACTGATGGATAAAAAAATATTAAAGTTGGAAATTGGCGACTGACCAAGACACACGCTTCGGAAGAACTCCAAGAATTAAAGGAAAAAATGATGCTTTCCTCTTATTTCCGAAGGATTAATGGAGAAAGCATTTTATATATTGGATTGGCATATCCGCTGGATAACCGAAAGAAAGTAAAATTTATGTACGGAAAAAAATATTATTGATGAAAAATTTTTGAGTATAGAGACAAAAGAAGATATAAGGGTGCGCTGTGAGGCACAAAGTTTTAATGCCAAAAACAAAAAGTAACCTATGAATATGGTGATAAAGATGGCGATGTAATCAAAATCAGAATAGATGGACTAACAGAAAAACGAACTTAAAAATATGCTATAGAAGCAGTAGAACGCTATAAACAAAGTGGATTTAAGGGTTCTTTTGAAACCTTTGGACAGCCCGAAGTCAGCAAATGTGATATGGTAGAGATTCATGCCTCTGATGGCAATAGCGGTGTATATTTAGTTAAAAAAATTAGAAATAGAATTTGGGACAAATGGTTACCGCCAAAAAGATAGAGCTGGGACAACCATTAACCATCCGTGAGCAATGAAAAATATCATTCAAAAATTAGCCGATACAGGCGATGAAATTTATGCTAAAAATCTGTGAAGTTATCTCCGTAGACGCTGAAAAATAAAACTGCAGATTTACAGCCCTTGGACGGCTCATCAGAGATTCAAGATGCTTATTTACAAGTGGCTGAAAATGGAGTTTTTATAGAACCAAAAGTAGGCTCTCTGGTCTGTGTGGTGTTCGTAACCAAAAGAAATTGCCGTAGTGGTCAATCATTCAGAATTAAAAGCAGTTTCAGATAAAAAAATTGAAGGAGTAGAATTTAGAATTAGCAATGAGGGATTTCTCCTTAAAAAGAAAGTGAGACTTTGGCAAAGCTTATGAGCGACCTATTACAAGAAATCCAAAAAAATGAAATTTACCACCAATACAGGAAGTACGATAAAGCTGGTGAATCAGCTCGAGTTTAAGGCAATTGAAAAAGCGATTTAATCAATTATTAAAAGACAATTAAAATGGCAATGAATGAGAGTGCTTTGGCACAAAACATAAAAACATCATCTTAAAAAAATTAGGGAGGAAGAAACAAGTCCCAATGAGTCTATGGAGACCTTTTGTAATGAGTTAGCCAAAGGGATTATTTCAGAAGTGAGAAAAATGAGCATTACAGCGACCTGTCCCAATGGCAATATAACCATTATAAAAAAATAGAATAATGAAAGATATTTTTAATCCGTGATTTTCAGCTTCAAATTAGTAAAAATGGAGATTTTGAAATAGGAACGGCAGAGAATCAATCCGTAGAAATGCTCCTTATCAGCAGTCAAGGTGAATGGAAAGAATATCCAGAAGCAGGCTGTGATATTGTCTCTGCTAAAAAAATGGAACCATAGACCGATTCCTTGACCGTAGAGTAAGAGTGCAATTAGAAGCGGATAATTTCAAGATAGAAACCCTAAAAATAACAGAAAAAGGATTACAACTCAATGGACAATATAGCACAATATAAAGTTTATGAAAACCAAAGCTGGCTGGATATTTCCAATGTATTATACGGAAGTCCAGAACACGCATATAGACTTTGCCCAAGAAAAATCATTCTTCTATCACAGATGATATTAAATCAGGAACAATTATCTTTTTATTCCACAGATATACAGAGTAATAAATTAGTGCTTTTAAGTATGAACTCTTATAGAAGCATTCCCGCCACAGGTGTGAGCCACACGGGCGGTTCATCACTCCAACTGCAGGGGATTGGTTATTGGGTATTAGGTTATGAATTTAAAATTAATTAAAAAAATATGGAACATAACGAAAAATACTATCAATTTATTAAAAAAATTTGAAACGAAGAAAACCACGGATGACTGCTATACGCCTCCAGCAGTGTATGATGTGGTACTGGATTATGTCAAGGAAAAATGCAATATTGAGGGTTTGAAAGTGGTTAGACCTTTTTACCCCAATGGAGATTATCAGTCTGAAAATTACGAGGGTTGTGTGGTTGTAGATAATCCCCCGTTTTCTATAATTTCTCAGATTATCCGTTTTTATCTCGAAAGAAATATCAAGTTTTTCCTATTTGCTCCTCATCTGACACTGTTTGGCTCTAACCTAGATTATACAGGAATAGTGGTAGGTGTAGAAGTTGTTTATGATAATGGAGCCAAGGTAAGTACTTCATTTGTATCTAATATGTTTGGTGATATAAAAATTTTTAGGTGATGCTGACTTGCGTCAGCGATTAAAAAGAAGTACAGGAGTTGAACAAAGTATGTTTGCCTTCATACAAATATCCTGATAATATTATTACAGTAAATGCTATATCACAGATTGTTTCAAGAGGTGTAAGTATTAAAAATAAAAAAAGAAAGATGTTATGTTCTGCCGAGCTATGGATGCTCAAAAACAATTAAAAAAAGAGCATTTTTCGGTAGTGGATTTATCGTAAGTGATAGAGTAGCTGAAATGAAGCGAAGGAAAGAAAAAGAAACACAAAGGAAAGTTGTTCATCGGGAGTTGTCTAGTAGGGAAAAAGAAATTATAAAAAAACATTGGGGTAATGGCACGAACGATAGAACAAATAAACAACGAAATCATCAAGGCGAAGGAATCAGAGCCAAGTCTTAACACTCTTAATAGTAACTCCAAAGTAGCGATTTGGAGACTCTGGGCATACATTACCGCCTTTGTAATTTGGACTTTGGAAAAATATTTGATGAGCACAAAAAGAAGTTTCCGAAGCCTTTATCAGAACTCAAACCCCACACGGCGAGATGGTATCGCAACAAGGGCATTAGCCTTTCAGTATGGCTTTGATTTACACTCTGAGACCGACTTATTTGATAATACAGGAAAGAGTAAAGAAGAGATTGAAAAACAGCAAAATTGTAAAATATTCTGCTGTTGTGGAGAGCGAAACCGAGAGCCGACTTATCGTCAAGATTGCAACTGAACAGGGCGGAGAATTACAGCCGATTTCACAAGGTCAAAAAGCATCATTTGATGCTTATATCAATGAAATCAGAGATGCAGGAGTTCGTATTACAACCATCAACTATCTGCCCGATATTCTGAAACTTCAAATGAAAATTTACCGAGACCCACTCGTGTTAAATGAAAACGGACAAAGTATCCTCACTGGTGAAAAACCCGTAGAAAAAGGCGATTAAAGAGTATTTCAAAAAATTGCCGTTCAATGGAGAATTGGTCTTGGCTCACTTGGTAGATGCCTTGCAACAAGTAGAAGGTGTGAAGATTCCTCACATCATTTTGGCCGAGAGCAAATGGATTGATGCAGGTGTGAATGATTATGGAAACTATCAACCCATTGAGGTCAAAACCATTCCGATTTCAGGATACTTCAAAATAGAGAATTTTGACAACATCAATTATATAGTTTGATTACAGGATTTAGCAATTTCTTGAATACAAACCATTTTGATTACAAAAATTGAAGACAAATGTGGTATAACTTAAATATCAATAAACTAACGGAATTATTAACGCCGACTTTTTTGCGGAAGGAAAGAATGTTGGCATGGCTTAGAGTGCTTCATTTTCCTTTGATAAAGGTTGTTGATGATTTTAATTTTAACAGAAATCAAAACCTTTACAACCTCGCTCACAATGGGCAGGTGTGTTATCTCCGAAAAAGCTCTTAATGATAGATTTGATATAGCTCAAAGGCGGATAAGAATTGTTGATGGCAATCGTTATCAACGCCAATATATCTACACCAGAGGAGAGCAAAAACCGAAGTATCTCGGTACGATTTACCTCTATGATAGAGCAGATTATGGAGATACAGGAGTAGATTTTATTGTGTTAATTCCCAGAGGATTAAGATACAATAAGTTTGAAATGGAATCTTTAATTGACTTTTACAAACTCGCATCAAAAAAAGATACAAAAATAGAAGAATATTAAATTATGAATAGAGTAAATTATATTCAAACTGGCGGATTTCCAATGGATACGCACAATTTGGATTTTTTGCAAAATTGTTTCCGACTGCTCAATTCGTTGGGCGATTTAGCAGGAGACAAAGCCATTATTAGTGGTTGTAAAATTACAGGAAATAGTATCAGTAACGGAGTAGTCTATCTGAATGGAGAAATTATAGAGTTCAGAGGAGGAACAATAGGGACTAATGTTATCATCAAGGAAGAGGCGGTTTTCAGGGACTTTTTGAAAATGGAAGCTTCAAACCCATAGAGATAACTCGTTACCTCACTTTCGGCAGTTCTACGCCAGAGAAAACTTTTGTGTGGGCGGATTTTAAATCAATCAAGAACCTTATCAGTTTAGCCCAAGAAAAAGCCGAAAAAACGGCACTGAAAACCGCCGAAGACAAAATTGCAGAGCTGGAAAAAACAAAAACCCATTATCGGTGAGATTAAACAAGGGATATTTGATTTAGAAAATCTCCCGCTCGGTTGGTTTCATTGCAACGGACAAAACGGAACTCCTGATTTAAGAGGGTATTTCCTCAGAGGGAAGACCGATGAGAGGGCTTTGGGGAGTTTCCAAGAAGATGCTCAACAAAAGATAACAGGAAATTTTGCAATCACCAACAGGGATAATCGCGGTGGAGATGCAGATGGGGCATTTGAAAGAATAGGTTATTACAACGCTCAATTAAAAATCAGGCGGCTATGATGAATGGGGGCAAAAAAATCAATTTTGACAGTTCCCGCCAAGTCCGTACCGCAGAGGAGAACAGACCTAAGAATTATGCTGTGCAGTTTATCATTTATTTAGGAAAAAATTAAACATAAATCATGACAGAAAAGAATATTTTACAAAATTGGTTTGTAACAGGTGCCAAGCCTACGCAGGAGCAGTTTTGGGCGTGGCAGGAGAGCTATTGGCATAAGAGCGAAAGCATTCTGTTGAGATGGTTCAAGGACTTGGCGATATATTAGGCAATAAAGCCGATACCGAGCAACTTAAAAAAACAAAGCCAATCTTGACACCTCCAATCTCACCAATGAGTATGTTATCGCTTGAAAGAAAAAAACTCGGCGTGGGGGAATTACCGAGTAATATAGCCACGATAGACGAGGGAGAGAAGCATGGCAACACCTACACCAAAACAAAAATAGATGAACTTTTTAGAGAATAGCGGTAAAAAAATATTGGAAATGCAGACATTAAGGTTCCTGAGGGAGAGGTAAGGATTTTGGATATCACAGGGGCAAAAATTTCAAATAAAAAGGAAAGGCAAACGCCAATAATGATGCCTCTTTCAACCGCCGACCTGTGGAAAAATACTAACGGAGAGCAGCGCTATGTGGAGGCTTCGGCACTCATCAAAAGAGATGCTCTTAATGCCATGCAAACCATGTCCGATGCCGAGAAAGATGCCTACCGATTAGCCATGAGAAAATCCAATGAAAATTACAGCTTGGGAGTACCAAGAGTAGATTTTTTTCCTGCCTTTTATTGTGAAAAAAAGAGGATAAACTCCAATACATTAGCATAAAAAGGATTAAATCTATTTTTACCGCCCAATTCTTCGGTGTATCTCATCAATCACAGCACCAACGAGGAGCATTTCATTGACCATGTTTCCACCTCTCCGCAAGACCCTACTACGCTGGTTTTTACCTTTAATTTTAAGGATTTGCCACTTGGGGAATATCGCCTAAAAAAATCGTAAGTAATGGACTGAATAACCTTGACAAAACCACTTTCAAACTCGTGGAAAGTCTTACCAATTCACCGATTCCCAACCTTACTTGGCAAACACAATCCAAAAATAGGCTGGACACTAAAACCCAGAGACCTACGCCAGAGAAAGCGTGGTCAAATGGAAAAGTCGGCACCAATTACGATGAGTTCGGCGGAAGTGCCCATAATGTTAATATCGTGGTTTATGGGGCTATCACCAACGAACCGATCATTGACAAAAAAACCTTATGAAGAAAAAAACTTTATCCTTAAACTCAAATCTACCATTTCAGGAGCAGGATTTAGCGGTGTTTCTGGTTACCAAGGTGGGTTTATGTTTGGACCGACAAAAAAATGGAGTGTTAGATGTTGATAAAGCCATAGATTTTGGATTAAACAGCCAAAAATCAATCAGGCGGAATGATTTTTACCCGGAAGTAAAAACCATTAACAGCGATACAGAGCGGATTTTTGAGGTAACTTATGTGAAAATGGATAACATTCTAAATATCATCTTCCAGCGTGGGACACGAGTGGTCGTTACCAGCGTAACCCTCGGAATAGATGTAGAACAACTCTATTTATTTTCATCTTTTTAGAGGTTGCTCCGCCCTAAAAAAGCCACCCGCAATACTCCAAAGATGTTGTCATCACCAATGAAATAGAATACATCCGAGTTTATAATCAACATTAACAATAAAAATATCATTAACTAATAAAAAATAAAAACATGCACATTGCAATTCAAAGTAAAAGAAAACTTCCTTTTGATTTAGTTTCAAGAGTAGAAGGCATTATTAAGGTAGAAATTAACCTTTATCAAAGAACAGAAAACGGCTGGTATCTTCGCCTTGTGGATACCTGTACCTACGAAGAAAAAGGTGAAAAATACAAGTACCTAATCCTGAAAAATCCAGAGGAAAAAAATAGAGCAAACTATTACGGAAGAAAGAACCCAAAGTGTTATTCGGGAAAGAGAATATCCAAGTAGAGTTCTTGAACCAATTAGCTATGGTAGCCAATGCCAAAAATTTGATTCAGAATGAGACTTTTGCGTTGGATTTGGACAAATTATTCCAAGTGGGACTTTTTAGCCTTAACCCAGAAAGAATGTACTGAAGGCAAAGGAATCTATCTCTCTAACACCGAAGATTGGGGAAATTGTTAATTAAGAGTTTCATTATCAAAAACAAAAACCATGAAAACACTTTTTTTAATTTGATTATCAATCTTTTATTATTCGTCATCGCACCGTTTTTTTGGAAATAGTTTTAATGCCGATAAATGTGCTGGTGGTTTTTGCCAAAAGATTGGAAAAAAATAAAGGCTTTAAAAATGCTTTTAATTGGTATTTCAAACTACTTTAAGGAGAGTGCCATTCGCAAGGATATTTATCTCTGCGGAGAATATAGGAGTCTTTGGAACGCTACTTTGAAGACAAAGAAAGGCAAGGAAATTGGCGTAAAGAATCGCACTTTTGTCAGCGGATTTAGGGAGAGCAAGACGAAAAACGGAACCATGAGCCGAACAGGAGCAATTTTTGAACCTTATTTTATTTTTTTAATTGAACGAAACCATTGCCGTAAAGCATTGGAATATTATCATAAAAACCTATTAATATGCAGGAAATACTACACGAACATATTTTTGCCTCACATAGCAAGTTTTATTGGGGCGTTGCTTACGGGCTTGGCGGGTTTCATTTTCGGAAGGAAAAAGCAAAATGCCGAAGTGGAGAGCATTGAGGCTGGAAACCACGAAAAAGAGATTGAAAACGCAGGAAAAGTCCTGAAATATTACCGAGAGATGATTGAGGATTTAGGAAACAAACTCAAAACCGCCATCTCGGAATTAGACGAGGCAAAAGCCCTCATCAAAGAGCTGGAAGACAAAGTGAAACTCCTCACCGAGGAACTCAAAAAAATATAAACAACTCAATAGAAAAAAAGGAGCAATGAAAAATGTCCTCCGTTGAATTAAAAAACTAATAATTATGATTAAAAAAATATAAAAAAACCAAGAAATCAGTTTAGAAAAAAACTCAAAAAAAGATTATGAAAAATTTAGACAAAGATTGGAAACTCAAAGAGTTGAAGTCAAAAGATAAACGGCAGACCGCCACGGTCTTTGGGACTTTTGTTTGCGGTGGTGGTTCTACGATGGGTTATAAACTCGCTGGATTTAACCATCTCGGCGGTGTGGAAATAGATAAAAAAATATGGCAGAAATTTATACCAAAAATCACGCTCCAAAAATACTTTTACTTGGAGGATATTAGGGATTTTAATCAAAGAGAGGATTTGCCAAAGGAACTTTTTAATTTAGATATTTTAGATGGTTCGCCACCTTGCACGAGTTTTTTTCTTTGGCTGGAAAAAGAGAAAAGGTTGGGGTGTGAAAAAAAGTTCTTTAAGGAGGGACAAAAAGAAGCAAACGCTGGATGATTTGGTGTTTGTCTATTGCGAAACCATCGCAAAAACTTCGCCCAAAAGGTTGCCATCTTGGAGAATGTAAAAGGTATTGTTATTGGCAATGCGAGAAAAATATGCCATTGGTATTGTAGAAAGATTGCAAGAAATCGGTTATGATGTGCAGATTTTCTTACTTAATTCTGCCACAATGGGAGTACCTCAATCCAGAGAAAGGGTGTTTTCATTGCTCGGAGAAGGGATTTGAATTTTTCCACCATTAAAAACTTCATTTTGATGAGAAACCGATTCCTTTTTGGTGAAATTGTGGATAGGAAAATCAACCACTCACGAGCCTTTAATTCCATCTATTGAGGTGAGATTGCCCTTTGTACAAGAGGGGAATCTTGTTTTAAATATGCGGATATGAGATATCGCAATTTAAAGACCATTAATGCTTTTTCTCTACACAAATCCTTTATGATAACAGAGTAGCACCGACTTTTGACCAGCTCTGGTGAGAGTATTTATTGGCACGAAAAAAACGCAATATCAATGATACGGAATACCGCAGAATGAGTACTTTTCCTTCCGACTTTGATTTTTGGTGATGCTAAGGTTCGGCATGTTTGCGGAATGTCCGTACCTCCGATGATGACTGCCAAAAATCGCTGAACAAATCAAATGGCAGTGGTTTGACTAAACAATAATTTAAACGCTTCTTAAAAAGCAATTAAAAACCCATTAAAAAAAGCGACTCAATCAACTTGGTCGCTTCTCTTTTTGACATTTTGTTTTGAAATTTTTGGACATTTTGTTTTGGCGATTATATTAGGTAAAATTCTATGGATGAGCTCCATAATGATAAAAGCCAACAAATCCTCCTAAAATTCCTAAAACAAACTCCGAAATAATCTCTGGAGTAGAGTGGAAATGGCTATCTAATAAATGATGGATAGGCGGAATGTGATGAGCGAAAAATCCCTCCTGCAACCAAAAATAAGAGCAATAGTCCCCACGACTGATAAAAATACGGATGATAATAGGTAACGCCTTCACTAAAAGATTCCCAAATTGGGCCGTCAGACTATTATTACCCTTTGATTTTTCGGATAATTGCATAGCCTAAGTCATCCATTCTAACAATCAGAGCGACTGTACCATATACCCCAAAAGTGGCAATAAAAAGACACTATTGACACCGATAAAATTTGAGTTAGTAATGCTTCATTAAGTACCTCACCCAAGGCAATAATTACAATTTCTAATGATAGGATAAAATCAGTGGAAATGGCAGATTTTATTTTGTCTTTTTCACTTTCTGGCGTTTCTGTAATATTCTCATTATGAGTATTATTTTCCTTTTTGTAAAAGAGTTTATGAATGATTTTTTTCTACCCCTTCGAATGCCAAGTAAAGCCCACCCAATACCAAAAATCCATTCTATAGCGATAGGAAAAAAATATATTGAGTATCAGAGCGATAGGGACAATGATTGCCTTATTTAGAAGAGACCCTTTTGTGATTTCCCATAGAACAGGAATCTCTCGTGAGGCTACGAATCCCATAGCTTTTATTGGCATTTACGGTGAGGTCATCACCCAATATTCCTGCTGTTTTTTTGTAGCTACTTTACTAGCGACTGCCACATCATCCATTAGAGAGGCAATATCATCTAAAATAGTAAAAAAATCCTGATGTCATCAACTTTAAAAACTTATAAGTCGCGAAGATAATATTATTTTATGAATTGAAAAAAATAAATACGGATTAAGGTTGTTTTGGTAGTACCTTATATGTATGATTTTCAATATTGATAAGTAACATATGAGATATTTTTGGGAGTGTGATGCGGAGTGGCTCGCCATTACTTTTTACTTGATGCAATAGGCGACCTTGGATATCTAAAATGTTTAGCCATTGTCCATTAGGTACTTTGGAAATGAATAAAGTATTGTTCTCAATATAGATTAGTGGTTCTTCTTTTTGATGGATGCAATATTCATTCCTTGGGAGTGTTCAATGAATTGTTGCCCACCATATTCTTGACCATTATATTGTACTATCCAAGTTCGTATAGTTGTATTCCTTACTGTTTTCTCGGAGAATGTAGGAGTAATAGGTTGGTTATCGACTATGGCGGTAACTCGAGGTACTTCGGGGAGTGGTGCATTTGTAGGAAGTTTGATATAGTTACTTGGTAGTCCTTGGAAAGTAACGGGGGATTTTATAATCTCAATACCACCTCCATTGATATTATTATTACTAATGTCGTAGTATTGTAAATCATCGTCGATAGTTTCCAAACGAATCAATCCTTTTCCTGCAAACCATATATTAGCAAAGGTAGAAAATTTATCCATCAATTGTTGAGGAAGAAAAATATCACATTCACCATCATTTTCTGTGCTGGGTACGAGGATATGAGAGAAAAGTCTCCCAAAGTCATCAGACATCACTATGCGAACTTTACTTCCTTTCTTGAAAAAGGTCTTATCCACAGCCCAAGTAAGGTGTAATTTTTGCCCTGCGGAATATTGAGGCTTAATTTCTGAGATGATTTTGAAAGGTATAGCAGGAACTACCTTAACATTAGCTATATAACCATCATAAAGAGGAGCTTGTTTCTTAGTAATAGCTTCATTAATGGGAAGAGCATCACTAACGCTGAGCCAAAACTGATAGTTGCCAACAGGAACAATATCGGAATTAGCCACGATACTTCCTCCACTACTATAACGACGCCCGAAAGAAAGTTTAGAATCGTGCTGAGGAGGAAAAACGGGAAATGTAGCTGGGTTATTTTTATTGCATCCGAATTGATTGAAAGTATAGAGTAATGAGGATTGCTCGGCATCGGAGGCATATACGGGAATGGTGAAAAAAGTATCTTGAGGAACGATATATTCTGCACGCATCTTGGTGCGGTCGATTTGTGGAGCCGTATTTTGGGAAGAAGTGTGCTTGGCTGTCACTGGCAGTTTATAGTCGCTTTTGCTTGTAATGGGACGCATCATACGGAGGCTTTCCAAACTGATAAAATCATCCTTATAGGGATATCCATAACTCATAATAGACTGCCCCGATTTAGGTTCGGTATATCTACCGACTAGCCCTGCTCCACTGACAAAAGGGTGGTCTGCTCCGAAGAGATGCCCCAATTCGTGGCCAATGGTTACCATATCTTGCGAATTTACAATAGCCCATCCTTTGCGGTCTTGGTATTGTATCCCTCCTAAACTAGCTAATCCTTGTAGCCCAGATTCGTCAATGTAATTTACCACAATGCCTATATCATAAGCATCTGAGCCGATAGCCGTGTTGATTAGATTCGTTCCTGAATTATAATTATAAACTTGTTTATAAGTTTTCTCAATCAATCGTTCGTCTTGTATAATGGTGAAATGTACCCCCAAATCGCGGACATAGATATTATTGAGATATGCCTCAAGTTCCTGCCAAAAGGACTTTACTTTTGAGATATCTTTTCCGAGTTTTTCTGAGTTAAAACCTTCATATGCCATAAATACCGCCAAACGATATTCGCGAAAAATCCCATCACTGATGGATGGTGCGTTGGTTTCTTCTATCGTTGTTTGTGGTGCAAATGAGGTTTTATAATGATTGGAGCCATTAACCACACAAATACATTGCGGAGTTTGAGTTTTACCTTGAGATACACCACTTTGGGCAAAGGAAAGAGAAGAATAGGTAAGAACTATGCCGATACATAGATTGGATGGGAATTTCATAGTAATAAGTAATTTGATTGGTACAAAGTTAGGAACTTTATATAAGAAAAAAATAAGCTTATATATAATTTTTGGCAGTTAAAAAGAAACTTTTAGTAATTTTTGGATAGTTAAAAACTTTAATGCAATGAAAAATGGCTTTTTACTTTGGGAATTTTATTTGTCAATTTTGGGTATTCTCAGCAGGAGGCAACCTATGTTGCCAAGTCTCTAAGCCAATATCCGCAGGATAAAAATCCAGATAGATGATTTTTGGAAATAAGTACTATTATGATGAGGTGCAAAAAGGCCAAAGTATATGAAATTAATGGTAAACCCGTAATTGTTTTTTTGATGAGATTGTACTATTAGCAAAACCGAGTTTTAACAATCAATTAGATAAGAATTATTATACTTTTTTATCAAAAAAACTGAATCGCGTATATCCGCTTTTTGGTTGCACTCCAACAATACCGCGAAATTAATCAAGAACTTACAAATATTGATGGACGAGATAAGAAAAAAATTCATTAAACAGAGACAGCAGGAGTTAGCATCTCAATATGAGACACGATTGAGAGACTTAACCCAAAGTGAGGGACAGATTTTTGCAAAATTGATGTATCGTGCCACAGGAAAAAGCGTGTATGATATTATCAAGGAACTAAGAGGGGGATGGTCTGCTTTTTGGTGGAATGTAAAAAGTAATATTGTGGAAATAGATTTAAAAGAACCTTATGACCCACATACCTACCGCCACGACCAATATCTGGAAAATCTATTGCAGAGTAACTGGAACTATGGCTACCTACGCCCATATGAGGGAGCAGAAAATTTTGGTAAAAAATAAAAAAGCACTTTGACTAAAAGTGCTTTTCTTCGTTAGTAGTCGCTCGTGTTATTACTTCTTCCTGACAGAGCTAAGGCCGATGAGGTGCCTATTCTCTTTACTCCCAAATCTATCATATTGAGTGCTTCTTGATGACTCGGACACCTCCTGCCGCTTTTACAGGGAGTTTCCCTGCATTATCAATCATTATTTTGATAGCCTCTGGAGTTGCACCATTGGGTTTTCCGTCTGTTGTTTTGTAGAATCCTGTGGAGGATTTTATGAATATTTTATCTTCTTGCCCAGCGAAATTTTCTTCGGTAGTTTGGCGAATAAAAGTTGTAATTTCAGTTATTTGTTTGTCGGTTAGGGCTGCAATTTCTATTATCCATTTAATGGTTTTTATGGTGGCTAAGCACGAGTTGTGTGCATCGTATGAATTCGTCTTTCACCAAGTCTAATTGCTGATTTTTAAAAGCAGTGTAGTTGATTACGAAATCTAGTTCATCGGCACCATTTTTTATTGCGGTTTGTGCTTCAGTATATTTTTCATCAATGGAGGCTGTCCCTTCGTGGAAACCAATCACAGTGCCTACCTTTACATTGGCATTTTGCTTTTGGATGTATTTTTTGATTATATCCACATATTCGGGGCGAATCATTACCTCGTAGAAATGATATTTTATGGCTTCGTCGGTTAGTTGTAGCACTATTTTTCAGTGTTTCCTCTTGGGAAAGACCAGATTGATAGGGAAGTTTCAGATAAGTAGAGTCTAAATACTGCTCAATAGGTTGCATAATATTATTGTTTTTTTTAGTTTTACAAAAAAATAGGAAAATGGTCGCTAATACCTCCTAAATATCGTGTCCCTGCATAGGTTCGTACGGGTCTTCCATGTTGCTTGATGGTATCCGAGCTGAATATTTCTACCTTATCAAAGGTCAATTTTTCAGATTCCTTGAAGAAGTCCTCAGAGAGGAGGATTTGGTCGTATGATAGTCCCATTTTGCCATAAAAATTAGTAAAAATGTGCTGTCCGTATATATCTAAAAACGGATTTTTCATTTTTGTTGTGTGAGTGAGATTTTGTAGATTATCATCACTAGGATTAGTGTTAAAGTCACCAATTACGATATCTTTGGTATGGAGTAAGAAATTTCGGAGTTCGTCTATGATGATATTTCGGAATGGCCCCTGTCGTCCCTTATCTCTTTTAGAAGGGAGATGGACTACGAAAATATTTATCGGCTCTCCGTGAAGACGCAGTTTGGTGTAGAGGATATCTCTTGTGAAATAATTTTTCAATAAATTGAAGAGGTTTTTTTATCCAAAAATCTCCACCTCTTGATGATATATTAAGGCGGTATTAATCCCTCTTTTATCGTTACTTTTTGAAATAGATATACTGATAATTTTGGAAAATAGGTAGTGCCAATAGATCTCGTAAGGGTTGTTCACCTGCAACTTCACAGACGGCAAAAATTTTTTTGGCAATAGGCCGTTGTATTTCGCTATTTCGGAGAATACTTGTCCTATTTTATCAATTTTTTTTTGGTATCGTTCTGTGTTCCAGTTATTTGCTCCTGAGAATTTATTTCGTCTTTTCTGCTCTTTGTTGGTAGAGGGAGAGAATAGATTTTCAAGATTGTAGAAGGCTATAATCTCTCTGGTGTCGTCCTCATTGGTGGGCAGGTTGTGCATCTTGCTAACTTTTTAGTCTTGCAAATATACAGAAAACTCTACAAAAATTCGAGATAACTCATTGTCTATTTCGTTTTTTTAGAGCTGTGAGACTGATAATTTGCTGATAGCTCTCGTTAGGGTCTTCTACATTGGGAATGTTTATTTTCAAATTGTTGATGATTTGTACCACATATTCTCTTTTGTGTCGTAATATGGTATCATTGATGATTTTGGGTACCACCTCATTTTCTTTTGGAAAGAAGATATTAAAGGCCTCCCAATTGCTTAGGTTATATTTTTCTATGGCGATGTCAGCCACTTGTGCTGCAATGTTGTCTTGTACTATATTTTTGAAATAATCAATCATTCGTATTTCATGGTTTTCTATACCTTCTTTTACTTCATTGATAATGAATTGATTGGTTTCGGAGAGTATTTGATAGTCATCTTCGGCGAGGTAATTTACGATTTCCTCGGCTACGGTTATTTGGTAGTTTTCGCCGTCCTCTGTTTTATGGGTGAGGATGTAGTCTCCATATTTCAGTAGGAGTTCCACTAATTTATTTTCAGAGGATAGTAGAGCGCTATTGCTTACTTTTTGCTCTTCGTTTGTAGTTATATCCAGTTTATGCTGGGTATTTTGTTGTTTGGCAGGTTTGGTGATTTGTTTTTGTATTCCCAATTCTCCGAATAGGCTTTGTTCCGATATTTGGAATTTGTGAGAAACTTCCTTTATGTAGATTTCTTGTTTTATGGGGTTGGATATATGGGAGATGGATTTCACAATATCACGAATAGCCTCTGCTTTTTTGAGTGGGTCATTGTTGATATTTTGTAATAAGATATTCGCCTTAAAATTTATAAAAATCCTGAGATTCACTCTCTATAAATTGCTCGACATACATACTAGGGTGCTTTCGAGAGAAGGAATCGGGGTCATCACCATCGGGGAAGAGTGCGATTTTAATATTCATATCTTCCTCTAAAAGAAGGTCTATACTTCGGAAACTGGCTTTAATACCAGCATTGTCGCCATCAAAGAGTATGGTTATATTGTCTGTAAGTCTTTTGATAAGTTTTATTTGTTCTTTGGTGAGTGCAGTTCCCGAACTTGCAACAACATTTTCTATTCCTATTTGGTGTAGGGATATTACATCTAAATATCCTTCTACTAAGAGACAATTTTGTTTTTTTGATGATGGCTTGTTTACTTTGTAAAATACCATATAATACATTGGATTTGTGGTATATACTAGTCTCTGGTGAGTTGAGGTATTTTGCTGTATTTACATTAGATTTTTAGGATTCTGGCACCGAAACCTAATACTCGTCCTGAAAAACTATGGATTGGGAAAAATCACTCTCTCGCGGAATCTATCTATACCGTGCGTACTTTTATCTGTGAATATGCTTAGTCCTGCTTTTTCTAAAATATCCTTCGTATAACCCTTACTGAGAGCATATTGCGTAAAGGCATCTCTCTGCTCGGGAGAATATCCGAGTTGAAATTTTTGGATAGTCTCTTTCCGTAAAGCTCTTTCGTGGAAGTAACTTTGCCCGATAATTCTCCCTTCTTGCGTTTCCCAAAGGCTATTTTGGAAAAACTCATTAGCGACCTCGTGTATGTTGTAGAGAAGTTCCTTTTCTGATTGCTGTCGTTGTTGCTCTTCATTCAGCTCGTTTTTTTCTTCCTCTACCTCAATACCATATTTTTTGGCGACATATCGTAGAGCTTCAGGGTAGGAGAATCCTTCTTTTTCCATTAGGAAAGATATGGCATTACCTCCCTTGCCAGAGGAAAAGTCTTTCCAAATTTGTCGTGAAGGAGATACTACGAAACTTGGAGTTTTTTCATCTTGGAATGGGCTAAGCCCTTTGAGGTTGGCACCAGCTCGCTTCAACTGAACATATTCGCCAATAATATCCTCAATACGCATTGTCGAAAAATATATTGTCTATGGTCGCTTTAGAAATCATAGGGCAAAGATAAAGATTATTTCGTCAAAAAAATCTGTTATAATTTTGGCAAATATAGAGATTTTATTTTTGTTGTATGAGATAAAATACATACCTTTGCAACCAAATATTGATAACGAAACTAAAAAGCAAAAATGCCAAAATTAAAAAAACTAAATCAGGTGCTAAGAAGCGTTTTGCTCTTACCGGAACAGGTAAAAATCAAAAGAAAAAAATGCTTTCAAAAAGCCACATCTTAACAAAGAAAGAAACTAAGCAGAAGAGAAATTTAACTCAAACATCTTATGTTTCTGGTGTGGATACAAAAAGCGTTTTGAGACAATTAGCAATTAAATAGTTTTTATAAATCATTTCGGTTTATAAGAATTGAAACAAGTAAAATTCAGTAAAAAGTTTAACCCCTGAACAATAGCTCAAAAAAATCTGATGAAATAAGCAGTGCTATGTTCAAAAAAACAATTAAATTATGCCAAGATCAGTAAATGCAGTGGCTTCAAGAGCCCGCAGAAAAAGTTTTTAAAAAGCAAGCTAAAGGTTTTTTTCGGTAGAAGAAAAAAATGTTTGGACAGTTGCTAAAAAATGCCGTAGAAAAAAAGCAATGCAATATGCTTATCGCGGTAGAAAAAGAGAAAAAAGAGAAATTTCAGAGCATTGTGGATTTTCAAGAATTAATGCTGGAACAAGACAATACGGAATTTCTTACTCTCAATTTATGGGAGCTCTTAAAAAGAACAACATTGAACTAAATAGAAAAGTTCTTGCAGACCTTGCAATGAACCACCCAGAGGTGTTCAAAGCTGTTGTAGAAAAAAAGTAAAAATAATGTGAAACTATTTGTTATCAATATGAAAAACCTTAGATTTAAATCTAAGGTTTTTTTATTTTTCTTAAAAGAATAAAAAAGAGGAGACTATACATAGTCTCCTCACGATTTTATATGATAGGATTACTTATCAAATCTATAAGTAATACCTATTTTTTTCCACCAGAGTAAGTTCCACCTCCTAATTCTAAGTTGGCAGCCCAATTTTTTTGTGAAGAAATATCTACCTCCAACTTGTGCGGAAAGGAATAATCCAGAGTTGTAAGTAGAACCAGAATAAGCAGCGTTGATACCATTAAAGCTTTCCTCCACTTTGCCGTTCCAATTGTAGTATCCTAAGCAAAGTCCTGCATAGAAATCAATATTGTTTGGCAAGGAAAGAATCTCATTAAAATGGTAGTTTCCGTGTGCTGTAACACCAAATCCTGTATGTTTGTATTTTTACACCATAGTAAGTATTCGTATCCGTTACATAGGGTTAGCCCACCACCTACAGAAATATTCTTGCCAACACCATAATCTACACTTAAATTAATTGGCGTACCAACGTTTGAAAATCCTAACCCTACATTTGCTTGAAAATCTCCTTTGTGAGGTGTAGCTTGAGCAGATAGAGCAGATGCTATAATAATAGCGGGAAATAAAAAAATAAATTCTTTTTCATTGTAAAAAAATTAAAATTTAGGCAAATATAAAAAATAAATTGAATTATCAAAAAAAGTAGTAACTTTACCTCCGAAAAATGAATTTAAATAAAATATGACCTATGAAAAAAAGTAGTTTTTTTATACTATCAATGTTGTTTTTGTGGTACGATAGCAACAAATGCACAGACCTTGGATATTATTCTAAATGAGAAAGTAGTGGCATTATCTAAAGTGCATAAAAAAATAAGGATTTACAGAAATTAGCTAATGATTTTGAAAGAATCGCTATTGCTAAGGAAGAGGATTGGTTGGCACAATATTATACAGCCTATGTCAATGTCCGTATTGCAGACCAATCAGAAGGTGATGTGATCGATAATTATTGTGATAGGGCAGAGAAATATCTAAGAAAAGCAGAAGCAATGAAATCGGATAAATCCGAAATATATGCCCTATATGCCTATCTATATAGTTCAAGGGTGAAGGTTAGTCCTATGATGAGAGGACCGAAAAAATGGGTAAAATAGCTCGTGAGTATGCTGAAAAAAATCCATTAAGGCAAATCCGAATAATCCGCGTCCATACCTTATAAGAGCAATAGGAATATATTTAACACCAACTATTTTTCGGTGGAGGAAAAGAGAAAGCAATGCCACTCATTAATAAGGCTTTAGAGAAATTTAATACCTTTAAACCTGCTACGAAATACAGCCCTAATTGGGGAAAAATATGCTTGACCAACTTTTGAAATAGTAATTTTTAATGTTTATATATTATCCATAAATGTTGATATTTTGTTAATTTATAATAAAAAAATAATATTTTAAATAAATTTTTTTACTAATATATTGTTAAAAATATAATTGAATTTAGTTGCAAATAAATAGTTTGGTATTGCTAAAAATTATTAGATATTCATTTTTTTAATATTATATATTTGCAAAAATTTTTAGGAATAATAGAAAGAGATGGTATATAAAAATCCGAGTTATTTTAGATGCGAAAGACGATGTCTTTAGGGACATAGAGATTAGAGGTAAGCAAACGCTTTGGAACCTACATTTGGGTATTAAAAATGCATTTAGCCTACAAGGTGAAGAGTTATCAGCCTTTAATTTGTTGGAAGATGATGGTACAATTATTAAATCTGTACCATTGGAAGATATGAGTGATGAGGGTGATGGCGAGATAATGTCTGATGTCTATATCAATGAGGCGTTTAGTAAAAGTAGGAGATAAGGCTCAGTTTCAATATGGATTTATTGATTTATGGGAATTTTTGTAGCGAATTGGTAAGTATAGATGATGCAAAACCATCGGTACAATATCCTATCACTGTGTATCGTTTTTGGTAATGTATCTCTAAAAATCTCCGAATAAAGGAGCGGGAGCAAGTAGTAAAAGCTAAGACGAGTGACTTTGATGCTGATTTTCATATTAATGAATTGGGAGATATGGATTTTTTTGATGAAGAAGATTCCTATGATGATGAAGAAGACAATGGATACGATGTCTATGAAGACGACGAAGATTAAATGATAAATACATAAAATACAACGAAAGAACACGATTTAATGATTGTGTTCTTTTTGGTGTGTAATAGATTATGTATTATTTTTTTGATAAATATTTATGATATAGAATTTATAAAAAAATGAAAAAAATATTTAATATATCTTTGTTTTTTTAATTAGTTTTTACTCATTTTTCTCAGAATATTGATGAAAAATTTATTAAATAATGGTTATGTTTATGGTAAAGGCTCATTAAAAAAACTGTGATGTGGAATAATACCAAAAATCAGAAAAAGATCCCAATTTTTAAATCCTTAAAAATGGATAGCCTTTTGGTAGGTCATCAAGTGAAAATAGATAAAAATACAAAAATAAAACTTGATATTGGAGCGAGAGAAAACTATTGGTACAAAAGTAAGTTATCAAAAAGGAAATGAGTGGAGATCGGGCTATGCATGGGGTGGAAATTTTAATGTGTCTAGTGCTAAATTTGAAGATACCGAGTTCCTTTTGGGTATGATGGAGACTATCAAAAAGGACGATAAAGATTATATCAATATCGGAGTGATGGTACTTAAAAATGGAGAAAAAAAGGGTATAGAAACTTTTGCAGTAGAAAATGCTATGCATCAGCCTGTAGGGTTGGAAGTTATTGATAATAAAGGACTTAAAGGTGTAAGGGCTATTGTGAGAGCTACTTCTTTTTGGAAATGCCTTTGGGGTCCCAACTTATGAACAATATATACTCTGGACGGGAGAAAAAAATTAGTGTCAATTCCCACATTATTTAATGTGAATGCCAATGGTATGTTTTTATCACGCTGAAGAATTGATTTTCCCTAATGAAAAATGGGAGAGAAGGGCAAATTATCCTTAGAAAAAGAGAGTTCAGAAAGGAAAATAATATGGAAAAATATTATTTTTTTAGTAAGGAATATGTTTTTGTTTGGCAAAAACGAAACACTTACTCAATCTGTAAAGATAGAATAAATGTTAAAGATTTTAAATTATAATATTCAGGACTTTATAAGTGCAAATCTTCGTGTGGATTTGCACTCTTTATTATTGAAAAAAATCGCCTTTTGATGATGTTTCAATGCAAGAAATTGTTCAACAAATAAATGGGAGAAAAAAATTGCTGAGAAGAAATTCCCATTCCTATTGAAAAAAAGGGGATTGTTTTCCCCCACGCCTCAATTTAGAACAATGTAGTTCGGAGCAAACGGGGAATTATAAGAAAAAAATTGCTGGCAGGGAGAAGTTTTATAGACCTGACATCGGGGTTTGGGGGTTGATGCATATCATATATCAGATAATTTTTTTCGGAGGTTTTTGCTGGAACAAAAATACCGAATTGTTAAAAACTTGTGGAGCATAATTGGGTAATTTTTAGGTAAAAAAAGCAATATTTATTAATCAAGCTACAGAGACTTTTTTTAGAACAGAATAATCGCAGTTATGATGCTATTTTTATTGACCCAGCACGGAGAGATACATAAAGTATTTCTTCTGGAAGATTTGTCGCCGAATATTTTAGAAATTCAAGATAAATTGTTAGAAATAGGCGATAGTATTTTAATAAAACTATCGCCATTGATAGACATTCAGTATCTTATTTCTGTATTGAAAAAAATATTCAAGAGATACATATTATTGCAGTTAAAAATGATGTTAAAGAGGTTTTTGGTATTGCTAAAATCTAAAAAAATATTAGGTAATGAAATAAAAATTATTTGTGAAAAATATTGATACAAATGAAGAGTTCTTTTCTTTTTGAAATAGATGAAAAAGCGAAGGTCGGAGGTGTCCTATTCTGAGGTACAGAGGTATATATACATTCCTAATAATTCAGTACTGAAATCTGGTGCCTTTAACTTGGTTGCTGAGCGTTTTAATTTATATAAGTTACATCCAAACACGCATCTATATACATCAGATATATTATTAGATAATTTTTGCGGAAGAGTTTTTGGAAATGGATAGAATTAATCCTAAATCTTTATTAAAAAGGAAGTCAATTTAATATTATTACAAAAAAATTATCCATTAAAACCAGAAGAAGTGAAGAAGAAATATAAAATAAAAAGATGGCGGAAATCAGTATTTGATTTTTACGCAAGATATGAAAGGGAAGATAGTACTACAATCGAAATAAAAAAATGCTATTTCTTAATGAAATAGCATTTTTGGTTTTATAAAAATAGCCTCATGAATTCTTGTTAATTTTTTTCTAAAAAGATTCTCCAAGAGGTTTAATTTTTAGCATATTTGCTCCATCAGATTTGGCACAACTTGGATTGGGGGTGAGTTTCTATAAAAAAATCCCATCAGCACCCACAGCAATACCAGCTTTGGCAATAGTTTCAATTAGTTCTGGACGCCCTCCTGTTACCCCAGAGCTTTTGGTTAGGTTGTTGTAGAGAGTGGGTAATATCCAATATGGTTGGTGCGTATTGTTGCATTACAGGGATGCCACGGAAATCAACCACTAAGTCGGTGTATCCAAAGGAGTTACCTCGTTCTATGATTCCCACATTATCATTGCCAGAGTCTTTTACTTTTTGTACGGCAAATTGCATTGCTTCTGGTGATAGGAATTGTCCTTTTTTTAGGGTTACGACTTTTCCGGTTTTAGCAGCAGCTACTAATAGGTCGGTTTGACGAACCAAGAAAGCAGGAATTTGCAATACATCTACATATTTGCTGGCAAGTTCGGCATGTTGTACCTCGTGGATATCCGTAGTTGTAGGGATATTGTATTTATCACCGATTTTTTTGATGATATTCAAGGCAATTTCGTCTCCGATACCAGTGAAAGAATCCACTCGTGAGCGGTTAGCTTTTTGAAGGAGCCTTTGAAGATGTATGGAATCTTAAATTTATTGGATAATTCAAGAATTTTTTTCAGCAATTTCAAAAGGTGTTTCTTCGTTTTCAATGGCGCAAGGCCCTGCAATGAGGAAGAAATTTTTGGAATCCTTATGATGGATTTTATCTACATTTAATAACATATTTTTAATATTTTTATTTTAGTTCATATAAATTATAATCTGTTCCAGATGGTTTTTAAAAGATATATTTTTCTTTAAAAATAGGTACGTCGCTATTGAGATGCTCACCGATTCGGAATTTCTTTATTAGTTTGTAATTATCCTCGTAGAATTTAGCATTTTTATCCTTATATAGGTTATCATAGGATAGGATATATTTAGGCTTTCTTTTTTTCTAATAGTATTGTATTTATAATTTTCTCTATCATTGAGGATTTCATTTTGAATGTTTTTATCTACCAACCCTACCTCGTCTATGGTTTTTAGACCAGAAAAATATGGTACGAATCCCGCAGGTTCCAAGAAAATCCACTGATTTTTGTCTTTTTCGTGCTTATTGAGATATAGCCCAATATTTCTTCTATAATTCCACTCACCATTCCCTGTTGCAATAGAATGTACAGCTTGGAAGATAATCATCGGTATGATGTAAAAAAATAGATAATAGACTGATCCATAATGCTTTTTGTTTTTTTGCTCTATGATGAAAAACCAATATCGGTACGAACAATAGCAATTGTGGAACCCAATAGTACCAATCAAAATAACTTCTCTGAGAGAGGAATAATATTTGTTTTGTCCAACCAAATATAAAAAAATAATGATAATAAATAAATTTCTTTCTTCCTTTTTTTGAAATGATAAAAAGAAGGATAATAATTCAAAAAAATTAATATTAAAAAGTGTATATGGGTTAAATGTATTTGGGAGTTTTAGCATTCCCCAAAAAATTTCCCCAATTTATCCAAAAATTGTATAATTTTTTTGTTCTATACTGAAGTTTTGGTTGTAGGCAATACTTTTTTTGCTTTAATAGTATTATTAATTAGTTCATTGAAATATAAAAATATTGAATGATAATGTAATAGATAGTCCTAAAACTCCTCCAATAATGTATTTCCAGCGTATTTTTATTCCAAAAATATCTACCAAAAAGGCAATACCCAAGAATCCGATGGTGTCAATTCTTGTGAAAAATAATTAGAGAGGGGAAGAGTAGTAATGCCCAATCTTTATTTTTTTGTGAAAACCGAAGTATAGCAATGCCATTTCAAGGAAAAAAATAAAATTCCGTATTCCATTCCCAAAATGGAAATTTTTAATAGATGGCGGAAGTAATCCTAAAAAAATAAAAATAAACAATGCTCTCTGAGCCTCCGTCTTTAAAAATTATTTTTCGATAAAAAAAGAAAGAGCCTATTGAGAAAGCTAATGAATTGAAAAATAAGTAATGGATAGATGAAATTATCTTTGCCTAAAAAGTAAGTTGAATAGATACGACACGAATACATATAAGTGCGTAGTGGAGGCTGATATTTTGGTGTCTCCATTAAATCCGATAACTCCAAAAGTCTAATAAATTTTGGGCCACACGCCAAGTGATGAAGGCGTCTTCTTGTATGTGGTGAGTCAATAAAAAAATGGTAATTTTATTAGGACAATCAAGATTGTTGCCCAAATTGATAGTTTGTATTTCATTTTTGTTTTTTTACCTTGATTAGTATATATCGTTTGCAAAAGTACTAAAAAAACAATTTATAATTCTAACAGATTATGGATTGAGGAGGATTATTTCAACAAAAAAATAATTTTATAATTGTTTATTTCTTAATTTTATAGTAATTTTGCCAGACTAATGTAAATAGTATGACTTCACAGGAAATAAGACAAAAGTATCTAGATTTTTTCAAAAGTAAAGGACATCAGATTGTTCCCTCTGCACCGATTGTATTGAAGGATGACCCTACTCTGATGTTTTCTAACTCAGGAATGACCCAATTTAAGGATTTCTTTTTGGGATATAAAGAGCCTAAAAAAATAGGAGAGTGGCAGATACACAGAAGTGTTTGAGAGTATCTGGTAAGCATAATGACCTTGACGATGTGGGTAGAGATACCTATCATCATACGATGTTTGAGATGCTTGGTAACTGGTCTTTTGGAGATTATTTTAAGAAAGAAGCTATTACTTGGGCGTGGGAACTTCTTACAGAGGTCTATAAAGTGCCGAAAGAAGATTTGTATGTAACTATTTTTGAGGGTGATGAGGCTGAAAACCTAGAACGAGACCAAGATGCCTATAATTTTTGGAAAGAACATATTGATGAAAGTAGAATCCTCAATGGAAATAAAAAAGATAATTTTTGGGAAATGGGAGACCAAGGACCTTGTGGGCCTTGCTCCGAAATACATATTGATATAAGAACTCCTGAAGAAAAAGCAAAAATATCAGGTAAAGAATTGGTAAATAAGGACCACCCACAGGTGGTGGAGGTATGGAACTTGGTGTTTATGGAGTTCAACAGAAAGGCTGATGGCTCATTAGAAAAATTACCAAAGCAAAATGTGGATACAGGAATGGGCTTTGAGCGCCTTTGTATGGCATTGCAAGGAAAAAATTCTAACTATGATACAGATGTATTTACCCCATTGATTTCCAGAGTAGAAGAGATTACGAATAAAAAAATATACGGGTATTCTGACTGACGAGAAAGATATTGCCATTCGTGTCGTGGTGGATCATATTCGTGCAGTATCTTTTTGCTATTGCCGATGGACAACTTCCATCTAATAATGGAGCAGGATATGTGATTCGCCGTATCCTAAGGAGAGCGATTTCATATGCATATCGTTTCTTGGATAGAAAAGAACCATTTTTATTTGAATTGGTACAAGTACTTAAAAATCAGATGGGTGCATTCTTTCCAGAGATTATTAAGCAAGAGAAGTTGGTATCTGAGGTAATAAAAGAAGAAGAAAATTCCTTTTTGAAAACTATTGAGCATGGACTGATTCGCCTTACGAATATCATCAATGAAACTTTGGCTAAAAATGAGAAAGTTTTACCAGGGGCAGAAGTTTTTGAGTTGTATGATACCTATGGTTTCCCTGCCGATTTGTCAAGAATAATTGCTGAGGAAAAAGGTCTTTCTATTGATGAAAAAGGCTTTGATGAAGAGATGGAAAAACAGAAAAACCGCTCTAAGCAGTCTTCGGCTCAGAAGGTATATGATTGGGTTTGGATTAATGAAAAACCTGAGAACTTTGTAGGGTATGATAAGTTAGAGAATAAGGTATTCATTACCCGTTACAGAAAAGTGGAAAATCAGAAGGGTGAGTTTTACCAAATCGTGCTAGACGAGACTCCATTTTACCCAGAAGGTGGGGGACAAGTGGGAGATAAAGGCCTATTGATAAATGGAGATCAACAGATAGAAGTCCTTGAAACCAAGAAAGAAAATAACCTCATTATATCTATTATTAATGAATTACCTGCCGATGTTAAAGCAGAATTTGTTGCAAAAGTATATGAGGTAGATAGAAAAAATACTCAGGCAAATCACTCTGCAACGCATCTACTGCACGAGGCTCTACGCGAAGTCTTGGGTACCCACGCTGAGCAAAAAGGGTCTTATGTAGGGGCTGATTACCTTCGTTTCGACTTTTCTCATTTTTCAAAAATGACTGATGAAGAGTTGGTAGAAGTAGAGAATAAAGTGAATGCCAAAAATCAAGGAAAATATCCCATTGCAAGAATTTCGAAATATTCCAATACAAGAGGCATTGGACAAAGGAGCCATGGCTCTATTTGGCGAAAAAGTATGGAGATAATGTAAGAATGATACAGTTTGGTAGTTCTCGCGAACTTTGTGGAGGTACCCATGCGAAATCTACTGGCGAAATCCGTAATTTCAAACTTGTTTCCGAGGGGTCTGTAGCATCAGGAATCCGACGAATTGAAGCTATCACAGCAGATAGAGTTGCAGAATATTTTAGAGACTTAGAAGAGAAAAACAGAAGAACTTTGTAAATTATTGAAAAAAACAAAGATATAGTAAAGTCTGTTGAAAAAAATTATTAGAAGAAAATTCTAATTTAAAAATCAGAAGTAGAGGCTCTGAAACGAGAAAAAAAGCACAAGCAGAGACTGCTAATTGGATAAATGACTTCGTGGATGCAAATGGTAAAAAATTGTTAGTGAAGAAAACTTCAATGGATGCAGGTTCTATAAAAGATGTAGTATTCAAACTAAAAAGAGAAGTGCCTAATTCTGTGATTGTTATATTCACCGATTATGATAACAAACCACTGATTTCTGTAGGGGTATCCGAAGATTTGGAAGGGACTTACCACGCAGGAAATATTGTGAAAGACCTTGCCAGAGAGATACAAGGTGGAGGTGGTGGAAATGCAGGTTTCGCCACAGCAGGAGGTAAAAATCTTGAAGGATTAGCCTCTGCCATAGAGAAGGCAAAAGGGGTATAATTGTTAATTTATATTGATTTTTTTAAGGTAATCGAGTTTTACACTTGGTTACCTTTAATAATAAAAAATATCACATTTATTTTTTTATTAGCATTGTTATTAGAAAGTGCAGATAAGGTTGCTAATACTGCATCTGTATATGGAGCATATAAAAAAATTTTGCTCAGAAAGATTTAAAAAAATAATACTCGTTTTAGAGCGGATAAAGGAATGAATAGAAATTACAAAAACTAATATTACAACAGAGTATTTGCATATTTTAGAGAAATAAAAATAAGCCCTCATTTATGAGGGCTTATTTATTACCGAGATTAGAACTCGGCTTTTTGGTTCTTTATGTTCGTAGTCTTCCACCATTAGAGAGGCGTAATCTACTTTTGTTTCTTCTTTGTTGCCGACGAAAATCATATAAACAACAGGAACGATAATCAATGTAAGTAGTAAGGAAGATATAAGTCCCCCAATGATTACGATGGCAAGTCCGTTATTCATTGCCGAAGCCTCTCCACTTGCTATTGCAATAGGTATCATACCGATAACCATTGCAATAGTTGTCATTAATATTGGTCTTAGACGAGCGTGGTTTGCTTGTATAAGAGCATTAAAAGGTGGTTTCGCCTTCTGATTTTCTATGGTTAGCAAAATCTACTAAGAGGATGGCATTTTTGGCAACAAGACCAATCAACATAATGATACCCAATATCGTGAAAATGTTAATAGACTCATTAGTAAGTGCCAATCCCCATAACGCTCCAATTAGGGAAAGAGGAATGGAGAACATCACGATAAATGGCCGTTTGAAGTCGTTGTATAGAATTACCATAATCATATAAACGAGTAGCAATGCCGCCAATAGAGCTATTCCTAATGTTCCGAACCCTTCGGATTGGTTTTCCATATTACCACCCCAACGCCAAGCAATGCCAGCAGGTTTTTTTACTTTGTCTAATTGCTTTGTCCATTCGCTTGCTATTTCCCCAGTAGTTTTACCTACAACAGAAGCATTGATGGTAACTGATGGAGACCTATCGTATCTCTGCAATAGTGATGGCCCAGAGGAGTATTTGATATCTGCAAACCGGGCAAGGGTAACTTTTGCACCTGCTTGATTTATGAAATTGATATTTCGGATACTCTCAATATCTTTACGGAATACATCGTCGAGGATAATATTTACATCGTATTCGTTGTTTCCTTCTCGGAATTTAGAGTCGGTATTTCCACTAAAAGCGGTTCTTAATGTTTGTCCTACGGAGGCAATATTCAATCCGAGAGCCGTCATTTTGTCTCTATCAATGTCAATTTTTTTATCTCTGGGCTACCGTCAGTTACAGATAATTCTACTTCGGATGCACCGAGGGATGTTTTTAAGGATTGCTTCGGATTGTTTAGCATACTTCATTACATCTTCTAGAGAGTTCCTGTGATGGTCATTTGTAGAGCAGCTTGTTCAGCACCCATAATGCCCATAGGTACGATTTTTACCTTCACACCGGGTAGGATTTTTTTCTAATTCTCTTTTGAGTTTAGCAGAATATACCTTTGTAGATTTCTCTGCTCTTTGGTCTTTTTTCACCAATTCTACGGTGATTTCGGACTTGTAGCTGGTTGCTTGGGAAGCCCCCATACCCGAGCTAGACTGCCCCACGGTGGATATGGTGGATACAACTTCTTTTTTTGTATTGATGAACTGCTCTGCTTTTTGTGTAGCAAAATTAGTTTGCTCTAATGAGGCATCTTTATTTAATTCAAATTGAACCATAAATTTGCTTCGCTCTACACTTGGGAAGAAATCATTCCCGATATATCCTTTACCAACTAATAAGAAGGAGGATAGAAACAAAAAATCCAGTGATGATGATGGTAATCGTTTTATTGTTAAGACACCATCTCAATAATCCAGAAATCCAATGTGTGAAGTTGGTTATTTGTCTCTCAAATCCGTGAAGTATTTTCCCAAAGAAGGATTCTTGGCTAATATGCTCTAATTTACCAAATCTTGAGTATAACCAAGGTACTACCGTGAAGGATACTAATAGAGATAATAGCGTAGAAATAACAACTACTACTGAAAACTGTCTAATAATATCTGATACGAGACCCGAACTAAGGGCAATAGGTAAAAAAATACTACTACGATAACCATTGTAATAGCTGTTACCGTAAAACCAATTTCCGATGCTCCGTCGTAAGCAGCACGAACTTTGTTTTTACCCATTTCCATATGTCGGTGGATATTCTCAATTACAACAATGGCATCATCTACCAAGATACCTACAACCAAAGAAAGGGCTAATAAGGACATCAAATTGAGTGTGAAGCCAAATAGATAAATCCCAATGAAGGTTGCTATCAATGATGATGGAATAGATACCATTACAATAAGGGCATTCCTTAATGATTGCAGGAAGAAGAGCATCACAAATGCCACGAGAACGATAGCGATACCCAAGTCAAACATTACACCGCTGGCAGCCTCCAAGGTAAAGAGAGAAGAGTCGTTTGGTACAGAAATCTTGATATTCTGCGTTTTTATATTCTTCTTCTATATCTTTTTATCTTTTTGCTACTTGCTTACTTACTTCCACGGCATTGGCATCAGATTGCTTTTTGCACTTGTAGGAGTAGGGTATTCTGGCTATTGATTCTCGCAATTTTTGTAGCATCTTTTTGGGTATCTTGGACATCAGCTACATCAGAGAGTAGGATATTTTTACCATTTTGAGAGGCAATCGTAAGATTACGGAATTGCTCCACAGAGGATATATTTCCCGAAAGACGGATAAGGGTAGTATTATCACGCGTTTTGAGGTTACCCGTTGGGAAATCTAAATTAGACGCTTGGATAATCTGCTGAACCTGAGGTACTGTTAATCCATAGCCTTCAAGTTTGTTTTGGTCTATGTTAATACGGATTTCACGCTCTCTACCGCCCACGATATTTACTTGTGCAACTCCCGAGATGCGAGAGAATTCAGGCTGTATTTTTTGGTCTATAAGGTCGTAAAGTTCTGCCTCTGTGAGCTTCCCCGTGATACCCATCGTAATAATTGGCATATCAGATAGAGAGAATTTTGATATTGATGGCTCTTTCACCGCATCCGGTAATTCAGCACGGATACTATTCACTTTTCTTTGGGCATCATTTAGTACGACATCTACATTTGCCTCATTATTTAGGGTGATAATCACCACGGAAACTCCTTCGTAGGAGTTAGATTGTATTTTTTTGATATTTTCCAAAGAAGATACGGCATCTTCAATCTTTTTGGACACTGTAGATTCCACCTCAGATGGACCTGCCCCAGGGGTATATTGTCGCAATAGTGAGTACCTTAACCTCAAATTTTTGGGATAAGTTCGTAGCTCAAACTCTTGTAGCTGAACAACCCACCGATAATGAGCAATGCGAGCATCACTATCACCAAACTGGGTCTTTTTTTATAGAGATTTCTGCTAATTTCATTGATATAATTTTTAATGTTAAATTAGTTAAAGTTAAAAATTACTTTATAACACTTATTTTGGCTCCGTTGGTTAGGGTTGATTTGTCCGGAAGTGATTACTTCGTCGCCAGCATTTAGTCCAGAGGTTATTACTACTTTATCACCATAATTTACTCCTGAATTTACTTTTACAAGTTCTGCTACCCCATTTCTATTGACGAAGATTTGGTTATCACTCACAGACCCTACGAAGGCAGTTCGTGGCACAGTGAGTACCTCTTGATTATTGCTATTGCTGAAAACAGCCGTACCATACATTCCTGCTTTTTAGGGTATTGTTATTGGTTATAGTGATTTCCACAGGAATTTCAAGGCTCCGTTTGATGCTGGTGCAATAAAGGTGATTCGCCCATCAATTTCGCCATCTATTACCGCAGGTTTTACTTTTTACGATTTGTCCTAATGATAGTTTAGTAACGAGCGCTTCATCTACATCGACTTTTAGTTTTAGCGAGGATATATCCACTACTTGCACAATTTCTGTTCCTGCTCCTACGACTACACCTACCTCCACGGATTTTTTTATTTACGATACCTCTTACTTTGGATATTACTACTGTATCTTTTTGAGTTAAGTTGAGCTGATTGTAGTTGCGTTCTTGCTTGTTTTTACTTGGAATCGTGCTTGGTCAAGTTGTAGAGCGGTAACTCCGCCTGTTTTGTAAGCTGCTTCGTATCGGTTTAATGCAGCGATGGCTTGGTCAAGAGCAATTTGCGCATTATTTATACCTACATCTTGTTTATCGCCTTTTAATTTAGCAATTACCTGTCACGGGGACACTATGCTTCCTTCTTTTTACATATAAGGCTACGACTTGTCCTGCGGTTTCCGAAGCCACGATAGTTGCTGTTTCGGGTAAGAAATTTCCATTCACGGAGAAAGTATCGTCAATGATTTCGGAGGTTACCTTCGCTGTTCTCACTGCTACCGAAGAGTTTTTTCTGCTACTACGGCTACCTTTTCGGCGTTTTTTTCGTTTTGTTTTTTTATTGAGAATATAATAGGCTCCTCCTCCGAGGACTACAATTGCTAATACACTTGTGATTATTTTCTTCATTGTTAAATGTTTATTTATGAATTTAATTTCGTTAATGCGTTAATTTTTGGGTTAGGCTTCTTAATTTTTCCTTGTGCTTTTTAGAAGAGATACCTCCGCCAATTTATAGTCTATTTTGGCTTTTTGTGAGGTTATTTTTCGCTTCTACTAAATCTTTTTCGGCATCTAGTATATCGTTTAGAGTTGCCAAACCGAATTTATAATTATTTCGCGTGTTGCTAAGCACTTCATTGGCGAGTTCCACATTGGCCTGTTGATTGTTGATAGTGATTTCTGTATTTTTTTCAACTGAGTTTTAGCATTTTTTTATAGGCCAAGTCCAGACCAAGCTTGGTATCGCGGAGTGTTTTTTGAGCAGTATCAAGTTCAATTTTATCTAACTCGATTTTGGCTTTATTGGCAAATCCTGAGAAGATAGGAATATTAATATTGAGTGTAATAGCCGATACATCAGACCAATATACACCATGTTGAGTACCATTCCACCAAGGCATTTTGGGTCCTTGTCCGTACATAGAGTAGGTTCCTTGAAGATTTACCGTAGGGTAGAAGTTGGATTTTGATGCCTCAATTTTTCCAGTTTAATAATTCTAATTGTTTATTTAAAACTTTTAATTCTGTTCGCTCAGAGATATCAATGCTATCGGTATTTTTCCACCAATACGCTTGGTGTAAAGGTATCTTTCGGTACGGAGATTTCCTCTTCCATAGGCATTCCTATGATGAATTTTTAAGGCGTTTTCACTTAATTGTACGGCATTTACTACCTGCTGGCGAGAAGCTTTCACATTATTGAGTGCCACGATGGTTCTATCATAATCAATCTTTTTTGCCAGTCCTGCATCGTATAGCCCTTTAATTATATTTTTTTGTCTGCTCAGTGAGTTTTTAAATTTTCGTCTAAATTCTCCAACATTTGCTCCGATTGATATACTTGATAGTAGGCTTCTGCAACTTTCTCAATGATTTGTTCCTCTGTGAGTTGGGCATTTAGCACATAGAATTCCTTTGTGGTTTTTGCTGCCTTTAATCCAACGAATACCGATTGATTAAAGAGCATTTGCTGGACTTGTAGCGTATTGTTAGAAATCCATTTTTGTCCCATTGTCATTTTTATGGTCTCACTTGGGTTGATGAAACTTGGGATTACCATTTCTTGTAATATAGGGTTATAAGTTGTATTACTTATGATGCTCACCTTTGGTAGTGCATTGGCTTTCACTTGTTTTATTTCAGCATCTCCTTTTTGATGTTTAGTCTTGCCTTTTCCGCATCGGCCTTATTTTTCCAAGGCGTATTTTATGGCCTCAGATAGAGATATTTCTCGGCTCTGTGCATTGATTATCCCACCTGCAAAAGAGTAATGCCGATAGATTTAAAATTAAACTTCGTTTTATCATTATTTTTTTAGTATTTATAAAAAAATTTTTCTTCCTTCTTCGGTTACAATAGCATTGAGGTAAAATTTTATCACCTGCTTGCTAAATTCACATTGGTTTAGGCCGTCGGCATTGGCACTTTCCATTAGAGGAGATTCGTCATAAGAAAACATTAGAACGATTACCATTTTTTTACAACTACCTCAACATCAATGTTTTTTTCTATATAACCCTTCCTTTTGCCCTTGCTCTATATTACTAATGAATATGGTCTTTAGTTTTTCATAGGCCTTTATAGCATTTTTGCTAAGATTTGAGTAATATTTCTTGACCTGCCTAATGAAAAATAGATTTTTGGTTGTTTGATAATTTTTTTGTAAATCTTCATCACGGATGAGCATTTTTCTCTACGGAATTGAGGTTTTTCAATTTCTGTAATAGCTTTCAATTTAGAAATTACCATATCTGTGTGAAAAATCCAAAACAGAATCTAATAACTCCTCCTTATTCTTATAGTGCTGGTAGATAGTCCGTTTAGACATTCCAAACTCTCGAGCAATATCGTCCATCGTAAGAGTTTTAGCTCCATTTTTCTAGGAATAGAGCTAATGCTTTTTCTAAAAAAATTTATTTTTTTCTGTTCCATAATTTCGGATGCAAAAAAATATAAAATAAAAACTGAAATAAAAAAAGTTTTTCAAGTTTTTTTCGTTTTTTTAATAGAAGTTGTCAGCATTAAAAAAAGCAATCCTAATTTTTTTAGGATTGCTTTTTCTTGAATAAATTAAAACTCTGTTTCAATGTGATAATTTTTTTATGTTCTCGTTTGGTTCGTACTATAAGTTCTCCCAAAAAACCACCGATAAACAACATTGTCCCGAGTGTCATCATCGTGAGGGAAATGAAAAAAACCAAGGATTATTGGCAATGAGATTGCCATAAATTTTGAAATAATATACATCTACCAACTTCGAAATCCCCAACCAAAGTGCGGATAAGAAGCCTACAAGGAACATAAGAGTACCAACTGCTCCAAAAAAATGCATTGGACGCCCACCAAAACGACTCACAAACCAGAGGGTAACCAAATCTAAAAAACCACGAATAAATCGTTCGGTACCAAATTTGGACACGCCATATGGGCGAGCTTGATGCTGTACGGGCTTTTCCGTGATTTTCCGAAAACCTGCATTGGCTGCTAGTACGGGAATGTATCGGTGCATATCTCCATAGACATCTATAGACTTCACAACTTGTTTTTTTATAAGCTTTTAATCCGCAATTAAAATCGTGGAGAAATACTCCTGAAACTTTTCTTGCAGCTGCATTGAATAGCTTAGATGGAAGATTTTTTGTCATAACATTATCAAATCTCTTTTTCTTCCAACCCGAAACGATGTCGTAATTTCCCTCTACGACCATATCGTAAAGTTCGGGAATTTCCTCTGGAAAAATCTTGCAAATCAGCATCCATTGTAATCACGACATTGCCAATTACTCTACTAAAAGCCGCATGTAGAGCCTGCGATTTTCCATAATTTTGGGAAAATTTTATCCCCTTTACTTGTGGAAATTGCTCTTTTAATTGTTCTATAATTTCCCAAGAAGAATCTGTACTGCCATCATCTACGAACCAAACTTCATAGATATATTCATGCTCTGTACAAACTTTATTTATTCTATTAAATAACTCATTAAGAGAATCTTTCTCATTAAAAAAAGTGGTATGATAATTGATAAATCCATCTGCTGATTAAAAAAATAATCACAAAGGTAGAAATTAGTAATTTAATAACAAAATGTATAGTGAAACTTTTCTTAAATAATATTACGGCATAAGTATAAAAAGTAGTATATTTGCATTAAAAAAATTAAAAAAACAAGTGATAAAAAAAGTAATAAAAAAACTAGCCATAGATTTTTGATGGGACCATCGTAGAAGATGCTTATCCGAAAATCGGAAAACCCAATATTTTTTTGCATTTGAAACTCTAAAAAAATTACAATCTGAAGGGTATAGACTAATCCTTTGGACGTATAGGGAGTGGTAAATACTTAGAGGAAGCTGTGGAGTTTTGTAGGAAAAAAATGGAGTGGAATTTTTATGCTGTAAATTCTAGTTTTTGAAGGGAGATTTTTGATGGAGAAACGCAGTCAAGAAAAAAATAGATGCAGATTTGTTTATAGACGATAGAAATCTTGGTGGATTTCCTGGTTGGGGTGAGGTCTATAATATTATCAGTGAAAAAAATAGAATTTCGTGTAGAAGGTAAAGAGGTGCTTGCTTATTCTAAGTTAAAAAGAAGTAAGAAAAGAGGTTGGTTTTGGTAGAATAATTACTAAAAATTAATTAATATTTTTAAACAAGAAAAAAATTAGTGATTTTACTAAAAAGAATATACAATGATACAACTAAAAAAACATTAGACGAAATACGAATACAGAGAGAGTCTTGCTTGCTTGTTTCTAAAAACATTAGGAATGCTAGCAAAAGAGATTAAACCTGGTGTTTCTACGCTGTATTTGGATAGGTTAGCCCACGATTTTATTCTTGATAATGGTGGAAAACCTGGATTTTTTTAGGAATGTATAATTTCCCAAATACCTTGTGTATTTCTCCAAACGAACAGGTAGTACATGGAATACCAAATGACAAACCATTGGAAGATGGTGATGTTATTTCGGTGGATTGTGGGGTGTATATGAATGGTTTTTATGGTGACCATGCTTATTCCTTTGAAGTGGGAGAAGTAAAACCAGAGGTAAAAAAACTCTTAGAGATAACTAAAAAGTCCCTTTATAAGGGTATAGAGCAGTGTATAAGAGGCAAAAGAGTAGGCGATATCTCTAATGCTATACAAACCTATTGTGAGTCCCACTGCTATGGTGTAGTGAGAGAGCTCGTAGGGCATGGTGTAGGGAGAGAGCTTCACGAAGACCCGCAGGTACCAAACTATGGAAGAAAAGGTAGTGGAAAAAGTGCTAAAAGACGGAATCGTTTTAGCTATAGAACCAATGATAAATCTTGGAACGGAGAAAATAACTTTCCATTCCGATGGATGGACCGTTACTACCCAAGATAATAAGCCATCTGCTCATTTTGAGCACGATGTATGTATTATTGGCGGACGCCCAGTATTACTATCTACATTTCAATACATTTATGATGCATTAGGTATTGTAACTGATGAAGAACAGGATTTTTCAATATCAATGGTAAAAAAATATTTTGGTCATATAACTCTGAAATCGTATTATTTAATTTACTGATAATCAATATAATTATTACTATTTTTTTGAGATATTTTATAAAAAAATATTCTATGGAATCAATTATAAATATTGAAAAAAACTATTTAAATAATATTATTAACAAAAAAATATTTTTTTATTTTTTTGCAATATAATTTCTAAAAAAACTATGAAGGAATTTTTCTAAAGAAGTATATCTGAAATGGTATACTGATATGACAATGTGGAGACGCTTTGAAGATAAATGTCGTTCTCTTTATCTAAAACAAAAAATCAGAGGTTTTTTACACTTGTATAATGGGCAAGAGGCTATTCCAGCTGGATTTACTCACGCAATGGATTTAACGAAGGATAGTATGATTACTGCTTATCGTTGCCATATTCACCCAATGGCTATGGGTGTTGATCCTAGAAGAATTATGGCTGAACTTTGTGGTAAGGCTACAGGTACTTCTGGTGGTATGGGTGGTTCTATGCATATTTTTTTAGTAAGGAACACAGATTTTATGGCGGACACGGAATCGTTGGCGGACAAATACCATTGGGAGCAGGTATCGCTTTTGCTGATAAATATTTTGATAGAAAGGCGGTAAATATATGTTTCTTTGGTGATGGAGCAGCTCGACAAGGTTCTTTACACGAGACGTTTAACATGGCTATGAACTGGAAATTACCAGTAGTTTTCGTTGTGGAAAATAATCAGTATGCAATGGGAACTTCATTGAAAAGAACTGCTAACCACGAGGATATCTACAAATTAGGTTTAGGTTATGAAATGCCGTGCCTCGCAGTAGATGCTATGGACCCTGAAAAAAAGTAGCAGAGGCTGCTTATGAAGCTATTGAAAGAGCAAGAAGAGGCGAAGGACCTACCTTCATAGAAGCAAGAACATATAGATATAGAGGGCACTCAATGTCTGATGCTGAGCCATATAGAACCAAAGAGGAGGTAGAGGAATATAAAGGACAAGACCCAATCCTTATCGTGAAAAGTAGAATCTTGGAGAATAATTGGGCTACAGAAGAAGAATTAGAAAAAAATAGATAATACTTCTAAAAGAATTTGTAGAAGAATGTGTGGAATTTATGGAAAATTCTCCGTATCCAGATAAGGAGAAAATCTATGAGTATGTATATGCACAAGAAGATTATCCATTCCTTGATAAAGTAGAAAATAACTAATATAAATTGAAATTTAAGAGATAAAAATAACGATTAATCTTGAATTCCAATACCCAAATTAATTAATTATGGCAGAAGTAATTACAATGCCACGCCTTTCTGATACAATGACAGAAGGTAAAGTGGCAAAATGGCTTAAAAAGGTAGGCGATGCTGTGAGTGAAGGCGACATTATCGCTGAAATTGAAACCGATAAAGCGGTTCAAGACTTTGAATCTGAAATTAATGGAACTCTTCTTTATGTAGGGGTAGAAGAGGGAGGATCATCACCAGTGGATACTATTTTTGGCTATTATTGGTCAGCAGGGAGAAGATATTTCAGCTCTTATAAGCGGAGGTAGTAGCTCTGCCCCACAACAACAAGAGGCAGTAGTTGCTACAAATGAAGAATATGTAGAGGTAGCTGTAGAAATTCCAGCAGGTGTAGAGGTAGTAAATGTACCAAGACTATCTGATACAATGACTGAGGGTAAAGTTGCTAAGTGGAACTTCAAAGTAGGTGACGTTGTAAAAAGAAGGTGATATTATTGCTGAAATTGAAACTGATAAAAGCAACACAAGATTTTGAATCTGAATATGACGGAACACTCCTTTATATAGGAGTAGAAGAAGGAGGTTCCGCTCCTGTGGATACTATTTTTAGCAATTATAGGCCCTGCAGGAACAGATGTATCAGCTATTATTAATGGAGGTGGTCAAGCACCAAAAGCAGCAAGCAAAGATGTTTCTGCACCTGCTCAACCGGTAGCAAGTACTGCGAACAATAAAGGTACTGAAAATGGTAGAATTGCAATATCTCCATTGGCAAGAAAAATGGCTTCTGATAAAGGAATTGATATATCAACTATTAAAGGAACAGGTGAAAATGGTAGAATAGTAAGAAGAGATATTGAAAAACTATAAGCCTGCCGTAGCTCCTGCTAATGTAGAAAAAGCAGAAAAACCTGCAGTAACTACTAGTTCCGTACCAAGTTTCTTTGGTGGTGAAACAACAGAAACACCAAACTCTCAGATGAGAAATGTGATAGCAAGAAGACTCTCTGAGTCTAAATTCTCTGCACCACACTACTACTTAATGGTAGAAATTAATATGGATAATGCTATTAAGTTCAGAAAAGAAATCAACTCTGTACCAGATACCAAGATTTCATTCAATGATATGGTAATTAAGGCTACAGCAATGGCTCTTAGAAAACACCCACAAGTAAATTCTACTTGGGCTAATGATAAGATTGTTCATCACGGAGCAATTAATATAGGTGTAGCGGTAGCTGTGCCAGATGGATTGGTAGTTCCAGTATTGAAAAATACTGATTATATGAGCTATAGTCAAATTTCTGCTGGTGTGAAAGATATGGCTTCTAGAGCAAAAAAACAAAAAGCATTGAAAGCAAATGAGATGGAAGGCTCAACATTTTCAATCTCTAACCTTGGGATGTTTGGTATTGAAACATTTACATCTATCATCAATCAGCCGAATGCAGCAATCCTTTCTGTAGGTGCTATCATAGAAAAAAACCAATTGTAAAAGATGGCGAAATTGTCGTAGGCAATACGATGAAACTTTCATTAGCTTGCGACCATAGAGTAATAGATGGTGCTACAGGTGCAGCATTTTTACAAACATTGAAAACTTATTTGGAACAACCTTTGGCAGTACTTATAGGTTAATGTAAATTAATAATAGTAATAATCTCTCCCCTGCAAGTTTTGTGGGGGAGTTTTTATAAATTTTTCCTTACCTTTGTTTAAATTTTTTTATTAGAAAAAGAAAAATATTAAAAAAATATTCAATAGTAATAAAAAAATGGAATTAGATGAACCCTGTTGCGTTGGAACTAGCTTAACAAAAGAACAATGGATAGATGTTTTTGACAGATGAAAAAAAGTAACTAATCAGAAAAAAATATCTATTCTAAAGGAATTATATGTGTGTGAAGAACATAAATCCTCAGCTGGGAAAAATTGCACCTATTTTTGGGGTACAAAAAAACATGCTCCTTTAAATGGTATAATAGGGAGTTGGGGAAGAAGGGTGGTGAAAAAAATATCATATAGACTTACAAAAACGAAGCGATGGCTCTGAACGAAAAATGGGATTTATTTTTTTGATGGTAAGGATAATGGAATAGATTTTTTTCTTTGGAAAAATAAAAAAACAGAATTGGTAGAGGCTCTTGAAGAGCTTAGTTTAGTTGATGAACAGCTTTATTGTGAAGAGATACCAGAAAATATTAGGGAAACATTATTTGAGGGAGCAAAGAAGAAGATAATAGTAAACTTCTATGAGAGAAATAATAAAAGCAAGGCGATTATGTATAAAAACATTATGGTGTAAAATGTCAAGTTTGTAATTTTGATTTTTGAAAAAAACTTATGGAGAAATAGGAAAGAAATTTATACACATTCACCACTTAGTCAAAATATCAGATATTAAGGAAGAATATATGATAGACCCTATTGAAGATTTAAGACCTGTTTGCCCTAATTGCCACGCTATGTTACATAAGAAAGAACCTCCATTTACGATAGAGGAATTGGAGGAATGTTAAATATTGACTAAAAAGATGATCTAATGAATTTGAAGGATATAAAATGTGATTGGATTAATAATTTTAGTAATCCTTTGATGATTGCAGGACCGTGTAGTGCTGAAAGTGAGCAACAAATATTGTCCACCGCTGAGAGAATAAAAAAGACTGAAGTGGGAGTACCTATTTTTAGAGCAGGTATTTGGAAACCGCGTACAAAACCTAATGGTTTTGAAGGAGTTGGAGAAATTGGATTATCATGGATAAAAAAAGTAAAAGACGAATTTGGTTTTTTTAATTGCTACAGAAGTCGCTAATGTTCATCATATAGAAGCATGTTTAAAAGCTGATGTGGATATTCTGTGGATAGGAGCTCGTTCTACAGTTAATCCATTCACCGTGCAGGAAATTGCCGATGCTCTAAGAGGTACCGACAAGATTATTTTGGTAAAAAACCCTGTAAATCCTGACCTACCGCTATGGATAGGAGCCTTGGAGAGACTTATTGGACAAGGGATAAAAAATATTGGAGTGATACATCGTGGTTTTTCTACTTACCAAAAAACGAAATATAGAAATATGCCGAATTGGCAAATTGCATTGGATTTCAAAAATCAGTTTCCTAATATCCCGATGATTATAGATCCATCACATATTTGTGGGAATAGGATAGGGCTGGCGGATATTACCCAAGAGGCACTTAATTTGGGTTATCAAGGAGCTATGATAGAGACACATTGTACTCCCGATTTGGCGTGGTCTGACGCTTCACAGCAGATTACCCCTGAGGTTTTTAGCAAATATCATTCGAAAATTTAAAAAGTGCGAAATACCAATATTTTTTTTGGATATGAGGAACAACTCGAACAACATCGAATGCTCATTTTCGGATATAGATTCTCAACTGATTGATTTATTGGCAAATAGGATGAAAGTTGCTCAGAAAATTGGTGTTTTAAAAAAGGAAAATAACCTTACTATTTTTCAACCAGATAGATGGAAAACAATTACAGATTATGCCACTTTGAAAGCGAATGAAATTGGACTTTCACAAGACTTTGTGGAAAAAGTATTTAAAGCAATTCACGAGGAATCAGTAGAGGTTCAGAATAAAATAATGAAATAAAAAAAGATATATATTGAAAGGTTTAGTTATCAAATCTACGGGGAGCTGGTATCATGTAAAAAGAGCTTGGCACACAGATTATTTACGAAGCGAGGATTAGAGGAAAAATTCAAACTACTGAAAAAGCAGATTGACAAATCCACTGTCGGTAGGAGATTTTGTAGAATTTCAGTTGGAGCAAGATAATATTGCTTGGATTACTAAGATTGAGCCACGGAAAAAAATTATCTTATTCGTAAGTCGGTCAATTTATCAAAAAGAATCCCATATCATTGCGTCTAACATAGACTTGGCGTGTTTTATTTTTACATTAAAATATCCAGAGACTTCATTCGGTTTTTTTAGATAGGTTTTTTTGGCTTGTTGCGAGGGCTTACAATATAAAAATCTCTTATTTTGCTTAATAAGATAGATACTTTGTCTGATGAAGAACTTTCTTTGATTGAAAATAAATTATTAGAGTATGAAAGAATAGGATATTCCGTACTGAAAAATTTCCTCCGTTACAAAGGTTAATTTAGATATTTTGAAAGACCAGTTAAAAAAATAATGTATCCGTATTTTTTTGGTCATTCAGGGTGCGGAAAAATCTACTTTGGTAAATACACTCCAACCAAATCTTGATATTCGTATAGGGGATATTTCTGATGCTCATCTGAAGGAAAACATACCACGACTTTTTGCTCATATGTATTTTTTTGGGATTTTTGGAGGCTCGGTGATAGATACACACGGAGTAAGAGAATTCGCTATGATTGATGTAAAAAAAGAGGAAATTCAGCATTTTTTTCCTGAGATATTTAGGAAGGGAAGAGATTGTAAATTTCATAATTGCTTGCATCTTAACGAGCCTAAATGTTCGGTTTTACAAGGTATTAATAATAGGGAAATATCAGAAACTGAGATATCAAACATATGTAAAATTAATAGAAGAATCAGAAGAATTATGATTTCACTAACACCATTAAAAAAACATTACAAAATCTACAATTTAGGCGATTGTTGATAGGTCGTTTTTCGCTTATATTGGGTTTTTCGTATGCTGGGAACTCTCCTCGGTTGGTGGATTTATCAAATTACGAAAAAAATCCTTTTGCTATTGGAGTAATAGGCCTTTCGGAGGTTATTCCTGCTATTTCGTCGGCTTTATATGCTGGACACATGGTAGATATGAATGAGAAACGGAAGATGCTTTTTGTCTATTAATGGACTTTATATTTTTCCTCATTGGAGGGCTGTATTTATTGGCTTTTAATGAGGATTCTTGGGGATTTTTAGAGAAAACTTATGTGATAACTTTTTTTGGTAAGGAGGTATTTAGTAGTCCTATAATAGCTTTTTAATTTATGGAATTATTTTTTACGGGGTTTTGTAGGGCTTTCTTAGGGCCAATACTTCCTGCAATGATACCAAAAAAATTGTGAGTAAAGAAGTATTACCAAATGCTATTACCTTAAATCAAAGCAACTTTCCTCACTGCATCTGTTGGTGGCCACGCTGTTGGTGGCCTTTTGATTTCCTTCATCGGGGTTAAATATACCTTATTGGTTATTATTTTATTGATGTTTATAGCATTATCTTTTTTCAACATTAGATAAACAACCATCAGAACATAATAAAAAAATGAGGTGAAATTAATGGAAAGTCTAAAAGAGGGAATCTTATATATCTATAATACGAAAGAGATTTTGGGAGCGTTGTGTTTGGATATGTTTGCTGTGTTATTTGGTGGTGCTGTAGCGATGATTCCTGCCTTTGCGACAGATATTTTAAAAGTTGGAGCAAAAGGTTTTGGGTTGCTCAATGCAGCTTCGGATATTGGCTCTATGCTGATAATTATTACTCTGTCTTTTATACCTTTACAAAGACATCAGGGGAAAATCCTATTGGCTACGATATTCGGCTTTGGATTTTGTATTGTCGGCTTTGGATTATCAGAAATTTATTGGATATCTTTCTTTATGTTGATGCTTAGTGGTATGTTTGATGGTATTTCTGTTGTAATTCGTGGAACGATTATCCAACTAAAGACACCTGATAAAATTAGAGGTAGAGTACTGAGTGTCAATTCTATATTTATAATGTCAAGTAACGAAATGGGGCAGTTTGAGAGTGGGGTAGCATCTAAGATTTTAGGTGTTGCGAGGTCGGTAGTCTTTGGTGGTAGTATGACGCTACTCATTGCCTTGATAGTAGCAATCTTTAATCCAAAAATTAAGAAATATGGAATATCGTAATGAATAGTAAAAAAGAGGTATGATTTTCATACCTCTTTTTTTCTATTTTAAATAAAATTCAGTCTAAATTTCCGAAATGATATCTCCCAATGGAAGACGAGACTTTGGAGTGATATATGGCTGGTTACTGTCTTCTTCATTACGATAGCCTATTGCTACAGCAAATAATGTACGATAGCCATTGTTATTCAGAATCTTGTCGTATTCGCTACCTATAAGTCCCTCCATAGGAGTAGAGTCTATTCCCTCACTTGCACAAGCTGTTAGAAAAATATCCTAATGAAATATAAACTTGCTTCTCTAGCCAATACTTCGCTACTTCATTTCCTCGTGATTTTATAGCATTTTTGTAATAATCTACTGCCAATGGATGTAGATTATTTGTAATAAATTCTTCAAATTTTTTTCTAAGTTATCAATCACCGAAAATACTACTAAATGGCTTGCTTCCCGTATTTTTTTGTTCATTGACAAAAGATACTTTTTGCCAATTTTTCTTTCACTTCTGGATTACCTACAAAAGTGAAATGCCATGGCTGGCAATTGATAGAAGATGGACTTAATCTAAGGATTTCCTTTAATTCCTCTATCTTATTTGCATCAATTTTTTTATCAGAATAGGTTTTTGTAGTATATCTATTCTTTTGCTAAATCTAAAAAAACTCATTTAATTTTTGTGTTATTTTAATGTATATGTTTTTCTGCGTGGTAAGAAGACCTTACTAATGGTGAACTTTCCACATGGCGGAATCCTAAACTTCTTGCAAACTCACCAAATTCTTCGAATTCCTCCGGTGTAATGAATTTTTTTCTCAGGTAAGTGATTTCGTGTTGGTTGGAGATACTGACCTAAGGTGATTACATCTACATCGGCATTTCTGATATCCTCAATCGTACGGAATACTTCATCTTTCTCCTCGCCTAAGCCGAGCATTACTCCCGTCTTTGTACGTCTTTGCCCTGCTGATTTTAGGTATTTTAGTACATCAAGGCTTCGTTGATATTTCGCTTGGATTCGCACTTCTCTTGTGAGTCTTTCCACTGTTTCCATATTATGAGAAATTACCTCTGGTGCTACCTCTACCAATCTGTCAAGATTTTTTTGTAACTCCTTGAAAATCGGGTATGAGTGTTTCCATTGTAGTACCGGAGAAATTCTACGAACTGCGTTCACTGTCTCAGCCCAAAGAATAGACCCCATATCTTTTAAGTCATCTCTATCTACAGAAGTGAGTACTGCATGCTTGATTTTCATCAATTTGATAGAACGAGCAATTTTTTTCTGGTTCATCCCAATTCACATCTAGCGGTCTGCCCGTTTTTACACCACAAAAACCACAACTTCGGGTACAGATATTTCCTAAAATCATAAAGGTAGCTGTCCCATAACCCCAGCATTCTCCCATATTAGGACAAGAACCACTTTGGCAAATAGTGTTAAGTTTATATTTATCCACCAAAGAGCGGAGGTCTCTATATTTTTCCCGTAGGAAGTTTTACACGAATCCATTTCGGTTTATTGGTAAGCGTACTTTGTTCTTTCGTAAGATTTTTCCATTTGTTAGAAAAAAATAATGTACAAAATTAAGGATAAATTTATTAATAAAACACTATTTGAAGAATAGAAGAAAACAATTAGTGTATAAGTTATTGATTATCAATAGTTAATTTATTTAATTCGAAAAGAATGGATTAATAATAAATATCGATTCTAAATTATTTTATACTTGATGACTAGAGCAGAGGAGTTTTTTTAAAAAAATATTTTAGTGATAAGAATATAAAAAAATCCGTACATTTGCTGACTATGATAAAGATTGGAAATATAGAACTTCCTGATTATCCGCTACTTTTAGCACCGATGGAAGATGTTAGTGATCCACCATTTAGGAGATTATGCAAATTACATGGAGCAGATTTGATGTACTCGGAGTTTATTTCGTCTGAGGGATTAATTCGCGATGCTATTAAATCAAGAAAAATTAGATATATTTGATTATGAGCGTCCTATTGGTATCCAAATTTTTGGAGGAGATGAAGAGGCAATGGCTATGTCAGCTCGAATTGTAGAGACTGTAGAGCCAGATTTAGTAGATATTAATTTTGGATGTCCTGTAAAAAAGGTCGTATCCAAAGGAGCTGGAGCCGGGGTTTTGAAGGATGTTAATTTGATGGTCAGTCTTACGAAAGCTGTTGTGAAATCTACACATTTGCCCGTTACCGTAAAAAAACGCGCCTTGGTTGGGACTCTACTTGTATTAATATCGACGAGGTAGCAGAGAGACTCCAAGATGTAGGTATCAAGGCACTAACGATACATGCCCGTACTCGTTCTCAAATGTACAAAGGCGAGGCCGATTGGGAGCATATTTCCAGAATTAAAAACAACCCAAATATAGAGATTCCTATCTTTGGTAATGGCGATGTAGATAGCCCCGAGAAGGCCTTAGAATACAAAAATAAATACGACTGTGATGGGATAATGATTGGCCGTGGAGCGATTGGATATCCTTGGATTTTTAATGAAATAAAACATTATTTCCAAACGGGGGAGATTTTGGCAGAGCCTACGATAGAGGATAGACTCTTGGCTGTTCGCCAGCATGCAGAATGGTCGGCAGAGTGGAAAGGCGAGAGGTTAGGACTGATAGAGATGAGACAGCATTATAGTAATTATTTTCGTGGAATACCTCATTTTAAGGATTTTAGAAAGAAATTTTTTTAGAAATTTTTTTACTCTCAGTGAGATGGATGAAATCATAGAAGAAGTAAAAGATTTTTTTACCGAAATTATACGAAATAATATTGTAATAAAAATAAGATGATTTTAAACTAACTTAAAAAAATAAGAACAATGCTAAAAGCGGAGAATATCACCAAGGCATACAATCATGGAAACAAGGTTGCCTTACAGGATTTTTTTCTATTGAAGTTCCCAAAGGGTCTATTTATGGACTACTTGGCCCCAATGGAGCAGGGGAAAACGACTTTTATTCGGATTATTAATCAAATTATTCAACCTGATTCAGGAACGATTTTTTTATTAATGGAAATAGGCTTAATCTTAACAATATCAGGGATATAGGATATATGCCCGAAGAAAGGGGACTTTATAAAAAAATATGTCTATTGGAGACCAATTATTGTATTTCGGAGAGCTGAAAGGCATGTCGAAAAAAATGATGCATTGGCAGAGGCTAAAAAAGTGGTTTGAACGGCTAAATATCGACCAATGGTGGAAGAAAAATATCCGAACTTTCCAAAGGAATGGCACAAAAAAATACAATTCGTAACGACCGTTTTGCATCGCCCAAAGTTACTCATTCTTGATGAGCCTTTCTCTGGGTTTGACCCCGTAAATGCTAATCTCATTAAGGAACAAATCATCCGACTAAAAAGAAAAGGGTACAACTATCATACTCTCTACTCATAGAATGGAAAGTGTGGAGGAGATGTGTGAATTCGTTACGCTTATCAATAATTCTAAAAAGGTGATTGACGGAAAAAAATATTTGATGTAAGGGAAAAAAATTCAAACAAAAATATTTTTTTGAAATTGCAATATCTCATTATGATGAAGATAAATTAGATAGTTATAAAAAAACTTATTCTTTTGATAATTTGAAAAAAAGAAAAATGGCATTGCATCTTTTGAAATAACCAAGATTATTAATCAAAAAAACAATTTTTACTAGAATTAATGGAAATTGGACAAATCCGTACTTTCAATGAAAAAAATACCAAGTATGAATGAAGTTTTTATCCAAGCTGTAAAATAAAAATTTATAAAAAAATGAGAAATATTATATTAATCACCAAACGAGAATATCTTACACAAGTAAAGAAAAAAATCGTTTATATTACTTACACTTTTCACACCATTGTTGATAATTCTTTTTGGGGGGCATTATCGGTTTTTATCTTTAAAGGCAAATGAAACTTTTAGCAGAATACAAGTTTTGGATAAATCAGGAATGATTGCCCAACACCTAAAAATCAACTGATAGGATTTCCTATGAAATAATTAACGAAGACAATACCCAAACAATAAAATCTAATCTTAAAAAAAGAGGAGACAATAGATGGTATATTAATAATCCCAGCATTAAATGAACAGGGGCTAAGTGTCCTACAAAAAGAGATAAAACTTTTAGTGAATAAAAAAATATTGGTTATGATAATAAAGATTTGATAAACAAAGATCTAAATGAAATAATACAAAGGGAAAAAAATAAAAATCTCTCGGCCTAAATGAAGGGCAGATTAAAGATATAGAAAAATTTCCATTAATGTAGAGAATATCAATGATAAAAAAATAATACCGATTCGGATTTATCTTTCAAAGGTAAAATCATTCATTGGTGGGGGTATCAATGTATGTGGTTTTTTTATATTTATCATTCTTTATGGAGTTCGTGTAATGAGAAGCGTTTTTAGAGGAAAAAAACACTCGTGTAGTGGAGGTAATTATTTCCTCTGTGAAGCCGTTTGAGTTGATGGCAGGAAAGATTTTTTTGAGGGTTACATCTGGTAGCTTTTACACAATTTTCTATCTGGATTACAATGGTCATATCAGCAAATTTTTCTAATCGGAACGGAACTCTCTATGGGAACCATTTCTCAAATACCGATAATGAGTAATAGCACTGATAAACAAGAGTTTATACATAATATTTTTTTCTGTGATTAATGAAATTGATTTTCCATTGCTAATTGTGGTATTTTTTTACTTTATTTCATATTAGGATATATTTTTTTATAGTTCTATATATGCAGCGATTGGTTCAGCAGTAGATAATGAGACTGAGACTCAGCAATTTACATTAATTGGTATGATTCCGCTCATTATCAGTGTGTATGGAAGTGTGAGTATTATCAATAATCCTGATGGGCCAATAGCTTTTTTTGGTTATCTATTATTCCGCTGACATCTCCTATTGCAATGATTACTAGAATGCCTTTTGGAGTACCTATTTGGCAAATTTTCCTTTCACTAATGTTACTTGTTGGGGCAGTGGTTTTTGATGATATTTTTGGCTTCTAAAAATTTATAGAATAGGAATTCTTACTTATGGGAATAAAATCACTTGGAAGGAACTATGGAAGTGGATACGACAATAAAAAAATAAAAATCAGCTTATGAAAATAGGCTGATTTTTATTGATAGAACCAATTTTTTTCGATATATTCATAAACCTCAGGTGGAAGCATTGGGCGGTAGTTTTTTTCTTTGATTTTATCATATCTCGAATCTCTGTGGCCGACAGCTCAATAATAGGAGCCTGCACAAAAACGGATATTTTCATGATTTTTGGTATTTTGATTTTTCTTGATGATTAAAAAAACTCGTGGATATACGATAATCAAAATGATTATCAACTAAGAAATCTGCATTTTTCCATTTATGTAGCGTTTCTAAATTGTCCTCGCCCATTATAATTGTAAAAACTATACTGAGGGTATTTATCTTTCAAATAAGCGAGAGTATCAATGGTGTAACTTGGTTTTTGGTAATGAGAATTCAATATTAGAAACCTTCATATTAGGATAATTTTTAGTAGCCAACTCTACCATTTCTAGGCGAATATAGTCGTTAAGAAGTGTTTTTTTACTTTTGAATGGATTTTGCGGACTTACTACAAACCATAATTCGTCTATATCAGAATATTCAACAATGTAATTTGCCAAGATAAGATGCCCAATATGAATGGGATTAAACGAACCAAAAAGACCTATTTTCATTTCATATTTTTTTATTATAAAAATCTTACATCTCTTATATTCAGGTAATACGAGATATTCCCTTTCCAGTGATTTTCCTCTACCGTGAAGGCGATATCGAATCTTTTCTCCTTAAAATTATCTGCGAAATCTCCAAGTTTAAAACCTACACACTCGATATTCTTTCCATTAGATTCGTTTTTAATGAAAAAAATTTTAAGTGCTTATCTTCTTTTTCCCATTGTACGGACTTGCCCTGATACTTTTTTTGATTTTTTTAGTACCAAAAATAGGCTTCATATTATGAGGGCCAAAAGGTGCCAATTTTCTATGAAAAACTAAAAAAATCTCTATTCAAATCATTGATATGTATATCGGTATCAATCTGGATGCTTGGAGTCTTTTGATGTTCTTGTATTCTTTCAGAAACGATTTTTTTCAAATCTTACTTTGAATTCATCAAAATTATCCTTCCCCATAGATAGTCCTGCAGCTGCCTGATGTCCACCAAATTTCAGTAATAGATCTGAGCATAAATCTAATGCCTGATGCACATCAAAAATCTGCTACAGACCGAGCTGAAGCAATCAATTCGCCATTATTTCCATCGGTAAAAAAACGAGGGTAGGCTTGTAGTAAATGTCCGTAAGACGAGAGGCTACAATACCTATCACTCCCTTGTTCCATTCGGGATTATATACAATAGTTGAGAAATTATTTTCTTGCTGATTATTAGTGATTTGACGAATTGCTTCTATGGTGGATATTGTATCTAATTCGCGTCTTTCATCATTTAAATCCATTATTTTTGCTTACGATGTTTCGAGCTTCTTTTTAAGTTATCGGAAATCATTAATTCCACAGAAGATTTCGCGTGAGAAATTCTTCCCTGTAGCATTGATTTTTGGTGCTATCTCAAAAAAACAATATTTGATACATCATAAGAGGCAAGTTTTTCATTTGGAATTAATAACCTTAATCCTATTTTGCGGGTTTTTCTTAAATTTTTTTAAGTCCAATTTTTTTGTGAGATATCTATTTTCTCCTGTCATTGATACGATATCCGCTGCAATGGAAATTGCTAATAAATCCGTAAGTTCAAATAGCTCGTTTTCAGGTATTTTATAGATAGTATTAAGTCCTTGACAAAGTTTAAAACCAACACCACAACCTGATAATTCCTTGAAAGGGTAGCGGCAATCTTTCCGTTTTGGGTCAAGTACAGCATAGGCTCTCGGTAGTCGTTCACTCGGTAGGTGATGGTCGCAAATAATGAAATCAATACCCAAAGAATTAGCATAATCAATTTTATCCTCTGCCTTAATTCCGCAGTCTAGGGCAATAATTAGTGAAAAATCCATTATTTTTTTGCAAAAATCAATCCCTTCAATAGAGATTCCATAACCTTCGGAGTTTCTATCTGGAATATAAAAAAATCAAGACAATTTCTACTAACTATCTTACTGAGATATAGGTACATAAGGGATACAGCAGTAGTTCCATCAACATCGTAATCACCATAGATAAGGATTTTTTTCATTGTTTTTCTATAGCAGTAGCTATCCGTTCTACGGCCTTTTGCATATCCGCCATCAAAAAAATGGATTGTGTATGTCCTCAATATTTGGTTTAAAAAAACTCTCTTGCTTTTTGGATAGTTGTCAATATTCCTCATAATGAGTAATTTAGATTCTAACGAGCCATAACCTAAGGATATGCTCAGCCCATCTACAAGGTCTTCGTCGGGTTCAGGTTTGTATATCCATTTTTGATTCATACCACTCTATTTTTACGGATTTTACTTCGCAAAATTAAGAAATTTTGAGTTATGATTAAAAAATAAATGCTTCACTTATGGTAAGTAAAGCATTATGTAGTTTAATTTATGAAATTAATGAGTAGTAGATGCAGAATCTACTTTATTTTCTTTTTGAATAGAATCTGTCTTAGAGACATTTTCTTCTGGTTCAAGTTTATGCTGAGCATCATCAGTATAGCGTCCTACACCTTCTTCTAATTTTAGAACTCCCTTATTTCCTCCCTCTGGAAGTTTTTTTGCAACTTGTCGCTAATGCTACGAGGGACAACCCTAATACTACTTTTTTTCATTATCAATTTATTTTAATCTTCAAATATATGAATAATTCGTATTAATAACCAAATATTTTTTTACTAGAAAGTTAATTTTTCATTTGAAAATATACCCAAGCACTAGCATAGATACCTGCAGTTTCGGTTCTTAATCGTTGGTTTCCTAGTTTTTATTGATTTGATTTTTTTAGGTCAATAAGAGATATTATTTCATTTTCTGAAAAAAATCACCTTCTGGTCCAATTAATATTGTTATTTCATCTGTAATTTCTATATCTTGAAGATTTTTTTCTATCAAATCTATTATCGCAATGGGCAACGAAAGTTTTTTGGATTTATAGTTTTTAAGAAATCTTTTAACTTAGTTAAGTCATTAATTTTTGGAAAAATAAGTTCTCAAACTCTGTTTAGATGCAGAAATTGATTGTTTTTCGAATTTTTGTCAATATTAATGTTTTTTTCTTTCAGAATTATCAGTATTAATAAATGTTATTTCGGATATTCCCAATTCAGGTTTGCCTTTTTCAATGAAAAAAATTCAATTCTATCAATATTTTTCGTTGGAGCTATAGCGATATGTAGTTTTTGAGGCTAAAATCAGCAATTTTTTTCTTGTATTTCAATTTGGGTTAATACAGCTTTTTTTACCTTCAATTTTGAGAGAACCTTTTGCCAAATTTCCTTGTCCATCCGTCACGAAAAGTTCTTGTCCATCTCTCATTCTCAGAACTTTTAATGATGTGCTGTTGCTCGTCTTCGTGGATTTCTACACTCGGATAGATTTGTCCGTTAAAAAGTTTCATATATTATAATTTGTTACAAAAAAATAAGTTTTTAAAACAAAATTGAAAAACTTACTATACTCACCAAAACGAAATGTCCAAAAAGAGAAGCAAACTAAGTTGATCGAATCGCTTTTCAAGAAGCTTTTAGTGAGGAGTTTACTAAATTTTTACTCTTTGTGAGAGTTTATAAAGCGAAGACGATGCCGAATCTTTTAGAAATATTATCAATATTGACAAAAATAAATATAAAAGGAATGATTCGTATATATCATTCCTTTTTGTTTTAATTGTTTTTCTTTTTCAGCAGAGGGATAGGGGATTAATTTGAGTGTTCCGCTATCATATTCCGCAAGAAATATATCTGTTGCAGATTCGTATCCTTCTTTTTTCAATTCATCTATGAGCCATTCTTCTGTTTTACCTACATCATCTAATATGCTGGCTTGGATTAGTCCATCTGTGATGATAGGGTATTTTGGGTTTTCCTCTCCGCGGAGAACGATGGTAAGTTCACCATTCTGTTCAAATACTGCTCGTTTGACATTGCGGACATAATACACACCTTCTCGTCGTAACTTAAATGCTATTTCGTTTGCTGTAATTTTGGCTTTACGGCAGGCATCTACATCAACCACTCCGTGTTTTATGAGGACAATTGGCGATCCATCAATAAATGTTTTTTTAGAGTATGGTTTTTTTCGATTTGAGTTTTTCGTAGGCCGATAATGAGTAAAGCCCAAATTGTGAGTACCACAGCAAACAATAGGATAGAAATAGAGGGACTATAAATTACCCCACCGATAATTCCCCCGAGTACATAGTTTTGTACTTGATCCATTGGAGATGTAGGAGCTAAGTTACCCTTGCCTGATTTATTTATAATTAGGATAATAGCGAGTAAGCCCAATAGTAATTTTAAGAATACATTTAGATAGAAGAAGTCATCTGATTGGAGTAATGTGATGATATTCATATAATGTTTTATTTTAGGGTTAGAATGATATATCAAGACCAGCATCGACAACATTGTAGTCCTTTCGTATATTTACAATAGGAGCAGTGTCATAGATTAAACGGTATATTCCTCGTATTCCAAAAATTGCGTGTAATACGATATTTGAGATCAATAGCACCTCCGAAGCGTGCATTTTTCAAGTAACTATCAGGAGTTGCTTGGTGGATAGCCGTTGTTGTAAGTTCCCAATTTTCCCCAATTTTGTTTTTGAAAACTAAGGGATAAATGACTTTTAACTCGGTGGCTATAGGCATATTTAGAATCATCAGGAGTGGGTGTGGTATGTTCCCACTTTTCGTATTCATAAAATAGACCAAAAAGCAGCGAATAAAAATATTTGAGGAACTATTCATTAAACGATAGCGAGACTGTAGCCCTGATGAAAATTTAAAGGTCATTCCTCTACTTGCAGCCCACTGAGACTCCATATAGGGGTAGATTTCAAAGGCATGGTCCAGAAGATACCGATATTCGGCATGTATATATCCGCCACTGAGAGTTATTTTTCTTACCATAGGAAGAAAAATTCAAATTTATTAAGTAAATTTACTACTTGGTTCTTATTAATGAGGATATTGATATTAGCACTATTTCTAAAAGGTAAAAACATCTTGTTTCTCTGTTTGGAAGTTAAGAGAAGGGGTGATTGTACCTTGTATTGTTTTTGTGCTATCAATACCTATTGTTGTATTCTCAGAGAAAAGCATTTGTGTGTATCCGAGAGTAGGTATTAGCAGAGTGATTATGAAATAAATTAATCACATTTTGTAAATATTTAATAAATTGAGCGGCAAAGGTAATAAAATGTAATAATTACCACAAAACAAAAAAATACCACAGAATATTCTGCGGTATTTTTGTTGTAAAAATAAAGTGTTTTTACCTCTTTTTAAACTCTCTTACAGAGCCATCAAGATTGAAATTGATGTTGTATTTTTCTCTTGTTCCTTCAATGGTATTCGCATCCCAATATCTTTTTGAGTCGGAACCCAAAGGTTGAAATAGATGTAGTCTAATTCTGCTTTTTCAGCTCCTTCTACGGTGGCGGCTTTTTTTCTTTCCAGTTTTTATAAACTATTGGTACGGTTGCAAATTTAATATCATTTAGTAGGGGTTGAGTTATCTTTCAAATCACCTCCGCCAGAGATTTGCACTGAGTTGAGGTTCGCTCCATTTTTCCTCCTTGATAAGTGTAGTGGTCTACATTTTCAGGTTTTTCAGGGTCGATGAGTTCAATCTCAATGCGAGGCATTGTTCCTCCATAAAATTGCACATTTTGAAAAAAACTTGCACATCTTTTCCTTTGAATTTAGGTAGTTCTTTTAGTGCGTCTTCTGCTTTTTTTGTAGTTCCTCAGTGTTAGTTAGTAAATCAGAACCTGTAGCGTTTGCTACTTGACTTACAGCATCAGCTAAACTTTCTCCTTTTTTTACCGCAAGATTGAGCTACTCCTAATGTTAGAGCAATACTTAATGCTCCGATAATAAATTTATTTGTCTTCATAAGTTAAAAATATTAAAGTTACTTTTTGCAAAGTTAAGGAATATTTCTCTGAAAAATCAATAAAAATTTTGTAAAAAAATAAAAAAATAAAAAAATAAAAAAATAAAAAAATAAAAAAATAAAAAAATAAAAAAATAAAGATTTTAAGTGACTTATGATTCATTAAGAACCTACTTTTGAAAAATATAGAAAAAATATCTTTTTCTAAAAAAATAGTGTTTTTTTAAATAATTTTTTTCATATATTTGCACGGCTTTTTTTATAGAGTGAGGTTTGGGAAAAAGCAAAAAAACGATAATATTAACGACTTCTTAGTTTTTGAATCTATTTATTTACCAAACCGCGAAAACTGAGGGATACAAATTTATTTTTAAATATTATGTCTGATTTGACAAAAAGAAGAAATTCTATTAAACCAAAAATGTAGCTCCTGAACAATTTGATTGGGAAGCTTTTTGAATCTGGTCTTGATGCAGAAGCAAGACAAGAAAAAAATAATCTTGAAGAAATCTACAAAGGGTCTCTTAATAACCTTGAAGACAGCGAAGTACTTGTAGGTAAAAGTAGTAAGACTTACTGACAAAAGAAGCTATCGTCGATATTAACTTCAAATCTGAAGGTGTGATTTCTCTTAATGAGTTCCGTTATAACTCTGGCCTTAAAGTAGGTGATGAGGTTGAAGTAATGGTAGATAGAAGAGAGGATAAATCAGGACAACTTCAATTATCCCACAAAAAAGCAAGAACACTTAGAGCGTGGGATAAAGTAAATGAACTTCACCAATCTGGTGAAATCGTGAATGGTTTTGTGAAATCAAGAACAAAAGGTGGTATGATTGTAGATGTTCATGGAATTGAAGCTTTCTTACCAGGTTCTCAGATTGATGTAAAACCAATCAAAGATTATGATCAATTCGTAGGTAAAAACTATGGAATTCAAAGTAGTGAAAAATCAATCCAGAATTCAAAAATGTAGTTGTTTCTCACAAAGCACTTATCGAAGCAGATATTGAAGGTCAGAAAAAAGAAATTATCGCTCAACTTGAAAAAGGACAAGTTCTTGAAGGAACTGTTAAAAATATTACTTCATACGGAGTATTCATTGACCTTGGTGGCGTAGATGGTCTTATCCATATTACAGACTTATCTTGGTCGAGAGTAAATCATCCAACAGAAATCCTTACTGATGGACAAACAGTGAAAGTGGTAATCCTTGATTTTGATGATGACAAAAACAAGAATCCAATTGGGCATGAAACAATTAGAACCACATCCTTGGGAAGCACTTTCTGCTGGATTGAAAGTAGGTGATAGAGTAAAAGGTAAAAGTAGTGGTTCTTGCTGACTATGGTGCATTCGTAGAAATCGCTCCGGTGTAGAAGGTCTTATCCACGTTTCTGAAATGTCTTGGTCTACTCACCTAAGAAGTGCAGGTGATTTCGTGAAAGTAGGAGATGAAGTAGAAGCAGAAGTACTTACTCTTGACAGAGAAGAAAGAAAAAAATCTCTTTGGGTATCAAGCAATTAACAAATGACCCTTGGGCAGATATTGAAACTAAATATCCAGTAGGTTCTAAACACAACGGAGCGGTAAGAAACTTCACGAACTTCGGTGTATTTGTAGAATTAGAAGAGGAATAGATGGATTAGTATATATATCTGACCTTTCTTGGACTAAGAAAATTAAACATCCATCAGAATTCTGTTCAGTAGGTGATAAATTAGATGTAGTGGTTCTTGAGCTTGATAAAGAAGCTAGAAGAATCTCTCTCGGACACAAACAACTTACTGAAAACCCTTGGGATAAATTTGAAACTAAATATGCTGAGGGTACTATCCATTCTGGAGTAGCAGCAGAAGTTTTTTTGATAAAAGGTGCTCAAGTTCAGTTTGAAGATGCAGAAGTAGAAGCATTCTGCCCTGCAAGATTACTTGAAAAAGAAGATGGTTCTAAAAGTTAAAAAAGGAGAAACTGTTGATTTCAAAGTAATTGAGTTCAATAAAGAATTTAAGAGAGTAGTAGTTTCTCACACGGGTACTTTCAGAGAAGAAGAGAAAAAAGCTGTAAAAGAGCCTAAAAATGTAGTATCTAATAACGAAGAGAAAAACAACTCTTGGAGATATAGATGCTCTTGCGGAGCTTAAAAAAAGAAAATGGAAGGTAAATAACCCTAAACATTTCTAAAATATTTAGCCACTGAGTATAATCTTGGTGGCTTTTTTATTAAAAAAATACTATCTTTGCCTTAATTAATAAAAAAATGGAAGCAGGTAAAACTCAAATACTGAAAATTATAAAAAAACAGAAACAGGATATTTCTTGTCCGATAGTGAGGGAGAAAAATGTATTTATTGCTAATATTTTTTTACTGAAAAATAATTGGCAAGAAGGCGATGATGTAGAGGTATTTATCTATCAGGAAAATGATGAACTCAAAGCGACAACTGAGAAACCCTATGCCGAGGTAGGAGAATTTGCGGTGATGGAGTGTGTCCAATCTATGCCATCAGGAGCGTTTTTTTGGACTGGGGAATTATTAAAGATTTATTTGTACCATATAAGGAGCAAAAAGGGAAGATGATAGAAGGAAAAAAATATCTAGTCTATGTTTATCAAGACGAAAAATACAGGACTTGTTACAGGTACAGCGAAGTTCAAGAGAAACCCTTCTTACGAGAATCTTCCTCTGAAAGAAGGAGAAAAAGTTTCTCTTATTTTGATGAATGAGACAGAACTTGGATGGAATGTGGTTTATTAATCAAAAAAATATAGGATTGATCTATAAAAACAGATATTTATAAAAAAATATATCCTCTGTCTACAGAAATTGGATATATTAAAAACAATTAGGGAAGATGGGAAGATTGATGTAGTGATGCAACCTTTTTGGCTTTGAAAAATATTGATGAGTATAAGCAGAAGATTTTGGATAAATTGAAAGATAATTATGGGCTACTATATTTATCAGATAAGTCATCTCCTGAGGAAATAAAAACAGAAATTGGAGATGAGCAAAAAAAGAATTTCAAAAAAAGGCAATTGGAAGTCTATATAAAGATAAACTTATTGAAATACAAGAAGATAAGTTGATTTTTAAAAATAAAATATTGTATTCCCCTTGAAATAAACTTTTTTTAATAATGGATTTATATGAAATTTTTTTATTAAAGCCTTATGAGTCTTACGAGAACTCACAAGTTATATTGGAGGCTATAGCTACAATTTTTGGATTACTGAGTGTGTATTTTTTTCCATTCGTAAGAATATTTGGGTCTATCCCACAGGAATTATTTCTACAGCAATTTCTGTATATTTATTGTTTATAGGCAATTTATTAGGAGATATGATGGTAAATGTTTATTATACAATAATAAGTATGTATGGTTGGTTTTTGTGGTCCAAAAGTAGCAATACCCAGCAGGTGGAAGTTGTAGAGACTACCCGAAAAAGAATGGCTGGTGAGCATATTCGTTTTTATGTTTAGCGTTGTGCTTATCTCTATAATTTACTATTATAAACCATTGATAGATAATAAATTTGTATCAGATGGAATTACTCTAAGTCTCACTAATCTAGATTGGGTTAATTGGATTGATGTCTTTGTAGCTTCTGTGTTTTTTTGTAGGAATGTGGCTGATGGCAAAGCGATGTGTAGAGAATTGGATTTTGTGGATTTTAGGTGATTTAATATCTGTTCCGATGTATGTTGTAAAAGGGATTTAATATGTTTGCATTACAATATTTTATTTTTCACAATTTTTAGCTATTTGGGGATATTTAAGTTGGCGAAAAAAAGTGTTAATAAATTATGAAAAAAATCGTTTTTAGTTATATTTTTAGGATTTATTATTGGAGGGTATTTTGTTTTTAACTTTTATACAAAAGACGAAAAAAATTTTCTGTAAAGGTTGAAAAAGAGATAGATGCACCCGTGGATGATGTATTTCTTCAATTTGATAATTTCCAAAAACTTTACACATTGGAATGCTTTGTTTTCTACTAAAAAAATAAAACGAAAAATTAATTATTTTTTTGCCTATCGAGGGGAGAATAGCTCTATAAGTTTTTTTTAATTCGAAGAAAGATAATGGTGAAATATATATCCGAGAATCCAAGAAGAATAATTTTATTAAATACCAGTTTTTTTCATTCGCAGAATAAGAGACCTCTTGATATATTGGTGAAATTTAAGGTTTTGTCCCAAACAAAAAAACAAAAAAATTACCCGGATTATTTCAGGGAAGCAAAATGTTAATTTTTCAGAATATTATAGATAATTTTACAGCTCAAGATTTTTATTCAGAATATAAATAATAGTCTTACTAATTTGAAACATAATCTCACCAATCAGACGAATGTCCATAGAAAAAAATAGACCAAATAAAAATTAGATAGTATCTTTTATTGAAAAATATACCAAATGAAATCCTTTTTAGGGGTAAATTATGAAAATTTTAATAAAAAGAGATGATTTGTTAATGGGTATTATTCATAATTATAATAAAATTCATAATTTAATATCTTTTAGACTATAAAGATGACTCATTCAGCATCGCTACTCTCATTATTAAAAACAAATAGTATAAAAGCAAGACGAGGGTTTCTTATTTTATTGGATTTCCAGTTAGTGAAAAGCAGAATTTATCAAATAATGTATTGATATTTAGAGAGTTAAATGGTGGTAAGGCTTATTCAATTTATTATAAAGGAAAAATATAAATATAAGCAAATGAGTATTGACAAATTGAAATCCAAAGTAAAGGCTGACGGATTAGAAATCAATCAATTAAGAGAAGTTTTTATGGAGGCTCCTGAAGAAAATCAAGATGTTTTTAATGAAGTTTTCTGCTAAGGTGAAGTAATATAATACGATAAGTTTTCCTTATTTTTTTGCAGATATAAATAATTTTATTTAGATTTAAAAGTGTTGTTAATCAATGTATTATGGATAAAAAGGCTTTTCCTTATAGATGCCTATGCGATGATTTTTCGTGGGTATTATGCTCTTATTAGAAATCCAAGACTAACTTCTTATGGATTAGATACTTCTGCTATTTTTGGTTTTACAAATTCTCTCATAGAACTTATCAAAAGGGAGAAACCAAGCCATATCGCAGTGGTATTTGATGTAGGAAAAAGCCAATGTGAGAACTAATGAGTTTGCGGAATATAAAGCAAACCGAAGTGAGACTCCAGAGGCGATAAAAGTTGGAGTTCCATATATCCATCAAATCTTAGAGGCTATGAGAATTCCTATTCTTGGAGTGGAGGGGTATGAAGCTGATGATGTAATAGGAACTATTGCTAATAAAGCTGAAAATGAGGGTTACACAACTTTTATGGTAACTCCTGACAAGGATTTTGGACAACTTGTAACTGATAATATTAAAAATATAAACCGGCCTCAAAAGGTAACGATATTGAGATTATCGGAGTACAGGAAATAAAGGAAAAAAATATGGTATCAACGAGCCAAAACAAGTTATTGATATTCTGGCAATGATGGGAGATGCTGTGGATAATATACCTGGATTACAAGGTGTTGGAGAAAAACAGCTCTGAAAATTTGTCCAAGAATATGGTTCAATAGAAAAATTTATTAGCGAACACCCATAATTTGAAAGGTAAATTAAAAAGAAAAAAATAGAAGCCAGTGCTGAGTTGGGGGTTCTTTCTAAGAAGTTGGCAACCATTATTACTGATGTACCTATTGAGTTTGAAGAGGAGAAATATAATTTAGAAGTTCCTGATTTTCAGAAGATAAAAGATATTTTTTTGAGAAGATAGAATTTCGAAGATTGTATGATAATATTTATAAAAATATGGAATACTTCAAACGAAAAATCAGACTCAACAAGAAGAGTCTATTGCAATTGAAAAAAATAGAGAAAGAGACCCAAAAGGATGTTTCTCATCAGTTGATATTATTTTCTGATATTGAGGATGATACATTAAATAATAGTGTGGTAAAACAAACTATTTCCGAAAGGGAGCATCTGTATCAGTATATTAATACAACAAAGGGTATGCAGATTTTGTTGGCGAATTTACTCAAACAAAAAAATCAGTAGCCTTTGATATTAAAACAACCTCTGATAATGAATTCCAAGCGGAGATTGTTGGGATTTCTTTTTCGTATAGAAAAAAATTTGGCTTATTTTGTTCCATTTGCTAAAAAAATCAAGATACTTATATTTTAGAGATATTTCGTCCTTTTTTTGAGAAAGAAGAAATTTTAAAAATTGCATATAATTTCAAATTCTTTTTGAAAATTCTTCATCGTTTTGGGATTAAAGTTAATGGAAAAGTGTTTGACCCAATGGTTTGCTCATTATTTACTCAATCCCGATAGTCGGCATAATATAGAGTATCTTTCGGAAGTTTATCTAAAATATATACCTATTTCGGAAGAAATATTGTTAGGAAAAAGGAAGAAAAAAAGATTCTGTTGAGTGATATTTCTCTCGAAAAAAACAGACTGATTTTGCGGGGGAAGGGGCAGAGATTTCTTATCAGTTGTTTGATTTTTGTTCCACAGCTGAAGAATGAAAATTTAGAAGAACTTTTCTATAGTATAGAGATGCCTCTTATGAGGGTTTTGGCAAAGATGGAGACAGAGGGAATTACCTTAGATTTAGATTGGTTGAAAAAAAGGAAAGCACTGATTTAGAAGGGGATTTAAAGGAGTTAGAACAGAATATTTTTTTGACCTTTCGGGAGAGGTATTTAATCTTAATTCACCAAAAACAGCTTGGAGAGATTCTTTTCGGAAAACTACAACTTGACCCTAAGGCAAAAGAAAAACTAAGACGGGACAATATTCAACTTCGGAGGAAGTTTTGCAGAAGTTGGCATCAAAACACAGAATTATTAGTCATATTTTTGGAGTATAGAACTTATCAGAAATTAAAATCTACTTATGTAGATACTTTGCCTGATGAAATTCAGAAAGTTACAGGTAGAGTTCATACTACTTTTTCGCAGACTACGGCAGCTACGGGGCGACTTTCGAGTCTTAACCCTAATTTGCAAAAATATTCCAATCCGAACACTGAGAGGGCAACAGATTCGTGGAGCTTTTGTGGCGGGACTTGGTAAAAAAATCATTTCGGCGGATTATTCTCAGATAGAATTGAGATTGATTGCTGAAATTTCTGAAGAGGAAAAATATGATAAAAGCTTTCCAAAACGGTGAAGATATTCACACTTCTACGGCATCTAAATTGTTTAAAAATCCCTAATAATGAGGTTACTAAACAGCAGAGAAGTCAGGCGAAGTCTGTTAATTTTGGGAATTATTTACGGACAAGGAGCATTTACTTTGGCGGAGCAAACAGGGCTTTCTCGTACTGAGGCAAAGGAAATGATTGATAATTACTATCAAAAATTATCCTAAATTGAAAGAATTTATAGCTAATCAAATCCAAAAAGCAAGACAAAAATGGCTTTGTGGAGACTATTTTTGGGGGCGTCGTAGATATTTGAAGGATATTAATTCTAATAATTTTTAGTAGTTAGAGGACATTCCGAACGAAATGCAGTGAATACACCTATACAAGGAAGTGCGGCGGATATCATCAAAAAAGGCAATGATTAATATTGATAAAATCCTATCGGAAAGTGATTTACAAACAAAAAAATGCTTCTTCAAGTTCATGACGAACTTTTTATTTGAAGTTCCTGAAAACGAAGTAGAATTGGTGAGTAATCTTATAAAAAAACCGAAAATGGAAAAATGCTGTGAAAACTACTGTTCCACTATTGGTGGAGGTAGGTGTTGGGGATAATTGGTTAGAGGCTCACTAAGATTAAAATGAGTGACAAAAAAATGATAATTTAGCAATATTTAGCGAAGTTAAGCAATGTACATAAGATAAAGTCATTGAATAGTTTTGTTTTATTGCTAATTTTTCAAAATACTTAAAAAAATTTATTATTTTTGTACAATATTAAAAAAATCTAAAAATAGAAATGAATACTTACAAAAAAATCCTTTAGAGGAGCGATATGCGAGCCAAGAAATGTTGTATAACTTTTCACCAAATAATAAGTTTCAAAATTGGAGGAAACTTTGGATAGCTTTGGCAGAAATAGAAAAATCTTGGTTTGGATATTTCAGATGAGCAAATTCAGCAGTTAAAAGATAATGTTGACAATATAGATTACGAAAAAAAGCTGCCGAATACGAAAAAAATTTCCGTCACGATGTGATGGCTCATGTGCATACTTACGGAGATGTAGCACCTCTTGCAAGGCCGATTATTCATCTTGGGGCGACTTCCGCTTTTGTGGGGGATAATACGGATTTAATCCAAATGAGAGATGGGCTTCTCATTCTGAAAAAAAGAAATTAGTAAATGTGATTCATTCTCTTTCAGAATTTGCCCTAAAAATATAAAGATTTGCCTACGCTTGGTTTTACGCATTATCAACCGGCACAGCTGACAACTGTGGGCAAGAGAGCAACTCTTTGGCTTCAATCAATCATTTTGGATTTTGAAGAATTAGAGTTTTTTTTAGAAACTTTAAGATTTAGAGGAGTAAAAGGAACTACGGGGACGGCTGCAAGTTTCTTAGAACTTTTCAATGGAGATTATCAGAAGGTAAAAAAACTCTTGATAAGCAGCTTTCTGCAAGATTTGGATTTGAAAAAAAGTTTTTTTGGTGTTTCAGGGGCAGACTTACGATAGAAAAGTAGATGCGAAAGTTTTAGCGTTATTGTCTAATATTGCTCAGTCGGCTCATAAATTCACTAATGATTTAAGACTTCTTCAAAAATCTTAAAAGAAATAGAAGAGCCTTTTTGAGAAAAAAATCAAATCAGTTCTTCAGCGATGGCTTATAAAAAGAAATCCGATGCGTTCCGAAAGAATAGGAGCTTTGGCAAAATTTGTAATGTCCCTATCTTCAAGCTCAGCAATGGTGGCGGCTACTCAGTGGTTTGAGAGAACCTTAGATGACTCAGCAAATAAGAGACTAGCTATTCCACAGGCATTCTTAGCGGTGGATTCTATCCTTTTGATTTGGAATAATATTCTCAATGGTATTGTAGTTTATGAAAACCGAATCAATAAACATATTATGGAGGAACTTTCTTTTATGGCAACGGAATACATCATCATGGAGGAGGTGAAAGCAGGTGGCGACCGCCAAGAAATTCACGAAATTATCCGTGTGCATTCTATGGAAGCGAGTAAAAAAGTGAAGATTGAAGGTAAAGATAATGACTTGATAGAGCGAATTATGAACGACCAATCCTTGAAAATGGATAAATCTAAACTGACAGAAGTCCTTGACCCTAAGAACTTCATCGGCTTTGCACCAATCCAGACAGAAGAGTTTGTGAAAAATGAGGCACAACCGATTTTGGATAAGTATGCTGATTTATTAGGTTTAGAAGCGGAATTGAAAGTGTAATAGTGTGCAGTCTTTCGGGCTGCATTTTTTTATATTAAAAAAGAAATAAAAAAATGGCAGATTTACATATTAGTAAAAACAATTCAGGAATTTTTCACAGAAATTCAGAATAAAAAAATTATTATTCCTGATTATCAAAAGACCATATAAATGGAATGAAGAAAAATGTGAAACACTTTGGAATGATATAGAGAATTTTTGCACAAACAGATGCAAAAAAATAGGTAGTGATTATTTTTTTGGGAACAATAGTTTCTTATATTAACCAAGATGAAAAATCAAGAAATTATAGATGGGCAACAAAGAATAACATCATTCACTCTTTTTATTGAGAGCTTTTTATAGAAAAATTGGAAGAAATGAATGAAGATGATGAAGTTGTATATTTGAGAAAACAAATTACGCCTTGTATTTGGAAGGTAAATCGTTTATCTGGTAAAAATTTCAGATAAAAAAAGATGTACATATTCGTTCAGAAGTAGCTACAGAAGAGGATAAAGATACATTTCATAAAATATTAGAAACAGGATATACAGATGAAAAATAAAAAGGATAATTATTCCGTTAATTATCGTTTTTTCTGAAAAAAATGTAATGAATATGCAATGGAAAACCCTATGCAATGGAAAGAATTATGTGTTACTATTTTTAGAGAATTGTGTAATTCTCCCTATAAAAATGTAATACGCAAGATACTGCTCTTACTATTTTTCAACCTTAAATGATAGAGGGTTACCATTGGCAGATTCTGATATTTTTAAAGGCTCAGATTTATAAAAAAATTATGATTCAGAAGAAGAACGAAAAGATTTTACTGAAAAAAATGGAGGGAGCTTACGGAAATTTGTAGCCAAGGAAAAGATAATATTACAGATAGTATTTTTAGGTACTATACTCATATTTTAAGGGCAAGAAAAGGGGATAATTCTAAAGAAATTGGATTAAGAAAGTTTTATGCTCAAAAATAAATATGAAAAATTAAAAAGATCCAAATATAATGACTGATATTATGGATTTAGCTTTGTTTTGGAGATATATAAATTATAATATTAAACCAGATGAAGTTACTTATGATATTTCAAATGAAACAAGAAAAATATTTACAATGTTTAAGCCATTATCCTAATGAATATTGGAAATATGTTATAAGTGTTTTCTTTATGAAAAATAGAGAAAGTCAATCATTTGATGAAGATTTCCAAATGGTTTTAAAAAGAATTATTATCATTTTTTTATTTGTTAAATTTATAGAAAAAGCCAACAGTGAATGCAATCAAAGATGATGTTTTTAATGCCTATATTTCATTAGAAAACAATAATAAGCTTAAATTTGACTATAGTTTTAATGAAATTTTTATTAAAAGCAACAAATTGAAAGTTTTTCATCTTCGCGAATTTCAAGAGCATTACTACTTTTGGATGCTTATTTGAATCCTAAGCAAGAAAAATTTAATTGAATCAAATTTTGATATTGAGCATATTTTTTTCCCAAAAAGTGGCAAGACACTAATTATAATGGCTGGGAAAAAGAAAGATGCTGAGTTATATCTAGAAAAAATTTGGAAATAAGATTATTTGTGATAAATATACGAGGCAGGAAATGGTTATTTTGGAAATAAGAAAAAAAGATATAAAGAATCTCAAATACAGAATGTGTTAGAGTTATCAAATTATTCTAAAAATGATTGGGAAAAAGAAGATATAGAACGAAGAGATGAAGAATTCAAAACAAGGATTATAACATTTTTTTCAGAGATAATCTTAAAAATAAATAAAAAAAGTAACTAAAAAAATTTATGAACAAACGAATTTACACTGAAAAAAGGGATTTTTTTGATGTAGAAAGTCCGAAAAATTTTACAAGAAATAAAGACAATAATCCCAAATATTGAGGCTGTAAAAGTCTATAATATTTATGATGTCTTTGGTCTTTCCGACGAAGATTTTCAAAAAGTAGCAGGAAAAAAACATTTGCAGACCCAGTTACCGATATTTTTGCATTACGAAAATCCTGCCAAAAAAATCCATATTTTGCAACCGAATTTCTACCGGGCAGTACGACCAAAGAGCCGACTCCGCTCAGCAGTGTATCACGATTCTCACCCAAAAGGAAAAATGCCAAAGTTCGAAGCGGTAAATTAATCGAAATCGCAGGTGCCAACGAACAGGATTTGCAAAAAAATCAAAGATTTATTAATTAATAAAAATAGAAAGTCAGGAGAAAGATTTGACAAAAAAATGGAGTTCCACGAGAAGAGCAACCTAAGGAAGTTATCGTCTATAAAGACTTTAATTCTTTGGATGATAAAGGGTTGGAGGCGTTCTATCGTGAGAATGGCTTTGCTTTTTGGCTTGGATGATTTGGCTTATATTCAAGAGTATTTTAAATCCGAGAATCGCAATCCTACTGAGACTGAGCTGAAAGTTTTGGATACTTATTGGAGCGACCATTGTAGGCATACTACTTTTGAGACCGAACTTACGGATATCCAGTTTGAAGGACAATTTAAGGAGACATTAGAGAGAATTTTTTTGCTGATTATTTAGAGAAAAAGAAAATTTTTGGGACGAGAGGCAAAACCAATCTCATTAATGGACTTAGCAACCGTTTGTGGAAGATATTTTTCATAAAACAGGGAAATTAGATAATCTGGTAGTTTCTGATGAAATAAATGCCTGCACAATCCAAATAGAAGCGGAATATGATGGTAAAAAGGAGCCTTGGTATTTACTTTTCAAAAATGAAACCCATAATCACCCGACAGAAATAGAGCCTTTCGGTGGGGCTTCTACATGTTTGGGAGGTGCCATCAGAGACCCATTATCTGGTCGTTCATTTGTTTATCAAGCAATGAGATTAAGTGGTGCGGCTAATGTTTTTGGAGCCAGTGGAAAAATACTTTGAAAGGGAAATTACCACAGAGAACCATTACAAAACAAGCAGCTAATGGATATTCGTCTTATGGTAATCAAATTGGATTAGCAACGACGCTCGTTTCGAAATATATGATGAAGACTACAAGGCAAAAAGAATGGAAGTTGGTTTCGTAGTAGGAGCAGTGCCTGTGGATTGGGTGAAAAGGGAAAAACCACAAGAAGGGGATAGCATCATTATTCTCGGCGGTGCGACAGGTAGAGATGGAGTAGGCGGTGCTACGGGAAGTTCCAAGGAGCAAGATGAGACCTCTATACACACACTTTCTACCGAAGTACAAAAAGGGAATGCCGTAGAAGAGAAAAATACAAAGACTTTTCAGAAATCCAGAAGTCACCAAATTAATCAAAAAATCTAATGATTTTGGGGCTGGGGGAGTATCCGTTGCCATTGGTGAAATAGCAGATAGTTTAGAAATTAATCTTGATGTATTACCTCTAAAATATGAGGGACTGAATGGTACGGAACTTGCCATTTCGGAGTCGCAAGAGAGAATAGCAGTAGTCGTTGATGCAAATGATAAAGAACGATTTATACAACTCTGTAAGGCTGAAAATATCTATGCCGTAGAGGTGGCAAAAAGTTACCGACAGTGGAAGAATGCAGATGTTTTGAGAGGACAGAAGATTGTGGATTTGAGCCGAGCATTCTTAGATACTAATGGTTGTACCAAATCACAAACAGTTAAAATAACACATCTTAATAAGGTTGAGACACAAAGTTTAGAGCTAAATAAGGAGAATTTTTGTTCAACTACTTAAAGACAAAAATATAGCCTCTCAAAAAGGGTTATTGGAGTTGTTTGACTCTACCGTTGGAGCGACTACCGTTGCCTTGCCGTTGGGTGGAAAAATATCAATTGACACCTATGGAGGGAAGCGTCCAGACTCTGCCGATTTTAGGAGCGAAAAATATAGAAACAGTTTCCTTAGCGAGTTGGGGCTTTGATGCAGAGATTTCCAAACAAAATTCAATGGTAGGCTCGGCAAATGCAGTGGTAGAATCCGTTGCTAAAATAGTAGCAATGGGTGGCGATTACAAAAAAATCCGATTGAGTTTTCAAGAATATTTTGAAAAATTAGGACAAAAATTCAGAGAAGTGGGGCAAACCGCTGGCTTCGTTGTTAGGAGCTTATGATGCTCAGATAAATTTAGGTTTTGGCGGCCATCGGCGGAAAAGGATTCAATGAGTGGTACTTATCAGGATATTAATGTTCCCCCTACGCTTATATCCTTTGCTTGTGCCAACGGCGAAAAAGAAAAATATTATCTCTCCTGAATTGAAAAAAAGAAGGAAATATACTATATCTTTTTAATCACGAAAGTCAAGAGAATGGTATGCCAAATTACGATAATCTTAAATCTATATTTGATTTTGTTTATCAAGGTATTAAAGATAAGAAAAATCGTTTCCGTAAAGACTATTAAAGATGGAGGTCTGGCAGTAGCATTGGCAAAAAAATGTCCTTTGGAAATGGTTTGGGAGCAGATATTAACATAGAAGAAAAACCAAGTATTTACGAAAAATATTGGTTCCCTCATCATTGAAACAAATGAATCTATAGACCATCATTTATTGAAAGAGATAGGGAAAGTTATTGGAGGAAATCAATTGATAATTAATGGTAATAGTTTTGATATTGAAGATTTGAGACAAAGCCTATACATCTACATTTGAGTCTCTTTTTTTCCAACGACGGAAAAAAAGAAAAAAATCGTAGTTGAGATAAATGAGACCTTAAACTCTGTTTCACCAAGAAATATTGTTATTAAGAAGCATCATTTGGTACAGCCAAAGGTGTTTTTACCAATTTTCCCAGGTACAAATTGCGAGTATGAGATGCAAAAATGCATTCTTGAAAGAAGGTGCAAAAGCTAAAAATAATGCCATTGGTGAATCTTAACCCAGAAAGTCTGCAGGAAAGTATCAAAAAAATTGGGTTAAGGAAATAGATAATTCTCAGATTTTGGCATTTTTCAGGTGGATTTTTCTGCTGGAGATGAGCCTGATGGTTCTGCTAAGTTTATCGTCAATGTTCTAAAAAAATGAAATGATGAGAGATGCCGTACATCGATTTTTAGAGCGAGATGGATTGATTATCAGGGATTTGTAATGGTTTTCAAGCTTTAGTGAAATCGGGCTTATTACCTTATGGTGAGATTAAGGATTTAGATGAAAATTCTCCTACCTTGGCTCATAATGCTATCGGTAGGCATATTTCTCAAATGGTCAATGTGAAAGTAGTGAATGATGAGTCGCCTTGGCTTAAAGGGATGAAAAGACCAAGTCTATACTATCCCTATTTCTCATGGGGAAGGGCGTTTTATGGCGTCGGAGGAAGTTATCAAAGAGCTTTACAAGAATGGACAAATTGCAACGCAGTATATAGATTTAGAAGGGAATATTGCCCACGGAATGCCATTTAATCCTAATAATTCATTATTCGGTATTGAAGGGATTACCAGTCCTTGCGGTAAGATTTTCGGGCGAATGGGACATCCAGAAAGGTTTGCTGATGGATTATTCAAGAATATTCCTTTTGCTAACTATCATAATGTTTTTCAAAAAAATGGTGTGGAATATTTTAAATAAAAAAACATAAAAAAACTCTCCCAAAAGGAGAGTTTTTTTATTTATAGAGATTTCCAAGCTATCATCATTTCTCGTTTGCACGGTGGTCCTGGTCGTTTTTTTCTACTTCCAATCCGAGTTCTTTTTAAGATTCTTCTCACACTACCTTTGGATGAGTAGGTTGTGAGGAGTGAGTTTTTATTCATTTTTTTCAGTAACGATTTCAAATAGTGGTTTTTCCCACAAATCAGGTTGGACTCTCGCTCCAAAACAATCGTAATAGACCAAATCTACTTTTGGAATGTCCAGTTTTGGAATGTCGAAAAAGTCAGCTTCCCACTTTGTAAGAAAAATTAGGGAGAATTTCCGTTTTTTTGTTCCATTCTGCAAGATGAGCATTTTGATAAATTTCCTCAGCATTTGGAAAAATCAAATAGTTTTGAGTAGCCTAATTCTGCAATTTCGTTGTGAGAAACAGGGATATTTTTTTCAATAGAAATATAGTGTATTTCTTTGTGGGATTGATTTGTTAGAAAGTTATTAATAGTAACTAATAGATTAAGTCCAGTGCCAAAAACCCATTTCTAAAAATATTGATTTTTTTGAATTTTTTTAGTAGATTTAATCCATTTTTGATAAAAAAACAAATTCGGCCTCTTGTAATGCTCCGTGATAGGAGTGGTATCCCTCATTTAACTCACTGATGAATAATGTTTTTAGACCCATCTTTGGTGATTGTTATTTCTCTTTTCATTAAAAAAATTTTAGGCAAAAATTAAATTATTTTTCTTTGAAATTCAATAATTATTTATATATTTGTTTTCCAATAAAAATAAATATATGATAATCCAAAAGACAACAAAAAAACAAGATTAGAGAATTTTTGATCCAGAGAATTTTTTTCTTTTTGGTAACACATTCATAGATCATATGGTGATTTGTGAGTATGAAAAATGGTAAGTGGGGAGATGTGAGACTCGTCCCTTATGGACCGTTAGAATTTACACCTGCAATGATGGGGGGTAAATTATGGTCAGGCTTGTTTTTGAAGGAATGAAAGGCTTATAAGGATAAAGATGGTCAAGTTTTTCTTTTTCGTGTAGATAAGAATTTTGAGCGAATCAATAAATCTGCCGAGAGGTTGGCTATTCCACAGATTCCAAAAGAGGTTTTTATAGAAGGTTTGATGGCTCTTTGTGATGTGGATAGAAATTGGATTCCTTACGGTGAGGATGTTTCTTTGTATCTTCGTCCTGTGGTTTTTGCTACGGAAGAGGCTTTAAAGGCGAGAATTTCGTCTAAATATATGTTTGCTATTGTTGCAACGCCCGTGAAGGCGTATTATACTGAACCTGTTGCTGTGAAGATTGCAGATTATTATTCTCGTGCAGCGAGTGGTGGAGTGGGCTATGCTAAAGCGGCAGGAAATTATGCAGCATCTTTTTATCCTACAAAGCTGGCTATAGAAGAAGGATATGAGCAGGTTATTTGGACTGATGATGCTACCCACACTAAGTTGGAAGAAAGTGGGACAATGAATGTTTTTGTGAGAATAAATGATGTGATATATACACCGAAAATATCAGATAAAATCCTTAATGGTGTAACAAGAGATAGTTTTATCCAATTGGCAGAGGCAAAAGGTATTGAGGTGGTAGTAGATGATATTCTGGTAGAAGATGTTCTTAATGCTCATAAAAAATGGAACCTTGAGAGAAATTTGGGGAGTAGGAACAGCGGTTGTAGTGAATCAGTTCAAGGCTGTTGGATATAAAGATCAGCGCTACGAATTACCAAGATTAAGTCCAGAGGATAGTTTCGCTGCCATTCTGAAAAAAAGATTTGGTAAGTATCCAAACTAATAAAAGCAGAAGACCCATTCGGCTGGAGAGTTTTAGTAGAAAAAGTAAATTAATAGCAAAAAAACAACAATATCATTTTCGATAATATATACATATATATTATATTTGCATATCTATTTTATTTATATTATATTTGCACATCTATTTTATTATTTATTAAAAAAATGTAATTTTATGAAAAAAACTTTATTTTCAATTCTTCTATCAACATCTATCGTTGGTGTAAATTATGCTCAAAGCACTAATTTGGATAGAAATTATGTTAATTTTCAATATGTAAATCTTCCATCTCGTCCTATTGAAGATAGCAATTTACGAACCTATTTTGTTGATAGCAATCTAGATGCAATAAATAAATCTAACTTTGCCAATAAAAATGGTTTTTGGCAGGATTTCAAAAGAAAGAAAATCCCGATGATGCCTCACTAAATATTCTTCTCTCTTTGGATAAAATCAATATAAGAAAAATTGATGTCAGCGAACAAAAATACGAAAGAGAAGGTAAAGATGGTCAAAAAGAGATTATCTACGAATACACACCGTATATTTCTTATGGAACAAAAAGCTAATTTAAGGATCAATAGCAAAAATAAACGAAGGTACATCTTTCACTTATGGAAGAGATCTTAATAACTATTATGGTTCTAGTAGTTACGACTATTCAAAAAGCAAAAAGAATACATAGAATTAAACTATCAAAGAATAGTAAATGATATTCAAGAGAAATTCATTTCAGAAACTATCAATAGTTCTGCTCATGTAGTAAACAACTATTATGCTTATCCTACCTATAATGAAAAATATTAATTTTTTTGGATTTTAGCTTCTAAAAAAACATCCTGAATATGAAAATCATCAAAATGTCTTTACTCAAATAAAAAAAGTTTGGTTTCAAAAAAATAAAAGCACATGAGTCTCTTTGAACCTCTTAAAAAAATGAACTAACACCTATTGAAACCTATCTTTTAGATGTTTTATCTAAGTATCCTGATGATAAAAAAAGCCTCATAAAAAAATGAGATATGCTACATATTATAACTTAGCTCAATTATATTTGATTTTTGACATGCCTGAAAAAAAGCAATAGAAATGGGAGATAAAATTATTGCCAATGACTATGATACTAGAGACGGCAAAAAAATTCAAAGAAGAAGCTGAAAAAGCTGATTCATTTAATGAATATCAACCATACTAAAACAAGACATTTTAGTGTAAAAATAGAAAAAAATCCCACAAATGTTTGTGGGATTTTTTTATTTTATATTTTTCTATCGGTCAAAAAAAGCTATTTAACATTTGAACGAAAGTAATTCTTGGTAAGATTTTATTTTTACAAAAACCATCTCAATTGAGATGGTTTTGCTTATTCATTTATAATCGCCAAAAACGATTTGTAAAAAGCAGTCAGAACGAAATGTAAAAAAATACAAAAAAAGGCGGTTGTAATGAAATTTTTGTAGTCTATATTATTTGGCATATCTTTTGTGAAAAAAATATTGAGTTATGGACTTCCTTTATGAGCTTTTTCTTGAAACTATTAGGATACACTATTATCGCAGCGGCTGTATATTATCCTATTGGATTGTTAATTAAATTTTTTAAGGATTTAAAAGACCAATTTTGATGGAATCTTTACAAGAACTGTTTTTTTCAAGATTTTTAGGATATGGATTGTTTATTGCAATCATATTAGGGCTAATTGGCTTCTTAATAGAAGGGTGAAATATCTTTTTCAATATTGAAGACTAACCCTCATTCTCTTTTTTTCTAATCCATTGGAGTTCTTTCACTCTACTTGCCCATTCTTCATCGGATAACAGGTTTGGGTCTGGTATGTGGAGGTAATACGTCAGAGAGGTATTCATTATTCTGAGCCAATCTCTTTCTGCATCTACCTCCGCCTGTGTTAGAGCTTTACCAGTTCCGCCTCTTTAATCTCAATGAGCAATGGTAGTTTTTGAGATACTGATAAGAATAGACCATTATCGGTTTTAATTTCTTCATCACCACCTAAAAAAATAATCATTTAATATATTAAGCTGCCAAAGCAGAAAGGTAGTAATGCAAAAAAACACGAAGTAAAAAAATCGAAAAAGTCAAGAAGGGAAAAATAAGAAAACGACCGTTGGATAGTACAGCAAATTCCTTTTACTGCCTATATTACTTAAAATTTTAGTTTCAAAAATTATTTCTTAATTTTGTACCGTTATGAAATGGATTTCGTGTATTATCAAGCAGTTGTCAAAGTTGCCACTATCGGTATTATATATTTTTTTCGGATATTATTTTTTTATCTTATTTATTATGTGATGGGCTATCGTAAAAAGGAGGTTTTTTTCAAAAATATAAAAAAACTCGTTTCCAGAGAAGTCTGAGCAAGAAATTCAACAGATTCAACGACAATTTTTTTAAAAAAACTTTTCAGATTACATTATAGAGACTTTCAAGGCTATCAGTATTTCCGAAAAATGAGCTGAGAGTTCGTGTTCAGCATATTAATCAGCATCTTTTTGAAGAGGCGCAGGCGGAAAAAGAAAAAAATATAATTCTCCTCACGGGGCATATTTTTTTAATTGGGAATGGATTAATGCATTGGCAAGGATTATTCCACAGAAAAAAATTGTCATCCTGTTTTATAAGAAAATTAATAATAAATTTTGGGAGGAACAAGTATTGAATATTAGGAATAAATTTGGGAATATATCTTTGGAAATCAATGAATTGCCCAGACATATATTGAAAACCCCAAATAATGGTGAAACAGCGTATATGTTTGTAGCAGACCAATCTCCGCACATTAGTCAGGTGGATGTAGGAATTACTTTTCTTAATCAAAAAAACCCCTGTATATATCGGTTATGATAAATTATCCAAACTTGATTTAGCATTTATTTATTGTGATATAAAAAAAGTCAAAAAGAGGATATTATCAAGTAAATTATTATAGAATATATCCTGATAATGAGAAATTTAAACCTTTTGAGGTGGTGTTAAAAATTCCATAAACTTTTGGAGAAAAACTATACGAAAAAGACCCAGCAAATTATCTTTGGTCTCATAAGAGATGGAAAAAAATGCTCACGCTATAAAAACAAGAAATTTAAGAAATGAAGGTTGCCGTTGCTATTCTAAATTATAATGGTAAAAAAATTGGTTAGAAAAAGTTTTTACCTTCTGCGGTGGAATATTCTAAACATTATGATATTTATATTATTGATAATCAATCTAATGACAAATCTGTATCCTTTGTTAAAGAAAACTTTCCAAGTGTAAAAAGTTATTATAAATAAAGAGAATTATGGCTTTGCAAAAGGGCTATAATGAGGGATTGAAACATATAAAATCTGATATTTATTGTCTACTAAATTCTGATGTAGAAGTTACAGAAAATTGGATAGAGCCTATTTTGAATGTTTTTGAAATGGATAAGAATATAGCTTGTGTTCAGCCTAAAATACTATCATATTACAAGAAAAAAATTTCTTTTGAATTTGCGGGTGGAGCAGGAGGAATGATGGATAATTTGGGCTATCCATATTGCAGAGGACGAATTTTTTGAGCATACGGAAGAAGACATTGGGCAGTATGATGATATTTCTGAGATTTTTTGGGCTTCAGGTTGTGCAATGTTTATTCGTTCGGAGGTATTTTGGGAACAACAAGGGTTTGATGAGAGATATTTTGCCCACCAAGAAGAAATAGACCTATGTTGGAGGATTATCAATTCAGGAAAAAAAATATTTTATACCTATCAGTCAATAGTATATCATGTTGGAGGAGCCACATTGAATAAGCAAAATGCAAAAAAACATATCTAAACATACGGAATAATTTATCTACATTATTAAAAAAATCTCCCTTTTCCAAGATTGATATGGTTGATATTTTTTTAGATTATGCTTAGATGGTATTGCAGGAATTTATTTTTGGTATCAAGATGGGATTTCCTCACCTTTGGGCAGTTGTGAGGGCTCATTTTTTTCTTTCTATGGAATGGCATTAGGAACGATTCGGCAAAGAGGAAGCTATCAAACTAAGCGATATTATCAGAATAAATGGATAGTTTTTTTAAAAAAATTTTTTTATAATAGAATTTATTGAATAAACTAAAAAAATCCCAAGAATAAATCTTGGGATTTTTTTGTATTATATCAGAATAAAAATTATAATTCTAATCCTCTTTTCTCATCGCCGCCAAGCAGATATTCCACTGGATTATCAATTGCTTCTTTCACAGCAACTAAGAACCCTACGGACTCTTTACCATCGATAATTCTATGGTCGTAAGACAATGCAAGATACATCATCAGGGCGAATTTCCACTTGCCCATTTACGGCAACAGGTCTTTGGATAATGTTGTGCATACCTAAGATTGCAGATTGTGGCGGGTTGATAATTGGGGGTAGAAAGCATAGAACCGAATGTCCCTCCATTGGTGATTGTGAATGTTCCCCCGTCATTTCATCTACGGTAATTTTGCCATCTCTTACTCTTGTAGCCATCTCTTTAATACCTGATTCTACACCGCGAAAAGACATATTCTCGGCATTTCTGAGGACAGGAACCATAAGTCCTTTTGGACCAGAAACAGCTATAGAAATGTCACAGAAGTCATAATTTACTTTAAAATCCCCATCAATAGAAGCATTAACATCAGGATAAAGTTGCAAGGCTCGGGTAACTGCTTTTGTGAAGAAAGACATAAAGCCAAGTCCAACGCCATGTTTTGCAGCGAATTCTTCTTTGTAGAGTTTTCTCAAACGGAATATTTCAGACATATCCACCTCGTTGAATGTTGTGAGCATTGCTGTTTCGTTTTTCACGGAAACTAATCTTTGTGCTACTTTTCTTCTTAAGACGGATAATTTAGTTGTAGTTGTGGCTCTGCTTCCTCCGCTTGGTGCTTTTCCCATTGCTGGTACAGCAGCGGTTTCTGCATCGTGTTTTGTGATTCTTCCATCTTTGCCTGTTCCTTTTTATGCTAGAAGGTTCGATACCTCTTTCTTCAAGAACTTTTTTTAGCTGCCGGAGAAGGTGTTCCTGTAGCATAAGTTATGGTTTGTTCTTCTAATTTTTTTAGGTATTTCTACTTTTTACTTCTGCAAATTTTTCCTCCACTTTTTGGTACCTCGGTAGTACTACCAGAAGGTTTAGATGCAGATATATCAATAAGGCAAACGATTTGTCCTACTTGAACTGTATCGCCTTCCTCTGCTTTGAGAGTGATGATTCCACTTTCTTCCGCAGGCAGTTCTAAAGTTGCTTTATCAGAATCCACCTCAGCGATAGGTTGGTCTTTTTTTCTACATAATCACCATCTTTTACTAGCCAAGTAGCGATTTCTACTTCGGTAATAGATTCTCCGGCGAAGGGACTTTCATTTCTAATATTGACATTGTTATCTTTTTTTGTTATTAATTAAATTCCAAATACTTTATTGATTACGCCTCGTTGGTTTTTTTCTCGAACATTTTGTGGCTACCGGGTGCAGGGGAACCGCTTGATACAGGAGCTATTACATCTATTCCAGTGTTTCTCAAATGACGGAGAATATAAGTCCAGGCACCCATATTTTCAGGTTCTTCTTGAGCCCAAATAAGCTCTTTTCTGTTAGAATATTTATTTAAGATATTATCTAAATCTTCTCTTTGTAGAGGGTAAATTTGTTCTAATCGTACTAAGGCAATATTTTCAGCGTTAAGTTCTTCTTTTTTTAGCCAAAAGTTCGTAATACAATTTCCCCGTGCAGAGTACTAATTTTTCTACCTTATTAGCATCTGCCGTAGTATCGTCTATGATTGGTTGGAATTTTTCCATTCTGCCAAATCCTCCAATGGAGAAACTACCCGAGGGTGTCTCAATAGTGATTTTGGAGACATTATTACTAATGGCTTACGGAAATTCCATTTAAGTTGTCTTCTCAAAAATATGGAAGAAGTTAGCAGGTGTGGTACAGTTTGCCACGATGATATTATCATTTGCAGTAAGTTCTAAGAATCTCTCTAAACGCCCAGAAGAGTGCTCGGCACCTTGCCCTTCAAATCCGTGAGGAAGAAGCATAACTAACCCATTTTGAGCCTTCCATTTCTCTTCGGCTGCCACCAAATATTGGTCGATGATAATTTGAGCTCCATTTACGAAATCACCAAATTGAGCTTCCCAAATAGTGAGCATTTCGGGACTTGCCATAGCATAACCATAATCGAAACCAAGTACTCCATATTCTGAAAGATGAGAGTTGAAAAATATCAAATCTTGATTCAGAAATATGTTGTAATGGAGTGTATTCTTCCTCCGTATCTTCCGTTTTTTTACCACAGCATGGCGATGGGAGAACGTTCCTCTTTCCACATCTTCACCAGAAATTCTTACATTGTGTCCTTCGGTAAGTAGGGTAGCATATGCCAACCATTCACCCAACGCCCAATCAATAGAATTTCCTTCAATCATTTTTGAGTCGCGTGGCAAATAGACGCGTAATTTTATTGATGAATTTTTATCTGCTGGCAAAGTAGATATTTTTCACGGCTAATTCTCTAAGTTTTTTTCCAAATCAAAACTTGTATCGATAGGTGTTTGGATACTACCTTTTTCATATTGATAGTCTTTCCAAATTTCTGACATAAAGATGTCTAATCTGTTTTTTTCTATCTCTTTTGCTGTGTCAAAATCTTTATCAAGAAGGTCTTTAAATTCCGCTTCCATTTCCTTTAATATTTCATCGGAAACGACTCCTTCTGTCATCAATTTTGCTTTATAGATTTCTTTTTGGATTTTGGTGTTTAGATATTGCCTTGTATAGTTTAGGCTGAGTAAATTTTGGTTCGTCGCCCTCGTTATGCCCATATTTTCTGTATCCGAGTAGGTCTATATAGACATCTTTTCCGAATCTTGCTCGGAATTCTGCTGCGAAATGCAATGAATGTACCACGGCCTCGGCATCATCAGCATTGATATGCATTACTGGTGAGGAAGTAACTTTCGCTATATCAGTACTATATATTGCCGAGCGAGCATCTAAATAGTTGGTAGTAAAGGATACTTGGTTATTCACTACGATATGTATTGTTCCTCCTGTTTTGTAGCCGTCCAAAGTCATCATTTGGGCAACTTCATATACGATACCTTGTCCTGCGATGGCACCATCTCCGTGGATTACGATTGGGAGAACTTTTTTAGAATCTTTATAGATATTATCAATCTTTGCTCTTGTTATTCCCTCGGCAAGGGATGCTACTGTTTCAAGATGAGAAGGGTTCGGTACAAGATTGATTATAATATCTTTGTTATCAGATGTTTTTATATGGTTTGTTACCCCTAAGTGGTATTTCACATCACCTGAGAATACATCTTCCTCAAATTCTTTTTCCTTCAAATTCGGAGAAAAATTTGCTTATAAGATTTTTCCAAAAATATTTGTAAGAACATTAAGACGCCCACGATGAGCCATACCCAAAACGACTTCTTGTACGCCTAATTTGGCAGATTTAATAATAAGCTGGTCAAGGGCTGGTATTAGAGATTCATTACCCTCCAAGGAGAATCTTTTTTGTCCTACGAATTTAGTATTCAGATAGTTTTCAAAGACTACTGCTTGATTGAGCTTTCTCAAAATTTCTATCTTCTGCTGAGACGATAGTTGTGGTTTATTTTCATTCTGTTGAAGGAAATCTCGAACAAATTTCTTTTTCCTCAACATTATCAAGGTGCATATATTCTACACCGATAGAGTTACAATAGATAGTCTCTAATCGGTTAATAATATTTTGTAATGTGGTAGCTTCTTTCAGACCGATTTCTATGGCACAATTGAATTTTGTATTTAGGTCAGCTGTAGAAAGTCCAAAATTTTCAATAGATAGAGTAGGAGAGTAAGTTCTTCTGTCTCTAACGGGGTTAGTTTTAGTGAATAGGTGCCCACGAGATCTATATGCCTCGATGAGATTCATTACTAAAAAAATTCTTTACGAATTTCGTCAGGTATATTACTGTTATTCACTTGTTGAACTACTACTGAGGGCTGTCCATTTTCAGAAATGTAACCTTCATCGCCATAGTTTTCTAATGCAAAAATCAAACCCTTGAAAAAGCCTTCCAAGAAGGTTCTAAGGCATCAGGATATTTTCTATATTGCTCATACAAGTCATCTATTAACTGAGCGTGAATAGTATTTAAGAATGAAAAATCTGTCCATTATTTCTTTTTATGTCAATTACAATTTTATTTTTAAACTATTCATAAAATAGTATGTCAGCAAATATATGAATTTTTAATGGAAGTATCAAAGAAAAAGAATCTTTTTGTAATTCAGATAAAATGGGATAGAATGTTCATTTTTGGTATTTTATCCCATTGATTTTTTTAGTAGTTTATAATTTAATAAAGTTCAAATAAAAGTGATTTCGGGGTCAATACCCACTCTGCTGTGGAATGCCAAGACACTGAAGCCTCTATTCACATATAGATATTTTCCAAAACTCTCATATAAGTCTGCCCATTTTTGGATATTTATATTGAATAGGTGACCATTTTATATTTTTCAAATCCAAGCCAAATTGCATCCCGTGAGTATGCCCAGAAAGGGTAAGAGCAATATCTGATGGATGTTTTTTTACAACCTCATCAAAGTGGGTAGGGTCGTGGCTCATCAATATTTTTGTTGCAGATGAGGGAATACCTTCTGTGGCTTTTATCCAAGTCACCAAGTTGAGGGAAAGGAGGTAGTCCCCAATTTTTCTACACCTATGATATATAGCTTCTCATTATTTTTTTCAATGAAGAAATGTTCGTTTCGAAGGTTACGAAATCCCGCTTGAGCCTCATAACGAATCAAATTATGGATATTTTTTTCTATCTCTTCTTGATTTTTATAATAATACCCTCCATAGTCGTGATTTCCCAAAACAGAATATTTACCATCTTTCGCTTTGATACTTGCAAACAGTGGAATGAATGGTATAAATTCTTCAGCGCTATAATTGACCATATCCCCCGTAAATAGTACCAAATCAGCATTTTGTTTATTTATCAGATCAATTGCCTTCTGTAGTTTTTTTAGGATTACTGAAACTTCCAGAATGGACATCAGAGATTTGTATAATTTTATACCCTTTAAATGCCTTTGGTAAGTTTTTTTAAGTTTAATCTTACCCGTCTCACACGATGGCGATATTTTTCCCCAAATAATTCCATCAAAAAAATCAATCCTGAAAAAAACACCTGCCAAGCCTATACCCATTATATGAAGAAACTTTCGTCGTGTAGGGAGATGTTTTTCTTTTTTTGTAATTATATTGATGGAAAAATTGTCCAACCCTAAAAAAATATCATCTATAAGTAGAAATAAGGCAATGAAGAATTTAGGAACGATAAGTCCTAACCCTATTGTCATAATCCATTGAAATTTTATTTGGTCGGGATAATCTGTGCGAGAGGAAAATGCCAAAAAAACAATAATGATATATAAAAGAAGACTGACTCCCCAATATATCCTCCGATGAAGTGTTTTTTTTAGGTAGATTTTTACTGCCTCAAAAAAATATAAAAATTCTAATAATAAGAATATTCCGAAGAATATTAATAGTTTTTGTCTCATTATTTTATAGGTCTATATCGTCTGTTTTTGCAGTGCCGTCTGCCATTAAAAATGCCTTTAAGAATGGGGTGATATTTCCATTCATTACGGAATCTACATCGGTGGTTTCATATCCTGAGCGTACATCTTTCACTAATTTGTATGGATGCATCACATAGTTACGAATTTGACTTCCCCATTCTATTTTCATCTTGCTAGCTTCTATTTCGTTTCGTGCCTTTTTCTTTCCTCTAATTCTATTTCATACAGACGAGATTTGAGGAGTTGTAGGGCTTTTTCTTTATTTTGGAGTTGCGAACGGCTTTCGGAATTTTCAATAATAATCCCCGTTGGATGGTGTCTTAATCTCACGGCTGTTTCTACTTTATTTACATTTTGCCCCCAGCACCAGAGGATCTCATTGTTTCAAATGAAATATCCGCAGGGTTGATGTTTATTTCAATAGAATCATCGATTAATGGATACACATAGACAGACACAAAGCTTGTGTGTCGTTTCGCATTGCTATCAAAAGGGGAAATTCTCACCAGACGATGCACTCCATTTTCACCTTTCAGATATCCAAAAAGCATATTCGCCATCAATTTCTAGAGTTACAGTTTTTTTACTCCTGCTACATCACCATCTTGATAGTTGATTTCTCGTATTTTTGTAGCCTTGTTTTTTTCTGCCCACATAGAGTACATTCTCATAAGCATACTTGCCCAATCACAACTCTCAGTTCCACCTGCTCCTGCAGTAATTTGTAATACAGCTGAAAGTTCGTCTCCTTCGCTGGAGAGCATATTTTTGAACTCTAAGTTTTCAATTTTTTCTATGAGCCGTGGGAAACCTTCGTCCAATTCCATCTCAGATTCAGCATCTTCCTTCGTGAAGTCCATCAATACTTGTAGGTCTTCAAATTCGGTGTGTATTTCGGTATAGTCTTCTACCCATTTTTTTGAGAGCGAAGTTGTTTCAGAAATGCTTCAGCTTGTTTGGGGTTATCCCAAAATTCGGGAGCAGCAGTTTTTTTCCTCACTATTTACTATCTCTATTTTTCTTTTTATCTATTTGTAGATATCTCATATAAGTCGTCTATTCTCTGTTGAGTATTTTTTTATTTGTTCATTTGTAATCATTCTGCAAAGGTAATGATTTGTGTTCAAATTAATAAAAAAGAAACAGCAATAAATACTATTACTGTTTCTGATAAAATCTTTAAAATTAATTTTGTATTTGGATTATTCTACGATGAATGTTCCTTTCATCATAGAGTAGTGTCCTGGGAATGAGCAGATGAACTCATAGGTCCCTGGTGCAGGAGCATCGAATTCAACAGTGTCGCTTTCTCCACCACCAACGATTTTTTTGTGAGCAATTACATCTGGGTCTCCATCAGGTACATAATTAGTAGCTTTTGCTTTGATAGCTTTTTGGCTAAATGCAGCAAGATCTACACCTGGCTTAAGCAATACGAAGTTATGCCCCATAACATCTTTTGCCATAGTACCAGTGTGCTTGATAGTTACTTTTACTTTTTGACCACCTTTTACTTTGATTTCTTTTAAGCTGAAAGTCATTTGGTCAGTAGCTTCAATAGTTACATCGTTGCTTGCTTGTGCAGGAGATGTAGCATTTTCAGCGGCAGGAGCTTCTGGATCTGTTGCAGGTTGTTCTGTTGTTGTTGCTTCAGTAGCCGTATCTTGAGTTTGTTCTTTAGAACCTCCACAAGAAACCATAGCGATGGCAAATGATGCCATCAAGATTACTTTTTCATTTTATTGATATTGTTTAATTATTGCGTGGCAAAAGGTAATGCTTTTTTAATATACAAATTGTTTAGAATAATTCTAATGATATTTTTGATGGAAAAAAATCTATTTGCATCATTAGAAAGTTTTTTTAATACTTTTTGTCATTATGATTAGAGCGAAGAATATTTACAAGTTTTTATAATGATTTGCAGGTACTAAAAAGGTGTAGATATGCATATCAAAGCGGGAGAGGTGGTATCCATAGTCGGCGAGTCTGGGGCGGGCAAGTCCACTCTTTTGCAAATTTTAGGAACGCTAGATATACCTACTAATCCTACTCAATATCATACTGAAATCACAATAGCTGGGCAGTCTTTCATTAATATGAAAGATGCGGAATTGTCGAAATTTCGTAATAAGAATATTGGTTTTGTATTTCAGTTTCATCAATTGTTACCAGAATTCACAGCTTGGGAAAAATGTAATGCTTCCGATAAGAATAGCCAACGAAAATGAAAAAAAGATTACAAGGAAAAAGGCTATTTCCTCTTTGAGGATTTAAAGATTATCCATCGTATTCATCATAAACCCAGTCAGTTATCAGGTGGTGAGGCTCAAAGGGTTGCTATTGCACGAGCCTTGATACATTCCCCGAAAATTATTTTTGCTGATGAACCCACGGGTAATTTGGATTCCAAAAATGCTGATGATTTGCATCATTTATTCTTTTGATTTGAGGGATAAATATCACCAGACTTTTTGTAATTGTTACACATAATCTCCATTTGGCGGAGACAACGGATAGAAAAACTTGTGATGAAAGATGGGCTGATTATAGAATAATCCAATAGGGATAGACTCTATTTTTAATTTCTAAATATTATTATTAATTTTGCATTTCGTATGAATTTAGACTTCAATAATATATTACCCTATGCAGTCGCTCTATTAGTTGCTATCCCTATCATTACGATGTTTAGGACTTTTTACTAATGACTTTTTGGAGCTAAAAAGGAAGGAAATCCACATTCTGAGTAGAGCAAAAAACGAGATTCATTTCCAAGCATATGAAAGGATTGTTTTGTTTTTTTAGAAAGGATAAAACCATCTAATTTGGTAACTAATTTTTGATAAAAAAATCTACAACCACACGAGTTTTTATTCCTTACAGAAAAAGAGTATTCAGGAGGAATATAATTATAATACTTCTCTGCAATTGTATATTAGCAGTTCTTCGTGGAATGGTGTTTTGAATGTTAAAAATGAAATAATAAAACTTCTACATGCTACCTATCAAGAGTTAGGAAATAATGCTAATTTAGAAGAATATAAGACTATTCTTTTGATGAAATATATTAATAATGAAGATTCAGTAGCTAAAATGATAGAAGAAATAAGAAAAGAATTTTTAATTTTAAGTTTAAATAAATAAATTATTTTAAGAAAATGACAAATTTTACAACACACCCGTGGCACGGAGTTTCCGCAGGAGAAAAACGCTCCTGAAAAGGTAAATGTTTTCGTGGAAATAGTTCCTTCAGATTCTATTAAATATGAAATTGACAAAGAATCTGGATTGATGAAAAATAGATAGACCACAACAGTTTTCAAATATTATTCCTGCCCTATATGGCTTTTGTTCCAAAAACTTATTGTGATGAGGAGGTGAAAAAAACCTTGCCGTGAAAATGGGTGCGACAGATGTTACCGAAGGCGATGGAGACCCATTAGATATTTGCGTATTGAGTTCTCACCATATCCCTGCGGGCGGTTTTCTTTTTGGAGGCTGTTCCTATCGGTGGTTTTTAAAATGATTGACAAAGGTGAGGCGGATGACAAAAATCGTAGCTGTATTGGTAGGAGACCACGCATATGGACATTATAAAGATATTTCCGAAGTGCCAGAAGTGGAAATTAAAAGATTAATGCATTACTTCTTGACTTACAAAAACTTACCTACCGAACCTGCAAAATGCAGAATACAAGAAGTTTATGGAGCTGAACATGCTAAAAGAGGTAATAAAGGCATCCCAAAAAGACTACGAAAATAAATTTTTAAAATAACTAAATAGCAAATCTCTCGTAGTATGTGCGAGAGATTTTTAATTTAACTTAAATATGCAACGAACAGCATTTATTATTAACCCTAATTCCTCAAATGGGAAATATCAGTCTTTTTTTAAATAAGTTAAATTTTTTTGATTGATAATCCTAATGTTTTTATATCAAAAATCAAAAAAAGATACAGAAGATTTTATTAATAACAATTTAAATAATATTGATATTTTTGTGGCAGTGGGTGGAGATGGAACAATTTCCTCTATTGCTAAGCAGTTGATTTATACTGATAAAATACTAGCAGTGTATCCTATGGGTTCTGGAAATGGTTTTTGCAAAAAGAAAAACGGATTTGATAAGAGTATAAAAAAATTATTAACGAAAAATACAAAAATAAAAAAATCCCAAATCATCGATACTATTAAGATTAATCAGGAGTTTTCAATTAATGTATCTGGGGGTAGGGTTGGATTCTGTCGTAGCATATAATTTCGAGAAGACTTTCCAGAGGTTTTTTTAATTATATTAAAACAACAATTGCTACTTTTTTTCTCTTTTAATGATATTAATATAAAGTTTAAAAAAATATTGATTATCAGAAATATAATGGTAAATATCTAATGCTAAATGTGGCTAATACGAGACAGTTTGGTAATAATGCATTCATTGCTCTGAATGCTATATTGGATGATGGATTGGTAGATATCGTTTTGGTGAAAAGATTTTCGTTGATAAGTTCTGTAAAATTTGCGTATCAACTATTTTCAAAAAAATTGAGAGGGAACCCTTTTGTTACTTATCTTAGGTTGGAACAAATTGATTTGGAGATAGATAATAATATTTGGCATATTGATGGCGATGCTATGGAGTTGCCCTCACCTGTAGAAATACAAGTTTTTAAAACACAGCCTGAAGGTTTTGAAATGATTTTTATAATTTAAAATTATCCACTTAAACTAAAAATTTGTGGAAAAAGTAATATAGTTGTAGGCTAATCAATCAATAATTAATATTTTTTTGCGTGGAATAATGGAAATCAATTAAGATAAAAATTAAGAAATTATGGCAAAAAAATCATAGGAATAGCAAATCAAAAAAAGGAGGCGTTGGTAAGACCACTACAGCTGTTAATTTAGCGGCTGCTTTGGGAGTTTTTGGAGAAGAGAGTTCTTATTATTGATGCTGATCCTCAGGCAAAATGCAACGTCTGGATTAGGGATAGATGATGTGGATTATTCTGTATATGATTTATTAATTGGCTCCCAAAAAGTAGAAGAATGTATACATCATACGACTACGCCAAATTTGGATATTATTCCTTCTCATATTGATTTGGTTGCGGCAGAAATTGAATTAGTGGATAAAGATAGGCGTGAATTTATGTTAAAAAAATGCCTTAGTATCTATTGAAGATAAATATGATTATGTTATTATAGATTGTGCTCCAAGTTTGGGATTGATAACTATCAATGCCCTTACGGCTGCAAATTCTGTGATTGTACCTATCCAATGTGAGTATTATGCTTTGGAAGGACTTGGAAAAACTTCTTAACACGATTAAAAAAATGTTCAAAAATACCTATAATCCAAATTTAGATATTGAGGGATTATTACTTACGATGTACAATAATAGGCTAAGATTGTCTAATCAAGTAGTAGAGGAGGTAAATATGCACTTCCCAGATATGGTTTTTGAAACTATTATCAGCCGAAATGTCCGCTTGAGTGAAGCTCCGAGTTTTTGGAGAAAGTATCCTAAAATATGATGCCGATAGTAAAGGAGCGATACAATACCTACAATTGGCAGAAGAGGTTTTTAGTCAGAAATACAAAAAAATTCAAGAGAATTAAAAAAACTTTCACAATTTTTTTGGTTGAGAATGATGTTTATATAATTAAAGGATGAGCAAAAATGAAAGATAATAAAAAGACCTATGGGGCGTGGACTTAGTGCCATACTTAATACGGAATTTAAAAAAATAATGTTACTAAAAACCGAAGAAACAAAAGATATAGTAGGGAACATCATAGATATTCCTTTGGAGAAAATCATACCTAATAAATCTCAACCAAGAAGTTATTTTTGGAGACCAAGCTCTATCTGAACTTGCTCAATCTATTGAAAGTCTTGGGATTATACAACCTATCACTGTAAAGAAACAAGATGATAAATTTCTTATTATATCAGGAGAAAAGAAGGTTCCGTGCGTCAAAAAAATTGTAGGATTGAAAACTATTCCTGCCTATGTCCGTTTGGCTGATGATAAAGAACTTTTAGAAATGGCTCTCGTGGAAAAATATCCAGCGGGAGGACTTGAATGCTATAGAAGTTGCGCTTACTTACCAACGATTTTTGGAAGAATTAGAGATGACACAAGAACAACTAAGTCAACGAATAGGGAAGGAGAGGAGCACAATTACTAATGCCATCCGTCTCTTGAAATTACCTCCTGTGATACAAGATGCTATTCGTAATGGCATAATTTCAGCAGGACACGGTAGGGCTATCCTCAGTCTTGATGATGAGAAACTGCAATTTGAACTCCTTACGATGATTATTAAAGAAAAAAACTTAATGTAAGGCAAGCAGAACTATTGGCAAATTCCCTGAAAAAAATCCAAAGCAAAAAGAAACTCAACATAAAGAAAAACATTCCGAACCATTATAGAAAAGTCCAAAAAAATCTTAGTGATTTATTGGATTTAAAGGTTGAGATAAAAAAACTGCCTCTAATGGAAAAAAAGGAAAATTAATCCTTGATTTTAAGAATGAAAAAGAATTGGAGGATATTCTCACTTATTTTAATCAATCTTTTTAATTTCTGATGAAAAAAAGTAATTTGTATCTTATTTTGTCTTTCTATGTGTTTTTTTCTTTTTTTCTCAAAATGTAGAAAAAAGACAGTCTATCTTCGACGCAAATAATAGAGCAAAAATATACAAAAAAACTAAAACAAAATACAATTTGAAAAAAACCTAATAATCCAAAAAAAGCTGGAATATATTCTGCTATTTTACCAGGATTGGGACAGATATACAACAAAAATATTGGAAACTACCTATCGTATGGGGTGGAATAGGGACGGGTATCGGGATAATCGCTTGGAACCAAAGGAGATATAATCGATATCGTTCGGCTTTTTAATGCAGAACTAAATGGACAAAAAGCATGAATTTTCGGACATTAAGGGTGTGGATAAAAAAATGTATTGGGGCGAACCCAAGATAGTTTCAAAAGACAGCGAGATTATGCTATTGCGATAACGGCGGCTGTCTATATATTAAATATCCTTGATGCCGTGGTAGATGCCCATCTGTATGACCAAAAAGCATGACCAAGAATTGGCAATAAGACCCGTGATTATTCACGATGAGTTTGCAAAAACAAAGTACAAAAAGCAGGTTTAAACCTCAGTTGGAATTTCTAATTTTACCCTTAATAATTAAAAATATAAAATGAATATAGCACTTATAGGATATGGAAAAAAATGGGACAAATCATTGATAAAATCGCCACACAACGAGGACATAATATTGTGGTGAAGCTCAATGAAACACCCAAAGCAGAAAAATCTGGCAGGAATAAATGTTGCCATAGAATTTTCTCAGCCCGAAGTGGCATTTGAAAAATATCAAAAATCTGTCTTGAAAACAAAAATCCCTGTAATATGCGGAACAACTGGTTGGTTGGGCAGAAAGCAAGAAATAGAGCAAATCGCTGAGCAGAATAGGGAGTGCTTTTATTTATAGTTCCAACTTTTCCTTAGGAGTGAATCTTTTCTTTGCCTTAAATGAAAAAAATTAGCTAATCTAATGCGAAATATTGATTGCTATACTACTCAATTGGAAGAAATCCATCATATCCATAAGAAAGATGCCCCAAGTGGCACCGCTATTTCTCTGGCGGAGGGAATTATGAAAGAAAATCCAAAATTTGAATCTTGGAAATTGGGTGATACAGAGGGTGATATCTTGGGAATAAATGCTATTCGTGATGGCGAAGTACCTGGTACTCATAGCGTTCGATATTGCTCGGAAGTAGATGAAATTGAAATAAAACACACTGCATTTAGCCGTGAGGGATTTGCTTTGGGGGCAGTTTTAGCATCGGAGTGGATTATCGGCAAGGAGGGAATTTTTAAAATGAAAGATGTATTAGGTATATAATAACATCTTAATATTATTGTTAAATCATTATCAAATAACAAAAAAATCATTATCAAAAATGAATTATTTCGTATTATATAGTATTTATGTACTTATTCTGTCTATATTAATGGGGATTTCACTTGGAAGTTATTCAAAAATTGGGGTATAATCCGATTTTTTTGCATTTATTCCGTTTTTACAATTATAGCATCGTATTGAAGGAGACAAAGCATCCAAGGTGGTGGGTGATATTTACCTATTTTCCTATTGTTGGAGTGATTATGATGTCGGTTTTTCATTTATTTTTTTAATGGAAAAAAATTTGGTAAAAAAATCGACAACAAATAAGTTACTGACAATATTTTTTTACCTTTTCATTTATATGGCAGTTGCCAATTACTCTTCCAAAATCGAGATTGAGAAGGAAGAAGATTTATATCTAACCAATGAAGAAAAGGAGGCGAAGAAAAAGGATACTTTTTTTGGTTCTATTACTTATGCTGTGGTATTTGCTACGATTGTGCATACATTTGTTACACAACCGTTTGGGATACCTACAGGCTCTATGGAGGGAAACACTCTTGGTGGGAGATTTTCTTTTTGTTAATAAATGGAGCTATGGGTACAGAATGCCTATGAGACCAGTGGCAATTCCATTTTTACAGAGTACAATCACCAACGCAGGTAAGGTAGATGCTCCCAAATCGTACATAGATGGGATTAAATTGCCTTACACAAGAATTTTTTCTTCCGAACCAAAGCGAAATGATATTGTGGTTTTTAATTACCCTGCGGACTCTGTACATACAGCTATTGATAGAAAAGACCCTTATGTAAAAAGATTAGTCGCTGTGGCAGGTGACGAAATAGAATTCCGAAATGGTGAATTATTAATCAACGGAAAACCAGAGCGAAGAATGGGAGATGCCGAAGTACAACATGCCTATGTAGTAACAACAAAACAGCCTCTTGATATTAGCAATTTATACAAAGTTTATGGATTCTTGCCCGTGATGGAAGGAGAAAAATAAATACTATTTCAGCGGACTTACTGATAAAATTGCTACCGAAATGAAATCTCTCTCTGAAGTGGAGTCTGTGGAAAGAGTTATCGAGAAAAAAGGTGAAAAAACGATAAGATTTTATCCTAAGTCTAATGGTGATCCAAGTTCTAAAATAGACTATTCTAATACAATCTTCCCAGCGAGTAAAGATTGGAATCCCGATTGGTATGGCCCACTGAGAATCCCTAAAAAAAGGTGATGTAATTACCCTAACCAAAGACAACCTTGCAGAATATCAGAAATTAATTACAGAATACGAAGGAAATACTTTGGAAAACAAAAATGGAAAAATTTTATATTAATGGGAAAGAGACGAGCCTATACACTGTAAAACTAAATTATTATATGATGATTGGAGATAATAGAAATGCGTCTCTAGACTCTCGTTTCTTCGGGTTTGTCCCTGAAACCCATATAATTGGCTCGCCTATGTTCTCTTGGTTGAGCCTACAAGGAATGTTCCCAAACGACCAGTCAGATTATCAGGCTCCATTTAAAAATCCGTTGGAATAGAATGTTTAAAGCAACAAACACAGGTGATATGAATAAAACTTCATATTGGTGGGTAGCAGTGATAGTTTTTGGGAGTATTTTTTTGGTTGGGAATATATTGTAAAGTTCTTAAAAAAATAAAAAAATGACTAAGAAAAAAATATTCTTAGTTTCTAAAAAAATTTAAAAAAATGCTATTACCAATATTTTATTTACCGCCTATTTATTGGTTTTCAAAATTCTTAAATGAAGACCAGATATCACTTGAGCAGTGGGAAAAATTTTCCAAAACAAACCTATCGAAATAGAACGAATATTTACAGCGCTAATGGGAAACTCTCTCTCGTCATTCCTATAAAACATACAGGAAAAACGACAGATGAAGGATATTGAAATTTCATATGCTGAAAAATTGGCAAAAAAATCCATTGAAATCCATAAAGACGGCATATCAATCATCACCGTATTTTTGAATTTTTATGAGGATAAATTAGGTGAAATTTATAATACTGATGAACCTCTATTGGCAAAATTTAACCTAAGAGCTTTGGAAATTATCCAAGATATTTTGAAAACAGAAAAGTCCTTTTCTCTCACTGAAGAATATAAAAAAATATGTGATAATGACTTCCGAGGTGAGTTCAGTGCCAAAAAAATCCTTCTCATAGAGGATTATCAGAATATTATCAAACTTTTTTTCAGATAAGATGGGCTTTATAGAGGACTTGTCTATCGTAGATTTACTTTTGTAATAAAGGTCCCGAAACGATAAATTATTTGAAAAACGATTTAAATAAATTTTTCATATCTTTAACCAATAATTTTTAATTAAAAAATGAAAAAGGTACTAATTGCAGCTCTGTTTTTAGCTGGTGTAAGTGGGCTTTTTGCTCAGAAAAAAAGATAAAAAAATCCTGATTTGGAAACTTGATATCATAAAGATTTTTTTCTACTACAAAAATCTATGGTGTGAATACCCAAAAGGCATACGAATATTTTCAATCAAAAGGATTGAAACCAACTACAATAGTTGTTGGCGTTTTTGGATAGTGGAGTAGAAGTAGATCACCCGTGGTTGGAAAAATATTTGGATAAATCCGAAAGAAATTGCAGGAAATGGTATAGACGACGACAAAAATGGCTATATAGATGATATACATGGCTGGAATTTTTTTAGGTGGAAAAAAATGGAGATACATCAATTGATACAATGGAGGCTACTCGTGTTGTGAAAAAGTATCAAGATATCTTTGATAGCGAAAAAATTCCGAAGAGAATCAAAAAAATAAAAAAATCAAGACCAGAGGAGTTTCAACTTTATACAAAGGCAAAAACTATTTTCACTGAAAAAAATCTGCCGAAGCAAGACAAAAATTATCAAATGCTTAAAATGATGAAAGACATTTTTACAGAATGTGAAAGAATTAGCAGGAGATAAACTTTTAACAAAGGATTTCGTTACTTCTCTGAAAACCAAGAGAGAATAACCAAAATGATAATATGGCCATTATGTTCTTAAATAGAGCAGTAGAAAGCCCTGATAATACTAATAAAACAGGGAATCAATTGGCCAAAGAAATGGAAACTGAATTTACCGAAGGTATTGAATATTTTTGAACCGCAGGTAACGAAGTCATTCAATCTTAAATTTGACCCAAGAAAAGAAATAGTAGGTGATAATTACGACGATTATAGCGAAAAAAATACTACGGAAATAACCACTACGAAGGTCCTGATGCTAGCCACGGAACACATGTCGCAGGAATTATTGCAGGATATCCTCACGGAAACGAAGTGCAGTATGGGGTGGCATCAAAAGTGGCAAAAAAATAATGTCCGTAAGAACCGTACCTGATGGAGACGAAAGGGATAAAGATATAGCAAATGCTATACGCTACGCCGTAGATAACGGAGCAAGAATCCTAAATATGTCATTCGGAAAAAGCATTATCCCGTGTAAAAAAATATGTTTGGGAGGCAATGAAATATGCTGAAGCAAAAAGGAGTATTACTCGTAAAAGCTGCAGGTAATGAAAATGAAGATATTGAAAAAAATAGATACTATCCTACTAATTTCAGAAATTCTTCAGACCAAAAAAACCATTTGTGAAAAAAATATGATTGTAGTAGGTGCTAGTACAAATGATAATACGCACCTAAGAGCAGGATTCTCTAACTACAATTATAAAATGGTAGATGTATTTGCGCCAGGACAAGATATCTATTCTACAGTGCCAGATGCCAAATACAAATATCTCCAAGGAACATCTATGGCTTCGCCCTGTTGTGGCAGGTGCAGCAGCAGTATTGTTATCATATATGCCAAATCTTACACTAAGCCAAATCATAGAATCTCTCGTGAAAAACAGTGAATGTATCCACAGGAAATTCTGATGTAGAAGATGTAAAAGCAAAAATACATTTGACAAAAATTTCTGTAGCAGGTGGAGTAATAGACACAGCAAAAAGCAGCAGAATACGCCTATACACACTTCTACAAAAAGGTGAATAAAACAAGACGAAATAGTAAGGGGAAAATAATCATTCTCCATAAAAAGGCTAACTATATTAATAGTTAGCCTTTTCTATTTTACTCATTAATAGAGATACTCCTACAATCCCAAATCATATTTTATTATTTCCATTTTTTTAGATAAAACAGCTATCTCTTCATTAAAAATTTTTTTCGTATCATTAACAATCCCTTGCACAGAGATATAGAATTTTATCTTTGGCTCCGTCCCTCGAAGGGCGGATTGCTATTTTTGAGCCGTCCTCGGTATAGTATATCAATACATTAGATTTTTGGAATATCAGCCATTGGGTGTTTTTTTCATTTTTCAACAAATCCCAAGCTGTCTGTTCTTGGTAATCTTTTTATCAAAAATCACTTTTGAACTGGCCAATCGTTCCACTGGTTTGTTTCGAAAATCCATCATCATTTGTTTGATTTCTTCGGCTCCTTGTCGGCCTTTTTTTCACGATGTTGATAAGTCCCTCACTATAAAGCCCCAAATCCTTATAAATATCGATTAAATATTCATAAATTGTCTTTCCATTTGCCTTGCACCAAGCACCAATTTCGGCAGCAAGAAGGATTGAGCCACAAGAGTCTTTATCTCTAACAAAGTCGCCCGTCATAAATCCGAAGCCTCTTCTCCTCCGCAGATGAATTTTTTTCTTGTCCCTCAGCATCTCGTATCATTTTTTTCCTATCCACTTAAAAGCCAGTGAGACCTACTTTACATGCTACACCGAATTTTTTTGGCAATTTTATAAAAAAATATCCGATGTTACGATAGTAGAACCGATGAATTCTTTACCTGTAATTTTTTTCCCTAATTTTTTTGCCATTGTTCCAAAAATATAATAAGTGAAGATGGTATTAGTTTGGTTACCATTAAGTAATTGAATATCACCATTTAAATCCCTAACTGCAATACCTAATCTATCGCCATCGGGATCAGTCCCGATAATCATATCTGCATTTTTGTTAGCTAATTCTATTGCTAATGTAAATGCCTTTGGCTCCTCAGGGTTAGGACTATCTACTGACGGAAAATTCCCATTAGGTATCATTTGCTCCTCTACGAAATTTACACTTGAAAAGCCTGCTTTCTTCAAGGCCTTAGGTACTGTGGTATAGGTCGTTCCGTGTATAGAAGTGAATACGATATTAAAATTTTCGTAGCCTTTTTTATCTTTTTGATAAAGAGAATTTTCAATACAAGCATCAATATAGATTTCATCTTGTTCTTCGCCAATCCATTCTATCAAATCATCATTACCGTTGAAGTTAATATCCTCAAAACGAGTATTATATACTTCTTTTATAATGTTTTCATCATTTGGTGGTACTACTTGGGCACCATCATTCCAATAAACTTTATAGCCGTTGTATTCAGGTGGATTATGAGATGCAGTAAGTACAATCCCCGCATCACATTGCTTGTCTCTTACGGTGAAAGATAGCTCTGGCGTTGGACGATGCTCCTTAAAGAGTAATACCTTAATACCATTTGCAGTAAGGACATCGGCAACGATTTTTCCAAACTCTCGTGAGTTGTTACGAACATCATATGCCACAGCTACTTTGATTGTTTTATCTTTAAACTGCTGGTGCAGATAATTTGCTAATCCTTGCGTGGCCTGCCCAAGAGTGTATTTATTAAGTCGGTTTGTACCTACTCCCATTATACCACGCATACCTCCTGTGCCAAACTCCAATGCTTTTATAAAAAAGAATCCTCCAACTCAGAGGTATTTTTCATTTATTAATTTTTTTGAACTTTTTTTCTCTTGTCTCTTCATCAAAACTATCTGTGAGCCATAGTTTTGCTTTTTTTCTATTATTGTCATATTATTTTTATTTTTTTTCAGTCTGTCTTCTAATTCTTGTAATTTACTCCAAATAACCTTTGCTGCATTTTTCCTTGAAAGGTGGTATTTTTACAAAAACTCCTCATAGGCACTTTGATTTTTCCCAAAGTTCTTTCACTTTTTGCAAAAAAACCTCCTCCTCATTATTTCCATTGTAGAATATAAATGCTTCAGGATTGAGTATTTCTGGTTCTATGGATTGTTTAGCCTCATTCGTGTTAGGGGTACTCCCCCATAATATATTGGAATACAACCACTTATGATAGCTTCAAATATCTTCTCAGTAATATAGCCATTTGCTCTGGAATTTTCTGGACAAATATTAAACTTAAATTGCTTCAAAAAACTCTAATTTATTGTCATTAAATTTCTCTTTTAGGTTGTTAGTATTATTCATAAAAAGTCCCTGCACACACCACTTTGTTGATGGGATTTAGGAGGTTTATTAATTTCATTCTTATTCCTCCTTCATCATGTCTCGAGATGAGAGAGGCAAAATAATTTCTCCCTTTTGATAGTCTATGCCTAGGGTTGTTTATGTTATTTATTTTTTTCTTCTATATCATTAATACTTTGCTCTGTCCCATTTGTTAAATATTTAATCCATAGTGGAAATCTCATATACTTAGGATGGTCAATATAATCAAAACCCGAGACTTAAATCTACACTGTTTAGGCAGTGGTCTTTGTATTCTATATCCTCCTTAGTAGAGATATTGGTCTCTGTAAGATTTTTCGCCCTGTGAAAAAAATACTTTTTACCAACCCCAAAAGAATAATCAACAATAAAAACGCTTTCCGAACACTGAGAAAAAACTGATTTTGTTATTTATTTTTTTCTACTTTTCACGAATCTATATAGCCAATAATCATCTATGTTATTTTTCTGTCCAAAAATTATAAAAAGTTGATTTGCCCAGAGTTTATGCATATTTTTTTAATAGATGTATCGTATTTTTTTAATTTGTTTTTGATATTTCTTATCATTTCTGTTTTTTTCTTTTTATTTGAGTTGTTTTTATCTTTTTTTGCTTTTAAATATAGGATTACCATAATACCAGAGTTTGGTAGTATTTTTTTATATTTCCTTTAATGGTATCTTTTTATACTAAATTCTGCAAATGGGCTATTATTAGCATTGATATTTAATACATTAGCGTACATATAGGGTGCCACAATTTGTGCAGAGTCCTTTATATTTAAGTTTATATTATCTGTAAAACCTTTAAAAATTTGCCAAACTCACATCAAGCATATTCAGATTCATTTTTTTGAATGAACGGAACCTATGAATTTTTGTACTATTTTTTTAGGTTAAGGGTAAAATTTTCCACATCTATTTTTTTCCCGAAACATTGAATTCCACAGAGTCCGATAGTGTGATATTCTTTGGTATCGACTCTGAAAAAAATTGTAATGTTATAAAAATCCTAGTCCTTTGGTTTCTCTATCCTCATTGATATTGAGTATTTTATCATTTATACTTATTTTTCAGGTTATTAATAAAGTTTGGGTAAGTCTCTATCTCTAATGTATTTTGTGGAGAATTAATCCAAAACACACGAAATTTCCCCTTAGCATTTATACCTGAAAAAAATCTGTATTATTATCAGCGATTGTTTTTTTAGATAGATTTTTTTGTTCTATTTTCGCCTTTTTGGCTCAATTTTCCCACAGGAAATGAGAGGCAAAAGTAAGTAACAATAGGTAAGAGTTATTTTTTTATCATCTTGCGGAATTATATTTTCCAAACGACAAAAAAATAAGGTAATTATTCTTATTGACAAAAATAATTAAATTCTGAGGAATATAATTGTGCATATAATAAAAAAATTGACTAACTTCGTTCTCTGAATGTGATTTGATTTTTTTACAATGAATACGAAAAAAATTTTTACTTTCCGTAGCTGTGTTGTATCTTAATTTTTAGTAATGCACAGCAATCTAGATATTTTAATAATAAAGAAAAACTATCGATATCATCTTGCTGAAAATCTGTATGATACGAAAGTATATGAGGCATCTCATTACGAGTATGCACGCCAGTATTACTTTAATGATTTTTTTGTCGGCCTCTCAAAAGGAAGCTTCTACATTTTTTTGAAAAATATCATTAATGTAATTTTGCAAAAAGAGCACGCTGATAAGGGGATTTCTGCATTTATAGAGGAGTATCCTCATTCGGAGTATGTATCTCAGGCAAGTCTTCCGATGGCAGATTATTATTTATCCATCAAAAAAATTTTTGAAAAAAAGTTGTAGAAACTCTTCAAAAAAATCAATCAATTTGGTTTATCAAAAGAGGAAAAATCATCAATATGTTTTTGAAATTGGGGTATGCAAAAATTTATGCTTGGAGACATACAAGGAGCTATAGAGGCATTGGAAGAGGCTTATCAAAAATACAGATTCTTCTTCACGAATGGAGATTGCCTATATGTTAGGACATTTGTATTATGTTAATAATCAACAAAATAGGGCTATTGAGTATTTTTGATGAAATTAAAAATGAGGAAAAAAATATAGCTACTTGGTAAGACCTTATTATATCCAAATGTATTTTAATAATAAGGATTTTTGATAAGGCTATTTCGGAGGGAGAATATTTGCTAAATATAAGTAAATCTGGTGATTATAAAAATCGAGCTCCATAAAAATAATAGGAGAGTCGTATTTTTATGAAAAAGAAATATTCCTCAGCCTATCCACATCTGAAAAATATACTTAGAAAACCAAACTTATGCATTGGACAAAGATTTGTACGAAATGGGATTTGTTTGTTCTCAACTGAATAAATACGATGAAGCTGTATCTTATTATAATCAATTGATTAACAGTAAGTCTGAACTTTCGCAGAATGCCTATTTTCAACTAGGAAAATGCCTACCTACAAAACCTATAAAAAAACAAGAAGCTCTATCTGCATATCGCTCGGCGTATCAGATGAACTATGACTTGAATGTTAAACAACTTGCTCATTTACAATATGCTAAATTGAGTTACGATATTGGAAATCCCTTTGATTCTGCATCATCAGTTATACAAGATTATATCCAAAAATTATCCTAATGATGCAGAAACTCCGAAAATGAAAAATTTTGTTGGTGAAGTCTTATCTATATTCTGGAAATTATAAGAAAACCATAGAGATGATTGATAAATTATCAAATAGAAATACAGAAATTGATAAAAATAAATCAGGAAGTTTCTGTTTTTGTTAGGAACTGAGGAATTCAATAAAGGAAATCTTGATGAAGCTGAAAAAAATATTTTTAATAGAAGTTTAAAAAAATCAGTGAAATACCTCAAATTTCAGCGAGGGCTTTATATTGGTTGGGACAAGTTTATTATAACAAGGGAAATTATCCATCAGCTATTGTTAGATATGAAAAATTACTAAATACTAATTTTGTTGAGAAACAACAACTTACATATGATTTAGGGTATGCCTATTTTAAGTCTAAAAAAATTTGAAAAAGGCAAAGGAGTACTTTAAAGAATATTTAAAAAAATCCAAAAGAAGAATATAAAAACCGATGCTCAATTAAGGTTAGCAGATACCTATTATGCTAATAATCAATTGGATGAAGCTGTTGATATTTATAATCAATTGGATTCTGTTAGCGACTATACTTTGTTCCAAAAATCAATGGCTCTTGGCTTTAAAGGAGATATCTCGGGAAAAATAGCTAATCTTAACACTCTGACTTCCAAATATTCTCATTCGGATTATTTAGATGATGCTTGGTATGAATTAGGAACTGCATACACTTCTCAAAATGAGTATAAAGTGGCAAATGACTTTTTCGAAAAAGTAGTGAAAAATTCTACCGATAAGGAACTCATAGCAAACGCTCAAATTTACAAAGCACAAAATTATATAGAACAAAATCAAGAAGATAGAGGACTTTCGGAACTCCAAAAATTAGGAATAATATATAAGAACTCACCTTATGCTGAAAAAATTGTTCAAGCGTCTCGCCCTAGTATTTATCAATAAAGGTGATATTGCAGGCTATGAGTTATTTGCAAGGGATTTGGGTGTAAAATTAGATAATTCTGACATTGATGAAATCCAATTGACTTTGGCAAAAAAATCATTCGATGAGAAGAAATATAGCGATGCTATTAGCCATTACAAGAAATATTTATTACAAAAATCCATCAGGTACAACTAAATTTCAAGCGCAGTATGAGTTAGGGGAAAGTTATTACCAAACTAAGCAAAATGACAAAGCTACTGATATTTTCAGTGAAATTACTAGTATTCAGAATGACTATCAAGAAGATGCACAATTAAGGTTGGCCCAAATATACCTTTCTGAAAAGAAAAATTCCCGAAGCCAAAAAAATATTTAGATTTATTAATAAATTCTGATAATCAAAATATTAGAAATTTTTGCCAATATAGAGTTAATGAAAATTTCACTTGATAATAAAGACCTTAATAATGCCGAAAGATACGCTGATGAAATTTTGAAAAAAACTCAAAAAAATTCTGCAAGTATATTGGAGTCTGCAAAAAGTAGTGAAGGCTCGTTCATTAATGCTAAAAAAAGTAAGGATACTGAGGCTCAAAAAAATGTACATTTTATTGGAAAAAAATCATCGAATGTGAGCGTTTTGGCAGAAGCATACTATGCTAAGGCATACTATCAAAAATAAGGCGAAAAAAATTATAAGCAATCTAATGAAACAATTTTCAAATTGGCAAATAACTATGCCTCCGAGGAGTATTGGGGAGCGAAGGCTTTGCTCGTTATGAGCAAAAAAATTACATTGGATTGAAGGATAAATATCAAGCTAGCTATACCATAGACCAAGTAATTGAACATTATGCAGATTTTCCAGATGTTGTGGAAGAGGCTAAAAAAATAAAAAAACAATTAAATAAGAAAAATGAATAATAAAAAAATATCATCATATCAAGTATATTATTGTTAATTTCTCAAATAGGATACTCTCAAATTAAGGAAGAGAAATTGATACTTAACCGAAAAAGAGAACCCGAGACAAAGAAAAATTGAAAAAACAAACATCAATTTCTATTGAAAAAAATTACCCTACACGATCAAAAAAGATTGAAGATTCTCTGGATTTGAACTATCAAATAACAAATATTCCAGCCTTTTCTGATTTTAAACCCTCTCAAATTCAAGGAGTTGATGTTAATCCTAAGTTTGATGGAGGTTATCATAATAATTACGCAAGAGCGGGTTATGGGAATTATGGGAAGGTTCTTTTTGATGGAAATTATTCTCAATATTTGCAAAAAAATACAGCTGTAGGTATAGATGCTCATTTCCTCAGAACAAATGGACTGAAAAAAATATTTACTTGGAAATCTGATCAAAATAATGTAACCTTAGGGGTATACCTAAAAACATCATAATGAAAATGGTAAGGGAGGAATTAATGTAGATTATTTAAGAAATAGTTATAATTTTTTTATGGAATATATAATAGAGATTTAGTTGTAAATAGCGAGCTAAGACAATCAACGAATCAAGTGAATATTAATGGATATTATGATTTTTTTATTCTAATGATATTCTGAATAATATTATATTTAAGTCGTCGCTAATTAATGATAAATTTAATAGTATAGAAAGTAGGGCAGAGGTTTCTGGGAATTTGTCTAAACATCATCTGAAACTTACTGAAAATGTCAATGCAAATGCAGATTTAGGTGTAAAGTTACTAACTCAAAATACTGATTTTAAAGTTAATAATCTTGACACTTATAATGTATTTAATTTTTGAAATAAGCCCGAAAAATCACATTTTATAGAGATAAATTAAGGCTATCCGTAGGGTCTAATCTGTCATTTGTGAATTCTAAAAAAATAACAATATAACTACTACTAATAAAAACAAATAAATTATATTGGTTCCCAAATGCAGAATTATCAATACAAGCCATTGATGAATTAAATTTTTATGGAGGAATCACTTCAGGTATTCAGATTAATTCTTATACCCATCTCTTGTCGGAAAAATCCATATTTATTACCTGATCAATATTTGAAACCTACTGAAACTAAATATAAAGTGTTTTTTTGGGATAAAAGGTAATACTTTCGAAAAATTTCGATACGAAATTTCTGCAGGATATGGAAAAACTTAATAATATCTTATTTTTTTCTCTGGAAATAGCTTTATATCAAGTGCTTATAGTGATGCTCCTTTTGCTTATGCTAACATATTTTTCGGCAACATACGACAATGGTAACCTTACCGAAATAAAAGGAAAATGCTCAGTATTCTCCTATTCATAACTTGTATTTGAATGGAGAACTAACCTATCAAAAAAATATCGCTTGAATACATATAAAAAAACATTTATAATGTTCCTTTAATTAAGGGAGAATTAGGTGCGAAATATATGATGTTTGACAAAAAAATTACTACTTGATTTTTAGAGGATTTTTTTATGACGGATAGGACTACAAATGCTTATTTTTTTCACATACTTTAAGCTCTGGACAGACAGCCTACCAAGAGGATACGAATTATAAAGTTGGAGGATTTTTTTGATATAAATTTATTAGCAGAGTATAAATTTTACAAAAATTTTAGTATATTTGCCGTCGGAAATAATCTTTTGAATGCTAATTACCATACATTTAATGGTTATAGAGTGCTCAGGGGCACAAATTTTAGGCGGTATAAAAAGTTATTTTCTAAAAAAATGGTTGCATAGTTTAATGGATAGAACTTCGGATTTCGGCTCCGACAGTGAGGGTTCGAATCCTTCTGCGACCACTATAAAAATTTATAGGACACTATTTTCAGTGTCTTATTTTTTTATTTACAATGGAAAGACAATTAAAATTAAAAAAAGTAAAAGATTTAATAAAAAAATATAATGTAACGGCGTACGAGATAAGCAAAAAAACACATCTCTAACGGCCGCCGGCGTGCAAAAATCATAAACGGACAAAGTGAAAAAGCCGTTAAGCGTAACGTTAGACACTATCTACAACTATCTAACTACCCACTATCCGCACAATGGTGCTACACAACATAAATAGTAATGGAAAAAAATAACACACCACCACAGCAGGATAGCCAAGTCCAAAACACAAGAAAAATAATATATATAGTGAAATGATAGCCACGCAAAGGGAATTAATCGATACACTGAAAGAGCAAAACTCTCAATATCGTAAAGAAATAGAAAAATCTGAGACAAAAAGATAAAAAGGATATGTTGAAAAAAAGTAAAAAAATAGTAAATAAATAACTTTTATTCCATAAAAATTAAATTTAAAAATGAAAAAAATATTATATTTGGTGCATTGGCATCCTTATTATTAGTGAATATTTCTTGCAATAGAGACCAAGAAAGTAATAATAAACAAACATTAGAACAAAAATTGGCAAAAAAATGAGCTTATAAAAAGTGAAACTTTTTAGCTATGCCGATAAAGCAAAAATCTGACTATACAATACGCTATGATGATGATTGTAGCAACAAAAGTTACTGGAATTTTAGTGATAAAAAAATTAGAAATCAAGGAGTTTAAAAAAAGAAAAATAATTCTTGCCAAACTTACTATACGGGGGTTGCCGATTTCAAAATTTCTGATAATACCATCATCTATCAAATTACGGATACTGATGAGATTCATCGATTTAAGATAAAAAGAAATCTCTGATAAACAATTGATTTTAGAGGAAAAAAACCGATCACGATATCGATAATATAGATGATCTACACACAGTAGTTTTATATAGATAAATTACTAAAAATATGGCTTGTATTACGATATACGAGCCATATTTCTTTTTCTTAATTTTCGAATTTCTCTAAAATTACTTAATTTTTGCTTATATAAATTAAAAACTTAAACAATGCAAAAAATACAAAAGTCTTAGGTATGAGTTGTGGGAGTTGTATGGGGAAAAATATCCAAACAACTCAATGGTTTAGAGGGAATTTCAGTGGAAATAAACCTTGCAAAATCAACAGCTACAATTACTTCTGATAAAGACATAAATCTAGATTTTCTGAATCAAGAACTTGGCAAAAATAGGAGATTACCGCCTGCAAGATATTGTGGAAAAATATTTCTTCTGAATATATTGAGCCTCAGGATAGAGTGTCCAAAAAGTTCCGTTTATTATTGTCCAATGGAATGCGAGGGTGAAAAAGTCTATTTTGTACAAGGGAAAAAGATGCCCAAAATGTAATATGTATCTCGTACCAATCGAAGAGCAAGAGGAAAAATAGGGCTAAGGGTATGCATATACATACTACTGATAATCATAAGCATACACACTCTGAACAAAATGCAGGAAAATACTATTGTCCTATGTTTTGTGAGGGAGAAAAGGTATATGAAAAAAATGTAGGTTGTCCCGTTTGCGGAATGGATTTAGTGAAAATTCCTACGCAAGGTGAAGAAGATTCTGATGACGAAACGCTAAAAATCCTAAAAACGAAAAATTAAAAAAATTTCGTTAGTTTTCACTATTCCAGTTTTTGTTTTATCAATGGGGGTATGTTTTTGGGATTTTGGTTTTAGTTCTATCAAAAAGGGAATTTTGGAATTTTTGTTATCCTTACCTGTGATTTTTTATTCTGGTTGGTTTCTAATGAAACGAGCTTGGGTATCATTTCGCACTTGGAATCTTAATATGTTTTCTCTTATTGGATTAGGAGTTTTATCAGCTTTCGGATATAGTTTATTTAGCCTTTTGGAAAGCATATATAAGGTGTCTGTTGCATATACATACAAACCTTTTCCAATTGATAATTTTTTTCCTCCGCATTATCATTTAGATTTGTATTTTGAGGCTGTTTGTGTGATACTCACTCTCGTTATTTTAGGGCAACTAATGGAGGCAAAAGCTCACGATAAGACCAAAAATGCCATTAAAGAACTAATGAACCTAACCCCTACAGAGGCTCATTTAGTCATTAATGATATAGAAAAAAATATCCCTCTCTCCGAGGTAAAGATAGGTGATATTCTGAGGGTAAAACCTGGTGAAAAAGTCCCTGCTGATGCCAAAATTATCAATGGTGAAAGTAGCATTGATGAGTCTATGATAACCGGCGAGCCTATTCCCATAGCGAAATCTATTGGAGATAGAGTGATTTCTGGAACTCTTAATGGTAGTGGAGTATTACTTATACAAGCAGAGAAAAATCGGTAACGAAACACTACTCTCTCAAATCATTAAAATGGTAAATGATGCCAGCAGAAGCAAGGCTCCGATACAAAAATTAACCGATAAGGTTGCTAAAATTTTCGTACCTTCGGTAGTTGCTATTTCGTTGCTCACATTTATCATTTGGTGGATTGTAAATGGTTCATTATTAATGGCTTTGGGAAATGCCGTGGCTGTTCTTATCATTGCGTGTCCGTGTGCCTTAGGGCTTGCAACACCAATGAGTCTTATGGTAGGTATTGGAAAAGGTGCAAGAAATGGTGTCCTTATAAAAAAATGCTGAAGCTTTGGAAATGATGAACAAAGTGAATGTCCTCATCACCGACAAGACGGGAACTCTCACCGAAGGAAAACCCTCCTTAGAGCACATTGTTGGGCTCCACGAAAATGAAATGGAGGTACTACAATGGGCATCTTCACTCAGCCAAAAATTCTGAACACCCACTTTCTACAGCTATAATGCATAAGGCTCAGTCTCAGAATATTCATCGGAAAAAAATGTTAGCAATTTTAAAAAAATATCTCTGGAAAAGGTATTTATGCAAAAAAATTGACAACTCAGTATTCTTATTAGAAATAAATCACTTTTTAGAAGAATTTAATATAAATTTAAATGATAATTTAATAAAAAAATATTAGATTCTTATAAAAAAATAAAAGCTTTTTACAATTTCTTTCCTTGCGAAAGATAGTGAAGTAGTGGGGGTACTTTGTTTTACAGATAAAAATAAAAAACCGAAGCAAAAAAATACAATTCAAGAGCTTAAAAAAATCAAGGGATTGAAGTAATTATGATGACGGGAGATAACGAGCAAACGGCAGGATATGTTGCTAACAAATTAGGTATAAAAAGAATTTTATGCTAATTGCTTACCACAAGATAAAATGCACAAAAATAAAAACAATTGCAAGGTTTAGGAAAGGTTGTTGCAATGGCGGGGGATGGAATAAATGATGCTCCGGCACTTGCACAAGCTAATGTTGGAATAGCAATGGGAACAGGGACTGATATCGCTATGGAGAGTGCCGAGATAACTCTATTGAAAGGAGATTTAGCAGGAGTTATAAAAATCTAAAAACTGAGTAATAGTCTTTTACAGAATATTAAGGAAAAATATATTCTTTGCCTTTATCTACAACTCTATGGGGATACCTATTGCGGGAGGTGTTTTGTATCCAATTTTTGGGTGGTTGCTTAGTCCGATGATTGCCGCTGTGGCGATGAGTTTCAGCTCTCTCTCAGTGATACTTAATTCATTGAGACTAAACAAAGTAAAATTATAAACTTATCATATATTAATTAAAAAAATAGATATTAATTTATGTTAATTATATCATAAAAAAATAATTTTTGTATTTAGATTTTTAATAATAAATTTATAAATTCGCGATTCAATATTCAAAAAAATTCAAGTTTATGAAAAATTACCTTGCTAGGAGTTTTAGGAATGATGTCCCTTACGGCTTGTTCCACAGCTAAAAAGGTAGAGTCAACTTTAATGTCTCAATCTGTAAATTTTACGAAATTAAAAGGAATTTGGCAGGTAGAAAGTGTAGAGTATGATTCTAAAAATTTCCGTATAAAACCTTTTTGCCGAAGGTGTTGATGCGCAGTGTTTCGTTGGTAGCGAATGGAAGTTAGTTCCTAATGATTACTCTGGCTCGTATGCTATAAAGGGTGGTGGAAGCTGTATAGATGTACAAAGAGATATTAAGATTGATATGTCTGGAAACGAATTCAAATTCAAAAAAAGTATTTGAGGGAACAAAAGCAAAAAATAATACCGCAGGGTATGTTCTTACTTTGAGAAATCAGCAAGAAAATGCATTTAGCCTTGAACAAAATGTAGGTGATGTAAAGGTTATTTATAATTTCGTAAGAGTTAGTACTTCCACAAGAGTAAAAAAATAATTAAAAAAACACAAAAAAATGAAACTAAACAAACTGAATATTTCGGCTATTTTATTGAGTTCTACAATGTTGCTAACGAGTTGTGAAGCAGTTCAAAACTCTAATAGCCAACAAAGAGGGACTGCTATCGGAGCAGGAGCGGGAGCTATTTTGGGAGGAATATTGGGAAATAACCTTGGTAAAGGAGGAAATTCTGCCCTAGGAGCTGTTCTTGGAGCAGTGGTTGGAGGTACAGCAGGAAACCTCATTGGTAGAAAAATGGATAGACAGGCAAAACAAATCAAGGAAGTATTACTCGGCGCTGAAGTAGAGAGAGTAGGTGAAGGAATAAAGATTACAATGAAGGAAAGTTTGGTGAATTTTGCGTTCAACTCCTCAGAACTTACCAGCAATGCAAAGAATAGTTTATCTAAACTCATCACTGCCCTAGTAAATACCCCCTGACACGAATATCTCCGTATATGGGCATACAGATGCTGTTGGTCGTGATGACTACAATCTGAAACTTTCACAAAAGAGAGCCGAAGAAGTAAAGGCTTACTTAGTATCTAATGGTATTTCGCCAGACAGAATTACGGCTATTGGAATGGGAGAAACTTCACCAAGTATCGGACAACAGCACCGATAGCGGTAGAGCAGAAAACAGAAGAGTAGAATTTGCTATTACAGCAAATGAAAAATATGATAAAAAGAAGCTCAGAGTGGAAAATAAAAAAATCTAAGAAAACATAAATCTCAGCAGACTGAAATAAAGATTTCGGGCTGCTTTTTATTAACTATTCAAAAATATATATAAACTATGTAGGTGTTTTCTATTGAAAATAAATTAAATAGTCATAATGATTACAAAAAAATATCAATAAAATAATATTTGAATAGAGGAGATAATAATAATGAGGATTTGTTAATCATAATAATACTTAATATCATTATTTTTAAATTCTTTTTTTGGTAGATATTTTTTTTACTTTTTGCAATATGAAATTAATTGATAAGTATAATATTCTCGGCCCAAGATACACATCTTACCCTACCGTTCCATTTTTGGGACGAGTCAAGTTTTACATCAGAAAAAATGGAGGGAAAGTGTTGTAAGGTCATTTAATGAAAGTAACGAAGCAGAAGGAATATCCATATACATACATTTGCCTTTTTGTGAGTCTCTTTGTACTTTTTGTGCGTGCCATAAAAGAATCACTAAACGCCATTCCGTAGAGACACCCTATATAGATTCAATCTTAAAGGAATGGTATCTTTATTTGAAAATTTTCAATAAAAAACCAAAAATCAAGGAGTTACACCTCGGTGGGGGAACACCAACTTTCTTTTCTCCTGAAAATTTAAAATATTTGTTAGATAGGATTTTTATCTCAGCAGAATTAGATAGCAATCCAGAGTTTTCTTTTGAGGGGCATCCAAACAATACCACACGGGAACATCTGCAAACGCTCTATGATTTGGGATTTCGTAGGGTGAGTTTTGGGGTACAAGATTATGATTTGCAGGTACAAAAGGCCATTAATCGTATTCAATCCTATGAAAATGTAGAAAAAAAGTAACCCTTTGGGCTCGTGAGGTGGGATATACTTCCGTCTCTCACGACTTAGTTTTTTTGGGCTTCCATTTCAAAAATTGGGATACAATGGAAAAATACCATTCGTAAAAACAATACAACTAAAGCCCGATAGACTTGCCTTTTATTCGTATGCCCATGTTCCTTGGATTAAAGGTAGCGGGCAGAGAGGTTTTTGATGAAAAATGACCTACCGAGTGGAGAGGAAAAACGAAAACTCTACGAAAATGGAAAAAAATCTATTAGAAGACTTGGGATATAAAGAAGTTGGAATGGATCATTTTTCTTTAGAAGAAGACGAACTTTATAAATCTATGCTCTCTGGGAAAATACATCGTAACTTTATGGGGTATTCGTCAAGTAAAAACACAATTGATGATAGGTTTGGGAATGAGTGCAATATCGGATTCTTGGTATGCATTTGCCCAAAATGAAAAATTAGAGGACTACCAAGCAATGGTGGAGGAAGGCATTTTACCTGTTTTCCGTGGGCATATCTTGAACAAAGAAGACCTTATCATCAGACAACATATCCTCAATTTAATGTGCCAGCTGAATACCTCTTGGACAGAAGATACTTACCTCTCTGAGATTGATGAAGCTAAAGAGCGTCTGCATGAGATGGAGGAAGATGGATTAGTGGAAATATATGCTAATCAAATAAAAAAATCACTGAGAAAGGTAGAGCATTCACAAGAAATGTGGCTATGACTTTTGATTTGAGAATGCTTCGCAACAAGCCCGAAACGAGAATTTTTTTCAATGACAGTTTAATTTATAAAAAAACGAAGTCTATCTTTAATTATTGAAGATAGACTTTTCCCATTATTTACTTAAAAAAATCCTTAACAATTTCTCATGAACTCTCTTGGTTTTTTTGTGCTTGAACCCAATGTCCTGCATCTTTTACATAGGTTATATGGGCTTTTGGAAATTGTTGTTTAATTAGAAAAATTGTCTTGTGGAAGGATATAATTGGATTTTTTTCACCACCAATAAATAAAAGTCTCTCCGTGGAAAAACTCCAAATTTAATAGCATTAGCTACAAATTCGTTATATTTTTTTCTGTAAGAACAGGTAGATTAAATCTCCACGCTAATTTTTTTCTCTTCTGTCCAATAAAGATTTTTTTGCCAAAAAAACTGCACCACAGACTTATCTTGAATGTATTCCGAAAGTATTTTTTTCTACTTCGCCTCTAGATTTCACAACCTCAAAATCCACTGATTTTTAACGCCTTGAAAGTTGCTTGATGATGAGGAGGATAGGCTTTGGGAGAAATATCTACTACGATGAGTTTTTTTCTACCATTTCTGGGTATTTTATAGCGAATTGCATTACAGCTTTTCCTCCCAAAGAATGACCTATAATGTTGGCTTTCTGTATATTGTGAAATTCAAGATAGTTTTTGATATCTTCTGCTAAATCATTATGAGACATCTCTTCTGAGTGAAAACTTTTCCCGTGATTTCTCAAATCTAGTAGGTGAGTAGGGTAGATTTCTCCAAATTCCCGTCCGAGAGTTCCCCAATTATCCAGCATACCGAATAATCCGTGTAGGATAACCAGTGGTGTAGCTGTTTTGTCTTCACCGTATATTTTAGAATGTAATATTTGTTCCATTGTATCGTATTTTTAGGCAAAGGTACTCAAATTATTTTTGAAAAATCTGCTCTAATATTACGCTATAAAAATTATTATCTTTGTGAAAATTAAAAACTTCGAAAATGAATATAAAGAAAATCGCTGTGGCATTGTCGGCTCCTATGTTGATGAATGCCCAAAAAGTAATGACTGCCGAGACGCTATGGACTTTGGGACGTTTGGGTGTGGAGGCTACTGCTCCTGACCATTCTGGATTAATCTACAAAAGTAAGTAAAACTGACCTAAAAAAACGGAAAAAAATCAATCCGAGAACTACTTTCTTGATGCTACAACCAAGGCTGTCAGCAAGATAAATTTTGGAGATAAAAAATCATTCAATGGGATAAAAAAATGGACTATATACTGAGGAAAAAAAGGCATTATTTATCTTTCTAAAGATTTTTGGAAAAAAACTTGGACAAAGTTCTACGAAATAGGTGATGTAGATAATATCGTAATCTCTCCAGATGGCAAAAAAATTGCCTTTTTCTAAGGAGGTTCTCGTAGAGAATGTATTGGCAAAAAAATAAATATCAAGATACGCCCAATAGCTCCGCTCATATCTATCACGACCTAAATCATAGACATTGGGATTATTTTAACGAAGGGAAATACAACCATATATTCGTAGTGGAGACATCTCAAAATGTCTCTTCGGCTAAGGATTTATTAGAAGGAAAAACTATGGGACTGCCCTCAGAGACCCTTCGGTGGGAAAGAGGATATCGTTTGGGCTCCGAATTCTAACGATCTGCTTTTTCGTGATGAAGGCTCTCGATGGAATAGAATACGCAAAATCTACCAACACCGATATTTTCTTGTATAATATTCAAAATAAAGAGATTAGAAACCTCACTGCCGATAACAAAGGATATGATACGAATCCACAATTTAGTCCCTGATGGGAAATATCTCATCTGGCTATCTATGGCAAATGATGGTTACGAATCCGATAAAAAGAGATTAAAATAATGAACAATCTCTATCAGGAAACGAAAAAAATATTACTAAAAACCTTTGATGAAACTATAACGGGAGATATATTTTGGGCTAATGATAGCAAATCTATCTACTTCGTAACGGCAAATAGAGGAACGATACAATTGTTCAATCTCAATCCATTCAAAAAAAACTACCCAATACGGCAAATTACGAATGGACAATTTGACATTGGGCATATCTACTTTCAAAACAAAAATAACATTATCGTATCACGCACAGATATTAATCATAGTGCCGAACTCTATTCTGTAAATAATGATAATGGCGAAATGGCTCGTATTACAGATATTAATACCGATGTCTATAAATCATTAGTTCCCTCAAAATCAGAATTAAAAATGGTGAAAACCACTGACGGAAAAGAAATGGGGGTGTGGTTCCACTATCCGCCAAATTTTGACCCGAATAAAAAAATATCCTGCATTACTCTATTGCCAAGGTGGGCCACAATCTCCTCTTTCTCAGTTTTTTTAGTCTAAGATGGAATTTTTGCATTAATGACGGCAAATGATTATATCGTAATCGCTCCGAATAGACGCGGAATGCCTGGTTGGGGAGTAAAATGGAACGAGGAAATATCCAAAGATTGGGGTGGGCAACCAATGAGAGATTATCTCGCTGCAACAGATTTTGCCAAAACACTTCCTTACATAGATGGGGATAGAGTAGGTGTCGTTGGGGCTTCCTATGGTGGATATTCGGTACTAATGTTGGCAGGAATCCATGAAAAATAGATTCAAAAACATTCATTTCTCATAATGGACTTTTTGATATGAAATCTTGGTCACTGACCACTGAAGAATTATGGTTTGCTAATTGGGATTTGGGCGGTAACTTATTCTCCAACCCTCTTCCGAAAAGGCTTCACCGAGTTTAATCCATCTAACTATATCCAAAAATGGAATAAACCAATGATGATAATCCAAGGAGGTATAGACTTCCGAGTACCTTATGAACAAGGGCAAGGAGCCTTCCAAGCAGCAAGACTTAAAGGACTGAAAACTAAATTTCTATACTTTCCAGACGAAAAATCATTGGGTGTTAAAAACCACATAATGCTTTGGTTTGGCAGAGAGAATTTTTTTGATTGGTTAAAGGAAACGCTATAAAACTCCTTTAATAAGAAATTTTTAATATAAAAACTTTACTGGGGAATATCTTCGGTAAAGTTTTTTTTCTCTGGGACTTGACAAGCCGTACATTAATATCGTATATTTGCAGAATCATTTTTTTAAACCGTAATTTAGATTTTTAATGAAAAACATCTGATTTTAATTTCAATCTCCCTACCGAACTCTTGGCAGAACACCCATCCGAACACAGAGACGAGGCTCGCCTAATGGTACTCAACAGAAAAAAACAGAAACCATTGAGCATAAGCTATTTAAAGATGTTATAGACTATTTCAATGAGGATGATTTATTCGTATTCAACAATACAAAGGTATTCCCAGCAAGGCTCTATGGGAATAAAGAAAAAAACAGGAGCAAAAAAATAGAAGTTTTCCTTCTCAGAGAATTAAATAAAGAGACAAAAAGTTTGGGATGTACTTGTAGATCCTGCAAGAAAAAAATCCGTATTGGTAATAAATTATTTTTTTCACCGAAGATGAGTCTTTGGTAGCCGAAGTGATTGATAATACTACTTCCAGAGGAAGAACGCTACGATTCTTATTCGATGGAACTTATGAAGAATTCCGTGCAAAAACTAAAAAGAATTAGGAGAAACACCTCTACCAAAAATATATTAAAAAGAGCTGTAGAACCCGAAGATGCCGAAAGATACCAAACTATATATGCAAAACACGAGGGAGCTGTGGCAGCTCCTACGGCAGGATTGCATTTTTCCAAACATCTAATGAAACGATTGGAAATAAAAAGGTATTAACTTTGCCGAGGTAACTCTACACATCGGACTTGGAACTTTTAACCCTATTGAGGTGGAAGATATTTCCAAACATAAAATGGAATCCGAAGAGGCTATTATTGATGAAAAAAATGCAGAAATTATCAATAAAGCATCAAAAGAAAAACAGAAGAATCTGCGCAGTTGGTACTACTACAATGAGAACATTGGAGTCTGCAGTTTCTTCTAACAGAATGGTTACTCCTTATAACGGCTGGACGAATAAATTCATCTATCCGCCGTATGAATTTGGTATTGCAAACGCTATGATTACCAATTTCCATACGCCGAAATCTACCCTTATTATGATGATTGCAGCCTTTGCTGGAAAAAGATTTCGTAATGCATGCCTACGAAGAAGCCTTGAAGGAGAAATACAAATTCTATTCCTATGGTGATGCAATGCTTATTTTATAATTTATAACATAAAAAGAAACTCCTAACATATTTAGGAGTTTCTTTATTTATTGTATTAATGGTAGGATTTTATTAATTGTCCCTTCATCTTTTTGCCCTTTTCACCCATTTTCCTTTATCAAGGTCTTTATAACTTGTAATCATTTCTACCTGACCATTTTGGTTTATGAGAATCAATTTAGACATATCATCTACCACCTCAAAGGAGTTTGGGGTAATATCCTCTAAAAATTTCGGTATGCTTTTTCTTAATTGCTTTCCATATTTAACTTCATCTATTTTTTTAAAAGGCTTTACAAAGTCGCCTTCCTTTTTAAGATAATTGACAATATAATTCAACCGTTTTTTTGAGAATCAACCAAGAGAAGATATACATCTACATTCTTATTTTTTTAAAAAGTCTCTATATATCTCGGTAAATCCTCTCGGCAAGGTTCGCACCACATACCAAAGGTTATTAGTAAAGTTTTATTGTTTGAATTTTTTTGCTAAACATTGTAATTTATCCTTATCTATTAATTTCACCTCTGGAACTTCGTTTGAGGATTTTAATTCGCATTTGTCATAACTCTGTGCAAAAAAAGTTAATAGATACAAATGATAATAGTAAATAAAATGTCTTTTTCATTGTAAAAAAATTATTTTAGATTATAATACTTTACAAATATATTAAAAAAATCATATATACAAATTTTTTTTATTTAAAAAAATTAACTTTTTTTAATACAATAGGTTTATTTTAAATTTAATTATAATATCCTATCTTTGCAGACTAAATATTATTTTTTTGATTTGAAAGATATACGAACACTAAGTTTAGACCAATTAAAAGATTATTTTTGTAGAAATAGGAGACAAGCCCTTCCGAGCAAAACAAGTTTATGATTGGCTTTGGAGCAAAAACTTACATTCCTTTGAGGAAATGACGAATCTCTCTAAAAATCTTCGTGAGAAATTAACCGAAAAATTTGTAATCAATCCGATAGAAGTTGATACACTACAGAAATCTACTGATGGCACAATAAAAAAACGGCGTAAGACTTCACGATGGTCTAATGGTAGAATCCGTCTTAATTCCCACTGATACAAGGACCACCGCTTGTGTATCGTCCCAAGTTGGATGTTCTTTGAATTGTGAATTTTGTGCTACGGCGAAACTTAAACGGATGAGAAATCTGGAAGTAGCCGAAATCATAGACCAAGTTGCTCTGATTGATAGACAAAGTAAGTTGTATTTTGGTAGGCCACTTACAAATATCGTCTTTATGGGTATGGGAGAACCGATGATGAACTATAAAAAAATGTCGTGGATTCTATCCGAAAAAAATAACCTCGCCAGATGGATTGGGTATGTCGCCAAGAAGAATAACGGTATCTACATCTGGAATTCCTAAAATGATAAAAATGCTCGCCGATGAAGATTTGAAGGTAAAACTCGCCTTGTCCCTACATACTGCCATAGAGCATAAAAGAAATATGGTAATGCCTTTCTCAGAAAAATTCCCACTTTCGGAAGTGATGGAATCGTTACAGTATTGGTATCAAAAGACAAAATCCATAATCACCTTTGAATATTGTGTATGGGGAGGTATCAATGATACCGAGGAAGATATTAAAGCACTGATAAAAATTCTGTCGGCAAGTACCTTCAAAAAGTTAATCTGATACAATATAACCCTATCGGAGAGGGGAAATACGACCATAGAAATACCCTCGCCGAAGAACGATATATTCAAGAATTAGAAAAAAAGCTGGAATAACCATCGTCGTGAGACGAAGTAGAGGAGGGGATATTGACGCAGCTTGCGGACAATTAGCCAATAAAAAAACTAATAATTAAATATATGACGAACTAAAAAAATGAAAAAAATGTATTTATATTATTATCATTAAATATATCTTTATTCGGTACTGCCCAAAAGATACAAAAATCTTAAATTAAAGGATTATCAGATTGGCGAACTCCCAATAGAATTGAAGGAATCTTCTGGACTAGATTTATTCGGAGAAGACTTATTTTTCATTCAATGATTCTGGGAATGATTCTCAAATTTTTCAAAAATTTCAAAAAAAGATGGACATATTGAAGAAACCTTCCATACAAAAACTAAAAAAATATTGATTGGGAGGCTCTTACTAATGACAAAAATTTTTATATCGGAGATTTTTGGCAATAATTATGGTAATAGAACAAATCTCACGATATACAAAAATTCCCTTTAATAGCCATCATTTGAACTTAAATGAAATAAAGAAATTATCCTATTTCTATCCCGAACAAACAGATTTTTTTCACCACGAAATATGGGACAAGACTATGATGCTGAAGCAATGTCCTATTTCAGTAATAAAATACACATTTTCAGTAAAGAATGGGCAAAAAAAGGTGTTTCTCATTATGTGATAGACCCAAATATTACCGAAAAAAACAGCCTGCTCACAAGTTAGAAAGTTTTTCAAACAGATTTTTGTAGTTACAGATTCTGCTTTTTCACAATGGATTATTATATTTAGTAGGATATACAAAAAAACTTTTCAAGTTTATTTACAAATTTTTTTCGAGAAAAACATGGATTATTTTTTTCCATAATGATAATGTGAAATACCACTTAGGTAGCACCTTTAAAATAGGACAAATAGAAGGCATTGCCGTAGATGACAGCGGTATTTATATCTCAGGAGAAAGATTTGATTTATTATTAGCAAAATGTAAAACAATCAATATATTTTATTCCAAAAAGATAATATTAAACTCTAATAAAACTGCTATTTGTTAGTGATTTAATATTTATCACCCCATTTTTTTATTAATTCTGCTTTTATCTTATTTTCAGTTGAATTATCTGAGGGTTCATAAAAATTTTTGTTCCTGAGATTTCACTCGGCAAAAATTCTTGTTTTACAAAAATTTCCTTCAAAGGAATGAGCATATTGATAATTTTTTTGCCATATTCTAAATCCTTCATCAACTTAGTTGGAGCATTTCGTAGATGAAGGGGGACAGGGAGGTTTCCGTTTTTTTACGAAGTTTATCGCCTCATTTATCGCTCTATAAGTAGAGTTACTTTTAGGGCTAACAGCAAGATATACAGCTGTTTCACTAAGGATAATTCTTGCTTCAGGATTACCAATGACACTCACTGCCTGAAAGCAATTATTTGCCATTGTAAGAGCCGTAGGATTGGCCAAACCTATATCTTCCGAAGCAAATATCAGCATTCTCCGAGCGATGAATTTAATATCCTCGCCCCCTACAAGCATTCGAGCGAGCCAATAAATAGTGGCGTTGGGGTCGCTTCCACGCATAGATTTGATAAAAGCCGAAATAATATCGTAGTGTTGTTCGCCATTCTTATCATAGATAGGCATCACCTCCTGCAAAAATGGATATTATATCGGAGTTGTATATTTCTTTTTTATTTGTATTTTTTTATACTGATTTAGTACTAATTCTACTGAATTAATAAGTTTTTCGCGCATCTCCCCCAGAATATTGTATAAAAAAATATCTTTTTTTCATTGATAATAAATGATTTTTTTGATTAATATCATTATATTTCTGTAATGCATTATCTATCACTTGACATAGTTTTTCATAGCTAAGAGCCTTTTAAAAACATACACTTGCGAACGAGATAACAGAGCTGACACCACTTCAAAACTTGGGTTTTCCGTTGTAGCACCCATCAGCACTATCCAACCTTTTTCCACAGCTTGGAGAAGAGAGTCCTGCTGAGATTTACTAAAACGATGAATTTCATCGATAAACAAAATTGGCGATTTTCCAGAAAAATAAATTTTGTTTTTCGCCTCATCTATTACCTCTCGTACTTCCTTAACACCGCTTGACACCGCCGAAAGTTTGAAAAAAATTTCCGATTAGATTTTTTTCGGCTATAATCTCTGAAAGTGTCGTTTTTGCCTGTACCGGGAGGCCCCCAAAAATATCAAAGAGTTAAGCGTGTCGTTCTCTATCATTTTTTTCGGATAGGAGCATTCTCTCCTGTAAGGTGCTCTTGCCCAATCACTTCATTAATATTTTTTTAGGACGCAAAAATTTCAGCGAGGGAATATTCATTGACTGTTATTTTTTTAAGCAAATATATAAAATTAAATTTATTTGTCTTTTTTTCATAATTTGAAGTAAATTTGCAATAGACTTTTTATTTATGAAAGAAGAAAAATCCTATAAAATATCGGTTTATCCCTTGATTTTTAATGGTGAGATTCTATCAACGATGTATCTCTCCATATTTAGGAAAAATTGCAGATACCACCCAACTTGTTCTCAGTATATGATTGAGGCATTGATGATACACGGCATTTTTAAAGGACTACTTTTGGGAACAAAACGAATCCTCCGATGCCATCCTTGGGCAAGCTCTGGCTACGACCCTGTACCTAAAAAAATAACTTTAATATTCAAATTTTTACGATAATGAAATATATTTTTAAAAATCTTTTTTTCTTATATCCATTTTAAATATACAAAATATTGTAGCTCAGGAATATAAAGAAAAATTTTTTTCCAATGGAACATTAAATATTAACGGCAAAGAACTACCGATTAAGATTTTCTCTACAAGCTCTGGGCAGACCTTAGATGCCTTTGCAGATGAACCGATTAAAGATAATATTTTTGGTTTTTCCTTAATCAGGATATGAACGAAAATTTTTAGTCCAATATTTACAAAATATCAAGAGGTAGGCTATCAATTTTTGGATAAGAATTTTCAGCCTACACAAGTCATCAAAGATTTTTCAATATCTATACAAAGCCATTGGATCATAAAAACTTAATTAATGAAAGTACAAAAGTAACGCTTCATACAAAATTTATGATTTGGAACCCTACGAAGGGTATTAACTTAGGATTTTTTTCACATTACATTTTTTTATAGTTTGATGTTTGTGATTGCCTTTTGGATTAGGCTTCATTGTAATGAAAAAAATCTATAAAATAGATAATATTGATGAAAAAAATACCTTGAACCACTCCTTACTTGGACTATTTTTAGGAACAATTTTTGGAGCGAGAATTGGTCATATTTTTATTTTATCAGCCTGAATTATTCAAGCAAGATTTTTTTGGGCGGTTTTTCTTACCTATTCGTACTAAGCCACATTTAGAATTTACAGGATTTTCGGGATTAGCAAGCCACGGAGCCACAATTGCTTTAATAGGTACAACTCTATATTACTCCTTAAAAATACTCAAAAAAAATCCTCTTTGGGTTTATGATAGAATTGGTATCGTGGTGGCATTAGGAGGTGGTTTTGTGAGGATTGGTAACTTTTTCAACTCCGAAATAATTGGTAAAAATAAGTGGTGAAAACTCATTTTTTTGCAATGCTTTTCCCACAAATGAGCGACGAATACGGTATCACTGTTCCGAGATATCCTTCTCAGTTATTTGAGGCAGTTGGATATTTCTTACTCTTCGGATTATTATGGTTTTTATATAATTTCACAAATAAAAAAATACCAACAAGGTTGGTTATTCGGATTATTTTTTTACTATTCTATGGTCCATTCGTTTTTTTGTAGAATTCCTCAAAGAATCACAAGGTGATGAGTTCATTTCATTTGCAGGACTTAATACTAGGACAGATTTTTATCTATTCCTTTCATTATTGCAGGAATTGTGTTAATGGTTATTTCTAAAAAAATTCGTCATTAAACAATAAAAATATAAATCTATAAAAAAATACAAAAAAATGTCAAATAAAGCAATTTTTAGCCATTTTAGATGGGTGGGGCTTAGGGACAAATCCCTCAATTTCAGCAATAGACCAAGCCAAAACTCCTAATATGGACTCTTTTTATAAAAAATTCCCGCACACCAAATTAGAAGCTAGTGGGCTAGCCGTGGGACTACCTGAAGGGCAAATGGGAAATTCCGAAGTGGGACACACCAATTTGGGGGCAGGTAGAGTGGTATATCAAAAACCTAGTAAAAATTAAATATGGCTGTGGAAGAAGACACCCTCACCTCAGAGGAAACAATAGCTAATGCCTTTAAATACGCATCTGATAATAAGGTAGATGTTCATTTTATTGGGCTTTGCTCCGATGGAGGAGTCCATTCTCACATCAATCATTTAAAAGGATTATTAGCATCAGCAAAAAACTTTAAACTAAAAAATGTTTTCGTTCATTCTTTCACCGATGGGCGAGACTGCGACCCTATGTCTGGAAAAATACTATTATCTGATTTACAACATTTTATGGAAGATAATAATATTGGGCAAATAGCATCCATCGTAGGGAGATACTACGCAATGGATAGAGATAAAAGATGGGAACGCATAAAAACTTGCCTACGACGCAATGGTAAATGGAGTAGGAGAGGTTACTAAAAACCTTAGTGAATCAATACAAAAGTCTTATAATAAAGGGGTTACTGATGAATTCATAAAAACCAATTATATGCGTGGATTCTAATAATATTCCTATAGGCAAAAATAAAAAAATGGAGATGTAGTTTTTTTGTTTTAATTTCCGAACTGATAGAGGCCGAGAAATCACAGAAGTCCTTACTCAACAAGATTTTTCCAGATTTCGGAATGCAAAAAAATTAGATTTGCATTATGTAACGATGACGAATTATGATAAGAAATTTAAAAAATATAAATGTCGTTTTCGATGATAAAACTCTTACTAAAACCTTAGGTGAAGTCTTGGAAGAAAATGGAAAAATCTCAAATCCGTGTGGCAGAGACAGAAAAAAATATCCCCATGTAACTTTCTTTTTTTCAGGTGGTAGAGAAGAGCTATTTAGTAATGAAAAAAAGAATCTTATGCCCAAGTCCAAAGGAAGTGGCTACCTATGATTTGAAGCCTGAGATGTCAGCCTATGACATTACTGAAAAAAATTATTCCTGAAATAGAAAAATGAGACGGCAGATTTCATTTGCCTAAACTTTGCCAATACCGATATGGTAGGGGCATACAGGGAGTTTTTGAGGCTGCTGTAAAGGCTGCTGAAGTAGTTGATGAATGTATCGGGAAAGTCGCTACAACCGCCTACGAACATGGATATTCGGTATTTATTTTTGGCTGACCACAGGGAATTCTGATGTGATGATTAACGAGGATGGTAGCCCAAACACCCAGCATTCCACAAATTTGGTTCCTCTTATCGTAATGGATAAAAAAATAAAACTTGGAATGTAAAAAAATATTGGTAAATTGGGAGATGTAGCCCCAACGATACTTACCGCAATGGGAATAGATATTCCATCGGAAATGACGGGTGATGTATTAATTAGTTAAAGAAATAAATAAAAAAGACTATCATCTTTGATAGTCTTTTTTATTGCTATAAAGTTTTAAAAATCAGCACTTTTAGGAGTTCTCGGGAAAGGAATTACATCTCGTATATTAGTCATTCCTGTGATGAATAATACCAATCTTTCTAATCCCAAACCAAATCCTGCGTGAGGTACAGAACCGAACTTACGCGTATCCAAATACCACCATAATTCGTGTTCATCTACACCCATTTCTTTTCATTTTTGTAAGTACATCATATCTTGCCTCTCTTTCGGAACCACCGATTATTTCTCCAATACCTGGGAATAATACATCCATAGCGGCCACAGTTTTACCATCTTCATTTAGTTTCATATAAAATGCCTTGATATCCTTCGGATAGTCAAATAATACAACTGGACATTCAAAAATGTTTTTCTACTAAATAACGCTCGTGTTCAGATTGTAAATCTGCTCCCCAAGCTTCAATCGGAAACTGGAATTTTCCTTTTTTTATTTTCCTTCGAATTGAGTAATATATCGATTGCTTCTGTATAGGAAACTCTCTTGAAACGCTTTTTCTACTACATTTTGTAGTTTTTTTCAATAAGACCTTCTTTTGCTCTATCTTTCTCTGGTTTTTTTGTTTTTTTGTTCTTCAGCGAATCGTTTATCCAAAAAAATTCCAAATCATTCTTGCAATTATCTAATACATAACTGATTACATATTTCAAAAAGTTTTCAGCAAGGTCAATATTATCCTCCAAATTAAAGAATGCTACCTCTGGCTCAATCATCCAAAAACTCTGCTAGATGTCTTGTTGTGTTGGAATTTTTCAGCACGGAAAGTAGGTCCAAAAAGTGTATATTCTCCCTAATCCCATAGCTGCTGTCTCACCTTCTAACTGTCCAGAAACAGTTAAGTTTGTTTTTCTTCCAAAGAAATCTTGAGTAAAATCAATATTTCCTTCTTCATTTCTAGGTATATCATTAAGGTCAAAATTTGTTACTCCAAACATTTCACCTGCACCTTCGGCATCAGCACCTGTAATGATAGGAGTATTAATATAAAAAGAACTGATTTTGATTAAAAAAATTGATGTATAGCAAAAAGAAATTGCACTTCTCACTCTGAAAAATTGCCCCAAAAAGATTAGTTCTGAATCTTAAGTGGGCTTGGTCTCTCAATACTTCTAAGGAGTGCTTTTTAGGTTGGAGAACCGTTTTTTCTAATTCTTCAGTGAAATTATCACCAAGAATTTGAATATTTTTTGCTATAATCTCAATATCTTGTCTTTTTCCCTCACTTTCTACCACTTCACCGACGATTTTTTTAAGGAAGAAGCTGTTTTAATATTCTTAATAATTTCTTCATCAAAAATTTTCAAAATCTACTACAATTTGGATATTTAAGATTGTAGAACCATCATTAAAGAGCAATGAATCTATTAGAGCGAAAAGGCTCTGACCCAACCTTTGTATTGTAATATCGTGATGAAAGAGTTTTTTTGTAATCGCTAAGGATATCTTTTATTGTCATTTGTTTCATTATCAATAGGTTAAATTTGAGTTAAAAGAGTTCGTAAATTTACTTTATCATCAATAATTCTTCTTAAATCTTCTATTTTTACACGCTTTTTGTGTCATTGAATCTCTTTCTCGTAGAGTAACACTATCATCATTAATAGAATCATGATCTATAGTGATACAGAAAGGTGTCCCGATAGCATCTTGTCGTCGGTATCTCTTTCCTATGCTATCCTTTTCTTCAAAAAAATTACATTAAAGTCGCATTTCAACTCATCAAAGATTTTTTTAGCAAATTCTGGTAACCCATCTTTTTACTAGAGGTAAAATTGCAGCTTTTACAGGTGCCAATGCTGGTGGTAGGGATAATACAACTCTCTCGGAGCCATCCTCTAAAACTTCGTCTTTTAGGCAATGAGAGAATATCGCTAGGAACATTCTATCCAGTCCAATAGAAGTTTCTACCACATACGGAACATAGTTTTCATTTCTCTCAGTATCAAAGTATTGTAATTTTTCTACCTGAATGTTTTTCGTGAGCAGAAAGGTCAAAAATTTGTTCGTGAATGAATACCTTCCAACTCTTTTGAATCCGAATGGAAATTTAAATTCTATATCAGCAGCTGCATTTTGCATAATGTGCCAATTTTTTTCGTGGTCGTGGAATTTATAGTTTTTCTTTTACCTAAGCCAAGGGCAATATGCCAATTGTATCGTTTTTGTTTCCATTCTTCATAGAATTGCAACTCTGTACACGGTGGCACGAAAAAAATTGCATTTCCATCTGTTCAAACTCTCTCATACGGAATATAAATTGTCTTGCAACAATCTCATTTCTAAAAGCTTTTTCCTATTTGGGCAATACCGAAAGGTAACTTTTGGCGGGAAGTTTTTTTGTACATTAGAAAAATTCACAAATATTCCCTGAGCAGTCTCTGGGCGGAGATATAGCTCCATTGCTGTATCTGCGGATGCCCCAAGTTTAGTACCAAACATTAGGTTAAACTGGCGTACATCAGTCCAATTTTTTTAGAACCTGTATCTGGGTCTGCGATTTCAAGTTCCTCTATTAAGGCTTTTACATCAGCGAGGTCATTGTTATCCAAGGACTTAGCCATTCTTGCCAAGATAGTTTTTTTGTCTTTCTCTATATTCTAAAAACTTTTGGATTGGTATTTACGAATTGTTCTTCGTCAAAATTTTCGGCAAATCGTTTTTTTGCTTTTTCAATCTCTTTTTGGGCTTTTTTTCTTCTAATTTAGCACAATAATCCTCAATTAGGACATCTGCACGGAAACGCTTTTTTTACTATCTTTATTATCAATTAAAAGGGTCATTAAAGGCGTCCACATGTCCCGAAGCTTTCAAGTAGTGGGATGCATCAAAATAGCAGAATCAATCCCAACGATATTTTTCATTGAGCTGAACCATCGCCTTCCACCAATATTGTTTTATATTATTTTTTTGAGTTCAACACCATTCTGCCCGTAGTCATAAACTGCTGATAATCCATCATATATCTCACTTGATGGGAATATAAAAGCCATACTCCTTGGCGTGAGAGACTACTCTTTTAAAAACATCTTCTTGTTTTGCCATTCTATGTATTTTGTCTGCAAAAATACGGATTTTAGTTTAATTTGAAACAAAAAAATATAATATTTGCATTATCTCTATACATTGTTTTTCGTAGTAAAAAGATTTTCAAAAAAATATTAAATTTAGATAGATTTTTAATTTCTTTTTTTAATAAATAAATTTTTTTAAATTTGCACGATGGTTTTAGACATCTTAGAAATCAACGAAAAATCAGTAATTTGAGTTTGGGGTAACTTTCGGGTTGTCTCAGTCTCAAATTATCGTTTTTATATATAAAAATAAATCTAATAAAAAAATTAAAGTATTATGAGCCAAAAAAATTAGAAATGCTTTTACGAAGGAAAAAGCGAAACAAATCTACGCTACAGAGAATCCAGAAGAGGTAATTGTCTATTTCAAAGATGATGCTACGGCATTTAATGCCCAAAAGAGAGGACAAGTGCAACTAAAAGGTGAGATGAACAACGCCATTACAACACTTATTTTTGAATATCTAAAAAGTAAAGGTATTGAGACTCACTTTGTTAAGCAACTTAATGAAAGAGAACAATTAGTAAAAAAAGTTTCTATAATCCCGATAGAAGTAGTCGTAAGAAACTATGTTGCAGGTAGTATGGCACAACGCTTGGGAGTAGAAGAAGGAGTGAAATCTCCAGTAACAATTTTTGATATTTGCTATAAAAAAAGATGAACTTGGAGACCCGCTAATCAACGACCATCACGCTGTATTTTTGGGAGCAGCAACCTATGAGGAGCTTAATGAAATGTATGCCTTGGCAGGAAAAATCAACAAAGCGTTGCAAGAATTATTTGATAAAAATCAATATCATCTTGGTAGATTTTAAGATTGAATTAGGAAAAAAACTTCCGACGGAAAAAAATTATTCTTGCTGATGAAATCTCCCCAGACACTTGTAGATTGTGGGACAAAGATACCTTAAAAAAATTAGATAAAGATAGATTCAGAAGAGATTTAGGCGATGTTACGGAAGCCTATGTAGAGATATACCAAAGACTTAAAAGCGTTTTGGCATAAAAATAATGGGATATACAAAATCCCTATTTTGAATACGAAAAAAAGAGATGAAAGATTTAAACTTAATCAAAGAACAATATATCAATGAATTCCAAAAAAAGACCTTATGGAAGGAATCTGTTCCGAACTAAGGAAGAGGAAAAAAATAGATGCACCTAATGAAGAGTGTGGCATCTTTGGACTTTATTCCGAAGACAAGGAGGTTGATACATTTTCTTTATCCCAATTTGGTTTGTTTGCCTTACAACATCGTGGGCAGGAGGCGTGTGGTATTTCTGTTTTGAGAGATGGTAAGATTGATAACATTAAGGAAGAAGGCTTGGTATTAGATGTCTTTAAAGAAATTAGAAATCCTGAGACCTTTATGGGAAATGGAGTAATTGGGCATACCCGATACACTACTGCAGGGGACAAAAAAAAGTATAATTATCAGCCATTTTTTGCTAAAAACGAGTATGACCAAATATTCGTTACAATTGCCCACAATGGTAACTTAACCAATGCCAAAAAGACTTCGCAAAGAAATGGAGGAGGAGGGAGTAGTATTCCGTGCCACATCGGACTCCGAAATTATTCTCAGACTGATTCAGAAACATTTTAATTTAGGTATCATAGATGCTATTAAACTGACAATGAATAGAATAGAGGGTGCGTATTCTGTAGTAGGACTTACACAAGATGGCTTTTTTGCATTCAGAGATTTTAATGGTATCCGCCCGCTCATTTTAGGACTTTTGGGAAATAACACCTATGTTGTGGCATCCGAATCTGCAGCTCTCGATGCAGTAGGTGCAGCCTATGTTAGGGATATCCAACCTGGTGAAGCTGTATATACAGACAAGACCGAAGGATTAAAATCTTTTTTCGTAAAAGAACATTGTACCAATAGAATCTGTTCTTTCGAATATATCTATTTTGCACGGCCAGACACGAGTATGGAAAACATCAATGTGTATGAAATTCGTGAGAAATCAGGAATGAAAATATGGGAACAAGCCCCCGTGGAAGCTGATATTGTAATTGGCGTACCTGATTCTGGTGTGCCTGCTGCAATTGGTTTTTTTCCAAAGCTTCGGGGGATACCTTTTAGTCCTGTACTTATCAAAAATAGATATATCGGACGAAGTTTTATCGTACCAACACGGAAATGAGAGAGAGAATCGTTAATCTCAAATTAAATCCCATAGTCTCCGAGATTAAAGGCAAAAAGTGGTGATTATTGATGACTCTATTGTGAGAGGAACTACATCAAAGCGTTTGGTAAAGATTTTGAAAGATGCTGGAGTAAAGGAAATCCACTTCCGAAGCGTATCACCACCGATTGTTGCCCTTGTTTCTTGGGTATAGATACTCCATCGAAAGACGACCTTATTTCTGCTAATATGACCAACGAAGAACTCACAAAAATACCTCGGTGTAGATAGTTTGGAATTCCTAAGTTTAGACAATCTAAAAAGATATTTTTGGGCAGTTCCGATCATTGTTTTGGTTGTTTCAATGAGAAATATCCCGTAGAAATAGGAGAAAAATATTAATTTGTTTTAATTTTTTTAAATTTAACTTTATTAACGAAAAAAATCTCTTTTATGCAGTTAAAAGAGATTTTTGAAAATAATAATGAATATGGACTTTAAAAAAACTAAAAGGCTATTTATCAGCATTTTTTTATCGGCCGTTAGCTATGGAATGATTCCCCTATATATGATACCCATCAAGGAAAGTAATTTCTCATTAGATGCCTCTCTATTATACCGATTCGCCATCGGTGCTGTTTGTATCTTAGGGTATCTCATTTATAAAAAAGAAAACCTCAAAATTAGCCTCCGAGAATTTATAGTATTCATCTTTTTGGGGTTATTTTATGCCTTATCATCAGAATTTTTGTTTATGGCATACGATTATCTCACTCTCGGTATAGCCTCTACTATATTTTTCACTTATCCGATTATTATCGCTATTATTTTGGCAGCATTTTTTTTAGTGAAAAAAATAACAATTCCAACGATTATTTCATTATTTATTGTATTTGCTGGCGTTTTTTTATACTAAGTTTAAAAAGATACAGAATCTTTTTAGTATCAATTTTTTTAGGACTCTTTATTGGACTAATGGGGGCAGTGATATACGGCCTATATATCATCCTTGTTAATAAATCTAAAATACCAAGCTCAGGTATCAAGTTGTCTTTTTATTCATTAGTGTTTTCAAGTATTTATTTTCTAGCAAAAAAACTTGTATTGTAGAAGGTGAAGTGCCTATTCCTGACCTAGAAACATTTGGTAATCTGACATATTTTTTTCATTGATTACCACAGTGTTATCCCTTACTACACTTGTCTCATGCCATTAATTGTATTGGCTCTACACCTACAGCTATTTTTAGGAGCTATAGAACCCATCATTGCAGTAGGAATAAGTGTCTTTCTATTTCAAAAAGAAAGCCTCACAACGAGTCTTATCATTGGGGTTATTTTTGATTATCATTGGGGTGTTGATTGAGATTATCTTCAATAAAGCCGAAGGTAATAAAGAACTAGAACCCGTAGAATAATTTTTTTATGAAATAGAAGATAATTATTAAAAAAATATATTATTATATTTGTACAAATTTAAGTAAAAAAATTATGCAAAAAAACATATCTTCAAACCAACCAAATTTCTTTTTGAAGAATTCAAAAAAATGTATTAGCCGATTATAAATTGGCTCGCATATCTCGTGAAATGTCTCTCTTAGGACGACGCGAGGTGCTACTCGGTAAAGCAAAATTTGGAATATTTGGTGATGGTAAAGAACTACCACAAGTTGCTATGTCCCGTGTATTCCGCGAGGGTGATTGGCGTTCTGGGTATTACAGAGACCTTACTTTTGCCATCGGCTGTGGAGCTACTACGATTGAAGGTTTTTTCGCTCAACTATACGCTGATACTAATGTAGAGCGAGAGCCTGCCACTGGAGGACGCCAAATGAATGGTCACTATGCCACGCGAACTATCAACGAAGATGGTAGCTGGAAAGATTTGACGAAAATAAAAAAATATATCGTGCGATATATCACCTACGGCAGGGCAGTTTCCAAGATTGTTAGGATTAGCTCAAGCATCTAAAATATACAAAGAAATTCAATTTGAAGGCTCGGAAAAATTCTCTAATAATGGTAGAGAAATCGCCTTTGGTACTGTGGGAGATGCATCTACTGCAGAGGGACACTTCTTTTGAAACCCTCAATGCCGCTTGTGCCTTACAAGTTCCGATGATTATTTCTATTTGGGACGATGGCTATGGAATCTCCGTACCGACGCATAACCAACGAGCGAAGGCTGATATTGCAGAAATGCTCTCTGGGTTTCAAAGAAAAGAAGGTGAAAAAAACAAGGTTGCGAAATCATCAAAGTAAAAGCTTGGGATTATCCCGCACTATTAGAGGCCTACACCAAAGCTGAATACTTTTGCCCGAGAAGAGTCCGTACCAGTGGTAATACACGCAGTAGAGGTTACCCAACCGCAAGGTCACTCTACTTCTGGTTCACACGAAAGATATAAATCAAAAGAAAGATTGGATTGGGAGGCAGAGTACGACGGTATTGTAAAATTTCGCGAATGGATTCTCAATTACTCAAAATCCATTGATGGAACAGAGCAAATTTTAGCTACAGAAGAGGAATTGAATACTCTTGACAAAGAAGCTAAAAAAAGAAGTAAAGGATGGTCAGAAAAAAAGGCTTGGGAAGCATTTTCGAGAGTCTATTGATTCTATCAAAAAAATAAAGTTTTGAAACTTGTAGAGCCCTTAGCAGAAAAATAACCGTGAAGTAGAATCTTTATTAGAAAACTTCAAAAAAATAGTATCTATTGGCAAGAAAGATATTTTCCATTTAGGAAGACAAACGTTATTATTCACCCTAAAAAAATAATATACCCTCAACGGCAATTATTAGCTAATTTAATGGCAGAGCTCAACGCTGTGGAGCAGGACAATTATTCATCTCATCTCTACTCACAATCTGTTTGGAAAGCGACCTCCGTGCAGGAAATAAAACCTATCTATTCTGAGACTTCACCAGAAGTAGATGGTAGAGTAATCGTTAGAGACAACTTTGATAAAATTTTTGAAAAATATCCTGAAACTTTGATTTTTGGTGAAGATACTGGAAATATTGGTGATGTAAATCAAGGGTTAGAAGGTATGCAAGAAAAATATGGTGAATCCCGTGTAGCAGATACAGGAATTCGTGAAGCAACAATACTCGGACAGGGTATAGGTATGGCAATGAGGGGACTACGACCTATTGCTGAAATACAATATCTAGACTATATACTCTATTGCCTACAAGGTATGAGCGACGATTTGGCAACCTTACAATACCGAACTAAAGGAGGACAAAAAGCACCACTCATCATCCGAACAAGAGGGCATAGGTTGGAGGGAGTTTGGCATTCTGGCTCACCAATGGCAGGAATTCTTAACCTTTCAAGGGGAATAAATATCCTTGTACCAAGAAATCTTACCAAGGCTGCAGGATTCTATAACACAATGTTGCAAACTGACGAACCAGCATTAATCATTGAATGTCTAAATGGATATCGCCTCAAAGAAACACTACCTGATAACTTAGGTGAATTTAATGTTCCTGTCGGTAAAATTGAAACTACAAAAAGAAGGAACAGATATCACCCTCGTTACCTATGGCTCTACTTGGCGATTAGTTACCGAAGCATCTAAAAACATTAGAAAAAAATTAGGTATTAATGCTGAAATTATTGATATTCAATCTCTTATTCCTTTTGATGTAGAATGTGAAATCGTAGAAAGTTTGAAAAAAACAAATAGATTAGCTATCATAGACGAAGATGTGGAGGGTGGGGCTTCCGCATATATTCTACAACAAATTTTTAGAGAAACAAAATGGTTATCAATTCCTAGATTCTCAACCACTTACAATTACAGCTAAAAATCACAGACCAGCCTATGGAACAGACGGTGATTATTTTAGTAAGCCATCAATAGACGATATCGTAGAGAGAATTTATGGCGTATTCAACGAGGTAAATCCTCAAAGATTTCCTCTATAAATAGAATAAAAAGAAGTATTTTCATATGAAAATACTTCTTTTATTACTTAATATTACTCATTAGAGCATTAGCTTTCAACTCAGTCTCTCTCCACTCTTTCTCTGGAGACGACAGAGCTGTAATCCCTCCGCCTACAAATAGTTCTGCATTATTTTTTTAAATAATCTACCGCACCGAAGATTTACAAAAATAAAAGATAGTATCATTTATATCTACCTTAGAATATCCTGCATAAAAAAAGACCTATCAAACCCTTCAATATCTTGTATTATACTGATACATAAACTTTTAGGTACACCGCAAACAGCAGGAGTGGGATGTAAATCATTTATCAAATCATCCAAAGACCGTTCTGAAATTTGAGTTTTGAAATCCGTTCTAAGATGTTTTATATTCCCAGAAATATGGTCTTTTGTTTCCGAAATTTCTATATTTTTCGCTATATGTTTTGAGAATATTACCAATATATTCTGTTACAGGTTTTTGTTCCTCAATTTCCTTTTTCTGTCCAATCTTCGTCTATAGGTAGTGTCCCAGCCAAAGACATTGTTTCAAAAAAATGTGTTTTTTTATCATATTTTTCCAAGTAATTCCGAAAAATGCCCCTGATCCAAAAAAATATCTCCTTTTTGGAAAAACATAAACAAATGCCGAAGGATATGATTTTACTAAATTTTTGAAAAGTTTCGAAAAATATTAATATCTTGGAAATCAATATCTTGCAACAACAATTTTTTTCAGTTGATGAACTTTAATAAAATCTATTGTTCTCTATTTTTTTCCAAATATTCCTCCTTAGTCTCATTCTCTACTAAAAAAATGGATTTTCTGGAAGTTGAAATTTTTTTGCAAAAATCCATAGGAGATAATTTTTTTAAATCTCCATCAAATTTCAGATAAGTTTTTATCGAAAGACACAAATTCTACACTATTTTTTTGTATTATTGTTAGAATTTATATAATAGTCTTTATCAAAGGGTAGTCTAAAAAAATAATCATATATTATTATGATTTTTTTGGCAATCACATTATTCGTCATTGTAGTATGGTTTATCAGCTTTCCATCTTCATCAACAATCTCAATCTGAGACACATGGAGAGTCCTACCTTTTCTGATAAAAAGAAGCTGTCGCAGTGAGTATCCCATCTGTTTTTTTGCACGAAGGTGGTTACTATTAATATTTGTTCCTACTGCATAGTAATTTTCGGTATCAATATTGATAAAAAGACAAGCAAGACCCCAAAGTCTCAGCTAATGCTACACTAGCTCCTCCGTGCAAAATACCGAATGCCTGATGCACCCTAGAAGTAACTGGCATTGTAGCGGTTATACTATTTTCAGTAACATCGGTAAAAGTAATATCCAAGGTATCTATAAGGGTATTTTTTTCTCCAACTATTCAGTAGTTCAAGTTTTTTTGTTGTTTTTTTCTGTATTTGTCATAATTATTGTATATTAGGGTTCCAATTTTCAGGGATTTTTTTGGGGTTATATCATATTTAATGAGATAATCTGAAATCTCTTTTAAAATATCCTCGTATGGCATATTTACCAATCGTTCGTAAGGAATGGTATAGCCAATATATAATCGTTTTCTTTTGAAATCACCTGTTGCGATTACTATTGGGACTTTTGCTTGTAAGGCCATATAATAGAATCCTTTTTCCATTTATTGACTTTACTACGCGTCCCTTCTGGGCAGATAACTAATGAGAAATCCTCTTTTTGGGAATTGCTGAGAGATGAAATTTACTAAATCATTTTTTTCTGGCTTCTGTTGATACCTATTCCTCCCAGAGCCTTCACAATACCTCCATACCAAGCTTTTGTATGAGCATCTTTTATGATGATTTTCAATGGTTTGTCTAAAATCCAATAAGCGATATTCCCCAATAGAAACTCCATATTATGAGTGTGAGGAGCTACCACAAGGATACAGCGATTCAGGTTTTTCTCATCACCGTGTAGGGTCATTTTTCCAGCCCAATAATTTTTAATAATAAATTACCGATAAATTTCTTCATTTTTTTACTTTTTTTATAAATAAAGTATAACCCCAAAAAAATAGAGTTATACTTTTACAAAAAAATAGATAAATATTATTATTTATACAATTAAAAAAATCATTAAAAACATCACTTTGGCACCTAAAAAAATATTTCTCCCCATTCGTGGGATATTTCCCCAATCGGCATAAGTACTATAATAGGTATCTGCCAAATTCTCTACTCCCGCTTGTAGTTGAAGATTGCTCCTTCCTCTCAGTTTAAAGGTATAGTCCGCAGAAAGATTATAAATAATATAAGCTGGTGTTCTGTCTTCTCCATACTCAGGGCTATATGCTACCTGCGTGAAATCTCCATTAATAGAGGCTTGACAAGAAAAATTTATTCTTTCTATATTTCAGTGTTGTTTGATAACTGAAAGGACGAATAAATGGTAGATTTTCGTTATTCCAATCTTGTCCTTTTGCATAACTTAGCGTTCCTTCCAATTCAAATAATCATTAATATCATACTTAAAATTAAGTGATATATTCAAAAATTTTCGCATAACCTAATGCTGTATAGCCCTTTACGCCAACAGATAGGATATTCATTGGATAGCCAATATTCAAAAATTTTTCCTATGATATAATTTTTTTAATATGAAAAATAATTTGCCTTTTGCTTCAATGACTAATTTCTTCGTTGCTACGCTTGCTGATAGATTTGCCTCGTAGGAAATTTCATTTTTTAGGTTTGGGTTTCCAATATAGTCATATCTATCAAATGAGTTAAAAATATAATATCCATATCCCTCCGATACAGATGGAGCCCTATGCCCATATCCTAATCCTGCTGTAATACTTATAGGATTTATCTTCAATGTATAAGAACCAAATAAATTTGGTAAAAAAATCTTGTTCTCTCATTCGGTGAGCTCGGGTGAAATATCCATACAAAAATCCATATATTTCGCCTTATTTTTGATGGAGATTCAATGCTCCTCCAAATGTAATAGATTGATTATCTGTCAATTCTAATTGGTTGTTAATAGAAATTCCAGCATAATTTGTAGTAACAACAGGCCAAGTGTAAGCGAACATCAGTGGGTTTCCATAGGTCTGTGGATACATCGTCATCTCTGCTGTGGATTCATTTGTATAACTATTCAATTGAACATCAGCGGAGTAGCTAAATCTTCTTAAATGCAATTTTGAAGTAAGCCCGTATGTTGTACTCCAGCCAGGCATATCCATATGTACTCTATTTTCGGGACGAGTAGTATCATCCATATAGTGTTCTACAGCATTAAAATAAAATTTCGTATCCCAAACTCTCAGTAGTCCTTCTTCGTATAATTGTTTATAATTTGCAGAAGTAATTAAGGCTCTTGCCAGCCAGGCATCCATCGGTAGGGCAGGGTAGCCAACATCTTTTGCTAAATCAAAAATAGCATCTAACTTTATAGATGATAGAGGACCTGTTTTGTAACCTACGCCAAAAGAGGTGTTAAATTTTTTATATTGAGAATGAAGAACTTTTATATTATTTCCAGCTCTATAATTATCTGCCTTTCTGTAAGATATAGTTCCATCTACCACCCATTCTTTATTAGAAAAATACAAATCTCCAAGATTAAAAAATTGTTTGTTATTGGTCTCAATACCCGTTTGATAGGAACCACCTATTTTAGGCTCATCAGAAAAGGAAACGCGTCGTCTCTTCAAATCGATTGCTCCCGCAATAGTTGCTCCGTGCATCGTTCCTTCTTGTCCAGATTGTATATCTACAGAGGACAAGTTATTGGTCTCCACATAGGAAGTTACGGGATCCATCTTGTCTGTACATGCTCCAAAAACATGCATTCCTTCAATTGTTACGGACGAGCGCTCGGTATTCATATTATTCAATAGAGGCTCCCAAGCATAAGCCCCTTTTTGATAAACGAAATATTCTCCGACGAAGATAAATACTCATCCACTGAGCAGGCTAATTTTACATCTGTTCGGATTTTTTTGTCTCTTTATTGTTTTTTTATTTTCACCTCATTAAGGTTTTTCACCTCCTCCTTTGAGACATTCTGAGCCGACACTCCAATACTGAGTAAAAAAGACAGGTAAAATGATTTTTTCATTAGCTATCATTTTTTTATTTTAGAAATTAATATCTATGTATAAATCACTCTTTTTGTCCCCAGCCTCCTGCAGTAAGTTTTTTTCAGGGACTTTGGTTCCTTTAATAATATTTCCATTTTTTTATCTTTAAAGATGAAATTAAGTGTCCAAAAATCCTGTCATCGTATAATTTACCACACCATGATAATACTTATCTTCACCTTGTGTAAGATTAACATTGTTAGGAGAGGAGTGGTTTCCCATTGAAGGGTCAGGCATTCGTGGGTCGAGTTCCAAGGTAGCTCTATCTACTACTGAATAGGAGAATAATTTTTGGATCTGGTTTTTCCTGTTATTTTTGTGTTCAAACTCGCCATTATGAGGTTTATTATACTTATAAAGACCTGCCTTTAATTGATTTTCAATGATACACGGTACCTGTGGTTCTATAAGTGTTAATGTATATTTTTCACCATCATTACCAATAAATTCGGTAAGATTTCTATTAAGGTTTTGTATTTGGTAAATTACTAACTTCCACCTCTTTAACAAGGTCGTAAGTTTTATTTCCTATAACATAAGATATGTAAATTTTTCCATTTTTCTGTACTTTTTCCAATTGTCATTACTGGATTTTTCACTATCAAAAAGTAAGTTCTTCGTAGGGGTATTAAAAAAATAGCAAAGCCCTCAAAAAGCCTTAATATCTTGTTTAAAAATCCATATAATATTGGTGCGGACAAGAATAAGAGTAGCCATTCTCACGCGTCTTTATCGGCAGAAAAAGTTAATGACTGTACATCAACCTTTTTGTAGAGTATTTTTTTATCCAATACCTCGATGATCACTTCATTATACCCACTATAAAAATTTTCCACCCGTAGTTTGCAATATTATAGTATGGTTTTCACTGCTTATTGTCTGATTTACAACAACTACACCACGAGATTTCGCCTTCAAAGTATTGTTAAAATCAGTCCGTTCTACCGATGCAGGAAAAACATTAACATTCCCACAGAAAAAAACATAATAATTTGGTAATTTTTCATTTTTTTATTGTTTTGTATTGAGCAAATATACAAAAAAAGTATTAATATATGAAATTATAATTAATAAAAAAATAAGATCATCTTAAAAAAGACAATCTTATTCTCAATTTTGTTATTTTATTCTATATGAGAGCATTATTCCTCCACGATAGGGGACAATCTCACCACTTCGGTTATAGGCTCTCTTTTCTTTATAGTGCAATTCATCTATTCTATCCCCCGAAATTTTATCATATCCACGATAAAATCCCTGTGAAGAGCCTATTCCTAAAAAAACATCTATATTCCAATTTTCCCTCCATTTAAATTGATAGCCTACATCTGCTCCAAAAAAACCATTGCAAACCCTTCCTGATAATAATTTTTTTAAGTCATATTTCAGCTCTGGATTTTCCTCCGAAAAGGTAATACCTCCTTTCCAATAATTCCATTTTTGCATATTAAAATATGCCATTGAGAAATTCGCTCCCACATACCACTTGCGAAATGCTTCGGAGAAATAATATCGCCCACCAAATCCTGCCATATATACTTGGGCATTTTTCCCTGCAAAAAGACTTCCAAGGCGATACTAAAAATATCTCCTTGTAATGTGTATTTTTGCTCAATCGATACTCAGCACCAACATTTATAACACCTGCAGGGAGCAATAGAGCATTAGCTTTTATATAAAGCTTTATTATCAATACCTTGGCTAAAAATAAAAAAACAGAAAGAAATAGACTAAATAATATAATTTTCTGTCTCATTATATTCATTTTATTTCTTTTTAATAATTTCTCTTGTAAATCAGTATTTCTACCTATTTTTGATAGATTAAAAGGATTTTTAAAAGCATAAATTTTTTTGCATCACTATTTTTTTCCCCATAGTAAAGTATAATTTCGCTAAAATATAAGTATTATCTAAATTTTCATTTTCATTTACTGATTTTTTTCAACCCATTTTGTCGGTACAGTCAACAAATCCTTATTTTTTTACATTTTTCTGCAATAATATATGAAATTTCCATTAATTTATTCTTTCTTTTGCTCGTTTTCATTTTGAAAATATTTCAATGATGTTTCCGCAAATTTATCAAAATTTTTTTAACAGAAAAAAATAATAATTCATTTTAAAAGTCATTCAATACCTTATTTGCCTCTTTTTCGGAAGTGATATTCACTGCATTTTTAAGATATTTTTCATCATCAATTTCATTATTTTTCCTTATTAATGGCTTCTTGCAATAGAGTATTCAGCTTAATAGAAATATCAAAATCACTATAAAGCCTTTTCAGAAATATACTTTGTAATTTCTGTTTTTATTATCTATAAATAACTGGTAATATGGGCTATCTGAAGATTTCAGAATATTAAAAAAAGCATAAAAAGCCTCCTCTTTGCTAAAAATTTTTTTATCCTTCTTATTTTGAAAAATATCGCTCTGCTACTTTTTTTGGCAAAATCTATCTCTATTTTATATGTTTCAAAAAAACAATTGCTTCAAAAAAACTTAAATCTTTCTCTCCTTTCTCAAACTGCAGTCTCTTTGTAACAACCTCTTCCGTAGTTTTTTTGCATTTTTCCCCGTCTCAAGAAATTCCTTTTCTGGTTGATACCCCATTGATTTATAGATTATTTTACCATCTCCATCAATAAAAAAAGAAAAAGTAGGATAGGACCTCACGCCATATATCCTTGCCAAATCCATACCCTCTCCCTTTTTCCATATCAAAACGGACATTTATAAAATTAGCATTATAATATTCTTGGACACTCTCTTTATTAAAAACATTCTTTTCCATCATTTTACATGGGCCACACCAAGATGCGTAGGCATCCAAAAAAATATTATTTTATTTTCAGTCTTTGCTTTTTTTCAAAATTTCAGAAAACTCCATATTATCCTGAAAAATTAATATTTTTGAGCAAAAAGTAATTATTGAACTACCAAGCGATACAAGGAAAAATATCTTTTTCATTATTTAACTAAATATTTACAAATATAAAAAAATTATACTACAAAAAAATATAGAACCACCTCATAATGAGATAGTTCTAATAAATTTAATTTGCCACTTCAGCTCTCATTTCTTTTTCCTTTAAATTTCATATACGAAATATTATTAAGGATTTCGTTTTTAAAATTCTTATCCACTTCAAAAGAAACTAAATTTATCCAAAAATTTCAATATCACCAATATCAACACGCTTTTTGGACTTAGATGTTGCCTTATTGATAATATCCAACATATCTATTTTTTTCTCAATTTATCTCTTTTTCCAAGATTAAAGAAGAAGCGAGTCATATTCTCACTATTTCTCTTTTTTTATCCCTTGAGCTTCGTCCATTTTTCTGTCTCTGCGTCTATCATGATTGCTACCAGACTCTTTATCTGATAGTTTTATTGCTGATAAATCATTTTTATCTTTGTAATAAAGTGCCAATTCTTTCAATTGAAGTTGTAATAATTGTTTTACTAAATCTTCTTTTGAAAAACTCTGACAAGTCAGGGATTAGGGTTTCATCAAAATTGAAATAATCTTCATGTTCTGTGAATAACTTTTCAAAGAGACCTCCAACTTGTGCCTTAATAATGTCTTCACCTTTCGGGATTTGCTTCTCTGTAAGTTCTATCTTAGTTTGTATCTTAATTTGTTTCAACTTACGCGTCTCTTCTGGTTTGATGAGTGCCATAGAAATACCATTTTTCCCTGCACGGCCTGTACGTCCACTTCTATGTACAAAAAAACCTCAGGATCATCTGGCAAAGAGTAATGAATAACATGAGTTAAACTATCTACATCAAGTCCCCTTTGCTGCCACATCTGTAGCCACCAAAATATCGATATTTTTTTCAGTCTGAATTTCTTCATCACACTATCTCTTTGTGCCTGCGATAGGTCTCCATGAAGAGCATCAGCTCCGTAGCCATTTTGCATTAGGAAATCTGCTACATCTTGAGTTTCCATTTTCGTTCTACAAAAGATAATTGAATATTGATTCGGATTAGCATCTATCAATCTTTTCAACGCCTCTTTTTTATGACGATATCCAACTACATAAAACTCGTGTTTAATATTTTTTTCTTTACAGCATTGATATTTCCAACAGCTATTTTATGTGGATTTTTCCAAATAATTTTTTTAGAAATTTTCTCCACTTCCTTATTCATTGTTGCTGAGAATAAAAGTGTCTGTTTCGTCTCTGGTGTACCACTTAAAATTGTCTCTAAATCATCTTTAAAACCCATAGACAACATCTCATCGGCCTCATCGAGAACGAGCCAATTAATTGCTGAAAAGTCCAAGGCCTTTCTTCCGAGCAGGTCGATAACCCTACCTGGAGTCCCAACGATAATTTGTGGTTTTTCCTTCAAAGAGCGGATTTGCTCCACGATGCTACTTCCTCCATAGACTGCAGTAGTCTTGATATTTGGGAGGTATTTCGTATAATTTTTAATATCTTTGGCAATTTGCAAACATAATTCGCGGGTTGGACAAAGAACCAATAACTGGATTTTACGACTTGTATCGTCTATCATATCCAGAATCGGAAGCGAAAATGCTGCTGTCTTACCTGTTCCTGTCGCTGCAAGGGCAATCAAATCACGAAAATCTGATTGGATAAAAGGAATAGTCTGTTTCTGGATTTCTGTTGGCTGTTCGTAGCCAAGTTCGCCAATAGCCTTAATAATGTCAGGACTTAGATTGGATTCCGTAAATAAATTCATTTAAAAAGAACTTCTAAAAAAATTAAGTGGCAAAGTTAATAAAAAAATATTTATTATATTCTTTATACTCTGTCATAAATATTTATTATTTATAATAATTTGAAATTAAAAAAACACTCTATATTCCATTTTTCTTAACTTTGGATAAAAAAATTTATAAATGAAAAGATTTATCTCTAAAAACATTAACGGTGGGGCTACTCACAATATTCGGATTATCAAGTATTTATGCACAAGATGCTAAAAAAAGAATCTATCTCCGAAGAGAGAAAAGATTGGTGAAACCCTATAATCCAAAAAGAAAAATGCCGAAAAAAATTGGCAGAATTAGTACAAAAAGCTCAAGCTGAAGGCAAAAAATATTATGATTCAAGCAGGTGGAAATTGGTGTATTTGGTGTCTTAGATTTAACCAATATGTGCTAGACCACCCCGAACTGAAAAAAATTCGTAGATGAAAAATTATTATTACTATCACCTCAATTATTCAAAAGAAAATAAAAAAACGAAAAACTATTCAAAAAAATTTGGTAATCCTGGCAAATATGGTTTTCCCTGTTTTCGTAATTTTTGGATAAGAATGGTAAAGCAAATTCACACTCAAAGTAGTGATATTTTTTTGAAGATGAGAACGATGATAATTCCTACAATTATGAAAAAGTAAAAAGCCTTTTTGAAAAAAATGGGCTCCAAAGAAATAATATTTTTGGAATAATTTTGTATCTTATATTTATGCTAAGGTTATGATATTCATAGTAGTATCGTAACCTTCACTTTTTATCTAAATAATCTTTATAACATAGTCATATATGAAAAGAAAAGTCTTGATAATCTATACAGGGGGTACTATAGGAATGGAGAAAAACTACGAGACGGGTAGTTTAGAACCCTTTGATTTTAGGTATATTTTTTTGAAAAAAACTTCCTGAAGTAAATCTGCTACAATGCGAGGTCGCTATTCACCCTTTCCAAAAAGCCTTTGGACTCATCCGATATTGGACCAAAAGAGTGGTCTGAAATAGCCTCTTGTATCAAAAACAATTACCATAAATATGATGGTTTTCTGGTGTTACATGGTACAGATACAATGTCTTACACAGCATCTGCACTCAGTTTTATGTTAAGAAATATTCGGAAACCTGTGATTCTGACAGGAGCTCAGTTACCAATCGGAGATCTCAGGACAGATGCCAAAGAAAACCTACTCACCAGCCTTAATTATGTCAGCATCTACGATGGAGACGAAGCCGTAATACAAGAAGTTGCCGTCTATTTTGCTTGTAAATTAATGAGAGGTAATCGTTCTCTAAAAATATTCTTCGGAATATTTTTGATGCCTATCAAAGCCCTAATTACCAAATACTTGGACATTCAGGAGTCAATCTTACCATCAACCGAGATGCTCTCTATCGCCCAAAAGAAGATTCTGAATTTTATTGTGATTTACACTTCTCTTCGGAAGTTATTTTTTGGAGGATATTCCGGTATGTCTTTTTGATATATTAGAAAATATTGATAACGTGAAGGTTATTATACTGCAAGTATTTGGTTCAGGAACTATTTTCAATAACAAAAAAACTGAGGAAACTCTAAAAAAATTAAGACATAAGGGAATAGAAATTATAATCATCAGTCAATGTATTTCAGGAGAAATTTCTTTTTGGAAAATATTCTAACTCTAATATTTTTTTAAAAAAATATTGGAGCTATCAATGGTAAAGACCTCACAGCGGAGACGGCCATTATCAAAGCAATGCATATACTTGATAATCCGAAATATCAAGAATCTTTTGCTGAAACTTTTCAGAAAAAAATATCTGTGGTGAAATAAAATAATCATTCTAAATAATATATAATTATCAATAATATTTGTTAGTTTAATCTAACTTTCGTATCTTTGCTGTATGGAAAAAAACAATCGTGGAAAAGAGAGAGTAAGCAACTCGCTTCCGGAGGTATTTGCATCGGTAAAAAATTCCAAAAATGCAAGTCCATTTAGAAAAATTACTTGCTTTTACGGGACCTGGACTGATGGTCGCTGTGGGATATATAGACCACGGAAATTGGGCTACGGATATTGCAGGGGAACAAAAATTTGGCTATACGCTACTCTCTGTAATTCTTATCTCTAACATATTTGCTATTCTATTACAACATCTATCACTGAAATTAGGAATCGTCACCGAAAGAGACCTAGCACAGGCATGTAGAGACCATTTTAGTCCAAGAGTTAATTTTTTTCTTTGGATATTTTGTGAAATAGCCATCGCTGCTTGTGATTTGGCCGAAGTAATTGGTTCTGCCATCGCCCTCAATCTTTTGTTTGGTATTCCTATACTTTGGGGGATTGTCATCACAATGGTGGATGTCTTATTAATTCTCCTACTACAAGCCAAAGGCTTCCGCTATATAGAGGCTGTTATTGGCTCACTAATGTTGGTAATCATTGGATGTTTTGGTTTTGAAATTGTCCTTAGTAACCCAGATTTATTTCCTATTTTAAAGGGAACGATTCCTCAAAAGGAAATAATTTCTAATCCTGAGATGCTCTATATTGCTATTGGTATTTTGGGAGCTACGGTGATGCCTCATAACCTATATTTACATAGTAGTATTATACAAACTCGTGATTATGAGAGGAATACTGAAGGCAAAAGAGAGGCTATAAAATACGCTACGATAGATTCTACATTATCATTATTTGTCGCCTTTTTTATCAATGCAGCTATTCTCATCATTTCGGCATCTACATTCCATCATTTTGGTTATCATAATGTTGAGGATATTCACGATGCTCATAAACTTCTTTTCACCAATATTAGGTACAAGTTTGGCAAGTATTGTTTTTGCTGTAGCTTTATTAGCTTCAGGACAAAATTCTACACTTACGGGAACTCTTGCAGGGCAAATAGTAATGGAGGGATTCCTCCACATAAGATTAAAACCTTGGTTTAGAAGATTGATTACAAGGTCATTAGCTGTAGTTCCTGCTTTTTTGGTAACTTTATTTTATGGAGAAAAGGGGACGACCGAGCTATTAGTATTAAGCCAAGTGATACTTTCAATGCAATTAAGTTTTGCCGTAGTGCCACTAGTTGCATTTACATCCGACAAATTGAAGATGGGCGAATTTGTAAATGGTCGGATTTTAAGATTTTCAGCGTGGTGTATCTCTATTATCATTATTTTTGCTGAATATATATCTTCTTTGGGAAACACTTTTTCAATAAAATTTTACATTTATGAATGGAAGCATCCTTGAACAAATTATCCAAGGATACTTCTTTTTTTATCTATCTATTATTACCGATTATTTTTTTATTTTTAGAAAAATATCTAATAATGCGTTCTCCACATTGTCAGCCTCACTAAGAGTTACTCTCCCTAAATCTTTTCCATATCTTCGGACAATAATAGTGGGTATTTTTTTGAATATTGAATATAACCTCCTCACTACTCGGAGACTGATATTTATCATTTACAGCAATGATTTCCAAACGGCTATCGGGAAATTTTATTTCCTCTAAAACTTTGATTATTTTAGGTAATTCCTTTTGGCTATTTGTATCCCAAGTACCGATGAATATAAAAAATCTTTTGTACTATTAATATTCTCTTTTTTTAGAGATTTTTATTATTTCAGCATCTGGATGATAGGTTTCTTTCTCATTCTCAAACCACTGTCTGAAAGGCTCTTTCAAAAAATTGTTCCTTCATTTGCTGTCCAAGTAATAATTTCCCATACTTTTGAGACTCTACATCTCTATTAACCACCACTTTATCTATACTACAAGAACATATAATTAACCCCCAAAGAGATAGCAAGATACTTACTAATATTCCTATTTATCATTGTTTATTTTTTTCTATGATAGATTTTAAATCAGCAGGGGAGTAGTTGATACTTTTTAGCACTTTATTATCAGATTTTCTATGGACATTATACTTTTCGCCAGACTTTTCGGAATAAGCATCTTGTCCTTTTTTTCTTGATAATGTAATATAGTTGCATCAGCCTCTTCTTGTGAGTTGCAAGCTTTTAGACATATTAGAACGGTGTACTTCGTTGAACAAATCTCCAAACTTTTCACCGAGTCCAAACTCCAAAATAGCCCCACTCAATACATACTGCAAATCAGCAAAGGCATCCGCAACTTCTACGATATCATTATTTTTTATAGCTTCTTTCAGTTCGTTTAGTTCTTCTTGTAGTAAGTTGATTCTTAGTTCGGCTCTATCTAAAGGAATTTGCGGTGTATCCAAAATAGGAGCATTGAAAGTTCTATGGAATTCTGCTACTTGATTTAGACTATCTATTGTTTTCATTTTTTTATATAAATTAATGTTATCTAGAAATTTCTCTACCTATTACCAATCTTTGTATCTCAGAAGTTCCCTCACCAATGGTACATAATTTAGAATCTCGGTAAAATTTCTCAACAGGAAATTCTTTTGAGTATCCGTATCCACCAAAAAAATCTGCACGGCATTATTTGCCACTCTCACAGAAGTTTCGGAAGCGAATAGTTTTGCCATAGCTCCTTCTTTTGGTAATTACCTTCCCTCCATTTTCATCTCAGAAGCACGACGAATAAGTAACTCGGATGCATCAATCTCCGTAGCCATATCGGCCAACATAAAATTGATTGCCTGAAATTTATTAATAGGTTGCCCAAATTGTTGGCGTTCTTTTGAGTATTTCAGAGCGGATTTATAAGCTCCACGAGCTGTTCCCAAAGCTAATGCTGCAATAGATATTCTTCCGCCATCAAGGATTTTCATTGCTTGCTTAAATCCTTCTCCTACCTCTCCAAGTCTGTGAGTATCAGGTACTCTCACATTGTCAAAAAAATAAGTTCTGCCGTTTCGGAAGCTCTCATTCCTAATTTATTTTCTTTTTTTCCAGAAGAAAAATCCAGACATTCCTTTTTTTCTAACACGAAAGCCGTAGCATTATTTTTTTGCTCCTTTTTCACCTGTTCGTGCCATTACGACCGCTATTTCTCCTGAGATGGCGTGAGTAATGAAGTTTTTTTGCTCCGTTAATCACCCATTCATCACCATCTTTTATAGCTGTTGTATTCATACCGCCAGCGTCGGAGCCCGTGTTATGCTCGGTAATTCCCCAAGCACCGATTATCTTTCCAGAGGCCAGTTGAGGAAGCCATTTTTCTCTGTTCTTCGTTTCCAAATTCATATATATGATTGGTACATAATGAGTTGTGCGCTGCTACGGAAAGCCCGATGGAAGGGTCTATTTGAGAGATTTCGTCCAAAAATTGCAACATATTCGTGATATCCCAATCCCGAGCCACCATATTCTTCAGGAATAACGATCCCCATAAATCCCATTTCTCCTAATTTATGGAATAATTCTTTTGGAAAAAAATTTGTTTTTCGTCCCATTCCATTACATATGGACGGATATTTTTTTCAGCAAAAATCTCTTGCCGTTTCTACAATCATTTTTAATATTTTCAGCATTAAAAAAACTCATATGATAACTATATTTTTGAATACAAAAAGTAATACTTTTAATTGTTAAAAATCAAATCATAAAAAAACCGACATACAAAAAAATTAGTCCCATTCATAAAAAATATCACAATCAAGTGTAACCTTTTTTTATTTTTTTTCATCGTATAAGTAGGAAATAAGACAAAACAAATGAGACAACTAAAAAAATCACTAAGCAGGTAACCAATAGAGAGACAGCCTCTCTTGATAAGTATCTGCAAGAAATCGGAAAAAGTAGAACTCATTACCGCTGATGAAGAAGTAGAACTAGCACAGAGAATCCGTTCGGGAGACAAAGTAGCCTTAGAAAAACTAATTAAAGCCAATCTAAGATTTGTTGTATCCGTATCTAAACAATATCAAAAACCAAGGACTTTCATTACCAGACCTTATTAATGAAGGAAATCTCGGATTAATGAAAGCTGCAAAAAGATACGACGAAACGAGAGGTTTCAAATTCATTTCCTATGCTGTTTGGTGGATTCGCCAGTCTATTTTACAAGCCTTGGCAGAACAATCAAGAATCGTGAGATTACCACTCAATAAAATTGGGTCTATCAATAAAATCAACAAGGCTTATGCCCACTTAGAGCAAACCAACGAAAGACCGCCATCACCAGAAGAACTTGCCGAAGTATTGGATATGAGTGAGGAAGACATTAAAGAATCTATGAAAAACTCGGGAAGACACCTCTCTATGGATGCACCACTTGTAGAAGGGAGGAGTCTAACCTATATGATGTACTACGCTCAGGAGAATCTCCAAGCCCTGATAAACAACTAATGCTGGAATCTTTACAAATTGAGATTGAAAGAGCTTTACAAACACTCACTCCAAGAGAGGCAGACTTAGTAAGATTGTATTTCGGACTAAGCGGAAATCATCCTATGACTTTGGAAGAAATTGGTGAGACTTTTGACCTCACAAGAGAAAGAGTAAGACAAATAAAAGAAAAAAAGCCATCAAACGACTAAAAACACAATTCAAGAAGTAAAAATCTTGAAATCTTACTTAGGAAAAATAATTTTTTTAATAAAAATAGCTCAATATTTTGGGCTATTTATTTTTTTATTAAAAAAATACCTATATTTTCTATTCAAAAATTTCTTATTTTTGCAATAATTAAAATAAACTTTTATGAATTTTTTTAGATAAATACCACACGATAATTACAGAGGCTATCAAGGAAAAACACTTTTTCAAAAATAAACCCGTGGAATTATACGAGCCTATCAACTACATAATTTCTACACCTGGGAAAAAACTTCGACCAGTGATTGTCTTAATGGCCAATGAACTATTCGGAGGAGACATACAAAAAGCTATAAAACCCGCTTTAGCAATAGAATTTTTTCATAATTTCACACTCATACACGATGATATTATGGACGATGCCCCCTCCGACGCGGTATGCCTACAATACACACCCTACACGGCATTAATCTAGGTATCTTAGCAGGAGATGCTCTATTTATCAAGGCTTACCAATTTTTTTGAGGATTTAGAACCTGAACTTTTCAAAAAAATGTATCAAAATATTCTCGGAAACTGGCTCTATCCTTTGTGAAGGACAGCAAATAGATGTGAATTTTGAGACCACCAAAAATGTTTCTTATGATGAATATATCCAAATGATTACCAATAAAACTGGGGTACTGATAGCTTCTGCTCTAAAGATTGGTGCTATAATAGCCAATGCCTCAGAGGAAGACACTCAGTCCATATATGATTTCGGTAAAAACATCGGAATTGCTTTCCAGATAATGGATGACTATCTCGATGTATTTGGAAATCAAGAACATGTAGGAAAAAACAAGCTGGCGACATATACGAAAACAAAAAAACAATACTATACCTCTTGGCAAAAAGACATTCTACCCCAGAGGAAAGCAAAGAATTGGATTTTTGGTATTCCAAAAAAATCTGATAATATTGATAAAATATATAGTGTTGAAAAAAATTTTTTTAGAAGAACAAAAAGTTGCTGAAAAAAATCTCTAAAAACTTGTAAAAAAATATAACGAACTTGCAATTGAATCTCTCAATAAAAATAAATATTTCCGAAGAAAAAAAGAGACCTTTTATTGATTTGGCAAACTATTTACTAAAAAGAGAAAAAGTAATATTCGGCCTTATTTTATGAAATTCAGGACAGAAATTAACATTGATAACTCGGGAGAAAAAAATCCATTTTGAAGATAAAAATTTTTTCAATAGGCTCGTGTTTCTCCACCGAAATGAGCGATTTGCTAGCTAAGGGACAATTAAAGGGTTCTAAATAATCCTTTTTGGGACGATTTTTTAACCCTTATTCTATAAATAATGCTATCCATAAAATCACAAAAAGCAGAGCAATATTCTGAAACAAATCTTATAGAATACGACGGAATTTATCTCTCTCTTGACCATCATTCAAGTTTTAATTCAAGAAAACTTGAAGATTGTTTTAGCAAAAATTAATAGCGAAATTAAGTATGCACATCAATTTTTTTGAATCAAACTAATTGGGTAATAATTACTTATGGCACAGCCTTCATCTACGAATTTACGCCACAAAAATAAATTAGTTGCCAACTGCCATAAACTTCCACAAAAGTTTTTTTCAAAAAAAGATTATTGACTATCAATGAAATACAAGATTCTATAAAAACAGACTATTAGCTACATAAAAAAATCATATCTCACCAAATGTACAAGTACTGTTTAGTATATCACCCGTAAGACATACGAAAGATGGATTTCAAGAAAATCAAAGAAGCAAGTCAAGACTTATAGATTGTCTTCACGAGGTAATTTCGGAAGAAAATAATTGTCATTACCTACCAATTTACGAAATAATGATGGATGATTTAAGGGATTATCGTTTCTATAAAGAAGATTTGATACATCCAAACCAACAAGCTGTTAATTATATTTTTGACAAATTCGGAAAAGCCTATTTTTCAGCAGATACGATGGATTTTATTAATCAAAATTTCAAAATTCATCAAGGACTATCACATAAAACAAGTGATGAAAAACAATCCTAAATATATAGAATTTCGTAAAAAAATATTGATAAATTAATAGAAGAACAACAAAAAAGTAAGTTTTAAAATATTTCAATAAAAAAATGATAGATACCCATACACATCTATATGCAGAGGAATTTGATAACGATAGGATAGAGGTCATAGAAAGAGCTATAAATAGTGGTATATCAGATTTTTACTTACCAGCAATAGATTCCACAACCCACTCTGCAATGTTAGATTTGGAAACTAAATATCCAAATAAAAATATTTGCAATGATGGGGCTTCATCCTTGTTCGGTAAAACTTGAAACTTGGGAAAAGGAACTCAATATTGTTCAAAAATATCTTAGCGAGCGAAAATTTTGTGCCATTGGAGAGATTGGTATAGATTTATATTGGGATAAATCAACCCTTGATATTCAAACAAAAGCCTTTGAACAGCAAATAGATTGGGCAATAGAAAAAGATTTACCTATTATAATACACAGTCGTGATAGTTTTGATGAAACTTTTGAAATTTTAGAACAAAAAAGACATCCAAAATTAAGAGGAATATTTCATTGTTTTTCAGGCAATTTAGAGCAAGCTCAGAGAGCAATTAACCTGAATTTTCACTTAGGTATAGGAGGTGTCGTAACCTTTAAAAAAATGGAAAAAAATTGACCAATTTCTCAAAGAAATTCCTATTGAAAGAATCGTTTTAGAGACAGATAGTCCATACTTAGCTCCTGTACCTCACAGAGGAAAACGTAACGAAAGTTCCTATATTCCTCTTATCATTGGTAAATTAGTGGATATATATAAATTTGATTTTCAATATATTGACGATATCACAACACAAAAATGCAAGAGCAATTTTTTTAAACATTAATAAATAAAAAAATACCACTTTTATATGTGGTATTTTCTTTACATCTCTAAATATATTATAATTTATATTATGTTAAATTATATATTTTTTAGGCATAAATAATATTATGCCTTTTTAATCTTACTATCTAAACTTAAATATATTATCATCAGTAATTTTATTGGTTTCCATTTTAGAAACTCGTATTATATAATCCCCATCTTTTTTTAGGAGTATTTTTGTTCTATCGTAAATGGAAATACTAAATTATCAACTTTTCTAAAATTAGAATAACTTATAACCTCATTATTATTAATTTCCTTCAATAGATAATATGTATTTGTATCAAAAATAATACTGCGTTGTCTTAGTATTATTTATCAATTCAATTTTATAGCACATATTATTGCCTACTTTTTTTCTTTTCCAACATATTTTTACTGAGAAACCTTTTTTTCTCCCAATCTATGAAATCATTTTCAAAAATTTTCTACAATATAAGTGGGATTTTCCAGCAATTTATTAGCATTATAATTCATTGTATAGCCCTTCTTACCATCAAATCCCTCAATAATTGTCTCTTTTTTTATTTATAGTAACTACAGTTTTCGAAAGATTTGGACGTTTTTGGTATATTTTTTTATAGGAAATTCATCTTTCGGTCCTAATACTACTTTTTCCGTAGAGAATTGTTGAATTAAGTGTCTTCCATTTATTTACACCGCCCGTCACCTCTATATTTTTTTATTAATAATATCTTTGGCATTTTGTCCATAAATGGAGATAGAACTTCCCATCAAAAACTGAATAAATAAGTTTTTTTCATATGATAATCAATATATTAATAATTCTCTTCTATTATTCTTCTCGCCTTTTCTAAATCCTCTGGGACATCTATCCCCACACCAACAAAAATCAGTTTCTATCATTTTTATTTTCATACCATACTCCAAATATCGGAGGCATTCTATCTTTTCTGCAATTTCCAAAGGTCTCATTGGCAGTTTTGCAAAATTCAGTAGGGCTTGTTTTTCGGAAGGCATACACGCCAATATGTTTAAAATAAATCGTCTCTACCGAAGTCTCTCTCGGATATGGAACCACCGACCTACTAAAAATACAAAGGCAAAATCGTCTTTATCAGTAATAACTTTCACATTATTAGGGCTTTGTATCTCTTCTTGGTTTTTTAATTTAATTTTAAGCGATGCCAGAGAAATTTCCTCGTTGGCATCATCATAAAAAATAGATATAAGTTGTTTTAGAGGATTTGCTTTTAAGAATGGTTCGTCGCCTTGTACATTTACAATGATATCACAATCAATATTTTGTATTGCTTCAGCTATTCTGTCGCTTCCCGTCTCGTGCTCTCCAGTCATCATTGCTTTTCCACCGATTTTTTGGATTTCCTCAAAAATAATTTCAGAGTCTGTTGCTACGAATACATCATCAAAAAGGCGAGTTTCCACGACATTCTGATAAGTAGTCGCTATTACAGAGTTGTCACCAAGTTTTTGCATCAATTTGCACGGGAACCTACTTGCCTGATAACGAGCAGGGATTACTGCTATTATTTTCATTAAATTTTCTATTTTTAAAACAATCAAGATATGGTAATTTCTTCCATATCTTGATTATATTTTAAGTTATTTTAATTTATTGAGTGCATTTTCTAATTTAGGCAACATTGCTTCAATTTCATCGATGGAAAGTCCACCCACCGAAGCTCTGAACCAAGGACTCTCTCTACTATCGCCAAATGCCGAAAAACGGAACAAGAGCCACACCACCCTCACTAATAAGGTAGAATACCAAATCCGTAGTATTTTTCTATCACCTCTCCATTAGGGTTTTTTTCTTACCTAAATAATCTAATTTGATGGTAAGATACAAGGCTCCCATTGGCTCTATAGATTCTACGGCGAGACCTTTATTTTTCAAATTCTGGATACCATTATGCAATAATTTTTAGGCTTGCTTCTAATTTATTTTTTTAAATGATGTAACGAATTGATTTACATTATTTTTCATTACTATAAAAATCTTGCAGTAGCCTCTTGCTCTGGTTTCGGAGCCCACGCACCGACATGGGTTAGTAATGCTTTCATTTTACCGATAATATGTGCAGGGCCAAAGCTCCAACCCACACGAACTCCTGTGGCAGCCAAGCACTTAGATATACCATCTACATAAATAGTAAAATCTTTCATTTCTGGGAAAAGAGATACTGGATCGTAGTGCTTAGCATCAAATGTAATATTTGAATAAATCTGGTCATACATAAGATATAGAGGTTTCTCATCTGGTTTTCTACTTGCATTTTCCTCTAAAATTAATTGACATATTTCTGACAATTGCTCTTTCGAAAACATTGTACCTGTTGGATTCAGTGGAGAACATAGGCAGAGTAGTACAGCACCCTTTAACTTATCTCTCAAATCATCAGCTGTGGGTAAAAAAATTATTTTTCAGGTGTAGTTTTTTTATTTCAATACCTTCAGCTGAAGTCATATAAGCATAGTGATTATTATTCCACGAAGGTATCGGATACACTACTTTATCTCCTTCATCTACAATAGTTTTGAAAATGGCATAAATTAATGGACGCGAACCCGCCGTAATGAGAATTTCACTATTAGCAGAATAATCCAAATTCCAACGAGATTTAAGGTCATTTTCCACTGCTTTTTCTTAGAGATTGCAACCCATTTGCAGGTGGATAGTTTGTAAGATTTTCTTGATAAGCTTTTTTTGGATTTCTTCTTTTTAAAAAGTTCTGGAATTGGGTAAATATTAGAATTGAGGGTCCCCAATAGTCAGATTTTGCTATTTCAGCACCTTTTGCTTTCATTTCATTTACTTCATTACCAATTTTTTTACGATTTCCGAACCGATTAAATTCGTCGCTAATTTAGATACTTTCATTTTTAATTCAATTTAGATTTTTTTACAAATTTATGTATTTATTTTTTTAAAAATAATACATTTTTATACAAAATTAAATATTTTCATACCAAAAAAACCTCGTTTATAAGTGTTTATATTATTTCAAAATTCATTGGAGCATCCAATTTTGGATATTTCGTCTCTGATTTGAAAAAAATTTCCCTGTACAATCCACTTCTTTTCCAGCCTTTTTTTCTTACCACAATCTCCCACCTCCATCACATAAGGGACGAATGATATTTCCTTCTCACCTTCCAAAATCTGCTCTCGGTACTGAATAGCAATATCAAGCACGCAATGAAAATCAGTATTTAGTTTTTACATTTCTATATATTATATCGTAGTGAGTTTCTTTATTTTTCAGGAATATCAAAAATATTCTTCCCAGCCATCGGTTGTATTTTTGTAAATCAGCAATTGCCATCAAAGCATAGTATAGAGCAATAGTATAATATTTTCTTGTACTTTTTCTAGTATAATCTTTGAGGAAATGCCCTCCCTCAAAAAAAGTATTGTAGGAAGTCCCATTTTCATAAAATTATCTCCTACAGAAGTAGGATAAAACTCATCGCTATACCTTGCCACTTGATTTGGGATAAGTTGCTCTAATTTCTCAACAACGCGTGCTATTACAGCCATTGCTTCTTTTTCTAGTCTCAGTAATTTCTCTCTCCTCATTTTCCGAAGGCGATAAGAAAGACAGGGTCGCAGGATTTTCTCCATCCGTACTAAAAATAGTCCTCTGTTCGTGTAGATTTAATCCATAATCATATTGATTTTCTATTGCCATTTTTTTCAAATAAACGAACTCTCTACTTGATTCCTTGTGATAATCCCTATTCATATCTATATCCAAGGCATTCCTACGAGTCCATTTCTCTGCACCATCTGGGTTAAGCATAAAAAAATAAAAATCTAATCGTATTTTTAGAAAATAAATCATCTCCTAATTTTTTTATATTTTTTTAAAGTTTCCAATAAATCCAACATTGCCAAGGTTCCATTGGATTCATTCCCATGCATCTGCGACCATGCCAAAACTTTTTATATTGCCCATTCCTACAGACATCTTATATATAGGTTTTCCCAAATATGATTTTCCAATCTCCAAAAATTTTATCACTGAAATTCTCTTGTAGAAAAATTAAATAATTTTTTTCAGGAAAAAAATATAGCGATTTGGAAAAATCAAGGCATCGCTGATAATAATCTTCAAACTTCATCAGAAATAATTTTTAATATTTATTGACAAAATTAATAAAAACATTTGTAAAAATCATAGATTTACTTTTTGTTTCGTGATTATTTGTATATTTTTTTACAAAAAGTTACGCGTAGTCACATTTTTTTAATATTTACATATGTTATCATATTAAACATCGATTTAATTCACTACTGACATTTTTGTCTCATACCTACAAAGATATATTTTTATTATATTTATTTACATGTTTTTAATTATATTAAAAATCAGTCATTTATAATAATTTATTGAACTGCTACTTTATATATACTTTTAATATTATTTTTATACATCATTCTATTGTATTGTTTTGTAAATTAAACACCTTGTTGTCAATTGATACAATCGTAAACAATCTCTTTCTATATCGTTATTTTTGTTAATTAAGTTATTTTTACATTTGTAATTGTGAAAATAAAGATTTACAAATATGAATTTCATTGAAAGACTCAATAAAATCATTGATTATTACAAATTAAAGCCTTCTGAATTTGCAGAAGAGATTAAAGTACCTCGCTCCAGCGTGTCTCACATTCTCTCTATGAGAAATAATCCTTCATTGGATTTTATAATGAAAAATAAAACACCGATTTCCAGACCTTGAGTGGTCGTGGCTGATAGAAGGTAAAGGAAATATGCTTCTCCCCTCTTCTACTTTTCATAATAAATTTATTGACAACTCTGCTACAAATCTCTCTACAATTGAATTAACTGGAAATATCAGTGATAATCCTATTCTGCGAGAAAATGAAATTAAGGAATATACTCCCGAAGAAAAATATTTTAAGCGATTCTCAACAATTAGAATTTGAAAATAATATTTCCTTATCTACTAATAATGAAGAAAAATAAAATAAAAAAAGAATTATTATTTTCTATGAAAATGGGAAATTTGAAAGTTTTTGAACCATAAAAACTACCTTCATAAAAGGAAGGTAGTTTGATATTTATTCGTTTTTCTTTTCCGTAGGCCGTAATGATTTTTTTAACAATCGGATGCCTTATAACATCGTCATCAGTGAGATATATGAAACCTATATCATCAATATCTTTTAGAATTCTGAGAGCCTCTTTCAGTCCAGATTTTTTTGTTTTGGTGGAAGGTCTATTTGAGAAGGGTCCCCTGTGATAATGAACTTAGCATTCATACCCATTCTTGTCAAAAACATTTTTCATTTTGAGAATGGGTAGTATTTTTGTGCTTCATCTAAAATTACAAAAAGCATCATCTAAGGTTCTTCCTCTCATAAATGCCAATGGAGCCACCTCTATAATCTTTTTTTCAATGAATGATTCTAATCTTTCGTGAGGAATCATATCCCTAAGTGCATCATAAAGAGGCTGTAGATATGGGTCTAATTTTTCTTTTAAGTCCCCGGTAAAAAAATCCTAAATTTTTCCCCCGCTTCTACTGCTGGACGCGTCAGTACAATCCTCTTTACTTCCTTATCTTTCAGAGCTCTTACTGCCAATGCTACACTCGTATAAGTCTTTCCAGTACCAGCAGCTCCGATGGCAAAGACCATATCTTTTTTTCTTCACCTCGTGGGCAAGCCGTTTTTAGATTCGTAGTCTTAGCCTTAATTATTTTACCATTAACTCCTTTTTACGATAATATCCCCGGTCAAAGACCAAAGATTTTTTTCCACATCATTTTTTTAATTTTAGTATATTTTCTACATCATTGACAGATATATCATTATTTTTTTATTAATAAAAATCCACAATATTATCTAATTTTTTTCTTTTTAAAAATATCTAAAAATTTCTTGATTTCCCATTGCAAAAAAATATAATTATCTCGCCCTGTAATTTTCAGTGATGGGAATGAGGATTTTATTAAGTTAAAATTCTGATTTCTAACACCATAGAATATTTTTTTACATCTATCTCAATCAATTCATAAGTTAATTCATACATAAAAAAACGCATTTAATCAAATCATAAAAATTAATATAAAAAAATTGAAATGGCAAAAATCATTACTTTTTGCACTATGGCTGTAATTACCCTTACTTCAGATTTTTGGACTTTTTAGATTATAGAGTTTCGGCTATCAAAGGAAGTATCGCACAACTCGATGATAATGTGAAAGTTATAGACATCACACACGAGATTGATGCATACAACTTGATGCAAACGGCTTATATTGTTCGTAATGCTTATCGATATTTTCCCAAAGGCTCGGTACATATTATTTCTGTGGATAGTTTCTATCGAAAAGAAATAAAGACACTACTTTATAAAGCTGATAATCATTATTTTTATAGCGCCAGATAATGGTATTTTGGAACTTATACATTATGATATAAAGCCCGAGTTAATATATGAAATTACCATTAATAATCGTTTTGGAGAGTTAGTAACTTTCCCAACTATAGATATTTCTGTACCCACAGCAGTATCTCTTTGTAATGGAGTAACCCCTGATGTAGTCGGTAGACCTTTTACGGAATATGTAGAGCGAGTCATGCCAAGACCTTCCTATAAAACGAATGAAAAAATAATCGTAGGCGAGGTAATATACATTGATAATTTTGGAAATATTGTATCTAATATATCACAAGATTTTTTTCAAGCAAAAAGTCAATTAGTGCCTCTAGTTATCAAATCATCTTCAGAAACTTATCGCTATCTAATATTTATACTCATTACACAGAATGTATTACAGATTGGAGTAAGGAAAGAGACCATCACGGACAGCCTATCGCTATTTTTAATGACTCTGGACTATTAGAACTTAGCATCTACAAGGGAAGTAAATACAATGGAGCTAGTACTCTGTTCGGTATGTCGGTTGGTGAAAAAAATATATTAAATTAATATAATGGGATATAGTATTTTTAAAAAGCCCTACACATCGTTTTTTTATGGTTAGTTACTTCGCTGGGATTTTTTTACTTAGTAAGGCTTTTTCGTGTATTATAAGGATACTGATTCCTTCACCGAACCTAAAAAATCAATCCTACGAGAGCAATATATCTTTATGCTTCGCCGTTTATGGAATATCATTCTCGCTCCTGCGGGAGTGTTGATGGTGTTTTTTGGTATCTTATTGATTATATTTAATATTCCATTACTAAAAAACACCTTGGTTTCATCTAAAACTTACGGCTTTGGTAGGATTAGGTATTTATCATTTTTGGGCTTGGAAAAAAAGGTTTTACATATAAAAAAATTAAATGGTAGAGACCTTAATACCCCTAATATAAAAATTGAGACAATCTAACGAAGTTGCCACTTTCATATTATTTTTTTGTGGTCTTTACGGTGATTCTCAAATTCCAAGTAATCGCCTATTGGTGGCAATTATTATTAGGATTCTTTACTCTGGTTGTTATCATAATGTTAATCGTAAAATTAGTAAATAAAAAAATAAACCATCATTGTAAAAATATGTTTTAGTATTTATAAAAAAAGGAACTTTACGAAAATTTCAGGGAACTTCACAGCGTGGATTATTATCGGAATATTTGGAATTTTTGAGTACTCTTTTTCTATTTTTTTCTTTGAAAAATGATACTAATATTCTTGACATAGGCACTGCTTCTCTACAACCTTATTTTTAGTTTAGCTCCGTGGATTTTTGATGTTTGCAACTCCTGCTTTATCAATGAAAGCTATTGCTGAGGAGCAACAAAACGGTACCTTAATTTGGTTATTTTTCTCAACCTATATCCATTAAAAAAATATCGTTTTGGGAAAAATTTTTTTCTCAGTTTGGACTATCGGCACCCTATGTCTTATCCCATCACTGATATATCTTTATACAATTTATACCTTGGGAATACCAGAGGGAAATTTGGATTTTGGGGCAACTTTAGGAAGCTACCTCGGATTAGTTATACTTATTTGTGCCTTTTTCGGCAATTGGTATTTTAGCTTCCTCAATAGCAAAAAAATCAAATAACGGCATATCTATTTGGTGTTTTTTTGTGTTTTATAATGTTTTTTTGGTATTGAGCAACTTGCGAGCTATCGTCTGTTAGGCGGTGCCGATTTTTATTCTACAAAAACATTGGTTTTTTTATAGGCATTATATTGCTTTTTGAACGCGGTTTGATAGATAGTCGTGATATTTTTTTACTTTATTTTTTTATAATTTTTTTATTTTTTTATAAAAAAACTTCAATATTTTTTTAGTAGAAAGAAAAATAAACTATCAAAAAAAGAAAAAAATGCTCAAAAAAATATTATATTTATCAGTGTATTAACTATCATATTTCTAGGTATTTTAGGAATATTCCAATCTCGTTGGGACCTTACTGCTGAGAAGCGCTACACTTTGTCCGAAAGCACAATAAGCATCTTAAAAAAATATCAAAAAAACCATTAAAAAGTTGATGTTTATTTAGAGGGCGATTTTTCCTGCATCATTCCGCCAATTGCAATCTGAAACGAAATTTATGTTGGAGGAATTCAGGAGAATCAATCCTAATATTGACTTCCAATTTATTAATCCGATAGAGAAAAAAATATCCCAAGACACTCTAATGGCTATGGGAATGCAACCCTCTATCCTACCGGATAACAAAAATGGTGAAATTAAGGAAATTGTGATTTTTCCCATATGCAGTAGTGAAATATCGTAATAATGGGCAAACTTTACCATTAATTATTCAACAAACAGGAATATCAGCTGAAGAGCAACTAAATCGCTCTATTGAGAATTTAGAGTATAATTTCGCCTCTACTATAAAAAACATTAGCCAAGAAAAAAAGAAAAAAATATTGGTGTTTTTGGTCAATCAAGATGAATTACAACCTGATTATTTTTCAGAGCTTTATGAACATGGCCCTTGAAAATTACAACATTGGCCCTATAATCCCTAAAAAAATCAAAAAAAGAACTAACCATTGATGATATCCCAACTTTGAAAAACATAGATGCCTTGGTAATTGCAAAACCACGAAAGGCTTTCACAGACGGTGAGAAAGTTATATTGGATCAATATATAATGAATCAAGGTAAAACACTGTGGATGATAGACGCCGTAAATGCTGAAATGGATACCTTATATCAATCAAAAATTATGGCCTATCCCACAGATTTGAATATGACTGATTTTTTCTTCAATTATGGCGTTCGCATCAACTCAGCTTTGGTGAAGGATTTGAAAAAATCGGCCTTATTAAGACTTCAAACAGGGCAAATTGCAGGAAACCCGCAGTATTCGTCTTTTTCTTTGGCCTTATTTTTCCAATTGGGATTGCAGAGAATAATAGCCCCATTACGAAAAAAATATCAACCCTGTAAAATTTGAATTTCCGACAGCTATAGATACCTTAAAAAGAGCAGGAATAAAAAAAGAAGTTCTATTTGAATCCAGTGAAAAACCCTCTTAAAGGTTGTTCCAAATCTTGTTTCTCTTAATGAAATTGTGAGAATTGATTCGTTAGGCGAAATGGAAAAGCCTTCTTCACCTAAAAATTTTTGCCGTTGCCCTAAGTGGTAATTTTTAGATCTGCCTATGCTGATAGAAGCGAAAGAAAATCTTTTTCCAAACTTCAAATCAACTTCAAAAAAACAATAAAATGATTGTGATTTCTGATGGGGATATCGCTCGAAATCAACTAATGAAAAGGCACTCCTACTCCATTGGGATATGATATTATGACTGACCAAGTCTATGGAAACGAGCAGTTTCTGAGAAATGCCTTAGATTATCTTTTAGACGATAACAATCTTATTAATCTGAGAAATAGAACCATAGAGACCCGATTATTAGACAGGAGAAGGATAATGGATGAACGAACCTATTGGCAGTGGTTCAATCTCCTTGTTCCAATGATATTTTGTGGGTATTTTTCGCAGGGAGGATTTTTATTTTTTTCAGAAATAGAAAAATTCAAATAAAATTTATAAAAAAATCTTATAATGAGCTTATTAAGTATTACATTTCACTGCCCAGAACCCTTATTAGGACAATGGGAAAAATACCTTTCGGAGCAGTTAGTATCACATATTGAGAATTACGACCTTGACGAATATATCCTATCGGAGGTCTATACAGAGATGATTATGGAGGGTAAAAAAACTACAATTTATTGATATTTTTCAAAAAGCAAATCAGACAGAAATGCTTTTATTAATCAAAAATTCAGGTTGCTACAAGATACCATCAAGAGTGTTTTTTTGGCGAGGATATTATGATTTTTTTGAAACCCATCTGAATAGAATAAAAATAAAGCATAATGAAGAAAGTATTTTATCTAAAAACCTGCCAAACAAATAAAAGAATTATGGCAGAATTAGACTTATCCGATTGGGAATTGCAAGAAATAAAATCCCACCCTATTACAGAGGAAGATTTACAAAAAATGTATGAAAAAACACACTCTTACGAGGCTCTTTTCAGCAGGAAATCTACACAAATAAAGAAGCATGGCATAGATGTAAACACACTGAAAGAAGAAAAATTTTTAGGCAACTTATTTTAGAACACTATAGTTTCCTAAAAAGGCCTGTATTCCTCACTGATGATAGAATATTTATCGGAAATGAGAAGGATAACCTAATGAAACTTTATGATTTCTTTGGCATAAAATAAAAGAGCTACCTTGAATAAGGTAGCTCTTTTATTATATTTCGGTTGGTATTTTATCTCTTTTCTTTTAGAGACCATCCGTATTTTAATCCAATAATGAAATATACCAATAATAATTCTCCTAAAGCAAGTAGAATATCACCAGGTACTCTCAACCATCTAAGGAACTGCATCATATCTGTTTGCATAAATTCCTCTGAACGGGCAGACCAATATCCGTGTTGCATAGACTCTACTGCTTGCATTATCCCTATTGGTAGTATAGAAATCGTAACCATCACCAATAGACCTATATTAATCAACCAAAAGGCAGAAGAAATTAGTTTGTCGTTCCATTGTCTTTCAGGATAAAGACCTCTTAATACGAACATCATCAGACCGATACCTAAAATACCATATACTCCAAATAGAGCTGCGTGTCCGTGAACCGCTGTGGTATTAAGCCCTTGGATATAATACAAAGCAATTGGTGGGTTGATAGCGAAACCAAAAATACCTGCTCCTAAGAAGTTCCAGAAACACATTGCTATGAAACAATAGATTGGCCATTTATAGGCAGAAATCCATTTTGTAGTTTTGGAAATTTGATAGTTATGATATGCCTCTATACCAATCAATACCAATGGAACAATCTCTAATGCACTGAATGTTGCCCCAATCGCTAGTACAGCAGTAGGTGTTGCAGAGAAATACAAGTGGTGGAAGGTTCCCAAAATCCCCCCTGCAAGGAAGATTATTGTAGAGAATAATACGGATACCGATGCAGTTTTTGATTCTCAATAATCCTAAACGAGAGAATAAGAATGCAGCAACAACGGTAGCAAATACTTCAAAGAATCCTTCTACCCAAAGATGTACTACCCACCATCTCCAATATTCTGTAAGCGCCATATGAGTATGCTGTCCATAAGCTAATGCCGCCCCATAGAAAGATGCTATTGCTAATGAAGACAATACAAAAAGTAACAACATATGTCTGTTTTTCATCTTTTTCTCTTCAATGCTGGCCATAATGCTCTTAACATCAAGAACAACCATAAGAATAAGCCTACCAATAATAATACTTTCCAGAATTTACCTAACTCTACATACTCGTATCCATCGTGACCAAAACCAATGATTTTCTGTATAACCTAATTTTTGCATTACTCCTAACCATTGTCCTGCCAACGAACCTAGTACAACGATTAGCAATGCTCCAAATAGGATATTCACCCCTAATACTTGATATTTTGGCTCGTATCCAGAAACAGCTGGAGAAATGTATAATCCTGTCGCCAACCAAGAAGTTGCAATCCAGAAAAATTGCTAACTGAACATGCCAGCTACGGGAAATTGCCTGTGGAAGAACAACATCAAGTGGTAAACCGAAAAAACCTTGTCCCTCTACTCCATAATGGGCAGTGATAACCCCTGCTAACATTTGGATTAAGATAAGTAACGATACTATCCAAATATATTTCAATGTAGCCTTCATTGATGGTGTAGGCTTCATATTTCTCATTGGGTCTTCTAATGGTAGATTTTCGTTGTGTTCCTCTGCACCGCTTCTTGCGTGGTGGAATACCAAAAATACCTACGAAGAATAACAATAATAATACTGAGAACCCAGACCACATAAATAATGATGAAGAAGGCTCGTTGCCAACTGTAGGGTCATAAGGCCAATTATTAGTATAGGATACATTCTCATCGCCAGGTCTGTTGGTAACACATACCCAAGTACTCCAAAAGAAGAATGCATTCATTTTGTTCATTCTCACTTCTGCAGATTCTCCTGCTACAGCTTTCACAGCCTCTTTTTGGAATTGCGAAAGAGCTACGCGTTTTTATCGTATTTCTCTCCTCCTTTACCTAAGAATAATTTAGCATAATGCTCGCTAATTACTTTTGCAACTTTTGCTCTCTCAGGAGAGATTGTTATTACTCCTGTTCTTGCATCAAAAGTATTTGTTCTTAATTCTTTTTTTAGTTGAGTTTGATACTTTGCTTGTTCATCATCAGGAAGTTTAGCATATTCCTTACCATCTTTCTTTGCTAATTCTTCCAAAAAGTAGAACAGATTCTCTATGGAGATAGTCTGCATTCCAATCCGGTGCAATATAGGCACCATGCCCCCAAATACTACCTACCGTTTGTCCTCCGATAGATTGCCAGACATTTTGTCCAAATTTCACATCGTCTCCCTCATAGACCACCTTACCATCTGTAGTTACAATTTTTTTGAAGGAAATGGCGGTGCAGTTCTATAAAACTCTCTACCATAGAAAATCAATACCAAAAAGGAGGCTAACACCGTAAGTCCCTAACCAAGTCCATAACTTTTTTTGTTGACATACTATTTAATTTTTACTAATTTAATCCTATTTTTAATTCTTCCAAACAAAATACTCGCCATATTTATACAACGAGTATTTTATTTTTGTATAACGATACTCTTCCTATTCTTCTTCAGTAGAGAATTCTTTTTCCAAAGAAATTGCTTTTGGGAAGAGGATATTATTCTCTATATGAATATGTCTATGCAAGTTATCTTCAAACTCTGCAAGCATTGCATAAGCCACTCGGTATGTATTACAAGCACCCGCAGGTGGAGTAAATTCGTCTGTGATTTCTGCCATTTTTCTGAATCTTTCTCCCTCTACAATGTGCTCATGCTTCATCATTGCTACTGGATTTTCCACAGACCCAAAATGAGGTACTCTCAATGCCTCGCCTGTTTGTTTAGCTTTTACCATTTGTTTAATGAATGGGAAAAGGACTAATTCTTCTTTCTTCAAATGAGCTCCTAAATCCTGTGCCGAAGCATTGAATAGGTCTCTTACCTCAAATAATTCAGGGTGCGCAGGTCCATGTACTTTGCAAAGTTTATCCAAAAACGCTTGTAGGATAGGTGTTTTCTCTTCGCAATATCTGTGGTGGATTCTTTCTACATAATCTGCCAACAAATCCAACGGCCAAGAAGTGAAATCAATATTATCCCCTCCACCCTTCGGTAAGTTTTTGAATATCATTATATATCAATTCTGGATTGATTTTTGGAGCGCAAGCCTGCTCTATTGTTCTGCCACCTTTACAGCAGAAATCAATACCATGTTTTTTTTGAATATCGCAGCGGTTCTAAAATCACTCGCTACTAAATCTCCGATAAATGTTGTTTGTAAATCCATAATAACTTTTACTTTATTATTTAATAAATTAAAAATATTTCGTATATATGATTTTATTTCTTTTGAGATAATACATATGCCACCATCAGCTTAGCGTTTTCTACACTTAGCCCTGCGTGAGGTGTCATAGGAACTTCTCCCCAATTACCTGCTCCTCCATCGATAATTTTCTTCGCCAATTTCTCTGCATCAGCCTCTGTATATTTTGCTGCAACATCTTGGAAAGCTGGTCCTACTAATTTAGTATCAATTTTATGACACCCCATACAATCTCCTCCTTCTACTAATTTTTTTGACCTTTTTGCTTCCGGTGTCTCAGCTACAGCCTCCTCACCACCTTTTTCCTGATGGTTCTTCGAGCATTACATTAGTCTCTGGCTCTGGTGCTACATAGGTTTCTTCTACCTTTTTAGAACACGCTACCACTACTGCTGCAGCCATCAATGTTGTTAATAATCGTTTCATAATCTTATCTTTTTATTTATGAGGTCAAAGATACTCACTTTTTTTAATTTTAAAAGTTTATTATCTTTTTACTCTATTTCATTAATAATCAATGATATTATTTTGCATTATTAATACTTTTTAAAGGATTACAATCATTAAAAATACTATATATTATTGATTTAATTTAAATATTCACTAACTTTTTCTTAATTTTTCAAAAAACATCCTTTATTATTTAACGAAATCAGCATTAGCACAAAAACACTAATGCTGATTATTTTGAAAAAGTTAATCAAAAATTTATTCTACTTCCAATTGCTTTTTTTATTTCCTGCACTGTAGGTTCTACATCTATATCTAATCCTTCTCTCTGATAAGCGAGAGTTCCATCTTTTGCAAACACACTTATAATATTAGAGTGCGAAAAAAATCAACTGGTGATATTTGTTTATATTTCATTGCCACTACATTAGCAAATTCTCGTGTTGTAGTCTCATTTCCTCTCAGAAATAGCCATTCCCTCCTACGAAATCATTCATCTTAAAATATGCTTTCATCCTCTCGGGAGTATCAACATCAGGGTCAATAGATACAAAAACATACTGAATCTCCTCTGGATTCACTTTTCCTACCTTTTTAGCAATTTGTTTCATTCTTGCCGTAAGTTGTGGGCAGGCTGTTTTACAAGAAGTATAAATCATCACCAAGACAATCACTTTTCCACGTAACTCTTTAAGCTGTAGTTTTTACCATTCTGATTTTTCCCATACAGATGATAAACGAAACATTGAGTCTTGCGGTAATTCTTTTTTTGAGTTTTTTTGGGTTACAACTAAATAAAAAAACTTGTCGCTACCAAGGTGAAAAACTTTCTCATATATTATTAGTTTAAAATTATTTTATATCTTTTGCACATCGGAAACCAAGATTAGCAATACAAAAATTAGCATCTAAACTACCTCTAAAAAAGCAAATCGAGCAAATGAAGCATAATTTTTCAAATCTTTGGTTGTTACAGACGCTCCTGCACAAAATAGATTATTATTTTCTGCCTTATCGGCACGAGAGTCTCCCGTCATCATCACAGAATTAAAATCCTCTGTCCATTCCCATATTACACCATACAAATCATACAATCCATAATAATTAGGTTTTCCCTGTTTTACGGGTTTCAAATACATCTGTTTTTGCTGATATGCATCAAGAATATATTTCGTAAATTCTGGTTTGTTAGTAGCATTTTTTGTTGTCTCATCAGCAGCAGCAGCATATTCCCACTCATCAATAGTCGGCAATCTTTTACCAACACTCTTAGCATAAGCAACAGCAGCGAACCAAGATATCCCCGTAACGGGAGCATTAGGGCTCACATTATCAGGTAATTGATAGTCTCCTTCCAACTTTTCAAATAAGAGCCATCGGTATAGAGTTTCAGAATTTTTAGACCTCGTCCATTGGGGATTGGCTTTTTAAAAAAATTTCAAATATTCTGCATTGGTTACTGCAGTTTCATCAAGTAAAAAGCTTTTTACTTTTTACAATATTTTCTTCATCTCTCCCAATAAATGCCTTATAAGTTCCGCCCTCTATCATCTTCATTTTAGCAGAAGTTTGCACAGATTTTTATCTCATTTACATCAACCTTAAAAATCTCCTGTATTTTCTTTAGAGCAAGAAGCAAACAAAACAAACAAACTAAAACAAAAAAACTCTCATCTATTTATACTCTTAATATTAAAAAAAGCAATAAGCATTAGATTATAATACTCACTGCTTTTTTTGCCATTTATAAACTTATTTTTCCTTTTTCTGTATTCTTTCGGATTTTTCAGGACCTTCTACTATGAGTTTTCCTAAAGCTCCTTTATGGAACGCACGGAATAATGAGTGATCTACAAGAAGGTAAGTTCCCGGAACAGAAGCCTTAAATTCTACAATAGAAGAGCCACCCGCAGGGATTGTTGTAGTCTGGATATTTTTCATTAACTAAACTACCTCCTTCTACATATACTCTATCAAACAATTCTCCAATTATGTGGAAAGAAGAAGTTTTGTTTGGACCTCCATTTCCTACGAATATTCTTACTGTTTCACCTACTTTAGCTCTTAATTCTTTACCATTAAGTAATGAACCTACTTTACCATTAAACACTACATAATCAGGGTTTTCAGCGATAGCTTTATCTTGATCAAACTCTTGTAAGCCTTGTGCTCCATATGCACCCTTTGTATAAAAATCCCCCTGCATTACATAGTATTCTCTATCTACTTTTGGAAGACCTCCTTCTGGTTCTATTAGAATAAGCCCATACATACCATTTGCTACGTGCATACCCACTGGCGCCATTGCGCAATGATATACATAAAGACCTGGGTTAGTAGCCTTAAAGTGGAATGTTGCAGACTTTCCTGGCGCAACAGATGTAGCTTCTGCACCACCACCTGTTCCATTAACAGCGTGAAGGTCAATGTTATGAGCAAATTGAGAAGTTTCGTGATTTTTTTAAGGTAAATTCCACTTCATCCCCCACTCTTGCACGTATAAACGCACCTGGAACTGTTCCGTTGAAAGTCCAAAAATTATACTTAGTACCATCAGCCAATTCACCTACTTTCTCAATAACCTCCAGCTCTACTTTTACTTTTTTAGCTTTTCTGTCACCAACCGGTGCTGGTACATTAGGTGGAGATGTTACTTCAAGTTTTTCATAATCTCCTCCTTCTACCTCAATTTTAGCATTTTTTACAGAAGGTAATAATTCATTAATGTCTTTCCCTGACCCATTTGATGAATCTTTTGAGCAAGAACTAAGTCCTAAAACTGCTGATAATAGTGCAGTTAAAAAAATCTCTGTTTCATTTATAAAACTTTTGTGTTAATTTTAGGATTTATAATACCTTCTCATTATTAATTGATGTTCCCTCTTATTTAAAGCCTTAACTAAAAAAACTCTAAATACGATATTTTTCACGAAGTTTTAAAAAGTTTTTGTAATGCAAATGTATAAATAATTTCTTAATCAAATTCTCTTTTTTTCAATTATTTTTTTCAACATATGACTAAAATCATATTTTTTTCAATCCTATTGGTGGGTAATCGTCTCAAATTTCACATATCTTTTTACCTTCTTTTTTTCCTCAATATTCAACTGATGATACGGCGTATCATACAACTCTGGGAGATACACATCGGCCCATTCTATAATATTTAGAAAACCATTATACAGATACTCTTCTATACCTATATCATATACTTCCTCTATGGAACTCATTCTATACAAATCAAAATGATACACCTTTCCATTTTCTGTATCATACTCATTAACAATGGAGTAAGTCGGAGAAGAAACTTCGTCGCTACTTCCTAATCTTGCTAATAAAAAAACTTCGTAAATGTTGTTTTCCCAGCTCCCAAATCTCCATTGAGTAGCAGGATATTATACTTTAATTGTGGCAAAAATATTATCTATCACCCTCTGCCAATCTTCTAACTTTTCTAATACCATTGCTATTTTGAAACTAATTTATATCTTGACAAAGATAATGATTTTGCACTTAATTTTATAATCTAAAAATCCTATCTTTGTAAAAAAATTAAAAAAGAATGCTTAAAGAAAAGAATATTCTAAATGCTATCGGCATTATTGGGAGCCTCATTTTTGTTTGTAATAATAGCCTTTGTTTATGCAAGTCCTGTTCTCCACGGGGACCAACTTTACCAACACGATATTGTAGAATACAAAGGCAGTGCTAAGGAGCTATTGGACTACCGAGCTACCCACCACGAGGAAACCTATTGGAGTGATGCAATGTTTGGCGGTATGCCAACCTACCAAACGGGAGCCCAATTTCGTGGCGATATCATCAAACGAATTGATGATATCCTAATGATTTTTCCAAAGCCGATTAATTACCTATTTTTATTATTTTCAGGATTTTTCTTTTTGGGAATGGTCGCTGTTCGTAATTGGCGATATGCCTTATTAGGAGCTACATTCTTTGGACTTTCTACTTACTTTTATATTATCATTGGAGCGGGGCATAATGGCAAAATACACACCATTGCCTATTTCGCACCACTTTTGGCAGGAATTTTATTAATTTATCTTCGGAAAAATTACATCTTAGGATTCATCACAACTACGCTATTTATGGGGTTGCAAATTGCCGCCAACCACCTACAAATGACTTATTATCTCTTCATCGGATTGTTTTTTCTTTTCCTTTCTGAATTAGTACGAAGCATCATTAAAAAGACAGAAATTAAACATTTTCTGATTTCAACAAGTATTATCGGAGGGGCTTGTATATTAGGTATTGCTATGAATTCACAAAGGATATTAGCTAATTCTGAATACATAAAGGAAACCGTAAGAGGTAAGCAAATACTAAACAACGATAAACAATCTCCCGAAAAATCAGGTATGGACAAAGAGAGTGCCTTAGCTTGGTCTTATGGCAAAACAGAAACACTCAACCTACTGATACCAAGACTAATGGGTGGTGCCAGCTCCGAAAAAGGCTCTGAAAAAGTAATTGGAGATATACAAAATCTCATCGCTGAAAACTCCTCCTCTGAGGAAGAATTTAATAAAAATATCAGCCAAATTTCCAAAGGATTGAGTAGCATCTCCTATTGGGGTGACCAACCGATGACTTCTGGCCCCGCATATCAAGGTGCAGTCGTAGTATTTTTAGCAATTCTCGGATTTTTTTCTTCGCTCGAAGAGATACCAATACTGGATTTTAGGCGCTTCTATCCTATGTATCGGCTTAGCTTGGGGGAGCAATTTTCCTTTCCTATCAGATTTATTTATAGATTTTTGTACCATTTTATAACAAATTTAGGGCTCCATCTTCCATCCTTGTTGTCGTGGAGCTACTTTTCCCATTGATTGGGATTGTCGGACTTTTTCATCTTTTAAAAAAATAATATCGACGAAACGGAAATTCAACAAAAAAACTAAAAAAACTTATAAGTATTTCGGGAGTTATCATCGGCCTCATCATATTTTTTTATTGGCGTTCAGCCGTCCGCTATTAGGTTTCTGTACAGACAATGAGAGAGCCTATCTCCCACCCTATATCTTGGATTATTTAGTTAATTATCGTCAAAAAAATGTTCCAAGAAGACACCATCAAAACTATTTTTGTATATTAGTATCACAGCAACTACTTTATTCTTCACTTTAAAAAGAAAAAAATTAACTCTAATGTGGCTCTTATTATTATTGGATTTGTTAGTTTATTTGACCTTTGGTCGGTGAATAAACGATACCTAAATAATGATAATTTTATCGATAAAATCTTTGCTGAAAACCCTTTCCAAACGGAAAACACCGATTTGTTAGCTGAAAAAAATCAGTGAAAAACGACAATCTAAAAATCACTTTTAACAGAGGCTAATATCAACAAAACCTTTAGAGGATATTTCCCAAAAAGATACGGAACATTATAGAATATTTAACCAAATTTTTAGGAACTTTTGGGGAGACCAACACCTCATATTTCAAATCTTCTATCGGAGGTTACCACGCTGTGAAACTCCGCCGATACGACGACCTTATCAACGAGTATTTCTATTCACAAGATAGCCTAAGACAAAAAGAAATACCAAACATCCTCAATATGCTGAATACCAAATACTTGATATTAGGTAATGCTGAAAAATCCAAATGTACAGATTAACCCCTGAATCCAACGGGAATGCATGGTTTGTAAGCAATATAAAATGGGCTAAATCCTAATGAAGAGATAGACTTAATCGGAAAAATTGACAATAAAAAAACTGCTGTAATCAATGAAAAAGACTTTAAAAATATACTAAAATCTCAGCAATTCGTAGCCGATAATACCGCTAATATACAACTAACAAAAATACCAACCAAATGAACTAAAATACATAAGCCAAAAGTTCTACAAATCAACTTGCCGTATTCTCAGAAATTTACTATCCATACGGTTGGAAAGCCTTTATAGATGGCAAAGAAGTGGAAATCCTAAGAGCTAATTATCTACTGAGAGCAATCCCTCTCTCGGCAGGAAAACACGAGATAAAAAATGATATTCCAACCTCAGACCATAAAGACCGGCAAATGGATTTCGGTACTTGCCTTCGGTCTGTTTATCCTTATCAGTCTTGGAGTTGGATTTTGGAAATACAAAAACCGAAAAATTTTTAGCATAAAAATTACTTAAAATGACCACTAAAAAAGAGCGTTCTAATTATTTTCTTATTATTGGCCTCCCGCAGGGCGGACCAGAGGTACAGCGATGGCTAAAATTTGCAAAAGTACCTTCCCTCTTTCAATTGGGAACCAATAATTTATACTCCCGAAAATCCAAACTATCCAATAATTGATAATAGTCTATTAGACGAAATTCCCAAAAAAATATAAAAAAATACTAAAAACACGAATTTGGGAACCCTACCAACTTGCTGAAAAGTTAAGTAAAAATAATAAAAAAATTCAAAAGGTGGGCAGTTTGATATCGGCAAAAAAATCAAAATTGGAAATCCAAATTATCCATCTGGATTCGTGGGAATTTCTTTATCCCCGATGCACGAATTTTTTTGGGTAAAAGCCTTCGGTAAAATTTTTAGAAAAAAATATCCAACAAAAATCATATCCAAACGATTATCACAACAGGTCCCCCTCACTCTATGCATTTGATAGGATTAAAACTTAAACAAAAGTTTCCTTCTCTAAAAATGGATTGCAGATTTCCGAGACCCTTGGACAGAAATTTCATATTATAAACATCTGAAACTCACTCGTTGGGCAGACAAAAACATAGAAATTTAGAAAAAAAGGTCCTCCAAAATGCAGATTTCACATTGGCAACAAGCTATACCGATGCCGAAAATTTTTAAGAATTTAGGAGCCATATCTGTATGTATTACAAATGGTTTTGACGATATTCCTGAAATAAAAAAACATTGATAACCAATACTTTACCATATCTTATATTGGTGTATTAGAGCAATTAAGAAATCCTGAAATTCTCTGGGAGGGATTAGCCGAATTAATATCCGAAAAATATTGATTTTAGTAAAGATTTTTAGATTGAGATTCGTAGGTAGAATAGATGACAAAAATTTTATCAGAGATTAATAAAACCAATCTAAAAAAACAATTTTTGAATACATGGGATATCTCACCTCATAAAAGATGCATTTATAGAGATGTATAATGCTCATATTTTATTGATAACTAATTTCCCAAAAAGAAAAATGCAAGGGGCATTATCCCGGGTAAAAATTTTTGAATACTTAGCGACAGGAAATCGGATTCTTTCTTTTTGGAATTGATAATTCTGATGTTGAACAAATATTGAGAATAACCAAAAGCAGGAAAAACATTTTTGATTATCAATCAAAAAAGAAGTAAAAATACTATATATTAACCAATTATATCAATTGGAAAAACAATAATTTACAAAAAAATACAGAATCTATTAATGATTTTTTTCAAGGAAAAAAATTTAACAAAAAAATTAGTTGAAATTTTAGAAAAATAAAATTTCAATACACTAATAATCAATAATATATTATTTTTTTCATATCAAAAATTTGTATTTATAAAAAAATATTATTTATTACCTTTACAAACAATTTAGACTATTAAAAAAAGTATTTTATGAAAATATTAGTTTGCATCAGTAGTGTTCCAGATACTACATCTAAAAATTAATTTCACGGCAGATAAAACTGCTTTTGATAAAACTGGTATTCAGTGGGTTATCAATACCGCTGACGAATTTGCTCTTACTAAGGCGGTACAACTCCAAACATGTGGCCATAAAGTTTCCGTAATAAATGTTGGTAGCGCCGAAGTAGAACCTGTACTCCGCAAGTGCCTCGCTATCGGTGCTGATGATGCTATTCGAGGTGAATTACTCTCCTATGGATAGTTTTTCTACAGCACAAGAAATTGCCAATATTGTAAAGGCTAACAACTATGATATTATCCTATGCGGAAAGGAATCCATAGACTACAACGGCGGTGCAGTACCAGGTATTCTTGCGGAACTATTAGAAATCCCATTTGTAAATTCAGTTAATGCTCTAAGTATCAACGAACAGGAAGTAAATATATCTCGTGAAATAGATGGTGGCAAAGAAAAACCTTTCAGCAAAAACACCTATCGTATTAGCAGTAACGAAAGGCCTTGTCCCTGAAAAAGAATTAATCATCCCAAATATGAGAGGAATAATGTCGGCAAGAACTAAGCCTCTACAAGTTGTGGAAGCTACTGCACAAACAAAAGTAGAGAGCATTTCCTTCGAAAATACACCTGCCCGAGCAAATGTAAAATTAATTTCTCCAGACAATTTAGACGAACTTGTTAGACTCCTTCACGAGGAAGCAAAAGTTATCTAAACTACCATTAAATCAATTTTAATCTAAAAAAATCAGAAAAAAATGTCAGTATTTGTATATGCCGAAAAATATCAATGGGGAGTACAAAAAACAACCTTAGAGGCGATTTCCTACGTGAAAGCCTTAGCAGATAAAAATAAGTACAAGCCTCATTGCTATCACTATAAATTCTACGGAAAGTGTAGAAAAAAATTATACCAATTCGGAGTAAATAAAGTAATTACTATAAAAAGATGCTTCCTTAAAAAAATTTTGATAATCAATATTTTTGCAAAAAGCTATTAATGCACATTTTGATGGTCAGTTCATCATATTTCCTCAAACAAATGAAGCATCGGCAATCGCTACAAGTCTATCCGTTAAGAATAACATTTCACTGATTACCAATGTTATAGAATTACCAGAAAAATATTTTTTTCCTCTACAAGTCAAAAGAAAAAAATTTTTCTCTGGAAAAAAGCATTTAGTATCGTAAAATCCAATACGGAAAGAAATGTCCTATCTATTGCTGTTAATTCTTTCGGAGTAAAAGAAAATCCAACAATAGGGACAGAAGAAGTAAGGGAAACAAATATTTCAGAGAGCCAACTAAAAATATCATCTCGTGAAGAAGTTGCAGGAAGCATAAATCTGAAAGATGCAGAAATCGTAGTTTCAGGAGGTAGAGGACTGAAGTCTCCTGACAATTGGCACATTATCACTGATTTAGCGAATGCCTTAAACGGTGCATTGGCATGTTCCAAACCCGTTTCGGATAATGGTTGGAGACCTCACGAAGAGCATATCGGGCAGACTGGAACAACCATTTCTCCGAATCTCTACATTGCGGTTGGAATTTCGGGAGCTATCCAACACTTAGCAGGAGTAAATTCCTCTAAGACAATTGTTGTAATCAACACCGATGCCGAAGCTCCATTCTTCAAATCAGCAGATTATGGTGTTGTGGGTGATGCTTTTGAAGTTTTGCCAAAAACTCACTGAAAAAAATAAAAAAATTTTTAAAAATTAATTTTTAATAATTTATCTTTTTCGAAAAAGGTCCCTCATTCTTTGAGGGCTTTTTTTAAAAAGAATATTCTATCAATAATGATACGAAATAAAAATATTCCTTTCGGCTCTATTCCTACCAACGATGCTAATGTTCGGACAACAATACGGCGGAATGTGGATGCCTACGGAACTCAACGAAAAAGGAAATGAAAAGAGCTGGGAATGAAAAATCTCGGCAAAAGATATATTCAATCCGAATAAACCGAGCATAAAAAGATGCCGTAGTGCAATTCGACGGCGGTTGTACAGCTGAAATAATCTCTCCTAAGGGACTTATTCTCACCAATCACCACTGTGGTTATAGTAGTATCCAACACCACTCTTCGGTAGAAAACGATTTACTAACCAATGGTTTTTGGGCTAAAAATAATGGTGAAGAACTCCCAAACCCTGGGGGTAACGGTAGATTTTATTGTTGATATAAAAGATATTACAAATTTAATCCTTAATGAGACAAATGGCCTTTCTGCTGAAAAAATTAGAGCAAAAATCGCTGAAAATATCAATGCCTACAAAAAAATCTCAAAAAATAGAGTCTTATCAAAAAATTGTTGTAAAACCAATGTATTACGGCAATAAATATTATGCCTATGTAATTGATACTTATAAGGATATCCGCTTAGTGGGAGCTCCGCCTCAAGCGATTGGTAAATTTGGTTCTGATACCGACAATTGGGTTTGGCCACGCCACACGGGGGATTTTTCACTTTTCAGAATTTATGCTGATAAGAATAATCGCCCTGCAGAATACTCCAAAGATAATGTTCCTTATATTCCAAAACACTATCTCCCAATCTCTATTAAGGATAAAAAAGAGGGCGACTTTACCTTTGTATTTGGGTTTCCAGGGAGAACTACCGAGTACCTACCAGCCATTGCCGTGGAAAAAAATCATGAATGAAGTAGACCCTGCAATGATTATCGTGAGAGATACTGCTCTAAAAAAATCCTCAATGAAAAAAATGAGAGCTGACGATGCTACAAGAATCAAATATGCATCTAAATATGCTCGTATAGCAAACGCTTGGAAAAAAATGGATTGGCGAGGTAGAAGGACTAAAAAATCTAATGCCGTAGATAAAAACGACAATATGAGGCAAACCTCATTGCAAAAAAATCCAGAAATAAAAAAACACGATTGAAAAAAATTAGACCAACTCTACAACGAGCAGGCTCCTTATGCCCTTAATCGTGCCTACTTTTTGGAACTCGTTAGAAATGCAGAAACACTCACCTTGGCAGGCAATTTCGCAAATTATTTAGAATTGGCAGAGGCAGGAAAAAGTAGATTCCAATTATCTCAAAAATCTGAAAAAAACAAGTTAAAAAGCATTCTACAAAGATTACGATGCTAATCTTGATGCCAAAGTTACAGCTAAATTACTCAACTTATATGCCAACAAAGCTCCTGAGCAGTTTTTACCTTTTGGATTTAAAAATTACCGAAACGAAGCTGAAACCTTGAAGGATTTTTGAAGAGTTTTCTAATAATTCTATCATCACGGGAAAAAAAGAAATCAATGGAGCAACAATCTACTCTGATATAGACAAAGTATTTGAAAATCAAGAAGAACTGAAAAAAGTTTTGAATAAAGACCCATTCGTATTTCTATACACCTTAATGAAAGAATCTTATCTGAGAACTACGGAAAGTAAATACGCCGAACTACAATCTCAAATTGACGAATTGCAGAAATTATTTATGGCTCAGCAACTCGAAACGGACAAAGACAGAAGATTTTTCCCTGATGCAAACTCCACACTAAGAGTTACTTATGGAAAAATCAAAGGTTCTACCCCGAAAGATGGTGTTCATTATAATTTCCAAACTCATATCGGAGGAATTATGGAAAAATACATACCCTAACGACTACGAATTCAATGTTCCAAGTAAATTAATAAATCTTTATAAATCAAAAGATTATGGAATTTATAAAGATAATACCGGTGAGATTCCTGTTAATTTCACTGCGACCAACCATACTACGGGAGGTAATTCTGGTAGCCCTGCATTAGATGCATATGGAAATCTTATTGGGCTAAATTTCGATAGACAATGGGAAGGAACAATGAGCGATATCAACTACGACCCTAATCTATGCCGAAAATATTATGGTGGATACCAAATATATCCTATTTGTGATTGATAAATATGCCGACTCTAAATGGCTTATTAACGAAATGAAAATCATAAAATAATCCAACAAAAAGGACTATCTTCTAATAAGATAGTCCTTTAATAATACATTATACTTCTTCTAAAAAACGCATAGTATCAACATTGTCAGCATAGGTATCAAGTAGTGGGCATTGAGCCTCTCCAAAAGGTATTACACCATCCAGTAGTAAAACTCTATCAGAAGCCACCACGCATTGTATATCCTCGGTATTAGCCTCCAAAAATTCAGCAACCTCACCTATCTCATTATACCTACTAAAATGAATCACTCCAAGAGGAGAAAAACAATTTTGTATCCTCCTTTAATAACACGAAGTTATTATCCCAAAATTTCTCTTGATTTAGGAGGTAAATAGCTCTATTATAGTCGTAATTATTGGCATACTTATGATGATTAATCACCTCTTTAAAGTCCATAAAATTTTCAAAAAGTCGCTCTAAACCAAAATTTTGAGGAATAAATAATCGGGTAACATTACGACATCCCAAACCAAAATATCTAAAAATATCTCCTGCCAAAGCCCTAATATCTCCATCGGTCTCATCGCCATCCAAAACCGCCACTGAAGTCCTATTCTTACGAATCAATTTTTTCGTATCCTTGAAATAATACTCCAAATACCTCGCCGTATTATTGCTCCCTGTGGCTATCACAGCATCATAATTAGTAAGTTTCTCCACAATTTCAAATGGAATTGGCTTATCGGAAAAATTCTACTAATTTATTAAGCAAAAATGGAATTAATAACCTATCCTTAGAGGAAAGTTTGATGATAGGAATATTCCCGCTAAGAATTACCGAAATCACATCGTGGAATCCTACCAAAGGAATATTTCCTGCCAATACTAATCCTATTTTTTTGGGTTCTTTAGCATATGAATAATTTTTGTTGCCATTGATTCAAATCATTGATAGTAAAGCTTATTACCCCAATAACCAAGAGCATATTTTTTTGATTTTCTATACTAAACCAAGGGGTTATCTATCTTTGATTTATTTAAAAATATCATTAAATTGGCTATCAGTTTCATTATAATCATTAAAAATCTTTTGGATAAAAATGTCCTAATAAAAATTTCCTAATTTAGAAAAGTGCCAAAAATATAGGATTGCTTCATAATCTTTAATTAAAAATTTTATTAATTTTGCAAAAAGTAAAAAATATCAGCAATGGCAATAAAAATAACTGATGATTGTATAAATTGTGGTGCTTGCAGAACCCGAATGCCCAAATAATGCAATCTATGAAGGTGCAGTAGATTGGAAAGCATCAGATGGAACAGCCTTGAAGGGACGAGTTACCTTGACTTCAGGACTTAGTTTAGATGCTGACGACCCTCAGCCTCCCGTTAGCGATGATTATTATTTCATCGTAACGGATAAATGTACGGAATGCATTGGCTTCCACGAGGAGCCTCAGTGTGCTGCGGTATGCCCTGTGGATTGCTGTGTCCCAGATGAAGACAATGTAGAATCTGAGGAACAATTATTGGCGAAAAAAAGCATTCTTACACCAAGAGGAATAATTTATGTTTAAAAAAATTTTTTTCATTTATATATATTATCTTTGGAAAAATTTTTTTGAAATGTTTTATAACAATAACATTCTATAAATAAGCCCAAGTGATAGCACTTTACTATCAGTTGAGCTTATTTTGTATAATCTAAAAAAATAAACAACAATGAAAAAAACACAATTTCAGTGCAGGACCAAGTATCCTACCACAAGAAGTTTTACAGGAAGTATCTCAATCAGTATTGAATTTTAACGATTCTGGACTTTCCTTAATTGAAATCTCCCATAGAAGTAAAGATTTCGTAGATGTAATCGAAGAAGCAAGAGAGTTAGTCTTGAAATTAATGAACCTTAACGACGACTATTCAGCTCTTTTTCCTACAAGGTGGGGCGAGCCTTCAATTCTCAATGGTTCCTTATAATTTATTGAGCATCAATGGTAAAGCTGCCTATACTGATACAGGAACTTGGGCAGCAGGAGCTATTAAAGAGGCTAAAAAAGTAGGGAATGTTGATGTATTAGGTTCGTCTAAGGAGACCAACTATTCTTTTATCCCTAAAGACTATACTGTCTCAAAAGATTATGACTATTTCCACTGCACTTCCAATAATACTATCTACGGAACACAAATGCACGCATTTCCTGAAACGAATGGAGTGCCTTTGGTATGTGACATGAGTTCAGATATATTTTCTCGTCAATTAGATTTCTCTAAATTTGACTTGATATATGCTGGTGTTCAGAAAAATATTGGGCCTTCTGGAGCCACATTGGTGGTAGTTAAAAAAGACCTTTTAGGCAAGACTGGTAGAGAAAATATACCTGCATACTTTGATTACCAATCCCACATTAATAAAGGGTCTATGCTTAATACACCTTGCACCTTTGCCATTTATACTTCCCTACTTACCTTGAAATGGCTCATCAAAAAAACGGAGGAATAGAAGGTGCAGAAACAAGAAACAATGCCAAAAGCAAAAATTGTTATATGACGAAATTGATAGAAATCCTCTATTTGAAACTTTCTGCGAAAAAGAAGACTCGCTCTAAGATGAATGTATCATTCAAACTACTCGACGAAAGTAAAAAAGAAGCCTTCGACAAAGCGTGGAAAGAAGCAGGAATTAATGGCCTCAATGGACATAGAAACCTTGGTGGATATCGAGCAAGTCTCTACAATGCCCTACCTATCGAAGGTGTGGAAGTTTTGGTAGATGTAATGAGAAATTTTTAAACTAATATGAAATTAATATAAAATTATGAAAGTTTTAGCTAATGATGGTATTTCTCCAAGTGCCGTAGAATTACTACAGAGAGCAGGTATTGAAATCATTGAAAAATAAAGTCGCATCAAGAGCAATTGGCCAATTTCATCAATGAAAATGGTATAGATACCCTCCTCGTGAGAAGTGCAACGAAGGTTCGTAAAGACCTTATAGATGCTTGTCCGAATCTAAAAAATTATTGGCCGCGGAGGTGTAGGATTAGACAACATCGATGTAGAACACGCTCATTTAAAAGGTATTAAAGTAATAAACACTCCTTTTGCATCCTCTCGCTCAGTAGCAGAAATGGTATTCGGGCACCTACTCTCTTTGGTGAGAAATCTACACGACTCCAACAGAACAATGCCTTTGGAAGGAGACTCTAACTTTTCAGGATTGAAAAAAGCCTATTCCAAAGCCTATGAACTACAAGGGAAAACAATGGGGATTGTTGGATTCGGAGGTATAGGTAGAGAAGTTGCAAAAATTGCTATATCACTGGGAATGAGCGTGAAAGTATTTGACTTACTTACAGATACCAGAACTATTTCCCTTAATTTCTACGATGGACAAAAGGTAGATTTTAGCATCACTCCTACCAATAATTGGGATGAGTTTTTGCCAAGTGTAGATTTTATCAGTATTAATACTCCTAAAACGAATGGCTATCTTATAGATACCCCTCAATTTGAAAAAAATGAAAAAAAGGAGTATTTATCATTAATACTGCTCGCGGAGGGGTAATCAACGAAAAATGCCTTGTTAGAATTCATTGAAAAACGGTATAGTAGCTGGCGCTGGTCTTGATGTTTTTGAAAAACGAACCTACCCCAGAGACTAAATTACTGATGAATCCTGCCTTATCTCTATCTCCACACTTGGCTGGAAATACGGTAGATGCACAAGAGAAAAATTGGTATAGAACTTGCAGAACAATTGATAAAGCTTAACCAATAATTTTAGGATAATTAACTTGAAATCAATTATATGCCTATATTTAAGCCTTTCCGAGGAATTAGACCTCATTCGGATATTTTAGATATTTTTTTCCAACTCGTTCTATCAATAATTTCACAGAAGAAGAACTCGTAAAAAAAGCAGTAAAAAGATTCTTATGTGAAAATGATAAAGCCATTTATTCTTAGTAAATCTCAAAAATTTAACAAGAAATTACCGAACTATTCGTAATAATTTTGAGGAAGCTCTGAATAATCATAAATTGGTACAAGACGAATATTGCTATTATCTATATCAACAAACAACGCCCGATAATGTTACCTATCGTGGGTTCCTTGGGCTTGCTTGTATTGATGAATATAACAATGGAAAAATAAAACGCCACGAGGCTACCATAAAGGAAAAAAAAGAAAAACTCACTAAGTATCTTGAAAAAGTGAATTTCCAAGCAGAACCAGTTCTACTAACATATAGAACGAGTCCTAAATTGGAACTCATTATGAACCAAGAGATTAACAATGTGCCTGTCATAAAATTTGTGGAGGACAATGGGTTTCAGCATAAAGTTTGGAGAATAGACAATCGCTTAAAAATGCAACAAATTAAAGAAGCATTAGAACAAGTCGATACATTCTATATTGCAGATGGACATCATAGAATAGGGTCTGTCGCCCTCAATGCCGAAAAAATTGCCGAAAAAAACAAAAAAACAAGCATAGGTAACGACCCTCATAACTTTGTATATTCCTACATAGTATCAAAAGAATCTATTAGAATAAATGACTATAATAGGTTAGTGAAGCATATCAACAATCTATCTACAGAAGAATTTTTGAAAAAGATTAGAAAAGAATTTCACAATCCACGAAAAAAAGGTGATGTGCCTTATTTTCCATCACAAAAATTCCATATGAGTATTTATATTGATGGTAAATTTTATAGTCTCCATGTAAAAGCATGATTTAAAGGAAACAACATTTAGAAAATGATCTAGACCACTTCTTTGTAGAAAAATATATCTTTAATGATATTCTTGGTATAGAATTGGAATCCACTAGTGATATGATTGATTATCTTAAAGGAACATCTGACATTGAGGGTATCCTAAATCTTAAAAAGTAGATTCGGGAGAATACAAATTGGCAATTGCTGTGCATCCTATCACTTTCAATGATTTAGTAAAAATCTCTGAAAACGAAATAAAAATGCCTCCTAAATGTACTTTAATTGAGCCTAAATTAATGACGGCCTTAATTATGTATGATATGAAATAATTTGATTTATTTTCAATAAAAAAGAGAGAATATAGATTCTCTCTTTTTATTTATCCTATGCCTCACAACTCGAACAATTTACGAAATTAACCATCAATTCCTTTGATACAGAGGAACTTCTCTGGTAATACAATGTCTTCACACTTTCTTCCAAGCCTCTAAGATTACAAAAATTAACATCTTTTACAGGCATTGTAGAAGGTATTTGCAAGTTCAAAGATTGTGCTTGATCTACATATTTCTGTCTTTGTGCTGCTTGGCTTACTACTTCCATTGGAGATATTTCCTTAAATGTCTTAAATACCGCCTTTTCGTGTGGGGTAAGTTCTTCTAAATGTTGTACAGAGCCGTGGTTGAGCATTATGCTTCTCCAAGTTTCTTCATTATCAATACCTTTTTCTGCTAATAGTTTTGGATAGATATTTATTTTTTTCTAATAAAATTACCTTTTGCTAAGCCCGCCTTGTAATAGTTGGACGAAAAACGGCTCAATACACGGGAGGTCTGTCCTAAAATTGCTGAACTTGAAGTAGTTGGAGCAACGGCCAATAATGTGGCATTTCTCATTCCGTAACCCTTCATTATTTCTGGTTCGCCATAGATACTCGCTAACTCTCGCGATGCAGATTCGGCCTGTTCTTTTATTTGTTTAAAGGCTTTTGGCATTGAATTGAGTAGCTTCAAAACTCTCAAAAAGGAATCATATTTCTTTGTAAATAAGAATGATAGCCTAACACTCCAAGCCCTAAGGCTCTGTGTTTAATTGCAAAATTACGAGCCGATGTCAAATAGAAATTTCCCTCTGTCTTTTCAATAAATTCAGATAAAACAGCATCAAGGAAATAGATTGCTAACTTCACAGCATCGGTATCTTTCCATTCATCATATAATTCTAAATTCATAGATGAAAGACAGCAAATGAAAGATTCTTTTTCTGTGGAAGGTAACATAATTTCAGAGCAAAGATTACTTGCATTAATCATCAACCCCTTGTCTTTATAGACCTGTGGTTTATTTCTATTTACATTATCCGTAAAGAATATGTAAGGTAACCCTTTTTGCTGACGGCTTTCCAAAATTCTTGCCCAAATTTTTCTTTTTTCCATATCGCCATCTATCATATCTTGTAACCAATAATCTGGCACACAAACACCTGTAAATAGATTTTGTATAGGCGAACCAATATCCTTTATAGACAAAAATTCTTCTATATCTCCGTGGTCTATATCCAAATATGCTGCAAAGGCCCCACGACGAACACCACCTTGAGATACCACATCCATTGCAGAATCAAACAATTTCATAAAAGATACAGCACCAGAAGACTTACCATTGTCGGTAACAGCCGTTCCTCTGTGGCGGAGCTCCCCAAAATATCCTGATGTGCCTCCACCAATTTTGGTTTGCATAATAACCTCTCCGAGCTTTCCAGTAATTCCCTCTATACTATCAGGTATATGCACATTAAAACAAGAGATAGGCAAACCTCGTTGAGTCCCCATATTTGCCCAAACAGGCGATGAGAAAGATATCCAGCCTTTCGTAATCATCTCCTTAAAGGCCGATTGTAACTCTGGCTTTCCTAATCTTTTGGCTGCTGCGGAGGTGATTCTCTCAATTGCCCCTACTACGGTCTCTCCTTTTAGAAGGTATCCTCTATTGAGCATTTGTTCGGACTCCTCATTTAGCCACCAAATATTTTGTGTATTTTCTTCCATTATTTTTAAATTACATTTATGTGGAGGAAATATTTCCTCTCTCTGAATTAAGATTTTTAATTAAAATTATTACGAAGACTGCTTTTGGATTTTACTCCTCATCAAGATTAAATCTTGCACAAGGTTCAACAGCACCTATTTTATATTTATTAATGTGTGTGAAAGTAACAGCAGAGTCGTTTTCCAAAAAAATTGGAGAGCTTTTTTTGATACAATATTCTATCTTATAAGCTACTGATATACAGACTCTATGCCCATTTACGAGAGCCATACCCATATACAGATGCTCACCCCAACGGAAGTCCTCCGTGTGATTTTCGTCAATTTCTTTTAAAATAGATGGTGTCATTTTATTTTACATTTTATTGTTATTTATAAATAGTCTTCTACTAAAAACAAATCATTTTCGGTGATACTCTTGTCATGTTTTGTATAGGCAGTAGGTCTTTTTGCAAAAAAATCGTCCAGCTCATTAGCAAATACATCTTCATCAAACCATTTCATTGTACTATACTGCTCACCCGTGATATTGTATATTTTGTTGTAATTAAGATGAGTAATTGCTGTATCTACTCTATATTTCATAAAATTGAGCATATCCTCTTTTTGTGTAGAAACTTAATTGTCCTTTTTCGTAAATCCAATCCAATAACTCAGATTCATATGCTACATAATCCTTAATTACTTCTTCCAAATGCTCTTGTGAGTATCTTTCCTCTGGATATTCTTCAAAAATTTTATTTAAAATATACACCCCTGCATTAGCGTGTGTCTGTTCATCTACACTTGTCCAAGCAATAATATTTGCTGTATTCTTCATATATCCTTTAAATCTTGTAAAAAGATAAGATATTAGCAAATTGCGAAAAATAATGAAGTATTTTTCTATTACGATTACGAAGAATAACAATTTCTGAACAAATGAAATATCCTTACCGAAATGCTTTTCAAATAATTGTAATTTTTTTCTTGAATATCGGAACTTCCATAAGCCCCTCAAACTCGTTATTATAGCCCAATACTTCCAATAATCTGGAATAGGCCTCGAGGTGTCTGAATTCAGATTCGGAGAAAGTTGCCCCTAATCCATTAAATTCGGGTTTTGGTAGATATTTGTATAAGTCCCCCAAAAAAGTCTTCACGGCTACTTCTACCCTGTGCTATACTCAGCAAACTTCTCTTCACAACTTCTTTCTCTTTTTTTCAGAAAGATTGGATTTAAAATCTTGAATATCAGCAGTAAATTCCACTTCTTTATGAACCCAAAAAGTCTGGTTCATAGAATCCACGAATTGTAAAATTTCAGGATACTCGAATGGTTTGTAGTTCAATCTTTTTATCAAAAAAATTCCCATAATATGTTTAAGTTTTATAAATTTTTCAAAGTGATGACTTTTGGTATTGAAAAAGTATCTATAATTACGAATATTTTGCCATCAGAAAGCGATGGATATATTCTATTTTGATGGGGGCAAAATTATAAATTAAAAATTATTTTAAAAAGTTGTATATTAACAAAAAAACTGCTTAAATTAAAAAGAAAAAAATAGTTTTCCACAAAAAACAACAATAAGCTGGTTTTCAATAATTTATAATTTATCATATAATCAATATTTAACAGGAAAAAAATAAAAACCAAATATTAAACTGATTTTTATTACTGATAATCAAATAATTGTAAACAAACAGCTATACTGAGGCAATATATAGGTATCTGTATTGTAACAATATATCAAAATTTATTACTAACTTAGCAAGACATAAAATTTTTTTATTAAAAAAATGAGAAGGAAATTTCTATCAATCGCCGCGGCAGCACTATTTGGAATAGTAGCTAATGCTCAGCACATCAATTTCGAAGAATACAATTTACCCAATGGTTTGCATGTAATTCTACACAGAGATAACTCTGCACCGATCGTTACTACTTCTGTAATGTATCACGCTGGTGCGAAAGATGAGGCCAATGGAAGAACTGGTTTTGCTCACTTCTTTGAACATCTTCTATTTGAAGGTACAAAAAAATATTAAGCGTAGTGAGTGGTTTAAGATTGTATCTTCTAATGGAGGAACTAACAATGCAAACACTACGGGAGATAGAACCTACTATTATGAAACTTTCCCTTCTAATAATGAACAACTTGGGCTATGGATGGAAGCAGAAAGAATGAGACATCCAGTAATCAACCAAATTGGTGTAGATACACAGAGAGATGTGGTGAAGGAGGAGAAAAGAATGAGAATGGATAACCAACCTTATGGTAATCTGTTCAATAGTATACTGACTTCCTTATTTAAAAAAACACCCTTACAAAGGAACTACAATTGGTTCTATCGAGGACTTGAACTCTGCTAAGCTTGATGAGTTTTTGGCTTTCTTCAAAAAAATATTACTCTCCAAACAACGCCGTTTTAGTCGTAGCGGGAGATATTAATCCTGAACAAACAAAAAAATGGATTGCAGAATACTACGGAAGTATCCCAAAAGGTGAGACTATTGTAAGAAATTTTCCACAAGAAACACCTATAACTACTGAAACAGAGGAAACTATCTATGATAGCAATATACAAATCCCTGCCTATGTATTCGCTTACAGAACACCTGCCGATACACAAAGAGACTCTTATGTTCTCAATCTAATTGGGAAATATCTAAGCTCTGGTAAATCGTCTGCACTCTATAAAAAGTTGGTAGATGATGAGAAAAAAGCATTACAAGTAAGTGCCTTTAACCTTGGAATGGAAGACTATGGTACATTTGCTTTCTTCGTTATTCCTATGGGAAACACCTCTAAGGATACTATAAAAGCAGATATTAATACCGAGATTAGTAATATACAGACTAATCTTATCTCTGAGGAAGACTTCCAAAAATTACAAAACCAAGTGGAAGACGATTTTGTGAATGCTAACTCTTCGGTAGAGGAAGTAGCCCACTCCTTGGCAACGAACTATATGCTCAAAAAAAATACCAATCTCATCAATAAAGAGATAGAAATATACCGCTCTATAACAAGGGAAGAGCTGAGAGAGGTGTCAAGAAAATATCTTAGCCCTAACCAAAGAATCTTTATTAATTATTTACCTCAAAAAAAATAATCTACGAAAATGAAAAACATTAAATATATCGCTGCAACTTTTCTTGCTATCAGGAATGCTATCAGCACAAAATATAGACATTAATGCAATGCCCAAACCAGCACCAACGCCCGTTATCAACATTGCAAAGCCACAGATATTCCAACTGAAAAACGGCCTCACAGTAATGGTTGTAGAGAACCACAAATTACCACGAGTTACCATTAGCCTTCATAACAACCTACCTCCTATCTACGAGGGTGATATTACAGGGGTAGGAAACCTTATGGCTGACCAATTGGACAACGGAACTACGACCATTTCTAAAGACGAGTTTAATAAAAAATTGGATTTCTTTGGGGCAAGTCTTCATTTCAGCAGTGCAGGAGCATCGGCAAATACTTTATCTAAATACTATCCTCAGGTACTTGATTTAATGGCTCAGGCTATTATCAATCCTAATTTTACAGAGGAGGAAACCGCAAAAGGTAAGGAACGAAGCTTGGAACAAATGAAAGCTGTAGAAAAAAAGTGCAGATGAAATTGGAAACAGAGTTTATTTTGCACTTACTTATGGTAAAAAAATACTGCCGAAGGAGAGTTCCAGACTAAGGAAAGCATCAATAGAATTAAGTTAGACGACATTAAAAAACTTCCACAAAAAAAGTACTTCATTCCGAATACTGCTTACCTCGTAATCGTGGGAGATGTTAATGTCAAAGATGTAAAAAAATTAGTAAAAAAATCCTTCAATAATTGGAAAAAAGGTGATAATATCGCCTTGGTGAAATCTACTGCTCAAAAATGTAGCAAAAAAACAGAAATAGACATTGTGGATATCCCAAATGCTGTGCAATCCGTAATTAATGTAGGAAATATCACTAAACTACAAATGAATGACCCTCTTTATTTCGCAGGAGTGTTGGCTAACAGCATACTCGGTGGCGGAGGTGAAGCCCGTCTATTTATGAATCTCCGTGAGAAAAATGCCTTCACCTACGGAGCCTACTCTACCCTATCTACAAGTAAATACACGCCTAATTTTAAAGCATCTGCTAGTGTAAGAAATGAAGTTACAGACAAGGCCATCGTAGAATTTATGAATGAATTGAGAGGAATTTCTTCCATAAAAACAAGAAGAATTAGACCTTGTGAAGGCAGAAACATAAGGGTAGTTTCATTATGTCTTTGGAGGAGCCTTCTACTATTGCTCGTTTTGCTCTCAATAAAAGATATATAACTTACCTGAGAATTTCTATGCTAACTATTTGAAATCTGTGGATAATGTAACAATCAGTGATATATCAAAAAGTAGTAAAAGAGAATATCTTGCCTAACCAAACAAGAATTTTCGTAGCAGGAAAAGTCAGTGATATCGCTGATAATGTTGAGAAGTTAGGCTATCCCGTGAAATATTTTTGATACCGAAAGCAAACCAAGTAGAAAAAAACCTGTAGCAAAAAGTAGCCGAAGGAGTAACTACCCAAACCATTGCTGAAAAATATATAAATAATATTGGAGGGAAAACTGCCGTAGAAAGTATTAAATCTCTAAAATACATTGCCTCTGCATCTGTGCAAGGAATGACATTAGAAATTACCGACATCAAAGGTCAAGGAGGAAAACATTCTCTTAATATGCAAATGATGGGACAATCTATACAAAAAATAGTATTCAATGGTAAAGATGGCTATTTGGCAGGACAAGGACAAAAGATGCCTCTACCAGAAGATGTAGTGAATAAAATGAAAGAAGAAGCAACTATCTTCCCAGAACTTTCATTCAATAATGCCGAGCTAAAAGGTATTGAAACTATTAATGGCGAAGATGCTTATGCTATAAAAAAAGGTAGTAAAACACTACTATACAGCGTAAAAACTGGACTAAAAATAGGAGAAATCACTACTGAAAGTATAAATGGTAAGACGGTAACCTACCCTACCTACTTCTCTGATTATAGAGATGTTAAGGGAATAAAACTACCTTTCAAAATAAGTCAAAATCTCCAAGGAATGGATATTATCTTTGAGGTAAAAATCCTACGAGATGAATAAAGCTACAGACGCAGATTTTTAAATAATTTTTATACATTAATTGAAACTGGGCAGTACCTCCTGCCCAGTTTTTACCCCTATATTACCTCAAATACTAATTACAAGAAAAAGAGGCTCATTAGAGCCTCTTTTTTTCTTTATTAATCCTCAATAAAATGAGTATGTTTTTGCCTTCCATTGTTCCATTTTTATGGTTAGCCAAAAACCATAAATACCTAATGTAATGAAACACAATAAATACCAAACAACCCAATGTCCAAAAAGACTGGTTCCATTCCCATCAAAAATACATACGACGCCCATCAATAACGGTATGATTCGTCTTCCATCTCAGCATAATACACATCGCTCAAGGCGTTCCAAAACCAATAGTTATAACAATCAAAATCCCACATATTATGGAATATCCTATATAACTAAAAAAATATCTCCGTCAAAATAACTCTTATTTTTTTCATTTTATTTCTTTAAAAGCTTGTTCTTTTGCTTTTAAATTCTTTGATTTTAAGTTCATTTCTCAATGCACTATAAAGTTCTTTTTGCTCTACCTATGGCATCAAAGATTGGTTGGGTCTGATTTATGCCACTCTTCAGCCTTACTCACAGCCTCTAATAATCTTTTCTTTCTATCATCCATTAACTTATTAGCTTTCTCAATATCTTTATTTTTTTATTAGAATCTCTCAATGGGCGATATTCATTCCAAAAGCCCTCTTCATCACCAATAAGTAATGTAATTAAGTTTTTGCCAAGCATCAGTACTTTTCTTATCCAAAGAGATAACTTTTTCAAAGTAGGATACCGCTTCAGATTTTTATTAGGGTCTTTGCTAAGCATTACTCCCAAATTATATAGAGCTGTCTTATCTTCTGGGTTTTTAGCTACTGCCTGTTTTTAGACTGCTGATGAATTCTTCTGTTCTACCAGATTTATAATATGCCAAACTCTTTAAGTCCATCAATCTATTAGACGAAGGGAATTTTTCAAGTCCCTTTTCTGCATAATTGATAGCATATTCGTATTTTTCACTTTCTACTGCAAGGGCAACTAAAGTTTCGTACAACTCACCTTCTACACTTTTTGAAGTCTCCATTCTGAAATCTTCAAAATCTCCATTACTTGCTTTTTGAGTAATTCCCAAGATGCTTTATCTATATTTTCTACTTGACCCGTTTTTATTTTTGCTAAATACTTTGTTTCTACCCCTGTATAACCAATATCTACTAAGTTTTTATAGGCTTCAATAGCATTTAGGTTGTCTTTCCCTTGTGCGTAGGCAACTGCAGAATAGTATAAATATATTTTATTATCCTGTCCCGCTGCCTTCAATAGATAGTATATTTCTGCAAATTTTGGTGCTGCTACCTTATAATTTTTTTGGAATTATAGGCGTCCATTGCTTCTTTATTCACTGCTTGAATTGTAGGATTAAGCTGGGCTCCCAAATTTGCCAACAAAGGCTGGGCTATAAGAATCCTCTTTAAGGTTCTCTATGCCTGATTTATCAGCAGAGGCCTTCCCTACAAAAATAGACTCTATTTTTATTACTATCTTTTCCTGTATAAATTTTAGATTTTCCTAAATCAGATATTAGACTGAGGTATTTCGCTCCCTCCGCTATTTTTCCATTTTTCAAGAGTGCAAATCCTTTCGTATAGTAATATTCTTCTAATACTGATGGCTCCAAAAGTTCTGTTTTACCTGACAATAGGTTTTCAGCTTCCTGTATCTTGGCTGTAGCTGTTGCCAAGTCTCCAGATTCTACCGCTTTGAAAGCACTACGAATCTCTTTTTTCTGTCCAAAAGCCAATGTAGTTGCTACTACTACTAAGCTCAAAACGATTTTTTTCATTTTATGGTTTATTAATTATTGTCTTCTATTTGAGGGGTTTCTGTATTTTTCTGAGACCTCCTCATCCTCTATTTCTTTGTCCATCTCTACTTTGGTAATGGCTGCAATTTCGTCATTATTTTTTTAAGATTGATTACCCTCACTCCTTGGGTATTTCTTCCCATTATACGAAGTTCTTCCATACCCATACGGATTGCCACACCTGATTTATTGATAATCATTAGCCCGTCATCATCAGTTACATTCTGAATAGCGATGAGATTTCCTGTTTTCTCAGTGATATTCAAGGTAATAACTCCTTTACCACCTCTGTTAGTGATTCTATAATCTTCCACTGCTGATCTCTTTCCATATCCTTTTTCAGATACGACCAATACGGATTCTTTTTCTACATCATTTACGACAATCATACCGATTACCTCGTCGCTATCATCTTCTAAGGATATCCCTCTCACACCGATAGAGCCTCTACCTACCTCTCGAACTTTCTCTTCTGAGAAGCGAATACATTTACCATTTTTTTCGTAGCAATCATTATTTCAGATTCTCCATTGGTAAGTTTTGCTCCAAGAAGCTGGTCATCTTCACGAATTTCTATAGCATTAATACCATTTGCTCTCGGTCTAGAGTAAGCCTCTAATGATGTTTTCTTGATGGTTCCATTTTTGCTAATCATCACCACACTCATTTTTATTGACATAATCAGCATCCTTTAGGTCATTTGTTCTGATATATGCCTTAATTTTGTCATCTGGTTCTATATTAATAAGGTTTTGGATAGCTCTACCTTTTGCCGTTCTTGACCCTTCCGGTATTTCAAACACTCTTAGCCAATAACATTTACCTTTCTCGGTGAAGAATAACATATATTGGTGGTTCGTTGCCGAAACGATATATTCCAAGAAATCCTCATCCCGTGTAGTGGCCGCCTTATTCCCTACGCCACCTCTAGACTGAACCTTGTATTCTGTGAGTGGGGTTCTCTTAATATATCCAGCATGAGAAATAGTAAGCACTACTGCCTCATTCGGTATAAAGTCCTCTATTGACATTTCTCCACCTGCATAGTCTATCTCTGTTCTCCTCTCATCACCATATTTTGTCTTAATATCCGTCAATTCATCTTTTATAATTTGATATCTTCTTGACTCATTTGCCAAAATATCTTCCAAATTTTTGATAAGAGCCATAATTTCCTCATACTCAGCACGAATTTTATCCAGCTCCATACCCGTAAGTCTCGCCAATCTCAAATCCAAGATAGCTTGAGCTTGTATTTCGGATAGTTCAAATTCACTAATTAATCCTTCTTTTGCAGCTTGTGGATTGGTGGAATGTCTAATAATGGAAATTGCTCTATCCAAGGTATCTTGTGTAGCAATCACCCTCATAAATCCTTCTAAGATATGGGCTTTTTCCTTCGCCTTTTTGAGTTCAAAAATAGTTCTTCTGGTAACTACATCTAATCTATGCTCTACAAAATATTTAATAATGTCCCTCAAGTTAAGCTGTTCAGGACGCCCATTCACCAAAGCGATATTATTCACGGAGAATGAAGTTTGCAGAGCTGTATATTTATAAAGTAAGTTAAGCACCACATTTGGGATAGCATCGTTCTTTAATTCATATACGATACGGATTCCACTTCCCCCATTTCGTTTAGAAGACTCATCTCTAATATCGTGGATTCCAGGTATCTTATCGTCTTTTATAAGTTCTGCTGTTCGGGCAATCATATCCGCTTTATTTACTTGATACGGCACTTCGGTTACCACAATAGCATTTCTATTATGTATTTCTTCGAAATGTACTTTTGCCCTCAAAACAATTCTACCTCTCCCCGTATGGAAAGCATCTTTTACTCCTTGATAACCATAGATTACCCCTCCTGTTGGGAAATCTGGAGCTGATATATGTTTCATCAACTCATCAATTGTAATATCGTGATTATCAATATATGCACATACAGCATCAATGGATTCCGTAAGGTTATGTGGAGCCATATTGGTAGCCATACCTACAGCAATCCCCGAGCTACCATTTACCAAAAGCGTTGGCACTCTTGTTGGTAATACTTTTGGTTCTTTTTAGGGAATCGTCAAAGTTATTTTGGAAATCTACAGTTTCTTTATCCAAATCTGCCAAAACTTCATCTGACACTTTTTTGGAGGCGTGCTTCGGTATAACGCATTGCTGCTGGCGAGTCTCCATCCATAGACCCAAAGTTACCCTGCCCATCGACGAGCGGATATCTCAAGCTCCACTCTTGCTTCATACGAACCATCGTATCATATACTGACAAGTCCCCGTGCGGGTGAAATTTTCCCAAGACATCACCAACGATTCTGGCGGATTTCAAATATTTTTTTATGATGGAATACTCCCAATTCATGCATCCCATACAATACTCTCCTATGTACAGGCTTAAAGCCATCTCTCACATCAGGCAATGCCCTCGACACAATTACCGACATTGAATAGTCAATGTACGACGATTTCATCTCATCAACGATATTAATCGGTATTAATTTTTCTCCTTCTTTATACATCATAATGCTTGATTTATTAATCTAAATATCTTTAAATATTCAATGTGCTAAGTTACGAAAAATGTTATCCTCAACTATTTTAACAATATTTTTGAATAAAATTGCTAAAATCCTAACAAAACAAAAGACCAACCCTTATAGGTCAGTCTTTCTTATTTTATATTCTTTTCAATAAGAGCCATATAAAATCCATCGTAGCCTTGGCTTGGCATTATTTTTCTCGTCTTTAATAAGCCTAAAATCTGGATTATTACTTAAGAATTTCTCTACTTGAAGATTATTCTCAGATGGTAGAATAGAGCATGTCGCATAAATCATCTTTCCGCCTTTTTTTGAGCATTTTAGAATAATCCTGTAGGATTTTCTGCTGTTCAACTTTTATTCTATCAATAAATTCGGTGTCTATTTTCCATTTAGAATCTGGATTCCTTTTCAAAACTCCCAGTCCCGAACACGGAGCATCAATCAGAAGTCTATCTGCCTTTTCGTGAAGTCTCTTAATCACTTTATTATCAGAAATCAAGCGAGTCTCTATATTGTGAGCACCTGCCCTTTTAGCTCTTCTTTTTCAGTTCAGCTAATTTCCACTCAAAAATATCAAGTGCAATAATCTGTCCTTTATTCTTCATCAGTGCGGAAAGGTGCAGTGTCTTACCCCCTGCTCCTGCACAGGCATCTACCACTCTTTGTCCTTCTGCGACTTCCAAAAATCGTCCTATCTTCTGAGAACTTGCATCTTGCACCTCAAAGAAACCATCTTTGAATGCCGATGTAAGGAATACATTTTTCTTTTCCTCCAACTGCACAGCATCTGGGTAGCCATTAATTGTAAAGGCCGAGATATTCTCACAAGCTAACTCATCAACCAAAGATTTCGGACTTATCTTCAATGTATTAGCTCTCAAAATAGTTGATGCTTGCTCATTCAAGGCAATTACTTCTCTTTCCCAAACACTTCCTAATTCTTGTTCCAAAAATCTCCACTAGCCACTCAGGTACTAGAATGCTCTATAGCTTTAGTGGGGAATGTTTCTTTTTTTATCTTGGTAAGAATATCCGCAATTTTCAGCCCTGAAAACTCATCAAATCTCTTATATTCTGTGTTACTCCACAACAAATAAGCCAAAATAAGTCTATAAATATTATTAGGTTTAGCCCCCTCGCCAATGTAGTATTCAAGGCGTTTTCTCCAACGAATGATATTGTAAAAAATCTCTGAAACTACTGCTCTATCTTGGCTTCCCCATTTTTTATTGGCTTTTAATAGGCGTTCTATTACCTTATCAGCATATTTTTTATCTTCAAAAAAAGTCTCTTGGAGAGCATCGTGGATACCTATTAGTAAGTTCCTATGTATTAATTTCATTATTTATTATTTCGTTAGGCAAAAATAAGGAAAAATATTGATAACAGAAAAATGCTACCATAAATATGATAGCATCTTTATATTATTGTAAATAAGCCACGATTAGATAACAAATTCCCGCAATAAATGCAGAAATAGGTATCGTAAGCACCCATGCCCAAAGTAGGCTCACGGTAACTCCCCATCGTACAGCCGAGATTCTCTTGGTAAGTCCCACCCCAATGATAGCCCCTGTGATAGTATGCGTCGTAGAAACAGGAATACCCAACTGCTCCGTAAGTATCAATGTAAGAGCACCAGAAGTCTCAGCACTGACGCCTTCCAGCGGAGTGACTTTGGTAATTTTAGACCCCATCGTCTTAATAATCTTCCAACCACCAGACATTGTACCCAAACCTATCACTATAAACGAGGGTGATTGGCACCCAACCGTAGTGGTCTGCAAAATACTTAAATCTATCCTCTGCAGTAATATAGTCGGCATCTCCGTGATTAATATGATAATATATTACAGCTGCACCTATTATCCCCATTACCTTCTGAGCATCATTTAGTCCATGTCCAAAACTAAAAAATGCAGAGGTAACCATTTGGCATTTCTTAAAAAGCCTCTCCACCCTATGTGGATTTTGTCTCTTAGACATATTGATGATAATCGAAGTAATAATCACAGAAACAAAAGCTCCTATAAAAGGTGCTAAAAAGATAAATAAAAATATTGGTATCACCTTCTTATAGACTATTACATCTTGTTTAAAAACAATTTTAATAGCTTCTATAGAAGCATCAAATCTTGATAAATGCTGTTGTGCCATTGCCACTTCATGGTAATTTTTCGTAAAAGCATACATCAGTGCTGCCCCCAAAAAACCACCTATTAAGGTGTGAGATGACGATGACGGAATACCATACCACCAAGTGAATAAATTCCAAAAAAATAGCAGCCAACAACCCACTAAACACCACTTCTAAAGTGATAAAATTCTCATTAACAGTCTTTGCTATTGTATTACCAATTTTAAATCCTAAAAAAATATTCTGCAGCGAAATATGCCACAAAATTCCAAAAAGGCTGCCCATAAAAACCGCCTGAAATGGGGTAAGAACCTTCGTAGAAACTATCGTTGCAATAGAATTCGCAGCGTCGTGAAAACCATTAATATAATCAAAAGCTAACGCTAACCCAATAATAACTAATAATAACGGTGATAAGTTTAATAATTCCTCCATTTTAAACCATTAATTAAGCATATTTTACAATAATATGATCCAATGTACTGGCTACATCTTCTGCCTTATCCGTAACCTCCTCAAGGTAACCAAGTACTGATTTTACCTTAATAATCATTATTGGGTCGTTTGTCTCAAATAACTTTATCATCGCCTTAGATTGCACATCATCAGCAAGATTTTTCAAAGGAATTAATCCTAATACAAGACTCTTTAACAGCATTAGTATCTTTAAAGTCCTTAAGATTAAATATTGCTTTTTGTATCTCCAGACATGCCTTATAGATAAGTAAAGAAAATTCTCCATACTCCTTTGTAACAGGTGTTTTTATATAAATAGATATACTTGGCAGACGCATACATATAATCTGCAATATCATCTAATTTAACACTAAGTGTAGTAATATCCTCCCTATCCAATGGTGTAATAAAAGTTTCTCCCTAATTCTACAAAAATTTGATGAGTAAGATCATCATTGATATGTTCATAATCACTAATTTTTATTCAAAAACTCTTCATTACTCTGGTCGAACTCTTGTATTCCATCATGGAAGAATTTAGACATTTCTACCAAATTCTGAGTTACTTTCTCAAATAATACGAAAAAAACACCTTGTCTTTCGGTTGAAATAATTTTTAAAAAGATTTCCAAATCCCATTTTTACTATAATTTTATTTTTTTGCAAATATGAAAAAAATTTTATTCTTATATTCAAATAAAATTTATTAATTTTTTTCTAAATTTAACATCAATCAACAATTTAATACTGTTTCTCCTTACGATATTTAATTCTATCAAACATAAAATCCAGCTTCCAATAAATAAAATGATAGTCCCGAAGTCCCCGCAAATAAGAGAAATTTCGTTGCCAAAGATACCCCAAACGAGTATTTACATAATTATTAAGCCGATACCCTACTCCCATATAGACCTCATTTCTCTTAAACCAAGAATCCCCATTCCTGCTCCCTACTACCGCTTGATTATATATATTCAAAAAAATAGTATTATTCTGCATATTTTTATTATTCAATGGATAGGTAACCATAAAACGATATAAAAACCGATTGGCATCTCTATTTTTTTCCCAGTCTTTGGATAATGAAAAACACCTTCTCTCGGCTCGAAAACGATTCTCAAATCTTGTTTTCCCCATTCTAAAAACTATACTTATAATCTACCCATGGACGAATTTCACTAACATGAAGGCTATAATTTCTGTATGTACTAGACTTACTAATCCCCTAACAAAATACGATGATTTTTTTATTTAAATTATAAAAATACTCCTTGTTTTAACTCAATATAATCAATATTAGACACATCCTCAATCCCACGGGCTTGGAACTCTGTATAGCTTGACCATTTTTCATTATAAAAAATAGTTAAATGAAATTGAAGAATAAGTAGATAAATGCTCCTGAAAATCATTCTGCGCCAATGCAAAAAAATAGGAATTACTAATAAACAAAAATAATTTTTCTCCATTTTAACACTAAGTATTGTTACGGAATATAATCAATATTCTAAATAAACACAAAAAAACTTTGACCTACAAGAAGTCAAAAGTTTTATTATTTATTAATATTTTATATCTGTAATTTTATGTTTATATTTAAAGAATATTGCAAACAATATCATCACAATAAACGAATATACTGCAAAAATAATCCATGAAGTTTGCCAACCTGCTAATTGCTGATTAATATCCGACTTATGGCTATACACAAAATGATTAACTACATATTGAGCAAAAAACATTCCAATAGTTGAACCCAAACCATTCGTCATCATCATAAATACTCCTTGTGCCGAAGATTTTATCTCCTTATCTACTTCTTTATCAACAAATAATGACCCCTGAAACATTAAAAGAAATCAAAAAGCAATACCATACACTATCATAGATAGGATAAACATCCACACCCCAACGCCAGGGTTCCCGACACCAAATAATCCGAAACGAAGAACCCAACCAAGCATTGCCATCATCATAACTACTTTGATACCAAATTTTCTTAAAAAGAACGGAATCAATAATATACATAATGTCTCGGAGGTTTGAGACAGCGAAATCAAGGCGTTAGCATTACTTGCTCCCCAACTTTCAGCATACTCTGGAATCTCCTTAAATGTTGAAATAAATGGATTAGCATATCCATTCGTAATTTGTAGAGATACTCCCAAAAACATTGAAAAAATGAAGAAAATTGCCATTTTCCTATCCTTAAACAATGCAAAAGCCTTTAATCCAAATGCCTCACTAAGCGTCTGTTTCTTTTCAGATTTGTTGATAGGGCAGTTTGGTAAAAATAATGAATATACAAACAATACTAATCCCAAAATCCCCGATACATAAAACTGATTGTAGTTAGACTGAAAGCTTATAAAAATCAGGATTTTTTTGACAAAAATTAAATCCATAGCCACCATTAATCTCACCAAAGAAATTCACAAAAAGCATAGCGCAAATAAACCCTACAGTACCAAAAGTTCTAATAGGAGGAAAGGCCTTGATAGTATCCAATCCGCTCTGCACCAATACATTATAAGCAGTAGAATTAGAAAGAGCAATCGTCGGCATAAAGAAAGCCACACTGATAGAATACAAAGTGAATATCACTCCATAATGCACATTCTCTCCCGAAGAATATCCATAATAACCCGTAGCAATAATAAATATCGCTGATAATAGATGATTAATACCCAACAACCTTTGGGCAGGAACCCATCTATCTGCAATTATCCCCATCAAAGCAGGGCATAAAAATTGAAACTATCCCCTGCATCGCATAAAAATTACCAATCTTCTCGGCAAGACCAATAGAACTCAAATAAGTCCCCATAGAGGTAAGATAAGCCCCCCACACAGCGAACTCTAAAAAGTTCATAATAGTCAATTTAAATCTAATATCCATTATAAAAAATTATTCTATATTATTTTTTCGTTTTTTAAGTTCCTCCTGTACTTTAATAGCGGTATCAAAATCCTCCTCACTTACAGAATATTCCAATAATTCTTCCAATAATTCTATATCCAGATCTTTTTATGTTAATATCTTTATAATGTACCATTATATTCTCTTCATACCCTGATTTTTATTATATCCTCTTTATACCCTATTTTTTTCTCATCGTCAAGTCCAAAAATCTTGTTCTTCCTCTTCGGATTTACTAATGTTCAATAAAAATACCTGCCTCATCTACTACATGTGGAGTCGCATAGATTGGGGTATTAAAACGAACTGCCAACGCCACGGCATCGGAAGTGCGAGCATCTATCACTAGTTCTTCTTTTGTTTCTCTATGTTTAAAATATATATACGAATGAAATACACCCTCTACAATTTTATAAATAACTACTGAAACTAAAGAATATTTCGCCGTGGAAACGAATCGTGCAAATAAATCGTGCGTCAAGGGACGAGATATTTGCAAATCTTTATTTAACCCCAACGAAATAGCCTGGGCCTCGTAATTACCTATTACTATCGGGAGTTTCAGAGTAGAAATCTCATCCTCCAACAACAATATGTACGAATTTGTAATAGTCTGGCTGTAAGAAATTCCTCTAATTATCAATTTTCTATAATCCATAAGGCAAAAAAATAAAAATTTTTTTCCCTAATAAAAAATATTTCACTCCAAAATACCACAATAAAACGATAAAAGCGATAAATCATTATTGATTTACCGCATTTTAGTCTATTATGATTTTTACAAATTCTGATTTTAGAGACATCGCCCCAAATCCATCAATTTTACAATCAATATTATGGTCGCTATCAGGTCTCAGTCTAATATTTTTTTCACTTTTGTACCCGCTTTGATTGGTTTCGGAGCACCTTTTATAGGTAAATCCTTGATGACCACAACAGAATCTCCGTCTTTAAGTTCATTTCCATTGGAATCTAACACCTTATCCTCATTGACCAATTCCTCAGGGTCCCATTCATTGAAACATTGAGAACAAAACCATCAAATTATCCTGCTCGTAGGTGTATTCAGAGCCACATTTCGGGCATAATACAATATCACTCATATCTTTTTCTTAAAAATTTTAATGCAAAAAAATACAAAAAAATCTATCAAATCACGATTCTAAATTGATATTTCGTATTTTAATAAAAATGCATTTTTACTCTATTAAAACTTGGATTTTTAATTGAATAGCGGTGAGTACTTTTTTTCGTATATCGCGGAAAAATCAGCATTTTGTATCCAACCAAAAATAACCAATATCTTTTTTTAAAGACATCCACTACGCGTTGCCCTTGTATTTCCCAAAATTGAAAAACTTCCACACCCTCGCTATCATAGATAATATTTCCTGCCAAATCAGCAAATTTGCTATGATAAGAAAACTCACTAAGAGCATCCACATTATTACCAAGTTCTTGATATTTACCTACTTGAGCATCTATAATTTCAAATGTTGCGTGGGTATCTGCCTCCGCCGAGTGAGCATTCTCCAAAGTCTTATCACAGTAAAATTTATACGCTGCACTGAGGTTTCTTGGCTCCATTTTGTGATAAATAACTTGTGCATCTATAAGTCTAATTTTTGACAAATCAAAATCAACACCGACCCTCAAAAGTTCCTCTGCCAAGAGTGGAACATCAAAACGATTGGAATTAAATCCGCCCAAATCTGCCCCTGCCAACATCTGCATAATTTGCGGAGCAATGTCTTTTAAACTTGGTTTATCGGCCACATCCTCGTCAGTGATATTATGCACTTCACTTGCCTTTGCAGGAATTGGTATCCCTGGATTTATGAGCCACGTTTTGGACTCTCGACTTCCATCTGGATTAACTTTTAAGATACAAATTTCCACAATTCTATCCTTAGAGATATCTGTCCCTGTAGTCTCTAAATCAAATATACACAATGGTTTATGTAATTTCAAATTCATTCTTTGTTTATTTTTATAATTTTATTTTAACTGCTTTTGAAAGACAATAGAAACGAGAATATAATACACAATAACCGACGGAATCCCTACAATACCTCCAAAAAATTAATATGAATACGCTACCAACCAAGAGAGCTATTTTAGGATAATTATCTGCTAATTTCATTGATTTAAATTTCATTGCTATCATCTTGATTGGACTGATTAATAACCACGAGAGGAATAAAGTAAGCCCTATCAAAAGCCAAATATTATTTACCAAAAACTCAAAATTTTTTTCCCCATTTTGATAGGCGTAATACACCCCAAAAATCAGTATCGTATTGCTCGGCGTATTCAGTCCCTTGAAATAATATTTTTGCTCGGTATCAATATTAAAAATGGCTAATCTCACACAAGAAAAAATCGTAATAAGCAATCCTAAATATTTTACACCATCATAACTATATCCTTGTAATTCAAGCATTTTATACATTGTAAGTCTGGTAAAAGTCCAAAAACTCACCATATCAGCTAAGGAATCCAACTGTATCCCCATCTCAGAATTCGCCTTCATCGCTCGGGCTATAAATCCATCAAAGAAATCCAAAATAAGTGAAATAATAATACATATCGCTGTAATTTCATAATTTCCTAAAATCAATTGTATTGAACCTACACACCCCTGAAAAAGAGGTTTCCTAGTGTGAATACATTTGCTATATTTTTCTTTATAAAATCCATAATACCTATTTTTTTCATATTTGTGCTATCACTCACGAGTATAAAAAATATCCTCATTTGATTTTTCATAAAATAATTTTCTCTTGCAAATCTCTCTTTCTCTTCTTTATTTTTCATTAATTTATTATAGAAATTATTATTTTTTTCGTATTCACTCTTATAATATTCTAATTGCTGTTCGTATCTATTTATTTCGGAATTCAAGTCCAAAATTACCAAGACGCTACCATTATCAATGAAAACAATCCACACTAAAAATTACAAGGGTAATAACATATTTATGATTATTAAATACACTATTCAATCGATTTTCCTTATTAAAAGTATTGCTCATTACTTACTATATTGTTTCAATGTTTCATTAATCACCGTAGAGAGCATATCGATTGCAGCCGTATTATAGGCACCATTTTCAAATTTCATATTTGGGATAATTATATCTGCTTCATTTTTAGATGGTTCTATAAATTCTTGGTGCATTGGTTTCAAGGTCGTACGATATCTATGTAGCACTTCCTCCAAATCTCTACCACGCTCTTGTATATCTCTTCGGATTCTTCGGATGAGTCGCTCATCTGCATCAGCATGAACAAATATTTTCAAGCCAAATTCCTTCAAAAGTTCCTTATTAGTAAGTACCAAAATCCCCTCTACTATGAGTACTTTTTTAGGCTCTATTCTCACCTTATCTCCTGTTCTTGAATGGGTTACAAAACTATATACAGGGTTGCTCTATCGACTCACCATTCTTCAGTTTTCTGATGTGTTCTGTAAGCAACTCAAAATCTATAGCCTTTGGGTGATCATAATTCAGACCTTCTCTTTCTGCAAAAGATAAATGTTGATTATCATGATAATAATTATCCTGAGATAGCAAATTAACTCCCTCAGCATCAAGTTTTTTTGCAAGATTCTATTCACTACTGTTGTTTTCCCCTGAGCCAGTCCCCCAGCAATTCCTATTACAAGCATTTTTCTTATTTTTTTATTTAAATTTATTATTTTTCTGCTAAAACTATTTGAATATTTCTAAATGTATTCGGCAATACTTTCTTGATAATTTCCTTCTCGCACAACCATTGAACATCTGTTATTCCCTCCTCAACCTGCGGAATCGGCGTAGCATTACCATCATAATCCATATCGAACCAATGGACGATTTTCAGTACCTTTCCACCCTCTCGCTCTTTTATATATATGATAAGTTTTCATAATGAAATGATTTATCTTCACATTGCTTAATCGGGTTTCTCCTCCACTTCCCGTACTGCTGCCGTCTCGTAAGTTTCCCCCGCTCTATTTTCCCTTTTGGCAAATCCCAACGCCCTAACCGACGAATAAATAATATCTTCTGCTCGGTATTCTTCACTACACCACCTGCTCCCTCTACAATTTTGAAAATATTTTTAAATCTTTCCCAAATAAAATCAATATCCTCTCCATAAATATTAACTGATTGAATACTAGTATTTTCTAAAATATGCAATCCCACCTCCAAGCAGTGTTCTCCCTCAAAAAGTATCTGCTTATCCGCATTTTCTGGGTAGCGACTAAGAGATATTTTTCTCATTAATAAAAACTTTATACATTTGTAGAAATTTAATTTTACAAAAGTATAAAAATGATTTTAGAAGGAAGAAAAAAATTATCGTAAATAAATCATCAGTAGGATTGAAAGAAATGCTAAACCACCCAAAAGACTACCAAAAACTTAATGCCTGAAAATCTACAAAAGTTTGAAACTACGGAAAAATGGCTTCAAATTTAGTCTAAAGCGGTATGCCCGAAATTGGCCTTATTATTGAGGAAGTATCCTCAAACCAAGTAGTACTAAAATCAGACTCTGCCAACCTACAGTTTGCATTAAAAGGTCTATTATCTCCTATCAGTGAACAGAAAAACTGAAGTACAGTTAGTGTTTGAGGGGAAATTCAATCCGTTCATAAAAAAATGATGGTAGAAAAACCATTAAAAACTTCATTGACCAACTAACAAACAAAAATAGAACAATTATAACTAAATTTTTATCACTGATAATCAATATTTTTAGACATTAGATTATATTTTTTTACTATAAAATTTTGCAGGTTATAAAAAAATAGTCGTATATTTTGCACTCGTAAACGACAGATGATCCGGTAGTTCAGTTGGTTAGAATGCCGCCCTGTCACGGCGGAGGTCGCGGGTTCGAGTCCCGTCCGGATCGCAAAAGAGTATCAAAAAAATTTGATACTCTTTTTTGATTTTTGTTATTATAAATATAAATATTCAAATATTATTCCTTATTTTTGCCAAAAATCTTTTTCAATGAAAAATCCATCTACAATCGGTTTTATTGTTTCAGTACTGATGTTCATTGTGGCATTTGGGATTTATTTTTTTATTTTTTTAGCAAAAGAAAAATGAATATTTAGTCGATAATCCCTACGAATAAGACTTATTATTTCAAAATAAATAATGGTGAAGAAATGACGATTGCGAGCGGACAATTTATAAAAAGTAGATTTGCATAAAGGACAGAATAAAATACAAGTTTTTGATGATAATAAAAAAACTTTTGTATGATTCCACTTTTCAAGTAAATAAAATCCGTGGATTACTAAATATTTCACATTCTGATTATTACATTAATAAGCAATATTATGGCTACGGAGTAGATATTAAGAAAGACTCTCTACTGTATGCATTGGGACAAATAGAGATTGATGGAAAAAAATATTATGGCGGAGCAAAGCACTTTAACAGACTCTATACCGAAGATTTTTATTATAATGTAGATGAAAAACTATGATAAAATCATCAAAAATATTGACAAAGTAGAGACGCGAGTAAAGATTTTTTTAGGAAAGAAGATTATCTCAATTATTATAAAGAATATTATAATTTTTTTAGTTTTGAAACAAGTAGTAAAAACCTTACAATCAGGAAGAAAGTAAAAAGACCCAAGTGGAGGATATGTTTGATAATATCGCTCCAAAGTATGATTTCTTAAACCGACTTTTGTCTATGAAAGTAGATGTTAGTTGGAGGAATAAATTGGTAAAAAAATGTTAAAAAGACGAACCTAAATTGGTTCTCGATGTAGCCACAGGGACAGGAGATTTGGCAATAATAATCCAAAGAGGAACCAATGCCAAAAATTATAGGTTTCGACCTATCCCAGCAGATGCTAAATGTTGGCATTGAGAAAGTAAAAACTCAACCTACAAGACAAAAATAGAAATGATGAAGGGCGATGCAGAAAAATTTACCCTTTGAGGATAATAAATTTGATGCTGTTTCCGTTGCTTTTGGTGTAAGAAATTTTGAAAATTTGGAGAAAGGCCTATCCGAACTAAGGAGAGTTGTAAAGGATAACAGCTCTGTATATATTTTTGGAATTCTCTAAAGTAGAGGGTTTTATGAGACCATTCTATATGTTTTATTCCAAATATATTTTACCAAAAAAATCGGCAAACTAATTTCTAAGGATAGTAGTGCCTATACCTATCTCCCAGACTCTATCGAGGCATTCCCTTTCGGAGAAAAATATGAAAAAAATATTCTGTTTGGGGTGGGATATAAATCTGTGAGTTACAAAAAAATTAACTTTCGGAATCGCTACAATCTATAAAGCAACGAAAATAACATATGAAGCAAAACATCATTTTGTCGGTGGCATTAAGTATTTTAGGTATGAACATCACTAATGCCCAGTTCCGAACCAGAGACCGAATGGATAGATTAGAATCATTTGATAACCAAAGATTTAGCTGGGGATTTTTCCTATCAGGAAATAATTTTTGACTATAAACTCAACCTTGACCCCACGAATGGAATGAGCCAGAACAAACAACGAAATTTGATTCATTCTGAATCTTCCACAGGGTTTGGAACGGGACTTATCGGGAAAAATGAGAATTAACGATTTTTTTAGATTTGAGAGTAGAGCCAGGCCTACATTTTCGTAGAAAGGAAAGTTGTTTTTGACAAGATGAATGATTTCTTGCTGATAGACGCCTTTAGTGGCACGGCTATTGCAACACCTCAAAAACTTCAATACAGATAGAGTTCGCTCGGTGAAATCTACCTATTTAGATATTCCTATTTTGTTAGAATTTCATATGGATAGATGGTACAACTCGCGTCCGTATATCGCAGGAGGTGTTAATTATTTAACCAATTTACAGAGTAACGAAAAATGCCGATGAAGACAACTCACAAGGTGTTTTCCGAACTACAACCCACAATTTTGCTTGGACGGCAGAGTTAGGGTTACAATTTTATTTCAATAGATTCAAACTAACACCTGCCATACGAGGAACTTTTTCGTGAATAATGAATTAGTAAAAGACAACCCAAATACACCTCCTTATTGGGCTGGAGGAATAACAACAGCTCAAACACGAGCTTTTATGTTTGTTTTAAAATTTGAATAATTTTATTATTTTTTCACAACAAAAACATTAATTATTTATCAAATAAAAAAAATGAGTTTAAACGATACCATTTGTGCATTAGCAACAGCCAATGGAACTGGAGCTATAGGTATTATCAGAGTTTCGGGGAATGATTCTTTTAAGATTGTAAATAAAATTTTCAAAGGGAAAAATATTGAGAATGTCCCTCTCACACTCTACACTACGGTTGGGTTTATGATATGCAAAAATGGTGAAAAAAAGAACTCATTGATGAAGTAATGCTATCGGTATTCCACGCTCCGAAGACCTTTTACTACCGAAAATTCTGTGGAAATTTCGTTCCATGGCTCTCCTTATATTGGCAAGAAAATTTTAGAAATTTTGATAAAAAAATGGAGCGAGGATGGCTAAAGCTGGGGAATTTACAATGCGTGCCTTTATGAATGGACGAATAGATTTGTCACAAGCGGAATCCATAGCTGATTTGATAGCCTCAGAAAATGAAGCATCTCGCAAAGTTGCTGTAAATCAACTAAAAAGGCGGTATTTCAAATGAAATTGCCATCCTCCGAAATGATATGCTTAATTTCGTTTCGCTGATAGAATTAGAGCTAGATTTTGCCGAAGAAGATGTAGAATTTGCCGACCGAACTGCCCTACTTAATTTACTTAACACACTGAAAAACAAAACTATTAAACTTAATAAATAGTTTTTCAGTATGGTAATGCAATAAAAAAATGGTATAGAAGTGGCAATCGTTGGTAAGCCAAACGCGGGAAAAATCTACTCTGCTAAATGCCCTTTTGAAGGAAGAAAGAGCCATTGTAAGTAATATTGCGGGGACTACTCGCGATACGATTGAGGAAGTTTTGAATATCGATGGAACAGCATTCCGATTCGTTGATACAGCAGGAATTCGTGAGACTACCGATGAAATTGAAGAAATTGGTGTAAAAAGCGAAAGAAAAAAATCACCTCAGCAAAGATGTTGCTTTTACTTATATGACGAAATAGACTCCAAACCTGATGAAGTAATTAATTTTGTAAAGGATATATATCGTAAAGATTTAAAAATCATCCTATTAAATAACAAAATTGATTTAACAAATTCTTCTGAAAAATTAAATTTTTCAAAAAGAAAGTACATTCTACATTGGTACCTGAATATACGACTGATATTCTTGGTATTTCGGCAAAAAAACCAAATCAATATAGAGACAATAAAACAAAAATTATCCGATTTTGTAAAAAAATATTAAGTTGGAAGAGAGTAATGCCGTTATCACCAACCAACGCCACTACGAGGCTCTCCAAAAGTCCCTCACAGCTGTTGAACGTGTAGAGGAGGCTATAATCCATAGAATCCATACCGAACTTTTGGCATATGAACTTCGCATTGCTTTGGAACATCTTGGAGAAATTTCTGGTGAATTCACCAACGATGAAGTTTTAGGAAATATTTTTTTAGTAAATTCTGTATAGGGAAATAATCTCTGTTTTTACAAAGGATTGATAATGAGGTTTTTGTATTTATAAAATACTATTTTACAATGAATTATCATTAAAAATTTTGGATACTTCTTGATACTTTTTTTGTTGTTTTTGATACTTTTTTTAGGGTGCGATTTGGATTACAGTGTTGTCTCCAAGTGAGTTTTTTGAGACTTTTAGGGTTACGATGGAGAAATTATTACTGACAAATACTGCTAAATAATGGTAAATACTGTTAATTACTGGGAGAAATTATTACTGACAAATACTGCTAAATAATGGTAAATACTGTTAATTATCTGGGAGAAATTATTAACATACAATAAAAACGGAAAGTGTAAAATGAGTAGTAACATTAGGATAAATAGGATATGTAAATATTGTGGAGAAGTGTTTGTAGCTAAGACATTTAAGACTCAATTTTTGTTCTCATAGTTGTAATTCAAAAGATTATAAAAAAAGAGAAAAAATTAGGAGAATGGAGGAGTCCAAAGAAGAATATAAAAGTGATTTGAAAAATAGTAAATCACAGAGTATGAATGTGGAGGAACTCAAATCTAAAATCTATTTGAGTATAGCAGAGGTCTGTTTGTTGGTAGGAATGAGTGATTCTACTATCAGGAAGTTTGTAAAGGAGGGAAAACTAAAAAAACAATAAGATTAGGTAAAAAAACATTTGATTTTAAAAATCTCAGATAGAAGATTTGATGTATTGATTTGGAGAACATTGTTTATTTGAAGATAGTGCAAATTAAATTCAAAAATGAGTATTTACATCAGATTAAAAAAATAATAGTTAAAAATCGTTTGAGAAATCGTTCAACACTCTTTCTATTATTTTTTTATTAAAAATATTTTTGGTCTTTCTCATTCTAATTCATAGATGAATATATATAAAAAAATAGTAGATTTCTTATAATTATAAGTTATACCAAATTATATGTTATATTATAATATTTATATTTATAATTATAATGTTATAAAATATATTATATAGACAAATAAATTTAAATAAAAAAATAAAAAGAATAAGGTCGATAGATAAAAAAGTCAGAAGTAGTAAAGAAAGAAGTAGTCAGTAGTCAAAAAGAGAAGTAAATAATAAGAGAAAAATAGAAATAGCCCGAAAAAGGTAGTTTTTTTAGAGGGAGGGGGATTAAGAATCTATAAAAAGAGAACTGAGAGGTTGTCTTTTTATAGATTTTTGATTTAGAGGAGGTGGAAAAACGGAAAGTAGTTGGTTTTATGTGAAAAAAATTAAGATATTTACAGTCTAAACTTTGAGGAGGTCGAAATCCTTAATTATTACTTTTTTTGTAAGTAATGGAAGTCCAAACTTTTTTTAGGTTTGGATTTTTGTTTAAAGTTAAATTAAAAGAGATTTAAAAATGATGATAAATAGTAGAAATATAAAAAAATGAAAAAGTAGTAATACCCTTTGAATAAGGTGTTGTCTGTTGTCTTGTGTCCCTGATTAGGAGGAATGTTACATCATCAAAAAAATAGAAAGATGAAAGTATATTTAAGACAGAGAAAAGGACAGTTGAGTAATAGTAATAAACAAAAAAAGGGAGAGTAAGAATGAACACTTTTTACTTGAAATATTATAATGAATATACAAAAAGAAAGTACTTACGAAAGTTTAAAAATTACAGATATATGATAAACCTAAAAAAATCAGAATGAGAGGGATTACAATAGGGATATTATGAGATTGGCAGAAGCTGTGAAGAGTGAAAAAGTATTGGAAATACAAAATGGGAGGTTTGGGTTTGTAAGTAGTAATAATGGAAAGATAGGATTTTTGGGGGTATTTTGAACAAATGGTGATGAAAAAAATATGATGTGAATGGGACTTATGGAAATTGGAAAAGTACATTGAAACACTTGAAAAACATATTGTAATGGTAGAGAATTGTCTATATCTAAGGTAGATGAACAGTTTTTAGAAGGGTTTAAGAATTATCTTTTTGAATGAGAAAAATATCAGATAGAGGAACGAAATTGTCTCAGAATACAGCGTTGTCATATTTCAATAAAGTAAGAGCGACACTGAAAGAGGCTCATAGAAATAAATTGATATCAGATAATCCAATGAATAGAGTAAAAAAACAATAAAAGAGGAGGAGACTAATAGACAATATTTGACTTTGGAAGAAATACAGAAATTAAATTACGCAGGGATATGATAAACGGACAAATAGGCAATCTTACTGATGAAGCCTTAAAATTAGAATTACAGTCTATTCAGTATGAAATCTATTCAGATAAGAAAGTGAAGGTTGTCAGCAAAGAAGCTATCAAAAAAAGCTCTTAGGTAGAAGCCCTGACTATGCAGATAGTTTAGCCTATGCAAATTGGGTAAAGACTTATAGAGGGGAATAAAATGGTATATGCCTATCAGTGGGGGATTATAATTATTGTAGCGTTTTTATTTATAATTTATTTTTTTGAGCTTTTTCTTGTGAATTTAAAAATTATATTATTACATTTGCACAGTTAAAATATTATATTATGAATTTACTAAAAGTAAAAAGAAATACTTAGAGATAAAGGTATGACTATAAATGATTTAGCAAATGTTATGGGGATAAATAGAGTTACATTAAGCAATATCATTAATGGAAATCCTACCTTAGAAACATTACAAAAAAATAGCTAATAGCTTAGGTGTCAAAAATAACTGAACTATTTATGGAAGTAAGTGAAAAATAAATATTCTATCTCAAAAAAATGAATTTGGAAATCATTATAGCTATAATGATGAAAAACATTTTTTTCTAAATGCTTTTTTTACCGCATTTAACAAGAAATCAGATTGGCAGTTTTTCGTTAGATATAAAACGAAAAGAGTTTTCTATAGTGCCAAATCACTCAGAAATTTGTGAACTCGTATCATCGGAGGAGAGCGTTGAAGAAATGGTTTTTTTAAAGGAAACTCAAACGGTCAAGTTTTTGGTGAAATTATTTTTCGTCTTTTACATCATTGACTTTACCTGAGTATCGTAGTTTTTTTGTGAAGCACTAAAAAAATATTTGTATATTTTCACAAACAGTGTGAAGATGAAATAGCCTCTCTTTTAGGAGCTTCTAATTTTAAAAAAAGAAAACTATAATAGTGATTACTATTTGTTAGGTACAATAAATAGAACTATTTGGGATAAATTGATAGCTCTTACTAAAGTATATGACTTAGATAGTGATAAAGATGAGTTGGGGAAATATAATCATACAGGATATGATATAATAATGTATAATTTAGAGATTGAAAGAAATTACAATATAAAAAAATGTGGATTTCTCCTATAGAGCATTTATCTACAGATAAAGAAGTTATGATTGGTTGGAAAATACCAAGAGATTTTTAATAGGAAACTAATAGTAGAAAATTTAATTTTCAATGCTCAAGAGTCTTATGATTTTCTCTATGGTACGATGATACCAAAAGGCGATAGATTTGTAGAAAAATTCAGGGCTATATAGTTATATTTGTAATTTCTATAATATTCCTTTTTAGGATTTGGATATAATGTGGACTACAATAAAAATATTCTCAGAAGCATTAGATTTTTTTAAATAATATCCCTTCTATAGATTTTTGAATATGCTTTTGATTACATATATAGGGAGAAAAACCCAATAATTTAGATGGTACAGAGGAGATTATAGAAATCATTGATGATAAAAACGATTAGTACAGCAGGTTGTATTTTTTTGTAAAAACAGTAAAAAAATAATATTATGTGGAGTACAAAGAGTATTGATTTTTGAGACTATTAAGAATGATAGTCAAAAAGTGGAAAAAGACAAATATATGGATATCTCATTCTATATTTTTAGACTTCTTTAAGGATAGAGAATTAGATAGAGAGACCATTATTTTAGGAATATCATTGGTGTATAGCTGGATGCCTACTATACCTAAAATAGATATTCAAAATATTGATAAAGTAGTAGATATAATTAAGAAAGATGAAATTACAGCTTCAGATTTGGAGGTGTTGTCTAAATGTTTTAATAATTCGATAGTTGGAACTTCTAAGCTATTACATTTTATTTATCCAGATAAATATCCGATTTGGGATAGTAATGTTTGTAAATATTTTACTGATGGAGAACCATTTTCATATAGAGTGAATAAAGTGAGTAATTACTTAAAAATACATTGATTTTTGTAATGGTTTAATTAAAAAAATAATAAAGAAGGAATAGCAGAAATACAAAAAGAAATTTATAACTGAATTTGGTCTTGAAATTAGTAAAATGAGGACTTTGGAATTAATATTTTTCAAGTAGGGAAAAAAATAAAGAAGTTGTCCAAATGATTACATCAAAAGAATATAGATAAATGAATATAGAGGAAAAGTCAGATATATCTATACAGAAAGAGATATTACAACACAAAAATAAAGGTGATGGGGAAAGATTGGGTGCAAAACAGATTGGAAGCAAAAAGAGCAGGTAAAAAAATATGAGAAAGCACTTGAATTCTTTATCAGAAGAAGAAGCTCACAGACAGGCAGTGGAACAAGCAGAGAAAAATCAAAAGATTGAGAGAAGAGAGAATGAGTAGAGGGGAGGATAGTTTCAGTAGAAGAAGATTTAAGAAAATTTAGAAAAAAGAAAGATAAAGCTGTTTTTGGATAGATGTTCAAAGCAGTTTTATTTTTTTGGAACCCAAGTGAGAAAAAGTGATACTTTTGTGGTTTAGATTACAGAATGGGAGACGACCTATTTCTAATACACTTAAAATAGGGAGGATTATATTTTTCTGTATAGGAAAATAGATTTTAATTTATCATCAAAAATATCTGTATCTCAACTTTAATGACAAAAAAATACGATAAAGATGTAAAAATACTATAGAAATGATAAGTCTTACAACTTTCAAAGTTCAGAGGAATACCTAAACTCATACTCTTTAAAAGAGTGTGAGTTTAGGCATAATTACAGAAACAAAAAAATTTAGATTTAATTTTGCTTTAAAGAATTTAGTTTTAATCCTTTAAAGTTATCTTGAACTTATTAAAAATGAATAGAAAATATAAAACAATTATCAGTTACAAAAATTAATGGCAGATTATCAATCACAAAATATTTTCTTCTAATTCCTCCAAAACAGCAAAAAAATATGCTCAATTTTCTACAATTCGGTGCTGTTCTGCGAGTGGTGGGAGGAAAATTAGCAAATCATTAAATAATTTTTTTATCTATAAGTTATTAAAAAGATAAAATTGAACCACAAGTTAAAGATGCCAATATTGAGCTATATTCATACAATATTTCTAATACATCTTACTTAGATGTCAATTGGAAAGAGGATATAGATATAAAAAGATTTCAATAAAAAAATCATGTTTATTTCCAAAAAGATAATGCAGAAGATTATATAGAGAAAAATTTTTGGTTTAAAAAAACTTTAATTATGTCAGAAAAATTATAAAAAAATTTTAAACATCTATTAGAGTATTTTTGTAACTCATCTTGAATATTGTCAAATAGGGAAAAAGTAAAGACAACTCATATAGAGCTGTCTTTATTTATAATGTAACCATCTGTAAAGTATGCTGGGATATTTGTTCGAGTAAGACAATTTTCCCATCATAAAAAATGAGAAAGATTCTCCATATCTGCATTCCTCACGGTGAATAGCGAGACTTCTTTTCGTTATCTCTGTATTAAAAAAATTTTGGATAACTCGCCATTAAGCTCCTCCAAATGATGATATTTATCCTCTAAACAAAGTGCTAAAGATATAGCAGAATTTTGCATCAATGAAATTTTAATTTTATACTTTGCCAATAGAGAAAAAATCAAGCTAAGATGCTCCTCTGCAACGAATGAAAAATCCTTAGTGGCTATTTTCAGTAAAATTTGGTTATCCTTTAAGATATAAGATTCTACACTTTGGTTTTTCGGCAGAGTTCCCAACTTTCGTTCCCGCCTTTTTCGGGTTCTACGAATGATTTTACGAAAAAAAGGAATATTTTTTTCGTTTAAGTGGTTGCAAAGTTTTTGGGTGAATTACACTTGCCCCATAATATGCCATTTCTATCGCCTCTTCATAGGAGATATTATGCAATAGTGAAACATCTTCAAACACACGCGGGTCACCCGTCATCACACCTGGCACATCTTTCCAAATAGTCATTGCGGATGCCGAAAGGCAATATGCAAATATCGCTGCCGAATAATCCGAACCTTCTCGCCCCAGCGTAGTTGTAAAATTATTTTCATCAGAACCTATAAAACCCTTGAGTAACAAAAGATTTTCCACATTCAATATTTTCTTTTATATTCTGCTCTGTTACTTCCCAATTTACCATACCCTCACGATAAGTATTATCTGTTTTTATATAATCACGAGCATCTATCCATTGATTAGGGAATCCTCTCTCATTAAGAAACATACTAAGAATTTTGGAAGAAATAAGCTCACCACAGCTCACCACTTGGTCATAAACGAAGTTATAATTTGGAGATTTATTCCTTCTCAAAAAAGAATCTATATCATCAAAAAATAGAGAAATCTCCTCATATACCGAGTGTTCCTTTGGGAATAATCCGTGAGCTATATCAATATGATTTTTGCTTTTATAGATTCTATTTCCGATTGATAATCTTCCTTTGCAAAGTATTTTTGGACTACTCTTTCCAAGGCGTTTGTAGTTTTCCCCATTGCGGAAACCACTAAAAGGCATTCACTAAATCCTTGTGAGGACAAAACTTTCTCCACATTCCTCAAGCTTTCAGCATCTTTCACTGATGCTCCTCCAAATTTAAAAACTTTCATTGGCATTCATTTTTATATTACACCGCAACAGGAGCTTTTTATACTTGGATGCGGGGCATAATTTTTCTAATATAAAAATCCTCAAAATCAAAAATCAAAAAAATATTCTTAATTGCTGGATTTAGTCTCATTATTGGTAGTGGTTTCGGCTCTCTGAAAGTTGTTTTTTTCTACCTGCTCAAAATGGTTATTATAGATATGCAAATCTCCAAAAGTATGCACAAACTCCCCTACCTCCAAATCACAAACTTGGGCAACCATCATCAATAATAAAGCGTAACTGGCTATATTAAAAGGTACTCCAAGAAAAGCATCGGCACTTCTTTGGTAGAGTTGCAAAGATAATTTCCCATCCGCTACATAAAACTGAAACATCGTATGACACGGAGCTAATGCCATATTGGGAATTTCCGCAGTATTCCAAGCTGATACAATAAGTCTCCTACTATCTGGATTAGTTTTTATTTGGTCTATAACCTCTGATATTTGGTCTATTGTCTTATTATCAGCACCTTTCCAATTTCGCCATTGAGAGCCATATATCGCTCCTAAGTCGCCATTTTCATCTGCCCATTCGTCCCAAATTGTTACTCCATTTTCGTTGAGGTATTTTTATATTAGTATCACCTTTTAGGAACCATAAGAGTTCGTATATTACAGATTTTATGTGTATTTTTTTCGTTGTGAGAAGTGGAAAACCATCTGCAAGATTAAATCTCATTTGGTAACCGAAAATACTCCTCGTGCCCGTACCTGTGCGGTCAGTCTTTTCTGTTCCGTGTTCTTTAATATATTTTAAAAGATTTAAATAAGTGTTCATTTTCAAAGTTGATGCAGGTTTGAGTGCAAATATACAGAATTAATTTTTGGTAAAAAGATTTCTTTTTGATAAAAAAATAGTACTTTTTGTAAAACTTCTAAAAATAAAAAAATGAATAAATTATCCGACAGAATAAATAGACTCAACTATTCGCAAACCTTCGTAATGAGCAATAAAGCACGAGAAATGAAGGCAAAAGGTATTGATGTAATAAGCCCTCACATTGGGGGAGCCCTGATTTTGATGTACCTGCGAATGTCAAGGAAGCAGCCATCACGGCAATACACGAAAAATTATAGCCACTACTCCCCTATCCCCGGTTTTTATGGAACTTCGCGAGGCAGTAAGTAGAAAACTCAAACGAGACAATGGTTTAGATTATCAACCAACACAAATCTGTATTTCCAACGGCGGCAAGCAGTCCATTATCAATATTCTTTTAGCTCTACTGAACGATGGTGATGAGGTTATTTTACCCGTACCATATTGGGTAAGCTATGCCGAAATGACCAAATTGGCGGGTGGAGTGCCTATCTTCATTAAAACCTCCTACGAGACAGAATTTAAGATTACTGCCGAACAATTAGAAAAGGCCATTACTCCAAAAACAAAAATCCTACTCTACTCCTCTCCTTGCAACCCTTCGGGAAGTTATTACACTAAGGAAGAGTTAGTAGCAATCGCAAAAGTAATTGAGAAAAATCCACAAATAACGGTGATTTCCGATGAGATTTACGAATTTCTCAACTACGAAGAAAAACACATCTCCATCGTAAATGCCTATCCTAATATTTATGAACAAGTGGCCATTGTAAATGGTATGTCCAAAGGATACGCTATGACGGGGTGGCGTATCGGCTATTCCGCATGTCCAGAATGGCTAGCAAAGGGCTGTGACAAGATACAAGGACAACTCACCAGTGGAGCTAATACCATCGCACAAAGAGCTGCAATTGAGGCTCTTAATACCGACCCAAAAGAATATCAATATATGGTGGATAGCTTTAAAAAAAGACGAGATATTACCTATAATTTATTAAAAGATATTAAAGGATTTAAGGCTTCGCTTCCGAAATCAGCATTTTATTTCTTTGTGGATATTTCGTATTATTTAGGCAAGCATCTAAATGGTGTTTTAATAAAGGATTCCGACGATTTAGCAATGTATCTATTAGAAAATGCCTGTGTGGCATCAGTGGGTGGAACATCTTTCGGTGCAGAGGAATGTATTCGATTCTCGTATGCTACGGCCGAAAAAGACTTAATTGAGGCTATGAAACGCATCAAGGAATGCTTAGATAAAGCAATAATATCATAAATTTTTGCCTCGCAATTGTATTTTAATCATATTTTTAGTTTAAAATTATTACCTTTGTACATATTTTTTTATTTGGTAAGAAATGGAAGAAGAAAAAAATCACTGAATTTTATTGAACAAATTATAGAAAATGATTTAGAAAATGGACTCCCAAAGGATAAGCTCCGTTTTCGTTTCCCACCTGAACCCAACGGATATCTGCATATTGGACATACAAAGGCTATCTGTATCAATTTCGGGTTAGGTGAAAAATACAATGCACCCGTGAATCTCCGTTTTGATGATACCAACCCTGAAAAAGGAAGAGCAAGAATTCGTAGATTCTATTAGAAAAAGATGTCGAATGGCTTGGTTTCAAATGGGATAAAGAAGTATATGCCTCCGATTATTTTTTCAGCAACTCTATGATTGGGCAGTACAAATGATAAAAGACGGAAAAGCCTATATAGACGAACAACCCTCCGAAATCATTACCGAACAAAGAAAAAATCCTGCCGAAGCAGGTATAGAATCACCATACCGAAACCGCCCCGCTGAGGAAAGTTTAGCTCTATTCGAGCAAATGAAAAAAATGGCGAATTTGAGGAAGGAACAATGTCCCTCCGTGCTAAAAATAGATATGGCCTCACCAAATATGAATATGAGAGACCCTCGTGATGTATCGTATCCTAAAAAGACCACACCACAGAACGGGAACCGATTGGAAAATATATCCTATGTACGACTGGGCTCATGGGGAAAGCGACTATATAGAGCAAATATCCCACTCCCTCTGTTCATTAGAATTTGAAAATCACAGACCACTCTACGATTGGTATCTGGACCAAGTCTATGAACCTAACAAAACACGAAACAAACAACGAGAATTCGCAAGAATGAATGTAACCTATATGATTACTTCTAAGCGAAAAACTCCAAAAATTAGTAGCAGAAAAAAAGTCGTAACAGGATGGGACGACCCTCGAATGCCTACCATCTCCGGAATGAGACGATTGGGATATACACCAAAGGCTATAAAAAAATTTCATAGAACGAGTAGGAGTAGCCAAAAGAGAAAACCTCATCAATATTCAATTATTAGAATTCTTCGTCCGTGAAGATTTGAATAAAAATCTCAACAAGAGTAATGTCCGTGGTGAATCCCGTGAAATTAATCATTGAAAACTACCCAGAAAATACTGAAGAATGGCTAGAAACAGAAAAACAACCCTGAAGACGAAAAACGCAGGGACTCGACAAATACCTTTCAGCAGAGAACTCTATATTGAGAGAGACGACTTTATGGAAGAGGCTCCAAAAAATTCTTCCGACTAACGCTCGGAGGAGAAGTGAGACTAAAAATCTGCATACATCATCAAAGCGGAAAGGGGTAGAAAAGGACGAAAAATGGAGATATAACCACCATCTACGCCACTTATGACAAAGACTCCAAGTCCGGAAGCGGTACAGAGGCTAGTATGAGAAAGGTGAAAGGAACTCTACACTGGGTATCTGCACAACACGCTCTACCTGTGGAGGTGAGAACCTACAACCGCCTATTCACTACCGAGCAACCTGATGCTGAAAAAAGAAACTGATTTTATGGAATACATAAATCCAGAATCCCTACAAGTGTCGAAGGCCTTCAGCTGAACCATCACTTAAAAAAATGCCAAAGTAGGTGACCATTATCAATTCCAAAGAATTGGATACTACACATTGGACGAAGATAGCTCAGACGAAAAAAACTAATCTTCAATAGAACCGTAACACTAAAAAGATAGTTATAAACCTGAAAATTAACTTACTTTATAAATTAAGCAAGAATGCAAAAATAACAAATCGTTTTTCTATTAAATCACATATAATAGAGTTTATCTATTAAAAATGATTGATAAAATCACGATTTTTTTATTTTAGGTGCCGTAACTTTGCAAAAATGTTTAATTATATAAGATATGAGTAAAATAATTACATCTTTGGCATTGTTATCCATTGGAATAGTAGGGTATGCACAAGATACTCCCCCAACTGGAAGAGTGGGGATAAACACTACCACACCGAAAGGAACATTAGAGATTGCAGCACCACGAAATGATAGTAAAGGGTTATTAGATACAAAGAATAACGGTGTTGTGATACCTACTCTTACAAAAAAAGAGGTTGCAAGTCTTACTAAACCAGTGGATGGGACATTGGTATTTATTACAGATGAGGAAGAAAATGTAACAACCACTAATCAAATATCTGATATCAGTAATGTATCAGGGAATGGTTTCTATTACTATGTTGCCACAGGTGAGAATAAAGGAACTTGGGCATCATCTGGAAGTACTTATGTAAGGAATAAGAACAAAGATGTTTCTTTTGATGCTGATGCCTCTATAGTTAAGCCTCTTAGCAAAGTAAATATTATAAAAATATGCCGCAAGAGCATGGGGGGATTGGATTGAAAAATCTTAATACAAATATAGATTCCGAAAGATATGATATGTCAGTCCTCAGTGCCGTTCTACTTGGTGCCGAGATAGACTTTAATCATACAGGACCAGGAGAGGTACCTAAGATATCTGCTTTTACACAAGATGATAAAAAAATGGCATATAAAAAGCGGACTTTGATTCATTTAATACAAAAAGATGGAAGAAATGGAACTTGGGTGTTTTATGTAATGGTTACTCCTAAAGGAACTATAAAATATATTGAAACAACAACTAGTGAGGGTGCTAGTAATACTCATAACATTAGCGAAGGCCTTCCGGATATATTTAAGAGGAAATAATCATATAAAAACTGCTCAGATATGGGCGGTTTTTTATATCAAATTAAATATTATAGATTTAAAGCGTAATAATAATTACACAAAAAAACTCCCAAATTAGGAGTTTTTTTATTTATCACTATGCATCTATATTGGCATATATTGCATTTTTTTCAATGAACTCTCTTCGTGGTGGTACCTCATCTCCCATCAGCATAGAGAATATTCTATCTGCCTCTACGGCATTTTCAATATTCACTTGTTTTAAGTATCTATTTTCTGGGTTTAGTGTAGTTTCCCAAAGTTGTTCATCGTTCATCTCACCGAGACCTTTGTATCGTTGTATTTCTACACCTCTTCCGTCTGGGGATAATTGCTCTAATTTTGCTTTTCTATCATTTTCGTCCCAAGCATATACTTGTGTTTTACCTTTTTTCAGTAGATATAGCGGTGGCGAAGCGATATATACATACCCTTTTTCTATAAGTTCCCTCATATATCGGAAGAAGAAAGTGAGTATCAGTGTAGCGATATGCGAACCATCTACATCGGCATCGGTCATTATCACTACTTTGTGGTATCTCAACTTTGATAGATTTAGGGCCCTTGGGTCTTCTTCTGTTCCTACGGACACTCCCAAAGCTGTGTATATATTTTTTATTTCGTCGTTATCATACACCTTATGTAGCATTGATTTCTCCACATTTAGGATTTTTCCTTTTAGTGGTAATATTGCTTGGAATTTGCTATCTCTACCTTGCTTTGCTGTTCCTCCTGCGGAGTCTCCCTCCACGAGGAATAATTCGCATTCTGCTGGGTCTTTAGAGGAGCAATCGGAGAGCTTCCCTGGTAATCCGCCACCACTCATTGGATTTTTTCTTTGCACCTGCTCTCTTGCTTTTTGAGCAGCGAGACGGGCTTTTGCAGCAAGGATTACCTTTTTGCACGATAAGTTTTTGCTTCAGCGGGGTTTTTCCTCTAAAAAGTAGAGAGCATCTCACTCACTACACGAGACACCGCTCCCGATACTTCGGAGTTTCCTAATTTTGTTTTAGTTTGCCCTTCAAACTGAGGCTCCATCACCTTTACAGAAACGATAGCGGTAAGTCCCTCACGGAAGTCTTCCGCTTTCACTTCAATATCTTTATCTTTACCAGTGATTACCTCATCGGCATACTTTTTGAAGGTTCTTGTCAATGCACTACGGAACCCCGTAAGGTGTGTTCCTCCCTCCCTTGTATTGATGTTATTCACATAGGAATATAAATTTTCATTGAAAGTATCGTTATAACGCATCGCTACCTCCACAGGTATTTCATCATCCTCTTTACTTTCAATATGGATAGGTTTTGCCATCAACCCTACTCTATTTCCATCAAGATACTCTACAAACTCACGGAGACCTCCTTCAGAGTGGAATGTTTCACTTCTTGGGTTTCCGTTTTCATCTAATTCTCTCGTCGGTCAGGGTAATGGTGATTCCTTTATTAAGGAAAGATAGTTCTCGAAGTCTTTCGGAGAGTATATCGTATTTATATACCAACTCAGTGAAGATACTTCCATCTGGTTGAAAGAATTGCTCTGTACCTCTTCTATCACTTTCTCCTACGACTTCTACGGGAGTTACAGCCTTACCTTTTTGATATTTTTGTTGATAGATTTTACCATCACGATAGACTTTTGTAGTCATATCTGTAGAAAGGGCATTCACACAAGATACCCCACTCCGTGGAGACCACCTGACACTTTATAAGAATCTTTATCAAACTTTCCTCCTGCCCCAATTTTCGTCATTACTACTTCGAGGGCAGATTTTTGTTCTTTTTCGTGAAAATCCACTGGGATACCCCTTCCATTGTCGGATACAGAGATTGCATTCCCTTCGTGGATAGTTACTTTTATCGTATCACAATGCCCTGCAAGAGCCTCATCAATCGAGTTATCCACCACTTCGTATACCAAATGGTGAAGACCTCTTTCTCCTACATCGCCTATATACATTGAGGGACGCATTCTCACGTGTTCTATCCCCTCTAATGCCTGAATACTACTCGCCGTATATTGTTTTTTTCACTCATAATCTTGCTATTTACATTTAGATATTCTTATCTATTTTTTTATTCTTTTTCAAAAATATTTACAAAGTTAATCATTAATATAAAAAACTTTTTAACATCAAAAATAACATACATTTTAGTATTTTTATTTAATGATTATTATTCATTTTAGACAAAAAAACTCCTTCCCTGCCATTGAAATAGCAAAGAAAGAGTCTCTCTAACTAATTTTAATTTATGAAATTATGTATTTAAGATATTACCCTAATTTTAATAAAAAAGCATATCGTCTCACTCCTGCAAGATACTTAGCGAAACGAATCACTTGGTGAGTGTATCCATATTCGTTGTCATACCAAACATAGAGGGTAACATTCTTGCCATCTGCAGAGGTAAGCGTTGCAGGAGCATCAAATATAGAGCAAGCCACTGTGCCCACAATATCCGAAGATACCAACTCTGGGTTTGTAGAATATTCTATTTGCTCTACCAATTTACCCCAAAGGGATTCTTTTCTGATAACCTCTTGTACCTCTTCTGTACTTGTTGTTCTATCTAATTCGAGGTGAAGAATCGCCAAGGAACCATTCGGCACAGGAACACGGATAGCGTTAGAAGTCAGTTTTCCTGCCAACTCTGGGAGGGCTTTTGCCACAGCAGAACCTGCCCCTGTTTCTGTGATTACCATATTGATAGCGGCTGCTCGTCCTCTTCTAGATTTTTTTATGCATATTATCTACCAAATTTTTGGTCATTCGTATAAGAGTGGATAGTCTCGATATGTCCTTTCTTCACACCAAACTCTCTGTTCATTACTGCCAAAACTGGCGTAATAGCATTTGTTGTACAAGATGCCGCAGAGAATACAGATTCGGTATTTACATCGGCCATTTCTTCATTTACTCCCAACACAACATTCGGAACTCCTTTTCCTGGTGCGGTTAGTAATACCTGAGATGCCCCTTGGATTGTAAGTGGCGGGAAAGAGCCTCCTTGTCACGGAAAGCTCCCGTATTATCAATAACAAGAGCATTGTTAATACCATATTTAGTATAATCTATTTCCTCTGGATTTTTTGCAGAAATAATATAAACTGTTGTTCCATTGATAATTAATGCTCCTCTCTCTACATCTACCTCTACCAATCCTTCGAAATCTCCATGAATAGAATCTTGTCTCAATAAATTAGCTCTTTTTCTCTAATGTTTTAGCATTGATTTCGTCTCTAGTAACAATAGCACGGAGTCTCAACTGTTGTCCTGCCCCTGCGTGATAAATCAATTCCCTCGCCGCAAGACGCCCAATTCTACCGAAGCCATACAATACTACATCTTTCGGTTCAAATGGTTTAAATTCCTTAGCTCCCGCCAATTCCTTTTTCCACAAAAGATTGCAAATCTGCTTCCTTTATTCCTTTTTCACGAACGATAATTGCTAATTTACCAATATCCACCCTTGCAGGAGATAGGTCTATGGCTTTTCACAGCTTTCAAGATATCCAATGTCTCAAAAAAATAGACAAAGCATCACCAACGAGAGCCTTAGAATCTTGGTGGATATTAAGTATATCACTAATCTTTTTATCTACCAAACGATTTCTAAAAAGTAAAATTTCTACCGTTTTATTGAACCAAAGTTCATTTACGATTTCAATAAATTCCGAAGCAGCAACTTGCTTTCTTGTGTAATTTTTGAATTTCTTGTTCAAATGTTCGATTTTCTGACATTTTTATTTTATTATATTTATTTAAATATTGGAGACAAATATAAAAAAATTTTTTTGATAAATACTAAAAATAAATCTCATAAAAAAACTACGACTTATAGTAACCATTTAATTTACAAACATTTACAACATTATTACATCTTTTTATTTTTCGCTACCTCTTGATAAATATCTACAATCTGGTCTGCATCAGCCACTGCTGTATTCACATTCACGGCAGTATATTTTTCCGTTTTTGCTGTCTCTCTCTGTGATGGTATGTTTCAATCCATCAAAAACACGAAATATTTCCGCTTGCTTTTTCTTGGTCATTCGGAATAATAAACTTAAATAGGTATTCTGTCGGGAATTGATACATTTCCGTAAGTTTTTTTCCTTGAAATTTTTATAAAAATTCCTCTGGCGAAACATTTTTTTATTATTTTCTAAAACATTCATTTTTGTATTTTTAACTAATAACTCATTTTAATAATATTTTTTTAGCATCTTGTGGAGTGATTATTCCATATTCTCCAATTTTGAGCCAACCTCTTTCGGTGAAGGCTTTTTTTCTACTCTTTTCGGCAGTACCTTGGTAGTCTTCTGTGTATTCGGAAAGTTTTTGTTTTTACACCAAGACTATGGAAAAAAATTCATTCATTTTCTCAATCCCACGAAGGGCTTTCTCTTCCAAAGTTCCCTCAGAAATTCCCCCAAACTCTCTCTGCATATTGGGCTAATTTCCCTTTTTTTCTTCTCAAAAATTATATCGATAATGAGACGCACCAACTATTGCCAAAGTCTTGGCATGGTCTATACTCGAAATATGCCGTCAGTTCGTGCCCCATAGCGTGTATTGCCCAGTCGGTAGGTACACCTTTCTGTAATTGTCCATTGAGAGCCATTGTACAGCACCACATAAAATTACCTGCCGAATCATAGTCAAATATCTCCGTAAGCACCTTAGGAGCGGTTTCTTGTAGGCTTATAAGGATACCCTCTGCGAATCGCTCTTGTAAATCTGCCGATGTTGGGTGAGTCATATACTGCTCCAAAGTATGGAAATAGGCATCTACTATTCCATTCACGATTTGATTTTTAGGTAAAGATTTTACTACATTTGGGTCGAGGATAGAAAAAGTTGGAAATAACCCACTACCTCCTCCACTTAACTTTTCATTGGTCTCCCTTCGAGAAATAACATATCCAGAATTCATCTCCGAGCCTGTCGCAGGAAGTGTCAATATAACCCCAAAAGGCATTGTCTCTCCCTCGTTACCACGAATTCTATTCTTCAAAATATCCCAAGAGTCCCCCTCGTAGCGTGATGCCACAGCCAAAAATTTTCGTTCCATCAATCACCGAACCTCCCCCACAGCCAAGAGGAAATCAATATCATTTTTTTCTTTATTATTTCCAAAGCCTCTTTTAAAACAGCATATTCTGGATTAGCAGGAATCCCTCGAAAAACTCCATCACAGAATGACCTTTTAGGGCATCCATCACTTGCTGATACACCCCATTTTTTTCTTGATACTCCCTCCTCCGTAGAGCATCAAAAATTTTGGCATTCTTAGGAATCTCGTTGGATATTTTCGCAATCTCCCTGCTCCAAAGAGGATTTTTGTAGGATTTTTTTAATTCAAAAATTTAGCATTGTAATTATTTTTAAAACCATTCTTTACAAAAAAACTCAAACTTTATTCCAAAGGTAAAAAAATATTGCCATTTTGGCATAAAACCATCTTTGGCAAAGAAATTGAGATATATGAAATATAAAATTTTAAATTATGTCTGAAAATAAAGATTTACATAACGAAGAGGTTGTTTCCAACGAAGAAAACAATAATGTAGAAAAACACAAACCCGACTGAAAAAAAGCGGAAAAAAAGTGGCAGAAGAAAAGACTGCAGAGGAACTTTTGACAGAAGAAAAAGACCGATATATAAGACTTTTCGCAGAGTTTGAAAAATTATAAAAAAACGAACTCAGAAAAGAGAAAATGGAATTTTATCAATATGCCAGCCAAGACCTGATTATATCTCTGCTTGGGGTGCTTGACGACTTTGAAAGAGCCATTAAGGAACTTGCTAAAAAAACGAAAAATATTGAGGAACTAAAAAGGTGTTGAACTCATCTATAATAAATTCAAAAACAAATTAGTTGAAAAAGGGCTAAAAACCTATTGAAGTAAAGACAGGTGACGACTTCAATGTAGATTATCACGAGGCAATTACCCAAATACCTGCCCCAAGTGAGGAGCTAAAAGGAAAAAAATTGTAGATGTGATAGAAGTAGGATATCAACTGCATGACAGAGTTATCCGATTTGCAAGAGTCGTTACAGGAAATTAATAATCATTAAAACACTAACTATTGATTATTAATAAATTATACAATTATATTTAATTTAAATTATGTCTAAACGAGATTATTATGAAGTCTTAGGAGTGTCTAAATCGGCCTCATCAGACGAAATAAAAAAAGCCTATCGAAAGATGGCAATAAAATATCACCCTGACAAAAACCCTGGCGATAAGGAAGCAGAAGAAAAATTCAAGGAAGCAGCAGAGGCCTACGAAGTACTTTCTGATGCCAACAAAAAAAGCGCGATACGACCAATACGGACACGCAGGGATGGGCGGTAATAGTGGTTTCGGTGGAGGATTCGGCGAAGGAATGAATATGGAAGATATCTTCTCTCAATTTGGAGATATTTTCGGAGGTCATTTTGGTGGAGGATTCGGCGGAGGAAGAAGAGCCCAACAACAAGCAAAAGGCTCTAACCTACGAATCCGTATAAAAATCAATCTTGAAGAAATGGTCAATGGAACATCCAAAAACCATAAAAATCAAGAGAATGAAACTTGCAAATGGGGTAACCTCTAAAACATGTCCTACTTGTAACGGAACCGGTGCCCAAACACAAGTAATGGATACTATATTCGGTAGAATGCAGACACAAACAACCTGCTCCCACTGCCAAGGAACAGGAAAAATAGCCGATAAAATCCCCAATGGAGCCAACTCTCAAGGCCTAATACAAGAGGATGAAGAAGTAAAAATAGATATACCTGCAGGGGCAAGAGAGGGAATACAACTCAATGTAAGAGGTAAAGGTAATGATGCTCCTTTTCGGAAATGGTGTATCAGGAGATTTACTGATAATCATCGACGAAGAAGATGACAAAACCATCAAACGAGATGGAGACAACCTCCACCAAGATTTATACATATCATTTGCAGAAGCAGCTCTCGGCACCAAAAAGAAATCAATATAGTGGGAGGAAAAGTGAAAAATAACCATTGAGGCAGGTACTCAATCCGGAAAAAAATATTACGCCTCGCAGGAAAAAGGTCTCCCTAGTATTGATAGTTACGGAAAAGGGGATATGTTCATCTATATAAATGTTTGGACTCCACAAAACCCTAACATCCGAACAGAGAGAATTCTTTGAAAAACAGCTGGAATGTGGCGATATGAAAGCTGAACCATCAGGAAAAAGAAAAAAATCTTTCTTTGACAAAGTACGAGATTTCTTTAGCTGAATAACAAAATTGATTAGATTATAAAAAGAAAGCTCTACTACTTAGTAGAGCTTTCTTTTATCCTTTATAAGATGTTATAGAATAGCGAAAGTACTATTTATGAAGAGATATTCCAATTTTTTTAAAAAAATTGTACAATATAACATATCTCATTTTTTTCACCATACAACTTTTTATTGAAATCTTTACTGTTCGAATTTTTTTAGAATATATATATATATATATATATATATATTTTTTGAGAAGCTCTAAAAAATAAAAATAAGACACTGAAAAAAACCAGTATCTTATTGAGATTAGTGAACGCGGAAGGAGTCGAACCCTCAACCTTCAGAGCCGTAATCTGACGCTCTATCCAATTGAGCTACGCGTCCCTAAATTTTTACTTTGCAAATATAGAAAAAAATATTTTTAATTTTTGAACTATGAAATCAAAAAAATTTTTTTATTATTTTTTTATTTCCAGTCTGATAAATTGCCATAAAAAAACAGAAAACACTGATTATGAAAGTACTAAAAATTTCAGAAAGAATTTCCTATTCTAAGAAAATCACATAAATATCCATTCTGGAAAAATTTTGGTACAAAAATTCCAACTTATAAACTTCCTTTTTAAGAGGGTTATTTTTGCTAAACTCAAGCCTTATGGGATACTTTTTTTGGAAATCAATAAAGAGAAAAAAATATCATTGGTATCACTAGCCCCGAGTATATTTTTCTCAGAAAAAAATAAAAAATTAATACAACAAAAACAAAAATCCAAAAATGTAGGAAACGAACAAAAAAATACAATATAGAAAAAAATACTTGCCCTAAAAACCTGATGTAATTTTCACAAATTATATAGAAACTTTCGAAAACACTTATTATATCCTCAAAAAAAATGGAATAGAAGTCATTTTCATCGATGAATATCTAGAACAACGGCCGTTAGACAAGGCAAAAATCCTCAAACTATTTGGAGTATTACTAGGTGCAGAAGCAGAAAGTAACTACAAATTTAAATATATTGAGCAGAATTATAAAAAAATTAGTATATTTAGCCTCAAAACAGAGAGAAAAGCCTGTCTCTATATCCAACGAAATGTATGGTAACCAATGGTTTATGCCTATGAATCAAACTTTTTCAGCAAGATATTTCGAAGATGCAGGTAGCAACTATATCTTAAAAAAATATCAATGGAACAACCTCTATCCCTTTGACTTTTTGAAGAAGTTTTGTTAAAAAGTAAAAATGCCACAATTTGGGTAAATGTTGGTGACCATAGAAACAAATGGGAATTATTAAATTTAAACCATAACTATCTGAAAATAAATACCTTTAAAAAAATGGAAAAAAATTTATTCTATGGCAGGAGCTACAAACGAAAAAAGCCAACGATATTTTCGAATCTGGGGCAGTAAGAGTGGATTTGGTGCTGAAAGACTACATCAAAAATATTTCATCCTAATCTGCTCCCAAACCACAGATTATATTATATGAAAGAAGTGAAATAATTTTTATTAAATAAAAAAACATACATTATGCGATTTTTATGGAAACTAATCAAAATATTATTACCTACAATAATATTATTACCTATAATATCTCTATTCTTATACAAATATTATAATCCTATAATTACAATCACGCAAATTAATGAAGCAATACATTATAATAAATTAGATAGGGAATATATTTCCTATGACGATATGGAGCGAAAAATATAAAACTAGCAGTGATAGCCTCCGAAGACCAAAAATTTTTTTCTCATAACGGATTTGATATGAAGGCTATACAACAAGCATTGATTGACAATGAGGAAGGGAAAAAAACTTCGTGGCGGTAGCACAATATCCCAACAAACTGCTAAAAAAATATTTTCCTTTGGCAAGGACGATCATGGATTCGCAAGGGACTAGAAGTACCTTTCACCTATGCTATTGAAAAAAACTTTGGGGAAACATATAATTTTAGAAAGATACCTGAATTCTATTGAAATGGGACAAGGTGTTTTTGGTATTGAGGCTGCTTCTTTATATTATTTTTGGGAAATCTGCTAAAAAAATTTAACAAAAATCAGAAGCCGCTTGGATTGTATGTGTTCTTCCTAACCCAAAAAATACGACCCTGATAATCCAACACCAAAAACTTATCAGAAAAACACAAGTGGATTTTTACGACAAATGAAACACATAAAACTCACCCCAAAAAAATGAGAATCAGAATGAAATACTATAATAGAAATTGGAAACTCTATTCGAAGTTTCCAATTTTTATTATTTACTACTCTTCGTCTTCGTATTGTTCCAAAAAAATAAGCAAATGTAAAAATTATCATATTTCTCTTCTAAATCTTCTAAAAACATCAATAATTCATCAAAAAAATATCCAATTGTTCCACCGACATATTTACGAATTCTATATGTAATAGTTCTACATTTTTTTGATAGGTAATCGGTAAGCATATCTATAGTATCCTCCAAATTTTCTGATAAATTTAGTTTAGTCTTCAACTGATGAAAAAATCCTCTTCATCACCAATATTAACAAAAATCAATATACAAATTCATATCTATTAATCTTACTTCGAATGTTTTTACTATTTTTACTACATTTAACGCTGTAAATTAAAAAAACATATTAATTATCAACGCTTTAAATAATTATAAATTTAATTAATCTAAAAAAATTCTTTTTGGTATTTCACAAACAGGTATTGGGTTTATTTTTATGTTGAGCCAATCTATGCATTCTATCAAATATATTATAGACCTCCAAATCCCTTCCGGAATAGTCGGAAGCATTTTTTTTATGATATTCCTTCTGTATTTTTTCTAACTCGGCATAAGTGGCACCTATTTGCTGTTCATCATTTCTATCGGTATCCCAAAGGCCATCAGTTGGCACAGCATTTTTGAATACACTTAGGCAGGTCGAGAGCCTTTGCAAGGGAATAAACTTCTGTCTTATAGAGGTCTGCAATAGGCGACACATCTACCCCACCATCTCCATATTTTGTATAAAAACCAATCCCGAAATCTTCCACCTTATTACCTGTACCACAGACTAATAGATTATTCAATTGCCCATAATGATACAAGGTAAGCATTCTCAAACGACTACGCGTATTCGCAAAAGCGAGTTGCTCATTTTTAAGCCCTTGACTATCATTCTCAAAAGTTTTATAAATCTGCTCAAAAACTGATGTCAATTCAATTGTTTTTGCCTCTACATTTGAGAATTTTTGTTTGAGAAACTCAATATGCTCTTTGGCTCGCTCCACCTGATCTTGTTTTTGTCGAATGGGCATATCAACTGTAATCACTTGAAGCCCTGTCATAGCACACAATGTGGAAACCACTCCAGAATCCACTCCACCAGAAACCCCTATAATATAACCTTTAACGCCAGATTTCAAGGCATAATCCCTCAACCAATCCACTATATGGCGAATTATTTTTATCTGTCTGCATTTAATTTAATTAAATTTGATTAAACAAATATAAGTATTAACAAGCATATGGTAAAAAAATTTTACCCAAAAACGCTAAATTGGTTTTTAATCTTATACCAAAACTCAATCCCCTTCAAGATGGATATTTTCATTTTTAAATAAAAATAAATTATCTTTGACAATATTTATTGGAATATTAATATAATAAGTTGATTTCCAAATATTATGATAATGAACTTGATTTCCAAATATAACCTTTTCGGCATCTTTTTGCTTTTTTTATCGGTCAGAGCTATTCTCAAAACGGCAAAGATACACTTCGTATCAATGAAGTGAATATTTTTTTATAAAAAATACGAAAGAAGTAATAACTCCGCAGAGCCTCAATGGTAAAAATTTTGGAGCAACTAAATGCGCATTCTGTTGCTGATGCTCTGAGGTATTTCGCAGGAGTACAAATTAAGGATTATGGTGGTGTTGGTGGGCTGAAAACCATCAATATACGGAGTATGGGAAGCCACCACACAGCTGTTTTTATGATGGTATCCAACTCGGAAATGCCCAAAATGGTATTATTGATTTAGGAAAATATTCACTAAATGATGTACAAGAAATTATCCTATACAATGGCCAAAAAATCTGAAATTTTTCAGTCGGCAAAGGAATTTAGCAGTGGAAATTCTATTTATATCTATCCTAAAAAAACCTACCTTTAACCACAAAAAAACGAATGGTGCGGTTCGGCTGAAACTTTCCTCTATCAATGCCTTTAATCCATCTATCCGATGGGAGCAAAAATTAACTAAAAATATTTCTACATTTTTTAGTGGCGAACTTCTAATAAGCGATGGAAAATATCATTTTCGTTATAAAAAGAAAAAAACTTTGACGGAAGTATCGCTTATGACACTACTGCCGTACGGCATAATGCCGATATATCCTCCAAACGCCTTGAAACGGGATTTTTTTGGTAAAAAATTGGCAGGTGAAAACATACTCTTACTTCTCCAACAGAGGGCTTCCGAGAGCAATCGTCAATGGAAACTTTAAAAAAATGAGGGACAGAGACTTAATGATAAAAATCACTTTATTCAAGCATCTTTTGAAGATAAAATTTCCGAAAATTTTGAGATACAACTAAAAGCAAAATGGGCATACGACTACACAAAATACACCGATACTACTTCTGCTTTCAAGATTAAAAAAATGAATTTATCCAACGAGAATTTTATTTTTTTCTTCAGCAAACCATTATCGCATTAATTCCTATTGGGATATTAACCTAAGTGCAGATTTTCAATATAATAACCTAAATGCCAATTTATTAAATTTTTTTCACATCCAGAAAGATTAACTTACTTAGTTGCCTTTGCCTCTACCTATCAAAAAAATAGATGGAAAATTTTGGGAAGTATCCTTGGTAGTTTTATTAATGAAAATACCAAATACCACCTCTCTGCTCCGAATAGACGAAAAAAATATCATCCGCTATTTACATTAACACACAACCATCTGAAAACAAATATTTTTACAATAAATTTTTTTATTATAAAAAAATATTTTTCAGAATGCCAACTTTTAATGATTTATATTACACTCTTTTTCGGTTCATTAGACTTAAAAACCAGAAGATACTCAACAATATAATTTTTGGTATAAATTACAAAAAAATGTAGAAAAATAGTTTTTTTAAAAAGAATTTAATTTAAAAAAATTGATGGATATTTTAATAAAGTAACTAATAAAATAATCGCTTCACCTACGCAAAAATCAATTCCGATGGACAACTCATAATATTGGTATTGTAGAAATTTTTAGGAATAGACGCACAAATAAACTGGCTTCTAAAAAATTAATAATTTATCAATAACCCCACTAATTTCTTACACATATCAAAAAAAGCAAGAGACTTTTCAGATAGAAATAACCTTTGGGGAGAGCAAATTCCCTACACACCTTGGAATAGTGGCTCACTCGCTATAATGACAAATTGGAAAAAAATTGGGGGCTAAATTATTCCTTTATATACACAGGAGAGCGATACGATTTGAACCAAAATAATATTTCATACAACTATGTTCAGCCATTTTACACCCACGATATTTCCCTTCAAAAAAACATTCAATTGGAATCATAATATAATGAAAAATCAACGTAGAAGTAAATAATATCCTCAACCAGTTTTATGATGTTGTACTAAACTACCCTATGCCCGGGAGAAATTATAGATTTGGAATAAGTTATAATTTTTTTAAGACAAAAATGATTAAAAAAACAAACAATATGTATTTTTTTATTCTATCTTTATTATTTTTATCACAATGTAGAGGTGATGATTATATTATTCGTCAAGAAACCGAACTGTAACCATACCTACGAGAAGTAATGGAATAGTAGGATTTTATCTTCTGAATGAGGGAATTATGGGGGAGCAATAAGGCTACATTGGATAAATTTGACTATCTCACAGGAGTATATCATCGGAATATTTTTTTCAGAAATTAATCCTAATATAACCAAAGAATTAGGAGATGTAGGTAACGACATTAAAAATATATGGCAATAAATTATATATTATTTTAAATATTTCTAATAAAATAGAAGTTCTTAATGCTAAAAAAATGGGAAACGAATAACCTCTATTCCATTGGAAAAATTGTAGATACATTGCCTTTAATAAAGGAAAAAGCGTATGTTAGTTCGTATGCTGGGAAAGTTCGTTTTGCCTCTGACACACCCCTTGGTAAAGTCGTACAAATAGATACAACAAGTCTTGCCATAGAAAAAGAAGCCATTGTAGGCTATCAGCCCGAAGAATTAGAAATAATTGATAATCAATTATTTATTGCTAATTCTGGTGGATACAGAGCTCCCAACTATGATGATACTATTTCCGTAATAGACCTTAATAATTTCACAGAAAAAAAGAAAATAAAAGTTGCCATAAATCTCCATCATCTAAAAAAAGATAGCGAAAAAGACTTATATGTATCTTCAAGAGGAAACTATAACAACATCCCCGCTAATCTACTCGTTATAAACTCAAAAGATGAAAAAAATTAAAAATTTTTAACTTGCCTATAAGTAATTTTTACGATTGTGAATGACAAACTATATTTCGTCTCTAATAATTTTAATTACAACAAAAACGATTACAAATTTGGAATTATTAACACCAAAAACAGAAGAAATCACCAATAAAAAAACTCATTAATGATAAAAATTATACAACAAATAAGACAACCTTATGGAATTGCTGTAAATCCTATTACAGAAGAAATTTTTCATTACTGATGCTTCAAATTTTATATCCTCGAGGGGCTATTTATTGTTTTGACAAAAAAATGGAAAAATTTAAATGGAAAAACGATAGCAGGAAATATCCCTGCTCATATTGCCTTCTACCACAAATAACCAATATTCAGTATTATAAAAAAATGAAAAAAACTAAAAATATATTCTCCTTTTTGGAATACTTGTAAATTGTAATCGAAATGAGGAAATATCCTCTATCTCAATAGAAAAAGGACATCCTAATAAATATATATCAAAAAAATATTTGATTATCAACCCGCTGTAGGGACAATATATCAACATCTATCCCTGAATATAAAAAAACGGAGATACGGAGGAAATTATCTTGAATAAAGTCAATCTGGCTCTTGTTAATAACAAACAAGATATTGTATCTCTGGGTGGTTTTGGGGGTATATTATTTTTGGTTTTGACCATGATATCCCAAATAAAGCAGGTAGAGATTTTAAAAATATTAGGGAATGCCTTTAATGGTAGTGCTGAACCTGGGATTGTCTATGTAAGCAACGACGAAAAATAACAATAATCTACCCGACGACATTTGGTACGAAATAGCAGGTAGCGAATATCTAAAAATTTCTACTATTAAAAACTATAAAATCACCTATACAAAAATAGACAAACACTATAAATGGATTGATAATCAAGGAAATAGCGGGGTGATTAATAAAAAAATGACTTCCATCAGCAGGATTACTTTCCTCTTTGGAAAAAAATAAAAACAACTAACTTTCGAAGGAACAAAATTGGAAAAATAACTTCACGAGGAGAACAATGGTATTGAGTAGGTAAAAAGCCTTGATTTTGGGTACGCAGATAATGCACCAAATGATAGCGAAGCATCAATTTTGATATTTCGTGGGCAATAAATTCTGATGGAAAACCCACTTCTTACATAAATCAGTTATAAAGGTACAAACTAGCATTCATCAAATTGCAGGGTGGCTTGGAAGTTTCGACAGAGATTAAAGAGACGAAGACCTTCATTCTGAGTAATTTTTAACATCACTAATATTACTTCTTTATTTTCATCAGAGCAAAGATACCCTTCAAGAGAAGTTAAATTCATTCTATCACTGAAACCTTTTTATCTTATTTGTTTTTCCTTTGTATCCAAATCAAATACTTGTTTATCAGTTAATTTCTTACCAAATAACACAAATGAATTTTGAAATCGCACTGCTTATAATCCCGAACAACCATATGCTGTTTTACCCTTTATTAAGGGTGATTTACACTTTGGACAATGATATTTTCTATGCTTGATATGGCTTTTCTTTTCCTTACTTTTGACTACATCTTCTTGGATACAATAATTTTTACCCTTACTATAAACCACTTTTTAACGAGGCCAATTGCCATCTCAATTAATTCTATGACTTAAATTTAGTGGTTCCTCTCCTTTCTATTTTTCAGTTTAAATTCCCATTCACCTGTCAGCTCTAGGCTTTTAAGTAGCTCATCTTCAATAGTGTCTATCAAATCAATCCCCGTCTGTGTGGCGATAATGTTCTTCTTTCGTCTCTCAATATTTCGTTTTAAATAGTGTTTCGATAATATTAGCTCGTTGATGGTCTGCCTATACCATTGGTTTTCCAAGGAAACCACGAAGTTCCTCATCTTCCACTTGTCGTCCTGCTGTTTCCATTGCTCGAAGTAGAGTTGCCTCATTATATGCGTATTTAGGTGGCGTGGTCTTCCTTGGTGGATAAATGGCTGGTGATTCTTTTTCTCCGACAACAAATTCTGGCATTTGTTGTTCGTCTTCTTTCTTTTTTTCCTTTTTATCTTTGGCATAGACCATCTGCCAACCCATATCCAATATTTTGTTTCCTGTTGCCTTAAACGGAATTTCGCCCACTTTGCCCTCTACTAAGGTGTTCGAAATTTTGCATTCAGGATAGAAAACGGCAATAAAACGCCTTGCCACGAGGTCATAAATAAGTTTTTCGTCTCTTGGAAGTGTCTGTGTAGGCGATATTTCGGTAGGAATAATAGCGTGGTGGTCGGTAACTTTCGTATCATCAAAAACAGATTTTGATTTTGGGATTGGTTTTTCTAAAATTGGTGCTATCAGTTCGCTATATATTACCATTGATTTCAAAATTGATAGAATTTTTAGGATACATATTTTCAGATAGATAGGTCGTATCTACCCTCGGGTATGTTGTATATTTTTTTCTCATAAAGACTTTGGATAAGGTTAAGGGTTTGCTCTGCTGAAAAATCCAAATTTTTTTATTAGCTTTCTACTTGTAAAGAAGTGAGGTCAAACAATCTCGGATTTTTTTCTCTTTCCCTTCTTTTTATCTCAAAAATTAACAATCTCAAATTCTTTTTGTTTTAGGTATTCCAAGCCTTTTTTTCGGCTCTATCTTTGGGTTTCAATCGGTCTATATCTGCATTGAAAATTACCTCTCGATATTGTGTTTTCAATTCCCAATAGTCCTCCACTTTGAATGAATCTATCTCCTTTTGTCTCTGCACGAGAATTGCCAAAGTAGGTGTCTGCACCCTGCCAATGGATAAAACTACCTTTCCACCACCAAATTTTTTGTAAAAAGTCTTGTTGCGTTTATCCCTAAAAAGCCAATCTCCAATTGCCCTTTGCGTTTCCTGCTTGATATAAATTTCTATATTGCTTTTCGGATTTAAGATTACTAAAACCCTCTTTTATAGCATCTTCCGTAAGTGAAGAAATCCATAGACGCTTCACGGGTTTATTACATTTTGCTTTTTGTAGCACCCATCTTTGGATGAGTTCTCCCTCTTGTCCAGCATCTCCACAATTTATCACCTCTTCGCAGTCTTTTTACCAATTGTTCAATAACTTTAAACTGTGTATGAACTCCCTCATTATCAATTAATTTTATCCCAAAATTTTCAGGGATAATTGGTAGACTAAATAAATTCCAAGTTTTGAGGCTCATCGAGTAATCATGAGGTTCTTTCAAGGTACATAGATGTCCAAAAGTCCAAGTAACCCAATAGCCATTCCCCTCCAAATATCCTTTTTTGATGGTATTAGCTCCTAATATTTTAGCGATATCTCGGGCAACACTGGGTTTTTCGGCAATACAAAGTTTCAAATTATATTTTTTTAAGGATTTATATTATGATTTTTTTGTTAAAAAAAGACCAAGCTAGGTTTCCTTTACTTGGTCTTTTATTAATTCAGCAAAAATTATTATTTCGCGTGATGTTCTGAGCAACAAGCTTTTTTTACTTTTTCTTTGCTTTTTTTGCCATTTTTTACATGACGATGACTTACAATGTTTTTTTGCTTCTTTTTTTCAGCTTCCATACAATGGCTACATTTTTTTGCCATCCTTACAAAAAACTACATTCCATACTCTTAGACTCTACTTTTGGAGTTTCTTGTTTTGGAGTTTCTTGTGCAGTTGCTACTGCCATACCGAATGCTAATACCATTAGCGACATTAATTTTTTTCATTGTATAAAAATTTTATTTGTTAATAATCTACTACAAAGGTAATTATTTTTTTACCTACAAAAAGTTTTTAATAAATTTTTATGATTTATTTTATTGTATAGTTGTAATTTACTTTTTTTCTATTCCTAGAATATCCAATATAGGTTTTTTTATTCTATTAGCTTGTGTAGAGGAAACATTCCCTGTAAGGGTAATAACACCATCTACTACATCTACTTTTTACAGATGGAAAAATCCTTCACAATATCCAAAACCTTTTGTTGTGTCTCTTGAGACACCCCATCAGCCAAAGCAATCGGTTCGGAACCTATTTTTGTAGAATCTATCACTTTCTCAAAACCTTTTATTTCGTGTAGCTCTTTTAGAATTTCCTTTCTCTCTCAATAGAAGAAAAAAACTCCCTTAACGACACCTACTGCACCTTTCACCTCAATAGAAGCTGCTGGATAGGGTTTCAAAACTATATCTGCCTCCGTTTGTAATGCTATATCCGATTTTTTTCTTGACTACAAGATACGAGCGATACCACCACGAATACTCCTAATATGATATTTTTTTCATAAAGTTGTAATTTGTGGTCAAATATACACATTATTTTTTTCAATTACTCATCATCATATTATTTTCATTAATTTTTGTAGGGCGAAAGCAAGTAAAAAAATATAAGGGATATTTTTTTCCATTTTTCATTAAAAAAAGGCTTTACGAGTGAAATTTTCCTTAAACTCAGCCTCCAATTTTACCTTGATGTCGGTTAAAAATATGTGTAAGGAATTTATTTTTCTTGCATTTTTTGTGGTTTAAAAAATTATTGTAATTTCGTAGGAAATAGTTATACTATCATAGATAAATCACTTTTTATAAGGGAGTAGATTTAAGAACTGCATCCCAATATGATTTGTCAGAAAAATTACAGTTAAGCCTCTGTTCTTATATCTTTTGAAAATGAAGTTTCAAAAAGATGAAGAGCGTGTATTTGGTTTATATGCTTTTGCAGAAAAATCATAATTTAGATGATTTATTGACATTGTTAGAAACATTATTTCCTTAATCCATTATTTTTTTCTCTAAAAGTTTTTGAAAAAAATGTTGAAAGATTTCAAAGGAAAAATGCAATCTAGCATTTCTTAAATTTCTTCCATTACAATAATATTTTTTTATTCATTCCTTCATCTTTGAAATAATAAAAATTTTTGTTATATTATCTTTTCTTTATTGGTTAAAAAAATTATTTATATATTTGCAGTAACAAAATGTCTCAATCTTAAATCCTAGCGTGGAGAGCAGGTAACAGATCGGGGCATTTCTTTTTTTAAAAACTCTGTAAGATTGAGACTATATAAGAATTCTTCTCCTTTAATCATCGCTGTATTTATCCTTATATTGAAGCCTTTATGCTGGGTAGTATAATATCTATAACTTTCGTATCCTGCTCTCATTTTCTTTTCGTAGTTATGAGATTTTGGGTCAATAGGAGATTCCATTTTAAACTGTCCTTTTTTTGTAATAGTTACAATGTCTTTCACTAAATCTTTTAATTTAGGTTCTGTAAAATGAGAATATACATCTTTTGGCACTTTTTCTATTGATAATGATTTGATTGTTTTTAAATTGCTTTCCTTTTAAAACAATACCTATATCGGCAGGAATATTTTTTTGTCTCCACTCATTCAGTTCTGCATCTTTTTACTTTTCTTAATCTTCTACTCAAAGACTTTTTCAGACTCTTCCGTTAGAATTTTTTTCAGCCTTATATCTTTCATCTTCTAAACCTAATAATATTTGTGAATATCCTGATAATGTGGTTTTTTTCCTGCTTTACAATGCTTAGGCATATAAGCATTATTTGGTGGGAATATTTTTTTGTTCTTTTTCCCCGGATTAAAGCGGAACATTTGTAGTTTGTTTTTTTACCTGTTTTGCCTATTTGGGTAGTTGCTTTTTTTCTCCCTAATTTCTGTGCTTTTTTTGCTATCGGATAAGTTTTTTTCTCTTGCGAGAACTTCTACGGCAATACAACGGCAACGCCAGCCATTGGGTGGATAATACTCTGTCCAGAAGTCATCATCTTTGGGCAGACAGATTCCATTTAATGCTTGATGTTGGGCTCTTACTCTTTCATCACCAGCGATGCGGTATTGTAGTTTTCAAAAATATGTTTTATTGAATAGGAGAAAAAGAAGAATATCACTTTGTGAAAACTTTTTAAGATTTGAATAAAAAAAGACTTTTGAGAAATTCAAAAAGTCCTTTGCGATTTAGTTTTAATACTTGCGGAGAGAGGGAAATGAACTAAATAAAATGTATTATAATTAATAATAAAAAATGTATTATAATTAATAATAAAATGTATTATAATTAATTTTATATAAATGTTCTATTTATAAGTATTTTATGTATTTTTTTGTACAAATAAATACACTTTGTATTTATGTTTATTTATAAAAAAATATTAGCACCTAATTTAGCACCTATGAATTTTATATTTAAACTTAAAGAACCTAATTCAGAAAAAAAGAAACTCTTATTTATTTTTAGATCATATTTCGATAATGAAAAAGAAAAACTTTATATACTCTACTGGGGAGAAAAATCCTCTCATCGGAATGGGATTTTAAGAATAGGCTTCCGAATGGATTTACATGGAAGAACAAAAAAAGCGGAAAAATCATAGAAGTAAAAACAATTAGATAGATATAGTAATTTTTTTTACTGAAATTGTAAATCGGTATAAAAAAATATAAATGAAGAACTGACTATTGATATCGTTAGACAAAGATTTGATGAAGAATTAAAAAAATAAAAAGTTAAAGATGATTTTTTTAGAATTTATGATGAATTTATTGAAGAAAAAAAGAAAATGATTATACAGGAAATTCTATCGCAAAAATCTACTAAAAACAGATATGAGTATAATAAGAAACTACTTTTTAGACTTTCAAGATAACAGTAAGATAAAATTGACATTAGGTAATTTTGATGAAAAAAAGTATATAACGAGTTTTTTTAAAATATTGTATTGAAGCTAAAGACCACTCAGCCAATACAGTACATAGAAATATAGGTTTATTGAAGACTTTTTCTTTATTGGACTCTTAATAAAAAAATATACTTATAATAATAGTTTTATAAAATTTAAAAAAAGCCATCTAAATTTAAAACGGACGAAATAGCACTAAATATGTTACAAGTGGAGTCTATATATAATTATGATTTTTTTCCAAAAAAATAAACGACTTGAAAAAAAGTAAGAGATTTATTTGTGTTTGGCTGTACAACAGGAATGAGATTTGGAAACTATTCATCTGTTTCTAAAAATGATATTCAAGAAGGTTTTATTAGGGTTGTTGATTTGAAAAAGTAAATCAAAAAAAGCTATCTATTCCTCTTAATAGATTTTCCAAAGAAATACTTGAAAAGTATGATTATAAATAAGGAGTTGATGCGGATTTATAAGGACTTAGAATTGGTGGAGCAGTTGGGTTCTGGTGTGCCAAGAATTTCACAAGTCTATCCCAAGGAATATTTTATTTTGCAGATTATTTTACCAGCAGAAGAGGATGTTACCCCGCAAGTTGAGTATTTGTTAAAAATTTTTGAAGGAACTCATTATAGGAGTGAATTGCAGGAAAAAAATTGAATTTATCAGATAGAGAATATTTTTAGAAAAAAATTATCTTAAACCTGCTATTGAAGAAGGATTGGTGGCTCTTACGATACCAGATAAACCTACGAGTATTAAGCAACAATATTACTTGACAGAAAAAAAGGGGAACAGTTATTAACAATAATAGAGAATAGAGAATAGAGAATAGATATAAGTAGAACATAAAAAAACTTATTATACATAGATATTTTTTTAGCGAAAAAAATATAACATTATTTCTAAAAAAATTAAATCAAAAATAATGCAAAACACACTTATAGATAATTCTTCTGAGGAATTAAAACTTTATACTATTTTTAAAAACAAGGTTTCACTAATCCAAATATTAGTGAAATAAAAAAATTGCCACAGGTTATTGGGATTTGCCGGTATGGTGTTAATTTATGATGAATTAAAAATCTTTTTTTGGAGCGAGAAGATGCAGTATTTCAATTACTTATCGGGAAAGACCCACGTATTGCTATTTCTCAACAAGAAAAAAATTAAAAATAAAAAGATCCAAGTTATCCGAAAGATTTTTATTAAAACTGATATTCAGAATTTAGAGTTGAAATCTGAATATCAAAAAGGTTGTAAAGCTTTTTACTGAATTATTGTACTGATGATGAAAAATAGCAAAATTCAAGTGCGGGTTTTTCCGAAAAAAATGAAAAATGAGGAAACCCAATTTTTGCACTCCAAAATGTTATATTTTCAATGGGAAAGATGTGTCCATAGGTATTATTGGGAGTTCTAATTTTACCCAAAAAGGATTGGAAGGTAATTCTGAACTTAATTACTTAGAAACAACGCGACAAATTGTAAAAATATCCTGTAGAAGGAAACCTCAAAGGGCATATTGGGTGGTTCAATGAAAAATGGGAAATTTCCGAAGTTTGGAATCAGACATTTGAAGAAATTTTGAAAGAGTCTCCCCTTGCTCCGCCTCCAACTAAACCCACTACATCTGAACTTATAACACCTTATCATATATATATTAAGTTTCTACAAAGTCAATGGGGGATATGTTAGATAGCAAAAAAACACTTCAATGCTAGAGAATTTTCTTCCACAGGAAGTACAAAAATTGCAATATCAGTTAGATGCAGTCAATCAGGGATATAGTATATTAAAAGCGCCATGGAGGTTTTATTCTCGCTGATGTGGTGGGTTTTGGGAAAAAAACGATGGTGGGAGTACTTACCATAAAACGATTTTTTTGGAAGATATAAATAGAGAAGGAAGAGAAAAAATGTGCTAATTATAACACCTCCTGCTATTAAAAACAAGTTGGGAAAATACCATTAAATTATTTAATGATAATAGTTTTTTTCTTCTCATATTCAGATTGTTACCATAGGAAGTATTGGTAAATTTGTAGATTCTCAAGAAAAAGCAGAGGTATTGGAAGAAATTGAGAATGAAGAATTAAATATCAGTGGGTTGGATAAAAAAATTTCGGGTTGATATTGATAGATGAAAAGCCACAAATTTAGAAATTCTGAAACGCAAATGTATAAAGCGTTGGATAATTTGATAGAGAATATTTCTCCTCAGCCGTATATAGTTTTACTTTCGGCAACGCCTCAAAACAATACGCCCAGCGATCTTAAAAATCAAATTTATCTTTTCCAAAGAGAACGACATAACACCACTTTGGACAAAAATACCAGGGCGAAATTTGTCTGCATTTTTTTTAGTAAAATTGAAAGTCAATACGAACAACTCAAAAAATGACCCCAAAGCAAATAATGATAAGTTGATAGCTCTATCTAAAAAAAGTGAGAGCACATATTTTGGACGACATTTTAGTAAGGAGAACTCGTACTGACATCAAAAAAATACTACCAGACAGATGCCGATGGAATTAAATTTCCACAAATAAAGGGACCAAATCTTTTGAAATATGAAATGAATGATGAATTGGCTCAACTTTTCTTAGATACAATGGAAAAAAATAGCTCCATTTAACACGATAAAAAAATGAAATCATTTTTAAAAAAGGATAGTCTTAATTATTATCGTTATAGGGCTATAGAGTATCTTGTAAATCAAGAAAAATAGAAAATTATATAAAAAACAAGAATTTAAATGTCGAAAAATATCTCTCGGCGGTTGGCTCGGATTATGCAAATTCTTTTGGTAAAAACGCTTAGAAAGCAGCTTTTTCGGCTTTCAAAAATATCTTTACGAAATTTACAACAGTACACTGAAAATATGATAACGATGCTCAAAGATGATGTTGTTTTCATTTGTCCTGATATTGATGTTAATGCAGAATTAAATATAGAATTAAAGAGTAAAAAAATATGGAAAAAAAGTAACTAAAGAGGATTGTTATAACGATATTCGTAAGAAAAATAAAACAAAAAAGGTGGAAAAAAATAAAGAATTTAGAACTGCTGATTTTTTTCTGAAAAAAATATTGTTGATTTACAGGAAGATAAAGAAATTATTGATGAACTTTGTAAACGCTGGGACAGATTTAATGATGATCCTAAATTAGATATTTTTTTACCAGAGAAATTTATCAAACTTTATTCAATAAAGAAATCAATAATCCTAATCCCAAACTAGTGATTTTCACCGAGGCTTTAGCAACCTTACAAGAATTGAAAAAAGAAAATTGAAGGGAGAACAAAATACAAAGTTTTAGCTATTTCTGCTGAAAATAGAAAGGAAAAAAAGAAACGATTATCCGTGAGAATTTTGATGCGAATTATCCCAAAGAACTCCAAAGAGATGATTATGATATTATCATCACCACTGAAGTTCTTGCTGAAGGGGTTAATCTCCATAGAAGCAATGTGATTGTCAATTACGACACGCCTTGGAATTCCACTCGCTTAATGCAACGCATAGGGAGGGTTAATCGTATTGGCTCAAAGGAAGATTTTGTGTATATTTTCAATTTTATGCCCACGGCTCAGAGTGATGCTCAAATCAATTTGGTACAAAAAAAGCCCATACCAAGCTACAGGCTTTCCACGCAATGTTTGGCGAGGATAATAAAAATTTTTACCGATGCCGAAGAGTTGGTGAATTATGATAAAGACCCAAAAAGCTTTTACAAAAAATTGGTTGATGGAGAAGAATCGCCTTATGAAAAAAATATATTAGTCAGCTTAGAACACTCAAAAGTGAAAATCCTAAATTATACGCTGAAATAGAAAATTTAGAATTTCCTTTACAAAGTGCGTCCCAAAATAATGCTGATGGTTTGGTGTGTTGGATAGCATCCAAATTCGGTAAAAATTTGTATATGAACGTAAAAAAACGATGAGGTTCAGATGCTCAACACCATTGAAATGATTGAAAAAAATTACAATGCGAACCTAACACCCCAGCTTTGAAAAATTCCACAAGATTTTTGAAAATTTATATAAAAAAAGCCATCAATGAATATCTGTCTTTTTTTCGATAAAATGATTACTAGTAAAGATTCTGATAAAATTAGAACAAAAAGCTATAGGTATTTTTAAAGAAAAATGAGTAATAAAAACAAAAAAACGGCTGAAGTTAAGGAAACTTTGAAAAATTGCCAGCACAATGGTAAGAAATGGAAATAATGCCTTAGCAAAGAAAAATTATTCAATTATCAAAAATGGAAAAATGAAATTTCATTATTTAATGTTAATGAAAAATGATTTTTAATGAAGTGATTTTAAAAAGAATTTTCTGACTTGAAAAAAACGAAGTAAAGATAATAAGGATACTTCTCTGCCACAAATAATCTTATCAAATATCAATGTACGATGAAAGAAATATTAAAAAGATATATTTACAAAAGCCATATCAAGGAAAGAGCTTTATATTGGATAGTTTGTTAAAGCCTCTATTGGGTGATTATAAACCAAGTAATGAAGATATTTTTACATAATTCTGAAAGGAAAAAATTAGCAGAAAAATGCTAATGTAAAAAGCTATTACGAGAATTGCAGAATTTGAATTAGAAGATACCACATTACAGTGTATTTGATATTACACTATATAGCCACTCTAAAAATAAAATATTCCAAAGTAAATATTCAAAAAAAGTGGTACGAAGTATAATGGATGTTTATACAGGAGCTATTATGTTTTTTTCATTATGAAAAATAATGAAGGAGATTGGCGTATTTCTTTTTGTGGAAAAAGAAGATTCACAGAAAAAAATACCACTTCTGCTAAAACGATATACCTTCTTAGTAGGTGAAAAATCATCCTGCTACTACGATTACCCAGCGTTTTGTCATTTTAAGTGGAAAAAGAAAAAAATCGGTGGAGGCTATTCGTGAGGCTTTTTCAGTGGAACAATTAACTAAAGACTTTTATAATGATCTCTTCAAATGGTTTTCTTGGACACTCACAGATGAGGTTGGAATTACTTTTTCCTAATGATACTAGAACTTCTAATGACGACAAAGAAAAAAATTAGAAGAAAAAAATTATTCGTCTAATAACTCGTGTATTATTTGTTTGGTTTATTAAACATAAAGGATTAGTTCCCAATAATTTATTTGAGGTTGAAAAAAATAAAAACATTATTAAAAAAACTTTGATGAAAAATTCAATGGAAAAATGGTGATTATTATAACGCTATTTTTACAGAATTTATTCTTTGCAACGCTCAATAAACCCGTAGGTGAGAGAGGTTTTTGCAACACTAAAAAAAGTAGTAGAGATATAAAAACTTTGTATCGTTATGCTGAAATGTTTTCTATTTCTGAGAATGATGTTTTGCAGCTTTTCGAGAAAATCCCGTTCTTAAATGGAGGACTTTTCGAATGTTTGGATAAGGAACTTAGTACCGATGGAATAAAATATCATTTGGATGGTTTTTCTAGAAATGCTAATAAATATGCCAATGGAAACTTCTCACATAGAGCTTTTATTCCAAATTGTGTGTTTTTTGGAAATGGTAAAAATGAAGGGCTTATTCCATTACTTAATCGTTATAATTTTACCATTGAAGAAAATTCTTCACAAGAGACTCAAGTGTCACTTGATCCAGAACTTTTAGGTAATGTTTTTTTGAAAACTTGCTAGGAGTATTTAATGAAGAGACTAAAGAGTCTGCTAGAAAGCAATCTGGGAGCTTCTATACACCTCGTGAGATTGTAGATTTTATGGTAGATGAATCGTTAAAATCTTACCTAAATACTACAGAAAATACAGCGGATGAACAGCAGTTTGTAGAAATATTATTTAAGAATGAAAATTTGTCTGATGAGGAACAGGAAATACTAAAAAAATAAAACTCTTTGTAAAAAAATATCTGAAAAACTTCATCAAGTTAAAAATTTTTAGATCCCGCCTGTGGTTCTGGAGCATTTCCTATGGGAATTTTTAAGTCGAATGGTAGAAATTTTGGATAGGTTAGATATTGAAAATAAAAAAATCGCATTATGATTTAAAAATTGCATCTGATAGAAGAATGTATCTACGGCATAGATATACAGAGTATTGCAGCTCAAATTAGCAAACTTCGGTTTTTCATTTCACTTATTGTAGAGCAGGAACAAATGGATTTTTTTCCAAGGAAAACTATGGTGTTCACACTCTTCCAAATTTGGAAACAAAAATTTGTAGCAGCTAACTCATTAGTTGGCATTCAGAAAAAAATATAGACAATGAGAATAGCCAAATAGTTTTGCGTAATGAAGAGAAATTGAGAGAATTACAAAAGAAGTTGTTAGAAATTAGAAAAATCTCACTTTTATGCTAAATCTAAAAAAAGAAAAAGCAAACGTTACGAGATGAGGATGAAAAAAATTCGTTTCGATATAGTCTCATATCTTACAACTATTGATAAGGAGAAGATAGATAAAAAACAAAAAAAGGAAATAGAAATATTACGAAAAAAAGAGGAAAAAAATTATGAAAAAGAGAATTGGGTAGAAGATGCTTCTTCAGGATTTCAGGGATCCTTGTTTGATGAAGAAAATTATAAAAAAACTCTTTTTCAGAAAGATATTAATCAGCCAGAAAGAGATAAAATAGATAAGCAGATAAGAATTTTTAAGAAGAGAGATTGCTTTTGAAGAAAAACAAAGGCTTTGCATAGTAGTACTGAAGATACTATGAAAAAAACTTGCCCAATGGAATCCTTATGACCAAAAATGCTTCCTCTCCGTTTTTTTGATATGGAATGGATGTTTGGTGTAGAAGATGGTTTTGATATTGTAATTGGTAATCCGCCGTATATTCAATTGCAAAAAGATGGTGGTAAATTAGCAAAAATGTATGTAAACCAGGTATATCAAACTTTTGCAAGAACGGGAGATATCTATTCTCTATTCTATGAAAAAGGATATCAGATTTTGAAACCAAAAAGGAATACTTGCTTATATCACATCTAATAAAATGGATGAGAGCAGGGTATGGTGAAGCTACTCGTAAGTTTTTTTGCTGAAAAAAACAAATCCTCTACAACTTATTGATTTTTGCGGGAATAAAAAGTCTTTGAATCAGCAACAGTAGATACCAATATTTTGATATTTGCCAAAGAAAATAATACCTTTTCTACAAGAGCATGTGTTGTGAAAGATAAAGAGTTAAAAAAATTGAGTGATTATATTAAACAAAATGGGATAGAGGGTTGTCGATTTGATAGCTCAGAATCTTGGGTGATACTTTCTGAAATAGAACAAAGAATCAAAGCTAAGATAGAAGCGGTAGGTACACCACTTAAGGATTGGGATATACAAATCAATTACGGTATAAAAACTGGTTTTAATGAGGCATTTTATTATCAATGGTGAAAAACGAAAAGAACTTATCGCACAAGACCCTAAAAAGTGCCGAAATAATAAGACCTATTTTGCGTGGCAGGGACATAAAACGCTATGGATATGAATTTGCTGATTTATACCTAATTAATACACATAATGGAGTAAAAAGAAAAAGGTATAAAACACACAAATATAGAGGATTACCCAGCTGTAAAAGCCCATTTAGATTTATTTTATCCTCAGTTAGAAAAAAAGAGCGGACCAAGGAGATACTCCTTACAATTTAAGAAATTGTGCTTATATCGAGGATTTTTTTCTAAACAGAAAAAATAGCTTGGAATAGAATAGCAAGTGAAAAGCAATTTTCCTTAATTGATGTTGATATTTTTATCCAAGATAGTATGCATTTTTTTCACAGGAAAACATTTAGATTTTTTTAAATGCCATATTAAATTCAAGATTATACAAAAATTTTAATGCATATGATTGTCGGACAAGCTGCAGGTGGAAATTCTGGAAATTCAGATAATGTAAAACAACTAAAAAGTAGTAGTTCCTAATCAATTTTTGGAAGATAAAAATTATACAACTTTTGAAAGATACAAGGAAATTGATAAAATCATTTATGAATTGTATAATTTAACAGATGAAGAAATCTCTTTTTATAGAAAATATATAACAAAAAAAGCCAAAATTTATTTGGCTTTTTTTATTTTATAAAGAATTTATATAGTTGATTTCTTCTTCTGATAAATCGTATTTTTGTATAAATATATTTTTCTATTTCTTCTTCTGTTTTGAGTTTTTTTATAATCTGAATCTTTTACAAAAGGAATAGGCAAATTTTCAATGCATTGAGCTAGCCAACGAATGCCTAAACCTCCTAAACTAACACTATAAAAACTCTTAAATATAAATTCTACAAACTTAGAATTCAAAAAAATAATATCAGATATTCTAAATCATTACCCGTTATCAAATATCCTGTATTTGAAACAAAAGAATTTAGCTTCTTTATCTAAATAAAAAAACAGCTTCCTTGAGTTAGTTCTTGATATACAATTTTCTGTTTATAAAAAAATCCTCCCAATAACCTATACTATCTTGCGTTTCAAACCATTTATTATTCGTCTTTTTCCTTGACCCTTTTTTTCTCCTGTTTGCTTTTAATCTGTCGTAGCCGAAACTAAGAAGGTACTGTTTTACAGCAGGATAGCTTTCTATATCTATTTTTAAACTTGGAAAAGTTGTAATAATATAAAAATCAGCAAATTCATATCCATAGCGTTTTTATGTCCCTGCCACGCAAAAATAGGTCTTATTATTTCGGCTGTTTTTGGCGTTCTTCATCTGTTTGGCAATTGGCTAAAAATCTCTTCTTTTTTTACTTTTGTCTATGATAAAAGCTTCGTTACAACCTGTTAAAATTCCTCTATAAATGTTTATATCCCAATCCTTAAGTGGTGTACCTACCGCTTCTATCTTAGCTTTGATTCTTTGTTCTATTTCAGAAAGTATCACCCAAGATTCTGAGCTATCAAATCGACAACCCTCTATCCCATTTTTGTTTAATATAATCACTCATCTTATATATATAAAAATAGTATAAATTATATTAATCTATTTTTAGTTTATTTTATATAATAATTGATATATTTATTACTAATACAGATTAAATTATAAAGAATAATAAATATGATTTACGGATACATTAGAGTAAGTACAGACAAGCAGACTGTTGAGAATCAACGCTATGAAATTAATCAGTTTTGTGATAGACAGGAAATGGTGATAGAAAAATGGATTGAAGAAACTATTTCAGGAGCAAAAAAATGTAGAAGATAGAAAACTCGGAAAGCTCCTAAAAACGAATGAAAAAAAGGGGATATTTTGATATGTTCAGAGCTATCTCGTTTAGGGCGTAATTTATTGATGATTATGGGGATTCTTAATGAATGTATGAATAAAGATATTCAAGTCTGGACAATTAAAGATAACTATCGTTTAGGGAGTGATATTAACAGTAAAAGTTTTGGCATTTGCCTTTGGGCTTTCAGCTGAAATTGAAAGAAATTTAATTTCTCAACGAACAAAGGAAGCTTTGGCAAGAAAGAAAGCTGAAGGGGTGATTCTTGGTCGTCCAAAAAGGTAAAAAAATCAACTAAGACTAAACTTACAGGACAAGAACAGAAAATAAAAAGATTTGCTTGATAAAAAGTGTCTTATTCGGCTATTGGTCGTATCTCGAGGTACATAGGCTTACCGTAAGTGCTTTTTGTGAAAAGTAAAATAAATCATTGAATTTCGCACTTTCGTAGAAAAAAATAAAAAAATTGTCAAAGACAAAAAAATTCCAAATGAATATTAGCAAAAATATAATCTTGTTCAGCTAAGATATAGACAAGGGCGAGATATAGTGTGTTGCAATTGTGATTAGCATCTAAATTAGCACTCTGAAAACAAATCCCTCGTAAGTTAATTACTTACAGGGATTTTTTTGCGGAGAGAGGGAAAGGAACGAACCTCTCTTATTTCGTTGTATAATAAGCATTTAGCAAATTCAGTCAAGTGGTAGTGTAGCAATTATGTAGCAGTTTTTTTGACTACCTTATGACTACCTTTCTGACGGGCTATTGAAAGCGTAATAGTTTCCTTTTTCTTTGGTGCAAAGGTACATAAAAAAAGAACCATTTACCAAAAGCATTCTCTCATAATTATTTACAGTTTTTTTCTGTTAGATCAGCTGAGGCACGGTGCAAGCCCTTATATATAAAGGGTCTTGCACCGTGCACCAGTGTCCCTTGGTAGTTGCAAAAAAACTAATGTTTTTGTGCCCAAATTTTGTCCTCCCTTTATCTTATACCAGCCCTATTGCATTCCTATCAATACTTACTTTTGCATCTGATGCAAGACCTCTTGCATTGGGCGCACAAACTTGCATTATATGGGTTGGTCAAGCTAGGATGCGTTTATAACTTTGACTATATGATAAAGTTGCTTCAGATTCTGAGAGAAAAATCGCCTGGAAAAAGGCATCTCTCAAGAATATCTTGCTGGAAAAACTGGGTGTTTCCTCAAGTACAATCTCTCGCTGGGAGTCTAGGGAAATTTCCCAAGTACTGACAAGCTTTTTCGAGTATGCGAGCTTTCTAGACCCTCTCATGCTACGACGTACTTGCACTACTTGCAAATGAGCAACCAAAGCCTGTGGGTAGGATTGAAATATCTGCCTCACAACAAAGCAACCTTCAATCGTCTTGTTAACCTTCTTTTTCAAAGAAGGGGGAAATGATATTGACTTTACTAAAACACATCTAATGTAATGGAAGTAATTTCTATGGAGAGCAGTGTCTACCAAGACTTGATAGACCGTCTCAATCGAATTGAGCAGTACGTTGAAACGCACAACGCACTTGCTTCAAGACATCGACGATGAACTCGAGATGTCTACCAAGGATCTCATTGAGACCTTGGATGTATCAGAATCAACCTTATACCGTTGGCGTAAAAAGAATATAGTTCGCTTCCGCTATACGGAGAGTGGAGATGTTCGTTACTTCTATAAGTCACTACTCATCTGCGCTCGGTGCAATCGTCTACGCATATCGGGTATGCGCAATGACGAATTGTTGGAGCGCCTACTTCGCTACAAGGATAAACTGATTCTTTGCAACTGCCTTAGTTTAGAGCAAAAAGACGAACCATGATAGACAAAGAACGAATACTAGCATTAACAGATGGAGGACTAAGAGTCTTCTGTCATTATCTAGGCTTCGAGGTCAATCTGCATCGTAACTTTCGTAGTCCATTCTACGATGATAAGCGAGCTTCTTGCCATATCTATTATGACAAAAGGACCTCGACTTATAAGTACTATGACTCATGGCAATCCCTCCCTATGCGGGGGATTGCTTCTGGTTCGTATCCGAGTTGAGAGGCATAGACCTTAAGACTAGTTTTCCAGAACTACTTCAAATGATAGGTCAAGACCTAGATCTTTGTATTCTTGATAATGTTAAGCAGCTGCACAAGTTTGTTTCAACAAAAACGAAACCGACAGCCCCTATCTCTCTTCATTGCCAAACAAAAACATGAGAAAAAGGCTGATGAGATACCTTATAGTTTTGAGATACAACCTTTCGATGCTGCACTTCTTGCTTATTGGACTCATTATGGCATTTATGAGGAAACATTGAGGCGATTTCGGGTTCGTGCTCTAAAAAGCTATTCTAGTCAAACTAGAGAGGGAAAACAATTTGAAATCAGGGCTACACCGACAGAACCCATATTTGCGTATATAGGAAATGGATACATCAAAATCTATCGCCCCAATAGTCCAAAGATGCGTTTTTCTATGGTGGGCAAATGCCCAATCCTTACAGTTTCGGAATGGAACAAATTCCAAGTAAAGGAGATATACTCTTTATCACTGGAGGAGAAAAGGATGTTCTTTCGTTATCTGCACATCATTTTCATGCTATCTGCTTCAATAGCGAGACTGCCACCATACCAGAAAAATGTTATAGAAAGTCTTCAGTTACGATTTCGACACATCATCATTTTATACGATACAGATGAAACTGGAGTTCGTGAAGCACAACGACAAGTAGACCAACTGTCACAATATAATGCACTCACATTGCTTTTGCCCTTACAGGGTATTAAGGGTGAAAAAGACATATCTGATTTCTTTGCCCTTGGGAGAACAGAAGAAGAGCTAAGAGCTTTACTAGCAGATATGCTCTCTCAAATGTACACGCAAACTATGATGATGCTACGTTCATGTGAAATAGACTATGATAATCCACCTGATGCATCGAAGTCAGTGATAGCCGTTAATGGCGTTCCTCTCGGTACACAAGACAATCTCTTCTGTATCACCGGTGGAGAAGGAACAGGCAAAAGTAACTACATCGCAGCTATACTTGCTGGCACATTAGGAACTGAGCGATTGGATGCAGAACAAACGCTAGGGCTTGAGGTAACGCCCAACCCCAGGGGCTTGGCAGTTTCATTATGATACGGAGCAATCAGAGGCGCAACTCCACAAAAATCTGGGCAAGACACTTCGGAGAGCATCTCTCACGAGTGTTCCCGATTTTTATCATTCGCTTTACCTCGCTTCTCTCTCTCGAAAGGACAGACTGAAACTCATCCGTGAAAGTATGGACTTGTTCCATCACAAACATGGGGGAATACATCTCGTAGTTATTGACGGCATAGCCGATTTGATCCGTTCAGCAAACGATGAAACAGAAAGCATCGCCATTGTCGATGAACTCTACCGCTTGGCAGGTATTTACAACACGTGCATTATCTGTGTGCTTCACTTTGTGCCGAATGGTATCAAGCTAAGGGGGCATATCGGTTCTGAGCTACAACGAAAGGCAGCTGGCATTCTCTATTGAGAAAGATGAAAAACCCTGAATTCTCGGTAGTGAAAGCCTTGAAAGTGCGTGATGGAAGTCCATTAGATGTACCTATGACGCTATTTGGCTGGGACAAAGCTCTCGATATGCACGTTTATCGAGGTGAGAAGTCTAAGGAAGACAAGGATAAACGAAAGAGCAACGAACTCCACGCAGTTATTCGTGATGCTTTTCGCTCTGCAACACGTCTTTCTTACCAACAGTTTCAGGAGATTTTTGATGCGAGAACTCGACATCAAAGACCGCACAGCAAAAAAAGTATATTGCTTATATGAAGGAACAAGGTATCCTTATTCAGGATAGCCAAGGAAACTATCAACAAAGAAAAAAACATGCCTTATCTAGATTCACATTATACCGAAGAACAATTTCGGAATTTGTTTCAGAAGCTCTTGCAGATGGAACTTAAACTTGATGAGTTGATTTCATTGCAAGCACAAGAACACGCAACTACTGTTCATCCACCTCTCAGACCAGAGTACTCGACATCATTGATGTTTCCAAGCTCCTCAAAGTTGAGCAGAAGACCATCTATAATTGGGTGTCGCAAGGAAAGATTCCCTATCTCAAAGCTAATGGTCGCTTGCTATTCCTGCGAGATGAGATTGATGAAATGCTCAGACACATAAAGTAAGTAATAGCCAAGAACATGATAAAAAAAGGACTAGAATCTTTTGCTCAATCAATTCAGAATGTTTACTTTTTGCAGAAGAGGACAAAATGTGTCTACTTCCGCAAATATGAACATTCCAAATGGAGATATTAAATACTTTGATTATGAGAGCTTTTTGAAGATAGGCTCTCAAAGGGAATATATACCTTTTCTACCGATGATTTATCTAGTTTAGAGATACAAGCTTCAGCGTATAGGAGAGCTCTTAGTAGATACGTTCGTAAGGGGACAATATATCCTGTGCGAAAAGGATTTTATATCATCATCCCCGTTGAATATAAGACTAAAGGAATCGTTCCAGAAAGCCTTTTCATAGCTGATTTGATGTCCCACTTACGACGCCCCCTATTATGTCGGGTTATTATCTGCAGCAGCTCTTCATGGAGCCGCTCATCAACAGCCCATGTCTTTCTATGTAATTCAAGGTGGTGTCCCTTTGAGAAACATTTCCACGGAGAAGCATAAAATTGATTTTATAAGCAAGAACTCTTGGTCCTCATTGTGTACTATGACGATAAAGACCAAGGCTGGTTACATGAATGTTTCTACTCCTGAGGCAACAATGCTGGATCTCATAGAATACCAAAGGACGCTTGGAATAGGACGTGTTACAGAAGTTCTTCTAGAATTATCGGAAAGTATTGATAGGATACGATTTCGTAAGACACTTCCTCTTTATGCGGTTGCTCTTCGACAACGCTTGGGATATATCTTCGATTTATTATCATTGGACTCTAGTCTGATTGAGAAATCCCTATCGAGAGAGAATCTACATATTGTACCCTTTTCATTGATTCAGAGCCGAAAAAGGCAATGTTAATCTAAAAATGGAAGATTATTGAAAACGAAACAATAAACATTGATATCCTATGATACCACAACGTTATATTTTAGAATGGCAACAGATTGCTCCTTGGACAAATGATGCACAAGTGGAGCAAGATTTAGTTATAAGCCGTGCTTTGGTTGAAATCTTTCAATCCCCCTTACTGCAAAGAAGCTTAGCCTTCAGGGGAGGTACTGCTCTTCATAAGCTATACATTAGTCCTCAAGTACGTTACTCTGAAGATATAGATTTGGTACAGATCACGCCTGAACCCATCAAGCCAATTCTCGTCGAACTCCGAAAGTGCTTAAGCTTTCTAGGTACTAAGAGAGTTGTAAAGCAACACATTCATAACAATACTATAGTGTATCGCTTTGAATCCGAGATACCTCCTATCGTATCTCTTCGTCTAAAGATTGAGATTAACACTCGGGAGCATTTCAATGTCCTTGGATTACAACAATTTCCATTCTCTGTTGTAAATGAATGGTTTACAGGAGAAGCAGAATTGACGACATACTCATTGGAAGAACTACTTGGAACGAAGTTAAGAGCTTTATATCAAAGACGTAAAGGTCGTGACTTGTTTGACCTCTACTGGGCAATTACTAATTGCCCAGTAGAGGATGACAAAATTCTTGCATGCTATAAGAAGTATATGACTTTTGTCGTAGATAAAGTCCCAACACAAAAAAACAAGTACTCCAAAAACTTGGAAGAGAAAAATGCAGGATAATGAGTTTTTTTGTCAGACATGCAAGCTATCATTCGCCCGTGTATTGATTACACTGAAGAAGAGGCATGGAAAGTCGTTCGTGCAAGATTGATTGAACATTTGTAGATATGGGGGCACTCTTGCTATATCCCATTCGGATTTCCTTATTAGTACTCTAAAGGTAGAAAAAAATTGGGGCTGTACACTTCGTCGGTACAGTCCCACTCTTTTTGTATATTCTCCAAAATACATCATCTCATCTTTGGTCTACTGAACACTACTTTGCTCATGATATCCTGTTTTTTTCCTCCCTTTGTGAAGTGGAAGTTTGAGCGTAGGTGGCAGACTGAAAGTCTTTGAAGCATCCAATGGAGAACCTGCGGTATTACCCATTCCGATACTTGGGTGCTGTCCGCTCTGCTCCTGTGTATTCCTTGTCTGTTGCCCTTCTTTCGCTACATTCTCTTCCGAGGGAGGGTTGAGGGTTAGTGCAATCTTACGGTCAAGTTCTGCTGCTTGGGCTTTGATGCTGCGCAGCTCATCCTCCTTGTTCCAAACTCCGTGGAGATGGCTTTTGTAGACGTCAATGTCTTTTTGTAGCCTTGGCAAGTTCTTTTTCGTGAGTAGCAATGACTTTCGGTATGCGCTCGAGTGCAGAGAGGAAGTTCTGACAAGCTAGTTTGGGGTCATTGGCTAGTTTGCCGTTGTTGTGCGTATAGAGAATACTACCCTCTCCTTTGACAAAGAATCGATTGACAGAGCCTTGGAAAAGGTCTTTCATCGAACTTTCTGTTTTCACCAAGATGTCAAAAACCATAAATCGTACCAATCTTGTGATGTTCTCCTTCCGTGCGAGCCTTTGCGGCTATTTCCTGCAAGCGCGCAGCCACTGCTTTCATATCGCTACTGTCCGAAACACCATTGATGTCTAATTTATTGACCGCATTATTTTCGCCATCTCGCACAACCCTGTTTCTCAAATTGTGCGAGGTCATTTTTGGGCTTCTGCCACACGTGAGGAATGGAAATCTACAGAATGTTGAAGTTCACAGAGTTTTCCCGAAGCCGAATCACGCTCTTTCATGAAGTTTTTGCGCTCTGACTCTAGGGCTGTAATCTTCTTGTCGAGCTTGGCTTTCTCCAAAAGGTCAGTATTGCCCGAAAGTACAGCTACGTATTCGGAAAAATTCATTCCACTGTCTTCATCCATCGAGCCTTCATCAATGGTTCTTGCACCAAGGGTGTTACTCTTGAGTTGATTGATGAAAAGCTGCTTGTTGTGTAGGAGATTGAATTTGTAGCTATCCAACGACCGCTCCACGGCATAGATGATTACATCTACCTTATTGTCAGCAAACTCCTTGGCAATGAGATTTCCTTTGCGCACGGCTCGTCCGTTGCGCTGCTCAAGGTCTGAAGGTCGCCAAGGAGTATCCAAATGGTGGATGGCTACGGCACGTTGTTGCGCATTTACCCCTGTGCCAAGCATAGAAGTTGAACCAAAGATGATACGTATGTCTCCACGATTCATCGCATCTACCATCGCTTTCTTGGCTCTCTCATTTTTGCACTCTTGGATAAAGCGAATTTCGTGGGCTGGGATGTTGTAGTCCTCTACAAGTTTGCGCTTGATTTCTGAATACACGTTCCATTCACCGGCTTTATACGTTCCCAAATCTGAGAAGACAAATTGTGTCCCCTTCTGCTCATTGTATTTTTGGTAGTAATCATTGAGCATCTTGGCGCAATGTGAAGCCTTGTTATCAATATGGTCACTATACTTACTTTCGTTAATCATGCGCAAGTCTAAGCTCATCTTGCGCGCATAATCAGTCATTAAGAATTAAGGGAAACAGGAGGAGTTATAGGGAATGTAACTATTTGAAATAGTACTATTTAGCATTCCTCTGCTATTTTGATGGTAAGCGAAAACGAGCATCAAACGGCAGGAGTTCCGTTACCAAATCGTAACCCATCAGAGAAAAAGCAAAAAGAGGTTACGAATTGAATGTAAATAACTGTGTCATAGTTTTTTATTCTTCATCTTTCATTTTTCTGCATCGCTCAGGAATACCTGTTCATCTGTACCTTTGCAAGCAAAGGAAATTTAGAAAAAACGACAGAAAAATGAAAGAAAACAAACTCAAAGTATCGTTCTTCGTTCAGGCGAAACGAACCGACAAGAAAGGACTTGTGCCTGTCATTGGGCGAATCTCCGTTGGCAGAACCCATTCGGGCTTCTCCACCAAATGCAAAACTCCGCTTGCTCTTTTGGGACAGTCGTAAGCAAAGGCTTATCGGCAAGAGCAGCATGGCTGTGTCCGTCAATCAGAAACTTGGTGAATGCACCGCACTTATCCACACACGCTTTCACGAACTCAGGGAAAGAGAAGAATCCTTTACCGCCACAGACGTGAGGGATGCCTATCAAGGACAAATCTACCACCAAGCCTTGCTCTTGGAGAGTTTCGGGGAGTATCTCACACAGACAAAGGAGCGTATAGGCATTGATAGAGCTTTTAAAGACATTCAAACTCCGTACCTACCAGTTCTCCCTGCTCCGTGAGTATGTGCAGAAGAAGCACAAGGTAAGCGACATTCCCCTTTCACAGTTGGACAAAGCCTTTATCGAGGGTTTTGAGTATTATCTTACCATCGACCGTAAACTGAAGGGGAGCAGCGTATCGAGTGCCTTATCCACCTTGCAGACCATCCTCCGCATGGCGGTAAAGAAAGGTGTGTTGGACTTCTATCCGTTCTTGGGCTACAGTTACGAGCGACCAAAGGGTGAACCTCGAAGTATTACGCAGGAAGAACTTGAGCGCATCATCGACTTGGAGATTAAATGGGAGAACTATCGTATTGTCCGTGATTTGTTTGTCTTTTCTTGCTTTTCAGGGCTTGCCATCTCCGATGTCCGCAATCTGAGAGAGGAAAACATTGTCTTGGAAGAAGGCGAACTCTGCATCAAGGGCAGGCGAATAAAAACCAAGACACCATATCGTGTACAAGTACTTCCTCCTGCTTGGGCGATAATAGAGCGGTACAGGGGAAAGCGTGCAGGCTTTGTATTTGATGTCCCTACTACTGACATTATTCTCAATGGCATGCACTACATACAGAGAAACATCGGCATGGAAAGCCCACTGACCTTCCACATGGCTCGCCACACCTTTGCTTCGCTTATCACACTCTCGGCAGGTGTACCTATCGAAACGGTGAGCCGTATGCTCGGACACACAAATTTGAGAACAACACAGGTATATGCAGCTGTTTCCTCCGAGAGAATCCATCGGGACATGCAGGAAGTGCAACAACGCATACAAGATACATTCACCTTAAGATTTTGACATCATGGCACGAAGTACATTTAAGACGCTCTTTTATATCAACCGTTCCAAAGAGAAGAAGAACGGCAAATGCCCGATAATGGGACGCATCACCATAGACGGAGAACAAGTACAGTACAGCACGGGAAAGGAAATCGCTCCCGAACTTTGGGACAGTCGTAAGGGACGATGCAAGGGAACAGATGAAGAAACAAAGGAAATCAACCGCTATTTACAAAGCAAAGAGGACCAAGCCAAAGCGAAGTATCAAGAATTAGTCTGGCAACGTGGTTATATTACCGCTGAGTTGTTGAAGCGTGAACTCATGGAAGAAGACAAGCCCAAAGGTTTTCTTATGGAGGAAGCACGACTTTTCATAGAGGAAAAGCGTCCTTGCGTAGGAATAACGGTAGCCAAGCCGACCTTTGCCAACTACATCTATGCCACACAACTCATTGAGGCTTATTTGCGTGAACGCTTGGGGCTAGAGGATATTCGCTACTCATCGCTTGACTATGGTTTTATCGAAGGGATGGACTTCTACCTCAAATCAGAGCGCAACCTTTCTCTTGCCACTATTCAGGTAGCGGTCATCTTCCTTAGAAAAACTCATCGGCATCGGTCAGCAGAAGAAGTATATCCGCATCGACCCTTTTGCGGACTACAAGGCGGAACTACCACACCGAACACGCAGGTATCTCACAACCGAGGAACTGCAACGGGTATTACAAACGCCCATTATTGACAAGCAGTTCGAGAGAGCAAGGCAACTATTCCTTTTCTGCGCCTTCACAGGACTGGCTCGTGTGGACATGCAACGGCTCAAACCAAAACACATCATCCATAATGCAGACGGCACAGAGGAAATCCGCATCAAAAGGCAGAAAACCAATGTGGAAGCGATTATCCCACTCCTGCCCATTGCCAAGCAAATCCTTTCGCTCTATATCAAGGATAAGAAAGCGGACGATTTAATATTCCCCAATCTTACAATAAGGAAAGCATCCTTTGCGTGTGTGAACATCGGGCAGATATGCTGGATAGATAAGGGCTTGACCTTTCACATGGCTCGCCACACATTCTCAACCACGATTTGCCTTTCCAATGGTATTTCGATGGAAACGCTCAGCAAAAATGCTCGGACACAGCAATATAGGTACGACACAAATCTACGGAAAGATAACCGACCACAAGATACAAGAGGATATGACTGCACTCACCGATAGAGAGCATTCAGCCTTTGAAGGCTATTGTGAGTCAATCGCAAGGCAGAGTGCAGTGCAGCAACAAGGATAAAAAAAGGAAGTAATTGCCAAACATTTATTATTCACGATTGAAAACCAAACTATTATGAAAGAGAACAACAAACAGGAACTTTCTTACTTTCGATTGAAATTAAGAAGTTACATAAGTGAGCATCACCCCGAAAGATTGCAAGATACGGAGTTTATCAATGCACGGGCAGATATGGCTCTCACGGCTTACTGCGATGCCGTGGCGCAGGGTTTCATGCACCCCGAAGCAGAGAGCATGGCAAGCGAGGTTTTGTATCAGGGCTTGCATTTTTCCAAGTACGATACGCTTGTATCTGTCTTGGAGAACGAGTTTGAAAAGGAACTGCCAATGCCACTCCCCGAAAGACTCGCACCCATACTGTTGTCGAACAAGGCTATTCAAGCCACATTCGACAAATTCGGTTTGACGGATACATTTGCTTCTGACGAGCAATACGACCGTCTTTACACCGAACTCACAGGCACGATAGTGCTGCTCAGCGAGAGCAATAATCTGCCGACAGTAGGTCAGACGGACAGATAAAACGTTTGTTTACACTTTATAAACAGCCTTACACAAAGCCCCTGAAGCCGTATTCGGTTGGGCAAAGATATGGCGGTTGCCTTTACTTTCTTGCAAGGTCAAGTCCTGCCGATGGAGCGGAAAATCTCCACCGCAGGGCTTTTCTCTGCATTTTAATACAGTCATACTTGCAAAAACTAATCTTTTGTGCGGTCGTATTTTTCGCTCCAACCTTGCGAAAGTAGGCTGACCGCCAAAGAGAAATGCCCGAACGAATACGGCATACTCAGGCTCTTTGGACGCAAGGCGTAACAACCAACAACAGATAGGACTGACGATAATACGGACAATCTGTTGTTTGTACAATTTGTTGTCATGACTATCTGTTGTCATGACTATCTGTTGTCAAAACTATATATCGTCAAAATAATCTATCGATAAAACAACAAAATAATAAAAGGAACGAGCCGGCACCTCATCTCATTACCGCAATAACACAGACGGATCTCCTTTGGTCTTTTCTCTTGTCTTCTCTCTATTTCCCTGCTTATCCTCATTTCTTGCATCGGTGCTTCCGAGGGTTTACTTTTGCACTTGATAAGTACGGCAATGGACTGCATAACAGTTTGTTTTCCGAGTAACAATAAAGTAATCAAAACTAAAATTAAGGCAATGAAACTCATTATCATCGACCGCAAAGCGTGGGAGCGGCACCGCTCCGAATTTGCAGACTTTATCCACAGTATCGAACAACTCATCGGCAATCCGCCCGAAACGGAGGAATGGCTGGACAACGAAACCGTGTGCAAGCGTTTGGGCATCAGTAAGCGTACCCTACAATCATACCGAGATACGGGCAAAATCCCTTTCTCCATGATTGGACACAAGTGTTATTACAAACAGACCGACATCAGTGAAATGCTGAATGCAGTCAAGGATTGAAATCAAAGAATGAATGAATTATGGCAGAGAATGAAATCATTACGCGGGAAGACCCTCAGATGCAGTTGTTTTCACAACTGATGGAAGGAATATTGAAGAAATTGGAGCGGTATTGCGCTACCGCCCGTCCGATGCTGGGCGGAGAGGTTTACCTCACTGGCGAGGAGGTTTGTAGCCAATTACGGCTCAGCACACGCACGCTCCAAGAGTATAGAAACTTAGGAACGCTTCCTTTCTACAAAATCGGAGGGAAGATACTTTACAAACAGAGCGACATACAAACAATGCTTGAAAGGCATTATAACGCAGTACCCAAGAAATTATGGCAAGAATAGATGAACAAAGGAAACAACGTCTGGAACAAGCCCTTCGAGATATGGGCAATTATGGCGTTAAGCTTCGCAAGCCCGAAGAGTTGCCCGATTTTGATCAGCCCATAGATTATGAAGAGGAAAAGAAAAGATTTGAGCCTGTTAAAGTTGAGCAACAAAATGACAAGGAGAGTCACAAAGACTATTCTCAACCGTCCTATCAAGAAACAGAGTTGTCACCAACGGAAAGGGCTACTTCTACCGAAGAGAATCATCAACGAATGGGAAAAAAACAAAGGACAGGAAGCAATTATCCGAGTTTCAGGGGAAATATCTCCAGTCCTTTCGCAACAGCCACCGTAAAGCCGTGTATGTATCAGAGGAAACTCAACGAAAGTTGGACTTCGTGGTGAGGAAAATCGGTGAGCAGGGAGCAAGCGTTTCAGGATATGTGGAGCAGGTGCTTCGAGAACATCTCGACCAATACAAAGATGATGTGGAAAGATGGCGGAAATTCTGAAGTACTGCATTCCTCGAATGCAAGCCTACGCCGAGTTACTGTATTCAGTGAATGCAGTAACACGGTATGGGCTTATAATTCCATTTTCTACATCAGCAAGGTGTGTCTTTGTACCACAAATTGACATTTGTACCACAAAGACCCTTGCCCCAAAAGGGGGATTAAATCACTCCAAAGTCGTAATTAGAAAACAATGAAAAAGCAGAAACAAAAGAAGCCAGACGGCAGATGTGCCACCTGCCCAAAATGGGACAGATGGCACATCAGGATACCTAATTCTGAAGACCAGCAGAAACTTATCAGACTCTATCGAAAGTCGGGAGCAAAAACGAAAAGTTATTTTGTCCGAGTAAGGCTTTTGGGTGAAGCCTTTAAGGTCATCACCCAAGACCCTGAAAAAGAGCCTTACTTGGAGAAACTCTCCGAAATCGTCTCCATGACTCATAAGATAGGCATGCTATACAACGAAGCCGTGAAAGCCCTCAAGACTTATCATTCTGTCGCCACTGCGCAACAACTGCTCAGCAAACTCGAAACCTATTCCCAAGTTCTCATCAGACTACAACATCAAGCAATTATTCTAACGATTAGAATTCAAGCAAAAGAGGCTACCAAGTAATTACTTTGTCCACTATTGCCTGCTGCTCGCTGGCTGTACGGCGCAAATAAATACGAGTGGTTTCAATGCTTTCGTGTCCCATAAGGTCTGCTAACAGGGCGATGTCGTTGAAAGCCTCTAAGAAGTTTTTAGCATATCGATGGCGGAAGGAGTGAGGGTATACAACATTGGCGTTTAGCCCATACCGCTCAGCATAATTTTTGAGTTGCTGAGATATGCCTCTAGTAGTGATACGCTCTCCAAAACGGTTGCGAAAGATATAGCCAGTGGATTGTTGCGTTTCTTTAAACCATTTTTTTCAGTTTCTTCCCTTAAACGCTTAGGGATAAATAACCGCCTAACCTTTCCACCCTTGGAATAAATATCAAAGTAACCGATACGAACATGCTCGACTTTTATTTGAATAAGCTCACTAACACGAGCACCAGTAGCGGTTAGGAAACGTACTACAAAATACCACATTAGATTCTCCTCTTGTTTGAGTTTCTTCTTGAAGAAGATGTAATCCGCTTGACTGATTACATTTTCCAAGTAAAGAGCGTTGCTGAACCTTAACTGATTTTAGGCGTAGCTTTGGTTTGCCAACGTGTTCCAAGAACTTATTTAGTGCTTGGATGCGGAGGTTCACGGTCTTAGGCCTAAACTGCTCTATAAGATTAGCTTTGTACAAGAGTAAATTTCGCTTATTCAGCGTTTTTGTGCTTGGAGAAGTAGTCATTGACAGCATAAACGTATGCTGAAATGGTATTCTCCGCCATGTTGCTCTCTCTGAGAGCTGTCTTAAATGATTCTACCATAATTGTAAGTTTTTAAATTTTGAGAATATCCTCTTATATTATGGTAGAACAACTTTTCCTAATTCCTATTATGAGAAGTTCATCCTCACTGGAGAGGTGAAATGTATCGATGACGAAATCCCTTTGAACTACCCAAAGGGTGGGAATGGTGTAGATTGGGAACAATTTTTCAGACTTCAAGTGGAACTACGCCTCAGAGTAACAATCCACTTTTATTATAAAGACGGAGATATAAACTGGATAAGAACAACAGACTTAAATAATGAAATTCTGAGGAATGCTGAAGTCAAAAATCACAGAGCAGGCATGTGTAGACTATAAGCTAAAGGAAGTTCCGATTAATGCAGTCTGTATTGCTATGTATGGTGGTGCAGGTACAATTGGGAAACATGCACTTATTCAGTTTAGGACAACCATTAACCAGTCAGTATGTGCTATTCATCCAAATATCGATTGTTCGTCTAAATTCTTGCACATATTTATTCAGTATCAAAGACCCTATTGGATGGATTTTGCAGCTGGCTCAAGGAAAGACCCCAATATTAATCAACTAATCATTCAGCACTGCCTCTTCCCTCTACCGCCCTTAGCCGAACAACAACGTATTGTAGCAAAAAAATAGAAGAGTTGATGCCTTTGGTAGAACAATACGGCAAGGCACAAAGTGAACTCGAAGCACTTAATAGCAATATCCGCGAACAGCTCAAAAAAATCCATTCTACAATATGCCATTGAGGGCAAACTCGTGCCACAATGCGAGAAGGATGGCACTGCAGAAGGTTTACTCCAAGAGATACAAGCCGAGAAGCAACGCCTCTATGCAGAAGGTAAGCTCAAGAAAAAAGACCTACACACAGCACCATCTTCCGAGGTGAGGATAACAAGTATTATGAGCAGGTAGATGGAACAGCTATCCAAATTGAATCAGATTATGACTTTCCAAATACATGGGCAGTTGTTAAACTTTCCCATATTTGCAGGCTCATTGATGGCGAAAAGAAAGAAGGTCAATACATTTGTCTTGATGCTAAGTATTTGCGTGGTAAATCTACTGGTACTTATTTGGACAAAGGGAAGTTCGTAGCCAAGGGAAATAACATCATTCTTGTAGACGGAGAAAAACTCAGGTGAAGTTTTTTACTGTTCCTCATGACGGCTATATGGGTAGCACTTTTAAGCAATTATGGGTAAATTGTAGTATGCATCTACCTTATGTGCTATACTTCATTCAGTTCTACAAAGATTTGCTACGTAACTCTAAGAAAGGTGCTGCTATTCCACATTTGAATAAAGAATTCTTCTATTCTTTGATAATTGGCATTCCACCATTTCAAGAGCAGAAAAGAATTGCAAATGCTATAGAAGAATTATATGCCCGACTATAAGTGGGCATATAATTCTTCCAGTCGATTAATAATACAGCGTTGTTCTCTTAATGGAGGTAAGGGGATTAGTAAACTTTTGAGACTCTTAGAATTGAGAGTTTTCCCTTTAATAGCATCTTTAGAATCTCCCATATTTGATAAAAATGGTAATGTGTAGAAAAGATAATCTCTTAAAGCATACTTATCATCAATGAATGGGTAAATGGATATAATTGCCTCATTATGGTATGCGTCAATGTTGAGAATTGAAGTTCTACCGACTGTAAGTTTGAAACTCATCAACAAAGAACCAACAGGAGAAATCTCCCCCATTACGGATGATGCTGCGACAGAAATTTTTTCCTTTGTTTTATTTATATGCTCAGAATTTGTCATGTCAGATATGGAAACCCATGGTATTGTAGCTTTTGACCAATAACTAACTTCTCCTCGTGCAGGGGTCTTCCCAATTCTCATTCTAACAATTTGACCGAATCGAACCCATTGCCAACTACATGGCAAATCAAATAATATTTCATTGGAGATAT